>VOFK01000516.1_pt1 | contig 1633503 bp, 1434 predicted proteins | sample 5384121 | NCBI WGS metagenome assembly VOFK01 (sample SAMN12384730, study PRJNA508395) | human gut metagenome | isolation source: healthy gut J | host: Homo sapiens
TTTTTTTTTTTTTTTTTTTTTTTTTTTTTTTTTTTTTTTTTTTTTTTTTTTTTTTTTTTTCATGCGTTGCTTCGGATGACATCCTCGCCTACCGCATCGACAAGGAGACCTTACATGCTTCTGCGTCAATGCCGCCAACATCGACAAGGACTGGGCCCACATCTGCGAGCAGGGGCAAGGCCTTCGGCATGGAGGCCGGCAGCGGCAAGGAGCTCACAACGCCGGACGAGATTTGCCAGCTCGCCGTACAGGGCCCGCTGGCGATGAAGATCGTGCAGAAGATGTGCTCGGAGCCGGTCGAGCAGATGGAGTACTACACCTTCCGCAAGATGCCTGTCGCTGGTTGCGTGACGCGATCCCTCGATCACGGGCTATACGGGTTCGGGCGGCTGCGAGATCTATGTGGCCAACGAGGACGGCGACAAGCTGTGGAAGGCCCTGTGGGAGGCCGGAGCCGAGTACGGGCTGAAGAACATCGGCTCGGGGCGCGCGATACGCTGCGTCTGGAGAAGGGCTTCTGCCTCTACGGCAACGACATCGACGATACGACCTCACCCATCGAGGCCGGCCTGGGCTGGATCACCAGGTTTGCCGAGGGCAAGGAGTTCATCGACCGTCCGCTCATGGAGCGGCAGAAGGCCGAGGGCGTTGCGCGCAATCTGGCGGGCTTCAAGATGGTCGAGCGCGGTATCCCGCGCCACGGATATACCCTGGCCGCCCGTCGGGCGAGCCGATCGGCCGTCACTTCGGGAACGATGTCGCCCCTGCAAAGGTGGGCTTCGGCCGGGTTATGTGGCTGCGGCCTATGCCAACCCGGGTACGGAGATTGCGGTGGTGATCCGCGAGAAGCCCGTCAAGGCCGAAGTGGTGAAGATTCCGTTCATTTAATTCCAGAAAACCGATACGATGAAAGCGAAATACCTCGGGCTCGAACTGAAGAGCCCCGTGATCGTCAGCAGCTCGCCCTATACGGCGACGATGGAGCACATCGAGCGTTGCGTGAGCAACGGTGCCGGTGCCGTGGTGCTGAAATCCATTTTCGAGGAGCAGATCTACCGTGAGGCGGCATCGCTCGACCGCATGGAGGGATACGGCGATGCCGGCGAATACCTCGAGCGTTACCTCGGCGATGCCTACAAGGGCGAGTTCCTGGAGCTGACGCGCCGCGCCGCAACGACGGGTGTGCCTGTCGTGGCGAGCATCAACCGCACGGGGGGCAGGTGAATCGTGGATCGAGTATGCGCAGTCGATGGAGCAGGCCGGGGCTTCGGCGCTGGAGCTGAACATCTTCCTGTTGCCTACCGACCGGCATGCCGATGCCGTACAGCTCGAACAGGGGCTATGCCGAGATCGTGCGCAAGGTGGCCGGGGCGGTGAAGGTCCCCGTTTCGGTGAAACTGCCGATGCGCCTGACCAACGTGTTGTCGGTGTGCGATGCCCTGCTGGCCCGCGGTGCCCGGGGCGTGGTGCTCTTCAACCGCTTCTTCGAACCCGATATCGACATCGAGAAGATGTCGTTCGTCGCGGGGATCCGTTCAGCGAGGCCGGGGAACTGCGCAACGTACTGCGCAGCACGGCGCTCTGCGCCCATGTGCTCCCGCAACTCGACATAGCCGTATCGACGGGCGTACACGACGGTGAGGCTGCCGTCAAGGCGTTGCTGTGCGGCGCTTCGGCCGTGCAGGTCTGCTCGGCCATCCACAAGTCGGGCTACGGGGTGATCGGCGAGATTTCCCGCTTCATCGACGACTGGGCCGCCCGCCACGGATTCGATTCGCTCGAGGCTTTCCGCGGGCGTATGGATTACGGCTCGGTCGAAGGCGACCACTACCAGCGCGTGCAGTACATGAAGTATTTCCCCCACGGCGTGGAGTAGCCTGTTGTCCGGAGGAGCCGCGGAGGCTCCGATCGTCGCGAAATGGCCCCCGAATGTCCGACCGGACATTCGGGGGCCTCTTTGTTCAGGGGGCGTATCGGGGTGCCGCGTCGCAGGGTCAGCCGGCGCGCTCCTCGTCGAAGATCCGGTCGAATGCCTCGCGCAGCGAGTCCGGGGTGCGGATCCATGCGCGAAGCTCCTCGAGCCGCTGCGCGTTGTCCGATTCGGGAAGCCAGAGCCGCAGGTAGCCGCCGTCGGCATACTTCTTCCGCAGGTGCTCCGCGAAGCGGTCGTAGTGTCCCTGGCGGTCGAGTTGCGGGTAGTGTGCCAGTCCGTACTGGATCGTCCGGCGGAGAATCGTCAGCGGCTCGATGCAGCGGTCGGCTTCGGCCACGATCCGCCCGTAGATGCTCCGTGGAGCGTGGTCCGACGAGGCGCGGTGGTCCTCGACCGCTTCGCGCATCACGCGGAGCTGCTCCTCCGAGAACCAGCGGCGGAGCTCCCGGTCCTCGAAGAGGATCCGACCGGCGTCGATGTGGTGGCGCTCCCCCCTTCCGAACGCCAGTCCCGTGTCGTGGTAGGCCGCGACAGCGTAGACCATCTCGGGGCTGACGTCGTAGTGGCGGGCCAGGGCCAGGCTGCGCGCGATGACCGTGCGGACATGCTCCGTGCCGTGTGCGCGGTCGAATCCCTCGTAGCGGGGGATGACCGTCCGTTCGATGTATTGTTCGAGTTCCCGGTTCATGCGGCAAAGGTACGAAAAAATCCCCTCCTTTTTTCGAAAGGAGGGATCTTCTCGTCCGGCGGACCGGTGCGTGCCTTGTGTATTACTTGGCGTAGGATACGGCGCGCGTTTCGCGGATCACGGTGATCTTCACCTGTCCCGGGTAGGTCATCTCGTCCTGGATCTTCTTGGCGATATCGTGCGAGAGCCCCTCCGACTCCTGATCCGAGAGCTTGTCGGCCCCGACGATCACGCGGAGTTCGCGGCCTGCCTGGATGGCGTAGGTCTTCACCACGCCGGGGTATGACAGGGCGATGTCCTCCATCTCCTTCAGGCGCTTGATGTAGCTCTCGACCACCTCGCGGCGTGCGCCCGGACGTGCGCCCGATATGGCGTCGCAGACCTGGATGATCGGGGCGATGAGCGACGACATCTCGATCTCGTCGTGGTGTGCGCCGATGGCGTTGCACACCTCGGGTTTCTCCTTGTACTTCTCGGCGAGCTTCATGCCGATGATTGCGTGCGGCAGTTCGGGTTCGTCGTCGGGCACCTTGCCGATGTCGTGCAACAGACCGGCGCGGCGTGCGATCTTGGGGTTGAGGCCCAGCTCGGCGGCCATGATGCCTGCGAGGTTGGCCGTTTCGCGGGCGTGCTGCAGGAGGTTCTGTCCGTAGGACGAACGGTACTTCATCTTGCCGATCAGACGGATCATCTCGGGGTGGAGTCCGTGGATGCCGAGGTCGATTGCCGTGCGTTTGCCGACATCGACAATCTCCTCCTCGATCTGCTTCTGGACTTTGGCCACGACCTCCTCGATGCGGGCGGGGTGGATGCGGCCGTCGGTGACGAGCTGGTGCAGGGGCCAGGCGTGCGATCTCGCGGCGCACGGGGTTCGAAGCCCGGGAGGATGATCGCCTCGGGCGTGTCGTCGACGATGATCTCGATGCCTGTTGCGGCCTCCAGGGCGCGGATGTTGCGGCCCTCGCGGCCGATGATGCGGCCCTTGACCTCGTCGCTCTCGATGTTGAACACCGTGACGGCGTTCTCGATGGCCGTTTCGGTCGCTACACGCTGAATCGAGGCCACGATGATGCGCTTGGCCTCCTTCGAGGCGGTCATCTTGGCCTCTTCGATGGTCTCGTTGATGAACGAGGCGGCTTCGCTTTTGGCTTCGGCCTTCATGTTCTCGATGAGGATGTTCTTGGCATCCTCGGAACTCATGCCCGAGATCTGCTCGAGGCGGGCGTTCTGTTCGCGCATCATCTGATCGACCTCCTCCTTCTTGTGCTCGAGGATCTGGAGCTGGTTCTGCATCTGCTCCTTCAGGCGGTCGTTCTCGCGGTGTTTGTTTTCCAGTTCGCGCTGCTGGTTCTGGAGGTTCTGCTCGATCTGCTTGGCGCGCTGCTCGCTCTGCGCGAGCTTCTGGTTGCGTTCATTGACCTGACGGTCGTACTCACTCTTGAGTTGTATGAACTTCTCCTTGGCCTGCAGGATGCGTTCCTTCTTGATCATCTCGCCTTCGGCCTCGGCCTCCTTGAGGGCGACCTCGCGGCGCTTGCGGATCGACGTCTTGACCACGAGGTTCGTGACGAGGGCGTAGATCGCAACGGCGGCCACGGCAGAGATGCAGGCTGTTAAAATGATGGTAGTCATCTTGCGTTGCTTTTCTTTGTTAATATTTAGGGTTCTTTGATCGTTCAAAAAAAAACCGCATAGGATTCCTTATTCTTGTTTGACGAATCTGCAAGATTGTCATGTGTGGAGGCTCCGGCAATCGCAATCTTCCAACGGCGCACCTCGGTACGCACCCCTTGCGGGGTCAAGGCCTGATTTTGAAACGTCGTAAGTTGCTCCAATTTAAAAAGTGTTCAGTTTCGCAAAGCTGTAAGGAATCTATGCGGGTAGATTGATCCTTGTATGTCCAAGAACGTCGGCCGTTTTCCGGTTCCGTTTTCTCCCCTGTCCGGGGCGCCTGAAAACCGCACCTTATTGTTTTTCTGTCTCTCCTCTTTCCTTCTTCCATCTTCCTTCCTGACGGTCTGTCTCTCTTCCTTCCCGCCCCCCGGGGGCTTGTGTTTGGCCGCTCAGAGCTTGGGATCGTTGAGACAGGCTCCGATTTCGAGTCCAGCGCCTCGAGGCGCCGGAGGTCCTCGCTGCCCAACTCGCGGCTCTGTCGCATTCCGATCTCGGCGATCGCAAACTTCAGAGCCGTCATCGACAGGTAGTCCATGTCGGTCCAGTTGCGGATATTCTGCTGTTTTATCAGTGCGAGGTAGTTGTTCACCTCTCGCTCCGCCAAACGATACATCTCCTCTTTGCCGCTCTCGATCGTGAACGGGTAGCTTTTGCCTGCTATCTTGAGGGTTATCGCCTGTTTTGCCATTGTTTTCGTTTCGTTTACTCGGTCTCTCTGTCTTCGTCGCATCATCGGGGAGCGCCGGCTCCCGATTCCCGGGCCTGGTCCCGGCCTATTCAGCCTTTCGGTCTGCGGCTGTCTCCGCCGCCTGCCCGACCAGCGCGATGCATTTGTCCACCTCCCGCATAAGGCGATTGACACGGGCACGCGCTTTCTCCCGGTTGGGGGATCCCCCCGCCAGACCCTCGGTGAGCTGCATGCGCGCCACTTCGGCGTCCAACTCGCGCACCCGCTCTTCGAGCGAGCGCTTCTCGGCCCGCAACGTCTCCTGCTGCGCCTCCAGCTCCGCACAGTGCTCGGCCATCCTGCGATGGGCTTGGATCAACTGCCGGACCCGGGCTTCGAGGTTGGAGATCACGCTTTTGTCGGCCATCGGTCTACGGGTAAAGTTCCTTTTGCCTTTCAAAGATACGAAAAGGATCGCTAAAAAGCAAAAAATATGGAAACTATGTATGGACGACGTCTGCCTTGCAGGGCTTCCCGAGGGCCTTAGCGGCCGATTACAGACCCGTAGAGGTCGTAGTCCGCGGCGCTCTCGATCCGCACGTTGTAGAAACGGCCCCGCATGAGGCGCCGCTCGTCGGCCGGGATCAGGATCTCCTGATCGACCTCCGGGGAGTCGTACTGCGTCCGTCCGACATAGAAGTCGCCCTGGCGCGAGTCGATGAGCACCCGTTCGGTGCGGCCCACGCGGCGGCTGTTGTTTTCGAGCGAGATGCCGTTCTGCAGGGCCATGATCCGCTCGACGCGCTCCTGCTTCACGGCATCGGGAACATCGTCGTGCAGTTCGCGGGCCGAGTAGGTCCCCTCCTCCTCGGAGTAGGCGAAGACCCCGAGGCGTTCGAACCGCACTTCGCGGACGAATTCCATAAGTTCGGCGAAATCCTCCTCCGTCTCTCCCGGGTAGCCCACCAGCAGCGTCGTGCGCAGCGCCAGGTCGGGGATCGCCCCGCGCAGGCGGCGGATCAGCTCCATCGCCTCGGCCTTCGTATGGCGGCGGTGCATCGACGCCAGCTGGGCGTCGGAGATGTGCTGGAAGGGGATGTCGAGGTATTTGCAGATCTTCGGTTCGGAGGCCATCACCTCGATCACGTCGTCGGGGAAGGCCGCCGGATAGGCGTAGTGCAGCCGGATCCACTCGATGCCGTCGATGCGGCAGAGCCGGCGCAGCAGTTCGGCCAGCATGCGGCGTCCGTAGAGGTCGATGCCGTAATAGGTCGTGTCCTGCGCGATGACGATCAGCTCGCGGACCCCGCGGGCGGCGAGCTTGCGCGCCTCCTCCTCGAGCGTCTCCATCGGCACGGATACATGCGGGCCGCGGATGAGCGGGATGGCGCAGTAGCCGCACATCCAGTTGCAGCCCTCCGAGATTTTCAGGTAGGCGTAGTGCTTCGGGGTGGTAAGCAGCCGTTCGGTGGCCAGCTCCGGCTCCCCAGAGGCCTCGAGAGCGCGTGCGACGCCGTCCCAGGTCCGGGCTCCGAAGTAGGCGTCCACCTCGGGAATCTCCGTGCGCAGGTCGTCGGCATAGCGCTCCGAGAGACAGCCGATGACGAACAGCCGCTCGATCTTCCCGGCCTGCTTGGCCGCCGCCGCGCGCAGAATCATGTCGATGGACTCCTGCTTGGCATCGCCGATGAATCCGCAGGTGTTGATCACCACCGTCTTGGCGTCGGTGCGGTCGCTGTCGAACACGACTTCGTAACCGGCCGCCGCAAGGCGGGCCATCAGGTGCTCCGAATCGACCGTATTCTTTGAGCAGCCGAGCGTGATGACGTTAATTTTTCTCATCGCCGAACAGTGCTTTGACAAACTCCCGGCGGTCGAAGATGCGCAGTTGGTCGATGCCTTCGCCGATGCCGATGTAGCGGACCGGGATGTGGAACTGGTCGCTGATGCCGATCACCACACCGCCCTTGGCCGTGCCGTCGAGCTTGGTGATCGTGAGCGAGGTGACCTGCGTGGCCTGCGTGAACTGGCGGGCCTGCTCGAAGGCGTTCTGCCCGGTCGATCCGTCGAGCACGAGCATCACCTCGTGCGGGGCTCCGGGGATCACCTTCGACATGACGTTGCGGATCTTCGTCAGCTCGTTCATCAGGTTGATCTTGTTGTGCAGCCGCCCCGCGGTGTCGATGAGCACCACGTCGGCGCCGTTGGCCTTGGCCGAGGTGAGTGTGTCGAAAGCCACCGATGCGGGGTCGGAGCCCATCTGCTGGCGGATCATCGTCGCCCCGGCGCGGTCGGCCCACACCTGGAGCTGGTCGATGGCCGCGGCCCGGAAGGTGTCGGCGGCGCCGATCCACACCTTGCGCCCGGCCTTGGTGAGCTGGGCGGCGAGCTTGCCGATCGTCGTGGTCTTGCCGGCGCCGTTCACGCCTACGACCATGACCACGTAGGGCTCGCCCTCGCGGGCGTCGAGTCCGAAGTGGTCGGACGAACCGTGGGCCTCCTCCATCAGGGACGATACCCTCTCCTCGCGCAGAATCGACTGCAGCTCCGAGGCGTTCATGTACTTGTCGCGGGCGACGCGCTCCTCGATGCGGCGGATGATCTTCACGGTAGTCTCCACGCCGACATCCGACGAGATGAGCACCTCCTCCAGGTCATCGAGCACCTCGGCATCGACCGTCGAACGGCCTGCCACGGCACGGGCCAGTTTCGAGAAGAGTCCCGTCTTGGTCTTTTCCAGTCCGGCGTTCAGCTCCTCCTGGCTGCGTGCTGCCTGCTCGACGGAGGGCGTATCCTGTTTCTTTTTGAAAATGTCGAAAAATCCCATAACTGAATTCCTGTATTCGTCCCGTCTGCGAATCGCGGCCCTCTCCGGTCCCCGGATGCGGCCCGTGTGCGGGGCGTTATCTTTGGCAAAGATAGCAAGAAAGTTTCAAAAAAAACGTTATCTTTGTCAAAGATAAGCGGCAGGCATCGCTGTCCGGACCCTTCCGGGGCGTGCGGGCCGCAAGTCGGATGGAACATAATGCTGTGAAAACATGAAAAAACTCCTGTTTGTACTCTTCGCCGTGTGGTGCGGTGCGATGACGGCCGCGGCGCAGGATCTGATCGTCAAGACCGACGCCTCGCAGATCGAGGCCCGGGTGCTCGAAATCTCGCCCGATGCCGTGCGTTACAAGCGCTTCTCGAATCCCGACGGACCGACCTATGTGCTGCCCGTGGCCGAGATTCAGTGTATCCGCTATGCCAACGGCGAGGTGGAATATTATGCGAAGGAGGTCCCGGCCGCGCCGCTGACCCCGGCCCGGCCCGCCGGCGAGGCACAGGACCAGGTTGCCGGCGAGACGGAGGCCGCTCCACAGGACGAGGCGGCGCGTCCCGCTCCGGAGTATGTGCTTCGGCGCTATGAGGTCGGCGATCTCTACGACCGCGACGGCGTGAAGGGCGTGGTCTGCATCGTTTCAGACGAGGGAACCCACGGCCTGGTGATCTCGCTCGAGCAGATCTACCTCACGTGGAGCGAGTTCCGCAAGCCCGACCTGCGGACCGTGGGTGCCGGGAACAGAACCGACGGCGAGGAGAACATGCGTACGGTCGAGGCCTATATCGCCGCCAACGGCCTTTCGTGGGATGATTTCCCTGCCTTCAAGTGGTGCCGCGAGCGGGGGGAGGGATGGTATCTTCCCTCGATCGACGAATTGCTGACGATCGGCCACAACTACAACGGCGGTTCGCGCATGAAGAACAATCGCCAGGCCCGCAACAAGTTCAACGATGCACTTAAGGATGCGGGCGGCAAACGGATGGATCGGATGGTCTACTATTTTTCTTCGACGGAGATGGACGAGAAGAATGCCTATACGTCGCATACGAGTCTCGAACCGCCCTACGTGGTCGAGATCCCGAAGTACAACAAGTTTCTCGTTCGGGCCGTGCACAAGTTCTGATGCGGCCTTTGCGAGACGGAGGAGGGGCGGTGCCTTTTACTACAGGTACCGCCCCTCCTCCGTTTGGCGTGAGTTATAATCCGGCAAACAGTTGGAGCCACTTCTCCCCGATGGCTGCCAGCTCGTAGCGTTTGGCTGCTGCATAGGAATTTCTGCGGAGTCGCTCCTGAAGATCCTGGTCGTCAAAGGCCGCAAGCAAGGCTTCGGCATAACGTTTCAGGTCATAGGGCGGAACGAGTATCCCGGATTCTCCCTCCTGCATGATTTCATGTACGGCGGCATAGGAGTCGAACGCAACGGGAATACATCCATATTGTTGAGCTTCGACCAGGCACATGCCGAATCCTTCGAACGATGAGGTCAGGCAAATGAATGAGGCTCGGCGGTAGAACGGAGCGACATCCTGGTGGTATCCGGCGAATTCGATCCGTTGCAGGCCCAAGCGGCGGGCCAGGCGATGCAGGTTTTCCCGCTCGATACCGTCTCCGACCAGAATCAGACGCCAGTCGGATCGTTTTTGTTCGACCTGTTTCCAGATTCGGAGCAGCCTGTCGATGCGCTTGTCGCTGTGAGAGAATCGACCGACAAAGAGTACGATCTTCTCTTTCGGACAAACCGTCGGCTCTTCAGGCGGCAGCAGCGGGTTGGCGATGTCCGTGAATTTCCAGGCGCATTCTTCCCGGAGTCCCGGTTTGTCGGACAGGGGAGCATTGAAAATTATGTTCTGGATCTGTTCACTGTATTGCGGGCAGAGCGATACGAAGCGATCGATGTCGGACAAAAGCGAGGAATAGAGCTTCAGGTAGCGTCGTTTGAGCTTGTTGGTGAAGCGATATACGGGTTTGCGCAGAAAGACGAATTCGAGTCTTCGCATGAAGGTCGGGTTCGAAATCTGGTAGCTTTTTCTTTGTCTCCAATCATTTATTTCCCATAAGGGGGTGCTGTGCAGGCAGAAAATGAACCGGGTGTTGCGGACTGTTTCACGCAGTCGGGCAAAAGGGAAGCCTTGTATGCATTGTACGATCAACACATCGACCTGTTCCTCGACCAGGGATTTCTTGAGAAACTCCACGTTCCTCTCCCGGGCTTCATCGGTCGGGTCCGGAAGTACCCGGGTCTCGAATGTCTGACGGTCCTCTTTGCTGAGCAGATCGACCTGCAGCAGAGAGGTGTAGATCAGAACGCGCATGCCTCGTGCGTGGAAGAAATAAGCGAGGTTGCGGGTAACGGTCTCAGCTCCTCCGCACGGGAAGGGCCGGTTGTAGAAGGCTATGGTTCTGACTTGCATGGTGTGTGCAACTGTCGGTAAAATTTGCCCCCAAAGGTATCCATTTTGATCCGGATAAACAAATCTTCTGCTCCGTTGTCGGCTCGGGGCGTGGAAAACACAAAGGGCACCCTTCGGAAGGATGCCCTTTGTATTTAAGAGTGCGGGACTCTCAAAATACTTATTTCTTCTCGTCGAAGAACTCCTTGATCTGGTCGTTGGGAACGATGCTCTCCTTGAACATATAGGCGCCCGTCTTCTCCGACTTGACCATCTTGATGCACTTGGTGAACTGCTTACCCGTGCCGGTTTTCAGTGTTGCGACTACTTTCTTTGCCATACAGCTCTAACTATTTGATTTCTCGGTGAACGGTTACCCGCTTCAGGAACGGATTGTACTTTTTGCGCTCCAGACGGTCGGGCGTGTTTTTCTTGTTCTTGGTCGTGATGTAACGGGACATTCCCGGAACGCCGCTTGCTTTCTGTTCGGTGCACTCCAGAATAACCTGGACTCTGTTGCCTTTCTTTGCCATTTGTTACTGGTTTTTAGTACAAGCTCTTGGGGGCTGCGGCTTCGCGCAGGGCGACGGCGAGACCCTTCTTGTTAATCGTTTTCATGCCGGCGGCCGATACCTTCAGGGTGATCCAGCGGCCTTCCTCCTCGGACCAGAAGCGCTTGGTTTTCAGATTCGGACTGAATTTGCGCTTGGTCTTGTGGTGCGAGTGCGAAACGTTGTTTCCCACGATCGCTACCTTGCCTGTGATTTCGCAAACTTTCATTTTTCGTTTGAATGTTAGGTTAAAACCCTTTTTAAGGGAGTGCAAATATACAACCTTTTCGGCAAATAGCAAAAGCCCCCGTCTTTTTTTTCGATTTCCGGGCACGGCGGTCCGTGGGGTGCGGCGCGAACGGTTCCGGGCGACCCGCTCCCGGCAGCTGCCGCGGGGTCACTCTCCGTTGAGGGAGTCGCGCAGCAACCCGATGGCGAATGCCGAGGCGCGGTCGATGATCTGGCCTCGGTCGGTGCCGCACTGGCGGCACTGGGCGACGGTTCCGGCGGGGGTGGCTACGGCGATCCAGACCGTGCCGACGGGCTTCTCGGCCGAGCCTCCCGTCGGTCCGGCGATCCCCGTCGTGGCGATGGCGTAGTCCGCGCCGGCCACGCGGCGGACCCCCTCGGCCATCTGGCGCGCCACCTGCTCGCTGACGGCACCGTAACGGGCTATCGTGCCGGCATCGACCCCCAGCACGCGGGTCTTCGCTTCGTTGCTGTACGACACCACGCCGCAGAGGAAGTAGGCCGAAGCTCCCGGCATGGCCGTGAAGCGCGAGGCGATCACCCCGCCCGTGCAGCTTTCGGCCGTGGCGAGCGTCTGGCGGCGCTCGGTGAGGAGCCGGTGGACGAGTTCCTGCATCGTGGCCGTCTCGTATCCCAGCACGTTGTGGGGAATGATGCGGCGCAGCGCCTCGAACTGCCGCTCGATCTCGCGGGCGACGCTCTCGCCCTCGACCTCGTAGGCCGACAGGCGCAGCCGCACGGCTCCCGGGTTGGGCAGGTAGGCCAGCTTGAGGTAGGGGGGCAGGGCATTCTCCCAGGCCTCGATCCGTTTGGCGAGCATCGATTCGGGCAGTCCGGCGGTGATCATCGTGCGGTGGACGATCTGCCGCAGCGAGAAGCGGGCCTTCAGTCGGGGCATCACCTCGTCCTGCATCAGGTGCTCCATCTCATAGGGGACGCCCGGGAGCGAGACGACCACGTGCCCGTCGCGCTCGAACCACATGCCCGGGGCCGTGCCGTGGGCGTTGAAGAGCACCGTGCAGGCATCGGGAACGAGCGCCTGCGAGCGGTTGAGTTCGTTGAAGTCGATGCCGCGCGCGGTGAGCATCCGTTCGACGTGGGCCGCCACGGTCCCGTCGTAATGCATGCCGCTGCCGAAGAGTTCGGCGAGGGTCTTCTTGGTGATGTCGTCCTTCGTGGGGCCGAGGCCGCCGGTGATGACGGTGACCTCGGAGTCGTGCAGGGCGCGCGAGACGGTGTCGAGGATCTGCGCGCGGTCGTCGCCGATCGAGATCTTTTCGCGGACGACGATTCCCGCCGTGTTGAGGTGTTTGGCGATCGAGACCGAATTGGTGTCCACGATCTGTCCGATCAGGATCTCGTCGCCGATCGTAAGGATGGTTGCTTTCATGACGGATTATGCGTTGGAGGCGGAGTCCTTGCCGGATTCCGTCGTGTCGGGCTGCGTTTCGGCCGCCTCACCGCCTTTGCCCGATGCCGCGTGGGCGGGCTCCGCCGGTTGCGGGGCCCGTGCGGCGTGCGGCGTCTCGGGGACCTGTGCATGGGGCTTGCTGCCGGCGTCGTCGATCAGCGCCCGGCAGATCCCGCGGACGAGTTTCGGTCCTTCGTAGATGTAGCCCGTATAGAGCTGCACGAGGTCGGCCCCGGCGTCGAGCATGGCCCGGACGTCGTCCGGGGTCATCAGACCGCCCACGCCGATGATGGGGTAGGTGCCTCCCGAACGGGTATGGATTCGTCGTACGATCTCGACGGTGCGTCGGGTGAGCGGTGCGCCGCTGAGCCGGCCGCTGCCGATCGTCTCGATCGCCTCGGGGCTGGTCTGCAGCTCCTGGCGGAGGTGGGTGCCGTTCGTGGCCACGATGCCGTCGAGCGGAGAGGAGGTCATTACGTCGGTGATGCGGTCGATCTCCTCGTCGCTCAGGTCGGGCGAGATCTTGAGCATGATCGGCCGGTATTCGCTCTGGCCGCGGCGGAAGTCGAAGAGCGGTCCGAGGATTTGCAGGATGTGTTCCGGGGTGTGCGAAAACTCTTCGCGGCAGGAGTTGTCGCAACTGATATTGACCGTGAAGTAGTCGGCGTACTGGTAGAGGCTGCGGAACGCCTTCAGGTAGTCGGCTGCGGCGTTCTCGGGCGGCGTGTCGGTGTTCTTGCCGATGTTGCAGCCCACGATTACCCGGCCTCGGTTGCGCTGCAGGTGTCGGATCATGCCCTCGAGCCCGTGATTCGAGAGTCCGATGCGGTTGATGATTGCCCGGTCCCTGGGCAGGCGGAAGACACGCGGACGCGGGTTGCCTCCCTGCGGACGGGGGGTGACGGTGCCGATCTCGATGAACCCGAATCCGAGGGCCGAGAGTTCCCGGATCGCCTCGCCGTTGCGGTCGAACCCCGCTGCCAGTCCGATCGGGTTCGGGAAGCGGATGCCGAAGACCTCGCGTTCGAGCGACGGATGGGCCTCGGCATAGCATTTGCGCAGCAGCCAGCGGCCTCCGGGAATCAACCCGATGCACCGCAACAGGAGCAGGGCGGCCCGGTGGGCCTGTTCGATGGTGAGCGAGAAGAGTACAGGTTTTACGATACGCTGGTACATGTTTGCGAAAAACGGACGGGCAAAAATACGAAAAAAGAACGGATTCCGCTAAAAATATTCGCGGCGGTAGGCGTAATGGTCGCGCATGGACTCAAAATCCGCCGGGTTCTCCTTCAGCCGGCGGCTTTCGGCCGCGATGTCGAAGGCTCCGCCGATGGTGCGGCAAAGTTCCTGCCACGAAATCGGCCGCGGAGTGGAGGGGGCTGCTTCGGGGGGATACCACCCGACGAGGGACAGGCCGAAATGACGGGCCAGCGCATCGACCGACATGGCCGTGGCGTTGGCCTTGCCCTGCTCGGAGTAGCCGGCTATGTGGGGTGTGGCGATCAGGGCCCGGTCGAGCAGCGTGCGGTTGATGGCGGGTTCGTGTTCCCAGACGTCGAGGGCGCAGGGGTGGCCGCTCCGCACGAGGGCCTCGCCGTCCACGACCTCGCCCCGCGAGGTGTTGATGATGACCGCGCCCGGGTGCAGCCTGCCGAGCAGGCGTTCGTCGGCCAGGTGGCGGGTCGTTTCGTCGAGGGGTGTGTGGAAGGTCAGCAGGTCGGCGTGGACGGCGACCTGCTCCAGCGGCAGGAATCCGAGGTGTTCGCGCTCCTCGCGCGGGGGATCGCAGCAGAGTACGCGGAAGCCCCATGCCTCGGCATACTCTTTGACGAGCGAGCCGACGTGGCCCACTCCGACGATACCGAGCGTCCTTTCCTCCGGCTGCCAGCCCTGCACGCGGGCCAGGTGAACCAGCGCGGCGCCGATCCATTGCAGTACGCCGCGGGCGTTGCATCCGGCGGCCGTCGTGACCCGGATGCCGTGTGCGGCACACCACCCGAGGTCGATGTGGTCGAACCCGATGGTGGCCGAGGCGATCATCCGCACGCGGGAGCCGGCCAGCAGCCGGGCGTCGCAGCGCGTGCGGGTACGGACGATGAGTGCGTCGGCATCGCGGACGTCGGCGGCCGTGATGGACTTGCCGGCGATCCGGATCACCTCGGCGAAGGGCGTCAGCACATCCTCCAGGAAGGGTATGGCACTGTCGGCGATGATCTTCATGGCATGCGATTCTTTGCTTTGTGGTGGACAAATATAGGGAAATTTTAAAATTTTTGTACCTTTGTTATTTAAAACGGTTGATATGGAACAGAAAACCTTCGATCCGGACGGCGTCGGCGTGGACAATGGGACCTATTTCGGGCTTCCGTTCGATCCCGAGACGGCGGAACTGGTGCTCATCTCGGCACCCTGGGACGTGACGGTCTCCTACGGTGCCGGTACGGCCTATGCCCCCGATGCGATCATCGAGGCCTCGACGCAACTCGACTTCCATGATCCGCTGGCCCCCGGGGCCTGGCGCCGCGGTATCGCCACGGCCGACGTGGACTATGCCCTGCAGGAGTCGTCGCAACGGCTGCGGGTCGATGCCTCGCGGGTGATCGACCACCTCGAGGGCGGCGGTTCGCCCGACGACGAATACGTTGTGCGCAAGTTGCGGCGTGTGAACGAGGGATGTGCGGCGATGAACGCCAACATCGAGGCGCAGGCTTCGCACTGGCTCGATGCGGGCAAGACGGTGGGGCTGGTCGGCGGCGACCATTCGACCCCCTACGGACTGATCCGTGCCCTCGGACGGCGGCACGCATCGTTCGGTATCCTGCATATTGACGCCCACTGCGACCTCAGGGAGGCTTACGAAGGGTTCGAATATTCGCATGCCTCGATCATGTTCAATGTGCTGCGCGACGTGCCTCAGGTGTCGCGCCTGGTGCAGGTCGGCGTGCGGGACTTCAGCGCCGGGGAGGCTGCCCGCGCCGCTTCCGATGCCCGGATCTCGACTTTCGACGATCTGTCGCTGGCCGGTGCGGCCTTCGACGGGGTGACCTGGAGCGAACAGTGCCGGAGGATCGTGGCCGCGCTGCCCGACGAGGTCTATGTCAGCTTCGACATCGACGGACTCTCGTTCGAGAACTGCCCCCCCACACCGGGACGCCCGTATCGGGCGGCCTGACCTTCAACCAGGCGGTCTGGCTGCTGGCCGGGGTCGTGCGCTCGGGACGCCGCATCATCGGCTTCGACATGGTCGAGGTGACGCCTGCGTCCGACGACCGGATCGACGCCATCACCGGAGCGCGCATCTTGTGGAAACTGTGCGGGCTGACCCTGCGGTCGCACGCCGAAAACCCGCAGCGGTAGGATGGGAATCTTTACCCGATTCGGCTGGATCCGGCGGTTGCGGAGCGTGGTCTTCGGCGTGCGCCGGTTCATGCAGGCTCCCTGGGCCGGGGGCGTGGTGCTGCTGACGTGTGTCGCCATCGCCATGCTGCTGGCCAATCTCCCTGCCACGGCGCTCTACTACCACCACCTGCTCGAAACCGAGCTCTCGGTGATGGTCCATTCGCCCGAAGGTGATCGACTGGATCTTCCCCCGCGGGATGACCGTCGAGAAGTTTATCAACGACTGTCTGATGGTCGTCTTTTTCTTCTCGGTGGGACTGGAGATCAAGCGCGAGATCGTCTGCGGCCGGCTTTCGACGCGCCAGCAGGCCATCCTTCCGGTGGTGGCCGCCCTCGGCGGCATGCTCGCACCGGCACTTGTCTTCACGCTTTTCAACCACGGTACGGCCGCGGCCAACGGCTGGGGGATACCGACGGCGACCGACATCGCCTTTGCCGTGGGTATCCTCTCGATGGTCGGTAACCGCGTGCCGGTCTCGCTCAAGATCTTCCTCACGGCGCTGGCCATCGCCGATGACCTCGGCGCCATTGTGGTGATTGCCCTCTTCTACGGGGGCGAGGTGCGGTTGGGCTGTCTGCTTGCGGCTCTGGCGGTCATGGCTCTGGTCTACGGCATGAAGCGCCTCGGCGAGAAGCGGATGGGTTTCTATCTGGTCCCGGCAGTCATCTGGGGCCTGTTCTACTACTCGGGGGTGCACTCGACCCTGTCGGGGGGTGGCGATGGCCATGCTCATTCCGATGGAGCCGCGCTATGGAAAGGAGTATTTCGTTCGCAAGATGGCCTCCCTGAAGGGGGCTTTCGAGTCGATTGCAACCTCCGGAGACGATTTCCCCGACGAGGAACAGCGGGCCTGCCTGCGCCGCGTCAGGCAGTTGTCCTCCCGCTCGGTCGGGATGTCCTACCGGCTGGAGGAGGCGCTGGCTCCCTATGTAACTTTCCTCATTATGCCGATCTTTGCCCTGGCGAATGCCGGGGTCGGCATCGCTTCGCCCGAATATTTCCGGATCTTCACCCATTCGCCCGAGATCGGGTCGATCGGCATGGGGGTCTTCTTCGGGCTGGTCGTGGGCAAGCCGCTGGGCATCTTCCTCGCGGCCTGGATCTCCGTGAAGACGGGGCTGGCCGCCATGCCCGAAGGGGCTTCGTGGCGGATGCTGCTGGCAGTGGCCTGCCTGGGCGGCATCGGCTTCACGATGTCGCTTTTCGTCGATTCGCTCGCCTTTTCCGATGCGGCACTCATCGACCGCGGCAAGATCGCCATCCTGATGGGCTCGGCTGCCGCGGCCGTGTTGGGTACCTTATTGATATGGATCTTCGGTAAACGCAAAAAACAACTGACTTGAACGATATGAAACGGAACGTGTGGTTGCTCCCGCTGCTGGCATTGCTGGCCGGAGCCTGCTCGAAGCGCTCGGGCGGAGGCGCGAAACTCGCCTCGGACACCGACTCGGTGGCTTATGTGATCGGTATGAATGTGGGGCTGAACCTCCAGCGGATGGATTCGACGATCAACGTCGATGCCGTCTGCGAGGGAATCCGCGACGTCTTCCGCGACAAGACGCGCCTTTCGGTCGAGCAGGCCGAGACTTTCTACCTGAGCTACCTCAATTATGCCCTGCCCGAAAAGGCGCGGGCCTACGAGGAGCAGTTCCTGGCCGATATCGCCACGTCGAACCGCTCGTATGCCCGCACCTCGTCGGGTGTGACCTATACGGTGACCGAAGTGGGTGACCAGGGGCGTATCCCGACCTCGGACCGCGACAGCGTCGAGGTGCGTTACGTCATCTCCACGACCGACGGACGGGAGCTCTACTCCTCCTACGAGCGCGGCGACACGCTGCGCGTACAGTTGCGCGACCTGCGTCCCGGTGTGCGGGAGAGTGTGAAACTCATCGGCCGGGGCGGCCGGATCGAGTCGTGGATCCCCTCGGCCGAGGCCTACGGCGCCGAGGGCGACAAGGAGCTCGGCGTAGCCCCGAACACGACGCTGCGCTACGAAATCGAGCTGGTCGGCGTCGAAAAATACGGCGACTGGTCGCGGCGCAACAATTTGCGCAGAAAATAGAATAAAAAGAGATCGAAAACGTATTTTTTATATCTTTGTGCGATTTTAGTTTCGGAGCAAACGTTTAATTCATACACTATTCAACGACAATGAAAAAGATCATTTTTGCCGCGACGCTCGCCGGCGCCGCGCTGCTGACCTCCTGCGGGGGCGGCAATGGCAAGGTGCAGATGGGTAGCCTGTCGGAGTTCGACTCGCTGTCGTATGCCCTGGGTGCCAACATGGGTTTCGGCATCAGTTATGAGATGAAGGACATCCCGTTCGACTATGCCGTAGTGACGAAGGCTATCGAGGAGGGGGCGCTCAACAAGGCTTCGCAGAAGCACGACGAGTCGCTCGAGATGTTGCGCGACTACTTCATGAACAAGCGTGGTGCCCGCATGCGTGCCATCGCCGAGAAGCGCGCCGAGGCCGACAGCATCCGTCTGGCCGGCGGCGATTCCACGAAGGTGGAGTATCCCGCAGCCGATCCCGAGATGTTCGAGAGCGAGGAGGAGCGCGAGCAGATCTCCTATGCATTCGGTAACGACATTGGTTACAACATCGTTCAGAGCGGTATGCCGATCCAGCTGGTATGGGTCAAGGAGGCGCTGCAGAACGTGATCGACAAGAACCCGAAGATGCAGGAGGACGAGGTGAACCGCTACCTGCAGTACTACTTCATGGTGAAGCGTCCGGCCGAGAATGCCGAGGCTTCGAAGGCATGGCTCGAGAAGATCGAGAAGAAGTCGGGCGTGAAGAAGACCGAGTCGGGCCTGCTCTACAAGATTACGAACGAGGGCGACACGACGGTCCGCGCCAAGGATCCGCGTGATGTGGTCAAGGTGCACTATACGGGCCGTACGCGCGAGGGCAAGGTGTTCGACACCTCGAAGTTCGCCAACCGTCCGAAGGAGCAGCAGGAGATGCTCAAGCAGCAGCGTCCCGACGACTACGACAAGGACGAGCCGATCGAGTTCCCGCTCAACCGGGTGATCCCGGGATGGACCGAGGGCATGCAGCTTGTCGGCAAGGGCGGTACGATCACGCTGTGGATTCCGGCCGAGCTGGCCTATGGCGCCCGCGGTGCAGGCCGTGACATCGGCCCCAATGAGGCTCTGGAGTTCGAGGTTGAGCTCATCGATGTGACTCCCTATGTGGAGCCGGCTCCCGCCGATTCGACCGCTGCGGCTCCGGCCGTTGAGCCCGCGAAGTAATTCGTACGGAGCTACAAGACAGGAACCGGATGCACGAGGCACGTGCATCCGGTTCCTGTCTTGTAGCCGGCTTCGGGGCGGCTCTCTTTTCGGCGGGTGCCGGCCGAAGGACCCGTCGGCGCTTGTGCTGCAGGTTTTTGTTCCTGTCCCGTGTCCGCCGGCTGTGATCTTGCCTTTATGTCCCGGAAAAATACGAACCCCGAAAACGGAATTCCGTTTCCGGGGTTCGTTGTGTGCGGGCCATTTCGCTCGTGCGGGGCCCGGCCCTGTTGCGGCGGCCTGCCCTGGATTTAGAACGGCAGGTCGTCCACCTCGGCCGCCGGGGCCGACGCATAGCCGGGCTCCTCGGCAATCGGGGGCATGTCGGGCATCGGTGCCGGTGCGGGCTCCTGCTTGGGTTGAATGCGCCAGGCCCGGATGTCGGTATACCAGCGGCCGTTGTATTCGCGCGATTCGATGTTCACCGAAACGGTGTAGGTCGCCCCTTCGCGCAGCCGGGCCACGTCGTCGGGCTTGTTGAAGAACGTCACGCAGATCTTGCGGGTGAACGAACCTTCGTTCATCTCGAAGACCACATCCTGACGCTGCCATTCGCCGCGGGCCGAAGTGCCTTTCGTCACGGGCATTATTTTGTACACGGTACCTTCGAATTCCATAATCTCTGTTTTTTTGTTTGCCAGCAAAGATACGAAAAAACGGGAGAAACCCCGACTGCCTGTGGAAAAAAGGAATCCGGCGGCGAACGAATTCGCCGCCGGATTCACCGGTGGGCCCAGAGGGGCATGATCCCACGACCTTCGGATTATGAGTCCGCTGCTCTGACCGACTGAGCTATGGGCCCTGCCGCGGCGGATGTCCGCTTCGGAGCGCAAAGATACGAAAACAATTCGTATTTCGCAATGCGGGACGGAATTTTACTTCCGATCCCTTCGTAACGATCCGGGCTCTCTGCCCGGGCTGTCGCCCATCTCTGTTTCCGTCTGCCTGTGTGCGTATGTTGCGCTGTGAGGCTGCAGTCTTGGCTGCCGTTGGGTTTTGCCGGCTGACACTCTGCGTTATTGCTGCCGGACAGTCGGACGAAAAAGTTGAAAAAATGTCTGCAGGGTGTTGTTTGTTGCAAATAAATTCGTACCTTTGTCGCGCTTAAGCATTAACCAAAAACAAAAACGACAAATGAAAAAGGGTATTCATCCGGAAAATTATCGTTTGGTGGCGTTCAAGGACATGTCCAACGACCACGTGTTTTTGTGTCGGTCCGCCGTTTCGACAAAAGAGACCATCGAGGTGAACGGCGAAACCTATCCCGTGTATAAGATGGAAATTTCCAACACGTCGCACCCGTTCTACACCGGTAAGATGAAGTTGGTTGACACCGCTGGTCGCGTCGATAAGTTTATGAGCCGCTACGCAAAACGCTACGATAAAAAGAACGCTGCGAAGTAGGACGCTTCCGAGCGAGAAATAACGGGCCGCAATTCGATTGCGGTCCGTTGTTTTTTTGCGAAGCCCCTCAAAAAAATCGTACACGCAAAGGGATTTATTTCTATATTTGCGGCCGAAAGCAATAAGTTATTCGATCTTAGCAAGTTTCATGTTATGAAAAAGATGCTGGAACGTCTCGTGCCCGTATTCCTGGGGGCACTCATGCTGGCTTCGTGCGCCGGCAAACAGAAGCAGGCGATCATTGCCGAAACCGACCATGAGCGCGATTCGCTGACGTCGGTCATCCGGGCGAAGGATTCGCTCATCAATCTCGTCTTCTCGGACATCAATGCCATCTCGGAGAATCTGGCGATCATCAAGTCGCGCGAGAACCTGATCACCGTGGCCGGAGAGCAGGAGGGGACCCGCCGGCCCGTCGAGGAGATCAACAACGATATCGCCGCCATCGACCGTCTGCTGCAGGACAACCGCAGGAAGATCGAGTCGCTGGAGCGTTCGGCCGCATTGCTGCGCAAGGCCAACCTGCGTATCGAGGGGCTCGAACGCATGATCGGCGACCTGGAGCGGCAGCTTGGCGAAAAGCGTGACGAGGTGGCCCGCCTGCGCGAAGACCTGACGCAGCGCGGCATCGAGGTCGAGCAGCTGACCGAGACGGTGGCCCGCCGCGAGGAGGAGGTCGAGACTCTCAGCAGCGAGAAGGTGGATCTCGAAAACCAGCTCAATACGGTCTATTACATCGTCGGCTCGGAGAAGGAGTTGCGCGATGCCCAGATCATCAACAAACAGGGCTTCATCGGCCGTACACTGACCGTTGGCCGGGGCGGCAATACCGACAGTTTCATGCAGGGCGATTCGCGCCTGCTGACCGAGATTCCCGTGGGGCACCGTCGTGTGACGGTCGTTTCGAGTCATCCCGAGGGGTCTTACGAATTGGTTACGAATGCAGACAAGGAGGTTGAGCGGTTGCGCATTCTCGACCCCGCCCGTTTTTGGGAGTCGTCGAAAGTGTTGATTGTAAGTTATAAATAGCGAACCGGACTGAAAGGTCCGAGCCTGTGTCCCCGCCGAGTACGGTGGGGATTTTTGGTTTGAGGTTTCGGGACGATATTGCAGGTTTCGTTTTTTTTCGTATTTTTGTTCGAAAATAGTTTCTTTGTCTTTATATGGATGATCAAACCAAGCCGCAGTTTGTGGAGTTGTCATGGAGAGAGTGTTGCGCTGCGGATTGTAGTAGGTGTCCTACGTTTTCCTCTCCATTTCGCCGTGCGGGCGATGCGGCCTATTGTCGCTTTTCTTTCCTGTCGTTTCAACATGTCGGCGACGGTGTCCGGTTCAATTCCGATCGGACCGTCCGTCTGGTGTTCGTTTTGGCGGGATCTCTGAAGTTCGAACGTGCGGATGACCCGATTCGGCTGATCACTTCAAAACAATGCGCCTGTTTGCCCTTCGGCGAGCCGTTCTCCCTGACGGGACAGGATGAAGGAACGCGTGCGGTGGTGCTGTCGCTGTCGCGCGGTCTCGGCTTCTGCGAAGGGGATATTTTCGGTGCTTCGGTGTCGGAGGATACCGTTATTCCCGCCGATCCGATCCCGTCGCTGTCGCTCCATCCGGCGATCGAGTCGCTCCTTGCCGGACTGTTCGTTGTCCCCGAACTGGCTGAATGCGCCCGTTACCACCGGATCAAGGCGACCGAACTGTTTCTGTTGATCAAGGTGCTTTATACTCCTACCGAGTTGGCTTATTTCTTTCAGCCCATGATGCAGCCCGAAGATCATTTCCGCACGTTCGTTTGCAACAATTACGAACGTGCGCGGAGCGTTGCCGAACTGGCAGCTCTGGCTGGAATGAGCCTTTCGGTCTTCAAGCGCCGCTTTGCCGAGCATTTCGACGACAGCGTCTACCATTGGATGATGCAACAGAAGGCTCATCGGATCCTGACCGATATCCAGGACGGAGAAAAGAGTACGCGTGCCCTGATGGAAAAGTACGGTTTCCGCTATTACACGCAGTTCAGCCGTTTCTGCAAGAATTATCTGCAGGCAACCCCCGCCCAGCTGATTGCCGCATCGCGCCGCCATTGACCCCACCCCGGTATTGTTGGCCTCGGTTCTTTTATATATATAGGTGCAGTCTGATCTTTGGGGCCCGGATCGGATGCTTCGGGGCGCTGTGTAGGGATTGTGGACGGAAGTTGTGATATTTTTTGCGCAGATTGTTGTGTTATTCAAAAGTTTTCCTAACTTTGCACCCGATTTCGCCCGTGAAGCGGAAGCGGTCGGACGGGGTTCTTTGAGAAGAGTTAGAAAAGTGAAAAATTTATCCCGAATAATTTGGCAGATAAATTTTTTATGCCTACTTTTGCAATCCAAAACGGTGGATATTGCCGATGTAGCTCAGTTGGCCAGAGCAGCTGATTTGTAATCAGCTGGTCGTGGGTTCGAATCCCTCCATCGGCTCGCAGGCCGACGCGGGGAGGACCGGAGAGGTCGCCGCGAGGCGGTTCCGGAACGGAGCACAAAATAAAGGGAAGTTACCAGAGTGGCCAAATGGGGCAGACTGTAAATCTGCTGGCGTACGCCTTCGGTGGTTCGAATCCATCACTTCCCACTCAAAAAGAAGAGAGCCGGTCGGAGTTGCAAATCCCGAAGCAGGTCGCCAATACGGCCCCTTGCGGGGAGGGCTGACTCTGAACGGTATATTTTTGCGGAAGTAGCTCAGTTGATAGAGCATTAGCCTTCCAAGCTAAGGGTCGCGAGTTTGAGCCTCGTCTTCCGCTCTATGCGCAGCCGGCGTGTGATGCGAATGGCTTTTAACCTTCGGGGAAAAAGGCGTTTGTGTCGCTCGCTTGTTCTGCGGAATGAATTTTAAAACTTTAGGGCAATTTTTAACAATACTTTAAATAACTAATACTATGGCAAAAGAAAAATTCGACCGTTCGAAACCGCATGTGAACATCGGTACCATCGGTCACGTTGACCACGGTAAGACCACTCTTACCGCTGCTATTACGACCGTTCTGGCTAAGAAAGGTCTGTCGGAGCTCCGTTCGTTCGACTCGATCGACAACGCACCCGAGGAGAAAGAGCGTGGTATCACGATCAACACTTCGCACGTCGAGTATCAGACGGCCAACCGCCACTATGCTCACGTAGACTGCCCGGGACACGCCGACTATGTGAAGAACATGGTTACGGGTGCCGCCCAGATGGACGGTGCCATCCTCGTGGTTGCCGCTACGGACGGTCCGATGCCTCAGACCAACGAGCACGTGCTGCTCGCCCGTCAGGTGAACGTGCCGAAGATCGTCGTTTTCCTGAACAAGTGCGACATGGTCGACGATCCCGAAATGCTCGACCTCGTCGAGATGGAGGTTCGCGACCTGCTTTCGAAATACGACTATGACGGCGACAACGCCCCCATCATCCGCGGTTCCGCCCTGGGTGCCCTGAACGGCGAGCCGAAGTGGGAGGAGAAGGTCATGGAGCTGATGGACGCCGTAGACAGCTACATTCCGCTGCCGCAGCGTGAGAACGAGAAGCCGTTCCTGATGCCTATCGAGGACGTATTCTCGATCACCGGCCGTGGTACCGTAGTTACGGGCCGTATCGAGACCGGTATCATCCATGTAGGTGATCCCGTTGAGATCATCGGTCTGGAGGAGAAGACCCTGACTTCGACCTGCACGGGTGTCGAGATGTTCCGCAAGCTGCTCGACGAGGGCGAGGCCGGCGACAACGTAGGTCTGCTGCTCCGCGGTATCGACAAGAGGAGGTCAAGCGTGGTATGGTAGTCGCCAAGCCCGGCTCGATCACCCCGCACACCGAGTTCGAGGCTGAGGTCTACATCCTGAAGAAGGAAGAGGGTGGCCGTCACACGCCGTTCCACAACAACTATCGTCCGCAGTTCTACCTCCGCACGATGGACGTTACCGGTGAGGTTCACCTGCCTGCAGGCGTAGACATGGTGATGCCCGGCGACCACGTGACGATCACCGTGAAGCTGATCTACCCGGTAGCCCTGAACGAGGGTCTGCGTTTCGCAATCCGTGAGGGCGGCCGTACGGTAGGTGCCGGTCAGATCCTGAAGGTTGTGAAGTAATTCACAAGATACATCCCGAGGCGGTGTTTCCCGCACCGCCTCATTTTAGGAGCATAGTTCAAGGGTAGAATAGCGGTCTCCAAAACCGTTGATGGGAGTTCGAATCTCTCTGCTCCTGCAAAGATAAAGACGCAGAAATATGTTCAACTACGTTAAAGAATCCTATAACGAGCTTGTAAACAAGGTGACGTGGCCCACGTTCCCGCAGCTTCAGAGCTCCACGGTTGTCGTGATGGTGGCTTCGGTCATCTTCGCGATCGTCGTTTTGGCCATGGACCTGACGTTCGAGAATCTCATGGGTGTCATCTACAAGACACTGGGTAATCTTGGCCGTTAATTGTGCGTACAGGCGATGAGCAAGATTGAAAAACAGTGGTATGTCGTCCGCGCCGTCGGTGGCAAGGAGGGTAAGGTCAAGGAGTATATCGAGGCCGAAATCCGCCACAACCACCTCGAGGACTACATCTCCCAGGTCTTGATCCCCACCGAAAAGGTCTATACCATCCGCAACGGAAAGAAAGTCTCCAAGGAGAAGGTTTCTTATCCGGGCTATGTGTTGGTGGAGGCCGCGTTCGTAGGTCAGATTCCGATTATAATTCGTAATACTCCCAATGTGCTTGGTTTCCTCGGCGATACCAAAGAGGACAGCCGCAAGATGAACGCCACGCCCCTGCGTCCGCAGGAGGTTGCGCGCATCCTCGGCCGTGTCGATGAAATGAATGCCATGGAGGAGGAGAACGAAATACCATTCTTCGTCGGCGAGACCGTCAAGGTCACCGATGGTCCTTTCTCAAGCTTCCAGGGTACCATCGAGGCCGTCGATAATGAGCGCAAGAAACTCACGGTATCGGTGAAGATATTCGGGCGCAAAACTCCCATGGAGTTGAGTTTCACCCAAGTAGAAAATGAATAATTAACCAAGGAAAACTATGGCAAAAGAGGTTGCTGCATTTATTAAATTGCAGATCAAAGGTGGTGCCGCCAATCCTTCGCCCCCGGTTGGTCCCGCATTGGGTTCTAAGGGAGTCAATATCATGGACTTCTGCAAGCAGTTCAATGCACGTACGCAGGACAAGGCGGGAAAGGTTCTTCCGGTCATCATCACCGTTTACAGCGATAAGTCGTTCGACTTTGTTGTAAAACAGCCGCCCGTAGCGATCCAGCTCAAGGAAGCAGCCAAGGTGCAGAAGGGTTCCGCGCAGCCTAACCGCGAAAAGGTCGGTCAGGTGACGTGGGATCAGATCCGCGACATCGCGAAGGACAAGATGTCCGACATGAACTGCTTCACGCTGGAGTCCGCTATGCGCATGGTAGCCGGTACGGCCCGCAGCATGGGTATCAACGTAGTCGGTGAATTTCCTAACATGTAATTGCGAAGAAGATGAGTAAGTTGACAAAAAATCAAGATTGCCTACGCCAAGGTTGAGGCCGGTAAGGCTTACAAGCTGCCGGAGGCTGCCGCTCTTCTGAAGGAAATTACGTTCACGAAATTCGACGCCTCGGTTGATATCGACGTTCGTCTGGGCGTAGACCCCCGCAAGGCCAATCAGATGGTCCGCGGCGTGGTTACCCTTCCTCACGGAACCGGCAAGACGGTGCGTGTGCTCGTCCTCTGTACTCCCGAGAAGGAGGCTGAGGCCAAGGCTGCAGGTGCCGACTACGTGGGTCTTGACGAGTTTGTCGAGAAGATCAAGGGAGGCTGGACCGATGTCGATGTGATCATCTGCACCCCCAACGTCATGGGCAAGGTGGGTGCGCTGGGCCGTATTCTGGGTCCCCGCGGCCTGATGCCGAACCCCAAGACCGGTACGGTGACGATGGAGGTCGGCAAGGCCGTCGGTGAGGTGAAGGCCGGTAAGATCGACTTCAAGGTCGATAAGTTCGGTATCATCCACACCACCGTGGGCAAGGTTTCGTTCTCGGCCGATCAGATCGTGGACAACGCCAAGGAGGTTCTGAACATGATTATCAAGCTGAAACCGGCTGCTGCGAAAGGTTCTTATGTGAAGAGTATTTATCTCTCGACGACTATGAGCCCTGGCTTGCAGATCGATGCTAAATCAGTAGAAACTAAATAAGAGGGAGGATTTAAGAGATGACAAAGGAAGAAAAACTGGTTGTGATTAACAGCCTTGCCGAGCAGCTCCAGGCTTATCCTCACTTCTATATCGCCGACATCGAGGCGCTCAACGCCGAGCAGACCGCTGCCCTGCGCCGCAAGTGCTTCGAAAGCGACATCAAGCTGGTGGTCGTAAAGAACACCCTGCTCACCAAGGCGCTCGAGAAGGTGGAGAAGGCTGATGCTGATCTGGTAAAAGTATTGGAGGGTCCTACCTCGATTATGTTCGCCAATGTTGCGAAGGCTCCTGCCGTTCTCATCAAGGAGTTCCGCAAGAAGTCGGACAAGCCCGTTCTGAAGGCGGCTTTCGCCGAGGGTTGTGTCTATGTCGGCGACAATCAGCTGGACGCTCTGTGTAACATCAAGTCGAAGGAGGAGCTCATCGGCGATATCGTCGCTCTGCTCCAGTCCCCGGCCAAGAATGTTATCTCTGCATTGCAGGCTAATGCAGGCCAAAAGATTGCGGGCCTCGTGAAGACGCTCGAATCGAGAAACAACTAATTTCACAAACAAGAATTAAAAACAAATTAATAAGCTTACAACTATGGCAGACGTAAAGAAACTTGCTGAAGAACTGGTTAACCTGAAGGTGACCGAGGTAAACGAACTCGCACAGATCCTCAAGGAGGAGTATGGCATTGAGCCGGCTGCTGCCGCTGTTGCCGTTGCAGCCCCCGCTGCAGGCGCAGGCGAGGCTGCTGCCGCCGAGAAGACGTCGTTCGACGTGATCCTGAAGACCGCCGGCCAGGCCAAGCTCCAGGTTATCAAGGTCGTTAAGGAGATTGCAGGCCTTTCGCTGGGTGATGCGAAGGCTCTCGTCGACGGTGCTCCAAGGCCGTTAAGGAGGGTGTCTCCAAGGAAGAGGCCGAGTCGATCAAGGCTCAGCTCGAGGAGGCAGGTGCTGAAGTTGAGCTTAAGTAGCATTGCTGCTTAAGGCTGCATAGACGATCAGGTATAGGGCTTACCGGTGGTGTAAGCTCTATGCCTTTTCTTGGTCTAAAGACCGGAAGTGCCGAACATGTGCTGTGTCCGTTCTTTGGAAGATGAATGCTCCCGGGGCATGTTGTGCCTGCATACGGGGGCATTGGCGGGATAGATACCCGTCCACTTTTGGGAGCGTAACCCACCCAATTACACTTCAACTAATTTGGATTTTACCGATGTCCACAACAAAAACACAACAAAGAATTAGCTTTTCGACAGTCAAGAACCGGGTGCCCTATCCGGATCTGCTGGAGGTACAGCTTAAATCATTCCGGGATTTTTTCCAGATGGACACCACGGCCGAAAATCGCAAGAACGAGGGGCTGTACAAGGTGTTTCAGGAGAATTTCCCCATTACGGATACCAGAAACAACTTCGTTCTGGAGTTCATCGACTACTATATCGACCCGCCGCGCTATTCGATCGAGGAGTGCCTCGAGCGCGGTTTGACGTACAGCGTCCCGCTGAAAGCCAAGCTGAAGCTCTATTGTACCGATGACGAGCACGAAGATTTCGGCGTGGTCGTGCAGGATGTCTATTTCGGTACGATTCCCTATATGACCGAACGTGGTACGTTCGTCATCAACGGTGCCGAGCGCGTCATCGTTTCGCAGCTCCACCGCTCGCCGGGCGTGTTCTTCGGACAGAGCATGCACACCAACGGTACGAAGCTCTATTCAGCTCGTATCATCCCGTTCAAGGGATCGTGGATCGAGTTCGCTACCGACATCAACAACGTGATGTACGCGTACATCGACCGTAAGAAGAAGCTGCCCGTCACGACCCTGCTGCGTGCCATCGGTTTCGAGGCCGATCAGCAGATCCTCGAGATCTTCGACCTGGCCGACGAGGTGAAGGTGTCGAAGGCCACCCTCAAGAAGGCCGTCGGCCGCAAGCTGGCCGCCAGGGTTCTTTCGACCTGGGTCGAGGATTTCGTGGACGAGGATACGGGCGAGGTGGTTTCGATCGAACGTAACAACGTGATCGTTGACCGAGAAACGGTGCTCCAGGAAGAGCATATCGACCAGATCATCGAGACGGGCGCCAAGACGATCCTGCTGCACAAGGAGAATCTGTCGGGCATCGACTTCTCGATCATCTACAATACGCTGCAGAAGGACCCCTGCAACTCCGAGAAGGAGGCCGTGGTCTACATCTACAGACAGCTGCGCGCCTCGGAGCCGCCCGATGAGGCTACGGCGCGCGACGTCATCGAGAAGCTCTTCTTCTCGGACAAGCGTTACGACCTGGGCGATGTCGGCCGTTATCGGATCAACAAGAAGCTCGATTTGGACATCGATCCGGCGATCCGCACGCTGACGCGCGAGGACATCATCGCCATCATCAAATACCTGATCCAGCTGATCAACTCGAAGGCCGACGTCGACGATATCGACCACCTGTCGAACCGCCGTGTCCGCACGGTGGGCGAGCAGCTTTCGAACCAGTTCTCGGTAGGTTTCGTGCGCATGGCCCGTACCATCCGCGAGCGGATGAACGTGCGCGACAACGAGGTCTTCACGCCGGTGGACCTGATCAACGCCAAGACCCTCTCGTCGGTGATCAACTCGTTCTTCGGCACCTCGCAGCTCTCGCAGTTCATGGACCAGATCAATCCGCTGGCCGAGATCACGCACAAGCGCCGTCTGTCGGCCCTCGGCCCCGGCGGTCTGTCGCGCGACCGCGCCGGATTCGAGGTCCGCGACGTGCACTATACGCACTACGGACGTCTCTGCCCGATCGAATCGCCGGAAGGCCCGAACATCGGTCTGATCTCGTCGCTGTGCGTCTACGCGCGGATTTCGCCGATGGGCTTCATCGAGACCCCGTACCGCAAGGTCGAGAACGGGGTGATCGACATGGACAATTCGCACATCCGCTACTACTCGGCCGAAGAGGAGGAGCAAGATCGTCGCCCAGTCGAACATGCCGATCGACGACGAGGGCCACTTCCTGCAGCCCGACCGCATCAAGGCGCGTCAGGGTGCCGACTTCCCCGTCGTGACGGCCGATGAGGTGAACCTCATGGACGTGGCTCCGAACCAGATCGCCTCGATCGCCGCGAGCCTTATCCCGTTCCTCGAGCACGACGACGCCAACCGTGCGCTGATGGGCTCGAACATGATGCGCCAGGCCGTGCCCCTGGTGACCACCGAAGCCCCGATCGTCGGCACGGGTATCGAGAAGGACATGATCTCCGACAGCCGCATCCAGATCGTCGCCGAGCGCGACGGCGAGGTCGTCTTCGCCGACGCCACGAAGATTCAGATCAAGTACGAGCGTACGGAGGACGAGATCCTCGCCTCGTTCGATCCCGAGGTGACGACCTACATGCTGCCGCGCTACCGCCGTACGAACCAGAATACCTCCGTAACGCTGCGTCCTACGGTGCTCACGGGCGACAAGGTGACCAAGGGGCAGATCATTACCGAGGGCTACTCGACGCAGAACGGCGAGCTGGCCCTGGGCCGCAACCTGAAGGTGGCCTACATGCCCTGGAAGGGATACAACTTCGAGGACGCCATCGTGATCTCGGAGCGTATCCAGCGCGAGGATATCTTCACGTCGGTGCACGTCGACGAGTACATCATGGAGGTGCGCGACACCAAGCGCGGTGTCGAGGAGCTCACGTCGGACATCCCGAACGTTTCGGAAGACGCCACGAAGGACCTCGACGCCAACGGTATCGTCCGCATCGGTGCCAACATCCATCCGGGCGACATCCTTATCGGCAAGATCACCCCGAAGGGCGAGAGCGATCCGTCGCCCGAGGAGAAGCTCCTGCGCGCGATCTTCGGCGACAAGGCCGGCGACGTGAAGGACGCTTCGCTCAAGGCACAGCCTTCGCTGCACGGCGTGGTGATCGACACGAAGCTCTACAGCCGCGCCAGCAAGGAGGGCAAGAAGGGCAAGTCGGCCGAGAAGCTGCAGCTCGACAAACTCGACGAGAAGTTCGCCGCCGAGATCGCCGACCTGACCAAGCTGCTCGTGTCGAAACTCTGGACCCTGCTGCAGGGCAAGACCACGACGGGCATCACGGACTACTTCGGCGTGGAGCTCTATCCCGCCGGCACGAAGTTCTCGCAGAAGATGCTCGAGGAGATTGCCCGCAAGTCGTCGGACGAGAAGACCGGCGTGGTGATGGGTTACCTGAACCTCGGATCGTGCAACTGGACCGGCGACGCACATACCGACGCGCTGATCGAGGCCACGATCAACAACTATACGATCGAGTGGAAGAAGGCCGATGCCGCCATCAAGCGTGAGAAGTACAACCTCACCAACGGCGACGAGCTCCCGCAGACGGGCGTCATCCAGATGGCCAAGGTCTACATCGCCAAGAAGCGCAAGCTCAAGGTGGGTGACAAGATGGCCGGACGCCACGGCAACAAGGGTATCGTGGCCAAGGTGGTGCGCGACGAGGACATGCCGTTCCTCGAGGACGGAACGATCGTCGATATCTGCCTCAACCCGCTGGGTGTGCCTTCGCGAATGAACCTCGGACAGATCTACGAGGCCGTGCTCGGATGGGCCGGCCGCGAGCTGGGCGTGAAGTTCGCCACGCCGATCTTCGACGGTGCGTCGCTCGACCAGATCAACGAGTACACGGCCAAGGCCGGACTCCCGCACAGCGGCCGCACGTACCTCTACGACGGCGGCACCGGCGAGCGCTTCGACCAGCCGGCTACCGTGGGTGTCACGTACATGCTCAAGCTGGGCCACATGATCGACGACAAGATGCACGCGCGTTCGATCGGTCCGTACTCGCTCATCACGCAGCAGCCGCTCGGCGGTAAGGCCCAGTTCGGTGGTCAGCGTTTCGGTGAGATGGAGGTCTGGGCGCTCGAAGGCTTCGGCGCCGCCAACATCCTGCAGGAGATCCTGACGATCAAGTCCGACGATGTGATGGGCCGCGCCAAGGCCTACGAGGCGATCGTCAAGGGCGAGAACCTGCCCAAGCCGGGTATCCCCGAGGCCATGAACGTGCTGCTGCACGAGTTGCGCGGTCTGGCCCTTTCGGTCAAGCTCGAGTAAGGTGTATTTAACGAGGACAAGAAAAAACGCAAGATAAAAATATGGCAATTAGCAAAGACAACAAACCGAACAACGGTTACAGCCGTATCTCGATCGGCCTGGCCTCCCCCGAGGAGATCCTGGCCCAGTCGAGCGGCGAGGTCTTGAAGCCCGAAACCATCAACTACCGGACCTACAAGCCCGAGCGTGACGGCCTGTTCTGTGAGCGGATCTTCGGCCCGGTGAAGGACTACGAGTGCCACTGCGGCAAGTACAAGCGTATCCGCTACAAGGGCATCGTCTGCGACCGCTGCGGCGTGGAGGTCACCGAGAAGAAGGTGCGTCGCGAGCGCATGGGCCACATCTCGCTGGTGGTGCCCGTGGTGCACATCTGGTACTTCCGTTCGCTCCCCTCGAAGATCGGTTACCTGCTGGGTATCCCGTCAAAGAAACTCGAGGCGATCATCTACTACGAGCGTTACGTCGTGATCAACGCCGGTGCCGCTTCGGAGCAGGGCATCGAGCGTCTCCAGACCCTTTCGGAGAAGGAGTACCTCGACGTGCTGGCCGCGCTGCCGAAGGGCAACCAGTCGCTCGACGACACGGACCCCAACAAGTTCGTCGCCCAGATGGGCGCCGAGGCGATCTACACGCTGCTCAAGCAGGTGGACCTCGACTCGATGTCCTATGCGCTGCGCCACAAGGCCTCGACCGAGACCTCGCAGCAGCGTAAGTCCGAGGCGCTGAAGTGCCTGAACGTCATCGAGTCGTTCCGCGCGTCGAACGGCAAGAACAAGCCCGAATGGATGGTGCTGAGCGTCATCCCGGTGATCCCGCCCGAGCTGCGCCCGCTGGTGCCGCTCGACGGCGGCCGTTTCGCCACGTCGGACCTCAATGACCTCTACCGCCGCGTGATCATCCGCAACAACCGCCTCAAGCGCCTGATCGAGATCAAGGCTCCGGAGGTGATTCTGCGCAACGAGAAGCGCATGTTGCAGGAGGCCGTCGATTCGCTGTTCGACAACTCGCGCAAGTCGAATGCCGTGAAGAACGAGTCGAACCGTCCGCTCAAGTCGCTCTCCGACTCGCTCAAGGGCAAGCAGGGCCGTTTCCGTCAGAACCTTCTGGGTAAGCGTGTCGACTACTCGGCCCGTTCGGTCATCGTCGTCGGCCCCGAGCTGAAGATGCACGAGATGGGTATTCCGAAAGACATGGCCGCCGAGCTCTACAAGCCGTTCGTGATCCGCAAACTCATCGAGCGCGGCATCGTCAAGACGGTCAAGTCCGCGAAGAAGATCATCGACCGCAAGGACCCGGTCATCTGGGGTATTCTGGAGAACGTCATCAAGGGCCACCCGGTGCTCATGAACCGTGCCCCGACGCTTCACCGTCTGGGTATCCAGGCCTTCCAGCCCAAACTGATCGAGGGTAAGGCCATGCAGCTGCACCCGCTGGCATGTACGGCATTCAACGCCGACTTCGACGGCGACCAGATGGCCGTGCACCTGCCGCTGGGCAATGCCGCCATCCTGGAGGCCCAGCTGCTGATGCTCGGATCGCACAACGTCCTCAACCCGGCCAACGGCGCCCCGATCACCGTGCCGTCGCAGGACATGGTCCTCGGTCTGTACTACATCACCAAGCCGCAAGGGCGTCAAGGGCGAGGGCCGCGTCTTCTACGGCCCCGAGGAGGCGATCATCGCCTACAACGAGAAGCAGGCCGACCTGCACGCCGTGGTGAAGTGCCTGGTGGACGACATCGACGAGCAGGGCAACCCGGTTCAGGTGCTCAAGGAGACGACCATCGGCCGCATCCTCTTCAACCAGGTGGTCCCCAAGGAGGTGGGCTACATCAACGAGATCCTCACGAAGCGTTCGCTGCGCGACATCATCGCCGTGGTGATGAAGAAGGCCGGTGCCGACAAGGTGGCCAACTTCCTCGACGACATCAAGAACATGGGTTACCGCATGGCCTTCCAGGGCGGTCTGTCGTTCAACCTCGACGCCGTGATTATCCCCGAGGAGAAGGAGAAACTCGTGCAGGAGGGTTACGAGCGCGCCGACGCCATCATGGACGACTACAACATGGGTCTCATTACCAACAACGAGCGTTACAACCAGATCATCGACGTCTGGACGAACATCAATACGAAACTGACGAAGGCCGTGATCGACACGCTCATCAAGGACGACGACGGTTTCAACCCGGTATACATGATGCTCGACTCGGGAGCCCGTGGTTCGAAGGAGCAGATCCGTCAGCTGAGCGGTATGCGTGGTCTGATGGCCAAGCCGCAGAAGTCGGGCGTCGAGGGTGGCCAGCAGGTCATCGAGAACCCGATTCTCTCGAACTTCAAGGAGGGACTTTCGGTGCTCGAGTACTTCATCTCGACGCACGGTGCCCGTAAGGGTCTTGCCGATACCGCCCTGAAGACGGCCGACGCCGGTTACCTGACGCGCCGTCTGGTCGATGTGGCGCAGGACGTCATCATCAACGAGGAGGATTGCGGCACGCTGCGCGGTCTGACGGCTACGGCCATCAAGCGCAACGACGACGTCGTGCAGACGCTCTACGACCGCATCCTGGGCCGCGTGGCGCTCAACGACGTGATCCACCCGCTCACGGGCGAGGTGCTCTGCAAGGCAGGCGAGGAGATCACCGAGTCGATCGCCGAGGCCATCGAGAAGTCGCCGCTGGAGTCGGTCGAGATCCGTTCGGTGCTCACCTGCGAATCGCGCCGCGGCGTCTGCGCCAAGTGCTACGGACGCAACCTGGCGACGGCACGCATGGTGCAGAAGGGCGAGGTGGTCGGCGTGATCGCCGCCCAGTCGATCGGCGAGCCGGGTACGCAGCTGACCCTCCGTACGTTCCACGTCGGTGGTGTGGCTGGCGGTACGGCCGTCGAGACCAACGTCGTCTCGAAATACGAAGGACGTCTGGAGATCGACGAGCTCCGCACGGTCAAGGGCAAGAACGCCGCCGGCGAGGCGATCGACATCGTCATCTCGCGCCAGTCGGAGTTCCGCATCGTCGATCCCAAGACCGAGATCGTGCTCTATACGCACAACCTGCCCTACGGTGCCACGCTGTTCATGGCCGACGGCTCCGATGTCAAGAAGGGCGACATGATCTGCGAGTGGGATCCCTACAACGCCGTCATCATCTCCGAGCATGAGGGCCGCGTTGCTTACGAGAACATCATCGAGGGTGTGACCTACCGTGACGAGCGCGACGAGCAGACGGGTCTGTCGGAGAAGGTGGTCATCGAGTCGAAGGACAAGACCAAGAACCCCGTTATCAAGATCCAGAACAAGGAGGGCGAGGAGGTCAAGCAGTACAACCTCCCGGTTTCGGCCCACATCGTCGTCAAGGACAACGCACGTATCAAGACGGGCGACATCCTGATCAAGATTCCGCGTGCCGTCGGCAAGTCGGGCGGCGACATCACCGGAGGTCTTCCGCGAGTCACGGAGCTCTTCGAGGCCCGCAACCCGTCGAACCCGGCCATCGTTTCGGAGATCGACGGCGAGGTTACCTTCGGCAAGATCAAGCGCGGTAACCGCGAGATCATCATCACCTCGAAGCAGGGCGATGTGAAGCGTTACCTCGTGCCGCTGTCGCGTCAGATCATCGTTCAGGAGAACGACTACGTCAAGGCCGGCAGCCCGCTGTCGGACGGCGCGATCACCCCGAGCGACATCCTCAATATCCTCGGCCCGACGCGTGTGCAGGAGTACATCGTCAATGAGGTGCAGGAGGTTTACCGCATGCAGGGTGTGAAGATCAACGACAAGCATTTCGAGGTGATCGTCCGTCAGATGATGTCGAAGGTGCAGATCGAGGATCCGGGCGACACCCGCTTCTTCGAAGATCAGATCGTCGACAAGTGGGAGTTCATGGACGTGAACGACGAACTCTACGACAAGGTGGTCGTCACCGACGCCGGCGATTCGACGGCGCTCCAGCCAGGCCAGATCGTCTCGCTGCGCAAGCTGCGTGACGAGAACTCGAGCCTCAAGCGCCGCGACCTGCGTCCGGTTCAGGTGCGCGACATCGTGCCCGCGACCTCGACGCAGGTGCTGCAGGGTATTACCCGCGCCGCCCTGCAGACGTCGAGCTTCATCTCGGCCGCTTCGTTCCAGGAGACCACCAAGGTGCTCAACGAGGCTGCCATCCAGGCAAAGGTCGATCCGCTGGAGAACCTCAAGGAGAACGTCATCTGCGGTCACCTGATCCCCGGCGGTACGGGTCTGCGCGATTACGACGATCTGGTCGTCACCGCCAAGACCGAGTTGGAGAGCCTCCAGCAGGCCCAGTAGGCGGACCGCTGCTTCGAATCATGAAAAACTCCCCGATCGCTTGCGGTCGGGAGTTTTGTTTTATCGTTCCGGGAAGGCTTCGTTGCGGAACCGGAAGGTAGGGTAACGTAACGTACTTTCTGCTGCGGGACATGTCGGATCGGAATCCGTCTCGACGGATCCGGCAGTTCGTTCAGCGCATCGCCCTGTTCCCGCGGGGGGGACGTTATTTCCGTTCGTAGCGCTTGGCCAGACCGCCCTCGGAGGTCTCGCGGTAGAGGCTCGGGAGGTTGTGTCCCGTCTCGTTCATCACCTCGACGACCTTGTCGTAGGAGACCAGGTGCGAACCGTCGGAGAGTGTGGCGTAGATATTGGCATCGAGGGCACGTGCCGCTGCCACGGCATTGCGTTCGATGCAGGGGACCTGCACCAGCCCGCAGACGGGGTCGCATGTCAGTCCCAGGTGATGCTCAAGACCCATCTCGGCAGCATACTCGATTTGTGAGGGGGTACCTCCGAAGAGCTGGCACGCCGCTGCGGCCGCCATGGCGCATGCCACGCCCACCTCGCCCTGGCAGCCCACCTCGGCTCCCGAGATCGAGGAGTTGGTCTTGGCTACGTTGCCGAAGAGTCCGGCCGTCGCCAGCGCGCGCAGGATGCGGATGCGCAGGAAGTCGCGCGAGGTGGCCAGGTGGTAGAGTACGGCCGGTACGACGCCGCACGACCCGCAGGTCGGGGCCGTGACCACGACACCGCCCGAGGCGTTCTCCTCCGAGGTGGCCAGCGCGTAGGCGTAGATTTTGGCGCGCGACTTGAGCGAGTCGTTGTAGCTTTTCGACTTGACCCAGTAGGTGCTGGCCTTGCGGGCCACCTTCAGGCCGCCGGGCAGCACGCCGTCGTTGTTCAGCCCGTTCTGTATCGTCTCGCACATCTGGGTCCAGATCGTGTCGAGGTAGTCCCATATCTCGGGTCCCTCGCAGTCGTTCACATACTCCCAGAAGGTCTTGCCTTCGTTGTAGCACCAGTTCTTTATGTCGGTGATGGTTGTCAGCGGATAGATGCTGCGCGGCACCTCGAGCCGTGAGGTTTCGTTGGCCAGGGCGCCTCCGCCGATGCTGTAGATCGTCCACGAATCGACGACCTTGCTCTCCTTGATTCCTTCGAAGAGCATGCCGTTGGGGTGGAACGGCAGAACGATGTCGGCCTTCCAGACGATTTCGGTCGGGGCGACGGGTTGCAGCACCGAGAGGATAGCCACGTCGGTGAGGTGCCCCTTGCCGGTTGCGGCCAGCGAACCGTAGAGCGTCACACGGTAGGCATCGACGTCGCGGCAGCGTTCGATGAAGCGTTCGGCGGCCCGTTTCGGCCCCATTGTGTGGCTGCTCGAGGGACCGTTTCCGATTTTGTACAACTCTTTGAGCGATTCCATGTTTGATCGGTATTTGAAAGGCACAAAGATACGAAAAATCGGGAAGTGCGCGCACTTCCCGATCCGGGTGTAGCCCCACCGCGACTCGAACGCGGATTTAGGGTTTAGGAAACCCTCGTTCTATCCCTTGAACTATAGGGCCGAAGCATTTGCGGAGTGCCTCTCTTTTGTGGGAAGCACTCCGCAAAGATAATACTTTTTCGCGAATTTTCAGAAGTTGAACCGCATACCGAACGAGACAACGTGGGCGTGGAGCCGGTAGTTGCGCGTGAAGACGGACGAGAGTTCTCCCGACGTATAGTCATAGAGCGGGTAGGAACCCGTACGCTCGGGGTCGGCCGACGAGACGTAGCAGTAGGCTACGTCGAGCGCCGCGCAGCGGGCCAGGCGGAACGAGAGGCCGGCCGAGTAGCTGATCTTGGTCATCGAGGGGGTCTCGGGATTGAGGTAGTTGCTGTCTACGGGGCTCTCGTCGAAGTAGATGCCGGCGCGTGCCTGCAGCCAGTCGAGTGCCGCATACTCGGCACCGAAGCGGGCCGAGAGGGTGTTCGAGTAGTTCTTCACCGAGTAGATGTCGTCGATGCCGAGCTCCTGCTCGTTGAATGCCACATTGAGGTCCTTGTAGGCCGACCAGCCGATCCACTGCAGATCGACGCCCATCTGCCACTTCGCATTCGGCCGGTAGGATACGCCCCACGTCACGGTCGTCGGCAGGGGCAGCTGCGTGTGGAAGGTCCCCTGGTCAAGCGCGGGGATGGCTGGCGACTGCCCGGCCATGGTGAGGATCGAATTGAGGAACGAGAGCAGCTGCTGCGCCTCGGCCGAGGCGTAGTTGAGCCGGGCCGTGCCCCGGTCCACCTTCATGTTGAGGCGCGAGCGGTAGCTCATGGCCACGGACCACTGGTCGGTGATGTCCCAGAGAATGCCGGCGTTCACGCCGATGGCCACGTTGGCGTTGCCCTGCAGTTTGGCCGAAACGATGGCCTTGTTCTGGAGGTTGTTCTCGAAATAGGCGGCTCCCTGCTGTGCCGTGGCCTGGCCGGCGGCTATCTTTTCTGCAGTCAGCCCGGCCGAAGGACCGAGGACCGGAAGCAGCTGGTTCACCGTGTTGAATCCCGTGACGAGGGTCTGGTTGCCGCCGACGGGCAGCATGGCGCGCGCGAGATCGAAGTTGCCCCACGTGATCATCAGTCCGGCACCGATCGAGAGGCGGTCGCAGATCTTGAACGAGACGGTGGGCTGGAAGGTGTAGGCCGCGAGGTTGATCTCCTGGATGAGGTGTGCCCCCGACCAGTTGTCGCCCCAGTTCATCGACGAGCCGTTGGGTGTGTAGAAGCCCAGGCCCACGGCCCAGCGCTCCGACGGCTTGTAGTTGATGTACATGTGCAGCGGGGTGGACATCTTGTTGTCCGACTTCTCGGTGAGCGAGCTCCGGTATCCGTTCTCCAGCGAGGGAAGTTCCGAGGCCCATACCGACGAGAGGATGCCCGTTGCGCCGACCGAGATGTCGAACTTCGAATCCTGGAAGACGGCGGCTGCCGGGTTGAAGTAGATCGATTCCGAACCGAGTTTCATCGCCGTGCCGACGTTGGCCATACCGGCCTGGCGTGCGGAGAAGTTGTTCACCTGATAGCCTTCGGCGCGTGCGCCCGATACGGCGGCGATGCAGGCGATGAGGAGGAAGATTTTTTTCATGACTTCGTTGGTTTGGTTAATGGGTCGCCCCCTTCGGGGCACACAAAATCGGGGGCAAAAGTATAAAAACTATCCCCGAAGGCCAAACTTTTTGGTCGGAAAGTCTCTTAAATTGGAATAAATGGCATAGCTTTGGACGCTGTGTCCTGCCGCAGGATCAGCGTTTCGGGCGGTTGTTGTAGGCCTCCAGTGCCTTGGCCAGGACGACGAGCGCCCGCTCGAGCTCCTCCTTGCGCAGGACGTAGGCGATGCGCACCTCGTTGCGGCCGCGCGTCGGGTCGGAGTAGAATCCCGAGGCGGGGGCCATCATCACCGTCTCGCCTTCGTACTCGAAATCCGAGAGACACCAGGCGCAGAAGGCGTCGCTGTCGTCCACCGGCAGACGGGCCACCGTGTAGAAGGCGCCCATCGGGATGGGAGAGTAGACGCCCGGTATGCGGTTCAGTCCGTCGATGAGGCATTTGCGCCGTTCGATGTACTCCTCGTAAACCTCCATGCTGTACGATCGCGGTGCGTCGATCGAGGCTTCGGCGACGATCTGTCCGATGAGCGGCGGGGAGAGGCGGGCCTGGCAGAACTTCATCACGGCGTTGCGCAGTTCGCGGTTCTTGGTGATGAGCGCCCCGATGCGGATGCCGCACTCGGAGTAGCGTTTCGACACGGAGTCGATCAGCACGACGTTCTGCTCGATCCCCTCGAGGTGGCAGGCCGATATGTAGGGCGAGCCCGTATAGATGAATTCGCGGTAGACCTCGTCCGAGAAGAGAAGAAGAGATCGTACTTGCGCACCAGGTCGCGGATGCGGTCCATCTCCCGGCGTGTGTAGAGGTATCCCGTGGGGTTGTTGGGGTTGCAGATCAGAATGCCGCGCGTGCGTTCGTTGATGAGCTCCTCGAATCGGGCCACGTCGGGCAGTGCGAACCCTTGCTCTATGGAGGAGACCACCGGGCGGATGACGGCTCCGGCCGAGATGGCGAAGGCCATGTAGTTGGCGTATGCCGGTTCGGGCACGATGATCTCGTCACCGGGGTTGAGGCACGACATGAAGGCAAACAGAACAGCCTCCGAACCTCCCGTGGTGACGATGATGTCGTCGGGCGAGAGCTTGATCTGGTATTGTTCGTAGTAGGTGACGAGCTTCTCGCGCAGCGAGCGGTATCCGTCGCTGGGGCTGTATTCGAGTACCGTGCGGTCGATGTGTTTCAGCGCGTCGAGCCCCACCTGCGGGGTCGGCAGGTCGGGTTGCCCGATGTTCAGATGGTATATCTTCGTGCCGCGGGCCCGTGCGGCTTCGGCCAGCGGCACGAGTTTGCGTATCGGCGAGGCCGGCATCAGTTCGGCCCGTTGTGAGATGGCTGGCATGGGGTGGGTGTTTATTCGAGTTCGATCGAAGGACGGAACTTCACCGTGTTGCGGGGCGGGATTTTCACGGCCGCACCCGTGCGGGGATTGCGGCCCATGCGTGCGGCCTTGTGTTGTACGGAGAGGGTCCCCAGTCCGGTGAGTGTGACGCGTTCCCCCTCGCGGAGAGCCTGTGCGGTCACCCGGATCAGCGCATCGACGGCCTTGCGGGCATCGACTTTCGTGATGTTTGCGTCGAGAGCGATCGCTTCGACCAACTGCGTCTTGTTCATATTATTATAACGTATCGAGAGAAATGTTCCGCTAACCTAACGGGTAGAAACAAAGGTACGTAAAATTTGTGGAAGTCGGAAATTTCAGGGCTAAATTCCGCTCTTCGATGTCGGAGCGAGTAAAAAAAAGGTGAAGATTTGGCGGAATGGAAAATCCGTGCTACTTTTGCCTCACCGGAAGGATGGCGGAGTGGTCGATCGCGGCGGTCTTGAAAACCGTTGAGCTGCAAGGCTCCGGGGGTTCGAATCCCTCTCCTTCCGCATGTTGCCGTCTTCGGGCGGCGGAAACCCGCAGGCATGTCAGCTTGTGGGTTTTTTGTTTCCCGGAGGTGAATCCGCACCGTGCATTTTGATATTTCGAGGGTATTGACTATATTTGTCCTGACTAAAAATAAATGTTCACACATTTTATATCCCCTTACGAATCGAAAACTGCAATGCGATGAAGATGAAAAGCCTTATGCGGTCGGCGCTCGCCTTGAGCTGCGCTGGCCGTGCGGACTGCTGCGGCGTCCGATGCGACGATCTGGGCGGTGGGCGAGCCGGATGGCCGTCCTGCCGGGTTCGCCCTTGCGCCCGACGGATTCCGGGACTTCCTGGCCCGGGATTTCGGCTACGAAGACAAATTCTATTTGGTCGGTCACTCCGACCCTGCGGCCGATTTCCCCTATGTGCTGCCCGGACCGGCCGATACGTGGGGCGGGACCTGGCCTACGTCGGGATGGCGCACCCATGAGGTCAATATCCTCTTCGGCCTCGACGGACAGCCCGAAGGCGACTGCCTGCTGGCGGTCGATCTGGCCGACTATGCCAAGCGCTTCCCGCCGCTGGTCAAGGTGAGCGTAAACGGACAGGATGCCTGGTTCCGGCTCAATGATCCCGATGATCCGGCTGCTGCCGGCCGCCGTTACGGCCAGCAGGAGCCGACCGTCGATACGCTTTCGCTGACCGGACGCTTCGAGCGTGCGACGCCCCGTCGGCTCGAGATGCCGCTGCGTCGCGGCACGCTGCGCGAGGGCGGCAATACGGTGCGCGTAACGGTTCTCGAGGGGTCGTGGATCCTTTTCGACCGTGTGGCACTCGAGGGACCCTCGTCCGTGCATCCGACGCAGCCCGAAGGGTTGTATGTGCGTGACGTGGCGGCGGCTCCGTACGAACTGGACCGCGACGGCAAGCGTGTGCAGCCGCTGCTGGTCGATGTCGAGTGGCTCGATGCAGCGCCGATGCTGAGTGTCGAGGTGGACGGCCGCGAACTTTTCAGCCGGCGCGTCGAGGCGGGCCGCTCGCGCTTCGAGGTGCCGATGCCGGCCGTGCGACGCGACCGGACGAGCCGTTACCGGGTGCTGTGCGACGGTCGCGAGGTGGCCTCCGGACGCATCGAACGGGCCCCTCAGCCCGTGCAGACCCTGGCCGACTATGTCGATACGCGCATCGGCACGGCCCATTCGCGGTGGATGATCGCTCCCGGACCGTGGATGCCCTTCGGTATGGTCAAGCTTTCGCCCGACAACCAGAATGCCGGCTGGCAGGCCGGTTATCAGCCTTCGTTCGAGACGATCGGCTGCTTCAGCCACATCCACGAGTGGACACTCGGCGGTCTGGGTCTCATGGCGACAAACGGCGACCTGAAGGTCCGTGTCGGCGACGAGCGCAACCCCGATGAGGGCTATCGTTCGCGCATCGACAAGCGGACCGAGCAGGCCGGAATCGGCTGCTATGCGGCCGACCTGACCGATTACGGGATCCATGCCGAGGTGACCGCCACGACGCGCTGCGGCTTCGGCCGCTTCACCTTCCCGACGGACCGGGGCGAGGGGCGGGTCCTCATCGAGTTGCATCCGCAGGCCGAGTATGACTTCGAGTTGCGCGATGTCTCGGTCCGGCAGGTGGGCGACCGGCGGATCGAGGGTTCGTGCCACCAGTACTCGCCGGGTGTCTGGAGCAACGACGCCGACCAGGACTATACGCTGCATTTCGTCATCGAGTTCGACCGGCCGATCAAGCGGCTGGGCAGCTGGTGCGACGACGACCTCCGGCAGCAGGCCGACGGCCTGTCGTGCGGGCCGTGCCGCGAGGCGGGACTCTTTGCCGTATTCGACCCGGCGGAGAATCCGGTTGTTCAGGTCCGTACGGGCATTTCGCTCGTAAGCGTCGAGAATGCCGCCGAGAACCTCTCCACGGAGCTGACGACCCCCTTCGGCTGGGACTTCGAGGCCGTATGCGCCAACCAGCGGGCAACGTGGAACGACCTCTTCTCCCGCGTTCAGGTCCGTTCGGACGACTACCTGGAGAAGCAGCGCTTCTACAACAACATGTACCGTGCGCTCTGCAGCCGCAATACGTGGAGCGACGTCAATGGCGAGTGGGTCTCGACCGACGGCCGGGTGCGCCGTGTGGCCGATCCTGCGAACGACGTGATGCTCGGCTGCGACGCCTTCTGGAATACCTTCTGGAACCTCAATCCCTTCTGGAACCTCGTGACGCCCGAGTGGTCGGGTCGCTGGGTGCGTTCGCAGCTGGCGATGTACGATGCCAACGGCTGGCTTGCCAAAGGCCCTGCGGGGCTGAACTACATTCCGGTTATGGTCGCCGAGCACGAGATCCCGCAGATCGTCTCGGCCTGGCAGATGGGTATCCGCGACTTCGACGGGCGCAAGGCCCTCGAGGCGGCCGTGAAGATGCAGACGACGCCCGCCCGCAAGGTCTTCAAGGGCTTTGCCGGCAACCGCGATCTGGAGGCCTACATGCAATACCACTATGTGCCGAGCGACAAAGGCCGTTTCTCGAATACGATGGAGTACTCCTACGACGACTGGACGGTCGGCCAGCTGGCTCTTGCCCTCGGTGACGACGCGACGTGGCGTACCTTCAACGACCGCGGCTACTGGTGGCGGAATGTCATCAGCGATGCCGGCTACTGCCACCTGCGCGACAGCGAGGGCCGCTGGGCCGATCCCTTCGATCCCTTCCGCAGCGGGGCCAACCACCACTATGTCGAGGGCAACGCCTGGCAGCTTACCTTCTTCGTGCCGCAGGATGTTCCGGCCCTGGTGCGGCAGATCGGGCGCGAACGCTTCCTCGAGCGTCTCGAGTGGGGATTTGCGCAGGACGAGGCGTGGCGCTACAACGCCCCCAACGACCAGTACTGGGACCATCCCGTCGTGCAGGGCAACCAGCAGTCGATGCACTTCGCCTTCCTGTTCAACTACGCGGGGGCTCCGTGGCTGACGCAGCGCTGGAGCCGCTCGATCCTGGACCGTTATTACGGCTGCGGCATTGCCAATGCCTACCTCGGCGACGAAGACCAGGGGCAGATGAGCGCCTGGGCCGTTCTGGCCTCGCTCGGTTTGTTCCAGACCGACGGCGGCTGCCGTGTCGATCCGGTATTCGAGATCGCCAGCCCGATTTTCGAGCAGGTGACGATCGACCTCGGCGGACGCTACGGCCGCGGCGAGGCCTTCACCATCCGGGCGAAGAACGCTTCGCGCCGCAACATCTACGTGCAGCGTGCGACGCTCGACGGCAAACCGCTTCGAAGTTTCCGCTTCCCGGCTTCGGCGCTGCTCGACGGCGGGGTGCTGGAACTGGAGATGGGACCCGAACCCAACCGGGCCTGGGGCGTGGAGTGATCCCGTCCCGGTCCGGATGCGAAAGAGCGGCGGCGAACCTTTCAGGGTTCGCCGCCGCTCTTTTCCGTTGGGGCGCGAAGGCGCGGCTGTCTACTTCTTCGTCTCGAAGCGGCGCAGCAGGAGCGCGCAGAGGGCCAGATAGGCCATGCAGCAGGTGATGACGACGAGCGAGCCGATCTGGCTGCCGGCAAAATCGGCCGAGGCACCCATCAGCGGCGGGATGACCGCGCCGCCGCAGACTCCCGTGATCATCAGTCCCGAGATCTCGTTGGCCTTGTCCGGGTGGCTCTTGAGTGCCGCCGAGTAGATCACCGAGAAGATGCTCGAGCAGGCGAAGCCGATCAGACCGACCAGCACCAGCATGCCGACCGTCGCATGGGTGAACCAGAGGACGATCATGGCGGCGATGGCTGCGAAGATGTGGATTCGGAAGTAGCCGACATCGCTCATGCGCACGAGCAGGAGCGAGCCGATCAGTGCGCCGACCGTACGGCAGACGAAGTAGACGCTCGAACCGATCCCGGCCTGCTCGACGGCGTATCCGCTGCGCTCGATAAGCAGCTTCGGGGCGACCGTGTTCATGCCCACATCGACGCCAACGACAAAGACGATGCCCAGGAAGAGGATCAGCACCGTGCGGTCCTTGAGCAGCGAGAAGGCAGCGCCGACCGACGAGGCTGTCTGTACCTCGTGCGACTCCTGAATCGGGGTGCAGAGGAGCCAGAGGGCCGAGAGCAGCGTGATGGCGGCGTAGATCGGGAAGAGGTATTGCCAGTTGCCCAGCTCTCCGGCGGCGAAGGCGGCGATGAACGGTCCGCAGAACGACGACACGGCCTTGACAACCTGTCCGGCCGTGAGCGAACTGGTCAGCGTCTCGGGGCGCACGACATTCGTCAGCAGCGGGTTGAGCGACACCTGCAGCAGCGTGTTGCCGATGCCCAGCAGGGCGAAAGCCGCCATGCAGGTGGCCAGGTTGTAGTCGATGAAGGGAATGAGCATGCCGACGATGGTGATCAGGTTGCTCGCCTGCACCATCTTCTTGCGCCCGATGCGGTTCATGACCAGCGCTGCGGGGATCGAGAGCAGCAGGAACCAGATGAAGACCATCGAGGGGATGAATCCGGCGAGGGTCTCGTTGAGCGCGAAATCTTGCTGCACGTAGCTGGTCGAGATGCCTACCACGTCGCAGAAGCCCATCACGAAAAAGCCGAAGAGGACGGGCAGCAGTTTGCCTGTGGAGTAATTGTTGTTATTCATTGGGTTGGTTCGGGTTATTTTTCGGCCTCGATGCGGTAGGTGAACGAGTCGGCGCGGTAGTAGCCGACGTTGAACTCGACGGGGAACCCCGTGGCGTCGAGCACCAGGCGCTTGCGTTTGAGGATCGGGTCGCCGGCCCGGATGCCGAGCTTTGCTGCCAGCTCCTCGTCGGCCAGCATGGCGCTCACCTCCTCGACCGACTTGTAGACGATCACGCCGTAGCGTTGCTCGAGCATCGTGTAGAGGGGTTGGGTGAAGTCCTCCTCGCCGGTCATCCCGATGGCGGGGTTGAAGTAGGAGTAGAAATAGACGATCGGAGCCTGCTCGCTGCCGCGCACGCGCGACATGCGCAACATGCGCGTGTCGGGAGTCACCTGGAAGAAACGGGCCACTTCGGAGGCGGCTTGTTCCCAGCATATGTGCAGTTCGTAGTTCTTGATCGTGATGCCCAACGCCTTCATCTCCTGTGAGAAACTCATCCAGTTGCGGGCGTTGCTGCTGGCCTTTCCCAGCGTATTGACCGTGGTGCCTACGCCCTTCTTGCGGATCAGCAGCCCTTCGTTTACCAGCCGGTTGATGGCCTGTCTGAGGGTGTTGCGCGATATCTTGAGTTCCTGGGCGAGTTCCACCTCGTTGGGCAGGATGGCCCCCGAACGGTATTTTTCGGTATTGATCATCTGGCGCAGGATGTGTTCCGCCTGGATATGATAGGGGGTCTTGCTTGAAAAATCGATTTGTGTGTTCATCTTCTGTCAATAGTTGGGTTCAATCAGTACAAAGATAATTATTTTGCACTAATTTTTACGGTTTCTCTGAACATTCCTTCTCTTCGATCCACTCCGCCCGGAACCGATAGCGCATGTCGCCGCCCCACCACATGGAGAAGTTCGTGCCCCAGAGGTTGTCGTAGAGGCAGAAATGTACGCCTTGCCGCAGGTCGGGCTGTCGGGTCGAATAGTTCAGGGCGTTGCATTCGCCCACGACCGCGAGCAGGGCGTCGGGCGAGGTGATGCGCAGCGTGCCGCGGCGCGTGACGAGGTCCACGTAGCGGTCGATTCCGTGCATCTGCCGGTTGCCGCCCGGCACGACATCGAGCAGATCGACGCGTCCGCCCGTCTTTTCGGCCACTACCGAAAGCAACTCTTCGGGCCGGATCGAAACCCAGTAGGCCTCGGGCATCCGGTTTGCGGGTTTTCCGATGAGGTCCACCGTCCAGGCGACGCTGCGCCCGTCGCGTGCGATCTCCCACTGGCAGCGTACTGCTTCGGGCAGCACGCGCGGGTCGATCCGTGCGTCCTCGGGGAAGGCCATCTCGGTGCGGATGCGGCGGCCCTCACGGCTGCGCTCCACCGAGCTTTTCGCCACGCGGGCCTCGATTGTGGCGCTGCGGGCCGGACTCCGGTCGAGCCCCGGCTTGCCGTTGTCCTCAATCGCCCACTGTACGTGACTGGTGAGGTAGGCATCCTGGAACCGGGTGTAGTCGTCGTTCGAGAAACTCTGATAGGTGATTCCGCCCAGGAGGCACTTCACCCCCTTTGTCTCGAAGGCGTAGCGCCCTGCGGCGTCCAGCTTCCGGTCGCTGTCGTTGCCCGTGACGGGGTGGCGGTCCACCTTGCCGATGTGCTTCAGGGCTTCGCGGGCCTCTTCTCGGAAGCGGGGCGGGCAGCAGTTCCACGGCCCGGTCGATGTTGTCGTCGAGTTCGCGCCATGACTCCTCCATAAAGCGGAATTCGGGTTGCGTGCGTGCTGCCGTGAAGGAGTCGAAGTCGTATTTGTCCCAGTTGCGCAGGTGGGTCTTCACGTCGGCACCCCATGTGTGCTCGGCGATCATGCCCAACCGTACGGCGAAGTCGATGGCCGCGTCGCTGTCGGGAGCCAGGCGTCCCTGGCGGATCCAACCGTCGTAGAGGCGGCCGAGTTCGCGGAATCGGGCCATGCGCAGCGGGTGCTGCCGTAGCCGTAGATCCACGTGTCGCCGATCTCGGAGGTGACCACCGGCAGGCCTGCGCGCATCGGCTCGAGAGCCGCGGCCACGTCGTTGAGCGAGGCGGCGACGATCTGGGCCGAGGGATAGCGTTCGCGCAGCGAGGCGAAGATGCGGTGCACCTCCTCGATCGAGTGCGGGCCGTGGTTGTCTCCCGTGAGGTTGATCGACACGGCGGTCCGGCCGTCGGGCAGGAGCATCGTGTCGCCGTAGGATCCCTGGTACATCAGGATGATCTCCCGACCGGTGGCCGGATCGCGCCACCGGCAGACGGGCGGCACGTCGGGCACGCTCACGGCCGGATTGGTCCCGACGTGCAGGAAGCCGATTCCGGCTTCGCTCAACAGCGGGACGATGCTGCGCGTATGGCCCGGGACGTCGGTCATCTTGGCGGCCGAGGTGTGCTTCCCGAACCGGGCGTCGAGCCGTTGCGAGAGCCGCAGGATCCCTTCGAACAGGGCCCGGTTCATCGATTCCGACTCGACCGTGTAGGGAACGCCGTTCCACGCGATGTCGCCGTGGCGGATGGCCTCCTCGAGTTCGGCTGCGGCCTCGGGCGTTGCCTGCCGCAGATAGGCATCGACGAGCCAGGCGCCGGTCGTCCAGACATAGCGTTCGTCACCTCCCTCTTCGCGCAGGCGGCGGGCCACCTCGATGGCTTTGGGGATAGTGGTCGATGTAGCGCTGCTCGACCTTCGAACTGAGGTCGGTGAATCCGATGTCGAGGTGGGTCTTGAAGATCACGAGGACCTTTTCGACCTGCGGGTCGGAGTCCTGTTGCGGGGCGGCTGCGACCCCAGAGCTCCCCGCCAGCGATGCGAGGAGCAGGATCAGGAGTTTTTTCATGGTTCTTCGGTCGGTTTGTTCGGGTCGGTTCTGTCGTGCGTGTCGGAGCTATTGCCTCCGGTCGAGCTCCGCGATGGCGAAAGCGTAGGCGCCCAGTGCGATGGCCCGGCTGGCGCCGAGTTTCGAGCGGATGACGGGGGTCTGCCGGATGTGGTGGTAGCGGACGCGCTCTTCGGAGTGCGGAACGGCCACCGGCACCGACTTCTCGCGCACGAACTCCGCGGCCTCCTCCGGAGAGTCGAGGTCATAGGTCTGCATCTGCAGCCGCGGGAACCGGTCGCCGGCGAAGGTGCCGATCTCTCCGCGCATCTCCGCCAGCAGGGAGGGCATGAAGTATTTGGCCGCTCCGGTCAGGCCGCCGCCCAGCACGACGATGCCGTCGATGATCGTAAGGGCCTGCGAGATGACGTCTCCTGCCACCTCTCCGAAGCGGCGGAAACTCTCCCGGGCGGCTTCACGGTCTCCCGTGCGTGTTCCTTCGGCGATGTCGAAGATGTCGCGGGGAGTGAGACAGGCTGCGTCCGAGCCGGTCATCTCGCCGTAGACGCGGCGGATGGCGCGGATGCTGACGCTCTCCTCGCAGATCATCCCTGTGTGGTGCTTGTTGCGGAATACCCACACGTCGCCGCCGCATCCGTTGTCGCCGGTCAGCAGCCGGCCGTCGATCACGGCGCCGGCGCCGAATCCCGTGCCGAGCGTCACGCCGAGCAGGTTGCGGTAGCGTTTGGTCGATCCGGAGCGCTCGAGCAGGGCGTTCACCTCGGGCAGGGCGCCCGAGATGGCCTCGCCGTAGGCGAACAGGTTGCCGTCGTTGTTGATGAACACCGGAATGCCGAACTTCCGCTCGAGGAAGGGGCCCAGTGCCACGCCGCCGCGGAACGACGGGAAGTTGGGCAGGTCGCCGATGATCCCGTGGGCGTAGTCGGCCGGTCCGGGGAAGGCGAAACTGATGGCGACGGGAGCTGCTGTGAGCTGTCGCCGCACCGCTTCGAACCCCTCGACGAGGGTCGAGAGCATGCGGTCGAGATCATCCGGCACCGAGTGGAAATGGACCGGTTCGACGATTTCGCGGTTGCCGGCGATTGCCGAGAAGATGAGGTTCGTGCCTCCGGCGTCGAGCGTGAGGACGATGCGTGGGTCGGTTTCGTACATGGTCGGTAGTAGGTTGTTTGCTGTCAATGTCGTACATAGGCCTTGACCGTGCCGCAGGGCGTACCCGGCACGAGCGGCCGGATCGTGTAGCTGCCGATCGAGGCGGGAATGATGAAGGTCTCGGCATAGTGTACCGTGAAGGGCTCGAATGCACCCGTGGGGCTCTCGACGACGGCTGCGTCGCCTTCGACGAGGTTGAGCACCTCGACGCCGCCCTGCATCGTATGGGGCGTGACGCCGGTGAACCAGTGGCGCCGGGTCTCGATGAACTCGGCCTCGTGCAGCCCGGTGCGCTCCTCGCGCCACCCTTCGCCCTCGGCTATAGGCTCGAAGCGGTTGCAGTGGCGGCGGAGTATCTCGTCCGTATCGCGTTTCCAGTTGATGACATGGGAAGCGTGGCCGATGTTGATCGGGCGGGGCTTGCCGTCGAGTCCCATGCGGCCCCAGTCCCACATCTTGAATGTGAAGATGTTGGGCGTGGCGCTGATCTCGAGGACCATGGCGCCGGCCCCCGAGCAGTGGATCGTGCCGCCCGGGATCAGGTAGTGGTCGTGCTTGCGGGCCGGGAAGCGGTTCACGAAGCGTTCGGCATCGAACGCTTCGCCTCCCTGCTGGGCCGTGCGGAGCGCCGCGAGCATCTCTTCGGGATCGATGCCCCGTTTTACGCCGAGGTAGACACAGGCCCCGGGGTCGGCATCGAGCAGGTAGTAGCTCTCGTCCTGCGTGTAGCGTATGCCGAACGTGCGGCGGATGTATTCGTTGGTGGGGTGGACCTGCAGGCTGAGGTTGCCTCCGCCGATGGTGTCCAGGAAGTCGAAGCGGATCGGGAAACTCTCGCCGAAGCACTGGCGGTCGGCAGCTCCCAGCAGTTCCTGTGCGCGCAGATAGACGAGGTTCTGTGCCGGCATCTCGAACAACTCGCCATCGACTCTCAGCAGCAGGCTGTTCTCCTCGGGAACGCAGTCGAAGCACCATCCGAAATTGACCCGTTCGCGGTCGAGGTCGCAGACCTCCTTCATCCATTGTCCGCCCCACGGCGCGGGATCGAAGAACGGCACAACCCGGAACGGGCGGCGTACCGTGCGGTCGATGCCCTGCATGAAGGTTTCGGCGGCGATCATCAGCGGGCGTCCGGGACGGTGCGTGTCGATCCAGTAATCGACGCGGTTGTAGAGGCTCTTCTTGTGGTTGTCCAGTACGGGCCAGTCGTTGAAGTAGCCGCGCTTGTATTGCCGTGCGGGGCTTTCGGTCGAGTTGTCCACGCCCAGTCCGTGGATGGCATGGGCGCGGAAGCGCTGCTGGATCTCCCAGCGGGCCATGTCGGCGTAGAGCGTCAGGTCGGCATTCGGCGCGACGTAGCCGGCCCCGCATCCGTAGACGATCGTTCGGCGTTCGCGGCGGAGGATCCGTGTGCGGGCCTCGTCGAGGCGTTCGGGGTCGAAGAAGTCGGCCAGGCCGAGCGGCGAGAGGTAGCCGAACAGCTCGTCGTCGGTCACGTAGGGTTGGGTCATGGAGCGGATCTGCCGTTCGTTGCGGAAGAGCTCTTCGGTGCGGATCAGTTCGGCGTCGGGCCACATGCGGACGAGTGCTTCGATGAGCTCCGCATCGTATACGCCGTGGTAGGTGTCGAAGACCACCAGCGGACGTCCGATGCCGGTGCGCCGCTCGATCTCAGCACCGATCTCCTTCCAGCCGCGCCAGATGCGGCCCTCGGTTTCCGTTGCCGGGAACTTGTCGTAGTTCGAACGTGTGTGTAGCGATGTATCCATGGGGATATGTATGTTTATTTTTTATATGTGCAAACATAATAAATCTTTTTTTTGATTCTGCAATTGTTTGTGCGATTTTTCCGGCCTTCGGACGCTCATTTCGGAACTTTCTCTGTTGCGGACAAGGCCTGCCGGACAACCGGCAGGCCTTGTGCATGCTTTGTGTATCTCGTGCGGAGCAGGCCGCGAAGGTTACTCCGTGTAGCAGTCGGGTGCCGGCTCGGGCCCCATCTCGAAGAGGAGTGTGCCTCCTTCGGCGATTGCGGCAAAGGGGATGCGGGGACGGGAGAGCCGTTTCCCGTTGAGGAAGGCTCGCTGTACATAGACATTCTCCGGTGAGTTGTTGCGCGCCTCGATGGTGAAGGTCCGCCCCGGGTAGTAGTCGGGGTCGAGCCGCACGGTGATCTTCTCGAAGAGCGGGCTGCCCAGGTCCACCATCGGTTCGGCCGAACATCCGCCGTCCATCTCGAAGAGCCCCATGGCGCTCATCACGTACCAGGCGCCCATCTGGCCTTCGTCCTCGTCTCCCTCCCAGCCGTGATAGGGGGTCTCTCCGTAGAAACGCTCGAGGATGGCGCGTGCCCAGCGCTGTGCCAGCCACGGCTTGCCCGAGTAGTTGAACAGGTAGGGCGTGCACATGTTCACCTCATTGCCGTGGTTGATGTAGAATTCGGCCGATTGACCCATTGTGCGGTCGAAGACGTGGGCTGCAAAGTTGTGGCGCTCCGAGCGCTCGAAGCCCTCCTCCAGGCGGCGGTTGAACTCCTCGCGGCCGATCAGTTCCACGAGCCCCGGGATGTCGTGCGGCACGTACCACGAGTACTGCCAGCTGTTGCCCTCGATGAATCCTGCGTTCGAGAAGCGGTCGAATGCCGGATCCCAGCCGCCGGTCGAGTCGCGGCGCACGACGTATTTCCATTCGGGGTGGAAGACGTTCCGGTAGTTTTGGGCGCGTGCTTCGAGCCGCCGAGCCTCGCGCCTGTCGCCTACGGCGCGGGCCAGTTGGGCGACGCACCAGTCGTCGTAGGCGTAGTCGAGCGTCTTCGACACGACGCCGTACTCCTGCGGCATGTACCCGAAGCGGTCGTAGATGTCGAGCAGCGGGTTGCCGGCGTTGCCCCCTCCCGGGTGGTCGATGCCCGGCACGGTGACGTTCTTGTGCACGGCCTCGTAGACGGCCTCCCGGTCGCTGCGGATCCCCTTCTGGCAGGCGGCGACGAGCAGCGCCGTCTCGTGCGAACCCTCCATGATGCCCGAATACTCCAGCCCGGCAGGTCCCTTGCAGGTCCATCCCGTGTGGCGGAACATCTCGAGCTGCGTGGTTACCCAGTCGTCCACGATGCGCGGCGAAAGAATCGACCACAGTCCGTTGAGGTTCCAGTAGGTGTTCCAGAAGGCGTCGCCTCCGTACATGTTGCCCCGCTCGACGCGGCGGACATGCTCCTCGGCATCGACATAGGAGCCATCGACGTCGTTCCATGTCTGTTTGCCGGCATAGGCCCGGTATAGGTTCGTGTAGAACTTCACGCGGTCGCGTTCGCTGCCGCCCGTCACCTCGACGCGTCCCAGCAGTTCGTTCCACTGTTCGCGCGTCGCCCGGGCCGTGCGGTCGAAGTCATAGCCGAGCGGTCCGAGTTCGGTCTGCATGTTGAGCCGGGCCTGGTCGATGCTCACCAGCGAGAGCCCCGTGCATACCGTGATGCGTTCGTCTTCGGTCGTGGTGAAGAGGGCGTAGGCTCCCGTGTCGCCCTTCCCCGTGATTTCGCGGATGTCCTCCTCGATGCGCCCCTCGTTCCAGCCGTCGAGCCGTCGGAAGGGGCGGCTGAAGCGGATGACGAAGTGCAGCCGGTATTCGTTCCACCAGCTCCATGGGCCCGACTGGCAGTCGGCATATCCTTCCAGTTCCGTATCGCTCACGCGGGCGATGCGGGCGTCGCGCACGCGGAATCCGTAGTCCCATTCGGTCGGAAAGAGCAGGTCGATCAGTATGCGCGATTCGTTGCGTTCGGGGAAGGTGTAGCGGTGGACGCCGCAGCGGGTGGTGGCGGTGAGTTCGGCCCGCACGGCGTGGTCATAGAGGTAGACGGAGTAGTAGCCCGGCGAGGCGGTTTCGCTCTCCTTGAGGATGCGCGAGTGGTAGCCGGCGTTGGCTCCCCGGTACGGAGAGTCGGTCGAGGGGTTGCCGATGGCCAGGTCGGCCGTCGTCGGCATGATCGTCAGCCCTCCCATCGTCCAGGCGTGGAGGTGGCTGAAGCCCGAGACGTTGTGGATCGAGTATTCGTAGCCGCCCATCCAGACGTCGCCCTGGTTGTCGGGTCCGAGCTGTACCATTCCGAACGGGGCCTGGGCATAGGGCCCGAGCATCCAGCGGGAGTTCGAGGTGCCGATGAACAGATCGACATAATCGACCGGCTGTTTGTCGCTTGCGGCCGCAGCGGCAGCCGGGCCGCCGGCCAGAAGCAGCGGCATCAGAAGGTGTCGTAGTTTCATATATGTACCATTATTATTAATATGTAGGAACAAATATCGCAAAAATTGTTGGATTTTCAATCGGAATCGCTAATTTTGTTCATCGGATCGCACGTGCGGTCCCCGATCTCCCGAAAAACATGAAAAACGAACGCTTTGCAATGAAGAACCGACGGTTTTTTTACCGGTTGTTGGCAACCGGCCTTTTCGCCCTTCTCTCCGGTGCAGTTCCGGTGCGGGCACAGGTCTCGTTCGGACGGGCCGAAAAATGTGTGGATGACTGGCTGTTCCGCCTGGGTGACGATACGACGGCCCGCATGCCGGCTTTCGACGACAGCGGCTGGCGCCGTCTGACGCTGCCGCACGACTGGTCGGTCGAGGCGCCTCTGTCGCCTTCGCTGGCCAGCTGCACGGGCTACCTGCCCGGCGGGATCGCCTGGTACCGCAAGCACTTTGCCGTGACGGACTCCGCCGCGCGCCACTACATCTATTTCGAAGGGGTATACAACCGCAGTGAGGTCTATCTGAACGGACATCTGCTCGGCTGCCGCCCCAACGGCTACGTTTCGTTCCTCTACGACATGACCCCCTACCTGCAGCCGGGCGACAATGTATTGGCCGTGCGGGTGGATCACAGCCGTTATGCCGATTCGCGGTGGTATACCGGTTCGGGCATCTACCGCGACGTCTGGATCGTGTCGGCCCCCGAGATACACTTCGCGCAGTGGGGTACAGCCTGTCGTGTGGAGTCGCTGACCGATCGCCGGGCCCTCCTGGCAGTGGATTATGCGTTGGAGCGGCACGTGTCTGCGGCCGGCCGGCTGGAGGTGGCCGTAACGCTCCGTGACGCGGACGGTGTGGAGGTGGCTTCGGCCCGGCAGCGTATCGGGACGGGTGATGCGGACCGCCTCGGCGGAACGCTTCGTCTCCGGCTGAACAATCCCCACCGGTGGAATCTCGACGATCCTTACCTCTATACGCTGCAGGCCGATCTGCTGCGCAACGGCGAGCGGATCGACGGGTGCAGTTTCCGGACCGGCCTCCGCACGCTGACATTCGATCCCGACCGGGGATTTGCCCTGAACGGCCGCTGGATGAAGGTCAAGGGGGTCTGCCTGCATCACGATGCCGGAGTACTGGGTGCGGCCGTCCCGCCCGAGGTGTGGCGCCGGCGTCTGGAGAACCTGCGCGGAATCGGTGTGAACGCCATCCGCATGAGTCACAACCCGCAGGCTCCGGCGGTCTACGACCTGTGCGACGAACTGGGACTGCTGGTCATGGACGAGGCTTCGGACGAGTGGGAGTTCCCCAAGCGCAAGTGGATCGAGGGTGGAACGTCGGCACGCCCGGTTTCGACGGCAGTTATGACTTCTTCGAGGAGTGGATCGAACGCGACGTGACGGACATGGTCCGCCGCGACAGGAACCATCCGTCGGTCTTCCTCTGGTCGATCGGCAACGAGGTGGATTACCCGAACGATCCCTATTCGCATCCGATCCTCGACGGCTCGAAGATCAACCAGCCGATGTTCGGCGGTTACCGTCCCGATGCGCCCCATGCCGACCGGATCGGCCGTATCGCCAGGCGGCTGGCGGCCTGTGTGCGGGCCGTGGACCGCACGCGTCCGGTGACCGGGGCGCTGGCCGGGGTGGTGATGTCCAACGAGACGGAGTACCCCGAGGCGGTCGATGTCGTGGGGTACAACTATACGGAAGACCGTTACGACATGGACCACGCCGCCTATCCCGACCGGGTGATCTATGGAAGCGAGAACCGGCCCGATATCGACGCCTGGTATGCTGTGCGCGACCGCGATTTCATCTTCGGGCAGTTCATCTGGACCGGAACCGACTACCTCGGAGAATCGGGGCCCTGGCCTTCGCGCGGATTCTATACGGGCCTGCTCGATCTGGGCAGTTTCCGCAAGCCGCGGGGCTGGTTCCGGGCGACGCTCTGGTGCGACGAGCCGGTGACCTACATCGGAACCTATCCGTCGGCCGATTACCTCTCGGTTGATGCCTGGGACGTGTGGAACTACGATGCCGGGCAGAGCGTGCGCGTGGTCTGCTATACGAATGCCCCGCAGGCGCGTCTGCTGCTCGACGGGCGGGAGGTCGGCGCCATGAAACCCTATGATCCGAAGACGGGAATCATCCATTGGGACATTCCCTTTGCCCCGGGAGAGTTGCGCGCCGAAGGGTGTGACGCCTCGGGCCGCGTGCTCTCGTCCTATGTGATCCGCTCTTCGGGCCGTCCCTTTGCGCTCAAGGTCTCGGCCGACCGGGCCGTGCTGCCGAAGGGGCGCGCCACGGCCCACCTGACCGTCGAGGTGGTCGATGAGCAGGGTGTTCCCGTGAAGCTGGGTGACAGCGAGATTGCCTGTACGATCGACGGGCCGGCCGAACTGCTCGGCCTTGAAGGCTCGGATAATGCCGACATGGGCGACTATACCGACAACCGGCACAGGGCTTATCGCGGACGCTTGCTTGCTTATGTGCGTACAACCGGCGAAACAGGCGACATTCGAGTCCGCTTCTCCTCGCCGTTGCTTCGCGGGACGGAAGTTGTGCTGAAGGCGGAGTAGCGGGTCTCGCCGCAGGCGGTCGGATGCTTCGGGAGCGGGCGTATGACGGGTGTGTCCATCGTCGCTCGCTCTCTTTTAACGGTTTGGGCATGTGCGTTGTGGCGTTTTTCAAACCCTATTCGGGTACATCCGGCCGGAAAATGACGAAAAAAGTTTCGAAGTATTGCTTTTTTGAAAATCTCTTTCTATATTTGTGGAGCAAATATATGTATGAACATATTTGCATAATTCAAACATAAAAAAGCTAACCTAAATGAACCTGTTATGAAGAATCTGTACCAGACTTCCGCACGGACCCGTTGGGACGGATCGGGTGGAATCTTCAGAAAGTATGCGGTCCTTTTATTATTATCGGTCATGCTGTTGCCCGTGTCGATGTCGGCTGCCGGATCGGAGCCGGTCCGGGGCATGTCGCAGGCCGAAGTTCCCCCCCCCGCACAGGGCCGCGCTGTCAGCGGAACGGTCCGCGACGGCAAGGGCGACCCGATTCCCGGGGCTGCCGTGACGGTCGTTGGCGGTTCGCTCGGCGTATCGACCGACGCTTCGGGAGTCTACCGCATTGAGGGGGTCGGAAGCAATGACGAGTTGGAATTCAGTTTTCTCGGTATGATGTCGCAGAAGGAGAAGGTCGGCTCGCGTACGCAGATCGACGTGACGCTGCACGAGGACATGATCGGTCTGGAAGATGTAGTGGTGACGGGCTATACGGCCATGAAGCGTAAGGACATCACCGGATCGGTGGCCTCGGTGTCGGCCGAGCAGATCGCCCGCATCCCGGCCTACGACCTGACCACGTCTGGTCGGTTGTGGCCGGTATCCGCGTCGATGGCGGCTCGATCCGCATCCGCGGTACGCGTTCGACCAACGCGGGCAACGACCCGCTGATCGTGCTCGACGGTATTCCCTACGACGAGACGCTCACCTCGATCAACCCGGGCGACATCGAGTCGATCGACATTCTGAAGGATGCCTCCTCGACGGCCATCTACGGTGCGAAGGGCGCCAACGGTGTGATCCTCATCACCACCAAGCAGGCCAAGAAGGGCGAGACGAAGGTTACCTACGACGGTTTTGTGGGCGTGGGCGTCAATAACTGGGGTACGCTCGACGTGATGGATGCCGACGAGTATATCGCCTTCCAGCGTGAGGCCAGCCGCGCCGCCGGCGTGTGGAACTCGCCCGAAGACGACAGCAAGGCCTTCTTCGGTGCCGAGATCGCCAACATGGGCAAGATGAATACCGACTGGATGGGCCGTTATTTCAATCAAAAGCGTCTGTGGCACAGCCACTCGCTGACCATCGCCTCGGGAAACGAGAAGACCCAGTACAAGATATCGTTCAACTACAAGAACAACGAGGAGCGCTATGAGGGCGACCACCGCGACTACTTCTACCTGACCACCGACCTGACGCATCAGGTGCTGCCTTTCCTGAAGGTGGGTATTTCGAACCGGGCCTTCTACAACGTGAGCCACGACAAGCCCGACATGTTCGACACGTTCCTCCACATGTCGCCGCTGACGCCGATTTACAACGAGGACGGCTCCTACAACGAGTATCCGTTCGGCGACCCGTTCGTAAAGAACCCCTACATGAACGAAACGGACGGTGCCTACGAGGACAAGACCGAGGAGTGGAAGATCTACATGCGCTTCTTCGCGCAGGTAGACCTCTACAAGGGCCTCACCTTCAATACCAACTTCGCCTATACGCCGGCCTTCTCCTCGCGCGGATACTATTACGACGACCGCAGTGTGGGCTATACCGACGATCGCAATGTAGCCGGCATGCACAACAACCGCAAGGCCGACTGGGTATGGAACAACATCCTCAATTACAAGGAGACCTTCGGCAAGCACGCCATCGACGTATCGGCCATCTTCGAGATGCAGAACCGCCAGACGGTGAACTCCTCGATGTCGGGCAAGGACCAGGAGTCGCCCGCCTATCTGTGGTACAACATGAACCGTCTGACCGATTCGAAGACGATCAGTTCGGGTTTCATCCGCAGCCAGATGGTCTCGGTCATCGGCCGCCTGCAGTACACCTTCGACGACCGCTACATCGTGACGGCTTCGTTCCGCGAGGACGGCGCCTCGCAGCTCTCACCCGGCAACAAGTGGGCCTTCTTCCCCTCGGCCGCCGTGGCATGGCGCATTTCGGAGGAGAGTTTTGTCAAGGACAACGCGGACTGGATCACCAACCTCAAGCTGCGCGCCAGCTACGGTATGACGGGCAACTATTCGATCGCGGCCTACGCCACGCTCGGCTCGCTCTACGGCTGCTACGCCAACTTCGGATTCGGAGGCGAGACCCACCTGCCGGGTCTGGAGCCCTCGACGCGCCCGACGCCCGACCTGGGCTGGGAACGCAACAAGATGCTCGACATCGGTCTGGACTTCGGTTTCCTGAACGGCCGCATCTTCGGTACGGTCGAGTATTACGACTCGAAGAGCTACGACCTGCTCTACCTGAAGGTGCTGCCCTACACCACGGGGTTCAACCAGGCCTGGACGAACATCGGCGACACGCGCAACCGCGGTTGGGAGGTCTCGCTCTCGACGGTCCCCATCCAGAAGAAGGACTTCACGCTCAACGTCAATCTCTCCTACTACCGCAACAAGGAGGAGCTGGTGCGTCTGCAGGACCCCAACATGAAGCAGGACCTAAACAATAACCTCTTTGTGGGCTATCCGGTGAACGGCGTGCACTACAACTACAAGCAGGTGGGCATCTGGCAGCTCGACGAGGCCGATCTGGCGGCACTCTACGGGCAGAAACCCGGCGAGGTGAAGGTGGCCGATCTCGACGGCAACGGTGTGATCGACGGCAACGACCGCACGATCCTCGGCACGACGCGCCCCGACTGGGTCGGCGGACTGTCGATCAGCGGACAGTGGAAGAACCTCGACTTTTCGGTCGATATCTACGGAGAGTTCGGCGCCCTGGCCTATGACAGCCGCAGTACGAGCGGCTGGGCCAACGAGCTGGGCCGCTGGAACACCTACAAGATCGACTACTGGACACCCGAGCATCCGACCAACCGCTATCCCCGTCCGGTCGAGGGACAGTCGATCAAATACCTCGATGCGGCGGGCTACTACGACAACGACTACGTGAACATCCGCAACATTACGGTGGGCTACACGCTGCCCGAGCGGTGGATGGGCCGTATCGTCAAGAAGACGCGCTTCTACTTTACGATGAACGATCCGTGGGGATACAGCCAGTTCCGCGACCAGGGCGGTATCTCGTGGTGGGAGTCCTATTACATTTTCGGAGCCAGCGTTCAGTTCTAATCCTAAAACACAACGACCATGAAAAAGATAGCAACGATCCTCGCCTCCGCCGCTCTGCTTGCGGGCGTCACCGGCTGCGAAAGCTTCCTGGAGGAGGAGTCCTACGGATCGACCACCGATATTTTCAACGAGGAGAACGGACTCAAGGCATTCGTGAACCTCTCCTATACGAAGATCAACAACCTCTACGGCGGCGACGGACAGTGGCCGCTGATGACCGAGCTGGGCACGGACATCTTCCTGCGCGGCAAGAACCAGGGCGATACGGGCCTTACGGACTACTACGGTCTGGATGCCAACAACGGCAATGTCTCGTGGCTGTGGAACCACTGCTACAAGGCGCTGGCCAACATCAACATGTTTATGGAGACCATCGATACGACGCCCTTTGCCGACGAAGACGAAAAACTGCAGTGCAAGGCCGAGATGCTCGTGATGCGCTCGATGTTCCTGTGGATTGTCACCGAGACGTGGGGCGACTCGTACCTGCCCCGCACGACGGACGAGACCGAGGGCATGGAGGCCCGCCGCTCCACGCGCGAGGACTTCTACAAGGAGATCATCGGCGGTCTGGAGCAGGTTGTCAATGAGGGGATGCTGCCCGACGAGCGCACCTCCGAGGCGGGACGCATCGACATGCCGACGGCCAAAGCCTTCCTGGCGCGCATGTACCTCTACCACGAGCAGTTCGAGGATGCCGAGCGGCTGGCCTCCGAGGTGATCGACGGCCCTTACGGCTTCGAGCTGACGCCGTCGCTCAAGGATCTCTGGGCCGACGACAAGACCAACGACGAGTTCATCTGGACGACAAACTTCACCAACGACGAGTCCTATGCGCAGTACAACGGCTACTGGCAGTGGTATGCCATGTACATCGACCGCTTCCCCGGCGTGCAGACGATGCTCGGGTGGACCGGTTACGGCGGCTGTCAGGCCATTCCGTCGCTCTATTACATCGACAACTTCAACCGCGACGCCGACCTTCGCTGGATTGACCTCCACCAGTGGGTGTGGTACTACAATGACCCGGCCGACGACCGTTCGGAGTTCCCCGACAACCAGTGGCGCGAATACATCGATACGGCGCTCTACTGCTGCCCCGACGTGCTCCCCGAGTCCGAACGCCAACGCATGAAGACCTGCTACACCTTCTTCGACCGCAACGACATGTACGATGCAAAAGGCATTCCGCAGGACCGCTGGACCTTCATCGGCATGACCAAGTTCTACGACCACACCCGTCCGGGCAACATGTCCACGCTTTCGGACCGTTCCTATCCGGTGATCCGTCTGGGCGAGCTCTATCTGATCCGCGCCGAGGCCAACATCCGCCGCGCCAACCCCGATCTGAAGGCTGCCGCCAAGGATATCATGACGCTGCGCGAACGAGCCATCCGCCAGGATTCGGAGGATCCCGAGCAGAACGAGGCCTGGCGTGAGGCGATGACCGTCACCGAGGAAGACATGACCGTGGACTTCATCCTCGCCGAACGTGCCCGCGAGCTGGGCGGCGAGTGGCAGCGGCGGCTGGACCTGAAGCGTCTGGGCAAACTCGTCGAGCGCGTGAAACTCTACAACCCCGACGCCGCGGACAACATTCAGGACTACCACGTGCTGCGTCCGATCCCGCAGTCGCAGTTCGACGGCATGCCCGACTGGACGACCCTGGGGCAGAACGAAGGCTACAATTAACCGAGTACATTCCAACCGAAGATAAAACGAGACAACTATGAAAACGATAGTCAAGAGATTGGCGCTTATGTTCTGCTGTGCCGGACTGTTCCTCGCATCGTGCAGCGACGACGATGTGTCGGATGCGCAGCGGGCGCTCATGGAGGTGATCCGCGAGGCGGAGACGCTCATCGCCGAAGTCGAGGAGGGAACCTCCGAGGGCGATATCGCCCCGGGTTCGAAGAAGACCCTGCAGGCACGGATCGACCAGGCCTATTTCATCATGAACAACACCTCGCGCGAGGAGGGTTACACCAATGCGGCGAAGCTGCTCGAGGAGGCCATCGCGGCCTTCAAGGCGAATGTCGTCAAACCGGGTATCGCGCATTTCGGCCTGGGTTCGAAGATGAATCTGGGAGCTTCGTCCGACTGGGGGCTGGAGGATGCCTTCACCGTGGAGATGCGGGTCCGCTTCTCGGAGTTCGCTTCGGGCGACCAGTGCATCATCGCCAACGAGTCCGGTTCCGGCGGCTTCATGGTCCGCAACAACGGCAACCAGTTGCAGTTCTACATCTACGATGCCGACGCCAACAACTGGAACGGCGGCGGATGCTGCACGATCGAACTCGATACGTGGTATCACATCGCGGCGACCTATGCAGCGGGAGGCAAGATGGTCTTCTACCTCGACGGAGTGCAGAAGAGCTCGGTAAACTGCGGCACGCTGGCTGCTTCGGCCTCCGACCTGCAGCTGGGCACCTCGCCCTACTACAGCGACCGCTATATGCGCGGCGATATCCAGCACGTTTCGATCTGGGAGGATGCCCGCACGGCCGATGAGGTGGCCTCCGACGTGAAGTGCTCGTTCGCCGGCACGGAAGAGGGGCTGATGGCCTACTGGCCGCTGACGCTCAACGTCGGTACGGAGATCACCGACGAGACCGGTTCGCATGTGGCCGTGATGACCGACGTCACGTGGCTCGACGCCGAATAGAACGGAAGAATATCCACGCACAAAAAACGTATAACGTATGACAAACCGCAGATTGGTGCTGTTGTCCGTACTGCTGACACTGATATGGTCGGGCCTCTGGGCCCGCCCGTATCCGGTGCGGCTGTGGCAGATCGGCAAGGCCGACGGTTCGTCGTCCGAGTTCGCGCTCGACGACGGACACTATTCCGACATTTCGAAACGTTTCCCCGGGTGCACGGCGCTCTATACGGTCGGGCGCAGTTCGGCTTCGGACGTCCCGTTCGTCATTCCGGGTCCTTCCGATAGCTGGGCGGGCAATCCGCAGGGCGGGCTGCTGGTCCGTTTCGGGGTCCGCGAGGCCGATCCCGGGGCCGCATTGCGGCTGAAGCTCGACTTCGTTGAGGTGCACAGCGGTTCGGCTCCGCGGCTCGAGATCGCACTCAACGATTTCCGCACGGAGGTTCAGACCCCCGCAGGTGCCGACCAAAACTATCTCGATACGCGCCGGACCTCGTCAAAGGGCCTTTGCGCCGAGGTCGAAATTCCGGCCGGGACGCTCCGCGCGGGTGACAACATCCTCTCGGTCCGCACGGTTTCGGGCAGCTGGATGGTGCTCGACGCCGTGACGCTCGAGGCTTCGGCTCCGGTGAAGAGCGCTCCGGCGGGCGCCGGCATCTCGCTTCTTGCAGCCGAGTCCGAACCGGCGCTGATCTACGGCCGGACGCAGGATGAACTGCTCCATCCCGTGACGCTCGATATCGCCAACTGGGATGCAAAACCCCGCAAGGCGGCATGGAGTTACGACGGTCAGGCGGGCGGCCAGCTGAAGCTCGCCCCGGGTCTGAACCGCGTGCAGGTCGGCATTCCCGAGGGGTATGACGGCCGCCGGGTGCGCTTTGCGCTCAAGACGCCGGACGGCGACCGTTCGGTCGAGACGGAGATCCTTCCGGCCGAGCGCTGGACGGTCTATCTCGTGCAGCACACCCACACCGACATCGGCTATACGAAGCCGCAGACCGAGATCCTCACCGAGCACCTGCGCTATATCGACTATGCCATCGAGTACTGCGAGGCGACGGCCGACTATCCCGACGACGCGAAGTTCCGCTGGACGTGCGAGGCCTCGTGGGCCGTGCGCGAGTGGCTGCGCATCCGTCCCGCCGAGCAGGTCGAGCGCTTCCTGCGCTTCGTGAAGAACGGCCAGATCGAGGTGACGGCCATGTTCTTCAACATGTCGGAGCTCTCGGGCGAGAATGCCTACAAGACCTTCCTGGCGCCGATTGCCCGCTTCCACGAACTGGGTATTCCGGTCGAGACGGCCATGCAGGACGACGTGAACGGCGTGGCCTGGTGTCTGGCCGATTACCTGCCCGATCTCGGGGTCAAGTACCTGACGATGGGCTCGAACGGCCACCGCGCCCTGATCCCCTTCGACCGTCCGACGCTCTACCGCTGGGAGTCGCCCTCGGGCAAGAGCCTGCTCTCGTTCCGCGCCGACCACTACATGACGGCCAATTTCTGGGGCATCGACCGCGGCGATATGGAGGGGGTCCGCAACGGGGTCTTCTCCTACATCCGTTCGCTGCGCCGCGGCGGCTACGACTTCCCGCTCATTGCAGCCCAATACTCGGGATACTCCACCGACAACTCGCCTCCGTCGATGCAGGAGTGCGCGCTGATCCGCGACTGGAACGAGCACTACGCATGGCCCAAGCTGCGCAGCGCGACCGTACATGAATTCCTCGAGCAGATCGATACGAAATACGGCGACCGTCTTCCCGTTTACCGTGCGGCCTATCCCGACTGGTGGACCGACGGATTCGGCTCGGCAGCCCGTGAAACGGCGGCTTCGCGCAAGACGCAGTCCGACATGATCACCATCGGCGGCATGCTCTCGATGGCCGGCATGGCGGGCGATGAGGGTGTCGAGGGGATGCACGACGAGATGCGCCGCATCCACGAGAACCTGCTCTTCTATGACGAGCATACGTTCGGTGCCGCGGAGAGCATCAGCGACCCGCAGTGCGAGAACTCGCAGGTGCAGTGGGCCGAGAAGGGCTCCTATGTCTGGGAGGCGCTCAAGAGTGCGCAGATGCTCTATGAGACCTCGATCGGTCGGCTTCAGGGCGACCTGCACCGTTCGGAGCGTCCGACGCTGACCTTCTTCAACCCGCTGGGCTGGGAGCGCTCGGCGCTGACGACCGTCTATATCGACTTCGAGGTGATCCCGCGCGACCGTGCCTTCCGTCTGCTCGACGAGCAGGGCCATGCACTCTCCGTCGAGCCGATCCGCTCGCGCAGCGAGGGGCGCTACTACGCCATCTGGGCCGACCGGATCCCGGCGATGGGGTATAAGACCTACGAGGTGGTGCTCGACGAGGGCCGCGCCGCCGAGCCCGAGGCTTTCGAGCCGGCCGACCATGCGGTCGAGAACGACTTCTACCGCCTGGAGTTCGACCCCGCTACGGGCGGCATCCGCTCGCTCGTGGACAAGGAGCTGGGCCTGGAGCTGGTCGATGGCGGTGCCGAATGGAAACTGGGCGACTTCATCTACGAGTCGCTCGAGGGTGACCGCCACCAGATGGAGCGCAAGGTCTTCGAGCGCTACCGCCGTTCGGGGCTGCGCGACGTCCGCTTCACGGGTGCGACCACCGGCGACATCTATACGACCGTCTCGTTCCGCGGTACGGCCGAAGGGTGCGATCCTGATTTCGGCGTGCGGGTCGAGGTGCGCCTTTACAACGACGTCAAGCGCATCGATCTCCACTATGCGGCGCGCCGTCTTCCCGAGACCGATCCGTCGGGCCTCTATGTGGCCTTCCCGTTCGCCCTCGAGCGGCCGGCTGGCCTTCGACGTGCCGGGCGGCGTGGTCTATGCCGGAGAGAACCAGATCCCCGGAACCACGGCGTCGTGGAATACGGTCCAGAACTTTGTCTCGGTGCGCAACGACCGGGCGCAGATCCTCGTGAGCTGCGACGCCATGCCGCTCTTCATGATGGGCGAGCTGCTGAACGATCCCTACCGCCAGCCGCGCACCTATGAAAAGCCGCACCTCTTCTCGTGGGTGACGAACAACTACTGGACGACGAACTTCCGCGCCTCGCAGGAGGGTGAGCTCAACTGGAGCTACACGCTTACCTCGTGTGCCGATACGTCGAACGCCGAGGCTTCTGCCTTCGGCTGGGGCAACCGCATCCCGCTTTATGCCCGCGTGATGCCGGCGGCCGGCGCCGACAACGGCAAGGCCTGGTCGAAGTCGTTCTTCCGCACGGGTTGCGACCATGTGCTGATGACCTCGTGCTCGCCGTCGCGGGCCGGGCAGGGCGCCGTGCTGGTGAACCTCCGCGAGACCGACGGCCGTGAGGCCGAGCTCACGCTGCTCGACGCCGCGGGGAATCCGCTGACGTTCGAGGTGGTCAATGCCCTCGACGAACCGACGGGCAAGCGTACCGCATCGCTTATGCTCCAACCTTACGAAAACGTGTTCGTGCGTCTCAGCCGCTGATCCGCACATACATCCGAAGAACCGATGAACGGCCGGAAGAGGGATGGTCAGGCCCTCCTCCGGCCGTTCGGGGGCCGGTCCCGACGGACGGCCCTCCCTTTTTTGACAGGAGATTATGAAAAGACTGATTCTTTTAGCCGCAGCCTGCTGCGCTGCGACGGCCTGTGCGGATGCCCCGCGACCGGCCGATTACGTGAACCCCAACCTGGGGTCGATCCACAGCCGGTGGTTCTTCTATACGCCGGCGGCCGAACCGTTCGGCATGGCCAAACTGGGTCCCTCGACCAACGGCAGCTATACCAGCCCGAGCGGCTGGGAGGCCGTGGGCTACGAGGACGGACACACCTCGATCGAGGGATTCCCCTGCCTGCATGAGTTTCAGGTGGGCGGTGTGCTGCTGATGCCCACCGTGGGCGAGGTGCAGACCGTGCCGGGACGTCTCGAGGATCCCGATGCCGGGTTCCGCTCGCGCTTCGACAAGGCCGACGAGCATGCCGAGCCGGGCTACTATTCGGTCCTGCTCAAGGACTACGGGGTCCGCGCCGAACTGACGGCCACCACGCGCGTCGGGTTCCAGCGCTACACCTTCCCCGCATCCGAAGCCTCGAACATCCTCTTCGACATCGGCAACGCCATCGGGGAGAGCGGCCCGGTGGTCGATGCCCTTGTCCGTGTGACCGATCCGCAGCATGTCGAGGGGTATGCCGTCTACGAACCGCTCTATGCCCAGAAGTACCAGCCCGGGGCTACCGTCGGAGTCTATTTCTATGCCGAGCTGAGCCGCGGGGCCGATTCGTGGCAGCTCTACTGCCGGGGCGAGACGCCCTTTGCAGGGGATGAGCTCCGCGGTGTCGGGGCCGGTGTCGCCCTGCGCTACCGGACCTCGGCCGACGAGCGGATCGAGCTCCGCATCGGACTCTCCTACACCTCGGTGGAGAATGCCCGGGCCAACCTCCGCGCCGAGGCCGACGGGCTCGACTTCGATGACGTGCGCCGCCGCACCGCCGCCAAGTGGGACGAGGGGCTGGGACGCATTGCGGTCGAGGGCGGCAGCGAGGCTGCTCGCATCAAGTTCTACACGGGTCTCTACCATGCGCTGCTCGGCCGCGGCGTGGCCAGCGACGTGGACGGCTCCTATCCGCGCCATGACGGCACGGTGGGGCGGATCCCTGCCGGCGAGGACGGGCGCCCGGCCTTCTGCCTCTACAATACCGACGCCGTGTGGGGTGCCTACTGGAACCTGACGCTGCTTTGGGCGCTGGCCTATCCCGACTACTACAACGACTTCATCCGCAGCCAGCTGCTCGTCTACGACGATGCCGGATGGCTCGGCGACGGCCTTGCCTGCAGCAAGTATGTCTCGGGTGTGGGCACCAACATGGTGAGCGTGGTGATGGCCGGGGCCTACCAGTGCGGCATCCGCGACTTCGATGTCGAGAAGGCCTATGAGGCGGCCCTCAAGAACGAACTGGCCTGGGAAGAGCGTCCCGAGGGGGCCGGCAAGACGGATGTCGGCGCTTTCGTCGAACTCGGCTATGCCCCCTTCGACGACGGATCGCAGCCCGATTTGCGGCCTGCCGGTTCGACCTTCAGCGCTTCGCACACGCTCGAATATTCGTTCAGCAGCTATGCCGTGGCGCAGTGGGCCAAGGCGCTCGGCCGGGAGGCCGACTACGAGCGGCTCATGTGGCTGTCGAAGGGATGGGAGCGCCTGATGGATCCCGATCTGAAGCTGATCCGCCCGCGCCGGGCCGACGGTTCGTTCCTCGAGCGCTTCAATCCCCTCGAGTCGTGGCGCGGCTTCCAGGAGGGCAATGCCATGCAGTATACCTTCTTCGTGCCGGGCGATCCCGTGGCGCTCGTCGAGCGGGTCGGCCGCGAGACCTTCAACGCGCGCCTCGACTCGATCTTCACGGCGGCCCGCGCCTCGATCTTCGGCGGCGGCAAGGTGGTCAATGCCTTCTCGGGCCTCGAGAGTCCCTACAACCACGGCAACCAGCCGAGCCTCCACATCTCGTGGCTGTTCAACTATTCGGGCATGCCGTGGCTCACGCAGAAGTGGACGCGGCTCATCTGCGACGAGTTCTACGGCACGGACGGCGAGCACGGCTACGGATACGGGCAGGACGAGGACCAGGGACAGCTCGGTGCGTGGTACGTGATGGCGGCCATGGGCCTGTTCGACGTACAGGGCGGTACGAGCCTGCGCCCGACCTTCCAGATCGGCAGCCCGCAGTTCGACCGGGTGGTCATCCGCAACGGACGCGGCGGGCGTTTTGTGATCGAGACCGAGGCGAACGGCCCCGAGGACTGCTACGTGCAGTCGGCCACGCTCGGCGGCAAGCCGCTCGACCGCTGCTGGTTCTTCCGCGACGAGATGACCGACGGTGCCACGCTCCGCCTGAAGATGGGGCCGGAGCCCAACACGCACTGGGGTGTGGCCGAGGCCCCCTGCTATTCGAAATGACGGTGTGCCGGGCCGCCGGCGGAATCTGTCCCGCCGGCGGCCCGGAATGCCCTTTGGGGCGGTGGGGTGGCGTCTGCCGACGTTTTTCCGCCCGGGAGGCGGACTTTCCGAAAATTTCGTATCTTTGCACCGGATTTTAAAATTGGAAAGACAATGGCTTGCAACTTATTGAAAGGAAAGAAAGGATTGATCTTCGGAGCGCTCAACGAGCAGTCGATCGCCTGGAAAGTGGCCGAACGCGCCGTGGAGGAGGGTGCCGAGATCGTTCTCACGAATACCGCCGTATCCATCCGCATGGGAACCATCAACCGGTTGGCCGAGAAGTGCCACACGATCGTGGTCCCGGCCGACGCCACGAGCGTCGCCGATCTGGAGAACCTGATCGACAAGACCATGGAGCACTTCGGCGGCAAGTTCGACTTCATGCTCCACTCGATCGGCATGTCGCCCAACGTCCGCAGGGCCGCACTTACGACGATCTGGACTACGATTTCCTCTCGAAGACGCTCGACATCTCGGCCATCTCGTTCCACAAGGCCATCCAGGTGGCCCGCAAGAAGGACGCCATCAACGAGTGGGGCTCGATCGTGGCCCTTTCGTACATCGCCGCACAGCGCACGCTCTACGGCTACAACGACATGGCCGACGCCAAGGCGCTGCTCGAGTCGATCGCCCGCAGTTTCGGCTATATCTACGGCCGTGAGAAGCACGTGCGCATCAACACCGTCTCGCAGTCGCCGACGCAGACCACGGCCGGAAGCGGTGTGCTGGGTCTGGGCGACCTGATGTCCTTTGCCGAGAGCATGTCGCCGCTGGGCAACGCCACGGCCGAGGACTGCGCCGACTATGTGCTGACGCTCTTCTCGGACCTGACGCGCAAGGTGACGATGCAGAACCTCTACCACGACGGCGGTTTCTCGTCGATGGGCATGTCGCGCCGCGCGATGAAGACCTACGAGCGGGGCATGCGTTTCGACGACGTGCACGAGCACCAGTATCCCTTCGGCGGCGGTCCCGAGGAGCAGAAATAGCCTTTACGGGACGAAGGTCCGCACCGGAAACAGACGAGGGCGGAGGCACATGCCTCCGCCCTCGTCTGCTGTCGGACGTGCGGCGGTCAGTACGAGTGGTCGTCCTGCCGCATCGTCTCGCGGGTGACGGGTTTGCGGGTCAAAGCACGCCAGGCGTAGGCGATGTAGGCTGCGACGAAGGGGACGAAGAGCGAGACCCAGGCCATCGTGCGGAGGGTGAATTCGCTCGACGACGAGTTGCGGATTGTCAGCGACGACTGCATCTCCGTGAGCGAAGGGTAGTAGGCCGTGTGGTTCCATCCGGCCAGGAGCAGCAGGGCCAGCACCGTGAGCACCGTGCCTGCACCGCCGAACCAGATGGCCCGTCGTTTCCCCTGCCATCCCATGCCGATGCTCCAGAGCACGGCGACGATGCCGGCGAGGAGCAGGGCTGCCACGGCGGGCATCTCCTGCAGGTTGTGCAGGTATTTGTGGGGTTCCGCGCAGATCACGCCCGTGGCGGGATCCTCCGTCCATCCGTCGGCCGTGAGGAGGCAGAGCAGCCAGATGACGAACACGGCGACGAATCCGCCCGATATGCGGCGCAGGCAGCTGCGGATGCGGAGCCGGATCGGTTCGTCGTCGATGTCGTGTGTGAGGAACTGGCAGGCCAGGATCATCGAGAGCAGCATGACCGAGAGCCCCAGCCCCCAGTTGCGGGGATTTGCGGCCGCCTCCAGTCCGTGCCAGGGGGTCGCCCATTGCGAGATCACCGCCGAACCCCCTCCGGCCGCGTTGGCCAGGTTGAGGCGGTCCACCGTGAACTCCGCCCCCGTGAAGAGCGTCCCGACGGCATGCCCAGCAGCAGCGGCCCGAGGAGGCCGTTGATGAGCAGGAAGGCGTCGTAGGTGCGCTCCCCGAAGACGTTCGAGGGCTTGCGGCGGTATTCGTAGGCCACGGCCTGAACGACGAAACAGAGCAGGATGGCCATCCAGACGTAGACCGCGCCGCCGAACGACGTGGAGTAGAAGAGCGGGAACGAGGCGAAGAAGGCCCCGCCGAAGGTGACGAGCGTCGTGAAGGTGAGCTCCCACTTGCGGCCCAGTGAAAGGACAATGAGGTTGCGCTCCTCGTCCGTGTGTCCGATCCGGTAGAGCAGCGCCTGCCCGCCCTGCACGAAGAGCAGGAAGACCAGCAGGGCGCCCAGCAGCGAGATGACGAACCACCAATAGTGTTGCAGGAAGGTGAGGGTATCCATGGCGCGGCGTTATTTTTCGGGTTCGGGACCCAGTTTGATCTGTCGGAAGAGGATGCTCAGTTCGGCGACGAGCAGCGCCGTGAAGAGCACGAGGAAGAGGATGAAGGTCGTGGTGACCGACCCGCTCGGGATCTTCGAGGCGGCGACGCCCACCGGCATCAGTTCCTGGATGGCCCACGGCTGGCGGCCCGCCTCGGCGACGATCCATCCGGCCTGCGAGGCGGCGTAGGCCAGCGGGATGCACCATACGGCCGTATGCAGCAGCCAGCGTTTCGAGGCGAGGCGGTCGCGGCGGTTGTACCACCAGACGAGCCCCAGCACGAGGATGAACAGGCAGCCGGCGCCGACCATCACGCGGAACGAGTAGAAGAGCAGCGGGACGTTGGGCACGAGCTGCTGCACGTCGTCGATGTGCCCGTAGCCGAAGTAGGCGAAGTATTCGCGCAGGAAGTGCTCGCCCTGCGCCGTGTCGGGGTCGAACAGCTCCTCGATCTGCCGCATCGTCCCCTCGTCGCCCGCATCGCGTGCCGTGCGGTAGCGGTCGAGCGTGGCGACGACGGCGCGTCCGCGTGCGATCTTCTCTCCGGCCGGCAGGATGCCGCGTCCGGCATTGCCTCCGATCAGGTCGTTGATGCCGGCCACATAGGCTTCGGCGTCGCGGAAACTCATGATGGACAACAGCTTCGGAATGTCGATCCGGAAATGGAACGTCTCCCCGGCCGAGCGTTTCTCTTCGGATTGGAGCACCCCGACGACCGTGAGCGGAGCCCCTTCGCTTCCTTCATAGAGGGCCTCCATGGCGGCGAGCTTCATGGGCTGCGTGCGTGCAATGACGGCGCCCGAGCGGTCGCCCGTGAAGGCCGTTACGAGGGCGAATACGAACCCGAATGCCGCGGCCACGGCGATGCTCTTCGAGGCCATGCGCTTCTCGCGCCCGCGGAGCAGGTACCAGGCGCTGACCCCCACGACGAAGAGTGCGGCCAGCACGAACGACGAGGTCACCGTGTGCAGGAACTTGTTCACGGCCACGGGCGAGAGGGCCACCTCGGCGAACGAGCTCATCTCGTTGCGCACGGTCGCGAGGTTGAACGTGCAGCCCACGGGATGCTGCATCCAGGCGTTGGCCACAAGGATCCACCATGCCGAGAGGTTGGCCCCGAAGGCCGTGAGCCATGTGGCCGTGAGGTGAAATCCCTTCGATACCTTGTTCCAGCCGAAGAACATGACGGCCACGAACGTGCTCTCGAGGAAGAAGGCCAGGATGCCCTCGATGGCCAGCGGGGCGCCGAAGATGTCGCCCACGAAATAGGAGTAGTTCGACCAGTTGGTGCCGAACTCGAATTCGAGGATGATGCCCGTCGCCACGCCGATGGCGAAGTTGATGCCGAACAGGCGCATCCAGAATTTGGTGGTGCGCCGCCAGAAGTCGTCTCCCGTGCGGACATAGAGCGTCTCCATGATGGCGACAAGGAATCCCAGCCCGAGCGTGAGCGGGACGAACAGCCAGTGGTAGATGGCCGTCAGGGCGAATTGCGCGCGCGACCAATCGACGGTCGAGAGGTAATCGGAGATCATGGTTCGTTTGTGGTTGTCAGGTTTTCGAGCACATATCGGGCCTGCTCGTCGTCGCTTTTTCCGGCGAGCAGGTCGGGAAAGAAGAAGAGCTTGAGTACGGCGAACAGGACGAACAGCTTGATGAGGATGATGGCCCAAAGCGTCCGTCCGAGGGTCATCTCCCGGAAGCCGTCGATGTAGAATCGGATGATGTTGCGCAGCATCTTCATGGGTTCGGCCGTGATGTTGTCCCTGTCAAATATACAACTAATTCCGCAAAACACCTTCTCCGGTAAGGAGAAAATGTGCGGGCGGATCCAAGGCGGTCGTATCTCACCCGGATGATGTTGCGGCGTGTCTCTTGGCTCCATTCCCTTTCCGCATTTTCCCGCCGCTGCCCCTCCCGCTTCGGCCTTTTGGGTGCGAACACCGATTTTTCACTATTTTTGCCGGTCGGAAACGGCTCAATCGAAACGTGAAATGACTCGAAAAATACGAAAACAGCCCTCGCCCTGGGTGTCGGCCATTCCGCTGGTCGTGCTGACGCTGCTGCTCTATGTCGTGATCCGCGCCTTCGGGGGCGATGCCATCAACGGCGGCAGCCAGATCGCGCTGCTCTCCGCCACGTCGGTCTGCGTCATGCTCTCGATCGGCATCTACCGCCGCCGCTGGGCGGAGCTCGAGGAGGCGATCATCGACAACATCCGCGCCTCGGCCTCGGCCATCCTGATCCTGCTGCTCATCGGCGCCATCTCCGGAACGTGGATGGTTTCGGGCGTGGTGCCCACGATGATCCACTACGGGCTCGAGGTCCTGCACCCGTCGTTCTTCCTGGTCGCCTCGTGCGCCATATGTGCCGTCGTGTCGCTCATGACGGGCAGTTCGTGGACGACGATCGCCACCATCGGTGTGGCGCTGATGGGCATCGGCCGGGCGATGGAGTTCCCCGAAGGGTGGGTTGCCGGCGCCATCATTTCGGGCGCCTATTTCGGCGACAAGCTCTCGCTGCTGTCGGACACGACCGTGCTCGCCTCGTCCACGGTCGGCGTGCCGCTTTTCACCCACATCCGCTACATGCTCTATACGACCGTGCCCTCGATGGCCGTGGCGCTGGGGGTCTTCACCGCCGCAGGCTTCTGGCTTGACCACGGCGCGGCCTCCGAGTCGGGGGCCTATGCCGCCGCGCTGGCCTCGTCGTTTCACCTCTCGCCGTGGCTGCTTCTCGTGCCGCTGGCCACGGGCATCCTGATCGCCCGCAAGCTGCCGGCCATCATCACGCTCTTCTGCGCCGTGGTCTTCGCCTGCGTGGCGATGCTTCTGGCGCAGCCCGATCTGGTCGCCCGGGTGGCCGGGGTGTCCTCGCTCGACTTCATGTCGGGCTTCAAGGGGGTGCTCATGTCGTGTTTCGGCCCGACGGCTCTGCCGACCGGAAGCGCCGAACTCGACGCGCTGGTCGCGACGCGCGGCATGAGCGGCATGCTCAACACCGTGTGGCTGATCATCTGCGCCATGTGCTTCGGCGGCGTGATGACCGGCAGCGGCATGCTGCGTTCGCTGACCGAACTCTTCCTGCGCTTCGTACGTCGGAGCTTCTCGGCCGTGGCCTCGACGGTCGGCGCCGGCATCTTCTTCAATCTCTGTACGGCCGACCAGTACATCTCGATCATCCTCTCGGGCCGCCTGTTCAAGGATCTGTATGCCGAGCGGGGATTCGAGGAGCGCCTGCTGAGCCGCTCGGTCGAGGATTCGGCCACGGTCTGCTCGGTGCTCGTGCCGTGGAACTCGTGCGGCATGACGCAGGCCACGGTGCTGGGCGTCTCGACCTTCGTCTATCTGCCTTACTGTATTTTCAATATCGTCTCCCCGCTCATGTCGCTGCTCGTTGCGGCCCTGGGGTGGGGGATCGCGCCACCCGCCGCGCCGGCTGCGGCTCCGGATCGCGCGCAACAAGCTCAATGATGCGATGAAGAACACCGAACTCGTCATTTTCGATCTCGACGGCACGCTGCTCAATACGATCGGCGACCTGGCCGTCTCGTGCAACGCCGTGCTGGCGCTGCGGGGACTCCCGCAGCACTCCTATGAGGAGTACTGCCATTTTGTGGGCAACGGCATCCTGCGCCTGGTCGAACGGGCGCTGCCCGAACCGCTGCGCACGCCCGAGAATGTCGCCCTGGTGCGCGCCGACTTCGTGAAGTACTATACGGAGCACATCGACACCTATACGAAACCCTACGACGGAATTCCCGAACTGGTGGCCGAACTGCGCCGTCGGGGAGTGCGGCTGGCCGTGGCCTCGAACAAGTTCCAGACCGGGACCGAGAAGCTCATCGGGCTCTTCTTCCCGCCCGAAACCTTCGACGTGGTCTTCGGCCAGCGGCCCGACGTGCCGCTGAAACCCTCTCCGGCCGTGGTCGAGGAGATCCTCGCTCGAACCGGGACGGCTCCGGAGCGGGTGCTCTACGTGGGCGATTCGGGCGTCGATATGGAGACGGCCCGTGCGGCCGGGGTCCGTTCGTGCGGTGTGACGTGGGGCTTCCGCGAGCGGGAGGAGCTCGTCGGGGCCGGGGCGGTGCACCTGATCGACCGGCCCGAGGAGCTCCTCGGCCTGCTGTAGCCGAGCTGCCGGCCGGGACAGGCCGCCCGTCGAATACGGCCCGGGCGGCCCGGCCGTTTGGGGCTGCTCCGCGTTGCACGTTTCGTATGTCGGCCTTGTGTCGGCCTTGTGTCGGCCTGTGTCGCCGGCGCCGTCCGGTTTTTGCGGTCGTTTTTGCTCTTTCCCTCTCTTTTTTGCCCTCCGGATTTGGCGCTTTGCGCAAAATCCGCTACTTTTGTTCCCGGTCGGTAACATGTGTTGGAAAAGCGTGTGCCGCAGACGAAAGGATGAAACGGACGGAACGGGATCGGGAGGCTACGGAGCGGCGGTTGCTGGAGGCTGTCGGGGAACTGGTGTGCGAATCGGGGTTCGAACAGATCGGCATCAATGCGCTGGCAGCCCGTGCCGGAGTGTCGAAGGTGTTGGTATACCGTTATTTCGGGTCGGTCGATGGTCTGCTGGCCGCCTATGTCCGCCGCCACGATTTCTGGTTCGGCCTGCCTGACGGGGTGCCCGACCGGGCCGGCCTGCCTGACTTTCTCAAGCGGTTGTTCCGCGAGCAGGTGGCACGCCTGCGCGGCAACGCTGCGCTGCGGCGGCTCTATCGTTGGGAGCTGTCGTCTGACCACCCGCTGGTGGCCGGACTGCGTGCCCAGCGCGAACGGATCGGGGTCGAGCTGACCCGCCGGGTGTGCGAGCGGGCCGGGCTGTGCGAGGAGCGGGTGGCCGTGCTGGCCGCCGTCATCGCCTCGGCGACGACCTATCTGGCCATGCTCGGGGATTTCTGCCCCTGCTATAATGGCATTCCGTTGGATGGCGAGGCGGGCTGGGAGCGGATCTGCCGCGGTGCCGACGAGCTGGTCGATGCGCTTTTCCGCTCAGACGGCGGGGCGGCAGCCGGGATGGAGGACGTTTCAGACGAGCCCGGCGGGATTGCCTGCTGCGGGGATGTCCGGGGCGATGCGGTCTGTGGGGAGGCTGGCGGTTTGACCGCCTGTGAAGCCGGGGACTGCAAAGCCGCTGCGGATGGCGCGGTCGGTGGCTCCGGATGTGCCGCGCCGGAGGCTGCGAGGTGACCGTGAGTTTTTTTGCAACTTATGTTACCTTGAGGTAACAAATGATAAAAACAAGCAGGACAAATGGATGGGAAGATGAAAAGAGAAACGGTGTGGGGCCGGATGCTGTTCGGTTTGCCGATTTTTGCCGTATTGTGTCTGGTCGGGTGCGGCGGCCGTCCGGCAGCCGGCCGGGGAGGGGCGCCCGACCGTGGGGTGGCGTATGGTGACAGTACCCTGCGGGTGGTGGTCGAACCGGGAACGGAGTGGTTGCACGACTTCCCGCTCTTTCTGGGGCTGAAGCGCCGCAACCCGCCGCAGATGGCCATCTGGATCGAGAGCCCTGAAGGAGCGTATCTTGCCACGGTTTATGTCACGCGGCGGATCGCCTCCCAGTCGTGGCGCATGGCGGGCGGCAACCGCCGCCGCGAGGCGCTGCCGCACTGGTGTCACCGCCGCGGGGTGCGTTATGCCGACGGGCTGTATCTGCCGACCCGCGAGGAGCCGCTTCCGGATGCGGTGTCGGGAGCCACGCCGCGGGGCGGCTTCGAGGCCCGGTTCGTGGGGGATACGGCCTGGGGGCATTTTGTCGTGAAGGTCGAGGTAAACCATTCGACCGATTTCAACGACACCTGGCCCCGCTCGGCCCGCGAAGGGGAGGCCGGATGGACCGGCGGGCGCTACGGCAGCGGCCAGCCCGCCCTGGTCTACGCTGCCGTGATCGACCCCGCATCGGAGGAGCGGAGCGTCGAGGCGCACCTCGTGGGCCACAGTTCGCCCGACGGCAGCGACGGCCGTGTGACGGCCGACCTCACGGGACTGACCTCGGCCCTGCGGATCATCGACCGCATCGTGGTCCGCTTGCCGCCGGTCAGCAGTAGAGACTGACGTCGTCGGCCGTGATGCGGTCGCCCGAGAGGACGATCAGCCGTTCGACGACGTTGCGCAGTTCGCGGATATTGCCGCTCCACGGCATCTCCTGCAGGGCCTCGAGTGCGGTCCGGTCGATCGGTTTGGGTGCCGTGCCGTACTCTTCGCAGATCGTCCGGATGAAGTGCCCGACCAGCTGCGGGATGTCGCCGGCGTGCTCGCGCAGAGCCGGGACGCGGATTACGACCACGCCGATGCGGTGGTAGAGGTCCTCGCGGAATTCGCCCCGGCGGATCAACTCCTTGAGGTCCTTGTTCGTCGCGGCGATCACCCGTACGTCCACCTCGATCTCCTTGTCGCCGCCCACGCGGCTGATGCGGTTCTCCTGCAGGGCACGCAGCACCTTGGCCTGTGCGGCGGGCGACATGTCGCCGATCTCGTCCATGAAGAGCGTGCCGCCGTCGGCCTGCTCGAATTTGCCCTTGCGCTGCTTGACGGCCGAGGTGAAGGCCCCCCGCTCGTGGCCGAAGAGTTCGCTCTCGATCAGTTCGGAGGGGATTGCCGCACAATTGACCTCGACGAACGGTCCGCCCGCCCGTACGCTCTTGACATGGAGCCAGCGGGCGACGAGCTCCTTGCCCGTGCCGTTCTCGCCCGTGATGAGTACGCGCGCCTCGCACGGGGCCACCTTGTCGATCAGCCGGCGGACGTGTTCGATCTGGGGCGAGTCGCCGATGATGTGTTCCGTTCCGGCGGGATGGGCGCGGCGGCAGCGGCGTGCCGGGGAATTTGCCGCAGCGGGTGCCGGTTGCGGGGCGGGTGCCGCGAGCGTCTGCCGGATGGACTCCAGCAGGTGGTTCATGTCGATGGGTTTGGTGAGATAATCCCGGGCTCCGTTCCGCACGGCCCGCACGGCCGAGTCGATCGACGCCTCGGACGAGAGGGCGATGAACGGGACTCCGGCGTCGGGGACCGTACAGGCCGTGTCGGAGAGGATCACGTCGAAGGGTATCTTCGCGCAGAGTTCCGACGCCGTACGTGCGTCCTCGGCGGCCTCGGTCGAGAACCCCTCGTATTCGAGACGCTCGCGCAGGATGTTTCGCACGCTTTTTGAACGGTCGAGAATTAAAACTTTCGCCATAGCTTGTTTTTCCTGAAATTTTGTCTATTTTTGTCCCAAAGTTATGACTTTCCGCGTTGTAAACCCAATCCGGCAGGGAGTGACAACCCGTCGCGGAGAGTTCGCAAAAGATCTTGTATCGGTCTATCGCCGATGGCCGGACGGAGGCTCCGGCGGACGAAACGGAACAGTGGCGAAGACCGCAATAACACTATGAAAAAGAACTACAACTACACACGACGCAAGTTGTTCCTTCCCGAATACGGGCGTCACATCCATGAGATGATCGATTCGCTCATGGAGATCGAGGACCGCCGCGAGCGCAACCGGCAGGCGCGGGCCGTCATTGCCGTCATGGGCAATCTCAATCCGCTGTTGCGCGATACGGCCGATTTTACCCACAAGTTGTGGGATCACCTGTTTATTATGTCTGATTTCCAGCTGGATGTGGACTCTCCTTATCCACGCCCCACGCGCCAGGACCTGACCATCACGCCGCGGCGCATGGCCTATTCGCAGGGGCGCATCGCCTACAAGCACTACGGCAAATACGTCGAGCGGATGATCCGCTCGCTCGGCGAGGAGCGCAATCCGCAGGCCGTAGCCCGCACGGTGGACAACCTGGCCCGCTACATGCGTACGAAGAGCTACGAATACAATCAGGAGCATCCCAACAACGAAGTGATCGTTCGGGACATCAAGCGAATGTCCGGAGGGACGATCGAAATCGACGAAAATGCCATAAACAATCTCCGAAGCGACTACAAACAGCACTTTTCGGCACGTCCCCAGAAGGGGGCGCAACCCGGACGGCAGAACCACCCGCAGCAGCGGCAGCAGAAAAACCGGGGGCCGCAGCAGCATCGCGGTTTCGCGAAAAACAACGGGCAGCATCGCAATTCGACGAAATAATCGACGGCTGTTTCGGTAATTTTGCTATCTTTGTAGCCATTAAACGCGAAAAAACAGATGAACAGACAAACGTTTTTCGTCATGTGTTCGGCAGCGGTTGTGCTGTGCGGCTGCGAATCGTCGAAGGTGAAGATCTCGGGCCGTTTCGTCGGTACGGAGGCCCGCAAGGTCTACCTCGAGGAGGCTTCGCCCCTGCGGCAGACGATCGTCGATTCCACGCAGCTGGCCGATGACGGCAGCTACCGTTTCCAGTTGAACGGTGTGCCGGCTACGCCTTCGCTCTATAACGTCGTCTTCAACAACGAACGCATCCCGCTGCTCATTGCCGGCGGCGACCGGGTGACCCTTTCGTCGGCCGGGAACGTCGTGCGCAACTATACGGTCGAGGGCAGCGAGGAGTCGGCCCTGCTGCGTCAGTTCTACCAGGGTTCGTCTTGGGAGCCCAGCGGCTCGACGAGATCGCACGCCGCGTGGCCGCCATGAGCGGCAAGACCGCCGAGCGAGACTCGCTCGTGCGGGCCTATACCGACGAGTACTACCGCATCCGGCGCGAGCAGCTGCGCTTCATCATCGAGAACAAGGCGTCGCTGGCGGCCGTCTATGCACTTTACCAGCGTCTGCCGGGCGATACCTACCTGTTCAACGGCGACAGCGACGTGGTCTACTACCGCACGGTGGCCGAGGCGATCGCCGAACGTTATCCGACCTCGCCCTACGTGCAGTCGCTGCAGGCCGAGGTGGAGCGGATGGATGCCCGGATCGACCTGATGTCGAGGGTCACCGAGCGCGGCTACCCCGACCTGGAGCTGACCGACATGTACGGCAAGCAGGTCCGTCTCTCGTCGTTGGCCGGCAAGGTCGTGCTGCTCGACTTCTGGTCGGCCGAGGCCGGAACGGGCAATGCGCTGAATGCCGATCTGAAGGAGATCTATGCCCAATATGCCGATCGTGGATTCGAGGTCTATCAGGTGGCTGTCGATACCTCCAAACCGCTGTGGATCACGGCTGTGCAGGAACAGCAGCTGCCGTGGATCTCGGTGAGCGACCTGCGCGGCAGCGCATCGGCGGCACTCCGCCTCTACAACGTGCAGCGCCTGCCTGCCAACTTCCTCATCGACCGGGACGGAAACATCGTGGCCAAGGATCTCTACGGCAACAGCCTGGTGGAGAAACTCGATGAACTGACCCGTTGATGCACTATTTCGCCTCGGACATACACCTCGGTGCGGGCGATCGGACTGCGGCCCGGGAGGTCGAGCGGCGCTTTGTCGCCTGGCTCGACCGGGCGGGGCGCGATGCGGAGTCGATCTTCCTGGTGGGCGACATCTTCGATTTCTGGTTCGAATACCGCCGCGTGGTGCCCAAGGGCTTCGTGCGGACGCTGGGCAAACTGGCCGAACTGACCGACCGGGGCGTGCGCGTGGTCTTCCTGACGGGCAACCACGACATGTGGGTGGGCGACTACCTGACGCGCGAATGCGGCGTCGAGGTGTACACTGCCCCGCAGTTGCTCACACTCGGGGGACGGCGCATCTTCGTGGCCCACGGTGACAATATGAACATCGACGGACAGCCGATGCTCCGCCTGCTCAACCGCATCTTCCGTTCGCGGACGTTGCGGTGGCTCTTCTCCTGGGGCGTACATCCCGACTGGGCGATGCGTTTCGGGCACTGGTGGAGCGGAAAGTCGCGCAAGCGGCACAACGACGCCGACCGCCATGCCGCCGAGACGGGCGGTCCGGGCGGGTTCGACGCTTCGCTCACCGAGCCGCTGATCGCCTATGCGCGGAACTATGCCGCGACGCATGAGGTCGATGACTTCGTCTTCGGGCACATGCATTTCGCACGAGACTACCGCGACGGGGCGCTGCATGTGGTCCACCTGGGTTGCTGGGAGAAGAATCCTGCCTATGCGGTGCTCGACAACCGGGGCGTGCTGTCGCTGCGGAAACTCGATGAGGAGGAGCCGCTGTCGGCAAAAAACGGAACACGATGAAACAGTATCTCGACTTGCTGCGGCGTATCAAGGCCGAAGGGGTGGTGCGGGGCGACCGCACCGGGACCGGCACGAAGGGGATCTTCGGGCACCAGATGCGCTTCGACCTGGCGGAGGGCTTCCCGCTGCTGACCACCAAACGGGTCTTTCTCAAGGGGGTGATCCACGAACTGCTGTGGTTCCTGCGCGGCGATACGAATATCCGCTATCTGGTCGAACAGGGGGTCCACATCTGGGACAACGACGCATACCGCTATTATAAGGAGTGCTGTGCACCGCGGGGGCTCGAACCCCTCGGGCGCGACGAATTTCTGGCCGCTGCGGGCGGCGAGTCGCCGATCGAGGGCTATCGCTACGGCGACCTGAACCACGTCTACGGATACCAGTGGCGTTCGTGGCCCCGTCCCGATGGCGGCACCGTCGATCAGATCGCCCGGGCTGTCGATACGATCCGCCGCAATCCCGAGTCGCGCCGCATCGTGGTCTCGGCCTGGAACGTCGCCGAGGTCGATCAGATGGCCCTGCCGCCGTGTCACGTGCTGTTCCAGTTCTACGTGGCCGAAGGGCGCCTCTCGTGCCAACTCTACCAGCGGAGCGCCGACACGTTCCTCGGCGTGCCGTTCAACATCGCCTCCTACGCCCTGCTGACGATGATGATGGCGCAGGTCTGCGACCTGCAGCCCGGCGAATTCATCCACACGCTCGGCGATACGCATATCTATCTGAACCATTTCGCGCAGGTCGATGAACAGCTCGCGCGTGAACCGCGGCCGCTGCCGACCATGCGGCTGAACCGTGCGGTGCGGTCGGTTTTCGACTTCTGCTACGAGGACTTCACGCTCGAGGGATACGATCCCTGGCCGGCGATCAAAGCACCCATGTCATTCTGAAACCGATGGTAAGCATCATTGCAGCCGTGGCCGCAAACGGCGTGATCGGCGACCGGAACGCCCTTCTGTGGCACATCTCCGAGGACCTGAAACACTTCAAGGCCCTCACGACGGGCCATCCCGTCGTGATGGGGCGCAAGACCTGGGAGTCGCTCGGGCGGCCGCTCCCGAACCGCGAAAACGTCGTCATCACCCGCCAGCGGATCGACATCCCCGGATGCCGCGTGGCGCATTCGCTTGCCGGGGCGCTGGAACTCTTCCCCGAAAGCGAGGAGGTGTTCGTCATCGGCGGGGCGCAGATCTACGCCGAGGCGCTGCCGCTGGCCGACCGCTTCTACCTGACACGCGTCCTGCATGACTACGAGGGCGATACGCGCTTCCCCGAGTGGGATGCGACGGCCTGGCGTCTGGTGTCGTCCGAGCGCTTCGAGCGGGGCGAGAAGTATCCCTGGCCCTTCGTTTTCGAGTGCTACGAGCACCGTTAAATTAGGTATTTATACTACTTCGCGGCTCGCGCCGAATCCCTACCTTTGCCTCTGCAAAGGTTTTTTTGTGCCTATGGGCAAGTATTTCGATATGTTGATGGAGGATGTGCGGATGCGGGAGGGACTGCATTCGTGCATGAACTGCGGCGTCTGCACGGGCGTCTGTCCCGCCGCCGAGTTCTACAACTACGACCCCCGGCAGATCGTCAATATCGTGCAGACGCGCGACGACGAAGCCATCGAGGCGTTGCTGAAGAGCGATACGATCTGGTATTGCGGCGAGTGCATGTCGTGCCGTCCGCGCTGTCCGCGCGGCAATACGCCGGGGTATGTGATCCAGTCGCTGCGCAAACTCTCGCAGAAGCTGGGTTTCTTCGTCGAGAGCGAGAAGGGCCGGCAGCAGCTGGCCCTCAAGCGCATGATCGGCGACAACATCCTCCGCACGGGCTACTGCCTGGTGCCGAAACTGGTCCGTCCCGAACTGCATCCCGAGCAGGGGACCGTCTGGCAGTGGATCTACGACAACGACAAGGAGGTCTACGGGCAGTTCACGCCCGTCTATGGACGCGAAGGGGCCGGGGCCCTGCGGCGTATCGACGACGAGTCGCTCGACGAGATTCGCCGGATCTTCGACGTGAGCGGCGGCAGGGAGATGTTCGATACGATCGAGCGCCACTCCGACCGCAAGGCCCGCGAGATGGGATACGAGGAGGGAGCCGACGAGCAATACATGATGGATGTCTATTCGAAGAACAGCAACGAACACTATTAGGCCATGATGAAGCGAGCAAGCTGGACCGAGTACCAGAAACAGATCGCCGACGACCGTTACTATTACGGCCGCAGTTGCATCCGCCAGAACTTCTTCCCGGGGAGCGAGAAGGCGTTCATCGATATCCTCCAGCGGGACCTGGGGCGGGACCTGCTCGACGACCCGAAACACTCGTCGTGCACGGGGATCGGCTACCATTCGGATATCGTGCCGCTCGAGACGATCATGACGGTCGTTGCGCGGCAGTTCTCGCTCATGAACGAGGCAGGTTACGAGAACTTCGTCACCTCGTGCATCACCTCGTTCGGCGTCTACACCGAGGTGCTGGCCACGTGGGCCGAGTTCCCCGAGACCGAGGAGCGTACGCGCGAGAACCTGCTGAAGGCCACCGGGCGCGAGTTCCGCAAGCCGGCGAGCCTGGCCCACACCTCCGACGTGATGTTCCACTTCCGCGACGAGATTGCCGCGCGGGCCAAGCGCCGGCTGGTGAACGTCGCGACGGGCGAGCCGCTCAAGGTTGTCGAGCACATCGGCTGCCACTATGCCAAGATTTTCCCCAAGTCGGGAATCGGCGGCTCGGAGTTCCCCTACGTGCTGGCCGGCATGGTCGAGTCGTGGGGCGGCGAGTGCGTGGACTATCCCGAGCGGCGGCACTGCTGCGGTTTCGGGTTCCGCAACTACCTCGTGCAGGCCAACCGCGGCTATTCGATCGCCAATTCGCACAAGAAACTCGAGAGCATGGCCCCCTACAAGCCCGACTTCATTGTGGCCAACTGCCCCGGCTGCGCGATGTTCCTCGACAAGTGGCAGTATGCCATCGCCGAGATGGAGGGGACGACCTACGGGCAGAACGGCCACGGCATTCCGGTGCTCACCTACGAGGAGATGGCCGGACTGGTGCTGGGCTACGATCCGTGGGTGCTGGGCATGCAGATGCACCAGGTGGATGTCGAGCCTCTGCTCGACAAGATGGGCGTGGAGTACGACCCTGCGGCGAAGTATCTGGGCCGCAACGGCAAGTACATCGGCAAGCCGGCGTCGGCGGTGGTGAACTGCGGCGCATCGGATACGGTGTACGATATCAGGGAGTGATGAACCATACGGCGGTTGAGTGCGTCCGGTTTCGGAAGAACGGACGTGCCGCCGCGGGAGAATGATATTTTTGCAGATGAAGAAACGAGTGATCGTCATGGGCGGCGGTGTCGCGGGCATGCAGACGGCTCTGCGGCTTGCGGCGCGGGGTATCGAGGCCGTCATCGTCGAGAAGGAGACGGAACTGGGCGGAAAGCTGCGCGGCTGGCACGTGCTCTTCCCGTCGTTCACGCCGGCCGGGGAGGTGCTCTCCGACCTGCGGCGGAGGGTCAATGAGGCCGGCATCGAGGTGATGACCGGTGTCGGGGTGCGGCGTTTCACGTCGCGGAGCGTCGAACTGGCCGACGGCCGGAAGCTCGCGTGCGATGCCGTGGTCCTCGCGACGGGCTTCACGCTCTTCGACGCCTCGATCAAGGAGGAGTACGGATACGGAATCTACGACAATGTCTTCACGACGGTCGATATCGAGCGGATGCTCAACGAGGGACGTGTGGCCAAGGCCGACGGAACGGCCCCGCGCCGCATCGCCTTCCTGCACTGCGTGGGTTCGCGCGACGAGAAGGTCTGCCAGCAGCACTGCTCGCGCGTTTGCTGCATCACGGGCGTGAAGCAGGCCATGGAGATGAAACGGCTCTTCCCCGAGGCCGACGTCTTCAACTTCTACATGGATATCCGCATGTTCGGTCCCGGTTACGAGGAGATGTACCGCGAGGCGCAGCAGCGCTGCAACATCCACTTCGTGCGGGGGCGTATCTCGGAGGCCAGCCCGACGATCGACGGGAGGGTGCAGATCAAGGCCGAGGATACGCTGACGGGACGTCCGCTGCGGATGAGCGTCGATATGCTGGTGCTCATCGTCGGCATGCGGGCCAACGACGACAACCCCGCTTTCGCCGCTGCGGCCGGGCTGCGGCAGGCACCGAGCGGCTTCATGGCCCCGCGTGACCTCTTCCTGGGCAACGTGAGCAGCGGGGTCGAGGGGATCTTCTATGCCGGGACGGTGACCGCCCCGAAAAACATCGGCGAATCGTTGAACGAGGGCGCCGCCGCGGCCGATGCCGTGGCGGAGTACCTGCAGGCATAGGCTATGGCGGCAATCAATTTCGGATACACCATCTCCAAGCCCCGCGCCATCGACCTCGACCGCAACAACCTGCGCAAGAGCGACGAGATTCTGCGCGAGATGCCCGAACTGCAGACCTGCATCGGATGCGGGGCCTGCACGGCGGTCTGCACGGCCGGCAACCTCACCGAGTTCAACTTCCGCAAGGTCCACACGCTCGTGCGCCGGGGCGAATACCAGGGTGCCTACGAGGAGATGAACAAGTGCATGCTGTGCGGCAAGTGCCGGCTGGTCTGCCCGCGCGGAATCAACACGCGGGGGGTGGTGATGCTCATCAAACGTAAACTGGGGGACTTCTGACCATGAACTTCTTCGCTCCGTTCTGCATACCCTTCATGGCCGGCGCGGCCGTGATGTTCCTCACGCTCCTCTGGAAGTGGGGAACGTGGCTCTACCGCCTGCCGCGGGCCGACAAGATGCTGATCCTGCGCGGACTGCCCACGCGGCGCACGTTGCAGGCCGTGTGGGAGGTCATCCGTGAGTCGCTCCTCCACCGGAGGATCTTCCGCGTCAATCCCCTGCTGGGCTACATGCACATGTCGCTGGCCTTCGGCTGGTTCCTCCTGATCTCGGTGGGCTGGATCGAGACGGTGGCCTACCTCGGGTTCCGTTACGTGCCCCTGCAGGGTCACGTCTTCTTCAAGTATTTCGCCACGGGACTCGAACACAAGCCCGTCTTCGACCTCCTGATGGACCTGCTGCTGCTCTTTGTCCTCTCGGGCGTGGCCCTGGCCTGGAGCAAGCGTTTCTGCTCGCGGGCAATGGGCATGCGTCGCACGACGAAGCATGTCCTGGGCGACCGCATCGCCCTGTCGGCCCTGTGGTTCATCTTCCCGGCACGCCTGCTGGCCGAGAGCACGACCTGCGCGTTGTACGGCGGCGGGAGCTTCCTGACCGGTTCGCTCGGCGGATGGATGGCGGCACACGTCGGCGTGCTGCCGCTGATGAACCTCGAGTCGGCGGCCTGGTGGTTCTACTCCTCCTGCCTCGGGCTCTTCTTCGTGGCATTGCCTTTCTCGCGCTACATGCACATCTTCACCGAGATCCCGCTCATCTTCCTGCGCCGCTATCGGCTGCGTTCGGGCGAGAAGGAGACCTCGTTCGACCGTTTCCAGGTCGAGGCCTGCTCGCGCTGCGGCATCTGCATCGATCCCTGCCAGCTGCAGAGCGTGCTCGACATCCGCACCGTGCAGTCGGTCTATTTCCTGCGTGACCGCCGTTACGGCATGCTGCGCCGCGAGACGGCCGACAACTGCCTGATGTGCGGGCGTTGTGCCGAGAAGTGCCCCGTGGGTATCGACCTCAATACGCTGCGGCTCAATTCGCGCGACCGGATGCGCAACGTCCCCGACGAGAGACGCTACGGTTATCTGGCCGGTGTGGACCGTTCGTCGGGTACGGGCAAGGTGGGCTATTTCGCCGGCTGCATGACCCTGCTGACGCCTCGGACGATGACGGCGATGGCACGGGTCTTCGATGCGGCGGGTGAAGAGGTCTGGTGGGCCGACCGCGAAGGCGGCGTCTGCTGCGGCCGGCCGCTGAAGCTGGCCGGCGAGACCGACTCGGCCCGCAAGATGATGCGTTACAACACCGAACTGTTCCGCAAACACGGGATCACGACGCTGGTGACCTCGTGCCCGATCTGCCTGAAGGTCTTCCGCGAGGATTATCACCTGGAGGGGATCGAGGTGCTGCACCACTCGGAGTACATGCTGCGGCTGATCCGTGCGGGCCGTATCCGGCTCGAGCACGGGACGACGCGCTTCACCTACCACGACCCCTGCGAACTGGGACGCGGCAGCGGGATCTACGACGACCCCCGGGCCGTGATCAAGGCGATCGGCGAGTTGCTCGAACCGGCCTCCACGCGCGAGAACGCCCTTTGCTGCGGTTCGTCGGTGGCCAATACAGCCATCTCCGACAGCCAGCAGGTACGCATCGCCCGTTCGGTGGCTGCGGAACTCGAACAGACGGGAGCCGATGTGATCGTCACGGCCTGCCCGTTGTGCAAGAAGGCGATCGGGCGGGGTACACGGCGCGAGATCCGCGACCTGTCGGAGATCGTCGCTGCGGCCGTAAAATAATTTTACGGCGTAACCCCCTGATAAAAAGGCGTGAAGGTGGCAAGTTCGGGTGAAACTTCCGTTTTGATTTGCAGATGTGATTTTTTTGCCTTATCTTTGCACACGCAAAAGCGATAGATCGGAGATCTGAAAGATATATCGCGGGATGGAGCAGTTGGCAGCTCGTCGGGCTCATAACCCGAAGGTCGGAGGTTCGAGTCCTCCTCCCGCTACCACGGCGGACAATTCGAGAGAGTTGTCCGCTTCTTTTTTTCTGCAGCTGACGGCAAAGGTAACTTCCCTTTTTCCTTTCTCCCCTGTGTCGTTCGGACCGGTTGTCTCCAGCCTTCCTCCGACGTCCATTGGCGAGTCGGGCTCCCTCCTCGTGTTCGGACGGTTCCCCGGCTACCGGTGTATTACGTGCGGAGGATGGTACGGTGCTTTCCTGCCGTCTTTGGTCGTCCGTTTTGCCTTTCGGAACGCCTCTGTCAGGACGGTGTTGGATTTTCAGTTGTCTTTCGTTCGTAATTTGCTGATTGTTAGCAGATGTTTTGGTCTCGTGTTAGGTTTTTGTCTGCAATGTGTTAGGCCTCAATGGCTTCTGTCCGCTATCTTTGCAGTCGAGTTTTCAGGTGGATCAATTATTTGGAAAGAGTAATGAAACTGAAATTTGTTCTGGCCATGATGACCGCTCTGCCGTTTGCATTCGTGGCATGTAAAAAGGAACAGGGGCCGAACCCGGGCAAGGATGCGACCGTACGCGTTACGGTCCTCCTGCCGGACGGCACTCCCGTCCCGGGCGCCGAAGTCCGGGTCTACGACGAGGCCGGGGGCAAGGCCCTGGGAGCGGGATCCCTTTACCGCACCGCTCGAGACCCTGACTGCGGGGACGGACGGTGTGGTGCAGTATACGATGCGTCTGGATCGCTGGTTTTCGGACGCAAAGCAGCGCTATGTAACCTTTGCCGTGTTGCAGGGCGTTGCGGGCAACTATCACCTCTGGTCCGTCGGACGGACCGTCGAGGTCGGACGGTCGCAGCGTGCGGAGATCCGGCTTGAGGGTCTCGATGGGAAACCGGGCGTCCCGTCGGATCCCGGTCCGGTGAGCCTGCGCGTGAGCCGCCAGCCCGACAAGATTGTCTATTGTCTTGGCGAACCGCTCGACCTGACGGGACTCGAGGTTATGGGGCGCTATGAGGATGATAAGGAGCAGGCCGTGGAGGTTACACCCGCACAGGTGAAGGGTTTCTCGTCCGAGCGTCCGGCCGGGGAGCTGAAGCTGACCATTGAGATCGGAGACCGTGAAACGTCGTTTACGGTGACGGTCCTTCCCGTGCGTGTGGAGAATGGCGTGCTTACCGGGGTCTGGCCCGAGGCCGATGAGATCGTGCTGCCCGAGATCGTGCGCGAGATCCCCGAGAAGGCGTTTGCCGCCCGCAGGATCAAGAGCCTCAAACTCAACGAGGGGCTGCGGACGATCGGCGAGATGGCCTTCTGCGGTGCCTCTCTTCCCGAGATCATCCTGCCCGCGAGTCTCGAGCAGCTGGGCGATCATGCCTTCTACCATTGTGCAGGGCTTACGCGCGTGGACATGAGCCGGACACAGCTTACCGCCTTGCCCAAAAACCTCTTCGCCTATGCGGACATCGAGCAGATCGTCTGGCCCGCCCGGTTGGCCGAGATCGGAACGCAGGCCTTTCTGGGTACCGGGCGGCTCAGGCAGGTGGAGATTCCCGAGACGGTCCGCAAGATCGGTTTCGAGGCTTTTCGCGAGAGCGCCGTCGAATCGGTCGTATTGCCCGACGGGGTTACGGAGATTGCCGGCCGCGCCTTCTACCTTTGCGCGTCATTGGTCGAGATTTCGGTTCATGGTGCGTCGGGCGGTACGGCCGACGGCGCTCTTCGGGGTTCCTGTTTCGTGGGGTGCCCTTCGCTCGAGCGACTTGCCATTCCGCGGAGCATCCGGACTCTGGAGCAGGGACTGCTGTCCGGCAATACCCGGGTATCGTCGATCGTCATTCCGGCAGGCGTCGGTCAGATTGCTTTCGGGGCGTTCGACAACACGGAAATCCGCGAGGTCCGCGTAGAGGCGGCAACGCCGCCCGTGGCCGGGCTGATTCTCGACCAATGGTATGGATTTCCGAAGGATGTGGAGAAGATCATCGTGCCGGCAGGAACGGCCGATGCATATAAAAAGGCTGCCGGATGGAGCCGGTTTGCCGACCGGATCGAGTGACGTGTGCTTGTATTGTTTGCGATAAAATGGAATGATGGATCCTCGATCACGGAACCGCCCGAAGAGTTCGTCTCTTCGGGCGGCTTTTTTTGCAGCGGCCGGGGCCATGGACATGCTTTGCCGTGACCGCGGCTCTGTTCATTGTTTTGCGTAGGCCTCTACGCCGCTGCGGAGGAATTGGACGAACGCCTCCACGTCGAGGTTATATCCGCGGGGCTCGACCAGCGGCTTCCCGTCGCGGCCCTGCAGGACGTAGTAGGGCTGTGCATTCACACCGTAGGTCTTCAGCGCGTAGTAGGAGTTGATCTTGCCGAGGCTCTTGAGGACCTTTCCGGCATCGGTCGTGACCCAGTCCTCCTCGGGCAGCACCTTCTTGTCGTCCGAGTAGAGGGCGCAGATGACGTAGTCGTTGCGCAGGATCTCCAGCACCTCGGGGTCGGACCATACGCGGGCCTCCATTTCGCGGCAGTTCACGCAGCCGTGGCCCGTGAAGTCGATGAACAGGGGCTTCCCGACCTTGGCGGCATAGGCTTCCGCCTCCTCCAGGTCGAAGAATCCCTCGAGTCCGTGCGGGAGGTGGAGGAAGTCGCTGTACTTGGGCTTCCCGATGCCGCTGTCCGATGTTGCGGCGGGAGCCGCCGCGGTATGGGCCCCGAGGACGAAATCCTGCGTGGTGATCGGCGGGAGGTATCCCGAGAGCCCCTTGAGCGGGGCGCCCCACATGCCCGGGATCATGTAGACCACGAACGAGAAGGTGACGATGGCCAGGGCGAGGCGTCCCACGCCGAGGTGCTTCACCTCGTCGTCGTGGGCAAAGCGGATCTTGCCCAGCAGGTAGAGTCCCAGCAGCGAGAAGACAACGATCCATACGGCGAGATAGATCTCACGGTCGAGCAGTCCCCAATGGTAGGTCTGGTCGGCCACCGAAAGGAACTTCATGCCGAGGGCGACCTCGATGAATCCGATGACGACCTTCACGGAGTTGAGCCAGCCGCCGCTCTTCGGGAGTTTCTTCAGCACCGAGGGGAAGAGGGCGAAGAGGGTGAACGGAAGCGCGAAGGCGATCGAGAAGGCGAACATCGTGACGATCGGCGCCCAGAACTCTCCGGAGGTGGATTTGATGAGGACCGAACCGACGATCGGGCCCGTGCACGAGAACGATACCAGAACGAGCGTCAGGGCGAGGAAGAAGATGCCGCCGAGCCCCTTGGTGTCGGCCTTCGAGTCGGTCTTGTTTACCATCCACGAGGGCATGGTGATCTCGAACGCCCCGAAGAACGAGGCGGCGAAGACCATGAAGACGAGGAAGAAGATGACGTTGGGCAGCCAGTGCGTGGCCAGCCAGTTGAAGATGTCGGCCGTCACGGCGTCTCCGCCGACGATACGCGTGATGAGGATGATCGCGGCGATGGGCACGGTGTAGAGCAGTACGATGAACAGACCGTACAGCGAGGCGCGGAGGCGTCCCATGGCTACGCCGCCTTCACCCTTGAGGAAGTAGGAGACGGTCATCGGGACCATGGGGAAGACGCAGGGCGTCAGGAGGGCGGCGAAGCCCCAGAGGATGGCCTCGATGATGAGCGACCAGAGTGATCCGCCGCCTGCGGCATCCTTCGTGGCCGGTACGGGTGCGGCGATCTCGGCGTCGGGATCTGCCGGAAGCACGGGCTTGATCTCGGCAGCGGGTGCCGATTCGGCCTTTGCGCCGGCCGGCACGGTGATCGTGAGCTCGGTGTCGTCGGGCGGCATGCAGCTCGTGTCGTCGCAGATCATCCATTCGGATCTGGGCCTTGGCCGTCGCCTGTTCGGCCGTGAGGCGCACGCGCTGTGCGAACTGCGCCTTTCCGGAGAAGGTGCCGATCTCCATCGAGAACATCTCGTCGTAGTGGCGTTCCGGAGCGGTGAGCTGCTCGACGCCGCCGTCGAGGGTCATACCCTCACCGGGTGTGATGACGATCGTCGTGGCGTTCGGCCCTCCCTCGTAGGGTCCCATGTCGTACATGTGGTAGGGCGTCGGGATCGAGGCTTCGAGCACGATCCGGTAGATGTCGCCGTCGAGCGGCTCGACGGAACTTTTCCATGTGACGCTCTGCGCCGATGCCGTGAAGGCGGACAACACGGTTGCGAGCGTCAGCAGACAGACGCGAATCAGTTTGTGCATGGTCGTAAGACTTTGGTTTGATTTGAAATTTCCGCAAATATAGCATTTTTTGCGAAGAAATTGCTACTTTCGTCCAATGATTCGCATCTCGCTCGTGATCCCCACCCACAACCGTGCCGTGCCGCTGCTTGCGGCGCTCGAATCGGTTGTGCGGCAGTCGCTTCCTGCGGATGAATGGGAGTGTGTCGTCGTAGACAACAATTCGACGGACGATACGGGGGATCGCTTCGCTGCGTTTCGGTCCGCACATCCCGGCGTGCGGCTGCGCATGGTCCGCGAAACCGGCCCCGGGGTCTCCCTATGCCCGCAATCGGGGCCTGCGTGAGGCGGAGGCTCCGATTGTGGCCTTCATCGATGACGACGAGCGGGTGAACGCCGATTTCCTGCGCGCCTATGCCGACTTCTTCGATACGCATCCCGGTGCCGTGGTTGCCGGGGGCGCATCATCGCCGAGTATCCCGAGGGACGCCCGGCGTGGATGTCCCGGTGGGTCGAGATGCCGATTGCCAATCCGATGGACTTCGGCCCCGACGTGCGGCCTTTCCCGGCAGGACGGGTGCCCGGTGGCGGGAACATGGCTTTCCGGCGTGCGGGGCTGGTCGGTTACGGGGGCTTCGACCCCTCGCTGGGACGTGTGAACGGAGAACTGATCGGTGGCGAGGAGAACGACTTTTTCGAGCGTCTGCTGCAGGGCGGCGAGACGATCTGGTATGTTCCGGGGGCGGTCATGTGGCACATCATTCCGCCGTCGAAGCTCACCGTTGCCTATTTCCGCCGTCTGAGCCGGCATGTGGGGTGAGCCAGCGGCTTCGGGCGCAGATCCACCATCGGGTGGTGCGCACCTGCCTGCTGGAGTTGTTCAAGTGGGGCGCGACCCTGCTGTTGCTGCTGACCCTGTCGCCGCGCCGCGGCGGCGTATGGCTGCTGCGCCTGCGGTGGGGCATCAGCCGGGGACTCTTTTTCGGCGTCAGGCCCCGCTCCGGAAAATCGTAATGGTGTTTATTCCGGCTTTCCGCTCCCTCTCCCGACGGCGGGGATGCACGGGTGTATATGGAAAAGGGACGCCGAACGGAAAACCCGTCCGGCGTCCCTTCATCCTGTTCCTTCCGAGGGGTCAGAAGAGGTACTTCTCGTGCTTGACCTTGTTCACCAGCCGGAAGATATCCTGCCAGGCCTCCTCGCCGAAGGTCGTGCCCACCACCTCGATCACCTTGCCGGCCGTGATGGCGCCGATTGTGCCGCACTGACGCAGCGTCAGCCCCTCGGTGAGGCCCGAGAGGAATCCGGCGGCGTAGAAGTCGCCCGCACCGGTGGTATCGACCCGCTTGGCGGCTGCCATGATGCCCACGTGCACCACCTCGTCGCCGCGCTTGATGAGCGCCCCCTTCGTGCCGATCTTCACGACGGCCAGCCCGGCCATCTCCGAGATCGCCTGCAGGGCGTTCAGCGGTTCGGCCTCGCACGTGAAGGTCTTGGCCTCGTCCTCGTTGGCGAAGACGATATCGACGTATTCGCGCACCAGCTCCCGCAGGAAGGTGAGGTTCTCGGCCACGATGTTGAAGCTGGCCAGGTCGATGGCCACCTCCAGCCCGCACTCCTTGGCCGTGCGCGCCGCCTTGAGGATCAGTTCGTGGCTCTGCACCAGATATCCCTCGATGTAGAGGCAGTCGTAGCCGTCGAAGATCGTCGGTTCGATCTCCTCGGCCGAGAGTTCCAGCGCGGCGCCCAGGTGGGTCACCATCGTCCGTTCGCCGTCGGCCGAGATGAGCGACACGCACTTGCCCGAGCGCTCCTGTCCGCGGAAGATGATCGGTTCGATGCCGAGGTTCTCGAGCGCCTGTACGAAGAAGTCGCCCGTCGTGTCGTGCCCGACCTTGCCGATGAATCCGACCTTGCAGCCGAGCTGCGCCATGGCGCGGATCGTATTGCCGGCCGAACCTCCGAGCGAGAGCGAGTAGGGGAGTCCCGCCACGGATTTCGAGATTTCGGTCTGTAGTTGCGTGTCCACGAGGCTCATCGAGCCTTTCGCCAGTTTGAACCGCCCCAGTACGGAGTCGGTCTTCAGATTGACCAGCATGTCGGTCAGGGCATTTCCGATGCCAATAACGCGTTTCATTCGCTGCGGTTGTGGGTGTTGTAGTGTGGGTGTTTCGGTGCAGGTTTTATATCGAGAGAATCTTCACCAGTTCCAGTGCGTTGCGGTCGATTCCCTTGTTGTGCTGGATCGCCTTGACGAAGGGCACGTAGACGATCTTGCCGTTCTCGATGCCGATCATCACGTTGCGCTGTCCGTCGAGGATGGCCTCGATGGCCGCTTCGCCCATGCGCGAGGCGAGGATGCGGTCCACGGCCGTGGGCGATCCGCCGCGCTGGATGTGGCCCAGGATCGTCACCCGGGCATCGTATTGCGGGAACTCCTTCTTGACGCGCTCGGCCAGGGCCGTGGCGCCGCCCGTCTTGGGGTTTTCGGCGACGATGACGATCGCCGAGTTCTTGCTCTTGCGGAACCCGTGGTTGATGAGTTCGGCCAGCTGGTCCACCTCGGTCTCCATCTCGGGGATGATCGCCGCCTCGGATCCGGTGGCGATGGCGCTGTTGAGGGCCAGGTAGCCGGCCGTGTGACCCATCACCTCGACGAAGAAGAGGCGTTCGTGGCTCGAGGCCGTGTCGCGGAGTTTATCGACGGCCTCCATGATCGTGTTGAGCGCCGTGTCGTATCCGATGGTCGAGTCGGTGCCTCCCAGGTCGTTGTCGATCGTTCCGGGCAGGCCGACGATCGGGACGTTGTACTCCTGGGCGAAGAGCCGGGCGCCGGTCAGCGAACCGTCGCCGCCGATGACCACCAGGGCATCGATTCCGGCGGCCGTCATGTTGTCGTAGGCGGCCTTGCGGCCCTCGGGCGTGGTGAACTCCTTGCAGCGGGCGGTCTTCAGGATCGTGCCGCCCAGCTGGATGATGTTGCTCACGCTCTGCGACTTGAACTCAACGATCTCGTTGAATACAAGACCCTTGTATCCTCGCATGATGCCCTTCACGGAGAACCCGTTGAAGATCGCGCTGCGCGTTACGGCGCGGATGGCCGCATTCATGCCCGGGGCGTCGCCGCCGGAGGTCAGAATGCCGATGCATTTGATTTCGGACATACTTTTTCCAGTTTAAAACAAAATCGCTCAAAGGTAGTAATTTTTTCAATTTTCTCAAAAAGCGGGCCGTTGTCCGTCGTCTGTTCCGACGAACGCGACAGGCCCCGCCGCATTTCCCTGCAGCGGGGCCTGTCTTTTGTCAGTCGGCCGGCGGGCGGAAGCTCTCACGCGGCGGGCGGCGTTACGGTGCGGAGGTTACTGCTGCTTGACGCTGATCTCGACGCTGTGCGACGTGATGCTGTCGCCCTCTTCGTTTGTCGTGCGCTCACCGGCGTTGATCTGCAGCCCGCCCTGTTTTTTGTCCACGGTGATGTCGAGCTCCTTCGACGGGACGCTGATATGCAGTGTCTTGCGTCCCTCCTCGATGATGCTCTCCCCGTCGTACTCCTCGAGCAGCTCCTTGAGCGTCGTCATCTCGCCGTCCTCGATCGTGCTGTTGAGTGCGTCGCGGATGGCTTCGCGCTTGTCCCTGAAGCGTTCGCCGACCTTTTCGCGGATGGCGATCGTCGAGCAGGCGATGATCGAGGCGATCCAGCAGAGGAAGATGACCAGTACGGTCTTGCCTCCGGGCTTGCGCGAGGCGATCAGGCACATGAGCACGTAGATCAGCAGGATGGTCGGGATCAGGGCGATGAAGATGCCCAGTATGGGTACCCAGAGCGAGAGGTCCCAGTCGAGGTTGAGGGTCTCGGCGCCTCCGATCAGGATGGCGAACAGTCCGATGATCAGCGCACAGGCGACCATGATGAGGCAGAAGACGATCAGTCCGGCGAAGAGCTTCAGCAGGATGAGCACGACCTTGCCGAAGACCGATACGGCCTCGGCCACAATGGGTTTGGCCTTGGCGTCGGGGTCGTTGTTCGCGGCGGCGGCCGTCGTTTCGCCGATGGCTTGGGCGGTGATCTTTTCGCCGTTCATCTCGAGTTTCTGCCGGGCCGAGCGGGCGGCTGGTACGGCGAACCACATGATGAAGTAGCAGATCAGGAAGATGCCGAACAGGTTGCCGAACAGCGGGCTGAACCAGCGCAGGAAGGGGACGCTCCCGAAGCATGCGAGCAGCAGGGGCAGGAAGAGCGCCAGACGTACCCAGACGGGGTCGAGGTTGAAGTAGCGGCCGATGCCGGCGCACACGCCTCCCAGTTTGGCGTTTTCGGTGTCGCGGTAGAGGCGGCGCGGGATCCGCGGAGCCTCGGGCTCCAGGTCGGCATCCGTGCTTTCGGAGATGTCCTCGGCCGAACCCATCTGCCGGATGATGTTCATGATCAGCGGTTTCTCGACGACGCGGGCGTTGTCCTGCACCGAGAGGATCAGTTCGGCGATGCGGGCCTCGATGTCGGCGACGATCTCCGCGCCGTCGGGCGACTCCCGGTAGGAGCGTTTGAGGCTTTCGAGGTAGGCGGAGAGCTCCTCATAGGCGTCGGCGTCCAGTGTGAACGCCACACCCGATATGCTGCATTTCTTGACTTCTTTCATGGTTTTGCGGATTGTGTGGTGGTCGGTGGTGCGGGTTTGGTCAGCGGCTTACGCTGCCGCCGCTCGATTTGGTGATGTCGGTCGAGCAGTCACCCTCGTAATGGATCGAGGAGCCGCTCGATGCCTCGGCGTTGAGCTGTTCGGTGCAGTGGATCCGGGCGCTTGCGGCGCTCGAGGTGTCGATCTTCCATTGTTTGACGACCAACTCCGCGGCTGCGAGTTTCGAGGCCGAGCTGAGTTCGGCCCGTGCGGCGTCGGCCCGGCCGCTCAGTTTGATCTTGGCGGCGCTCGAGGCGTTGATCCGGCATTCGCCGGCCTCGACGGCGGCCTTGATGTTGGCGGCGCTTGTGGCTTCGAACGAGCAGACGTCGGCCTTGACGGCTGCGTTGATGTTGGCGGCGCTCGAGGCTTCGAGCGAGATGTCGGCAGCTCCGAGGGCCGTGGCGCAGGTGATCTCCGAGGCGCTCGAGGCTTCGAGTGCGCGGATCTTGCCGTTGTCGGGGACCGTGACGGTGACGTGGATGTTCGATACGGAGTTGATCTTCGGGTCGATGCTGATCCGCAGCTCGTCGCCCGAAGCCTCGGCTACGATGTGGTCCATCAGGTTGTCGTCTGCCTCGATGCGAATCCGGTCCTCGATTTCGTCCGTGATGATGACCTTCACGGCGCGCGAGGCCGAGATCTTTTCGAAGTCGGGTGCGGGAATCGTCCGGGTTACGATCGTGCCGCTTCCCTTGATCCGGCGGTTCGAGGCCGAGAGGCTCTCGGGAAAGAAGAGTCCGATCAGAGTGCCGGCGATGGCGGCCAGGGCGGCCAGGGAGACGAGGATCAACAGAACTTTTTTCATGGTGATGCGGTGTTTGTGGGTGTTTACATGTTCGGGTTTTCAAATGCGGGGACCGGATCGGTGGCCGGTTCGGAGGCCTCACCGACACTTTGTCCGGCGGATGTCTCGGTTGCCGGGACCTCGGCGGTCTGTCCGGCCGTATCCGTCCGGCCGTGGCGGATGACCTGAATCTGTCCGACCAGTTCGTCCCACGCCTCGTCGAGCGAGCGGAGATACTGGAGCCCCTTTTCGGTGAGCGAGTAGTATTTGCGGGGCGGCCCCTGCGGGGACTCCTCCCAGCGGTAGGTGAGCAGTCCGGCGTTCTTCTGCCGGGTGAGGATCGGGTAGAGTGTACCCTCGACGACGATCATTTCGGCCGCTTTGAGCTCGGAGATGATCTTCGGAGCATACGATGCCTCGCGCGAGAGTATGGCGAGGATGCAGTACTCCAGAATTCCTTTGCGCATCTGCGCTTTTACATTGTCTTCGGCCATGGTGTTTTAGGGTTTTAAGCGTTTCGGGGCCTTGGGGACGATCAGCCAGAGGATGATGTAGACCCACAGCGAGAGTCCCCCGAAAAGGATCAGCAGGAGGGTGGCGATCCGCACCAGCGAGACGTCGAGTCCGAAGTATTCGGCGACTCCGGCGCATACGCCGGCGATGATGCTGTCCTGCGAGCGGAATAACCGCCTGTTGTCGTTCGGTGTCATGGGTGGTATGCGTTATGGACGTTTGTCGTTGAACGAGAATTTACGGGCCGGCTCCTCGGGGATGACAATCCAGAGGATGATGTAGGCCCAGATGGAGAGCCCTCCGAAGAGGATGAGCAGCAGCGTTATGAGCCGGATCATCGTGGGATCGGCGTTGAAGAATGTGCCGAGGCCGCCGCAGATGCCGGCAATCGAGCGGACGGTGCGCGAGCGGTAGAGCCGGCGGGGCGGGGCGGCCTGCGCTTCGTCCTCCTGTTGCGGGATGCTGTGGCGCTCTCCGAATTCCGAGGGGGCGCCCAGTCGGGCGATCGTCGAGCGGACCAGGTCGAGCGTCACGACCCGCATGGGGGAGCAGACGCGTTCGCGGAAGATCTCGGCGATGCGGATTTCGATGTCGTCCATCGTTTCGCCGTCCTCTTCGGGCAGCCGGCTTCGGACGTCGTCCAGGTAGTTCTGCAACGCGCGGCAGGCATCGTTGTCGAGAATGAAGACCTCGGAGCCGATATTGACGGTAACAGTCTCTTTCATGGTCGTAGGTGTTTTCCCAGGTTAATGTTTTGCGGGTTCTATTATTTTTACATTGCAAATATAATGCTTATTTTGATACTATGCAATACAAAGTACCTAATTTTTTATGCAGCCTGCATTTTTTTTCTCCTCGGAGGGGGTGCGGCAGAAAAAGCCCGCCCGTGTGGATACAGGTATGGAACATTTTTCGTATCTTTCAGAAACCAAACCAAAACTGCTGACATGAAATTTTTCATCGACACGGCGAATCTCGCGCAAATCCGCGAGGCCAATGAAATGGGAGTGCTCGACGGGGTGACGACCAACCCGTCGCTGATGGCCAAGGAGAACATCCGGGGCGAAGAGGCGTGCCGCCGCCACTATGTGGAGATCTGTCGGATCGTGGACGGCGATGTGAGCGCCGAGGTGATCGCCACGGATTTCGAAGGGATGGTGCGCGAGGGTACCGAGCTGGCCGGGCTCGACCCGCACATCGTCGTGAAGCTGCCCTGTACGGCCGACGGCATTCGGGCCGTGCGCCATTTCGCCGACCGCGGGATCCGCACCAACTGCACGCTGGTCTTCTCCGTAGGCCAGGCGCTGCTGGCAGCCAAGGCGGGCGCCACCTATGTCTCGCCCTTTGTCGGACGTCTGGATGACATCTCGGAGGACGGCATCGGGCTGGTGGCCCACATCGTGCGTGTCTACCGCACCTATGGTTTCAAGACGCAGGTGCTGGCCGCCTCGATCCGCCATACGCACCACATCATCCAGTGCCTCGACGCGGGGGCCGACGTGGCCACCTGCCCGCTTGCCGCGATCAAGGGGTTGCTCAAACACCCGCTGACAGACAGCGGCCTGGCGCAGTTCCTGGCGGACCATGCGCGGATGAACGGCTGACCGGCCGATACGGACCACGGGGCGGAATCGCAGAGGCAGTTCCGCCCCGTTTTTTTTGCTTTCGGCCCCGGGCCGGAAGGGAGAGGACGAAAAAAAAATGAAAAAAACGATCCCGGCCTGTTGCGTTTCGGGCCCCGGGATCGTCTTATGTGTGACCATGGAGGAGATCGAATTCAATACATATGTCCTGCCGCTGCGTGATCGGATGTTCCGCTATGCGCAGAGCCTGCTCCTGTCGGCCGCCGAAGCCGAGGATGCGGTGGCGGACCTGCTCGAACGGCTGTGGGTCGAGCGGTCGCGCCTGGCCGGATGCCGCAACATCGACTCCTTCGTGCTGACGGCTCTGCGCAACCGTTGTTACGACCTGCTGCGCAGCCGCCGGGCCCGATCCCGGCGCGACGATGCCTTCGGCGAGGGGATTGAGCGTGCGACGATGGGCGAAAGCGGCGTGTGGGAGATCCGCGAGCAGGTGCGCCGGGCGATCGCCAGCCTTCCCGAGCGGCAGCGCGAGGCGGTCCACCTGAAGGATATCGAGGGGTATCCGACCCGCGAGATTGCCGGGTTGCTCGGGTGCGACGAGGCGCAGGTGCGTGTCCTGCTCTCCCGGGCACGGAGCGCCCTGCGGGAAATTCTGCAAAAAATGATGGATGATGGACAAGCGAAACAGACGCATTGAATCTTTGGCCGCCCGCTGGATGGCGGCCCGGACGACCGACGCCGAGGAGCAGGAGCTCCGGCGCCTGCTGCGGTCGGACGAGGTCCCCGAGTCGCTTCGTGACCTCGCGGTGCTTTTCGAAGGACTCGGCGCCCTCTCCGGGGAGCGGATGCCCGATAAGGGAGCAGCCGGACGTCCGGCGGCAGACTCCTCCTGCCGGGAACTTCCCCGGGCGGAGGTGAGCCCCCTGCACCGCCTGACGGCCGTCTGGTGGGGTATGGCAGCGGCGGTCGTGGTAGGGATCTTCGTACTTGCCGGACTTGTGCGCGAGCCCTACTGCTACATCGACGGGCGACCCGTCTATGACCGGGAGGTCGCCCTGCAGACGACGGTCTATTTCGACTCCTTCGCTGCGCTCGACGCCACGTCGCAAATCGTCGATGAACTGATGGAAAACAAGTAACAGGTAAATAGACAAGATTATGGACAAACGAACTCTTTCCCTTTTTGCAGCGCTTCTTCTTCCGGCCCTGCTGCTGCTTCTTCCGGCCTCGGGCCAGACCTGCGACCATCCTGCGGCCGCGGATGCCGCAACCTGCGACCCGGTTTCCCGAAGTCTGTCGGACTGTGAACCGATGGCAGCCGACAGCCTCAAACGGATCGATACCGTAGACTCCGACCTGGTGGCCCTGCGCCGCACGGCCGACGGCGACGAGGTGGTCCTCGAGGTGGCCGGTTTCGGCCTCACGCTCTCCCCGTTGTCGGAGGAGAAGATGAAAGACCGGAGTGCACGGGTCAAGACTCCGCGCTTCAATTTGGTCGCTCTTTACAAGACCGAGGTCGGATTCAACATCCCAACGGGGACCGATTACGGCGGCTATCCTGCCGGGGAGGCCGGATTCTTCGACCTGCGGGGCGGCAAGTCGTTCCATCTCTCTACGACGCTCGTCGGGCTGAACTGTGTGATCGGCAGACAGCGGAAGTTCTCGATCACTACCGGACTGAGTTATGCGGTCGATAACTACCGGCTTTCGGACAACTCGATCACGCTCGCTTACCGCGACGGAAAGGTCGTTCCGCAGCAGCTTGACGGGAAGGCCGACAAGTCGAAACTCCGCATCACGTCGCTCGGTATTCCCCTGCATCTGGACTATCACCCCGTGCGCCATCTGACCGTTTCGTTGAGCGGTTACTTCGATTTCACGATGGGGGCCAACTCCATCTACAAGAGACCGAAGGAGAAGAGCTCGCTTTCGGGTGTGAACGACTTCCGGTTCGGAGTGGGCGCCAGTGTGAGCTACTACAACGTCGGAGTCTACCTCCGTTACGGCGTTACGCCGCTCTTCAAGAGCAGCGTCGGGCCCAAGGTGCATCCGTTGTCGATCGGACTTTGTATCGGACTGTAAAAAGATCGCCTTATGAAACGGATCCTTCTGTTGGTTCTGGTCCTGCTGCCGTTTCTGGCCCGCTCCCAGAACTATTCCTGGAAATTCTTCGACCGCTATTCGGACGCTTCCGGGTTCACGAGCGTGCAGCTCGAGCGCAAGATGATGCGCATGATGAGCCGCCAGGCTGCCGAGCAGGGCGACAAAAAGCTGGCCGAGCTGCTCAACGGAATCCAGTACATCCGTATCGTGGCGCTCGACAGCGGCGACGGGACGCAGTTCCTGGCCGACGCCGAACAGCTCGCCGCCGATCCCGACGCCCGGTTCGAGTTGGTGATGTCCGGTACCGAGCAGGGGCAGACCACGAAGTTCTATCTGCGCGAAGCGGAATTCTACCCCTATTCCGAACTGCTCATGCTGACCTATGGCCCCCGGGAGACCGTGGCGGTGAACATCTACGGTAACTTCGATCTGAAGCAGGTGTCACGGCTCTCGTCCATCCGGCCCCGGAAGCGGTGACCTTTCCCGCGGTGACCTTTCCCGATGCCCCGAGTCCCGGCGTTCCGGAGCCTCCGCCAGGCGGGCCGCCCCTTTTCAAAGTGGTCGGGGGGATAGTCTGTCCGGTGCGCGGCGCACATCGCCCGGCCCACGGTTGGCCGGTGAGGAATGTATCACCGCTTGACAAAACACCCCGATCCTTTCGGACCGGGGTGTTTTCCAATTATATCGTGCGGTTCCTTAGTCCTCGAACTTGGCCGAGAGAAACTCGCGGTTCAGGCGGGCGATGTGCGCGATCGAGATCGACTTCGGGCACTCGGCCTGGCAGGCTCCCGTATTGGTGCAGTTGCCGAATCCCAGCTCGTCCATCTTGGCCACCATGGCCTTGGCGCGGCGGGCTCCCTCCACGCGGCCCTGCGGCAGCTTGGCCAGCGACGATACGCGGGCAGCTACGAAAAGCATGGCCGAACCGTTCTTGCAGGTGGCGGGCGCAGGCTCCGCAGCCGATGCAGGCTGCAGCATCCATCGACTCGTCGGCATCCGCCTTCGGGATCAGGATGGCGTTGGCGTCGGGCACCGAGTTCGTGCGTACGGAGATGAAACCTCCGGCCTGCAGGATCTGGTCGTATGCCGAGCGGTTCACCACGAGGTCCTTGATGACGGGGAACGCAGCCGAACGCCACGGCTCGATGGTGATCGTTGCGCCGTCCTTGAACTTGCGCATGTAGATCTGGCAGGTCGTGGCTGCCTGGGGCCGTGTGCATGTCCGTCGATGTGGAGCGAGCACATGCCGCAGATACCCTCACGGCAGTCGTGGTCGAAAGCCACGGGCTCCTTGCCTTCGTGGATGAGGTTGTTGTTCAGGATGTCGAGCATCTCGAGGAACGAGGTGTCGGCCGAAATGTTCTCGACCTTGTACGTTTCGAAAGCGCCCTTCGACTTGGCGTCCTTTTGACGCCATATCTTTAATGTAAAATTCATGGTTACGATTCGATATTAAAGTTCAACGTCAAAATAGCCTTAATCCTTGTAGTTGCGCTGTGCCGGGTGTACGAACTCGAAGTTCAGCGGCTCCTTGGTCATCTCCGGAACCTGGTCCATGCCCTTGTACTCCCAGACGGCGGCGTATACGAAGTTCTCGTCATCGCGCTTGGCTTCGCCCTCTTCGGTCTGGTGCTCGACGCGGAAGTGGCCGCCGCACGACTCCTCGCGGAGGAGTGCATCGCGGGCCATCAGCTCGCCCAGTTCGAGGAAGTCGGCCAGACGGATCGCCTTCTCCAGTTCGACGTTGAAATCGTTCTCCCTGCCCACGACCTTCACATCCTTCCAGAACTCCTTGCGCAGGGCCTGGATCTCCTTGATGGCCTTCTCGAGCGACTCCTTGGTACGGGCCATGCCGACGTTCTCCCACATGATGTGGCCCAGCTTCTTGTGGATGTCGTCCACCGACTGCTTGCCCTGGATCGAGAGCAACTTGGCGATCTTCTCGCGGACGGCCTTCTCGGCCTCGTCGAAGGCCTTGGTGTCGGTCTTCACCTTCGGGGCCTGGATCTTGTGCGAGAGGTAGTCGCCGATGGTGTAGGGCAGCACGAAGTATCCGTCGGCCAGACCCTGCATCAGGGCCGAAGCACCCAGACGGTTGGCTCCGTGGTCCGAGAAGTTGGCCTCGCCGATGGCGTACAGGCCCGGGATCGTGGTCATCAGGTTGTAGTCCACCCAGATGCCGCCCATCGTGTAGTGTACGGCCGGGAAGATCTGCATCGGCTGCTCGTAGGGGCTCACGTCGGTGATCTCCTCGTACATGTCGAACAGGTTGCCGTAGCGCTGCTTGATGATCTCCTTGCCCAGACGCTCGATGGCGGTCTTGAAGTCGAGGAATACGGCCAGACCCGTCTCGTTCACGCCGTAGCCGGCGTCGCAGCGCTCCTTGGCGGCGCGCGAAGCCACGTCACGCGGCACGAGGTTTCCGAAGGCCGGGTAGCGGCGCTCCAGGTAGTAGTCGCGGTCCTCCTCGGCGATGTCCGAAGGCTGCTTCGTGCCGGCACGCAGGGCCTTCACGTCCTCGAGCTTCTTGGGAACCCAGATGCGGCCGTCGTTACGCAGCGACTCCGACATGAGGGTCAGCTTCGACTGCTGGTCGCCGTGTACGGGGATACACGTCGGGTGGATCTGCGTGAAGCAGGGGTTGGCGAAACCGGCACCCTTGCGGTAGCACTGGAATGCGGCCGAACCGTTCGAGGCCATGGCGTTCGTCGAGAGGAAGAATACGTTGCCGTAACCGCCCGTGGCGAGTACGACGGCGTGTGCGCCGTGGCGCTCGATCTCGCCCGTCACGAGGTTGCGGGCGATGATGCCGCGGGCCTCACCGTCCTCGATGACCAGATCGAGCATCTCATGGCGGGGGTAGCTCTTCACCGACCCTGCGGCGATCTCCTTGTTCAGGGCTGCATATGCGCCCAGCAGCAGCTGCTGTCCGGTCTGGCCGCGGGCGTAGAAGGTACGCGATACCTGCGCGCCGCCGAACGAACGGTTGGCCAGCAGGCCGCCGTACTCACGGGCAAAGGGAACGCCCTGGGCGACGCACTGGTCGATGATCAGGTTCGAGACCTCGGCCAGACGGTAGACGTTGGCCTCGCGGGCGCGGTAGTCGCCGCCCTTGATCGTATCGTAGAAGAGCCGGTATACGGAGTCGTTGTCGTTCTGGTAGTTCTTGGCTGCATTGATACCGCCCTGCGCTGCGATCGAGTGTGCGCGGCGGGGGGAATCCTGGATGCAGAACACCTTGACGTTGTAGCCCAGCTCGCCGAGCGAGGCGGCTGCGGAGGCGCCTCCCAGACCGGTTCCGACGACGATGATGTCGAGCTTGCGCTTGTTGGCGGGGCTTACGACCTTGATAGCTGCCTTGTGGTTGCTCCACTTGTCTGCGAGAGCGCCGGCAGGAATTTTAGCATCTAATTTTAAAGCCATATCGTTTGTGTGTTTGTTGTTCTACAATCGGGGATGATTAGCAGGCGCCTGCCAGACAGGGGCAGAAGAAGTAGCAGAGCACCACGGCGGCGAAGCCGAGGAATACGATCGTTGCCACGATGTTGGCGATGCACTTCAGGCGGGGATACCACGTGTCGTTGGCCCAGCCCACGGTCTGGAACATCGACCACACGCCGTGCGTGAGGTGGAACCACAGGGCGGCGAACCATACGAGGTAGAGCACCACGTAGTACCACTGCGAGAAGGTGTAGGCGATCAGCGCGGCGCCGTCGGTCACGGCCAGACCCAGCGAGTTGGTGTGTCCGCCCATGATCTCGACGAGCTGCATCTTCGCCCAGAAGTTGTAGAGGTGCAGACCCATGCCGAGCAGTACGATGACACCCAGTACGAGCATGTTCTTCGAGGCCCAGGCCACACCGGGCTCCTGAACCGTGACGGCGTAACGCTGCGAGCCGCGGGCGCGGTAGTTGTTCAGCGTGAGGATGATGGCGTAGATGAAGTGGATCACCACACCGGCAGCCAGCACCACCGTACCGGCCAGTGCATACCAGTTTGCGCCGAGGAATTCGCAGATCGCGTTGTAGCCTTCGGGCGAGATGATCGCCGTGACGTTCATCGACATGTGGAAGAGGATGAAGAGCACGAGGAAGCAACCCGTCACGCTCATTACTAACTTCTTGCCAAGCGAGGAATTAGATAGAAAACAGCTCATAGTGGATTAAATTTGTTATATTTGTTAATGATTTGTGTTTTCGTGAGGCAAATATAGCCATTGTTTGCGTAATAACAATGAAAACGGACGGGAATTTTGCGTCCGAAAGGAGGGTTTTATGACGAAAAACGAACTGCGTCGGGAGATGAAGCGACGCAACCTTTCACTCTCGGCCGAAGAGCGGGCCGAGGCTTCGGGCCGGATCTTTGCAGAGGTGGCCTCGACGGATGCTTTTGCGGCGGCCCGGACCGTGGCGCTCTACTGCGCATTGCCCGACGAACCGGCCACCGACGGGGTGCTGGAGGGTTGGGCGTCGTCGAAACGGCTGGTCGTGCCGCGGGTCGAAGGCGACGCCATGCGTTTCTTCGAGTACAATGCGGCGACGCTGGTGCGCGGGGCCTTCGGCATCGCCGAACCGGGGCCGGCGGCCCGCGAGTGCCTGCCCGGGCAGATCGACCTGGTCGTCGTTCCCGGCACGGCTTTTACGGAGGCCGGGGCGCGGATGGGGCGCGGGCGCGGCTACTATGACCGTTACCTCGCGCAGCCGGGGTTCCGGGCCGTGAAGGTCGGGGTCTGCTTTGCCCACCAGCTGGTTGGCGGGCTCGAGACCGAACCGCATGACGTGCCGATGGACCTTGTCGTGGCAGGATGATCCGCTGCGGCCGGTATTTATAGTTTTTAAAGGAGTGATTTATGGAGAAGAAACGGAGAGTCGCGCTCGTGTTGGGCGGCGGCGGTGCGCGGGGCATCGCGCATATCGGCGCCATCGAGGAGTTGGAGCGTCAGGGTTTCGAGGTGAGCGCCGTGGCGGGCACCTCGATGGGTGCGTTGGTCGGGGGCATGTATGCCTCGGGTCATCTCGAGCCGTTCAAGGAGTGGATGTGTGCGCTGGACCGCTACAAGGTGTTCGGCCTGGTTGATTTCACCCTCAGCCCCGAGGGGCTGGTGAAGGGGGACCGCGTGATGCGGGCCATGCAGGAGCTGGTCCCCGACGTGCGGATCGAGCAGATGCCGGTGCCGTTTGCGGCCGTTGCGGCCGATCTGGTGACGGGCCGCGAAGTGGTGCTCGACCGGGGCGGGCTCTACGATGCCATCCGGGCCTCGATCTCGATCCCGTCGGTATTCCGTCCTGTCCACCGCGACGGGATGGTGCTCGTCGATGGCGGCATGGTCAATCCCGTGCCCTACGACCGCGTGCGGCGCAGCGAGGGGGATCTGCTGGTTGCCGTAGATGTCTGTGCGCCGTTCGGCGCCGACCCGGCCTTCCGGGCCCGCATGTCGCTCAACCACTACAAGGTGCTGGTTACCTCGTCGCAGATCATGCAGCAGCGGATCGCCTCGCTGCAGCGCCGCCTGTGTCCTCCCGACATCCTCGTGGAGATGCCGGCCGATCGCTTCAGCATGTTCGAATTCTACCGCTCGGCGGAGATCGTCGAGGCGGGACGCGAGGCGATGCGTGCGGCCCTCGGCCGTTTTGCCGAACGGGCGTCGGATGGCATGGAATTTGTTGAAGCATAAAGAAGTTGCGGCGGCCCGTTTTTGAAGAATTCAAAAAGAGAAAAAGTAGTGACGCAACTTCACACAGATTTTTTGAGGCCGCCGCAACGGATTTCCGATCCGGGGAGGTTCCGCACGCTTCCCCGGTTTTTCCATGAACAAAGATAACTAAAGAATCGAATGCCGCAACGGGTTTGTCCGAATGTGGCATGCGTATGCCCGAACGGCGGAATTTTCCGGACCTTGCGCGCTATTTTGCAGCTTTTTTCGGGCTCGTTCACCATTGCCTCCATTCCCGTCGGAGAATACGCCGCACCCCGGGTTTCCGTTGAAAACCCGGGGTGCGGCGCTTTGCGGCTGCGGTATGGCAGGTTACCAGGTTCCGCAGCGGTAGTCGGGACGGTGGCGCATCCCGCGCTTGCCGATCGGTATGCCCAGTCCGAGGGTGACGTTCATCGAGCTCTGTTTGATCGGCACCCACTGCGGCGTGTGCTTGGCCGTCAGTATGTCGGTGGCGACGAAGAAGTTGATCCAGCTCGGGCAGAGGTTCAGCGCCAGCCCGAATGCCCCGCCGCGGCTGCCGATTACCGAGTAGCTACCCGTGAGCTGGAACCAGTAGATCGGGCGGAAGTTCACCGCGCCGGTAATGTTGTGCAGGGTCTTGTACTCCCAGAAGCGCATCGAGTAGAGCACGCCGACGCTGGCGCGGTTCTGCCACATCCGGTATTCGAGACCGGCATTCACCGAGGCGCGGAGCGCCCGGGTTGTGGAGCGGGCCTCCTCCTTGCGGAACTCGAGGACGTCGAGGTCGAAGTCGGGTTGCTGCGAGACCACGCCGTCCTCGACGGTGGCTCCCGTGAACTCGAGGTTCTTGGACGAGGTTCCGGTGAGGTTGTTCCCCTTGCCCCAGCTGATGAATCCCAGGTCATTGACTGCCAGCGAAGCCTGCAGGTCGGGCAGGATGTCGTAGGTGGCGCCCAGATCGACGGCGAATCCGTATCCGGCCGGCGAGGTCGGCTGCAGGTCGATGTCGTCGAAATGGTAGATCTGCTCGCCGGCCGCGTTCTCCTCGGTTGTGGCGGTCAGTCCCGAGGCCGAGATGTCGAGGCTGCCAGCGGCATCGACGGCCCAGCGGTCGTCCTGCAGCGAGACGTCGAAGCGGTCGAACGAAAGCCGTCCCCGGGCCATTCCGGCCAGGAACTTTCCGCGCACACCGATGTAAAGCCGGTCGTCGAGCAGCGGGAACGAGTAGGAGAATGCCGCTTCGAGATAGGAGTCCGCGGTCACGCCGATGTCGCGGATCGAGCCTTCGTGGCCGTTCTTGATGAAGTCGAAGAGCGAGTAGGGGAGGTTCACTTCGGCGCTGGTGCGGAGGCTCAGGCCGAAGGACCAGAAGTCCTTGCGGTTCCGGGCGTAGGCGCCGAATCCGATGAGGTTGATGTAGGTGTCGGCGCCGAGCAGGTTCTGAGTCTTGAGTCCCGCGAGCGCCTCGGCGGACGACACCGAACTGTCGATCAGCGTCACGAGTTTGCCGTTGCGGGGATAGAGAACCTTGTCGAGCGAGATGTTGCCGCTCGTGCTGACGTTCAGGGAGCCTATGCCCGGGATATTGACGTAGCCGCGCAACGGGGCGAAGGCCGGGTTGAGCTAGCTGCGGAAGGTCGAGCCTTCCATGAAATAGGCGGTCGGATTCTGGGCCGCGAGGTTGCCTGCCAGGAGCAGGGCGAAGAAGAGTGTGTAGAGTTTCTTCATGTCGGAAGGCGTTTTAGAGGTTGAGTTTCAGTCCGCCGCGCTTGAACAGGCGCAGGTCGATGGTCAGCTGGCTGTTGGCCGCATCGTCGAATCCCAGGTCGCGGTAGTAGGTGAGCAGCGTCACGGGGATGCGGACCGTGATGCCGCCGACGAGTTGCCGCAGGTCGTCGCCGAAGAGCTGCGTCTGCGGAATTGAGGAGTCGGGGCTGGCGGCCTCGACGTCGAATTCGAACGTGATGTCGGTGGGCGTGAAGGTCGGTGCGACATGCATCGTCACCGGCAGGCGGCTGGCCGTCGAGCCGTAGAGGTAGAGCGTATTGCGGGCGTCGGGCGTCCCTTCGGGGTCGAGGTTGTCGCAGAGCATGTCGATCACCGATTCATCGATACCCAGGGCGTCGATCGAGTACTCCACCGGGTCGATGTGGATCGAGGTGAGATAGTCCGTAGCGGCGTTGCTGATGTGCGCCTCGAGTTCGCCGGCGAGCTCCTCCGATGCGAAGATCCGTCCGAATGCCGCGGCATAGGCGTTCGGGTCGGGATGCGCGGGGTCGAGTCCGAGTATCGGGGCGAAGTCGGCGTAGTACCGCTCATAACTGAGGCCGATTACGGCATTGAGCTTCGCATCGCTCGTATGCATCTCGGCTATCGTTCCTGCGGTGAGTTGGTCGCGGTAGTCCGGGTCGCTGTCGAGCCGGACCAGGTCTACGGATGTCGCAGCGGTCGGCAGCCAGATGTCGGCCTCGTCGAAGATGGCCTGGATCTCTTTCCCGTCGGCCGAGAGGTCCGACATCGGAACGAGTACGGTCATTAGCGGCATTCGGAATTCAGAGTCATCGTTTCCGATGGCTATGTCGCCGGTTTCGATCTGCGACAGGTCGTACTCCTTGTCTGCACACGATAGGGTGAATGCTCCGCAAAGGAGCAGAATCACAAGTTTCATTGTTTTACAGGGTGTGGATTTATGTCGGCGCAAAAATACAAGATTCGGATGAATAAAACAAAGAATCGGACGTTTTTGACCAAATTGTAATAATCCCCCATCTTTTGTATTTTTGTGCCGACGATGACATCATCCGACCGATACGACAAACTGAAGGAGCAGGTGGCGCTGCTGCCGCTCTCGCCCGGGGTCTACCAGTTCGTGGACCGCACGGGTACGATCATCTATGTGGGCAAGGCCAAGAGCCTGCGCAAGCGGGTCTCCTCCTATTTCGTGCAGTCGAAGGAGCACAGTGCCAAGGTCCGCGTCATGGTGCGGCAGATCGTCGAGATCCGCCACATCGTCGTGGGGAGCGAAACCGACGCGCTGCTGCTCGAGAACTCCCTGATCAAGAGCCTGCAGCCGCGCTACAACATCCTGCTCAAGGACGACAAGACCTATCCGTGGATCGTCGTCCGCCGCGAGCCGTTTCCCCGCGTGCAGTCCACGCGCCAGCTCGTGCGCGACGGTTCGCAGTACTTCGGTCCCTACGGTTCGGTGATGATGCAGCACAGCGTGCTGGAGTTCATCCGCGAGGTGGTCCCGCTGCGGACCTGCAAGTTGAACCTCTCGCCCGAGCAGATCGCGCGCGGACGCTATACGGTCTGCCTGCAGTACCACCTGGGCAACTGCAAGGGCCCCTGCATCGGGGCGCAGAGCGAGGAGGAGTACGGCCGCCTGGTGGATATGGTCACTTCGGTGCTGCGGGGCGATCTGCGTCCGGTGCGCCAATACCTCGAGGGGGAGATGGCGCGTGCCGCCGCGGAGCTGCGCTTCGAGGTGGCACAGCGCTACAAGCAGCGGATCGACGCCCTGGACAACTATGCAGGACGTTCGGTGATCGTCAGTGCGAAGATCGTCGATGTGGATGTCTTCTCGCTGCTGCCCGACGACGATGTGGTGTGGTGCAACTTCGTCCGCATCCGCCACGGCTCGGTGGTCGGTGTCTCGACCGTGAAGCTCTCGCCGGGCGTCGGGGCCGACGAGCGGGACATGCTGACGCTGGCCATCCAGCACATCGTCGAGCAGATCGGCGGCGGGGAGTTGGCCCGCGAGGTGATCGTCCCCTTCCTGCCCTCGACCACGCTGCTCTTCGACGGCGTGACCTTCACCGTGCCCAGGCGGGGCGAGAAACTCGAGCTGCTGGAGTTCTCGCAGAAGAGCGCGCGCATCTACCGGGCCGAGCAGCTGAAGAATCTGGAGATCCGCAACCCCGAGCGGCATGTCGAGCGGCTGATGAACGCCCTGCAGGAGGCGCTGCGCCTCGACCGGCCGCCCCGCCACATCGAGTGTTTCGACAATTCGAACCTGCAGGGGGCCCATCCCGTCGCCTCGTGCGTGGTCTTCCGCGACGGAAAGCCTTCGCGCAAGGAGTACCGCCACTTCAACATCAAGACCGTGGACGGGCCGGACGACTATGCCTCGATGCGCGAGGTGGTCTACCGCCGCTACAGCCGTCTGCAGGCTGAGGGGGCCGAACTCCCCGATCTGGTCATCGCCGACGGAGGCAAGGGGCAGATGGGGGTGATCCACGAGGTGCTCGAGGCCCTGGGGCTCGATATCCCGATTGCCGGACTGGCCAAGGACGACCGCCACCGCACGGCAGAGCTCTACTGCGGCTATCCGCCGCTGCTGGTGGGGCTTCGACCCACCTCGCCGCTGTTTCACTTCCTGACCTCGATCCAGGACGAGGTGCACCGCTTTGCCATCTCGTTCCATCGCCAGAAGCGGAGCCGGGCGTTTATCCACAGCGAACTGGAGCAGATCGAAGGCATCGGACAGAAGACGATCGAGACGCTGCTCCGCCATTTCCGCACGGTGGAGAAGGTCCGCACGGCCAACCCCGAGGAGCTGGCCGGAGTGGTCGGTCCGGCGCGCGCGAAAAAATCAGGGAGTACTTCGAAAAGTAGCCGATTTTTTTGTAAAATGACGAAATTCACCTATCTTTGCCGTCCCGATTCGCTGCTGTGCAGCAGCATCAGCCCGGATGGCGGAATCGGTAGACGCGTTGGTCTCAAACACCAATGACAGCAATGTCGTGCCGGTTCGACCCCGGCTCCGGGTACCAGGAAAAATCCCAATCAACTTTCATACAGTTGGTTGGGATTTTTGTTATGCCTGCCGTGTCCGTGTTTTTGCCGAAGTCGGGGAACAGATGGAATTTTTCTATGAGGGCTTCAGCGCTCTTTCAAATCGGCAAACCAATAGGAATAGGCCCTTGCTGATCCTTCCTTTACGGTTTTGGCGGGGCCGGTCACAAATAATATCGAGCGTGGAGCGGTTTTTCAAAATAAACCGCTATCTTTGTTCCAGATTTGGTTTTCCGTTTCCCGTCGGGATGCGGAAATGAAAAGGGAATCGGGTGCAAGTCCCGGACAGTCCCGCTGCTGTGAAGCTCCGTGTAGGGTCCGAACATCTCAGCCACTGGTCCGCAAGGATCGGGAAGGCTTCGGAACAGGAGTCAGTCAGAAGACCTGCCAGATCGATTCGACGTCGGGAAACCCCGTGGGATGGGTAGCCGATATCGGTAAATATTGCCTGTGTTTTTAGGGGATTGTCCGCTCGGCACGTGGGATTCTGGCGGGGTGTCGGTGTATTGTAGTACGCCGTGTTGTTCTGCTGAATGGCCATGCAGGGTTTGCAGCTTGGAGTAGGAGTATGGTTATAATTGAATATCGTATGAACATTGTCTTATTTGGAGTATCGGTCGGTATTGCCGAGGAGGTTGCGAAACGCTACAATTTGAAAATCATCAATTCTCCCGACAAGTTCGATGCGTCGGGAACGCTGGTCCTTTTGCAGTCGATCCCCTCCCCGCGCTATCTGCTGGCTGTCTACAATGCCATGTTGCGCCATGAGGATGACGTGGATGCCGTCATTCTGTGCAGCGTGGAGTCCTGCGAGGCTGCCAGTACGGTGCGGTATTGCACCCCGCAGGGAAAATTCTATACATTGAGCGGAGATCTGGATCGCGACGGGGTGCTGGCGGAACTTTGCGCCCTCCTTGACTCCCTGTTTGCCAAAGGGAACCGGATCAATTTATAAAGATGGAAAACGGCGGGTAGTGTTCATGCCCATACCGGGAACGGAGAGGGGAAGACAACAGCGGCCTTCGGCTTGGCGGTGCGTGCCTTGTGCGCAGGGAAAAATGTCTATGGCGGACAATTCGTCAAATCGATGAAATCCAACGAAACGAAAATAGAACGGCTGTTCAACGGTTCGGACCCGACATTCGGCCGTATCCACACCGAACAGCCGGGCCGCGGATGCTTTGTCGAAAAAGACCCCGAGCCTGCCGATGCGGAGCCTGCGCGTCAGGGATGGGCGCGATGTACGGCTCTGCTACACAGCAGGGAATGCGATGTCGTGATTCTCGACGAGCTGACCATCGCCCTGCATTTCGGGCTGCTTCCTACATCTCTCGTCCTGAATGTCCTGCACTCCCGCTGTCCTTCCGTCGAGGTGATCATTACGGGACGGTATGCGCCCGGAAAATTGCTCGATGCAGCGGATCCGGTCACCGATACGGGCGAAATGAAGCGTCATTATACCCAAGGCCTCCTTTCGCGAATCGGGATTGACCGGTGAGATTATTCGAGACGACGGTAGTAATATAAATTCCGGTCGTCATCGGCCAATACCTCGGGATGCATGATTGCGATCAGGTCGTGCAGCACGACATCGGGCCGAACGACCGCCGACTCCCAATAATCGTTGCCTCCGGCGGCGTTCAGCCGTTTGTTGCAATTGTAAACGGCACCGTTTCTTACGCATCGGGTGTTTGCGAATTTCGGGAACTGCGATTTCAACTCCGCAAGCGATGCGGCGCTGCCCGGATTGAGCCACAAGTCAGCTGCAGAAGTCAGCATATAGGCTTCTTCAAGGTCGATAGGAAGTGAACGGTTCGAGGTGTTCCTCTTGTAAATATAATCCCCTCCGGCATCGGCAATCAGCCGGGCGACATAACTTTCGGTTGATGCCATGAACCACGAACCGGCATAAGGGCTATTGATCATCACCCTGGGATTGTCCGCAGCCCCCTCCGTGACCTTTTCTTTCAGCGTATGGTATCTTTGGGGAATTGGCGCGAAAAACGATTCGCCCATTTCGCGGCTGTCGGTAATTTCCGCCACGGCGACCAGCCATTCGGCCTTACCGAGCGGAGATTCTTCCAGATATTCGCCGACATAGCAGAACGGAATTCCCATTTCCGACAGTTTCGGTTCCATCCCGCTGGCGCCGCTGATGCCGAACAACAATACGAGATCGGGATTCAATGCCAGCAGTCGTTCATAATCGACGTTGCCGTCGAATCCGATATCGGCTACCGCATCGGAATGGGTCGTGACATATTCGTTGGTAATATAATCCTTGCCCGAAACTCCGACTACCCGGTCCGCCTGTCCCAATGCATCGAGCATCGCCACATAGGTCGAAGACATACAGACGATACGCCTTGCCCCCGCTTCCACGATCTGCCCGGAAAAACCGGCCGGAGTTTCCTCTCCGTTACGGGCGATGAAGAGCATCGTCTCGGAGTTCTCGGCTCCCTGCCACGGATTGAAGACCTTCAAAATCGTGCTCTGCCGCCCCTCGGCTCCGACGATCTCGAAGCCGGAAGCATAACGGGGGCGATAGATCTCCTGATCATAATCGTCCAATCCCATTGCGCCTTGTTTGCACGCAATGGCAGAAACAAGAACCGCCGACAAGAAGATACAATAGATTCTTTTCATGATGCGGATTCGAAGAAATAGTTAATAAAACACAAAAATTCCCAACCTGAATCGACGAAAAATTATTGAATCGGCTCAAGTTCGTGGTATGTAAAGGCGATGTGGGCCGGAATGACACCGGTTTCGACCTCCCACTTTTTCGTGCCGTCGGGATTGAAACAGTAGAGCGTGCCCGGCGTGACGTAGTTCTTGGCATCCGTGACGAAAACTTCCCGCGTCGATGGATTCACCGCGACACCGTAGGGGATGGAAATCAGTTGTTCCGTGCCGTCGGTGATGAAGTTGCGCGTGACGATCTGTTTCGTGCGGACATTGACAATGGCATAGCTGACCGTGTTGCTATGCGTGGGATAACTCCACTCCGTGCTGTAGACGTAGAGCGAATCGCCGCAGACCGTCATTTCACTGTTGGGCAGCAGATTGAATTCATCGGTCACCTCGTCCGTGCTGCTGTCGATGACATACGTCCGCGAGGGGACGTCGTAATAGTCGCTGCGCGAGGAGACCCAGATCTGTCCGTAGCGGTCCAGTTCGAGCCGGTGGAGGTTGATCGCCACGTCGATCTTCTTCACCTCCTCGAATGTGTCGAGGTCGATGACCGACACCGTGCGGTCGTAGTTGGGAACGCGGTAGCCGCCCGAATTGGCGACATAGAGTTTCTTCCCGACGATCACCATCTCCTCGGGCTGATAACCCACCGTGCAGGTGGCCACGACCTGCATGGTGGCCGTATCGACTTTCGCCACATACCCCAGCCGGGCATTGGGGTCGATCTGAACCGGTCCGGCATACGAGCTGACATAGGCATACTGCTCCTTGAAGACGATGTAGCGGCAGTTGGGAATGGATATCTGCGTGATGTGGCGGGCGGTCCGGACGTCCATCACCTCGACGAAGTGCGAGCAGTTGATTACGGCATAGAGTTTTCCGCCGTAGATCTGCAGGTCGTTGCCCACGTCGCCCAGCTCCTTCACCACGCCCGGATTGCGTTCGGCATAGATGTTTTCGTATAGATGCCCGTGGTGTAGTCGAAATAGTCGAGCGTGGCCTTGTTGCTGCCCTTGTTGCCCTCGTTGAGCAGAAAAAAACCGCGGATTCTGTCTTCGCTGCCGTCCCCGCCGGAGGGATCTTCGGGAGGCGCAACGGGGGTTGGGGTCGAGGGGACGATCGGTTCCTCCTTGCGGCAGGCCGCCAGCAGCGATGCCGCCGCGAGCAGGAGAAGCCCCTTGCGAAAGGTTTGTCTGGCTGTCATAATATCCAACTGATGATGATTTTCACATTTGTACCCGGCATCGGGTAGCATTGTACGACTTCGTATTGCTGGTTCAGGAGGTTGTTCACCTCGACGGTGGTTCGCAGTTGTGAACGTCGCAGGTGAAAGTTTTTCGAGAGTGCGAGATCGCTCGTATACCATGCGAGAGCATGGTTCTCGGGGATGTTGGCCGAGGATTCGTAGCGCTCGCCGGTGTAGATGAAGCTGTAGTCGAGACTCCAGTCTCCGAGGCTCAGCCCCACGATGGCCGAGCCGCTGTGCCACGGGATATAGGGGATCTGCCCGCCGTAGTAGGAGCTGGATGAATCGGTAAAATCCTGAGCTTTCTGGTAAGTGTATGTTGCTCGGCAGTCGATGCCGAGGCGTCCGAAGCGCAGGGTGCCGCTCACGACGGCATCCGCACCGCGTATCTCGACATATCCCAGATTGACCATCGTCCACTGGAACTGGTTCGATGTCGGCATGGCGATGATCTTGTCATCCACCTCGTTGTAGTAGGCGTCCAGCGAGACTTCGAACTTTCGGAAACGGGCTTTGGGCCACTCTTTCGTGTAGGCGATTCCGAGGTTATATTGGGTGGTGTATTCCGGTTTGAGATACTTGTTGCCGATGAAGGTGTAATAGAGGTCGTTGAGTGTGGGCATGCGGAAGATCCGTTTGTAGAAGGCCCGCAAGGCGAGGTCTATCTTGCGGAAAGGCCTGTACTGCGCCACGAGGGTCGGTGTAAATACGTTTTTGACCCCTGCTTCCGCCCCCTGCTCCCGGGCGAAGTCTTCTACGAAAGTGTAGAGCAGACTCCCCTGTACGGTCACCTTGTCGAACCGGAAGGTGGTCGCCAGGGCCGTCAGCGAGGTGAGGCGCGAGGGATAGACGAAATTTACCAGGTCGGCATCGAGTGTATTGTATTGCAGGTCGGCCGCCAGATTGAGGTCCCACCATTTGAACAGTGTGAGTTCGTGGGCTGCCGAGAGATAGGCTTCCTGTTGGTAGTAATGGTTATTGACGTACATCGTTGTCACGTCGAGCCGCGGATCGGAGAGATAGTGCAGGTAATCGTATGCATATTTGGCATTTACCGACAGCCGATACCGATTGCCGAACGTCTTGAAGAGTGATCCCTGCAGGAAGAAGTTCGAATCCCACTGCCGGTCCTCGTGGCGGAACTTGCCGGGTTCTTCGCGGACGAAGGCGCCCGGATAGCCGCGCTCGGAGTTGTAGAAGTAGGCCTTGACGCGCCAGTTGCCGTTCGGAATCTGCCCGAAGAGCCCCTCTTCGATGCGCAGGGCCCGGACGTCGCCGTTTTGCCTCACGGCCGTGGTGTCGTATCCGTCGGCCTTGACATAGGAGAATTTGTAACGTCCTGTCGTATAGAGGAACTCCGCGTTCAAGGAGTTGGATGTCCGTTCGCCGAGCCGCTGTTCGTAGAGTACGGAGGGATTCACGGTGCCGAAGGAGCCGCCTTTGAGGGTCAGTTTGAGGTTGTGGCGTTTGCCGTCCCGGAATTCGGGAATCCTCGTCCGGAGATAGACCGCACTGGCCGAAGCATAATCTTTGGCCGATTGTACGCCGGAACTCTTCTGTCCGTTGTAGAGCGTTACGGCAGCCATGTTGTCCAGCGAGTATTTACCCAGATCGATCTGTCCGTTCTGGGCATTGCCCAACTGGATGCCGTCGTAGAAGACGCCGACGTGCTGTGTACCCATGCCGCGGACGTTGATGGTTTTCAGACCGCCGATTCCGCCGTAGTCCTTGATCTGTACGCCGGAGAAGTAGCGGATGGCGTCCGCCACGGAATGTGCATTGAGACGTTGCAGTTGTTCGCCGCTCAACGCCTGGGCCGGGATTACCTTTTCGGGTTGGAACCTGCCGACGACCACCACCGAGTCGATGTGCTGCATCCGGCCCAGCCGTGTGGAGTCAGGAATCTGGGCATAAACGGCGGCCGTACCCGGTTCCAGGCAGGGAACCAGGTACGACACCACGGCAAATACTAATCTCCGAATCTGTCTTTTGCCCGCTTTCACCGTATCATCTGTTCATGTTGAAATCTTTGACGTCGAAGACCTCGGTTGAGACCTCGCCGATCCATCCGCACTGCTGATTGACGGCATTTTGAATCTTCACGAAGTCGATGTATTTCAGATCGGCCTCCTTGCCGTCGAAGGTCACAGCATTCGAGATCTTGAAGTGGTTGTCGGCCGGTCCGGCATTGTAATTGTCGTCGTCGGTCAGGCGATCGACCGGACTGAAATTGTCGGCATAGCCCCAGTCGAAGGCCGGATTGACCCAATAGGTCCCGTTGCCCGACTGGTCGTAGCTGCGTGATTTGAGACATGGTCCCCGCAACGTATAGCTGTCTGCTGCGACCCATGCCGGATAATAATAATCCTGCTGGTGGAACGCACCGAGATATTCGATAATGCCGCTGCCTCCGCGGTTGTCGGTCCACGCGACGTTCATCTTCGGAGCCGAGGGCCGGTAGTAGGTCACGGCATAGTCCCGGAGAGTCTCCTCCTTCCCGTACTCCGACCCTTTGAGCTCGTACCAGGTGTCGTTGGGTAGGCCGTCGCCGTTTTCGTCCTGCATGACCCAGATGATGCCCGGTTCGGAGGATCCGTCGGAGGCATTGCCGGTGATGGCGAGGTCGTAGTCGCCCGAGTTGTCGATGCTGTGGTCGAACCCGACGACAAGGTAGCCGCCGAAGCCTCCCAGCGAGACGTATGCCTTTTGGGCCAGGCAGCTTTCGGCATAAGCACAAGCTTCTTCCATGGAGGTTGCCGTGTAGTATTCGTTGATGAACTGTCCGGGAGCCGGCAGAAATTCGTACACCTTGTTGCAGGAAACCCGACTGCTGCCCGAACGGGGCCGATAGTAGGTCCCCTCCGCGGGACAGACATTGACCGTGAAGAGCTGTGTGGCGGTGAGGAATTCGTTTTTCATTTCGAGTTTGACGGTATGCGTCCCTTCGCTTTCGGCCGCATAGGCGTATTCGGGTTTATCGCTCTCCTGTACGGTCTGTTCGTTGATGCTCCAGGTGTAGACAGCGTCGAATGCGTTATCGATATCCAAAACCCGTATCAGAATAGTACGGCCGACAGATACATTGTAGGAGGTCTGCTCAATGGACCATGTGAAATCGACCTCTGCGGCAGTCCGTACGCGCACCGTGAATTCGATGGAATCCGTGCCGTCTTCGTTGCGCGTGTCCAGACGAAGCAGGTAATCACCTCGTTCCGCCGCCGTGAAGACATAATTTTGCTCGTTGCACACCTCCTCCCCATCGAGTGTCCAGCGGAAAGTGGTTTCAAGCGACGAGGCCACCTGCGGGTTGAGAGACAGCTCCGAGCCGAGCAGTAGGGTGAATCCTTCGTCGGCTCCCGGCAGCGAAATGGTCGGCGGTGTCAGGTCGAGCACATCGACACGCAGCTCTTCCTCGTCCGTCCCGCCGCGATTGGTTACCGTGAGGGTGATGTAATAGCGGCCGCTCTGTTCGGCGGAAAACTTCAGTGACGGTTCGTCCCCGAGCAGCTCGTTGTCGAGCCGCCAGGCGAAGGTCGCCTCTTCGGCATTCTCGTATGTCGGCCGTATCTCGATTTCGCGCCCGGTTTTGACCGTGTAGATCGACGTCGGGCTGTCGAGCGTGATGACCGGCGGGTCGGGGATCGGGTCCTCGTATTCGCACTTGGTGCAACCGGCGAGCAACAAGAAGGCAAGGGTTGCAAGGATGTATGATAGATGTTGTTTCATGTTCAGCTTCAGTTGGTTTGTCCGCCTGGGGCGGATGTGCCGCGACGGGGCGGCACATCCGTTCCGGGCAGACAGGTCCGCATTTCTGGTCAGAACGAAGCCGTGAAGAAAATGCCGGCCGGGAAGTGGGTGTAGTTCTGGTAGTCGGCGACCATGGCCGGGGCTCCGGCGCTCAGGTTGTACACCGAAATATCATTGGTAAGGAAACTCCAGCCGTATCCCAGAATCGTGTTGAAATAGTATTCGCCGGTTACGGGATGTACGGCCGGCATGTTGTAGATTATCCCCCAGTTCGGGATGTTCGACTTCACGTCGCCGAGCGTCTCCGTGGTATTTGCGGCGAAATCGTGGCGGTAGATCGTCGAGGTGTTGTTGCAGAAGTAGATCACGTCGCCCTTTGCCGAGATGCCGGGAGTGGCTCCCCAGCCGGACGAGACCCCGCCTGCGGTCAGCGTGTGTTTGTCCAACGTGTAGTCGGAAGCGGAGAGCTTGATGATCTGGGCGGGGGAGGTCGAGCACGATACCCACAGGAAACCCTCTTCGTCGGACTTGATGACGCCGGTCACGGTACCGTCCATGGCGATCGTCTGTACGACGGCTCCGTTTTCCAGTACGAGGATCGACTTGCTGGCCGGTGCGAAGACTTTGTCGCCGACGACGGCCATCCGGTTTTTCAGGGCGCCTTTTGTGTTTTCCACGGCCTTGAGCGTCCGTGTGTCGAGATCGAGCGTCCAGATGCCGGCATTGTCGCGGATGTAGGCCGTGCGGCCGACGACGGCCACGTGCGAGGGCCAGGAGAGTCCCGAAAGATCATCCTTGCTGAATTTATCGGTATTTTTGAGCGTTTTGGCATCGGCCTCGACCAGGATGCCGTCATTGCCGCCGTTCTGCGAGATGATGTATATCTTTCCGTCGGAGATGAACATATCCAGAGCCACATTGCCCAGCTCCGAGGCGTTCATGCGCCAGTAGGCATGGTCGATAACGTGTCCGCCTGCGGTGATATGAATGATCGAACCGTTTTCCGTCGTCATATTGCCCTCGTTGAGTACGAATGTCGCTTCGGGATCGGAGAAATCCACGGCGCAGATGCGTGCCGATGCCAGCACCGTCTGGCCTTTGGTATCAATGGCGATAAGCGAAAGAATACCCTCCGTGTAGTAGGATGCGGAGAATGCGGGGGCCGTAACCTTTACGCTCTTGGCGTTCAGGTCGATGTCGGCTGTCCATCCCTGCGGTGCATTCATCAGATCGACGGCTGTGACGTCTCCTGCGAAGGTCAGTGTGCGTTCCTCGCCGAAAGCGAACAGGAAGTAGTTCTCCTCGCCTGTCGAGCCCAGGGGCAGCTCTTCGGGATAGACGAATGCGAAATCTGCCGTCGAGGCTTTCGGGATGACGATGGTTGTTTCGCCGTCGGCCAGCGTGAAGATCACCTCGGAGTCGCCGTCCTGCACGTCGGAGAAGATCGAATCGCCGTCGGAGCCTTCGGCCTTGACCCCCATCGAGGACCAGCTTTGCCCGCCGTCGGCCGACATCTCCCACTCTTTCGAGTCGGGGTTGATGCGCAGTTGCGGGGTGATGCCGTCCGAGCCTTCGGCCTTGACCTTATGGCCGTCGATCTCGATGATCACGCCGTCGAGCGCCCAGTAGTAGAGCCCGTCCTCGTCTTTAATGACCGAAAGAGCCGGGGCATTGGTTCCGTTTTGGCCGTTGGAGATCGTAGCGGTCGTCCCGTCAGAGAAGTGGATGGTGTATCCGTTCTCGGTTTTGTTTACGGAGGTGATCGTCACGTTGCTCTGAACGGCCTCGACCAGTTTCCGGAGGGCTTCGATGTCGGAGTTTGCCTTTTTGACGGCCTGCTCCATAGCCTCCACACGACCGTTCAGGTCGTTTACGGCGTTCCACAAATCGTCGTCGTCATACGAACAACTCCACGTTACAGCACCCATGAGGGCGATTGCAAAAAAGATAAATAGTTTTTTCATGCCTGTAATTTTTGTTGGGTAATGTTCAGAACAAAACAGGAAATGCTTGCCAACGGCAAGAATCCTTTGGCAAGCACATGAACAGGTGGAGAAATGATCAACGTCGGCGCAAGGCAGATTCTCCTCTCGCCGCAAACATGTCCATTATGTCTTATCCCTGTCATCATTAGCGTCACATCTGGCGACTGCACGACGGGGAACCTGGAAAAATCAAAGCAGGGGAGGTGCGTTGCAATACACGACGACCGAGCCATTTGATTCCAACCCGAAACCCGCGGGGTGCAAATCAGCAATGATGCACGGACGGGGAACCCGGAAAAATCAAATCAGGGGAAAGCGTTACAATAACGACAATCAAGCATTTGATTCCGACCCGAGACCCGCAGGTGCAAATCATTCGTTAAGGCAGGTCTTCTGACTCGTCCCGTTTATCACGCCTTCCCAGTATGAACCGGTGGCAAAGATTAGGATAAACGACTTCTCCCGAAGGAGGGGACTTACAGCAGCGAGTACTGTTCCGGATTCTCACCGGATTCCCTTTTCATCCTGTCCGGAGTCCCCGGACAAGAACCTTGACGCAGCAAAAGTAATCATTTTTTTTAAATGTTGTTATTCGTATAACAAAAAAAGGCCGTTGAGGAGGAAATTTTATCAAGATGTTGCCAATGACCTGACCGATTATGCGGAATGCCATTGAACGGATCGTTGAAACATGTATCGGAAGAAGTATCTCGCCTGAACTATCAGCCGAGTCATCAACTGAGAGCCCTTTTGATTGTCGTCGATGTGGACGATGGATTCGCCTCTCCTTCGGTAAAAATATGGAGCCCCGACTTTCGGTCGGGGCTCCGCCATAGGATCAAGAATCGGCCCTAATTGATCAATCCGTGAGTGTTTTCCCAGTCGGAACTGATGCTTACGTTTGCATAATCGTATCCGGTCGATTCGTCTATGCTGATCGGGTTGTCGTTGCCATCCGAATTATCTCCGGTTTTTTTCGTCCCGATCGAATAAAAATTGTTGCATTTTATAGCATACTGATAGCTATTAGCAGTCAGTGCATCATTTTCGCTGCCGCCGCTTCTCAAAGGCACGCTGAGAATCAGGTCCCCGTTCTCGTCCCAATAGCAAATATTGAGCGTGGCGCATTGTCCCTTTATGCTAAAATCATTGTAGGCGGGAAAAGCCAACAGGAAGCAACTGCCAAACAGCGTGTTTTCGTTGCAAACCAGACCCGATATCTCTGCCGTTTCATCGGCAAGGAGATACTGTTTGAATTTGTAGTAGTCTCCGTTATCAAGGTGTGTATCGTTATAGTTCGTGGCTTTACTCATGTCGAAGGTCAGATAGTTCACCCACGTCGAACCGGCCCAGCCATCAGTATAGATACCGTTGTATTCAGAACCGCACATATTGTTGGAAGGCTGGAGCTGGGATCCCGGCATAAGGGCTGCCGGCATGTAAAATCCCGTGATTGTTGCTTTGCTCGATACGGTGACCTTTGCCACTTTCGTATTGTTTACAAAAACCGGAGCCTCCTTGAAATAGGCCAACAGTCCGGCTACCTGACGTTCGAGTTTGATTGTAGGAGGCGTCGTAAACTTATCGTGCTGGTTCACTTTAACATACTCATCGGTTGTTCCATTCTGGTTGCTTCCTGCGAAAATCTCCTGAACTGTCGTGACATTCTCGCACTTGAGGAGATATTCGGAGTCGTGCAGAGAAATGTCATAGGGGAACGCATCCTCGCCGTCGGTCCCGGAGGTGTAGTTGTACCCGTAGACAAGAATCTTGTATACGCCTTCTTTCAGACCGCTGAATTTGACGTGGATCTCGCTGCCGGTATATGTATCGGGCAGTTCCAGGACGTTGCCATTCACCTTGTATTCTGTCTCCATTTGGCCTTCCTCATTGATCACACCATCGAGCGTGATATATTGGACCTCCTCGTGTCCGTTGGTCAGGAACCTGAAGGCCAAACGGTTCACATTGTTTTTAGCCTCCGAAGAACTGATGGGGCGTGCAGCACGGGTGGCTGTCGTATTCGACAAGGAAATGCGGATGACATCTTCTCCCTGACCGAGAGTCAGGTCGTTGTTGCCCGAAGACTCGATCACTTCATTCGTGCAGGCTGCCAGTACTGTCACTGCAGCAAGGACAGCAGGTTTTAAGATATTGACTTTCATGTTGAATTAATTTATGTGGAACAATTCTATTTCACAAACATTGAAGTTCGTTTGTTCTTTAGTTTTCAAGATTGATGATCTCGTTCCAACCATCATCCATCAGGATGAAAACATCCGTTGTCCCGGTCTCGGCGTCGTACACATAGCGCAGGACGGTGATCTCATTCCGCTCAAATGTCGTCGTCACGGGCTGCAATTCGATTGCACTCCTCTCCATGTCAGGAGTGTCATACAGCTGTGCTTTTTTTACGGTGCTCCCGCGCTCTGATGCCGACGGGGCGATGTAAGTATGGCTCGCATAGGTCGAAGTCTTGCCCCAGGTCCTTTGTGTGGCGACATCTTCCGATCCCGAATAGCGCAGCTCATGATCGACCTCCCCCATGACATCCGAAACGACCTTTTTTTGTGACCAGCCGATCTCGTCGGGGAACCCTTCGGCCTGTATAATCAACTTTCCTTTCAGGCGCATCAACTTGACGACGTATTCGTAGTGGCATTCGTCATAGAGCAGTTCTTCGGCCGCCATATAGACATCATACCCTTCGATACCGCCCATGTGGAGGGCATAGGTGTTTAAACGCCCGTCATACAGAATGCCTTCTTCGCTGTTGATGTTGCCCCAAACCATCAGGCCGTACCGGCCGAAGGGAAGATCTTCGGGCAGGTATACCGTTGCCATTGCCGCATCGCCCGTGACATCATGCAGATGGCGGACCATGACTGTCTCTCCGGTTTCGAGGTCATAAAGGACATAGAACAACTTCTGGATATAGCTTCGGAAACTCAAGGTTTCGTCGATGCGGTGATCCAGCCCCGTCTGCTGTTCGACGAAATCGATGTTGCCGTAATTCTTATCCTGTATGTCGATCATCACCTGCAACGGAGGACACGGCTGTATGTCGTCGCGTATGCACGACGACACCACCACGGCCGACAATAGGAGTGGAATCAACCGGTAACATGATGTTTTGTTCTCATACTGCTGCGGTCTCCCGCCTTTATTGCTTTGTACTCGGGCTGTGCCGGAATTTCTCGAACTCGGCCTCCCGGGCGGCACGTTCGCGAAGATGTTCGTCCTTGCAGGCGTTTTCGAGGTGCCTCCGGAACGCAGCCTCGTCATCCATGCGGGCTGCAATAAGTGTCCGAACATACTCCGCCAACGGGCTCTGATCCTGTATTTCATTCATGATATCCCGGGCTTCGGCATTGCGGGCTACACTCAAGGCAACTATGGCCGAGTTCACGTCACGGTAGCCCTTGAGCAGCGCGTATGCCTCGCCCAGTTTGCGCTGGCGGGCCTTGAGCAGTCCAAGATTGTAACGGGCCTCGGGGAGGTCTATGTCCTGCAAAAGTTCGACGGCACGCTCGAAATCGTTTTCGTATACATGGCTGGCCGCCAATGTCGCAAGCATCTCCGGAGAGTATCCCTGCTGTGTCTGGAGAGTCTGTCGGGCCTTTTCTGTATCTCCCTTGCGCAGGTACAGTACGGCCAGATTGTTCGCCGCCACCTTCGACTGGGGGAAATAGTGCAACAACGTGCCGTAAACCTCCATTTTTGTCGTGTCGTTGTCCGACAGTGCGGCCACACGCAACAGTTCATCCTCGTTGAAGGCGTCGGGGCGTACACGGTACATGGCAAGCAGTTCTGCATCGGTGGTGAAACTGCGGATGGCATAGTTGTATACATACTCCACCTTCCTGTCTTTGGACAGATACTTGCTCCGGATGTCGGGCCAGCATGGAAGACGTCTGATATAATACTCCTGCACATCGTCGTTGCCTTCGGTATAGGTTGTCAGGATCCTTTTTACGCTCAGCGAATCGGGATGCCCGTCGGCCACCATGGCCTGATAGACGGGCCACCACCCTTCGGGGCGTGAGTCTGTCCGGATAAGCTGGCGGATCTCCGGGCTGATCTGCAATCTCTCGACCAGCCACTGTTTGGCCGAGGCGGCCCGGTTGCGGGCAAGCGTCGAGTTAAACCCGTAAGCCGTCAGCCGAAGCCATGCCGTAGATGTTCATGGTGCGTATGGTTGCCAGAGAGTCGGTCAATATGGGTTCGAGTGTTTGAGTCATACGCATCATTTCCTGTCGGTTGTTGCCCAAGGAAGGGTTGATGTCATGTTTGTTGATAACGAATTGCAGCAGGGCTTCGCCCTTCCCTTCCCGGATTTTGGGGCGAATGACAAATTCCGGCTCGATCCAGCTCAGCTCCAGAGCCTCCTGTGTATTTATCAGGCTTACGGGATTGCTGATCCCTGCGATATGGAGCGTATCCAGGCCGGAGCATTCTCCGCATCCGTCCTTGGCGACGATGGCGCGGACATATCCGGATTGTGCTTTTCCCGGAATATCGAACCGTGTTTTATATTCCAGCTCAAACGGCGACAGCGGGTCTCCGACCTCCTGTATATGTTCGATGTACGGGTCCTGGTACTTCTCGAGGACGGTCCGGCGTTTCAATTTCTTCGAGTATATCGGGGCGTCGATGACGAGAGGCGCAAACCCGCCATAAAGAGAGTCATCGACAATCAGTTGCGGAGTGATGAAGAGCCTGCTCCGTGCCGAGATGTATTTTCGGGGGATACGGAATGCGACATCCATCTCGACCGTTCCCGTGGAGTCGGGGGTCAGGACCGGCTGTTCGGGCACCGTGGAAAGGGCCTTTGCCATCCTTTTGGCCGGCGAACAGCCCGCCAAAACCGACAGACTTAACAGGGCGGGCACCATGCAGGTCCGGAGTTGATATTGCTTATTCATATTGCGCAGCCTTTTTGACGATTAGAAGAGGTACACCAAAGAGATTCCTATCTTTGTGGGGCCAAAGTAGTTGCGGTGTTCGGACGTCCGACACTTCTCACAATGGATGCGGGGGCTCTTGTCGTACCAGAGGCGGGCATATCCCACGCCTATGACAGCTTCGAGATTCCAGTGCGGAGAGAGGATCCAATCGTATCCATAGGTGAAACCGCCTCCGGCCAGGTATCCGTCGTACCGTGTCTGGTCAAACCCTCCGAAATATTGGGCTCCATGCAGGTGGAGACCGATGAAATGTCCCTCGAAGCGCTCGCAGAACCAGTATCTCGCTTCGGGTTGCACGAGCCAGAAACGCATCTTCTTGTCGTCGGCAAATGTCCAGGGATTGTAGGCCCCGTTGATTTCCAGAGTGGTTTGGGGGCTCATGGCAATTTCAAGTCCTATATTGGGAGTGGTTGCAGCCCAATAAAGGATATTGGTTTTTAATCCGATCTTCTGTGCATGGCCTTGTATGGCAGATAAAGACAACACGCACAATATGGCTGTCCGAAAAAAGAAACTTCTTGATATCATTGTCCCGTCAGTTCTCCCCGGCGATTCTCCAATCGCCTGATGTTATATGAAGCCGAATCTGATGCACCCGTATGCCTGAATTCCGGAGGCATACGACTTCTATCCTATCCCGTCAATCCGTCCGGCCAATCACGGCGTATCCGCATTTGGTCTGAAAATAAGATTCCCGATTTGCGGACACTCCCGTTGAGCGGATTCCCCGAGTCGGCCGTCCGGCCTCCCCGAAACGATTCATATAGAATGGATTTAAATGCAGGACAAAGTTGCCGGAAAATTCCGGGAGAATCGTTTCTCTTTTGTAAAATTAAACTCGCAATCCGTAAATTTAAATTTACGGATTGTAAAATTTGCAAATTGTATAAAGACGGGCCCGGAGAGTGTCCGGCCGGGTATCCGGTGAGAACTATTCCGCTCCCGCCTGTTTGCGGAAGCGGTTCGGCGTAAGCCCGTCGTGGCTTTGGACGAAGGCGCGGTGGAAGGTAGAGGGAGATGAGAAACCGCAAAGTTCGCCTACCTGTCCAACGGGAATATCCATGCGGTTGGCAAGCATCCATTCCGCTTCGCGTATGCGGTAGTTGCGCACCACGTCGCTGAAACTCTCCCCGAAGCCTTCGTTGAAGACTCGGGAAAGATAGGTCCGGTTCAGGGGCAGAATATCCGATACGTTCATGAGCTTGAAGTTCGGATTGAGATAAGGCTTGTCCTTGATCATCCAGTTGGCTATTTTTTCGCGGTATGCGGGTAGTTTCTTGAGAAATGCGCTCTCAAATTCCCCCCCCCCATCCTGGGTTTGGCCTCCGGCATTGCAGCCTTTCATCCAGCGTATGGCTGAAAAAGTGCTCCGGATATGGGTTGTCGTGAAAGAGTCCTTTGTAAAGGGTATAGGAAAAGAAACATTGTACCGTGAGGTTGTGCACAACAAGGCAGTGCGTATCACCGTCGAAGAGCAGCCAAAAATAGGCGGCTCCGATCAGCATCACGCCGATGCCGTATTGGCGCAACCACGAAATGTTCATGTTCTCGTTGTCGGAATAATTGTTGCGGTACCACTGGGAGTAGAATCCTTTATAGTGCCAGATCAATCGGAACAGGAGTACGAGATACGCGATGATGGAAAGTAGCATCAAAAGGCGATACCAGACGTTGAACTCTCCGATGTGTTCCATGAATTGACCCATGTCGTGCAGCGACAGCGGTTTTTGGCCGAGCAGGTACAGCCCGAAGTAATAAAACAGTGTTATTGTTGCATAGGGAAGCAGCAGCAGGATTGTCCGTTTCAGGTTGAGCCATCCCGGACGTACAATCTCCAGGGGATAGAGCAGCAGGGTGATCAGGTACAGGTTGCCCGTTACCAATACGAATATGGCCGTCACACCGGTACTTGTGAAATTCAAATCCTGATTTCCCAGAAGCATTCCCACGATGCGCACCACATAGACGAGTCCCCATGCCGACATGATGCACGCCAACAGACGCCGGGAGCGGTTGTTTCGTCCGCGCAAAAAGAGAAGTGAGGCGCCGCCCAGGCAGATGACGGCAGCCATCGTGATCAATATCGGCAGGATATGGACATAATCGGGCATTGAAAAAATATTTTTTAATCAGACTCCAGCATAAGGGTGTCAAGACAGGGTGACGTTGCTTTTTTTCATGTGATTGGGGCAGACCTCGGCAGCAGGGTTCCCGTTAAACAAACGCAAAACGTGGATCATGCTTATTGCAACGAGGCACGACCAAGCGCCTGCAAAAACATAAGCACAACCCACGCCATACGGCGAGGGCATTCATTGTGCCTATCGGTGTTTTTGCTCTTTAAAATTGGTCGTTTTTGTTGCAGAACCAATAGCCCAAATGCCATCAAAAAAGCGTATCGATATTCTCGACACGTTACAAAGATAAATATAAAAGTTTAAACTTCGAAAGAAAAAAAGCCTCGTTTGACTTCATGTTGCTTTCCGCTCCGTTGGCGGCCGTTCGATGGGAAGAGCCGCCGGCCTCGGGTACATATACATATCTGTGTCCGATACGTTCTTGTTGAGGTTCTCCTGCAAAAGACACGGAGATCACTCCTCCGGGTCTTCTGTTTTAGGTTCTGCCGCAGAAAGCGGTTGCTTTCTGCGGCAGCATGCCCCTCCCCGAGGCCGGCAGGGTTGTACAAAGACGCTTTTCACGGGCCGGAATAAGACGTAATCGGAGATACATGGATATGGACTGTTCTCTGCCACATCGGGTGAGAATGCGGCACCCTGTTTACTCATATTGCAGCCCTTGCATCCTCCCGCGGGATCAGTACTCCGAGGGCGTAACGCCGAACTTGGCCTTGAAGCACTTCGAGAAGTAGGAGGCTGTGGTGAAGCCTACCATGTACATGATCTCCGTGACGGAGAGTTTCCGTTGCGAAAGGTAGAGAGCTGCCTTCTGCAGTCGCATGTCGCGGATGAACTCCACGATGCTCATGCCCGTCAGCTGCTTGATTTTCCGGTAGATCTGCTTGCTTCCGTAGCGGCTTTCGGCACAGAGAGTCGAAGCTGAGAACTCGGGGTCGCCGAGGTGCTTGTTCACGATCTCCGCTATCTCCTGCAGGAACTTCTCGTCGGCCGACTCCAGCGTCTCGACCTGCGGGGTCAGCATCTGCTGGCGCTTCATCCGCTCCAGGTAGTGCTCGTGTTTGATGAGCAGCTGGATGATCCTGCTGTTGAGGTAGTTCAGGTTGAACGGTTTGGTGATGAAGGCGTCCGCATATTCGAACGACTGCATGCGTGTTTGCATGTCGTTGCGCTCGGCGAGCAGGATGATCGGCAGGAAGGCCGTCTTGAGCGAATTGCGGATCGTGCGGCTCATCTCGAGGCCGTCCCGGCCGGGCAGGTCGATCTCTGCGACGACCAGGTCGATCTTCTCGTTTTCGAGCAGGCGGAGCCCCTCGTCACAGTCTGCCGCCGGGCAGAACGTGTAGTCGGAGCCGAGCGATGCGACGATCAGGTCGCGGATGGCCGGGTTGCCTTCGACCAGCAGCAGGATCGGTTTGCGGCTGTGTTGCCAAACCTCCGAGAGGTTGTGCAGCGAGTACTCCTCGGCCGAGGCCGGTTGAATGACAAACGAGTCCGCCTTGAGCGTGGAGAGGCGGATCGTGAAACAGCTCCCCCTGCCAACGGCCGAGGTCACGGTGAGCTGTCCCTTGTGCATCTCGACGATCTTCCGGGCACGGTGGAGGTCGATGCCTCCGTCGTCGCACCGGTCACCCCCCCCCTCTTCCTCGGGACTTCCTCCGCCTGCCGGAGTTGCCTGTGCGGGTCGGTGGTAGGGGTTGAAGAGGAACGGCAGCTCCTCTTCGCGGATGCCGCACCCGGTGTCCTCGATGCGGATGTCGGCCTGGAGCGTCTGGTCGGTCTGGCTGCCGATGGCGACGGTCATCAGCACACTGCCGCCTCTCGGTGTGTGTTTCAGTGCGTTGGACAGCAGATGCTTCAGCACGGCCTCCATCCGGATGCGGTCTACCATAAAAATGTAGCCGATCTCGTCGGCGACGAACCGGGCGTTGATCTCCTTCCGGGCGAATGCCGGGGCGAACCGTTCGAAAACCCCGCGAGCGAGTTCCCGCAGCGAGGTGGCCGCCGGGATGAAGAGCGACAGACTGTCGTTCTCGTTGTAGTCGAGCATCTGGTCGATCAGCAGGTGCATCTTTTCGGCATTGACCCTCAGGGTCTCCAACTCCCGGGTGCGAAGGGCGTCGGCCTCCGAGGTAATCATGCGGCCGGTCAGGCGGATGATGCTGCTCAGCGGACTCTTGAACTCGTGGGAGAGGTTGGCGAAGAAGGCGCTCTTCATCTCGACCAGTTTGAGCGTCTTTTCGCGCTCCATATGCTCGATCTGCAGCTGGTGGCGCATCCGTACCGAGTAGAGAACCCAGACGATCAGGCCGGCGATGATCAGCCCGTAGACGAGGAAAGCTCCGGTCGTGGCGTACCACACCGGGCGGATGCGGACCTCGAGCGGGGCGACGGTGGGTGAGGGGCTCCCGTCCGGGCGCGCCGCGCAGACCTCGAAGCGATACTCTCCGGGCGGAATGTTGATGAACACGGCGCGGTTGCCGGTCGTCTGCTGCCATTTGTCGTCGAAGCCCCGCAGACGGTAGGCGAAGTGCTCCTCGCTGCGGGTGTATCGGAATGACGAGAACTCGACGGCAAACGAGTTCTGGTTGTGCTGCAGGGTGATTTTCCGCGTGCGTGTGATGTGTTCGGGGAGGATGACTGTTCCGTTGTAGCTTTCGCCTACCTCCACGGGGCGGTTGTCGAGCAGCAGCGAGGTGACGGCCACCCGCGCCGAGTCGGCGCCGATGCGGAAATCGGGATCGGCGAATTCGAAATATCCGTCCACCGAACCGAAGTAGAGCCGGTTGCCGTCGGTCGTGCCGCAGAGCAGGGGATTTTCGTCGATGTCGCGGTGCGACCAGTTGCCGTCGCCCGTGTCGTAGACCGAGAAGCCCGCACCGCTCAGGACGCAGATCCGCCCGCCCAGCGGGATGATCGACCGTACGGGTCGCGAGAACCCTGGGATGAGTGTCGGGATGCGGTCTGTCCCCAGGCGGTAGATTCCCCTGGAGGTGCCGATCCAGACCTCGCTGCCGTCGCCCGCGAGCGTGAGGATGTCGCCCGCCTCGGGGATGCGGAGCGGGGTGACGGTCCGCAGGTCAAGGTCGATGAGCACCGTGCCGCCGTCGGTGATGGCCACGCAGAAATCCGCGGCCAGGGCCAGCTGGAGTACGATGTTCCCGGGAATTGCCGGTTGCGAGGCCTTCGAGAAGTGTGCGTCGGCCGTGACCGAACCTCCGTTTTCGGGCAACTTCCGCTTCCCGACGACGAACAGCCCGCCGTCGTAGGTGCCGATCCAGAGCCGCCCGAAACGGTCCTCCTCGATGGCATACATCCAGTCGGAGAAGTAGTGTCCCGAGGCTTCGGCGATGTGGAACCGCGTGATGCGGTGTGTGCCGTAGTCGTAGCAGTCCAGTCCGCCGTCGGTGGTGATCCACAACTGCTGCCCGTCGGGATGGAGTCCGCGGACCTTGTTGTGCGAGAGTCGGGTGCCTTCGGCTCCGCTGTCAGATTTGTACCAGGTGTGCGCGGCGTGTGCCGCGTCGTAGCGTATCAGGCCGTTCATGCCGCCCAGCCAGAGGTTGCCGGCCGGGTCGCAGCGGATGATCCGCACGTCCAGACCGTCGTCGTCGCCCGTGACGCGGCGCAGGCTGTGGAAGGCGTAGTCGGCTGCCGTGGCGGCGATCGACACTCCGTGGTCGGAACCCAGCCAGATGTCGCCCCGGTCGTCGCGGAAGATGGCCCATATCACGTTGTTCGACAGCGAGCGGTCGTTTCCTACCTCGTGGCGGAGGTGGGTGAATCGGTTCTTCGTGTCCTTGATGTAGAGGCCGTTGTCCGTGCCGATCCAAAGCGTTCCGTCCGTTTGCCGCAGGAAATTCTTCACCGGGGTGCCGGCCAGGAAGAAGTGTGCCGTGCGTGTTTTGGGGTCGTAGTGCACCAGTCCCCGTTCCGTGCCCAGCCACAGCCGGCCCGGATGGGACGCATCGGCCGTGATGTCGAGCAGCAGCGTGTTGCCGTTACCGTCGGTTCCGGGCAGCGGATGGATGTCCAGACTGCCGTCGGCTCCGAGCCGGTAGAGGTAGTTGTAGGCCCCTACCCAGATATCGCTTCCGATCTTCCGGCAGCAGGCGATGTGTTCCGAGGGTACGGCATGTCGGCCGTTGCGGGTGGAGAGTTCGAGGGCCGTGCGGCCTGTCGTCCGGTCGCAGCGGAGCAGTCCCGAGGTGGTGCCGATCCACAACGTGTCGCCCGTGCGCAGGAAAGCTTTCACGTGTCGGTCGCCGACGCCTGTCAGGCGGGTGAAGCGGTTTCGGCGGGAATCGTAGAGCGAGGCGCCTCGGTCGGTGCCGACCAGCAGGTGTCCCGTTGCGGGATCGAAGAGCAGCGTGTTCACCAGGTCGTTGCAGAGCGACGTGGTGTCGGTCTCGTCGTGGCGGAAGGTCTCGAAGCGGTGGCCGTCGTAGCGTACCAGTCCGTTGTCCGTGCCCAGCCAGACGAACCGCTCGCTGTCCTGGGCCAGCGTGAAGACCCGCGACATCTCGCCGCCGATACGGGAGAGTTGGTGGAAATGGCCCGGGGCGAAACTCTGTGCGAAGAGTGCGGAGATGCCGAAAAGCAGGGTCAGCAGGATCGGTATGCGGATTCTCATGGCGGCGGAAAGTCGTTGAGCAAATATAGCGTTTTGCCGCGAAAATGCCAAATATGTCCGATTCCGTGTACAAGATGTCCAATATGTTGTAGTGCCGAAAAATTCCGTAAGGTAATTTTGCACAACCCGAAAGGGTGTCCGTCCTGCGAGGGGAACCGACCGGTCGGAGGCGGACATGCGGCATGCATGTTTTTGTACAACTAACCTGATAAAACCTATGAGAAGACTGTTTCTGAAAACGGCGGTGCTGCTTGCGGCGCTGGGTGTGGCCCTCTGGGCGATGCCCGTGTCGGCGCAGGAGGCTCCGCAAACGGTGAAAGGAAAGGTCACGGACGAGAAGGGTGCGCCGATGCTGGGCGTGACGATCGTCGTGCAGGGTACCACGAACGGAGTGACTACCGACCTCGACGGTGCCTATGAACTCAGGGCTGCGGCCGATGCGACGCTGCTCTTTTCCTATGTGGGCTACCAGCCGCAGCAGATCGCCGTCGGCGCGCGTTCGCAAATCGACGTGCAGCTGCAGCCCGATGCGCAATCCATCAGCGACGTGGTGGTCATCGGCTACGGCACGGTAACCAAGAAGGACCTGACCGGTTCGGTGTCTTCGGTGAGCAGCAAGGATTTCAACGAGGGGCTCATCTCCTCGCCCGAGCAGCTTATCAACGGTAAGGTGTCGGGCGTGCAGATCCTCTCCTCCGGCGGCTCGCCGACCTCGGGCAGTACGATCCGCATTCGCGGCGGGGCCTCGCTCAATGCCTCGAACGACCCGCTGATCGTGCTGGACGGCGTACCCCTCGAGAGTGGAGGCGTGGGCGGCATCGACGCCAACTTCCTGAGCCTGATCAACCCCAACGACATCGAGTCGATGACCGTGCTCAAGGATGCCTCCTCAACGGCCATCTACGGATCGCGCGCCTCGAACGGTGTGATCATGATCACGACCAAGAAGGGCTCGGGCAGCGACAAGTTGCGCATCAACTACTCGACGACGCTTTCGCTGCAGCAGCGCACGCGGACTGCCGACATGCTCTCCTATGACGACTTCGTGCGCGTGGCTACCTCGATCGGCGAAACCTCCCTGCTGGGCGATGCCCATACGGACTGGAACGATGCCATCTACCGCACGGCGTTCGGCACGGACAACAACCTGAGTGTTGCCGGACGCTTCTCGCAGAATTTCCCGTTCCGCGTCTCGGTCGGCTACTACAACCAGGACGGCATCGTCCTGACGGACAACGCCACGCGCTACACGGGCAACATTTCGCTCAGCCCGTCGTTCTTCGACAACTACCTGAAGTTCAACTTCAGCGCAAAGGGAGCGATCAACAAGAACCGCTACGCGCCGGCTTCGTCGGCCATCTACAACGCTACGGTGGCCAACCCTACGCAGCCGATCTATTCGGGCAGCGATGCCTTCGGCGGCTACAATGAGATCATCGTCGATGGCGTACCCAGCACCAATGCGCTGGTGAATCCCGTGGGCCTGCTCCGCCAGACCGACTACCACGATACGGTCAAGCGCATCATCGCCAATGCCGATGTCGATTACCGCATGCATTTCCTGCCCGACCTGAAGCTCCACATGACCGTGGGTTACGACTATGCCACGGGTGAAAGTTCGAACTTCGTGCCGGCCGAAGCCGCCTCGAACTACCGCACGGGCGGTCTCTATACGCCGGTCGGTCCCAACGAGAACATCAACCGCCTCTTCACGGCCTATCTCAACTACAACAAGGAGATCGCATCGATCCGTTCACGCATCGATGCCACGTTCGGTTACGACTACCAGTTCTGGAAGGCCACGACGGCCGCCGGCGACAGCTATAACGCTGCGGGCGAAAGCCTCAACTCCGCCTGGCTGGCCTCCGACCAGCGCCACGTGCTGCTCTCCTATTACGGGCGTCTGAATTACTCTTACGATTCGCGCTACATGCTGACGGCCACCGTGCGTCGCGACGCCTCGTCGCGTTTCGCCAAAGAGCACCGCTGGGGTACGTTCCCCTCGGTGGCCCTTGCCTGGCGGCTTTCGCAGGAGTCGTTCCTGCGTGACAGCAAGGTGGTGAGCGACCTGAAACTCCGCGCCTCCTACGGCGAGACGGGTCAGCAGGACGGCATCGGCAACTACGGCTATCTGCCTGTCTACTATCCCTCGTCGGGTTCCAATTCGCAGTATATCACCGGTGGCTACGGCAACTACGGCGGCTACTACCAGCCCGGAGCCTATGTTTCAGACCTGACGTGGGAGACCACACAGTCGTGGAATGCCGGTGTCGATTTCGGTTTCTTCAACAACCGCCTCTCGGGCAGCGTCGATTACTACACGCGCAAGACGCGCGACCTGCTGGCCACGGTTCCCACGGCCGCCGGTACGAACTTCACGCGGACGATCACCACCAACGTGGGCAACGTGGAGAGCGAGGGTGTGGAAGTGACGCTCAACGCCGTGCCGGTCGATACCCCCGACTGGACATGGAACCTCTCGGCCAACATGACCTGGCAGAAGGTCAATATCACCAACCTTTCGCTCATCGAGGGGGCCGACATAACTCCAACGCTCGTCGGCAGCGAGGTTGATTCCAAGCAGGTGCAGGCCTTCGCCGTGGGATATACACCCTATGCCTTCTATGTCTACAAGCAGGTCTACGACGAGAACGGACGCCCGCTCGAGGGGGTCTATGCCGACCTGAACGGCGACGGGCAGATCAACATCGACGACCGCTACTTCTATCATTCGCCGTCGCCCGATCTGCTTGTGGGCTTCAGCACATCGGTACGCTGGAAGCGGCTCACGCTCTCGACCTCGCTGCGCGCCAGCTTCGGCAACTACGCCTACAACGCCACGGCGGCCAACAACGGCGCCCTGGAGACGATGAAGTATGCCGTGCCGCAGCTCTACAACCTCTCGACGAGCTATCTCAAGACCGGTTTTACGACCCGTCAGATCTACTCGGACTATTATGTCGAGAACGCTTCGTTCCTCAAGATGGACAACCTGATCCTCAGTTACGATTTCGGGCGCCTGTTCCGCGATACGATGGGGTTGAATCTCTCGTTCATGGTGCAGAACGTCTTCACCGTGACGAACTATACGGGTGTCGATCCCGAGATTTCGGGCGGCATCGACCAGAATTTCTATCCCCGTCCGCGGATCTTCTCGCTCAGCGTGGGCTTAACCTTCTAAAACGACGAAAAACATGAAACGAATCTTCAATACGCTTGCCGCGACCGTGCTCCTGCTGACGGGCACCGTCTCCTGTGTGGGCGACCTGGACCAGTATCCGCATACCGATACCACGTCGAAGGACGTCTATACGAGCGCCGACAACTATCAGGCGGTCCTTTCGGGCATCTATGCCGCGATGATCCAGCGCATCAGCAGCGTCTCGTCCGAGACGCGCAGCCAGAACTACCTGCGCGTGCTGTGGATGTTCCAGGACTGCTCGACCGATGCTCTCGACGACGTGTGGCTGGCAGGGGAGAGCCTGACCGATGTGAACAACCTCTCGTGGGGTGCCGGCGACGCGTGGGTGTCGGCCATGTACTACCACATCTACAATATCGTGGCCATGAGCAACGAGCTGATCCGCAACGCCTCCGACGAGCAGATCGCGCACTTCTCCGAGACCGACCGCGAGCGGATCGTGACCTACCGCAACGAGGCGCGGTTCCTGCGTGCCTGGGCATATTCGCACGCGCTGGACTTCTATGCCCGGATGTCGTTCATCACCGAGAATGATCCCGTGGGCTCCTACATCCCGACGATCTACGACCGCCAGCAGATGTTCGAATACCTCACCGGCGAGTTGGAGAGTTTTGCCGACGACCTGCCCCGGACCAACTACGGCCATGCCAACCGGGGTGCCGCGTGGGCTCTGTTGGCACGCCTCTACCTCAACGGGGAGACCTACACCGGCCAGTCCTACTATACGGAGTGCATTACGGCCTGCCGCAAGGTGATGGAGGACGGCTACTCGCTCGAGTCCGACTACGGGAAACTCTTCAATGCCGACAACCACCTGCGCACCAATGAGATCATCTTCGCCCTGGCGTGCGACGGCACCCATACGACCACCTGGGATGCCACGACTTTCATCACGTGCGGTTCGGTGCTCCAGAACTTCGCCGACTACGAGGCCGTCTACGGTACGAAGGACTCGGGGGCCTGGGACTGCCTGCGGGCACGTCCCGAGTTGATCGATGCCTTCGAAAGCGGTGATCAGCGGGCGCTGTTCATCAGCTACGACCGACAGGCCTACGCCGATCGGGAGTCGTACCTTTCGGAGGGCTATTACGAGAAGCCCGGCGACACCTCCTACGTCTACCGCGATCGGGACAAGGACATCGCCGCGCATGACGATGTGACGACTGGATGGCGCGTTTGCAAGTGGACGAACCTCACCGACGACGGACAGAGCGCCAGTTCGTGCAGCGACGGTGGCGGGGCCAATACCGATTTCCCGGTCTTCCGCCTCGCGGACGTCTACCTGATGCTGGCCGAGGCGGTTGTCCGCGGCGGCTCGGGGGCCACGCGCACTGAGGCCCTGGGTTTTGTGAACCAGGTCCGGACGCGCGCCTTCGGCGGGTCGCAGACGGGCAACATTGCCGACGGCGACCTGACGCTCGATTTCCTCTGCCAGGAGCGCCTGCGCGAGTTCTACATGGAGTGTATCCGCCGTACGGACCTGATCCGCTTCGGCAAGTATACGTCGGGTTACCGTTGGCAGTGGAAAGGCGGTACGAAGGAGGGTTCCGACGTGGACCCCAAGTATGCCTACCTGCCGATTCCCGAGACCGAACTGTCGGTCAATCCCGAGTTGCGGGCAGCCAATGCCGAACTGGGCTACTAACCTAAAACGAACGACGAACGATGAAAAGACTTCTGTTTTCGACGATAACCGTGCTGGCGGTCGCCCTTGCGGCCTCCTGCTCGAAGGACGGCGAGATGCTCACGGCCTCGCTGCCGGGAGAGGACGGGATCGATATCGGCTCGGCCGATGGCGAGATCGTGCTCGAAATGGACCATGCGTCGGCTCTGGCGCTGACGCTCTATTGGAACGAACTGGGCGATCTGGTGCTGAGCAACCCCGATGCGCAGGTGCCCGAAGATGCTGTCTCGAACACGCTGCAGTTTGCGGCCGAGGATACCTTTGCCGAACCGTATGAGGATCCGGTGGCGACGGGAGCGGTTTCGGCGCAGTATACGGTCTCGGCGCTCAATTCGATCGTCTCGCGCCTGGGCTTCGAGGGCGGCGTGGCCGCTACGCTCTACATCCGGATGAAGACCATGCTCGGCGAGAATACCGAACCGCGCTACGGCGCCGCTCTGCAGTTCACCGTGACCCCCTACCACATCGACATGACCCGGGTCACCGTCCGCTCGAAGAACGACGGTACGGATGTCGCGACGATTCCGGCCCTCTCGGACGGTGAGTATGCGGGTCTGATGACCGTGCCCTCCTCGTGGCTCAACTTCTATTTCGTCGAGGGCGACGGCACGACATGGGGCACGCTCAACGACGGCACGTCGGGTACGGCTTTCGCCCTGCAGCGGACGACCGACCTGACGAGTTGGAACAATTGGTTCCCCGAGCCTTCGGGCTGCTACTATGTGACAATGAGCACCTCGGCGGCCGAATGGACCGCCACGTCGCTGCCCGTGCTCCGGCTGCAGGTCGGCGATGCCGGACAGGAGATGACCTACCACAAGGCGCAGAACATGTGGAGTTGCGTGATCACCACGCAGACGGATGCCGCTGCCGTGGATCTGGTGCAGGACGGACAACTCTACAACCAGACGACGGGCGATTCGGCCCCCGTGGCGCAGACCCTCTCGCTGGTGGCCGCGGACGACGGTTCGTTCTCCGTGACTGAAGGAACGGTCCCGTCGGGTATTTCGGCCGGTGCGGCGGGCACCTACACGCTGTTGCTCGATGTCACGGCACAGCATTGGAAGCTGGCCGAGGGTGAAGTGGAGGTCGGCGGCGGAGACGACGACACGTGGCCTGCCGATCCGGACTATGCGGTTCCGACCTCCGAGTCGGTCTACATCTACAACCTCGACGGCAACAACAGCCCGACGACCGTTGCCGGGACGCTTGCCGCTGCGGGCGAGGGTCTCTACGAAGGCTTCTTCTACTTTGCGGCGTGGTACAACTTCAAAATCGGCGATTCCTCCGATCCGGCTTCCGCCCGTATCTACGGATCGGCTCCCACCTCCGACGACGGCGCGCTCTACCGCCTCTACTCGGGCGACGACATGTACAACTTCTGGTACGACAGCGCTGCAGGCGCCTACTGCTACGTGACCGTGGACTTCGCCAACCGGACGTGGAGCTGCGAGCCGGTTTCATCGCTCGAGGTTGTCGGCTCGTTCAACGGCTATACGCTCGGCTCGAACGAGTTGGCGTTCGACGCAGCGACGCGGACCTGGTCGGCAACCGTCGGGGCCGAGTCGTGGGGTTCGGGATTCTACCTGATCGTGAATGACGACTGGAACCGCTGCTACACGGACCCCGACCTCGACGGCCGGCTTGAGTTCCGCTCGTCGAGCACCGGCAGCGAGTTCCTCCCCGCAATCCTCGAGGACGGCGGAAGCTATCTGCTGACGGTCGATCTGAACGACCCGTCCAATCTCACCTATACGCTCACAGAGGCCGGCGGCGAGTCCGATCCCGACCCCGTGTATGCCGAGCATCTCTACGTGCACTATTGCTGGAAGACCAAATATGCCGAGGAGCTGGCCGCAACGCTTTGCTCGGAACAGGGCAACGGGGTCTATTCGGGCTACGTCTCGACTTCGGGGTCGTGGGATGACGAACTTTACACGAATTTCGTCTTCAGCGACTCGGCCACGCCCAACGAGGGTACGGTCTACGGCACGCTTCCCGGATCGCAGTTCACGCTCGACTCCTCCGAAGGATCGTATGCCGGCTGGTTCTCCACGCTCGGTCTGAACCGTGTGACGGTCGATCTGGCCTCCGGATCGTGGTCCGAGGAGCCGCTTGCGATCGCCGTGACGGGCACCTTCAACAGCTGGTCGCTCTCGGCCAACGCAATGGCCTTCGATCTGGAGACGAAGACCTGGCAGGCCACGTGTGATGTCGCCGAGATCGGCGACGGCCTGCAGATCGTGCTGGGAGACAGCTGGAACTATGTCTACGGCGGTTCGGACGGCGTGCTCGTTACGGCCGACAACAACAACAATATCCTCCCGGAGACGACCGGACGATACCTCGTTACGGTCGATCTGCGCGATGCCGGAAATCTTACCTACACGCTGACTAAACTCGAATAACCATGAAACGACCGATTGATATGTTATTTTCCCTGCTTGCCGCAGCAACCCTGCTGGGGGCCTGCGCCGACGAACCCAATCCGACCTATACACCCAAGGAGCCCGAGACGCCGATCGAGATCGATCGCACGGCCTTTGCCCGGGGCGCCGACATCAGTTGGGTGACGCAGCTCGAGTCCGAGGGCAACACCTTTGCCACGGCCGACGGCGTCACGATGGAGTGCACGGCGCTGATGAAGCAGATCGGCATGAATGCGATCCGCCTGCGTGTGTGGGTCGATCCCGAAGAGGGGTGGTGTTCCGCTTCGGACGTCCTGGTCAAGGCGCGACGCGCCCAGGCGCTCGGCATGCGGCTGATGATCGACTTCCACTACAGCGACACGTGGGCCGACCCGGGCAAACAGGTGATCCCTGCCGCCTGGCTCGGACTGGATGCCGAGGGGCTGAAACAAGCCGTTGCCGAACATACGAAGCAGGTTCTGTCGCTGCTCAAGGAGAACGGCGTCGAGGTGGAGTGGGTGCAGGTCGGCAACGAGACGACCAACGGCATGCTCCGCCACACGGGGCTGAACGAGGACGGCACGGCGGGTGACGAGTCGCCCGTAGGCGGCAGCCTGCGCAGCAACCCGGCCAACTATGCCGCCTTCACGACGGCGGGCTACGACGCCGTGAAGGAGGTCTATCCCGATGCGAAGGTCATTGTGCACGTGGACCGCGGACACGACGTGTCCTACGCTCGCAATGTCTTCAATGTGCTGGAGAACTACGGCGGCAAGTACGACATCATCGGGCTCTCGCTCTATCCCGGTACGGATTGGGAGGCCTCCACGCAGTCCTGCATCGGTAACATCACGACGCTCTACGGCGAATTCGGCCACGAAGTGATGATCTGCGAGGTCGGCATGCCGTGGGACGATCCGACGACGGCCCGCGAGATGCTCTCGACGCTGATCACCGGATCGGAGGCCACGGGCCACTGCCTGGGAGTCTTCTACTGGGAGCCCGAGGCGCCGGCCGGATACAACGGAGGCTATACGCTGGGAGCGTTCGACAACGGGCGCCCCACCGAGGCGTTGGATGCATTCAAACAGTGAGCGCGATGAGACGAACCGGATTCATCGGAGTCGTGTGTCTCATGCTGACTCTCTGCTGCCTGCAGCCGCTGCAAGGCAGTTCGCGCAACGAACAACTGCTTCGCACGTGGGAGTTCCGTGCCGGGCACGATCTCACCGCGACGCAGGGGTGGCAGACCGTCACCGTGCCCCACGACTGGGCGATCTACGGGCCTTTTTCTCGGGACAACGACCTGCAGGAGGTGGCCGTCACGCAGAACGGCGAGACGGTGGCCTCGGTCAAGACCGGGCGCACGGGCGGACTGCCCTATGTGGGCAAGGGGTGCTACCGTTGTACGATCGATGTGGAGAAGGAGGGCGGACGGCGCTTCGTGCTGCTCTTCGACGGGGCGATGAGCGAGGCCCAGGTCTTTGTCAATGACGAGCGGGTCTGCTTCTGGCCCTACGGCTACAATGCCTTCTGGTGCGATGTGACCGATGCGCTGCATGACGGGAGCAACCGTGTGGCGGTCCTGCTTGAGAACCGGCCGCAGTCGTCGCGCTGGTATCCCGGTGCGGGGCTGTTCCGCAAGGTCCGTCTGCTGACGCTGCCCGAGGTGCATGTTCCCGTCTGGGGAACCTGCGTGACGACGCCCTATGTCGGCCGTGATTACGCCACGGTGACGCTTCGTACGCAGATCGAAGGACTCCCCGACGGCGAGACGGTGCGTGTCGAGACTGTGCTCCGCGACGGCGGGGGACGTGCGGTCGCCTCGAAGAGCGACCTGAGGCAGATCAACCACGGCATGCCCGTCGAGCAGCACTTCACCGTTGAGCAGCCGCAGTTGTGGTCGCCCGAGTCGCCCTCCCTTTACACGGCCGAGTCGGTGATCTACCGCGGTGATGCGGAGGCCGACCGCCATACGACCCGTTTCGGCATCCGCACCGTCGAGTTGCGGGCCGACAAGGGCTTCTTCCTGAACGGCGAGCGACGCAAGTTCCGCGGCGTATGCCTGCACCACGACCTCGGCCCGCTCGGTGCAGCGGTCAATCGCTCGGCCATCCGCCGCCAGCTGACACTCCTCAGGCAGATGGGTTGCGACGCCATCCGCACCTCGCACAACATGCCGGCCGAGGAGCTGGTCGAGTTGTGCGACGAGATGGGCTTCATGCTGATGGTCGAGCCCTTTGACGAATGGGACGTGGCCAAATGCGAGAATGGCTACCATCGTTTCTTCGACGAATGGGCCGAACGCGACATGGTCAATATGCTGCACCACTTCCGCAACGCCCCGTCGGTGGTCATGTGGTCGATCGGCAACGAGGTCCCCACGCAGTGGACGGCCGGCGGTTACAAGGTGGCCTCGTGGCTCCAGTCGATCTGCCACCGCGAGGACCCCACGCGTCCGGTGACGTGCGGCATGGACCAGTTCGATGCCGTGGTGAACAACGGTTTTGCGGCGCAGTTGGACATAGCCGGTTTCAACTACAAGCCCCGCCGTTACGACGAGGCCTACGGCAAACTGCCGCAGAATCTCATCCTCGGTTCGGAGACCGCATCGACGGTCAGTTCGCGCGGGGTCTACCACTTCCCGGTGGTGCAGGGCAGCAACCTGCTGCACGACGACCACCAGTCGTCGTCCTACGATGTCGAGCATTGCAGTTGGTCGAACATCCCGGACGAGGACCTGGCGATGGACGACGACCGCGAGTGGGTGGTCGGGCAGTTCGTATGGACCGGTTTCGACTACCTCGGCGAGCCTTCGCCCTACGATACGGACGCATGGCCCAACCACTCGTCGCTCTTCGGGATCATTGACCTGGCGTCGATACCCAAGGACCGCTACTGGCTTTACCGCAGCGTTTGGAACCGCGACGAGACGACGCTCCATGTGTTGCCTCACTGGAACTGGGCCGGACGTGAAGGTGAAGTGACCCCCGTGTTCGTCTACACCTCGCTGCCGTCGGCCGAGCTCTTCGTCAATGGCGTGAGCCAGGGTCGGCGCACGAAGTGCGACTCGACGGTCATGCACCGCTACCGGCTGATGTGGAACGATGTCCGTTACGAACCGGGCGAGCTGCGGGTTGTGGCCTACGACGCCTCGGGGGTTCCGGTTGCCGAGAAGCGGGTCGTAACGGCCGGCAAACCCTATGCCCTCCGCCTCGAGGCCGACCGGACCCGGCTTGCGGCCGATGGCGAGGACCTCGCCTATGTCCGGGTCAGTGTGGTGGACCGGGAGGGCAATCCCGTGCCGACCGATTCCCGGCAGGTGCGGATCCGTGTATTCGGGGCCGGGTCGTTCCGGGCCATGGCCAACGGTGACCCGACTTCACTCGAACCGTTCCACCTGCCGCAGATGCGCCTGTTCAGCGGTCAGCTGACCGCGCTTGTGCAGAGTGCTGCGACCGGCGGCCGGATCGTTGTCGAGGCTTCGGCCCCCGGATTGCGCAAATGCCGGATCGAACTTTCGGCCGAAACGGTCGAATAGCCCTTTCGAAGACGGCGGGATCGCTCCGCATGGCAAACGCCCCTGCCGACCGAATGTCGGCAGGGGCGTTTCTCCTGGTACAAGGTTGCAGCCTGGCTACTCCTTCACGTAGAGCCGCACGTAATCGACGTACATGCTCGCTGAACCGTCGCTGAGTGCCGTGATCAGCGACGGGTCGTAGATGCCCGGGAAGTTGCCGCCTACGGCCAGGTTGAAGAGGATGAAGTTGGGCTTGTGGAAGTAGTTGCCCACGTGCAGTTCGTTGCTCTCGTAGCCCGTGGTCCGGGTGATTGTCATGCGGAAATAGGGTTCCCGGTCGGGGTCCTCGTCGAGGTCGTAGTACATGGCTATCTCGTCCTCGGTCCAGATGCAGGTGTAGAGGTGGAAGTCATCCTGCATGCCGTAGGGCGCCGTCGTGTCGCGCGAATAGTCGCCCTTGTTGTTCCATGCCGGGCCCCAATGGCAGGCACCGTTGAAGAAGCGGTCCTGCGTGCCCTGGGCGATTCCGGTGGCGTGGCCCATCTCGACGATGTCCGTTTCGCCGCAGGCGGGCCATCCCACCTGGTCGTAGTCGTCGCCCATCATCCAGAATGCCGGCCACAATCCGTCGGCCGTCTTCGGCATGCGGATCAGTGCGTCGAGCCGCCCGTAGGTGAAACTGTACTTGCCTTTCGAGTTGATGCGTCCCGAGGTGAACTGACGGTTCTGATAGTTCTCGCGCGTAGCGGTCAGGATCAGGCAGCTGCGCCCGCTTTCCGGCTCGACGCCCACACTGACTCCCCGTTCACAGTAGTACTGCAGCTCGTTGTTGCCTCCTCCCGAGCCATTGACCTCGATGGTCCAGATCGATTCGTCGAGCGTGCTGCCGTCAAACTCGTCGGACCATACCAGCCGATAACCTTCGGGAGTGTCTGCCGATTCCGTCCCGTCTGTTCCCGTCCTTACGCGGATCTCGCTCCATTCGGAGGCTGTGTAGCTGCCGGTCCTGGATTCGGCGCGGACACGTACCGTGTAGGTGGTTGCGGGGCTAAGCTGCGAGCAGACGACCTGCAGTTCTTCGGTCGTTGCCTCCTCGCCTCCGTCGAGCGTCCAGGTATAGTAGTCGGCATGTTCGACAGCCTCCCAGACAACGGTGAATCCGGATTGTGTCACCGAGGAGGTAGGTGCCGTCAGCGAGGGGGCGTCGAGCCGGGTCACCTCGTCCGACGAGTAGGTCTTTACGCGGATCTCGCTCCATTCGGAGGCCTCGGCCCTATCCGACAGTGCACGAACGCCGGCCGTGTAGGTTGTGGCCTCGGCCAGTCCGGTGAAGGTGTATTCGGTGGCCTGTACGGTGGTCAGCACCTCGCCGTCGAGGCGGATTTCATACGAGTCGGCTCCGCTGACGGAGCTCCAGTAGATTCCGAACCGGTCGATCCCGATGGAATTGGCCGTGAGCATCGTGGTCGGGGCAGCGAGTTGCCCGCCGGACTGATCGTCGTCGTTGCACGAGACGGCTGCGAGCGACAGCACCAGCCACCATCCGAGGGTCGCCATCTGGCAAATGGAATGTTTGAATTTGGACATGTTTTCTGCTTGTTGGGGATTTGATATCAGGATGCGGTGCCTGGGGTCCACATGCGGACGTAATCGACCTTCATGATGACCTCGTCGTCGAAGATGGCGTCATCGACCTGGCCTCCCATCGTGCCGCCGATGGCCAGGTTGAGGGATCACGTAAAAGTAGTTGTCGAAGGGCCATTCGGCCATGTCGGCATTCCGGGGCTGGTACTTCCATGCCGAGCGGGTTCCATTGACGTAGAACGAGATACATCCGTACTCGTCGTCGCTCTCCTGCTCCCAGAGAAGTCCGTAGGTGTTCCAGCTGCCCTCGGCTTCGGCCAGGGCCGTCGAGGCGCTCCAGTTCCGTCCGTTGTTGCCGTTGGCGTTCTGCGTGTGCAGGGCGTGCGTCACCTGCAGGGGCGACTGGCCGACGTGTTCCATGATGTCGATCTCGCCGCAGCGGGGCCACGACGAAGCGCCCGTGCCCATCATCCAGAACGCAGGCCAGGTGCCCTGGCCGGCCGGCAGCCAGATGCGGGCTTCGATGTAGCCGTATTTGATCTGCACTTTGCCCTGGGTGTTGATGCGCGCCGAGGTGTATTCGCGGTTCTGCATCTGTTCCTTGCGGGCCTCGATCACCAGGCAGCCCTCCTCCACGCGCAGGTTCTCGCTGCGGTCGGTGTAGTACTGGAGCTCCTGGTTGGCCGCGACGCCCGTTTCGATGTTCCAGTTCAGCGGGTTCAGCTCGTCGGAGTCGAACTCCTCGGCCCAGTACAGCGAATACCCTTCGATCGGGGCCTCCGGGCTGTCTGGGTCGGTCGGCGGGGTTGTCGTGCCGTCGTCGTTGCCGCAGGCGGTGGGCAGGAGCCACAACGAGGCGAGTGCGGCAGTCGTAATCAGCAGTCTTTTCATGTGCTCGTCGGTTTTCGGTTTTTAGTGAAACAGCGGGTACGTTCAAACCCGCTGTTCCTGTGTGTCGGACCCTGGGTCCTTACTTCTTGTAGATGAATACGGCGTCGATCTGCAGCGACTGGGGCATCGTGCCGTCGTCGGGCTGCGTGATGGCCATGATGTTCAGGCCGGTGTTGCCCGACGTATCGGGCAAAAGGCTGCCCAGGATGTCGGTGTCGTAATTGAGCCCTTGGTCGTAGAATGCCTGGAGCGGCACCTCGATCTCGTACCACTCGCCGTCGCGTGCGAATCCGTACTCGCCCTCGATGTCCACGAGGATCGGGCATCCGTCGATCACGCCGTCATAGAGCTTCACGGCGTAGTTACCCGTGTTGGTACCCTTCCAGGCCATGTGGAGGTAGTAGTTCTCCGGCTCGGCGGAGATGTCGGCGAGTTTCTGGATGTTGTCGATGTCCGTCGAGAAGAAACCGGCGCCGAACCAGCCGAGGCCCGTGTTGATCGTCATGTTCACCCAGTCGGCCACGACTCCGTAGAAGTTGGGGCCTGCACAGGTGCCTGCCGTGAAGCCGCCGGCCCAGTCATAGAGGAAGCAGTCCACCTCGTTGGGACGGAAGTCGGCCACAACCTTGTCCTTGATCGTCTCGTAGGTTTCGGAGTCGAGGCTGATCAGGTAGTAGTTGCTGCCCGAGAGCGACGATGTGCTTTCGCCGCCGCCTTCACCGCTCTCGTCCGAGGTCGTGAACGAGCAGGTGCCGACCTTCGAGGCCTCGTAGGTCTCCGTGTCGCCCGGGATGGCACGTACGCCGACCGTGTAGGTCGTGCCGGCCGTCAGCGAGGAGAGGCTCACCGAGGGCGAGGTGACGGTCTGTACGGTTGTTCCGTCGAGCTGCACCTCATACGAGGCGGCGTTCGAGATGGAGCTCCACGTTACGGTGGCCGAAGTGGTGGTGATCGTGCTCTCGTCTACCGCCGGTGCCGGGGTGTCGAGTTGGATCTTCGAGGTCGAGTCGTCACTGTCGTCGCAGCCGACGAATGCCGTAGCCACGAGGGCCATCAGCAGAAATTTCACAGTTTTCATGGTTGTTTTAAGTTTTTTTAATGGAACAATAAGTGGTTGTTTCTGTTCGGATCAATAGCCCGGGTTCTGGGTCAGGCCGCCCAGCCGCACCTCTTCCGAGGGGATCGGCATCAGTTCGTGCTTGCCTGCGATGAAGGTACCCATCTGTGCGCGGGCCTCCTCGCTTTCGGCGGCCATGTAGGCGGTCATCGTCTCGCCGACGATCCCCCAGCGGCAGAGGTCGAACCAGCGGTGTCCCTCCATGGCCAGTTCCACACGCCGCTCGTGGCGCAGGTTTTCGCGCGTGAGGTCCACTTCGGAGAGTCCGACGCGGGCGCGGACCCGGTTGAGTGCGTTGCGCCCGGCCGTGAGATCGGTGTTGCTCTCCAGACAGGCTTCGGCATACATGAGCAGCACGTCGGCATAGCGGATCTGCTTGTTGTTGATCGGCGAGCGGGTTTCGTGCGAGAGACGGTAGGGGCTTCCGCCGTTGTCGGTCATCATGGCGTACTTCCGGTTGAGGTAGCGGTTGCCGAGGTAGATCTCCTCGGAGGGGGTCACTATCTGTTCGTCCGTGGGGTTGATGATCGTGGCCTCGCGGCGCGGGTCGTTCTCCTCGAATTCGTCGTAGAGGTCCTGCGTGGGGTGGTTGAACCCCCATCCGGCTCCGGTCGTGGCGATGAGCGTCGAGCGCGAACGCGTGAGGATCGTCGTCATCGTGCCGCGGGTGTATCCGTATCCCTCGCCGTAGTCGGACTGCGGGTCCTCCATGTACTGGATCTCGAAGACCGATTCGGGCCCGTTCTCTCCGGCCAGCGTGAAGTTGTCCTCATAGTTTGGGCAGAGCGAGTATTCACCCTCCTCGTCTCCCATTTTGAGGAGTTCGGCACCCCACGTGCGGGCCGCGTCGTAGTCCTTCACGTAGAGGTTTACCTTGAGCAGCATGGCCAGAGCGGCTCCGCGTGTGGCGCGGCCCATGTCCTCGTCGGCATATTCGCTCTTTTTCCAAAGCCGGCTCTGGGCATTGTCCAGGTCGGAGAGGATCAGGGCGTAGATCTCGTCGGCCGTGGCGCGGGGCTGCCGCCAGTCGTCGGACGAGGTGATCGGGACCTCGACCTTCGGCACGCCGCCGAACATGCGCACCAGACGGAAGTAGTAGTAGGCGCGCAGGAAGTAGGCCTCGCCGATGAGCCGCTCCTTGGTCTTTTCGTCCATGGTTGCGTCCGTCTCCATGTCGGGGACATTTGCAAGGACGAGGTTGCAGCGTCCGATGCCCTGGAACTGTGCCCGGTAGAAGTCGAGCAGCAGGGTGTTCGTCGATACCGTCTTGAAGTTCTCGATGTCGTAGGCGTCGGCCATGTCGCCGATGTTCTGTCCGCCCTTGAGTGCATCGTCCGAGGCGACGTCACCGATGAACCACTCGCAGAAATAGGTGTTGTTGAACTCCCAGGCCAGCGGCACGTAGGCGGCATTGACGGTCTGGATCGCCGTCTCCCCGCTGGTGAAGAAGTCTCCGAGTTCGGTCGTTCCGGGTCCCTTCTCGGTCAGCCAGTCGGTACACGATGCCAGACCCAGAACTGCGAAAAGCGTGATGATATGCAAGGTTCGTTTCATCGTAGTCGGTTTTAGAAGTTGATGTTGGTGCCGAAGAGGAACGTCCGCGACTGGGGATAGTTGCCGTAATCAACTCCCCCCCCCACTTCGGGGTCATATCCCGTGTATCCGGTGAGTGTGAAGAGGTTGCTAACCGAGACGTAGAAGCGCCAGCGGTTCATGTGCATGCGGTCGGTCCAGCGCTTGGGCAGTGTGTAGCCCAGTGTGAGTTCCTTGAGCCGCAGGTAGGAGCCGTCCTCCACGTAGCGGCTCGACGACACGGTGTTGCGCGAGCTGCCGTAGGGATTGGGAATCGACCCGTTGGGATTGCTCTTCGACCACACGTTGCGCATCGTGGTGCTGAGCGTGGCCTCGGTGCCCTTGCCTTCGGTACGGAGCCGCACGGCGTTGTAGATCTCGTTGCCATATACGCCCTGGAAGAATACCGTCAGGTCGAGTCCGCGCCACGAAGCCCCCAGGTTCAGTCCGTAGGTCAGCCACGGGAAGGGATTGCCGATGGCCACCAGGTCGTTGTCGTCGATGATGCCGTCGCCGTTCTGGTCCTTGTAGCGGGCGTCGCCGGCGTGCTCCGTGATGGCCACGGGATCGACGCCGAACTGATGTGCGACGGCCTCCTCGTCGGTGCTGTAGATGCCTTCGTACTCATAGCCCCAGAAGGAGTAGAGCGGGAGTCCTTCGTCGCAGATGGTGTAGTCGCCGTAGACGCGCTCGCCGCCGTTGAGGGCCGTCAGCCGGTTGCGGATGAACGAGACGTTTCCGTTGATCTCGTAGTCGAACTCCCCGATGCGGTTGGCATGGCCGAGGGTGATCTCGATACCCTGGTTGCGGACCGTTCCGACGTTGGCCGTCGGGGCGTGGAGGTTGCCGACGTGGGCCGGAGCCGTCACGCTCAGGAGCATGTCCTTCGTGTCGCGCAGGAAGAGGTCCACGGTACCCGTGAGTTTGTTGTTCCACAGTCCGAAGTCTACGCCGAGGTCCCACTGTTCGGTGGTCTCCCACTTGCCGCCCGTATTGACGTAGGTCAGCACGGTGGCGCCGGCGGCGATTTCGGGGTTGATGCCGAAGGGATATCCGACGAATGTCGGCCCCGAGTTGAAGATCGTCTGCAGGAAAGCGTTGTCGCTGATTTTGTCGTTGCCGATCTGTCCCCATCCCAGGCGCAGTTTGAGGTTGTTGAGGATGTCGCTGTTGCGCAGCCACGGCTCCTCGTTGATGCGCCAGGCCACGGCCGTCGAGGGGAAGTAGCCCCAGAGGTTCTCGGGGAACTTCGACGAGGCGTCGGCGCGGAAGTTGAACGTGATCAGGTAGCGGTTGTCGTAGGAGTAGTGCAGACGCCCGAGCATCGAGAACATGCGGGTGCGGGCTGCCGAGTCTCCGGCTTCGGTGCGGTCCTCGGTTGCCTGGTTCAGGTACCAGTTGTTCTCCGTCGGGTTGGCGATCGATGCGCCCGAGCCGCCGATGTAGTAGTAGTTGTACTCCTCGGTCGTCTGTCCCACCATGGCCGTCAGGCTGTGCTTGCCCCAGTCGTGCATGTATGTGAGCGTGTTTTCGTAGCGCATGGTCTGGGCACGCGACATGCTGCGCGAGATGAAGTTCTTCTCGTTCTTGTCGTAGGACGAGTATTCATACTGGTCCATGAACGTCCGGCTCATGGTGTTCGTGAGGTCCATGCTGACTTCGGAGTGGAGACGCAGCCCCTTGAGGGGTTCGATGTCGAGGTAGACGTTGCCTACCCAGCGTTCGTTCTTGTCGAGCGGGTGGGTATGCTCGACCATCGAGAGGGGATTGGTCACGTTCTTGAAGTTCGACGAGGCCGATATGCGGCCGCTGAGGTCCTCGCCCAAGTTGTTCACGCTGCCTTCGGGGTAGCGTACCGGGTCCCACGGGGCCATGGCCAGGGCGGCCGAAAGGATCGATGCTCCGGGGCTCGAGTTGTTGTTCATGGCGTTGCGGCCCTGCGAGTTCGAAAAGGAGATGTTCTCGCCGACCTTCAGCCACTTGGTCAGCTGGTAGGAGGTGTTCGAGCGGAGGGTGAGGCGTTCGAAATCCGATCCGATGATCGTACCTTCCTGCGTGAAGTAGCTGGCGCTCAGGGCGTAGGTCGATTTGTCCGAGCCTCCCGAAGCGCTGATGTGGTAGTTTTGTATGACGGCATTGCGTTTGAAGACCACATCCTGCCAGTCGGTGTCGATCGAACTGTAGTCGAGTCCGTTGGGATTCGACGAGGATTTGACGACGGGGAAGTACGACGAACTGCCGAGGCGGTAGGCCGAGAGCCACGAGTTGAATCCGTTCTTGTTGAAGTAGTCTATCTGCGACTGTGTTCCCTCGAGGTTGATGATCGTCTGTGCGAACTCGTCGCGGCCCATCAGGTCGAGTTTGTTCCAGCGGTTCTGTATGCCGACGTAGGCGTTGAAATCGATGTTGATCTTCGACCCGGCCTTGCCGCTCTTGGTCGTCACGATGATCACGCCGTTGGCGCCGCGCGAACCGTATATGGCCGTTGCCGAAGCGTCCTTGAGGATCTCGGTCGAGGCGATGTCCTGCGGATTGACGAACGAGATGTCGTCGGTGATGACGCCGTCCACGACATAGATCGGCGAGCTGTCATTGACCGTGCCGATACCGCGGATGCGGACCTCGGCCGATGCGCCGGGCTGTCCCGACGAGGCGTTGATCGTCACGCCTGCGGCCCGGCCCTGCAGGGCCTGGTCGAGGCCTGCGGCGGGGGTCTTCTGGAGCTGCTCGGGGGTGATGGAGGCCACGGCGCCCGTCACGTCGCTCTTGCGCATGACGCCGTATCCGATGGCAACGACCTCCTCGAGTTCGAGGCTGCTGGCCGAGAGGCGGACGTTGAGCATCGTCTGCCCGGCGGCAACCGTGTGGACCTGGGTCTCGTAACCTATGTAGCTGAACGACAGTTTTACCGGGCTCCCGTTGTCGGGAACGGCCAACTGCCACGAGCCGTCGGCGTTCGAGGAGGTTCCTTGCGTTGTTCCCTCGATCAGCACGGTTACGCCGATGAGCGGCTGTCCGTCGTCGGAGGAGACGACAGTCCCTTGGATCTGCCGCGTCTGGGCTCTCAGTCCGGAAGAGATCAGCAGCAGGCAGATCAGTAGTTTGAACTTGTTCATAGGGTTGGTTTTAGTTTATTGTAAAAGTAACGGAGTTTCCCGATTGACTGTCTCCGGCGATCCAGAGGTCGAACGTGCCGGGTTCGACGCGCTTCTGCATGTCGAGGCCCCAGAAGGCGAGGTCTTCGGCCGGGAGTTCGAACTCCACGGTGCGGCTTTGGCCGGGCTCGAGCGTGATGCGGTCGAATGCCTTGAGCTCCTTGACGGGGCGCACGGTCGATCCCACGCGGTCGCGCACGTAGAGCTGTACGACTTCGGTGGCGGTGCGCTTTCCGGTGTTGGTCAGGCGGCACGAGGCGCGGATGGTCTCGGTCGGGGAGTAGGACTCCTTGTCGAGCTGCAGGTCGGCATACTCGAAGGTCGTGTAGGAGAGTCCGAACCCGAAGGGGAAGAGCGGTCCGAATCCGGCGTCGAGGTGGTAGGAGGTGCATCCGAGCGAGCTCTGTCCGGCTCCTACGGGGATTTCGTTCAGCAACAGTTCGTTCCCGGCGGCCGGACGACCGGTCATGTTGTGGGCATAGTAGATCGGAATCTGCCCGGTGGTTGTGGGGAAGGTGACGGGCAGTTTGCCGCTCGGTACGGCGTTGCCGAAGATCAGGTCGATCAGAGCCGGTCCTCCCATCGTTCCCGGGTGGAAGGAGTAGAGCAGGGCGTCGGTGTTCTCGAGGTCGCGGGCGATCGTCAGCGGGCGCCCGGCCATGACGACCGTGACGACGGGTTTTCCGCTGCGGCGGGCTGCGGCGATCAGGTCGCTCTGCGAACCCTGCAGGTTGAGGTCGGCCAGGCAGTGGGCTTCGCCCGAGAGGATGGCCTCCTCGCCGACGAAGAGCAGCACGGCGTCATACGAGGCCGCCTGGGCCGTGAAGGCGGCCAGTTTGGCGGCCGGGATCTTTTCGCGGCTGTATGCGGCTACGGGGTTGTATCCGATGCGCAGCCGGTCGCCATAGGCCGCACGGATGGCGGCCAGCGGGGTGACCGTGTGGTCGGGTTCGCCGTCGAAGGTCCAGGTGCCCAGTTGCTCGGCGGGGGCGTCGGCCATCGGGCCGGCGACCAGTACGCTGCGCAGCGCCGAGGCGTCGAGCGGCAGGACGTTGCCCTCGTTGCGGAGCAGGACGGCCGATTCCTCGGCCGTGCGGCGGGCTGCCTCGAGGTGCTCGGGCGCATAGGTCACCCGGGCGATGCGGGCGGTGTCGATATAGGGGTTTTCGAAGAGCCCGAGGCGGAACTTCACGCGCAGGATGTCGCGCACGGCTTCATCGAGCCGTTGTTCGTTCACCGCCCCCTCGTCGATCAGGTCCTTGAGGTGGAGCGAGAAGACATGCGACATCATGTCCATGTCCACACCGGCGTTGATTGCCTTCATGGCAGCATCCTTCGTGTCGGCAGCGAATCCGTGCGAGACCATCTCGCCGGCCGAGTCCCAGTCCGTCACGACCATTCCGTCGAATCCCCATTCGTTGCGGAGCACCTCCTTGAGCAGAAACCGGTTGCCCGTCGAGGGGATGCCGTCGTTGTCGTTGAACGAGGTCATCAGGGTCATGGCGCCGCTGCGGACGGCCTGCTCGAAGGGCGGCAGGTAGACGTTGCGCAACAGCCGTTCGGTCAGGTAGGTCGAGTTGTAGTCCCGGCCGCTTTCGCTGGCGCCGTAGCCCACGAAGTGTTTGGCGCATGCGGCGATCGAGGTCGGGTCGCCCGTTCCGGTCCCCTGATACCCCCTTACCATGGCGGCTCCCATGGCTGCGGTCAGGCAGGGATCTTCGCCCGCCGATTCGGCGATACGGCCCCAGCGGGGATCGCGCGAAATGTCGAGCATCGGGGAGAAGGTCCAGCGGATGCCGGCTGCCGAGGCTTCGATGGCTGCAATGCGGGCTCCCTGCTCGACCAGTTCGGGATCGAACGTTGCGGCCTGTCCGAGCGGAATGGGGAAGACGGTGCGGAATCCGTGGATCACGTCGCGGGCGATCAGGAGCGGAATGCCCAGACGGCTCTGCTCGATGGCGGCGTGTTGCAGGGTATTGACATCGGCGGGATTGACGACGTTGAGCAGGGAGCCGATCTCCCCGTTGCGGATCTTTTCGCAGAGCTCTTCGGTCGTGCCGTAAACGGTGAGCTGGTTCGTTTGCCCGATTTTCTCCTCGACGGTCATGCGGGAGACGAGTTCGTCGATGCGCTTTTCGATCTGCGCATCGGCCTTATTCTGTCGTGTTGAATCCGACTGGCAGGAGGTGAGAAGCAGGCTCCCTCCCAATAAAATAAGTATGCGTGCAATCATGGCTTTAGGCTGATGTTTTTCGTTTTTGTAAAATTACCCGAAAACAGAGCCGCAAGCAATCGAGTACAACGAATAAGTGGACGAAAGGGAATATTTTATTTGGCGCAATATACTGATATTCAGTCTTTTTCAGACAAGCGTGCCGGCTGGGAAAAGTGGATGCCTTAGGGGTGTCGTACAGCAGCGGGCGCCCCGGATCCGGGGCGCCCGCTGCTGTGTCGGCCGCTTGGGTCAGTCGGAATTCGGCGCTTCGGCTGGCGGCTGCATGTCGGCGTCGTTCTCGCCGGAAAACGACCCGATTTTCTTGACGCGCTCCTCGAAGTCGGCACGCGAGACGCAGGCGTTGCCCTTTACCTTTGCCCGGTAGTTGTAGATCGTATTGACCGAGTAGCGGAGCAGGGCGGCGATCTTCGACGAGTCGGTGATGCCGAGCCGGATCAGGGCGAAGATCCGCAATTCGGTGTTCAACTCGCCGTTCTTGGGCTCGATCCGGGCCTCGGGGCGGAGCAGGGAGTTGAACTCCTCGACGAAATTCGGATAGAGGCGCAGGAACACCTCGTCGAAGGTGCGGCAGAACTCCTCGACGCGCGAATCGATCATCGACGGAGAGTTGAGCTCCTGCAGCAGGTCCTTGGCCGAGCCTGTCGTGAGCCGCTTGCGGATGTGGTTGCGGTAGGCCTTGAAACGGTCGATGTTGTCCGAGCAGATGCCGAGGAACAGGCCGATATACTCCTCCTTGACGGCGTTCGACTCCCTCAACTCGTTGTTGAGTGCCGTCTTGCTTTCGTTGAGTTCGGAGAGCCGGCGGATGTATTCGTTCATCCGACGGTTGTTCTCCTCGAGTTCGAGCCGCATCTGCTCGGAGCGTCTCTTCTGGCGGATTTCGAGTACGGCGATGCCGCAGGCGAACAGAAAGAGGATCGACGAGGCGATGCCGAGTCCGGTGCTGATGCGTATCTGGCGAGTCTTCTGTTCCAGATACGAGGCTTCGATGCGGGGCAGTACGGTGGCGATCTGCCAGGGACGCAACCGGGCGTTGTAGAACTGGGCGTCATTCATCGATACCTTGAGGTAGCGGAACGCCCGCTGCACGTCGTTCTGCGAGGCGAAGAGTATCTGAGAGAGCAGACAGATCGAGGCGTTGTCGCGCGTGGCCGACTGCAGGTCGGCCGTCGCCGAGCGGGCCAGCCAGCATATCTGAGCGTCGGCATGGCCGAGGAATCCCTCGATCAGCGCCTTCGTGTAGGCGTACCCGGCATAGGCGTGCGAGGTGGGTTGTTCGCGTTCGAGCAGCCGGTCGATGATCTCACCGGCTTCGCGGTATTGCTTCCCTCCCATGAGCTTGTCCGCCAGATGGCGCAGGTGCATGTCCGAATCGGGGGGATAGAATGCGAGTACCTGCTCCATGTAGTAACGTCGCGATGCGGAGGCCAGTTTGACCATGTCGGGATTCGTGAAGTACTCGACGGCGGCGTTGCAGAAACGCAGCCGGGTGACGTAGTATTTCCCCAGAAGCGGGCCGGCCAGTTCGGTGGTGTCGATCTGGCGGTCGAGCAGGTCGGCTGCTTCGAGGTAATATCCGGCCGAGGTGTAGAGGTCGGCGATCCTGATGCGGGTTTCGTTGATCCGGCCGGGGAGTCTGCTTTGCAGGGCCAGTTCGAGGTTGGCGCGCAGGTAGTGGAGAGTCGAGTCGAACTGGTAGGCGGCGTAGGCGTCGGCCAGGAGGCTTTGCATGCTGTAGAGTTGGTCGGGGTTGTCGCGGCGCGAATCGAGCAGTTGCGCGAGTTCCCGGATTCGGTCCTGTTTCAGGTCGTTGTATACCGAGTATTGCTCGATGGCGTGGTCGAGTCGTATCAGATCGCTCTTGGAGTTTTCTGACTGATGCGCGGAGACCGTCCGGTGTAGCGACAGGATCGACAGCAGGATGATGATGAGCGTGCGCATGGATTTACGGGGATTTTTGGAAGGAAGATTCCGTAGCAAAAATAAGAATTAAAACCGAAAGATGAAACTTTCGGTTCTTTTTTCTTGTGGCGGCGGACCGTTTGCCGCCTTGCGGGAGCCGGAGTTATGTTGTAAGGCAGACAACGTTCGACTAATCTCTAAATGCTCCGGCTCCGCAAACGGCACTGTTTCCGATTCGGTTTTGTCGGGTACGCTGCGGTCCCGGAAGACGTTCCTGCGTCAGTGCGGAGTGCGCAGGCTCCGGGCGGGACCGCAATGGTCCGTACCGTGTTTCATTTCGGGATTTCGGGAGCCGGGAATGATGTCGATGGAGAAAGACGGAGATTCGTCCATGCGATTCCGACCCGAAAACCCGCGGGTGCAAATCCTCATGTCGTGGCAGGTCTTCTGACTTGTCCCGTCCGCAACGCCTTCCCGGCCTTCGACGGCCAGTGGCAAAGAGTGTTGCGGGCCTCTCCCTTTTCGGAGCGGGGACTCACAGCAGCGAGTACTGTTCCGGATTCGCACCGGATTCCCTATTGTCCCGTCCGGCGGACGAACCACGACGATGCAAAGATAGTTTTTTTTTCGTTTCGTTGGAGCTTTCTGCATGCAAAAAAGGCAAAAAAAGCCCCGGATCCGTCCGGAGTGTGGTCCGAGGCAGGTCCGGGGCAGGTCCGGGGCAGGTCCGGCGTCGTTATTTCTTCTGGGCAGTCGGTGCGAAGGTCCTGGAGAAGGTGCGTGTCGGGATCTCCTCGCGGAAGACGGCGGCCTTCACGGTGTACTCCTTGTCAAGCGCGATCGGGGCGGTGTATACCGGGCTTTCGGCCGTAGGTTCGCTGCCGTCGAGCGTATAGTGGATCGGGGTCTGGTCGATGGTCGAGAGAACGATCTCCTCGGCGCCCGTCTCCGCATTCTTCCGGGGAAGCCCCGTCACGCCGAATACCGTCGTGGCGTAGTTGAGACCCATGCGGTCGTAGATCTGCAGCATGTGGGGCAGGGCTTCGGCAAAGCGCTTCCATTCGCGCGTGCCGCGGTCGCACCACTGCACCTCGCTCAGCGCGGCCACGCGCGGCAGGAGCATGTACTCGAGCTGCTCGTTGGTGGAGATGTACTCGGTCCAGAGGTTGGCCTGCACGCCGATGATGTACTTGCCGTAGTCATTGACCAGCGAATCGGGTACCGGCTCGTAGGAGTAGAGCTTCTCGACGGGCACGTATCCGCCGATGTTGAGCGGCTCGTTCTCGGGGTCCGAAGCCTGACAGTAGTCCAGGTAGCAGTAGGTCGTGGGGGTCATGATGGCGTCGTGGCCCATCTTGGCCGCATAGATGCCGCCCTCGGTGCCGCGCCACGACATGACGGTGGCGTTGGGGGCGAGTTCGCCTTCGAGGATCTCGTCCCAGCCGATGATGCGTCGTCCGTGCTCGTTGAGGAACTTCTCGATGCGGGCCGTCACATAGCTCTGGAGGTAGTGTTCGGCCGAGTGGCGGTCGTCATCCTTCAGACCGAGCGCCTTGATGCGGGCCTGGCAGGCGGGGCACTTCTCCCAGCGGGTTTTGGGGCACTCGTCGCCGCCGATGTGTATGTACTCCGAGGGGAAGAGCTCCATGACCTCCGTGAGCACGTTCTCGAGGAACTCGAAGGTCTTCTCCTTGCCCGGGCAGAGGACATCCTCGAAGACGCCCCAGCCGGTCTCCACCTCGTAGGGGCCGCCCGTGCAGCCCAGTTCGGGATAGCAGGCCAGCGCTGCGAGCATGTGGCCCGGCAGGTCGATTTCGGGAACCACCGTGATGCCGCGGGCTGCAGCGTAGGCCACCACCTCGCGGATCTCGTCCTGCGTATAGTAGCCGCCGTAGGGAACGTTGTCGCACGAGCCCCACTGCTTTTCGATCATCGTGCCCTTGCGCTTGCTGCCGAATTCGGTGAGTTTCGGGTAGCGCTTGATCTCGATGCGCCAGCCCTGGTCCTCGGTCAGGTGCCAGTGCAGCGTGTTGAGCTTGTGCACCACCATCATGTCGATCACCTTCTCGACCTGCTTGGTGTCGAAGAAGTGGCGGGCGACATCGAGGTGCAGGCCGCGGTAGCCGAAGCGGGGGGCGTCCTCGATCGATACGCACGGGATCTCCCACTTGTCCGAGGCTGCCGCCTCTCCACCGTATACGGCTGCGGGAAGCAGCTGCTTGAGGGTCTGTATGCCGTAGATGAATCCGGGCAGCGACGAGGCGCGAAGCGTGGCGCCGGTCTTGGTCACCTCGAGGGCGTAGTGCTCGGCCGGGAGCGTTTCATCGACCCGGAAGCAGAAGCCTCCCTCTTCGGGGGCGGCCGAATAGGTCACTTCGGCCTGTGCACCGGCCACTTCGGCCATGCGGGCTGCAAAGTCGGCCACGATGGCTCGCGTGGGCTCGTCCATCTTCTCGTCGGCGGCGAATGCGGCGCCGGCTGCGTCGAAGGAGCCCGAGCGGGGGGTCAGGTGGTTGGGATAGGGGATCAGCTCGTAGGTGTTGGCTACTTTGGAGCAGCAGCCTCCGAGCAGCAGGCACGAGAGCGCCAAAACGGACAATTTTTTCATAGGGTACTTTTTTTGGTAAAATTTAAAAGGTTGATTCTGTTTGCAAAATTCGTATTTTTCTCGTAAATTCCTAATAAAGTCGGACGATTCTTTTTTCGCCGGACGGGGCCAATACGCTTTCCGGCACGATCCCGGCTGTCGGGGTCCGGGGCGCAGGGCGTGTCCCGTTTGTGCGCTCGGGAATTTTTATTACCTTTGTTGCCCGTATGATGGAGGCATTTCGCAGAAGATACGCTTCGTTGGGAGCCGATTCGCTCGTAGCCCTGTGGCTCGGGATCTGGTGGGTGTGCAATGTGGCACAGGCCGGGCTTGCGCAGCTGGCCAACGACGAGGCCTACTACCACCTGTTCGCCGAACAGCTGGCGTGGGGTTATTTCGACCATCCGCCCGTGACGGCGCTGCTTGTCTGGCTGGGCGAACGCCTCTTCGGCGGCGAGCTGGGCGTGCGTTTCTTCTTCACGGTGCTGCAGCCGCTCTACCTCTGGATCCTGTGGCGGCTGATCCGTCCGGCAGATGCCTCGCGCCGTGATGCGGGGCTCTTCGTGGTCCTTGCGTCCACGACGCTGATGCTGCAGATCTACGGTTTCATCGCCGTGCCCGACGGTCCGCTGCTGATGAGCTCCGCGCTCTTCCTGCTGGCATTCGAACGCTTCTCCGAACGCCGGCCCCGGGCCTGGATGTGGATGGGTGTGGCCATGGCCCTGATGGCCTACAGCAAATACCACGGGGCGCTGGTTGTCCTCTTCTCCCTGGCGGCCAACCCGCGGCTGCTCCGGCGCCCGACGCTCTATCTTTCGGGGGCCGTGGCGGCCCTGCTGCTCGTACCGCACCTGATCTGGCAGTACAACCACGACTGGGCGTCGTTCGTCTACCACCTCTCGTCGCGCAACTCGGTCTTCCGCCCCGACTATGTCGTGGAGTTTCTGGCCAACATGCTCGTGGTCTTCAACCCCTTCTTCGTGCCGCTCTGCGTGCAGGCGTGGCGCAAGGTCCGGCCGCAGACGGCCGCCGGCCGGGCGCTGAAGCTCCTGCCCGTGGCCTTCATCCTCTTTTTCCTGCTCTCGGCCTTCCGGGGCTACGTGCAGCCGCAGTGGGTGATCGTCGCCTGCTTCGGATTCGTGGCCATGCTCTTCGGCTATGTCCGCCGCCATCCCCGCACGCGGCGCTACGTCATGCGGGCGGGCGGTGTGACCCTCGCGCTGCTTGTGCTCGTGCGCCTCGAGATGATCTTCAACCCGCTGGGCATCCGTTTCGAGGTCTTCTACAATCCGGAGAGCTACGGGGCCATCGCCGCCGAGGCCGACGGCCGTCCGGTCGTCTTCCGGCACAGTTACGCGGTGGCGGCCAAGTACCGCTTCTATACGGGCGGCGAGGCCTATTGCCAGCCCAACATCCGTTACCGGACCCACCAGTGGCAGTTCCGCGACGACGACACGCGTTTCGCCGGCCGGGAGGTGCTCGTCGAGTGCCCGGCGCCCTCCGGAGTCGATACGACCGGACGCATCCGGACGATCCGTCTGGCGAACGGGCGGAGTTTCACGTGGTTCGTCGATCCCGATTTCAGGCCGGTCCGCCGGGTCGATGTCTCCTTTGCCGGGCTCCCGGAGCAGACGGCCGCAGGCGACACGCTGCGCCTGGACCTGACCCTCTCGAATCCCTATCCCTACGACATCCCGATCGACGGGGCGACGCGCCTGGCGATGATCTGGAAACACGGGCGGTTCCGGGTCGAGGAGTTTCCCCTGACCAACCGCCTGACGCTCCCTGCCGGCGCTTCGGTGCGGGATACGGTCGTGTTCGGCATCCCGCAGGAGCTGGCGGGTGCGCGCTTCGATGTCGGTTTCGCGCTGGTCCGCGAAGGCTATACCAACTGGTTTAACGGTAAATCCCTCCCGACGGAGGTTCGTCCATGATCGAACAGTTCATCAAATTCTGCGTGGTCGGAGGATCGGGTGTTTTCGTCGATTTCGGCATCACCTACCTGTGCAAGGAGTGGCTGCGTCTGAACAAGTATGTGGCCAACTCGCTGGGTTTCCTCTGCGCTTCGACCTCGAACTACATCTTCAACCGCCTCTGGACGTTCCACAACGAGAATCCCGACATTGCCGGGCAGTACCTGCGCTTCCTGGGCATTGCGGCCGTCGGCCTGGCGATCAACAACGCCACGATCTACCTGCTCCACCATCGGTTCGGAATGAACTTCTACCTTTCGAAACTCTTCGCTACGGGGGTCGTGACCTTCTGGAACTTCTTTATGAACTACTTCTTCACCTTCTGATCCCGCTTCCCGGACAGAAAACCGTTCCGTCGGACTCCGACGGAACGGCCGTATTCGTTTTTCACCCTTGTTCATGTCGTAAGATGGCCCGGACCTTCCTCCCGGGTCCTGGCGGTCTCCCGGCAACAGGAGACCCTATTGGCGTCCGGCAGCCTTGCGGATCGTCCGGAAGGGCAGTCCCAGCACCCCGAAGAAAGCCTCGCGGAAGATGCCTCCCGACATCTTCGAGACCCCCTCGCGCCGCTCGACGAAGATGATCGACACCTCCTTGAGCCGCAGCCCGAGCTTCCAGGCCGTGTACTTCATCTCGATCTGGAAGCCGTATCCCTTCATGCGGATCGCGTCGAGGTCGATCGTCTCCAGCGCCCGGCGGGAGTAGCAGACGAATCCGGCCGTGGCGTCCCGCACGGGAATGCCCGTCACCGTGCGCACGTAGACCGAGGCGAAGTAGGACATCAGCAGCCGCGACATGGGCCAATTGACGACGTTCACCCCCTGCACGTAACGCGATCCGATCACCACGTCGTTGCCCTCGGCGGCCGCGCGGTAGAGCCGCACCAGGTCGTCGGGGTTGTGCGAGAAGTCGCAGTCCATCTCGCAGATGTAGTCGTAGCCGTGGTCCAGCCCCCAGCGGAACCCCGCCAGATAGGCCGTGCCGAGCCCCTGCTTGCCGCTGCGCTCGACCAGATGCAGCCGCCCGGGGAACTTCGCCTGGTGGTCGCGGACGATCGTCGCGGTCCCGTCGGGCGACCCGTCGTCGATGACGAGCAGGTCGAACTCCTCCTCGAGCGAGAAGACCTTCGAAATCATTGCGGCGATGTTCTCCTTTTCGTTGTAGGTGGGGATGATTACGAGTTTACGCATGATCGGGTGTTTTGTTTCCAATACACAAATATACGATTATTTTGCAGAATGCCGCCGCTGCGGGCCGTTATTTTACCGGACGTTTCCAGGTCCGGACCAGCGCCTTGTCCGTGTCGCTCACGCGGTACGACTCGACGATCTTCTGCAGGGCCTTGTTGTGCGTCCAGTCGTCGAGCGGCGACGAGCGGAGCCACGGGCGGGTCTGCCGCGGGCACTTGACGAAGCAGACCGAGACGGCCCAGGCCACGCCCATGCGGGCGTAGTAGCCCGTATGGCGGATCTCCCCCAGCCGTTCGAGCAGGGCATCGATGTGCTCTTCGTCGATGAAGTTCGCGGTCGCCATGACCGTGGCGAAACGCACGCCGAACTCGTCCCCGGAGCGGAAGTAGGGCTGGATGAAACTCCACATCGGCTCCCGCTCGGCGGGACGCAGCCGCCAGCAGGAGCAGTCGCACACGGCCCAGTTGTCGATCTTCGGGATGAAGCGCTCCACATAGCGCAGCTTCTCCTCGGGCGGGCATTTCGCGTAGCCGATGACCAGCCCCTGCAGCATCCGCTCCTCATAGTAAAGGTCTTCGGCCGCTTTGAGGTAGCTGCGCCAGTCGCCGCGGGCCGTCTCGCGGGCGATCTGCCGCAGCAGGGGCAGGCGGATGCCGATGATGCGGTCGATGCCGGGAAGCAGCGACTGCTGGAAGTCGCGGTAGGCGGTGTCGGCCATGCCGAGGAGTCGTTCGCGGAGTGTCATGGTCTCGTCGTTTTTGGGGCAGGCCGCCGCTCCGGAACCGGACCGGACGGCCTCTTCGCGGTGTTGTGCATGTGCCGCGGGATACGTGCAAAAATAGGCTTTTTTCGGGAAATGGTGCGTCGTTTCGTATAAAAAGATTAACTTTGTGGGAGATGCGGCCGGACATGGCCGCGGCGAAAACGGGTATCTATGGCGTCGATGGAGCGTGATCCGATTGCGGGTGTTCCGGCTTCCGGGGGAAGTCCGGAGGCTGTTCCGTGTCCCGATGCGGAGGCCGTCCGGCCGTGCATCCGGGTCGTCCGGCAGGTGACGCCGGATCTTGTGGAGGCGTTGGGGCGTCTTCTGCCCCAGCTTTCGGAGCGGTTGCAGGCTCCCGATGCGGAGGCGCTCCGGCGGATTGTCGGGTCGTCCTCTTCGGTGTTGCTCGTGGCCGAATGCGGCGGGTGCATCGTCGGGTCCCTGACGCTGGTGTGGTACGACGTTCCGTCGGGCCGCAAGGCGTGGATCGAGGATGTGGTGGTCGATGCCGCCCGGAGGGGTGCGGGCATCGGTGGGGCGCTGGTCCGCGAGGCGTTGTCGCAGGCTGCGGCCGCCGGGGTGCCGCGCGTCATGCTGACCTCGTCGGCGGCGCGCCGTGCGGCGCGGGCCCTCTACCGCAAGGTGGGATTTGAGGAGGCGGAGACTGCGGTCTTCGCCCGAAAAACGGATAAACTATGAAAAAGTTGCTGAAAATCGCGGGTGTGACGCTGGGCGTCCTGCTGCTCGTCGCGCTGGTGGCGCCGATGGCGCTGCGGGGGAAGATCTCCGACATCGTGAAGCGGGAAGCCAACGGCATGCTGGCTGCGAAACTCGATTTCGAGCGGCTGAACATCAGCCTGCTGCGCCACTTCCCGCATGCGTCGGTCGAACTCAGGGGGCTGACGCTGGGTGCCGGCCGCTTCGAGGGCGATACGATCGCCGCGGCCTCGCGCATTTCGGTCGTGGTCGATCTCATGTCGCTGTTCGGCGACAGCGGATTCGAGGTGACCAAGGTGATCCTGGCCTCGCCCTCGCTCCATGCGCACAAACTTGAGGACGGCGCCGTGAACTGGGACGTGATGAAGCCTTCGGACGAGGCTGCACCGGCCGAGACGGAGGAGACCGCCGGCGGGGAGTCCTCCGAGGGAGGATCGGCCTTCCGGCTTTCGGTCCGCGACTTCCGGATCTCGGATGCCTCGATCCGCTACGAGGACGACTCCACCGGGATGCGTTTCTCGACGACACCCCTCTCGCTGCGCCTTCGCGGCGACCTTTCGGCCGATCATACGTCGCTCGACCTGAAGATGAAGGCCGGGGCCCTGCGGCTTGTCTCGGGCGGCATTCCGCTGCTGAGCGATGCCGAGTCGGAGTTCGAGGCCTCGATCGATGCCGACCTGGCGAACGGGCGCTATACCTTCTCGGAGAACCGCTTGCGGCTCAATGCCATCGAACTGACGCTCGACGGATGGGCCGAGACGGGCGACGAGTCGCTGAACCTCGACATGCGGGCCGCCTGCGAGGAGGTCCAGTTCAAGGACGTGCTGTCGCTCGTGCCGGCTCTCTATACGCGTGACTATCGCGGCCTTCAGGCCTCCGGCGAACTCTCCATGTCCCTTTGGGCCAAGGGAGAGATGCGGGGCAGCACACTTCCGGCCTTCGAGTTCAAAACCGAGGTGCGCGACGGCAGTTTCCGCTATGCCTCGCTTCCGGCCGGGGTGACCGACATCGGCCTTGACCTGTCGGTCACGAATCCGGGCGGCACCATGGACCGTACGGAGGTCGATCTCTCGGAATTCGGCTTCACCATGGCCGGGAACAGGGTTGCGGCTACCCTCTATGCCACCCATCTTGCCAGCGATCCGACCTTCCGGGCTTCGGCTTCCGGACGGGTCGATCTGGGGACGGTCGGCAAGGCATATCCGCTGGAGAAGGGCACCGAACTCGGCGGCCGCATTGCGGTCGATGCCCAGGTTTCGGGACGGATGTCCGACATCGAGAAGAACCGCTACGACAAACTCGGGGCCAAGGGCACGCTTGTCGTCGAGGAGCTGGGGCTCACGCTCCCGCAGCTTCCCGACGTGAAGATCCGCCGTGCCGCGGCGACCATATCGCCTGCGGCGCTGACCCTCGGGGAGTTCGGGCTGACGGTCGGACGCAGCGACGTGGAAGCCAACGGCCAGCTGACCAACTACATCGGCTATCTGCTGCGCGGAGACCGTCTTTCGGGCCGGCTCTACGTGCAGTCGGATTGCCTCGATCTCAACGAACTGCTCTCCTCGGCGACCTCGGCGCCTGCTGCCGGGGAGACGGACGGCGATCCTGGCGATGCGGCAGAGGAGGTGGCGGCCGCCACCGAGCCGCTTGTCGTGCCGCAAAACCTCGACCTTTCGCTCAACGCCGACCTGAAGGAGGTGCTCTTCCAGAAGATGACCCTTTCGGATGTATCGGGCGAGATCCGCGTTTCCGGAGGTGCCGTGTCGCTCGAGCGTCTGTCGCTCGGTGCATTCGGCGGCAAGGCCACGGCCTCGGGGCGTTTCTCGACGGCCGGCGAGCGTCCTTCGCTGTCGCTTGCGGCCAGCATGTCGAAGGGCTCCTTTGCCAAGACCTTCGAGCAACTGGAGGTCGTGCAGCAACTGGCCCCGGTCTTCGAGAAGACGGGCGGGGACTATTCGCTTTCGCTCGACCTCTCGACGGCGCTCGACGCCTCGCTTTCGCCCGACCTCGGGACGCTGACCGCTTCGGGCGAACTGCGGTCGGAGCACATCGAGATCCAGAACCTCAAGGCGTTCGATGCGCTGGCCACGGCCCTCAAGAACGACAATCTGCGCCGCATCGAGGCGCGTGACGTGGCTGTCCGCTTTGCCGTGCGCGACGGCCGGGTGACCACCCAGCCGTTCGACCTCCAACTGGGCGACGTCGCCGTGAACCTCGGCGGCTCGACCGGTCTTGACCAGACGATCGACTATACGGCGCGCGTCTCGTTGCCCGACAACGGGATCCTGCAGACGGTCGATGTGGGGATCGGCGGTACGTTCACCGACCCGAAGGTCTCGCTCGACGTGAAGCAGGCTGCCGAACAGGCTGTCAAGAATGTCGTGGACGAGCAGATCCAGAAGCTGACGGGCAGCGAATCGCTCTCGGATGAGGTTGCCAAACAGGCCGAGAACCTGCGTGCCGAGGCCGAACGTGCCGGCAACAAACTGATCGAGGCCGCCCGCGAGCAGCGTACGAAGCTCGTCGAGGCGGCTGCGTCGAAGGGAGCGCTGGCCAAACTGGCAGCCGAGAAGGCGGGCGACAAACTGGTCTCGGAGGCCGAGAAGCAGGCCGAGAACCTGCGCACCGAGGCCGAACGTCAGATTGAAAAACTCACTTCATCCGCAGACTGACCGCAATGTTCCTCATCTTTGCCGTCATCTTCGGAGGCATCCTCTCGGGGCGTCTGCTTCGCGGCAGACGCCTCGGCTTTGTCCAGCCGGCGATCACCGCGATCATCTGGCTGTTGCTGTTCCTGTTGGGAGTCGAGGTCGGCTCCGACCCCGAGGTGGTCGGTGGTTTGGCCACGCTCGGAGTTGCGGCGCTCGCCGTCTTTGCATGCTCCATTGTCGGGAGCATTGCAGCCTCGTGGCTGTTGTGGCGACGTATCCGCCGGCATCGTAGCTGTGGGGCCGGGGTGGCCGGCGAGACAGCCGATTCCGGAGACGGGTCAGCCGGAGAGTCGTCCGGGCAATCGATGTGGGCCGCCCTGAAGGGAAGCCTCGTCATCGTGGCCTTCTTTGTGGCGGGAAGCTTCGTCGGCCTCTTCGCGCCGTTCAACGTGGCCGGTACGGGAATCAGCACCTGGGTCCTCTATGCCCTGATGTTCTGCGTCGGCATCACGCTCGGCCACGACGCCTCGCTGGCCGGCCGTGTCCGGCAACTCGATCCGCGACTGGCCCTGCTGCCCCTCGCCACGGCCTTCGGCACGCTGCTCGGTGCTGCCGCCTCGGCGCTCCTGCTGCCCTGGAGTGTGGCCGATACGCTGGCCGTCGGCGCCGGGTTCGGATACTATTCGCTCTCGAGCATCTTCATTACCGACCTCCGGGGCCCCGAGCTGGCCACCGTTGCTCTGCTCTGCAACGTCATGCGTGAGATCTTCACCCTGCTTGCCGCACCCCTTGTCGCCCGCCTTTTCGGCCCGCTTGCCGCCGTGTCGATCGGCGGAGCCACGACCTTCGATACGACCCTGCCGATCATCACCCGGGCGGCCGGACGGCCCTATGCCGTGGTCTCGATCTTCCACGGGTGCGCGTTGGATTTCAGCGTGCCGTTTCTGGTAACCTTTTTCTGCTCGCTCTGAAACGCCCGTAAATCAAGCGACCCGCCCCGGATGCCCGGGGCGGGTCGCTTGCGTCCATTCTGCCTCATACCCGGATGTAGCTCTTGAGCGCCTCGACATACTCGGCGAAGGCATCGCGTCCGGAGTCGGTAATGCGGCACAGGGTGCGGGGCATCTTGCCGCGGAAGCTCTTCTCGATCTCGATGTATCCCGCCTTTGCCAGTTTGTCCAACTGCACGGAGAGGTTCCCGGCCGTCGCTCCGGTCTGCTGGCGGAGGAAGACAAAGTCGGCGCTTTCGACCCCGATGAGGATCGACATGACGGCCAGCCGCAGCTCCGAGTGCAACAGGGGATTCAGCTCTTTGAACACGGCTTTCGGGTTATGTGTTGAAAAATGAATCCGGGGAGCAGCAGGAGCAGCACACCGTGTGCGGCCAGTTCGAGCAGCCATGTGCCGCTGCCGAAGTCGAAGGGAGCCCGGAAGGTCCACTCGAAAGCCCAGATCATTTCGGCGAGGGCGAGACCGGTCAGTGCGGCGAACGATCCCGAGTGCTGCGACCCTTTGCCCCGATAGAACTCCGAGGTGACTGCAAGGGCTGTGCCCAGCAGCAGTTGTACGACGCCCACGGGATTCATCGAGTGGTCGGCCAGCGCGGCGGCATAGACGATCGCTGCGAAAGAGAGCATTGCGGGGTAGCACCAGATTTGGATGAGCAGTCGGTCGAACCCCGTGCAGGTACGTCCCGTGCGGCGGTCGTGTACGCTTATCCCGATATAGGCACAGACGAAGGGGATGAAGGCGCTCCACAGAATCTGCGGCGTGCCCGTGAGTCTCCACAGTCCGTATTCGAGCAGGGATGTGAGCGTGAGAACCGTTCCCCACAGGATGAAGTGGCCGCCGCGTACACGGTTCATGCGCCGCATGTTGCTCTCGAAGACGCGGGCGATAAGCTCCAGCGCCTCCTTTTCCGGAAGGCGGTTGTCAGCAGGTTCCATGGTTCTTCTCTTTTTCTTGTTTTGCGCGGCAGTTGATGATGTGGCCCGGGATGACCATCATCACGAGGAAAATGGCCGCGAAGATCAGGATCTCGAAGTTGAGGTACGCGGCGTCGATTCCGGTCGTTCCGGAGAGCCGCTTCAGGTAGAAGTCGTAGAAGGCGAAGAGCGTCGAGAGGCCCATGCCCGCGAATCCGGCCACGGTGTAGATCTTCGAGCGGACGATCAGGCCCGTAGAGGCGGCGCCGATCGACATCGTGAGGCTGATGAGCGCGAAGAGGCTCGGACGGTAGGAGAGTCCGTGGAAGAGGCAGAGCAGGAAAATCGGGATCAGCGCAAGCGAGCAGACCAGCCACAGTATCTGGACGATCCGGTCGATCTCCGTGCGCGGGTCGGTGGGCCGCTTTTCGGGGAAGAGGCGCATGAGCGTATAACCGAGCACGGGGATCAGAAACCAGCTCAGGCTCCAGTTCGGATCGGCGCCCGTGAGATTGAGCGCGTAGTTGAGCAGCGAGATGCCGACGGTCGTGTAGCCCCAGATGAGAAACGGGCGGCCCGAGTGGCGCTCGAGGCGTTGGCGGGTGTTGCGGATCATGCGGCCGATGAGCTCCAGGCTTTCGGCGGCATCGAGGCGTTTTTCTTCCATGATGCTTGCGGATTACGGGGTTAAAGATAGCGATTTATTTTTGTTCCGGGATGCGGTCGCGAGTTTGTTCGTCATGTGCGGCCGGCGATTCCGGGCCGAAGTCGTAGCGCAGGGCGATGCTGCAGCCGCGTGAGAGCTCCTCCCTGCGGATCGTGGGCGAGCAACACCCCTCGGCCGGGCGGCCGTCGTCGCGGCGGTCGAGCCGGTAGTTGCTGTTTTCGTCGTGATAGGCGTAGAGTGTCACCGAGTCGGAGCGGATGCCGCCGATCTCGATGACGGCATTGCCGTTTGCGGGCTCTGCCATCCCGTGCTGCTGCGTTGTTCCGTCCTGGATCATCCACAGTATGCGCCCCTTGTCGGAGCGAAGCCCCGAGATGGTGATTTTCAGCGGTTCGGCGGCTGTGGCCATGACGGCCGAGCCGAGAGCCAGAATCAGGCAGACAAGTCGTGTTTTCATGGTATTGGTTTTTGGTGGTTTCAACGGTAGTCGCGCTCCTCGTCGCAATCGGGCAGACGCCGGAGGTTGGTTTCGCGATCGGTCTTTTCCATGTTTTCCCGGGTTTGGCTCCTCGCGGAGGTTGTTTCACAGATGCAAATATAAAGTAGTTTATAAAATAAACCAAATTTTCAAATAAAAAAATTCCTCCTCTCCCCCGAAAAGGTGAACCCGGACGGGGTGTGTCGGGCGGCACCGGACGGATCGGGCGAAAACAGGTCGGGGTGTGTGTGAAGGGATGGAAGGGGAGGGGAGCCGGCCGGACTACCTGCCCTTATCGACCAGCGCTGCCCATTCGGGATGCCGCTCGACGTAGCGGATGATGAAGCTGCACAGCGGCCGGAAGCGCAGCCCCCGGTCGCGGATGTCCCTGAGTGCGGCCTCGACCAGCTCGCGTCCGATTCCCTGCCCCTCGAAGCGGGGCGGAACGATGGTGTGCGTCAGGATGCGGCAGCCCGGCTGCTCTTCGTATTCGAGGATCGCCACATCGCCGTCGAGTTCCAGTTCGTAGCGGTGTCTGGCCGTGTTGTCCGTGACCGTGTGTGGGTTCTTCTCCATGTTGCTGCGGTTTTTTGCCGGAACCCCTCCAAATATGGTTCCGAAATCGTATTTTTGCGGGCGATGATGGACCGTATCGCCGACATATTGCTTGACTGGTACGCCCGCGAGGGGCGCGACCTGCCGTGGCGCCGGACCCGCGACCCCTACCGCATCTGGCTTTCCGAGGTAATCCTCCAGCAGACGCGCGTGGCGCAGGGAATGGACTATTACCTGCGCTTTACGGAGCGCTTTCCCGATGTCCGCGCCCTGGCCGCCGCTTCCGAGGACGAGGTGCTCAAACTCTGGCAGGGGCTCGGCTACTACTCCCGGGCGCGCAACCTCCATGCCGCCGCCCGCGAGGTCGTCGCCCGTTTCGGCGGCCGCTTCCCCTCCGACTATGAATCGGTGCGCTCGCTGCGCGGTGTGGGCGACTACACCGCTGCGGCCGTCTGCTCGGCCGCCTTTGACGCCCCCTGTGCCGTCGTGGACGGCAATGTCTACCGGGTGCTTTCGCGGCTGTTCGATGTCTCCGAGCCGATCGACACCGCGGCCGGCCGGAAGGCCTTCGCCGAACTGGCGCAGACGCAGCTCGACCGCCGCGCTCCGGGGCGCTACAACCAGGCCATCATGGACTTCGGGGCGCTGCAATGTACCCCTTCGTCGCCCCGTTGCGGAGCGTGTCCCCTCTCGGAGGGTTGCCTGGCCCTGGCGGCCGGCACCGTGGCCGACCGTCCCGTCAGGCAGGGCCGCACGCAGCTCCGCGACCGCTGGTTCAACTACCTGCACGTCACCTCCGGCGATTGGACACTGCTCTGCCGCCGCGAGGGGCGCGACATCTGGCAGGGGCTTTATGAGTTTCCGTTGATCGAGACTCCGGCGGCCGTCGATTTCACCGGCCTGACTTCCGGGCCGCGCTTTGCCGAACTGCTCGGCGATGCTCCGTGGCGGCTGCTCGGCAGCGTCGTCCTGCCCCCGCACCGTCTTTCGCACCGGACGATCCATGCCGTCGTCCACCGCATCGAGACCCCTTTGCTGACCCCTGCGGCCCGGGGCATGGCCGTCGCGAGCGACTCGCTCGGGGAGTATGCCGTTCCGCGGCTGATCGACCGCTACCTGATCAAATACCAGAGGTAGGCGATATAGATCGCCAGAAACAGAGCGCCTTCCCAGCGGTCCACGCTCCGGCGTCGGAACGTGAAGGCCGTGACGAAGAGCAGCAGCGAACTCAACACGACCATGCCGAAATCGACGATCGTGATGCCGCCCGGCGTGAGCGGCCGGATCGTGGCGCTCAGACCGAGGATCAGCAGGATGTTGGCGATGTTCGATCCGATGACGTTGCCCAGCGCCATGTCCGACTTGCCCTTGACGAGCGAGACGACCGACGAGGCCAGCTCGGGCAGCGATGTGCCTCCGGCCACCAGTGTCAGGGCAATGACCGATTCGCTCACCCCGAGTTTCCGGGCAATGGACGTGGCGCTGTCGAGGAAGAGCTCGCCGCCGAAGATCAGTCCGGCCAGTCCTCCCGCAATCATCACCGCCATGAGCCATCCGGCCATCGGCCGGCGTCCTGCCGTCTCTTCGGCCGGTGGACCCGAGCGCCGTGCCTGGCGGATCGAGTAACCGATCAGCAGGATGTAGAGCACAAGCATCGCCACTCCGTCGCCGCGTCCGATGCGGTCGGGTGCCCCGCCGCGGAAGATCGAGTCCGAAACCAGTGCCAGCAACAGCAGCGAGGCGACCATGCCGAAGGGGATGTCGCGGCGGATGTTGCCGCGCGTGAGCGGCAGCGGGCGGATCAGGGCGCAGACGCCCAGGATCGCGAAGACGTTGAAGATGTTCGACCCGACGACGTTTCCGATCGCCACGTCACTCTTGCCGGCGATCGACGAGAGCAGCGAGACGACCAGTTCGGGGGCCGAGGTGCCGACGGCCACGATGGTCAGTCCGATGATGAATTCCGGAACGCGGAAACGCTGGGCGAGGGCCGCCGAACCGTCGGTCAGAAAGTTTGCGCCGGCGAGGATCAGCCCCAGCCCGACGACGAGCAACAGAATATCCATGGTGTCAGTTCAAGAGTATCAGGCTGGCGGCCATGATGGCCATGCCGGCCACCACGCCGTAGATCGACGTGTGGGCCTCGCCGTATTCGCGGGCGGCCGGGAGCAGTTCGTCGATCGAGATGAAGACCATGATTCCCGCCACGCCGGCCAGGATGCAGCCCATGAGTGTCGCCGACATGAAGGGCATCAGTACCAGATAGGCCAGCAGGGCGCCGACGGGCTCGGCCAGGCCCGAGAGCAGCGAGAGGCGGAAGGCCTTGCCGCGGTCGCCCGTAGCGTAGTAGACGGGAACGGAGACGGCGATGCCTTCGGGAATGTTGTGGATGGCGATGGCCGCGGCGATGGCTACGCCGAGGGTCATGTTGTCCACGGCCGACGTGAAGGTGGCGATACCTTCGGGAAAGTTGTGGATGGCGATGGCCAGCGCCGTCAGCACGCCCATGCGCATGAGCTTCGGGTTGCGGGGCTGTTTGTCCATCTCCTCGACCCTGTGGGCCTCGTGGGGGTTTTCGACCGACGGAACGAGGCGGTCGATGATGCCGATCAGCAGGATTCCCGCAAAGAAGCTGGCCACGGTGACCACCGAGCCCAGCCGGGGGCCCCATTCGGCCGTGAGCGAGAGGTTGGCTTCGTGAAACAGCTCGACGAACGAGACGTAGATCATCACGCCGCCCGAGAGGCCGAGCGAGAAGGAGAGCAGGCGCTTGTTCGTGCGCCGTGCGAAGAAGGCGATGGCGCTGCCGATGCCGGTCGCCAGACCGGCGCCGAGCGTGAGCAGCAGCGGGACGAGTATGTTCGTGTCCATGCGTTTTTTCGTGTTTGGTCCGACTTGCGGGCGGGCGGCGGAAGGCTGCATCCTTATATAAGTATTACCTTTGTCGCATGGCTTCCGCTCCGTTGCTTCCGGGGGCAAAGATAGTGCTTCCGGCGGAAAAAAACGATCCCGAAGGATCGGTATTTCTTATGATGCCATCAGCTCCGCCCGCTGTGGGGTGTCGAAAAATTTTTCTGTCCAAAGGTTTGCACGCTCCGCGAAAATGCCTTACCTTTGTACACAATTATAGCGAGACCCGTATCCTATGAATTGTAACCACGACATCTCTTCGGCGCAGGTTTTCCGGCAGCACGACTATTGGTCGGGGTTTCAGTCTCCGTCGGATGCGGGATTTGTTGTTTCATTAGGGTAACTGTTTCGGTTGCCCTATTTTTTTGCGCCTCAAAGGATGAGAACCATTTACACCGACGCACGGATTTTCCGCGGCGGCCGCTTCGAAACGGGCGAAATCGCCGTCGAACAGGGATGCATCGTCCCGGTCGGCGAGCGGCGTGCCGACGACCGCATCGTCCGCCTCGGCGGGCGCTGGCTCGTGCCGGGACTCGTGGACGTGCATGTCCACCTGCGCGAGCCGGGATTCCCGCAGAAAGAGACCATCGCCACGGGAACGGCCGCAGCCGCACGCGGCGGCTATACGACCGTCTGCTCGATGCCGAACCTGAATCCCGCACCCGACTCCCCGGAGCATCTGGCCCGGCAGACGGAGATCATCCGCCGCGACGCCGCGGTGCATGTGGTGCCCTATGCGTCGATTACCGTGGGGCAGCGCGGCTGCGGGGAGTTGGTCGATTTTGCCGCCCTGGCCCCCGAGGTCGTGGGCTTCTCCGACGACGGGCGCGGCGTGCAGTCGGCCGAGTTGATGGAGGCGGCGATGCGCCGCGCGGCGGCTGTCGGACGGCCGATCGTCGCCCACTGCGAGGTGGACGATCTGCTGCACGGCGGATACATCCACGACGGCGCCTACTGTCACGAGCACGGACACAAGGGAATCTCGTCCGAGAGCGAATGGCGTCAGGTCGAGCGCGACATTGAGTTGGCCGCCCGGACCGGATGCCAGTACCATGTCTGTCACGTTTCGACAAAGGAGAGCGTCGAACTGGTCCGGCAGGCCAAGGCCCGGGGGCTCCGCGTGAGCTGCGAGACGGCGCCGCACTACCTGCTGCTTACCGACGACGACCTGCGCGAGGAGGGCCGCTTCAAGATGAATCCCCCGCTGCGGAGCCGCGAGGACCGCGAGGCGCTCATCGCAGGCATTCTCGACGGGACGATCGAGGTGATCGCCACCGACCATGCACCCCATACGGCCGAGGAGAAACTCCGCGGCCTGGCCCGCAGTGCGATGGGCATCGTGGGGCTCGAGTGCGCCTTTCCGCTGCTCTGCCGCTATCTGGTCGGGCGGGGGATAATCACGCTCGAGCAGCTGATCGGGCTGATGGCCGTCAATCCGCGCCGGATCTTCGGTCTCGGAGGCGGCACGGAGGAGGGCGATGCGGCCGACTTCACGGTTCTCGACCTCGAGGCCGAATACCGGATCGACCCGGCGACCTTCCGCTCGAAGGGGCGCGCCACGCCCTTCGCCGGATGGCCCGTCCGCGGGCGGGCCGTGCTGACGGTGGTCGGCGGCCGCGAAGTGTATGATTACGACAATTGCAAATTCAAATAGAGAAGGATGAAGCCATTTACCAAAAAAATTGTCCTGGAGGACGGCCGCGAGTTCTACGGCTACGGTTTCGGTGCCGACCGCGAGGCGATCAACGAAATCGTCTTCAATACCTCGATGGTGGGGTATCAGGAGATCATGTCCGATCCGTCGTACACGGACCAGATGGTCGTGATGACCTATCCGCTGATCGGCAACTACGGCATGACCGACGAGGACTACGAGACCAAGACGCCGACCATCGGCGGCATGATCGTGCGCGAGTACAACGACACGCCCTCGAATTTCCGCTACACGAAGACCCTGCACGAGGTGCTCGAGGAGCACGGCATTCCGGCCATTTCGGGAGTCGATACCCGGGCGCTGACGCGGATCATCCGCGACGAGGGCAGCCAGAAGGTGATCGTCACCGACGCCTCGACCCCCTGCGAGGAGGCCCTGCAGCGGCTGCGTGCCTACGAGATGCCCCACGACATGGTTTCGCGCGTGAGCTGCCGCAAGCGGTGGATGTCGCGCGTGCCCAACCACAAGTGGGATGTCGTGGCCATCGACTGCGGCATCAAGTACAACATCGTGCGGCTGCTCAACCGCGTGGGTTGCAACGTGATCGTCATGCCCTACAACTCCACGGCCGAGGAGGTGATGGCATTCCATCCCGACGGCCTCGTCCTCTCGAACGGCCCCGGCAATCCGGAGGACGTGAAGCCGGTGATCGAACTGGTCAAGCAGCTGCGGGGCCGCCTGCCGATCTTCGGCATCTGCATGGGTCACCAGCTCATCTCGCTGGCCTACGGCGCACGGACCTTCAAGATGAAGTTCGGGCATCGCGGCGCCAACCACCCGGTCAAGAACCTGCAGACCGGAAAACTCGAGATCACGAGCCAGAACCACAGCTATGCCGTGGATATCGACTCGCTCGAGGGCACGGGGCTCACGCTGACGCACGTCAATCTGCTCGACGGCACGGCCGAGGGCGTGGAGTGCGCCGCCGAGGGCGTCTTCTCGATGCAGTACCCCGAGAGCGCTTCGGGGCCGCAGGACAGCGCTTATTTGTTCGGAAAGTTCACTAAAATCATGGAGGAGTTCAGACATGCCTAAAAGAAAAGATATCAAGAAGGTGATGGTCATCGGGTCGGGCCCGATCGTGATCGGTCAGGCCGCCGAGTTCGACTATGCGGGTACGCAGGCGTGCCTCGCACTCAAGGAGGAGGGGTACGAGGTGATTCTGGTGAATTCCAACCCGGCCACGATCATGACCGACACGCATATTGCCGACAAGGTCTACATGGAGCCGCTGACGCTCGAATACGTGGCCAAGATCATCCGTTACGAGCGTCCCGACGCCATCGTGCCGGGGCTGGGCGGCCAGACGGGTCTGAACCTGGCCGTACAGCTGGCCAAGAAGGGCATCCTCCGGGAGTGCCAGGTCGAGATCCTCGGCACGTCGTTCGAGTCGATCGAGCAGGCCGAGGACCGCGAGCTCTTCAAGGAGCTGTGCGAGTCGCTGGGTGAGCCGGTGCTTCCGTCGGAGGTGGCGAACTCGGTCGAGGAGGCCGTGGAGATCGCCGCGAAGATCGGCTATCCGGTGGTGCTGCGCCCGGCCTTCACGCTGGGCGGTACGGGCGGCGGATTCGCCGACGACGAGCAGGAGCTGCGCGAGCTGATGCGCCACGCACTGTCGCTCTCGCCCGTACACCAGGTGCTCGTCGAGAAGAGCATCAAGGGCTACAAGGAGATCGAGTACGAGGTGATGCGCGACCGCAACGATACGGCCATCAGCATCTGCTGCATGGAGAACATCGACCCGGTCGGCATCCATACGGGCGACTCGATCGTCGTGGCCCCGAGCCAGACGCTCACCAACAAGGAGTTCCAGATGCTGCGCGATTCGGCGCTGAAGATCATCCGCGCGCTGAAGATCGAGGGCGGCTGCAACGTGCAGTTCGCACTCGACCCGCTGTCGTTCAAATACTACCTGATCGAGGTCAATCCGCGCGTGTCGCGCTCCTCGGCCCTCGCGTCGAAGGCTTCGGGATACCCCATCGCGCGCGTCAGCGCCAAGATCGCCGTGGGCCTGACGCTCGACGAAATCCGCATTGCCAATACCCCGGCCTCGTTCGAGCCGACGCTCGACTACGTCGTAACGAAGGTGGCGCGTTTCCCGTTCGACAAGTTCGCCGACGCCTCGAACAAGCTCGGCACGCAGATGAAGGCCACGGGCGAGGTGATGTCGATCGGCCGCACGATGGAGGAGTCGCTGCTCAAGGCGGTGCGTTCGCTCGAGACGGGCGTCTGCCACATCTACCACAAGAAGTTCGACTCGTGGTCGAACGACGACCTGCTGGCCTACATCAAGGAGGGTACCGACGACCGTCTGTACGCCATTGCCCAGCTCATCCGCGGCGGCGTCGATCTGGCGCTGATCTACAACAACACGAAGATCGACATGTTCTTCCTCGAGAAGTTCAAGAACATCGTCGAGTTCGAGCATGTCGTGCGCGCCCGTCCGATGGATCCCGAGACGCTGCGCGATGCCAAGCGCATGGGCTTCAGCGACAAGTTCATCGGCCAGCTGTGGGGGCTTTCGCAGCACGATGTCTACCGCCTGCGCGAGAAGAACAACATCTTCCCCGTCTACAAGATGATCGACACGTGCGCCAGCGAGTTCGACTCCTACGTGCCCTATTTCTACTCGACCTACGAGCAGGAGAACGAATCGAAGGTCAGCGACAAGGAGAAGATCGTCGTGCTGGGTTCGGGCCCGATCCGCATCGGTCAGGGTGTCGAGTTCGACTATTCGACCGTACACGCCATCTGGTCGATCCGCGAGGCGGGCTACGAGGCCATCATCATCAACAACAACCCCGAGACCGTCTCGACCGACTATACCACCAGTGACAAACTCTATTTCGAGCCGCTTACGGTCGAGGACGTGATGAATGTCATCCACCTCGAAAAGCCGAAGGGCATCGTCGTCTCGCTCGGCGGACAGACGGCCATCAACCTGGCCGAGCCGCTGGCGCGGCTGGGCGTGCCCATCATCGGCACCGACTGCGAGGCGATCCGCAACGCCGAGGACCGCGGCTGCTTCGAGAAGATCATGGAGGAGCTGGGCATCCCGCAGCCCGAGGCCGAGGCCGTGACGGACATCGAGGCCGGAGTGCGTGCCGCAGCCCGCATCGGCTATCCGGTGCTGGTGCGTCCGAGCTACGTGCTGGGCGGCCGCGCCATGCAGATCGTCTCGAACGAGGAGCGCCTGCGCCACTACCTGCAGACGGCCGTCGAGGTCAATGAGGACTCTCCGGTTCTGGTAGACCGCTACATCATGGGCAAGGAGCTGGAGGTCGATGCCATCTGTGACGGCAAGGATGTCTTCATCCCGGGCATCATGGAGCATGTCGAGCATACGGGTATCCACTCGGGCGACTCGATCAGCGTCTATCCGACCTTCAGTGTCAGCCAGAAGGCCAAGGACAAGATCATCGACTATACGGTCAAGCTGGGTCTGCGCATCGGCATCGTGGGCCTCTACAATATCCAGTTCATCGTTGCCGGCGACGACGACGTCTACGTCATCGAGGTCAATCCGCGCTCGTCGCGTACGGTGCCGTTCCTCTCGAAGTCCACGGGCGTGCAGATGGCGCACATCGCCACGCAGGTCATCCTGGGCAAGTCGCTGCGTGAGCAGGGCATCACGGAGGTCTACGGGCGGGAGAAGCAGCGCTGGTACGTCAAGGCCCCGGCCTTCTCGTTCGCCAAGATCCGCGGTGTGGACTCTTACCTCTCGCCCGAGATGAAATCGACGGGCGAGGCGATCGGCTACGACGACAAACTCACGCGCGCCCTCTACAAGGCCCTGCAGGCCACGGGCATGCACGTGTCGAACTACGGAACGATCTTCGTCACGATCGCCGACCAGGACAAGCAGCAGGCGCTGCCTCTCGTGAAGCGCTTCTACGACCTGGGCTTCAACATCGAGGCGACGACCGGAACGGCCGAGTTCCTGCGCGAGCACGGCATCCGCACCCGCACGCGCCGCAAGCTGAGCGAGGGCAGCTCGGAGATCATCGAGGCCCTGCGCCAGGGACACATCAGCTACGTGATCAACACGATCGACATCAACCAGCACAATACGCGCCTGGACGGATACGAGATTCGCCGCACGGCCGTCGAGAACAACGTGACGGTCTTCACGGCGCTCGAGACGGTAAAGGTGCTGCTCGACGTGCTGGAGGAGATCACGCTGCGTGTTTCGACGATCGATGCGAAGTAACGTCATGGATACGGAAACCGCATACAAGAAAGGCGTCTACCGGATCGAATCCAACGAGCCGCTGACACGGAACGTGTGGCGCATGGTGCTCGCGGGCGATACGCGGTGGATCACCGCTCCGGGGCAGTTTGTCAATATTGCGCTGGAAGGCAGGTATTTGCGCCGTCCGATCTCGGTCTGCGACTACGATGAACGCACGATCACGCTGATCTACAAGGTCGTGGGCGGAGGTACGGAGCAGATGAGCCGCCTGGCGGCGGGTGCGGAGCTGGATCTGCTGACCGGACTGGGCAACGGCTTCTCGATCCGCGGCGAGGTGCGCCGCCCGCTGCTCGTCGGCGGCGGCGTAGGGTGCCCCCGCTCTACAACCTGGCCCGGAGGCTGCTTGACGAGGGGCGCGAGGTGCAGGTCGTGCTGGGATTCAATACCGCCTCGGAGTGTTTCTACGAAGAGGAGTTCCGCGCGCTGGGCTGCCGGGTGACGGTCGCTACGGCCGACGGCTCGCACGGCGTCCGGGGCTTCGTCACGACGGCCATTGCCGAACGGCATCCCGACTTCGACTACTTCTACGCCTGCGGGCCGCTGCCGATGCTGCGGGCCCTGGCCGAGGCGGTCGAGCAGGACGGACAGCTGTCGTTCGAGGAGCGCATGGGCTGCGGATTCGGCGCCTGCATGGGGTGTTCGTGCAAAACCAAATACGGGAACAAGCGCATCTGCAAGGAGGGTCCCGTGCTGGAGAAAGGAGAGGTGATATGGTAAGCGATCCGAAAAGTGCGGCGCAGGGCGCCGCGGTGCGCGACCTTTCGGTCGAGCTGTGCGGACTGACGTTGGACAACCCCGTGATTCCGGCCAGCGGGACCTTCGGGTTCGGCAACGAATTCAAGGACTTCTACGATATCAACATCCTCGGGTCGTTTTCCTTCAAGGGGACGACGCGCGAGGCGCGCTTCGGCAACCCGACGCCCCGCATCGCCGAGTGCACCGGCGGCATGATCAATGCCGTGGGGCTGCAGAACCCCGGCATCGACCACGTGATCGCCGAGGAACTGCCGCGGCTGAAGGAGTATTTCCACAAGCCGGTGATTGCCAACATCTCGGGCTTCTCGGTCGAGGAGTACGCCTACTGTTGCGAGCGGATCGACCGCGAGGGAGCAGGTGGGCATCATCGAGGTCAATGTCTCGTGTCCCAACGTGCGGCACGGCGGCATGTCGTTCGGCACGTCGCCCGAGGCGGCGGCCGAGGTGACACGCGCCGTGAAGGCCGTGACGACCAAGCCGGTCTTCATCAAACTCTCGCCCAACGTGACGGACATCGTCTCGATCGCCCGGGCGTGCGAGGAGGCGGGGGCCGACGGCATCTGCCTGATCAATACGCTGCTGGGCATGCGCATCGACACGGTGCGGCAGCGTCCGGTGATCGCCAACACGATGGGCGGGTTCTCGGGCGCGGCGGTCTTCCCCGTGGCCCTGCGGATGGTCTACCAGGTGGCCCGTGCCTGCCGGATCCCCGTGATGGGGTGCGGCGGCGTGCAGTCCGCCTCGGACGTCATCGAGATGATGATGGCCGGAGCCACGGCCGTGCAGGTCGGGGCGGCGAACCTGGTCAATCCCTACGCCTCGAAGGAGATCATCGAGGCCCTGCCCGCCGAGATGGAGCGTCTCGGGATCGAACGGCTGCGCGACATCATCGGCTGCGTGGAGTGAGCCCGGGCGGCGGACGGAAAAACGAACGGAAAAACAACCAAAAACAATATGGAACGCGACGTAATCATAGCCTGCGACTTCAAGTCCGCAGAAGACACCTTCCGCTTCCTCGACCTGTTCCGGGACGAGGAGCGCAAACCCTTCCTGAAGATCGGCATGGAGCTCTTCTATGCCGAGGGTCCCGAGATCGTGCGCGAGATCAAGCGCCGGGGACACCGCATCTTCCTCGACCTGAAGCTCCACGACATCCCCAACACGGTGCGCAAGGCGATGGCCGTACTCTCGCGCCTCGACGTGGACATGTGCAACGTCCATGCGGCCGGCACGATCGAGATGATGAAGGCCGCCCGTGAGGGGCTGACGCGCGAGGACGGTACGCGGCCGCTGCTGATCGCCGTGACGCAGCTGACCTCGACCAGCGAGGAGCGCATGCAGCGCGAACTGCTCATCGGCGCCTCGATCAACGAGACGATCGTCAAGTATGCCGCGAATGCCCGCGAGGCGGGGCTGGACGGCGTGGTCTGCTCGCCGCTCGAGGCCGGCATGGTCCACGAGGCGTGCGGCGCCGGTTTCCTGACCGTGACGCCCGGCGTGCGTTTCGCCGACGGCGACGTGGCCGACCAGGTGCGTGTGACGACTCCGGCCCGTGCCCGTGAGATCGGCTCGGACTACATCGTCGTGGGACGTCCGATCACGGCGGCCGCGGATCCCGTGGCGGCTTATCGCCGCTGCGTCGGGGAGTTCGTCGGATAGTCCGGCCGGCTTTTTGAGGCTCTCCGGACGGATCGAAACAAAACGACAGTCATGAAACCCGTAAAACTGTTCTACCTGAAGAACTGCCCCTTCTGCAAGAAGGCGCTGCGCTACATCGAGGAGGCTCGGGCCGCCCATCCGGAGCTGGCCGAGGTCGAGATCGAGATGATCGAGGAGTCGGAGCAGCCCGAGGTGGCCGACCGCTTCGACTACTACTACGTGCCGACGTTCTATGTCGGCGGCGAGAAGGTCCACGAGGGCGGCATCTACCCCGCGGAGGTGGAGCAGGTGTTGCGCCGGGCGCTGGACTGAAAGGTGCGGCTTCCGGCTGCGGAAACCCGAATAAAGCGAACAAACAAACGATAATATGGAAACGAACATGGAAAAATCCATTGCCAAGGATCTGCTCTCGATCGGCGCGGTGTTCCTGCGTCCCGAGCAGCCGTTTACGTGGGCCAGCGGTATCAAGAGCCCGATTTATTGCGACAACCGGCTGACGCTCACGGCTCCCGGGGTGCGCAAGCACGTCGAGGCCGGCCTGGCCGAGATCGTCCGCACGAAATATCCCGAAGCGGAGGTGCTCATGGGGACCTCGACGGCCGGAATCGCCCATGCCGCCATCACGGCGACGATCCTCGACCTGCCGATGGGCTATGTGCGCTCGGGTTCGAAGGACCACGGGCGCGGCAACCAGATCGAAGGCCGGCTCGAGAAGGGGCAGAAGGTGGTGGTCATCGAGGACCTGATCTCGACGGCCGGGTCGTGCATCGAGGTGGTCAATGCCCTGCGCGAGGCCGGTGCCGAGGTGCTCGGCGTGGCTTCGATCTTCACCTACGGCATGAAGAAGGGCCTCGACCGGCTGAAGGAGGCCCATGTCGTGAACTACAGCCTGTCGAACCTCGACGCGCTGGTCGAGGTGGCTGCCGACGAGGGGTACATCCGGCCCGAGGACAAGGTGCGGCTGCTGCAGTTCCGCGACAATCCGTCGGACGAATCGTGGATGAACAGGTAGTTCTTTAATTGATAACGACTATGCGTCATTTGATCGATCCCACCGATCTGACGGTCGAAGAGACCGAGCAGATCGTGGCTCTCGCGGAGGACATCATCGCCCACCGCGCCAAATACAGCGAAGCCTGCAAGGGCAAGAAACTCGCCACGCTCTTCTACGAACCCTCGACCCGCACGCGCCTGAGTTTCACGGCCGCGATGCTCGAGCTGGGCGGACAGGTGATCGGCTTCTCCGATGCCAACTCCTCGTCCGTGTCGAAGGGCGAGACCGTGGCCGACACGGTGCGCGTGATCCGCTGCTTTGCGGACATCATCGCCATGCGCCACTTCAAGGAGGGTGCGCCGCTCGTCGCCTCGCAGTATGCCGGCATTCCCGTCATCAACGCCGGCGACGGAAGCCATTCCCACCCCACGCAGACGCTCACGGACCTGCTGACCATCAAGCGCGAGAAGGGCCGCTTCGACAACCTGACGATCGGTTTCTGCGGCGACCTGAAGTTCGGCCGCACGGTCCACTCGCTCATCAAGGCCCTGTCGCGCTATTCGGGCATCAAGGTGATCCTCATCTCGCCCGAGGAGCTGCGCCTGCCCGACTACATGCTCAACGAGATGCGGGCCAACTCGCGGCTGGAGTTCCGCGAGGTGCGCACCATGGAGGAGGTGATGCCCGAACTGGACATCCTCTACATGACGCGCGTGCAGAAGGAGCGCTTCCTCGACGAGGAGGAGTTCGACCGCGTGAAGAACAGCTTCGTGCTCGATCCCGGGAAGCTCCGCACGGCCCGCAAGGACATGATCATCCTCCACCCGCTGCCGCGTGTGAACGAGATCACGCGGGCGGTGGACAACGATCCCCGCGCCGCCTACTTCCGCCAGGTCGAGAACGGCAAGTTCGTGCGCATGGCGTTGATCTACACGCTGCTGCGCTGGGCCGACGAGAACAAGCCCTTTGCCCGCACGCCCGTCTTCAACGAGCCGTACATGGTCAATGAACTGACGTGTTCGAACCCGCGCTGCATCTCGGCGACGGAGGATGTCGATCAGCTCTTCCACCGTGCGGCCGACGGCACGTGCCGTTGCGCCTACTGCGAGGCGAAGGCCAGGTAGGGCGATCCTCCCGTGTCCTCCGGGCGCGGATTCGAAAGAGGCCGGCATACCGGTATCGATGCCCCTTAGCGAGTTGGATGCCGGGAGCCTCATCGTAGAAGACTGTATTGTAATATGAAGATTCGGATTACATCGATAACCGCAAGATCAAAAACCGCAAGGATATTGTATTCTGTCGTCGCGAGCATTGCGATCATCCTCTTCTGGAGAAACCTCGGCTTTGTGACGGCTCTTTTCGATATTCCGAATGATTCAATCCCGGGACTGTCGATAAAGGCACTGGCCCTTGCGCTTGTTGCCCTGATTCTGACAATGGTCGTAGTTAGGCCGGGAGAACTGTTCCCTTTCCTCGGGCTGAGTGGAAATATGTTCAAAGGATTCGGGGTTGCACTCCTTTGCGTGTTGCCTCTGTATCTCGCATTCCCTTTCTTCGGCAACCTCAATGCAGAGCTGACATTCCCCGTGCTTTACGACAAATGTATCCTTACCGGGTTCAAGGAGGAACTGGTGTTCCGGGCTTTCATGTTCGGTCTGCTTTTCCGATATGCGGGGACAGGCTTCTTCTGGGCAGTCATCTTGCCGGCCCTTTATTTCGGTTCCGTGCATCTCTATCAGGGGAGCGATGCCCTTTCGGCGCTCGCCGCTTTCGGTGTAACCTTTATCGGTGCACTCTATTTCAGCTGGATGTACGTCGAGTGGGATTTCAACATATGGATTCCTGTCGGATTGCATGTGCTGATGAACGGAGCCTGGCATGTTTTCACCGTGGAGGGGACGGAGGTCGCGGCGGGAGGCCTGATTTCCAATATTGCCCGGATTGTCAGCATGGCGTTGGCAATTGCCATTACGGTCTGTTGCCGTAAGAGGAAGGGAGGAAAGGTCTTTGATTATCCCATCTGGAATTTCTGACTTTTTTTCACTCTTCCGCATCGGAGCCCGATCCCAAAGAGATTTTGATGTGAACCCCGAAAGCCGGCCAAAAGACTTTCGGGGTTCACTTCTTTTTAGGCCGTCTCCTTTGACATTATGGGTATTGGCGGTTCCGGTACCGTTGCGGAAGCTTTTGTCTCTTCGCAAGGGAATATCCCCGGTTTTTTTACTATCTTTGTGCGATATTCCACTTTTGACCGACCTGAAAAACCGGAAAACCGAAAATGCTTAAAACTCCGTGCCCCGTCTCACCCCTCGGATGGGTTCCGAGCCTCTATTTCGCCATGGGCCTGCCGTTCGTGGTGCTCAACATGGTATCGGCCGTGATGTTCAAGGACCTCGGCATCCCCGATGCGCAGATCGCCTTCTGGACCTCGCTCATCATGTGGCCGTGGACGATCAAGTTTCTGTGGAGTCCCTTTCTGGAGATCTTCCGCACGAAGAAGTTCTTTGTCGTCTCGACGCAGCTCGTCAGCGGCGTGATGTTCGGGCTGGCGGCGCTGGCCCTGCATCTGCCGTCGTTCTTCGCCGTGACGGTGGCCGTCTTTGCCGTCATTGCCTTCAGCGGCGCCACACACGACATCGCGGCCGACGGCGTCTACATGTCGGAGCTCTCGCAGGCCGACCAGGCGAAGTACATCGGCTGGCAGGGGGCCTTCTACAACCTCGCCAAGCTGGTGGCGACGGGCGGACTGGTCTGGTTTGCCGGGTGGCTCTACGAACGCTTCGACGACGGGCGGATGGCCGCGTTCGACGCCTTCGTGCAGTCGTGGACCGTCGTGCTGGCCATACTCTGCGCCCTGATGGTCCTGCTCGGCCTCTACCATGCGCGGCGCCTTCCCTCGGGCGGCGCCTCGGCCGGAGGACACCACACGCTCCGCGAGGGGATGGACGGGCTCCGCGAGGTGATCGCCGCCTTCTTCAAGAAAAAGCACATCGGACTCTATATCCTCTTCATCATCCTCTACCGCCTGGGCGAGGGGTTCGTGATGAAGATCGTGCCGCTGTTCCTCAAGGCCGACGTCTCGGTCGGGGGCCTCGGCCTCACCAACCAGCAGATCGGACTCTACTACGGCACGTTCGGTGCCGGGGCCTTCCTGCTCGGGTCGTTGCTGGCGGGCTACTACATCGCCGCCCGCGGCCTGCGGAGGACGCTCTTTACGCTGGTCTGCATCTTCAACCTCCCGTTCCTGGTCTACGCCCTGCTGGCCGCCTTCCAGCCCCAGTCGATGTGGCTCGTCGGCGGCGGGATCGTGCTGGAGTATTTCGGTTACGGATTCGGGTTCGTCGGCCTGACGCTCTTCATGATGCAGCAGGTCGCCCCCGGAAAGCACCAGATGGCCCACTACGCCTTTGCATCGGGCATCATGAACCTCTCGGTGATGCTCACCGGCGCCGTGTCGGGATTCCTGAGCGACCTGTGCGGCTACAAACTCTTCTTCCTGCTGGTGATGGTCACGACGATCCCGGTGTTCGTCATGACCCGTTTCCTCCCGTTCACTTATCCCGATGAAAAGAAATAGCACCATGAGATCTATGCGTTCGCTCTTCGTGTGGGCCGCTGCGGCCCTCTGTCTTGCCGCCTGCGGTACGGCCTCCGACGATGCCGTCATCCCGCATCCCGCCTCCGTCGAGGAGCTGCCCGGGAGTTTCCGCATCCACGCCCCGATGGCACTCTCGGTCGATGCGCCCGCGGAAGCGGCCGAGGCCTTGGCCGGCTACCTGAAAACCACGCCGCTGCCGATCGATACGGCAGAGCCCGATGCGGCGAAGAACTACCTCCGCCTGGAACTCTCGGACGACGAGCGGATTCCCGCCTCGGAGGAGGGGTACGTGCTCTCGGTGCGACCGGCCGGGATCACGATCGCGGCGCGCGGCGAGGCCGGGCTCTTCTACGGCCTGCAGACCCTGCTGCAGCTTCACGAGCAGTTCGGCAGCCGGATTCCGGCACAACGCATCGTCGATGCGCCCCGCTTTGCCTACCGGGGGCTGCATCTGGACGTCTCGCGCAATTTTTTCGACAAGGAATTCGTTAAGAAGCAGCTCGGCATGATGGCGTCGCTGAAACTCAACCGCCTGCACTGGCACCTGACCGACGGCGCCGGGTGGCGCATTCAGATCGACCGCTACCCGCTGCTGACCGAGGTGGCCGCGTGGCGTCGCGGCGCGACGTGGCAGCAGTGGCGCGACGGCGGAGCGAAATACTGCCGCTTCGACGACCCGGAGGCTTCGGGCGGCTACTATACCAAGGAGGAGATCCGCGAGGTGGTGGCCTATGCCGATTCGCTGCACATCACGGTGATCCCCGAGATCGAGATGCCCGGCCATTCGGAGGAGGTGCTGGCCGTCTATCCCGGGCTCTCGTGCAAGGGCGAACCCTACTCGGGCGGCGATTTCTGCATCGGCAACGAGGCGACCTTCGAGTTCCTCGAGAACGTGCTCACGGAGGTGATGGAGCTCTTCCCCTCGGAGTACATCCACATCGGCGGCGACGAGGCTGCCAAGACGGCGTGGAAGGAGTGCCCGAAGTGTCAGGCGCGCATGAAGCGTGAAGGACTGAAGTCGGTCGATGAACTGCAGAGCTACGCCATCCACCGCATCGGCCGTTTCCTCGCGAAACACGGCCGGCGGCTGATCGGGTGGGACGAGATCCTCGACGGCGGACTGGCCCCCGATGCCGTCGTCATGTCGTGGCGCGGCGAGGAGGGCGGCCGCACGGCTGCCGCTGCCGGGCATGAGGTGGTGATGACCCCCGGCGGGTACTGCTATTTCGACGGATACCAGGACGACCCGACCTCGGAGCCGCAGGCCATGTCGGGCTTCCTGCCCCTCGAGAAGGTCTACTCGTACGACCCGGCTCCGGCCGACATGCCCGGACGGGAGTATGTACTGGGCGTGCAGGCCAACCTCTGGACGGAGTACATCCCCACGGCGGAGCAGGCCGAATACATGCTCTATCCGCGTCTGTTCGCACTGGCCGAAGTGGCGTGGTGCCAGCCCGAAGGGAAGGACTACGGGGCATTCCGCGAGCGGGCGCTCCGCTATGCCGAACTGGCGCGCAGCCGGGGCTACAACACCTTCGACCTGGCCGGCGAGACGGGCGAGCGTCCCGAGTCGCTCGAACCGGCCGACCATCTGGCCGTGGGGTGTCCGGTGACCTACGCCACGCGGTGGAACGGCGGCTATCCCGCTGCCGGCGAGCGGGCGCTGACCGACGGTCTGCGCGGCTCGTGGAGCTACAAGGAGCGCTGGCAGGGATTCCTCGGCTGCGACGTCGATGTGACGGTCGATCTGGGCGAGGTGAAGCCCATCAGCGAGGTCTCGGCCGACTTTACCCAGTGGTATTCGGCCTGGATCTGGCTTCCGGCCCGGGTGGAGATCGAGGTCTCGGACGACGGGACCGACTTCCGCCGCATTGCCGTCGTGGAGAACGACTATCCCGAGACGGCCGAGCGGCCCGAGTACCGGACCTTCGGCTGGACGGGCAGCGAGCAGGCCCGATACGTGCGCTACCACGCGATTCGGAACGAACGGGTCGGCGGGTGGCTGTTTACCGATGAAATCGTTATAAATTAAACAGATACGAATACGCGAAGTATGGAAAAAATCAAGATTGCGGGCGTTGCACTGCCCGATATGCCGTGGGAGGATCGTCCCGCGGGCTCGAACGAGGTGATGTGGCGCTATTCGGCCAACCCGATCATCGGGCGCCATGCGCTCTCGACCTCGAACAGCATCTTCAATTCGGCCGTCGTACCGTTCAAGAACGGCAAGTACAACTATGCGGGCGTCTTCCGCTGCGACGACACCAACCGCCGGATGCGCATCCACGTGGGCTTCTCGGTAGACGGGCTTCACTGGGACATCGAGGAGGCCGACTTCCGCCTCGAAGGCGCCGATCCCGAGGTGGCCGAGTGGGTCTACGGCTACGACCCGCGCGTGGCGAAGATCGACGACAAATACTATGTCACGTGGTGCAACGGCTACCACGGCCCGACGATCGGCATCGCCTGGACGACCGACTTCAAGACCTTCCACCAGCTCGAAAACGCCTTCCTGCCCTATAACCGCAACGGCGTGATGTTCCCGCGCAAGATCAACGGCCGCTATGCCATGCTGTCGCGCCCGAGCGACACGGGACACACGCCCTTCGGCGACATCTTCTACTCGGAGTCGCCCGACCTGGAGTTCTGGGGCCGCCACCGCCACGTCATGTCGCCCGCACCGTTCGAGGTGTCGGCCTGGCAGTGCATGAAGATCGGCGCGGGTCCGGTGCCCATCGAGACGTCGGAGGGGTGGCTGTTGTTCTACCACGGCGTGCTGCGCTCGTGCAACGGCTATGTCTATGCCTTCGGCTCGGCGCTGCTCGACCTCGATGAGCCGTGGCGGGTCCTGGCCCGCAGCGGTCCGTATCTGATCTCCCCGCGCGAACAGTACGAGTGCATGGGCGACGTGCCGAACGTTACGTTCCCCTGCGCCGCGCTGCACGATCCCGAGACGGGGCGCGTGGCCGTCTACTACGGATGCGCCGATACGGTGACCGGCCTGGCTTTCGGCTACATCCCCGAGATTGTCGAATTTACGAAGAAACTCGATCCTGTGATGCGGCTGCGACGAACGCTCCTTACGGCGGCGCTCGCCGCCGTCGTTTTCTGCCCCTCCCTTCGGGCGCAGGAGCCGGCCGACTGGGTCGATCCCTTCATCGGAACGACCAACTTCGGGGCGACGAATCCCGGGGCCGTGACCCCCAACGGCATGATGTCGGTCGTGCCGTTCAACGTCATGGGCTCCGAGGAGAACCGTTACGACAAGGATGCCCGCTGGTGGTCCACCCCCTACGAGTACCACAATCGGTTCTTCACGGGATTCGCCCACGGGGCGTTGAGCGGCGTGGGGTGTCCCGACATGGGATCGCTGCTGACGATGGCCACGACGGGCGAGCTGGAGGTCGATTACCGCGAATACGGCTCGCCGTACCGCGACGAAGCGGCCTCGCCGGGCTACTATGCCGTGACCCTCGGGAAGTACGGCATCCGGGCCGAAGCCACGGCGACGCCCCGCACATCGGTCGAACGCTATACGTTCCCGGGCGGCAAGGGTAACCTGCTGCTGAACCTGGGCGAAGGGCTGACCAACGAATCGGGTGCGATGGTGCGCCGTGTGAGCGAGACGGAGATCGAGGGGATGAAGCTCCTCGGTACGTTCTGCTACAACCCCCAGAAGGTCTTCCCGGTCTACTTCGTGCTGCGCGTATCGAAGACGCCGAGCGCTGCGGGCTACTGGAAGAAGCAGCGCCCGATGACGGGTGTCGAGGCCGAGTGGACCCCCGACAACGGCAGGTACAAGATCTACACGGAATACGGGCGTGAACTGGCGGGCGACGATGTGGGCTACTGGTTCTCGTACGACGACCTTGCAGAGGGCGAACAGCTGGAGGTGCGGATGGGCATCTCCTACGTCTCGATGGAGAATGCCCGGCGCAACCTCGAGGCCGAACAGCCCGATGGTGAGACTTTCGATGCAATCCGTGAGGCGGCGCGCGCCCGCTGGAATGCCGACCTGGGGCGCATCCGCGTCGAGGGCGGCACGGACGACCAGCGGAAGGTCTTCTACACGGGACTGTACCATGCACTGATCCATCCCAACCTCGTGAACGACGTCAATGGCGAATATCCGCTCATGGAGCGTTCGGGCGAGGCGGGCGTGACGGAGGGCGACCGCTATACGGTCTTCTCGCTGTGGGACACCTACCGCAACGTGCACCAGCTGCTGACGCTGGTCTATCCCGAGCGGCAACTGGACATGGTGCGCTCGATGATCGGCATCTACGACGAGTGGGGCTGGATGCCCAAGTGGGAGCTCTACGGGCGCGAGACCTTCACGATGGAGGGCGACCCGGCCATCCCGGTCATCACCGACACGTGGCTCAAGGGCCTTCGCGGTTTCGACATCGACAAGGCCTACGGTGCGTTCCTCAAGTCGGCCACGACGCCCGGGGAGCAGAATCCCCTGCGGCCCGACATCGACCCCTACGTCGAACGGGGCTACATTCCGCTGGGCTTCTACTCCAAGGACCTGGCGGGCGACGCCTCCGTATCGCATGCGCTCGAGTACTATGTCGCCGACCATGCGCTTTCGCTGCTGGCCGCCGACCTGGGCCGCCCCGAGGATGCGGAGCTCTTCCGCGAGCGGTCGCTCGGATACCGTCACTATTATGACAAGGAGTACGGCACGCTGCGGCCGATCAATCCGGACGGTTCGTTCCTCACCCCCTTCGACCCGCGCGCCGGCGAGAACTTCTCGGCCGCACCCGGGTTCCACGAGGGCTCGGCCTGGAACTACACCTTCTACGTCCCGCACGACGTCGAGGGGCTGGTGAAACTCATGGGCGGCCGCAAGCGCTTCGTCGAGAAGCTGCAGATGGTCTTCGACGAGGGGCTGTACGACCCGGCGAACGAACCCGACATCGCCTATGCCTACCTGTTCAGCCGCTTCCCCGGCGAGGCATGGCGTACGCAGCGCGAGACGCGGCGCCTGCTCGACAAATACTTCACGGTGCAGGCCGACGGCATTCCCGGCAACGACGATACGGGCACGATGTCGGCCTGGGCGGTCTTCACGATGATGGGATTCTATCCCGACTGTCCGGGCGAGCCGGCCTATACGCTGACCGCCCCGGTTTTCGACCGGGTGGAGATCGACACCGCCCGCGGCGAACTGGTCATCGAGGCCGAGCGTTCGGCTCCCGATGCGGGATACATCCGCCGCATGACCCTCGGCGGCAAGCCGCTCACCAGCTACCGCATCTCGCACGACGAGCTGCTCGGCGGCGGACACCTGAAATTCGAACTGGACAATCAACATTGAACGATACCATGAAATTTGCAAACATCGTTTTATGCGCAGGCTTCGCAGCCCTCACCGGCGCCTGCGCACAGCCTGCCCCCGAGGCGGAGAACCTGACCCGCTGGGTCGATCCGAAGATCGGGACGGGCGGTCACGGACACGTCTTCGTCGGGGCCAACGTCCCGTTCGGCCTGGTGCAGGTCGGACCCACGAGCATCCCGCAGGATTGGGACTGGTGCTCGGGATACCATGAGTCCGACTCGACGGTCATCGGCTTCTCGCATACACACCTTTCGGGTACCGGCATCGGCGACCTGTTCGACGTGACGGTGATGCCCGTCGTGGGCGAGGTGACCTGTGCCCGCGGTGTGGAGGAGGATCCGCAGTCGGGCCTCTGGTCCTATGCCGACCGCTCGAAGGAGGTGGTCGAGCCGGGCTACTACTCGGTACCGCTGTCCCGTTACGGCATCACGGCCGAGATGACCGCCACCTCGCGCGTGGGCCTGCACCGCTATACCTTCCCGGCCTCGGACGATGCGGCCGTGGTGTTCGACCTCGAGAACGGTGGCTGCTGGGACAAGGCCACCGAGACGGGATTCACCTTCTCTGACGACAGTACGCGCATCAGCGGGTGGCGCTATTCTACGGGCTGGGCGAGGGACCAGAAGGTCTACTTCGTGGCCGAGTTCTCGAAGCCGGCAAAGGGAATCACCTACCTGCAGCCGGGCGAACTGGACGATTCCAAGATGCCCCGGATCGCAGCCCGCTATGCCCGCGTGGATTTTGACATGGCCGAGGGCGAGCAGCTGCTCATGAAGGTGGCCCTGTCGCCCGTGAGCATTGAAGGCGCCGAGGCCAACCTCGAGGCGGAGCTCCCCGGCTGGAACTTCGAGGCGACGAGGCTGGCGGCCGACAAGGCCTGGAACGACGAACTGTCGAAGGTGCGCGTCGAGACGGCGGACGATGCCGCCAAGCGCATCTTCTACACGGCGCTCTACCACACGATGGTGGCCCCGTCGGAGTTCTGCGACGCCAACGGCGACTACCGCGGTGCCGACGGACAGGTGCGCACGAATCCCGGATACAAGACCTACACGACCTTCTCGCTGTGGGATACCTACCGCGCGGCGATGCCGCTGATGACGATCCTCCACCCGGAGAAGATGCCCGACGTGATCAATACGATGCTGGCCATCGCCGACGAGCAGGGCCGCCTGCCGGTATGGCACCTCTGGGGCAACGAGACCGACTGCATGGTGGGCAACCCGGGCATTCCCGTGGTGGCCGATGCCATTGTCAAGGGGATCGGGGGCTTCGACCGCGAACGCGCCTTCGAGGCTTTGGTCAAGACCGCCATGAACGAGGAGCGCGGCAACGGCCTGCGCATGAAATACGGCTACATCCCCTGCGACCTGTTCAACGAGGCGGTGGCCTACGACATGGAGTATGCCCTGGCCGACGGGGCCGTGGCGCGTGCCGCCGAGGCTCTCGGCAAGAGCGAGGAGGCGGCCCGTTTCACCGAGCGCAGCCACTCGTACCGCCACTACTTCGACCCGACGACGGGCTTCATGCGCGGCCGCGACTCGAAGGGAGGCTGGCGCACGCCGTTCAACCCCTTTGCCTCGACGCACCGCGCCGACGACTACTGCGAGGGCAACGCCTGGCAGTATACGTGGCTCGTGCCGCACGATGTCGAGGGGCTCGCGGCCTGCTTCGGAAGCCGTGAGGCGATGATCGCCAAGCTCGACTCGCTCTTTACGGTCAGCTCGGTGGTCGAGGGGGCCGAGACTTCGCCCGACATCTCGGGCCTGATCGGACAGTATGCCCACGGCAACGAGCCCAGCCACCACACGCTTTACCTCTACACGATGGCCGGTGAGCCGTGGAAGACCGCCGACAAGGTGCGCGAGGTGCTCACGACACTCTACCACGATCAGCCCGACGGTCTGTCGGGCAACGAGGACGTGGGCCAGATGTCGGCCTGGTATGTCCTCTCGTCGCTCGGATTCTACGAGGTCGAGCCGGCCGGAGGCCGCTACTGGTTCGGCGTGCCGCTCTTCGACCGTGCCGAGGTGGCGGTGCCGGGCGGTAGCTTTGTCGTCGAGGCGGCGAACAACACCCCGGAGAACCGTTACATCCAGCGTGTGACGCTCAACGGGGCGCCCTACGACAAACCCTACATCGACTACCGCGACGTGATGGCCGGCGGCTGTCTCCGCTTCGAGATGGGGCCCGAACCGGTCTGCTGGTATACGGTCGGGTAGCCGACTGAGACCCTGCGACGCGACGGTCCCTCTTCGGAGGGTCGCCGCGTCGCTCGAATGAAACCGCAAGCAAACAACATAAATCGTTAACTCAAGAGAAAAAGATGAAAACACTCGCAGCGATCGCATCCCTGGCGATGCTTTCGGCGGCCTGCACGGAACGTCCGCAGGCCGAAACCCTGCTGCCGCCCTCGGAGTACGTGACGACTCTGATGGGTACGCAGTCCGATTTCACCCTTTCTACGGGCAACACCTATCCGGCCGTAGCGCTGCCGTGGGGCATGAACTTCTGGACGCCCCAGACGGGCAAGATGGGCGACGGCTGGGCCTACACCTACGGGGCGCACACGCTCCGCGGCCTGAAGCAGACACATCAGCCCTCGCCGTGGATCAACGACTACGGGCAGTTCTCGGTGATGCCCGTGCGCGGGAACGACAAGCTGGACGAGGAGTCGCGGCAGAGCTGGTTCTCGCACCAGTCGGAGACGGCCAAGCCCTATTACTATTCGGTCTACCTGGCCGACCACGACATCAAGGCCGAGGTCGCGCCGACCGAGCGTGCCGCCATCATGCGCTTCACCTTCCCCGAGAGCAGCGAGAGCGGGGTGGTGATCGATGCCTTCGACCGCGGGTCGGCGATCGAGGTGATCGACGACCGCACCATCGCCGGATACACCACGCGCAACAGCGGCGGTGTGCCCGAGAACTTCCGCAACTATTTCGTGATGACCTTCGACAAGCCCTTCAGCGGCCTCGAGCTGACCGACGCGCCGGCCTCCTACAAACCCGGCAGCAAGGTGCTCTACCCCGAGGGCGGCAAGTCGGTCGAGGGTGACCACGCCGTGGCCAAGGTGCACTTCACGACCGCGCGCGGCGAGCAGGTGAACGTCCGCATCGCCTCGTCGTTCATCTCGCGCGAGCAGGCTTTCCAGAACCTCAAGGAGTTGGGAGACATGGACTTCGAGGGAGTGAAGGAGCAGGCCCGCAAGCGCTGGGACGAGGTGCTGGGTGCCATCGAGGTCGAGGGCGGCAGCATCGACCAGTACCGCACCTTCTATTCGTGCCTCTACCGTTCGGTGCTCTTCCCCCGCAAGTTCTATGAGGTGACGGCCGACGGCCAGGTCGTACACTACAGCCCCTACAACGGTGAGGTGCTCCCGGGCTACATGTATACCGATACGGGCTTCTGGGATACCTTCCGTTCGCTCTTCCCGCTGCTCAACCTGGTCTATCCGTCGGTCAATGCCGAGATCCAGGCCGGGCTGGCCAACACCTACCGCGAGAGCGGCTTCCTGCCCGAATGGGCCTCGCCCGGGCACCGCGGCTGCATGGTGGGCAACAACTCGGCGTCGGTCGTTTCGGATGCCATCCTCAAGGGCGTGACGCCCGAGGAGGATGTCGAGACGCTCTACGAGGCGATGGCGTCGGGAACCGACAAGGTGCACCCGACGGTGAGCTCGACGGGCCGTCTGGGGCATGAGTACTACAACACGCTGGGCTATATTCCCTACAACGTCGGCATCAACGAAAAACGTCGCCCGTTCGCTCGAGTACGCCTACGATGACTGGTGCATCGCACAGGTGGCCGCGAAGCTGGGCCGTCCGGCCGAAGAGCAGCAGAAGTGGCTCACACGGGCGCAGAACTACCGCAACCTGTTCGATCCCGAGACGCGCCTGATGCGCGGCCGCAACGAGGACGGCTCGTTCCAGACGCCGTTCAGCCCCTACAAGTGGGGCGACGCCTACACCGAGGGAAACGCCTGGCACTACACCTGGTCGGTGTTCCACGACGTCGAGGGACTGGCCTCCCTGATGGGTGGCCGCGAGGCTTTCGCGACGATGCTCGACCCGGTGTTCGTCGTGCCGCCGATCTACGACGACAGCTACTACGGGGCCCGCATCCACGAGATCACCGAGATGCAGGTGGCCAACATGGGCAACTACGCCCACGGCAACCAGCCCGCGCAGCACATGATCTACCTCTACAACTACGCCGGACAGCCCTGGAAGGCGCAGTGGTGGGCGCGTGAGGTGATGGACCGCCTCTACATGGCCCGTCCCGACGGCTACTGCGGCGACGAGGACAACGGCCAGACCTCGGCCTGGTATGTCTTCTCGGCGCTCGGATTCTACCCGGTATGTCCCGGTTCGGACGAGTACATCCTCGGGTCGCCGCTGTTCCGCCGTGCGACGATCCATCTCGAGAACGGGGCCGAGATCGAGATCGACGCTCCGGAGAATGCCCCCGAAAACCGTTATGTCGGTGCGATGCAGCTCGACGGCAAGCCCTGGGAGCACAACTTCCTCCGCTGGTCCGACCTGCGTGACGGCGCCCGGGTGCGTTTCGACATGCAGGCCGAGCCGGAGACCGGACGCGGGACCGACGACGGGGCGCTGCCCTATTCGATGAGCCGTTGAGGCTGTCGATAAATTGTCGATAGAATATCTGCCCGGGAATTTTGAAAGTCTGTCGAAAAGCGTTACTTTTGTATCGTTGTTCCGACAGGTAAAATGAATCCGATCTGCGACATAGACCAACGTGAGCGAAAGAGGGAGCAGTGCCGTGCCGCTGTATTCCATTCGTTGTGTCGCGCAGGGCAGATGCAGGGTGTACTGTCCCGTCGAATCGGGGCCTCCGCCTGCGGAGTACTCGGATAAACAGCAGACCGCCATGACCCATTGTGTCGTGGCGGCCTGCTTTTTTCCTTTCCGGGGTTTGCGCCCGGGGTGTCGGCGCGGACCGGCGGAGCAACGGGGTTGGGTGAAACTGAAAAACAAACGATAGCAAATATGAAAGTTGGCGTAATTATGGGCTCGGTGAGCGATTACGAGGTAATGGCCGATGCCGTGGCGATGCTCGAACAGTTCGGCGTCGATTTCGAAAAGAGGGTGGTCAGCGCGCACCGCACGCCCGATCTGCTGTGTGAATATGCCAAGACGGCCCGCGAGCGGGGCATCGGCGTGATCATCGCCGGGGCCGGCGGCGCGGCGCACCTGCCGGGCATGGTGGCGTCGATGACGACGCTGCCCGTAGTCGGCGTTCCCGTGAAGTCGCGGGCCCTGAACGGCCTGGATTCGCTGCTCTCGATCGTGCAGATGCCGGCCGGTGTCCCCGTGGCCACCACCGCGATCAACGGAGCCAGGAATGCCGCGCTGATTGCCGTGTCGATCCTCGCGCTGCAGGATCGCGGGCTGGCCGACAAACTTGATGCCTTCCGCGCCAAACAGACCGCCGACGTCCTGAATGCCGAACTCAAGTAGCGATGAAGACGATCGGAATTATCGGCGGGGGGCAGTTGGGCCTGATGATCGCCCAGGAGGCCCGCCTGCTCGGGGTGCGCACGGTGTGTCTCGATCCGGCGGCCGATGCACCGGCCGGAGCCGTCTGCGACGATCACATCGTCGGCCGTTTCGACGACCCCGAAGCGGTCGAGGAACTGTGCCGCCGCAGCGATGTGGTGACCTATGAGTTCGAGAACGTGCCGGGGGAGATCCTGATTCCCCTGTGCGAAAAATACAACATCCCGCAGGGTTACCGGCCGCTCTACGATTCGCAGGACCGGCTGCGGGAGAAGAGCAACGCCCGCGACCACGGACTGCGCACGCCCCGCTTCGCGGCCGTGGACGACATGGTCTCGCTGCGTGCCGCCGTGGCCGAAATCGGCCTCCCGGCCGTGCTGAAGACCCGCACGCTCGGGTACGACGGCCACGGACAGCAGGTGCTCCGCACGGAGGAGGATCTCCGCAAGGCCGGGCCGCTGCTCGCCGTGCCGTGCATCCTCGAGGAGTTCGTGCCGTTCGATTTCGAGGCCAGCATCGTCATGGTCTCCGACGGCGAGCGGGTCGTCAGCTTCCCCATCGGGCGGAATGTCCACCGCGACGGGATTCTCGACCTGTGTTTCGTCCCCGCCGAGGTCGATGGCGCGGTACTTGCCCGGATGAAGTCCGAGAGCGAGCGCTTCATGCGCGACTGCGGCTATCGGGGTATCCTGGCCATCGAGTATTTCGTGCGGCAGGGGGAGATCTACTTCAACGAGATGGCCCCGCGTCCCCACAACTCGGGCCACTACACGATCGAAGGCGCGACGACCAACCAGTTCCGCGAACTGGTGCGCTATCTGGCCGGCATGCCGCTCGAGGAGCCGCGGCTGGTGGCCCCTACGGTGATGAAGAACATCCTGGGGCAGGACCTCGAAGAGGCCCGCAGGGTGGCGGCCGAGCACCGTCCGGGTGTCTACGTGCACCTCTACGGCAAGAGCGAGAGCCGTCCCAAGCGCAAAATGGGGCACATCACCTTCGTCGGCATGCAGGCCGGGGAGTACGAACGCGACTGGGCGGCCCGTTTTGTCTGACGGGTGCCGCCGGAGTTTTGAGAACCTGAAAATACACATACGAAAACGATGAATACGACCAATTACCGCATCTTTGTGGAGAAACTTCCCCGGTTCCGCGTCGAGGCCGACAGCCTGCGCCGGGAGTTGAACGCCAACCTCAACCTCTCGCTCGGGAGCCTGCGGCTGCTCAACAACGTCTACGACCTGTTCGGTTTTACGCCCGAACTGCTCGAGAAGAGCCGCTATACGGTCTTCGGCGAGGTGGTGACCGACGAGGTCACCGACACGTGCGATCTCGAGGGGCACAAGTATCTGGCCGTGGAGTATCTTCCCGGACAGTTCGACCAGCGGGCCGCTTCGGCCGTCGATTGCGTCCGTCTGATCGACCCCTCGGCCGACGTGCGCATCCGCTCCGCGAAGCTGCTCGTCTTCGACGATACGGTCAGCGACGAGGAGCTGGCCCGCATCCGCCACTACTACATCAACGCCGTCGAGTCGCGCGAGAAGGACCTCGGCCGCCTCTGCGACATGGAGCAGGCCGAAGTCAAGCCCGTCGAGGTGCTCGAGGGCTTCCGCGACATGTCCGACCAGGAGCTCGACGACTTCTGTTCGTCGCACGGCCTGGCAATGAATGCCGACGACCTGCGCGAGGTGGTGACCTACTTCCGTTCCGAGGGGCGCGATCCCTATGAGACCGAGTTGAGGATCCTCGACACCTACTGGAGCGACCACTGCCGCCACACGACCTTCACCACCGAACTCGAGGGAATCACCGTCGAGGAGTCGTTCGTCAGGGAGGAGATCGAGGGCTCGCTGGCGCTCTACCTGCGCATCCGCCGTGAACTGGGCCGCGAGCACAAGAGCATCTGCCTGATGGACATGGCCACGATCGGTGCCCGCTACCTCCGTCAGCGGGGGCTGCTCGACGACCTGGAGGTCTCCGAAGAGAACAACGCCTGCTCGGTCTATGTCGATGTCGATGTGGACGGGCGTGCCGAGAAGTGGCTCCTCCAGTTCAAGAACGAAACCCACAACCACCCCACGGAGATCGAGCCCTTCGGCGGCGCCTCGACCTGTCTGGGCGGTGCGATCCGCGACCCGCTGTCGGGCCGCAGCTACGTCTACCAGGCCATGCGCGTCACGGGTGCCGGAAACATCTACCAGAAAGTGAGCGATACGCTCGCCGGCAAGCTGCAGAGCGTCATCTCGAAGAAGGCCGCCGCGGGCTATTCGAGCTACGGCAACCAGATCGGTCTGGCCACGACCCACGTGCGCGAGATCTACCACGACGACTATGTGGCCAAACGCCTCGAGGTCGGAGCCGTGGTAGGTGCCGTGAAGGCCTGCAACGTGCGGCGCGAGCGCCCCGCAGCCGGGGACAAGATCATCATGCTCGGCGGACGCACCGGGCGTGACGGCATCGGCGGAGCCACCGGTTCGTCGAAGGAGCACAACGCCAAGTCGCTCGAGACGTGCGGCAGCGAGGTGCAGAAGGGCAACGCCCCCGAGGAGCGCAAGCTCGAGCGACTGTTCCGCCGTCCGGAGGTGACGCGCCTGATCAAGAAATCGAACGACTTCGGCGCGGGCGGCGTCAGTGTGGCCATCGGCGAGCTGGCCGACGGACTGGACATCTACCTCGACCGCGTGAAGACCAAATACAGCGGACTGAACTCCACGGAGCTGGCCATCAGCGAGTCGCAGGAGCGCATGGCCGTGGTGATCGAGTCGAAGGATGTCGAGGAGTTCATGCGCTACTGCCGCGAGGAGAACATCGAGGCGGTGCATGTGGCCGACGTGACCTCGACAGCCCGCATGCGGATGTTCAACGGCGACCGCAAGGTTGTCGATCTGAGCCGTGAGTTCATCGACAGCGCCGGCGCGAAGCACTATGCCGAAGCGAAGATCGGTGAGGTCGAGAACCGCGATCCGTTCCGCCGCGACCTCACCGGCGACAGCCTGGCCGAGCGCTTCGCGAACAACCTCCGCGACAACAACGTCGTCTCGCAGCGCGGACTGATCGAGATGTTCGACTCGACAATCGGCCGTTCGACCGTGCTCATGCCCTTCGGCGGCCGCACGCAGCGCAGCGAGACGCAGGTCTCGGTGCAGAAACTCCCGACCGACGGATACACCGATACGGCCAGCATCATGGCCTTCGGATACAACCCCTATGTGGCTTCGTGGAGCCCCTACCACGGTGCGGCCTATGCCGTTGTGGAGGCTGCGGCAAAGGTCGTGGCAGCCGGAGCGCGCTACGACAGGATGCGCTACTCCTACCAGGAGTATTTCGAGCGCATGACGCACAACCCCGAGTCGTGGGGCAAGCCCCTGGCCGCGCTGCTCGGCGCCCTGAAGATGCAGGTCGAGCTCGGCCTGCCGTCGATCGGCGGCAAGGACTCGATGTCGGGAACCTTCCAGCAGATCAACGTCCCGCCGATGCTCATGGCCTTCGGCATCACCACGGTGAATGCCTCCACGGTGATCTCCACCGACCTCAAGGCTCCCGGACACCGCCTCTACCTGATCCGCCATACGCCACAGGAGAACTACATGCCCGATACGGAGCAGCTCAGGCGGAACTTCACCTTCGTGAGCGATGAAATCGAGCGCGGCAAGATCCTTTGCCGCCTGGTCCGTGGGCTTCGGCGGTGTGGCCGAGGGCCTGGCGAAGATGGCCTTCGGCAACGAGGTGGGGGCCGAGGTGACGATGGACGAGGCGAAACTCTACGAGTATGCCTACGGCTCGATCCTCGTCGAGTGCGAGGGTACGCTCGAATATCCCGCGGCCGAGCAGATCGGTATCACGGTGGCCGATGCGGCCCTGACGGTGAACGGTGTGCGGATGCCGCTCGGAGAGCTCTACCGCGCCAATACGGAGCGTTTTGCCGCGATCTATCCCGACAAGGGGGACAACTCGGCCGAGGTGATGACCTCGACGCCCGCGCCGCGCCGTTTCGTCTATCCGGGCGAGGCCACGGAGCACCCGCGCGTCTTCATTCCGGTATTCCCCGGAACGAACTGCGACTACGACACGGCCAAGGCCTTCCGCCGCGAGGGGGCCGAGGTGGTGATGGATGTGCTCTGCAACATCGCCGGCGACGACATCCTCCGCTCGATCGAGCGCATGAAGGAGCAGATCCGCCGGGCGCACATCTTCGTGCTGAGCGGCGGATTCTCGGCGGGAGACGAACCCGACGGAAGCGCCAAGTTTATTGTCAATGTTCTGAACAACAAGGATATCCGGGAGGAGATCCATGCGCTGCTCGACCGTGGCGGACTCATCCTCGGCATCTGCAACGGATTCCAGGCGCTGGTCAAGTCGGGCCTGCTGCCCTACGGACGGCTGGGCATGGTGACCAAGGAGTCGCCGACGCTCTTCCGCAACGACATCAACCGCCACATCTCGCAGATTGTGACCACCCGCGTGGCGACCACCGCCTCGCCGTGGCTGGCCGGATTCGAGCTGGGCGAGCTGCATGCGATCGCCGTAAGCCACGGCGAGGGCAAGTTCGTCGTCAGCCGCGAGCTGGCCGAGCAGCTCTTCGCCAACGGACAGGTGGCCTTCCAGTATGTCGGCTCCGACGGGCAGCCGACGGCCGAGGCCCCCTTCAACCCCAACGGTTCGTCGTATGCCATCGAGGGCATCATCTCGCAGAACGGTCAGATCCTCGGCAAGATGGGCCATACGGAGCGTTACGAGAAGAACCTCTTCAAGAACATCGCCGGCAACAAGGAGCAGAACCTTTTCCGCAATGCCGTCGATTATTTCCGCAAAAAATAACACGCAAGCAATACGGACCAAAGCACAAAACAGAAGAAGTACCATGAAACAGCTTGAATTGCTCTACGAGGGCAAGGCAAAACAGGTTTTCAGTACGGACGATCCCGACAAGATCATCATTCACTACAAGGATACCGCCACGGCGTTCAACAACGTCAAGAAGGCGACGATCGAGAACAAGGGCGTGCTTACCAATGCCATCTCGTCGCTGATCTTCCGGGAACTCGCGAAGGCCGGCGTGGAGACCCACTTCATCGAGCGGCTCAGCGACCGCGACCAGCTGTGCCGCCGTGTGGCGATCTTCCCGCTGGAGGTGATCGTGCGCAACGTCATCGCCGGATCGATGGCACAGCGCCTCGGCATCGAGGAGGGCACACAGCCGTCGAACGTCATCTACGACCTGAGCTACAAGCGGGACGATCTGGGCGATCCGCTCATCAACGACCACCATGCCGTGGCGCTGGGTGCCGCGACCTACGAGGAACTGGATCGGATCTACGAGATGGCGGCCCGGATCAACGAGGTGCTCAGGGAACTATTTTCCCGGATCAACATCCGGCTCGTGGACTTCAAGATCGAGTTCGGCCGCACGTCGGACGGACGCATCGTTCTGGCCGACGAGGTGTCGCCCGATACGTGCCGTCTGTGGGATGCCACAACCAACGAGCGGCTTGACAAGGACCGTTTCCGCCGGGACCTGGGCCGGATCCGCGAGGCTTACGAGGAGATTCTTGCACGTTTAACGAAAATTACCGAATAGACGATGATGGAGTTGGTTCAAGACCGCGAGTTGCATGAGGAGTGCGGCGTGTTCGGCATCTTCGGGGTGCCCGATGCCGCGTCGCTGACCTATTACGGCCTCCATGCGCTGCAGCATCGCGGACAGGAGGGCGCGGAATCGTGGCCGTGGACAACGGCACATTCCGCCGCATCAAGGGCAACGGCCTGGTTACCGAGGTATTCAACGAGGCGAAGCTCGCCACGCTGCGCGGCGACATGGCCATCGGCCACGTGCGCTACACGACGGCCGGGGGCGGCGGCATCGAGAACGTGCAGCCGTTCCTTTTCCGCCACAATTCGGGCGATTTCGCCATGGCGCACAACGGGAACATCGTCAATTCGAAACTCCTGCGCGACTACCTCGAGAACAAGGGCAGCCTCTTCCAGTCGTCGTCCGACAGCGAGATTCTGGCCCACCTGATCAAGAAGGAGACCCGGTTCCGCGACCGGCCCCGCATCTTCGCCATCATCGACGCGCTGAACATGCTCGAGGGCGCCTTCGCGTTCCTGATCATGACGGCCAACCGCATCTATGCCTGCCGCGACAAGTACGGACTGCGCCCGCTGTCGATCGGCCGCCTGGGCGACGGCTGGGTCGTATCGAGCGAGACGTGCGCCTTCGACGTGCTGGGCGCGGAGTTCGTGCGCGACGTGGCCCCCGGCGAGATCGTCACCATCGACCATCAGGGGCTGCGCAGCCGCGACTATTCGATGTACAAGCGTTGCGAGATGTGCGCGATGGAGTACATCTACTTCGCCCGCCCGGACAGCGATATCGAGGGGTGCAACGTCCATGCCTACCGCAAGGAGTCGGGGCGCCTGCTCTTCCAGGAGGCACCGGCCGAAGCCGACATCGTCGTCGGCGTGCCCGATTCGAGCCTCAGCGCCGCGATGGGCTATGCCGAGGCGAGCGGGCTTCCCTACGAGATGGGACTCATCAAGAACAAATACATCGGCCGGACCTTCATCCAGCCGACGCAGGAGCTGCGCGAGAAGGGCGTGCGGATGAAACTGTCGGCCGTGCGGACCATCGTCCGCGGCAAGCGGGTGGTGCTCGTCGATGACTCGATCGTGCGGGGTACGACCTCGCGGCGCATCGTCACGATGCTCAAGGAGGCCGGGGCCACCGAAGTGCACGTGCGCATCGCCTCGCCCCCGATGACCAATCCCTGCTTCTACGGCGTGGACACCTCGACCTACGACGAGCTGATCTCGGCCCGCAAGAATGTCGAGGGCGTGCGCGAGGAGATCGGGGCCGATTCGCTCAGCTTCCTCTCGCCCGAGGCGCTGCTCAAGGCCGGCAACCGCAAGGAGCTGTGCATGGCCTGCTTCACGGGACACTATCCCACGGCGCTCTACCAGCCGCTCGACGAAGCGAACAAAGACGGAAAATGTTAGCAAACAAAACTATCGCATACTATGGCACAAAGTTATGAAAAGGCCGGCGTGAACCTCGAAGCCGGATACGAGGTGGTGCGGCGCATCAAGAAACACGTGGCATCGACTTCGCGGCTCGGCGTCATGGGCAACATCGGCGCCTTTGGCGGCATGTTCGACCTCTCGGCGTTGAATGTGAAGGAACCCGTGCTGGTGAGCGGCACGGACGGCGTGGGCACGAAGCTCAAGCTGGCGTTCGAAATGGACAAGCACGACACGATCGGCATCGATGCCGTGGCGATGTGCGTCAATGACGTGCTCGCGCAGGGCGCCGAGCCGCTGCTGTTCCTCGACTATGTGGCCGTGGGCCACAACGAGCCGCAGAAGATCGAGGCGATCGTGGCGGGAGTCGCCGAAGGCTGCCGCCAGGCCGGCTGCGCCCTGGTGGGCGGCGAGACGGCCGAAATGCCAGGCATGTACGCCGAGGGCGAGTACGACATCGCCGGATTCACGGTGGGCGTGGTCGAGAAGTCGAAGCTCATCGACGGGTCGAAGGTCCAGGTCGGCGACGTGCTCGTGGGCGTAGCCTCGAGCGGCGTGCACTCGAACGGATTCAGCCTCGTGCGCAAGATCCTTGCGGACAACTTCCTCGACCTGCACCGGTCGTATCCCGAACTGTCGAATAAACTCCTGGGCGAGGTGTTGCTCACCCCGACGAAGATCTACGTCCAGCAGGTGCTCGATGTGATCCGCAACTGCGACGTACACGGAATCAGCCACATCACGGGCGGCGGATTCGACGAGAACATCCCCCGCATCCTGCACGACGGCCAGGGCCTCGAGATCGAGGAGGGCTCGTGGGAGATTCTCCCCGTGTTCCGCTTCCTCGAGAAGTACGGAAAGGTGCCCCACCGCGAGATGTTCAACATCTTCAACATGGGTATCGGCATGGTCATCGCCCTCGATGCCTCCGAGGCGCAGCGGGCGATCGACATCCTGACCGCCCGGGGCGAGAAGGCTTCGGTGATCGGCCGCGTGACCGGCACCGAAGGGGTCGTAATCCGGTAGCGCGATGCGACGGCTTGCGGTTTTCGCCAGCGGCAACGGCACCAACTTCGAGGCGATCGCCCGGGCCTGCAGGCAGGGCGTGCTGGCTGCCGAGGTGGTGCTGCTGGTCTGCGACCGCCCCGGAGCCCGCGTCATCGGCCGTGCGGAGGAGTTCGGCATTCCGACCTTCGTCTTCGACCCGAAGGCGTACGGCTCGAAGGAGGAGTACGAGCGGCAGATCGTGCAGCGGCTCGAGGAGGCTGGGGCGGAGCTGGTCTGTCTGGCCGGATACATGCGCATCCTCGGGGCGACGATGCTGGGGGCCTGCGGCGGGCGGATCGTCAATATCCATCCCTCGCTGCTGCCCGCCTTCCGCGGGAAGGACGCCATCGGGCAGGCCTTCGACTACGGGGTCAAGGTCTTCGGTGTGACGATCCACTGGGTCGATGCGACGCTCGACGGCGGGCGGATCATCGCGCAGCGCGCATTCGAATACGACGGCCGCGACCGGGCCGAACTCGAAGCCAGGGTACATGCCGTCGAGCATGAACTCTACGTCGAGACGCTCGGCCGGCTGATCGCCCGAACAGAGGAGAGGGGCTGACTCCCTTTCGGCGGAGGCAGCCCTCCCGGGCGGCTGCACGCCATACCGCGGGCCTTCGGGCACCGCGCGGAACCCGGGAAACAAGTGAAACCAACAAACAAAGAAGAAATACGAACTATGCGAGCATTAATCAGCGTAAGCGATAAGACCGGCGTTGTCGATTTCGCCCGGGAACTGCGTTCCCTCGGGTGGGAGATCATCGCCACGGGCGGCACGATGAAACTGCTGCGGGAGAGCGGCGTCGAGGTGATCAACATCAGCGACGTGACGGGCTTCCCGGAGATCTGCGACGGCCGCGTCAAGACCCTCCATCCCAAAGTGCACGGCGGCCTGCTGGCCCGCCGCGACGATCCCGAGCACCTGAAGGCGCTCCGCGAGAACGGCATCGAGTTCATCGACATGGTCTGCGTAAACCTCTACCCGTTCCGCCAGACGATCGCCCGGCCCGACGTGAAGATGGAGGACGCCATCGAGAACATCGACATCGGCGGTCCGTCGATGCTGCGCTCGGCCGCCAAGAACTGGGCCGACGTCACGGTTGTCTGCGACCCGGCCGACTATGCGCAGGTGCTTGACGAGATCCGTCGCGGCGGCAATACCGGGAAGGAGACCCGCCTCAAGCTCTCGGCCAAGGCCTACACCCATACGGCCGAGTACGACGCCATGATCGCCACCTACATGCGTGCGCAGGCCGGGCTCAACGAGAAGCTCTTCCTTGAGTTCGATCTCGTGCAGTCGCTGCGCTACGGCGAGAACCCCCACCAGAGTGCGAAGTTCTACCGCGAGGAGCACGAAGTGCCCTATTCGCTGGCCTTCGCCCGCCAGCTCAACGGCAAGGAGCTCTCTTACAACAACATCCAGGACGCCAATGCCGCGCTGTGCATCGTGCGCGAGTTCTCCGAGCCCTTCTGCGTGGGGCTGAAACACATGAATCCCTGCGGGGCTGCCACGGGCAAGGATGTCGTCGAGGCGTGGACCAAGGCCTACGAGGCCGACAAGGTCTCGATCTTCGGGGGCATCGTCGCCACGAACCGCGAGGTGACGCGCGAGGCCGCCGAGTTGATGAAGCCGATCTTCCTCGAGATCATCATGGCTCCGAAGTTCTCCGAGGGGGCGCTCGAGGTGCTCTGCACGAAGAAGAACCTGCGCCTGCTCGAGGTGGACATGTCGCAGGGCGCGGTCGATCCGAAGCAGTACGTGAGCGTGAACGGAGGCCTGCTGGTGCAGGACCTCGACGTGACGACGCGGACCGTAACGGCCGACATGTGCGTGACCGAGGCGAAACCCGCCGAGGGGGTGATGGCCGACCTGAACTTCGGCTGGCACATCGTCAAGCACGTGAAGTCGAATGCCATCGTCGTGGTTCGCGACGGCCGTACGCTGGGCGTCGGCGCCGGACAGATGAATCGCATCGGTTCGGCCGAGATCGCGCTCAAGCAGGCCCATGCCGCCGGATTCACCGAGGGGCTTGTGCTGGCGTCGGACGGCTTCTTCCCCTTCGACGACTGTGTGGCCCTGGCCGCCGAATATGGTGTGACGGCCATCGTACAGCCCGGAGGTTCGATCCGTGACGAGGATTCGATCCGCAAGGCCAACGAGAAGGGCATCGCCATGCTCTTCACCGGCGAACGTCACTTCAAGCACTGATCCGCCATCGTGCGGGCGGCGGATTCCGTACCGCTGCCGGACGGGACAGGCGTATGCCGCGGGCATGGGCCTGCCCCGTCCGATTTCGGTGATTTACGGTTCAACAGCAATCAAAAAAAAACAAAATTCTGCTTCCTATGAAAGTGCTTGTTATAGGTTCCGGCGGCCGCGAACACGCCATCGTCGATGCGCTGACCCGATCGCCGCAGGTCGAAAAGATCTATTGTGCTCCGGGCAATGCGGGCATCGCCCGTCAGGCCGAGTGTGTGGACATCCGCGACACGGAGGTCGGCCGGTTGTGCGATTTCGCGCGCGGAGAGGGCATCGGCCTCACGGTTGTGGGCCCCGAAGCTGCGCTGGCTGCGGGCATCGTGGACAGCTTCCGCGAAGCGGGGCTGCGGATCTTCGGTCCGACGAAGGCGGCGGCGCGCATCGAGTCGTCGAAGGAGTTCGCCAAGGAGCTGATGGCCCGTTACGGCATCCCGACGGCCGGCTACCGCACCTTCACCGACTATGAGGCCGCACGGGCCTATGTCGCCGCACGGCCCTTCCCGGCCGTGCTCAAATACGACGGGCTGGCTGCCGGCAAGGGGGTGGTGATCGCCCGGACGATGGAGGAGGCCGACGAGGCGCTTCGCCAGATGCTGCTCGACGACAAGTTCGGCGAGGGCAAGGTGGTCGTCGAGGATTTCCTCGAGGGTCCGGAGTTCTCGCTGCTCTGCTTCGTGTCGGGCCGCCGCGTCTGGCCGATGGTGCTCTCGCAGGACCACAAGCGGGCCTACGACGGCGACAAGGGACCCAATACGGGCGGCATGGGCGCCTATACGTCGCTGCCGTTCATCACGGCCGACGACGAGCGCTATGCCGTCGAGCGGATCATGCGGCCGACGGCCGAGGCGATGGTCGCCGAGGGGTGTCCGTTCGAGGGGGTGCTCTACGGGGGGCTGATGAAGACGGCCGACGGCATCAAGGTGATCGAATTCAACGCCCGTTTCGGCGATCCCGAGACGGAGGTCGTGCTGCCGCGCCTGAAGAGCGACATCGTCGATATCTTCTGTGCCGTGGCCGACGGCCGCGACGCGCAGCTCGAGTGGGACGACCGTCCCGCACTGGGCATCGTGCTCGCCTCGAAGGGGTACCCGGGCAGCTACGGGAAGGGTCATGAGATCAAGGGGCTCGACAAGGTCGAGGGTACGGTCTACCATATGGGTACGAAAGCCGACGGCGACCGGATTCTGACGGCTGGAGGCCGCGTGCTGTTCGTCGTGGGACGTGGCGCGACGCTGGCCGAGGCACGGGCTGCGGCGCTGCGCGATGTGGCCCGCATCGAGTGCGACAACCTCTTCCATCGCTCCGACATCGGACACTGGGCGCTGGACGACAAGGATGTGTAACGGACAATCAAACGAAAGAACTTAGGATATGGTTATCAGTGGAAAAGAGCTGTCGGCCCGGTTGAAGGCCGAGATGGCGGAGCAGGTGAGCACGTTCCCGGCCCGGTATGGCCGCGTGCCGCACCTGGCGGTGGTACTTGTGGGCGACAACCCGGCGAGCGTGAGTTATGTGACCGGCAAGGCGAAGGCCTCGGCCGAGGTGGGTATCCGCAATACGACGATCCGCCGGCCGGCGGATATCTCCGAGGCGGAGCTGCTCGACCTCATCGCCGGGCTGAATGCCGATGCGGAGGTGGACGGCATTCTGGTGCAGCTGCCCCTGCCGAAGCACATCGACGAGGAGAAGGTGATCGCGGCGATCGACAAGTCGAAGGATGTGGACGGGTTCCACCCGTTGAATGTGGCTGCCCTGTGGCAAAAGCAGCCCTGCACGCTGCCCTGTACGCCGAAGGGGATCATCAAGATGCTGAAGGCTGCCGGCGTGGAGATCGCGGGCAAGCGGGCCGTGGTGATCGGACGCAGCAACATCGTAGGTCTGCCGGTCTCGAAGCTCCTGCTCGACGAGAACGCGACGGTGACCATCGCCCACAGCCGCACGCGCAACCTCGGTGAGGTGACGCGCGGTGCGGAGATCCTCGTGGTGGCGATCGGCCGCCCGAAGTTCGTGACGGACGACATGGTTGCCGACGGCGCCGTGGTGATCGACGTGGGCGTGAACCGCGACCCGGAGACGGGTAAGTTGTGCGGCGATGTCGATTTTGCGGCCATCGAGCCCAAGGCTTCGGTCATCACCCCCGTGCCGGGCGGTGTCGGTCCGATGACGATCTGCTGCCTGATGGAGAATACGATCGAGTGTTTCCTGCGCCGGCACGAGTAGCCGGACGGCGGAGCATGAAAAACCGGAAACCCCCGACGGAGGTTTCCGGTTTTTTCGTGCCGTATGGGGCTCAGGCTTCGCTGGGTGTGGCGGTGAGTTCCCCGGGGAGAGGTGCTGTGTCCGTGCGGCGCCACACCATGGCGAGGTCCGCGGCAGCATTGCCCGTGCCGAAGTCGAATCCGTCGGGCGAAAGAAACCGGGTCGGGACTGCTCCCGCGAACCCGAAGCGGCCGTAGAATCCGTGCAGCCACTCCTCGCCGGGTGTGGGGATCAGGAAGGCCGCGTCGTCGCCCCGTTCCGCAATGAGCGTCATGGCCCGACGCATGAGCTGTGAGGCCAGGCCGCGGCGGCGGAATGCGGGGTCGGTGGCCACGCCGTAGATGTAGGTCGTGCGGCCCAGGCCGGTGGTGAAGGGGATGAGGTGGAGCATCGCGGCGGTACGCCCCTCCAGCTCGACGGTGAGCATCCGGCGGCGCGAATAGTGGTGCATGAGGAACGAATCGACAAACTGCTCGTCGTCGCCGAATACCTCCTGCCACAGCTGTTTGCAGGCCAGTTCGTCGGGGTGGAGGTGGATGGCCGTGAACTTGTGCTGGAGGAAGGCCGGGTGGTAGGAGAGTTTGGCCTGCCGCAGCCCCTCCAGTCCGAGGTCCTCCTCGCGGTTGATGAGCGTGAAGCGCTCGGGAAGGTGTTGGGCGAAGAGCTTGTTGATGATCGTGAAGGCGCCGTCGAAGGCCGTGTCGGCCTTCTCGACATGGGTCACGAAGGTGTGGTCATTGACTGCCGAGCCGTAGGTGAAGGCTGCCAGACGGTCTCCCACGTAGATGCAGCCGCCCGTGAGGCCCAGCTCGTCGAAATGCCCGAAGGCCCGCTGCATGGCGCGTTGTTCGGCGCACAGCTCCGAGGTGTGTCCCTCGTGCGAGCGGCGCCATTCGCGCTCGAGCGTCATGCACTCGGCAAAACGGTCGGGGGTCAGCGGCTCGTAGCGGTAGTCGGGATATTCGGCCGTGAAGCGGTTGATGTGGTTGCGTTTGGGCTGGTAGCGCCGGCCGGCGAGGGTGCGCAGATCTTCGGCCCGGTAAACGTAGTCCTCCAGCGCGCGGTCCGACTCGAAGGCGAACGCCCCGAGGTGCATGCGGCGGATCATGTCGCGCCCTTCGTCCGTCAGCCCGATGATCCGCAGCCTTTGGCCGTGGGCATGGGCGTCCTCGCGCAACAGGGGGACGATCGGGGCGAAATCCCCTTCGCCCACGGGTTGCATGTAGCCGATGCGTTCGCCTCCGTCGATATGGAAGCGGATGACCAGGAATCCCTGGACCTCGGCCCATGCGCTGCGGTAGACCTCCTGCCAGCAGAACATGTTGGCGAAGGCCAGGTCGCAGTTGCAGATGCCCGAAGGCTTCGTATATCGTTCGATGACGGCCCGGTCCTCAAGCCGGACGGGTTGGAACTCAATCATGCGCGGTGTAGTTCTTGCGTTCGATGCGGGTGTAGTACTGCTGTACGAGGGCACGGAACTGCGACAGCAGCGAGTCGGCCTGCGGACCGGCCGGTTCGGTAGAGGCCGCATCGCGCTCCTCGTCGAAGGCGATGACGCCCCCGTCGGTCACTGCACGAAACATGCCATCGTAGGAGACCGACCAGTGCGGGCGTTCGGGTTCGTTCAGCACGTCGCGCCCGAAGGCGAAATAGGGTTCGCGGTTGCCCGTGAGACCCAGCAGCGTGGGCATGATGTCGAGCTGCTGCGAGACCTCGCCGATGCGTCCGTGCAGGGCCCCGTCGGGGGTATAGAGGAAGCCGATGATGTGCATGTTGCCCGGGTATTCGCGCGTGGCGGGATCGAACTTCTCGGACGACACGTGGTCGGCCACGAAGACGAAGATCGTGCGCCGGAACCACTCCTCGCTGCCGAAGCGCTCGAAGAAGCGGCGGAAGGCCATATCGTCGTAGGCTACGCCCTTGTGGATTTTGGTGTAGCCTGCGGGCAGCGTCGCGGCATATTGCTCCGGCACGACGAAGGGGTGGTGCGACGAGAGGGTGAAGAGCGTGGCGAAGAAGGGTTCTGCCGTTGCCGAGAGCTCCTCGCCCATGAACTGCAGGAAGGGTTCGTCCCAGATTCCCCAGTAGCCGTCGAAGTCGCCCTTGCCGTGCTTCTGCTCGTAGTCCTCGCGGCTGACAAGCCGTTCGACACCTGCCGAGCGGGCATAGGCCCCGAAGCCCATCGACCCGTGTTCCGAGCCGCAGAAGAAGGCCGTGGCGTAACCCCGGTCGGCGAGGATGGCCGGCAGCTGCCTGCTGACGCCGAGCGACTGCGGCATCAGCACAAAGGGGGTGCGGAACGAGGGGATGCTGCCCAGCACGGAGGGCATGGCCTGGATCGACCGCGTGCCGTTGGCGTACATCCGCTCGAAGCAGAGCCCGTTGCGCATCAGCGAGTCGAGGAACGGGGTGAAGCCCTGCTCCTCGCGGCCGGCATAGAGGTCCGGGCGCAGGTGGGCGGAGTGCTCGGCCGACATGCTCTCCATGATGAAGATGACGACGTTGCGTCCCGAGAGGTCCACGGCTGCCGAATCGGCCGGCTGGTGGATCGGCGTGAAGCGGCGGGGCAGCTCCTCGTCGGAGAAGTACTTGCGGTAGCGGCTGCTGCCTCCGCCCTCGATGGTGCGCAGGATGCAGAAGGGGTTGCTCAGGATGAGGTTCGCCTTGCCGTTGTCGGCCGTGTAGAGCGTGGCGTTCGAGAGGGTGATCGGCCGGGTCATGCGGGTCATGCCCCCGCGGGCGCCGGCAATGCTGAGCCCTGCGGCCAGGGCCAGGATCGCCGTGCCGCCGGCATAGTAGGGCCAGCCGCGGCGCAGCAGGCTCTCTTCGCGGACCTTCCGCCCGTAGCCGGCGGCCAGCAGAAGGGTCAGCAGCAGCCACACCGCGGCGAGCGGCCAGTTCTCGGCCATGAACTTGCCGGCGAGCTGCAGCGAGTTGTCGTTGTCGGCGAAGAAGATCTCGTCGGCCGTAAAGCGCTTCTGCGTGTAGCGGAAGTAGACGGCATCGGCCAGGTTCACGGCGACGACGGCGAGCGAATTGACCGTCACGTAGTAGATGCGGAGCATGCGCCGGTACCAGGTGCGTTCGCGCAGGTGCAGCGGCAGGAGCGACAGCAGGATGAACAGGCCGTCGGCATAGACGACCGACACCGTGTCGAAGCGCAGGGCGCCGACGAACAGGTCGCCCAGTTCGGACCACGTGAGCGGTCCCAACTGGGCGGCGTTGTAGATCCAGAAGGCTACGCGGCAGAGCATCAGTACGACGTAGAGCAGTACGATGCGCCGCACGAGCATTCCGAGCGGGGTCCGGAGCAGGCGGGACAGCATGGTCTCCGGGTGTTTATTCGCAGGCCTTGAGCGACATGTCGAGCGATCGGATCTGGTGGGTCAGCGCCCCGACCGAGATGAAATCGACACCGCATTCGGCATAGTCGCGCATGGTCTCGAGCGTGATGCCGCCGCTCGATTCGGTCTCGCAGCGTCCGGCCACCTTCTCGACGGCCAGGCGTGTCATTTCGGGCGTGAAGTTGTCGAACATGATGCGGTCCACGCCTCCGGCGGCGAAGACCTCGTCGATGTCCTCCAGCGTGCGGACCTCGCACTCGATCGGGAGCTCCTTGCCCCGGGCCTTGAGGTACTCGCGGACGCCGTGGATCGCCTTGCGGATGCCGCCGGCGAAATCGATGTGGTTGTCCTTCAGCAGGATCATGTCGAAAAGCCCCATGCGGTGGTTCTCTCCGCCGCCCAGCTTCACGGCCATCTTGTCCAGCACGCGCATGCCCGGCGTGGTCTTGCGCGTGTCGAGCACCCGGGTGTGCAGTCCCTCGAGGCGCTTGACGTAGACGGCCGTCTGGGTCGCCACGCCGCTCATGCGCTGCATGATGTTCAGCACGATGCGCTCGGCCTGCAGCAGCGAGCGGAGACGCCCCGAGACATAGAAGGCCACGTCACCCGGTCGGACGCGCGAGCCGTCCTCGAGCACCTGTTCGAAGCGCATCTCGGGATCGAGCCGCCGCAGGACGATCTGGGCGATCTCGATACCGGCGATCACGCCCTCCTGCTTGCAGAGCAGGCGCATGCGTCCGTGTTCGTTTTCGGGGATGCACGAGAGCGACGTGTGGTCGCCGTCGCCGATGTCCTCCTTGATGCAGAGTTCGATGAGTTCGTCCACGAAGGGCTTGTATTCGGGTTTCATAGACTACGTGTTTTTGTGTTATCGTACCGTTTTTCCCTGCAAAGGTAACACTTCGCGGCGGATGTCCGCACGTGCGGGGCTATTTTTTTACCAGCAGCAGCCCCTCGTACTCCATGCGGTAGGTCCCCAGCCTGGGGACGTCGCACGTGAAGGAGATGCGGCAGAGGATCTCCTCGACCGAGCCCTCGACGTCGGTGAGCGTGTACGAGGGCATGTCCTGGTAGCTGTAGCCGCCCACCTCGTTCGGAAGCCGGACCTGCGGTACGGTGCTGGCTGCCGTGAACGAGAGCGAAGCCCCTTCGCCCGGAGTGTAGGGCATGCGGTGGATGCGCATCTCGAGGGCCGGCATCGCGGCGGCGAAGCGTGTGGCGTGCATGTAGATGGTCAGTTCCTTGCCTCCCGCAAATTCGAACCAGGCTTCGGGATCGGTGTAGGTCGAACCATCGGTCACATGGGTCACCGTGGCCGTTCCGTAGAAATGCATGTTTTGTCCGGAGTAGACGCCGTCTACGATCTCCGGGTTACTCGTCGCGTACCGGACGCCGTCGTCCGCCTCGTCGTTGCAGGCGGCCGTCACGATGGCCGCAAAGCTCAGCAACAGCAGTTTTTTCAGCATGTTCAATCGATGTTAAGGGTTAAGGTGATGCCGAAAGTACGGGGCCGTCCGCGCTGGACGAACTCGTTGCCGATCGACTTGAAATAGAATACGTTGTAATCGGTACCGGTGAGGTTGCGCCCCCACACGCCGAGCGACCATCGGCGGTGCTCGAACCTTATGGAGGCATTCACGAGGGCGTAGAAGGGCTCCCTCAGGGAGTTCTCCTCGTTCCACTCGATGGGACCGGCACCCTGGACGCCGGCCTGCACGACCACGTCGCCCAGCCAGCCGAGTCCCGTCGGGCGGCTCCATGTCGCCGCGGCCGAGAAGGTGTGCCGCGGGGCGTAGGGGACCCGCTTGCCGGCGTAGTCGTCGTTTCCGCTGCGGTAGCGCAGGAAGCGGGCGTCGGTGTATCCGTAGGCGACGTTGAGGTCGAGGTCGCGCTGCGGGGAGATCTGCAGCGAGAGCTCCGCCCCGCGGCTGCGCGTGCGGCCCGCGTTGGTCATCATGCGCCCGGTGGTCTGGCCTTCGGGGAAGACGGTGAGCTGCTGGTCGCGGACGTCGATCCAGAAGAGGGCGAAATCGCCCCTCACGGCTCCGTCGAGGCACGAGAAGTGGCCCCCGAGTTCGTAGTTCCAGCTGTATTCGGGCTTGTAGGACATCAGGTCGGGCTCTTCGTAGGTCAGTCCCGAGACCATCAGCCACTTGATCTTCTCCTGCAGGATGTCGGAGAACATCTGCGTGTTGAAACCGCCGGCCTTGTATCCCCGGGAGACGGAGAGGTAGAGGTTGCGGACCGGGTCGAAGGCATAGAGAACCGAGAACCGGGGCAGCAGCTCCAGGTAGGAGTGTGCGGAGCTGTTCTTTTCGTCGATGGCGATCTGCTGCGCAAAGGGGGCGCCGCCGTTGATGCTCAGCGTGTAGTCGAGGTCGGCCCGGCTCCGGTAGCGCAGCTGCGTGCGTTCGAAGTCGGCGCGCAGCCCGGCAGTCAGCTGCCAGCGCCCCAGTTCGAGACGCGATTCGTGGTAGAGCGCCGCCCCCCAGACCGGCATCCGGAACGCCGACGAGAGCAGCAGCTCGTCGGCATCCATCGCGTAGACCAGGTCGGGCGACGTGTTGGCGTTGTCGAGGATCAGCCGCTCGATGCCCGTGCGCTTGAAGTTCACGGGGGCGTTCATCCTCCCGTGACGGTAGAAGCCGAAGGTACCGAAGAGCCATCCGTAGCGTCCCCCGCCGCGCGAGCGGAAGACCACATCCTCGGTGAAGGCGTGTTCGCGCACGGCCTGCAGCAGGGTGAAGTAGGGGAGCGGCGTGAAGTCCTGGTCGAGCGTCATCGCATCGTCGGTGTACTGGTAGCTGGTGATCGACGAAATGCTGTAGCGGTCGGCGTCGTAACGCACCGTGAGGCCGTCGCTGACCGACGTGCGGAGGTAGGAGCAGGGGTCGTTGTAGGCGATCTGCCCGGGGCGGAGGATCACCTCACCCCCTTCGACGATCTCCTTGCCCGCATAGGCGTAGGGATAGCCGCCCTGTTCGACGCGCGATACCGCGAGGGTGTTGTCCAGGCGCAGCCCCCGGCGGTTGTCCCATTGCATCTTCCAGCGCCCTCCGGTCTGCCACTCCCGGTCGCAGGTGCGGTGTGTGTATTCGTTTTCGAAGAATCCGTCCGTGCGGGTGTAGAATCCCGTGAGGGAGATGCCCACGTTGTCGGAGACCCGCCCGTAGGCCGAGGCGCGGAGCCGGCAGGAGTTGGCGCTGCCGTATTCGGCCAGCAGGCGTACCCCTTCACAGGCGAGCGGCGAGCGGGTGTAGACATTGACCACGCCGCCCATCGTGTTGCGGCCGTAGAGGGTCGATTGCGGGCCGCGGAGCACCTCGATGCGTTCGATGTCGGCCAGCTCCGTGTCGAAGCCGTTCTTGTTGAGCAGCGGCACGTTGTCGATGTTCATCCCGATAACCGGCTGGTCGATGCGGGCGCCCAGTCCGCGGACGTAGATCGACGAGGTCATGCGCGATCCGTAGTCCGGAGCGTGGAAGTTGGGCACCGTGAGGGCGACCTCCTTGAGTGCCGAGACGCCGCTGCGCTCGATTGCCCGGCTGCCGATGATCGACGATGCAACGGCCGTCGAGCGCAGGACCGGGCCCTGCTTGATGGCCGTCACCTGCACCTTGTCCACGACGATCACCGTATCGACCGCCGCGTCGCTCCGGGCCGTATCGCCGCCGGGGCCGGGGTGCTCCGCCACGCCGTCGGCCCGGCCGCAGAACGGCAGGAGTGCGAGCGGCAGCAGTATGTCGAGCAGTCGGGGTTTCACTTTGGACACGGGTTCGGTTTCCGGGTGCAAAGTAACGGGTTTTCCCCGAAAGTTGCAATCCTTATTTATGAGGAGGAGGCTGTGGGGAGACGGTGCGCCGTCAGATCTGCTCCGGATCGACGTAGCCCATCGTCACGGCGTAGATCGTCAGTCCCGAGACCGAGCGGATGCCCAGCTTTTCGGTCAGGTTGCGGCGGTGCGAGATGACGGTCGTCAGGCCGATGTGGAGCCGTTGGGCGATCTCCTTGTTGAGGCAGCCCTGCGCCACGAGCGAGGACTTCGGCCTCGCGGGCCGAAAGTTGTGCGGATTGCGGCTGCGGGGGGATGCCTTCGGTGTGGTCGCCGTGGTGCGCCCCGTGGTGCATCCGCATGATGTCCCGGGTCAGGTCGCCCTCGGGACGCAGGATGTCCAGGCACCGGAAGCCGGCGAATTCGGGCTGCGGCTGCCCGCTGGTGAGCAGGATGACCCGTTTGCGGACCGGGGCGAAGAGTGCGCTGTGGCCCACGAAACAGCGCGTCGCCACGAAAGTGGAAGTAGCGCTCCATGCCGCTCTCCTCGAGGGCCCGGGCGTCGTCGAATGCATCGACCTCGGCCATCGGGATGAGTTTCTCGAGGATGGACTTCAGACCGAGGGCCGTGAGGATGCCGGGGGTGAGGATGGCTATGGCGGGGCGGGGCTGCATCTATTCGTGGTGATAGGGTTCGTTGCGCAGGATCGTGAAGGCGCGGTAGATCTGTTCGGCGAAGATCGCGCGGACGATCTGGTGCGAGAAGGTCATGCGCGAGAGCGAGAGCAGCGAGTCGGCGCGGGCGTAGACCTCGTCCGAGAAGCCGTAGGGGCCGCCGATGACGAGTACGAGGCGCTTCAGCCCGCTGTTGAGGCGCTTCTGGAGCCATTGCGCGAATTCGACCGAGCGGTACTCCGTGCCGCGCTCGTCGAGCAGCACGACGTAGTCGCCCTCGGTCAGCTGGCGCAGGATGGCCTCGCCTTCGGCCGTGCGCTGCTGCTTGGCGGTCATGCTGCGCGTGTTGCGCACGTCGGGCAGCGTCGTGACCGAGAAGCGACAGTAGAAGTTCACCCGCCGGACGTATTGCTCGACCAGCGCGGCGACCTCCTTCGAGTCGGTCTTGCCTATGAGGATCAGTTCGAGGGTCACGGCCGCAGCGTCAGAGGTCGGTGTTCCATTCGCCGTCGGCGTCGCCGTAGAGAATCGGGCGTGACGGCTCGACCGATTTCAGCCATTCGTAGGCCTTGTACATGTTGTATCCGTTGCCGGCCGCTCCGCCCAGCTCGTAGGCCACCACGCAGGTGAAGTTGCGCGAGCGGTAGTACATCGCCTTGACGCGGGCGAGGAATTCGTCGGCCAGCGACGGGTCGTTGGCCGGTGTGCCGCCCACGGTGCGCCTTGCCCGGCGCTCCGAAGGGGCGATGTTCGCCCGGTCGATGACGTAGAGGCCCACCTCGTCGCAGAGTTCGTAGAACCAGGACGGCTGCGGGTAGTCGGGGCAGACGGTGTTCTTCCCCTGGGCCTTCAGCTCCTTCAGTCCGGCGAGGGTGGTCTTGCGGTCGGCGGCCGCATTGTAGGAGGCCTTGACCAGTTTGAGCTCCTTGCCCAGCCGCATCAGCCGCCCGTCGATCAGTTCGGTCTTCCCGAAGCCGATCTTCATCGGCATGTATTCCTTGTAGACTCCGTCGCGGCGCGTGAAGAGCATCACCTTGTACAGGGGCGGGTTCTTCGCCCCGGCCTCCCACTTGTTTTCATAGGTGTGGTAGATGAGCGGGCTGAAGCGCACGGTGTCGGTCGAGCGGCCCGGAATCACCACCTCGCGCATGTTGAATTCGAGCAGTTTGCCCTGAGGCGAGTAGATGTCGTAGCCGACGGTCACCGGCTCGTCGTAGTTGAACGAGTTGCGGGCGATGATCCGAAGGTCGAGCATGCCGAAGTCGCGGCCCAGCGTGTCGGGCACCAGGGCGATCTCGAAGTCGCGGATCGCCCGCTTGTTCTGGAAGTAGAAGTAGCTTCCGGAGAAGGACTTGCGCTGCACGGCGTCGGCGTTGAGCTCCTCGGCGCGTCCGGGTCGCATCAGGATGCGGATCGAGTTGGCCCCCTGGCGGATGTAGGGGGAGATCAGGTACTCGGCCGGGGTGGCCGGGTCCTCGGTGTCGGCCACCACGCGGTCGTTGATGCGCAGCGTGTAGCCCGCACCCGCATTCTCGATGTGCAGGAAGACGTCGCCGTCGCTCCACACGTAGGGAATGTCGAACTCCCCGCCTACGACGGCGATCCCCTCGCCCGCCACGAGTGTCTGCGGCTCGAAGGCCTTCCAGTAGCCGCCCGCCTCGCGGTTGCGCGCCTCGGCGTCGTGGCGCGTGTCGTAGGGGACGACTTCCGTGCGGTAGATGCGGCCTCCTTCGGCCTTCTCCGGCGCTGCTGCGGCCGGCGATTCGGGTTGCTGCGCCCGGACGGCCAGTGCCGCCGTCAGGAGCACAGCCGTGCATATCGTTCGTTTCATTGCCTGTGGTTCTTGCTATGATTCGGACAAAGGTACTTTTTTTTTGCCAAATCGCAAATAATAGCTAACTTTGTCAATTCGGAAAACGAACTGAAACCGAATTAATACCGAAGATATGAAAACGCAGAGAATCGTAGAAATTCTGAAGTCGGGAGCCGTGGACTCCGACATCGTCGTCAAGGGTTGGGTACGCACCAAGCGCGGAAACAAGAACGTGGCCTTCATCGCCCTCAACGACGGATCGTGCGTTGCGAACATACAGGTCGTGGTCGATCTGGCGAAGATCCCCGACGAGCAGCTCAAACCCATCACGACGGGGGCCTGCATCCGTGTGGACGGACGCCTGGTCGCCTCGCCCGGATCGGGGCAGGGCGTCGAGGTGCAGGCCGAGCGGATCGAAATTTACGGTACGGCCGACCCCGATACCTATCCCCTGCAGAAGAAGGGCCACTCGCTCGAATTCCTGCGCGACATCGCCTACCTGCGTCCGCGAACCAATACGTTCGGCGCCGTGCTGCGCATCCGCCACGCCATGGCCTACGCCATCCACGAGTACTTCAACAGGCAGGGATTCTACTACTTCCACACGCCCATCATCACCGCCTCGGACTGCGAGGGCGCCGGAGCGATGTTCCAGGTGACGACGCTCGACCTGAACAACGTACCCCGAACCGAGCAGGGACAGGTCGATTATTCGAAGGACTTCTTCGGCCGTCCGTGCAACCTGACCGTCTCGGGACAGCTCGAGGGTGAGCTGGGAGCCCTCTCGCTGGGCCGTATCTACACCTTCGGCCCCACGTTCCGCGCCGAGAACTCGAACACCCCGCGCCATGCGTCGGAGTTCTGGATGATCGAGCCCGAAGCCGCATTCTACGACCTGGAGGACAACATGGAATTGGCCGAGGACTTCCTCAAGTACCTGATCCGCTATGCGCTCGAGAACTGCCGCGAGGACCTCGAGTTCATGAACAAGATGTGGGAGCCGGGGCTCATCGACCGCCTGAACTTCGTGCTTGAGAACGACTTCAAGCGCCTCGATTACACCGAAGGCATCGAGATACTGAAGGCTTCGGGCCGCAAGTTCGAGTTCCCCTGCGACTGGGGATGCGACCTGCAGTCGGAGCACGAGCGCTATCTGGTTGAGGAGCACTTCAAGCGCCCGGTCATCCTGATCAACTACCCCAAGGAGATCAAGGCTTTCTACATGAAGCAGAACGACGACGGCAAGACGGTGCGCGCAATGGACGTATTATTCCCCGGAATCGGCGAAATCATCGGCGGTTCGGAGCGCGAGGCCGACTATGGCAAACTTTCTGCAAGGGTGCGGGAGCTCAACATGAGCGAGCGCGAATTGTGGTGGTATCTCGATACGCGCCGCTGGGGATCGGCACCTCACTCGGGCTTCGGACTGGGCTTCGACCGCCTGCTGATGTTCGTCACCGGACTGACGAACATCCGCGACGTACAGCCCTTCCCGCGTACGCCGCTGCACGCCGATTTCTGATCGCTCCCGGACCCGAACGACGACGAAGAGACCATATTGGAATGAAGAACAATCCTTGCCGGGCTTCGGTTCGTTGTTGCCCGACGTGCCGCGGATGGCTTCGGCTTTCGCGTGCGTTCACCTTTTGTTAATTTTGACCCGATATGGCTATTAATCAGAGACAGGTTCTTTCCCTTCAGCAGAAACTCTCTCCGCAGCAGATTCAGATGATCAAACTGCTCGAACTGCCTGCCGTGCAGCTCGAACAGCGCATCAAGCAGGAGATCGAGGAGAACATCGCGCTCGAAGAGGAGGAGCGTCCGGCGGAGGAGGACGAGCAGCCCCAGCAGATCTCCGTGGACGAATACCTGCGTGAAGACGATACGCCCTCCTACAAGAGTCGTATCAACAATTTTTCGAAAGACGACAAACAGCGCCCCGTCTACCTGACCGAGGGACGTTCGTTGCAGGAATACCTCGTCGAACAGCTCAGCTACCGCAACCTTTCGGAGCGAGACATGAAACTGGCGGTCTATCTGATCGGCAGCATCGACGAGGACGGCTATCTGAGACGTGACCTGGAGTCGATTTCCGACGACATCGCCTTCACGGTCGGCATCGAGACTTCGGTCGGCGAGTTGGAGCGGCTGCTGGGGGTCATCCACCAACTGGAGCCCGCGGGGATCGGGGCCCGCGACCTGCGCGAGTGCCTGCTGCTGCAGATGAACCAGATGCAGGTCAATACGCGCGCCCGGCGGCTGGCCCGCAGGATCCTGACCAACTATTTCGACGAATTCGTCAAGAAGCACTACGAGAAGCTGATCGTCCGTCTGCAGGTCACCGAAGAGGAGTTCCGCGATGCGATCGCCGAGATCCGGCGCCTGTCGCCCAAGCCCGGGAACCTCTATGCCGAGGGCGGGACCGACACGACCCCCTATATCGTACCGGACTTCATCCTCGACTGCCAGGACGGCCATTTCCAGCTCTCGCTCAACTCCTACAACGTCCCCGAGGTGAAGATCAACCGCCGCTATGTGGATATGATCCGCGACATGGTCGGCGCGGACGGCCGCGTGAAGGAGAAGGACCGTGAGGCGATCCAGTTCGTCAAGAGCAAGATCGACTCGGCCAAGTGGTTCATCTCGGCCATCAAGCAGCGGCATGATACACTGATGCGGACCATGCAGACCATACTCGATTACCAGCAGGAGTACTTCAAGGACGGCGACCGCTCGAAGCTGCGGCCGATGATCCTCAAGGACATCGCCGACCGCACGGGGCTCGATGTCTCGACCATCTCGCGCGTGGTGAACAGCAAGTACGTGCAGACGCAGTTCGGGATCATCCTGCTCAAGTCGCTCTTCTCTGAGGCCATGCAGACCGATTCGGGCGAGGAGGTGTCGAGCTACGAGATCAAGAATATCCTTCAGCAGTGCATTGACGAGGAGGACAAGCGCAAGCCGCTGACCGACGAGACGCTGATGGACATACTCAATACGAAGGGATACCACATCGCCCGCCGTACGGTGGCCAAGTACCGCGAGATGCTGGGGATCCCCGTGGCGCGGTTGCGCAAACAGATTTAGGACCCGGGGTATCCCGCGCCTCCCGGCTGCCGGGAGTGTGACGGGGCCGACAGACCGGCGGTATCGCTCCGGAGCGGGCTGCTGCCCGGCCGGAGGCGCCGGAGGGGGTGTCGGCCCGGGCAGAGAAGATTCGAAAACGTTATGGAAGAGACCTTGAAATACGGAAAACTGGCACACGGGCTTTCGTGGGTGCTGCATCCGTTCCTGCTGCCCGTCTACCTGATGGGGGTGCTGCTGACGATGACCACCTTTGCGCTCTATCCCGCCAATGTAAAATTCTACCTGCTGTGGGTCGTTGCGCTCTATGCGATCCTCATCCCCGTGCTGTCGCTCGGGGTGCTGCATTCGCTGGGGCGTCTCTCCAGCTACCGGGTGGACGACCGCCGGGAGCGGCTTCTGCCGCTGCTCATCGGGGCCGTCTGCTACATGCTGTGTGCACTGACCCTGTCGAAGATCCCCTCGGCGATCTTCCTGCGCAAATTCATGGTTGCGGCGGCCTGCTGCGAGCTGTTGTGCTTCGTGGTGTCGCTGCGCTGGAAGATCAGCCTCCACCTGACCGGCATGGGGGCGGTCGTGGCGCTGCTGGTGGTGATGAATGTCGCCGGGGTGGGCAACATGGTGTTTCCGCTGGTGGTGGCGGTCCTCGCAGCCGGGGCATTGGCCTCCGCGCGGCTCTATCTGGGGTGCCACAACGCCCCGCAGGTGCTGGCCGGCTTCTGCGGCGGCTTTGCCGTAGCGACGTTGGCCGTGCTCTTCCTCTGACGGACGGGCTTCCGGGGATCGGTGAAATCGAGGGCGCCGACCGCTGATGCGGCCGGCGCCCTGTCGTTTTTGTACGGATCGGGGGTCAGACGCATCCCTGTGCCAGCATGGCGTTGGCAACCTTCATGAAGCCACCGATGTTGGCCCCCACGACGTAGTTGATGTAGCCGTCCGGCTCGGTGCCGTAGCGTACGCACACCGAATGGATGTTGCGCATGATGGCGTGCAGGCGGGCATCGACCTCTTCGGGAGTCCACTCCAGGCGCATCGAGTTCTGAGACATCTCGAGTCCCGAGGTGGCGACGCCTCCGGCGTTGGCCGCCTTGCCCGGGGCGTAGAGCAGCCGGTGCTGCTGGAAGATGCGGATCGCCTCGGGTGTCGAGGGCATGTTGGCCCCTTCGGCCACACACATGCAGCCGTTGTCCACGAGCCGCTGTGCGTCCTCGCCGTCGAGTTCGTTCTGTGTGGCACACGGCAGGGCGATGTCGCACTTTACGCCCCACGGACGCTCACCGGGGTGGTAGGTGGCCGTGGGGTAGCGGTCGGCATATTCACGGATCCGGCCCCGGAATACGTTCTTGAGCTCCATGACGTAGTCGAGTTTTTCGGGCGTGATGCCTTCGGGATCGTGGATGCAGCCCGACGAGTCGGAGAGGGTCACCACCTTGGCGCCGAGGGCCGTGGCTTTCTGGCAGGCGTACTGGGCGACGTTGCCCGAACCCGAGATGCAGACGGTTTTGCCCTCGAACCGCTCGTTGCGCGTGGCGAGCATCTCCTCGGCGAAGTAGCAGACGCCGTAGCCCGTGGCCTCGGGGCGCAGGCGGGCTGCCACCCCAGTCGCGGCCCTTGCCCGTGAGCGTGCCCGAGAACTCGTCGCGCAGCCGTTTGTACTGCCCGAAGAGAAATCCGATTTCGCGTCCGCCGACGCCGATGTCACCCGCCGGGATGTCGGTGTCCTGGCCGATGTGGCGCTGGAGTTCGGTCATGAACGACTGGCAGAACTTCATCACCTCGTTGTCCGACTTGCCCTTGGGATCGAAGTCCGAACCGCCCTTGCCGCCGCCCATCGGGAGGGTTGTGAGGCTGTTCTTGAAGGTCTGTTCGAAGGCGAGGAACTTCAGGATCGAGAGGTTCACCGAGGGGTGGAAGCGGATGCCGCCCTTGTAAGGGCCGATGGCGCTGTTCATCTGCACGCGGTAACCGCGGTTGATCTCGATCTCGCCCCGGTCGTTGAGCCACGGCACGCGGAAGATGATGACCCGTTCGGGTTCGGCGATGCGTTCCAGAATCTTCATCCGTTGGAGTATGGGGCTGGCCACGATGTGCGGAGCCAGCGATTCGGCCACCTCGCGGACAGCCTGGTGGAACTCCGGTTCGCAGGGGTTGCGCGCGATCAGCCGGGTCATGAAATCCTCGACGTACTGTTTGGCTTGGTTGTTCATGGACGTAAGGGTTTTTAGGGTGAATAGTGATTTACGACCCTAAAATTAAGTAATTTGCCTCTGTTTTGCAAATACTTTATAAATTTCATAAAATATTTTAGTTTGATTCGGCCGTGATTTGCTTACGTTTTGCTCGGCCGTTATTGGCGCCCGATGCCGAAACGTAACGAAAAATGACGGATTCGCCGTGAATCCGTCATGAAAATTTTTTCGGAAAAATGCCGCAGGAACTTATTCCGCGGCGCTTTTTTTCGCTGTTTCCGCCGGCCTGCCCCGATCGGAGCGTCGGCCTGCCCCTGCGGTCTACTCCTTGCGCGTGAACGAGAAGCCGATGTAGAGGTTCTGGTAGTTGGCCAGCAGGGTAGATACGCCGGCCAGCGACTCGCTTTGCGCGCTGACCGACTGGACGATCTCGAGCAGTTTTGTGGCCGGGATCAGCAACTGCAGGGCCGATCCGTCGATATAGGCACGCCCGGCGACGGCCCCGTATTGCTTGAGTTTTTCGTGGTCGGAACTGAGCGAGACAACGTGCGTTTCGGCGTCGTAGGTGTATTTGCCCTCGAGTTTCTGTTCGCCCAGCGAGGCCGAAAATCCGCCCTCGCGGTCGAAGGTGATGCTCCCCGTCCCGGGAGTGAGACCGGCCTTGGCGTAGATCTTGCCCAACTGGTCGCTGAGGGCTGCCGAGAGCAGCTGTGCCCCGAGGTCCGCAGCGGCGTCATCGCCCTCGAAGCGGACGCCGGGCGAGGAGTAGCTCCACGTTCCCGGGAGGGCATATTGCGTGAGTTTGCCGTCGGTCGCCTTGTCGGCGGCGTTCGTGAGCGTCTGTTTCAGCAACTCGCCCCAGTCCTGTGCCGCGGCGGGGCCGCCGAGCAGCAGGGCGAGTGTCAGGAGTGAAAGGATTCGTTTCATGGCTTGTTTCGCGTTACAGGTTTTCCAGTTCCCGCATCCAGGCTGCGGCCGTGGCATCGGAGGGCATGCGCCAGTCGCCGCGCGGCGAGAGCGCCACCGATCCGACCTTCGGACCGTCGGGCATGGCCGAGCGCTTGAACTGCTGCGTGAAGAAACGGCGGACGAAGACCTCGAGCCAGTGGCGGATCGTCTTTGCGTCGAAGCGTCCGTCGAAGGCCTGTTCGGCCAGCCGGTGGATCTTGGCGGGGCCGTATCCCGCGCGCAGGAAGTGGTAGAGGAAGAAGTCGTGCAGTTCGTAGGGTCCGACCAGGTCCTCGGTCTTCTGGGCGATCTGTCCATCGGCATCGGCCGGCAGCAGCTCGGGGCTGACGGGCGTCGCCACGATGTCGAGCAGCGTCGAGCGCGTCGCTTCGTCCTGCTCCGTGTCGGCCACCCACCGCACCAGATGGCGCACGAGGGTCTTCGGCACCGAGGCGTTCACGCCGTACATCGACATCTGGTCGCCGTTGTAGGTGGCCCAGCCCAGGGCCAGTTCCGACAGGTCTCCCGTGCCGACGACCAGTCCTCCCTCCATGTTGGCCACGTCCATGAGAATCTGCGTCCGCTCGCGGGCCTGCGCGTTTTCGTAGGCGGCCGAGCGGTCCGCCGGGTCGAGCCCGATGTCCCGGAAGTGCTGCATGCAGGCCTCGCGGATCGGGATCTCGCGTTGTGTGACTCCCAGTTCGCGCATCAGTTCCAGTGCGTTGCGGTAGGTTCGGTCGGTGGTTCCGAAGCCCGGCATCGTGATGCCGATGATGCCCCGGCGGTCGAGCCCCAGCTTGTCGAACGTGCGGGCGGTGACCAGCAGAGCCAGCGTCGAGTCCAGGCCGCCCGAGATGCCGATGACGGCTTTCGAGCAGCGGGTGTGCGCAAGCCGGCGGGCTAGTCCGTGCGACTGGATCTGGAAGATCTCCTCGCAGCGCTCGTTGCGGCGCCCCTCCTCATGCGGGACGAACGGCATGGGGTCGATGTCGCGGTCGATCCTGGCCGGGCGCATGCCTTCGGGAATCTCCATCTCGATGACGGTGTTCTCCGTCTCCGACTCGTTGAGCCGGAAGGAGGTGTTGCGCCGGCGTTCGAAGGCCAGCCGCTCGAGGTCCACGTCGGCCGTTATGAGCTGCTCGTCGAGCGAAAATCGCTTGCCTTCGCGCAGGATCACGCCGTTCTCGGCGATCAGGGCGTTGCCGGCGAAGACCAGGTCGGTCGAGGATTCGCCGAAGCCGGCCGAGCAGTAGACGTAGGCCGAGATCGTGCGGCCCGACTGCTGGGCGACGAGCTGCCGCAGGTAGTCGTGCTTGCCGACCGCCTCGGGCGAGGCCGAGAGGTTGAAGATCACGCGGGCGCCGTTCTGCGCCGTGTGCGATGAGGGCGGCACGGGGGTCCAGAGGTCCTCGCAGAGTTCGATGCCGAACTCCGCGCCGTTCACGGCAAACGTGAGGTCCGTGCCGAAGTCGGCCTGCTGCCCCGCCACGTCGATCTGTTCCTCCGAGATTCCGGCCCCGGAGGCGAACCAGCGGGGTTCGTAGAACTCCGAGTAGCCCGGGATGTAGGTTTTGGGCACCACGCCGAGGATGCGCCCCTGCGTGAAGACGACGGCACAGTTGTAGAGCGTCTCGCCGTGGCGCAGCGGTGCCCCGACGATTGCGGCGAGGGGCAGCTTGCGGGTTGAGCGGACAAGCTCTCCGAGTGCTCGGTCGGCATCGTCGAGCAGCGCCGGATGCAGCAGCAGGTCGCCGCACGTGTATCCCGTGACGCCGAGTTCGGGGAAGACCACGATCTCGACCCCGCGGCGGGCCGCCTCGTCGGCCAGGGCCGCCATGCGTTCCGTGTTGTAGTCGCAGTCGCCGACCCGAACGTGGGGAATGGCCGCCGCGACCTTCAGAAATCCGAAATTGTCCATGGTCCGGTTGTTCGTTGGCCCGCCGTTATTCGGCCCACAGGCGGGCAAGGTTCAGGATCACCTGCTGGGCCTTGCGCATGGTCGTCAGGGAGCAGTATTCGAACTTGCCGTGGAAGTTCATGCCGCCCGTGAAGAGGTTCGGGCACGGCAGCCCCATGAACGAGAGGCGGGCGCCGTCCGTACCGCCGCGGATCGGACGCACGAGCGGCTTCACGCCGGCCTCCTCCATGGCCTGCAGCGCCTTGTCGATCAGCTGCGGGTGCGGCTCGACCATCTTGCGCATGTTGAAGTACTGGTCCTTGAGCGTGAGGTGCAGGACGTTGTCGCCGTATTTCTTCTTCAGCAGATCGACGCACGCCCACATGAAGACCTTCTTCTGTTCGAACTTCTCGGCGTCGTGGTCGCGGATGATGTAGCTCACCGAGGCGCGCTCGACCGTGCCGTTCATCCCGACGCAGTGGTAGAATCCCTCGTAGCCTTCGGTGTACTGCGGACGCTCGCTGGCCGGGAGCAGCTGCTGCAGCTCGCAGGCGATGTCGATGGCGTTGAGCATCTTGTTCTTGGCGTAGCCCGGGTGTACGTTGCGTCCCTGAATCTCGATCTTCGCGCTGGCGGCGTTGAAGTTCTCATACTCGAGTTCGCCCTCCATGCCGCCGTCCACCGTGTAGGCGAAGTCGGCGCCGAAGGCCTTGACGTCGAAGAAATCGACGCCGCGGCCCACCTCCTCGTCGGGCGTGAAACCGATGCGGATCTTGCCGTGGCGCACCTCGGGATGCGTGAGCAGATACTCCGCGGCGGTCATGATCTCCGCCACGCCGGCCTTGTCGTCGGCCCCGAGCAGCGTCGTGCCGTCGGTGTGGATGAGCGTGTGGCCCTTGAAGAAGGCCAGCTCGGGGAAGTCGGCCACGCGCATCGTGAGCTGGCCGTTGAGGACGATGTCGCCGCCGTCGTACTCGTCGATGACGCGGGGCTTGACATCCTTGCCGCTCATGTCGGGCGACGTATCGACGTGGGCGATGAAGCCGATGACCGGGGCGTTCTCGCAGCCCGGGGTCGCGGGGATGCTTCCCATGACGTATCCGTAGCGGTCCATCGCCACCTCGGTCATGCCCAGGGCGGTCATCTCGTCGCGCAGGGCTTCGAGCAGCACCTTCTGCTTGTCGGTTGAGGGGAAGGTCGTGCTCTCCTCCGACGACTGGGTGTCGTAGGAGACGTATTTCAGAAATCGTTCTTTCAGATCCATGGTCGTTATCTGTTTTTTTAGGTATTACAAGGGTTGTGGCCCGGCTGTGGCGGGCCGGTATGTGGTTATTCCTCCTTCCGGGCGCGGAGCGTATGCCAGGCGAAGTAGCCGATCAGGACCAGGTACATGAGCAGACCGGTCCATTCGGCCTCGTTCGAGGCGGCCCACTCGGCCATGCGCCAGTCTATGTCGTAGAACTTCAGGATGGCGCTCACGACGCCCATCAGGGCACCGCCGGCGATGAAGCCCGAAGCAATGAGCGTACCGCGGTCGAAGCGCGCCTTGTTCAGTGCGGCGTCCTTCGAACGGTTCGATACGAACCAGGCCACAAGACCGCCCACGACCAGCGGGGCGTTGAGCTCCATGGGGATGAACATGCCCAGCGCGAAGGCGAGGGCCGGGACGCCGATCGACGTGAGCACCAGCGCCAGCGCCGCGCCGCAGAAGTAGAGCATCCACGGGGTCTGTCCGCCGGTCATCAGGGGCTGGATCACGGCGGCCATGGCGTTGGCCTGCGGGGCCACGAGCGCCCCTTCGCCCACGAAGCCGTAGGATTTGTTGAGGATGATCATCACGCCGGCGACCGTAGCGGCCGAGACGAGCGTGCCGAGGAATTTCCAGGTCTCCTGCTTGCGTGGCGTCGTGCCGAGCCAGTAGCCGATCTTCAGGTCGGTGATGAAGCCACCGGCCATCGAGAGGGCCGTGCAGACCACGCCGCCGATGATCAGCGCGGCGGTCATGCCGGTCGTGCCGCTCAGTCCGACGCTCACCAGCACCAGCGACGAGAGGATCAGCGTCATGAGCGTCATGCCCGATACGGGGTTCGTGCCGACGATGGCGATGGCGTTGGCCGCAACAGTCGTGAAGAGGAAGGCGATGACGAAGACGATCATGAGGGCGGTGATTGACTGCGCCCAGCCGTCGAGCAGGCCGAAGTGGAAGAAGACAAAGACCGAGATGAGCGTGGCGATGAGGATCGTCAGGATGCGCTTCATCGGGATGTCGCGCTGCGTGCGCTCGGTCGTCTCGGCCGCCTTCTTCCCGCCTCCGAATTCCGAGACGGCGAGGCCCACGGCCTGGCGGATGATCTTCGACTGGCGGATGATGCCGATGATGCCGGCCATGGCGATGCCGCCGATGCCGAGCGGTTTGCCGATGAAGGTGAAGAGGTTCTCGGCCGTGAAGAGCGTCTCGGGATGTGCCAGTAGGTCGGGGTTCGTCACGCCGAGCATCGAGGCCATGGCGGCCGGGTCCGTCGCTCCGGCCAGCGAGCCGACCACAGGGACGATGACGAACCACACGAGGCATGAGCCGGCGGTGATGATCATCGCGTATTTGAGCCCGATGATGTAGCCCAGGCCGAGCACGGCGGCCGAGGTGTTGAGTCCGAGGACTACCTTGAACTTGTCGGCGGCGATCTGTCCCCAGGTGCAGATGCGCGTCGATACCGATTCGGTCCAGAGACCGAAGGTGCCGACCACGAAGTCGTAGAGACCGCCCACGAGGCCCGCTACGGCGAGGACTTTGGCCTGGCTGCCGCCCTTCTCGCCCGAGACGAGCACCTCGGTGGTGGCGGTGGCCTCCGGGAAGGGGTATTTGCCGTGCATCTCCTTGACGAAGTATTTGCGGAAGGGGATCAGCAGCACGATGCCCAGCAGTCCGCCGAAGAGCGACGAAAGGAAGACCTGCCAGAAGGCGGCGTCGAGCCCCAGGATGTAGAGGGCCGGGAGGGTGAAGATCGCACCGGCGACGATCACGCCCGACGAGGCGCCGATCGACTGGATGATGACGTTCTGTCCGAGCATGTTCTTCTTGCCCAGCACGGTGCCCATGCCTACGGCGATGATGGCGATGGGGATGGCGGCCTCGAAGACCTGTCCGACGCGCAGGCCGAGGAAGGCCGCGGCGGCCGAGAAGACGACGGCCATCACCACGCCCATGATGACCGAATAGGGGGTCACCTCCTTCGGGGTGGACGAGGCGGGCATGACGGGCTTGTACTCTTCGCCCGGCTTGAGCTCCCGATAGGCATTTTCGGGTAGCGACGTGAGTTGTTTTTCCTGTTTCATTTGTCGAGGTTCTTTGTGTTTGGTTGCTCCTGGAAAAGGCGGTCGAGCTCCTTGAGGATGGGGTAGCATTCGCGCGAGAGGGGCGATCGCCTGGCGTCGAGGTGGCGGCAGACGGCCCCTACGGCTCCGGCGAGCCGCTGCCGTTCGTCGGGATCGTCCGAGGCGGCGACCAGATCGACCAGCAAGTCGGCAAAGCGCACGAGCTGCCCGTCGTCGAATCCGCAGCGGCCGGTGAGCGCCGCGATGAAATCCGGTTCGGCGAGCAGCGAGTCGAGGTCCGTGTCGATCCGGTTGAGCAGATCGGTTCCCGACTGTTCGCCGTCGATTGCCTCCGCCGGCTCCGTCTTTGCAAGTCCGATACGGGTGAGCAGGGCCCGGAGCAGGGTCCCGATCTTGCCGATTTCGTGCAGCAGGTAGTCTTCCATCGTGGCGGGCGGGTGAGGGGTCAGCGGTTGTCGCCGCTGCCCGTGATGCGGTGGCGCTCCATGCGCGAGCGGAGCTTCTCGACATTCGTGCGGGCGACCTCCTCCAGGTCGTAGCCCAGGTCGTGCGAGAGCGTGGCGCAGTACCAGAGCACGTCGCCGATCTCCTTCATGATCTCCTGCCTCTTCTCGGGGGTGAACTCCCCGTGGGTGTCGCGGATGACCTTTTTGACCTTGTCGGCCACTTCGCCCGCCTCGCCCGTGAGGCCGAGCGTGGGGTAGACGATGCGGCTCTGTTCGGGATAGATGGCCGTTTCGAGTGCGTGCTGTTGGTATTCGTTGAGTGTCATGTGCAGTGATGTTTTTTGTTCGGACAAAAATAGCAAATTTTCGGAAAAATACACGGAAAAGCCCCGGCAACCTCTCGAAAAAAGGGCGTTGCCGGGGCTGTTTCGTTTGTACAGCGTGCTGCGGTGGCGGTGAGTCAGAGTGTGTCGAGTGCGGCGCGGGCCTCGCGGAGAGCCTGCTCCCAGCCCTCGAAGGCGATCGGCGAGCGGAACGGCTCGAGCAGCGTTTCGATCCTTTGGAGACGCTCCCCGTCGCCGGCGGCTTCGGCCTTCAGTTGGCGGATCTTCTCCCAGTCCTGGATGCCCTCGACAAGCCGTTCGAAGCGGATCGACGAGCGGCCCTCGGGGTAGACGATGTGTAGGTGTCGCCGGCCGTCCACGTCCCGAAGCGCGAGTCGCGGATCGGGTCCTCCGGCCAGGAGTTGCAGGCCCAGCGCAGAAAGCCGTCGTAGTCCCCGGCGGCCGCATGCCAGCTCAGGTAGACGGCCTCGGCCGGGGCGGACGAGGTGTAGGTGTTGGGGAATCCCGACGAACAGCAGACATAGTAGGTCGTCGTCAGCCCCCGGGCGCGGCGATCGGCAATGTCGGCCGGGTCGATGGGACCGAAGATCCCGGCGCACATGTCCCGGATGTAGGGGTACTGCTTGAAGCTCTTGTGGTTGTCGGCCAGGGCGATACCCAGTTCGGGCGCAACCTCCCTGAGCAGTGCCGTCGCTTCGGCCATCACCTCGGGCGAGCGCTCGTCCATGGCGATGTTGGTGATCTCGAGCCATCCCTTCCCGCGCAGGTGTGCCGTGAAGGCGGGCAGGAACGGGCCCCACATTTCGCGGAATGCCGGGGTGCCCGGGTCGGCCTTCACATCGACGTATTGTCCCGTGGCGGCGTCCCGGTAGTGGAGCATGTTGTTCCACGGCAGCATCGAGTAGCAGTTGATGTATTTCCCGATCCCGAGGCCGAGCATGAACTCCACCCAACGGTCGAAGACCGTGAAGTCGTACTCCCACGTGCCGTCCTCGAGGCGCGTCCACTCGATCATGTCGGCGTAGGCGTCGTAGCACTGGTGGTTCCACGGGTCCTTGTTGAGCGTGGCGGTGATGACCTTCTGTCCGGCGCCGGCCAGCAGACGCATCGTCGGGAGCATCTTCTCGAAGTGGGCGTCGCTCCAGACCGGGACGCCCTCGACGCGTGCCACGGCCGCCGGGTGCTGCCACAGGTCGAGGTGGTAGCTCCACTCCGCCGGGGCGGGCAGCGTGCGGCCGGTGACGTGGAGCGAGAGTGCGAGCTTTTCGGAAAGCCCCTTGCCTTCGACCGCCACCTCGGCGGTGTAGTCGCCGGGGGCGGCATCGCGCGGGATCTCGACCGTGATCCATATGGGGCGGGTCGTGCGGGCCGCCACGTCGCACGTCGCGGCCTCGTCGAGCAGGTCGGCCACCAGCAGGGTCGGGTTGTTCTCGGGGCGTGTGCCGCAGGGGACCTCGGGCAGGAAGGGATCGCTGAGCAGATATTTCACGAAGCGGGCCCGGCCGATACCGCACAGCAGGGTGCCGTCGGCCGAGCGGAAGTCGCCGACGGTGCAGCGCAGCCCCTCGATGGCCTCGGGGGCCGAGACGACGATCTGGGCCGAGAGCCGCTCGCCGCGCCAGCCCGAGAGTGCGGCGGATTCGGCCGTCGGGGCCGAGAAGGGCTCCGAGCGGGGATAGCGGATGTCGGTCGATCCGAACGTGACGACGGGCGATGTCGTTCCGGCCCACAGTTCGGGCCGTTCGCCCTGCGGGTCGGCCGGTTCGGTCCAGTCCAGGGCCGAGGCGGCCTCCATTCGGGAGGAATTGCCCGCACAGGCGGCCAGCGCCGCGGCGAAGAGGGTAAGCAGCAGTCTTTTCATGGTTGCAGGGGTTGTGTCTTCGGTAGGGTTTGTTTTGTCGGTTCCGGCACCCGGTCAGAGCGCCTCCAATGCACGTTCGAGGCCGATGCCGCGCGAGCCCTTGAGCAGAACGAGAGCCCCCTCGACCGGCCGGGTTTGCAGTTCCTGGGTCAGTTCGCCGCACGAGGCGAAGCGGCGAACGCGGGCGGGGTGCTCCCCGAGCGACTGCCAGGCCCGTTCGAATTCGCTGCCGACGAGCCATACCTCGGCCTTCGGGTCCTGCGTCGCCTGCCGGATGATTGCGGCGTGTTCCCCGCACGACCATTCGCCCAGTTCGAGCATGTCGCCCAGGATCAGCAGCCGCCGTGTGCGGCTGCTGCCGAGACCCTCGCTCAGGAAGTTGGCCACGGAGGCCCGCATGCTCGACGGGTTGGCGTTGTAGCAGTCCACGATGAGCGAGTTGCGGCGGGTTTCGGTCCGCTGCGAGCGGTTGTTGTCGGGGATGTAGCCGACCACGGCGCGGCGGATGTCGGCGTCGGAGATGCCGAAATGGCGGCCGACGGCTGCGGCTGCGGCGATGTTGCACCGGTTGTATTCGCCCTCGAGGCGGCTCGGAATGTTGTCGGCCAGCGTGCGCGAGTAGCGTTCGACGCGCAGCGAGGGACGCTCGGCGGCCATAGCCGCCAGCGTCGGGTCCTCGTCGGGGACGAAGGCCAGTCCGCCGTGTGCGGCCAGGTAGTCGAACAGTTCCCCCTTGCCGCGCCTGACCCCTTCCGGGCCGCCGAAGCCCTCGAGATGGGCGCGTCCGATGTTGGTCAGGATGCCGTAGTCGGGCTCGGCGATCGAGGCCAGGGCGGCGATCTCGCCGCAGGCGCTGGCCCCCATCTCGACGATCCCGAATTCGGTGCCGGGTGTCATGGCGAGCAGTGTGAGCGGTACGCCGATGTGGTTGTTGAGGTTGCCCCGGGTGGCCTGGAGGGCGAAGCGGCAGGCGAGCACGCGGCTCGTGAGCTCCTTGGTCGTGGTCTTGCCGTTGCTGCCCGCGACGGCGAGGATCGGGATGCCCAGCGTGCGGCGGTGGGTGCGGGCCAGCTCCTGCAGGGTGCGGAGCGTGTCATCGACGATGAGTACCCGTGCATCCGTGCCCGCTGCGGCCGGGTCGTCGGCGACGGCCCATGCAGCCCCCTTGGCAAGAGCCTCGTCCACGAAGCGGTTGCCGTCGAACGTGGCGCCGCGCAGCGCGAAGAAGATCGATCCGGGCTCGATGCGGCGCGTGTCGGTCGAGACGTGCGGATGGCGGCGGAAGAGCACGTAGAGGTCAGATATGCTTGTCGCCATTGTGGAACTTCACTTCGTCGATGAACTTCTTGATGTTCTGCTCCTCGGAGCGGGGGCAGACCATCAGCACGTCGTCCGTATCGACGACGATGTACTCCTTCAGGCCGCTGATGACGGCGATCTTGCCCGCAGGCAGCGAGACGATCGACGAGCGCGTGTCGTAGAGGTAGCACCCCTCGGCGGGCGCGGCATTGGCGTAGCGGTCCTTGCGCGAGTGCTGGTAGACCGAGCCCCAGGTGCCTACGTCGCTCCATCCGAACTCCCCGCAGCGCACGTAGACGTTGTCGGCCTTCTCCATGATGCCGTAGTCGATCGAGATGGCGCGGCACTCCGAGAAGGCGATCTCCAGGGCCTGGCGTTCGGCGTCGGTCCCCAGGGCGCGCATCATGCCGTGGAAGAGGGCGTGGTGGTCGGGCAGGTACTTCTCGAAAGCCTCAATGATCGAGCCGACCTTCCAGATGAAGATACCCGAGTTCCAGAAAAACTCGCCCGACTGGAGGAATACCTGGGCCAGTTCGAGGTCGGGCTTTTCGGTGAAACACTTGACCTTGCTGATGGGGCTGTTGTCCGAGACCTGGATGTACCCGTATCCCGTGTCGGGTCGGGTGGGCTTGATGCCCACGGTCATCAGGGCGTCGTGCCGGGCGGCGAAGTCGAGACACTCGCCGATGATGGCGCGGAAGTCCTCCTCGTTGAGGATCAGGTGGTCCGACGGGGTGACGATCATCTCGGCCCCGGGGTCGCGCTTCATGAGCGTGTAGGCCGCGTAGGCGATGCAGGGGGCCGTGTTGCGGCCGATCGGCTCGCAGAGCACCTGCTGCGGGGTGATCTCGGGAAGATGCTCCAGCACCAGGTCCTTGTATTTGACGTTGGTTACCACGAGGAAATTCTCGGGCGGGACCATCTTGGCAAATCGTTCGTAGGTGTGGCGGATGAAGGATTTTCCCGTTCCGAGGATGTCGAGGAACTGCTTCGGACGAGACTGCCGGCTCTTGGGCCAGAAGCGGGTTCCGATGCCACCCGCCATGATGACGCAATATTTGTTGCTTCCCATGAGTTATAATGTGGTGTTGATTACGACAAAGATAAAAATATTTTAGTAACTTTGCCGCCTATTGGAGCGATTAATTTAGTCCGGGAATGAAGATCAAACTGTTCACGATACCCAACCTGCTGACGCTCGCCAACCTTCTGTGCGGTTCGGTGGCGGCCGTGGCGGCTCTGGTGTGGGGCGAGCTGACGCTGGCCTTCGGGCTGGTCGTTCTGGCCGCCGTTTTCGATTTCTTCGACGGTTTTGTGGCGCGTTTGCTGCACCAGTCCTCGCCGATCGGTCTGCAGCTCGACTCGCTGGCCGACGATGTCTCGTTTGGATTCGCCCCTGCGGCCGTGATGTTCGCCCTCTACGGGCAGATGTCCGGCGTGTGGCTGCCCGACGGTGAGGCGGGGCTCGTCGTCTTCCTCTTCACGGCCTGCGGAGCGCTCCGCCTGGCCCGGTTCAACATCGATGACACGCAGCGCACCGAGTTCCTCGGACTGCCCATCCCGGCCGCCGCAATGCTCTGTGCCTCGCTCGGCATGCTGGCCGAGACCTACGGTGTGGCGATCTCCCGCGAGGTGATCGTCGCCGCAGCCCTCGTGGCCTCGTGGCTCATGGTCTCCAACCTGCGGATGTTCGCCCTCAAGTTCCACGGGTTCGGCTGGCGCGGCAACGGACTGCGCTACGGGTTCCTCGCAGCGAGCGCCCTGCTGCTGGTGCTGCTCGGCGGGCGGGCCATCCCGCTCGTTGTCGTGCTCTATGTCCTCGTGTCGGTCGTCAAACGGTTCGTGTGCCCCGCAAGGGATTGTGGACAAGAGGGATAGTTTGTATATTTAAAATATTTTAATTACCTTTGCCGCGGATTCCCGCTTTTCGGTCATGCTGAAAACGTCGCATCGCATATCGCTCGCGCTCCTGTCGCTCTGCCTGCTGCTGGCTCTGCCTTCGGTCGTGCATGCGCAGTTCGATGCAAGTACGCTGTTGCGTGCCCAGCAGAACGGGCAGGACACCGGCCTTTACGGCAACAACCCCTTCGAGCAGGGCGAAGGCGAGAACCCCCAGGGAGAGCAGCAGGACTCGACCAAGAAGCGCAAGATCCGCAAACCGCTTGAGTCCTACTTTTTCAGCGATTCGATTCGCGCGTTGAACAACTTCCGCTGGCATGTGAGCCGCGACTACAACCGCGTGAACATCGGGACGCTCGACACGACGCTGACCGACTACAGGATCGACTACCCGTTCTACCGCGAGGATGTGGGCGACATCGCGCAGGGTGCGCTGGGACAGACCTCGCTGCCGCTGAACTATTTTCGGCGGCCACAGTTCTTTGACTTCGGATTTGCGAGCCCCTATTACGCCTACACGTACAACATGGAGAACGTCGATTTCTACAACACGAAGAAACCGATCATCCGCATGAGCTACGAGGAGTCGGGACAGAAGCGATTCCGCGAGGAGAATTTCAACATCATGCATGCGCAGAACATCTCTCCCTCGACGGGCTTCAACATCGACTACAAGGCGCGCGGCACCCGCGGACAGTATGTCTGGTCGCGGACCAAGAACCACAACCTGGCTGTGGCGTTCAATCATACCGGCAAGCGTTACTCGGTGCATGCGGCCTACTACAACAACCACATCGAGCAGCAGGAGAACGGCGGCGTGGTCGGCGTGTGGGCCCTGCGTGACACGACCTTCGAGATGCCCTCGGGTATTCCGATGAAACTCTCCGAGGCCGAGGCCGAGAACACCTACCGCAACAACGCCTTCTTCGTCACGCAGTCGTATGCCATCCCGTTGCAGCGGGTCACCGACCGCGACTTCTCGCTGGCCGACCTTTCGACCGTCTATGTCGGCCACTCGTTCGAGTACAGTTCGTGGAGCAAGATCTACACGGACAACAACGTGCCCTATACCGACGAGCGCGACCACCGCGACGAGCAGGGCAACTTCGTGTCGGCCGAGCACAACTACTACGACAACTGGTTCATCAACCCCACCCAGACGCGCGACTCGATCTACGAGCGGGTGATCTCGAACCGGATTTTCGTGCAGGCGCAGCCGTGGGACCGCAACGGGGTGGTGGGAACGATCGATGCCGGCGTGGGCCTCGATCTGCACACCTATTCGCAGTTCGAATTGGACGATTACCTTTCGGGGCACTATACGAAAGTGAAGAAGACGAGCTATTTCGCCTATGGCTCGGTCAATGGAAAGATAAAGAAATACGTCGATTGGGGAGCGAACATCAAGTTCTACCCGTCGGGTTACAGAGGCGGAGACATAAACATCGGCGCACACCTCGCGCTGACGGGATACCTCCGCGGACACCCCCTGATTCTCGAAGGCCGGCTCTCGATGGACCGGCGATCGCCCAATTACTGGCAGGAGAATCTGTTCTCGAACCATTATATATGGTCCACTCCTTTGAACAAGGAGAATGAGACTCGTTTCGAGGTGAAATTTTCGATCCGACTTCGCGTTCGAAGTGGGTGGATGGCAGGGCGTCGTCTCCGACAAGATCTATTACGGAGCGGACAGCAACGTCGCCCAGCATGCAGGAAGTGTAAGCCTCACGAGTGTGTATGCTCGCAAGGATTTCCGCCTCGGCGGACTTCATCTGGACAACAGGGTATTGTTGCAGTGGAGTACGAATCAGGAAGTTGTACCCGTTCCGCTTTTGAGCGCCTTCCTCTCGTATTACTACGAGTTCTGGGTCGTGCGCGACGTATTGCGCCTGCAGATCGGACTGGACGGACGCTATAATACGCGGTATTATGCGCCCGGTTACAATCCCGCTCTGTCGGTGTACTACAACCAGCGCGAGGTCGAAGTGGGGAACTATCCCTACATGGACGCCTTCGTCATGGCAAAGTGGAAGAGAATGCGGATATTTCTGAAATATCAGCACGTGAACAAGGGCTTGTTCGGCAACGGCGAATATTTTTCGGCGGCGGGTTACCCGCTCAATCCGGGCATGTTCAAGATCGGTATCTCGTGGGGTTTCTATGATTAGCGTATTGTTCTGCGCGGTATGAACTGCCCGCAAAGCAACCTTTTATGCTGAAAAAGACTGTTTTAACGTTTGCGTTCCTATCCATTTTGACTACATTTTACGGCTTCAACGCCCAAACCGGCACGCCCGTGACGGATCCGTCGCCGGTCCTCGAGCCCGCTCCGAAGAGCGTCGGCACGAACGCGTTGGCCAAGGAACGGCTCTGTGTCATCTCGCCGTTCGACAACCTGATGCGCGACATCAGCGAGAAGGAGGGCAATGACTGGCGTCTGATGGCCGCCATCGCCTACCACGAGTCGCGCTTCACGCCCGACATCACGTCGAGCCGCGGAGCCTGCGGCCTGATGCAGATCATGCCCTCGGTAGCCCAGCAGTTCGATGTTCCGGAGTCGCTCATTGCCGATCCCGCCACGAACGTATGGCTGGCCAACAAGCTGCTCACGAAGATCGGGGAGTCGCTCCGTTTACCGGCCGGCACCCCCGAAGAGGACCGCATGAGCATCATCCTCGCCTGCTACAACGGCGGTATCGGACATGTGAACGATGCCCGTCGGCTGGCGCGGGTTCACGGTGAAAATCCCAATTCGTGGGAGGTTGTGGCCCGATATCTGACGCTGAAGTCGGAGCCGGAGTATTATGAAAACGAGGTCGTGAAATGCGGCCGCTTCACGGGCAGCCGCCAGACGCTGGCCTACGTGAAGGATGTCATAGGACGCTACGACAAGTACTGCCGTATTGCCGGGAGGTAACGCGCAGCAGGTAGCGAACATGATAAGAAAAGAGGCCGGTCCCCATTGCGGGGGACCGGCCTCTTTCGTTTTCCGGAAGCGGTACAGCCTCCTCCCTGTCCGAATTTCGGGCGGGTATCAGTAGACCCACTCGAAGTCATCGACGTAGAGCACGTTCTTCGAACAGCCGTTCATGTAGTCGCCGTACTTGCTTGTGGCGCAGCTGATGATGAGCGTGTAGCTGCTTTGCGGCGCCGCACATGCGGTGTCGTAGTAGACGAGCGGGATTTCGCCGCCGATGAGGCTCTCGCCCTCGGTCGAGGTCGAGATGTCCATCACGCCGTAGGCGATGATGCGGCCCGAGCCCTCGAGATCGCTTTGTGCCGCGGGATCCCACGTCCCGGTCGGCCTGCTGACGCCCGAGGTGACGTTGTGGCGTGCCGACCAGTCCACGATGCAGACGTAGATCGTGCTGAGGTCCTGGTCGCCTATGGCGATCGGACCGCCGAAATTCTTCTGGATATCGACCGTTCCTACCGTGGCGTGGTACTTGAAACGCAGCCCCTTCGGGCGGGCCGTATAATTGTATTTCTGTCCGAAGCCTACGGTGCCGTCCGTCCCCTTCATCGAGAAGGTCGCGGTGAAGAGGTTCCCCGAAGCCAGGATGCCCAGCGTCGAGCTGGCCGTCATTTTGGCACATTGGCTGCCTCCCATACCCGTCATGGTCGCCGCGGAGCAGAGGTTGGACTTGATGCCGTTGTTGCCGCTTCCCCACATCGTTGTGGTGGCGTTGTCGTTCGTAAAGCAGCTCAGGCTGCCCTCCATGTCGCCGCCGGGGATCGTGTCGCCGCTGGCGGCGGCATACTCCAGCAACTGGGTCTGTTCGTCGCCGATCAGCAGTTGGAATTCGTAGGTGTATCCCGCAAAAATACCTTTGTCGGCCGCGGGACTGTATACGGTGATACCCGAGGGGTTTTCCGCCGTGCTCCACTCGGGTTTGACCGCGGCGGTCAGGATGCCGTCGAGATAGCTGATCTCCGGGGCCTCCTGCCACGTTGCGGCATCCTTGACGCGATACTGCAGCCGGGCACCCCGGCCATACTCGTCTTCGGAGACGGTGGCGGTAATCGTTGCCGTATTGGCCCACAGATCGACCTCGCCGACGGCGATCTTCGAGTCGGTGACCTCCACGAAGAGACTCCACTGTTCGGTCCGGCCGTGGCAGGTTACCTCTACCAGACGCATCGAGCGGAAATCGGCATCGGACAGCTCGTCGATCGAGGGCGAGTAGGTCGAGATGTCGGCCGGACCGAGCTTGAGCTCCGTTACGCGGATGTGTTCGAGATCCGTGCCGGTTGCCACACTGGCCCGGGCGATGCGGTTTTTCTCGTCGATCTGCGAGGCGCCGATCTGGCCGGCCACGGCAAACCGCCGCTCGATGGTCTGCTCGGCGCGAATCGTCCATTCGTAGTCCTGGTAGAGCGAGAGCGTCGTGTAGATCGGCGTGTACATGTCGAACGTGCCGACCAGCTCCTGCGAGCGGCGCATCTGCTCCAGCACCTCCTCCTTGTCGAGACTGACACTGTGGATCACGGCATCGTAGGTCGCCTTGTCGATCCTTACGTTGCGGATATCGGTCTGCTCGTCCAGCCGGAGTGTGATTTCACGCCGGGCGGTATTGTTCTCCGAGACGGTGAAGCCTTCGCCCTCGATGTCGGCAATCCGCAACTCGACGAGCGGATAGGGAATGTCGTTCTTGATGCAGCCCGCGAGTGTCGCGAGCAGGCAGGGGAGCGCTGTGCGGAAGAGTCTTCTGATCATGTCTCCTTACTTCTTTTTCTTGTCCCACAGGTGTACGGTCATGCCGAAGTTGATGTCCAGCAGGTTGAGCCGGAAGCGCATTTTCGAGGTCTTGCGCGTGCCGACGGTCTCTCCCGAGGCATCCTTCTGTGTGACCGTATTGTACTGTATGCCGCCCAGTCCGAACGATATGGTGCCGCAGACGTTCGGAAAGATGTAGATGGCGGCTCCCGGATTGAACGCAAGTTTGATCTGCGTATTGTTGCAGAAGGTGCGTTTCTGGAGGTCGTCGAACACGAAATCCGAGGATCCGTTGGTGATCTGGAACTCGAATTCGGCGAAAAGTCCGAAGCGGCCCCGGTTGTCCAGCCCGGCATACGAGCGGTGGAAGATGCCGAACGAATAGCTGTTGCTGGTGAAATCATGTAGGGGATGTCGCCCGAGACGTCGTTGCTTTCGCCCAGGTCGTAAGCGCCGTTCTGGAGTTTGCCGTTCATGTACTGGTAGCCGAAGCGGGCGCCCAGACAGCGGTTGTCCTTGTAGAAATAGCCGACGAAGGGGCGGATGCTGGCTACGGCCCCGTCGGCCGAGAGGTTCGAGACGAGCGTCCACATGTCGGCATCGTCGGTGGTGAGCGTTCCGTATGAAGCGGTCATGCCGAGCATGACCTCGCCGCGGTAGGCGAACTTGATCTTGTTGATCTCACGGTCCATGCGCTGGCGGGTGGGCAGGAAGCGCTGTTTGATACGGCGGCTCCGGGGTGTCTCCACTGCCGAAGTCAGCGTGTCGGTTTCCGCACGGACCTCCCCGATGGTGCCGGCCGAGGCGGTCAGCAGGGTGAGCAGCGTCGCTGCGAATATGCAGGTGAGTCGTTTCATAGTTTAGTCATGCGGAGTTGTCAGAGATAAAAGGCCATGCCCAGACCGATCGAGAAGATGTTCACCTTGAAGTTCATCATGCTCGACTTGATGTCTCCGTCGCGGACCTGGTTGTGGACCTGTTTGATGTGGCTGTAGTTGATGCCCATGACACCGACGTTTACCTCGACGGCCATGTTGTTCGTGGCGAAGGCCACGATGCCGGGAGAGATGCCGAGGCCGACTTCGAAGCCCGTCTGATAGGTTCCCTTGACGGGAGAGTCGTTGGCGAACTTCGACTGGATGCCGCCGAACGACAGCGAGGTTTCGTTGAACAGGGCGAAGCGTTTGCTGCGTCCGAGCGGAATGTACTGCCGCCAGATGAAAGCGGCCGTGTAGTTGTGCTTGAGCGTATAGAAATCCCTGGCCGAGAGTTCGGTGGTGTTGTCCTCACTGCCGAATTCCAGGTGGGCATTGTCGAGCTTGAGCAGCGACCGCGAGTAGGTGAAACGGGCTCCGAGAGCCATGTTGTCGCGCAGGGCGTAGGCGACCATCGGGCTGACCCGTACGGTGTATCCCGTCGAGTTGATCTCCTCGACGATCAGGAACCGGTAGTTGTCGTTGGTGTGGGTCGAGTAGGAGGCCGTACCTCCGAAAACCCACTGCCCTTTGGGTACGAACAACGTGTGACGGTCGGTCAGCCCGCGTCGTTGGCGCCGTTCGTTGATCGTCAGTTCGTGCGGTTCTTCATTGTGGTTCCGGAACAGGGAGTCGGTTGTCGCGGCCGCGAGGCCGGGACGCACCGTGTCGGGGCCTGCGGCGCGCTCCTGGGCCTGAAGCCCGGAGCCGATGCAGAGTCCCGACACGGCGAGAAGAAGTCCCGAGAGGGTTTGGCGCATGTGTGAAATCCTCATCCGTCAATCGTTCGTGTTTGTGTTTGTCAGTATACCCATTCGAAGTCGTCTACATAGAGTTCGTTCGACGAGCATCCGTTCATGAAATCGCCATAGGCACTCGTGGCGCAGGCGATGACCAGCGTGTGTAGTTGCCGGCGGGGGCGGCCTCCTCGGGGAAGTAGTAGCGCAGCGGGATGGAGCCCTCGACCATGGCGTCGCCCTCGGTCGTCTGGCTGATGAAAAGCTGCCCGTAGGCGATGATCCGGCCCGATCCGTCGAGGTCGGTCTGGGCGGCGGGATCCCACGTCCCCGACGGGGCGCTCGTTCCGGAGCTTACCACGCGTCGTGCCGACCAGTCCACGATGGCCACATAGATCGAACTCTTGTCCTGCTCGCCCTTGGCCAGGGGACCGCCGTATCCCTTCTGGATATCGACCGTGCCCACCTTGGCGTGGTACTTGAACCGCAGGGCCGTCGGCCGGGCCGTGTAGGCGTACTTCTGGCCGAAGCCGACCGATCCGGTCGTTCTGTCCATGTCGAACGTGCCGGTGAAGAGGTTGCCGGCGGCGAGGATGCCCAGCGTCGCACTGGCCGTCATCTTGGCGCACTGGCTGCCGCCCATGCCGCTCTTCTGCCCTTTGGTGCAGAGTTCGCTCTTGATCGAGTTGTTGCCGCTGCCCCACATCGTGGTGTTGGTGTTCGAGGTCGTGAAGCAGCTCAGGTTGCCCTCCATGTCGCCGCCGGGGATCGACTGGCCTGCGGCCGCGGTGAACGATCCGGTGAACGACTCGCTGCCGATCGTGGCGCTGCACGTGTAGTTGCGGCCTGCGAAGACGCCCGTGCCTTCGACCGGCAGGTAGTAGGCGGGATAGGAGCTGTTTTCTGCGTTGGTGGTCTGCGTCCATTCGGGCTCGAATGTCGCCGTATAGGTGTTCTCCCCGGCATCCGTTCCCTGAAGGCTTCGGTTGCCGAGCGTGAAGTTCACCTCTCCGGCTTCGGTGTCGAGCACCAGCGCGCGGAGCGTTACGCGGTTGGTCCAAAGGTCGTAGTCCGACTCCCCGACGGACAGCAGACCCTGCACGCGGAACGAGGTGGTGCGCGAAAGTTCTCCGTTCGAAGTGTCGCGTACGCGCAGGCGTACCGACTGTATGCCGCCGCCGATGGCCTTGAAGAAATCGTCGGAGAGCGATACGCTCATCGTCCGGTCGTTCTCCTTGTTCACCGTGATGCCCGGATAGGACGATCCGGTGAGGTCGTAGCTCTTCGAGGCGGCGTAGAGCGTCACGTCCTTGATCGGCGTAATGTTCGTGATCTTGTAGGTCACGGCGGCCGACTTGCCCGGGATGTAGTCCTGCTGCGTCTCGGCGTCGAAACCGTCGCCCGTGATCGAGATGTCGGTCCAGACGATCTCGTCCTCCCATTCGTCGGCGCTGTCGTCCACCAGGATGGTGACTGCCTCGACATAGCCCGGAGCGTCGTCCGAGAAACGGAAGGTCATCGAGCAGTTGGCGCCGGTCGAAAGTCCGGTCAGCACGCCCTGCTTGGCGATGAGCCCGTTTTCACCGTAGGAGGGGTCGTTGTGCGTGCCTTCGAAGCGGTAGATCAGCGATGTGACGCCCTCCGGAAGCATAAAATAGCCCTTGGCATCGGCCGTGTAGCAGAGCTCGTCGAGTGTGCCCTTGCCCAACTGTCCGTAGTCGTCCGCCGTGGCGGCTGCCACCCATACCTTGGCCGTCGATCCGAAATTCTCGCTCACGGATGTGTCGAAGCGCACCTCGGCCGCTACGTTTTGCCGGCTGCACGTGACCTCTACCGAGGTAGTCTGCCCGGCGGTGATTGAAAACTCCTCTTCTCCGATGTAGAGACGTTTTTCGAACGAGGCAGGCTCCTCCTGTCCCACCTCGACCGATGCGCGGTAGGTGCCGTTGAGCAGCTCCAGCCGTTCGGGAAGGGTCTCAGCCGTGTAGTGGCGCAGCAGTTTGCCTTCGTTGTTGTAGATGCGTATCTCCTGGTCGGTCAGCGGGTCATAGCCCGAGCCGGCGGTGTCGGACGCTTCGGCCCGGGTTGCCGAAACCTTCAGCAGCAGCGATCCCTGGCCGTCCGTTCCGGTGTCGATATCACGGGTCGAGCAACCGGCAGCCAGACCTGCCAGTGCGCAGGCTGCGGCAAATCCGAAGATGGTATCTCTTTTCATGGCTGCTTCGGCTTATTGTTCGACAATCAGTTTCAGGGTTTTGGTCGTGGTCGATCCTTCGGCGTTCGTTACGGCGAGCTGGAACTGATGCGTGCCGGAGAATGCCGAGAGCATGCCGAGGAACTTGGTGATGGTGAAGGTCATCGAGGTTTGGCCCTTGACATCGTCATTCACGGGGAATCCGATGTCGTCGTCGGTCAGGGCGGCCAGCTCCTCCGGATCGGTGATGTTGCAGAGGTCGAACGTCGGACGCAGACCTACGGCGGCGAGCACCTCTTCGTTGAGCGTTTCGGAGATGATCGATACCTCGAAGGCCTGGATGCCGCTCGGGGTCTTGATGTCCACGTCGATCTCGTCGCTTGCCTGTACGGTGTGCGGCTGGTCGATGTCGAACTGCCGGCAGACGATCGAGGGATCCTCTTCGGCCGTCCCCTTGCCGTAGTTGAACTGCAGCGTTGCGACGGCGTTGCGGCCCTTGTTGTCGGTCATGTTGAAGGTCAGCGTGTGCGAGCCCTCGTATCCGAAGAAGAGGTACATGATACTTTCCAGGTCGATCGTTGCCTCGGTGGCGCCGGCCGTGACCTGCAGCCCGTAGAATGGGTGCAGGCGGGAGATCGTGCCGCAGAGGTCCACATCCGTCAGTCCGGCCGCCTCGATGATCTCCGTGCGGAACGCGGCATTGTCCGAGGTGATGCCCAGCAGCAGGGTCTGGATGCCGTCGGCGGCCGACAGCGTCAGTGCCGGGGCCGTGCCGGTGAAAGAACCCGACTGGTTGTACATCGACTCGTCGAGGGCGACCGGTTGTGCGAGGTCATGTCCGGGCCACGTCAGTGTCGGACGGTCCGTACCCTCGTCGAGTTCGGGCTCCCAGAGCGACTCGGTGCTGTTGATCGTGATCTCGGAGTCCTGCACGAAGCTGTCCACGGTCACCACGATCTTGATGTCGCCCGTCTCGGCATAGACGATCGAGAGCATGATCTTGCGCCACTGTCCGGCCTTCACGCCGGTGATGGTCTTGCTCAGTTCGGCGGGTTTGCCGTCTTTCGTTCCGGTGAGTTTGAACTCGAGCGTGTCGCCGTCGCTGTTCTGCGGGCGGAAGTAGGCGGCGCGGCTCTCGCTCTTGGAGAATTCCGCCACGGCCGAACCCAGCGAGACGGTCGATTTCGTGTCGTCGCCGAGCAGTTCGGCCAGGTCGGCCGAGATCGAGACGGTGACCTTGATGTTCGAGAGCTTGCATACCACTTCGTCGGCGATCGTCAGCGGGCTGTCGGAAGTGTGACTCCGCAATACCGCGAAGTCATAGGAGGTGCCGTAAGTCGGGGCCTCCCACTCGACGTCGGGGATCGAGGAGGGCTCCTGCGAGTGGACATCGAGGCGGTAGGTGCCCACGGGCAGCGCCAGCAGGTTCTGCTCCGGTCCGTCGTTGAACTGCGACTGCATGTCGCCGTAGGTGGTGTCGAGCACACACTCGTCCGAGGAGTTGTAGATGCGGACGAGGTAGTCGGGCGTGGCCTCCGTGACGGCGCGGGTCTGTGCTGTGGTCGTCTGGGCCGGGGTCTGGTTGATCTCGGCGTCGAGGAGCACTTGCGGGCTGAGCCCGTTCAGATCGACGTAGCCGACGGCCTCGGACGATCCTCCGCCGGTCTGCCCGTAGCCGGGCGTTTCGTCCTTGCAACCCGTTGCGAGCACCGTCAGGGTACCGGCTGCGAGAATTTGGTACAGAAGTTTCATATTGCGTGTTTTTTTGTTATTCGGCGTTGTCGTTCAGCTCGATATCCACGGAGGTGGTCAGTTGCTCGTTCTCGTCGAGCGTGATGTGGAGCGTGGCGCTGCCGGCGTCGGCTGCGTCGAAGGTGAAGATGTGGCGCGTGCGGGGCGAGGTCGAGGCCAGCGGTTCGGCGGAGAGTCTGACCTCGGGACCTTCATCCGTACCGGTCTGGCTCTGCTGTCGGGCCGTTCCGCTGATGGAGATCGACGTCCCGGCCTGTACGAAGACGGGGCTGTCGGCCGGCTCGGCTCCGGGTGTGAAGCGGAACTCGTTGCCCGCTCCCGTCCGGAGCGTGAAGGTCGCGTCGTGGAAATAGCGGTCGAAGGCCTCCGTGGTCCGGATTTCGGCCATCGAGTTGGCGATGCGGGCCGTGACCTTCACGTCGGCAGTCGTTCCCGCCGTGAGGTCAAACTCTTCGGTGCCCGAGTAGTAGGGCTTGTTCTCGCCCTCTGCTTCGGGGTCGCCGTAGGTGAGCGTCGCGGTGTAGACGCCGGCCTTGAAGAGCGTGTCGGCGGCGTTGAACGCGTCGGCGTTCTCCCATACGCTGTTCACCTCGGGGTCGTCCGAGTGGATCGTGAGTGCCAGCTCCGAAGGTTGCGGAACCGTGACGCCGAGCGTCGTGACATCGATCTCGGCGCGGGTGGCGATCGATACGTCGGCCGTACCGCGAAGCCGGATCCGGCCGTAGCCGTCGCCCGACGGGGTGCCGGTCTCCTGCTTGGAGCAGGAGGCTGCCAGAAGCAGGAGCGCTGCGGTGATGGCCGATAGGTGCATTCGTTTCATGTGGTCGTGTTTTTTATTCTGCAATCGATACCGTGATATTGTCGATATAAACCCAGTTGTTGCTGTAATAGTACTTGAATGCTTCACGCGGCTCGCCCGACTGCATGTAGGCCTCCCAGACGATGCGGTGGGCCGGGGTTGCCGTCGTCGTGAACTCGGCCGGACGCGTGACGTTGTCGTAGCTGCCGTCCAGGGCGCCTCCGTCGTTGAGGTCGTAGATCACGGCCGGGATGTTGTACTGCAGGATCGTTCCCGCCGAGCTGCTCCACACGTTCGACGTGGCGTCGCGCGTGGCGTCGTCGGCGATTCCGGCCGCGAGGTAGGGCTGCAGCATGTTGCCATGGTTCGAGCTGCGGGCCATCGAATAGTTGAACCGTACGACGATCCGGCAGGAGCCCTTCAGGGCCTCGAGGTTCGGCGAGTCGAGCCGGCCGTGGTAGCTGCCCCGCGTGAGGGCCGCGCATTCGTTGCGGCTGCACAGCCGGAGCGACTTGCCGGCTTCGACGCCGCAGCGGGCTCCGGTCCAGGAGGTCGAGGCATTGGTGGGCAGCTGGCTCAGCGTCGATGCCGTGTTCGAGCCGCTGCTGGTCACACTGAGGGTGTTGCTGGTGTCGATGTCGAAGGATTCCACCGTGGAGAAGTCTTCGGAGAGCAGGTAGGGGACGCCGGGCAGGGTGACGGTATTGACCGCCTCGGGTGTGATCTCCGGCAGGGTGAAGCGCTTCGTGAGCAGGGCGTGTTCCGAGTCGTAGGTGATGGTCACCTCCTTGCCCGAGAGCGCCTCCGGGTTGCTGCCCTGCGGGAAGAGCATCTCGTAGGTGCCCGATTCGCCGACCGTGAAGGTGCGCTCCGCGGTGCCGTTGTCGAACGAGGCGCCCTCGACGCGGAGGGTGAACGACTGGATCCGCTCGCCGAGCGTATGTTCGCCCGTCTCGTCGAGCGTGAGCCGCACGATCGTGCCGAGCGTCTCGCCCGCTTCGGGGATGTTGTAGGCGATCGGAGTGATGTGCCCCTCGGCAAATGCCTTGCCCGCGATCGTTCGGTGCTGCGACTCGTAGAGCGTACCGGTGGCGTAGATCTCGATTGCGTCGGCCTCCGAGAGGGTCACCGGGGCGATCGTGGCGTAGACCTCGTCGCCGGCATCCTTCGGTTCGTCGAAGCGCAGCGTGAGGCTCTTCGATCCGGTGACGGTCGGTGCGGCGGCCGCATCGGTGAAGTCCACGGACAGCGTGCCGGCCACTTCGACCGGAAAGTTCAGCGTGATCTGCGATATCTTCTCGCCAAGACGGTTTTCGGGAATGCGGATGCGCAACAGATGGACCTTGTGGTGGAATGCCAGCGTGACGGCGTCGCTGTTGTCGCCCTCGACCAGTGCAGGGGCGGGCGCCTCCTCCGAGCCGACGGCGTCGGCTACCATGACGTCCCACTCGCCGTGGAACGTACCGTCCTGCACGGCCGGGATCTCATAGGTTGCCTGCCGCGTTTCGGCCGAAGCCGATGCCGGGACGGGCGATACGGCATGGTAGCGGTAGGCGCCCGAGGGATCCATGACGGGAACCTCGCCGCGGAAGAAGGCCTGCTCCCACGTCGTGCCGTAGCGCCAGAGCGAGAAGACGGCGCCCTCGAAGGCGAACGATCCGTCGCTGTTCCGGGCCCAGAGGGCCAGTTTGTCGTCGCTTTCCCACTTGATGTCGGTACCGTCGGTGAGTTCCGTGCGGGTCTGTATGTCGATGCGGGAGCCGGTTCCGATGGTGACCTGGATCGTCTCCGTCTCCGGAACGGGAGCCGGTTCGGACGATTGGTTGCAGGCGGTCGCCGCCAGAAGTATGCCGATCAGTGGGCTGCGGAGTATGCGCATGGCTGAAATCTTTCTGTTCATGAACGTTGCAAAAATAGGGTCGCAGGCGGTGAAAAAAATAAAATCAACGAACCCGGGATTTTTCATCATGAAACCCCCCGTTTCGGAAGCCCGTTGGAAACGAAAAAACCTGCCGCGGAGGGCAGGTTTTTCGGTGTCCGGAAGGTTGGGGCGACTTTTCCAAATATCATTATTCGGCCTGTTTGACGTATTTGTCGAGCCAGCCGAAGAATTCGCGGTTCCAGACCATCGAGTTCTGCGGTTTGAAGACCTGATGGGCCTCGTCCTGGAACTCGAGCAGGCGCGCTGGAATGCCCCGTACGCGGGCGGCCGTGAAGGCCTCGAGCGACTGCGTGTAGGGGATGCGGTAGTCGCGCTCGCCCGTGACGATCAGAATCGGCGTGTCCCAGCGGTCCACGAACTTGTGGGGCGAGTTGGCATAGGAGCGCATCGCCGTGGCGTTCTCCTTGTCCCAGTAGGGGCCTCCGTAGTCGTTGTTGATGAAGAAGAGCTCCTCGGTCTCGCCGTACATCGAGTCGAAGTCGAAGATGCCGCAGTGGGCGATGAAGGCCTTGAACCGCTTCTGGTGGTGTCCGGCCAGGAAGTAGACCGAGTAGCCTCCGTACGAGGCGCCGACGCAGCCCATGCGCGTCTCGTCGGCCCACGGTTCGCGCGCCACGTCGTCGATGGCCGAGAGGTAGTCGCGGATGTTCTGTCCCGAGTAGTCGCCCGAGATCTGGTCGAGCCATTCCTGCCCGAACGACGGTACGCCGCGGCGGTTCGGGGCCACGACGACGTAGCCCTGTGCGGCCATCAGCTGGAAGTTCCAGCGGTAGCTCCAGCCGTTCGACACGACGCTCTGGGGTCCGCCCTCGCAGTAGAGCAGCGTGGGATACTTCCTGGCAGGGTCGAAGTCGGGCGGCAGGATCACCCACGTGAGCATCTGCTTGCCGTCGGTGGTCTCGACCCAGCGTTTCTGCACCTGGCCCATGCGGATGTGTTCGTAGATCGCGCCGTTGATCGACGAGATTTTCGTCAGGGCGCCGTCCGCGGGGTTCACCTCGTAGAACTCGGTGGCCGAGCTGATCGTGGCCAGTTCGGCGACGATGCGCCCTGCGGCCATCGTGAAGGCGGTGATGTCGTGGTCGCCCTTCGTGAGCACCTCGACCTCACCCTCGCCCGGGGCGATGCGGCAGATCTGGTGCGTGGCCTCGATCGGCGCGACGAACCACAGGCGGTCGTTGCCCTCCCAGACGACATTCATGGCGTTGTAGTCGAAATCTTCGGTCAGGTCGCACATCTCGGTTGTGGCGCAGTCGTAGAGGAACAGGCGGGCCTTGTCCGACTCGTTGCCCGCGCGGCGCTGCGAGAGGAAGGCGATCTTCCGGTCGTCGGGCGACCAGACGGGATACTTGTCGTAGCCCGGGAGGTTGTCGCGCAGCCGCTCGATCTTCTCGCCCGTGTTGAAGTTCGTCGGCTTGCAGATGTTCTGCGTCTGTCCCGAAGCCACGTCGTAGACGAAGATGTCCGAGTCGGTCGATACGGCGTAGGCCGTGCCCGTGAGCGGCTTGCAGGTGTAGGCCAGCATCGTTCCGGCATGGTTCCAGGCGATCTCGGCCATGTCGAAGTAGGGGGCCAGCGGGGCGTCCCATGCCGCATCGGCGCCGATGATGTCCACGCCGGGCTTCAGGCCGTCGGCCCCGAAGTCGCCCACGAAGATGTGGAGGTGTTCGCCCTCGTCCCAATAGTCCCAGTGGCGGACCATCAGGTCGTCGTAGATGCGGGCCTTCGATTTGTCCATGTCGGTGTGGATGTCCGACGAGCGGCGTGCAGCCGCCTGCACGCGCTGCACATACCACGCCTTGTCACCGCGGGGCGAGATGCCGAATCCCTCGACGTCGCCATCCAGCGCCGACAGCTGGCGCGGGTCACCGCCCGCGGCGCCCATCTCCCACACCTGCATCGAGCCGCTGCGGTCCGAGAGGAAGAGGATCTTTTGTCCGTCGGCGCTCCAGCGCGGGGAGAGGCTGTTCGACGAGGTGTCGGTCAGCCGCACGGGGACGTTCGACGCGAGGTCCTGGACCCAGACGGTCGTCACGCCGCGGTTCTCCTGCATGTTGTAGTCGGTCTGCTGGTAGAGGAGCGTCTTTCCGTCGGGCGAGAGTGCGGCGCCGCCGGCCCGGCTCATTTTCCACATCACCTCGGGGGTGAGGATCCCGGCGGCGATCTCCTCGTCGGTCAGCCGGTTGTCGATTGTCAGGGGTGCGGGCCGCGGATCGTCGCAGGCGCCCAGCCCCATAGCTGCAATAGCCATCGTCAAAAGGATTTTTCATTTTCGTAGCGGTTTTCCCATTTATTCGTAATTTTGTTTCGCTCAAAAAAGGAACATCATGAATCGCATCGTCTATTTTGCCGACCGGGCCGTGGCGTTCGCGGCTGCGGCTCCCGGCGGGGAGTGGCACGCCGTTCGTGCGGACGACGGCGTAACCCGTGCCAAGATACTCAAAATTCTCGAATCGTACAACTCCGTAGCGCTTCTCTCGCCCGATCCGGAGGCCGCCTTTGCCGCCTTTGCGGCAGAGTTCACGCAGGTGGAGGCGGCCGGCGGCATCGTGGTGAACGGCCGCGGCGAGTGGCTGATGATCCACCGCAACGGCCGTTGGGACCTTCCGAAAGGACATGTCGAGGCGGGTGAGGGGCCGGAGGCCTGCGCCGAGCGTGAGATCGCCGAGGAGACGGGGGTCAGGGCCCGCGTCGTGCGGCCGCTCTGCCGGACGCTGCACGCCTACTGGTTTCCGAAGACCGAACGCTGGGAGCTCAAGCGCACGAGCTGGTATGAACTCCGCGCCGATGGTGTGGAGCCGCTGACACCCCAGCGCGAGGAGGGGATCGAACAGGTCGTGTGGTGCACGGCGGCGGAGGCTGCCGATCGTGTGCGCGGGGCCTTCCCGACGATCCGGTGCGTGGCCGAAGCGATGCGTCGGTAACCACCGCGTATCGGTTGGGCCGCTGCGGCGGTACGGGTGTGCGGGGCCCGCGGGCAGGGTGTGTTATTCAGGACCGAGACGCCGGCGGACCGCCTCCTTGTATTTCCGGGAGATCTCGATGTCGCAACCTCCGATCCGGATCCGTGTCGGGTGGTACTCCTCGATGCACTCCGTATTAATGATGTAGGAGCGGTGGATGCGCAGGAAGCGGCGGTCGAGCAGCGCTTCCCACTGTGAGATGCGCGTCTTCGTGCGGTAGGCCTCGCCCGAGCGGGAATAGAGCCACACCTCGCTGTCGTTCGACTCGACGTAGAGCAGCCGCGGGGTCGAGTGTGACCGGCCGGCGGTCGGAGACGAACCGGAGCATGCGGTCGTAGGGCCTGCGGGCCTCGAGCCGGCGTTCGATCAGAATCTCCGGGAGGATGCAGGCCGAGAGCACCAGCAGGATGAAGAGCGGGTTGAACAGCAGGTCGGGGATCTCGTCGTCGGGCAGCGCGGTGCGGTGCCCGAGGATCAGGGCGAGGTATTCGGTGCAGAGGATGGCCAGCGTGAGGTAGAGGGTGTCGAGCACCCCTTTCCGGCGCTCCTCGAACGAGAGCTGCGGGTAGAAATAGCGGGCGCAGAGCATGCCGGGAAGGAAGAACACGGCCAGCAGGATCGCCTGCGAAGCGGCATATCCCATGCTGATGAGCAGCAGGGCGATGACGACGGCCGCGGCAAGCCACCAGAGGATCGGAAAGGCATCTCTCATCGCGAATTCGGTTTGTACAAATATACGGAAATTTTCCGAATGAGACGGTATGAAACCTGCGCTGCAGGGCCCTGTAGGGCAGAACAGCGGGTTTCGACAGCGTCAGGATGGGTTTCTACCGTCCCGATTTTTGGAGGTGCGGCGCCTTGCGTGTTATCTTTGTTTGCGGGAAAGCTCCCGCAGAACCTCAAAAAACATTTCGCGTATGTTCCAACTCTTTTTCGAAGGCGGCTGGCTGGGCATGTCGCTCCTGACCGTCGAGTTGATCTGTCTGTTGTTCGCCGCCTGGAAGGCTCCGGCCTGGGTCCGGGAGATCGGTCTGCTGGCTCTGGTTACCGGGGTCGTCTACACGCTGCTCGGTTTTTCGCAGGCGATGGGTGTCGTGAGGGAGGCGGGCGATATTGCGCCCTCGCTGCTGGCCGGCGGCCTTCGCGTGGCCTGCATCCCGATCATCTACGGCCTGCTGGTCTATGCCCTCTCGCTGGTCATCCGCATGCTGCAGAAGCCGCGGATCTGAGACGTCAGCGGTCGCGCGGCGGCTCTGACCCGGTGAGTTCCTCACTGATCCGGCGCGCCTGGGCAACGACCTCGGGCGGATATCCGTACAGTTCGAGGATGCGGAGAGCGTTGTGCCCGGCGGGCACTCCCGGGTGCAGCCGATAATCGAAGGTCAGACGCCGGTCGGCGATCTCTTCGCGGAAATGGTAGGGGACGAATCCGTCGCTGCGGAGCCGCACGGCCAGTTCGAGATCGTGTGTGGAGACCAGCACGAGTTGTCCGCTCCGGTTCAGGTGGGAGAGCACCGCCTTGCCTGCCGCGATGCGTTCGGCGGTGTTGGTCCCCTTGAAGGGTTCGTCGAGGGCGAAGAGACACGGCGTGTACCTGTTTGCGGCCTCGAGAAGCCGCTTTACGCTTAGAACCTCCTGCAGGTAATAACTTGTACCTTGTCCGAGATCGTCTGTCAGACCGATGACGCTGAAGATTCGGCAGTAAGGGAGGCGGAATCGTTCGGCGAAGCAGAAGCCGACGGTTTCGCCCAACAGGGCGTTGAGTATCAGCGTGCGCAGGAAGGTTGTTTTTCCCGACATGTTCGAGCCTGTGAGCAGGAGGCTCTCGTTTTCGAGTCGCAGGGTGTTGGCCACGCAGCCGTCGATGAGCGGATGGATCACGCCGACGGCTTCGAGGCGTTTGTCTCCGAGGAATTCCGGCCGGCAGGTCGGCCGTTCGCGGCGCAGTCGTGCCACGGAGAGGGTTGCATCGGTCTCCCCGATGAAGCGGAGCAGACGGTGGATGGTCTCGCGGTGTCCTTCGATGCTTCGGAGAAAGCGGTGGAAGAGCAGCGGTTCGAGGCAAAAGGCGATTTTGAACAGCTCGACGAACAGGTAGGCTGCGGCTGCAAGGTCTCCGCCGTCCGCCTGTTGCCCGACGATGCGGCTCCGACGCTGAATCCGGGTTGCGGCCCGGATCGTCTCTGCGGCGGCACTACTCCCGGGAACCCGTTCCGATGCCAGCCGTCGGGCGACGCGGAGCGCCCGATGGAACTGCCGTACTGTCAGCAGGTAGCCGAAAACGTGGATTTTATTGATGTAGTGGATCCAGAGATTCACCGCGAACAGTGCGAGGAACAGGAAGAAAAAGACCGGACGGATGCACCCTGCAATGAGTGCGGCGGCAGCCAGAAGAGAGGTTGCGTGTGCTGTCGGAATTCCCTGCAGCCGGGGCGTTTCGTCGAACACGAGGCGGTGGAGTTCGTAGGCATCCTCCTCCGCAAGAAGTCTGAGGTGCGCGGTGCAGCGGCCGGCCCGTTCGGGATCGTGTTCGAAAAAAGCCGTCCGCTCGGCGAAAGCCTTGCAGTCATCCGGCCCCCGCAGCGTGCGGAGACGGGCATAAAGCATCTGGCGCCCCACGGGGGTTGTCGTACGGTCGATCCGTTCGAACATTTCGTGCAGGTCCAGATCGAATGTCGTATCTGCGTCGATGCGTTGCAGGGGAGCTGCTCCTTCGGTGCCGCATCGGTGGAAATAGGCGCTGATCCGGTCGAAATCATATGCCACCTCCCCTCGGGCCGTCGGGCCCGGTCTTCGGAAGCGGGAACCGAGAAACTTGAAGGGGTCCATGGCCTGTTTCGTATGGTTGGATATCTTCGCCTGCGCGATTTGTCCTTCTCCCTGCCCTGTGCACGATCAATATTGCGGTGCGGTGTTGAGGGCCCCGGGCGATGCCTTCGGCAATCTGGTCTACGGCCGTCTGGAGCTTGCCGCCGATCATCATCTTCATCATCATGTTCAGATCGGTGTGCAGCACCAGCCGCAGGCGCGTGTCGTAGGGGCCGGCCGGCTGCAGCTGTATCCAGAAGGCGAAGTCGATCGGCACGCCGCCCTCGTCGCCCACGATCTTCACGTGCTTGGGGGCGATGCGCTCCTCCATGCGGAGCTTCACGGTGAATCCCTTGGCCTTGAACGAGCAGTGCTCCTCGTCGGCCTGCCACTCCTCGACGCGGTCGGCCAGGGCGGGCGTCAGGTTGTCGAAGCGGCTGATGACCGCATAGATCTGCTCCGCGGAGCGCAGAATCTGGTGCTGTTTGGAGATGTATTCCTGCATATTTGGTTGTGAGGTGAGTTTTTTTATTCCATGGTGAGGGGCTCCGGTGCGGCCCAGAAACGCTCGTCGTCCGAGGTCCGCACGTCGGTCGGCTGTGTGGAGAAGCCTTCGAAGCCCGGAGGCAGCAGCACGATGACACGACTGCGTCCCTCGTAGATCGGACTGTTGTTTTCTCGTTCGTAACCCGTTGTTTCCCAGCATTCGAACCAGTATAGATTCTTGGCCCAGTAGGAGCGGTAGTAGTCGAAATCCTTTTCACGGCCGAGCAGCGGACGGTAGACGATCTCGCGTCCCTTGAGGTAATGTTCCCGCATCTCGGCCAGCGACAGCGGCGTGCCCGTCTCGTCTTCGGCCCAGGCTTGCATGTCCGAGTCGAGCATCGCCCACTTTTGCCGCTCGGGCAGCCAGACGAGGTTCACGACGTGGCAGTCCCGATCGAGCGAGTCGGCCGGCAGGCACGTCACGAAACGGTTGGTGATCCCTTCGGCAAGGAGCAATTCGTGCAGCAGGATGGCGTGCAGACGGCAGTTGAAGGCAGGCTCCACCGTGCGGGTGTATTCCCACAGTCCGATGGCGCTGCACTCTTCGGGGTAGGTCTGCTGGTTGGCATGGGGAATGTTGCGGGCCACAAAGCGGGCCAGTGCAAGGGAGCGGTCCCAGGTTGCGGCGGCAGGGTCGGTGAGCGTGTCGAGCCGGAAGTAATCGCGGATGCGCCGGGCGCAGGCTGTATCCTGTCGGTAGCGGAAGCGGTAGGAGAGGGAGTCGGGAGCATATTCCCCGGCATCGCGTAGCAGGGCGACGCGCCCACGGCGTTGGATATCGTACAGCTGTTCGACCAGTTGTTTGCGGAAGACAAAGCGTACGAGCAGGAAGGCGACGAGAGCCAGCATGAGCACGGCGAGCACGATCCGGGTGGTGATTTTAAGGGCTTTTTTCATGAGGGTAGCTTGTGTACCGGCGGCAAAGATACGCAAATTATCCGGATGCGCAACCGGCGAGTTTGCCGCGCTTTGATGTAAAACGGGGGCTCCCTTCAAAAAGGAAGCCCCGTTGTTTTGCATGCACGGCGGATCGTTCGAATACCCTGCCAGCCACCTTCGGCTATTCGATCTCGAAAGTGCGGGCCGTGTCGCTGTCCACGGTGATGCGCACCGTCATGACGTTTTCGGGGAGCAGCTGCTCGATCTTCTCGGGCCACTCCACCAGGCAGAGGTCTCCCGAGTAGAAGTACTCCTCGTAGCCGAAGTCGTAGGCTTCGCGGATGTCGTCGATGCGGTAGAAATCGAAGTGGTAGATGCGGCGGTTGTTCGCCCCCTTGTACTGATTGACGATGGCAAAGGTCGGGCTGGTGACGGTGTCCGTAGCGCCCAGTACGGCCGCGATTTCGCGGATGAGCGTCGTCTTGCCGGCGCCCATCTCGCCGCGGAAGGCCACGACGGTGCGCCTTCCCAGGTCGCGGACAATGGCCTCGGCCACGTCGCGCAGCTCCTCCTGCGAGGTGATATGGATCGTTTTCATAGGGTCTTATTCCTTGGGTTTGAGAACAATGTACGGGACGATCATCTCCTCCATCGAGATGCCGCCGTGCTGGAACGTGTTGCGGTAGTAGCGGATGTGCCGGTTGGCGTCGTTGTTGTAAACCAGAAAATCCGAGTTGTAGGCGAAGATGTAGCTCGACGTCAGGTTGCTCGACGGCAGCTGGATGTCCTTCGGGTTGAGCACCTCGTAGACCTCGCGGGAGTTGTAGGCCAGGTTGCGGCCCGTCTTGTAGCGCAGGTTCGACGAGGTCTCGCGGTCGCCGGTCACCTTCACGGGGTTGTCCACGCGGATCGTGCCGTGGTCCGAGGTGATGACCACCGTGTGTCCGCGCTCGGAGAGCTGCTTGAGGATCGTGTAGAGGTCCGAGTGCTCGAACCACGAGCGGGTCAATGAGCGGAAGGCCGCGTCGTCCTCGGTCAGTTCGCGGATGATGTCCGTTTCGGTGCGGGCGTGCGAGAGGATGTCGAGGAAGTTGTAGACGATCACCGAGAAGTCGGCGTCGTAGACCTTCTGGATGTTGTCCACCAGTTTGCGGCCCTGCTCCGGGCGCACGAGTTTGTCGAACGAGAAGCGCCACTGCTTGCCGTTCTGCTGCATCAGGCGGCGCAGGAACTCCTCCTCATACTGGTTCTTGCCACCCTCCTCGTTGTCGTTGAGCCACTTGTTGGGCATCAGTTTGTCGATGGCCAGCGGCATGAGCCCGGCGAAGATGGCGTTGCGGGCATACTGCGTGGCGGTGGGCAATATGGCGCAGTAGAAGTCGTCCTGCACCACGTCGTAGTAGCCGCGCAGCATCGACGAGATGGCGCGCCACTGGTCGTAGCGGAAGTTGTCGATCAGCAGCAGCGTGGTCTTGGGGTTCTCGTCGGCCACGGGGAAGATGCGCGAGCGCATGAGCGTGTGCGACATGACGGGGGTCTCGTCCGAACGGCGGTTGATCCAGTTGTAGTAGTTGCGGCGTACGAACTTGCAGAACTCCTGGTTGGCCTCGGTGCGCTGGTAGGAGAGCACCTCCTTGATGCTCTGGTCCGTGGATTCCGACAACTCGATCTCCCAGGCCGTGAGCTTGCGGTAGATCGAGCACCAGTCCTGGAACGTGTCGGCCATCTGGAGCGAGGAGCTGATGCGCCCGAACTCCGAGCGGTAGTCGGCCGTGGTCTGCTCGGTGACCAGCTGCTGCTGGTGTACGTTCTTCTTGATCGACAGCAACACCTGGTTGGGGTTCACGGGCTTGATCAGGTAGTCGGCGATTTTCGACCCGATGGCCTTGTTCATGATGTTCTCCTCCTCGCTCTTGGTCACCATGATGACGGGAGTGGTGGGACGCACCTCCTTGATCTTGGGAAGGGTCTCGAGCCCAGTCATGCCGGGCATCATCTCGTCGAGGATGATCAGGTCGTAGGAGCCTTCCGCAGCCATGTCGATGGCGTCGTATCCGTTGTTGCAGGTTTCGACATCGTAGCCTTTCTGGCGGAGGAACAGCACGTGGGGTTTCAACAGTTCGACTTCGTCGTCTACCCAGAGTATTTTAACCATGGCGTATCGCTGTTAAGGTTTGCAAAAGTAGTGATTCTTCCCGTTAAACGCAAAAACCGGGCGGTTTATTGGGCCGCGGGGTCGAAATCTTTGTTCGATATGTCATGTCGCTGCCGGTCAGCATGTTGCGGTTTCTGGCGGGGCTCGTATGGCGGCAGTTCAATAATTTATTGACACAGAATATTTTAATTTTTCGTAGGGTTTTGCCCGGTATTTGTTATCGTGTTGTGTGCGTGGCCTGTAGGGGGTGTTGAAAAAATCATGAAAAAAAATCCCGTTTGTTGGCGGAAAACTAAATAAAGTGTATATTTGCAGTCCGAATTACGGGTTGAAAACAATTTTTATAAACCATAATATTATGACAAAGGCAGATATCGTAAGCGAAATCGCAAAAAGCACCGGCGTCGAGAAAGTGCAGGTGCAGGCTATCGTCGAGGCTTTCATGGAGAGCATCAAGACGTCGCTGACCCAGAAAAATAATGTCTATCTTCGCGGTTTCGGCAGCTTCATCGTGAAGAAGCGCGCCAAGAAGGTTGCCCGCAACATCTCGAAGAATACGACGATCACCATTCCCGAACACAATATTCCTTTCAAGCCCGCTAAGAGCTTCGCAGCGAAGGTGAAGTAAATAAATCCAAGAACCTCTAAAATTTTTAGATTATGCCGAACGGAAAGAAGCATAAGCGTCACAAGATGGCTACCCACAAGCGTAAAAAACGTCTTCGCAAGAACCGGCACAAGAAAAAGTAGGGTAGCACTTTAGTGCTAAACGATAGATAAAGCTAAAGGAGCCCATGCTCTTTTAGCTTTACCTATTTAAATTCATGCGGGTATCCCGCCCCTCCGGCTGCGGCCGGAAGCGCCTGTGGCGCATTGACAGTCAGAGACTTTGGAGTTCGCCGCCACTCCATGCCAACAGGCGGCCCGAAAACCTCATCACTCCGCGCCCGGCTTCCCGGCGCGCGATACACGATACAGCAGCAAATGAACAGAGAACTCATCGTAAACGTCACGCCGACCGAGATCTCCATCGCCCTGTGCGAGGACAAGGTCCTTGTCGAACTGAACAAGGAGCAGTGTCAGACGGGGTTCGCCGTGGGGGACATCTACCTCGGAAAGGTGCGCAAAATCATGCCGGGACTCAATGCGGCATTCGTCAATATAGGACACGAAAAGGACGCCTTCATCCATTACCTCGACCTGGGGACGCATTTCCTCTCGCTCCAGAAGCTTGTCGCCTCGCAGCAGCCCGGCAAACGGGGACTGCGCGCCGAGACCATGAAACTCGAGGCTCCGGTCGAGAAGGGGGGCAAGATCGGCGACTACCTGCAGGTGGGGCAGCAGATCATGGTGCAGGTGGCCAAGGAGGCCATCTCTACGAAGGGCCCCCGCCTGACGGCCGACATCTCGCTCGCAGGCCGCAACGTGGTGCTGGTCCCCTTCTCGTCGAAGGTCTTCCTTTCGCAGAAGATCCGCTCGGCCGAGGAGAAGAAGCGCCTGAAGCGCATCGCGGCGGCGGTCCTTCCGAAAAACTTCGGTGTCATCATCCGCACGGCGGCCATGGAGGCCAAGGACGAGGACATCGAGCACGACATCCAGACGCAGATCGACCGCTGGCGCAAGACCGTGGCGGCCATCCGCCGGAGTACGGCCCCCGACCAGCTGATGAACGAGATGAACCGCGCCAATACGATCATCCGCGATTCGCTCAACGGGTCGTTCTCGCAGATCGCCGTCGATGACGAGGCGATGTACAACGAGATCCGCAACTACATCAAGCAGATCGACCCCGAGAAGGTGAAGATCGTCAAACTCTACAAGGGCAACGTGCCGATCTTCGACAACTTCGACATCTCGAAGCAGATCAAGTCGCTCTTCGCCAAATACGTGTCGCTCAAGCGCGGCGCCTACCTGATCATCGAGCACACGGAGGCGATGAACGTCATCGACGTGAACTCGGGCAACCGCACCAAGGCCGAGGACAACCAGGAGCAGACGGCCATGGACGTCAATCTGGCCGCCGCGAAGGAGATCGCGCGGCAGCTGCGCCTGCGCGACCTGGGCGGCATCGTCATCATCGACTTCATCGACCTGCACAAGGCGCAGAACAAGCAGGCGCTCTACGACGAAATGGTCAAGCTCATGGAGACCGACAAGGCCAAGCACACGGTCCTCCCGCTCACGAAGTTCGGACTGATGCAGATCACCCGCCAGCGGGTGCGCCCGGTGGCCGTCGAGAGCGTCTCGGACGTCTGCCCGACCTGCAACGGAACGGGCAAGATCGAACCCACGGTGCTGCTCGACAAGAAGATCGAGAACCAGATCTCATTCCTCACGCAGGACCGCGGGCACAAGTTCATCAAACTGGTCGTGAGCCCCTATGTGGCCTGCTTCCTCAAACGGGGTTTCTGGTCGCTGCGCCGGCGCTGGGAGTGGAAATACAAGGTCCGCCTGCAGGTGGTCGAGGACCAGAGTACGGGCATCGTCGAGGTGCACTACCACGACCGAAAGGACAACGACCTGATTAACAAATAACACGTTCCGGGACCACCCTCCCTGAAAGAGGCGTTCCGAACCGGTGGCGGAAGACCCGGTTGCGGCGGAGTCGCCGCAGGTCGGGACCGCAATGAAACCCAATGACCCATTATGACCGCCCGTGAGCAGTTGGCGCAGTTTGCTGCCGGATCGAAGAATCTCGGGGCCTTGTGCCGCGAATACAAGAAACCCGGTGCGGCCGTCCATCTCGAGGAGTTGGTCGGCGGCGCCCTTCCGTTCTATGCCTCGGCCGTCGTGGCCCGCTGCGGCGGTGCCCACGTCTTCGTGGCCGAGGACCGCGATGCGGCCGCCTATCTGCTCAACGACTTCTACAACCTGCTCGACGAGGAGCGGGTCTGCTTCTTCCCCTCGTCCTACAAACATTCGGCGGCCAACGGTGTCGAGGATCCGCAGGGTGTCGTGCAGCGCACGGCGACGATGAATGCCCTGCGCGGGTTTGCGGGCAAGGGCTATCTGGTGGTCTGCACCTACCCCGAGGCGCTGGCCGAGCGGATCGTCGATGCCGAGGCGCTCAGCCGCGGGACGATTGCCGTGCGGGTCGGCGACCGGATCTCGATCGAGGTGCTCGAACAGGAGCTGGTCGATGCCGCCTTCACGCGCGTCGATTTCGTCTACGAGCCGGGACAGTACTCCGTGCGCGGCGGCATCGTCGATGTATTCTCCTTCTCGGAAAGCAAGCCCTACCGTCTGGATTTCTTCGGCGACGAGGTCGATTCGATCCGGCGCTTCAACATCTCGAGTCAGCTTTCGGCCGACAAACTCGAGCGCGTGGAGATCATCCCCGACCTGAACACCGCGGTGCAGAGTGCCGCGCGGGTCTCGCTGGCCCGCTTTGCCGGTGCGGATGCCGCCTTCTGGTTCTACGATGCCGACTATGTGCTGCGGCGCGTGAACGACGTGCGGCGCCGTACGCTTGCAGACATGGAGCAGCCCGAACGCATCGACAGCCTGCTGACGAGTCGCAACGGACTGCTCTCCGACCTGGCCGCAAGCCGTCTCTTCCTGCTGCGCGACAACGTCGCGGAGCGTCCCGCCACGGCAAAGGTGACCTTCTCGACAGCCCCGCAGCCGAAGTTCAACAAGAACTTCGAGATGCTCGCCGACGACATGATCCGCAATGCCCTGCGCGGGTACGACACCTATATACTTTCGGAAAACAAGGCGCAGGTCGAGCGCCTGGAGAACATCTTCCACCAGATCGGCCGCGGTCAGGCCGTCGTGCGGGCCGTTGCGACGACGCTGCACGAGGGGTTTGTGGACAACGACCTGAAGCTGTGCCTCTATACCGACCACCAGATCTTCGACCGCTACCAGCGCTACCGCATCAACGGCGAGATTCGCCGCGACGAGCAGATGACCGTCGCCGAACTGAATCAGCTGCGGCCGGGCGACTACGTGGTGCACATCGACCACGGCGTGGGCCGGTTCGACGGGCTGGTGAAGATCAACGAGAACGGCAAGACGCACGAGGCCATCAAACTCGTCTACAAGGACGGCGACGTGCTCTTTGTCAATGTCCACTCGCTGCACCGCATCTCACGCTACAAGTCGGGCGACGGCGAACCGCCGAAGGTCTACAAGCTCGGCACAGGGGCCTGGCAGAAACTCAAGAACGCTACGAAGAAGGCCGTCAAGGACATCTCGCGCCAGCTCATCGCCCTCTATGCCAAGCGCAAGGCGTCGAAGGGCTTTGCCTTTTCGCCCGACGGCTACCTCCAGCACGAGCTCGAGGCGTCGTTCCGCTGGGAGGACACTCCCGACCAGCAGGCGGCCACGGCCGCCGTCAAGCGGGACATGGAGTCGGACCAGCCGATGGACCGTCTGGTCTGCGGCGACGTGGGCTTCGGCAAGACCGAGGTGGCGATCCGCGCCGCCTTCAAGGCCGCGACCGACGGCAAGCAGGTGGCCGTGCTGGTCCCGACGACGATCCTCGCCCTGCAGCACTACCGCTCGTTCACCGAGCGACTGCGAGACTTCCCGTGCGGGTCGAGTACCTCAACCGCTCGAAGAGCAGCCGGGAGGTGGCGCAGATCCGCGAGGATCTGGCAGCCGGGCGGATCGACATCCTGATCGGCACGCACAAGATGCTGGGGCGGCAGATCCGCTTCCGCGACCTGGGGCTGCTGATCATCGATGAGGAGCAGAAGTTCGGTGTGGCTGCCAAGGAGAAGCTCACGGAGATGAGCGTCTCGGTCGATACGCTGACGCTTACCGCTACGCCGATCCCGCGCACGCTGCAGTTCTCGCTCATGGGATCGCGCGACCTGTCGGTCATCTCGACGCCGCCGCCCAACCGGCAGCCGATCCTCACCGAGTCGCACGCCTTCTCGGAGGAGATCATCCGCGATGCCGTCGAGACGGAGCTCGCGCGCGGCGGCCAGGTCTACTTCGTCCACAACCGGGTCGAGGACCTGCCGACGCTGCAGGGGCTCGTTACGCGTCTCTGCCCGAAGGCCCGTGTGGCCATCGGGCACGGCAGGATGCCTGCCGAGCAGCTCGAGAAACTGATCATGGACTTCATCTACGGGGAGTTCGACGTGCTGGTCTCGACGACGATCGTCGAGAACGGCATCGACATCCCCAACGCCAATACGATCATCGTAAACAATGCGCAGAACTTCGGCCTGAGCGACCTGCACCAGCTGCGCGGGCGCGTCGGCCGCTCGAACCAGAAGGGCTACTGCTACCTGCTCTCGCCGCCCGACGAGCTGCTTTCATCCGACGCGCGGCGGCGCCTGCGGGCCATCGAGGAGTTCTCGGACCTCGGTTCGGGTTTCAACATCGCCATGCAGGACCTCGACATCCGGGGTGCGGGCAACCTGCTGGGCGCCGAGCAGAGCGGCTTCATCGCCGACATCGGTTTCGAGACCTACCAGAAGATCATGAACGAGGCCATCGCCGAACTGCGCGCCGAGGGCCTGAACGTCCCGGGCCTCTCACCCGAGGAGGAGCAGGCCGTCGGGCAGATGCACTTCATCGACGACGCATACATCGAGATCGAGGTCGAGGCAGGTCTTCCGGACAGCTATGTCGCCCAGCAGGCCGAGCGCCTGAAGCTCTACCGCGAGCTCGACTCGACGAAGGACGAGCAGGCGCTGGTCGCCTTCGAGGGCCGTCTGGTGGACCGCTTCGGCCCGCTGCCGCGTGCTGCCCGCGAGCTGCTCGACGTCGTGCGTCTGCGCTGGGAGGCCATCCGCCTGGGTATGGAGCGCGTGAAGGTCAAGAACGGGCTGATGATCGTCCATTTTGTGGGCGAGGAGAATTCGCCCTACTACAAGAGTGACGTGTTCATGCAGCTGTTGCAGCGCGTCACGCAGCGCCCCGATCGTTTTGTGCTCAAGCAGCACAATAATCGGCTGGCGATGACCGTTAGGAATGTCAAAGACGTCGAGGACGCCTATAAAACGCTGCGGGAACTGTGAACCTGATCGTCGATGTAGGCAACACGCGCGTCAAGCTCGCTCTGTTCGAGCAGGGACGCCTCACAAGACAGTGCGGCGCCGGGATACTCTCGGCCGCCGCGCTCGAGGGGCTGCTCGGCGGACGCCGGGCCGACCGGGCCGTGATCTCCTCGACGCGGGGTCCCGTGCCCGGGATCGTGGAACTCGTGCGGAGGTTTGCGTACCGGGTGCTCGAATTCACCGCCGCTACCCCCGTGCCGATCGGCAATGCCTACCTAACGCCCGCGACGCTGGGGCGCGACCGGTTGGCCGCTGCCGTCGGTGCCGCCGCCCTCTACCCGGGACGCAATGCGCTGATCGTCGATCTGGGTACGGCCGTGACGATCGACCTGCTGTCGGCCGACGGCGTCTTCCGCGGGGGGTGCATCTCGCCCGGCATGTCGATGCGGTTCCGGGCGTTGCACGACTATACGGCCTCGCTGCCGCTCTGCGACGCCACCGATTCGGAACGGGCCGTGGGGCGGACGACCGACGAGGCCATCCGGCTCGGTGTGATGAACTCGATTGCCTTCGAGATCGAAGGGTATGTGGCCCGTCTGGAGGGGGATTTGAGGATTTGTGCGTAATTTTTACGGGCGGGGACGCGAAATTCTTTGTGAAAAGAATTAAAAATACGATATTTGCAAATTGTAATCTCGTTTTTTACGGGTTGAACAGAATTTTGGAGTACAATGCAAGTGAAGAACACCTTGATTAGGCTGATTGTCGCCGCTGCGGCGCTGTTCCCGGTAGCCGCATGGGCTCAGACAAGCAGTATTAACGCCTTCTCACCCTATACGATGTACGGCATCGGCGAACAGAATACACCCGGTACGCTGCCGATGCGTTCGATGGGTGGCGTCGGTGTGGCCATGCGCTCGACGGGCGTTGTCAATCTGCTCAACCCGGCGGCCTTCAGTTCGGCTCCGCAGAAGACCTTTCTGTTCAACTTCGGCCTCGAGGGGCAGAACTACTACAATTCGCAGACGGTGGCCGGAGTGAACAAGAGTACGGCCTACAATACGTTCAACTTCCACGACATCGCCTTCCAGATGCCCATCACGCGCAAACTGGGCCTCGGTTTCAGCCTGACGCCCTACAGTTCGGTGGGTTACCGCACGAAGTACTACCACGACTACGACCCGTCGGACCCGGTGTGGGGCAACGTGGGCCGCGTGCAGTACAACTATCAGGGTGAGGGCGACGTGTCGGAGGTGAAACTCGGCCTGGGCTGGGAGGTTTTCAAGAACTTCTCGATCGGTGTAGCCGCCCAGTATTACTGGGGCAGCATCGACCGCGATTTCGTCATGACCCCGACGTCGATCACCGGTGAGGGTACCTATGCCTCGACGGTGGGTCTGGACAACTATACGATCTCGAGTATCAAGGGCCAGGTAGGCGTGCAGTGGAGCCCGATCCTGAATCAGAAGCGCATCCTGACGGTCGGTGCGGCGTTCGATATCGGCGGCGACCTGAATCCCGAGGTTTCGAAGCGCATCTATATCGGCGACCTGTACAGTTCGACGGTCAAGGGCGACACGACTCATCTGAAACTGGTCCTCCCGCGCCAGTTGGCCGTGGGTATCTACTACCAGACGGCCAAATGGTCGATGGGGGTCGATTACGTCTACCAGAATTGGGGCAACAGCAATACACGCAGCGAGATGACCGGTACGAGCGACAACGGTACGGACAATCCCTCCTTCTATGAGGTGGCCTATACCAATACAAGTACGATCAAGGCCGGTGTCGAATTCACGCCCAACCGTTACGATGTCCGCCGTTTCATGAAGCGGATCTCCTATCGGGCCGGTTTCCGTTACGGCTATTACAACCAGACGTTCAACGGCAACAAACTTGCACAGTATGCCGTGACGGCGGGATTGGGAATTCCGGTCAAGATGTGGGCCATCTCGTCGATCGACATCGGCGTGGAGTACGGCCGCCGCGGTTACAACATTGCCGACCGGATCGGTCTTGTCCGCCAGCAGTACGTGAAATTTTCGATCGGCTTCTCTCTCTTTGCCGGAGGCCAGGAGAACGGCGAATACTGGTTCATGAGGCCCAAGTACGATTGATGCAGCGAACAAGGTAAACAATACATAAAACAACACACAAAAATTAATCTGACCGATGAAAAATGTTAAATTCTTGCTTTCTGCGGCTTGCACGTTTCTCGCAGTAGCCGCAATGGCACAACAGGATTTCAGTGGCCCGCAGTACGCCAAGTGGGGCGACACTCCCGAGGAGCGCGAGAAAAACATCCTCAACAGCAACTTCCTCAAGGAGTCGTACGAGAACCGCAACTACGATGCGGCCGCACATTACCTCAAGGAGCTGCTCAACAGCTGTCCCGATGCTTCGGTTGCGATCTACCAGCGCGGTGCCAATACTTATAAGCAGAAGATCAACCGCGCAAAGAGCGTGGCCGAGAAGAATGTCTACATCGACTCGCTGATGCTGATCTACGACCTGCGTGCGAAGTACTTCGGTGACGATCCGAAGCAGGGTCTCGCCTTCATCCTCGACCAGAAGGCCCGCGAATACCTGACCTACAAGCCCAACGACCGTGCGGGCATCCGCAAGGCATTCCGCGAGGCGATCGAGGCCGGCGGCGCCAATGCCGATCTGGAGACCGTCGTAGCCTACTTCTCGAACCAGTGTGACGACTACAAGAATACCGACGAGGTGATGCCCGACGAGATCATCGCCGAGTATGACCGTCTGCTTCCTTTCTTTGAGAACAACCCCTCGGGTGCCGAACTCAAGAACCAGCTGGATGCCGCCTTCGGACTGAGCGGTGCCGCAAGCTGCGAGAACCTCGAGAAACTCTTCAGCAACAAGCTGGCCGCAGCTCCCGACGACGAGGCGCTGCTCGCCCAGGCCGTATCGCTGATGGGCCGCGCCAAGTGCAACAGCGACTTCTACCTCGCCACCGCCGAGAAATACTATACGATCAAGCCGTCGGCCGAGGCCGCCATGTCGCTGGCTTCCGCCTTCCAGAACAAGGGCGACTTCACCAAGGCGCTCAACTACCTGAACGAGGCGCTGGCCGTCGAGAAGGATGACATGGAGCGTCAGAAACTGCTCCTGCACATCTCGCTCGTCGCACTGATCAACAAGGACTACACGAACGCCGCTTCGTCGGCCCGTCAGGCCCGTGACCTGAATCCCGAGGACGGCGCTCCGTATTTCGTGTTGGGCCAGTGCTATGCCGCTTCGGCTTCGTCCTGCGGTGGATTTGCCGGTCAGGCTACCTTCTGGGCTGCCTATGACGCTATGGCCAAGGCCATCGAGCTGCTTCCGGGAGACTCGGAGTATGTCGAGCCTGCCAAAGCTTCGCTGGCGAACTATCGTGCCAACTTCCCCAACACGGAGGAGTGCTTCTTCAACGAGCTGCAGTCCGGTGCACGCTATACGGTTACCTGCGGTACGGCCGCCGGTGTCGTTACGACCGTGCGTCCCCGCTAAGCGCGTACCTCTTGCACAGACGCACCGTGTAAATGGGAAAACACCTGTCAAGATATTTCAGGGTAGCACTCTCCGTTGTGGGGAGTGCTATCTTGCTATACTCGTGCAAGGAGAAGGAGGCCGATGCTGAGGCCGCTTCGACCGAGAGGATGATGTCCGAATACAGCGAGAATCTCTCGCTTATCATGTCGCGCAACGGACGCCGGTCGTACCATTTCGTCACCCCGTTGCTCGAAGGGTATGGATTGGCACGCGAACCCTACCGTGAATTCCGCAAGGGGGTGAAGATCACGACCTATCAGGACGATTCGCTCTCGTCGGTCGATGTGGTGCTGACGGCCAACTATGCCATCAATTACGAAAAGCGCGAACTGTGGGAGGCCAAGGGTAATGTCGTTGTGGAGAAATCCGACGGCAAGACGCTCTATACGCAGCAGCTTTTCTGGGATGCCAAGACCGGAAAGATCTATTCGAACGTCGATTCGAAGGTCGTGCAGAAGAACGGCCGCGAGGTTTTCATCGGTGAGGGTTTCGAGTCCGACGAGTCGTTCAAGGACTGGCGTTTCCGCCGGATGAAGGGCCGGATGGAGGTCGAGATGCGACCTGCGGCCGACTCCACGGACTCCACCGCCGTGCGTCCTGCACGACCGGCCGGTGACGGACGCCCTGTTGCGGATGATGTGCCTGCCCGGCGTCCCGAGACCGGAAAACCGGCTCCGGCGCTCCGCCCGCTGCCTGCCGACAATCCTGCCTCGTTGCCGACCCGTGCCGATCAGCCCGCTTCGCATCCGGCGTCGATACAGGAGGAGCCCGTGCAGTTGGAAGACCCCGGGATCGTACCGTCGAGGGCGCTGAAACAGGGCGACTCGGCCGACGTCCGCCTGTTCGAATAATCCGTAATCCGAACCAGATGCTTACCATTGTCATACTGATCGTCGTGATGCTGCTCCTGTCCGCCTTCTTTTCGGGCATGGAGATCGCCTTTACGAGCAAGAATCGGCTCAAACTGGAGATCGACCGCAAGCAGAGCCGGATGTTTGACCGCATCGCAGAGGTCTTTGCCCGCCATCCCGGGCAGTACATCACCACGATCCTCGTGGGCAACAACATTGCCCTGGTGGTCTATTCGCTGGCCATGTCGATCCTGCTGCGCGCCATCTACGGATGGCTGGGGTGGAAGACGCTGGCGGCGGAAGGGTCGGTGGCCGTCGATACGGCGGTCTCGACGCTCATCATCATCTTCTTCGCGGAATTTCTGCCCAAGTCGATCTTCAAGAACAGCCCCAACTTCTATTATCGGGCGCTGGCTCCGGTCATCTATTTCTTCTATATCGTGCTCTATCCCGTTGCACGCTTCACGACCCTGCTCTCGCACGGGATTCTGCGCCTGGCCGGGCGGCGCGTCACGGAGGAGCAGCTGACTCCGAGCTTCGACCGCGAGGACCTCGCCGCGCTGCTCGACGCAAGCAATACGGAGCAGCACGCCGAACCGGACCACGAGTTGAAACTCTTCCAGAATGCCCTCGACTTCGCCGACCTGCGCGTGCGCGACTGCATGGTGCCCCGTGTGGATGTCGAGGCGGTAGATATCGACTCGACGAGCATCGAGCAGCTCACCGAGCGGTTCGTCGATTCGAAGTTCTCGCGGATCTTCGTCTGGCGCAAATCGATCGACAACATCATCGGGTATGTCAATTCGAAGAGCCTCTTCACGCTGCCGAAGCAGATCTCCGACGTGATGATGGCCGTCAATTTCGTCCCCGAGACCATGCCGCTGCAGTCCGTGCTTGAGAACTTCATCAAGCACCGGACGAACATCGCTGTGGTCATCGACGAGTTCGGCGGTACGGCGGGCGTCATCTCGCTCGAGGATGTGCTCGAGCAGATATTCGGCGAGATCGAGGACGAGCACGACGTGCCGGACCTTGTGGAGAAGCAGGTAGGTCCCGACGAGTATGTCCTTTCGTGCCGGCTGGAGGTGAAATACCTCAATGAGCGCTACGGCCTGGGGATCGAGGAGAGCCGCGAGTACGACACGCTGGCCGGCTTCATCATCTACCACTACGAGGGGATTCCCACGGCCGGCGACTCTGCTTATTGGAAACCTCCAGCTCAGGATTCTGCGTACGACGCGTTCGCGGATCGAACTGGCGCGCGTGAAAAAATTGTAGCTCACATATGGGGCTATTTCCGAATATTTTACTACCTTTGGCTGATCTTTTGGAACAATACGAATAATTAACAATTTATATGGCAAGTTTAAACACTTTACGAACCAAGTTCGGCATTGTGCTTTCGATCATCATCGCACTGGCCCTCTTGGCATTCATCCTCTCATTGAAAACCGAGATGGGATTCTCGGGCAATGATCCCCGCGTCGGTGTGATTGACGGCGAGAAGATCAACTATTCGGAGTATTACGACCAGTACGAGCAGATCAGGGCCCAGAGCGGCGTTCAGGAGAACGACGAGCAGCAGGCTGCGATGCTGGCCAACGCCACGTGGCAGTCGCTCATCTCGAAATATGTGATGACGCCCGGTTTCGAGCGCCTGGGGCTGCGTGTGACCGAACCCGAGCGTATGGCGATGATCAGCGGCGAGCAGCCCTCGCAGACGCTTTACAGCGCCTTTGCCGATCCGCGTACGGGTGTCTACAACGTAGCCGCCATATCCGATTTCCTCGCGCAGGCCGAGACCAATCCCCAGGCCGCACAGGCCTGGACCCAGCTCAACGAGCAGGCCCGTGCCGAGCGTGAGATGCAGAAGTACTTCGGTCTGATCCGCGGCGGTGTCTACGTCAATTCCCTTGAGGTGGCCAGCGGCGTGAAGTCGGCCAACGAGACCTATACGGGCAAGTGGGCCGGCAAGAAGTATTCGTCGGTTCCCGACTCGATCATCAGCGTTTCGTCGTCGGAGATGAAGGCCTACTACAACAGCCACAAGGACATGTTCCGCCAGACGCCTTCCCGTACGATCTCGTATGTGGTCTTCGAGGTGGCACCCACGGACGATGACCTGCTGGCTATCGAGAAGACCGCTACGGAGGTGGGCAAGGAGTTCGCGGCAACGGACGAGCTGAAGTCGTTTGTCCGCGCCAACCGCAACGGCAAGATCGCCGACAACTACGTTTCGGCCGCCCAGCTTACCGAGGAGGAGGCCGCAGCGCTGATGGCCGGCGAGCCCTATGGTCCCGTGCTGAAGAACAACGAGTGGACGATGGCTCGTGCCCTTGATACGAAGATGGTTCCCGACTCGATGGGCATCCGCCACATCGTGCTCCCCTATACCGAGGATGTACTGGCCGACAGCCTGCTGACCGCCCTGCGCGGCGGCGCCGATTTCGCACAGGCCGCTTCGCAGTATTCGGTCTACGACATGACGGCAGCCAACGGCGGCGAGGTGGGCGTAATGCCTTTCTCGGCCTTCTCGGGTGAGTTCGCCGAGGCTTTGGCCGGTGCCAGGGAGGGCGACATCGTGAAGGTCGCTTCGGGTGATGCCATCCAGCTGATGCAGGTATACCGTGCCGGCAAGCCGACCAAGCACGTGCAGGTGGCTTCGATCACCTATCCCGTCGAGGCTTCGGCCGAGACGCGCCGCAACGTGCACAACCAGGCCGGTTCGTTCATGGTGAACGCCAAGGGCTCGGCCGAAGCATTCGCCGGTGCCGCGTCCGATGCTTCGGTTACGCCGCGCGTGGCCGTGATCTCACAGGGTGACCGTACGATCCGCGGCCTGGAGGATTCGCGTGACTTGACCCGCTGGGCCTACGGTGCCGAAGTCGGCGATGTCTCGGAGATCTTCTCCGTAGGCAGGGACTATGCGATCGCCATGCTGACGGCCATCGACAACGATGAGTATGCATCGCCCGAGAAGGTGGCTGCCCAGCTGCGTGCCCAGGTGCTGCGCGACAAGAAATACGACTACATCGTCAGCAGCCTCGCCGGTACGACCCTCGAGGAGCAGGCTTCGAACCTCGGATCGGAAGTTGCCGACTTCAAGGATGTGAACTATGCTTCGTTCTACATCGACGGCGCCGGTTTCGAACCGCGTCTGGTCGGTGCGATTGCTTCGGCCCAGAAGGGTGCCTTGACGGGCCCCGTCAAGGGCATGTCGGGCGTCTATGTCTTCGTGGTGGATGATGTGCAGACCTCCGAGAAGCAGACTTCGGAGGCCGAGAAGGTCCGTGCTCAGGCGATGGCCGAGAGCATGGCCCAGCAGTTCGCCATCCCGGCCGTTCAGCAGATGGCCGAGATCGAGGACCTGCGCGGTCAGTACTTCTAATCGGAATCGACGGAGCTCGGAACTCCGTTTGGAGAGATCCCGGATGGTTTGCATCCGGGATCTTTTTTTGTGATGGGGGGGAGGGGCGGAGAACAGAGACTTTTCCGGCAGGGTGCATGGCGCGAAGGAACTGCAGGCCCATGCTCTTCCCGTCGGGATTTCCGGCCCCCGGCTGTCGCATCCGTTCCGGCCGACTCCTTCCCGAGAGCAGGCGCGTCCGTGTGATTTTGCACCTTGGGAGAGGGGATTCTCCCGACTTTTTGCGTATCTTTGTCTTGCCGGGCTTCCGATGCGGAGATCCCGGTGTGAACCTTATCAATACAGCGAGATATGAACAACTTCATTTATCACAATCCAACAGAACTCGTCTTCGGCAAGGGGCAGATCGCCCGGCTTTCGAAACTGATCCCCGCCGACCGGCGGATCATGATCACCTTCGGCGGCGGCAGCGTCAAGCGTAACGGGGTCTACGAGCAGGTCGTGCGAGCCCTCGAAGGCCGTGATTTCGTCGAGTTCTGGGGCATCGAACCCAACCCGTCGGTCGAGACGCTGCGCAAGGCCGTGGCGCTCGGCAAGGAGCGGGGTGTCGATTTCCTGCTGGCCGTAGGCGGCGGCTCGGTGATCGACGGTACGAAACTCGTGGCCGCCGGACTGCTCTACGACGGCGATCCCTGGGAGCTGGTCCTCAAGGGCCAGGCCTCGCAGACCGTGCCCCTGGCCACCGTGCTGACGATGTCGGCCACGGGTTCCGAGATGAACAACGGCGCCGTCATTTCGCGCTATGAGACCAAGGAGAAGTACGCCTTCTACGGCAACTATCCCGTCTTCTCGATCCTCGATCCCGAGACGCTCTTCTCGCTGCCGCAGCGGCAGATTGCCTGCGGTCTTTCGGATACCTTCGTGCACGTGCTCGAGCAGTACATGACCACCCCCGGGCAGTCGCGGCTGATGGACCGCTGGGCCGAGGGCATTCTCCACACGGTTGTCGAGATCGCCCCGCGCGCTCTGGCCGCGCAGCGCGACTACGACACCATGTCGGAGTACATGCTCGGCGCGACGCTCGCCTTGAACGACATGATCCGCATGGGCGTGTCGCAGGACTGGGCCACCCACATGATCGGCCACGAGCTGACGGCGCTTCACGGCCTTACGCACGGCGCCACGCTGGCCATCGTCATCAACGGTACGCTGCGTGTGTTGCGTGAGCAGAAGCGCGGCAAGCTGCTTCAGTACGGCGAGCGGATCTGGGGCATTGCCGAGGGCCCGGAGGAGGAGCGCATCGACCGCACGCTCGAGGCGACGGAGACCTTCTTCCGTTCGCTGGGGCTATCGACGCGCCTTTCGGAGGAGGGTATCGGCGAGGAGACGATTGCCGAGATCGAGCGCCGCTTCAATGCAGCCGGCGTCCGGTATGGCGAGGCGGCCAACGTGGACGGCGCAATGGCCCGCCGCATCCTGGAGGCCTGCCGCTGACAGGACGTGTACCCGAAAGACGAATGTCCGCAGGTTGTGTCACAACCTGCGGACATTTTTCGTAGCGGATGGCCGGAGCCCAAGTCCGGTGGAAGGATAAAAACGCCTCCGGCCCGAAGGTCGGAGGCGTCGTCGTGTGCGGATCTGCAGGGCCGGTGTTATTCGGCGAGCAGGATCTCGAGCATCTTGATGGCTGCCGTGGCGATCGGCGTACCGGGGCCGAAGATGGCGGCGGCGCCGTCGCGGTAGAGCTCGTCGTAATCCTGGTGAGGAATGACGCCGCCGACGATGACGATGATGTCCTCGCGGCCGAGCTTCTTCAGTTCGGCGATCAGCTGCGGAACGAGCGTCAGGTGGCCTGCGGCCAGCGACGAAACGCCCACTACATGCACGTCGTTCTCGACGGCCTGCTTGGCAGCCTCCTCCGGAGTCTGGAACAGCGGACCCATATCGACGTCGAAGCCGATGTCGGCATACCCCGTGGCTACCACCTTGGCGCCGCGGTCGTGGCCGTCCTGACCCAGCTTGGCGATCATGATGCGCGGCTGACGGCCCTCTTTCTTGGCGAATTCGGCGCACAACTCCTTGGCGCGTTCGAACGATTTGTCGTTTTTCACTTCTGACGAATATACACCTGAAATGGAACGGATAACTGCCTTGTAGCGACCTACCACCTCTTCGCAGGCATCGGAGATCTCGCCCAGCGTGGCGCGGACCTTCGCAGCTTCGACGGCCAGCTCCAGCAGGTTGCCCTTCTTGGTCTTCACGCACTCGGTGATGGCCTCGAGCGCCTTCTTCACGGCGGCCTCGTCGCGCGAAGCGCGCAGCTCCTTCAGACGCTTGATCTGGCTCTCGCGTACGGCGGTGTTGTCCACGGCGAGGATGTCGATCGGGGCCTCCTTCTCCAGGCGGTACTCGTTCACGCCGATGATCTTCTCCTGACCCGAGTCGATGCGGGCCTGCTTGCGGGCGGCTGCCTCCTCGATACGCATCTTCGGAATGCCGGTCTCGATGGCCTTGGCCATACCGCCGAGCTTCTCGATCTCCTGGATGTGCTCCCAGGCCTTGTGTGCGATCTCGTTGGTCAGCGACTCCACATAGTAGGAACCGGCCCACGGGTCGATCTCACGGCATACGTTGGTCTCCTCCTGGATGTAGATCTGCGTGTTGCGGGCGATACGGGCCGAGAAGTCGGTCGGCAGGGCGATCGCCTCGTCGAGGGCGTTGGTGTGCAGCGACTGGGTGTGACCCAGGGCGGCGCCCATGGCCTCGATGGCCGTACGGGCCACGTTGTTGAACGGATCCTGCTCCGTGAGCGACCAGCCCGAGGTCTGCGAGTGGGTGCGCAGTGCCAGCGACTTGGGGTTCTTCGGGTTGAACTGCTTGACGATCTTGGCCCACAGCATACGTGCGGCGCGCATCTTGGCGATCTCCATGAAGTGGTTCATGCCGATGGCCCAGAAGAACGACAGACGCGGAGCGAAGGCGTCGATCGACATGCCGGCGTTGATACCTGCGCGGAGGTACTCCAGACCGTCGGCCAGCGTGTAGGCCAGCTCGATGTCGGCCGTGGCGCCCGCCTCCTGCATGTGGTAACCCGAAATCGAGATCGAGTTGAATTTGGGCATGTTCTTCGAGGTGTACTCGAAGATGTCGGCGATGATGCGCATCGAGAACTCGGGCGGGTAGATATAGGTGTTGCGCACCATGAACTCCTTGAGGATATCGTTCTGGATCGTACCCGAGAGCTGGTCGAGCGTGCAGCCCTGCTCCAGACCCGTGACGATATAGAAGGCCAGGACGGGCAGCACGGCGCCGTTCATGGTCATCGACACCGACATGCGGTCGAGGGGAATGCCGTTGAAGAGCACCTTCATGTCCTCCACCGAGCAGATCGATACGCCGGCCTTGCCGACGTCGCCCACTACGCGCGGGTGATCGGCGTCGTAGCCGCGGTGCGTAGCCAGGTCGAAGGCCACCGAAAGGCCCTTCTGGCCGGCGGCGAGGTTACGGCGGTAGAATGCGTTGGACTCCTCGGCGGTCGAGAAACCGGCATACTGGCGGATCGTCCACGGACGCATCACGTACATCGTCGAATAGGGGCCGCGGAGGAACGGGGCGATACCTGCAGCATAGTTCAGGTGCTCCATGCCTTCGAGGTCTTCGGCCGTATAGGCGCCCTTGACGGGAATGCGCTCGGCCGTGAGCCACGGCTCCACTTCGCCGCAGCCTTTCGAGGCGCAGCAACTCTTCTGCCGGGCCCCATCGTATTTCAGTTCAGAAAATTTAGCTCTCATGATCAGATTCCCATCTCTTTAAGGTAAAACTTCAGGGTTTCCAGGACGTTCGACTTCACGTTGATGAAGTTGGTGATGCCCTGTGCCTCCAGTTCGGGCGTGCAGGCCGGAGCACCTGCGACGACGAGGATCGCCTTGCCGCCGAGCATCTCCTTGATCTTCGGAGCCACCTCGGCGTAGTCGTCGTCCGAAGCGCAGACAACGACGATCTCTGCCTTCGACTCGAGAGCGGCCTTGACACCCTCCTCGAGCGACTTGAAGAACGTGTTGTCGATCACGCGGATGCCGGCGCATGCGAAGAAGTTGCACGAGAACTGTGCGCGGGCGCGGGCCATTGCCAGGCTGCCGCACGTGAGCATGAAGGCTTTGGGCTCCTTGCCCGAGCGGTCCACATGCAGACGCATGGCCTCGAATGCCATGGCGCCGCGGTAGGGCGTCAGTACGTTGCCCTCGGCGGCTTCACGCGTAACGGCTGCCTCGGTGATCTCCTTGGGTGCGACCTCCGTGAAGTTGGGGAACTGGTTGGCGCCGAGCAGCGTCTGACGGCGCGTAGCGATTGCCTTGTCCTTGGCTGCGGCCGAAGCCTCGACACGCTCCTTGATGAAGCCTGCCTCGTAGGCCTTGGTGTATCCGCCCTTCTCCTCGATCTCGAGGAAGAGTTTCCAGGCCTCGGCAGCGATCGACTGCGTGAGGTTCTCGATATAGTACGAACCGCCGGCCGGGTCTACGACCTGGTCGAAGTGCGCCTCGTGCTTGAGCAGCAGCTCGACGTTGTGGGCGATGCGCTTCGAGAACTCGGTCGGGGTTTCGAACGAGGCGTCGAACGGTGTGACCTCCAGCGAGTATACACCGCCGATGACGGCCGACATGGCCTCGGTCGTGCCGCGCAGCATGTTTACATAGGGGTCGTATACGGTCTGGTTCCAGCGCGACGTCGTAGCGTGGATCATCATCTTGCCGGCGCACTCCTTCTCGGGGTTGTAGCCCTTGACGATGTTGGCCCACAGCATGCGGGCGGCGCGGAACTTGGCGATTTCGAGGAAGTAGTTCGACGTGACGGCGAACGAGAAGCGCAGCTTGCGTGCGGCCTCGTCGATCGTGAGTCCGGCGTCGGTCAGACGGGCCAGGTAGTCGTTACCGGCCGAGAGGGCGAATGCCAGTTCCTCGACGATCGTCGAGCCGGCGTTTGCGAAGATGTCGGCCGAAACGGTCACGATGCGGATGTGCTTGTAGGCGGCGGTCTTCTTGATGAGCGAAGCGATGCGCTCGAAGCACTTTGCGCCGTCGGGCGAGCAGAAGCAGCCCTTCTGCGAGAGACTCTTGACGATCGGGTCGATGACGAACGCCACGTCGGCGTCGGCAGCGATGCCCTCCTTCTCGAGCTTTGCGATGACCGCCTCGGCCAGGTCTCCCATGCCCTTGCCGCTGAACACCAGTCCGATGGCGGGGATGTGGATTTCAGCGAGCAGCGTCTCGAGATCGGCGGCCGTGAAGCCCTCCTTGGCGATCTCGAAGCCCAGCGAGTCCACGCCGGCATTGAGGAGTTTCAGTGCCTCGGCGTTGGCCTCCTTCGGGCAATTGACCGTGATGGTCTGATGCACGTGCCAGCGGTTGTGGGCACGCGTACCGCGCACGTAGGGGAACTCGCCTGCCTGCGAGCCGAGGAACTTGATTCCTTCGAGATTTTCGGCGCGGTAGTAGGGACGGACGTTGAAACCTTCGCCCGTACGCCATACCAGTTTACGCTCGTAGTCGGCCCCTTTCAGGTCGACCTTGATCACCTCTTCCCACTGCTCGGTCGGGACCGGCGGGAATTCGGTGAACAGTTTTTCACGTTCGGTATTTGCCATAACTTATTTAGAGATTAGTAAAGTAGTGTAGTCTCGTGTTTTCAAAACGCACGTAAAGGTACAAATAATTCAGGAATTGCAGCAAGAAATTGTTACCAAAATAACAGTGTCGGCCTTTTTTTATTAAAATAGGTATCCTCCCCGGCTTTCGGCCTGTTATCCGCTTTTGAATCCTTGTTATGGTTTTTTATGCTAATATTGTTCTTAATATCGCCTATTTTTGCTGAAATACAAAAGTTGTGATTTTTGCGTATGTCTCGTGAAAACGGGTGTATTTTCCCGGAAAAGGTGTTTAAAAATCGGGTATATGGCTGAAAAATGGGTCGTTTTTCGAGAAAATGCATGAAAAAAATGTGATTTTTCGGAAAAATGCCTATTTTTCAAAAACAGCGAAACCGTAATTTTTTTTACCTTTGCCTTCCGAAGAAACACACAAACTGATCCGGTTATGTCATTACTCAGATTCAAGATGGTCGATGCGGCGATCAACCACACGGCCGTCGAAGTGAAGGCTCCCGAGGGGCATCCCTCGGACTATTTCGGGGAGAAGGTATTCGGTCGCGAAGCCATGCGCAAATACCTCGACAAGAAGACCTATGCGGCACTGCTCGACACGATGGAGCACCGCACGCCGCTGACACGTGAGGTGGCCGACAGCATCGCTGCCGGCATGCGGCAGTGGGCCCTCGAGCACGGAGCCGACCACTATACCCACTGGTTCCAGCCGCTGACGGGCGGTACGGCCGAGAAGCACGATGCCTTTGCCGAGCCGGACGGCTGCGGCGGGGTGCTCGAGGAGTTTTCGGGCAAGCTGCTCGTGCAGCAGGAGTCCGATGCCTCGTCGTTCCCCAACGGCGGTATCCGCAATACGTTCGAGGCGCGCGGCTATTCGGCCTGGGATCCCGCTTCGCCGGCCTTCATCGTCGATACGACGCTCTGTATCCCCACCGTCTTCATCGCCTATACGGGTGAGGCGCTCGACTACAAGGTGCCGCTGCTGCGCTCGCTGACCGCCGTGGACAAGGCCGCCACGGAGGTGTGCCACTACTTCGACAAGAACGTGCAGCGGGTCTTTGCCTATCTGGGCTGGGAGCAGGAGTATTTCCTCGTGGACGAGAGCCTGTGGGCCGTGCGTCCCGACCTGATGCTGACCGGCCGCACGCTGATGGGGCACGAGTCGGCCAAGAACCAGCAGCTCGAGGACCACTATTTCGGGGCCATTCCGACCCGCGTGATGGCCTTCATGAAGGATCTCGAGTACGAGTGCCTGAAATTGGGCATTCCCGTCAAGACGCGGCATAACGAGGTGGCGCCCAATCAGTTCGAGCTGGCTCCGGTCTACGAGGAGGCCAACCTGGCCAACGACCACAACCAGCTGCTGATGACGATCATGGACAAGATCGCCCGCCGACATCAGTTCCGCGTGCTGCTGCACGAGAAGCCCTTCAAGGGGATCAACGGCTCGGGCAAGCACAACAACTGGTCGCTGGGCACCGATACGGGCGTGAACCTCTTCGGTGTGGGCAAGAGCGCTTCGGAGAACCTGCAGTTCATCACCTTTCTGGTCAATGCCGTATCGGCCGTCTACAAATACAACGGCCTGCTCAAGGCTTCGATCATGAGCGCCACGAACGCCCACCGTCTGGGTGCCAACGAGGCCCCTCCGGCCATCATCTCGGCGTTCCTCGGCTCGCAGGTTTCTGCCGTGCTCGAGAAACTGGCCGCTTCGAAGGACGACGATGCCATCCGCTTCGATGCCAAGAGCATCTTCAAGATGAGCGGTATCTCGCACATCCCGACCCTGCTGCTCGACAATACGGACCGCAACCGCACGTCGCCCTTCGCCTTCACGGGCAACCGCTTCGAGTTCCGCGCCGTCGGCTCGTCGGACAACTGCGCCGAGGCGATGATCGCACTGAATGCCTCGATGGCCCACGAACTGACGGAGTTCAAGCGCAAGGTCGATGCGCGCATCGAGGCCGGCGTGCGCAAGGAAAAGGCGATCTACGAGGTGCTCAAGGAGATGATCAACGCCTGCCGGGACATATTCTTCGACGGCAACGGCTACTCGGACGAGTGGAAGGCCGAGGCGGCGCGGCGCGGTCTGGACTGCGAGACCTCGACGCCTCTGATCTTCGACCGCTACCTCGACGAGTCGAGCCTAAGGATGTTTGCCGAAACGGGGGTCTTCTCGAAAGTCGAGCTCGAGGCCCGCACCGAGGTGAAGTGGGAGACCTACACCAAAAAGATCCAGATCGAGGGCCGGGTGCTGGGCGACCTGACGATGAACCACATCGTGCCGATCGCCTCGCGTTACGAGGCGCTGCTGCTCGACAAGGTCTACAAGATGTCGCAGATCCCGGGCCTGAACGCCTCGGCCGACATTGCCCTGATCAAGAAGATACAGGACCATACGGCCGAGATTCAGAAGCTCACGGGCGAGATGATCGACGCGCGCAAGGTGGCCAACCGAATCGAGGACCAGCGCGAGAAGGCGATCGCCTACCACGATACGGTGGCCGTCTTCTTCGACCGCATCCGCTACCACATCGACAAGCTCGAGGAGATCGTCGATGACCAGATCTGGCCCCTGCCGAAGTACCGCGAACTGCTCTTCCTGCGGTAGCCGTCGGCCCGTATCCGAATAATCCGGGGTGCAAACTCCGGATTATTTTTTTACCTTTGTATGTATGAAGGCCATTGCAGACAGCGGTTCGACCAAGTGTGAGTGGGTTTTCGGCGACGGCGACCGGATCCTCCGGTTGCGGACGGCGGGGATCAACGCCGTACAGCAGTCTCCCGATGCGATCCGCGCCGTGTTGGCGGAGCTCCCGCCCCTCGACGGCGTGGAGGAGCTCCGTTTCTACGGGGCCGGCTGCGGCGACTCCTTCCCGGAGGTTGCTGCCGTACTGCGTCGGGAACTGGCGGCAAGATTCGGCCCCGGAACTGCCATCGGGCTCGGTTCCGATCTGCTTGGTGCCGCCCGAGCCCTGTTCGGGCGCGGGGAGGGGATCGCCTGCATCCTCGGCACGGGTTCGAACTCGTGCCACTGCCGCGGCGGCGCGATTGTCTCCAATGTCCCGCCGCTGGGCTATGTGCTCGGCGACGAGGGGAGCGGGGCGGTTCTGGGCCGCAACCTGGTGAACGGCATCTTCAAGGGGATGATTCCGCTCCGCGAGGAGTTTCTCCGCACGTTCGCTCTGACCTACGCCGGGCTGATCCGCCGGGTCTACCGCGAGCCGGCGGCCAACCGCTTCCTGGCGTCGTTTGCGCCCTTCATCCGTGCGCACCTGGATTGCGCACCGGTGCGGGAGATGGTCGTCCGCTCGTTCGGCGAGTTCGCCGCGCGCAATCTGTCGGGTTATCCGGCAGGACTGCCCGTTGCCTATGTCGGCGGGGTGGCGGCCCATTTCGAGGAGCCGCTGCGCGAGGCGATGGCTGCGGCGGGACGCGAGGTCGTGCGGATCGTCTGCTCCCCGGCCGAAGAACTTTGGAAATATCATGGAGGAGAATCGGATTACCGAGCAGAACTCGGCGTATGACAATTTGCAGCGGATGTCGGTGCACGACATTCTGACGGGGATCAACCGTGAGGACGCCCGGGTGCACGAGGCCGTACGGGCGACGATCCCGGTCATGGAGCGCCTGGTCGAGCAGGTCGTCGGACGGATGGCGGCCGGCGGCCGGATGTTTTACATCGGCGCCGGCACGAGCGGCCGGCTCGGGGTGACCGACGCCTCGGAAGCTGCCGCCGACCTACGGCATCCCCTTTGACCGCGTAATCGGCCTGATTGCCGGTGGCGACGGGGCCTTGAGACGTGCGGTTGAGCATGCCGAGGATGATCCCGAGGGGGCCTGGCGCGACATGGCGCCGTGGCATCCGACGGCCGGCGACGTGTTGGTCGGCATCGCCGCCTCCGGCACGACTCCCTATGTGGTGGGAGGCCTGCGGTGCGCGCGGCAGGAGGGGCTTTTGACCGCAGCCGTGGTCTGCAATCCCGGCTCACCGGCTGCCGCTGCCGCGGAGTATGCGCTCGAGGCGGTCGTCGGGCCGGAGTTTGTCACCGGCTCGACCCGCATGAAGGCGGGTACGGCACAGAAACTGATGCTCAACATGCTTTCGACGGCCGTAATGATCCGCCTCGGGCGGGTCGAGGGCAACCGGATGGTGCACATGCAGCTTACGAACGACAAGCTCGTCGCGCGCGGCACCCGGATGGTCGCCGAGGCAGCGGGGCTCACCGATGATGAGGCCCGGGCGCTGCTGCTGCGCTGGGGGTCGGTCAAGGAGGCGCTCGAACACTGTAACGACTGATGGACGATGGCACGTTTTTTTACCGAACGCGAGATCCGCGCCGTAGCGGTCTTCCTGCCGCTGGCCGGGCTGCTTGTTGCTGCCGTGGCGCTGTTCCGGCCCAAGAGTGATCCGCTGGAGGCCCGGCGCGTCGAGGTCGCCATGGAGCGTCGCATGCCGGCGGACAGCATCCGCCTCCGTCCGTTCGATCCCAATACGGCCGACTTCGACGAACTGCTCCGGCTGGGGCTCTCGAAGCACGAGGCGGTCAGCCTGCTCAAGTACCGCGCAGCAGGCAAGGTTTTCCGTATTCCCGAAGACCTGTCGCTCTGCTACGGGATCAGCGACTCGCTCTACCGGTGTCTGGCCCCGTGGGTGCGGATCGGCCGCCGCTACGCCATTGCGCCCCGCGAATACCGCAGCGGGCGTGTGCTTCCGCAGCTGCTTGCTCCCTCGCCGTTCCGCATCGATACGGTCAGCGCGCGCTACCTGAGGGCCATCGGGGCCCTTTCGAAGCGGCAGGCCGAGGCCTTCATCCGCTGGCGCGACCTGAGCGGCATCTACGACATGGAGGAGCTCCGCGACTGCTACGTCGTCAGCGATTCGGTGGCTGCGGCGCTCGAACCCTATGTGATCTTTCCCGAGCACCGGCCGCACCCGGTCGATGCTCCCGTGGAGCTCAATTCGGCCGATTCGGCGGAGCTGCGCCGCGTGGTGGGGATCGGCGAGAAGACCGTCATGCGCATCCTCCGCTACCGCGACCGCCTCGGCGGTTTTGTCTCCGTGGCCCAACTTGCAGAGGTTCCGGGAGTCACGGAGAGCAACTACGAAAAAATTTTGAAACAAATTTGCCTCGACAGTTGCAAAATTCGGAAAATAGATATTAACTTTGCAAGCCCGAAAGAGTTGGGACGCCATCCCTACATGGCGCCGCGCACCTTGAGGCGTTTGTTGAAAGCAAGACAGTTGAAAGGAGGTTGGAGCACCGCCCAGGAATTGATCGATGACCACATATTGACCCGCGAGGAGGCAGCACGGCTGGCTCCGTATATCGAATTCGGGTCTGCGGGCGGAACGGCCGACGGAAAGACAACTACCCGGCGGGATGATGCACCGGAAGATGCATACCCGGCAGAATTTCAACTCGAAACAGAATAAGTCAAACAACAAAAAACACAGAATATCATGATTATCATGCCGGTAAAAGAGGGCGAAAACATCGAGCGCGCCCTGAAGAAGTTCAAGCGTAAATACGAGCGTACGGGTGTCCTGAAGGAGCTCCGCCGTCGTCAGTACTTCACGAAGCCCTCCGTTGCAAAGCGCGAGGCCATGATGCACGCCATCTACGTGGAGCACATGTACCGCGACGAGGAGTAGTACCTGCGCCGATACGATACGAGCGGGGTTCGGATCCGGTCCGAACCCCGCTTTTTTTCTTTTTCGGGAGGGGGTAACTAAAAAATATAGTTGAAAAACTATGTAAAATAGTTGCATCCTCCGGTTTTTTGTTTACCTTTGTTGTCGGAACCCCGGAACAGTTCCGGGGCGGATCTGAAAACCGATGACGATGGAAAAGCTGACACGGCGCGAGGAGGAGCTGATGCGCTGCTTCTGGGAGCGGGGACCGTTGTTCGTGCGCGAGCTGGTGGAGATGGCGCCCGAGCCCAAACCCCATTTCAACACCCTGTCCACCATGGTGCGTGCCCTCGAATCGAAGGGCTACGTCGGGCACAAGGCCTATGGTGCGACCTACCAATACTATCCGCTGGTGAGCGAGGAGGAGTTTTCGCGGCAGACGCTCGGCAGCGTCATCAGCCGCTATTTCGAGAACTCCTACCTGGGAGCCGTCTCGGCGCTTGTCGAGGAGGAGAAGATCTCGGTCGATGAACTGCGCGAGTTGATCGACCGCATCGAAAACCAGAACCAACGGTAGCCATGTGGTACGATCTGGCGATATACAGCCTGAAGGTCGGGGCCTGTCTGGCGGTTTTCTATCTCTTCTTCAAACTGCTGCTGAGCCGCGAGACCTTCCATCGGTTCAACCGCATCGTGGTGCTGGGGGCTATCGTGCTCTCGTTCGTGTTGCCGCTCTGCGTCATCACGGTCTACCGGACACTGCCTGCACTGCCCGTTTCGGTTTTGCCGGCCGTTTCCGCGGCGGCGGACCTTCCGGCTGAAGGCCATGCGTTCCCGTGGGAGCGGCTGCTCGGAGGACTCTTTGCCGTGGGAGTGGCAGGGGCGTTTGTGCGGCTCTGCTGGTCGTTGGGCGGTGTGGTCCGGCTGATCGGTCGTTGCGACCGCCGCGAGCGGCTCGATGACGGGACCGTCCTGGTACATGCCGGCGATTCGGTGCGGCCGTTCAGCTGGGGGCGCTTCATCGTGCTCTCCGACCGCGACCGGGCGGTTTGCGGCGAGGCGATCCTGCTCCACGAGCGGGCCCATGTCCGCATGCACCATTCGGCCGACCTGCTGCTCACGGATCTCTGCGGGTGCCTCCAGTGGTTCAATCCGGCCATGTGGCTCCTGCGGCGCGAATTGCGCGATATTCACGAATACGAGGCCGACGAGGCGGTGATCTCGAGCGGCATCGATGCGAAAAGTTACCAATTGCTTCTTATAAGGAAAGCTGTTGGCGGGAGGTGGTACTCAATTGCCAACAGCTTCAATCACAGTAAACTTAAAAACCGTATTACCATGATGTTGCGAAAAAAATCGTCTCGGTGGACCGGAGCCCGCGTGCTTCTGCTCCTGCCGCTCACGGCGCTGGCTCTCGGGGCCTTTGCCGAAACCGTCTATCTCTTTCCGGAGGACAAAGGTAAGAAAGAAAATCTGAAAATCCGTACATCGGCCCCCGATGGTGCCGATCCGTTGGTCCTGGTCGATGGCCGGGAGCAGCCTGCATCCTCGATCAACGATATCTCTCCCGAGCAGATTCAGTCGATCACGGTATTGAAGGATTCTACCGCAATCCGGATGTACGGTGACAAGGGACGCAACGGGGTGGTTCTGGTCGAACTCAAGAAAGAGGGAGATGGAACGCAGCAATCCGATGCGGACGATGTCGTGGTCGTCTGCTACGGGCAGCCTTCCGATGCGGCTGTTGAGGCCGCTAAATCGGCGGGGCTTCCATTCCGTGTCACCGGTGGCAACGATCCGGCGGAACGGTTGCATGTGCTCTACCTGGTGGATGGGGAGCGTGTGCCGGAGATCGGTTCGCTGGATCCCGGGCGGATCGAGTCCGTATCGGTCTTCAAGGGTAAAGACAATATCCCCTCGGAATATGCCGGTCAGGGGTACGAGGGTGTCATTGAGATACGGACCAAGAAGAAGTCGGACGGTGTGCGCATCCTTTCGCCGGAGGAGGCCCGGGCCTATTTTGAAAGTAAGGAGGGAAAGGAGGTGCAGCGCAGCCTCGACCGAATGGAGGAGTATTTCAAGAGCGACGAGTGGAAGGAGGCCCAGCGCAAGATGGAGGCATCCGGCGAGTATTTCAACAGCGACGAATGGAAGGAGGCCCAGCGTAAGATGGATGCCTATTTCAAGAGTGACGAGTGGAAGGAGGCCCAGCGCAAGATGGAGGCATCCGGCGAGTATTTCAACAGCGACGAATGGCAGGAGGCTCTGCGCAAGATGGAGGCATCCGGCGAGTATTTCAACAGCGACGAATGGAAGGAGGCCCAGCTTCGGCTCAAGGAACTGGACAAACTTTCCGACCGGCTCGGATCGGAAGACGGGTTGGGCATCGTGATCCGGAATGCCTCGATCGGGAAGGGAGCCTTTGCCGGGATGAAAGTCTACATCGACGGCCGCGAGGCTTCGTCGGAAGAGGTCGATCGGCTCGATCCCGAGAATATCCGCCACATGGAGGTTCTCACGGGCAAGAAGGCCGTGCGCCGCTATGGCGAGCAGGCAAGCGAGGGTGTGGTGGAGATCAAGACACGCAAATAGACCGGATACGAAATAAAAAGTTCATGTTCGGGAGCGGGGGCGTCGGTCAGCGGCCCCGCTTCCTGTTTTTCCGCGAGCCCCTTATTCGAAACCTACGATCTCGGGTCGTGTCGGGCGGTAACGGTATTGCTCGAGCCGTGTGGCGTTCGACAGCCGGAAGTATTCGCTCTCGACCAGTCCGTGTTTGCCCAGTGCCAGTCCCAGCCGGATTTGGATCGTGTTGAACACGAGGCGCTCGTTGCGCAGGCGCACGCCGAATCCGAACGAGGTGAAGAAGTTGTTCTTGAAGATGTTGGGTGAGTATCCCAGCAGGCCGAAGTCGGCGAATCCGAAGAAGGCGATGCGGAATCCCAGCGGCTGGTAGGGGGTGAAGACGACGGTCTCGGTGTTGATGATCATCCGGTTGGTGCCGATGACGTATTCGTCGAGGGCCTGCAGTCCGTTTTCGTTGGTGAACTGGATGCTTTCGTCGCTGCCCCCGACACGGTTCCATCCTTGGGTGTAGTTGAACGAGAGGAACTGGCGGATGCGGCTCCGACGGAACAGAAACAGATTCGAGAACCACTTCAGATCGACATCCACGGCGCTCTGCCGCCACATGCCCGACTGCAGGTCGATGTAGCTTCCGAGCGTCACTCCGCCCATGATGTAGCCCACACGGGTGAATCCTCCCGTTTCATAGCTCATACCCAGATACAAGGCATCCTTGAACTCGCCCCACGAGTAGCCGCTCAACAGTTCGGCCTTGTAGCCCGTCGCCAGGTACTCGCGCGAGCCGAATCCGTAGATCATGTTGGCCGTGTAGAACCGCTCGCGGTAGAGACCCGCTCCGAAGAGCAGGACGTCCTGGTCGTGCAGGGCAGGGTTGTAATCGACGGCCACGGGCGGACGGAGGCTGACACGGCGGTAGTTGTATCGCCCGGTGAAGTAGATGCTCGAGCGGATGCCGCGCAGGTAGTGCGAATAGCCTCCCCAGGCGTCGAAGTTCCGCTCCTTGACCAGTTCCGACGAGTCCTCCTCGATCATGTATCGTTTGGCCTTGTTGTCGCTGTAGGTGATGCCCAGTTCGTAGTCTGTCGGGCGGAGGAACTCCTTGCGCATGCCCAGCTCGAGGGTTGAGTTGTAGAAGTCGCGCCCGGCGGCGAAATCGGCCGTGTAGAAGGTTCCCAGCAGGTTGGGAATCTCGTATTCGACCATATTGCCTCCGTAGGAGAAGTCCTTGCGGCTGAAATTTGTCATCACCTTCAGGCTGTTGCCCGATCCGAGGATGTTGGCGTCTGAAAGTCCGGCCATCGTGCGCCCTTCGGAGTGGAGGGCCCCGTCTATGGAGATGGTCCAGCTGTCTCTCGTCTTCACGGTAAGATGGACCTGTGTGGTGTCGAGCGTGTCGATCTGCACGGCGATGTCCACGTCGGCGATGTAGCTGCGCGAGCGCAGCAGCTGCTTGTTGCGCACGACGAGTTGCGGGTCGAAGGTGTCGCCCGTGTGAAAGAGCAGGTCGCGGCGGATGACCCGCTCGCGGGTCAGCATGTGGGTGTTGTTGCCGGCGCGTTCAAACCAGTTGCCGCCCTCGTCGAATACCTGAGCCCGTTCGATGTCGATCGATCCGATCGTTTTGCCGGCATAGGGCTCGAGCATGCGGCTTTCGTCCCTGACCATGCCGTTCGACGTGGTGTCCAGCACCGGGCGGACGAAGAGCATGCGGTAGAGCATGCGTGGGACACGTCGGCGGGTGGTCTTCGACTGTATGCTGTCGTAGAGCCTTTTGTTGCGTTCGGCAGCCTGGGGATTCGGGATGCGGGCGCTGTCCGGGGTAAAGAGGGCTGTGGTGCGGATCCGTACGCTGTCGGGCCGTTGCCGCTTCGGGGAACGCATATCGGGCCCCGCGACGTGGGCAAAAGAGGCGGACGCCACAGCGATCAAGGTCAGCGCGGATATGCAGAACCGGGTAAACATCGGTTCAAAGATAACGTATTTTTCGCCGAAAAAGTATGAATGGTCGGCGCCCGAGTATGGCGGACAACAAAAAAAAGTCCGCATCATGCGGACTTTTTTTGTTGTCGCTCTTCGAAAGCCGTCAGTCCTCTCGCTTTGGGACGCGCCCGGACGCGTCCCGCCTGACCCGCATCTTTCGGTAGCCCGAACGGAGCCGGAATGCGACAAACGCACACTCCACGTTGCCGGATTCGGTCGGAAGGTTGCGGAAAACTCCGTGCCTGCGGAACTTCGGGAGCGGTTTATTTGCGGGCCTCCTTGGCTTCGATGCACTCGGTGGCGTGCGGGACCTTCATCAGCCGCTCCTTCGGGATGAGCTTTCCGGTCGTCTTGCAGATGCCGTACGTCTTGTTCTCGATGCGCACGAGGGCCATTTCGAGGTTGCGGATGAACTTCATCTGATGGGCTGCCAGACGTCCGCTCTCCTCCTTCGAGAGAGTCGTGGCGCCCTCTTCGAGCACCTTGAATGTCGGCGAAGTATCCTCCGTATCGTTGTCTGCCGTATGCGTGATGGTGGAACGCAGCAGTTCGTAATCCGCACGCGCATTCTCGAGTTTTTTCAGAATCAACTGCTTGAACTCTTCGAGTTCGGCGTCGCTGTATCGGGTTCTTTCGTCTGCCATAGTTCGTCTGTTGCTTTAGGTTTTATGTAAAATTAAGCAAATATTCCGAAAATACCAAATTTGCAACCCGGAATCGGCGCCGCTGTCCGGCTACACGCGCGTCACGGCGATGCGGATCGGCTCCTCGTCCACGTCCGAAGCCACTACGGCTTCGCCCTGCGGATCGTCCGAGCTGCGGACTTCGACGGCCAGCGTCTGCGAGGCGATGTAGTCGGCGTAGCGGGCGATGCCTTCGGCCACACACGGCTTGTTCTCGATCTCGACGCGGATCTTGTCCGTCACCTCGAATCCCGACTCCTTGCGGATATTCTGGATGCGGTTGATCAACTCGCGTGCCACACCCTCGGCGCGGAGCTCGTCCGTTACGGTGATGTCGAGTGCCACGGTGAGCTTGCCCTCCGAGGCCACGAGCCATCCGGGCATGTCTTCCGACGAGATCTCGAAGTCGGCCGGCGTAACGGTGATCTGTTCCGATCCGAGGTCGAGCACCGTCTCGGGAGCCGCCTCGATCTGCGCGATGCGCTCCTGCGAGAATTCGGCGGTCATGGCGGCGATCTGCTTCATGTATTTGCCGTAGCGCGGCCCGAGGGTCTTGAAATTGGGCTTGATGCGCTTGGTGATGATGCCCGTGGTATCTTCGATGAGCTCCACCTGCTTGACATTCACCTCGTTCATGATCAGGTTCCTGACGGCGGCGATGCAGTCGGCGGTCTGTCGGTCGAGAACCGGGATGAGGATCTTCATGAGCGGCTGGCGCACCTTGATCGAGACCTTGCGGCGCAGGGCGAGGACCATCGACGAGACCTTCTGTGCCAGCGACATCATCTCCTCGAGGTGCGGATCGATCAGCGCCCCGTCGGCCTTCGGGAAGGCCGCGAGGTGTACCGATTCGTCCGTGTGGCGGCCGCTCACGGCATTCAGGTCCGTGAAGATGCGGTCGGAGATGAACGGCGCGAAGGGAGCCGAGAGCAGGGCTACGGTTTCCAGACAGGTGTAGAGCGTCTGGTAGGCGGCGAGCTTGTCCTCGGTCATGCCGCCGCCCCAGAAACGCTTGCGGTTCAGGCGGACGTACCAGTTCGAGAGGTTTTCGCCGACGAACTCCTGGATGGCGCGTGCGGCCGGCGTCGGGTCGTAGTTCTCGAGCGAGTCGGTCACTTCCCGGACGAGCGTGTTCAGGAGCGAGATGATCCAGCGGTCGATCTCCGGGCGCCGCTCCATCGGCACCTCGGCCTCGCGTCCGGTGAACCCGTCCACGTTGGCGTAGAGTGCGAAGAACGAGTAGGTGTTGTAGAGCGTGCCGAAGAACTTGCGGCGCACCTCGTCCACGCCGTCGCGGTCGAACTTCAGGTTGTCCCACGGCTGCGAGTTGGAGATCATGTACCAGCGCGTGGCGTCGGGCCCGTAGGTGGCGAGCACCTCGAACGGATCGACGGCGTTGCCCAGGCGCTTCGACATCTTGTTGCCGTTCTTGTCGAGCACCAGACCGTTCGAGATGATGTTCTTGAAGGCCACCGAATCGAAGAGCATCGTGGCGATGGCGTGCAGCGTGAAGAACCAGCCGCGCGTCTGGTCCACACCTTCGGCGATGAAGTCGGCGGGGTAGACCTCCGCGAAGTCCTCCTTGTGCTCGAAGGGGTAGTGCACCTGGGCGTAGGGCATGGCTCCCGAGTCGAACCAGACGTCGATCAGGTCGGGTTCGCGGCGCATCGGCTCGCCCTTCGACGAGACGAGTACGATCGAATCGACATAGGGGCGGTGCAGGTCGATACGCTCGGTCGAGTAGTTCTCCTTCGACATGTCGCCGACCTTGAAGTTCTTGTAGGGATTCTCGCTCATGACGCCTGCGGCTACCGACTTTTCGATCTCGGCCATCAGCTCCCCGACCGAGCCGATGCACTTCATCTCCGAGCGGTCCTCCGTGGCCCAGATCGGCAGCGGCGTGCCCCAGAAGCGCGAACGCGAGAGGTTCCAGTCGTTGAGGTTCTCGAGCCACTTGCCGAAGCGGCCCGTACCGGTCGATTCGGGTTTCCAGCGGATCGTACGGTTGAGCTCGATCATCCGCTCCTTGAGCGCCGTGGTGCGGATGAACCACGAGTCGAGCGGGTAGTAGAGCACGGGCTTGTCCGTGCGCCAGCAGTGGGGGTAGTTGTGTACGTGCTTCTCGATCTTGAAGGCCTTCGAGGCGGCCTTCATCTTCATGCAGATGTAGATGTCGAGCGACTCGGCCGCAGCGGCGGCCTTCTCGTCGTACCGGCCGTCCACGGTGAACTGCGGGTCGTAGGCGTTCTTCACCCAGCGGCCCTCGTATTCCCTGTAGAGACCGACATCGACGCACTCGCTGACGAAACGCTCGTCGAGTTCGTCAAGCAGGTAGAACTTGCCCTGCAGGTCCACCATCGGGCGCGTCTCGCCCTTGCGGTTGATCATGAAGAGCGAGGGAATGCCTGCGGCGCGGGCCACGAAGGCGTCGTCGGCACCGAACGTCGGCGCGATGTGCACGATACCCGTACCGTCCTCGACGGTGACGTAGTCGCCCGGAATGACCCGGAATGCCTTGTCGGAGGCGTCGTGCCAGTTGCCGTCGGCATCCGTCTCGACGGGCTTCACCCACGGCAGCAGCTGCTCGTAGTGCATGCCTACGAGGTCGGTTCCCCTGTATTCGCCGACAACCTGGAACGGAACGAGCTTGTCGCCGGCCTTGTACTCCTCGAGGGCGAGACCTTCGGCCTTCTTGTTGAAATGGGCGTAGAGCAGCGGCTTGGCCAGTACGGCGGTCATCTTCTCACCCGTGTATGCGTTCCAGGTGCGGACGGCCACGTAGTCGATCTTCGGGCCGACGCAGAGCGCCGTATTCGACGGCAGGGTCCACGGTGTGGTGGTCCATGCCAGGAAGCAGGGGGTGCCCCAACCCTCCATCTCGGGTTTGGGGTCCGTGATGCGGAACTGGCCCACGACGGTCGTGTCCTTCACGTCGCGGTAGCAGCCCGGCTGGTTCAGCTCGTGGGTCGAGAGCCCCGTGCCGGCGGCCGGCGAGTAGGGCTGGATCGTGTAGCCCTTGTAGAGCAGCCCCTTGTCGAAGAGCTGCTTGAGCAGCCACCACAGCGACTCGATGTATTTGTTGTCGTAGGTGATGTAGGGGTCGTCCATATTGACCCAGTATCCCATCTTGCGCGTGAGCTCCTCCCACATGCCCGTGAACTCCATGACGGCCTCGCGGCAGGCGCGGTTGTACTCCTCGATCGAGATCTTCCGCCCGATGTCCTCCTTCGTGATGCCGAGTTTCTTCTCGACGCCCAGCTCCACCGGGAGTCCGTGCGTGTCCCATCCGGCCCTGCGGTGCACGAGGTATCCCTGCTGGGTCTTGTAGCGGCAGAAGACGTCCTTGATCGTGCGGGCCATGACGTGGTGGATGCCCGGCATGCCGTTTGCCGAAGGGGGGCCTTCGTAGAAGACGAAGGTGGGGTGCCCTTCGCGGGTCGAGATGCTTTTGTGGAATGTGTCGCGGGCGTCCCACTCGTTCAGCACCTCGGTGGCGAGGCCTGCCAGGTCGAGCCCTTTGTACTCCTTGAACTTCATGTCGGTATGGTGTTTTTGCTAATTTTCTGACAACTTGCAAAGATAGTAAAAAGTTTTGGAAATGATGCAACAATCCCGCGAATCCTCGGCCCGGTGGCGCGAAGTCGCGGGATGGCTGCGGTGTGTGCCTCGGCGCTGCGGTCGGGGCGGGATCAGTCGAACGACTGCATTTCGATCAGTTTGGCGTAGATGCCGTTGCGGGCCATCAGTTCGGCGTGCGTACCCTGTTCGGCGATGCGGCCGTGGTCCACGACAATGATCCGGTCGGCGTTGTGGATCGTCGAGAGGCGGTGGGCGATGACCACCGAGGTGCGGCCCTTGAGCAGGTTGTTCAGGGCATCCTGCACGAGTTTCTCGCTCTCGGTGTCGAGGGCCGAGGTGGCCTCGTCGAGGATCAGGATATCGGGGTTTTTCAGCACGGCGCGGGCGATCGAGAGACGCTGCCGCTGTCCGCCGGAGAGCTTCACGCCGCGGTCGCCGATGTTGGTGCCGTAGCCCTCCGGGCATTCGCGGATGAAGCTGTCGGCATTGGCCACCTTGGCCGCCTCGACGATCTCCTCGTGCGTGGCCGAGGGCCGTCCCATGGCGATGTTGCCCTCGATCGTGTCGTTGAAGAGCACCGTATCCTGCGCCACGACGCTCATGTGGGCGCGCACGCTGTCCTGCGTGTAGTCGCGCAGCGAGATGCCGTCGATGAGAATCTCGCCCGAGGTCGGGTCGTAGAAGCGCGGCAGCAGTTCGCTCAGGGTCGATTTCCCGCCGCCCGAGGGGCCCACCAGCGCGACGGTCTGTCCGCGGCGGATTTCGAACGAAATGTCGTCGATCACCTCGCGCGTGCCGTCGTAGGAGAAGTGCACGTGGCGGAACTCGATCTTGTCCTTGAGTCCCTTGAGCTCGCGTGCGTCGGGTTTGTCCTCGATCTCGGGTTTGGTGTCGATGATCGAGAAGATGCGCTCGCCGGCGGCGATGCCCTGGTTGATGTTGGCGAACTGGTCGATGAACGTGCGGACGGGGCGCGTGATCTGCGAGAAGATGGCCACGAAGGCGATGAATCCGCCCGGGTCGAGCGCGCCGCGCGAGACGAGCGCTCCGCCGAAGACGAGTATGACGCCCACGGCCGTGATGCCGAGGAACTCGCTCATCGGCGAGGCCAGCTGCTGGCGCCGGGCCATCGAGAGGGTGAGGCGGGCCAGGTCGGCGCTGATGTCGTAGTATTTCTGCTTGATGTACTCGGTGGCGTTGTAGCTCTTGATGACCTTGATGCCCGAGAGCGATTCGTCGAGTGTCGAGACCATCTCGCCCATGCGTTTCTGGTTGGTGCGGGCCGGGTGGCGGAGCCGCTTGACGATATTGCCGATCAGAAGGGCCACGAGCGGCAGGAAGAGCACCGAGAAGATGGCCAGCTCCCACGAGATGGCGACCATCATGACGATATAGCCGATGATGAGGAACGGCTCGCGGAACGAGACCTGCAGCGTGTTGGTGATGCAGAACTGCACGACGCCGACATCGGAGGTGATCTTCGAGATGATGTCGCCCTTGCGCTGGTCGCTGAAGTAGCTCACGTTCATGTCCATCACGCGCGAGAACATCTCGTTGCGCATCTTCTGGAGCGTGCGGGTGCGCATGTTCTCGATGGTCCACGACCCCAGGTAGCGGAACAGGTTGCTCAGGAAACTGATGATGATGGCAACGATGGCCAGCAGGAGCAGCACGTTCTGGCGGTCGTAGGTGTCGAACAGGTGGGAGTAGGTGTAGTTGAAGAGCGTGGTCAGGTACTCCTGGTTCAGCTCCACGGGCGGCAGTTTCTCCACGTATTCGGGTGAGAATCCATCGTCGAACATCGTGTTCAGGATCGGGATGATCAGCATGAACGTCAGTGAGTTGAACAGCGCGTAGAGCAGGGAGTATATGCCGTACGGGATTGCGTATTTCTTGATCGGCCGGGCGAAGCCCAGCAGCCGCATGTAGGTTTTGAACATTCCGTGCGAGAGGTTTGGTTACGCCAATTGTCGGCGCAAAGATATGAATAATAACCCGAAAACCGAAAAAAGTGTGAAAATTCGGAGAATCGGAGCGCCTTCCCGAACAGCGCGGTCAGGCTTCGGGTCTGTAGCCCGTGTCCTCGATCCAGCGGGACGGGTCGTTGGCCGCAGCCACGGCCAGCGTGTCGCAGCGGTTGTTCTCCACGGTTTCGGCATGCCCCTTGACCCAGACGAAGCGGACCCGGTGGCGGCGGTAGACGCGCAGGAAACGCTGCCAGAGGTCGGGGTTTTTCTTCCCGGCGAACCCCTTCTTCTCCCAGCCGAAGACCCATCCCTTCGTGACGGCATCGACGACGTATTTCGAGTCGGAGTAGAGGGTGACGTCCGACCCCTCGAACTTGAGCGCTTCGAGGGCCACGCAGACGGCCGTGAGTTCCATGCGGTTGTTGGTCGTCAGGCGGTAGCCCTGTGCGAGCTCCTTGCGGTGGGGGCCGGCGAGCAGGACGGCTCCGTAGCCGCCCGGTCCGGGGTTTCCGAGGGCCGAGCCGTCGGTGTAGATCGTGATTTGTGGCACTGTGCGCTTCTCGATGATGCGGTTGGGTAATGAGGCCGGTACTCGAACCCCTCCTTTGCGGGGAGGGGTTCGATGGATGCCTGACGGCGGAACCGGCCGTTCCGCCGCCGGAACGGCCTATTTCAGGGCGGCGAGCTGTTCGCGCAGGGCGGCGATCTTCGCCTCGGCGTCGGCCTGCTTGGCCCGCTCGTTGGCTACGACCTTCTCGGGGGCCGACTGTACGAAGCGCTCGTTCGAGAGTTTCTTCATCACCGAGGCGAGGAAACCCTCGTAGTATTCGAGGTCGTGCTGCAACTTGGCCCGCTCGGCTTCGGCGTCGATGCGTCCGGCCATCGGCACGAAGTACTGCGTTGTCTTGATCAGGAAAGCCGCGGCCGTCGGGTCCTTCTCCGTGACGGGGACGATCTGCGAGAGGTTGGCCATCTTCTGCAGCACGGGGGCGTATTCGGCCGGGTAGTTCTCGTCGGCGATGACGTGCAGGGCGAGAGCCTCCTTCTGCGGGAGGTTCTTCTGGTTGCGGATGTTGCGCACCGAGGAGATCACCTCCTTGGCCAGCTCGAAGCGGGCGAGCAGCGCCTCGTCGGCCTCGCACGGCTCGGGCATCGGGGCCACGCAGATCGAGGCTCCCTCGGCGCGGGGTGCCAGCGCCTGCCAGATCTCCTCCGTGACAAAGGGCATGAAGGGGTGCAGCACGCGCATCAGGGCATCGAAGTATCCCTTCGTGGTCTCGAGCGTCGCGGCGTCGATGGGCTGCCCGTAGGCCGGCTTCACCATCTCGAGGTAGAGGCCGCTGAAGTCGTCCCAGAAGAGGCGGTAGGCCTCCTTGAAGGCCTCCGAGATGCGGTATGAGCGGAACTCCTCGGCAATCTGGCGCAGCGAGCGGCCCAGCGCCTGCTCGAACCACGCCCCGGCGAGGCGGTTGTTCTCGCTCTGCGGGATGCCGGCATCCACGGCCCAGCCGTTCACCAGACGGTAGGCGTTCCAGATCTTGTTGCCGAAGTTGCGTCCCTGTTCGCAGAGCGCCTCGTCGAACATCACGTCGTTGCCGGCCGACGAGCTGATGAGCATCGCCATGCGCACGCCGTCGGCACCGTAGCGGGCGATCAGGTCCAGCGGATCGGGCGAGTTGCCCAGCTGCTTGGACATCTTGCGGCCGATCTTGTCGCGCACGATGCCCGTGAAGTAGACGTTGCCGAAGGGCTTCTCGCCGCGGTATTCGTATCCGGCCATGATCATGCGCGCCACCCAGAAGAAGATGATGTCGGGGGCCGTAACCAGGTCGTTGGTCGGGTAGTAGTACTCGATCTCGCGGTTGTGCGGGTTGCGGATGCCGTCGAATACGGAGACGGGCCACAGCCACGACGAGAACCACGTGTCGAGCACATCCTCGTCCTGACGCAGGTCCGAGAGCTGCAGCGACTCGTCGCCGGCCTTCGCGCGGGCCTTGGCGAGCGCCTCTTCGGGCGTCGGGGCCACGACGAAGCCTCCCTTGGGCAGGTACCAGGCCGGAATGCGCTGGCCCCACCAGAGCTGGCGCGAGATGCACCAGTCCTTGATGTTCTCCATCCAGTAGCGGTAGGTGTTCTTGTACTTCTCGGGAACGAAACGGATGGCATCCTCCATGACGGCCTTCGTGGCCGGCTCGGCCAGCTCCTTCATCGAGAGGAACCACTGCATCGAGAGCTTCGGCTCGATGGCCACGCCCGTGCGCTCCGAATAGCCGACGTTGTTCGTGTACTCCTCGGTCTTCTCGAGCAGCCCGGCGGCCGCCAGGTCGCCCTCGATCTTGCGGCGCACGTCGAAGCGGTCTTCGCCGACGTACATGCCGACCTTGTCGTTGATCGTGCCGTTGTCGTTGAAGATGTCGATGGTCTCCAGCCCGTACTTCTCGCCGAGCATGTAGTCGTTCACGTCGTGGGCCGGGGTCACCTTCAGCGCACCCGTACCGAACTCGATATCGACATACTCGTCGCGGATGACCGGGATCGAGCGTCCGACGAGCGGCACGATGACGCGGGCGTCGGCCGGGAGGTCCCGGTAACGCGGGTCGTTGGGATTGACGCAGAGCGCCGTGTCGCCCAGAATGGTCTCGGGACGCGTCGTGGCGACGACGATCACGCGGTCGGAGCCTTCGACCTGGTAGCGCAGGTAGTAGAGCTTGCCGTGCGACTCCTTGAAGACAACCTCCTCGTCCGAGAGGGCGGTCTGAGCCGCGGGGTCCCAGTTCACCATGCGCACGCCGCGGTAGATCTTGCCCTTGTCGTAGAGGTCGCAGAAGACGCGCAGCACGCTTTCGGTGCGGGCGTCGTCCATCGTGAAGCAGGTGCGGTCCCAGTCGCACGAGGCGCCCAGCTTGCGCAGCTGCTTGAGGATCACGCCGCCGTATTTCTCCTTCCACTCCCAGGCGTAGCGAAGGAACTCCTCGCGCGAGAGCGACGACTTCTCGATGCCCTTTTCGCGCAGCATGGCCACGACCTTGGCCTCGGTGGCGATCGACGCGTGGTCCATGCCCGGGACCCAGCAGGCGTTCTTGCCCGACATGCGGGCCCGGCGCACCAGCACGTCCTGCAGCGTGTTGTTGAGCATGTGTCCCATGTGGAGCATGCCGGTCACGTTGGGGGGCGGGATGACGATCGTATAGGGTTCGCGTTCATCGGGTTCCGAATGGAAAAGTCCGCGATCGATCCAGTAGTCGTACCATTTGGATTCGATCTCCTGCGGCGCGTATTTGTCTGCGAGTTGCATAGGGATATGTAGGTTTTGCTTGTTTTCGAAGAGGCAAAGTTATTAACAATCTGTCAAAGTTAAAATAAAATAGATGAAAAAACGTTACCTTTGCGACGTTATCATCCGAATACTATGAATAAAGATAAGATCGAAGCCATCGAAGTCGAAGACATGAACCTCGTGCCGGAGCTCCTGGACGGCAAACATCGTGTCATACCGATCGTTACCGGAGGTGACGAGACCATCGAGCAGGTCGAGGTACCGGAGATCATTCCGATTCTCACGCTGCGCTCGTCGGTGCTCTTTCCCGGGGCGATCACGCCCATCACCGTGGGCCGCGACAAGAGTATCAGCCTGGTCCGCGCGGTGAATGCCGAGGGGGGCATGCTGGGCGCCGTCCTGCAGCGCGAGAGCGATGTCGAAGACCCTGCGCCGGACGACATGTACAAGATCGGAACCGCGGCGCGCATCATCAAGATCCTCGAGATGCCGAACGGCAACCTGACGGTGATCCTCAACGGTCTGGAGAAGATCGAGATCACCGAATACATCGCCACGGACCCCTATTTCAAGGCCCGCGTGACGGCGCTCCGCGACTCGACGCCCGACGTGAAGAGCATCGAGTTCGAGGCCCTCGTGGACTCGATCCGCGACGTGGCGCTCAACATCATCAACGTCTCGCCGTCGATGCCCAAGGAGGCGGCCTTTGCCATCAAGAACATCGACTCGAAGCGCGGCATCATCAACTTCATCTGCTCGAACATGGAGCTCACGGACGAGGACCGTCAGGCGCTGCTCGAGGCTCCCGGCCTGCTGTCGCGGGCCCGCAAGCTGCTCGAGATCCTGATCCGCGAGCAGCAGCTGGCCGAGCTCAAGAGCCAGATTCAGGAGCGGGTCAAGCAGGAGATCGACAAGCAGCAGCGCGACTACTACCTCCAGCAGCAGATGCGCACGATCCAGGACGAACTGGGCGACGGCGCCGATGCCGACATCGAGCGCATGCGCGAGGAGGCAGGGAAGAAGAACTGGCCCAAGGAGGTGGGCGAGACCTTCGAGAAGGAGTTGCAGAAGGTCGAGCGGCTCAACCCGGCCGTGGCGGAGTACTCCGTGCAGATGACCTACCTGCAGCTGCTGCTCGAACTGCCGTGGAACGATGTGACGAAGGACAACCTCGACCTGAAGTGTGCCCGCGAGCAGCTGGACCACGACCATTTCGGGCTCGAGGAGGTCAAGGAACGCATTCTCGAACACCTGGCCGTCATCAAGCTCAAGGGTGACCTGAAGTCCCCGATCCTCTGCCTCTACGGCCCTCCGGGCGTGGGCAAGACCTCGCTGGGCAAGTCGGTGGCCGCAGCCCTGGGCCGCAAGTTCGGCCGCATCTCGCTGGGCGGCCTGCACGACGAGTCGGAGATCCGCGGACACCGCCGCACCTACATCGGCGCCATGCCGGGCCGGATCATCCAGACCATCAAGCGCTGCGGGTCGTCCAACCCGGTCATCATCCTCGACGAGGTGGACAAGGTGACGGTCTCGAACCACGGCGACCCGTCGAGCGCCCTGCTCGAGGTGCTCGACCCGGAACAGAACACCACCTTCCACGACAACTACATCGACATGGAGTACGACCTGTCGAAGGTGCTCTTCATCGCTACGGCCAACAACGTGGGCAACATCGCCCCGGCGCTGCGCGACCGTATGGAGATGATCAACATCCCGGGCTATCTCATGGAGGAGAAGGTCCGCATCGCGCTGGACCACCTGCTGCCCAAGCAGCGCGAGGCGCACGGCATCAAGGAACACGAACTGACGATGACGCCGGCCGTGGTCGAGCATGTCATTGCCTCTATACGCGCGAGGCGGGTGTCCGCTCGCTCGACAAGCACCTGGCCAAGATCGCCCGGGCCCGGGCCAAGCAGATCGCCTTCGACGAGGCCTTCACACCCGAAGTCTCCGAGAAGGAGGTCGAGAAGATCCTCGGCATGCCCAAGTTCCTCCGTGAAGAGTACGAGGTGGGCGGCATGACGGGTGTCGTGACGGGCCTGGCATGGACCGAGGTCGGCGGCGACATCCTCTATATCGAGTCGTGTCTGACGCCCGGCAAGGGGCGCCTCAGCCTCACGGGCAACCTGGGCGACGTGATGAAGGAGTCGGCGACGATCGCCCACGAGTGGGTGATGGCCCACCATAAGGAGCTGGGTATCGATCCCAAGATGTTCGAGACGAACGACATCAACATCCACGTCCCCGAGGGGGCCATTCCGAAGGACGGTCCCTCGGCCGGAATCACGATGGTCGCGTCGCTGGTCTCGACCTACACGGGACGCAAGGTCCGCGAGCGCATCGCCATGACGGGCGAGACGACCCTGCGGGGCCGCGTAATGTCCGTGGGCGGAGTGAAGGAGAAGATCCTCGCCGCCAAGCGGGCCGGCATCACGGAGCTGATCCTTTCGGAGGAGAACCGCAAGGACATCGCCGAGATCAAACCCGAATACGTCGAGGGGCTGACGTTCCACTATGTGCGGACGAACGACGACGTGCTGCGGCTGGCGCTGGAGTAGCGGGGCCGTGTGATGAAAGGTGAAAATTTTGATTTTCACCTTTTATCTTTTATTTTTACATGACGAAAAAACGAATCCATGAAATTCATAGCCATCATTCCGGCGCGTTACGCTTCGACGCGCTTTCCCGGCAAACCGCTGGCCCTGCTGGGCGGCAAGCCCGTCATCCGGCGGGTCTACGAACAGGTGGCCGGGGTGCTGGACGCGGCCGTGGTCGCCACGGATGACGAGCGGATCTATGAGGCCGTGCGTGCCTTCGGCGGCCGGGTCGAGATGACCTCGCCCGACCACCGGAGCGGGACGGACCTGCTGGGAGGCCTATTGCAAGCAGGGTCGCGAGTACGACGTCGTGGTGAATGTGCAGGGCGACGAGCCCTTCATCCGCCGCGAGCAGCTCGAGGTGCTCATGCGTTGCTTCGAGGATCCGCAGACCGATATCGCCACGCTCGTCAAGCCCTTCACGGCGGAGGACGGCCTCGGGGCGCTCGATAATCCCAATTCACCGAAGGTGGTGCTCGACGCACGCTCGCGGGCGCTCTATTTTTCGCGTTCGGTCATCCCCTATCTGCGGGGCGTTCCCCGCGAGGAGTGGCTCGGGCGGCATACCTTTTACAAACACATCGGCATCTACGCCTTCCGCTCCGAAGTGCTGCGCGCGGTGACCTCCCTGCCGCAGTCGCCGCTCGAGCTGGCCGAGTCGCTCGAACAGCTGCGCTGGCTCGAGAACGGCTACAAGATCGGTGTGGGAATCTCGGCGGCGGAGACCGTGGGCATCGATACGCCCGAGGACCTCGTGCGGGCCGAGGCGTTCCTGGCACAACATCCCGAATTCAACAGATAACGCGCATATGGTGAAACTTATCGCAGGACCCTGTGTCATCGAATCGGCCGAGCTGCTCGACGTGGTGGCCGAACGCCTTGCGGCCATCAACCGCCGCTTGGGCACGGAGATCATTTTCAAGGCCTCGTTCGACAAGGCCAACCGCACCTCGATCTCTTCGTTCCGCGGTCCCGGACTGGAGAAGGGGCTGCAGATGCTCTCCGACGTGCGGTCGAAGCGGGGGCTCCGGCTCCTTACGGACATCCACGAGGCGTGGCAGGCCGAACCCGTCGGCCAGGTCGTCGATGTGATTCAGATTCCGGCCTTCCTCTGCCGTCAGACCGACCTGGTGGTCGCCGCGGCGAAGACCGGACGCACGGTGAACATCAAGAAGGCGCAGTTCCTCTCGGGTGCCGACATGCAGTACCCCTACGAGAAGGCCCGTGAGGCCGGAGCCTCGGATATCTGGCTCACCGAGCGTGGCAACTCGTTCGGATACAACAACCTCGTGGTCGATTTCCGCAACATTCCCGACATGCTGCGCATCGCACCCACCGTGGTCATGGACTGCACGCACTCGGTGCAGCGCCCCGGTGCGGCCGGCGGCAAGACGGGCGGAAACCGCGAATTCGTCCCTGCCATGGCTCTGGCCGCCAAGGCCTTCGGCGCCAACGGCTTCTTCTTCGAAGTGCACCCCGATCCCGATCGGGCGCTGAGCGACGGTCCGAACATGCTGCGGCTGGACGATCTGGAGAACCTCATCAAAACCCTCATACAATGACAGACAGTACCAAGGCGCAGATTCTCGAGGTGGCCCGCCGGGCCGTCCATACCGAGATGCTGGCGCTCAAACACATGGAGGAGACCCTCGGTGACTCCTTCGCTGCGGCCGTGGAACTGATTCTTGCAAGCCGCGGCAAGTGTATCGTGACGGGCATGGGCAAATCGGGCCTCGTGGGCCGCAAGATCGCCGCCACGCTCGCATCGACCGGTACGCCGAGTTTCTTCCTGCATCCCGGCGAGGCCTTCCACGGCGACCTGGGCATGATCTCGAAGGAGGACATCGTGCTGGCACTCTCCTATTCGGGCGAGACGGACGAGATCCTGAAGATCGTCCCCTTCATCCATTCGAACGGCAACCGCCTGATCTCGATGACGGGCCATCCCGACTCGGCCCTGGCCAAGAACTCCGATGTCCACCTCGATGTGGGCGTGCGCGAGGAGGCCTGCATCCTGCACCTGGCGCCGACCTCCTCGACGACGGCGCAGATCGCCATGGGCGATGCGCTGGCCGTGTCGCTCATGCAGCAGCGCGGCTTTACGAGCGTCGATTTCGCCCGCCTGCACCCGGGCGGCAGCCTCGGGCGGCGCCTGCTGATGACCGTGGGCAACGTCATGCGCGACCACGACCTTCCGGTGGTGGCCCCCGACTGCTCGGCCGTCGAGATGATCCATACGATCTCGAAGGGCGGGCTGGGGCTGATCGTGATCTGCGACGGCGACCGCATCGAGGGCATCGTCACCGACGGCGACGTGCGCCGGGCGATGGAGCGCCTCAAGGCCGACTTCTTCAACATCCGGGCCATCGACATCGCGACGCCCCATCCCAAGACCATCGGGGCCGACGAGAAACTCATCGAGGCCGAGCGGCTCATGACCCGCAACAAGGTGACTTCGCTGCTGGTGACCGATGCGGCGGGCAAGCTCATCGGCGTGATCCAGATCTACGACATCAAGCTCTGACGCCCCGACGCGGGCATCTCCTGCCGTTCCGTCCGCAAGGGTGATTCCCTGCGACCGGTCTGAACGGATCGAAAGAGGAGGCCTCAGGCGACTGCCTGGGGCCTCCTCTTTCGTTTGTCGGTGACGCGGTCACTCCCCCTCCTCGAGCTGGAAGATCTCCTCGACGGGTTTGCCGAACCGGCGGGCGATCTTCAGCGCCAGCACCGTCGAGGGGATGAACTTCCCCGCCTCGATGGCGTTGATCGTCTGGCGGCTTACGCCCACGGCATCGGCCAGCTGCTGCTGGGTCATGCGCACCTCGGCGCGTTCGACCCGGATCCTATTCTTCATGCGAAGCCTCCTTTCTCAGGCGCCACAGCAGCACCCGTTCGATGATGAGAAAAAGAATCGGCAGACTCACCAGGTTGATGACCATCACGTAGAGATAGTCGAAGTTGTAGAGCGCCAGGGACGCGATGACCGCCCAGAGGATGTTGATGTAGAGGGCCACAAGCAGGGCGTTGAGGCGGATGCGGCCGATGAGTTCGTCCTCGATCCGCTCGCGCGAGCAGGTTATGAGCAGCGAGCCGGCAAGCACGCCGATCAGCACGATGTTGTTGCTGACGGCATCCAGCGTCGAATTCGACCCCGCATCGCCGGGCAGCAGGAAAGAGGGGAATCCGTTGAACCCGTCGATGGCCATCAAAATGCCGAAGAGGGCGGTCGGGATGAAGAGGGCCCATCCGATTCGCTTGAACGGGTAGGGCAGCAGGATGATTCTGTTCATGGTCGTTGTTTTTTGTCGTTGCGGCAGGCTGCCGGAGGTGCGCACTTCTCCCGTCTGCTGTCGCAAATGTAAAATAAACTTTACAAAATAACAAATATATGCGACAAAAAATGCGCTCTGTGCCATAAAACAGATTCCGGCGGCGGGATTTGTCCGCTGCCGGAATGCCGTATGGGGAGCCGGGGCGTTTGGTTGCGTGTGCTGACGCACGGGAATCTTCAGAGCCGGGCGATCAGTTCGTCGATCTGCCGTTCGTCGGTGGCCCAGCTGGTGACGAAGCGCACGACGGACTCCTCCTCGCCGCGCGGCCCCCACACCTCGAAGGATGCATATTGGCTCAGCCGGTCGATTTCTTGGTTCGGAAGTACGAAGAACTGCTGGTTGGTCGGCGAATCGATCCAGAGGCGGTAGCCCCTGGCCCGGAACGCCTCTTTCAGTTTCCGGGCCGTCGTGATGGCCTGGCGCGCGATCCGCAGGTAGAGGTTGTCCGTAAAGAGGGTTTCGAACTGAACGCCCAGCAGCCGTCCCTTGGCCAGCAGGGCTCCGTGCTGCTTGACGAGGGTGAAGAAGTGCGGCATGAGTTCCGGACGGGTGATGACCACCGCCTCGCCGAAGAGCGTGCCGACCTTCGTGCCTCCGATGTAGAAGACGTCGCACAGGCGGGCGATGTCGCGGAGCGTGACCGTATTGCCGTCGGCGGCCAGCCCGTATCCGAGCCGTGCGCCGTCGAGGTAGAGGGCAATGGAGCGGCTCCGGCAGACACGGTGGAGCGCCTCCAGCTCCTCGAGGCTGTACAGCGTGCCGAACTCCGTGGGATGCGATATGTAGAGCATTCCCGGGGCCACCATGTGGGGCCAGGTTTCGTCGCGGTAGAAGGAGTCGATGTAGTGTTCGACGTCGCGGGCCCGCACCTTGCCCTCGTCGCCGGGCAACACGAGGACCTTGTGTCCCGAGGCTTCGATCGCCCCGGCCTCGTGGACGTTGATGTGCCCCGAATCGGCCGCCAGCACCCCTTCGTGACGCCGCAGCAATCCGTCGATGACCGTGGCGTTGGTCTGGGTGCCGCCGACCAGGAAGTGCACCTCGGCCTGCGGAACCCCGCAGGCCTGGCGGATGAGCTCCCGGGCGTGTTCCGTATGGTCGCAGCCGTACCCCGCACTCTGCTCGAGATTGGTCTCGGCGAGGCGGCGCATCACTTCGGGATGCGCCCCTTCCATGTAGTCGCAGTCGAAATGAAGCATCTGTTCTGCCGTTTTTCAGTTTCGGATGTAGTGGGGCATGGTCTCGGGAATCTCCATCGAGAACTCCACCAGGCCGCGGACCGCACCCGATTCGTCGCGCCAGGCGGTTTGGTAGATCAGCTTGCGGACACCCCGCTTCTCGATCGTGTAGACATTCTTTCCTCCGGTTTCGAGCAGCCGTGCGATGATCCCGCGCGAGCGTTCGTTGTGGCAGGGGAGCATCGAGCGGCCCTGCACGTCGCCGTTCACCGCACGCGAGCGTGCATTCTGGTAGACGACCACCCCTTGCGTGTCGCACACCGTGACGGCACAGTCGAGTTCGTCGGCCCACGGACAGGTTCCGGTTTCCATGTTATTGCTGGATTTTTACGAGTTGTTCGCGGTAGGCGTTCAGGATGCGCGACTTGGAGATGAAGCCCAGATAGCGGTTCTTCTTGTCCACGACGGGCAGCATCCACGTGTGTTTGTCCTCGAACTTCTCCATGACGCTCATGATCGCTTCATGTTCGAGGATCTTGTCGGGCGGCTGGATCATGTAGTCCGAGATCGGCCGGCCGTATTTTTCGGGTTTGAACATGTCCTCGCGCAGGTCGTCGAGCTGCACGACGCCCAGCAGCCGTCCGAAGTTGTCGATCACGGGGAAGATGTTGCGGCGTGCCGTCGAGATGATGTGGACGATGTCGCCGAGCGTGATGTTCTCCTTGATGCGCAGGAAGTCGGTCTCCATCAGCTCGTCGAGTTTCAGGAAGACGAATACCGACTGGTCCTTGTCGTGCGTCAGCAGCTCGCCCTTCTGGCGCAGCTGCTTGGTGTAGATCGAGTCGGGGTCGAGGTAGTAGTCCACGGCGAACGAGATGCAGGCGGTGATCATCAGCGGGATGAAGAGCCCGTAGCCGTTCGAGAGTTCGGCGATGAGGAAGATCGAGGTCAGCGGGGCGTTCATCACGCCGGCCATCACGCCGGCCATGCCCACCAGCGTAAACGAGACGACCGACACCTCCCAGTGGAAGAGCATGTTGCACACCAGTGCGAGGGTCGCGCCGGTGAAGGCGCCGACGAACAGCGACGGTGCGAATGTTCCGCCCACGCCTCCCGCGGCGTTGGTCGAGGCCATGGCGATGACCTTGAAGAACATCGTGGCGATGATGAAGAGGATGACCACCCAGTCGATTCCGCGGAAGCGGTAGAGAGCGAGTTGTCGAACAGCGTCTCGGTCTTGCCGTGCATCAGGGCAGTGAATCCCTCGTATCCCTCGCCGTAGAGGGGCGGGAAGATGAAGATCAGCACGCCGAGAATGACGCCGCCCCAGAGCCACTTTTTCCATTGCCGGTCGATTCCCTTGAAGAAGTTGCCCACGCGCGAGTTCATCGAGGTGAAGTACCAGGCCATCAGCCCGCAGAGCATGCCGAGCAGGATGAACAGCGGGATCTGCCACAGTTCGAAGGCGTCCTGCGGGGCGAGCGTGACGGCCAGGATGGGGTCGAAGCCGCGGAGCATGAAGGCCATCGTCGTGGCGGTGACCGAGGAGATGAGCAGCGGGATGACCGATCCGGCGGTGATGTCGAGCATCAGGATCTCCAGCACGAAGACCACACCCGTGATCGGGGCCTTGAAGATGGCGGCCAGTGCGGCGCCGGCGCCGCAGCAGAGCAGCAGCGTGGAGTTCCTGTAGTTGAGACGTGCCAGGCGGCCGATGTTCGAGCCGATGGCGGCTCCGGTCAGCACGATCGGGGCCTCGGGGCCGACCGATCCGCCGAATCCGATGGTCGTGGCGCCGCCGACCACCGAAGTCCAGCAGTTGTGGGTGGCGATGCGCGAGTTGCGGCTCGACATGGCGTAGAGCACGCGGGTCACCCCTTCGGAGATGTTGTCGCGCACGATGTACTTGACGAACAGCGTGGCCAGGATGATGCCCACGGCGGGGTAGATCAGGAAGAGGAAGTGGGCGCTGTCCACCGGAAACCAGTTCGTCAGTCCGTTCTTGATGGCATAGAGCAGGATCTCGAACAGGTAGGTACCGACTCCGGCAAGCACGCCGACGACCACCGCCAGAAGCATCATCATCTGGCGGTTGGAGAGCCTCCGCGTCAGGCGGAGGAACAGCGGGTAGATGCGGTCGGCGCGGAAACGCATGTCGGTCAATGGTTTGTGGTTTGCGGAATCCGGCAGCCGCCGTGCGGGGCGATCTCCCCGCTGCGGCAGCGGTCCGGACTTATGTCCGGTCTCGGGTGAGGCCCGGCTCCCGGGGAGTCTATTCCGCCTGCCGGGCGTAGTGGCGGGCCTGCTCCTCGATGAGTTCCTTGTCCTCGAAGTAGTCGATGCGCATGGCGCGGCGCACCTCGGCGAGGGTCTCGGCCGCTGCGGCACGGGCCCTCTCCGATCCGGCGCGGAGGATGTCGTAGACCTCGCCGATGCGGCCCTCGAACTCCCTGCGGCGGGCGCGGATCGGGTCGAGCGTCTCGTTGAGCACGGCGATCAGCAGCCGTTTGACCTTCACGTCGCCCAGGCCGCCGCGGCGGTAGTGGGCCTTCAGCTCGTCGAGCGAGGCGTAGTCGGGCAGGTACCTGGCGAAGTGCTCCTCACGGCAGAAGGCGTCGAGGTAGGTGAAGACCGTGTTGCCCTCGACCTTGCCCGGATCCTCCACCCGCAGGTGGTCCGGGTCGGTGTACATGCCCATCACCTTCTTCTTGACCTCGTCGGCCGTATCCGACAGGTAGATGCAGTTGCCCAGCGACTTGGACATCTTGGCCTTGCCGTCGGTTCCCGGCAGACGCATGCAGGCGGCGTTGTCGGGCAGCAGGATCTCCGGTTCGACGAGGGTCGGCCCGTAGACCGAGTTGAACTTGTGCACGATCTCGCGCGTCTGCTCGATCATCGGCTCCTGGTCCTCGCCCGCCGGGACCGTCGTGGCCTTGAAGGCCGTGATGTCCGAGGCCTGGCTGATGGGGTAGGTGAAGAAGCCGACGGGGATGCCGGGCCGCTGTGCGGTGTCGCCCTCGACGGCCCCCTCGGCAAATCCGCGGAGCGAGATCTCGGCCTTGACGGTCGGGTTGCGCTGGAGGCGCTGCACCGTCACGAGATTCATGTAGTAGAAGGCCAGCTCGCACAGTTCGGGGACCTGCGACTGGATGAAGAGCGTCGATTTCCGGGGGTCGAGGCCTGCCGAGAGGTAGTCGAGCGCCACCTCGATGATGTTCTGCCGCACCTTCTCGGGGTTGTCGGCGTTGTCGGTGAGCGCCTGTGCGTCGGCGATCATGATGAATATCTTCTCGAACTGCCCGGAGTTCTGCAGTTCGACACGGCGGCGGAGCGAACCCACATAGTGCCCCAGGTGGAGGCGGCCCGTAGGACGGTCGCCCGTGAGGATGATTTTTCCCATTGTTTCGGTTTCGGTGTTTGTTATGTGGCACGCCGCACAACGGTCGGGTGCCGTCTCCCGGCTCCTCCCGCTTCGGGCGTGCATTCCGCTTCAGGGCGGATTCATTGGACGCAAACTTACGAAAAACCGCGCGCGCGACCTAAAAAAGTTGCCGGATATAGTTTTTTTTGATATATTCGCCTCGGCAAATAGAAGATCGCTTATGACAATCATCCAACTTGAATACCTGCTGGCCGTGGCCAACTGCGGCAGTTTCTCGCTTGCCGCCGAGCATTGTTTCGTGACGCAGCCCTCGTTGAGCATGCAGGTCAAGGCGCTCGAGGAGGAGTTGGGCGTGGTGCTGCTCGACCGCTCGAAGAAGCCGGTCATCCCCACCGAGGCGGGCGAGGTGGTCATGGAGCAGGCGCGCGAGACGCTGCGGGCCTACAACGGCATCCGCGAGGCGGTGGCCGAACTGAAGGGCGAGACGGCCGGAAAGTTGCGCCTGGGTGTCATCCCGACCATTGCCCCCTACCTGCTGCACAAGTTCATTCCGGCCTTCGTGCGCGACTATCCGAAGGTCGAACTCGAGATTTCGGAGATGATCACCTCGGAGATCGTCGAGGCGCTCAAGCGCGACCGCATCGATGCGGCGCTGGTGGCCAGCGGTACGTGCGGCGAGGGAATTCTCGAGCAGGAGCTTTTCAGCGACCGGTTCTATGCCTACGTTTCGCCCGAGAATCCGCTTTATGAGCGGCAGAACATACGCATCGAGGAGATCGACCTGAAGGATCTGGTGATCCTCAGCCCCGGCAACTGCATGCGCGACCAGATCATCGAACTGTGTCAGGCCCGGCGGTCGATGCCGGCCCACTACACCTTCGAGTCGGGGTCGCTCGACACGCTGATGCGCATCGTCGATTGCACGTCGTGCCTGACGATCATCCCCGAGATGGCCGTCGAATACATCCCCGCCGACCACCTCGACCGACTGAAGACGCTGGCCAAGGGGGCCACGTCGCGCAAGATCGCCGTGGCCGTGCGTCGGACCTATGTCAAGAACTCGATCATCCGGGCGCTCACCGAGACGATTCTGGCCAACGTCGGCACGTCGGAGTCTTGAGGCGGGGACCGGTCTCAGCCACATGAACGGCAGGACTCGGGAGACCGGATCCTGCCGTTACAGTATCAGGTTGAACAGGTAGCCCGAGAGGATGATGAACAGGGTGACCGTTCCGAAAAAGATGGCGATAAGCCGCCACGTCATCGCCTTCTTGAGCATCGTGGCTTCGGGAAGCGAGAGCCCCACGACGGCCATCATGAAGGCCAGGGCCGTGCCGAGCGGCACCCCTTTGGCGACGAAGACCTGGATCACGGGTACGATCCCCGCGGCGTTGGCATACATCGGTACGGCGCAGAGTACGGCCAGCGGCACGGCCAGCGGGTTTGACGGGGAGAGGTAGCGGGTGAAGAAGCCTTCGGGCACGTATCCGTGCATCGCGGCGCCGACGCCGATGCCGACGAGGACATATATTATGACACCGCGCAGGATGCCCAGAGCCTCGTGCAGGATGGCGGGCAGCCGCCGGATAAAGGGTGTGTGCTGCCGTTCCCAGGCCTCGGCCTGCCTGTCCGAACTTGCCTGCAGGGCCTTGACCCAGGGCGAGAGGTGGCGTTCGAGCCGGAGCCGGCCCAGCACGAATCCCCCGACCGTGCCGAGCAGCAGGTCGCTGGCCACGTAGATGAGTGTGGTACGCACCCCGAACGATCCGAGCAGGAGCGCTACGGCGACCTCGTTCACCAGCGGGGAGGTGATCAGGAAGGCGAAGGTGACGCCGAGCGGGATACCTCCCTTGACGAATCCGATGAAGAGGGGGATCGACGAACAGGAGCAGAAGGGGGTGACGGCTCCGAACAGTGCGGCGAGCAGGTACTGCAGGCCGAAGAGACGCCGGTGCGAGAGAGAAAGCGCCGCAGGCGTTCGATCGGGAAGTAGGCATTGACGATCCCCATGGCTGTCCCGATGATGATGAGCAGCAGGATGATCTTTACGGTGTCGTAGAAAAAGAAATGCACCGAGGTTCCGAGACGGCTCGCCGGATCGAGTCCGAAGAGGTCGTAGACGAGCCATGCGGCAAGGCGGTCAATCATGTGTGTCGGTATTTTGAGGTCAAACCATTCAGAGGATTCCGGTTGCGGTGTAGTAGATTCCGGCGAGGATCATGCCTCCTCCGACCAGGCGGGTAAGTCCCCGCTGCAGGCTTTGCATGCGGTTGTAGAAGGTCCCGATTCCGGAGGCCCCGTATGCCAGAATCCAGGCTGCGGCCGCGACGGGCAGTCCCGCAGCCGCAGCATAGAGTGCGGGCAGCATCCACCCGGCCGGTTCGGCTGCCGCCATCGGGAGCAGCATTCCGAAGTAGAGCAGGGCGCTGGTGGGACAGAAGGTCAGCGAGAAGAGAATGCCCAGAAGCAGCGCTCCTCCGCAGCCGTTGCAGCGGAGCACCTTTCTGCCGCTGCCGCCGCGAAGCGGCAGCGACAGGCGATCGCCGAAGAGCAGCAGCACTCCGAAGAGCAGCAGGGTGGCGGGCAACAGCATCTCGCCGTACCGGGCCAGCAGCCGCTCGACGGCAAAGAGGCTGGCGCCCCGGCGCAGCAGGGGAATCAGTGCGATGCCGAGTGCGGTGCAGGCGAGTATCCGGCCGAGCGTGTAGCACAGCCCGGCGAGAAAAACGCGGTGGCGGTTTCCCGCATTGTGGCCGATGTATCCGACGGCGGCGATGTTCGTAGCCAGCGGACAGGGGCTGACGGCGGTCATCAGTCCCAGCAGCAGGGCGCTCCACAGCGGCGTCGTGCTGCCGTCGAGCAGGTGTTGCAGGGTCTCCATCTCTATTCGGCGAAGTGCTCTATGGCCTCCGTGAGGCGCGCCTTGAATGTTTCGGGCCGGCTTTTGGCCAGTTCGAATGCCGTACGGGTCAGGTTTTTCACCGTGTCGTTGCGCACGAGGAGCAGCGAGGACCACGTCACGCCGTATTGTTCGGCCAGCTCTTCGTTCTGCCCGATCTCCAGAATCCGTATTCCGACCTTCTTCTCGCCGAGCCGTTCGACGGTCTCCCGGGTCAGCCGCTCGATGGCGTTGCAGGTGGCGCAGCGTTTCCGGCCGTGGAAGTAGAGCACCTGCACTCGGTCGGTGGCGGAGGTTTGCACCGTCTCCCGTGTGTCGGTATGCCTTGTCTCCGGGGCGGCATTCGTGTCGCTGCTCCGGCTGCCGTTCCCGCTGCAGGCCGTGAGCAGCAGGAGGATCGGAAGGATGCGGCGGATCATCGTACCAGCAGTTTTTTGACCTCGGCGGCCGAGAGCCGGCCTCCCGCAGCTGCCACCTTGCCCTCCACGACCAGCGCCGGCAGTGAGTATACACCGTATTCCAGGATTTTCGTGATCTCCTCCTCCTTGACGACCGTAGCGTCGAGTCCTGTTTCGGCAACTACCTTGCATACCGTTTCATACAGCGCCCTGCATCCGGCGCATCCCGTTCCCAATACCTTGATCTCCATTTGCGTTTGTTTTTATTGTTATTAATGTATGTAGTTCGTCGAATTACGAACATTTGAAGCAAAAAAAAGAGCTATCCGCAACACGAATCGTGGGGGCGGCCGTCGGTGTGTCCTTCCCGGAAAAATTCGGCGAACAGGTCGCGGGCCAGAAGCCAGTTGCTGCGGTTGATGCAGTAACGTACCTTCGGGGCCTCGATCTCGCCCTGAATCAGTCCGGCCTCCTTCAACTCCTTGAGGTGTTGCGAGACGGTGGCCTTGGCTATGGGCAGTACTTCGTGGATCTCCCCGAAAAAGCAACTCTGCTGCGAGGCAAGAAAGCGCAGGATGGCCATCCGGGCAGGATGGCCCATCGCTTTGGCAAAGCGGGCGATCTGTTCCTCGTGTTCCGTATAGCCTTTCGTTGTCACTTGTTTTCCGGTGTTGTTCGCAAATATACGAACATTTGGCCGCACCTGCAAATTTTTTCCGGCGTTTTTTGTCCGGTGCAGAGCCGGCATCTTCCGTTGCAGGGGGCGCCGTGCGGAATGCCGAAAAGGGTACGGGGAATTTATGCCTCTGCGTTACAGCGCTTTCGACTGTATGCCGGGTGGGGACTCCTTTTGCCGGCCCACTTCCGTTTCGGTCGGGCTGACCTCTTTCGACTGCATGTGGTGCCGATTTTTGGGCCGTTATTTTCAAATCTCGATCTCTTTTCCTACCTTTGCAAGGTTATATACACGCAACGCAATGAATATGGACAAACTGATCGAAACGATCGTCAGCGCGATTGAAGATAAAAAAGGTAAGAATATTGTATCGTTGGACCTCTCGGGATTCGACGGCGCAATCTGTTCGCACTTCGTGGTCTGCAATGCCGATTCCACGACGCAGGTGGCGGCTATCGCCGACGGCATCGAGGAGAAGGTGCTCGAGACGCTGGGCGAGAAGGTCTGGCGCATCGAGGGGCAGCAGAACGCCCTGTGGATCGCCATGGACTACGTGGATGTCGTGGTGCATGTCTTCCAGACCGACCTGCGCAGTTTCTACAAACTCGAGGAGCTGTGGGCCGACGCCCCGATGGTGAAGTACGAATACGAAGAGTAACGATTTATGGCACAGCAGGATAAAAACAAGAATAACAACCGGAACAATCCCCGGATGAACATGAACATGCCGCGGCCCTCGTTTTTCTGGCTCTACGGTCTGGCCGCGGTATTCATCATCGGCTGGGCGATCATCGGCAACGGCAGCGATGCGCCGCTTCCGAGCGACTGGTCGTCGGTCGAGCGGATGGTCGAGCAGGGCGATGTGGAGCGCATCCAGGTCGTGAACCGCGACCAGGCCCAGGTCTATCTGACTAAAGAGGCGATCGAGCGTTACCGCAACGATGCGCAGAACAAGCAGTTTGCGCGCCTGCCCGAGTCGGGCGTGCAGTTTGTCTTCACGATCGGTTCGGTGGACTCCTTCCGCGAGGACCTTCAGGCCGCAGAGACGGCTTCGGGACAAAGTGTCCCGGTGGTCTACAAGAACGAGAAGAACGACTGGACCTCGGTGCTGATCAACCTGCTGCCGTGGGTGATCATCATCGGAGCGTGGTTCTTCATCATGCGTTCGATGGCCCGCGGAGGCGGGGCCGGCGGCGGAGGCGGCATCATGAATGTGGGCAAGGCCAAGGCGCAGGTTTTCGACAAGGACAATTCGAAGCGCGTGACGTTCAAGGACGTGGCCGGACTCGAGGAGGCCAAGGTCGAGATCATGGAGATCGTCGATTTCCTCAAGAAGGCCGACAAATACAAGGAGCTGGGTGCCAAGATCCCGAAGGGGGCGCTGCTCGTGGGCCCTCCGGGAACCGGCAAGACGCTGCTGGCCAAGGCCGTGGCCGGTGAGGCGAACGTGCCGTTCCTCTCGATCTCGGGCTCCGATTTCGTCGAGATGTTCGTCGGCGTGGGTGCCTCTCGCGTGCGCGACCTCTTCGAACAGGCCAAACAGAAGGCCCCCTGCATCGTCTTCATCGATGAGATCGACGCCATCGGCCGGGCCCGCGGCAAGAATGCCGGCTTTTCGGGCAACGACGAGCGCGAAAATACGCTGAACCAGCTCCTCACGGAGATGGACGGTTTCCAGACCAATACGGGTGTCATCGTCCTTGCAGCGACCAACCGCGCCGACATCCTGGACAAGGCGCTCATGCGCGCCGGACGTTTCGACCGTCAGATCGAGGTGGGCCTTCCCGACGTGAAGGAGCGCGAGGAGATCTTCAACGTCCATCTGCGTCCGTTGAAACTCGACCCGGCGCTCGACCGTTCGTTCCTGGCGCGTCAGACCCCCGGCTTCTCCGGAGCCGATATTGCCAATGTCTGCAACGAGGCGGCCCTGATCGCCGCCCGGCACAACAAGAAATTCATCTCGAAGGAGGACTTCCTGGCCGCCATCGACCGCATCGTGGGCGGCCTGGAGCGCAAGAACAAGATCATCACCGACGAGGAGAAGCGCGTAATAGCCTACCACGAGGCCGGACACGCCACCGTAAGCTGGATCCTCGAGAACGCCAGCCCGCTGATTAAGGTGACGATCATCCCGCGCGGCAAGGCGCTCGGTGCCGCCTGGTACCTGCCCGAGGAGCGGCAGATCACCACGCGCGAGCAGATGATGGACGAACTGGCCGCCACGCTCGGCGGACGGGTTTCCGAGCGGCTGACCTTCGGCGAGGTCTCGACCGGTGCGCTGAACGACCTGGAGCGGGTTACCAAGCAGGCCTATGCCATGGTGGCCTACTACGGCATGAGCGACCATGTCGGCACGCTCTCCTATTACGATTCGACGGGCCAGAGCGACATGGCCTTCACCAAACCCTACTCCGAACTGACGGCCCAGCAGATCGATGCCGAGACCAAGCGGGTCATCGGTGAGGCATACGCCATGGCCGAACGGGTCCTGACGGAGCATGCCGACGGCCTGAAACAGCTGGCCGAGCTGCTCCTCGAGCGCGAAGTGGTCTTCACCGAGGACGTGGAACGTATCTTCGGCAAGCGCAAGAAGGATATCGAGCGAGAGCGCCGCGAGGCCGAAAAGAGGGCTGCCGGGAGCGGGGAGCCTGCAGTTGCAGCCGCAGCCGCTGCCGCAACGGCCGTTGCGGAGGGCGGGGCCGCGGAAAATGGAGCTCCGGAAGATGCGGCCGACGCGGCAGTGGCCGGGGCGAAGAATTGAACAACCGAACGACAAAACACACCTGAAACCGAATGAGTGAAGATGAAGAACCTTGCGGTGCGGACCCTGAGCGGGATCGTCCTCGCGGCGATCATGTTGGGGGCCGTCTGCTGGTCGCAGTGGAGCTTCGGGGCCCTGTTGCTGGTGATCCTGCTTTGTGGAATGCACGAATTCTACACACTGGCCGCCGCCCGGGGCGCGCGCAGCCGCAACGGCTGATCGGCATGCTGGCCGGCGTCATCCTCTTCGCCGCGAATTTCGCCGTGGTCTCCGAGGCCGTTTTCGATCTCTTCTCCGCCAACCTGATCCCGATGCTCGGTTTCGGGTTGTTGCTGTTGTTCCTGGTCTTCGTCCGGGAGCTCTTCCGAGAGGGGCCCGACCCCGTGGCGAACATCGGGGCGACGCTGACGGGCGTGGCCTATGTGGCGTTGCCCGTCTCGCTGATGTGCTACATCCCGATGCAGGGTGAGGAGCCGTGGTCGCCGGCGATCATGCTTCTGTTCATCTTCATCATTTGGGCCAACGACGTCTTCGCCTATCTGGTGGGCATGGCCTTCGGACGGCACCGCCTCTGCGAGCGGCTTTCGCCCAAGAAGTCGTGGGAGGGATTCTTCGGCGGCCTGGCCGGTGCCGTGGTCATGGGACTTGTCGGCGCCCGGGTGCTCGACGGAAGCTATGCGGCCTGGGTGGGGCTGGCGCTTGTCGCCGCCGTGACGGGCGTGTTGGGCGACCTTACGGAGTCGATGTTCAAGCGGTCTGCGGGCGTCAAGGATTCGGGCCGCCTGATCCCCGGACACGGGGGCGTGCTCGACCGTTTCGACGCCATGCTGGTCGCCGCACCCTTCGTGCTGGTCTATATGTTATTTGTTATGTAACCGCAAACTGACGGAGTTATGAGAATAAACAAGGAAGGCTACAAGATCATCGGCGTTTCGGGCGTCGTTTGCCTGCTTATCTGGTGGGTGTTTTACCGGCTGCTCGAGAGCGATGCGAGTGTCGTGCTGCTGTGGAGCGGAACGGTGTTCCTGCTGCTCTTCTGGTTCTTCATCGTGGCGTTTTTCCGCGAACCCCGCCGGGTGCGCATCCACGATGCCGATCTGGTCTTCGCCCCGTGCGACGGGCGCGTCGTCGTGACGGAGAACGTGCAGGAGATCGAGTACCTCGGCCGTGAGATGCTGCAGATCTCGATCTTCATGTCGATCACGAACATCCACATGAACTGGGTGCCCGTGGGCGGCGTGGTGGAGTATTTCAAGTACCATCCGGGCCGCTTCCTGGTGGCCTGGCACCCGAAGTCCTCGACCGAGAACGAGCGTACGACCACCGTCGTGCGGATGCCTTCGGGACAGCAGATCCTCTTCCGCCAGATCGCCGGACTGATCGCGCGGCGCATCATCTCCTACATGAAGGTGGGGCATGCCGTCGAGCAGAACAGCGTCTGCGGCTTCATCAAGTTCGGATCGCGCGTCGATGTGCTGGTGCCGAAGGGCAGCGAGCTGCTCGTGGAGATCGGCGATCCCGTCGTGGGATCGCAGACACCGATTGCACGGCTGCGCAGGGAGCGTACCGACGACTGATACCCGACCGGACATGACGACGACACCCCAGACCTTTTTCCGATTCCTCGCCGGTGCGGCCGTCGCGGCCGTGGCGCTGTACCTGATCTGGTACTTCTCGTCGATCGTCGTCTACATCCTTGTCTCGGCCGTGCTGGCCGTCATGGGACGGCCGCTGGTCAGCCGCCTCACCGGGATGGAGATCCGCGGCTGGCGCATTCCGCGCTGGCTGGCGGCCCTTTGTACGCTCGTGGTCATCTGGATCGTCTTCGCCACGCTCTGCTCGCTCTTCGTGCCGCTGGTCTTCAACAAGCTGAACCAGTTCGCACATGTCGATTTCGCCACGGTCGTAGCATCGATCGAGGAGCCCTTGTCTCGGGCCCAGGAGTACCTGCAGTCGCTTTTCGCCCAGCCGTCGAGCACCTTCTCGCTCTCCGAGGCACTGACGCAGACGCTGCGGCAGGTGATCGACCTCGATTCGCTCAATGCGCTCTTCTCGTCGATCGTCGGCGTGGTGCTTTCGTCGGTCATCGCGATCTTTTCGATCTCGTTCATCACTTTCTTTTTCCTCAAGGACGACGGGCTTTTCTACGCAATGGTCACGTCGGTCTTCCCGGAGCGTTACCACGACAACATCACCCGGGCGCTCGACTCCGTGACGGTACTGCTCGCCCGCTATTTTACGGGCATCCTCTCGGAGAGCCTGCTGCTGATGGTCATCATCTCGCTTACGATGATGGCCTTCGGGATGAAGGCGGCCGACGCCGCATTCATCGGGCTGGTGATGGGGGTGATGAACGTGGTGCCCTATGCCGGGCCGCTCATCGGCGGAATCATCTCGGTGTTCGTCGGTATCGTGACGCCGATCGGAGACCTTTCCGTCGGCCATACGGTGACGGTTATCGTCGGCTCGCTGCTGATCCTCAAGGGGCTGGATGACTTCGTCCTGCAGCCGACGCTCTATTCCGAGCGGGTGAAGGCCCATCCGCTCGAGGTTTTCCTCGTGATTCTCATTGCCGGGTCGCTGGCCGGTATCCTCGGCATGCTGCTGGCCATCCCCTCGTATACGGTCATCCGGGTCTTTGCCAAGGAGTTCTTCTCCCAGTTCCGGCTGGTCCGCAAACTGACTGAAAAGATCTGATGGCGGAGCAGAGGATGGAATGCGGGAACGCACCGCTCGCCGTGATCGAGGGGTGCGTGGAACACGGACGGCGGCTGGGGCGCGAACTGGGCTTCCCGACGGCCAATCTGTCGGTGCCCGACGACCTGGCGCTCGACGACGGAGTCTACCGCTCGCGCGTCGAGGTGGCGGGCCGTCGGTACGATGCGATGTCGAACCTGGGGCGCAACCCGTCGGTCGGGGGGACCGAACGGCGGCTGGAGACCCACATTTTCGGATTCGCGGGCGAACTCTACGGATGCCGCCTGCGGGTCGAGTTGCTGCAGCGGATCCGCGGCGAACGGAAATTCGCCTCGGTCGAGGAGCTCCGCTCACGGATCGAACAGGACCGCGAAGAGATATTGAAATCGATTAACGGATAACGCATATGTATTTGGATTTGACACTTCCCTACAAGGTGGCCGACATGTCGCTGGCCGAGTGGGGGCGCAAGGAGATCGAGATCTCCGAACACGAAATGCCGGGCCTGATGGCCGTGCGCCGCAAATACGGCCCGCAGAAACCGCTCAAGGGCGTGCGGGTGATGGGATCGCTGCACATGACGATCCAGACGGCCGTGCTGATCGAGACGCTCGTCGAGCTGGGCGCCGACGTGCGCTGGTGCTCGTGCAACATCTTCTCGACGCAGGACCATGCCGCTGCGGCCATTGCCGCTGCGGGCGTTCCGGTATTTGCCTGGAAGGGAGAGACGCTGCCCGAGTACTGGTGGTGTACGGCCATGGCCCTCTCGTTCCCCGGAGGCAAGGGACCGCAGCTGATCGTGGACGACGGCGGCGATGCCACGCTGCTCATCCACAAGGGTTACAAGGCCGAGAACGATGCCGCGACGCTCGATGTCGCGCCCTCGTCCTACGAGGAGGAGGTGATTCTCGGCACGCTGCGCGAACTGCTCGGCGAAGATCCCGACAAGTGGCACCGCACGGTAGCCGAGTGGCGCGGCGTGAGCGAGGAGACCACGACGGGCGTGCACCGGCTCTACCAGATGCAGGCAGCCGGCGAGCTGCTCGTTCCGGCCATCAACGTGAACGACTCGTGCACGAAGTCGAAGTTCGACAACCTCTACGGCTGCCGCGAGTCGCTGGCCGACGGCATCAAGCGCGCTACGGACGTGATGATCGCCGGCAAGGTGGTTGTCGTCTGCGGCTACGGCGACGTAGGCAAGGGTTGCGCCCGTTCGATGCGTTCGTACGGCGCCCGGGTGATCGTTACGGAGATCGATCCGATCTGCGCGCTGCAGGCCGCCATGGAGGGCTTCGAGGTGAAGACCGTCGAGAGCGCGCTCGCCGAGGGCAACATCTACGTCACCTGCACGGGCAACTGCGACATCATCACCCTCGAGCACATGGAGCGGATGCGCGACCAGGCGATCGTCTGCAACATCGGCCATTTCGACAACGAGATCCAGATGGCGCGTCTCGAGGCTTCGGATGCCGTGAAGACCAACATCAAACCGCAGGTGGACAAATACACCTTCCCCGACGGTCACTCGATCTTCGTGCTGGCCGAAGGCCGTCTGGTGAACCTCGGCTGTGCCACGGGACACCCGTCGTTCGTCATGTCGAACTCCTTCACGAACCAGTGCCTGGCGCAGATGGAGCTCTGGCAGAAGAATCTGGAGGTGGGCGTCTACCGCCTGCCGAAGCACCTCGACGAGGAGGTGGCCCGGCTGCACCTGGACAACCTGGGCGTCGAACTGACGCACCTGACCCGTAAGCAGGCCGACTACATCGGCGTGCCCGAAGAGGGCCCTTACAAGGCAGAGCACTACCGCTATTGACCGGCGGTCCTGTCCGACAGCTGCAGTCCGGGCAGGTGAATCCATATTGCGGCGCGGGTCCTGCAAGGGATCTGCGCCGTTTTTTGCGGGATGCCCGTCCGGTAAACATCTTTCGGAAACATCTTTCCGGGGGAACAGCTTTCCCGTAACTCCCCCCCCCCTCTCGTGAAACGCCCCGCTCGACTTTCTCTTTGCGGAAAGCGAAAAGGCCCCGGAAGCCGAGCTCCCGGGGCCTTTTGCATCGGATGCCGGGGATCAGTATCCGAAGATCTCCTCCTGCGAGACGGTGCGGATCGGACCGAGCGTCTTGAGGTAGTTCAGGTCGAGGTTCTTGATGTCGCCTAAAATGCCGTAGGTGTAGGGACGGCCCTTGACCCACTGCTGCTGTGTGGCCTTCACGTCGTCGAGCGTCATTGCCTGCACCTTTTCGAAGATCTGGCGGTCGCGGTCCTCCGTGAGGCCGAGCTGGCGCAGCGAGAGGTAGGAGTTCAGCACATGGGCGCCCGTGGTGCGCTGGGTGCGCAGGCGGGTGAGGATGGCCTCCTTGGCGATCTGGAAGGCAGCTTCCGATTCGGGCATCTGGTTGATGATCTCGTCGAATGCCTCGATGGCGGTCTGCATCTTGTCGTTCTGTGTGGCAATGAAGGCGATGTAATTGTAGTTGTCATCGGCGAACCAGGGCTCTCCGATCCATGCCTGGGCCGTATATGCCAGACCGCGGGCCTCGCGCATCTCCTGGAAGCAGATCGAGTTCATGCTGCCGCCGAAATACTCGTTGTAGAGCGTGATGGCGGGATCGTTCTTTACGTCGAACAGCTCGCCGCGGTTCGAGAACTGCAGGTAGTAGAGCTGGTTGGCGTCGTACTGGGCCAGCACGACGCTGCTCTTGTCGGTGAGCTGTCTTTTCGGGTAGCTCTTCTCGAGCGGCGTAAGCACCTCGGCCACCTTGTGGTACTCGGCAATGCCGGCCTTGACCTGCTCCTCGCTCATCGGACCGTAGTAGAGCACCTCGTGCTGTTTGTTCATCAGGTCACGGACCGCGGCGATCAGCTCCTCCGATCCGAGTGCCGAGAGCGCTTTGTTCGAGAGGGTAGTCCGCTTGATGTACTCCTCGCCGTAGAACATGTAGCGCTGCAGGGCTGCGAAATTCCGACCCTGGTTGAGCTTGGCATCGGCTCGCGACTTGATCAGGTCCTGCTTGAGGTTTTCGAGGATGGCCTCGTCGGCCACGGCCCCGGCGATCAGTCCCTCGACGATCTCCATTGCCCGGGGCATGTTCTCGCTCAGTCCCGAGATCGAAATCGTGCTCTGGTTGCTGCCGGCTCCCATCGAGAACGAGCAGGCGATGTCGTACATCTCCGAGGCGATCTGCTCGGCCGTCATGGACCCGGTGCCCAGATAACTCAGGTAGTTGAAGGCCAGCGCAAGGGCGGGGTCGTTCTCCGTACCCGTATCGAAGACGTAGTTCAGCGTGAAGATGTCGTTCAGTTCGTTCTTCTTGTAGAGGACGTGGATGCCGTCGCGGACGTCGAACTGGGCCATATCCTTCTGGTAATCGACGAAGACGGGTTCGATGGGCGTCACCTCCGACTGCTGGATCTGGGTGAGGAAGGCGCTCTGCTGGTCGCGGTTCGTGGCGATCGGCGTGATCTTCGGGGCGGCGATCTTCTGCACGCTCTTGTCCTCGCCCTCGCGCTTGAAGACGATGACGTAGCTGTTTTCAGCAAGGTATTTGTTCGCCCACTCCACGACGTCCTGCTTGGTGATCTTCTCCATGCGGTCGAGCTGTGCCACCTCGTCGGCCCAGTCGGTGCCGGCGATGAACGACTGCACGTACATGTCGGCCCGCGAGCTGTTGTCCTCGAGGGCGCGCATCATGTAGAGCTTGAAGTTGTTGATCGATGCTTCGATGAGCTTTTCGTCGAAGTCGCCCGAACGGAGCTTGGCCACCTCCGCGAGAAGCAGGTCGCGGACCTCCTCGAGCGACTGCCCGGCCTTGGGCCTGCCGCCGAGGATGAACGAACTGTAGTCGGGCTGTCCCGAGTAACCGCCGTAGGCGCCGAGCACCTTCTGCTGCTGGTTCAGATCGAGGTCGATCAGCCCGGCCTGTCCGTTGTTGAGGATGGCGCCGGCGATCTGCGCCACGTCGTTGCTGTCGGTCGAGGTTCCCGGCAGGCGCCATCCGAGCAGGACGTTGGCGGCCTCCAGACCGTAGACCTCGCGCACGACGGGCTCGGTGATCGGCTCCTCGGGCTGGAACTCGAGCTTCGGCAGGTTCTCGTTGGGCACCATGTCGCCGAAGTACTTGTCGATCGTGGCGATCACCTCGTCGGGATTCAGGTCACCCGAGAGGCAGATGGCCATGTTGTTGGGCACGTAGTAGGTCTTGTGGTAGTTCTTGACGTTGGTGATCGAGGGGTTCTTCAGGTGCTCCTGCGTCCCGAGCACGGTCTGCGTGCCGTAGGGGTGGTGGGGGAAGAGTGCGGCGTCGAGGGCTTCCCACATCTTGCGGCTGTCCTGCGTGAGCGACATGTTCTTCTCCTCGTAGATGGTCTCCAGCTCGGTGTGGAACCCGCGGATCACGGGATTGCGGAAGCGGTCGGCCTCGATCTTCGCCCAGTTCTCGACCTCGTTCGAGGGGATGTCCTCGACGTAGACGGTCATGTCCTGCGACGTGTAGGCGTTGGTGCCGTTGGCGCCGATGGCGGCCATCAGCTTGTCGTATTCGTTCGGAATCGAGATCTTCGAGGCTTCGTAGCTGATCGAGTCGATACGGTGGTAGATCGCCGCACGCTCGGCCTCGTCCGTCGTCTGACGGTAGGTCTCGAAGAGCTGCTCGATCTCGTCGAGCAGCGGTTTTTCGGCCTCGTAGTCCGAGGTGCCGAAATTCGGCGTACCCTTGAACATCAGGTGCTCGAAATAGTGCGCCAGACCGGTGGTTTCGGCCGGGTCGTTCTTGCCGCCGACGCGGACGGCGATGTAGGTCTGGATGCGGGGCGTCTCCTTATTGACGCTCATGTAGACCTTCAGTCCGTTCGGAAGGGTGTAGATCCGCGTCTTCATCCGGATCGCCCGGTACCGTTTCGTACTTGTACCTGCTGCACGACGAGGCGAGCAGAGCCATGACGACGGTTGCGAGTAAGAGGAGTCTTTTCATGGGCAGTTATGGTTAAATGTTGGAAAATGTCGTTGCGAACCACTCCTTGACGGCCGGGAAGGTGTCGGCGAAGATGTGGACGAGGATGCCGATCGAGGCGATGAGCTTGACGCCTGTCCCGACGATGAACGAGAGGAACGACCCGAAACCGACGAGCAGGGCCTTGGCCCGCTCGTCGCGGTTGTTGATCAGTTCGCCGATGACGGCTCCGAGGAACGGCCCGAGGATAATCCCGATGGGCGGCAGGAAGAAGAACCCGACGAATACCCCGACGGTGGCGCCGATCGATCCGGCGCGTGAGCCGCCGAAGCGTTTGGTCATCCAGGCCGGGAGCACGTAGTCGGCCACGCTGACCGCGATGCAGACGGCCAGCCAGATCCAGAGCGCCGAGGCGCTCATCTGCGAATAGGAGGTGAAGTAGGCGCAGAGCAGACCTCCGTAGCTGAGCAGCGTGCCGGGGAGGGCCGGAACGATGCAGCCCGCGATACCGAGTATGGCGAGCAGGAAGGCGCATATCGAAAGTACGACGTCCATATCGTGATGAATGGCCGTGCGGCCGCGGGACCGCACCGTAATGACAAAGGTATGCAAATTAAATGAAAAATCTCCCTTTCGGAGGGAGATTTTTGTCTGTCCGGCCGCTGCGTGGCGTCCGTTCGGATTACTTGACGAGCCGGTTGGTCTCCGTGTCGGGGAAGATCACCCACGGACGGAACTGCTTGGCGTCCTCGAAATCCATCAGTGCGTAGGAGGCGATGATCACGACGTCGCCCACCTGCACCTGCGCGCTGCGGCGCCGTTGAGGCAGATACAGCGCTGCCGCGCTCTCCCTTGATGATGTAGGTTTCGAACCGTTCGCCGTTGTTGATGTCCATGATCTGGACCTTCTCGCCCTCGATCATGTTGGCGGCCTCGAGCAGCGCCTCGTCGATGGTGATGCTGCCGACGTAGTTCAGATTGGCCTGCGTGACGGTCACGCGGTGAATCTTCGATTTGATGACTTCGATCTGGAATTTCATTATCGGATGCGGATGTTGTCGATTAAACGGATTTCGCCGGCCTGCACGGCGATGCAGCCCTGGATGCGTTCCGAGTCGCTCCACGAGGCGACCTCCTGCATCGTGAGGGCATCGACCGACTGGTAGTAGATGACCTTCAGCAGCGGGTTGCGCTCGACCTCCCCGACGACCCACTCCTTCAGGCGGTCGGGCGTCAGCTCGTGCGAGAGCTCCACGGCGTGCTGCAGCGTGGCGTAGATGTGCGGTGCGGCGGCACGGTGTGCGGCATCGAGGAGCGTGTTGCGCGACGAGAGGGCCAGCCCGTCCTCACCGCGGACGATCGGGCACTCGACGATCTCGACCGGCAGGGCCAGCTGACGGACCATGGTCTTGATGACGGCGATCTGCTGGAAATCCTTTTCGCCGAAGTAGGCGCGGGCCGGGCGGACGATGTCGAACAGGCGGCTTACGACCTGAGCCACGCCGTTGAAGTGTCCCGGGCGCGTGGCACCCTCCATGACCTTGTCCACCTGCCCGAAATCGAAGACGCGGGTGTCGGGCTCGGGGTAGATCTCCTCGACCGACGGCATCAGCACGAAGTCGGCTCCGGCCTCGGCGAGCAGCCGCTCGTCGGCTTCGGGGGTTCGGGGGTAGTTGCGCAGGTCGTTCTTGTCATTGAACTGCGTAGGATTCACGAAGACGCTCACCACCACGGTGGCATTCTCCCTGCGGGCGCGTTCGACGAGCGAGCGGTGGCCGGCGTGGAGCGCGCCCATCGTCGGCACGAAGCCGATTCCCGACTGCTCCGTTCGGTCGAGCTCCGCGCGAAGCTCCCTGACGTTGGTAAATACTTTCATCCTTGTGCTTGAAACGATTGCGGGGCAAAGGTAGAAATAACCCCTGACAAAACGAAGAAAAATAGTGAAAAAGTGCGCGGCCTCTCCCCGGGCGCGTGTGCGGGCAATGTTTTTTTCGTATCTTTGACGGAACGTACAAACCAAATTCATGAAACGTATAATTACCATTGCATCCATGACATGCGCTATCTCCGCGCTGACCTCGTGCGGCGACACCGCCGGGGCCGACGCACCGTGGATCGTCGATCGCTTCGACGACATCAAGGTCATCCGCTACGAAGTGCCCGGATTCGACGAGCTTCCCCTTCGCGAGAAGGAGCTCATCTACTACCTGGCCGAGGCTGCCAAGAGCGGCCGGGACATTCTCTACGACCAGAACTGCCGCATGAACCTTCCGGTCCGGCGGACGCTGGAGGTCGTCTATGAGAACTACACCGGCGACCGCACGGCCGCCGAGTGGAAGGCGCTCGAGAAATACCTCAAGAAGGTGTGGTTCGCCAACGGCATCCACCACCACTATTCGAACGACAAGTTCCGCCCCGAGTTCACGGAGGGCTACCTGCTCGACGTCATCGAGACGATTCCCGAGGAGCGCTTCGGCGAGCTGAACGCCCTGCGGGGCGATGTCTGCCGGGCGATCTTCGACCCGACGCTCTATCCGACGCGGCTCAACCAGACGGACGGCGAGGACCTGCTGCTCACCTCGTCGAGCAACTACTACTCGGGGGTGAATCAGGCCGAGGCCGAGGCCTTCTATGCCGGGATGGCCGCCGCTGCCGGCAACGATCCCGAGCCGATCTCCTACGGTCTGAACTCGCAGCTGGTGAAGGATCCCGCCTCGGGGACGCTCAGCGAGCGTACGTGGCGCGTCGGCGGCATGTACTCGCCGGCGATCGAGCGTGTGGTCTACTGGCTCGAGAAGGCCGGGTCGGTGGCCGAGGGTCCGCAGAAGGAGAACATCGCCGCCCTGATCTCCTATTATAAGAGCGGCGACCTGAAGGAGTTCGACCGCTACAACATCGGCTGGGTGCGCGACACGGTTTCGAACGTCGATTTCGTCAATGGCTTCATCGAGACCTACGGCGACCCGCTCGGCTACAAGGCTTCGTGGGAGGCCAACGTCAATTTCATCGACTCGACGGCCTGCCACCGCACGGAGGTCATCTCGTCGAATGCCCAGTGGTTCGAGGACCATTCGCCCGTCAATCCGGCCTACCGCAAGAAGGAGGTCAAGGGTGTCTCGGCCAAGGTCATCACCGTGGCGATGCTCGGCGGCGACTGCTATCCTGCAACGCCGATCGGCATCAACCTGCCGAATGCCGACTGGATCCGCAAGGAGCACGGCTCGAAATCGGTAACCATCGACAACATCACCTATGCCTACGACCGTGCAGCCCACGGCAACGGCTTCGACGAGGAGTTTGTGCTGCGTGCCGAGGACCGCGAGCGGATGGACCGCTACGGCAAGCTGGCCGACGACCTGCACACCGACCTGCACGAGTGCCTGGGCCACGGATCGGGCCAGTTGGCTCCGGGTGTCACCGGCACCGAGCTGCGCAGCTACGGATCGACGCTCGAGGAGGCGCGGGCCGACCTGTTCGGCCTCTATTACCTCGGCGACCCGAAGATGGTCGAGCTGGGTCTCGTGCCGTCGTTCGACGTGGCCAAGGCGGGTTATGCCAACTACATTCTCAACGGACTGATGACCCAGCTGGCGCGCATCGAGCCGGGCAAGAACGTCGAGGAGTCGCACATGCGCAACCGCAAGCTGATTGCCGAGTGGTGCTACGAGCGCGGCAAGTCCGACAACGTGATCGAGTGGGTGAAGCAGGACGGCAAGACCTATGTCGTGGTCAATGACTTCGAGAAGCTGCGGTCGCTCTTCGGCGAGCTGCTGTGCGAGATGCAGCGCATCAAGTCCGAAGGCGACTACGAGGCGGGCCGGGATCTGGTCGAGCGCTACGGCGTGAAGGTCGATCCGACGCTCCATGCCGAGGTGCGCGAGCGTTATGCCGCACTGGGCATCGAGCCTTACGGAGGCTTCGTGAATCCCGAGTACGAGCTGGTCGAGCAGGACGGCAAGATCGTCGATGTGAAGATCTCCTATCCGAACAACTACGTGGAGCAGATGCTCGGCTATTCGCGCGACTATTCGTTCCTGCCCAACGTCAATTGACCTTCGGGGCGTGCAACGCCGATACCGGTCCCGGCTGCGCCGAAACGCGGCCGGGACCGATTGTTTCTGCCGCGGGGAGATCTGCCGACCTGCAGCGGCCGGGATTTCCGGAACATGCAAGGCGGGGTGCCGTCCGTCGGACAGCACCCCGCCTTGTATCAGAAGCCGCCTCGCAGAGCCGGCAGTCTCGGGTTGCGGTTACTCCACAACCTCTTCGAACTGGTCTTTGCCGACGCCGCAGAGCGGGCAGACCCAATCCTCGGGAATCTCTTCGAAAGGCGTTCCGGGTGCGATGCCGCCTTCCGGATCGCCTGCTTCGGGATCATAAATCCATTCGCATACGGTGCAACGATACTTTTTCATCTTCTTGTTTTTGATTAGGTGTTGTTGATTGTCGATTCCAAAATTCATGCCCCCCCCCCCTTCGGGCCTCTTTTCCGTCGGCCCCCCGTTTGATGGTTCTTGCCTACATCTTTTCGCCCTCCGCCGGTTCCCGATGCCCCTTTTCTCCGGCTTCGCGGGCCCTCTCTTCGGCCTCCACCTCGATCTCCTCCTCGTCGATGCGGTTGCCTCCGGGCGGCATCAGCTCGGCCACGAGGCGGTCGGCGTCGGAGCACGAGACGTAGACGCGCTCCTCGTAGATGTCGGTGATCTCGACGAAGTTCTTCCACTCCGAGGCGTAGAGTTTCACGCGGTCGAAACGGCGCAGGTCGAGGAACCGGCCGTAGTATCCGAAGAAGCCGTAGCCTCCGAAGATCGGAACGAACCACTTCATGCGCTTGTTGTCCACACGGCGGACCGAGGCAATCTCGCTGCGGCGGATCTCGGTGATGTCGAGCAGGCAGCGGACCTCGACCGTCTCGTCCGTGACGACGATCTTGCGCGGGATCGACAGCGCCATCAGGGCGATCAGGGCCACGATGAACGACGTGAACCACGCCGAGAGGTAACCGCCTTCGTAGAGGTTGTAGAGCCCCCATCCCAGGCCGGCGAAGACGGCCAGGTAGACGATCGTCCAGTAGAGCGTCGTCCGGCTGAAGCGGTATTTGTAGATGGAGGTCATGGGTTATTCGGTGCAGCCGGCCGCTGCGGCACGCTCCTCTTCTGCGGCGAGCAGCGCCCCGGCGATGGTGAAATCCTCGGGAGTGGTGATCTTCAGGTTGCCGCGTTCGCCCTCGACCAGACATACGGGCGTTCCGTCCGCCTCGACGACCGAGGCGTCGTCGGTGAACGAGTCGAGGCGTTCCCTGTCGTAGGCGCGGCGGAGGAGGCATGCCTCGAAGATCTGGGGCGTCTGCACGATCCGCAGGCGGCTCCGGTCGATGATCCGCGACGGTTCTACCCCGGCCTCCGGCTCTCCGCTGCCGACGATCTCGCGGAACGAATCGACGGCCGCAACGACCGGGATGGCGGCTCCGTGGCGTGCGGCGGCCTTCACGACGCGGCGGATCAGCTCCTCGCTAGCCAGCGGACGCACGGCATCCTGCACGGCAATCAGTTCCGGCTGGCTCTGCAGGGCCTCTATGCCGCGCTTGACCGAGTCGAACCGCTCCTCGCCTCCGGCCGTTGTGCGGTGACGGGCCACGTCGAACCGTGCGGAGAGGTTGTTCCAGAAATCGATGTGGCTCTCGGGCAGGACGACGACAATCTCCGCGCCGGGAAGCGCCCGTGCGAAGCGGTTGATCGTGCGTCCCAGCACGGGCATCCCGCCCAGCAGCGCGAACTGCTTGGGCAGCGCCCCGCCGCAGCGCAGGCCGCGGCCTCCGGCCACGATGATGACAGCTGTCCGTTCCATGGTTCGGTTATTCCTTCTGCTTCGTCCCCCTCGGCTGCCGGAGCGGCTGCCGGGAGTACGAGCGAGTCGAGTTGCGTGATCCGCTCTTCGGGTTTTACCTCGCCGTTGAGCTCGGCCATGATGCGGTCGCGGACGAACTCGAACAGCGCGCGGTTCTCCTTCGAGATTGGTTCGGCCGGCTCCTGCGGCACCTTCAGCGGGTCGATCGGTTTGCCGTTCTTCCATATCCGGTAGTCGAGGTGCGGGCCTGTCGATGCTCCCGTCGAGCCGACGTAGCCGATCAGCTGGCCCTGCGACACGTGTGTGCCCACGGCGATGCCCTTGGCGTAGCCGCTCAGGTGGAGGTATCCGGTCTGCAGATTCCCGGGGTGTTTGATCTTCAGGGTGTTGCCTCCGCCTCCGCCCCAGCCCTTGAAGGTCACGACACCGTCGGCCACGGCGTGTACGGGCGTCCCTTTCGGGGCGGCGTAATCGACGCCCGTGTGGGGGCGGTAGACCTTGTAGATCGGGTGCTTGCGGGCATAGGTGAAGCGCGAGCTGATCCTCGTGTACTTGAGCGGGGCCTTGAGCAGCTGCTTGCGCAGGCTGGCTCCGTTGGCCTCCCAGTATTGGATCTTGCCGCCCTGACGGAACGGTATGGCGTAATACTCCTTGTCGCCCTGCGTGAACTTGGCACCCCAGATGCGGCCGATGCCCACCGATACCGAGTCGTCGATGAAGCGCTCGTCGTAGATCACCGTGAAGTGGTCGCCCTTCTGGATGCCGAAGAAATCGACCGTCCACTGGTAGATGTCTTCTATCTCGGCGGCCAGGGCGTAGGGCAGGTTCTGCTCCATGATGGCCCCCCAGAGCGAGGAGTTGATCACGGCGCTCTTCTTCGTGCGGCGCAGCGTGCAGGGCTTCTCGTCCTTGCGGACCGTCACCGAATCGTCGGCGAAGCCGAAGACGACATAGGCGGTGTTCGAGGTTTCGTAGGCCAGGTAGTCGAGGTGGGGCGTATTGAGCGAGTCCTCGTGGATGAAGACCGTGTACTTGTGGCCTGCGCGGATGTTCCGCAGGGGGAAGACGTCGGCCGAGGCCTTGTCGAGACGGTCCACCAGAACGGCCGAAACACCGTATCCATTGAGGATTTTGCCGAGTGTTTCACCCGAAGCCACCTCGCCCGTCTCGGTGCGGTAGTTGTCCGCATCGATGCCGTAGAGCAGGTTCCGGGGCTCGGACTCCTCCCGGTTTTCGGTTGCGGACTCCTGGCTGCCGGTCCGGTTGCAGGCGCCCGCTGCGAGGAGCAGGGCGCATATGGTTGTCAGTCGTATTGTTTTCATCATAGTGCACAAAAGTAGGAAAAAATGGGATAATATCGAATCTTCCGGGCTCTTTTGTGCGAAGTTTTCGGAGTTTGGGGACTTTTGTTTTGGAAACCCCGAAAAAATCACTATCTTTGAACGATTTATATTCTAATCGGTTCTACGATGCTCAAATGCCTGCTCGCCCCCGTGGCCATGCTCTATAAAGCGGGAGTGACGTTCCGTCACCGTCTGTTCGACTGGGGGATCCTCAAGAGCGAGCGGTTCGACGTGCCTGTCATCTGCATCGGCAACATCACCGTCGGCGGCACGGGCAAGACTCCGATGGCCGAGATGGTGCTCGACTACATGTCGCAGTTCCATCGTGTGGCGCTCATCTCGCGCGGCTACGGCCGCCGGACGAAGGGTTATCTCGAGGTGCGGGCCGACGCGCACTACCGCGACGTGGGCGACGAACCCCTGCAGATCAAGCTCAAGTTCCCGGAGGTTGTGGTTGCGGTGTGCGAGAAGCGTGCGGAGGGCATCCGCCGTCTGCTGGCCGAGCATCCGGAGATCGACCTCGTGGTGATGGACGACGGGTTCCAGCACCGCTATGTGGAGCCGAAGATCAACATCGTGATGATCGACGCCACGCGCCCCGTGCAGCACGACAGGATGCTGCCCGCGGGATCGTTGCGCGACCTGCCCGAGCAGTTGCACCGGGCCCACTACTTCATCGTCACGAAGTGTCCCGAGCGGATGGCGCCGATCGACCGGCGGATCCTGCGCAAGGTGCTCATCCAGGTGGCCTACCAGCGGGTCTATTTCACCCGCTTCGAGAGTTTCATGCCCCAGCCGCTCTACGGCGACGAGGCGCCGGGCGAGCCGCTCAAGTACGGGCAGCGCGTCATCGCCCTCTCGGGCATCGGCAATCCGGGCCCCTTCCTCCAGACCCTGCGCGGGCAGTACGACGTCGTGGCGGAGATGACGCTCGACGATCACCATGTCTACAAGGTGCGCGACATGAATGCCCTCGAGGCCCAGCTGGCCAAGTATCCCGATGCGGCGATCGTCACCACAGAGAAGGATGCCGTCAAGATGACCAACCGCGCGAAGGTGCCGCAGGCCGTGCGCCGCGCGCTCTACTACCAACCGATCAATATTTCGTTCATAGAGGATTCGGCAACGGATTTTCTGCAAAACTCGAAGAAGATGTTAGAGGAAATTAAAAAGACCGCCGCCTTCCTGCGCGAGGCCACGCACGATTACGCCCCCGAGGTGGGTATCGTGCTCGGCACCGGCCTCGGAGGCTTCGCCGACGGGATCTCGACCCGTTACGCCATCGACTACAAGGATATTCCCGGATTCCCCGTTTCGACCGTCGAGGGGCATCGCGGGCGGCTGATTTTCGGCGAGGTCGAAGGCCGCCGCGTCGTGGCCATGCAGGGCCGGTTCCACTATTACGAAGGCTACTCGATGCAGCAGGTGACCTTCCCGATCCGTGTCATGCAGCAGCTGGGCATCCGCTTCCTGTTCGTATCGAACGCATCGGGCGGCATCAACACCTCGTTCCGCACGGGCGACCTGATGGTCATCACCGACCACATCAACCTGATGCCCAATCCGCTCATCGGCCCCAACCTTGCGGAGCTCGGCCCCCGCTTCCCGGACATGCACAACTGCTACGACCGGGATCTGATCGCCGCCGCCACGCGCATTGCCGGGGAGGAGGGTATCAAGCTCCAGTACGGCGTCTATGTGGGCGGTACGGGCCCGACGTTCGAGACGCAGGCCGAATACCGCTATTTCAAGGCCATCGGCGGTGACGCTGCGGGCATGTCCACGGTCCCCGAGGTGATTGTGGCACGGCATATGTCGGTTCCCGTCTTCGGGGTCTCGGTCATCACGAACTGCGGCCTCTCGGACGAAGTGGGCGACCATGAGGACGTGCAGCGGCAGGGGCGCCGTGCCGGTGCGAAGATGGAGGTGTTGTTCCGGCGCATGATTCAAAACCTGTAACGATTATGGTAAACAAGGTAATACTGGTAGGCAACGTGGGCATCGACCCCGAGGTCCGTACGCTCGAGGGCGGTGCGAAGGTGGCCCGCATCCGGCTGGCCACGACCGAGCGGCTCTACGACCGCGCGTCGAACGAGACGAAGGAGCACACCGAGTGGCACACGATCACGCTGTGGCGCGGTCTGGCCGACGTTGTGGACCGCTACGTGCGCAAGGGTACGCAGCTCTACATCGAGGGGCGCCTGCGGACGCGCGAATGGATGGACAAGGACAACAACAAACGCTATACGACCGAGATCCTGGCCGATACGATGAACCTGCTCGGACGCCGCAGCGACAATCCCGCTTCGGACGCCGCCCCGGCATACGGGGCAGCCGGCGGTTACGGGCAGCAGCCCGCCGGGGGATTGTCCGCAGGCTACCGCCCGCAGGGCGGCTACGGGCAGCCGGCCCCGGCGCAGCAGCCGGCGGCTCAACCGACCCCGCAGCCTGCACCGCCGGCCGACGATCCGGACGATCTGCCGTTCTGACCGTCCGCCGCTGGCGTCTTTTGGAAAAACCGATCCCTGCGATCGGTTTTTTTCTGCCCGGCGGCATTGCGGATCCCCTCTCCGTTGTTGCGCGATCTGGAGCGGTTGGAACCGGTGTTCCGCAGGGTCTGTCCCGAGGCTCCGCCTGTCGGTTCCGTACACGGATCTGCCCATAGGGTAGGGAGGCTGTTGCGAAATCCGCGGATTGTTCGTATCTTCGTTTGTCCGGTGCGCCGGCCGGTTCCCTGCTGCGGGATTCCGGGCCGGGGCCGGCCGTATGACCAACGATTCGAGCACATGAAGAAGATTGTCAATCCGTGGCGGGGCATGGAGGGATACCGATGTTTCGGTTGTGACCCGCACAGCGAACGGGGCCTCCGCATGGAGTTTTACGAAGAGGGCGAGCAGATCGTCTGCCGCTGGCATCCGCGCCCGGAGTTTCAGGTGGGTGAATACGCTGCATGGCGGTATCCAGGCGACGCTGGCCGATGAAATCAGCAGCTGGGTCGTCTTCCGCAAGTTCCAGACCAGCGGCGTCACTTCCCGCATGGAGGTGCGCTACCACAAGCCGATCCATACCACCGACGAGTACATCGACCTGAAGGCCTCGGTCGTCAGCCGGCGGCGCAACCTGGTGGAGATCGCCGTCCGGATCTTCGACTGCCGCGGCGAACTCTGTACCGAGGCTGTCTGCCTCTATTTCCTCTTCCCGAAGGAGCGGGCGCAGCGAGAGTTCCACTTCTGCGACTGCGGGGTCGAGGAGTGCGGTGACGGCGCTGCCGCACCGGAGACCGCGGACAAATAGCCTCCTCCTCCGTGCCGGCACCCTGTTGTGCGTTGTGAAAAACCGGGCCGCATCCCTGAAGGGTGCGGCCCGGTCCGTTTGCGTATCATGCGGCGGTCACTCCCGGTCGAGCCGGTACTGCACGCATTCGATGCCGACGCGGCGCAGGAGGTCGAGCCCCTCCTCCGAGCGGTAGTCGTCCGAGTAGACGACGCGCCGGATACCGGCCTGGATGATCAGCTTCGAACACTCGATGCAGGGCGCTGCGGTGATGTAGAGCGTCGAGCCGTCGCAGTTGTTGGCCGACTTGGCAACCTTCGTGATGGCGTTGGCCTCGGCGTGGAGCACGTAGGGCTTGGTCCGCCCCGTCTCGTCCTCGCAGATGTTCTCGAATCCCGACGGCGTTCCGTTGTAGCCGTCCGAGATGATCATCTTGTCCTTGACGATCAGTGCCCCGACCTTGCGGCGCACGCAGTATGAATTCTCGGCCCAGATGGCGGCCATGCGCAGGTAGCGCAGGTCCAGCTGCCGTTGTTTCTCCTCCTGATAGCCCATCGCGTCGTTGTTTTTGTATTCAGCCTCCGGCGGAAAGGGTCGCTACAGCCCCTTTCCGTGGCAGTTCTTGTACTTCTTGCCGCTGCCGCAGGGACAGGGGTCGTTGCGGCCTACCTTCTTCTCGACATGCACCGGCATGGGTTTCGACTTCTCCTGCTGTCCGGCCTGTGCGGCGGCCTGCATGCGCGAAGCCTGCAATTTGTTTACGTCCACCTTGGCGCGGCGCTCGCGCTCGGCCTGCAGCCGGGCGCGCTCCTGCTGCTGGCGCTGCATCTCCTCGGGGGTCTGCTCCCGCACGGGGATGTAGGCCTTGTTCAGGATGGCGAGTACCTCGCGGTTTACCTTGACGAGCATCTTCGAGAAGAGCCCGAACGATTCGAACTTGTAGATCAGCAGCGGGTCCTTCTGCTCGTAGGTGGCGTTCTGCACGCTCTGGCGCAGGTCGTCCATCTCGCGCAGGTGCTCGCGCCAGGCGTCGTCGATCGTCGTGAACATCACCACCTTCGAGAAGACCTTGAAGATCTCCGCGCCGTCCGTGTCGCGGCACTTGCGCAGGTTCACCGGCACGTTGTAGCCCAGATGCCCGTCGGTGATCGGGAAGTAGATGTTCGAGTCGAGCTGGTCCTTGCGGTCCTCGTAGACGCGCTCCATCACCGGACGCACGGTGTCCGCCACGGCCTTCGCGCGGCGGGCGTAGGTCTCCTTGAGTGCCTTGACGATCGCCTCCGACAGCTCCTCGGGCTTGGCTTCCGCGTAGGTTGCCTCGTCCATCGGCAACTCGACGGCCACCTGGCGGATCAGCTCCATGCGGAAGTCGTCGTATTCGATGCCGCGGTTCTCCTCCACGAAGTTGTCGGCGAAGTCGTACATGATGTTGTTCAGGTCGATCTCGATGCGTTCGCCGTAGAGTGCATGGCGGCGGCGCGTGTAGATTACCTCGCGCTGCGAGTTCATCACGTCGTCGTACTCGAGCAGCCGCTTGCGGATGCCGAAGTTGTTCTCCTCGACCTTCTTCTGCGCGCGCTCGATGGCCTTGGTCATCATGCCGGCCTGGATCACCTCGCCCTCCTTCAGACCCATGCGGTCCATCATCGCGGCGATGCGGCCCGAGCCGAACAGACGCATCAGGTCATCCTCGAGCGAGACGAAGAACTGCGACGATCCGGGGTCGCCCTGACGTCCGGCGCGGCCGCGCAGCTGGCGGTCCACACGGCGGCTTTCGTGGCGCTCCGTACCGATGATCGCCAGACCTCCGGCTGCCTTCACTTCGGGCGTGAGCTTAATGTCGGTACCACGGCCGGCCATGTTGGTGGCGATGGTCACCTGACCCGAGCGTCCGGCTTCGGCCACGACCTGGGCCTCCAGCGCGTGCTGCTTGGCGTTGAGCACGTTGTGCTTGATGCCGCGCAGCTTGAGCATGCGGCTCAACAGCTCCGAGATCTCGACCGACGTCGTACCGACCAGCACCGGACGGCCCTGGCCCACGAGCCGCACGATCTCCTCGATCACGGCGTTGTACTTCTCGCGCTTGGTCTTGTAGACCAGGTCCTGACGGTCGTCGCGGATCACCGGACGGTTCGTCGGGATCACCACGACGTCGAGTTTGTAGATGCTCCAGAACTCCGATGCCTCCGTCTCGGCCGTACCGGTCATGCCTGCCAGCTTGTGGTACATGCGGAAGTAGTTCTGCAGCGTGATGGTGGCGAAGGTCTGCGTGGCGGCCTCGATCTTCACGTGCTCCTTGGCCTCGATGGCCTGGTGCAGGCCGTCCGAGTAGCGGCGTCCGTCGAGGATACGTCCCGTCTGCTCGTCCACGATCTTCACCTTGTTGTCCATGACCACATACTCCACGTCCTTTTCGAACATGGCGTAGGCCTTCAGCAGCTGGTTCACCGTATGCACGCGCTCCGACTTGATCGAGTAGTCATTGATCACGGCGTCGCGCTTCTGCGCCTTCTCCTCGGCCGAGAGGTCGCTCTTCTCGAGCTCGGCTACCTCGGCGCCGATGTCGGGCAGCACGAAGAACCCGTCCTCCTTGAAGTATTTCGACAGCTCCTCGTGTCCCTTGTCCGTGAGTTCCACCGAGTTGAGCTTCTCGTCAATGACGAAGTAGAGCGGGTCGGTGATCTCGGGCATGCGGCGGTTGTTGTCCTGCATGTAGGTGTTCTCGGTCTTCTGCATCAGGGCCTTGATGCCCGGCTCGGAGAGGAACTTGATCAGCGGCTTGTATTTCGGCAGACCCTTGTGCACGCGGTAGAGCTTGATGCCTCCCTCCTCGGTCTTGCCCTCCGCGATGAGCTGGCGGGCCTCGGCCAGCAGCCCCGTGACGAAGTTGCGCTGGAGGTTGTAGAGGTGTTCGATCGAGGGCTGGTACTGCTCGAAGAGCTGGTCGTCGCCCTTGGGTACGGGACCCGAGATGATGAGCGGCGTACGGGCGTCGTCGATGAGCACCGAGTCGGCCTCATCGACGATGGCGTAGTGGTGCTTGCGCTGCACGAGGTCCTTGGGCGACGAGGCCATGTTGTCGCGCAGGTAGTCGAAGCCGAATTCGTTGTTCGTACCGAAGGTGATGTCGGCCATGTAGGCCTTGCGGCGCGCCTCGGAGTTGGGCTGGTGCTTGTCGATGCAGTCCACCGACAGGCCGTGGAACTGGTAGAGCGGGCCCATCCACTCGGAGTCACGCTTGGCCAGGTAGTCGTTCACCGTCACCAGGTGCACGCCCTTTCCGGCCAGTGCGTTGAGGAATACGGGCAGCGTGGCCACGAGGGTCTTTCCTTCGCCCGTCGCCATCTCGGCGATGTTGCCTTCGCGCTCGCGCTCACCGAGCTTCTTGGCCGGGTTCTTCTTGCTGCGCGTCAGCACCACGCCGCCGAAGAGCTGGCAGTCGTAGTGGATCATGTCCCACTTCAGGTCGTTGCCTCCGGCCATCCAGTGCGTGGCGTAGACGGCCTTGTCGCCGTCGATGGTCACGAAATCCTTCGTGGCGGCCAGCTCGCGGTCGAAGTCGTTGGCCGTAACCACGACCGTGTCGTTCTGAGCGAAACGGCGGGCCGTATCCTTCATCACGGCGAAGGCCTCGGGCAGGATCTCGTCGAGTTTGTCCTCGATCTTGTCGTCGATGCGCCGGGTCAGCTCATCGACCTCCTTCGAGATCTTCTCCTTCTCCTCGAGCGACGTCTCGGGCAGTTCGAGTTTGCCCTTGAGCTCGACGATGCGGGCCTCGTCCGCGGCGATGTAGTCGGCGATCTGCTTCTTGAGGTTCTGGCTGCGGGCGCGGAGTTCATCGTTCGAAAGCGCCTCGATCGTGGGGTAGACGGCCTTGATCTTCTCGACGTAGGGCTCGATCTGCTTGCGGTCCTTGTCGGCTTTCGAGCCGAAGACGGTCTTGATTAAACTTGCTAATATATCCATGTTGCGGTTTTGTTGTTTCGGTTTTTGTGCTAAATCCTACAAAAGTAATGATTTTCCCCGAAACAGCAAAATATTGCGGGGCGGATTCGCCTGTTCTCCGGGCGGTTTGCGGGTGTGTCGGGTGTGTGACGGGCGGATGCCGGCGGGTTGTCCTGCCCCTGCGGGGCGGATTACTCCTCCCGGGCCTGGCGGACGGCCTGCACGATGCGCCGGCCGACGGGGCATTCGGCACAGCGGCGGGCGTCGCAGTATTCGGTGGCGAGCTGGAGCAGCGCCTGCGATTCGAAGGCGTTGCGCACCGTGACGCCGGCATTCCGCCAGGCGCGGATGTAGCGGTTGTCCTCGGCCGGAAGACGTTCGAGCAGCGAGAGGGCGTTGTCGCGCAGCCGTTCGTCGCCCGTGTAGCTGCCGTAGGCGAACTGCAGCACGGCCACCAGGTTGATGCCGATGATGTTGGCCTTGAAGGAGCCGATGCGCTTGGGGCTTTCGTCGCCCGGGGCTCCGGGAATGTGGTGCGTGCGCCAGTAGGGTGAGGCTTCGATGCAGAAGAGGTTGCGTATGTCGCCCTCCGTGCGGCAGGCCATGGCGCGCGCCATGACGAATTCGTCCTGCGAGAAGAACTCGGCAGCCTGGGCCAGCCGCAGGACGGGGTGGTTGGCCGGGCGGATCTCGCCGAGCTCCCACGCCGAGGCGGGCATGGGCTCGATGCCGTATTTTGCGGCGAGGTATTCGAAGTTGCGCCGCAGTTCGAGCGTGTACTCGTCGTGGCGGTAGAGGTCGAGCAGCCCCGAGGCGCCGAAGAACATGGCTTCGACGGCGTGGCTTGCGCGGCGTTCGCGCAGGACGATCCTGTAGGGGACCCTCCGGGCCAGCGAGAGGTAGGCCTCCTGGTTCTGCCGGTCGCCCAGCGTGCGGAAGTAGAGCAGGTAGAAGGTCTGGTTCCAGTTGTCGTCGGCCTCCCCGCGGAGCGCATCGACGCGGCGGATCTTGCGCCCGAGTCGGTCGAAGAGCAGGGCGGTGAGCAGTTCGGTGCGCTGCAGGTCGCCCCGGCTGGCCAGATAGCCGCCGCAGGCGTAGCTGCCGGCCCCGGCCTCGAGGCGTCCGATCATGGTGCGCACGTCGTCCCGCTCCATCGGCTCAGAGCAGGTTGAGTTCGAGCATCGCCTCTTCGGACATCATGCTCTTGTCCCACACGGGATCGAACGTCAGAATGACGTTCACGGCCTTCACGCCGTGGACCTTGGCCACCTGCTGATTGACGTCCTCGACGAGCATGTCGGCCATCGGGCAGTTCGGGGCGGTGAGCGTCATGCGGATGTTGGCCGTACCGTCGGGCGTGAAGTCGATTTCGTAGATCAGCCCGAGGTCGTAGATATTGACCGGTATCTCCGGGTCGTAGATGTTTTTCAGCGTCAGGATGATGTCCTGTTCTACCTTGAGTATTTCCTGAGGTGTCATCGTGTTTCGTTCGTTTTGCTGGCATAGGCCAGTGCATACATCCGCATCTGCTTGACCATGGCGGCCAGTCCGTTGGCCCGCGTGGGCGAGAGGTTGGCCGAGAGCCCGATGGCGTCGATGAAATAGAGGTCCGTGTCGAGCACCTCCTGCGGCGTGCGTCCGTTCAGCACGCGGATCAGCAGCGCGATGATGCCCTTGGTGATGATGGCGTCGCTGTCGGCCGAGTAGTGGATGCGTCCCTCCTCAAGCCGGGCATCGACCCATACGCGGGACTGGCAGCCCGAGATGAGGTACTGCTCCGTGCGGTGTTCGGGGGCGATGGGCGGAAGCGTCTCGCTCAGACCGATCAGATAGTCGTATTTGTCGAGCCAGTCGTCGAATACCGAAAACTCCTCGATGATCTCCTCCTGTATCTTGTCCATGGTTGTGTGTGTTTGGTTCGTTTCAGAGATCGACGATCTCGGGAAGCACCTCGCCCTCCGAGGCGGCCGGCTGCGTGGCTCCCGCCAGCCGGGCGAGCGTCGGCGCCACGGCGGTCATGTCCACGCTGCGGCCGACATGCTGCTGTCCGGCCCCCGTGCCGTAGAAAACGAGCGGCACCTCGGTGTCGTAGCCGTACATCGAGCCTGACAGCGAGCGGCAGCGCTCCTGCTCCTCGATCCATCCCGGCATCAGGTTGAGGACGACGTCGCCCGAGCGGCGCGGGTAGAAGCTGTTCTGCATCCGCCGGGCATAGCCGCTGCCGAAGTAGCTCGAGCGCATGGCCGTGGCCGAGAGGGCGTGCGAAACGCCGCGGAACTGCATGGCGAAGATGGCCACCTCGTTCTGCACTTCGGCCAGGTTGAGCCCCCGTTCGTAGATCCGGTTGTGGTTGAGCCACACGCATTTGTCGTTGTAGGCCACCACCCAGTCGCCCGTGCCGTAGCGCACGTTGAGGAATCCGTTCACGATTACCTCGAACTGCCGGGCGTTGAAACGGTCGGTCTGCCGTCCTGCCATGTCGTAGGAGGGGCTGGTGCCGTGGTCCGAAGTGAGTACCACCGTGACGTTGCCCTTCTCGACCTGTGCGAAGAGGAAGGTCAGGAAGTCGGCCAGGTCACGGTCCAGGCGGTAGTACATGTCCTCGACCTCGATCGATTCGGGTCCGTAGGCCTCGGCGATGCGGCGCGAGGTGTCGAGACAGATGTTCAGCACGTCGGTCGTGCGGTCGGCGCCCAGTTTGCTCTGGGCGATGAGCTGCTTGGCCAGCCCCAGCACGGCGGTGTTGCCCGCCGGCGTGTAGAGCAGCCGTTCGTAGTCGTCGCTGAGTTCGAGCAGTCGCTCCGGCCGGGTCTGCTCCTGCCGTTCGCGGCCCCGTTTTTCGGGGAAGACGACGTCGTTGCAGCGGTTGTTGATGTAGCGGTCGCGTGCCAGGAGCGGCCGCCACTCGGGCGAGATGTAGGAGAGGTTGTAGCGTTCGTCGTTGCTGTGGTCGATCCATTCGGGGACTTCCGGGGCGTAGTATGCCGAGGTGGTCCAGTCGCAGCGCGTCGGCTCGAGCCAGTATGTTTCGCCGCCGTGTCCGGCCATCACCACGGCCGACATCGCCTCGGCGGCTACCGTGGCCGTCCGGCTCTCGGGGTGGTGCTGGCGCAGGGTTTCGCCGAGCGTCGGGGCGATGAGTTGGTAGGCGCCCGGGCCCCGGTCGCCGTCGATCAGGCCGATGCTGCGGTTGGAGGTATAGTCGATCCAGCGGGCGCCGATCACCCCGTGGGTCGAGGGCATGGCCCCCGTCGAGAGGGTGGCCAGCGCGACGGGCGTCGTGGTCTGCTGGAAGTCGTAGCGGCAGTCGGTGTAGACCGTGCCGCCGTCGGTCAGACGTCGGAAACCGCCCTCTCCGAAGTTGGCGGCATAGCGGTTGAGGTCTTCGGCGCGCATCGATCCCACGACGATCTGCACGATCAGGCGCGGGGGTTCTGCGGCGAAGGTCTGGAGAGCCCCGAAGAGGGCTATGGCGGAGAGAACGAGTGTGCGTTTCATGGCTTGGTCAAAATGCGGGCGCAAATTTACGAATTTATTTCGATACATCTTCGGAAATATGCCGCTTCGGATTGAAAATCGATTTGGGGCAGCGCCGCGATCCGCTCCAGTTGGCGGAGGCAGAAGGTGCGGTGGGCGGCGCTTCGTGGATCGTGGGGACGGTGGGCGGCGGCCGCCACGACGGCCTCGACCTCCGGCAGCAGGCGGCGGGCCTCGTCGGTGAGCACCGAGCCGGCGAACCGCTCCCAGATGTAGTCGATGGCCTGCCGGGCGGGGTGCACCAGGTCGTCGGCATAGAAGCGGTAGTCGCGCAGGTCGTCGGTGAGGATCTCGAAGGCGGGGAAGTACTCCGCCTGCCGCGGGTGCCGGGCCAGGAGCTCCTCGATGGCCACACGCAGCGTCGCCTTGCTTGCGGCGTTGCCGGCGAGCCCGTCGCCGAGGTGGCGTACCGGGCTGACGGTCAGCAGTACGCCTTTGCCCGCCAGCGGCCCTTCGAGCAGTGTCGAGACTGCATCGGCGACCTCTCCGACCGAAAGCCTCCGCCGGCGGAACTCCGCGGCGGGGCGGCGGTGGCAGTTGGCCACGACCGCACCGTTGCGTTCGTAGACCCAGGCCGTGCCGAAGGTGAGGATCGCCCGGTCGGAGGTGCGGAGCGCCTCGCGCAGGGCGGCCCGCGCCGCGTTCATCTTTAGGAGGGCCTCCTCGGGGGTGGGGGCGGCCAGGTCGCCGTGGAACCCGAAGTGGAACCAGCGCCCGCCGTCGGTGTGCAGCTCTTCGAGGGTGACCTGCCGGTGGGCGTTGCCGATCGCCGCGGCGATCGAAAGGGGGTTGAAGAGGATGCCCGTGGGGTTGGCCGCGACACGGAACCGGGCCTCGGCAAGGCGCGAGGCGATGTGCGCGGCGAAGCACGACCCGAGCGCCAGCGTGCGGTTGTCGTAGCCGATGCGGGCCTGGAAGGGGGCGATTTCGATTTCGGTGCGGAATTTCATGCGGCAAATTTAGAAAATTCTTATCTTTGCGGATATGATTCTCCGAGCGAACTGCAAAATAAATCTGGGTCTGGACATCCTGCGCCGCCGGGCGGACGGATACCACGATCTCGAGACGGTGATGTTCCCCGTGCGGGGACTCTATGACGAGGTCGAGGTGGTGCGCCGCGCCGATCGCGGGGTCGCCTTCCGCGTCGAGGGGATGGAGGTGGACTGCGCCCCCGAGGCGAACATCTGCGTCAAGGCCTTCCGTCTGATGCAGGAGCGCTACGGGATCGACGGCGTGTCGATCCGTCTGGTGAAGCGGGTCCCCTTCGGGGCCGGGCTGGGGGGCGGTTCGTCCGACGGTACGGCCGTGCTGAAGGCCCTCGACGAGCTCTTCGCGCTGCGGCTTCGGGAGTCGGAACTGATCGACTGTGCCGCGGCGCTCGGAAGCGATACGGCCTTCTTCGTCCGCGATACGCCGCAACTCTGCACGGGCCGCGGCGAGCGGCTCGCGCCCTTCGAACTCTCGCTCGGGGGGATGACGCTCGTCATCGTGAAGCCGGACGAGGGGGTCTCGACGCGCGAGGCCTACGCCGGGGTGACGCCCCGCATTCCGGAGCGCCCGCTCGCCGAGCGGCTGCGCCTCCCGGTCTCCGGGTGGCAGGGGGTGGTCACCAACGACTTCGAGCCTTCGGTTTTCGCCGTGCACCCGGCCATCCGTGCGGTGAAGGAGCTGCTGCTCTCCCGCGGGGCGCTCTATGCCTCGATGTCGGGGTCGGGATCGGCCGTGTTCGGCCTCTTCGACGACGCGGAGCGGGCCGCTCGGATGCGCGACTGCACGCCCTATCTTTTCGCTTTGTAATCTCCGCCGTGCCGTGTGCCGCACGGCACGATACATCCGGGCGCCGTTCCTGCGGCGTCGGGCGTTTTCCAGTATGTTCCGGTGTCTGTTATCCGAGACTTTCGCTGTCGGGATTTCCGACCAGGCGGAGGTATGCGGCACGCCCCTGCTCGGGCGAGGGGTTGGCGTAGCAGTAGAGGCAGCCGTGGGGGCAGGTCCCGTAGCCTCCGATGTCCCTCGACGGGCAGCAGCCGCAGGCGGGACGCTGTCCGGGGTCTTTCCGGTGGGGCGGTTCGTCCGCGGGTCCGAAGAGTGTGCCGGGTGCGGCTCCCAGGTGTTCCATCAGCACGCGGTCGCCGGGGAAGAGGCGGACGAGCAGGCTGTCGTCGATGCAGCGGTTGTGGGTGATGCCGTAGCGGGAGAGGTCGGCCGGCTCCCCGCAGGTGGCCAGGTCGAGCCCCCACCGGCGGTTCAGCTCGCGCACTCCTGCGGCAAACTCCCCGGCTTCGGCGGGTGAGAACTCCCGCCAGCGAACGGCGGCCCGGTCGAGGTTGGCGGCGACGCGGCGGTAGTTGCGGATGTCGGCGAAGCTGAAGACGAGTTTCGAGGTGTATCCCGAGAGCCTATCGCCCAGACGCCCGATCCGGTGCAGGAGTTCCCCGACGTCGAGGCGGTCGGTGAGCAGCAGGGGGTCGAAACGCCAGATGACCCGGTCGCGCCCCAGCCTCTCGGCGCAGGCGCGGAAGGTGTCGATGCGTTCGTCGAGCGGCGGGAGGCTCGGCTCGAAACCCTCGGCGACGTAGTCGTTGAGCGTGTAGTGGAGGAGGCTGTGGATCTCCCGTTCCTCCAGCTCCCCGAGGCGGGGCAGCAGCGGGCGGGGGGATTTTTCGACCAGAATACGATGACGCGCGTCCGGGCAAAGGATACCGGGACGCGCGTGTTGTTGAACGGGTTCCTGCGGACGGCATATCCGCGCTGCAGCCGCCTGAAGAACCACTCGGTATAGCAGGCCGGGATGTCCGTGGCACGGCTGGCCGAGACGATCACCGGAAGCGGCGGCCCATACGCGCTCGCCCGCGTCGGTCGTGATCTCGACCCGGTCGTCCGCGCGGCGGTGCGCCTGCGTTTTGCTGCCGTTGCCTCGCATCGGTCGGGTCTTGTTCCCGACGGACTATTTGCCGCCGCCGACCGGGATCTTGGCGATGCGCCGCTCGTGGCGTCCGCCTTCGAATTCGGCCGAGAAGTAGGCCTCGAGGATCTTCACGGCCTCGTCGTTGTCCACGAAGCGGGCCGGGAGCACCACGACGTTGGCGTTGTTGTGGCGGCGGATCAGCGAGGCGATCTCGGGCTGCCAGCACAGTCCGGCGCGGATCGCCTGGTGCTTGTTGAGCGTCATGGCCATGCCTTCGCCCGAGCCGCAGAGGGCGATGCCCTGCGTCAGTTCGCCCGACTCGATCGCCTCGGCCAGCGGGTGGGCGTAGTCGGGATAATCGACGCTTTCGGGCGAGTAGGTGCCGAAATCCAACACTTCGTAGCCCATCGCGTTGAGATAGCCTACCAGAAACTCCTTCATTTCATAGCCCGCATGGTCGCAGGCGATGCCGATCTTGCTCATGCTTTTGCGTTTTTGCATTTATTTTACGCAAAGATAATGCAACGGGCATCCATAGCCAAATTTATCAGCGTTTTTCGTGTCGGGAAAATCGGGGCGCCAGGGCGGTGGGGTTCGGGGAAAATGCGTATTTTTGCAGCCATGAAAACATTGCTCGCGGCGTTGGGAGGCCTGTGCCTGGTACTCGGGGTGGTCGGCATCTTCGTGCCGCTGCTCCCCACGACCCCGTTTCTGCTGCTCGCCGCGGCGCTTTGGATGCGCTCCTCGCCCCGGCTCCACGACTGGCTGCTCTCGCACGGCCGTCTGGGCGGCTACATCCGCGATTTCCGCGAGAAGCGCGCTATCCCGCTGCATGCCAAGATACTTTCGGTCGCACTGCTGTGGGGGTCGATCGGCTGGTGTGTTGCGGCCGTCGTCGATCGCTGGTGGTGGGCGCAGGCCGCCCTGCTGGCCGTGGCCGTCGGTGTGACGTGGCACATCCTTTCGTTCGCCACGCTCCGCCGGTGATCCGTGCGGTCGGTCAGAGCGTCGGCAAACCCTCGGAATCCTTCAACTCGGTCGAGCGCAGCGTCACCTGCCGGTATTGCACCCGGTAGTCGCCCTTCGTCGGGTCGTATACGGCGACGGGGCGGATCCGGATGTGCGCTTCATAGCCCGGGCAGAAGTTGAAGCCGACGATCTCCCACGGGAAGAGGACCCATTCGGAGGAGTCGTAGCGTTCGTCCTTGAACCAGTAGGCCGTCGGGTCCGAGGCGGCCTGCTCGGAGGCGATCAGGATGTCGTACTCGGGGCTGAGCGACTCCGGATCCACCGCCGCGGAGGCCGGCGTGTGCTCGATTTGCTGTACCATCGTCCAGCGTATCGACGAACCGTCGGCAGGCGGGTTGGCGATCTGTTCGATGCGCACGCGCATCCGGGTCTCGTAGCCCCGTTCGAAGGTGAAGCCTCCGATCCGGACGGGGCCGATCTCCCAGTCGGAACCGGCATCCCGTTTGACGATGTAGGCCGGAACGTGTCCGAAGCCCATCCTGATGCCCGCCACCCCCTTTTCGGGGGCGACGGTCCAGGTCTCGATGCGCGACGTGTCGCCGTCGTCGCAGGCGCCCAGCGCGAAGGGCAGGAAGAGGAGTAGCAGAAGCCTTTTCATGGTATCGGTTTTCGGGTGGTGTTCTGTCGGAAAAACGGAGCGGAGGTGCCGATACTGCATGCACGGAAACAAAAAAAACGGACCGAAGTCCGTTTTTTTTACTCTTGGCGGCGACGCTGCCGTACCGTTGCGCCGCTGCGGCTCTTTTGTCCGGCGGAGGAACCCCTCCGCCGACCTCCTATCCCAGGTAACGCTCCGCGACGCTGATGAGGAAGCCCAGCAGCACGGCGTTGAGCAGCATCGGAATGAGCCGGTTCTCCTTGCCCGAACCGATCGTGGCCGAAGGAATCGTGAGCATCAGCGCCACGCCCATGCCGTCGGCCCACCACGGGAGGTAGGGCAGGTCGCTGTAGAAGACCGTCACTCCGGCGAAGAGATAGGCGAGGAACACCGCGCAGCAGTTCCTTACAGATGCCTTGCGGGCGATCATCGGAAGCACGGCCACGGCGCCGGCGATGGCGCCCGTGGCGAGCGAAAGCGTGAAGCGGTCCATCGCGTCGCCGTTATTTCGAGGCCCGCTTGCGGTCCACCTCGTGCAGCAGGATCTTTCTGAGGCGCATGGCATGCGGGGTGACCTCGACGTATTCGTCCTCCCTGATGTATTCGAGCGCCTCCTCGAGCGTGAAGACCTTCGGCGGCGTGATCACGGCCTTGTCGTCCGATCCGGAGGCGCGCATGTTCGTGAGCTGCTTCGACTTGGTGACGTTCACCGTGATGTCGTTCTGGCGCGTGTGCTCGCCGATCACCTGCCCTTCGTAGACCTGATCCATCGGCGAGATGAAGAAGCGGCCGCGGTCCTGCAGCTTGTCGATCGAATAGGCGTAGGCCGTACCCGTCTCGCCCGAGATGATCGAGCCGTTGGTGCGCATCTCGATCTCGCCGACCCACGGTTCGAAGTCCTTCAGACGGTGTGTCATGATCGCCTCGCCGGCCGTGGCCGTCAGCATGTTCGAGCGCAGGCCGATGATGCCGCGCGAGGGGATGTCGAACTCCAGACGCACGCGGTCGCCGTTCGACTCCATGTTCGTGAGCGTGCCCTTGCGCTTGGTCGTCAGCTCGATCACCGTGCCCGAGCACTCCTCGGGGCAATCGACCGTCATCTCCTCGATCGGCTCGCACTTCCTGCCGTCGATCTCCTTGACGATCACGCGGGGCTGCCCCACCTGCAGTTCGTAGCCTTCGCGGCGCATCGTCTCGATGAGCACCGAGAGGTGCAGCACGCCGCGGCCGAAGACGTTGAACGAGTCGGCCGACGGACCGGGCGTCACGCGCAGCGCGAGGTTCTTCTCCAGTTCGCGGTCCAGACGCTCCTTGATGTGGCGCGAGGTGACGTATTTGCCGTCCTTGCCGAAGAAGGGCGAGTTGTTGATCGTGAAAAGCATCGACATCGTCGGTTCGTCGATGGCGATCGGCGGCAGCGGTTCGGGGTTCTCGGAGTCGCAGATCGTGTCGCCGATCTCGAATCCCTCGACACCCATCACGGCGCAGATCTCGCCGCAGGGAACCTCCTCGACCTTCTTCTTGCCCAGCCCCTCGAAGACCATCAGCTCCTTGATCCTGCACTTCTGCATCGTCACGCCGTCGCGCTTGGCCAGCGTGACGTTCTGTCCGGCACGCAGCGTGCCGCGCGTGAGCTTGCCCACCGCGATACGGCCCGTGTAGGCCGAGTATTCGAGCGAGGTGATGAGCAGCTGCGGCGTGCCCTCGACGGTGGCCGGCTCGGGAATCTCGTCGATGATGGCGTCGAGCAGCGGGACGATCGAGTCGGTCCGCTCGTTCCACTTGTGCGACATCCAGCCCTGCTTGGCCGATCCGTAGATGGTCTTGTAGTCGAGCTGCTCCTCGGTGGCGTTGAGCGAGAACATCAGGTCGAAGACCTGCTCGTTCACCACCTCCGGGCGGCAGTTGGGCTTGTCCACCTTGTTCACCACGACGATGGGTTTCTTGCCCAGCGCCAGGGCCTTCTGCAGCACGAAGCGCGTCTGCGGCATCGTGCCCTCGAAGGCATCGACCAGCAGCAGCACGCCGTCGCACATGTTCAGCACGCGCTCGACCTCGCCGCCGAAGTCGGCGTGGCCCGGCGTATCGATGATGTTGATCTTGTAGTCCTTATAGATGACCGAAACGTTCTTCGAGAGGATCGTGATGCCCCGTTCGCGCTCCAGGTCGTTGTTGTCCAGAATCAACTCTCCGGTCTGTTTCGAGTTGTCGCGCAGGATGTGTCCTGCCAGGATCATCTTGTCTACGAGCGTCGTCTTGCCGTGATCGACGTGGGCGATGATCGCAATGTTGCGCAGTTTCTGCATAGATATGTGTTTTGTCGCGCAAAGGTAAGAATTTCTCGGGAAATATCTTTATTTTTGTTGGTATCTTAAAAAAGAGAAAGCATGAAGCCTGCATTCAGCGTGTGTCGTACAAGCGATGTCTATATTGGTCCGGCGGCCCGTCTGCTGCCCGATCTGCTGCCCGAAGGCCGGGTGATCGCCGTCACGGACGACGAGGTGTACCGCTGCCACGGGGAGCTGCTGGCCCCCTTTGAGACTGTCCGCATCGGGCGCGGCGAGCGCTGCAAGACCCTCTCCACGGTCGAGGAGCTCTGCCGCCGGCTCATCGCGGCGGGAGCCGACCGCAAGACCTTCATCCTCGGTGTGGGGGGCGGTATCGTCACCGATGTGGCGGGATTCGCCGCGGCAACCTACATGCGGGGCGTCGGTTTCGGGTTCGTCTCGACGACGCTCCTGGGGCAGGTCGATGCCTCGGTCGGGGGCAAGAACGGCGTGAACGTCGCGGGTTACAAGAACATGGTCGGCACCTTTACCCAGCCGCGCTTCGTGGTGTGCGACCCGTCGCTGCTCGCGACGCTGCCCGACCGGGAGTTCCGGGCGGGGCTGGCCGAGGCAGTCAAGGCGGCGGTCATCGGCGACGGGGCGCTCTTCGAGCTGCTCGAACGGAGCACGTTCGGGGAGCTGCGCGGGGATGCCGGGCTGTTGGGGCGCGTCGTCGAGTCGGCGGTCGGGGTCAAGGCTGCGATCGTCGGGCGTGACGAGCACGAGGCGGGCGAACGGCGCAAACTCAATCTGGGGCACACGCTGGCGCATGCCATCGAGAAGTGCTCGGATCGGATGAACCACGGCGAGGCCGTGGCCGTGGGGACGGTGCTTGTCGCCGATGCCGCCGTGCGGCTCGGGGTGCTGGCACCGTCGGTTCGGGACCGGATCCGGGCGTTGCTCGTGCGGTTGGGTTTTGCCGTCGAGCCTCCGGTTGCCGTCGGGGAGCTCCTGCAGCAGGTCGGCAAGGACAAGAAGAGCGAGGCGGGTATCCTGCATGTCGTCCTTCCCACGGGGATCGGGTCGTGCGAGGTGCGGCCGATGGCGCGCGAAGCCTTTGCGGCGCTGTTTGAAGCCGAAAATGCGTGAACCCGTGCGGCGTCGGCTCATTCTGACCGTCTTGGAGCCCTGTTGCCGTTGCTGTCCCGGGTGGCGTATGACGCTGAAATTTTATTAATTGGCGAGCGGTTTATTGCTTTATATTTGTGTGTGGCTTAGTTAAATAGAGGTCTGTATGAAAAAGTTGCTCATGTTGTTTGCCGTGATGACGGCATGCGCCGCCTGCGAGAAGGACGACGGAGGAATCACGATGGAGGCGGACCGGCTTGAGGGAACCTACTGGAAGCAGACCCGTATGGAATGTTCCGAATACCGCGACGGGCGATGGAAAAAGACGCTCGATTACGGGTTCGACGGCTCGCTGGACGGAGGAGGCGGTCCAATGGTGCTGTTCTTCGAGAGCGGGACGACGCTGGTCGAGTATGGCCGCCTGGCCATGACCGGTCCCGACCGGCCGACGGCCTACCGCAAGACGCGCACCTTCGATTACCGGCCGGGCGAGAAGCTCTTTCTGACCTATGGCCCGAACGGGGAGTCGGACGACCGGATGGATTTGGAGACGTTCACTCCGGGGACGATCGTTTGGGAGTCGGTTGCCGAGTACACGGAGCCCGGCGGAAGTTCCTATCAGGTCCTTACGCGGGAGACGTTCCGCCGTTTCGAGCCTGATGAGGCGTGGAAGCAGAGTGCGGCGCAGTATCCCGATTACGACGAGGTGGACTGGTCGGCACTGCGTTGAAACGCTTGTTTGCGGGGCGTCGTGAGGCCCCGAGTCGCCATGCATCGGCCCTGCCGGATCAAGTCCGGCAGGGCCGATGCCCTGTTCCGGGATCTCCGATGGGATGGGCGTTTTCCCGTTTCGACGGAACAAATAGGATATATGGACGACTATTTTTTGCGGGGGGGATTTTCCCGGATGTTTTTTTCTATCTTTGGATACCTGAAAAATCCCTTAAAACCGAGTGGTATGAAAAAGTTCTTCTCGATGCTGGGCCTGTTGGCTTTTTCCGCTGCAGCGCTTGTCTCGTGTGAAAGTGATGAGGACGGGAAAGTACCCGATCCCGGATTGTCGGACGCCGCGCTGTCGCGGCTGGTGGTACGCTACGACGAGGCGCGCCGGACGGCCGATGAGGTGGGCCGGGCATTGGGGCGCACGGTGGAGTACGAATCTTTCTACGTGCGCAAAAACATGCGGACGGGAGATGCCCGCGATACGCTGCTCTATGTGTTCAATTACGACGACAACGGATTCGCCGTCGTGGCGACGGACCGCCGTGTGAACAAACTGCTGGCCGTGGCGGAGAACGGACCGTATCATCCGAAACTCATCCCCGGAATGAACGGATACTACTGCGGCATGTTCTTCTATATGACCGCTCTGATCGATGAGTTGGAGGCGTTGAGCGCCCGGCCCTTCACGGCCGATGTGCCCGATGTGCCCGGACGTGTCGAGAGCCGTGAGACCCGGACGGTCGGCGAATCGGCCGAACCCGCCATCACGGTGGAGTGGGGCTACCGCACCTGGCCCTACAATACCTATTGCAGAAAGAGCGACGGTACGCTGGCGCCGGCCGGATCGGCCGCTGCAGCCGTGGCGCAGATCATGGAGGCCTGTTCCTTCCCCGAGCGGATGGAACTGACCTATCCCGACGCCGAGGTCGCATCGGCCGACCTCGACTGGGAAAAGATCCGCCAGCACCGCAATACGGATATGTGCGGTGTCTGGGACTGTCCGGGCGACCATGTGGCGATCTCGCGCATCTACCGGGAGATCGGCCAGCAGCTCGGTCTCGAGTATGGCGATCGTTACGACCTGCCGATGGATTTCGGCAAGATGCCCGAATGCCTCCGCCATTTCGGATTTCGGGCCGATGAGGTCGCCGCATACGATGCGGACCGGGTGGTTGGAAGCCTGAAGGAGGGCAAGCTGGTCTGCATGTCGGGGCGGATTGCCGACGGGCTTCAGTCGCGCGGCCAGGTTTGGGCCATCGACGGCTATCGGGATGTGGAGACGAAGTCCGAACTGTGGTTCGTCCCCTCCGACGGCAGCGCGGAGCAGAAGCTCGAGGAGCGTGCGGAGACGGTTCGCTACATTCACTGCAACTGGGGCTGGAGCAGCGATACCAGCGGCGAGATGAACGGCTACTTTGCCGTCGATCTGTACCGGAATGCGGCGGGCGATGCCGCGCATTGGGGCGGCGGCATGCTGCCGAACCTGCAGGTCGTCACCGGCATCACGCCGAATCGTTGATGACCTTCACGCTGCAAGGCAAAGGGCCCGTCCGGATTCCGGACGGGCCCTTTTTCGGTTCGGAGCCCGGTGTGTGCCGGGGCGTTCCGCGGATGGCCTACTCGGTCGGCTCCACGCGGTTGCGCAGCTCCTCGGCGTAGGCTTCCCAGTCGGTGACGGGGCGCCGGGCGACTCCCGACTCCATGGCGGCCCGGGCGACGGCCGGGGCCACGGTGGCGAGCAGCCGCGGGTCGAGCGGCTTGGGAATCAGGTAGGAACGCCCGAACTCGAGCCGCTGGAGGCGGTAGGCCTGCAGGACTGCTGTCGGGACGGGCTGCTGGGCCAGGGCGGCGATGGCCCGTGCGGCGGCGAGTTTCATGGCGTCGTTGATCTCCGTGGCGCGGACATCGAGCGCCCCGCGGAAGATATAGGGGAAGCCCAGTACGTTGTTCACCTGGTTGGGGTAGTCCGAGCGGCCCGTGGCGAAGATGATGTCGGGACGCGAGACGACGGCCTTCTCGTAGGCGATCTCCGGATCGGGGTTGGCCAGTGCCATGACGATCGGGTTCGAGGCCATCGAGCGCAGCATCCCGGGGGTCAGCGTGTCGGCTTTCGAGACGCCGAGGAAGACGTCGGCGCCCGCCACGGCTTCGGTGAGCGTGGAGATGCGCCGCGAGGTGGCCAGCTCGCGCTTGGCGGGGTTCAGGTCGTCGCGGTAGGTCGTGACGACACCCCGGCTGTCGCACAGCACGAGGTTCTCGCGGCGGATGCCCAGCGAGAGGAAGAGCCGCGCACAGGCGATGGCTGCGGCGCCGGCGCCGTTCACCACCACGCGCATCCGGTCGAGCTCCTTGCCGGCGAGTTTCGCGCCGTTGAGCAGCGCCGCCGAGGTGATGATCGCCGTGCCGTGCTGGTCGTCGTGCATCACCGGGATATCCAGCTCCTGACGCAGGCGCGCCTCGATCTCGAAGCATTCCGGTGCCTTGATGTCCTCGAGGTTGATGCCGCCGAAGGTCGGGGCAATGGCCCGGACGGCCCGGACGAATGCCTCGGGATCGGTCTCCGCAACCTCGATGTCGAAGGCGTCGAGTCCGGCGAAGGTCTTGAACAGCATGCATTTGCCCTCCATGACCGGCTTGGCGGCCAGCGGGCCGATGTTGCCCAGACCGAGGACTGCCGTACCGTTCGAAATGACGGCCGAGGTTGCCCTTGCCCGTGTAGCGGTATGCGTCGTCCGCGTTTTCGGCAATGGCCAGCGAGGGGACGGCCACGCCCGGCGAGTAGGCCAGCGAAAGGTCTTCCTGTGTATGGTGGGGTTTGGTCGGGACGATCCCGATCTTGCCGGGGCGCCCTTCGCTGTGGTAGCGGAGCGCCGTTTCGGTGAGTTTGTTTTTTGTATCCATTCTGTTTTGCCGTTTTTTTTCGTTTCTGTAACCTTGTCGTGTCAGCGGTAAATGTACGACAATTATCCGGCAAAATGCAGAATTTTTAGATTTTTTAACAATATTTTTAGAAATAGAGGCGTATGCCTCCGCTGCATTGGAATCGCAGGATGCCGTTCAGCGTCAGCTCGGCTCCGTCGCCTGCGTCCGGCGAACGGACGATGAGCCACTGCCCGCCCACCTCGGCCGAAAGTCCGATGTGGCGCGTCAGCATGAATTCGACCGAGGCCCGTTCGTGGATGCCTGCTCCGCCCCGGCTGCCCCGACGTTCGCCGTAGCTGCGCACGTAACGGCCGTAGCCGACGCCGACCGCCTCGCGGAAGAGCCACCGGCGGCCGGCGCGCTGTCGGGCGACGAACTCCGGGGCGATGTAGTGCAGGCGGGTCGTGCGCTTGACGGCATCCCGTTCGGCGGAGATGAAGCCGCCCGAGTAGATGATGCCCACGCCGAGCCCGCGCCGTGAGGTCCAGTTGTATCCGGCCATCAGGTCGAATCCCGAGTTCAGCGAACCGGACGAACTCTCTTCGAAGTATAACGCCGAGAGGATCGCCAGGTAGCCGGCGTTGGCGAACACCGTGTGTTGTGCGCGGTCGCGCGGGGCAAGGTGTTCCCTGCGTCGGGGCGTGCCGGAGAGGGGCTCCTCTTCGGGCGGTACGGTCCGGAGTGCGGATTCGGGGTTGGATGGATTGGTCGGATTTCGGGCCGGTGATGCCTCGTCGTGCGGGTTGGCGGCCTGGAGCAGGAAACTGCCCGGGAGCAGCAGGGCGGACAGCAACAGCAGCGCCCGCCTGGCAAGGTTCGGTTGGTTCGGGGTCATTTCGTGGGGGGGTTGATGATTGTAAGTCTTTTGTTTTCGGGGAATTACCCCCCCCCGTATTTCCCGCGAAGATAGGAAAATCAGATGAATCGGGCAAATGTTTTCGCGGAAAACGGCTGTTTTGACCCTCTCTTCAGGACATATTGAGGATTCGGCGGATATGATCGGGGCGGTCTCCCTTGAGGAAGACCGCCCCGGATGTGTGGTCAGAAGAGGGTCGAGTCGCTCCCCGGCGAGGCGACGCCGAGGTGTTCGTAGGCCAGCGGAGTGGCTTCGCGTCCCCGCGGGGTACGCTTGAGGAAGCCCTCCTTGATCAGGAACGGTTCGTAGACCTCCTCGATCGTGCCGGGTTCCTCGCCGACGGCCGTGGCCACGGTATTCAGTCCGACCGGACCGCCGTTGAACTTCTCGATGATCGTGCCGAGAATCTTGTTGTCCATGCGGTCGAGACCGCGCGAGTCGATGTTCAGCGCCGAGAGCGCCATGCGGGTGATGGCCAGGTCGATGTGTCCGCCGCCCTTGACCATGGCGAAGTCGCGCACGCGCCGCAGCAGGGCGTTGGCAATACGCGGCGTGCCGCGCGAGCGCAGGGCCACTTCGTGGGCCGCGTCGTCGTCGATCGGAACATCTAAGATCCGGGCCGAGCGGCGGACGATGCCCGCCAGCACCGGGGCGTCGTAATACTCCAGGTGGCACTGGATGCCGAAGCGCGCCCTGAGGGGCGAGGTGAGCAGTCCGCTGCGTGTCGTGGCGCCGATGAGCGTGAAGGGGGCCAGCTCGATCTGAATCGAGCGTGCCGAGGGACCCTTGTCGAGCACGATGTCGATCTTGTAGTCCTCCATGGCCGAATAGAGGTACTCCTCGACAATGGGGCTGAGGCGGTGGATCTCGTCGATGAAGAGCACGTCGCCCGGGTTGAGGCCGGTCAGCAGACCGGCCAGGTCGCCCGGCTTGTCCAGCACGGGGCCCGACGTGACGCGCAGTTGGGCGCCCATCTCGTTGGCGATGATGTTCGCGAGCGTGGTCTTGCCCAGTCCCGGGGGGGCCGTGCAGCAGCACATGGTCGAGCGAGTCGCCGCGCATGAGCGCCGCCTTGATGAAGATGCGGAGGTTCTCGACGATCTTCTCCTGGCCCGCGAAGGTTTCCAGTTCCTGCGGGCGGATCCTGTTTTCGAATTCGAGATCGCTCTCGGTGTTGCGTACGATTGACATGTCGCAAAGATAGCGAATTTTCCCGACACGGGGCGGCGGGAGATACAAAAAAATCCGGCCCGCACATGCGGGCCGGAGAGCCTGCCGGCAGGAGTGGCTACTTCTCCTGCGGCAGGTCGAGTTTGATGTATTTCGTGCCGTTCTCGAAGGTGTCGATGCGCAGCTTGATGCCCTTCATGCCTTCCAACTCCCCGGCGATCGGCTCGAGGTCGAACGAAATGTAGTAGCCCTGCGTGTAGCCGGCCGCATCGCCTCCCGCACTGTGGCAGAGCACCACGTCGAGGTATCCCTCTTCGCTCGCTCCGTCGCTGCCCGCCTCGATGCTGCGTCCTTCGGGCGCGTCGGGCGTGCGGTCCACGGCCAGGGCGAACGTGTGCTTCGAGTTGTCGGTCACGGGGTAGAGTGCATAGAAGGTCAGCCATTTGCGTGTGAGGTTGAAGGTCTGCAGGTTGAAGCCCGTCCTGTCGCCGCCCAGCGCTTCGAGCTCCTCCCGGGTCGTGACCACTTGTGACGTGCCGGTGAAGATCTTCTCCGCGCGGTAGAGGCGGATGTTGTAGTCGTATCCCTCGACGGCGCCCGCGAGCAGGTCGAAGTAGATCACCGCGCGACGGTTGTCCTCGGCCTCGAAGCCCGAGGGGCGTTCGCTCGGGTAGAGCGTCTCACCGTTGTCGCGCTCGAAATAGTAGTCCGTAGTGTCGTCTCCTTCGCCGATCGCATGGATCGTGGTGATCAGCCGTAGACGTTGGGGTAGTCTCCGTCGTTGTCGTTACAGCCCGTGAATGCCGTGAGGCAGAGTGCGGCAAGCAGCGAACAGAGCATGTGGATTTTTTTCATGGTTGTCCTGTTTTGTCGATTTTATTGCTACTTTCGCAAGATAAAACGCCGGTCGTCGGAAAATACTGCGCAGAGGTCTGAATTTTTTCTTGGCCGTGCAGTATTTCGGTCGAGCTATGGTTTATAATGGTGAATTCAGCAATGCAAATGGAGGAGCGTACACTGGCCGAAGGGTGCAGAAACGGCGACGGCGCGGCCCAGCGGGAGTTGTACGACCGTTATGCCGGGCGCCTGCTTGCGGTGTGCCTGCGCTATGCCGGCGACCGGGCTACGGCCGAGGACCTGCTCCACGATGCGTTTCTGAAGATCTACGGTGCTTTTCCGAAGTTCGAGTACCGCGGCACGGGATCGTTGAGGGCCTGGATGGAGCGTGTCACCGTAAACGTGGCGCTCGAATGGCTCCGGACCCGCAACCGGCTGGGATGCGTCGAACTCGACGAGGGTCGCGCTGCGGCCCTTCCGGATGAGCCCTCTGCCGAGGAGGCGTCGCGGGTGCCGCGCGATGTGCTGATGCGCTTCGTCGGCGAACTGCCCGACGGATACCGGGCCGTATTCAACCTCTACTGCATCGAAGAGTATTCGCACCGGGAGATCGCGCAGATGCTGGGAATCAACGAGAAAAGTTCTTCGTCGCAACTTTTCCGGGCGCGGACGCTGCTGGCGCGGCGAATCCGCGACTATTTGAAGACACATTGAGTTATGAAACAGGATAAGGATTGGACCGATATCATGCGGAATGCGCTCCGTGACGCCGAACTGCCCCCTCCGGAGCACGGTTGGGCGCGGCTTGAGGCCGAGTTGCGCGGTATGCAGCCCGCGGTGTCGGCCGACACCGCCGGTACCGAAGGCGGCCGGACGGCTGCAGCGCGCAGACCGCAATGGCGGATCCATGTGAAGCGAATTGCTGCGGCTGCCGCGGTCGTGCTGCTCGGTGTGGCGACTGCCGGGTTCTGGCTGCGTTCCGACCGGATGGTGCCTTCGGTCGATGAGTTGTTGGCCGAGATCCCTTCGGTTTCGGGGACCGCGTCGGATGCGCTGCCTGAAGGGCACGCCGGGGAGGATCCGGAGGAGACGCTGCGGAGCCGGGTGGTGCGGGCCGTTTCGCTGCCAGCCGGGCCGAGTGAGGCTGCCGTGGCACAACGGAATGCAGCGGCGCAGCGAACTGCCGGGAACGCGGCCGAGCCCCGTCTGGCCCTTGCCGCGATGATGCCGCAAACGGCCGGAACGCAGCCGACCGTTGATATGTCGCAGGCGGATGCCGCTGCCCGGGAATCGCAGCCGGTGCCGGTCGCTTCTGCCGCCGGCCGCCAGGCCCCGGCCGAAGAGACCCGCGCGAAACAGGCCCCGGCCGAGACCCGCACGGAACAGGGATCGGCCCGGACGTCGTTCGAGGGGCTTTACGATCAACCCGAAACCCGCCGGGCGGCGCGCAGGCGGTCGTCGCTTTCGTTCTCGGCGGGCAGCAGCGTGGCCGGAGGCTCCGGGATCGGTTCCGGAAGCAGGGCTCCGATGTATGCGATGCAGGAGGCCCCCTCGATGCCTGGAATGTCCTCGGCGATCGGCAACAGCGCCGAGATGACGCTGCTCAAGAGTTACGATTACGACGAGAGCTCGTTCCGCCACCACCAGCCGTTGAGTTTCGCCCTGACCTTCCGCAAGGAGTTCGCCTACGGTCTGTCGCTCGAGAGCGGCATCAACTACACGCTGTTGCAGTCGGATGTCCGGGCGCTTTATGCCGACAAGGAGACCGATCAGACGCTGCATTTCGTCGGCATCCCGGTGCGTGTGAACTGGCAGTTCCTCGAACGCGGCCGTTTCTCGCTCTATCTGGGTGCCGGAGGTATGGCTGAGAAGTGCGTGTCGGCGAAGTTCGGTTCGAAATCCGTCTCGGAGCCGGGCCTGCAGTGGTCGCTGATCGGTGCGGCCGGAGCGCAGTACAGGCTCGGGGGCATGGTGGGACTCTATTTCGAGCCGGAGGCTGCCTATTACCTTACCGAGACCCGCCTGCAGACGGCCCGTACGGACAATCCGCTGTCGCTGACCCTCCGGTTGGGTGTCCGCCTTTCGTTCTGACGGGAAACATACGGTTTCGCATACTTATTGCAGGAGAAGCCCGTGCGTTGAGCACGGGCTTTCGTTTTGCTCCTGCAGGTCCGAATTTGTTATCCGACAGATCAAATGTGACATTTTTTCTTGCCGGAACCAAATTTGTTACTAATTTTGTAACTTAATAAATGTGTGCTTGATCCTGAGGTCGATGCTGTTCCGGGAAGAGGGCGGCGGTTCCGATCCGAATGAGAAAAAAAGCACAGGTTTGGAGTATTCCGAACCTGTGCTTTGGTAGTCCCGAAAGGAATCGAACCTTTATCGTAAGAACCGGAATCTTATATTCTATCCATTGAACTACGGGACCGGGACTGCAAAAATGCGAAAAAAATTTAAAATAACAAAATAAAATGCGAGAAAAGCAGAATAATTGGCAAAGAATCGAAGCTGTGATCAAGTGGGCAAATATGTCTACCAACTATTTTGCTCGCTACATCGGTCTGGCGCGCGGCGAGAACCTTTACCAGATCAAACGGGGCAACAACGGCATATCGCTCAATGTCGCCGACCGCATCGTCTCCAAATTCCCCCAGATCGACAAGCTCTGGCTGCTCACCGGCGAGGGGCAGATGTTCGCCGACGCCCGGCAGCGGGGAATGCAGATACCTTTTTATAATACGGATGTCGAACAGCACATCGCCTCGCTCGACCGGCTCGAGGCCGAGTGCGATCTGGTCGTGCTCCCGGTGGGTGACTGCGATCTGGCGATGGTCTACAACGGCCGCGCCATGGGTGCCGTGGTGCCTCCCGGAACGATCGTCCTGCTCAAGGCCATCGATACGGATGCAATAATTCCCGGTGAAGAATACGTGATTGTCTGCCAAAAAAATTGTAACTTTGCGAATAGTTCGGGCCGCCGATGCGGAGGGAAAATACCGCCTCGTGCCCGGTGATCGGGAGAATTTCGATGACATCGTAGTGAATGCCAGCGATATAACCTCGGTCTACAAAGTGAAGGGCAAGTTGATCATAAACAGTTGAGTATGTTTTCAGGCATCGTGGAGGGCATGGGCGAGGTGGTCTCGATCCGTGCCGACCGTCAGAACAAGGACTTTACGCTTCGGGCAGACTTCTGCCGGGAATTGAAAATCGACCAGAGCATCGCCCACAACGGCGTGTGCCTGACGGTCGTGGACATCAAGGACGACACCTATACCGTGACGGCCATGAAGGAGACGCTCGACCGCAGCAACCTCGGCCTGCTCCGGGAGGGCGACCTGGTGAACCTCGAACGCTCGATGAAGCCCGATGCGCTGCTCGACGGCCACATCGTGCAGGGGCATGTCGATCAGACGGCCGTCTGCACGGCCCGGGAGGATGCCGACGGAAGCTGGTACTTCACCTTCGAGTACGAGCCTCAGGGCGAGGGGCTCTGTACGGTGGAGAAGGGTTCGGTGACGGTCAATGGCGTGAGTCTGACGGTCTGCGACTCGAAGGAGTCGTCGTTCCGCGTGGCAATCATCCCCTACACGTTCGAGCATACGAATTTCTGCCGCATCGGCGTGGGATCGGTCGTGAACCTCGAATTCGACATCGTGGGCAAGTACATCGCCCGTCTGATGCGCAACTACATGAAGTGACGCCATGATTACGATCAAAACCAAGGAGGCCGCATCGGTCTGGATCGGCCTGCTGGCCACGGCCATCGCTGCCGGGCTGCTTTTTGCGATGGAGGCGAAGGGGGTGCAGGTCCGCTGGATCGCAGCGGTCGTTGTGCTGCTGTGCACCTTCACGGCCGTAATGCTCATTTCGCTGTTCATCATCCGCAAGTATGTGGCCTACAAACTCAAGCCGATCTATTCGATCGTCCTCTCGCGCAATGTGCATACCGACGAGATCTTCACCGAACTCAAGGACAAGAAGGTCGAGAACATCGGCGAGGAACTGACAGCCTGGGCAGACACGAACGATCGGGAAATCGCCCGCCTGAAGGAGGCCGAGCACTTCCGCAAGCAGTATCTGGGCAATGTGGCGCACGAGCTGAAGACCCCGATCTTCAACGTGCAGGGCTATATCTCGACCCTGCTGGACGGCGGTCTGGAGGACGAACTGATCAACCGCAAGTACCTCGAGCGTGCCGAGAAGAGCATCGACCGTCTGATCAACATCGTCAATGACCTCGATACGATCTCGAAACTCGAGAGCAACATGAACCGGCTCGATATGGAGCGCTTCGACATCGTGGCGCTGGCCAAGGAGATCGCCGACCAGGCCGAGATGGAGGCCGACCGCAAGGGGATCAAGATCTCGGTCAAGGGGGCCGACAACCTGCCGTCGCCGTTCTGGGTGCTGGCCGACAAACACTACATCGGACAGGTGCTGGTCAATCTGATCATCAACTCGATCCACTACGGCAAGGAGGGCGGCACGACGCGCATCCGCTTCCGCGACATGCTCGACAAGATCCTGGTCGAGGTCGAGGACAACGGGCAGGGCATCGGCAAGGAGGATCAGCCGCGGGTCTTCGAGCGTTTCTACCGCACGGACAAGGGCCGCTCGCGCGAGCAGGGCGGTACGGGGCTCGGCCTGGCGATCGTCAAGCACATCGTCGAGGCGCACGGCGAGCGAATCTCCGTGCGCAGCGAACTGGGCGTGGGCAGCACCTTCTCCTTCACGCTCAAGAAGGTCAATCTGCAGGACATCCGGTAATCCGTCCGCCGGGAAACCGGGTGCGGAACATGGATTCCGGCCGCGGGTGCTCCGGCGGCGTGTAACGCATTAAACTTCGATAAATGATACAACCTTTGAGCATAGTCTGGGACTTCGATCCGGTGCTCCTCAGCATCGGCACGTTCGATATCCGTTATTACGGGCTGATGTGGGCCCTGGCCATCCTGATCGGCGCCTGGTTCTTCGACAACTTCTGCAAACGCGAAGGACTGTCGCAGGAGGTCTCCGGCTCGATCTTCATCTACGGTACGCTGGCCACGATCCTCGGCGCCCGCCTCGGGCACTGTCTCTTCTACGATCCGGTGGAGTACCTCTCCCGGCCGTGGACCATCATCACGGGCTTCCGCGACGGCGGCATGGCCAGCCACGGCGCCGCAATCGGCCTGCTGATCGGTCTGTGGCTCTTTTCGCGCAAGAACCGCCTGCCCTATATCTGGTCGCTCGACCGCATCATGATCGCCGTCGGCGTGGGCGGGGCCATCGTGCGCATGGGTAACCTCTTCAACTCCGAGATCTTCGGTACGGCCACGACGCTCCCCTGGGGCTTCGAGTTCGTCCGTTCGGCCAAGTGGGTGCGCGAGTTCGCTCCGGCGGCGGTACACCCTACGCAGATTTACGAGGCGCTGTGCTACCTTGTGACCTTCGGCATCCTCTGCTGGCTCTATTACGGCCGCGACATGGCGCGCCGACGTCCCGGCGTGCTGTTCGGCATCGGGCTGATCGGGGTCTTCCTCACGCGCTTCTTCATCGAGTTCATCAAGACCGAGCAGGAGGCCTTCGAGGTGGGTTGGACGCTCGACATGGGACAGTGGCTGAGCATCCCGTTCATCCTGTTGGGTTTTTTCATGATCTGGCGCGGTTTGTCGCGTCCTGCGCTGACCCCCGCACAATTCCCCGCGCAGTCGAGGCAGGCTGCGCATCCAACGCCTAAAAAGAGAAAGAAATGAACGTCAATCCGATGGAAGAGCAGGTGGGCCGCATCATCGGCAACCTGCTGGCTGCCGGCGGAACGGTGCTCCTGCCCGGTGTGGGCAGCCTTTGCCCGGAGCGGCGCGCTGCCCGGCGGGTGGCCCGCCGCATGGTCGAACCGCCCTGCCGGACGGTGGTCTTCTCGTCGCAGGAGCAGGGCACATCGCTGGTTGCGGAGATCGCCCGTATCCTGTGTGCCGACGGAACTCCGGCCGGGGAGGCCGAAGCCGCGGCTCGGACGGTCTATGCCCGTTGGACGGAGCGTGCCCGCCGGGGTGACGCTCTGGTCGTGGAGGGGGTAGGCGTATTGAAGTACAAGCACTTCTCGCTCGACGAGGAGTTCGACCGAAGGCTCAATCCGCAGGGACACGCCCCGATGAAGATCCGCTCCGGACGCCCCGACTGGGTGATCTGGGTGGGTGCCGCGGCGGTCGTTGCCGCCGTGGGAATCGGCGTATGTTCTTTCCTGCTGAACGATACCGAACGCCCGCAGCCGCTGGCCGGGACGGCGGTCCCGGGACTTGCGACGGCCGGGTCTTCCGTTTCGCCGGGCGTGCCGGCCGACTCGCTTTTGGCAGAGCATGCGGCGGCCGGGAATGCCGTTCCGGTCGCGGAGGAGGGCGGAAAGGCCGTTGCGGGGAGCGCTGCGGCCGGAGGCACTTCGGAGCAGGGCGCTGCGGCGGTGCAGTCGCCGGACGGGGTGCAGCGTCCTGCGGGATACGAGCCTGCGGCGATGACCTCGAAGCGGAATTACGTCGTGCTGGGCGTCTTCAGTTCGCAGGAGAATGCCGTGCGGGCGGCGAAGAAGGCCGCATCGGATTCGGAAGAGGCGGCGCTGACCTGTGGCGTCTACCGGTTCGGTGCGAAGTTCCTGGTCTCGCCCTTTGAGTCGGATGATCCCGAGGCGTGCCGGCTCTTCATCCGCGCACATGCCGACCGCTTCCCCGGAATGTGGACTTATACGGCCCGCTGATGCGTCTTGCCGATTGGATCATCCGGGCGATCGACCTGTTCTATCTGCGGCCCGTTGCCGCGGTCGTACCCCGGCAGGTGTTCCGCTACGCCGCTTGCGGGGGCGCGAACGTCGTGTTCGGATGGGGATGTTATTTCCTGATCTATAATTTCCTGATCGACAAACAGCTGGTCGATCTGGGCTTCGTGGCCGTGTCGGCTCACGTCGCCGCCATGCTCGTCACCTTCCCGCTCACCTTCTTTGCGGGGTTCTGGCTCAACCGCTACGTGGCCTTCCGCCGTTCGCCGATCCCTTCGGGTACGCAGTTGTTCCGCTACCTGCTCTCCGTCGCGGGATCGGTCGTGGTGAACTATGTCTGTCTGAAATTCTTTGTCGAATACTGCGCCATCTGGGCCACCCCCTCGCAGATGCTCGCCACCTGCATCACCACCGTCTACAGTTTCTTTGCCGCGAAGTATTTCACCTTCCGGCACGCCGAGGCGGAGTAGCCGCCTGCCCGGAGATCCGTCCGGCGGGGCAGGAGTGTGCACCCTCGGCGTGTGAGGCCGGAACCGGCGGGCGGGATGCGGCCGGGCCCTGAAATCGGGGATACGGGCGGTGTGCCGTGTCGGCAGCCGCCCGGTGTTATTTTCGATTCTCCTCGCGCAGTTTCTGCAGTTCGTACATGCGGTCGCGGAATTTCGCCGCGGCAAGGAAGTCCAGCGACTTGGCGGCCCGCTCCATATCCTCGCGAGCCCGGTCGATCAGGGCATCGAGGTTCGCACCGGCCGTGTAGCCCTGCTGTACGTCGGCGGCCACCGGTGCGTAGTGCTCCTCGGCGATGGGGTAGGCCGTCGGGATTGCCTCCGGCGTCTCGCTCCGCCCGGCCAGCAGGGCCCGCTGTCCCGAGCCGCTCTTCTGCGCGCGGCGCGGCAGTACGCCGTGCTCCATGTTGTAGCGCACCTGCTTCTCGCGGCGGCGGTTGCTCTGCTCGATCGTGTAACGCATCGACTCGGTGCAGGTGTCGGCGTAGAGGATCACGTTGCCCTGCGAGTGGCGCGCCGCGCGTCCCGCGATCTGCGTGAGCGACCGCACGTTGCGCAGGAATCCCTCCTTGTCGGCATCGAGGATCGCCACCAGCGCCACCTCCGGGAGGTCCAGGCCCTCGCGCAGCAGGTTCACGCCCACCAGCACGTCGAACATCCCGGCCCGCAGGTCCTCGAGGATCTGGATGCGCTCGAGCGTATCGACGTCCGAGTGGATGTAGCGGTTGCGGATGCCCACGCGGTCGAAGTATTTCGACAGCTCCTCGGCCATGCGCTTGGTGATGGTCGTGACGAGCACCTTGTCGTCGTTCTTCACCCGCTTGTCGATCTCCTCGATCAGGTCGTCGATCTGGTTGGCCGTCACGCGGACCTCCAGCGGCGGGTCCACCAGACCCGTCGGGCGGATGAGCTGCTCGACGACCACCCCTTCGCTCTTCATCAGCTCCCAGTCGGCGGGCGTCGCGCTCACGTAGATCGACGTCCCCTGCAGCTGCTCGAATTCGGCGAAGGTCACCGGGCGGTTGTCCTTGGCTGCCGGGAGGCGGAACCCGTATTCGACGAGGTTCTCCTTGCGGGCCCGGTCGCCGCCGAACATGGCGTGGACCTGCGGCAGCGTCACGTGGCTCTCGTCCACGACCAGCAGGTAATCCTTCGGAAAGTAGTCGATCAGGCAGAAGGGGCGCGTGCCGGCGGCGCGTCCGTCGAAGTAGCGCGAGTAGTTCTCGATTCCGGAGCAGTAGCCCAGCTCCTTGATCATCTCGAGGTCGTATTCGACGCGCTGCTTGATGCGCTGTGCCTCCATCATGCGTCCGGCCCGCTCGAAGTATTCGATCTGCTTGCCCAGGTCGAGGTAGATCTGCTGCACGGCCGAGTTGATGCGCTCCCTGGTGGTGACGAAGAGGTTCGTGGGGTAGAGCGTGAGGTTGTCGAGCGAGTGGATGCGCTGGCCCGTCACGGGGTCTATGGAGTGGATGGCTTCGACCTCGTTGTCGAAGAACATCACGCGGAAACACTGGTTGCCGAACTCCCCGAAGGCGGCCATGATATCGACCGTGTCGCCGTTCACGCGGAAGGTCGCGGGTTCCAGTTCGCGCTCGGTGCGCGTGTAGAGCGCTTCGACGAGCTTGTAGAGGAAGTGCTTGTAGCTGACCACCTGCCCGACCTCGATGTGGATCGCCGTGGCGTGGAAGTCCGCGGGGTTGCCGCATCCGTAGAGGCACGAGACGCTCGACACGACGATTACGTCGCGGCGCCCCGAGAGCAGCGTGGCCACGGTGTTGAGCCGCATCTTCTCGATCTCGGCATTGATCGAGAGGTCCTTCTCGATATAAGTGTCCGTGGCCGGGAGGTAGGCCTCCGGCTGGTAGTAGTCGTAGTAGGAGACGAAATACTCGACGGCGTTGTCGGGAAAGAAGTTGCGGAACTCGCCGTAGAGCTGTGCGGCGAGGGTCTTGTTGTGGCTCAGGACGAGTGTCGGGCGGTTGAGTTCGGCGATGACGTTGGCCACCGTGAAGGTCTTTCCCGAACCCGTCACACCCAGCAGCGTGTTGTGCTTCGAGCCGTGGCGGATCGAACCGACGAGCTGCGCAATGGCCTCCGGCTGGTCGCCCGTCGGGGCGTAATCGGATACGAGTTTGAAATCCATGACACAAAGATACGCTTTTTTGTCGGAATAACGGCGAACGGCGCAGGAGCAGTACCAATTTGATATTTTTCCGTATCTTTGCGGGTATGATCGACAGGGAAACGGTAGACCGCATCTATGCCGCCGCGAATATCGTGGATATCATCGGCGACTATGTCACGCTCAAGCGAAAGGGTGTGAACTATCAGGCGTGCTGTCCGTTCCACAACGAGAAGACCCCGTCGTTCGTCGTCTCGCCCTCGAAGGGGGTCTACAAGTGCTTCGGCTGCGGGAAGGGCGGCAATGCCGTGACGTTCCTGATGGAGCACGAGAACATCACCTATCCCGAGGCGCTGAAGATGGTGGCCAAACGCTACGGCATCGAGGTCAGGGAGAAGGAGCTGACGGAGGAGGAGGTGCGGCGCAACGACGACCGCGAGTCGATGTTCGTCGTGAACGGATGGGCCGCGGAGTACTTTGCGAATTTCCTCTGCCACGACCCCGAGGGGATGAGCGTCGGGATGACCTACTTCAGGCAGAAGCGCGGACTGACCGACGCCACGATCCGCAAGTTCGGGCTCGGGTTCTGCCCGGCAAAGGGCGACCGGATGTCGAAGGATGCCCTGGCGGCCGGCTACAAGCGCGAGTTCCTCCTTGCGACGGGCCTTTCGCTGGCGCGCGAGAGCGACGGGTCGCTCTACGACCGCTTCCGCGATCGGGTGATCTTCCCCGTGCACAACATCTCGGGCCGCATCGTGGCCTTCGGCGGCCGGACCCTGCGCACCGACAAGCAGGTGGCCAAGTACCAGAATTCGCCCGAGAGCGAGATATACAGCAAGAAACGCGAACTCTACGGCCTCTACTTCGCCAAACGGGCCATCCAGCAGCAGGACTATGCCATCCTGGTGGAGGGTTACCTCGACGTCATCTCAATGCACCAGGCGGGTATCGAGAATGTCGTGGCGTCGTCCGGCACGTCGCTCACGACCGACCAGATCCGTCTGCTGGGGCGCTTCACGCGCAACATCACGGTGATCTACGACGGCGACTCGGCCGGCATCCACGCCTCGCTGCGCGGCATCGACATGATCCTCAAGGAGGGGATGAACGTGCGCGTGGTGCTGCTGCCCGAGCCCGAGGACCCCGACTCGTTCGCCCGCAGCCATACGGCCGCCGAGGTGCAGGCCTACATCCGCGACAACGAACGCGACTTCCTCGAGTTCAAGGCCAACCTGTTGCTGCACGACGCCGAGGGCGACCCGATCCGCAAGGCGGCGCTCATCGGCGACATGGTGCAGTCGATCGCGCAGATTCCCGACCCGATCCAGCGCTCGGTCTACATCAAGGAGTGCGCCCGGATCATGGATATCGACGAGCAGATCCTCATCTCGGAGGTGGCCCGCAAGCGGCTGACGACCTCCGGGGACCGCGAGACGGACGAGTTCCTGCAGCGGCAGGCCCGGCAGCGGAGGAGCGAGGAGGTGCAGCCCGAGGTGGAGTTCGTGCAGAAGGTCGAGGCGGGGAGCAGCATCGAGGCGCTCGAACGCGAGATCGTGAAGTACCTGCTCAAGTACGGCCACTGCTCGTTCGACTTCAAGGAGGGGCGCACGATGGTGGCCTGCAACGTCGCCGAGGTAATCTTCTCGGAGCTGAGCGACGACAGCATCGTCTTCCGCAATCCGGTCTACGCCAAGATCATGGCGGCCTACCGCGAGCAGTGGGAGCAGTTCGGCACGGGGGTCGAGGTGCCGGTGCACCTGTTCATCAACCACGTGGACCCGGAGGTCTGCAATACGGCCGTGGACATCCTCACGTCGGATGACAACTACGTGCCGAGCGAAATCTGGAAGCGCAAGGACATCCACGTCGAGAGCGATGCCGAGATGCTGGCCGTGGGGGTGCCGAAGGCCGTGACGCTCTACAAGTCGAAGGTCATCGAGGGGATGATCCGCGACCTGCAGGAGCGCCTGGCTGACGAGGGGCTCGGGGGAGGAGCAGGACACGCTGCTCCAGCGCCTGGCGGGGCTCAACCGGGTGAAGGTGTCGATCGCCCGCAAGTTACAGCGGTCGATCCTGTGATGCGGCGGGGAAAAAGGGGGTGGGCCTCGGTTGTACACGCATCACTGCGCATACCGTGTGCAAACAGAAAATAAACAGAAAGATGTGTAAAAACATATCGAAGATAAAAGAAATAGTTATCTGAGGCCGATTCCCACCCCTGCGGTGAAAATTGCAAGTAACGTACCGTTTTGGCAGTTATGAGTGAACAAAAGAAGATAAATGTCCGGAACCGACGCGCGACGTTCGACTACGAGATCCTCGAGGAGTTCGTCGCGGGCGTCGTGCTGGCCGGAACCGAAATCAAGTCGATCCGGGCCGGGAAGGTCTCGATGGTCGATTCGTTCTGTTATTTCGACAAGGGCGAACTGTGGGTGCGCGGCATCAACATCGCCGAGTATGCGTGGGGCACGTGCAACAACCACGTGCCGCGCCGCGACCGCAAACTGCTGCTCAACCGGCGCGAACTCGACAAGCTGCAGCGCGCCTCGCAGGACCGCGGGCTGACGATCGTGGGGTTGCGGCTCTTCCTGAACGAGCGCGGCCTGGCGAAGGTGGTCATCGGCCTGGCGCGCGGCCGCAAGTCCTACGACAAGCGCGAGTACCTCAAGGAGAACGATGCCCGCCGCGAGATGGACAAGGCGCTGAAAAACTACCGCTGACGTGCATATGGAGATCGGAGCCGTTTTTCTGGATGTGGACGGGACGCTCATCAGCTTTCGCACGCACGAGGTGCCGCGTTCGGCCGTCGAGGCCCTGCGGGCGGCCCACGCCCGGGGTGTGCGGCTGTTCATCGCCACGGGACGTGCCGCGAGCGATCTGGAGCAGCTGTCTGAAATTCCCTACGACGGGGTGGTGTCGCTCAACGGCGCCCGCTGCCTGACGGCCGACGGCAGGGTGGTGAGCCAGCGGCTGATCCCGCGCGAGGATTTCGAGCGGGCCCTGCGACTGGCCGACGAGCTGGATTTTCCGCTGGCGCTCGAACTCGAGGAGGGGGTCTTCGTCAATCGCGTGACGCCCGTCGTGCGCGAACTGGCCCGCCTGGTGGCCCATCCGGTGCCGGCCGAGACCGACCTCGGACGGCTGTTCGACCGCGGCGACTGCTGCCAGATGTGTTTCTACTGCACGCCCGAGCAGGAGCGCCGCGTGATGGCCGAGCTGCCGTCGCTTGTGTCGAGCCGCTGGTGCCCGCTCTTCGTGGACGTCAATGTCCGCGGGGTGGACAAGGCTGCGGGGATGCTTGCCTTCGCCTCCGACTGCGGGGTGCCGGCCGGGGCGCTGATGGCCATCGGCGACGGCGGAAACGATGTGCCCATGCTGCGGGCCGCAGGGGTCGGCGTCGCCATGGGGAACGGGTGCGAGGAGGCCCTCGCGGCTGCCGACTGGGTGACGGCATCGGTCGATGACGACGGCATCCGGAAAGCCCTCGAGCACTTCGGCGTCATCTGACGCCCGGGTGCGGAGAACGAAAGGGAAACGATAAAAAACACGAAGATATGAGCTTGATATTGTGTATCGAAACCGGAACCGACGTATGTTCGGTGGGTATTGCGAAGGATGGCGAACTGATCTCGCTGCGCGAGAGCGACGAGGGGCGCGACCATGCGCGTAAGGTCGGCGTGTTCGTCGATGAACTGCTGCACGAAACAGGCATCGCGCCCGACGATCTGGATGCCGTGGCCGTCGGCAAGGGCCCCGGCTCCTATACGGGACTGCGCATCGGCGTTTCGTTCGCCAAGGGCCTGTGCTACGGGCTGCGGAAGCCTTTGGTGGCTGTCGGGTCGCTCGATGCGCTGACCGAGGTAGCCCGCGAGGACTACGAGGCGGGCATCCTGTCCGTGACGGATTGGGACCGGGCGCTGCTCTGCCCGATGGTCGATGCCCGGCGCATGGAGGTCTATGCGCAGGTCTTCGATGCGGAGGGGCACCCGCAGAGCGAGGTGTCGGCCGAGGTGGTCGATGGCGGCAGTTTTGCGGCATTCCGTACGCCGGAGCGTCCTTTCGTGATCTTCGGCAACGGAGCCCGCAAGTGCGCCGGGGTACTCGAAGGGGCTGTTTATGTCGATGTGACGCCCTCGGCCCGGGGGCTGGCGCGCCTGGCGCAGCGGGCACTCGACGAGGGCCGCACGGAGGACATCGCCTATTTCGAACCCTTCTATCTGAAGGATTTCGTGGCGACGACCTCGAAGAAGAAACTTCTGACTTCACCCCGCTTGTTTCAGAAACGATGACCCGCGAGGAGCTGGTGGGGATGCTTGCCGCGCGTTTCTGCGAGGATTTCGCCGAGACGATGGCCCGGCGGGTGCTGGAGGCCGATGCCGTCGCGACACTCTATGCCGTGGCGACCGGGTCTTACGGCAGCCTGCCTCGTCCGTTGCGTGCGAAGGTCGCCTTCCGGAGCGCCTACGTCCTCGAACGGCTCTATTTCCGCGCGCCCGCGCGCTTCATGCCCCATGCGGCCGTGTTCTGTGAAAGGGATTTTGCCGCGGTTTCGGGAATGAGCGCCCGCCGCCATTTCGGCAAGATCATGGCCGACCTGCTGTTGCGCTTCCGGCCATCGGACGGGGCGCTGGGGCGGATTGCCGAGGCGGCGGCCGAATGGGCGGTCGATCCCTCGTCGCCCGTGGCGGTGAAGGTCTGGGCGCTCGACGTGCTGGACCGCTGCCGCGGCCGGGTCGTCTGGGTGGCGGAGACGTGGGACGACCTGCTGGAGACCCTCGCCCGGGAGGCTACACCCGGCATCGCCTGTCGCGTCGGACGTTATCGGAAGGCAGAGCGGCTGGATACATCCTGTGCTTGAAAAGAAAACGGTTCAACAAAAGGATCCGCGGTTGAGATAAACCGCGGATCCTTTTGCTTTAATGGGCTGTGATCCGTTATTTTTCCAGTTGGGGCGTTTCTTGAACCGGATCCGCCGTCGGGGCCGCCTCTCCGCCGTCAGGCTCCGGGCCGTCGGTAAGTCGGGCCGTCGGATCCCCCTCGGCCGTTTCAAGCATCCGTGCCGGGAACTGCCGCTTGGTCTGCAGACGGGCCGTCCTGCGCAGCCGCTCGCCCACGCGCACGATGTTGTCGTTGCCCGAACAGAGTCGCTTGTAGGCGTCGTCGTAGGCGCCGCGGGCCTTGTCAAGTGCGGCGCCTACATTCTCGAGCGACGAGGCGAAGGCGGCAGCCTGCTCGTAGAGCTTCAGTCCGCAGGCGGCGATCTCCCGGGTGTTCTTGTCCTGGTCGTTGTACTTCCAGAGGTCGGCCACCAGTTTCAGCAGTGCGAAGAGGTTCGTCGGCGAGGAGATGATCACCTTCTTCTCGTAGGCGTCCTGCCAGATCGTCGTGTCGTTCTGCAGGGCGGCGAGGAAGGCCGGCTCGTTGGGGACGAACATGATGACGAAGTCGGGCGAATTGAGCCTCCGCTGGTATTCCTTGCGCCCCAGCTCGGTGACGTGCTGGCGCACCGAGGCGATGTGGGCGTTGAGCTGGCGGCGGCGCTCGTCGTCGGTTTCGGCCGCGGTGTAGGCCACGAAGGCCGTCAGCGAGACCTTCGAGTCGATGACGATCTCCTTCTTCTCGGGCAGCCGCAGCACCACGTCGGGCCGCAGGTTGCGACCCTCCTCGTCCTTGATGTTGTACTGCGTTTCGTAGTGGATTCCCTTGGTGAGGGCCGAGTTGTCGAGGATCGTCTCGAGCAGCACCTCGCCCCAGTCTCCCTGCACCTTCGAGTTGCCCTTCAGCGCGTTGGTGAGGTTCTGCGCCTCGATGGAGATGTCGCGGTTGAGCTCCATGAGCCGCTTGAGCTCGGCCTTCAGTTCGCCCCGCTGCGAGGTCTGCGTGGTGTAGATCTCCTCGACGCGCTTGCGGAAGTCGGTGATGTTGTCGCGGAAGGGTTTGAGCAGCAGGTCGATCGATTCGCTGCTCGACTGGCGGAACCGCTGCGACTGTTCGCCGAGGATCTCCGTGGCGAGGTTGCGGAACTGGGCGCGGAAACGCTCCTCCAGCTGCTCCCGGTCGGCCTTTTCGGCCGCCCGCTCCTCGGCGTTGCGGCTCTTGAGGGAGGCGATCTCGGCCGACGACGAGGCCCGCAGGGCAGCCAGCTCCGATTCCGTGCGGAGCCGCTCCTCGGTCAGCGTGCGGATCTGCTCCTGCAGCTGCCGTGCGTTTTCGCGGGCCGAGGACTCCGCCTCGGCGGCTGCGGCCAGGCGGGCTTCGGCTGCGGCCAGGCGGGCCGCAGCGTCGCGTTCGCGGGTCTCGGCCTCCGTCCGTTCGGCTGCGGCGCGGCGCGTGTCGCGCCGCCACAGAAGGAGGAGCGCCAGGGCGAGGAGCGTCACCCCGCAGAGGATGATCGCAAGGATCGGGGTTGTGTCGGTCATGGGTGTGGTTTGTCTCTTTTCCTGCAAATAGGGATTAATTTCCGAAAATAGCATCCCTTCGGCTCCTGCATTCCGGAACGGGGGGACGATTCCGTGATTTTTTCGCGGGCGGGGTAGTGTAAATTCCGGTAATTTTCGTAGCTTTGTTTCTAACAATCATAACAACCCCGAATTTATGAAACAATTCTTTACCCTTTTCAAAGGGGCCTGCCTGGCAACGGTGGCGTTGCTGACGGTGGCCTGCGGCGGAGGTGCCGACTATCGCAGCGCACTGCCTGCCGATGCCTTCATGACCCTGTCGTTCAATCCCGCCGCACTCTCCGAAAAGAGCCATGCGGGCGCTTTTGCCGACAGCGAACTCTTTGCCCGCATCGATGAGGAGCTCGCCGGCGTCGAGTCTCTTTCGGCCGAGCAGAAGGAGTACTACCTGTCGCTGTTGAGGAACCCCGCCGAGACGGGTGTGGACATGGACCGCGACAGCTACATGTTCTTCACGCTCGAGGGTGAAAATCCGGCCCGGCCCACGGGGCGCGGCGGCCTGCTGCTGCCGTTGGCCGACCGGGCGAAGTTCGACGCCTTTATCGCGCAGGTCAATGCGGTAAGCGGTCTGGAGGTCGAGCAGTCCGGGGCGATCAGTTATGTGCGCGTGGGAGAGCAGTCGGACGTGAGCGTGGTGTGCGCCTTCAACGAGGCGGCCTGCATGCTTTTCGTCTCGCAGGAGAATCCGGAGGAGTGCCTATCGCGTGTGAAGGACCTGTTCGCACAGAAAACCGACAAGAGCCTCATCGGTAACCGCGCCATAGCCGAGCGGCTGGCCGGGAAGAACGACATCAACGTGGTGTTCTCCTACGCGGCCCTGATGCCCATGCTCAAGAGCAATCCGATGGTTGCCGCCATGCCGGCAATGGAGGCGCTCGGCGGTGTTTCGCTCCTCGGCTCGATCAATTTCGAGAAGGGACGCATCGTGGTCGATGGCGCCATGGCCTTTGCCGATGATGCCGCCAAGGCCAAGCTGGAGGAACTCTACGGCTATGTGGAGCCGCAGACGGGCAAGCTGCTGCGCTACCTGCCCGCGCAGAGCATTGCGGCCGTGGGTATGGGACTCGACGGCGGGAAGCTCTTTACGATGCTCTCGTCGATGCCCGGTTACGGTATGCTGATGGCCAACCCGATGGTCAAGCAGGTGATGGAGGCCTTCGACGGTGACCTCCTGCTGGGCTTCTCGGGCATGCTGCCCGGCGGGCAGTATCCCGTGGCGTCGCTCCTGGCCCAGGTCAAGGATGCCGGGGTGATGCAGATGCTGGTTTCGAACCTCGGCGGCATGCCGCTCGTCGAGACGGCCAAGGATCAGTATTCGATCTCGCTGGGCGGCGTCTCGGCCTTCTTCGGCGTGAAGGACAACGTGCTTTATATCACCTCGGATGCCGCCGTGAAGACAGCGCTCGACGGTTCGCAGATCGAGTCGTTCGAGTCGCACAAGGAGCTCTTCAAGGATCAGGCCTCGAGTTTCTTCGTCGATTTCCGCGGCGTGGTTGCCCTGGTGGGGCAGCTGACCGGTGTGGGTGCGACGGATGGGGCCCGGATGGCTCTCGAGGTGCTCGGACTCTTCGACCGGATGGAGCTCTCCGGCACGACCGAGGGCGGCCGGATGGTGGTCTACATGACCGACGGGGAGCGGAATGCCCTGGAGACGATCTGTGCCGAGACCGGCCGGTTGATCGAGGCGAATCTCCCCGAAGCGAACAACTGACAAACAGGCGGGCGGCCTTCGGAAACGGATCCGGAGGCCGCTCCCGTTTGGGCGGGGACAACGGAAATATTACTGTCAGGACGATGGAAACGATTGTGTTGGAACGGGTGGTGCCGTCGGTCTTTGCGGCGGACCCGAAGGCTGTGGAGGGGTCGGATATCTGGCTGCGGGAGGTGACCTTCCGCCGAGGGGTGCGCTATCTGGTCGAAGCGGCCTCGGGCGCCGGCAAGAGTTCGCTGTGCAGCTTCCTCTACGGCATGCGCGACGACTACGAGGGGACGATACGCTTCGATGCGACGGATAGCCGGAGCCTCTCGGTCGGGGGATGGTGCGATCTTCGGCGCCGTTCGCTGGGGTTGCTTTTCCAGGAGCTGCGTCTCTTCGAGGAGCTGACCGTGTGGGAGAACATCGCGCTGAAGAACGATCTGACCCGCTTCCACACCGCGGAGCGGATCGAACGGATGCTTGACGCGGCGCGCATCGCCGACAAGCGCGACGTTGCGGCCGGCCGCCTCTCCGTCGGCCAGCAGCAGCGCGTGGCCTTCATCCGGGCGCTGTGCCAGCCGCTCGACTTCGTGCTGCTCGACGAGCCGGTGAGCCACCTCGATCCGACCAACGGCGACCTGCTCGCCGCGCTGCTCGACGAGGAGACCCGCCGGCAGGGTGCCGGCGTCATCGTCACATCGGTGGGCAACCGCCTCGGACTGACCTACGATCAAATCTGCCGCCTATGACCCTGCTCTGGAAACTCCTGCGCAGCCACCTGAGCTTCGCGCAAACCCTCGGCTTCGCCCTGGCCGGCGTGGTCGGCATGACCGTCGTGCTTGCCTCGATGCAGGCCTATCGCGACGTGCTGCCTCTGTTCGAGGCTCCGGACTCCTTCGCCAAGGGCGATTTCCTGGTCCTCTCGAAACAGGTCGGTACGCTCAATTCGCTCGGGATGGGGAGTACGGACTTCTCCTCCGGGGAGTTGGACGAGCTTGCATCCCAGCCGTTCGTCCGCAGCATCGGCGCCTTCACCCCGGCCGACTACCGGGTGACCGGTTCGGTCGGCATGGGCGGGGTCGGCTTCTCGACCTACCTCTTCTTCGAGTCGGTGCCCGACCGCTTCCTCGATGTGGACAGCCAGGCGTGGCACTACGAGCCCGGCAGCCGCGACATTCCGATTGTCATACCGCGCAACTATCTGAACCTGTATAACTTCGGGTTTGCCCGCTCGCAGGGCCTCCCGCAGATCTCCGAGGGTATCTTCCGCCGTGTGACGCTCGATATCGAGCTTGCGGGCAACGGCCGCACGGAGCATTTCCGGGGGCGGATCGTCGGGCTGTCGAACCGCCTCAATACGATCCTCGTTCCCGAGGCGTTCATCCGCTGGTCGAACGGGGAGTTCGGCCGCGGCGGGCAGGGGCGGATGCCCTCGCGCGTGATTGTCGAGACGGACCGCCCTGCCGACGACGGGGTGGCCTCCTACCTCCGCAGCCACGGCTACGAGGTTGAAGGCGGACTGCGCGACGCGGGGCAGGCCGCGCGCCTGTTGCGGCTGGCTGCCGGTGGTGCCGCGGCACTCGGGTTGGTATTCAGCGTGATGTCGTTCTACATCCTGATGCTGAGTATCTTCCTGCTATTGCAGCGCGACAGCCGGAAACTCGAGACGCTGCTCCTGCTCGGCTACTCTCCGGTGCGGGTGGCCAGACCCTACCGTTTGCTGACGCTGGGGCTCAACCTGGCCGTCTGGGCCGTCGCGCTCGGCATCTGGATGGCTCTCCGGAGTGCCTATCTGCCGCTGCTCGGGTCGATGCAGGAGAACTACGAACCCGGCAGCTGGCCCCTTACGGCGGCCTGCGGGCTGGCTCTGGCCCTGCTGCTCACGCTGCTCAACGGAGCGGCCATCGGCCGGCGGATCGGGCGCCTGACCCGGTGCCGGCGATAGCGTGGGCCGAGAGCGCTTCCGTGCCGACCGAAGGTGTTGCCGGAGAAACGCAAACCTGTAACAGACCGTAATGTCATAAATTCCGAATAATGAACCGTATAATTGCTCCTTCGATGCTTTCGGCCGATTTCGGCCACCTGGACCGTGATACGCGGATGATCGACCGCAGTGCGGCCGAGTGGGTCCACATCGACGTGATGGACGGGGTGTTCGTACCGAACATCTCGTTCGGCTTTCCCGTGTTGAAGTCCATCCGCAAGGCGACTGCAAAGTGCCTGGACGTGCACCTGATGATCGTCGAGCCGGAACGCTACGTCGAGCGTTTCGCCCAGGCGGGTGCCGATATCGTGACCTTCCATCTCGAGGCGACGCACGACGTGGGCCGATGCATCGACCTCATCCGCCGTGCCGGTGCGCGTGTGGGTATCTCGATCAAACCCGCCACGCCCGCGGCCTCGCTGCGCGAGTGGCTGCCGAAGATCGATCTGGTGCTGGTGATGAGTGTCGAGCCGGGATTCGGCGGGCAGTCGTTCATCCCCGGGTCGCTCGACAAGATCCGCGAACTGCGCGCCATGGCCCGCGAGGGTGGGCTCTCCACGCTCATCGAGGTCGATGGCGGCATCTCGGCCCGCAATGCCCGCGAGGTGTTCGATGCCGGGGCCGACGCTCTGGTGGCCGGCAGCGCCGTCTTCGGTGCCGCGGATCCCGAGGCGGAGATCGTGCGGATGCTCGAATCCTGAACCCCGGTCGCCGGAGCGTTTTGTCCGAAAAATACGGGCTTCCGGGGCTGCCGATGTTGGGATTTGCGGTAAAATCGTTACTTTTGCGGTGATTTTCCGGGGCTGCGGAGACAGCCTGCGGACTTAGCACGTTACGTATGATTTCACTCGACAATTTGACAGTCAGTTACGGAGGCTGGACCCTCTTCGACAATATCTCGTTTCTGATCAATCCCAAGGACCGCATCGGGCTGGTCGGGAAGAACGGCGCAGGCAAGACGACCCTGCTGCGCATCATCACCGGCGAGCAGCAGCCCACGTCGGGTGCCGTGACGATCAACGGCGAGTGTACGATCGGCTACCTGCCCCAGACGATGCGCGTGGCCGACACCACGACGCTCGTCGAGGAGACGGCCAAGGCCTTCGACGAGGTGTTGCGCCTCGAGGCCGAGATCGAGAGCCTGACGCGCGAGATCGCCGAGCGCACCGACTACGAAAGCGCCGACTACGAGCAGTTGCTGCACCGTCTGAACGACGCGCAGGACCGCTACTACATACTCGGCGGCGAGACGCGCGATGCCGACATCGAGAAGACGCTGCTCGGCCTGGGTTTCAAGCGCGAGGACTTCGGCCGTGCGACGAGCGAGTTCTCCGGCGGCTGGCGCATGCGTATCGAGCTGGCGAAGCTGCTGCTGCGGCGACCCTCGATCTTCCTGCTCGACGAGCCCACGAACCACCTCGACATCGAGTCGATCCAGTGGCTCGAGGAGTATCTGAAGAACTACAACGGCGCCGTGCTGCTCATCTCGCACGACCGGGCGTTCCTGGACAACGTGACGAACCGCACGATCGAGCTCTCGTTGGGCAAGATCACCGACTACAAGGTCCCTATTCGAAATATGTCGTGCTGCGCGCCGAGCGCCGCGCCCAGCAGCTGGCCGCCTACGAGAACCAGCAGCGGATGATCGAGAAGACCGAGGAGTTCATCGAGAAGTTCCGCTACAAGCCCACCAAGTCGAACCAGGTGCAGTCGCGCATCAAGCAGCTCGAGCGCCTCGAACGGCTGGAGGTCGAGGAGGAGGACCTGGCCACGCTCAACATCAAGTTCCCGCCGGCGCCGCGCTCGGGGCAGATCGTCGCCGAGATCAACGAGGCCGGCATGTCGTTCGGCGCGAAGCACGTCTTCAGTGGGGCGAACTTCACGATCGAAAAGGGCGACCGTATTGCCTTTGTGGGCCGCAACGGCGAGGGAAAGACGACGCTGGCCCGGATGCTCGTCGGGCAGCTGACCCCGACCGAGGGTTCGATCCGTATCGGCGCCAATGTCAATATCGGCTACTACGCGCAGAATCAGGACGACCTGATGGACGGCGAGTTCACGGTCTACGATACGTTGGACCGGGTGGCCGTGGGCGACATCCGCACGCGGCTGCGCGACATCCTCGGGGCGTTCCTCTTCCGCGGCGAGGACATCGACAAGAAGGTCAAGGTGCTCTCGGGCGGCGAGCGGGCCCGTCTGGCCATGGCCCGCATGATGCTCGAGCCGCGCAACCTGCTGGTGCTCGACGAGCCGACGAACCACATGGACATGCGCTCGAAGGACATCCTCAAGAATGCCATCCTGAAGTACGACGGCACGGTGGTTGTCGTTTCGCACGACCGTGAGTTCCTCGACGGCATGGTCGAGAAGGTCTACGAGTTCCGCGACGGCGGGGTGAAGGAGTACCTCGGCGGCATCTACTACTTCCTCGAGAAGCGCAGGCTGGAGTCTCTGCAGGAGATCGAGCGGCGAGACCCGTCGCCGAAGTCCGCCGCGACGAAGGAACCGGTGAAGGAACCGGTGAAGGAACCGGCGAAGGAACCAGCTCCGGATGAGGCCGCGAAGGCGGTACTCTCGGGCAAGGCCACCTACGAGCAGCGCAAGGAGCAGGAGAAGTTGCTGCGCAAGCTGCGCCGGAACGTTGAGACGATCGAGGCCGGGCTGGCCGAAATCGAGAAGCAGATCGCGGCCTACGACGCGAAGTTCGCCGCGGCGACCGAATACAACGAGGCCGACTACCGGGACTACAACGACCTGAAGGCCAGTTACGACCACCAGATGCACGAGTGGGAGAAGGCCTCCTACGAACTGGAGATCACCGAAAACGCCTGATCCGGATGCGCGATCCGGACACCGGCCGCCTCCCCGGCCGCAGGAACGACAAAACCGCAGAACTATGGAGAACAACCTTATTTTCGGAATCCGTCCCGTGGCCGAGGCCATCGAGGCCGGGAAGCAGATCGAGAAACTCTATATCCGCAAGGGTGCCGAAGGGCAGCTGATGCAGGAACTCAAGGACCTCTGTCTGAGACACCGCCTGCGCTGGCAGGAGGTGCCGGTGGAGAAGCTGAACCGGCTGGTGCGGGGCAACCACCAGGGGGTGGTGGCACAGACCGCCGCGATCGCCTATGTCGAGCTGTCGGACATCCTGGAGCGGGTCCCCGAGGACGAGACGCCGCTCATCGTCCTCTTCGACGGGGTGACCGACGTGCGCAACTTCGGGGCCATCGCCCGTTCGGCCGAGTGTGCCGGGGCCCATGGCCTGATTGCACCGCTCAAGAACTCGGCCCCGGTGAATGCCGAGGCGATCCGTTCGTCGGCCGGGGCGCTCACGACGATCCCCGTCTGCCGCGTGGGGTCGATCCGCAACACGCTCCGGCAGTTGCAGACCGAGGGCTTCCAGATCGTGGCGGCCACGGAGAAGAGCCGCAAACTGCTCTACGACGCCGACTTCCGCCGCCCGACGGTGATCGTCATGGGGGCCGAGGACACGGGAATCTCGAAGGAGGTGCTCAAACTCTGCGACGAGCAGCTGGCCATCCCGATGATCGGCCACATCGAGTCGCTGAATGTCTCGGCCGCCGCCGCGGTGATGCTCTACGAGGTCGTGCGCCAGCGCATCGGCGAGTGATCCGGTATTTTCCCGATTTTTGAATCCAACTGCAAGAGCTATGAAGTGGAATTTCCGAGAGCGGATGGCCGGATTCCGGGAGGGGTTCGTCTCCGTGTGGCGGCGCCATACGCTCGAACTGTTGTTGCTGCTGGCGCTGACCGTAATCCTGATCGTCTGCAATGAGGCCGATCAGTACCCGAACGTTGCCCGGCTTGTGGTGCTCGGCTGGGGGGCGCTGCTGCTCCTGATCGTCAATCGGCTGGCCGGGCAGACTCTTTGGCGCCGCATCTACTGGGTGGCGTGGGCCCCGCTGGTGCCGCTCTTCCTCTGGCCGGGGCTCTCCGACTGGATCGATACGGAGCAGGCGCTTATCACGATGCTGATCCTCACGCCGCTGGCGTTGCTTGCCTGCCGGCGGGCCGTTTCGAACGAGCGGTTCGTGGCCGATGCGCTCGTCTACCTGCGCTCGGGCCTGCTGGCCATGCTCTTCGCCTATGTCGGTTACGGGCTTTTCGAGGCGATTCTCTGGTCGGCGGCCTACATCTTCCGATTTGCCGATGCTCCGTGGGTCGTGCACCTTACGGCCGACCTCTTCTATGTCGTGCAGTTCTTTGCCGTGCCGACGCTCTTCCTGATGATGCTCGACCGCTGGGAGGGGGCGCGCTTCGGCTCGTCGCGCGTTCTGGAGGTGCTGCTGAACTGGGTCGTCACGCCGGCCGTCATCATCTATGCCGCCATCCTTTACCTCTACCTTGTAAAGATACTCTTCACATGGTCGCTGCCCGAGGGCGGCGTGGCCTATCTGGTCTTCGGCTTCACGATGACCGTGCTGCTGGTCAAGGCCCTCCGGCAGCAGCTCGCAAGACGCATCGGCGACTGGTTCTACGACCGGTTGAGCCTCCTGTCGCTGCCGATCGTGGCGTTGTTCTGGGTCGGTGTCGCGCGGCGGGTCGGCGAGTATGGACTTACCGTATCACGCATCTATCTGCTCGTCTGCGGCTCCGTGATGACGGTCTGCATCCTGCTCTTCCTCTCGCGCCGCACCGGACGCTACCTGTGGGTCGTGCTGGCCTCGATGGCCGCCTTCGCCTCGGTTGCCTATATCCCTGCGCTCAGCCCCCGTCAGGCAGCCCTGCGTTCGCAGGCCCGGCGGGTTGAGCGGATCGCCGCCGGACTCGGCCGGCTCGAGGAGTCGGGGCGGCTGTCTCTTGCACCCGCAACGCTGGCCGACACGCTATACAAAAAGGAGTACCGCGAACTCTACGAGGCGCTGGAGTATGTCGAGCGTGACAGTGCGGCGTTCGCGCGCTTCGGCCTGGAGACATCGGACGATCTGGCGGAGATCCTCCCCAAGGAGATGTACGATTATGTGCGGTGGGGGGCGGCCGTCGATGTGGCGGTCGAGGAGAGTCCCTTCATTTGGGTCTATCTTCCCCAGAATGTCTGCATCGGGGAGTTCGACAGCTACTCCCGCTGCTATGTCAATCTCACGGAGTGGTCACCCGAAATCTATACCTTCAAAAACGATACGCTTCGGTTCTACCTCGGAGAGGAGCATCCTGTGCTCGAAATTCCGGGTGCGGAGCTGTTGAAAACACAGCTTGAACGGAGCGGTTTCGATCCTTCGCGGGGCGTAGAACCCACCGGAGAGGAGGCACTGCGGTTGTTGGATTACCGTGATGAGCGTTGCCGCATCCTTTTCGAACGGCTGATGATCGAGCGGCTCGATTCGGCCGATCGCCTCTCGGTCGAGGCGGTGCATTCCCTGTGGCTGCGATGATCGGACGGGGGAGGAAGAGCGGGGCGGCAGGGTGCACCGGACGGGGCGAAGCGGTCGGGGTGATCGACCATCCGCGGCTCGGAAAGGTGACCTTCACGCAGTCGCTGCGGGCCCGGCGGGTGTCGATCTCGGTACGGGGCTCGGGCGAGGTGCGGCTCACCTGTCCGCCGGGCGTGTCGCAGCGTCGGGCGCTGGCTTTCCTCGAGGAGAAGCTCTCCTGGATCGAGGCGGCCCGCGAACGCATGGCCCGCAGGCGCGCGGCGCTTCCGCCGCAGTTGCCGCCCGAGGCGGAGCGGGCCCGTATCGAGGAGCTGCGCCGGGCCGCGAAGTCCGATCTGCCGGGGCGGATCGCCCGGCTGTCGGAGGCGACCGGGCTGCGCTATGCGAAGCTCACGATCCGCGCTTCGCGCACGAAGTGGGGGAGTTGCTCGGGGCAGAACCACATCTCGCTGAGCCTTTTTCTGATGACCCTTCCGGAGCACCTTCGCGACTTTGTGATCATCCACGAGCTTTGCCACACGGTGCACCACAACCATTCGCCGCGCTTCCACGCACTGGTGGACCGTCTGGTCGGCGGACGAGAGAAGGAGCTCAACCGGGAGTTGAGGCGCTTCGCGATCCGGTAAATGGCGGGATATGCCTTCGAACGACTGTTTCCGGCCGTGTCGTCGCGTCTCTGCGCTGTTCCGTGCCGGAGGTGCTTTCGGCCTTCTGACGGCCGGATTTCCCGAAACAGCCTTTTTTGGGGTGCGAAAAATTCTCGGTGCGGAGAAAAAGCAAAAATCTGCAAATATTCCCGCCGTATGAATTTTTTATTGACAACACGCTTCCCGATATGAAAACAGATGTTTTGACCGGGCGTTTCCGACAATTTGAAATAAAACGGGAGGATCGTCCGTTTTCGGTGGAATTCAACGTGTTGAGGGCGGATGAATTTTGTTGTCCGAAAATTTCGGAATACGAAAAAAATGTGCTATATTGCATTATAAAACAAAGCGAACCGATACGATGAACAAAACCGGGGAAGAACCCATTTTGAGCCTTCCGGAACGGCATAACCGCATATTGGCGCTGCTTCAGCAGTTCGGATCGATCTCCGTAGCACAGCTCGCCGAGCGATTCAAGGTCTCGGAGGTGACCATCCGCAAGGATCTCTCCTACCTTGAGCAGCAGAAAAAACTCTACCGTACGCACGGCAGCGCTATTCTGATCAGTCCGTACATCAGCGACAGACACGTCAATGAGAAGGAGAAGCGCAATGTAGCCGAAAAACGGGCCATCGGGGCTTTCGCGGCATCGCTTATCGCACAGGATGATTCGATCATCATCGCATCGGGTACGACAGTGACCTTCCTGGCCCGGGAGATCAATCCTGCGGGACACCTGACTGCCATTACGGCATCGGTGCCCGTAACGCAGATCCTCTCGCAGTGCCCCGATGTCGATGTCATCCAGTTGGGCGGCATCACGCGGAGCAGTTCGGTTTCGGTCGTGGGCCCTTTCGCCGAGCAGATGCTGCGCAGTTTCAACTGCAGCAAACTCTTCATCGGGGTCGATGGAATCGACACGGAGTTCGGCCTGACGACGACCAACATGCTTGAGGCGTCGCTCAACGGGGCCATGATCGATGCGGCGCAGAAGGTGATCGTGCTGGCCGACAGTTCGAAGTTCGGCCGCCGGGGCTTCAGCAAGATATGCGATCTGGAGGCCGTGGACCGAATCATCACCGACAGCGGGGTGCAGTCGGTCTATCTCGACCGCCTGCGCGAACGCGGGATCGAGGTAACGGTCGTCGATGTATGACGTTATCGGATCCGGTATTGCCGGTGCGGCCCGACAGGGCTGAGGCAGACCGGAGGAGTTGATGACATATATGGATCGGGACGTTGGTAGCGTCTTCGACCGTAACAAAGGCTGTTCGAAGCTAATCTCTCGGTTTCGGGTGGATTTACGACCGGGTCTTCGGATTTCGGACATGGCCTGACCCGGTGGTGACAAAGGTGGGAGGAGGCCTTTGAAGCCGCCGGGTAACACAAGAACGGGACCTTCCGCCGTGTGCGATGGTCCCGTTCTTGTGTAGTGTTGCTCCTTTCTGTCAGCGGGTGAGAAGCTGCTGCAACAGCTCGGGATAGTCGGTGGTGATGTAATCGACTCCCAGGTCGATGAAATAGCGCATCTCTTCGCTTTTGTCTATTGTCCATACGTTTACTTCGAGGCCGAGGTCGTGGGCCTGCTTCACCCACTCGGGGTTCCGGCGCAGGACCTCGCCCGAGTAGTCGATGCCCGTCAGCCCGAGGTCACGGATGCTCTGCGGGGGCAGGTCGCCGTTCAGGTAGAAGATCCTTGCGTCGGGTGCGATTTTGCGGAAAGCGAGGCAGGCGTTGATCGAGAAGGCGATCAGGTCGGTGCGCTCCATCAGTTTGTGTTTTTTCAGGGCCTGGACGATTTTCCGGGCTGCAAGGTCCTCGCGGTTGAGGTCCGAGAGCGATTTCATCTCCAGAACAAGGCGTGTTGCGGGTTTCGAGGCGACCAGTTCGAGATACTCGTCGAGCGAGGGGATGTTCTCGCCGTTGGGCAGGACAATCAGCTGGATCTCGCGGGCTTTGGAGCGCTCCATGTCGATGTCCGTACCGCGGTAGATGCGGTCGTGATTGACGATGAGCCGGTCGTCGGCCGTCAGCCAGACGTCGATCTCCGATCCGAAGACGCCGCACGAATCGGCCTTGGTGAACGAAGCGAGCGAGTTCTGTGCCGATCCGGGTGCGGTCCAGTAGCCGCGGTGGGCGATGATTTTGGGTTGGGCGAGAGCCGATGCAGCGGCAAAAAGCAGCGAGGCGGTCAGCAGGAGTTTTTGGGTCATGGTGTTTTGTTCGTTATGTGCCGGTTTTGGAACCGACGGGTGAATCCGTTACAAATGTAGCCAATTATTTCGGGATTATCTTCACCGGCACGTTGCATTTCGGCGAAGATTCCGCCTGTGTGAACCTCCTGTGGCGGATTTCCGGACGACTGGTGCAGAAATATGGCCGATCATGCCGCGATTTACGATTTTTTTTCGTATCTTCGTTTGATTGTGTATCGAACAACTTTAAAACCACTGATAAGATGAAAGAGCAAGTAAGCAAGAAATTCCAGGAGTTGTACGGCGAAGGCGCCGTGTTGTTCGCATCGCCCGGGCGTATCAACCTCATCGGCGAGCACACCGACTATAACGGGGGCTTCGTCTTCCCGGGAGCCGTGGACAAGGGGATTGTGGCTGCCATCAAACTCAACGGTACGGACCGTGTGAGGGCCTATGCGCTCGATCTCGGGGAGTCGTCGGAGTTCGGCCTCAGCGAGGAGGACAAACCCGCCGAGTCGTGGGCCCGCTACATCTTCGGCGTGTGCCGCGAGGTGCAGAAACGCGGCGGCAGAATCGGCGGATTCGACACCGTTTTTGCCGGTGACGTGCCTCTGGGTGCCGGCATGTCGTCGTCGGCAGCGCTCGAATCGACCTATGCCTTTGCGTTGAACGACCTGTTCGGCTGCGGGATCGACAAGTTCGAACTGGCCAAGATCGGTCAGGCCACCGAGCACAACTACTGCGGCGTGAACTGCGGCATCATGGACCAGTTTGCCTCGGTCTTCGGCAAGAAGGGGTGTCTGATGCGTCTCGACTGCCGTTCGCTCGAGTATGCCTACTTCCCGTTCGATCCGAAGGGCTACAGACTCGTGCTGGTCGATTCGCGCGTAAAGCACGAACTGGTGGGTTCGCCCTACAACGACCGCCGTGCATCGTGTGAGCGCGTGGCCAGGATGCTCGGACAGGAGTTCCTGCGCGGTGCGACGATGGAGCAGCTCGATGCCATCAAGGACAAGATTTCGGAGGAGGACTACAAGCGGGCCCGCTACGTGATCGGCGAGGAGCGCCGTGTGCTGGATGTGTGCGAGGCGCTCGAGAAGGGCGATTACGAGACGGTCGGCGCCCGCATGTACGAGACCCACTGGGGCATGTCGAAGGACTATGAGGTATCGTGCGAGGAGTTGGATTTCCTGGCCGAGGTGGCCAGGGAGTGCGGTGTTACGGGTTCGCGCATCATGGGCGGCGGTTTCGGCGGCTGCACGATCAACCTGGTCAAGGATGAGTTGTATGACCGCTTCATCGCTGCGGCTAAGGAGAAGTTCAATGCCAAGTATGGCCATGAGCCGAAGATCTACGACGTGGTGATCTCCGACGGCTCGCGCCGGCTCTGAATGCGGTCGGGTAGATAACGAAAAAACCGAATCCCCATCCGGAGGATTCGGTTTTTTCGTGTTTTGCAGCCTGCACGGGGCGATTCCGATGTACGGACCGTTTCCGGATGATCTTCGGGACGCTCTTCAGGCGGGACCTGTTCCGGAGCGGCTGCCGATGGCGTTCGGGTCGCCCGAGGGCTCAAGGCAGGATCTTCTGCAGCATTGCCTCGTCGCTGTAGCCGTCGGGTGTTCGGAGCCAGTCGCGCTTGATGCCGATGAGGGTGAAGCCTGCACTACGGAACAACCGCATGCTCGCTTCGTTGTCCGTTGCGATACAACACCAGAGTTGATGCAGCGCCAGCCGTTCGCGGGCGTAGCGGCAGAGGATCGCCAGCGTATCGGAGGCATATCCCTGCCGCCGGTTCTCCGGTCCGTGGATCAGGATGCCGATGCCGGCGCGTCCGTGAAGCGGGTCGAATTCGAAGAGATCGACCGCACCGACAGCCCGCTTGTCGGCCCGCCTCTCGACGATCAGCCGCAACTGTCCCGTGCGGAAGATGTCGCCCTGTTGCTGCGTGAGGATGAACTGTTCGAGTTGAGCCCGCGAGAACGGGGCCGTCGTACCGCTGACCGACCAGACGTCGGTGTCGTTCTCCCAGGCGTAGAGTCGGTCGAGATCCTCCGGTTCCACGGCCCGCAGCCGGACGCTTTCCCCCTCGAGATTCATCAGAGCCCGATCACCTTGTTGCGGATCAGCATGGCGACGCCCCACGCGTTGGCGCTCTCGGTCATTTTCGACACGCGGAATTTCGTATCCTTGTAGACCAGGTTGAGCGAGTATTTGTTGGTCGCCGACTTGAGCGGGAGCATCAGGTAGTCGCCTGCCGCCGCAAGGTTGCCGCCGACGATCACCGTCTCGGGGTTGAAGGTGTTGATCAGGAAGGCGACGGCCTTGCCGACCTTCTCGCCGGCCTCTTCGATCAGCTCAATCGAGAGGTTGTCGTCGTTTTTCGCCGCATTGATGATGTCGTCGATATGGATCGTCTTCTGCTGGTCGTACTGCTCCTTGAGGATCGTATTTACGCCCCGTTCGATCATGTGGCGCATCTTGTCCTCGATGGCGATGCCCGACACCTCGGTCTCGAGGCAGCCCTTCTTGCCGCACGAGCAGATGATCTCGTTGTCGAAGAAGGGGATGTGGCCGAACTCGCCGGCGAATCCGCTCTTGCCGTAGTAGAGTTTGCCGTCCACGACGATGCCGATCGCCACGCCGCGGCTCATGTGGAGGTAGATCACGTTGCTCTCATCCTTCGACTTGCCGCACGTGTACTCGGCGTAGCAGCGTGCACGGGTATCGTTCTCGAGCAGCACGCGGATGCCGATGCGCTCCTCGAGGATGTCGCGCAGCGACTGTTCGTTGCTGGTGAAGTACTTGTAGCTGCGGCCCGTGTCGGGATTCACTCGGCCGGTGATGCAGACGCCCAGGCCGAGGATCTTGCCCCGGTCGATGCCGCTCTCGGCGATGAACCGTTCGATGTTCGAGCAGATGCGTTCGATGCACTGCGGGCGGTCCTGCAGTTCGAATGTGAAGTCGTTCTCCTCCTTGATGATGTTGTTCTGGAGGTCGGTGATCATGAAACGCATGTTGTCGCGGCCGACGTTCACGCCGGCGAAGTAGATCGCCGAGTTGGCCAGCCCGAAGATGTTCGGGCGGCGTCCTCCCGGGGTTTCGACCTTGCCCAAGTCCGTGACGATGTTTTCATCGACGAGTTCCTGGACGAGTTTGGTGATCGTCGGGACACTGATGTGCAGCTCCTTGGTCAGTTCCGAGAGCGTGCACTCGCCGTTTACGGCTATGTGCGCGATGATGTTGCGCTTGATGATGTTGTTTTTGTGCGATATGCCCTTGAGGCTTTCGTCCTCGTGTTTGTTGAAAAATTCGGTTAGTGATGCCATCCTGCCTGTCTCATTTTTTTAACTAACTCTGCAAAGATAATAAGAGTGTTTAAAAATAGCAACAGGATTTTCCGAAATTAATTAAATTTTCTTACTTAAAGAAACAAAACGGGGAATATGCCCATGTTCGGACATGTTCCCCGTTTGTTCCTGTTTAGTTTGGGGGGGCGTCGAAGCGCCCGACCGCAGGATCCGAATGGATCAGAGCGTCGATTTCGACTCGACGGCTGCCGATGCGTCCACCTTCTTGATCAGACCCTGCAGCACCGTCCCGGGGCCGAGTTCGGTGAACTCCGTGACACCGTCGGCGAGCATGTTCTTCACGATGTAGGTCCAGCGTACGGGTGCCGTCAGCTGAGCAATCAGGTTGGCCTTGATGGCAGCCGGATCGGTATAAGGCTTGGCATCGACGTTCTGGTAGATCGGGCAGGTCGGCGTCTGGAACGGGGCCTCGTTGATGGCCTTCTCCAGCTCCTGCTTGGCGGGCTCCATCAGCGGCGAGTGGAATGCTCCGCCGACGGGCAGACGCAGTGCGCGGCGGGCACCTGCGGCCTTGGCCTTCTCACAGGCAGCCTCTACGGCCTCCACGGCTCCCGAGATCACCAGCTGGCCCGGGCAGTTGTAGTTGGCGGCAACCACTACGCCGTCTACCGATGCGCAGATCTCCTCGACCGTCTTGTCGTCCAGCCCGAGGATGGCGGCCATCGTGCCGGGCTGTGCCTCGCAGGCGGCCTGCATGGCCATGGCACGTTTCGACACGAGCTTCAGACCGTCCTCGAACGAGAGGGCGCCGGCAACAACCAGGGCGGAGAACTCACCCAGCGAGTGTCCTGCTACGGCGTCGGGATTCACACCGAGCGACTTGGCCATGATGACCGAGTGCAGGAAGACGGCCGGTTGCGTCACCTTGGTCTGCTTCAGCTGCTCGTCGGTGCCGGCGAACATGATGTCCGTGATGCGGAAACCGAGGATCTCGTTGGCTTTCTCGAACAGCTCCTTGGCCGCCGGTACGTTGTCGTAGAGGTCTTTGCCCATGCCTACGGCCTGAGCGCCCTGACCCGGGAATACGTATGCGTGCTTCATAATTTTCAGCATTGGTTCGCGGGGGCAAAGATACGAATTTATTTTCTATTTTTGTCACATCAAGGTTCGCAAGGAGGCGGATGGAGCCTCCGCGCGATGAAAAGGGAATGCCGTGAGAATCGGCAGCAGTTCCCGCTGCTGTAAGTCCCTCGATCGTACCGCGACACGTCTTAAGCCACTGATTCCGTGATGGAATTGGGAAGGCGTTGCGGTCGGGACAAGCCAGAAGACCTGCCTTGTGACTTCCCCGGGGAAGAATCTTTTTTCGAGCGCATCTGCGGAGAACGGAGCATCGTGACATTTTGTGGCATTCCCTAGAATATTATGGGATCGCATGTCGAAGGGCAGCAGCGTGTGTGCGGATTCATGGTTCTTTTCCGGAGGTTGTGCCGGGACTTTTTTTATTTTTTTATAAACTTTAATTTCTATCAACCATGAAACATCTTTTGTTTGCACCTGCCATTGCGCTGCTTGCCGCGATGGCTTTCGTCGGCTGCTCGGACGACAACGACGGATCCGATCCCCGCATTCCCGCGACCTCGGTTGTCGTGGATGTTACGGAGCAGGACCTCCATGTGGGCGAGACCCTGCAGCTTACGGCCACGCCGACGCCGGCCAATACGACCGACAAGGTGCAGTGGACATCGGACGATCCGGCCACGGCGACGGTCTCCGAGACGGGCCTTGTGACGGCCGTGGCGCTCGGTTCGACCTCTGTCAGGGCCGTTTGCGGCGAGGTGTCGGCCACGTGCGTCATCCGGGTCGTCGAGCCGGATCCGTCCGAACTCTATGACATCATCTCTTTTGAGGAGGAGGAAGGCATGACGGATATCGGCGGACAGAAAGTGACGTTGGGCGACATCGAGGTGGTCGGCGGGTTTGCCGAAGGAGTATACTCGAACGTCTTCTGGGCCAAGCCTTATGCGGAGTACGGAGATCCCGAGGGGATCATGGGGCTGACGATCGACCTGCCGCTGTTTACGTCCGACGGAAACGTCTGGTTCGGCTCCTACTATTGCGACTGTATGGTTTGGGGTTCGCAAATGGATACCTGGGCCGGTTTCGTCCTGTCGCGGAACTGCAATACCTCTGCCACTTCGTTCGATTATGCCGACCAGTTCTCGGTCTATGCCCAATCGGGGGCCAACGGCAGCAAGACCTTTGCCGCAGCCTATTGCAACGGCATGATGGGTGGCGACTATTCCGCTCCGACCATTGTGTTTACCACGACCCCGCGCAAGGTGGCTTATCTCTACATGGCCCCTTCGACGATGCTCTACACCTATTACAAGTACGACTCTTCGGCCGTGGCCGACCGGACGTACAGCTACCGGATCACCGGATGGCTCAAGGACGAATCCGTCGGTACGGTGGATGTGGAACTTGTCAGCAACAGTTCGGTGGCCGAAGGCTGGGTCAAGGTTGATCTCACGTCGCTGGGCGAGGTGGACAAGCTGACGTTCGCCCCCGAGGGGGTTAATCCCAACAAGGATTTCGATCCGGTTTATTTCTGTCTGGATGAGATTGCCCTCGTGAAATGATCCGTTTTGCCCGAAAAATTGTAACTTTTCGGCAATGAATTTTTTACGATCATGAATATGAAACTGTTGAACCTCTTTTCCTTCTGGCGGCCGGGGCGGCCGCATTGACCTCCTGTTCGGACGATGACAAGCAGAAAGGTCCCAACCCGGGTACAACCTACGATGTCGTCTCGTTCGAAGCGTCCGAAGGAATTGTCGATCACGAAGGCGGGGCCGTAGCTCTGGGCGAATGTGTACTCGAAGGGAGTACCTCCGGAGGTACGTCCGGAACCTCTATTGGACGAAGAGCTTTTCCGGGTATGAGGATTATCTCCAGGACGGAGTTTTCAACACCTGGCTGTTCGGTACGTCGGACCAGTCGGTGCGTTTCGGCTCCTATTGGTCCTATTCGAGCTATGGCGACTATTGGGGAGGTTTCGTGCTGAGCGGCACGTTCAACGCCGAGATCGCCTCGTTTGATTACGCCAACCAGTTCACCGTGTATGCCGACAAAGGGGCCAATTCCACCTCGATCTGCGCCGTGGGGTATGTCGATACCTATTCGGGCGGTTACGCTGTTCCGACGGTCGAGCTGACCAGCCCGCGTCAGGCCGGGTATTGCTGTCTGGCCCCTTCGGCCATGCTTGCAACCTATACGCCGACGGCTGTTTCCATGGATCAGTTCTGGTTCAAGGTCATCGTGACCGGTTACCTCGGCCAGACTGAAGTCGGGACGGTCGATTGCCTGCTGACCGACCGTGGCGTGACCCAATCGGGCTGGACGAAGGTCGATCTCTCCCGTCTGGGTCAGGTCGATCGGCTGACCTTTGCGATCGACTCGAACGATGCGGGTCAGTGGGGCGTGAATGCCCCTGCCTATTTCGCTCTCGACGACCTCGCGTTTGTCTCCGAAACGGAGGAGTAGCCATTGGCCGCAACTGACGGACCTCCGCTTCGTGGGGCAGATGATTCCGGTGTCGGCAAGCGATTGCCCGGCAAACGAAAGCGCCGCAACCCGATATCGGGGTTGCGGCGCTTTTTCGTTCAGACCGGAATCTGCGGATCAGATCAGGTTGTCGCGTTCGATGTCCTTGAAATAGCGGTAGGTCGATACGCGAAGTTCCTCGGCGGCCGGATCGTCGCAGATCAGGATGCCGTTCGGGTGCACCTGCAGTGCCGAGATGGTCCACTGGTGGTTGTAGGCTCCCTCCACGCCATGGCGGACGGCACGGGCCTTTTTGGGACCCGTTGCGAGGATCAGCACCTTCTTGGCCGAGAGCACGGTGCCTACGCCGACCGTCAGGGCCGTTTTCGGCACGAGGTTCACGTCGCCGCCGAAGAAGCGCGAATTGACCTGGATCGTGTCCTGCGTCAGCGTCTTGATGCGCGTGCGCGACTGCAGCGACGAGAAGGGTTCGTTGAAGGCGATGTGTCCGTCCTCGCCGACACCTCCCATGAACAGGTCGATGCCGCCGGCCTCGAGGATCGCGGCCTCATAGTCGGCGCATTCCTTGACCAGATCCTCGGCATTGCCGTTCAGGATGTGTACGTTTTCGGGCAGGATGTCGATGTGGCTGAAGAAGTTGTTCCACATGAACGAGTGGTAGCTCTCGGGGTGATCCTCGGGCAGGCCCACGTATTCGTCCATGTTGAACGTGATGACGTTGCGGAACGACACTTCGCCGGCCTTGTGGCGGCGGATCAGCTCCTTGTAGGTCTCCAGCGGCGTCGAGCCGGTGGGCAGTCCCAGTACGAACGGCGAAGAGGTGTGCAGTGCCTTGTTGCGGATCTGCTCGATGATGTAGTTGGCGGCCCATTGGGCTACCTGCTGGGGGGGTGTTTTCGATGATAAGTCGCATGTCGATGAACTTTTTTCGATGAAAGGCCGTGCATCGGCCGCCGGGGCGGACCGACGCACGGCGGTTCGGTTGTTATGGATTAAAACATCTTGACGAAGACCTCGATGGCCTGGTATTCGGCCATGCCGAGCTGGTCATAGAGACGCGCCGTGTTCTGCGTGCGCTCCTCGGCGCGCTGCCAGAATTCGCGCGGGTCATCGCCCGGGAAGGGCATGATGTCCTTCTGCGAGAGGTGGCGGTAGATGGCGTGGCGCTTCATGATCAGCTCGTCGGGCGAGAGGGGCACGGCCATGTCCACCATGCCGAGATCCCACTCCATCCAGGCACCGCGGTAGAGCCACAGGTGGCATTCCTTCATCCAGTCGTCTTCCCTGACGACCTCGAGGGCGCCCAGCACGGCCTCCATGCAGGTGCGGTGCGTTCCGTGCGGGTCGGCCAGGTCGCCGGCGGCGTAGATCTGGTGGGGCTTCACCTTGCGCAGCAGCTCGACGATGATGTTGATGTCCTTCTCGGTGAGCTGGCCCTTCTTGATACCGCCCGTCTCATAGAACGGGAGGTTGAGGAAGTGAGCGTTCGTGTCGGGATTCAGGCCGAACGAGCGTACGGCGGCGCGGGCTTCGGCGCGGCGGATCGAACCCTTCAGGTCGAGCAGGGCGCGCGGTTCGGGCTCGCCTTTCTTCTTGCCGGCGATGATCTTGCGGACCTCGTCTACGTGGTCGCCGTAACCCAACTCGCGCGAGGTGTCGATGTTCTGCAGCACGACGTCGTCGTGTACGGCCACGTTGCCCGAGGTCTCATAGGCCACATGCACGTCGTGTCCCTGCTGTACGAGGCGGATGAACGTGCCGCCCATCGAGATCACATCGTCGTCGGGGTGGGGCGAGAAGATCACCACGCGTTTCGGGAAGGGCGTCGAGGGCACGGGGCGCGTCGAGTCGTCGGCATTGGGTTTGCCGCCCGGCCAGCCCGTGATCGTGTGCTGCAGGTCGTTGAATACGTCGATGTTGATGCGGTCGTAGGTGCGGCCCTGTTCGAGCAGCTCGCCCAGCGAGTTCTCGATGTAGTCCTTGTAGGTGAGTTTCAGGATCGGCTTCTTGACCACGCTGCAGAGCCATACGACGGCCTTGCGGACGAACTTCGGGGTCCAGTCGCACGGGCCGACGAGCCACGGCGTCTGCTCGCGCGTGAGCAGTTGTGCGGCGTTTTCGTCGATCACCACCTCGATGTTCGGGTGGGCCTGGAGGTACGATGCGGGAACCTGGCCCGTGATGTCGCCCTCGACGACGCGCTGTACGATGCGGGCCTTGTCCTCGCCCCAGGCCATCAGGATGATCCGGTCGGCGCGCATGATCGTGTCGATACCCATCGTAATGGCCATCTTGGGTGTGTTCTCCAGCCCGAAGAAGGCGCCCGACTGGATCTTGCGCGTATTGTAGGTGAGCTGCACCAGACGGGTGCGCGATCGTGCGTAGGAGCCGGGCTCGTTGAATCCCACCTGTCCGTCCTCGCCGACACCGATGATCATCAGGTCGATCTCGCGTGCCGCCTGGTCGTAGGAGGCGCAGTATTCCGATACCTTGTTCTCGGCGATCGTACCGTCGGGGATATGGATATTCTCGGGCTGGATGTCGATGTGGTTGAGGAACTCCTCGTGGATGCGGTAGTTGCGGCTTTGCTGCTCGGACGACTTGATCGGGTAGAACTCGTCGAGGCTGAAGACGGCGACGTTGCGGAAACTGATCTGTCCGGCCTTGTGGCGGCGGACCAGTTCGTTGTAGAGTCCCAGGGGGGTGCGGCCGGTGGTCAGACCCAGTACGAATGGCTGCATCTCGTCGTAGACGCCGTTCGACGAGTGGGTCTCCTCGTGGTTGCGGATCGCCTTGATGATGGCGTCGGCCACGTACTGTACGCCGAGGTACTCGTTCTCGTAGACGTTCGTGCGGATCTTTTCGTAGCGATGGATGATGTCGCGCGGGGCCGATTCCGCAATCAGGCCTCCGTCTTTCGGAAGTGAATACTTGTTGTTCATATCATTTGTTTTTGTTGCAATCATTCTTTTCATGCAGAGTTCCGCCTTCATTGTTCGGCAAACCGCACCTGTGCGAAAAACTCCGGACGGTGGAAGTCCGGCTTCTCGGTGCGGATCGGCTGCCACGAGAGGAAATGGGGGTGCGAGAGTTCGTCGCCGCATTTGAAGAGGTTCATGCGGGCCTCGACGCCGCTCCAGTCCTCGATCCGGTGGCGGAAGAGCGCCCGGGGCGGGATGGCCAGCACCACATGCCAGCGGTTGTCGCCCTCGCGCTCGGCAAAGGGTTCGCCGGGCAGTGACGTGCGCCGCAGGATCCCTTCCAGCGTCTCGGGCGAAGCGTGCTCGGCCTCGGTGCGCGATTTGCGGGCGCCGAGCAGCAGCCGTCCGATGCAGGTGGTCTCGAAGTTGTAGTAGAGCCCCTCGTCGGGTGCGATGAAGAACTCCACGCACGAATCGGTCCAAACCCGTCCGTTGTCCTCGGTGACGCGGGCCGCCGTGTAGCGTTCGGCCACATCGAAGCGCAGCATCAGGTAGTCGCCCGTATGGAACATCCGGAACGTCGCCTCGGGGGCATAGGGGTATTCAGCCGCCCAGTTGCAGCAGGCGATCCGGCAGGGGGCGATCCCGTCGAACGCGCGGTCTACGGCTGCCGCATCCTCGGGGCGTATGTCATCGATTTTTCGGATCTCCAGCATGCCGTTATCTGTATTTCTCGGCCGTTTCCCGGACGATGCGGCACATTTCCGGATATTGGTCCTCCATACTCCGCAACAGTTTGTATTGGGCGTGCGTGCGCACGAGGTTGTGGTCCGCGTATTTCGTCTTGTAGTATTTGTCTCCGTCGATGTAGTCCATCAGGAAACGCAACACCTGCTCATAGGTGATATAGCGAGCAGAGAAGGCCAGGTGGTCGATCTCCGCCTGACAGAGTTGCGGGGCCCGCTGCGAGAGGTAGCCGTCGGTGTAGGCCGCGAACATCTCGATCGACATGCTCACGCGGTCCAGGTCGCGGTCGTCCTCGTCGCCCGTGTTGCAATAGGAGCGGATGGCGTCGCCGAAGTCGTTGAGCGATGTGGAGTTCATCACCGTGTCGAGATCGATGGCGCACAAGACGCGTCCCTCCTTGTCGAAGAGTATGTTGTTGATCTTCGTGTCGTTGTGTGTTACACGGGTCGGAATCGTGCCGTTCTCGACCAGAGCCCAGAATGCGAGCATCTCCTCGCGGCGTGATTCGATCCAGCCGATCTCCTCGGAGAGCCCCTTGCAGCGCCCGGCAGCGTCGCGAGCGATTGCCTCGTCCCACTGCACAAAGCGGTGGCGGATGTTGTGGAATCCCTTGATCGTCTCGGCCAGCGGCTCGGTGAAGTCTGCCAGCTGGGCCTGGAACTTGCCGATCCCCTCGCCGCCCTTGCGGGCCAGTTCGGGCGAATCGGCCTTGTTGTAGGCGATCGTGTCGGCGATGAAGACCGTCACGGCCCAGAATTCGCCGTTCTCGTCCTCGTAGCAGAGTTTTCCGTCGTGGGTCGGAACTACGGTCATCGTCTCGCGCAACGGGTCGCCGCCCTCGGCGATGACCTGACGGCGGATGTGTTCGGTAACCTTGCGGATGTTCTCCATCATGGCCGGAACGTCGGGGAAAATCTCCTTGTTCTTGCGTTGGAGGATATAGTCCGGCGCATCGCCTTGCGTACGGACGATGAACGTGTCGTTGATGAAACCTTCGCCCAGCGAGTCGATGGAGGCGATGGTGCCTTCGAATGCGAATTGTTCCGCGATTTTCTTCAATGCTTCCTTCATGTTGTTCGATTAGGTTGTTTTGCGTGCTCACGCACCTTCAAAGTTACTAAAAGGAATGCACAAATGCAACCCGGTATTGCAAAAAATCCCGCCTTTCTCGTTGAAAGACGGGAAAATGGGCTTTTCAGACAATATGTGCATGTTCCATAGGAATCAGCGGATGCAACTCGTCAGGAACTTGGCGCTGCCTTCGGGCTCGATGCGAAGCGTTCGGGCCGATGCCGGAACGAGCACCGTTTCGCCCTGGTGTACCGGCATCGGATCGCCGTCGTCGGTGCGGAGGACGGCGTGTCCCCCCATGCAGATCACCACGAGGAACGAGTCAAGCGACGAGAGGTCGATCGTGCGGGCCTGTGTGAGGTCGTAGAGCGTTGTGGTGAAATAGGGGCACGATACGAGTTCCACGCCGCAGTTCTGCGCCGGGGTATAGTGCGTGCGGTAGTCGGGCAGCACGGCGTAGTCGATGGCCTCCTTGGCCAGTTCGGTGTGCAGTTCGCGGGTGTTCCCGTTGGCATCGCGGCGGTTGAAGTCGTAGATACGGTAGGTGATGTCCGACGTCTGCTGGATTTCGGCGATGAAGGCGCCGGCGCCGATCGAATGTACGCGGCCGGCCGGGAGGAAGAAGACGTCGCCCGGGCGGATGGCATAGTCGGCCAGGATGTCGGTGATGGTGTTGTCCTCGACGCTGGCGGCATACTCCTCGGGGGTTACCTGCTTCGAGAATCCCGAGCGGAGGTGTGCCCCTTCGGCCGTATCGACGACATACCACATCTCGGTCTTGCCCTTCGAGTGGTGGCGCTGTTCGGCCAGTTCGTCGTTCGGGTGCACCTGGATCGAGAGGTCCTGCTGTGCGTCGATGAACTTGATGAGCAACGGGAACTCCTCGCCGAAGCGTTCGAAGTTGGTCTTGCCCAGGAGTGCGGCACCGTGGCGGGCGATCAGTTGCGGGAGCGTCGTCCCGGCTTCGGGACCTTCGGACACGACCGATTCGTTGCCCTTGACGCCCGAAAGCTCCCAGCTTTCACCCACCTGTTTCTGGTCGGAGTCGATTTGCTTGTAGGGTACGATCTTCTCACCGCCCCAGATCGTCGATTTCAGAATAGGTTTGAACTTGTACATGGTTGCGTTATTCGGTTGTTCGTGCTATTGTTTCTGTGCGTCGAGCTGACTCAGCGCGAAGGCGTAGGCACCGACCGAGATGGCCTGGCTGGCCCCCAGTTTCGAGATCATGACGCCGATGCGTTTCTGCGGATCGTAGGCCACGTAGCGGTCCGTGCCGTAGACCTTCAGGGGCCGCTGTGCCCCCTTGGCGAATTCGCGGAACTCCTCCTCGTTGTCCAGGTCGAAGACCTGCATCTGCACGCGGTTGAGCTCTTCGCCCTTGATCGTGTGCATCTTGCCGCGAAGCTCCTTCAGCAGGCTCGGCATGATGTATTTGCGGGCTGCCGTTATGCCGCCGCCGATGACGATCAGTCCGTCGATGAGCGTAACGGCCGTAGCCATGGCGTCGCCGGCGATCTCTCCCAGTTCGGCGAATGCCTTTTTGGCGGCCTCCCGGTCTCCGGGGCGCGTGCCGTCGGCGATCTCGCAGATCTCCTTGGGTTCGAACGTGTGGTTCGCGTCGCCCGAGACCTCGGCATAGACGCGCTTGATGGCGCGCACGGCTACGCCCTCCTCGACGATCACCTCGGGCATCTTCTTGTGCCGCAGGCAGAAGGTTTCGACACAGGAGTTGTCGCCGCGGTTGAGGCGGTTGTCCACGACGATGCCGACGCCGAATCCCGTGCCGAAGGTGTAACCGACGAGGTTCCTGTACTTTTTCGGGCTTCCGAGTGCTTCGAGACGGGCATTGACCTCGCAGCGCGCCGCCCAGGGCTTCGCCGTAGGCAAACAGGTCGCCGTCGTTGTTGATGAAGACCGGGATGCCGAACCTGGCCTCGAGGAAGGGGCCGAGCGCCACGCCCTCGCGGAACGACGGGAAGTTGGGCAGGTAGCCTCCGATGATGCCGTTCGGATAGTCGGCCGGGCCGGGGAAGGCGAAGCTGATGGCCACGGGTTTGGTGTCGAGTTTGTCGATGATGGCCGTGAAGCCCTCGACCATGGTTGCCAGGCACCGGTCCAGATCCTCGGCATGCGAGGGGAGGGTGATCGGCTCCACGATGAATTTGTTGGCCTGCATGGCGCCGAAGACCAGATTCGTGCCGCCTGCATCGAGGGTGATGACCACCCGGTTGTCGTAGCTGTACATATGTTGCGATGTTTTTCGGTTGATCGTGTTCGGGATTGGGATGCCGGGCGGTCGCAGCATGTCGGAGGAGTCGGCACACGACCCTCCCGACGCTCTGTCGTCAAGCGCCTCATTCCCGGACACAAAATTATTTAAAATATCCGGATTATCAAACCCGCCGGCAAATTTTGCGGCAACTGTGCCGTGCCGGTTCGGATGCCCGTGCGCAACAGGGAGGACAGGGCAGGGTGTGTGGCTGTCTTTGTCCGGGGAGACCTTTTCGGAGAGTCCGGGAGCGGCAAAAAAGACGATGTAATGTCGGGAAGCGCGGAGGATTCAGGCTGTGCGCCGTTTTGCACGAGGGGGGGGGCGTGTGGCGGGATCCGGGACGTTCGGAGCCAATCGGAAAGACTCCTAAGATTCGGAGTCCGGTAGAAAATGAAAAAGGAAAAGATCCGACCGATGTCGGATCTTTTCCTTTGGTACCCCCCCAGGGGCTCGAACCCTGGACCCCAACATTAAGAGTGTCGTGCTCTACCAACTGAGCTAGAGAGGCATCAATCATTTCCTGATTGCGAGTGCAAAGGTAGCTATAATTTTGATAACTCCAAAAAAAAACGGAGAAAAATTAAAAAAAATGTAAAAAAACTTGTTTTTGCTCCTATTTGGTTGTTATCAGCCGGTCGCTGTTCCACTCTCCTGCTGCCTCGGGATAGATAAACGGGCGCTGCTCCGGAAGGCTTTTCATTCGCAGGTAGCTTTCATAAAGGTTGATTCCGTTTGCCGAGCAGGTGGCCAGCGAGAAAGCCACCACCGACGGATGTCCCTGCAGCGTGTAGTAGCAGTTTTCGGCCCGCTCGATGTATGCATCCCTCCAGGCGGGGTTGTTCGTCGGGTTGCCGCCCACACGGCGCGAATCCCCGCTGCGGCGCGTATCCACGGGCGCCTGGGCGATGACATACATGCCGCACGTGTCGCAGGCGGTGAGCATCTGTTCCGATACGGGGCCCGGCAGCAGACGGATGGTGTTGCATCCGGTGCGCCGCAGGTCGGCTACCTGTTCGGGTGTGAGGTTGCCGGGCACTTCGCGTGTGCGCAGCGTGACGCTCCGTCCGTTGATCTCCATCGTGCCGTCCTCCTGCATCGCGATGCTGCGGAATCCGATCGGACGGTCGATGTACTCGACGTAGCGCCCTTCGTGCTGCGTCTTGAGCAGCAGCCGGTATTGCGTGGCCCGTGTGTCGCTCCAGAGCGAGTCGTAGGGGATGCGTGCCAGGAACCGTACGGTGTCCTCGCCCCGCATGCCGAGCGTCACGGAGCGGGTGCCTGTCGTGACGGTCTCGCCCGACGGCGAGAGCAGCGTGTAGTGCAGGCGCGAGGTGCGGGGGTTGAGCGATCCGGTCTTGACCACCACGGCCACTTCGGCCGTGGCGTCGCCGTCCTCGCCGATCCGCGTGCGGGTGCGGATGTCGCGGATGCGCAGCGTCGGCTGGCTCATGACCCACGCCTGTCCGATCTCCGGTGCGGGGCGCTCCTTCCAACTCTCCAGCACGGCAGCCGCCGCAGGGTCAGAGAGCACCACCTCGAGGGTGTTGCGTCCCTCCCTGGCGAACTTCGTGAGATCCACTTCGGATGGGGCGTTGCCGTCGGCGTTGTAGGCTGCCGTGCGGCCGTTCACACGGATCTCGTAGTCGCACGATGCCCGCTCGAGGCGGAAGAGCACCTGTCGGTTGATCCAGGCGAACGGTACGGTGAAATGGGTGGAGAAGGTGTTGCCCTCGCGCGACCAGTCGGTGAGCGGCGTGCAGTAGCGGTCGGCCCCGCGGCCTGCGGCCGCGGCCTCTTCGGCCGTGGGGTAGATGCGGATCTCGCTGCGCGGGCGTTCGAGTCCGTACGAGGGGATGTACTCCTGCGCCGTGGCGCCGCAGAGGGAAAATAGGGCTATGATCGGAAGGATGCGTCGCATAATTTTCGTATATTTGTCGGGTAAAGATAGGCAATTTTTTCAACAAACACGATGTCTGCACTTCCGAAACTCAACTTTCCGCCCATCCGGCTCCGTGCGCGGCGGCGCGGCCGAGGAGAGGAGGTCGAGGTCTGGGACCCCCTCCGGGGCATCTACCTCGTACTGACTCCCGAGGAGTGGGTGCGCCAGCACCTGATCGCCTATCTGGTCTCGCATTGCGGTGTGCAGCCCACGCGCATCGTCGAGGAGTATGCCGTGCCGCTCAACGGGCAGCCCCAGCGTGCCGACGTCGTGGTTGTGGGCGACGATGCGCGGCCGTTGCTGCTGGCCGAATGCAAGGCTCCGGGTGTCAGCATCGGGCGGCAGACGCTGGCGCAGGCCGTGCGCTACAACTCGGTGCTGGCGGCGCGTTACCTCATTCTGACCAACGGGCTGACGCACTACTGCTGCGAATGGCGCGACGGGACCTATGTCCGTTGCGGCTCCTTCCCGGACCTTACGGTCGGTTAGCCCGCTCCGGAGCGGATTCGGCAAAGTCCCCGGATCTGCCTCTCCGGTTTGTTCAGAGATTCCGGAAGTGCCGGTCTATGTAGTTCTGGAACGCCTCCTTGTAATTCTCCCCGATGGGGACATATTCCGTGTCGCTCAGGAAGATGCGTCCCCGGACGTAGGACCTGATCGACCGCAGGTTCACGATGTACGAGCGGTGGACGCGCATGAACTGTTCCGGGGGAAGGGCCGCCTCCATGTTCTTCAGGCGGAAGAGCGTGGTGATGGTCGATCCGTCGCAGAGATGCATCCGCACGTACTCCCCTTCGCTTTCGATATAGACGATGTCGGCGATGCGGACGAGCGAGACCTTGTAGTCGGCCTTGACGGAGATGTATTCGCGGTCTTTGGGTGTCGCCTCCGAGTCGCTCTCCTGCTGGGCAGGCTGCCGGATCTGGCGGAGTTCGTAGAGCGAGTTGGCCTTGGCGGCGGCACGGCTGAAGTCGGCGAAGCTGAACGGCTTGAGCAGGTAGTCCACCGCGTCGAGCTTGAATCCGTCGATGGCGTATTCCGAGTAGGCCGTGGTGAAGACGACCATCGGACGGTCGGTCAGCGCGCGGACGAAATCCACCCCGTTCAGGTCCGGCATGTTGATGTCCACGAAGATCAGATCGACCCGTTCGGAGGCCAGCCGCTGCTGGGCCTCGATGGCGTTGTTGAACGTGGCGGCCAGTTCGAGATAGGGTATCTTGGCGATGTAGGCGGATATCTGGCGCAGGGCCAGCGGCTCGTCGTCGATGGCGATACATTTAAGCATGGAGCGTCGGTATTACGAGGGTTACGGTGTAGGTCTCTTCCTCTTCGCGGATGTTGAGCGAGTAGTTCTTTTCGCCGTAGATCAGCGCGAGGCGTTTGCGGACATTCTCCAGTCCGATGCCCGGATCGTTCTTCCGCCCGCCCGCCGGGGCCGTGTGGCGGCTGTTGGTCAGGGTGCTGGTCACCTGTCCGTCGGCATATTCGATCCGCAGGTGGATGAACGACGGCCGGTTGTAGCTGACGCCGTGCTTGAAGGCGTTCTCGACGAAGACGATCAGCAGCAGCGGCGGGATCGAGACCTGCTCGGGCAGGTTGTCGGGGTATTCCACGCGGATTTGCACGTTGTCGGTGTAGCGGATGCGCATCAGCTCGATGTAGTTCTTCAGGAACATGATGTCGCGGTTGAGCGAGATCCGCTCGCTGCCCGAGTCGTAGAGCACGTAGCGCATCATCTTCGAGAGCTCGATCACGGCATTCTTGGCCGATTCGGCATCGATGTCGATCAGCGCATGGATGTTGTTGAGCGTGTTCATGAAGAAGTGCGGGTTGATCTGGTACTTCAGGTAGTCCATCTCGGCCTGCAGGTTCTGCCGCTTGAGCGCCTCCATCTGCTGTTCGTCGCGCATCGACTGGTAGATGAGTTTGATGCCGGTGTTGGCCCCGGTCATGAAGAAGCCGAGGATGACGTTCCAATAGATCTCGAGGTTCGAGAACGAAGCCTTGCGGTAGATACTGGATGTCGCCGCATCGTCCTGCGGGCGGATGTCGAGCATGAGGTGCTCTTCATAGAGTTCTACGAGCCAGAAGACTCCGATGATGAGCGCCAGGTTGAGCAGCACGTATTTGCCGAATTTGCGGCGGAGCATGTACCTCGGGGCAAGGACGCAGTTGTGGATCAGGAAGATGATCAGGTAGGGTGCGATCTGCTGCCAGGCGATGAGTACGTTCTCGAGGTTGATGTGCATCTCGGACATCATCTGCGAGTTGAGCACCGGCACGAGGATGATGGCCGACCAGACCATCAGGTAGAGTAGGTTTTCGCCTATGGCTTGTTTGCGCTGTATCTTCATGGAACGGAAAAAAACGGCGGCGGAGGGCCCGGCGTCGATGCGATTCCGGATTTTCCGCCGCGCAAGTCTTGATTCGTGGTATCAGTTGTCGAGCAGCGCCGCGCTGTAAAGGAAGCGCTTGATGCTCCGTTTGGGGGTCTTCTCGAACTCGGTGGGGTAGATCGTGATGTCCGAGACCCGTTCGTAGGCGGCCAGCTGCCTGTTGAGTTCCTGCAGGTTGTTCTGCATGATCTGCGGCAGCTCCGACTTGTCGATGCCCTCGGCGTCGGCCTGTTCGTAGTCCGGCACCACGAGGGCCCGCAGGCGGCCGTTGCCGGCATCGAGCACGAGCGATTCGAGCACCATGTACATGTTGTTGAGCTTGTCCTCGATCTCCTCGGGATAGATGTTCTGTCCGTTGCCCGAGAGGATCATCGTCTTCGACCGGCCGCGGATGTAGAGTGTGCCGTCGGGGTCCATCGTACCCATGTCGCCCGTGTGGAGCCACCCTTCGTCGTCGAGCACCTGCTGCGTATCTTTCTCGTTCTTGTAATAACCTTTCATGACGTGTTCGCCGCGCACGAGAATCTCGCCGACTTTGTGCTCCGGGTCGGGCGATTCGATCTTCACCTCGAGCAGCCCCTTCAGATAGCGGCCGCACGAACTGGGCTTGAACTCGTTGTCGGGCGTGAAGCTGATGAGCGGGGCGCATTCGGTCATGCCGTAGCCGATCGTGATCGGGAAATGGATCTTCATCAGGAAGGATTCGGTTTCCTGATTCATCGGGGCGCCGCCGACGATGAATATCGTGACGTTCCCGCCGAACGCATCCATGAGCTTCTTGCGGATGACCGAATAGATGGCCGTATTGAGCAGCGGGATCTTCATGGCGATCGACATGGGGCCCTTCTCCAGCATCGGAAGCACCTGCTTGCGGTAGATCTTCTCGAGAATCATCGGTACGCAGCAGATGATCGTGGGTTTCACGATGGACATGGCCTCGATAAGGATCTTCGGCGAGGGGATGCGTCCGAGCAGTGTGACGTGCCCGCCGACGGCCAGCGGCGCGAGGAAGTCGAACGCGCAGCCGTAGGCGTGGGCCAGCGGGAGGAACGAGAGGGTGCGGCCGCCGCGCTGGAAATAGTAGGTCCCGGTCTGGGTGTTGAGCGCCGTCTTGGCGAAGAGGACGTTGCCCGTGAGGTTGTTCACCGTGAGCATCACGCCCTTGGAGTAACCGGTGGTTCCGGAGGTGTAGTTGAGCAGGATGACGCGGTCGTTCGGGATGTCGGGGTACTTGATGTCGCCGACACTGAACCCGCGGGGGTATTTCGTCCGGTAGTTTTTCAGAATGTCGCGCTGGAACTTGGTGAGCGACTTGCCGTTGCGCTCGAAGATGACGTGGAAGTCCGTCAGCGAGAAGACCGCTTCGATCTGGCGGATGTGGTCCTCGTCGATCACGTCCCAGAAGTTGTCGCCGAGAAAAAGCAGGCGGCTTTCCGAGTGGTTGATGATGTGCGTCACGTCGGCCGGCGTGAAGTCCTGGAGGATCGGGACAATGACGACTCCGTAGGTGATCGTGGCGATGTAGGTGATGCACCAGCGGGGATTGTTGCGGCCGATCAGTGCGATCTTGTCGCCCTGCTTGATCCCCGCCTTCTTGAAGAGCAGGTGGAGTTTGGCGATCTCCTTGGCCATTTCGTAGTACGAAAAGGTCTCGTTCTTGAAGTAGTCGGTCAGCGCCGACATTTCGCGGTTCTCCCGGAAACTGGCTTCGTATATCTTGATCAGATTCTCCTCTAACATGGCAGTTGGTCTGTGTGTGTTTCGGTCGGTGTGGCGGCCGGCCTATTCCTTACTTTTTGCCGGTTGCGGCATCCTTCCCGGCGGCATCCTTTCGGGCCGACTCCTGTTCGGCGGCCTCCTTTCCGGCTGGGGCGGCGGCTCCGGGGGTCTTCACCTGCTGGGGCTTCCAGATGTAGATTTTCGATTCGGTGCCGGCGCGCAGCCGCTCGATGTTCTTGCGGTGCGTGTAGAGCAGCAGGATGGCGATGACGAACGAGAAGACAACGAACGGGACGGACTCGTTCACCTTGGGCGAGATTATCGTGAATGCCGGGAAGCAGCATCCGGCGATCATCGACGAGAGTGAGACGTAGTGCGTGATCATGAGCACGACGAACCACACGCCGAAGCAGAGCAGTGCCACCGGGGGGTAGATTCCCGTGACGGCCCCGACGAGCGTGGCGACGCCCTTCCCGCCGCGGAATCCGGCGAAGATGGGGAAGATGTGCCCGAGCACGGCGGCGAACACGGCGATGATCTTGAGGTTGATGAGCCACATGTCGCTGACGTTTTCGTCGTACTTGAGCATTTCGATGAGCGTGACGGCGACGAATCCCTTCAGGAAGTCGAGCGCGAAGACGGGCAGTGCGGCCCGGCGGCCCAGCACGCGGAGCATGTTGGTCGTGCCGGCGTTTTTCGAACCGTATTCGCGGATGTCGATGCCGTAGTACTTCTTGCCTATCCACACGGCGCTCGGGATCGAGCCCAGCAGATAGGCGATGATAATCATGGTGGTAGCGGTATAGTACGTCAGTATCATGGTCGTTTGTCCGGTATGTTTTATTGGCAAATATAATAAATTTTTCCGGATCGCGAAGCCCGAATGCAAAAAACGGAGCAGCCGGAGAGCTTTCGGAAGAATTTGTTATCTTTGCACACTTGTTCCTCCGCGGCTTTTCGCGAAAGCTTCCGGACGGCTCCGGAGCCCGTGCGGGGCGAGGCATGGCGAAGAACCAACTAAAGCTGTCTGACTATATGATGAAAACGAAGGCATTTCTCGAGCCGATGGGGTCGTGGGCGTGGTGGCGCTCGTGGATCCTGATCTTTTTCGGATGTTCGGTGATGGGTACCGGGTTCGTGCTGTTCGTCAATCCCTACAACTTCGTGCCGGGCGGCGTCTACGGCATGGGTATCGTCCTGCACAACATCTTTCCGTCGATCCAGGTCGGAACGTTCGGCTACATGTTCGACATTCCGCTGATGATCATCGCCATGCTTGTCTTCGGGGGGCAGTTCGGTACGCGCACGGTGCTGGCGGCGCTCTTCACGCCGGGATTCATGAACATCCTCACGCGGCTGGTCTATCCCGATGCCGCGGCCGTTGAGTCGCTCGACCCCTCGCTGCTGCTGGGCGGGCGGCTCGACCTGTCGAACGACCTGTTGCTGACGTGCGTGATCGGCGCCGTGGTGATCGGCGTCGGACAGGGCATCGTCGTGCGGCAGCAGGCCACTACGGGCGGTACCGACATCGTGGCGATGCTGTTGCAGAAATATGCCGGGATCAAGTTCTCGACGGGCATCTTCCTGGCCGACGGCTTTGTCGTGCTGTCGGGCCTCGTGGTCATCGGCTTCGGACTGGGAACCGGTGACGCCGACCCCAAGGGGTGGATGCTGACGCTCTATTCGCTCATTACGATCTACATCACCTCGCGGGTGATCGCCTACATGCTCAACGGCGCCTCGTACGACAAACTGCTGTTCATCATCAGCAACCGGCACGAGGAACTCAAGCGTTTCATCATCGAGGACCTGGACCGCAGCGCGACCTACATCAAGGCCAAGGGCATGTACACCGATGCGCCGCGCGACATGATCTTCCTGGTGGTGAGCCGCAAGGAGGTGCATCTGGTGCAGCACCAGATCCGCGAGATCGACCCGCGGGCCTTCGTCGTCGTGACGGATGCCTACGAGACCTTCGGCGAGGGCTTCAAGCAGTTCCCCGACAAGAACTCGATACAGGCGGAATAAAAGAATGGATTTGAATTTGGATTTGAAACTGAACGTGAATACACTGCGGCCGCTCGCGGGCGAGGGGCGCAAACTCTTTGTCGAAACCTACGGCTGCCAGATGAACGTCGGCGATACGGAGATCGTCGTCGCACTCATGCAGCAGGAGGGGTATGTCTATACGGAGCGGATCGCCGAGGCCGATGTCATCCTGATCAACACCTGCTCGATCCGCGACAATGCCGAGCAGCGGATCTGGGGGCGCCTGGCCGAGATGAAACGCTACCGCCGCGAACGTCCGGGTCTGGTGATCGGCATCATCGGCTGCATGGCCGAGCGCCTGAAGGAGCAGCTCGTCGAGGGGCCGAACGCGGTCGATGTGGTGGCCGGGCCGGATGCCTATCGCGACCTGCCGCGCCTGGTGCGCGAGGCCGAGGCCGGCGGCAAGGGGGTCAATGTGCTGCTCTCGACCGAGGAGACCTATGCCGAGATCGCTCCGGTGCGCCTCGACCGCAACGGCGTGAGCGCCTTTGTGGGCATCATGCGCGGATGCAACAACTTCTGCTCCTACTGCGTGGTTCCCTATACGCGGGGCCGCGAGCGGAGCCGTGATGCGGAGACCATCGTCGCCGAGGCCCGGAGCCTCTTCGAGAACGGCTACCGCGAGGTCACGCTGCTCGGGCAGAACGTCAATTCCTACCGGGCGGGCGATGTCGATTTCCCGGAGCTCATGCGGCGCGTGGCGTCGATCTCGCCGCTGCTGCGCGTGCGTTTCGCCACCTCCCATCCCAAGGACATGAGCGACCGCCTGCTGGAGGTCATGGCCTCGATGCCCAACATCTGCCGGACGATCCACCTTCCGGCCCAGTCGGGCGCCACGTCGATGCTCGAGCGGATGAACCGCAAGTACACGCGCGAGTGGTATCTCGGCCGGATTGCGGCCATCCGCCGCTACCTGCCCGACTGCGCCATCACGACCGACCTGATCGCCGGCTTCTCGGGCGAGACCGAGCAGGAGCATCTCGAGACCCTTTCGCTCATGCGTGAGGTGGGCTACGAATTCGCCTACATGTTCAAGTATTCGGAGCGTCCGGGGACCTTCGCCTCGAAGCACCTCCCGGACGACGTGCCCGACGAGGTGAAGTCGCGCCGTCTGTCCGAGATCATCGCCCTGCAGAACGAACTGGGCCATGCGAGCAACCTGCGCGATGTGGGCCGGGAGTTCGAGGTGCTCGTCGAGGGCACGTCGAAGCGCAACCCCGACCAGTTGTCGGGCCGCACGTCGCAGAACAAGGTGGTGGTCTTCGACCGCGGCACGCACCGCGTGGGCGATTACGTGCGCGTGCGGATCACGGGATGCACGCCCGCGACGCTCTTCGGCGAGGAGGCCGCGCAGCAGTAGTTTTTGGTACAACTTAAAGGCAAGAAGAGAATTATGCGATTCGACGAACTCGATCTGGAGGATGAGATCCTCGACGGACTCGAAGACATGAACTTTCACGAGATGACCCCCGTGCAGGAGCACACCATTCCGGTGATCCTCGAGGGGCGCGACATCATCGGCTGTGCCCAGACCGGAACGGGCAAGACGGCGGCCTATACGCTGCCGTTGTTGAACAAGCTGCTCATCGAGGGCAATCCGGACAATGTGGTCAAGTCGGTCATCATCGTGCCGACGCGCGAACTGGCGCAGCAGATCGACCAGCAGTTCCAGGGCTTCTCGTACTACCTGCCCGTCTCGACGACGGTCGTCTACGGCGGCGGTGACGGCAAGGGCTGGGACGTGCAGAAGCGGGGCATGCTGATGGGTTCCGACGTGGTGATCGCCACTCCGGGACGCATGATCGCCCACCTGCAGAACAGCGGCGTGGACCTCTCGCATGTCGAGTACCTGATCCTCGACGAGGCCGACCGCATGCTCGACATGGGCTTCAGCGACGACATCATGAAGATCGTCTCCTACATGCCCCGGGAGCGGCAGACGATCATGTTCTCGGCGACGCTGCCCCCGAAGATCCGCGAGTTGGCGAAGACCATTCTGAGGAATCCGGCCGAGGTGAACATCGCCATCTCGAAACCCAACGAGGCGATCGACCAGTCGGCCTACATCTGCTACGAGAGCCAGAAGCTGGGGATCATCCGCGAAATGTTTGCCGAACCGACCGATTCGAAGACGATCATCTTCTCGTCGTCGAAGATGAAGGTCAAGGAACTGGCCCATACGCTCAAGCGCATGAAGCTCGAGGTGGCCGCGATGCACTCCGACCTGGAGCAGCCGCAGCGCGAGGAGGTGATGCTCAACTTCAAGAACAACAAGGTCAAGATCCTGGTGGCCACCGACATCGTGGCGCGCGGCATCGACATCGAGGATATCGGCCTGGTCATCAACTACGACGTGCCGCACGATCCCGAGGACTACATCCACCGCATCGGCCGCACGGCGCGCGCCGCGGCGACGGGCAGCGCCATCACCTTCGTTTCGGAGGAGGAGCAGGGCAAGTTCCACCAGATCGAGAAGTTCATCGAGCGCGAGATCCGCAAGGCCGACCTGCCGGAGAGTGTGGGCGAGGGCCCGAAATACAATCCCGGGGCCTTCTCCGGACGCGGCAAGGGGCGCGGCGGCCGCAGCAAGGGCGGTGACGGCCGCGGCCACGGACGCGGACGGCGCGACCGGTTGCGCGACAAGGGGCACAACAGTTCGTCGGCCCCGCAGCAGCAGGCCCCGCAGCCGGCTCCGCAACCGGCCGCCGGGGCACCGCAGGGAACGCCGGCCGCTGCCGGACAGCAACCCGCTCCGGAGGGAGCCAAGCGCCGCCGCCGTCACCGCGGCGGCCGGAACCGCCGTCGCGGCAACCGGGAGTCGGGAGCCCCGCTGAGCGGCTCCGAGAGCCCGGCGCAGGCATAGCCCCGGGTGGTACCGTTTGGACAGCAGAACAGCCCTGCCACATGTGTGGCAGGGCTGTTTCGTCGATGCGGCCGGGATGTTGTCCCGGGGCGTTGCGTCAGGACCCCGGTTATTTCCCCGCGCCGGATTTCCCGCCGAGCTGCTGTTTCCACTTCTCGCGGGCGAGAGCCTGCAGGTCGGCGACGGCATCCTTCTCGTCCACGATCTCCTGGCCGAGCAGCGTCTCGATGACGTCCTCCATCGTGACGATGCCCTGGAAACAGCCGTACTCGTCGCGCACCTGGGCGATGTGCTCCTTGTTCTTGATCATCTCCTCCCAGACGGCCGCCACGGTCTCCTCGCCCGGAAACGAGAGGATCGGGCGCCGGATGTCGGCCAGGCGGTTGTCGAAACGGTCTTCGGCCAGCTTCTCCAGGACGGTCTGCTTCAGCACGTAGCCGGTGATGTAGTCGGGGCTGTCGCCGTAGACCGGGATGCGCGAGAAGATGCGGAAGAGGTGGTTGGCGTAGAATTCGCGGAGCGTGGTGCGCTCGGGGGCCGTGGCGGCCACGGTCCGCGGGGTCATGATCTCGCGTACGGTGACGTGGTCCAGCCGGAAGAGGTTTTGGATCACCTTGTCCTCGCGGGGCTGGAAGACGCCCTCCTGCCGGCCGACGCTCACCATGGCGGAGACCTCCTCGCGGCTGACCGAGAGGGGCTGTTTCTTCGACGAGACGAGCTTGGTGATCAGTTCCGAGAGGAGCACGAGCGGGTAGCAGACGATGATCATCGCGCGGATGACCGGGGCCGACGACATGGCCAGCTGCCGCCAGTAGCAGGCACCGACGGTCTTGGGGATGATCTCCGAGAGGACGAGTATCAGGATGGTCAGCACGGCCGAGATGATGCCGAAGTAGGCTTCGCCGAAGACCTTGACGGCCTCGGCGCCGACGCCTGCGGCACCGATCGTGTGGGCGATGGTGTTGAGCGAGAGTATGGCCGAGATCGGCTTGTCGATGTCCTGCTTCTGCCGCATGAGCAGCGGGGCGTTCTTGGCGCCCTCCTTCTCCTTCATGGCGATGAAGGACATCGGCGTGGAGAGCAGGACGGCTTCGAGGATCGAGCAGAGGAACGAGATGGCGAGCCGCCGTCAGATAAAGTAGGATGAGTTCCATGAATGGTGTTTGTGTGGTTGTGGGGCCGTGTGGATGCGCACGGCAAATGCTTTTTCGGGTGAATGGATCGGGCAGGGCGGAGGCTTGTGCCGCCTCCGCCGGGTAGGGCCGGGCTGCGGCGGGCTGCAGCCGGGGACGGTGTGTCAGATCCGATAGATGCAGAAGGTGCGGCAGGCGGCTCGTCCCGTATGTATGTCCGAACGGTCTGCACGACGGGGTGCCCGGTGCTCTCTTGTGAAGCGGATCGTTGCGGGGAGCATCTCGTTTCCCGGACAGAGTGCCGCGGAGGGCAGCATGCGGGGAATCCGGTACAGACAGGCTTCGTCGGGGCTCTCCGACGGATCGTCGTCGGACGATTCTGCCGGTTCGGTGAGCAGGACGGCAATGTCATCGGGGGCGTGGAAGACTGCGGCGGCCGTCTCGGACATGCCTGCCGAAAGTTCGGTCAGCATGGCGGCGAGCAGCACGAGAATCCAGAGGCGCATCGGGCGCGTATGTCTGCAAGAATCTTCCAAGGGGACGATTTATGGGGCAAATATAGGAAATTTTCCACAAATCCAAGAATTGGCCCGGGAATTGGCCCGGCTCCGTCCGTTTCGCCTCTCTGAATAAAGTGCGGGAGGTGCGGATCGTCTGATCCGGCACCTCCCGCACCGGGAATGCGTATGGCGGGGATGATCAGAGCCGCCCCCTGATGCGGTCCTCGAATGCCGAGAGGGCAGCCTTGGCCCCTTCGCCCATGGCGATGACGATCTGCTTGTAGGCGACATCCGTCACGTCGCCGGCGGCGTAGAATCCGCGGAGTGCCGTGCGGCAGTTGCGGTCCACGGGAATCTCCCCGGCGCGGTTCGTCTCCACGGCTTCGCGGAAGAGCGCGCTGTTGGCCGAGAGGCCGATCTGCACGAATACGCCGTCGAACGGTATCTCGGAGACCGCATCCGTGCGGCGGTCCTTCAGGCGCAGGGCCGTGAGCCGGCCGTCGTGTCCGAGCGCTTCGAGTGTCTGCACCGCGGTGCGGACCGTGACGTTGGGCAGCGATCGCAGCTTCTCCTGCAGGACGCCGTCGGCCTTCAGCTCCTCCATGAATTCGAGCACGGTCACGTGCCGGCAGATTCCCGCCAGGTCGATGGCTGCCTCGACTCCCGAGTTGCCGCCGCCGATCACGGCCACATCCTTTCCCGCATAGAACGGCCCGTCGCAGTGGGGGCAGAAGGCGATGCCGTGTCCGGTGTATTCGGCTTCGCCCGGGACGCCGAGCCTGCGCCACGAGGCTCCCGTGGCGGCGATCAGCGCCGGGGCGCGGAACACTTCGCCGCCGCGCACGCGCAGTACGTGTTCCTTCTCTCCGGCCTCGAAGGCCTCGATCGTGCGGTTTTCGCACAGGTCGATGCCGTAGGCCTCCATGTGGCGGCGCAGGTCGCCGGCCAGTTCGGCCCCCGTGGTCCGGGGTACGGAGATGAGGTTCTCGATACCGACCGTTTCGTTCACCTGCCCGCCGATGCGCCCGGCCACCACAGCCACCTTCAGCCCCTTGCGGGCCGAGTAGATCGCCGCTGCGGCACCTGCCGGGCCGCCTCCGGCCACTACGACGTCGTAGCGGCGTTCGATTGTTTCGCCCTCGGCGGGGCGGCTCCCGATGCGCTCCTCGAGCAGCCCGAGCAACTCGCCCAGCGTGCTCCGTCCCGTGTGGAGCGGTTCGCCGTTGCAGAAGACGCTCGGTACGGCCTGGATCCTCAGTCGTTCGGCCTCCTCGGGGAAGAGGGCGCCGTCGATGGCCGTATGGCGGATCTGCGGGTTGAGAATCGCCAGCACGTTGAGGGCCTGCACCACGTCGGGGCAGTTCGTACAGGTCAGCGACATGTAGGTTTCCAGTTCGACCGGCCCTTCGAGTGCCTCGATGCGGCGGCGGGTCGCCTCGTCGGGAAGGTTGCGCCCCTTCCCGTCGGCATTGAGCACGGCCAGTACCAGCGAGCTGAATTCATGCCCGTTGGGCACGGCCCGGAAGCGGATGCCGAGCTCCTGCCCGTTTTTCAGGATCCGGAACTCGAGTCCGGGGCCCTCGCTCACGCGGCAGGCGAGGCGGTCGGATGCGGCGGCCGTGTCGCCGAGCAGTTCGAGCAGTTCCGCGCGGGACCCGTGGTCCGCGCGGACTGCGATGTCGAAGAGGTAGTCGGCCTCCAGCGACCCGAACAGTTCCTTGAGTTGCTCCTTGAGCGATGCGTCCAACATGGCTTCCGGAGTCTTAGATTTTGCCTACCAGATCGATGCTCGGCTTGAGCGTCTCTTCGCCCTTCTTCCACTTGGCGGGGCATACCTCGCCCTTGTGCGTTGCCACGAACTGGGCCGCCTCGACCTTGCGGAGCAGCTCCTCGGCGTTGCGGCCGATGCTGTTGTCCTGTATCTCGACCAGTTTGACGACTCCTTCGGGGTTCACCACGAACGTGCCGCGATAGGCCATTCCGTCTTCCTCGATCATCACGCCGAAGCCGCGGGCAAGCACGCCGGTCGGATCGGCGAGCATCGGGTACTGGATCTTGCGGATGCTCTCCGAGGTGTCGTGCCAGGCCTTGTGTACGAAGTGTGTGTCGGTGCTTACCGAGTAGACCTCGACGCCCATGGCCTTGAACTGCTCGTACTTCTCGGCCATGTCCACCAGCTCGGTGGGGCAGACGAAGGTGAAGTCGGCGGGGTAGAAGAAGAATATGGCCCATTTGCCCTTGATGTCTTCGTTGGTGACGGTCTTGAATGCGCCGTTGTGGTAGGCCTGGACCTTGAACTCGGGGATCGGGGAATTGATGATCGATGTCATGTCTTTACTGTTTTATAGGGTTCATACTCGGACCGGTCCGGAACGTCGGGCGCCCCTTTCCGGCCTTTTCACGTGACAAAGGTAAATCGGATATTTGTATAAATCAAATTGATAATTTTTATATTATTATAATCTGATTCTATATTTACTCCGTATGGACATGCTGGCAAAATCCGTACCAGCCCCTCCCCGGTGCAGGCGGTGTGGGATGCCGCAAAAAAGGGACGGGCTGCGGAAATCATCCGCAGCCCGTCTTCGGGAGAGGTCCCGGTATCAGAATGCGAATTCCGATACGAGGGGTTCGACCGTGTCGCCGTTGATTGCGATCCGGTTTTCGTGTGCGAGCCAACCCAGGGCAATGAGCAGTTCCTGTTCGGAGAGGGACGTGCAGGTGCGGAGAGCCGCTATCGTGTGCGGTCCGCGGGATGTGATCTCCGCATGGAGCCGACGGGCATTGGCCTCGATCTGCCGGTTCTTGTTTTCCATCGTGCGGGGCCGGACTACTTCCGGCGCTCGATTTCGTATTCCAGTTCGCCGCGGCTGTTCACCAGCGTGTAGTGCATCACCCCTTTGTCGAACGAGAGCAGTCCGAACCCGGAGTTCTCGCTGGCATACTGCGTGAGCGGGCCGCGCTGGGGAGCGCGCTGTTTCGAGGCCGACGTATTGACGATGTAGTCGATGCTGTCCCTGCCGGTGCGGATGTGCTGGAAGGTGTGGATGTGGCCGCAGAAGTAGGCATCGACGGCATTGCGGCGGAAGACCTCCTCGAGCCGGGCGCGCATGTTCTCCTGTTCGATGTCGTCCTTGTCGTCGTAGGTGTACATCGGGTGATGGCCCACGACGATTTTCCACTTCTCGGAGGAGGCGTTCAGGACACTGTCGATCCAGCGGACCTCTTCATCGGGATCGACCCGTTGCGCGTCGGGGTATTGGTCGCTCTCCCGGCGGTACTTGTCGATGAGCGGGGCTGTGTCGATGAAGACGAAACGCACACGCTCCGAGTCAGCCTCATCGTCGTCCAGGGGTACGGCGAAGGTGTAGTAGCGGGCGGGCATGTTCCACCGGCGGCTGACCTGCGAGTAGTCGATCATGGCCTGCGTGTTCCCGCGGTATTCGTGGTTGCCCAGCACACCGTACCACGGGCACTGGAGTTCGCCGTGGGTATAGATGCTTTCGAAATTGGACCACAGCAGCGGGTCGCTCGTCGATTGGATGCCCTCGTAGTGGAACAGGTCGCCGCACGAGATGACGAACTCCGGGCCGAGAAGGTCGGCATAGACGCCCATCCACTCGCCGATCAGGCGCTGGTCGTAGGAGCCGTTTCGGCCGGCATCGGAGAGCATCAGGATGTTGAGTTCCCCGTCGTAGGTGCCTTCGGCTGCCTTTTTTTCGGGTTGTGTCGTCGTACAGGCGGCCAGGACGACGGCAAACCATGCAAAGCAGAGTTTTTTCATATACATAAAAATATAGGATGAATGTTGTCGTACGTTTTTTCCGACGCCGCAAATATAGGCAAAATACACAGCGGGGAAACGCCTTCCGGGAAACTTCATTGAAACGTAACAGTATTGTATTCAAACTGTTGTGTGGATGCAAAGTTGCGGTAACAGCATGTCCATACTTTTGCCGCAGACAATTTCAAGTTTCTGTTTCATGAGAAAAAACTACACTTATCCGTTTGTTTTTCTGGTGCTTGCGGCCGTGGCGCCGCTTCATCTTCAGGCCGCCGCGGAAGGCGAGACCGAAACCGAGGTGGAGCTCGTGGATGCCGAGCTGGCCGCTGCCCGCGGCTCCCTGACGGGCGTGGTGCTCGACGACGCGCGGCATGCCGTTCCCGGGGCCGTGGTCTACATCCGTTCGCTGAACCTGGGCGTCGTCTCCGGTACGGACGGCAGTTTCTCGCTGCGCGGCATTCCCGAAGGAACCTATGAAGTTTGCGTCACCTATGTGGGTTATGATCCGATCTGCCAGACCTACGACGTACACAAGGGGGAGACGATTCGTTGCGAGTTCCTCCTGCACGAGGGCGTGGCCATCGGCAACGTCGTGGTTTCGGGTATCGTCGAAGGGCAGCGCCGGGCGCTGACCCTGCAAAAGAACAACGACGGGGTGAGCAACATCGTGGCGGCCGACCAGATGAGCCGTTTCGCCGACGCCAATATCGGCGATGCGATGAAGCGCATCCCGGGCATCAACGTGCAGTATGACCAGGGCGAGGCCCGTTTCGGACAGGTGCGCGGTACGTCGCCCGACCTTACATCCGTGACACTCAACGGAAACCGCCTCCCTTCGGCCGAGGGTGACTCGCGCGCCGCGCAGCTGGACCTCATTCCCACGGACATGATCCAGACCATCGAGGTGAACAAGGTTGTCACGGCCGACATGGACGGCGACGCCATCGGCGGTGCGGTGAACCTCGTAACGAAGAATTCGCCCTATCGCCAGACCCTCTCGGCCAATGCCGGGGCGGGTTACAACCCCATCTCGCAGCGCGTGACCTTCAACGGTTCGGTCAGCTGGGGCTCGCGTTTCTTCAAGGACCGGCTCGGAGTGATGGCTGCCGTGGCCTACCACAACAACCCGATCGGCTCGGACAACATCGAGGCGACGTGGAAGGAGGACGACAACGGCAATGCCTATGTCGATGAATTCGAGGTCCGCCAGTACTACGTGCACCGCGAGCGGCAGAGTTATTCGCTTTCGCTCGACTGGAAGTTCAACGAAAACCACAAGATCGAACTGCGCGGCATGTACAACCGCCGCAACGACTGGGAGAACCGCTACCGCCTGACCTACAAGGATATCACGCCCGATGCCGACGGCACGGCCACGGCCTATCTGCGGCGTCAGACCAAGGGCGGATCGCCCGATACGAAATTTGCCCGCCTTGAACGCCAGCAGACGGCCGACATCGCGCTGGGTGGAGAGCACAATCTCGGCTGGCTCGGCGTCAAGTGGGGCTTCGACTACGCCCGGGCTTCGGAGGACCGCCCCAACGAGCGTTACATCGGCCTGGAGAGCGACGAGGACAACCCGATCCGCTTCGATGTCGATCTGTCGGATGAGCGCGAGCCGCGTTTCGAGCCCCTCGATCCTTCGCGGATGGAGCTCAATGCGACCAACTTCATCAAGCTCGACGAACTGACCGAGTCGTTCAGCGAGATCGAGGAGACCGAATACAAGGCCCATGTCGATCTGCGGGCGCGTCTCTTCACGGGACAATTCGCCGGTACGTTGAAGGCCGGATACAAGTTCCAGGACAAGGACAAGTCGAAATACATCACCTTCTACGACGTGGAGCCGGTCGATGAGGAGTCCTTCATCCGCCAGGCCATGGCCGGCGGGAACACCTACGACGCCACACGCCGGAACTTCTATGCCGGCGACTACACCGCAGGCGACTTTGTGAGCAAGAAATATCTGTCGCGGCTCGACTTCAACGACGCTTCGCAGTTCTCCCTGTCGCGCAACCCGATGGAGGAGGCCGAGAACTACACCGGACACGAGTCGATCCATGCCGCCTACCTGCGTTACGACCAGCAGTTCGGCAACCGCCTGAAACTGATTGCCGGTCTGCGTCTCGAGCATACGCTCTTCGACTATACGGGCCATGCGCTCAACGTCGATGCCGAGGAGGAGAACATCACCTCGACTCCCGTATCGCGCAAGACGACCTGCGACAACTGGCTGCCCTCCGTGCTGCTCAAGTATGAGCCGGTGGACAACATGGTGCTCCGGGCCAGCTTCACCACGACGCTCGCACGTCCGAAGTTCCGCCAGATGGTGCCGGGCGACCGTGTGAACCTCCATGACGAGGAGTACACGATGGGCAATCCCGACCTGCGCAATACGGTGTCGAACAATTACGACCTGATGTTCGAGTACTACTTCCGGTCGATCGGTCTGGTTTCGGCCGGCGTCTACTACAAGCAGATCTCCGACTTCATCGTCGATGCGATGGTCGAGGACCAGGTGATCGCCGGGACGGAGTTCAAGGAGCTCTACAAGGCCGTCAATGCCGGCGATGCGAACCTGTTCGGCGTGGAGGTGTCGTTCCAGCGCGACCTGGGATTCATCTCCCCGGCGCTCAAGAACTTCGGCCTCTACACCAACTACACCTACAACCACTCGAAGGTCACGCGCCTGACCGATCCGATCTTCGCCGGCCGCAATGCCGACGACATCCAGCTTCCGGGTACGCCCGAGCATACGGTCAATGCCTCGCTCTATTTCGAGAACCGCCGCCTGACGGCCACCCTCTCGTACAACTACGCCAGCTCGTTCCTCGACAACGAGGAGATGGGTATGACCCCCTTTACGGACCGCTATTATGACAGCGTGAACTACCTCGACGCCAATGTGTCGGTGCGCGCCACGAAGTACCTCTCGGTCTATGCCGAGGTGGGCAACCTGCTCAACCAGCCGCTGCGCTACTATCAGGGGACGAAGGACCGGGTGCGGCAGGCCGAATACTACGGCATCCGCTTCTCGGTCGGGGCGAAGGTCCGCTTCTGATCCCCACGGGACCGACAGCCGAAAACGATCGGGCCGCACCGGAGAGGTGCGGCCCGATTTCGCATGCGTGCGGGGCACGGAAGGAGCCGTGCGGCCGGCGGTCAGGCAAAGGGGTTGTACTGGCGGTAGAGCTGGTGGATGATGCCGTCGGCCAGTCCCATGCGCGGTACGCACACCGTGTCGATGCGGCAGATGCGCAGCACCTCGGTGAAGATTTTCAGGGCGGGGACGATCACCTCGGCCCGGCTCTGGTTCAGGTAGAGCTGCTCCATGCGCTCCTCGACCGACATGTCGCGCAGCCGGGCATAGAGCGACGTCAGCTCCTTGGCCCGGATGCACTCCCGGGACTTCTTTTCGAGCATCTTGTGCACCTTGTTGATGTTGCCGCCCGATCCGATGATGCCCGAAGGGTGCCATTTTTCGTCGATCTGTTCGAGCCACCTTCCGAAACGCTCCCATTCGGCCGGCTCCTCGGCACGGCTGAAGATCCGCACGGTGCCCAGCCGGAACGAGCAGGCATCGACCTTGCGCCGGCGGGCGTAGACGACGATCTCGGTGCTGCCGCCGCCCACATCGACATAGAGGTAGGTCTTCGCCGGGTCGAGTGTATCGCGCAGCCCCCCGGCCGCGAAGATCGTGCCGGCCTCGGCCTCGCCGCTGATGATCTCGACCGAGATCCCGCTGCGGTTGCGGATCAGCGAGACGACCTCGCTGCCGTTTTCGGCCTCGCGCATGGCGCTCGTGGCGTAGGCGCGGTAGTCCTTGACCGCGAAGGCGCGGAAGAGCGCCGAAAAACCCTGCATGGCATCGCACAGCGCTTCGGCCTTGCCGTTGCTGATGCGTCCGCGCAGGAAAACGTCGTCGCCCAGCCGGATGGGAACCCGGACAAAGGCGGCCTTCTTGTATTCGGTGCGTCCGTCCTCGTAGGCTTCGACGTAGTCGATCAGAAGCCGGATCGCGTTCGAGCCGATGTCGATGGCTCCGAAAGTCTCCCTGTTCATCTCTCCTTTTCGTTTTTCTCCTTTTCGCTTTGTTCCTTGTAATAGTCGTACAGCGCCGTCTGGCTGCGTACGCGGCTCTGTTCCGGGGCAGGTTTCAGGTAGGGATTGTTTATCTGGTCCGCAAGGTCGCGGGCCTTCACGTTGTCCGACCACTGGATGGTGAATACCTTGCGCAGGAGACGCTGGATCTGCCGGTCGAGGATCGGTGTGCAGACCTCGACCCGGCGGTCGAGGTTGCGCGACATCCAGTCGGCCGACCCGATGTAGGTCCGTTCGTCGCCGTCGTTGCAGAAGATGAAGAGCCGGGCGTGCTCGAGGTACTTGTCCACGATGCTGATGGCCCGGATCCGCTCGCTCATGCCCTCGACCGAGGGGCGCAGGCAGCAGGCTCCGCGGACGATCAGCCGTACCTCGACGCCGGCCTGGCTGGCCCGGTAGAGGCGGTCGATGATCCGTTCGTCGGTCAGTGAGTTGCATTTGGCGTAGATGTAGGCCTTGCGTCCCTTGCGGGCGTTGCGCGTCTCGCGGTCGATCAGTTCGCCGAACGCCTCGCGCATGTAGTAGGGCGATACGAGCAGGTGCTTGTACCTGAACTGCTTGTGGCTGTTCGTGAGGAACTGGAACACGTTGCGGACATCCTCGACGATCCCCTTGTGGGCGGTCAGCAGACCGAAGTCGCCGTAGATCGCCGCCGTATTCTCGTTGAAATTGCCCGTCCCGATATAGGCATATCCGCGCAGTCCGGAGGATTCGCGCCGTTCGACGAGTACGGTCTTGCAGTGCACCTTCAGGTCCTCGATGGCGTAGATTATCTTCACACCCTCGCGTTGCAGCAGGTCGGTATGCTCGATGTTCTGCTCCTCGTCGAAGCGGGCCTTGAGTTCGACGAACACGGAGACCTGCTTGCCGTTTCGGGCGGCATTGACGAGGGCGTTGATCACCTTCGAGTGCTCGGCCGTGCGGTAGAGCGTGATCGAGATGCGTTCGACGTGGGGATCGATGGCCGCCTCGCGCAGGAAGTCGATGAAGTGCTGGAACGAGTGGTAGGGGTAGTTGAGCAGGATGTCCCTGCGGCGCACGACTTTCAGGATGCTCTGGAAGGGGATGATGTCGCGGTGGCGGAGCGGTGCCGGATTGACCGTCCGCAGGTCGGGCCGCACGTCGGGGAACTTCATCAGGTCCTTCATCAGGTGGTACCGGTCGCCCGGCGCCAGCATCCCGGGGTTCGAGAGCTTGAGTTTGCGGGCCAGCATGTCGAGCAGGTCGGCCGGCATGTCGCGGTCGTAGATCAGGCGGATGGGCGAGCCGTAGCGGCGGCTTTCGACCCCTTCGGCGATGCGTTCGAAGAGGCTCTTCGAGACGTCGTCGTCGATCGTCAGTTCGGCGTCGCGCATGATCTTGAAGGTGTGTGCGGAGATGGTGTCGTAGGAGAACATGAAGAAGATCTCGTCGATCATCAGCCGGATGATGTCGTCGAGGAAGATGACGTCGCGCCGCCCCGGCTCCGAGGGGAGAACGACGAAGCGCGGGCATGCCGAACTGACCGGCACCTGGATGACGGCGTAGCGCACCGACGTGCCGCCCGTACAGCCCATCCGGACGCCGAGGTAGGCGTTTCCGTCGGGCAGGAACGGGATGCGGACCGACTTGCGCAGCATGAGCGGCACCAGGCGCGGCGAGACGACCGACGCGAAGTACGTGCGGCAGAACTCCTGCTGGTGCGGCGTGAGGCCGGTTTCATCGACGACGAAGATCCCTTCGGCCTCCATCTCGCGGAGCAGCCCGCGGTAGGTCTCCGCAAACCGGGTCTGTGCCCGTTCGGCCTGCCTGCTCACCTCGGCGAGCAGGTCGGCGGGCGTGTATCCGCCGAGCAGCTGCCGGGAGCCCTGCCTGCCCGTGCGGTTCAGCCGGATGAGGTTGGCGATGCGCACCTTGAAGAATTCGTCCTGGTTGTTCGATACGATGCCGAGGAACTGCAGCCGGGAGAGCAGCGGCACGCTGCGGTCCTGTGCCTCCTGCAGGACCCGTTCGTTGAACGAGAGCCAGCTCAGTTCGCGGTTGTTGTAAGTGTATTCCATGGTTTATGCTTGGGTGAGGAGTTGCAAAAAACATTCCTCGGCCGAATCGACCCAGCGGCGGAATCCCGGGTCGGGCGTATTCGGCCGGGCGAGGTAACCGACGAAACGGTCGAGGTCGAAGCCCCGGGCGACGATTCCGGCCCCGGCCGCTGCCGCGTCGGCAGCGTTGATGCGCTGCTCGATGTGGGCCGGCACCAGCAGCATCGGTTTGCCGTGGTAGAGGGCTTCGCAGACCGATTCGAATCCGGCCGTAGTGACGTATCCCCGGCAGTTGCGCATGGCGTCGAGAAAGAGCCTGTCGTCGAGGCGGTGAAGGTGCAGGTTGCCTTCGGGAGGTTGGTTGCGGCAGCCGTCGGGCCGGTCGCAGAAGAGCTCTACGGCGTGTTGCGGATGGCGGGCGCACCAGTTGCGCACCTCGCCCGCAAAACCGTTGTTCACCATGTAGCCGAGGATGAATCCTTCGTTGGCGGTGCGGCCGATCAGGGCTTCGCGGCGCAGCAGGGGCGGCACGACGTGGATGTGGCGCTGGAAGTCGTCGGCCATCGGGCGGAACGACAGCGCCAGCAGTTCGCCGCATCCCGAAGCCGTCATGCGGGCATGGAGCCGCAGCAGGAATCCCTGGATTCCCGTTCCGCGTCCGTAGGGGTAGAGAATGTGGTTGAGCAGAAACTGGTGGGCGATGCCGGTCATCGGGATCCGGATCGCAAAGCGGCGGACGGTCAGACCCGTGAGCAGTTCGTAGAAGTTCACGATCCGGTCGGGCTGCAGCTCCTCGATCCGGTGTCGGATCAGCCGCATGCTGCGGTCGAAGGCCTTGAGCCGCCGGGGTGCGGCATTGGCCAGGAGCGTGCGGAACATGCTGACGCTCCGGTTGCAGCGGTCGAAGGCGAAGCGCGGGGCCTCGAATTCGGTGACCGGGGCTCCGATGCGCTCGAAGAAGAAGTCGGGAAGTCTCCGTTCGGGGCTGCGTCCGACGAGGATGCCGACCACCTCGTGGCCGTTGCGGCGGAGGATGCCGGCGAGCGAGAGGGCCTGGGTCAGGTGACCGCGCCCTTCGCCCTGAATGGCGAACAGGTAACGCATCGGGTCTCTATTTTTCGGGGTCGTAGCAGAGGATCTCCCAATTGCCGTCGTAGTCCTCGGCCAGGGCGGTGAGCGATTCGACCCAGTCGCCTGAGTTGAGGTAGAGCATGTTGCCGATCATGCGCTTGTCGGCCTGGTGGATGTGCCCGCAGATCACACCGTTGCAGCCTTTCTGTGCGGCGATCTCCACCAGGTGCTTCTCGAAGTCGCTGATGTAGGAGACCGAGGCCTTGACCTTCTGTTTGATCTTCTGTGAGACGGAGTAGTAGGGCAGCCCCCGTTTGAGGCGCCGCCGGTTGTAGATGCGGTTGAACCACATGAGCGCCGAGTAGCCCACGTCGCCGATCTTGGCCAGCCACTTCATCGACGAGGTGACGTGGTCGAACACGTCGCCGTGCAGCACGTAGAAACGCTGCGACCCGCTGATGTGGATGTAGTCCCTGAGCACGGTGATGTTGGCGAAACGGAGCGGCAGGACGCGGTCGAGAAAGTCGTCGTGGTTGCCGCGCAGGTAGATGATGTGCGTGTCGTGCTGGATCTCGAGCAGGCGGCTGATGAAGTTCGTGTGGCGGCGTTTCCACTTTTCGCGCCGTCCCCGGATGAGTTCCCATCCGTCGATGATGTCGCCGCAGAGGATCAGTGTGTCGCAGGTGTGGTATTTCAGGAAGCGGTTGGCCTCCTTGGCCTTCGACCATTTCGACCCGAGGTGGATGTCCGACATCACGATGGTCTTGTAATGGTGTGTTTCAGACATGAGTGTCTTCGTTTAGGACGCGGCAAAAGAACGCGACCTTTTTTTCGAAGCGGCGACATGCGTGTTACGATTCGGTGAAAGCGGCCGGTGTAACCGAAATTTAACATCCGGGAAAACGATCCGAAACACCCGGTGGGCATCTTTGCGCGACCAATTGGAATAAAATATGGAAACTGTCTACTTCGGAATCATCCTGTTCCTCTTTCTGCTCGCGATCTTCGACATGGTGGTCGGCGTGAGCAACGATGCGGTGAACTTCCTCTCGTCGGCCGTCGGCGCCAAGGTGGCGCCCTACCGTGTGATCATGTGGATCGCGGCCACGGGCATTCTTTGCGGAGCACTGATGTCCAACGGCATGATGGAGATCGCCCGCCACGGAATCTTCCGCCCCGAGCAATTCTTCTTTCAGGAGCTTGTCTGCATCTTCCTGGCCGTGATGGTCACCGACGTGCTCGTGCTCGACGTGTTCAACACGCTGGGCCTGCCGACCTCGACCACCGTATCGATGGTATTCGAGCTGCTGGGCGGTACGTTTGCCCTCACGCTGGTGAAGATGGCCGGGACCGAGGGTATGCACTTCGCCGATTACCTCAATACGGAGAAGGCCCTTTCGGTCATCATGGGTATCTTCCTCTCGGTGGCGATCGCCTTCTTCTTCGGCATGGTCGTGCAGTGGCTTGCCCGTCTGGTCTTTACGTTCCGCTACCGGGAGCGGCTCAAGTGGACGATCGGCCTGTTCGGGGGTATCGCATCGACTGCGATCGTCTACTTCATGCTGATCAAGGGCGTCAAGGACACGACGTTCATGACCTCCGGGGCCAAGGCGTGGATCGCCGCCCACGGCACCCTGATCGCCGGCTGCTGCCTGGTGGGCTTCACCCTGCTGATGCAGGTGCTGCACTGGCTGCGGGTCAATGTCTTCAAGGTGGTCGTCCTGCTCGGGACCTTCGCCTTGGCCCTGGCCTTTGCCGGCAACGACCTGGTCAATTTCATCGGAGTGCCGCTGGCCGGCTACGACTCCTATCTGGACTATGCGGCCCACGGTGCGGGCAGCGATACCTACCTGATGTCGTCGCTCAACGAACCGGCCCGCACGCCGTTCCTCTTCCTGGCCGCAGCGGGCGTGATCATGGTATGGACGCTCTGCACGTCGAAGAAGGCGCAGAAGGTCATCAAGACCTCGGTCGATCTGTCGCGCCAGGACGAGGGCGAGGAGATGTTCGGCTCGTCGGCCGTGGCGCGGAGCATCGTCCGCACGTCGATGTCGCTGGCGCAGACGCTTTCGAACATCACGCCGCCGCGCATGCGGGCCTGGATCAACGCCCGCTTTTCGCAGGACGAGGCCGTGCTGGCCGACGGTGCGGCCTTCGACCTGGTGCGCGCTTCGGTCAATCTGCTGCTGGCCAGCCTGCTGATCGCACTCGGTACGTCGCTGAAACTGCCCCTCTCGACCACCTACGTCACGTTCATGGTGGCCATGGGTACGTCGCTTGCCGACCGCGCCTGGGGACGTGAGAGCGCCGTGTTCCGCATCACGGGCGTGCTGTCGGTCATCGGCGGGTGGTTCATCACGGCCGGTGTCGCCTTTACGGTCTGCTTCTTCGTCGCGCTGGCGATGTACTATGGAGGTACGGTGGTGATGGTTGCGCTGATCCTTCTGGCGGCCGCGCTGCTTGTCCACAGCAACATCCGCTACCGCCGCAAACTGCGCAGCGAGCATGAGGACGACCTCTTCAAACGGATCCTTGTCGAGAAGGACAAGACCGAGGTATGGAGCCTGCTGCGCCGCCACGTGAGCGGCACGCTCTCCGACATGCTGGACTATACGGCGGGAAACTACCGCGCTGTTACCGACGGTTTTGTCGGCGAGGACCGGCGGGCCCTGCGCCGAGTCGCGCAGCAGGTAGACCGGAAGAAGGAGATGCTGCGCAAGGTCCGGCGGCGCGAGATGATCGGCATGCGGCGGATCAACCGCAATACGGCGATCGAGAAGAACATGTGGTTCCACCTGGGCAGCAACTGCTGCATCCAGTTCCACTATGCGCTCAAGCGTATGAACGATCTGTGCCGCGAACATGTGGACAACAACTTCAACCCGCTGCCTGCGGCCTGCGCCGGGGAGTTCCTTCCGGTGCGCGACCGGGTTGTGGCGCTGCTCGAGCGGGCGGGCCATGCGGTCCGGGCCGGCGAGTACGGGGCGATGGACGACCTGCTTGCCGAGAGCGAGGCCGTGCGGGCGCGGCTTGTGGAACTGCAGCGCATCCAGATGGACCGCATTCAGGAGGAGAACAGCAGCATCAACGTGTCGCTGGTCTACCTGAACCTGCTGCAGGAGTCGCTCGAGATCATCTCCTCGCTGCGCCATCTGCTCCGAGCCAGCCGCAACTTCCAGCAGTGACCTTCCCCCGGAAGCGATACGAGAAAGAGGCCCCCGATCGTCGGGGGCCTCTTCCGTATGGTTTGCCGGGTGCGTCCGGCCTGCGGAACGCCTTCCGCGTCGGGAGCTACTTCTGTCGGAAATAGATCTGCATCGGAACTCCCGAGAAGTCCCAGTGGTCACGGATGTTGTTCTCCAGGAAACGGCGGTAGGGCTCCTTGATATACTGCGGCAGATTGACGAAGAAGGCAAACTGCGGCGTAGGGGTCGGAAGTTGGGTCACGTACTTGATCTTGATGTACTTGCCTTTTGTTGCGGGAGGCGGGTAGTTCTCGATCAGCGGCAGCAGGAAGTCGTTCAGCTCGGAGGTCGGGATGCGGCGCCGGCGCGACTGGTGCACACGGATGGCCGTCTGCAGCACGTCGAAGATGCGCTGCTTGTTGAGCACCGAGGTGAAGATGATCGGAATGTCGTTGAACGGTGCGAGTTTCTTCTTCAGGAACTCGGTCCACTCCTTCATCGTGTTGCTCTCCTTCTCGATCAGGTCCCACTTGTTCACCACGATGACGCACCCCTTGCGGTTGCGGACGATCAGGTTGAAGATGTTCAGGTCCTGCGACTCGAGCCCCTGCTGCGCGTCGAGCATCAGGATGCAGACGTCCGAGTTCTCGATGGCGCGGATCGACCGCATCACCGAGTAGAACTCCAGGTCCTCCATCGTCTTGCCCTTCTTGCGCATGCCGGCCGTATCGACCAGGTAGAAGTCCATGCCGAACTTGTTGTAGCGCGTATGGATCGAGTCGCGCGTGGTTCCGGCGATCGAGGTGACGATGTTGCGCTCCTCGCCCAGCAGGGCGTTCGTGAGCGACGACTTGCCGACGTTGGGGCGTCCCACGACCGTGATGCGGGGCAGGTCTTCCTCCTCCTCGGCCGTCGTGTCGGCGGGCAGCGCCTCGAGGATGGCGTCCATCAGGTCGCCCGTTCCGCTGCCGGTCATCGAGCTGATGCAGAAGGGGTCGCCCAGTCCGAGGGCGTAGAACTCGTGCGAGGAGAAGATCTGGTCGTTGTTGTCCACCTTGTTGCAGACAAGGATCACTTTCTTCGTGGTGCGGCGCAGGATGTCGGCCATCATCATGTCGAGGTCGGTGATTCCCGTGGAGACCTCCACCAGGAAGAGGATGACGTCCGCCTCGTCGATGGCCAACATCACCTGCCGGCGGATTTCGTCTTCGAAAATGTCGTCGGAATTGACGGTGTATCCGCCCGTGTCGATCACGGAGAACTCCTTGCCGTTCCAGTCCGTCTTGCCGTAGTGGCGGTCTCGGGTGGTTCCGGCCGTGGAGTCCACGATCGCTTTCCGCTCGCCGACCAGGCGGTTGAAGAGGGTCGATTTGCCGACATTCGGGCGTCCTACGATTGCTACGAGGCTCATGTCTGTACCAGTCTGTTTTTAAATGTTAGGGCATAGTGCCGTCCTGCAAAGATAACGCAAATCCGCGAGGCTGAAAAATTTTTCGCGCAATTTGCCGAAATCCCCGCCCGTCCGGGCGCCCGCGCATCAGAGGTAGCGGTCCGTGGCTCCGGCCTGCACGGGGTAGACCAGCACGGCGCTGTAGCCTGCGAACACCTGCTCGAGGTAGCCCGGGATGCGGCTCATCGCCGGGTGGTACGAAACCCGGTCGCGGCGGCTCATGACGAACCACAGGCAGTCGTCGTCGCGCAGGTCGTGCTCGAGCGACGGAAGATCGTCCCAGCGGTCGAACGGGACGAAGCCGATGTTGGCCGGGGTTTTCCGTCTGTGGCGCGGGCGGATGTGCTGGAGCGTGGCGTCGGAGGCGAAAAAGGCGACCTTCGCACCGGTGTTGCGGGCCAGCTGGCGGATGCGTTGCAGCCACATCTGGAATCCGGCCTCCTTCTCGGCGCCGGGCGGGATGATGACCAGATGGCGCTTGATGGTCGATAGCGGCTGGGCCGGGCTGTAGATGAAGGTGGTGACGTTGCTTTGCGACAGCACATCGGTCACCATCTTTCCGATGCCGGGTCCCGACGTGCCGGGAATACCCGGGATGCCGGGAATGGAGGGCAGTGCCGGGGTGCCGGGTACGCGCTGGTGCATGCCCAGCACGATGTCCGTGATGTTCCGTTCGCGCACCGTGCTGACGATGGCGTTCGAGATATTCACGTCGTAACGGAGCAGCTGTTGCAGGTAGAGGTCTCCGGCGGCTGCGGTTTTCGCCGCCCCGTCGAGGAGCTTGCGGGCCCGTTTCTCCATGTTGGGGTCGTCTACCCGGTTGTCGATGGCGTGCAGCGCATAGAGCCCGTTAGGCTCCTTGGCGCGCTTGATCGTGGCGCTGAGGCTGACGAGTTCGTCCACCGACTGCTCGTTGGCTACGGGAATGAGGATGTGCTCCTCGGGGCGCGATTTATCCTCGTCGTTTGTCTGCAGCGCGTTCTTCACGGCGATGTTGTGGGCGCCGCGCTGCGTGGCGAAGGTCGAGACGATGCATGTGGCCAGGATCATCAGGATCGTACCGTTGAGCACGCTCTCGCTCAGCAGGCGGATCGGCTCGCCGTCGGGCGTATGGCCCAGGATGACGTTGTAGCCCACCATGACGGCGGCGAGGGTGGCGGCCACGTGGGCGCTGCTCAGCCCGAAGATGACCGTCCGCTGGTCTTTCGACAGACGGAAGCTCTTCTGCGTGAGCCATGCGGCGATGAATTTCGCCACGGTGATCAGGGCGATCATGACGGCTGCCACTTCGATGCTCTCCCAGTCGCGGAAAAAGGCCCGGTAGTCGATGAGCATGCCTACGCCGATCAGGAAGAAGGGGATGAAGATGGCGTTGCCGACGAACTCGATGCGGTTCATCAGCGGTGATGTCTTGGGAATGAGCCGGTTGAGCGCAATGCCCGAGAGGAATGCCCCCGATGATTGGCTCCAGTCCGGCCAGTTGGGCCAGGAAAGCGCCGAGGAAGACCATCACCAGCACGAAGATGTACTGCGAGACACTGTCGCTGCACAGTTTGAAGAACCAGTGGGCGATGATCGGGAAGAGCACGACGATGATGAGGATGCAGACCAGCACCGAGATGCCGAGCCGCCACCAGAACGTGTCGTCCACGTTGCCGGTGGCCATCCCGACGATCACGGTGAGCAGCAGCAGGGCGAGCGTGTCGGTGATGACCGTGCCGCCGACGGCGATCGTCACGGCCTTGTCGCGTGCGATGCCGAGTTTGTTCACGATCGGGTAGGCGATGAGCGTTTGCGAGGCGAAGAGACCGGCCAGCAGGATCGACGAGTAGATCGAGAATCCGAGGATGTAGTATCCTGCAAGGATGCCGAGCCCCAGCGGGACGCAGAAGGTGTAGAGCCCGAAGATGAGGCTGCGCCAGCTGTTGCGCTTGAAGTCGGACATGTCCATGTCGAGGCCCGACAGGAACATGATGTAGAGGAGCCCGGCCGTTCCGGAGAGGATGATGCTGCTGTCGCGCAGCACGAGGTTGAGCCCGTGGGGGCCGATCACCGCACCGGCGATGATGAGCCCCAGCAGGTAGGGGATCTTGAGTTTGTTCAGGATGAGGGGCGCGGCGAGGATGATGACCAGAATGAGCAGAAACTTCAGGATCGGGTCCTCGAGCGGCAGGGTGAAATCTATGTGTGCGAGCAGAAACATCGTGCGGATGAGTTTTGTCAGATATACAAAGATAACAAAAATCGGGATACGGACAAGAGCCGCTGCCGAAAATCTTCCGGAAAAACACCGTCCGCCGGCCTTCCGGCCCGTTTCATCACCTCTTCTGTTTGATCCGGAGCTCCGTCCTGGCCGATATCTTTTCCGACCCCGTTGGGCCTCCGCACCGATTCCGGAGAGCTTGCCGCTCTACCGTGTGCTGCGGGTGGTGGCAGCGAAAAAATCGTTGCCGAACGCTTGCTTTTCGGCAAAAAAACGTAACTTTGAAAAATTAAAGATATGCGATACTCACCTATGGGTACGGACAAGGTGGACAAACGGCTGCTCGGTCCCGTCCTGGCGGGATTTTTCATCATGGGGTTCTGCGACATGGTAGCCCCCATCACGGGACGTATTGCCGCTGAACTGCCGCCCGAGCGTCAGCAGCTGGTCAGTTTCCTGCCGACGATGGTTTTTCTCTGGTTCCTGGTGCTGTCGCTGCCGGTCGCCGCGGCGATGAACCGCATCGGACGCAAGGCTACGGCGCTGGTGGGCTATGCCTTCACCGTTGTCGGACTGACGGTCCCCTATGCGGCCGGGACGGGATGCGCCCCGGTGTGGTACTTTGTCGGTTTCGGCCTGCTGGGCATCGGCAATACGGCCATCCAGGTGGCCGTCAATCCGCTGCTGGCCACCAGCGTTCCCGAGTCGCGCATGACGAGTTACCTGACCGTCGGGCAGGTCTTCCGCAACACCTCGCTGCTGCTGTTGGCCCCCGTCGTGACGGCGCTGACGGCATGGACCGGTTCGTGGCGGCTGCTGCTGCCGCTCTATGCGGCGCTGACCGTCCTCGGCGGCATCTGGCTCCAGTGTACGGCGGTCTCCGATCCGCCCCGCCGGCAGGGTGCCGGCACCGGGCTGAAGGAGTGCCTGCAGCTGCTCCGTCATCCCGCCGTGCTGATCTCGACGCTGGGCGTCGCCTGCTTCATCGCCGGCGATGTGGGCATCGGCTACCTCTCGGTGCGGCTCATCGACGACCCCTCGTCGATCCTCACCACCACGGGCTTCTACGCCTGCCGGATCGTCGGCACGCTCGTCGGGGCATGGGCGCTGGTCCGGGTCACGGATACGAAATACCTCGGCTGGAACATGGCCCTCGCACTTGTGCTGTGCGTGGCGCTCTTCTTCCTGCGCAACGATGCGGCGATCTATGCCGCGGTCGGCATCCTGGGCTTCGCCATGGCCTGTGTCTTCGCCACCTTCTATGCCGTGGCGACGCGCGCCGTGCCGGAACGGGCCAACGAAGTGGCCGGGCTGATGATCCTGGCCATCTCGGCCGGGGCGGTCTCCGGACCGGTCTGCGGGGCGGTTATCCGCATGACCGGGGATCCGCACCGGGGTATGTTTTTTGTCGGAGCCTGCATCTGCTACATGCTGTGGGCTTCGTGGTATGTAACACGTTTGAACGCAAGAAAGTGATGAAACGAACGATTCTTTTGACACTGCTGTTGGCCGCCACGGCGTGGGGAGCCATGGCACAACGCCCCCGCACCCGGGTGGAGTGGGGCGTCATCGGAGGCATCAACGTCCCCGACTACACGACCAACATGAAGGAGGCCGAGATCCGCAACAAATGCGGCTGGCAGGCGGGTATCGTCACGGCGGTGAACCTCGGCGCCTTTGCCATTGAGCCGCAGATACTCTACGTGCGCCAGGGTCTCCGCATCCGCCCCGAGGGAAGCGGGGAGCTGAACCTCAAGTCGAATTCGATCGACGTGCCGGTGCTCGTGTCGCTTCGGCTGCTCAATCCGGTCAGGATCTATGCCGGCCCCGTCTTCACGGTCATGAACGACTGCAAGCGCAAGGACGGCGGCGACCTGCTCGACTTCGGCCGCGTGCGCCCGACGATGTCCTATGCGGTGGGTGCCGGCGTGGTGCTCCTGCGCCACCTGCTCATCGACGTGCGCTACAACGGCCAGTTCCGGGCCAAGCACGAGGTCGTGCTGCCCGACGGCCGCCAGCTCGACAAGCTCCGTTCGTACAACGTGGCGCTCAGTGTCGGATATCTGTTTTAGCCTATGACGGAGAGTGTTTCGAAAGAGGTGCTGATCGAAGGGGTCGATCCGCGCGAACTGTACGGCCCTCAGGATGCCTATCTGGAGCAGATCCGGGCGCTGCATCCGACATTGAAGATCGTCGCCCGCGGTTCGTCGCTCAAGGTGTTCGGAGCCGAGGCCGAGACGCGGCGTTTCGCCGCCCACATGGAGGGGCTGGTGGCCTATTACCTCAAATACGGGCATGTCTCGTCGCAGGTCATCGACCAGTGCTTCTCGGGCGGTGCGATGCCCGATGACGGGCCGGTGGACAAGGATGTGATCGTCTACGGCAACAACGGCAACATCGTCCGCGCACGGACCGTGAACCAGCAGCGGCTGGTCCGGCTCTACGACAGGAACGACCTGCTCTTCGCCGTGGGCCCCGCGGGCTCGGGCAAGACCTATACGGCCATTGCACTGGCCGTCCGCGCCCTCAAGGAGCGGCACGTGCGGCGGATCATCCTCACGCGTCCGGCCGTCGAGGCGGGCGAGAAGCTGGGCTTCCTGCCCGGCGACATGAAGGAGAAGCTCGACCCCTACCTGCAGCCGCTCTACGATGCGCTCGACGACATGATTCCGCCGGTCAAACTCCAGAAGTACCTCGAGGAGGGCACCGTGCAGATCGCGCCGCTGGCCTACATGCGCGGGCGGACACTCGACAATGCCTTCGTCATCCTGGACGAGGCGCAGAACACGACCCTCTCGCAGATCAAGATGTTCCTCACGCGCATGGGCCGCAACGCCCGCTTCATCGTCACGGGTGACGTGACGCAGATCGACCTGCCGCGCAAGAGCGACAGCGGTCTGGTGCGCGCGATGGAGATCCTGCGCCGCGTGGAGGGGATCGGTATCGTGGAGTTCGACAAGCGCGACATCGTGCGGCATCCGCTGGTGAAATACATCGTCGAAGCCTTCGACCGCAGTGCGGGGGGCCGAGACGGAGAAAAACGAACAGTCAAACATCAAAAACGAATAACTATGGACAGAAACTTGACGGCGCTCAAGCCGGCGCTCGTATGGAAGCATTTCGCGGAGATCGTCCGCATCCCGCGCCCCTCGCACCACGAGGAGGCAATCCGTCGCTACGTGCTCGATTTCGCCCGTTCGCTCGGCCTTGAGGCCTCGGAGGACGAGGCGCACAACGTCCTGGTCCGCAAACCGGCGTCGAAAGGGATGGAGAACCGCAAGGGGGTCATCCTGCAGGCGCATCTCGATATGGTACCGCAGAAGAACAACGACAAGACGTTCGACTTTCTGACCGATCCGATCGATGCCTACATCGACGGCGAGTGGGTGACGGCCGACGGCACGACGCTCGGGGCCGACAACGGCATCGGCGTGGCGGCGATCCTCGCCGTGCTCGAGGACGATGCGCTCGTGCACGGTCCGCTGGAGGCGCTCTTCACCGCTACCGAGGAGACCGGCATGGACGGTGCGTTCGGTCTTCAGCCCGGCGTGCTGCGGGGTGAGATCCTGCTCAACCTCGACTCCGAGACGGAGGGCGAGCTCTATGTCGGCTGCCGGCGGTCTGGGACGCCAACATGACGCTGCCTTACGGCGAGGAGCCGACCCCTGAGGCGGGATATGCGGCTGCCCGGCTGACGGTCAAGGGGCTCAAGGGCGGACACTCGGGCATCCAGATTGTCTGCCAGCGTGCCAACGCCAACAAGGTGCTGTTCCGCTTCCTGAATGCCGCGCCGTGCGAGCTGCTGCTCTGCTCGGTCGATGGCGGCGGGCTGCGCAACGCCATCCCGCGCGAGGCCGAGGCGGTCGTGCTGGTTCCCGAGGCCGGCTATGCGGCCTTTGCCGAGGCGGTTGCCGCCTATGAGAAGACCATACAGGAGGAGTTTGCCGGCATCGAGGACGGAGTGTCGATCCGCGTCGAGCCGTGTGCGCGTCCGGAGCGGATGTTGCCCCGCGAGGCGGCGATGCGCCTGATCCGTGCCGTGGTGGGCTGTCCCGACGGCGTGCAGCGCATGTCGATGGCCATGCCCGGGCTGGTGCAGACCTCGTCGAACCTGGCCCGTGTGGTCTCCGACGGCTCGGCGGTCAAGATGCAGAGCCTGCTGCGCAGCTCGGTGCGCTCGGAGAAGTTCGCATTGGGCGAAGCCATCACGGCGGTCTTCGCACTGGCCGGCGCCACGACCGAACTGACGGGCGCCTACGACGGTTGGAACCCCGACATGCAGTCGCCGATCCTGAAGGCCATGACCGCCTCCTACGAGGCCCTCTACGGCCGCAAGCCGGCCGTGACGGCGATCCACGCCGGTCTCGAGTGCGGCATCATCGGCGGGAAGTATCCCGGTCTGGACATGATCTCGTTCGGCCCGACGATCAGCTACCCGCATTCGCCCGACGAGAAGGTCGAGATCGCCTCGGTGGCCAAGTTCTACGATTTCCTGGTTCACACGCTGCGCAATGTCCCTGAAAAGTAGCGCGGAGGAGCAGCGGACGAAGTGGTTCGTGATCGTCAATCCTACGGCCGGAGGCGGCCGCGGGCTCGATCACTTTCCGCAGATATCCAAGCACCTGCGCGATGCCCATATCCTCTGCGAGCCGGTCTTCACGGAGCATAAGTTCCACGCTACGGAGCTTACCGTGACGGCCGTGCGCGAGGGCTACCGCCACATCATCGTCGTCGGAGGCGACGGTACGCTGCACGAGGTGGTGAACGGTCTGTTCATCCAGCAGGAGGTCCGTCCCGAGGAGGTGCTGCTGGCCGTCATTGCCGTCGGTACGGGTAACGACTGGGTCCGGACGTTCGGCATGTCGGACCGCTACCAGCATGCCGTGCGGGCCATCGCCGAGGGGTTCACCTTCCTGCAGGACGTCGGGGTAGTCTCCTACGAGGAGTCGCACTACCGCCAGAGCCGCTACATGGCCAACGTGGCGGGCGCCGGTTTCGACGCGCACGTGGTCCAGCGGCTTTCGCACCTCAAGAAGAAGGGACACAAGAGCCGCTGGCGCTATACGTGGTGCCTGATCCGGAACTTCTTCCGCTACAAGCCGACGGGTGTGAAGGTGTGGGTGGACGGACGGCTGGTCTACAACAACCTGCTGCTGTCGGCCGCCGTGGGCATCTGCAAGTTCAACGGCGGCGGCATCCAGCAGTTGCCCGAGGCGGTTGCCGACGATGGCATGCTCGACCTGTCGCTGATTCGTCCGGTGCACTTCTGGCATCTGCTTTTCCGGTTCCACTACCTGTTCAACGGCGGCATCTACCGCATCCGTCACATCCTGCAGGAGCGCGGCAGCTGCATCCGTATCGAATCGTCGCCCGAGGTGGGTGTCGAGGTCGATGGCGAACCGCTGGGCCATACGCCGCTCGAGTTCTCGATCCTGCGCCAGGCGATCCGCATCGTTGTGACGCGCGAGTTCTACGAACGGCATGTCGGGATTCCGGCAGACCGTGCGGCCGGTGAGGTTCCGGGTGCACGGGATCGTCGGCGCCGCCGTGCGGAGCGCAATCCGTCGCTGGCCGCCGCTTCGGCCATGCCGCGGGGGAGACTCCGGCAGTCTGATTCCAAAGCCGGATTCAAAAGAGACAGGGCCGATCGCTTAGCGATCGGCCCTGTCTCTTTTTGCCGCATTCCTTCGGCTTCCTTTGCGGGCAGGCGGCCCCTCGGACTCTCCCCTTTAGCAGACGCCGAAGCGGAAGACGATCTTCTGGCAGTAGGTCTCACCCGGACGGAGCAACGGCGAGGGGAATTCGGGATGGTTTACCGCGTCGGGGTAGTTCTGACACTCCATGGCTACACCGTCGTAGTCGGCATAGCGGCCCCCGGTCTTCGTCTCGGGGCATCCTCCGGCCAGCCAGTTGCCCGTATAGATCATCACGCTCGGCTGTGACGAGAATACCCGGACGCAGCGGCCCGACTTCGGGTCGCGCAGTTCGCCGACCTCGCCCAGGATGTTGGGCTTCCAGCCGTCGATCACGAAGGGGTGGTCGTAGCCCTTGAAGTCGCGGATGTGGTTGAATTCCGAGTCGATCCCGGGGCGGAACGGGCGGAACGAACGGAAATCCTGCGGCGTGCCGGCCACGTCGAGCAGACGCCCCGTGGGGATCTGCCGCTCGTTCATCTCGAGTGCCTTCGAGCTGTTGAGGCGCAGCTCGTGGTCGAGCACCGAGCCGCTGCCGTCGCCCGCGAGGTTGAAGTAGACGTGGTTGGTGAGGTTCACCACCGTCGTCTTGTCCGTGCGGGCACGATAGGTGATTTCGAGGGCGTTCTCGTCGTCGAAGTCGAAGATCGCCTCGACACACAGCTCGCCCGGATAACCCTGGTCGCCGTCCTCGGAGACGAGGGTCATCACCACGCGGTTCGTTTCGACGCGGCTCTCCCATACTCGGTTGGCGAAGTTGTTCGTGCCGCCGTGGAGGTGGTTCACGCCGTTGTTCACCTCGAGGGCATACTCCTCACCCTCGACGGTCATCCGCCCGAAGGCGATGCGGTTGGCGCAGCGGCCCACGCTCTTTCCCGAGGCGGCTCCGTCGTGGAAGTAGCCTTCGGGATGTCTGTATCCAAGCACGACGTCGGCCATGCGGCCTTCGCGGTCGGGCATCGTTACCGAGACGATTGCGGCCCCGTAGTTCGAGAGCCGCACCTCTGCGCCCCGATCGTTGCGCAGCGTGTAGAGGACGATCGCTTCGCCCTCGGGGGTCATGCCCCAGACGTGTTGTTCGATCTGTACCATATCATTCAGCAGGTTTCAGGTTGTCGAGTAGATAGTCGATGCGGCGCAGCGTCTCCTCACGTCCGATGAACTCCGTCACGTCGTACATGCCGGGGCCCTTGCCGGCGCCGACGAGCGCCAGACGCAGCGTGTTCATCACCTGCCCCATGCCGTACCCCTTCTCTTCGATCCATGCGTGGACGATGCGCTCGGTGTTCTCCTTCGAGAAGTCGTCGATTCCCTCCAGCACGCCGCGCAGTTCGCGGAGGATCGCCGGGTTGTCGCCCTTCCAGTATTTGCGGGTCTGCTTCTCCTCGTACTGGGTCGGGGCGATGAAGAAATAGGAGGTCAGGTCCCAGAGGTCGGTCGTCAGCTGCGCACGCTCCTTCATGATGCCTGCGGCCTTGCCGGCCACCTCGTCCGAGACCTCGATGCCGTGCTCGCGCAGGATCGGCTGGTAGACCTCGGCCAGTTCGGCGTCTGTCTTGCGATGCATGTACTGGGCATTGAACCACTTGGCCTTGTCGGGCTGGAAGCGGGCTCCCGACTTCGAGACGCGCTCGAGCGAGAAGTTGTCGATGAGCTCCTGCATCGTGAAGAGCTCCTGCTCCGTGCCGGGGTTCCAGCCCAGCAGCGCCAGCATGTTGATGAAGGCCTCGGGGAAGTAGCCGTCCTCGCGGTATCCGCGGGCGGTCTCGCCCGTTGCGGGAGATTTCCAGAAGAGCGGGAAGACGGGGAAGCCCATCTTGTCGCCGTCGCGCTTCGAGAGTTTGCCTCCGCCCGTAGGCTTGAGCAGCAGGGGCAGGTGGGCGAACTCCGGCTGGCTCTCCTCCCAACCGAAGGCCCTGTAGCAGAAGCAGGTAGTGCAGCGGCAGCGACGGCAGCCACTCCTCGCCGCGGATGACGTGCGAGACTTCCATCAGGTGGTCGTCCACGATGTTCGCGAGGTGGTAGGTGGGCAGGGCGTCGGCCGACTTGTAGAGCACCTTGTCGTCGAGCGTCGAGGTATTCACCTCGACATGGCCGCGGATCAGGTCGTCCATGCGGACGATCTCGTTCTCGGGCATCTTGAAGCGGATGACCCACTGGTCGCCGCGGTCGATGCGTGCGCGGACCTCCTCGGCCGGAAGGGCCAGCGAGGTGGCGGCTTTTTCGCGCACGGCGTAGTTGTAGGCAAAAAGCCTCGCCGCGCGCTTCGGCCTCCTTGCGCAGGGCGTCGAGCTCCTCGGCCGTGTCGAAGGCGTAGTAGGCCCAGCCGGCCTCGACCAGCTGGAGGGCGTACTTGAGGTAGATCTCGCGCCGTTCGCTCTGGCGGTAGGGGGGCGTGCGGGCCGCCGACGCCGACGCCCTCGTCGATCTCGATGCCGCACCAGCGGAGCGACTGCATGATGTACTCTTCGGCTCCGGGGACAAATCGCTGCGAATCGGTGTCCTCGATGCGGAGGATCATCGTGCCGCCGTGTTTGCGGGCGAAGAGGTAGTTATATAATGCCGTGCGGACGCCGCCGATGTGCAGCGGTCCGGTGGGACTGGGTGCGAATCGCACCCGAACGGGTCTTTCCATCGCAGTTTTCTATTTTTTTGTTCTGTATGTGTCTCAAAGGTTGTGGTCGAACACCAGCCAGGCCGCCAGCGAATCGCGCTCGCGGAAGTGGTCTTCGCCGTATTTTCGCTCGAAGCGCGTACGCTCCACGAAGTCGGGATCGAGCAGTTCGCGGGCGATGTCGCCGTAGAGCGTCTCCTCGCGGTCGCGGCGCTCCTCCTCGTCCTCGCGCCAGTAGTCGCGGATCGAGGCCGGCACCTGCTGGTAGAGTTCGAAGTAATTCACGCGGTTGCCGCCGGCGACGAGCTCCGAGACCGAGTAGTCGAACCAGTATTTCTCGACCAGTTCGCGGATCGGCAGCCCGGGCCGGTCGGGGAACATGTTGTAGGCGATGTCTCCGTCCTGGATGTCCCAGATGCTGTATTGCATCCAGGTCGTGATCCGGGTCGGGGCGCGGAGCCCCTGCTTGAATTCGAAATTGTTGTGGCGTGCGGCGCTGAAGTCGTCGAAGCCGTGGGCCCTGTCACGCAGGAAGAGCCCGAAGCGGCCTTCGAGCCGGTCGATCGGGCCCTTTGTCGGCGCGATCTCCAGCACGACGCGGGCCGTGCCGTAGGTGCTTTCGCGCGGATCGATCGAGAGCAGCCGCACGGAGACGTAGCTCTCCGGCCGCAGCGAGTCGAGGAAGTGCCGCCAATGGGCGATCAGCCCCGGTATCCGCTGCGCCGTTTCGCCGTATCGCTCCTCCCATTCCGCATCGGCCTGTTCCCGGAGCCGGTCGCGGACCCCGCTGTCGGAGAGACTGTCGAGGAACGTCTGCAGCGCCTCGTAGGTCAGGTCGTTGGCCCGGGCCTTCTCGACCGTCGAGGCCGTGGCGCGGAAGCGCTCGGCCAGCGTGACGGCCTCCTGATAGTCGGGATTCTTCTTCAGCAGAGCATTGACCTCTTCGAGCGGAAGCTCTTCGGAGACCGAGCGGTTCTCCGGGCCTCCGCAGGCTGTCAGGAGCAGTGCGAAGCCGGCGAGCAGAGTTTGGGGTTTCATGATTCGGGCTTTTGGTGGGTTTGGGCCGGAACGGGATGCCGTCAGTCAGCTGCGGCGTATCCGCTCCGGCGTTGATTCATGTTCGTAGTCCGGCTATTTCACCCGATACTCGATGCGCATCGTGATGCGGGCCTTTTTCTGGCGCGAAGCCGTGTTGAACGATCCGCCGGCCGAGAACTCCTCGTTCGAGTTGGCGCCGGTGATCTGGAACACGCCCATGCGGGCCGAGGCCACGCGGCCGATCTTCGTGCCGGCATTTCGGGCGATCTTCTCGGCGCGCATGCGGGCGTCGGCCGAGGCAGTCTCGATGAGTCCCATCTTCACGTCGTCGAGCTTCGTATAGTAGTAGTCCGGGGCATAGGCCTCGATCGATACGCCCTGGGCAATGAGCGACGAGATTTCGCGCGAGATCGTCTCGACCTTCTCCACTTCCGACGATTCGACCGTGAAGCGCTGGCTGAGGCGGTAGCCCGTAAAACGCTGTCCGGCCCAGTTGCCGTTGGCGTTGAATACCGGGTCGTACTGCTTCTCGACATTCACGAAGGCGAATACGACCGCCTCGTCCGGAAGCCCCTTTTCGCGGAGATACTGCTGCACCTTGGCCTTGCTCTTCTCGATTTCGGCATACCCTGCGGCGACGTTCTGCGCTTCGGAGGTGAGGTTGCCCGACCAGACGATCAGGTCCGACGTGAACTCCGTTTCGCCCAGTCCCGTCACGAGGATCGTGTCTTGTGCGCGGTATTTATAGGTGTAGGCGCGCCCCAGCACGCAGGCGCAGACAACGGCCGCAACGGCGATCCAGATGTACTTGGCGTTTTTCATGGCAGTATCGTTTTAAAGTTCGTGCTCCGGTGAGGCCATTTTGTCAGACGTTGAACAGGAAGTGCATGATGTCGCCGTCTTGAACGACGTACTCCTTGCCCTCGATGCCGATCTTGCCGGCGTCGCGGCAGGCTTTCTCGGAACCCAGGGCCACATAGTCGTCGTACTTGATCACTTCGGCGCGGATGAATCCCTTCTCGAAGTCGGTGTGGATGATTCCGGCCGTCTGCGGGGCCTTCATGCCGCGAGCATAGGTCCACGCGCGCGTTTCGTCGGCCCCGGTGGTGAAAAAGGTCTCGAGGTTGAGCAGTCGGTAGGCCGCCTTGATCAGCCGGGCCACGCCCGACTCCTTGAGGCCCATGTCTTCGAGGAACATCTGGCGCTCCTCGTAGCTCTCGAGTTCGGCGATGTCGGCCTCGGTGGCCGCCGCGATGACGAGCATCTCGGCCTTTTCGTCGGCGATGGCCCGCTTGACGGCCTCGGTATAGGCATTGCCCGTGACGGCGCTCTTCTCGTCCACGTTGCAGACGTAGAGCACCGGTTTGTCGGTCAGCAGGTTCAGGTCGGCAACCAGCTTGCGGTCCTCCTTCTCGAGTTCGACCGTACGGGCGCTGAGTCCCTGTTCCAGCACCGACTTGTATTGCAGCAGCAGCTCCACGGCGCGCTTGGCGTTCTTGTCGCCGCCCGACGTGGCCTGCTTCTGGGTCTTGGCGAGCCGGTTCTCGATGGTTTCGAGGTCCTTGAGCTGCAGCTCGGTGTCGATGATTCCCTTGTCGCGCACGGGATCGATCGACCCGTCCACGTGGGTGATGTTGCCGTTGTCGAAGCAGCGGAGCACGTGGATGATCGCATTCGTGTTCCGGATGTTCCCGAGGAATTTGTTCCCCAGTCCTTCACCCTTCGAGGCGCCCTTGACCAGTCCGGCGATATCGACGATCTCGATCGTGGTGGGGATCACCCGCCTGGGGTTGTCGATCTCGGCCAGCCGGATCAGCCGCTCGTCGGGTACGGTGATGACGCCCACGTTGGGGTCGATGGTGCAGAAGGGGAAGTTGGCCGCCTGTGCCTTGGCGTTGGACAGGCAGTTGAAGAGGGTCGATTTTCCGACGTTCGGAAGACCCACGATGCCGCATTGAAGTGCCATTATGCTCGAATCGTTAGCTGTTCGTAAAATTGTTTCCGACAAACCCGTCGGAAAGGCCCACAAAGATACGAATTTCTTTTGACAATGCCAGCAGTCGATTCCGATTGGGGGCGGTTTCATGCTCTTTTTCGGCTTCGGACACAGTCGTTGCGTGTGTTCCGGTGCGGGTATGATCCGCCCGAAACGGAGCGGGGAGCCGCAGCCTTTGCCGCGGCTCCCCGCCGTATCCGTGCCGGATCTTCCCCGTTACCGGTAGATGCGGGCGGCGAATCCGCCTCCGGGAGCCATCCGCACCGTCAGTTTCTTGTCCGCGGGCAGCATCTCCGTCCGCATCACGTAGTCGCAGGCGGCGCGGTGGGCATTTCTGCCGTCGCTGAAGCTCTCGACCTTCCAGCCGTCACCCTCGAGGAACGAGAGGTCGAGCACCACTTCGCGCGCATCCCAGTTCGTCAGCGCCCCGACATACCATGTGTCGCCCGACTGCCGGGCGATGGCGATCCGTTCGCCGAGTTTCCGTCGAGAGCTTCCGTGCGGTCCCAGACGGTCGGCACGGAGGCGATGAAACCGAAGCATTCGGGCTCCTTGAGGTAGTTCGACGGCGAGTCGCAGAGCATGTTGAGCGGCGATTCGAAGACGATGTACTCGGCCAGCTGGCGGCAGCGGGTGCCCTGGCTCATCGGTTCCGTATTGACCGGACGGTAGTTTCGCCGCGTGGCGTTGCGCATGGCGCCCTGCGTGTAGTCCATCGTTCCGGCGACCATGCGGATGAAGGGCATGGTGACGTCGTAGGTCACCTGATCGACCGTCTCGGGCGACCACTTCATCTGTTCGAGGCCGAAGACTCCCTCGTAGTTGATGACGTTGGGCCACGTGCGGTTGAGCCCTGTCGGCTTGAAGATGCCGTGGAAGTCGAGCAGCATGCGGTGCTCGGCGCAGACGCGTGCGGCGCGGTGGAGGAAATCGACGATCTTCTGGTCGTCGCGGTCCATGAAATCGACCTTGAAGCCCTTGACGCCCATCTCGGCGAAGTAGCTCACGACGCGCTCCATGTCGCGGTCGAAGGCGTGGTAGCCGGCCCAGAGGATGATCCCGACATTCCGCTCGCGGGCGTATGTCACCAGTTCGCGGAGGTCGATTTCGGGTACCACCTGCATCAGGTCGGCCTTCTTGTTCACGGCCCAGCCCTCGTCGAGGATCACGTATTCGATGCCGTTCCGCGAGGCGAAGTCGATGTAGTATTTGTAGGTGTCGTTGTTGATGCCGGCCTCGAAGTCCACGCCATAGAGGTTCCAGTCGTTCCACCAGTCCCATGCCACCTTTCCGGGTCTGATCCACGAGGTGTCCTCGATCCTGGATTCGGGCGCCAGACGGTAGACCATGTCGTTGTCGAGCAGCTCGCGGTCCTCCCGGGCGACGACCACCGTGCGCCACGGGAAGGCTCTGCTGCCGACGGTCGAGGCGATGTACCCTTCGCGTTCGCGCACGAGCATCTGCAGTTGGTTGTGTCCTCCCTGTTCCTCGCGCTTGGGGTAGGGGGCGAAGACGCCGCGCAGTTCGGGCGTTTCTCCGTTGCCGCGCAGGTAGAGGCCCGGATAGCCTTCGAGGTCGGCCTCCGTGATGACCAGTTTGTAGCCGCCGTCCAACTCGACGAGCGCCGGAAGGAAGATCAGCCTTCCGGGGTCGAGCTCCGTGATCGGGGCCGTAGTGTAGGTGTTCTCGAACGAGTTGAAGAACTGGCTCTCGAAGTCGAACTCCTTGCCGCGTGCGACGTAGGGTACGACGGCCCGGCAGTCCGAGGGGAAGGTGAAGGCGACGCATTCGTCCTCGACGCGGAGCGTGCCTTTGCGGTCGGTGGTGAAGCGGTAGGCCAGTCCGTCGTCGTAGAGGCGGACGTCGAGGCCGAAGTCGCCGCGGAACGAGAGCGTCAGCTGGTTGTAACGCCCACGACCCGGCTTTTCTTGTAGAGGGGCGAGGCGATCGTCTGATCGACGGAGCTTTTTTCGTCCGGACGACACGGGCGTTCTGCCCGAGTACTTCGCCGCCTTCGAGGGTCATGGCGACGGGCGACGGGGCGAGCAGCGGGGTGTCGCCGGCATCGAGCCTGAGGCGGATTTCGTCGCCTACGGTAACCGTCGTGTGGAGGTTGCCGTCCGGCGAGGAGAGCGAATAGGTCTTCTGTGCCGCGAGGGTTGCGGGGATGCAGGTCACGGCGAGCATTGACAGGAGCGGTTTGAGGTTCATGGTCGGATCGGGATAAGTGGTGTATTAAGGTCCGAACAAAATTAAGCAAAAAATACGGCATTTTTATCGGGTGCGGTCTTTTTTTGTCTGTTGTTCATCTTATTACACGGACAATCGAAGGCGTGCCCTGCGTTGCGGCGGCGTTTTCGGGCCGAAAATCGGACGTTTTCGAAAAAACGCCGTGGCGGAAGGCCGTGTGTTCCTGAATTTTTTCCTATCTTTGAAGGCAAAATGAATACGGCTATGGATTTGACAGGTGTGCAGCAGGCTTTGCGGGAACTGACGCAACTGGTTGATGGCTGGAGTGTATCCGGCCGAGGCGATGCTTTGGAACGCGACCTGGCACTCGAAAAAATTGCGCCGGGTGTACGACGCACTCCGGTTCATGCCTTCGGGAGACGCGCTGCCGGAGGTCCCGGCAACTGCGGAACCAGTGGAAAATGTCGGGCCGGAACCCGTTGCCGAGGCGTTCGAGATGCCCGAGGCGCTGGATCTGGGCGAGGTGTTGTCGCTTGATCCGCTCTCCGCGGCGGAACCCGAACCGCCGCAGGCCGTGCCGCTGGACGAGGTCTCCGAGGAACCGCCTCTCGCTGCTGCAGCTGCTGAGGTGGAGTCCGGAGCAGAGGCTGAATTGGCCGTTGAGCAGGCTGTTGAACCCGTTGCCGAAGAGCCGGTAGCTGGACTTGCGCCTGCCGCGGGTGCCGAGGTGCCCACTGTTGCGGAGCCGGTGGCTGCAGCTGAATCTGAATCTGAATCCGTGTCTGCCGCAGTTGCGGAGCCGATCGCGGAGGTTGGACCTGCCGCCGCCGATCTGCCCGAACCTGCCTCCGAATCCGGGCAGGCTGTTGAACCGGCTGTTGTCCCTGTTCCCGAAATACAGCCCGTTCCCGAAACGCAGCCCGGGCCCGAGGTCCGGCCTGCACCCGATGCGGCGCCCTCGTTTGTGCAACCTTCCGCTCCGGCTCCCGAGACTGCCCCGAACGGCCGCATACTGCGGCTCCTACGTTGTTCGGCCCGGAGGAGAATGCCAGCCTCCGTCACCGCCACAAACAGCGGGTCATCATGTCGCTCTACGGCAACGATGCCCCGTCGGTCAAACCGCAGATGCCGGCTGTCTCCGACCCGGTTCCGGCCGTTGAACGGCCCGTTCCGGCTCCGGAACATCCTTCGGACGGACGCCGTACGGGCGGACCTTCCATCGCCGAGGTATTCGGCCGCCGGGTCGAGACGGGTTCGTCCGCCGCATTCGGGCGAGACCTGTCGGAGGCCCCGGACGGAACCGACGCCGGCAAGTCCGCTGAGGCGGATCCCGTCGAGCACGGCTCGTTTGCCGATGAGTTGGCCGCAGCCGCTCCCGGAGCCGTGCTGGGCGAGGTGATCAACCACGATGTCCAGACTCTGGCCGATACGATCGTCCCGCCGCGCGACCGCGCCTCGGAGTTGCTTCGCAGCGAGCCGGTGGCCGACCTGCGCCGCGCCATCGGCATCAACGACCGTTTCCTGCTTATCCGTGATTTGTTCGGCGGCGACAGTGCTGCCTATGAGGCTGCGATCGATGCGCTCAACGGATTCGACAACCTCGACGACTGCATGATCTACATTGCCGAGCATTATGCCTGGAACCCCAATTCGGACGGGGCGGTACTGCTGATGGAGTTGCTCGAACGGAAATACCTCTGACGCATGGCCCGGCTCTACATCGTACCGACGCCGATCGGCAACCTCGATGACATTACGCTGCGTGCCGTGCGCGTGCTCCGTGAGGTCGATTTCATCCTGGCCGAGGATACGCGTACGACCTCGTTCCTGCTGCGCCATCTGGGTATTGAGAAGAAGCTCTACTCCCACCACAAGTTCAACGAACACGCCACGGTGCGCATGGTGGCCGGCGAGATTGCCGCCGGACGCAGTGCGGCGCTTGTTTCGGATGCCGGAACACCGGGTATTTCGGATCCGGGTTTCCTGCTTGTGCGCACGTGCGTCGAGGCCGGCATCGAAGTCGAGACGCTGCCCGGGGCCACGGCGCTGATCCCGGCGCTGGTACAGAGCGGCTTCCCGTGCGACCGTTTTTGCTTCGAGGGGTTTCTGCCCCAGAAGAAGGGACGTGCCAAACAGCTGCAGGCGCTGGCCGGCGAGGAGCGTACGATGATCTTCTACGAGTCGCCCTACCGCGTGGTCAAGTGTCTGGAGCAGTTTGCCGAGGTTTTCGGACCTGAGCGCTCGGTTTCCGTATCGCGCGAGCTGACCAAGAAGTTCGAACAGACCGTGCGCGGAACGGTTGCCGAGGTGCTCGACCATTTCCGGACGACCGAACCCAAGGGAGAGTTCGTGATCGTCGTGGCGGGCAAACCCAAACTCCGACACTCCCGCTCCGATGCCGCGGATGCTGCCTCCGATTCCGAATCCTGACAAAGACCAACTCCATCATGCAGCGCGCGGAACTCAATCTCATACAGCGTATCTGGCTGGAGGTGCTCTGGCTGGGTGCGCGGCTGTTCGCCATCCTGCCCTATTGGTTCAAGTACTATGTCATCGAGGACCTGATCTATTTCCTGCTGTGCTACTGCATTCGTTACCGCCGGAAGGTGGTATGGACGAATCTGCGCAACTCCTTCCCCGAGAAGAGCGACGGAGAACTGGCGCGGATCTGCCGGCGTTTTTACCGCACGCTTGCCGAGATGTTTGTCGATACGGTCAATCTGGCTCACGTGACTCCCCGCAAGGGGCGCCGGGTGCTCACCGTGAAGGGGCTCGAAGAGCACCGGGCCAGGGTGCACGGGCGCGACTGGATTGCCATGACGGCCCATTTCGGCTGCTGGGAGTATTGCTCCTATTGGGGGTTCTACGAACTGTCGCAGATCGTTGTCGCGGTCTACCATCCGCTGCGTAGCCGCGTGGCGGAGCGTCTCTACCAGCGCCTGCGCAATGGCGACTATGCCACGACGGTCCCGATGAAGGAGTGCCTTCGTTTCTACCTCCGCCACCGCGATACGGGTTTTGCGGGCAAGAACCTTGTCATGGGGCTGATTGCCGACCAGAATCCGCCGCGGCGCCCCGACAGTCACTGGTTCCGCTTCCTCAATCAGGATACGATCTTCTTCGATGGCGGCGAAAAACTGGCCCTGCGTTGTCACCTGCCGGTCTATTTCGCACGGATGGACCGCCTGCGGCGGGGGCGTTACCAGATGTCGTTCATCCCCTTGTACGACGGGGGGAGGAGGAGGTCGGGCCCAACGAGATTACGGGCCGCTATGTCCGCCAGCTGGAGTCGGTTATCCGTGAACGGCCCGAACTTTGGATGTGGTCGCACCGCCGCTGGAAACACAAACGCAAGAAGACAGATGGCAACCGCTAAGATCGTCATCCTGAACTGGAACGGTGCCGACCACCTGCGCCGTTTCCTGCCGAGTGTCGTCGCTGCCGCCCCGCACGGGGTGGAGGTTATCGTGGCCGACAACGGATCGACAGACGGCTCGGTGGCGCTGCTCGGCCGGGAGTTCCCGACGGTCTCGCTGCTGCGCATGGACCGCAACTACGGTTTTGCCGGCGGATACGACCGTGCGCTCGAACGGATCGAGGCCGATTACTACATCCTTCTGAACTCCGATGTCGAGACCCCTGTCGGCTGGCTCGAGCCGCTTCTCGAGTGTCTCGACCGGAATCCCGACGTAGCGGTCGTCTCGCCCAAGCTGATCTCTTGCCTCGAACGCACGAAGTTCGAATATGCCGGCGCCTCGGGCGGCTTCATCGATTTTCTGGGCTATCCCTTCTGCCGGGGCCGCATCCTGCGCACGGTCGAGGAGGATGCGGGGCAGTATGACGACGAACGCGACGTCTTTTGGGTGAGCGGGGCGGCTTTCTGCTGCCGCGCCGATCTCTTCCATGCATTGGGGGGGTTCGATGCCGACTTCTTTGCCCACATGGAGGAGATCGACCTCTGCTGGCGCATGCAGCTGGCAGGTTACCGCGTGCGGGTCGTGCCCGAGAGCAGGGTCTACCACCTCGGCGGCGGTACGCTCCAGACCGACTCCCCGTCGAAGGTCTTCTATAACCACCGCAACAACCTGGCGATGCTCTTCAAGTGCGCTACGCCGTGGCAGCGTGCCGTGGTCGCTGTCGTGCGCCCGGGGCTCGACCTGCTGGCGGCCCTGTCGTACCTCATGCAGGGGCGGGCCGACAACTTCCGGGCGGTCTTCCGCGCCTGGCGGGACTTCCTCCGCTGGCACGGGGCTCTGGCCCGCAAGCGGCGTGCGATCCGTGGCGCAATCCGGAGCGAGTCGAAGCATATCTACGCCGGGTCGATTCTCGTGCGTTATTTCCTGGGCCGGCAGACCTTCGGGCGGATGATGTGAGGCGTGGCGGATAAGGTAAGGTGTAGCCGCCGCAGGGATACAAAAAAAGCGGGCGGAGATTCGAGGAATCTCCGCCCGCTTTTGCTCGCTTTGCAGGGGCCGGTTTACTTGTTGATCTTGGCCCAGGAGTCCTTGAGCGTCACGGTGCGGTTGAACACCATGTGCTCGGGCGTCGAGTCCGTATCGGGGCAGAAGTAGCCCACGCGCTCGAACTGCACGGCCTGGCCTACGGGCGTCTCGCGCAGCGACGGTTCCAGATAACCCTTGATCTTGACCATCGACTCGGGGTTGAGGTTGTCCTCCCAGGTCTGTCCCTCTTCCACGTCGTCGGGGTTCTCCTTCGTGAAGAGCGGGTTGAAGAGGCGTACTTCGGCCTCCACGGCATCCGGCGCCGACACCCAGTGGATGACGCCCTTCACGCGGCGGCCGTCGCTCGACGAGCCGTTGCCGGACATCGGGTCGTAGGTGCAGCGCAGTTCGGTGATGTTGCCCTCGGCATCCTTGACGACCTCCTCGCATTTGATCAGGTAGGCATAGCGCAGGCGCACCTCGCCGCCCGGCTGCAGGCGGAAGAACTTCTTCGGCGGGTTCTCCATGAAGTCGTCGCGCTCGATGTAGAGCTCGCGCGAGAAGGGAACCTGGCGCGTTCCGGCCGCTTCGTCCTCGGGATTGTTGATCGCCGTGAAGTATTCGGTCTTCTCTTCGGGGTAGTTCGTGATGACGACCTTCAGGGGGTTGAGCACGGCCATGCGGCGCTCGGCCACCTTGTTCAGGTCCTCACGCACGCAGTACTCGAGTTTCCCGAGGTCGATGACGTTGTCGCGCTTGGCCACACCGACCATCTCGGCGAAGTTGCGCACCGAGGCGGGCGTGTAGCCCTTGCGGCGCAGGGCGCAGATCGTCGGCATGCGCGGGTCGTCCCAGCCCATCACGGCGCCCTCCTGCACGAGTTTCAACAGGCGGCGCTTCGACATGAGCGTGTAGGTGAGGTTCAGTCGGGCAAATTCGTACTGGTGCGAGGGATAGATCTCCAGCGCCTGGATGAACCAGTCGTAGAGCGGGCGGTGCACGTCGAACTCCAGCGTGCAGATCGAGTGGGTGATCCGCTCGATCGAGTCGCTCTGGCCGTGGGCGTAGTCGTACATCGGGTAAATGCACCACTTGTTGCCCGTGCGGTGGTGTTCGGCGTGGATGATGCGGTACATGATCGGGTCGCGGAAGAGCATGTTCGGATGCGCCATGTCGATCTTCGCGCGGAGGACCTTCGAACCGTCGGGGAACTCGCCGTTCTTCATGCGCACGAACAGGTCGAGGTTCTCCTCGACCGAGCGGTCGCGCCACGGCGAGGGGGTGCCCGGTACGGATACCGTGCCGCGGTTTTCGCGTATCTGCTCCTGCGTCTGGTCATCGACGTAGGCCAGACCCTTGCGGATCAGCTCCAGGGCCCATTCGTAAAGTTGGTCGAAGTAGTCCGAGGCGTAGTGCTCCTCGGCCCACTGGAAGCCGAGCCACTGGATGTCGCGCTTGATCGAATCGACATACTCGACATCCTCCTTGACGGGGTTCGTGTCGTCGAAGCGCAGGTTGCACCGTCCGCCGTATTTCCTGGCCAGTCCGAAGTTGATGCAGATACTCTTGGCATGGCCGATATGCAGGTAGCCGTTCGGCTCGGGCGGGAAACGGGTCTGTACGCGCTTTTCGCCCTTGGCGATCGACTCTTCGATGATCTCTTCGAGGAAGTTCAGCGACTTCTCCCGGCTTTCGTTGGTTTCGCTTGCCATATTAAATATGTACGGATTAATTTCTGTGTTTGGGGCCCACGTCGAACAGTTTCTGGATATCGACCGAGAGCTTGACCACCTGCTGTGTGCCGAGTCCCGTGCCGTCGTAGTGGAAGACCATGCCGGCCTCGACGTGCATCGTATCTTTGAAGAAGCGGCGGTCGTAACCCACCCACGTGCGGTTGTAGATGTGTTCGGTCGTGGCGTAGAAGGCTTCGCCGGCATAGAGGCCGTCGGCCCCGTAGGTGATGCCCGTCGCGGGGTTGGCGATCTCTCCGCGCAATGGCTGGAGGTTCTTGCCCACGTAGAGGTTGTTCTCGATCTTCACGCCCCAGCGGCTGACCGTCAGGTCGAGCTGTCCGCCGTAGGGTTTCCGCCATTCGTGGTCCACGCTCCGGCCGCGCTGGGGAGCGAAGAGCGCTCCGGCCTTGACGTCGAAGGCAAACCTTCCCTCGATGCTCCATCCGGCGTAGGGGTTCACGATCAGGTTGTCCGTCACGTTCTCGTTGAGCTTCGATCCGGCGAAGTGGAACATCGAGAAGGCGTAACCGATATAAAACCCGCGGTCGAAGGTGTATCGTCCGGCCGAGAGGATGCGGAACATCTCGCGCGACTGCTCGGAGTACATGCCCTCCCAGTCGAGGGCCAGCTCGACATAGGTGTCGGGCCGTTGGGTCGAGACGTAGCGGCCCAGGAATCCCGACAGGCGGTTGTGGTAGAAGGCCACCGAGTCGCTGACGAGTGCCGCGGAGTAGTCGCCCATGAGCTCCTTGCGGTCGAAGATACCGGCGTTGGCCTGCACGTTCTTTGTGGTGAACTGGTAGTACATCAGGGGCTTCACGTCGCTCAGGAACGGTTCGCGCGCCCCGTTGTGCTGCCCGAAGTTCTGGAGCATGTCCACGCCGACAACCAGCCGGTTCTTCTCCATCCATTCGACACCCACGCGCGGCGAGAGCCGGGCACTGAAGAGCGTCTGCGATTCGTTGAAGTCGTTGTTGGCGTATTCGCGGTTGTCGAAGCGCGTGGCGAAGTCCGCGCCTACGAGTATCTTCTGGGCATGCAGGCCCCCCCCCCGTAACGAACAGGGCGAGAACGAGCGCCGTCACTTTTCTGAACTGCATGGTTTCTTTTTGATTGAGGCCTCAAAATTAGGCAAAATATTTTTTATTTGTGTAATTTTTGGCCCCGAAATCATACAGAAGTTCCGCCATGCGCAAGATCCTCAATGAAGAACTCGGACGCCCGACAGCCGCCGAGTTCGCCGCGATGCCGAAAATGCCCGTCGTCGTCGTGCTCGACAATGTCCGTTCGTCGCAGAACGTCGGAGCCTTTTTCCGCACGGGCGACGCCTTTGCCGTGGAGCGGATCATCCTGTGCGGCATCACGGCGACGCCGCCCTCGCGCGAGATCCACAAGACGGCTCTCGGCGCCGAGCAGACCGTTGCCTGGGAGTATGCCGCATCGACCGGGGCGTGCATCGACGAGTTGCATGCCGCGGGGTATACGGTGCTGGCCGTCGAGCAGGTCGAGGGTGCCGTGATGCTCGACGGGTTCACGCCCGAGGAGGGCGTGCGCTATGCCCTTGTCTTCGGCAACGAGGTGGAGGGCGTCAGCCAGGAGGTCGTGGACCGTTGCGACGGTGCGATCGAGATCCCGCAGGCGGGGACCAAGCACTCGCTCAACGTCTCGGTGTCGGGCGGGGTGGTGCTGTGGCGCTTTTTCGACCGGATGGGCCCGAAGCGCTGACCTCGGTGTGCCGCGTAAAAAACGCTTCGGCGCACGGCCGGCGGCCGGAATGAAAATAAATTTGCTACTCCGCGCGGCATGCGCTATCTTTGCCGCGTTTTAACCCCTAAACAGAGAAAAGATGTCAGTAGAAAGCACCGTCCGTGCGGTTACGACCTACCGCCTGACGGAGATGAAACAGCGGGGCGAGAAGATCGCCATGCTCACCTCTTACGACTATTCGATGGCCAGGATCGTCGATGCCGCGGGCATCGACGTGATCCTCGTGGGCGACTCGGCGGCCAATGTCATGGCCGGCTACGAGACGACGCTGCCCATTACGCTCGATATGATGATCTATCACGCCCGTTCGGTTGTCCGTGCCGTGAACCGTGCACTGGTCGTTGTCGATCTGCCGTTCGGCACCTATCAGGGCAACTCGAAGGTGGCGCTCGACTCGGCCGTGCGGATCATGAAGGAGACCGAGGCCGATGCCGTGAAGATGGAGGGCGGCGAGGAGATTCTCGAGTCGGTCCAGCGTATCCTCTCGGCCGGCATTCCCGTCATGGGTCACCTCGGCCTTACGCCGCAGTCGATCCACAAGTTCGGCACCTATACGGTCCGTGCCAAGGAGGAGGCCGAGGCCGAGAAGCTTGTGCGCGACGCGCACCTGCTGAGCGAGGCGGGCTGCTTTGCCATCGTGCTGGAGAAGATTCCGGCGGCGCTGGCCGCCCGGGTGACGGGTGAGATACCCACGCCGACGATCGGCATCGGGGCCGGTGGCGCATGCGACGGCCAGGTGCTGGTGATCCACGACATGCTCGGCATCAACAAGGGCTTCTCGCCGCGTTTCCTGCGCCGTTATGCCGACCTGCATACGGTGATGACCGATGCCGTGTCGCAGTATGTTCGGGATGTGAAGGATTGTGACTTCCCCAACGAGAAGGAGCAGTACTGATCCTTGCGACGGACCTTCACGGAGCTTGTACGGCTCCGTTCCTTTAATGATTTCCGCCCCGCCTTGTCCCCTGTGGATGGCGGGGCGGTGTTTTTCGCACGGCCTCAGCGCAGCATCTTGAGGTAGGCGAGCAGGACCACGTTCATCACCAGCGCATATACGATGGCCGGAATGGCCATTTCGCCGTTGTTGAAGACGAGCGGCGAGGAGGCGACGGCAATCGCCTGTGCGGCGTTTTGCATGCCGATCTCGATGACGATGGTCCGCCGGGCTGCCGTCCCGAGCCGGAACGAACGGGCCAGCAGCGCCCCGGCCCCCGTGCTCAGCAGCAGCATGGCGGCGGTTGCGGCGCCCAGGCTTGCGATGTTGGCGACGATCTCCCGGGTGTATTGCAGGAAGAAGAGCGCCGCAAGGAGCATCAGGGCAGGGAAGGCCACGCGCTTCAGCACGGCGGAGACTCGCCCGGCCGCCTCGTTCCGCAGCCGCCGGAAGAGGGCTCCGGCCGCCATGGGCAGGAAGAGCAGCACGATGTTCTGCAGGATGAGTTTGGCGACGGGGAGGTCGATCGAGGTCTCGGTGTGCCGTTCGACGATGCGGGCGGCGAATGCCATGACGGGCGGGATGGTGAAGAGCGTGATGATGCTGCTCAGGGCCGTGAGCGTCACCGAGAGGGCGACGTCGCCCCTGGCCAGCATCGAGAAGACGTTCGACGAACTGCCTCCCGGGCAGCAGGCGATGAGCATCAGCCCCATGAAGTAGACGGGCGGCAGGCGGAAGAGCGTTCCGACGGCGAACGCCGCGGCCGGAAGCAGCAACAGCTGCCCGGCCAGCCCCACGAAGAGGGCCTTCGGGTGTTTGGCGACGCGGCGGAATGCCGCTCCGTCGAGTTCGATGCCCAGCTGGAACATCAGCACCAGCAGGACGGGGAGTACGATCCAGATCGTGTTCATCTCTTCTTTTTTGTAGTTTTTATTTCAGCAGCCGGTCCATCGTTTCGGCGAATCCCGGGTGCTCGCCGACAAAGTTTCCGGCGATGCGCCCTTCGGGGTCCACGATGACCTTCGTGGGGAAGGCCGCAGCGGAGAGAAGCAGACGTACGGGTTTCATTCGGACGGTTCGCTTTCGTTCGGCGCAAAGATAGTGAAAACCGGCCTTCCTGCAATGGGCCGGCCGGTTTTTGCCTGTGTTCCGGGCAGTCGCGGCCGGCTACCCGATTCGCAGCGTGAAGGTCACCTTCCGGTCGGTGTTGGCCGTCAGGCGGAGTGATCCGCCGTGCAGCTGCATGATGCGGCGCGAGAGGCTCAGCCCGATGCCCGATCCGTCGGGCTTGGTCGTGAAGAAGGGGGTGAAGATATTCTCGGTCACCTCGGCGGGAATCGCTCCGCCGTTGTTGCTGATCTCGATGACGACGTGCTCCGCCGCATCGATGCGCGAGCGGATTTCGATTTCGCCGTCGCTTCGTCCGGCGACCGCCTCGCGGGCGTTTTTGAGCAGATTGACGGTCACCTGGCCCAACTGGGCCTTGTCGGCATAGATCATCGTGTCGGCCGGTTCGATGTCGGTGCGGATGCGGACTCCCTCCTTTTCGGCTGCCGTCAGCACCACGGCCTGCCGGATCAGCTCGCGCACCTCGAACGGCTCCCGCTGCGGTTCCGGAATACGGGTGAAGCGGCGGAATCCCTCGACGAAGGTCATCAGCCGGTGACTGGTGGCCGAGATCGTGTCGAGGCCCCGCACGATGTCGGAATCCAGCGGCTTCCCGATGTGGAGCAGCGTGTCGCTGAGCGAGGTGATCGGTGCCAGCGAGTTCATGATCTCGTGGGTAAGGATGCGCGTGAGCTTGCTCCACGACTCGACCTGCATCTCGTTCAGTTCGCTGTTGATGTCGCTCACGGAGACGACCCGGCGCCGCTGTTTCTCGAGCGTGATCTCCGCGCAGCCGAGCGTCAGGGCCATCTCACCCGCCTCGGTGATGCACGAGACACGGAGTTTTTCTCCGGGACGGATCGCCCCGAGTGCGCGGAAAACCTCGGGGGCCGACTCCTTGAGCTGGAGGATGTGGGTCATGCGCTGCAGCCCGAAGATCCGCAGGGCCTCGCCGTTGGCCTGATAGACGCTGCCCGTATCGTTGATGGTGATCAGTCCCGTCTGGGCACACTCCATGATGAGCTGGTAGTAGCGTTCGCGCTCCTCGGCCCGCTGTTTCGTGCGGAGCAGGATTTCGCGGATGCGGTTGAGCGCGGCGTTGAGCATCGTGCTGTCCACCTTCGAGGGGTCCTCGTTGAAGCGGAACGTGAGGTCGTCGTTGTCGATGGCGTCGAACATGAAGGTGACGCGGCGCACCGAATCGCCGTAGCAGCGCAGGATCCGGCAGAACTCCACCACCATGAGCGGGATGCTGACCAGCAGCAGCGGGTAGAGCTGCCGCGCGACCAGCCATCCGCTGGCCAGGGCCGCTGCGGCCAGCACGCCCGAATGGGCGATCATCGGGCCGTAGGCTATGCCTTTCGGTCGTTTCATAGGCCGTATCGTTTGATCTTGTTGTAGAGCGTCTGGCGGGTGATGCCCAGCTGCCGGGCCACCTCGGTCATGTTGCCGTTGCAGCGGGACATGGCCTGGGCGATCATCGAGCGCTCCATCTCGTCGAGGGTCGTGACGCCGGCTGCGGCCGGTTGCGGCTGCGTGGGGCGGAGCAGCAGCATCTCCGGGGTGATCGCCCGGCCCTCGCCGAGGATCACGGCCTTCTCGACCGTGTGCTGCAGCTCGCGGATGTTGCCCGCCCACGGGTAGGCCTCCATTGCGCTCCGGGCCTGCTCGTCGAACCCTTCGATCGCCTTGCCGTACTTGGCGGCATAGCGGCGCAGGAAGGCTTCGGCCAGCGGGAGTATGTCTTCGCGCCGCTGGCGCAGCGGCGGAAGGTCGATGTGGATCGTGTTGATGCGGTAGAGGAGGTCCTCGCGGAAGCGGCCCTCGGTCACCATGCCGTAGAGGTCGCGGTTCGTGGCCGAGATGAGGCGGATGTCCACCTTGACGGGCGTGTTGCTGCCCACGCGCACGATCCGTCCGCTCTGGAGTGCCGTCAGGAGTTTCGACTGCAGGTGCGGCGGGAGGTTGCCGATCTCGTCGAGGAAGAGCGTGCCGCCGTTGGCCGCCTCGAACTTGCCGGCCCGGTCTGTGCGGGCGTCGGTGAAGGCCCCCTTGACGTGGCCGAAGAGCTCGCTCTCGAAGAGCGTTTCGGGGATGGCTCCCATGTCCACGGAGACCATCAGTTCGCGGTGGCGCGCCGAGCGGTTGTGGATCTCGCGGGCGAGCATCTCCTTGCCGGTGCCGTTCTCGCCCGTGATGAGGATGTTGGCATCGGTGGCCGCCACCTTCTCGACGATCTCGCGGATGCGCATCATGGCGGGACTCGTCCCCCAGAACATGGGTTCCTCCTGCGTCAGTTCGCGCTTGATCTCCTTCAGGCGCTTCACCTCGCGTTGCGAGCGGGCCAGCGAACAGGCGTTGCGCAGGGCGGTGACCAGCCGTTCGTTGTCCCAGGGCTTGACCACGAAATCGACCGCCCCGTCGCGCATGGCCCGCACCGCCAGGTCGATGTCGGCATAGGCGGTGAAGAGCACCACCTTGACGTCGGGCCGGTTGCGGAGGATCTCCTGCAGCCAGTAGAACCCTTCGTTGCCGGTGTTGATCCCAGCCGTGAAGTTCATGTCGAGCAGCACGACGTCCACCGGCTCCCTGCGCAGGGTCGAGATCAGCTGGTTGGGCGACGGAAGCGTCAGCACACGTTCGAAATGGTTGCCCAGCAGCAGCTGCAGCGCTGCGAGGATGCTGCGGTTGTCGTCCACGACGAGCAGGGTTCCCTCTTTGGTCATAGTCATGCGTTTGGCCGGAGTCCGGCCCCCCCCCGAGGACGGGGGCGTTCCGGCAGTTCCGGGATGTTTCCCGGGGTTAAAATTAGTACTTTGCCGCCGAAAAAAAGACCTTTTGTCCACATTTTTTACGCGTGTGTCAATATTTTTTACACCCGACGTTGTGCGTGTGAGTGATAAGGCTCTGTATTGTAATGCGTTGTGTTGTTTGGCATCGGGTTGGCAGGTAAACAGGGTGCAAACGAACCGTGAAATCCGTATGATATGAAACGAACGCTTCTGATAATTTTGGTCACCATTCCGTGGATCCTCTTCGTGGTCTTCACTTCGTCGGCCGCACAGCGCTCTGCGACGCATCCCGGGGTCCCGGAGCCGGACGCCTCGGCCGATTCGCTCGCCGTTGCCGTTCCCTCGGACGGAGCCGTTCCGGCGGGGGAGCCGAAGCCGATGACGCTCGACGAGTGCATGCGCTATGCCGTCGAGCACAGCCCGGCGGTGCGTCGGCAGGACTACACCAACCGCAGCTACCGTCAGGACTACATCGAGGCCGTTGCCGCGATGGTCCCCTCGGTGAGCGGGTCGGTCGGCGCCTCGACCAGCTTCGGCCGTTCGGTCGATCCCGAGACCAACACCTATACCGACGTCTCGAATTTCGACAACTCCTACTCCCTTTCGGGACAGATGCCCGTCTTTGCGGGCCTCACGCGCATCAACACGCTCCGGGCAGCCCGGGTGATGCGCAGTCAGGGGATCGAGGAGCTGCAGCTGGCCCGCGACCAGATCGCGCTGAAGACCATGGAGGCCTATTTCGATGTGGTCTACTATACCGAAAGCGTGCGCCTGGCCCGCGAGCAGCTTGAGACCAGCACGGCCGAGCTCGCGAAGAGCCGCAAGATGTTCGAACTGGGGCTGCGGAGTGCCGCCGACGTGGCGGAGGTCGAGTCGCAGTGCGCCTCGGACGACTACCTTGTGACGCAGCAGGAGAACAACCTTGCGCTGGCCGAGATCGCACTCTCCGAGGCAATGAACTATCCGGCCGACCGGCCGCTCCGCATCGTGACCGACCCGCCCGTCGAGACTCCGGCCGGGGTCGCACCCTTTGACGACGTGCTCGATTACGCGCTGGAGAACAACCCCAAGGCTGTGGCCGCGCGCCACGACGTGCGCTACTCGCGGCTGCAGTTCTCCATCACCAAGGGCAATCTCTACCCGTCGCTCTACGTCGGCGGCGGCTACTCGACCAACTTCTTCATGAATCTCGACGACCGGTCGCTCTATGCCTCCTTTCCCGACCAGTTCCGCGACAACCGCGGCTACTATGTTTCGGCGCAGCTGTCAATCCCGATCTTCGGTGGCCTTTCGCGCCGTACCTCGGTGAACCGCGCCCGCAACAGCTGGCGCATCGCCGAGCAGAACCGCATCGAGACGCTGCGCACCCTCCAGAGCGAGGTGGCGCAGGCCTACCAGCAGATGCTCGGCTACGGCAAGGAGTTCGTGCAGGCCTCGAAGAAGAGCGACGCCGCGAAGCTGGCCTACGAGGCCGTCTCGGGCAAGTACGAGCGCGGCATGGTCTCGGCCCTCGACCTGCAGACGGCGGCCGACCGGCTGCTCGAAGCCCGCTCGGAGCGGCTGCGCGCACGCCTGCAGTACATCGTCAAGGTGCGCCTGGTGGCCTACTACAACGGCGAGCCGCTGATCCGATAAACCCAGACAAAACATTACGACCATGGATATTCGCATTGAAAAGAAAAAAGGGCTCCGGGCCCTCTTCACCCGGCGGGGCGTTCCCTACCTCGCAGGCGGTATTTTCCTTTTGTTTGTCGTGTGGCTGCTCGTGCGCGACCACTCCTCGACGCTGCGCGTCGATGCCCGGACGATCTCGGTCGGCGAGGTCGTGCGCGGGGAGTTCAACGACTACATCCGCGTCACGGGACAGGTGCAGCCCATCACGACCGTGCAGTTGAGCCCCCTTGAGGCGGGCATCGTCGAGCGGCTCGTGGTCGAGGAGGGAGCTTCGGTGCGCAAGGGCGACGTGCTCGTGGAGCTGAGCAACACGTCGCTGACGCTCGAGATCCTGAACAGCGAGGCCGAGCTGGCCGAGAAGCAGAACATCCTGCGCAACACGCTCATCTCGATGGAGCAGGAGAAACTCGACCTGCGGCTCGACAAGGTGCAGCTGGACCTCGACGTCGAGCGCAAGCGCCGCACCTGGCAGCAGAACGAGGAGCTCTACCGCAGCAACCTCATAGCCCGCGAGGAGTGGCTCCAGTCGAAGGAGGACTACGAGCTGGCCGCGAAGAAGCGCGAACTGAACATCGAGCGGCAGGCGCAGGATTCGCTCTACCGCACGGTGCAGATCGAGCAGATGGAGGACAATCTCGAGAACATGAAGCGCAACATGCAGCTCATCCGCCAGCGGATCGACAACCTGCAGGTCAAGTCGCCGATCGACGGCGAAGTGGGGCTGCTCGACGTCGTGCTGGGGCAGTCGGTCACGTCGGGACAGAAGATCGGGCAGGTGAACGACCTGTCGGACTACAAGGTCGAGGCGCAGATCGACGAGAGCTACATCGACCGCGTGCGTGCGGGGCTCGACGCCACCTTCGAGCGGCAGGACACCTCCTTCACGATGCGCCTTCGGAAGGTCTACCCCGAGGTGCGCAACGGACAGTTCCGCGCCGACTTCACCTTTGCGGGGGCCCATCCGCGCAACATCCGCAGCGGCCAGACCTACTACCTGCACCTCGAACTGGGCCAGCCGACCGATGCCGTCATCATCCCCCGCGGATCGTTCTACCAGACGACGGGCGGTGCGTGGATCTACGTCCTCGCGCCCGAGGGCGACCGCGCCTACAAACGCACGATCCGCATCGGGCGCCAGAACCCGCAATACTACGAGGTGCTTGAAGGATTGGAGCCGGGCGAGCGCGTCATCGTCTCGGGCTACGAAAACTACGGCGCCAACGACGTGCTGATTCTCAACAAGTAAGTCTCTTCGCCCATGTTCCGCCAATTAGATCTCCGTTCGTGGTTCACCTTCCTGGGGCGCAACCGCCTCTATACGGCTGTCAATTTCATCGGTCTGGCCCTTGCGCTGGCTTTCGTGCTGCTTGTGGCCGACTACACGGTCCGCCAGCTGACGGTCGATCGGTTCCAGACCAGGGCCGACCGCATCTATGCCGTCTGCTCCGAGGAGTCGGTGGCCAGCGGCTACTACCTCCAGAAACACCTCCGTGACCGTTACCCGGAGATCGAATCTACCTGCTCGGTAGCCTTCTTCGAGGATTCGGATGCGGGTACGACGCCCGTCGAGATCGGTCGGCAGAAGTTCCTCGCCTCGGTGCTCTACGCCGACACGACCTTCTTCCGGATGTTCGACTTCACGCTGCTCGAAGGCTCGCGCGAGGAGGCGCTTGCCGCCCGCGAGAACGTCGTCCTCTCGGAGTCGTTCGCCCGCAAGGTCTTCGGGACGTTCGACCCGCTGGGGCAGACGCTCCGCGTGGACAACGACGACCGTACCTACGTCATCAGCGGCGTGATGCGCGACATCGAGCGCTCGACAATCCCTGCGGCCGACATTGTCATGCGCGCCGAGCGTATCACCGAGAACAATGCTGCCAACGACGAACGCATGTCCAACAGCGGTGCCGGCGTTACGTTCCTGCTCGAACGCCAGGGAGCCGACCTGCAGGCCAAGGTCCCCGACATGCTCTCCTTCTTCAAGGAGATCTATTGGCCCTATCAGGGGAATGTCTTCTCGCAGGTGCGGCTCGTTCCGCTCCGTGAACTTTATTTCGAGCCGGTCAATAACTCCAACAAACTGGCCCACGGCAGCCGGTCGTTCCTCTACATTCTGCTGGGTGTGGGGCTTGTGGTGCTCGTCTTCGCCGTGATGAACTACATCAACCTCACGGTGGCACAGTCCGGGTTCCGGGCCCGCGAGATGGCGGCCCGGCGGCTGCTGGGCGCCTCGCGCGGCGATATTTTCCTGAAGTGGATCCTCGAATCGACGCTCTTCTGCGCCGTTGCGCTGCTCATCGCCTCGAGCATCGCCGAACTCCTCGTGCCATGGGCCTCGCAGCTGCTTGGCGTGAAGATCGCCGTGTGGGACGACCTCTCGTGGCCGGCAGCGGGCTGGTGCCTGCTGGCCGTTGTCGTGCTGGGCGTGGTCTCGGGATTTGTCCCGGCGCTGCTCGTGGCCCGTTACCAGCCCATCGACATCGTGCGCGGCACCTTCCGCCGCCATGCCAAGACGGTCTACGGCCGGGTGCTCATCTCCCTGCAAAATGTCATTACAATAGCCCTGCTTGCCGCCTCGATCGCCATCGGACTCCAGATCCGCCATCTGGTGAACGCCCCGCTGGGCTATGAGACGCGCGACGTCCTCAATATCGGGACCGACATTTTCCCCGACCGGAGCTCCGCCCGCCGCTTCTGCGACGCGCTCCGCACACTGCCCGAAGTCGAGGCCGTCGGGCTCGGATGCGGAACACCCCACGACCGCGGCAACAACAATACCATCGCGTATGGCCCCGACCGGATGGTCTCGTTCCAGGTCTTCATCGGCGACTCGACCTATTTCCGGATTCTGGGTCTCGAACGGCTGCGCGACAACCATGTGGCCGTTGCCGCCGAGAGTGCCGCATCCCAAAACTTCTGGGCCTCGAATGTCTGGTACATCAACCAGTACGCCCTGCGCGAGCTGGGCATTGCGGAGGATGTCCCCGAATTCAAGCTGGGTAACAACCTCTCCTATTCGGTTGTCGTTGCGGGCATCTACCGCGACTTCCAGGTCGGTACGGCGCTCGACGCCCCGACCTCGGTACTGCTGCGCGAGGTGAACGATCCCGACGGACTCCGGCCCTGGAACATGCTTGTGAAGACCCGCGGGGATCATGCTGCGGCCTACCGGGCCGTCGAGGAACTCTTCCGCCAGACGACCGACGGCGGCGTCTTCTCGGGCCGTTATATCACCGACGATATCGCCGCCGACTTTGCCGCCCAGCGGCGCCTGCTGCACATCATCGGGCTGTTCACCCTCGTGGCGCTGCTCATCTCCTCGCTGGGGCTCTTCGCCATGGCGGCCTACTACATCCAGCAGAAGCGTCAGGAGATCGCCGTGCGCCGCGTCTTCGGGGCTTCGCGCCGCGAAATGCTGGCGCGACTGGTGCGCAACTTCATGGCGCTCGTGGGCGTAGCCTTCGTCATTGCCGTGCCGATCGCCGTCTGGGGGCTGGGCCGCTGGTTGGAGGAGTACAGCGTGCGCATCGCCCTCTCACCGTGGATTTTCCTCGCAGCAGGTCTTTTTGCAGCGGTCGTAGCGCTGCTTTCGGTCGGATGGCAGAGCCGTCGCGCCGCCGATGCCGACCCCGTCGAATCGCTCAAAAACTGACCCGAAGCCATGCACAACCTTCTCTTTGCCTTCCGATACCTGCTCAAGCCACGCGGCGGAAACCTCGCGCGGCTCGTTTCGCTGACGCTGGCGCTGGCCGTGAGCATCGTGGTCTTCTCCTATGCGAACTACGTGCTGACCTACGACCGCTTCTACCCCGACGTCGAGCGCATCTACCAGCTCTGGGACTTCGACGACGAGGGTAACATCTCCTCGTCGATGATAGCCCCACTGGGGCCGGCCCTTCAGGAGGAGATTCCGGCTGTCGAGGCCGCCACGCGCCTGCGGGGCAACTTCGAGACCGACCTCTGCCGCGACAACCACACCTACGAAGCCTGGGTCATGGCCGTCGATTCGATGTTTTTCCGCGTGCTGGATTTCGGCCTCATAAAGGGCGAAATGACCACTTTCACGGGGCTCGACAAGCTGATGCTCTCGGAGTCGCTCGCCCGGACCATTTTCGGAGACAGCGACCCGATCGGGCAGATCGTCCTGTACGAGAACGCCACGCCACGCACGGTCGTGGGAATCTTCCGTGATCCGCCCCGCAACACCCACCTCGGGATTTTCAACGCCCTGATTCCCTTCGACGCCCTTGCCGGCAGCTTCTACATGGGCTGGGACGGCGGCGACTCGTTCCCTACCTACCTCAAACTCCGCGCAGGGCACACACCCTCGGATGTTGAGGCGCTGCTTCCGGCCTTCTTCGAACGGCACGGACTGACAAAGAGCATCGAGCAGTTCGGCTCGCACTACCTGCTGCTGCCCGTCACGCGCTCGGCACAGACCGGCACCACGCTCGTGCAGACCACGCGCATTCTTCTGGCGCTGGCGCTGCTGATCCTCTTCGTGGGGGTGATGAACTACGTGCTGCTCTCCATCTCTTCGCTCGCCAGCCGCGCGAAGACCTTTGCCATGCTGCGCTGCAACGGCGCCCGCCGCGGGGACGTGCTCGCCATTTTCCTCAGCGAGACGCTGATCCTCACCGCCGCCGCCCTGCTGGTTGCCGCCTTCGTGATCTGGGCGCTGCAGCAGCAGATCACCGGGCTGACCGACACGCCGCTCGGGGAGCTCTTCGCCCCCGCGCGCATCTGGGTGCCGCTGAGCGTCGTCCTCGTTACGTTCCTCGCCGCGGGGCTCCTCCCCGCGCAGCTCTTCGCCGCAACACCCCTGACGCTCGTCTTCCGCGGCATGAGCGCCGACCACCGCTGGTGGAAGCGCCTGCTGCTCGTCGTCGAACTGCTCTGCGTAACCTTCGCCTTCATCCTGCTCACGGGATTCTCCCTGCAGCTCCACCGCCTGCGCTACGGCGACTTCGGATTCGACGCCTCACGGGTCGTCTCCATGAGTCCGGTCGGCACGCGCGCCCAGTGGCGCAACATGGAGGAGGCCTTCACGGCCATGCCCGAGGTCGAAGCCGCCGGGGCCACGTCTCACCTTCCCGTATGGGGTTACAGCGGCCAGCCATGCTACGACGAGACGACGCGCGAGATGCTCTTCGGCTGCCGCTTCAACATCATCGATGAGAACTACCTGGCGACGATGGGAATGCGTCTGATCGCCGGCGACAACTTCACGCTGCAAAGCTCCCTGCGCGATGTGCTGGTCAATGAAACCTACTGCCGGCTACGGGGCTGGAGGCCCGAGGAGGCTCTCGGACGAAGGATCTGCGGCTTCTCGGATCAGGCACCCGAAAATTTCTATACGATTCGGGGAGTCGTGCAAGATTTCCGTACCCAGGTAGCTTCGGGACTCGTCGAACCCATCGTGCTGCACAATCTGAACGAATGGATGCCCCGGGAGGATTGTGCGTATGGCTATACGAATCTCTGTCTGAGGCTTCGTGAGATAACCCCCGAAGCACTGGAGGCTGTCTCTGAGAAACTGCACACGTTCGAGACCTCGGACAACTACCGCATCCGCGTCCTCGACACGCTCATCGACGAGAAGCTGCGCACGGAGCGCCAAGTACACGATCTGGCGCTGCTGATCGGCAGCATCGTGCTGCTGATCACCCTCATCGGGCTCACGGGATATCTCGGCGACGAGATGCGCCGCCGTAGCCGCGAAATAGCCATCCGCAAGATCAACGGCGCTTCGGCCGCCGACATCTTCGCCCTGCTGACACGCAACACGGCGGTGCTGACGATTCCGGCCGTCGCAGCCGGCACGCTGGCGGGATACCTCATTCTGGCGCGCATTCTGGAGCTTTTCGTCGAGCGGATCGCCCTGCGCTGGTGGATCTTTGCCGGTGTTGCAACAGCCGTAATCTGCATGGTCTATATTATACTACTGATCCGAACATGGCGCATAGCGACTGAAAATCCAATAAACCGTATCAAAACGGAATAATATTATGAAGATCGCTTTCCATAATTTCCTCACCACGCTGCGGCGATACAAGGTCTCGTCGCTGCTCAACATCGTCGGGCTGACGCTCGCCTTCACGGCCTTCTACGTCATCATGGTGCAGGTGCGCTGGGAGATGACCTTCAACCGCGCCATTCCCGACGCCGGGCGCATCTACCTTGTGGCGCCCCTCTCGCCGTTCGACGAAACGAGCCTGTCGATCAATTCGCCGCGGCCCGAGAGCGAACAGCTCATCGCTCAGTCGCCCGAAATCGAGGCCGGCGGCTGCATCCGGATATGGTATTGGGAACAGCCGGTCTGGGTGCGCCGGGGCGGTGACCTGCTCCGCCTTCAGGGGGCGTTCAACGAGATATCGGCCGGTTTTGTCGAGGCTTTGGGGCTGAAAGCCATCGAGGGGGATCTGAAGGCGCTGGCTCAACCCAAAAGCGTGGCTCTTGCGCGTTCGCAGGCCGAGCGGCTCGGACTGCGCGTCGGCGACGTCCTCTGGTTTGGCGACGAGGAGAACCAACGTCCCGAGGAGCAGAAGGAGGTGGTAGCCCTCTACGAGGATTTCCCGGCAAACAGCTCCTTTGCCCATATCGTCGGCCTTATTGATGTCGGCGATCAGGATCTCGACTCGCCGAACAACTGGAACGACTGCTATTTCGTCCGCCTGCATGCAGGGGCCGACCCCGATGCGGTTGCGCGGCGCTGGTCCGAGCTCCACCTCTCGATCTACCGCGACTACCTCGAGCGCATGGCCTCGGTCTGGGGCGAGGAGATCAGCGAGGAGGAGCTGAACGATCCGCGCGCCTGCGCGCTGCTTCCGCTCGACGGACTCTATTTCGACCGCCGTATTGCCGGCGAAGCGGACGACTTTCCGATCGGTTCGGCCACGCTGACCTATTCGCTGCTGAGCGTTGCGGTGCTCATCATCCTGATTGCCCTGATCAACTTTGTCAATTTCTTCTTCGCGCTTGTGCCCGTGCGGCTGCGGGCCGTCAATATCCTCAAGGTCTTCGGGGCCCCGACCCGCTCGCTGCGCTTCAGCTTCCTGTTCGAGGCTTTCGGCTTCATGCTCCTGGCACAGCTCTGTGCCTGGTATGTGGCCATCGCGCTGAAGGGCACCGAATTCGCCTCGTATGTCAGCAGTTCGCTCGCGCTGGGCGACAACCTTCCCGTGCTGGGTATTTCACTCGGCGTTTCGCTTGTCGCGGCGTTCGTTGCCGGAAGTTTTCCGGCATGGTACATCACCTCGTTCAATCCGGCGATGGCCGCCAAGGGGTCGTTCGTCGGTTCGACGGCGGGCCGACGTTTCCGCACGGCACTGCTCGGCGTACAGTTCATCGTCGCGATCGGACTGATCGTCTTCTCGGTCTGCACGCTGCTGCAGCAACGCTACGTGCGCCGCTTCGACCTGGGCTTCGACCACGAACAGGTGCTGACGTTCTATTTCCCCTCGTCGAAACTCTCCAATCCCGACTCGTTCGATACCTTTGCCTCCTCGTTGCAGGCTGATCCGCAGATCGCCGGCGTCACGGCATCCGGAAACCGCTTCGTGGCAGAGGCCATTTCGGTCTTCGGGCGCAAGATCAACGACGAAGAGGTCGGCATCCATGTCCGCTTCGTCCGCAGCAATTTCCTCGATGTGCTGGGCATTCCGGTCCTTGCCGGCGAGGATTTCCGGCCCGAGCACGACCGCGACTCGACGGCGCGCTTCATTGTCAATGACCTGCTTGCCCGCAAAGGGCTCAAGGTCGGCGGCCGGCTGGACGAGGGAGAGGTGATCGGCATCTGCCCCGACATCCACTACCGCCCGCTGCAGTATCTCACCGAGCCCTTCGCCTTCGTTACGGGTACCTGCTGGCAAACGCGCATGTCCCGCTTCTACGTGCGTCTGGCCGCCGGGTTCGACCTCGATGCTGTCTGTGAGGGAATCCGGGAGAAGGCCCGCAAATTCGATCCCGACAGCGAGGTTGCCGATTTCCGGTTCTTCGACGAGGAGATCAATGCCCATTACGCCCGCGAGCGGCGCATCACGACCATCGTCGGGCTCTTCACGGTGCTGGCCGTCGTCATCGCCCTGATGGGCGTCTTCGGCATCGTGCTCTTCGAGACGCAGCACCGCCGCCGCGAGGTGGCCATCCGCAAGGTGATGGGCGCCACGACCGCCGAGGTGCTCCGCCTCTTCAACCGCCGCTATGTCGTGCTGGTTACGGTCTGCTTCATCCTTGCTGCGCCGGTCGGCTTCTGGATCGTGGACCGCTGGCTTGCGTCGTTTGCCTACCGCACGCCGATCCACTGGTGGGTCTTCGCCGCGGCCTTCGTCGTCGTGCTGCTCGTTACGGTGGCGACCGTCACCTTCTGCTCGTGGCGCACGGCCGACGAGAATCCCGCCGACTCCGTTAAATCCGAATAATCAAAACAAATTCCGCATATGAAAATCGCTCTGCGAAACTTCCTCACGACGCTGCGGCGCTACAAGGCCTCGTCGCTGCTCAACATCGTCGGGCTGACGCTCGCCTTTACGGCCTGTTATATCATCCTGGTGCAGGTGCGCTGGGAGATGACCTACAACCGTACACTCCGGGATTCGGAGCACATCTATCTGGTCGAGTCCACCGACTGGTACACGCCCGGCGCCTGGCAGTCGTGGCTCTGCCGGCCCATGGTCGAGCGGTTCATCACATCGACCTCGGCCGTCGAAGTCGGCGGCTGCACCTGGGGCGGCTTCGGACCCTCGGTCGTGTTGCGCGAGAATGCCACGAAAATGGGTTACGACCGCTTCAACAACATCTATGCGGGCTCCATCTCGCTGCCGCTGCTCGACGTCTTTGACTTCCAGTCCGTGGCAGGTGATGTCCACGATCTGAAACGGGCGCAGAGCGTCATCGTCTCGCGCTCGACGGCCGAACAACTCGGCGTCGGTGTCGGCGACATGGTCTGGTGCGACACCGACCAGCCCTCGGCCGAGAATGCCCGCGAGGTGGTGGCCATCTTCGAGGATTTTCCCGCAAACTCGCTCATGGCCAGGTGTCAGATGGCCATGGATCTGGGGGACCGGTGCATCGACGACCCCTCGGAGTGGAGCTACAACTACTATGTACGGTTCCAACCCGGAACCGACCTCCGGACGGTCATCGAGGAGTGGAAGCGGCTCTTCGTGGAGATGTATCCCGGCGAGGCCAACGAAGAGGGCCAGCTCGAAACGGAACCCTTCCGTCTGTCGTGCATCCGCGACCTCTATTTCGAGAGCGACAGCCGCGTGCCGTGCGCCCAAGGGTCGCTCGTAACGACCTATACGCTGCTGGGCATCGCCCTGCTGGTCATCGCGCTGGCCTTCATTAACTTCGTCAATTTCTTCTTCGCGCTGGTGCCCGTCCGCATCCGCACGGTCAATACCTTTAAGGTTTTCGGCGCCCCGAACTCCTCGCTGCGCTTCGGCTTCGTCTTTGAGGCCGTGGGGCTGGTCGTCATCGCCCTGCTGCTGGCCTGGTACCTCGCCTTCGCCATCCAGAGCACCGAACTGGCCAGCTACATCTCCGCACCGTTGAACCTGGCGCAGAACCTTCCGGTTATCGGCATTCTGCTTGCCGTGGCGGTGGTCATGGCCCTTGTAGCGAGCCTCTATCCGGCGTGGTATATCACCTCGTTCCCGCCCGCCATGGTGGTCAAGGGGTCGTTCTCCGGCACGGCTGGCGGCCGGCGGCTGCGCACGCTGCTGCTGGGCTTCCAGTTCACCATCTCGCTGGGGCTGATCGTCGCCACGGGATTCATCCTCCTGCAACACAACTTCATGCTGCGGCAGGAGATGGGCTTCGACCGCCGCAACCTGATGGCGGCACCACTCTCCGGAAAGGCCGCACTGAACTACGACGCCCTGCGCGACCGGCTGCTGGCCGATCCGCGCGTGGTCGACGTCACGGGAGCCGAGGGGCAACTGGTGAACGTAAGCCGCATGAGTTGGGGCCGCACCTACAAGGGGCAGCGGGTCAGTATGCAGGCCTACATCGTTCGTTGGAACTTTCTGAAGATGATGGGTATTGCCATTACCGACGGCCGCGACTTCCTCGAATCGGACGAGCAGAAAGAGACCGGCATGCTGATTTGCAACGAGGCCGCCCGCCGCGAATACGGCTTCGAACTGGGCGACGAAATCGGCGGATTCTGCGGCAACGACCCGCTCGTGGGCGTCTGCGCAGATTTCCACTTCCGGCCAATGCAATACAACGTCATACCCTTTGTCTTCTATGTCATTCCCGAGGAGATGTCGCGAAATTCAAGTGGCCGCGCTTCACAGCTTCTCTACCTGCGCTACCGTCCCGAGGCCGACGTGGAGGGTGTGGCCGACTACCTGCGGCAGTGCATTGCCGAAACGGATCCGCACCTGACGCCGGGCGAGATCCAGATTCGCACCTTCGAGGAGGAGTTGGGCCAGGAGTATGCCAAGGAGCGGCGGCTGGCCACGGTTGTGGGGCTCTTCACGCTGCTCTCGGTGGTCATCGCCCTGATGGGCGTCTTCGGCATCGTGCTCTTCGAGACGCAGCACCGCCGCCGCGAGGTGGCCGTGCGCAAGGTCATGGGGGCTACGACGGGCGAAATTCTCCGGCTGTTCAACCGCCACTACATCCGGCTGGTTGTCGTCAGCTTCGTGATTGCCGCGCCGTTGAGCCTCTGGATCGTCCACCGCTGGCTTGCGTCGTTTGCCTACCGCACACCGATCCACTGGTGGGTCTTCGCCGCGGCCTTTGCCGCCGTGCTGCTCGTGACGATCGGAACCGTCACCTTCTGCTCGTGGCGCACGGCCGACGAAAATCCCGCCGACTCCGTGAAATCCGAATAACCGAAATGCAAAAACAGAACATCTTACTTAAAAAAACATCTGATATGGCTATGCTGAAAGTAGAGAACCTCCGCAAGGTTTTCCGTACCGAAGAGATCGAAACCATCGCCCTGAACGGCGTGTCGTTCGAAGTGAACGAAGGCGAGTTCGTCGCCATCATGGGCCCCTCGGGCTGCGGCAAATCGACGCTGCTCAACATCCTGGGCCTGCTCGACAACCCCACGTCGGGAAGCTACCGCCTGCTCGACCGCGAGGTGGCCGCGCTCCGCGAGAAGGAGCGCACCTCCTTCCGCAAGGGCAACATCGGCTTCGTTTTCCAGTCGTTCAACCTCATCGACGAACTGAACGTCTTCGAGAATGTCGAACTGCCGCTGATCTACCTGCGAGTGAAGGCTTCGGAGCGCAAGCGCCGCGTGAACGAGATCCTGAGCCGCATGAACATCTCGCATCGCGCCGAGCACTTCCCGCAGCAGCTCTCCGGCGGCCAGCAGCAGCGTGTGGCCATCGCCCGCGCCGTGGTGGCCAACCCGAAGCTGATCCTCGCCGACGAGCCCACCGGAAACCTCGACTCGAAGAACGGACAGGAGGTGATGGAGCTCCTCTCGGAACTGAACCGCGAAGGGACGACCGTTATCATGGTGACCCACTCGCAGTACGACTCGACCTTCGCCCACCGTGTGCTGCACCTGTTCGACGGCGAGCTGGTCAAGGACCTCACCAACCGCATGTGACCGCTGCAGGACAAACGACGGGGCCGGATCGCTTTCAGACGATCCGGCCCCGTCGTTCGTTGTCTTGTCCGGCCGCCGCCCGGGAGGGCGGCCTCCCTTGCGGCTGCTGCCGGGTGTTGCGCGCGGCTATTCTTCCTTTGCCGCGTTCAGGTCGAGCATCTTGATGAAGTATCCGCCGACGACCGAGCGGGCCATGAAGCCGCGGCGGTTGGGCTTGTCGGTATAGACCCAGTCGGACATCGGTACGCGGTCCACCGTTTCGTTCATGAAGTCGTAGAGCGGCGAGATGAATGCCTCGAAGGTGGCCGGGTCCTCGGCCAGCGTGGCCGTCCAGACGATCCAGTCGGCTTTCGTGTAGGTCTCGCGGCTGTCGAGCGGGAGTCCGTAGCGGTTCTGCCGTGTGAGGTAGTAGGCGATCTCCTTGCGGGCGATCGAATCGGGGAAGATGCCGAGCCCGAGGAGCTTGTCCCAGACGATGTTGTACTTCTGGCTCCACGTGCCGGGCTTGTCGAACGTCAGGCGGTAGTGGTCGCCGTCGTCGGCCATTTCGGCCCAGCGGGCGGCCATTTCGCGTGCCTTTGCGGTGTAGCTCTGCGCCACGTCGTCCTTGCCGAGCATTTCGGCCATGCGCCCGTAGGCGGCGATGCCGAGGATCGCCTTGATCGAGAGGTTGGCATTGTGGGCGAAGTGTCCGGCGAAGTCGTCGGTGCAGAGCTGGTTCTCGGGGTCGAGGCCCTTCTCCACAAGGTAGTCGGTCCAGGTCGTGAGCGTCTCCCAATGCTTCCGGGCATAGCCGGCATTGCCCTCCGCGGCGCATACGGCCGCCGTCAGGATCAGCATGTTGCCGCCCTCCTCGACGGGCATGTCGCCTCCGTAGGTCTGGCCGTTGGCCCGGGGGTAGGTCCCGACGTCGTGGGCCGGGAAGGGCTTGGTCCAGCGTCCGCTTTCGCTGTAGTCGAAGATGTGGTTCATCATGCCCTTGGCCAGTTCCGGGTTGTAGAGCAGGTACATCGGGGCCGAAGGGTAGGTGATGTCCACCGTGCCGATCGAGCCGTTGCTGTTGTTCTCCTTCGAGAAGAAGCGCAGCTCGCCGTCGGGTCCCTTCACCAGCTTGTGCGCGGCGAACGACTGCCTGTAGGCCAGGGCGCACAGCTCGGCATACTTCCGGCCTCCGGCCTCCGTGGCCCGGGTCATCAGTTCGCGGTCAAAGGCGCAGCAGCGTCCGATCAGTTCGTCGTACTCTTCGTGGGCGGCGCGGAACTCGTCCACGATCGTGCGGTCGCCCGCAGCGTTCCAGTAGGGACGCAGGTTCTCGCCGAAGTACTGGATCGAGTAGATGTCGTCGTAGCCGATGAGCCATTTTCCGCGGGCCTCTTTCGTCGTGCCCAGCTTGCGGGTGAAGGCCATCGTGGCCCGCTCGTTTTCGCCCTTTGCGGCATCGGGTGCCGGTGTCCCTTCCACAAAGGCGCGGCGCAGCTCCTCGCTGGTCCCGAGGCTTGCCGAGGTGGCGGCGTCGGCCTCCGTGGCGAGGAGGAAGTAGCCCCAGTCGATGCGCAGGTCGTCGCCGCTCTTGGCCAGGATGTTCTGCTCCTTGCTGCCGGCCTTGACGAAGAGCAGCCCCTGCTGCTCGAAACGCTCGCCGACCGACTCCTGATAGGGTTGGTCGAGCGCCCAGCGGGGCGATGCCTCGAGGTAGAGCTCCGTGTCGTGGGCCTTGCCGTCGTTCGACGTTATGGTGTAGGAGATGTAGTTCACCGGACGGCTGATCAGCTCCAGGTCTTCGGGCATGAGGGGTGCGGTGAACGTAAGGCGCAGGTCCACGCCGCCGCACGTGAACGTGTAGCGGGTCTGCGTGGCCTGTACGTCCGCGCCGGTCTGCACGGCCGTCCTCTCGAGCAGCGTGTGCTGCTCCTTCTGCACGAGCAGCCCGAAGTCGAGCAGTCCGTTGGCCACCGGGTTCCAGCAGTGTGCGGCGATCAGGTTTTCGCCCTTCGCGAGGCTGCGCACGGCCTCCTCGGGGAGTTTCACCACGGCGTTCTTGTTGCACGTGGCTCCCGTCTCATGCACCTTGATGCCGTTGATGTAGAACTCGGCGTTGTCGTCGTTCGAGAACTCCATGTAGACCGTGCGTCCCTCGAGCGGCTCGTCGAGCGTGAAGGTGCGGCGCACCCAGATGTGCTCGTCCGTCCAGTCGGTCTGTGCGGTCGGTTCGTTGATCTTCGTGCCGAAGGCGCCGCGGGCGCTCTTCCATGCCTTGTCGGCGAACCCCGGGCGCTGCCATCCCTCGGCGGGCTCCGCCGTCGTGTAGCGTCCCTCCCAGGCTCCCTGCTGCGAGGTCGGCACCACGGGGGTCATCTCCACCTCCTCGGTGCCCATGAAGCGGTAGGGGATGCCGTCCACCTTGAGTACGCCGATCAGCGGGAAGTCTTTCCCGGTCCAGTGCTTCACCGGACCGTCATAGAGGTTGTCGGTCATCGACCATGCGCTGGTGTAGGGGTCGATCGTTACGAGCGGGTAGGCCGGAGCGCGGAGTGCGCTCGCGATTACGTCGTGCTGCGCCGCTTCGTGCCCGCAGCCGGCCGTGAGGGCGGCTGCGGCGCAGAGCGGCAGTAAAAGGAATCTGTTCATTGTTCTTTTCCGTGTGGGTTTGTGTGTTCGTTTACCAGGTGATCCGCACCGATACGCCGTCGGGGTTGTTCTCGAAGCGGATCAGGCAGGTGCGTGTCGTTTCGTCCCAGCAGCCGTCGGTTGCCGTTGCGCGTCCGTCGATCAGGATCTGCTTCGGGCATTCGGGCAGCAGCACGCGCGAGACGTTGGTCGTGTTCACGGGGCTCTTGGCCACGAAGGCGTAGGAGCGCTTGCCGTGCTGCTCGTCGTAGATGCGGCTTGCCGAGGCCAGCACGCGGGCTTTCCGGGGATTCTTCACCCGATCGACGTTCAGGAAGAATCCCTGTTCGCCGGGGGCGATCTCGCGCGACCGGCATACCGGCAGCTCGGGGTCGAACAGGTCGATCAGACGGCCCTCGATCCGCACCGGTTCGTCGCTTACGCTCTCATCGAGCACGGCGACCAGGTCGTAGGCGCCGCGCTCGAGGCGGAAGTTGTTCTTGAAGACCAGCTCGCCGCCGCGGGCCTTGCCCTCATAGAGCCGTTTGACCGTCTCGACCAGCGGGGCGTCGCCGCCTTTCTCGAGAACGAACTCCTTCGGGTCGTTGCGCAGGATGCAGACCGTGCCCTTCCCGCAGGCATACTCCCCGGCCCCGGGGTCGGAGCCGATGCCCAGCAGTTCGAAGAGGTGGTCCGACGGGGCCGCGTATGCGTTCCCGTTCTGGTTCCACCACTCCGCGACGCGCTGGAACGGGTCGTCGTCGCGGCCGCTGTAGACCAGCACGCCGCCCCGGCGCACCCATGCGGCGAGGTGCTCGTGCGCCTCGGGATCGAGCGGCTTCATGTTCGAGTAGGACATCAGCAGCACCTTCGTGTCAGCCAGCGCCTCGGGGTAGGCGAGGTTCTCGATGTGGACCGTTTTCACGGGCACGCCGCGCTTGAGCAGCGGCAGGGCCTGGCCGTAGAAGTTGGCCAGCTGCGGATCCTCGTATCCGTCGTGGGTCGGGAAGCGCTGGAACATCAGCGAATTGGCCATCAGGATGCCGATGCCGCCGCTTCCCGATACCTTCGTCCGGGTTGCGGGCATGTCGTTCAGCGTGTTGATCATCACCTGCATCTGCGTGGAGTAGTGGCGCGGGATGCGCTCCTTGCTCTCGCTGTCGGGACTGGTGCGGTACAGCCCCTCGTAGATGCGCTCGGGCCACGGCATCACCTCATAGTCGGCGATGTTCGGGTAGAGCAGCTGCGCGGTGAATGTGGCCTGGTAGTTCCGCTTGTAGTCGGCCCAGTCGCGCGGCCAGTCCTCGATCGGGTCGGTCAGGAAGAACATCTTGCGGCCGGTCGGTGCGGTCATCGACTCCATCGATCCGTATTCGAGGTAGGCCGTCTCGAAGACGCGCTCGCGGAGCGTTCCGTCGTAGTAGTTCGGCTCGCGCGAGGTGCCGGTCCAGACCTGGGCGATGTAGCCGTCCACGCACGGCAGCGAGGCCAGGCTGGCCTCCGGGCTGACGATCTGCCACTGCGAGTAATTGACCAGCGAGTGGGTCGGGACGTAGCACTTCACATCCATTCCCTTGCTGCGGCCGTACTCCTTGGCGAAGGTGAATACCTCGCGCAGGGCATTGTAGTAGAGCTGGTACTTGAGCTTGTTGGCCAGGTAGGTGTTCTCGGGCGATTCGTGCTGGGGGCGCCACTCGGAGCCGTAGTACTTTTTCCATTCCCTCTTGAAAGCCTCGCTGTAACCCGCGCGGGCCCAGAACTCGGGTTCCTCCATGAAGATGGCGTCGATGCCGGCGTCGATGACCCGTTTTACGTGGCGCTCCTTCATGTAGGCCAGGTAGTTGTCTGTCGGGACGATGTAGGGCACCAGATGTCCGTGCCAGATGGTGTCGCCGCTGCGCTGCACCTGTCCTTCGTCGAGGTGGGGACGTCCGTCCCACTCGCCGGTAAAGTAGTCCTTGTATTCGCCCCAGGCGATTCCGGTCATGAAGTGCACCGTGTATCCGCGGTCGCGCCACGAACGGACGCGGTATTCGAAATTGCGGTTGCCTTCGTTGTCCGAGGGGTTGCCTCCGACGCCGTATACCATCACGGCATCGGCGCGGTTGTCGATCGTGGGCCTCCATTCGCGGGAGGTCTGGAAGGTGGTCTTCACCTTCCGGTCCGTCTGGGCCTGCGCCGGGGCGACGAGCACTGCGGCGGCCAGACACAGAGTGGCTGTGCGTAGATTCATCATGTCGGTTCTTTGGGATTTTTGTCGGTTCGTATCACAAAATTAAGGTTTAAAACCGGATTTCCGGTCTTAAACCTTAATCTTGTATCTTCTGTTTACGGGATCATCACTTCGACAGGCTCGCTGTAGTTCCAGCGGCGGGTTCCGCTGCCCTTCGGGGTGTCGTAGTTGATGCGGGCGGCGGCGCGGATGAAGACCTTGCGGCCCGAGGGGATCGTGCCGAGCGACTTGATCGTGACGGGCTCGCCGAGCAGCGACTCGAACTCCGATCCGCTGTACTCGATCTTGTTCGACCAGCGTTCGTCGCGGGCGCGGTATCCGACCGTCGAGGAGTAGCTGACGAAGAGCTGGATGTCGGTGACGTTCTGGAAGCTGTCGTCGTAGCTGCCCATCGGCTCGATCTTCTCGCGGAAGATCTCCTCCGAAACGCCGCGTGTCACGCGCACGCGGGCCGTGATCTTGCCGTTGCTGACCATCGGGTCGCCGACGAATTCGACGTTGAGGAACGGCTCGACCTCGAAACGGACCTCGGTCACGCCCTTGATCTCCATCTCCTTTGATTCGTCGGCCAGGGGAATGCCCTCCTCGGTCTCACGGATGAGCGGGATGAACGGCCCGTCCACCTCGATCAGGTAGGTTCCCTTGAAGAGTTTCGTATTCTGGAACGTGCCGTCGGGGCGGCAGTAGAAGTCGGGGTTGGGCTGTACGTTGGGGCCCCAGCTGAGCTCGGTCAGCCGGACGCGGATTCCCTCGGAACCCTGATCCGTGAGCACGGGATTGCCCGTGGCCTTGTCCACGACCTCTCCGCGGAGCGTCTCGCCGGGAGCCTCGTAGTTGTCCACTTCGAAGAGTTCGCACGAACAGAGCGCAAGCGATGCGCAGCATGCAAGCGTATGCAACAGTATCTTTTTCATCTTTTTCATGAGTTTCGTGAAACGGTTATCGGTTCGGTTGCTGGTCGATGTAGGAGCTCTTGCTCACCTCGCCGCTCGGGATGGCGAAGTAGTAGTCCAGGATGCTGAACGACGGGGTGAAGCGCGATACCCAGTGGAAGTGGGCGTCGAAGAACCACTTCCCGGCCTGGGTCGAGAAGAAGGGATAGAGCCCGCGGAAACGGTAGCTGGCGTTGTTGCTGTAGGTGTTCTTGTCGCGCGTCTCGCCCCAGAAGCCGTCGCGGCCCTCGTAGTGCCATACTCTCCAGCGGCGGAGGTCCCACTTGGTCTTGTGCTCGAAGGCGAGCTCCTTGCGGCGCTCCTTGCGCACGATGTTGCGGCCTTCGGTCGTGGGCTGTATGTTCGACTCGAGCAGTTCGGCTCCGGCACGTTCGCGGATCTCGTTCACGGCGTCGGTGGCCACCTGCATCAGGTCCGAACCGTCGGGCGACGGCTCTCCGGCCAGCGCCAGCTCGACGGCAGCCTCGGCGGCGTTGAGCATCACCTCGGCATAGCGCATCAGGATGAACGGCTGGTCCGACTTGCCCTCGTCGGGCGTGAACGACGGGTCGTCCTTGAGGTACTTGCGCAGGTAGAGTCCCGTCACGGTTGCCTCGCCGTTGTTGTAGAACGGACCGTTGGCTCCTGCGGCGGTCATCGTCGAACCGTTGTATTCGACCTTCTCCTGCTGGCTGTCCGCATTGGGCGAGAGGTAGAGCTGCTTGTTCGAAGCGTCGGTGTAGAGCGAGAGCTTCTCGTAGGGCGTCTCGTAGGAGTTGTACGAGTAGTCGCTGAAGAAGGGCTTGATCGGGGTGCTTCCGGTGTATACGCCGGCCCGGACCTCGATCTCCTGGCTCTTGAACTGGTCGCCGGGGAAGATGACGTAGGCGCGCAGACGGGGCTCGGCGTTCTTGAAGAAGTCCATCGGCGAGTCGTAGAGCAGGTAGTTGCCCTGGGCGTTCGACACGCCGTCGGTGACGCGCACCGTGCCGTCGTCGTAGCGGTCGAATCCGTCGAAGAGTTCGAGGAAGTCGAGCGTGGGGCAGGTCCCGGCCGACAGCGGGCTGCGGAAGATGTAGGGCGAGCTGTAGGCGTCGAGTCCATGGGTCATGGTCGGGTAGGAGTACTGCTTGACCAGAATGTTCTCGGGGCTGCTCAGGTCGCTGAACATCTCCACCATGTTCTGGTACTGCGCTTCGGGATCACCGGCCGCCCACTTCTTCTTGTAGAGCGAGTAGCCGCCTTCGGTCATCACCTCGCGGGCCGCCGTGTAGGCTTCGCGGAAATAGCGCTTCGAGGCTGCCTCCCACGTACCGGCGTCGAATCCGATGACGCGCACGCCGGTCTTCTCGCCCAGTCCGGTCAGACGGCCCGAGACCGTCTCGTTGTACTTGGCTACGCATCCGGCATAGAGCATGGCCTCCGACTTGAAGGCCAGGGCGACGTATTTGTTGGCATAGCCCTCCTTGAGGCTGGTGGTGCCGAGCAGCCGGGCCGCATTGTCGAAATCGGCGAGGATCTGGTCCCAGGTCTGCTCCTCGGACGAACGGGCCACTTCGAGCTTGTCCGAGCTGGCGGGGTACTCGATGACCCGCGTTACCAGCGGAATGCCGCCGAAGCGGCGCGCCATGGCGTAGAAGACCATCGCGCGGACGAAGTAGGCCTCGCCGAGGTAGTGATTGTAGGTGACTTCGGCGAAGTTGCTCTGGAAATCGGGCAGCCGCTCGAGCAGGTAGTTGGCATCGCGCAGCGTGGTGAAAGCCGTTCCCCAGTAGGGGGTGTCCTCGCCGGTGAATGCCGAGCCGAGGTCGCTGGCGCGGTTCAGCGCCTCGCCGGTTCCCTCGATGCCGAGGGCTCCCAGCCACGAGTTGAAGTTGAGGCCCCATTTGGCCATGTACTTGAAGTCCTCGAAGGGCATGTAGCTGTACATGCGGGCCATGTAGATGTTCATTCCCGACTCGCTCGACATGAGGTCGTTGTCCGAGACGAAGTTTTTCGGGGCGATGTTCAGATCGACGCACGAGGTGAGGCAGCAGACGGCCAGCAGTGCGGATATGATCGTTTTTTTCATTGCTTTCGGTTTAATGTTCACGGTAGAGGATTTAGAACGAGAGCGAAAGACCGAGCGTGTAGGTCCTGTTCAGCGGGTACATGCGGCCCAGGTCGTCGTCCGGGTGTTCCGGATCGACGAATTTGACGCCGGTGATCGTGAACAGGTTGTATGCGTTGGCATAGACGCGCAGGCTCATCGTCGATACGCGCTTGAACTTGGGCAGCGTGTAGCCGATCTCGATGCTCTTGAGACGCAGGTACGACGTGCTCACGCGGTTGAACTCCGAGTTGCTCTTCGGATAGTGGCCCGTGTATCCGTAGTATCCCTCGACCCATTCCGTTTCGGGATCGTAGGGGTCGGCGTTGGGATCGACGGGATGCCATCTGTCGAGGTACTGCTCGAGGGTGCCGCCGCCGTTCGATCCCCAGATCGAGTAGAGCGGCTCCTTGTACTCCATCGAGCCGAGTGCCGAGCCCTGGAACAGCAGCGAGAGGTCGAAGTTGCGGTACGTGGCGTCGAAGCTCAGGCTGAAGTTCATCCACGGAGTCTGGTCGAAGGCGAACGGATGTTCGTCGAGCGAGTTGATCTCGCCGTCGCCGTTCCAGTCCACATACTTGTAGTCTCCGGGCAGGATGTCGCGGTCCTTGTAGATGTCGTACGACCAGATGTCCTCCCAGCTCTCGTAGCGGCCGGCCGATTCGTAGCCGAACTGTATGCCCTGGTAGCGGTGCGTCAGGTTGTCGTTGCGCCAGCGGTCGTAGGAGTTGCCCCACGGGCCCTTCTCGGAGGCGGTCAGGTACTTGTTGCGCGTGATCGTGGCGATGGCCTTGATGTTGTAGGCGAACTCCCCGATGCGGTTGCGGTGGGTCAGTTCGAGTTCGAGGCCGAACTGTCGGTCGCTGTCGAGGTTCTCACGCGGTGCCGATGCGCCGACCACCGTCGGCAGGTCGCCCGAGCGGCGTGCGAACATGCCCTTGCGGTAGCGGTTGAAGTAGTCGAGCGAGAAGCCGAACAGGCCGTTCCAACCCTCGAAGTCCACACCGATGTTGAACGTGCGGGAGGTGTACCACGTGATGTTCTCGTTGGGCAGGGCGAGCGGGGTGGCCGCATAGACGAATTCGCCGCCGAAGATGTAGCCCGGGGCATACTGGTTGTAGTATCCCTTCTCGGCGTTGCCGCTCGTGGAGGGATAGGTGTATCCCGTGGCCCAGTCGTACTGCAGGTCACCGTCGTCGCCGAGCACGCCGTAGCTGGCACGGAGCTTCAGCTGGTCGATGAACGAGAAGAAGTCGCTGTTCTTGATGAACGGCTCTTCGGAGATGCGCCATCCGGCCGATACCGAGGGGAAGAAACCCCACTGGTGTCCCTTGGCGAACTTCGACGATCCGTCATAGCGGAACTGCGCCTCGATCAGGTAGCGGTTGTCGAAGTCGTAGTTCACACGGCCGATGAGCGCCTCGTTGGCCAGCTCGTAGATGTCGTTGTAGCTGCTCGACATGCCGCCCAGCTGGCCCGAATCGACGCCGGCCATCAGGTAGGGCGAGCTGTAGGCCAGGTCGCGCTGTGCATAGAAGTTGTCGCCGATGCGCTTCTGGACCTCCCAGCCGACGAGCCCGCTGACGTGGTGCCGGCCGAAGGTGCGGTCGTAGTTGATGACGAACTGTCCGAGCACCTGCTGCTTGCTGTACTGCTCGCGGCGCAGCTGGCTCGGCGAGCTGCCGCTGTAGACGATATGGTTGTAGGAGTCGGTGTCCTCGTCGTAGGCGTAGAGGTAATACTCCTTGCGGTAGATCTCGTTGTCGTTCAGTCTGTAGTCGAAACTGAAGAGTCCTTTGGCCGTGAGTCCCTGCAGGGCGGGAGCGAAGGCGCCGAAGTCGAGGTTCAGCGAGGCCGACGACTCGAAGAACTTCTGGTCGTATTTGCGGTATCCGGAGATGTCCGAATCCATCATGGCGATGGTGTTCTGCTGCAGGTCGAGACCCTCGTAATTGAGCATCGTATTCTCGGGGTCGGCATAGGCGGGGTAGAGCACGCCCTGCTTCCAGTAGTTGCGGATGATGTCCACCGAGCTGGTGTAGGGGGTGTTGCGCTGGTCGGCGATGCCGCTGATGTTCAGATCGAAGGTCAGGCCCTTCGCAATCTTCGTGCTGAGGTTCGATCGGAGGTTGATCTTGTCGTAGTTGAGGTCGCCCGAGCGGAAGAAGCCCTCCTGGTAGAAGTAGCCCATGCTGACGTAGTACTTCGTCTTCTCGGTTCCTCCCGAGATGCTGATGTCGTGCTGCGTCTGGGGCGAGAAGTCGGAGAAGAGCAGCGAGTTCCAGTCGGTGGTCCGGCGGGTGCCGTTGCGGAATGCCTCGAAATCATCCTCGGTGTATATGATGCTGCCGCCGTCCACCTTGTTCATCGACTGTTCGTTGTAGAGCGTCATGGCCTCGTAGGCGTTGGCCAGCTTGGGCATCTTCGAGGGGACCTGGAAAGTGAACGAGCCGTTGTAGGATACCTTGGCCTGGCCCTCACGGCCCTGCTTCGTGGTGACGAGCACCACGCCGTTGGCGGCGCGTACACCGTAGATGGCGGCCGAGGCATCCTTCAGTACCGAGACGTCCTCGATGTCGTTGGGGTTGATTCTCTGGAACTCCTCCGTGGTGCGGGGGATACCGTCGATGATCACCAGCGGGGAGCCCATGCCGCGGATGTCGAACGAGTTGTTGAACGTTCCGGGCTCCGAGCTCTTCTGCCACACGCGCAGACCGGCCACACGTCCGGCCAGCATGTTCTGCGGGTTCTCGTTCTTGGTCTGGATCATCTCGGAGCCTTTCACTCCGGCGACGGCTCCGGTGACCGAGCCGCGCTTCTGTACGCCGTATCCGACGACGACCACCTCGTCAATCGAGGTCTTGTCCTCTTCCATGACGACGTTGATGATGCTCCGGCTTCCGATCTCGATGTCCTGGGTCTTCAGGCCGAGGAATGCGAATTCGAGGACTCCGTCGGCCGGGGCCGTGATCGTGTAGTCACCGTCGATGCCGGTCGATACGCCGGTCGTGGTGCCCTTGACGAGGACCGATACGCCGATGAGCGGTTGGTTCTCCGCATCGGTGACCCGGCCCTGTACGGTGACGGCCTGCTGTGCCGACGCCATGTACGGGACGATCAGGCATAGCAGTGCCGCGATAAGGACTCGCAGCGAGCCCGTTTTGCGTTTGTTCGTATTCTCCATGACTAAGGGTTATTTGGGTTAGGGTTATTTTTCGGCTTCATAGGAGGCCAGTACGGCATATTCCGCGGCATAGGCGAATGTGAAGAGTGCCGCCACGGCGTTGTGTCCCTGATCGCGGCTCCATCCGACGAGCAGGTTCACCGGAAGCATCGAGTCGTAGAGGAAGTTGTCGTAGGCGTAGTCGAGGTTCTTCTGGAACGAGTCGAGGTACTCGGCCGTCTTCTCGGGGTAGCAGGCATATGCATCGGCCCAGCCGCGCATCAGCACGCCGTTGAACCAGTTGTTGTTGCCCGTGAAGGCATAGGTGTAGTACCCGGCGACGGTTGCATCCTTCTTCGCGAAGTAGGCGAACGTGTCGTCCGAGAGCTCCTTCAGGTCGTCGAGATAGGTCTGCTGCTGGGTGACGCGGTAGAGGTCGGCGGCTCCCGAGATCATCGTACCGCTGTTGTACGAGTAGGCCTCTCCGGTGTATCCGGCCATGTTGGCATGCTTGCGGTAGTAGACTCCGTCGATGAGTTCGAGCTGCACGCCCTCTCCCAAATCCACGTCGCCGGGGTTGAGCGGCGTGCCGGGGTTGTGCATCATGTCGGCGTAGACGCCGTCGTCGCGGCGCAGGTGGTTCTTCTGCCAGGCGTAGACGCGCTTGGCGAAGTCGAGGTAGTAGTCGCTTTTCCGGACGGTCTTCGTCTTGCGGCTGCGGTCCGTGTCGATGTAGAGGTAGGTGATCTCGTCGTTGCTGTCCTTGTAGATCTCATGCAGCCAGACGAGCGGGCTGACGATCGGGCCGTTGCTGCACGAGTGTTTCGTCGAGTAGCCGGGCCCCCAGGTGATTCCGCCGTATTCGGCTCCGTTGTCGTCGAGCGTCGAGTCCCATCCGTCGAGCACATAGCCGGTCAGGTATTCGGCCTCGGTCAGGAATTTCTCGTCGCCGGTGAGCCGGTAGGCGTTCAGCAGCTCGCGGATGAGCCACATCTGGTCGTCGTATACGTTCAGGATTCCCGACACGTCGGCCGTCCCCATGTCGCCGCTGCTGCGGTTTACGGCGTAGACGGTCCACTCCCTGGTCTGGGTGTAGGAGGTCAGCGTGAAGGTGCCGCGGTAGAATCCGGCGTTGAGGTAGAGTTTGTCGAGCAGCTCCGCATAGCGGGTGTAGTGCTGGTCGTAGAGCGTTGCGTTGCCCCGGTCGCGGAGGGCCTGCAGTCCGTCGATGACGGCATTTACGGCCTCGATGCAACTCGTGTAGACCCAGATGCTTCCGGTCCCTTCGCGTGTGTCGGTGTAGGGGTTGTATTTCTCGGCGAGGGTCATGTTGTTGCCCTCGAAGTAGTTCTCCACGGCGGCATCGGTCAGCTGCATGGCACGCAGCAGGTTCTGCTCCGGGAGGTTGTCCGCCGACACCGGGTTGTGGTTGCCCTTGTAGTTGTAGTTGCTTTTGAACTCCTCCTTGCTGCATGCCGTCGTCAGCAGCAGTGAGCAGAGAACGGTGGTAACGATTTTTTTCATGATGGTTTTTTAGGTTTGTATCTCTCCGCCGCCGGCCGGGCCGCAGGGTAGGGCGGTCCGGCCGACGTACGGGTAGGGATGCGGGATTAGTTCAGATCGATGCTGTAGAGGCAGAGTTTGCTCTCGTCGCCGTTGGCTTCGCCCTTGTAGACGCCAAGCACCAGCATCACGTCCTCCCCGTCGAATTGCGAGAGATCGTAGGTGAAGGTCGCATAGTTGTTCGGGGCGGAGGTCGTTCCGGCGTTGTTCGCGAACTTCCAGCAGCCGTCGGCAGCCGCCTCGGCCGTGGTGGCGGTGTATTCGGACGGGGCGATCGCCGTGGCGTTGCACGTCTCGTCGATGGCCGTCAGCTTGAAGAAGGTACAGTTGTCACTGAATGTGCGGGTCTTCAGCGTCAGCCGGTTCTGTCCGGCTCCGATGGTGAATTTGGCATAGAGGTAGGCCTCCGGCTCACGGGTGTTCACCGAGGCGTCGCTGCCGCGGGTCTTGATCAGGTAGCCCTCCGAAGGGAATACCTCGGGGTCCTTGTGGAGCGGTACGAACGACCATTCGGCGGCCACATGCCCCGTGTTGCGCCAGTCGCGGTAGGCATCGACGTAGTTGTCGCGGCTGCCCGAGATCTTGCTGATTCCGGTGAACGATGTTTTCGTGTGGGGCATCGTCGAGCGCACCATCTCCTCGGTGAGCTTCCAGTTGTCGAGTCCGGCTACGGGCGTCCCGGGGAGCCAGTCCCACATGTTGCCGTCCTCGATCTGCGTCTTGGCGAAGGCGATGCGGCGCAGGACGAGCTGGTTGTAGAAGTCGCCGGTCTGGGGGCGGAAGATGCCGATGCCGATCACGACCTCCTTGCCGATGTACTTGCTCAGGTCGAATACCGAATTGACATAGGCCTCGGAATTGACCGTCCGCACGTCGCCCACCGTTTCACGGACGGGCTGTGCCGCCGAGAGGTCCACGACCTGCACGCCGTAATATACGGGCTTTTCGGCCGTTGCGCCGTGGGTGCGGATCTGGAGCGTCATCGTACTGTTGTCTTCGGTGATGAGCTTGCTGCCGAAGACCCACGAGTCGAAGTTCTCGAGGTCGGCCGGGTTGCCCTGGTCGTCCGTCGAGTTGTGGATCTGGAGTGTCGTTCCCTCGTTCTGCTCCTCCCACTGTCCGCGGAAGTCGAGCGTACACATGTAGTCGCAGGCCCAGTCCCAGTGGGGGTACATCTCGGCGTTGCGGCCTCCGCGGTATTCGTTGTAGTACCACTTGTCGGCCGAACGGAGGTCGTAGGCCGTCAGGTCGCCGATCAGCGCCTCGCCGCCGATTTCGATGTTTATGGTCGCCACCTCGTTCACGAAGTCCGAGGTCGTGATCTGCACCGTCTCGGTGGGGTATCCCTGCTTGGCGAAGGTCACCGTGTAATCCGAAAGGGCGAGGTTCTCGAAGAGGAACGCACCGTCGTCGCCGGTGGTTGCCGACTGCTGGTTGCTCAACGTGACCGTTACTCCGGCAAGCGGAGCCCCGGCATTCCGGCCGTCGGTCACCGTTCCCCGGATCGTTGCGTTGGCATATTCCATCTCGGCATTGAGGTTTGCGGCGATGCCGTCGGTAAAGCGGGCCGCCGTGATGGTGATGCTCACGCTTTGGTAGCCCTCTTTTGAGAAGGTCACGATGTGCGAACCGCTGGCCGGAGCCTGCTCGAGGGTGTAGGTTCCGTCTTCGGCGGTCTGGGTGGAGAGTTCGGTCTTCTCCACGCGGACGGTCACTCCGTCGAGGGGTTGCCCGAAGTTGTCGGTGACCAGTCCGGAGAGGGTTCCGGTCTTGCCTGCGTCGTCCGCTCCGTTGGAGTCGTCGTCGCTGCAGGCTCCTGCCCCGGCAGCCAGGCTTCCCAGCGCGGCTGCGCACACTAAATTCCGTAAGAGTCTTTTTAGCTTCATGCTTGGGTTGGTTTTAATGGTTAGTGATCTATTTCTAAATTCGCAGAAATTCGCAGGTTCGGGTTCGGATTGTTGAAAATTTTAAGAACCTCCGCGGCTCTCGTTGGAGAGCCTTCGTGGATTCGGCAGCCAAAATTAAAGTGCCCCCGGTTAGTTAAAAGGTTAAAATAGGGTTAAAATCCGAAAAAAATCATTAATCCTTCAGATTTTAATATTTTTGCATTTATTGCATAAAGTGTTGAAAATAAATATTTTATATGTTTGAAATATTGTTTGGTGTCTTATTTCGCCTGTTTTGCCCGATGCGTTTCGGTCTGGTTCTCCATTGCCTGAGGTCGATAAAACCGGATCGGAAGCTTCGACGGGACGTGACCGATATTTTTATTTTTCCGTTTATTGAGTATCTTTGTACTGAAGAGGAACGGTTCCGGATAGAAGTGAACTGTTCCGTACATACCCCCATTGAGAAGAACATGAGGCCCGCGAGGTTTATTTTTACCATAATAATATTGTGTGCAACTCTGTTGCCGGCCCTTGTGCGGGCGCAGGGGTTGCGTTTTCGTGACAGTGAGGCGCCGATCGACCAGCGGACCTCCTATACGGTTTTTTCACGGCGCGTGCCGACTTATTCGGGCCGCTTCGATCTGGAGTTCGATCTTTCGCTCTATCCCGAAAAGAAGATCGGCTATATCCTCCGCGTCAAGAACGACGCCGACCACCGCATCTACAACCTCTTTTATGACGGACAAGGGGAGCAGATACTCTTCCGTCTCAACGACGAGGGACGCAGCAGCCTGATCACTGCCTCGATCGATCCGCGTGAACTGACCGACGTCAAGTGGTTCCGGATGAAGCTGACGTTCGACCTGGGGCGCGATTCGATCGGACTTGCGATCAACAACCGCACGTTCGGGGTTTCGGGAGTCGCCATGAGCGACCGCTGCCGTCCGGCGGTGGTTTTCGGCCGCAGCGACCACATCATCGACGTTCCGTCGTTTGCCATCCGCAATCTGTCCATCGGTGATACCCGCCGCATGTTCTTCGCCCTTTCGGAAAGTCGCGGCGAGGTGGTTCACGACGAGCGGGGGCGGGCCGTCGGTACGGCCGTCTGCCCTCTGTGGCTCATCAACGACGCTTACCATTGGCGTTTTCTGGCGTCGTTCTCCTCTTCGGGAGTGGCCGGTGCTAACTACAACCCCCGCAACAAGGAGTTCTACTATTTCAATCGGGACACGCTTTTCATCTACGACATCCGCACCGGTCAGACGCGGCAGCAACTCTTTTCGGAGCGGTGCCCTGTCGATCTGAAGCTCGGCACGAATTTCATCGACCCGGGTCGCGGCCAGCTTTACGCCTATGAAGTCTATACGGAAAACGATCCGGCCTCCCCGGAGGGGGAGTGCTCGGTGGCGAGTCTCGATCTGAATACCGGCCGGTGGAGCCGCGAGAGTTCGGCCCGTCTGCCGATGCAGCTGCACCACCACGGGGCCTGGTTCGATGCCGAGAAGGGTCAGTACACGCTTTTCGGCGGCTTCGGCAACATGCGCTACAGCAAGTCGTTCTATGCTTACGATCTCAATACGCATGAATGGTCGGCGCTGGGTGGTTTCGGCGGCGATTCGCTCTGTCCGCGCTACTTCTCGTCGATGGGCTACAGCCGCATCCACGACGCCGTCTACATCTTCGGCGGTATGGGCAACGAGTCGGGCGAACAGGTTGTCGGCCGTTACTACTTCTATGACCTCTACCGGGTGGATCTGGCCACCCGCCGTATCCGCAAACTCTGGGAACTGCCCTGGGAGGGCGACAATGTGGTTCCGGTACGCGGTATGGTGATTCCCGATCCGTCGGCATTCTATACGTTGTGCTATCCCGAGATCTATTCGGATTCCTACCTGCGATTGTACCGCTTTTCCATCGATGACGGCTCCTATGAGATTCTGGGCGACTCGATCCCGATCCGTTCGGACAAGATCACGACCAATGCCAACCTCTATTACGACGCTTCGCTCCACAGCCTCTACGCTGCCGTGCAGGAGTTCGACGACGACATCCGTTCGCGGCTGAAGATCTACGTACTGAGTTTTCCTCCGATTACGGCCGAGGAGCTGGATGCACTCTCCGAGGAGCGGCGCAGTGCGGCGGTATGGGTTGTTGCCGCAGGGGTGCTGTGCCTGCTGATCGGCGGGGGCGTGTGGTACAGGGTGCGTCGCCGGGCGCTTCTCCGTTCGGGCTCCGGCTCCGGCTCCGGGCAGCCTGCGGGCGCCGTTCCGGAGAATCCTGCGGGCCCGAATTCAGTCTGTCTGTTCGGCGACTTCACGGTCTACGACCGCCGCAACCGCGACATTACCTACCTGTTCAGTGTGCGGCTCAAGCAGATGTTCTGTCTCGTGCTGCAGTACAGCGACGGTGAGGGTATTCCTTCGCCGAAGTTGAGCGGTCTGATGTGGCCCGACCGCCCCGAGTCGAAGACCAAGAACATCCGGGGCGTGACCCTGAACCACCTGCGCAAGATACTCAATGAGATCGACGGAATCGAACTGCTCTACAGCAAGGGGTGCTTCCGGATCGTGCAGACGCCGCCGTTCTATTGCGACTATACACGCTGCTTCGAGTTGCTGGAGTCTTCGGGCGGGGGTGAGCGCCGCGAGGAGCTGGTCCGCATCCTTTCGCGCGGCAAGTTCCTCAAGTCGGCCGATCAACCGATCTTCGACTCGTTCAAGGCCGACCTCGAACGGCGCCTCGAACCGTCGCTCACGGCCGAACTGACCCAGGCTTTCGACGAGGAGGATTATGCCTCGGCCTGCAGCCTGGCCGATGCGGTGTTCCACATCGACCCGCTGAACGAATTGGCCCTCTCGTGCCTGATCCGTTCCCTGTTGCGGCTGAAGAGGACCGACGAGGCCCGCCGCCGCTATCAGGCCTACGCCTCCGAGTATGAGGCCGTGAACGGGTGCGAGTATCCGGTTCCCTTCAAGAGCTTCTGACGCTTTGCGCGGCGGCCCGCTCCGTGTGTCGTTCTCGAAATCCCTTGCGGGCTTTTTTCTTCGATAATTTCGGGGCTTCTCTTTCGTATTCCAATTAAAATGCTTAATTTTGCGAGCAACAAAAATCCACGTTCATTATGTCTTTTATCAATGAAAGGGTTCAGCCCGAAGGACTTACGTTCGACGATGTGCTGCTTGTACCCGCCTATTCGGAAGTGTTGCCGCGAGAGGTCGATATCCGTACCCGCTTTTCGCGAAATATCAAACTCAACATCCCCATCGTCTCCGCCGCGATGGATACCGTGACGGAGGCTCCGTTGGCCATCGCTCTGGCGCGTGAAGGCGGCATCGGCGTGATCCATAAGAACATGTCCATCGCCGAGCAGGCTGCGCAGGTGCGCCGGGTGAAGCGTGCCGAGAACGGCATGATCTACGATCCGGTGACCATCTCGAAGGACAACACCGTGGGCGATGCCCTGAATCTGATGAAGGAGAACAAGATCGGAGGTATTCCGGTCGTGGATGCCGACCGCCGGCTGATCGGTATCGTTACGAACCGCGACCTGCGCTTCCAACGCGACATGTCGCGCCTGATCGCCGAGGTGATGACCCCCGGCGACCGGCTCATCACCACGCACCGCACCGATCTGGCACACGCTTCGGAGGTGCTGCTCAACAACAAGATCGAAAAACTCCCCGTCGTGGACGGCGAAGGCCACCTCGTGGGGCTCATCACCTATAAGGACATTACGAAGGTGCAGGACCATCCCAACGCCTCGAAGGACGACAAGGGGCGTCTGCGCGTGGCTGCCGGTGTGGGCATTACGGCCGACGCCATGGAGCGTGTGGCCGCACTCGTTGCCGAGGATGTCGATGCCGTGGTGCTGGATTCGGCACACGGCCATTCGCGCAACATCGTCAAGACGCTGCGCGAGATCAAGGCCAAGTATCCGTCGCTCGACGTCGTCGTGGGTAACATTGCCACGGCCGAGGCCGCGAAGTTCCTCATCGAGGCGGGAGCCGACGGTATCAAGGTCGGCATCGGTCCGGGGTCGATCTGCACGACGCGCATCATTGCCGGTGTGGGCGTCCCGCAGCTCTCGGCGATCTATGCCGCCGCCAAGGCCGCCGAAGGCTCGGGTGTCCCGGTGATCGCCGACGGAGGACTGCGCTATTCGGGTGATATTGTCAAGGCGCTGGCTGCGGGCGGCGACTGCGTGATGATCGGTTCGATGTTCGCCGGCACGGAGGAGGCTCCGGGCGACACGATCATCTACAACGGCCGCAAGTTCAAGGCCTACCGCGGCATGGGTTCGATCGACGCCATGAAGGCGGGGTCGGCCGACCGTTATTTCCAGAAGGGCTGCGAGGGCAACATCAACAAACTCGTTCCCGAGGGCATCGTGGCCCGCGTGCCGTTCAAGGGTGCGTTGAGCGAGACGGTCTACCAGCTCATCGGCGGCCTGCGCTCGGGCATGGGCTACTGCGGAGCCAAGGATATCCGGACGCTCCAGAAGGCTCAGTTCATCCGCATCACCTCTTCGGGCATGCACGAGAGCCATCCGCACGACGTGACGATCACGAGCGAGGCTCCGAACTACTCGAGCGAGCGATAGGAAATGAAACCGGAAATAGCAGCCTGCGGACTCTTTTGCGAAGCCTGCCGGGCTTATGCGAAGGGGCGGTGCCCGGGATGCCGTGCGAACGAAAAGGCGGCATGGTGCAAAGTCCGGGCCTGTTGCCTTGAACATGGCTGGCAGAGTTGTGCCGAATGTATGTTGATGCCGCTGCCGGAATGCCGGAAATTCAACAGCTTCGTCGGAAAGGTTTTCGGTGTGATTTTCCGCTCCGACCGCAGGGGTTGCATCGAGCGGATCCGGGAAGTCGGTCCGGAGGCTTTTGCCGCCGAGATGCGCAAGGCAGGCTGTTATAACCGTCCAGTGAAGAACTCATAAAACCTACACAACAGAATGCAGGAAAAAATAGTGATTCTCGACTTCGGGTCGCAGTACACGCAGCTTATTGCGCGGCGTGTGCGTGAGCTGAACGTCTATTGCGAGATCCACCCCTTCAACAAGATTCCGCCGATCGACGCTTCGGTGCGGGGTGTGATTCTCTCGGGCAGCCCCTCTTCGGTGCGCGATGCCCAGGCCCCGACGCCCGACCTCTCGCAGATCAAGGGGCGGCTGCCGCTGCTGGGCGTCTGCTACGGCGCACAGTACCTGGCCCACGCCTTCGGCGGCGAGGTGCAGCCGGCTCCGAGCCGCGAATACGGACGCGCGATGCTCACGGTGAGCGATCCCGAGGATGCGCTCATGAAGGACCTTCCTTCGCCCACGCAGGTGTGGATGTCGCACGGCGATACGATTACGCGGGTCCCCGACTCCTACCGGATCGTTGCCAGCACGGAGGACGTGCGCGTCGCCGCCTTTCACATCGAGGGCGAGCAGACGTGGGGTATCCAGTTCCACCCCGAGGTCTACCATTCGACCGACGGCAAGCAGCTCCTGAAGAACTTCGTTGCGGGCATCTGCGGATGCTCCCAGTCGTGGACCTCGGAGAGCTTCGTCGAGACCACCGTGCGCGAACTGCGCGAGAAGCTGGGCGATGACAAGGTCGTGCTGGGCCTCTCGGGCGGTGTCGATTCCTCGGTGGCCGCCGTCCTGCTGCACAAGGCCATCGGCAAGAACCTCTACTGCATCTTCGTCGATTCGGGCCTGCTGCGCAAGAACGAGTTCGAGGAGGTGCTCGAGTCGTACAAGAACATGGGGCTCAACGTCAAGGGCGTCAAGGCCGGAGCGAAGTTCCTCGGCGACCTGGCCGGGGTTACCGAGCCCGAGAAGAAGCGCAAGATCATCGGCCGCGACTTCGTCGAGGTATTCAACGAGGAGGCCATGCAGATCCGCGACGTGCGGTGGCTGGCGCAGGGTACGATCTATCCCGACGTCATCGAGTCGTGCTCGGTGAACGGACCGTCGGCCACGATCAAGTCGCACCACAATGTGGGCGGCCTTCCCGAGAAGATGAACCTGAAGGTCGTCGAGCCGCTGCGTCTTCTGTTCAAGGACGAGGTGCGCCGCGTGGGCCGCTCGCTGGGCATCTCCGACCAGCTCATCGGCCGCCATCCCTTCCCGGGTCCGGGCCTTGCGATCCGCATCCTGGGCGACATCACGGCCGAGAAGGTGGAGATCCTGCAGAACGTGGACCGGATCTACATCGATGCGCTGCGCGCGTGGGGCCTCTACGACAAGGTCTGGCAGGCAGGCGCCATCCTGCTGCCGGTCAAGAGTGTCGGCGTGATGGGCGACGAGCGCACCTACGAGAGTTGCGTGGCCCTGCGTGCCGTGACCTCCACGGACGGCATGACGGCCGACTGGGTGCACCTTCCCTACGAGTTCCTGGCCGATGTCTCGAACGAGATCATCAACAAGGTCCGCGGCGTGAACCGCGTCGTCTACGACATCTCCTCCAAACCGCCCGCCACGATCGAGTGGGAGTAGGGCGACGGAGCCACCTGCGGAAGCCGCATCCCTTGCGAGGGGTGCGGCTTCCGTCGTCTTTGCATACCTGCCTTTAGGTATCGCAGTCGGTTGAAAACTATCTTTTTTGGGGATTGCGTACATGCTGTCCGGGGTGTTTCTTTGTCATGTGTAAAACAATAGAAAAACAGGAAATCATGATGTGGAAATCCTTCAGAATGCCGCTGATCCGGGGTCGCATCTTCTCGGACAGCTTTTTTTACGGGGCATGAATCTCATGCACCGTCCCGGGGCCCGTTGGGCGTTGGGCTTTTTCCCGTTGGAAGGGGTGCGGACGCTTCTCGATGTGGGTTGTGGCGGAGGTCGGACGATCCGTACTCTGTTGCGCAGGGCTCCCGAGGCAAAACTGTATGGTCTCGACCGCTCGGAAGCGAGTGTCGGGGTGGCCCGGAAGATCAATCGTCGGGCCATCGCCGCAGGCCGGGCTGCCGTATCGCAGGGTGACGTGCGTCAGCTGCCGTATGCCGACAGCTTCTTCGATGCCGTTACGGCTTTCGAGACCGTCTATTTCTGGCAGCCCCTCGACGGTTGCCTGCGCGAAGTCTGCCGGGTGCTCCGACCCGGAGGCCGGTTTTTGATTCTGTGCGAGGTGAGCGATCCCGTGAAGGCCCGGAGATGGACCGATCTGATCGACGGCATGATTGCCTATACCCCTGCGGAACTTGAGCAGAGGCTTCGTTTTGCGGGATTCCGGTCCGTGGAGATCTACCGTCAGGGAGAGCGGATGTGTCATGTGGCAACCAAATAAAACGACCATGAAACAATATACGAATCGTATCGCCCTGATGTGGGCGGCAATTATGGCCGGGTTGGCCATGCATACGTTGGCAGATCTGCTGCCATTGTTCTGGAACGAGCCGGTTGCGGTTGATTTGTCCGGGGAGGCTCCTGTCTGCATGTTGGTGGCGATGACGGTCCTGAGCTACACGCTTCCTGTTGTCGGACTCCTGTGTGCGATGTACGTTCGGAGACGCTGCGGCGCCGTGATCAATCTGATTCTGGCCGTGCTGATGCTGCTATTCAACCTTTTCCATTTGAGCGAGCTGTTTTACTCGTTCGCCCCCGTACAGTTGTTCATCCTTCCCATGATTCTGCTGGTCAGTGTCCTGCTGCTGGTGGATTCCCTGAAGTGGTGGCGTGTGGCGGCATCTCGATGATCCCCGGCCCTCCCCCTGGGCCGATTTGCTTTTCATCTCCGGAATGGTTATCTTTGTCGGGAAGAAAAGCGATTCGGGAATGAACGATTTTGCAGCCATAGATTTCGAAACGGCCAACGGCCGACGCACGAGCGTCTGCTCGGTCGGCGTGGTGGTGGTCCGCGACGGGGAGATCCGGGATACGTTCTACAGCCTGATCCGTCCGCGCCCGAACTTTTACAGCCGCTTTACGACCGCCATCCACGGCCTGACCTACGAGGATACGGCCGATGCCCCCGACTTTGCCGAGGTTTGGTCCGAAGTGGCTCCGCGTATCGAGGGCCTTCCGCTCGTGGCACACAATTCGCCCTTCGACGAGGGGTGCCTGCGTGCCGTCTTCAACCTCTATGGAATGCCCTATCCCGACTACCGGTTCTACTGCACCTGCCGGGCTTCGCGCCGGGTCTTCGGGCGGAGTCTTCCCAACCACCAGCTCCACACCGTCTCGGCTGCCTGCGGTTTTGATCTGGAGCACCACCACAACGCCCTGGCCGATGCCGAGGCCTGTGCCCGGATTGCACTCCGGATCCTTTGATCCATTCCGTTGCGACGATACGGAAGTCCCCGGAAGTTCCCATGCAGGAACTTCCGGGGACTTCTCTTTTTTCGTGCGGCGCCTGCCGGCGGCCGACCGGACCGCCGGCTGCAGCGGTCTTTCCGGTCAGAGCCCGAGCTCGAGCTGGAACCGGATCTCCCAGCGGTTGTAGTCGGGTGTCACCGATTCGCTGCGGTGGTTGTACGAGGCGTCGGCCTGTACCTTGAGGCTGTGGCCGATGATGTAGCGCGTCACGCCGATCGTGGTCTGGTTCCAGTTCCTGTACCCGGCCAGCGGCTGTACCCGGCTGTCGGGAAAGAGCGTCGAGTTGCGCAGGGCAATTTCCCACTTGCCGTTGAACAGGTAGCTGGTCTGCAGGTTGAGACCGCACCCGTCGTAGATGAAGGCGTTGCGGTCGGTATCGAAGAGGGGGTCGCTGCTCGTGCGCCCCATGAAGTCGGTGTAGAATGCCCAGCCGCGGTACTTGAGGATGAAGTCCACGAAATAGGAGTTGATGTCGCGGGTTTCGCCCTCGGGCATCATGGCTCCGCGCTGTCCCTGGAAACGGGAGGCGTTGTCGTTGAACGACCAGGCCCCGGCCAGAAGGATGCGCACCTGCTCCTCGTAGTCGAAGTCGCCCTCGAGCAGGTCGCCCTTCGCACCGAACCGGCCGAGCGGGTAGAGCTCCAGACGCCCCGTGTAGGCGAAGCCACCGTCCGTCGAGTTCCCCCAGTTGCGGCCTTCACCGAGCGTAACGGAGCCCTTGGCCGAGAGGTTGAACCCGTCGCCTTGGCCGAGGTTGTACTCTCCGAAGATGCCGAAGTCGCGGTCGAGGTTGAACTGGCTGTTCACGATGCTGCGGTCTACGAACTGCAGGGCGCTCGACGAGTTGATCCGGGCGCGGTTGGCCTTGATCTTGGTCTGCCCGAATCCGATGTTCCACCGGGCGTTGGGAACATAGTAGACGATGGCGTCGCGGATGATGTTCGTGTTGCCGTTGGGCAGAGTTTCGGCGTCGTATCCGGTGAATCCGAGCTGGATCGAGTAGACCAGTTTGGGCGAATAGATGTATCCGTCGAAGCGAAGCCGGAGCCGCTTGACGCGGGCTTCGGTTTCGGTGAGCGAGAAATCGCGGTCGAACGAGAGGGCCACGAGGTTCTGCATGCGGAAACGCATTGTCAGCTCGAACCAGTTGTTTCGGGGACGGAACGTGATTCCCTTTCCGACCTCGAGGTTCGGCATGTTGCGCAGCCGGGCAAGCAACATCTCGTCGTCGGTCAGCGAGTCGGTTATGGAAAACTGGGTGCGGTGGAAAAATGACTGTTCGGGATTTTGGCGGGGCGCCTCCGTTTTTTCCTGCGCCAGGATGCGGGTGCAGCCGAACAGGAGAAGCGACAGAACGGCGAGTTTTCTCATTTTCATCTGTTTTCTGGGTGTTTCTTACACATGCAATTGTGGTGCAAAGTTGGTGACGAAATCTGAAATGACCATGAAATGGATGTGACAAAGGTGTTAAAAAAACCGATGTTGCCGGGGCGGGAGGACTGAGCGTTTGCTACTTTTCGCCTTTCGGCCCGGCCTTGACTACCAGCAGTTCCTTCCAGTCGGTCGTATAGCGGGGCGAAAGGTGCTCGCGGTTCATGCGGAAGGGCTCCGTCCCCTGTGCCGCCACGACGAGTGTCCCCCGTCCGCAGACCTTGTTCACCGAATCGAGGACATCCATCAGCCGGGCGTGCTTTCCCCGATCCAGCGGCGAAAACAGCGAACCCTGCTGTTCGGAGGCCGGGGTAATCTGCGAAAGGATCACGCCCGCCTTCTTGTAGCCATAGCCCGGCTGGAAGACCTGCCGCAGGGCAATGCGGGCCTGCCGCACGATCTCCAGCGTGCTGTCCGTCGGTTCGGGCAGCAGCTGCAGGCTTGTTTCGTAACGCTGGGGCTGGTCCTCGCGGTGGCGGTTGGTGAAGAGGTAGCTTTGCACCTCGCCGCAGACCGACCCTTCGCCCCGCAGTTTCTCGGCGCACATCGAGGCAAACTCCGCGATGATCGGGTCCAGCTCCTCCAGCGTATAGATCTCCTTCGGGAAGGAGCGCGAGACGGTGATCTGCTGCTTGCGCGGCGGCAGCTGCTCGAAGTTGATGCACTCCATCCCCTGCAACTCGTTCCACGTCCGCAGCCCCACGACCCCCATGCGGGCGCGTACCCACTCCTGCGGCAGCTCGACGAACTGCTGCGCCGTGCGGAGCCCCATGCGGTCGAACATCCGCCCGTAGCGGCGGCCGATGCCCCAGACATCCATCAGCGGGAATTTCCGCAACACCTTCGTGATGTCCTCCGGGCGGTGCATGTAGCAGCAGCCGTTGAGCCGGGGGTACTGCTTGGCCAGCTTCGAGGCGATCTTGGCCAGCGTTTTGGTCGGGGCGATGCCGATGCTGACCGGGATGCCGACGTTGCGGCGGATCGTGCGGCGGAGTGTTCGGCCCAGTTCGTCGAGCGGTTCGGCCATGCCCCGCAGGTCGAAGAAGGCCTCGTCGATCGAGTAGACCTCGATGCCGGGGACCAGCGAGCGGAGCGTCGCCATCACGCGGCGCGACAGATCGCCGTAGAGGGCGAAGTTGGCCGAGAAGACCGTGACCAGCCCGCGGTCAATGAGCGGCCGGATCTGGTAGAAGGGCTGCCCCATGCCGATGCCGAGGGCTTTGGCCTCGTTCGAGCGGGCGATGATGCAGCCGTCGTTGTTCGAGAGCACCACGACAGGCCGACCCACGAGATCGGGCCGGAAGAGCCGCTCGCAGGAGGCGTAGAAGTTGTTGCAGTCGCAGAGCCCGTACATGGTCGCCTATTTGAAGGTTTTGATGACGTGGCGGACAACGCCCCAGACAAGAAATTCATTGTCTGCATCCACGCGGATCGGTTGATATTTCGGGTTTGAGGGCATGAGCCACGCGCATCCCTTTTCGAGCCGCACACGCTTGACCGTGAATTCGCCATCGACGTAGCAGACGGCGATGCAGCCGTCATAGGGTTCGACCGAACGATCGACGACGAGCAGGTCGTCGTCGCCGATGCCGTCGCCGGCCATGCTGTCGCCCGAGACCCGCACGAAGAAGGTCGAGGCGGGGTTGTGCACCAGTTCGCGGTTCAGGTCGAGCGGCGAATCGAGAAAGTCGTCGGCCGGCGACGGAAATCCGGCCTTGACATCCCCTCCGGCAACCGGAAGTTCCTGCCGCGTGGAGAGGTCCGGAGCATGGAAGGTTACGGTGTTGTGTTTCTTGTCCATGTGCGTACATTGAGGGAAAGCCAGGTCGAAAGTACGAAAATTTTGCCATACGACGAGTCTGTTGCGGCTCTTTTATCTTGTCTTCTCGCATGCTCCATCCCCGTTGTCGTGTCTTCTTCTTGATCGACTCCGCGCTGCACCTTGGGGGAAAGAACAAGGCCTGACGACCGGTTATGCTATGGAAAATTGCAGATGCTGTTAATATATATGTTGCTATTTGTAATATGTATTTTTTAATGTAAATTTGCTTATCGGTCCATTTTTTACATTGGAACTAAAAAATCTGCCTATTACAATAGGGTATAAGTTGTTGTTTCGTATCTGTCAAGGGGCGTATGCGCACCTCAAACCACAAAAAACTACAACGATGAAAACGATGCGGGATTTTGCAGCGCAGCAGCTCTCGAAGAAACAGATGAACCAGGTGCGGGGAGGAGAATTGCTGGATTGTTTCATTAGCCATGACGGAAAAGATGCCCATATCATTTATGTCATGCGTGAAGATCTCGATGCAACCCGTGCAGCAGCTGAAGAGGCTGGTTGGGACATAGTTTGTTAATTGTATTTTGGCTGCCGTCAGCAATTCGGCGGCAGCCGATTTGGACGCATGCGGATGATGGTTGTTAAATATTACGTTGTATTCTTGTTCGCATTGTGCTGCATACGGGGTAGTGCACAGCGGCGAATCACTATGGCAGTATTGTCGGACAGATCCAGGCTCCTCTATGGCTGTATGGATTTATCGAATTATGAAACGATAGACACCGCCCGAATGGTTGTTTCCTATGATTTCACCTCGATACAGGATGTAAATACGGGGTTAAAGCGCAGGGATGTTTTGATTTTACAGGTAGGTAGCCGCATGACCAAGTGTTACGGACTTCGGCGATATTTGCAGAATCAGGCCTATACAAGGTTTCTACATGAGAAAAAGAGTGATAGAATAGATCTGGAATTTGCGGGGGATGGTACGGTTGCCTATGAAATTTTTCTCGACAAATCCCGGAACATGCTCCTTTTTTTTAACGAAGAGCCGGGGTGGTTTTCCAAACGTATAGGATACGAGGAGGAGCTTCCAACCATAGAGTGGCGTATAACGGGCCCATGCGATTCTCTGTCAGGCTACCACTGCTTCAGCGCAGAGGGCCGATTTTCAGGGCGTTTCTGGCGGGTGGTCTTTACTCCCGAGTTGCCTTTTAATGCCGGACCCTGGAAGTTGTGCGGTTTACCGGGATTGATCCTGCAGGCAGAAGACACCGAACGGCAATTCCGTTTCGAGAGTCTTGAGATTAAACGGGTTGAAGAGCCGATCTACATGTATGACATACAGACGGACAGAACGACCAAGGGCAAGTGGCAGCGTTTGGAACGAGCCATGTATCAAATGCCGTATTTTTTTTTCAGCAATGGAGGAAAAGCCAGGATCTCTTCCGGGGGAGAGGATCTGGATGAGACCTGGACGATTCCCTACAACCCGATTGAGCGGGAGTGATCAGAGCGCGCATGCAGCAGCTTCCCTGTGGTTTTGTTGGTTTTCTAAAAATTTAGTAGTATATTGCAGCTGTGGTTTCGGGGCTTTCAGCAACCTTCGGGGCCCATGTTAGGGGAGGGAGTTGCTGGTTTATAGAATTGGGTTTTGCCGCCCTGTGACGACAAAAAAGCCTTCCCGCGAGGAAGCAAAACCGAGTGTGACAGCTCAAAAGTTCAACTAAAACGCAGAAAGGCATCGTAAAGATAAGCAACTTTTTCCGAGCCGGGCAAAGCCGCCTGCGGAAAACGGCCGTTTCGGACGCCTGTCGAAAAGCAAAGGTCCGGACCAACGCAAATTATAAAAACCACAAAAAACTACGGCTATGAAAACGATGCAGGATTTTGCAGCGCAGCAGCTGACCAAAAGAAATGACCGAAATCCATGGTGGTGCAAACGGGTTCGACAATTGTGGAATTCTGTATGCCGTTACTTGGTCTGGAGGCACGAGCTACGTTTGTTCGAAAAACACGGCCGAAATGGAATACTTTCGTGCCGCAGGTGCCCAGTTTATTCCGGCATAAAGTACCTTAATTATGTCCTCATTATGTCCTCCAGCAGAAGCTGGAGGGCATTTAAACATCACGCGATATGAGCAGAATTGCCTATCTCATGCTGATTACAAGCATCTTGACTCTATTTTCCGCATCGGCACAAGAAACAGAAAAACCGGTGCGAATGGTTGCTTTGGTTAACCCATCCGAGCTTTTTATCGGTTTTTGGTACGATGCAGCGTTGCAACCTGTAGATACGATGCATCTGGAAGCCGTATACAAGTTAAAATACCGGATGGAAAGAGGAACTGGCCCCCATTTGGAAATGCTTACGGTTGTGCAGATCGGAGACCCCCAAGTGAAGTATTATAGCATGATCCGTCAATTCACCGATGATATCCAAATGGATGTCATGCAACAGGCTAAAGGGTTGCCGGCGGTTCCGGGTGTCGGGGTGCAACATAAATATACGGAAGAAGAGCGACGGATCCAATCCATAGCAGGTACCGATAGAATCAATAGTGAAATTTGGATGAACCATTCCAATCGAAAATTGATCGAACGGATGCATGACTACGACAGGAATAATTTAAGCATTGAATATGAGGAAGATATTCCAAAATTCGACTGGTCTCTTTTAGAACATACAGACACGGTCTGCGGATACCCCTGTTATACGGCCAAAACAACATTCCGAGGACGTGACTGGACCGTTTGGTATACGCAGGAGATTCCTTTCGCGGCTGGCCCATGGAAATTCAACGGGCTGCCGGGACTCATATTGAAAGTTCAGGATCGCGATATGGATTATGTTTGGGAGTGTCAGCATCTTTTGCAAAAAAACGAACCGATTGTTTACTATAAGGTAGAATCGAAAACGCTGAGCCGAAAAGATTGGCGCAGGTATTTACGTCTCATCCACGAATCTCCGCTTTCAATGCTTGGGCATAACGGCGAATGCGAGATTTATGTAAAAGGGAAATTGGTGAAAGAGTCCGACAACTGGACAGTCCCATATAATCCGATCGAATTGGATTGAATATCGAGAACGGCCGTTTCGGACGCCTGTCGAAAAGCAAAGGTCCGGACCAGCGCAAATTATAAAAACCTTCAAAAAACTACAACGATGAAAACGATGCAGGATTTTGCAGCGCAGCAGCTCTCAAAGAGGCAGATGAACGAGGTGAGGGGTGGACAGCGTTTTGATTGCTATGCCAATGGGCAGTGGATCGGGCAATATGAAGGCGATTCGAAAAAGGAGGTCGAATCCTCTCTCAGTTCTCTGTATGAAAATGTATATTGCAATTGGCCAGTTTCGGCTGAACCGCCCTGCACTTTCGCAGGGCGGCCGGTCCGGAGCATCATCCCCAATTCGATGAAACGTATTCTGTCTCTTTTTGCCGTCATCCTGACGTGCAGCACACATGCGGCGGCCCAAGTGAAACTTGTGGCTATCAGTCGGGAACTGCAGACCATGGCCTCACCGCTGCCTGCGTCTCAGTGCCTCGATTCGACCGTATGCGTGGTCCTCTATCGCCACACCTATCCCCGGGATGACTTCAAAGGGGGATTCCGCAAGGCCGAAGATCTGATGACCCTCCAGATCGGCCGTCAGGTGAGCAAGAGCTTCTCGCATGACCTGAATCTGTGGGACCGGAACCTGACCTACGGTGAGAACAACCGCATTCGCTATCGGTTTGACATGGTGGATTACGACCTTTTCCGCAACCATCCGGCGGGACGAATCACCGTGCAGCACCGCATTCCCTATTCCCGGATGTTGCAGGGCATGCTTCAGGTCGTCGAATACGAGGAACCGCTTCCTGTCGTCGCATGGGATATATCGGAGCGGCGGGATACGGTTTGCGGCTACCCGTGTTTCTATGCCGAAGGCCGTTTTGCCGGTCGGAAGTGGCGGGTCTGGTTTGCGCCGGATCTCCCGTTTCCGGTCGGTCCGTGGAAGCTGGGTGGTCTTCCCGGCTTGATTCTCAAGGCCGAGGACTCCGATTCGGACTATTCGTTCGAGGCCACACGGATTGCCACGGAGCAACAGCCGATCCTGCTTATGACTGGCACCCTGTCCGGATGTCGAAGTCGAAATGGCTCAGGACCGAGCGGCGGATGCATACGCGGCCGAGTGATTTCTTTACCAGGAACGGGGAGGTTGAGGTCCTTGATCCCCAAACCCGCCAGCCCCTCGACGACTGGACGATTCCCTACAACCCGATCGAGCGGGAGTGATTTGCACCCCGCCGCCTTGAGATGCCATAAAAATTCATCCTGAAAATTTTTCCGCCATGAACCGCACTTTTCGAAATACCGCTTTGCCGATGCTGCTCTTGCTGTTTCTGCTGTTGCCCCCGGGTGCCCGGTCCCAGAGCCGGGAGCCCGTCACGATTGCGGGTACAGTGCGCGATGCCTCGACCTCGCGTCCGGTCGGGAGCGTGAACGTGATGCTGCAGGATACGGCCCGGCGGCTGATGTACGGCTACGCCATCACGGGCGATGACGGCGCCTACCGCCTCGAATACCGGGGCGAGGCCGATACGCTGGTGGTCGCCGTCACGGGCTTCAACATCAAACCGCAGGCGCGGCGCGTGGCGGCTCGGACGCAGCGTGTGGACCTTTCTGTCGAGACGGGCGAACTGAAGATCCGCGAGGTGCGTGTCGAGGCCCCGGCTGTGGTCCGGCGGAGCGATACGCTGACCTATACGGTGGCCAAGTATGCCGATGTGGCGGACCACTCGATCGGCGACGTGTTGCGGAAGATGCCGGGCATCGAGGTGGCGAAGTCGGGCGAGATCAAATACAACGGCAAGGCGATCAACAAGTTCTACATCGAGGGTCTGGACATGCTTGAGGGGCGCTACGGCATCGCTACGAACAACGTGCGGGCCCGGGACATCGCCTCGGTGCAGGTCTTCGAGAACCACCAGCCGATCAAGGCGCTCAAGGAGCTGGTCGCCTCGGACCGCGCGGCGCTGAACCTCAAGCTCAAGGAGGAGGCCAAGGGGACGTGGAACGCGACGCTGCAGCTGGGTGCAGGCTACAAGCCGTGGATGTGGAACGGCGAGGCGACGGCGATGTACTTCGGGCGCGACTTCCAGACGATCGACACCTACAAGACCAACAACACGGGTGACGACGTCTCGCGCGAACTGACGAGCTTCTACGGGGGGCTGGACGAGGCCTCGACGCTGCTGGGCGTGCACCGCCCGACGGAACCCTCGCTCGAACGGGAGCGGTACCTCGACAACGAGATCCACACAATCTCGACGAACGCCATCGTCAAGCTGCGCAAGGAGCTCGAACTGACGGCCAACGCCCACTACGTGCACGACTTCCAGACCTCGGAGGGCGGCTCCGTGACGACCTACTACCTGCCCGATGCCGCACCGCTCGTGATCACGGAGCAGAGCCTTGCCGACCACCGCACCGACCGCACGGAGGTGAACCTGCAGCTGCGCTCGAATACCGAGCGACACTACCTGCAGGAGCGCCTGACCTTCGGCGGACAGTGGGATGCCGACTACGGACGGGTGTTGAACGACGGCGAGCGGGTCGATCAGCGCTTCCGGCTGCCGAAGATCACGCTGCGCAACCTCTTCACCGACGTGCGTCGCTGGGGCCGCTGGGCGGTGAACTTCCGCTCGGAGACCGACTACACGACGCAGCCCACGTCGCTGCGCATCCGCCCGATGCTCTATCCGGAGGTCTTCGACGCTCCGGCGGACTATCCGGACGCCCTCCAGACGCTCGACAGCCGGCGCTTCCGCACCCGCAACTCGGCCTTCACCGCCTACAGCGTGCGCCGGTGGAACTTCTCGCTCAATGCCGCGCTCAACGCACAGGTGGAGCGCATGGAGTCGTCGCTCTCGGCGATGAATGCCGCGGGCGCGACCCTTCCGGCGGCCGACACCCTGCGCAACGACATCTACTGGCGGCGGCTGGACCTCATCGTGGGTCCGAGCGTCGGCTACCGCATCGGCGACCGCTTCTCGGCGAGCCTCTACGTGCCGCTGGATTTCATGTCGCTGCGCACCGAGGACCGCAACCTCGGCCGCACGACCTCGGACAACCGCCTGCTCGTCACCCCGTCGCTGACGCTGCAGTCGAACCTGACCTACAACCTGAAGCTCTCGGCCCGGGCGGCGTACAACGAGCAGATCGGGGGTCTGTACGACACCTACAGCGGCTACATCCTAACCGACTACCGGATGATTGCCAGCAAGGAGGGCGACATCAGCCGCACGCGGCAGCAGAGCTACACGGCATCGCTCTCCTACGGCAACGCCATCCGGGCGCTGTTCGGATCGCTCGACATCGGCTACCGGCACGCGCGGCACAACCTGACCTACGGTACGACCTACTACGGATCGTTGAGCCGCATCGAGGCCCTGCTGCGGGACAACTCCTCGGAGGGGTACAACATCGACGGACGGCTGAGCAAGCGCTTCGACGCCATCTCGACGACGGTGAACCTCTCGGGCGGCTTCTCGCGCACGTGGAGCGAGGTGCTGCGGCAGGACGTGGCGATGCAGACGACGTTCGATCGGGTGACGGCGGGCTTCGGCTTTTCGACACGCTTCTCGAAAGCCGTGCGGCTGGATTACGAGGCAAGCTACTCGCGGAGCCAAAGCCGCATCGAAGGGGGCGAGCGGATCGAGCCGATCGATGTGCTGCGCCAGGATGCCGCGGTGAACTTCACGATCCGCAAGCGGTGGATCTGCCGCGTCGGAGGCGAGCACTACTACAACGCGGCCGTCGGCGGTGCGGACCGCACGATGTTCTTTCTCGATGCGGGGCTGTCGTACAGGACGCGGCGCATGGAGTATTCCGTCGAGGCGCGCAACCTGCTGGACACGGGGCTCTTCCGCTCGGCCACGCAGTCGGACATCACCGATTACGTCTACTCCTACCGCCTGCGGCCGGCCGCCGTGCTCTTCAAGGTCAAGTTCAGTTTGAGATAAGAAACCGAGATAGAAAGGATGCGGGGTATCCGCCGCTTTCACTTCGCCATGCCCGCCGAAGTCCGTGAAAAAGCCTTCCCGCGAGGAAGCAAAACCGAGTGTGACAGCTCAAAAGTTCAACCAAAACGCAGAAAGGCATCGTAAAGATAAGCAACTTTTTCCGAACCGGGCGGCTCCGCCCGCGGAAAACGGCAGTTTCGGACGCCTGTCGAGACGCAAAGGTCCGGACCAATGCAAATTTTAAACCGATAAAAAACTACAACGATGAAAACGATGAAAGATTTTGCAGCGCAGCAGCTCTCGAAGAAGCAGATGAACGAAGTGAAAGGAGGATGGCTTTGTTTCATTGTCACCAAATGGGGGATCAGGCGATGAACCGAATGAAGGTTATTGGATTGATGTGCCGGGTGCAAGTGCCAATGAAGCAGCTGAATTTGTACCGCGCCTGGACGGAGCCGTGGGCTTTGTCTGCTAACAAATAGTTATTGGGTAACAGAGAGTGAAAAAAATCTCTGTTACCTCTTAAAATTAATTTTTGGTTATGTCTCGACTGTTCTTCCTGTTGGTGTTGTTGATGGCTCCGGATCTCTGTTGGCCGCAGGGCTCGCAGCAGTTCCAGGTCGTGCCGTTGAGCAGGATGCGACATCTTCAAGCGCAATATCCCTATAATGGATATAGACCGGCCCTGGATGTGGCCGGATACTGCCTGCTCGACAGACCGCAGAAACTCGATGTAAGTCGTCTGCGTGTCATTTACGACGTAGATATTCTTGTCGATACGCTCTCTGACAAGCGGCTGAAGGATTGCATGGTGACCCTGATCGGCGACACGTACTACAAGTCATACGGCCGGTGCTGCTGGCAGGTCTGCATGAATCATACGGATCGGACGTTGCGAAGAAGCAAGGATTTTGCGTGGATGGATGCCTATGACGGTGTGGTTCTCAACATGGCCGTTTACCGGAATCGGGCAACCCGCCGCACGACGCAACGTGGGCTCTTCCCGTTGATCAATCAACTGGTCTTCGAATATACGGAATCCGAACCGCCCATGAACTGGGTATTGTCCGGACAGACCCGGACTCTGGAAGGATACACTTGCCAGCGGGCCGTGTGTCGCTATGCCGGGCGAGAATGGGAGGTATGGTTTACCACGGCTGTTCCCGTCGATTGCGGACTCTGGAAGTTCAACGGGCTTCCGGGCCTCATTCTCGAAGCACGTGACCTGCGGGGGCACTATCATTTTCGGGTAAATACGGTTGAGAGTCATGAGGAGGAGATCGTTCGCTACAGGACAGCGACGAAAAAACTGACACGAAGCGAGTATCTGAAGCGGGAACGAACCCTTTATTCGGCTCCATTGTTTCATGCACAAGGTCCGGACAGTTATTTTCTGAAATGCTACGAATCCGGAGCCATGGAGTTCGTTACCGCCGATGACTTTGTCGATCTGCCCTACAATCCGCTCGAACTGGAGTGACCGATTAAAAATTACGACTATGAACACGATGAAAGATTTTGCAGCGCAGCAGCTTTCGAAGAAGCAGATGAATGCCGTTCGCGGAGGAGTAACGGTAGTTTGTGACGTTCTTGACTTGAATGACAAGAAGATTGCCACGGTGAAGGGCGAGGGGGCTACATTCTTAGAAGCTTGGGTCGATGCCGCAAATACGGCATACGGCTATAAGGTTGCTAACTGCAAATCCTAATGAATACTTTCCCAGCCCATAAAGGGCTGGGAATATGAAACATAAAACCGATGAAACAAATTACATGCTTGATAATCGGAATCCTGGCCCTGCCGTTTTGTGCGGATGCACAGTTTTTCCTGCAATATGCACAGGCGGGAGATCAGAACTATCTTTCGATGCACATATGCACGGAAGAAGGATCGGAAACAGTCGACAGCGCATATTTGACCGTATCTTATCGGTTGACTCGCAAGAGATTCGATCATTCGGAGAAATGGACGACTATCCGATGCCAATATGGCGATCATATCGTCTTGCAAACTGACATGTGGCTGCTTTATACCAAACAACAGAACAATGGTTTCAATGAAAATCTGGCCAGGGAAAAACTAACCGCGATCGAAGAGAAACAGTCATTGTCCGGAAATGGAGCGGGTAATCTCTTCGTGGAAATGATTTATGACCGGGCAAAGAACAGATACGTATCGATATGTGGGGATTACTTTGAAAATGACAGGCCCTGGCGATACGAGGAACCGGATGTAAAAAACGAATGGGTGTTACAGGACAGTTTGAAAATTATAAACGGTTATATGTGCTCGCTGGCGCATACGGAATTTCGCGGACGAACCTGGTTCGTATGGTATACACCTGAAATCCCGGTCAATAGGGGGCCCTGGAAGTTCAACGGGCTGCCCGGTTTAATTCTTTGGGCGGCAGATTCGGATCTGGATTTCGTCTTTGAATGTCAAACCATTTCGCAACAGTCCGAACCTATTGAGCTGAATATGTACGAAAGCCGCAGGGTCAGCCGGGAAAAATACCTGCGATATGAGCGCGCCTGTCATGAACATCCCTATCAGGTAGCCGGTGCGGGCCAGCTGGCATTGGTTCGGGTCCCGAATGGATCCGGGGGCTTTACGATTCTGAACGAAGAGAATTGGACGATTCCCTACAACCCGATCGAACGGGAGTGATCCTCTTGGAGGAGGGGCGTGAAAACGATGCCGCATTTTGCCGTACGGCCGTTCTCGACGCGGCAGATAAAGGCGTGATGCCGTACGGCTGCAAAGTATGGACTGAATAACGCGGACACGGTTCTTCCGGATGTTGCATCCGGAGAACCACTATACCTGAAAGAAGATGAAAAAGATGTTTCTTGTGGCACTCTTGCTCGGAATGGGATGGTTGGGAGCGTGTGGCCAAAAACTCATGGTGTTGGGCGGGAGTACCGATTTCCTGCTTATGAAGGCGAGCCGGATCCGGGATTCCATGCAGATCGACCGGAGCCTTTTGACCGTCCGTTATCGATTCTCGACGGCGCATCCATCCCCGGGCGGGTCTCCTGTCTGGTGCGATATTCTGGTGCAGGTAGGAGAACGCTATATCAAACAGACGGATTTGTGCCTCCATTACGACTGTCTGATCTGGACCGCACCGGCTGCCTCCGAACCCCTCTTCGCTGCGCGCGAGAAGGCGGGGATCCGTCCCTCGAATCTCTTTTCCGAGATCGTCTGCGATCGCGAAAGCCGGGAGATGCAGGTCATCTGCGGCGATTTTTTCCAGGATGCAGCGAAAAGATATACACAACCCCTTCCGCAAATCACCTGGAGGCTTTCCGAGGAGGAACAGACGATCTGCGGTTACACCTGCCGCAAAGCCGAGGCCCGCTTCGGCGGTCGCAACTGGACCGTATGGTATGCCCCCGAGATTCCGCTGGCAATCGGTCCCTGGAAACTGAACGGTCTGCCCGGACTGATCCTGAGGGCGACCGACAACCGGGACTTTACCTTCGATTGTGTAGGGATCGACCAACGTCCGGCGCCCGTCATGCGGTATGAGTACGAAAATGTTCAGGACCTCAAGACGCTGCATAACTACCTGCGTTATGAGCGCAGTTGTTACGAACACCCGTTCCAGACGTTCGCCAACGGGGAACCGGCCCTGATCGTGACAAAAGACGCCTTGGGCAAGACGGTCTACCTGGACGAGTCCTGGACTATCCCGTACAACCCCATCGAAACAGAAGACGAATAACGTTTCGACGCTTCGAGGTGCGAAACGCCCGGGCGGATAAACCATAAAAAGAGGAGACGATTATGCCATCCAGACGAGAACATTTTTACAGCGAGGAGGCCCAGTCGATTCCGGGGTGGGCTGCTCGATACGGTCTGCGGCTCGAATGTTTGAGGAGAAGACGATCGTGGTGGTTGCGCACCGCCTCTCGACCGTCAGGAACGCCGACATGATCATCGTGCTGGACCACGGCCAGATAGTCGAACAGGGGACACACGACGCACTGACGGCAAAACGGGGGTATTATTACGAACTGGTCAAAAACCAGCTGGAATTGGGAAATTAAACCTTAAGATAATCCGTTGCTGAGGCCTTGCCCGCCGCTGCGACGACAAAAAAAGCCTTCCCGCGAGGAAGCAAAACCGAGTGTGACAGCTCAAAAGTTCAACTAAAACGCAGAAAGGCACCGTAAAGATAAGCAATTTTTCCCGAATCGAGCGGAGCCGACGACGGAGCGGCGGTTACGGAACATCCGTCGACAAGCAAAAGACTAACCGAATGATAAAAATGAATAAAAAGATTGAGATGATGAAAAGGAATATTTCTGAAACTACTCAGGACTGTGTATTGTCCGATTATGAAGCTGCTTCTATTACAGGCGGACATTGGGCTGCCAGAGCGTATAAAATAATCAGAAACGCACTTCGCGATGGTGCCATATACACTGCTTTCGAAAAATTGGCAGGTAGCTTTACAACGGATATTGAACCCTCCCAACGGGATCTGGAGCGTGCTGAAGCCGGATATACGCATCTTGGCGGCAGGCAACCGTGGCTGTAACTAATCTATGGGAATGAAACCCTGGATAACCAAACTGGACATGAAACTAAGAGGGTTAAACCCTCTTGGTTTCATTCTGACAATGAGCGGAGCAATCTATATGTCTGTAATCATCCTGCTTCCGTTGTATTATTATTTTCCCGACGGATATGTTATCGAAGCTCCGGACGAACGAACCTTTATTTTTGACGTGATACTATTTGTTATCATTGCTCCATTCATCGAAACGATTGTTTTTCAGATGATGATTATCAAGCTATTCAGGAAAATCTTCAAGTTTAACAATGCGGTGTTGGTTATTTTATCCGCCGGAATTTTCGGGATAGCCCATTCTCCGTTCGTAACACAATGTATGGCGTTCCTTACGGGGTTAATATTGGCCTATTCATACGTCATCTATGAACAAAAAGACTTTTCGGCTGTTGGGATGGTAACGATTCTTCATGTCATAAGGAATTTGCCGATCGCTATTCTTTGCTAAATACAAATAATGAATTCGCCATGCCGCAAAGAACGAATTTTTACAGCGAGGAGGCCCAGTCGATTCTGGGTCGGGCCCCGTCGTGGGTTGTGCGGTGGGGTGTGACGGTTGTTTTCTGCATTCTTGCCGGGATCGTCGCAGGGTGTTACTTCGTCCGGTACCCGCAGACGGTCACGGCTCCGATTTCGATCACGACAATCAATCCGCCTTCAGATCTTGCAGCGTCAGAAACTGGCCCTGCAGCGTGCGGAATATGCGCTGCGGACGACTGAGAAACAGGTGAAGAAAGAGGTGACGCAGGCGCTTATAGATGCCCGGACGGCCTGGGCGCGATACCTTGGGGCGCAGGAGTATGTCGCCTCGGCCGAGGAGGCGGCCCGTCAGGTGGGGCGGAAGTACGACCTCGGAGCCGCAACCGTAACGGACTACAACGCGGCGGTGACCACCCGGGTCAAGGCCCGTTCGCAACTGTTGCAGGCCAAGTACGAATATCTGTTCAAATGCCGGATTCTCGAGTACTACGCCGCGCGGTGAATGTCCGGGCAGCGTGTGTTTATTGGACGTTATGGGACTTTTCCCGAGATTGGCGGACGCCAGAATGGCGGACTTGCTTCTTTTGGCGCTTTTGTCCTCCCGACTGAAGGCTACTGACGGAATACGTTTTTAGGAAGCGCCAGGCATAGGGTGGGGACATCCTGCTTTTCGATGCTTTTTTCTGCATTTCGGCCAAAATAAAAATCCTTGTAAATTCGTGATTTACAGGGATTTGCAATCTTTTGCGTCGTTTCTTGGCGGAGAGAACGAGCTATGAACCAGCCTCTCCGAAAATCCTTATTATCAAGGTGATAACTATTTCAAAAAGTACGCTTGTAACGATTTAGTAACGGTATTTTGTCTGTCATAGTCGCCTAATGACTTCTTCTTGTCTGCCCGTTTTTCTTCATTACTTTGCAAAAGCAACATTTAATATTTATTATTCCAAGTGCTTTTTACAAATTATCAATTCCTGTAAACCGTAAATCAACTCGACTAATTCGATGAGCGTGCCCGTCCAACGATGTGGGCAACCCGACGGCTGCATTTCATGTGTCCTGTCGTAATGCTGCAATACTTCCAACTCCGTGTCGATATAGCCGATAGCTGTATCCAGAAAATGAAATTGCGGATTGCTCATAAGTGCATCTCTTTCCAGCAGATCGTTCCGCAATACATGCAGTCGGATACGGGTATAGCGCAACGTGCGAAAAATTACGATGCGGTCTTGTGCCTCGTTACAAAACGATTGAAGCGTTTTGTCGAATTCACGGAAGAGTTCTTCCGTAATAGCTTGGGTGGCGGCATTGACAAGATGATCCGCCGTAATATAATGTGTCATGAGTATTCATATTTTAAGTTATAAATCTCTCGGTTTATGTTGTTACATTGTAGAATCTACGGTGGAGATTTATTTCTTAATCTATGAATGAATTTTTATATTTTGATTTTAAGACATAATTTACTGATAATCAATGATAATTTAGGACGCAAGTAGTGGATTCTACATAGGAACCTACATAAACTACGGTTTATCTTAAAATCAATACGAATGTAATGGGTTGGGATAAACTTTTTGAAATGTGTAGCGCTAATAATCAGATTTTTACCTGATATAGGAAATATAATATAGATTCTTACCAAATAGCTCTGTGCATTGAATATTACAGGCAGACTTTCTTCGTCTTCATTAAGGAGATAGACGTTCGCTTGTTTTTCATGTAAACTTTGGCTATTCAGCGGTTGTTTTAAGATGCAAATAACTAATTCTCATGCTCTCGAATAAGGTGTTACCTGTAGAGGTAGAATCGTCCAATCAGCAATAAGGTCTCGTTTCCCTTAAATTATTAGTTGGCAAATGTCCGAAATTTATAAAAACGGATAATCTCTTTTCGCATGATATATTCGTATTTGGATTGCAATAGCTGTGATTGAGCTTTGGTGAGATTGTCGAGTGCTACCTGATAATCCACATATGTTGCAGCTCCAGCATCAAGTTTCTGCCGCATGTAGTGGAACGATTCTTCGTTTGTTGAGACGTTCGCTTGCGAGGCATGGTATTTTTGTAAGGCCATACGTGCATCGATCAGTGCCTGTTGGATTTGTTTGTCGAGCTCTTTGCGGGCTAACAACAAATTGTATTCAGCCCGTTGTTGAGCGATCCGACTCATTCGCACCTTATTCTTCGCCTGCCGACCGTTGAATATCGGAATATTCAGACTCAATGAAATGTAGGCACTGGCGTTGTCCCTGATTTGATCGAGCCACGGATAATTAGCATACAACAATTCGTTGTTTACATTCATAACCGGATTGCCGGTCGCATCCGTACGGACTTTTTGTCGTGCGTCCGAATAACTGCTGCCATAACCGCCAGTCAAAATCAGCGTGGGATATAGGGCGGCTTTAGCTGTCGCCAACTCCTTTGCTGCGATTTCGATCTCCAATTCTGCTCTTTCGATCTGTGGTAATGACTGTGTTGCAGCCTGTAAGTCATCGAAATCTTCAGTAAAGATTGTTTCGCTGATCATTATTAGTTCTGGATTTACGGCTCTAAAACTATCGTACTCCTCTATTTCAAGCATCTGGCAGATTTTGAGTCCTGCCATTTCTCGTCGGGTTTGGGCAGAGAGTAATTCCGTGCGGGCCTCGGCAATTTGGGTCTGCACCTGCAATAGCTCTCCGAATGTGATCTTGCCGGCATCAACAAGTTGTCGCGTTTGTTGTCCTTGTGCCTGTAGGATAGTTATCTTATGCTCTGCGATCCCGATACTTTCGTCCGCGAGCAGCACTTCCAAATAAGCAGCCGTAATATTCAGCGCCAAGTCATTTTCCGCTTGTGCAGAAGAAGCAAGTGCCGCTTTCAGTGCCAGTTCTGCTCGCTGTTTAGCATAATGTTTCTTGAATCCGGCGAATAGATCCGTACTGACGGTAGCTGTCGCATTGAAATCTGATACGGTATTATTCTCGATAAAACTATAAGTCGTAGGGTCAAGCACACGGCCTACGGAAACATTATATCCACTATTGGCTTTTACCGACGGAATATAGTCGAGCTTGGACTGTTGCAGGGTAATTCGGGATTCCTCTATGTCAAGCCGTTGACGTTTCAGTGAGATATTATGCGACAGGGCATAAGCGATACATTCGTCAAGAGTCCAAACCGTTTGGGCCTGCAATTTCCCGATCGGAAGACACACTCCGGCCAGAAACAAGAAAAGGATTCGGTTCAACATATATGTCCGTCTTTAATATGGATGATACGATCAGTCTGTGCTGCAATTGCCGGCTCGTGTGTGACTATCACGACTGTCGTTCCGAGATCCTCATGAATGGTTTTCAGCAGAGATACGACTTCTTCGGATGTCGTCGAGTCGAGTTGTCCTGTCGGTTCATCAGCCAGCAGCACCTTAGGTCGCGTGATGATTGCCCGGGCAATGGCAACCCGCTGTCGTTGCCCCCCGGAAAGTTCATTCGGGAAATGCGTCGCCCATTCCCGTAGCCCCAGTTGTTCCAGACATTTCATCGCCTCTTTGTCTCGATCTCGTTTTTTTACGCCTCGGTAAAGCAGCGGCAAGGCAGTATTCTCTAAAACGTTTTTGTAGTTAATCAGATTGGCTGCCTGAAATACGAATCCCAGCATCCGATTTCTGTATCGCGTAGCTTCGATATCCGAAAGATGGTGCATCAGCCTTCCGTTCAGATAATATTCGCCCTCATCGTAATCGTCCAGCAATCCGAGAATATTGAGCAGTGTCGATTTCCCCGATCCAGAGGCTCCCATGATCGCGACGATTTCCTGCTCACCAACGGACAAATTTACGCCCCGAAGAACGTTAAGGGTGGTAAAACGAGTCCTATAAGATTTTGTAATATTTTTCAGTTCAATCATTTGCAGGATCTGAATAATTGGTAATGACGTGCTCTTCCGGGGATATTCCGGAGCGGATCTCTATCCATTCATCGTCCGATATTCCCGTAGTAACCAACTTTCGTCGAGGTTTGTGCGTCAAGCTGTCCAACACATAAACGAATGAAGAGTCCCGTCGGAAAAACAGGGCTCTTTCCGGTAATGACAAAACATCTACGGCCCGTTCGAGCAGAATCTCGGCCGAAGCCGAGTACCCGGAACGGATTACCGGCATATCCGCGGAGATGGCAAATTCGGCGTCAACAGCATATTTTGCACTGCCATTTGTGACGTCGCTTTTAGCTGCAATTTTCGAGATGGAGGCATGTACGGTCAATGAATCGTAGGCATTAAACGAGAAGCACATCATTCCCAAGGGTAATATATTTCAGATATTGTTCCGCTATTCGGGCCCGGAATGTAAATCGATTCATTTGCGCAAGAACCACAATGGTCGTCCCAACGTTGTAATTGTTGCGTTCAATTACCGATGCTCCGACTCCGATGGGGATATCTATGACGACTCCATCGGTCGGCGATACGACCGTATTGGATAACTCTCCGGATGAGGCATATCCTCGTTGGAGAATATGAAGTTGATTTTGAGCAGATTGATACTTTTCCTTGCCAAGGCGGAAATTCTTTTCGATCGACTCCCATTCTGCAGCAGAAATCGTCTGTTGGTCGAATAATCGTTTGTTCCGTTCGTAATCCAGTTGCAATGCTTCATACTCAATACGGGCAATACGCAGGTTGTTTTCGAGTTGCTCCACATCCGAAGAATTGGGAACCAGACGAATCGTAGCAAGCGGTGCCCCTTGACGTATATGTTGACCAATCTCGACATACACCTTGTCGAGTACGCCCGAAAGCTGGGGCTTGACCTCTACCTCCCGAATTGGCAGTACGTTCCCGGGGAGATGAAGTTTGCGTTCAATGGTTTGTCGTTTCGGGACAATCGTTTCATAATATTTACGGTTTGAATCGGTACTGACCTTGTAAACGATAAATCCGACGACGGACAAAAAAATAACGATGGCTATCGTGTTAAACAGTTTCATAAGACGAGACTCAACCTCTGTTTTCGTAACGAATGGCATCCACGGGCATGATCTGAACGGCCCGAATCGCGGGGAACAGTCCAGCAATAAGGCCGGACAGCACAAGTACGAAAAGTGCGAAAAGAATAACAGGAAAATCGACCGCAGTCTGAGACATAATCGGCGTGTCGGTCAGCGATTCTATTCCAAGGTCAACCAGAAACAAAGCTCCGATTCCCGATACGATCCCGAATATTCCGGCCAGCAGCGTAATCGTGACAGACTCAAACAGAATCAACCCGATAATCGAGTTTGGTAAAGCACCGACAGCTTTGCGAATTCCGATTTCGTTCGTACGTTCCTTGACGATGACGAGCATGATATTGCAGATTCCAACGATACCGCTCAGCAGAAAACATATCCCAATCACCCAAACTAATATATTGAGTCCGTTGAAAAGACGGTCGAAACTCGATGTCTGCGCTTCGATGTTGGCGATGAAAACTGCTTGCGGGTCTTCTGGATCAAAGTCTGATTTGTGGGCGACGTAGTTTTTCAATTCTGTTTCGAAGTTTCGGGTATCGGTATTGGGATGTAGAATCATGCAAAACGAGTTGAAAGATTCTTCCGCCGCAAGATGTTGCTGGAAGGTTCCGAACGGAATGTAGACGGAATTGCGCTCCTGCAAGGAGAAGAGATCATCGCCTTTCAGAATGCCGATGACCCGATAGGAAACGTTGTTTATGTCGATGTATTTCCCAGTGCCTGTTGTCTGCCGAAAAGCATTTGTTCGATACCCGCACCGATCACTGCAACTTCCCGTCTGCGAAGCATATCCAGACTGTTCAACAGTCGTCCGCCGCGCTCGGACCGTAACAGTTTGATCCGGAAATAATCGGCGTCTACACCCGTGACCGTAGTATTCATGCTGTGGTCCCGATAGGCAATCGACACCCCCGGCATTGCGGTCTCGGGTGAGATGGCCGTAATGGAGGCATAGCGATTTTGCAAGGCACGGAGATACCTTTCGTCGAAAGATACCTCCATGCCTTCTTTCATGTTCCGATACTTCAGCGACGTTTTGCCGCCATAGACGTACATGCTCTTTTGGGCAAAGAGATCGAAAAGGCTCATTACACCATTGCGGAATCCTTGTCCTACACCGAGCAGGATGACGGGGATAAAGATTCCCCACGCCACGCCGAATCCGGCCAGCAGCGTACGGATCTTGTTTTGACGGATGGAGCTGAAGACCTCCCGGAGCGCTTCGGTTCGGAACATCGGAGAATCTCGCTATTTACCGGCATCCTGAATGGCCGACTGGAGCCACATTCCCCATTGCTGTCCCACCTGTGTCGATTCAACGGCGATCTTGGGTTGTGCTTCGGCAATATGTCTTCCTTCGGGAGTCTGGTAGAAGCGGTTGATCGCATCGAGATCCTGCAGGGAAATATGTTTCTGATAAATCGGAGTCATCAGATCAATCAATTTATCGAATGCCTGCGTGCGGATTTCCGATTTCTTTTCAGCTGGGACATTGCCGGCCATCATGAACAGCTGATTGATCGCAGCCTCAAACGAAGCCATTGAACCGCTGCTCTCCATATAGGTGCGGAGAGCTTTGCCGTAAGCGTCATCGTTGTTCTGGGCACTAAGAGTCGTACTGCAAAGGCAGCTGATTGCAATAGCAATCGTAAGAATGAGTTTTTTCATAGTTAATTTTTTTGCGGGAAAACAATAATAAAGCTGCGATTATTATCGTGCAACATGGAGTCAATAATTTTTCAACAGATATGCTGTCGGAATTTAGTATTCTCAGAATTAAAACACTACTGCTGCAAGAATTAATAATCCAACATGTATTATGTTGATATGCGCGGTTTTCATTTTATTGGCATGAACATACAATCGACTAATTTCGATACATTAATCGGTTATTTTTTTCCTGAAGCAACGAATTTGGAACAAAGCATTACTCATTATTAGAATGATTCCAATTAAAGATAAGAATAGCCATTTATTAATCTCAATTCTAGTAATTCCGAGTTTTGATAAAATGAATGATAAAAATATCAGGTTACAGTATATCGAGCATAATATAATCCCATTACTGGGGCCATATATATGGCGTTTCCACATTAAGAAAAAATACACACTCGAATACATTATATTGCTTATGCAAACAACATATTCTATAGGATTTGTCGCTTTAAATATTCCAATTATTGCTAACAACAAGAGAAGGCTGGTTGAACAAGATATAATTCTTGTTTTCATGAGACTTAAATCTTTTATATATCTAAACTTTTGTATTCATAAAAGCATCTACACATGATGCAGATGCGGTTCCGAGCGTCCACAAAAGTCCGGCAACTCCTAGTCCACCGATAGGAGCTGTTGCAGGTAGCGATGCGGCTGCAAATCCAATACCTACAATGCTAGCGGCACATCCCCACCAGCCTTTGGCATTTACCTGTTCCATTTGTTCAAAATTCAACGTTTTCATAATAGTGAAATTTAAAGATTGGTTTTAGTTTTTTTGTTTAAACAGCCTGTACAATTGGCTTATTCCCATTGATATAAAACTGAGTCCTATGCAAAGGATAATGATAGTGCTGTTCCGAGAAAGCGCCTGACCGACTCCGCTCAATGCATACAAAACAGCACTTGTCCCGAAAAGAAGCTCTATAAAAGCTACTATTTTTTTCATGTAATCAGTTTGCACATTGAGGCACTCCTGCGATTGAACTGGCAGCAGAGAAAGTAAGTTCTGCCGTTGCCCACCATGTAAACGGACTTGACATGGATGCCAAGGCTGAACCGCATAGCATCAGACAGCCGGCAAGTCCCCACATACAACTGGAATTCATGGCGAACCGTCCTTCATTCGTTTGTTCCATCTGTTCAAGACACAGCGTTCTCATAATAATAAAGAATTAAAAGGTTGATATTTCAGAGGTTTTGCACAGACCCTCAATAACTGTTTCTACATTCATCAAAAATCAACACTTGTTACCGCCCTGTCTTATTGTATGAATTCCGTATTATTACATAAATCAAGGTTACCGTAATTCCACCCATTCCGAATTTATATGCACCATGATCCGGCGGAACGCATAGGATAATAAACAGTGCAACCAGGTTTATACTCATCAAAACGTTATTGACAAGCCTATCATTCATAACCAAATCCCTAAAAGTTTGTATTCCAGTATTCGCTATAGAAATTCTGACTTTGCATCAACTCCGCATGCGTGCCGCTTGCTTGAATTCGGCCTCGGTCGATAACATAGATAAGATCCCCGATTCTTTTCGCTGTTTCCAGACGATGTGTGACGAAAACGACGATTCGCTCCTTTTTCAACTGCAACAGCAAATCACAGATCATTCTTTCCGTTCTTCGATCCATTGCTGCCGTCATTTCATCGAGCAAAAGAATTTGTGAAGGTTTGTATAATGCGCGGGCAAAGGCGATGAGCTGCTTCTGCCCTCCGGAAAGGTTGATACCTTCTTCTCCGACAAGCGTCATTAATCCCTGCGGCAGTTCTGCAATAAACTTGTCGAATCCGTAGTATTTGCAAAATTCGAGAATCTCATTCATATCTTTCGGAATAACCCCGAAACAGATGTTGTCGAGTACCGTCCCATTATAAACATAAACATCCTGCGGAACTACGGATATCAACTGCGACCATTGGTCGGGTGTATAATTGTTTATGTCGATACCGTCAAGGCGGATAGTACCTGTCTCCGGGACATAGAACTGCTGTAAAATCTGGCATAAGGTACTTTTACCGCAGCCGCTTTCTCCAACGATACATGAGATTGTCCCTCGTTCGAAACGCATGGAAACATCATTCAGTAATTTTTTCCGACCAATGAAACGAAAAGATAAATCGGATATCTCCAACAGCAATGTTGTTCCCGGCACGGTCTCTATTAGTTGCTCGTCTCTTTCGCCTCCGTCCATGCCAATAATTTCGAACATCCGGTCGAAGGCAACTTTCGCCTCATTGATTGGGATGGCGATCAATGCAAGACTAGCCACGGCCGGAAACAACGATCCTGTAATTCCGACAACGGCCATCAATTCGCCGATAGAAAGTGTATTGTTAAACACCTGAAAAGAGCTGTATGCGATCAGGCCCAACATAATAACGACACTTGCGGTACCGGAAAGCACACCGATACGAATTTGTGTTTTCCCCAGATCGAAGACCTTTCCTTGAAAAGCAGCATATAGCAGTTGGTTAATCTTCTGAAAAATGGATTGTCGGTTGAAGTTCTTAATTGCCGCAATGCCATTGATCGTGCTGATAAAGTTGCTTTCCGTCATGGCATAACCGGCCATTACTTCACGCTGTTGAGCGATGATGGTTGCATGGTGCCGGTATATCACCCAGAAAAATACAGGCATACATAAAAAGGCAATAAGAGCGATTTGCCACGAGTAAACGGCAAGAAAAACAAGCGACACAATAACCATCAACGCATTGATAATCGCATCGCCTGCTAAAGAACTTATTACCGTCTGTATGCGTCGCGTATCGTTCAACCGGGCTACCATATCACCGATCTTCCGCATATCGAAGAAATTTTTGGGTAGATGCAACAGCCTGTTGTAAAAGAAATCGATGATGCGGTTGTTGAAATCCCGGCCCTGTGTAATGAGCAATTTACTGCGTAAGGCATTGATAAATACACGGGCTTGCAACAACACAAACACCAATACTAATCCGACTATCAGTTTGCGTGTATCGTGTGCTGGAAGTACTTCATCGACCAATTTCTGCGAAAAGACCGCCATCACCATACCCAGCACAGAAAGAACGACTCCGATGACTACGCTTGCAGTAAGTATTCCGGCATCCTCACGAAGCAGGTTCTTCAGCCATTGCTGTTTCCGTTGGCAAATGTCCGATTTCCGGATAAATTTTTCAGTCGGCTCAAGCAGCAAGCATTTTTTTGTCCAGATTTTTTCCAGTTTCTCCGGACTGTAGAGCTCCATGCCACCGGCCGGATCTCCGACAACAAACTGCCCGTTTTCAAACCCGTAGCATACCATGTAATGCTCGAATTTATCGTCGAGCAAAACAGCAAGGATCGTCGGTTTCCCGTGTTCGATGAGATCCGTAATACCGTTTGCCTCTGCTCCCTCGGCTTTAAGTCCGATTGCATTTGCTGCTTGGTAAAGCCCGAGCAATGTCGTTCCGGCCTGTGATGTGCCGCTGATTTCCCGAAGGTGCTGAATCGTCGAATCTCCGCCATAATAGCGGATCAGCGATAACAGACAGGCGACGCCGCAATCAGTCGAATCATGCTGTTTGACGTGCGAGCTATGTATGAGTTTCTTATTCATGGCATTTAGCCAGGTATTGTTTGATCTGATCTACGGCAACCGTTCCTTTATGCCGTTTCACAAGTTTCTGATGACGGTCGTATATAAAGCTCATAGGCGGAGCATCCACGTCGAAGGTGATGAAAAAATCGAGGTCGGGGTCGAGCAACACCTTCGCATTGGGAATGGCGTCGAGCGGATGCTGTTCAAGAAACGCAGTCGTTTCCTCTTTTGAAGCGAACGTGACGAACAGCAGGTTCACATCGCCTAAATCTTTGTAATGTTTGATAAGTTCATCGGCTTCCATACCACAAATCGCAGTCCGGGTGAAAGCAGACGATAACACTCGGCTTTCCGGTGTCCGCCAGCATGTTCGTATTATATGCAAGGCTATCCAATGTCTGCAATTCGACCGCAGGTAATGAGCGGATCGGCGCGAGTTTGCGGTTATACTTGACAATCTGAATGACGAAGAGTGCGACGATCACCGTCGCAATCAAGGCAAGGATTAGTAGTATGATTTTCTTCTTCATTTTAATTGGTCAGATAGAGCAGCAAGAACATCAGAAAAACGATATAAAATAGATAGCCGACGCCATAAGTAGACAACACGAATTTGAATGAACTCCAATAGCCGTCGCCTGTCTGCACAGCCACTAATTTTGCCATAAAGAACCAGTAACCCACCTCGAAAATATTTAGTGCCGCGATCGGCACCAATAACCATTGATCGGTAATATTCGAATCGACCAAAAAGGCAAAAGAACTGTGGTGGCTGAACTCAGTTGCAGCATCCGGTCCAGCGACAACAGCGGCAGTACAAACGGCGACACTGAATAGAATCAATACAATATCCGATTTCAGCGCGATATTCCAGCTATCCGCATATCTAATCTTCTGTTGACGCTCATTGAATAACCCCCCGACAAACAAGCATAGAGACACTAATGAAACTCGGATCAACAAGATTGCCATAGTGATTAGATACATTAGCCAACGGTGTTTGTAATAGCTCTCAAATATCTTGGCTTTTAGTGTCTCATCCACTATAGGCATATTGCTGAGTTGTGGTATAACAATATACTCTTGTTGAAGATATGTTATTATCAATATAAAGCTAAAAAGAATAAATAACATATTTAATGGGTTGACATTTAGGAATGTCTTCATATAACTCCGCGCCGATTCATTGGTTTTTTCAATTAACTGCTGTACAATTTATCTAAAATGCACAGCAGTTAAAATATATAATGACACTATTCGAAGAATGCTATTTTTGTTTTTGCTTGTAGGAGTTATAGATATTCCCAATCATACTGATTGCAGTAAACACCATTGCTAAAATCAATAAAAAATAAGATTTGAAATCATGTTCTACAATCATTAACACAACACCCACACATATCATTGCCACGGATAACATCAAGACAATTTTTGCCAACAAAAGTCGCCGTTTTTGCTTAAACACCCAATGGGATGACATGAAAATACAAATAAGCCCTAATACTGAGAGTCCAAGCATTAATGCGAACATTTTATTTTGTAGAATACTTTTTGAGTAATCTATACAAAATAGAATAATAACAATAAATATTATTATCCCCCAAATACCCATTCTTTTTTGTCGTGTCATTTTTTTTGAATTTACATTGCGCAAATTCCGAGATCAACAACGGCGAGCATGTAGCCGCCAACAGCCCATCCAAATCCACCGCTAACTGCGCCAGCGACGAAAAGCCCTGCATAAGCAATACCTAAACCGGCCCACTGCCAGCCACAACCGCCTGCTGAGATATCAGACATTTGGTTCATTGATAATGTTTTCATATCGGATTTTATATTAAATTACAAAATTTAGTTTACCACCACCCACAACTTTCGGCTGTACCACTCATGGAGGCGCCAAACCCTAAAGCAGCAACGGCAAAAAGGGCAAATGCGCCACCTGTAGCACAAACCAACCCTGTCCAGGCAATGGTTGTAGAAACCATACCTGCAACACATTTACCAGTAGAGTAGGCCCCTCCAACCATGCACTCCATTTGTTCAACATTCATCGTTTTCATAATCGTAAGATTTAGATTAAACTTTTTGATGTTTTGACAACTTTTTGTGTGACAGGCTGCCGGACTGCCATTTCAAAAAATCCGCATTGAACTTTCTGAAAAATCACGATCTTCACTGTGCTTTCTTTCGAATTGGTTGAACTTATCGCATCCCACCTCAAGATATTCTTTTGGAAAGGGGACTTTGGTTTGAACGGATCGCAAGCCCGGTGCAAATGATTTGTATTATAATTTATAGCTCGAAGTTTCCCGAATAAGAATCGCCGGATTCCGTATAAATATCTACTGTATAGTATCCCGAGTCTTCGGAAATAGGGACCTCTGCATACCCGGTCCCTGTTCCGAAATATTGTTCTCCTGTCAAAGAATTTACGACAGTTACGGAAAATGATGTATCGCAATCCGGAAAATCTACTGTAACCGAATTGATAAAGCCATCATATTTACAAAAAGGCATTGGAACCATGCTGCGTGGGGCTTTGCCTACAGATGCTGTTTTGTGAAGGACAACTTCTACCGTAGCTTGCTTCCTTTCGTTTCGAGCAGCCCAAATGGTTGTGGTTCCCGACAGCAGACAAATTGCAAGAGTGAAAATTAATTTTCATATGTATCTCATTTTATTTTTATGCAATTAAAATTACGAAACGATAAGATAAAAAGGTCATAAAACAGGTCGAAAAAATCTATCTTTGCGATATGTTATATATGTAATAATCAGCGTATTATATGCATGATAGTTTTTCAGAATCTATCATGCATATAATATGCTGATATTCAGACTACTTATTTGGAATGGGGGGGGTATCCTGATAGGATAACTGAGAATCAGTATTTTATTTAATTACAGATAAGAATAAATCCTTATTTGTAGCTTGGGAATTACTGATTTGTGCTTTCAGACGTGATTTCCGATTATAAATGTTCTCGACTTTTGTCTGCATGAAAATACTAATGGCTCGGTATGAGAAGCCGGCGCACAGGTAACAAAATAAATCGTAATCCGCTGTTTTCATACTAGGAATCTGTAACCGAATTTTTTGCATAATTCCGTCGAGGCAGAGATTGACAATTCGTTCCAATTCTATCTTGGTATATTCATCGGTTCCCAAATTGAGAATTTCCCTCTTTACATCATGATAGATAGCGGCTTGCTCGGTCGGGGTGTTTTGACGTTCATAATACGTGCATCCCAATTTGTCAATGAGCGAGAATCTATCCCAGAAAAGCTGTCTTACCAAACGAGACATTTCCGTATTTCTACTTTCCAATACATCTTGGATTTCACATGCCAGATTCATGTATTTGTCTACTTCGGCATTTTCCACTGAATACGTCGATATGCATATACAGCAACGATTCCGAATATCAAACATATGGACAAAATGCAAACAGTCCAGAAACGGTGTTCTGTCTTCAATTTATGTTCTGCGAAAGTTGTACGCTCTTGGAAATAATCCCTTTGAGTTGCCATTGTCGATTGTTGGAGCATATGGCGGACTATACCATTCTGAAAGTCGCTACAATATTCCAATGCATCGAGGGCTTTTTGCGGATTATTGCATTCTTTCTCGATCCAGTATATTCGATGAAAAATCGTAGCACTGTCGGCCTGATTCTCCGCCATCTTCCAAGCCTGTCTTAAATAAAAAATCATACTGTCGATCTGGCGTTCTCGGGCATAACAATGAGCCAGTATGGAGTGATCGGACAGATTGATCGGCAGCATGAGTTTATCCCGTATGGCCAGTATGGCGTCTTTGGCTTTCCGATAATTCCGTTGTATTTCATAATATTGGGCATAATTATTCAGGCAGGCACCCCATAATATTGTATCCCCACATTCTTGTGCAACTTCTATTGCCCGATCCAGAAACTCGGCTTCGCGTACTCTGTCGGAAATATTGTTATAAGCTATACTCATTCGTAATAAGGCATAACCTCGGTATTGAGGAGCATCTATCCGGGAAAAACAAGCCAGTGATTTCCTCGCGTATTTCAACTCCTCTTCGGCATTGTATGTCATATTGTGGATCTCTGAGATATTCCGATAGATTAAGCCCGAGAAAAAGGTATCATTTACGAGCATCGCGAATTTCTCAGCCTCAAGAAACGAAAGAATGGCAGATTGATAAGACCGAGCATTGAATTGAACTCTACCGAGATAATAGTATGCGAGCATTTGTTCGCGTTCAGATCCATGTTCCCGATAGTAATCTATTGCCTTTCGAATCAACGAATCATTGGTCTCATCAATATAATTTTTATCAAGTGCCTGCGAATAGAGCAGCGCATATTCCGCTCGTTTTCTCTGTCGAACAATATTTTGGGGATTGAGGTCTCGGAGGATAGACAATGCGCTGTCAGGTCGCTCCTGCATGAGTGATGTAGCCGTTTGCAAACTTTCACCCAATTGTACGGAAGTCTTCAGACACCCTGAACAACTCAGCAATAGTAATATTAACCAGATTCTCTGTTTTGCCATATTTCCTCTTCTGAATTCTTCAAATTATTAATTCCAGAGAATATTCTCCTGTATGTGAAAATAGATAAAATGAATGACAATTTCAAATCTGACATGATAGATTTGATATGCATCTTCGATAAAAGGTCGTCTTCGCTGGAATTCCAAATAGAGATTCGTCTTTCAGTCGATAAGTCGAAAAAACTTAATTCGATTCCAAAATAAAGACGGCTACTTATAGCCGTCTTCATCGAAATTAAATCTTAAATCCTTTATTTGGATTGTTGTTTTCTCCAGCATGTTCGATTCGCACGAGATGAACAGAATCGCCGATTATCTGCGGAATATTCACTCTCTCGAATACTGCTCCGTTCTCTTGTATATCAGTTTTGGCTGGAGTCAGCTCCAACTGTATCTTGCGTTCCAACGCCGCAACCTCCGCTTTCAGCGTTTTCAACTCGTCCTCCTTCTTCCATACTCCGCCGACCGTTTCCTGCAAAATCGGAATATCCCGCTCGTAGGTTACGTTTTGCGCTTTGTACTGCTCCACGAGCTTGGGTATGCGTTCCAGTGCATTCAGAAAGTTCATCGACGCCGCTTTGGTATCGGCCATCGCTATCTGTCCGTTGTTGTAAGTGTACTTGAATGCTCCCTCCACGAAGAAACGGTTCTGTTTCACCTCCTTGCCGTCTTTCAGTATGGGTTCGTTCTTGACGAGCAACGGGAAGCCGTACAACTCGCCGATACGTACATACTCGCCGCCCGTTGTGGCGTTTTTGGCGATCTCCTGTAAGCGTGTTCCAACGCTCTTGTGGTCGGTAGCTTCCAGTCCGTCGATCCGCACGGCGTTGAGCCTGTTTCCCTCCTTATCGGTCTGTACCCGCGCGAGGAACGCCTCGTAGTCGGCGGTCATTTTGACAATGCAGTCGTTGTTATGCGCGAGCTTCTTGGTGTAATCCTCCAATTTCCATGTGGAGGCACTCTTGGCCTTGTAGAATGTCTTGCGTTCGCTCTCCAACGCCGCAATTTTCTTTTCAAGACGAGCTTTGTCGAGCAAATCCGTATTCCCTGAAAGAATCGCCATATATTCAGAGAAGTTCATGCCCGATTTCTCGTCCATCGCGCCCTCGTCTATGGTACGCGCACCCATCGCTCCGCTTTTGAGCTGCGAGATAAAGGTCTGCTTGCAGTGCAGCAGGTTGAATTTATAGCTGTCGAGCGACTTTTCAACCGCATAGATAATCACGTCCACCTTATTATCAGCATACAATTTGGCAATCTCATTCCCTTTGCGCACGGCACGCCCGTCGCGCTGTGCAAGGTCGGAAGGCCGCCACGGGGTGTCGAGATGATGTATTGCCACAGCCCGTTTTTGTGCATTCACCCCGGTTCCGAGCATGGAGGTCGATCCGAAAATCACCCGTACCGCCCCCTCGTTCATTGCGTCGATGACGGCCTTGCGAGCCTTTTCGTTTTTGCATTCCTGAATAAAACGAATTTCTGATGCAGGTATGCCGTAATCCTCCACGAGTTTGCGCTTGATTTCGCTATACACGTTCCATTGTCCCGGCTGGAATGTCCCCAAATCCGAAAAGACAAACTGCGTACCCTTCTGCGCATCGTATTTGCGGTAATATTCCGCAATCGTCGCCGCACAATGGCTCGCTTTGTTGTCGGGATGGTCTTCGTACAGGTCAGGGTCGATAAGCCGCATATCGAGCGCCATCTTGCGGGCATAATCCGTTGCGATAAGCATCTTCGCCTTTTCTTCGGTTTCCGACAGCTTATCGCGTCCGAGTATCGTGGCATCACCCGATTGCGCGAATTGCATCAACCTCTGTATGAACTCCTCCTGCTGTGGTGTGGGCGGAATATTGTGCAACATCTCGTTTTTCTGCGGCCTGTCCACACCCACGTCCTCCGCCGTGCGATAGTCCGTGATCTCGTTGTAGAACTGCGCCAGTTCAGGCACTTTGATAAAGTAGCGGAAACGCTCTTTCTGCACGATATTGTTTGTTACAGAGAACTCGAAATCCACGCTTTTCTTGGCAAAGATTGCAGCCCATGCATCGAACGAATTGATGTTTTGTCTTTTCAGCTCCTTCGGGCGCAGGTACTTGAACAGCAGGTATAGCTCCGTCAGCGAATTGGGAATCGTCGTACCGGAAAGAAACGTCGCCCCCAAATCCTTTCCCGTCCGCTCCTGAATAGTGCGGATGGCGTAAAGCATATTGAGTGCCTTCTGGCTGCCGTCCTGATTACCCAGTCCCGCCACACGGTCATGACGCGTGTTAAACATCAAGTTCTTGAACTGGTGGCTCTCGTCCACGAAGATATGATCGATACCCATCTGTTTGAAGTCCACCACATCGTCCGTGCGCGACTTGATAGCGTGCGCGACGGTTTCGAGTTTGACGGAAAGGTTGATTTTCCGTTTCTCCAACCCCCGCAGCATCGCTTTGGAAACCTCTTTGCCTTGCGAGCGCAGCACTTCAAGATTTTCCTCCACCGTATCCAACTCCGCTTGCAAAATCTGCTGCTGTAATTCAGGCGACTGCGGAATCTTGCAAAACTGATCGTGCGACATGATAACGCAATCGTAATCGTTGTTTTTGATGTTGTTGAAGAACCGCACGCGGTTGGCGGGTGAAAAGTCTTTTTCCGAAGCATAGAGTATCTTCGCGTTCGGATAAGCCGTGCGATAACACTCGGCAATCTCCGCGACATTGGCTTTCAACCCTATAATCATCGGCTTGTGCGCCAACCCCAACCGCTTCATCTCATGTGCAGCGACACACATAATCAGCGTTTTGCCAGTGCCGACCTCATGATCGCAGATACCTCCTCCGTTCTGTTTGAGCATCCAGATACAGTCCTTCTGGCTCTGATATACGTCCTTTATCTTGAAACGCCGTTCGAGGGCTTTCAGGTCAAGGTCTGGAAATGTCTGGTGCGAGCCGTCGTACTGCGGCCTCACGAAACAATTAAACTTGCGGTTATACATATCCGTCAGCCGTTGCTGGAACTCCGGCGACTGCTCCGAGAGCCATTCGACGAAGCCGTTACGAATCTCGTCGATTTTGGCATTGGCAAGTTGTATGCCCTCGCTGTCGCGTACCTTGATGTCGTTGCCGTGTTCGTCCTTGCCGATACTCTTGGTCATATCGGGTACGGTATTCACAAGAGCGTGTTTCAGCAGGGCGATGCCGTCGTAATTGCGATAATAGCCCTTGACACAGTATTGGTCGAGAATCTTGGCGTTTTTCATACTGCATTTAACCGAATACTCGTCCATGCTTTCCGAAAAACCGATGCTTACATCTGTGCCGAACAAGTAAGAGGCATAGGCCGCGTAAATCCCTGTCGGTATCCATCGTTCACCCAAATTGAAATCCAATTCGTCGAACGAAATTGGTCTTGGTGTGGATTCTTGGAGTGCTGCAAGGGCTTCCTTCTCGCGCTCGCCGTGCGGGTTTTCGGCCAACCATGTCTCAATACGTTCCGCCTTATCGACGACGTTACCCGCAATGAAACGGTCTTTGATCTCGTAATTTCCGACCAGCGGATTGTAGAAAATACGTCCTTTCAGTTCGTCGATCAATTCCTCACGGCTGTTGTCCGACAAAGCCTCCATATAGTCGAGGTTCACACCGCCGTAACGGTTGAGCGAAGCAGACAGGGCTTCTTCGGGCGTATCGACGTGCGTGAGCTGGTTAAGGGCAAACGAAACGGGATGGTCGAAAATGTCGGCCTTGACGAACTTGCCGTCTTCCACCCGTTCTATGGCAAGGATGTCGCGCCCCGAAGCATCCATCATAAGGAGCTTGACGTTCGCTTTGGCGTTGAGAGAACCGTGCCGTCCGACGAACTCGTCGTAACGGGCGTTCAGGCTTTCGCGCAGCATTTTGTTTTCTTCATGCTTGTCCGCCTCGTAAGCGTACAGACGCTCATAGGCGTCTCTCAAAGCGATATAAGCCGCTGCTTTCTCTCGTTGTGCCTTATCCAGTTCGAGCGGGTGAAAAGTCGCCCCGTAAGGGGTTATCCCTTTCAGGTAGCCAATCTGATAACGCACGCCTGTGGTGTTCACCCTGACGAGCGAGCCTTCTTTCAGGTGTGATTCCATGATGCCATCAAAAGGACGGGGTTGCATCTCCTCTTCATGCCTGCGCTGTCTTTCTTCTGCCGAGAGTTTTGCTTCCTCTTCACGCATCTGCTGCTCAATGTCGGTAATACGACGGTTCATGTCCGCCTTAAAACCGTTCTCGACGGGATAGGCGGGACGGGGTGCGGATTCGGCGGAGTTGTGCGCTGTCCGTCCCGTTTGGGTGGACGTCGGCGTTTGCGTCTGCGTATCAAACAGCGACGGCTGACGGGGTTGCGCCAACTTGGGACGGGTGCTTCTGCGGCGGGGTTTGCCGTCCGTCTGGGCGATGCGCACCTCCTCCGCCGTGAACCCGAACAGGTCGTAAAGGGTCATTACCGGAGGCTCTATTTCGGGTTTTTCCTCTTTCGTTGGTGCGGACGATTGTGCCGTCTCTGTCCGTGGGATATTCTCCGACACGGCAGCCAGCCCTGCATCTTCCGTTCGCAGAATCGGTTCAGCCGCCCGTACTTTCGCCGCCTGCTCCTCTTTCAGACGTGCGTCCCGAATGCCGCCGGAATAGAGACGCATGGCCAGCCGTGCGTGCAGGTTCCGGTCGAGCAGCTCGCGCAGGCTACCCGCAATACCTTCCGCGCCGCCCTCGTGCCGATAGACCATCGCGGGCTTGCCGTAGGGGTCGGTGTCCAGTTCCGCGCTCGTGCAGACGATTTGCTCCTTATGCTCGATGAAATAGCTGTTGGTGCTTACGCCGCGCAGTGTCCCCGTTCGGGTAAACAGTCTTTCATCTTCCGTCAGCCCCTCTTTGCGGGTGTCTTTTTGCAAGATGATGAGATCGCTGCCTACCTCCGTTCCGGCATTGTCGGTAAAGAGGTTGTTCGGCAGACGAATAGCGGAAACCAGACGTGCCTTTTCCATCATTTCGAGCCGTATCGCTTCATTCTGCGGGGAGTTCAGTACGCCCTGCGAGGTGATGAACGCCACGATACCGCCGTTGCGGACGATATCCAGACCTTTGAGGAAAAAGTAGTTGTGTATAGCTTTTGTCGCCATGCGGCGTGCGGGAGCCTCGCTCGCAGAGAAGGCCGGGTCGAAGACGGCCATGTCGCCGAACGGAATATTAGAAACCGCAAGGTCGAAATAGCCGTCAAAAGGTTTCTCAATACGCTCGAACCCCTCCGTCCGTATTTTCTTATCAGGATAGAGGCAGGAGAGGATTTTACCTGTCAGCAGGTCTTTCTCGAAGGCCATGACATCAACGTCGGCATCCCTCCGCGCAAACGCTCCGATGAATGCGCCGTGTCCCGCGGAGGGTTCCAGCAGGCGAAGCGGGCGCACATGGTAATCGTGCAGTACGTCGGCATGAGCCTCCGTTACTGCCGACGGGGTATAAAACGCCGTCAGCACGGAGCTTTTCAAACTGTCGATATAACGCTTGTATTCGTTCTCGCTGGCGCTGTTCTCACGGATCAGACGATGCAGCTCCATCGTCTGCGGAAACAGATCGAGGTCGGATTTCGCCCACTGGACGGCATCGGTCAGCGAAGCGGCGGGGTTGAGAATGCATTTCAGTCCCCCGAAACCGCAGTAACGGGCAAGCCGCTCCCTTTCTTCCCGAGTGGCCGCCCGTCCTGCCTTGCCCAACTCAAAAGCCGTCCGTATCGCCTCGATATTGTCGCGTAGCTTGGCTTTACGGTTAAAGGCTATTCTTTTCCAGCGAAATTAGGATAGCCCCCGTAAGCTCCGTGCAGAGCTGCTCGTATTCGGGCGAGTAGGCGAAGTCGTCCGAGAGCGGGTAGCGGGCGAAGACGCCCTCCAAATAGGGTAACAGTTTCAGCGCGGCGGCGGGAGCCTCGCTTTGCGGCACTTCGTCCGCGCATTCGTTCCAGAGTACCTCTATGGCGGTGTTGTACTTGGAAAAGTGCAGTCCTTCCAGCAGGGCTGCCATCGCCACTTCATGCGCTCCTTCGGGCAAGTAGCCTTCCAGACGCGCACGCTCGTACACGTCGGCGGCATGGTCGGCGCGTGCCTCGATGAAGGCCGCGTCGCCCGCCTTGTCGGGGTGGTTCTCTTTAAGATGAGACAACAGGTAAAGCCCGTAATAGGATAATTCCGTAGGCTTTTCTTTCTTATTCATAATTCTATGGATTTAGTGGATTTATTGCTAATTTTGTATTAAACTTAAAAATAACAGTATGCTTGTTGGAGACAATATTATCGTAAAAGAAGTTCATGGTTTAGAACCGAGTGATATGCAACGCATAAGAGATTTTTTACAAGGAGCGGTTTACTGCTGGTGTAAAAATCGCAAAGGAGAATGGTTTACCGCAAGAGATTTTCTCGGAGGAGACAACTTCTATTGGGAACATTATCCGTTAGGCGTATTGTATTTTCGTTATATAGATGCAGGTCAATCCGAAGAGTACGCTTTTGAACAAGCAGCTAAAGATGCTGGACGTATATTGAAAAGTGTATTAGCGGATGATGACCGAACATTTGAAACGGAAGGTGGATACGCGCGTCGTTATCGCTGGGTAGAATAATAAGCACAGAAAAAGGCACTCGACGTCCCCGCCGAGTGCCACCCACTAAATCCACAGAAAATAAATCGGCATCAACCGTCTGAACGGAAGAACAATTTAAGTCTGTGAATTTAGGGGTAAAGATACTCATTATTTCTTTCGTTTTGTATATTTTTTCACTTTATCCATTTCAGAAAACTCAAAAACGGTATTAAATTCACTGTCAAAAGCTACAATAGCAGAGAATTTCTTGCCTTGTTTGCTGTTGAAGCCTTTGATCACTCCGGTGCGGCCTCTGGCCAACAGCTCTTTGATTTCCTCGTCGGAGAGCGTCTTTCCGGCCTTCACACGAAACACGGGAAGGCCGCACGCGGGGTTGTCGCAACGCACGATCTTGCCAAAAAACTGCATCCGTCCAGTCTTGCATTTGGGGCAGAGGCATTCCGAAACCGACGACGCAAACAACTTGTCGCAGGTCAGCAGTTCGGTTGTGATTTCGGCGGTGTACGCCTCAATTTCCTTTCGGAATGTTGTATTGCGCAGTTCGCCACGTTCGATTTTGGCGAGCACGGCTTCCCATTCGCCCGTCATTCGCACGTCGGCGATACGCATCGTCTTGACCACTGAATAAAGAGCCAGTCCCTTTTCCGTCGGCACGAGCGATTTTTTCTGACGCACCATATACTCCCGTGAAAAGAGCGTTTCAATGATAGCGGTACGGGTGGCCGGAGTGCCGATACCGCACTCCTTGAGCGATTGCCGCAACTCCTCGTTTTCGACTTCTTTGCCACACGTTTCCATCGCTGCCAATAGTGTCGCTTCGGTATGCAGCGGTTTCGGCTTGGTCTTGCCTTCGGTCATTGAGCAGGCCGCGAAGGACAGTTTCATGCCTTCCGTCCATTCAGGCAGCACGATGTCCTCCATCTCCTCGTTATACACGCTGCGCCATCCCGCTTGACGGACAATCATACCTTTTACGGTATATTCCGTACCTTCGCACTCCGCCACGATGGTCGTAACGTCCTTGATGCACTTCTCCGAAAATGCTTCCAACATACGACCGACAATCATGTCGTAGAGGGTCTGCTCATCGGGCAACAGGTTTTTAGGCTTCATGCCCGTAATGAGCAGTGCATGGTGGTCTGTTACTTTCGCCGCGTCCACGCTCCGGCGCGTAGGCTCTCCCACAAGAGCGAGGCGCTCACCCCACGTCGGGTTGCCTTTGAGCGTGAGCAGCAAGGCCGGAATCCTATCGAAGACATCTTCGGGAATGTAACGGCTGCCCGTGCGGGGGTAAGTGATCAGCTTCGCCTCGTAGAGCTTCTGGGCAATGGAGAGCGTCTTTTCCGCCGTGAAGCCGTGCTTGGCGTTCGCTTCCTTTTGCAGCGTTGTCAGGTCATACAGCAAGGGCGTTTCCTGCACGGTTTCCTTACGCTCAACCTTTGTAATTTGTGCCGTACCCTCTCCTTTGAGAGCCTCGTAAGCCTCCGTCGCTGGTTGCTTCTCTTTCCATTTCTCGCGGGAGAAGAATTTAACAACCTCGCCGTATCCCCCTCCGGCGATCGAGAAATGCGTCTGCCAGAGGGTTTCGGGCGTGAAATGCCTGTTTCCCCAGAAACGTTCGCAGACCATCGCCAGTGTAGGGGTCTGTACCCGTCCGAGCGAATACGTGCCGCGTCCGGCAGCTACCGTGATGGCTTGCGTAGCGTTGATGCCAACCAACCAGTCGGCTTCGCTGCGGGCTTTGGCCGCATAATAGAGGTTGTCGTATTTGTTGCCGCATTCGAGCCTTTCCAGCCCCTCACGGATGGCGGCGTCCGTCAGCGAGTTGATCCAGAGGCGGTCGAAAGGTGTGGCGCAACCGATGTACTCGTACAAATAGCGGAAGATCAGCTCGCCCTCACGTCCCGCATCCGTCGCCACGATGATACGCTCGCTCTCACGGAACAGGCGGGCGATAATCTTGATTTGCGCCTCCACGTCGCTGTCGGGCTTGTAACCTTTCTCGCTCTTGACCTGTCGGGGAACAAGTTTGAATACCGGAGGAATAATAGGGAGATTGTCAGGGTGAAAACCCTTGATTCCGTATCCGTCCGGCAGGGCGGGTTGCACAAGATGGCCGAATGCCCATGTTACGTTATAACCGTTTCCGGTCAGATAGCCGACCTCCCGTTTGGTGGCTTTCACGATGCGGGCGATTTCCCGCGCCACGCTTGGCTTTTCTGCAATAATTGTTTTCATGTTCGATTTATTTTACTGTGGATTTAGTGGGTGGGGCTTGATGCCCCGGTTGATTCATTCGTTTGTCTTATTCGTCGCGTTCTCCTGTCTGTGCAGGCGGCGCAGAATTTTACGGTCATAGTAGAGGTGATACCCGTCGGCGGTATAATACCGCGCATTTTCTTCTTCTATGGATTGCCAATCGGCTTGTCGCAGGAGGTAACCGCCAGCACCGCATACAAGGCAGAAGAACAGAAGGATGATAAAGGCTGTCATAGTTACATCTTCATTCTGGGTTTATTGGCGTTCTGCTGCCTGCGTTGCTGCTCCTCGTTAGCGGGTGCGGTCTGTCCCCGCTGCAATGGCTCACCAACGTGTTTGGTCGCCTCGTATGTCTTGCCCTCCGAATTGACTGCTACCTGAGTACGAGAGGCGTTGTCGGGTTTGATTTCATAGATTTGCGATTCATCCGGTCGTTTACGGGAGAAATCCTACTTGCCTCGTTTGTGATTTGGCCGTACATAGGCATTGAAAGGTTGTCCCTTTTTGTCAATAAGTCCTTCAAAATAGACCCAGTTGTTTTGTTCCCAGCCTTTCTTGATTTCGTCGGTAATCGGTTTTTGGAGCAGGGTGTTTCCGATACGCAACTTGCGTGGTTTTTCCTGTTTTTCGCCGCCCGCCACTTGCGTCTGTTCCTGACGTTGCTCTTGTTTGCGGCTGCCGAAATGAAAATCCAGTCCTCGCTTGTCGGCGTTAATTTGGATTGTAGCATTAAACACCTGCCGTTCTTTTTCGATGTCATGCCTTCCACATACACGCCCTCACCTCTGAACAATGCTGCCCGCTGATCATCGTCCATAGCAACGCCCAGCACTTCATGAGGTATTTTGATGTCCCTGACCGGAACGGATACCGTTTCATTCGTAATACGGTCAATACTGACGAATGAGGGGAGCAACTCGCCTGTCGTCGGATCGACAACCTCTACTATACGTCCAAGATTGCCGGTCTTTTTCAGGTTTTCTTGATCCTCCGGCGTAAATTTGACGTTCAGGTACTCATCGTAGTTCGGCGCACGTCGTATCGGATGTGGCACGAGCGACACCGTACCGTCGGAATTTTCCCGAAGCGACAGTCGTGCCTGCATCGGGACACGGATACCCCCGATTTCTGGATTGCAGTCGATTAGACGCGACTTGCCGTAGTTACGCATACGTTCCAGATCACCAGATGCTTCCAACGCTGCAAGGTCGATACCCCAACGCTCGGCAATCTCTGTACGGTCAAGGCGACTGTCGTCGATAGGCTTGTAGCCCCATTCGTCGGGAATCTGTTGTTCCGCTTCGGCGGACTGGCTTTCGGTCTCGTCTTCCTGACGGCCGCTAACACCATCGGGCGTTTCCGATACAATACCCTGATCCGTGTCCTGTTGTGCTTCCTGTCGCATTTGCTCGGCCTGCTGCCCATACTTGGCCGTATCGACACGGTGCGCCGCAAGAACTTCACGATACTCGTCCGGCTTCTTTAACATCTCTCTCATAACCGTAAGTACATTTTCAATCCCCTCCGCCGTTACACGGTAGAAAGCAAACCGCTTGGGGTTCGTACATTGCCTGTAAAAATTGGCGAAGAAGTTATCCAATACGTCGCCGTGACGGTCGAAGCGCAGAAAGTCCTGCGCGTGTTCTGCTTTGGCGGGTTTCATGTTCGGCGTACCGTCACGCTTCAATCCCGCGACAACGCCGATTTCACCTGTCTGCTCGTCTCTGACGACCAGAACGTCCTGTTCTTTTTTCTTTTGTTCCATAATTGTTTGATATTTAATTGCACCTGAATGGTTGTGCCGCGAATTTAACGGTACGAAATGCGGCAGCAATGGCTCACGTCGCAGGTGGCAGCTTGTGGCGTCCGTTTGGCAGCCTTTGGCGTTCAACCTTCTTCCTTTTCCACCTTACGGCAATCCCTGAACTCATCAAAATGATTTTTCAGGAACTCCTGCACGTCCGATTCCTTGTAATAGATTTTATGCCATAACATCTGATAGCGCAACGTGCCAGAGCTGCGGTAGCGTTGTAACGAGCGTTTGCTTGCCTGCAAAAGCTGGCACAAATCCTGATTGTCCAGCAGGCGTTCGCCATCCAGATATTTCACTTCCTTGATCTCCTTGCCCGCGAGCTTGGCAAGCATCTGCTCGTGGCGGTCGAAACGTTCCATGATTTTCGACATCCACAGCTCGAATATGTCAGTATCGAGTATCATAAGCCGTATCGTTTGTGAGTGAGGTAATAATTTTTCCGAAACTCTTCGAGCGTCTGTGGATTGCAGGTTACAATCCGTTTGGCGATACATTGTTCTATATCCGAAAGGCGGTACAAACATTTGCTTCGCAACATGGTATAAGGAATGACACGCTCTTTGCGCATTCGTTGGAGCGTTCGTGTACTGATTTTGAGCAGGTCGGCAAGCTCATCGCTCGTAAGCCAGATTTCCGGCTCTTGGACTGGATTTTTCTCTTTCTTGAAAACATAATCGGCGATGCGCTCGATTTTGTCGTTCAAATCCTGATACACCTTGTGGTCGAATGTTATAATTTCCATCTTTTGCTACATTTTTCGTTCTTATGCCGCAAAGGTGTATTTTTACAGAACGGTGCTTTCCATAGTCGCTACCGACTATGGAAAGATTTTCAGTAGAAACGGAGGATAAGGGCAAAAAAATAGCGGAAGAAAAGCAAATTTTCTTCCGCTGTCTATCAATTCAATTGCTTACTCGGTCTGACGTTATTTGCAGGATAAGCGGTACTGGCGATTTGACTTTCATCGACTGAACGACTTTTTTTCGGAGCCATTTTCGGAATATCATGCACGAGTAACTTTTCAGCGAGAAACATAAGGCAACGAGCATATCGAGGTTATAATACTCCGTAATGCAAAGTCTGCCATCGGGAAGTGTTCTCGACTGTTCCCTCCGTACCTCATTGTCGAGAAATTCTTCAGAGGCAAGGATTTTTCGGATTTCACGCTGGACGCTTGCCGCCAATACGCCGAACGCGAGTGCTATTTCTTCAACGGTCATCCAGACAGTTCCATCATCCGACAAAGTGAGCGACACACGAATTTCATCCGTATGCGATGCTTAAATCTTCAAGGTTCCTCTATTCATTGTTTCAGGCTTTTAATGCAATATTCTCTATTTCATCCAATTTTCCGGAAAGTGCCTGCATATCGCGGCTTATCTTGTCGCTGGTAATACGGGCATAAATTTGAGTGGTCTGAATATTCGTATGCCCCAACATTTTACTAACAGTTTCGATAGGTACGCCTTTGGCGAGTGTCATGGTCGTGGCGAACGTATGGCGGGCAAGATGAAATGTGATGTTCTTGCTGATACCGTACAAATCACCTATTTCTTTCAGATATGAGTTGAGTTTTTGATTGCTTATCACAGGTAATAAAAGACCGTTCGGAAGTTTGTCTTCATATTTTTTTAGAATGGCCTGCGGCACTTTCAGCAGAGGTACATTTACCGCTGTGTCCGTTTTTTGGCGAGCGGTCATGATCCACGGCTTTCCGTCGAACGAGGTGCGAATGTTGTCTTTCGTAAGATTGCGCACGTCGATATAGGCCAATCCCGTAAAGCACGCGAAGATGAACACGTCGCGCACCTGTTCCAGTCGCTTGCAAGTAAATTTCTTTTTCAGGATTTTATGCAGCTCCTGTTCCGTCAGGTAGCCTCTGTCCACCCGCTTCAGCCGAATTTTGTAATTGACAAACGGATCAGCGAAAATCCAGCCGTTATTTTTCGCTACGATGACAATCATGCGGAATGTCTGCATGAACTTGGCTGTCGTATTTTCATTGCAGCCACACTCTGTGCGCAGATAGGTTTCAAAATCCGTGATGAACACGTGGGTAATTTCTTTCAGGGCGATGTCCTTGATCCGATACTTGGATTGCATGAATGCTTCAAGGCGCCGCATACAACGGTCGTATTTGGCGTAAGTCGCTGCACTCTTACTGATACCTACCAATTTTTTCACGTCTTCATTGTGCGAACGGAACAATTCCAATAAAGTTTGCTGCCGCGACGTAATCCCCAAAAAAGCGTTGCGAACCTTTTCCGCCGTTACATATACCTCATGCATCTCGATGTCGTGATAGTGGTTTTTTAAGGTCGTCCGCACATCTTCCAGCAGTGAATTGAGCTGGCGTGCTTTCAGGGAATTGCCTTGCATTTTCTGGGAATTTACGTCCCATAAATCGGGTTCCACGTCCAACTTGGAACTGAATTGCGCAATTTCTCCGTTTACGGTCAGTCGAATCATAATACCCGCCTTGCCGTCCTTGTTCACTTGATTCTTCCGAATGTAGAAAAGAATCCTGAATGTACTTTTGCTCATAATACCTCCTTCTTATGTTCCTTTTACTTTTGCGCAAAGGAACGGTTAATAATTGTGTTATGAGCAGACACTTTGATGACAATAAGCGACAAATCAACGACTTGCATCGAAAATCGTTACTAAAATTATCTTCTCGTTTTCAGTAACGATTTAGTAACGGTACTCTGTCCAAACGGGGCTTTTTCGTGTCTTTCGGGTGTCCGAGAAGATAAATAAAAAATCCCGTAAAACCTTGATTTTACGGGATTTGTCATACTTTGACCCCTTTTTGTCTTCGGGGTTTTGCGGAGAGAACGAGATTCGAACTCGTGGTACGGGTTGCCCCGTACGTCGGTTTAGCAAACCGGTGGTTTCAGCCACTCACCCATCTCTCCGGGCACCGTTTTCGGTCTGTTTCTTCCGAAAGGGTGTGCAAATATAGAATCTTTTTGTCGAACTGCAAAGAATTACGGATAAAATTTCTGTTTTTCATACCCTGCCTGCGGCCGCGGAATCAGATTTGCAGTCCGGGATTTCCGTTTTGTTTGGAGATTTTGTATCTTTGTACGATATTTGGCTTGCTATGGCAGAGAACGAACGCGATATCCTGGAGGACATCCGGGATCAGGAATACAAATACGGCTTTACGTCCGACATCGAAACCGAGCTGCTCGGCAAGGGGCTCTCGGAGGAGGTCGTGCGCGAGATTTCGGCCCGGAAGGGCGAGCCGGAGTGGATGACCGAGCGGCGCGTGGCGGCCTACCGCCACTGGCTGACGCTCGAGCCGCCTGCGTGGGCCCACCTGCACATCCCCGAAATCGATTTTCAGGACATCATCTATTATGCGGCACCCAAGGCGAAGAAACCCCTCGGCTCGATGGACGAAGTCGATCCCGAGCTCAAGCGCACGTTCGACAAACTGGGCATTCCGCTCGAGGAGCAGATGGCGCTGGCAGGCGTTGCCGTCGATGCCGTGATGGACTCCGTCTCGGTGAAGACCACCTTCCGCGAGACGCTGGCCGAGAAGGGCATCATCTTCTGCTCGATCTCGGAGGCACTGCGCGACCATCCCGATCTGGTCCGCAAGTACCTCGGGAGCGTCGTTCCCCATACCGACAACTTCTATGCGGCGCTCAATGCCGCGGTCTTCTCCGACGGGTCGTTCTGCTACATCCCGAAGGGAGTACGCTGCCCGATGGAGCTGTCGACCTATTTCCGCATCAATGCCGCGGGCACGGGACAGTTCGAGCGCACGCTCATCGTGGCCGACGAAGGGGCCTACGTGAGCTACCTCGAAGGGTGTACGGCCCCGATGCGCGACGAGAACCAGCTGCACGCCGCCGTGGTGGAGATCGTCGTCGAGCGCGACGCCGAGGTCAAGTACTCGACCGTGCAGAACTGGTACCCGGGCGACCGCGAGGGGCGGGGAGGCATCTATAACTTCGTGACCAAGCGGGGCATCTGCCGCGAGAACGCCCGACTGTCGTGGACGCAGGTCGAGACCGGTTCGGCCATCACGTGGAAATACCCGAGCTGCATCCTCGCGGGCGACAACTCCGTGGGCGAGTTCTACTCGGTGGCCATGACCAACAACTTCCAGCAGGCCGACACGGGCACGAAGATGATCCACATCGGCCGCAACACGCGCAGCCGGATCGTCTCGAAGGGCATTTCGGCCGGGCGCAGCGAGAACTCCTACCGCGGTCTGGTCCGCGTGGCGAAAGGGGCCGAGCATGCGCGCAACTACTCGCAGTGCGACTCGCTGCTGATCGGCGACCGCTGCGGGGCCCACACCTTCCCGGTGATCGACAGCCGCAACCCGACGGCGGTCGTCGAGCATGAGGCCACCACCTCGAAAATCTCCGACGACCAGCTCTTCTACTGCAACCAGCGGGGGCTTTCGACCGAGGACGCCGTCGGCCTGATCGTAAACGGTTATGCGCGCGAGGTGCTCTCGAAGCTGCCCATGGAGTTTGCCGTCGAGGCTCAGAAGCTGCTGGCTCTGCAGTTGGAGGGGAGCGTCGGCTGATGCCGCTTCCGCTGCAGCGCGAAAGAATGAGTGAAAAAGAGAAAAAACAATACGTTATGCTGAAAATAAGCAATCTGCACGCTACGGTCGATGGCAAGGAGATCCTCCGGGGCATCGATCTCGAGGTGAAGGCCGGCGAGGTGCACGCCATCATGGGCCCGAACGGTTCGGGCAAATCGACCCTGGCGTCGGTCCTGGCCGGCAACGAGAAATTTACCGTCACCGAGGGCTCGGTCGAGTTCCTGGGCCGCGACCTGCTGTCGCTGCCGATCGAGGACCGTGCCCGGATGGGCCTTTTCCTCGGGTTCCAGTACCCGGTCGAGATTCCCGGGGTCACGATGGCCAACTTCATGAAGCTGGCTGTCAATGAACAGCGCCGCTTCCGCGGCGAGGAGCCGCTCTCGGCCGCCGAGTTCCTGCACCTGATGCGCGAGAAGAGCGCCGTCGTGGAGCTCTCCTCGAAACTCACGTCGCGTGCCGTGAACGAGGGTTTCTCGGGCGGTGAGAAGAAGAAGAACGAGATCTTCCAGATGGCGATGCTCGATCCCAAACTGGCCATCCTCGACGAGACCGACTCGGGCCTCGACATCGATGCGCTCCGGATCGTGGCCACGGGCGTCACGAAACTCCATACGCCGCAGAACGCCACGGTGGTCATTACGCACTACCAGCGTCTGCTGGATTACATCGTACCCGACGTGGTGCACGTGCTCTACAAGGGCCGGATCATCTACACGGGCGACAAGACGCTGGCGCTCAAGCTCGAGAAGGAGGGCTACGACTGGCTCATCAACGAATACGGGGCATGATGGACCGCGTGGGTGAAATCATCCGCACCTGCCGGCCGGCAGGCGGGGATGCGCTCCGGATCGCGGAGCGGTCGCAGACGCCCTACGCGGCGGTCGATCCGCAGAACCTTCGGGTCGAGGTGGCCCCCGGGGCCGAGGGGCACCTGATCGTGGTGCACCGCGCTCCCGATCTGTCGCATATCGAGTTCTCGCTGGGTGAGGATGCCCGGCTGGAACTGACCGAGCTGTTCCTGGGCGAGGCTTTTGCCGAGGTCGAGGTACACCAGGGCGGCCGCAGCGAGTGCCGCATGACGACCGTGCAGCTGTCGAGCGCCAACGCCTCGTACCGCATCGAGCTCGAAGGCCGCGGGGCCTCGAGCGAGGTGGGCGCCGCCTTCCTGGCCGGGGGCTCCGAGCACTGCGTGCTGAAACTGCATACGGCGCACCGGGTCTCCGACTGCCGCAGCAGCTCCTCGGTCAAGGGGGTTGCCGGGGGCGAGGCCGTGGGGGAGTTCGGCGGACTGGTCTACGTGGCACCCGACGCGCAGCGCACCGATGCCCGCCAGCAGAGCCGCAACATGCTCCTGAGCCGCACGGCGCGCATCACGACGCAGCCCCAGCTGGAGATCTATGCCGACGACGTGAAGTGCTCGCACGGCGCCACGGTCGGGCAGATGGACGCCGAGGCGATCTACTACATGCGCCAGCGCGGACTGAGCGAAGCCGCGGCCCGGCGGCTGCAGATCGAGGGCTTTGTCGGCGACATCGTGCGCCGCAGCAGTTTCGAGCCGCTGCACGAGGCGGTCATGGAGCTGGTCAGCGAAAAAATGGAAAAACTCTGATCCGATGTTCGACGTCGAAAAGATACGCGGGGAGTTTCCGATCCTCTCCCGCACGGTTTACGGGAAGCCGCTGGTCTACCTCGACAGCGGGGCCACGGCGCAGAAACCCCGTTCGGTGATCGACAAGGTCGATATGCTCCACCGCGAGCTGAACGCCAACATCCACCGCGGGGTCCATCTGCTCTCGGAGGAGGCTACCGAGCAGTACGAGTCGGCCCGCGCCGCGATCGCCGGTTTCATCGGTGCAGCCGAAAAGGAGGAGGTCGTCTTCACGGCCGGAGCCACGGCGTCGCTCAATACGGTGGCCTACGCCTGGGGCGAACGTTTCGTGCATGCGGGCGACAACATCGTCGTCAGCGAGATGGAGCACCACTCGAACATCGTTCCGTGGCAGCTGCTGGCCGAGCGCAAGGGGGCTGAAATCCGGGTCCTTCCGTTCGATGATGCGGGCGCGCTCCGTACGGAGCAGCTGTCCTCGCTGCTCGACGACCGCACGCGCGTGGTGGCCGTCACGCAGGCCTCCAATACGCTCGGCACGAGGCCCGACCTGCGCCCGATCATCGAGGCGGCCCATCGGGCCGGTGCGATCGTGGTGGTGGACGGCTGCCAGGGCGTCGTGCACGGCGGAGTCGATGTCCGTGCCCTGGACTGCGACTTCTATGCCTTCTCGGGCCACAAGCTCTACGGCCCGACGGGCATCGGCGTACTCTACGGCAAACGCCGCCTGCTCGAGGAGATGCCCCCGTTCCTCGGGGGCGGCGACATGGTCGATCGGGTGACCTTCGCCCGGACGACCTATGCACCCGTTCCGCTCAAGTTCGAGGCCGGTACGGCCAACTTCATCGGGGCCATTGCGCTGGGCGAGGCCGTGCGGTTCCTGCAGGGGTTCGATCCCGCGGAGATCGAGGCCCACGAAACGGCCCTGCTGCATCGCGCCGCGGAGCGCCTTGCGGCCATCGACGGGGTGACGATCTACGGCACGACCCCCGACAAGTGCGCCATCGTGTCGTTCAACGTCGAGGGGGTGCACCATTATGACCTGGGCATGATCCTCGACAAGCTGGGCATAGCCGTCCGCACGGGACAGCATTGCGCCGAACCGGTGATGGACCACTACGGAGTCACCGGCATGTGCCGCGCCTCGTTCGGGCTCTACAACACCCTTTCCGAGGTCGATGTGCTGGCCGACGGCGTTGCCCGCGCCGTCCGCATGCTCCGCTGAGGGGAGCCTCGCGTGTGGCGGGGCAAATGAAGAGACTGTTGCAAATTATACGCTATACCGATGTTTATCGTACTCGAAGGTTTGGACGGTGCGGGCAAATCGACCCAGATCCGTCTTTTGCGCCGCCTGCTGGCCGAGCGGGGCGTGGAGAGCGAATATGTCCATTTCCCGCGCTTCGACGCTCCGGTCTACGGCGAACTGATCGCCCGCTTCCTGCGGGGCGAGTTCGGCGGGGGTGGGGCAGGTCGATCCCTATCTTGTGGCGCTGCTGTTTGCCGGTGACCGGGCCGACTTCGCGCCGCAGATCCGGCAGTGGCTGGCCGGGGGACGGGCCGTCGTACTGGACCGTTACGTCTATTCGAATGTCGGCTACCAGTGTGCGAAACTGCCCGCCGGGGAGCAGCGCGACCGGCTGATGCGGTGGATCCTCGACCTGGAGTTCGTCCACAACGGCCTGCCGCGTCCCGACCTGTCGCTCTTCCTCGACGTACCTTTCTCGTTCACCGAGCGCAAGCTTGCGGAGACGCGCGAGGGCGACGACCGCGACTACCTCCGGGGCGGCCGCGACATCCACGAGGATGCCCTCGACCTCCAGCGCCGCGTGCGCGAGGTCTACCTGGCCGCCGCCGCGGCCGATCCGCAGCTGCAGGTCATCGACTGCAGCGATGCCTCGGGGGTGATGGATACGCCCGAGGGAATCTTTTCGAAAATCCGCGAGGCGCTCGCACCGATACTTTCCCGGAAATGAAACCTTCGATCCGTCAGAAACGCAGCTTCAAGCTGCTGTCGCACGCCTGCCGGCTGATCCTGGCCTGCACGTTCATCCTCTCGGGCTTCACGAAGGTGATCGACCCGTGGGGCACGGCCCTGAAGGTCAATGAATACCTCTCGATCTACGGCATGGAGGTCCTCGAACCGGCGTCGATGACCTTCTCGATCTGGCTGTGCGGCGCCGAGCTGATGATGGGCTGCATGCTGCTTTTCAAGGTCCGCATCCGGCTCATCTCGATCTTCGCGCTGGCCTCGATGATCTTCTTCACGCTGCTTACGCTGCTCAGCGCCACACTGCTCCCGGTCGAGGACTGCGGCTGCTTCGGCGAGGCGCTCAAGCTCACGCCGTGGGAGACCTTCTTCAAGAACCTCGTGCTGCTGCCCATGGCCTTCGTGGTGTGGTGGCGCTACCGCCCCGACCGCATCTTTGCCTTCAAACCGCTGGAGATCGCCCTCACCTGCGTCTTCTTCAGCCTCTCGATGTACCTGGGCTACTACTGTTACATCCACCTGCCGCTGATCGACTTCCTGCCCTACAAGGTCGGTGTGAACATCCGCGAGGCGATGCAGGCCCCGTCGGTGGCCCCGGGCGAGTCGGAGACGGTGCTCATCTACCGCAACCTGAAGACGGGCGAGGAGCGCGAATTCTCGCTCGACGACCCCGAGTGGCAGGATGCCGACACGTGGGAGTGGGTCGATACGCGGACGACGAGCGATGTCCCGGCCATCCGGCCGCTGATCAGCGAATTTGCCCTGCGCGATGCCGAAGGCGATGCCACCGGGGAGGTGCTCTCGACTCCGGGCCGTCTCTACATGCTCTGCGTGACCTCGTTCGACCGCCTCTCGCCGCGGTGCGCGCGGCGTATGGCGCGGCTCGTGGAGCACGCCGCGGCGGAGGGGGCGCGGGTGGTCTGCCTGACGCCCGATCCGCTCTACGATGTCTGCTGGCACGACTTCGGCTCGGGGGAGGTGCGCTGCTACAACATCGACGCCACGACGATGAAGACGATGTTGCGGGCGCGCAACGGAGTGGTCGTCCTCGACGACGGAACGATCACCGACAAGCGCAACTGCCGCGACATCCGTCCCTGACCCGTGCAGCGGAAGATCATACACATCGACATGGACGCCTTCTATGCGTCGGTCGAGCAGCGCGACAACCCCTCCTACCGGGGGCGTCCCCTGGCCGTGGGCTACGACGGACCGCGGGGTGTCGTCGCGACGGCCAGCTACGAAGCCCGCCCCTACGGTGTACACTCGGCCATCTCCTCGGTGCTGGCCCGGCGGCTGTGCCCCGGGCTGATCTTCGTCCCGGCACGTTTCGAGGTCTACAAGGCCGTTTCGCAGCAGATCCGCGCCATCTTCCACGACTATACCGACCGGGTCGAGCCGCTTTCGCTCGACGAGGCCTTCCTCGACGTCTCCGAACTGCCGTCGGCGACGCTTGTCGCCCGGGAGATCAAGGCCCGTATCCTCCGGGAGACGGGACTCACGGCCTCGGCCGGGGTCTCCGTGAACAAGATGCTGGCCAAGATCGCCTCCGACTACCGCAAACCCGACGGACTCTTCACCATCTCGCCTCCGGAGGTCGAGGCATTCGTTGCGGCACTCCCCGTCGAGCGCTTCTTCGGCATCGGGGCCGTCACGGCCGAGCGGATGCACCGGCTGGGGATCCGCACCGGCGCCGACCTGCGGGCCTGGGACGAGGCGGCTCTGGTGCACCATTTCGGCAAGGCCGGACGTCTCTATTACGGCTATGCCCGCGGGATCGACGACCGCGAGGTGCAGCCCCACCGGATCCGCAAGTCGCTGGGGGCCGAGACAACCTTCGCCGAGGATACCGACGACCGCGAGCTGCTGGGGCTCGAACTCTCGGCCGTCCGCGAGGAGGTGTGGGGGCGTCTGCTGCGCCACGAGTTCAAGGGCAAGACCGTGGTGCTGAAGCTCAAGTTCGACGACTTCCGCCAGATCACGCGCTCGAAGACCCTCTTTTCGGCCGTGGATTCGCCCGAGACCCTGCGCCGTGTCTCCGACGCGCTGCTGGCCGGGGTCGATTTCCACGGGCGCAAGATCCGCCTGATCGGGCTTGCGGTCGGCAATTCGCCCGAAGCCGGAGGGGAGTGTCTCCAGCTGCGCTTCGATTTCGACGCCTCCGACGACGGCGGGCCGGGCGTTCGTTGATGCCGTGCGGCAGTCGGTTGAAAAAATTTGGCTTTGCACGGCGGAAATATTATCTTTGCGACAATTCATATTTCGTCCATTATGCGAAACTTCCGGATTATCCTGTTTACGCTGCTGTCCGTCTGCTCGCTGACGGTGCGCGGCGCATCCGACCTGAATAGCGTGCTCGAGCGCGGCCGCGACCTCTTCGGGTACGGCCGCTGGAGCGACGCCCGGCATGAGTTCCTGCGGGCCCGCGCCCTGCTCGATCCCGCCGACCGCGCTGCCCGCGAGGAGATCGACTACTACCTGGCCGCCTGCGCCGTGGAGCTGGGCAGCGACGATGCCGAGGGGGCGCTCCGCGATTTCGAACGGCGCCATCCCGGTTCGGTCTATGCCAACGACGTGCGCTTCTCGCTGGGCTCCTACTATTGTGCCGTGGGGAACATGCCCCTGGCACGCGAGGCTTTCGAACGCACCGAGTACAAGGCGCTGAGTGCGCCGCGCCGCGAGCAGTACGACATCCGCATGGGTTATGTCGAGTTTACCCAGGGAGACTACGCTGCAGCCTACGACCGCTTCTCGCGGATCGGCAGCCGCAGCGAATATGCCGACCATGCGCTCTACTACCGCTCCTATATCGACTATGCCGAGGGGCGTTACGACCGGGCCAAGCAGGGTTTCACGCAGCTGACGCGCAGCGACGCCTACCGGGATCTGGTACCCTTCTACCTGCTGCAGATCGAGTTCCGCAACGGCAACTACCGCTATGTCGTCGATCACGGCGAGGAGCTGGTGCGCAAGGCCGTTCCCGAGCGGCAGGCCGAACTCGAGCGGGTGATCGCCGAGTCGTGGTTCCGGCTCGACGACTACAATGCCGCCATCGAGCACATGGAGCGCTACACCGCTGCGGGCGGCGAGATGGACCGGGATGCCTCCTACCTGAAGGGGTTCGCGCTCTACCGCACGGCCCGCTACGACGAGGCCGCCGAGTGGCTCCGCAAGGCGTGCGGCGCCGAGGATGCCCTGACGCAGAACGCCTCCTACCACCTGGCCGACTGCTACCTGCGCGCGGGTGACAAGCAGGCGGCGATGCAGGCCTTCGCCATGGCCTCCGACGAGTCGCTCGACGCCTCGATCGCCGAGGATGCGCTCTTCAACTACGCCAAACTGCAGTACGAACTGGGCGGCGGCGCCTTCAACGGTGCGATCAACATGCTGACCCGCTACATCGAGCGTTACCCCTCCTCGCCGCGGGTGGGAGGCCCGCACGCTGCTGATCGCCGCCTACTACAACTCGCGCGACTACGATGCCGCCTACCGTGCCATCCGCTCCATGCCCACCGACGACGCCGATATCCGCGCCGCGCTGCAGAAGATCACCTATTTCCGGGGCCTTGAGGCCTATGCCGCGGGCGACCTGGCTGCCGCACGGCGTTACCTCGAGGAGTCCGCTGCGGTGAACGTAAGCCCCAAGTATTCGGCCCTCAACTCTTTCTGGCAGGGCGAGATCGCCTTCGCCGAGGGGGATTATCCGGTTGCCGCCGCGAAATACAACGCCTACCTGCGCCGTGCCCCGCGCGATGCGCGCGAGTATGCGATGGCCTGGTACAACCTGGGCTATTGCGCCTTCGACAAGGAGGAGATGGCCCAGGCCCGCAGCTCCTTCGACAAGTTCCTGCAGGTCTATACCCCGCGTGACCGTTACCGGGCCGACGCCTGGAACCGTCTGGGCGACGTGGACTATGCCGAACGCCGCTTCGACGATGCCGTCGCCTCCTACGACCGGGCCATTGCGCTGGCGACGCCCGAACGCCACTATGCCCGCTACAAGCGGGCCGTGACGCTCGGCATCCTGGGCCGTACCGGCGAGAAGCAGGAGGCCCTGCGGCGGATCATCGCCGACGGCGAGGGCGACTACGTGAGCGAAGCCTCCTACGAACTGGGGCGCAGTTTCATCGCGCAGGAGCAGTATGCCGAGGGTGCCGCGCAGCTCGAACGCTTCGTGGCCGATTTCCCCGCCTCGCCCCGCCGTGCGCAGGCCCTCTCGGATCTGGGCCTGGCCTATCTCAATCTGGGTGACCGCCAGAAGTCGCTGCATTACTACGACATGGTCGTCGATGCCTCGCCCCGTTCTTCGGAGGCTAAGGAGGCGATGCAGGGCATCCGCGAGATCTACGTGTCGCAGGGCGACGTGGACGGCTACTTCGACTATGCGGCCAAGGCGGGTCTCGAGGGCGATCTCTCGGCCCAGTCGCGCGACTCGCTCTCGTTCGTCGCGGCCCAGAATCTCTACCTCAAGGGCGACCCCGCCGCAGCGGCCCGGTCGCTGCGCAACTATGTTTCGAGCTATCCGAAGGGCTATTACCTGACCGATGCCCTCTATTACCTGAGCGACTGCTGCCTCCGTACGGACGACCGTGCGGGTGCGATCGAGACGCTCACCCGCCTGGCGGAGCAGGGTACGAACCAGTATACCGAGCAGGCGCTCGAGAAACTCTCCGAACTGACCTTCGCCGAGAAACGCTACGACGAGGCGGCTTCGGCCTACCGGCGTCTGTACGACGTGACGACAACCCGCTCGGGCCGCGAGACTGCCATGACGGGCTACGTGCGTGCTACGGTGGCGGGCGGCGACGGCGACCGGATCGCCGCCATGGCGGCCGACGTGTGCGAACACGCCGATGCGGGTGCCACGGCGCTCCGCGAGGCGAAGTATGCCTGGGCCGGCCAGCTGCGCGCATCGGGCGATCGGAGCCAGGCCCTGAAACTCTATAAGGAGCTGGCCTCCGACGTGAAGACCCGCGAGGGCTCCGAGGCGGCCTACTATGTGATCGAGGCGCTCTTCGAGAGCGGCGATCTGGACAAGACCGAGTCGGAGGTCTTTGCCTTCTCCGACCGGGAGCCCAATGCCTACTGGCTGGCCAAGGCCTTCCTGCTGCTGGGCGATGTCTATGTGCGCAAGGGCGATACCTTCCAGGCGCGTGCGACCTACCAGAGCGTCGCCGACGGATACTCCCCGGCCGATGACGGAATTGTGGACGAGGCAAAGGAGCGAATCGCAAAACTGAAGAACTGACGATGAAAAAACTGCTGTTGGCCGCCCTGTTGCTGGCGGCGCTGCCGCGGATGGGCGCGGCCCAGGTCGAGAAGCAGGTCGAAGTGACCAAGGCCTATGTGCCGCGTGTGGGAAGCGCGGCCAAACTGCCCGTCGAGCCGGACATGACCGACACGACGCGCATCCGCCCCGAGATCGACTATACGATTACGCCGCTGTCGCTGCAGACGACGCTCACGACGCGCCCGATCCGGCCGGCGACGGTAACCTACTGGGAGTTCAACCGTCCGCAGCCCTTCTACCTGAAGGCCGGTGCGGGCTATCCGCTCAATTCGGTACTGGACTTCTACGCCTCGACGCAAAACCCCTCGACGGGCTATCTGATCGGTTACGTGAACCACGAGGGGCGGTATGCCGACATCGAGAACGACTTCGGGGGCAAATACAACTCGCTGCGGATGTACAACCGGGCGGGCGTTGCCGCGGGCAAATACCTCGGGCGGCACGTGCTCGAGGGAGAACTCTCCTACGACAACCGGATGTTCCATCGCTACGGGGCCTGGGCCACCCCGGGGCTGGACCTTGGCGAGCGCGATTTCGAGCCGGGACGGATGAACGATTACGGTGATGCGCGCCTGAATGTCCGGATCGGCGATGACTTCCAGAACCTCGAGCGCACGAATTTCGAGGTCGGCGTGGGCGGAAGCCTCTTCTTCGACCACTCCGAGCGGGATTTCGATACGGACTACGGCCAGACCTCGCTGACGGCCTTCGGACGTATCGCCCGGGCTTTCGGCCGCCACATGCTTTCGGCCGGGGTAGGGTATGACTACCTGGCGGGCCGCCGCGATCTGGACGGCAGCAACCAGCAGACGATCCGTGCCGGTCTGCGTTACGGCATCGACGGCGATGTCATCCGCATGGAGATCGGTGCCGACTTCTACCACGACCGCGTCGAGTCGGCGGCCGATCCCGATCCGATCGTGAAGACGGGCAACTATCTGATCCCCTATGCCCATTTCGACATCAACCTCGGGACGCGCCGCCTGAAGCCGTTCATCGAGATCGACGGCGACGTCCGCGACAACAGCTTCCGGTCGCTGGCCGGGGCGAATCCCTTCCTCTCCGAGACTGCGTGGCTCGACCGCAGCTCGGTCGATTACAACGGCCGCTTCGGTGTGGGCGGCACGCTGGGGCGCAACCGCTTCGCCTACCGTCTCTATGCCGGCTTCACGATCCACGACAACCGGGTCTACTGGTTTGCCGAGCGTTACCGGTTCCTCGATGCATCGGCCGGCGAACCGCAGCTTCTGGGTGAACTGATGCCGGGCGTTTTCCGCCCGATGCAGGGACGCCAGACCGTCACGTCGTTCAACGGCGAGGTGGAATACCGTCCGACGAGCGCGCTGAAGTTCGACCTCGGCCTGCACGGCTATATCTACAACGACGAGGAGCGCTGGGCCAATGCCTCGCCGTCGTTCGAAGGGAATGTGGGGGTCACCTACGCCGGCCGCAAGATCGGCTTCGGGGTGGAGGCCGTGATGCAGAGCTGCCGTACGTGGAACGTCCTCGATGTCGAGCGCATTGCCGGCAGTGACGGTTCGGCGGAGATCCGCAATGCCGTCTCGCGGGTCGAGGTTCCGTTCGGCGTCGATCTCCGGGTCCACTTCGACTGGCATGTCTCGAACCGTGTGACCCTCTTTGCCGAGGGCCGCAACCTGATCAACCGCAAGTTGTACGAATACTTGTGGTATCCGGAGCTGGGAGCCCATTTCACGGCGGGTGTCAAGCTCAATTTCTGACGCGGTGTCCGTCCGGCGGAGACCCGAACGGTCCGAAGTATCGCTCTTTCCGGTTCGTTGTCACAACGGACCGGAATTTTTGTTATCTTCCCCCGAACCAAAACCTTCGAAAAGATGAAACACACGATGCCCGAGCTTCCCTATGCGATGGAAGCACTTGCTCCGAAGATGAGCGGGGAGACCCTCGAATACCACTACGGCAAGCACCTCAAGACCTATGTGGACAACCTCAACCGCCTGATTGCCGGTACGCCCTACGAGGAGCTGCCGCTCGACGAGATCGTGCGCACGGCCGACGGTGCGCTCTTCAACAACGCCGCGCAGGCCTGGAACCATGAGTTCTTCTTCCGGATGCTGACTCCCGATCCGTCGCCCATGCCGGCCGGGCTGGCCGAGCGTCTGGCCCGCGACTTCGGCTCGGTCGAGGAGTTCCGCGCGAAATTCACGCAGGCGGCTGTCGGGTTGTTCGGATCGGGTTGGGTATGGCTCGTCGCCGACCGGTCGGGACGCCTCTCGATCCTGGCCCGCTCCAATGCCGGCAACCCGCTGACCGAAGGGCTGCGCCCCGTCCTGACGATCGATGTCTGGGAGCATGCCTACTACATCGACTACCGCAACCGCCGGGCCGATTTCGTCGAGGCCTTCTGGGGGCTTGTCGATTGGCGCAAGGTGGCCGATCTTTGTATTCCGAAGCGGTATGCCTGCACGGCCTGCGACTATGTCTACGATCCCGAAAAGGGTGATCCCGAGACGGGTATTGCCCCCGGCACCCCTTTCGAGGAGATTCCCGACGACTGGACCTGCCCCGTGTGCGGCCTTTACAAGGATGCCTTCCGGTCCGTCGGGGAGTGACCCCGACTCCGCTCCGGAAACGAGACGGCCGGATTCCTGTCGAAGGAATCCGGCCGTTGCCTTGTTGCCTGCTGCGGGATCAGAAGACGAACTTCTCGATCTTCATCTCTCCCAGCTGGTGGATGCGCGGGACGAGCGTGGTGAAGTGTGCCGCCTGCTCGTGTGCGGCGAGCGCCTTGGCGTCGCTCCACGTTTCGCAGATCATCAGGACATCGCGGCGCGTCGAACTCTCGAAGAGGTCGTATGCCACGCAGCCCTCGTCCTTGAGCGATGCGGCCACCAGTTCGCGGGCCGTGTTCACCAACTCCTCGCGGTTGCTTTCCGTCGTGCGGATGAATACATTCAGACGTATCATGGTTTTCTCCTTATTGGTAAAACAAAAAAGGGTGAGCTCCTTATATCGCACCGCTACGACCACATACCCTTGCTCGATTCCTCGCCTGGGGGATTCTGTAGGAGCTGGTCGTATAAGACTCACCCGGGCACAAAAGTAGGAATTTTTTATATCTTTGCAAAAAAAAGTGAGATGCGCAGAAAAAACTTGCTCCGCACGCTTCTCGGAGGCCTCGTTCTGATTCTCGTCGCCGTCGTGGCGCTGTTCGTTGTCGCCTTCAAGGGCAATGCCGTTCCCGAACGCTGCGAACTTTTTGTCGGCTCGCACGCCTTCTATGAGGAGCTGACCGATTCGCTGATGCCCCGCATCAGGCACCGTGCGGCGTTCCGTTGCTATGCCCGCAGGCTCGACCTTGCCGGGAGTTTCAAGCCGGGGCATTACGTGCTCGAGCCGGGCATGAGCGTCATCGAGGTGGTGCGGATGTTCAAGCTGGGGCTGCAGACGCCCGTGCGCATCTCGATCAATAACGTCCGCACGCCCGAGCAGCTTGCCCACAAGCTCGCCCGGCAGCTCGATGCCGATTCGACCTCCATCCTGCGGGTGCTGCAGTCGAAGAAGCTGGCCGAGGAGGTGGGTTTCGACTCGCTGACCCTCTTCTCGATGTTCATCCCCGACACCTATGAGGTCTACTGGACGATCCGTCCCGAGGAGCTGGTCCGCCGCATGAAGCGCGAATACGACCGCTTCTGGACTCCCGAGCGGGATGCCGCCCGGCAGCGCAGCGGCCTTTCGCGGCTTGAGGTGATGACTCTGGCGTCGATCGTCTACGAGGAGACGCGCCAGACGGACGAGATGCCCCGCATCGCCGGGGTCTACATCAACCGCCTGCGCCGGGGCATTCCGCTCCAGGCCGACCCGACGGTGAAATACGCGATGCAGAATTTCGGCCTGCGCCGCATCCTGCACAAACACCTGAAATACCCGTCGCCCTACAACACCTATATCAACCGCGGTTTGCCGCCCTCGCCGATCTGCATGCCGGGCAAGAATGCGATCGATGCGGTGCTGCACTTCGAGGAGCACGACTACCTCTTCTTCTGCGCCCGCCCGACCTTCGACGGCTACCACAATTTCGCCCGGACCCTGCGTGAGCACAACGCCAATGCGCGGGCCTACAGCGCCGAGCTGAACCGGCGGAAAATCAAATAAAATTTCGTAACTTTGCCCTCGTATGATTACGAAAATCTACGAACGGAACCCTTCGGAGCGTGAGTTGCGCCGTGTGGTCGAGGCCCTCGAGCACGACGGGATCATCATCTATCCCACCGACAGCGTCTATGCCTTCGGCTGTTCGCTGCGCTCGCCCCGGGCGATCGAGCGCCTGCGCCGCCTGCGCGACAAGGGTACGGGCAGTTTCGCCGTGGTCTTCTCCGGCCTGGCCCAGGTCGCCGAGTACTGCCGCGTGGACAATGCGGCCTTCCGGGTGCTGAAGCGCAACCTTCCGGGACCCTTCACCTTCGTGCTCCCGGCCTCTTCGCGCGTGCCGGACAAGGCCCTCGAGCGGCGCCAGACAATCGGAGTCCGCATTCCGGCCAATCCCGTTGCCCGGGCGATCGTCGAGACACTGGGATGCCCGCTCGTCACCACGTCGGTCCGCGACGAGGATGATGTGGTGGAGTATACGACCGATCCCGAACTGATCCACGAACGCTATGGCCGCGAGGTGGCGCTGGTCATCGACGGCGGCACGGGCGACAACGTCCCCACAACGGTCGTGGACCTCACAAACGGCGAGCCCGAGATCCTTCGCGAGGGCAAGGGTGAACTGCAATGACGTAAAGACAAAACACAGGATAAGGAAATGACAAAAACGAATTTCTGGAACGATGCGGCGAAATACGGCGCCTTCATGGCCATCGCGCAGATTCTCTTCTCGACGGCGGGCCTCTTCTGGCGCTCGCCGCTGCTCTCGTTCCTCTCCGTCGTGGTCATCGTGCTGATGATCTACTTCTTCACGCGGCGTCGCGTGACGCTCTACGGGACTGATGAGGGCTACAGCTACGGGCAGTGCATGAAGTTCATCTTCTGGATGGCCTGCTTCTCGGGCATTCTGTGGGGCGCGTGGGAGATCGTGGGCCGCAACCTGCTCTTCTCCGACCGCTATGAGGCGATGCTTCAGGAGAACATGCAGGCCATGGCGACGATCTACAGCGAGCAGCAGCTCGAACTGGTCGCCCCGATGATGCGCTCGATCTTCTTCTCGCCGATCTGGGTCGTCGTCTCGTCGGTCGTAGGTTCCATCTTCCAGAGCTGCTTCTTCGGCCTGTTCATCTCCGGCCTGACGCGCCGCAATCCCGATATCTTCTCCGAGCGTGGAAATGGAGACGCGTAATCCCGACATCTCGGTCGTCGTACCGCTCTACAACGAGGAGGAGTCGCTGCCCGAACTGCTGGCGTGGATCGACCGTGTCGCTGCGGCCCATGCCTTCACCTATGAGGCGATCCTCGTGGACGACGGCTCGTCCGACGGCTCGTGGGCCGTTGTCGAGCGCCTGGCCGCGCAGTATCCGACGCTGCGGGGCATCCGTTTTTCGCGCAACTACGGCAAGTCGGCCGCCCTCTATTGCGGCTTTGCGGCCGCGCGCGGCGAGGTGGTGATCACCATGGACGCCGACCTGCAGGATTCGCCCGAGGAGATCCCCGCCCTGCGCCGCATGATCCTCGAGGAGGGTTACGACCTGGTTTCGGGCTGGAAGAAGAAGCGCCACGACCCGATCGGCAAGCGGTGGCCGAGCAAGTTCTTCAACTGGACGGCACGTGCCGCGACGGGCATCCGCCTGCACGACTTCAACTGCGGCCTGAAGGCCTACCGCCGCAAGGTGGTCAAGTCGATCGAGGTCTACGGCGAGATGCACCGGTTTATCCCGGTGCTGGCCCGGCAGGCGGGTTTCCGCCGGATCGGCGAGAAGGTGGTGGACCACCATGCCCGCAAATACGGACATTCGAAATTCGGCCTCGAGCGGATGGTCAAGGGTTACCTCGACCTCATTTCGGTGCTCTTCATGTCGCATTTCGGCCGTTCGCCGATGTACTTTTTCGGCAGCCTGGGAACAGTGATGTTTCTGCTCGGAGGGGCTACGACGGTGTGGATCATCGCCGAGAAACTGTGGAAGCAGGCCCACGCTCTCCCGCTGCGTCCGGTTGCCGACCAGCCGCTCTTCTATCTGGCCATCCTGGCCGTCATCCTCGGCGTCCAGCTCTTCCTTGCGGGGTTCATCGGCGAACTGATCAACCGCAGTTCGTCGGACCGCAACAAGTATTTGATCGATCAAACGCTGAATTGAAATGATACAACGCATCCAAACCCTCTATCTGTTGATTCTGACGGCCCTGACGGCCGTAACGATTTTCTCCCCGCTGGCCTGGTTCGCGGGTGAGATGGGCGAGTTCCGCCTCTACTCCTTTTCGTTGCAGAACCTCGACGGGTCGGTGTCGCAATCGACCGCCTACATGGGCATCCTGCTCGTGCTGGCCTGCCTGCTTCCGCTCGTGACGATCTTCCTCTACCGCCGCCGCCTGCTTCAGATCCGCCTCTGCGTGGTGGAGATGGTGCTCCTGATCGGCGCCACGGTCATGGAGGGTATTTACTACTTCCTGAGCAGCCGGATCTTCTCCGACATGGCGTTCCACACGCAGGGCTTCAAGCCCGCCATCGCCCTGCCGCTCGTCGGTCTGCTGTTCGCCTTCCTGGCGGCACGTGCCATCTTCCACGACGAGCTGCTGGTGCGCGACGCCGACCGGATCCGCTGATCCCCTCCCTGTCGGGGATGGCAGCCGACGATCCTTGCGGCCCCGCCATCGACTTCGATAACACGGGATGTCTCCGAATTTCGGGGACATCTCTTTTTGTTTCCGGCAGTCCCTTTCGTCCCGGTTTCCTCCCTGTTCTTCTGCCTTCTTCCCCGGTGTCCGCCCCGTTCTTCCTGCTGTCTGGTCCGGTTTTCCTTCTGTCTGCGACCCTGGCGTTCCGCTTCCGTCCGCTTCCGTCCGCTTCCGGTTTGCTCCCGGTTTCCCGCTGTTGCGATCCGAGCCTCCAATCCTCCTCCGGCACTCCGCACGGATGCATCTCGGCATCCTGCAAAAAACGCCAAAGGCGACCCGCAAGGGGCCGCCTTTGGTCGAAAGGGTAGATCCGCAGCTGCTTACTCCTCGGCAGCCTCGGGACGCATCACCACCTTCACGAGGTTGTTGTCCTCGAGGATCTTCTGGGCCAGCTTCTGTACGTCGGCATTCGAAACCGTGCGGATGGCCTGCTCGCCGTTGGCCACATAGTCGAGGCCCGAGCCGTACTTCATCTGCAGGTAACGCATCCACGTGCCGTTCTGCTCGAGACCGTTCTGCCAGTCCTTGAGGAGGAATTCGCGCGTTTTCTCGATATCCTCGGTCAGCGGGCCCTCCTCGGCGATCTTCTTGAGCTCGGCTATTACGATCTCGCACAGCTCGTCGTCCATCTCGTCGTTGGTGTCGAATGCGATGGTCATCGAGTAGGTCTCGCGCGGGATGTACTCGGTCGATCCGTAGACCTGTACGCCGTAGGTACCGCCCTTCTCCTCGCGTACCGATACGAGGTAGCGCGATGAGAGCGCCTGCGTGAGGTAGGTGAGGGCCAGCTTGTTCTCGATCGTGTAGTCCATCTCACCCGTGAAGGTGTAGTTGATCGAAACCTTCGGCTGCTGCATCTTGGCCGTGAACGTGTCGTTCACCTCGCCCTCGACGGGATATGCCTTGTCGTCCACGAACGTCATGGGCTTCTTCGATGCGGGGATCGAACCGATGTACTTCTCCACCAGGGGCTTCAGCACCTCGGGGTCGATGTTGCCTACGAACGTGAAGCGGAAGCTGTTGGCATCCGGGAAGAGCTTCTTGTAGATGGCGGGCAGGGCCTCGAACGAGAAGCCTGCGAGCTGCTCCTTGCCGAAGGCCTGCCGGCGCGGGTTGTGGCCGTACTGGGCGTCGATCGTCTCCTTCTGCATCAGGTAGTCGGGGTTCGACTCGACATTGGCCAGCTGAGCCTCGAGCATCTTCATCAGGTTGTCGTAGTCGGTGCGGTCGAAACGCGGCTGGGTGAAGTTCAGGTATACGAGCTGCAGCATCGTCTCGATGTCGCGGGGCGAGCAGCTTCCGCCCATTACGCTGGCATATTCGCTGGTTGCGGGGCTGACACCGACCGACTTGCCCGAGAGCTGTTTGCGGAGTTCCGTTGCCGAGAACTTGCCCACGCCCGACATCGAGACGACGGCGGGCAGCAGTTCACCCATGTAGTACTCCTCGTCGGAGAGTATCGAAAGACCTCCCTCGGCCTGTGCATTGAGCTGCACCTCGTCGGCCTTGAAGGTCGTGGGCTTCACGACGATCTGCGTGCCGTTGGCGAGCGTCCACTCGATGGCTCCGTAGGGCTCGTTCTGCTCCGTCTTCTTCACGGGCGAACCCTTCAGTTCGGTGCCCTCGGGAATCAGCGGCTCCTTCACGACATCGTCCTCGTATGCCTCGATCTCGGCCGCAGCCACCTTGTCGCGGATGGCGAGCAGCTCCTCCTCGGTGGGGTTCACGATGCCCTCCTTCTCGGGAGCGGTCACGATGATCACCTGGTTCTCCGGCATGATCGTCTGCTGTGCGAATGCGTTGATGGCATCGACGTTGAGCGACTTGATGAGCAGGCTGTCGAGCTGCCATTCGGTCTCGGCGTCGGGCGTCGGCGTATTCTTCAGGTAGGCCTGGAGGTAGGTATTGACATACGATTCGTTGGTCCGGTCGTTGCGGTTGGCGTACGAACGCTCGGCCTGGCGCATCAGGTCCTCCTGGGCGCGCTCGAACTCTCCCTGCGTGAATCCGTAGCGGCGGATCTTCTCCAGCTCGGTGTAGAGGGCCTCGAAACCGCGTGCGAGCTGTCCGTCCTGCGTCACGGCCACGGCGGCCGTGGCGTTGAGCGTGGGGATGATGCCGATCACGTCGCCGCTGCCGATGTATCCGCCGATGAACGGGGCGTCGGCCTGCATGGCGATCTCCTGCATCCGGGCGTTGGCCATCGTCGAGAGGAACGACTCGATGACGTCGGTCATCTCACCGGCAATCGTGTTGTTGAACTGCTCGGGAATGGCCTGACGCTTGATGAAGAGCTGTACCTTCGTTCCCTGCATCTCGGGATCGGTGTAGATGCTCACGATCGGCTCCTCGTTGTCGGGCACCTCGATCACCTCCTTCTGTGCGGCGTCGGCTGCCGGGGCGGGGATGTCGGCCATCAGCGTCTTGATCTGTGCCTCGACGGCATCCACGTCGATGTCGCCGACCACGATCACGGCCTGATAGTCCGGGCGGTACCACTTGTGGTAGAAGCGCTCGAGGGCGTCATGCTCGAAGCCCTTCAGTCCGTCGAGGTAGCCGATCAGGTTGCGGTGCTCGTACTTCGTTCCCTTGCCGAGTGCCTGCAGCAGCTTCATCGTCGAACGCCACGAAGCGCCGTCGCGCGTGCGCAGCTCCTCCATGATCACGCCGCGCTCGGAGTCGATCTCCTCGGGCTGCAGCGCGATGAAGTGCGACCAGTCGTGCAGTACGAGCAGGGCCGAGTCGATGACCCCCTGGCGAGCGGTCGGCACGTCGGAGATGTTGTAGACGGTGTAGTCCCAGCTGGTGGCCGCATTGAGGTTGTATCCGAACTTGACGCCCACGGTCTCCAGATATTCGATCATCTGCTTGCCGGGGAGGTTCTTCGTCCCGTTGAAGGCCATGTGCTCGAGGAAGTGTGCCAGACCCTGCTGGTCGTCATCCTCCTGGATGGCTCCCACGTCGTGGAGAATGTAGAAATCGGCCTGACCCTTCGGCTTCTCGTTGTGCCGGATGTAGTAGGTGAGTCCGTTTTCGAGTTTTCCGGTGCGGAGATCCTTGTCTGCCGGAATCGGCTGCATCGGATTCATCTGTGCCATTGCTCCGCCCGCGGCGAAGAGCGCGAGAGCAAGCATCATCAGTTTTTCATAGGCATAATTAATTGGGTTGTTTTTTCTTTTCGTTTTCCGTTTCCTGCGGGCGGGAGGATCACTCCTTGTCCCCGTCCGTTTTCTGCGGCCCGCTTTCCGGCCGGTATTCGATGATGTCTCCGGGCTGGCAGTCGAGTTCGCGGCAAATGGCCTCGAGCGTCGAGAAGCGGACGGCGCGAGCCTTTCCGTTCTTGAGGATCGAGAGGTTTGCCGGGGTGATGTCCACGCGTTCGGCCAGTTCGCCGAGCGAGATTTTCCGCCGGGCCATCATCACATCGATGTTAATGATTATCGCCATATCGACCCCCCCCCGTTGTTTTTGTAGGTTGTACGTTGTATTGTCAGCATGGTCGGACGTGTGCGTTTAAATCGTGAGCTTCTGCTCCTCGCTGAGGTTCTGTCCGATGGCGAAGACCTCGGCGGCGAAAAGGATCAGGATGCCCATGATGATCATCAGGTAGGAGAAGTGGAACGAGGTGTCCACCGTGAATCCCGAATCGGCGAGCAGTGCCGCTGCCCGACGGTTCATGATCCAGTCAATGATGTTGCCGATGAACTCCACGGCGATCGTGAGCACTCCGATCGTCCGCAGGTACCATACGTTGCGCCGGTCGAGCGTCCGTTCCTCGCGGATCGAGCGGCGCAGCGAGTGGATGATCATGAACATCAGGACGATGATAGCCAGGTAGAATAGCGGGCATATCATTATCATTGCATAGATCCATCCGCTGCCGCCTATCGAACGGAAGGCCAGGCCGAGGGGCGAGACCCCGGAGACGTTCTGCTCGACATGCAGTTCGATTTTCGAAACCCGTATGTCGAGTTCGCATCCGTCCTGTTCGGCAGGCGTGAGTTTCGGACACTCCGGGGTTCCGGTGATGCGGATGTTGTTCAGCACGTAAATCATCCGGGGAGTTCCGGAGCTCCATTTTTCGGCAATGCTTTCGCCGAGTTCGAATCCTTCCGATGCCCCGCGCGAGAAGTCGGTCAGCAGGTTGTGGGCGATGCTGGCCACGAGGACGATGAAGAACGTGATATAGATCACCAGCCGGTGGAGTTGTGTTTTTTTTGTTCTGCATCTTGGTTCAACTTGAATTCCTGTCATGCAAATATAAGTTAATATATTTGAAAAACAAATAATATTTATCGAAAAACGATAAATCAGGTTAAAAAAATCTTTCATTTCGAAGTTTTTTCGGGCCAGTAACCTGTTTTTCGATTCCTGTGCCGGGATTCGGAAAATGCGTGAAAAATATGTATCTTTGTCTGATTCCCGGACATGGTGTCCGGGCTGAAAACAAACCGGACATGGCAGAAAAATCGCGTTACAATTTCCGGGTCGAGCCGCAGGATGTGGATTTCACGCTGCGGGCGACGATTCCGTCGCTGGGCTCGGCCATCCTCAATACGGCCGGGACCGACGCCCACGGCAAGGGCTTCGGGGTCGATGTCCTCAGTGCCGACAACCATTCGTGGGTGCTTTCGCGCATGGCGATCGAGTTCGACCGGCGTCCGACCCAGTATACCGACTATACGATCTCCACGTGGATCAGCGACTACGGTCGCGTGCTCTCCACGCGTAATTTCACGTTGTGCGACGCCTCGGGTGTCGATTTCGGGCGGGCCGTCTCGCAGTGGGCGATGATCGACCTCAGGAGCCGTACGGCGGTCGATCTCTCGTGGGTGGGCGACGCCCATGCCGACGCCATCGTGCAGGAGCCCTCGCCGACCGACCGGCCGCGGAAGATCCGTTCCGTGACGCCGACGCAGTGCACCGAACACCGGGTGGTCTACAGCGACATCGACTTCAACCGCCACGTCAATACGATGCGCTACATCGAGATGATGCTCGACCAGCTGCCCGTCGAGATGCTGACGCAGGAGGCCCCCGTGCGCCTGGATATCCACTTCCTGAAGGAGTGCCGCTACGGGCAGACGCTGACCGTGGGTTGCGAACTGCACGAGCGATCGGCTCTCTTCGAGATCTCCTCCGACGGCGGTGCCACGGCCTCCGTGCGGGCTTCCATCGCCTGGGGCGAATGATTCCGGACGCATAGACAACCCGATCTCAACGCAATTATGAAGATAACGATTCTCGGTCCGGCGCACCCCTATCGGGGCGGTCTGGCCTCGATCATGGAGATCATGGCGCGCACGTTCCTGCGCCGTGGCGACGAGGTCCTGATCCGGACCTTCACGCTGCAGTATCCGTCGCTGCTCTTTCCCGGGAAGAGCCAGACCGTGACGACCCCGCCGCCGGCCGATCTGCACATCTCCCGCTGCGTCCATACGGTCAATCCGTTCAACTGGTGGCGGGTCGGGCGGCAGATCCGCCGCGACCGGCCCGACTTCGTGCTGCTGAAGTACTGGACCCCCTTCATGGCCCCCTGTTTCGGCACCATCGCTCGTTTGGCGCGCCGCAACGGCCATACGAAGGTGCTCTGCCAGATCGACAACGTCGAGCCGCACGAACACCACCTGACCGACAGGATCTTCAACCGCTACTTCCTGCGCACGGTCGATGGCTTCGTCTACATGTCCGAGCAGGTCCACCGCGAGCTGGAGGCCTACACCCAGGCTCCGGCGCTCTTCTCGCCGCATCCCCTCTTCGAGAACTTCGGTGAGCGTGTGCCGCGTGCCGAGGCCTGCACCCGCCTGGGCTTCGACCCGGCGTTGCGCTATGTGCTCTTCTTCGGCCTGATCCGCGACTACAAGGGTCTGGACCTGCTGCTCGACGCCTGGGCGGAGCTCAAGCGGAGCGGCCGCACGGAGGGCCGCCGGCTGGTGGTGGCCGGGGAGTTCTATACGGCCCGCGAACCCTACCTGAAGCGGATCGCCGACCACGGGCTGCAGGACGAGGTGCTGCTGCACGACCGTTTCATTCCCGATGCCGACGTGAAGTATTACTTCTCGGCCTCCGATTTCGTCGTGCAGCCCTACAAGACGGCGACGCAGAGCGGCGTGACACAGATCGCCTACCAGTTCTGCACGCCGATGGTCGTGACACGGGTTGGCGGATTGGCCGAGATCGTGCCCGACGGTCGGGTGGGGTATGTCTGCCCGCCGACGGCCGAGGGTGTTGCCGCAGCAATCGGCCGCATGTATGAGGGGGATACGCTGGAGCGCTTCCGGCAGAACTGTGCCGTCGAGCGGCGCTTCTCGTGGGAGGAGATGTGCTCGCGCATCACGGAGCTCTACCGGACGGTCGCCGGCGCAGCAGCAGTAGGCGCCGGCCGTATGGCCGTCGCGATGACGAAAAAGGGCGGAACCCATTGTCGGGTTCCGCCCTTTTCGGTTCGGTTGCCTGTGACGGGCCGAGCGCCTGTGGTTCGGATGGCGGCCGGAGTTGTCGGACTCGATGACATTCCGGCCGGCTCACGATGTCCTCCCTTTGTCGCGTGCCGTCGTCGGCGATCAGGCCTTGGCTGCAGGTTCCTCCGATTCGGATACGCACTTCCAGCCCGAAAGTACGATGAAGAAGGCTACGATCTCGAGGATCGTCTCGATGACTCCGCCCACCAGCGGAATGAGCCCTATGACCCAGCCGATGATTCCGAGGATCATGGCCGTGAAGAGTTTCGACATGCCGCGGCGCGCCCCTTCGGGAAGCGTCGTGGAGTTCTTCAGGTTCGAGTAGGCGATCAGGAGCAGGATCCATGCGATAAGGTTCAGGATACCGCCGACGAAGCCGAGCAGCGGAATGCAGGCAACGATGGCGCCTACGATCGAGAGGATGGTGGCCGTGCGGATCGATCCGATGCGCGGGGCGTCGGCCGGGTTCACCAGTCCCTTGAAGATGTCGAGGGACTTGATGAAGAGCCAGTATCCGTAGACAAGGGCCACGGTGGCGAGGATTTCAAGCACATCCCAGAAGCCGAAGCCTCCGCCCGAGAGACTCCCCTCGGCCAGGGACGCAAGAGCCGAAGCGGCGTTGCCGATCGATCCGATGAAGCCGAAGATCGTGGCAGCGATGGCTGCGAACGTATAGATCTTGACGGCTTTGTACAGATCGGCGGTCGTCTGTTTCCACGAGTAGTTCAGATTGTCTTGCATGGTTCAGATGATATTGGGTTTTTCGAGTCCGTAATTCTTTCTGCGGTCTTCGATCTTGAGGTAGAAGCTGAAGATGAACGCCAGCACGCCGAACGACGAGAAGATGATCATCGGCACGGTGTAACCGCCCGTTGCGTCGAGTACCTTGCCGATGAGCAGCGGCACGAGGCAGAGTCCGACGTTCTGGATCCAGAAGATGAGGCAGTAGGCCGATCCGAGGATCTTTGCGTCGATGATCTTCGGCACGGAGGGCCAGAGGGCTGCGGGGACGAGCGAGAACGACACGCCGAGCGTCACGACGAGCAGCAGGGCCAGCCATTTCGACGGGAAGGCGGGCAGCAGGAAGGCGAAGCTCAGGTGGCAGGCGATCATGATGACGGCGCCGACCATGAGCATCGTGGCGCCCTTGCCGCGGAAGTCGAGCAGCGCTCCGAGGAAGGGGGTGAGCACCATGGCCAGGATGGGGAAGCAGCTGAAGAGGCGTGCTGCCGATTCGGCGTCGATGCCGAGCGTCACCTCGAGGAAGTTGGGCGCATAGCGCTGGAAGGGGAAGATAGCCGAATAGTAGAGCACGCAGAGCAGCGCCACGAGCCAGAACATCTTGCTGCCGAAGATGTATTTGAGGTCGCTGACGTGGAACTCCTCGTCGGAGGATTTCTCCTCCTTGAGCTCCCCGGCTGCGATGAGCTGCCGGTCGAACTTGCGGTCCATGTAGACGAATACGGTGTAGCAGAGCAGGCCGACGATCAGCAGCACGGTGCAGAAGGCTACGGGAGCTACGACCGACTTGTCGAAGTGGTTCGAGATCATCGGGGCGAGCCACATGACGGCGAAGACGCCCAGACGCGCAATGGCCATTTCAAGCCCCATGGCCAGGGCCATCTCCTTGCCCTTGAACCACTTGGCTATGGCTTTCGAGACGGTCGTTCCGGCCATCTCGCATCCGCATCCGAAGATCATGAAGCCCAGTGAGGCCATCTTGGCGCTGCCCGGGAAGGAGACCCACCAGCTGTCGAGCCAGGCGCAGAGTCCGGTGCCCTGGAACCATTCGGAGATGCCGACGAACTTGATCGAGGCGCCGATGACCATGAGCGATGCCGAGAGCAGGCCGGTGAAGCGGATACCCATCTTGTCGAGGATGATGCCCGCGAAGATGAGGAAGAAGACGAATACGTTGAGGAAGTACTCCGAGGCGGCATAGGTGCCGAAGGTCCCGCTGTCCCAGCCGCGGGCCGATTCGATGAGCGACTTGAGCGGGGACATGACGTCCACAAACATGTAGCCGAAGAACATCATCAGTGCGATGAGCACCAGAGCCGTCCATCGGGCGACGGGCGAGTCGTTGAGGAATTTGCGTTGGATAGTTTCTGCCATATCGTTTGGTTTTTGTTAGTCTTCTTAGTCTTCCATCTGTGCGTAGCGTTTGAGCACCTCGTAGGCTTCGAGGATTCCCAGCTCTCCGGCCTTCGAGAGGTCGAGGCATCCCTTCCGTGTATCCTTCATGAAGATCTGGATCACGCCGCGGTTGTAGTACGCTTCGGCAAACGCAGGGTTCAGTTCGATGGCCTTCGAGTAGTCCTCAAACGCCTCGGGGAGCCGTCCCGAGAGGGCCAGCAGGTTTGCCCGGTTGTAGTAGGCGTGGGCGAAGTCGGGGAAGAGCTTGATCGCCTTGTTCAGGTCGGCCACCGCCTCGTCGTAGCTGTACGTGCGCTTCGAGTTGGTATTGAGCCGGTTTGCCGGATCCGAGTCGATCGTGATCCGCTGGTAGGAGTTGTCGATCGACGAGATGAAGTCGATCATCTCGGCGCGGGTCGTCGAGCGGTTCAGGTAGAGGAACGGATTCGATGGGTTTTCGTCGATGGCCGTCGAGAAGGTGTTCACCGAGTTGGTGTACTGCTTGATGAGTGCCTGCGTCACACCGCGTTCGAAGAGGCGGATCCACGATGTGTCGCCGTTGCGGAGAGCTTCGGCGCACTGCTTGTCGAACATCATGAGCGAATCGGGCGTGATGTTGCTTGCGCGGCACGAGAGGGCAAGCCGCGAGTTGCCGACCTTGCGGAGGAAGTCCTCGACACGCTGCAGGCGGTAGGGTTGCGTTGCCGGCACCGAGTCTGGCTGCATGAGCGTGAATTTGAAGAGCGGCAGCAGGCGCATCTCCTCGCGGCCTCCGTTGTGGCCCGTAATGCGGTCGAAACTGCCTCCCGCGAACTTGCTGTCGAACGAGAGCAGGCGGTCGAAGCGCAGCGTCGTGTCGGCATAGATCGAGTAGGTGCTGTCGCTCAGGCGCGATTTGTACTCGGCGATCTTTTGTTGTGCGGTCTGTTCGTCCTTGCGCGCCCCCTCGGGGTCACGCAGGAGCATCTTGAGCCGGCCGCGGTAGGTGTAGGCGTTCGCGAAGTCGGGGTACAGTTCGATGGCCGAGGTGTAGTCGGCCACGGCCTTCTCGATCTGGCCGAGCTGGGCGTATACGCTGGCGCGGTTGTAGTAGACCAGCACGTTGTTGGGCGAATAGAGCGCCACCTTGTCGTAGTCCTCGAGGGCTCGGTTGTAGTCTCCGATCTGCGAACGGAGTATGGCGCGGTTGAAGTAGGTGAGCGAGTTGGTCGAGTCGAGTCGGATCACCTTGTCGAAGTCGGCGAGGGCCTTCATCGGGCGGTTGGTCGATGAGTAGACCAGTGCGCGGTTGAAGTAGGAGAGCAGGTAGGAGGAGTCGCACGAGATGGCCTTGTCGAAATCCGCCTCGGCCTCCTTGTACCGCTCCTGCTCGAGGTAGAGGCTTCCGCGGCGGTTGTATCCGTTGGGATCCTCGCGGTTGGTGCGGATGGCCGTGTTGAAGTTCTCGTAGGCGCGTACCGTGTCCTTCAGGTGGAGGTAGCTCAGGCCCCGGCAGATGAAGGCGTCGGCCACCTTGTTCTCCTGGCGGATGAACTTGTCGAAATCGTCGATGGCCTCCTTGAACTGCTGGTTCAGCAGGCGCGTCACGCCGCGGCTGTAGTAGGGGCCGGGCAGGTCGGGACGCAGTTCGATCGCTTCGCGGAAATCCTGCAGGGCGTCGTCGTAGTTGCCCAGGCGCGAGCGGGTGATCGCCCGGTAGGTGTAGGCCTGCGTATATACCGGGTTGAGCCGGATGGCGGTCGAGAAGTCGGCTTCGGCGCCCAGCAGGTCGTCGAGGTTGTACTTGGCGATTCCGCGGAGGAAGTAGCCCTCGAAGGCCTTGTCGTCGAAGCGGAGCAGGGAGTTGAGCGTGCGGATGGCCTCCTGGTAGTTGTTGTTCATCATGCATGAACGTCCGACCCAGAAGAAGTAGTCCCGATTGTACTGCGCGTGCGTGTGTACACTGCCCAGCAGTGCGATCGAGAGAAGTATTCCGAGAATGAATTTCCGCATGGTTCCGAGATTGCTGTTGTGCCGTCGTTCGAACGTTCCTTACCTCTTTTTTATTGTCCTTTTTGTCTTGCGGGCCTTATTCGAGTTCGTATCCGAACCGGCGCAGCAGACGGTCGTTGTTGCGCCAGTCCTCGCTCACCTTGACGAAGAGCTGCAGGAAGACCTTTTTGCCGAGGAACTGTTCCATGTCCTCGCGAGCGGTCTGTCCCACACGCTTGAGCTTCTCGCCCTTGTGTCCGATGATGATGCCCTTCTGCGATTCGCGCGCCACGTAGATCGTCGCCGCGATGCGGTCGATTTCGGGCTCCTCCCGGTAGCTTTCGATCTCGATCTCGCAACAGTAGGGTATCTCCTTGTCGTAGAAGCGGAGAATCTTCTCGCGGATGATCTCCGAGGCGAAGAAGCGCAGGGTCTTGTCCGTGAGCGTATCCTTGGGGTAGAAGGCCGGGCCTTCGGGAAGCAGTCCGAGGATGGTGTCGAACAACCCCTCGATGTTGAATTTTTCGCGGGCCGATACGGGTACGATCCGGGCACCGGGCAGCTCCTCGTTCCATTTGGCCACCAATGCTTCGAGCGCTTCGGGCGACGAGAGGTCGATCTTGTTGATGACCACGACGGTCGGGATTCCGCTCTGGCGGATCTTCTCCACGATTCCGGCCGATCGGTCGCTCTGCTCGACGGTGTCGGTGACGTAGAGGATCACGTCGGCATCGGTGATCGCCCCCGTGACGAACTTCATCATCGACTCCTGCAGCTTGTATGCGGGCTTGAGGATGCCGGGCGTATCCGAGTAGACGATCTGGAAATCGTCTCCCGAGACGATGCCCATGATTCTGTGGCGCGTGGTCTGTGCCTTCGAGGTGATGATCGAGAGCCGCTCGCCGACGAGTGCGTTCATCAGCGTCGATTTCCCGACGTTGGGGTTGCCTATGATATTGACGAAACCGGATTTGTGCATGATCGCATATTTGCACCAAATATACGGAAAAAATTTAGAAAACCGCCGGTAATCGGCCGGATTCGCATGTTTTTTACGCTCTCCGGGTGCGGTCGCGGATCTTCGGCCTTTTTGGCCGGCCGCCTTTCGCACGGCCGAAGGCCCGGGGCGTTCTGCGGCGCGGCGGTGGGGCGGCGACAAAACGGGGCGGACCGGTTCGAACCGGTCCGCCCCGTATGGCAGGATGCAGCCTTCCTGCAGTGTGCTATCTGCGGAACATGCCGCCGGGCATTTTGGGCATCTTCATGTTCCCGCCCGCCACGGCCTTCATCATCTTGCGCGTATCGTCGAACTGCTTCATCAGCCGGTTCACGTCGGCCATGGTCGTACCCGAGCCCTTGGCGATGCGCTCGCGGCGCTTGGCGTTGATGATTTCGGGGTGCTCGCGCTCGGCGGGGGTCATCGACGAGATGATTGCCTCGGTCTGCTTGAACACGTCGTCCGGGATATCGACGTTCTTGAGCATCTTGCCCATTCCGGGGATCATCGAGGCCAGGTCCTTCAGGTTGCCCATCTTCTTGATCTGCTGGATCTGGGCAATGAAGTCGTTGAAGTTGAACTGGTTCTTGACGAGTTTTTTCTTCAGCCGGCGGGCCTCCTCCTCGTCGAACTGCTCCTGGGCCCGTTCGACGAGCGATACGACGTCGCCCATGCCGAGGATTCGGTCGGCCATGCGCTCGGGGTGGAACACCTGCAGGGCATCCATCTTCTCTCCGCTCGAGATGAACTTCAGCGGCTTGTCCACTACGGCGCGGATCGAGATGGCGGCACCGCCGCGCGTGTCGCCGTCGAGCTTCGTGAGCACGACGCCGTCGAAGTCGAGGCGGTCGTTGAACTCGCGGGCCGTGTTCACGGCGTCCTGACCCGTCATGGCATCGACAACGAACAGCGTCTCGGAGGGCTTGATCGCCGCCTTGATGGCCGTGATCTCCTGCATCATGGCCTCATCGACGGCCAGACGTCCGGCCGTATCGACGATCACGACGTTGTAGGATTTCTGCCGGGCATATTTGATGGCGTTCTCGGCGATCTCCACCGGGTTCCTGTTCCCCTCCTCGGTATATACCTCCACGCCGATCTGTCCTCCGAGCACCTTCAGCTGGTCGATGGCGGCCGGACGGTAGACGTCGCCCGCCACCAGCAGCACCTGCCGGCCCTTCTTGCTCTTGATGAACGAGGCGAGCTTTCCGGAGAAGGTGGTCTTTCCGGAGCCCTGCAGACCGGCGATGAGCACCACGGCGGGCGTGCCTTCGAGGCGGATGTCCGTTGCCGTGCCTCCCATGAGTTCAGCCAGCGAGTCGCGCACGATCTTGGTCATCATCTGGCCGGGCTTGACGGCCTTCAGGACGTCCTGTCCGAGGGCCTTCTGCTTCACTTCGTCCGTGAAGTTCTTGGCCACCTTGTAATTGACGTCGGCGTCGATGAGCGCACGGCGGATCTCCTTGAGGGTTTCGGCTACGTTGATTTCGGTGATGCGGCCCTCGCCCTTGAGGATCTTGAACGACCGTTCGAGTTTATCGGTTAGATTTTCAAACATGCTGTCTCGGGTTTTGTGCCTGCAAAGATACGGAAAAAGGGGGTAAATTCGCAAAACCTCGTTTTTTTTCTTACCTTGCACCTTTCATCAATTCTGCTGACCAATGAAGAGGCTGATAATCTGCGTGTTGCTCCTTCCTGCAACAACTGCGCTCTGCGCCCCGGGGAATCCTCCTGCCGGATCTCTTCCCCGTTCGCATGAACTGGGCCTGCGCTACGGTGTGCAGCTTTCACTCGGTGCCGGGGCCGCTCCCGAGATGCAGGCGCTGTCGATCGACTATGCCTGCTACGGATACTCCAATATCGGATTCCGCACGGGTCTGAACCTGCTGGTCCCGACCGATATCGAGCGCGGGGTCTCCGTCCCGCTGCAGTTCTCGTGGCGCACCGGACGCATCGCCTCGGCCTGGCGCCGGGCGCGGGACGAGGGTGAATCCTATCGGGCCTACTACAACCCCTGGGCCGAGGATCCGTGGGCCGAACCGTCGGTCGGCCGGGCCGATCCCGGGCAGTCGGTCGGCTCGCTGCTGCTCTCGCTCCTGCCTTCGGCCTTCGAAATCCATGCGGGCTTCACTCCGGGGCTGCTTTTCGGGCCGCTCGGCCCCGGCGGTCATGCGCCTGTCGTCCCGGCCGACGCTTCGTGGACCGTCCGCCGGCGCTTCTCCTGCACGGCCGATGCCGGCCTGCGGCTGATTATTCCCATTTGGCGGTTCAATCTCTTCGGCGACTTCACCTACCACTGCTACCTGACGGACAACTTCCGCGCCGGGCCTCATGCCCCGTCCCGGTCGTTCATGTCGCTGGGCTGCGGCCTGTCGTTCAACTTCTGACGCCGTCCGGGGCAGGGTAGTGGCCTCCGTACGGGCAATCCCCGGCTGCGCCGCATCCGTCCCGTGTTCAGAGCAGCCCGGCCTCGTAGTAGATGATGATCTGCTCGATCATGCGGTCCTCTCCCTCGGCGTCGTATTCCGACTTGAGATCTTGCCCGAAAATGCGCGAGACGCTCTGCCAGAACCCCGCCACGAATCCGCCGCGGAATTCGCGCAGCACCTCGTAGGCCGTGTACTCCGTCTCGCGGTCGATGAGTTTGAGCAGCACGCGCCCTTCGGTGCGGGTCATGCGTTTGAGAATGGGGGTGTACTCCTCCTTGATCTCGTGGTAGACCTGCCGGATGTAGGCCTTCTGCTCCTTGCGGCTCGGCAGCTGGCCGAGCCGCTCCTCCATCTCCGCGAGCTTGCGGCGGGCGATCTTCGAGACGGGGTAGACCCGTTTGACGGCGCGGACGAGTTTCTGGTAGCGGCGCAGGTCCGCACCGCGGCTGAATACGGGTACCGGAAGGATGAGGATGTGCGCCAGCGAATCCCCCTTTTCGAGTATCCACTCCTGACGCAGGAATCCGCGCCCTCCCTGAGCCTGCGCTCCGGAGAGGGCGGCCGTCAGGGCCAGCAGCAGGATGCACCATTTTTTCATCTCGCGGAAAAAAACTATCTTTGTCCGGCCTCCGGATCCGCTCCGTGGGGCTTCCGGACAAAGATACTGATTTTTTATGGATATGACGATGACACAGAAACTGGAAAAGGGACTTTCGGCCAGCGCCACGACGACCGTGACGGCTGCCAACACGGCCCTCGTGATGGGCTCGGGCGATCTGGAGGTCTTTGCGACCCCGTCGATGGTCGCCCTCATGGAGCATGCGGCGATGACGGCCGTGGCCCCGGCGCTGCCCGAGGGCTCCACGACCGTGGGTGCCGAGATGAACACCACGCACATCAAGCCCTCGGGGCTGGGCGCCTCGGTCACGGCCACGGCGATCCTGACCGAGGTCGATGGACGCAAGCTGACTTTCAACGTCGGGGCGCGCGATGCCGAGGGGCTGATCGGCGAGGGCGTTCATGTCCGCTACGTGGTCGATCGCGCGCGGTTCATGGCCAAACTGTCGAAGTGACCTGCCTTCGGCTCCGGCGCGGAGTGCGGCCTTTCAGGCGGGGTTTCCGATCGGGAGACCCCGCTTTTTCGTCTTTTTTCGGAACGGATGGCATGAATTCGTACTAATATGTCCCGCTTTGGAGGGGTGGCTTGGCCCGAATGAACTATTTTTGTACTCCGAAAAGGCAAAAACCAAGTCAAACAATCAAACTGTTCACCTTATGAAAAGAACCTTGCTCGGCCTTCTCGCGCTGTGTCTGCTGACGCCCGTCGGGGCCCAGGATCGCGACAAGGCCTACCTGGTTTCGAACGCGCACTTCGACTCCCAGTGGAACTGGGACGTGCAGCGTTCGATTCTGGAGTACATTCCGAAGACATTGAACCAGAACCTGCATCTGCTGTCGCAGTACCCGGACTATGTCTTCAACTTCGAGGGCGGGATCAAGTACCAGTGGATGAAGGAGTACTACCCTCACCAGTACGAATTGATCAAGCGTTACATCCGCGAAGGGCGGTGGCACGTTACGGGCAGTACGTGGGACGCTACGGACCCGAATATCCCGTCGGCCGAGTCCTTCACGCGCAACATCCTCTACGGACAGCACTTCTACCGCTCGGAGTTCGGCGTCGAGGGCACGGACATCTTTCTCCCGGACTGCTTCGGCTTCGGATGGACGCTTCCCACGATCGCCGCACACTCGGGTCTGATCGGCTTCTCGACGCAGAAGCTGATGTGGCGCAGCCATCCCTTCTACGGGCAGAGCAAGATTCCCTTTGAGATCGGCCTTTGGCAGGGTATCGACGGTTCGCGGATCATGGCGGTGATGGATGCGCACAACTACACGACCAAATGGCGCTATGAGGACCTGAGCCACAGCGATTACCTCGCCGGCATCACGTCGAAGAGCCCGATCCGGACGGTCTACCACTACTACGGTACGGGCGATACGGGCGGCGCCCCGACCATCGAGTCGGTCCGAGCCGTCGAGGCGGGCGTGCACGGCGACGGTCCGGTCGAGATCCTCAGCGCTACGAGCGACCAGCTGTTCAAGGACTACCTTCCGTACGCCGCCCACCCGGAACTTCCGGTCTGGAACGACGAACTGTTGATGGATGTCCATGCCACGGGATGCTATACGTCGCAGGCTGCGATGAAACTCTACAACCGCCGCAACGAGCTTCTGGCCGACGCTGCGGAGCGCAGCGCCGTAGCCGCGGACTGGCTGGGCGGTGTTTCGTATCCGCGCGAACTGCTCACGGAGGCGTGGAAGCGGGTCATCTGGCACCAGTTCCACGACGACCTGACGGGAACGAGTATCCCGCGGGCGTATGAGTTTTCGTGGAACGACGAGCTTCTGTCGCTCAAGCAGTTCGCCGGCGTTCTCACGACCTCGGTCGGCAGCGTTGCCCGTTCGCTGCGCACGGACGTGAAAGGCACTCCGGTCGTTGTCTACAATGCTGCGGGTTTCCCGGTCCGGAATCTCGTCGAGGCCACGGTTCCGTCGCGCAGTGACCGTGTCACGGTCTACGACGCCCGGGGCGAACGGGTTCCCCATCAGATCCTGGGCTTCGAGGACGGGCTCCTGCAAGTGCTCTTCAGTGCGGAGGTTCCCGCTGCGGGCTATGCGGTCTATGAGGTCCGCGGAGGCGGCAGCCGAACCGCCGCCTCGGGGCTGAAGGCGGGGGACCGGACGCTGGAGAACAGCGTCTACCGTCTTGCGCGCTCGATGCGAACGGCGACATCTGCTCGATCGTGGACAAGCGCTCCGGCCGCGAACTGGTCGAGGCGGGCAAGTCGATCCGCCTGGCGCTGTTCACCAAAAAACGAGTCGTTCAGCTGGCCGGCGTGGGAGATCCTGAAGAAGACGCTCGACGCGGATCCCGAGCCGATTACGGGCGACGTCAGGATCCGCGTGGCGGAACAGGGCCCGGTCCGTGCATCGCTGTGCGTGGAGCGCACGCACGGGGAATCGACCTTCCGGCAGTACATCACGCTGACCGAGGGAGGTCAGGACGACCGCATCGACATCGTGAACGAGGTGGACTGGGCCTCGACGGATGCCCTTCTGAAGGCCGAGTTCCCGCTGAGCGTCTCGAACCCGAAAGCGACGTACGACCTGGGCGTGGGCTCCGTGGCCCGCGGAAACAATACCGATACGGCCTATGAGGTCTACGCGCAGCAGTGGGCTGACCTGACGGCCGAGGACGGGAGCTACGGCGTTTCGGTGCTCAACGACTGCAAGTACGGCTGGGACAAGCCCGACGACCATACGCTTCGCCTGACGCTGCTCCACACGCCCTCGACGCGCGGGGGCTACAGCTACCAGAACCGCCAGGACTACGGACACCACATCTTCACCTACTCGATCGTGGGACATGACGGTGATTTCCGCCGCGGGGGCACGGTCCGCAAGGCCGAGGTGCTGAACCAGCCTCTTCGAGCCTTTGTTGCCCCGAAGCACCGGGGCACGCTGGGACGCAGCTTCTCGTTCGTGGAGTCTCTGAACGAGCATGTGGCGCTTCGCGCGCGCTCAAGCAGGCCGAGGATTCGGAGCACTACGTCCTCCATTTCTACGAGACCTCGGGCCAGGCACCGCAGCAGGCCGTAGTGCGCTTCGCCGGCGAGATCGTGGAGGCCGCCGAGGAGCTCAACGGCAACGAGGCGCCGATCGGCGGGGCCACGTTCTCGGGCCGGGAGCTTCGCTTCACGGTCACGCCCTTCTCGATGAAGACCTTCCGCGTGAAGCTCGCCGCTCCGGCACAGGCTGTCGCTCCTGCGGTTTGCCGCCCGGTAGCGCTGCCGTACAACCTGAAGACGGCCTCGTACAACGCGTACCGCTCGGATGCCAACTTCGACGGCAAGGGCAACTCATACGCCGCGGAGCTCTTCCCCTCGAAGATCGAGTACAGGGGCATCGGCTTCGAGTTCGGCAGCCCGGAGGCGGAGAACGGCGTGAAGTGCCGTCGCGATACGATAGCCCTTCCTTCGGGCGACTACGACAAGCTCTACCTGGTCGTTGCCTCGACGCGCCACGACAACCGGGCCGTCTTTACGGTGGACGGCGAGGAGCATGAGGTGGTGGTTCCCTACTACGGCGGTTTCATCGGCCAGTGGGGCCACACGGGCCATACGGAGGGCTACCTGAAGCGTGCGGACGTGCTGTTCTGCGGGACGCACAAGCACGACATGATCGCCAACCGGGATGTACCTTACGAGTTCACCTACCTGTTCTGCGCGGGCATTGATATCCCGAAGGGCGCTCGCGAACTTATTCTTCCGGACGACCCGCGGATCGTGCTGTTCGCTGCTACGGTCGCCACGGATCCCAACAATGCCGTGACGCCGGCGTGTGACCTGCTGCGGGTTTCGCTTCCGGAGAAGGGCGCCGACGAGGGGGAGCAGGCCAACCGGAACCTGGCCTTCGACCGTCCGGTCATCGCGCGTTCGGGAGAGGTGAACGGCGAGGAGCGTGCGGAGTGTGCTCTGGACGACAATGCGGGGACGAAGTGGTGCGACGTGAGCGGAGCCCGTCCCAAGTATATTACGGTGGATCTGGGCAAGGTTCAGCCGATCCGGGGCTGGTACGTGATGCATGCCGGTCTGGAGTCGCTGGACTACATCACCAAGGAGTACAGCCTGGAGGTTTGCACGACGCCCGACGGGGATTGGCAGCGAGTGGATACGGTCCGGGACAACACCTCCCTGGAGACGGACCGTCTGCTTGCGACGCCCGTCGAGGCGCGCTACGTGCGCCTGCTGGTCACCAAACCCGACCAGAGCGAGGGCAACACCACGCGCATTTACGAATTCTCGGTATATTGATCCGGGTGTAGATTGCCGGTTACGCTGCGGGCGGGGATTCCGAAGGGATCTCCGCCCGCAGTCGTTTTTCCGGAGCCTTATTGCGGCTTTCCGCCCGCCGGGCAAGTTGTCTGCCGGTGCTCCGGCCGTTCGGCTCCGTTCGCCGCGCGGAATCCCGAGGGGGAGGTTCCCGTCCGCCGCAGGAAGAACTTCCCGAAAACCGACTGGTCCGAGAACCCCAGCGTGTCGGCGATCTCCTTGATGTCGAGGTCCGTGCATTCGAGCAGCTTTTTCGCGTCGGCACAGAGCAGTTCGGCGATCTGGTCGCGGACGGTCCGTCCGGTGGTCCGGCGGACGATCCGGGCGAGGTACGTCTCCGAGATGTGGAGTTGCCGCGCATAGAACCCGATGGTATGGTGTGCCCTGTAGTGCCCGACCAGCAGCCGCTTGAAACTGCGGAATATCTCGTCGGCATGCTTGACGCTGACGGGCCCTTTGCCGTTGGTCCGGCTCACCAGGTCGGTGATCTGGAGCAGCAGCACTCCGCAGAGGTGGCGCAGCATGCTCTCGCGGCAGGTCCGTACGCTTTGCGGCAGTCGGGCGATGAGTGCGAGGGTTTGCCGGAGCAACCCGGCCTGTCCGGCGTCGAGGTGCAGGAACGGCATGTCGCCGTCGCCGCGCAGCCACGTGAGCTGCTGGTAGAGGGGTTGTCCGTCGGGCAGGCTGTCGAAAAATTTCGGGGCGATGTAGAGCAGGTCCGTATCTCCCGCCGTGCCGCAGGTGTCGATCAGGCCCGTCACTCCGGGCGTCAGCATCAGCAGGTCGTCTCCCGATAGTTCCGTCCGGCTGCGGGGGCCCGTGAAACGGACCGTACCCCCGTTGCACAGCAGCACATAGAATCCGTTGCCGATTCGTTCCGCTCCGGTTTCGGACAATACTCCGTGGTCGATTCTGCGGTATTTGAGGCGATCGAAAATCTCGTCCGGCCGTGGGGCTGTGGAGTGCGGGTTGTTCATGGAGTGAGGTTTTTGACGTGCAAAGTTAGCTGTTGTTTCGTTTTTGACGAATACGGGTCGTCTTTTTTCGCCGTAAAATCGGAAAAATAGCCCGATCTTCGCACCCTCAAAAAGATGCATGCATGAACGTATTTCTCCTTCGTCGCTATCTGTTTTTCGTCGTTTCGCTGTTCATCAACGCTCTGGGCGTCGCCTTCATCACCCGGGCGCTGCTCGGCACCTCTCCGATTACCAGCGTTACCTATGTGCTGAGTCTCTTCACGTCGCTGACGATGGGCGAGTGGACCATCATCGTCAATGTGGGGTTTGTTTTTCTGGAACTTTTCTTCATGACCCGCAGCGATCTGCGCACCGATCTTCGGATCTACCTGCTCCAAATCCCCATCTCGTTCTGTTTCGGCCTGTTCATCGACGGGGCGATGAGCCTGCTCTGGTGGGTTGAGCCGGTTGAATACTTCAGCAAACTGGGATATCTTCTCGTGGGGTGCGTTGTTCTGGCCGTCGGTATTGCGCTGGAGGTCAAGGTGAACGTGGCCATGACCTCGGGCGAGTATTTTGTGCGTGCGATCTCACGACGGATACGGCGCGATTTCGGGTACGTCAAGCTGGGATTCGACGTGGCGCTGGTCCTGATTGCGTGCGTCCTGTCTCTTGTCTTCATGTCCGTCATCGACGGCGTGCGCGAAGGTACGGTCATCGCCGCCCTCGTCGTAGGCCCCATTGTCCATTTCGTCAGTCCCTTCTACGGTTGCCTCGACCGGTGGATTTTCGAAACCCCGCAGCCCGCAACCCCGACGGCCCCTGCCGGACAGCGGCCTGTCGTCATCGCCATTGCCCGCGAATACGGCAGCGGCGGCCACCTGCTGGGTGAGATGCTCTCGCGCAATTTGGGCATCAGGCTGTATGACAGCGAGTTCATCCGCCTGGCTGCCGAGCGGAGCGGTATCGACGAGGGGTACATCCTGAAGAACGAACAGTCGATTCCCTCCTTCTGGCTCAAGTGTGTCTTCTCACAGAACGGAGGCATTGCCCCGGAACGCGGTCTTTCGGCCGACGACGTGCTGTTCGTGGCTGAAAGCCGGATCGTGCAGGAGCTTTCCGAGCGCGAACCGTGCGTGATCGTAGGCCGTTGCGCCGATTTCATCCTGCGCGAGTCGCCGCAGGCGATCAAGGTCTTCTGCTATTGCGATGCGTCGTCTGCGCAACGGCGTTGCGTGGAGGAGTACGGCATTCCGGCCGACCGCGCCGAGTCCGAGATCCGGCGGATCAACCACAACCGGATCGCCCACTACGAGTACTATACGGGCGGGAAGTGGGGCGACTGCCACCACTACCACCTGATGATCAACACGGGCAGCATCTCCCTGCGCGAAGCCTCCTCGCTGGTCGAGTCGCTTTATCGGAACCTGGCGATATCCTGAGCTGCGCGATGTGCCCCGACCCGTGCGCTGCGGCCCGTGAGAGCCTTTCGTTTTTTCGGGCGGTGAGTTGGTAATTGTGAAATTTTTCGTATCTTTGTCCCGCTTTCGAGCGACTGTTTGAGCTGTGGTGTAATGGTAACACAGCAGATTTTGGTTCTGTCGTTCTGGGTTCGAGTCCCGGCAGCTCAACACAACGAGGGGATGTTTCCTGCAGGAAACATCCCCTCGTTGCATGTCCGACCCCGACCTTCCGGGCGTTTACCTTGAATGCCGCGTGGCCGAACCCTCTTTCGCGTTTGCCGTCCGCTCTTCGGTGCAGGCGTCTCCGTTTTCCGGGGCTGGTGCATATCCGGGTGGATCCGCCGCCGCATCTTCTCTGCCGGACCTTCCGCAGCGGGTCGCCCGGTCGATCCGTTCGGCAAACAGGTCGAGCGTCTGCTGCTGCGGCCGCTCCTTCTCCCCGCTCATTGTTTCCGGGGTTTGCGGTGCGAGACGATTGCCGCAATCCACAGCAGGACGATGGCGCCGATGACGGCCGTAGCCAGGCTTCCCAGCGTCCCGACCGCTACCAGCCCGAACAGCGAGAGCAGCCATCCGCCCAATACGCCGCCGATGAGTCCGACAATCAGATTGACAACGAGTCCCGACCCGTTTCCCTTGACGATCAGGTTGGCGATCCATCCGGCCGCCAGTCCGATCAGCAGATACCATAAGAAATACATAGCCTTTCGTTTTTTTGAACGAAGGGCCGGGAGCAAATATCGTTCCGAACGCTATTCGCAGGCCTTTTTCAGCGCCTTGGCCAGCTGGTCGGGGCACGACGTGCCCTTTCCGCGGCAGTCGATGCCCTCGAGCCGGGCGATCACCTCCCGTACCTGCATGCCGCGCACGAGCGCGGCGATGCCCTGCGTGTTTCCGTGGCAGCCGCCCGTGAAGGCGACGCTGCAAATCGTCTCCGCGTCGATTTCGATGTCGATCTGCCGCGAGCAGGTGCCCGAGCAGATGTGCGTGATTTTCCGTGTCATCCGTTCGTGTGTGTTTGGGTTGTTTTTCCGGAACTTTCCGGCCCGGTCTCCCGGGGGCGATCCCGGGCCGTATCCTATTCCGCCTTCGGGGCGAGAAAAAGAGCCGCAACAGGAAGTTGCGGCTCTGTCCGTTGCGGCTTCCGCCTCCGCGGCTACTGGCGCTGCAGATCCGTATTGTCGGCCACGACCATGTTCTTGTCGATGCGGAGCGTGACGTTTCCGTCCACCTCGATGAGCAGCGTCGTCTCCTTCACCTCCTTGACCGTTCCGTAGATACCGCCGGCGGTGATGATCTTGTCACCCTTCTTGAGTCCGTCGCGGAAGGCCTGCATCTGCTTGCGGCGCTTGGCCTCGGGACGCCACATGAAGAGCCACAGCACGAGCACCATCAGGGCGATCATGATGATGAAGCTGTACTGCCGCATGAAACCGGGTTGCGGCTGGCCCTGGGTGGCGGGCATAGCCTGAAGAAAATCGATCATAGTCTATTCGTTTTTAAGTGTTTTTTCAGTTTGTCCGGACAAATATACGAAATATTGTCGAATAAGCAAGCCCTACCGGACATCGGCCTCGACATACAGACGCAACGGTCTTTCGGCCCCGGCAAACCGGAGATCCACCGTCTTGAGCTGCCATCCGTATTCGCCCCGCGAATCGAACGTCATCTCGACCTGTCGGGCCTCGCCCGGGGCAATCGGCTCCTTGCTGAATGTCAGTGAGGTGCATCCGCAGCTGCGGGTGTAGGAGGTGATGGCCGCGGGCCGTTCCGAAGCATTCTCGATCCAGAAGCGGAGCACGGCTATTTCGCCCGATCCGAGCTTTCCGAACCGGATTGTGTCCGTAGCCCCTTCGTCGAAAAAAGGGCCGTCGAGCACGATGCTCCGGCCCTTGTGTTCCTTCCGGGGAGTCTGTCCGCCGCACGATGCGAGCGTTGCGGCAAGCAGCAGGATGAGGGTCGCCGCGCGCATCAGATCAGGCCGCGCCCGGCTTTTTTGATGCGCCCTTCGGCCGTCAGTGCCTCGACGATCTTGTCCAGCACGCCGTTGATGAACGTGCTGCTTCCGGGCGTGGAGTAGTATTTCGAGATCTCGATCCACTCGTCGAGGGTCACCTTCACCGGGATCGACGGGAACGAGGTCAGCTCGGCGATGGCCGTCCCGATGATCAGGTTGTCCATGAAGACGATGCGCTCGACGTCCCAGTTCGAGGTGAAACGCTCGATGTAGTCCTGGTAGGTGTCGTAGTTGATGAGCGCCTTTTCGAAGAGGGTCTTGACGAATGCGGGGTCCTCCTCGCTCTTGAACTTCGAGGGCACCTTCAGTTCGGTGTGCGAGGGGCGGAGGTTCGAGAGCGTGCGCAGGATCATCAGGATGATGTAGGGCAGGTCGTCGCACCAGAGCACCGACATCTCCTCGAGCACGTCGTCGAGCGCCTCGCAGTTCTGCAGCTCCTTGAAAAACTCCTCGAGCAGCCGGCGGTCGTCATCGAACGAACGCTCCGGGCGCGCCATGTACTCCTTGTAGTATTCGCTCTCCGAAAGCTGCGTGAAGAGCGTGCGGATCAACTCCGGATATTGCGACCAACCGAGTTTGCGGGCTGCCACATGGTCGTTCACGGCGTCGCTGTTGGCGATCGTGCGGATCACGGCGTTGTCCACGAATTTCGTGTTGGGGTTCAGGTCCTCGGGCGTGGGCAGTTTCTTCTGTTTGGCCAGCTCCTGACGCTGCCCGGCATACCGGGCGAGCTCGACGGGGAGCGTGATGATCTGGAAATAGAGGTCGTAGGCCTTGTCTACGGAGGCCATCAGGTTTTTTTCCGAGGCGATCATGTTGTCGGCGCCGGACTTGAGGTGTGCGAAAAGCGCCTTCACGACCTTGATTCGGAGTAATCTTCTGCTCAACATATCCTAATAGAACGATTTTACGGCCGCAAAGATAGTGCAAGCGGTCGTGAAAACCAAAGGGAAAACGATTTTTCGATGCCGCCCGTTCCGCCACCCGGCGGTTGCGGCCTTTGGCTCCGCCGCCGGGTGCCTCCTCCGGCTTGCCGTGCACCACCTCCGGCTGAACCCCATGGACAAAGTGCGAGAATTCGGCGGGCGGTGTGGGCGAAACCGGGATAAATTGCGTATCTTTGCCCCGTATGGAACACATGGAGGAGAAACAGCCCTACGACGTCATCGTCGTCGGAGCGGGTGCCGCGGGCATGATGGCCGCGGGAACGGCTGCGCGTGCCGGGCGCCGCGTACTGCTGATCGAAAAGATGGAGAAGTCGGGCCGCAAGGTCCGCATCACGGGCAAGGGGCGCTGCAACGTGACCAATGCCCGGCCTGCCGAGGAGTTTGCCTCGCAGGTGCGGACCAATGCCGGGTTCTTCGCCCCGGCCTTCGCCGAGTTCAACAACCGGGCCACGATCCGTTTCTTCGAGCGCCAGGGCGTGAAACTCGACATCGAGCGCGGCGAGCGGGTCTTCCCGCACAGCGGCAAGGCGTGGGATATCGCCAACGCACTGCTCGACTACTGCGTGGAGAACGGCGTGAAGATCCTCTACGACACGCGCGTGACGGGTATCCTGACCCTTGGCGACCGCGTCTTCGGGGTCCGCTACCGCAACAAGCGGGGCTTCGAGCGCAAGGAGGAGTGCGCGCAGGTGATCCTGGCCACGGGCGGCGTCTCCTATCCCGGGACCGGTTCGACGGGCGACGGCTATGCCTTCGCCTCGGACCTGGGCCATACGATCGAGCCGCTGCGTCCGTCGCTGACCCCGCTCGTTACCTCTCACCCCCGGATGAGCCGTCTCTCCCGGCTGCTGCTGCGCAACGTCCGTGCGACGCTCTGGGTCGATGACGGGCCCGTCCGCGAGGAGTTCGGCGAGCTGGGCTTCTCCGAACGCGGCATCGAGGGTGCCGTGGCCCTGCGCATGAGCCGCGACGCGGTCGATGCCCTGATCGACGGGCGTCGGGTCAAGTTGGTCGTCGATCTGAAACCGGCGCTTACGGAGCAGATGCTGCGCGACCGCATCGCCCGCGAGCTGGCCGAGATGCAGCCGACGGAGTTCTTCTCCGAACTGCTCCGCAAACTGCTGCCCGCACCGCTGGTGCTGCCGCTGGCCGCGGAGCTCGACATCCCCTCGAAACAGTATGTCTCGAAACTCACCGAGGCCGAGATCATGCGCCTGATCCGCACGCTCAAGGGACTGACCCTTCCTATAACCGACTACGCCCCCTTCGAGTACGCCGTGACGACTGCCGGCGGGGTCCGCTGTTCGGAGGTCAATCCCCGGACGATGGAGTCGCTCAAGGTGCGCGGACTCTACTTTGCGGGCGAGGTGCTCGACCTCGATGCCAATACGGGCGGCTACAACCTCCAGATCGCCTTCTCCACGGGGCGGCTGGCGGGTCAGTTGAAAAAGTGAAACCGTGCAGGCAATGAAACTCGGCAGACACCCCCTCGGCTTTCGCATCTACGGACGGATGGCCGAACTGCGCAACCGCCTTTCGCGGGCGCGTTACTTCCGGGGTCACGGCGTCCATTCGCCCTTTGTCTACGACCTGGTGCGTCAGGTTTTCATGCGCGACAGCCTGCTTCCGGGGCCGCGCGACCTCCACGATGCCCTGCTTGCCCGCGGCGTCAGCCGGCGGCGGGCCACACAACTGCAAAACCTGGCCATCCACTGCGGCTATGCCACCTTCTGCCTGGACGGCGCCGATGCCGACCTGTGCCTCCTGACGCGTGACCTGACGCGTCCGGAGACCCTCATGCTGGTGCGCACGGCCTCCGCTGCGGGACATACCGTAGCCGTACTATCACCCTATGAAGGGCGCGAGCGGCAGGCTCTTTGCATGCAGCTGGTTGCCTCGCACCGCTCCACGACGGTTGATAACCGGGGTTATCTGCTGCTGTTCAACAACTATTTACCGAAACAACATTTCCGGATATGAAAGTATATACGAAGACTGGTGACAAGGGCATGACCTCGCTCATCGGCGGCGAGCGTGTATTCAAGACCGACGAACGGGTCGAGGCTTACGGTACGGTGGACGAACTGGGCGCCTTCGTGGCGCTGTTGTCCGACAAGTTGCGGGGCGACGCCTCGCTCGGGGAGACGGTTGCGGATCTGAACCGCATCCTCTCGCGGCTGATGACCGTCGAGGCGCTGCTGGCCGCCGGCGATTCTGCCCGCGACAAGGTGGCACCCCTGGACCCTGCGAACATCGAGTGGCTCGAGGGGCGGATCGACGCCCTGCAGGCAGCGTTGCCCCCGATCGACAAGTTTACGATTCCGGGCGGTCACGAGGCGGTCTCGATGTGCCACGTCTGCCGCACGGTGTGCCGGCGTGCCGAGCGTGCGGCACTGCGCGCCGACGCGTTGCATGAGGTCGATTCTACGGCGCTCGTGTGGCTCAACCGCCTTTCGGACTACTTCTACGTGCTGGGACGCAGCCTGACGGCGCATTTCGACGTACAGGAGACGCTCTGGATCCCCTGAGGGACGCACGTCGTTCCGCCGGCAGCAAGAAAAATCCCGGTCCGAAACCCTCGGACCGGGATTTTTCCCTTCCCTTCGGTGCTGTCGCACCGCACGGTCATTCGTTGTGGAAGCGCGACATCGGGTAGATGTTCACCGGATAACTTGCCTTGTTCTCGATGTTCATCACCAGAGCGGGCACCTCGCCGCTGCAGTCGTATACGAGCACGTTGCCGTTGGCGACGATCGCCTCGCCCAGGTCGTCCGATACGGAGACGTAGAGGAGGTTCTTTTTCGGGTCAGCCACGATGTTGCAGGTGACGTACTGTGCGTTCGGGACGTCGTTCTTCACCTGTATGTACTCCTCGACTTTCCACGTCTTGAGCGAGATGCGGCTGACGGTCAGCGTGCCGGCCGAGAAGTAGAGGTAGTCTCCGGCCAGGGTGACGCCCGACGTGTTCATGAACTCGGCCGATATGTCGGCCTTGATCTGTTTCTCGAGGGTGACGGTCCAGGAGTCGGTATCGACGAATGTCAGGAAGCTCTTCGTCTCGCCCGAGCGTCCGCAGGTGGCTACGACGATTTCGTGGTCTCCCGTGCGGCAGATTCCGCTGATGAACTCGCCCGAGAGATCGAGTGTCCGCGTCACTTCACTCTTTCCTTTGGTAAATTCGAAGAGTTTCGTGTCGGACCAGAATCCGCCTCCGCCGCAATAGAACCTGTCGCCGATGACAACCATGCTGCGAGTGGCGACGACCGATTCGATCGTAGCGCCGCTGTTGCCGAAATGGTACGATCCCTCGACGATGGTCATCTCTCCCGTCGTGGCGTCGAGCCGGAACATGGCCTTGGAATCGGACAGGTAGATGTTGTGCTCGTCGAGAACCGTGATGTTCCCCAGCGGAGTGATGAGCGGCAGTGTCTCGTTTTCGTCCGTCGAACCTTCGGGGCGGGGATACTTCAGATCCTCGAACTTGAAGGCCTTCTCCTTTTGGAATGTTTCGGCATCGACGATCACCAGCGTGCCGTCGCCGGCTTCGCCCGAACCCAGGTAGGGGACATCCGAGTTGTTGCTCAGTATGTAGATCTTGCCGCCGTACATGCAGAGGTCCTGCGACGTGTTGCCCACGGCCGAGCCGTTCACCTTGCCGTAGACGTCCTCTTCGACCGTGCCGTCCGGTGCGATCCAGGTAACCGTACCGTTCTCCATGCTCGGAGCCCCCTGGTTGAGAATCAGCACGCCGTCCGGGTCGGCATATCCGCCGACTGCCTCAATGGGCGGGGTCGAACCTCCGTTGCCTCCGTCGTTGCCGTTCCCGCCGTTGTCATCGTCGTTTTCCGACGAGCATCCGGCCGCTGTCATTGCCGCACACAGGGTGAAAAGAAGATTTATCCATTTGTAGTTCATTTCCTTGCTTTGTTTTCAGGGTTTTGAAATCAGTTTTTCTCCGGGAAAAAGAATCCGGCCGGGAAGTTGGTGTAGTTTTCGTACTTGACAGCCGGTGCCTCCGTCGAGGCGCTGAAATCAAAGCCCCAGATCTGGTTCTGTCCGTAGTTTGCGAACGACTTGAGCGTATTGATGTAGACGCGGCCCGTCACGGGGTGTACACCCAGGCCGTTGTATTGGAGTCCTGCATTCTTGTCCAGGGCGGATACATCGACCATCCACTCTTCGGCGCTTACCGGTTTTCCCTCTTCGTCGGTCTTGTCCTCCTCCTCGTCGAAGGCCAGGTGGTAGATCGTCATGTTGTCGGCATAGTAGATATCGCTGCCGTGGGCCGCGAAAGCCACGCCGCTCGATCCGGTGCTGACCTTGACTCCAAGCAGGTGTTGTTTGATCTCCTTGGTCGTCGGGTCGAACTTGCCGATTGCGGGTTTTCCGAACCCGAACGTCATGATCCAGATCTTGCCGTCGTCCGACTTCTGGATGCCCAGTACCTCGTTGATGTCGTAGGTTACGCGGAACGGCAGCGAGATCGAATTCACAACATCGCTTTCAGTCGAGATTTCGAGGATTTTGCTCATGGCCCCCGACTTGTAGGTGTATACCTTGCCGTTCATCGTTACGAACCGGCTTTTCGGAGCTCCGCTGGATTTTTCGACGAAGGTCAGTGCCCCGGTCGTGCCGTCGAGGCGGTAGACACCGGCGTTGTCGCGGATGTAGATGTGCTGTTCGTCGAGCACGGCCACATGCGACGGCCAATCGAGTGCGGAGAGCTCTTCCCGGGAGAAGGCGGCCGTCTTCCTGAGCGTCCTGGCGTCCATCACCACGAGCATGCCGTCGTTTTCGAACGTCGTGCCCACGGCGTTTTCATCGCCGTTCTGCGAGATGACATAGATCTTGCCGTCGCAGAAGGCCATGTCCTGGGCCACGTTGCCCAGCTCCGTGCCGTTCACCGTCTTGTATGCGTCGTCGATGACATGGCCTTCGGGCGAGATCCAGGTCAGTGAACCGTTCTCGGTGGTCATGTTGCCTTCGTTGAGTACGAACATCCCGTTCGGGTCGTCGAATGCGTTCAGACAGTAGAGCTCCACGTTCTGCGAGATTTTCTGCGTCCCGCGTCCCGTGGCGGTAACCGTCAGCGTCGCCTTCGTCACGGCGGCGTCCGTTGCGGAGAGGACGATCCGGCTGTCGGCTTCGCGCACCTCGGCGCTCCAGCCCTCGGGCAGCGCCTCTACGCTGATCGAGGTCGCATTTTCAGCGGCATACGTCACCTCGACCGCCTTGCCGGGAACGACGAATACCGGAGATTCGGTTCCGGCATCGGATTCAGCTTCGTTGCCCGTAGAGAGTTCGAATTTCAGAGAGGGGATCTCTTCGTTCTCCTTGCTGCAGCTGCCGGTCGTCAGGGTTGCGGCCAATAGCAGCAGACTCCAGATGGATCTTGTTTTCATGAAAAAAGTAGTGATAATTAGGGAACTTTACTGTTTGATGGTGTTGCTTTCGATTCGTACTTCGGTCAGGTGCAGGTCCACGACGCCCATGATCTCCGTCGAGCACTCTCCGAGCCATCCGTTCTCCTGGTTCACACCCGTGTGGATGCGGATGAAGTCCACGCCGGGAAGGTTGGCCGGCTGACCGTCGGCATCCACCGCCCAGTCAATGTCGATGGCCGATCGGTCGCTGGTGTTGGGCTCGTTGTCGGCATATCCGTATGCGAACTTGTAGAGTGCGAAGTTGTTTCCGACGCCGCTCAGGTCGATCCCGTTCTGGGGCAGCCGCGTGCCGCTGAACGTGATCTGCTCCTCATCGATCCACTGCGGGTAGTAGGACTGGAGGTGGGCCGAATTCATGGCTTTGTAACCGCTCTCTCCCTGGTTGTCCTCCCAGCGGATGTACTCTTCGGTCGGCTTTCCGGGTTCGGTTGCGGGGCGGTAGTAGGTGATCTCGTAGTTGCGGATGGTCCGCACGTCGTTGCCGGCCTCCCGGGCCTGCTCGATCCACGATTCGCCGCCTTCGTTGTAGGAGCTCCCGGCAATCTCGTACCATTCGTCGTCGGGCAGGCCGTTCCCGTTGGCATCGAAGGATACCTCGATGACTCCCGGCTCGCTGCTACCGTATTCCGACTGCCCGTTGGCATAGAACGCGTTGCCCTGTACGCGGAAGTCGCACAGCCCGGCCTTGTTCTCGATCGTGTGGTCGAATCCGACGACGATGTAGCCGCCGAATCCGCCGAGGGATACCATCCCCTGGTTGTTGTTGCCGATCGCTTCGAGCGCCTTGCGGTTCATCGTCTCCTGCGTGTCTCCCTCTTCGTATTCGGGGAGCTCATTGACGAACTGGCCCACTGCGGGACGGTAGTCGAATACCTGGGTGACATAAGGCGTGGCTTCACCTCCGGGAGGCGTGTCGGGGCCGTCGTTGCCCTCGTTGCAGGCGGCAGAGCCTCCGGCGGCGAGGAGAGCCGTCAGGGCGGCGGGTTTCCAGTCGATCCATGCGAAATGTTTCATGACAGTAGCAATTGTTTGTTTATTGGTTGTTATTCTGCGTGCTAATAGTAGTATGGCTCGGACGAGAAGGCGATGTGCGCAGGAATGTCGCCCGTGCGGACCTTCCATTTGAGCGTGCCCTCGGGTGTGAAGCAGTAGAGGTATCCGGGCGTCACGTAGTTCGTGGCGTCGCACACGAAGATCTCCTTGGTCTCGGGATTGATGGCCAGGCCGTAGGGCAGCGAGATCTCCTTTTCGGTGCCGTCGGTGATGAAGTTGCGCGAGACGATATACTGCTCGGCCGTATCGTATACGGCATAAGAGACCTCGTTGCTGCCCGACGTGTAGCTCCACTCGGTGCTGATCGTATAGAGCCTGTCGTCGTCGATGCACATCTCGCTGGCTGCGATGCCGAGATTGCCGATGACCTTCTCGGTGGCCGCGTCGATCACGAAGATGTCCGACCCCGTGCCGTAGTAGTCGCCGCGCGAGCTGACGTAGATGCGGCCGTAGCGGTCCAGCTCCATGCGGTGGAGGTTGATCGCCACGTCGATCGTATTGACGACCTCCAGCGATTCGAGGTCCACCACCGACACCGTGCGGTCGTAGTTCGGGAAGCGGTATCCCCCCGAGTTGGCCACATAGAGCCGGCCGCCCGTGATGACCATCTCTTCGGGCTGGTACCACCTCGCGCGTGATCGTGAGGCTTTCGGTGTCGATCTCGACGACCTTGCCCGGCCGCGCTTCGGGGTCGATCTGCACGGGGCCGGCATAGGAGCTGACATAGGCCCGGTCGCCTTCGAAGACGATGTATCGGCAGTTCGGTATCGTGATGCTGCCGATGTGTTCGGCCGTATGTACGTCCATGACCTCCACGAGGTTCGAGCAGTTCACCACCACATAGAGCCGGTCCTTGTGGATGGCGATGTCGTTCCCCACGTCGCCCAGCTCCTTCACCACGTCGGGGTTGCGCTCCGGGTAGATGTTGCGCTGGTAACCGCCCGTGCGGGCATTGAAGTGGTCGATCGTGCACTTGTTGCTGCCCATGTTGCCCTCGTTCACGAGGAAGAAACCCTCGATCCGTTCGGGCGAGGTCGGCGAGGTGACGTATTCGGCCTCGGAGCGGATCATCGGTATCTCCTTGCGGCATCCGGCCATCGGCAGCAGGGCGGCCAGGGCCGTCGCGGCGAGCGCCCGGTGCAGGTATCTGCGGAGTTTGTGGATCGGCATCGTCTTTTTATTTAAAAGGTATATTGTATGATCAGTTTGAAGTTGGTGCCGGGCATGGGGTAGCATGCGACCACCTCATACTGCTGGTTGAGCAGGTTGTTCACCTCGAGAGTCGTCTTCAGGTCGCCCTTCCCCACATGCCACCCTTTGGCCAGCGAGAAGTCGCTCGTGTACCACGGCAGCTGGTAGTTGTAGGGGATGTTGGCCTGCGACGAATAGCGCTCGCCGGTGTATATGAAGCTGTAGCTCACCTCCCAGCTCCGCCATGCGGCGTTGAGCACGGCCGAACCGCTGTGCCAGGGAATGTAGGGGATCTGTCCGCCGTAGAATTCGCTCGAGGGGTCGGTGAAGTCCTGTGCCTGCTGGTAGGTGTAGTTCAGCCGCGCGGTCAGCGAGAAGTCGCGCCCGACGGCCCATCCGGTCTGCACGGCGGCATCCACGCCGCGGATCTCGACGTTGCCCAGATTGACCATCGTCCAGCGGAAGAAGTTCGACGTCGGGGTTGCTACGATCTTGTTGTCCACCTGGTTGTAGTAGACGTCGGCCTGCAGCTCGAGCGACCGCAGCCACGTATGCTCGAAGGTCCGCGAGTAGGTGATGCCCACGTCGTACTGCGTGGTGAACTCCGGGTCGAGATCGACATTCCCGACGAACGTGTAGTAGAGGTCGTTGAGCGTCGGCATGCGGAAGATCCGCTTGTAGAAGGCGCGGATGTTGATCCCGGCCCGTTCGAAGGGCCTCCACGAGAGGAAGACGGCCGGTGTGAGCTTCCGCTTGTCCGACATCCGGTCGCCCTTCGTGCGGTCGTGCACGAGGGTCCCGAGCAGGCTGGCCTGGATCTCCACGCGGTCGAAGCGCATGGCCGTGGCTGCGGCTGCGAGCAGGGTGTGGCGCCGCGGGTAGACGAAGTCGCGCAGGTCGGCGTTGAGCAGGTTGAACTGCCAGTCGGCCGAGAAGTTCACCTCCCACCACGGGAAGATCGTGAAGCGGTTGGCCGCCGAGAGGTAGGTCTCCTGCTGGTAGTAGTGGTTGTTGGTGTACATCAGCGACTCGTCCTTGTTCGGGTCGGCCAGGTAGTGGAGGTAGTCGTAGGCGTACTTGGCATTCACCAGCAGGCTGTACCACGGCTTGAAGTCCTTCTTGAAGGACCCCTGCGCGAAGAAGTTGGTGTCCCACTGGCGGTCTTCGTGCGAGAACTTGTTGCGCACAATGGCCCCCGGGTACCCGCGTTCGGAGTTGTAGAAGTAGACCTTTGCGCGCCAGTATCCCTGTTCCACACGTCCGAAGAGCCCGCCTTCGACACGCAGCGCATTGAGGTCGCCGTTGCGGCGCACGGCCGTGGTGTCATACCCCTCCTGCATGCGGTAGGTGAACCTGTAGCGCCCCGTCGAGTAGAGGTACTCGGCGCTGAGCGAACTGCTTACGCGCTCCGACAGACGCTGTTCCCAAAGCAGGGCGGGATTGGCCAGTCCGAACGACCCGGTCTTCATGGTGGCCTTCACGTGGTGGGTTTCCCCCTTGTCGAAACGGGGTGTGCGGGTCTGCAGGTAGATCGAACCCGACGATCCGAAGTCCTTTGCCGGCTGGAATACGGCGCTCTTCTGCCCGTTGTAGAGCGTCACGGCCTCCATGTTGTCGAGCGAGAAACGCCCCAGATCGACCGTTCCGTTCTGGGCGTTCCCCAGCTCGATGCCGTCGTAGAAGACCCCGACGTGATTCGTGCCCATGCTCCGGATATTGACCGTCTTCAGTCCTCCGACCCCGCCGTAGTCCTTGATCTGGATTCCGGAGAAGTAGCGCAGGGCGTCGGCCACGTTGTGCGACGAGAGCTTGTGGAGCTGCTCGCCCGAGAGCTCCTGCACGGGGATGACCTCCTTGCGGACGACACGCCCCGTCACGACGACCTCCTCGACCTGCTGGAGGCTGTCGAGCCGGCTCTGTCCGGCCGCCGGACATGCGAAAGCCACGCATGCAGCAAGGGCGGCAAATAGCGATGAAATATGGTTCCCGTCAAACATTCTCTTCATTCGGCCGTCCTGTCCACGGGCTCGACCAAAAGCAAAATTCGATGGCAGGTCTTCTGACTGACTCCCCATCCGGAACCTTCCCGATTCTTCGATCAGTGGCGCGGACTTCCGAATGGTTGGCGGAGCTTCACAGCAGCGGGACTGTCCGGGACTCTCACCCGGTTCCCTTTTAATCCATGGGGCCGGAACGACCCTTTTGGAACCAATCGGCCGCAAAGATACGCTTTTTTCGGGAAACAGCCATATTTCCCGTTTAATTTCTTTCCTGCGCCCGTACGGCCTTTGTTCCGGCCGGTCTTCACCGCCCGTTCCGGGCCTCCGCAAGGGGCCGTTCGGTGCCTTGCGGGCGGTTCGCGGCAAAAGCGTCGCCCGAATGGTTGATTATTCGCTGAAAATCGCTAAATTTGCACGCTAAACTTATTTGATCGGACATGAATATCGAAACCTTTATTTCGGAAGCGGTCCGCCGTTCGGTGGAGGCGCTTTACGGCCCGCTCGGCGACGAGCAGTTGCAGATTCAGAAGACCCGCCGGGAGTTCGAGGGCGATTACACGCTCGTGACCTTTCCGCTGCTGCGACGAAGCCGCAAGTCGCCCGAGGCCACCGCGACCGAGATAGGCGAATACATGCGGGCGAACATTCCGCAGATCGCGTCGTTCAACGTCATCAAGGGCTTTCTGAACCTCTCGCTCGACAGTTCGTTCTGGGGCGAGCGCTTTGCCGAGATCGCTGCCGATGCCAGCTACGGCGAGGCTCCGGCCACCGGGCGCACGATCATGATCGAGTATTCGTCTCCCAATACGAACAAGCCGCTGCACCTGGGCCACATCCGCAACAACCTGCTGGGTTACTCCGTGGCGCAGATCCTCAAGGCCAACGGCCACACGGTCATCAAGGCCAACCTGGTCAATGACCGCGGCATCCACATCTGCAAGTCGATGCTGGCGTGGAAACTCTACGGCGGCGGCGAGACGCCCGCCTCGTCGGGCATGAAGGGCGACCACCTGGTGGGCAAGTACTATGTCGAGTTCGACAAGCACTACAAGGCCCAGATCAAGGAGCTTATGGCCCAGGGCCAGAGCGAGGAGGAGGCCAAGAAGCATGCGCCGATCATGCTCCAGGCGCAGGAGATGCTGCGCAAGTGGGAGGCGAAGGACCCGGAGGTCTACGCGCTCTGGGAGACGATGAACGGCTGGGTCTACGAGGGCTTCGACGTCACGTACAAGGCGCTGGGCGTCGATTTCGACAAGGTCTACTACGAGTCGCAGACCTACCTGCTGGGCAAGTCGCTCGTCGAGGAGGGGCTCCGCAAGGGGGTCTTCTATCGTCGCGACGATAACTCGGTGTGGATCGACCTGACGGGCGACGGCCTCGACGAGAAGCTGCTGCTGCGCGGCGACGGTACGTCGGTCTACATGACGCAGGACCTCGGCACGGCCTACCGCCGTTTCGAGGACAACCGCCTCGACGACATGATCTATGTCGTGGGCAACGAGCAGAACTACCACTTCCAGGTGCTGAAGCTCGTGCTCAAGAAACTGGGCTACGCCGAGTGGAGCGACCACATCACGCACCTCTCGTACGGCATGGTCGAGTTGCCCGAGGGCAAGATGAAGTCGCGCGAGGGTACGGTGGTCGATGCCGACGACCTGATTGCCGACATGGTGCAGACCGCCCGCGAGATGTCGGCCGAGCTGGGCAAGTTGGACGGCTGCACGGAAGAGGAGGCCGAGGCCGTCTCGACGATGGTGGGTCTCGGTGCGCTCAAGTACTTCATCCTGAAGGTCGATCCCAAGAAGACGATGCTCTTCGACCCGCGCGAGTCGATCGACTTCAACGGCAACACGGGTCCCTTCATCCAATATACCCATGCGCGTATCTGCTCCGTGCTGCGCAAGGCCGCCGAGGCCGGCATCGACTTCTCGGCAGTACCGGAGGGGGTTGCCTGCCTGCCCGAGGAGATCGCTTTGGTCAAGTCGCTGACGGAGTATCCCGCCGTCGTAAAGTCTGCGGGCGACAACTTCGCGCCTTCGATCATCGGCGCCTACGTCTACGAACTGGCCAAGAGCTTCAACGGCTACTACCACGACCATTCGATCCTGCGCGAGGAGGATGCCGCCGTCCGCACGATGCGCCTGCAGCTGGCGCAGCAGGTGGCTCGGGTCATCCGCCGCGGCATGGCGCTGCTGGGTATCGACGTCCCCGAGCGGATGTAAGCTCCGGAGGCTGACTGTCTCGGTCCTGAAACGAGCCCCGGGATCCGTAAGGAATCCCGGGGCTCGTGTCTTTTCCGGTCTCTCTTTTGGCCGGATGGTGCGCTCTTGGTCTCCTTACCGCAGCCCGGGACCTGCCTGTCCGTTGGAACGGTCTCTTCCCGAGGCGTGCCGGACCCGCTTTCCGGAGCCTCGTCCGGTCAGGATGCGCACCCGTTTGAGCAGATGCAGCAGTCCGACGGGCACGAGCAGCAATCCGGTCTTGTAGTGAAAGGGCCCCGAACCGTCGTCGAAGAGAGCGGCGATGCCCGAGAGTGCCGCAGCAAGGAAGCAGACCGAGAGCAGAAGGGTCATTCTGCTCCGACCGCCGATTCCGCCGGCAAGCGCCGTATACCATTTCCGGTGGTGGACGATGTGGAGGATCGATGCAGCCGTGAAAGCAGCACTCGCGGCGATGTGTACGGCGGACCACGTGCCGATCGCATCGGGACGGGCAGAATGCCCGGCCGCATGGAGTTCCAGTCCGGACCAGACGGTCAGCAGGAAGAGCGGGACCAGCGTTCGGTCCGTGCGCAGCAATGTTTTTCTGTCGGTAACCATGTCGTGTCTTGTTAGGTACGTTGTTCCGCCTGCAAAGGTATGGTTTCCGACCCTCGCTCCGGTTGGACGGATCGGGGCAATGTTTGGACTATCCGGGGTATCTTTTCCTGAATTCGGAGGGGCTGACGTGCGTTACTGACGAGAAGAGACGGGAGAAGTAGGCGCAGTCTTCGAATCCCAGTTCGCGTGCGATCTCCTGTATGTCGGTCCGGGAGTGTGCGAGCATCCGCTTGGCGCGGATGACAATTTCGTTCCGTATGTTCCTTGTTGCGCTCACCCCGGTTGTCTTCCTGACCGCTTCGTTCAGGTAGGCGACAGATACGTGCATCCGTTCGGCATAGAAGGCCGGGCTTCTGCTGATGTGTACGAACTGTTTGAGCAGCGTTTTGAATTCGAGCGTCAGCCCGATCATCCGCGGGTTGCCGGACCGTTGTCCGGCCCGGTGCTGCAACACTCCGGCGATGATGGCGACCATTGCCCCTGCGAGATGCCTGACCACCGCCCGCTCCGTTTCATCGGCCGGTGCCGCATTCATCCTCTTCTTCAGCATCGCATGCAGCCGGGCCAGTTCGTTGCGCTGAGGTTTCTCCACCGCTACGGGTTTCGTGTCGAGGGCATATTGTTCGAAGATGAGTCGTGTCGCCTCATCCACGAATACCGGATCGACCGCAAGCATGTAACCCTCCATCCGTTCTGCCCGAAGGAACGTATGGACCTGTTCGGGGAGGAGTACCACGACAGTCCCTTGTGTGCAGCAAAGCTCCCGAACGTCGATTTCGAGCAGACATGAACCCTGCTCGATGACCCCGAAGACGAAATATTCGTCGCGGTGCGTGTAGTCGATCGGGGGCTGCGCCTGTTCGGGTCGGACCTCCTTCAGTGCGAACCCGCAATCCGACAGGTCGGAGGTTCTGTGTTCGGGCATTCTGATCATGTGCGTGTTGGGCGGCATGTTGTTGCTGAAGGCAAAGATACGAAAATGTTTCTTTCCCCCGTCCGCTTCATTCCGTTGGTGACGGTCGTCTTCCGTATGCCGACTGGATGCGTTTTTGCATGTTGGCTTCCTGGAAAATAATTGGATAATCCGAAAGGATTTCCTATCTTTGCCTTCAACAAATTTTTAAACGATAAACGAAATGGCAAATTTACGTGTCCTGAAAAAGGAGATCGACTACTGCCTCGAAGAGGTCGTGTTCGACTGCGATATGGCGATCTGCTTCCAGCCGTCGAAGGAGCAGGAGATCTTTGCGGTGATGCAGGAGGCTGTTGCCCTGCGCAACACGCTCTTCTCCAAGGCGATGAATCCGGCTGAGCCGCACAACCGCTCGCTCGTGCGCAAGCACTATGCAGCCCTGCGCGCCGAGATGGACGCCGAGTTCGGCAAACTCTTCGAGAAGCTGAGCACCATCAACGGCGAGAAGAAGTAATTCCTTTTGTGCCGTTCCCGTCTCCGTCTTTCGGACCGGACATGGCCGGTGGGCCGACGGCAGGGTAGTGCTCCCTGCGGCGGCAGACGCCGTGCAGGGAAAGGGCAGGACAGGGCCGGACAGGAAAAAACGACGCAGGATCTTCAGATCCCTGCGTCGTTTTCGTTTTGTCCCTGCATCGGGCAGCTCCGCCCTGAAATAGCCGATCGTGCGGCGGTCAGAGCGATGTGCCCTTGAAGACGCGCGACTCCTCGGCCGGTACCAGTATGCCGTTGAGCGTGATCCGGTTCGAGTTGAAGTTGGGGCTCACCGTCACCGATGCGCGGTTCGACCCTTTGGCCATCGAGATGGTCACCATGGCCGAGATCCCGTTGCCGAGGACGTTCATCGTGAAGTAGGTGTTCCCGCGTTTGTCGGTCTTCAGCTTGATGTCCGACGCGCGGCCTTCGACCGTGACGCCCCCTACGCCGTTCGGCCCGCCGCCGTTGAACGGCGCCACCTGCACGACGGTCTTGTCGTCGTGCATCGAGATGAAGTTCGTCGATGACGACACGAATGCGCTCTGCCCGCGTTTGAAGACCAGCTGGTCGGCCTCGACCACGAACTCGAGGTTCTCGAGCGCCTGCACGGCATTCACATAGTCGATCGAGTCCTGGATCTCCTCCAGCCGTTTGTCTGTCTTGCGCTGCTCTGCAGCCTGCAGTTGGGATTTCGGGATGATGCGCTTTTCGGTTTGTGCCTGGGCCGACCATCCTGCGGCCAGCGCCAGTATCAGAAACAATGACCTGATCATAATACCTCCGTTTTTTTGATTGATATCCGGACCGCAGCAACAATCCTTCCACAGATCTACCGGATCATTGCCCGGATTCCGTCTCTTTAGACAAACGGCCGGCGCCGTGCCGTTATTGCATCTTATTCCCCGAAAACACCTCCCTTGAGGTGTCACTCCCCGTCGCAACAACCGTCTCCGGGGTGGTGCTCCAGCACGGTGTGTGGGATGTGGCCGTGCGAGAGGAGCTGGATCGGGCAGTCGTAGTTGCGCAACTGCTCCTCGGTGAGGATGTTCGACCGGTGACGGTGTACCTGTCGGTTCACGCAGACGATCTCCTTGACGACGCTGGTGATGGTCCCGATGTCGTGCGAGACGACGACGATCGCCATGCGGTCGTTCAGCGTGCGGAGCGTGTTGTAGAGCTCCTTTTCGAAGCGGTTGTCCACGAAGTTCGTGGGCTCGTCGAGGATCAGCAGCTTCGGATCGGAGATCACTGCGCGGCAGAGCAGGGCGCGCTGGAGCTGCCCGCCCGAGACTTCGCCCACGGGGTGGCGGGCCGTCTCGGCGATTCCCGAAGCCTCGAGCAGGCCGAGGGCCTTGTTCCGGTCGGTTTTCGTGTAGCGCGAGCGGAACCCGCGGCGCCCCTGCAGCCCGGAGAGCACGATCTCGAGGATCGAGATCGGGAATGCGCGGTCGAACTCCGACAGCTGGGGCATGTAGCCGATCAGCCGCTCCTCGCCGCGGAAGAGCTCCGGCGAGAGTACGATTTCGCCCGTATAGGGCACCGTTCCGAGTATGGCCTTCACGAGGGTTGTCTTGCCGCCTCCGTTGGGGCCGATGACTCCGAGGAAGTCCCTGTCGCCGATCTGCAGATCGACATCCCGGAGCGCTTCGCAGCCGTCGTATGCGACGCTGACGTGGTGGAGTGAAACGAGGGTCATGGCCGGACGATCGAATCGGTTATTGCATCGATGTTGGCGATCACATCCTCCCGGAGTGGATCGATTGCCACATAATCGGCATCGATGTCGCGGGCGATGACCTCGACGACCGATGCCGGGAACTGGTTCTGGTAGAAGATCCTGCGTATCCCGTCGCGGCGGGCCTGGCGGATGAGCTCCGTGAGCCGGCGTGCCGAGGGCTCCTTGCCGTCGGCCTCGATGGCCTCTGGCGGATGCCGTAGTCGCGGGCGTAGTAGGTCAGGGCAGGGTGGTAGATGATGAAGTAGTCCACTCCGCTCTTCCCGATCTTCGCGGCCGTGCGCCGGTCGAGTTCGCGCAGCTGCTCCTGCAGCCTCTCGTGGTTGAGCGTGTATTTCGTCGAGTCGGGCCATGCGGCATGGATCGCCTCGTAGGCATTGCGTGCCATGATCGACAGCGCCCGCGGCGAGGTCCAGACGTGGGGGTCGATGCCGTGAGCATGCCCGTGCTCCCCGTCGTCGCCGTGCATGTGGGCGCACGATCCGGCCAGGAGTTCGATGCCCCGGCTCAGGGGGACGACCTTGTCGCGCTCTTCGAGCTTTTGGAGCAGCGACTGCTCGAAGTCAATCAGCCCGACGCTGAAGATCATGCGGGCCCGGTTGAGTTCGACAAACTGCCTGGGTGTCGGCTCGAACGTCTCGGGGCTGGCCCCGGCCGGTACGAGCACCTCGATCGGGAAGTCCTCTCCGACGATGCCTTCCACGATGCTGCGCAGCGGCAGGATCGAGACGCAGAGCGTGTCGCCCTCCGTTTTCGGGGGTTCGGCACAGCCGGCAAGCAGCCACACCGCGGCGAGTAGGGTCAGGTATCTTTTCATCCTCCGGACATTTTTGCAGCAAAGATAGTAAAAAATCATCTTCTGCTTGTCCTTTGCTTCGTCCTGCCCCTGCCGTCGGGCCTTATCTCCATTCCGTGCCGGTCATGGGGCAGGGTAGTCCGCTCCCACTTTGTGAACCTTGCGCCCTTGTGCCGAACCGATTGCATGCACGATCAGCCAGGGTTCCACGAAGAGGTTGATCAACGTGTGTGCCGCGATGGCGGGCAGGACGTTGCGGGCTGCAACCACGTAGACAAGGGCCAGCAGGAGCCCCAGAACCGTGGTGGCCAGGGCCGATGCGGCTCCGATGCGCGAAATCCCGCCGAGCAGCCCCCACGAGATGTGGACCAGCCCGAATGCAACGCCCGATATCCCGATCTGCCAGAGGGTGTTGATCCCACTGCCGTCGAGCCACTCCATCAGCATCCGTCGGAAAACCGTCTCCTCCACGATGCCGCCCGTGAAGGCCGCATATACGGCAATCCACTTGAGCGTGCCTTTGAATCGGAACAGATTCCGGCGCACCGTCGGTATCATGCGGGCCGTGCAGGCAATGTAGCCGACGGCCGCAGCTGCTGCCAGGATCCAGGCCCCCGGGATCTTGAGGGCCGATGGATCGATACCTATGTATATGATGAAGCCGGCAGGGTTGTTCCAGCTCCAGAGGACGATGAAAAAGGTCATGAAGAGCGATATCCCGGCCAGCAGCATGGCCGCCGACCGTATCGTTTTCTGTTCGGTAGGGTAGTCCTTCCTGCGTGTCATCATTTTTCGGTTGTCTTGTTTTTCGGTTCGGTGTGCCTGTGGGCTGCTGCCGGTTTTTCTCCAGCCGGCATCCCTCTGTCCGTGTTTCTCTGGCAGTGTCTCGCTGTGTTTTCTCTGGCTGTGTCCTTCTCTGCCTGTGTTTGGTCTCCTGTATTTCGTTGCTTGTGTCTTGATGCCGCCTTGTGTCGGACCAACGTCCTACGGTCCTGCAGCCTTTTCGCCCGTTGCCGTCGATTGTGTCCGTTTTTTCCCTCTTTCGCCGTCGCGCCGGCTGCGTCGGTCCATACGTCCTTTGCCTGCGGCTTGCAATTTTCTGCATCGGCCATCCTGCTTTTCGGTTGCTTTCGCTGCCTTTCAACGGCCGTTTTATTATTCGTTTTCAGTTATTTGTATTTTTTCCGTGTGCTCTTGCTCCTTTGTCAATCGAGTTTGGGCGGACCATCTGGCCGATGAACTGCTTGTTCGCGCTCTTAGCGTTGCGATCGGTTTGCCCGTCTTCTCCGTATCGGTTTGTAAATATAAATAAGTTTATAATATAAACCAAATATTTGACCACATTTTACACCTTTGTTCACGTTCACGAGAGGGTGCTGTTCCTCTGTGATCGGCTGGTCATTTTCATGGCATATGGCCTGTAAGTTGCTGGTATAGATGTGATTCTGCCGTATTTTTGTCGATAATGTTGCCCCGGGCAGCAACACGTTTACCGGTCGGCCTCTGACGATGTGTGGTTGCCGGTATGCTGCAGTATATAATAAGGTCTCCGTTTTCGTGTTTTGAGTTTGGAATTTTGAGATTGGAGTTTCTCGAAGTGTTCAGGAAACTAACCATGAGTGGGTTATGTGTGCTGTGTCAGCTTATTCGCTGTTATTATTTAACATAATATAAATATTATTTCACTTTTGCCTCCACATTCTGGGCTTCCGTACTGCCGCGAAGTCTTGTGCTTTTAAGCTGTTATGCTGTTATTTGGTTGTGTGTGGCACGTGCAACTGGAGATTCTCGACAGGCGCCTGTCGCAATCTCTTTTCCGATTGTGGATGACGGCCCGGGAAAGCCGGGCGATTGCGTGCCTTTGTGGGGATGTTTGCTGCCGGGGCCGGTTTTGCAGCCGATTATTCACCGGCCGGCCAGTGCGCAGTGCCTTCGGTTGCTGCGTGTGTGTCTTCGACGCTGTTGATTCTACCGCAGCGATTTGACCATGATGAACTCTTCGGGAGTCTCCCGGATGACTTCGAATCCGAACCGGCGATAGAGCCGATGTGCCCGGTTGGCCTGTTGCACGGCCAGCGAGACCTGCGCATATCCGGCATCCCGCAACGCCTCGAGCATCCGCCCGATCAATCGACTCCCGATCCCTTGCGCCCTGTAAGCCGCAAGAACCGCCAGTGCCAGCTCCGGCGTCCGCCGATCCGCATGCCCGAACCCCTCGGGCAACATCCGGCACCAGATTGCACCGATGATCTGCCCCTTTGCTTCGGCACACAGGGCGCGATCGTCCGGTTCTCTGCCGAACCCTTCCCAATAGATCCTCAGCGACGGATCGTCAGTCACTTCGCGAGGCAAGGGCTGTGCGCCGTCCGGCAGAAAGATCGCTTCGTAGAGAAACTCCTTCAGCCTGCCGTATTCTTCCGCGCGGAGTGCACGTATGCGACAAAGGTTCATTGGCGTTTTGCTGTTGCGGATGATCCTTTCCGTGAATTTCTGTCGCGGCCGACTCCTCCCCGGATACCGCCTCCATTTCCCATTCTGACCCGTAAATTCCGGATTCCCGGAACTTGGCGAAACCCTTTGAGATTGCGATATTCCGTACCTCGGGGCATGCCGCCCGGTTTTATCGCCTTGTCGGGGCGTAACTTTCGAACGTTCCGTCGGCGTAGCAGATGACTACCCGCGTAACCGGAACCCGCTCTCCGGCCCGAACGCCATTCTGTATCCTGCACTCCGGGCTCTCCCCCGAAGCGTGCTGCTGTCCGCCGTCCGGTCCGGTTCCCGGAACTGCGGACATTCCGTCGCCTCTCCGGCTGTCGGCTCTTCCCTCATCAGGCAGCGGGCCGGCACTGTTCCGTGATGCCGGCATTCCCGATCCCGCAAATAGTCCGCCGAATGATCCGCTGCCCGATACCGGGGTTCCGTGTTCCGGATCGGATGCGGCGTCGGGCGTGCGTCCTTCTGTTGCATCCGGCGACCTTCTTCCTCCGTTTTCCGCACGGTACATCTGTTGCGAGTCGAGCAGCAGCCAGTCGGGGTTGATCTGCGGAAACCTCCTGAGAATTTTCTGCAGCAGATCGAATCCCGGTTTGTTGCGTCCGGCAAGAATGTGGGAGATTCCGGCCGGATTGACCCCGAGCAGTTCGGCGAGCTGGCTTGGCTTCAAACCCTCGGATTTCATCAAATCGAGCAATTTTTCCCTCATCGGCGTAATTTTTTACAAAAATAAACTTTTTTCTTTTGTAAAACAAGAAAATTCTACATTTGTAAAATGTTAATAACTGTTGAAAAGATTTACATTTGTAAATAATAAAATATGGTTAAACACCGCCTCTCCTCCATTGTTTATTCTATACTTTATATAAATATGTTTAAATCGCTGGTTTTTATGGTTGTTAATTATGTGATATATTTATTATGGCTTCGTCTGCCAATTTAAGAGTTTTCCTGCCTCGCCAACTTAAAGTGTTGCTTTATATGTTTTGTGTAACTGCTGGTTTTAAGTGTGTTGAGTATGCATGTTTAATATTTTGATTTGCGTAAAATGCGTTAAAATCGGCTGAATGTATCCCTGATCGTGTAATTTACATATGTAACTATCAACCGAGATATCAACAGATTTTGTTTTCCTGATGTGATTACAAATGGAAATAAATCCTCTCTTCTTGTATTTACATTTGTAAACACCCCACCCTTTTTCCCTCTTTTTTCAGAAAATTTCCCGTATTTCCGATCGTTATCGGACTTTTTTGCGCTCCTTTGTTGATTTTCGATACATTATGTTAAATAAAAAAGAGCCGGGTAGTGTTGATAACTCACTACCCGACTCTGTATCTGTCGGTTACAGACTTTTCAACAATCGCCTACCTGGCGAGCTTGTCGGCGATTTCGCGGAACTCTTCCGGGGTCAGCTGGAGCTTTTCGCGGTGGAAATCGACGTCATTTTCGTCCTTGATGGGGATCAGATGGATGTGCGCATGGGGAACTTCCATGCCCAGGACGACCACTGCGACCCTCGCGCAATCTATTTCGCGCTTGATTCGTGCGGCTACCTTCTTGGCGAAGACCATCATCCCGGCCAGTGTCTCGTCGTCGAGATCAAACAGGTAATCGACCTCCTGTTTCGGGACTACGAGTGTGTGTCCTTTGGTGAGCGGATTGATGTCGAGGAATGCGTAGTAGCGGTCGTCTTCGGCGACCTTGTACGAGGGGATCTCCCCTGCGATGATGCGGGAAAAAATCGTTGCCATGGTGTTTGTTTTTTGATTCGGTTTCTCTTATTTCGTCTCGTTTCCGTTGCGGGGCGTCTCTTCCGGTGTATTGTGCCGTGCCAACAGCCGTTTGGTGTTGCGTATTCCAAGCAGGAGGCTGATGCCGCATCCGATGATTACGATCATGCTTCCGGCCCCTGCCAGTTTGTGTCCGAAGCAGGCCGCAATGACCCATGCTGCGACGAAGGCGCCTTCAAGTCCCAGCAACAGGCGCATGCCCCGCAGCGAGCGTTGCAGCTTTTCGGGGTTTTCCGCGGAACTCCTCCAGCGACGTTCTTCCGGTGTCATCTTGTGCTGTTCGGGGCTTTCCCTCCTTGTTTCTGTGTGTGGATTGCTCATGGATGTGTTATGTGGTCGTTTTCGACGTTTTCAGGCTTTTCTGTCGCTTCTTTGCGTAGTTCCCGGGGGGACCCTTTCGGTTCGGGTCTTCTTTCTGTGTCTCGCGTTTTTGCAATGCTGCCGGCATCCTCTTTTTTAGGGTATTCCGGGGTGTTGCCTTTGTCGGGACTCGTCTCTGTCGGGCGTTGCCGCTGCCGGGCGGCAATGTGGTTGCAACCTGCTCGGGCCGCCCGTCCCTTGCCCGGGGCCGTTCCGAATCGGTCGCGTGTGTTCCGTTTATTCCTCCTCGAATTTGGGCTTCAGAATCTCCGAATAGATCACGGCCCGGCGCAGGTCGAACTCCGCGGCAATCAGGGCTGCAGACTCCTCCTGCGGCCCGAATTGCGCCTCCTGGGCCGGTTCCTGGGCCGGTGTTCCGGTCGGACGCTGCCCGGCCGCAGCGGTCGCTCTCTGGTTGGCCCGCGTTTCAGTGCGGCTGCCCATACGTTGGGCCTGTGTCTGTTTGGGACTTCGGGGGGTCCGGTGGTCGTTTGCCGGCCGGGATGATGCTTCCGTCCGGGCCGTGGCCGGCTGCTTCTCGGCGAAGATGTCCGGAAAGCCCGGGAACGGCCACGGCGATGCCGGTGTCGGCATGCCTGCCGGTTGGGTCTGTCCGTCCGGCTGCGGCCGGCTGGCCGGTCGTTGCGGCGTTGTCTGCTGCGGCTGCTCCCCTTCGGGCGTCGGAGGTATGCGCCGCTTCTTCCGATTCGGCTGCGAGAGGAGCATGGCCGCTCCCGCAACGATTATCCAAATGATCGTGGAGGTATCCATCCCTGTCAGTTCAACTTACGTTTGATGGTTTCTATTCCCTTGATCTTCCGCATCTTGTCCATGACAGCGCTGAGACTCTCGGCATCCTTGACATAGAGGCTGACGTTGCCTTCGAAGATGCCGTCGTGGCTGTGGATGTTCACTTCGCGGATGTTGATGTTGAAATCGTCACTGACGACCTTCGCCAGGTCGAGCAGCAGTCCCTGCCGGTCGATTCCGCGCAGTTCGAGCGTGACCAGATACGACATGGCCTTGTGCTGCGACCACTTGATCTCCTCCTTGACGATGTTCTTGCCGTACTGTGCGGCCAGCCGGTTCAGTTCGTCGCATGTGGCCTTGTGGACGATGATCCGTCCCGTCGCAGGGTCGCGGTAGCCGACGACCTTGTCGCCCGGTATGGGCTTGCAGCAGTCGGCGATCTCGAACTGCGGTTCGTTGTCCGGCAGGTCCTTTGCCGGGGCGATATCGCCCGGCTGCGGGGTCTCGTCGCCCTCCTCCTTTTTCTGCGGGATGAAGAGGGTCCAGAATTTCAGTATCTTGCTCTTGGCATTGACCTTCAGCACCTTTTCCAGATCGTCGAGCGAGATGATCCCCGCTCCGATCTTGCTGTAGAGCTCCTCCTTGTTGTTGCACTCGTAGATCGGCACGATCTTGCGCAATACCCTGCCGCTGAGCTGGATATTGAGCGATTTCATCTTCCCTTCGAGCAGCTGCATGCCGCGCTCGATGTTGTTCTGCCGTTCGCGTTTGAGGAAACTCTTGATGGCCGATTTGGCCTTGGCCGTGGTGACGATCTCCAGCCACTCGGGCTTCGGGCGCGCCGTGTCGGCCGTGATGATCTCGATCTGGTCGCCGCTGTTTATCTGCGTGGTGATCGGTTCGAGCTTGTGGTTGATCTTCGCGCTGATGGCGTTGTTGCCGATCTTCGAGTGGATGTCGTATGCGAAGTCCAGCGCGGTGGCTCCGAACGGCATTTTGCGGGCTTCGCCTTTTGGTGTAAATACTACTATTTCAGATGTATACAGCGACAACTTGAAGTTGTCCAGGAAGTCTACGGCATTCTCCGTCGGGCTGTTCAGCGCCGCACGGATCTGCTTGAGCCACTTGTCGAATTCGTCCTCGTCCTGCGAGATCGTGGCGTGTTTGTACTTCCAGTGGGCCGCAAATCCCCGTTCGGCAATGTCCTCCATGCGCTGCGTGCGGATCTGCACCTCGACCCATACGCCGTCGGGGCCCATCACCGTCGAGTGCAGCGCCTCGTAGCCGTTGGCCTTGGGCATCGAGATCCAGTCGCGCAGCCGGTCGGGCTTGGGGGTGTAGATGTCGGTGATCGTCGAGTAGATCTGCCAGCACTGGGTCTTTTCCGAGGGGAACGGCAGCGGCTTGAAGACGATGCGGATGGCAAACAGGTCGTAGATCTCCTCGAAGGGGATCTGCTTGCGCTGCATCTTCGACCAGATCGAGTAGACGCTCTTCACGCGCCCCGAGATCTCGTAGTTGAAGTTGTCGCGGTTGAGAGCCGCGATGATCGGGGCGTTGAACTTGTCGATAAACTCCCGGCGCGAGGCTTCGCTTTCGTGGAGCTTCTGCGTGATTTCGGCATACTGCTGCGGGAAGCGGTACTTCATGCAGAGGTCCTCGAGCTCGCTCTTGATCGAATAGAGCCCCAGCCGGTAGGCCAGCGGGGCGAACAGGTAGATCGTCTCGCCCGTGATCTTGATCTGCTTGTTCAGGGGCATCGAGCCGAGCGTGCGCATGTTGTGCAGGCGGTCGGCGATCTTGATCAGGATGACGCGCACGTCGTCCGAGAGCGTGAGGAGCACCTTGCGGAAGTATTCAGCCTGCTCCGAGGTGTCGGCGTTGAAGACACCCGACATCTTGGTCAGCCCGTCCACCATCGAGGCGATTTTCGGACCGAAGATCCGTTCCATGTCCTCCACGGTGTATTCCGTGTCCTCCACGACGTCGTGCAGCAGGGCCGCAACGACCGACTTCACCCCGAGCCCGATCTCCTCGATGACGATCTTGGCAACTGCAATGGGATGAAGGAGGTACGGTTCGCCGGAGCGGCGCCGTACCCCCTCGTGTGCCTCCTTGGCAAGGAAAAATGCGCGTTTGATGAAGTTCCAGTCTTCGTCGTTCTTGCAGATCTTCGTGCACGAGAGCAACAGGTCGTCCCACTTCTCCTTGATCAGAGCCTCATCCTCGGCAGTATATCCCATAGGCTTGTTCGATTACTCGTCCTTCTTGTTTTTCATGGCGTCGCGCACCTTCTGTTCGATCTCCGCGGCAAGCGCCTCGTCCTTTTTGAGCAGCTCCTTCACGGCGTCGCGGCCCTGTCCGATCTTCTTGTCACCGTAGGAGAACCACGATCCGGCCTTCTTGATCACGCCGTAATCGACCCCGAGGTCGATGATTTCGCCGATCTTCGATATGCCTTCGCCGAACATGATGTCGAATTCGGCCCGCTTGAACGGGGGCGCCACCTTGTTCTTCACGACCTTGACCTTCGTGCGGGTTCCGAGCTGCTCCTCGCCGTCCTTGATGACCGACATGCGTCGGATGTCGATGCGCACCGAGGCGTAGAACTTCAGGGCGTTTCCGCCGGTTGTCGTCTCGGGGTTGCCGTAGACGATGCCGATCTTGTCGCGCAGCTGGTTGATGAAGATGCAGACGGTCTTGGTCTTCGAGATGCTCGAGGTGAGTTTGCGCAGGGCCTGCGACATGAGGCGGGCCTGCAGTCCCATCTTCGCGTCGCCCATCTCGCCCTCGATCTCGGCCTTGGGCGTGAGGGCCGCCACCGAGTCGATGACGATGATGTCGATGGCGCTCGAGCGGATCAGCGAGTCGGCGATCTCGAGGGCCTGCTCGCCGTTGTCGGGCTGCGAGATGAGCAGGTTGTCCACATCCACGCCGAGTTTCTGGGCGTAGAAGCTGTCGAATGCGTGCTCGGCGTCGATGAACGCCGCGATGCCACCGGCCTTCTGGGCCTCGGCGATGGCGTGGATGGCCAGCGTGGTCTTACCCGACGATTCGGGGCCGAAGATCTCGATGACGCGCCCTTTGGGGTATCCGCCCACGCCGAGTGCCATGTCGAGGGTGATCGATCCGGTGGGAATCACCGGAATGTCATTCACCTCCGTGCTGTTCATACGCATGATCGACCCTTTGCCGAAGTCCTTTTCAATCTTCTCCATCACCGCGTTCAAGACCTTGAGCTTGTCCGGGTTCACCTGTACTTTTTCTGCCATGCTTTTCGCTAAGTTGTTGTCGTTTTTCTAATTGTTTCTTTCTGTCCGCCCGGTTGTCCGGACGGGTTGCCGCCCGGGGCGGAGCCTCGTGCGGCCTGCCGCCTATTTCGGCGGCCCGGCGGGTTTCGGGGGCCCGGCCTGCTGCCGCGCCCGATCCAGTTCGCGGATGTCGCGCATCGGGTAGCGGATCACCCGTGCGTCGAGTTCCCGGTCCGGATAGGGGCTCCAGTTGCCGTTGTTGCCGACGCTCAGGCGCCATCCGGCGGCTTCGATTCCCGGATCCCGGGGGCTGTCGCCGCGCTGTGCCGCCTGTGTGATCTCCACGGCCTGCTCGCTCGCGGGCCCTTTGGCGCATCATCCGTTCGAGTTCGCGCCGCTCCCGCTGCAGGGGATCGACCTCGTCGCGGAACCACTCCAGGTCGGCCGAGGGGCTGTTGTCCGTTGTCCCGAAGCGGAGCGTCTGCATCCGGGTTTCAGCCGAGCGGGTCAGACACCCGTCGGCCTCGTGCCTCCCCGTCGGAAGCTCCCCTGCCGGCGGGAGCTGCACTGCGGGCGCCGCATCGCTCCGGAGCGCTCCCGCCGTGGCGGCGAGAACTCCCCACATGCCGACGATCCGGATGATCCGCCCCGCGCGTTTCATGGTCACCCCTCCTGTCGGTCGTAGGCGTCGAGGATCTGCCGGTAGTGGTTTCTGGTGTCCACCTTCGTGAAGATCTTCTCGATGCGGCCTTCGGCGTCGATGACGAAGGTCGTGCGCAGTACGCCCATGTATTTGCGTCCGTACATCGATTTCTCGGCCCACACGCCGTAGGCCTCGCACACCGAATGGTCGGTGTCGGCCAGCAGCGTGAAGTTCAGCGCATGCTTGTCGCAGAAGTTGCGGTGCGACCGCTCGCTGTCGGGGCTCACCCCGACGATGCGGAATCCCCTGCGGGCAAGCTCCTCGCGTCCGTCGCGCAGGCTCTGTGCCTCGAGCGTACACCCCGAGGTGTTGTCCTTGGGGTAGAAATAGAGGATGGTACGCTGTCCGCCGAGGTCGGCAAGCGTCAGCGGCTCACCGTCTTGCGTCGTGGATCGGAAGTCGGGGGCCTTGTCCCCCTCCTGCAAGTGTGTCATACGCGTTCAAAAATTGTAAATTCTCTTCAAAGATAAGAATTTTCCGGGGATTTCCGCGCTTTGCAAGCGGCTTTTTTTGCGGGTTCAGTCCCATTGGTAGGTCACCTCGACCTGCTCGTTGAACTCCTCCTGCGTGTTGTTCAGCCGGCGCCGGCAGGCCGGGCAGCGGATGGCCGTCTCGGTCTCGACGTATTCGCCGCAGCCGACACAGGCCGGCAGGATGCCGTAGCCGGGTTGCATGTAGTGGTCGAACTGCGCTCCGCAGTGCTTGCATCGGATTTTGTAAGCTGTTCCCATAGTCGTCTCTGTTTTCAGGTTCACGATGCAAAGGAACGGAGTCTGTGTGTCATCTTTTGACACAACATGCAAATAGTTGAAAAAAATATGTTTTTTTGCCGGGGGCTATTCGAGGGCGTTCTTGCGGAGGTATTCGCGCAGGTAGTCGGTCAGTTCGGGCGAATCGACGATCCGGATGTCGTCGAGCAGCCCGACGACGAAGCGCCCCACGCCGGCCATCCCGGCCACCTCGGTGTCGAGCAGCCAGCGGCCCCGCCGGAGGGGACGGATGTCGCGTTCGGCGAGCGGATACTCCTCGCACAGCAGGTTGCAGGCCAGCATGCCCAGCTCCAGCCGCACGCGGGTCCGATGCTCGCCGTGCATGCGGAAGACGTCGATGAACCCTTCGGCGTGGTCGGCGGCATGTTCCCACGGGGTGTTGGTCACCTCGACCGAACCGATGCGGGCGGTCTTGAAGAGTTTCGACGCTCCGTCCTCCGGGTCGAAACACCACACCTGCACGTAGTTGGTGGTGAAGGCGAAGGGCTCGACCAGCCGGTCGCGGACCTCGCCGCCGTGGGCCGACTGGTATCCGTGCAGCACGGCCTGCCGCCGCTCCTCGATGGCCTCGATCAGGCGGCGGATGTTCGGGGCGTTCTTGCCGCGAACGACCGTGTCGGCCAGCGTCCGGTTGTCATAGACCGAGCAGAGTTTGCGTTTGAGGTTCTGTTTCAGCAGGTTCGTGTCGTCGATGTTCTCGATGGCGCTCCGCAGGATGACGGCTTCCTCTTCGGTGAAATGGACCAGCTGCGAGATGTCGCGGAAGTGCGGCGACTCCTTGTCGAGACGGATGCAGTCGCCCGACTTCTTGATGACGAAGCCCGCTTCGCGGAAGGTGTCGATGTAGCGGTAGACGGTCCGGCGCGACATGCGGAGCCGCTCGGCCAGCTGATCGACGTTGTAGGTGGTGTTGGCCGTGAGCAGCTTCATGAGCCGCAGCAGCCGTTCGAGTTTGGGTTGGTCCATGCTTCGAGGGATTTCTTCGGTTGTTCTTGCGGGCAAAGATACGAAAAAGTCGTGACAGAAGCTGTCACGACCCGTATTGGAGGGGCGGAATCCGCCTTTTCAGGATGCCGGATCCCTTTCGCTTCTGGTGCGGTAGGCGGCAAGATGCTCTTCGAGAGAGCGTTCCACCTCGCCGGGAGCTGCGTCGAGCACGCGGTCGTTGATCGTATAGGGGTGTCGCTGCAACTCAGGGAGATGTCGATGGCGATCTGTCCGATCGGTCCCGACCGGTCGTATCGTTGTGCCAGGTCGCGGGTGTGGACGGCAAGCAGGTCGTTTCCGGCGATCCGCACCCGGCTGAACGCCTCGATCGACTCCCAGGGGAAGAAGTATCCTTTTGCGGGTTTCAGGATGGAATGGAGCTTGAGCCCTTCGGGCAATACCTCTACCAGCGGGAAGCGTTTGCGGAGGAGCAGCGCAACGGTCAGGGCGACGGCTCCGGTCCCGAAGAAGAGTATCGACAGCCATCCTGCGACGGGAATGATGTATCGGGCGGCCAGCGACGGGGCTGCGGAGGCGTGGAGGATCATCCATGCACCTGCTCCGACAAACAGGAAGCAGCCGGCCAGCAGGGGCAGGATCCTGCGGAGGCTGAGGTGGAAGCGGCGGGTCTCGGGTGCTGCGGTCATGATGTTCGGGGTTGTGGGATACCCAAAGATACGCAAAAAACGGAACAAACGCAAGTTCGGTGTGCGGACAGGCTGGCAATAAAAGGGGGGGGATGCGCGTGGATCGCATCCCCCTTTTTGTCTCTTTTTCGCGGTTCTGCCCGGTTCCGGCTTTTGTCCGGCTTTTGTCCGGCTTCTGCCCTGCTTTCGGCCTCCCGGTCCCGGCTGCCCGGTCCTGGCTGTCCTGTCCCGGCCACGGCCCGGCACCGTTGCTGCCCCTCGTTGCTGTTCCTCTCGGCTGCCCTTCTCGGCTGCCCCTCCTGGCTGCCCCCCCCGGTTATTGGGCGAGGACCTTCTTTTCGATCTCCTCGACCATGCGGCGGAACGCCTTGTCGGTTTCGATGAGGTTCGATACGGCCTTGCACGAGTGGAGCACCGTGGCGTGGTTGCGGCCTCCGATGGCGGCCCCGATGGTCGTCAGCGGCGCCTTGGTGTGCTGCTTGGCCAGATACATGGCGATCTGGCGGGCCTGGGCGATTTCACGCGTGCGCTCCGTGGAGTTGAAGCGGGCGAAATCCAGATTGAGGTATTCGCACACGACCTCGATGATGTGGTCGATGGTGATCTCCTTCTGGTAGAGCTGCACGTAGACCTTCAGGATCTCCTTGGCCAGCGACGTGGTGATCTTGCGCCCGAGGAACGAGGCGTTGGCCACCAGCGACGAGAGTGCGCCCTCGATTTCGCGGACATTGGCCGAGATGTTGTCGGCCAGGTAGGCCACCACATCGTCCGAGATCTGTGCCCCGAGCTTCTGCGCCTTGATGCGGATGATCTTGAGTTCGGTCTCGTAGTCGGGCGTGTTGAGCTGTGCCGAGAGGCCCCACTTGAAGCGCGTCAGCAGGCGCTGTTCGATGTCCTTGAGCTCCACGGGCGGCTTGTCCGAGGTGAGGATCAGCTGCTTTCCCGACAACTGCAGGTGGTTGAATATGTTGAAGAAGGCGTTCTGCGTACCCGTCTTTCCGGTCAGCTCCTGGATGTCGTCGATAATCAGCACGTCGATCATCTGGTAGAAGTGGATGAAGTCGGGGATCTCGCCGTTCTTGTAGGCGGTCTGGAACTGCGCCTGGAACTTGTTCATCGAGACGTAGAGCACCTGCAGTTCGGGGTGGCGCTGGCGCACCTCGTGGCCGATCGACTGCACGATGTGGGTCTTGCCCAACCCCGAGTCGCCATATATATATAGGGGATTGAAGGGGTTGTTTCCCGGGTTCACCGCCACGGACATGCCCGCCGAACGGGCCAGCCGGTTGCATTCGCCCTCGATGAAGGTGGCGAACGTGAGGTTCGGGTTCAGCTGCGGGTCGATCACGATCTTCTTGACACCCGGAATGACGAACGGATTTTTTATATTTGCGGTGTTCGTCTGGGCGTTGAAACGGGCGATCGGCGCCGTGTCGGCCTCGGAGCCGGTGCGGCTGCCGGGGGCCGGGGTGCGGGGCACGGCGTAGTGGAGTTTCGTCTGCTGTCCGTAGAGCTGCGAGATGATGGGCCGCAGGAACGGGATGTAGTTCTTCTCGATCTGCCGCACATAACTCTCGTTGGGTACGCGCAGGCGGAGCGTCGTACCGTCGAATTCGAGCGGTACGATGGGCTGGAACCACTTCTCGAACTCTTCGGCCGAGGTCTGTGCCTTGATCCGGTCGAGACAGTATTGCCACATGTCGTTATGTGCCTGCGTGTTGTTCAGCATGACGGAAGTTTGCGCTGTTTTGACGTGACAAAGTTGTGAATAAATTCGTAAAAAGATTCCCGAAAATGAGTTGCAAATCTCCCATTTTTGTATATAGAAAAACAACGCTTTCCGGAGGGTCGATTTTAACTTATTGATATTGAATATTCGAAAATTATTCCGTATATTTGCATATAAATTTTTTGGAACAGACGATCATTAAATTATAGATAAAACCAATAGCATTATGGCAAGCGAACTCGAACAGCAGGTGCTGAAAAAGGCGCAGTCGTGGCTCGACGGACACTACGACGAGGAGACGAAAGCAGGTCAAGTATTTGATCGACAACGATATGAAGGAGCTCGTGGAGAGCTTCTACAAGGACCTCGAATTCGGTACCGGCGGCCTGCGCGGCATTATGGGCGTGGGTTCCAACCGCATGAACATCTACACGGTGGGCGCTGCGACGCAGGGCCTGGCCAACTACCTGAAGAAGAACTTCGCGGGTGAGCAGATCCGCGTGGCGATCGGCCACGACAGCCGCAACAACTCGCGCATGTTCGCCGAGCGTGTGGCCGACATCTTCGCCTCGAACGGCTTCACGGTTTTCCTCTTCGACGCCCTGCGTCCGACCCCCGAGCTGAGCTTCGCGATCCGCGAGCTCAAGTGCCACTCGGGCGTGGTCGTTACCGCCTCGCACAACCCCAAGGAGTACAACGGCTACAAGGCCTACTGGACCGACGGCGCGCAGGTGACGCCCCCGCACGACAAGAACATCATCGCCGAGGTGGAGAAGATCACCGACGTCGATATGATCCTGACGGGCAGGAATCCCGAGAACATCACGATCCTCGACGAGAAGTTCGACGAGATCTACCTCGACAAGGTGCATGAGCTGTCGCTTTCGCCCGAGAGCGTGAAGAAGCATCACGACATGAAGATCGTCTACACGCCGCTGCACGGTTCGGGAGTGCGTCTGGTGCCGGCATCGCTCAGCAAGTTCGGCTTTACGAACGTGACGCTCGTCCCGGAGCAGGCCGTTGTCGATGGCAACTTCCCCACCGTCGAGTCGCCGAATCCCGAGGAGCGCAAGACCATGTCGATGGCCATCGACCTTGCGGCCAGGGAAGGTGCCGACCTGGTGCTGGCCACCGACCCCGACTCGGACCGCATCGGTGTGGCGCTGCGCAACAAGCGAAGGGCGAATACGTGCTGCTGAACGGCAACCAGACCCTCGTGCTGCTGATGAGCTACCAGCTGACCCGCTGGGCCGAGCGCGGCGAACTGGACGGGAACCAGTATGTCGTCAAGACCATCGTCACGTCGCAGATGGCCAATGCCGTGGCCGACTATTTCAAGGTGAAGTGCTACGACTGCCTCACGGGCTTCAAGTATATCGCCAAGATCATCCGCGAGAACGAGGGCAAGACGAAGTACATCGGCGGCGGCGAGGAGTCGTTCGGCTATCTGGCCGGCGACTACGTGCGCGACAAGGACGCCGTTTCGGCCTGCTCGCTGGCTGCCGAGGCCGCCGCATGGGCCATGGATACGATGGGCCTGACGCTCTACGAATGGCTGCAGCAGCTCTACGTGAAGTACGGCTTCTACCGTGAGGGCCTGGTTTCGGTGGTCCGCAAGGGCAAGGAGGGTGCCGAGCTGATCCAGAAGATGATGGTCGATTTCCGTACCAACCCGCCCAAAACGATCTGCGGCTCGCCCGTGGTGAAGGTGAACGACTTCCTCTCGCTCGAACAGACCGACCTGCGCACCGGTGCCAGGACGCCCATCGAGCAGGATTCGAGCAACGTGCTGCAGTGGTTTACCGAGGACGGCACGATCGTTTCGGTGCGCCCGTCGGGCACGGAGCCCAAGATCAAGTTCTACTTCGGTGTCAAGGCGCCGCTGGCTTCGGTGGACGATTACGAGAAGGTGCTCGCCGAACTCGACGCCAAGATCGAGGCGATCAAGAAGGACCTGAAGCTGGAGTAACCGGCCGCGCGTCCCTTCCCGACTGTGCCGGGGCCCGACAATCGGGCCCCGGCTTTTTGCTGCCCCCTGCTCTTCCTTGCCCCTGCTCCCTTTGCGTTGGGATGCCGCTATGCCCCGTGCCCTTGCTGCGTCTTGTCCCCTGCTTTCCGCACCCTTTTGCTTGTGTGGATGTCGCCTCGCTCTTACATCTTTTTCCCGGCCCGCGGCCTGCCCTCTCTGCCGACGGCGGATGATTTTTCATGAAATATTAAAAATATAGTTGTATAACTAAAATATTAGTTATATATTTGCCTCAGGAAGATCAACTAAAATTATAGTTATGGTAGAGATTGTCAAGAACCGCCCTCAGGAGCTCACCCGCGCCGAACTGGAGATCATGCAGGTCTTCTGGCGGCAGGGTGCCTGCGTCGTGCATGCCATCCTCGATGCGCTCGAGGAGCCCAAACCGGCCTACAATACCGTTTCGACCATTGTCCGTATCCTCGAGAAGAAGGGCTATGTGGGACACAAGGCCTACGGCAAGACCTACGAATACTACCCGCTCGTTTCGAAGGACGACTACGCCCGCCGCTACATGGCCACCGTACTCGACACCTTCTTCGACGGTTCGGTGAGCCGTCTGGTCTCCTTCTTCTCCGAGCACAAGGCCATCTCGGTCGAGGAGACCGACGCCATCCTCCGCATGTTGCGCGAAGACGAATAAACCCGTGTCGGCCATGAAATCGCTCTTGCTCTATATCGTCGAGATGCTCTTCTGCAGCGGAATCCTGCTGGCTTTCTACCGGCTGGTACTGGTGCGCCGAGTTTCGTTCCGGGTGTGCCGCCTCTATCTGGTTGCGGCGCTCCTCCTCTCGGCCGTGATCCCGGCCCTCGAGATCCCGGTCTACCCCGCTTCGGTCCGGAATCCCGATTCCGTCCGGTCCGAGTGGCTGCAGGAGGCGTACCCTGCCGGACCTGCTGCAGTCGGCGAGGCGGCGGGCGAGGCGGTGTCGGGGACGCAACCTCGCCCCGCGACGCCGCGTTATGCCCTTCCGCTGCGCCTGCTTCCGGCGGCGGCCTGTGCCGCGGTCACCCTGCTGTCGCTGGGGTTGCTCGCCGTCCGGCTGTACCGCATCCGCCGCCTGCGCCGCCGTTCGCGGCTTACGCCCTGCGCCGGCTATACGCTGGCCGAGAACCCGCAGGTGGCTGCCCCCTTCTCGTTTCTGCGCACGGTCTTTCTGGGGGCTGGCTACGAGGGGGAGCGGCGCGAGATGGTGCTTTGCCACGAGGCGGGCCATGTCCGCCACCTCCATTCGGTCGAATGCCTCATTGTCGAGTTTGTGCGGAGCCTCTTCTGGTTCAATCCCTTCGTCTGGATCGCCCAGCGCTGGCTGAAGGAGGTCCACGAGTGGGAGGCCGACCGCGAGGTGCTCGATGCAGGCTACGACCTCACCCGTTATCGGATCGTCCTGTTCCACCAGCTCTTCGGCTATAATCCGGATATAGCCTGCGGGTTGAACCATTCACTCACCAAAAAACGATTTGCCATGATGACGCGATGCAACAACCGGCGCCATGCCGCCTTGCGGCTGGGCGCTGCCCTCCCCGTGCTGACGGGGTTGATCCTGCTTTGCAGCTTTACCGCCCGGGAGCCCGAACCTCCGGCCGTCGTCCGCACCTCGTCGGGCGACGATCCCCTGAATCTCGAGATCCGCATCGGCCGCGACTCGGTCTGGGTCGATGGTACACCGGCCTCCGGCGACGGAATCCTCGAACTGATTGCGCGGAAGCGCGACCGCCTTTCCGAGGAGGAGCGCCCCCGCCTGACGGTCACGCTGCGCGCCGACGGCGAGGTGTGCATGGGCACCGTGACCGACCTAAAGGAGCAGATGCGCGAGGCCCGTGTGCTGCGCGTACGCTACGAAACGGCCGGCTGCGAGGTCTTCCGGATGCTCCCGCCCCACATCGGGCCGTCGCCCAATGGGTCGAAACCCGCCGTGGTGCCATGTGATCTGGTGGAGTGTATTCCGGGGGACTCGCTGCTTCCCGATTCGTTCCGCCTGAAGATTGCGGAGCGCAACTGTTTCCTGGTGTCGGTCAATGCCCGGGGGCGCATGCTTGCCGGGACCGTGCGAACCAGGAGGGTGTGTACGCCCGACGAACTGAAGGCGCTGGCCCGGGAGTTTCTGCTCAACCCGACGGACGACCGGTCGCTTTCCGAGCATCGTCCGGCTGCGATCTGCCTGCCCGACGGCCGTACGGAGCACTATGCCGAGTGTCTGGGCATGTTCGGCATTCAGATCGACCGTGCGACTCCCTATGCCGCCTATGCCGGCGTACAGCAGGCGTTGTCGGAGGTTTATGCCGACTTGCGGGCCGATCTGGCCCGCAAGTGGTTCGGCTCTCCGTTCGACGGGCTGGATGCCGGGCAGCGTGCATGCGTCCTGCGGGCCCTGCCGATCCGGATCACCGAGATCGCCCCGAAGGGAATCTGACCTGATCTGCCGATGCAGCCATCCGGTGCGGCGGTTCGCCGCGGTCTTCCGGATGCGGTGTCATCCTTCTCGCTCTTACCATAGGCGAACCCCGTGTCGGAGGCTTCGGCGCTCTCCGGCACGGGGCTTTTTTTCGGGGCTCCGGCGCACTGCCTCCGACGGTTCAGTCCCGGAGCTTCTCGTTGTGGAGGTGGCGCTCCCCATCGCGGGAGGTCTTCTTGGCGAAGTTGGCCTCCATGGCGGCCGTAAGGTCCACGCCCGTCTGGTTGGCCAGGCAGACCAGCACCCACAGCACGTCGGCCATCTCGTCGGCGAGGTTCTTTTTCTCACCCGCCTTGAACGACTGGTCGCCGTACGTGCGGGCCATGATGCGGGCCAGCTCCCCCACCTCTTCCGTGAGGCAGGCCATGTTGGTCAGTTCCGAGAAGTAACGCACGCCGTAGGTTCGGATCCACGCATCGACGCGCTCCTGCAGTTCCTTGATTTCCATTGTTATCTTACCCTTATCAGATTCAGTCCGTCGCGCAGCGGGACGATGACGTTCTCCACCCTCGGGTCCTCGACCACCATGCGGTTGAACTCCAGCAGCGCCTGCGTGTGGCGGTCTGCGTGCGCAACGGGTTCGACGACCTTTCCCGACCAGAGGATGTTGTCGGCGATCAGCACCGAGCCGCTGTGCACCAGCGGTGTGCCCGACGTGTCTCCCAGCAGCATCCGGTAGTAGTCGGGGTATTCGCGCTTGTCGCCGTCGATGAACACCAGATCGAACGTCGTCGCGAGTCGGGGTGCGATCTCCAGTGCCGAGCCGATGTGCAGGCGGATCTTCGCCCCGTGGGGCGAACGGTCGAAGTAGAACTGCGCCACCTCCTCCAGCTCGTCGTCCACCTCCACGGTGTCGAGCCGTGCCCCCTCTTCCAGCCCGGCGGCCATCGAGAGGGCCGAGTAGCCTGTGAAGGTACCGATCTCGAGTACCCGCTGCGGGCGGAGCATCCGGACGAGGAGCTCCAGCAGCCGCCCCTGGATGTGCCCCGAGACCATGCGCGGCGCGACCGTGCGCAGGTGCGTCTCGCGGTCGAGCTCCTGCAGCAGCGCATCCTCCGGTTCCGAATGCGCGCGGACGTATCGTTCGAGTGCCTCCATCGTTGCTATCGGGCGTAGAAGCCCTGTTTGTTGCACTCGTAGGAGGCGTCGATCGCCCCGGGCGCATCGGCGAATGCGTCGAGCAGGACAATGAGTACCAGACGGTTCGAGGGTCGTTCCATAGGGTGTTCCGTTTTTTGTCTATTTGTAAACCAGCCGTGACATGTTCGTGAAGACCTTGCCGGCCACTTCGGTCAGCTGTTCGGCCGAGATTTCGCGGATCTTGGCGTAGACCTGCTCCATCGTGTCCACATCGTCGTGGAGCAGCAGGCTCTTTCCGGCCCCGAGCATGTAGCTTTCGTTGCTCTCGCTCGAGATGGCCAGCTGGGCGATGAACTGCTTCTTGGCCATCGAGAGCCGCCGGGCCGTGAGGGGCTCGGTGCGGAGGCGGTAGAGCTGCTCCTCGATGAGGGCGATGCAGCGCCCGGCGTTGTCGTGGTCCGAACTGAAGTAGATCGCCACGATGCCCGTGTCGGTGTAGGGCGTGTAGCTGGCCTCGATGTTGTACGACAGCCCGTGTTTCTCGCGTATGACGGTGTTGAGCAGCGAGTTGGCGCTCGGTCCCCCGAGGATGTTCGTCACGAGGGCCAGCGGCAGGCGGTCCTCGTCGCCGATGGCGCAGGCGCGGTTGCCGATGATGCAGTGCGTCTGGTGGGTATGCCGCGCGACCTCCTTGGCGAACGGGGCCGTATAGGCGGGTGCCGCGCGGCGGAATCCGCGCTGCGTGGCCTCCTCGGCGGCGAAGTAGCGCCGGGCTACCGCTTCGGCCGTGCGGGGCGCGATGTTGCCGATCGACGAGAAGACCATGCGGTCGGTCGTGTGCGTGCGTGCCGTGAAGGCGCGGATCGCGTCGCCGTCGTAGCGGGCGAGGGCCGCCTTGCGCCCCAGGATGTTGTGCCCGAGCTCCGACCCGGCGAAGAGCAGGTCCTCGAACGTGTCGTAGATCATGTCGGCCGGCGAGTCCTTGTAGGTGTTGATCTCGTCGGCGATGACCTCCTTCTCGCGCTCGAGCTCGCGCTCGGGGAAGGTCGAGCGGAAGGCGATGTCGGCGATCAGCTCCGCGGCCTTTGCGAAGTCGCCCCGGAGCGTCGTGGCGTGGATCGTCGTGTCCTCCTTCGTGGTGAAGGCGTTGAGCTCCCCGCCGAGGTTCTCCAGGCGGCAGTTCACCTGCCAGGCGCGCCCGCCGGGTGCCCTTGAAGAAGGCGTGCTCGGTGAAGTGCGCCAGTCCGTATTCGTCGGGATGCTCGTCGCGGCTTCCCGTGTCGATGACCAGTGCGCAGTGCGCCACCGAGCCCTTCACCTGGCGGTGGATGCCCCGGATGCCGTTGGGAAGCGTATATGTGTAGAATTCCATGCGGATCGGTTACATTTTGGTGTGCAGGCGCAGAAATTCGCCCGTATGGCTGCCGGGGTACTGCGCCAGTTCGCGGGGCGTCCCCTCGAAGACCACCCTGCCGCCGCCCGATCCCGCCTCGGGACCGAGGTCCACGACCCAGTCGGCGCACTTGATGATCTCCATGTTGTGTTCGACGATGACGATCGTGTGGCCGCGGGCGATCAGGGCGTCGAAGGCCGCCAGCAGCTTCGATATGTCGTGGAAATGGAGTCCCGTCGTCGGCTCGTCGAAAATGAACATCACGCTGCCCTGCACCGAGTCCTTGGTGAGGAACGACGCGAGCTTGACGCGCTGGCTCTCGCCGCCCGAGAGGGTCGAGGAGGAGGACTGGCCCAGCTTCACGTAGCCCAGCCCGACGTCCTGCAGCGGACGGAGGCGTTCGACGATCCTGCGGCAGGTGGCGTTCGCGGCATCCTCGCCGAAGAAGGCCACGGCGTCGTCCACGGTCATCTCCAGCACGTCGTAGATCGACCTGCCGCGGTACTTCACCTCGAGCACCTCGTCGCGGAACCGCTTTCCGCCGCACGCCTCGCAGACCAGCTCGACGTCGGCCATGAACTGCATCGAGACCTTGATGACCCCTTCGCCCTGACACTCCTCGCAGCGGCCTCCGGCGATGTTGAACGAGAAGGCCGAGGCCCCGAGACCCGTATGCTGGGCGTAGGGCTGGTCGGAGTAGAGCTTGCGGATCTCGTCGTAGGCCTTGATGTAGGTCACGGGGTTCGAGCGCGACGACTTCCCGATGGGGTTCTGATCGACCATCTCGACCGACTTGAGCAGCCCGACGTCGCCGTCGATGCCGTCGAAGTCGCCCGGCTTGACTCCCGTGTCGAAGAGCATCCGGCGCAGTGCCGGATAGAGGATTCCCTTGGCCAGCGACGATTTTCCCGAGCCGCTCACCCCCGTGATGCACGTCATCACGCCGAGCGGGATCCGCACGTCGATGTTGCGGAGGTTGTTCTCGCGGGCGCCGCGGATCGTGATCGAGTGGCTCCAGCCGCGGGGCATGGCCGGTGCGGCGATCGAGCGGCGGCCGGTGAGGTAGTCGGCCGTCAGGCTCCCGGTGCACTGCATCAGGTCGTTCAGCGGGCCGTTGAAGACCACCCTGCCGCCGTTGTACCCCGCCTCGGGACCGATGTCCACGATCCAGTCGGCGGCGCGGATCACCTCCTCTTCGTGTTCGACGACGATCACCGTATTGCCCAGGTCGCGCAGCTGCCCGAGGACCTTGATCAGCCGGTGCGTGTCGCGCGGGTGAAGCCCGATCGAGGGCTCGTCGAGTATGTAGAGCGAACCGGTGAGGTTGCTGCCCAGCGAGGTCGAGAGGTTGATGCGCTGGCTCTCGCCGCCCGAAAGCGTCGAGGAGAGGCGGTCGAGCGTGAGGTATCCCAGCCCCACGTCCGCGAGGTATTGCAGGCGGTTGCGGATCTCGGTCAGGATGCGCGCCGCGGTTTTCGTGTCGTGTTCGTCGAGCTGCAGCGCATTGAAGAAGGGGATCAGTTCGTCCACCGGCATCGCCACTATCTGGGCGATCGTGCGGTCGCCGACGCGCACGTAGAGCGCCTCGCGGCGCAGGCGCGAGCCGCCGCACTCGGGGCAGACGGTCTTGCCCGTGTAGCGGGCCTTCATCACGCGGAACTGGATCTTGCGCCGCTCCGAGTCGATGTACTCGAAGAACTCGTCGAGTCCGTGGAAATATTCGTTGCCGCGCCAGAGCAGCCGTTTCTGCTCCTGCGTCAGCTCGTGGAACGGCGTATGGATCGGGAAGCCGAACTTCGGAGCGTTCTCGACGAGCAGCTGCTTCCATTTGCGCATCGTCTCGCCGCGCCAGCAGGCGATGGCGTCCTCGTAGATCGTCTTGCTCTTGTCGGGGATCACCAGGTCCTCGTCGATGCCGATGACTTTGCCGTACCCTTCGCAGCGGGGGCAGGCCCCCAGCGGGTTGTTGAAGCTGAAGAGGTGCTCGGTGGGGTGTTCGAACTCGATGCCGTCGGCCTCGAAGCGCGACGAGAACTCCTCCTCGGCGTCGTCCGTCAGGACGGCGCAGACCCCGTCCCCGTAGGAAAAGGCGCGGGCCACCGAGTCACGCACACGGGTCTGCGTGTCGTCGTCCTGCGCCACACGGAGCCGGTCCACGACCACGCGGATTCCGTCGGCGGTCGTTTCGGGGCCCACCGTGGGGATGAAATCCTCGATGAGCTGCACCCGGCCGCCGGCATGGACGCGCATCAGGCCGTCCGCGAGCAGCAGCGTGAGTTTCTCGATGAGCCCCTGCCCGGCGGCCAGCCGCAGCGGGGCCGCGATCACCACCCGCTCGCCGTCGCGGGCGAGGATCCGGGCCGCGACGTCATCGACGTCGTAGCAGCGCACCTCCCGTCCCGATACGGGGGAGTAGGTGCGGCCGATGCGGGCGAAGAGCAGCTTCAGGTAGTCGTAGATCTCGGTGGTCGTGCCGACCGTCGAGCGGGGGTTGCGCGTATTGACCTTCTGCTCGATGGCGATCGCCGGTGCGATGCCCGAGATGACGTCCACGTCGGGCTTGTTGATCTTGCCCAGGAACTGGCGGGCATAGGCCGACAGGCTCTCGACGTAGCGGCGCTGCCCCTCGGCGAAGATCGTGTCGAAGGCCAGCGTCGATTTCCCCGAGCCCGAGAGTCCCGTGACGACGACCAGCCGGTCGTGCGGGATGTCGATGTCGATGTTGCGGAGGTTGTGGACCCGGGCCCCCTGGATATGGATTACGTTATCGTTTGCCATGTTTTCAGTGCGTCGGAGGTGCCGCTGCACCCCTTCCGGGGCCGTGCGGCCGCTCCCGCGTCGTTAGGTTCTGTTGTTTGACTACCCTCTCTGCTGCGTGTCGCCTTCGGTCGAGCCGCCCGCCTTGCGGAGTCGTTCGACGAGTTCGTCGGCGCGGCTCTCGCGGATCGTGAGGTGCATCGTGCAGAGGTTGTCGAAGTTCTGTGCGACGATCCGCGGCTGCATCTCCTTGACCGTCCGCATGATGTCGTTCATCGCCACATAGGGGAAATCCACGCGGATCCTGCGGTCTACCGTCCGTTCGACGATCCGGGCCGCGGCGATTGCCTCGGCGGCCGATTCGCGGTAGGCGGCGATCAGCCCCGGGACCCCGAGTTTCGTGCCGCCGAAGTAGCGGACCACAACCACCAGACACTCCGTGAGCTCGTTCGAGAGCAGCTGCCCGAGGATCGGCTTGCCGGCCGTACCCGAGGGCTCTCCGTCGTCGTTGGCGCGGAACGTCTCGCCGTGGGGGCCGAGCCGCCACGCATAGCAGTGGTGCGTGGCGTCGAAGTAGCGTTTGCGGAGCGCCTCGAGCCGCTCGCGGATCTCCTCCTCGGTGCATACCGGGTAGATGTAGGAGAGGAACTTGCTGCTCCGCTCCCGGCAGGCGGCCTCGGCCGGCGCCTCGACGGTCCGGTAGACGTCCTCGGCCACGGGTCAGCGGACTTTTTTGAAGATTCGCTCCCAGCGGATGTTGGCCGGGAACCGCTTGTTGGCGTCGAGCGACAGCCAGACGAACGAGGCCTTGCCGACGATGTGGTCTTCGGGCACGAAGCCCCAGAAGCGCGAGTCGGCCGAGTTGTGGCGGTTGTCGCCCATCATCCAGTAGTAGTCCATGGCGAAGGTGTACTCTGTGGCCGGGGCCCCGTCGATGCGGATCACGCCGTCGTCGCCGACCTCCAGCTCATGGCCTTCGTAGGCCTCGATGATGCGGCGGTAGAGGGGCAGGTTCTCCGTCGTGAGCGGCACCGTGGCCCCCCGCTTCGGGATCCAGATCGGGCCGTAGTTGTCCTGACTCCAGCGGGCGTCGCCCCACTGCGGGAAGACGTCGTCGTTGGGGGTGTAGACGTAGCGGCGGATCGAGATGACGTTCTTGAGCGCCTCGACCTTCCCGGCGGCCTCGGCCGTCAGCGACATGTAGTACGACGATCCGTTGCCGCTGTACTCCGTGACGCCGAGGTTGTCGATGGCATACTGCGAGAAGGGCGCCGAGGTCTGCACCAGATAGGTGTACTGGATGCCCGCAATGGGCTCCTGGGCCGTGCCGTTCACGTAGACCCGTCCGTCGCGGATCGCCAGCGAGTCGCCCGGCAGGGCCACGCAGCGCTTGATGTAGTTCTCGCGTTTATCGACCGGACGGCTGATGACCGTATATTTCTCGTTGAGCTGGCGGCGCCCCTCTTCGCGGCCGAACGACTCCTCGTAGCTGCGCAGCACGTCGTAGTAGGTGACCGCCTGGTTTTCGAGCAGGACCGTGTCGCCGGCCGGGAAGTTGAAGACCACCACATCGTTGCGGCGGATCGGCCGCAGCCCCTTCAGGCGGTGGTAGGGCCACTTCACGGCCTCGGAGTAGGACTTTTTGCTCTCCGAGAAGGGCATCGTGTGGTGTACGAACGGGAACGACAGCGGCGTGTTGGGCATCTGGGGTCCGTAGGTCACCTTGCTCACGTAGAGGTAGTCGCCCACGAGCAGCGATTTCTCCATCGACGAGGTGGGGATGACGTACATCTGGAAGACGAAGATGTGCACGAGCGAGGCGACGACCGTGGCGAAGACGATGGCATTGACCCACTCGTAGATGACCTTGTAGCTCTTGCTGCGTTCGCAGAGCCGGCGGTTGTGGCTCCACACGTGGCGGTAGAACCAGCGTGAGATGTAGAGGTCGTAGATCACCGGCAGACCGAGCAGCAGCCAGAGGTTGCCGGTCCACACCACGAACCAGAGCGTATAGAGCAGGGCAGCCAGCGTGAAGCCCACCCATCGGTTGCGGAAGAAAGCCTTGATTTTCCCATGTCGAGTCGGTTGTTTCGGTTATTTCAGCAGATCGTCCATGCCGTATACGCCCCTCTTTCCGCAGAGGAACTCGGCGGCCACGACGGCGCCGGCGGCCAGCGTGCGGCGGTTCTTGATCGTGTGGCGGATTTCGAGCCGGTCGTCCTCCGATTCGTAGCTTACGGTGTGGATGCCCGGCACGGCGCCCTCGCGGACCGAACGGATCTCCACACAGTCGGCGGGGGTCTCCTCGCTCCGCTCCACGCGGTTGGCGGCATGCTCGATCCCCGGGGCGTAATTGACCCACCCCTGCTTGGTGTCGAGCCGGTCAATGATCCCCTCGGCCAGCGTGATGGCCGTGCCGCTCGGGGCGTCCTTCTTCTGCGTGTGGTGGACCTCCTCGATGCGCACCTCGTAGCCGCCCACGCGGTTCATCATCTCTGCCAGCTGCCGGTTCAGGCGGAACATCAGGTTCACGCCCAGGCAGTAGTTCGAGGCGTAGAAGAGCGCCCCGCCGCGCTCGCGGCACAGCGCCTGCAGTTCGGCCAGGCGGTCGGTCCAGCCGGTCGTGCCGCTCACCACCGGGGTCCCGCACTCGATGCAGGTGCGGATGTTGCGGTAGGCGGTCGCCGGCGTGGTGAACTCCAGCGCCACGTCGATTCCCTGCAGATGCGCGGCGTCGAGCTCCGCGGCATTGTCCATGTCGATAATCAGCGCGACCTCGTGTCCCCGCTCGCGGAGGATGGTCTCGATCTCGCGCCCCATTGCCGTATCCTATGATGGCTGCCTTCATCTTTTTTCGTCGTTTTTCGTCTCCGCCCCTCTCCCCTTCCGCAGACCCGGACGCACGGCCGGCCTGTCGCCGCATGCCTGCTCCGCGGCCCGCCGCAGGGCGGCCGGGGCGAAAAAATTGATTTCCCGCAAAGATACGAATTTAATTTGGAATCCAAATGCGCGGCGGGTATTTGGATGCGATGCGCCCGGAAAACGGGGCGACGGAAATTTTCGTATCTTTGTCCCCGGCAAAATACGATTCCGATGCGCTATTTCCTCGAACTCCGATACAACGGCGCCGCCTATTGCGGCTGGCAGCGTCAGCCCGACCAGCCGTCGGTGCAGCAGACCCTCGAACGGGCGCTCTCGACCCTGCTGCGCGAGCAGCTGGAGGTGACCGGTGCCGGCCGCACCGATACGGGGGTGAACGCCTCCTACTATGTGGCCCACTGCGACGTGTCGCAACCCGTCGCGGATCCCGGGCGGACGGTCTACAAGCTCAATTTCCTGCTGCCGGGCGACATCTCCGTGCTGGGCATGACCCCCGTGCCCGACGGGGCCCATGCACGCTTCGACGCCCGCGAGCGCGAATACCGCTATTTCATCGAGACGCGCAAGAATCCCTTTACGCGCCACGCCACGTGGCAGTACTACGTGCCGCTCGACCTCGAGCGGATGAACCGTGCGGCCGCCTCGCTGCTCGAGTACGACGACTTCACGTCGTTCGCCAAGCTCAACTCGAACAACCGGACGAACATCTGCCGGATCCTGCGGGCCGACTGGCAGGCCGACGGCGACCTGCTGCGCTTCACGATCCGTGCGGACCGCTTCCTGCGCAACATGGTGCGGTCGATCGTCGGCACGCTGGTCGATGTGGGGCGCGGACGTTACACCCCCGAAGAGTTCCGTGCGATCGTCGAGAGCCGCGATTTGTCGCGGTCGAGCGCCGGCGCCCCGGCGCAGGGACTTTTCCTGAGCGACGTGCGCTACCCTGCCGGGATCTTCGAGCCCCGTTGTTTCATGCCGTTCGACCGCCCCTGAATCCCTGCCGTTGCGGCACGCCGCGGCTTTGGACCCTTGCCGGCCGTTTTGTCGGTCGGAAGATGAAACGAGGGCTGCCTCCGGGAATCCGGAAGCAGCCCTCGTCGTTTTTCCGTTGCGGCGGTGCCTACAGATGGATCGCGGCCCCCAGGGCGGCCTCGGCGGCCTCCATGATGCCCTCGTTCATCGTCGGATGGGCATGGATCGTGCGGGCGATCCGGTGGGCCGTGGCGCCGAGCGTGCGGGCCAGGGTCGGCTCGGCCAGCATCTCCGTCACCGACGCGCCGACCATGTGGGCGCCCAGCAGGCGCTCCTCCTCGTCGAAGATCAGCTTCACGAACCCGTCGCGGTCGCCGGCTGCCGTGGCCTTGCCCGAGGCCGTGAAGGGGAAGCGTCCGATCTTCACCGTGATGCCCCGCTCGGCGGCCTGCTGCTCGGTCATGCCGACCGATGCCACCTCGGGTTGCGTGAAGACGCACGAGGGGATGGTCGTGTAGTCCACCGGCTCGGGGTTCAGCCCGCAGATGGCCTCCACGCAGCAGATGCCCTCGGCCGAGGCGACGTGGGCCAGTGCCGGTCCCGGCACGATGTCGCCGATGGCGTAGATGCCCGGCACGTTCGTGCGGTAGAAGGAATCCACCGTCACCTTGCCGCGCTCGACGGCGACGCCCAGCTCCTCGAGCCCGATTCCCTCGATGTTGGACTGGATGCCGACGGCCGAGAGGACGATGTCGGCCGAGAGGGTCTCCGCCCCCTTCCTGCCTTCGATCTCCACCTCGCAGCGACCCTCGCCATTGACCCGCACGGCCTTGACCGTGGTGCCCGTGAGTACCGAGGCCCGCAGTTTGCGGAAGGCGCGCTCCATGGCCTTCGACACCTCCTCGTCCTCGAGCGGCATCATGCGGGGCATGTACTCGATGACGGTCACCTTGACGCCCAGCGAGGCGTAGAACCAGGCGAACTCGCTGCCGATGGCTCCCGATCCGACGACGATCATCTCCCCGGGCAGGCGGTCGAGCGTGAGGGCCTGCTTCGAGGTGATGACGTGCTCGCCGTCCACGGGCATGAAGGGCATCTCGCGGGGGCGTGCCCCGGTAGCCAGGATGATGTGGTCGGCCTCATACTCGGTGCCCTCCACGTCGAGGCGTCCGGGGGCGACGAGGCGTCCGAACCCGGCGATCAGGTCGATTTGGTTCTTGCGCAGCAGGAACTGCACGCCCTTCGACATGGTTTCGGCCACGGCGCGCGAGCGGGCGACGATCCTGGCCAGGTCGGGGCGCACTTCGCCCGCGAGTTCTAGGCCGTAGTGTTCGGCGTTGCGGCAGTAGCCGTAGACCTGTGCGCTCTTGAGCAGCGCCTTGGTGGGGATGCAACCCCAGTTGAGGCATACGCCTCCGGCTTCGGCGCGCTCCACGAGCGCCACTTTCCGCCCCAGCTGTGCGGCGCGGATGGCGGCCACGTATCCGCCGGGGCCGCTGCCGACGATGATGATGTCGTATTTCATATCCGATCTTGCGTTTGTCGCGCCCGGCGCCTGCCCCCGGGAGGTCGGGATGCGGATGCCGCGGCACGGATGCTATTTCACCACTTTGAGTACCTCGCCGTTGTCGGCCGCCACGGCGCGCTTCCACTTCTCGTTGTAGCCCGGGAACTGGATCTTGTCCGGAATCTGGCGTCCGTTGCCGTTCTCCACGAAGTGTGCCGCCCCGGCATTGCCGTCGAGGTAGTCGAGCACATCGCCGTGCTCGCTCTTCACGTTGCCGTCCATGTACTTGATGAGCAGGTACTTGTCAAGCTTCGACCAGCGGTCGAACAGCTTCTGTGCCGTCTCCACGCTGAAGGAGGTGAGGATGCGGTTGCGGCCCTGCTTCGAGGCGGGCACATGGGCCCTGGCATCGACCTCGGCCACCTGCTCGAGCAATCCGTTCTCCCAGGCGTCCACGACCTTGCGGATGTCGGCCGAGATCATGTCGTAGCGCATGTAGGCGAAGTTCGTCACGCGGTTGAAGAGCCAGAACGCCGACGTCGGCGAGTATTCGAGCATCGAGCCGTTGCCCTCGCGGAAACACTCGGGCACCTCGCTTGCGGAGCAGTAGATCGGCGTCAGACACGACGTGGCGGCGTCGTCCACGCCGAACCAGAGGATGCCCATGTCGGGCGCCACCTCGGGACGGGCCTGTGCCACGAACCAGAAACCGGTCTGCTGCGTGGCCGTGGCGCGTTCGTTGAGGTATTCGACGCCGTCCACCTCGAAGGTCATCGGGCGCCAGCGGTAGGGGCAGTTGTGGCCTCCGGCCCCCAGGTCGCGGGTCATGTCCATCGGCGTGCCCTCGTAGTGGTCGCGCATGCAGTCGAAGACGGTCTTGGGCGACACCTTCGTACGGGGCTTCACCCACAGCGGCATGCGGTTTTCGAGGTTGTATCCCATGGCGTAGTCCTCATAGGCGTCCATTCCGTCGGCCACGGTGCGGAAGAAGGCCCAGACGCGGGCGTCGCAGCCGCGCACGGTCCCGAAGTCGGCCGGGCAGTAGGCGTCGGCGAAGCTGAACTCCTCGTCCTTGCCGTCGAAATAGCCCATCTCGCGGGCGAAGGTCACCACGTCGGGGGCATAGAGGCAGTTCTCGGGGTCGTCGAACGGGAAGGTCGTGATGCGGGCCTGGTTGGCGTGTGCCGAGACGCAGCCGTCGGGAATGCGGCGGGCCACCCAGACGATGCCCTTGCGCGTGTTGTTGCCCTGCTCGTCGGGCTGGCTGCCCTTGCCGATGAGCTCCATGATCCACGCCTCCTCGGTGTCGGCGATCGAGAACGACTCGCCGCTCGAGGCATAACCGTAGGTGTTGGCCAGCTCGACGATCGTCGCAATGGCCTCACGGGCGGTTTTGGCACGCTGCAGCGTGATGTAGATGAGCGACCCGTAGTCGATCTGTCCGGCCGGGTCGGCGAGCTCCTCGCGTCCGCCGAAGGTCGTCTCGGCGATGATGAGCGAGTGCTCGTTCATGTTCCCCACGGTCGAGTAGCTCTCCGCGACCTGCGGGATGTCGGTCAGGTAGCGGCCCGTGTCCCATTCGTATACGGGGAGGATCGCCCCTTTCATGTGTTTGCCGCCCGCCGAGTGGTAGAGCGCTCCGTAGAGCGCATGCGAGTCGGCCGCGTAGGAGACCATCACCGAACCGTCGGTCGAGGCTCCCCTTGTGATGATGAAGTTGGTGCAGGCCGAAGCCGTGCCGTATGCGACGAGTGCCGTCGCTGCAAGAATCGCCCGGATGTTTTTCATAGACTTTTTTTGTTTTGCAGCGTAAAGATAAAAAACTATTCCGGAACGGCAAAAAATCCGTATCTTTGTTCCGTTTGCGGACGGTCCGCAGACCGGCGGACCCCCCCCCGGTTCGGAGGTGGATTAAATCATTGTATATCATGTATCTATGTCGTGTCATGGCGGCGTTGGCCGCCTGTATGCTCCTGCCCGTCGCGTGCGGCATGCACGAAAACGGCCCCTCCGAACAGCTGGTCTCCGGCGTGGTCATGCCCTCCGGTGCCGAACCGTATGCACCCGGTGCGGAGCTCACCGTGACGGGCGAAGGGTTCGCTCCGGACGACCGGATCCTCTTCGAGATCCATTGGACCGGAGGCTCCGGCTCCTTCGCGCCCGAGGGCTATGCCAAGGGCGTTTTCGGGACCGTGACCGCCCTCACGGGGCATTCTGTCTCCTTCCTGGCCCCGGCGCACTACCCTGCCTCGACCGTTTCGGTCATCCTCTTCCGCGGGGGCGACATGCAGACGCTGGGCCGGATCCGGGTTGCCGACGGAGTGCACGAACCGGGCCTCTATGCACTGGTCCTGTCCGGAGCGGGAACGATGCAGCCGGTGCGGATCGACCCCGCGACGGGCGATGCCGCACCCTTCGGGAGCCCCGTTGCCGTCGGACCGCTCCACTCGGTGGTGAGCGCCTCCGGGTCGGGGATCCTTTCGGGCCTCGACGGTGACGGCCGCCTTGTCGCCATCGACCTGGTGACACACCGCCCGACGCCGGAGGAGGGCGGCTGGCTGGCCCTGGGAACGGTCAATCCCGGCGAGGTCTTCCGCTTCGGCCGGGGTAAGGAGCCGGGGCAACTCGTGTTGTCCGGTTCGGGCTCCCGCATGTGGAATCTGCCCGAGAGCCTTTCTGTGGAGATGCTCGAGCCGTATCCGGTCGTGCGTGCCTCCTCCACCCTGCTGCTGTCGGCGCTCCGCCTGCCGGACGGGACGCGGGCTCCGCTGGAGTTGAGCCTCACGGGCGGTTTGCAGGTTGGTCCGGCGGTCGGGGCCGATGCGCTGATCCCGTTCCGGGGAGTCGGCCGCCGGAGCGATGGTGCGGAGGGGTGCGAACTCTTCGGGGGTTATGCCCTGTCGGCCGGCGGGACGACCCTCCTGCGGCGTTTCGACCCTGTGGAGGGAAGCCTCGGCGAGACCCTTGCCGAACTTCCCGGGACGGCGCTCTCGCTGACGGAGCTGGCCGCGGCCGACGGCATGCCGGCGACGGTCTGGCTGTTGTGCGGGGACGGCGACAGGCGGACGATCCACGGTTTCGATCCGCTCGGCGGCGACGTGTACACCTTCGCCGCACCCGAGGGGTGCTCGGCACTGGTCGGGGTGCAATAGCCTTTCGGCAGCCCTCCCGTTGTGGAAAATCATCCTGCGGGCCCGGGAAAAATCCCCGGGCCCGCACCGTTTTGCGCGAATTTTCCCTATTTTTGTTTCCAAATCGCAAGAACATGTCTGAAACCGCATCCCGTCTGGCCCGTGTGCGGGCCGAACTGCCCGAGGGGGTGACGCTCGTCGCCGTCTCGAAGACCCATCCTGCGGAGTTCATCCGCGAAGCTTACGATGCCGGGCAGCGCCTCTTCGGCGAGAGCCGCCCGCAGGAGCTGCGCGAGAAGTACGAACTTCTGCCCAAGGATATCGAGTGGCACATGATCGGCCACCTGCAGACCAACAAGATCAAGTACATTGCGCCGTTCGTGCGGATGATCCAGTCGGTGGACAGCGCGCGTCTGGCCGAAGCAATCCAGAAGGAGGCGGCCAAGTGCGGCCGCGTGATCGACATCCTGCTCGAGATCCATGTGGCGCAGGAGGAGACCAAGACGGGCTGGGACATCGCCGAACTGCTTCCCTGTGTGGAGTCGGGCCTCTTCCCGGCGCTGCCGAACCTGCGTGTGCGCGGGGTGATGGGCATCGCCACCAACACCGACGACGAAGCGGTGATCCGCCGTGACTTCGATGAGCTCCGCCGCTGCTTCGACCTCCTGCGTTCGGCGTTTGGTGCGGACTTCGACACCCTCTCGATGGGCATGTCGCACGACTTCCGCCTGGCCGTCGCCTGCGGTTCGACGATGGTGCGCGTCGGTTCGTCGATCTTCGGTGAGCGCGACTATTCGAAATGAGCGCCTGTTCCGCAATGCCGGCTTGCGGGGCGATTCCCGAAAACAGAAAAACAGGACAGGAAAGATATGAAGGTAGGTTTCATCGGATTCGGTAACATGGCGCAGGCCCTTGCCCGGGGCTTCGTGCGCACCGGGGCGCTGTCGCCCGACCGGATCGGGGCCTGTGCGCGCGATGCCGCCAAGCTGCGCCGCAATACGGAGCCCCATGGATTCCGGGCATTCGACTGCGCGGAGGAGGTGGCGGCATTCGCCGATGTGGTCATCGTGGCCGTCAAGCCCCATCAGGTCGAACCGGTCGTCGTCCCGATCCGCGAACGGCTCGCCGGCCGGATCGTCGTATCGGTCGCCGCGGGTGTCACTTTCGACGATTACGAACGGATGCTCCTGCCCGGAACGGCCCACTTGAGCACGGTCCCCAACACCCCGGTGGCCGTCGGCGAGGGGATCATCGTCTGCGAGCGGCGCGACTCGCTCTCCGAGGCGCAGCGTGCGGCGGTCGAGGAGCTGCTGTCGCACGTCGGCATGCTCTTCCGTGTCGATACCCCGCTGCTGGGCGTTGCCGGCACGGTGTGCGGATGCGGTCCGGCCTTCGTTGCGATGTTCATCGAGGCGCTGGGCGATGCGGCCGTCAAGCACGGCATTCCGCGTGCGGATGCCTACCGCATGGCGAGCCGGATGCTTGCAGGCACGGCGCGCCTGCAGCTCGAGACCGACCGCCACCCCGGGGCGATGAAGGATGATGTCTGCTCGCCGGGCGGCACGACGATCGTCGGTGTGGCCGAACTCGAGCGGCGGGGATTCCGTGCAGCGGTGATCGACGCCGTGGATGCCATCGAGGGCAAACGGTAGCCGCGTCCTCCGCCCTCTTCCGCCGCAATGCCAAACAGGCGCCTTCCCCGAGCGGGGGAAGGCGCCTGTTCTTCTTTGTCTTCGGTCCGGAACCGCTACCGCACGCGCAGCGTGCGTCCGATGCGCAGCACGGTGGTCGGTTTGATGCCGTTCAGGGCGCAGATCTTCTTCACGGTCGTGCCGTACTTCACGGCCAGGTGTCCCAGCGTGTCGCCCGAGCGGATCTTGTGGTAGCGCATGGCGGCGCGCTCGGCAGCCTCCTGCTTGTCCTGCCTCTCGTTGGCCTCCTCGTCGTCGAAGTCCTGCCCGGCATTGGAGTAGATGCTCAGGAACGAGCGCTTGAGCAGGAAGACCTCGCGGTTGAGGATGCCGCGCTTGAAGTCGATCAGCCGCTCGGGATCGAACGACTGCCCGTAGTAGCGGGTCTCGAAGTGCAGGTGGGGTCCGGTGGAACGCCCGGTGGAGCCGCCCAGGCCGATGATGTCGCCCGCCTCGACCCACTGGTTGGGTTCGACGAGCCGCTCGGAGAGGTGGCCGTAGTAGGTCTCCAGCCCGTTGTCGTGGCGGATGATGATCAGGTTGCCGTAGCCGCGCACCGTCTGCGAGATGCGCACGCGGCCGCTGAAGGTGGCGTAGATCGTGTCGCGCATCTTGAGCGGCAGATCGACCCCCTGGTGGCGGCGTCCCCGGCGCACGCCGAACTTGCCGCGCGGATTGACCGCACCCTTGTAGGGATAGTGGAATCCCGACGTGGAGTCCACGAGGGTGACGACCACCGACTCGGGAATGTCGGCCTTCGTCACGCTGCTGTACGGGAAGAGTGATTTCGTATCCCAGTACTTCTCGAAGATCGTGCTGTCCTTGGCCACTTCGCGGTTGCGGACATATTTCCAGGAGTTGTCGCCGAAGAGCACGACGTAGAGGGCGTCGTTGCCCGATGAGAGGGTGTCGATGACCGTGAGGTCGTCGGTCTCGAAGGTCGAGTGGATCTCCTTGCGCTCCATGCGGCGGCGCATGTCGGCCACCGAGTCGGCTGCGATCTCCTCGGGCGTGCGTGTGTCAATCTCGGGTGCGGACGTCTCGTCCGTATACTCCTCTTCCTCCTCGGGGCATGCCGAGAGGCATTGCAGCGAGTCGATGAGGGCGGCCTGAAGGGCCGTTACGGCGCGCAGCGAGTCGGCGGCGCGTTCGGCGGCCTCGAGACGGGCCGCACGGGTCTTCCGGGGATTGCGGGGGGTACGGGCCGCGGCGCTGCAGGCGAGCGAGGCGGCGGCCAGGATCAACAGGTATTTTTTCATGCGTTCGGGATTTTCCGTATTATTTGTTTTTCAGCAGGGCCTCGGCGGCTTCGAGGGCCTGGTAGAACTCTGGGCCGAAGCGGCGGATGATCGGCTCGCGCAGGGCCTTGTAGACCGGGATTCCGAGCCGTGCGCCGCAACGGCGGGCCGGGGCGCAGACCAGCGGTGGTAGTTCAGCCCGATGGTCCCGTTCGAGAAGCGCATCAGGCGGATCGGATAGAGGTGGCACGAGATCGGTTTGCGGAAGGGGGTCCTGCCCTCCTGCCACGCCTTTTCGATGGCGCAGAGCGTCACTCCGTTCTCCGTGTAGGCATAGGCGCATTCGGCGTCATTGACCAGCGGGGTCGTCAGGTCGCCCTCCTCGTCCACGACCATGAATCCCTGCCGTTCGACCGCCTCGATGCCCTCGGGGGTCATGCAGGAGCGGTAGTTGGGGTATTCGCGTTCGAGGATCTTGACCTCGTCCTCTTCGAGCGGTGCGCCGGCGTTGCCCTCCACGCAGCAGATGCCCTTGCACTGCGCCAGGTCGCAGGCGAAGCATTCGCGCAGCAGGTCGGCGCTCACGATTTTGTCGTCGATCTCGATCATTTGCGGCAGGTGTCGGCGATGATGATGTCGAACAGCTCCCCGACGGTCATGCCCATGGCACGCACCTGCTTGGGAACGATGCTCCCGGCGCTCATGCCCGGGATCGAGTTGAGCTCGATGAAATAGGGCTTGCCTTCGGGCGTGACGATGAAGTCTACGCGTACGACGCCCGAGCAGCGGCACGTGCGGTAGGCCTCGAGGGTCATGCGGTTGAGCTCGGCCTTCACCTCGGGCGAGATCCGCGCGGGGGTGATCTCCTCGGAGCAGCCGGCCGTGTACTTGGCCTCGTAGTCGAAGAAGTCCTTTTTGGGGACGATCTCCGTAATGGGGAAGAGGTATTCGCGGCCGCCGGCGACCATCACGCCGCAGCCCATCTCGCGGCCCGTGATGCACTCCTCGACGAGGATCTCGTCGCCCTGTGCGAAGGCCGTGGCGATGGCGGCCGGGAGCTCCTCGGGGGTGTGCACCTTCGTCACGCCGAACGACGATCCGTTGGCGTTGGGCTTCACGAAGAGCGGCATGCCCAGTTTTCCGACGATTGCGGCGGTGTCGATCTGCTCGCCGCGGCGCAGGAAGAGTTCGCGGGCGAGGTGGATGCCGCGCCCGGCCAGCGTGCGCTTGGTGGTGATCTTGTCGAAGGTGATGACCGACGAGGTCATCGAGCACGACGAGTAGGGAATCTCCATCATGTCGAGGTAGCCCTGCAGCCTGCCGTCTTCGCCCGGCGTTCCGTGGATGATGATCAGCGCATAGTCGAATGCCTTGCGCTCACCGTCGATCGTCACCGAGAAGTCGTTCTTGTCCACCTGCCACTGCCGTCCGTCGGGGGTCGTGCAATGCCAGTCGCGGTGGTGCAGGTCGATGACCGTGATGTCGTATTTCGTGTGGTCGAGCGCCGCTTCGATCTGCGCGGCGCTCTGGAGAGCGATCTCCCGCTCGGGGGAGTCGCCGCCCGCCAGGAGGGCGATTTTGAGTTTTTCCATCGTTCGTGTGGTTGTGTTGTTGCCGGCATGCGCCGGCGGTCTGACCCGTGTGCGCCCGGGACTCCGTGCGGCGGACCTTTGCGGTGCGCGGCCCGTGCGCCGTCAGGGGTTGTAAATGTCTTTGTAGCGGAAGTCGAGGATCTCCTGCACCATGCCCGTATACTGCCGGGCCTCGGCGTTCCCGGGGTCGATCGCCAGCACGCGGTTGAAGTCGTTGAGTGCCGGCCCCCAGGCGTTGAGGCGGTAGTGCAGGCGTCCGCGCTCGAGGTAGAGTGCCGGGTTTTCGGGCTCGGCGGCGATCGCTGCCGTGAGGGCCTCGATCCGCGAGGCGGGGCTCCACAGCCCCTTGCGGCGGATGTAGTCCGCCACGGCGGGCTCCAGCATGGCGCTTACGTCCTCGCCCAGCCCGATGCGGTTGCGGACCTCCGTTGCGGCGAACTCCTGCAGCGGGGCGTCCTCGAGCAGCGTCATGCGGTCGGCGAAGCGCGAGGTGTCGGCCCCGCGCCGCGGGTAGACGTAGACCGGGTATTCGAGGATCCGCTCGTACTCCTTCCATCCGTCGAGGCGGGCGATCTGATCGCCGCCCATGAGGATCGAGAAGCGCATCTGCGCTCCGTGGTTCTCCTCCAGGTAGCGCAGCGTGTCGATCGTGTAGGAGGGTTTCGGCAGCAGGAACTCCACCACCGAGGGCTTGATCCGCCCGGGGTATTTCGAGGCGGCGCAGGCGATCTCGGCCATCTCGAAACGGTCCAGTTCGGGTGCCAGCTCCCCGGCCTCCTTGTAGGGGCTTTGGGGCGATACGACGAGTACGACCTCGTCGCACAGCTGCCGGTCGATGACGTGTTCGGCCAGTGCGATGTGGCCCTTGTGCACGGGGTTGAACGACCCGAAATAGAGCATCACGCGCTTCATGGTCACCTGCTGATAAAGGCGTCGAGAATGGCGCACGTCTCTTCGACGGCGTCGTCGAGGCGGTCATTGACGACCGTGTGGTCGAACTCCGGGGCCTTCGTCAGCTCGAACTCGGCCTTTGCCACGCGGCGGTCGATCGCCTCGGGTGAGTCCGTGCCGCGCCCCTCGAGGCGGCGCCGCAGCTCCTCGACCGAGGGAGGCATGATGAAGACCGAGCAGGCGTCCTGACCGAAGATGCGCTTGAGGTTGATGCCGCCCAGCACGTCCACATCGAATACGATCACGTGGCCCTTCTGCCAGATGCGCTCCACCTCGCTGCGCAGCGTGCCGTAGCAGGTGCCCTTGTAGACCTCCTCCCACTCCACGAAACGGCCCTCGGCCACGGCCGCGGCAAAGGCCTCCTGCGAGAGGAAATAGTAGTCCACGCCGTCGCGCTCCGCCCCGCGGGGTGCACGGCTGGTGGCCGAAATCGAGAACTCGAGCTGCGGATAGCGCTCCAGCAGCCGGTGGACGATCGTCGTCTTGCCCGATCCGCTCGGGGCTGAAAATATGATGACTTTTCCCATCAGATTCAGAGTATGTTGAGTACCTGTTCCTTGATCTTTTCCAGCTCGTCCTTCATCTTCACGACGAGGATCTGCATGTTCGATTCGTTGGCCTTCGAGCCGAGGGTGTTGATCTCGCGGCCCATCTCCTGGGCGATGAATCCCAGCTTGCGGCCCGCGGCCTCCTCGCCGCCGGCTACCTCGCGGAAATAGCGGCAGTGGTTGGTCAGGCGCACCTTCTCCTCGGTGATGTCGAGTTTCTCGAGGTAGAAGATCATCTCCTGCTCGAGGCGGTTGCGGTCCACCTCGACCGGGAGTTTCGCGAGGTTGTCCAGAATCCGTGCGCGAATCGTCTCGGTGCGGGTCTTCTCGAAGGGCTCGACCTCCCCCTTGTAGCGTTCGATCAGATCGACGCGGCGCAGCAGGTCGGCGATGAGGATCTCACCCTCCTGCCTGCGGAATTCGTCGAGGCGGTTGCAGGCCTCCTCGACGGCCGCGAGCAGAGCGGCATGCTCCTCTTCCGGGACGTTTTCGGTCTCGGTCGATACCACGTCGGGCAGCCGCAGGATCGCATGTGTTGCTGCGGCGTCCCACTCCCGGGTGTCGGTTTCGAGCCCTGCGGCCCGGGCCGTCTGGCGCAGTTCGGCGGCATAGGCGGCGAAGGCCTCCTTATTTATATGGGCCGAGGTCTCGACGGCCTGCGATTCGACCGCGACGAAGAGATCGACCTTGCCGCGCAGGAGCGTGCGGGCTACGATGTTGCGGATTTCGTATTCCGACTGGCGGTAGATGGCCGGGAGGCGCATGCCGAGATCGAGCTGCTTGGAGTTCAGCGAGCGGATCTCCACCGTGATTTTGCGATTCGGGAGCGTGGCTTCGCTCTTGCCGAAGCCTGTCATCGATTTTACCATGGCTGGACGTTAAATTTTGGCAAATAATAAAAACTATTCAAAAAGGGAGCTCCTGCTTGCAGGTTGTAAAATTTATTTGGCCGGGAGTTGCAGAAATCAATTTTTTTTTGTTTATATTTGTGTTAGTAAACTAACAGTGTGCAAGCGACACTCAAAAATCCATACGATTATGAAAAAGCACAATTTCAATGCGGGACCTTCGATCCTGGCCGACGAAGTGATCGAAAAGGCCGCCAAGGCAGTTCTGGACTTCAACGGATCGGGACTTTCGGTCCTCTCGATCTCCCACCGCTCGAAAGATTTCGATGCCGTGATGGAGGAGGCCGACCGTCTTTTCCGCGAGTTGCTCTCGATTCCCGACAACTACAAGGTTTTCTACATCGGCGGCGGTGCGAGCACCTTCTTCTATGAGGTGGCAGCCAACTTCCTCGGCAAGAAGGCCGGCTACGTGAATACGGGCGTATGGTCGAAGAAGGCCATCAAGGAGGCCAAGCGTTACGGCGAAGTGGAGGTTCTGGCTACGTCCGAGGATCGCAACTTCACCTACATCCCGAAGGGTTTCGCCATTCCCGGGGATCTGGACTACCTGCACATCACTTCGAACAATACGATCTACGGTACCGAGTACCACGAGGATATCGACTCGCCGGTGCCCCTGATCGCCGACATGTCGTCCGACATTCTGTCGCGTCCGGTCGATGTCTCGAAATACGCCATGATCTACGGCGGTGCGCAGAAGAACCTGGCTCCGGCCGGTGTCGCCTTCGCCATCATCCGCGAGGACATGCTCGACCGTATCGTGCGCGACCTGCCGACGATGGTTTCGTTCCGCACCCACGTCGAGAACAACTCGATGTTCAACACGCCTCCCGTATTCCCGATCTACGTGCTCAAGGAGACGCTCTGCTGGCTCAAGTCGATCGGCGGCGTGGAGGAGATCTACCGCCGCAACCGCGAGAAGGCCGCCCTGCTCTACGAGGAGATCGACCGCAATCCGCTCTTCCGCGGCACGGTCGAGAAGGAGGACCGCTCGCTGATGAACATCTGCTTCGTGATGGCCGACGGTTACGAGGAGCTGGCTCCCGAGTTCATGGAGTTCACCAAGGAGCGCGGCATCGTGGGCATCAAGGGCCATCGTCTGGTGGGCGGTTTCCGCGCATCGTGCTACAACGCCCTGCCCGTCGAGAGCGTCCGCGTTCTGGTGGAGTGCATGCAGGAGTTTGCCGCCAAGCATGCGAAATGATCCCGTAACGGACGGAACATGGCATTGGTATCGCGTGTCCCGACCGGCTACGACGCCCTGACCGGCGAGGTGAAGGCCTGGGACTACACGCAAATGTTGAACACAGAAATCCTGAAATCTATGAAAGTTCTGGTAGCGACCGAGAAACCCTTCGCCAAGAAGGCGGTCGATGGAATTCGCGAAATCGTCGAGGGTGCGGGCCATCAGCTCGCCCTGCTCGAGAAATATACGGACAAGGCCCAGCTGCTCGAAGCCGTGGCCGATGCCGATGCGCTGATCGTGCGCAGCGACAAGGTGACGGCCGAAGTCATCGATGCCGCCCGGGCGCTCAAGATCGTCGTGCGCGCCGGTGCGGGCTACGACAACGTGGACCTTGCGGCCGCTACGGCCCGCGGCATCGTGGTGATGAACACCCCGGGGCAGAACTCCAACGCCGTGGCCGAGCTGGCGCTGGCCATGATGGTTTTCATGTCGCGCAACCGCTTCACCCCGGGCACCGGTTCGGAACTGCTGGGCAAGACGCTCGGCATCCACGCCTACGGCCATGTGGGCCGGCTCGTGGGCCGCAAGGGCAAGGCGCTGGGCATGGAGGTCGTGGCCTACGACCCCTTCATCACCGATCCGGCGGTCTTCGAGGCCGACGGCGTGCGGAAGGTCGATTCGGTTGAGGAGCTCTACAAGTGCTCCGATTTCCTCTCGCTGCACATTCCCGCCACGGCCGAGACCAAGGGCTCGATCGGTTACGACCTCATGATGTCGATGCCCAAGGGTGCCACGCTGGTCAATACCGCCCGCAAGGAGGTGATCGACGAGGAGGGACTGATGCGTGCGCTCACCGAGCGTGAGGACCTGAAGTACATCACCGACATCGCCGCCGGCATCCAGCCCGAGCTCGACGAGAAGTTCGGCAAGCGCGTCTTCGCCACCTCGAAGAAGATGGGAGCCGAGACGGCCGAGGCCAACATCAACGCCGGCCTGGCCGCCGCACGCCAGGCGATCGACTACCTGATGACGGGCAACACCCGGTTCCAGGTGAACAAGTAATTCCGAAAACGAGAATCGGAGTGCCGTCGGAGGGCGGGTACGGAGTGCCGCGCCCGCCCTCTGCGGCATCCACAACAAGCGAAAAAGAGAGTTATGGTAAGAATCAAACCTTTCCGCGGAATCCGGCCCCCGAAGGAGTATGCTTCGGAGGTGGCTTCGCGCCCCTACGATGTGCTGAACTCGGCCGAGGCCAAGGCCGAGGCGACGGAGCGTTCGCTGCTGCACATCATCAAACCCGAGATCGACTTCGATCCGATCGCCGACGAGCATGCCCCCGAGGTCTACGACAAGGCGGTGGAGAACTTCCGCCTGTGGCGCGAGCGGGGCTGGCTCGTGCAGGATCCCGAGGAGTACTACTACATCTATGCCCAGACGATGGACGGCCGCACGCAGTACGGTCTGACGATGTGCTGCCACTTCGAGGACTACCTCTCGGGCGCCATCAAGAAACACGAGCTGACGCGCACCGAGAAGGAGGAGGACCGCATGATCCACGTGCGCAACCAGCAGGCCAACATCGAGCCGGTCTTCTTCGCCTATCCGGACAATGCCGAGATCGACGCCATCGTCGAGCGCGTCGTGACGGCTTCGGCCCCCGAGTACGACTTCACGGCTCCCGACGGTTTCGGCCACAAACTGTGGGTGATCCGCGACCGTGCGACGAATGACCGCATCACGGAGATCTTCCGCGGCATCCCGGCCCTCTACGTGGCCGACGGACACCACCGTACGGCCGCCGCTGCGCGTGTGGGTGCCGAGTGCAAGGCGAAGAACCCACCATACGGGCGAGGAGGAGTACTGCTACTTCCTGGCCGTGACGTTCCCCGCCAGCCAGCTCCGCATCATCGACTACAACCGCGTGGTCAAGGACCTCAACGGGCTCACCTCCGAGGAGTTCCTCCGCCGCCTGGGCGAGGACTTCGTCGTCGAGCAGAAGGGCGCCGACGAGTACCGCCCGCAGGCACTGCACAACTTCTCGATGTACCTCGACGGCCAGTGGTACAGCCTTACGGCCAAGCCGGGGACCTACGACGATGCAGACCCGATCGGCGTGCTCGACGTCACGGTTCTCTCGAACCGGGTGCTCGACCGCATCCTGGGCATCGCCGACCTGCGCACCTCGAAGCGTATAGACTTCGTGGGCGGCATCCGCGGCCTGGGCGAACTGAAGCGCCGTGTGGACAGCGGTGAGATGAAGGTGGCCTTCGCGCTCTACCCCGTTTCGATGAAGCAGCTGATCGACATCGCCGACACGGGCAACATCATGCCGCCGAAGACGACGTGGTTCGAGCCCAAACTCCGTTCGGGCGTGGTGATCCACTCGTTTGCCGAGTAATCCGCCGGAACTTGCTGATGTCGGGGAATCCTGTCCTTCGGGACGGGGCTCCCCGACTTTTTAATTCGTTGATTTTTTCGAAAGTTTTGTTGTAAACAATCGGCCGTTTGTCGAATTTTTCTTATATTTGTAAGCACTTAATCAAACAATACAACGACGTTATGGCTAAAATCAAAGGAACAATCGTCGTCGACCGCGAGCGATGCAAGGGCTGCGGGGTCTGCGTGGCCTCGTGTCCGTGTCAGGTGCTCGAGCTATCGGCGGAGGTGAACGGCAAAGGCTATCCCGTAGCCCGGATGGCGAATCCCGATGCCTGCACGGGCTGCGCTTCGTGTGCGGTGATCTGCCCCGACAGCGTAATTACGGTTTATCGTCAAAAATTCGAATAGGTTATGGCAGAGAAGGAGATAAAACTGATGAAGGGCAACGAGGTGATCGCCCATGCGGCGATTCGCTACGGTTGCGACGGTTATTTCGGCTACCCCATCACCCCGCAGTCCGAAGTGATGGAGACGCTCATGGAACTCAAGCCGTGGGAGACCACCGGCATGGTGGTGCTGCAGGCCGAGTCGGAGATCTCTTCGATCAACATGGTCTACGGCGGCGCCTCGACCGGCAAACGGGTGATGACCTCGTCGTCGAGCCCCGGCGTCAGCCTGATGTCCGAGGGGTTGAGCTACCTGGCCGGTGCGGAGCTTCCGTGCCTGGTGGTCAATTGCCAGCGCGGCGGCCCGGGTCTGGGGACGATCCAGCCTTCGCAGGGCGACTATTTCCAGGCCTGCAAGGGCGGCGGCCACGGTGACTTCCACCTGATCGTCTTCGCCCCGAACTCCGTGCAGGAGATGCACGACCACGTGGCCGAGGCCTTCGACCTGGCGTTCAAGTACCGCAATCCGGCGATGATCCTCGCCGACGGCGCCATCGGCCAGATGATGGAGAAGGTGGTGCTCGCCCCGCAGCGTCCGCGCAAAACCGAGGACGAGCTGCGTGCCGAGTGCGGTTCGTGGGCCGCACAGGGCAAGCCCGCAGCCCGCGGACGCAACATCGTCACCTCGCTGGAACTCCAGTCCGAGAAGATGGAGGTGATCAACAAGCGCCTGCAGGAGAAGTACCGCCGGCTGGAGGAGAACGAGGTGCGCTATGAGGCGATCGACTGCGACGACGCGGAGTATGTGATCGTGGCCTTCGGTTCGTCGGCGCGCATCTGCTCGGCTACGGTCGAAATGGCCCGTGCCGAGGGTCTGAAGGTGGGCCTGCTGCGTCCGATCACGCTCTACCCCTTCCCCAGGAAGCAGATCGCCGAACTGGCGGCCCGCGGTGTGAAGGGCTTCCTTTCGGCCGAGTTGAATGCCGGCCAGATGGTCGAGGACGTGCGGCTGGCCGTGAACGGCGTGGCTCCCGTCGAGCACTACGGCCGTCAGGGCGGCATGATGTTCAATCCCGACGAGGTGCTCGACGCCCTCAAGGAAAAACTGATTAAAAAGTAAGAGACGATGACAGAGGTTGAAATCAAACAGGAGAATCTGGTTTACGCGAAACCCAGACTCATCACCGATAACGTCATGCACTACTGTCCGGGCTGCAGCCACGGTACGGTGCACAAGCTCGTGGCCGAGGTCATCGACGAGATGGGCCTTGCCGAGCACTCCGTGGGCATTTCGCCCGTAGGCTGCGCGGTCTTCGCCTACAACTACATCGATATCGACTGGATCGAGGCGGCACACGGCCGTGCGCTGGCCGTTGCAACGGCCGTCAAGCGGCTCAACCCCGGGAACCTGGTCTTCACGTACCAGGGCGACGGCGACCTGTCGGCAATCGGTACGGCCGAGTCGATCCATGCGGCTGCCCGCGGCGAGAATGTCGTGGCGATCTACATCAACAATGCGATCTACGGCATGACGGGCGGCCAGATGGCGCCGACCACCCTGCTGGGCATGAAGACCGCGACGACGCCCTACGGACGCGATCCGCGGCTGAACGGCTATCCCTACAAGATCGCCGAGATGATGGCCCACCTCGACGGTGCCACCTATATCACGCGCCAGAGCGTGCACACGGCGGCCAACGTGCGCAAGTGCAAGCGTGCGATTCGCAAGGCTTTCGAAAATTCGATGGCCGGCAACGGTTTCTCGCTCGTGGAGGTGGTCGCCACCTGCAACAGCGGCTGGAAACTCTCGCCCGTTGCTTCGAACCGCTGGCTCGAGGAGAACATGCTGCCCTTCTATCCGCTGGGCGATATCAAGGACGTAAAAAAGGAGGAGACACGATGAAAGAGACTCTGATTATAGCTGGATTCGGAGGACAGGGCGTCCTCTCGATGGGAAAGATTCTGGCCTATTCGGGCGTGATGCAGGACTTCGAGGTGACGTGGATGCCCTCCTACGGCCCCGAGATGCGCGGCGGTACGGCCAACGTGACGGTGATCCTTTCGGATCGGAAGATCTCGTCGCCGATCGCGCATGAATTCGACACGGCGATTATCCTCAACCAGCAGTCGATGGAGAAGTTCGAGCCGATGATCAAGCCGGGTGGCGTGCTGATCTACGATACGAACGGCATTTCGCGCCATCCGGTGCGTACGGACATTTCGGTCTATGCCATCGACGCCACGGCCGAGTGTGCGAAGATGGGCCAGGCCAAGCTCTTCAACACGATGATTCTGGGCGGATACCTGAAGGTGAAGCCCGTCGTGGAGATGGAGAACGTGATGGTCGGACTGAAGAAGTCGCTTCCCGAGCGTGCGTGGAAGATGCTTCCCCAGAACGAGGAGGCCATCCGCCACGGCGGCGAGATCATCCGCAAGATCCGCTGATCGGCCGACATCCGAATGATTTGCGGCGGCGGGTTCCTGAACTCAGGAACCCGCCGCCGTCTTTCGTGTGGAACTGTGGCGGGTATTTCGGGTTTTGTGTCCGCTCGAAACGAAAGCGGCCTCCGGAATGCCGGAGGCCGCCTGCAGTTCTTGTCTGCTACCCTATTCGAAACGGTATTGCAGCACGTCGCGCCAGCCCAGCAGCAACTCCCGCACCGCAAGACGCTTTTTCCCGGCAATCTGCAGCTCCTCGATCCGGATCCATCCGTCGCTGCACGCGACGCGGATGAAGGTGCGTCCGTCGCTCTCGACCGTGCCGCAGGGTGCATCGTGTGCAGCCTCCTCGAACGTCGCCGTAAAGATCTTGGCCGTCTGCATCTCGTCCGACCCGTCGCGGAACATCCCCGTCCAGGCCGCCGGATAGGGCGACAGGCCGCGGATGAAGTCGATGATCCGGCGGCCTTTGCGGTGCCAGTCGATCCGGCAGTCCTCCTTGAAGATCTTGGGGGCCGGATGCAGCGTCGCCTCGTCGGCGTTTTCCTGCACTGTGGGGTGATGTCTCCCGCCGCAATGCGGTCTACCGTCTCCAGTACGAGCCCGGTGCCTGCCGTCATCAGCTTTTCGTAGAGCGTTCCCACGTTGTCCTCGTCGAGAATAGGCACCTTAATCTGCCCCAGAATGGCTCCCTTGTCGATCTCGTGGTTCAGCAGGAAGGTCGTGACGCCGGTTTCGGTCTCGCCGTTGATGATGGCCCAGTTGATCGGGGCCGCGCCGCGGTATTGCGGCAGCAACGAGGCGTGGAGGTTGAACGTTCCCAGCCGCGGCATGGCCCAGATGACCTCGGGCAGCATGCGGAAGGCGATGACGATCCCCAGATCGGGGCGCAGCTCGCGCATCGCATCGACGAACTCCCCGGCCTTCAGCTTCTCGGGCTGGAGGATCGGCAGCCCCAGTTCGCGGGCGGCTGCCTTCACGTCGCTTTCGTGCATCCGCTGTCCGCGTCCGGCGGGTTTGTCGGGTGTGGTTACCACCGCCACGACGCGGTATCCTCCGGCAACGAGCGCGCGGAGCGACGGCACGGCGAACTCGGGCGTGCCCATGAATACGATACGGAGCTGTTTCGGATCCATCCCTCTATTTTTTCTCCAGGCCCAGCGTGTGGTGCATGCGCTCCTGCTTGGTCTCCAGATAGTGTTCGTTGTACTTGTTCGGGGCGATGACGATCGGCACGATCTCGTCGATCTTCAGCCCGTATCCCTCCAGCCCGGCGCGCTTGAGCGGGTTGTTGGTCATCAGCCTCATGTGGCGGATCCCCAGTTCGCGGATGATGCTCGCACCCACGCCGTAGTCGCGTTCGTCGGCCTTGAATCCCAGTCGCAGGTTGGCATCGACTGTGTCGAGCCCTTCGTCCTGCAGCTTGTATGCGTGGATCTTGTTGCAGAGTCCGATGCCGCGCCCCTCCTGGTTGAGGTAGATGACGGCACCCTTGCCCTCTTTGTCGATCATCTGCATGGCGCGGTGCAACTGTTCGCCGCAGTCGCAGCGGTACGACCCGAAGATGTCGCCCGTGACGCACGACGAGTGCACGCGGATCAGCACCGGCTCGTCTTCGGTCCATTCGCCCTTGGTCAGCGCCACGTGCTCCACGCCGTTCGATTTCTGGCGGAACGGCGTGATGCGGAAGTCGCCCCACTCGGTGGGCAGCGGCACCGTCACGCCCTTCTCGACGATCGACTCCTCGCGGAGGCGGTAGGCGATCAGCGAGGCGATCGAGACGATCTTGAGCCCGAACTTGCGGGCCACCTCCATGAGCTGCGGCAGGCGGGCCATCGTGCCGTCCTCGTTCATGATCTCGATCAGTGCGCCTGCGGGCTGCAGTCCGGCCAGGCGGGCCAGATCGACCGCAGCCTCGGTGTGTCCCGGACGGCGCAGCACCCCTTTCTGTCGGGCGCGCAGCGGGTTGATGTGTCCCGGGCGCCCCAGGTCGCAGGGTTTGGTGTTCGGGTCGGCCAGCGCGCGGATCGTGGCGGCCCGGTCGTGGATCGATACGCCCGTCGTGCAGTCGTGTCCCAGCAGGTCCACCGTCACGGTGAAGGGCGTGCCGAGCAGCGAGGTGTTGTTCTCCTCCATCATGTTGAGCCCGAGCTGTTCGCACCGCTCCTCCGAGAGGGGGGCGCAGAGCACGCCGCGGCCCTCCTTGAGCATGAAGTTCACGATCTCGGGGGTGATCTTCTCGGCGGCGATGATGAAGTCGCCCTCGTTCTCGCGGTCCTCGTCATCGACGACGATCACGATCTTGCCGTTGCGGAAGTCCTCGATGGCCTCCTCGACGCTGTTCAGTATCGGTTCCGTATTCATCTCTTATCTCGTTTTGTTTTGATTTTCAGTTTGTGCAGCAGGGGTTCCAGGCGTTCGCGCAGGGCCTTGATCCTGCCCGCATACCAGTCCGTATCGAGCAGTGCCGAGTCGTTGGTGGCCTTGTAGGTGAGGTACATGGCAATCGGCGTGAGGATGAAGGTCGATAGCCAGACGCCGTAGACGGCATCCCAGTTGCCCTCCTTGGCCAGTTTCTCGCCCGTGATGCTGATGATGTAGTAGATCACGAAGAAGATCACCGACACGACGACCGGCAGACCCAGTCCGCCCTTGCGGATGATGGCGCCCAGCGGCGCGCCGATCAGGAAGAAGATCATGATCGACACCGGGAGCGACATTTTCTTGTGCCATTCGACCTTCGAGCGGTAGAGCTGGTTGAGGGCCTCCTTGGCGTTCGACTCGTCGAACGAGAACATGTTGCGCGAGTTCTTTGCCATGCGTCGTGCCTGGTCCCAGACCTTCTCGCGGTCGCGCAGCGGCAGCGAGGCGATCGAGTCGGCGACGGCCAGGTCTCCGAACCTGCTCTTGTCCACGCGCAGGCTGTCCGGCAGGGGCAGCACGCTCGGGTCGCGGGCGAAGATCTGCTCCTTGAGCAGCGGTTCGTAGGAGCTTGTGGTGGCCGTATTGACCTTGATCTCCAGCGAGTCGATGTCGTTCTGCAGTTCGTTGATGTTCTTGGTGCTGGAGTTCGAGAAGAGGCTGGCATCGGTACGCTCCATGGCGAATCCCTCCATGGGGATCACCTGTTTCTCGAGGTCGAAGATGTGGTGGCGCAGCGAACTCTGGTTGAACCACTGCGAGTTGCGCGTCTGCTCGTAGGTTTCGCCGTGGAAGAGCGTCACCAGAGCAGAAAACGCTTGTCGTCCGAGAGTCGGATGTAGCCCGAGTCGGCGACGATGGTGTTCATGTTTCCGCTGGCGTCGCGGTTGTCGTAGATCAGCACGTTGTGGAGCAGGTGTGTGTCGGGCTCCTGATGGCTCACGCGGATCGACATGTTGTCGATGCCGTTGAAGAAGAGTCCGTCCTGGAACTCGAGGGCCTGTTTCTGCTGGCGGATGTCGTAGAGCGTGCTGTAGAGTTTCTTGTTGGCCGTCGGCACGAGGTTGTTGCCGATGAAGAAGCTGGCTACGGCCACGATGCTCACGAGGATGATGAGCGGTTTGGTGATCTTCACGAGCGACATGCCGGCCGACTTCATGGCCAGCAGTTCGTAGTTCTCGCCGAGGTTTCCCATCGTCATGATCGCCGCGAGGAGCATCGAGAGGGGAAGTCCCATCGGGATGAGGTTCGCCATGAAATAGGTCATCAGCTCGATGATGATTCCGGCGCTGAGGCCCTTGCCCACCAGTTCGTCGATGTAGCGCCACACGATGTTCATCATCAGCACGAACATGACGATGAAGAACGTGAGCACCATCGGGCCGAGGTACGACTTCAGGACGAGCTTGTGTATGGTTTTCATGCGGCGGAGCGCGTTTTTTTCCGGTACAAAGTTAATAGTTTTACGACAATAAGCGTAAACGTGAGGGTAAATATTATGGCGGCGCCGGGCGGAACTTCGAAACGGTAACTTGCGGCCAGTCCCGCGACGTTGCCGGCGACGGCTACCGCGGGGGCCGTTGCGGCGATGGTGCGGTAGTCGCGCGAGAAGGCATTGACGACGGCCACGGGGATCGTGAGCAGCGAGATCAGCAGGACGATGCCCATGATGCGGATCGAGAGGACGATCGTTGCGGCGACCAGCGCGGCCATCAGGTAGGAGACCACGCGTGTGGGGATGCCGCGGCTGCGGGCGAAGTCGCGGTCGAAGGCCACGTACATGATCGGGCGCAGCCAGAGGAGCGCTCCGGCGAGGATGACGAGCGTCAGGAGGGCCAGCGCCGTGACATCGCCGCGCGTGACGGTGACGATGCTGCCGAACAGGTAGGCCGACAGGTCGCCGGAGGTGTATCCCGGGCGGAGGCTCATGAACAGTGCCCCGACGGCCATGCCCACCGACCAGATGATGCCGATGGCCGAATCCTCGCGGATGCGCCCGCGGCTTCCGGCCCACTCGATGCCGAGGGCCGAGAGTATGGCGAAGAGCAGCGCGCCGCCGATGGGGTTCGCCCCGAGCCAGAAGGCGATGCCCAGTCCGCCGAACGAGGCGTGCGTGATGCCGCCCGCCAGGAAGACCATGCGGCGGCAGACGACGTAAGTCCCGATGACGCCGCACGTGATGCCCGAGAGCAGGCAGGCCGTGAATGCATTGAGCAGGTATTGGTAATGGACGAGGTCGCTGAAAAATCCCATGCTTTTTCGATTGCGCGCAAATTTACGCTTTTTTCCCGGAAAAAATCGCTCCTTTCGCACGGATTTCGTAATTTCGTGCCCGAAAAACACCATTCCATGCAACCTCGCAGAGTCAGTTTCCATACCCTCGGCTGCAAGCTCAATTTCTCGGAGACCTCGACCCTCGCGCGCCAGTTCGAACAGGGCGGTTTCGTGCGGGTCTCCCCTACGGCCGAGGCCGACATATGTGTGATCAACAGCTGTTCGGTGACCGAACATGCCGACAAGAAGTGCCGCAACCTGATCCGGCGCCTGCATCGCCGCAACCCGCAGGCGATCATCGCCGTGACGGGATGCTATGCACAGCTCAAACCGTACGAGATCGCGGCCATTGAAGGCGTTGATATCGTGTTGAGCAACAACGATAAGGGTAATTTATATAAACGTGTGGTTGAACTTGCGGGCAAGGGCCGCGCGCAGGTCTACAGTTGCGATACCGACGAGCTCACGTCGTTCTTCGCGGCCTTCTCGAGCGGCGACCGCACGCGGGCTTTCCTCAAGGTGCAGGACGGCTGCGATTACTGCTGTTCCTACTGTACGATCCACTACGCCCGCGGGGCGAGCCGCAACCAGCCCGTTGCCGAACTGGTCGAGGAGGCTCGCCGCATTGCGGCGGGCGGCCAGCGCGAGATCGTCATCACGGGGGTCAATACGGGGGATTTCGGCCGTACGACGGGCGAGCGTTTCATCGACCTGCTGCGTGCCTTGAACGACGTCGAGGGGATCGACCGCTACCGCATCTCGTCGATCGAGCCGAATCTGCTGACCGACGAGATCATCGCCTTCTGCGCCGCATCGCCCAAGTTCCAGCACCACTTCCACATTCCGCTCCAGAGCGGTTCGGACCGCATCCTGGGGCTCATGCGCCGCCGTTACACCACGGCCCGCTTTGCCGAGCGCATCGCCGCCGTGCGGCAGGCGATGCCCGATGCCTTTATCGGTATCGACGTGATCGTCGGCTTCCCCGGGGAGACCGAGGCCGAATTCCGCGAAACGTACGATTTCCTGGCGCGCGTCGAGCCGGCCTTCCTGCACATCTTCCCCTTCTCGGAGCGTCCCGGCACCCCGGCGGTCGATCTGCCGGGCAAGGTCCAGCCCTCCGTGGCGACGCGCCGCGTCGCCGAACTCGAGGAGCTGTGCGCGCGGCTTCACGGCAGCTTCTGCGCCCGCGGCGAGGGAACGGAGGCCGAGGTGCTTTTCGAGAGCACGATGCGCGGGGGCATGATGTTCGGCTTTACGGGCAACTACCGCCGGGTGAAGGTCCCCTACGACCGCTCGCGGATCAACCGCATCTGCCGTGTGAAACTCGGTGCGATGGACGAATCTCACGACTTGACGGGTGAAATTCTGGATTAATTTCCTATCTTTGCGGAAAAAGGTTAATATCGAAGCGACTATGACGGGTATGCGCAAACGGGTGACGGCCGGGTTTCTGAGCATCGTCTGCCTGCTGTTTTTTTCGGGGATGGTCTCGTTTCTGGAGCTGAGCCGCCTGAGCCGCGACACGGGTGAGATCCTCGGGGCCAACAAACGCAACATCGAACTGGCCCGCGAGATGCTCGATGCCGTGCACGACCAGAACGTGGCGTTGATCCACATCTCGGTCTTCGGCGACCGGAGCTACGACAGCCTGTGCATGGCCGGCATGGAGCGGCTCGAGAAGACGTTGCGCGTGGCCCAGGCCGAGGCTTTCGACAAGAGTTTCCTCGACTCGCTCGCCTTCGCCACGACCGAACTCCGCCTCCTGACGGACAACTACCTCGCCTTCGGCGCCGGGGCGGCCGACAGCGTGCGCCTCGCGGTGCCCGATTCGGTGGGCAGCCGTTGGTACAACGACGAGTACGAGGCCCACTACGACCGGCTGACCTCCGCCATCGAGAACTACATGACCTCGACGCAGAGTTCGCTGGCTCCGCGTGCCGAGCAGATGAAGACGAATGCCTACCGGGCCGTGACGCCGGTGCTGATCTCGCTTGTGGTGATGATCGCCATCGTGCTGATGTTCTACTACTTCATCCTTGTCTACTGCGTGGATCCCGTCGAGCGGATGATCCACAGCCTGGACGGATACCTGCGTTTCCGGACGCCGTTCACCGTCAAGGGCGAACTCCGGGACGAGATGCTGGCGCTGCGCGAGAAGATCGAGTCGTTGATCAACCTTGTCAAACAGTCGAAATAGGATCGGAATGCGGGTAGACGTGGTTTTGCGATATGTCGGAGTCGTGATGCTTTTCATCGCGGGCTTCATGCTGCTTTCGGCGGGGATCTCCTGCCTGAACGGCGTGGATTCGGCGTTCTATCCCCTGCTGCTGTCGGCCCTGCTGACCGCCCTGCTCGGGGCCTTCCCGCTGATCTTCGTGGGCAAGCGCGACCAGATCACCAACAAGGAGGGGTTCTGCATCGTCGTCGGCTCGTGGCTTCTCTCGTGCGTGGTCGGGATGTTCCCCTACCTGATCTGGGGCGGTGAGTTCAGCCTGGTGAACGCCTGGTTCGAGAGCGTTTCGGGCTTTACGACCACCGGAGCCTCGGTGCTGACCGATGTCGAGGCTCTTCCGCGCGGATTGCAGTTCTGGCGCTTCTCGACCACGTGGATCGGCGGTATGGGCGTGGTGATGTTCGCCCTTGTGGTGCTTCCGACGATGGGACGCAGCAAGATGACCCTCTCGAACGTCGAACTCTCGTCGCTGGCCAAAGACAACTACCGCTACCGCACGCAGGTGATCGTCCACATTCTGCTGGTGGTCTACGTCGGGCTGACGGCCCTCTCGACCGTCATGCTCCGCCTGGCGGGTATGGACTGGTTCGATTCGCTCTGCCATGCGATGTCGGCGGCTGCGACGAGCGGTTTCTCGACCAGGAATGCCAGCATGGCCTTTTACAACAGTGCCTGGATCGACACGGTGCTGATCTTTACGATGGGTGTGGCGGGCATGCACTTCGGGCTGATCTATGCGACGGTCACGGGCAAGCGCAACAACATCTTCCGCTCGGAGGTGACGCGCTGGTATGTGGGTATCCTGCTCGGATGCAGTGTGCTGATTGCCATTTCGCTCTATGCTGCGGACATCTACCCCACGATCACGGCGTCGTTCCGGCATGCGGCCTTCCAGTTCTTCTCGCTGATGACCACCACGGGCTTTGCCTCGGCCGATTCGAGCGTCTGGCCGCCGTTTGCCGTGATCCTGCTGATGTTCGGCTCGATCGTCTGCGCGTGTGCGGGTTCGACGACGGGCGGCTTGAAGACCAACCGGCTGGTGCTGGCCTGCAAGATGATCCGCGCACAGTTGCAGCGCCAACAGCACCCCAACGCCGTGATCCGCATCCGCCTCGACGGGGTCATGCAGGACGATTCGGCCATCTATGGCGTGATGATCTTCATCGTCACCTACATGCTGGCGATGCTCGTCGGTACGGTTTTCTCCACGTTGTGCGGCGTGGATCTGCTGACCGGGTTTTCGAGTACGGTGGCATGCCTGGGCAATGTGGGCCCGGGCTTCGGCGATGTCTACTCGATGGGCAACTACGCCGGGATGCCGGCGGCACTCAAGACGTTCGATGCCCTGCTGATGCTGCTCGGACGTCTGGAGATATTCGGATTGATTCAACTGTTCTTCATTAAATGGTGGAGATGACGGAAATGGTATTTCGCAGAATTCATATTCTTCTTTTTTCTGTTTTGGGGCTGACGTTTGCCGCCCTGCCGCTTGCGGCGCAGCAGCCTCCGGTTGAGGCCCGCATTGCCGGGCTGGAAGGCAACGGGGAGTACATGTCCCTGTTGCGCGAGGACGCCGTCCTGCAGTCGCGGGTGGATTCGGTGGTCCGTGCCGTCGAACAGGTGCGTCAGCGCCTGCGCGAGAATCCGGACGAACGCCAGGCCTGCTCCGAGGAGATCCTGCGGCTGGAGAGCCGGATCTTCGATCTCCGGAACGCCAAGGGCCGGCTGATCGACCGCATCAACACGATCGAGCAGGAGTGGGTGTTGGCCAATCTGGACAATCCGGACGCCGCCTCGTCCGGCCGCCCGGCCGCCCGTGTCCCCGATTCGCTCAAGGTGCGCAACCTGGTCTACAACCCCTGTTTCGGCGAGCAGCTTCCCAAGGCCGACTATGCGGCCCTGCTCCGCGCCCAGGAGCTGGAGCTTCGGGCCGTCGATCTCGTGAACCGCTATTTCGCCAACTACGAGACGGCCGCCCAGCTGGCCGAGGCCTATGCTGCGGCCGCTACCGAGAGCGAGGCCGGCGAGATCTACGACCGCTACGGGGCCATGCAGCGGATCGACCGTGCGTTGTCCGATTCGCTCGCCGGGGTGTGGAACTATATCTTCGACAACAAGAACTACGCCTACGGCTACCTGCTCGACAAGCTCGGGCAGGAGGAGGCGCTGACCCGCGAGGAGGAGGCGCTGGCCAAGGCGCAGCGTCAGGTGGCCTCGCTGCGGGGCGAAACGGCTTCGGATGCCGTGGCCGACTATTTCCTGCGCAAACAGGTGCTCGTCGATTACGAGGCTTCGGTGGCCGGGCTGCTCGACCTCGGTGCGGCCCGCGACTCGCTGCGCGGCGTGGCGGCCCAGCTCCGCGAGGTGGATTTCCGCCGGCCCAGGGTCGAGGTCGCCCAGCGCTATTTCCTCGATTTCGACAGCGTGGTTTTCACCAAGACCCCGAAATACAGCTACTCCAACCCGATTCCCGAGTGCCGTGTCTACGAGCATGGAACGATCTACCGCCTGCTGCTCGGCACGTTCAACACCAAGCGGGCCGTCTCGACCTTCCGCGGAGCCTACCCGCTGTCGTATCTGGTGAACGACGAGGGCAAGTGGTGCTACTTCACGGGCGGTTTCGCCACGCGCGAGGAGGCCGACTCGGTGCAGACGGTGCTCAAGAAACACGGGTTTGTGCGGCCCGAAGTGGTTGTCTGGACCGACGGGGTCTACCGCAATCTTTCGCGGGAGCCCGAAGCCGGGGGCGTAGCCTACCGCGTCGAGATCGACGGGACGGACGCCCTCTCCGAAGAGGTCCGACAGACGATCGCCTCGCTCTCCGAGGGACGCGAACTCTCGCGTGTAGGATCGGGGACGTTCGTCGTCGGGACGTTCGACGACCGCGCCGTTGCCGACCGCCTGGCCGAGGCCCTGCGTCAGGCAGATGCGGCTCTGGAAATAAAAGTTGCGGAAATCGTGCCGCAAACGGAATAAAAATCCTATCTTTATAACCGATTCGAACCGCTATGGAGCTTTTTTACATCATCCTTCTGGTCTTCTTCGGGCTGCTGTTCCTCGTGGCCGAACTGGTTCTGCTGCCCGGAGTCTCGGTGGGCGCCCTGCTGGCCCTGGTCAGTGACGGCAGCGCCATCTACCTGGCGTTCCGCGATTTCGGAGCCACGGGCGGTGCGGTGACCATCGCGGTCATCGTCGTGCTGGGGCTCGCGGCGACGGTCCTTTCGCTGCGCGCCAAGACGTGGCAGCGCTTCTCGCTCCGGCAGGAGATCCGCTCGTCGAGCACGCCCGTCGCCCCCTCCGACCTCCTGAAGACCGGTGACCGCGGCATGACCCTTTCGCGCCTCGCGCCGATGGGCAAGGTCGAGATCGGCGGCCGCATCTACGAGGCCAAGACGCTCGACGGCTATGTCGATCCGCGCCGGGAGATCGAGGTCGTGGGATTCGAGAATTTCAGTGTCATTGTAAAACCCGTAAAATAATCTGTACCTATGGACTTTCAGGTTGGCATGATCGCCGTGGTCGTATTCGTGGCCCTTATCGCCCTGTGGCTCATCTTCTATTTCATCCCCGTCGGGTTGTGGTTCTCGGCCCTGGTGTCGGGCGTCCGCATCAGCCTGCTGCAACTGGTGCTGATGCGCTGGCGCAAGGTGCCGCCCTCGACGATCGTCTCGTCGATGATCGAGAGCACGAAGGCCGGCCTTGCACTCAACCCCAACGAACTGGAGGCCCACTACCTGGCCGGCGGCAACGTGACCAACGTGGTCCATGCGCTGGTTTCGGCGCAGAAGGCCAACATCATGCTCGACTTCAAGATGGCCACGGCCATCGACCTGGCCGGCCGCGACGTCTTCGAGGCGGTGCAGATGTCGGTGAATCCCAAGGTGATCAACACCCCGCCGGTGGCCGCCGTGGCCAAGGACGGCATCCAGCTCATCGCCAAGGCCCGCGTGACGGTGCGTGCGAACATCAAGCAGCTTGTGGGCGGAGCCGGTGAGGAGACCGTGCTGGCCCGTGTGGGCGAGGGCATCGTCTCGTCGATCGGTTCGGCGCTGTCGCACAAGATCGTGCTCGAAAACCCCGACTCGATCTCGCGCGTGGTGCTCGAGAAGGGTCTCGACGCCGGTACGGCCTTCGAGATCCTCTCGATCGATATCGCCGACATCGACGTGGGCAAGAACATCGGCGCCCAGCTGCAGATGGACCAGGCCGAGGCCGACAAGAACATCGCGCAGGCCAAGGCCGAGGAGCGCCGCGCCATGGCCGTCGCCCTCGAGCAGGAGAACAAGGCCAAGGCGCAGGAGGCGCGTGCCAAGGTGATTCTGGCCGAGGCGGAGGTGCCGCTGGCCATGGCCGAGGCGTTCCGCAACGGCAACCTGGGCATCATGGACTACTACAAGATGAAGAACATCATGGCCGATACGTCGATGCGCGAGACCATCGCAAGGCCCGAGAAGAAATAACGGAAATTGACGACCGAGTCGCCGAGCGGGGCGCGCCTCAACGAGCGCGCCCCGCTTTGCGATGACGGGAAAACAAAAAACAGATTCATGATGAGACGGTTGCTGGCCCTTTTGTGGCTCCTCTGCGTGTCGGTGACGACACATGCCGCCGTGATCGACACGGTGGCTGTATTCAGTGCGCGGATGCAGCGCGAGATCCCGGCGTTTGTCGTCGTGCCCGAACATGCGGCGGGCGAGCGTCTGCCGGTGGTCTATCTGCTGCACGGTTTCGGAAACAACCAGCAGGCCTGGCAGCAGATCACCGACCTGCGGCCGCTTTCGGAACGCTACCGCATGATCTTCGTTTGCCCCGACGGAGAGAAGAGCTGGTACTGGGACAGCCCGCTGCATGCCGAATCGCAGTTCGAGACCTTCATCTCCGGGGAGCTCCCGGCCTGGGTCGATGCCCGCTACCCGACGATCGCCGCCCGCGAAGGCCGGGCCATCACGGGATTGAGCATGGGCGGCCACGGCGCCCTGTGGAATGCCGTGCGTCACCCCGATGTCTTTGGCGCCGCCGGATCGACATCCGGAGGGGTCGATATCCGGCCCTTCCCCGATTCGTGGGAGATGAAGGAGCAGTTGGGCGAACTCAAGAACAACCCGGCGCGCTGGGATGCCCATACGGTCATCAATGCCGTCGATTCGCTGCACGACGGCGATCTGGCGATCATCTTCGACTGCGGCTACGACGACTTCTTCTACGAAGTGAACGTCGCCCTGCACGAGAAGCTGCTCCGCATGAAGGTCGGCCATGACTTCCTGGTGCGGCCCGGCGCCCACACGTGGGAGTACTGGGCCGGGTCGCTCCCCTACCAGCTGCTCTTCTTCGAACGCTATTTCGAACGCGCGGCGAGATGATCCGCCCGTCAGCGGACCGCTTCGGGAACGGTCCGGGCCATCGCCCCGGCCAGGCCGTCATCCTGCCATTTGACGGCGGCATGTGTGCCGTCGCAATAGGGTTTGTTGGCCGATTTCCCGCAACGGCACAATACCATCCGGTTGCGGATTTCGTAGGGGCGTCCGTCCTCGCGGCGCATCCGGATTCCGCCCCGGACCCACAGCCCGCCGCTGGAGCCGATGGCCGGATCCTCGATCAGCCCGAGGCTTGCCTCGAATCCGAACTCGAAGGGCCTTTGCGTGTTGCGGTCCCAGGCCATGAGCCGCCCGCCGGGACACATCGATGCCTCGCCGATCGCCCTGCGCCTCGCCTCGGGGTCGTCGGAGCGTTCGACCAGAGACCATGCGTCGCCGTCCGGATGGCAGAAGCGTGCGAAGACGCAGTATTTCGGATTGTCAGTAAGCCGCAGCGTACCGCCCTCGACCGTCTCAGCACCGTCGAGCAGAGCATTGTCATCGGCCGTGAGTTCCGGGTTCCACGCCGTGCGTAGGTGCGATCCGTCGCAGAAGGGTTTGCGTTTCGAGGCGCCGCAGCGGCACAGGGCCGCAGGCTCGGCAGTGAGCGCGAAGCGGCGTCCTTCGCGGAAATGGCGGCTCTCGGAATTCGCGTCGGAGACAATGATAGTCTCGGCCAGGGGCGGCCGGCCGTATATGAGGTAGGGCCCGCGTTCGGTGACCGTGATGCCGAACCGATCGTCGGCCGGCATGCTCCCTGTTTCTATTTTTGCGCAGGACATACTAATCCGTGCTTTGGTCCGTTTGAATGAAGGATGGCAATAATCGTTCCCGAATCGAAATATTTGGGGAGCGAAGTAGGATATATCCCGCTTTTTGGTATCTTTGCAAGGATTTTACAAACCGAAACAGAATGTATATGAAAGGATTTGCAGGGCTTGTGTCCTTCGTGCTGGGCGTGGCGGCGCTGGCCGTGTCGTGCAGCAAGGACAAGGTCAAGGGCACGCTGGAGTTCGAGGTGTCTGCCGTGTTCATGCAGGCGGGCGACGAGGCGGTGGTCCGTTTTTCTTCGAGCAGGATCGAGAGCTATACCGTGACGCAGAAACCCACAGGATGGAACGATCCGGTGGTCGATATCGCTGCCAAGACCGTCACGATCGTCTCTCCGGTAACCTTCGGTGAGGATATCGAGGGCGAGGACGGGGAGACAACCACCGTGGAGACCTCCGGAACGGTCGTGCTCACGGGGTACAGTTCCGACGGCGTGGCGGCATCGGCATCGCTGTTCGTGAGCGTCACCTCGACGGTCGATCTCGAGGGCCCGGCCAACAGCTATCTGGTGAATAAACCCGCCGTGAATTACCGCTTCGATGTCCGCCATACGGGCAACGGCGGCTCGACGATCGAACCGGCATCGCTCGCCGTCATCTGGCAGTCGGCATCGGGCCTGATCGAATACCTCCGGCTGACCGACGACGGGAAGGCGTCGTTCTACATCGATGCCGACGAGGACGATGATACCCGCATCGCGCAGGGCAACGCCCTGATCGGCGCCTACGACGCCTCGGACAACCTGCTCTGGAGCTGGCACGTGTGGGCTACGGACTACGATCCCGAGGCAGCCGACGGCACCGTTGTCTTCAACGGACAGGAGATGATGGCCCGCAACCTCGGCGCGCTTGACAACGACAACTCCACGACCGACCGCATCCTCGCCTCCTACGGGACCTATTACCAATGGGGCCGCAAGGAGCCCTTCATCGGTCCGAGCACCTACAGTGCGGGCAGCGGTTCGTCAGCCACGATGTACAACGGTTCGGGCAGCCGCGTGACGCTCGAGACGGTTGCCTCTTCGGCCGAGACCGGGACAGCGGCCTATGCCCTGCAGCACCCGCTGACCTACATCACGGGCGTCACCGATTCGTCGAACGACTGGTGCTGGGCGCACGACTCCTCGCTGTGGAGCGCTGCGGCGAAGACCGAGAACGATCCCTGCCCCGCCGGCTGGCGCGTGGCTCCGGCAAGTGCCTATGCCGGGCTGGCGATCTCGGGGACGCCGGGAGCCTCCGATTTCGACAAGTACGGTTGGACGTTTACCCGCGAGGGCGCATCGTCGTTCTTCCTGGGTGCCGGACGCCGGCTCTATACCGACGGCAAGATTCAGAACCTCTACGTTGTGGTTCCCGCTTCGTCGTCGCTCTCGACGCGCAACGTCGCCGAGGATGCCCAGCCGTGGGAGGGCCTCTACTGGACAGCCGATCCCGCTTCGGATGGCACGGATGCCCAGGCCTTCTACTTCTGGTTCGAGAAGAAGAGTTCGACGGGAGGCGTCACGGAGAGCAAACCCTACGCACGCGCCAACGGCATGCAGGTGCGCTGCGTGCGCGAGAAATAAGCGCGGTCCATACTGCGTTGCAACGGGACCGTCCTTCAGGGGCGGTCCCGTTCCGTTTGGTACGACTGTTGCGGTCGGATACCGAAAAAACACATCCAACCATGCGTATCCAAACGGGTAAAGGCACCGTTTCGCCCGGTGTTCTGCTGGCCATCTGGTCCGTGTCCGCGGTCTCGTCGCTTCCCGGCCTGGCCGTATCCCCCATTCTGGGAGATCTGAACCGGATCTTCCCCCATGCGACCAACCTCGAGATCCAGATGCTCACATCGCTTCCGTCGCTGCTCATCATCCCCTTCGTGCTGCTTTCGGGACGCCTCTCCGTCGGTCGCGGCAAGTTCCGGACGCTGACTGTCGGGCTGGCCCTCTTCTTCGCCGCCGGACTGGCGAGCGTCTTTGCCCGGAGCATGGCCGGCCTGATCGCCATGAGCTGCCTGCTGGGCGTCGGGGCCGGCATGGTCATCCCCTTCTCCACGGGTCTGGTGGTCGATTACTTCACGGGCGGCTACCGCATCCGGCAGCTGGGCTACAGTTCGGCGATCAGCAACCTGGTGCTTGTGGCCGCCACGGCCCTGGCCGGTTACCTGGCCGGCATCGACTGGCATCTGCCCTTCCTGGTCTATCTCCTTCCGGGCCTTTCGCTTGCGCTGGTCTTTCAGCTTCGCCGCCAGCCTTCCGCGCAGGAGCCGCCGCAGAGCCTGCAATTGATGAACCGCTCGATCGACCGTCGCAAGCTGGTCGGGCTGATGGCCTTCTACTTCTTCATCACCTATGCGGCGCTGGCCGTTGTCTTCTATGCGTCGTTCCTCGTCGAGCGTTACGGGCTGGGCACCTCCTTCTCGGGCGGGCTGATCTCGCTCTTTTTCCTCGCCGTCATGCTGCCGGGGCTCTTCATCGACCGGATCATCGTCCGCCTCAAGGGGCTGACCAACCTCGTCTCGCTGGCCCTGCTCTGTCTCGGTCTGGCTGCCTTCGGGGTGTTTCATCACCGGTTTCCGCTGCTCGTCGGCGCCGCGATTGCCGGTTTGGGCTACGGGATCATGCAGCCGGTCATCTACGACAAGGCTGCGACGATTGCCCCGCCGCGCTCGGCAACCCTCGCCCTGTCGTTTGTCATGGCGATGAACTATCTGGCGGTTGTCGCCTGTCCCTTTGTCGTCGATGCGTTCCGTTCGCTTTTCCACCTCCACGGCGAGCATTTCCCGTTTCTGTTCAATGCCGTCTGGGTGGCGGTTGTCTGGATGGCGGCCCTGCTTCGGCGCGACAGTTTCACATTGGGACTCGGAAAATCCTATTATGTACTGTAAATACTCCGTTCAGGAATTGTATATGATATAAAAAGGCTTAATTTTGTAGTAAAAAGTCAAAATTAGCCTTTGTGTCATGATGGAAAAACTCATGCTGCCGCTATGCGCGGCAGCCGGAATCCTTACCGTCGGTTGTAACGATTCGTCCGACAGCGTGTCCGATATCCGTATCGCCCCCTCCATTACGCGGGTCGATGGAGTGAACTTTACCGAAGGAGACCGCATCGGTGTGACGGTCTCGCTCGCTTCGGGCGACTATGCCGCCAACCGGCTGATGACCTACGACGGCCTCTTCTTCTCGGCCGCGGGCCTGGTGTGGTACGACGAGGCGCAGGGCGCCTCGACCTTCACGGCCTACTATCCTTACCGCGACGAGGGCGTTCCCGGGACGTTTGCCGTCGCCGCCGATCAGCGCAACGGATGTACTCCGTCCGACCTGCTGGGTGCCGTGACCCGCGACGTGCTGCCCGGAAGTGCCCCCGTGAAGATGCAGTTCCACCACCTCTTCAGCCAGTTGAACATCGTCGTGCAGAACTGCAGCGACCGGGCGGTCCGTCAGGTCGCCATCGACGGCTTCGTCCCCGAGGCGTCGGTCGATCTGGCCGTGCCGGAGGCTACGGTGCGGGCCGGTGAAGCGGCCGAGGTGCTGGCCTTTGCCGTCACCCCGAACGCTCTTTACCGGGCGGTGCTTGTCCCGCAGCGGGCCACCCTGCAGGTCGATGTCACGCTCGAGGACGGCACCGTGGCGAGCAAATCGGTGCCCGATGCGGCTCTTGAGGGCGGCAAACGCTACGACCTGTCGGTGGTGGTCGAGGCGGCCCCGGAACCCGAACTCGAGGTGACGCTGAGCGGTGAGATCGTCGATTGGATCGACGGCGGGGAGCTCGGTACCGACGGGGATGGAGAGGGAGGCGGCACACCGGACGGAGGCGACGGGGAAACGGTCGTCTATGCCGGCGAGACCTACTCCACGGTCACTATCGGCGGCCGGGTGTGGATGGCCGAGAACCTGCGCTACCTGCCTTCGGATGCAGCGTTCGGTGACGGGGTCTGGAATCCCGAGGCGGGCGCCTCGGCCGTTGCCGAGTTGGGTTTGCTCTACGACTATGCCACGGCAACGGGCGGTGCGGTGCCGACTTCGGAAGGCCCCCTGCGCGGTATCTGCCCTCCGGGCTGGCACATCCCCGATACCGATGAACTGAAAGCCCTGGCCGCAAGCGGGGAGCTGCCGGCCGGGTTCTTCACGATTGCCGGTTTCTGGAACTCATCGGGTTTCGGCTCCTACGGCGACGCCTCGAAGGGGTACCTGTGGGGTACGGGTTCTTCGGAGGCGGGGCGGCGCGACTGCATCGCCTGCGTGACGGACGGGCAGCCGCTCGTCAAGTCGCTGCCCGAGGCGCACGGCCTTTCGCTCCGCTGCGTGAAGGACTGATCCGGCCTGCGAGCCGAAAGGAACGGGGAGGAACCTGTCAAGGTTCCTCCCCGCCTGTTTCATCGCCCCGGCCGGATCAGTGGTCGCGGTTGAGGAAGAAGATCGGAATGTTGGCCAGGAAAAGGTCCTTGCCCGTGAGCCGGTCGCGCTTTTCGATCAGTTCGTTCAGCGTGACGTCGCCGATCAGGTAGTTGCTCTCTTCGCTGATGTACTGCTCGTGGATCTTCGAGAAGCGGAGGATCCGGCGGATGTCCGTCTCCCTGTAGCGGACGTAGATCTTCAGCGTGATGTCGGTCGTGTATTCGGGCCGCTGGAGGTAGTTCATCTTCTTGTACTCGTAGCGGTAGTCGTGCAGGCGGGCCATGATGTCGCTCAGGATCGACGAGGCTGTGGGCAGGCTCCCGGCGCCCTTGCCGAACATGAACTGGCGGTCGTAGCACTCGCCGCGGATCACCACGCCGTTGTACTCGTCATCGACGCTGTAGATGTACTTGTCCGGGGTGACGAATTCCGGCATGACGAACATCGTGAAGTGCTCCTCCGAGACCTTCACCACCTGTGCCACCAGTTTGATCTTCACCCCTTTCTCGCGGGCGTAGCGGATGTCCGAGTCGTGGATCGTCGATATGCCGTAGGTGAAGATCCGCTCCGGGGCGACGTATGCGCCCAGTGCGTGCACGGTGATGATCACCAGCTTGAAGAGCGAGTCGTAGCCCTCGATGTCGAACGACGGGTCGCTCTCGGCAAATCCGAGGGCCTGCGCCTGTGCGAGGGCGTCGCCGTAGGGCTCCCCGTGGTCGAAGACGCGCGAGAGGATGTAGTTCGACGACCCGTTGAGGATGCCCTTGACCTCGAGCAGCAGGTCGTTGTCGTAGTACTCTTCGAGGTTGCGGATCACGGGAATCGAGCCGCACGACGAGGCATCGTAGAGCAGTGCCACGTGGCGGGTCTTCTGCAGTTCGATCAGCTCCGGGAGGTGGCGTGCGAGCATCGTCTTGCTGCCCGATACGACGGGTATTCCGCGCAGCATCGAGCGTTTGACGATGTCGTAGGCAGCGTCGGGGTCGTTGATGACCTCGACGATCAGGTTTACGTTCGGGTTGTCGAGGATCTCCTCCACCGAGGTGGTGAAGCGTTCGCGGTCCACCGCGATGCGGCGCGGCTTTTCCGGGTCGCGGACGCAGATCTTGACGATCTCGGCATTGGCGTTCTTGGCCTTGCCGATGACCTCGTAGATGCCCTGTCCGACCACGCCGAAGCCGAAGAGTCCGATTTTGATTTTGCTCATGTCCGGTATTCTGTTTTCAGTTGTTGTTTTCGGTTGGCTGTCCCTCCATGAAGGGACGCAGGATGTCGTTGAGCTGCTCGTGCTCGACCAGGAATCCGTCGTGGCCGAACGGTGAGTCGATCTCGCGGTATTCGCTTCCGGGGATCTGCCGCTGCAGGGCGCGCATCTCCGCGGGGGTGAAGATCATGTCGGTGGTGATGCCGACGAGCAGCGTGCGGGCCGCAATGCGGGCCAGCGCCGCGTTGGTCCCTCCCCTGCCGCGGCCTACGTCGTGCGTGTCGAAGGCGTTGAGGATCGCGTGGTAGGAGTAGGCGTTGTAGCGGCGGCAGAGCTTCTCGCCCTGATATTGCTGGTAGGTCGAGGCGCGGTGGGCGGCCGGCAGCTCTTCGCGGTCCTGCTGCGTGAGGTTGTACCCTGCAGCCCCGCGGTAGGTCAGTAGCCCGATGGCGCGTGCCGCCGCAAGCCCCTTCATTCCGGCATCGTCGCGCGGCTGGCCGAACGTGGCGTCGGCCTCGATGGCCATGCGCTGCGTCTCGTCGATGGCGATGGTCCACGGCGAGGCCTTGGCTGCCGTGGCGATCAGCACGAGGCGTGCGATGCGCTCCGGCTCTTCGACGGCCCACTCCACGGCCTGGAACCCGCCTACGGAGCTTCCCACGAGCGTGGCGATGCGTCCGATGCCGAGGGCGCGGGCCAGCAGACGGTGCGCCGCCACCATGTCGCGGATCGTGAAGGGCGGGAAGGAGCCGTACCACGGACTTCCCGTTGCCGGATTGACCTGCAGCGGCCCGGTCGTCCCGTAGTGCGAGCCGAGGATGTTGGCGCAGACGATGAAGTGGCGCGACGGGTCGAGAAACCGCCCCGGTTCGACCGTGTGCGGCCACCAGTCGGCGACGTCCGAATTGGCCGTCAGCGCATGGCAGACCCACACGACGTTGTCGCGTGCGGCGTTCAGTTCGCGTAGGTGTGGTAGGCGATCCGCAGTGCGGGCAGTTCACCGCCGAGTTCGAGCGGGAAAGGTTCGTCGGAAAGGAAGACGTGCAGCATACCCTACTCCTCCACGTGTGCGAAAGCCTGTTCGAAATCGTCGATCAGGTCCTCGACATCCTCCAGTCCGAGCGAGATGCGCAGCAGCGTCGGCGTTACGCCCGCTGCCGCGAGGTCGGCCTCGCCGAGTTGTTTGTGCGTGGTCGATGCGGGGTGCGTCACCACGGAGATCGAGTCGCCGATCATCGTCATGTTGGCGGCCAGGTGCAGCGCCTCGACGAAACGCACGGTGCTCTCCAGCGTACCCTTGAGCTCGATCGTGAAGACGGCCGACGACCCGAAGCGGTAGTATTTCCGGGCGTTTTCGAAACTCGGATGGGTATCGAACCCGACATAGCTGACCCGGGCCACCTTCGGGTGGCTGCGGCAGTATTCGGCCAGCCGGCGGGTCGATTCCACCTCGTGGCGGACGCGCAGCGAGAGGGTCTCCAGGCCGAGGAGCATCAGGTAGGAGTCGAACGGCGAGGGGGCAGCAGCCCAGGTCGCGCAGCCCGTCCACGCGGCATTTGACGATGAAGGCCGCCCGGCCGAACGCCTTGTGGAGGTTCAGCCCGTGGTAGCCCTCCGACGGACCGTCGATCTGCGGGAACTTGCCGTTGCCCCAGTCGTAGTTGCCGCCGTCCACGATCACGCCGCCCATGGCCGTGCCGTGTCCGTTGATCCACTTCGTCGCCGAATCGACGACGATGTGGGCGCCCCACTCGAAGGGGTTGCAGAGGTATCCCGCCGCACCGAACGTGTTATCCACTACCAGCGGCACGTCGCGTCGGCGGGCCACGGCGCCCAGCCCCTCCAGGTCGGGCACGTCGCAGGTCGGGTTGCCCATGCTCTCGACGTAGAGGGCCTTCGTGCGGTCGTCGATGAGCGCCTCGAACGCCTCGGGGCGCTCGTTCGGGGCGATGCGCACCTCGATGCCCATGTTGCGCAGCGAGATGCGGAACTGGTTGTAGGTGCCGCCGTAGAGCAGCGGGGAGGCGACGATGTTGTCGCCCCGGGAGGCCAGCGAGAGCACCGTGACGAGGATCGCCGACATGCCCGACGATACGGCCAGGGCCCCCACGGCTCCGTAGAGCGCCGCAATGCGCTCCTCGTAGGCTGCCGTGGTGGGGTTCTGCAGCCGGGTGTAGATGTTGCCGGCTTCGCTCAACTCGAAGAGCCGGGCGGCATGGTCGCAGTTGCGGAAACGGTAGGCGGCCGTGGGACAAATCGCCACGCCGCGGGCCCCGGTTTCCCTGTTCTCGGGCAGCCCGGCATGGACCTGCAGGGTCTCGAATCGGTAATTTTTCGGTTCCATATCTTGTTTTTTTCGGTATCACAAAAAAAGTCCGGCTTCGCAGGGAAGCCGGACTCTCTTTCGCACACGACGAAGTTATGCCCGGCCGGAGCGGCTGCGCATCGACATCATCGACATCATCGACATCGCCACGGAGGCAGTGTTGCGGTGCTGGAATCCGTATGTTGCGCTTCGCTTCATCATCGGGGAAAACTTCTACGACGCAAATATAGAGATTTTTTACAAATACACAGCGCCCGTCGGCTGTTTTTTGCTGTTGCGGCCAAAAAAAATCCGCTCCCGGTCATCGGGAACGGATTCCGTGCATGTGTCGTCCGCCTGGCGGCTATCGCTTCCGGTCGATCCAGTCGATCCCGGCCTGCGTTGCGGCGCCCCGGAGGATGGTCTTGCTGAGCATGTAGAGTTCCTCGCGCGAAGTGTTGTTCAGCCGCAGTTCGAACAGCGTTCCGATCAGCTGCTCGGCCAGCGAACGGGAATCGATTTCGGCGAGCAGGAGGCCTTCGTTGCGGCATACGTCGAAATCGCGCGCCAGCTCCTTGAACCAGAATTCGCGGTGTTCGTCGTAATACTCGGCGAAGACGATCTTGTGCCGGATGTCCGACAGAAAACTCGGGTCTACCTTGTAGAGGCTGTCCACATAGGTATTGACCAGCCGCAATGTCTTCTGCAACGCATTTCCGCTGCGCCGTTTGCGGTCGGCGTCGATGTGCTGCCGCTGTTGCCGCGCCATGGCGTTCAGGCAGGCGCTGATCAGGTCGTTCTTGTCGGCGAACATTTCGTAGAGCGTGCGTTTCGAGATGCCCAGCATCTGCGCGATCTCATCCACCCGCACGGCGCGCAGGCCGTTGCGGGTGATAAGATCCAGCGTGGTGCGGATGATCTCCTCTTTGGTCGCTCCCCGTTTCATCACTTCTCCTCCGTGGTGAGGTCACGGCCTCCGCCGAGTGCCTGATAGAGATTGACGACTCCCTGGATTTCGTCGAACTGGTCGGAGATCTGCGACAACTGTGCCGACAGCAGCGACTGCTGTGCGGTCAGCACCTCGAGGTAGGTCGTCGAGGAGTGCTGCATCAGGAGTTCGGTGCTCTCCACGGCGCGCTCCATGGCCTCGATCTGCTTGATGCGCAGGTCGGTCTTTGCGCGGGCCGTCTGGCACTGCGTCAGGGCGTTGTTCACCTCGGCCCCGGCGTTGAGCAGAGCCTGCTGGAAGGCCAGCTTCGACTCCTCCTGCTGTGCCTTGGCGATCTTCAGGTTGGCGCGGTTGGCGTTGGCGTTGAAGATCGGCTGGAGCAGCGATCCGGCAGCCGAGAGCAGGAGTTTGCCCGGATTGGTGATGACTCCGGCGTTGTTGGTCCATCCGGCCGATCCGCTCAGCGTGATCGACGGGTAGAGGGCCGAACGGGCGGCGTTCGTGGCGTAGAAAGCCTGCATGAGCGAGTACTCGGCCTGACGGATGTCGGGGCGGTTCGAGAGCATCTGAACCGGAACGCCGACGGCGAGGTTGTCGGGCAGCTGCTGCTCGTCGAGGCGTCCGCGGACGATCTCGTGGGGCACTTCGCCCAGTACGGAACAGAGGCTGTTCTCGGTCTCGCGGATCGAGTATTCGATGTCGTTGAGCGATGCCACGATGCCGTAGTAGTTGCCTTCGTACTGGGCTACGCCGGCCTCGTTGGTCATGCCGGCAGCCTTCATCTCACGCATCGTGCGGACACTCTCCTCCCATTTGGCGGCCGTCTCCTTGGTCACCTCGTACTGGCTGTCGAGCATCAGCAGCGTGTAGTAGAGGTTGGCCACCGAGGCGATGAGTTGCGTGCGCACGGCCTGCTGGTACTCCCGGCTCTGCAGGTAGAGCGCCTTGGCCTTGCGCTTGGCGTTGGTCAGGCCTCCGAAGATGTCGATCTGCCAGCTGGCCGTCACGGGAATGCTGTAGGTCTTCGATGCAGCCCCGTTGTCGAAACTCGAAATCGAGCCCTGCGGGGCGAAGTTGAACGACGGCAGGTAGGCCAGACGGGCCGACTTGAGCGTGGCCTCGGCCTCCTTGACGCGCCACTGTGCCGACTGGAGGTCGGTGTTGTTCGTCAGTGCCAGGTCGATGAGCGCCTGCAGCTGGGGATCGGTGAACATCTCCTGCCACGAGATGTCTCCGAGCGTGGTCGAGTCGGCGGTTTCGGCCGTGCCGTAGAGGCCGTCGGTCACCACGTCGGGACGCTGGTAGTTCTTATAGATGCCGCAGCTCGTCATGGCGGCTGCAAGGCAGATAATCAGTATCTTTTTCATGGTTTATTCCTCTTTCTCGTTTTTGACCTCTTCCACCTCGGCGCGAACGGACCACTGCGGATCGGGATCGAGTTCGAGGGGCTTGACTTTCTCCTGAAGGGTCTGGAAGACGATGAACAGCGTCGGTACGAGGAACAGCAGGGCCAGCGTTCCGACGATCATACCGCCTACGACACCCGTACCGAGGGTCGAGTTGCCGTTGGCGCCCGCACCCGTCGAGAATACCAGCGGCAACATACCGAGCACACAGGTGAGCACGGTCATCAGCACCGGACGCAGACGGGCCTTGGCGGCCGATACGGCAGCCTGCGTGAGGCTCATGCCTGCACGGCGGCGGTCGGCGGCGTACTCGGTGATGAGGATGGCGGTCTTCGACAACAGACCGATCAGCATGATGATACCCGTCTGGAGGTAGATGTTGTTCTCGAGCCCCATCGCCTTGGCGAAGAGGAACGAACCCATCAGACCGCACGGTACGGCCAGAATCACGGCGAACGGAATCAGGTAGCTCTCGTAGAGGGCGCTCAGGATGAGGTAGATGAACAGCAGGCAGATGCCGAAGATGATCAACGTGTTGCTCGTCGTCTGGGCCTCCTCGCGGGTGATGCCGTCAAACTCGTAGCCGTATCCCTTCGGCAGCACCTGGTCGGCAACCTCGCGGATGGCCTGGATCGCATCACCGGACGAATAGCCGGTGGCGGCGGTGCCCTGTACCGAGATGGCATTGTAGAGGTTGAAGCGGTTCAGCACGTCGGAGCTGTAGACCTTTTCGAGCTCTACGAACTCGCCTACGGGAGCCATTTCACCCGTGTCGGTACGCACGTAGATGTTGTTGAGCGACTCGACGTCGAGACGGTCCTCGGGACGCGACTGCAGGGTCACGTAGTACATCTTCGAGAAGCGGTTGATGTACGAAACGTACTGGCCTCCGTAGTATCCGGCGATCGTCGAGAGGATCGTCGAGGGCGAGACGCCTGCGCGTTTGGCCTTTGCCGGGTCGATGCGCACCATGTACTGCGGGAAGTTGATGTTGAACGACGAATAGGCGCGCTCGATCTCCGGACGCTGGTTCAATGCGGCGAGGAACTGCTGGAAGATCTGGTAGAAATCGGTCAGTTCACCGCCGGCACGGTCCTGCAGATACATCGAGAAACCGGAGGTCGAACCGTAACCCGAGATCATCGGCGGAGCCACGGCGAAGATCTGGGCGCTCTTGATGTCGGCCGTGCGGGCGTAGATCTGTCCGATGACGGCCTGAACCTCGTCTTCGGGATTCGGACGCTCGTCCCAGTTCTTCAGCTTGACGATACCCATGGCGTAGGAGGAACCTGCGGCCGAGGCGATCATGTTGAAACCGGCCGTCTCCATGGCATTCTCCACCTGCGGAATGTCGGAGATGCGCGATGCAACCACCTCGAGCACCTTGTAGGTCTCCTCGAGCGAGGTTCCCGGAGGGGTCGTTACATTGACCATGATCGTACCCTGGTCCTCGTCGGGCACCAGACCCGTCTTGGTCGTGTTCATCAGCAGGACGAGGGCGCCGATGGCGATGGCGAAGGTGGACCACATCAGCCACTTGTGCTTGATGAAGAGCATCACGCCGTGTTTGTACTTGTTTACCAGCGTCGAGAAGATCGTGTTGAAGGCCTTGCGGAAGCGTGCGGCGAAGTTGTTCTTCATCTCGCCGTTCTCATCCAGGTAGGGCTTCAGCAGCAGGGCGCAGAGGGCCGGCGAGAGCGTCAGGGCGTTGAGTGCCGAGATACCGACGGCGACGGCCATCGTGATACCGAACTGCGTGTAGAATACACCCGACGTGCCGCCCATCATGGCCACGGGGATGAACACCGCCATGAAGACCAGCGTCGAGGTGATGATGGCAGACGTAATACCCGACATGGCGTCGATCGTGGCCATGTACGAGGACTTGTAACCGGCATCGAAGCGCGCCTGCACCGCTTCGACCACAATGATGGCATCATCGACGACCGTACCGATGGCGAGCACCAGAGCGAAGAGCGTCAGCAGGTTGATCGAGAATCCGGCCACGGCCAGGAAGGCGAACGTACCGATCAGCGACACGAGGATCGAGATCGTCGGGATGAGCGTCGAGCGGATATCCTGCAGGAAGACGTATACCACCAGCACCACGAGGATGATGGCCTCGATGAGGGTTTTGACCACCTCGTTGATCGAGGCGAAAAGGAAGTCGTTCACGCTGTGCAGGTGTGCGATGGCGATGCCCTTCGGCAGGTCGGCCTCGATCTCGTCGAGCAGCGCGTTGATCTGGTTCACGACCTCCGTGGCGTTCGAGCCTGCGGTCTGGAAGACCATCGTACTGACGCCCGGGTGGCCGTTCGTTTTGCCGACGTATGCGTAGGACTCGCGGCCCAGCTCGATGTCGGCGACATCCTTCAGGCGGAGGATCGTACCGTCGTCCTGCGAGAGGATGACGATGTTCTCGAACTCCTCGGGCAGCGTCAGACGGCCCGAGTATTTCATCGTATACTGGAAGGCGTTCTTCGAATTCTCGCCCAGCGAACCGGTCGAGGCCTCGATGTTCTGCTCGGCCAGCACGGCGGTGATGTCCGACGGCATGAGCTTGTACTGTGCCATGACGTCGGGCTTGAGCCAGATTCGCATCGAATAGTCGGAGCCCAGCGTGAAGGCCTCTCCGACGCCCGGGATACGGACGATTCGGGGTTCGATGTTGATCTTCGAGTAGTTGGCCAGGAAGCCCTCGTCGTAGGAGTCATCGGGGCTGTAGAGCGAGAAGATCTTCACCATCGAGGTCTGGCGCTTCATGGTGGTCACACCGATCTGCGTTACCTCCGAGGGGAGCTGTCCGGTAGCCGTGGATACCTTGTTCTGTACGTTCACGGCAGCCATGTCGGGGTCGGTTCCCTGCTTGAAGTAGATGCTGATCGAGGCGGAACCGGCTGCAGCGGCCGAGGTGATGTAGGTCATGTCCTCGACGCCGTTGATGGCCTCCTCGAGGGGGACGATCACCGATTTCTGGATGGTTTCGGCGCTCGCACCCGGATACGATGCGCGCACCATGACCGTCGGGGGTGCGATATCGGGGTACTGCTCCACGGGCAGCGAAGCGAGTCCGATGATACCGGCGATGACGATGACGATCGATATGACCGACGCCAGTACGGGGCGTTCGATAAAACTCTTGAGTGTCATAGGTTATTCCTCCTTTTCAGTTTTGTTTTGAGCGGCGGCGTCATCGGACTGGGCTGCTTCGTTGTTCTGAACTGCCTCCTCCTGGCTCGCCTGGGCTGCGGTCGCAGCCTGGTTCTTGGGGATGATCGGCGTACCTTCGCGCATCAGGCCGACGCCTTCGCCGACGATCACCTCACCCGGCTTAAGGCCGTTCTTGACGATGTACTCCTGGCCGTTCGAGAGCTTCTCGACCTCGATCATCGACGAGGAGGCCTTGCCGTCCACCAGTTTGTATACATAGATCTTGTCCTGCAGTTCGTAGGTTGCCGTCTGCGGGATGACGATGCAGTCCTTGTAGTAGTTGGGCATGATGATGTTGCCGGTGCTTCCGCTCAGCAGCAGGCCTCCGGCGTTGGGGAATGCGGCACGCAGCTGCACGCTGCCCGTCGAGGTGTCCACCACGCCGCTGATTGCCTCCACGCGGCCCGACTGGTCGTATACCGATCCGTCGTTGAGCTTGAGCTGTACGCCGGGCATGTTCTTGAGCGTCTCGTCGATCGAGCCGTAGCGGCGGGTCAGGTCGAGCAGCTGCTTCGAGGTCATCGAGAAATAGACGTACATCGTCGAGTTGTCCGACACGGTGGTCAGAGGCTCCGGGATCGAGGCGCTGACCAGTGCGCCGACACGGTACGGCAGGGTGCCGACCACGCCGTTCGACGGGGCCTTCACTACGGTGTAGGAGAGGTTGTTGGCCGCATTCACGCGCTGGGCCTCGGCCTGTGCGAGCTGGGCTTTGGCCGTGAGCAGGTTGTTCTCGGCCGTCTGGAGGTCGAACTGCGACACGACGTTCTTGGCGAAGAGCTCCTTCTTGCTGTCGTAGGTCAGCTGTGCAGTGGCGACGCTGGCCTCGGCGGCCTCGACGTTGGCTTCAGCCGTGCGGAGCGCAGCCTTGTAGGGAACCTGGTCGATGATGAAGAGGGTCTGCCCCTTCGACACCTTCTGTCCTTCGTTCACGCAGAGCTCGGAGATCGTACCCGAAACCTGCGGGTAGATGGCAATGTCCTGACGGCCCCGGATGGTTGCCGAATAGGTGGTCGGAATCTCTCGGTCGGATGTGGCGACGGTAATCACGGCATACTGGCCGGGACCCATTGTCATCGGTGCCTGCTTGCAGGCGACGGCTGCCATGCAGCAGGTCGCGAGGGCTGCTTTCACAAATGTTTGTTTCATAACTCCACTTAAAAAATTATACTAAAAAACTTTTTCAGGTGCAAAAGTACCATAATATAACGGTCGCGAGGTCTTGATATTGCGAATAGTGTTGGTAATTTTCGGAACAAAATTGCGCGATTTATGTAAAATTGCGCTATTTTTGTTCGAAAAACGAATTATATATGACAGAATATAATCCGATAATGACCACCCCCGAGGAGCAGTTCGTGGTCGGCGACACCGATCTGCGCTATTTTGAGGAGCACTCCTGCCGTACGGAGGGCGGTGCGATTCTCTTCTGCCGCCGGGGCAGCGCGACGGTGACGGTCGATCAGCTGCACGACCGCATCACGCGCGATACGCTGCTGTTGCTGTTGCCGGGTTCGATCCTTCATCTGAACGAACGCACGGACGATTTTCGTGTGCGTTTCTGTGCCTTTTCGATCGAACTTTTCTCGGAAGCGGCCTATCGCCTCGACCCCTCCTTTTTCCACATCCTGCACGACCATGCGGTCATCCGCCTTCCGGACCGGATTGTCGAGGCGGTTCGCAACTGGTTCCAGATGGCCTCCTATACCTATCGCGACCGCGACAACATCTTCCGCAACACGATCATCCGCAACCGGTTGCAGAATGTTCTGCTGGAGGCCTTCGACAAAACGCGGCGGTTTGCTCCCGACGTGCATCCTCAGTCGGGCACCACGCGTCAGGCCGATCTTTTCCAGCATTTCGTGGCACTTGTGCACGAACATTGCACGGAACAGCGCGAGGTGGCATTCTACGCCGACCAGCTCTGCATCTCGACGCGCTATCTGTCCACGATTGTCCGCAGCGTGGCCCACTCGACGGCCAAGGAGTTCATCGACCGTTCGGTGGTCCTCGAGATCAAGATGCTGCTCGAGTCCACGGAGCTTTCGGTGCAGGAGATCGCCTATCGGCTGCATTTCCCCGACCAGTCCTATCTGGGCCGTTTCTTCAAGAAGCACACGGGAGTGTCGCCCACCGAGTTCCGGAATGCAAAAAAATGAGGAGCCTGCATATTTGGGGCAGCCTGCATTCAATAGTAATAAGAGGTAAGGAGTATGAAAGTGACGATGTTCGGGACACAGCCCTACGATCGGGAGACGTTCGATCGGGTCGGGCGTGATTACGGGTTCGGAATGGTCTACCACAAGAGCCATCTGAATGCCGACAGCGCGGTGCTGGCCGAGGGTTCGGATGCGGTCTGCATCTTTGTGAACGACGAGGCCGATGCGGCCGCAATCGCGCGGCTGTCCAATCTGGGAGTCCGGCTGATCGCCCTGCGTTGCGCCGGTTTCAACAATGTCGATCTGCGTGCCGCCGCACGCTTTGCGATACCGGTCGTGCGCGTTCCGGCCTATTCTCCCCATGCCGTGGCGGAGCATGCCGTGGCGTTGCTGCTGGCGCTCAACCGCAAGATTCACCGCGCCTACTGGCGGACGCGCGACGGAAACTTCTCGCTCCACGGGCTGCTGGGCTACGACCTCTGGGGCAAGACGGCCGGCATCGTCGGCACGGGCCGGATCGCGCGCTGCCTGATCCGCATCCTGCTGGGGTTCGGGATGCGGGTGCTGGCCTACGACCCCTGTCCCGATGCGGCCCTTGCCGCATCCGAGGGGTTCGACTATGTGCCGCTCGACGAACTCTATGCCCGTTCGGACGTCATCTCGCTCCACTGCCCGCTGAACGATTCGACCCGTTACATGATCGGCGACGTGGCGATCGCGCAGATGAAGCCGGGCGTGGTGCTCATCAATACGGGCCGCGGACAGCTGATCCATACCGAGGCGCTGATCGACGGACTGAAGGAGGGGCGCATCGGCGCCGCGGGGCTGGATGTCTACGAGGAGGAGGCCGCCTACTTCTACGAGGACACGTCGGACCGCATCATGGACGACGACGTGCTGGCCCGGCTGCTGTCGTTCCACAACGTGATCGTCACCTCGCACCAGGTTTTTTTCACGCGCGAGGCCCTGGACAACATCGCGCGGACGACGCTGGACAACCTGCAGGAGTTCGCCGAGGGCCGCCCCCTGACAAACCGGGTGCTCCTCGAGGCGTGAGGCGTCCCGTCCGCTTCCGTTCTGCCCTGCGCCTGCCTGTCTTGTGCCGGACCGCAGGCGGAACGGGCGGTCCGGTGTTCCGGCCGGCTATGAATTCTGCGATTTCATCATATTTCATTATACCGGTTGCGGCGTTCGGGATAAGCGCTACCTTTGCCGACCGAACCCTCAAAAACGGAAGTATCTATGATGAAAGACAGTATCGACTTCGGCAACATGGAGATTCCGCGGCTGTTCCGCCGGTTGCTGATCCCCACGGTGCTGGGGATGTTGTTTTCGGCCGCATTCGTCATCACGGACGGCATCTTCGTCGGGCGCGGCATCGGCAGCGATGCGCTGGCCGCGGTGAACATCACCGCGCCGCTGTTCCTCATCAATACGGGCGTGGGCCTGATGTTCGGCGTGGGGGCCTCGGTCGTGGCCTCGATCCACCTTTCGCACGGAAAGGCCAGGACGGCACGCATCAACGTGACGCAGGCCGTTGCGGTTTCGTCGCTGATTCTGGCCGCCTACAGCCTTGCGGTCTGCCTTTTCGCCCCGGAGGTGGCCCGGCTGCTGGGCAGCTCGCAGCGGCTGCTGCCCCTCGTGCTCGAGTACATGTACTGGTTCGTCCCTTTCCTGCCGTTCAGCGCCCTGCTCAGCTCCGGCATGTTCTTCATCCGGCTCGACGGTTCGCCCAACTATGCGATGTGGTGCAATGCCGTCCCGGCCCTGATCAACATCGTGCTCGACTACGTGTTCATCTTCCTGCTGGACTGGGGCATGTTCGGCGCGGCGCTGGCCACGAGCCTCGGCTATGTGGTCGGTGCGGTGATGATCCTCGCCTACCTCTCCCGCCGGCGCAACGTCATCCGCTTCTGCCGGGTGAAGACGAGCCGGAAGAGCCTGCGCCTGACCCGCCGCAACGTGGGCTACATGTGCCGCCTGGGGCTTTCGACCTTCCTCTGCGAGGGGGCCATCGCCGCGATGATGTTCACGGGCAACTACGTCTTCATCCGCCGTCTGGGCGAGGACGGCGTGGCGGCCTTCAGCATCGCCTGCTACTTCTTTCCCATCATCTTCATGGTCTACAACGCCATCGGGCAGTCGGCGCAGCCGATCCTGAGCTATAACTTCGGCGCCGGACGCAGCGACCGGGTCCGGTCGGCCTTCCGGCTGGCCATGGCTACGGCGGTTGCCGTGGGGCTCCTCTTTTTCCTCCTTACGGCCCTGTGCAGCCCTTGGATCGTGGGCATGTTCCTCGATGCGACCTATCCGGCCTACGGCATTGCCGTCAGCGGTCTGCCGCTCTTCGCCTCGGGGTTCGTCTTCTTCGCCTTCAACATCGTCTCGATCGGTTATTTCCAGAGCGTCGAACAGGCCCGGGCCGCCATGACGGTGACCCTGCTGCGCGGATTCCTCTTTCTGGTCGTCTGTTTCCTGGCACTGCCTCCGCTGTTCGGGGTTGCCGGCATCTGGCTGGCCGTGCCGTGCTCCGAGGTGCTTGCCGCCGCCGCTGTCGTGGCGATCTTTCGCCGCAACCGGCGCGCGGCTGCCTGCTGACCGGCGCGTTCCGGGTGCATGAAACAAAGGCGGGGCCTCCTCGAAGGGAAGCCCCGCCTTTCCGTTTCCGGCCGTCCGGCCTACCGGGCGAGGATCTCGAATACCTCGGCCTGGCCCTCCAGCTCGATCGCCGCGGCCCCTTCGGCAACCGCCACTTCGGCGAACGGCCTGTCTACCGTCGTCCGGGCTGCTTCCGAGCCGTCGGCCGCCAGCTGGCGGAGCGTAACCGCACCTTCGGCCGGAAGCTTCAGCAGCAGCGTGTACCGCTTCGTGCCCTCCGGAATGCCGAACTTCAGCACGCCCCGGTTTTCGAACGACGTGCCGGGGTTGCGGTCGAAGGCATAGAGCGCCTGTGCGGCATCCTCGGCCTCGATTTCGAACCCGAGCCGCTCCGCGCGGACCGGATTGACCTCGAACGAGCGGACCGACGCCCAGTTGGTCCGGGGCGACTCGAGCCGCTTCAGACGCACGTAGCGGGCGCGGACGGGTTCTCCGCTCCAGTTGATGACATATTGCTTCTCGAGTTCGCCGGTCAGGGGCGTCCATGTCTTTCCGTCCTCCGAATACTCGACCACGGCGTGGTCGAAGTAGTCCACGTCGTCCACCGAGTTGCGGCCCTGGAGGATGCGCACCTCCTCCACGTCGCGCACGCGGCCGAGGTCGGCGCCGGTCCAGTCGCCCTCCTTCTGGGCCATGCCCGAGGTGTAGAAGGTCGTCGAGTCGTTGTCGAACATCAGCTTGCTGAGCGTCGTGCGGACGTTGGCGAACGTGCCGATGCCCCTGTACGAGGCGGGCACGTCGCCCGTGAGGCGGGTGAAGAATCCGGCAACCATGTCGTCCATCGCGTTCTCGTAGAAGGGCTGGAGCTTCATCGTTCCCGACTTGTGGGCTTCGTAGGCCTCGCGCTCCTGCTCGGACATGAGGTTCCCGACGTATGCGGCCCAGAAGGCCCCGTCGTCGCCGGCCTCATAGGTCTTGATCAGTTCGAGCGTCTTCCGTCCGCGGGTCCCGAGCTTCCCGAACTCCGTGAGCCACGGGCGCAGCTCCCCGAGCAGCGCCTTGTTGCGGCATCCGGCCTCCATTTGTGCCGGCACCTGCTCGATGGCGAGGAACTCGCGCAGCAGGGCGTCGTACTCCTCCTGCGTGTACTCCGCGATGCGGAAGGTGCGGGTCTCCCACGACTCGGCGCGGCGGTATCCCGTCTCCGTGTCGCAGGAGTGGATGGCAAAGGTGCGGTAGGCGTCGGCCGCCTCGGGCGTGAGGGCCTCGATGCCGCGCTCCCAGTTGTCGATTGCGTTGTATGCGGCGGTGTTCCACGTGTAGTCGGCCACGCCGTAGAGGGCCAGCTTCGAGGCCTCGCCGTGCTCCATCGGGTTGCTCACCACGCCGCAGACCTCCCCGGCCGTGAGCGTCGTGTCGAGCCCGTATACGGGGCCCTGCATGACGATGTGGCGGGCGTAGTCCGTCACGGGGAAGTTCCACCAGTAGAAGGCCGGGCGGCGGATGCGCGAATTGACCCACTCCATCGTCTCGCGGGTCATGTCGCTGCACACGACGTCACCTGTCCAGAAGACGTTCACCGACGGGTCGAGCGTCTTGCCGTAGATGCTCAGGCTGCCCTGCGGCGTGGGGTTGGCCCACAGGCGCGAGTAGTCGGTCGGGCAGACCGTCAGCGGTGCGACGTCGCCCTTGGCGCGCACGAACTCCTCGTTGAGGCGGTTGAGCAGCTCGGTCTGTTTCACGGGATTGGTCCCCTCGCCCGAGATATCGTCGAAAAAGATGGCGAACGAGCGGACGCCGAGGTCGTACATCATCTCGAACTTGCGGACCAGGTTGTTGTAGTCCTCCTCGTTCCACTTGATGTCCTGTCCGGGGTGGATGGCCCACACGAAGTCCACGCGGTTGCGGTTGCAGGCCTCGACCAGTTCGCGGATCTGCCGTGCCTCCTGCTCGGGATAGGGAAGGCGCCAGTTCGGGCAGCTGTGGTAGGGGTCGTCCTTCGGACCGTAGAGGTAGCAGTTCATCTTGTTGCGGCCGTAGAAGTCGATGAGCGAGAGACGCACCTCATGCGACCAGGGGGTTCCGTAGAAACCCTCCACGACGCCGCGCAGCGGCAGGTCGGGGTAGTCCGTGACCGTGGCGAAGGGCAGCTTCCCCCCGGCGGCCGCGGGGCTCTCGATCAGCTGGCGGAGCGTCTGGATGCCGTAGAAGGCGCCGCGCTCGTCGTATCCCGTGATCCGGATCCCCTGCTTTCCGACCTGCAGTGCGTAGGCTCCCGAGCGGGGCTCGATGCCGTATTTGGCCGCCTGCCGGGCGCCGTAGTCGATTTCGAGCACCGGACCCTTCTTCGACGGGGTGAGGAAGCCGAGATCGTCGGCGAACCGGCCCCGGAGATCCCTGATGCGGAGACCCTGCGTCAGGTCGAGCGTCCGGGAGCGGTCCACCGTGAGGCGGTGGGGCGTCGGGTTGATGACGATGCCCCGGTGGTCCACCCGCTGTCCCGGCACGGCCAGGACATCCTGCGATTCGGAACGCTGCGACGAGAGGTCGAACTCCGTCTCCTGCGCGGCCAGGTTGCCGCAGAGGAGCAGTCCGGCGGCGAGCGTTGTCAATAGTTTCGAGTTGTTCATGTTTTTTGTGTATGATGGTTTTCGGTATTAAAAAGACAAATATACGTTTTTAAATCAGATTTCCAATAGAACATCCGCTGTGTCCTCCGTTTTTTCCTCTGCTGAGGTGTCTGCCGGTACTTTTCCGGGCTCTCTTCATCGCCCCCCCCCTGCGCTTGACGCCGTACGTCTCTTGTCCTTCCCCTCTTCCGCTGCTTCCTGGGCTTTCGTGTCCGTCCGCTTTTTCGGACCGCCTCTCTTGGGCGCCCGGGCCGTAGTACGGGACTTGCTTCGGCCCGGCGTCCTTCCGTCCCTGTTCCGGCACTCATGTTCTCATGTCCGGCAGCGTCTGTCCGGTTCTTGAAAAAAACGGCGGAAAAAATTTGGAGATCTCGGCTCCTTTGCTTTACTTTGCATTAACAAGCCTGTTAAACTGTTTTGTTTGCTCTGATCCCATGACAAAACCGCTTCATAATCGGGAGGATGCCATCCTCCGCGCTGCCGAACGGGAGTTTCTTGCCAAGGGCTTCGAAGGGGCCCGGACCACCTCGATCGCCGAGGCGGCGGGTGTCACGCACGCCATGCTCCACTACTATTTCCGCACGAAGGAGCAGCTTTTCGAGCGGATTCTCGACGGGAAGCTGCAGCTGATGGGCCAGACCGTGCTCTCGGCTTTCGGGGAGCCGGGGCTTCCTCTGGCCGAGCGCCTGCGCAACGGCATCGGGCGCCATTTCGATTTCGTGGCGGAGAATCCCGATCTGCCGCGCTTCATCGTCAATGAGGTCTTCGCCCGTCCCGAACGCTACGAGCTGATGCGCCGCCGGATCGGTCCGCTGGCCGGGAGCCTGATGCGGGAGATGCAGCAGGAGCTCGATGCCGCCGCGGCGTGCGGCCGGGCCGAGCCGATTGACGCCCGCATGCTGCTGCTCGACATCATCTCGATCAACGTTTTCCCCTTCCTCGCCTACCCGCTGATCGGGCCGCTGCTCGGCGACCTGGCGGCCGACCGCGAGGCCTTCTTTGCCCGCCGCCGGGCCGAACACATCGAAGTCATTCTCCGCCGTCTGAACATCCATTGACCATGAAACGCTTTGCGATTCTCTGCTGCGCCCTGCTGGCGGCCTCGGGGGCCCGGGCGCAAATCACGCTCGACGACTGCCGGCGCCTGGCGCGCGAGCACTATCCCGAGATCCGGCAGTACGACCTGATCCGCCGCACGGCCGGTTATACCCTGTCGAATGCCCGCCGGGCCTGGCTGCCGCAGGTCTCGCTTTCGGGGCAGGCTACCTGGCAGACCGACGTGCCCGGATTCCCCGAACAGATGACCGGATTGTTTGCCGGACAGGGAATTGAGATTCCCGGCCTGCGCAAGGATCAGTACCGCGTGCAGGTCGAGGTCAGCCAGACGTTGTGGGACGGCGGGGCCTCGCGGGCCGATCAGGCGGTTGCCGAGGCCGAGTCGGCCGTCTCGCAGGGGGCCGTGGACGTCGATCTGCATGCACTCGAGGGGCGCGTGGACGACCTCTATTTCGGCATCCTGCTGCTCGACGAACGGATTGCGCAGACGCAGGTCACGATCGGCCTGCTGCGCAGCAACCTCGACAAGGTCCGCGCCCTGCAGCGGGCCGGTGCGGCGATGCCGGCCGACGGCGATGCCGTCGAGGCCGAACTGCTGGCCGCCGGGCAGCAGCTCGGGCAGGTCGAGGCGTCGCGCGACAGCTACCGGCGGATGCTCTCGATCTTCATCGGGCGGGAACTGGCCGACGGCGAGCGGCTCGAGCGTCCGGCCGTGGCCGACCCTCCGTCGGGTTCCGTCGCGCGGCCCGAGCTGCGGCTCTTCGATGCGCGGATCGACCGCCTTGCGGCGCAGGAGCGGCAGGTGAAGGCCTCCGTGCGTCCGCGCTTCGGCCTCTTCGCCCAGGGCTACTACGGCTATCCGGGGCTCGACTATTTCGGCAGCATGATGACCTCCGACTGGACGTGGAACGCTCTGGTCGGGGTGCGCATGACGTGGAATTTCGGCGGCTACTACACGCGCCGCAATTCGCTCTTGCGCCTGCGGACGGCCCGGCTGCAGGTCGAGGTGGACCGCGACCTGTTCCTGTTCGACAACCGCCTGCAGCAGGCTTCGGAGACGGGTGAGATCGCCCGCCTGCGGCGTGCGCTGGCCGACGACGACCGCATTGTACAGCTGCGGCGCTCGGTGCGCGAGGCGGCCGAGTCGGCGCTGCGCAACGGCGTGATCGACACCAACGGCCTGCTGCGGAAGATCGCCGACGAAGATGCCGCTTCGGCGGCCCGCAGCGCGCGGGAGATCGAACTGCTCAAGACCATTTACGAACTGAAACATACGATGAACCGATGAGACGAATTGTGATTTGCGGCCTTGCTGCGGCGCTGTTCTGCGCCTGCGGCCGCGAAGGAGACTACGATGCCACGGGAACGTTCGAGGCCACGGAGGTGGTCGTATCGGCCGAGGCGACGGGACGCATCCTGGCCTTCGATGTCGTGGAGGGCGACCGGATCGAGGCGGGACAGCTGCTGGGTGTCATCGACACCGTGCAGCTCTCCCTGCAGCGCCTGCAGCTCGGGCGGCAGCAGGCCGCCGTGCGCTCCGGGCGGCCCGACATCGCCCGTCAGGTGGCCGCCCTGCGCGAGCAGATCGCCAAACAGGAGGTCGAGCGGCGCCGGGTCGAGCGCCTGCTGTCCGACGGTGCGGCCACGGCCAAACAGCTCGACGACGTCGAGGCCCAGCTGAAGGTGCTCGAGGGGCAGCTTGGGGCCCAGCTCTCGACGCTGCACAACAGCGCGGCGGCCGTCGATGAGAACGCCTCGGCCCTCGACCTGGAGATCGCGCGGATCGACGACCTGCTCGCCAAATGCCGGATCGTGTCGCCCGTGGGCGGCACCGTGCTGGCCAAATACGCCGAGGCGGGCGAATCGACCGCTGCCGGGCGTCCGCTGCTGAAGGTCGCCGACCTCGGAGAGGTCTGGCTGCGTGCCTATTTTACCTCGGAGCAGCTCTCCTCGCTCCGTCTCGGCCAGCAGGTGACCGTCACGGCCGACTTCGGCGGCAGCGAGCGCTACGACTACCCGGGCCGTATCGCCTGGATCTCCTCCGAGAGCGAGTTCACGCCGAAGAGCATCCAGACGCGCGACTCGCGGGCCAATCTGGTCTATGCCGTGAAGGTCGCCGTCCGCAACGACGGGCGGATCAAACTCGGCCTCTACGGCGAAGTCAAGCTCCCGCGGTGATGGAGGCCATCGGAATACATGCGCTGACCCGGCGCTACGGTACGCTGACGGCGCTCGACGGGGTGAGCTTCTCCGTCGGCCGCGGCGAACTGTTCGGACTCATCGGGCCCGACGGCGCGGGCAAGACGACCCTCTTCCGGCTGTTGGCCACGCTGCTTGAGCCGGACTCCGGGCGTGCCGAGATCGACGGCCTGGATATCGTGCGCGACTACCGGGCCATCCGCCGCCGCGTGGGCTACATGCCCGGGCGCTTCTCGCTCTACCCCGACCTGTCGGTCGAGGAGAACCTGGCCTTCTTTGCCGCGCTGTTCGGTACGACGGTGGCCGAAAACTACGATCTGGTCGCCCCGATCTACCGCCAGATCGAACCCTTCCGCAAGCGGCGGGCCGGCAAGCTCTCGGGCGGCATGAAGCAGAAACTGGCCCTCTCGTGCGCCCTGATCCACCGCCCCTCGGTGCTGCTGCTCGACGAGCCGACAACGGGGGTCGATGCCGTCTCGCGCAGCGAGTTCTGGGAGATGCTCGACGGACTGAGACGGCAGGGCATCTCGATTCTGGTCTCTACGCCCTACATGGACGAGGCGCGGCGTTGCGACCGCATTGCGCTGTGCGACCGCGGCCGGATCCTCGGGGTCGATACCCCGCAGGGGATCGTCGCGGCCTTCGACCACCCGCTCTATGCCCTTGCGGCGTCGGACATGTACGGTGTACTTGTCCGCGTGCGCCGCGAGCCCGGCGTGCGGGAGTGCTACCCGTTCGGCGCGGCGCACCACCTCGTGGCCGACGCCTCGTTCGATCCGGGCCGGCTGCTCCGCACGCTCGAGGCCGAAGGGTTCCGCGGGGTGACCCTCCGCCCGGTCGGGGCGGGCATCGAAGACGTATTCATCGAACGCATGCACCATGGACAATGACCCGATCCTTTCGGTCCGCGAACTGACCAAGTGCTTCGGCGGCTTCACGGCCGTCGATCGCATCACCTTTTCCGTCGCCCGGGGCGAGATCTTCGGCTTCCTCGGGGCCAACGGCGCCGGCAAGACCACCGCAATGCGGATGCTCTGCGGGCTGAGCTACCCCACTTCGGGCAGCGGCACGGTGGCCGGCCTCGACGTGATGACGCAGGGCGAGCAGATCAAACGGCGCATCGGCTACATGAGCCAGCGTTTCTCGCTCTACGACGACCTGACGGTCCTCGAGAACATCCGTCTCTACGGCGGAATCTACGGGCTCCGCCGCCGCGAGATCCTGCGCCGGGCGGTCGGCATCCTCCGCCGGCTCGACTTCCGCGGCGAGGCCCGCACGCTCGTCGGCCGCCTTCCGCTGGGATGGAAGCAGAAGCTGGCCTTCTCGGTGGCGACGCTCCACCGTCCCGAGATCGTCTTCCTCGACGAACCCACCGGGGGTGTGGACCCCGTGACGCGGCGCCAGTTCTGGGAACTGATCTACGAGGCGGCGGCCGGCGGGACGACCGTCTTCGTCACCACACACTACATGGACGAGGCCGAGTACTGCACGCGGGTCTCGATCATGGTCGATGGCCGGATCCGCGCCCTCGGGGCTCCGGCCGAACTCAAACGTCAATTTGCCGCCGGGTCGATGGACGAGGTGTTCCGTTCGCTGGCCCGCACGGCCCAACGCACGGAATAGACAATGAACGGTTTCGTCTCATTCGTCCGCAAGGAGACCCTGCACATTTTCCGCGATCCGCGTACGATGCTCATCGCGCTGCTGATGCCCGTGGTCCAGATCCTGCTCTTCGGCTTCGCCCTCTCGACCGAGGTGAACAACGTCGATGTGGCGGTCGTGGCGCCCCACCGCAGTGAGACGGTCCGGCAGGCTGTCGAGCGGATGGCCGCCAATCCCAATTTTACCTTCACGGGTTATATCCCAAGCGGGGAGATCGACCGCACGCTCCGTTCGGGGCGTGCCTATGCCGTGGCGGTCTTCGCCGGCGACTTCGACCGCCGCATGGCCGACCTCGAAGCGGGCCGGCCCGGTGCGGGTGCGGCCCTGCAGCTGGTCATGGACGCCTCGAACACCAATACGGCGCAGGCCGGTGCGGCCTACCTGCGGAGCGTGCTGCTGGGTGACGCGGCCGGCGGGGACGGCGTGGAGGCCCGTCTGCTCTACAACCCCCGGATGAAGAGCGCCTACAACTTCGTGCCGGGAATCATGGGGCTGATCTTCATCCTGATCTGCGCCATCATGACCTCCGTGTCGATCGTCCGCGAGAAGGAGACCGGGACGATGGAGGTGCTGCTGGTCTCGCCCGTGCGTCCCATCCGCATCGTCTTTGCCAAGATGATTCCCTACTTCGTGCTCTCGTGCCTGAACCTCGCCTCGATCCTGCTGCTGGCCCGTTTCGTGCTGGGGGTCCCCATGTCGGGCGGCATCGTGGATCGTCGGGCTCTCGCTGCTCTACATCGTCCTGGCGCTGGCCCTCGGGCTCTTCATCTCGACGGTCGCCCGGACGCAGGTCACCGCCCTGCTGGTCTCGGCCATGCTCATGCTCATGCCGATGATCATGCTTTCGGGCATGGTCTTCCCGATCGGGAACATGCCCGCGCCGCTACGGTGGCTCTCGTGCATCGTCCCGGCCCGGTGGTACATCGCCGCCATCCGGCGGCTGATGATCGAGGGGCTCCCCTTCACGGCCGTCCTCCGGGAGTTCGCGATCCTGGCCGCCATGACCGCCGGCCTGATCGCCGTGGCCCTCCGCAAGTTCAACGACAAACTCGAACAGCGATGATGCGTACGTTGCTCGTTTTGCTCGACAAGGAGTTCCGGCAGTTTTTCCGCAATCCGTTCCTGCCGCGCATGGTCGTCCTCTTCCCGGCCATGGTGATGCTCGTCATGCCGTGGGTGACGACCATGGACATCCGCCACATCGGCGTGGCGGTCGTGGACCGCGACCACAGCTCGGCCTCGCGCCGCATCGTGCAGAAGATCGCTGCCTCGGACTACTTCACGCTGTGCGACGTTGCCGACAGCTATGCTGCGGCACTCCGCTCGCTCGATGCCGGCGACGCCGATGCCGTGCTCGAGATCCCCGACGGGTTCGGGGCGGCGCTTGACGGCGGTTTGACGCCGCCGCGGGTGGCTGTCTCGGCCAACGGCGTGGATGCCGTGAAGGGAAGCCTCGGCACCCAGTACCTCGTGCAGACGGTCGCCGGGGCAGTGGCCGAACTGCGTACCGCGAAGGGCATGCCTTCCGCGGAGGATCCCGTTGTCGTCGGGAACCGCTACAACCCGACGCTCGACTACCGCCATTACATGATCCCCGCGCTGATGATCATGCTGCTTGTCATGCTGTGCGGCTTCCTTCCGGCCCTGAACCTCGTGGGCGAGAAGGAGACGGGCACCATCGAGCAGATCAACGTCACGCCGGTGAGCCCTGCGGCCTTCACGCTGGCCAAACTCATCCCCTACTGGATCATCGGCATGGTGGTCCTGACGCTGGCCATGGCGCTTGCCTGGGCCGTCTACGGACTGCTGCCCGCCGGGTCGTTCGGGGCCGTCTACCTTGCGGCGCTGCTCTTCACGTTTGTCATGTCGGGCTTCGGGGTCATTGCGGCCAACTACTCCTCGACGATGCTGCAGGCGATGTTCGGCATGTTCTTCTTCGTGATGATCTTCATTCTGATGAGCGGGCTGGTCACTCCCGTCGAGTCGATGCCCGTCTGGGCGCAGCGGTTCACGCACATCCTGCCGCCGTGCTATTTCGTCGAGATCATGCGGGGTGTCTACCTCAAGGGTGCGGAGGTCGGTGACCTGTGGACCGACTATGCGGCCCTGCTCCTGTTCGCCCTCCTGTTCGGCGTCCTTGCCGCTCTGACCTACCGCAAACGCTCCTGATCCGCACGGCGCTTCCGTCGCCCGGTCATGGTCCCGGCCCTTTGCGGCTCCTTTCAGACGGCTGCTCCGGCGTTTTTTTCGGGAAACACCCGGCCGGAACAACAAAAAGATTGCTGAATCCGTTTTAAAAAAAAGGCCGAAAGGCGTACGATTTGCCGTATCTTTCGTATTTTTGCACGTCGTAGGGCGCTTTCGGGCGGATTGCGCCGTCCCGCGCGGCGCTCCCGTTGGGAACAAAATGAACATTTTCGATGTGGTTGAGGCGCTTTTTCGCCGGCCGAATTCATTAATTTTGCACTCCGGGAGGTGAGTCTCCCTGTCTGCAGGGAGCGCCCGGCTGCGGACAAATTGGGTTTTAATCGAAATTACAGGTGTTTATATATGGCACAAATTGAAGGATACATTTCGCAGATCATCGGACCGGTGATCGACGTGCACTTCCCCGATCTGGGCGAGGAGCGTCTCCTGCCGGGCATCCATGAAGCGATGTCGATCCGCCGGCACAACGGTGCGGAGCTCGTTGTCGAGGTGCAGCAGCATATCGGCGAGAATACCGTGCGGGCCATCGCAATGGACTCGACCGACGGACTGCAGCGTCACATGAAGGTGACGGCCCGCGGGCGTTCGATCTCGATGCCCGTCGGCGATCAGATCAAGGGCCGCCTGCTCAACGTTACGGGCGAGCGGATCGACGGCATGCGGCCGCTGGACCGCACGCACGAGGTCTCGATCCACCGCGAGCCGCCGAAGTTCGACGAACTGGCCACCTCGCAGGAGGTGCTCTCGACGGGCATCAAGGTGATCGACCTGCTGGAACCCTATGTCAAGGGCGGCAAGATCGGTCTGTTCGGCGGCGCCGGCGTGGGCAAGACGGTGCTCATCATGGAGCTGATCAACAACATCGCCAAGAAACACAACGGCTTCTCGGTCTTTGCCGGTGTCGGTGAGCGTACGCGCGAGGGCAACGACCTGCTGCGCGAGATGATCACCTCGGGTGTGATCCGCTACGGCGACGCCTTCCGCAAGAGCATGGACGAGGGGCACTGGGACCTTTCGAAGGTCGATTACGACGAGGTGGCCCGTTCGCAGGCCACGCTCGTGTTCGGCCAGATGAACGAACCTCCCGGGGCGCGTCTTTCGGTGGCCCTGTCGGGACTGACCGTCGCCGAGTCGTTCCGCGACAGCGGCAGCGAGGGACAGTCGAAGGACATCCTCTTCTTCATCGACAACATCTTCCGCTTCACGCAGGCCGGATCGGAGGTTTCGGCCCTGCTGGGCCGCATGCCTTCGGCCGTGGGCTATCAGCCGACACTGGCCACCGAGATGGGGCAGATGCAGGAGCGCATCACCTCGACCAAACACGGTTCGATCACCTCCGTGCAGGCGATCTACGTTCCGGCCGACGACCTCACGGACCCCGCTCCGGCCACGACCTTCACACACCTCGACGCCACGACCGTCCTGAGCCGCAAGATCACCGAGTTGGGCATCTACCCCGCCGTCGATCCCCTCGAGTCGTCGTCGCGCATCCTCGACCCGAACATCGTGGGCGAAGAGCACTATACCGTGGCGCAGCGCGTCAAGCAGATCCTCCAGCGCAACAAGGAGCTGCAGGACATCATCGCCATCCTGGGCATGGACGAGCTCTCGGACGAGGACCGTCTGACCGTAAACCGCGCCCGCCGCGTGCAGCGCTTCCTCTCGCAGCCCTTCACCGTGGCCGAGCAGTTCACGGGCGTCAAGGGACAGATGATCCCGATCGAGGAGACGATTCGCGGCTTCAAGATGATTCTCGACGGCGAGGTGGACCACCTGCCCGAGCAGGCGTTCCTCAATGTCGGTACGATCGACGATGCCATCCGCAAGGGCGAGGAGATGCTTCGCCGGGCACAATCCTGACGGGGAGGAGCAGGCCATGTTGCAACTGGTGATCGTATCCCCTTCGGGAGTGGTGAGCCGCACGGCGGTCGAGAAGGTTTCGTTTCCGGGAGAAATGGGTGCCTTCACCGTACTGCAGGGCCATGCCCCGCTCGTTTCGGGACTTGTCCGCGGCGAAATCGTCTATACGGCCGATGGCCGCGAAGAGCGGGTCGGAATCGTCGGCGGATTCGTCAAGGTCTGTCGCGACGAAATTGAAGCGTGCGTTGAAATAGACGCTGCAAAGAATTGATTTGCAAAGCAATGTCAAAATTGTCAAATACTGTTTTCCGGGCGTTTCTCCTGCCGTTGGCCGCACTGCTGCTGCCGGCCGTGGCGCCAGCCCTGCCGCAGGGGGACTCTCCGGCTGCCGAGCCGGCGGTGCAGACCGTCGCCGACTCCGTCTCCGTGACCCGTGGATCGGGCGATGCGGCCTCGGATGCCGGGCAGGCGGATGAAGAGTCCGGGCTGAACGTCAAGGAGATCGTGTTGGGCCACATCGGCGATGCCTACGAATGGCACATGGGGTCGATCGGCGGCCGCGAGCTCTCCTTCTCCCTGCCGGTAATCGTCCGCAGTCCGTCGAGCGGGTGGCACTGCTTCTCGTCGAAGCACCTGCACGGCGGTGCCGAACACGAGGGGCTGCGCATCGCCTCGGAGGGCGAGCATGCCGGCAAGATCGTCGAACGCCAGGCCGACGGCAGCGATCTCCGGCCGCTGGACCTTTCGATCACGAAGGTCGTCGCCGGGCTGCTCATCAACAGCCTGATCGTCGTGCTCATCGTCCTCGGCGTGGCCCGCTGCTACCGCGGCCGCAAGGCCGACTCTCCGGCACCGCGCGGATTCGTCGGACTCTTCGAATCGCTCGTCGAGTCGCTCGTCGATGACATCATCGCCCCGTGCGTGGGGGCCGGTTACCGCCGTTTCGCACCCTACCTGCTGACGGTCTTCTTCTTCATCTTCGTGAACAACCTCATGGGGCTGATCCCCTTCTTCCCGGGCGGTGCGAACGTCACGGGCAACATCGCCGTGACGCTGGTCCTGGCCGTGGCGACGTTCCTGGCCGTCAATCTGTTCGGTACCCGCCACTATTGGAAGGACATCTTCTGGTCCGACGTGCCGACGTGGCTCAAGGTCCCCATCCCGATCGTGCCGTTCATCGAACTGGTGGGCATCTTCACCAAGCCCTTCGCGCTGATGATCCGTCTGTTTGCCAACATGATGGCCGGGCATGCCGTGATCCTGATCCTGACGTGCGTCATTTTCGTCACGGCCGAGGCCGGTGCGGCGGTCAATTCGTCGATGACCGCGGTGTCGGTGCTGCTGACCATATTCATGAACTGCCTCGAACTGCTGGTGGCCTACCTGCAGGCCTACGTCTTCACGATGCTCTCGGCCGTCTTCATCGGCCTGGCACAGGAGCACGGCGAGCCGGCCGACGGGGAGACGGCCTCCGGAGAGGGTGAAAAACAATAGGAAAAACAAGAATCAAATAAATGTCGAACAATTAATCGTTGAGAATTATGGAATTGGGAACTGTCGGCGCCGCTCTCGGCGCAGCGATCGCTGTCATCGGTGCAGCGCTTGGTATCGGTAAGATCGGATCGGCCGCCATGGAGGCCATCGGACGTCAGCCGGAAGCCGCCGGAAAGGTGCGTACGAGCATGATCATCGTGGCCGCCCTGATCGAGGGCGTGGCCCTGTTCGCCGTTGCCGTTTGTTTCATGGCGCTTTAAGCCCGCAAAAAACTTAGCGGACCATGGGACTCTTACAACCCGAAGCGGGACTGCTTTTCTGGATGACCCTTGCGTTCGCCGTCGTCTTCATCCTGCTGGCGAAATTCGGTTTTCCGGTGATTCTCCGGTCGATCGATTCGCGCAAGGAGTTCATCGATTCGTCGCTCGACGCGGCGCGTGAGGCCGAGCGCAAGCTCACCAGCCTGCGTGCCGAGGGCGATGCGATCCTCGAGAAGGCCGCCCGCGAACGCACGGAGCTGCTGCGCGAAGCCGCCGCAACGCGCGAGCAGCTGCTGCGCGAAGCGCGCCGCAAGGCCGACGAGGAGGGCGAGCGGATCGTTGCCGCCGCCCGTGCGAAGGCCGAGGCCGAACGCGAGGCCATCCTGCAGGATGCGCGCCATCAGGTGGCGCTGCTCTCGATTGCCGTCACCGAGAAGATGCTTCGCGCGAAACTCGACGACGAGCAGGCGCAGACGCGGCTTGCCGAGGCGATGCTCGACGAAATGGAACGGCGGAAAACCCAGAAGGAGGCTTAAACCATGTATACCGGATTGATTGCCAATCGTTATGCAAAGGCGCTGGCGGCGTATGCCGCGGCCGGCGGCGAGGAGCGGCGCACCTACGACGAGGTGAAGCGGCTGATCGGCTGCTACCGTGAGGATGCCACGCTGCGCGAGGCCCTCTTCTCGCCGGTGCTGTCGGCCGAAAAGAAGCTCGGATTCGTTTGCCGCAGCTTCGGCGGACGGCCGTGTGCGGCGCTGGAGGCTTTCATCCGGCTGGTGCTCCGTCACCACCGGGAGCATTACCTCTATTTCATGCTCTACTCCTACCGGGGGCTCTACAAGGAGCAACACAACATCCGCGATGCCGTGTTGCAGACGGCTGCACCCGTCGGCGAGGAGTTCGTCGAAAGGCTGTGCCGTGCGGCCGAAGCGCGCACCCGCAGCGAGGTGCACATCCGTCGCGAGGTGCACCCCGAACTGGTCGGCGGCTTCGTCTTCCGCATCGACGACGTGCTGATCGATGCGAGCCTCGCGGCACAGCTCAAGCTGCTGCGCCGCAAGTTGGGAAGCAAACCTCAAAGAATCGTTTAGTCAGTTATGAACAAGGATACCATAAAACCTTCGGAAGTTTCGGACGTCCTGCTTGCCGAACTGCAGGGCATCGACCTCGAGGCACAGTATGCCGAGGTCGGCACGACGTTGCAGGTGAGCGACGGCGTGGTCCGTATCTACGGACTCCGGAACGCCGAAGCGAACGAACTGCTCGAGTTCGAGAACGGCATCAAGGCCGTGGTGATGAACCTCGAGGAGGATAACGTCGGTGCCGTGCTGCTGGGACCCACGGACCTGATCAAGGAGGGCGACCTCGTGCGCCGGACGGGCCATACGGCTTCGATCCGGGTGAGTGAGGCGTTGCTCGGTCGGGTGATCACGCCGCTGGGCGATCCGCTCGACGGCAAGGGTCCCATCGGCGGGGAGACGGTCGAGATGCCGCTGGAGCGTAAGGCGCCGGGCGTCATCTTCCGCCAGCCGGTGAGCGAACCCCTGCAGACGGGCCTGAAGGCCGTCGATGCGATGATCCCGATTGGCCGCGGTCAGCGTGAGCTGATCATCGGCGACCGCCAGACGGGTAAGACGGCCATCGCCGTGGACACGATCATCAACCAGCGGCGCAACTTCGAGGCCGGCGACCCGGTTTACTGCATCTATGTGGCTGTCGGCCAGAAGGCCTCGACCGTAGCGTCGCTCGTTGAGACGCTGCGCCGGCACGGAGCCATGGAGTATACGATCGTCGTGGCCGCCACGGCCTCCGATCCGGCCGCCATGCAGTACTTCGCCCCCTTCGCGGGCGCAGCCATCGGCGAATTCTTCCGCGATACGGGGCGCCACGCCCTCGTTGTCTACGACGACCTCTCGAAGCAGGCCGTGGCCTACCGCGAGGTGTCGCTGATCCTGCGCCGCCCGTCGGGCCGCGAGGCATACCCGGGCGACATCTTCTACCTCCACTCGCGTCTGCTCGAGCGCGCTGCGAAGATCATCGCGCAGGAGGAGGTCGCGCGCGAGATGAACGACCTCCCGGAGTCGCTCCGGGGCAAGGTCCGCGGCGGCGGGTCGCTCACGGCCCTGCCGATCATCGAGACGCAGGCCGGCGATGTCTCGGCCTACATCCCGACGAACGTCATTTCGATCACCGACGGACAGATCTTCCTCGATACGAACCTCTTCAACCAGGGCAACCGTCCGGCCGTCGATGTCGGCATCTCCGTGTCGCGTGTGGGCGGCAACGCCCAGATCAAGGCGATGAAGAAGGTGGCCGGTACGCTGAAGATCGACCAGGCGCAGTACCGCGAGCTGGAGTCGTTCTCGAAGTTCAGCAGCGACATGGATGCCGTGACGGTCGCCGTGCTCGACCGCGGACGCAAGAACACGCGCCTGCTCGTCCAGCCGCAGTACAGCCCGATGCCCGTCGAACAGCAGATTGCCGTGCTCTATTGCGGTACGCACGGACTGCTGCGCGAGGTGCCGATCGAGCGGGTCGCCGAATTCGAGCGCATGCTCGTCGAGACGCTCTCCCCGGAGGTCTTCGAGGCGCTGCGGCGCGGCGAGATCGACGAGTCGATCGGTGCCCGGATCGAGGAGGCTGCCGGACGGGTGGTCGTTTCGCTCAAAAAAGCATAGTGCGCCATGGCATCCCTCAAGGAGATAAAGGCGCGCATCGCGTCGGTAAACAACACGCTGAAGATCACTTCGGCGATGAAGATGGTCGCCTCGGCCAAACTGCACCGCGTGCAGGGCGAGGCCGAGGGGCTGGCCGCCTACAGCGAGCGTCTGGCCGACATCGCCGCGGCGCTCACGGCAGACCCCGAACTCGAGGTCTCCTCGCCGCTGGCCGAGCCGCACGAGGCCCGGCGGCGTGCCGTCGTGGTCGCCGTCTCGTCGGACGGTTCGTTGTGCGGAGCGTTCAACGCCAATGTGATCCGGCTGCTGCATGCCGAGGTCGAGTCGCTCCGCCGTCAGGGCTTCGAGGCGGTCGAGGTGTGGCCCGTTGGCGAGAAGATCGCGCAGGCCGCGCGCAAGGCGGGTTTCGACGTGTGCGACGACTTCCGCAAGCTGGCCTCCAAGGCCACGAGCGGGGATGCCGCGGCACTCGCACAGCGGCTCATGGACCGCTATGAGGCCGGTGTGATCGACCGCGCCGTGCTGGTCTATACCCATTTCCATTCGATGGGACACCAGGAGCCCCGGCAGGAGGTCTTCCTTCCGGCCGATTTCTCGGATCTGCACGGAGCCGCGGGTGCCGCCTCGGAGCACGCCGAGGAGCAGCCCTCCCGGTCGGATGCGCATCCCGACTATATTTACGAACCCGACCCGCTGACACTGCTCGAGGAGCTGCTGCCCTATACGCTGCGGATGCGGATCTTCGAGGTGCTGCTCGACAGCGCGACGGCCGAGCATGCGGCCCGCATGATCGCCATGCAGACCGCCACGGACAACGCGCAGGAGCTTCTGGGCGACCTTACGCTGACCTACAACAAACGCCGTCAGCAGGCCATCACCGACGAGTTGGCGGATATCATGCAGGCGGAGTGAACGCTTTCCGATGAAGAGATGACGGGACCCGGATGTTTGGACGGGTCCTGTTTTTTGAGTATCTTTGCCACGCGATTTCCGGCCGGAGGGCCTTCCGGCCTCGGGAAGCGCGGCCCGGGCACTCTGTCCGGTGCGGTAGCATATCGGAACTATGACGGACGAACTGAAGACGAAACATCGGATTTTGCGCAGGCGCAGGGTCCGCAACATCGTGTTGAACCTGATCTGCCTCGCTCTGGCCGGATCGGGGCTGTGGTGGACGGCAAGCTATTTCTGGCGTTACGTGCGCTACGAGGTGACCAACGATGCCTTTGTCGATCAGTATGTCGCGCCGCTCAACATCCGCGTCTCGGGATACATCCGCGAGGTCCGCTTCCGCGAACACCAGTTCGTGCACCGCGGCGATACGCTGCTGGTGCTCGACGACCGCGAGTATCGGATCCGCGTGAAGGAGGCCGAGGCCGCAATGCTCGATGCCGAGGGGTCGCGCGAGGTGCTGCATGCCGGCATCGAGACCTCCGAGAACAACATCGCCGTGCAGGAGGCCAACATCGCCGAGGCGCGGGCCACGCTCTGGCAGCTTGAGCAGGACTATCACCGTTTCGAGCGTCTGTTGGCGCAGGAGTCGGTCTCGGAGCAGCAGTTCGAGCAGAAGAAGGCCGCCTACGAGGCCGCACAGGCCCGCTACGATGCGCTCGTGAGCCAGCGCCGGGCGGCCCGTTCGCAGTATGCCGAGACCAGCCGCCGGCGCACCGGGGTCGAGCGGCCATCCTGCGCAGCGAGGCCGATCTGGACCTTGCACGGCTGAACCTCTCCTACACCGTGCTCACGGCCCCCTACGACGGTTACATGGGGCGCCGTACCCTCGAGCCGGGGCAGTACGTGCAGGCCGGACAGACGATCTCCTATCTGGTCCGCAGCGAGGAGAAGTGGATCACGGCCAACTACAAGGAGACGCAGATCATCCACATCTTCATCGGACAGGAGGTCCGCGTAAAGGTCGATGCCCTTCCGGGACGGGTCTTCCGCGGCCGCGTGTCGGCCATCTCGGAGGCCACCGGATCGAAATATTCGCTCGTCCCGACCGACAATTCGGCCGGCAACTTCGTGAAGGTCCAGCAGCGCATTCCCGTGCGGATCGAGCTCGAAGGGGTCTCGCGTGAGGATATGGCCCTGCTGCGCGCGGGCATGATGGTCGAAACCGAAGCCCTCCGGCGATGACCGACGTGCGGCAGCTCGGACTTCCGGTCCGCAAGTGGGTTCCCGACTGGCTCGGGCTGGTGACGACCTTCTCGGTCATCCTGCCGGTCATCCTGCTCAACGGCTCCTACACGGGCAGCATGCTCGAGGTCTCCTATACGCTCGGCACCAATTCCGAGGACATCACGATGGGCTACTATGCCGCCTCGGCCGGTATGGCCATCGCCTACCCGATCATTCCGAAAATACTCGATGCCTTCTCCAGCAAGACGCTCATTCTCTGCGACCTTGTGCTGCAGTTCGTGCTGAGCTGGGTATGTGCCGCGTCGAAGCATTCCGACATCCTGATCGTCTGCAGCTTCGTGATCGGCTTCCTGAAGGGGTTCCTCATGCTGTGGTTCATCCGCCATGCACAGAAGATCTTCAGCCCGCGCAACGTCCGCAGCGAGTTCTACTCCTATTTCTACCCGCTGACCTACGGCGGCGGACAGCTTTCGATTCTCATCACGGCGCAGCTGGCCTACCACTACGACTGGAAGTACATGTACTACTTCATGATGACCCTCATTCTGGTGGCCATCCTCTTCGTGGCGGTCTGCTTCCGCCACGACCGGACCAACCGCGCGGTGCCGCTCCGCGAACTGCACGTGCGTGAGATGATGCTCATCTCGGCCGGACTGCTCATGCTGATGTATGTGCTCAACTACGGCAAGGTGCTCGACTGGATGTCCTCGCCCAAGATCTGCACCTACATCGTCCTGGCGCCGATGCTGATCGCCTTCTTCGTCTGGTACCAGTACCACGCCGAGCGGCCCTATGTCAATCTGGCACCGCTCTACCAGCCCAAGGCCATCGTCGGGTACCTCTACATGATGCTCGTCATGTTCTTCAGCACCTCCACCACGCTGCTGACGAACTTCCTCACGACGATTCTCCGTGTGGACAGTTCGCATACCTATTCGCTCTACGTCTGGCTTCTGCCCGGTTATCTGCTCGGGGCCTTCATCTGCTTCTGGTGGTTCCGCTGGCAGCGGTGGCGTTTCCGCTTCCTGATCGCCGGGGGCATGGCCTGTTTCGCCTTCTTCTTCGGGTATCTCTATTTCTTCCTCTCGCCCGACACGACCTACGAGATGCTCTACCTGCCGATCTTCATCCGGGGGCTGGGCATGCTCACGCTCATCATCGCCTTCGCGCTGTTCGTCGTCGAGGACCTCAATCCGAAGTTCCTGCTCATGAACGCCTTCTTCCTCATCACGTTCCGCTCGGTGCTGGCTCCGATCATGGCCACGTCGTTCTACAGCAATACGCTCTACCGGCTGGAACAGAAGTACATGCATTCGCTGGTCGAGACGGTGACGATGGCCGATCCGCTGGCTGCCTCGCGTTACGGCGAGTCGTTCGGTGCGGCTCTGGCCGGCGGGCACAGCTACGGCGATGCCGTGCAGATGGCCACCCACTCGCTCAATACGACCCTGCAGCAGCAGGCCCTGCTGCTCTCGCTCAAGGAGATGCTGGGCGTGTTGTTTGTCGTGGCGCTGGTCATTGCGGTCGTTTCGCGCTTCATCCCCTTCCACAAGACGCTGCGCGTCACCTTTGCCCGCACGGGCGACGATATGGTCTGACCTGTGCACTTCCGGCCCATGCGCGGGATGATCGGCAAAACGCCCCGGTTCGTACACGAACCGGGGCGTTTCTGTCCTGTGGCGGGGAGGATCACCTGTTGCGGCGGAAGCGGGCCGTGATGTCGCTCATCGTGCCGTCCGGTGCGATCCGGTAGAGCCGCTGGTTGGTCGTCGGGGCGGTCAGCGGACCGAGTGCCTCGATCCAGGGGCCCAGCTTGACGTAGTCGAACCGGGTGAGATCGAACCCCTCGGGGAGGCGTTCGCGTCCCGAGTACCATGCGGTGTGCAGCGCCGGACAGCTCCGGCGGACCGTTTCGGCCAGCCGGACGATCTCGTGCGGTGCGGCATCGCCGCCCATGAAGCAGACGCAGGTCACCGAGTGCCCGTAGCGGTCGAGCAGCCCCTGCAGCGCCTCCGCATCGAGCCTCTCGCCCCCGTCGCACTGCAGGTGGGGGCTGTGGCAGCCCGGGCAGCGGTTCGGGCAGTTGGTGATGTTGATCGCCAGCGTCGTTTCGTCGGGAATCTCGGCGAAGACGATGTCGAAGTTGTGGTAGCGGACCATCACCCTACTCCGCTTTGGCATAATAGCGCCGCGAGGCCTCCTGCTGGCGGGCCGCCGAGAAGTTCGAGACGCGCTTCATGTAGCCGATCACGCGGGTCAGGTAGTCCAGGTCGTGCGAGTGGCACGAGGGGCACTCCTTCAGGTAGCGCTTGTCGATGTGCCCGCAGGCGTTGCATACGGTGTTCGGGATGTTGAACGTGAAGTAGTTGCAACCCTCCTGCGCCGCTACGCGCAGCAGGTGGCGGTACTGCTCCTTCGAGAGGTGGTCTTCGAGGTTCATGTGCAGCGCCGAGCCACCCGTGAGGTGTTCGATGTAGCGGCGTCCGTGCAGGCGGAACTTGTCGATGATGTTCAGCGAGTCGTCCTCGACCACGTAGAAATAGGAGTTGTAGCAGTCGCGCGGCACGGCATAGCCGTCCTCGCGGTCCCACTTGGCGTGTTTCACGCCGACGTTCTCCGCCGGGATCATCTCGCAGTTGAACATCAGCTCCTTCGAGCGGTACTTGCGGTTGTAGCGTTCGATCAGCCCCAGCACGTCCTGCACGAAGGCGGCGTAGTCGTCGTTGTCGCTGATGGGGATTCCGAGGAACTCGGCGGCCTCGACCAGCCCGTTTACGCCGATGGTGAGGTATTGGCGCGAGAGGTTGATGTACCCCGCATCGAACAGCGGAAGCATGCCCTTGGCCTGCAGGCGCTTGAGGTTCTCGTTGTAGGCCGTCTGCACCTTGTGCACCAGGTCGGTCACCTCCTCGAGGTAGGTCAGGTAGTGCATGCCGTTGCGGGCGGCGTGCTGCACGCAGCGGTTCAGGTTGATCGTCAGCACGCTCTTCGATCCGGTCGAGACGCCGCCCGCTCCGAGCGTGTAGCTGAAGCCGTTGTCCTGGATCTCGTTGCGCAGGCGGCAGCACGACGAGAGCGAGTCGGCGTTGTCGCTGATGTAGGTGAAGAACGAGTGCCCCTCGGCGTACATTTCGGCCGTGAAGTCGCCCCATTCGCGGTCCATGACGTCGCCGTCGCGTGTCAGCAGGGCCATCGTCTCGACCGGGAAGGTCAGCACGGTCCGGGTCCGTTCGCGGTTGAACCACTTCATGAAACGCTTCTGCAGCCACGAAAGCGACTCCCAGTGGGGCTGCGAACCGTCCGGGAAGCGGAATTCGCCGAAGAGCGACTCGAAGTAGTAGCGGTCGTAGTAGGCCACGTTCCAGAAGACGGCCTGGAAGTTGCGGGCGCCCGTCGGCTGGTTGATCGAGTAGACGATCTGTTCGAAACAGTCGGTGATCACCTTGTCGATCGTGCGGCGCTTGCGCGAGAGGTCCACCACCTCGTCGGCGCGCAGGTAGTAGTCCTCGCCGTACTCCTGTTCGATGAAGTAGTTCATGTACATGAGGAACTCGGGCGTGGCACAGGCTCCCGAGAGCATCGACGAGACGATGAATACCATGTTGACGAAGCCGCCGCAGAACGACTTGAGGTTCGTCGGGCGGGTCGAGTTGCCGCCGATCGACAGCGTGCCGTTCAGCAGCCACGGATACATCGTGATCGAGGCGCAGTAGTTGGCCATCGACGTCTCGTCGTTCTTGTAGATGAAGTGGTTGCGCAGCAGGTAGAGGTACTTGTCGGCCAGCTCCTTGCCGTACATCTCGCGGATGCGGTCGGTGAGCAGGCGGCGGTTGAGCCGGATGAAGTTCTGTTTGGGCAGCTCGCCGATGAGCGTGGCGATGTTCTTGTTCTCGACGTTGGCATTTGCGTCGTATTTCGATCCCGTTGCCGGGTTTTTCGCGTCGCAGTAGTCGATCAGGAAGTTGAGCTTTTCGCGGTCCTCGCGGTCTTCGGTGTGTTTCTGGCGGTAGAGCATGTAGCTTTTGGCCACGGCGAAGTAGTGCTCGGCCATGAGAGCCACCTCGACCTGGTTCTGGATCTCCTCGACGTTCATGCCGTCGGCGATGTGCACGCGGCTCAGGACGGACGTCAGGTCGTCGTCGGTGGCGTAGCCGCCCACCGAGAGGAATGCCTTGCTGATCGCGCGTTTGATCTTTTCCACCGAGAACGGCTCGCGCTTGCCGTCGCGTTTGACGATTTGGAGTTCCGAAATGCCCATAATAAGCCCACTGTTTAGTTTGTTGTTCAGTCGTTTCCCGAGGGTGCGAAGCCCTGCCCTTTCCCGCACGGCGGAGCGTGTGCGGCAAAGCGCGGGGTTCGGCCTCTGTTATGTCCGGTTTAAGCAGTTTTTCGGGCGCCGTTCCTTATCCCCGAGGTTCGGAGCCTCATCCGGCAAGGCAGGTCTTCTGGCTTGCCCCCTCCGCATGCCTTCCCGTCCCGGCGGGACAGTGGCTCAAGAGTATGCGGTCGTTCGCGGAGCTTACAGCTACGGGAATAGCCCCTGATTCGCACAGGTGTTCCCTTTTGATCCCGGGCCGGCAGCCGCCGGCGGGGAACCTTGCTCGATACAAATATAGGCGATGTTTTTCATTCGGGCGAGCGCCCCGGTTGTTTTTCATGAACATTTTATCGACAAAAAAACGCGGGGAACTGCAAGTCCCTCGCGTCGTGTCGGTTGGCGTTCGGCACCCCGGCAGACCTCCGGAATTCCGCCCTGCCGGCGGGCGCAGGAAGCGAAACGGATCCTCTTCGGTCCTGTTTTTTCGGCCTTCGGGAGGATACTCTTGGATTCAAATTGCTATCTTTGCCGAAATTCCGTTTCGGACGGAATGCTAACCGTAAACTATTGAGGATCCATGAAGAGATTTTGGACGTTTTGGTGTGCGGCTCTGTGTGTGGCAGGAACCTCCTGCACATCCGGGCCGTCGGCCGACAAACTGGTCGGCGTGTGGTTGGAGCCCATTCCCGGTATGGACGGATTCCAGGGAATGGCCCTGTCGGCCGACGGTACGGCCCGGTCGGTCAATATGGCGACGCTCGAGTACGATCGCTGGCAGCTGTTCGGCCGGCAGTTGGTGCTTGCGGGAAAGAGCATCGGCAACGGGCAGACGCTCGGGTTTGCCGATACGCTCGACATCGTGCGTGTCGATGCCGACAGCCTGATTCTTGGCCGCGGTGACGGACGTCGGGCCTACAGCCGTGCGGCGGACGCCTTCGATGCCGAACCCGAAAACGAAACGCATGTGGTTCTGGAGGGTACGGTGACCTTTGCTCCCGAGGTGCGGACATTCCGTGCCGCAGGCGATTCGACCACCTTCTGGCTGATCGACGAGTCGGGCTGCCTCGAGCAGCGCTTCGTGGAGTCGGGTCGTGCCGAATGGACGGTCGGCGCCGAGCTGGAACTGTGCCCCGTGGACAAGTCCGTGGCCGAGTTTGCGGCCGATTACGACGGGGCCTACCGCGTGGTGCGGATCCTGCGGCTGGACGAGGCCGAGTAATTCAGCCCGTTTCGGTCATTGGGCGTGCAGCGCCGGACCTTCAGAAGTGAGGTGCAGCCGTATTTCCGGACTGCTCTTTTCGAGACGCTCGTTCAGCAGGACGAGCGTCTCGTCGTTTCGGCGCAGCAAGTGGATTGTTTCGTCTTTGTCCGCCGCAATCAATTGCCAGACCGTGGCATTGTTGTCCCCTGCCATGCCGCGCAGGGTAAAACGGCGTCCCGAGCAACTGTCCACGCGGCACTCGCCTGCCGCAAGACGAGTAGTGACCGAGAGCGAGAAATGTCCGTCTCCGCTGTGTTCGCGGCTGCGGATCGTGAGCCGGTATTTCTGCGGCATGCCGGATTCGGATACATAGGTGCGGACCTCCATCCGTCCCAAAGCGGAGTCAGCATCGGACAGCGGCATGCATGCCGCTGTCGGGGTACGGTACTCCGTGCTGTGCTGCCTGGGGGTGTTCCGGCATCCGGCCGCGGCAAGCAGCCCCGTGGCGGTTACGGTCACATAGAAGAACCGGCGAATCGTATGTGTATGTCTCATGTCAGGGGCATTGTCATTCGTTTCTGGATCTTGCCGCACTACCCTCTTCCGTGCGGAAGTCGCGGCCGGCGGGACGCTGGTAGACGGCAAGTCCGAATTCGGGCAGCGTGGCGAGCAGGTGGTCGAACAACGCGCTTTGGATTCGTTCGTAGGCGGTCCATTCGGTGTCGGCCGTGAAGCAGTAGACCTCAAGGGGGATGCCCTCGGTCGTCGGCTGCAGCATGCGGACCATCTGGAGCAGGTCCTGCCGGATCTCCTGATGCCGCTTGAGGTAGTGCATCAGGTATCCCCGGAATGCACGGAGATTGACCGCCTCTTCGTCGGGTTCCCCGGCCCCGATGTAACCGAGGCTGCGGAAGCGCGCGATCTCCTCCGCCGTACAGCGGCGTACGGTGCGGGCATCGATCGCTACGGAGCGCTTGATGCGACGTCCGCCGCATTCGCGCATGCCGCGCCAGTTCTGGAACGAGTCGCTGACCAGCGCATAGGGCGGGATCGTCGTGATCGTCTTGTCGAAATTCTGCACCTTGACCGTCGTCAGCGAGACTTCGGTCACGTAGCCGTCGGCGCCGTATTTCGACATCGTGATCCAGTCGCCGGGGCGCAGCATGTCGTTGGCCGAGAGCTGCACGCCCGCCACCAGCCCCAGGATGCTGTCGCGGAAGATGAGCATCAGGACGGCGGCCGAAGCTCCGAGTCCGGCCAGGATCGACGTGGCGTCGCGGTCGATCAGGATGCTGATGATCAGGATGCCGCCGATGCAGACTGCGATGAGTTTGAACATCTGGTAGATGCCTTTCAGCGGCCGGTTGCGGAGCGTTTCGTGCTCGTTCGAGATTTCGTAGAGCGTGTTGAGGAACGAGCGCACGAGCACGAGTGCGGCGACGATCAGGTAGATGAGCGAGCCCTTGCGGAGGATCGACAGCAGGACAGGCTGGTCGGGAAAGGCTGCGGGCAGCAGGACGTACCAGATGAGCGGAGGCAGCAGCCGGCAGAGGTCGTGCATGATCTCGTCCTTGAACAGGTGGTCGTCCCATGTCACTTTGGTCTGGCTGCTGATCTTCTGGAGGGCCGGGATGACCAGCCGGCGGAACAGCACGGCCGTGAGCCACGAGAGCAGCAGGATGCCGGCGAGGATGATTGCTTTTGTCTGCCAGGAGATCTGTTCCGTCAGTCCGATTTGCCGGAGCAGTTCCGCGATGGGCTCGGCGTATTGGTTTTCCATGATTCGGTCGTTTTTCGGTGCGGCGTGTGCCGTGGTTTTCATGCAAAGATACACAGAATATTCGAAGTCGGCGCCGCATGGGTCAAAAGATGTCGTCGTGACGCAGAAACGGCCGCATTCCTTCCGAAAGGTGCAGCCGTTCTTTTTTCCGAGGCCGGGTCACAGAACGTCGGAGTCGCGGCAGAGTGCCGTCAGTGCCGTGCAGATTTTTCGTGGCAACCTGAAACCACGGATGCGGTCACAGACGGCTTTTCGGTGGATATCGGTGCCAGCAGCGTCGTAGAATCCCTGCTCCAGAAGCCATCCGGCACACTCCGTCGCCCGCTTTCCGTACATGCCGGCCAATGCGAAGAGGTCGAGCTGGAAGCGAACTCCGGCTTCGTGCAGCCGTTTGTAATCCTTCCGTGACATGTAGACATACCGCTCGGGGTGTGCCAGCAGCGGGTAATATCCGTGCGAGCGGATCCGGCAAAGCGTCCCCTCGAGGTCGAGCGGAGGGTTGAAATAGGAGGTCTCGACCAGCAGGTGGTCACCGCGCCGCCCGATCGGCAGCAGGTCGTTGCCGTCGAGCCGCTCGTCGAACAGGTTGTCCAGCATGTGTTCTGCCGCCAGGTGGAGTTCGATCCGTCCGGAATATGCCGTCTGCAACTCTTCGAATTTGCGCTTCAGGCTCTCCGGGGTGTTCGGCATCTCCTCCATGATGTGCGGCGTGAGCCATACGGTCTTCATACCGAGCGCTTCGTAGCCGTGCAGGATTCCCAAAGCCTCCTCCACACTGCGCACGCCGTCGTCCACGGCAGGCAGGATGTGCGAGTGCCAGTCGGTAAAACCCTCGAAAAGTCCGCTTTCGGCGAGGGAACAGGAACGGGTGAAGGGCCACATGTGCGGTCTGGCTACTTCTTCGATCCGGAGTCGTAGCTGTAGCCGTATCCGTAGTGGTAACCGTAGCGGTTGCCGTATCCGTAGTATCCCGATTTCCCGTCGGTGCCGTTCAGGATCAGTGCCATGTTCTTGAACTTCTTCTCCCTGTAGATGTTCTCCAGTACGGACAGCATGCTGCGTTCGAGCAGACCCGCGCGTACGACGAAGAGGGTGCGGTCGGCGACCTTCTCGATGATGTGCGTGTCGGCCACCACCTCGATCGGCGGGCAGTCGATCAGGATGTAGTCGTAGTCGGCGCGCAGGTGTGCGATGAGCTCCCCGAACCGGCTCTCTTCGAGCAGTTCCGTCGGGTTGGGCGGAATCGTGCCGACGGGCAGGATGTTCAGATTCTCGTACTCCTTGTCGCGCACGAGTATCTCCTCCACCTTGTCGGTCCGGAACCCGAGGTAGTCGCTCAGTCCGTGTCGCGGCGAGCCGACATAGGCCGATGTGGATCCGTGGCGCAGGTCGCCGTCGATAATCAGCACGCGGCGTCCCTTGATGGCCAGGCTCACGGCGATGTTCATCGCCAGGAACGACTTGCCGCTTCCCGGGTTGAACGACGTGAGTATGATGACGTTCGATTTCTCGCTTTTCCCGACGACGAATTCAAGGTTGGTGCGCAATACGCGGAAGGCCTCGTTGATTACGTCGCGCCTGCCTTCGCGGACGACGAGCTGGTCGGCCGCAGACTCTCTTCTTTTCTTTCCGAAGAGCGATCGGCCGTTGTCTCCCCATTGCGGTATCTCGCCGAGGAACGGCAGCGGGAGTCTCTCGACGTCCTTGCGCCCGCGGATCCGCGTGTTCATCACCTCCCTGAAGAAGATCACGCCCACGGGGATGAGCAGTCCGATGACAAAAGCCACGGCGAGGATGTTGCGGCGTACGGGCGTTGTCGGCACCATGCTTCCGCTCGGCGGGGTGATCACCCGCGTGTTGTAGGCCGTGAAGGCCTGTGAGAGCTCGTTCTCCTCGCGCTTCTGCAGCAGGAAGAGGTAGAGGGCCTCCTTGACCTTCTGCTGGCGTTCCACCGAGAGCAGGTATTTGGCCTGCGAGGGGTTTGCGGCGATGCGCGCCGTGGTCTTCTGCTCGTTCTGCTGCAGGCTGGCGATCTGCGTGTTGAGCGTGAGGATCTGGTTGTCGATCGAGGTGATGATCGCCCGGCGCATCTCGGAGAGCGCCTGGTCCATATCCACGACCAGCGGGTTCTGCGTGCTGGAGTTGGCCACCAGGCTGTTGCGCTGGAGCAGTTTGGTGTTGTACTCCGAGATCTGCGATTCGATGTTGGAACTCTCGATTCCCGAGTTGGCCGGCAGCAGCTGTGTTCTGTTGTTCTCGTCGGAGAGGTAGTTCCGTACGTAGCGGGTCATGTAGAGCTGGTTGCTCAGTGCCATGATCTGGGCATTGGTCTCGCTGCTCTGCGCCATGTAGAGGTTCGAGGCGGCCTGCACGTCGGGCAGGAGGTTTTCGCTCTTGTAGGTGGAGATGTTCTCGTCCACGTTGCCCAGTTCCCGTTCGATGACGCCCAGACGCTCGTTGATGAACATCGAGGTCGAGACGGCGATCTGGTTCTTGTCCCTTACCCAGTTCTCGTTGTATACCGAGATCATGGTGTTCAGTACGTCCTCGGCCCGTTGCGTGGAGACGTCGCGGATGGTAAGGTCGATAGCCGAGGCCTTTTTGTCGCTCAGGGTGACGGTCAGATTACCCGAGTAGCTGCCGACGGCTCCGTAGAGTCCCGTCCGGGAGACCTTCAACTGATAACTTCGGTCGATGTTGTAGTAGGGGGTCGGCGCGATCTCGATCCGTCCCAGCGGCGTTGTCAGCGTGTCGGTGAGGTTGCCCTTGATGACCTTCTCCGAAAGAATCTCCTCGCCGTTGCGGACGAACTCCGACAACTCCACCTCGCCGCCCGGATGTACCATGAGGGTGAAGCGTGCCGATTCGTTCTCCGTCAGTTCGGGCAGCGAGACGGTCAGGGGCAGCGAGGCCCCGTATGCCACGCGGTCCTGGAAACGGCCGGGAATATGGTAGTTCATGTCCAGGTGCAGCCGCTTTACGACCTCGAGCATGATCGAGGGCGACTGCAGCACGAGCAGCTCGTTGTTTACGTTCGTGGTGGTCTGGAAGAGCCCGAGGTCCCCGAACGATTCGACATCGGAGGCCAGCGACTGCCCCTTGGTGTTCTCCTTGATGAGCAGCGTGGCCGAGCGGGTGTAGACCGAGGGGGTCTTCAGCAGGTAGAGGAATGCCAGGCTCAGGGTGACCAGCAGCGAGAGTATGAACCATTTCCATTTGGCCAGGCAAAGGTAGAGCAGATCCTTGATCTGAATGGAATCGTCCGTCGGTTCGGCGGGGGACGTATTCTGGGTCATTTCCATATGGTACGGTTGCTTCTTTTTTTGTTCTTGGGGTTTTGTTGTCCGGTTATTTGACGAAAAGGACCGTCACGGTGGTGATCAGCGAGACGAGCGACATCCAGAAGGTGGCCGAGAGTACGTTGTTGCCGTTCACCGTGGACTGGCGGGCCCGCATCGAGTTCGGTTCGACGTATACGACATCGTCCTGCTGCAGGTAGTATACCGGCGAGTTGTAGAGCTGCTCGGCCGATCGCAGATCGACGCCGTAGACACGTTGCTGCCCCTCCACCTCGCGCAGGACGAGCACCTTGTCCCGCTTGCCGAAGATGGTCATGTCGCCGGCCATGCTGAGGGCTTCCAGCAACGTGATGTAGTCCTTGTCGATGCTGTATCGTCCGGGATTTGCCACTTCGCCGAGCACCGAGACGGTGAGGTTCATGAATTCAACCGTCACGACCGGATCCTTGATGAGGTTCTGGCTGATCAGTTCGCTTTTGATGTGTGCGGCGATCTCCTCGCGGGTCATGCCGGCCACGTAGACGCTGCCCAGCACGGGAAAGTCGATCGTGCCGTCCTGACGGACCGTATAGCCCGAGATACCCTGGGAAGAGGAGCCGGCACCTGAATTTTTGGTGCCCAGTTGCCTGGATACGATCGGCAGGTTGAACAGGTCGGCCAGAAGCGGGTCCTTGCTGTTCACGATGATCGAGATCTTGTCTTCGGGCTGTACCTTGACGGTGACCGGGGTTATCCCCTGGGTGATCTGTTCTCCGGGACGGACATCCTGAAAATAGGTGATTCGTTCGGTTGAGGCACACGAACTCAATAGCGCGGCGAGAGAGAACATCAGCAGAAAGGCAGGGATTTTCATAATCGAATTCATTTCAGGATTAAAACGGATCGACGCTCTAATAAGAAAATATGTGGTTGTTGCATGCAAAACTTCTGTTTGTGGTCCCGTGTCGGGATGCTGTCGGATTATCCGTCTGAGAGTCTGTAATATCTGGTCTTGTCGAAACCTGTATTCCGTTCATGTATGCACCAATAATCAATGCTGCCCAAACTGTTATCGGCACTCGTTATTTGCATATTCTTTCTCTCGGGGGAATCCCTACGGCACACCATTCCGGCGGGTTGCAGTATGCCGACGGGCCAAAAGTATCACTTTTCGTGCAGAATAACAAATATTTTGGATAAAATCCGAACCTTGCGCAATGTGCCGATGCGATTGTCGTGCCGGGAAAAAGGTGGCGCGAACCGGATGCTTGGACGAACGAGCCGTGTGTTTCAGACCAGAAGAAGGTTATCCCGTGCGGCGAGATCCGGACTTGCATTCCGGCGGCAACAGGGCGGCAACAAACGAAAAAAGGAGAATCGATTTCGATTCTCCTTTTTCGTTCCGAATCGGATGCCGCCCGTCATTCTGCCGTGAGGTTGCCGCCCGGAAGAGTGCATCGGTTACGGTCCGATTTTTTTATCCGGATTACCGAACTGCAGAAACGGGCGACCGTATCCCGGTGGGTTACGAGGACAAGCGTCTTGCCATGCAGCCTGAGGGCGAGGCGCTGCAGGAGCGTCTGTTCGGTCGGCCCGTCGAGTGCCGAGGTCGGTTCGTCCAGCAGCAGAATGCCTCCGGGGCGAAGCAGTCCCCGGGCGATGGCAATGCGTTGTGCCTGTCCTTCGCTGAGGCCTGCGCCCTGTTCGCCGCACCGTGTGCTCAGCCCGTCGGGCAGGGACAGGACAAAATCCGCCGCTGCGGTGTGCAGCGCGGTTTCCATCTGCTCTTCCGTGGCCTGCGGATTCCCCATCCGCAGGTTGTCGCGTATGGTTCCGCTCATCAACGTGTTGCCCTGCGGCACGAAGGACAGGTTGCATCGTGTGAGCGGGGAGGCGCCTGCTTCACGGGTCGCGTTATAGAATCGGATGGAACCCTTGTCCGGTTCGAGCAGGGCCAGAATCAATCGGATCAAAGTGCTTTTCCCGGCCCCTGTTTCCCCGATGACGGCGGTCATGCTGCCCGGGGTAAAATCGTGTGTGAAGTCGTCGAGTACGATCCGACTGCTGTCCGGGTAGGAGTAGGAAAGGTGCTCGATGCGGATTCCGGGAGAGAGGCCGAGCCGTTGTCGGGCGCCCTGCTCCTCCCGGGGCAGAAAGGTCAGTTCCGCCAGACGTTCTGCAGCGGTGAAAACCCGGACGAATGCGGGAATATGGCGGCTCAGATCCACCATCGGCCGTTGGATATGTGCGACCAGTTGGAGAAATGCCGCCATCATGCCGAACGTCACGGAACCGTCACGCAATCCGAATACGCCCCACAGCAGGGCTGCGGCATAACCGGCCATGAAGCCTGCCTGGACCATCGCCCGGGAGAAGATCGAGAAATCGGTGCGCCGCATGACCCGCTCTTGCAGGTTCGACTGCAGTTCCGTGAGGCGGGCGATGGCCTGTTCCGTATATTCGAGCGTGCGGATCAGGATGCGGTGTTGCAGGTGCTCCTGCATGTGGCTCTGGATGGCGCTGTCCGTGTCGCGGATCTCGTGCGACATCCGGCGCATCCGCCTCATGTAGCTTTTGCTGAAGAGCAGGGCGACGGGCATGATGAAGACCAGTATGCCGGCCAGGCGCACATCCAGCCGCGCAAGGAAAAACAGAGCCCCTCCCAACTGGAAAACGGTAATGAAAACGGCGGGAACGGTTCGGCTCAGGGCATCGGTGACGGTTGCCACGTCTTCCTCCAGCCGGTTGAGCACATCTCCCGTATGGAGAGCCTCCCGCCCCGACCAGCGGCTCTCCATCAGGTGGATGAACAGCCGGCGGTGCAATTCGTTGCGGAGGCTGATCTCCGTGCGGGCAGCCAGACGGGCTCTTGCTGCCGAGAGCAGCAGCTGGGCGGCCAGACTGCATGCCAGCCATCCCGTGTATGCGGACAGACCGTCGTCCGAAGGCCCGGTGGCGATATCGATCAGGTGTTTGCACACGTATACGAAAAACAGGGAGACGCTGACATGCAGCACTCCCGCCGATATGCAACCGACGACCGACAGCCGAAACCCTTCGGATGCGTGCCACAGCCATTTGGCGCACTCCCGTATCCGTATCGGCGTCATCATGGATTTCCTGCCGTTTTCGCAGCCTGTCGTTTCATCATCCGCCGGCATACGAACAGCAATTCCCTCCGTACGGGCAGCAGCAATCTCCAGACCGCAGCCCGAAACCTTTCCGGTCGGGAAGAACACTCTACCGCACGGCCGTTGCGGATGATGCGTACAACCGTTGCCAGCACCTCATCCTTGCGGCACTGTTCCACGGCCCGGAGGTTGCCGTCTCCCATCAGTGCAAGGCGCTCCCCTTCCATCCGATAGATACGATGCAGTACATAACCTTTCGAGGGCAGCCGAACCAGCACGATATCCCCTGCCGCAATCCGTCCGACCCTGCGCAGTACCACCAGGTCGCAGCCGTTGGCAATGAAAGGGAACATGCTCTCCCCGCTGGCCCGCAGTGTAACGGACTCTCCTTCGGATAACAGCCTGAGACACTCCTCGAGAATGAGACTATTGTCCAGCAGAAGTTTTTCAGCCTGCATTTTCCGGCGTGAGCTTGAAGACCGGACAGGAGGATATCCGGCAGCCGGGCTTTCGGCCGCCGGACAGGCTCCGGTACCTTTGGCTATTTCTTGTTTCGGGTGATCACGGCACGGCTCATGCTCGGATCGTCATAGAACATGTTCTCGACTCCGCCCTTGTATTCGATCTCGAGTTGCGACTTGTTCACGCCGAACTCCTTGACCAGACACTTGTATACGGCTTCGGCGCGGGCCTTGCTCAACCGGTTGTTGCCTTTTTCGCTGCCCGTGCCGGCGTCGGCATATCCTGTGATCGTATATACGGCCGACGGATCGCCCTGCTTGATGACTTCGGCCATCATGCCGAGATTGACGCGGGCTTCGTTCGAGAGATCGCTTCTGTCGATCTGGAACGTCACCAGATTGGCCGATGCGATCTGCTTTACGATGATCTGCGCCTCTTGCTGGTTGCCCTTGGCAAGAGCCTCCTCCAGTCGGGCGTTCTCCTCGCTCAGTTTCTCCAAACGCTCACGCATGGCATTGATCTGCCCGGCATTGTACACCGTGCGGGTCACTGTTTTGCTGCGGTTCCACCCACGGGGCTTGATCTTGTAGGAGAACCCGATGGTTGCCGCCAGCAGACCTTCGCCGCTGCGTCCTCCCGATTCTCCGTCGAACTCGTCGCTGACGAGCGTTCCGCGGATATCCAGATTCAGGTCCCAGCCGGCGCTGAGGCGGAATGTGTTCAGTACGCCGATGTGTCCCGAGGCATCGACCCGTTTGGGATCCTGCGTCGCCTTCATCAGACCTACTCCGGCGTAGGGAATGCAGTTGTAGAATCTGTTCTCCTTGTATCCGCTGATGATGTTGGAGAAGTTGAACATGGCGTCGAGATGGAAGTTGTAGTAATTGAACTTCGACTTGTAGAGGCCCTCGCCCCATCCGTCTACCTGCTCACCGGTCGAATGCGCCGCTCCCCAGCGGGTGGCACCCTTGATGGAGAGTCCGTTGTATCCGAACCGTACGCCGATATCGGGCGAGAACCACTTGCCGATGGCTATGTCGAGGGCCGGGGAGAGCCGTTGCCCGAACGGTATCTGCTTGTCGTGGTCGCCGAAGTAGATCTGGGTGCCGCCGCCGACGCTGACTACCCAGTTGCTCCAGAACCCGTTTGTCTCGACCTTGTGTTTGTCCGTGCTGTATTCCACGGTTTCCGTGATCTCGGCATCCTGCTCCGTTTGAGCGTATGCCGAACCTGCAGCCACAAGAGAGAGGACTGCCAATAGTATTTTCGTGTTCATGTCCAATCGTTTTTGAGACCTCCGTCCTGCACCGGGCCGTCATCGGAGGCCCGGTGCGGAGTCGGAAGTGAGTCAGATTTCCGGATCAGTTGGTTTTGCGCTGCATCCGGTATTTGTAATTGTTGTCGATGATGGCCTGAGGCAGCAGGTCGCCGTAAACCGTATAGCCGGTGTAGTCCTGGCAAACGCGGTCGCCCACATAATCCAGCAGTACGATGCCTGTGGAACCGGGGGTGCGGTTCTCGTTCATCAGGTAGTTGTATACCGGAAGGTTCACCTCCTGTCCCAGACGGGCATAGGCCGACGAAATGGCCGATCCTCCGGCGTATCCGGAGCAGTGGTTGATCGTCCAGACGTGGGAGCACTTTGCCGCCTCGTCACGGGCGAGATCCAGATATCGCTCCACCGACGCGATTTTTGCGGAGATGGATGCATCGACGTTGGACTCGTTGTTCACCTCATAGTAATTCTGGCAATAGAGGATCCAATCCGTGCGGTATCCCCACTGGTCGTTCCCGTAATCGACATACTGCTCTTTCAGATAGGCCTGCAGGGTGCCCTCCGCATGCGAACCGGGGAATCCGGAAACGAACATCATGCCCGACGGGGCGGTATTGGTGAAGTATCCATCCGGGTCCGTTCCCTGGTTGGGCCGCATGATGTTCAGGATCTTGCCCCGTGCTTCGCCTATGGTGAGATCTTTCTTGCAGAGCGACCGCGGCAACGCATGGCTCGTGTAGGTCGAGGTTCCCACAAAGTTGTTCATCGCCCTGTTGAACCGACTCTCGGCGTTTATTACGGCAAGCCTCTCAGACTCCCATCTCAAGATGGTTATGATAAATTCTCCGGGATGCTCATTTAGGAACGTATTAAAGGCCTCATATACTTCCTTAAGATCGATATTGCAACTTGCTACACCATGGTAAATGGGAAGGGCGTTGTCGTCTTCCACCCATAACATCGAAGCTGCAGGTCTTAAATCGAAACAGCGGATACCCATCTCCAGTTGTTCGGCAATCGTTCGGGTCTGGCACTTGCCGGTGCTCAGATCGCACGCTCTTGTCGCGGCATCGTGCGTACCCGGGATGGAGAGTTGCGATACATAGATATTGTCGTCCAGCGGGGTCATCCAGAGATTGCCCGTCGCCTCCGTGGGGAACCACGGCAGGGTCAGCTTGGTTTTCGATCCGGCAGCCAGGTTGATGGGGTTTCCGTTTGCATCCATATTGCCGCCGATGGTCACATCCTGAACCGTTTCGCCGGTTGCATGAACACGGACCGTTACGGGGTTCTCCGCATTGATGGGCAGCGGCGGCAGGAAGACGGTGAGCGTAACGGATTGTCCTGCTTCCAGATCGATGTAGTAATTGTCGCCCTGCTTGACACGGACGAATGTCGTCTCGGTCCGGGAGACTCCGGTATTGCCCGTGTTTACGATCGTCCCGTTGGCAATGTCGTACTGGAATTTGCCCTGTCCTGCATCGGACGACTGTACATTGTTGTTGATGATGCTGATACCCGTTACGGTGACGGTCCCCATGTTGGTGGTTTCACGGCCGCGGACCGTCACCTTGAGCGTGGTCATGATCGGGTCGAAGTGCAGCGGCACCTCGTCGATCGGCGTAGTGGCGAGATAGGCGACCATGTAGGCATTGGTCATGTCGGGGGTACCCATATAGTTCCCGTTTCCGTCGGGCGTTGTGGGGAGTTCGCAGACCTGGTCCAGATTGATGCTGAACGAGGCGATCCCGTCGGTGACGCTTACCTTGTCGTTGTCTGCGGGATAGACGGCGAAAAAGTTGTGGGTGATGTTGTCTCCGCCCCAGGCCAGTCCTGATTCATTGTACTGGAGCCTGCCTGCATGCTCCTTGTCGGGATCGATCGACTTGATTACCGTGTAGTCGGCCTGTTTCACGTCTTCGGCTTCGTTGCAGTAGATCCGGATCTTGTCTCCGTTGTTCCAGTTGATCTGGTACTCGTTCTCATCATCATACTCGGTGCGTGTCGTTGCGTTGCTCAATGCGAAGTTCACGGTTGCACCGCTGGTCGGTTTGTTGTCATGTCCGTTGTCAAGATCATCGCTGGAACATCCGCTGAAGGTCCCGGCGATTGCCAATCCTGCACACAGGACTCCAAAATACTGTTTCATGTCCAATCGTTTTTCGTTGTTACTTAATCCCATGAATCCAACTCGAACGAACCGCCATTCTCCTGCTGGTTGATATCGACGTTGGCTTTTTCGTCGTCCTGGACGACTTTGTCCTTGGATGAGGCACAGATGCCGCTTTCCAGGCTTACCTGAGTCCTCGTTGTCCGCGGAGACTCATACGTTCCTTTTTTGTTTTTCCCATTGTGAATAAAAATAAAGAGTTGATATGAATTGAGTTAATTGAGTTGATCGTGTATTTGCCGGCTCATTTCTTTTTCGGTTTTTTCCCGTATCCGTATCCGTATCCGTACCCATAGCCGTAGCGTCCGTAACCGTAACCGGTCCGGATCGGATCGACTCCGTTGAGTACAAGGGCCATGTTTTTCAGTTTTCTCTCTTCGTACATGGCTTCGATGTCGGGCAGCTGGCGCCGGTCGAGCCGTCCTGCCCGGATGACGAAGATCGTCAGATCGGCGATGCGGTTGGCGATGCTGGCATCGGCAATGATACCGACCGGAACGTTGTCGGCGATGATCAGGTCGTAGCGGCTGCGCAGCGCGTTGAACAGTTCGTCCAGGCGGCTGTCCATCAACAGTTCGGCCGGGTTGGGAGCCGTGGCGCCGAACGATATGACATCGAAATGTTCGCGGTGCTGGATGATTTCGTCCACCGTCACCGACGGATCGGCCAGGTAATTGGTGACTCCCCTCCTGCGGATCCCGAAATGACGGCTCAACGTGCCTTTCCGGATGTCCAGATCGACAAGCACCACCCGCTTTTTGGCATAGACGAAACTCATGGCCAGATTGCTGGCTATGAAGGTTTTGCCGGCGCCCTCGTTGAACGAGGTGAATGTGATGACCTGCGATGGCCGGTTCTTGCGTGACATGAAGGCCATGTTGGTCCTTAATACGCGGAATGCTTCGGCCACGATGCCGTCTTCGTCCGTTTTGTCGATGACGGCATCGCCTCTTTTCCGGCGTTTGCCCGCTTCGCGGTCCAACGGAATCTCGCCGAGAAAGGGTACGCTCAGCGCCTTTTCGACCTCCTTGCGGCTGCGGACCCGCGTGTCCATGAAAAGTACGGTCAGACACGATACTCCCGGAATGGCCAATCCGACGATCAGGCCCAGCAGCAGAATGCGGTTGCGGTTGGGCGATATCGGTTGTGTACTGCCCTCGGCTCCGTCGATGACGCGGGCGTTGTTGTCGGCCATTGCCTGCGACAGGGCATTCTCCTCGCGCTTGTTGAGCAGGTAGAGATACAGGGTCTCCTTGATCTTCTGCTGCCGTTCGATGGAGAGCATCTGACGCTCCTTGGTCGGGATGGAGGTTACGCGGTTCTGCGCCTGCAGTTCGCGGCTTTGTGCGTCGTTGCGTTTTACGTTCAGCGTCACGATCATGTTGTCCACGGCGCGGATGATGTTCTGCTTCATGGCCCGCAGGGAGTTGTTCAGTTCCTGGACGACCGGGTTGTTCTCGCTGCTGTCGTCCACCAGGGCATCGCGTTTGAGCTTGGCCGTATTGTAGAGATTGATCTGGCTCTCGATGTTCATGTCGCCGATTCCCGTGTTGGACGGGATCAGGTCGGTGTCCTTGGTCGGATCGGTCAGGTAGTCCTTGATGAACTGGGCCAGACGGAGCTGTGTCTCCAGTTCCAGGGCGTCGATGCTGTATTTCTGCGATTCGGTCATGTACATCCCCGCCGACGAGGCGATGTCTACGATCTGGTTTCGCTGTTTGAACGACTCGAGATCCGACTCCACGCTGCCCAGTTCGCTCTCGATGATGATCAGACGCTCGTTGATGAAATCGGCCGTATTGATCGCCACCTGGTTCTTGTCCCGTATGGCCTCCTCGTTATAGACGAAGATGAGCGTGTTGAGCACATCTTCGGCCCGGGCCGCCGAGTTGTCCTTCAAGGCAAGGGTGAGGATGGATGACTCCTCCTCTTCCTGCTGGATTCCCAGAGCTCTCCGGTAATAGTTCACCATCGACTCCAAAGAGAACTTGCGGACCCGGATGGGGATGTTCTGCCAGGAGGCTCCGTAGTAATTGGTCGGTGTTGCGACGACGCGCATTCCTTTGCCGATCTCCACCGTGTCGTTCAGGAAAACGGTACGGCTGGTTCCGTCGCCGATTCCGGAGCATTCGGACAGCTCGACCGTGTTTTTGTCCTTCGGGGTCACGGTCAGGGAGAACCGCTGTTCGGGCAGGGCGTCCGGGAAACTCAGAAGTACGGGCGACTGGGTGTAGAGTTCATTGAGGCGCAATCCCTCCTCGACCTGATAACTCACATCGGCATGGAGGCGCTGCACCACCTCGCGCATGAGTTTCTTGGAGCGGAACTGCAGGATTTCGTTGGCGACGTTTACTTTATTGATGATGTTGTCGAAACGGTCCAGTCCCGTCGTGGAGGTTTTGTTGGACGGGTCCTTGATGATGACGGTCGCCGAACGGTAGTAGACGAAAGGCGAACGGGCGTAGTTGAACCATGCGATCCCGACGCATACGGCGATCGACAGGGCGAACCATCTCCATTTGGAGACAAGGTATACGAGCAGGTCCATCAGGTTGAGGCCCTGATCGTTCCCGGCGGTTGAGGTGTTGGTCTGCATCTTTCAGAACATTTGTCCGTTATTTGAGTACCCACAGGATGGAGCATACGGCCGTTATGACGGACAGCAGCGTGCGCCCGATCTCCCAGCCCCGGCTCTGGGTGTCTCTGCGGTAGTATCTCTTGTCCATCTCCACATAGACGATGTCGTTTTGCTGGAGATAGAAACAGGGAGAGTCGAAGATCTCCCGGCTGCGCAGGTCGTGCATGAAGATCTGCCGGCCTCCGTCCGTTTCGCGGATGACGGCCACCCGGTCCACCCGGGCTTTCGAGGTCAGGTCGCCGGCTTTGGCAATGGCTTCGAGCAGCGTCACCCGGTCCCCGTCGGCCGTGAAGGAGCCGTTGTGCCCGACTGCTCCCATGACGGTGTACCTGAAATTCAGGAATTCGATCGATACCAACGGATCCTTCATGTAGTTGCCCTCTTCGATGCGGGTTTTAATCAGGTCCCGTACCTCGCTGACCGTCATGCCTTCCACGTGCAGTCTGCCCAGGATGGGGAAGTCGATGTTGCCCTCCACGTCCACGCGGTATCCGGTCTCCCGCACCTTGTTCGGCGATTCGGTGTTCACGTCGCCGTCGGCACCCACGCGGAAGGTTTCGCCGTAGATGTTGAACGGGATGGCAAGTTCGGGATTCTTGCAGCTCACCGTGATGCTCAGTCGGTCGTCCCGGTGAACGGTGGCCTCATACCGGGTGTCGATGGGATAGTTCTCCCCCACCTGCATGTCTTGCAGATAGACGTAGTTTTTGCGCGAGCAGGAGGGTGCCAGCAGCAATACGACAAGCAGGCTTGCCCATAGGCAGAATGATCTGTTCATGTTTTATGTCCGTGTTGTTGTTTCATTGGTTGCCGGATCTTGCGTAGGCTCCGGCAGCAAAGGATGGCTGCGTCGCTGTCCGGACGGCATTCGAGTATGCCGGTCGGCACGCGTTCGGCCAGGCGTACCAGCGTATCGTAGAGGCGAGCCCGCAGATCCTGATCCTGGCTGATGACCGAACACCCCGGATACAGGGCGACGAAAGCGTCGGCGCCTTCCTGCCTGTTGAACCGGTTCTCCGGAGCCTGGATCAGCCGCACCATGCCGCCGATGGGGAAACTCTGCGGTTTGTAGCAAGGGGTCTTCCCGCTCCATGGGGTTCCGTGGGCGTAGGCCGTATCGCCCTGGATGCGGATGGTCGGATTGTCGTCGTTGAGCAGTTCGGTGCCGGGCAGATGGCGGAGCCAGAGAGCCGAATGGGTGCTTTTCCCCGTACCGCTTCGGCCCATGAAGAGAAAGGCCTCTCCGTTCCGGGATACGGCCGATGCATGGAATGCCAGTGCGTCGTGGTAGAGAATGGCCTGTGAATAGGCGATCCGCAGCAGCGAGGAGAGTACGTGTCCGGCATCTTCGTCCCGTGGGGATATCCCGATCCGGATTTGTGTGAAGGTGCGGTCGGCCTGCATGACATGTTCCTGCCCGCCCGGCCTGGTACGCAGCCTGACTTCGTATTGTCCTGCCCGGAAGAAGAGGCGCACCGATCCCAGGTCATTGACCGTCTCCTCCAGCAACGAACCGGTCACCTCTTCCCTGCAAGTCTCGGAGCTTGTGCCGACCCTACATGCGAACAGTAGCGGTGCGTCTTTCCCCGGATTGCAGGCAAACGGCCTGAAGGAAGGCAGCAGGGCCCCGGCGTCCCACCCTTCCGGAAGTCGTACGGAGAGGATGAATCCGGCTATGCAGAAACGGAGTGTCTTCATCATCCGAGTTGCCCTTTGATCAGATCCGCAAAGATCCAGAATGCCTCTTTGGGAGCGTATGCGGCTGCAAAACGCAGGTTTCGGCAGAACGAACGGGCCGTATGCATTTTGTGTATCCAACCGGGTCGGCCGCCTGTCTCCCTGTCCGACCGGTACCGGCCGAAGTTGCCGCCCTTCCATACGATGTCGAGCAGAACACGAGCATCCGGCGCCGTCTCTTCGTAAGGCAGGCAGGAGGCCGGGAGCCCGAGACAATCCACCAGAAAGGCGTGCAACAGCGGATTCCATCGGGCAAGGCCCCAGCTCCGGCAACGGTTTTTCATCTCCTCGGGATCCACCTCCCGGTGCAGCCGGTAGCAGGCTCGCGCCATGTCGCACAGTTGCCGCAGCCCGATGCCTCTGCCCAACGTGTGTTTGAGAATATGCAGGTCCAGAAGCAGCAGGTTCAGAAACGGGGAGGGAACCGTCATCGGCTCCGATCCCTGCGCGAGCCGCATGTGGATGCAACCTTTTGTGCGGGCCAGTTCATCCGCTTCGTGTTGCAGGAACGGATTGTGCAGGTCCAACAGGCGCACATGATGTTCGACCTCCAGACCGTGCCAGAGATAGAAGATGCTCCGGTCCGGCATCTTGCGAATCCGTATTCCGTTCTGCCGTATGAGCTGTTCGGCCCGTTTGGCCTCCTCCGGATTCCGAAAGCACAGGTCGATGTCTCCGCATTCACGCAGCAAGGGCGATTCGTAGAGACAGGCCACACCCTGCCCTTTCTGCAGAACAGGGTCGATTCCCCGGGCCCGGAATTCGCCGCAGAGCTTCGAAAGCGCGCGATTCATCTCCAGATTCCTGCGCTCGATGGCGTCCACTCTTGCCGTCCAACGGATCAGCAGGGAGTCTGTCGGCAGCATCGTATCGGGCAGATACTGCATTCCCCGGAACACGATGCCCGTTACGGTTTGTCGCCGGGCCTGCCGGAACAACCTTTCCCACTCGTCGTCGGACAGGGGAAAACATGCGGGGTCGTCTATCGTGCGCTCCCACAGTCCCGAACGCAGAATGGCCAGCAATGCGGCACGTATTTTCCTTTCCGGTGCGTCCATTGGCTCTCCTCCGACCGGAGTCAATCGATAAGACCGAACGCCCGCCATTCGGACAATTGCCGCTCCACGTCACGGAGGGCCGTGCCGCGATCGACTCCGAACGTCCGGCTCAACCGGTCCGTCAGCTCCTCGGCCGTACAGCCGTCCGCCGCTGTCTGTTCCCACAGCCAGGCCGCCGTGCGGTTCAGGCTGTATACGTTGCTCATGTTCACATTTCCGGCGCAGGCCTCGACGATCATGTATTGATTGCCGATCCTGCGCAACATCAATCCGGCTTTTGCGCGTATCCTGTTCGAAGTCATTGTCTTTTAGAATTTCTTCCCCGAGAGAATCGAAACGGCCGTCAGGTAGATGATCTTCAGGTCCAGCCGGAAGGTGCGGTTGTAGAGATAGTCCAGATCCATCCTGAGGCGTTCGAGCATCTTGTCCATCGTATCGGTATACCCGTTGTACAACGTGGCGAGGGAGAAGAGCCCGGGCCGCAGCCGGTACAGCAGTTCGTAGTTGGCGTTGATGGACGTGATCTGGTCCACGAAGAACTTGCGTTCGGGACGGGGACCCACAAAACTCATTTTGCCGGTCAGGACATTCCACAGTTGAGGCAGTTCGTCCAGATGATGCTCGCGCAGGAATCGTCCGATGCGGGTGAGCCGTTCGTCGTTCTTCCTGCACAGAACGGGATGTCCGTCCTGTTCCGAGGAGACCTCCATCGAGCGGAATTTGTAGAGCGTGAACGGCCGGCCTCCGTATCCGATCCGCTCCTGCTTGAATATGGCCGGACCTCCGTCTTCGTGTTTGATCAACAGATAGATGGCTGCAAATGCGGGCGAAAATACGATCAGTCCCAGTATGCTGCCGAACAGGTCGAACGAACGTTTGGCGAAAGCAGCCCGTTTCGTCATCTCGCCTCGGTGGCTGCAATCGCGGGCGGTCAAGCCTACGTCAATGGCCTCGACGATGATTTTGGTCGTATCACTTCTCATAACGGTATAGTTTTAAACAATTCTCGATCATCCGTTTTTTGGAAAACAACGTGTTGTAGCGTTCCCGGGCCCCCGACGCATAGCGTCGGTATGCCGCTTCATCCTCCATGATGGTTTCGATGGCTCTGGCCAGCTCCTGCGGGTTGCCCGGTGTGACATTGAGCCCCGACTCTCCGTGGGCATTGACCCAGGAGACTCCCGACCGGGGTATCCTGGTGGCAACTACGGGCTTGCCGCAGGACATGGCCTCGATCTGTACGATGCCGAACGCCTCGGTTTTCTGTACACTGCTCAGACAGAAGACATCGCAAGCCCCGTAATAGGAGGGCAGCTCTTCGTCGGCGATGCGGCCGAGCAGTTCGACCCTTCCCTGCAGTCCCAGGTTGTCAATCTCCTTTTCCAGGGACTCTCTCAAGGGGCCCGACCCGCCGATCAGCACGACATAGTCGTCGTTCAGATACCTGGCGGCAGCCACCAGATGGCGGAACCCTTTGTAGGGGACCAGCCGGCCCAGCGAAAAGACAATCTTCCGATTCCCGTAGCGGGCCCTGATCTTCTGCACGGCCTCGGGGTCGGGGCGCATCGGATCCGTGCCTATGGGCAGGCAGACGGTCTTGGCCCGCACCTTGCGCAGTGAGGGCGATCCGTCCAGGTATGCGGGCGATGTGCCCACAATCAGGTCGGCCCGGCGCAACAACCAGGATTGCAACGGCTTGTAGAACTTCAGCAGAAACCGTTGCTTCTGGATGTCGCTGTGCCAGTGCAGGATCACCCGGCCCCGGTAGTTCGACAGGAACAGAGCGAGGCCGGCCATCGGATCGGGGTGGTGCACGTGGATGACGTGATACGTCCCGCAGGTTTTTCGCAGGGTGCGGATCATGGCCGGGGAGATCATTGTCGATGCCGCCTTGAACCAGCTGCGGCAGCAAATGATCCGGGCGTGTTCGTTTACGGGGATGATGCCGCCGGAGCCCGTTGCGGCGGCGCACATCATGTCACAGTCTACATTTTGTTCGGACAACCCGATCATCAAATCGTACGCAACCTTCTCCACCCCACCGAGAATCGGATAAAATTTGCCCAGCTGCAGAACTTTCGGATTCTTCATAGTGTATCTCCCTGATTGGACCAAATGGACGATGTCGGCTTGGACTGTCAGCCGCGGTTCCGTTGTTCGGCCTTTCCCGGTTTGCCTCCGGCGACCAGGGTCCGATGGGTTGCGATCACCTCCGGGTGGTTGCGGCGGATGTATCCGCTCACACTGTTGTAGGTCAGCCCCAGCCGTGCGGCAATGGATTTCAGGTCTTCGGTCGTAGAACCGTACAGGCGGATCGCTTCGGCATACTTCTCCCTGCTGCGGAGCAACAGGCGCCGTCCCTGTTCGTTACGCATCATGCCCTGTTGTTCGGCCAGTTCGGGTTCGTGCTTGTGCAGGTATTCGCGGAAAACCTCCGGATGCAGGCCGAACTCTGCGGCCGCCTTCGCCACCGAACGGGGGTGTTTCTTGAGGCTTTCGATCGCAGCCTCGTATTTTGCGGCAACGGTTTTCATCCGTCGCCGCACGCTGTGCAGATCGACCGGTTCATCCGTTACGGGAGATATCCCCGAGCGATCCAGGACCAGATCCATGTGCCACTTGTGCAGGTAGGCGCACAGCCCGCTCGGCGAAACGCCCGTTCTCCGGGCGATCTCCTTTATGGTCAAGGTCGTATCCCTGCAAAGGATGAATGCTTGCGCATATTTTTCCAGGGTCTTCGGATAAGGTATGTACCTGTGTCCGTTGCCCGACAGTTCGCCGTAAGCCTTTTGCTTCTTCTCCTGGGCCTTTTTCCGAACCTGCCGTTTCCGCTTGAGCAGATCATGGTGGTAGAAGCGGAGGTGTTGCCCGAATCCTCCCGAAGAGACCCCGCATAATGCGGCGATCTCCGAAATACTCAGATCGCTGGTTTCGTACAGCCTGACGGCATCGGCATACTGTTTTTCGTATTTCGGCAGTAATCCTCGGGGGGTGTTGTCGTTGATTCCCATCCAGCGGCGCACCTCCTCCCGCCAGACGAGCGTCTGTGGGAAGTGCACCCGCATGAAGTTGGCCAGGGCCGGGCCTTTCAAACCGAATTTCCGGGCTACCTGCGACAGATTGCAGTCGATGTAGTCCATCGATCCGCACGCCGATACGGCATCCTTGTACTTCGCGTACGCATCCATCCGTACACCTTCCGTCTTCATGGCTCACGAAATCGGGTTTTGGTCCCGATGTTGCGGTTGATACAGGGCATTTCCGCCCGTGCGGCTGGGCGCGGCAGTCAGCCGCGCATCATCAGTTCGTCGTACAAATCGAGGTATTCCGCATAGCGGTCCTCCTTGTTGAAATGCTTCAGGGCGTATGCGCGGCAGCGGGCTCGGACCTGTTCTCTTCGCTGTTGCCGCATGTTGCGCGCCGCCTCCAGAAGACCTCTGCAGTCTCCCTGTTCCACGATGCGGCCGGTATCTTCCGTGACGGCCTCGATACTCCCTCCGGTCCGGTAGGTCACCACGGGAGTCCCGCAGGCGATAGCCTCCATATTGACCGTGGGATAATTGTCCTGCCAGGTGGGGTTGATGAAGACATCCGCCGTGGAATAGAGTTCGGCCAACTGCCGGATGTGCTCCGTGCGGGGAATCCCGACGATGTTGCGGGGCAGCCGTCTTTTTTCGGCCGGCCTGACCCCGACCAGTACGATGAGTTCGTCGTCGTTCAGCAGCCGGGCCATGTGCAGAAAATCGTCCAGCCCCTTTTCCCGGCTCCAGATGCTGGCCACTCCCAGCAGGATGTGCTTCTCCCCGAGGCCGTATCGCTCTCTGACCTCCCTGGTTTCCCGCATCCGGAATACTTCGGTGTCGATTCCGTTGTGGATCACGCGGAAATCGTATCCGGCGAGAAACGATCTCTGCATCTCCGCTCCGATCCATTCGGATACCGGTACGACGGTCAGCCTGTTCCGGGGCATGGAGGTGAATGCCGCCCGTTTGTCCCGGAAATTTTTCCGGCTCCGGTCTGCCAGCAGACTTGTCGGAAATTCGCGGCGTTGGGGGCAGTCGTGGCATTCGGTCTGCCACCTGTCGCATGCGGCATATGAATAGTAATAGCAGTGTCCGGTGTAGAGCCAGCAGTCGTGTACGGTCCATACTACGGGAGTGCCGCTCCGTGACAGATAGTCGAACAATGTCCGGTAATTGAGGAAATAGCCGTGTATGTTGTGTATGTGTACGACATCCGGGCGGATCTGCTCGATTTGCCGGATGAACTGTTTGGTTGCTCCGGTCGAGGCCAGACCGTGACGGTCCAGCAGCCGGGTCTGGATGCCGTGCCAGCAGGTGCTCCACGCATTGCCCACGGGAATGAGTTGCGACAGGCAGGAGGGCTTGCCGCCGTCCCGTCCCTTGGCGTATGCAATGCAGCTTTTCCAGCCGTGACGCATCGCCAGTTCGCCGATCTCCTGCATGATGCGGCCCGTCGAGGTGGAGATCCTCACCACGGGGTTGATCTGAAGCAATGTTTTCATGCTCGGGTGATTGATGCGAACAGGCGGGACCATCGACCCATGACCGCCTCTTCGGCGTAGGTGTCCGTTATTTTGCGTGCATGCCGCGACATCCGTTTTCTTCGGTCGTCGTCTCCCATCACCTCCATCAGGGCATCGGCCAGACCCGCAATGTCGCCGTCGGCTACCAGGAGCCCGTTTTCGCCCTGGCGGATGATGTCCTTCGGCCCGCATTTGCAGTCGAACGAAACGACCGGCAGTCCGCATGCCATCCCCTCGATCATGACCATGGGCAAGCCCTCATAGTGCGACGTTGTGACGATCAGCGAGCTTCGGGCGTATTCTTCGCCGATGCGGCCGGTCGGCCGGTGGATGCAGGCCGTTTGGGTGAGCCCCCGTTTCTTGATGATCCCCTGCAGCATGTCGTGCCACTCGCCCTGACCGAAGATGTCGAGATGCCAGTCGGAGAATCGGCCGCTTTTCTGTACGATGTCCCATGCCCAAAGCAGCCGGTCGAACCCTTTTTGGTAGTCCAGCCGCCCGACGGCAATCACCCGGTGTGCGGATCCGTCCGAAAGGTGCGGAGACAGGTTTGTGACGGCATTGGGAATCACCTCCAGATTAGGCAGCGCCCCCCAATAGCCGCGGTCCTCGTCGGTCAGTACGACAAACCGGTCGAATCGCCGCACGATGCGCTCGTCCTGCCGGGTCCGCCACCGGTCGATGAGCCCGAGCACTCCCTTGCGGCCGTATTGCAGGCGGAAAAACTTGCAGAAGTGCAGTTCGAGCACCTTTTTGCTCCCGTCCCTAATATCGGGAATGAACGAGGATTCCGACGGGTAGAGCGAGACTACGATATCCGCCCGTTCCCGCATGAGCAGTTCCTTCAGCCTTTGGCGGTGTATCCGGCGCCGCTTCAGGTACCCGAGGATTTTTCCGGCCGGGCTTTTGGCGTTGTCGTCGGAATAGTTGATGCCCAGATCCACGCAACGGACCTGTTCCGGAAACGGATAGAAGGCCGGACGACCCTGCTGGTCCGTGGTTACAATGAGGACCTGCCAATCGGTGTGACGGGTCCAGTACGTCACTTTGTTCCACAGGACCCGTTCCATCCCTCCGGGGTTGCAGATGGAGTGTATGCAGTAGATGAGTTTCATGATTGCCGGGATTCTTCCGCGAGCCGCCGTTGTTCGTACACCCTATCCTCCTCCCCGTCCATGCAGAGGAACAGGGCGAAGACCAGAAACAGATCGGTCGAGACCTTGAACCAGACGGCGAAATTCAGCAATACGATCATGGCGAACAGACTTCGGTACGAGACGAACCGTTTCATGCAGATTCGTCCGGCCTTGCCGATGAACAGGGCGAAGGCCGAGAGGCCCGTTATGCCGAAATAGTAGATAAAGCGCAGGTAGCCCACGTCCGTATTCTTGTAGAATCCGTGCCATTCGGGGCCGACATAATAGGGCTCCCCCTCGTTCGGGTTGTTGAAATAGCCGTCCCCGACCAACCAGGTTTGCGTGTTGTCGGGAAAGACATACATGTTCTTCAGCACCTCATTCGAGTGGACGTCCCATGTCCCCCGTTCGGCCAGACTGAAAAATCCCTCGAAGCCGAACCGGAGGTTCTCCCGGAAGGCCGCATTGGTCCGGTATGCGTATGCCACCACGAGGATGGATGCCGCCAGGATGCCGAAAAACCAGTTGTACATCCGTTTCATTCCGGCGGACAGTCGCAGTTTGTGGAGCCGGGAGGCATACGGCAGGTAGCACAGGACGGCGATTGCGCCCACCGATGTCGTCCGCGAGATCATGTTTCCGATGACGGTGATGAGAACGAATGCCGTCATATACCACCCCATGCTGCCGTGCCTGCCCCTCTCCGCGCTTTTTGTCAGCTGCGGGACGATCATGATCAGTGCGGCCGCAAAACGGGATCCGGCCACATCCAGACTTGCCCCGATTCCGTAGATGCGGTCTTCCATCTTTCCCATGAAACCCGTACTTCCGAGAAAACCGTCCACGAAGTGTTTCAGGGGAGGATACTGGTCCATCGCCAGTGCGATCAGGCATTGTGCGGCGCATACGGCGATCAGGTAGTTGCATGTCAGCCCTACGGAAATTCCTCCATGAAGCCCTCTGATGGCGCAGATCACCACATAGGCGCCCGCTACCCATACCCACATCGATACGAGGTAGGTTGCATAGGTGTAGTCGTGCGTGTCGTTCTATACGACGGCGATGAATCCGATCAAAGAGACGGCTCCGGCCCACAGGGAGAGTTTGAAGAAGTCCCAGTCGATCCGCGATTCCTGTTTCCGTGCCAGCCGGAATGCCAGCAGCACCAGCCCGAACCCGGCCATGGCCATTTTGGTATTGACTCCCGGCAGGAACGAGAACTCGAACGGAAAGAAGTAGAAGCTGGTCAGAACGGCAGTCAGGACCATCCCGACCTTTTTCAGTATCCACATGATGCCATCAACGGTATATCAACCCGTACACGAGGCGATGCACGCACCGGTAATAGAGGCGGACGGCCCAAAACTGTCGCTTCCAGGCCAGCCATTGCAGGCAACGGCTGCGCAGCGACAACGCGCTGTTGCGCATGATATACCGGTTCGCCTCCGGGTACCAGGACTGCCACAATGCATGCTTTCGGGGATCGTCGCTGATCAGAAACGGGAATTTGACATCCAGTTTGAAGAACGCCAGCTCTTTTTCCAACCGGTTGCCGAAGAGCCTGCAGAGGTCTTCGGTCAGCAGGCTTGCGTTGTGTCGCAATTCTTCCAGGTGCTTGTCCGAGTAGGTCTTGCTGAAGGCACCGCCGTTCAGCTGGACGTAATGATAGAAGGCCTGTGGCAGGCAGGTAACTTTCCGGGCCCGTGCGAAGAGCCGCATCATTGTCATGTCCTCTCCCATGCCGTAGCCGGCCGGGAACCGGATTTGGTGCTCTTCGTAGAGCCTGCGCCGCACGAGCTTGTTCCAGACGTTGAATTTCATCACCCCGCTCAGCATGCCTTTCAAGGCATCGAAGGGCGTGGCATAATCCGGCTGTTTCATGTACCGCTCGTTCTTTTCGAACGACAACCACCAGTCGCACCAGACGATGTCGGCATCGGCATCGGCTGCTGCCCGGTAGAGCTGATCGAGCATTTCGCGATCGACGAAATCGTCGCTGTCGCAGTGAAATACATATTCACCGCGGGCTGCGGCCAGCCCGCTGTTGCGTGCTGCCGGGAGACCGAGGTTCTTTTCGTGTCGTATCAGCTTCACCTGCCCTTCCCGTTCCGGATGGCGGCCGATCTCTTCCTGCAGCAGCCGGAAACTGTCGTCGGGCGATGCGTCGTCCACAAAGATGAACTCGGCTTCTGCCAGGGTCTGTTCCAGCAGCGACCGGGCGCAGCGGACGATGAACCGCTCGACCCTGTATATCGGGACAATGACCGAAACCTTACAGGATTCTCTTTCCATATACGAAGTATCTCAGCAGCACCTTGATCCGTTTCCACAGCGAGAGTTGGTCCAGTATGTTCAGCCGGTGATAGAAAAAGTCGAAATAGAATCCGGCGTCGAAAAAGGGTGACCGGCGGTAATATTCCCACCAGATGTCGAAGTTGATGCTGTATTTCTTCCAGGGCTTGTGTCCGTTGTAATGGATTGTCCCGATTTTTTGAGCCTCCTCAATCTCTTCTTCTTTGAATAAGTGTGTTATTTTCGATCGATTCAGATTGATGTATAAGAAGGTGTAGTCGGTCATGTTGTATTTCATTGGAAGGAATGTGACCTTTCCACTACAAGCGAGATTTAGAATATCCTGATCCTGATATCTTAGTTTCCTTCTTGCAAGGGCTTGAAATGTATTGGTTAATTTATCCTGTTTTATTTTTTTACAGTTCATTAGAATAAATCCGGCCTGTAAATATTGATTATGTATTAGACCTTCTACCGATTTTATGTATGTAATACCGTCCGCGTTAAGATTCATGCCAAGATCTCGGGTTGCAGCTAAATAATAATCAGACAAATCCATATGTATAAGATCTGACAGGTCCATTCGGAAGATCACATCTACATCCGAATAGATCACCTTGTCGTATTCGGGAATCAGCTCGGGAATCAGCAGCCGGTAGTAGGTTGGTGTCGTAATTCCCCGGATCTCGAAGGCTCCGTCAAACGCATCGCCTACACTCCGGTATCGGATCCGGCAGTTCGGGTAGAACCCGGGTATGCGGTCCAGCTCCGCCCGTTCCAGCTGTTCCTTCTGCGCATGCAGGATAAAGATATCGTAAAAGGTATCCTCCCGTGCATGCATCATCAGCGAGGAGATGCAGACACAGGCCGGCAGAATCAGGTTGTTGTCGAAGGCGAAGACAATGGGTACCGTATTCATGGTGTCATGGCCTTTTCAAAAGGTTCCGATACGTGGCGATCAATCGTCCGGCATTCGCGTCCAGCCTGAAATTGGCGGCATGGGCCCGCGAGTTGTCGCCGAATCGGGCCCGCAGGCCGGAGTCCGTGATCAACTGCGATATGGCCAGGGCCAACTCGTCGGGATCTCCTTGTCGGGTCAGGATCCCGTTGTATCCGGGGATGCAAGCCTCCGAAACGCCGCCGACGTCGGACCCGATTACGGGAAGCCCGTACATCAGGGCTTCCATGATGCTCAACGATATGGCCTCGCTTCTCGACGGTTGCAGGTACACATCCGTCATGGACAGAAAGTCATCGATGTCGTTGCGGATTCCGACGGACAGGAAACGGTCTGATACGTTCCAAACCTCCGTTATGGCCCGGAACTTCTCGTTTTCCGATCCATTCAGACCGATGATGATGATCCTGAAGTCCGGAAGATCGTTCCTCCCCTTTAACCGGCAAACGGCTTGAGCCAGAACGTCGAACCCTTTTACATGTATGTCAAAACCGATGGACGTCAGCACCAGGCATTCTGCGGGGATGTCGAGGTCCGCCTTCATGTTTTTGTTGCGGACCTCTTTTTTGCCCACTCCGAGGTAGGAGACGGTGAATTTGGGAGAATCCCCTATCTTTGAGACCAGCCTCTTTCTGACCCCTTCGCTTACCGACGTGACGAGATCCAATGACCGGTAGCACATTTTTGTGGCCAGCCGCATGAGCGGATTCTCGTACACATATTCGCAATGCTGTGTCAGCAGCTGTTTCGTGCGGGGAAGAAACAGTCTGACGGGAAGAAACAGAACGTATACCGTGAACCCGAAATGGTAATGTACGATCTCCGGCCGCTCCCGCCGGATGATCCGGTATGTCTGCCAGCAACGTTGCAGGATGTTTCCGTGCACGGTGTAGATTCCGGCATGGCGGCGCTCCAGCTCGTTGCGGTAGGTTTCGGGCTGCGGTGTGTTGTTGTAAACTACGGAGAGTTCGATCCCCTGTTCCAGCAGTTCGATGAAGAATTTCTCCAACCCGCCGTATTTGGTCGAATACATGCCGGTAACCTGCAGGACTTTCATGGGTGCGGACCTTGAATCGTTCGTTGCGGGGAACGGATCATCCTTTTCGCCCTTTTCAGCAGCAAGTGCCGCCACCGGGCAAGCCGCAATCGGCCCCGAAGTATCCGAATCCCCCAGGTTGCCGGCAGAAGGCAGATCGGAGCCCATGCAAAGGTCGTGTTTCCGGGCAATCTTTTTGCGGCCTCTCTCCTTCTGTCTTCCATGTCATACTCTTTCAGAATCCGTTTGCGATGAACATAATATTCATCCAGCGACAGATAGCTGAGTGAGAGGTAAAACAGGAAGAGGCTCTTGCCTGCAAAGAATCTTTTCAGCCGGAGGTCTCCGACAGTTTCCGACAAGGATCCGATTCGATTGCCTATGGCCAGCATGTCTCCGATGCGCCGGGGGGCAAAACGGTTCGATGCACTTGCCGCATGGACGGTATAGGCATAAAACGGCTCGTCGGACAGGTACATGCAGCGGCATTCATTGACCAACAGCCGGGAGAGAAATTCCATGTCTTCCAGAAATATCCTCCCTGTTTCAAATCTCAACGTCCCGATCACCGATCTTTTGAACAGAATGAGCCACAGGAAGAACTCTCCGTGGATGGCGTATTCCAAAAATTCATAGGAGCCGATAATCCGACCGGTATATGGTTTGCTCCTGTCGGATACACGATCCTGGTAAAGGGGGCGGTTCGACCCGTCCACTGCCAGGTATTCGCCCCGGAGCATGTCGAGCCCATTGGTTTTTGCGATTCCGTACAGCCGTTCCAGAGCCTTGTCCGTTACCCAATGATCGTCGGCGTCCGCAAAAATCACATATTCGCCCGTCGCCTGGTCCAGGCCGAGGTTGCGGGCCGAACTGACCTCCGTTTTCCTGGTGCAATACCTTGATCCGGTTGTCCCCGACGGCATATTCGTCGCAGATCGCCCCCGAGCGGTCCGTGCTTCCGTCATCGACCAACAGCAGTTCGATGTCGGTGAAGCTTTGTGACAGGATGCTCTTGAGGCACCGTTCGAGATAGGGCTCCGTATTGTAGACCGGGATGATGACCGAGATTGCGGGTTTCATGGCGGTTAGGGCTCCAGAGCCTGTTTTAAAAACGCGAGCGATTCCTCCCTGCAGGTCTGCAACCGGTCATTTACCGGGCCGTAATCGATCGGGGATACTCCGTCAGGATCGCTATCCGCCGGAACCATCCTCTCCTCCAGCCCCGCTCTTTCCAACAAGGATCGAATCCGGTTGTCCCGTCTGCCGCCCGTGCAGGGGACCGCAAACTGCTTTTCGAACAACAGAGAGAAGGCCGTCCCGTGAAAGGAGGATGTCACGACCCATGAGGCGCTCTTGATGTATCCCAGAAAAGCCCCGACGGACAATGTCTGTTTCAGGTGTCTGTTCAGGACCGAGTCCCCCGACGATACGATCTCCACAAGTTTCAGATTCCTCGCTTTCGCCATGCGTTCCGCATAGCGAACCACCTCCTCGTCCCGTCCGAGTTGAAAGAGCAGCAGATACGGTCTCGTCTCACCTGCCGATCGGACCAGGGGGTCAAAAACCGGTTTTCCGGCCAATAATACCGGGTCCAGGACAGTGGCTGTCTCTGTGCCGAAACTCTCCTTGAAGAGCTCCTGCAGGGACTGTTCGCGGCAGCCGACGGCATGGAACCGGCGCGCTATGCCCTCCAATGCAGTGCGGTCCTGCTCCTCCAGGTAGGAATTGTCTCCGACGCTTGCCGCATAGGCGATCAGTTTCCTGCCTGCCGCCTCCCGAAAATCACCGGCATAGACCGGGTCGATGCCGTGGGTGATACGGGGATTCCATATCTGGTCGCTGCCGAAAATGAATGCATCCCAATCCGTCCCTGCCGGGCGGCATCTCTTCTGCAATGGGCGCAGACGCAGTCTGTTCAGCCTGAATTCAGAGAACTGCCTGTTTCTTTTCCACCGAACCGGTGCAACGAGACAGGTCCGGATGCAGCTCTTCAGGTATCCCGTCACGGATCGGTCTTTTGTCTCGTATTTGAAGGCCTTGTAGGGCTCCGTCAGATATTTCGGACGATAATCCACCACGTATGCCTCGTGCCCCATGCGTCGCAGCACCTCCTGCAGGGCAAGGGTCTGCAGCACGGCGCCGAAGTTTGCCGCACAGTGGAAGGTGAGAATACCGATTTTCATCGTTTGTAAAGATGGCGTTTCACGCTTTGCAGCAGCCTGCGGACTTTGGTGCGGAAGGCCAGGTCGCCGTATTTTTTGCCTGCGTATGGAAAACCGTACCGGATGAAATCCTCTTCGAACTGATGCCGCAGCGGATGGATGGGTGTCGGGTGCTGCAGGTTCGGCTGCATGGCCGATTCCAGGGTTGTCGGAATATAATCCGTTTCGGTCCTGATCCGGCTGAAGAGCCGTTTGCCTTTTTCCGTATTGATCAGGAGCAGGGAGACGCCCCGGTTGTCCGCATTGAATCCTGCATTGACCTTTCCCAACCCCAAAAGTCCCCGATCGTCAGGTCGGACGGGCGTTGCTGACAGGCGAACGGACAGACCCCGCAGGAGAGCCGGAACATGATGTCCTTGTTGAACAGATCCGTATATGTCCTTCGGATCGCTTTTCCTTTCGGAAAGAGGAACGACTCTTCGTGTGCCGACCAGCCGAGGCGTGATTTGTCCCGGAAATCGACTGCCAAAGCCTGTTCTCCCTGCCTGTGTTCGACGTAGGCCAGGTAGTCGCGCCATACGTAGGGCGCCGGGACGCCGTGGCAGACCAGATCGACCAGCCACAATTTCTCGGTCGGGGCATGTTGCAGATCCAAAACGGACCGAAGACCGGCCGTTTGGCACGGTGTGCCGGAGAACAATACGTGCCGACCCTGTTCCAGATCCGCCCTTACCTGGGCGAAAACATTTCCCGGGTCGCTCTGGACGTATTTGCTGCCTTTGAATTCATCCCGTTCTTTCGGGGTTGCTGCCCGTTTGTGCACCACACGGAAATGATCGGCATAACCTGCTCCGTATACGGTTCCTCCCTGGGCCAGTATCCAATCCGACAATGCGATAAAAACGGCCCCGCTCCGGCTGGTTGCCATCTCCTCTCTCCTTTTGTGCCGAACGGCATACACCTCCGGGAGTGTTGCGGCATCCCTGCTGGGGGTGTCCGTCCGGAAGGGACATGCCTGTTCGCACAGCCCGCATCCGATGCAGCGGTCGGTATCCACCTGGGGATAAAGAAACCCCAATCCGTCCGGATACATCGAGATGGCACCTTGCGGACATGCGTGCATGCATGCCGAGCATCCGCTGCATTGGGCCTTATCTTCGATTCTGATCATGTCGGAAACACTTGTGCCACAGCGCTACGGCTTTCGATTTCAGGAACAGCCGCTCTCGCGGGGTACAGCCCGTATAATAGATCGCCAGCGACGAACTGACCGCGGCCGCAAAGCAAACGCAGAGGAAACGCAGCGTCCCGTCGGGCATGCGCACACGCAGCAAAACCGGAATTGCCGCTGCTGTCGAGGTCACGAGCAGCACATTGAGACAGACTCTGCGCAGGTAGCGCATGACCGGCAATCCCGTCATGGAGCGCAGGAAGACCAGGCGCAGGAGCAGGCAGCATATGGAGATTCCCCATGCGACGATCAGCGTGGCTTCCGGTTGGAACCCGAGTTTCAGGAACAGATACGACATCGGAAAGTTCATCAGCATCATGCCGCCCACGGCCAACTGGTAATTCCGGATGCGGCCCGTGGCCGACTGCAGGTTGATCAGCGTGTTGGAGAGTATGTCGCAGAGGGTCACCAGCAATATCAGGCGGACAAACCCGGCCGTGTGTGCCGGGTAGCTCTGCAGCCAGACTTTCAGTACGAACTCCGTTTCGAGCAGTACCGGCAGCGCCGGTATCAGCAGGATGTAGTACGAGAACCTCGATCCCCGCTCCACCAGCGAGAACGTATATTCCCGGTCTCCTGCGGCGTATGATTTCGTGATCTGCGGGTTGAGGGCGACCATGAAGTTGTTCGAGAACGATGCCAGCACGTTGTTCACCGTGGCTGCGATTCCGCGGGCGGCGTTGATGGCCGGGCCGATGAACAGGTTAAGCAGGATATTGACCCCCTGATCCTTCAACAGTCCGGCCGTGCACCCGATGAAGTTCCAACCGGCAAACGAACTCATTGCCCTCCAGTAGCGGGGATCGAAGTGCGGACCGATCCGGCATTCGGCGAAGTTCCTCCGGCAATATCTCCAGTAGAGCAGTTGTACCAGACAACCTTCGCTGCACAGGAGCAATGCATAGACGATCAGTCGGTCGAAGGACCATCCTGTCCAGGCGACGAACAGAACCGAAAACAGCCTGAGAATGATGTCCAGAATGCCGATACCGGCAAATGCCGACATCCGCTCGTGTGAGACGATGGAGGCGATGAACGGGACACTCCACAGGTTGAATACGAAAGTCAATATGGAGGCCTGGAGCACCCAGTTGGCAGCCTCGATCCGGGCGGGAGGGATGGTCATGCGGGTATTCAGAAACCAGACTCCGACGGTCTCGGCCAACAGGACGATGATCCCGGAGAGAACCAGGTGGATGCTCAGCGAGGTCGAGAAGATCCGTCGGAGCCCCTCTTCGTTCCCCTTGCCCAACTCGAAGGTCAGGAAACGGCTGACCGACGAGGACAGCGAGGCGGAAACCATTGAGAACATGGCCACCATGCCGCCGACAACGTTGTATATGCCGTAGTCTTCCACCCCCAGCGCCCGCAGGACCACGCGCGATGTGTACAGCGAGACCAGCATGCCGAACAGCATGCGGACATACAGCATCAGGGTGTTTTTGGCAATACGCCGCGTATTTTCCGCATGCGGCGTCATCTGCCGAATATCCGTTTCCACAATGACTGCCTTCGCAGGTCGTGTCTCTCCCCTATTTCGTACAGATAGTTTTCATAGCTCCACCGGTTGTGCACCATTTCGTATATGGCGCCCCAGTCGGGAAGCCCTCCCATGTTGCGGTCGTCTATATATAGGTCGGCCCGTAATTTCCGACAGGGACAGGCATGTCCCTGTCGGAAACGTTCGTCGGGATGGTTGGCATTGACGGCATAGAACTCCAACCCCCGTTTACGGCAGAACGCCACAGCCTCCTCGAGCAGTTCCCCTTCGCGGACGGTCCACAGGATCAAAAGATGGTGTTCCTCCTGCAGCCTCTTCAGTGTGGCGATGGCAAAAGGAAGCTCTTTCCCGATTCGGGGATATTTGTGTTGGACGATCGTTCCGTCGAAATCCACTGCGATGACCATATTTCCCTGTTGTTGGGTCGGGTTGCTATTTTTTCAGCAGTTCGATGAATTCGGCCTGTACCTCGACCGAGACGATCAGCAGATTGGGCAATTCGACGAACAGCCGTCTGGTTCGTGCGCCCTGCATCTTCTGCAGCCGGCCCTCCAGCCCGTTGAACGGTCCGCCGATGATGCGGACACTTCGTCCCACCATGTCTGGCGTAACTTCTCCCGGGGTATAATAGCATGGATTTTCCGAGGATGCAACGGCTTGCATGAACCTGTTCATTTCCGTGTCGTCCACCGTCATCGGCGAACGGTGTCCGTCTCTGAGAAAACGGTATTGCAAGGTTCCGACCCTTTCCACGATCGGGTCCAGAATTCGGCGCCGCTCATGCACGAAAAGCAGATCCTGCATGAAAGGTACCCTTTGGAGGGTACGCTTGCCCTGACGTACGACCAGTTTCCATACCATCGGAGTGAAGATTTCGATCTTCATGTCGCCGAGGAGTTTGTACGCGGGCAATTTGGCGTTGCATCTTTTGAGATCGCGCATGACATACCATTGGCGCTGGTCCGCAATCTCGGCGCCAGGTACGGCCTTTCCCGTTTCCATATCGTCCTGAACAGGGGCTGTAAATTCCCACCGGTTCGACAGAAGACAATCCCTCTACTCCTGCATGCGATGCTAATTTATTGTACCACATGCAATTACACTCGACACGTCCAGAACTTCAACCGGTCTGTAAAACTCCCCGCCCATGTTATTTCGGCCACTCATGTGGTGGCCCTTTTCCGTAGAACGGGGTTGATTGTCTCCTAAAAGGAGACGATCTTTATTTGTTAATGTCTAATTAATAAACAGTTATGCTCTATTCTTCCATCCAGTCGGACTGTGCGGAGTAAAAAAAAAGAATTTATGTGGCGCGAAATGAATTTATTTTATTATATTTACGACCAAAATATGTCTCCTTTTAGGAGATAGAGGTGTATTATTAAAATATTGTATAATGAGGGCTTTTTCATAAGCCTTCGAGTATTTTCCTGTTGGCACGGTCTACCTCGAAGGATTTGATGGAATCCAGATAGATCTGTGTCGTTGCCTCCGAGTCGTGACCGAGTCCTTCGCTGATGATGGAGAGGGGTATCTCTTTCTTTCGGGCAATGGTGGCCCAACTGTGCCGGCTGTAATAAAGAGACAGGGGAACCGACAATTCTGCCAATGCCGCGATGTCTTTCAGCCGCCTGTTGATTTTCATCATCTGATTTTGGTATTGCCGGCGTTCGCTTCCGTCTTCGCGGGTGATGATCGGCAGGAGATATTGTGTCGGATTGTGTCGGTATTTTTCAAGTATCTCCTGCATCTGCATGGTCCATTCGACCGTAAGCTGTTGTCCTGTTTTTTTCCGGCGATATGTCAGATAGCCGTTTTTCAGGTCTTTTTTCTTGAGGTAGGCCATGTCGATGAATGACATGCCGCGTGTGCAGAAACTGAAGATGAACATGTCACGGGCGAACTCCAGAGCTGGATGCCGGGATAGTTCCAGTTTCCTTATTCTTTTGATCTCTTCGAATGTGAGGCTCCTTTTGGCCGTCTTGTCCATTCCGCAGTATACGTGTCTGAATGGGCGGCGATCCCGGGTGAGCCCTTTTTCGACCGCCTGCCTGTAATTCGTGCGCAAGATTCTCATGTAGAACGAGCTTGTATTCCGGGACAATCCGCGGCCGGCCATTTCGGCTTCGTATGATTCCATCAGTTCGGAATCGATCATGTCGAAAGTGAGATCCATCCCCTTGCGGAAACGCATGAAACTGTTGAGCGTGGCCTGATAGGTCTCGCAGGAGCGCACCTTGCCCAACCGGTCCTTATGCCGGATCTGTGCACGGATGAAATTGAATACACTGGGGTCTGTTGTGTGCAGGTCGCTTTTTTTCGTGCCGTTCACGCTTTTCTGGCCGTGCTCCACGGCTTTGTCCAGTTCATTGGCCAGCCGTTTGAGCCATTGCAGTTCCTGTTCCACATTCAAACGGATGCTGGTCAGCTGCTCGTGGTGGAGGTTGTGGCACACGGCGGTGCCGATTTGGTCATGATCGGCCGGGCAAGCCCCATGCGGGCAATCGTATCCATGCCGTATTTTGCCGGTTATTTGCTCATGAATCAACTGATACATCACCGATTCGGTTTGTCTGAGGCCGTCGATGGCCTGAACTTAGGTTTCATGGGTGTGGTGCTTTTTTGGTTATTTATCCGTTCTGTCGCCTGTCCATTGCCTGGCTTTTCCTGGCTTGTATCCTGACCGGTCAGGAGCGTCACGGGATATGTGCCGTCTCCGTGTGAGGCGGACATGTCGGGTCCGGGTAACTGCCTGTTTCGGCTTTTACGTCAGATATGGATCGGAAAATGATATAGATGTCAGAAACCGAAAGTAAGATGATTCGATATCATCCGCAAGCACCCGTTCATTCCACTCATCCCTGTCATACCCGTCACACACGGAGTTTCGCTTTGGCCTGGAATTGCCTTCGATCTGTTTTCTGGTCAGACAACCGGTCAAAATTACGCAATTTTGGATTAAATCCCCGAATCGCTCCTCCCCATCGAAAGACACGCGGTCCACGTCCCGTATTGTATGGGACCCGAGTTTCGGGAGAGCCGGGCCGGGGCGGAGCCGGTGTGGGTGGACGGATCCGGAGTTGCAAAAAGAAAAAGACACCTTATGTATTATCGATACAAAAGGTGTCTTTCCCGGCCGGCTTTCCGGCTTTGTCGAGCGAAAAACGGGACTCGAACCCGCGACCCTCAGCTTGGGAAGCTGATGCTCTACCAACTGAGCTATTTTCGCAATTCGGAGTACAAAGTTACTCCGCTTTTTCGAATTCGCAAATCTTGCGCCCGAAAAAATGCGGCCTACCCCACTATTTTTTTCAGTGACGCCAGGTTGCGGGGATTATTCAAGGTCTTCCCTTCAGACGAATAGAGGTACTCGATCCGGTCGCGGAAGTGCTCCTCGACCTTGCTGCGCACCACCTTCATCGTGCTGTTCACCAGCCCGTTCTGTTCCGTGAACGGCTCGTCCACGATTGCCAGTCCGGCCGGCAGCCACCGTTCGGGGAACTCGCCGGCATAGGCGCCCTGGCCCCGGTATCGGTCGATCTCCGCACCGATGATCTCGGCCGCGGCCTCCGCCCGCCCGTCTTCGGCCACTCCGCGGGCCGCCAGCTCGCGCAGCAGGGCTTCGCGGTTCGGCACCACGATGGCTCCCGTGAAGGGGTTCTGGTTGTTGTGTATGAGGATCTGGTCGATGTAGGGCGACTTGTCCACGATCGCCTCCTCCATCCCTTCGGGGCTGTATTTCTCGCCGTCCGAGGCGATCAGCAGGCTCTTGAAGCGTCCCAGCACATAGAGGAATTCATCCTCGGAGACATAACCCATGTCGCCCGTGTGGAGCCATCCGTCGCGTATGGTCTCGGCCGTAGCCTCGGGGTTCTTCCAGTATCCCGCCATGACGTTCTCGCCGCGGATGACGATCTCGCCCTTCGTCCCCCGGGGCACCTCGTTCCCCTCCTCGTCGAGGATCTTCAGGTCGAGCGGGATGAGGATCTTGCCCGACGAACCGAAGCGGTGCCAGTGGTGTTTGGGCGAGTTGGTCGAGATGACGGGCGTCGCCTCCGAGAGTCCGTATCCCTGGAACATCGGGATGCCGATGGCGTAGAAGAAGCGCTGGAGCTCCGTATCGAGCAGGGCGCCCCCGCCGACGAAGAACTCCATGCAGCCGCCGAATGCCTCGCGGACCTTGCTGAACAGCAGGGCATCGAAGATGCCGACCACCGGGGCGAGCAGGATCCGCCATCCGCGGCCCCTGCCGTATCCGTCCTGATTGTAGACATAGGCCGTGCGGAGTGCCAGGCGGAAGAGCCGCTCCGTGAAACGGCCCTTGGCGCGTATCGAGTTCTCGATGTTCTTGCGGAAGTTCTTGGCCAGCGCCGGTACCGACAGCAGGAAGTGCGGCTGCACCTCGCGGATGTTCTGCGGGATGTTCTTGAGCGTCTCCATCGGCGTGGCGCCGATCTGCACCGTGGCCACCGAGGCGCCGCAGGCGATCATGATGTAGAAGCCGACGACGTGCGCGAAGCAGTGGTCGAGCGGCAGGATGATGAGCGTGCGGTAGTGTGGCGGGATGTCGATGCGCGAGAGCGAGCGACTGCTCGACGTTGGCCGTGTAGTTGCGGTGCGTGAGCACCACACCCTTCGGATCGGCCGTCGTGCCGGAGGTGTAGGTGATCGTGGCGTAGTCGTCGTTGCGGATCGCCTGTCCGATTGCCATGAACTCCCCGCGGTGCTTGGCCAGATAGTCGCGTCCGAGCCGCTTGAGGGTCCCGAAGGCCGTTTCTCCCGCTTCGAGGGGCAGGTGCCCGAAGACGATGATGTGCTCCACCCCCGGAATCTCGTGGCGGATGCGGCGGATCTTCGGCAGCTGGTATTTCGAGACGAAGAGCGCCCTGACCTCGGCGTGGCGCAGGCGGAAGAGCAGGTCGTTCGACTCCTCGAGCTTGACCGAGAGCGGCACGCTGATCGCCCCGGCGTAGAAGAGCCCCAGTTCGGAGATGATCCATGCGTTGCACCCCTCGGAGAGGATCGCCACCTTGTCCCCGGGGCGGATGCCCAGCGCGGCGAGCCCCGCGCCGACCTCGAGCGCCTGCTCGCGGGTTTCGGCATAGGTCGTGGGCTCGAACTTGCGGTGGCGCTTCTCGAGCAGGAAGGTCTTGGCTCCGTAGCGAGCGACGGAGGATTCGAACAGGTCGATGATGGTCTTCTTCATGGTCTTGGGGTTCGTAAGTCCGCTTCCGGCGGCGGATCAGTCCATTTTCAACACGGCGAGGAATGCCGACTGCGGCACCTCGACGTTTCCGATCTGGCGCATGCGCTTCTTGCCCCGCTTCTGTTTTTCGAGCAGTTTGCGCTTGCGCGAGATGTCGCCGCCGTAGCACTTGGCCGTCACGTCCTTGCGCACGGCCTTCACCGTTTCGCGGGCGATGATCTTGGCGCCGACGGCGGCCTGTATGGCGATGTCGAACTGCTGGCGCGGGATGAGCTCCTTGAGCTTCTCGCACATCTTGCGCCCGAAGTCGTAGGCGTGGTCCGTATAGGTGAGCGACGAGAGGGCATCGACCGGCTCGCCGTTGAGCAGGATGTCGAGCTTGACGAGCTTCGAGAGCTCGAAACCGGTGCGGTGGTAGTCGAACGAGGCGTAACCCTTCGAGATGCTCTTGAGCTTGTCGTAGAAGTCGAAGACGATCTCCGAGAGGGGCATGTCGAAGTTCACCTCCACGCGGTCCTGCGTGATGAAGGTCTGGTTCTTCATCACGCCGCGCTTGTCGATGCAGAGCTTGATGACGTTGCCCAGGAACTCCGACTTGGTGATGATCTGCGCCCGGATGTAGGGCTCCTCGATCTTGGCGATCTTCGTGATCTCGGGAAGTCCCGACGGGTTGTGGACCTCGACCACGTCGCCCTGCGTCGTCGTCACGCGGTAGGAGACGTTCGGCACGGTGGTGATGACGTCCATGTCGAACTCGCGGTAGAGGCGCTCCTGGATGATCTCCATGTGGAGCAGCCCGAGGAATCCGCAGCGGAATCCGAATCCGAGGGCCAGCGAGCTCTCGGGCTCGAACGTCAGCGAGGCGTCGTTGAGCTGCAGCTTCTCGAGCGAGGCACGCAGGTCCTCGTACTGGTCCGCCTCGACGGGATAGACGCCGGCGAAGACCATCGGCTTCACGTCCTCGAACCCGGCGATGGCCTCCCGTGCGGGGTTGGCCACCGAGGTGATCGTGTCGCCGACCTTCACGTCCGACGAGGTCTTGATGCCCGAGCAGATGTAGCCCACGTCTCCGGCGCGGATCTCGTCGCGGGGCTGCATCTTGAGCTTCAGCACGCCCACCTCGTCGGCGTCGTACTCGCTTCCGGTGTTGAAGAACTTGACGTGCTCGCCCTTGCGGATCGTGCCGTTGAAGACGCGGTAATAGGCGATGATGCCCCGGAAGGGGTTGAACACCGAGTCGAAGATCAGCGCCTGCAGCGGCGCGCTCTCGTCGCCCTTCGGTGCGGGGATGCGTGCGACAATCGCCTCGAGCACCTCCTCGACGCCCTGCCCCGTCTTGCCCGAGGCGAGCAGGATATCCTCGTCCCTGCATCCGATCAGGTCGATCACCTGGTCCTTCACCTCGTCGATCATGGCCGAATCCATGTCGATCTTGTTCAACACGGGGATGATCTCCAGGTCGTGCCCGACGGCCAGGTAGAGGTTCGAGATCGTCTGGGCCTGGATGCCCTGCGTGGCGTCCACCACGAGCAGCGCCCCTTCGCACGAGGCGATGGCGCGCGAGACTTCGTACGAGAAATCGACGTGTCCCGGGGTGTCGATCAGGTTGAGCGTGTAGCGTTCGCCGTCGCGGGCCGTGTATTCCATCTGTATGGCGTGGCTCTTGATGGTGATGCCCTTTTCGCGCTCGAGGTCCATGTCATCGAGCACCTGCGACTGCATTTCGCGCTGGTTCAGGGTGTTGGTCTTCTCCAGCAGGCGGTCTGCGAGGGTCGATTTGCCGTGGTCGATGTGGGCTATGATGCAGAAGTTGCGGATGTTTTTCATGAATTCGCGAGCAAAAATACGTGCAAATATACGAAATATATTTTGAATTCCGCGAAGCCTTTGCCGGGAGCCGTGCGGCGCAGGTCTGCGGCAGCGATTCTAAAGAATTTTATTTTCGGACTTGCTCTTTTGGCCCGAAATACCTATCTTTGCCCCTCAACAGGTTATAAGTTAGTCAGGTATATAAGATGTTAAGCAGACAAATCGCATCCAGGCTCCGGGGCTACGAGACCCCGTTCTATCTCTACGACACGGCGCTGCTGCGTCAGACGCTCGAAAGCGTGGTGTACGAATCGAACAAATACGGCTACAAGGTCCACTATGCCATCAAGGCCAACTACGACGACCACCTGCTGGCGATCATCCGCGAGTACGGGCTGGGCATTGACTGCGCCTCGGGCAACGAGCTGCGCAAGGCCGTCGAGGCAGGTTTCGCCCCCGAAGGCATCGTCTATGCCGGCGTGGGCAAGCGTGACAAGGAGCTCCGCTATGCGATCGAGCAGGGCATCATGGCCATCAACTGCGAGTCGATCGGCGAGCTGGAGGTTGTCGATGCCCTTTCGGCCGAGGCGGGCCGCGTGACCGACGTGGCGCTGCGCATCAACCCCGACATCGATCCCAAGACGAACCACTGCATCGACACGGGCCAGGCCGACAGCAAGTTCGGCATCTCCTACGAGGAGGTGCTCGAGCATGCCGCCGGGATCAAGTCGCTTGCCCACATCAACATTGTGGGCATCCACCTCCACATCGGCTCGCAGATTCGCGAGCTGCACGTCTTCGAGAACATGTGCAACAAGGTGAACGTCATCGTCGAGAACCTCGAGCGGCTGGGCTTCACGTTCCGTTTCGTCGATGTGGGCGGCGGCCTGGGCGTCAATTACGACGTTCCCGAGAACGAGCCGATCCCCAACTTCGCCTCGCTCTTCTCGATCGTCCACAACCACCTTCGCGTGGGCGGCAAGGAGGTGCACTTCGAGTTCGGCCGGTCGATCGTCGCCGAGTGCGGCGAGCTGATCACCACGGTCCTCTTCAACAAGACCACGGCCACGGGCCGCAAGCTGGTGATCGTCGATGCCTCGATGACCGAACTGATCCGCCCGGCGCTCTACGGCTCCTACCACAACATCGAGAACATCACGGCCGACGAGGAGGCCCCGCGCGACAAGTATACGGTCGTGGGCACGGCCTGCGAATCGACCGACGTCTTCGACCAGAACGTGAGCCTGCGCCGCACGCAGCGCGGCGACCTGCTGACGATCAAGTCGGCCGGGGCCTACGGCATGTCGATGGCCTCGCGCTACAACCTGCACGATCTTCCGGGGGCGGTCTACAGCGACGAGATCAGATAACGACTCCCTGATTGTACCGGAAGGCGGCCGTGAGCCGCCTTCCTTGCGTTTTTCGGAAACCGAACGAATTTTACTGCCATGTGGTTGTCGCTCGCCTTCGTGTCTGCGGCCCTTCTGGGCTTCTACGACGCGGCCAAGAAACGGGCCCTCACGGACAATGCCGTGCTGCCCGTGCTCCTGCTCAATACCCTCTTCTCCTCGCTGCTCTTCCTGCCGGCGATCCTCTCGGCGGAGTTCGGGCTCGGCTGGTTCGACGATACGCTGCTGGACATGCCGACCGGTGATGCCGGGGCACATGGACTGGTACTGCTCAAGTCGGCGATCGTCCTCACGTCGTGGGCCTTCGGTTACTTCGGCATGAAGCACCTGCCGCTGACGATCGTCGGCCCGATCAACGCCACACGCCCGGTGCTGGTACTTCTCGGCGCCCTGTTGATCTTCGGCGAACGCCTCAACGCCAGTCAGTGGACCGGAGTCCTCCTGGCGCTCGTCTCGCTCTTCCTGCTGGGACGTTCGAGCCGCCGCGAAGGGGTCGATTTTACGCATAACCGCTGGATCTTCTGTATCGCCGCGGCCGCCCTGACCGGCGCGGCCAGCGGGCTCTACGACAAATACATCATGACGCGCCTCGACCCGGTATTCGTGCAGGGATGGTACCTGTTCTACCAGTTCCTGATGATGGCCGTCGTGGTGGGTATCCTGTGGTGGCCGCGGCGCGGGCATACGACCCCCTTCCGCTGGAGCTGGGCCATTCCGTTCATCTCGATCTTTCTCTCGGCCGCCGACTTCGCCTACCTTTATGCTCTGCGCGATCCCGATGCCATGATCTCCGTCGTCTCGATGATCCGCCGGGGGTCGGTCGTCGTGTCGTTTCTCTGCGGGGCGCTGCTTTTCCGCGAGCGCAACCTGCGGGCCAAGGCCCTCGATCTGGTGCTGATTCTTGTCGGCATGTTCTTTCTCTGGCTGGGGTCCCGGTAGGCGGCCGGCATGCACGCTGTCGAACGGGAACGGACGGCTTCGGCCGTCCGTTCCCGTTCTTGTTCTCGAAGCAATACTTTAGATAATCTTGGCCAACCGGCTGATCGAAGCTGCAATCTCGTCGTCGCCCGGCGTGTAGTCCTTCAATGCGCCGGCCAGATACTGCTCGTAGGCGTAGAGGTCGATCACGCCGTTGCCCGAGAGGTTGAAGAGGATGGTTCGGCGACTCCCCTCCTCGCGGGCCTTCAGCGCTTCGCGGATTACCGCAGCGATGGCGTGCGTCGATTCCGGGGCCGGGATAATCCCCTCGGCCTGCGCGAAGAGCACTCCGGCCGCGAGGGTTTCGGTCTGCGGTACCGCCTGCGCCTCGATCAGCCCGTCCTTGAGCAGTTGGCTGACGATCGCCCCGGCACCGTGGTAGCGGAGGCCGCCGGCGTGGATCGCCGAGGGCTGGAAGTCGTGGCCGAGCGTATACATCGGGATGAGCGGTGTGAAGCCCGCCACGTCGCCGAAGTCGTATTGGAACGTCCCGCGTGTCAGTTTCGGGCAGCTCGACGGCTCGACGGCCACCACGCGCACCCGGCTTTCGCCCTTGAGCCTGCGCCGCAGGAACGGGAACCCGATACCGGCGAAGTTGCTCCCGCCGCCGAAACAGCCGATCACGATGTCGGGCTCCTCGCCGGCCATCTCCATCTGCGTGACGGCCTCCTGTCCGATGACGGTCTGGTGCAGCAGCACGTGGTTCAGGACGCTGCCCAGACAGTAGCGCGTGTCCTCGGGGTGCTGCATTGCCACCTCCACGGCCTCCGAAATCGCCAGCCCGAGGCTTCCCGGGCAGTGCGGGTCGCGCGCGAGGGCTTCGCGGCCCGATCGGGTCTGCGTCGAGGGCGAAGCCAGGCATTCGGCGCCCCATGTATTCATCATCAGCCGTCGGTAGGGTTTCTGGTCGTAGCTTACGCGGACCATGAAGACCCGTACGTCGATCCCGAAATGTCGGGCGGCGAATGCGATGGCCGAGCCCCACTGTCCGGCCCCGGTTTCGGTCGTAAGGTGGCGGATGCCCTGCCGGCTGTTGTAGTAGGCCTGCGGCACGGCGGTGTTGGGCTTGTGTGATCCGGCCGGTGAGACGCTCTCGTTCTTGAAGTAGATGTGTGCCGGGGTGTCGAGCGCCTTTTCGAGTCCCGTGGCGCGCACCAGCGGCGTGGGACGCCAGATGCGGTAGATCTCGCGCACTTCGTCGGGAATGTCGATGAACCGCTCCCCGGAGAGCTCCTGTGCGGCCAGTTCTTCGGCGAACAGGGCGGAGAGATCCTCACGTGTGACGGGACGTCCGGTGGCGGGATGGAGCGGCGGCAGCGGTTTGCGGGGCATGTCGGCCACGATGTTGTACCATTGTGTGGGCATCTGCGCCTCGGAGAGGCAGAATTTCTTCGTTTTCATGGTCTTTTTGATTTTGGTGTGGATGATCTGAAACGGAAAAAGCCCGCTGTTTACCATTCGTAAACAACGGGCTTGTGGCTGGTCCGGTCGGGGTCGTCTACCTGCACGGCGCATCGCACTCATTGTCCACGAGAGTCAATGAGCGCCACCACCATGCCTGTATGTTCGAAATACGGATCACCGCGACGGATGTATTTTGGACAAATGTAGGAGAAATTTTCGGAAGTTGCAAATTTTCCGGCTGTAAATTTCCCGCTCTTTTTAATAAGTAGAGGGATTGTTGTCGTTTTTGGCGAAAAATCCCTATCTTTGTCTGATTTTATGAAAATTTCAAATTCAACGATATGAATATTTCGTACAACTGGCTGAAACGTTACCTCGCGACCGATCTGTCGGCCGAAGAGATCGCCCGCATCCTGACGGACATCGGGCTGGAAGTCGAGGGCTTCGAGAAGATCGAGACCATCCGCGGCGGTTTGCAGGGCGTCGTGGTCGGCGAGGTGCTCACCTGCGTGGACCATCCCGATTCGGACCACCTGCATGTCACGACGGTGGATGTCGGGAGCGGCGAGCCGCTGCAGATCGTCTGCGGAGCGGCGAACTGCCGTGCGGGCCTCAAGGTGCTGTGCGCCACGGTAGGCTCGGTACTCTACCCCACGGGCAGCGACGAGGAGTTCAAGATCAAGCGTTCGAAGATCCGCGGCGTCGAGTCGCTGGGCATGCTCTGCGCCGAGGACGAGCTGGGTATCGGCACGGCGCACGACGGCATCATGGAACTGCCTCAGGAGGCTCCCGTCGGCATGACCGCGAAGGAGTACCTGCACATCGAGGACGACTTCCTGATCGAGATCGGTCTGACGCCCAACCGCGTCGATGCCGCCTCGCACATCGGTGTGGCGCGCGACCTGGCTGCCTACCTCCGGGCCCGCGGCGAGCAGGCCGAGGTGCGCTGGCCCGATGTTTCGGCCTTTGCTCCGGATAACCGCGACCTGGCGGTGCCCGTCCGTGTCGAGTGCCCCGAGGCTGCCCCCCGCTATGCGGGCGTCACGGTCCGCGGCTGCAAGATCGGCCCTTCGCCCGAGTGGATGCAGAACTGCCTGCGTGCCGCCGGCATCAACCCCAAGAACAACCTGGTGGACATCACCAATTTCGTGCTCTTCGAGCTGGGACAGCCCCTGCACGCCTTCGACCTGGCGAAGATCGAGGGCCGCGAGGTGGTGGTCCGCACGTGCGCCGAGGGTACGCCCTTCGTGACGCTCGACGGCGTGGAGCGCAAGCTCACGGCGCAGGATCTGATGATCTGCTCGGCCGAGCGCCCGATGTGCATCGCCGGTGTCTTCGGCGGCCTCGACTCGGGCATCAGCGACACGACGACCGACGTCTTCATCGAGAGCGCCTGTTTCAACCCCGTGTGGGTGCGCAAGACGGCCAAGCGCTTCGGTCTGAACACCGATTCGTCGTTCCGTTTCGAGCGGGGTGTCGATCCCAACCTGCAGGTCTATGCGGCCAAGCGCGCCGCGCTGCTGATGAAGGAGCTGGCCGGAGGCGAGATCTCGAGCGACATTTCGGACTTCTATCCCGCGCCGATCGGCGACTTCGTCTTCGACGTCTCGCTGCGCCGGGTCAATATGCTCATCGGCAAGGAGATTCCCGAGCAGACCGTGCGCACGATCCTCGACGCCCTCGAGGTGAAGATCCTCGCCGAGCGCGACGGCGTGCTGACCGTTTCGGTGCCGCCCTACCGCGTGGACGTGCAGCGTGAGGCCGACCTGGTGGAGGAGATCCTCCGCATCTACGGCTACAACAACGTCGAGATCCCGACGCGCGTGCGTTCGACGCTCTCCTATGCGCCGCGTCCCGACCGCAACCGTCTGGTGAACCTTGCCGCCGACTTCCTGACGGCCAACGGTTTCACCGAGATCATGTCCAACTCGCTGACCCGGGGCGCCTACTACGAGGGGCTGACCTCGTGCCCGGCCGCGCGCTGCGTGCGGATCCTCAACCCGCTGAGCGCCGACCTGAACGTCATGCGCCAGACGCTGCTGTTCAACATGCTGGAGGCCGTGGCGTTGAACGCCAACCGCAAGAACGGCGACCTGGAGCTCTACGAGTTCGGCAACTGCTACTTTTACGACGAGGCCCGGCGTTCGGAGGAGAATCCCCTCGCGGCCTATTCGGAGGAGTACCGGCTGGCGATCGCCGTGACGGGCGTCACCACGCCGCAGTCGTGGAACGTGAAACCCGCCCGGGCTTCGTTCTTCACCCTGCGTGCCGTGGCCGAGAAGCTGCTGCGCCGCTTCGGCATCGACATCTATGCGCTTCAGACCGAGCCGCTGCAGAGCGACCTGTTCGGCGAGGGCCTCTCGATGTCGCTGGGCGGCAAGGTGCTGCTGCAGATCGGCACCGTGGCTGCGAAGATCCGCCGCATGGTCGATGTCAAGCAGGAGGTCTACTACCTGGAGATGAATTTCGATGCGCTGGTCAAGTCCACGAAGAAACTCCGTGTGGCCGCCTCGGAACTCTCGAAGTTCCCCGAGGTGAAGCGCGACCTGGCGCTGCTCGTCGATAAGTCGGTGACCTTTGCGGCGCTCCGCGAGGTGGCTCTGGCCACGGAGCGGAAACTGCTGCGCAGCGTGGCGCTCTTCGACGTCTACGAGGGCGACAAACTCCCCGAGGGGAAGAAGTCCTACGCCCTGAGCTTCGTGCTCGAGGACAAGACCCGCACGCTCGACGAGAAGACGATCGAGCGGGTGATGAAGAACCTCGTCACGCAGTTCGAGCAGAAGTGCGGCGCACAGGTCCGCGCCTGATCTGCCCCCGCTTGCCCGGGATGTCCGGGAAGAAAAAGGGAGAGGCCTCCTTCAAAGGAGGCCTCTCCCTTTTTTCTCTCTGTCTGCTCCGCCCGGTGTCAGAGCACGGGCTTGATCTTCGGGGGCATGATCGCCACGAAGGGCGTGCCGTTGCCGTGACACGTCGCCACGACCCGCACGGCCTTCACCGCCCGCGCGGGCTTCAGTACGGCGGCCCCGGCCGCGAGCTCCCCTGCCGGCTCGAAGTGCTCGCCGTCATACGATACCTCGGCGTAACCGGTCGTGAAGAGGTTTTTGGTCAGGTGGCTGTACCCGGTCTGCAGCACCATTTCGCGGCAGCGGACCGGCTCCTCGAAAGAGTAGAGAATCCAGTCGCCCTCGCGGCAGGCGCGCTGCGTGAAGGAGTAGCCCCGATAGCTCTCGGCGTTGGCGAATGGCAGGCGGCTGCTTTCGGGCATCGACGAGGTGATCTTCACCCGGGGGGTGATCGTCCGGTAATAGGAACGGTCGGCCGCGTAGGGACTGCGGCCCGTGCCGCGGCGCGTGAAGAAGCGGAAGAGGTGCGGTCGGTCCGCAAGGACGGGGCCCGTGTAGCGGAACTCCTCGCCCGGACGATCGTCGCGCACGTAGAAGATCGCCGACCCGTCGTCGGCGGTCACCGTGCAGACGCCGTCGCGGTACACTAACCGGGGCGGGAAGAGCCGGTAGCGGATGCCCATGGCCTCCATCCGGGGATAGTGTTTCGTGCGCAGCTCCTCGTAGTAAGGCTCCCAGCCGTCGCCGTTGCCGCTCCATGCCAGACGCGCCAGGGCACAGACGCGCGGGTAGAGCATGTAGTCGAGGTAGTCGGGCCGCTCGGGCTCGTGGGCCGAGTAGAGCTCGCTCCAGAAGGCCCTGCAGCCCCGCGACGTGGCGCCGCTGCTCCTCGCTGAAGCCGACCCCCTCGAGGTCGAACGAGTAGACCTTCCGGGCGTCGAAGATCCCGGCCCAGTTGTGTCCGGCCTCCTCGGGCGACTGGCGCATGTCGAAATAGAAGTACTCGCCCGGCATGACGATCGTCGGATACCCCTTCGCCGTGGCGTCGAGGCAGGCCCGGGTGCTCTCCCACCCGTGTACGCGGGTGTCGCGCGAGAGGTTGCCCGTGCGCACCGCCTCGTTCCATACGGCCGTGCGCTTGCCGTGGCTCCGCAGGATCGCGGACATCCGCTCCATGAAGCGGTCCTCGAGCCGGTGGGGATCGTCCATCCCCTCACGGGCCATCAGCGCCTGGCAGTCCGGGCAGCGTTTCCATTGCGACATGTCCACCTCGTCGCCGCCCACGTGCACGTATTCCGACGGGAAAAGGTCGCAGATCTCGCCGAGGATATCCTCCAGCAGGGTGTAGTTCTCCTCGCGGGCCACGCACCAGGCCGAGCGGTCGTCGTATCCGGCCGTGAGCGTGGTGTCGGGCGTGAAGCGGCAGCGGATCTCGGGATGGAGCGTGGCGATGGTCCGGCTGTGGCCCGGGAGGTCGATCTCGGGGATCATCTCGATGTTGCGCACCGCGGCGTAGCGGATGATCTCCCGCATCTCGTCCTGCGTGTAGTAGCCGCCGTATTTTTCGTCGAGTTTGCCGTATACGGGCCGGATGGGCGAATCGCCGCCGCGGAATCCGCCCACCTCGGCCAGCTCGGGGTGCGACTTGATCTCGATGCGCCACCCCTCGTCGTCCACCAGGTGGATGTGCAGCTTGTTGATGTTGTGCCAGGCCAGCAGGTCGATCTGGCGCTTCAGCGCCTCGGGGGCGATCCACGTGCGGGCGACGTCGAGCATCATGCCGCGGTAGGCGAACTTCGGGGCGTCTTCCCGCACACCGCACGGCAGCGTCACGGGCCCCTGCAGCCCTTCGCGGGCATAGATCCCGGGCGGCAGCAGGCGGAAGAGCGCCTGCAGGCCGTTGAACACGCCGCCGTAGTCGGCACCGCGCACGGTGATGTGGTCGGGCGTGATCTCCAGCCGATAGCTTTCGGCCGCGGCCTCCGGGGTTGGATCGATCAAAAGCGACAGGACGCCGTCGGCGGCCGCCTGTCGCTCGACGGGGCATTTGAGGTATTCGGCGGCATATTCCGCCAGCGGGAGCAGCCCTTCGTCTGCCACGAGGGTCATGGAGGGTCCGAGCGTGAACTCCCCTCCGGTCGGCGTCAGGGGGGCGTCGGCCGGTTGGGCGTGGGCCCCGGCTGCAAGGCAGAGGGCAAGGATCGTAAGGCGCAGTTTGGTCATGGGTCGTGATTTTTTGCTTTTGCAAAGATACGTTTTTCCCGGTGATTTGCTAACTTTGCCTGACTGTTATGCAATTTGTCATGGAAGAGAACAAGGAGAAGAAACTGGAGGCTGCGGCGCGCCTGCTCGAGGTGATGACCACCCTGCGCCGGGAGTGCCCGTGGGACCGCGAGCAGACGTTCGACTCGCTGCGCAGCAATACGATCGAGGAGACCTACGAACTGGCCGACGCCATCACGGCCCACGACATGGAGGCCATCAAGGAGGAGCTGGGCGACCTGCTCCTGCATGTGGTCTTCTACTCGAAGCTGGGCGAAGAGGCGGGAGCCTTCGATTTCGGCGATGTGGCCAATGCCTTGTGCGACAAGCTGATCTACCGGCATCCGCATGTCTACGGGGAGATCCACGCCAACACGCCCGAGGAGGTGCTCTCCAACTGGGAGGCGCTCAAACTGCGCAAGAAGAACCGCAAGAGCGGCACGCTGGGCGGTGTGCCGCGTTCGCTTCCGGCGCTGGTGAAGGCCTACCGCATGGGCGAGAAGGCCGCCGGCACGGGTTTCGACTGGGAGCACAAGGAGGATGTCTGGGCGAAGGTCCGGGAGGAGATCGCCGAGGTCGAGAGCGAGATGCGGTCGGGCCGCAAGGCCGACCTCGAGGGAGAGTTCGGCGACCTGTTCTTCGCGCTGGTCAATGCGGCGCGCCTCTACGGCGTCGATCCCGAATCGGCGCTGGCACGCACGAACGACAAGTTCATGCGCCGCTTCAACTACATGGAGGAACATGCTGCTGCCGAAGGACATGCGCTGCACGATATGACGCTCGGCGAGATGGAGGCTCTCTGGCAGCAGGCCAAAACGGAGGAGTGATCCTGCGACGCTCCCCGGTCTGTATGGCATATCTTCGGTGCCGAGCGGCGTGCCGGCCCGGCTGTCGGGCCGATGGGCCCGATCGCGTGAACGGCCGCCGGCACAGAACGAACGAAACGACGAAGCAAAGACAAAAACAGATAAGTTATGGCATTGATCAGAAAAGTACGCGGGCATGAACCCGTGATCGGAGAGAACACCTTTTTGGCCGAGACGGCCGTCGTTCTGGGCGATGTGACCATCGGCCGCGACTGCTCGATCTGGTATAACGCCGTGCTGCGCGGCGACGTGAACAAGATCGTCATCGGCGACCGGACGAACATCCAGGACGGTGTGGTGCTCCATACGATCTATGACAAGGCGAAGCACCCTTCGCAGACGATCATCGGCAACGACGTGTCGGTGGGCCACAACGCCGTGGTGCACGGAGCGCGGATCGGCGACCACTGCCTGATCGGCATGGGAGCCATCCTGCTCGACAACGCCGTCGTCCCCTCGGGCTGCATCATTGCGGCCGGTGCGCTCGTGCTCTCGAATGCGCAGCTCGAGCCCAATTCGCTCTATGCCGGAGTGCCGGCCAAGCGCATCCGCGAGGTGACGCCCGAGCAGCGGGACGAGATCGTGCTCCGCACGGCCCACGACTACATGCACTATGCGTCGTGGTTCATGGACGAAACGCTTGAGGACTAAAAACCGAAGACCATGCGCGCGTTGTCCCGCTATTCGGACGTAGTCCTGAACCTGCTGGTCGCCGTGGCCATCAGCCTGGTCGTGAACTTCTCCTACCTGCTGCTGGTGCTCGTCGAACAGAGCAGCGAGACCTCCCCGTCGGGCGGCCCCGGGCATGAGCAGCGGGTGTGGGAGCGGCGCGACGAGGGTCGGCTTGCGGTGCATGCCGACGGGTACGGCTACCTCGTCTACGCGGGCGGCGACAGCGTCTATGTGCCGCCGCAGAACCTGCGCTGGCTGGGACTCGAAGACGGCGACCGGATCCGAGCCGACATCCGTCCGTCGCGCCGCTCGGGGGGGCATCCCGTGTTGAAGGAGGTGCGGACCCGCAACGGCGAGGAGTTCGACTACAGCCGCCTCTACAACCGTCCGTCGCAGTGGACCGAACTGCTGCTGCAGCTGCTCTTCTACCTCTTCATGTCGTTCGTGCTGCTGACGATCCTCACCGATTCCCACCGCCGCTACTCGATGCGCCGCTACATCCGCAGCTGCCTGTGGAGTTGTGTGGCGGCCGTTGTGCTCTATTGCGTGGCACCCGTCACGGAGTGGCATACGGGCCGGGTCGTGCTGAACTTCATGAGCGGGCGGATGTTCGACTACATGCTGCTGCTCAAGTGTTCGTTCGCGCTGGTCGTGTCGCTGCTCTACAGCCGGCTCTATGTGCTCATCTCGCAGCGGCAGCTCGTCGAGGTGGAGAACGAGCGGCTCAAGAACGAGAACCTCACCACGCGCTACAACATGCTCGTCGGGCAGATCAACCCCCACTTCTTCTTCAACTCGCTCAATTCGCTGGCGATGCTCGTGCGCGAGAAGCACGACCAGAAGGCCCTGACCTACATCGACCAGCTCTCCTATACGTTCCGTTACATCATCCAGAACGGACAGAGCACGCTCATCACCCTCGGCGAGGAGCTGAAGTTCGCCGAGGCGTACAGTTACCTTTTTAAAATAAGGTATGCCGACAAGCTCTACTTCGACATCGAGGTCGATCCGGACTACCTTTGCTGGCGCCTTCCGGCCCTCTCGCTCCAGCCGTTGATCGGCAATGCCGTGAAACACAATACGATCACGCGCAGCAATCCGCTGCACGTCTCGATCCGTGTCGAAGACGGCCGCCTGGTCGTGTCGAACCCGCTGCGCCCGAAACTCGAGCCCGAACCCTCGACCGGCATCGGGCTGGAGAACCTGCGCAACCGCTGGCAGCTCATCACGGGCCGCGATATCGAAATTGACGACTCCGACGGTACGTTCACCGTGCGGCTGCCGCTCGAACCCCCTGCCGTACGATGAAAGCACTCATTATCGAAGACGAGACCGCCGCGGCGCTGAACCTTGCCGCCGTACTGCGCCAGGTCGCTCCCGGCGTGGAGGTCGTGGCCACGCTCGAGAGCGTGGCCGAGAGCATCGAGTGGCTGCGCGCGAATCCCCAGCCCGACCTGCTGTTCATGGACATCCACCTGGCCGACGGCGACTCGTTCCGCATTTTCAAGTCGGTGGAGGTCACCGCACCGGTCGTCTTCACCACGGCCTATGACCAGTATGCACTCGAGGCCTTCAAGGTGAACAGCATCGACTACCTGCTCAAGCCGATCAATGCCGACGACGTGCGGCGTGCGCTCGAGAAGCTGCGGCGGCTCACCTCCGGTGAGCGGCTCGACTACGGCTCGCGCGTGCGGACGATGGTCGCCCGGCAGTCGGAGGAGGTCTTCCTGGTGCATGTCCGCGATCGGATCATCCCTCTGCAGCGCGATGCGATCGCCTATCTCTATACGGCCAACGAGAAGGTCACGGCCTGTACCTTCGAGGGCGAGGTCTACCCCATGGACCGCACGCTGGAGGCCTATCAGTCGCAACTCCCCGAGCACGACTTCTTCCGGGCCAACCGCCAGTTCATTGTCGCGCGCCGTGCCGTGAAGGAGATCGCCGTGTGGTTCGGCAGCCGCCTGACGCTGCATCTTGCGGTCGATACCCCCGAACGGATCGTCATCTCGAAGGCCCGGGTCCCCGAATTCAAGGCGTGGCTGCGGGCAGTTCGCCCTGTGGAATAGGCGGTTCGCCGGGACGAATGGCCGTTTGGCCGACCTGCCGGTCCGTATTCTGTTTTTCGGTGCTACTTTTGTATCGGAGATCCCCGAATAAGGAATGTTTCACTAAAAAAACAGACAGTAATGAAAAAGACGATTTTTGCAGCCGTAGCGGCATTTTGCCTGATGGCAGGAGGAGAGGTTTTCGCACAGGCCGAGCCCGCATCGGCTCCCGCAGCCGCACCCAAGGAGCGCCCGACGCTCGAACAGATTGCACAGCGCAAGACCGACCGCATGGCTGAACGGCTCTACCTTACCGATGCCCAGAAAAAGCAGGTCTATGAGATCAACCTCCAGCAGTTGAAGGAGATGGAGGCTCAACGCGAAGCGATGCGCAAGGCACAGGCCGCGCGTGCCGACCAGATGAAGTCGATCCTCTCGACCGAGCAGTTTGTCGAGTGGGCGCAGATGCAGCAGCGTCCGGCCCCGAACCGTCACCGGATGCAGGGCCCGAAGCCCGGCGAACCGGGTTGCGGTCCTGACAGCCCGAAGGCTGGCAAGCCGGCTCCCGAAGGTGTTTGTCCGTGTGAGGGCCGTCCCTGCCCCGAAGTTTGCCCCGAGGGCGGTGAGCGCCCGAAAGCCAGCGGCGAGGCACCCCGCGGCAAGGCTCGCCGCGGCGGCGTGAAGGGTGCCCAGAATACCGAAGAGTAGCGGCCGCCCGGGATTTTTCTTCCGAAAACGATTCATTCGGGGTGCCGGTCCGGGCGACTGGCACCCCATTTTGGTCGATTCACCCCCTTCGAGGAACAAAATAACGGTGAAACCATTAACTTCGTGAGCGCAAGCAAACAAGAAATACGTTAACCGAATGATGAAAAAGACACTGCTGACAGCCCTCATGGTGCTGTTCGCCGTTGCCGCCTTCGCACAGAAGGGATCCGTCACGGCAACGCTCGTAGATGCCGACACCGGCGACGAGGTGATCGGTGCGGTGCTGACGCTGACTCCCACGGCGACACCCGACAAGAAACAGTATGCCACTTCGGCCTACAAGGGCCTCATCTCCTTTCCGTCGCTCAACTACGGCGAATACGGGCTCTCGATCTCCTTTCTGGGCTACAATACGCTCGACACGACTTTCCGTGTCTCGGTCCCGAAGGTGAACCTCGGGGTGCTGCGCCTCAAGCCGGGCGTGCAGATCGAGACCGTGGTCAAGGAGGTGAAGTCGATGCGTACCTCGCAGAAGGGTGACACGGTGAGCTACAACGCCGGGGCTTTCAAGGTGACGACAGACGCCGATGTCGAGGGCCTGCTCAAGAAGATGCCGGGCATTACCGTCACCGACGGTACGGTCGAGGCCCAGGGCGAGGAGATCAAGAAGATTTTCGTCGATGGCAAGGAGTTCTTCGGCGAGGACGTGACGACGGCCATCAAGTCGCTGCCGGCCGAGGCCGTGGACCGTGTCGAGGTCTACAACAAGCTTTCGGATGCGGCCGAATTCTCCGGTATGGACGACGGCGAGGGATACAAGGCCCTCAACATCGTGACCAAGCCGGGCATGCGACAGGGACAGTTCGGAAAACTCTATGCCGGATACGGTTACGACTCGGAAGCCGAACCGCACCACAAATACATCGCCGGCGGCAACGTCAATATCTTCTCGGGCGACAGCCGCATTTCGGTGATCGGCCTGTTCAACAACATCAACCAGCAGAACTTCTCGTTTGAGGATATCCTCGGAGTAACGGGCAGCAGCGGCGGCCGTGGCGGCGGTGTGGGTCAGTACATGATGCGTCCCCAGAGCGGTGTGGCCAAGGTCAATGCCTTCGGCCTGAACTATTCGGACACGTGGGGCAAACGTGACCAGGTGTCGTTCCAGGGCAGCTACTTCTTCAACAGCACCAACACGACGAACCGTTCGACGGTGGACAAGTGGTACGAGGCTCCGATGGCGGTCGATACCCTTTCGACGGTCGGCTATTCCGATACGCGAAACTACAACCACCGCTTCAACGGCCGCCTCGAGTGGAAGATCTCGGACAACCAGAACCTGATGATCCGCCCGAGCTTCAGCTACCAGTCGAACGATCCGTGGAGCACGACGCAGGGCTGGCAGTACGGCGAGAGCGGTTACAGCCGTACGGACAACTACAGCAACGGCCTTTCGAGCGGCTACAACCTCCGTACATCGGCCATCTATCGGGCCAAACTGGGCAAGGACGGCCGGACGATCACCCTCAACGGCGATGTGACCTATTCGGACCGGACGAACGATTCGGATTCGTGGTCGAACCAGTTGGGAAGTCTGCCCGACCGTCCGGCGATCGATCCCGAGACGGGCGAATGGGATCCGACCGACTATTTCCTGCCGCGCTACCTGCGCAATCTTGCTCCGTCGAGCAGCTACAGCCTCCGCGGTGAGTTCACCTATACGGAGCCGGTGGCCAAGTATGCGCAGGTCAGCCTCCAGTACCGTGCCGCCTATGACCATCAGGAACGCGACAAGCAATCCTACGAGACGGGCAGCGATTTCTCGATCGCCGGGCTGCTGCCCGACCCGACGCTGTCGAATGCCTACGAGAGCAACTATACCACGCAGCGCGTCGGCCCGGGTTTCCGTTATTCGAAGGACCGCAACACGTTCGTAGCGAATGTCTACTACCAGCATTCGGTGCTCGACGGGCAGGTGACACAGGGTGAGTCGGAAGAGATCCGCCACTCGTATGACGACTTTACCTACTTCATGATGGGCCAGCTGATGATCAACCGCGAGAATTCGCTGCGTCTGTTCATCTCCTCTTCAACGAGCAATCCCGACGTGACCAGCCTCCAGGGAGTCTACGACCTGGCGGATGCACAGAACATCTCGCACGGCAATCCGACGCTTGACCCCTCGTACAGCCACCGGATCAATTTCCACTACATCAATTCGAATGTCGAGAAGGGCCGTACGTTCATGTGGATGTTCTCCATGCAGAGCACGTCGGACTACATCGGCACGCACACCGTACAGAGTCCCTCGTTCACGGTCGATGGCGAGACCTACACCCCGAACTTCTATTCGACGCCGGTGAACCTCGACGGCTACCTGAGCCTGCAGACCCACCTCAGCTACGGTTTCCCGATCGGATTCCTCCACTCGAACTTCAACGTCATGGCGGGTTTGATTTATACCAAGACGCCGAGCATGTATGGAGGTACGATTCTTCCCGATACGGGTGCCATTTCGGGCGGCGAGCGCAACGATACGAAAAACATGGGTTATGACTTCCGGGCCGTGCTGGGCAGCAACATCTCGGAGAATGTCGATTTTACCCTTTCGTGGAACGGCACCTACAACGAAGCGACCAATTCGTTGAGTTCGACGAACAGCAAGAACCGCTATTTCAACCATACGGCCAGCGGCGACCTGAAGATCGTCTTCCCGCTGGGCTTCACGTTCACGGCGAGTGCCGCCTACACGCAGTATCTCGGCTTCACCAACGACTACAATGACGACTACCTGCTCTGCAACGCCTATATCGGCAAGAAGGTATTCAGGAACAAGCGCGGAGAGATCATGTTCGGCGTGAACGATATCTTCAACCAGAACAAGTCGTTCGTGCGGACCACGGGCTCGGGCTGGACTCAGAATGCGACCAACAGCGTCATCGGACGTTATTACATGGTTCAGTTTACGTTCAACCTCCGCCGGTTCGGCAAGAAAGGTTCGACGAACATGAAGGATTACGACGGAGTGGAACAGGACTCCCGCCGCCGGGGAATGATGGGGCCCGGCCCGGGTGGTCCGCCTCCGGGATTCGGGCACCGTTGATCGGTTCCGAATCCGAATCAGAGCCGCCGGGCAACATGCGTTGCCCGGCGGCTCTTTCGTTGTTCGGGGCAAGACTCAATATCCTGCACCTTTCCCGCAATCGACGGTTTTTTCTGCGCCTTGCGGGGATTGCGGGCTTTGGAAAAATGCGGTTTCCCGAGAATTGCAGATGCTTCGGATGGCATCCGGTTCCGTTAATCCGTTATTTGACTCCTTTGTCTTCGGCTTCCGTGGCCTCTTCGTTGCGGCGGCGGTGTTCGCGGCGGATGGCCTGGTGGATTCCGATGCAGGCCAGTCCCCCGTATGCGACGGTGAGGATCACCAGCCACTTGATCTCGGCAAAGACCTCCTGAAGCGAGGCTCCCATGGTCTGTATGCGGATGAACCCGTTTACGCCGTGGCTGCTCGGCAGCAGTTTGCCCAGGTTGTAGAGCCACTCGGGAATGCCCTCGCGGGGATACGAGACGCCGCTGAGCATCAGCACCGGGATCGAGGTCCAGAGCAGCAGCATGAGCGAGTTCTCGCGGTAGCGGAACAGCGTCGATACGGCGATGCCCATGGCGATGCAGGCTGCGACGTAGAGCGCCGTGAAGAGCGCCACGGCGGCCGGCGCACCGTTCATCGGGAAGTGGAACATCCGGTAGTGGAGCGTGAGGATGTAGGTGCAGGTCAGGGCGTAGATCACGGCGTAGACCAGCCCGCGGCCGAGTACGATCGGCAGCGACGACATGCGCTGCCGACCCTCGGGGCAGAGCTTGTAGTAGAGTCCGTGTTCGCGCCACGTTCCGCCGATCATGCCGATGCCGATGAGCATCGTCTGCTGGATGATGACCATGATGATGGCCGGCATGACGAATGTCCCGTAACCCAGATAGGGGTTGAACAGGTTGTGCGACTCATAGATGACCGGCTGCGTCACGGCCTGCGCCTGCGGGATGTTGGCCCCCTTGGCGATGAGCCGCTGGAACTCGACCATGGCTCCCGTCCGCCCGATGGAGGTCACCAGCTCCTGGAATACCTGGCGGTACATCAGGAAGTAGCTGGCGTCGCAGTAGATGGCCACGTTGGCCTGCTCGCCTCCGTAGAGTTTTCGGTCGTAGTCGGAGGGGATGTAGACTATGCCGTAGATCTTGCGGCCGAAGAAGAGCTCCTTGGCCTCCTCCATCGAGGTCGGCTCGTAGGCGACATAGGTGTTCGGACCGGAGTTGAAGGTCTCGATCAGCGCCCGGCTCGTCGGGGTGCGGCACTCGTCGATCACGCCGATCGGGACGTTGCGCAGCACCTGCGAGCCGTAGGCCAGCGAGTAGGCCGTAGCGTAGATCAGGATCGCGAAGATCAGGATCAGCATGACGCCGCCGTCGGTGAAGATGGTCCGGAATTCGTTCCTTACGACCGAACGGAACTGGATCCAGTAGGATCCCAACTGTCGTGTCAATCGGTTCATGTCAGCTCCTCCCCCAGAATTTTTCCTCGGTGCAGACGCGCCTCAGGCGCGGCAGACACAGCAGCGGTAAGACGACGAACAGCAGCAGCCACCCCAGGTCGGGCAGCGAGTAGATGACCGGTGCGCCGCGCAGCATCTGATCGACGAAGATGTCGGTGTAGAACGTGAACGGGAAGATGCGGCTCACCCACTGCATGGGCTCCCACATGGCCATGATCGGGAACGTGAGGCCCGAGAAGGTGAAGGCAAGCACCGAGTAGCCTCCGCCGATCGAGAGCGAGAGGCGCAGGTTGGCCAGGAGCGAGACGATCAGCGTGGCGATCGACTGGTAGCTGAGGATGAAGAGCAGCGTGCCGAGCAGGATGACGGCCAGGCTGCCGTTGAGCGGCGTCCCGACGATCTTGAAGATGACGACCAGCATCACCAGCGAGACAAGGAACAGCACCGTTGTAATCGGGGCGAGCTTCCCGACGAGGGCCGCCGCGGGCGAATCCCCCGCCGTGCGGAGCCACTCGCGCGCCGTGCCGTTCTTGAGCTCGGTGCCGATCGCGAAGACCGTGATCATCACCGTGAAGATCATGAGCATCATCGGCAGGAAACTCGGCGAGAGGTAGTACCCGTAGTTGATGTGTGGGTTGAACAGCACGTGACGGTCGAAGCGGACGGGCATCAGCTGCGCCATGGCCTGCCGTTCGGTGAGCCCCTGCTTCATGAGGATCTGCAGCTGCACCCCGGCGGTGAAGGTCGTCACGGCGGTCTGGATGTCCTTCGAGAGCAGTCCGTTCACCGTGATGTTCGTGCCCGAGACATAGTTTTCGATGTGTGCCTGGCTGTTGCTCAGGATCTGCTTCTCGAAGAAGGCCGGGATCTGGACGACGGCCATCACCTTGCCTTCGCGGATGAGCCGTTCGCCCTCCTCCATCGACTGCACGCCGTAGGAGACGAGCGCCGTCGGCGTGTCGTCGATCATCTGCACCACCTTGCGCGAGAGCGTCGTGTTGTCCTCGTCGAGCACGGCGATCGGGACGTTGCGGATCGCACCCTGGTTGAAAAGCAGGGCGAAGAACGCAAACGAGACGACGGGCAGCAGGATCGTCAGCACGAAGTACATCGGCTGGCGTTTGGCCCGGCCCAACTCCCGCTGTGCGGCGGCGCAGCTGTTTTGCAGAAACCGCGGCATCGCTATTGGGCGATTTTATCCCAGTCCACGAGGACGCTCCCGGGCGCAGGTTCTCCACCGGGGCGGTCGGCCGGGCCTAGACGGCGAATGTGCGGATGTCGAACCCTCCCTGCGTGCGGGTTGCGGCCCATGTGGCGAAGTCGGCCTGCGGGGCGATGTAGGTCACCTCGAACTCCACGTCGCGGTCGAGGGCGGGTACGAAACCCGTCATCCGCGTACCGATGGTCATGCCCGGGAGCAGGGTCTCCTTGATGTTGAAGGTCACCCACATGTCCGACATGTCGAGGATCGCCACCACGGGGTATCCGCTGCCGACCAGCTCGCCCTCTTCGGCGATGATCGTCGAGACCTCGCCCGTGACGGGCGAATAGACCGAGGCATCGACCAGATACGACTGCACCTCGCTCACGGCACCTTCGGCCTGGCGGACCCGGGCCGCTGCGGCCTCCTTGTCCTCCTTGCGGGCGCCGTCCACAGCCATGTCGTACTGTGCCTTGGCTGCCAGCGCCGTGGCCTCCATGGCCTTGTAGTTGGCCTCGGCCTCATCGAACTTCTGGGCCGGGACGACCCCTTCGTTGTAGAGGTTCTGCACGCGCTCGTAGGTCTTGCGGGCCAACTCGAGCCCGGCCTGGGCCTTCTCCCACATGTTCAGCGCGGCCTCGATCTGCTGGATCCGCGCACCGGCCACGGCTGCGGCGTCCAGTGCGGCCGCCGCGCTCTTCACGGCCTCGGCCTGTTCGAGTTTGGCGTCCAGCTCGGGCGTCGAGAGCATGTAGAGCAGCTGACCCTTCTCCACTCGCTGCCCCTCCTCGACCTTCATCTCGTCGATGCGTCCGGGGACCTTCGACGAGGCCTTGTAGGTGGTGCACTCGACGGTGCCCTGAATCAGCATCGGGGTCCGTTTGTTGAGGTACCAGCTGATCAGCACGACCGAGAGGACGATGACCGCCGCGGCCGCCAAAATACCGATGATGTTGTTTCGTTTCATATCGCTTGCTTGTTATTTTTCGTCAAAGAGGATGACCCGGGCGTCCGACCGCCGGGAATATGCCGGGAATTCGTCGCTGATGCCCGCGGCCTCGAGCAGCTGCGCCAGCACGAGGTCGAAGTTGTAGGCGGCCTGGAGCCGTTCGGTCCGCACGCCCGCCAGGTTCAGTTCCGCATCGATCAGGTCCGACGAGGAGCTCATCCCCTCGCGGAAGGCGGCCTCCTTCATGCGCAGGTACTCCTCGGCGAACGAGAGCGAGGCGTCGATCGATGTGATCTGGTTGCGGTAGTTGATCATCTGGTTGTAGAGTTTCTCGACCAGCACCGAGATGTCCTGCGAGGCCTTGTTCTGCAGTTCGCCGACGCGGCGCACGGTCTGCCGGGCGGCCGAGTACTGGTATTCGCGGTTCAATCCGTCGAAGAGCTTGATGTTCACCCCGACGCCCACGGCCCAGCGCGGCACGAATCCGGCAACCTGGTAGTTGTAGAACGAGCCGCCGCCCATGGCCACCACCTGCGGCAGGAAGGCCGACCGTTGTGCGCGGACGTTCTCCTCGGCGAGCTGCCGCTTGAGCGACACCTGCGAGAGCAGCGGGTTGCGCATCTCGGCCAGCTCCTTGTAGTAGGCCAGCTCCTCGATCTGCCCGATGACGAACATCGCCGTGACGGGCTGCCAGTCGTTCTCGCGTCCGAGCGTGTTCGACAGTGCACTGGAGATGGTCTCGACCTGCAGCTGGGCGTTGTGCAGCTCTCGCTCGGCCTCGGCCATCTTGAATTCGACGTAGAGGCGTTCGCTTTGGGCGATCATGCCGTTTTTCTCGAGGGCCCGGGCATCCTCGAGGTGGCGGCGCACGCCGTCCACCACCTGCTGCCGCACGGCTACGACCTGTTGGGCCAGCGCGAGCCCGAAATAGCGCTCTACAAGCTCCGATATCAGTGCGTTGCGTGTCTGGTTGCCCTGCTCGGTGGCCGTACGCTCATTGAGACGTGCGGCCCGGTTTGCGGCGTTGATCTTGCCGCCCATCCAGATCGGCACGGTCACCTCGCCGCCCACGAACCCGAAGCTCTGGTCCTGCAGCGTGAGGAACCAGTCGGCGTTCATCATCGGGTTGAGCAGCCCCTGGATCGTCGGGATGAGCGTGGGGTCGATCAGCCCGCTGCCGAGTATCTTTCCCGTGAGGTCCTTGGCCGGGCCTTTCAGGTTGTTGAAGTCGAATCCGATGTCCTTGGCCATGTAGGCGTAAGCTCCCGTGAGGTTGATCTGCGGCATGCGCAGTCCGATCGCGGCGCGGCGCTGCTGCTGAGCCGCCCGCTCCTCGTAGGCCGCCGCCTTCATCGCGGGGTTGTCCGTGAGGGTCACGGCGATCGCCTCTTCGAGCGAGAGGCTCTGTCCCGGCTCCTGTGCCGGGAGGGGGAGCGCCGCGGTCATCGCTGTCGCCAGGCAGGCGATCCTGAGAAAGTTTTTCATAGCGATCATTGCGTTTGTGGGACAAATATATGGGATTTATCCGGAACTCTTCGGCGAATAGGCATTTTAGACCATTATTGAACCCTTTTGTGGGTAATTTCGACCCGTTTTCAGCCGGCGAGGTGGGCGTTTGCGGCCCGCACGCCCTCGGCCAGTTCGGGGTATACCCTTACGTCGAGGCCCCCTTCGCGGAGCGTCAGCGCCCCGCGGCAGCAGACGAAACAGTCGGGTTCGTAGAGGGCGAAGACAGCGCGTGCGAATCCGTGCCGGAGCAGCAGCTGCGTGCAGCTCTCGGGTTCGCTCGCGCGTTTCGAGCAGGGCTCCATCGACGAGAACATCGAGGCGCCCCGCAGGTCGGCCCCGGCATCGACGGCCTTGCGGATGGCCTCCTGCTCGGCGTGGTGCGTGGCGGAGGTCTCGTGCGTATAGCCCGTGAAGGAGCGCCCGTCGGCCGTGACGACCACGGCCCCGACGCAGTAGCAGCTCGGACTGGGTGTGCAGCGCCTGCCCTCCTCTACGGCCTGTCCGAGCCACCGGAGGTCTTCGGCCGTCGTGTCCGGATGGATCGTGCAGTGGGTCACCTCCATGCCGCCGACCCTCTCGCGGCGGCATTCGGCGCCGGCCGGCACATCGAAACGGAACGGAGTGCGGCCCCGGCCGGTCCCGAGCCGCAGTTCGGGATTGACCGCCAGGCGCACCTCGTCGGCCATCCCTTCGCGGAGGAACATCGAGAGGATCTGTGCGCCGCCCTCGACGAGCAGGTGGCGGATACCGCGTTTCTCGAGGGCGGTGACGACTTGTGTCGCCGTATGTGAACCTTCGGTTCGGATAACCTCCGCAACGGATTCCAAATCACGGCATTCTGCTTCAGAGAATACATATCTGTCGGCGTCGCCTTCGCTGAAGAAGCGCAGCGCCGGGTCGAGTTTTCCGGAGCGTGTCACCGCGACCTTGGCGATGTCGGGGCGCAGGCCGGCGGCCCGGCGGCGTTCGCGCACGGCCTCGTCGCGCAGCAGGAGCGCCGGGTTGTCGCGCCGCAGGGTCTCGGCCCCCACGAGGATTGCGTCGCACTGCCCGCGCAGGCGCAGCACCGCCGCCCAGTCCTCGGGCGTCGAGATCATGAGCCGCCCGGGCCCGTTGTCGTCCAGATAGCCGTCGGCCGTTGCCGCGGCAGAGAGTGTCACTCGCATCGTTTCAGCGTTAGGAGGGTTATTTCGGGACGTGCACCCAACCGCATCGGATAACCTACATATCCCGTGCCGTCATTGACGTAGAGCGTCTGTCCGTCGTCGTTGTCGTAGCGTCCGCTCCAGTGCTCGTAGAGCCAGGATGCGGGCGACCACCCGCGCCCCGAAAAGCGGATCTTCAGCTGCATCGCGTGGACGTGACCCGAGAGGGTCAGGTCGCCGTATCCGGCTGCCGTGATCTGCTCCCAAAGCTGGGGACGTGTGCCAGCGTGATGTTGAATGTCTCGCGGGGTACACTCTCGTAGGCCTTGTCCATCCCCGTGGCGGGGAGGTTGCGGCTGTGGCGGAGCCACCGCAGGGCGGGGTCGAACGAGAGCCCGGTCAGCGAGATGCTGTCGCCGCCGCGGCGGATGTAACAAGTCCGGTTGTCGAGGACGTGCCACCCCATCGCCTCCTGTCGGTCGATGAGGCTGCGGAGGTTGTCGGCGATGGTGTGGTGCAGCGAGTCCTTGATGTAGGTCCCCACGTCGTGGTTGCCCGTGACCGAGTAGACCGGAGCCTCGATGCGTCGGAGCAGCCGGGCCATCCGTTCGTCGAGCTCTGCGGCGCGGATGTTCACCAGGTCGCCCGTAAAAAGCACCAGGTCGGGCCGCAGGGCGTTGATGCGGTCGGTGAGGCGTCCCAGTTCGCGCTCGGGGGAGACGATCGTCCCCAGGTGGAGGTCCGAGATCTGTACGAGGCGCATGCCGTCGAATGCCGCGGGAAGGCGTTCAGAGCAGATCTCCACCTGGCTGACGCGCAGCGACGTACGGCCCAGCGTAGCCCCCCAGAGCAGCGTGACGGCGATCAGTGCGGCAGCGATGTTGCCCGCACGGTGCCATCCGACGAGGCGGAATGCATAGCGCGCCAGACGCGGCAGCACGGTGAACATCCACGCCCAGAGGAGCCACATCGACGCCTGTACGACCGCCGTGGTGTTGTCGCGGCTCAGCGTGCCGACAAGGATCGCCGCCAGGGGCAGCAGGTCGGTGACGGCTGCCCATACGACGCTGCGGATCGGAATGCGCCGCCGGCGAAGCCGGTGGAAATGGTACCAGTCGGCCGCCATGGCTGCGGCCATGAAAATAAATATAGGTATTGCGAGAAACATCTGTTCGGGGATGAGTCTTGTATGATGCAAAGATAAGAAAATTCGCGGATCTCCTCCTCTTTTTTTGGCATACGACTTGCGAAAGTACGGGTGAATGCAAAAACATACAGATGATGAAAATGATCCGATTCGCTATCTGGACGGCCGGGCTTCTGCTGGTGCTTCCCGCCGTCGCAAGCACGCCGCGGGGGCAGGAGCACGATCGCCGGGAGGCCCTTCGCGACCATGCCGAAACCCACCGCAAGGGTTTCCAGCAGACCGACGTCCCGCAGTTTGTCTTCCCTGTCAGCGGCAACCGTTTCTCGTTCTCGGTCGGCGGCTTCATCAACCTGCGGGGGGCCTACGACATGGGGGGCATGGTCGATAACATCGACTTCGTGACCTACGACATTCCGGTGCCGGGCAGCTACGCCACCCGGCAGAAATTCACGATGGATGCCTCGACGTCGCGGCTCTTCGTCAAGGCGATCGCGCATACGCGGAGCCTCGGGCGCGTGGTGGTCTACATCGACGGGGATTTCCGCGGCGGCGCGGTGAACAGCTACACGCCGCGTCTGCGCTCGGCCTACGTCTCGTTCCTGGGGCTGACGCTCGGCCGCGACGTGACGACCTTCTGCGACCTGGCGGCCGCGCCGACGACCATCGACTTCCAGGGTCCGAACGCCTACAACTTCAATTTTGCCACGCTCGTCCGCTACGAACGCTCGTTTGCCGACGACCGACTCTCGTTCGGCGTGGCGGCCGAGATGCCTGCCGTGAGCGGGACCTACGGCGAGGGATTCGAGCCCATTCCGCAGCGCGTTCCCGACATCCCGGCCTACATCCAGTATGCGTGGGGGCCGGAGCGCTCGAGCCACCTGCGTGCCTCGGTCGTCCTGCGCGACATGTACCTGCACAACCTCCGCACCGCGGAGAACACCTCGCTGCTGGGCTGGGGCGTGCAGTTGAGCGGGACAATCCGCTGCTGCCGGGCGTTCCGGATGTTCATGAACGGCGTCTACGGCAAGGGTATCACCCCCTACATTCAGGACCTGACGGGTGTCGGACTGGACTTCACGCCCGATCCGCGCAATGCCGCCTACATCCAGACGATGCCGATGTGGGGCTGGCAGGCCGCCGGGCAGCTCTCGCTGACACAGCGGCTGACCCTGTCGGGCGGCTACTCGACCGTCCGTGTCCAGCGCTGCCACGGATTCTATGCCGACGACGAGTACAAGCGCGGGCAGTACATCTTCGGGAACCTGTTCTATGCACTTACGCCGCGCTGCACCGTGGCGGCCGAATACCTCTACGGTTCGCGCCGCGACATGTCCGATGCGGAGAACCATGCCAACCGGGTGAATGTCATGCTGCAGTACACTTTCTGACCCGTCTCGTTCCGCAGGACGGTTTTTTCGGGCGATTCCCTGCGGGGTCGCCCGCTTTTTCTTATCTTTGCCCGCGGGAGACGGCCTGCGGCGGCACACGTCCGGCCGTCTCCGGCAAACAAGCGCGAGAATCATGGAATTTCTGACACAATACAACCTTACGGGACTGGTGATCGGCGTGGCGACGTTTCTGATCATCGGTCTCTTCCATCCGCTCGTCATCAAGGGCGAGTACTATTTCGGCGTGCGGATCTGGTGGCTTTTCCTCCTGATGGGGGTTGCGGCCGTCGCCGCATCGATCGCCGTGCGCCAGCTGCTCTGGTCCACGCTGCTGGCCGTGTGGGGCGCTTCGTCGCTGTGGAGCATCGGCGAACTCTTCGAACAGCGCAAGCGGGTAGCCAGAGGGTGGTTTCCGCAGAATCCCAAACGGAAACGGAAGTAGGCCGTGCGTATCGGAATCCGGCATATCGCGGTGATCGTGCTGCTGGCGGGGGGCTCCTGCACGCCGGCCGGAAGGCCCTCGGCCGCCCTGCCCGAACCGCCGCCGCAGCGCGTCAGGATGTTTTTCGGCGGCGACGTGATGCAGCACCTGCCGCAGGTCGAGGCAGCCCGCAGCGGCGGGGGCTTCGACTACTCGCCGGTCTTCGAGGCGCTGGCCCCGAGGTTGCACGGGGCGGATATTGCCGTGGTGAACCTCGAGACGACGCTGACCTCCTCTGGGGCTTATTCGGGCTACCCGATGTTCCGCTCCCCAGTCGTGCTGGCCGACGCCCTGCGCGAGGCCGGCGTGGATGTGGCCGTGCTGGCCAACAACCACTGCTGCGACGGCGGCGCTGCGGGAATCCGCACGACGATCCGCGAACTCGACCGCTGCGGCATCCGCCATACGGGCGTCTTTGCCGACAGCGCCGATTACCGCCGCAACCATCCGCTCCGCCTCACCTGGTGCGGGGTGCGGATCGCCCTGGTCAATTACACCTACGGGACGAACGGCCTTCCGGTGCCGGCCGGTACGATCGTGAACCTCATCGACACGCTGCGTATGGCCGCCGATCTCGAACGGGCCCGCCGCGGGGCCGACTTCGTGGTGGCCTGCATGCACTGGGGCAACGAGTACGAGCGCCGCGAGAACGCCTCGCAGCGGGCCGTGGCCGGCTTCCTCCGCCGTCACGGCGTGGATCTGGTGGTGGGAAGCCACCCGCATGTGGTTCAGCCGTGGCGGGCCGACTCGTCGCACGTGGTGCTCTTCTCGCTGGGCAACCTGGTCTCGAACCAGCGGCGGCGCTACACCGACGGCGGGCTGGTGGCCTGCATCGAGGCGCTGCGCCATCCCGACGGGCGCATGACCTACCGCCTCGACCCGGTTCCGGTGTGGGTCGCCCTGCCCCGCTACCGCATCCTGCCGCCCGAGGCGGCCGACACGATGCACCTTCCGGCCGACTACGCCCGCTTCCGTGAGGACCTGCGCGAGTTGAGCGGCGGCGCACTATAAGTTCGGCAAATGGCGCTATCGGAAGATCCGATCGTTTTTATTTGCCGACATGCGGGTAATTTCCTATTTTTGCCGACACACATCAAACATTACGACTTATGGAAAAGAGCATCAAAGGTACGCGTACCGAGCAGAATCTGTTGAAGGCCTTCGCCGGCGAGAGCCAGGCGCGGAGCCGTTATGTGTTTTTTGCCAGCCAGGCCAAGAAAGAGGGCTACGAGCAGATCGCAGGTGTCTTTCTGGAGACGGCCGAGCAGGAGAAGGAGCACGCCAAGCGTTTTTTCAAGTTCCTCGAGGGCGGCGAGGTGACCATCACGGCCAGCTACCCCGCCGGAAAGATCGGCACGACGCAGGAGAATCTGCTGGCTGCGGCGCGCGGTGAGAATGAGGAGTGGGATGTGCTCTACCGCGAGTTTGCACAGGTGGCCGACGAGGAGGGCTTCACGGAGATCGCCACGGCATTCCGCATGATTTCGGTGGTCGAGGCCGAGCACGAGCGCCGCTACCTGAAGCTGTTGAGCCGCCTGACCGACGGCGATTTCTTCAAGCGCGACGGCAAGATCTGGTGGCAGTGCCGCAACTGCGGCTACATCGTCGAGGCCGAGCAGGCTCCGCTCATGTGCCCCGCCTGCAAGCACCCGCAGGCCTACTTCGAGCCCAAGAAGGAGAACTATTGATAGCCTGTCGCACCAAGCGGCGGCCGGCCGCCGCTTGCGCAGGCTGAAACCTGCCCCGGCAGGGATGGAACAACGGGGAGGCGGATTCCGAAAGGAAATCCGCCTCCCCGTTTGCATTTGTCCGGGGTCGGGATCACTCCGCTGCCCCGGCAATGCGATAGGCGCTGAAGTCGCGGATTGCCGGGTCGCAGATGTGTTGTTCGACGGTCAGCCGCAGGGCGTCGGTCTCCACGGCCGGAAAGCGTTCGATGCGTTTGTGCCCGACAGCCGTTCCCCGGCATACGGTCGTCCATTTCCCGTTCACGCGGGCCTCCACGCGGTAGGCGCGGATGCGGTGCCCTCGGGCAATCTCCTCGCCGATGATGCAGCAATCGACCTTCTGCCTGGCTCCGAGCCGCAGCGTCAGCCGTGTCCCGGTCCCCGAGGTGCAGGCAAGCGGCGTGCCGAAACGGCGGTTCACCTCTTCGCCGAACTCCTTCAGGCGGGCGACATCGCCTGACGGAAGCAGTCCGTCGGGGTTGGGGGTCAGACCGAGGATCAGGGTGGCGTTGCGCCCTACCGATTTCTCGTACATCTCCATCAGGTCGGTCAGCGGATAGACCGCCCGTTCGTCGTCACCCGGCTCCCAGAACCATTCGTGACGGCCGTTGTACCCCCGCAGGGGAGCGTCGGCCATCGCAGGGACCCAATATGCTCCGTCGGGATCGCCGTGCGCCAGCAGCCGGTTGTGGTCTGCCGTCCCGTCCGTCCGGTTGCTGTGGCTGTACGGATAGGGAAACGACGACCAACAGGGATCGCCTACCGTTCCCGATTCGGATCCGCCCCAGCGCAGGTCTGCCCGATCGACGTTGTGGTAGAACAGGCAACCGGGCTGGCAGCGATTGACGATCGGCTCGACATCGGGCCCCAGTCCGCGGGGGTCGTCGGCGCCGCCGTCGAACCAGATCATGAACAGGTCGCCGTAACGGCTGCAGAGCTCCTCGACCATCCGCTCACAGAAACGTTTGTACCAGGCCTGCCGGTTGCGGGCGAATTCGCCGCCGCCCTCGGCCCTGAAGTTGTGGATGCCCAGCAGCGAGTTCCACCGGATGCCGATGTAGATCCCTGGCATCAGTCCGTATTTGCGGCACGAATTGACGAAGTCGCGTACGATGTCACCCTTGCCGTCGCGCCATTTCACGGCCTTGAGGCAATAGGGATTCACGTCGCTCTGCCACAGCCCGAATCCCGTTTCGTGGGTGGCTGTCAGGATGGCGAATCTGGCTCCGGCGTCACGGGCGGCGCAGATCCACTGGTCGGTGTCGAGCTCTTCGGGGTTGAAGATGTTGTAGTCCTCGATCGGGTTGATCCGGTTGTTGCCCTGTCCGTAGACCAGCCCGTCGAAGACGTGGAGGTCGTAGTGGAAGACGACGCCGAATTCGGCTTCGTGCCATTTCACCTGGTTGGGGCTCGGTACGGGGAGCTTCTCCCCTGCCCCGAAGGCCGGGGTTGCCAGAAGGAGTGAGGCAAGCAGTGCGGTCAGCAGTTTTCTCATGGGTATGCAGTTTGACGGGTCTCTTTGGACAAATATAGTGAAAATACGGCAAACGTATTCCTGTCGAAACACTCCCTTCGCCGAATCTTTACCGCCGTGACATGCGATTGTCATCCCGAGCGGCCAACTTTGCAGCGTGGAAAATGAAGATAAAGGAAAACGTATGACGTTGAGAAAAATCATCGCTGCATTGTTCGCTTCGGGATACTGCCTCACGGCCGCCGCTGCGGTCGTCGAGGGGGTCGTGGCGGACCGGACGACCCGTGAACCGCTCATCGGAGCGACCGTGCTGGTGGAGGGCACGACCAAAGGTACGACGACCGACGCCCTGGGGCATTTCGGTCTCGACCTCCCCGAGGGAAGCCACACGCTGGTGGTCTCCTATGTTTCGTATGTCGCGCGCCGCGTGGAGGTCACGGGCGGTCAGACCGGGCTGGAGATCCTCCTTGAGCCCGATGCGCAGACGCTGTCGGCCGTGAAGGTGACCGGCCGCCGCAACCTCGAGTCGGAGCGGAGTCTCCAGACCGAGCGCATCGCCTCGAACGTGGCGATCGAGAACATGGGAGCCCGGGAGATGTCGCTCAAGGGCATCTCGAACGTACAGGAGGGTGTCCGGAAGATATCGGGAATCTCCGTGGCCGATGCCGGCCAGCTCATCGTGCGCGGTCTGGGCGACCGTTACAGCATCACGACGCTCAACGGCCAGCCGATCGCCTCGCCCAACCCCGACAACAAACTCATCCCGCTCGACATATTCCCCTCTTCGACGGTCAAGAACATCACCGTGAGCAAGGTCTACGAAGCCGGTTCCTATGCCGACTATTCGGGCGCCCACATCGACATCGACACCAAGGAGAGCACGGGTGAGCGTTTCTTTTCGGCCGAGGTGAACGTCGGCGGACGGTTCAATACGCTGGGCGGCGACTTCTACCGCATGGACCGCCGTTCGCTCTTCACGCAGCCGAAGGTCGATGCGCGGGCGATGTCGGGCTCTCTCTCCGATTTCCGCCAATACGTCACCTCGCGCGACATCTTCGACACGGACTTCTCGGTGTCGAGCCGCCGGGCGCTGCCCGTCTTCGGGGCAACCTGGCCTGGGGCCGCGATTTCAAGGTGGGGCGTCAGACGCTCAGCGTCCTGGCTTCGGGAGGCATGAGCAACGACATGCAGACGATGAACGATGCCGAATTCCGGCTGCTCGAGGCCACCGGCATCGTGACCGACGAATACGGTTATGACAGCTATGAGAGTGAACTGAAGATGGCGGCTCTGGCGAGCCTTGGCCTGACCATGCGCGATGCCGACCGCATCAGTTACACTTTCTTCTTTGCACGCAATGCTTCGGATACATACATGCGCCGCGAGGGCTACGACCAGGAGGGGCACCAACTGATCGGCAGCAACGACGTGCTGCACGTCTACAAGCTGATGACCCACCAGCTGAGCGGCGTGCACGAGTTCGGCGAGCGGTGGAAACTCCGCTGGAGCGGCTCCTGGTCGGGGACCTCCTCGGACGAGCCGGACCGCCGCCAGGTGATGTTCCTCAAGAACGGCGACGGTTCGCTGTCGCTCTTCAAACTCAACCAGCAGGAGACGATGCGCTACTTCGGCACGCTCGACGAGAAGGAGTGGAACGCCCACGTGGCTGCCGACTACCTCTTCGGCGCGGGGCACAAGCTGACCTTCGGCGCGGCCTGCAAGGACAAGAGCCGCGACTATACGGCTACCCGCTTCTATTATGACCTGGACCGGCTCTCGCCGCAGATCGACGACATCTACGACACGGACGGCTACCTGAATTTCGCCAACGTGGCCAACGGTTCGCTGGTCATCGACCGCCAGCAGCAGCCCAAGGACAGCTACGATGCGGGCAACACGATCGCTGCGGTGTATGCATCGGTGGACCTCAAGCCGACCGAACGGCTGCTCATCAACGCCGGTCTGCGTCTCGAGATGTCGAAGCAGTGGGTCGATTATGCCAACGACCAGAGCATCCGTCAGCGCCGCAACCTCGACAAGAGCGACCTCTTCCCGGCGCTCAACCTCCGCTATTCGCTCGGTGAGCGGCAGCAGCTGCGGCTTGCCCTCTCGCGGACCGTCACGCGGCCGTCGTTCATCGAGATGGCCCCGTTCCTCTACCAGGAGTCCTACGGTTCGGTGCAGCTGCGCGGTAACGAGGAGCTGGTGAACAGCTACAACTACAACATCGACCTGCGCTACGAACTGCTCAACCGCCGCGGCGACATGATCTCGGTAACGGGATACTACAAATTCCTCGACGAGCCGATCGAGCGCGTGCAGATGCTCTCGGGCGGCGCCGCGGTCCACACCTTCCGCAACGCCGACAACGGCATGGCGGCCGGCATCGAGGTCGAGGTGCGCAAGTCGCTGACCGAGACGCTGCGCATCGGGGCCAACGGAACCTACATGTACACGAACGTGACACTGCCCGACGGCGGAGCCTATACGAACAAGGAGCGCGCACTGCAGGGGGCTTCGCCCTACCTGGTCAATGCCGACATCACCTGGTCGCCCCGCTTCGACGAGGTGCGGCAGCTCAACCTGGCGCTGCTCTACAACCTGCAGGGACCGCGCATCCATGCCGTCGGCATCTCGGGTCTGGGCGACGTCGAGCAGCTTCCGGTCCATACGCTCAACTTCACGGCCGGCTACCGCATCAACCGTTGGGCCGAGGTCAAGGTGCAGTTCTCCGACCTGCTGGGCCGGGCGCTGGTCTTCGAGCAGGAGGTCCCCCAGACGGGTGAGACCGTCGAGGTGGAGCGCTACCGTCCGGGAACGGGCTTCGAAGTGGGGCTGAACCTGCGCTTCTGACGCGATGCGGCCCGACGGCGGAGCACGACGGGCGGAATTCGGGAAAAAGACAACAAACCATCATTTAATCAATATTTTAAGATGAAAACGTATTGGAAACTCATTGCAGCGGCACTGATTGCCGGCTCGGTATGTGCAACTTCTTGCGACGACAACGATGACAACGGCGGCGGGGCCCAGGGCCTGAGCGGCGAAATCGCTTCGGGCGCGACGCTCGAGGGCAATGTCGTCGGCGACCTACCTGCTCAAGGGTGCCTCCTACAAGTTGAGCGGCGGCCTGCACGTCAAGGCCGGAGCTACGCTCCACATCGCCGAGGGCGTCGAGATCGTGGCTGTCGATGACAGCAAGGTGGACTACATCCTCGTCGAGCAGGATGCCAAAATCGACGCCGAAGGCACGGCCTCGTCGCCGATCGTGATGACCAGCGAGTTGAAGAAGTCGGGCGCCTGGGGCGGTATCCACATCTGCGGCCGCGCCCACACGAATGCCGGTACGGGCGTACTCTCCGAGATCGGCAACGCCCCCTACGGAGGCTCGGATGATGCCGACGATTCGGGCGTGCTGCGCTACATCCGCCTCGAGTACACGGGCTTCGCCTTCGACGAGGAGCACGAGGCCAACGGCGTGTCGTTCTACGGCGTGGGCAACGGCACCGAGGTCGAGTACCTGCAGGCCTACATGGGCTCGGACGACGGCTTCGAGTTCTTCGGCGGTTCGGTCGATGTGAAGCATATGGTGGTGACCAACTGCTCGGACGACTCGTTCGACTGGACCGAGGGCTGGAACGGCCGCGGACAGTTCCTGGTGGCCTATCAGGAGGCCTCCTCGTCGCTCGGATACGACTGCGACTGCCTGATGGAGTGCGACAACAACGGCAACAACGCCGCAGCCACGCCGGTAGCCCATCCCGTGCTGTCGAACGTGACGCTCGTGGGCAACGGTTCCGACACGCAGGGCGTGCGTCTGCGTGCCGGCACGCAGGTCGAGCTCTACAACGCCATCGTGACGGGCAAGGGCAAGTGCATCACCACCGAGACCTCCGAGACGGATGTGGCGCTCAAGAACGGCACCTCGAAACTCGAGTACATCGCCATGAGCACCGAACTCGTTCCGAAGGACGGCACCTATACCAACGCCGACTTCGAGGCAGCCGAAGGCAACTCGACCGACTATGTCAATACGCTGACGAACAACTATGTCGGTACGATCGACGGCGGCAAGACGCTCTCCGACCCGTTCTTCGAGACGGCAGCCTACCGGGGCGCCGTTCCCGCCGGCGCCGACTGGACCTCGGGCTGGACGCGTTGAGGCTCCGCACCGGCGGATGCGCATGCAGGGAGACCCTCTCTTTGGCGGAGGGTCTCCCTTTTCGTTGCCGGGGCTGCGGCCTGCGGGCGACGAAAAAGGGAGGTGCGGGACGCGGAATTCCGGAAAAAGGTCGTATCTTTGCACAAATACGCAGTAAAACGAACGATTGAAAGATATGGCAGACGAAAAAATCATCTTTTCGATGGTCGGCGTGAGCAAGACCTTCACCAACCAGAAGCGGGTGCTGAACAACATCTACCTCTCGTTTTTCTACGGCGCGAAGATCGGTATCATCGGTCTGAACGGTTCGGGAAAATCGACGCTGATGAAGATCATCGCCGGAATCGACAAGAATTTCGAGGGCGAGGTGGTCTTCTCGCCGGGATATACGGTGGGCTACCTCGAGCAGGAGCCCAAACTCGACGACGCGAAGACCGTGAAGGAGGTGGTCGAGGAGGGGTGCGCCGAGACGGTGGCCCTCCTCAAGGAGTATGAGGAGATCAACATGAAACTCTGCGAGCCGATGTCGGACGACGAGATGGCGCGCCTCATCGAGCGTCAGGGCGAACTCTACGAGAAGATCGACCACTGCAACGGCTGGGAACTGGACAGTGTGCTCGAGCGGGCGATGGACGCCCTGCGGTGCCCCGATCCCGACCAGCCGGTCAAGGTGCTCTCGGGCGGTGAGCGCCGCCGCGTGGCGCTGTGCCGCCTGTTGCTGCAGCAGCCCGACGTGCTGCTGCTGGACGAGCCGACGAACCACCTCGACGCCGAGTCGATCGACTGGCTCGAGCAGCACCTCCAGCAGTACAAGGGTACGGTGATCGCCGTGACGCACGACCGCTACTTCCTGGACAATGTCGCCGGCTGGATCCTCGAGCTCGACCGCGGCGAGGGCATCCCCTGGAAGGGCAACTACTCGGGCTGGCTCGACCAGAAGACCAAGCGCATGGCCATGGAGGAGAAGCAGGAGTCGAAGCGCCGCAAGACCCTCGAGCGCGAGCTGGAGTGGGTGCGCATGTCGCCTTCGGGCCGCCATGCCAAGTCGAAGGCGCGTCTGTCGGCCTACGACAAGCTGATGAACGAGGATGCGAAGCAGAAGGAGGAGAAGCTCGAGATCTTCATCCCGAACGGCCCGCGTCTGGGCGATGTGGTGATCGAGGCGCACGACGTCTCGAAGGCCTTCGGCGACCGCGTGCTCTACGAACACCTCGACTTCTCGCTGCCGCCGGCCGGCATCGTGGGTGTCATCGGCGCCAACGGTACGGGCAAGACGACCCTCTTCCGCATGATCATGGGGCTCGAGGAGCCCACGAGCGGTTCGTTCCGCGTGGGCCCGACGGTCAAGTTGGCCTATGTGGACCAGCAGCACAAGTCGATCGATCCCGAGAAGACCGTTTTCGAGGTGATCTCGGGCGGCCTGGACCTCATCACGCTGGGCAACCGCCAGGTCAATGCCCGGGCCTATGTCGCCCGCTTCAACTTCTCGGGCGCCGACCAGGAGAAGAAGTGCGGCATGCTGTCGGGCGGTGAACGCAACCGCCTCCATCTGGCCCTCGCGCTCAAGGAGGAGGGCAACGTGTTGCTGCTCGACGAGCCGACCAACGACATCGACGTCAATACGTTGCGTGCGCTGGAGGAGGGCCTCGAGAACTTTGCGGGTTGCGCCGTCGTCATCTCGCACGACCGCTGGTTCCTCGACCGCATCGCCACGCACATCCTCTCGTTCGAGGGCGACTCGAAGGTGGTCTTCTACGAGGGCACCTACTCGGAATACGAGGCCTGGAAGCGTGCGCAGGGCGAGGATACGACCCCGCACCGCGTGAAGTACAAGAAACTGATGGCTTGACGGAATGCGCATCGCCACCTTTTTCCTGCTCATCCTGGGGCTTTGTTCATGCGGGATGCCGGCAAACCGGCCGGTCGATGCGTTTGTCTGGGACCGGCTTTGCGCCCACGAAGATCCGGACTGCGTAGAACCGGTCGGGACGTGCGATGCCGACGGATTCCTCACCGAAATGGAGCGGTTTCCTTGGCATGAGCAGGCGCGCGAGGCGCTGAAGCTCAGGAAAAACTCCCCCACGCTGTCGGTCTCGGATTTGAAGAGCGACTGTTCGCTTTTCATTTCGTCCGCAGTGGATGACAACGACAGGCTGGGCTTTTTTGTCGGATATGTCTGTCCCGGAGAGCAGGGAACGCAAGCCCCTCGCCGCGTGATCGTATATGAAGTCGGCCAGATGGAAGCGATCCGCGAAATGGTTATCCTCTTCTTTCGTCGCGACGAGGCCGCATTGAAGCGCCTCGTCGGGGAATACCCCCTGTACCTGGAGACGCGCGATGATACAGGTTGGAAAAAATACCTGAAAATGAAACAAAAGTTTATATAATATGGCACAGAAACCTTCGATACCCAAGGGTACGCGCGACTTCTCCCCCGCGGAGATGATGCGCCGCAACTATATTTTCGACACGATCCGTTCGGTCTTCCGCACCTACGGCTTCGCTCCGCTCGAGACCCCGGCGATGGAGAACCTCTCGACGCTGCTGGGCAAGTACGGCGACGAGGGCGACAAGCTCCTCTTCCGGGTGCTCAACTCGGGCGACTATGCCGCCGGGCTCTCGGACGAGGAGGTGCGGCAGGCGTCGCGCATCAGCGAGAAGGGACTCCGCTATGACCTGACGGTCCCCTTCGCCCGCTACGTCGTGCAGCACCAGGGCGAGCTGACCTTCCCCTTCAAGCGTTACCAGATGCAGCCCGTGTGGCGTGCCGACCGGCCGCAGAAGGGGCGCTACCGCGAGTTCTACCAGTGCGACGTCGATGTCATCGGCACCCGCTCGCTGCTGTGCGAGGTGGAGCTGGTCGAGATCGTCGAGCGGGTGTTCCGCGCGCTGGGCATCCGTGTGGCGCTGAAGATGAACAACCGCAAGATCCTCTACGGCATTGCCGAGGCGATCGGCCATGCCGACAAGATGATGGACATTACGGTGGCCATCGACAAGCTCGAGAAGATCGGCCTGGACAACGTGAAGGCCGAGCTGCTCGAGCGAGCGGGGCTGTCGCAGGAGGCGGTGGACCGGCTTCAACCGATTCTTGAGCTGAGCGGTGACAATGCGCAGAAACTCGACCGGTTGAGTGAAGTACTTGCCTCGTCGGAGACGGGTCTTCGCGGCATCGACGAGATGCGGACGATCTTCGGCTGCGTCGCCTCGCTCGGGCTGGAGCTTCCGGTCGAACTGGACCTCTCGCTGGCCCGCGGGCTCAACTACTACACGGGCGCCATCTTTGAGGTCAAGGCGCTCGACTTCGCCATCGGGTCGATCTGCGGCGGCGGCCGTTACGACGACCTGACGGGTATCTTCGGCATGCCCGGCATGTCGGGTGTCGGCATTTCGTTCGGCGCCGACCGCATCTACGACGTCATGACGGGGCTCGATCTCTTCCCGGCCGGGGTCTCCTGCTCGACCCGGGCGCTCTTCGTGAACCTCGGGCCCGGGGAGCAGGCCGCCGTGCTGCCCCTGCTGCGCGGGGTCCGCGATGCGGGCATCCCCGCGGAGATCTACCCCGAGCCGGCCAAGATGAAGAAACAGATGGAATACGCCAACCGCCGCGGCGTGCCCTTCGTGGTGATCGTCGGCTCGGAGGAGCTGGCCGCCGGCGCCGCCACGGTGAAGAACATGCAGACGGGCGAGCAGAGCCGGGTGGCCTTCGACCGGATCGCCGGGGCGCTCCGCACGGAGGAGTAGGCGCACCGGATCCGTATCATCCCGAGAGAAGAGCCATGAAGAGGGTGAAACGACTCCTTGCGGCGTGTCTGGCACTCGCGGCGCTCCTGCCGCTCGGCGCGCAGGAGCTGTCGCAACAGCAGCAGGATCTGATGCAGCTGCAGAAGTTTGCGCAGATCTACCGCTACCTGACAAACGCCTATGTCGATGAGGTGGATACCGCTCCCGTCATCGAGGGGGCCATCACGGGCATGCTCGAACGGCTCGACCCCCATTCGGCCTATATCCCGGCCGAGGAGATGAAGTCCGTGAGGGAGAGCTTCGACGGGGAGTTCAGCGGCATCGGTGTGGAGTTCAACGTGTTGCGCGACACGGTCATCGTGGTCAATACGATCGCCGGAGGTCCGGCCGAGCGGGTCGGCGTCCGGCCCAACGACCGGATCGTGCGCATCGATACGCTCGATGCCGTGGGGATGACGCGTGCCGACGTTCCGAAATACCTGCGCGGGGCGACGGGAACGAAGGTCGCCATCGACGTCGTGCGGCACGGTACGCCCGGGCGGCTCCATTTCGTGATCGTCCGCGACCGGATTCCGCTCAACACGGTCGATGCCGCCTACCGCGTTGCCGACGGCGTGGGCTACATCAGGGTGAACCGCTTCGGGAACACCACGATGCCGGAGTTCAGGGAGGCCTACCGCAAGCTGGGACGTCCCGCGGCTGATCCTCGACCTGCAGGGCAACGGCGGCGGCCTGCTCGAACAGGCCATCGAGATGGCGGGGTTCTTCCTGCCGCGCGGCGCCGTGGTCGTCTCGACCGAGGGCCGCACCGTTCCGTCGGTCTCCTACGAGACGCAGAGCCCGGGCGAGGACATGAAGGGCCGGCTGGTGGTCCTGGTGGACGAGACGTCGGCTTCGGCCTCGGAGATCGTGGCCGGGGCCATGCAGGACTGGGACCGCGGCATCGTGGTCGGTCGCCCGAGCTTCGGCAAGGGCCTCGTGCAGCGGCAGGTCGGCCTGCCCGACGGTTCGGCCGTGCGCATCACCGTGGCCCGCTACCATACCCCTTCGGGGCGGGTCATCCAGCGCCCCTACGAGCAGGGCAAGCGGCGCGAGTACTATCTGGACCACCTGCGGCGCTACGACGACCGCACGCGCGATTCGCTCGACGCCGGGGCGCCCGAGTTCCGGACCCTCCGCACGGGACGGAAGGTCTACGGCGGTGGCGGCATCCGTCCCGACGTGATCGTGGCTCCCGATACGGCCGGTTACTCGAATTATTACGGCGAACTGGTCCGCCGGGGTGTGACGGCCGATTTCGTGAGCGGGTGGCTCGACCGCTCGCGCGACTCGCTGTCGCGGCGCTACCCTGCTTTTGCGGACTTCGCCTCCGGCTTCGAGGTCTCCGACGGAGTGCTCGACGAACTGATCCGGCTGGGTGAGGAACGCGGCGTGGCATTCGATGCGGACGGATTTGCTGTTTCGTCGCCCGTTCTGCGCATCCAGCTCAAGGGGCTTGCCGCGCAGCGCCTCTACGGTGTGGGGGCCTACTATGAAGTGGTCAATCCGCTGCTGAACGGAGCCTATCGGCGTGCCGTGGCCATTCTCACAGACTGGGACCGGGAGGGACGCCCGTTGCTCGAAGGGGGCGAAGGATGAAATTAGCGGGAGGATTTTTTTGCGGTTCGGTTTATTTTGTATATATTCGTATACGTGAAGACTGAAATCGTATACGACCGAACTACCAAAAAGTAACGCCTATGTCACCCTTATTTACACCGCGCCGTGAAGGGGAGGAGTTCCATGAAGACCAGATCCTCTCGAAAGCAGTCAAGGCGGGTCGGCGCACCTATTTTTTCGATGTGAGGGCTACGCGCGGAGATGACTATTTCCTGACCATCACGGAGAGTCGCAAGACGGTCGATGCCGAAGGCAGGACGACCTATGACCGGCATAAGATCTTCCTCTACAAGGAGGATTTCGACAAGTTCGTGCATGGCCTGAACGAGACGCTCGACTACATCCGCAGCCATCGGCCCATACCCGAGCCTCAGGAATGACTCCGCCCGCGGCCGCAGCCGCTTCTTTCGGCTGACGGAAGGCAACCGGACCGCCGGGCCCCGCGGCGGCAGGTCGGCGATGCCGAAAAACAAAGAGGCTCCGGGTCCGCAAATGCTACCGGATACGCACAAGCGTAAGCCGGTTTTTTTGTGCCTCATCCGGTCTGCATCCGAAGCGGACTGTATCGTTCGCTCCTTTTTTCGGATAAATTTTGGCATTGCCGCGCGCATCCGCTATCTTTGCAACCAGTTAATTTAACCGATGCTCCGGCGTACGGGGCCGGAAACTGCCGCGGCGTCCGTTGCGCCGGCGTGCGGTCCGGTGGTCCGGCCCGGTGCTTCCAATTTGTGAGGACATGAATTTCACTCGTTCCGTCGTGCTGGCGCTCAAGGGTTGCGCCATGGGCATGGCCGATGTCGTACCGGGCGTTTCGGGCGGTACGATCGCTTTCATCTCCGGGATCTACGAAGAGTTGATCGACTCGATCCGCCGGGTCGATGCCACGGCCCTGCGGCTACTCGTGCGCCTGCGCCTCGGCGAACTGTGGCGCCACATCAACGGCAGTTTCCTGCTGCCCGTGCTGCTGGGTATCGCCGTCGCGATCTTCTCGCTTGCCCGGCTGATGACCTATCTGCTGCAGCACCACCCGATCGAGATCTGGTCGTTCTTTTTCGGCCTGATCATCGCCTCGGCGCTGCTCGTTGCCCGGCAGGTCGGGCGCTGGGACTGGCGTTCGGTGCTGTCGTTCGCGGTCGGCGCCGCCGCTGCGTGGTGGATCACCGTCGCCACGCCGACCGAGACACCCAACGACTGGTGGTTCGTCATGCTGTCGGGAGCCATTGCCATCTGTGCCATGATCCTGCCCGGCATCTCGGGGGCCTTCATCCTGCTGCTGCTCGGCAAGTACCAGTACATCATGCAGGCGGTCGGCGACCTGAACATCCCGGTGATCGTCATCTTCGTCGTGGGAGCCGCGGCGGGTATCATCTCCTTCTCGCACCTGCTGTCGTGGCTGCTCAAGCGGTGGCACGACGTCACGGTGGCCGTGCTGATGGGTTTCATGGTCGGATCGCTCAACAAGGTGTGGCCGTGGAAGGAGGTCGTCGAGACCTACACCGACAGCCACGGGGCCCTGCAGCCGCTTGTCGAGCGGAACGTCGCCCCCGGGCATTTCGAGATGCTCTACGACCGGCCGTCGATGCTTGCCGAGGCGGTTGTGCTCTGCATCGTCGGGTTCCTGGTGATCTACGGCATCGAACTGCTGGCGCGGATCATGAGCGCCCGGAAGGAGAAATAGCCATGCGGAAGTTCGGTTTGATCGGGCGGCCGCTGGTCCATTCGGCTTCGGCACGCTACTTCGGCGGGAAGTTCGCGCGGGAGCGTCTTCACGACTGCAGCTATGCACTCTACGAGTTGGAGTCGATCGACCGGTTCCCGGCGCTGCTGGCCGCCGAGCCCGACCTGTGCGGCGTGAATGTAACGATCCCCTACAAGCAGGCGGTGCTGCCCCTGCTGGAGCGGATCTCCCCCGAGGCCGCAGCCATCGGGGCGGTCAATTGCATCCGCCGTACGGCGGACGGCGGTCTGGAGGGGTTCAATACGGACATCATCGGGCTGCGGGCGTCGCTCGACCGGCTGCTGGGCGACCGGGAACCCGGGCAGGCGCTTGTTCTCGGGACCGGCGGAGCCGCGCAGGCCGTGCAGTTTGCGCTTGCCGAGCGGAACATTCCCTATGCGCTGGTGTCGCGCGATCCGGCCCGGGGAAACTATACCTATGACAACCTGCCGTGCGAGGCGGTGGCCGAGAGCCGGCTGATCGTGAACGCCTCGCCCGTGGGGACCTACCCTGCCGTAGACGAGGCGCCGCGGATTCCCTATGCTTATGTGACCCCGGAGCACTGTCTGCTTGATCTGGTCTACAACCCGCCGCTGACGCGCTTCCTCGACTTCGGCCGTCAGCGCGGGGCGCGGACACTCAACGGCGAGGTGATGTTCCGCGAGCAGGCCGAAGCCTCGTGGCGCGTCTGGAACGGGCTCGAGGGGTGATCCCGTAATTTTGCTCGTGCATGTTTTGATCGAAATTGAAATGCAATGAATAGGTTGATTCTTTCCGTCTGTGCCTTTTGGGCGGCTAGTACGGCGACGGCTCAGCAGTTGCCGGCGACGGATGTGGAACCGCCCCGTTACGACGGGGCGGTAGTCAAGGTCTACATGACCCGTTTGGTGGCTAAGGTCCGGGATCTGGCCGTCGAGGAGCGGATTCCGGCCGACTCGCTTTCGGAGGAGGTGGTTCTCGCACTGCGGCTGGATACGCTCGGACAGGTCGTGGAGCGGCGTTTCCTGGACAATACGATTGTCGGGGAGGAGCGCTGCGAGGTCGATCCGGCGACGCCCGCCACGCGGCGGATTGTCCTGAAGGCCTGTGATGAGATGGAGGGAACGTGGAGCCCTGCACGCCGCGGCGACGGCCGTGCGGTGAATTATACGCTTCGCATGAAACTGTGGCTTCCGCTCGGGAAGATCGAGCGTGCGGTGAATCCCGATCCGCTGCTCTTCATGGACGGAGACCCCTACCCGGCTTTCTACGAATGGGTGCGCAGCCGCGTGGGATTCAATTCGATGCGCTTTCCCGGGGTCAATGGCAGGATGCGGATCCTCTTTTACATCGAGCCCGATGGGGATATCACGATCGGCCGCGTGCTGCAGTCGCCCGACAAGGGTCTGGAGCGCAAGGTAATCCGGGTGATCCGGCGCAGTCGGGGCAAGTGGACGCCCCGCAAGGTGAACGGCGTGCCGCAGCGCACGTCCTATGAATTCCGTTGCAACTACATCGGAAACGCCTACTGATCCCGCGGCGGTCCGGCTCCCGTGCCGGAGCGGCTCGGGGGGTGGAGATGTGTGGATTGATAGAACAACGCCGTCGTACCGGAAGGTGCGGCGGCGCTCTCGTGTCAGCGGTGCTGCAGCAGCGTGCGGGCCTTCTCGAGATCCTCTTCGCGGACGACGAGTTGCGCCGGCATCGTGCCGATGGGATAGATGGACGACATGTACTCGTTGTGGATCGTGGACCAGATTCCGGCACTGTCGAGCATCGATTTGCTGATTTCGGCCTCCGTGATCGTATTGTACTCCGCCAGTACGGCCATCTTTTCGTCTTGCATAAGCATTCGGGTTTTGGTTGGATATCTAAAGTTAAGCATTTTGTTGATAAAATGCAAGAGTCCTGCCACGAAAACTATCGAAATAATGAGTATCTTTGTCCTTGCCTATCCGGTCCCGGCCCGAGCGGCCCCGAGGCGGCCGGATGGCGTTTGACGACGATAAAACAGCCTATACCAGCATGTCCCAGTTCGTACACCTTCACGTACACTCGCAGTACTCGATCCTCGACGGTCAGGCCAGCATCCAGCGTCTGGTGGACAAGGCCATGGCCGACGGGCAGCCGGGCATCGCCATCACCGACCACGGCGACATGTTCGGAATCAAGGAGTTCTACAACTACGTCAAGAAGGTCAAGGGCAAGTACAAGGACAAGGCCGCCGAGTGCGAGAAGCGTCTTGCCGCCCTGCGCGACGGAACGGAGCAGGCGGACGATCCCGAGGCCGAGATCGCGGCCTGCGAGCGACAAATAGACGACCTGCGCCGCAAGATGGCCTTCAAGCCGATCATCGGCTGCGAGGTCTACGTGGCGCGCCGCCGCCTGCAGGACAAGGAGGGCAAGCCCGACCAGAGCGGCTACCACCTGATCCTGCTGGCCAAGAACCTCAAGGGATACCACAACCTGATCAAGATCGTCTCGAAGGCGTGGACCGAGGGCTTCTACATGCGCCCGCGTACCGACCGCACCGAGATCGAGAAATACCACGAGGGGCTGATCTGCTGTTCGGCCTGTCTGGCCGGCGAGGTGCCCCGCGCCATCACGGCCGACGACATGGAGCGGGCCGAAGAGTCGATCCGCTGGCACAAGGGGGTCTTCGGCGACGACTACTACCTCGAGCTCCAGCTGCACAAGGCGACCGTCGAGCGGGCCAACCACGAGGCCTACCCCATGCAGCTCAAGGTGAACAAGCACCTGCGCGAACTGGCGGCCAAATACGGCGTGCGCATGGTCTGCACCAACGACGTGCACTTCGTGGACGAGGACAACGCCGAGGCCCACGACCGGCTGATCTGCCTCTCGACGGGCAAGGACCTCGACGACCCCAAGCGCATGCTCTACTCCAAGCAGGAGTGGCTGAAAACGACGGCCGAGATGGCCGCGATTTTCGGCGAGACGGATCCCGAGGCGATGCGGACGACGGTCGATATCTGCAACCAGGTCGAGTGCTACTCGATCGACCATGCGCCGATCATGCCGACGTTCGAGATCCCCGAGGAGTTCGGCACCGAGGCCGAATACCGGGCGCGGCTCACCGAGCAGGACCTCTACGACGAGTTCACGCGCGACGAGAACGGCAACGTCGTCCTCTCCGAAGAGGAGGGGCGCAAGAAGATCGAGAAACTGGGCGGCTACGACAAGCTCTACCGCATCAAGCTCGAGGCCGACTACCTGGCCAAGCTGACGATGGAGGGGGCGCACAGGCGCTACGGCGAACACCTTACCGAGGAGCAGCAGGAGCGCCTGCGCTTCGAGCTGCACATCATGAAGACGATGGGTTTCCCGGGCTACTTCCTCATCGTGCAGGACTTCATCCGCGCGGCCCGCGAGGAGCTCGACGTCTCGGTGGGCCCGGGCCGTGGCTCGGCGGCCGGTTCGGCCGTGGCCTACTGCCTCGGCATCACGCAGATCGACCCCATCGCCTACGACCTGCTGTTCGAGCGTTTCCTCAACCCCGACCGTATCTCGCTGCCCGATATCGACGTCGATTTCGACGACGACGGCCGCGGCCGCGTGCTCAACTGGGTCACGCAGAAGTACGGCAAGGAGAAGGTCGCCCACATCATCACCTACGGTACGATGGCCACCAAACTGGCCATCAAGGACGTGGCGCGCGTCCAGAAACTCATGCTCTCGGAGTCGGACCGGCTGTGCAAGCTCGTCCCCGACAAGACCCCGAGGGCAAGGCCGTGAAGAACCTTTCGCAGGCCATCGAGCTGGTCCCCGAGTTGAAGGCTGCCGAGCAGTCGGACAACCCCGTGCTGCGCGACACGATCCGCTATGCCAAGATGCTCGAGGGCAACGTCCGCAATACGGGCGTGCACGCCTGCGGCACGATCATCTGCCGCGACGACATCACCGACTGGGTGCCCGTATCGACGGCCGACGACAAGGTGACGGGCGAGAAGATGCTCGTCACGCAGTACGAGGGTTCGGTGATCGAGGACACGGGACTTATCAAGATGGACTTCCTCGGTCTGAAGACCCTGTCGATCATCAAGGATGCCATCGAGAACATCCGCCAGACGAAGGGCATAGAGGTCGATATCGACGACTTTACGATCATCAACGACCCGGCGACCTACAAACTCTACAGCGAGGGACGTACCGTCGGCACGTTCCAGTTCGAGTCCGCCGGCATGCAGAAATACCTCCGCGAGCTGCAACCCTCGACCTTCGAGGACCTGATCGCGATGAACGCCCTCTACCGGCCCGGCCCGATGGACTACATCCCCGACTTCATCGCCCGCAAGCACGGCCGCAGTCCGATCGTGTACGACATCCCGATCATGGAGAAGTACCTGAAGGACACCTACGGCGTGACGGTCTACCAGGAGCAGGTCATGCTCTTGTCGCGCCTGCTGGCCAACTTCACCCGAGGCGAGTCGGACACGTTGCGCAAGGCGATGGGAAAGAAGCTCAAGGACAAGCTCGACGCCCTCAAGCCGAAGTTCATCAGCGGCGGCCAGAAGAACGGCCACGACCCGAAGGTGCTCGAGAAGATCTGGGCCGACTGGGAGAAGTTCGCCTCCTATGCCTTCAACAAGTCGCATGCGACCTGCTACTCGTGGGTGGCCTACCAGACGGCCTACCTCAAGGCCAACTACCCGTCGGAGTATATGGCGGCGGTGCTGAGCCGAAACCTTTCGAACGTCGAGCAGCTGACGATCTACATGAACGAGTGCAAGCGCATGGGCATCAGTGTGCTGGGTCCCGACGTGAACGAGTCGCGGCGTACCTTCTCGTCCAATGCGGCGGGTGACGTGCGCTTCGGGCTGGGTGCCGTCAAGGGCGTCGGCGAGGCGGCCGTGGACAGCATCATCGCCGAGCGCGAGGCCAACGGGCGCTTCAAGGATATCTACGACCTGGTCGAAAGGGTCAATTTCTCGCTCGTGAACCGCAAGTGCCTCGAGAACCTGGCCTATGCCGGGGCCTTCGACTCGATCGTGGACTTCCCGCGCAGCAAGTTCTTCGCGGCCGATGCGCGCGACGCCAACAGCATGACCTTCATCGAGCAGCTGATGCGTTACGGACAGCGCTACCAGACCGAGCAGAACAACGCCCAGCAGAGCCTCTTCGGCGGGGACGGGCACGTGGACATACAGCGCCCGGTGATTCCCGCCTCGGCCGACTGGAGCCAGCTCGAGAAGCTCACCAAGGAGCGCGAGATGGTCGGACTCTACCTCTCGTCGCACCCGCTCGACGACTACAAGATCATCATCGACCACATGTGCAAGACACAGCTCTCGGAGCTGGAGAACCTCGAGCCGCTCCGCGGTCAGGAGATCGCCGTGGCGGGTATGGTGGTGAGCGTGCAGAACCTGATGACCAAGACCGGCAAGCCGTGGGGGCGCTTCAAGCTGGAGGATTACAACGGCGCACACGAGTTCGCGCTCTTTGGCAAGGATTATGAGAACTTCCGCAAGTACCTCTTCGCCGACTATTTTCTCTTTGTCCGCGGGAAGGTGCAGCCCAAACCCTACAACGACCAGGAGCTCGAGTTCAAGATCATCGCGATGACGCAGCTCGCGGAGATGCGCGACTCGATCAAGGAGATGTGCGTGCAGCTTCCGGTCGAGGAGGTGACCGAGTCGCTCATCCGCGACCTCACCAACCGCGTGCGCGAGTCGAAGGGCGACACGCTCCTGCGGCTGAACGTCTTCGACCGCGAGGCGCACGTCTCGGTGAACCTCTTCTCGAAGAGCCACAAGGTGACCCTCTCGCAGGCTCTGGTGGACTACCTCGACGAGAACGAAATCAAGTATTCCATAGCATAGACATAAGAACGATACAGGTACTTTAACAAAAAAAACACTTACAGTTATGGCATTAGCAATCAGCAAGGAGAATTTCCAGGAGCTGCTCCAGTCGGGACAGCCCGTCGTTGTCGATTTCTGGGCAGAGTGGTGCGGCCCCTGCCGCATGATGTCGCCCATCGTGGACGAACTTGCCGCCGAGTTCGAGGGCAAGGTCGTGATCGGCAAGTGCGACGTCGAGCAGAACGACGACATCACGATGAAGTACGGCGTGCGCAACATCCCGACGATCATCTTCCTCAAGGGCGGTGAACTGGTGGACAAGCAGGTCGGCGCCTGCTCGAAGGATGCCCTGAAGGCCAAGATCGAAAAACTGCTCTGATGCTGCGCAGCATCGATTTTTACGGACTGCGCGCCGTGGAGTTCTCGCTCGGGAACTACACGGCGCTCGTCGTTCCCGGGCAGGGTGCCAACCTCGTGCGGCTGGCCCACACGGGACTCGGGGCGGAGATCCTGCGGACCCCCGCGGCCGACGAGATCGAGACCTTTCTCCGTCGGCCGCAGGTCTTCGGCATGCCGTTGCTCTTCCCACCCAACCGCATCGGCGACGGGCGTTACCGCTTCGACGGCCGGGAGTACCGCTTCCCGATAACCATCGAGCGCGAAAACAACTACCACCACGGCATCCTCAAGAGCCAGCCCTTCGTCGTGTCGAAGGCCTGGGAGCATGACGACGAAGTGCTTGTCGAGTGCCGTTACTACTCGAACGCCGGCAACGACGCCATCTTCCGCGACTTCCCCCACGAGTTCAAGTGCAAGGTGGTCTACCGCCTCACGGCCGCCGGCATGGAGGTCGAGGTGATGTTCGCCAACCGCAGCCGGCTGCCGATGCCCGTCGGCGCCGGGTTCCATACGCCGATGCGCGTCCCCTTCGCCGGTGGCCAGGCGTCGGACTACGTGATGCGTGCGGCGGTCGGCGAGCTTGTCGAACTCGATGACCGCAAACTGCCCACCTGGCGCAGGCTCCCCTGCCCGAGCGTTTCGTTCCGTTGCGCGGCGAGGGGTTGCAGGTGACCGGCTGCGAGCCGATCGAGGCGGCGTTCACCGTGCGCGAGATCGACGTCGATGGCCGGCCCTTCCGCGGTGCACTGGTCGAGAACCGGCGCACGGGCGTGCGGACCTTCCTCGAGGCCGACGATGCCACGCGGAGCTGGACGATCTGGAACAACGGCGGCGAGGTACCCTACTGCTGTCCCGAGCCGCAGTCGTGGACGACGAATGCCCCGAACGCTCCCGATCCCGAGGCCGAGGGTTTCCGGGCCATTGCTCCGGGCGACAAGTGGAGCATGCGTTTCCGGCTCTATGCCGACCGACGATAAACCGTTGCGGGTATGAATGCGGATGCATGGAGGGGCACGGAGCCATGCTCGGCGCCAATGTGATGTGGGGGCTGATGTCGTCGGTGGCGAAGGCTGTCCTGGTCGGCGGTCTCGTGACGCCGCTGGTGGTGACCTACCTGCGCATCTTCGGCGGGGTGTGGCTCGTTACGGCGAGCCGCAGCCGGGCCGATCTGGAGCGTGCCGCTGCGGAGGCTGCCGCCGGTGAGGAGCCGAAAGGTGCCTGACGCGCGCGTCGTATATATAGGAGTGAGCCCGGTGCTGCCATGCGGTAGCACCGGGCTCTCCTTCCTTTTCCGGTTCCGGCGGTCGGAGCTTACTTCTGTCCGAAGCGCTCGTGGAAGACCGTCTCGGCAAGCGGCTTGCGCAGCTCGGCGTGGCGTTCGGGCGAGGCAGGCTCGCCGGCTCCGTAGCCCACGAGCAGGATGTTCACCGGCTCGATGCCCTCGGGCAGGGCGAACTCCTCGCGGACGGCTTCGGGCTTGAACATGCAGATCCACAGCGTGTCGAGCCCGAGCGATGCGGCTGCAAGCATCATGTGGTCGGTGACGATCGAGGCGTCGATGTCGCCGATCTTCTTGCCGTCGTACTTGCGGGTCCAGACCTCGTTCGTGTCGGCGCAGACGATGATGGCGAGCGGAGCCCCGAAGTCGCGCGTGCAGCGTGCCAGGCGCTCCATGCCCTCGGCCGATTCGACGACGACAAGGCGCTGCGGCTGGCGGTTGGCGCCCGTCGGGGGGCCACACGGCCCGCCTCGAGGATGGCTGCGATCTTTTCGGGTTCCACTTTCCGTTGCTGGTAGCTGCGGCAGGCATACCGCTTTTTGGCCAAAGAGAGAAAATCCATAGTCTTCGTGTTCTGATGTGATGTGCGAAGATACGCAAAAAACACGCCCCGGCCAAATTCCCGGCGGTGCAGTCTGTCAGTCGCGACTGACAAAGTGGCAGAAAACGGCGGCTGGCACACCGTTTGTTGGATACGGGGGTACCTGAAACAGATAAAAACAACACGATAACGCTATGAAAAACGGAAAAATCGGAGTGACTACGGAGAACATCTTCCCCGTGATCAAGAAATTCCTCTATTCGGAGCATGAAATCTTCCTGCGCGAGCTCATCTCGAACGCCGTCGATGCGACGCAGAAGCTCAAGACCCTCTCGTCGATGGGCGAGGTGAAGGGCGAGCTGGGCGACCTGACGATCCACGTTGCCGTGGACAAGGCGCAGAAGACGCTGACGGTGACCGACCGCGGCATCGGCATGACGGCTGAAGAGGTGGACAAGTACATCAACCAGATCGCCTTCTCGGGTGCCGAGGAGTTCATGGAGAAGTACAAGAACCAGGCAATCATCGGCCACTTCGGACTGGGCTTCTATTCGGCCTTCATGGTGGCCGACCAGGTGGAGATCTTCACCCGCTCGTGGCGCGAGGGCGCGAAGACCGTGCACTGGAGCTGTACCGGTTCGCCCGAGTTCGAGATGGAGGAGACCGACGAAGAGCGCGACCGCGGCACGACGATCGTCCTGCACCTGTCGGAAGATGCCCTGGAGTATGCCGAGGAGTCGCGCATCGAGGGGCTGCTCAAGAAGTACTGCCGTTTCCTGCCCGTGCCCATCGCCTTCGGCAAGGTCAAGGAGTGGAAGGACGGCAAGTATGTCGATACCGCGAAGGACAACATCATCAACAACGTCGATCCGCTCTGGACGCGCAAGCCGACCGAGATCACCGAGGAGCAGTACAAGGAGTTCTACCGCGAGCTCTACCCGATGAGCGACGATCCCCTCTTCTCGATCCACCTCAATATCGACTACCCGTTCCACCTGACCGGCATCCTCTACTTCCCGAAGATCCACAACAACTTCGAGATCCAGAAGAACCGCATCCAGCTCTACTCGAACCAGGTATTCGTTACGGATCAGGTCGAGGGCATCGTGCCGGAGTACCTCACGCTGCTGCACGGCGTGATCGACTCCCCGGACATCCCGCTCAACGTCTCGCGAAGCTACCTGCAGAGCGACTCGAACGTCCGAAAGATCTCGAGCTACATCACGCGCAAGGTGGCCGACCGTCTGCAGGAGCTCTTCAACACCATGCGGTCCGACTACGAGTCGAAGTGGGACGATCTGAAGATCTTCATCCAGTATGGCATCCTGACCGACGAGAAGTTCGCCGAGAAGGCTTCGGACTTCATGCTCTGGAAGAACGTCGAAGGCAAGTATTTCACGCCCAAGGAGTACACCGAGAAGGTCAAGGAGGAGCAGACCGACAAGAACAAGACCGTCGTATTCCTCTATGTGGACGATCCCGAGGAGAAGTACACCTCGCTCGAGGCCGCGAAGGCCAAGGGTTACGACGTGCTGTGGATGGACGGGCAGCTTGACAGCCACTACATCAACTGGTACGAGTCGAAGAACAAGGACACGCGCTTCGTGCGGGTGGACAGCGACGTCATCGACAAGCTGATCCAGAAGGAGGAGCAGACCCGCATGTCGCTCACCGAGGCCCAGCAGGAGCTGCTGACGCCGGTATTCGAGAGCCAGATGCCCAGGGACGAGAAGATCGACTACCACATCTCGTTCGAGGCCATGTCGCCCGACGAGGCGCCGGTGGTCATCACGCAGAACGAGTTCATGCGCCGTATGAAGGAGATGGCCGCCATGGGCGGCGGGGGCATGAGCCAGTTCTACGGCCAGATGCCCGACCACTTCACGATCGCCGTGAACGGCAACCACCCGATCGTCATCGACATCCTCTCGGACGTGGAGAAGGCCTATGGCGACAAATTGAAGACCACGACCAAGAAGATCGATGCCGCGGTGGCCGAGGAGAAACGCTTCGAGGAGACCGTCCGGGGCAAGAAGGAGGAGGAGCTCACGGCCGAGGAGAAGTCGATGCGCGAGGAGCTGTCGAAGAAGGTCGTGACGCTGCGCGACGAGCGCAACGAGCGGCTGCGCGAGATCGGTGGCGAGAACCGTCTCGTCAAGCAGATCATCGACCTGGCATTGCTGACGAACGGCATGCTGAAGGGCAAGAACCTGACGGATTTCATCCAGCGGTCGATCTCGCTCATCGAGAAATAGCCGTTGTCCCTGTATCGAGGGGCCGACACCCATGTGGGTGTCGGCCCCTTTTTTGTGTGATGTCGGCGCATTTGTGTGAAAAACGGGCGGATTTCGCCGCCCCTCCCCTGTCCGTTTTCGTGCGGATCGCAGAAGAAGCCGTCGCAGAGGCTGTTGCGGAACGTTTTTCGCTTTGCGAAGGAGCGTGCGCCGGCCGAATCGGCCGCATTCGGGACGTTTCGCCGCATGGCGTGTGTCCGTCTGCGGGAGCGTGCGGGCCGGCGGATGTAGGGAGGCGCGGAACGGGCGCGTGCGAAGGAACGGATTTTGCTTTTTGGGGCATCGTGCCGCCGTCGGGAGTGTGCGCGTGGAACCTCCGCGCGCTCGCCTTCCGTCCGCGGCACCGTTAAAGTGTGCCTTAAACAGATGATCGAACGTTTCTTAGCCCGCTTTCGCGTCGGGGAGTACTTCTCCTCGCGCTATGTCCCCTCATGGTCGGTGCTGGCCCTCGACACGGTGGTGTCGGTCGGAGCCTCGCTCTTCGCACTGCTTGTGCTGCGCGCGTTGCTGCCCTCGCCGATGCTCACGGCTCCGCGTGCCGTGGCGCTGCTTGCAGCTTCGGCGCTCTTCAGCCTTGTGTCGTTCGGGGTGTTCCGCACGTTCCGCTCGGTGATCCGCCATTCGACGCTGCGCGGGGTGTGGAAACTCGTTGCGGCCGTGTTGCTGAAGGACAGCCTGCTCTATCTTTTTTTGTCTCGCTGTTGCTGGGCGACGGCATCCTGCCCCCGAAGACCGCTGCCGCGGGTTTCCTGCTCGACGGATTGCTTACGCTCTTCCTGTTGCTGGCCGTGCGGCTCACGATGCTGGTCCTCTATGATCTGGTGCAGCGGCGGGCCGATGGCGGCGGCAATGCGCTTCGGACGCTCGTTTACGGCACCGGCGACAAGGAGATCGCCCTCGCGGTGCGCCTGCAGCACTCGCCCCACTACCGCATTGCGGGCTTTCTGACCTACGGGCGGCAGCTCAAGCGCTATACGATCGCCGAGCGGCCGGTCTGCTATTTCGAGAATCGGGCGAGCATCGCCTATCTGGTGGACAAGCGGGGCATCGACGCCGTGTTGTTCTCGTCGCCGGCCGCGGCCCGCGACGAACGCGAACGGCTGGTGAAATACTGCACCGAGGCGGGGGTCCGCGTGCTTGTGGCTCCGCCGATCGACGAGGTGACCGACGGCCGGCTGATGAAGCAGGTCGTGCGCGAGATCCGCATCGAGGATCTGCTGGGACGGCCGGAGATCCGCATCTCGCTCGACGAGATCCGCGAGGGGGTGCGCGGACGGACGATCCTCGTCACGGGCGCCGCCGGCTCGATCGGTTCGGAACTGTGCCGCCAGCTGGCCGGTTTCGGCGTGGGGCGGCTCGTACTGTTCGACAATGCCGAGACGCCGATGCACAACATCCGCCTCGAACTCGAGGAGCGCCATCCCGGTCTGACCTTCACCCCGGTGATCGGCGATGTCCGCATGCCCGAGCGGCTCAACCATGCATTTGCGACCTTCCGTCCGCAGATCGTCTTCCACGCCGCGGCCTACAAGCACGTGCCGCTCATGGAGGAGAACCCCTGCGAGGCGGTGCTGGCCAACGTCGCCGGAACGCGCAATGTCGCCGACCTCTGTCTGCGCTACGGCGTGGAGAAGATGGTGATGATCTCGACCGACAAGGCCGTGAACCCGACCAATGTGATGGGGGCCTCGAAGCGCATGGCCGAGATCTATGTCCAGTCGCTCGGGCAGGCCATCCGCCGCGGGCGGGTCGGCGGGTGCACGCAGTTCGTCACGACGCGCTTCGGCAACGTCCTGGGGTCGAACGGTTCGGTCATCCCCCGTTTCCGCGAACAGATCGAGCGGGGCGGCCCGGTGACGGTCACGCACCCCGCCATCACGCGCTTCTTCATGACCATTCCCGAGGCCTGCCGGCTGGTGATGGAGGCGGCGACGATCTCCTCGGGCAACGAGATCTTCGTCTTCGACATGGGCGAGTCGGTACGCATCGCCGACCTGGCGCGCCGGATGATCGAGCTGGCCGGATTCCGCCCCGGCGAGGAGATACAGATCGCCTACACCGGCCTGCGGCCGGGCGAGAAGCTCTACGAGGAGGTGCTTTCGACGCGCGAGAACACCAAGCCTACGACCCACGAGAAGATCCGTGTGGCGTGCGTGCGCGAGTACGACTACTTCGAGGCCCGCGCCGCGGTCGAGGAGCTCGAGCGGCTGGCCCGCCGGGTCGATGTGGCCGCCACGGTGCGTCTGCTCAAACACACGATCCCCGAATACAAGTCGCGCAACTCCGCCTTCGAAGAGTTCGACCAAACCACCGTTGCCGCACAATGAAGATATCGGTCATCACCTGCCATTGTCCGCACAACTACGGAGCCGTGCTGCAGGCCGTGGGCCTGCAGCGCTGGCTGCTGGGCCGGGGTGTCGATGCCGAGGTGATCGACTACCGGCCCGACTACCTCGTCCGCTGCCAGCGCCTGGACTATGTCGGCGATGCGCGCCTGGGGCGCAATCCGCTGCTTCGGCTGCTCTACCTGGCCGCATCGCTCCCCTTCCGGCTCCGGCGGCGGAGCCTCTTCGCCCGGTTCCTCCGGCGCGAGCTGCGCTGCACGCCGGAGTGCTATCCCGACTGCGATTCGCTGCGGCGCAACCCGCCCCGGGCCGACCGCTACATCTGTGGCAGCGACCAGATCTGGAATACCGACCTGCCCAACGGCCGCGACGAGGCCTACTGCCTCTCTCGTTCGTGGCCGATCCCGCCCGCCGCAACGCCTATGCCGCCAGCGTGGCCGTGCGCCTTGCGCGCGAGAGCGCCGGAGCGGCCTTGCTCCTTCCGCGCCTGGCGCTCTTTCACAGCCTCTCCGTGCGCGAGGATACGACTGCCGCACTCCTCACCTCGTGGCTCGGACGTCCGGTGCGACAGACCGTCGATCCGGTTTTCCTGCTGCGGGCCGAGGAGTGGGACGAGATCGCCGCGCGCGATGCGCACCCGCTGCCTGCCCAACCCTACGTGCTGACCTACCCGATGGGCGACGGGCGGAGCGTCTTCCCCGTAGCCGAGGCCGTGGCGCGGGCCGCCGGACTGCCCCTCTATGCCGTCTCCTTCTCGCTCCGCCGCCATCCGGCTGTCGATCGGCAGTTCCGGGCCTCTTCGCCCGGGCGTTTCCTGCAGCTGGTCCGCGGGGCCTCGTATGTGGTGAGCAATTCGTTCCACGGCACGGCCTTCGCCCTGATCTACCGCCGCGACTTCTGGGCCTGCGGCATCCCCGGAACCGGCGACCGCATCGGGTCGCTGCTGCGGCTGGCCGGGCTGGAAAACCGTTTCGTCGCCCCCGAGGCGGACCTTTCGCCGGCCGAACTGCTCCGACCGGTCGATTACGGCCGTGCCGTGCCGCGCCTGCAGCGGGCGGTCGCCTCATCCGAAGAGTTCCTCGAACGCATCATCCATGGTTAGGGCCGATTCACACCGCATCCTCCGCAATACGGGCGCACTCTACGTCCGCATGCTGCTCGTCATGGCCGTGTCGCTCTACATTTCGCGGGTTGTGCTGGCGGCGCTGGGTGTGGACGACTACGGCATCTACAACGTCGTGGGCGGCATCGTCGTCTTCTTTTCATTCCTCACGGGGGCATTGTCGCTGAGCATCCAGCGCTTCCTGGCCGCCGACCTGGGGCGCGGCGACCTGCAGGCGGCCCGGAGGACCTTCTCGGTGAGCCTTCAGGTCCATGCCGTGCTGGCCGTGGTGCTGCTCCTTGCGGCCGAGACGCTCGGGGTCTGGTTTCTCACCACGCAACTCAACATCCCCGCCGGGCGGATGGCGGCCGCCGGGCGGGTCTTTCAGTTCACGCTCCTCTCGTTTGTGGCCAAGCTCTTCGTCGTCCCCTTCAATGCGGCGGTCATCGCCCACGAACGGATGTCCTTCTATGCCTACCTGAGCCTGCTCGAGGCGGCGCTCAACCTGGCTGCCGCCGGGCTGCTCACCCTCTGTCGGGGCGACCGGCTGGTGCTCTACGCCGGGCTGGTCTCCGCCGTGAATCTGGTCGTGCTGGGGGCTTATGTCCTCTTTTGCCGCAGCCGCTACGACTGCTGCCGCCCGGCGCCGGTCCGCGACCGGGCGCTCTTCCGCCGGATCCTGAGCTTCTCGGGATGGAACACGCTGGGAGGGGCGGCCAACGTCTGCGTGCAGCAGGGGCTGAACTTCCTGCTCAACATCTTCTGCGGCGTGGCGGTCAATGCCGCATGGGCCGTTACGGGGCAGGTCACGGCCGGGGTCACGAGCCTGGTGGGCAGTTTCCAGACGGCGGCCAATCCGCAGATCGTCAAGACCTGTCCGGGCGGTGTGCGCAGCGGCTTCTTCGCCCTCGTGCTCCAGACCTCGCGGCTCTCCTACTTCCTCGTGCTGCTCTTTGCCCTCCCGATGTTGTTCTGTACGCCGTTCGTCCTTCAGCTGTGGCTCGTCGAACCCCCGGCCTACAGCGTGCCGTTCATCCGCCTCATGCTGCTCTTCTCCCTGGTCGAGGCCCTCGCGGGACCGCTCTGGATGGGCATACAGGCCCAGGGCGACATCCGCCGCTACCAGCAGGTGCTCGGCGGCGTCGTGCTGCTCAACCTGCCCCTTGCGTGGCTGCTGCTGCGCGCCGGCTGCCCGCCGCAGGCGGTCGTGGCGCTGCGCGTCGCGGTCAATGTGGCGGCGCTCGGCGTGCGGCTCGACTTCTTTGCCCGCCGCACGGGATTTTCGCGCCGCCGCTACCTGCGCGACGTGCTCCGGCCCGCAGCCGCCGTGACCCTGCTGGCCGTGCCGCTGCCGCTGCTCGTGAGCCTCGCGACGCAGGGGTGGACGCAGCTGCTCGCCACGACTGCCGTTTCGACCCTCTCGCTGGCCCTCTGCCTGCCTGCCGCGGGGCTGCTCCCCTGCGAACGGCGCCTGCTGCTCCGAACCCTCAAGAAACACTTTGGCTGCCATGCGTAACGTCACCGAACTCACCTGCTGCTACGGATGCGGCGTCTGCACCGCCGCCTGTCCCCATGCGTTGCTCGACCTCGTGCACGACCGCGACGGGTTCTACCGCCCCCGCATGCTTCATCCCGACCGCTGCACGGCGTGCGGGCAGTGCCTCCGCGTCTGCGCCTTTCTGGCCGAGGACCCTCCGGCCGTCGAACCGCTTGCCTGCCGGGCCGTGCGCCATGCGGATCCCGCCGTGCGGCTGCTCGCCTCGTCGGGCGGTGCGGCCCCGGCCTTGGCCGAGGCGCTCTTCCGACAGGGATATGCCGTGTGCGGCGTCCGGTACGATGCCGCGGCGCGGCGTGCCGGGCACGTGGTGGCCCGGCGGCCCGCGGAGTTCGCCGCCTGCACCGGGTCGAAGTACCTGCAGAGCTACACGGTCGATGCCTTTGCCGTGCTGCGCGATGCCTCGGCAAAGGTCGCCTTCGTGGGTACGCCCTGTCAGATCGCCTCGCTGCGCCGGCTGGTTGCACTGCGCCGCGCCGAGGAGCGGACGGTACTCGTCGATTTCTTCTGCCACGGGGTCCCCTCGGCGCTGCTGTGGGAGTCTTATGTGCGGCGCATGGAGCATAGGTGCGGGACTATCCGCCGCGTGGCGTGGCGCAGCAAATGCCGCGAGGCGGCCGAAGCGGCCGAGACCCTTGCGCGGGGCCTCCGCCCCGTGCAGACCGCTTCCTGGAGCGACTCCTACCGGATGACGCTCGTCGGCGACCGGGCGACGCTCTCGGGCCGCGCGGCCGACAGCCGCCTCTTCTACGACCTCTTCCTGGGCGACTACTGTCTCGGCAGGGCCTGCTACGAACGCTGTCCCTACCGGGGGTTCCGCTCGGCGGCCGACCTGCGCCTGGGCGACCTCTGGGCGGCTGCCTCCTACGGCGAGCGCGAGGGGGTGAGCACGCTCTCGGCCCTCACGCCCCGCGGGGAGCAGCTTGTCGGGGCGCTTGGGAATTGCGAACTTGATCCCCTCTCGCCCGACGATGCCCGGGCCGGTCAGATGATGTGCAATGCCCGTCGTCCCCGCATGGCGCGCGCCGTCATGGCCGCCCTGCGGGCCGGCCTTCCGCTCGGAGCGATCCACCTGCTGCTGGTGCGTCCCGACCGGCTGCTTGGCTCCTTGTTCCGACGAATCACACGATTGATCGAGTCATGAAACGATACCGAATCCTGCACATCCTCCATTCGATGAACCGCGGCGGTGCCGAGACCCTGGTGATGAACCTCTTCCGGGCCATCGACCGCGACCGCTATGCGTTCGATTTCCTGCTCTGCACCGGGCGGAACGACTACGGCGAGGAGATCACCCGCCTCGGCGGCCGCATCTTCCTCCATGACAGCCGGAGCCGGCGCCCGTTTGCCTACCGCCGGGACCTGCTCCGCTTCTTTACCGGTCATGCCGGCGAGTTCGACGCCGTCCACCTGCACTGCTCGTCGCTCGCGTCGCCCGAGGCGCTCTTTGCGGCCCGCGACTGCGGAATCCCGGTCCGCGTCCTCCATGTCCACAGCTCTCGACCCGAGAGCCGCCTGCACGGCGTGCTGCACCGCCTTTTCCGACCTGCGGCCCTCGGTTGCGCCACGCAGCTGCTGGCCTGCTCGGAGGCGGCTGCCGACTGGCTTTGCGGAGGAACGCCGTTCCGCCGGCGGGTGCTGGTCATCCGCAACGGCATCGACACGGAGCGTTTCCGTTTCGACGAGCGGGTGCGCCGCGAGGTGCGCCGCGAGTTGGGCGTCTTTCCCGGGACCGCCCTTTTCGGGCACGTCGGGCGTTTCTGCGCGGTCAAGAACCACCCTTTCCTGCTGCGGGTCTTCGCGGCATGGGAGGCGGAGCATCCCGATTCGCAGCTGCTGCTCATCGGCCGCGGCGAGGGTCTCGATGCCGCCCGCGATCTGGCCCGCGACCTGGGTATCGGCGCCAAGGTCCGTTTCCTTGGGTTGCGCCGTGACATCGACCGGCTGCTGCAGGCGATCGACCTCTTTGTCTTCCCCTCGTTTTTCGAGGGACTGCCCGTCGCCGTGGTCGAGGCCCAGGACTCCGGCACAAAGGTTGTATGCTCGGACCGCGTGTCGGCGGAGGCGAAGCTGTGCGACAACCTTTGGTTCCTGCCCCTGGAGAGCGGTCCGGCCGAATGGGCGCGGCGCATCGCGCGGCTGACGGGAGCTCCCCGGGAGCAGATGTGGCTGCAGGTCCGTGCGCAGCGGTACGACATCCGCGACACGGCCGAACTGTTGTGCAAAGAAGTATACCGACGATGAACCTCAAGACCCGATACCTGCTGCTGGCGCTGCTGATCGCCGGGGTGACCTTCTGCTACGTGCAGTTCAATCCCGTCGCCGAACCCGTGCACCTGCGGGTGCTGGGGGGCATCGGACTGCTGCAGCTTGCCGTGTCGCTCCGCGGCTGGAAGCGGCTCACCGGTTCGGTCTTCGTCCCCTATACGGTCTTCCTCGGGGCGGCCTATGTCTTCACCTTCGGGCAGTCGCTGCTCGACGTGTTCGGGGCCGTGACCCCGGGCCGAGACCTGCGCGAGACGCTCAGCATCGGGAGTATCTATGCCGCACAGTACGTCACGCTGCAGTTCCTTGCCTTTTTCCACATGGGGGCGCTGGCCAGTGTCCGCCGGGTCGGCCGTCCGGTGGGGCCGTTGCTCCTCACACAGGCGCAGGAACGCGCCCTGGGCAACCAGATCCGAGGGTTGCGGGCCGTCGGATGGCTGTTCGTCGCCGTCTCCTTCGTCCCCTTTGCGGTCGAATGCGTGCGGATGTACGTCGTCGTTTCGGTGCTCGGCTACGGCGGGCTCTACGAGGGTGAGATTCACATCGGGCTGAGCAATATCGTGCAGATCCTCTCGCAGTATTTCATCCCGGGCCTGCTGTGCCTGCTGGTTGCCTCCCGCAACCGGGGCAGGCGGGTGATCATCGCCCTGCTGTCGCTCTACGTGCTCTTCCTGATGTATATCGGGGCGCGGAGCGGCGGTGTCGTGCTGGCCGTCGTGCTGCTGGTCTACTACCACACCTGCGTGCGGCCGTTCCGCTTCCGGCAGTTCGCCCTGCTGGCCCTCGGCGGCTACTTCTTCGTCGCGGCGTTGGGCGTCATCGCCCACACGCGCGACGAGGCCGATGCCGACTTCATGGATGCCTACCTGGACCGCAAGTCGGAGAATCCCTTCCTGGAGGCCGTGAGCGAGATGGGCGGCAGCATGTTTCCCCTCGCGGAGACGATGCGCCTGGTGCCGCGGCGGTCGGACTACCGTCTCGGGACAACCTATCTCTACTCCCTGACCAGCGTCATTCCGAATGTCGGCTTCTGGGACCTCCACCCCGCCATGCGCTACGGCGATCTGGGCGGCTGGCTGCAGCGCACGCTCGACCTGGGCTACGGCCCCGGCTACTCGATCGTCGCCGAGGCCTACATCAACTTCGGCCGTGCCGGCTTCCTCTTCATGTTCTGCTTCGGATTCGTGCTGGCGCGTCTGTTCCACATCGACGCCGTGCGGCTTGGCAATCCGCTGCTCGTGCTGCTGTCGCTGCTGCTCTGCTTCCTGATCCTGAAGACCGTGCGCAACTCGTTCCTGGCTACCGTGCGCAGTCTGTTCTATTACCTGCTGCCGATCTACCTGATCGTCGTCTACCGGTTCGGCGGCAAACCGATCCGTCCGCTGCCATGAGACTCTATTTCATCTGCGAATACCGCTTCGTGCGCTGTCCCGACGGGCGAATCTACTCGCCCGACGGCGTTTTCGGCCCCCGTCTGTTCGGGCGTTACCTCCGCATTTTCGACCGCGTGACGGTCGTTGCGCGTGTGGCCGCGACCTCCGTCCCGTGCGATCCGGCGCTCTGCTGCGAGAGCCGGCACGTGGACTTCCTGCCCCTGCCCGACTGCCGCGGCATCGGGGGCTACCTCAGGGGCCGGCGGATGCTGCGGGCGCACCTCCGGGAGGCCCTCGATCCCGGAGCAGCCTACATCTGCCGCGTGCCGGGCGAACTGGGGACGATGATGGCCGCCGAGCTCCGGCGCCACGAACTGCCCTATGCCGTCGAGGTGGTGGGCGACCCGTGGGACGTCTTCGCCTCGGGCGAGTGCTACGGCGGGCTGCGCCCGCTGATCCGCCTGAGGGCCTGGTGGCAGCTGCGGCGGACGGTGCACTTCGCCTCCGAGGCGCTCTACGTCACCGGCCGCACCCTTCAGCGCCGCTATCCCTCGTCGGGCCGCATGTTCGGCATCTCGGATGTCGATCTGCCGCCCGAGCGGATTGCCGCCGCTCCGGCCCGCTATCCGGTCGGACGTCCCGTGCGGCTGTTGTCGGTCGGGTCGCTTGACCGGATGTACAAGTCGCCCGACGTCGTGCTGCATGCCGTGGCGCTCGTCGGGGCCTCGGGGACGAGGTGTTCCCTGCGCTGGATCGGCGGCGGACAGCACCTCGCGGCGATGGAGCGCTATGCCGCCCGACTGGGCATTGCCGACCGGGTCCGCTTCGAGGGGCAGCAGCCCGCCGACCGGGTGGCCGGTGAGCTGCGCCGCGCCGACCTGTTCGTGCTGGCCTCGCGCACCGAGGGGTTGCCGCGGGCACTGATCGAGGCGATGGCCGCGGGGCTTCCCTGCATCGGCACGCGCGTGGGCGGCATCCCCGAACTGCTCGATGACGAGGCGCTCGTTGCGCCGGGCGATGCCGAAGCGCTGGCCGCACGCATCCGCGCCTTCCTCGACGATGCCGGCCTGTTCGAACGGCAGGCGGCCCGCAACCTGCGCGAAGCGTCGATCTACGCCGCCCCGCGCCTGCAGCGGCTGCGCGACGGCTTCCTGCAGGCCGTGGCGATGAACACGAGACATTGAAACGAGATATTATGGTTGTACTGCATCTGGTGAAGACGTCCGTCGGGGCCATGTGGGCCCTGCGGCTGATGCGCGAATTGGTTGCGCAGGGCATTGAGGTACATGTAGCCCTGCCCTGCGGCGGTCCGTGCGAAGCGTTGTACCGCGAGGCCGGGGTCACGACGCATGACATCGACTTCTCGCTGCGCCGCTGTGCGGCGAGCGCACGGGCCCTGCGGCAGCTGGTGGGCCGGCTCCGTCCCGACATCATCCACAGCCACTTCGTCGTGACGACGCTCGTCATGCGTCTGGCCCTGCGCCGCGACCCTACTCCGCGGATCTTCGAGGTCCCCGGGCCGCTGCATCTCGAACACCTCCTCACGCGCCGCCTGGAGCTGCTCACGGCCCAGGCGTGCGACTACTGGATTCCGACCTGCCGCTGGTCCTACGAACGCTATCTCCGCAGCCGGGTCCCGCCCGAGCGGCTGCACCTCGGCTACTACGGGGGTGAGATCGCCCGCGAGCGGAGTGAGCGGGGCGTGCTGCGGCGCGAACTGGGACTTGGCCCCGACGACCTGCTGGTCGGCATGGTGGCCTACATGTATCCGCCCAAACGCCTGCTGGGGCAGCGTCGCGGCCTGAAGGGCCACGAGGACTTCATCGACGCGATGGCGCTGCTGTGCGCCCGTCATCCGAACCTGCACGGGGTCTGCATCGGAGGTGCATGGGGCGGGGCCGTGGAGTACGAACGCCGGATCCGCCGTTACGGGGCCGAACACTGCCCGCAGGTGACCTTCCTCGGGACGCGGCGCGACGTGGCGACGCTCTACCGTGACCTCGACTGCGCGGTCCACCCCTCGCACAGCGAGAACCTGGGCGGTGCGGGTGAGTCGCTGGCCCTGGGGGTTCCGACCGTGGCCACGACCGTGGGCGGGTTCCCCGATATCGTGATCGACGGCTGGACCGGGCTGCTCGTACCTCCCAGGTCGCCGCGCGAACTGGCGGCGGCCATCGAGCGGATGATCACCGACCGGGCCTATGCCGCACGGCTGGCGGCAGCAGGCAAGCGCTACGTCGAGCGGATGCTCGATGTGCGCGAGACGTCGGCCGATGTGGCCCGATTCTACGACGAAGTGCTGCGGCGCGAAGCCCACAGGCGCAAGGTGAAACAGGCACGCGGCCGCAGGGCAGCGGGTGCGGAAGGACGTTGATGCGATGTACCGCCGCTGGATCAAACGCCTCGCAGACCTGACGGCCGCCGTCCTCGGGCTCGTCTGCACGGCTCCCCTGCTGCTGGCGGCCGCCGGGGCGCTGGCCGTGGCCAACCGGGGTGCCGGGATCTTCTTCGTGCAGGAGCGGCCCGGGCTGCGGGGAAGGATCTTCCGCATCGTGAAGTTCCGGACGATGACCGATGCACGCGACGCTTCGGGGCGCCTGCTGCCCGATGCACAGCGCATCACCCCTCTCGGGCGCCTGCTGCGGGCCTCCTCGATCGACGAGCTGCCGCAGCTCTGGAACGTGTTGCGGGGCGACATGTCGCTTGTCGGTCCCCGCCCGCTGCTGCCCGAGTACCTGCCCCGCTACTCGGCGCGGCAGGCCCGCCGCCACGAAGTGCGTCCCGGGATCACGGGCTGGGCGCAGTGTCACGGCCGCAACGCCACGTCGTGGGAGGTGCGGCTCGAACAGGATGTCTGGTATGTCGATCACCTGTCGGCGCGGCTTGACCTGCAGATCCTCCTGCTCACGGTCCGCAAGGTGTTGCGCCGCGAGGGGATCGGATCGGCGCACGGGGCGACCAAGGAGCCCTTCGAAGGAACGGAAACGAACATGCAAAACAAGGAGATACGATGAACAGGGAACCAATGACAGAAACCATGCACGAGATTGCGGTCTACGGAGCCGGAGGGCTGGGCCGCGAGATTTGCTGCCTGCTGCGGCGGATCAATGCCGCGACCGACCGCCCCCGGCGGTTCGTGGGCTTTTTCGACGACGGGCTGCCGTCCGGCAGCAGCAACGACTACGGGCCCGTGCTGGGCGGGTTGGAGCGTCTGAACGCCTGGGAGCGCCCTCTGGAGGTCGTCGTTGCCGTCGGCAGCCCCGAAGCCCGGCGGCGGATCGTGGAGGGGATCCGCAACCCGCGGATCTCTTTCCCGAACCTCATATCGCCCGACACGCTCTTCCTCGACCGCCGCAGCCTCCGCATCGGGCGCGGCAATGTCTTCTGTGCCCGATGCCTGGTGAGCTGCCACGTCGGGATCGGCGACTTCAACCTCTTCAACGGCTACATCACCGTGGGGCACGATCTGCGCATGGGCGACTGCAACGTCGTGATGCCGTCGGTGAACCTCTCGGGCGGGGTGACCGTCGGCGACGGGAACCTGTTCGGCGTCGGATCGGTGGTCCTGCAGGGTCTTTCGGTCGGCAGCGGCGTGCGGCTCGGGGCCGGCTCGGTGCTGATGCGCCGGGCGGAGGACGGACAGCTCTATGTCGGGAATCCGGCAATTAAAATGAAGGTTTAACCAAAATATCGCAAAACTATGGAAATGAAGAAATTCATCAATGATTTCGCGCAGTTGTTCGACGATGTGGACAACGGCGTGTTCACTCCCGAGACGTGCTTTCACGAACTGGAGGAGTATTCGTCGCTCACGGCTCTGGGCATCATCGCCATGATCGACGAGGAGTATGGCGTGCAGCTGCGCGGCGACGACATCCGCGGGACACAGACGATCGGAGCCTTGTATGACCTTGTGCAGAGCCGCCGATGAACGCCAATCCCTTTTCGCTGGCCGGGAAGCGGGTGCTCGTCACCGGGGCTTCGTCCGGCATCGGACGGGCTGCGGCGGTCGAATGCGCCCGCGCCGGGGCCGAACTGCTCATTACCGGGCGTGACGAAGAGCGTCTGCTGGCGACGCTGCAGGCGCTCGACAGCGGACCGCACCGGGCCGTTGCGGCCGATCTGACCGATCCCGAGGGGATCGAACGCCTGGTGGATGAAGCCCGCGGGCTCGACGGCGTGGTCCACTCGGCAGGCATCGCCTGCAGCCGTCCCTTCCCCTTCGTCGGCCGCAAGGTCCTCGACGGGGTGATGGAGATCAACTTCTACGCCCCGGCCGAACTGACGCGGCGGTTGCTGCGCGCTTCGGCTGTCGGGCGCGGCGCATCGCTGGTCTTTGTCTCGTCGGTGGCCGGACTCGGGTGCTCGGCTCCGGGCGAGTCGGCCTATGCCGCCTCGAAGGGGGCCGTGAGCGCCCTGGCGCGCGGTATGGCAATCGACCTTGCCCCGAAGGGCATCCGGGTGAACTGCGTCTGCCCGGGGGTGGTCGAAACGGCACTCTTCGATGCCGGGACCGTCACCTCCGAGCAACTCGAGGCCCGCAGGCGGGCCTACCCGCTGCGGCGCTTCGGACGTCCCGAGGAGATCGCCTGGGCGATCGTCTACCTGCTCTCGGACGCGAGTGCCTGGATGACCGGCACCGACCTGAAGATCGACGGCGGACTGACTCTCATTTAAATCCGAATGACTTATGGCTTTCATTACCTACAACCACGTCGGGATCCGCGCCATGGCGGCGTGTGTTCCCTCCCGAAGGGTCTCCAATGCGGATCTGGGCTACCTGATTCCGCCCGAGGAGATCGACAAGATGATCCGCTCGGTGGGCATCCGCGAAAAGCGCTACGCCGACGATGGGGTCTGCGCCTCGGACCTCTGCTTCCAGGCCGCGCGGCAGCTGATGGCCGACAACGACATCGCCCCCGACTCGATCGACGTGCTGCTCTTCATGTCGCAGACGGCCGACTACCGGCTGCCGGCCACGGCGCCGCTGCTGCAGCATCGTCTGGGGCTGGCCCAGACCACCGCGGCGATGGACCTCTCGCTCGGCTGCTCGGGCTATGTCTATGCCCTCTCGGCCGCCTATGCCTACGCCTCGCTGCCCGGGGTGAAGCGCGTGCTGCTGCTCGACGGCGAGACCTTCTCGAAGGTCGTATCGCCTTACGACAAGGTGAACGCCCCGCTCTACGGCGATGCCGGAACGGCAACGCTCATCGAACGCGGCGACGACTTCGAACCCAGCCACATCCTGCTGATGAGCGACGGCAGCGGCGAAGAGGCGGTGAAGATTCCCGCCGGCGGGTGCCGCATCCCGACGACGGCCGAGAACCTGCAGCCCGTCGAGCGTGCGGACGGCAGCCGCCGCTCGGACAACCAGGTCTACATGGACGGCATGGACGTCTTCAACTTCACGATCCGTGTCGTGCCGCGCACGATCCGCGAGCTGACCGAGCGCATCGGCCGCCCGTTGGGTGAGATCGACTACCTGCTCTTCCATCAGGCCAACCGCTTCATGACCGACTTCTTCGTCCGCAAGCTCAGGTATCCGGCCGAGCGGGTCCCCTACTCGCTCGACCGTTTCGGCAACACGAGTTCGGCCTCGATCCCGCTGACCATCGTCTCGGAGCTGTGCGGGCGTCTCGGACAGCGCACGGAGACGATCCTCTGCGGCTTCGGCGTCGGCCTGTCGTGGGGCGCCGTCTACAACGTCTTCCGCAACTGCCGCATCTCACCCCTCGCCGAATACCGACCGTTATGACCGACCTGTTCGTTTTCCGGAATACCACCGTCGAGCCCCTCTTCGGCTCCGAAGGTGCGCTGCTCGGGCTACGGCGACATCTCCGACCCGGGTGAGGAGGCTGCGGCCTGCGTCTGGGCCTACACCCTGCCCGTGGGCTGCGACATCGGGGCGCAGATCCGCGAGGCCGACTCCTACATCGATCGCCTGAGGCTGGTGCTCGACCGCATCGGTCCGGCGCGCATGTGCTACCTCTTCACGCTGGCCTGCCCCTATGTGCTGCCGGTCGAGAGCGGCAGCGGCGCCCTGCGTGCGGCCGTGGCGCGTTACGATGCCGCGCTGTATGCCTTTGCGGCCGCACGCCCGAATGTCCGCGTGCTCGATTTCGCCTCCTTCCTCGGGCGTTATGCCTGCGGCGAGCGGATCGACTGGCGCCACTGGTTCCTTGCGCGGACGGCGGTCAGCCCGCGGCTGCAGTCCGATTTCCGGCACTGGTTCGCCGCGGAGCGCAGGGCGGCCCTCATGCAGCGGCGCAAGTGCCTTGTGCTCGACCTCGACAATACGCTGTGGGGCGGTGTGCTGGGCGAAGAGGGCCCCGAGGGCATCCGCATTGGCGGCGACTATCCGGGCAATGCCTACCTCCTCTTCCAGCAGGGCATCCGCGAACTGGCCCGCACGGGGGTGATCCTGGCCGTGTGCAGCAAAAACAACGAGGCCGACGTGCTCGAGGTGTGGGAGCGCAATCCCGAACTGGTGCTGCGGCGCGGTGATTTCGCCGCGCGGCGCATCAACTGGCGCGACAAGGCGGGCAACATCCGCGAGCTGGCGGCCGAGCTCAACATCGGGCTCGACAGCATGGTCTTCGTGGACGACAACCCGGCCGAGCGGGAACTCGTGCGGCGGATGGTGCCCGAGGTGGCCGTTCCCGACTTCCCGGAGCAGCCCTACCGGCTGCCGGAGTTCCTGCGCGAGCTGACCGACCGCTATTTCCGCATCTATGCCCTTACGGCCGAGGACCGGGCCAAGACGGAGCAGTACCGGGCCAATGCCGCGCGGGCCGAGGCGGCACGCGGCTATGCCGATTTCGGCGACTATCTGCGCAGCCTCGGCATGGTGCTGACAATCCGCCGCGCGGACGACTTCACCCGTCCGCGCGTGGCGCAGATGACGCAGAAGACCAACCAGTTCAACCTGACGACCCGCCGCTACTCCGAGGCCGACATCCGCCGCATCGAGGACGGCGGCGGCCGGGTCTACACGCTCTCGGTGCGCGACCGCTTCGGCGACAGCGGCATCACGGGGTGCCTGATCGTGGCAGACGGCGCGATCGACACCCTGCTGCTGAGCTGCCGCATCCTGGGCCGGGGCATCGAGCGGGCCTTCCTGCGCACGGTGCTTGCCCTCCTGCGCCGCGAAGGGGTTGCGACACTCTCGGCCTGCTACCTCCCGACGGCGAAGAACGGGCAGACGGCCCGCTTCTACGACCGGGAGGGTTTCACTCCCGTGGCGCGCGGTGCCGACGGCAGCGTGCGCTATACGTTGGATCTGACCGCGGCGGAAACCGCGGTCGATGCCTGTTACACGATTGAATGCGAATGATGATGAACGACCGTAAAGAGACTTTGTACCGGGTGTTCCGCACGACGCTCGGGATCGACCGCGTGGACGACACGCTGTCGCAACGCAACTGTGAGCAATGGGATTCCCTCGCCCACCTGAATCTGATCGTCGCCCTCGAGGAGGCTTTCGACCTTTCGTTCGAGCCCGAGGAGATGGGCTCGATGCACTCGCTTGCCGAGGTCGAGGCGGTGCTTGCCCGAAAGCTCGGCGCGTGAGCGGCCGACCACGGGGCTTTCCGTCCGCCCGACCTGCTGAACGTCGGCTTCCCGGTTGTGCGGCGACCTGCCGTACCAGCCTGCTGCCGGTTCCGGACTGTCCGGAACCGGCAGTGCTTTTTTATATTGCGTAAAAGTTGTAAAGTAGCTGCATAATGGCTAATTTTACGAAACCCTAAAAGTTTATCCCATGAAAATACAACTCTTTGTGGCCTCCCTTCTTCTTTCGGAATGCCTGCTTTTTGGTTGTGCGCCGCGTGAACGGGTGGTCGAGAATCCGTTGATCGAGGCATCGAACACCATGACGCTCGATATTCCGCGGGTCGAATTGACCGATTCGGCCACCGTGCTCCGCATGCAGGCCTATTTCCGGCCCCACTACTGGATCCGGATCGATGGAGGCAGCTTCCTCTCGGCCGGCGGGCGCAAATACCGGCTGATCGGTGCCGATGGCATCACTCCCGATTCGCTTTTCTGGATGCCTGCATCGGGCGAAGCCTCCTTCACGCTGGCCTTCGAGCCGCTGCCTCGCGGTACCAGATCGTTCGACTTCATCGAGTCGGACTGCGACGATTGCTTCAAACTCTACGGTATCGACCTTACGGGACTCACCTCCTATTCCGAGCCTGAGGGGCTGCCCGACAACGTGCAGGCCGGGATCCCCGGCGAGCTCTTCGCCGAACCCGTATTCAAGGCGGGCGAAACGACCGTGAACATGCACTTCATCGGTTACCGCGAAGGACTTGGCAAGCAGGCCGCGATCTATGCCAACACGATCTTCGGGCAGCAGCAGCCATACACCGCGCCGATCGATCCCGAGACGGCGACCGCCGTTTTCCGCTTCGGGCAGTACGGTACGTCGTATCTGTTCGGCGGGGTCGGCGATTGCCTCGAGTCGTTCTGGACTGCTCCCGGAGAGACGATCGACGTCTGTGTCGATTTGCGGACCAGCGGAGCCCGCCTGCTCGACCGCCGCAATGGAACGCAGACCTGCCTGCGCGGGTGTTACACAAACGGGACCTATGCCGGGCTCAATGCGGTATTCGGCGACCAGCACTATACTCCCGGGTTCGTTTCGCTCAACCGGCGAACCGGCAGATTCGCTGATTACCGGATGTCGGCCGGCGAGTATGTGCAGATGGTTGTGGACCGCTACCGCACGCTGGCCGACAGCATCGGGCGCTGTGGCGCGCCGGCTTCCGTGCAGCGGCTGCAGCTGAACACGCTGCGTCAGGAGACCCTCGCTGCCTTTGTCGAGGCAACGGAACTGCTGGAACATAATTACCGGCATGTCAATCAGATGTGGGACTATTCGAAGCCGCTCGGGCGGCAGTTTGCGAAACTTGGTGCGAAGCATTATGCCGAGGTCTGCAAGTTGTTCGATATCAACGATCCGGCGCTGCTGGTCGGTCCGCGGATGTTGGATTATGTCTATGCCGTTACGGCTCCCGAGGTCGATTGGCCCGCAATCGCAGGTATTGAACGGGGCGTGGTGGTCGATTTGCGCGCGGTAGCCGGACTACCCAGCAAGGCGGAGAACAACCAACTGACCGCGGAAGATTTCGCCCGGCTCCGTGAGATGGAGAATCCCTTCTATGCCGAGGCGCTCGAGGTGATGCAGCAGCGTGTGCAGCAGGCTCTGGCCGAGGTCGAAGGCAAGGCCGTGATCGAGCCGACGCCCGAGGTGCCTCTTGCCGAACTTTTCGAGGCCATTGTGGCGCCCTATCGGGGCAAGGTGGTTCTGGTCGATTTCTGGAATACGTGGTGCGGGCCCTGCCGGGCATCGATTGCAGCCGTCGAACCTCTCAAGTCGGCAGAGCTTGCCAATGACGATCTGGTGTGGGTATATATTGCCAACGAGACTTCGCCGCTGGTTACCTACAAGACCATGATACCCGGGATCCGGGGCAAGCACTTCCGGCTCGATGGCGAGCGGTGGGCGTCGCTCTGCGATCGGTTCGGGATCGACGGTATCCCTTCCTGTGTGGTTGTGGACAGGGACGGCAGCTTCCGTCTGCGCAATGACCTGAGGGATCATGCCCAACTCAGGAAGGTGTTGCTCGAAAAACTGGCCGAATAGGCTTTCCGGAGCGGGTCTGCCGTGCAACCCGACAAATGGAAGCCTTCGGACGAAAGGAAGAGCGGCATCCGGAATCATCCGGATGCCGCTCTTCCTTGTATTCGGACCCTGGTTCGGCTCATGGAACCATCCTGCTACTCCTCCGTCCAGCGGTGGTCGAGCAGTTCGAGGAACCACTCCGGGCAACGGCACGGACGGCGCGTGTCGCTGTGGATGAAGCCCAGCTGCGTCATGCCCGTGTTGATCAGTTCGCCCTGCTCGTTGTAGATCTCGTAGAAGAAGTTGATGCGTGCGGCGGGTTTTTCGCGCAGGATGATGCGCACGGTGAGCAGTTCATCGAAATAGGCCGGCTTGCGGTATTTCGACTGCACCTCGAGGATCGGCATCATGATGCCCCGGCGCTCGACCTCGGCAAACGACATGCCCAGGTCGCGCAGCAGTTCGCTGCGGGCTGCTTCGTAGTAGCAGATGTAGTTCGAGTGGTGGCAGATGGCCATCTGGTCGGTATGCTTGTACCAAACGCGGATTTTACAGTCGTGTGATAACATGGATCGGTTTATTTGGTTCCTTTGTTTTCGGTGATACGGATCGGATGGCCCAGCAGCCGTTCGGCCTCGGAGAGCTTTCCGGCCTCGATGAGCCGACGGATAGCCGTCGAACTGACGTGGGTGCCCCCGACGTTGCACTCATCGACCCGGACGATTCCGAGCCCCAGTGCGGCGACCGCATCGCAGTCGATCCGGTCGTGGCCGAAGCGGTGGTCGTAGCCCGCGACGAGCGTCTCGGCCCCGAGGCGGCCGATCAGGTAATGCAGGACGAACTCCCGGCCGGACAGGGCGCTGAATGCCCTGTCGAACGGAATGACGACGACATGATCGACGCCCAGGCGTTCGAGCAGTGCGATCTTCTCGTCGAGCGGCGTGAGCAGCTGCAGCCCCGCGGCGCGTCCGAGCGTGATGCGGGGGTGCGGGTCGAACGTGACGACGATGCTCTCTCCGCCGCGTGCACGGGCTTCGGCCGTCAGGCGGTCGATCAGGGCCTTGTGGCCGAGGTGTACGCCGTCGAAAGATCCGACCGTCACGGCCGGATGTACGAAGTGAGGCAGGTTGTCGAATCCCCGGAATATCCGGATGTGCCGTGCCTTCATCGGTCGGACGAGCTCTCCTCCTCGCTCTCCTTGACGAAATAGGCGACCTTTTCGAGCAGGGTCGTGATGTCGTAGTTCTCCACGATGATGCCCTGCGGGAAGTTCAGCGGTGTGGAGGTGAAGTTGAGCACCCCCTTGATGCCGGCGTTGATGATCGGTACGACCAGATTCGGCGCCACCTTCGTCGGCGACGAGACGACGACGATGCTGATGCCCTTCTCCTCGGCCGTCTCCTCGAACGTGTCCATGTGGTAGCACGGGATGCCGTCGATGGTCGTCCCGACCTTTTCCGGATCGACGTCGAACGCCGCCGTGATCTTGAGGTTCAGTCCCTTGCCGTTGAAGTACTTGGTGATGGCCTGGCCCAGGTGGCCCATGCCCAGCACGGCGATGTTCATCGGCGAGGGGCTGTCGAGGATGTTGCTGATGTAGTCGATGAGCACCTGCACGTCGTAGCCCTTCTTCGTGTCGCTCGAGAAGCCGATGAGCATCAGGTCGCGGCGCACCTGCACGGCCGTGATGCCGTGGATGCCCGCCAGCACATGCGAGAAGATGTGCGTGATGCTGCTTGTGGCACGAGAGCAGCGTCCGGCGGTATTCGCTCAGCCGCTCGATGGTTTTCTCCGGAATCGAATTGGTCAATGCCATAGCTTCTGCCTTATTCGATGGTGATTGTGAAATCGGGGTTGTAGTTCACCCGCGTCCAGTTGCTGTTCACGTGGTTCGAGCCCGTGTCGCGCTGTTCGAAGCGGTAGCCGGTCTGCAGCGGTGTGTAGCGGCGGTCTTCGAGGTCATACTCGATGTCGCCGTACATGGCCGGTGCGAAGATCAGCGCCGAGTCGTAGCCCCGGTATGAGTAGAGCGTCGGCAGCGTGCCGAAGGACTCAATGTAGTCGCTGTCGAATGTCGTCACGACCTTGGCGTCGCGTTTGGCGTGGTAGGTCGAAAGGAAGACCACGCGGTTGCGGAAGAAGGTCGTGCGGTCGATGTTGTTGTAGCGGTTCCAGCGCACGTTGCCCAGCACCGTGTAGCGCGGGGCCGTGCGGCCGCGGCTGCGCAGGCTCGAGTCGGCCGAGGCCAGGGCTGCGAGGATGCGGTCCACGTCCACTTCGTCGTCCGAGAGGATGATGAAGACGTTGTCGTCCTTGTTCTCGAGCAGCGGCGTGAGGTCGCGCGGGCTGTTGCCGCCCGAACCCGAGGCCGAACTTCCGTACTCGTAGGTATAGGAGGTGTACCCGCGGTCGCCCAGCAATGCGAGCATCTCCTGTTCGAACTCCTTGTCGGTCGTCTTCGTGCGGATCACGGTGATGTGCTTGTCCGCTCCGACCAGGTCGGCGACCTTGTCGTACTTGCGCGCCGGGTCGGGGGCCAGCTGGAACAGCACGTCGCTCGTCGTGTGCTCGATGTGCGCGAGCGGCGAGACGACGGGTATCTCCCGCTCCTCGGCCAGCCGGAGGACGGGCTGCAGCTCCTCCTCGTAGACCGGGCCGACGATCAGGTCGGATTCGCGGACGGCCGGCAGATCGACGATCTCGCGGATGCGGTCGGGGTTGCGCTCCGTGTCGTAGAGCGTGACATCGACCGAGCGTCCGAGGCGCTTCACGCTGTCGAGACCCAGCAGGAAACCCTGGTAGAACTCGAGGTAGTTGGGATTCGCCGCACCGTTGCGGACCGTGACCGGCAGCAGCAGCGAGATGCGCAGCGTCTGTCCGGGGCGCAGCGCCCGGAACTCGACCGGCCGGTTCTCCGCAGCGGGTCGGAGTGCGGATCCGTCAGCCGCCGCGGCGAGCGAGTCGGCCGTGGCGGCGGGTGCCGTCTGTCCGTTGCCCGGGACCTTGATCATGGCCCCGGCCTTGAGGTCGGCGGCCTTCAGTCCGCCGTTGAGCGCCCCCAGTTCGGCCTCGGTGATCCCGAAGCGGCGCGAGAGCGAATAGAAGGTCTCGCCCGGGCGTACGATGTGGTAGGCCGTACCGGCGTCGGCCACGCTGTTGAGCGACTGCCGGTACTCTTCCCACTGCTGCAGGCTGCCGGCTTCGTTCTCCGAGCCGATCTGTCTGCGGCGGATCAGGATCCGCTCGCCCAGCCGCAGGTGGGTCGGGTCGATGCCCGGGTTGTCCTCGATGATCGTATTGACCGGGATCTCGTACTGCCGCGAGATGGCGTAGAGCGTCTCGCCCTTGGCGACGAAATGGAAGTCGAAGGTCTTGCGGAGCTTGCGGTCCGAGGGCTGGTTCTCGCCGACCGCCCCGATGACCGGGATGCGGATGTTCACGTCGCTGCGGAGTCCGCCGCTCAGCGCGGGGTTGTTCTCCAGGATCACCTTTTCGCTCACGCCGTAGAGTTTCGAGAGTCCGTAGAGCGTCTCGCCCGCCTGCACGGTGTGGATGTAGTACTTCGCGCCGTTGATGTAGACGATTGTGCGCGACTTGTCGGCCGCCAGCACGGAGAGGCTCCACACGGCCAGCAGGAGCAGGGTGCAGAGTCGTTTCATGCCTGTCTGTTTTTGTCGCGCATGCGGATTTCGGTGATGACCTTTTTGGTGTAGAGCGGAAAATCGCCGTTCATCATCCATGCGTAGTAACTCGGTTCGAGGCGGAAGATCTCGGCGACCGAACGTCCCTTGTACTTGCCGAAGCCGAAGACCTCCTCGCCCTTGTCGTTGTAGAGGATACGCCCGGCGTAGTCGGCCGCTTCGCCGCGGGCCGAGAAGTCGGCCAGGGCGGCCACGTCGTTCTCCAGGTCGGGATAGCGGTCCAGCTGCGCCTTGAGCACCTCGTAGGTGGCGCGTGTGTCGGCCTCGGCCGAGTGTGCGTCGTCGAGGTCCTTGTCGCAGTAGAACCTGTAGGCCGCCACGAGCGTCCGCTGCTCCTTCTTGTGGAAGATGTTCTGCACGTCGATGAACTTGCGCTTCTTGAGGTCCACGTCCACACCGGCGCGGAGGAACTCCTCCACGAGCACCGGCAGGTCGAAACGGTTCGAGTTGAAGCCTCCGAAGTCGCAGCCGCGGATGAACTGCTCGAGCGACTTGGCGACCTGCGCGAACGTCGGGCACTCCTTCACGTCGTCGTCCGTGATGCCGTGCACGGCGGTCGCCTCGGCCGGGATGTGCATCCCGGGGTTGAGCCGCCGCGTGCGTGTGATCTCCTCGCCGTCGGGCATGACCTTGATCATCGAGATCTCCACGATGCGGTCGCGGGCCGTATCCACCCCCGTGGTTTCGAGGTCGAAGAAGACGATCGGGCGTTTGAGGTTGAGCTTCATTCGGCGCGACGTTAGGCGTTGATCATCATCGGCATGAGCAGCATGAGCGACGAGAAGGACTGCTTGTCGTCGTAGACGGGCTTGAAAACGCCCGCGCGCGTCGAGTCGGCCAGTTCGATAACGACCGTCGGGGTCTCCATGTTCGAGAGGATCTCGACCAGGAAGGTCGATTTGAAGCCGATCTCGATCGGCTGTCCGTCGTAGCTGCACGAGATGGTCTCGTTGGCCGATACCGAGAAGTCGATGTCCTGGGCCGTGAGGTTGATGCGGTTGTCGGCGATGTCCATGCGGATGAGGTTCGTCGTCGGGTTCGAGCAGACGGCCACGCGCTTGATGCCATTGACCAGCTCGATGCGGTCCACGAGTACCTTGTTGGGGTTGTTCGAGGGGATCACGGCGTTGTAGTTCGGGTAGTTGCCCTCGATGAGCCGGCAGACGAGCGTGTGGCTCTTGAGGCGGAACATGGCGTTCTTCGAGTCGAACGATACGGTGATGGCGTCCTCTTCCTTCAGCAGCACGGTCTTGAGCAGGTTGGCCGGCTTCTTGGGCAGGATGAACGAGGCCGTGACGTCGTTTTCGGTCTCCGACTCGTATTTCACGAGCTTGTGGGCGTCGGTTCCCACGAAGGTCAGCGACGAGGGCTGCAGGTTGATGTAGATGCCGTTCATCACGGGACGCAGCTCGTCGTCGGCCGTGGCGAAGATCGTCTTGTTGATGCCGTTCACGAGCGTATCGACATCGAGCGTCAGCTCCTTCTTCTCGGCGCTCAGCTGCGGCACGGCCGGATAGCTCACGGCCGAGGCTCCCGGAATCGAGAGCGAACCGCTCTTCCACTCGATGCGGATCTCCCAGTTCTTGTCATTGACGTCGATCGTCAGCGGCAGTTCGGGGAACTCCTTGAGCGAGTCGAGCATCAGTTTGCCCGGCGCGGCGATCGTGCCCTCCGATTCGACGCTGTCCACCTCGATCGAGCCGATGAGCGTCGTCTCCAGGTCGGAGGTGGTCACCTTGAGCGTCGTGCCGTTGAGTTCCATGAGGAAGTAGTCCAGGATCGGGAGCGTATTCTTGTTGCTGATGACCTTGCCGGTCGTGGCAAGGAGCGAAAGCAGTGCCGAACTTGATACGGAAAATTTCATAGTCTCTTGTCTCTTATTTCTTGTTGTTGATGTTGATTGCGTGTCGTGTGGTTCAGTCCAGGGCGGCGAGTTTGTCGAGCGCCGTTGCGATCATCCTCCGGACGAAGGGCTTGTAGTCCGTGCAGGCGTCGAGCGCCACCCGCTGGGCGATGATCGTGCAGATCGTGGCGGCGCGGTGTCCCATGAGGGCTGCCAGGCCGGCCAGCGCCGAACCCTCCATCTCGAAGTTGGTGATGCGGCGTCCGCGGTAGTCGAACGACTCGATCTTCTCGTTCAGGTGCACGTCCTGCGGCTCGAGGCGCACCCAGCGGCCCTGCGGGGCGTAGAACCCCGGTGCGGCGATGGTGATGCCCTCGCGCGTGCAGTCGCGGAAGAGCTCGAAGAGCGTCGGGTCGGCGTCGATGAAGTAGGGCTTCGGGAGCAGTTCGTTCCAGCCGGTGTGCTCCATGAAGGCACGCTCGATCTCCAGGTCGCAGACCTCGTTGCGCCCCTTGTAGTAGTTGAGCAGGCCGTCGAACCCGACCGACGTGCGCGAGAAGACCATCTCCCCGACGCGGATGTCGGGCTGGATGGCTCCCGAGGTGCCGAGCCGCACGAGTGTCAGGCGCCGTTTCTCGGCCTTCTCCTGCCGTGTGGCGAAATCGACGTTGGCCAGGGCGTCGAGCTCCGTGACCGAGATGTCGATGTTGCCGATGCCGATGCCGGTCGAGAGTACGGTCATGCGCCGGCCCTTGTAGGAGCCCGTGACGGTGCGGAATTCGCGGTTCGAGATTTCGCATTCCCGGCTGTCGAAATGTTCGGCGACAAGCGCCACGCGGCCCGGGTCGCCCACGAGGATGACCGTGTCGGCCAGCTGCTCGGGACGGAGGTGGAGGTGGAATATCGAGCCGTCGTCGTTGATAATCAATTCGGAAGCGGGAATCGTTCTCATAATTTTCGCGTTTAAATTTTCAGAATTGGCATAAAAGTAATATATTTACCTCGAATAACAAAACTTCGGAGCGATTTTTTCATTAATATAAGTATCCGGGTTTTTTCTGCGAACCAAACCGTAAACCTTAAAGAGAATATGACACTCATCAAATCGATTTCGGGCATCCGCGGTACGATCGGAGGTCCTTCGGGCGAGAATCTGACGCCGCCCGACGTTGTAAAGTTCACCACCGCCTACGTGCGGTTGATCGCCGCGCGCACCGAGGGGCACAGGCCTGTCGTTGTGGTCGGGCGTGACGCCCGCATTTCGGGCGAAATGGTCGCCAATCTGGTCGAGGGCACGCTGCTCGCCTGCGGCGCCGACGTGATCAACGTGGGGCTCTGCACGACGCCCGGCACCGAGATGGCCGTCATCGTGAACCGGGCCGACGGCGGCATCATCATCACGGCATCGCACAATCCCCGGCAGTGGAATGCCCTGAAACTGCTCAACAGCCGCGGCGAGTTTCTCTCCGATGCCGAGGGCAAGCAGGTGCTGGCCATGTCCGAAGAGGAGTATGACTATCCGCCGATCGACGCCATCGGCCACGTGCTGTCTCGCGCTCCGTTCAACGACGAGCACATCCGCCGGGTGCTGGCCCTGCCGCTGGTCGATGTCGAGGCCGTGCGCGGGCGCCGTTACAAGGTGGTCGTCGATGCGGTGAACTCCGTGGGCGGCGTGGTGATCCCGAAGTTGCTGCGCGAGCTGGGCTGCGAGGTCGTGGAGCTCAACTGCGAGCCGACGGGCGATTTCGCGCACAACCCCGAGCCGCTGCCCGAGAACCTTACCGGAATCTCGGAGGCGGTCGTGCGCGAGAAGGCTGACCTGGGTGTCGTGGTCGATCCCGACGTGGACCGTCTGGCTTTCGTTTCGGAGGACGGCACGATGTTCGGCGAGGAGTATACGCTGGTGGCCGTCGCCGATTACATTCTCTCGAAAACGCCGGGCGATACGGTTTCGAACCTCTCCTCGTCGCGGGCACTGCGTGATGTGACCGAGCGGCACGGCTGCCGGTATTACGCCTCGGCCGTCGGTGAGGTGAACGTCACGACGAAGATGCGGGAGGTCGGTGCCGTGATCGGTGGTGAAGGCAACGGCGGCGTGATCTATCCCGAACTGCACTACGGGCGCGACGCGCTTGTGGGCACGGCGCTCTTCCTGACGTGGCTCACCGAGCGCGGGATGACGATGACCCAGTTGCGCGCGACCTATCCGTCGTATTTCGCCTCGAAGAACAAGATCCAGCTCACGCCGGCCATCGATGTGGATAAAGTTCTGCGTGAGGTAAAGGAACGCTATGCCAGTGAGAATGTGAATGATATCGACGGCGTTAAGATCGACTTCCCCGAGAACTGGGTGCACCTGCGCAAGTCGAATACCGAGCCGATCATCCGCGTCTACACCGAGGCCAAGTCGATGGACGAGGCCGATGCGCTGGCCAAGCGGTTCATCGCCGAGATCGAGGCGATCTGCGGGGAGTAACTGCAGGGTGACGGAAGAAACACGCTGAACTATTGTCAAGACCATGCGAATCAACGGAATGAATGTGCTGCTGCTGGCGTCGGCCCTCGTGCTGGCGTCATGCGGCGGCGCGTCCCGCCGTCAGGCGGGCGGGACGACGGGAACAGCGGCGGCCGGCACCGAAGTGGCGGACATGCACCATGCCGAGAATGCGCTCGACTACCACGGCACCTACAGGGGGACGCTGCCGGCGGCCGACTGCCCGGGTATTGCTACGACCCTTGTGCTTTCGGCCGACAGCAGCTATGCGTTGCACATGGAATATCTCGAACGGGATGTGGCGTTCGACGAGCAGGGCACCTTTGAGATAGACGGCAATCTGCTTGTCCTGACGCCCGATGACGGCGGCCAGGGAGGCTGCTACAAGGTCGAGGAGAACCGCCTGCGGATGCTCGACGGCGACCGGAAGCCGATCACGGGCGAGCTGGCCGACCATTACGTGTTGCAGAAAGAGATTTGAATGTTTTGATTATGGAGAACGTAAAAAAATACATCGAAGCGAACGAGGCGCGTTTCCTCGAGGAGCTGTTCGACCTGATCCGCATTCCGTCGATCAGCGCCGAATCGACCCACAAACCCGACATGCAGCGTTGCGCCGAATGGCTGGCCGCCGCCCTGGCCAAGGCCGGGGCCGACCGTGCGGAGGTCTACCCCACGGCCGGGAATCCGGTGGTCTATGCCGAGAAGACCGTCGATCCGAAGGCGCGCACGGTGCTGGTCTACGGCCACTACGACGTGATGCCGGTGGATCCGCGCGACGAGTGGCGCACGGACCCCTTCGAGCCGGTCGTCCGCGACGGCCGTATCTGGGCCCGTGGGGCCGATGATGACAAGGGGCAGCTGTGGATGCACGCCAAGGCATTCGAGGCGATGTGTGCCACCGACTCGCTGCCCTGCAACGTGAAGTTCATGCTCGAGGGTGAGGAGGAGATCGGGTCGGCAAGCCTCTACGACTTCTGCCGCGAGCACAGGAAGATGCTCAAGGCCGACATCATCCTGGTGTCGGACACCTCAATGTTGTCGCTGCAAACACCCTCTATTACATGCGGTTTGCGCGGTTTGGCTTACATGGAGGTTGAAGTGGAGGGTCCGAACAAGGACCTGCACTCGGGACTCTTCGGCGGTGCGGTGGCCAACCCGGCCAACGTGCTGGCCCGGCTGGTGGCCGGGCTCATTGACGGGAACGGACATGTCACGATTCCCGGATTCTACGACGACGTGCGGGAGCTGACCCCCGCCGAGCGTCGGGCCTTCAACAAGGCGCCGTTCAGCCTGTCGGCCTACAAGAAATCGCTCGACATCGGCGACGTGGAGGGCGAAGCCGGCTACACGACGCTCGAACGCACGGGTGTGCGTCCGTCGCTCGACGTGAACGGCATCTGGGGCGGCTACACGGGCGAGGGAACCAAGACCGTGATCCCGTCGAAGGCCTCGGCCAAGATATCGATGCGGCTGGTGCCCAACCAGGACTACCGCAAGATCTCGAAGCTCTTCGAGAAGCATTTCCGCAGGATCGCCCCGAAGAGCGTGAAGGTCACCGTCCGATCGCTCCACGGCGGCATGCCCTACGTTGCACCGACCGACATGCCGGCCTACAAGGCTGCGGCGAAGGCCATCGAGACGACCTTCGGCTGCAAGCCACTGCCCTTCTACTCCGGAGGGTCGATTCCGATCATCAGCGGTTTCGAGTCGATTCTCGGCATCAAGTCGCTGCTCATCGGCTTCGGACTGGCCGAGGATGCGATCCACTCGCCCAACGAGAGCTACGGACTCGAGCAGTTCCGCCGCGGGTTGGAGACGATCCCCTATTTCTACAAGTATTTCGCCGAAGGCAAATAGGGACGACCGGACGATGGTTGCAGAGGAGCAGAAACGCGAACTGCTGGAGTTCGCCGTGCAGATGGCCCGCCGGGTCGGGGCGATCCACCTCGAGTGGTTCCGTCGCGGCGACCTCGAGATCGGGACCAAGTCCAACGAGTTCGATGTCGTGACGCGCGCCGACCGCGAGAGCGAGGCCTGCATTGCGCGCATGGTGGCCGAGCGCTACCCTTCGCATGCCCTGCTGGGCGAGGAGGGCGGCCGGCGGGGCAATGCCGCGAGCGACTGGCTCTGGGTGGTCGATCCGCTCGACGGGACGACCAACTACAGCCAGGGGCTGCCGGTTTTTGCCGTTTCGATCGGGCTCCGCTTTCGGGGCGAGACGGTCGTCGGAGTGGTTTATGCCCCCTGGCTCGACGAACTCTTCACGGCCGTGCGCGGCGGCGGGGCGTTCCGCACCTGCCGCCGCGGCGTGCCGCAGCCGATCCGGGTCGGCGGCAAGGAGCGTCTGGGTGAGGCGGTGGTTGCGACGGGATTTCCCTACGACAAGGACCGCGATCCGGACAACAATACCGACAACGTCGTGCGGATCCTCCCCCACGTGCGGGGGCTGCGCCGCTTCGGGGCTGCCGCATACGACCTGTGCAGCGTGGCTGCCGGGACGATGGACGGCTACTGGGAACTGGCGCTGCACGAGTGGGACGTCTGTGCCGGCGAGTTGATCGTGCAGGAGGCCGGAGGCGTCGTGCAGGCGCTGCGGCAGGACCGCGGGGTCTCGATCGTGGCCGGGAATGCGGCGATCGTGGCCGCCATCCGGGAGTATGTGCGATAACACCCCCCCCCGACGTGTCCGGAGCGATGCCGGAGACCCGAAGGGAGAGGAAGAACCCGGACTGCGGCGGCCCCGAATCTCCGCTGCGGGAGAAGATGTCCGAGTAGCTGCGGTGTATGAAAAATCCGCAACCTCAAAAAGGTTGCGGATTTTGTGTACGGGGACGGGCCTCTGTGTGTCTGTCCGGAGTTCTGCCGGAGGAGCGGATTTTCTCTCCCGTACCCGGGGCGCCCCGCGGCGGATTCAGCGCATCTCCTCGTAGGCGTAGGCGACCGCGCGGTTGAGCTGCGCGACGAAGGGCTGCGTGCGCCGGAACTCACCGACGGCGTATTCGAGCAGCGCATCGGTATCCGGAAGCACCTCTCCGGGAATCGGCTTCTCGATCCCGAAACTCTTCAGCTTCAACAGTTCGGCATATTCGCTGCCGGCGGCAAATCCGGAGGGGATTCGCTTGAGGCTCTCCGAGGTGTCAAGGCGGAATCCGTCCGCCCTGCCGATGGCGCGGGTCAGTTCGTCGCCGTGGTCGAGGATCTCCTCGCGGACCGAGCGCAGGACGTGCGGCTCGGGGCAGTAAAGTCCGGCGGCCAGCAGGCTGCCGCCCAGCATGCCGTCGCATGAGGGTTCGAGGTGGAGGTAGTAGCCGGCGAATCCCGACTTCTTGCCGCGCGGCGCGACATAGGCCCCCATGTGGGTCTTGTAGGGGGTCTTGTCGGCCGAGAAGCGTGTGTCGCGGGCGATCCGGTAGGTGCAGTCCTGCGGGCGCAGCCCCCGGACCGAAGGGTCGAAGGCCGCAATGCCGGCGATCAGCCGTTCGGTGAAGGCGGCGAAACGACGCTTCGCGCGGGTCCATTCGTCGCGGTGGGCGTCGAACCATGCGCGGTCGTTGTGGTCGTGCAGCCGGCGCAGGAATCCGAGAATCTCCTCCATGTCGTTCGGGTTTCGGACGGCTACCACGCGAAGAGCGGGTAGTCGGCCATCAGGGCATTTACGTCGCGGCGTACGGCGGCGATGTTCTCCTCGTTCTCGGGATCGCACAGCACGCGGTCGATCAGCCCGACGATGTAGTCCATCTTGTCCTCCTTCAGGCCGCGGGTGGTGATGGCCGGCGTTCCGAAGCGCAGGCCCGACGTCTGGAACGGCGAGCGCGTGTCGAACGGCACCATGTTCTTGTTGGTGGTGATGTCGGCGCGGACCAGGCTCTTCTCGGCCTGCTTGCCCGTCAGCTCGGGGAACTTCGTGCGCAGATCGACCAGCATCAGGTGGTTGTCCGTGCCGCCCGAGACGATCTTGTAGCCGCGGCGGGTGAAGGCCTCGGCCATGGCGCGGGCGTTCTTCTGCACCTGCGTCTGATACTCCCGGTAGCCGGGTTCGAGCGCCTCGCCGAAAGCCACGGCCTTGGCGGCGATAACGTGCTCGAGCGGTCCGCCCTGGATGCCCGGGAAGACGGCCGAATTGAGGATCTGCGACATCATCTTGACGGCGCCCTTGGGCGTGGTGAGGCCCCACGGGTTCTCGAAGTCCTTGCCCATGAGGATGATGCCGCCGCGCGGGCCGCGCAGGGTCTTGTGCGTGGTCGAGGTGACGATGTGCGCATACTTGACGGGGTTCTCCAGCAGACCCGCGGCGATCAGGCCGGCCGTGTGGGCCATATCGACCAGCAGCAGCGCCCCCACCTTGTCGGCGATCGCGCGCATGCGCTTGTAGTCCCACTCGCGCGAGTAGGCCGAAGCGCCGCCGACGATCAGCTTCGGGCGGCACTCCTCGGCCAGGCGCTCCATGGCGTCATAGTCGATCGTGCCGGTGGCCTCGTCGAGCTTGTAGCCCACGGCCTTGAAGTATTTACCCGACATGTTTACCGGCGAACCGTGCGAGAGGTGGCCGCCGTGTGCCAAGTCGAGCCCCATGAAGGTGTCGCCCGGCTGCAGGCAGGCGAAGAAGACCGCCATGTTGGCCTGGGCGCCCGAGTGGGGCTGTACGTTGGCGTACTCCGCGCCGTAGAGCTGGCAGACGCGCTCGATGGCCAGCGACTCGACCTGGTCCACCACCTCGCAGCCGCCGTAGTAGCGGGCGGCGGGATAGCCCTCGGCATACTTGTTCGTGAGGACCGAGCCCATGGCCTCCATGACCTGGTCGCTGACGAAGTTCTCCGATGCGATGAGTTCGATGCCATGCGTCTGACGGCTGCGCTCGGCGGCGATCAGATCGAAAATCCGGGTGTCTCTTTTCATATCGTAGGTATTTTGTGAATTTTCGCTTACGGTGTGTAAAGATAGGAATATTTACCGAAAAACCGCACCGAAGCGGAAATAAAAAAATCCTGCGCCGTGCAATGCCTTTCCGGACGGCTGCCGGGCTGTCCGTGCTGCCGTGCCGGATGCGGCCGGCATGACGGACCTGAAGCAAAAAAAAGGAGAGGCGGAGAGCGGTTCGGAATTTTTTCGTACCTTTGTCCGGATTTTTTATCCGGACGAGGAACTTATCGTAACATCTAATACATTCACGACTATGAAATTACTCGAAGGAAAAGTTGCCGTCGTAACGGGTGCCGCCCGCGGTATCGGCAAGGCCATCGCGCTGCAGTTCGCCAAGGAGGGTGCCAACGTCGCCTTCACCGATCTGGTGATCGATGAGAACGGAAAGGCCACCGAGGCCGAGATCGCCGCACTCGGCGTCAAGGCCAAGGGCTACGCCTCGAACGCCGCCGATTTCGAACAGACCCACAAGGTCGTCGAGGAGATCGTCAAGGAGTTCGGCCGCATCGACATCCTGGTGAACAACGCCGGAATCACGAAGGACGGCCTGATGATGCGCATGTCCGAGGCCCAGTGGGACGCCGTGCTGACGGTGAACCTCAAGTCGGCGTTCAACTTCATCCACGCCGTCGTACCCGTCATGGCGCGCCAGAAGAGCGGCTCGATCATCAACATGTCGTCGGTCGTGGGCGTCAGCGGCAACGCCGGGCAGTGCAACTACTCGGCTTCGAAGGCCGGTATGATCGGTCTGGCGAAGTCGATCGCCAAGGAGATGGGCCCCCGCGGCATCCGTGCCAACTGCATCGCCCCGGGATTCATCATCACCGACATGACCAACCAGCTCTCGGACGAGGTGCGCGAGGCGTGGTGCAAGCAGATTCCGCTGCGCCGCGGCGGTACGCCCGAGGATGTGGCCAAGGTGGCGCTGTTCCTCGCATCGGACCTCTCGTCGTATGTCAGCGGACAGGTGATCCACTGCTGCGGCGCCATGAACTGCTAAGCGGCGCGGCGACGGCCGGGGAAGCCCGGCGTGCCGCAGGCGCCAGGCCGCAGACGGGGTGTTGCCCGAAGCGGCCCGGGTGCCGCCCGAAAGAGAGAGAAAGAGGAGCTGTCCGGATGGTCCGGGCGGCTCCTCTTTGTGTCGGATCGGGTACAGGCTCCGCCTCCGGAGCCGGACGGGCGGACAACGGGGCGGTTTGCGGATGGCAAAAAAATCGTATATTTGCCCTCATGAAACGAATGCTTACGTTGCTGGCGGTCCTGACCGCCCTCTGCGGCCGCGCGCAGGAGGCCGTGCTCCCGAATCCCGACGCCAAGTCGATGGCCATGGGCGGAGTCGCCATGACGACCCTTTCGGGGTCGCACGCCATCTACGGCAATTCGGCGACGGCCGCCTTCTCGATGATGCCGTCGCAGATCTCCTCGTCCTACTACGGGCAGGGCGAGTTCGACAGTTATGCCGTGTCGGGGTATTGGCGCTTTGACGTGCGCAACCTCGTGCAGGCGGGCTGGCGGCAGTATCTCCGTGAGCGGGGCAACAGCGACATGGCCGTCGATCTGGGCTATTCGCGGCGGATCGGCGAGCGCTGGGCCCTGGGCCTCGTGGGGCGCTACGTGCACCTCTCGCGCCCCGACGGCTCGGCCGATGCTCTGGCGGCCGATGTGAGCGCCGCCTACATGCTGCCGCTCGATCTGGGCAGCTACTCGACCTTCCGGGCCGGTGCGAAACTGGGCAATCTGGGCGGCTACCTGGACGGCGGCGGGCGTTCGCTGCCGATGGATCTCACCATCGGCGCCGCACTCGACACCTACCTCTCGGACGCCCACGAGATCACGGTGGGGACCGATCTCGGCTACTACTTCTCGCCGGGCAGCGTGCGGGGATTTCAGATGGCGGTCGGTGCCGAGTACAACCTCATGCAGCTGCTGCAGGTGCGGGGCGGTTACCATTTCGGCGAACGGCGCGCCTACTACCCGAGCCACTGGTCCGTCGGCATGGGGGCGCGGTTCCTCCACCTGCGGCTCGATTTCGCCTACCTGATCGCCGACCGCGATACGCCGCTGCACAACACCTACAGCATCAGTTTCGGCCTCGACTTCTGATCCTTCCGGCGTCGGCCCTCGGCTGTTGCCGCGACTGAAAAAGGGCGTCCTCTTCATCTGGAGGACGCCCTTCCCGTGTTCGGGCCGCCTGTCCGCAGGTTCTGTTCCGGGACCTCAGCCCCGCTCTGCGGCGAAGTGCCCGAGGATCCCCTCGCAACCGTCCTCGAGCAGGTCGAGCACCAGCTCGAAACCCTCGTGCCCCTCGTAGTAGGGGTCGGGGACGTAGCTGCGGTCGGGATGGCGGCGGCAGAACTCCGTCATGCGGTAGATCCGCTGCGCTGCGGCCCGCGACGGGGCCAGCCGGTGCAGCGCTTCGTAGTTCATGTCGTCCATGACCACCAGGGCGTCGAAGCGTTCGAAGTCCTCCTCGCGGACCTGCCGCGCGCGGTGGGTCAGGTCGTAGCCGCGGGCTGCGGCCGCACGGCGCATCCGCGGGTCGGGAAGGTCGCCCGCATGGCCGCCGTAGGTGCCGGCCGAATCGACCGTGAACCGGTCGGAAACTCCCCTTCGCTGCGCCATGCTGCGCAGGATGCCCTCGGCGGCCGGGGAGCGGCAGATGTTGCCGAGACATACGAACAGAATCCTTGTCTTGTTTTCCATGGCGGCAAAGATACGAAAAATCGTGGAATCGGAGGGGCTTGCGCCGCCGCATGAAAAGGCCTGCAGCCCGTTTCGGGGCCGTTGCCTTCAGCCTTCCGGTGCAGGAATGCGAACGTTCGGAACAATAAAAGCATCGGGTAGGGGCAGGATATTCGGAGTTTTGTCGTATCTTTGCCCCCGATTTTGTAGAAACAAGAAAAGGTAAAAAACCATGAAACTGCAAACGATCATTTTGCTCGCCGCCTGTGCACTGACGGTATCGGCGGTCCGGGCACAGGAGGGGCTGCCCCGCAAGGTGGAGAATGTCAAACTCCTCGATCTCGAGGGAAATGCCGCCAAGCTCCCCTATTTCGGAGAGAAGAATCTGATGATTTTCTATGTCGATCCCGACCGGCACAAGCAGAACGAGGATTTCACCATCGAACTCGAGCAGAACCACCGTGCCGACAGCGAGAACATATACGGTTTCGGCGTGATGAACCTCAAGGATGCCCCCATGATTCCCAACGGCATGGCCCGAAACATGGCCCGAAAGCGCACCGAGAAGAACGGTGCCACGGTGCTGGCCGATCAGGATCGTACGCTCAGTACGGCCTGGGGACTCGGCGACTGCAACAACAAGTTCGTGCTGATGTTCGTAACGCGGGAGGGCGAGCTGGTCTTCCTGCGCAAGGGCGAGTTGTCCGAGGCCGACAAGCAGGCGTTCTACAAGGTGCTTGACGAGTATCGGTAGCGGATGGTGCGCAGACTTGCCGTTCTATGCCTTGCGTGGGTGAGCCTTGCGCTCCCCGGCCGGGCGCAGGAGCGCTCGTTCATCTCGGGCGACGACACGCTGCACTATGTCTATACGCCCCTGCCGGTGGACAGTACCGCCGCAGCGGGCGTTGCCCGGCAGCGCCGGGATCCCTTCTTCCGCCGGCTGGTGAAGTATTTCGAGGGCTCGAACGTCGATCGGACCTTCGAGAAGAAGATCGACTTCACCTTTGCCGGAGGCCCCAGCTATTCGAAGACGACCAGCCTCGGCATCGGCCTGCTTGCCGCGGGCCTCTATCGGCTGGACCGCACCGATTCGGTCACGGCGCCCTCCGACGTCTCGCTCTTCGCCAACGTCTCCATCTCGGGCGTCTATGCCGTGGGTGTCACGGGCAACACGATCTTCTCGCAGGACCGCCGGCGGCTGAACTATACGGTGATGTTCTCCTCGACGCCCCGCGACATGTGGGGCATGGGATACGATGCCGGACGCTACAACAAGCCGGTCTCCTATACCGAGAAGCACTATCTGGTGGAGGCCAACTACCTCTACCGCATCCTGCCGAAGACCTACGTCGGGACGGTGCTGAGTTTCGAGCATACCGCCGGGAAGGGATTTTCGGACCTCACCTACCTCCAGGGTGAAAAAACACACTATACGGCCACCGGACTGGGTGTGATTGTCGAGTACGACTCGCGCGACTTCATCCCCAATCCGTTCCGGGGCATCTACCTCAGTTTCCAGGAGCGGATTTTCCCCAAGGGACTGGGCAATTGCGGCAAGACGCTGTGGCGCACGACTTTCAAGGCCAACGCCTATCAGCGGGTGTGGAAGGACTGCACTCTCGCGGCCGACCTCTATGCCGTATTCAACAGCGAAGGCACCCCGTGGCCGATGCTCGCCCGTTTGGGCGACAACCAGCGGATGCGCGGGTACTACCAGGGCCGCTATGCCGACAACAGCATGATCACCATGCAGGTCGAACTGCGGCAGCGCGTCTGGCGGCGGATCGGCTGCACGGTCTGGGGCGGTGCGGGCAATGTCTTCCCCTCGCTCGACCGCTTCGACTGGTCGCATACGCTGCCCAACTACGGCCTCGGCCTGCGCTGGGAACTCAAGAAACGAGTCAATGTGCGCCTCGACTACGGCTTCGGCAAAGATACGAGCAGTTTCCTGCTGAGCATCAATGAGGCTTTTTAACCAAACGACGGATTATGAATGCTGATCCCGACAAGAAACTCCGACGCCGCACGATCAAGACCCGCAGCCGTTTCACGACGTTGCTGACGGTCTATTTCTTTGTGGCGCTGATTATCCCCAACTGTGTGTTGGCAAACACGGAACCCTATTCGGTGTGGACTGTCGAGGCGCTGATCCTCATGCCATTGGGCTTCTACATGATGTGGAGCGTGGCGCTGCGCCGCTCGGGCGTGATGATCTGGCTTGCCTTCCCGTTCATCTTCTTCTGTGCCTTCCAGATCGTGCTGCTCTACCTGTTCGGCAACTCGATCATTGCCACCGACATGTTCACCAACGTCCTGACGACCAACCCGGGCGAGGCGGGCGAGCTGCTCGGCAACATCTACCCTTCGGTGATTCTGGTGTGCGTGCTCTACCTCCCGCTGCTGTGGTTTGCGGCTCGTGAGATCGCCCACAAGCGCTACATCACGCGCACGACGCGCATGAATGTCGGTCTGACCGGCGCAGCGATCTTCTCGGTCGGCCTGCTGGCCCTCTGGCCGGCATACCGCGTCAGCGAGGAGAAGCATGTGCTCCGCGACGAGATCTTCCCGGTGAACGTCTTCTACAACCTCGGGTTGAGCGGCTCGGAGTTCCGCAAGACGCACCACTTCGAGCAGACGTCGCGCGACTTCCGTTTCGATGCCCGGCGCACGGCCGAGGCTCCGGGACGCGAGGTTTACCTCTATATCATCGGCGAGGCGGCGCGGGCGATGAACTGGCAGCTCTACGGATATGACCGCGAGACCAATCCCGAACTCTCGCAGGTCGATGATCTGGTGGTCTTCCGCGACATGCTCACGCAGAGCAACACCACACACAAGAGCGTGCCGCTGATCCTCTCGTCGGTCAATACCGACGAACACGAGGAGCTCTACCGCCGCAAGGGGCTCCCGGCCCTGTTCAACGAGGCCGGGTTCGAGACCTGGTTCATCTCCAACCAGTCGCGGCAGGGGGCCATGATCGACAACCTTGCGCACGATGCGCAGCACCTGGTATACATCCGTTCGCCGCGCTACGACATGCAGCTGCTCGACGAGGTGCGCAAGGTGCTCGAGCGGAGCCGGTCGCAGAAGATCCTGCTGATCCTCCACTGCTACGGCTCGCACTTCAGCTATCACCAGCGCTACCCCCGGGAATTCGCCCATTTCAAGCCCGACGACGATGTGGCGATTGCCACCCAGCATCGGCAGATGCTGGTCAATGCCTACGACAACTCGATCCGCTATACGGACCACTTCCTGGCCCGGACGATCGATTACCTCCGTTCGCTCGACGACACCTCGTCGGCGCTGCTCTACTGCGCCGACCACGGAGAGGACCTGATCGACGACCGGAGGGAGCGCTTCCTGCACGCTTCGCCCACGACGACCGCCTACCAGCTCTACGTTGCGTCGCTGGCCTGGTTCTCGGAACGTTACCGCGAGCGGTTCCCCGAAAAGGTTGCGGCGGCCGAGGCCAACGAGACGGCGCCGGCCACGACCCATGCCCTGTTCCACACGATGGCCGACATGGCTTCGATCGAGGGGCGCTGCCTGTCTGAGGAGGCATCGTTGGTCAGCCCGGAGTATGACCGCACGGCGCCGCGCCGCTACCTGAACGACCACAACGAGGCGGTCCCCTACCGCAAGACGGGGCTGCTGTCCGAAGATATGGAGGTATTCCGCCGTTACGGCATCTCGCTCTGACGGAGCCGTCGGGAGGCGGTTTGCGCGGATGTCGCGCAGGCCGGAGCCGGCAGCCGCACCTTCGGTCCGGACTGCCGGGCGGCGAGGAGTGCATGAAAATACCGCCGCTGTGATTTCCGTGAGGAAATGCAGCGGCGGTGTCGTATCGGGGTGTCCAGTCCGGGCTATTCGAGGAAGACGATTTTCGAGGTGTCGCGTCCTTTCGGCGCGGGTGATTCGGCCGGATAGCCCAGGGCGATGGCGTAGAGCAGGCGGTGCGTGGCGGGCAGGTCGAGGCGGCGGAGGAAGGGGGCTCCGTCGGGCGAATTGAGGAAGCGGGCGATGCCGCCCAGGCAGCATGTCCCGAGTCCCATCGAGTGGGCAGCGAGCATCACGTTGCCGCCCCACAGACCGCAATCGACCTGCGAGAGGTCGTAGTTCTTGTCGCAGGCCACGAAGAGGACGACCGGAGCCCGGTAGGCCGCCGGACGGGGTGTTGCCACCGTGCCTTCCTCCCGGTTCGAGGCGGCTCCGTAGAGGCTGTCGAGCTCGGCCAGCAGACGGGGGCTGTCGGCCACGCGGATCTGCCACGATTCGCGCCCCTGTCCGTTGGGTGCCCAGATGCCGCACTCGAGGATGCGTTGCAGCGTGTCGCGCCCCACGCGGGCGGGGCTGTAGCGGCGGATTGCCTCGACGACGGCATCCGACATTGCGCGGTCCTCCGTTTCGGCCGTTCTGCTGCCCGGTGCCGGGGCGCAGCTGCAAAGTGCGGCCGCACAGCCCGTGGCGGCGATCAGTTTCCGCAAGAATCCTGTTTTCATGCTTTCGGCGGTTTGTCCCCAACGACAAAGGCCGCCCCTGAATCAAGGGCGGCCTTTGTCATTCGGGTGATGAGGTTCTTATTTGGCAGCCTCAACGGATACCTTGCGGAACTCCTTCATCAGCTTCGAAATCTCGAGCGCGGATTTGCGGGCGCGCGTGCCGGCCGCCTTGTTGCCTTTCTCGACCTGAGCAGCGGCGTTGGCTGCAAATACCTCGAATTCGGCATTGATTTTTTCTACTAACTCTTTCATAATCTAAAAACTGTATTTTTGGGTTTGTTATCATCGCAAAGATATAAAAATAATCTAAACTCCGCCGCCGGTGGTGTGAAAAAATAGTTTTTTTGCACCAAAATATTCGTAATGAACGGGTAGCGGTACGTTTTTTGTCGTTTTCGGGGCGTCAAAAACCGTAATTATGCAACGTCTTTTCATGCTTTCCGGTCTCGCGGCATGCCTTCTCGGCGGCTGTCGGTCCGCTTCGGATGCTTCGGACCGGATGCCAGCCTTACAGATCGAAACAGTACGCGCCCGAATCGACAGCGTGCCGAACCGCATGGGCTTCATCGGTTACCTTTCGAGCAATTTCGATGCCGTGATCCAGCCCCGCGTGAACGGGTTCCTTGCCTCGCGCCACTTCTCGAGCGGCATGCCCGTACGGCGCGGGCAGCTGCTCTTCCGCATCGACCCCGAGCAGCTCGCGACCTCGATGCTGGCGGCCGAGGCCCAACTCGAATCGGCGCGCGCACAGGCCATCGAAGCCCGTAACAACTACGAACGGGCCGTGCCGCTGGCGCGGATCAATGCCATCAGCCAGTCGCAGCTCGACCAGTATACGGCGCAATACCGTGCGGCCGAGGCTGCGGTGCGATCGGCCGAGCAGGTACTGCGCAATGCGTCGCTCAATGTCGGCTATACGGAGCTGCGCTCGCCGATCGACGGCATCGCCGCGCATGCCGAGGCGCATGTGGGCGACTATGTCGGACCGGGCACGCAGTTCAACGTGCTGACCACGGTGTCGAACACCGATACGGTGACGGTCGATGTGGCCATCCCGATGTCGCACTACCTGCGGATCGTAGGTGACCGCATGCCGCTGTCCGACAACGGGGGGCTGCTGTCGGACATCCGCCTGACGCTGGCCGACGGAACGCGCTATCCCCTGCCGGGATGCTACAGCTACACGCGGCGCGACGTCTCCAGTACGGCGGGGACCATCGTGCTTGTCGTGGCCTTCCCCAATCCCGACGGGCGTCTCAAACCCGGGCAGTTCGCCCGCGTGGAGGCCAACGTCGGTCCGGTACTTCCGTACGTCGTCGTGCCGCAGCGGTGCGTTTCGCAGTCGCAGAACCTCGCCTCGGTGTGGGTTGTTGCCGAGGACGGTACGGTCTCCTACCGCAGGGTGACTCCCGGACCAGTCTACGGCGGGATGTGGTGCATCGCCGAGGGTCTCGAGGCCGGCGAGACGGTCGCCGCCAGCGGGCTTCAGAAACTGCACGACGGTGCCAGGGTCTCTCTGCCGAAATCGTAAGCCATGGAACGCTTCTTCATCACCCGGCCGATCTTTGCCATCTCGCTGGCGATCGTCATCGTGCTCCTCGGAACGGTCTCCGTCGGGGAGCTCCCCGTCGAGCAGTATCCCGACATCACGCCGCCCGTGGTCGAGGTCACGGCCTCCTATGCCGGGGCCGATGCCGAGACGGTGAACAATGCCGTGGCCACGCCCCTGGCCCAGTCGGTCATGGGGGTCAGCGACATGCTCTACATGCAGTCCACGTCGGCCAACGACGGTTCGATGACCCTTCAGGTGACCTTCGATATCGGCTCCGACCCCGACATGGACGCCATCTTCACACAGAACAACGTGGCCTCGGCCACCGCGCAGCTTCCGGCGGTGGTCACGCAGCAGGGGGTCGTGACGCGCAAGACGATGACCGGATTCCTGATGGTCTACTCGCTCCACAGCGACGGGCGCTACGACGACGAGTATCTGTCGAACTACGCCTACATCAACCTTCAGAACGAACTGCTGAAGATCGACGGCGTGGGCAAGATATCGATCATGGGGGCCGGTGAATATGCCATGCGCATCTGGCTGCGCCCCGACGTGCTGAAGTATTACGGCATCCCCGTGAGCGAGGTGACGGCCGCCGTCGAACGGCAGGCCGGCATCTACCCTGCCGGCCAGTTCGGGGCCGAACCGGCTCCCGAGGGGACGACCTATACCTATACGGTGACCCTTCCGCCGCAGATCGCCACGGCCGAGGAGTTCGGCGCGATCGTCGTGCGGACCACCCCGACGGGCGAGCAGATCCGCCTGCGCGACCTGGCCGACGTGTCGCTCGGCAGCCAGACCTACGGGGTCAGCTCGCGTTTCGAGGGCGACCCTACGGCGCTGCTGGTGGTCTACCAGCAGCCAGGGAGCGCCGTGGCCGTGGGCAATGCCGTGAAGGCCACTGTCGCGCGTCTCTCGGAGCGCTTCCCCGAGGGGATCGAGGCCACGGTCATGGTGGACGGCACGCAGAGCATCGGCGCCGGCATCCGCGACATCTTCCACACGCTGATCATCGCCCTGCTGCTGGTCGTGGCCATCATCTACCTCTTCATCCAGGACTGGCGCGCGACGATCATCCCGCTCGTGGCTATTCCCGTCTCGCTCATCGGCGCCTTCGCGCTCTTCCCGCTGCTCGGCTTCTCGATCAACATCATCTCGCTGCTGGGACTGGTACTGGCGATCGGCCTGGTGGTCGATGACGCCATCGTCGTGGTCGAGGCCGTGCAGGTGAACATCGCCCGGGGCATGGCCCCGCACGAGGCTACGGCCGAGGCGATGCGCAATGTCGCTTCGCCGATCATCGCCACGACCGTCGTGCTGCTGGCCGTCTTCATCCCGGTGTCGTTCACCGGAGGCATCACCGGACGGCTCTTCCAGCAGTTCTCGGTGACGATCGCCGTCTCGGTGGCCATCTCGTCGTTCAACGCCCTGACCCTTTCGCCGGCGCTCTGCGCCCTGCTGCTGCGCCGCCGGGAAGCACCGCAGCGGGGCTTCTTCGCGGCCTTCAACCGCTGGTTCGACCGCCTGACGACGCGCTATGCGGACTTCACGCCGGCGCTCGTGCGGCACGTCGTGCGCACGGCGCTCTTCGTGGCCGTGGTCTCGGCGGCGATCCTGCTCGTGTGGCGCCGCCTTCCGGCGGGTTTCCTTCCCGAGGAGGACCAGGGCTACGTCATGGTGATGGTCTCGACGCCGCCCGCCTCGTCGCTGCAGATGACCCGCGAGGCGATGACGGCGGCCGACCGGACGATCCGCTCGCTGCCCGAGGTCGAATCGACCTCCTTTGCCGCGGGATTCGACATGATGGCCGGCATCGCCTCGACCTCGAGCGGCGTCGTCTTCGTCAAGCTGGTCGATTACGCCGACCGCAGGCTCTCGGCCGCACGGATCGCCCGCGAACTTACCGGCGTGCTCTACACGGCTGTCCCCGAGGCGCAGTGCTATGCCTTCATCCCGCCGGCCATTCCGGGACTGGGCGTCACGTCGGGCATCACGCTCGAGGTGCAGGACCTCGAAGGGCGCGGAACCGGATACCTGCTCGATGCGGCCGGGCACCTGATGGATTCGCTGCAGCGCATCCCGTCGATCGCCTCGGTGACCACGCCGTTCGATGCCGGGGTGCCCCAGCGGCGGCTGCGCATCGACCGCGAGCGGGCCCTGGCTGCCGGGGTCGATCTCGGCACGCTCTACAACGAGCTGACGGCGCTTCTGGGCGGCGCCTACATCAACAACTTCACCCGCTTCGGCAAGCTTTACCAGACCTACCTGCAGGCGGCGCCCGAATACCGCCGCGACCGGCATTCGCTCGACAGCTACTACGTCACGACCTCTTCGGGCGAGAGTATCCCGGTGGCGTCGCTGGCCGAGGTGACCGACACGGTCGGGGCGGCCTATGTCTCGCAGTTCAACCTCTACCGTTCGATCTCGCTGACCGTCACGCCCGCGGCGCGCGCCTCGACGACCGACGTGATGCACACGATCGAACGCACGGCGGCGGTCGTGCTGCCCTCCGATGTGGGGATGGCCTGGAGCGGACTCTCCTACCAGGAGGCCCGGGCCTCGAAGTCGGGAGCCGCGGTCTATGCGCTGGCGATCGCCTTCGCCTTTCTGGCGCTGGCGGCCCTCTACGAGTCGTGGGGGCTGCCGCTGGCGATCATGATGAGTGTGCCGGCGGCCGTGCTCGGCGCCCTGCTCTTCACCGGAGGCATGCACCTGTTCGATCCGCTCTACGTGAACGACGTCTACCTGCAGATCTCGCTGGTGATGCTCATCGGGCTGGCGGCCAAGAACGCCATCCTCGTCGTGGAGTATGCCGACCGGCTCTTCCGCGAGCAGGGAATGTCGCTCATGGATGCCGCGGTCGGTGCGGCCCGCATCCGCCTGCGCCCGATCTTCATGACCGCCTTCTCGTTCATCCTCGGCGTGCTGCCGCTTGTCTTCGCCAGCGGCGTCTACGCCACGGCGCGCAACATCATGGGTGTGGCGCTCATCGGCGGCATGCTTTTCGCCACGCTGCTGGGTATTTTCCTCTATCCGGCGCTCTATTACCTTGTTGGGCGCGTGGGCGGTTTCGAACGCCGCCGCGAACGTCAGAAAACGAACGTACAGCCATGAAACGCCTGCTCTTGACAACGGCCGCCGTGCTGGCGGTCCTCCTCTCTTCGTGCTCCCCGCGTCTCTATCCGCCCGAGGTGGAGACACCCGGCCGTTACCTCCATGCGGCGGGGTTTCCGCAGGACTCCGCCGGCCTCGGCGAGCGGTGGTGGGAACTTTTCGGCGACCGGACGCTCGACACGCTGGTCGGATACGCACTGGCCAACAGCCCCGATCTGGCGGCGGCCGCCGCCCGGGTCGAGCAGGCGCAGGCCCGGCTGGGGGTCGTGCGGGCGCAGTACCTGCCGCAGGTGGGCCTGGGGATCGATGCTTCGGGAGACCATACCTCCCGGACAGGCATCGTGCAGTCGTATGCCGTCGAGCCGACGCTCTCGTGGGAGGTGTCGCTCTTCGGTGCCCTGAGGCATACGAAACAGGCGGCACGCGCCGGGATCGCCTCGGCTCAGTGGTCGTTGCGGGGCGTTCGGCTGGCGCTGGCGGCCCAGGTCGCCACGGGCTATTTCACGCTGCTCGAAGCCGAACGCAACCTGGCCATCGCCCGTGAGACGCTGCGTCTGAGGCGCGAACAGGCAGCGCTTATCGACTCGATGTTCCGTTACGGCATGTCGGACGGCGTGGCGCTCGAGCAGGCCCGGAGCCTGGTCTATACGGCCGAGGCCGACCTCCCGCAATACCAGCGGGCGGTCGAGCAGACACGGCTGACGCTTGCGGCACTGCTGGGCAATCCGCCGGGCGGGCTGCCCGGCGACGGAGACGGGCGGATGTTGCGCATCGACCGTTATCCGGAGGAGATTCCCGTGGGGCTTCCTTCGGAACTGCTCGAACGGCGCCCCGACATCATGGAGGCCCGCTTCACCCTGCGGCAGGCGGCCGCCCAGGCCGGCGTGGCCCGTGCTGCGCGCTTCCCCTCGATCTCGCTGACGGCCCGCGGCGGTGTGGCTTCGGCGTCGATCAGCGGGCTGACGGGGGCCGATCCCTGGGCGTGGTCCGCGGCGGGTTCGCTCGTCGAGCCGCTGTTCGCCTTCGGGAAGCTGCGGCGGGCCGAGCGGCTGGCCGTGGCCGAGTACGACGAGGCGGCGCGCAACTACGAGCAGACCGTCTATACGGCCTTCTCCGAGGTCGAGAAGGCGCTGGTGGCCATCGAAACCTGCCGCGAGGAGAGCCTGCGCTGCCGCAAGCTGGTTGCCGCCAACGGGCGCATCGCCGTCATGGCGCGGGCGCTCTACCGCAGCGGCCTGTCGGACTACCTCGACGTGATCGATGCCGAGCGCAACCTCTATCAGTCGCAGACGCAGCTGGTCGGGCTCGTGTCGCAGCAGTACATCAACTACGTTGCGCTGTGCAAGGCACTCGGCGGCGGATGGGAGCGGTGACCTCTCCGGAATGTGCCGCCCTGTGCGGCGTTACCTATAAGTAGGTATTGCGCATTTCGCCGCGATATCGTATCTTTGCGGGCAAAATCGAATTGCGAAAATGCGTCTATCCGAACTGAAGACCGGCGAATCGGCAACGATTGTCAAGGTGACGGGGCACGGCGGGTTCCGCCGCCGCATCATGGAGATGGGCTTTGTGCGCGGCCAGCGTGTCGAGGTGATTCTGAACGCTCCGCTCAAGGATCCGATCGAATACAAAATCATGGGTTACGATATCTCGCTCCGGCGCAGCGAGGCCGACATGGTGCTCGTCGTCTCCGATACCGAGGCGAGCGAGTTCCTTGCCGAGGAGCAGCGGCGCAGCGGCGGGACCTGCCGCAGGGCCGATGACGAGCGCGAAGCGGGCGGGGAGGCGGCGGAGCGTCCCTGCGCGTCGGTGGACGAGATGGTCGCCCGCACGAGCCGGACGATCTCCGTGGCGCTGGTCGGCAACCCCAACAGCGGCAAGACGTCGCTCTTCAATGCCATCTCGGGCGGCCACGAGCATGTGGGCAACTACAGCGGCGTGACGGTGGGCGCCAAGCTCGGCTACCGCACCTATCGCGGCTACCGCTTCGAGGTGACCGACCTGCCGGGGACCTATGCTCTGACGGCCTATACGCCCGAGGAGCGTTTCGTGCGCCACCACATCGCCGAAAAGACCCCCGACGTGATCATCAACTCGGTAGTGGCCTCGAACCTCGAGCGGAACCTCTACCTGACGACCGAACTGATCGACATCAACCCGCGCATGGTCGTGGCGCTGAACATGTACGACGAACTGGAGCGGAGCGGTGCGAAACTCGATTACGACAGCCTCGGACGCATGCTCGGCGTGCCGATGGTGCCCGTCGAGGCGCGCAACAGCCGCGGTATCGAGGCTCTGCTCGACACGGTGATCGATGTCTTCGAGAACCGCGACGACCGCGTGCGGCACATCCACATCAACATGGGCACGGTGATCGAGGAGGGGCTGCGCCGCCTGAACGGTGCGCTGAGCGACCACCGCGGCGAGCTGCCGAAGGCTTTCCCGCCCCGCTATTACGCCATGAAGCTCCTGGAGCGCGACGGACAGGTCGAGGAGGCTTTGGGCGGCTCGCCGCACTACGGCGAGTGGATCGCGCTGCGCGACGTCGAGGCCCGCCGGATCGGCGAGGCGCTGGGCGAGGACATCGAGACGGCGTTCGCCGACCAGAAATACGGCTTCATCCAGGGGGCGCTGCGCGAGACCTACACCCCGGGGCAACGCGAGCAGGTGACGGCCACGAGCCTCATCGACGCCTTCGTGACCCACAAGCTGTGGGGATTCCCGATCTTCTTCGCCCTCATGTGGTTCATGTTCTGGTGCACGTTCAGCCTCGGGGCCTATCCGCAGGAGTGGATCGATGCGCTGGTCGGTTGGATCGGCCGCGGCGTCGATGCCCTGCTGCCCGACGGCGCCCTGCGCGACATGCTCATCGACGGGGCGATCGGCGGCGTGGGTTCGGTGATCGTCTTCCTGCCGCAGATCATGATCCTCTACCTGTTCATCTCGTTTCTGGAGGATTCGGGCTACCTGGCCCGCGCGGCCTTCATCATGGACCGTGTGATGCACCGCATCGGCCTGCACGGCAAGTCATTCATCCCGATGATCATGGGCTTCGGCTGTAACGTCCCGGCCATCATGGCCTGCCGGACGATCGAGAGCCGCAGCAGCCGCCTGATCACCATCCTCATCACGCCGTTCATGTCGTGCAGCGCCCGGCTGCCGATCTACATCCTGCTCACCGGGACCTTCTTCCCGGGCAGTTCCGGGCTGATGATGATGGCGCTCTACCTGCTGGGCATCCTCCTGGCGGTCGTCACGGCGCGGCTCATGCGGCGTTTCCTCTTCCCGGTCGATGAGACCCCCTTCGTCATGGAGCTCCCGCCCTACCGCCTGCCGACCTGGAAGACGACCCTTTCGCACATGTGGGACCGTTGTGCGCAGTACCTGCGCAAGATGGGCGGCATCATCCTCGTCGGATCGCTCGTCGTCTGGTTCCTGAGCTACTATCCCCGCGAGGAGGTGCGCAGCGGCGGGACGACCGACTATGCGAACTCCTACCTCGGGCGGATCGGCAAGGTCTGCGAGCCGGTCTTCTCACCGCTGGGGCTCAACTGGAAGTCGGGCGTGGCGCTGCTGTCGGGCGTCTCGGCCAAGGAGATCGTCGTCTCGACGCTCGGCGTGCTCTATGCCGAAGAGGCTCCGGCAACGGGCGGCGAGCCTGAGACGGCCACGGCATCGGCCCGAAGCATTGCATCGGGTGATGCGGGACAGACCGATGGCGCAGAGACGGTTGTCGGCGGAGCGGACGGCCCGACGGAGATCCGCGTGGCCGACCCGTCGGATGAGACCTCCGACGAGAACCGCTCGCTCGGACGGAGACTGATCGCCAGCGGCGACTTCACGCGCGCATCGGTGCTCGCCTTCCTTGCATTCATCCTGCTCTACATTCCGTGCATCGCCACGGTCGTCGCCATCGGTGCCGAGGCGGGATGGCGTTGGGCGATCGCGTCGGTTGTCTACGATACGGCCGTCGCATGGGTTGTGGCATGGGTCATCTATCATGCAGCGCTGCTGCTTTGAGGCATGGAGTGGCAGGATGTGATCGTCTGGGGGGTCGGGATCGTCGTTGCGGCGGCGGTCGCGAGGCGGCTGTGGCGTCTGTTCCGGGGCCGGAACCGCGGCTGTGCGTCGTGCTGTACGCAAAATTGTCCCCACCGGAAGAACAAATAAGGAGAGGATACGCTATCTTTGCCGCCCGAAATGCGGCACCGGACGCTCTCCGGAACCCGCAGAAAGGTTCCGGAGCGGCTGTTTCCGGGTGTCGGGTTCCCGTCCGCCGGACGGGGTGCCCCGCTTCCGGATGGCCGCCGCACGCATGCAACCAGTCACACGTACCGGATATGACAGGACTTTTCTACATCCTCTTCTTCTGGCTTGCGGGCAATGCCCTGAGCCTGCTCACGGGAGGTTACGTCTCGGGGAACATCATCGGGATGATCCTCCTCTTCGCGAGCCTCTGCCTGAGGTGGGTGCCCGCCGAGCGGGTGCGTCCCGCCGCGCGCTTCCTGCTCGGGGCCATGGCACTCTTCTTCGTGCCCTACGGCGTGGGGCTGATGGACTCCTACCGGGTCATCCTCGAAAACCTCTGGGCGATCGTCGTGTCGGGGATCGTCTCCACGGTCCTCGTGCTCTTCGTCACGGGCAAAACATTCCAGAGTCTCAACCGCCGCGCCCGCCTGCGGCACATCCGCCAACAACGCAACCATGCTTGACGCCACGTTCCTTTCATCGGACCTCTTCCTGCTGACGCTCACCGTCGGCCTCTATTGTGTCGGCGGGGCGGTCTACCGCCGCCTGCGGATGCCGCTGCTGCATCCCGTGCTGCTGACCTTCGTTGCCGTGATCGTATTCCTCGAATGTGCCGGAATCGGCTACGAACGCTACAAGGAGGCGACCGGGGTGCTGAACTTTGCCCTCGGCATGTCGGTCGTCGCTCTCGGCTACCTGCTCTACGAGCAGGTCGAGCGGCTGCGCGGAAGCCTGTTCCCGGTGGGCGTGGCCACGCTTGTCGGGTGCTTCGTCGGAGTGCTCAGCGTCGTCTATATCGCCATGGCGTTCGGTACCGAACGGCAGATCCTGACCTCGATCGCCCCCAAGTCGGTCACGGTGCCGATCGCCGTGTCGGTGGCCGGACCGCTCGGCGGCAACGTCTCGATCACCTCGGTGGTGGTCTTCTGCGTGGGGATCTTCGGCAGCATCTTCGGGGAGTGGATCCTGCGGCGGTGCGGCGTCCGCGACTCCGAGGCGCGCGGGTTCGCCCTCGGTGCGGCGGCCCACGGCATCGGCACGGCCCGCGCCATCGAGATCGGGGCCACCGAGGGGGGGCGTTGAGCGGTCTGGCCATGGCCCTCATGGGACTGGCGACGGCTCTCTTCATGCCGCTCATCGAGCGTTACCTCTATTGATATCGGGCGGAGCCGCCCGACTGCCGGGGCATCGGAAGAAATCGCTTCCGATGCCCCGGCTCCGTTTTCCGCAGGTCCGGCGTTCAGAGGCTCATCTCTTCGGAAATATCGCGCCCGCCGAGGTCCAGACCCTTGTAGAGCCTCTTGTAGGCCTTGGGCTGCACCTTCTTCAGTCGGAGAAACTGGCGGTTGAAGTTCGAGATGTTCTCGTAGCCCGATTCGTAGGCGACCTGCGCAACCGACAGATCGGTATTGACCAGCAGGCGGCAGGCATGGCCGATGCGGATCTCCATCAGCGAGTCGAAGATCGATTTGAGCGTATACTTCTTGTAGTAGGAGCACAGCGTCGTCGGGTGCATGTTCACCGAGCGGGCGATGGATGCCAGGGTGATGCGTCGGTTGAAGTTGTGCAGCAGGTAGTTGTATACGCGGGTTACGACATCGTCCGACGTCTCGTGCGGAGCCGTCGGCTTGTCGCGGTTCAGCCGGAACGACGACGGGTCGCCGGCCAGGAAGGCCAGCAGTTCGTAAAAGCGGGTCAGTTTGCCGAATCCCCGGGCCGTCTCGATGCTGTCGTACCAGGGACGGATGCTCTCCTCGGACCGCGAGCCGAAGTCGAGCCCGTATTCGCTGCTCTCGAGCAGCGTGTGGATCGGCTTGAACAGTTCGAGTTCGGTCATGGCCGTCGGGAAGATCGACCTCGAGAACTGGATGACCCGCCAGTGGCACCGGAGTGCATTGTCGGCATAGTAGGCGTCGTCGGCGATGAACAGGTGCGGACAGTCGGGGCCGATGAGCGTCAGGTCGCCGTCGGTGAAGGGCTTGATGACCTCGCCGATCGATTTCTTCCCGAAGCCCCGGTCGATCCACACCAGCTCGTATTCGGCATGCAGGTGTCGGGGCATGGTGAAGTACTTGCTCTGGAAGCTGCGGATGTTGAAAAAGCGGTCGGAGCCGATCAATATGTTTTCACGGATCATGGTCAGCGGGTTGTTGTAACAAAGATAGTATAATATTTCGGGAATTTAGTATAAGAACTGCGCTTCCGCTTCCACTAATTTTGTTATCGGAGAGATCGATAGTGACAAACTTCTGCGCAGAGAGTGGGTATTTATCGAGGAAAATTTCCAAAACCGACCTAAAACCAACCTTTATGAATCGAAGAATCCTTATTCTGATTTTGTCGGGTCTGTTGTTCTTTCTCGGAGGTTGCAAGACGGCATCGGACGGCATGAGACCGCTCGATGTGGCGCCTCTTTACGAGAAGTTGGCCGAGATGGAGGATTTGATCGCCAATTCGCCCATCGGAACCGAGGACAACACCTATCCTCAGTCGGCCTACGACGAACTGCTGGCCGCACGTGACGAGCTGATGCTCGGTATCTCGAAAGCCAATGCCGGATATTTCATCCTGCAATTCGAGATCGACAACTATGTGATTGCCGCCGACAAGGCGATCGCGGCGTTCCGCAATTCGCTGCAAATTACGCTTGAGCCCGGTACTCCGGCTTCGCTGACGGTATTCGGGATCGATTCCGCCGGTCGCATCGAATTCGGCGAATCTCCGCTCTTCGGGGCCGGTCAGGCCTGGAGCGTCGAAAGTTGGATGCGCTACGATTCGGGCTTTTTCGAGTGCGGTATCGCCGATTTCATCTCGACGTTCAGCTGGCGCGAGGACGGAACCTCGGAGGGCTGGATGGTCAATTTCATGGGGTCGGGGCTGCGAACCACGATCGGTATGGGCCCGCAGACCGGCCGCGTGTTCGAGTGGTCGGGCAACTACCCCACCAACTACGGCGAATGGAACCATGTCGTGGCGGTTTACGACGCAACGGCGACGGACGGACAGTTGAAGATGTATCTGAACGGCGAGTTGTTCTGGAGCAAGGTCAATGACATTGTCGATGGCTCGGGTGTTCAGCAACAGTATCAACCCACTTCGTCGAACTTCAGGATGTGGGCTTTCCAGCGCCCGGCCGACCCGACCTGCTGCATGACCGGCGGTATCCGCAATTTCCGGCTCTGGAGCAAGGCGCTCTCTGCAGCGGAGGTGGCCGAACTCATGAATTCCGAGGTTACGGGCTCGGAGGCCGGTCTGGTGTGTGCCTGGGATTTCGATGTGGTCCCGGAGAATCCCGAGGCGATTGCCGACAAGACCGGACGTTTCTCGGCCAGGCTTGTCGGCCGGTACAAATGGACAGCTCTCGAATAACCGAACAACGAATCTGACAGACTATGAAATCATACTACAGCATAGTATGCGCCTTTCTGTGCGCATGGATGGCCGTGATTCCGGCTTTGGGCCAAAAAATCGAGGTCAAGGGCCGGATCACGGATGCATCGGGTGTGCCGCTGGTCGGTGCCAGCATCATCAATGTCGCCGAACAGACCGGTCGGGTTTCGGATGCCGACGGCACTTTTGCGATTGAGGCCACTCCGCAGACCGAACTCCAGTTCTCCTATCTGGGCTATGTCTCGCAAACGGTCGTCGTAGGATCGCGGACCTTTCTCGAAATTGTTCTGCAGGAGCAGGGAAACATGATGGACGACGTTGTGGTGATCGGCTACGGTACGGTGCGGAAAAAGACCTTACGGGAGCGATCCAGAGCATCGGCGGCGAAGAACTCGTCGATGCCATGAATACGAATGTCAGCGAGTCGCTCAACGGACGAGTCAGCGGTGTGCTGGTCAATAAGAGCTCGAACCGTCCGGGTGCCGACATGAGCATCCAGATCCGCGGCGTCAATTCGTTCAACTTCTCGAACGAACCGCTCTACGTGATCGATGGTGTGCCTTCGCAGTCGGGCATGCGACACCTGAATGCTTCGGACATCGAGTCGATAGACATCCTCAAGGATGCCTCGTCGTGTGCCATCTATGGTTCGCGCGGAGCCAATGGCGTGGTGATCGTTACGACCAAGGGGGGCGGCAAGAAGTCGGGGTTCAGCCTTGACTACACCGGGTCGGTCGGCGTGAAGACGCCGACGCGCATTCCCGACATGATCGGCAACATGGGCCACGGCATGGAGTACGTGGACTACCGGATACAGCTCTGGCGCAAGAAGTACGGCGATGCGTCGCTCTCGCGTTCCGACTTCCTGACCGATGCCGAGAAGGAGCGCATCCGCTACGGCGAGTATTACGACTGGCTGCGCGAGTTTTCGTCGCCGGCCGTCGTGACCAACCACAGCCTTATCGGTTCGGGCGGCACGGAGAAGACCTCCTATACGATCGGACTGGGCTATACGCTCGATAACGGCATGGTCGGCAAGGAGTCGTTCGAACGCTTCACGGCCAACATCGGTCTCGAGCACCGCATATCGGAGAAAGTGAAGATGAGCCTCTCGTCGTACCTCTCGCAGAATGACACGGACCAGGGCTCGAACGACGCCCTGCTGAACGCCTATCTGCTGCCCCCGATCGTCAGTCCCTACGATACGGACGGGTCGTATCTGTTCAACTGTCAGCCGACGTCGAGCAAGATCAACCCCTTTGTACAGACTGAGAACAACATCCGCAAGCGCGAGGAATTCTATGCCAACGTAACGGCATCGCTCGAGGTCAGGCCCGTCGAGGGGCTGTCGCTCAAGAGCCAGTTTGCCGCCCAGCACAACTCCGATCAGTCGGGCGAATGGGTCGGGACGATGACGCAGCAGAACTCCGGGGTCAATCCGCCGAGTGCGTCGCGGAGCGAGGACCGCAATCTCAATTTCGTATGGGACAACATCGTGACCTTCGACCGGCAGTTCGGCAAAGACCACAAACTGAACCTCATCGGACTGTTCAGCCTCCAGAAGGAGACCCACAAGGGCTCCTCGATGTCGGGTAACGGCCTTCCCTACGAGTCGTGGTGGCATGCGATCCAGACGGCCGACGAGATACTCAACGTGTCGAGCTATTATTGGGAAGCTTCGATGGTTTCGGCCATGATGCGCTTGAACTATACGCTCAAGGACCGATACATGATTACGCTGACGGGCCGTTACGACGGAACATCGCGTCTGGCGACGGGCAACCAGTGGGGCTTCATGCCGTCGGTGGCCGTCGGCTGGCAGCTCAAGAACGAGCGGTTTCTCGAGGATGCGGAGTGGATCAACGCCCTGAAGCTCCGCCTGAGCTGGGGCAAGTCGGGAAACAACAACATTGACCACGACATCACCTGGACGAAACTCAACCTGACCCGCTATGTCTTTGGCGGAACCGGTGTCAATGGTTTCGAGCCTGCGGCCAGCCGGGGCAACAAGGAACTGCGGTGGGAGATGACCTCCGAGTGGAACGCAGGTGTGGACTTTGCCTTCCTCAACAACCGGATTTCGGGAACGGTGGATCTCTACGACCGCCGTACCGACGACCTGATCTTCGCCCGTTCGGTCGGCAGCATCAACGGCTATTCGTCGATTCTCCAGAATATCGGCAAGACGCAGAACCGGGGTATCGAGGTGGGTCTCAATACGGTGAATGTCGCCCGCAAGAACTTTACGTGGCGGACCGGCATCACCTTTTCGCTCAACCGCAACAAAATCCTGGACCTCTACGGCGACAAACAGGACGATTTGGCCAACCGCTGGTTCATCGGTCATCCGATCAGCGTACAATACAACCTCAAGCAGTTGGGAATCTGGCAGGAGGAAGAGGCCGAAGAGGCCAGCAAATACAGCGCTTCGCCCGGACACATCAAGGTGCTCGACAGGGACCATAACTATTCGATCGACGAACAGGATTTCGTGATTCTCGGAACACCTTCGCCGGACTGGACCGCCGGAATGAACAACACGTTCGTCTACAAGAACTTCGACTTGTCGGTCTACATGTATGCCGAGATCGGCGGACTCTATTCGGACGATTTCACCTACATGTTCTCGGCCTGGGACAACGAACACTGGAACAAGCTGGATCTCCCCTACTGGACGCCCGAAAACCGGAACAACAAGTATCCGGCCGTGGGAGCGCAGTCGTACAACACGCAGGTACTCGGCCTGGTCAGCGGCACATTCCTCAAGATTCAGAACATCACGCTGGGATATACGCTGCCCGAACGCATCGCCCGCAAGCTGAGGATGCAGTCGGCCCGGGCCTATGTTTCGGTACAGAATCCCTTTACGTTCACCGCATACCGGGGTTCCGATCCGGAGGTGATCGGTGAGAATGTCTACACGCAGCTGTCGCTCTATCCGATGACCTTTACTTTCGGCCTCAATCTGAAATTCTAAACCTCCGCACCATGAAAAAGCAGTTTCTATTCGTATGTTTGGCTATCGCCGGAACCCTGACGTGCGGCGGTTGCACCGACTTCCTGACCTCCGACAACCCGTCGGCGATCACCGACCAGTACTACAATACGCTCGACGGACAGCAGCGCCTGCTCACCGACATCTACTCCAAATACCGCACCGTGTACGGTACGGGGCAGTTGCAGTATTACGGCACGGACATGTATATGGCCGTGACGGAGAGCCCCGACGAGAAGATGTTCGGCGGCTACGACAAGTCGTTCAACTCGACGGCCGGGGTCGTCGGTCCCTATTGGTCCACGCTCTACAAGATCGTGCAGGAGGGCAATACGCTGCTCAACCGCTGTACGCCGGAGGTTGCGGGCGATCAATATGCAAGCATAACGGCCCAGGGACGCTTCCTGCGTGCGCTGGCCTACTATTATCTGGTGGAGACGTTCGGTCCGGTGCCGCTGCTGACCGAGGAGAATACGGGGGTGATCGAGCATGCCGAACGCACATCCGAGAAGGATGTCTATGCCTTTATGGTCTCCGAACTGGGCGACATTGTCGATGTGCTGCCCGCCCGGCCTGCCGAGTCGGGGCGTCTGTGCAATGCGGCGGTGCTGCAGCTGCAGGGCAAGGTCCTCCTGACGCGGGCCTACAAGGAGTTTGCCGAACCCGGTGATTTTGAGGCTGCAGCCAAATGTTTCGACCGGATCATCGACGATCCGGAACAGAATTTCCACCTGCTCGAGTCGTATGCCGACGTCTTCGCCGAGGAGAACCAGGGCAATGCCGAGGTAATCTGGGCAATCCAGTACGGGACCGACAAGAACTATTTGGGAAGCGGCAACCCGCAGCATCTGCTCTTCGGTTTCAACATTGTGGCGCTGCGTCCCGACCTTTTCGACAAGGTGCAGAAGGACTATTCGGCCATGCAGCGCGGCTACTGGATCATTCCCCAGGTGCACGAGTGGTTCACCGATCCGGCGCTTGATGCCCGCTACGACGCCACCTTCAAGCGGGAGTTTTATGTCAATAACGCTGCGAGCGAACACTACGGCGAACTGGGCCTCTATTTCCCGCGCTGGAACGACGTTTCGGGCGATGACAAGGGCGCGTTGGAGTGCTACCCCTACAAGGACGGGGATACCTATAACTGGTATCCGAATTCGACGGCTCTCACGATTCTCCAGTCGGGCAGCGACTTCATGCCGATCGTGCAGAAGTTCAAGGAGTCGAACATCGACTGGGGCGGAGCCGGAACCCGTGAGGACATCGTCATGCGTGTGGGCGACACCTACCTGCTGTCGGCCGAGGCGTGGCTCGGAGCGGGCGATGCGACGAAAGCCCTGTTGCGGATCAACGACCTGCGCATGCGGGCCGCGTCGGATGCCTCGCGCCGCGAGGAGATGAAACTCGATGCCGTCGATCTGGACGTGATCCTTGACGAGCGGGGACGCGAACTGCTTGGGGAGCACGACCGCTGGTTCGACCTCAAGCGCACCGGGAAGCTCATCGAGCGGGCCTATCGCTACAATCCCTTTGTCTCCTACTACGACAATTTGAACGAGAACCATCTGGTCCGGCCCATTCCGCAGGATGAGCGCAACAAGGTAGACGGATTGACTCAGAATGAAGGATATTGATAAAAACAGACTTTATGAAAACGATATTCAGAACGATTTGGATGTGTTCGGCGGTGCTGCTCGGCAGTTGTGAAGTGTACCGGTCACCGGACCGGACACACGCTACGGACGGAGAGAAGAACCTGTACGTCGAGGCTTATGACCCGATTGCCGATGTCGGGCAGTACTGGCATCCGGAACTGGCCGTGAAGCCGTCGCGCTATGTCAGTTGTACGTTTGTCTGCAACCAGCCCGGCAACAACGATCTTGGGGTGACCGATCCGAACCTCGGACTCCAGGGACATCTGCTGGCCCAATCGATGGCCGGACTGGTCAATCGGGCCGTGCAGGAGGGGAAAACCGACATCGGCGTCTGGCTCCGCGACGAGGCCAACTCGAACTCGTACAAGGCTGCCAAGCAGGCCCTGACCGACATGGGGATCTCCGAATGGTCGGTGTGTGTGCCGTCGCAGGTCGGAAAGGATTACGGCGAGTTGCGTCCGCTGGTCAGCGGGTATGTGCTGACCGACGTGGAGAACAATCCCGAGAGCAACATCGTGGCCTCCGTGGCGGCTCATGTCTACAATGCGATCATCGTGGACAAGCGCGACGAGGCGACTTACCGGGAGATCTATCCCATGCTCTACGACGCCACGCGGAAAACAACGGCCGATGCCTGGCGGGAATTCAAGGACCAATGCAGCAACAAGGCGCTGGTGATTATGCCCGTACAGACGGGGCAGCTGCGTGAGTTTGCCATCTCGCACCGGCTTTTCCTGCTGAACATCAACAAGGCCTATGCCGATCCGTCGAAGGGGCAGAATACGGATCTTCTGGACGAGGTGCTGGCCTGGCTCGAACCCGGTGCTCCGGTTTACGGCTGGGAACAGGGGGTCAATGAGGATTCGTTTGTCGGCCGGGTCAGCCGGAGCGGGCATGCCATGGTCCCCTACGACTGGGCCTACAACACGGGCATGACCTCGCTGGCCTACAAGAGCCGGCAGAAATCGAATCTGGCCCGGGTAACCAATCCGCATTTCATCGACTGGGACGATCCGGCCGAGAAGTTCGTCTCGTTCTACCTCTCCGACGGAGACAACGTGCAGTGGATGATGAACGACTTCGAGGGGACAGACTACTATACCCATCCCGAAGCGGCGAATGTCAGGATGTCGTTCGGACTGGCCGCAGCCAACCTTTCGATGATGTGCCCCGACCAGTTCGACCGTCTGCTGTCTCTCCAGAACGCCGAATGCTCCGTGCTTGAGAACCTCGGCGGCGGATACTATTACGTCGATACGTTCGGCGAAAGTTCCGCAGACCGAACCGGAGCCCTGAACCGTCAGGCTGCGCGTGTGGCCGCCCACATGCGTCAGCATCGGATCAAGGTGCTCGGACTGGTGGCCATGGATGCCCGCTGCGACCGGGCGAAGGAGGCCTACCGGACCTTTATCGAGGCCAACGACCAGCTCGAGGGCGTCGTCGTGATCCAGTATTCGCCCTATGCCGGCGGCGAGGGCGAGATCATGTGGTTCACCAACTCGGCGGGATACGACATTCCGGTCATCACGGTGCGTTATTCGATCTGGAACTTCGGCTCGAACAACCAGCCGCGCGAAGGAACCCCGACCTGCATTGCCCACAGGATTGCAGCCGATTCGCCCGATAATCCCTTCACGGCGGTCTCGGTGCACGCCTGGAGCAAGTTCGTCGATACGGGGACCTCGGACGACGAGGTGGCTGAAGCCACCGGGGACGGAACGGTTGTCGGACCAGGAGCTGCCGCCTTATGCGCACGGCGTCTGCCCGAGAACGTACGGGTTGTCAATCTCGAGGAGTTGATCTGGCGGGTACGCATGCATTACCGTCCGGAACAGACCCGTGACCGTCTGTCGAAAATCTTCTGATCTCGTTTGGCGGACGGGTTGCGGCCCGTCCGCCAAACCAAAAACCAATCCCAAGACTTATGAAATTCCGATTTGCATGGATTGTACCCTGTCTGGCTTGTGCCTGGCTGACGTCCCGGGCACAGGATCCTGTCGGGTATGTGCATCCCGAGATGGGTTCACAGAGCGAGTTTGCCCTCTCGTCGGGCAATGTCTACCCGTGTGTCGCCCGGCCCTGGGGCATGAACCACTGGACTCCCCAGACCGCTCCGAACGGCGATCGGTGGCAATATTCGTATGATGCCCACCACATCGTCGGACTGAAACAGACCCACCAACCCAGCCCGTGGGTGGGCGACTACGGCATGTTTTCGATCATGGCTACGGTCGGTGACCGCGTTTTTACGGAAGAGGAGCGCCGGAGCTGGTTCAGCCACAAGGCAGAGACCATACTGCCACACTATTACAGTGTCTATCTGGCCGATTACGGCGTGCGGGCCGAACTTTCGCCGACCGAACGCGCTGCGGCCTTTCGCTTCACCTTCCCGCAGAGCGACCGGGCGCGGATCATCATCGATGCCTTCGATTCGAATTCCTGCATCAAGGTGATCCCCGAAGAGCGAAAGGTGGTCGGTTTCTCGACTCAGAGCTACGGATACGACGAGCGTAAGCCCGACAATTTCGCCACCTATTTCGTGATCGTCTTCGATCGCCCCTTCAGCGGGCATGCAATCTGGAGCGACGGCCGCTTCGTCGAGGGGTGCGATGAACGCCGCTCGCAGCGTACCGGTGTCGTGCTGACCTTCCATACGGCGAACGGCGAACGGATCACGGCGCGTGCCGCCTCGTCGTTCATCAGCCGGGAGCAGGCCGAGCAGAATCTGCGCCAGGAGATCGGCGACCGGTCGTTTGACGATGTCGTGCGTGAGGGCCGCGAAGTGTGGAATGCCCACCTCGGTCGTTTCCGGATCACCGACCGCGAGCCGGACGATCTGGACAAGGTGCGGACCTTCTACACCTGCCTGTACCGTTTGTTGCTCTATCCGCGGGAGTTCCACGAATACGATGCTGCAGGCAACGCCTTTCATTACAGTCCCTACAACGGGCGAATCGAGTCGGGGCTGATGTATACGGACAATGGTTTCTGGGATACGTTCCGGGCCGTTCACCCCTTCTTCAACCTCTTCTATCCGGAGGTGAGCGCCCGCATCATGGAGGGGTTGGCCAATACCTACCGCGAGAGCGGCTGGCTGCCCGAATGGGCCTCGCCCGGTCATTTGGGAGACGCCATGATCGGGTCGAACTCCACGTCGCTCGTCGCTTCGGCCTACCTGCAGGGCATCGACATGGACATCGACCTGTTGTGGGAGGCCGTGATGAAAAACGCCTTCCATGCCCATCCCGAATACATTTCGGTCGGACGCTCCGGAATCGGTGCGTATCTCAAGTACGGATATGTCCCCAACGACATCGGACTCAAGGAGAGTGCCGCGCGGACGCTGGAGTACTGCTATGCCGACTTCTGTCTCTACAAACTGGCTGAAGCGTTGGGCCGGAAGAAGGAGCAGGAGGAGTTTGCCCGTCGGGCCCTGAACTATCGCAATCTGTTCCATCCCGGGTTCGGGATGATGGCCGGCCGGAACTCCGCAGGCGAATTCCGCCCGGATTTCAATCCGCTGGCCTGGGGCGGTGACTTCACCGAGGGGTGTGCGCTGCACTACACGTGGAGCGTTTTCCACGACCCGAAGGGGCTCGCACGGCTCATGGGCGGCCGGGAGGCATTCGTTTCGATGCTTGATACGGTCTTCACGGCCCCTCCTGTTTTCGACTGTTCGGCCTACGGAACCGTCATCCACGAGATGCGTGAAATGCAGGTGGCCGATTTCGGGCAGTATGCCCACGGCAACCAGCCGATTCAGCACATGATCTATCTCTACGACTGGGCCGGTGAACCGTGGAAAGCCCAATATTGGACGCGGCAGGTCATGTCCCGTCTCTATCGTCCGACTCCGGACGGCTATTGCGGGGACGAGGACAACGGCCAGACCTCGGCGTGGTACCTCTTCTCGGCTCTGGGCTTCTATCCGGTCTGTCCGGCTGCCGGCCAGTTCGCAATCGGCTCGCCGCTGTTCCGCGGCCTGGAGATCGTGATGCCTCATGGCCGCACGCTGCACCTTTCGGCTCCCCGGAACGCGGATTCGCGCCCCTTTATCCGCGAAGTCCGGCGGAACGGGAAACGTTTCGACCGCAACTATTTCTCTTTTGAAGAATTGCGCGAAGGCGGACGGATCCTCTTCGACATGGATTCTGAACCGAACCTGAGGCGCGGAACGGAGCCGGCTGCCGCCCCCTATTCATTCTCGGACGACAAACAATGACAATACTGCGATGAAAGGATTCGGATTGCAATGGCTTGCCTGCGCCGCATGTGCCGTGTGGCTGACCGGGTGCGGGACAAGGAAGAGTTATGAAGAGACGTTTGATCCCTTTCGGGACTGCGGACAGTACACCATGCCGCGGCAGAAGTACGGCACGGCCTACTGGCGCCTGCTTCCGTCGTCGGATGGAGGCGGACGGCAATTGATCGACGATCTGCTTCGCGAATCGCTCGTCGGTTTGACGGCCCTTGCCGTAAACGAGGGGCGCGGGGAGACGATGGTCTGGATGGAGCAGCCCGGAGCTGTCTATGAGCGGCTGCGTTCCGAGCTGCCCATGAAGGACCTGGGACTGGTCTCCGTCGGAGAATTGCTCGCGAAACCCGAGATCCGCGATGTGGTGGCCGGATACGTTCTCTATGATCGCAACAATCAGGAGAGCATTAATGCGGCAACTGTGGCCGCGCATGTTTATCACGGCATTCTGGTCGATCGGACGATGCGTGAAGAGATCGAACAGGCCGGTTACGGCTTGCTGTACGACGCTTCGGACCGCTCTCTTGCCGATGCGTGGGCCGAGCATGGCGACCGGTGCGTGCGGACGGCGCTGGTGCTGATGCCGACGCTGACCTCCCACCAGCGCAGTACGGCCATTGCCGGCCGGATGATGGTGGTCAATCTCAACAAGGTCATGGGTGATCCTTCACAGGGCGACAACAAGGAGCTCGTGTGCAAGATTCTGGACCGGCTTGAACCGCTTTCGCCGGTTTTCGGCTGGGAGCAGGGAGTCGAGGAGAACTCGTTCGTCGGGCTTGTCTCGAGTTCGGGCAACCTGATGATCCCCTATGACTGGACGGTCAATACGCCCCTGCTGTGGGCCGAATACGAGTCGCGGATCTGCGGACGGGTGCGGGTGACCGATCCGACGCGGATCAATTACGGGGATGCACGCCACTACATGAGTTTCTACATGTCCGACGGCGACAACGTGCAGTGGATGTTCAACGGCTTCGACAACGAGACCTATTTCGGCAGTCCCCGGGCTGCCGAGGCAAAGATGACCTTCGGGTTTCCGGTGATGAACCTGTCGATGGTTTCACCGGGGCAATACGCCTGGCTGCTCGGCCGGCAGCATCCCGATGTGGCGCTGATGGAGAGTCTCGGCGGCGGCTACTACTATGCCGATCGGTTCGGCGAGACGAAGGACCGTCCGGCATTGCTCGAGTCGATCGCCGAGAAGGTCGGCGTGCACATGCGTCAGCATCGCAACAAGGTCCTGGCTCTGGTTTGCATGGACGCCCTGTCGGAGGAGGCGCAGCGGGCTTACGAAGCCTATATCCGACATAATGACGAACTGATCGGCATTGTCGTGATCCAGTATACGCCCTATGCCGGCGGACAGGGACGGACGTTCTGGTTCGAGAATGCGCGCGGGCTTCACATCCCCGTGCTGACGGTCCGCTGTTCGATCTGGAACTATGGTCCCGGAACGAACGGTGAGCTGGAGGGGACGCCAGCCTATATCGCCTCGAAGTACAACCATCTGGCGCAAGGTGCCGAGCCGACCTTTTCCGTCACGTCGGTGCATGCGTGGTCCTCTTTTTCCGAGGTGGAGAACGCCGACGACCTGACGGCCGAAAATGAGCCGGGCGGAACCGTCCGGGGTGTTGAATCGGCGCTGCGCTGCATGGAGCGGCTTGACCCGTCGATCCGCATCGTCAATGTCGAGGAGCTTGTCTGGCAATTGAGAATGCATACTTATCCCGAGGAGACGAAGCGTCTGCTCGAACAATACGAATAACGGAGACAGAGAGATGAAAAACGACTTTCAACCCGATTACACGAACCTTTTGAAGGTGCTCTATAACCAGCGGCCGGATTACCTCCCGCTCTACGAGCACAACATCGACGAGCCTTTCATTGCCAGGATGCTCGGCCGGGAGGTCGATTCCACGGGCAAGAGCGGCGCCGACCTTGAAGAGCACTACCGTGTCGTCACGGAGTTCTGGCGGGCGAATACCTACGATGCACTGTCGTACGAAGCCAAGATCTGCGAGATCTACCCCGACCACGGCGCCATCCTCGGCGGGCGTCTCGGCCCCATTCAGACCCGGGCCGATTTCGACCGCTATCCGTGGGAGGAGATTCCCCGGATCTTCATCCGCGCCTACAAACCCCACCTCGACGCCCTGCGCAGGGTCATGCCCCGGGGCATGAAGGCCTACGGGGGCTGCGGCTACGGGATATTCGAGTCGGCCGAGGATCTGGTCGGCTACGAGTCGCTCTGCATGATGCAGTTCCTCGATCCCGACCTGTTCCGCGATCTGTTCGTCCGCATCGGCGATCTCTACGAGGTGCTGTGGACGTGGGTGCTCGACAACTACGCCGACCTGTTCGTCTTCTGCCGCATGGGCGACGACCTTGGCTACCGCACCTCCACGATGCTGGCCCCCGACACCATCCGCGAGCACATCCTGCCGCAGCACCGGCGCGTAATCGACCTGGTCCACTCGCGGGGCAAGAAGTTCCTGCTCCACAGTTGCGGCAACATCTTCGGCATCATGGAGGATATCCTGGCCAACGGAATCGACGCCAAGCACTCGAACGAGGACCAGATCGCGCCCTTCTCGGAGTGGATCGACCGCTACGGCGACCGCATCGGCCTGTGCGGGGGCCTGGACATGAACGAACTGATCATGAACCCCTACGAGGTGGTCTACGAGAAGGTGCTGCGCGAAGGCACGGAGTTCCGCCGCAAGGCCCGCGGCTATGCCCTCGGCTCGGGCAACTCCATTCCCGACTACATGTCGGTGGATGGCTATCGGGCCATGATCGACGCCGTGCAGGAGATCCGCCGGCGCGAAAAGGAGAACAGACTGTAAATTTGAAACGAACCAGGCAAAACATGGAAACACAACTCAATGAACTCTACGACGCCATTCTGTCCGGACAACTCGAACCGGCCGTGGCGGTGACCGGGCGGGCGCTTGCAGCCGGGACCGATCCCCAGACGGTCATCAACGGCTACATGATCCCGGCGATGGAGGAGATCGGCCGCCGCTTCGAGGCCGGCGAGGCCTATGTGCCCAACCTGCTCATGAGCGCCCGTGCGATGAAGGGGGCGCTCGAGCTGCTGCGTCCGCTGCTGCGGAACAACACGGCGGAGAGTCGCGGGCGGATCGTCATCGGCACGGTGCGCGGCGACCTGCACGACATCGGCAAGAACCTGGTGGCCTCGATGCTCGAGGGGTGCGGTTTCGAGGTCTTCAACATCGGGGTGGACATCTCGAGCGACCGTTTCATCGAGGCGGCACGCGAGCACCGGGCCGACATCCTCTGCATGTCGGCGCTTCTGACCACGACGATGACCTATATGAAAGAGGTGATCGACGCCCTGCGTGCGTCGGATCTGGCCGGACGGGTCAAGGTGCTTGTCGGCGGTGCTCCCGTCACCGAGGGTTTCGCCCGGACGATCGGCGCCGACGGATACAGTTCGAATGCCAACAACGCCGTGCTGATGGCCCGGCAGCTCATGGGACACTGACCGCGGCCATGTTCCGACAGACGCTTGATTTCCGGCCCGAGGCGCTCGACCGTGCGGAGATCCTCCGCACACTGGGCGGCCCGGCCTACCGTCCCGACCGGCAGATCGGTCGGTTGATCGACCGGATGATCGGCGATGAACTGCCCGGCCTCTGCCGCCCGGAGTTCGGCTACGTCCGCTTCGGGGCCGAGTCCGTCGGGCCGAGGTCGATCCGCCTGGCTGATACGGAGTTCCGTGTCGGACCGATCATCGCCGAAGGCTATGCCGGAGCGGAGTCGTTCGCGCTCTTCGTGGCCACGGCCGGAGCGGAATTCGACCGCTGGATTCATTCGGAGGCGGTCTGCGGGGATATCGTGCGGCAGTTTGTGGCCGACGCGATCGGTTCGGAGATTGCCGAATGGGCGGCTCGCGAAGCGGCCGAATCCTTGCGGCAGGCAGCCTCGCGGGAGGGACTCCGCATCAGCAACTCCTACAGCCCGGGTTATTGCGGCTGGAATGTGGCCGAACAGCATCGGCTCTTCGCCCTGCTTCCCGAGCGGCCGTGCGGTATCGAGCTCGGCCGCTCGGCGCTCATGAAGCCCGAAAAATCGGTCAGCGGCATCATCGCCGTCGGCCGCAACGTGGAGAAGAAACCTTACGGATGTGCCATCTGCACCCGTAGAACCTGTTATAAACGCCATAATTGAAAAACACCATGCAACGAACAGATATGAATCGGTGGAAAGAGCGCCTGATCGGACAAAGCTCCGTCGCTGCCGTTCCCGTCATGACGCACCCCGGAATCGAACAGACGGGCCACACGGTCCGTGAGGCGGTCTGCGACGGCCGCGTCCACTACGAAGCCATTCGCGCGCTTTGCACGCGCTACCCGGCGGCCGCGGCCACCATGATCATGGACCTTACGGTCGAGGCCGAGGCTTTCGGCGCCCGGATTCTCTTTCCCGAGAACGAGGTCCCCAGCGTGACGGGCCGCCTGCTCACCGATGCCGCGGAGATCGCGGCGCTGCGGGTCCCGACGCTCGATGCCGGGCGTGTGGGCGAATACCTCGGTGCGGCGCGGCGCGCCGCCGGGGGGATCACCGACCGCCCCGTCTTCGGCGGCTGCATCGGCCCCTTCTCGCTGGCCGGCCGCCTCTACGGGCTCTCGGAGTTCATGATGCTGATCTACCTCGATCAGTCTGCTGCCGTCGGGCTGCTTGAAAAGTGCACGGAGTTCATCGCCTCCTATTGCGGGGCGCTGCGCGATACGGGCATCGCCGGAGTCCTGCTGGCCGAGCCGGCTGCCGGGCTGCTCTCCGGCGACGACTGCCTTGCCTTCTCGTCGCGCTACGTCGCGCGGATCGTCGCGCAGGTTCAGGACCGCGGGTTTGCCGTCGTGCTGCACAACTGCGGCAATACGGGCCACTGTACCGGAGCGATGACCGCCACCGGGGCGTGGGGCTACCATTTCGGCAACCGGATCGACCTGCCGAAGGCTGCTGCCGGGTGCCCTGCCGACAGCCTGGTGATGGGCAACCTCGATCCGGTCGGGGTCTTTCAACAGGCTTCGCCCGAAGAGGTCCGCGAGGCCGCACGCCAGCTGCTCGAGCGTATGGCCGGCTTCCCGAATTTCGTGATCTCCTCGGGCTGCGATACGCCTCCGGGGGTTCCGGCAGCCAATATCGACGCCTTCTACCGGGCGGTGGACGATTTCAACCGCGGCTGCTGACCTGTCGGGCGGGAGGGACTGCGGCCTGCTCCCGCCCGGTCGTTTCGGGGTGTCCGCAATTTTTACGGGGTATTTTTTAATTTTATTCATAAATTCCCTATCTTTGTCCGGAGCTAAATTCTAAACCCGATACATGACTATGGCAAAAGCAGTAAACATCGCCCGTTCACACCGTCTGGACGGCATCGGCGAGTACTATTTCTCGCGCCGCCTGCGCGAAATCGCGGAAATCGAGGCCGCTACCGGTCGTCAGATCGTCAAACTCGCTATGGGAAGTCCCGACCTCCCGCCCCACCAGTCCGTCATCGACCGCCTGGCCCGCGAGGCACAACGTCCCGATGTCCACAAATACATGTCCTACAAGGGTGAGCCCATCCTGCGCAAGGCTTTTGCCGACTGGTACAAGAAGTGGTACCGCACCGAACTCGACTACAACAGCGAGGTGCTGCCGCTCATCGGTTCGAAGGAGGGCATCATGCACATCTGCATGACGTTCCTCAACCCGGGCGACAAGGTCCTCGTGCCCAACCCCGGCTACCCGACCTACTCGGCCGCCGTGCGGCTGGCCGGCGGCGTGATGCTGCCCTATGCGCTCAACAAGCAGACGAACTTCTACCCCGATTTCGAGGCCATCGAACGGGCCGGCCTCGACGGCGTGAAGATGATGCTCGTCAATTACCCCAACATGCCGACGGGACAGACCCCCTCGATGGAGCTCTTCCAGCGTATCATCGACTTCGGAGCCAAGCACAACATCCTGATCGTGCACGACAACCCCTACAGCTTCATCCGCAACGCCGAGGCTCCGATCTCGATCATGGAGGCGGAGGGTGCCCGCGAGGTGGCGCTCGAGATGAACTCGCTGTCGAAGGGCCACTCGATGGCCGGCTGGCGTGTCGGCGTGATCGTCGGCCGGAAGGAGTGGATCGATTCGATCCTCACGTTCAAGTCCAACATGGACTCGGGCATGTTCTACCCCATCCAGGCTGCCGCCGACACGGCGCTGGCGCTGGGTGAGGATTGGTTCAAGGAGCTCAATGCCATCTACTACGGCCGCGAGCGGCAGGCCTATGCCCTGCTCGATGCGCTCGGATGCCGCTACCGCGAGCATCAGGCCGGACTGTTCGTGTGGGCCGAGCTGCCCGAGGACTATGAAGGCGACAGCTTCGCCTTCTCGGACGAGGTGATGGAGAAGTGCGACGTCTTCCTGACGCCGGGCGGCATCTTCGGTTCGGAGGGCAACCGCTACATCCGCATCACGCTCTGCTGCCCCGAGGAGCTGCTCAAGCGGGCAACCGACAACGTCAAGGCCGCTTTCGGGAGATAACCCTCCGGAGAGAGCCTGCCGATAACCGCAATCCGCACGACGGGTTGCGGTTTTTTGCGTTCGGAGTGTTCGGAAGGGGCTGCCGGATGCGGAGACCTCCTGCCCGGGTGCGGACGGGAACCGTTGGATATGAAACGGTCCCGACACGGCGTCTGCCGTGCCGGGACCTTCGGTTTTTGGGGAGCCGCTTCGGGTGCCTACTCCCTGACGATGCGGATCGAGAGGATGCGGTCGCCGCGGCGGATGTCGTCGATGACATCGAGCCCCTCGACAACCTGCCCGAAGCAGGTGTGCACGCCGTCGAGGTGCCGTGTATTCTCGCGGTTCATGCAGATGAAGAACTGCGAGCCGCCGGTGTCGCGTCCGGCGTGGGCCATCGAGAGTACGCCGCGGTCGTGGCGCTGGCGCGGCGCCGAGGTCTCGCATTTGATCGTGTAGCCTGGACCGCCCGTCCCGTCGCCCCGCGGGCAGCCGCCCTGGATCACGAAATCGGGGATCACCCGGTGGAAGGTCAGGCCGTCGTAGAAGCCGTGCTCGGCCAGATCGACGAAGTTGGCCACGGTGCCCGGGGTCTCGTCGGCGTAGAGTTCCGCCTTCATGTCGCCCTTCTCGGTGGCAATGATCGCGTAGGTTTTCATGGTGTCGTATCGTTGTCCGTTTATGGATTCGTTTATTCGGTGACCCGGATCCGGGCTGCGGCCGCCTTCACGCGGTCGCGCAGCGCCTCCAGGTCGCCGTCGAGCGGTTCGTAGCCCACGACCACGCCCATGCGGCGGTTGATGCGCGCCGAGGGCTTGCCGAAGATCCGCAGGTCGGTGCGCGGGTTGTCGGCCAGGGCGCTCTCGATGCCCTCGTAGTGCGGAGCCGTCGCGCAGGCGATCGGCGAGAGGACGACGGCGCTCGCGCCGAGCCGTTCGAAGGTGATTGCCGGGATCGGAATGCCCAGCACGGCGCGCAGGTGCAGCTCGAACTCGTTGAGATTCTGCGTTCCGGCCAGAGTCACCATGCCTGTGTCGTGGGGACGGGGCGAGAGTTCCGAGAAGTAGACGCCGTTCTCGTGGCTCAGGAAGAACTCCACGCCCCACAGTCCGGCGCCGGTGAGCGACTCGGTCACGGCGGCGGCCATGCGCTGCGCCTCGGCCAGGTGCTCCGGTGCGATGTGCGGCGACTGGAAGCTCTCTCGCGGTAGTCGCCGCCCTTCTGTACGTGGCCGATCGGCGGGCAGAAGAGCGTCGGCCCGTTCTTCTGGGTGACGGTCAGCAGCGTGATCTCGCTGTCGAAGCGGATGAACTCCTCGATGATCAGCTCGCGGATGTCGCCGCGCGAGCCCTCGCAGCCGTAGTGCCAGGCGTGCTCGAGCTCCTCGGGCCCCTTGACCAGCGACTGCCCCTTGCCCGAAGAGGACATCAGCGGCTTGACGACGCACGGATAGCCGATCTTTGCGGCCGCGTCGCACAGCTCCCCGTAGCTTTTGGCGTAGAAATAACGGGCCGTTTTCAGCCCCAGCTCCCTGGCGGCCAGGTCGCGGATCGCCTTGCGGTTCATCGTGAAGTTCACGGCCCGGGCGCTCGGGACTACCTGCACGCCTTCGCGCTCGAAATCGTAGAGCCGCTCGGTGCGGATGGCCTCGATCTCGGGAACGATGATGTCGGCGGTGTTTGGCCACGGCGGCGGCCAGGGCGTCGCCGTCGAGCATGTCGAAGACTTCGCAGGCGTCGGCCACCTGCATGGCCGGGGGCGCCCGCATAGGAGTCGCACGCCACGACGGTCTGTCCGAGGCGTTGCGCCGCAATCACGAACTCCTTGCCCAGTTCGCCCGAGCCCAGGAGCAGTATCTTTTTGGTCATAGTCGGTTTTTTTGGTACTGCAAAGATAGCTTTTTCCCGGCGGTTTGCAACCGCTGCGCGGATTTTTGGCCGGGCGGCGGGTGCCCGCAAACGGAAAACGCCCCGGGGCAGGCCGGGGCGCTGGTCGAACGGGTGTGGAGGTGGCGGGAGTCGAACCCGCGTCCAAACAGGGAACCCGAAAGCTTTCTACACGCTTAGCCGCCGTTTGATCCTCCTTCCCCGGTCTGGCAGGCGGCAACCCAACCGGAGACCCAGTCCCTTGAATTTTGCGCGCCGACCGGGACCCTCCGGCTCGCTATCTCCAAATGAATGATACCCCGTGTGAAGAGCCGTTAAGGAGCGGAACGTCCCTTCGGGATACTCGTCGCCGAAGCGCCTTGACTCCGGGGATTAAGCTAATTTTCCTTGAAAATTAGGCAGCGAGTGCGTAGCTGTTATTGCCATTTGATTTTTGAGCGTCGGGATTTACGAGCCGCCACACAGCGCTCGGCGTGCTTACAATCAAACTCTGCCTGCTGTCAAAACCGGGCACCCCCTGTTTCGTGCCGACAAAATGTCGTTGTAGACACGGCAAATGTACGGCTTTTTTCGCAAAATCCAAGAATTTTTGTATCTTTGTTAGCCAGAAAAAAACGCGACGCATGAGGAACGAGAAATACGTGGTCGAGCTGCGCAATGCGGCCATCTATCACGCCGACGACCCCTTCGGGAGCCGCTCGGAGGAGCGGTTGCTCCGGCAGGGCGAGATGGTGCTTTCGGATGTCAGTCTGACGGTGGCTCCGGGTGAACTGGTCTATCTGATCGGCCGGGTCGGCAGCGGGAAAAGCACCTTGCTCAAAACTTTATATGCCGAGGTGCAACTGCTTACGGGAGAGGGATATGTCGCCGGGTTCGACCTGCGCCGGCTTCGCCGCCGGGACATCCCCTACCTGCGCCGCCGCATCGGCATCGTCTTCCAGGACTACCAGCTGCTCACCGACCGCAACGCCTTCCTCAACCTGCACTATGTGCTCCGGGCCACCGGGTGGCGCAACGAGTCGGAGATCCGCCAGCGCATCGAACAGGTGCTCGACGTGGTGCAGCTCTCGTCGAAGAGCTACAAGATGCCGTTCGAACTCTCGGGCGGCGAGCAGCAGCGTCTGGTCATCGCCCGGGCGCTGCTCAACGACCCGCAGGTGCTCCTGGCCGACGAGCCCACGGGCAACCTCGATCCGGTGACGGCCGACGGCATCATGCAGCTCTTCCGGCAGATCGCCGCGCGGGGCTGCGCCGTGGTGATGTCCACGCACAACACGGCGCTGATCGAGAACTACCCCGCCCGCGCGATCCTCTTCGCCCAGGGGAAGATCCGCGAGGTGGATCTCGAGGCCGAATTGGGCTGATCTTGCCATTTCGCGAAAAAAACACTATATTTGTACGATATTTAGAACGACAACGAATGAGTACCGAACAAGAAAACGTTAAGAAACAGGAAGAAGCATATTCCGCGTCGAATATCCAGGTCCTCGAGGGGCTGGAGGCCGTGCGCAAGCGTCCGGCCATGTATATCGGTGACATCGGCGAAAAGGGACTCCACCACCTGGTCTACGAGGTCGTGGACAACTCGATCGACGAGGCGCTCGCCGGATATTGTACGGATATCGATGTGACGATCAACGAAGACAATTCGATTACCGTCAGGGATAACGGCCGGGGTATCCCGACCGACTTCCACGAGAAGGAGGGAAAATCGGCGCTCGAAGTCGTCCTCACGGTCCTTCATGCCGGAGGCAAGTTCGACAAGGGTTCCTACAAGGTCTCGGGCGGTCTGCATGGAGTCGGCGTATCGTGTGTGAACGCCCTCTCGACGCTGCTCATCGCCGAGATCCACCGCGACGGGAAGATCTTCCGCCAGAGCTACAGCAAGGGCAAGCCCACCTCCGAAGTGGAGATCGTCGGCGAATGCTCCGACAGGGGAACGATCATCACCTTCAAACCCGACGGCGAGATCTTCACCCATACGACCGTCTACAAGTACGAGATCCTGGCCAACCGCCTGCGCGAGCTCGCGTTCCTGAACAAGGGCATCCGCCTGAATCTCTTCGACAAGCGTCCCGACGAGGAGGGCAACACGCACGAGGACCACTTCTACTCGGAGGAGGGCCTCAAGGAGTTCGTCAAGTACCTCGACGCCACGCGCGGCACGCCGATCATCGAGCAGATCATCTACCTCGACACCGAAAAGAACGGCGTTCCGGTCGAGGTGGCCATGCAGTACAACGACTCCTTCTCGGAGAACGTGCACTCGTATGTGAACAACATCAACACGATCGAGGGAGGTACGCACCTGACCGGCTTCCGCCGGGCGCTCACGCGTACGCTCAAGAAATACGCCGAGGATTCGGGCATGCTCGCCAAGCTCAAGTTCGACATCAACGGCGACGACTTCCGCGAGGGCCTCACGGCCGTGGTTTCGGTGAAGGTCGCCGAGCCGCAGTTCGAGGGCCAGACCAAGACCAAGCTCGGCAACGACGAGGTGGCTGCAGCGGTCGATCAGGCCATGGCTTCGGCCCTGGGCGACTACCTGGAGGAGAACCCGAAGGATGCCAAGGCCATCGTGCAGAAGGTGATCCTTGCGGCCACGGCGCGCCACGCCGCCCGCCACGCCCGCGAGCTGGTGCAGCGCAAGACCGTGCTGTCGGGTTCGGGCCTGCCGGGCAAGCTGGCCGACTGCACGAGCCGCGACCGTTCGGTGGCCGAGATCTTCTTCGTCGAGGGAGACTCGGCAGGCGGTACGGCCAAGTCGGGACGCGACCGCAACTTCCAGGCCATCATGCCGCTGCGCGGTAAGATCCTGAACATCGAGAAGGCCCAGGAGCACAAGATGTGGGAGAACGAGGAGATCAAGAACATGTTCCTCGCGCTGGGCGTGAAGATCGGCACCGAGGAGGATTCCAAGGCGCTCAACCTCGAAGGACTGCGCTACGACAAGATCATCATCATGACCGATGCCGACGTCGATGGAAGCCACATCGCCACGCTGATGCTGACCTTCTTCTTCCGCAAGATGAAGGAGCTCATCGAGAACGGCCACGTATACATCGCCACCCCGCCGCTCTATCTGGTCAAGAAGGGCAAGCAGGAGCGCTACTGCTGGACCGAGAAGGAGCGCGACGAGATCACGGCCGAGTTCGGCAAGGGCGCCCACGTGCAACGCTACAAAGGTCTCGGTGAGATGAACGCCCACCAGTTGTGGGAGACGACAATGAACCCCGACACGCGCATCCTGCGTCAGGTGAATATCGAGAATGCCGCCGAAGCCGACCGCATCTTCTCGATGCTCATGGGCGACGACGTGCCGCCCCGCCGCGAGTTCATCGAGCGCAATGCCCATTACGCGAACATCGACGCGTGATGGACGGACAACGGAGGGGATTGCCTCGGGAATGCACCGGGGCGATCCCCTTCCTTTTTGCCCTGCGGGCGCGATGCAGCGGGGCGAGGCGGCCCGGATGGCCGGTGCCGCATACGGAATGCAGAAACCAACAGAACACTACCATGAAAGTTACCGTGATCGGAGTGGCCGGGGGTACCGGCTCCGGAAAATCGACGCTCGTGAAGCGGCTGCAGGAGGCCTTCAAGGGCGATGACGTCGCGACGATCTGTCACGACTACTACTACAAGGCCCACCCGGAACTGACCTACGAGGAGCGCACGAAACTCAACTACGACCACCCGCAGGCGTTCGACACGCAGATGATGGTCGATCACATCAAGGCGCTCAAGGAGAACGTGCCGATCGAGCATCCGGTCTATTCATTCGTTCGTCGAGCACGACCGTATGCCCGAGACCGTGCTGGTGAAACCCTCGAAGGTAATCATCGTGGACGGCATCCTGATCTTCGAGAACAGGGAACTGCGCGACCTGATGGACATCAAGGTCTATGTCGATACGGATGCCGACATCCGTCTGGCGCGGCGTATCCTGCGCGATGTCTGCGAGCGCGGGCGGACGATGCAGTCGGTCATCTCGCAATATACCACAACCGTCAAGCCGATGCACGAGGAGTTCGTCGAGCCGTCGAAGAAATACGCCGACGTCATCATCCCCGAGGGCGGCTTCAATTCGGTGGCCGTGGCGATGCTCATCCAGAGCATCCGCTCGCTCATCGACAGCGGGGAGTAGGCCGCCCGGCAGCGGATCGGCTGCAGGAGATATCCCGAACAGGGCCGGAGTGCGGATAGGAGGCTGCCGCGCTCCGGCCTTTTTGTGTCGCGGACGGCCGCGCTGCCGCCCGCGATTTGGAACTTTGCGGTGCATATCCTATCTTTGCACCGCGAAAAACGGATTTTGCCGGCATGAGATTCAAAGGCGGACATAGCTATACGGGACCGAGGTGCGCGACGGCGCGTGCCTTCCAGACCGTGCATGTCCATTGGTTCAGCGGCTTCATCTGACGTACGATGGTTCCTCAGCCGCGTGCCTCGGGCCGCGGCATCCCGTGGCGGGCCCGGCTCCCGCCCCTCATTCCCTTTTGTTCATTCACCTGCACCGACAGCTTGCGCTCCCGGAGGACGGAGTGTCTGTCCGTGTGCATAAACCATCGATACGATGTTCCGCATCCTTTTTCTTCTTGCCATCGGTGTCGGCATCGGCTACCTGGCCCGCCGACGCCCCTTCGTCCACAAAACCGAGCGGGGCGTGCAGTTCACGATCGCTGCCCTGCTCTTCGTCTTCGGGCTCTCGATCGGTTCCGACGGGGCCCTGATCCGCAACCTCGGGGCATTCGGCGGCCAGGCTGTCGTCATCGCCGTGCTGGCCACGGCCGGCAGCCTTGCGGCCGGGGTCGTTGCCCAGCGTTTCATTTTCGGGAAAGGAGGCCGCCGATGAAGGGAAATGCACTGACACTCGGCTGTTTCCTGCTCGGAATCGCCGTCGGCCTCTCGGGCCTGTCGCCCGAATGGCTGCTCGATGCCGCCCTGCCTTCGCTTCTGCTCTCGCTGCTGATCCTGCAGGTCGGCGTGGGGCTCGGCGCCAATGACGATTTGCGGGGCATCGTCCGTTCGCTGCGCCTGCGGATGCTGCTTCTGCCCCTCTTCACCATTGCCGGCTCGCTGCTCTTCTCGGCTGCGGCCGCCCTGCTGCCCGGCAACCGCCCGCTTGCCGAATGCCTTGCCGTAGGCAGCGGATTCGGCTACTACTCCCTCTCGTCGGTGCTGATTGCCGATGTCGGGACGGCGTCGCTGGGTGAGGGCGGAGCTGCCGAGCTGGCTACGGTGGCCCTGCTGGCCAATGTTGTCCGCGAGATGTTTGCGCTCTTCTGCCTGTCGCTCTTCGCCCGCTGGTGCGGGCGTGTCGCCCCGATCTCGGCCGCAGGGATCAACTCGATGGATGTCTGTCTGCCCGGGATTGTCCGCTATTCGGGCGGCAGCACACAGCTCGTGCCTCTGGCCGTGCTGCACGGAATAGCCCTCGAGGTGAGCGTGCCGCTACTCATCGGCTTCTTCTGCCGCCTCTGATCGGACGAAGGGCTTCCTCGGCGCTTTGCTGCGGGCTGCCGGCGTCGTCCGCATCCCGCTGCCCTTGTCCTGCCGCCCCGGCTCTGCTGCGGGTCAGATTCCCGCAATCTTCTTGATCTCGTTGAGCTTGTTGAGCGCCTCGATCGGCGTCAGCGAGTTGATGTCGAGCCCCTTGATCTGGTCGCGGATCTGGATGAGTACCGGGTCGTCGAGCTGGAACATCGACAACTGCATGCTCCGCGGTGCGGCGCTCTCGGCGGCCTCCTTGACGGCCTGTGCCGGGTGCTTGCGCCCCCGCTCCTTCAGGCTGCGGCTCGGGACGATCTCGTTGTTGCCGTAGACCTGCTCGAGGTTGCGCAGGATCTCGTCCGCACGCGATACGACCGACATCGGCATGCCTGCCATGCGGGCCACGTGGATACCGAACGAGTGCTCCGTGCCGCCCCGCTCGAGCTTGCGCAGGAAGACGATCTGGTTGCCCATCTCCTTGACCGAGACGTGGTAGTTCTTCACCCGGGGGCACATCTGCTCCATCTCGTTGAGTTCGTGGTAGTGCGTGGCGAAGAGCGTCTTGGCATGGGCCGTGGGATGGTTGTGCAGGTACTCGACCATGGCCCAGGCGATCGAGATGCCGTCGTAGGTGCTCGTGCCGCGGCCGATCTCGTCGAGCAGCACGATGCTGCGGTCGGAGATGTTGTTGAGAATGCTCGCCGACTCGAGCATCTCGACCATGAAGGTCGATTCGCCCTGCGAGATGTTGTCCGAAGCCCCCACGCGGGTGAAGATCTTGTCCACGACGCCAATGTGGGCCGAGGCGGCCGGCACGAACGAGCCCATCTGCGCCATGAGGATGATGAGCGCCGTCTGGCGCAGCAGGGCCGACTTACCCGACATGTTGGGGCCGGTGATCATCATGATCTGCTGCTGCCTGTCGTCGAGCCGCACGTCGTTGGGGATGTACTCCTCCCCCACGGGCATCAGCGTCTCGATCACCGGATGGCGGCCCTGGCGGATGTCGATCACCTTGCCGTCGTCGAGCGTCGGACGCACGTAGCGCCGTTCGACGGCCAGCCGAGCGAACGACTGCAGGCAGTCGATGCGGGCCACGATGGCCGCGTCGTGCAGCAGCGGCTGCAGCGAGCCGCAGATGGAGGCCAGCAGCTCGGCATAGATGCGCTGCTCGAGCTGGAGCATCTTCTCCTCGGCGCCGAGGATCTTCTCCTCGTACTCCTTGAGCTCCTCGGTGATGTAGCGCTCGGCGTTGGCGAGGGTCTGCTTGCGGATCCAGTTGGCGGGAACCTTCTCCTTGTGGGCGTTGCGCACCTCGATGTAGTAGCCGAAGACGTTGTTGTAGCTGATCTTGAGCGACGGGATTCCCGTCGCCTCGCTTTCGCGCTGCTGGATGCGGGTCAGGTAGTCCTTGCCGTGCAGGGCGATGCGGCGCAAGTCGTCCAGCTCGGGGTCCACCCCGTCGGCGATCACGCCGCCCTTCTGTATCTGGTTGTTCAGCGGATCGGGATAGATCTCGCGGGCAATGCGGTCGCGCACCTCCGTCATCGGGTCGATGCCTTCGGCCAGGGTGTGCAGCTGCCGGCAGTCGGTGGATTCGATCGCCGCCTTGAGCGTCTCGATCGCCGAGAGCGAGTTCTTCAGCTGCACCAGCTCGCGGGGTGTCACGCGCTGTGCGGCGATGCGCGAGGCGATGCGCTCCAGGTCGCCGACCATCGAGACCTGCTCGCGGACGGCGTCGGCCAGGTCGGCCTCCCGCGTGAGGTGCTCCACGACGTCGAGCCGCTCGTTGATCCGCGCCGGCTCCTTGATCGGCATGGCGATCCACCGCTTGAGCAGCCGCCCGCCCATCGGGGTCAGCGTGCGGTCGATCACGTCGGCGAAGCTGCACTTCTCGCGGGCGCCGTTCGAGGAGAAGAGCTCCAGGTTGCGGATCGTGAACTTGTCGATCCACACGTAGTCGTCCTGGTCGATCCGCGCGATCGAGGTGATGTGTCCCGTCTCGCGGTGCTCGGTGAACTCGAGGTAGTAGAGGATCGCCCCGGCGGCCGAGATGCCGCTCGTAAGGTGGTCCACGCCGAAGCCCTTGAGCGAGGGGGTGCCGAACTGCCGGCAGAGCTTCTCGCGGTTCACCTCCTCGGAGAATACCCACTCGTCGAGCCGGTAGGTGTAGAGCCTCGATCCGAAGGCGGCCGAGAAACGGTCCTCATAGCCGCGCTGGTAGATCACCTCCTTCGGTGCGAGGTTCGAGATCAGCTTGTCCACGTAGGCGTCGTCGCCCTCGGCGACGTAGAATTCGCCGGTCGAGATGTCGAGAAAGGCCACCCCCGTTGTCCGCCGGCCGAAGTAGACCGAGGCGATGTAGTTGTTCTCCTTGTTGGCCAGGATGTTGTCGCCCAGCACGATGCCCGGCGTAACCAGCTCGATCACCCCGCGCTTGACCAGACCCTTGACCAGCTTCGGGTCCTCGAGCTGCTCGCAGATGGCCACACGCTCGCCGGCCCGCACCAGTTTCGGGAGGTAGGTGTCGATGGCGTGGTAGGGGAACCCGGCCAACTCGACGTCGGTCGCCGCGCCGTTGGCCCGGCGTGTGAGCGTGATGCCCAGGATGCCGCTGGCCTTGATCGCATCGTCGCCGAACGTCTCGTAGAAGTCCCCCACGCGGAAGAGCAGGATGGCGTCGGGATGCACCGCCTTGATCGAGTAATATTGCTTCATCAGGGGAGTCTCGACGTATTTCTTGTCTATCTTTTTCTCTGGTTTGTTTTCGGGTGCCACAGTAGCCTATAAAATATTGTATGCAAGCAAAGATACGGGTTTTTCGGCTCCCGTGCAAAGGCGGAGGCCGATTTTTTTTGGGGGAGATTCGGGACTCGGAACTGTCTATCCGAGGATGCCGTACTGGGTGAAAACCCGGCGGTAGAACTCCGCTTTCCACTCCACCGGACGCGGGAAGGCCCGCGAGGTGGAGGGCATGCGCCAGAGCCGGAGGTCGCGTCCTGCAAAGGACATTGCCACGCTTGTGCCGACGGCCGGTTCGTCGCATCCGGTCAGGCGCCGCAGCGTCTCGGTGGCCTTCTGCCCCGTGGTGACCACGGCCCGGCAGTCGGGCAGCTGCGTCAGCAGCGAGGCGAAATCGACCTCCTCCACTACTTGAAGAAAATTGTCCGAGGCGTTGTCTTTCAGTCTGATGACTTCAACGGCCGTGTCGAAAAGGGCAATCCCCCCCGCTCGCGGCAGAAGGCCTCGATGCGTTCGCGGTCGAAATGCTTCCGGTCCGGGGTCAGGAAGTGCTGCTTGTCGCCTGTGGCCAGGTAGCCTACCACGCGCCACATGTCGTTCTGGAGGTTCGGGTAGAAGAACTCCATCGACCAGCGTTTGCGCTGCGGCGGGAAGCTGCCGAGCATCAGCAGTCGGGCTCCGGACGGAAGGAACGGGTCGAGCGGATGGCGTTCGCTATTCATAGAATCGGGAGTCGAAATTTACCAGATACAGTTTGTCGGTGGCCCGCGTAAGGGGCCGTGTAGAGCCAGCGCAGCATGTCGCGCGACATCGGTTCGTCGCCGAACAGGCAGCGGTCCACGAAGACCGCGCACCACTGTCCGCCCTGGGCCTTGTGGCACGTCACGGCGTAGGAGAACTTCACCTGTACGGCGTTGAAATGGGGATTTTCGCGGATCTCCTTGAAACGCTTGATCCGGCTCCGGATGTCGGTGTAGTCCTTTTCGACCTCGTAGAACAGGCGCGTCGATTCCTCGCGCGTGAGCGACGGCGACTCCGAGGCGATCGTATCCAACAGAATCTTGCACTCGATCTCCGAGTCGTCGTAGTCCGGGAACGAAAGTACGGCGTCGGCGAAGCGGAAGCCGTAGAACTCCTCGAAGCGCCGCAGCCGTTTCAGACGGGCGATGTCGCCGTTGGCGATGAAGTTCATCGGGCAGTTCTCCGTCCGTTCGGGATAGTAGTAGTTGTTCTTGACGACCATCAGCATGTCGCCGCTCTCGATCTCCTCCTCGGCCGAGAGGACATTGCGCCGGATCCCCTCGTTGTAGCGGTTGGCCCGCTTGTTCGAGCGCGTGATGACGATCGTCTCGTCGCGTCCGTAGCGGGCGTAGCACTCCTCGAGCTTCTCGAGAAACTCGCCGCCCTCGACCGCTTCGATGTCCGGGAAGTCCATGCGGAAACGCGGAACGGCGCAGATGCCGTTCTCGAGCATGCACCGGACGAGCGTGGCGTTGAACAGGATGCCCGATTCGGACTCCTGGCGCACGACCTCGTCGAGCGTTCCGTAGACCACCTCGCCGTAGCGGTCCATCGTCGCCGGGTCGAGGGCCGGGCTGAAGTCCGAGCCCACGGGCGGCAGCTGTGCGCTGTCGCCCACGAGGATCAGGCGGCAGCCCCGTCCGTTGCGGACATACTGCACCAGGTCGCCCAGCAGCGATCCGCTGCCGAAATGCGCCCCCTCGGAGGCGCGCTCGGAGAGCATCGAGGCTTCATCGACGATGAACACGGCCCCCTGTTCGGGATTGTGGTTGAGCGAGTACTGCGATTCGTAGTCGGCATTCGTGCGCTGGCGGTAGATCCGCTTGTGGATCGTGAGCGCCCGTTCCCGGGCGTTGCGGGCCAGCACCTTGGCGGCCCGTCCCGTCGGGGCGAGCAGTACGGGGCGGATCCCCGACTCCTTGAGTGCCCCTACAAGCGCCGCGATGAGTGTCGTTTTTCCCGTTCCCGCATAGCCGTTCAGCACGAAAATCCGCGAAAAATCGTCATCAGCAAGGTATTCCGACAACTTTTCTATGATTTTTTTTTGCCCGGGAGTTGTTTCGAAACAAATTTTACCGTAAATTTGGGTCGCAATACGTGTGCTGGACATGCGTGTTTCATTTGAGTGCACAAAATTAATAACAAATATTTATTTATAAAATGAAAAAGAATCGCTCAAATCATCCTCGGCGTAGTCATCATCGCATTGGTCTACGTTATCTATGTGCAGATCTCGACGCCGCTCAACTTCGAGCAGGAGTTGAAAACGAAGCGGGCTCAGGTCATCGACCGCATTAAGGACATCCGTACCGCCCAGCGTGCATTCAAGTCGAAGTACCAGCGCTTCACCAGCACGTTCGATTCGCTCGAGGCGTTCATCCTCACCGATACGCTCGAGATGGGCGCAAGCTCGTCGATGAGGACGACTCGGTAGGTATGGCCATGCTGAAGAAGACCGGCAAGAAGAACGTCGAGAAGTTCAAGATCGCCGTGATCGACACCATCTTCTCGCCCAAGAAGCTCTCGCGCGAGGATGTCAAGCTGTTGCGATTCATCCCCGGAACGGACAACCAGTCCGAGTTCATCATGGAGGCCGGTTATGCTACGGCTTCGGGTATCGTCGTGCCGATCGTCGAGTGCCGCGCTCCCTACAAGGAGTTCCTCGACACGGTGACCTACCGCCAGGAGGTGATCAACCTGATCGACGAGGAGGAGAATATCTACACCCGCTACGCCGGTATCAAGTTCGGTTCGATGGAAGCCGCTAACAATGAGGCAGGCAACTGGGAAGACTAATCGGCCGCAAGACGGCTGCGGAGTGTCCATTCAGCAATCGTTGGATGGACATTCTTTTTCGTTGCTCGGACTGGAGAACCCGGCGGCGGAGGGTGTCGCGGAGGTCGAGGCGGTGACGCCGCGGACGATGCTCGTCCCGTGCGAGGTGTTCGAACCGGCAGTTGCGGAGGCGTTGCTTGCGGCGGCGGGCATCCGCCCTGCTGCCGGCGAGCGGATCGTGTGGAGCGATCCCGGGGCGGAGACCGTGGCGCTGATGTGCGTCGCCGGGGATGCCGTGCGGCAGGTCGAGGAGCGGCTCGGCGACAGGGTTCGTTATACCTCTCCCCTGCTGCGGACGCCTGCGGATACGGCCTCCGCTGTGTGGATGTGCCGCCGGAGCGGTACGTTATATATTAAGGTATACCGGGAACAGACGCTGCGCATGGCCGAGGCGCTCCCCGCATCCGGGGAGGCGGACCTGCTCTATGTCGCCGAACGGCTGCAGCAGGCATTCGCGCTGCGCGAGTATGTGCTCATTGCGGCGGGTGACGACGCAAAGGGCTTGCGGCGGCTTCTCGGGAAACGATTCGGAAAAAGCCTATGCGAATAGTCAGCGGAAAATACAAGGGACGGGCCATCAACCCGCCGCGCAACCTGCGGGCCCGGCCGACAACCGATTTTGCCAAGGAGAATCTCTTCAACGTGCTGGGCAACCTGGTCGATTTCGAGGAGTGCGACGTCCTCGACCTCTTTGCCGGGACGGGATCGATCAGCTACGAGTTTGCGTCGCGGGGAGTGCGTAGTGTCACCTCGGTCGAGATCAATCCGGTGCATTACGATTTCATCCGCAGCACGGCCCGGCAGCTCGGGATCGACAACCTCTATGCCGTCAAGGCGAATGCGTTTCTCTACCTGCGGAGCTGTCCCAAGCAGTTCGATATCGTTTTTTCGGATGCCCCGTACGACCTTTCGGGCAGCGAGGCGGTCATCGATCTGGTCCTCGGGGGCGATCTGCTGCGCGCCGGCGGACTGCTGATCTTCGAACATTCGAAAAAGATGGATTTTTCCGAGCGTAGTGAGTTCTGGCAATTAAGGAGTTACGGGAGTGTTCAATTTTCTTTCTTCAAAAAGGAGTGAAAAGTATTGCCGATTCAAAAAATTCCACTATCTTTGCACTCGCAATACCGGAAAACGGTTGCCGCAAAAAATGGTGCGTTAGTTCAGCTGGTTAGAATACGTGCCTGTCACGCACGGGGTCAGGGGTTCGAGTCCCCTACGCACCGCCAGCCGAGGGGAGGAGATGAAGCGACCGACCTCCGCTCGAGAAACAAGAGGTCGCCCAGCAAAGGTGCGTTAGTTCAGCTGGTTAGAATACGTGCCTGTCACGCACGGGGTCAGGGGTTCGAGTCCCCTACGCACCGCAGAACGAGAAAACGAGATGGTTACAACAACCGTCTCGTTTTCTTTTATTTATCCCTATCAGGCGGAAAATCAAAAGGTTGTGCGAGATTCAGATGGCTGCTTACGTCGCTCGGTGCCGTGGTTGTGTTCCGTTCCCGGAGACATTCCGGGACACCGAAACGTAACCTGCGCGTAACCACGTTCCGACGTACGTGTAACCTTGCACACGCTTGTCCCTGTCATGTCCTTCATTGACTTTACCTGTTTGTCAGTCAAATAGTTGCGTATGGCTTTTTTGGTGCATCGGTTTTCCTGCCGGGCGATCTCTTCCGCATCATGGGTTGGCCATCCGTTACGCACCCGGGCCGTCAGTGAGGCATTGCAAAGGCGGGTGTGCAAATTGATCTGTCAGGACTATTGGCTGATTTATCTGCTTCTTTGAGAGTTGCTCCGCAGCGAACCCCTGCATTGTTTTCATCGTCGCATTTTTTTGTCGGTTCCGAGATTAGCGTTTGTCCGGACTTTTGCTTTTCAACAGGAGTCCGGAACTGACGCCCCCCCCGTCTTCGCCCGATTCGGGAAAATTCCTTGTCTTTACACTGCCTTTCTGCGGTTTCTTAGTGGTCTTATCATATTCCTGCAGGTAATTTTTTGCCTGAACAACAATTTTTCTTGCCTAAACGACAATTTTCACTTGCCTAAACGACAATTTCTTGCCTAAACGACAAAATTTGCGCTCCGCACTTTCCTGTTCCGATTTTTCTGCTAATTTTGTCCTCGAACTCTTCGGCTCGATGCCATGATCCCCTTCTGGAAAAATCCCCGCACGGACCTTTCGCCACTCGGTGACGAAACGGTTGCGCGCACCCGCATCCGCCGAAATTTCCCCCCCCCACAGAAAATCCGGAACTGACGCCCCCGCGGCGTCTCCCTTCAGCCCGAATCTCCCCGATCCGGGCCGGGGATGTTTTGTCCCCGCGGCAACCCGAACAAATCCATGATACCATGAATAGACTCCTGACCCTTTTGTTTGCGTTGGGACTCCTGGCAGTCCCGACCTTCGGCCAGACGGCAGACGGACCCTCCGGATCCGCGCCGGCCGAGTACACCTTCCGATTCGTCGCCGACGACGACATGTTCTACATCCCGTGGAGCGGCAACGGCGAAGAGCTCGACCGCCTGCTCGCCTGCATCGCCGAAAACCGTGCCGCCATCCTCGACGGCGCGGTACCCGTCGAGGTCGAGGGCCGCTGCACCTCGCAGCCCTCTGCGGCCGAGAACCTCGCCGTGGCCAAGACCCGATCCAACCGCGTGAAGACCGAGATGATCCTCCGCGGCGGACTCTCCGAGGCCTGCTTCACGACGAAGAACCACGCCTCGGGAGGCAATCTGGTGACCGTGCGCATCGTCATCCCCGCCGGAGAGCCGGAGGCCGGACTGGAGGCGCCGCGCCGCGCGGCCGAAGAGGCCGAGGCCGGGCGTCTCGCAGCCGAAAAAAAACGCGCCGAAGCCGAGCGTCTCGCCGCGGCGAGGGCCGAAGCCGAACGGGAAGCCCGGGAACCGGTCGTCCGGGTCGAGGGGCCCGCGGAGCCCGAAGCCTGCGCCATGGGCTCTCTCTGCGGGCCAACCTGCTCCGCTGGGCAACCCTGACACCCGACCTTGGCGTGGAATGGCGTATCAGCCCATCATGGGGCATTGCCGTAAACGGCTCGTGGACTTCATGGAGCTGGAGCGACAAGGACCGACGCTATGCCCTCTGGGAGGTGGCGCCCGAGGTGCGCTATTATATGGGTGCGCAGCGCCGCGGCTACCTCGGCGCGCGCGATGTTCAAGGCCGGGGCGTTCAACTACAAGCTCTCCGAGACGGGACGCCAGGGAGACCTCGTGGGCGGCGGCCTGACCGGAGGATACATCCTGCCCCTCGGCAAGCGCCTCGCTTTGGACTTCTCGCTCGGGCTGGGCTGTCTGCATGCCGACTGCGAGAAATACCGCGTCATCGACGGCGTGCGCGTGCGTCAGGGATCCGAGACCCGCAACTGGTGGGGACCCGTCCATGCCGGCATCTCCCTGAAGTGGAACCTCTTCTAAACCGAACGACGACGATATGAAAACAACACGACATATTCCGATTCTGGCCGCCGCAGCCGCCGGGCTGCTGGCCGCCGCCTGCGTCAAGGACACGCTCTACAACACACCGCACCCCGACCACGGGAAGATTGCCGTAACGGCCGACTGGTCGGCACGCGGCGAAGGCATCGACATACCTGCCACATGGACCGTCACCATGGGTGACTATACGGGTACGGAGACCACCGAGACCCATGCCCCCGACCATCTGTTTGCTCCGGGCAGCTATACCCTTGCGGTGTGGAACCCGGCCGAGGGAATCACGGTGAGCGGCACCACGGCCGCCGTGGCCGCAGCCGCGGATGCCGGGGACGATGCGGAGAGCTGCATCGCGGCCAATCCGGGCTGGTTCTTCACCCATGCGGAGCAGGTGACCATCGAGCAGGACAAGGACCATGCGTTTACCGCCGCAATGAAGCAGCAGGTGCGTGAGCTGACGCTTGTCATCGAGCCTTCCGGTGATGCCGCAGGACGCATCACGGAGATTGCAGCCAGCCTGACGGGTGCAGCCGGAACACTCGACTTCGCTACCGATACCTACGGAGCCGCTTCGAGCGTCGTGCTGCCCTTCACGAAGATTACCGAAGGAGCCGATGCCGGCAAGTGGACGGCCACGGTGCGGCTGTTAGGAGTGACCGGCACGGAGCAGCTGCTGACGGGTGAAATCCGCTATGCGGACGGCAACCCGCTCCCCACGACGCTGGAGAGCGACCTCACGGAAGCCCTTGCGGCGTTCAACAGCGGGAAGAGCGAGCCGCTGACGCTCGGCGGCACGTTCGTGGAGACCCCCGAAGGCATGGAAGTGGACGGAGCCGGAATTACCGGCTGGAAACCAGTGGAAGGTGATGATGTAAACGCCGATTTGTAACTAATAAAATGACAGATATAATGAAAACAAGACATTTTGCACTTGCAGCCCTCGCCCTCGCACTGGCAGCCTGCAACAACGACAACGAGATTCTGAACAATAACGGTCCCGTGGCCGCCCGGTTTATCGCCGACATCGCCCCCGCCACCCGCGCCAGCGGAACCACATGGGATAACGGTGACCGCATCGGCGTCACCGACATCGGTAACGATACCCGGTACGGCAACGTGCCTTTCATCCTGAAGAACGGGAAATTTGAGGCAGAAGAAAAGGTCATCTATATCGAAGATGCAGAGACCCATACTTTCCGCGCCTACTATCCGTACAACGCGGCGGGAGGCACCCTCGCAGCCACGACCGATGCCACGGCGCAGCAGAACCAGCCTGCCATCGACTTCCTCTTTGCTTCAGGAGCTACGGGAGACAAAGACAGCCCGGTAGTGAGCTTCACCGACAAAACGAAGAATGGCGGTGCAGACAACTCCTTCCACCACCGCATGAGCCGGATAACCCTTACCTTCGAGGCGGGCGACGGCGTGGATTTCAGCCAGGTCAAGCCTGAACGTTACACGCTGGACGGATTGAAACTCACCGGTACGTTCAACACGGCCGACGGCATTGCCACCGCAGACAACGGGGCACAGACCGGAGAACTGACCATGGAACTGGCCGACGGCAACCTCACGTCATCGGTCATCCTCTTCCCGCAGACAGCTGCCTCCCTGCCGTTGGTTGTGATTTATAATAATATGAAATATCATGCCACGCTCACCGTGCCCGAAGGCGCACTGCAGGCGGGAAACAACTATACCTATACCGTCAAGGTACGCAACAAAGGCCTTGAAGTCAGCGAAGCCACCATTGCAAAGTGGAACGACGTAGACGGCGGAGAAGTGGGTGCTGACCTGTAAGACATTACTAATTAAGAATGAAGAATTATGAGACATAGATTATTTATCCCCGCAGCCACCGCGCTGCTGATAGCCCTCGCCGCCTGCACCCGGGACGAAGCGGCGGAAGGCACGCTGCCCGCGGGTGAATACCCGGTAATCATTCAGGCCAACGGCCTCGACGTCACGGCTGCCCCCGCATCGCGCGCCACCGTGGACGGCGACTGGCAGGGCGTCACTTCCGTGGCACTCCGGCTGGACGGCGCAGTAAAGGAATACACCGTAACGGCCTCCGATGCCGACGGTTACCGGAGCGCCACGCTCTCGCGCACGGCCGACCCCTTCTACTGGACGAGCCGCAACGACATCACCGGCTCGGCCTGGTGGCCCTACGCCGAGACCCTGCCTGCCGTGAAGGTGGCCGAAGACCAGAGCACGCTGGCCGCATTCCAAGGCAGCGACTTTATCTCCGCCGAGAACCAGACGGTGACGTTCAGCGACCCGAAGCTCACCTTCACCCACCGCACGGCGCGTGTCACCGTCGTGCTGAAGTCCGGCACGGGCATCGCGAGCGTCGCCGGAGCCACGGTGAGCCTCGTGAGCCTCTCCGCCGAGGGCAGTAACCCGACCGCCATCAAGACCTGCAACACCTCGGGCGACACCTACGAGGCGCTGACCGCCCCGCAGACCGTTGCGGCAGGCAAGCCCTTCATCCGGGTGGTGCTGGGCGACGGCGCCTTCTACTTCCGCCCGCAGAACGACGTCGTATTGGAGGCGGGCAGCCGCTATACCTACACCGTCAACGTCAATGCCACGGGGCTGACGCTGGCAGGCTGTGAAATCGGCAGCTGGAGCGACGGCGGCGGCGAGAGCGGCGATGCCGAGGATTTGGGCTACATCTACAACCCCAATTCCAACACCTACACGGTCAGCAATGCCAACGGTCTGCTCGTATGGGCGGAAGCCGCACAGAACGACCTCACCATCGGCTGCACCCTGACTGCCGACATCGACCTCACGGGCAAGACGTGGACGCCGATAGGCACTGAAAGCCAACCATACACTGGCACCTTCGACGGCAAAGATAAGACCATCACGGGGCTGACCGTTACGGTAAGTGACCGATATGCGGGTCTGTTCGGCTATATCGGTACGGGCGGCAAGGTGATGAACGTGAAGCTGGAAGGCGTACAGATAGAAAGCGATAACGAACTGAGCGATGTCGGCGGCGTGGCGGGATGGAGCCAGGGCAACATTGAAAACTGCTCGGTGTCGGGCAGCGTTATCGGTAGAGGAATGAACAGCATTGTAGGTGGTGTAGTAGGCTATCAATCGGGCGGTTTCCTTACCGGGTGCAGCTCCTCGGCCACTGTGAATGCCGGGAATAATGCCGGTGGCGTGGCAGGTTGCACGGACTCTGCCACCCTGACAGGCTGCTATGCCACGGGCGACGTGACCCTTGAAAGTATCAACACAGGCTACAACTATGCCGGCGGTGTGGTGGGAAGCAACACCAACAGTAGCACTCTCATTGCCTGCTATGCCTGGGGCAGCGTGAGCGGTACAGGCACCGGCACCATCTATGTAGGCGGCGTAACGGGAGACAACCTTGGAGGTACCCTGATTGCCTGCTACCATGCCAATGGGACTGTCAGCGGCGCGGCCGGAACCACAGGCGGCGTAACGGGACGGAACTATAAATCTTCCAATGACCCTGTCATCACCGCCTGCTACTGGGGAAGCAACGGCCAGACACAGGGCATCGGTGAAGACCAGGCAGGCACCACCTTCGAAACCACGCAGGTGGACGGTACGAAGGTTACCTGGAGTTCAGCCATAACACCAATGAACGAAGCGTTGCAGAATACAGGCTGGACATACTCTAACAGCACAGAGCCACCTGCTTTGGTGAAACAACAACCCTAAACAGCAAGCATCATGAAACGAAATACATACCATCTATCCGCCGCCCTCGCCCTGCTGCTCGGCCTCGCCGCCTGCACGCAGGACGAACTAAGCTCCCCCTCGGGGGGAGTGGAGGGGGCTCCCATCGTCTTCACCGCCACGGGGCTGAACCCCGCGGCGACAGCCGCCGCCGGCACCCGTGCCCCCGTGGACGGCAACTGGGAGGGCGTCACCTCCGTGGCAGTCCTGATTGGCGGCACTGTGAAGGCGTACGACGTGACGCCCACCACCGCCGACAACACCAGCGCCACGCTGACCTCCACCGACCCGCACTACTGGGCCGACCACAACGACATGCGCGTCACGGCCTGGTGGCCCTACACCGCGGGCGAGACCGCAATGCCCGTCGTGAAGGTACGTCAAGACCAGAGCACACAGGACGGCTACGAGGGCAGCGACTTCATCGCCGCCGAGGAGCAGGCGGTGAGCTACGCCAACCCCACGCTCCGCTTCACCCACCGCACGGCGCGGGTGACCGTCGCCCTGACGGACCGCCCCGAGGAGTCGATGAACGTGTGGCTGACGGGCCTCTCCACCGAGAACGAAAACCCGGCTGTAATCGCCCCGTATAACAAGGGTGGCGGCACCTACACCGCCCTCGTCGCCCCGCAGACGGTGGCAGCGGGCACGGCCATCATTACCTGCACCTTCACCAGCGGCAAGAGCTTCGTCTATCGGATGCAGAAGGAAGCCGAATGGAAAGCGGGAGAGGAATATACCTACACCGTCTCCCTCGCCGCGGCAGAAGATGCCGGGGACTGACGGTAAACGGAATTACTTTTCCAAGCAGCAGATCCAGCCGATGCCGAACGGATCGGGGCGGCCGCTCAACTGTTTTTGTGGAATTTATACCTCAGCCACACTACCCCGTACTCCATCGTCTGTGCGGACAACAGTTCGAGCGACTGCCCCTGCGTGGGATCTCTCCTGCCGATACAATGGAAGATGGATGTGGAATCTGCCGAACCGTCGATACCCGGGTATACAACAAGACTCAGTTCGTCTATCAGTCCTTCCTGCAGGAATGCCCCGTCTATAATACCGCCGCCTTGCAATGAGAGCGATCTCACGCCAAAGGTTTCCGCCAGTGTCCGCATCGCCGTGCGGAGGTCGTCGCCTTTTGCTCCGGCAAACAGATGGGATATCCCTCTCTTTCGAAGATATTCGAGGTAAACCGCCGGGGCCGTTTCGGGCAGAATGACGACGATGCTGTCGCCCCTTACGGTGGACGATTCATAGAGGATATTCGCGTCCGGATCAACTGCCACAAAGCGGCGCTCTGAAGAGCCCGGGGCAACATAGGGCGAAGGATGAGCCAGCGGGGTGCTGTCCTGCGCATGGAATATCCCGGGAAAATAACCTTCGCACAACGTGCGTTTTCCGAACATCCAGGCATCGGTATTCAACCGGCGGCCGATGGCCGCATAGACACCCGTCAGATCGCCCTTGCTCTTTCCGTCAAACGGTTCCGTCCAGCGCTCGGTAAGCAGGCGGCCATCGACGGAACCCATTACGTGACAAATAACTTGCGGATACATATCGTTGTCAATTCGGTTTATAATTCAGCGGCAGAACATATTCCTCCGGTAAATTCCCGTATATCTGCCGATACAGGAGAACCAACATGCGGGACTGCCGGAGTCCGAATTCCCCGGCGACCTGCTCCAATGAACAGCCTTCACGGCGGACACGTTTCCTGATGTATTCCATCACCTTGACGCGGACATACTCGGCAAGCGTCTTCCCCGTCTCTGCCCGTACAAGGTCGTTCAGATATGCGGGTGAAACGGCGGACAAGGCGGACTCGATCCGGTTGATTCCCTCTTCCACCGACTTCCGCCCACGCCGGGATAAATATCGGGAAAGCGTCTTGTCCAGTATTGCCAGATATTCCTGGCCGATGTCGGTACGGCAGGCAAACTGGCGTTCATAGAAGCGGAGACTGTAGTCCAGCAGCAGTTCCAGCCCGGCAGACACCAGTCGCAGACTGTGGCGGTCAATGTCTCGCCGCAGTTCGGCATGGATATGCTCCAGGCGGTCTTGAACGATGAGTTTCTCTTGCAGGGAGAGGTGCAGCGATTCATTTTCCCGATAATCGAAGAAGGTATAGTCGGCTTTTTTGAACACAAGGCTCTTGGCGCTGAACAGTTCCGGATGGAACAGGAGGCCCGATATCTCCCCGTCGGCCGCATCCACACGCCTGATGCATATCCTACCGCCCGGTTTCGTGAAGGTCAGCGTGCCGTACTGGAAATCGGAGCACTGTCTTCCATAGCGCACCTCGCCGCACCGTGTCTGCACGAGACGGACCGCATAGAAGTTTCCCGAGAAGCACAGCGAGACACCGCCATCCAGCCGTGCCGGGTCGATTACCGCCACTTCGGGATGCAGTGTCGGTTGGTGCATCAGTCTGTTGAACTCGTCTATGGTGAATGATCGGGTGTCGTTCATTGCTGTCACGGTTTATGGACCGATACAAAAATACCGCTTCCGTTCCGGTGCATTCATACACAGATTACTGATTGAAGCACCAAATTCAACGAAAGCGGTATCGGGCCCTTGTCCCGGCCGGCCTTTTGGCCCCCTCCCCGCCACCGGGACATCCTCCCTCCCCCACACCCGGGGCAGGGATGTGACGGGCCGTTACAGATGTTTCCCGAAGAACTCCGTCAGTTTGTCTACGGCCTTGTCCACATACTCCGGGACCCAATACGTCTGGATGTGTCTCGCCCCGGGAATGAGGAACAACTCCTTGTCGTTCGTTCCCGTAGCCTTGCTGAAACATTGTTCGGTCATGTAGAACGTGTCGGCGAGGCTGCCCGCCATCATCAGCAGCGGCTGGTTAATAAGGTACATCCCTTCGCTGGCATCGAATGCCATCAGATCCACCAGGCTGCTCTTGGTATAGCGGAACGTGGAGCCGGGGTGCGCATGTGACTGAAGATAATATTCATAACCGTCGCGGTAAAGGTCGAACGGGAGCTGTCGGGCCTGCTCGGGCGTCATGCCGCTCATGTCGCCCACGTATTCGGGGGCTCCGCCGTCGGCCTCCTTCTGCCGGGCGGCACAGGCGTCGGCAAGGCGTTGCTGCACGTCGCCCGTCTGTGAATCGAGAAACCCGTTGCGGCGGACCAGTCCGGAATTGAACATGCTGAGCGAGGCAACCGCCTTGAAGCGTTTGTCGGTCTGTGCCGCCTTCAGCGCATAGCCTCCGCCGCCGCAGATGCCGAGGATTCCGATGCGGCCCGCATCCACGCCGGGATACTGTGCCAGGATGTCGGCGGCACGATGGATGTCTTCCATGCGGTTGGCGGGCTTGTCCACGTTGCGCGGCTCGCCCTCGCTTCCGCCCTGGTAGGCGGCGTCAAAGGCCAGACAGATGTAGCCCTGTTCGGCCATCCGTTGGCCGTATAGGCCGGCCACCTGTTCCTTGCATCCGCCGTTGGGATGTGCTATGACAAGTGCGGGATAGGTTTCCGACGCATCGTATCCGGCAGGGGGTATAGACGTTGGCGACAATTCCCAGTCCGTTCAGGTCGTATGTGATCCGGTGGATATTCACCTTTCCCGCTTCGTTTTTGGCAATGGCATCCCGATAAACCAGTCCGAACGGATTGTCGTTGGGGCTTGGGAGGGTGGAGAAATCCACCGTGGCAAATGCCTGTCCGGTTTGTGCAACCGATGCGCCTGCCGCCATCAAGGCCGATGCACCGCACAACATTGTCCTGAATAAAGTATTCATTGTCTTATTTTTTAGGAGTTTTCACATGCATTCCTTCAATATGCCAAACAGTTCGTCTCGGGTGAACCGCCGGCAGCATCCCGGCATCAGCAAACAGGTGTCGGCAGCTGCCCGGAGGAGGCTTTCGTCCGTAATGCCCATCTCGCTCCAGCGCGTGGGCAGTCCGATCTCCCTAATGAAGGCTTCGAGCGCTTCAATGCCCAGGATTGCGGTCTGCTCCGGGGTGTCGCCCTTCACGTTCCACACCCGTTCCGCCATACGGGCCAGTTTCTCTTTGCCCTCGTTGAGCAAATGGCGGTAGAGTACGGGGTGGATAACGGCCAGCGCCTTTCCGTGGTTACAGTCGGTGTAGGCCCCAACGGCGTGTTCGAGCATGTGGCACTGGAAGTCGGTTTGTTTGCCGAGCTTCAGCAGGCCGTTTTCCGCAAGGGCGGAATCCCACATCAGTTCACCGCGGGCAAAGTCATTGTCCGGGTCGGCTGTCAGGGCCCGCAGGTTCTTGATGACGTTGCGCATCACCGCCTCGTTGATCTCATCGGAGAGGTTGTCCGATTGCGGCCGGCCCATATAGGTCTCCATGCAATGGCTCAACGTGTCGAACGCCCCGCTGACGACCTGCCCCATCGGGAGTGTCCGTGTCAGATCGCTGTCCAGGATGGCAAACTGTGGTATGCACCCGCCAAAGGTTGCTTCAGCCTCTTCCCGGTGTGGGTGATGACCGCCCCGTTGTTTTGCTCGGCACCTGTTCCCGATGCGGTTACGACGGCCCCCGTCGGCACGAACTTCGTAGGAAACCGGTGCCTGGTGTACTGCATCTCCCAAATGTCTTCGTCGAGTCGGGCCTGTGCCGACACGATCTTGCAGCAGTCGATGACCGACCCGCCGCCCACGGCAAGGATGAAGTCGATGCCGTACTCACGCACCAGCCGTGCACCTTCCTGCACTTTGGCGTAGGTGGGATTGGGCATGATGCCGCCGAAGTCCACCACATTCTTGCCGCACTCGTGCAGCCAGCCCGTTATTCTGTCGTACAACCCTGTACGCTTGAGCGAACCGCCGCCGTATGCCAGCAGTACGTTTTTGCCCACGCGGTTCATCTCCTCCTTGATCGCGCTCTCGGCGCATCCCTTGCCAAAGTGTTGGCGGACGGGATATTGATAGGTAAAACTGTTCATAGGTGTCTTTCCTTTCACTGTTTGTTTATCGCCCTTCGGAAAAAGATCGGCCGGAAAGCCTTTGAGCCTGCAAATGTTTCATTGATTATTCGCCTTCGAACCCGCTGTATTCCTCGTCGGTCACCGGCTCCATCCACGTTACGCCGCCTTTGTCCGTCTGTGTGCCGATGGCGATGTGAGTGAATTTGCTGTCGGGAGCCGCGCCGTGCCAGTGGATGACATCGGGGGCAATCTTCACCACGTCGCCTGGCAGCAGCAGCCGGATGGGTTGGCCCTTCTCCTGATAATACCCTTTGCCGGAGGTGCAGAGCAGGATCTGCCCTCCCCTGTGACTGTGCCAGCTGTTGCGGCATCCGGGTGCAAAGGTTACGCTTGATACGCTACAGTCAAATCCGTCTTCCGGAGCCACATAGCCTTGCAGCCAGGCCTTGTCCGTGAAGTTCGGATTGTCACGCATCAGCATGCCGCGTGCGAAAGGATCGCCGTTTTTCAGTCCGTTCACGATTTTTGTCATTTGGCATAGCGCTCCTTCGGTGATGCCCTGGCGCAGGGAGATGGCGGCATGTGATTTCAACATCGGTTCGACGCCTTCTCCCAAAGCCGTGAGGATGGATACGGTGGCCAGTTCGCGCTCCTGCCACGTCAATAGGTCCCGCTCGAAGATGTCGCAGAACAGGTGTTCCTTCAGGTATTGCTCGATGATGGGCGCAAAAGCGGCATATCCTGTCTTGGGGGCATCCTTTGGCGTCCCGCTCAGTTTTTCGAGGAGTTCCGCTCCACGGGTGTATTTGTCGCGGGGATCATCGACGGGCGATACTTCGCGGCCTGCGGTATCGGTGATGCCTTGTGCCTTGCGGTCATCCAGTACGTCCATGAAAGTCTGCAGGGCGCGCAGGCTGCGGGGGAATCCGCAATAGGCGTAGGCGTGTACCAGCAGTTCCTTTATTTCATTCACCGTCATTCCTCCGTCTAATCCTCGGACGAGCGATGTTTTCAGATTCCCGATATCGCCCAGTGCCGTAGCGGCGGCTATGGTGACGATATGCTGTTGCCGGGTATTCAGCGTGTCCGCCTGTTGTGCCCGGGCGGCAGAGCCAAGGGCAAGCAGTGCGAATGATGCCAGAGATAGAATCGTTGTCCGCATAAGGCTTTCTGTTTTAATTTGTTCTGGTGCAAAATTACGGATGAATGCCCGGCCTGTCCATACACAGATTACAGATAGAAACACCAATATCAACGAACGATCCCCTCTCAAGCCATGTCGTCTCCCGTTTTGACTGTCGGCACCCGGACGGTCTTGTGGAATGGGATGAACGCGGCAGCTGCGGCCAAGACAATGGCCAGCATCAGCATATAACCCAAAATCGCCTTGATGCCCAGAAGGGTGGCCTGTCGTTGCAGGACGTTGTATACACTGTTGTCCGCCAACTGTGCTGCCGCTTCGACGCTGTGTCCGGAGGCCATAGCATTGGTTAGTGACTGGCCGAATTGTCCGGCAAAGAGAGGATTGTCCATCCTCATCCCTTCTGCCAGAATGTGCATCCCTTCCGTCTGGCGGTGGTAGAGCCAGTTGCTGAACAGCGAGGCGGACATGGCAGGAGCAAGCGACGAGCGGGTGCCTATCATGAAGAAGGTGTTGGATGAGATGATTTCCGGCTTGAGATCCTCCACTACGAAGAGGGCAAGGGCAATGAACAGGACCATCATACCCAATCCGCGGAAAAATACGGGCAGATACAGGGCCTCGTACGTTGCATTGGCGGACACGCCGAAATAAAGCAGGGCCAGATAGATCACGAAACACCACAATCCGGCCGATATAAGGTAGCGAAACCGCCACCGCTGACGGCGAAACCACCAGAAACAGATGAAGCCGCCCAATGCGAAGCCGGGAAGCAGCCATAGATTCAGCGCATTGACATGCAGGCTGTCCACGCCCAGAACGCTGTTCATATAACTGGTGACCAGGGTGCTGGTGGTCGAGAAAAGCATCGTGAAGGACATGAAGAGATATCCTGTGGCGGGTTTGAAGGTGTTGAATATCCGCAGGCTGATAAAACGTTCGCGGTTGTCCCTCTGTCTCTGGATGAAAAGCAGGGCCAGCAGGGGGATCAATACCGCGTAGATGCGCAGCCTGTTTGATGCAAACCAGTCGAGTGTCCGTCCGTAGGTAAAGAAGTAGATCGTCATCAGCATCACCCCGGCGGCGAGGGGAATGCTCTTCCAGTCCGCCCGGTGGAAATGTATGTAGACGGGACGGCGCAGGAACCGGAAAAAGCAGAGGATAAAAATGATGGCCGCCAACAGGAGTATCATGACGAGGTAGTACATGTACTGCCATTGGTAATAGTAGGCCAGTTGTGCGGTAAGTGCGATGGAAACCTGCCCTCCGGCAAATGCCAAGGGATAGAACCAGGCATAAAATTCACTGCGTATTCTCCTGGGGCTGAACAGGGGCCGGATCATCACCACCACTTCGAACATCACGAAGGCTTTCAGAAACCCGATGAGGAAACTGCACATGATGATGACGTCCATGTTCTTCGCATAGCCACAGATGAAACTCAGCAAGGTCTGCATGATCAAATTGAACAGCAGCACCGTCTTCGATGTGGCGGCATCGCGAATCCTGCGGATGACGGGATAGGCCATCGCCAATCCCGCCGATGTGGCATAGTAGGCCATTGTCATGTCCTCGCTCAATACCCCGAGCGTGTTGGATACTTCCACCGTACAGCCCGTATAGGCCCCGTTCATCAGCAGCATTGGCAGCAGGATGACAAATACTGTCATGATGCCAAGCCATTGCGGCACCCATCGGCGGGTGGGTAAATCGAGTGCCGGTTTATTCATTGTTCGGTCTCTTCAAGGCTTCCGTTTCCACCATCATGCCAGCCCGCAGGGTCTCCATCTCCTCCGTCGAAGCATCGTCGATGCTGATGCGTACCGGGATGCGCTGCTGTACCTTGACGAAGTTTCCGGCAGAATTGTCCGTGGGGACAAGCGCATACTTCGAGCCTGTCGCCTCTGAAATGGCCGTTACCGTCCCGTGGAATATCCTGCCGGGCATGGCGTCCACTTTGATCCGCACCGGCTGTCCGATATGAATATGCGCTATCTGCGTCTCGCGGTAGTTTGCGGTTATCCATTTGTCGCTGCTTCGCACAAGGTAGGAAATGGTCTGTCCGGCCTGTACGTATTGCCCCGCTTCGAGCGACCGCCGTCCCATGTAACCATCATATGGGGCCGTGAGAACGGTATACGAAAGGTTGAGCCGCGCCATGTCCAGGGCGGCTTTCCGTTGCAGGATGTTCGCTTCCGCGCCGGTCAGGCGTCGGGAGGTCTCCACGAACTGGGATCGTGCGGCCTCTTTCTGATGCAGCAAGACGTTATGGCGGGCCTTGGTGGCGTCATAGTCCGCCTTGATTTGTTCGTATTGTTGTCGGCTGACGGATTCGTCCCGCATCAGGTTCTCGTAGCGGCAGTATTCCTTCTCCTGTTGCTCCAGGCGTATGCGTGTTTCTTCTATTTCCGCATCCCGTATGGCGATATTTGTCCGCGAGGATTCGATGGTGGCAAGCAAGACCTCCTTGCCCCCTTTCGCATCCATGTATTCCGCCTCGGCATCCTGCATGCGGATGCGGTATTCCCGGTCATCCAGAACCAAAAGGGTGTCTCCGGTGTGTACATACTGGTGTTCGGTGAAGCGGATCTCCTTCACGTAACCAGCCGCACGGATATTGAGCGGAGTGATATACTGCTCCACCATCGCATCGTTGGTAATCTCATAATTGGCGTATCTCCAAAAATAGTTCACCACCCAAACGATGCAGCTCCCGGCCAGCAGAATACAGGTGACATTCACCGTGACATTCCGCAGCCGCAGCCTCTGCAGCCTCCGCAACTTGATCAACCTACCTTCAGACATGATTCGGCCCTTTCATTTTTTTTTACAGAAGCCCGCAGATGCGCCGTAGTTCAAAATAGGTATAGACGGCTTGTACTTTCGCGTCTGTCAGCTGCAGCTCGGCGTCGAGGCGGACATTGTCCGCATCGAGCAGGTCGGTCAGGATGGAGAGCTGATTCAGATAGCGGTTGTGGACGATGCGGTAGTTCTCTTCGGCCTGGCGAACAGACAGGGCCAGGGCCTTGATACGCTCCATCGCCTCCTGGTGGTGGACGTACGCCGCCCGTACGTCGCTGCGTATCGTCTGCCGCTGCAGTTCTTCCGCATAGGCCTGCTGCCTGACGCCTTGTCGGGCCTCATGCAGGTTGTGCCGGTTCTTATAGAGTGAAGAAAAACGGTAAGACAGCCTGATCCCGATGTTCCAGGTGTTGTTGTAATAGTCCTCCATCGTCGAACTGAGCGGACGTGCCAGCGTGTTCCCGGCGTGGAGCGACAGCGTGGGCAGCATGTCGGCCTTTACCGACCTGACGTTGTTTTTTGCCAGCAGGGTGTTTTCTTCGGCAAGCCGCATGCCCGGATTATGCTCGTAGGCGGTCTGTATGTAATGGTCGAGTCCGTCGGTGTGCAAGGCCTTTTCCAGCAGCGAGGTGTCGGGAACCAGCACCAGAGACTCGTCCAATCCCAACAGCATGTCGAGGTTTTGCGAGTCGAGTAAGATCTGGTGCTCGGTCTCGCAGGAATCCAGACGGTTGTTGGTCAGCTGCAGTTCGCTGCGCAATTCATCGTTGTGTGTCAGCAAACCCTGCTCCCGCATCCGTCTGATGTCTTTCAGACGGACATTTGCCTCTTCGATGGAACGTGCCAATACCTCTTTCCGCTTATATAGGGAAAATAAGTTGAGATACCGTTCGAGCAGCAGCAGTTTGACGGACTCCTTTTCGTCGGTCGAAACGATGGATGCGATGCGGCGGTTAATTTCAGCCCGCCGGATGCTGGTGCGCAGCCGTCCGCCCGTATATAGCGGCTGCGATATGTCCACGTTGTAGTTTTGGGACCAGTCGGGCGTTTCGGGGCGTACAGGTTGGGAAAGGCCGCGCCGGAAGATGACAGGCTGTCCGATATTGCCGCCTTCCAGTCCGATGCCGATGTCGGGCAATCTTTCCGTGCGGGCCGCCTTCCGCTGCTCTTCTGCGATACGTTCCTGCACGGCCGCGGTCTTTATCGCCAGGCTGTTCTCCATCCCAAGCCTGAACAGTTCGTCCACGGACAGAAAGGGAGGGTTGCTGCGCTTCTGCGACCACACGGATCAACGCAAGCCCGGCGGTAAGCAGTACATGGCGGGTTGCTTTCATTTTTTTTTCTTCAATACACCTTACACCTTGCTTGACTCCATTCCATTCAATGTCTTGCCGATGGCCTGTACGTCGTATCCGTCCGGCTGTCAGCCGTTCATTTGTCGGTTGCTCTCCTTGATGCTCCACAACGACACGTGCTCGTTACGGTAGCGGGCATTGGGGTTTATCTCGCCCCGAGCCATCAACGGGTCGTCGGGCAGGGACTGGAACCGTATCGCTTTCTGCGGACAGTTGTGGATGCAGGCGAAACAGAAGTCGCAGCTGCCTTCGGTCTTCACTCCCGTGGAGGTCAGTTTGTAGTTGCCGCGCGGACAGACCTCGGAGCAGATGGCACAGCCGATACAGGCGTCCGTCACCTGAAAATACCGTTCGCTCTGTTTCAGGAACCCCACTTCGGGATCAAGACGCGCGAATAGCATGAAGCGGTCGTGGCTGCGACGGTCTTCGGCCGTGGCGGGCTTTATCCATTTCCGATGTTGCCGCAGATCGGCCCTTACCTTCTCCACCTGTTCGGGAATGTGCTTGTCCATCTTCATCTGTTCGTTCATGTCGAAACCGGGGAGCCAGTTGTCCACCATCATGAGGGTGTTGATGTAGTCGAATTCCGTGCCGGCCTTCCGCGAGATTCCGTCCCACAGTTCGGCTGCGTTGAAGTCAAGCATTCCGTAGGTGAGTACGGCGAACTTGTAGCCGGCCCTGATTTTTGCCTGCTTGATGAAGTTCCGCACCATATTGGGGGGCATGTGTCCGTAGATGGGATAGACGATGCCTATCTCGTCTGCCTCGAAATTGTGGCGGCCCAGTTTCACCATCTGTGGAATACTGAGCAGTTCGGTCGTCTCGTCCGCCAGTTGGCGGGCGATGTAGAGGCTGTTGCCCGTGGCGGTGAAGTAAAGAATGATGCGTCTCTTCCTGTCTTCGCCGCAGGAGGTCAATGCGGCGGGTACGCTCATGGCGGCAGCTCCCGCCACGAACGCACCCATCCGTTTCAGAGCGTCGCGGCGGGACATGCCTTTGTTTTGTACCTTGTCCATACTGTTCGATATTTTAAGGGTGCATTACCCGCGTCAGGAAATTGTCGAACCATGCAGTCCATTCCCCCTGCACTCCGAATCCGTGCGGCCAGCCATCGAGCACATGCTCCTCCACCTGTACCCCGACTTCGCGAGCTGCGTTGGCATTGGCGATAAACTGGCGGTAGAACGGGTCTTTCGTGCCGTAGGTATAGAATGTGGGAGGAATATTCCCGGCACGCAGATCGGCCACGTTGTTGTTCGATACGCTCAGCCGCCCGTAGAACGAGTAAATCATGCCGATGGCGCATACGTCGGCCGAAATCCGGTCGAGTTCATCGGGGATATACTCCTTGTCCAATGCCGTGCCGTTTACCGCTCCGTCGAAATGCAGAGCCTCATCGCCGCAGAGGATGCCGCCAGCCGAAAATCCTACCGATGCGATATGATCGGGGGCGATGCCGTAATCGGCGGCATGGCTGCGGACAAGGCGGACGGCGCGGGCCAGATCCAGACTGCCCTCTTCCATCGTATAGGGACGGACACGGTAGTTCACCACAAAACTCTGCCAGCCCAGTTCCGCCAACCTCCGGGCAACGGGTGCACCCTCGTTGGGGCTGCGGAACATGAACGCTCCGCCGGGACATACCATTACGGCCCCTTTCACCTCCACGCCGTCCGGCACGGGATACCATACCATATTGGGACGGAACTCCGGACCGTCCTGATAATTGCCGTTGTTCACGGTGTAGTTGGTCTCGGCGGGCATATTGCCTTCCGGCCATAGATAGGTTTGCAACTGCATTTCGTCTTCGCTGCCCTCTCCGCCGTTTTCGCTTGCGGTGGTAAAGCGGCGGGCCGTTCCATATGCCGTACCCGATGCTGCGGAGGCGTATGCCCGGACATAGTATACGGTGCCGGGTGTAAGCCCCGTTATGTAGCATGCGAATGATTCAGGAGACCCGTCCGCCTCCGTATGCGGCCCGTTCAGGGCCGGCTCGGGGGTTGTCCCCCAGCAGATACCGAAGGCGGTGATCTCTTCCGTGTTGCCGGATATGCGTCCGCCGGATATGGCGGATGTGGCGGTAATGTCGGTCGTAACAAGGGTTTCTATCGTGACTTCAGGCAACCGTCCGTTTCCTTCCGTGTTGTCGCAAGCCATTGCCGTGGTCGCGGCAAACAGCAGGCAAAGTGTCTGAAATATCTCTTTTTTCATGTGCAATTCATCGGATAAAGTTTGTATGTATCCTGTCTTCGGTCTCGGAAGGGATGGTGCCGCCCCGCAAGTTGAACAGCATCCACGCCATGTTGTGAGCCAACGTGCGCATGGTTTGCAGGCCTTCCGCATCCTGCAGGGCCTCGCCCGGATTGCGTCCGTGTACGCTGTTCCAGTATTGTGACGGCACAACAGGCATGTTGAGGATGGTGAAGTACTTGTTCAGCCGGTCGAAGGCGGCGGTGGCTCCTCCGCGACGGCATGCCACCACGGAGGCCGCCGGCTTGTATTGCGCCAGACTTCCGCTGGAATAGAACAGGCGGTCGAGCAGGGCGCAAAGGCTTCCCGACGGCCCGCCGAAATAGACCGGCGAACCGATGACAATGCCGTCCGCTTCCGCCAGCCCGTTGCGCAAAGTGAGGTAGGTTTCATCCTGAAACACGCAGATGCCCTTCTCCTTGCACCTGTAGCAACCGATGCAACCCTGTACGGGGCGGTTGCCGATGTGGACGATTTCGATATCGACGCCTTCTGCGTCCAATGTCTTCGCCACTTCCGAAAGTGCGGTGAACGTATTTCCGCGGCGGTGCGGGCTCCCGTTTACCAACAACACTTTCGGCCGCATGCCGTTATCTGCCTTTGCCATAATTGCAAAACCCTTTTACCGTCTGCGGGTCACGGTGCGAGGAGAACAGACTCGGCCCCTTCTGCTCGTTGCCGTACGCCCGGGCCGTATCAATCAGTCGGTATCCCACGCTGATGGCATCCTTTACACCCTGTTCGCATTCCGGGGGCGAAACCCGGCAGACCCCATAGCCCGGAATCGGCATTTCCGCGCCATTCCTCAGTTTTACCGTATCCATATGCTTGATGTATTGGTTGATTCCCGACGCAAAGTTACGCCGGCAAGGATTTTCGGTCCATACACAGATTACGGAAAGGAGCACCAATATCAACGAAAAAACGGGAGGAGCAAGCTCCGATCAACAAACCGGATAACACATATCACCGAATCTCGCACCTATTTTACAGAATCGGCTTCCGGTATGGTGGAAAGAGTGTGAAAAAGTTTAATTTTGTACCTGCATGCCAAACAACGGTGACAATATGGGCGACATCATAAATATCGGCAGCATTCACGATTACAATGAATTCTTAGGGATTGAAACGCTCAATCCTTTGGTCACATTCATCGACTTCCGGGAAATTAAGGTGCTGAAGCACAAACGCAAGTGCTACGGTTTTTACGGCATCTATTTGAAAGAGAAGATACACGGGAAACTGACATACAGCCGCAGCCAGTACGACTATCAGGAGGGCACATTGGTGTTCGTGGCTCCCGGTCAGGTGGCTGGCATCGACGATGGCGGCGAAACGCCCAATCCCGAAGGTTACGCCCTGTTGTTCCATCCCGACCTGTTACGGGGCACCTCGCTTGCCCGCAAGATGAAGGGGTACACCTTTTTCTCCTACGAAGTGAACGAGGCCCTGCACATGTCCGAGCGCGAACGCCAGACGATCTTCAACTGTTTTTCCGAGATACTGGAAGAGCTGCATCACTGCATCGACAAGCACAGCCGCAGCATCATCACCTCCAATATCGAGGTCCTGCTCAACCATTGCCTCCGTTTCTACGATCGTCAGTTTGCCTCACGCGAGGCGATCAACCGCGATGTCCTTACCCGTTTCGAGGAGCTGATGGCTGGCTATTTCGATTCGGACAAGCCCGGGCAAATCGGGTTGCCTACCGTAGCGTGGTGTGCCGACCAGCTCCATTTCTCGGCCAACTATTTCGGCGACCTTATCAAGAAGGAAACCGGCAAGTCCGCGATCGAGTATATCCATTTCACCGTTATCGACCGGGTAAAGGAATTGTTGTCAAGTACGAACAAGACCGTGAGCGATAGCTTACGAAGTAGGCTTTCAGTACCCGCACCATTTAAGCCGAATGTTCAAAAAAGTGGTCGGGTGTACGCCTAACGAGTACAGGAATGCGGTTTGAGACCGGGTGATACCCGAAATTATTCCAGACAACGTGGTAAGATGCCGGCGGGCGATGAAGTGTTTCGGGTGATTGGAACGATCACCCGGCCACGAGCCCTCCGTCCACCAGATAGTGGGAGCCCGTACAGAAGCTCGAGGCATCCGATGCCAGGAAGTAGACCACCTCGGCCACCTCTTCGGGTTGGCCGGCGCTGCCGCGCATGTAGAGTGCATTCTCCTGACGCCAGTAATCCTCGACGCTGCAGTGGTTCTCCTCGGCGAACTTCACGAACAGATTATCGACCAGCGGCGTGCGGATCGTGCCGGCGCAGACGGCATTGACCCGGATGTTCTTCGGCCCCAGGTCGATGGCCAGGCTGCGGGTGATCTGCCCGAGGGCCCCCTTGGTCATTCCGTAGGCGAAGCTGTGGGGCTTGCCCACGAACCACTGGTCCGAGGCGTTGATGACGATCGAGCCGCCGCCTGCCTCGATGATCGGCGGTATGGCCTCCCGCAGGGTATTGACCGTGCCGTAAATATTCGTCTGAATCATCAGATCGAGCTCCTCGTCGGCGATGTCGAGGATCGTGTTGCAGCGGTGGATGCCCGCATTGGCAAAGACACTGTTCAGCGCGCCGAACCGTGCGACGGTATTCCCGACTGCCCGGCGGATGTCTCCCCGCGTGCGGGTGTTGCCCTCGGTGAAGAGCAGCCGCCCGGGACAGTTCAGCTCGTTCACAAGCGCATGGGCCGCCTGCGCGTTGATATCCATAAAGCCGACGTTCCAGCCCTCGGCGATGAACTTCCGTACGGAGGCGGCTCCGATTCCGGTCGAGCCGCCTGTGATAAATATTGTCTTCATGTTTCAGACTGCTTGTAAGATTTTAATTGGATCCGACCCCGAACGAAAGGACTTGTTCGGTTCCTTGCGGCCGATTCCCCGAGCCGCGGCTGTTGCCGCCGAGGCCGGATCCGGCGAATCGCCTCAATGTCCGTCCTGTCCTCCTTCGGCCGGATGTGGAGTAAAGGTACGCATATTTTGTTGTCTTTCAAAATTTTTTTGTCCGGATTGGGAGCCATGACCGGTCGGGGGGGGGCGGCCGGACGTTCAGACATCGGCGCTGTAAAGCACCTCGTATGCATCCTGCTGGTATTTCCAGAATGCATTCCAGACGTGCGACACCACATCGAACGAAGCATCGTCGGGAAGATCCAGTATTGGCTTGTAAAAATCCGCACTCTTGCCCGTCTCGGGATAGTGAACGATCCCGGAGATCCTGTATTCACCCTGGGTTGCCGAGACGCCGGCCACATCTTTCACATAGACCGAATAGCATTGCTGCGAAGCCGTTATTATCCCCCATATCGCCACGCCTCTGCCGGGGCCGTTCCGGCGAAACTGCTCCGCTCCGGGCTGGAACATCGTGATGTCGCGGATCTGCTGCTGTTTGACGAACTGCGCCCAATCGATCCTGCGGTCCTTCTGCATGCATATCTTCTCGGCATTGTGGATGTGGGCCGCATAACAGGAGCCCTTCAGCAGGAAGCGGGCCATGACGCACCCTCCGAAATCGAAGCTGATGATGTCGCCGGGCGCCCTGTACAGCGTAACCTGCCCGTCGATCCACTTCACGACGTCGAGCTTCGGGCCGAACTGGTTGAAGAGCGGTAAGGTGCCGAGGTTGAATGTCGCCCCGTATGTCAGGAAATCGGAGATGTGCTGGTTCCAGGGAGTGTTGTGGTTCAAGGCATACAGCCTTTGGATCTGATGCTGCTCTTCCGCTTTGCCGATCCGGTCGATCAGGTCGGGATTCCGAAGCAGCGTGTCGATGATGGACATGGGTATGGTTTTTTGTCGTTTGTGTTTTCGTGGGGTGCAGACAGGAACCGCCTGCGCAACGTCCTGTCCATGCCTTGCGCATCGCATCGAGCGGCCGGGTGACCGATACGTCTGTGAACCGCAGTCCCGGCGCCCGACGTGTTGCGCTGCCCTTTCGGGGCCCTTCCCGGAGAGCATGCGCTTCTCCGTGGTGAAGACAGGTCATTGTCCGGAGGTCCTGTCGCAGGCTGGAACCGAAGCAGGGCCCACGGCGTTCCGTGTGTCGGGGAGGGGTTACTGCTCGGTGCCGCCGAGTTTCACCGGTTCGACACACGAAGCCATGATGTCCATCAGTTTGCTCAACCCTTCGGTGGGAGGCTGCTGGCGTGCCGAGACGTGCACCTGATACTTGGCCGTCTGGTTTGTCGAACGGGTGTTCTCGCGCGAAGAGGAGACCTTGCCGTTTACGCTTACCGACCCTTTGGCGAAACAGCCGAACTTGAAACTCGAATTGACGTTCGTCGAGACCTCGCTGTCGGAAGCCTCCTTCGACGTTTCGGTCGTCGTCACCTCCATCTGGAAGTCCACCTGCACGTCGTCGATCAACAGCGACGGCAGCGGCACCAGCCCCAGGAACGGGGCATTGACCCGTAGCGTTTGTGTATCGGTCGCCCCCTCGACGGGGCGTTCGAGCTGGAAACTCAGCAGGCGCGGCGTCTGCTTTCCCGCGTCGCTGTAACCGATTTCGGTCATGAATTCGAAGGCCGACTGCGCCAGTCGTTTCTGCGAGTCGCATGCTGCGGTGAGCGGTGCGGCGATGAGTTCCGCGATGGGGATTCCCGAGAACTTGCTCGAGACGTTGTTGTCGTTTGCCATAATCTTAGGAATTGAATGAGGTTGTTAGTCTTCTTTGATTTTCTGTTGCGTGAAGGGCATGATCGTCTTGTCGTACTCGTCGATCACGCGCGACAGCCCCTCGGGTATGGGCTTCGCTTCAAACTTGATGTGCACCTGCATCCGCGAGAGGTCCTTCTGCCCGTCGAAACTGATCTCGAGACTCGTGCGTTTCAGCCGGTTGTTGAATTCGGTCCGCTCGTCGCCGGCCTGAAACCCCTTCTGGGGCTGCAGCGCAGGTCCGACGAGTTGATCTGCACCGAGAAGTCCATCTCGACCTCCTTGATGTTGATCGTCGAGGGATTGACGATCGATATCAGCGGCACATCGACGGCCGTCTGTTCATCGACATTGAGCCGTTTGGTCAGCGGGTCTCCCTCGGGCGAGAAGTAGCGTCCGAGCAATTCGACGTTGCGCGTTTCGACCATCTCCATGGCCGCATTGACCGAGTGCTGCAGACCGCGGATCAGGTCCGCGAGGGTTTGTGTGCTGTTCTTTTCTCTGCTCCAGAATCCTCCCATGATGCTTCTGTTGTTGTGCCGGGGACGCGATACGGTCGGGATGCCCCTCCCCTCTCGCCGCAGTGCGTGCGGCGTTCGCTCCCGACCCGACTGCACCGGTTGTCCGGCCGTCGTTTTGCCGTCGGGAAACCGCATCCGTTCCGAGCCGCCATTAAACGTTCGATTTTTTTCCGAAAAGGTCCGAAATGCCCCTCCCCGACTGTTTTTTCTTGGAGAATAAGGCTGAAACGACTATCTTTATCATCGGTTTTCCCGGGTTCGGATACGGGACTTTAATCGAACGTTTTTTTTCCTCGGACGGGCTTTTTCAGCTCGTTTTTTTGTTTTTTCGGGAGCCTGTTTGTTTTATTCCGAAATCCGATTATGACAGTAGCTTATTTGAGAATCAGCACGGAAAAGCAGCACCTGAGAAACCAGCGTGAGGAGATACTGCGTTTCGCCTCGTTCCGCAACCTGCACATCGACCGCTGGCTGACGGAGGTTGTCAGCGGACGCAAAAGCGGCCGGGAGCGAAAACTCGGTGCGTTGCTCAAGCGCATGAAACGGGGTGACACGTTGATCGTTACCGAATTGTCGCGGTTGAGCCGGACGCTCACCGAGATCATGTCGATCATGGGGCTGTGCCTCGAACGGGGCGTCGTGCTTTACAGCACGAAGGACGGCTATGCTTTCGACGACTCGATCAACAGCAAGGTGCTGTGCTTCGCCTTCGGGCTGGTTGCCGAGATCGAGCGCAACCTGATCTCGATGCGCACGCGCGAGGCGCTGGCCGTGCGGCGGGCCGACGGTGTGGCGTTGGGCCGCAGAAAAGGGAGCTGTGTGAAACAGCAGGCGCTGGCCCGACAGCGCGAGGAGGTTGTGGCGATGCTGCGCGGCGGATGTACGCTGGCGGAGCTCTGCCGGACCTTTTCGGTCTCGCCGAAGACGTTCCACCGGTTTCGGCATTCCGATGCGGAGATCGACGCCGCCTACACACTGCGCAATTGTTCCCGGGCGGGACGCATCGGACGGTAGGCCCGGCCGCTGCGGAAAGCCCCCCTACCGGATGCGGAACAGGCCGCTGTCGTCGTCCGCGTTTTCGATACGCTGCCGCATGGACGCCCCCTTTCGTCCCGAGTGGAAATTCCACGAGAGGCTCAGCGCCACGGTGTGGTCCTTGCGGCGCAGGTGATGGTCGGTCCGGTGGCGGACGATGCTTGCGGCCGTGGTTTCGTTCGTGTAGCGGTCGCGGATGAAGGGGAAGAAGCACTGCAGCCCGACGGCGAGGTTGCCGCGCCGATAGTTCAGGCTGACATAGGAACTCTTTTCGATGCCGCAGCGGTAGAGTCCCGAGAGGTGCGAGCCTCCGAATTTCTGGTAGAGGTCGAAGGACAGGCGGCGGCCGCCGGCCGACAGGTAGAGCGTTGCGGGACACGACCAGCCGTCGTACAGCTCCGCCGTGTCCGACGGCCGGAACGACTGGCGCGCAAGCTCCACGCTGCCGCCGATCCGGAGGAAGTCCCAGGGGCGGAAATCGATGCTCAGCCGTCCGCCCCGCTGCAGGTCCTTCGCGGCGTTGGCACTGCGCTGCAGGATGTTCTGCCCGTCGCTGCGGTAGTCGTCGAAGAGGCTGTTGCGCGTGTGGTCGAGGAAGAGCGAGGCCTGCATCGAGAAGCGTCCTGCCATCAGGCTGTAGTCTATGCCCCACGACTGGAGATGTGCCGGTCGCAGCGCCTCGTTCCCGCTCCGGTAGAATCCCTCCATGATCAGGATCCGGGCCTCGGACATCTGCTGGATTTCGGGCATCTGCGTACTCGACCGGTAGGAGATCCGGAGGTTGTGCACCTCGCCGATCTGCCATCCGGCCAGCAGCACGGGGGTGAAGGTCCAGTTGCGGAAGCCCTCCCTTCCGGTGCGCAGGTCGCAGCAGGCGCCGAGGCTGACGCGGTAGAGGAACCGCTTCGTGCGGCCGGAGAACTCTCCGTAGAGGCGGTGTGTCCGCGTGTCGATGTACTCCTCCTGCGGTGTTGCGGAGAGCGAGTTGCGCAGTTCGTTGGCGAGGAAGTTGCAGTGCGCGCGGTAGCCCAGGGTCAGGTTCGCCTGTCCGAAGCGGTGGCCGTAGACGATCTCTCCGATGAGCGAATGTTTGCGGTTGTCGAGCAGCATGGCGTCGTCGAAGCCCCGCTCGCCGCTCTCCGTCGATCGGCTCCGCTGTTCGTTCCCGAAGCGGCTGCCCAGCAGGTCGAGGGTCAGCGTACCTCTGTCGGTCAGCTGCCGGTGGTAGTATGCCTCGACGGTGGGCGACAGGGTCCGCGTGCGGTCGGTCAGCCGGCCCGTGCACTCTTCCGGCAGCCCGTTCCGGGTGCGGACGATCTCCTTGTCGGCCTCGAGCCTCTGTCCGGTCATGGTGCCTGCGGCTGCGATCCGCAGGTCGTAACGGCCCTCGCAACTGCGGGCATAGGCCAGTCCCATACGGTGCTGGTCGCCCCAGGTCCGGCTTTTCTGGAGGTAGTCGTAGCGGTAGTCGTCCTGCCCGGTACCGTATTCGTAGACACCCTGCTCCAGGTCGTGCAGCTCCCGTTTCATGTTGAAGTGCGAGGCGTAGTCGAACGTGAAGCGGTCGTTGCCCCGGATCCGTGAGAAGGCGGCCGATGCACTGGAAAAGAGCTGCCCGAGCGTGCCGTAGAGGTCGCCGCTCCACCCCGCGTCGAGGGTCCGGGTCCGCACGTTCACGACCCGGTCTGCATCGTTCAGGTAGCGGATCGGCGGGATGTCGTAGCTTTCGACCGAGCGGATTCGGTCGGCCGCGAGCAGTTTCAGCTCGCTCTCGGTGGCCTTCACGCCGTTGATCAAGATCAGAACCGACCGGCCGTCCACTGTTGCCAGCGAGTTGGCCGTGCGGTCGATGTGCAGCCCGGGCAGCGAAGCCACCAGTTCACGTGCTTCGCGTGCGCGGGCTGTCTGTTCCCGGTCGAAGGTGTAGGTCGTGCGGTCGATTCCGCGAATGCTTCCCCTGCCCCGGACGACGACCGCCTCGAGGGTCGTCGGGTCCGCGCGCAGCACCAGATCGCGCTGCAGCTCCCGCCCGGCGGCCTGCAGCCTGCACGACGCGGACGCATAACCGATGCAGGAGGCTTTCAGCAGGTAGTCTCCTGCGGGAATTGCTTCCAGACGGTAGCTGCCGCTGCTGTCGGCAGCGCATCCGCAGAGGGTGCTGAGCGTGTCGCGGGCGTGGAGCAGGACGACGTTGGCAAAGGGAATGGCCTCTCCCGCCTGATCGACCACACGGCCGCTGATGCGGGTTTGCTGCCCCTGGCAGACCAGGCTGAACGACACGGCCGGCACGAGGACCAGGAACCGGACGGCATGGAGGAGTTTTGTCGGGTGTATCATCTTGTTTGGGATTGGTGTCTTCGGCCCGGAACCGGGCTCCGTGAGGGAGCCTGTTCGTCGGGAGCAAAGATAGAGACACCCCGCCGTGCCGGCCAAAAAACGGCCCGGTCGAATCCCCCTCCCCGATGGTCGAATCCCGCTCTCGGGGCCCTGTGCCGCTCCCCATCCCGCGTGGATACGCCCCATTCCCGGCCGTCGGCGGCCGGCGACCGCTCCCATTTTGCCTCTTGCGGCGTCAGAATTTCCAGCTGAAACCCACGAGCAGGTCGCGCGGACGGATGGCATAGCGGCATGCCGAGGAGCTCAATCCGTCGAAGAGCGTGTAGGCGTACTCCGTCTCGTTGAGCAGATTCGCAGCCGAGGCGAAGAACTCCCACCGCAGGCCGGCTTTCCAGCGCAGCGAGACGTCGGCCAATATGAGGTGCTTGCTCCGTGTGTCGGAGAGTTGCGTGCGGTAGTGCTCTCCGGTCAGTTGGAGAACCAGATTTTTGGCCGGCGTGAAGTTGAGCTGCAGCCGCTGGTCGAACGCATGGCGGTCGGTCGGGGCGGCGGATTCGATCCGCAGCTGCGTGTAGCGGTAGTTGAATGTGTATTCGATGTTGAGCCAGCGGGCCGCGCGGAGGTTCACCCGCGGCGAGAGGGTCAGCACGCCCGAGCGGTACGGCATCCGGACGCCCTGCTGGCAGATTTCCATCCGCGTGTCGTTCCATGCGAGATCGATCCCGGCCTGGCCGTGCAGGGCGTCGATGTGGGTGCTGAGGCCCGTCGAGAGGTTCCACGACGCCATGCGGTTCGCCTCGCGGAGTTGCCCCGAGACGATGTAGTCGCCCTCGAAATCCTGCGTGGCGAGCCACGGAAGGTCGTACCACGAGCGCTGGAGGAAGAGGTGGGCGAAAATGCCGCTCAGCGGGTTCTTGTAGTTGGCGCCGGCCGTCAGCATCCGCACGGGGCGCGATGCGGGCGATGCGGCCCCGGAGGCCAGCGTGCGGTAGTCGCGCAGCAGCGTGGCCGGATAGACCGTTGCTTCGGCAGCCCCCTGCTCGCCCGCGGCGCCCGATGCCGAGAGGGTCCAGCAGGCCGACGGGGTCCAGCGCGCCGAGAGGTTGGCCGACCAGAGCAGCGGGCTGCTGCTGCCGCCCGTATAGCGGTAATAGCGCCAATCGGCCGGCAGGGCGAACATGAGGCGCAGCCGCTGCGTGCGGTAGGTGGCCGTCGGACGCAGGTAGAGGCTTCCGTAGCCGAAGCGCGTGTCGGCGGCAAGCGGTGCGGAGGTCTCGGCCTCGAGGCCGCTCAACGAGCTGTCGAAGCGCCGGCAAAGGGCTGCAATACCGCCCTTGAACTGGAACGACCAGCGGCGTCCGGCCTCCAGCCCCCAGGCGATGTTGTGGTTCATGCGCAGCAGGTCCACATCGAGCCGCTGCCGCTGCGCGGAGCCCTCGCGCACGACATCCAGCTGCTGCGGCTGCGTGAGCCACAAGAGATTCGACGTCACGGTCAGCGTGCGGCGTCCCGTGCGGCGGATGTAATTGAGGTCGTTCTCCACGCGGTGCGTCGGGGTCTCGGCCTGCTGGCGGTTGGGATAGCTGCCCGTTGTCGCGGCGTCGAAATCGCTCCACGCAAGGTCGGCCGAAAGGCGGTCCATGAGGTAGAAACGCTCGGTATTGGCCAGCAGCTTCACGTGGGCCGCGAGCTGCCGGTCGGTAAGCCGGGCCCGCTCCGCGAGCTCTTCAGTGAGTTCCCCGTCGGAGAGGTAGCGGACGATCCGCGAGGCGTAGTCCGAAGTCAGCCGGTCGTAGCCCCAGGCGACATGGCCGCTCAGCTGGTAGTCGTCCGTGAGTTTGCGCAGGTGGTCGGCACTGGCCATCGCCGAACGGTTCAGCCGCGTGCGGCTATCGTCGAGCGGCGCCTCGGAGAGTCCCGTCGAGAACCACACGGGGGTGTCGTAGCGGTTGTCGGCGCCGTTGAGCATCTCCTCGACCGTGAGCTGGTGCAAATCGGCCGTCGGGTCCTCGCCCGTATTGTCGCCCTTGAGGTTGAGCATCGACTGACTTTGCGCGGCGATACGCATGGCGAAGGCTGAGCCGCTGCCCAGCACCTCGTCGGGCGATCCGCCGCCGGCGCCGCGAAGCGTTCCGGTCCAGTGCGAACGGGCCTGTTTCTTCAGGCGGAGGTTCAGGGCCGCGCGGTCGCTGTAGAGCACGTCGCGCAGCGCCTTGATCGGCTGGTGGTTCTCCATCACCTCGACGCTGGCCACATCCTGCGGGGCGATGTTGTTCGTCGCCAGAGAGTAGCGGCCGTCGAGCATGTCCATCCCCTCGATGTAGAACTTGTTGATCGCTTCGCCGTTGTAGCGGATCTCACCCGACTTTTCGACCTCGATGCCCGGCATCTTGCGCAGCACGTCGGCAATCGTGCGGTCCTGTGCCTCGGTGAAGCTTGCGACGTTGTAGCTCACCGTGTCGCCCCGCAGCGAGAGGCGCGGTGCGCGGATCTCGACCTCGCGGATCTCCACGGCACTGGCCTCGAGACGGATCTCCTGCGGCAGGCGGGCGGCATCGAACCGCTGCGCACGGTAGCCCATCATCGAGACGTCGATCCGTGCGGCCCGCAGCCCCTGGCGCGGGCGGAGACGGAAGGCGCCGTCCGCGGCCGAGGTCGCGTAGCCCGCCTGCCGGCCCGTGCTGTCGGCCGCCAGCAGGATGGCCCCTGCGAGGGGCCGTCCGTCGGCGGCATCCACAACCCGTCCCGTCAGTTCCTGCGCCGATGCCGTTGCTGTAAAGCAAAGCAGCACAACAAGAAATGCAATCCACTTCATGCTTCGCTGCAGGTTATTCGAGTTCGATCGGATTGTAGCCGCGCACCAGCTCGCCCGGATTGACGGGGGTGCCGTCCTCGTTCTTGATGGTCATCCGCACGTTGGAGCTGCCCGTGAGGTAGCCGACCGGATCGGTCATCACCTTCTGCTTGAGGTCGAGGTACTTCCTGCGGTTGGTCTTCATGTAGTTGCGGTCGGTCATGCGGATAGGCTCGACGCGCTGTTCCACGCCCGTGGCCTCCAGATCGAGCACCCCGGCATCGTCCCTTATGGCCAGGATCAGCCCCGGCAGCCCGCCGAACTTCCACGGCCCGCAGCTCACGGCGATCTCGGGGGCGTACCACGCCTCGTAGCTTCGGCCGCGGAAGGTGCAACGGGCCCGGCGGCACGCATAGCCGACGATCGTCCGTTCGCCGTCCGTAAGTTCCCAGTCGATCGCGGGCAGCGGCTCGGTGTAGAGCAGGTGGTCCATGCCGATCTGGTCGGTGTGGGTCAGCCGTCCGGCCGCCGCATCGCGGAAGAAGATGTCCTGCACGCCGCCGTGGAAACTTCCGAGGTTGGCCAACACCTGCTCGGGCGGCGTGACGCGCACAAGCGAGTCGGTCTGCCACGTCTTGTAGGAGTAGCATTTCGAGACGTTGCGCCCGACCTGAAGCAGCAGGAGGTCCTCCATCGGGTGGTCGTTCTCGGGCCGCCGCTCATAGAGCATGCGGTAGCTGACGACGAATCGCGTCGTGTCGAGCACCTCGCCGGGCAGTTCGGTCGTGTCGAACGTCGTAACGCCGTCGGTCGTGTAGGTAACAATGGTCTGCTGGGCCTGCGCCGCACAGACCGATGCGGCGAGGACGACAAGGGTGACAAGTAACTTTTTCATGGTGTATCGGTTTTGGTTCCGATACAAAGGTCGCACGAAATCCGGCTGGCGATGGTTAATGCTCCGTTAAAGAGTGTTAAATAGTCTTAACACCGTCGGCAGAGGCATTTTTATATGTACCTTTGTTTCGCATAAACGCCGCGTCAGAATGAACAAACGTCGCTTCGGCCGCATATCGCTTCTGGTCACCGCCACGCTGGCGGTGCTCGTCGCCGTGCAGGTGTGGAGCCTTGTGAACATGTACCATGCACGCCGTGAAGAGTTCTCGCGTCAGGTGATGCAGGCCATGACCCGCGCCGCCTACGACGACCTGCTGCTGGGCAACAAGCCCTCCGGACACAAAAGCCACATATCCTTCTCTTCGTCGGGGAACATCGACTCGATCCGCGTGGACATGATTCAGGAGATCACGGTGAAGAACCTCGACGGGGCGGGCAAAAGCATCACCTTCACCCCCAAGTCCGACACGATACACCACGATATCAGTATTTCCGACGGCCCGGAGACCCGCTTCATCCGTCAGGAGATCCGCATCCCGTCGGTCTATGTCCTGCGGCTCAACATGGCGCGCTACGACTCGCTGCTTACGTGCAACCTGCAGGCGGCGGGTATCGACCTGCCCCACAAGGTCGATGTCGTGCGCGGCCGGGGCGACAGCACCTCGTCGGCAAAGATCTTCACGACAAAACCGCCGGAGGATCCGGAGGTGGTGCTTACCGCGCTCAATGACTCGTTGCGGATCAAGAATCCGCTGACCTTCACGACTTCGCTCACGACCGACGAGGAGCTCTATTTCCGTCTGCGGATCGAGAATCCCGACCGGCAGCTGCTGGGAGACATGGCGGGTGTCGTCGTCTCGTCGCTCCTGATGCTTGCGGCGGTGGCCGGGGCGCTGATCTACCTGCTGCGCACGCTCTTCCGGCAGAAGACGCTCGAAGAGATGCGTCTCGACCTGACACACAACATCACCCACGAGTTGAAGACCCCGATCGCCGTGGCCAATGCCGCGAACGACGCCCTGCTCGACTTCGGGGCGGTGAACGATGCGGCCCGGCGCGAACGATACCTGACCGTCATCCGCGAGCAGCTGGCTGCCCTGGGCGGCATGGTGCAGCGCATCCTGACGATGAGCGTCGAGGAGCGCGGAGAGTTCACGCTCCGCCGCGAGACGCTGGAGCTCCTCCCGCTGCTTGAGGAGATTGCGGCCCGCTTCCGCATGAAGGGGCGCGGGCGGGCGACGATCGAGGTGGAGGCCGAAGGAGCGGATCTGAAGGTTGCGGCCGACCGGTTCCACCTCACGCATGCACTGGACAACCTGGTGGACAACGCCTTGAAATACTCCCGCGGGAAGGTGCGGATCCGCCTCTCGGCCCGACGTGTTGCAAAAGGGGTCGAGTTGCGCGTCGCGGACAACGGCATCGGCATCGACCGTACGGCCCAGACCCACATTTTCGAAAAGTTCTACCGCGTGCCGACCGGCGACCGCCACGACGTCAAGGGATTCGGGCTGGGACTCTACTATGTGCGGCTGATTGCCCGCAGACACGGCGGCGAGATCACGGTGGAGAGCGCCCCGGGGCGCGGTTCAACCTTCATACTGACACTTCCTGACGATGGACGATAGGATACGCATGCTGCTTGTCGAGGACGAGCGGACGCTCGCCGACATCATTGCCGACACGCTCGGCGAGAAGGAGTTCGACGTGACGGTGGCCTACGACGGCATCGAGGGACTGCGCCGTTTTGACGAGGCGCGTCCCGACGTCGTCGTGACCGACATCATGATGCCCGGCATGGACGGCTTTTCGTTCGTCGATGCCCTGCGCCGCCGCACGGCCGACATCCCCGTTCTCTTCCTTTCGGCCCGGTCGTCGGCCGAAGACGTGGTGCGCGGCTTCGAGACGGGCGGCAACGACTACCTGCGCAAGCCCTTCGCCATGAGCGAACTGGTCGTCCGCGTGAAGGCCCTGGTCGGCCGCACGAGGACGGCGCATGCCCCCTCCGAGGTGCACTACCGGATCGGGCGTTTCGATTTCGATGTCTCCCGGCAACGGCTCTCCGACGGTGTGCGCACGCAGGAACTCTCGGCCCGCGAGGCCGGTGTGCTGGAGATGCTCTGCGAACGCATGGGCGAAGTGGTCCCCTCGCAGCGGATCCTGCAACGGATCTGGGGCGACGACACGTTTTTCAACGCCCGCAGCCTGCACGTTTTCATCACGCGCCTGCGCCGGCTGCTCTCGGCCGATCCGTCCGTCCGGATCGTCAATGCCCGCGGCGTCGGGTACCGCCTCCACGGCTGACGGGGCTGCCGCCCGGCATCCCCGTGCACATCACTTCCGGCAATCGACCGCCACTTTGATCACCCCGTCCCGGCGCTCCTCGAAGAGGCGGTAGGCCTCGTCGATGCGGCTCAACGGGTAGCGGTGCGTGATGAGCGGCGTGGTGTCGATCCGCCCCTCGGCGATCAGCTGCAGGATCTCGCGGCAGTCGCATCCATCCACCCCGCCGGTCTTGAACGTGAGGTTCCTGCCGTACATGTCGGGCAGCGGCAGTTCCTGCGGCCGGTCGTACAGCGCCACGACCGTCACCACGGCGTTCGGGCGGGCGCACTCCCAGGCCAGACGGAAGGTCCCGTCGCTGCCGGCAACCTCCAGCACGCGGTCGGCGCCGCCGTGGTCGCTGTGCCGCAGCACGAAGTCGCGGCACGCCCCGGGCCCGGTGACGAGCACCTCGGGATAGTGTTCGCGGACGAAGCGGCGCCGCTCCTCGAGGGCTTCGCACACGATGATGCGCTTCGGATTCCTGAGCCGGACGCAGAGCAGCGTGCAGAGCCCCGTCGGCCCGGCCCCGAGGATAAGGACCGTGTCGTCGGGCCCGATCTCGGAGATGCGCGCGGCCCAGAATCCCGTGGCGAGGATGTCGCCGACGAAGAGTGCCTGCTCGTCGCTCACCGTGTCGGGGATGCGCGTCAGCCCCTGGTCGGCATGGGGCACCCGCACGTATTCGGCCTGCCCGCCGTCGATGCGGCAGCCCAGGGCCCACCCTCCGTCGGGGTCCGTGCAGTTGTTCACATAGCCGTGGCGGCAGAAGAAGCACTCGCCGCAGAAGGTCTCGACATTGACCGCCACACGGTCGCCGGGAGCGACGTTCGTGACGCTTGCGCCGACCGCCTCGACCACACCGACCATCTCGTGGCCGACGGTGATGCCCTCGACGGCGCGCCGCGGCACGCTGCCGTGCTTGATATGCAGGTCGCTGGTGCAGATGCTGCCCAGCGTGACGCGCACCAGCGCATCGCGCGGATCGAGCAATACGGGAACGGGTTTGTCGCACAGCGCGAAATGGCCGTGTCTGACGTAGGTACAGGCTTTCATGGAATCTGTTTGCGTATCGTTTCCGCAAAGATACCAAATCTTCGGGACGGAGCGCCGCCGCGCGCCGGCTTTTTCTCACCAGCAGTCGATCCTCCCCTTCAGCCCGGGGATGCGCTCCTTCGTGAAGCGGGGGCTGCGGACTCCGCTGCGCTTCTGGGCGACGTAGTCGGCAAGCAGGGCGACGGCTTCGTGGCCCAGCAGGAGGATCGCCGCGAGGTTGCAGAGCGTCATCAGCGCCATGGTCACGTCGGCAAGGCTCCACACCAGGTCGAGCGTCGCCAGCGACCCGAAGAGCACCATGCCCCCGACCAGCAGGCGGTAGAGCGTGAGCACCCCGCGCCGGGAGGTGATGAACCGCACGTTGGCCTCGCCGTAGTAGTAGTTGCCGATGATCGACGAGAAGGCGAAGAGGAAGATCGCCACGGCGACGAACAGTCCGCCGACGGGGCCGATTTCGCTCACCAGGGCGGCCTGCGTCAGCTGGATGCCGTTCAGCGAGGCGTCGGGGGCGCCGCCGAAGAGGATGATGAAGGCCGTGCAGGTGCAGATGAGCAGCGTGTCGGTGAAGACACCGAGGGTCTGGATCAGCCCCTGCTTCACCGGATGCGAGACGTGGGCCGTGGCGGCGACGTTCGGGGCCGAACCCATGCCGGCCTCGTTGCTGAACAGACCGCGCTTGATGCCCTGCATGAGCGCCGCGCCTGCCGTTCCGCCCAGGACCGGGCCCCAGCCGAAGGCCTCGGAGAGGATCAGCCCGAGCACCTCGGGCAGCCGGCGGATGTTGAACAGGACGATGCCCAGGGCCAGCAGGATGTAGCCCAGGGCCATGACCGGGACGATTACGCCGCTGACCCGGGCGATGCGGTGGATGCCGCCGAAGATGATGAGGAGCGTGAGTGCGGTGAGCCCGACGCCGATCCAGTGCGGATCGAGCCCGAAGGCCCCCTCCCATGCGGCGCAGATCGTGTTGCTCTGCACCGAGTTGAAGGCGAACCCGAACGTTACGGAGATCAGCACGGCGAACAGCACGCCCATCCACCGTTTCCCGAGCCCGAACTCCATGTAGTAGGCCGGGCCGCCGACGTAGGAGTCGCGGCCGCGGCGTTTGTAGAGCTGCGCAAGGGTCGATTCGACGAAGGCGCTCGCGGCCCCCACGAGGGCGATGACCCACATCCAGAAGACCGCTCCGGGACCGCCGACGACGATCGCCGTGGCCACGCCGGCCAGGTTGCCCGTGCCGACGCGGCTGGCCAGCGATACGGCGAAGGCCTGGAACGAGGAGACGTGGCGCTCGCCTCCGGGTGCGCTTCCCGACGGCTCGCCCAGCACGCGGACCATCTCGCGCAGCATGCGGAACTGCACGCCGCGTGTCCGCAGGGTGAACCACACGGCGCAGCCGAGCAGCGCCGCAACCAGCACGTGGCTCCACAGGATGTCGTTGATGCTGCCGATCCAGCCGGTCAGAGTCTCCATCGTGATCTTCGGGTTTGGGGTGGATACCGCAAATTCGGTGCAAAACGGGACGGCCCGGGGCCGGATCGCCTATCCGATCAGCAGGTCGTCGAGCCGCAGCTTGGGCACATAGTGCACCCCGTCGCGGCGGTAGTAGGCCCGGCTCTCGCCGGCGCCGATCTCCACGAGCTCGATGCGCTCGGCCCCCTTGCCGACGGCCACGACGAGCAGCGGCTCGCAGCCGAGTCCGAACTCCCGGCGGATCGCCTCGCGGTCGAACGCCCCGATGCAGATGCCGTTCAGCCCGATCTCCGCGGCGCGCAGCAACATGCTCTGTGCCGAGATTCCGAGATCCATATCGACGTAGCGGTCTTCGGGCACCGTCGTGCAGACGATGATGAAGGCACGGGGCTCGGTGCCCGGCAGCGGCAGGTGCAGCTCGGGCAGGGCTCCGCCGAGGCGGATGTGCGGCAGGACCTTGTCCGCCTCGTCAGCCAGCACGGGGCGGAAGCGCAGCACCTGCGCGTTCCGCGCCGAAGGGATGCGCGTATTGACCGCGATGATGCTGCGCAGCTGGTCCTCGCGCACGACGAAGTGTGTATCGTAGCCGCGGTAACTGCGGTTCCGGAGCAGCAGCCGCATGAGCGACGGCTGCGGCCTCCGCACGGCGGGAGCCGCAGCGCGGGCGCGGTACTCCTCCATCTTACGTCCCAGAAAGTCGTCTGCCATGGTTTCCTTTTTTTGTCTCTTTACGGGGCAAAGATACGACATGCGGCGCGGTATGCCAAATTTATCCGGCGTGCAGAGGCTCCCGCCCGCCGGTTTTGCGGTCTGCGGAAGATTGTTTATATTTGTTCGTCCCGATCGGGACACGACTTCAAACCGCATGCATACAGATATGGAACATTTCGATTTCGACGAGATCGTCCCCCGGCGGGGCACCTGCTCCGTGAAATGGGACGACGGGGTACCCGACGGCGTGCTGCCCATGTGGGTTGCCGACATGGATTTCCGCACGGCCCCGGCGGTCGTCGAGGCGCTGCGCCGGCGGGTCGAGCACGGCATCTACGGCTACGCCATACCGCCCGAGGCCTATGCCGAGTCGATCCGGGGCTGGTTTCTGCGCCGCCACGGATGGGCGCCCGAGCGGGAGTGGATCCACCCGGTGACGGGCGTCATTCCCGCCCTTTCGGCCATCCTGCGGGCCATGACCCGTCCGGGAGACAAGGTGCTGATCCAGCCGCCGGTCTACAACCACTTCTACATCGCCATTGCCAACAGCGGCTGCACGCCCGAGGAGAGCAACCTGGTGCTCGACGGCAACCGCTACCGCATCGACTTCGAGGACCTCGAGCGCCGTGCGGCCGACCCGGCGGTGAAGCTCATGCTGCTGTGCAACCCCCACAACCCCGCCGGCCGGGTCTGGACGCCCGACGAGCTGCGGCGCATCGGCGAGATCTGCCTGCGCCACGACCTCTTCATCATCGCCGACGAGATCCACTGCGAACTGGTCATGCCGGGCTTCCGCTATACTCCCTTCGCCTCGCTCGACGAACGGTTCCGGCAGCATTCGGTGACCTGCACGTCGCCCAGCAAGGCCTTCAACCTGGCCGGTCTGCAGGTGGCCAACATCTTCGCCGCCGACCCCGACACGCGCGGGCGGATCGTCCGTGCACTCGAGATCAACGAGACGGGAATGATCAGCCCCTTTGCCATCGAGGCCCTGATGGCCGCCTACGACGAGGGCGACGCGTGGCTCGACGCCTTGAACGAATACCTGTGGGGCAACTACGTGGAGCTGCGCGACCATTTCGCCGCCCGCCTGCCCCAATTCCCCGTATTGCCGCTCGAGGGCACCTACCTGGTGTGGATCGACTGCCGGGCCGCGGGCCTGAGCTCCGCGGAACTCGACCGGCGGCTGACCGCCGAGGCCCGCGTGCGGATCAACCCCGGAGCGATGTACGGTGCTGCCGGCGAGGGCTTCATCCGGGTGAACATCGCCTGCCCGCGGGCACTGCTGCGCGAGGGAATCAAACGCATGACCGACCTGTTGGCCCGATAGCCAGACCGTCATAAAACCGTCCTCCGGCCGGCGTTCCTGGTTATTGCCGTGGGGCAGGCTACAGGAAGACAGATAATGTACGGGGTCAGGCCCCGCTGCGGCCGTTGCGCAGGATCACCGTCAGGACCGCCGAGACGATCAGCACGATGCCTGCGGCGCTCCGCCACGTGAAGGGCTCGCCGAAAACGGTGATGCCGATCACGACGGCCGTCAGCGGCTCCATGGCGCCGAATACGGAGGTGAGCGTCGGACCGATCTTCTTGATCGCCTGCACGAGCGCCATGTTCGACAGGGCCGTGGCCGGCAGGGCGAGGCCGAGGATTGAGAGCCAGGCACGGGGCTCCGTCTCGAGGCGGATGCCGCCCGTAAGGCTGGCGCCGATCAGGAAGAAGAGCGCTCCGAAGGCCATGACGTAGGTGGTCAGCACGGTGGAGGGAATTGTCACGGCACGGCTTCGGCGCACGCCGACGATGTAGCCGCCGTAGGAGAAGACCGATAGGACGGCTGCAGCGGTCCCGAGCAGCGCGTTGCCGCGCGCAAATCCGACGCTGTCCGACGAGAGGAGCACGGCGCCCACGATCGAGAGCCCGATCGCCGCGAAGGTCACGGCCGAGCCCCGCTCGCGGAAGAAGCAGACCATGGCGAGCGCCACGGCCAGCGGGTACATGAAGTGGATGATCGAGGCCACGCCGCTGGCGATCATCTGGTAGGCGACGACGAGGCTCAACGACGTCACGGCCCGGAAGATGCTCAATACGAAGACCGTGCGGAGCTCCTTCCGTCCGAGTCGGAAGTTGCAGCCGGTTGCAAGCCCCCAGCCTCCCAGGCAGAGCGACGCGACGCCCCAGCGGTAGGACAGCACCTCGAACGACGAGTAGCCCATGCCGATGAGCAGCAGGGTGAAGAGCGGCGCGAGGCCGAATGTCGCGGAGGAGACGATCGCCCACGCGGTTCCTTGGATGCGTTCCATGCGGTTTCGGGGTTTTTCTTTCGTTTGGGCAAAGATACGAAAAAAAGAGAAGCGGCGACGGGATTCCGTCACCGCTTCCGGAGTTGTTGCCGCCGGATCAGAAGCGCTTCGTGTAGCTGTGGCAATAGGGCTGTGTCCCCTTGCGGTCGTAGTAGTCCTGATGGTATCCTTCGGCGGGCCAGAAGGTCGTGGCGGGCGTCACGCGCGTCACCACGTCGTAGCCCCTGGAGCGAAGGGTGTCGATCAGCCGCAGGGCGATGTCGCGCTGTGCGGGGGTCGTGTAGAAGATCTCCGAGCGGTACTGGTCGCCGATGTCGGGACCCTGCCCGTCGGCCTGCGTCGGGTCGTGGATCTCGAAGAAGAGCCGTGCGAGCTCCTCGTAGCCGATTCGGCTCGGGTCGAAGCGCACGCGCACCGCCTCGGCATGTCCCGTGGTGTGGCTGCGCACCTCCTCGTAGGTCGGATGGTCCTTGTGGCCGCCGATGTAGCCCGATTCGACGTCGAGCACTCCGGGACGCTTCGAGAGCATGTACTCCACACCCCAGAAGCACCCTCCGGCGAAGATCGCCGTCTCCTCGGCCGGAGCCGGCGAGGCCGCCTCCTTCTTTTCGGGGAGGAACTCCAGCGAGACGGAGTTCACGCAGTGGCGCGTGTTCTTGGGCGTGAAGCCCTCGTTCAGGAAGACGTGGCCCAGGTGGGCGCCGCAGCGGGCACAGGTGATCTCCGTACGCACGCCGTCGGCATCGGGGGTGCGGCGCACGGCCCCGGGGATCTCGTCGTCGAAGCTCGGCCAGCCGCACCCCGCGTCGAACTTGTCGGCCGAGCGGTAGAGCGGCGCGCCGCACTTGCGGCAGATGTAGGTGCCCGCCTCGCGGTGGTTGTAGTACTTTCCGGAGAAGGGGGCTTCGGTTCCCTTCTGTTCGATGACCCGTTTCTCTTCGGGTGTCAGCGGTTTCATGGTCTGTGCGTTCAATGGGGTTCCCGCGCAGCAGCAGAGGAGCGCCAGGAACAGGTACAACTTGTTTGTCATCTTGTCTTCCGGTCCTCAAAAATCAGGCCGGGACCGCACTGCCGCACACTTCGCCCCGCAGGAAGACCCGATCGATGAGCGGCGTCTGGTAGGCGTAGGAGAAGAACTCGACCGACGGCATCGGCCTGGTCAGGAAGAAGTTGGCCGTCTTGCCCGGGGTGATGCTTCCGAAGCGGTCGCTCAGCCCCATGGCATAGGCGCCGTTAAGCGTAGCGGCGTGGATCGCCTCGGCCGGGGTCATACGCATGCGGATCGAGGCCAGCGCCACGACCATGCGCATGTTGCCCGAGGGCGACGAGCCGGGGTTGTAGTCCGAAGCGAGGGCCACGCCCAGCCCCGCGCGGATCATTTCGCGGGCGGGCGGATAGCTCATCCCGAGGAAGAAGGCGGCACCGGGCAGCAACGTGGGCATGGTCTCCGAGCCGCGGAGCGCCTCGATCTCCTCGGCGCCGCTCCGCTCGAGGTGGTCCACCGACAGCGCGCCGCAGCGCACACCGGCCTGCACACCGCCCGAGACGGCCAGTTCGTTGGCGTGGATCTTGCCCCGCAGTCCGTAGCGGCGGCCTTCGGCAAGCATCCGCTCGGTCTCCTCCACGGTGAAGAAGCCCGCATCGCAGAAGACATCGATGAAGTCGGCCAGCCCCTCGCGGGCCACGGCCGGCAGCATCTCGCGGCAGATCAGATCGACATATTCGCCCTGCCGGCCCCGGTAGGCCCGCGCCACGGCGTGGGCCCCGAGGAAGGTGGCCCGCACCTCGAGGGGCGACGTCTCGCGGATGCGCCGGATGACGCGCAGCATCTTCAGTTCGTCTTCGGTCGAGAGACCGTAGCCCGACTTGATCTCCACGCAGCCCGTACCCATGGCGATGATCTCGCGGATGCGCTCCATCGCCTGCCGGTAGAGCTCCTCCTCGGAGGTTTCGTGCAGCCGGTCGGCGGAGTTCAGGATGCCGCCTCCGCGACGCGCGATCTCCTCATACGAAAGGCCGTTGATCTTGTCCAGAAACTCCTGCTCGCGGCTCCCGGCGTAGACCAGGTGGGTGTGCGAGTCGCAGAACGACGGGAAGAGCATCCCGCCCGCGGCATCGACGATGCGGTCGGCGTCCGTCTCGCCGAGCTCCGTCATGCGGCCGAACGCCGCAATGCGCTCTCCGTCGGTCAGCAGCCATGCGTCGTCGAGCGTGTCGAGACGGTCCATCTCTGCGCCGCAGCGACGCAGGCGGCCCTCCGTCTCGATACCGACGATCCGTCCGATGTTTTTGACCAGCAGTTTCATCGCTCACGCAGGAATTCCACCGACGCGGCGATGTGGGGAAACATCACCTCGTCGTTGTCGATGAACGGCACGCGGCGGCGGTAGTCGGCCACCAGCTGCTCCAACTCGGGCGACGTGCGGGCCGGGCGGCGGAACTCGAGGGCCTGGGCCGCGTTGAAGAGCTCGATGGCCAGCACCCGCTCGGTGTTGAGCACCACGCGGCGCAGTTTCGTCGCGGCGTTCGAACCCATGCTCACGTGGTCCTCCTGTCCCTGCGACGAGGGAATCGAATCGACCGAGGCGGGCATGCAGAGCCCCTTCGACTGGCTGACGATCGACGCTGCGGTGTACTGCGGGATCATGAAGCCGCTGTTCAGCCCCGGGTTGGCCACGAGGAACTTCGGCAGGTCGCGGGCCCCCGAGATCAGCTTGTAGATGCGCCGCTCGGAGATGTTGCCCAGCTCGGCCACGGCGATGGCCAGGAAGTCCATCGCCAGGGCGATCGGCTGCCCGTGGAAGTTGCCCGCCGAGACGACCATGTCCTCCTCGGGGAAGACCGTCGGGTTGTCCGTCGGGGAGTTGATCTCGGTTTCGAGCACCTGACCGACATAGTCGATGGTATCCTTCGTGGCGCCGTGGACCTGCGGGATGCAGCGGAACGAGTAGGGATCCTGCACGTGCTGCTTCGGCCGGGCGATCAGCTCGCTGCCCTCGAGCAGGCGGCGGAAGGCGCGGGCCGTCGTGAGCTGCCCCTTGTGGGCGCGGATCAGGTGCACCTGATCGCAGAAGGGCTCGATGCGTCCGTCGAAGGCGTCGAGCGACAGGGCCCCGATGCGGTCGGCCCACTCGCTCAGCCGCTGTGCGGCGATGAGCGACCAGACGCCGTAGGCGCTCATGAACTGCGTGCCGTTGAGCAGCGCCAGACCCTCCTTCGACTGGAGTTCGAGGGGTTCCCAGCCCAGTTCGCGGAGCAGGTCGGCCGCGGGGCGCACTACCCCGCCGACCCCTCGACCTCGCCCAGATCCCAGCAGCGGCAGGCTCATGTGGGCCAGCGGCGCCAGGTCGCCCGATGCGCCGAGCGATCCCAGCTGGTAGATGACCGGCAGGATGTCGCGGTTGAAGAACTCGACGAGCCGCTCGACGGTCCGAAGCTGTACGCCCGAGTAACCGTAGGAGAGCGACTGGATCTTGAGCAGCAGGATGAGCCGCACGATCTCCGACGGCACGCGCTCGCCGGTGCCGCAGGCGTGCGACATGACGAGGTTGCGCTGCAGCCGGGAGAGTTCGTCGCGGCCGACCGAGATGTCGCACAGCGAGCCGAAGCCCGTCGTGATGCCGTAGATCGGCCGCTCGGGGTGCTCCATCTTGCGGTCGAGGTATTCGCGGCAGCGGACGATCCGCCGCCGGGCGTCGTCGCTCAGAGCCAGCGGAAGGCGGCGTTCGAGGATTTCGCGCACGCGGGCGATGGTCAGGCGCTCCGCGGAGATCAGATGATGTTCCATATCGGGTAGCAGTTGTTATTCATTATCGTTCAATGCATTGCGGATGATGTCGTCGTCGGCGGAGTTGGGCAGCGTAACCTCCAGTCCGGGGTGCGTTCCATCTCGCGGCGGATGGCCGACATGGCACCCTCGTTGCGCGCCCAGCTACGGCGGGCGATGCCGTTGTTGACATCCCAGAACAGCATCTCGCGGATGCGACGGTCGGCATCCTCCGAGCCGTCGATCACCATGCCGAAGCCGCCGTTGATCACCTCGCCCCAGCCGACGCCGCCGCCGTTGTGGATCGAGACCCACGTCGCGCCGCGGAACGCGTCGCCGATGACGTTCTGCACGGCCATGTCGGCCGTGAGGTTCGAGCCGTCGTAGATGTTCGAGGTTTCGCGGTAGGGCGAGTCGGTGCCCGAGACGTCGTGGTGGTCGCGGCCCAGCACGACGGGTGCCGAGATGCGGCCGTCGGCGATTGCCCGGTTGAAGGCCTGCGCGATCTTCGTGCGGCCCTCGCAGTCGGCATAGAGGATGCGCGCCTGCGAACCGACGACCAGGTGGTTGCGGCCCGCCTCGCGGATCCAGTGGATGTTGTCGTCGAGCTGTCCGGCGATGTCGGCGGGCGCCGTGCGGCGGATCTCCTCCAGCACCTCGGCTGCCAGCCGGTCGGTCGTCTCCAAATCCTCGGGTTTGCCCGAGGTGCAGACCCAGCGGAACGGCCCGAATCCGTAGTCGAAGAACATCGGTCCCATGATGTCCTGCACGTAGGAGGGATAGCGGAAGCGTCCGCCCTCGCCCATCACGGCGGCCCCGGCACGCGAGGCCTCGAGCAGGAAGGCGTTGCCGTAGTCGAAGAAGTACATGCCGCGCGAGGTGAGCTTGTTGATGGCATCGACCTGACGGCGAAGCGATTCCTGCACGCACTCACGGAAGCGCGTCGGCTCCTCGGCCATCATCTTGTTTGAGGCTTCGTAGCTCAGCCCGACGGGATAGTAGCCTCCGGCCCAGGGGTTGTGCAGCGAGGTCTGGTCGGAACCCAGGTCTACGGGGATCTCCTCGGCGGCGAGGCGCTCCCAGAGGTCCACGACGTTGCCCACATAGGCCAGCGACACGATCTCTTTTGCGCTGACGGCCTTGCGGATACGCTCGATCAGCTCATCCAGTGATTCATGCAGTTCATCGACCCATCCCTGCTCGTAGCGCTTCCGGGCGGCCTTGGGGTTGATCTCGGCGATGACCGAGACCACACCCGAGATGTTGCCCGCCTTGGACTGGGCGCCCGACATGCCGCCGAGGCCCGACGAGACGAAAAGCATGCCGCGGGCGTCGCGGCGGTCGGCCGTGAAACGCTTGCGTGCGGCGTTCATCACCGTGATCGTCGTGCCGTGCACGATGCCCTGCGGGCCGATGTACATGTAGGAGCCGGCGGTCATCTGTCCGTACTGCGAGACGCCGAGGGCGTTCATCCGCTCCCAGTCGTCGGGCTTCGAGTAGTTGGGGATCACCATGCCGTTGGTGACCACGACGCGCGGGGCGTCGGGATGCGACGGGAAGAGACCCAGCGGATGGCCCGAGTACATGACCAGCGTCTGGCGGTCGGTCATCTCCGAGAGGTACTTCATCGTCAGGCGGTACTGGGCCCAGTTCTGGAATACGGCCCCGTTGCCGCCGTAGGTGATCAGTTCGTGGGGATGCTGCGCCACGGCCTTGTCCAGGTTGTTCTGGATCATCATCATGATGGCCGCCGCCTGCCGGCAGCGGGCCGGGTATTCGTCGATCGGGCGGGCATACATCTCGTAGTCGGGGCGCAGGCGGTACATGTAGATGCGTCCGTACTTGCGCAGCTCGGCGGCAAACTCGCGGGCCAGCACCGCATGGTGCTTGGCCGGGAAGTAGCGCAGGGCGTTGCGCAGGGCCAGCTCCTTCTCGGCGGGCGTGAGGATATCCTTGCGCTTGGGTGCGTGGTTGATCTGTTTGTCATAGGGTTTCGCGGCGGGCAGCCGGTCGGGGATGCCTGCGCGGATGTCGGCTTGGGAATTCGGCGAGTGTCATGGTCGGCTATTTTATCTTTTTCTTCTACGATGGCCAGCACCTCCGTCTCCAGACGAACAGCGTCGGCCGCAATGGATTCGGCCTCGGCGACCAGCGCCCCGGCCCGCTCGCGGTCCTTCAGGCCCGCGGCATTGATCTTCACGTTCAGGCAGGCCCCGAGTACGGCACTGCGGGCTGCGAGGGCCCCTACTCCGGCATCCGATACCGAATTGGGATTGCCCGTCTCGGCCATCGCGCGCACCAGCGGGAAGACCCGCACGGCAGCCTTCATCGTCCGCAGGGGAACCTCCGTGGCGTAGAGCGTGGCCTCCTGCAGGGCGGCGCTGCGGGCGGCCTTCTCCTCGTCGGTCGATTTGGGCATGGCGAAGACGGCCATGATCCGGTTGAAGGCCTCCGTGTCTTCGTCCACCAGGTGCAGCAGCTCGGCGAGCAGCGCCTGGCCGCGGTCGGCCCAGTCGGAGAACTCCTCCCAGCGGTCGTCCCAGCCGGCCTTGTGCGACGAGAGGTTGGCGACCATCGTTCCGAGGGCGGCGCCGAGCGCCCCCATGTAGGCCGAGATCGAACCGCCGCCCGGAGCGGGCGATTCGCTCGCGGTCTCGGCGGCAAATCCCTTGCACGTGAGGTCGATCAGCCGTTTCTTCTGATCCTCCGCTTCAAGCAGGTATTCGATCACCTTCTCCTTCGGGTCGAAGGGCTTCAGGTCGTCGAGTCCCATCGACTTCACGGCCAGGCGGATGATCTCCTCCTCGGCGATACCCGTCGAGCGGTGCTGCTTGCGCAGGAAATAGCGGCCCGCCTCGAGCAGCGCCCGCTTGGGAACGAGCCCCACGATCTCGGTGCCGGTGACGCGGACGCCGCGGGCATCGGCCTTGCGGCACACCTCGTCGAAGGCCACGTGCAGCGGCGTGACCGAGATGTCGGTGATGTTCATCGAGACCTGGGCGATGCCGTACTCCTCGATGTACCAGCCGATGGCCTTCGTGGCCTTGAGCGTTCCGGGACGCATCACCGGGTTGCCCTCGGCGTCCTTGACGATCTTTCCGGTGATCGGGTTGCCCTCGCGGACCGGCCGGCCCTTCTCGCGCACGTCGAAGGCGATGGCGTTGGCGCGGCGCGTGGAGGTGGTATTGAGGTTGAAATTGACGGCGATCAGGAAGTCGCGCGCACCGACCGTCGTGGCGCCCGTGCGGGCCACTCCCTCGTCGAAGGGACGGGCCCCGAAATCGGGAGCCGTGTCGGTGTGGGCGAGCTTCTCGGGCAGCGCCTCGTACTCGCCGGCTCGGCAGACGGCCAGGTTGCGCCGCTCGGGTCGCAGGGCCGAGGCCTCGTAGCAGTAGGTCGGGATGCGCAGTTCGTCGGCGATGCGGCGGGCCAGCGTGCGGGCCAGTTCGGCGCACTCCTCGAGCGTGATGCCCGAGATGGGGATCAGCGGGAGGACGTCGGTGGCTCCCATGCGCGGGTGTGCCCCCTTGTGGTGGCGCATGTCGATCAGTTCGGCGGCGCGCCGGACTCCGGCGAAGGCCGCCTCGACGACCGCTTCGGGTGAGCCGACGAAGGTGACGACCGTGCGGTTGGTCGCTTCGCCCGGATCCACATCCAGCAGCTTCACGCCACCGGACTGTACGATGGCCGCCGTGATCGATGCGATCACGGCCTTGTCGCGTCCCTCGCTGAAGTTGGGAACGCATTCGACGATTCGTTTCTCCATATCGTGTGCGTTTAGAAATTCTTTGCTTCAAATATACCGTTTTTTCGTGACAAAAACTACGATCAGTAAGAGAAAAACGCGCAGAACGGCAAAAACAGAAAGTTTCGGAGGGCCGAAACGAAAGGTCCGGACCCCGCAGCGCGGGATCCGGACCCGAAGGGTTGCAGCCGGAAATGGGAGGGATCGGGAGGCGTCAGCGCCCGAAGGTCAGCGTGACGCCCGCGATGCACCAGAAACCGGGCAGCGGGATGCCGCCCATGTCGCAGTAGCGCGAGTCGGTGATGTTCGTCGCATCGACGTAGAGGCGGCACCACCCCTTCTCCCACTGGAGGCGTCCGTCGAGCAGGAAGTAGGGTTCGAACGAACGCTGTTCGCTCTGCGACGAGTCGCCCATGACGGGATACCAGGTGTACTCGCCGTTGCGGTCATAGACCGATCCGGTCAGCACGAGCGACATGCGCCGCAGGAAGTGCACGCCGACCGACAGCGCCGCCTTGTGGCGCATGAAGTCCATGGCGCTCTTGGCCACGATGTCCTCGCGGCGGTCGGTCGTGATGTATCCGTAGGAGAGCGTCACACGGCGCAGGAATCCCGTCCCGGAGGTGTAGCCGCCCGAGATTTCGAGCCCGAAGGTGTTGAGCCGGCTCGTCTGCTCGGAGTGCCACTTGCCGCGCCAGGCCTCGGGGTTCGAGGGGATGTCGTCGTACCACACCCAGTCGATCAGATCGCGGCCGAGGCGGTAGTAGCTCTGCACCGAGGCGCTCCACACCCCGCGGGCGTAGTCGGCGCCGAGGCGGAACGTCACGGCATGCTCGGGCGTCAGGTCGAGGTTGTTGATCTGGGCCGGCGAGGAGTAGTAGAGGTCCGTGAAGGTCGGCAGACGCATCGACTGCGAAGCCCCCAGGCCGACATGCCACGACTCGGAGGGTTTCCAGCCCCCGTCGATGTTCCACAGCGCCGAGGTGCCGTAGGGCGTGAGGCTCACGCCTGCCGAGGCCGAGGCGTCGAACCTGCGCCAGCGCTTGGCGTGGCGCAGCCAGATGTTGCCCGTATGGCGGGAGTCGGCATGCGTGTAGTCGCCGTGCGGTTCGGGAAGTTTGATTCCCAGGTTCGTGCTGAAGATGTGGTTGTAGCCGTAGTCGCCGCCGAGCGTTGTGACGCCGCCCGCCCACGCCAGGTCGCCCCACAGCCGGGCCCCGACGTTGTCGGTGTTGTGGCGGTTGAGCGCCGTGCCGCGCGTCCAGTCGTAGCGGTCGAAGTTCTTGCGGTAGCTCGCCGAGGCCCCGAAGGTGAAGCGCCCGACGCTCTGCTGCCAGCGCAGCGACGCCAGCGCCGTCGAGGTGTGCTCCCACTGCTCGGGGTTGTAGGCCGCATAGAAGCCGTTCGAGCCGAAGGCGCGGTTCTGGTAACCGGCCTGGAAGTCGAACAGCCCGGCCCGCCGGGTCTGGAAGGTGCCCCGCACATAGGCGTTGTAGGTGTCGAAATCGGTGTTGTGGCGGTAGCCGTCGCTGCGGCGGTAGGAAGCCGCCCCGAAGAGCGTCATGCCGCCGTCGGTAACGCCGCCCGAGAGGTTGGCGTAGGCGTAGCCGTACTGTCCGCCGCTTCCTTCGAAGCGGAGGTAGCGCGGCCGCAGCGGCGCCGTGCGGATATTGACCGCGCCGGCATAGGCGCCGACTCCCGGTACGCCGTCGATCAGATCGACGCCCGAAATGCAATCGAGATCGACCGGAAGCGAATGCGACTGGTGTCCCGTGCGCGCATCCGTGAAGTCGATCCCGTTGAGCAATACCATGGTTTGGTCGAATGAGCCTCCTCTGACGGAGATGTCGGCCTGCGCACCTTTCGCTCCGCGTTCGCGGATATCGACCGAAGGAGAGAGCCGCAGTGCCGATTCCAGAGTCTGGACGGGCTCGGCATAGAGGCTTTTCCGGTCGAAAAGCGGGGTGTGCGACTGCGCGTTCCGCGTCGGGGAGGTCTGGCTCCCCGATATGCCGACCTCTTCGATCCGCAGCGTCCGGAGGACGGCGGTCGTGTCGGCATTCTGCGCGGTGGCGGTTCGCACACCGAGTTGCAGGATCGACATCCCGACAGCGAGGACCCCGATGGTCACGCTGCGGTGCATGCTCGCAAAGGCTGACCAGCCCTTGCGGTTCCAGCGACGCCAGCGACCACCCGGAAGATGCTGTTCTGTCTGGATGTGTTCCATTTGTCCGTTGAAATTAGTTTGGGTAATACATTAAAAAATCCGACGGCCCGGACCGGGGCCGGCTGCATGCCCCCCGGTTCAAGCCGTCGCAAAGATATGCTTTTTTTTCGAAAGTCAAAGCTTTCGTATCATTCGATCATGCGAAGAGTGTCTCGACCCGCTCCACGACCTCGTCGGCGTCGGGATCGAGCGGGAAGACGTGGCTCGGTTTGAGGTACCAGAGCTCCTTGCCCTGCTGGAAGTGCTCCTCGCCGCCTCCCGTGATGTTGAGCATGATCGTGGCGTCGCGCTCGACCTTGCCGGCCGCCACCGCATTGATGAGCGATGCCGTGGCTACGCCCGCGGCCGAGTAGATATCGACCCCCTCGAGCTCCTTGAAGAGCTTGCGGGCCTTGCGCGCCATGGCGTTCGTCGCCACGAAGATGTCGCCGCCGGTGGCCTTCAGCGCATCGTAGAGGCCGCCGCGGATCCCGTAGGGCGGATGGCGGTTCGACAGCACCTTGGCATCGATGATCTCCGCGTCGCGCCGCGCCTTGTCCTCGTCATAGGGAAGCATCGCACGCGAATCGGCCTGCCAGGCGTCGTACATCGGGACGAACGGCGCATTCTGCGAGACCATCAGCTTCATGGTATTCTGCCCGAAGCGTCCGTCGGCGATCAGCCGCTGGTTGGCTTCCCAGGCCGCAATGGCGCCCGTACCGCTGCCGACGGCCTGGAAATAGTAGTCGGGGATGCGGCCGATGGCCGTCACGGCCGAGAGTACCGTGCAGGCCATGCCGTCGCGGCGGGCGATGTTCTTCGCTCCGCCCTCGGCATAGAAGCCCGGGCCCTTGAGTGCCAGGTCGCTCAGGTAGATGGCGTCGAAGTAGTCGCCGCCCGGGGCGCAGGAGATCAGTTTCACGCAGGGGTTGAGCGGCGCGTCGAACCACAGGGCGCCGATGTTGTCGTAGGGAACCGACAGCAGCAGCGGAATGTTGTTGTCGGAGCAGACCTTCGCGAAGGCGCGGGCCGTGTTGCCGGCCGAGGCCACCACGAGCACGCGCTTCTCATCCTCGGGAATGCGGCCGCAGACGCTGTAGGCTTCGGTCTCCTTGAACGAGCAGGTGGTCATCGTGGCCCCGATGGCGGGGAAGTAGCCGTTGAAGGTGATCCACAGGTTGCTCAGGCCGAGGTGCTCGGCCAGGCCCTTGCTGCGGTAGGTCACCGGGGCCGACGACCCCTTGAGCATGCGCCGCACGGGAAGCCAGTCGGCGTAGCGGTAGAGGCCCCATTCGGCCGGTTTCACGTCGAGCTGACGCTTGGCGTAGCGCGCACGCACGAGCGACGGCTCCTTGCTCTGCGGATCGGTCAGGATCCAGCCCGTGTCCTCGAACTCGCGTCCCGTGGCGACGCACTCGAGCGTGTAGGACGTAGGTGTAAAAGTTTCCATGTAATATTGTATGCTTGCTTGTTTGTCTATTTATGACATCCGGTTCTTGTAGTCCTCGTAGCCGAACTCGCGGATCACCTCCGTGCGGCCGTCGCGGCGGACGATGACGATCGAGGGGTGCTGCACGCCGTTGAACATCGTGGTCTTGACCATCGTGTAGTGGATCATGTCCTCGAAGACGATGCGCTCGCCCACCTTCAGCTCGTGGTCGAAGGCCCAGTCGCCGTAGAAGTCGCCGGCCAGGCAGCTCGTGCCGCCCATCCGCCAGCGGGGCTCGCCCTCCGTCGGCTCGTGCGCCCCGACGATGGCCGGTTTGTAGGGCATCTCGAGGCAGTCGGGCATGTGGCAGGCGAACGAGACGTCGAGCATCGCCGTGCGCACGCCGCCGTTCTCGACGATGTCCTCGACGGTCGAGACCAGATAGCCCGTGCGCCAGGTGAAGGCGCTGCCCGGTTCGAGAATCAGCCGCAGGTGGGGGTGGCGCGACCGGAACCCGCGCAGCAGGGCGATCAGTTCATCGCAGTCGTAGTCGGCATGCGTCATCAGGTGGCCGCCGCCCATGTTGAGCCACTTGACGCGGTCGAGCAGGTGGCCGAAGCGCTGCTCGACGGCCTCGAGGGCCAGCCGCAGGTGCTCGGGGCGCGATTCGCAGAGGACGTGGAAATGGAGTCCCTCGACGCCCTCGGGGAGTTCGCGCAGCTGCTCGGGCGTAATGCCCAGACGCGAACCGGCGACGCACGGGTTGTAGAGGTCGGTCTCGACGGGCGAATAGCCCGGGTTGATCCGCAGGCCGCACGAAATGCCGTTGATCAGGGCCCGCTGTCCGAAGCGTTCGAACTGGGTGAGGGAGTTGAAGGTGATGTGGTCGCTGCAGCGCAGGATCTCGTCGAAGTTGCGGTCGGTGTAGACCGGGGCGTAGGTATGGGCCAATCGGCCGAACTCTTCGGCGACGAGCCGGGCCTCGGCCGCGGAACTCGCCGTCGCTCCGTCGGAGTGGCGCGCCAGTTCGGGAAAGATGCTCCACATGGCGCAGGCCTTCAATGCGACGATGATCTCGGCGCCCGACTCGCGTCTTACGCGGTCGATCAGGGCCAGATTCGCATCGAGCAGCGTCTCGTCGAGCACATAGCACGGGGACGGCAGTTTCAGAAAGTCAATCATCGTTGGGAGGTTCCGTTCAAAAACAGGGACAAATGTAACAATTTCATCGCGATCCGCACCCTTGCCGGGCGGGGAAAATCCCGAGGTGTTCGGTGAAATAGGTATTTATACTTACCTTCCGGAACCTTGTTGCAGTGATAAAATGGCAACGGCGACGGGGTATTCCGTCGCCGCTGCTCGAAAACGGGCTGTCAAGGCCTACTACCGGGCAATGCAGATGCTCACTCGGTTCTCCACAGCCGTAGAGAACGGTTGCTCGGTGTCGCCTTTGTAGTCGATGCTGATGCGGTCGGCCGGGATGCCGGCTTGCTGCAGGGCATCGGAGACGTTGCGGGCGCGCTGCTCCGAAAGCTGGAGGTTGCGGCGCTTGCTACCCGTAGCGGCGTCGGCATATCCCGTGATGCGGACGGTCGCTTCGGTGTTCTTTTTCAGGTAATCGACCAGCGAACGGATCTTCGGCTGCTCCTCGTCGCGAATGGAAGTCTTGCCGATTTGGAAGAAGATGTTCTCACGGAGCGGCTGGGGCTTCTCGACGGCAGGCGTCGGTGCCGGCGGCTCGGGTGCCGGCTGCGTTTCGGGCTGCTTCGGGGTCTCCGCCGGTTCGGCCGGTTTGACCGGAGTGGCGGGAACGGCTGCAGGTGCGGCGGCCTTGCGGTGGCTCTTGCCCAGGCGGATCGAGAGGCCGGCCAATGCGTTGAAGTGCCAGTCCACGTTGTCGGCCTTCTTCGAGTTGAACTTGTCCGAAAGGATGTTGGCATTCACCTCGAGGCCCAGCTGCACGCGCTTCGAGACCCGGAAATTCACGCCGACTCCCATGCGGCCCACGGCAAAGGCCTTGCTGTCGGACCACAGATTGTCCATCGTATAGCCGGCGTCGTTGAGCGCTACGGCTTCGTCGTTATTGAAAGCATAGTTGAGTCCGACACCCGCAAAGAGGTAGGGATTGACCGTGCGCGTGGGTTGAAGCGCCCGAAGAGGTTTGCCAGATCGAGCGTGGCCTCGACATTGCCCTGCAGGAAGTTGTAGTCGTAGGGCGAAGCGGGCGAAGCCCATGCTCCGCGGGCCTGCCAGCCGCTCAATCCGAAACGGAGCCCCCAGACGGGTGAGAAGCGGTAGCCGGCAGAGAGAGCCGCAGCCGGAGAGACAAGATCCCCAAAACTCGTCTCCCCGAGCGTATAGGCGGCTCCAGCCTGTACTTGCAGATACCAATGACGGTTGAATTCGGTCCGGTCGCCGTCACCGGCTGCCCGGCCCGAATAGGGCGTCGCAATCAACAACAACGCCCCGGCGATACAAGCTATGCGTTTCATCTTTGTAGGGTTAATTTTATGCTCTAATTCTGTTTTCAGTTACAAAGATAATAAAATGCATCATATATGATACAGTAAAAAGGTAAAAAAAGTGTCATTTGTGCGAAAAATAAAGGCGTATGATCCGAAAGATCATACGCCTGAAAGCATATACGGAAGGGAAACGACGTGCGCCTGCCCTGCCGTCCGAGGGAGATCAGACTTCGATATCCACGTCGAACAGCTCGTGCCAGGGCAGTCCCTGCTCGCCCAGCTCGGCCAGGAAGGGATCCGGGTCGAACTCCTCGACATTGAAGACGCCGGCGCCACGCCAGAGGCCCTTGGCCCACATCGAAGCGCCCAGCGCGGCCGGAACACCCGTCGTGAACGACACGGCCTGCGTGCCGGTCTCCTTGTAGGCCTGCTCGTGGTCGCAGTTGTTGTAAATATAGTAGGTGTGCTCCTTGCCGTCCTTCACACCGCGGATGCGGCAGCCGATCGAGGTCTGCCCGTGGTAGTTGGCACCCAGCGACTTGGGATCGGGCAGCACGGCCTTGAGGAACTGGATCGGCACGATCTCGACTCCGTTGTAGAGGATCGGGTCGATGCGGGCCATGCCGATGTTCTGGATCACGCGCAGATGCGTGAGGTACTCCTGGCCGAAGGTCATCCAGAAACGGGCGCGCTTGATCGACGGATAGTTCTTCACGAGCGACTCGAGCTCCTCGTGATAGATCACATAGGATTCGCGCTCGCCGATGCCGGGATAGTTCAGCGGCTTGTGGATCTCGTGCGGCTCGGTGACCACCCACTCGCCGTTCTCGTAGTAACGGCCCTTCTGGGTCACCTCGCGGATGTTGATCTCGGGATTGAAGTTCGTGGCGAAGGCCATGCCGTGGTTGCCGGCATTGCAGTCCACGATGTCGAGGTAGTGGATCTCGTCGAAGTGGTGCTTGGCGGCATAGGCCGTGAAGATGGCCGTGACGCCCGGATCGAAACCGCAGCCGAGGATGGCCGTGAGGCCGGCGGCCTTGAATCGGTCCTGATAGGCCCACTGCCACGAATACTCGAAGTGCGCTTCGTCGCGCGGCTCGTAGTTGGCCGTGTCGAGGTAGTTGCAGCCGCATTCGAGGCAGGCATCCATGATCGTGAGGTCCTGATACGGCAGGGCCACGTTCACGACGATATCGGGTTTGAAGGCGCGGAAGAGCTCGCACAACTCCGCAACATTGTCGGCATCGACCTGGGCGGTCTTCACGCGGTTGCCGCCGATGGCTGCGGCGACGGCGTCGCATTTGGACTTGGTCCGGCTGGCAAGCATCACATCCGAAAAGACGGGATTGGCCGCGATCTTCTGCGTCACGACCGTACCGACGCCTCCGGCTCCGATAATAAGCGCTCTACACATAGGAATCGTAGGATTTAACGGTTATTTTTCTTAAGTTTTTTATTCTTGGCAGTACAAAAATATCGTTTTATTTTGGGAAAACAAAAATATTCCCTACATTTGCACCACCAAAATCGGGGAGCAATTCCTTTTTGGCACGGGAGAATCCGTAGCTCAGCAGGTAGAGCACAACACTTTTAATGTTGGGGTCCTGGGTTCGAGCCCCAGCGGGTTCACCAGAAAAGAGTTGATAATCAATTGATTATCGACTCTTTTTTGTTTTTTTGCCCTACCCCGAATCCTTGTTTTGAGCCTCAAAAAACGCCCTTTTTCGGGCGCAGGGTACGCATTGGGGTATACATAGAATATGCATTGAAAGGCTTGAGTTCCACCGCGCGAAAACTGAAAATCTGTTTATATTTCGTATTTTTGTCAAGACGACAGAATATACCTGAAAAACAAGGATCATGCACAATTTGCTGGAGGTGAAATCGAGGTCGGAGCTGCGCGAATGGCTTCGGCAGAACCACGACAGGGAGACGGAGTGCTGGGTGGCGGTCAGGCGGGGAAGACCCGTTGATGACGGCACTTTCCGGTATGTCGATGCCGTGGAGGAGGCCTTGTGTTTCGGATGGATCGACAGCACGGTCAAGAAGATCTCCGACGAGGTGACGGTCCAGAAACTTTGCCCGCGAAAGCCCCGCAGCAACTGGTCGGAATTGAACAAGGAGCGCTGCCGCCGCATGGAGCGGCTGGGGCTGATGACCGATGCGGGACGGGCCGTATTGCCGGATATGAGTGCAGCCGGATTCACCGTTGATCCGGATATTCTGCGCGAATTGCAGGCCGATCCCGTGCTTTGGGAGAACTTCCGCCGCCTGCCGGAACTCTACAGGCGGGTGCGGATCGATACCATTCAGATCAAGAGGAACCAACCCGAACTTTTCCGCAAACGCCTCGACAAGTTTTTGGAAAACACCCGCAGGGGAATCCTCTACGGCGAATGGAACGACAACGGCCGGTTATGGACGGGAGATCCTGAGATGGAGCCGTTTGTATTGAGGCCCTGGCGCGAGTCGGACGGTCCTGCGCTGGCAGGGTGTCTGAACAACAGGAAGATCTGGGACAACTGCCGCGACAGCCTGCCCTATCCCTATACGGAAGAGGATGCGCTGCGGTTCATCCGATCCGCCTCGGAGCAGGAGGGCTCGCGGAACTACTGCATCGAAATCCGGCAGGAAGCGGCGGGCAATATCGGGTTCACCCGCGGAACGGACGTGGAACGCTACAATGCCGAAGTGGGCTACTGGCTTGCCGAGCCCTACTGGAACCGCGGAATCATGTCCCGGGCCCTGAAAGAGGCTGTCGGGGAGTATCTCCGGCAGACGGACGCCGTGCGCATCCATGCCCGGGTCTATGCCGGCAATCGGGCCTCCATGCGGGTTCTGGAGCGGGCCGGATTCCGGGCGTGCGGCATCTGGCGCAAGGCCTGCTTCAAGAACGGGCGGTTTGTCGATTGTCACTGTTACGAGCTGCTCGGGTGACCGGATCACCCTGCATGCGGCGGTCCCCGGTGACGTACGGGTTCGACGTGGTTCAGGACCTCCAAGACACGCCGCGAAGAGAGGCGGCCCCTCTTCAACGGCCTGGCCGCGAGACATATCTTTCGAGCAATCGGATCTGGCATGGACACGGGGTTCATCGGTGAAGTAAAGGTAGGGAAAACCGATGGATTCCGCATTCTGATCGGAAATCGGAAAATTCTGAATGCCGGTCTATCCCTCCCTTTCCGAAAACCGCCGCACGGGCGGTACAGTATAAAAAAACGGGCCCCGCAGCAACATATGCTGCGGGGCGCCGACGGTCTCCCGATGAAATCCATTCCCTGTCCATATACCGCCGGGCTTCGGACGAAATCCGGCTGAATGGACGCGAACCGGATTATTCGGTTACTCGATCGCCTGACGGGCCCACTTGCCGGCCTGTCCCGCTCCACCGTTGAGCAGCTGTCCCTCACGCCACGATATCTTCGGATAGAGTATTCGGAGTTGTCGTGCGCTGTTGGTTATCGTACTGCCGCCCGATGTGGCGAACGGAATCACGGTCTTGCCCGAAAAGTCGTACTGTTCGAGGAACGTATTGACCGCACGCGGGCAGAGGTCCCACCAGATCGGATAGCCGAGGAACACCACGTCGTAGCGCCCGGCATCGAGGGGGTTGCCGGCCAGTTCGGGACGTGCTCCCTCGTCGTGCATCTCCACGGAACTGCGGCTGTCGCGGTTTCTCCAGTCGAGATCCGCCTGCGTGTAGGCCTTGGCGGGCGTGATTCGGTAAAGATCGCCGCCGACCTCCGCGGCAATGGCTTGGGCCACCCGCTCCGTGGTTCCGGTGCAGGAGAAATAGGCAACAAGGACATTCTTGTCCGACGACTCGGTGTGCTCCGGGGCCTGCTGCGCCTCCGCGCCGAGATTCAAACCGACGATTCCCATAAGCATCATCATTGTACGTTTCATGTTCGGTATGTTTTTTTGTGTGCAGTGTCTTATGTGCCATCACTCGGCTGCCGGGCCGTCGAACACCTTGCGGAAGAAGCGTTCGATGCGGTCGAACGGAATCACCTCGAGGTTGTCATACAGATCGACGTGGCAAGCCCCGGGGATGATCAGCAGCTCCTTGTTGTCGCCACGGAGCAGTTTGAAGGCGTCCTCGCTGAAGTAGCGCGAATGAGCCTCCGCCCCGTGGATCATCAGCACGGCGCTGCGGATCTCACCGGCACAGGAGAGAATCGGCATGTTGATGAACGCGAGCGAATTGGTCCGGTTGAGCCCGTCGTTCGAGTTGGGTGAGCGGCGGTGGTACCCGCGCGCGGTCTTGTAGTAGTCGTGATACTGGCGGACGAAGAGCGGAGCGTCGTCGGGCAGCGGGTCCACGACCCCGCCGTCGCGTGCATACTCCCCGGCGCGGTAGTCGCGCGTGCGCTGTTCGTTGAGCTGCACGCGCAACCGGCAGCGCTCCTCGTCGGACATCGAGTCGAAGTAGCCGCGGGCGTTCACCCGGCTCATGTCGTACATCGTCGAGGTCACCGTAGCGCGGATGCGGGGGTCGTTGGCCGCGGCATTGAGGGCGAAGCCGCCCCAGCCGCAGATGCCGACGATGCCGATGCGCTCCGGATCGACGTCGTCGCGCATGAGCAGGCAATCGACCGCGGCACTGAAGTCGTCGGTGCTGATCTCGGGCGAGGTGAGGCAGCGCGGTTCGCCGCCGCTCTCGCCGCAGAACGACGGGTCGAAGGCCAGCGTCAGGAATCCCCGCTCGGCAAGCGTCTGGGCATAGAGGCCCGACACCTGCTCCTTCACGGCGCCGTAGGGGCCGCAGACGGCAATGGCGGCCAGGCGGCCGGTCGCTCCCCGGGGTTTGTAGAGGTCGGCCGCCAGCGTGATGCCGTAACGGTTGTGGAAGGTGATCTTCGTGTGCAGGACCTTGTCGCTTTGCGGGAAGGTCTTGTCCCATTCGGCAGTCAGTTGCAAAGTCTCCATATCGGTATGTTTTACGTGTTTCTGTCGTTCACGGGGCGTGCCCGAGGTTGTTGCCGCTGCGGTCAGGAGCAGCATGAGCATGCAGGCTGTCGTTCTCATTCGGATGTATTTCGGTTTTCCGTTTCGTCCGGCTCTCGGGTCGTCCCCTCCGAACCCGATACAAAGGTAGGGCGTTTTTCCGCTCCGGATATGATCCGGATTACGGATCGTTTTACCATTTTTACCTTTGGCCCGCCGGCCGAGCGCCCTCCCCTGCCGCACGGGCACTCCGTCCGTATGTACTCCGATCCGCCGTCCCGCCGGGTGGGGAGGTTGTGGTGCGGAATCCACAACTGTGTGGAATATTTACGCATCCGCCTTGCAGCGCGTTTTTTGGCATGCTGTTGCAAATGGCACGGAATCCGACAGTTACACATATTTTGCCGTTTTGGCCGGCAAATTGACCTTTTTCGAAGCAGAACAACTCATGAGTTCAAACCGAAAAAACTGGTGTCTAACCATTAATTAAAGTTGGTGTTATGAAAAGGTTATTTTTTGTGGCGGCCATGCTCGTAGCTTCGGGCTCCGCCGTGTGGGCAGGGAACAACATGTCGTCGCAGGCGACGGTAATTGCGGCGGCTGACGCCGATTTCAAACCGATCGATGTGAAGGACCTCCCCGGGGCCGTGGTGATGTCCGTCGAAAAATACTACCCCGAGGCCGAGATCAAGGAGGCTGCAGTGAAGGAAGACGGGAACGGCACAAAGACCTACCGGGTCGTGCTGCGCCAACAGGAGGGAACGGAGATGACAGTTCTCTTCTCGGCCGAAGGAGTAGTGCTTCCCGATGAGGCTCCGGCAGCCGAACCGGAACCGGTTGCATTGCCCGACGACAGCCCGATGGACTAAACTCCTCCCCGACCGGAAGTCGGATTCCGGCATACCGTTCGGACGACGCCGCAGTTTCCCCCCCCCGGAAGCTGCGGCGTCACCGTGTGCCGGTCGGCCCGGCGGAAAATGCCGGGCGGGAGCGAATAAATCGCCGCCGGATGCATATCCGATCGTTTTTTTTCTTATTTTTGCCGTAAAGATACAAGAGGGGTGCCTTTCCGACTGCGGGAAACGGCTGAGATCATACCCTATGAACTTGATGCGGTCAATACCGCCGAAAGGACTTGTTCATAGACCGTAACGGCTTTCCGCCGGGAGCATTCCTCCATATGACTACGGTAATCGCATGGAAGTAATTGTCAATCGCACGCCGGTCGCCGCACGCGACGGCGCAACGCTCTCGGAGCTGCTCGCCGCACTCGGGACCCCCGCCGACGGAGTCGCCGTCGCCGTGAACAACCGGGTCGTACCCCGCAGCGAATGGGCCTCCGCCACACTGCACGAGGCCGACAAGGTCACCATCATCCGGGCCGTCTGCGGAGGATGATGCGGATCGTTGTCATCACCCCGCCGCACGCCGTGCCCCGCGAGGCCGCGACGATCCGGCTGCTGCTCGACGCAGGCATCGACCGGGTCCACATCCGCAAGCCGGAGGCTACTCAGGAGGAGTTGTGTGCGCTCCTTGAGGCGATCCCCGAGCCATTGCGGCCGAGGTTGTCGCTCCACGACGGGCATTGCCTCGCCACACGGTACGGCATCGGAGGCGTGCACCTGAATACCCGGAATCCCCTCCCGCCCGAGGGTTTCCGGGGCGTCGTCAGCCGCTCGTGCCACTCGTTCGACGAACTGGCGGCCGACACCGCCTGCAGCTACCGCTTCCTCAGCCCGATCTTCGACAGCATCTCGAAAAACGGCTACCGCGCGGCCTTCACTGCGGAAGCGCTCCGCACGGCCGCAGCCCGGGGGGCTGCTCGGCGACCGGACGCTGGCCCTGGGCGGCATCACGCCCGACCGCCTTGCGGCCGTGCGCGACTACGGATTCGGCGGCGCGGCCCTGCTGGGTTCGATCTGGCAGCAGCCCTCACCCGAATCACTGCATCGGATCATCGACAAAATCATCGCATTCAAAAACTTATAACGACCACCTGAAGTCATGCTGCAATTCATCACACACCATACCGGCCGCCGCGACGAGATCGACGGCACGCGGGCCGTGCTCGAGGGGGGCTGTCGCTGGGTGCAGCTCCGCATGAAGGAGGCCGCGGACGACGAGTTCCTGCGCACAGGACGTGAGGTGGGCCGACTGTGCCGCGCATACGGCGCGACGTTCCTGCTCGACGACCGCGTGCATCTGGTCGCCGAACTCGGGGCCGACGGCGTCCACCTCGGCAAGAACGACATGCCGCCCCGCGAGGCCCGCGCCCTGCTGGGTCCCGGGAAGATCATCGGCGCCACGGCCAACACCTTCGACGACATCGTCCGTGCGGCCGCGGAGGGCGCCGACTACATCGGCCTCGGCCCCTTCCGCTTCACCGAGACCAAACGGAACCTGAGCCCGATCCTCGGGCTCGAGGGCTACCGCCGCATCGCCGCGCAGTGCCGCGAGGGCGGCATTGCGCTTCCGGTCGTGGCCATCGGCGGCATCACGGCCGGCGACATCGACGCCCTGCTCGCCACGGGCATCGCGGGCATCGCCCTCTCGGGGACGCTGCTCCGCGCCGACGACCCGGCGGCCGAAACCCGCAAGATCATCGAAATCCTCAAAAAATACAAGCAATGAAGGAATTGACAATCGGCGGACGGACCTTCCGTTCGCGCCTTTTCGTCGGCACGGGCAAATTCAGCTCCAACGACCTGATGGCCCGTGCGATCGCCGCCTCGGGCACCGAAATGGTCACCGTGGCGATGAAACGCATCGACATGGAGAACCCCGAAGACGACATGCTCGCGCATGTCCGCCGCCCCGAGATCCAGCTGCTGCCCAACACCTCCGGGGTGCGCAATGCCGAGGAGGCCGTACTGGCCGCCCAGCTGGCCCGCGAGGCCTTCGGCACGAACTTCATCAAGCTCGAAATCCACCCCGACCCGAAGTATCTGCTGCCCGACCCCGTCGAGACGCTCCGCGCCACCGAGGAGCTCGCCAGACTGGGCTTCGTCGTGCTGCCCTACATCCAGGCCGACCCCGTGCTGTGCAAGCGGCTCGAGGAGGCCGGCGCCGCCACGGTCATGCCCCTCGCGGCACCGATCGGCACGAACAAGGGGCTCGTGACGCGCGACCTGCTGGAGATCATCATCGAGCAGAGCAACGTCCCGGTGGTGGTCGATGCCGGACTGGGCGCCCCGTCGCACGCCGCCGCAGCCATGGAGCTGGGCGCCGACGCCGTGCTGGTCAATACGGCGATCGCCGTGGCCGGCGATCCGGTGCGGATGGCCGAGGCCTTCGCCCGAGCCGTCGTCGCCGGACGCGAGGCCTTCGAAGCCGGGCTCGGGGCACAGGCCCGGTGTGCCGAGGCCAGCAGCCCGCTCACCTCGTTCCTCGACTAAACGCACGAAGATCATGTTTTCGGAAGAACTGGCACAATACGACTGGGAGGAGACCTCGCGGCGCATCGCGTCGAAACGCCCGGCCGATGTCGAGGCGGCGCTCGGCAAGGAGCACCCGACCCTCGACGACTTCATGGCGCTCGTGTCGCCGGCCGCCGCGGCCTATCTCGAACCGATGGCCCGCCTGAGCCGCAGGTACACGCAGGAGCGCTTCGGCAAAACCATCTCGATGTATATCCCGATGTACATCACCAACTCGTGCACCAACTCGTGCGTCTACTGCGGATTCAACCGCCACAACGCCATCCCGCGCGTGATCCTCACCCCGGAGCAGATCGAGGCCGAATGCCGCGCCATCCGCCAGCTCGGCCCCTTCGAGAACCTGCTGCTCGTGACGGGCGAGAACCCCCGGGCCGCCGGCGTGGACTACATCGAGCAGGCGCTGCGCATCTGCCGCCCGTGGTTCAACAACCTCACCATCGAGGTGATGCCCCTTGCGGCCGAGGAGTACGGGCGTCTTACGCACGCCGGGCTCAACGGCGTGGTCTGCTTCCAGGAGACCTACAACCGCAAGAACTACAACATCTACCACCCGGCGGGCATGAAATCGAAGTTCGAGTGGCGCGTGAACGGCTTCGACCGCATGGGGCAGGCCGGCGTGCACAAGATCGGCATGGGCGTGCTGATCGGCCTCGAGGAGTGGCGCACCGACGTCACGATGATGGCCCTGCACCTGCAATACCTGCGCCGGCACTACTGGAAGACCCGTTACAGCGTCAATTTCCCGCGCATGCGTCCCTCGGAGGGGCATTTCCAGCCCAACGTGGTGATGAGCGACCGCGAACTGGCGCAGCTCACGTTCGCCTTCCGCATCTTCGACCACGACGTGGACATCTCCTTCTCGACGCGCGAGAGCGCCTCGTTCCGCAACCACATGGCCACGCTCGGCGTCACGTCGATGAGCGCCGGCTCGAAGACCGACCCGGGCGGGTACGTCACCTACCCGCAGTCGCTCGAGCAGTTCGCCGTGAGCGACGAACGCACCCCCGAGGAGGTCGAGGCCGACATCCGCCGTGCGGGCTACGAGGTGGTGTGGAAGGACTGGGACAAGATCTTCGACTGACGGCCATGTACGACGCACGCTACGCACGCCAGACGATGCTCCCCGAGATCGGGGCCGAAGGACAGCGGCGGCTTGCCGGGGCCTCGGTGCTGATCGTCGGGCTGGGCGGTCTGGGCTCGGCCGCCGCCCCGTGCCTGACGGGCGCGGGGGTGGGCCGCATCGGACTGGCCGATCCCGACGTCGTCTCGGAGAGCAACCTCCAGCGGCAGACGCTCTACACCGAGCAGGACGTGGGGCGGCCCAAGACGCAGGCGGCCGCCGAACGGCTCGCCGCCCTCTCGTCGCACACGCGCTTCGAGTGTTTCCCGGAGGGGCTGACCGCAGCCAATGCCCGGGAGCTGGCCGCGGCATTCGACCTGGTGGTGGACTGCTGCGACAACTTCGCGACGCGCTACCTGATCGACGACGCCTGCGCGGCGTGCGGGCGGCCGTGGGTCTACGGCTCGATCGGGGCCTTCCACGGGCAGGTCGGCGTCTTCAACCACCTGCGGGGGCGCCGCTATGCGGATCTCTACCCCGACCGCGAGGCGCTCTGCCGGCGCCCGCAGACCGCGGCCGGCGTCATCGGCGCAGTCCCGGCCGTCATCGGAGCCCTCGAGGCCTCGGAGGCGCTGAAACTGCTCGCCGGATTCGGCGAGCCGCTCGACGGAAGGCTCTTCACCATCGACCTCAGGAGCCTCGAAACAGACACTGTCGAACTTTAATCTTCAATACGAAAAAACATGGGAAAAGGATTTGACGAATACGCATCGGCCTACGATGCCTGGTTCCTCGACAACCGCAACGTCCTCTATTCGGAGGTCAATCTGGTCGCCTCGACGCTCCGGGATGCCGGCCGCGTGCTCTCGGTCGGCTGCGGCAGCGGCCTCTTCGAGTCGATACTCCGCAAGGAGTACGGCATTACCGTAACCGACGGCATCGAGCCCTCGGTGGGCATGGCCGAGATCGCCCGCAAGCGGGGCATGAACGTGACCATCGCCACGGCCGAGGAGGCCGATTTCGGTCACGGAGACTACGACACGCTGCTCTTCAACGGCACGCCGAGCTACATCGGCGACCTCGCCTCGGTAGTCCGCAAGGCCTACGACGCCCTGCCCGACGGCGGGCGGATCATCCTGATCGACGTTCCGAAGGAGAGCTCCTACGGCATCATGTACAACCTGGCCCTGGCGCTCGGCACGTGGACCACCCGCTGCTCGAGGGCGTCTACCCGCCCAACCCCTACCCGATCGAGTTCGTCAAGGTCGCCGCATGGCGCACGACGGCCGAGAAGGTTGCCCTGCTCGAGGCCGCCGGCTTCGGCGGCTTCACCTTCGCACAGACGCTCACCTGCCACCCGCTCTGTTCGAACAATGTGGAGGAGCAGCCCGTCGAGGGATACGACAGGGGGGATTACGTGGCCGTCACGGCCCGCAAATGCGTGAAGCCATGAGCCGCTGGAGCGACCGGGCCTGGGAGGCCGCCGTGCCGACCTTCCGCCGCATCCTCGAACACCCGTTCGTCCGGGAGCTCGCGGCCGGGACCCTCCCGGCGGAGAAGTTCCGCTTCTACATCCGCCAGGACGCCCTCTACCTCGACGGCTATGCCCGGCGGCTGGCCCACATAGCCGCCCGCCTTCCCCGCAAGGAACAGACGGAGACCTTCCTGCACTTCGCCCTCGAGGGAATCGAGGTCGAGCGGGCCCTGCATGCTCAGTTCCTCGACGGCGGCCATCCGTCGCCCGGGGAGATCAGCCCCGCATGCCTGCTCTACACCTCGGTGCTCGACGCCCAGGCCACGGCACCGGTCGAGGTCGAGGCGGCGGCCGTGCTGCCCTGCTTTGTGGTCTACCAGCGTGTGGGCGAGGAGATCCTGCGCCGCACCCGTCTGGAGGGGCACCCCTACGCGTCCTGGATCTCGACCTATGCCGATCCGGGATTTGCCGAGGCGGCCGGACGAGCCGCAGCGGTCTGCGACGAGCTGGCCGAGGCGGCCGGCGACGAAATCCGCCGCCGCATGACCGACCTCTTCGTGCGCTGCACGAAGATGGAGTGGCTGTTCTGGGACAGCGCCTGGAATCTCGAAAAATGGAACATATGAACACGGAAAAGAAAACCTACAAACGCGCCCTGACCATCGCCGGAAGCGATCCGAGCGGCGGTGCGGGCATCCAGGCCGACCTGAAGACCTTCTCCTGCGGCTGCTTCGGCACGTCGGCCATCGTGGCCGTCGTGGACGAGAACACGGTGGGCGTCACGGGGGGTCCACCCCGTCCCGGTCGGGTTCGTCGTCGGCCAGATCCGCTCGGTACTCGACGACATCGGGGCCGATGCCGTGAAGATCGGCATGCTGCACTCCTCGGAGTTGATCCGGGCCGTGCGGCAGACACTCGCCGGGTATGCCATCCGCAACGTGGTGCTCGACCCGGTGATGGTCGCCACGTCGGGTGATCCGCTCCTGCAGCAGGAAGCCATTGCCACCCTGCGCGACGAACTTGTCCCCCACGTGCGCATCATCACGCCGAACATCCCCGAGGCCGAGCTGCTGCTCGGCCGCCGGATCGCCTCGCAGGAGGAGCTGCCCGAGGCCGCACGCGCACTCTCGTGCAACGGCCGCGTCTCGGTCTTCCTCAAGGCCGGGCACCTGCACGACCGCGAGCTGGTCGATATCTTCTACAACGCCGAGGAGGAGCACATCCTCGAACTGCGCTCCGAGCGGCTCGACACACCGAACACCCACGGCACGGGCTGCACCCTCTCGTCGGCGCTGGCAGCCTTCCTGGCACACGGCTCGCTCGACGAGGCGGCCCGCAGGGCGAAGGAGTACATCGCCTCGGCCATCGCCGCAGGTGCGGCCTACCGCATCGGCCACGGCCACGGTCCCGTACACCACTTCTTCCGGTTCTGGGAATAGGACCCCGGACCGAAAAGAGGGCAAAAGGCGGCGCAACCATCCGGTGTTGCGCCGCCTTTCCTGTACGCTGCAGCCGTCGAAACCGAACGCGGGAACGACCGGCGGAGGGTTACGGCACCCCGTTCCGGATACGCCCGCCCGGACATTCCCGATCTGCCGCCCCCGTCCACAGCTGGATGTCCCCGGGCTCGCGACCCGGGCCCGAGGGTTCGGCGGCGACGCTCCGGGACGGTCCGAACCGTCAAGCCCGTAGCCGCCCGACAAAAAACGTCCCGGACAGTGAATCTGTCCGGGACGCTGCATGTATCGGGATCCCAGGATCCCGCTCCGGGCAGCCGATCAGCTGCCGAAGTTGTCGTAGAGGATGTTCTCGGGCGGCACGCCGAGCGAGTCGAGCATCTTCACCACCGAAGCGATCATCATCGGAGGTCCGCACATGAGGTAGATGCATCCTTCGGGCTCCTCGTGGTTCTTCAGGTAGTTCTCGTAGAGCACGTTGTGCACGAAGCCTACCTTGTAGTCCACGCCTGCGGCATCGGCCTCGGGATCGGGACGGTCGAGACCCAGATGGAACTTGAAGTTGGGGAACTCCTTCTCGATCTGATGGAAGTCGTCGAGGTAGGGAGCCTCCTTCAGTGCGCGGGCGCCGTACCAGAACGATACGGGACGCTTCGTCTTCTCGGTCTTGAACAGGTGCATGATGTGGCTGCGCATCGGGGCCATGCCGGCGCCGCCGCCGATGAAGATCAGCTCCTGCGTGTCGGGCAGGTTGTCCGGCAGGAAGAACTCGCCGTAGGGACCCGAGATGGTCACCTTGTCGCCCGGCTTGCGCGAGAAGATGTACGACGAGCAGATACCCGGGTTCACCTTCATGAACCCGCCCGTGGCCTTGTCGAACGGCGGCGTGGCGATACGGATGTTGAGCATGATGATGTTGCCCTCGGCCGGGTGGTTGGCCATCGAGTAGGCGCGGAACGTCGGCTCGGGGTTCGTGGTCACCAGATCCCACATCTTCATCTTGTCCCAGTCTGCGCGGTAGCGCTCATCGACATCCATGTCCGAGAACTTGATGGCATCGTACTTCGGGATGTCGATCTGGATGTACCCGCCGCTACGGAACTTGAGGTGCTCGCCCTCGGGGAGCTTCACGACGAACTCCTTGAGGAAGGTCGAGATGTTGCGGTTCGAGACCACGGTGCACTCCCACTTCTTGACGCCCAGCACGGCTTCGGGAACATGGATCTTGAGGTTCTCCTTCACCTTGACCTGGCAGCCCAGACGCCAGTGGTCCTTGGCCATCTTGCGCGAGATGAAACCGGTCTCGGTCGGCAGGATGTCACCGCCGCCCTCCAGCACCTGGCACTTGCACATGCCGCACGAGCCGCCACCGCCGCAGGCCGACGGAAGGAAGACCTTGTTGTTGGCGAGCGTGGCGAGCAGCGTCGAACCGCTCTCGGTCCGAATGACCTTTTCGCCGTTGTTGATGTCGATCGTCACTTCACCCGAGGAGGTCAGCTTGGCCTTCGCATAGAGAAGCAGTGCGACCAGCACCAGCGTGATCACCAGAAAAGCTGCGATCGCAATTAAAATCGTTGTAGTCATTTTCCGAATCTCTTTTTAAAGGTTAGAACTGAATGCCCGAGAAGATCATGAAGGCGATACCCATCAGACCCGTGATGATGAAGGCGATACCGGGGCCCTTCAGTGCTGCGGGGATGTGCGAATAGGTCGTCTTCTCGCGGATCGCGGCCATCATGACGATGGCCAGCCACCAGCCCAGACCCGAGCCCAGACCGTAGACGATCGTCTGCCAGAGCGACGTGAGCTCGCCGCCATCGACCTTCTGCTGCATGAAGAGCGAGCCGCCCATGATGGCGCAGTTCACGGCGATCAGCGGCAGGAAGATACCCAGCTGGCTGTAGAGCGTCGGCGAGAACTTCTCGACGATCATCTCCACGAGCTGCACGAATGCCGCGATCGTGGCGATGAAGACGATGAAGGTCAGGAAGCTCAGATCGACTCCCTCGACCAGCGCGCCGGCCTTGAGCACATATTCATACAAGAGGTAGTTCAGGGGCACGGTCATGACCATCACGAACGTAACGGCGGCACCGAGACCCAGGGCCGTCTTCACGCTCTTCGACACGGCGATGTAGGAGCACATGCCGAAGAAGAAGGCGAAGACCATGTTGTCGATGAAGATCGACCGGATAAATATATTCAAAGATTCCATACGCTATCCTCCTATTTTTCCTGTAAGTCCTTGTTGCGCGAGCGGTGTACCCAGATGATGCAGCCCACGATGATCAGCGCCATCGGCGGGAAGAGCATCATGCCGCAGTTCGAATAGAAACCGCCCTCGGCCATGTACCAGCTTTCGGGGATGATGCGGAAGCCCAGCAGGCTGCCCGAGCCGAGCAACTCGCGGAAGAAGGCCACGATCACCAGGATCAGGCCGTAGCCCAGACCGTTGCCGATACCGTCGAGGAACGAGGCCCAGGGTTTGTTGGCCAGGGCGAAGGCCTCGACGCGGCCCATGACGATACAGTTGGTGATGATCAGACCGACGTAGACCGACAGCTGCTTGGAGATCTCATAGACGAAGGCCTTGAGCACCTGGTCGACGAGGATTACCAGCGCGGCGATCACCACGAGCTGGACGATGATGCGGATACGCGCCGGCACGCCGTTGCGGATCAGCGACATCACGAGGTTCGAAAAGGCCGTGACGACCGTCACGGAGAGTGCCATGACGATGGCCGGCTTGAGCTGCACGGTGACGGCCAGAGCCGAGCAGATGCCGAGGATCTGCACGATGACCGGGTTGTTCGCCGAGAACGGGCCGGTCAGATACTTCATGTTCTTGGCCGAAAACAAAGGCTCTTTTTCGTTCTTACTCATTGTTTTCTACATTTTCATCGTTAGACACTTCAGCCTCGGCCGTCGCAGCGGGCTGCGCCCCGGCCGCACGCTTTGCCTCGAGCAGGGGCAGGTAGTTGCGGAGGCTGTTCTCGAGCATGGCCGTCACACCGTCGGAGGTCTTCGTACCGCCCGAGATGGCGTCCACCTCGTGGTTCGGGTCCTTGGCGCCGCCCTTGCGGAGCTTCACGGAGACGAACTCGTCGCCCTCGAAGATCTGCTTGCCGATGAAGTGCGACTGGAACTTCGACGTGGCGATCTCGGCACCCAGACCCGGGGTCTCACCCTTGTGGGCCATGATGATGCCGGCCATCGTGTTCATGTCCTTCTCGAGGGCCACATAGCCCCAGACCGGACCCCAGAGGCCCATGCCCGTCACGGGAATCACCACGCGGCCGTCCCTGGCCTCGAAGAGGGGAAACTTGCCGGCCCCGTAGGCGCCCGGCAGGTCGTTGAGCAGCGCGAAGACGTTCTCGCCCTCGATGCGGTTGCCCTCCTTGTCCACGACGTAGGCGTCGATCACCTCGTCGTACTTGACGCTCTTGATGAGCTCCTCGGCCGGAACGCCCTGTTTGACAGCGTCACCGGCATAGAGCGACAGCAGGATCGACTGCTTCTTCTCGTTGAGTTCGTTCTCGGCCTGCCGCTTCTGGAGTCCGAGTGCGGCCAGCGCCAGCAGCGTCGCCACGATGATGACCATCACCGTCGAGTAGACGACGATATAGACGTTGCTGTTGGTATCGAATCCCTTCCTGGCGGCCTTCTGCTCCGTGAACTCCGAGGCGGCCACGCCGCAAACGGGGCAGGTATCCGGTGCGGAGGCACCCTCGTGGATGTATCCGCAGACATTGCATTTGAATTGTTTCTTGGCCATATCTATCTCCCCTATTTTGCGGTTTTAACACGTTTCTTGCGACGCGAGATGTTCGCCTCGACCACGTAGTAGTCCACCAGCGGAGCCAGCGCGTTCATGAAGAGGATCGACAGCATCATGCCCTCGGGATAGGCCGGGTTCACGACGCGGATCATCACGGCCAGCGCACCGGTGAGGAATCCCACGATGTACTTGCCCTTGTTGGTCTGGGCCGAGGTCACGGGGTCCGTGGCCATGAAGACGGCACCGAAGGCGAAGCCGCCGACGATCAGGTGCCACCAGGCCGGGTATTCCGTTACGCCGAGCGCCTGGAAGAGGCAGCCCATGGCCAGGCCGCCGACGAACACCGAGACCATCGTCCGCCACGAGGCGATGCCCGTGAAGAGGAGGATGGCGGCGCCGATGAGGATGGCGAGCGTCGAGGTCTCGCCGAACGAACCGGGGATGAAGCCCAGGAAGGCGTCCAGCGGCGAGAAGGTCATCGTGCCGGTGGTCGAGAGCTGCTCGAGCGCCGTGGCACCCGTGATGCCGTCCACCTGTGCACCCATCATCGTCCAGTTGGAGTACCATACGGTCTCACCCGACATCGAGGGGGTGTAGGCGAAGAAGGCGAAGGCACGCGCCAGCAGCGCGGGGTTGAAGACGTTCATGCCCGTACCGCCGAAGACCTCCTTGCCGAAGACTACGGCGAAGGCCGTCGAGAGGGCCACCATCCACAGGGGCGTCGATACGGGGAAGATCATCGGGATCAGCAGACCCGTCACGAGGAAACCCTCGTTCACCTCGTGGCCGCGGGCCTGGGCGAAGGCGAACTCGATGCCCAGACCGACGATGTACGAGACGCACACCATCGGCAGCACGCGCACCAGACCGTAGAAGAAGGCCTGGAAGCCCTCGAGGCCCACCTGCAGACCCGTGTTGAAGCAGCCGAACAGGAACGCCGGGATCAGCGCCAGCACGACGACGATCATCGTACGCTTCATGTCGTTGCAGTCGCGGATGTGTGCGCCGCGGGTCGTGGTCGTGTTCGGGACGAAGAGGAACGTCTCGAATGCGTCGAAGGTCGATTCGAGGAAGCCCAGCTTGCCTCCCTTGGAGAAGGTGGGCTTGATTTTGTCCATGAATTTACGCAGTCCCATCGTTATGCCTCCTTAATCATTAAGTTAATACCGTCGCGGATGATCTGCTGGATCTCGATCTTCGAAGGATCGACGAACTCGCAGAGGGCGAAATCCTCCTCCGTGACCTCGTAGATGCCGAGGTTCTCCATCTTGTCGATGTCGCCCGCCAGGCAGGCCTTGAGCAGGTACATCGGGTAGATGTCCATCGGCAGATACTGTTCGTAGAGTCCCGTAACGACGAACGGGCGCTCGCCGCCGTTGAGATTCGTGTCGAGGTCGTACTCCTTTTTGGGGCAGAGCCACGAGAAGTAGGCGCGCGACACGGAGAACTTCTTCAGACGGGGCATGGCCCATCCGAGCAGTTCGTATTTGTCGCCTTCGGGGATGGCCGTCAGCTGGTTGGCATAGAATCCCACGAAGCCGTCGAGTGCGGTCTTCGTGCCGGTGAGGACGTTGCCCGAGATGAAGCGGATGCTGTCGCCCTCCTTTTGGGCCTTGACGTTGCCCTTGACCACCGAATCGACGCGGGCCCCGGCGATGATGCGCACGTAGGCCGGCTTCTCGATCTCGGAGCCGGTGACGGCCACCGTCTTGTGCATGTCCACACGGCCCTCGTTCACCAGACGGCCGATGATGGCCAGGTCCTGGATATTGACCGTCCAGACGATGTCGCCCTTGTTGATCGGATCGACGTGGTGGATCTGCACGCCGACGTTACCCACGGGGTGCTTGCCGGCGAACGTGTGCAGCTCGACGCCCTGCAGCTCAGGCATGCGGCCCTCGGCCTTGGCGCGCACCGAGAGGTGCACCTTGCCCGGCGTGAGCCGGCGCATCAGCTCGATGCCGGCCTGCAGGTTCCGCTGCTCGTCGCGGAGGACGAAGTTGTAGTCCGGAGCGAGCGGCGCGGAGTCGAAGGCGGAGATGAAGACGGCCTTCGGCGTGTCGTTCGGGTCGGCGATGATGCCGTAGGGTCGCTGCACGATCATCGGCCAGAGGCCCGAACGCAGCAGCAGTTCGACGATCTGCTCTCGCGAAGCCTTCTTCAGGTCGGGCTTCTCGAACTCCTCGTAGCGCTGAACGGCGTCGGGGGTCACCGTCACGGAGAGCACCTTGCGCTTCTCTCCGCGGTTGATGGCGGCCACCTTGCCGCTGACGGGCGACGTGAAGAGGACGCGCTCGTTGTACTTGTTGAAGAACAACGGCGTTCCGGCCTTCACCTCATCTCCCACCTTAACCAGCAGCTTGGGCGTCACACCCTCGAAATCGAGGGGCGAGAGGGCATACTCCGGAGACAGAGGCGCTTCGGTCAGCGTCTCCTGGGGCTTGCCCGCCAGATTGATGTCTAACCCTTGCGTAATGTAATGATTTTCGACATGGTTAAAGAATTTGATTGTTATGTTTGGATTTTTAGGGTTTCGCCTTTTTCGTGTTGTTAGCGGACTAACACCTTAAATCGCGTGCGAAAGTACGAAATTTTTCCCGAAAAATCCCATTTCCAGGGCCATTATTTCCGCCCGACAGACAAAATGACAAAAACGAAACCCGGCATCCTGCGAAGCGAAATATGCCGACCGTCGGAGCGGGACGTGATGAAGCGGTTTCCGATGTCGGAGAAAATTCCTACATTTGCCGTGTCATGGCCGACTATGTCAATATCCACACCCACCGCCCGACGGGGCGCTGCACGGAGCTCCGCACGGCGGGCATCCACCCGTGGGAGGCGGCACGCGAACTGGCCGCAGTGCGCTCCGAGGGGCTTGCAGGGCGGCTCGGCGAGGCTCTTGCCGGTGCGCAGGCCCTCGGCGAGACGGGGCTCGACTTCGCCTGCTCCACCGACCGTGAGGCGCAGACGGAGCTGCTGCGCGCCCACCTGCGGCTGGCCCGCGAACGGGGCCTTGCGGTGGTGCTGCACTGCGTGCGGGCCTTCGAACCGCTGATGAACGAATTGAAAGCCTGCCCGCCCCCGGCGGCCATCTTCCACGGCTTCATCGGCTCGCCCGAGCAGGCACGGCGGGCCGTCGGCAGCGGCTGGTATCTCTCTTTCGGCATGCGTACCTTTGCTTCGCCGCGGAGCCTCGAAGCGCTACGCACGACGCCGCACGAACGGCTCTTCTTCGAGACGGACGACGACCCTGCGGAGATCGGAAGCGTCTACGCCGCAGCCGCCGCAGTGCTTGGCTGCCGCGTCAGCGAACTGCAACAGGCGACGGAGGCCAACTACCGGAGGCTCTTCACCCCACGGGCGACAACGGGCACAGAGGCATGCAATGAATTAAAGGAAAACGCGAGATAATGAACGACAACTGGCTGGAAAGAACCGAATTGCTGCTCGGAAAAGAGAAACTTTCACAAATCCGCGACGCCCACGTTCTGGTCGTCGGACTGGGCGGCGTGGGCGCCTATGCCGCCGAGATGATCGCCCGTGCGGGCGTGGGCCGCATGACGGTGGCCGATGCCGACACGGTGAACCCGACGAACATCAACCGCCAGCTGGTGGCGCTCCACTCGACCGTCGGGCGGCAGAAGGCCGAGGTGCTGGCCGAACGGCTGCGGGACATCAACCCCGCGATCGGACTCACGGTGGTCAATCGCTACATCAAGGACGAGGAGACCTACACGCTGCTCGATGCCGCGCGTTACGACTATGTGGTGGACGCCATCGATACCCTCTCGCCGAAACTGGCGCTGATCGCCGCCTCGCTCGAACGGGGCTATCCGCTGGTCAGCTCGATGGGGGCCGGGGCCAAGACCGACCCCACGAAGCTGGAGATCGCCGACATCTCGAAGACCCACCACTGCCCGCTGGCCCACATGCTCCGCAAGCGGCTGCACAAGATCGGCATCCGCAGCGGCTTCCGGGCCGTCTTCTCGCCCGAACCGATGCGCGAGGGGGCGATGATCCTCTGCGAGGAGCAGAACAAGAAGTCGAACGTCGGGACGATCTCCTACATCCCGCCGCTGTTCGGCATCGGCTGCGCCTCGGTGGTGATCCGGGGGCTGATCGGCGAACTCGACTGACCGCCGCAGCCCGTCAGGGGCGCTCCGCGGCCATGCGGTCGATGAAGAGAATGCCGTCCAGATGATCCACCTCGTGCTGGAAGATGACGGCCGTATAGCCCCGTATGACCTCCCTGCGGCGGACGAAGCCGCTGTCGCGGTAGCGGATCTCGATCTGCTGCGGCCGCGCCACATCGCCGTAGCGGTCCGGGACCGAAAGACACCCCTCCGGGCCGGGGACCGCAGGCCCCGTACGCCGCACGATCTCGGGATTGACATAGATGCCGAACGGCTCGCCCGGCAGGTCGAAGCGCTGTACGGCGATGACCCGCAGCCCGATGCCGACCTGCGGGGCAGCGATACCCACCCCTTCGTTCTGCGGGTTGCGAACCGTGGTCAGCAGCCCCTCGCACAGGCGGCCGAACTCCTCGGCGGCATGCATCCGGGCGGTCACCGGCTCGGCGCGCCGGCGCAGGAAGAGCGAATCGCTGCGGTCGGCAATGCTCCACACGCGCAGCAGGCCGCCGTCCGCGTTGTCGAGCGTCTGCCGCCAGGAGGCCTCGAACGCCGGGCGGGCGCATCCTGCCGAGACCAGTGCCGCGGCAAAGGCGGTCCACAGGCGGATGGGAAGGGTCGGAAATTTCATCTGTGCAAAACGGTTTCTCGGGACAAATATACGAAAAACGGGCGACCGAAGGCGAAAAGCCGCTATCTTTGTCCTGCGGGGAGCGGCTGCGGCGCGTCCGGGCCCCGCAGCCGAAAAGCATTCAACAAAAAACACAAAGAACCATTCCGATGAAACCGAACATCGTATTTCTCGACCAGTACAGCCTCGGAGAGGCCGACCTTTCGTCGATCCGTGCGCTGGGGAACTATACGGGCTACGAGACCACACGGCGCGAAGAGATCGTCGCCCGTGCGGCCGACGCCGACATCGTCATCACCAACAAGGTGCCGTTCGACCGCGCTACGCTCGAACGCCTGCCCCGCCTGCGGCTGATCTGCGTGGCCGCCACGGGAATGAACCACATCGACCTGGCCGCCGCGGCCGAACGGGGCGTCGCCGTGAAGAACGCCGTGGGTTACTCGACCCATTCGGTCACGGAGACGACCATCGGCGCCGCCATCGCACTGCTGCGCCAGACCGTCTACTACGACCGCTACGTGAAGGAGCACTACGCCGGGGCCGAACGGCAGTACCACTTCGGCCGCACGACCCGCCAGCTCTACGGCTCGCACTGGGGCGTCATCGGGCTGGGCAACATCGGACGCAACGTGGCCCGCGTCGCCACGGCCCTGGGGTGCGAGGTGGCCTATACCTCCACGTCGGGCATCGAGCGGCAGGAGGAGTATCCCTGCATGCCGCTCGGCGAACTGCTCGCCTGGGCCGATGTCGTATCGGTCCACTGCCCGCTGAACGACCGCACGAAGGGGTTGATCGGCGCCGGCGAGCTGGCACGGATGAAGCCCTCGGCCCTGCTCATCAACGTGGCGCGCGGCGGGATCGTGGACGAAGCGGCCCTTGCAGCCGCACTCGATGCGGGACGTCTGGCGGGGGGCGCACTCGACGTCTTCGAGCACGAGCCGCTCGAGAAGGGCAATCCCCTGCTCTCGGTGCGCGAGCCCGAACGGCTGCTGCTCTCGCCCCACAATGCCTGGTCGCCCGTCGAGGCCGTGGAGATCCTCGTGCGGTGCATTGCCGACAACATCCGCTCATTCAACGGCAGCGCACGATGAACGCCGAGACGATCCTGCCCGCGCAGACACCCGACGAGCGGCGGCAGCGCGTCTTCGAATGGCTCGACGCCCACGGCATCCGCTACACGTGGTACGAGCATCCGGAGGCCCCGACCATAGAGATCGCCCGCCAATACTGGCGCAACGACGGTTCGAAGCACTGCAAGAACCTCTTCTTCCGCAACCACAAGGGCAACCGCCACTACCTGGTCTCGTTCGATGCCGAGCAGTCGCTGGCCATCCACGACCTCGAACACCGCCTGCACCAGGGCAAGCTGTCGTTTGCCTCCGAGCAGCGCATGGAGCGCTGGCTCGGGCTGCGGCCCGGGTCGGTATCGCCTTTCGGGTTGATCAACGACACGGAGCACCACGTGCACCTGTTCCTCGACGCACGGTTGCAGGAATACCCCTCGCTCTCGTTCCACCCCAACGACAACCGCGCCACGGTGGTCATCCCGCGCGAAGAGTTCCTGCGCTACCTCGCGGAGGTGGGCAACAGCTATGAATTTTTGGAACTCTACTGAACAACGAGCCGTTTTTTTTCCTACCTTTGAATAAACCCAACAAATTGGACAAACCCTTAAAAAAACAAACCCGACCATGAAAAAACTCGTTCTCGCCCTGTTCATGACCCTCTGCACCCTGGGTGCGCTCCGGGCCCAGTCCCTGCAATCGGACATCATGTCCTACCTGCGAACCGAAGGATACGCCCCCTCCTACGACTCGGACGGCGACATCCAGTTCAAGAAGGAGGGATACCTCTACTACGTCATCGTCAAAGACATCGACGATGGCTACTCCTATGTAGAGGTCCGCGTGCCGTTCGGCATTTCGGACATGTCGCTCAGCGAACTGCAGAACATTGCCTCCGAGCTCAACACCGCGAAGTTCCTCTGCAAATGCTCGGCATATCGCGATGACAGCGACGGAGACAACATCTTCCAGATCGGCATGGAGTTCGTTGCCTCCACCTCCTCGCAGGCCCGTTACCAGATGAAGCACGCCCTGCGGCTGATGCCCGTATGGATCAGCGCCTTCGATGAGTATCTCTGACATCCGGGAGAAGTGCAGGCCGGAACCCGGCCCACGAAAAAGAGAGGATTCACGCACATGCGTTGAGTCCTCTTTTCATCTATTGCGCCCGGGGCCCCGGGCTGCTATTTGCCGAGCAACTCCGCCAACCGAGCCTTCAGCTCCTCCCCACGCAGATTACGGGCCACGATCGTGCCGTCGGGGCCGAAGAGAATGATGGCGGAATGCCGTTGATGCCGTAGAGGTCGATCGGAATTGTCCCGGCTTCGAGAATCTGCGGCCACGGCAGTCCGAGCTCCTCAATGGCCTTCAGCGTGGCAGCCCGGTCGTCGGCCACGGCCACGCCGAGGATGTCGAGTTGGCTGCGGTCGTAACGGTCCCATACCTCGCGGATCGTCGGCATCTCGGCGCGGCATGGCCCGCACCACGAAGCCCAGAAATCGACCAGCACATACTTGCCCCGCCCGACGAAGTCCGAAAACGACACGGCCGTCGAATCGACGGTCCCCGTCGGAACCGTAAAGTCGGTGAAGGGCATTCCCTCGGCAGTCTTGCCCAGCGCCTCGAAAACCGAGGCCATGTTCACTACGGGGCCGAAATTGCGCGCATAGTCCGAACCATCGGCGTAGAGCGCGTCGAATTCCTCGGGCGTACGGGCGATGAAGGCCCAGTTCCACAGGGCCGTGGCGCCGAGGGCATCCTCGCGCGACACATACGGACGCAGGAACGCTGCAAAACGGTCGGTGGCTTCGTCGATGGCCATCCGGATGCGCGCCTGGCGGACCATCTCGTCGAGCGTCGAGTCGGCGCGAAGCCGTTCACACGTCTCCTTGACATGATTCACCAGCGAATCGAACCGCATCTGATAAGCCGTCCGGGTATCGTTGAGCGGCGTACCCCCGGCCAGATGCGTCTCCATATGCACCACGATTCGACCCGGCTCGAGAATCAGATTGGCATACTCCTCTCCGAGATCGATGCGCCGAATCGAGTCGCGGACAACACTTCCCGTGAAGAGAAAACGGCCGTCGGTCACCACCGCACTGTCGGAAACAGATTCATTGTAATCAAACAGGTAGGCGGTCTTTCCGTTGAATGACGGATCCACCTCGCCTTCGATTGTGTAGCTCCGGTCACGGGCACACGAGGCAAAAGCCATCGCCAGTAACGAGCCATAAAGCCACGCCGTTTTCATACGCAATATTTTGGGGTATTTGATTTATAATCAAACATTTCAAATTAAAAATTTCGATGGAGGGCTTGCACAAGCCCTCCATCGAAAGTCTGCACCGCCGGGACACAGGGTTCCCTGACGGATGCCGGACGCACTTCGTGCCCGGCCGGTTATTTCATCTCGACAAGCGCCTTGCCGGTCATCTCCTTGGGCTGGGGAAGTCCCATGAGCTTGAGCACCGTAGGAGCCACGTCGGCCAGAATGCCGTTGTGCACTGCCTTCACGCGGTCCGACACCACCACGATGGGCACCGGGTTGAGCGAGTGCGCCGTGTTGGGCGTACCGTCGGGGTTGATGGCATTGTCGGCGTTGCCGTGGTCGGCAATCATCACCACCTCGTAGCCGTTGGCCTTGGCGGCCTCGACCACCTTCTCGACGCAGCCATCGACGGCCTTGACAGCCTTGACAATCGCGTCGTAGACGCCCGTATGGCCCACCATGTCGCCGTTGGCGAAGTTCAGGCAGATGAAGTCGAACTTACGCTCGCCGAGGGCGGCAACCAGCTTGTCGGCAACCTCGGGGCCGACATTTCGGGCTGCAGGTCGTAGGTGGCCACCTTGGGCGAAGCCACCAGGATGCGCTCCTCGCCCTCGAACTTATCCTCGCGGCCTCCGTTGAGGAAGAAGGTCACGTGGGCATACTTCTCGGTCTCGGCGATGCGCAGCTGCCGAAGGCCCTGCTTCGAAACCCACTCGCCGATCGTATCGGGCACATCGGCCTTGTCGAAGAGGATGTGCAGGCCCGTGAATTTGGCGTCGTAGGGGGTCATGCAGCAGTAGTAGAGCGGCATGGTGTGCATGCCGGCCTCGGGCATGTCCTGCTGCGTGAGGACGATCGTCAGCTCCTTGGCGCGGTCGTTGCGGTAGTTGAAGAAGATAACCAGGTCGTTCGGGCGAATCAGGCCCACGGGCTGGCCCGCAGCATCGACACGTACGATCGGCTTGATGAACTCGTCGGTCACGTCGGCATCATAGGACTTCTGCACGGCGGCGACCATGTCCGTGTCGTGCTCGCCGACACCCTCGACCAGCGCGTCGTAGGCCACCTTCACTCGCTCCCAGCGCTTGTCGCGGTCCATCGCATAGTAACGGCCGATCACCGTAGCGATCTTGCCGCCCGTCTTTGCGAGATGCTCTTCGAGCTGGGCGATGAAGCCCTTGCCGCTGTGCGGGTCGGTATCGCGGCCGTCCATGAAGCAGTGCACGTAGGTGCGCTCCGAAACGCCGTACTCGCGGGCGATGTCACAGAGTTTGAAGAGGTGCTCGAACGACGAGTGTACGCCGCCGTCCGAGGTCAGGCCCATGAAGTGCACCCCGACGCCCTGCGCCTTGGCATATTCGAAAGCCTTGACGATCTCGGGATTCCGGAGGATCGAGTTGTCGCGGCAGGCGCGGTTGATCTTCACGAGGTCCTGGTAGACCACGCGGCCGGCGCCGATATTGAGGTGGCCCACCTCCGAGTTGCCCATCTGTCCGTCGGGCAGGCCGACGTTCTCGCCGTCGGTGCGCAGTTCGGCATGGGGGTACTTTTCGGTCATGGCCGAGATGTATGCGGGATGTACGGTCGAAATGACATCGGCCTTGTCGTGATGGCCGTTGCCCCAGCCATCGAGAATCATCAGTAATACCTTGTTGCTTTCCATAACTATCAGTTTTTAAGTCCCGTATTGTTTCAGTTCAGCGTCGGAACGCCGGGACTGCCCGGCACGCCGCCACATTATTTCACCTGCGCCGAGATCAGCTCCACAGCCTTGTCGATGGCCGCCTGCAGCCCCTCGGCATTCTTGCCGCCGGCCGTGGCGAAGAAGTTCTGACCGCCACCGCCGCCCTGCATCAGCCGGGCGGCCTCGCGGACTACCGCACCGGCATTCACGCCCCGGGCCGTGATTTCGTCGCCGAGCATGACCGTCAGCGACGGCTTGCCCTCATAGACCGAGCCCACGACGAAGACCAGACGCGGAGAACGGCCGCGCAAGCTGTATGCCAGATCCTTCACGAAGTCCGGACGACGGTCGCTCTGCATGGCGATGAGCTGCATGCCGTCGCGCTCGGGCGTCGAGGCGGCGATCTTCTCGGCCCACTGAGCCACCTGCTCGCGGCGCATGGCCTCGACCTCCTTCGAGAGCTGCTCGTTGCTTTCGAGCATCTTCTTGACGGCCTGAAGCACCTGCGGGTTATTGAGATACTCGCCCACGTTGCGGAGCGTATCCTCGGCCGCATAGACCATTCGCTCGGCCTGCTCGCCCGTCACGGCCTCGATACGGCGCACGCCGGCCGAAATGGCGCTCTCCGAGAGGATCTTGAAGAAGCCGATGGTTCCCGTCGAACGGGTGTGCGTACCGCCGCACAGCTCGACCGAATCGCCGAAGCGGACCATGCGGACGCGGTCGCCGTACTTCTCGCCGAAGAGCATCATGGCCCCGGCGGCAGCGGCCTCCTCCTTCGTGGCGTCGCGCTTCTCCTCGAGCGGATAGTCGGCGCGCACGGCCCGATTGACCAGCAGCTCGACTTCGCGCAGCTGCTCGGGGGTCACCTTCTGGAAGTGCGAGAAATCGAAACGCAGCACCTCGGGTGTCACGAGCGAACCCTTCTGCTCGACATGGCTGCCCAGCACCTTGCGCAATGCAGCGTGCATGAGGTGCGTGGCCGTATGGTTGTTGGCCGCAGCCTGGCGCTTCTCGGGATTCACCACGGCCTCGAACTCCGCGGCGGGATTCTCCGGGAGCTGCGCCGTGATGTGGATAATCAGACCGTTCTCCTTCTCGGTGGCGACGACCGGGATGCGCTCGTTGGCGCTCTCGATGTAGCCGATGTCGCCGATCTGACCGCCCGAATTGCCGTAGAACGGCGTGCGGTCGAAGACCAGCTGGAAGGTGGTCTTGCCCTTGGAGGTCACGCGGCGGTAGCGCGCGATACGCACCCGCTCGGTGAGGGTGTCGTAGCCGGTGAAGATGCTCTCCCGGATGGGGATGAGCTCCACCCAGTCGTCCGTATCGACGGCTGCGGCGTTGCGCGAACGCGCCTTCTGGGCCTCGAGCTCCTGCTCGAAGGCGGGAAGGTCCACGCCTACCCCCTGTTCGCGGGCGATGAGTTCGGTCAGGTCGATCGGGAATCCGAACGTGTCGTAGAGTTCGAAGGCCTCCCTGCCCGAGATGAGCTCGCGACCCTCCTTTTTCGTGCGCTCGATGACGCCGTCAAGCAGGTTGATGCCCGTGGCCAGCGTGCGCAGGAACGAAGCCTCCTCCTCCTCGATGACCTTCTCGATGAGCGTCTGCTGTGCCTTCAGTTCGGGGAACTGTCCGCCCATCTGCTCCACAAGCCCCGCAACCAGCTTGCAGAGCGTCGGCTCGGTGAAGCCCAGGTAGGTATAGCCGTAACGCACGGCGCGGCGCAGGATGCGGCGGATCACGTAGCCCGCCTTGACGTTCGACGGCAGCTGGCCGTCGGCGATCGAGAAGGCGATGGCGCGCAGGTGGTCGGCCATCACGCGCATGGCCACGTCCGCCTTCTCGTCCTCGCCGTAGCGCTTGCCCGCCAGGGCGGCGATGCGGCCGATCGTCGGCTGAAAGACGTCCGTGTCGTAGTTCGACTTCTTGCCCTGCAGGATCATGCAGAGACGCTCGAAGCCCATGCCCGTATCGACGTTGCGCGCCGGCAGCTCCTCGAGCGAACCGTTGGCCTTGCGGTTGAACTGCATGAAGACGAGGTTCCAGATCTCGATCACCTGCGGATGGCCCGCGTTGACCATCTCGCGGCCGGGCTTGGCGGCGATCTCCGCCTCGTCGCGCAGGTCGAAGTGGATCTCCGAGCAGGGGCCGCAGGGACCCGTCTCGCCCATCTCCCAGAAGTTGTCGTGCTTGTTGCCGCGGATGATGTGGTCTTCGGAAGATACTGCTTCCAATATCCGTAGGCCTCCTCGTCAAACGGCACGCCGTCCTCGTCCGAGCCCTCGAACACGGTGGCGTACATCCGCTCGGCCGGCAGTTTGTAGACGTCGTGCAGCAGCTCCCAGGCCCATTCGATCGCCTCCTTCTTGAAGTAGTCGCCGTAGGACCAGTTGCCCAGCATCTCGAACATCGTGTGGTGGTAGGTGTCGTGGCCGACCTCCTCCAGGTCGTTGTGCTTGCCCGATACGCGCAGGCACTTCTGCGTGTCGGCCGCACGCGGATATTTGCGGGGAGCGTTGCCCAGGAAGATGTCCTTGAACTGGTTCATGCCCGCATTGGTGAACATCAGCGTGGGGTCGCCCTTGACGACCATCGGTGCCGAAGGCACGATCACATGCTCCTTCGAAGAGAAGAAGTCGAGAAAGGCCTGACGAATTTTGTTGGATTCCATATATACGAATTTTCGTTTTTATCCGTTTCCGATTTCGGGTTGCAAAATTACACAATTAAAGTTAAATTTGCACCCTATCCGGAGGAGTTTTTTCAGCAGATGAGCCAAAAACGGAGAAGCAACCGCACGCAGCGTCTCGCCCGCGAGGCGCTCGTCCTCACCGAGGAGGCCACGACGCTCACACGCGAGGTCGTGACCGCCCCGTTCCGCCTGCGCACCTACCGGCTCATCCGCAAGATCATCATCGGTTTCATCCTGGTGTCGATCGCCAATGTCCTCTTCTCCTACTTCTTCTACACCCCGAAGATGTACCGCATCCTGCGCGACAACCGCGAGCTGAAGATCCGTTACCGGATCCTGCAGGACCGCATACGCACCGCACAGCAGCACGTCGATGAGATCCGCCACCGCGACAGCTACGTCTACCGGTCGCTCTTCTCGACCGACACGCTCTCGATTCCGGGCGTGTGGCAGCCCTACCCCGAGTCGAAATACGCCCCGATGGCCGACGACGACTACGCCTCGCTGATGATCCCCACGTGGCGGCAGCTCGATGCGCTGGCCCGCACGATCTACCTCGAGTCGGTCTCGTTCGACGAACTGCAGCAGCTGGCCCGTAACAAGGAGCAGCTGGCCGCGGCCGTACCGGCCATCTGGCCCATCGACCGGAAGGCGCTGCACAACAACCACATCGGCGCCTTCAACCCGCGGCGTTTCCACCCCATCCTGCACCGCATCGTGGCCCACGAGGGCATCGACCTGGGGTGCGACCGCGGCACGCCGGTCTACGCCACGGGCGACGCCACGGTGGAGATTGCCGCGGGAAGCGGGTACAACGGCGGCTACGGACACCAGGTGCTGCTCAACCACGAATTCGGCTACAAGACCCGTTACGCCCACCTGAGCGACGTGCTCGTCAAGCCGGGCGAGCGGGTCAAGCGCGGGCAGTTGATCGCCCGCACGCAACACGGGCCGCTCGTCGGGGCCGCACCTCCACTACGAGGTGATCCACAAGGGCATCCCGGTGAATCCGATCAACTATTTCAACCGCAACATGTCGGCCGAGGAGTACGAGCGGCTGATGGAGAACCTCCGGGAGACCAATTTCGAAAAGTACTGACATGACCGGAAAGAAAGATCTCGAACGCCTGCGCCGCCGGCGCCGCCGCAAGCAGCGCATCATCCGCACGACTGTCTATCTATTCGTGTGGCTGGGGGCCGCCGTGCTCTACTACATCGGCTTCTCGATCTTCTTCGACACCCCGTTCGAGGCGCAGATGAAGCACTCGGCCGACGGTCTGCGCCGCGAATACGAGGCCCTCACGCAGCGTTACGACTCACTCTCGGTCGTACTCGAGAACCTCACCGAGCGTGACCGCAGTGTCTTCCGCACGCTCTTCGAGGCCGATCCCTACGACTTCGACACGGAGTACGAACAGCGGCAGAGCGTCACCTACGAGAAGATCGTCGATCGTTCGACACGCCGCCTGAAGCGCGAACTGGGCGAGCGCGTGGCCGACATGGAGCAGCGGCTGGCCCGACTGAACGACTCGTACCTCACCCTGCAGGCGCGCATCGACTCCGCGGGCCGCGACTGCGACCGCATCCCCTCGATCCAGCCGGTGATCAACAAGCAGCTCACGCTGCTGACGGCCTCCTACGGCATGCGCATCCATCCCTTCTACAAGACCCTGCAGTCGCATCAGGGCGTCGATTACACGATCCCCGAAGGGTCGAGCGTCTTCGCCACGGCCGACGGCGTGGTGCGCGACGTGGCCACCCGCAACTCGACGCACGGGCTGACGGTCGTCATCGACCACGGCAACGGTTACGAAACCTCGTACAGCCACCTCTCGAAGACCAACGTCCGCCGCGGGCAGCAGGTCCGCCGCGGCGACATCATCGCGCTGTCGGGCGACACGGGACTCTCGCTCTCGCCCCACCTCCACTACGAGGTGCGCCACAACGGCATGCGCGTGGACCCGATCCACTACTTTTTCATGGAGCTGTCCCCCACGGAATACCAGCGCCTGATCCGCATCGCGCAGACGGGCATGCAGGCATTCGACTGACCCACCTGATCCTCCGCTTCAAATGGAAACCCGCATCCGACTGATTCTGCTCGACTTCGACGGCACACTGGCCGACACGCGCCGCGCCAATGCGCTCGCCTATGCGGCCACGCTCCGCGAGGCGGGCATTGCGCTTTCGGAGGAGGAGTACGCGGCCCGTTACTTCGGCATGCGCTGCGAGGAGTTCCTCACGCACCTGGGCATCGCCGACCCGGCCGAGCGCGACCGGCTCCGGCGGCGCAAGATCGAACTCTATCCCACGTTCTTCGACTCCGTGCGGCTGAACCGCCCGCTGTGGGAGTTCTGCCAGCAGTTCCGCGCTCAGGGCGGCCGCGTGTGGATCGTCTCGACGGGCAGCCGCGAGAACATCGAGCACGTCATGCACCACCTCGGCATCCGCGACGGCGTGGACGGAATCCTCTCCGGCCCGGAGATCGCCCGCAGCAAACCCCACCCCGACTGTTTCCTCGAGGCGATGCGCCGCGAGGGGGTCACCCCGCGCGAGACACTCATCTTCGAGGACTCCGGGATCGGCATCGAGGCGGCCCGCCGCAGCGGGGCCTCCTATTTCGTCGTCAGGCTGTAACACACGAACGGCCTCCGCCGCAGGGGCGGCCTTACCCCGAAACATCCCCCGGAAAAGAGAGCCGGGACCACAGTCGTGCGGTCCCGGCCTGAAATGCGTCACCACCGGTCCGGCCGGTCGTCATGCCGCGGCGGTTTGGGAGGTTTGGGTTTCTTGTGTCTCTTGCCCGGTCGCTCAGGGCCGTGGTGTGGATGCCCGTGATGCGGAGGAGGCGGAGCCTCGTGCGGCGGACGGGGCGGGCGGGGACCGGGAGGCCGATGTACGGCGCAGGATCCGAGGAGCAGGGCCGACAGGATCAGGCACAGGCTCCAGAAACGTCTTGTCTTCATGGTCGGTTCTCTTTTTATGTCGAATGCCGCTTACAAAGATAACACGATTTTCGGAATTGCAAAATCCCGAAAAATCGTATCTTTGCAACCGATTACCTTTTCCGATCGTCCGAAATGAAATCCACCGAGAGCGGCACCCCCGAGGAGGCCGCGCCCACAGCGAACAGATCCGCCGCGGAGTGCGGCACGAACAGAACGAATCCGGCGGCTGCGGCTGTCCCCGGCGACCCGCAGGCACCCGGGGCTGCCTCCGCATCCGATGCATCCGATGCGGAGGGCACAGGACGGGAGGACGGGGAGGCTGCACCCGCGGTACCGGCCGGCACCGCACCCGGCCGTGAGGCAAAGAGCCCCCGCACATCGCTTCGCAAAAGGTTTGAGCAGCGGCGCAGGGCCCTGGCGCGCCGGATCGAATACAACCGCCTGCGCCGCATACGCCGCCATTCGGTCCCGGCGTATGTCCACTGCAAGAACTGCGGAGAGACGCTCCGGGGCATGTATTGCCACCGCTGCGGGCAGTATGCGCTCGATCCGGAGCAACCCTTCTGGAAATACTTCAAACAATATTTCGAGAACGTCTACCAGTTCGACAGCAAGGTGTGGCAGACGCTCTGGTTCCTTTTCCGCCGCCCGGGCATGCTGACCCTCGAGTTCATCGCCGGAAAAATCAACTCCTACGTCCACCCGTTGCGGCTGTTCATGTTCATCTCGGCACTCTTCTTCCTGGCCGTGGCGCTCTTCATCCCCGAGAATGTCGATATAGTGCTGGGAACCCGGGAAAAGCAGCTCTCGGAGTTGCGTGATCCCGACGTGCTGCGGGCGCTCCAGGTCAGCCAGGGGGATGACGAGGGCTACGACCTGCTGCGGAAAGACACGACCGTCTGGGTGGCCGGGGCGCGCGAGGAGTTCCGGGGATTGGAGTCGATCGCCGGGGTGATCGACCGTCCGGGGCGCGACACGCTGCAGGTGCGCATCCCGGGATTCCTGCTCGAGGAGGGCTATCTGGTCTCCGCGCCCGGCGACTCGATCCACTGGAGCAGCAGCAATCCCCTGCGCCCGGAATCCACCAAACGGGACAGCGAGGCCCAGGACCTCCGCCGCGAGATGGTCTACGCGCACATCATCGGCTGGTTCTCGAAGTGGCTGCCCGTGATCCTGCTGCTGTTCATCCCGTTCTTCGCCCTGCTGCTCAAGGTCTTCTTCCACCGGCGGAAGATGTTCTACATGGGCCATTTCGTCACGGCGCTGCACCTGCACTCCGTACAGCTCATCCTGGTCTTCATCACGCTGCTCGGCGCACAGTGGATCGACCGGCCGGGCTGCTATGCCCTCCTGCTGCTGGGCTTCTACCTGCTGCACATGGTCTGCGTCTTCCACCGCGTCTACGGCGACGGATGGGTCAAGACCTCGTTCAAGGCGCTGCTGATCCACGGATTCTACATGCTCGTCATGTCGGTCGTCCTGCTCGGGCTCTTCATCTGGCTCATCCTCCCGCTCATGAAGGAGAACAACTGGTGGTAGCCGCCGCAAGGCGCCCGAACGCCCCCTCGCAAAACGCCCCGCAGTCCTCAGGGATCGCGGGGCGTCGTTTTTCCGGCGGGAGCGGCTACCGCCTGCAGATGACGTTGAAGTCGCAGAAGGCGCAGGTGTCCGCATCGGCGCACTGGCGGAACGGGACGGCAGGGTTGTAAAGCTCTCCGAGCGTCTCGCCGACGAGCTCCTCGAAGCGTGCGGCGTAGTGCGAATAGGGGGCTCCCCGGAGGCCGAGCTCGCGGTCGATGAGCTGCGGCGAATAGTCCGGGCGGTTCATCGCCCGCACGTAGTAGAGTGCCGGCACGGCGTCGCAACCCTCCGTGCGGCGGAGCATCAGGGCATAGAGCAGCGTCTGGAGGATGTTCGACAACCGCTGCCTGCCTTCGCCGTGGAAGAGTTTCTCCAACCCGTCGAAATCGAGGTGCGCCGCACCGGTCTTGTAATCGACCACGCGCAGCGAGCCGTCGTCGAGGCGGTCGAGGCGGTCGGCGATGCCCGAGAAGCGCATGGTGAGCTGCCGGCCGGCCGATCCGAACGCGAAGCCGCACCCCACGCGCCGCTCCAGCCCGACGACCGTGAAGCCGTCGTGCGCCGCATCGTAGGCCATCACGCCGCCCCGGAGGTAACGTGCCACGATATCCTTGACCAGCAGCAGGTTGCCCGTATAGTCGGCCGTCGTGGCCTTCGGGTCCCGGAGGTAGTGCTCGTTGATGGCCGCCTCGACCGCTGCGGGGACCTCGCCCGTGCGGACCAGCGCCCGGAGCGTCCCGCCCGGGTGCGCCTCGCCCTCGATGCGGGCATAGAGCCGCTGTACGGCGGCATGGAGGATCGTTCCGAACATCGGGGCATCGACCTCCTCGGAGATCTCGTCGTCGGAGTCGAGCCGCGCCACCGAATGGAAATAGAAGCGCAGCGGGCAGGCGACGTAGCGGAAGAAGGCCGTCGGCGAGAGCGACGCATCGCTCCCGGGATCGGTGAAGCGCAGCAGGCGGCGCATCACCCCCCCTCGTCCTTGGCCACCTCGATAGGGGTCGAACCGGCCAGGTTCACATCCACGCCCACCTCGATGCGGCGCAGCGGGAAGCCGCTCTCGTACTCGATCTGGCGGATGTAGCGGCTCGGTTCGCCGGTCGATTTGTCGTCGGCATGGGCGCAGTAGAGCATCCACACGCGGCTGGCGCGCTGGATCAGGCGGTAGAAATAGTAGGCGTAGACCCCCTCGTGGTGTTCGGGTGTCGGCAGCGCATAGGCCGCCCGCAGGTTGTAGGGGATGAACGACGACTGGGCCATGTGGTTGCCCGGGAAGTTGTCGTCGGTCATCGAGAGGATCACGACGTTCTCAAAGTCGAGGTTGCGCGTTTCGAGGATACCCATCACCTGCACCCCTTCGAGCGGTTCGCCCTCATAGGGGATGCGCAGCGTCTGGAGGTGGCGGCGCAGCAGCGAGGCGAAGATCTCGGGCGTCGGGTCGATCGCACATTCGTCCAGCGAGTTGCGCAGCCGTTCGAGCTCCTCGGCGATCACGGCGAGGAACTCCACGCGCTGCCGGGCGTCGTCGCCTCCGTAGGGCAGGCGCGCCACGGCCCCAACAACGGCGGAGAGCCACACGGCGAGGGTCCGCCAGTCGGCCGCCGGGGCGAAGATCGTGCGCAGCAGTTCGTTGCGGCCGAGCCAGGCGCCATCGACGGCGATGCGCCGCTCCTGCACGATCTCCTCCTCGAGGCGGCGTGTCAGTTCGACGTCGCAGCCGGCCACGTAGGGATGGGACAGCAGGCCCGTGACATCGGTATGGTAGAAGGTCCAGCCCTCGCCGCGGCGCCTCCGGTGGGCCTGCAGTTCGAGCAGGCGCTCGACGAACGTGTAGGCCAGGCTGGCGCGAAGCGGGTAGCCCATCGTGACGTTCACGTGCCCGATCTCGGGCGGCAGGGCGTGCAGCAGCGGCAGCAGCAGGTTCTCGTCGGTGAGCACCACGGCAGTCTCCTTGCCCAGCTCCCCGCGGGCAGCCAGCGAGCGGAGGATCGTGGCGACGTACTTGCACTGCACGGCGTTCGAAACGGCGGTCACCGCAGTCATCTCCTTCCCCACCGAGGACATGTTGTCGTGCGAGAGTTCGGCCCGCGGCGGGAACTGCACGATGTTCTCGCGCACGAACATGCCCGCCTCCTGCTCGGGGCGATCCCTGTAGTAGGAGTCGTAGTCCCAGTAGAAGTCGGTCTCGGCAGCGGTCGAAAGGAACTTGAAAAGCCGCTTCTCGCACTCCGACAGGGCGTTGAACCCGGCTACCACGAAGCGGCGCGGCCCGCCGAACGAGAACGCCCCCTCGCGGATGCGCTCGGCGGCGGCACGCTGCACCATGCCGTTGTAGGCGATGCCCAATGCGGCGAGCCGCTCGCGGAAGCGGCGGTAGATCGGGCCGAGCGTCCGCCAGATGGCCAGGAAACGGCGCTTCTCCTCCGAGAGGTCGGCCTCCTCGCCGAGCGACGTCCAGAAGGCAATGATCCGCAGCTGGGACGGCGTCAGGTAGGAGATGTCGGCCTCGATCTCCTTGATATCCTCGATGTTGCGGAAGAGCATCGAGGCGTCGATCAGGTATTTGTCCACCGTGTCGAAGTCCGTGAGCAGCATGTCGCCCCAGAAGTAGAACCGGTCGAACGGCTCGTCGTGGTACTCCGAATAGATGCGGTAGAGCTCGGTGATCAGCCGCAGGCGGTCACCGCACCTCAGGCCCGAGATCTCGGACATCAGGTCGTCGATGGTCACCCATTCGGGCTGCCACATCGGCCGGTTCGCGATCCGCGCGAGGGCATCGACGAAAAAGAGCCGGGCGCGCCGCGACGGAAAGAGCACGGCACGCTCGGAAAGGGCCTCGCCATAGCGGGCATAGAGATCTGCGGCGACTTCGCCCAGAAAGGTCTTCATCATCCGATGGTTCGATTAGGCGCGGGGCCTGACGCCCGCAAGTGCGGCGAAGGCCGCCTCCCGCAGCCGGGAGCCCCGGCGGAGGCCGCCCCTACTCCTCGTGGGCGATGCTGCCGCCCATAAACTTCTCGTTGGTGCGCACGACGGCAGGGTTGCCCTTGTAGGTCACTACGCCGCCCGTCGAGGTTCGTGCCTCCAGGCGGTCGGTCACCTGGAGCACGACGCGCGACGACCCCGTGGCATTGGCCTCGGCCGACATCGTCTCCAGCTCGGCCGCACCGACCCGTCCGCCCGAGGCGTAGACGCGCATGTAGCGGGCCTTGCCGGTGAGCGTCGCCACGGTATTGCTGCCCGTGAGTTCGAGCGAGAGGTCGGCCACGTCGAGCGTGGCCTTGAACTGCGCCGAACTGCCCAGCACCAGGTCGAAGAGCGTCGCGCGGAACGGCGCGTCGAACGACACCGAAGCCTCCTGCACGGTGAGTTTCTGCAGCGTGTTGTAGTAGACCGTCACGGCCGTCCGCTCCGCACGCCGTGAGTCGCGCCGCTCGGAGATGCGCAGCACGCCGTCGCGCACCTCGGCCCGGAACCTGGTCGTCGTGGAGCCCTTCGTGTCGTAGACGATCTTCGGGGCCTCGGTATCGGGCACCTGCACGAGGAGGACATCGGCCGGAGCGGCGATCTCGACGGCCGTAAAGACCGGCAGCCACTGGCTTCCGGAGCCGGCCAGCAGGCTGTCGGCCGGCTGCATGAACTCCGCTGCCCCGGCTGCGGGGCAGAAGGTTGCGGGATTGTTGTCGGCGGCGCGTAGGGCCACGGGCGATCCGGCGGCCAGCGCGGCCAGCACGAATGCGGCAAAGATCAGTCTCTTCATATTCGTTGCAATTTCGTTTTGTCGGTTTCAGTCCGGCTAAAATACAAAAATATTGCGAAGTTCGGGATTTGTTTCGTACATTTACTCACCAAAAACGACATTTCGAGGAGTGAGAGCGAAGATTCTGAATGCAAGCGCCGGGTCGGGAAAGACCTACCAGCTGGCCTACAAATACGTCCGCGACGTCATCGACCAACCCCATCTCTACCGCCACATCCTGGCCGTGACCTTCACCAACAAGGCCACCGAGGAGATGAAGTCGCGCATCCTGAAGGAGATCCACACCCTCGCCTCGGGGGCCCCGAGCCCCTACCTCACGCCGTTGTGCGGCGAACTGCGGCTCGACGAGCGGAGCGTCCGCAAGCGGGCGGCCGAGGTCCGCTCGAAGATCCTCCACGACTACTCGCGCTTCACCGTACTGACGATCGACACCTTCTTCCAGCGCATCCTGCGCGCCTTCATCAAGGAGCTGGGGCTCGACCTGAACTACAACGTCGAGATCGAAACCGCATCGGTGCTCTCCAAAAGCGCCGACACGCTCATCGACGAGATCGCCGTGGACGAGTCGCTGCAGCGCTGGCTCACCGATTTCGTGCAGGAACGCATCGACGAGGGGCGCAAGTGGGACGTCCGCGACGGCATCCTCTCGCTCGCGGGCGAGCTCTTCAAGGAGAAGAACAAGGCGGCACTCGCGGCCGCGCCCGCAAAGGAGGAGCTCGGGCGTCTGGTGGCCCGGGCCACGACCCGCGCGATGGCGGCACGCGAGGAGCTGCTCCGGACGGCCCGTGAGGCGGTGGAGGCGATCGAGGGCGCGGGGCTTACCGCAGCCGACTTCGCGGGCAAGAGCCGCAGTTTCGCCGGGTACTTCTTCGCGGTGGCCGGCGGCGAGGTGAAGGCTCCGACCGACACGCTCCGCAAGCGGGCGGCATCGCCCGAAGGGTGGTGCGCCAAGGGATCGCCGGCCGAGCGGCTCGTGCCGCAGCTGCGTCCCCTGCTGCAGCGGCTCTGCGACCTCTACGACCGCAACGTCCGCCACTGGAACACGTGCGACCTGCTGCGCGAGAACTACCGCAGCTTCGCCCTGCTGTCGGACCTCTACGCCCGCGTGCAGCGGCTCTGTGCCGAGCAGAACACGCTGCTGCTCTCGGAGACGAAATACCTGCTCTCGGAGTTCATCGGGCGCAACGATGCGCCGTTCATCTACGAAAAGGTGGGCAACCGCTTCGAGCGCTTCATGATCGACGAGTTCCAGGACACCTCGGCCCGCGAGTGGGAGAACTTCCTCCCGCTGCTGCAGAACGCCATGTCCCAGTCCGGGGAGGAGTCGGTACTCATCGTGGGCGACATCAAGCAGTCGATCTACCGCTGGCGCGGCGGCGACTGGCGGCTGCTGCACGAGCGGGCCGCCGGCGACCTCGGCAGGGAGAACACCCGGGTGGAGGTGCTCCGCGAGAACTGGCGCAGCCTGCCGACGGTCGTGGCCTTCAACAACGCGGCGATCGACAGCATCGTCGCGACGGACAACCGGGAGCTCAACCGGCTGCTCGGCGAGGCGGCCGAACGGGGCGACATCGACCGTGCGGAGGCCGCCCGCCTGCACGACACGCTGGCCGACGCCTACCGCGACCAGGCGCAGCTGCCCCGCCGCAGGGCGGAACACGGAGGCTATGTCTCGATCGAGACGTTCGATTGCGAACCGCCCGTCGTCGAACGCATCTGCGCGCTGATCGACCGCGGATTCCGCCCGTCGGACATCATGATCCTCGTGCGGAGCGCCACGGACGGCGCGAAGGTAGCCGCAGCGCTGCTCGACTTCAAGCAGCGCAACACCGAGGCGCGCTACCGCTTCGATGTCATGACGCAGGAGGCGCTCATCGTGGGCAGCGCCCCGATCAGTTCGTTCGTGGCCGCGGCGCTCCGTCTGGCGCTCAACACCGACGACCGCCTGAGCCGCGCCGTCTGCAACCACTACCTCGGCCGGCCGTTCGACGCCCCGCTGTCGGACGACGAACGGGAGTTCTTCCACTCGATCCGCCTCGAATCGCCCGAGGAGGCCTTCGAGCGCATCGTCATGCGGTTCGACCTGCGCAGCGACCGCAGCCAGATCGCCTACCTGCAGGCGCTGCACGAGCAGGTGATCGCTTCTGCTCGTCGAAGATCGCCGACATCGCCCTGTTCCTGCGCTGGTGGGACGAACAGGGCCAGAACCGCTCGCTGAGCGTCGAGCAGAGCGCTTCGACGGTCGAGATCACCACGATCCACAAGGCCAAGGGGCTCGAGAAGCGGGCCGTGATCATCCCCTACTGCTCGTGGCAGCTCGACCCGAAGTCGGGCGGCGTGCAGAACATCGTCTGGGCCGAGGCCCGCGGCGACGGGGAGGCCGAGGCCATCGGCCGCTTCCCGGTCCGCTACAAGCGGTCGATGGCCGAATCGGGCTTCTCGGCCGAATACTACCGCGAGCTGGTCTATGCCCATGTGGACAACGTCAATCTGCTCTACGTGGCCCTGACGCGCGCCGCCGAGTCGCTGCACGTATTCATCCCCCCGGAAGACGGGGCGCACGGTCGGGGCGCTGCTGCTCGGCAGCCTCCGCCCGGGCAGCGAGGGACAGGTCTTCATCGGAGAGACCGAAGGGCGCTGCCTCACGGACGAGCGGGGCGAACACTACCTCTTCGGCTCGTTCGAGGGCCCCGTGGCCGGAGGACGCAAGGAGTCCGATGCGGAACACGTCGTACTCGAAGAGTACCCCACGGCGCGCCCGGCACTGAAGCTGCGGCTCCCCTCGCAGCGCTACTTCGGGGAGGGCGGCGAGCCGGAACTCGCCCCGCGCAACCTGGGCATCCTGATGCACCGCGCCTTCGAGCAGGCCGATGACGCCGCGCAGGTCCGCGAGGCCGTGGCGCACATGCAGGCCGACGGCATTCTCTCCGAAGAGGACGCCGCACGGCTGCGGCAGCGGATCGACCGGGCATTCGAGCTCCCCGAGGTGCGCGAATGGTTCGACGGCTCGTGGCAGCGCATCCGCAACGAGCAGGAGATCATCGTTCCGGGAAGCGCCTCGACACGGCGTCCCGACCGGGTGATGATCCGTGGCACGCGGGTTGTGGTGGTAGACTACAAATTCGGAGCGCTCGACGCCGAACGCCACCGCCGGCAGGTGGCCGAATACCTCCGCCTGCTCGCCGAAATGGGCTACGACCCCGTCGAGGGGTATCTGTGGTACGTGAAACTCGGCCGCATCGAACGGGTCGAGGGGTAATTCACCGCTCAGGCGGACCGGCCGAAGGTCCGGAGCCCCGGCAGGAATACCGCCGGAGCACGCTGCCGGCACGTATCAGGCGGGCCACAGTACGCTGCAGCCTCGTCCCGGGCCGGGCCTCCGATGCAGACCGACGACCCGATGGACTACCGCATTGCCGACCTCCGCATCCGCATCCCCGGGGAGTGCCTTCCCGGCCCCCTTCACCCTGCCTTCTCGCCCTTTGCCGAGCCCGAAAGCGGGGCTCCGTCACTGCTGCTGCACACCGCCCGGCACATCGCCGACGTGCCGGCGGGATGCTGTCTGGACCGCTTCCCGTGCATCGATACGACGACCGAATGCCGCTTCATCCGCTGGAGCGGAGGGATTCAGCTGGAGCTGTACGGCCCACAGGGGGATTCCGTCCGCTTCCGGCTGCCGGACGGAGGCCGTGAAGCCTGCACCGACTGCCGCCCCGACCGGCAGCCGTCGCAACTGCGCTTCGGGCTGTGGCTGCTCTGCAACGCGGCGGGCCTCGGACACGGGGTCGTGTCGCTGCACGCCGCAGCGATCAGCCACCGCGAACAGGGCGTGCTCTTTCTCGGGGAGTCGGGGACCGGGAAAAGCACGCATGCCCGGCTGTGGTGCCGGCACATGGCCGCAACCGAACTGCTCAACGACGACAGCCCCTTCATCCGGCTCCAGCCGGCCGGCGCACCGCTGGTCTACGGATCGCCCTGGAGCGGGAAAAGCCCCTGTTACCGGCCGCTGCGGCTGCCGATCGCCGCGATCGTCCGGCTTGAGCAGGGCCCCCGGAATATCATCCGCCCGCTCCGCCCGCTCGAAGCCGCCGGAGCCCTGCTCCCCTCGGCCCCACCCTCCTTTGCCCGCGACGAGAGGCTGCTGGCAGCGCTCTGCCGGATACTCTCGCAACTCATCGCACAGGTGCCTGTCTACCATCTCGCCTGCCGACCCGACGCAGAGGCGGCGCGTCTTGCGTGCCGGACGATCTTCGGCAGCCGCCCCGACAGATGATCCGAAGCTCCGCGCCCTCTGCGCCGCATCTCCGCCACCGGGTCTGCCGCCGGAGTCTGCCCGCTGAACCGCCTGTCGTGGCCCCGCCCCGACAGGCTGCGCGGTCCATTCGCGACGCGCCGCCTGTCACACGCCGCAAGTTCGGGCCGATCCCTTGCGCAGAGCAGCCGGCGGCCGGACAGGCATACGGCAGAAAAAGAGAACGGGCGTCCGATCGAATCGGACGCCCGCTGTCTGGAACGTATTCCGGATCCTGCGACCCGGCGGAAACTACTCGCCCAGAGCGAAACGCTTGTAGGCGATAACCGTTGCCTCCTTGTCAGCCTTGTGGATGAACTCGGCGATCGTCTCCTTCTCGCCTACCACAGCCTGGTTGAGCAGCGTGTTCTCCTCGAAGAACTTGCGCATCTTGCCCTCGGCGATCTTCTCCAGAATGGCCTCGGGCTTGTTGGCGTTCTTCGGATCCTGCTTCATGGCCTCCACGGCGATCTTGCGCTCGTGCTCGATCACCTCGGCGGGGCAGTCAGCCTCCGAGATCGAAACCGGAGCCATGGCCGTAGCCTGCATGGCTACCGTGTGGGCAACCTCGGCGGGTACCTCCTTGTTGAAGCCGAGCACCGTGCCGAGCTTCTTGTTGAAGTGAACGTAAGCGGCGCAGTAGGGAGCCTCGATGCGGGCGTAGTAGGCCAGCTCGATCTTCTCACCTGTCTGGCCCGACTTCTCGGTCACCATCTCCTCGACCGTGCGGCCCTCGTCGTTCTTCGTGGCCATCAGCGCATCGCGGTCGGCGGCGTCGTTCTTCACGGCGACATCGAGCATGGCGTTGGCCGAAGCCGTATACTCGGCGTTCTGGGCTACGAAGTCGGTCTCACAGGCAAGGCAGAGGATGTAAGCCTTCTGGCCGACGATCTTCGTAACGACCACACCCTCGGTGGCGGTACGGTCGGCACGCTTGGCAACCACGAGCTTACCCTTCTCGCGGATAATGTCCTGAGCACGCGCATAATCACCTTCAGCCTCCATGAGGGCCTTCTTGCAGTCCATCATGCCGGCGCCGGTCATCTTGCGGAGCTTCATCACATCAGCAGCTTTGATTTCCATAGTCTTGTATCGTTTTTTTCGTTATTTACTCGATTCGTTTACCGGAATCGCGCCGGAACCCCCGACGGGATCCCGACGCGTTGTCCGGCAGTTGGTTATTCGGCCTGCTCGGCCTGCTGCTCGGCAGCTACGGCTCCCGGCTCCTCGAACGGAGTCTCGACAGCGGCAACAACCTCGGCAACGGCAGCCTCCTCGGCATCGACGGAGGCCTTCACGGCCTTCTTGATGCGGGGCTTGCCCTCCTTCTTCACGGCACCTTCGGCCTCGGCCTCCTGGGCCTCCTTCTCCTTCTCGAGCTTGCGCTCCTCCGTTCCCTCGGCGATGGCGGCGCACATGGCCTCTACGACCACGGCGATCGACTTCGCGGCATCGTCATTTGCAGGTATAACGTAATCAATGTCGGTCGGATCACAACAAGTATCTACCATGGCAAATACGGGGATGCTCAGGCGCTTGGCCTCCTTCACGGCGTTGGCCTCCTTCTGCACGTCCACAACGAACAGTGCGGCCGGGAGACGCGTCAGGTCGGCGATCGAACCGAGGTTCTTCTCGAGTTTCGCACGCTGACGGGCGATCTGGAGTTTCTCACGCTTCGAGAAGTTGTCGAACGTACCGTCGTTCGTCATCTTGTCGATGGTGGCCATCTTCTTGACGGCCTTGCGTATGGTGGGGAAGTTTGTCAGCATACCGCCGGCCCAGCGCTCGGTGACGTAGGGCATTCCGACGGCTGCCACCTTTTCGGCAACGATTTCCTTGGCCTGCTTCTTCGTGGCGACGAACAGCACGCGGCGGCCGCTCTTGGCAATCTGCTTGATGGCAGCGGCTGCCTCGTCGATCTTCAGCACGGTCTTGTGCAGGTCGATGATGTGGATGCCGTTCTTCTCCATGAAGATGTACGGAGCCATTTTGGGGTTCCATTTGCGCTTCAGGTGACCGAAGTGCGCACCGGCTTCCAATAATGTATTAAAATCTGTACGTGACATTTTGATTGGTTTCGTTTGTTAATTTTAATTCTCTTCTTCAACCCTCCGGGTAGCGGGGGCTCCGGTCCCGGGGAGTTTTCCGCGGCGCGGCAACCGGGCGGTAATACGCAATATATAATATAGGTAGTCCTTCCGATTTGGAACCGACGCCGTGCTTGCCGAAATCCGGTCGTGCGATTAACGCTTGCTGAACTGGAACTTGCGACGTGCTCCGGGCTGACCGGGCTTCTTACGCTCAACCTCGCGGGGATCGCGCGTGAGGAATCCGGCCTTCTTCAGCACCGGACGCATCTCGGCGTCGATCTCGCACAGTGCACGTGCGATGCCCAGACGAGCGGCCTCAGCCTGTCCCTTGATACCACCTCCGTCGAGGTTGATCGTGATGTCGTAGCTCTCGGCAGTGTTGGTAGCCAGCAGCGGCTGCTTTACCTGGAACTGGAGAATCTCGAGCGGGAAATAGGCTGCAAGCTCCTTGCGGTTGATTGTAATCTGACCCTTACCCGGCTTCACGAATACGCGAGCCACAGCGGCCTTACGACGACCTACGGTGTTTACAACTTCCATAACTCTTACTTAATCTCGTTTAACTTAATGGTCTTCGGGTTCTGGGCGGCGTGCGGATGCTCGGCGCCGGCATACACCTTCAGGTTCATGAGCAGCTTGTCACCCAGGCGGGTCTTGGGCAGCATGCCCTTGACGGCTTTCTCGATGAGGAAAGTCGGCTTCTTGGCCAGATAATCGGCCGGCGTAGCGAAGCGCTGGCCGCCCGGATATCCGGTGTGACGCGTGTAGACCTTGTCGGTCATCTTGTTGCCCGTGAGCTTCACCTTCTCCGCGTTGATGACGATGACATAGTCACCGCAGTCCACGTGGGGCGTGTAGCTGGGCTTGTTCTTGCCGCGGAGGATCTTGGCGATCTGCGAAGCAAGACGTCCCAATACCTCGTTCGTAGCGTCGATGACAACCCACTCCTTGGTTACCGTCGATGCATTGGCCGAGATAGTCTTGTAGCTTAATGAATCCACTGTGTTTTACGTTTAAATTTAACTTGTTGTAATCCTTTCCCGCACATTGCGGGTGCGCAAAGGTACGAAAAAAAATTCACTCTACAAGCCGAGTGCAAGAAATTTGCATTTCTCCGCGGGTTTTTCGCCCGGCGGGAGGTCATTCCGCCCGGCGCGACTGCCCCTGCCGGGGGCGCGGACCCCGCGAAAAGCGGACGTTCCCCTCACCGTCGCGCACCAGCGTGTGGCGTGCGGGGGCATCGGGAAGGTAGCGCACCCGCACCGAATCGCCCACCCGGGCCCGGACGAGCGGTCCCGAGCGGCGGACCTCGCCTTCGTAGCTCTCGCCGCCGACGTCATAGGCGTAGGAGAAATACCCCACATCCTCATGGCGGATCGCCCGGCTGCGGTGACGCCCGGCCCCGGAGCCGTGCTGCACGCGGCGTGTGAACGACGAGGTCAGCACAGCCCCGGTCTCGACTCCCTCCGAGGCCAGACGCCGGCTGATGTTTGCAAGGTACAGCACACCCCAGCCCAGCAGGGCCGCGGCACAGACGGCAATCGCCCAGATTCTTTTCGTGCGTGTTTTCATGACACCGATGAAACGTTTTTTCGAATGGAAATATCCCCGGATGTGAATGAGGTGATCCCGGTCAGTTCGCTTATGGTCGAATTTAAAGAAGGAATGCCCCTCTGCCGGCAGCCTGAACGAGGAATCTATACTTTCCGGTCGGCCTGCGTGGCTATTTCTATCCCCCATTGCGCCATGTCAAGCACAATGGGAAGCACCGATCTTCCCGCATCTGTCAATTCATACTCCACTTTGGGCGGTACTACCGGATAGACATGGCGCCTGATGATACCGTCACGCTCCAGTTCACGTGCGGTCTGGGTAAACATCTTGTTGGAGATTCCATGCAATGTCCTCATCAATTCCGCAGAACGCAGAGCCCCGTCTTTCAAATGGAATATCATCATGGTTTTCCATTTCCCTCCTATCAGTTCCATGGCCAGTTCGAGCGAACAACAATACTCCTTGCCCCTATGGATAAAGACCCTCTTTTCACATGTTTCCATATGTATTAACGAATAAGTGGTTCGAGAAACAAAGTTATAACAAACATACATATTGCACAAGCTGATATTCTTTATGGCTGTATGATTGCCGTGAATATGATCGGGCGCTCCTCCGAAATATCGAACGGCCACAACCCTTTTTTAATCATACTCCGGTTACCGGATTTTTTGATTGACAATTAAAATTTTACTCCTTTTAGTTACTATATTACTTTTTTGTAAGTACTTGCAAAAGTGGTATATTGGACCTAATTTTGTCATATGATTTTGACGGAGAAGCAAATTGAAAACATGCCTCATCGTAAATGGCAAATGGCCGTACGTCTGCTGACGTGCGCACTGATGCTGCTGGCAGTTGCCGTACAGCGTTCGGGCAGGATTGCGGGGCATAACCTCGCCGTGGCAGGAGCCGAATCCGACAGCGTCGTTCTCTCCGGGACACGGGAGGCGTTCGTCATCGACACGCGTGCGATAGCTGCCGACATCAAAGGTTACGGCGGGGATATCCCGTTGAAGATCACGGTCTCGAACGGGAAGGTCAGCCGGATCGAGCCCCAAAGGAATGCGGAAACCCCGGAGTTCTTCAGCGAGGTGCAGGACCGGTTGCTGCGGCAGTACACAGGCATGACGCCGGAAGAGGTCCTGCAATCTCAACTGGATGCCGTCAGCGGAGCCACTCTCTCTTCGTGCCGCAATGGAGACGATGAAGCGCGGAATGGAGTATGCCGTGAACCGGCAGGTTCCTGCGAAAAATGCGATCGACTGGTCGGTATTAGGCTCGGCACGGTTTGTCATATCGTTTTGCGTCGTACTGATGGGGGCCGTCGTCCCCCTGTTTGTCAGGAACAGGCGTTACAGAACCATCCAACTGGCGCTGAATGTGCTTGTCCTGGGCTTCTGGTGCGGGACCTTCCTCTCCTATTCCCTGATCGTCAATTACCTGGCAAACGGCCTGAACCGGCTCTATTCCGTCATACCGCTCTTCCTGCTCGTCACCGCATTCGTCTACCCGTTTTTCGGACGGAAAAGCCATTACTGCACGTGGCTGTGCCCGCTGGGTTCGCTTCAGGAGCTGGCCGGAAGCTGCACGAAGCGCAAATGGAAACTGTCGCCCGAAAAGCTGAAATACCTCGACCGGTTCCGCGACGGGCTGTGGGCCCTTCTGATGCTGCTCATGTGGAGCGGGGTCTGCCTCGAGTGGATGGACTATGAACCGTTTTCCGCATTCCTCTTTACGAAGGCATCGTGGATCGTCATCGTCGTCGCCCTGGTATCCGTCGCCCTCAGTTTCGTGGTGACACGCCCCTACTGCCGGTTCGTGTGCCCGACCGGCAACCTGTTCCGAATCACTCAAAACCCCCGATAAAATGAATAAAGCTGAATGGTTGAATGTACTGCTGGCTGTGGCAGTCGTAATCCTGTCCGTCAAGACGGCCTTTTTCAATCAAGGCAGTCCATCTGCCTCAATAAAGGAGCAAACGGCGGAGGAGGCGGTCCTGGACAATCTGATGACCCGTACCAGCATCCGCGCCTACCGGGACCGGCCGGTAGAAGACGAGAAAGTGGAAACCTTGCTCCGTGCGGCCATGGCGGCCCCCTCGGCCGGCAATAAACAGCCGTGGAAATTCGTTGTCATCAAGGACAAACAGACCCTCAAGAGCTTGTCAGAGCATTTCAACACCATGAAGATGGCGGAACATGCGCCGCTGGCGATTGTCGTGTGCGGCGACATGGAGAAGACCTTCCCCGCCGACGGGCGCGACTACTGGGTAGAGGACACCTCGGCTGCCAGCGAGAACCTGCTGCTGGCCGCACATGCCATGGGGCTGGGGGCCGTATGGTGCGGCATTTACCCGATGCAGGAGCGGGTGGCCTGGCTGAAACAACTGCTCCGACTGCCCGAGAACATCGTGCCGCTGAACGTCATCCCGATCGGTTATCCGGCAGAAGACCCCGCTCCCAAAGACAAGTGGGACCCGGCGCATATCCATTATGAAACGTGGGACGGGGCCGCAGATGCCACGGCGGCGCCCACGCAGGCATCCGCACGCTCCGAGCCGGCGAAATGGACGAAGGTCGCCCCGGCGGAGCTGCGGGAAAACCCCTTCACGCTTTTCAGCGATGCGCTGGCCCTTTCGGTCGGCAGCAAAGACCGGATGAACGCCATGACGATCGGTTGGGGCGGGCTGGGCGTCCTGTGGGGCAAAGAGCGGCCCGTTGTCACCGTCTACGTCGAGAAACGGCGCTATACCCATGCCTTCATGGAGGAGAACGAGTATTTCACCGTGGAGGCATTTGCCAAAGACTATGACCGCGTGTTGAAGTACCTCGGCACGGTTTCGGGACGGGACGAGGACAAAATGAAAGGCTCGGGCCTGACCGTCGGGTTCACCGATCTGGGAACCCCCTTCTTCGAAGAGGGTCGGTTGGTGCTCGAATGCAGGAAACTCTATGGGGCGCCGTTCGATCCGGAGGGATTCGGAGAGCTGGCCCGAAAGGAGTACAGCAACCGCCCGTTGCACTCCATTTATATCGGAGAAATCGTCAATGCGTGGATCAGGCAATGACCCCGCCCCTGTTTTCTGCGGGGTGGTTCCGCCTTACCGTGATAAAACCGAAATGATGAAAAAGATTCCTTTGCTGCTTGTCAGCTGTCTGTCTGGCCTGACGGCCCTTCAGGCACAAAATGACTACACCGCCGCCTATGTGGATCTGGGAAGGCAATCGGGCGTGCTCTATCAACCGGTTCGGGAAACGCCGAAGGCCGGGATCGGCATCATCGTGATGCACTCCCATCAGGATTACCTGAACTTCATCGCCAATGCCGAACTGTCCAAACGGGGGTATACGGTACTCGCCACCCTGCCCGACCAAACGGAACTGCTGGAGAATAAACTGCTGAATATAAAAAACGCCGTGGACTACCTGCGCAGCCGCGAGGATATCAACCGGGTGCTGTTGCTGGGACATTCCGGCGGCGCGACCGTGATGACCGCCTACGAATACCTGGCCGAGAACGGGCGAAAAGGGCTGGAAGGCAAACTCTACCGGGACTATTCATCCCGTATCGACAACCTGCCCGAAGCCGACGGAATCCTGCTCTTCGACGCCAATCCCGGTCTGTCTACCGTCATGCTCAACTCCCTGGACCCGAACGTGACGGACGAATCGACCGGTTTTCAGGCCGAGGGGCCCTATTCCTACGACAACGAACGGGAATACATGCGGGGGCAGCAGGCGCGTTACAACCGACTGGTAAAATCGGCCCTGGAGCGGCTGCAACTGATTCAGGCGGGGAAAGGGCGGTTTGCCGACGATGAACCGCTGGTTATTCCCGGCTCGAACAGCATCCGCTTCTACAACAAACTGTACAGTTCAAATACCTCATTGCTCCATCATACGAAAGGGGTCTGGCCGCTCATACACGCCGACGGCTCCGTGACGACAGACACCGTCTACTCCGTGCGGGCCCCGTTCCGGCCCAGCGACCGGACGGAACTGCTGTCTGCGGCGCAAAGTATGACCGTACGCGGGTTTTTGAGCTCCTTTGCCATGACGGTAGACGATGATTACGAAGTGCTGCCCGACGGCTTCCGGGGCATTCGCTTCGACAGCAACCTGACATCGCCCATCGGGAACATCGAAGGAATCCGCATCCCGTCGCTCTTCATGGGGATGACCGGCAGTTACGAATACCTCACCTCGGAGGCCATTTACAACCACTCGCCCGCCAAAGACAAAACGCTGGTTTTCGTGGAGGGTGCCGGCCATATGTTTGTTGCGGACAAACAGGCGGAAGCCTGCAACCAGGCGGATTATGGCGACACCGTAAAGAATATGTTCGACTATGCGGATCATTGGCTCGAAGAACGATTCTGCCCCGGCGGGACGCCTCCTTGTAAGGAAACGCCAATTGTATCTATAACAAAACCTTAAATCTACAAACGTATGCATGTGATGAATATGAAGACCGGCCTTTTGTTGTTCATGGCCATCTCGGGAACCGTTTCGCGAACCAGCGCACAAACAACAGATCCCTTGCGCTTCGATCCGGAGAACTACACGGTGCAAACCCTGCAGATGCCGGATGGCAGCTCCGTTTCGTACAAGGCCTACGAAGGAATCCATTATGTGACCAATGTGGAGGACCCCGCCTATCAGACTCTGAATCTCTATGTCCCGGAAACGCTGGAAGCGGGAACCGCCGTACCGATCCTGCTCCGCACCTATGTGGGAGGATACATGGCGTCTACCGCCAAAACCCCGTCGGCGACCGATGCCACAGGCCGGGCCCTGAGCGAGGGTTATGTGGTATGTATTCCGGGAAGCCGCGGCTCGAATTCCGTCGTTTCGGAAAATGGGAAAGACATCTATACGGGGATTGCCCCCAATGGCCTGTTGGACTTGAAGGCGGCCGTGCGCTACCTGCATTATAACGACGACGTTATGCCTGGAGATGCCGACCGCATCTTTACCGACGGGACCAGTGCGGGCGGCGCCATGTCGGCCCTGCTGGGCGCTACCGGCAACTGTCCGGAGTATGCCCCATACCTGGAAAGGATGGGGGCCGCACCCGGCCGCGACGACGTGTTCGCCTCGATTTGCTATTGTCCCATAACGGACCTGGACCATGCCGACAGCGAATACGAATGGCTGTACGGATGTACGAACGACGGAGTAAGAGGGTTGGACAGCGCACAGAAGCGCATTTCATCCGAACTGGCTGCGCAGTGCCCGGCCTATCTCGAATCGCTGAACCTTACGACACCCGATGGTGAGAAACTGACTGCCGACAATTACCGGGAGTATCTCAAAAAGTTGCTGATGGCCTCTGCACACAAGGCGCTGGAAGCCGGAGCAGAGATTCCGGACAGTATCGGGATTGTTTTCTACCAGGAAAAACGGCTCCCCGTATCGGGACATTTACCCGAGGGCATGGCACCTCGCCCCGGACATCCGCAGAACGGTCGGCCGCAGATGCTGGACGGCCGCGGCGCGCCCTCGTTCGGGCCCGGCGGAGGCGCCCCTCGGTTCAACAACCGGACCGATTTCGTGGCGGACATCGATCTGGATGTTTACCTGGCCTACGTGGCCTCCGTCACACCGCTGAAGACGCCGCCCGCCTTCGATGCGTGGGGTGTGCTGGGCAGTCCCGCATCCCCGGAGAACAAGGTGTTCGGCAATGAGCAGGGCGAACCCGCCAATTTCACCGACTTCAGCCTCAGGCAGCATAGCCAAGACGGGGACGCCGCCATTGATCCGGCCCTCCAGCAGCGCATTTACCTGATGAATCCCATGAATTTCATCGGAGCGTCCGACTCTACCCTGGCCGGACATTGGTTCATCCGCCACGGAGCACGGGACCGCGACACCTCGTTCCTGGTCCCCATAAACCTGGCGACCAAATTGCAGAATACCGGCGCCGATGTGGATTTCGCCCTGCCCTGGAACCGGCCGCATTCGGGGGATTACAATCTGGACGAACTGTTCGAGTGGATAAAACGGACCGCTTCGGCCCGGTAGGAGCGCCCCGTCTCGTTGATTCCCGGACAGGCTTTTGAATCCGTCAAACTGCTGACGGTCGGAATTCCCGGATGTCATTTGGGGGAGGCTCCCGCCTTTTGTGCGGGCCTCCCGATGACAGGCTCGCTTGCAGGTTCCCCGAATCTTGACCGAAAAGCTGCCGTCTTCTTTCGGGCGGCTCGCGTCAATGCAGGGCATAATCGCAATATGCTGCCACTCATGCTGCTGTACTTGTAGCACCATGCTGGACTGCCGGGATCAAATTCAGCAGAAACAACTCCGGCCATCGGGGCGGTAAATGTTTTCGACAAAAACGATCTCTGCAACGAAAAAAGAGGGTCGGCCTGTATGCCGAAACCCTCTTTTTTTCGTTCAGTATGTTCCGGCGGATAAGGGACTGTGAGTCCCGGTCCGTCGGGCGAATCTGCCTACCCGAGGAACGAGAGCAGGATACCCGCAGCCACGGCCGAGCCGACCACGCCGGCCACGTTGGGCCCCATGGCGTGCATCAGCAGGAAATTCGACGGATCGGCCTTCTGGCCCTCGATCTGCGAAACACGGGCTGCCATCGGCACGGCCGAAACACCGGCCGAACCGATCAGCGGGTTGATCTTGTTGCCCTCCTTCGAGAAGACATTCATCAGCTTGGCGAGCAGCACGCCGCCTGCCGTACCGAGGCAGAAGGCAATGACGCCGAGAAGCAGGATGCCCAGTGTGCGGAAATTCAGGAACGCCTCGGCGGTTGCCGTAGCGCCGACCGTCAGACCGAGGAAGATGACCACGATGTTCATCAGCTCGTTCTGCACCGTCTTGCTCAGACGATCCACGACACCGCACTCCTTCATCAGGTTGCCCAGCATCAGACAGCCGATCAGCGGCGCGGCGCTCGGGAGCAGCAGCGCGATGATGACCGTAATGACGATCGGGAAGAGGATGCGCTCGAGTTTCGACACGGGACGCAGCGTCTGCATGCGGATCTTGCGCTCCTTCTCGTTGGTGAGCATCCGCATGATGGGCGGCTGGATCACCGGCACAAGGGCCATGTAGGAGTAGGCGGCCACGGCGATCGGGCCGAGCAGCTCGGGCGACAGCATCGACGTGAGGTAGATGGCCGTCGGGCCGTCGGCGCCGATGATACCGATCGAGCCGGCCTGCTCGGGCGAGAAGCCGAGGGCGTAGGCTCCGAGGAAGGTGGCGAAGATGCCGATCTGGGCGGCTGCGCCCAGCAGGAAGCTCTTCGGGTTGGCGATCAGCGGGCCGAAATCGGTCATGGCGCCCACACCGACGAAGATCAGACAGGGATAGATACCGAGCTTGACACCCAGGTAGAGGTAGTCGAGCAGTCCGGCATTGGCGACGAAGATGTCCCAGTGCACATGACCGCCGGCAAAGAGCTCGGTGTGATAGAGGTTGGCATCAGGGAGGTTCGTGAGCAGCATGCCGAAGGCGATGGTGAACAGCAGCAGCGGCTCGAACTTGTGCTTGATGGCCAGGTAGAGCAGGAAGAAGGCGACGCAGATCATGGCTGCGCTTCCCCAGCCCAGTTCGGCGAAGAAACCCGCGATTCCGGTGGAACCCGCGAAATCACGCAGGCTGTTCCACACGAAATCGGAGTTGGAAGTCAGTAATGTCCACATGGCTTACTCGATGACGATTAAGTTATCACCCTCCATGACGGTAGCGCCCTGCTGTACGAGAATCTCCTTCACGCGGCCCTCGCGGTCGGCGTCGATGTTGTTCTCCATCTTCATGGCCTCGAGAATCACGAGCGTCTGGCCGCGCGATACGGTGTCGCCCACGGCGACCTTGACCGAGAGTACCGTGCCGGGCAGCGGGCACTTGACCGTGTAGCCCGAGCTGGGGGCCACGGCGTTCAGACGGGGCGAAGGAGCAGCCGTAGCGGGTTTGATCATCGCGCTGTTGGCCTCCTTGGGTGCGGGAGCGACCTGCGGTTTCGACGTGGCGGCAGCCTTTGCGCCGGCAATCTCCACCTCGTATGCCGTTCCATTGACGATTACGCGCGCCGTGGTCGAGTCTTCATTGACGTCGTCGATCTGAACGTCGTAATTCTGTCCGTTGATTTTCAAAGAGTAGTCTTTCATATTTGTTCAATCTATTTTCTGTCAGGCATCTGGGTTAAACCGTGAATTTTGGAATTCCAGGGCGAGTAGGCACGCTTGATGCTGAGGATGGTCAGCACCTCCGACTCGCGGTCGTGCATGGCGCTTCCGAAGATCTTGAGGGCGGTCATGATGGCAGCCACCTCCTCTTCGTGAATCTGTCCGACAACGACGGGTTTGCTGCCGACTGCGGTCTTGGTCACGGGTTCGGACTTGGCTCCGAAAGCGAAACCGAATCCCTTCATGACGAAGACCAGCAAAACGAGGACGATGAACACCAGGCAGATGCTGATGAGCGCCACCCACAGCATCTCCGACCAACCCCAGTCCATTGCGATCAACATTTTCATAGTCAAGCCGATTTATTACAGGGGAATGTTCGAGTGCTTCTTGGGCGGGTTCTGCAGGCGCTTCGTGGCGAGCGACTGCAGCGCGCGGATGATGCGGAAACGCGTGTTGCGCGGCTCGATCACATCGTCGATATAGCCGTAGCGGGCTGCGTTGTAGGGGTTCGAGAACTTGTCGTTGTACTCCTTCTCCTTCTCGGCGATGAACTTGGCCTTCTCCTCGGGCTTGTCGGCCAGATCCTTGAGCTCCTTGCCGTAGAGCACCTCGACGGCACCGCTGGCGCCCATCACGGCGATCTCGGCCGTCGGCCATGCGTAGTTGATATCGCCGCGGATGTGCTTCGAGGACATCACGATGTAGGCGCCGCCGTAGGCCTTGCGGAGCGTGACGGTGATCTTGGGCACGGTGGCCTCGCAGTAGGCGAAGAGCAGTTTCGCGCCGTGGGTGATCACGCCGCCGTACTCCTGGGTCGTACCCGGCAGGAAGCCCGGAACGTCCACCAGCGTCACGATCGGAATGTTGAACGCGTCGCAGAAACGCACGAAACGTGCGGCCTTGCGGCTGGCGTTGATGTCGAGCACGCCGGCCATGAACTTGGGCTGGTTGGCGATGATGCCTACCGACTGCCCGTTGAAGCGGGCGAAGCAGGTGATGATGTTCTTGGCATATCCGGCAGCCGACTCCAGATACTCGCCGTTATCGACGATGGCGCGGATGACCTCGGCCATGTCATAGGGCTTGTTGGCGTTGTCGGGAATGATGTCGTTGAGCGAGTCCTCCAGGCGGTCGATGCGGTCGGTGCAGACGGCCAGCGGAGCATCCTCCATGTTGTTCTGCGGGATGTAGGAGATGAGCTTCTTGATCAGCTCGATGCCCTCCTCCTCGGTATCGACGGCGAACTGCGCCACTCCCGACTTGGTGGTGTGCATCGTGGCGCCGCCCAGCTGCTCCTGGGTCACGTCCTCGCCCGTCACGGTCTTCACGACCTTCGGGCCCGTGAGGAACATGTTCGAGGTCTCCTTCTTCATGATGATGAAGTCGGTCAGCGCGGGCGAATAGACGGCACCGCCGGCGCAGGGGCCGAAGATGGCCGAGATCTGCGGGATGACGCCCGACGACATCACGTTGCGCTGGAAAATGTTGGCATAGCCGGCCAGGGCGTTCACACCCTCCTGGATGCGGGCGCCGCCCGAGTCGTTCATGCCGATGCAGGGGGCACCGTTGCGCATGGCCATGTCCATGACCTTGCAGATCTTGTCGGACATCGACAGCGACAGCGAGCCGGCCGTCACCGTGAAGTCCTGTGCGAAGACGTAGACCAGACGGCCGCCGATCGTGCCGTAGCCGGTCACCACGCCGTCGCCGAAGGTGTGGCTCTTGTCCATGCCGAAATCGTAGCAGCGGTGCGTCACGAACATGTCGAACTCCTCGAACGAACCCTCGTCGAGAAGCATTTCGATACGTTCGCGGGCCGTATACTTGCCCTTGGCGTGCTGCGCGTCGATACGCTTCTGGCCGCCGCCGAGCCGCGCGGTTTCGCGGTTTTCGATCAGCTGGTTGATCTTATTCTGAATTTCGCTCATAATCCGGGGAAAATTATTTATTCTTGTTTTCGCAAAGTTCGGTCAGGATGCCCTGCGTCGATTTCGGGTGCAGGAAGGCGATGGTCAGGCCCTCGGCGCCCTTTGCGCGGCGTCTTGTCGATCAGACGGATGCCCTTCGCCTCGGCGTCGGCCAGCTGCTCCTCGATGTTCTCGCAGGCGAGAGCCATGTGGTGGATGCCGATGCCGCGGTTCTCGATGTACTTGGCGATCGTCGAGTCCTCGGAGGTGGGCTCCAGCAGTTCGATTTTGGTCTGCCCCAGCATGAAGAAAGCAGTGCGGACCTTCTGGTCGGCAACCTCTTCGATGGCATAGCACTTCAGGCCCAATACGTTCTCCCAGTAGGGAATTGCCTCATCGAGGCTCTTCACGGCGACGCCGAGATGCTCGATATGCGATACTTTCATAACTGATGAAATTTAAATTGGTGAATATTTCGGTGAATGATTTTCGCGATGGCTTTCCGGTCAAAAAACATACTTTATTTTTTGCGCACACAAAGATAGAGGATTCTTTTGGGATTCGCCAAAATTCGGCGGACTTTTTTTGGCGTTTTTTCAGGTTCGGAATTCGCGGAAAGTGTCCGCAAAGGCCATATGCTCCGCCCTGCCGGAGGATGCGGGGATCCGGCCGCCGAGGGCCCGGAAGTGAAAACAAGCCGAAAAATTGCGCATCTTCGAGAAAAACGCTATCTTTCCGGTGCAAAACGAGGCCGCCCATGAAGAAAACGATACTTATCACGCTGGCCGCGATGGCATTCGGAGCCGCCGCATCGGGACAGGAGATCGCCCTCGGCGAGCGCGTTCCCGAGTTTCGGATCGCGGCCTGGCTCGACGACCGGCAGCCGGAGCCCGCGCCGCTCACCTATATCGAGTTTTTCCACTCGTCGTCGCCGGCGGGCGTCAAGTCGCTCGAGCGGCTGCGCGAACTCTCCCGGCGCGAGGGCGAACGGCTGCGCATCGTCGTCGTCACCCGCGAACAGCACGAAAAGGTCGCCCGGATGCTGCGCCCCTACCTCTCGGAGCACATCGGCGTGGCGCTCGACGCCGCGCGGGGCTTCGAGCTCTTCGGCGTGCGCTACGTCCCCTTCGGCGTGCTCACCGACCGCCGCAACCGCGCGTTGTGGATGGGCAACACGCTCCAGTTCGACGAAGAAACGATCCAACAATCAACCCGATAAAAACCATGTCGTTCACGAAAATAAACCACTACGAAAAAGAGTATGCGGACGCGCACCACGACACGGCGCTCAACGTCGCTGAAGGTGTTGAAGACCAGCCGATCATAAGTCCTTACTTCACGCGGCGCAAGAAGCGCGCGCTCACCACCGACGAGTATGTCGCGGGCATCCTCGCGGGCAACATCACCACCCTTTCGCAGGCCATCACGCTCGTCGAGTCGTCGAATCCGGCCCACTATGCGCAGGCGCAGGAGATCATCGAGCGCTGCCTGCCCCACGCCGGACGCTCGGTGCGCATCGGTATCACGGGGGGTTCCCGGAGCCGGCAAATCGACCTTCATCGAGGCCGTGGGCAACATGGTCACCTCGCTCCGCCACAAGCTGGCCGTGCTGGCCATCGACCCCTCGTCGGAAGCGCAGCGGCGGCTCGATCCTCGGCGACAAGACCCGCATGGAGAGCATCTGCCACAACCCCGACGTCTTCATCCGCCCCTCGCCGTCGGCCGGATCGCTGGGCGGCGTGGCGCGCAAGACACGCGAGACGATCGTGCTGTGCGAGGCCGCGGGATTCGACGTCGTCTTCATCGAGACGGTGGGTGTCGGGCAGTCGGAGACGGCCGTGCACTCGATGGTGGACATGTTCATGCTGCTGCAGATCTCGGGTGCCGGCGACGAACTGCAGGGCATCAAGCGCGGCATCATGGAGATGGCCGACATGATGGTCATCACGAAGGCCGACGGCGAGAACGTCCACAAGGCCGAACTGGCCAAGACGCAGTTCCAGGGAGCCCTGCGGCTCTTCCCCGTGCCCGAGTCGGGCTGGCGCCCGAAGGTCTACACCTGCTCGTCGGTGGCACAGACCGGGCTCGAGGAGGTCTGGAAGGGGGTCGAGGAGTACCTCGACCACATCCACGCCAACGGCTACTTCCAGCACAACCGCAACCGGCAGAACAAGTACTGGATGTACGAGACGATCAACGAGGCACTGCGCAGCAGTTTCTACCGCGATCCGGCCGTCGAGGGCAGGATCGCCGAATACGAGCAGCGAGTGCTCGACGACCGCATCTCGTCGTTCGTCGCAGCCAAGGAGCTGCTGGACCTCTACTTCAAGGACCTGAAATAGGCGCCCGGCCCCGCGCAGAAGCCGCGGACATACGGAAAAGGCATCCGCCCGCAGAGGTGGATGCCTTTTGTCTTGCCCTATTGCCCTGGCCGATTGCCGGGCGCCCTGCCTGTCGGCTGGTGCGGAGCGACAGCCCCGCTATTTCGCCGAATCGCCGGGAGCCTGCTTGAGCGACGGGAGGCTGAACCCGAAACGCACGGAGACCACCCGCGCGGCGATGACGCTCACGGCCGTAACGATCTGCAGCGTGCCGCCCGTCATGCCGGCCAGCTGACAGATGCCGTAGACCATGCCGCCGAAGACGCACGCCAGCGCATAGATCTCCTTGCGGAAGATCAGCGGCACCTCGTTGATCTGGATATCGCGCAGCACGCCGCCCGCGGCTCCGGTGATCGCCCCCATGATGACGGCCACCCAGAAGGGGAACCCGGCCGCAAGGGTCTTCTCGATGCCGACAACGGTGAACAGCCCCAGTCCGAAGGCGTCGAAGATAAAGAACGTGTTGTTGAGCCGGACCAGGTTGCGGCTGAAGACGATGACGATCAGCAGCGCCGCGGCCGTCACGACCAGGTAGGAGCTGTTGAGCATCCAGAAGGGGGTGACCGAGAGCATCAGGTCGCGGAGCGTACCCCCGCCGACGGCCGTGGTGAAGCCCACGACGTAGGCCCCGAACCAGTCGAACTGCTTGGCCGAGGCGAGACGGATGCCGCTGATGGCGAAGGCCAGCGTTCCCAGAATTTCGATGATGGTGAAGAGTGTCATGACCGATCGGTTTCGGCGGGCAAAGATAGTGCAATTTTTTTATTTTGCAGCCTGCCGCAGCAAATCATCGACCAGTTCGGGCACCCCTTCGGCCGCACGCTTGCGGATGACGGTCAGCGGATTGCGTATGCCGCCCGTATCGGGGTTGCCGGGATCGACCACCCAGATCGGGACCTCGGGCCGCACGTAGCGCACCAGCGACGCCGCGGGATAGACCGCCAGCGACGTCCCGACGACCAGCATGGCATCGGCCGTTTGTGCGATCTCCGCCGCCCGCTCGAACATCGGCACCGACTCGCCGAAGAAGACGATGTGCGGACGCAGCGGCGACCCGTCCGGCGCCGTAGCGTCCAACGGCTGCTCCCATCCTTCGATCGGCACGATGAGGTCGGGGTTGCGCGACGAGCGCAGCTTGCGCAGCTCGCCGTGCAGGTGCGTCACGCGGGTCGATCCGGCCCGCTCGTGGAGGTCATCGACATTCTGTGTCACGACCTCCACATCGTAGCCCTGCTCGAGGCGGGCGATGGCCTCGTGGGCCGCATTGGGACGCGCGGCAAGCATCTCGCGCCGCCGCTTGTTGTAGAATTCGATGACCAGGGCCCGGTTGCGCGCCAGCGCCTCGGGCGTGCAGACATCCTCGATCCGGTAGTTGGCCCACAGGCCGTCCGAATCGCGGAAGGTCGCCAGACCGCTGTCGGCACTCACTCCGGCACCGGTGAAAACCACGATTCTCTTCATGTTCGGAAACATTTTTTTCGTCGAACAAAGATACGCACTTTTCCGCAAACCGCACGCCGTCGCATGGCCGGAAGCAGCAAAAAAGGCGTCGCCCGGGACGCCTTTGTGCGACCGGCCAAACACGGCGGGGCTATCCGCGGCGCGCAGCCAGCCATACGGGAAGCAGGACGGCCCCGACGGCAAGGGCCTTGAGCAGGATGCCCGAGAGGGCGCGCACCGTCTGTCCGTCCCCGGAAAGGAGCAGTTCGAGCTGCGGTGCGCAGACCGCGGCCAGCGCCGCGAACACGAGCACCAGGCCGAGCAGCCGGCCTGCCAGGGCGCTCCGCTGCCGGAGGCGATCGATCCACCGCGACAGAAGATCGTCCGCATCATCCGTCTCTTCCGCCCCGGTCCGGCCGGCCTGCTCGCCGGAGTGCGGCCCACCGGTCGAAGCCCAGATGCCGATCGCCCAGCACAGGGCCACCACCCCGGCCGCAATGCCGCCCCGGGTCAGCGCCTCGGTCGCCGGAGAGTCGATCATCCGCAGCGGAAAACAGAGCAGAAAGGCGACAATTGCCGCCGCGGGCATCCCGAGCCACAGCCATCCGCGCGCACGAAACATCATGCCCAACCGCACGCGCAACCGCTCCCCTCCGCGCTGATTCCGGACGACAGTCCGCCCGATCCGGTCGCGGAGGCGGTCCTTGAAACGACCGCCGCTTGCCATATTGTCAAAGGAATTCCTGTTCATGATTCGGGCTCGTTTGAGGGTTTCTTCGATACGGCCGGCAAATCCGTCTTCTTGTCCGGCGATGCATCGGCACGGGCAGCCTGCGGACGGCTCTTCTTCAGCCGCCCGCTGCGCCGCAGCGCATCGGCGATGATCCACTGGAGCTGGCCGTTGATCGAGCGGAACTCGTCTTCGGCCCACGCCTCCAGCGCCTCCATCGTCGCCGCATCGACACGCAGTACGAAACTCCGGGTATTTGTCTCACGCGCCATCCGGTCAGTGGTGAAGTGTTCCGGCATTGACCACGGGCTGCGCCGCCTCGTCGGCACAGAGCACCACGAGCAGGTTCGAGACCATCGCCGCCTTGCGCTCCTCGTCCAGTTCGACGACCCGCTCGTCGGAGAGGCGGTCGAGCGCCATGTGCACCATCGACACGGCCCCCTCGACGATCTTCTCGCGGGCGGCGATCACGGCGTCGGCCTGCTGGCGGCGCAGCATCACGGCGGCAATCTCCGGCGCATAGGCCAGGTAGTTGATCCGCGCCTCGACGACCTCGATACCGGCCATCGCCAGGCGCTCGTTCAGCTTCGCCTCGAGCTGCTCGTTGATCTCCTCGCTGTTCGAGCGCAGCGTCAGCGCCTCACCCTTCGCACCGTTGTCGTCGTAGGCATAGCAGCCGGCCACCTGCCGCAGGGCCGCGTCGCTCTGCACGTTCACGAAATTCTGCAGCACGTTCATGCGCGCCGAAGCCGAAACGCCCTGTCCGGGGGCGGCAGGCGACGCGTCGATCTCGAAGACGGCCTTGTAGATGTCGTCGCGCTTGATGCGCCAGACGAGCACCAGACCGATCAGGATCGGGTTGCCCGTCTTGTCATTGACCTTGATCGGATCGACATTGAGGTTGCGCGCACGCATCGAGACGGGCTTGGCCGACATGAAGGGATTGACCCACCAGAAGCCCGTTTCGTAGAACGTGCCGCGGTAGTTGCCGAAGAAGACCATCACGCGCGCCTCGTTGGGTTCCAACAGCATGAAGCCGCACAGGCCGATCACGACGGCAAGCAGGCCCGCCGCCCCGCCGGCGATCATCCACGCCCCGCCCGGCTGCAGGGCATCGGCACGCAGGGCACCCCATACGATCAAAGCGATGAATCCGGCCAGCAGAACGAGTTCGCACGCCAGCGCCACAAAACCGTTGGCTTTCCAGCCACCGTAGATGAAGTTTTGGTCCTTCATATTTGAAATGATATTAATTTGATATCACAAATCTATCCTTTTTCCCCGAATATTCCAAATGTCCGGCCGTTTTTTTCCGTCCCGGACGCAATGCCGCCGGCCGGCGGGAGGATCGGCGGCTTCTGGCACAGTTCGTGCAACCCGACCCGACAGACGGAATATACCGCAATTTCTAAAATTGAAACGTATGGATCTTTTGAAACACAAGGAAGACACGCTGACCGACGTATTCGGCACGCGCGAGATGCGTTCACCCGCACCCACGGAGTTCATACCCAAGGGCAAGACGGCCCCCGAGGTGGCCTACCAGATGGTCAAGGAGGAGACCTACCCCCAGACCCAGCCGCGCCTGAACCTGGCCACGTTCGTCACGACCTACATGGACGACCACGCCACCCGGCTGATGAACGAGGCGATCAACGTCAATTACATCGACGAGACGGAGTACCCGCGCGTGGCCGTCATGTGCGGCCGCTGCCTGAACATCCTCGCCAACCTCTGGAACACGCCCGAGAAGGCGCAGTGGAAGACCGGCGCACCGGGCATCGGCTCGTCGGAGGCCTGCATGCTGGGCGGCGTGGCAGCCTGGCTCCGCTGGCGCAACCGCCGCAAGGCTGCCGGCAAGCCCTTCGACAAACCCAACCTGGTGATGAGCTCGGCCTACCAGGTCGTCTGGGAGAAGTTCTGCCAGCTGTGGCAGATCGAGCTGCGCACCGTGCCGATCGACATGCAGCACCCGACGCTCGACATCGAGGCGGCACTCAGGCTCTGCGACGAGAATACGATCTGCATCGTGCCGATCGCCGGCGTCACCTGGTCGGGGCTCGACGACGACATCGAGGGGCTCGACAAGGCGCTCGACGCCTACAACCGCCGGACCGGCCTCGAGATCCCGATCCATGTCGATGCCGCCTCGGGAGGCTTCATCCTCCCCTTCCTGCACCCCGAAAGGAAGTGGGACTTCCGCCTGAAATGGGTGCTCTCCATCTCGACCTCGGGCCACAAGTTCGGACTGGTCTACCCGGGTCTGGGCTGGGTCGTCTGGAAAGACAAGAAATATCTTCCCGACGAGATGTCGTTCTCGGTCAATTACCTCGGGGCCAGCATCACGCAGGTCGGGCTCAACTTCTCGCGCCCGGCGGCGCAGATCCTCGGGCAGTACTACAACTTCATCCGGCTCGGGTTCGAGGGCTACCGCGAAATCCAGCAGAACTCGATGGACATCGCCGCCTACTGCCACCGCGAGATCGGCAAGATGGCCTGCTTCCGCAACTTCGCCCCGGAGGTGGTCAATCCGCTCTTCATCTGGTCGCTCGACCCCGAATACGAGAAAACAGCCAAATGGACCCTCTTCGACCTGCAGGCCCGCCTGCAGCAGAGCGGCTGGATGGTGCCCGCCTACACGATGCCGGCCAACATCGAACAGACGATCGTCATGCGCATCGTCGTGCGGCAGGGCATGTCGCGCGACATGGCCGACATGCTGCTGCAGGACATCCGCAACGCCGTGGCGGAGTTCGAGGAGTTGCAGTACCCCACTCCCTCGCGGCTCAAGTTCGAGCGCAGCGAACACCAGAAAGGCAAGGTCTACACGCACTGACGTCTGCCGTGCGGCCGTCGGACCCGGACGGATGCGCCCCGAGCGGGGTGCATCCGTCGTCTTTTTGCGCCGCAGCCTGCCATTACGGAGGTTTCCGAGGCCGAAACGGACAACTTCGGGCGAAAAGGGATCTTGTCCGTCCCGGAAAAAAAGCGTAACTTTGACGCGTTTTACAGATCCGAGATCTTCCGATGGAACATGCATTCGACATCTTTCTGACCGTCATGACCCTCCTGGCCCTCGCGGTCTTCATCGCCCTCCACTTCTTCGAGGCCGGGTACGGCTACCTCTTCAACCGGCGGTACGGCCCCCCGATCCCCAACAAAATCGGATGGGTCCTCATGGAGTCCCCGGTCTTCATCCTCATGTGCGTGCTGTGGGCCGCCTCCGACCGCATGTGGCAGGCCGGCCCCCTCACGCTCTTCCTCCTCTTCCAGGCACACTACTTCCAGCGGTCGTTCATCTTTCCGCTGCTCATCCGCGGCAACTCGAAGATGCCCCTCGGCATCGTCCTCATGGGCATGATCTTCAACACGCTCAACGCCCTGATGCAGGGCGGCTGGATCTTCTGGGTATCCCCCGACGGCTACTACGACAACTGGTTCTCGCAGCCCTGGATCTACATCGGCGGGGCCCTCTTCATTGCCGGCATGGCCATCAACCTCCACTCGGACCGGATCATCCGCCACCTCCGCCAACCCGGCGACACGCGCCACTACATCCCCCGCGGCGGCATGTTCCGCTACGTCTCGTCGGCCAACTACTTCGGCGAACTGCTCGAATGGGTCGGCTTCGCCGTGGCCTCGCGGTCGTGGGCCGGCGCGGTCTTCGCCTGGTGGACCTTCGCCAACCTCGCACCCCGCGCCGCCTCGCTGCGCCGCCGCTACGAGCGGGAATTCGGCGAGGAGTTTTCCAGACTCCGACGCAAACGCATCATACCCTTCATCTACTGATACCGAACCATGTCAAACCTCTTTACACCCTATAAGCTGGGCCCCGTCACGCTGCGCAACCGCACGATCCGCTCGGCGGCATTCGAGTCGATGGGCAAGGACTTCGGCCCCACCGAACAGCTCAAGCAGTACCACGTCTCGGTGGCCCGCGGCGGCATCGGCATGACGACGCTGGCCTACGCCGCCGTATCGCGCAGCGGCCTGTCGTTCAACAAACAGCTGTGGCTGCGTCCCGCCATCGTTCCGGGACTGCGCGAGATCACCGACGCCATCCACCGCGAGGGGGCCGCAGCCGCCATACAGATCGGCCACTGCGGCAACATGACCCACCTGACGACCGCCGGGCAGATCCCGATCGGTGCCTCGTCGGGCTTCAACCTCTACGCCTACACCCCGGTGCGCGGGATGCGGCACAGCGAAATCGAAGAGGTCGCCCGCGACTTCGGACGCGCCGTCCGCACGGCCCGCGACGCCGGATTCGATTCAGTGGAGGTGCACGCCGGCCACGGGTACCTCATCTCGCAGTTCCTCTCGCCCTACACGAACCACCGCCGCGACGAGTACGGCGGATCGCTCGAAAACCGCATGCGTTTCATGCGCATGTGCCTCGACGAGGCGGTCGGGTCCGCCCGCTCCTGCGGCATGGCCATCACCGTCAAGCACAACATGTACGACGGCTTCAAGGGCGGCATCGAGATTCCCGAGAGCATCGAGATCGCCCGGGTCATCGAATCATACGGTGGACGGCATCGTCCTCTCGGGCGGCTTCGTCTCGAAGGCCCCGATGGCCGTCATGCGCGGGCTGATCCCGATCTACACGATGAGCTACTACTCCCCCCTGGTGGCTCCGCTGCTTCATCCGCTGGTGCGGTCCCCTGATGATCAAGCAGTTTCCCTTCGAGGAGTGCTACTTCCTCGAGGATGCCAGAAAGTTCCGCGCCGAGCTGAAGTGCCCGCTGATCTACGTCGGCGGCCTGGTCAGCCGCGAAGGCATCGACCGGGCCCTCGACGCCGGCTTCGAGCTGGTGCAGATGGCCCGCGCTCTGGTAAACGACCCGGATTTCGTGAACAAGCTGCAGGCGGGCGATGCGGCGACCCGCAGCGCCTGCGACCACCGCAACTACTGCATCGCGCGAATGTACTCCGTGGACATGAAGTGCTGCAAGCACTGCCCCGACCTGCCGCGCAAGATCGTCGAAGAACTCAAGCGCCTGCCATGAGCCGCACCGAAACCAACCGTCGCACCGCCCGCCGCGGGACCGTCGCCCCGGGCAGCGCCTGGGCGCTGGTCACCGGGGCCGGCTCGGGCATCGGCCGATGCTATGCCCTGCGGCTGGCCGCACTGGGCTACAACCTGCTGCTGGCGGGCAACCGGCAGCAGCCGCTCGAGGAGACGGCCCGTGCCATCCGCGAACGGACGCCGGAGCCCGGACAGCGCATCGTCACCCTCACCATCGACCTGGCACGCCTCGATGCTGCGGCGGAGCTGCACGATTTCACCCGCCGCGAAGGGATCGAGATCGACGTCGTGATCAACAACGCCGGCATCTTCTCCTTCTGCGACATCCTCCATACACCCCCCGAGCGGATCGAGCGGATCATCCTGCTGCACGACGTGACCAACACGCAGCTGTGCCGCCTCTATGCCGCCGACATGGTGCGCCGCGGCTGCCGGGGCCACATACTCAACATGTCCTCCTACTCGCTGTGGATGCCCTTCCCGGGGCTGTCGCTCTACAGCGCCTCGAAAGCCTACCTGCGGGCCTTCTCCGTGGCCTTCGCCAAGGAGGTCCGCGAACACGGAATCCGCGTCACGGCCGTCTGTCCGGCGGGTGTGGCCACCGACCTCTACGGACTGACGCCCCGCTGGCAGCGGATCGGGCAGCGCCTGGGGGTGCTCATCTCGGCCGACTCCTGCGCCCGGCGCGGGCTGCGCGCCCTGTGGCGGGGACGCCGCACGATCGTCCCCGACTGGTGGAACCGCATCTGGATCCCGTTGTGCAAGACGCTGCCGATGTGGGTGATCCGCCCATTGAGGCATTTCACCATGCAATTTCAGAAATAAGGATGGATAATATCAAGAATGTAGTTTTCGATCTGGGAGGCGTCCTCGTGGATCTGGACATCGACCGCTGCAAGGCGGCATTCCGCAGCCTCGGCATGGAAGCCGTGGCGCAACTGATCAACTCCTACTATCCGGCCGAGATGATCGGCCGCCTCGAACGGGGAGAGATCTCCTTCCACGAAGCCTGCGAGGAGATGCGCCGACTCTCCGGGCGGGCAGACATTCCGGACGAGCGGATCGCCTGGGCCTACGGAAAGTTCCTCACGGGCGTGTCGGCCACGAAACTGAGGGCCATCGAACGCCTGCGCAACCGCGGGCTGAAGAGCTACGTCCTCTCGAACAACAACCCCGCCTCGATGGAGGTCATCCGCAGGATGTTCCGCTGCGACGGACACGCGATGGAGCACTACTTCGACCGCATCTACCTCTCCTACGAACTCCGCGAACTGAAACCCTCGGAGGCGATCTTCCGCAAGATGATCGACGACAGCGGAATGGTCCCGGCCGAAACGCTCGTCATCGACGACGGACAACGCAACGTCGAGGCGGCACGGCAGATGGGCTTCGCGGTCTACATGCCGGCTCCGGGCGAGGATTTCACCCACCTGCTGGAGAGCCTCTGCGAAGCCTGATGTCCGATTTCCCGCGCCGTCCCCGCGCCCCGCGGGGAATGTTTCGCAGGGAAAAGTTTGCCGGAACGGAAAAAAGCGGTATCCTTTGCACACCCGGCGGCCGACAGGCACCGGAAGATTCGGGGTGTAGCGCAGTCCGGTTAGCGCACCTGCTTTGGGAGCAGGGGGTCACAGGTTCGAATCCTGTTACCCCGACAGATTGAAAGCCAGTCGTCTGCATTGCTGCAAACGACTGGCTTGCTTTTGACCCGGCACCATGCCGCGGCTGAAAGGCAAGTCACCGGCAAGAACGGATGCGGGTACGGCCGGATAGAATGGCCGGACGCACGAGATTTCATGCCCGGAGTTCCAGCCGACCGCCCGCCGGCCCATGCAACCGGATTCAACAGCCCGCCAAGCGCGCCACTGCATGGGCCCATGCCGAACGGAGAAAGGCCGCCGGCAGGGGCTCGTCATAGACCAGCCGGTGTTTCCACCGGCTCCGCCACCAGCGAAGCAGCCGCCCGTGAAGCGGCGGCGGCGACACGTCGGGCCGCCGCAGGGCCTCCTCCAACACCCGGTTCTCGAGCACCGCACCGCACACGGCCGGCGGGACCGCCGCGGCGTCGAGTCCCAGATGACCGACACACAACGCATCGAGGCAGTCGAGAAACCTCCCCATCCCCAGACTCCGCGCCTGCTCCGCGAGAACATCCCAATCAACCTCTTTCCCGCACCGGTCAATGAACTGCCTCCAGTCGGCCAGGTGGCGCAGGCCGAACCCTGCCGCGGCGAAATGCACGGCGGCATGCCGCAGCAGGTGGAGCGCCCCGAACTGCGGCGAGGGCAGCAGCACCCGCTCCCCGCCGATATCGACCGCTGCCGGGCCCGACACCGCCAGGCGTTCCAACAGCGGTTCGAGCCGCACGTTCGAGGCATGTGTCAGCGGATCGAAAAGCAGGCGTGGTTCTCGACCGCCACCCCGCTGATCCGAAAGGTCGTGTGGTGCCCGTCGAAGGCGCGCAGCGGGGATCCGAACCGCTCCGCGAGGCAGCGGTCCGCCTCACGCCGGCGGCCGAAAAACCAGACATCGACATCGCCGCACGGACGGAGAGCAGGCTCGGGATAGAGCAGGCTCAGCCCGTAGCCCTTGAGCAGCAGCATCGGCAGCCCCTCCTCGCGGGAGAGTGCAGCCAGTCTCGCGACGACGGTACGCTGCGCGCACCATCGGTTTTCAATCAGCTGCGCGTGACAAGCCCATGCCAGCCGCACCTCCCGGGGCAAAGCGGCGGACAAACGTCCGACTACGGGCCACACCACGCCGGCTACCCCGTGTGCGGCCGCCAGACGGAACATGTCGTGCCACCACACGGCGGTTTCGCCCGGCCGAAATCCTTCCTCGGGAGGTTCCTTGCCGACCGCCGTGCGCTGCAATGCCTCGCGCATCCATCCGATCAAACACGCTTCGGGTCGCTGCATGTCTGAAAAACGGACAAAGCCATACCGGATTTGAAAACAAACAGGCCTTTAGTTCTTCGAAATTCATAAAAAAGTCGTATCTTCGTAGTTGATTCGGTCTCCTTTTTACACAAAATGATCCTCCTGAACACAAAAAAAGAGTGCAGCGGCTGCAGTGCCTGTGCCGGGACCTGCCCGGCCCGCTGCATCCGGATGGAGGAGGATGCCGAAGGGTTCCTCTACCCCGCGGTCCAGGCCGACGCCTGCATCGGCTGCGGGCTCTGCGAGCGCATCTGCCCGATGCGCCATCCCGCATCCGAGCGTATGCCGTCGGAGGTGTGGGCCGCGCGGAACAACGACACGGCCACCCGCATCGGCAGTTCGTCGGGCGGCATCTTCCTGCCCCTGGCCCGCCTCACGCTCCGCAAGGGAGGCCTCGTCTTCGGCGCTGCCTTCGAATCCGATACGTTCGGGGGGGGGACAATCCGGCACCGCAGCGCCGCATGCGAGGAGGAGCTCGCGGCACTCGCCAAATCCAAATACGCACAAAGCGATACGTCCGGAACCTTCCGGGAGGTGGCCCGCGCCCTTGACCTGGGGCGCGAGGTACTCTACACGGGCACCCCCTGCCAGATCGCCGGGCTGCTGGCCTTCCTGCGCGGCCGCTCCACCGACCGCCTCGTAACGGCCGAATGCCTCTGCCACGGCGCGCCCTCCCCGGGCCTGCTGCGCCGTTACCTGCAGGAGATCACCGGAGGCGCACCCATTCTCGGCATCGACTTCCGCGACAAGCGCGGCGGCTGGCGCAGATACCGGTTTACGGTACGGACCGCACGCCGCACCTACAGCATTGCGGCCCGCAAAGACCCTTATCTACGGGCCTTCCTCAATGACCTGACCCTGCGCCCGAGCTGCTACGCCTGCCCCTTCAAGTCGGGCCGGAGCGGCAGCGATCTCTCGCTCGGCGACTTCTGGAATGTCCGGGAGGTTCTCCCCGGATTCGACGACGACCGAGGCACGAGCCTCGTGCTGGCCTACACGCAATCGGGGGCCGGCCGTCTGGCCGAACTCTTCGCCGCAACGGATGAATCGGGCCGGCCGGCGTTCGACTCGCAGCGTCTCGAATGGAACGGGCGCATCCGCCGGCACAACGGAGGGTTCAAGACCGAGATCGAGATTCCCGCGGCCCGCGCAGCCCTTTTCGACGAGCTGGCCGCATCGGGGCGGGTCACCCGCCCGCTCTTGCGCCGCGTCTGGCCCGGGCGGATACAGCGGTTCAAACGAGAGCTCCATCGCATCATGGCATACAAGCACCACAGATCCATACATGAAAATCGCACTACTGACCCTGCCGCTCAACTCCAACTACGGCGGCGTTCTCCAGGCCTTTGCGCTGAAGAGCCACCTCTCCCGCCTGGGGCACGAGGTGTGGCTCATCGACAACCGCAAACTCCTCAAACCGGTGAGCAACGCCTACCTGAAGACCGTCCTGCGCCGGAGCGTGGAGTCGCTCTTCCACCCCAAGGAGATCTTCGCCGAGATGAACACCCTGCTGACGCAGGACTACAAGAAATCGGAGATTGAGAAATTCATCTACCGCCGCCTCACGCCGAAGACCCAGCCGGTCTTCGACGCCGCGGACTATGCCGAACTGGCCGATCCCGGGAATGGGTTCGACCTCTACATCGTCGGCAGCGACCAGGTTTGGCGCCCGCGCTACGCAGGCGACCCGGAGCCCTATTTCTTCTCGTTCCTGGAGGGGACCGGGGCCCGGCGCATCTCCTATGCGGCATCGCTCGGCGCCGCCGACTGCGAATACACACCCGAGCAGCGCATGCGCTGCGGGCAGCTGCTCGACGAATTCGAAGGGATCTCCGTTCGCGAAGACACTGCCGTCGGGCAGTGTCGCGAATACTTCGGGTGCGACCGCGCGGTGCATGTGCTCGACCCGGCAATGCTGCTGACGGCCGACGACTACCGCACGCTCTTCACCGCCGGTTCGGCCCCAAGCGACACACTCTACTGCTACCTGTTTCGCATGAAGCCCGGAGTGCGGCACATCCTGCGGAATTTCGCCCGGCGTCACAACCTGCGGGTGGTCCGCACGACGGACCGCCCGGATGCCGCCCGGGGGAAGATGCCCGGCATCGGCGAGTGGCTCGCCGGCCTGCACGAGGCGCGCTACGTCATCACGGACTCGTTCCATGCATGCGTCTTCTGCATCCTCTTCCACAAGCCCTTCGCCGCCTACATCAACCGCAACCGCGGCTCGGCGCGCATCCACTCGCTGCTGAAGCAGTTCGGGCTCGAGTCGCGCATCCTCTCATCGGGGCTGCAGGAGATCTCGATACTTGACAGACCGATCGACTGGGAGGCGGTGGACCGGATCCTGGAACGGCGGCGCGCCGAGTCGTCCGCATTCCTCGACGCACACCTCCGTCCCGTTCCCGATACGGTGACAGCCGCCGAACCGTCCGGGCGGACGGCAACCGCCAAGACGCCGGCCGAAACGGGCAAACGGATTCCCGAGACAAAAGATCCGCTGCCCGAGATCGTCTGAAGGGCACGCACCGACACGGCATTCCGCACGACCTCCGGGCGCGCGGAACGGGCCGTCAAACGCCGACCTCGCGGCTGATGTCCGCCACCGTGGCGCGGACGTAGGCGATCAGGTCCGCCGGTGCGATCTTCAGCTGCAGACCGCGCACCCCGGCACTGATGTAGATGAACGGCTGGGCTTCGACCGACGCATGGATATAGGTCGGGAAGGACTTCTTCATGCCGATCGGCGAACAGCCGCCGCGGATGTATCCCGTCACGGGCAGCAGCTCCTTCATCGGGATCAGATCCACCTTCTTGTTGCCCGAGACCCGGGCCGCCGCCTTGAGATCCACTTCGTGGTTGCCGGGGACCACGCAGACGAAACAGCCCGTGCGGTCGCCCTTGAGCACAAGGGTCTTGAAGACGCAGGCGATCTCCTCGCCCAGCTGTTCGGCGACGTGCGTCGCCGCCAGGTGCTCCTCATCCACGCGGTAAGGCACCAGTTCGTAGGCGATCTTCGCGCGGTCGAGCAACCGTGCGGCGTTCGTTTTCTCTATCTTCGAATGGCTCATATTGTCTCTTTTGTCGTTCGATCTCCCGCAAAAGTAATTTATTTTCGGCGAATCGGTACATTTTGTCTACATTTGCCTTCATGATGCTCTGCCGGACCATCCTTCTCGCAACAGCCCTGCTGTACGCACTCGGAGCCGCGGCCCAGACCACGCGCGTGCGCGGCCGGGTCACCGACGCCGCCGACGGGCATCCCCTGCAGTTTGCCAGCGTCGTCTTCCCCGGCACCACGACGGGAATCACCACCGACGAGGAGGGCATCTACGCACTCGAGACACGCGACACCTCGACCCGTGTCCAGGCCTCGATCGTGGGCTACGCCCCCGCCACTCAGGCAATCACCCCCGGAACTTTCAACGAGGTGAACTTCGCCCTGCGGGCCGTTGAGTTCGGCATCGACCGGGTGGTCATCACCCCGGGCGACAACCCCGCGCTGCCCATCCTGCGCGAAGCGATCCGCCGCCGTGCGGAGAACGACCCCGAGCAGTACGACACCTACCGGTGCCGCACCTACACGAAGATGGAGCTCGACCTGACGAACATCCGCCCCGGATTCCGCAACAAACGGCTCCAGCGCAACTTCGGATTCGTCTTCGACTACATGGACACCTCGGCACTCACCGGACAGCCCTACCTGCCGGCCATGATCTCCGAGTCGTCGGCCGACCTCTACCACAGCCTCAGCCCCTCCTTCACGCGCGAGGTGATCCGCGCCAGCCGCGTCTCGGGCGTCGAGGACAGCTTCGCCGTCGCCCAGTTCACGGGCGGCATGCACGGCGACGTGAACTTCTACGACAATTTCATCGACCTGTTCGACGTGCGCTTCGCCGGACCGCTCGGCCCGAGCGGCACCTCGTTCTACAACTACTTCCTGGTGGACAGCCTCACGGTCGATGGCCGCAAGACCTACAAGATCCGCTTCCACCCCCGCCGCCTGACCTCGCCGGTGCTCGACGGCGAGCTGCACATCGACTCGGCCAGCTATGCCCTGCGCTCGGCCTCGGCCCGCATGCCGCGGGGCGTGAACGTCAATTGGATCCGCCACCTGCGCCTCGACAACGAGAACAGCCCCACACCCGACGGCCGCTGGTTCCGCGACCGCGACCGCGTCTCGGCCGAATTCTCGCTCACGACGGCCGATTCCTCGAAGCTCGTATCGTTCATCGGCACGCGCGAAATCTCCTATTCGGACGTGCACATCGGCGAACCGATCCCCGAAGAGGTGCTGCGCATGGACAACCGCGTGGTGCTGGCCGACGAGGAGACCAACCGCCGCGACGAGGCCTTCTGGGAGACGGTGCGCCCCTATGCGCTGAGCGACCGCGAGCGGGGCATCTACTCGATGGTCGATTCGATCCAGGAGGTTCCGCTCTACCACAACATCTACACGCTCATCAATACGCTGATCGTCGGCCACTGGAACACGAAGTACATCGGCATCGGCCCCTACTACAAGATGGCCAGTTTCAACCGCCTCGAAGGGTTCCGCATGCAGCTTGGCGGGCGCACGACTACCGAGCTGAGCCGCCGCTTCCGCATCTCGGGCTATGCGGCCTACGGCACGCGCGACGGACGGTTCAAGGGAGGCGGAAGCCTCGAGGTGGCCTTCAACCGGCAGCTGACGCGCGAACTGACCCTCTCGGGCCGCCACGACGTGCTGCAGCTCGGCGCCGGCGAGAATGCGCTGACCGAGAGCAACATCCTTTCGTCGATCCTCTCGCGCGGCGACACGCGGCTGTCGATGGTGGACGAAGGCGACCTGGCCTACGAACACGAATGGCGCCACGGCGTGACGGCCTTCCTCGGCACACGACTCAGGAGGATCCATGCCAACCGCTACGTCCCGATGTGCTACCCCGACGGCCGCCCGGCCGGCTCCGTCGCCGACGCCTCGGTGCGCGTGGGGCTGCGCTTCGCCAAGGACGAGACCGTCTACCGCTTGCCCTTCGACAAGCAGTCGCTCGGATCGAAATACCCGATCACCACCCTCTTTTTCACGGCCGGCATCCCGGGAATCCTCGACCGAAGCAGCCGCTACTGCCGCATCGAGGGATCGCTCCGCTACCGCCCCGAACTGCCGCCCCTCGGCTACTCGGACCTCACGCTGCAGGGCGGCCACATCTCGGGCCGGGTCCCCTACCTGCTGCTCAAGCTCCACGAAGGCAACGGCACCTACTTCTACGACCCCTGCGCCTTCTCGTGCATGGACTACTACGAATTTGCCTCCGACACGTGGTTCGCCTGGTTCTACGAGCACCACTTCAACGGCATCCTGCTCGGGCGCCTGCCCCTGATCAAGCGACTCAAGTGGCGCGAGGTGGCCATCTGCAAGGGTGTCTGGGGCACACTCTCCGAACGCAACAACGGCGCACGCCCCGGCTCGGGCGCCCCGCTGCTCTTCCCGCCGGGCATGACCTCCGTCTCGACGCCCTATGTCGAGGCAGGCTTCGGCATCGAGAACATCCTGCGCATCTGCCGCGTCGATTTCATCTGGCGCCTCACACACCGCGACCCGCCGCCCGGCGAACGGATCCAGCGCTTCGCGGTCAATCTGGGCGTGCAGCTCAAATTCTGAGGCCCGAAGGTTCAGGGTGTCGGATTTTTAGCTACCTTTGCCCGCTGAAAACGACACGACGATGAAAAAAGCTGCGCTTTTCGACATGGACGGCACGCTGGTGGACAATACCCCGGCCCACATCCGCGCCTTCGAGATCTTCTGTGACCGCTACGGAGTCCGCAACTGGAAAGAACGCCTCTCCCAGGGATTCGGCATGGGCAACGACGACATCATGCGGCTGATCCTGCCCGAGGAGGTGATCGCCTCGCGCGGACTGCAGGCCCTGGCCGACGAGAAGGAGGCGATCTACCGCGAGATCTACGCTCCGGAGATCCGCCCCGTCGCAGGACTCCGCGACCTGCTCCTCCGCCTGCGTGCGCTGGGCATCCGCTGTGCCGTCGGATCGTCGGGCTGCCGGGCGAACGTCGATTTCGTGCTGGAGCGCTGCGGCATTGCCGAATTCTTCGACGCCCGGATCTCGGGCGATGCGGTCTCACACTGCAAACCCGATCCGGAGATCTACCTCAAGGCGGCCGAAGCCCTGGATGTCACCCCGGGCGAATGCATCGTTTTCGAGGACGCCAAGGCCGGCATCGAGGCGGCCCGCCGGGCCGGTGCCGGACGCATCGTCGCGCTGGCCACCACCCTGCCGCGCGGGACGCTGCTTGCGGAGGCGGACGCCGACCGCATCGTCGATGACTTCACGCAGGTCACCGACGCCGACCTGGCCTGACCCACACACGGAAAATAACCCAAAACGCCCTATATCCAATCATGTTCCGCGGATTCCTCACCGTCACGCTGCTGGTCGTCTCCAACGCCTTCATGACGCTGGCATGGTACGGCCACATCGCATTCAAGTCGAAACTCGAGCGCTTCGGACTGATGGCCATCGTGCTCCTGAGCTGGGGCATCGCCCTGTTCGAATACTGTTTCCAGGTGCCGGCCAACCGCCTCGGTTCGGCCGAATTCGGAGGCCCCTTCTCGATCTGGGAGCTGAAGGTCATCCAGGAGGTGGTCTCGCTCTCGGTATTCACCCTCTTCGCGCTGGTCTTCATGAAGTCGGACACGCTGCGCTGGAACCACCTGGCCGGATTCCTCTGCATCATCCTGGCCGTCTACTTCATCTTCCGCAAGTAAACCCGGCAGACTGCCGGTCACAAACACGGAGCGGGGACGGATGATCCGTCCCCGCTCCGCATCTTTTCCTACGGGAGGCTTCCTTTCCCGCCGCTATCCGAACAGCGAGAGATAGAACTCCCGGTCGGCGACGTCCGAGGCCTTGATCCGCGACTTGAGGCGCGACTTGCGGGCATAGACATTGGCCACGCTGTCGCGCATGAAGAGACTGATGACCTGCGGCGAGAAGCCGCCGAAGACGTAACAGCAGCCGGCAGTCGGACTCCTTCATGGCGGGGAAATCATGTCGCAGGCGCCGCATCGCCCCGTCGTGCACGGCATCGACCATCTGCTCGACCTCGCGCAGCATTTCGCCGCTCTCGGCAAACCCGTCGATGAGCTCCTTCACCTGACGGAACATCACGGCCTGCTGCGAAGCCGTATTCTCCCGCTCGTAAAAGGTCTTCCCGAGCCGGTCCACGATATCGAAGCGCGTGGCGACCAACCCCTTGAGCCGGTCCTCGACGATCCGCCGCTGCTCGAGCCGTTCGGACAGACGGCCGTATTCGGCGCGGGCCTCGCGCACGAGCGACAACTGCCTGAGGCTGCGCTCGCGCTGCAGCCGCATCTGCTGCCGCACGACCCAGGCCGCACCCCCGACCGCCAGCAGTGCCATGGCGGCGATGACCATCTCCCAGCGTCGCCGGCTCCGCATCCGGTACTCGGCAAAGGCGGCCCGTTCGCGCAGGAACTCCTTCTCGATCATGCCGGCCGACTGCCTCAGGGCATTGCGGTTGAGCGAGTCGTTCATGAGAATATACCGATGGATGTCGCGCGACGCTTCGCGGTAATGGCCCGCACGGACATTGGCCCGGTAGGCCGTATAGAGCAGTGCGGGCAGGTCGTTCGGGTCGTCCGTCCGGCGCTCGGCCTCCTGCAGCGTGCGGAGTGCACTGTCCGGATGGCTCCGTAGCAGCTGAACGCGGGCCCGGGTGGCCAGTCCCGCATACGTCGTGTCGCCCCGGACCGAAGCCTCGATCCGGCCGAGCAGCTCCTCGGATATGCGCACCGTATCGGGGATGATATAGAGGCGGGCGAATTTCCCGAGACACTGGCGGGCCAGCGAATCGTCGTGCAGTTCGTCGGCCAGGTCGAGCGCCATCGAGCAGCAGCGCCGCGCCTGTGCGGGGTCGCGCATCCGCAGCGACGTCTCGGCCATGCCGAGCAGGGCGATGACGGCATCGCGCGAATCACCGCCCCGGATCACCAGATCGCGGGCTTCGCGGTAGTAGCGGTGGGCCCGTGCAAAGTTCTGCTCGGCGTGATAGACCTCGCCGATGCGCAGGTAGAGCAGTCCGAGGTAACGGGGCTCGTCGATGCGGCGCAGTTTCTCCTCGACCTCGAGGTACATGCGGAGCGCCCCCGACTTGTCGCCCCGCTTCCAGCAGGCGCGTCCGCTGTAATAGAGCATCTTGCAATGGTTGCGCAGGTCGTGCTCGCGCGGTCCGTAGTAGGCCTCGGCGATGCGCAGCAGCGAGTCGTCTGGCACGTTGAGCGCTCCGCGGTCGGCAGCCTCGACATAGAGCAGCGCATAACGGGCACGGCGGGCCTCGCCGCCGAGCGCCTCGGGCGGAATCCCGCGCAGGATGCGCAGGACGCTGTCGGGTTGCGCGGCGACGATCCGGTCGGCGGCATCGAGCATCCGGTCGGTGTTCCGGTCGCCCACCGAGCAGCCGGCGCAGGCAAGCAGCGCGCCGATCAAGACAAGCAGGGTTCGTAGCATATCGGTACAGTCAGGGTTCCGAAGGTACGGAATAATCGCGACCCGTGCAAGAGCCGGAGGCGGTTTTGCCGCGACGGAGACGGTCCCAAGACCCGCAGCGGCGGGATACGCTCCGCCGCACGCCCCCGTACACAACGGCCCGAGGACGGGGGGGGGCAAATCGCGCGCCCCGCCTTCGGGCCCGGCGTGTCCGGACCGCATGAAGCGGGGCGAACGGATTGCATATCCGATTGCAAACCTTGCGTTTGCGGAGATTACTTCAAGTTTTCCCTGTCCTTACGGTAGATCTGGTAGGAGTTCACGAAGTTCTGCCAGACGATGTAAGCCGTCGGGGCGATCGATGCGATCGGGTCGAGGAACGACTGGGCCATCCATACGGCCAGCACCGTATTCTTCTGCCCGAGCGACTGCCCGCCGGCCACGGCATCGCCGTAGCGGCGGCCGAGCATCCGCCCCACCTTGAACTGCGCCAGACAGAGCACCAGGGCCGCCACGGCCAGCCACAACTCGGTCCGCAGCGACGCGTCGTGCAGATCGATGATGAAGACAGTCGTGCGGCCGATGATGACCGCCAGCGACAGCAGCCACATGTAGAACGAGATCTGCCCGTGGTCGCCGATCCACTGCGCCCCCTTCGGGAAGACGAAGCGGCAGAACTGCGCCGCGGCAAAGGGCATGATCAGCAGCGGCGCGATGCGGGCCAGGATCTCGGTGAACGAGCAGGCACCCGTGCCCGTGAAGGAGATCACCACGGGGGCATAAACCGCCACGGCCATGTTGCACAGCAGGCTGTAGGTGGCCATCGTCGCCACGTCGGCTCCCAGCATGCCGGCAATGACCACCGCGGCCATCGCCACGGGAGCCAGCACGCAGATCATCGCCCCCTGCGCCACCACGGGATCGAACGGATGCAGGGCGGCATAGACGCCCACGCACGCCACGGCCTGGATCAGCAGCAGCCAGAGGTGGAGCATCGAGGGCTTCATCTGCCGGGGCTTGACACGGCAGAAGGTGACAAAGAGCATCAGGAAAATCAGTGTCGGGGTAATCATCTGCCCCGTCCAGGCCTCCAGAGCCGTCACCTGACGGCAGAAGAGCGCACCGACGACCATGGCCGACGGCATGGCCACGGTCTTTACGTTGCGGTGCAACGATTCGAGCACGTGCATGATCCAGCGTATTGACCGTCCGGCCGAGGCCGGGCGCCGGCACCTATGCCAGCAGCTCCTTCACCTTGGCCGAGATATCCTTGCCGTCGGCACGACCGGCCAGCCGCTTCGACGCCACGCCCATCACCTTGCCCATCTCCTTCATCGACGAAGCGCCGACCTCGGCGATAATCGCGCGCACCTCGGCCGTCAGCTCCTCGTCCGTGAGCTGTTTGGGCAGAAATTCCTGATAGACGGCCACCTGGGCCAGCTCCTCCCGGGCCAGGTCGGGACGGTTCTGCTGCGAGAAGATGGCCGCCGAGTCGGTACCCTGCTTGGCCAGCTTCGAGATGATCTTCAGCACGTCGGCATCGGGCAGTTCGGCGATCTCCGGACCGGCCGTCTTGGCCTCGATGATGTACTTCTTGGCATTGCGCAGGGCGCTCAGCCGCACGGTGTCCTTGGCCTTCATGGCCTCCATGATTCCTTTCGAAATCTGTTGTTCGAGTGACATAATCAAAAACTTTAGGTATTAATCGTTATCTGTCAGAAATTCCAACACATCGCGCATCATCCGATCGCGCTGTACGCGATCCGTGAGGGCCTCGAACGGGAATCCCGCCACAAAGGTCCGCCCGCCCGAACCGGCTCCTTCCGATGCAACGGCTGCCGTACCGCCGCCCGCATAGCGCATCACCGGGAAGGCCCCCTCGCCTGCCGGCAGCAGCCGATCGACCGTCTCGACCGTGTAGGCATCGGGACGGGGCGTTGCGAAGTAGCGGTACTCGCCGCGCGAGAAGGAGGCGTGTGGCGCCACCACCCGGATCCGCCCGCGCAGGGCCTCGGCCCGGGCGCGCGTCGCGAGCAGGCTGTCCGAAGCGCAGTGCAGCACCTCGCGGGCGAAGTCGCGGCCCGACTCGGGGGCATCCGCCCGCCAGAGGTCCGTCGTGACGTAACAGCCCGAAGCGAAGAGGTTGCCGCCCTGCCTGAGGTAGTCGGCAATAAGGTCCTGCAGCTCATCGGGGAACGCCTCGAACTCGGGATCGAACACATCACGCCCCATCGACGTGGTCCGCTGCTTGCCGAGGATCAGGTCCACGGCCCGGTTACCCGCCAGGTGTTTGTTGCCGCGCAGCACGGCCTGCAGCGAGGCCGAGTGGAACGAGTAGCCGGCCGCCGCAATCGAGCCTCCGTGCAGGGCGGCGTAATCGAACGTATTGCCGCCGATCACATCGGTCTCGTAGTCGCAGCAGCTTGCGCCGAGGGCCAGCGAATCGACCGGACAGCGCGCCTGCGCCAGGTCGAAGACCCGCTGCGGCCCGATGTAGGAGATGTCGATCCGGTCGGGCACGCCGTTGTCCTCCCCGGCCAGGAAACCGGCCAGCGAGTCGCACCGCATGCTTCGCGGGGCGCTCACCCGGTCGAACCCATTGACGACAAGCACCGTGCCGCGGCTCTCCGGAACCCGGCAGGCGGCCACCGTCTCGCTCGGGAAGCTCTCGCCGCCGGCATTGACGGCCGTCACCCGGTAGCTGTAGATGCGCCCCGGCTCCTGCTCGGCCATCAGGTAGGGACGCTCCGTGTAGCGTCCGTTGTCGAAGCCGCCGTCGTCCACGCGCGTATAGACGACATAGCCGTCGGGCACGGCCGTCGCCTCGAGCGAATCGACCGCCGGGACCCACGAGACGCAGACCCGCCCGTCATCGACGAAATCGGTCGTAAGGGCCTCGACGGGCAACGGCTGCACGACATAGGGCACGTCGTACTGCGAGCAGACGTAGCGCAGGATCCCCTTGTAGACCGCACGGCTGACGAGGAACTTGAAGCGCGGGTCGCTGCCGTAGCGCATGTCGGCGAAATTCTGGTGCGAGAGCAGTTCGAGCAGCATGGTCGGGACGCCCGGCACGCGCGCCTCGTAGTAGGCGCGGTTCCACAGCCCGCGCCGGTTCCACGCCGGCTCCCACGTGCGCCGGATGTCCGAGACGACCTGCGTCATCACCAGGTCGGTCAGGTCGCGCGAACGGTAGCGGTCGGCGCCGCCGTGGAAGCGGCCGCCCTGCTCGCGGGTGTAGAAGATGCCCAGCGTGCCGATCGTCTCGTCGCCGTCACGCACCCCGGAATCGGAGTGGAAAGCCAGGGCCAGGTCGATCGGGATGCGCAGCCCCGCGGAGTCGGGCATCCGTTCGGATCCGCCCGCCAGCGCATTGACCCAGTGGGCGCGCGACATGTAGTCGTCCTTGTAGTCGTCGGTAAAGTTCTTGGGCGAATAGACCGAGGCGTCGAACCCGGCCCACTGCAGCCAGTAGCGCGCCCCCTCGCAGAAGCGGGGATAGCCGCTCGTCTCCTCGGGATAGAACGTATCCGCCTGCCGGAGCGAGTCGCAGACCGTGCGGGCCACGTTGCCGTAGCCGCCGCCGATCTTCACGGCATCGGCCGAAACGGTGCGGCCGGCCACGTGCGAACGGTTGGTGAGCGTAACGACCGTCTGCTCGCCGGGAGCGAAGGCAAAGCGCCCGAGGTAGATCCACGTGCCGCCGCCCATCGTCTGATTGACGGCGAACTCCGTGTCGCCGCCCAGGTGGTGGACCGTATAGCGGGCATCGTCGGCACTCCCGGGCAGCGATTCGTAGCTGACGTAGAGGGCATATTCGCCCCGCTGCGGCAGCGTGGCCCGCCACTCGGCGCGCCCCGTCGGCTCACGGCCCGCGACCGTGGAGATGCGGCGCGTCGTGCCGTCGCGGAAGGGGTTCTCGTCGCCCCGGTAGACCTGGCGCAGGTGGGCGAAGCCGCGGCCGCCCGGCTGCCACGCCCCGCTCTCGGCATACTGCTCCGGGACGTCGTTGTCGGCCAGCACCTCGACCCGCTGCACGTCGCGCTCGCGCGGCAGCAGGACACAGGCCCCGGCGTTCTCGAGCATCGGGACCAGGTAAGGCAGCACGTAGCTCTGCGTGTAGAGGTCCTCGCAGGTCTGCCACAGCTGCGAGCGCTGCCACCGCCAGCGGTTCTCCTTCTGGTCGAAGTAACGGCCGTGGCTTTGCCACAGGGCGATGTGCCGGCCCGAAAGCCCCCGTTCGGGGGTTGCGGCGGCCGACAGGCGGGTGACCAGCGGCCGTTCGGAGCGATTGACGAAGGGGACGACCTGCCGTTTGGCGATCTGCCTGTGCAGCACCGCGGCGTTGCGGCAGGCCATCGGGATCAGTTCGCCGACCTCGCGGCTATCGGTGTAGATCTCGATCCGCGCCTTGCGGTACTCGGCCGGCAGGGCCGCGCGCACCGAGTCACGCATGGCCCGCACGTTCTCCTCGCGGAAGGGATAATAGGAGAGCCCGATCGAGGCGTAGACCCGCACGCGGCCGCGCGAGGCCTGCATGCTCTGCACCCTCACATAGCCGCCCGAGACCTCGCGGGCCACGATCCGCGTCAGCGTGCGCCCCACGGCCAGGCGTGTCGAGGCGCTCACGGAGGCAGCCGGAGCCGCATGCGCGGCACCGAGGGCCGCAAACAGGAGCAATATGCGCAGAAATCTATTTTTCATGCCGTTGCGAAACAAGGAACATTCCGATCATGGTGAAGGCCGCGTTGTAGACCAGCAGTTCGAAGCCGATCCGGTAGTCCCACGCCTCGCGGGCCCACCACTGCACGAGGGCGCTCAGCACGGGGGCCGCAACGGCGATCCACGGCATCCAGCCGTCGCGGATGCGGCGCCGCGTGAAGAGGCCGAAGAGGAACATGCCGAGGATCGGCCCGTAGGTATAGCTGGCGACCTTGTAGACCAGGTTGATGACGCTGTCGTCGGCCAGGTAGCCGAAGGCGAGGATCACACCCGCCATGACCAGCGCCATGAGCAGGTGCACGCTGCGGCGCAGGCGCGTCAGCCGCCGCTCGTCGCAGCGGCGCGTACCCTGCAGGATATCGACCGTGAACGAGGTGGTGAGGGCCGTGAGGGCCGATCCGGCGGCCGAATAGGTGCTCGAGATAAGCCCGACGACGAACAGGATGCCGACAACGGGCGGCAGTCCCCCGTCCACGGCCACCAGCGAGAAGACCTGGTCGCTCTTGGCCGGAAGTTCCAGCCCGGTGTGTCCGGCATAGAGGTAGAGCAGCACGCCGAGGACCAGGAAGAGGAAGATCACGAAGATCTGGCTGACGGCCGTCAGCACGATGTTCTTCTGCGAGTCGCGCGGCGTGGCGCAGCTCAGGTTGCGCTGCATCATGTCCTGGTCGAGGCCGGTCATGGCCACCAGCAGCACGATGCCTGCGGCGAACATCTTCCAGAAATAGCGGTCCGATGCGGGGTCGTCGAAGAAGAAGATGCGCGACATGGGCGAATCGGAGACGGCCTGCACCACCCCGCGGGCCGAGAGGCCGAGCCCGTCGGCGATGAAGACGATCGAGAGGACGAGGCTGCCCACCAGGCAGACGGTCTTGAGCGTGTCGGTCCAGATGAGCGACTGCACGCCGCCCTGCTGCGTGTAGAGCCAGACGAAGGCCATCGTGACCAGCGCGTTGGCCCACAGCGGCAGGCCGTAGTGGTCGAAGACCAGCAGCTGGAGCACCGCACAGACGACGTAGACGCGCAGAGCGGCACCCAGCATCTTCGAGATGAAGAAGAACCAGGCGCCCGTGCGGTGCGAGCAGATGCCGAAGCGGTCGTCGAGGTACTCGTAGAGCGAGACGACCCGCAGCCGGTAGAAGGCCGGGATGAGCAGGAAGGCCACGACAAGCTGCCCGACGGTGAAGCCCGCAACCATCTCCATGTAGGAGAACGAATCGGCGGCCACCGAACCGGGGACCGAGATGAAGGTCACGCCCGACATGGCGGCGCCGATCATGGCGAAGGCCGCCATGTACCACGGGGTGCGGCGCCCGCCGGAGAAGAACCCGGCGTTGTCGGCCCGGCGGCCCGAGAGCCATGCGACGAGGAAGAGGACGGCGATATAGCCCAGGACGGTGGCGATGACGGCTGCAGGTGTCATGGATGCGGAATCGGTATCAGGGTTCGATTGGCCAAAGATACGAAAAATCGCGATACGGAGTCCTCAAAAAACGCGCGATTTTCAGCTTCCCCGCGGCGGAACGCAGCGCGCGGCGCACGATTCGCGCCACCGGAGCCCGAATGCCCCGGAATTTGCATATCTTTACACCCGACACCAAAACGACAGCGGATATGGCTTTTTTCAAGGAATTCAAGGAATTTGCGCTCAAGGGCAATGTCATGGACATGGCCGTCGGCGTAATCATCGGCGGGGCGTTCGGCAAGATCGTCTCGTCGCTCGTGAACGACATCCTCATGCCGCCGATCGGCGCGCTGATCGGCAATGCCGACTTCTCGAACCTGCGTATCGACCTTTCGCGCGTGCGCGACGTCACGTCGGAAGCGCTCGGTTCGGTGGCCGAGCTGGCCGGAGGCAGCGAGGCGGCGGCCAAGGCGGCCGAACCGATCTACTGGAACTACGGCGCCTTCATCCAGCAGTGCGTGGATTTCGCCATCCTGGCGTTCTGCGTCTTCCTGATGGTCAAGCTGATGAACCGGCTGATGAAGAAACGCGCCGCGACGCCGCCCGCACCGCCCGCGCCCTCGAAGGAGGAGCTGCTGCTGACGGAGATCCGCGACCTGCTCAGGGAGCGGCAGGCCGAGGGCCGGTAACCCCGCGCGGAAAACGAACGGATCGGGCGGGCAATCCGCACGGATCACTCGTCCCGATCCTTCGTCTTCGAAGGGGCATACTCCTGCAGCACGTAGGTGGTGAAGATCGGGAAGAACATCATCCCGAGCGACGGCAGCAGCACGCTGAAGAGCTTGCCGATCGCCGTGACGGGAAAGATGGCTGCGCCGACGGTCGTGACATTCATCCAGGCCCACCAGAGCGCATTGCCGAATCCGTGCAGGTGCGGATTGACGGGCAGTTCGTAGTCGTAGAAGATCAGCGCGGAGATGTAGGTGAAGACGACCACCGTGAAGATGTAGGCTGCAAGCAGGCGCCGCACGCGGTTGCCGACCAGCCAGCCGACGACGATCGTCATGGCCAGGAAGGCCCGCAGCAGCGGAACGAGCCCCAGCAGCATGGCGGCTCCGCGCGACAGCTCCACGCCGCTCCACGAAACGATATTGAGATACGGCACCGAGAGGAGCAGGTAGAGCAGGTTGCGCCGGAAAAACCGGGCGCTCCAGCCGTCGGCGCCCCAGCGGATGAAGAAGTCGCACAAAAAGAGCAGGCAGACAACGAACTGCACGGCCAGATACGGGCGCGAGAAGTGCTCGCCGCCGGCAATCACCTCCCACGAGATTGCAACGAGCAACAGCAGACCGGCCAGAACCTTTGCCACACCGAGCGTTTGCAGAAAGCGCGGCCCGGGCCGCTGCGGGCTGCCTGCGCCCGATGCGGAACCGCGGGCCGCGCTGCGGGAGGCGGATCGTCGCCGGGAATTCGAGGCGGAGGAGGATGCGGAAGGCCGGGACGGACGGAGGGAAGGATTTTGTGACATGATGTTTGTTTTTTATAACCGGCGCATCATGCTCAAAATCAATGCCACATGCGGAAATTTTCCGGAAGGGCAAAAAAACGGGCGTATTTTTTTGGCGAAAGTTTTTGCAGGTATGGATTTTTCTATTACCTTTGCACTCGCTTTCAGCAATGGCGGGATAGCTCAGCTGGTTAGAGCGCATGATTCATAATCATGAGGTCGAGAGTTCAAGTCTCTCTCCCGCTACTGAAAAAGAAGGGCACTTACCTCAAAAAGGCAAGTGCCCTTTCTTTTTTGCACTCTGCATTCGGGCTTTCGCGGGGCAACGCCGGATCGGACGGAAGCGCCCCGATCAAAAGGCTCAGTCGTCGATCACCTCCGCCTCGACAAATCCGTCGTCGTCGGACGAGCGGATCTCACGGTTGATCCGCCGCCACTCAAACGACAGTGCGATGCGGAAAACACCGTACAGCACAAACGACACCCCGGCATAGGCCAGTATGAAGATGCCGCCATAGACGGGAGCCGCCAGAAAGACAAACGAGCAGATCAGGCTCAGGATGTTGCAGGCCAGCAGCCAGCCCCAGCCCCTCATTCCGATCCCGGAGAGTTCGCTCGCCTCACAGATGCCCAGTACGGAGTGGAACAGCATCCAGAACCCGACGACATAGATCAGCAGGGTCGCGACGAGCGGCAGCGGCATCAGCAGGAGCCACACGCCGAAGAGAACCTCGAGCAGCCCCCGGGCCAGGCTCCAGCCCCAGCTGTCGTTCCACTCCCGGTTGGCAAAGGCCCAGAGCACATTGACGATACCGGCGGCGACCAGCACCGCGATGAAAAACGCGGTCATCACGGCCAGCGAATCCACCGGCACGACGAAACAGCAGACACCCGTCGCGATGCTCAGAAACCCCACGACGAGCGAAACCCACCAGTATCGGAAAAGGTTCCGCGTGCGATGCATTTCCTTCCACATAATTCTGCATTTTTTGATTGAACTCAGGCAAAGATAGTCGGGGCTCTCCGCATTTGCATTACCCCACCTGCCCGAAAATGTGCAATTTTTCGTATCTTCGTCCCGGATCAACCCACAGAAGAGATGAAAGATATACGAAAAATCCGGGCCGAGGAGCTGAAGGTGGGCAATTTTGCATTCATGGATCTGACCGGCCGCAACACGGAGGAGTGGATCGGTCAGCCGATGCTTTTCGACGGGGCGGTCTTCGGGTTCTGCCTTTCAGGAAGTTTCTCGTTCCGGATCAACCACCGCGAGTTCCGCATGACGGCCAACGAGGTGTTCATCTGCCTGCCCCGCCACCTGTTCACGGCGACCGGATATACGTCGGACCTGTCGGTCAAACTGCTGCTCGTATCACCCGAGTTCCTCTACACGCTGCCCGTTTCCTTCGGATTCGACTGGCTCAAGCATGTCGAGGCATGCCCCCGGCTGCCGCTTCCGGCAGAAAAGATTGCGGATCTGACCGCCCTCTACGCCCTGACTGAGCGATACGACACCGGCGACAAACAGGCCCTACCGATCCGGGACGCACTGATGCTCCCGTTCATGCTGATTATCATCTCACAGGCCGAACCGGCCGCATTGGCGGCCGGCAGCCCGAAGGTCTCACGTCAGGAGTGGCTCACCCGCCGCTTCTTCGAGCTCATGTCGGAGCACTTCGAGTCGCAGCGGCAGGTCGCCTTCTACGCCGACAAACTCTGTGTCACACCCAAGCGGCTCTCGGCCGCCGTCAGGAGACCTCGGGGCACACCGTACTCGAATGGCTCAACGAAGCGGCGCTGGTCGAGGCCAAGCGGTGCCTGAGAACAACCGACCTGACCGTGCTGCAGATCTCCGAGGCCCTGCACTTCTCGACCGCCTCCTCGTTCGTGCGCTTCTTCCGGCAACATGCGGGATGCACGCCGCTCGAATACCGGCGGCGATGACGGAGGGCGGCTACGCACAATCCGCATATGCGCGGACGATGCGCATGAACTCCTCGCCGGTGATCGTCTCCCGCTCGATGAGGAACGCCGCGGCCTCGTGCATGATCTCCAGGTGCCCGGCGATCAGTTCCCGGGCCCTGGCATGGGCCTCGCGGATCAGCCGCAGCACCTCGGCATCGACCTCCGAGGCCGTGGCGGTCGAGCACGTCAGCGCCGCATCGCCGCCCAGGTAGGCGTTGTTCACCGACTCGAGGGCCATCATGTCGTATTTCCCGCTCATGCCGAAGCGCGAAACCATCGCACGGGCCAGCCGCGTGGCCTGCTCGATGTCGTTGGTGGCCCCCGTGGTGACCGACCCGAAGACCTCCTCCTCGGCGGACCGTCCGCCCGTAAGGGTCACGATGCGGTTGAACAGCGTCTCGCGACTCTGCAGCAGCTGCTCTCCCTCCTCGACCTGCATGGTATAGCCGAGCGCCCCGGAGGTGCGGGGGATGATCGTGATCTTGTGGACCGGCGCCGAATGGCTCTGCAGGGCGGCAACCAGCGCGTGGCCGATCTCGTGATAGGCCACGATGCGCTTCTCCCCGGACGAGAGCACCTTGTTTTTCCGCTGCGCTCCGGCGATCACGGTCTCGACGCTCTCTTCGAGATCGGCCGTGGTCACCCGCCCGCGGCCCATGCGCACGGCACGCAGCGCCGCCTCGTTGATGATGTTGGCCAACTCGGCCCCCGAGGAGCCGGCCGTGGCCCGGGCCACGATGTCCAGATCGACCGTCTCGTGCTTCACCCGCCCGAGGTGCACTCCGAGGATCGCCTTGCGACCCTCGAGATCGGGCAGCTCCATCTGGATCCGACGGTCGAAGCGCCCGGGGCGCAGCAATGCCTTGTCGAGGCTCTCGGGACGGTTCGTAGCGGCCAGGATCACCACACCCTTGCGTCCGTCAAACCCGTCCATCTCGGTCAGCAGCTGGTTGAGCGTCTGCTCGCGCTCGTCGTTGCCGCCGACGGCCGAATCCCGGCGCTTGCCGATGGCGTCGATCTCGTCGATGAAGATGATGCAGGGAGCCTTCTCGCCGGCCTGGCGGAAGAGGTCGCGTACCTTGGCCGCACCCATGCCGACGAACATCTGCACGAATTCCGAGCCCGATATGGCAAAGAAAGGCACCTTGGCCTCGCCCGCAACGGCTCGCGCGATGAGCGTCTTGCCCGTACCCGGAGGGCCGACCAGCAGGGCGCCCTTGGGCAGCGTGGCCCCGATCTCGGCATATCTGGAGGGATCGTGCAGGAAATCGACGATCTCGCGCAGGGTCTCCTTCGCCTCGTCCTGACCGGCCACATCGGCAAACGAGGTCTTCACGTCGGCATCGGCATAAATCTTCGCCCCGCTGCTGCCGAACGACATGAAGTTGCCGCCCTCGCGCATGCGGGCCTGAATGCCCCGGCTGGCCTGACGCCAGATCAGGTAGAAGGCCAGCCCGGGCAGCACCCACATGAGAAAGAAGTTGAGCAGCGGCGAGTTCTCGCGCGGGACGACCCGGTTGAACGCGATCCTCCCGTCGGGGTTCGGGCTTTCGGCCTGCAGCAGCCGATCGACCAGCCCGGGGTCGTCGATCGCCCCGGTACGGTAGGCCTCCGTGCGGTCGCCGGCTCCCGACGAGGTGAAGTAGATCTCTCCGTTCTTGATGACTACGTCGCGGACCAGGCCGCTGTCCACTTTGGAGATGAAGGTGCCGTAGTCGGTCTCGACGATCCTTCCGCCCGAGAAACTCGGGAAGATCAGCCCGTTGAGCAGCAAGACGATCAGCAGGCCCCACAGTATGCCCGTAAACGGGCTGCCCTTCGGGGCGGTTTGGTTTTGCGGATTCGAACGCTCCATGGTATCATTGCACATTTTCGGCGCAAAAATCGGAAAATCCGCCGGTCCGGCCCCTACCCGATCGTCCGAAAAAATGTGCAATTTCTCCCGCAAAGCGTCCAATCGGGCCTCGCTCCGGGAGCAGCCGGCACGGGGCAGGAGGAGCGAAACAGCCCAAAACCATGCGGGGGGGGGCGTCGGAAGCGGGAAAGAGAATCCGGAGGCACAATCCGTAATTCAGGTAATTATGGTAATTATACCGGGAATATGTATAACGTACCGCTGCACGGTGTTCCGTATCTTTGCCACAGGAAAATGGCAGGCGACAAGGCGGCGGATGCAACAGAGATCCGCAACACACCGCCGGCCGGCAACGAATATTCCCGACTGCGGGAAAAACAACCGACAGATACAGACAACTGAACAGATGAGACCCCACATCGTATGCCACATGGTGGCATCCATCGACGGCCGGATCGACTGCGCGATGGTGGAGAAGATCAGCGGCGACGAATACTGTACGACCCTCGAGCAGCTCGATTGCCCCACCCTGCTCGAAGGGCGCGTGACTATGGAACACTACTATGCGGCCAAAGAGCCGTTCACACCCGCCGTGGACCGGCCGATCGGGCACAGTTCGGTGTACGTCGCCGAGGAGTCCGACGCCTACATGGTGGCCACCGACACATCGGGGCGCCTCTGCTGGAACTCGAACCGCATCGACGACGTGCCGCTGGTGTGCATCACCAGCGAAAAGGCGCCCGAGGAGTATTTCGAGATGCTCCGCAAGCAGGGCATCTCCTGGATCGCCGTCGGCGGGGAGCGCATCGACCTGGGCCGCGCGATGGAGACGCTCTACAGCCGGTTCCACGTCCGACGCCTGGCCCTGCTGGGCGGAGGGCACATCAACGGCGGTTTCCTCGAGGCCGGGCTGATCGACGAGGTGAGCCTGCTGCTGGCCCCGGGCATCGACGGCCGCAAGGGCCAGACCTCGCTCTTCGACGGCATCGCCGACGCCTCGCGCATTCCCGTACCCCTGCGGCTCGAGCATGTCGAACGGCTGGACAACGACGTCCTCTGGCTGCGTTACCAAACCATCCGATAAAACCCATGAAACCGACACTGCTTTGCTTTTGCTCCGCCCTGCTCCTGTCGGCCGCCCGGGCGGCCGGTGCGCAGGAATTGAGGAGCGACTCGCTCCGCTCCGACCGCAACTACCCGATCGACGAGGTCGTGGTGACCGGAGCCCGACACAGGACCGATGTCCGCCACCTCTCGCAGACGGTTTCGGTCGTGGACCGCACGCAGATCGAGGCCTCGATGCAACCCTCGCTGCTCCCCCTGCTCACCGAGCAGGTGCCCGGACTGTTCGTCACCTCGCGCGGCGTGATGGGCTACGGCGTCTCGAACGGTGCTGCGGGCAGCATTTCGCTGCGCGGGCTAAGCGGCGGATCGGGCCGCCTGATGGTCCTCATCGACGGACATCCGCAGTATGCCGGCATCTTCGGCCATCCGATAGCCGACGCCTGCCAGTCGTTCCTGGCCGAGCGCGTCGAGGTGCTGCGCGGCCCGGCCTCGGTGCTCTACGGCTCGAACGCCATGGGCGGCGTGGTGAATATCGTCACGCGCAGGATGGACTCCGACGGCATGAAGACCAACCTCCGCGCAGGCTACGGCTCCTACAACACGCTCGAGTCGGAGGTGACCAACCGCATCCGCAAAGGGCGCTTCTCGAGCGTCGTCTCGGGGTCGTACAACCGTACGGACCAGCACCGCAGCGACATGGGGTTCGAACAGTACGGCGGTTACGCCCGCGTGGGCTACAAGGCGGCCGAACACTGGAACCTGCGCGGCGACGTGAACGTGACGCACTTCAACGCCTCATACCCCGGTCCGGTCGGGGCGCCGCTCATCGACGGCGATCAGCGCATCACGCGGGGCATGACCTCGTTCGCGGTCGAGAACAGCTACGGGAAGAGCTCCGGAGCCCTGAACCTTTTCTACAACTGGGGCGACCACTGGATCAACGACGGATACACCCCCTCGGAGGGCGAAGGCCCGCAGGACGACCGCTTCCTCTCGCACGACGACATGATGGGCGTTTCGGTCTACCAGAGCGTACAGCCGTTCCGGGGCAGCCGCATCACCGCCGGCTTCGACTGGTTCCGCTACGGCGGCCGCGCGTGGAACGAGTATGTGAGCGGCGAACAGGCGGGCACGACCTCCGAACTGGTGGACATGCACGAGAACGAACTGGCCGGATACATCGACCTGCGCCAGGATATCGGACGCTGGCTCACGCTCGATGCCGGGCTGCGCGTCGATCACCATTCGCGCGCGGGCACGGAGTGGGTGCCGCAGGCGGGCGCTGCCATCCACCTGCCGCACGCCATCGAACTGAAAGCCTCCGCATCGAAGGGGTTCCGCTATCCCGTACTCCGCGAGATGTACATGTTTCCGCCGCAGAATCCCGACCTTGAGCCCGAATCGATGTGGAACTACGAACTGGCCTTCTCGCAGCGGCTGTGCGGCGGGCGGCTGTCCTACGGCATCAATCTCTTCTACATCGACGGCAAAAACCTCATCCTGACGCTCCCCAACCCCGCAGGCAGCGGCATGCTGAATCAGAATTCGGGGAGGATCGAGCATGCGGGAGTCGAGCTGCAGGCGGCCTGGCGCATCGACGGCAGCTGGTCGGTGGACGCGAACTACAGTTTCCTGCACATGGAGCAACCCGTAGTCGCAGCCCCCGAGCACAAACTCTACGCCGGCGCCGACTTCACGCGCGGACGCTGGGCGCTCGCCACGGGCCTGCAATACATCGCCGGGCTCTACACGCAGACCGATCCTGCAACCACCGAAGAGTTCGTGCTGTGGAACCTGCGCGCCTCGTTCCGCGCCGCCCGCCACATCACGCTCTGGGCCCGCGGCGAGAACCTGCTGGCACAGCGCTACGAGATCAATGCCGGCTACCCCATGCCGCGCGCCACGGTCATGGCAGGCATCGAACTCGACTTCTGAACGAACCGACCAAAAAACCAACGTACAATCATATGAGAACAAACATCATGGCCTTTTTGCTGACAGCGCTGCTCGCAGCATCGGGTTGCGCCCACGCCCAAAACGGCCGCAAGGAGTCCGGAGCCGGTGCGGCTCCGTCCGGCGAAGCACTGCCGAAGGTCTATTTCTTCCACGAAATTTCATCGGAGAATCTGGTCAGGATCTACGAAGCGCTCGGGCGCGAAGCCCGGGGCAAGGTGGCCGTCAAACTCTCGACGGGCGAACCCGGCGGGCACAATTTCCTGCAGCCGGATCTTATCGCCGCGCTGGTGAAACGGGTGAACGGCACCATCGTGGAGTGCAACACGGCCTACGGCGGCAAACGCACGGACACCGAAAGCCACCTGAAGGCGGCTGCCGACCACGGCTTCACGGCCATCGCACCGGTCGAGATCATGGACGCCCGGGGCGAAGCCGAACTGCCCGTCAAGAGGCAAGCACCTCGACCGCGACATCGTCGGGAAGGGATTCCTCGACTACGACTTCACGATCATCCTCTCACACTTCAAGGGACACGCCATGGGCGGTTTCGGGGGTGCCATCAAGAACATGTCGATCGGCATCGCCTCGGCCGGCGGCAAGGCCTGGATCCACTCGGCCGGAACGACTACCGACCCGGCCAGCATGTGGAACCGGCTGCCGGCCCAGGACGATTTCCTCGAGTCGATGGCCGAAGCGGCCAAAGCCGTGGCGGACCACTGCGGCGACCGGATTCTCTACATCAGCGTGGCCAACAACCTCTCGGTCGATTGCGACTGCGACTCCTCTCCCGAGGATCCCCGGATGGGCGACATCGGCATCCTCGCCTCACTCGACCCCGTGGCCCTCGACCGCGCCTGCACCGACCTGGTGCGCGCATCGGACGACCACGGCAAGATCCACCTGATCGAACGGATCGATTCGCGGCACGGCATGCACACGCTCGAATGGGGCGAGAAGCTGGGCCTGGGAAGCCAGCGTTACGAACTGGTCACGCTCGACTGACACCCCCCAGCGCGAAAAAGAGCCCGACGACGGGAGGTTTTCCGAAATAAGCCCGTATCTTTGCAAACAAAAAGAGACAGGCGGATGAAAACCAGTCGCGAAAAGATATTGCAGAGCGCCCTGCAGCTGTTCATGTCGATGAACTACGAGCGCGTCAGCCTCGAGATGGTCTCCCGCTCGGTCGGGCTGACCAAGACGGGCATATTCAACTACTACCCCTCGAAGCTCGATCTCTTCGTGGATGTGGCCGACCATTTCCTCTTCGGCCTGCAGAACCCCGCCAAAAAGTTCGCTCCGTCCGACGGCACGGTGATCGACTTCATCGAGAAATACGTCGAGGGCGTGCGCCGCGCGATGGATGAGATCGTCCGCCTGGGCAACGTCCGCCGGGAGCTGATGCCCGGCAAGCTGGCCAATGCCGGATATTTCCACCTCTTCCAGCAGGTGCTTCTACTACCCCGACGGCCGTCAGAGGCTCCATGAACTGATGGAGAGCGAATACGAGCTGTGGTGCCGGGCGATTCGGGGGGGGGTTGAACGCGGCGAACTGGGCAGCGGGACCGACGTCGCGCAGGCCGCCGCCCTCTTCCGCCAGGTCTTCATCGGACTCTCCTACCAGATGTCCTTCTCCGACGGCCTCGACGTCGAGCTGCTCAGGCAGCGTTTCCTTTATATATATTGTCTGCTGAAGCGGTAGCGGCGCTTCCGGAACCATTTTTCAAGAATCGAAGCAAAAATATGACCGACTGGTCATATTTTTGCTTTTTTATTTTATCTTTGCATAAACAAAAAATGACCAACCGGTAACTTTTATGGAAAAGGAACAATTCAAACGGGTCCAGAGGACCTTCAACTACACCCCGGCAAGCATCTTCACGAACCAGTGGTCGAACATCGCCTTCGGCGTGGGCATGATCGTCGTCCCGGCCGTCATGCCGTTCGGCATCCGGATCCGCCACCTGAGGATCCTCTCGCCGGCCGCCTTCTCGACGATCCTCATCGTCGGCGGCGTGCTGCTGCTCCTCTTCACGTGGCTGAGCATGCGCAACGCCCGGGCCCTGAAGGCCGAGGGCGGCAAAATCACGGTAGACGGCCCGGAAGTCACCTACCCCGACGTGAAGAAGGGCAAGGTCGAATACCGCACGTTCCTCACCTCGGACATCGAGTACATCAAGGACGACGAGGAGGAGAACCAGTGCAAGGTCTCGCTGCCGGACCAGTATGTCGTCTTCGAGACCAAGTACTTCGACTCGTGAGGAGTTCGAGGCCTTCCGCTCGCTGCTCGGATGATGCACACCCTGAATACAAAACCCTTAAATACCAGAACGACATGATTACACGATTTTCCAAGGCACTGTGCGCCGCAGCGCTGGCGGCACTCTCACTGACCGGATGCGGCTCGGGCGAAACCTACCCGATGGCCTCCCCGGAGGGACTTGACCGGATCAAGGAGCTGATCCGCACGAACGTCGATACCTCGAAGAACAAGATCTACCAGGTGTCGTGGCACGAGGACCGCGGCGACCGCAAGCTGGAGAACATCCTCACGGAGGTGGAGGCATACTACACCGACACCGAAAACAACGACTACCGGATCGCGTTCACGCTCACCGACGGCCGGTTCGTCACCGACGGGCCCAAAAAGAGCGACCGGCAGTACAACTCCTACGAGTGCTCGACGCCGCTCGACCTCGAGGCCATCAACCTCGAATACCTCAAGAAGATCTGCGAGCAGGCCGAGGCCATGGTCAAGGCCGACGAGCAGGGAGAGAAACTCACGCTCCGCTCGGCCGGGATGTTCCGCTTCCGCGTATGGCCGGTGTTGCTGCGCGAGGCCGACCGCTGGAATCGCAGCGAGGAGTTCCGCGAGGAGTCGAAGCTGCTGGAGGTGGACTTCGAGTTCAACTTCGTCGATGAGAACGAATCGCCCGAATACCAGGGCCGTTCGATCGTGACGAACTACTACACCGTAGCCTTCACGGCCAACGCCGCGGGCGAAGTCTCCCTCGACGAGTAACGGCCGCATGGGACTGCTCGGAGGGCCGAAAGGAGGCCCGGAGCCGGCCGCAGCGAAGAGCCTGCGGCCGGTCCCTTACCCGGAGACCGGGCCGGTGAGCTCTTTGCGGCGGGGGTAACCTGCCTCTGCTGCGAAGCCTGGGAGCGAGGCCTACGCCTGCTTTGCCGAGACGGGCCGCCGCGATGCGCCGACGCTCTACAACATGGCGCTCTGCTGCTTCGGGGTCGCGTGGTACGAGGAGTGCCACCGCCTCGTCTGCGAGGCCGAGCGGATGCTGCCGCCGGACGGGGAGCCGCAGCCGAAAGGCACGCTCGGCAGCGCGGAGGCGGGAGACAGCCCCGGGGGTGAGCTTCCCGAACCGTTCCGCCGCCGGGAGGCCGCAGACGGGCCGCCCCGCTGCCCGATGCCCGGCGGACTTCCCCGCAACCGGGCACGCACGCTGATGCTGCGCCTCAGGGCCGAGGCGGCAGCCCGGCTCGGCCGCCGCGAGGAGGTGCGCGCCATTGCCGCACACCTCGGCAACCGATACGGACACATCGAAACCTGGATCAAAAAATTCGACCGATGACACCACTCAGAGAACTGTACGAATACTACAACTACCCGAAAGCCGCCACCGAGGAGCGCCGCCGCGCGCTTCTCGAAGAGATCGCACCCGACGAGCGCGACGAGGACAACGGCGGCCGAACGTCGCTGCACCTCGCCGCCGAGTTCGCCGACACGGAGGCCATCGCGCAGCTTGCGGCACGCGGGGCCGACATCGAGGCCCGCGACGATGAGGGATGCACCCCGCTGCTCCGGCTGGCCATGCGCCGGGGCGAGAAGAGCATCCCGGGCGACCGGATCGCCGATGCCGGCCGTCTGCTGCTCGACCTCGGGGCCAGCCTGCCCCGCTCGGGACGTGGGACGACGGCCCTGATCGAGGCGGTGCGCAACCGCCACCACGCACTCGCCGCGGCACTGATCGACTCGGGCCAGCGGATCGATTCGACGGACAACTACGGCAACAGCGCCCTGCACATCCTCTGCGAGGCAGCCGCGCATACGGCCCGGGAGATCCGCCAGACGGAGCGGCGCATCGAGGGCTTTGCCGAGCGGTGGGTCTCCGACAAACAACGTGCGGAGACGCAGCGCGAACTCGAGGAGCAGCAGCAGGAGGCCATGCGCTGCTACATGACGGCGGGGCTGCTGCTCGACAGCGGCGCATTCGACCCCGAGGAGAAGAACAGCTGCGGCAAGACGCCCTTTGCCATCGCCTCCGAAGGCGGGGCCAAATGGGTGAGCGCCCTGCTGTCGGGGCAGGACCCGTTCGACGAGGCGACGATGAAGACCGGAGGCATGGATATCTTCCAGGCGCTGCGGCAGCGCGACATGGAGGCACTCGGGGCCCTGCTGGAGGCGGGAGTCGATCTGCAGCAGGAGTGCACCGACCCGAAAATGTACGACTTCGAAGGGCAGACGCCGCTCGTGTGCGCCCTCCGATGGGGGCAGACCGAGGCCGCGGCCATGCTGCTCCGGGCGGGCGCCGACCCCAACGTCAGGACCTCGAAAGGGACGACGGCCTTTGCCGTCCTGATCGAGGAGGGGTGCCGCATCTCCGACGGCGTGGAGCGTTTCGCTCCGCTCGTAGAGCTCCTCGAAGCCAACGGATGGAACCCCGATGCCGGGCAGAACAAGGCCGGGGAACGGGCACTGGCACTCGCCTGCCAGCACGACGACTACCCGCTGGCAATGTGGGTTTTGCAACATTTGCTTAAACGAAAGGTGGAGGTGGACGGCCGCGATCTGGAGGGACGCACGCCGCTCATGCGCCTCTTCGGTCCGCACAGCGCCGGGCCCTACCAGAGCCAGATGCAGGAGTTGCTGCTCGAAGCCGGAGCCGATCCCTGTGCCGCGGACAACGAGGGGCGCACCGTGCTGCACTGCGTGGCCGAGGGCTACTCGCCGCAGCAGGCCCGCGAGGCGGCCGCGATGCTCTTCGATTTCGGGCGTCCCGACGTGTCGGCCGCCGACAACCGGGGGCGCACGCCGCTCGACGTCGCCGCGGAGCGCAACAACGAAGCGCTGCTCAAGTTCCTGTTGAAATACGCATAGTCATGGACAACAACCAGACCTTTCTGAACGCCTGCCGCAACGGCCAGAAGAACATCGTGAAGATCCTTGCCGACCGGGGCGGCATCGACCTCGACCGGCGCGACGCCGAGGGCAACACGCCCCTGTACTACGCCTGCCGGCAGGGATACCGCGACGTGGCCGCCCTGCTGCTCGAACGGGGTGCCGACCCGTCGCTGGCGAACAACCGCGGCGAGACGCCCCTGCATGCCGCGGCGCGGAGCGGCAACCGCGAGATCATCGACCGCCTCATGGCGCGGGGCGCCGATCCCGACGCTGCCGACAACGAGGGGTGCACGCCCCTGATGCGGCTGCTGGAGAGCCGGCGCACGGACGCCGCGCTGTGGCTGATCGACCACGGGGCCGACACCGCACGCACGGACCGGACGGGCCACCGCGCCCTCGACTACGCCACGGCATACGGGCTGCGCGAGGTGGTTGTGCGCCTGAGCCGCCCGGACGACGATGCGCGTGACGCCGAGGGCAACACGCCGCTGCACCAGGCCGTATACAACGACTGTGCGGAGGTTGTGCGCACGCTGCTCAACGCCTCGAAGGCGCAGCTCGACACGCCGAACGACGCGGGCGAGACGCCCCTGCTCGTGGCGTGCGGGCGCGGGAACCTCCACATCGCCCGCATGCTGCTTGCGGCCGGGGCAGACGCCGACCGCGCGCTGCCCAACGGTTCCCGACCGCTGCATGCGGCGGCACGGTCGGGAAACCGCCTCCTCGGGGAGGCGCTGCTTGAGGCCGGGGCGTCGGTCGATGCCTGCAACGATGCGGGCGAGACGCCGCTGCTTGTGGCGGCACGCGCCGGGAACAACGACTTCGTGCGGATGCTCGTCGAGCACAACGCCGGGGTCAATACGGCCGACAACCTGCAGCACACGGCGCTCTACTATGCCGGCGAACGCGGCTTCACGGAGATCGTCGAGCTGCTGCTCGCGGCCGGAGCCGAAGGATAAGAGATGAAGTACAACTTAAAGCAACAAAAACAAAATGGCTGACAAACAAACCAAACCACAGACTCCGGAAGAGATCGCGCGTGCCATGCAGCAGGCCGCCCTGGAGCAGATGCAGGCAATGATGGGCAACATCCCGGGACTCGGGGCGTCCGGCATGGGCGACATGCAGGCGCAGATCATGGCCCAGATGCAGGCGGCCGTGCCCGATCTGGCCGAGATTCAGGCACAGCAGGCCGCGATGGGCACGCTCGGCGGCGTGGATGCCGCCACCGTGGCCGAAGCCGCACGGCGCAACATGGCCCAGGCCTCGGCAGCGGCGCAGGCGCTGCAGGACGACAACCTGCTGAGCCAGCTGCAGGCGGCGAATGCCGCGGCCCTCGACCTGTCGGGCGAAGAGTGGGAGATCAAAAACGCTCCGGTCTGCCGGCTGACGCCGCAGGAGCGCCGCCTGATGGCCTTCGCCGCCCCGCTGCTGGTCTACAACGACGAGTATGTGAACGCCGTCGAAAGCGAGATCGAACCCGAGACGTTCCGCGCACAGCTGCGGAGCTGGTGGGATATCACCGACCGCGACTCGACACTCGGGATCGTCCGGTGGCTGCTCGACGAGGGGCACCATGCCGACGCCGACGCCGCGCTGGCGCTCATGCGCGGCGAGAAGCCCGCGGCCGACGACCCGGAGGAGAAGGCCGGGGATGTGCAGTTGATCGCGGAGTTCATGATCGAAAACGGTTACTGCACGGCCGCGACGCTCCCGAAGACGGCCATCGCGTGGGATCTGGTGCGCATCGCCAACCTCGGCCGGTGGGCCTTCCACTGCGGCTACCTCTCCGAAGCGGAGATGTGGCAGGTGATGCAGGTGGCGGCCGACGCCGCACACGGGCACTTCGCGTCGTGGGAGGAGTACGGGTTGAGCTTCACCCTCGGACGCGGCGTATGGCACGGCGACGAGGAGGATTGCCAGACGGCCTGGGAGATCGTCACCGCCCTGCAGAAGGACGAGACGTCGCCCTGGCGGCAGTTTGCGTGGAAAGAGTAACCGAACAGACGGACAACCATGGAACGGGGACTCGAATTCTACGTCATGCTGGCGGCAGCTGCCGCAGGAGCCCTGATGTGGCTCTACAGAAAAGGGAGCAAGGCTATCACGACGGTACGCAAGCTGCGCCGTGCATTCCGGGAGATCTGCCTCAATCCGAAATCGACGCTCGACGCCGAGCACTGCCGCCGTCTGGCCATCGGGGCGATGTATGCCTCGCAGCAGGGGGCCTGGCAGAACTCGATGGAGACGGGCATTCTGGACACGCTGCCCGAGATCCTCGGCAGCTGGTGGGGTATCGGCTCGACCGGGGAGGCCCGCGAGCAGCTCGACTACCTCTGCGAGAAGGGATTCCGCTACTACTGGCCCACGGTGCTCGAAGCCTTCCAGCTCGAAGATCGTCAGCAGCAGGATACGCTGTTCCAGCAGCGGATGACCTCGCAGGAGGACTACGACAAGGCCACCTCGCAGCTGCTCAACCTGCAGCAGACGTGGGACGAGCTGACCTCGTGCGGGGTCGTCGCCTCGCGGGAGGAGCTGCTCCGCTACGGCGTGACGGGCTGGGATGCCGGACGCATCGTCTTCGTGGCGCGCGCCTGCTGCGAGATGGGATACCTCTCCGAAGAGGAGGCGTGGCGCTACATCGACCGGGCCGACGCGCTGGCGCACGAGGCGCTGGGGTCGTGGCACGACCTGGCGATGAGCTACATCATCGGCCGCTCGCTGTGGGGCGGCAAACGGGCCTACAACTCGGTGATGAAGACGACGGCCGACGTCCTGTTGAGCGACCCGAAGAGCCCGTGGGTATGCTACAGGTGGCAATAGGCGGACACGGGGCATGAAGGCCTCACTGAAATACCCGGTCTTCTACCTCGCACCCGAGGAGCACATGGTCCATGTCTTCTGGCGGGAGGAGGCGGTGACCACACGCCGGCTGCTGACGGAGGCCGGCGGCTGGGCCGGGCAGGAGGTGGTCGATGCCGCAGGGCGCAGGTATCTCATCCGCCGCTGCCGCGAGACGGGGCCGGCCGGACTCAGGGGCCGCATCGGGCCGCGCGAAGGAGGCACGGTCCGCTACGAGACCGACTTCGAGGAGGCCGTCGGCGATTGCCCGCTCGCGGAGCTGCAGGAGTGGATCGCCCGCGAGTACCCGCAGTCGGCGTGGTTCGGGGAGGAGCTCTGGCAAGGCCCGGCCGATTTCCGGCGCGCGGTGTTCCGCTGCCGGAGTTTCGAGGAGCTGGCCCGGATGTTCCGCTGCCGTCCCGACGAGGAGCCCTCGATTCGGCACGGCCTGCTGCAGTTCCTGACCGTGGCCGCAGCGGTCGGGCTCGCCATCTGGCTGCTGGCCCGCTACACGTAACCGAAAATTGCAAAATAACATGAAAATCAGACACCTGATCGCATTTATCCTTCTGCTCGCCGCCACAAGCTGCGCAAGCACCCGCAAATCCGCGGAGATCGACCCGGCTTTCGTGGCCTCCGAATCGGCCTGGCTCTATCGGGATGCCGAGGTGGTACACCGCCGCCTGAAGCCCCTCGAACGTCCGCAGGTGCGCTTCGAGGTGGAGCACGCCATCCGGCACGCGGATTCGGTCTGGGTGGTGGTGCGCGTGACGATTCCCCACCGCTCGATCCGCCGCGGGGAGTGTTTCAAGGCCATGAGCGTTCTCCAGGCCCCCGAGGGGTTCATGGAACTGGGCGAACTGTCGCTCGACTCGGGCCATTTCATGCCCGACGAAGAGGAGACGTGGATGTGGCAACCCGTCGCGGACGGATGAAGCACCTCTATCTCTCGTGGCGTTTTGCCTGGGACGAGTGCATGCGGATGAATACCTTCATCGCGCTCTTCGCCAGCCTGACCGACGGCCGGCACCTGTTCGAGTATCAGCCCCTGATGCTGCCGCTCTTCTGGAGCGACGATACGGAGGATGAATTTTTCTGGCCCCGCTCGGCCGGCATTCCCGCGAGCACCCTGCTCGAGCGGTCGCCTTTTGAAAATCGATAACCCCACGATTCCATGACACCCCTGCACATCCAACCCCTGCCCGACAGTACTCCCGACGCCGTACAAAAGATCGACGCGCTCAACCGCAAGCTCGGATCGTTCATCCACGCACCGCTCAATCTCAAGGAGGTGCTACGCATGGAGCCGTTCGCCGCCGACACGGAGGTGGCGCGGGCCGTCGCGGCGACGCTCGACGACTACTCCATCATCCCGACCTCGCCCGAGGAGCGCGAACGCCAACACACGACAGGCCTGCCGAAGGATTACGACATCGTGAGGTTCTGGTACTGCGTGGCGCTTCTCGCCCTTTCGGCGGAGCCGGCGGCCGTGCGTTATCTGCTCGTGCTGGCGCGCATGCTGATGGTCGAGGATCCCGCGGAGCTGTACCTGCTGCGGCGCACCGTCCGCCTGCTGGACGGATTCCCGTTTCCCCACCTGCAGGAGCTCCGGAGCCGGATCGAAGCCTTCTACGACGCCGTCACGCACCAGTTGGAGGCCTTCCGGTGGCTGGAAGCCGCCGGGATTCCGTGGCCCGAGTCATACGAATGGGAGGTCATCGCGCAGTTTTCCTCCGACGGCGAGCCCTATGCCGATCCGGCAGCTCCGAAGGAGGAGCGCCGCAGGCGCGTGGTGCTGAAGCTCCAGCTGACCAGCCCCCGCAGCCTTTACGGCAGCTGTCGTCGGCACAGCAGCTACCAGATCTCGCTCCGCAACGACGACAACACGACGCGCGGCATGTGGAACGAAGGCCACGGCGACCTGTTCATCGACGACCGCCGCGTGATGCAGCACCGGATGTTCACGCCGCTGCAGCTCCCGGAGCTGTTCGACGCGCTGGAGGGGTTCGGCATCCGGCTGGTACGCAAGCCTGTGATGGTCTACACGAGCCAGGGGATCCGGAGTGCCCACGCACAGGTGTTCCGGATGCTTGAGAATCAGCTCGGGCGCAAACCTTCGGAGGCCGGGCAGGCTGCCGTGGAGGCGCCGGGGCAGCCGAAGGAGGAGAGCGATGCGGGCGGCACGCCGGACGGAAAGGGTAAATTCCCGGAGGTCGAGCGGGCCGTGGAGGAGGCGCTGGACCTGCTCAAATACGACGGCGACGTGGATGACTCGCTCTGCGAGATGCGCGGACGCTGGGGCGGCGAGGCCGCGGCGCTGCACGACGGGCGGTTCGACCGCATCGTCGAACAGTATGCCTGCCTCCCGCACGAGGAGGGGATGGCGGCGATCGGCCAGGAGCTGACCTGCCTCGGATACCGCCTTTACGACCTCGACGGCGACGAGATCTACCTGCTGACGCTGCAGCCCGAGGCCCGGGCCGAAGCCTTCGAGCAGGCCTGCCGCCAGGCGGGGCAATACTGCCGGCTGCTCAAGCAGCCCCGGCGCAACCCGGGGATGGCGGCCCGGGAGGTCGATCCCGGGCAGGCGATGCCCTGCGAGGAGGCGCTGTGGCCCGACGACGGGGTCTACATGCTCGACTCGCTGGCGGGCGACTTCTGCAGCGGGCGGTGGAAGGAGCACGGCCGGGAGGAGTGGCAGGGCAACTTCGTCGCCGACCTGCGCCGACGTCCCCTGCAGCCGGTCAAGGTACGCTGGAAGGGGTTCTGCCGGCTCGTCTACTCTCCGGAACTGGACTTCTACGCCGCCTTCCACTACATCCCGGCCATGCGGTGCTGGATGCTGCTCGGCGGGAAGAACCCGCTCGAGGCCGACGGCTGGAAGCGGCTGTGCAGCGTGCCGATGCCGGGCGATCCGGTCCTCTTCCCGGGCGAACGGCCCCGGTGGCTGGGACGCTTCCTCTGCTTCGACGACGGGCTCGGCGCCACGGTGCTCACGATGAACGGTCAGGGCGTGGAGCGCGTCCAGCGGCTGCCGCTGCCCAAATCGGACGAGCGCTGCTCGTTCGCCTGCGACGGACTCGGACGCATCTACATCGGACGGGGCCGGGAGTACCTCTACCGCAGCGACGGCAAGAGTTTCACGCGGCTCGACTTCGGCGTATCGGAGTACGCGGATATCGACGGTTCGGTGCCCGAAGCAGGCAGCGGGCGCATCCTGACGGTCGCCGTCGGCAACCGGGAGTCGATGGCCCGGATACTGGAGATCGACCTCGACACCCGCCGGTGCCGGGCCGCCGCGATGCCGAACCTGGATCCCTGGTCGGAACTCCGGCCCTTCGGCGACGGGCGGATACTCATCCTGGGGTCGTGCGACTCGATGCGGGTAGACTTCGCGCGGATCTGGGACCGCAGGACGGGCGAGGTGCTGCGCCTGCGCCCCGGGATGCTCCGCAGCGACCGGCTCGAGCACATCGGGCGCATGAGCGACGGGCGCGTCGTGCTGACCACGCTCCGCTCCCGCGTGGGGCAGGTCGTACTCTTCCCCACCGACTTCGAAGGCTACCTCCGCTCGGCCTCCCGGCCGCTGCACATGGCTCCCCTGCAGCCCTACGGGGAACTCTACCCTGCCATCCCGCTCTCGCTGCCCGACAATACGGACCCGGCAGGTGAAAGGTAATCCGCCTCCCCGACAAAACAAAAGAAACAGAAAAAGAGAGCTTCGTGGCTCTCTTTTTCTGTTTCTTCGAGCGGAAAACGGGACTCGGACCCGCGACCTCAACCTTGGCAAGGTTGCGCTCTACCAACTGAGCTATTTCCGCATTGTTCGATTGCGTGTGCAAAGGTAGGTAAAAAATCCGAATCTCCAAATTTTTTCTGAAAAATCCCGAAAATTTCTCTCCGGAAAGACGGCAACCGGCCGTTTCGGAGCCGGACCTTTCCGCATTCAAAGGCAAGTGGCCGGACAAAAAACAGCAGTGAAACGCATTTTGCGTTCGAAATCCGTCGCCGATGTGCTATCTTTGCCGTAATGAAAAACGCGATCAAACTCTTTTCCGCGCTGGGGGAGCGCCTGCGCACGTTCGGATGCGACGACACGACCCGCCGCGTCATCGACCGGTCGTGCGCGGAGAACGGATGGTTCACCCCAGGCGACATCCGCCGCGCCGTGAAGGCACTGTGCGACGAAATGCTGCAGGAGGAGACGCTCGGCCGATGGCTGGAGCTCTACCCCACGCTCCCCGTCGCGAAGCCCCGCCGCGTGCTGGTCATCATGGCCGGCAACATCCCGCTGGTCGGCTTCTTCGACCTGCTGTGCGTCGTGGCGAGCGGCCACCGCTGCCTGGTCAAGCCTTCGGGCAAGGACTCCGCACTGATGCTCCACGTCATCGGGCAGCTGCTCGACATCGACCCCGAAACGGCCGTCGAACTATACGACGGCACGACGCCCGTCGATGCCGTGATCGCCACCGGGAGCGACAACGCCAACCGCTACTTCCGGGCCCGCTATGCCGGGATCCCCGCCCTGCTGCGCGGAAGCCGGCAGTCGGTGGCCGTGCTCTCGGGCTCGGAGAGCGCTGCCCAACTGGCCGGGCTCTCCGACGACATCTGGGCCTACTCGGGGCTGGGATGCCGCAACGTCTCGCTCCTGTTCCTGCCCGAAGGCAGCACGCCGCAGCTCCACACGCCGCCGATGCACCCCGGATACCGCAACAACTGCCGGCAGGCCCGGGCACTGCTCACCATGCAGGGGAGGGCGTTCCTCGACTGGGGCGACTCCGTGGCGGTCGAACAGGAGGAGTTCCCCCCGATGCTGAGCCAGGTCGCCTGCGCGCACTACCGCTCGACGGACGAGGTGGCGGCATGGCTCGCCCGGCACGACGAACGCATCCAGTGCGTCGTCACCGAATGCCTGCCCCACAGCCGCCGCGTAACGTTCGGGCAGGCACAGTCGCCCGCACTGACCGACTACCCCGACGACCGGGACGTAATGGCATGGCTTGCCGGATTGGGATAAATTTCTATTTTTGCAAAGAGAAAGACCTTTAATACAGTATCACAATGTCGATGGTATTCCGATTCCGGATGTTGAGCGACGAGAACGACCACTTCGTACGCGACTACGAGGTGATGTACGACACGACGCTGCTCGAATTCCACAACTTCATTCTCGACTCGCTGGAGTACGAACCCTGCATGGCATCGTTCTTCACGGCGGACGACCGCTGGGAGAAACAGCGCGAATTCACGCTCATGGAGATGGGCGACGGCTCGGGCGAAGGACCCGAAACGATGGAGAACGTCCGCCTGGGGCAGATCATACACAACCTCCGCGACCGGCTGATCTACCTCTTCGACCTGTTCGGCGACCGGGCCTACTACCTCGAGCTCACGGGGGCCTGCGAGGCCGACCCGCAGGCCTCCTACCCGCGCGAGATCTACGCCGCGGCCGAGGCCCCGGACCAGTACGACCCCTCGAAGAACCGCGAGGACGAGGACGAGGGTTCGGCCTTCGAGGAGATGATGGGCGACTTCAGCGACTTCGAGGGCGACGATAACTACGACGATGAGTATTAAGCGCCTGCTGGTCATCGTCGGGCCGACCGGTTCGGGCAAGACGGACCTGAGTATCCGCATCGCCCGCCGTTACGGCGCGCCGATCCTCTCAACCGACTCGCGGCAGTTCTACCGCGGAATGCCGGTCGGCACGGCGCAGCCCACCGCCGAACAGTTGCAGGCGGCCGAGCACCACTTCATCGCCGACCGCGAAATAGACCGGCACCTCAACTGCGGGGCCTACGAGGCGGAGGCGCTGGCGCGTCTCGAAGCGCTCTTCGCCACACACGACGTCGTGGTGGCGGTCGGCGGCTCGGGGCTCTATGTCCGGGCGCTGTGCGAAGGGATGGACGACCTGCCGCCGGCCGACGAGGCCCTGCGCGAGCAGTTGAACACGCGCCTGCGCGAGGAAGGGATCGAATCGCTCGCCGACGAGCTGCAGCGGCTCGATCCCGCCTATTGGGAACAGGTGGACCGCAGCAACCCGGCACGCGTGCTCCGGGCCCTGGAGGTCTGCCTGCAAACGGGACGACCCTACTCGTCGCTCCGCACGGGACGGCAGCGCACACGGCCCTTCGCCGTCACGAAGATCGGCATCGACCTGCCCCGCCCCGAGCTCTACGCACGCATCGACCGGCGGGTGGAGCTGATGGTCGGCGAAGGGCTCGAGGAGGAGGCACGGCGGCTCTACCCGTTCCGGCACCTCACGGCGCTGCAGACGGTCGGCTACCGCGAATTTTTCGAATACTTCGACGGCCGCATCACACGCGACGAGGCGATCGAGCTCATCAAACGCAATTCGCGCCGCTACGCCAAGCGGCAGCTCACGTGGTTCCGGCGCGACCCCGCGATCCGCTGGTTCGCCCCGAACGACGACCGGGCGATCCTCGACTATATCGACAGTGCGGCTGCCACACCGGCGGCCTCCGAACCAAAGTAGACACAGGGGCAGGCATCGCTCAATCCGACGGCAGAGGGGAGGGGAAAATCGACAACGGTTCCGGCGCCGGGATTTTGCGGATCGCAAATTATTTCGTACTTTTGCCGACGTCTTCCCCGCGGAAGGCTGCGCCCGGATGGTGGAATCGGTAGACACGCCGGACTTAAAATCCTGTGGCCAGCAATGGCCGTGCCGGTTCGATCCCGGCTCCGGGTACCAGAAGAGGAATCGCTTAACTTGCATGAATCAACAAGTTAAGCGATTCCTCTTTTCAGGCTCTCTACCCATGTTGCGCCTGCTCGTACCCGAACAGGACTCCGATTCATTTACCTCGGGTGATCTCGGTGTTGTTCCTCATGTTTCCCTGCGGCGGAAAGCCGGGCTCCGAATCGGCCGTACCCGCATTGAACGGTGGAAATTGAGGAAGACCCGGGGCATCCAATTACCTCCACCCCATAAACATGCGGGCTGTCTCCGCATCGTGGTGGTCGAAGAAGAGGCTGTGGCCCGTATCGAGGGTGGCAACAGCTGCCATATCCTCGTCCGATAGCGAAAAGTCGAAGATGTCGATATTCTGGCGCATCCGTTCGACATGCGTCGATTTCGGAATGATGATTACCCCGCGCTGGAGAAGCCAGCGAAGCGCCACCTGCGGAATACTCTTCCCGTATCGGGCCCCGATTTCTGCCAGTTTCGCATTGGAAAAGAAGCCGTTGCGGCCCTCGGCCAACGGTCCCCACGACATGATGCGCGTGCCGAACTCATCCATGATCCGCTGCGCCTCGACCTGCTGGTTGAAAACATGGGTCTCGACCTGATTGACGGCAGGCACGATCTCCATGTTGCTGGCCAGGTCGATGAAGTGATCGGGATAAAAGTTGCTCACTCCGATTGCGCGGAGTTTCCCCTCCCTGTACGCCTCCTCCAATGCACGGTATGCACCGTATCGGTCGCAGAAGGGCTGGTGGAGCAGCATCAGGTCAATGTAATCGGTCTGAAGCCGGCGCAGACTCTCGTCGATCGACGCCTTTGCCTTTTCGTAGCCGTAGTTCGAAATCCAGATTTTCGATACCAGGAAAATATCCTTCCTGGCAATGCCGCTCTTGCGGACTGCATTACCTACCCCCGCCTCGTTGTGGTATGCCTGGGCCGTATCGATCATCCGATAGCCCGCACGCAAGGCATCACCGACACAACGCTCGCACTCCGACTCGGAAATCTGATACACGCCGTAGCCGACCTGCGGCATCTCCACGCCATTGTTCAATCGTACTGTTTTCATGTTCTTTCATATTTTATCGGTTATTCGACAATTCCTATTTCCTGCAGCCAGCTGCCTACGGTTTCCGCACTGATGCGGCCGCTTGTCAGCCCTTCACCGGGCAGATGGCCGGCATCCGGGGTCAGTTCGGCAATACGGGCCAGCGTCTCGTCGCGATAAGTAGAAGCATAGGTGCAGAACGGCACGACGGTCTTGCCCGAGAAGTCGTAACTCTCCGCAAAGGTACAAATAATCATCGGTGTGGTCCACCACCAGACGGGACAACCGATGAAAACCGTGTCGTACTGTTCCCAGTTCTCCACCTCATGGGCAATGGCCGGACGGGCATCACTGTCGCGCTCCGCAAGGGCGACTTCGGTGCATTCCGTGTAATTCGTCGGATAGGGCACGACCGGTTCGATACGAAACAGATCGGCACCGGTCTGACGGACGATCTCCTGAGCCATACGCTGTGTGGTGCCTCCCCAGCTGAAATAGGCTACCAGAATTTTGCCGCCGCCCGGAGTTCCGGGATCATCGCCCGGGCCTTCCGGGTTCTCAGTCCCACCGGGAGTCTCTATTCCCGGTGTCCCGGATTCACTATTTTCATCGGGAGAACAGGCTCCGAATGTCGTGACGGCCACGGCCGTCATCAGGCAGAGCAGACATCTTTTCATTTCCATATCATTGTTATTTTTAATGGTTCCGTATCGATTCCGTTGCAAAGTTAGTGGCCTCCACCCGCACCGGAAGAACAAAAAATACGGTTTGAGTTTCCATTTTCCCGGAAGATGGCACGAAAGTCCAGCGCTCTAAATATCAAGCAGAAACAAAAACGGAAATAAAGGAAGTTTCAACCGGAATTCTTGTAAGGAACCCCCGGAAACTCCGCCCTAACTTTGCAGCGTCGAACCAACAACAAACAAAATGAACAAAAGTTTTTTCATCGGCCTTGTGCTGTCGGCGGCAATAGCTGCCGACAGCCTGTATGCCCAGGACCCCTACATGACGGCCGCCAATGTCCCGATGGTACAGCTCAACAATGGGATTCTGATGCCGCAGTTCGGGCTGGGGACATTCCTCCAGCCCTCCGATTCGGTATGCGAACAATCCTGCCTGACGGCTCTGAAAGCCGGATACCGCCATATCGACACGGCGCATGCCTATAACGACGAGGCGGGAGTGGGACGGGCCGTAAAGGAGAGCGGGATTCCCCGTGAGGAGATATGGATCACCAGCAAACTCTGGCCGACCGAATACGGCGAAGGCAAGACACTGAAGGCTATCGACGACATGTTGAAGCGCATGCAGCTGGACTACATCGACCTGCTCTATGTACATCAACCCGTGGGTGATTTCGTAGGCGCATGGCGGGACATGGAGAAAGCCGTGGCAATGGGCAAGGTGCGGGCGCTGGGAATCAGCAACTTCGACGCAAGCGACGAGGTGTTCAACAAGATCATGAGCGAATCGCGTGTGAAGCCGGCCGTCCTTCAGATCGAATGCCACCCCTATGCACAGAGGCTGGCGATGCGCGAAAAGGTCAAACCTTACGGCATACAGGTCGAATGCTGGTTCCCGTTGGGCGGGGCCATGAGCAACGGCGCCCTGCTCAGGGATCCGGTCATCTGCTCGATTGCCGAGGCTCACGGGAAGAGCGCGGCACAGATCATCCTGCGCTGGCATATCCAGGAGGGATTTTCCGTTATCCCCGGAGCGTCGAACCCCGATTACATCCAGGAGAATATCCGGATTTTCGATTTCGAACTGACGGACGAGGAGATGGCCAGGATCCGTTCGCTGAACCGGGAAAAGCGCTTCTTCAACATGTCCCTTGAGGAGAAGGAACGTGCATACCTCAACACCCCGATGAAGGATTAAACCCACAGACAAATGAAATACAAAGTATTGGGGATGAGCGGGCTCCGCGTCTCCCCGGTAGGTCTGGGCTGTATGGGCATGAGCCACGCCTACGGCGCTCCCGCAGACAAGCGACAGATGACCGAACTTCTGGCCGATGCCGTCGATATGGGATACACCCTCTTCGACACGGCGGAAGTCTACGGAACCCCCGACCGTCCGCATGACAATGAGGAGTTGCTGGGCGAGGCGTTGAGACCGTTCCGGGACCGGGTGGTCATTGCCACGAATTCGGCCTGACCTTCGACACGCCCGAAGCCACGGGACCCCATGCCCTGATTCCCGATTCGCGCCCGACAACTATCCGCCGCTCGGTCGAAGGATCGCTCCGCCGCCTGCGGACCGACCGCATCGACCTCTATTATCAGCACCGCATCGACCCGAATGTCGAACCGGAAGAGGTTGCCGGAGTCATGTCCGACCTGATTCGCGAAGGCAAGATCCTGCACTGGGGAATTTCGGAAGCTACGGAGCAATACCTGCGCCGCGCCCACCGGGTCTGCCCCGTTACGGCCGTACAGAACCGCTATTCGATGATGGCCCGGTGGCACGAGGCCCTGTTCCCGGCGCTTGAAGAGCTGGGTGTAGGTTTCGTAGCCTTCTCGCCGCTTGCCAACGGATTGCTCACGGAGTGGTACACGGCCGACACGCAATTCGACCCGAGGACCGATTACAGGGCTTCGATGCCACAATTCCGCAGGGAGAGCTTCGAGCGCAACAAACCGCTGTTCGCCCTTATCGACCGTCTGGCGGAGGAACACCACGCCACACCGTCGCAGGTGGCGCTGGCCTGGATGATGAACAAACATCCGTGGATCGTTCCGATTCCCGGGACACGCCACCTCTCGCGCCTGAAAGAGAACATCGGAGCAGCAGACATCTATCTGTCGGCAACGGAAATACGGTTCATAGACAAGGCGCTCGGGGAGATGGAGATCAGCGATGTTTTCGGCGGATCAGCGATAAAGACGCAATAATCCGGGGTCTGAAACGATCTGCCGCATCATGCAACCGGCAGGGGCCGGCAGGGCAAAGCTCCGGCCGCTTCCGCTATCGCAGCGGGGACACGGGGTCATGCGGCAGTACGGACGAGCCCCATAAAAAATGAGATTCATGAACGGAATGATATTACACTCCATCCTGCTGTGCGCCCTGTGCACGGCATCCTGTTCGGACTGCAACGGGAACAACGGTACGATACCACCGGGCCAGGAAGAATCGGATACGCCCGGCCGCCCGCAGGAGTATACGGAATTGATAAACAGAACCGTCGCTGTGCCAGCTTCTTATGAACTGGAGGCCGAACACAGGGGAGAGGTCGTGCGCGTGGATTACGACACGCGCGACTATGCCGAAGGAACCGGAGCCGTGCGCACGAACACGGCCTATGTCTATTTGCCATACGGTTATGACGGGAATTCCGGCCGGCAATACGAGGTCTTCTACTTCGTACACGGGCACTACGCGACGGCGGCCTCGTTTTTCGAGGACGAGAACGGGCTGTTGCGCAAACTGCTCGACCACATGGCCGAAAACGGGGACATGGCTCCGACCATCGTCGTCTCGGCCAGTTACAACTACGGGACGCCGACGCCCGATTATGCCGATGCGGACCCCTACTGCGAGGCTCTGCCGCAGGAGCTCGTGAACGACCTGATTCCCATCGTGGAGAGCCGTTACCGGACCCACGCCGAACGTACGGACGCAGCAGGACTGGAGGCTTCGCGCGACCACCGCGCCATAGGAGGCTTCTCGATGGGAGCCGTAACGACGTGGTATGCGCTGGAACATGCGCTGGAGAGTTTCAGATACTATATGCCGATCAGCGCCGACTGCTGGTCGCTGGGGCGGTTTGCCGGGATGAACAGGCCCGATGAAACGGCCCGCTACCTTGCGGACATCGTTAGCCGGTCGCCATATGCGGACGATGGATTCTATGTCTGGGCAGCAAGCGGGACCAATGATTCGGCCTATCGGGAGACCCGGGTTCAGATCGAGGCAATGGCCCGTCTGACGGATGTCTTCCCGCTCTCGGCCCTCACGTTCCACGAACAGGAGGGAGCCCGGCACGAGTTCAGGCCCGTAGCCGAATACCTCTACAACGCACTGCCGTTCTTTTTCCCGAACAAATCCGACGAGAGCATGGACACATACGGGCACCTGACGGTCTCCAGCACGGTCAAGGAGGTGACCGAACACGAGGCCTTTGCGGGATTCGGCCGATTCATCCTGCCGGCCGAGCGGCTCTATGACGACGGGATGACCCTTGCCGACGTTGCGCGTCTGCTGCCCTATCACAACTATGTGACGGGCGAACACGCCGTAGAGACCATCAACACGATGATCGACTATGTACATGCGGGCAACCGCCTCTTTTACGACATCTATACGGAGGCCGATAAACAGGCAGACCCGCGCAAGGACAATACGGGACTGTTCTTTTTCCGCGGCGAACCGGGCCGGCCCTTCGCCATCGTCTGCCCCGGAGGGGCATTCTCATACGTCGGGGCCATCCACGAGGGGTTTCCGCTGGCCATCGCCTTGAGCAAGATGGGTTACAACGCCTTCTCGATCCAATACCGGACAGGCGGGGCCCAGGTCGCCTGCGAAGACCTCGCACAGGCCATCGACTTCATCCTGCGCCATGCCGACGAACTGCAGGTGGCAACCGACGGCTACTCGCTGTGGGGAGGCTCGGCCGGGGCGCGCATGGCGGCCTATCTCGGCTCCTACGCCACACAGGGATTCATCGGCGCGGAGCATGACCGCCCGGCAGCCGTCATCATGGGATACACCAGCCACAGCGACTACACACCCGCCGACCCGCCGACATACGCCCTGATCGGCGACAACGATGCCATTGCCAGCGCCTCGGCCATGCGGCGGCGCGTGAACAACCTCAATGCACTCGGCATCGATGCCGAATTCCACCTGTACCCCAATCTGCGCCACGGCTTCGGCCTGGGAATCGGGACAAGTGCGGAAGGATGGGAAAAGGATGCGGTCCGTTTCTGGGAAGCGCACAGGTGAGTTCGGGTCCGCGCCGCCGACCGCGGGACAGGTCCGGAGGGCATCCCCGACACGACAGGTCCTGCCGCTTCGCCTCCGATTTCCTTGTCGGGTGGATGCCGGATCCGACCGTTGGATGACCGAAACAATGGACAACCATTAAAATACGAAAAACATGAGAAAAACTGATGATGACTTTTTTGGCCGCCGTGCTGTGCATGACAGCGGCCGCACGCCCCGCCCCTGAAAAAGGAGCGGACGGAAAGAAGATCCTTGTCGCCTATTTCAGCTGGAGCGGCAACACGCAGCACGTGGCCGAACACATCGCCTCGCTCACCGGAGGCACACTGTTCCGCATCGAACCCGAAAAACCCTACCCCGCCGAATACAGGCCCTGCACCGAGGTGGCAAAGGCCGAGAAGGAGGCCGATGCCCGTCCGGCCATCGCCCGTGAGGTGGAGGACTGGGAGCAGTACGACACGGTCTTCATCGGCTGCCCCGTATGGTGGTGGACGGCGCCCATGATCATCAACACCTTTGCCGAGAGCTACGACTTCAAGGGCAAGACCGTCATACCGTTCTGCACCTACGCCTCGACCTACCGCGACGAGACGCTGGCCCGAATCGTCGAGCTCACACCCGAGGCGGCGCACCTGAAAGGTTTCGGGGCCGTGGACCGCAATACGGACGGCATCGAAGAGTGGCTGAAGATTGGAATGACCGAATAAACAACCGCCGCATAAAAATGCGGGTGGCGCGGCTGCCCGCAGGAGGGGTGACGGCAGCCTGTTCGGCCGACCGATACAGCATCTCGCGAAACGACACGGCAACATCCCCGGGATGGAATATTGGACCGGCCGCGGAAAACAGACATAACGGAATAAAAACAGACTCACACATGAAACACAGGTTATTGTTCATAGCCAGCCTTTCGGCTGTCTTGTTCACATTGGCGGCATGTTCGAAGGATGAAGGCTCGGACACTCCCCTCTATCAACACGATACGATAGAGTATGACGCAAGCCGCAAAATCCTCGTCGCCTATTTCAGCTGGAGCGGCAACACCCAGCACCTTGCACAGGCCATAGCCGATGCCACCGGTGCGGACCTTTTCCGTATCGAGACCGTCAATCCCTACCCGACGAACTACAACGAGTGTACGGAGGTCGCCCGCGAGGAGCTGGACAACGGCATCCGCCCCGAGTTGAACGGCACGGTGGAGGATTTCGACGGATACGACGTAGTCTTCGTCGGCTGTCCGGTCTGGTGGCACACGGCTCCGATGGCCGTATGGTCTTTTCTCGAAAGCCCGGAGTATGACTTCTCGGACAAGATCGTCGTGCCGTTCTGCACCTATGCCTCGACCTATCGCGAGGAGACGCTCGCCAGAATCGTAGAACTCACCCCCGGGGCCATCCATCTGCGGGGGTTCGGGACAACCGGGCGAAATACGGCCGGCGTGGAGGACTGGCTCCGCACAATCCGTATCATTCCATGAAGCAGGCGGTCCGCCGGCGGAAGATTTCCCCGCCGGCGGGCCGCCCGATTCAACTTTTATTCGTATTTTTGAAACCGGACAAAACGCAGAATTGTCATGGAAGAAGGCAAAGACCTGATCGTGGCCGACCGGCTCGGCACGGTAAGACTGGATTCGGAAGAGGAGTATCTCGCACATCTGCTCTGCCTGGGCGGAAGATGCCGCTACCGCTTCAACGGGCAGGAGTTCGAACTGCAGCGCGGGGACCTGTCCATCATCCGCAAACGGAAGATGATCGAACGGGTCGAGCCCTCGGAGGATTTCGAGTGCAGGATCATCTACGCCCGCCCCTCCTTCATCGAGTTGTGCACCCCCCAAAGCAACTACGGCATGAAAGGGCAGCTGGCTCTGTTTCTCAATCCGGTCATACGGCTGACCCCGGAGCAGCAGATCCTCTGCCGGCAGGATTTCGAGATCCTCGAGCGCCGGATACGCGATACGGAGCACCGCTTTTATCGCGAAACCCTGATCAATGCCATGCAGACGGCCATTCTCGACTTCTTCGACTTCCATGCCCGCCTTTACGGCGAGAGCGACATCTCCACCCAAAGCGCATCGATCATGAACCGCTTTCTGAAGATGCTCGAGGAGGGCACCTACCGCAGGCACCGCGAGGTCTCCTATTATGCCGACTGCCTGTGCGTCACGCCGAAATACCTCTCCGAGGTGTCGAAGAAAGTCAGCGGATACGCCGCCAACTACTGGATCAACCGCTACACGATACTCGACATCTCGCGCCTGCTGCGCGACAAATCGCTCTCGTTCGTCCAGATCTCCGACCTGTTCGATTTCTCCTCTCCGGCCTACTTCAGCCGCTATGTCCAGCAGAACCTGGGCGTCAAACCCTCCGATTACAGGGAATAACGCCCGGTCCGGAAAGGCAAAAGAGTTCGGGCGGCACGGGGTGCGCCCCATACCGCCCGAAACACCACGCACACGCCCTACCGGTAAAGGGCTTTTCCCAGATCTTCCAGACCCTCGGCTCCGGGCAGCCCGGGATAGGCCCGATCCATCGCTTCGGCAAAAGCCTGTGCCGATTCATTCCCGGCAAATGCCTCCTTCATCTTGTTCAGATAAGCGATCTTGAACTCCACGGCATCCCGGCCTGCGACATTGCCGTGGCCCCCGATGAACAGTTCGGCACCTGAAGCCAACGAGTTTCCGGCTTCGGCGATTTCCGCATCGATGGCTGCCGGGGTGGACACCTGCAAATGGCTCACATGCGCTTTTGCCGGAGCCCAGTGCGTATAATAGACCTTCCCCCCTATCAGAAGGCTTGCACCGGGGAAGTCGGACGCCGCCCCGGGACGGAACTCAAACGTAACCCCGGCCCAGGTATGCGTCGAGCCGAATGCCGCTTCGGAGGTCCGTCCGGTAGGCGCGGGAGCCAGCGCCTCACCGAAAGCCTGTTCAAAACCCGTCATCATGCCCGTATAGACCTCGCCTTTCGTATATTCGGGCATGCCTTCGGCCATCACCACGTCTTGGTCGCCCGTTCCGCCCACATGGTAGTCGGCAATGCGCGTCTGCACGGGTTTGCCGAGGGCCGAAAGATATGCATCGAACTCTGCGACATTCTCCCTGAACAACGGCTGTTCCAGAGTCACAAGCGCATCCTCGCCTTCGACGATGTAACTTACATCGCCCAACGCATCGTCGGTGTAATATACGTGCAGCTTGAAACTGCCCAGGTCATGCGTCTCAAAACGGCCCGCAGGCTGTGCCGCTGCGGCCGTTGCCGCCAAAAGAGAGGCACCTGCGATGAGCATCCTTTTCATCTTTCGCATATTTTAGAGATCCTTCGTTCGTGCGGTCAATAACCGATCGTAAACCGCTCCTGATGGTGTTTGGGTGTTTCGAGCTCATCGACCATCGCAACGGCATAATCCTCCACGGAAATATGGCTGTTGCCGTCCTTATCGACAATCAGGTCATCCTTGCCCAGGCGGAACTTGCCGGTCCGTTTGCCCGGCTCCAGCGTGCCGGCAGGCGAGAAGAACACCCAGTCCAACTCTTTTTCATTCATCAGCGTATTCAGATAGAACTCGCCGAGTGACTTTACGCCACCCATGATGGCATCGGGTATCACGCCGGAATCGACAACCCGGAGACCGGGTGCGCAGAACAGCGAGCCGGCACCGCCCACACACAGCAGCCGTTTTACGCCGGATTGTCTGACCGCTTCGAGGATCAACGGATAATTGCGCAGGGTTTCATCGTAGATGTCGGGGTTTGTCCAACCCGGATTGTAGGCGCTGATAACGGCATCGTTGCCTTTGCATGCGGCCACAAGCGCGGGCGTATCCGCCACATCGGCCTTCACGACCGTCAGGGAGGGATTCTGGACGGCAACCTTCAGAGGGTTGCGCACGACGGCGGTCACCCGATGGCCTCTTGCCATCAACTCGTTCAGGACAGCGGTTCCGACGAACCCGCTTGCTCCGATCAATGTTACATTTTTCATAATCGTAATTTTTTTACAATCAACATTACTAACCATAAGTATGTTTGTTGCTTTTCGTATGCAAAGATGCCAAGAGTATTTGACATATACAAGTAGGCACCTGACGATCAATTACTTACCCGACAGTAACCATTGTTGAGAACGAGCGGATTAGGCATGACTATTTTTTGAAAAAAAGTTTTTTGCCGCGTATCGGAAATTTGATTACCTTTGTAGAGCTATTTGGAATACAATACATTATGGACAGAACAAAGATCGAGGATGCACTGTTTCCGGATTGCCCGATTCGGAACATCCTGGCCAGGCTCTGCGACAAATGGTCGCTCCTGGTCATATACACCCTGAACAAGACAGGCGGCGGACCGGTCCGGTTCAAGGAACTGCAGCGTGAAATTCCGGACATATCGCAAAAGATGCTGACCGTAACCTTGCGCACGCTGGAAGACGACGGATACGTGACCCGCACCGTCTACCCCGAGGTCCCACCGAGGGTCGAATATGCACTGACACCGCTTACGCACACGCTGTTCCCCCATATTGACGCGTTGCTGTGCTGGGCCAAGGAGAACATGGACTTTATCATGAAGAGCCGCAAAAGCGTCGGTTGATGTGACATTGTCGAAAGCAAAGTCCAGCCGGACCTCCATCCCGCCGAATGCACCCGGCTCGGAGGTTTCGACCAGATGGATATCTCCACCCACCGCGGCCTGAATATAATCGGCCACAACCTCCGTGGTCACGCGACGACTGCCGCCGCATTCGACAATACCTGCGCCGGTCGAAGCACCCACGTCCGCAGGACAGTCCGTCCCACAACGGTCGCTGCACCGGCCAAAGCCTCCGCCGAGAGGAGCAGCATCATGAACATGAATGCTTTTTTTCATTCCGCCTCCTCATTTATTCCGCATAACCCGTATCTTCCAGCCATTCCGCGATCATCGAGTGGCAATTGGATGTTTGGGACGAACGGATCCAAAGACTTGGCGTCAGGAAATTCCCGCCGGGGATCAGCCGCCGGGCATCCGACTCCACACCGCTGATGCCGCTGCTCGAACTCGATACGATCAGACCGATCCGCTTGCCGGCCATCTCCGCCCCGTGATTGAACAGGAAGGTCTGCAGCGGAGCCGCCATGCTGCTCCACCAGAGCGGGGCCGCTACGATGACCGTGTCGTATGGATCGAGTCCGACCGCTACGGGGTCGATTGCCGGATAGGAAGAGGCATTGTCCGGATCATTCCGAATCGCCTGAATCAGCGCACTGCCGATGGCGTAGTTGTCGGCCGCGTAATCAAGCCCCTTCTCCGCAGGTTCCACCCGTATCACGTCGGCTTCGATCTGCGTGCACAGGTCGCCCACGATGGTATGCACGTTGTTCGTGAAACTGTAATAGACGACAAGCGTCTTACCCGCCGTCGGGTCAGGGCCGGGATTTGGCTGATCGGAGCCGTCGGGATTTTCCGGGGATTCCGCCGAAGATCCGTTCTCCGGATGGTCTGCGGGAGAACAGGCGTTCAATCCCGCAGTGATGGACAAGACAGAAAAAGACACAGAAGTTTTCTCATAATTCGCTGGTTTTAAGTATATTTTCAGCATGAACAGCTATTCATCCGGTTCGATAATGCCAATGGTTTTATCCGCCAAAGGTCGCAGGAGATCAAAAAGGAGCGAAGCGGCGAAGCAGCTGTCACGGCCGGAACCGGACAGTTGTTTTACCGTTTATTCCAGTTTGTCATACTGCTCGTCGGTCACAGGTTCGAGCCACACGTTGGAGGTCTCCTCGCCGGGGACATCGAAGGCAAGGTGTGCGAACCAACTGTCGGCAGCCGCACCGTGCCAATGCTTCACGTTGGCCGGGATGTGGATGACCGTGCCGGGCAGAATCTCGACAGCCGGTTTGCCCTCTTCCTGATACCAACCGCGCCCCGCCACGCCGACAAGCATCTGTCCGCCGCCCTTTGCCGCCTTGTGGATGTGCCAGTTGTTGCGGCAGCGGGGTTCGAATGTGACATTGGCCACGGAGACCTGCTCCGACGATATACGGGCCAGGTAGCTGTTGCCCACGAAATACCGGGCGTATGCCGTATTCGGCTCGCCGATGGGAAAGATCATCCCGCGCTGGAAGGCCGCCTTCGCATCATCTCCGGAGACCTCTTCGGCCCAAACCTCCCTGGCGACGCGGAACCCGGCCCAGGCATTGGGCCAGCCGGCATAAAAAGCGGCCTGTGTCAGCAATGCTGCAATCTCCTCGCGGGTGATACCGTGCTTTTTACCCAACTCAAGGTGAGAACGGAACGAAGAATCGACCAACCCTTTGCCAAGAAGAATCGAAATCGTGACCATGCTGCGGTCGTGGAGGCTCAAGGTCGGGTCATTCCACACCTGCTCCCCGAAGAGGATGCTGTCATTGATCGCCGCGAACCCGGGCGCGAACTCGCCGAGCAGGTCCCGCCCGGCTGTCTGTACGATCTTTTCCTGAGCCACGACTTCGAGGGTTAAAATACTCAATAGCGAGATCAAAACAATTCTGTTCATCATTGTTTTCCATTCGAATAATCATTGAAACAAAAAAAACTGTCCGGCCGACCCGGATCGCGGGCAAAGAGGGACATGCGGGGCCTTTGCCCATGCCCCACATGTCACGGGCCCGGGTGGAAGGATTTCCGGATGTCCGACACTCATCCGCCCACCTGCCGCTGCTGCTCGGCGTTGTAACGCTCGCCCACGACCGGAATGGCCGCAACGGCCGTTTCGAGTTCGAGCCACTCCTGGGGGGTGAGGTTGAAATCAAGTGTACGGAGGTTCTCTTCCAGATGCGACAGTTTCGTCGTCCCGGGAATCGGCACGATCCACGGCGCTTTCTGCAGCAGCCAGCCGAGCGCCACCTGCGCCGAGGTCATGCCGCGGGTGCGTCCGAACTGTTGCAATACGTTCACGATGCGCGTGTTGGCGCGGATGGCCTCCGGCTGGAAGCGCGGCAGGGTCTGGCGGTTGTCGTTCGTCGGGTCGAAGAGCGTGTATTCGTTGATGCCGCCTCCGAGAAAACCCCGGTTGATCGGGCTGTACGGCACGAAACCAATGCCCAGTTCGCGGCAGACCCCGAGCACGCCGTTCTCCTCCACAAGGCGGTGCATCAGGTGGTATTCGCTCTGTATGGCCGTCAGCGGACACACGGCATGGGCCCGGCGGATGGTCTCGGCGCTGACCTCGCACATGCCCCAGTGCTGCACTTTGCCCTCTTTCATCAAGTCGGCAATGGTTTGCGCCACCTCCTCGGCAGGCACCGAGGGATCGGCGCGGTGCTGGTAGAACATCGGCAGCACATCGAGCCGGAGGCGCCGGAGCGACTCCTCGCAATAGTGGCGGATGGTTGCCGGCCGGCTGTCCTGGCGGCCCGTCGCCTTGCCGTCGATGACTTCGTGCCCGAACTTGGTCGTCACGTTGATCCTGCCCCTGAACTCGGCGAGGGCTTCGCCTGCCAGCTGTTCGTTGGTCAGCGGCCCGTAGATGATAGCCGTATCGAAAAGCGTCACGCCGCGCTCCACAGCCTCGTGCAGCAGACGGATACACTGCTTCTTGTCCGGGTGCCGGCTGCGGTTGTAGGTCATGCCCATGACGCCGAAGCCGAGGGCGGAGACTTCGAAAGCGGCCCGGCCCGTGCCGAGCGTGCGGTGCGGCATGCCGTCTTTTTTCACGGACGATACGTTTTCGCCGTTGAGCGCCACATTGGCGGCCTTTATCCTATTGATTGCGGGCTGAACGGTCAGAGCCGCTCCTGCAGCGGCCGCGGTCTTCAAAAAACTGCGGCGGCTGATGCTCGTTTTATTGTTTTTTTCCATGATGGTCTATTATTGGATCAGTGAATGGAGAATGCACCATCCACCAGCAGGGCATGGCCCTCCACGAAACTTGCTTGCGGAGAACAGAGCCACAGCACAGCGTTGGCAATCTCTTCGGGTTTACCGAGACGCCCTGCCGGAATATCGCGCACCAGCTCTTTCTCCAGTTCAGGGTTGCGGCGCATGAGCTCTTCGGCCATCGGGGTGCGGATCACACCCGGACAGACGGCATTGATGCGGATGCCGCGGGCCGCGTAGTCGATGGCGGCCGTGCGGGTCAGGCCGATGACGGCGTGTTTGCAGGCAATGTAGGCCGCCTGTCCGGGGAAGCCCGTGACACCGCCCTGCGACGAGGTATTGACGATGGCCCCGCCGCCCTGCTCCAACATCTGAATGATCTCGTAGCGCATGCAGTTCCAGACACCTTTCAGATCGACGGCGACCGTACGGTCGAACTCCTCGTCGGTAATCTCGGCCATCGGCCGCTGCGGAGTCTGGATCCCGGCATTGTTCAGTGCGGCATCCAGGCGTCCGTACGTTCGGACGATCCAACCGACCATCTCCTTGACAGCCCGTGTGTCCGACACGTCGCACCCGCAGGCCACGGCGTCATGACCTTCATTCCGAAGTTGCAGAGCCTGTGCCTCCGGAGTGTTTATGTCGGCCAGAACCGTCGTGGCTCCGGCCCGGGCAAATGCTTCGGCACAAGCAAGACCGATGCCGGCCGCGGCACCGGTGACCATTACAACCTTACCTTTCATCGTTTCCATGTTTTTTGTGTTTTAAGATGCTGATGCAAAGGTAAAAGAAAAGCCCCGCAGGCACTTTGCCGCGAGGCTCAAACCGCTTTGTCGTGAGGCTCAAACCGGATGACGCTCCCTGCCGCGATTCACATCGCGCTCGGAGCACAGCCATAGACCTTCTTGTAGACCTTCGAAAAGTGGGAGAGGTTCTTGAATCCGACATCGAAGCAGACCTCCGTCACCCGTTTGCGGCCGGACTTCATCAATTCGCGGGCCGCCTCCAGCCGCCGTTTGATGATCCATTTCTGCGGGGTCAGGTCGCTCACCTTGGCGAAATCTCGTTTGAATGTGGCCAGGCTGCGCCCGGTATAACGGGCAATCTCCTCCATCGACAGGTCGTACATGTAGTTCTCGTTCAGGTAATCGAGGATGTCTATTTTCCAGGGATCGACGAAATCGAACAGCGAAGCATAGAGGTTCTTATCCGTGTTGAGCAGTAGATAAACCCCCTCGATCATCTTGAGCTTCAACACGTCGTCGGAGGGTTTCACGCCTGCGTCGAAATAGGGAATGACCGACTCGAACAGGCTGCAAATGTCGGGACGATTATTCGGCAATACGCGCAGGCTCACTTTTTCACGTTTCGACTCCACGGGAATCTCTTTCCGGTCGAGCGTCTGGTAGAACTCCCGCAAAAACGGCTTCGTGAATTTCAGCACGATGGAGCGATAAGGGTGCTCCCTGTCGGCGTGTTTCTGCAGCCACATCCGGTTATCGCGCCGCATGAAGGCGCACTCGCCCGGATGCAGGAGCGTTTTCCTGCCGCGCTCCTCGATTTCGAGTTCTCCGGAGCAGAGGTAGATCAGGGTATGTTCCCGGTTTTCATGGGCACAACCGCGGTCGTCGGTAAAAAAACTCGCGATAAGAACGTTCGAGCAGTCGAATACATTCAGGTGTTCCATATGCGTCTCTTTTTTTGCAAAGATAACGAGTTACAGGCACACGTGTTTTGTCTGCAGGCTCATTCTTGCGACCCGGACCTTGCGGGACCCGACACTTCTCCCTCCCCCCGCCGGATGAATCGAAGCCGAATGCGCCGGGTAGTACCGGTCCCCGGTCGGGACGAAGCGGGAAAGGGCCGTGAGTATCCGGGGCAAAGAATCGTATGGTCGGCGGCAATGCCGCATGCGGTTCGAAGAACTCCGGTCCCCGAATCGACGGGTACAGCATCCAATCCGTTTCCGGGGCCGCCCGTATGTCACTGCGAAAGAAAAGTCCCGCATAAAACAACGGCTTCATTTGTCCGGCCGGGCAACAAAGGTCCAACCTGACGATCGTCACATCCCCTGTTTGAGACGCTCCACGAAATGGTCTATACGCTGCATCTGCGCCGGAATGTCAATGCTCTGCGGGCAGTGATGCGTACACTGTCCGCAGCCGATGCAATGGTTTGCCTGACGAAGGCGCGGCACGCTGCGGTCGTAGCCCACGAGAAAAGCCCGACGGGCTTTCCGGTAGTTTTCATCCTGAGAGGATGACGGGACATTGCCCTCGTTGATGCACTTGTTGTAATGGGCGAAGATACCCGGAATATCCAGCCCGTAGGGGCAAGGCATACAATACTGACAGGCCGTACAGGGAACCGACGGGTATTTCAGCATGGTCTGAGCCGTCTCTTCGAGCAGGGCGAATTCGTCATCCGTACACGGATCGAGCGGCGAGAAGGTACGGATGTTGTCCTGCAAATGCTCCATGTAGGTCATACCGCTCAGCACGGTCAGCACCCGGGGGAACGAGGCGGCGAAACGGAATGCCCACGAGGCGATGCTCTCCTGCGGGCGGCGCTGCTTGAGGCGGGCGTTCAGGAAGTCGGTCAGCCCGGCCAAACGGCCCCCCAACAACGGTTCCATGACCACCACGGGAATCCCCCGCCTGTCGAGCTCCCCGTAGAGGTATTCCGCATTGAAATTGATGCCCGACGCATGGCGGTAGTCCATGTAGTTCATCTGAATCTGTACGAAATCCCAACGGAACTCGTCGTGGCGCGAGAGCAGGTAGTCGAACGCACGGATATCGCCGTGATAGGAGAAGCCCAGATTGCGGATGCGGCCCGCCTCGCGCTCCTTCAGCAGAAAGTCGAGCAGATTGTTATCGAAGAAACGCTCCATGAGCGTGGGCAGGCCCTCGCCCGTCCCGACAATGTGCAGGAGGTAGTAGTCGATGTAGTCGGTCTGCAGGTCGCGCAGCGAATTGCGGTACATCTGTACGGACGCGTCGAACAACTCGCGCGGCGACAGCCCCTGCCCGGCCAGGCGGTGGTTGGACATCTTGGTGGCGATGTGGTAGGAATTGCGCGGATGCCGCTTCAGGGCAATGCCCGTAGCCTTCTCCGAGAGACCCCGGCAGTAAGGCGGAGCGGTATCGAAATAGTTGATGCCGTGCGCAAGGGCATAATCGACCAGATCATTGACCGCCTCCTGATCGATGGTCTCACCGTTACCGCCGGCGGCAGGCTTCATGGGCCAGCGCATGCAGCCGTAGCCCAGCACCGAGATCTTTTCGCCGGTTTTCGGATTGGTTCGGTAACTCATCCTGTCGGTCGGAACGTCACCTTGTGCCATCCGGCCGGCCGATACCGGATTGCTCTTCAGATCGCACCCCGTCAAGGCCGTTGCCGTGACGGCAGCCCCCGTACCGAGCCGTTTCAGAAACTCCCGGCGGTCCATATTCTTCCGTTTGCTCATGACTCTACTTTTTATTATTATATGATCCGGTGGCATTCATGCCCCTCCACATAGATGGCACTGAACGGACGTGCCGGACAGAGGTTCTCGCAGGCGCCACAGCCGATGCAGCGCTCGGTATTCACGACGGGGATTCGGGGCGAATCGGCCCTGTCCGGATCGGACGGAACCATCAGTATGGCTCCTGCCGGACAATGCCGGGCGCAGTTGCCGCAAGACACACCGTCGGTCAGCGGGATGCAGTTTTCCCTTATCCATACGGCATGACCGATCTGGACGGCCGATTTCTCGGCCGCCGTGATCTTCACGATGGCTCCCGCGGGGCACACCTCCGAACATTTCGTACATTCCGGGCGGCAATAACCCCGTTCGTAGGATGCCACGGGCTGCATGAGGGTTTCCAATTTTGCGGAAGGGCGCAACACCCCGTTGGGACAAACCGAAACACAAAGCTGGCAGGCCGTACAATGTGCAGCCATGTTGCGCAGGCTCCGGGCGCCGGGCGGGACAATCGGAGTGGCACGGTCCGGTATTTTCTTGTCGGCAATGACCGCCAGCCCGCCGTCCACCTTCTTCTCCTGCGCTTTCAGCGTGGCGGTTGCGACAAGAGCCGTTGTTGTCAGAAAACCGCGGCGTGCGGCATCTGCCGGCCTGTCTGCAGTCTTCCGCACGGGATTCCCCGCCGCCGGGCCCCGGGCACTTCTCGTTCTGACCCGAAAACCGATGGCGCCGCGCCTGCAGGTTTCGATGCAGTCCATGCACGCCACGCAACGGCTGTAATCCACCCGATGCTCCCGACCGTCGATGCAGGCCGCCTTGCATGTGCGCGAACAGAGTCCGCACCGGTTGCAACCGCTCCCCGTCGATCGAGATGCGGAACAGCGAAAAACGGGAAAGGAAACCGAGCACCGTACCCACCGGGCAAATGGTATTGCAGTAGGTTCGCCCGTTTCTCCAGGCCAACACGGCCAGCACGATGAATGTGGCTGCGGCGACCATGAACGCGGAGAGGCCCTTCAGCCACACCTCCGTTTCGTAAAAGGCATAGCTGCCGGCACGCTCGGCGAAGCAAGCCAGCAGGTTGTTGCCCCAGCGGCATATCGGGGCGAAAAGGTTGGAGGCGATACGTCCGTAGGAGCTGTACGGAGCAATCAGGGCCGCAAACGCTCCGAAGCCGGCGGTCATGCAGAGGGCGAACAGTCCGAGCAGTCCGTAGCGGAGCCATTTCCTTTCCGGGGAATAGGAGAAACGGTATTTCTTCTTTTTCCGTTTTCCGCTTATCCACGATACGATGTCCTGCATCACTCCCAGCGGGCAGACAACGGAACAATAGATCCGCCCGAAGAGCAGTGTCAGCACAATCAGCCCGATCACCACGCCCGCATTCGCGGCAAGCAGCGCGGGCAGGAACTGCAGCTTTGCCGTCCAGCCCAACCAGGCATGGACGGTTCCCGTGAAATCAAGAAACAGAGCCGTAACCGCGACATAAAAAAATACGGCAAGCGTCAATCTTATCCTTCTCAACATATATCGTATATCTTCATATTTTACGGCGGGCCGCATGAAGGCCGCTGCCTGCCCCTCATAAAATGCACCCGGCTCCCGAGCAGGATGTCCGCGAGAACCGACCGGGAGAGGCCGCACACCCACGTCTCGGGGCATCCTGCCGGCCGACTCCTCTCCTTGCATCCACATCCGGCATTTTCGGTGATAAGACCCAAAGATCCGTCTGACGGCCGTCGCTCCGCCACGGCCGAAACAGATCCGGAGCAGTCCCGGCAAAGCCGGATACATTCTTTTGGACAAAGATAATCAATGCGTTCAAGGAGTATTTTACGAAAAACACGGGTCATAATGTGATTTTTACGGTAAACGGCATGTCCGACCAGGCTCTCGCCTCTGCACCTTCCCTCCCGCAACCCTCCTCCTCTGCAACCGTCTCAACGACCGCTCTTTCGAAGCGGCCGCAATTCCCGAACACCGCTTCACCCCGCCAGCAGACACGACATCGATCCTGCGTCCGGCCCGGCCGTCACGTTTTTTGTTGTACAATAGTTTCCGGATGTTGTTCAAAAAGTCAGCAGAAATACGACTCCGCAGAACATTGCCGACAGGCCGGAAACACCCGTCGGCATCCCCGGAAACACCCGCTGGAAACACGTCGGCCATATCGCGAAAGAGCGCTCACGAGTGGTTCGGAAGACAGAAACATCCGGTCGTAAAGCTGGAACAAACAGCCGTTCGGGACCCGGACAAGAGACACGTATCAATCTGTTTAACAGACACATGAACACAATCACACACAATCTCCCACACCCCACCCGACACGATGTCCGGCCCGCATCGAAAAGAGTCGCCGCAGGCTGTCGGACGACATGCCGCAACAGAGTCCGGACAATGCCGGCTTCGGGAGTCCGATTTCCGGGTTGAGTCTCTTTTGCCGGTAAAAAACGGCGCAAGTCCATAGTTTTGTGGACCCCGGAGAAAATAATAATTTTGCAGGGAACAATGAGTGGAAATCTCGACATATGGATCGTCTTTGCAGGCCTTTGCCTGATGATGGGAATGTTGATCGCCGACAGGCTGCGCCCCGGATTCGTACTGTTCTCGGGCGTCGTGCTCTTCATGTGCACCGGCATTCTGTCACCGCGGGAGGCGTTGGCCGGATTCGCAAACGAGGGGGTAGTCACCGTAGGGCTGCTGTTCCTGATCAGTGAAGGGGTGCGGCGATGCGACGCGCTGGGGCATCTGGTCAAATGGCTGCTGCCGGCCGACCCCCGTACGAACGTACGCAAAGGCTACCTGCGCATCCTGCCGACGATCGCCTCCGTATCGGCATTCCTGAACAACACGCCCGTTGTCGTGGTCTTCATCCCGATCATCAAGCAGTGGGCCCGCAAAACGGGCCTTGCCGTGCGCAAGTTTCTCATCCCGCTCTCCTATGCCGCCATACTGGGCGGCATGTGCACACTGATCGGCACATCGACCAACCTGGTCGTGCACGGCATGATGCTCGACGCCGGCTTCAAGGGATTCTCCATGTTTGAACTGGGCAAGGTCGGACTCTGCATCACCGTCGTCGGAATGCTCTACCTGATCCTGTGCGGCAACAAACGCCTCCCCGACGGCCCGGTGGAGAGCGAAGAACAACCCGACGAACCCTCCCACACGGTCGAAGCCGTATTGGGACCGCGGTTCCCGGGAATCAACCGCACAGCCGCAGAATTTGACTTCCAAAGCCACTACGGGGCCGAAATACGCGCCATACGACGCAACGGCGAGGTGCTCAACCCCGATACGGCACTCCTCCGGACGGGCGACACGCTGGTGCTCGACACCGACGGATCGTTCATCGAGACATGGGGCGAATCGCGCGTCTTCCTGATGCTGAGCAACGGATCGGAGCACTCGCCGGTCGCGCCGCGCTGGAAAAAATGGCTGGCACTGACTTTGCTGGTTGTCATGATTGCAGGCGCCACGTTCGGAAGCATGCCCTGCATGGAACGGCTTGTCCCGGGTATGCAGCTCGACATGTTCTTTTGGGTCTGCATCGTGGCGGTGCTGATGGCCCTGTTCGGCATTTTCCCCGCCAAGAAGTATACGAAATTCATCTCGTGGGACATTCTCGTGACAATAGCCTCGGCTCTGGCCATCAGCCGCGCGATGGTCAATTCGGGCCTTGCCGACCGGATCGCCGCCGGACTGACCGGGCTCTCGGAGTTCGCCTCGCCGTGGATCGTACTGGCCGTACTCTACATCACGACCAATCTCATTACGGAACTCATCACCAACAATGCCGCGGCAGCCTTCGCCTTTCCCGTGGCGCTGTCGGCGGCCGCACAACTCGGAGTGAGCCCCATGCCTTTCTTCGTGACGATCTGCATCGCCGCATCGTGCAGTTTCTCCTCGCCGATCGGTTACCAGACCAACATGATCGTGCAGGGAATCGGCAACTACCGGTTCCGCGACTTCGTGCGGATCGGACTGCCGCTGAACCTCATCGCATTCGCCGTATCCATGTCACTCATCCCGCTGTTCTGGCCCTTCGAAACCGCCGCCGCATAAAATTCGCAACCCATGGAAAACATTCACCCGATCTTCGACCGCATGCAGTCCCGGGCAGACAAGGAACGTCTGCTCAAACACCGCGGCGCCGTCGTCTGGTTCACGGGCCTCTCGGGATCCGGGAAAAGCACCCTGGCCATCGCCCTCGAACGCGAACTATCGGCCCGCGGCATTCTTTGCCGTATCCTCGACGGCGACAACGTCCGCTGCGGCATCAATGCCGGCCTCGGGTTCTCGGAGGAAGACCGACGCGAGAACATCCGACGCGTGGCCGAGGTATGCCGGCTCTTCATCGATACGGGCGTCGTCGTTCTGGCCTGCTTCGTGAGCCCGACGCGCGAACTGCGCCGTCTGGCCCGGGAGATCTCCGGAGCCGAAGACTTCTGCGAAGTATACGTCGCCACACCCCTCGGGGAGTGCGAGCGTCGCGACGTAAAGGGGCTCTACGCCAAGGCCCGACGGGGTGAGATCCGCGACTTCACGGGCATCTCGGCTCCCTTCGAGGAGCCCGAACACCCCTCGCTGCGCATCGACACCTCGTGTCGGAGCGTCGAGGAGTGCGTCGCACGGATGCTGCAGCATCTCCTGCCTCGGATCACGCTGAACAGGCAAGAACAACCGGATGCCGACCGGATCGGCAGCAACAGAACCGAAGAATAAACATGAAAGAGTATCAGCTGAGCCACTTGAAAGCGCTCGAAACCGAAGCCATACACATCATCCGCGAGGTGGCGGCCGAGTTCCGCAACCCCGTCATGCTCTACTCCATCGGCAAGGACTCGTCGGTGATGGTACGGCTGGCCGAAAAGGCCTTCTTCCCGGGAAAAGTGCCCTTCCCGCTGATGCACATCGACTCGAAGTGGAAATTCCGCGAGATGATCGAATTCCGCGACTCCTACGCCAAAAAGTACAACTGGGACCTGATCGTCGAATACAACAGGGAGGCCTACGAGGCCGGAGTCGGGCCCTTCACCCACGGCAGCCGCGTGCATACCGACCTGATGAAGACACAGGCGCTGCTCATGGCCCTGAAGAAATACGGCTTCGACGCCGCATTCGGCGGGGCGCGCCGCGACGAGGAGAAGAGCCGCGCCAAGGAGCGCATCTTCTCCTTCCGCAACCAGTTCCAGCAATGGGACCCCAAGAACCAGCGTCCCGAACTGTGGGACATCTACAACACCCGCGTTCACGAGGGCGAGAGCATCCGCGTCTTCCCGCTCTCGAACTGGACGGAACTCGACGTCTGGCAATACATCCGTCAGGAGCGGATTCCGATCGTACCGCTCTACTTTGCCAAGGAGCGACCGGTAGTCGAGGTGAACGGCAACCTGATCATGGCGGACGACGACCGCATGCCCGAAGAGTTGCGGCGCAGGGCCGAGATGCGCAAGGTGCGCTTCCGCACACTGGGCTGCTACCCGCTGACGGGCGCCGTCGAGAGCGAGGCCGACACCCTCGAGAAGATCATCGAGGAGATGATGACCACAACGCGGTCGGAGCGGACAACCCGGGTGATCGACTTCGATCAGGAGGGCAGCATGGAACAGAAGAAACGCGAGGGATATTTTTAACGGAGAATCAGCATGGCACGCAACATAGAGGAATTTCTCGCACAGGACGAACGCAAGGACCTGCTGCGCTTTTTGACCGCAGGATCGGTCGATGACGGAAAATCGACACTCATCGGACGGCTGCTCTACGACAGCAAGAAGCTCTACGAGGATCAGCTCGACGCTCTCGAGCGTGACAGCAAACGCTGCGGAAACGCCGGCGACCATATCGACTACGCCCTGCTGTGCGACGGGCTGAAGGCCGAACGCGAACAGGGGATCACCATCGACGTGGCCTACCGCTACTTCGCAACCAACCGCCGCAAGTTCATCATCGCCGACACCCCGGGACACGAGCAGTATACGCGCAACATGATCACCGGAGGTTCGACGGCCAATCTGGCCATCATTCTGGTCGATGCCCGCACGGGGATCATCACACAGACGCGCCGCCACAGCTGCCTGGTCTCGCTGCTCGGAATCCGGCACGTCGTCCTGGCGGTAAACAAGATGGACCTCGCAGACTACTCCGAGAAGCGCTTCCGCGAGATCGTCGGCGAATACAGGGCGTGGATCGACGCGCAGCAGATGGATATTCCCGACCTGCAATGCATTCCGCTCTCGGCACTCGAAGGTGACAACGTCGTCGCGCAGAGCCCGCGCACGCCCTGGTACACGGGGCCTTCGCTGCTCGATTTCCTCGAGACCGTCGAGATCGACCGCGACATCAACCTGCACGATTTCCGGTTCCCGGTGCAATACGTCCTGCGTCCCGACGCCGACTTCCGCGGCTACAGCGGCAAGATCGCCTCGGGCGTCGTCCGCCGGGGCGATCCGGTCGTCGCCCTGCCCTCGGGGCGCACTTCGCGTATCGCACGCATCGTCACCTACGACGGAGACCTCGAGGAGGCCTTTGCCCCGCAGTCCGTGACGCTGACCCTCGAGGACGAGATCGACCTTTCGCGCGGCGAAATGCTCGCCCACCCGGACAACCTCCCCCACACGGGCCACCGGTTGCGAGCCATGATGGTCTGGATGGACGAACGGCCGCTCGACCGCTCGAAAGCCTTCTACCTCAAGCATACGACGCAAACGACCCGCGCCCACGTTACGGCCGTCCACCACCGCGTCGAGATCAACGTCGGCGGGGAGGTCGAGGCCGACGGCATGAAACTGAACGAGATCGCACTGGTGTCGCTCGTCTCCGACGCACCGCTGCTCTTCGACAGCTACCGCAAAAACCGGCAAACGGGAGCATTCATCCTGATCGACCCCGTCACGAACTTCACGTCGGCCGTCGGCATGATCGCCGGACCCGACGAGGAGGCAGAGAAGGCCGCAGCGACGGATGGTACGGCCGAAACGCCCCATCGAGTCGTACTCGACCCGGAGGAGTACGGCATCGGCCCCGAGCATGATGCTGCCATAGCAGCCTTCTGCAGGGCGCTCCGAAAGAAAGCCGGCATCGAAGTGGAGTGTATCAGAAAAAACGGGAAAGCATGAGTCTGTTCAGATTGAAATTCAGCGACCTTCCGGTCAATACGCTCGTCGGCGCCGACCGGAGGACCTTCGAGGCCGTGACACACGGGATGCAGATCGACGAAGCATACCGCCGCAAATACCTGCTGACGAAACATGTCCGAAAAGTGCTCGATCCCTTCTACCGGATCAACGAGCGCCGTTATGCGCAGCTGCCCGAGATATCGGGCATCGAGGATCCGGTCTTCATCATCGGCCATTGGCGCAGCGGCACGACCTATGCACACAACCTGCTGTCGTGCGACGACCGGTTCGGCTACTGCACCACCTACCAGACCGTATTTCCCCATCTGATGCTTTGGGGGCGCAGCTTCTTCAAGTGCTGCATGGCAGCGGTCATCCCCTCCTCGCGCCCGACCGACTCGATGAAACTCGGGGTGGACCTGCCGCAGGAGGAGGAGTTTGCACTGAGCAACATGACCCCCTGCGCACACTACCACTTCTGGATGTTCCCGCAACGCATGGCCGAATACCGCGACCGCTACCTCACCTTCGACACGGCGACGGACGACGAGCGCAGGGAGTTTCTGGACGCACAGGACAAGGTAATGCGCATTGCGCTCCATGTCTCGGGCAAGCGGCGGTTCCTGAGCAAAAACCCGCCCCATACGGGACGCATACGCATGCTGCTGGAGCGATACCCCGGGGCAAAGTTCATCTACCTGGTCCGCAATCCGTATGCCGTATACGAATCCACGCACAACTTCTTCACCTCGACACTCGAGGCGGTACGCATGCAGGCCATCACGAGCGAAGAGCTCGACCGCGAAATTCTGCTCAACTACCGGGCGCTGTACGAACATTACGAAAACGACAAGAGACTGATTCCCGACGGGCAGCTCTTCGAAGTGCGGTTCGAGGATCTCGAAGCGGCTCCGCTCGAAACGGTCGAACAGATCTACGACCGTCTGTCGCTCGGCGATTTCCAGAGCGTCCGTCCGACGATGGAGCGTTACGTGGCGACCCTGCGGAATTTCCGCAAGAAAAAGTACGTGTTCGACCTGCAGACGACACTGACCGTCGAACGGAACTGGGGCGAAGCCATCAGGCAGTGGGACTACCGGCCCTGACGATCCGTTCCGACAGGCATGTTCGGGAGGTTTGACATGTTGTCGCAAAAGGGATCGGTCAGACATTTCGGATCGGCGGCCAAAAAAGACAACCGGCCTCACCTCCGGAAGTGCTATTTTTGCAGCGTATCCTTTATTGAACGACGATTATGGCCCAAACCTTATCGAACATGAAGAGATGCGCGACCGCCATGCTGGCGGCAGCGACGGCGGCCGCCTGCCAGGTGGACTATCATCCTTACGACACCCGCATCGACGGAGAGTGCGGGATCAACGCGAAGAACATCGCCCGCATCGAGGCCTCGACCTCCGGGAAGAGTGCCATCCGCTTCGCCGTGATCTCCGACACGCAGCGCTGGTACGACGAGACCCGGGAGGCGGTCAGCGCCCTCAACGCCCGCGACGACATCGACTTTGTGCTCCACACGGGCGACATGGCCGACTTCGGGATGAAGGCGGAGTTCGAGCGCCAGCGCGATATCCTCAACCGGCTGCACGTCCCCTACGTCGTCCTGCTGGGCAACCACGACTGCCTGGCCACCGGTGAGGAGATCTTCCGCACGATCTTCGGCGACTTCAACACCGCCTTCACGGCCGGGAATGTCCGGATCCTCTGCCTGAACACCAATGCCCTGGAATTCGACCTCCGGGAGGCGGTGCCCAACTTCGAATTCATCGAGACGGAGCTGGCGGATTTCCCGCCCGAAGCGTCGAAAACCATCGTCGCCATGCACGCGAAGCCCTACACGGAACAGTTCGGGGACAATGTCGCCAAGGGGTTCCAGTATCTCATCACGCGCTTCCCGGACCTGCAGTGCTGCATCAACGGGCACGGGCACAATTACAAGGTCGTGGACCTGTTCGGCGACGGCGTGCTCTACTACGAGTGCGACAACATCGCCAAGAAATCCTATCTGCTGTTCACCGTAAACGACGAGGGTTATGCGTGCGAGCGTATCGAGTTTTAGGAGGGGAGCGCTGCTCCTGGCCGTCCTTCTGACGGCATCGGTCGCCGCAGCCGAGACCCGGCAGGCGGGAAGCATCCCGGCGCCCCGCCCCCTCGACCGCCGGGAGCATTACGGGTACGAATCGTGGGAGAGGCTGCTGCCGACGCACGTCAAGGCCCAGTATGCCGGAGGCATGGGTTTCCTCTCCGCGGGTTACGGATGGGACTACGGGCGCAAGTGCCGCTGGGAGACCGACATAATGATCGGCGTACTCCCCAAAGCCTATTCCGACCGGACGCACATGACCTTCACGCTCAAACAGAACTACATCCCGTGGAGCATCCGCTACGGCGAACGTTTGGCCGTCGAGCCCCTGTCATGCGGCATCTACATGAATTTCATCTCGGGTGAGGATTTCTGGATCCGCGAACCGGACCGTTACCCGGGGGACAAGTATTACAACTTCACCTCGCGGCTCCGGTTCCACCTCTATGTCGGACAGCGGTTCACCTTCTACCTGAAGGGCGACTCGCTGCTGCGGCACATCACGCTCTTCTACGAATTTTCGGCCAACGACCTGGACATCGTCGCCAAGTGCGGGAACCGGCACCTCGGCCTGGACGAGATCGTCTACTTCTCGGTCGGAATCAAATTCCAGCTCTTCCGCGCGCCCCGGTAGCCGGACCGTCCGCGCCACGATACGACACCGCCGCGCCCGGGAGCCATCGTTTCGCTCCCGGGCGCGGCGATCCCGCTTCCCCACGCAACGCTACTCCTTTTCTGTGGGGCTGAAGATGTCCAGCGATTCGTCGTAGACCGGGCTGTCGATCCCGAGGAAACGGAGGACGCTGTGGAACATGGTACTGGCCGACCTGCTTCCCGGCATCCGCCTTCAGCTCCCCGTCCGACGTCCACACGAGGAACGGTATCTCGATCTGCTCCTTCGGGGCGACGAGCATGGGAACCCCGTGCATGTAGAGGTTGCCCTCGCCGAGGGACTCCCCGTGGTCGGAGACGAAGATCAGGCAGCTGCGCCGGGGCACCTCGCGGAGGATCCCGATCACCGAGTGGATCAGATAGTCCGTATAGACGATGGTGTTGTCGTAGGCGTTCATCAACTCCCCGGGGTCGGCTTTCGACATCTCCACGGTGGTACATACGGGCTTGAACACCTCGAACCCGGCCGGATACTTCTTGTAGTAGGTCGGCCCGTGGCTCGTGCTGGTGTGGAGCACGATCAGCAGTTTGTCCTTGTCGCTCGAGAGGATCTCGTCCCTGAGTCCGGCGAGCAGGATGCCGTCGTAACGGTCGTCGGCCTCGGGATAGCGTGCCTTGAGCTCCTTGGTGCCGTAGTACTTGTCGATATGCAGGGGAGGCTCGCCCCAGTTGGCGCTGCGCCACACCACATCCACACCGTTCCGGTAGAGGTAGTTCGGAAGTATCTCATAGAGTTTGTTGGTCGGCTTGTGGTCGAGAATGGCCTTCACGCCGGCCGTGGTGTAGGTCGCCGCGGCATCTGCCATCAGGGCGGTCACGCTGTCCCGCTCGAGGAGCGGATTGGTCGGCCGGCCGTATCCGTAGAGCGAGAAATTCGCCCTCCGGGCCGACTCCCCGATCACCAGGACGCAGACGTCACGGCTGTCGGTAGCGATCCGCGCGTCGGGGAGCGGAATCTCCTTCCGGTTGCGTTTCCGCTCGGAGTTGCAGTAACGTACGGAATTGACCACATACGACCAGGGCATGATCAGGCTTCCGATCTTGGGGGCGTGGCGGTCGATCCAGGGCCAGTTCTGCATGTTGATCAGCGCCACGGCCAGGGAGAGCGCCAGCGCCGCACCGGTATGGGTCAGGAAGCGCCGCCGGCTGCCGTAGTCTACGCGCCGGGCAAAGAGGTAGATGCACGGCACGACACCCAGGAAAGGAGATACCACACGGCATCCCAGGAGAAGAACCCGGAGGCTTCCGAATAGCGGGTGTTGAAGACGTTGCCCATCATCTTGTCCGTGATGAGCACCTGATAGGTGTTTATGAAATAGAGACTCAGGGCGTTGCCGATAAAGGTGAAGGCAAGGAGGCATTTCCCGACAAAGCGGCCCAGAAAGAGCAGCAGGTAATAGACGAGGAAATTGAGCGCCAGCATCACGACGACAAGTCCTCCGGCGATCATCACGCCGTTGAAATCCCCCTTGATATTGTCGAGCACCAGCCGGAAGAAGGGCCGGTGGTATGCCACGAGCGTAAAGAGGCTGAGCACCGAGGCCACGCGCGTGAGACTGGCCCTCTCTTTGAGGAATCCTACCATTTGATCACAATTTTATGGAACGCGAACAGGGTCCCGACACACAGGACGAGGATCACGAGGTTGAAAAGCACCGTCAGCGGGATGTTCACCGTGTGCGACGGCGCCACATAGGGGCTCTCGGCCGCAGAGGCGTCGTATCGCGCGAAGGGATTGGTGTAGATCACCTCGCCGTCGGGGAAATAGGCGGTGATTCGGGCATAGGGGTCGTCGGGCGTCAGGGTGTACCGGGCCTCCGAGGTGTTCAGCGCCAGCGCCAGGGTGGCATGGTCCTGCCCCGTCACCTTGATGCTGTCGGCCGGGCACGACAGGGCGATGTAGACCGTCTGTCCGTCGAGGCCGATCCGTTCGACCGACGGAAGGTGGCGGTTCCGCTCGTATTTCACCTCCCAGTCCCCACGGCCGTAGTCGGGCACGCGCATCGCATAATAGCAACCTCCGAGAAGCGTCTTCCGGATATCCTCATAGCGCGCCGAGGGGCAGCACAGAAAGTTGCACCGGACGGCAATGGCCCCCGACCGGTCGGGGAAATGGAGGTCGTCGTTGGCCAGTCCGAAACTGTAGTGCCCGGCACTGAGTGCCCAGTCCCAGTACTCGTTCTCCTTGCTCTTGCCGCTGTCGAGCTCCATGATCCGGTAGCCGCCGAGTTTCCGCATGTGGTCCTTCGACGTGCCGATCGTCCGCAGGGGATGGTTCATCTGGATGAAGTCGGACTCCTTGCCGAGCAGGTCCAGCTGAAACTGCTTCTGCGAGGCGAAGAGCGGGACGAGGTGGTCGAAGAGGTTCACGTCGCTGCACCCGAACACCAGTTTGTGGTATTTGAACAGGTTGTAGCCGTGCTCGTAGACATTGACCTGCAGCAGCGGGTCGTACGGATGAACGGTCAGTTCGTTGTGGTTCGAAAAGGTCACGATGTCGTAGCCGAATTTGCGGTAGGCCGCATCGGTCTCATCGGGCCAGTATTCGCATTCGTTCAGGATGCCCTTCACCCGGGTGTGGGTATGGAAGTTGGCCCGTTTCCAGCAGAACGCCGAATCACCGCCGTCCCGATAGGGGTTGAAGATGTCCGGTCCGCTGAACGGCCTCGATTCGGCAAAATCGTAGATGGGGCTCACGCTGGTGACGAAGACCGCCATAAGGGCGATCAGGAGCAGTGCTGCCAGAGTCTTGAGCACGACGACCGATATCTTCCCGAGCAGGGAGGCAGAGGTCCGCCTGCCGGAGTGCAGTTTTTTCTCCATAAACATCTGATGTTAGCAATCAATGCAGCAAAAATACAAAAAAAAGTCAGAAGTAAGAAAAGCGCATGCGGATATTGACCGGGGGGCATCGGAGAGGCCGCCCCGCATGCTCCGCACGACCGCCGCACGACCCGCCGCACGACCCGCCCGTGCGGCAGCCGGACTGCGGATGGCATCGGATTTGCATGTGTTCCCCGTAACGTTGTGCGGGAAAGTTCCCGAAAAAAGGTTGGTATTTTCTTCAAAAGTAGATATTTCCCCGGAAAAAACCAAATCGCAGGGACGAATGCACCTATTCTTCCGGGCGTTTGGAGCAACATCAGAAGTTACGACGGATATTCCCGTCGTGCGATTTTTCCAACTTCGAAAATACCAACGTTTTAAAAGCAAAAACAGGGAAAAAAAGAGCATACTCCCCGATCGGACAAGTGCAGGCTCTACGAGCAAGAGCAAAGCAAACCCCCAAACCGCATAGAAATCGCAGACCCATGAAAAAGCTGCTCCTTCTGCTGATGACCGGTTTCTGTTCCCCGGCCATCCATGCCCAACAACAGATGGCCGATCTCCCGGAGGTCTCGGGAATCTGTTTCCCGGACAGCCCGATACGGATTCCGGGGCGCTCATCCGACAGTCTGATCTACTTCACCGGCGGCTTCGTCACACCGGTGCATTTTGCCGTCAATCGGGATGTGCCGCAGCCGAACGAGCGGCTCGAACCGGCATTCGGGCTGCTCGACGAGATCCGGCGCGACCCGGTATACCGGCTGTCCTTCATCTGGATCGGAGGCAGCGCCTCGCCCGAAGGTCCCGTCGGCCGGAACCTGCGCCTGGGCCAACGGCGCGCCGACGCCCTGACCCGGCTCATCGGGGACCAAACGGGCCTTTCGGCAGAGTGGTTCCGAACCGACAACCTGGGCGAGGACTGGGCGTCGTTCGAGCGCATGCTTGCCTCCGACCGCCGCATCCCGAAGCGCGACGAAGTGCTGGAGATCCTCCGCAGCACCCCCGACAACGAGGCGCGCAAACGGAAGATCCGCGACCTGGACGGCGGGCGGACCTGGCAACAAATCATCCGTGAACTCTTCCCCCCGCTGCGCAACGCCCGCATGGTCATCGTCTACCAGCGGCCGAAAAGCGACGGCATCGGCGCCGAAGCCGTATTCCCGACCCCGCAGCTACGCGGCGCGGTACTGCCGGCGTTCCCGACCGCGGGCCTTCCTGCCGCCGAAAGAAACAGCGGCTGCGGAAGATGGCTGATCGCCGCCAAGACCAACCTGCTGTTCGATGCGGCGCTGGTCGCTAACCTCGGCATCGAGATCAGCCCCTGCACCCACTGGTCGCTCGACATCCCCGTGTGGTACTCGCCCTACAACATCACCCCGCGGCGCAACATCCGCCTGCTGGCCGTGCAGCCCGAGATCCGCTGGTGGCCCGAAGAGGCCCTGCGGGGCCATTTCGTCGGCCTGCACGCCCACATCGCCGGATTCAACATCGCCCTCGACGACTACGCCCGCTACCAGGACCCCAACCACGCGCTCTGGGGGCTGGGCCTGAGTTACGGATATGCCCTGCCGCTGGGCCGGGCCCGGCGCTGGGGGCTGGAGTTCACCCTCGGTGCCGGATTCGCCAAATACCGCTACGACGCCTACCGCAACCGGGAGAACGGGCAGAAATTCGCATCGGGATCCGACTGCTACTGGGGCATCACCCGTGCCGGGATCACCCTCTCCTACAAATGGGACCTCTCCCGCAAAAACCCCAAAAACTGAACGCCATGAACCTCCGTTCCATATATCCGGCAACCGTCTGCGGGATCGTGCTGCTTGCCACGTCCTGCGACGCCACCATACACGAATACCCGGGAAAGGGCGAATCGCTGGTCGTCGTGGAGCTGAACGTCGATCGCACGCCCCCGCAATACTACAAGGAGGTCGTCTACGACACCGAAGGCAACCGCTCCGAGACCGAGCTCGCCCCGGATCTCTCACAGGCCTACTCGGCCGACGAGAGGCTCTGCATGCGCATCATCACCGAACTCTACGAGGTCGCCTCGCCTGAATCGCGCACGAATACGGGACGGCTCGTCGCCCGGCGCGAAATCGCCGTCGAACGGCTCATGGAGGCCCCGCAGGACACATTGCAGTTCCGTGTGCCGGAAGGCAGCTACCGTGCCCTGAGCTGGGCCGACTACGCCCCGCAGGACGACGTCTCGGACTGGCATTTCGAAACCGGCTCCCTCGATGCGATCCATGTCAAGATCAACCACAAACCCCGCATAAACCACCACAAGAGTTCGGCCGCCGGATCGAGCGACTTCGCCATCGACTTCGCCGCCGACAGGCAGGGGGCCCCGATCCTGCTGCGGAGCGGACGCGCGACGCGCGCCGACGACGGGAGCATACCGGTCTATCTCGAGCGGGCATCGGGCCGCTTCAGGCTGTGGGCCACCGACCTGCAGGAGTTCCTGGCCGGCGGCAAGCGGATCGAGGACCTCGACGTGCGGATCATCTACAAACAATACGTCAGCGCCGGGTACAACACCGATACGCAGACCCCCAACGCCTTCGTGGAGAGCCGCACGATGGAGACCTCGCCCTCGACGGTCGAGGCCGACGGGAGCGTGCTCCTGGCCTACGACTACGTGCTGACCTCGAGCGACCGGGAGGACCACGTGCTGATCGACGTGTTCCTCTACGAGGACGGCCAGGAGCTGAACCACTACCAGGAGATCGAAGTCCCGCTGTGGCGAAACCGCGAGACGGTCGTCAAAGGGCCGTTCCTGACCCGGTCGGTCGGCAGCGGCGACATCGGCATCGACGAGGGGTTCGACGACGAGTTCGTCGTCGTCATCCCGGACTGACCCCTCGGATTCATGACATAAATCACAAGTATCAACCTGTTAAACCTTTTACGCATGAAAAAGTTGAACCGTATCCTGATGGGCGGGCTCGCCGTACTGACGGCGGCAAGCTGCGCGCAAAACCCGGACCTGCCGGGATGGAACCCCGATGGGGAGACGATCCGTATCCGTCTCGACGCACCCGAGGCAATGCAAACGACACGCGCCGTGGCCGGCACGAACAGTGCCCGCGGCGGTCTGACGAACGTGGACTGGGAGAGCTACGACCTGCGCTACCAGATTGCCGTCTACTCGTCCGACGGCAGCCGGCTGCTGGTCGCTCCGCAGGCGAAGACCTCGGACACCTACGGTCCCACGGTCTTCGAGTTCCGGCTGACGCCGAACAACACCTACAAGTTCGTGGCATGGGCCGACTTCGTGGCACAGGGCACCTCCGAGGACCTGCACTACGACACCTCGGACTTCACGAACATCACCACCCGGGACGCCCTCGACGCGCAGATCAACGACGAGAGCCGCGACGCCTACTTCATCTCGTCCAACATCGCCATCTCCCAGACCTTCGACGCCTCGCTGACGCTCACGCGGCCCTTTGCCAAGATCCGCGTGGTGACCACCGACTGGGACGAGGCCAACGGAGCGGCGGCCAAACCCGACAACTTCCGGATCGCCTACCACGACTGCGAACGCTTCGCCGGGTTGAACGCCGTGACGGGTGAAGCCGTGGGCGGCGCCGATGCCGACGCCTCGACGGTCTATACGGGAACCATCGCGACCGACCGGGCCGGCGGCAAGTTCTACGCCGAAGGCTACGACTCGAGCGATGCCAACCGCACGCTGACGGTCGATTACCTGATCGCAACCCCCGAGCAGCAGGCCGTCCATTTCAGCCTGGAGATGTTCGAGGGCGACACCGAGGTCGCCTCGCGCGATTTCCAGACCAGCATCCCCGTACAGCGCAACTACCTCACCACGCTCATCGGCAACCTGCTGACCGTCGGCGGATCGGTGACGATCTCCATCGACGAGGGCTTCACCAACGAGTGGATCGAAGGCGAGGAGTGGTGGAACGGGCAGGCGATCACCCCCGCCGAGCCGGGCTACGACGCCGCCTCGAACACCTACGATGTCTTCACGCGCGAGGAGTTCGCCTGGCTGCCGGAACACATCGACGAGATGCTCGACGCCCATCCCAACTTCACGCTGCGGCTGAACAACGACATCGACATGAGCGGCATCGAGTGGAAACCGATCTACCCGAACTCGAGCGCACGGATCTACACGGTGGACGGACAGGGCCACGCCCTGCGCAACTTCTCGATGAGCGGGGCCTACGGCGCCATCTACGAATACAAGCTCGGCCCCTTCGTCCTCGGACGGTATGAGGCCTACACGGGCGTATGGGGCAAGTTCGACGGAGTGATGAAGAACCTCACGTTCGAGAACATCACCATCAACGGACTGGCCGACGCCGAATTCCCGGTCAGGGACGAGGACGGCAACCCGGTGGACCACAGCAAGGAGTACGCCTACTTCGCCGGCTGCATCGGATACACCGGCGGCAACCAGTGGAGCATGGCAAGCCAGTTCGAGAACGTACACGCCCGACACGTTCGGATCAAATCGTCGGCCACGTCGCAGAACCTCGGCGGACTGATCGGCTGGATCGGCTCGGGCGGCGGAGCGCAGGGCAGCCGCGTGGCCGCACTGAAGGATTGCTCGGCCGAAGACATACACCTGACGGGCTATCAGGCCGGAGGACTGGTCGGCCAGGTGCTGGGCGACCGCGGCGTATCGTTCGACAACTGCCGCACGGAGGATATCTACATCCGCTACTCCCATATCTCGGCATCGTCGGGATTCATCGGCAACATCGGCGACGGAGGCATCAACATCTCCTGGTCGGCCACCATCGAGATCAACAACTGCACCCCGGCCTCGAACGTCCGTTACATCAACGACCAGGACGGCGGGATCAACACGTCGTACCAGCCCCAAAGCCCCTACTACGGCCACAAGAACGACGTGGACCAGGTGACGATCACCCGAACCCTGACCGGTGCGGCGCATGCGGCCCGGCATCCCGGGCTGCCGGAACGGGGCGGAACCCACTGCGGGTCCCGCCCCGCCGCTTTCCGGCCCGGCAGGCATTTTGCAGCATCCGCGTCATACGTCCTGCCGAAACGCCGCACATGAACCTCTGCCCCACTGCCCCGCTGCACCTCCTCCTGCATGCCGCCTCCGGATTCCGGGGAAGGATCGCCACGATCCTCCTCCTCGGCACGCTCCGCACGGGATGCAGCCTGCTCTTCGTCGGATGCAGCCGGCGGCTCATCGACCTGGCCGCATCGGACACCAGTGCCCCGCTGCCCGCCCCGGCGCTGGGGCTGGCCGCCGCCTCGGCACTCGGCATCGCCTGCAGCCTCGGGCTGGGATACACCACGGCACGGACCGAAGTCCGCATGGCGAACCGGCTGCGGCGCCGGCTGTTCGGCCGGGCGGTCGGAAGCGTCTGGAACGGCCGCGAACGGCTCCACACGGGCGATACGGCCGACCGGCTCGGGGAGGATGTACGCCTCGTTGCCGAATGCTGCTGCCGGACGCTGCCGGGCTGCGTGAACGACCTGCTGCAGGCCGGCGGGGCGTTTCTCTTCCTCTGCATGCTCCACGCCGGGCTGGCGGCAGGCGTCACGGTGCTGCTGGCCGCCTGCCTGCTGGCCGCCCGGGGGACTTCGCGGCGGATCAAGCGACTCACCTCCGCCATCCGCCGGGCCGAAGGAGGCAGCCAGGCGCTCATGCAGGAGAGCCTCCGCAAACGGGTGGTGCTGCTCGCCCTGCGCCGCACCTCCACGGCTGTGGCGCGACTTGCGACGCTGCAGCGCGAGGTGCGGCGGATGACCGACCGCCGCGCCCGGATGACCCGGCGGATGCGCGGCCTGCTCCTCGCCGGATTCGGGGCGGGCTACCTCGCGGTCTTCATCGGGGGCGCCCTGCTGCTGCGCCACGGCACCGTCACGGTCGGGACCCTTGCGGCCTTCATCCAGCTGGTCGGGCTGCTGCAGCGCCCTGCGGCGGACCTCGGGCACAAGATGCCGGAGGTGGTCCGCGCCGCGGCATCGGCCGAACGGCTCGAAGAGATCGGAGAACTTGACCAGGAGGATGAGGTGACACCGAATAACACATTAAATTTCAATCTATTGAACGGCATAATCTGCCGCAACGTCACCTTTGCCTATCCTGACGGCCAGCGCAACATCCTCGAACGCTTCACCCACGATTTCCGTCCCGGGAGCACCACGGCCGTCATCGGGCCCACGGGAGCCGGGAAGAGTACGCTGATCCGCCTGCTGCTGGGGCTGTTGCGTCCGCAGGAGGGGTCGGTGATGCTCTACGGCGAAGGGTGCAGGCCGGTCGAGGCGTCGGCCGCCGCACGCCGCGCCCTGGTCTACGTCCCGCAGGGAAACAGCCTGCTGAGCGGTACGATCCGGGAGAACCTGCGCGCCGGGAACAGACATGCTTCGGAACTTGAGATGAAACGTGCATTACACTCGGCTGCAGCGGATTTCGTCGATTTGCTGCCGCTCGGGCTCGACACCCCGTGCGGAGAGGGAGGCGAGGGACTCAGCGAAGGGCAGGCGCAGCGCATCGCCATCGCCCGCGCGCTGCTCGGCCAGGGAAGGATCCTGCTCTTCGACGAGTTCAGCTCGGCGCTCGACCCAGCGACGGAACGGCTCCTCATGGAGCGGCTCACGGCCTGCACGGCGGGCCGGACGCTGCTCTTCGTCACCCACCGGGCCGAAGTGGCCCGAAGGTGCCGCCATGTGGTGAGGCTGACGCGGCGGGAAGGCGGGGAAGAGCCCCCGGGCGGAGGCGCTCCGCAGCCCGCCGACACGTAAGATACGGCCGGCAAAAGTTTCGGTGTTCGACCCAAAAAGGCTATATTTGCCGCATGGAACGAGGATACATCCACATCTATACGGGCAACGGGAAAGGCAAGACAACGGCGGCGTTCGGGCTGGCCGTACGGGCGCTTTGCGCCGGGAAAAAGGTCTATGTCGGACAGTTCGTCAAGTCGATGAAGTACAACGAAACGCGGATCGAGGAGCTCTTCGGCCGCGCCGGAGCAGGATTCGGGCAGATCCGGATCGAACAGCTCGGCCGCGGCTGCTACATCGACCGGCAGCCCGATGCCGCGGACATCGCGGCGGCCCGCGAGGGGCTCGCACGCTGCGCCGGGCTGCTGCACGGCGGCGATTACGACGTGGTGATCCTCGACGAAGTGACCATAGCGCTCCACTTCGGGCTGCTGACCGAGGAGGAGGTGCTCGAGGCCCTGCGGCAGCGCGACCCGCGGGTCGAGGCGGTCATCACGGGACGGTATGCCCCGCAGGCGCTGCTCGACGCGGCGGACCTGGTGACCGAGATGCGCGAAGTGAAGCACTACTACACGCAGGGCGTGCTGTCGCGCGACGGCATCGACCGGTAGCGGCATGCCGGCACGGCCGGCTACTCGACGGCCGAAAGGTCGGCGAACCAGTAGGAGTAGGTGTGCACCGAACCGTCGTCGTGGCGGATGTCGTAGCTCTGCATGAAAGGTTCGCCCAGACGGAACGGCACGGGCGAGCGGAAGATCGGGCCGTCGTAACAGAAGGTGTGGTACTCGCCGTTCTCGCCGTTGGGATCGACCCCCGCGGGCAGTGAGGCGACGAAGTCACGGTCGATCTCCCGCCCGACGGCCGCGGCGCCCAGGCCGTCGGCCATCGTCGTGACGACCACCGTGCGGAGCCCCGATTCGAGGAAGTCGCGCATCACCTCGGCGGAGCTGCGGCCCCACAGCGGTTCGACCACCTCGATGCCGAGCGGGGCGAGCTGCGCCTCGCGGTAGCTGCGCACGTCGTGCAGGAAGATGTCGCCGAAGATGAAGTGCGTGACACCCTGCTGCCGGAAATGCCCGACGGCGCGGGTCATTGCCTCGCCATAGTCCTCCATGCCGCCCTGCGGCGCAAGATCCACGACATGAAGCGGCACGCCGATCCGCTCGGCCTGCGCGAGCAGCAGCGACTCGGGAATGCCGTGCATCGTCGAGCGGCGGGTCGAGCGGTTGGCCGTTGTCAGCAGCGCGACAATCTCATACTCGTCCGACTGCATCGCCCGCCAGAGCGCATGGGCCGAGTCCTTGCCGCCGCTCCAGTTGAACACCGATTTTTTGCGTTCCATATCCGTTTGCGTTCCGTTTTGTCCCGGGACGGCTGCAGCACCGCCCGGGCAGAGGACAAAGATAGCGTTTTTCCGCCGGAAGACAATCCCCCTCGGAAAGGAATACGGCCGCACGGCGGCCCTTCAGCGCAGGCTGCCGACGATCCTGCGGTTGGCCGAATCGACCACCGAGTTCTCAAGCCGCGAGAGGTAGATCTGCGTCGTGCGCTCCGAGGCATGTCCCATGCCGGCACTGATGACCGAGAGGGGAACATCATGGTTGCGCGCGGCAGTCGCCCAGCTGTGGCGGGCCGTATAGGAGGAGAGGCCGGAGTCGAGATGCAGCATGGCGGCCAGCCGCTTCAGCTGCCGGTTGTAGTAGTTCAGCGCCGTGCGGTAGCGGACAAAGGCCGCGGCCGGCTCCTCGGTGTCGAGCACCGGAAGCAGGTAGACCGACGACCGGGACCAATAGCGGTCGATGATGCGCTGCACGGGCGGTTCGATCCGCACGGAGAGCTGCTGCCCGGTCTTGTGGCGCGTATAGTGGATGGTCCCGCCGCGGATGTCGCTCTTGCGCAGGTAGGCCATATCGACGAAGGCCATGCCGCGCGTACAGTAGCTGAAGATGAACAGGTCGCGGGCCCGCGAGAGCGGACCCGACGCGTCGAGGTCGAGACGGAACAGGCGCACGATGACCGACTCATCGACCGCCCGTTTCGGCGTGCGGTCGATGCCCGTATAGACGCTGCGGAACGGATAGGACTGCTCGGCCAGATGCTGCCGCACGGCCTTGTTGTAGACCGAGCGCAGGATGCGCATGTAGAACGAGATGGAGTTGCGGACCACACCGCGCTGCCGCAGATAGGCGCCATAGCCTTCGACCAGACTCTCGTTGAGCAAATGGATCGGGAGGTCCTCGCCGCCGAGGTAGCGCGACAGGCTGTTCATGGCCCGGAGGTAGTTGCGTGCCGTGCCGAAGCGCCGGCAGGAGTTCAGGTGTTCGATCTGGCGGCGCATGTAGGCAAGGATCGTCTCCCGGTGCTGCGGCGCGACAAAGAGGCGGACCACCTCGTCGGCATCGTAGGGCTGTCCCGAGGCCTCGAGCCGGCGGACAATGTCCGTCAGGACTGCAAGGTCGCTGTCGATGCGCTGCCGCACGAAGGCGGCCTCCTCCGTTGCGGGGGTTCCGAGGCGATGCCCCGAAAAGTCCCACAGTCCGGGCTGAATCCGGAAGCGGGTGGCGATCTGCCGGATACGGCCCCGGTGTGCCACCTGATAATAGATGCGGCCGGCTTTGCCCGCGACCGAAGAGGGTCTGAACTTGACTTTTACTGTTGCCATAACGATTCGTGTTTCTGAAAAAAAACGGTTTATATCCCGTAAGTTTAAGAAACACGATCGGAAAATCGCCCGGCCGAACGACCGGAAGGCGCCCGTCAGAAGGCGCAGCCCAGCTGCAGGCGGGCCGTATGGCGCATGGCATTGCCCAGCGCGGTCGTCGAGAAGGCCTTGTCCCAGGCGTAGTCCAGCGCAATGAACCCGCGGATGCCACGGCTGCCGAAACGGCGCGTCAGCCGCACGTCGAGCTCGAGGCCGACGCGCGGGGCGGTCAGGAACTCGTACTCCTGCACGAGCAGATCGTCGAGCGTGCGGGTCAGGGTCTCGCTCTGGCCCGAACTGTCGTAGCTGCCATCCTCGCAGAGGGCACCCGAGCCCGAGGAGTATCCGCCCCCGAGCCCGAAGGTCCAGAGGTTGCGGCCGCGCACGAGGTTGCGGCAGCCCGCGGCGCGGAGGTGCCACCACGCCAGCCTCTGGAGCCGGTAGTCGGGATAGTTCACGGCCAGGATCCGGCGGGAGCCGGCACCGCCGTCGAGGGTCGCCCGCCACGCCGCCACCCCCTGCCCGCGTCCGAACTCTCCCGTATAGACGACCGACGCCGAGCGCCGCGTGCGGCTGCCCACGTCCGTCTGCCCGAGGTAGAGGATGTAGCTGCGACCGACCTCCTCGGTCTGGTAGGTGTAGATGTTCTCGCGGTTGGATACCTTCCGCTGCCCGAGTTCAAGCCGCAGGATGTGGCGCTGCCGCCCGGCATCGAGCGTCAGCTGCGCGGTGTATGCCAGTTCGCTGCCGTCGTGGTTGGTGTAGACCACCGTCGTGGGAGACGGACGTCCGTAGTAGCCCGCGCGCGTGCGGAACAAGAATTCGCTGAAGAGGGTCAATCGCCGGCCGAGACGCCAGTCGATCTGAAGCGATCCGCCGTGGTAACGGTCAAAAAGCGGTTTGGTTTCGTTCTCCTTCGTATAGCCGTTCTCGCCGAAGACCTCGCGCTTGCCGAAGAAGGCCCCGTAATCGAGCAGCGACTCGTAGACGCGGTCGGTCTTGCCGTAGACCTTGAGCAGCAGGCTCTCGATGCGGCGGCGGTAGGTGTAGTTCGCCCCGAGCGCAAGGCGCGGGCCAAGACGGAAGAGCACCCCCGGAGCGACGGTCATGTCCATGAGCGAATTGACGTGGCGCAGGTCCTTGCGTTTGGAGTAGTTGGCCGTCGTGTAGTCGAAGCGGACGCCCGCGGCGAGCCAGCCGGTCAGATCGCAGCCGACGGCACCGTTCAGGCGGTAGCTCTCCAGCAGTTTGTCGCCCGCATTGTCGGCAGTGTACTCCACCAGGTCGAAGGGCGTCTGCGTCGGGTCGATGAAGTAGGACCCGGACATCCGCCGGCCCGAGAAGCGGTCGTAGCCCACCGCACCGGCGACAACCGTGCGTGTACCCAGCCTGTAATACGAAGAGGCTTCGGCCCCGATGCTGAAACTGCCGTCCGAATCGTAGTAGTTCTTCAGTCCGCCGTTCTCGCCGGTTGCCGAAAGCGCCACCTCCGAGAGCCGCCCGTAGCCGAAGGTCACCAGTCCGGCGGCATTCCCGCTCTGCAGCCATCCGTCGGCAAGCTCGGCATCGTCGATACGGGTCCAGTCGGGCGCGGGCGGGGACTGAGCCATCGAGGCGGGGCTTTCGGCCCCGCCTGCGACAGCCCATGCCAGCAGCATGGTTCGGATGATCGGTCTGATTCCCGCCACGGCTTCAGCTATTGTTTCAGGCTCGCCTTCGCACGCTGGTGGAAGTCGTTGCTGCTGTTGTTCGTATCGCTGTAGACGATGTGCGCGCCGTTGCGGATCGAAGCCTCGGCGTCGATGCCGCTCGGATCGGTGGACTGGGCCCCCTTGTAGTCGGTCGTGCCGAGCGAATAGCCGTAGACGATCTTGCCCTCGTTGTCGGCCAGCGCCTCGGTCGCCTCCTTGTCCACGTTGCGGTAGATCGAGTAGCCCTGGGAGCGGGTCAGCACGGCATATCCGGTCTCCAGCACCACCGGGAAGCGGGGTTTCGACTCGGTCACATACTCCGAACTGAAGACATCGACCGCATCGAGGATCCACTCGTTGGGAATCTTGGCGCAGGCATAGATCGGGCTGTTCTCCTTGCCGGGGAAGTAGTAGCGGTTGTCGGTGTTCTGTCCCCAGGCGTGCGGGTCCTCGTCACCGGTCGAGAAGATGAACAGGGCCGGGCCGAAGACGCTGACGGGCCAGGCATTGCCCTGCCCGTAGAAGGTCGCCTTGAAGTAGTTCTCCGAAGGGATCGATTCCGACGGTGCCGGGTAGTAGCTCGTATTGGGGAAGACCTCGGGGTCGTAGGTGCAGTAGTCGGCCTGGCTCAAATCAACCGAGTTGGTGTAGGTGGTCGTGTGATTGATGGCTCCGCACAGCACGATCGTGGCCGACGCCCAGGGCTCGAGTACCAGATCCTTGCGAAGGTACCAGAAGGCGCAGATCGACGGAGTATAGCCGGCATCGGCGTAGTAGAGTTTGCCATCGACGTAGTTGTTGATGGTCGCATTGGCGTTGTAGGGCCCCGCCATGCCGACGCAGAAGTTGCGGATCTCGGCCCGCTGGTCCGAGTTGTTGCAGATAACCATGTACTTGTCGAACTGGTAGGCCCCCGAACCGTCCTTCTGGCAGCCGCCGCTGTAGATCTCCTTGATGAGGATCTGGCCCGCCCTGCTGGCCACCAGGTTCAGATCGACGGTCATCCCCCTCGCTCCACGACGAGGCCGAGACAACGATGTTCGACTGCAGAGCGTTGAGCGTGTAGGTGTAGCCTTCGACGCTGCGGCGGTCGGTGGCGGCCGCCTCGTAGATGCCCTCGGGCAGGACGAAGGAGGCCACACCCTGAGCGTCGGTCGCCGCCTGTATGACGGTGCCCGAACTGCTGTTGGTCATCCGTACCTCGATCCCCTCGGCGGCCGTCAGGGAGACGTCGTCGGGATAGATCAGCCGCACGCCAACTTCATAGGTGCGCACCCGGGTGCCGCCATCGTCTTTGGTGCAGGCCGTGAAGAGCGTCACGGCACATGCGAACAGGGTAAACAATTTTTTCATCGTTCCGTTTTTTTATTTGGTTTGGTCATAATTTCAGACGGAGCGCCAGCCCGTAGTAGAACTGCGGGATGCGGCTGCTTTCGAACAGTGAGGACTCGAGGCCGGTCTGCGACGAACGCACACGACCCATGTTGCAGAAGAAGTTGCGGGCGTAGAAGGTGATCGACGCAAAGCGCCCGATCTCCTTCGTGAGGTTGAAGTTCATCGCGAAACTCGACGTGATGCGGTTCTCGTCGAAGTAGTAGCTCGTGTTGCTCTTCACGACGAGTTTGACCAGCTCCTGGTAGAGCGCCGGGTCGTTGTCGCGGGCCCAGGCGAAGCGCTCGGCGAAGGGAATCTTCACGTCGGGCTCCTCCCAGGTGGTGTAATAGGCCGGATAGACGGCCACGTAGCGGCCCCGGTTGTAGAGCCGTTCGGAGGAGCCGAAGTAGTCGCCCGACGACTCGAGCACGAAGCCGCGCGGCGAACCGTCGGCATACTCGCTCAACGCCTGCGCATAGTCGAGCAGCGTGCTCTCGAGGCGCACGGAGAAGATCATGCGGATGCGCGGTATGTGGGTGATGACCGTCAGGTTGAGGTTGAGCTGCTTTTCAAGGCTGCCGTTGCTTACGGAGGTCGAACCGACGTAGTATCCAACATACTTGTAGGGGTTGCCGTCGGCCATCGAGGAGGAGGACGAGAGAGTCGAAGCCACCTCCGTGAGGTTCAACCCCTTGTAGCGGTAGTAGTTTCCGTCGATGCGGAGCTGTGTCCGCAGGGGGCGGATCTGTGCGAAGTCGGCCACGAAATCGACCCCGATCCGCTCGACGGGCGACCCGTTGGTATACTGCGTCTGCGCGACGAAGGTGTTGCGCTCCTGGTAGCCCATCACCTGGTCGGCCTGCGCACCCGTACGGTCCGAAACGGTCACCACGCCGGTCTGGCGGTCGATCGTGTAGATGCGGTTGGCGGAGGGAATCGTGCAGCCGGCCTCCAGATCGGCCTGCGTCGTCAGGCGGTAGGTGAACGGGGTGTAGATCGTGCGGCTCATGTAGGGATTGAAGGTCCGGTTGCGGAAGAACGACACCGAGAGGCGCGTGCCGAGGATCGTGGCCTCGACGCCGATCTCGCTCTGGAGCGTGTACTGCCACTTCAGGTCGGGATTCCGGACCGGGGTCGTGGGCTGCGTATAGTAGGCGTAGAAGGAGGTCCCGTCGGCCGTCGTACCGGGAGCGAAGGCCAGGCGGTCGCTGTATGACGGCGCGGGATAGAGCACCATGAACGAGGGCTGCTTGACCGACTTGCCCCAGCCGCCGTAGAGGCTCAGGTCGCTCACCGCCGCCTGCCGGTTCTCCCAAAGGATGTATTTGGCATTCAGACGCGGCGAAAGGGTCGCCACGGTGCCGTAGGCCGACTGCCTGATCCGCGTGATGTCGCCGCGCAGGCCGCCCGTCAGGCGGAGCGACGAGCGGCTGCCGACGGGCAGGGCGACCTGCTCCTCGGCGAAGAGCGCAAGGTTGTTCATGAACGGCAGCCGGTCGTAACGGTATTCGCGCCACGTCGGAGCATAGCGCATGTCGTCGTAGTAGAGTCCGCGCCCGAGGTTTCCGCTCGCCGAGAACTCCGCCCCGGCCATCGCCTCGCTCCGCATGCGGCCCCAGAGGCGCGTCCAGTCGGCCTTGGCCTTGAATGAATAGCTCAGCGGTTTGGAGTCGGTGCGCGAGAGCGTGTACCAATAGCCCGTGGGGCTCAGGATGATCTCGGCCGAGGGGTTGTCGTCGTAGTTCTGCGCGATGTGGTAGCCTGCCTCGGTGGCGTGGATGCAGGGTTGCGTCGAGGCGCTGCTCCGGTTCTCGTTCACTTCGGAGAGCCGGTCGCCGTACGACACGGAGCCCTGCAGGGAGAGGTTGGTGATCCACCGCTTGTCGAGCAGCCAGGCAAGCTGCACGGAGCCCCGCACGGCCCGGTCGCGCGTCCGCGTATAGGTCTGCTTGAACTCGTCGGGATCGGCCTCGGAGTTGTATCCGCCGAGGTTACCCGCCGTCGAAAGAGTCAGCTGCAGGGGCGGTCCTGTGCATCGTGCAGGGTCCGCGAATAGGTGACGTTCAGATTGTTGCGGTCGTAGGCCGTATAGGGCGAAGCGATGTCGGTGATCGAACGGGCCCGCTCGACATTGAGGTTGAGGATGCCTCCGCCGAGCACGAACCCCTTGCTCAGGGCGATCTGCTTGGTCTTCGGCTCGGCGGTCATCTCGACGATGAAGGGCGTTTTGCCCTTGCGCGTGCGGATCTTCACGACGCCGTTCGACAGGTCGCCGTACTCGACCGACGGGATGCCGGTGACCACCTCGACCGCCTCGATGTTCGAGACCCCGAGGTTGCGCAGGTCGGCGCCTTTGGTTTCGGAGAGTGTCGCGTTGTTCGCAAGACGCATGCCGTCCACCTCGACGGCCGTGCCGAACGAGGCGTTGCCCAGTTCGCTGCTGCTGCCCGCATGCAGGGCGATGCGCGAACTGCCCGAGGCCAGGTTCTGGTCGCCGACCGTCTTGCCGCCGGGCAGCAGCGTGGCGATGTGGTTGATGTTGAGCATTTGGGCATGTTCGATCGTGTTGCGGTCGATGACATACGATGAGCCCGACTCCTCGCTGCGCCGCTGTGCCGTGACAACCACCTCGCCGATCGAGAGGTTCGACTCGCGGAGCGCCACATCGACCGTCGCATGCCCTTCGCCCAGGCGCACATGCAGCGTTTGCGAAAGATAGCCCAGACAGGAGACGTGCAGATCGACCGTCTGCTCGCCCACCTTCGCCAGGCTGTAACGCCCCTCCGAATCGGTGATCGCCCACTGCCGCGAGTCGCCCACGACCAATGCCGCGCCGCAGACGGCCTCGCCCGTGCGGGCGTCGGTCACGCGGCCCTCGATGCGGCCGCCCGCCGCGGGCTGCGCCTGCACGCCCCTTGCGGCAAGGAGCGCACACACCGCAACGGCCGCAAGGCGGCAGACAGTCCGTATTCCTATCGGCAAGGTCATTCCTTCGTGGCTGCTTGGTTTTCAGAGACACAAAAGTAGAACGGTCCGGAGTGCCGCGCAATCCCGAATAATGGGGTAATTCACACATCGAAATACCCATTTCTTGGTATGTGGCGCATCCCGGAAATTTTCCTATCTTTGCACACGATCGCCACAGACATACATTAATAATAAAAAAAGAACACGATGAAAATGAAAAAGATTTTCTCCCCCGCAATCCGTCTTGTCGCCGCATGCGGCGTACTCGCACTGGCCGCCTGCGGCGGCAACGCCTCGGGCCGTGCCAAGACCCGGGATCAGGCCCCGGCCCAGACCCGTTCGACAGCCGTACTGGAGATCGACGAGCTGCTTGCGGCGGCCGACTCGCTCGCCGGACAGACCGTCACCATCGAAGGGGTATGCACCCACACCTGCAAGCACGGCGCCCGCAAGATCTTCCTCATGGGCAGCGACGACACGCAGACGATCCGCGTCGAGAGCGGCGAACTGGGCAGTTTCGACCCGCAGTGCGTGAACCGCGTGGTGCGCGTCACGGGCCGTGTGGACGAGGAGCGCATCGACGAGGCATACCTCGCACGCTGGGAGGAGCAGGTGAAGGCGCAGACGGCCGAAAAGCACGGCACAACCGAGGCTGGATGCGACACCGAGAAGGCCGCACGCCAGGAGACGGGCAACACCGTCGAGGAGCGCATCGCCGACTTCCGCACCCGGATCGCGGCCCGCAAGGCAGCCGAGGGAAAGGAGTACCTCTCGTTCTACTACGTGACGGCCACCTCGTATGAAATTCAACAGTAACACGCTGCGGCGCTGGTGCCGCCTCGTGCACCGCGACCTGTCGTACCTATTTGCCGGCATGGTGCTCATCTACGCCCTCTCGGGCATCGTGATGAACCACCGCGACACGTTCAATCCCAACTATTCGGTATCGCAGCAGCAGCTGACACTCGCCGCACCGCTCCCGGACAAGGACTCCTTCACGCGGGCCGATGCCGAGGCGCTGCTCGAACGGGCCGGCATCGGCGAAAGCTACGTGAAACACTACTTCCCCGACAGCCGCACGCTGAAGATCTTCCTCAAGGGAGGCTCGTCGCTGGTGGCCGACACCCAAAGCGGCGAAGCGCTCGTCGAGCGGCTCACGCGGCGGCCCGTGTGGAGCGCACTGACCAAACTGCACTACAATCCGGGATCGTGGTGGACCGCGTTCTCCGACATCTTTGCCGGCGGGCTGATCCTCATCACGCTCACGGGGCTCCTCATCATCAAGGGCCCCAAGGGGCTGTGGGGCCGCGGCGGCGCAGAGCTGGCGGTCGGAATCCTCATCCCGCTGCTCTTCCTTCTTCTCTGAAAGACATGGAACCGGTTATCGAATGCCGCAACCTGACACACCGTTACGGGCGGCGCAAAATCTACGAAAACCTCTCGTTCGACGTACCCGAGGGGCGCATCCTCGGCCTGCTGGGCAAGAACGGCACGGGCAAGACGACGACGATCAACATCCTGAGCGGCTACCTCGAGCCGCAGGCCGGCGAGTGCCGCATCTTCGGCGAGAACATCCGCACGATGTCGCCGCTGACGCGCCGCCGCATCGGGCTGCTGCTCGAAGGGCACGTGCAGTACCAGTTCCTGTCGATCGAACAGATCGAACGCTTCTACGCCGCCTTCTACCCGGCGTGGAACCGCGACGCCTACTACGGCCTGATGGAGAAGCTGCAGGTGGCGCCCGGGCAGCGCATCGCCCGCATGTCGTGCGGACAGCGGTCGCAGGTCGCCCTGGGGTTGATCCTGGCGCAGAATGCCGATCTGCTGGTGCTCGACGACTTCTCGATGGGGCTCGACCCGGGATACCGGCGCCTGTTTGTCGATTACCTGCGCGACTTCGCCAAGGCCGAAGGGAAGACCGTGTTCCTCACCTCGCACATCATTCAGGACATGGAACGCCTGATCGACGACTGCATCATCATGGACTACGGCCGCATCCTGGTGCAGAAGCCCGTCGCCGAGCTGCTCGCCACCTTCCGCCGCTACACCTTCCCCGCGGCCGACGGCGCCGCGCTGCCGCAGGGCGACGGAATCTACCACCCCGCCGTGTGGAAGGGCCGCGGCGAACTCCACTCGTTCGCCTCGCCCGACGAGATCCGCGACCGCCTCACCCGGTCCGGCATCGCCTGCGGGGAGCTGCAGTGGGAGACGTTGAACCTCGAGGACGCCTTCATCGGGCTGACCGGAAAATACTGATCTAACCATATGTGGAAAGCCATCGTATACAAGGAATGGATCAAGACGCGCCGCTACCTCTTCGCGGCGCTGCTCCTGACGGCCGGATTCGCAGGATACGGTCTGCTCCGACTCTACCGCGCCGTGGAGCTGATGGGAGCCGGGCACATCTGGGAGGTGATGGTGACGCGCAACGCCGTCTTCATCGACCCGATGGAGTTTGTCCCGCTGCTGGCCGGGCTGCTGCTGGCCGTCGTGCAGTTCGTGCCCGAAATGCAGCGCAAATGCCTCAAGCTGACGCTGCACCTCCCCGTACCGGCTATCGCCACGCTGGGCGTGATGCTGGCCTTCGGCATCGCGGCGCTAGCGGTCCTCTTCGGCATCGGCGTGGCGATTGTCGGCCTCGGCCCGCTGCCCGTCATCGCCCGCGAACTGGCCGGGAACATCCTCTGCACGGCGATGCCGTGGTTTCTGGCCGGCATGGCCGCCTACCTGCTCGGCGCCTGGGTGATCCTCGAACCGACGTGGCGGCTGCGCGCCGTGAACATCCTCATGTCGCTGCTTGTGCTGCGACTCTTCTTCCTCGGAGAGGTGCCGCACGCCTACGACGGATTCCTGCCCCTGCTGGCGCTGCTCACCGCATGCACGGCCTCGCTGAGCTGGATCTCGGTCGTGCGGTTCATGGCCGGAAGGCAGGACTAACCCCGAAAAACACCCGAAAAAGATGACCCGTTTTGCCAAAGCATTCTTCTGGTTCCTGGTCCTCGTGCTGATCGCATGGCAACTGCCGTGGGCGGTCAATTACCTCACGGTGAAGCCGGCGAACACCCCTTTCACCCTCTACAGCGAGGTGCTCGGAGACTTCGTCCTGATTCGCCACCGCGACAAGGAGATCGAATACCTCGACCGCGCGGGCAACCGCTACTCGCGGCGCGAATTCGACTCGCTGCTGCCGCTCTTCTACGCCCGCCAGCTGGTGGCCGACGGCCGCTTCCCCGACTCGATAGCCGGACGCGCGGTCACGCTGCGCGAGGCACAGAACGCCTCGTTCGTCTTCCGCTCGTCGCCCAAGGAGGTGAACCGCCCCGAATCGGGCATCCGCTTCCTGCTCGAGTCGAGTTCGGGTAGGGTCGATCTCGAGATGCCCTCCGACGCATTCCGCCTGTCGGACAACGGGATCGAGTTCATCGACATGGCCTCGAACCGCATCGACACGGCCAAGAGCCGGCGATTCACACAGACGATGCTCCGCAAGGGGGTGCGCTTCCCCGTAGGCGAGGTGGCGGGCAACCCCACCGCCCGCAAGGAGTATGACGAAGGCTACGTGCTGCTCGACGCCGATCGGCGGCTGTTCCACCTCAAAATGGTGCAGGGACGCCCCTACGTGCGGGCGGTCGAACTGCCCGAAGGGGTGCAGCCCCGGCACCTGTTCATCACCGAGTTCCGCGGCCGGCAGACGCTCGCGCTGCTGACCGACGAGGAACACCGTCTCTACGCCGTCACCATGCCGGGCTATGCGGTCCGGCCGGTAGGCCGTGTGCGGTTCGACCCCGAGCGGGAGTCGATGACCATCATCGCGACGCTGATGAACTGGACGGTCGGCGTGGAGGACGGCCGCACCGAACGGCTCTACGCCATCGCGGCCGACGACCTCTCGGAGCTCGATTCGATGAGCCGTTCGGTGGAGGCGGGCCGCATGCCGGGACTCTCGTTCACCTCAAGGAACGACCGCTACGTGAAGCCGCGCCTGCAGTGACCGGGAACCGACCGAAACACGAGGGGCCGCCTCCGGCGGTATTCCGACCGGCAGCGGCCCCTTTCCACGGGCGGCGCCTCATTCGGGGCGGCTCCCGGCAGCAGCAATTCCGACACGGCCGAAAGAGGCCCGACCTGTAGCGGCGGAGACGGAGAGGTCTCCGCCGCTGCCGTTTTCATCCCCATCCGCAGCACACGCTCCGTCGAGCACCAGCCAGGTAATCTGGTTCGGGTAGATCGGGATGCGTCCCAAGGTCGAGCCAAGCGAGTAGACTCGCTGCAGCCCCCACGAATAGGTCAGCGTCAGCCGCCCCTTGCCGGTAAGGTCCTCGACAGGGAGCAGGTTGATGCTGATCCGGTAGTCGGAGGTTTTGGAAGGCCGGTCACTCTTCGAAAGCTGTATCTCGCTACCCGTGGCAATGACCCTGCCGCCCGTGCCGTCGTTGAAATAGATCTTCGGCAGGCCGGCGACCTCGAGTTTCACGGTCTTGATCTCCCCGTACGTGTTGTCCAGCCGGATCTGCAACGCCCCGTTCTGCCGGGTCAGAACCACGGAGTAGGAGCTCGACCCGGCCGAAGCCTTGAACGAGAGGATGCTCCGGAAGATCTCGTTCGAGGTCTGCACTCCCGAGAGATAGGTCGCCGTGGCATCCGAATAGGCCGGGCGCGTCGAGGTGCAGTCGGGCAGCGCCGGCTGCTGCCGTCTGGGCACCGCCAGGAAGACGAACCGGTAGGCGGTCCCGGCAACCAGCCCGCCGAGCGACAGGCTACTGCCCGTCAGCGCCTGCTCGCCGGAATAGACGTAGCGGCCGCCGCCCGGAGTCTCCTCGCGGAACAGGTAGACCTTGGCCGAATAGACGGTCGGGTCGAGCGCCTCGGGCGCCCTGGTCGGCGCCTGGAGTGCCACATCGAACTCGACCTGCACGGCCGGTGCGGCCGGATCGTCCGGCACGCCGCACGAAACGGATCCGGCGACAAGCCCGATCCAGCACATTGCCAATAAAACTCGCGGTTTCATGTCTCTCATGTTTTTGTCGGTTACTGCAGCGACCCGCCGGGATGCTCGCCCCACTCGGGGTCCACGTTCACTCCGGGCGACGGATTGCCGATCGCACCTCCGTAGTATTCGTTCCAGAAGGGGTCGATGCGGATCGTGATCTGCGCCCCGCCCTCCGCCCTGAGGTCGATCGGAAGGTCGTCCGCCGCATCGAGGCGCGTTCCGTCGGCGGAGAAGGACCGCCGTCCGATGCTGTAGAAGTGGTTGGCCAGAAGCGGGAAACGGAGCGGATCGCAAGCACTGTCGTCGGTCGCCAGCCTAATCGGCCGCCACTCGAGGGCGATGCGACGCCCGCCCGGCCCCTCTTCGCCGAGGAAGACCAGGTAGAGGCTCCGGTCGTAGTGCTCCCCGGAGCCGGAGGAGGCCTGCAGTGCCTGGGGCAGGACGAACCCGCCCTGCAGCAAGGCGTCGGGATGAGCCGTATTCCCGGGCGTGAGGTTCGTGTAGATACCGTCACGGACCTCGGCATGATCGGGGATGGCGACCTCGAGCAGGCTGTATGCGGGCAGCGGCGGATTCGGGCAGTCCGGGGCGGCGGAGGGGAGTGCGGAGACGGCGGTCAGGGTCCCCGCGACGGCGCTCCGGTCCCAGAGGCGCACGCGGTCCGAAAGCCTGCCCCCGCGGACGACGGCAAGGCCCGTCACCGGTACGTCGCGGGTATGGTGCGTCCCCGAAGCATCGTGCACGCAGGCGCGGATCGCGGCCGGAATGTGCTCGACGTAGAGCAGGATGCCGGCCACGGCGCGCTCGAGCCCGATGGCGCAGCGGAAAGCCGTGCGGGAGCCGTCCACGCGGACAGGGTCGGAGGTGCTGCCGCAGAAGAGCTCGGTCGCCGCAAGCGGGGAGGTCCGGGCACAGGCCAGGGTCGCATCCTCGAGGCGGGTGGTTCCGGCTGTCCATCCCGCCCACTCCCAGTCGGCGACGGCGACATTGGGATCGGCCAGCGAGCGGGCTCCCGACACATGCCGGTCATCGCGGGCGATGGCCAGGAAGCGGTACTCCCCGGGATCGAGGCGAACTCTCCCGACCCATGCATGCGCCTCGTCGGCGTCCTCATCGCCGCCCCACCAGACCACATAGGGACTGATCCCGAACTTGAGGGTGAACTCCTCGGCCGAAAGGCAGTCGAGCGGCCTCCCCTGCGCGTCGAGGGGTTTGACGTAGACATAGTCGCCCGAGGCGTTGCGGCGGAAAAAGTATACCCGCACGTCGTTCACCTGCTGCCAGTCGTTGCTGCTCAGCACCGTCCGGGGCGGTTCGCGCCGCGGAAGCAGCGAGCCGTCGGGAACGAACGTCCGTGCGGCGGCATCGCTCCGCACCGAAGCGGAAAGCCCGGCATCGGTCCCCAGCAGGAACTCCACCTCGACGGGCGGCATGCCGTCCGGAACGGATTCGGCGCCATCGGATGCCGGGCGTGCAGCCGCCCTGCACCAGGGCAAGGAGAATCGGTATGTAAGCAAAACGTTTCATCTCATCGGCGGATAGCAGGTTGCGGACCGGAGCACGTCCGGATCCGGGGTCAATTGAAAATGATGGAGTTCTGGATCTGCCACTGGTGGTTCGCATTCAGCACCAGCACACCGGCAGCTCCCAGATCGACGGGTACGTCCTCGCCGTAGCTCTGCGACTGGCTCTTCTCGCCCATCGTATAGAGGCGGTTGCGGACGATGCTGAAGCAGGTCTCCGTATCGAGGTTCTCGACGTGCGTGACGAGCGTACGCCCCTCGGGGCCGTCGGGAAGCGAGACGAGCGTACGGTCCCGATCCGTACCCTCGAAATCGCGCAGGGCCACGTCCCAGTGAGTGACAACCGCGCCTGCGGCATCGAGCAGCTGCATCTGGAAGGTCGGGGTGCCCGACGCCACGTCGTCCTGCGTCATGGCCACCGAAATCCAGAACTTCTCGCCGAAGACCGTACCCTGCGGCAGCGAGATCGTCCCCTGCGGATAGGTCTCCGCGTCCATCTGCCAGTTGCCGTCGCCGCTGTCCAGATAGCCGTCGCCGTTCGCATCGAACGGCAGCAGCGGCTGCTCCGCATTCCCGGGAAACCACTTGCAGAGGTCGATCCGGTAGACCACGAAGGCGTCGTCGCGCGACGATCCGGCCAGACGGGCGTCGTAGTCCGTCCGCGGATTCATGCCGTTGATCACATTGTCCTTGCTGAAGTCGAACAGGTCGTCCAGACCGCGGAACCCGCCGAAAATCAGGCTGCGGTTGCGCCGCGTGGCCACCAGCCGCAGCGCGGCCACGTCGCGGCCCGAAACCCGCACGGGTATGTGCGTGAAGTAGCCGAAGGTGCCGGCCACCTGGCGGCGGGCGACCAGCACGCCCTGCCCGACGGTCGTGCCGTTGCCGCGGCCCGAGAGGATGACCCCGTCCCGGACCTCGAACAGTTCGGCTCCGGCGAAGATCTCCTCGGCGGAGCCGCCCGCCGGCACGGAAGCCACCTCGGTGCGGTTGTAGACATCGCCGACCTCGAAATCACGGAAGGGCTCGTAGCCGCCGAAGGTTCCCGACTGGTAGCCTATGGCGTAGGCCATGTAGGTGCGCCCCTCTTCGAGGCGCTCGTCGCCGCTCAGCGTGACGGTGGCATAGCGGCCCTGGCCGCTCTCGAGGCTCCAGGGAATGCTGGCCATGTTGTCCGGGCTGCTCCAGCTGCCGATCGTGCGTTTGAAGACGACCCGTGCCGGGGAGGCATACTCGACGATGATGATGCTCAGAAGGTCGAAGGTCTGCGTCGGTGCCACGCTCGATATGGGCCGGCGCGTGGCGACGGGCACATCGACCCCCTCGCCCCCGGTGAAGAGCTCGCCCATGCTCTCCACGGCGACGATGAAGTGCTGGTCGGCCGCGGCGGAGCCCGACGTCCCCTCCCCGGAGTGCGGCTTCTCGCCGCACGAGAGACAGAGGAGGGCTGCGGCCACGCCTGCAGCGATCTGTCCGAAGCGTTTCATGGTCCGTTGGTATTGCGTTTCCGAATGGCGGAGGGACCCCGCCGGCATGCTCCGGCGCCACCCCGACGGCAGCGCCGGACGCCGGAGCGGAGACTAATCGATCTCCATGTCGTGGATCACCTCCCAGTTGTCATTGACGATGAGCTCCAGCTCGTGTTTGTTGTCCAGCGAAACGGGTTCGTCACCGCCCGGGCCCGGATCGGGATCCGTGCCGTGGCCGGGGTCGTTCGTCGCACGCGAACCCAGCCCGTAGAGGTGGTTGCGAACGATATTGTACGAGTTCCCGTCCTCGGTCACCGACTCGCCGGAGCCGAAGCCGGAGCCGTTCCAGGTATAGAGCGTATAGGCCTCGGTGTCGGGCAGATTGACATTCCACTCGCGTTTCACCACACCGCCGGCGGTGGTCAGCTGCAGCTTGAGGCTCTGCGTCGCATCCACCCGGGCGAAGGGGATCACGAACTCGCCGGCAAATACGGAGCCCTTCTCGAAGGTGGCCACGCCGTTGTAGCGGGCGGGCTTCCGCCAGTTTGCGTAATCGGCGCCCGTATCGATGAGGTTGTCACCGTCGGCATCCTCGATCGAGACGAACCACTCGGCGAGGTCGATCGTCGCCAGCACCTTGTCGAAGGCCGGATCGGCCGAGGTCCCGTTCACCACGGCTTCCGCAACGCCGCTGCCCGTCCCGTTGTCCGTCAGGTCGAGCGTGGAGAAGTGCCCGAGCACAAGGCGGTTGTTCTCGGCCGACGAAACCAGCCGCAGCCGGGTGCCCTGCTCCATGTAGGGGATCTCCCTGACATAGACGTAGACGCCGGCCACCTGGCGGTTGAGCACGATCTCCTTCTTGAAACCCTGGTCCCTGGTGACGGAGAACGACCCGGTCGATCCGGCAAAGAGCTCCTCGGCGCCCGCATCGGCCGCGAGCGACAGCACGGCGTTCTCCTGGAAGGTGCCGGCCGGGACGAGCGTACCCGGAATGTCCCCGTAGGCGCTGTCGTTGTGGTAGCCCACGGCAAAGATCCTGTAATCGCCGTCGTCGAGCCGGTCGTCGAGCAGGAACTCCGCATACCGGCCGTCGTCGGTGCGGTAGTCGGCCGACTCGTTCTGCCAGTCGCTGAAGGTCTTCGTGGCCACCACCGTATTGTCGGAGGCCTTCACCACATACACGACCACATTTTCGATCGTGTGGTTGGCCTCCGAGCTGAGCAGCGGACGCCCGGCGCGCGTGGCGATCCCGTTGCCGTTGGCCACGGCCAGCGCAATCACCTGGTCGCGGCCCGTGTTCGAATCAGCGGTCTGTCCGTCGCTCTGCGAACAGGCCTGGAGTGCCAGTGATCCCATCAAAGCCACTCCGAAAAGGTAGATCTGTTTCATCGTAACGTTTTTATATCGGTTAGAAAAAAAGGTGTTTCCGTCATGCGGCGCGGACGCTGCCGCGCAGTCAATCGATCCCCATGCTGTGCAGCAGCTCCCAGTTGTCGTTCACCCGGAGGTAGATGTCGAAACCGCCGCCGGACTGCTCGCGGTAGACATACCTCAGGATCGTGATCTCGTTGCGTCCCATGGTGATGTTCACGTCCTGGGGCGAGAGCGAGGGATGGAGCGTCGCACGCCCGGCCGGGGCCTGCGACTTGTCGATGAACTCGATGCTGAGCGTCGATCCCTCGAACGACGGGGAGGGACACACGAGCGTCTGGGTCTGGATCTCGTTGCGCACGGTCCAGTCGAGTTCGGTCCGCACGTCGGTCAGTTCGGAGTAGGCGAAGCCGTTGTCCACGAGGCCGAACACCCCCGCGATGGTCTTCGTCGAAAAGTCGATGTTGTCGGGAATCCCCTCCGCGCGGATGAGCAGGTTGCCCTTCGTGCGCTCCATACCGAGCGTGTGGATCTCGGAGCCATAGCGGTAGTCGAAGGTCGCGCAGGCCAGATAGATGTCGTTCGCGGCGGTTCCCGACGACTCCATGCCTGCCTCGGTCGATCCGGCGCCCAGCGAGCCCTCGTCGTCCATGTTGCCCCACACGGTGAGGGTATAGCGCCCGTAGGGAAGCGATGCGGGGAGGACGATCGGCTGTGTGGCGTCGTCGTTCCGGATGCGGATGTTGCGCTGCTCGGCAACGGTGCGTCCCGCCTCGTCGTGGACGACATAGTAGAGCGAATGGACATACCGGCGGAACGGGAGGTCGTCGGCCACACGCTCCATCATCCCCAGTTTCACGGCATCGTCGATGTTGAAGTAGTTCCGGTCCTTGACCGTCAGCGTAATCTGCAGCGGCGGGCACTCGGGCAGGGATTCACGGATGCAGCCGCCCGAGAAGGCAAGGAGCAGGGCGCAGAGGAGCAGTCCGGCTGCCCGGCAGCGGCGGGCGGCAAACGGGCGGCGTACGGCCCCGGAACGGAAGGGGTCAGCAACCGGCATGTACGGACGTGTATCACGCCGCGGGTGCAAGGATCGTCGTATGGTCTCCATGGTTGCAGCCGTTTCAGAACAGACACGAGACGGTGAGCGCGATGCGGGTCGGCCCGACGTAGTTGTCGGAGCGCCGCGCCACGCATTTCCTGCAGGGAAGGCCGAGCCGCTCGTCGTACCACAGCCGGGCATAGCCCACGCCCAGAAGGGCTTCGAGCCGCCAGTGGCGGGAGAGCCTCCAGCAGTATCCGTAGGTGAATCCGCCGCCGGCCAGGCTGCCGTCGTAGATGCGTTCGCGGCCGCGGGCGCTGTATTGTGCGCCGTGGAGGTGAAGCCCGAAGAAGTGGCCCTCGAAACTCCGGCGCAGCCAGCAGCGCAGTTCGGGCTGCACGAGCCAGAAGGAGGCATCGGCCTCGTCACGCAGCCGCCACGGCCTGTAGGAGCCGAAAAGGTCCAGGGTCATCCGGCGCCCCATACCGATCTCCACTCCGATGTTGGGGGCCGATGCCGCCCAGTAGAGTGCGTTGGTCTTCAACGCAAACTCCTGGGCGGACACGGTCCGGACCGCCCCGCAAAAGATCGCCATCACAATCATCACTCGCCACATTCCATCGCCACTTTTCGATTCGACAGCCCGTTCACGGGACGACTCCATCCCGGAAGGAGACACTCCCCGCACCGGGGAGAAGCCTTCGCAAAGCCTCTAACAATTATGATGCCCGAAAACGGGCCCGGAGCACGCAGGACGGGGCATACCGCACTCACGGACAGGGGATATGCGTCGGTAAAAAAGATTTTTCCCGCACTGCGGGAAATACAGGAGAAGAATACCCGCGGAGGTCCTATGCCGAACCGCGGGCCCGGCGCCGGAGGATCGCGGCCAGACGAAACAGGGAGAAGAGAAGGGCCAGAAGCATGAGTATCCGTATTGAGTTGCGGGATTCGTTCCCGGCTGCAAAATTAGGAAGCCCGGGACGCTTTTCTGTTGCGTCCCGGGCTTCGAAATCTAACACATGCAACATGATCGGCATTGGGCTACAGCGAGTTGCCCGCCACCCTGCAAGCCCGTTTCCAACACCCGTCTGACCGGCCGAACCGCGACGCGGCAGCGTCCTCCGAAGTCTTGAAAGACTCATGACACTCCGGTCCGTTTAGTGTCCGAAGCGCGAGGTATCGACCTCCTTGTGTTTTTTGGCCTTGTAGCCGCCGAAGCGGTAGGAGAAGTGTACGGTTGCGGTGCGCGTGTAGCGTTGCGCCCCCATGTCGAGCCACTGCCCGCGGTAGCGTACCTTCGTCGAGGGCGCACGGCTGTCGAAGAGGTCGCTGCAGCGCACGGAGAGGGTTGCCCGGCTCTGGTCGAAAGTCCATTTTAATGCGGCATCGGCCGAACCGAGGGGATTGATGTCGAAGGTGCCCTGAATGGCCCCCGACTGGAAGAAGCCGTTCACCTCGAGGTCGATGGCGGGCTTGCGGCTCAGGTGGAAGGTATTCACGAGCCGGGCGATGCCGACCCATTTCGCGCGGTCGAACGACATGTCGTGGAACGGGTCGCACTTCTGCCGCATGCGCATTCCGGTGAGCGTCAGCCGCGAGTTGAGCCATTTTCCTGCGCGGAACGGAATGACGGCATTGGCGCCCCACTGCCGGTTGAAGTTCCAGTTGAGCGACTGGTAGATCATCGCCAGCCGGTCGGAGGCCTGCCAGGCAGCCTGTGTGAAGTAGTCGGGGCGTTCGTTCCAGAAGAGGACGAAGATGTACTTCTGGCGGTAGATGTAGACAGCCTGCGCCTCGTAGCTGCGCGAGGGGCGGAGTCCCGGCGTTCCGTGGATCTCCGAATAGCCGTCGATGTAGGAGATGGCGCCCTGCATCTCCCAGTAGGCGGGATACTCCTTGTCCGACGAGAAGTTGAGCTGGAGGATGTGCCGCTCGGAGGGCATCCAGTTCATCGACGCCTGCGGATAGAGCGACCAGTTTTCGTAGTCGCCCATGCGGTAGTACTCCCCGGCGAGCGAGGCCGTGAGACCCACCTTCCCGAACTGGCGGCCGAAACCGGCATAGAGGTTGGCGGTGTACTCGTCGAGCCGCGAATCGGTGTCTTCCGTCGCGGGCGAGCCTTCAAGGAGCGTGTAGTGCTGCCAGTCGTGCGAGCGGGCGAAGGCAAAGGCGCCGCCGGCCGTCAGCTCCCAGCCCGAGGCAAAGGCATGGCGCTCGTCGGCCGTCAGGTTCAGGCGGTCGATGCGCTGTCCCGAGCCGACGTCGAAGGCCGTGGCCGACCCGTCGGCATAGCTGTTTTCGAGCCGCGACTGCTCTGGATTGTCGTAATGGGTGTAGTCGAGGCCCAGGTCGAGGCCGAATGCCGAGGTGTAGCGCAGCGCAAGGTTGTGCAGCGACCGGTCGCTCGATTTTTGCGAGAGCGAACGGACGTAGCTTCCCGTCGAACGGGAGAGTCCGTCGGTGTTCGGCGAGAACGAGGCGGTGTAGGCGGCGCTCACCCGGCCCCGCTGTTTCGGGGCATACTCGGCAGCGGCGCGGAGCTGGTGGCTCCACCCCTCGGCGGTCATCCATTCATCCTGCCGGATGTCGTATTGCCGTTCCCCGAAGGTGTGCAGCGAGCGCAGGTCGTAACTCGTCAGTTCCTTGCTCCGGGCGGCCGAATAGGTGACATCGGCCGACCATTCGGGCGACGTGAGGACGAAGTTGCCGCCGGCATCGTAGGTGTCGTAATAGCGGTTCGAGTAGTTGGCATGGAGCTCACCCGAGAAGGCCGTCTCGTGGCTGCGGCGCAGCACGACGTTGATCGCGGCCCCGCGGACGTGGTACTGCGGCGGGGCGCTGAACATCACCTCGGCCTTCTCGACCCGATCGACGGGGGTCGAGCGCAGCAGCGTGGCCAGCTGCTCGGGGGTCATCGTCGAGGGGCGCCCGTTCAGGATCACCGTCACCGACGAGGCCCCGGCCAGTGTCAGCGCACCCTCCTGCTCCATAACGCCCGGCAGCCGCGTCAGAGCTTCGTAGGCGTTATTGACGGCCTGGCCGTCGGTCAGCCGGCCGAGGTCGTACGACAAACGCCCTTGTTCGACCTTCACGACGGGACGTTCGCCCTCGACCACCACGGCCGCGACCTTCGTCGAGGCCTCCGTGAGGCGGATGTCGCCCAGGTCCGTGCGGTCCGATTCGATGGTGCGGACCTCGTAGGCGATGTGCTGGAGCTGCAGCCGGTAGGGCCGCACCGCCGAACGGATCTCGAAGCGCCCGTCGGCATCCGAAGCGACGGCGTCGAGGTAGACCGAATCGCGGTTGAACAATACGACGGCGACTCCCGCGACGGGCGCATCCGACGAATCGATGACCCGCCCGCGGATCACGGCATCGGAAGGCCTCTCCGTCGGGGCGGCAGTCTGGGCTTGTGCGGCGGCGAGGCTCAGGAGGATCGCCGCCGGAATCAACAGAAGTTGCAGATGGTGTGATTTCATGTTTCGATGTGTTTCAAAGGGTCTCTTCGTTCCGCAAAATTACGTCGGAAAAGGCCTTGCCGGTGCAGACAGGATCTTGCTGCATGAAACACAACTTACTGATTTACAATATCGACATCCGGAAAAAATCTTGCTGTCCCGGCTGCATGCCTTGCCGCCGGGCCGCCCGCCCGGCAAGGCGGCCGTCAGGCGAAATAGCCGAGCAGCCGCCCGCGGTCCGCAGCTTCGGACTCGGCGATGCGCCGCTTGAGTTTCGACTTGAGCGTATAGACGCCGTTCAGGGACATGTCCAGCATGACGCAGATCTCCTGCGGTGTGAATCCTGCGATGACCAGCGCGGCAAAGTCGTAATTACGCGCCGTCCAGCCCGGAAATTGTTCCTTGAGGCGCGTGACGGCCCGGTCGCTGTAGAGGTCGGCCATGTCCACGACATCGGCCAGCATCGCGGGACTCAACGCCAGGTCGCGCATCTTGGCCGTCAGGCGCTCGCCCTCGCCGAAGGTGTAACAGGTGGCGGCGATGTCGCGCACGGCGGCCACGCGCCCCTCGAGCAGCCGCTTGACGGCCGCCTCGCGGGCATTCGAGGCATCGAGCCGCGACGTAAGGCTGTCGTGCGACTCGCGGTAGGAGTCGAGCAGCGCCAGCGACTCGCTCAACTGTTCGCTGCGGCGGCGCAGCTTGCGTCGGTAGCTGACCACGGCCCACCCCGCCGCCATGACGACCAGCACGGCCGCCAGCACGGCGATCCAGGCCCGGTAGCGCAGCGACGCCTCGCGCAAGGCCACCTCGTTTGCCGTGCGGTAGCGTCGTTCGAGTTCGGCGACCTGCGCCCCGCGCTGCGCTTCGAAGAGTGAGTCCTTCACCGAAACATACTGCTGCATGTAGTCGTAGGCCCGGGCGTCGTCGCCCCGGTCGTGGTAGATTTCCGCTGCCAGGTTGAACAGTCCGACACTCCCCTGATGGAACGTATCCCGGCAGGCCAGCGACTCTTCGATATAGCAGCGGGCCGAATCGAGCTGGCCGTCGCGCTGGAAGATGATGGCCGAAGCCACGTCGTAGAACGACCGCCCGGTATCCTCCGAGGCGGCCGAGCCGTACGAAAGCGGTGCACGGCGAATCACCTTGAGATCGATCCCTTTGCGGGCCTCCAGGAGCTGCTCCGGCGTCCAGTCGCCGAGGTAGGTGTGGAAGATGAGGTTCTGCAGGCGGATCTGCTGGGCGAAATAGCGGAACGGGATCGTATCTGCCACCTCGACCAGCGGCGCGAGCGTCTCGATGGCCTGCCGGTAATCGCCCGCGGCACAGTGGGCCGAAGCGAGCATGAAGCGGCTGTATCCCTCCTGCTCCGTGTTGCCGTTGGCACGGGCCGCCTCGACCGCCTTCGCGAATGGCTCCACGGCATCGTATCCCTGTTCGAAATAGAGCAGTCCCAACGTGTGGTAGACGGCCACGAGCAGCGTCTCGGTCCCCCGCCGCAGCGAATCGTCGGACGACCCGGCAGCCAGGGCCTTCTCGGCCAGAATCGCCGCCTGGGTGTAGCCCCGGATTCCCTCCTCCAGATTGCCCGCCTTGACGTGCGCCTGGGCGTAGGTGTACCACGCCGCGGCACGCTCGCTGTCCGAACCGTGATGCTCATAGTAGCGCATACCGCGATCAAGGAACTTTTTGCCTGCCAGGGTATCGCCCGACGAGACTTCGGCAAGTCCCATGATCAGCGCCCAGCGGGCCCGATCGCCCCGGTTGAGCCGTTCGGGATCGATCCGCTGGAGGAGCCGACGTGCGCTGTCGGGATGCTCCACGGCCAAAAATCCGTCCACCGAGAACTCCTGCGGCATCCCGCGACGGCCGCACCCCGCGGCCGCGAGTGCCGCAAAAACGAAAATCCAACCGATGATACGTCTCATTTCCATACCGCGTTTCACCCTTCCCATTCAACCGTCCGACCGTTGTGGAAAAAGCCGCTGACGAGGGTCAGGTACTCGGGCAGCAGGCCGTCGCCGCTCCACCGCAGGGGAATGCCCAGCAGCTCCCCGGTCGTGCGGCAGAGGTCGAAGCCGCACGCCTCGAGCGAAGGGCGCACCCACTCGGGATGGCGGCACGGCTTCCCGGCGATCCGCGCGCACTCCCCCGCAGGGCAATAAAGGCACGTGCCGGCATAGGCGAAGGCACGGCCGCCGTACCGGCGTTCCATGTCGAGCAGCAGCCGCTCGTGGCGCACCCGTTCGGGGCGGATCAGCCGCCCGGCCTCGGAGAAGGGAAGCCCCTCGCGGGCCGGGGTGATCTTCGTGGCGACGATCAGGGCCGTCGCATAGCCCGAGAGATACTCCTCCAGGTCGAAGCCGAAGGGCGGGCAGGCCCAGCTGCGCCCGTAGTTGGGGCAGGCGCGGCAATAGCCCGCAATGCGTTCCGCATCGCGGAAACGCGCGATGAAGTCGGCGGCCGGGAGCGATGCGGTGTAGTCCCGGGCCGTATAATCCAAGGCGGATGCTGTCGGACGGTCCATGCTGCAAAAATACCAAATATATCCGATCCGGAAACCCCGCGGGCCGTGAAAATCACCTCCGACGGGACAATATGGCGGAGAAATGCGTATTTTTGCGCCGTTTCCCGACAACGACATAATCTCACGGCATATGGCAGACATGCACAAGATCAACCGGGTCGAGGTCTGCAACCTCCAGATGGAGGACTACGGGCAGCTGGCACAGTCCTTCACGCGCGTCTATGCGGACTAAGGACGTATTCTGGACCCGCGGGCAGATCCACAAACTGATCGACATCTTCCCCGAGGGGCAGATCGTCACGGTCGTCGGCGAGCGGATCGTGGGCTGCGCCTGGTCCGACGCATGTACGACTACCGCAAGGAGCTCTGCGAGAAGCTCAACCTCAAGGCGATCATGTTCGGCGGCCGCATCCCCAACTACCACAAGTACGCAGACCGGATGCGTCCCAAGGAGTACATCGACCGCGTCCGCTCGCGCGAGATCTACGACCCGGTGCTGACCTTCCAGCTCTCGAACGACTTCCACGTGCGGCGCGTCATGCCCAACTACCTGCCCAACGTCGAGGAGTCGTGCCACTGCGCCACGCTCCTGCAGTGGGACAACATCTGCTACCAGCCCCCGACACAGGAGTTCGTGGACAAGAAGACCACCGTCCGCGTGGGCCTCGTGCAGTGGCAGATGCGTACCTACAAGACCCTCGACGACGTCTTCGAGCAGGTCGAGTTCTTCGTCGATGCCGTCTCGGACTACAAGAGCGACTTCGTGCTCTTCCCCGAGTACTTCAACGCCCCGCTCATGGCCCGATTCAACAACCTGGGCGAGGCGCAGTCGATCCGCGGGCTGGCACAGTACACCGAGGAGATCCGCGACCGCTTCATCGAGCTGGCCATCAGCTACAACATCAACATCATCACCGGCAGCATGCCCTACATCAAGCCCGACGGCGGGCTCTGCAACGTCGGTTTCCTCTGCCGCCGCGACGGCACCTACGACATGTACGAGAAGGTGCACGTCACGCCCGACGAGGTGAAGAGCTGGGGGCTGAGCGGCGGCCGCATGGTGCAGACCTTCGACACGGACTGCGCCCGCATCGGCGTGCTGATCTGCTACGACGTCGAGTTCCCCGAACTGTCGCGCATCATGGCCGACCAGGGCATGCAGATCCTCTTCGTGCCGTTCCTCACCGACACGCAGAACGGATACTCGCGCGTGAGGGTCTGCGCACAGGCCCTGGCCATCGAGAACGAGTGTTTCGTGGCCATCGCCGGCAGCGTCGGCAACCTGCGCGACCGCCGGCACGACCTCTACGAACTGCGGCTCAGGAAGTAGGCGCCGCGGCGACACCCCGCCGTGGCCGGCCGCATGCAAAAAACCCTTCCGGGATTTCCGGAAGGGTTTTTCACACACAAACATTAACAATACAAACAATGCAATGGCGAAATACTGTCTTCATTGTTCTGGTGCAAAGGTCGCGCGAAAATGCGGACCGCGCAATCGCAAAAAATAGGTATTTCGCCCGCAGCCGGGGAGGGAAGGTGAACCGCCGCATGAAAGCCTGCAGGAGGGGAAAATCGGACCGATCGGCCGAAATATTCTCCGCAAGGTCGGAAATCGCTGGTATGCAACTTTTTTATTTTGAAATTCGAAATAATGCACTATCTTTGCATGCGAATTCCGATGAGCCGGGCGACCGTCCGGACCTGAAATCACAACCACAATACGAACTTCACAGAATATGCAAGACCTGAATGCGCTGAAAGGAAAGAGCCTGGCCGAATTGCGCGAAATCGCGAAGGTGCTCGGCATCGGCGACGTCATGCTCAAAAAGCGCGAACTGATGGAAAAGATCGCGGAGGCCGCCGCTACGGAGGCTCCCGCACCCGATACCGCACCCGATACCGCACCCGCCCCGAAACCCGGGCCCGCAGAGGCTGCCGATGCAAACCAGCCGGCCGCACCGGCCAAGTCCCCCCGCGGACGCCGCCCGCGCCTGGGCAAGACGGAGAACGCCGCACCGGTCCCCCGTCCGGCATCCGAAGCCGGCGAAGCCCCGCAGGCGGCACCCGAAGCCCCCGCCCGGCAGAGCGGACGCAAACCGGCCGGACACGACGCCGGGGCTGCCGAGCAGCCGGTCAAGGCCGAACAGAAACGCCGCGGCCGCAAACCCAAGGCCGAGGCACAGGCCGAGAGCGGAGCAGAAGCCCCCGCGGACCGCAGGGAGCAGCCCGCGCACACCGAACCGGCCGCCGTTCCCGAACCGTCGGACGAACCGCAGACACCGCTCGACGAGGAGGTGATCACCAAGGACGACTTCGCCGGCGAGATCGAGGGCGAGGGCGTGCTGGAGATCATGCCCGACGGCTACGGATTCCTCCGCTCGGCCGACTACAACTACCTCAACTCGCCGGACGACATCTACGTCTCGCCGTCGCAGATCAAGCTCTTCGGCCTCAAGCCGGGCGACACGGTGAACGGCACGATCCGCCCCCCGAAGGAGGGCGAGAAGTACTTCCCGCTGGTGCGCGTCAATGAGATCAACGGCCTGGCCCCGGAGTTCATCCGCGACCGCGTGCAGTTCGAGTACATGACGCCGCTCTTCCCGAGCGAGAAGTTCTGCCTGACGGGCAACGGGCACAACAACCTCTCGACGCGCGTGGTGGACCTCTTCTCGCCCATCGGCAAGGGTCAGCGCGCGCTGATCGTCGCTCAGCCCAAGACGGGTAAGACGATGCTGCTGCAGTCGATCGCCAACGCCATTGCGGACAACCACCCGGAGGTCTACATGATCGTGCTGCTGATCGACGAGCGCCCGGAGGAGGTGACCGAGATGGCCCGCAACGTGAAGGCCGAGGTGGTGGCCTCGACCTTCGACGAGCAGGCCTCGCGCCACGTGAAGGTGGCCGAGATGGTGCTCGAGAAGGCCAAGCGCATGGTCGAGTGCGGCCACGACGTGGTGATCTTCCTCGACTCCATAACGCGCCTGGCGCGCGCCTACAACTCCGTACAGCCGGCCTCGGGCAAGGTGCTCTCGGGAGGTGTCGATGCCAATGCGCTGCACAAGCCCAAGCGCTTCTTCGGCGCCGCGCGCAACACCGAGGAGAAGGGCTCGCTGACGATCATCGCCACGGCGCTGATCGACACCGGCTCGAAGATGGACGAGGTGATCTTCGAGGAGTTCAAGGGCACGGGCAACATGGAGCTGCAGCTCGACCGCAAGCTGGCCAACAAGCGCGTCTACCCCGCCGTCGATGTCATCGCCTCGGGCACGCGCCGCGAAGACCTGCTGCTGCCGCGCGAAGTGATGAACCGCACGTGGGTGTTGCGCAAATACCTTTCGGACATGACGCCCGTCGAGGCGATGGAGTTCCTCCAGAAGCAGATGGGCCTCACCGATACCAACGAGGAGTTCCTCGCCACGATGAACCACTGACCTTAAAACGCCAACCCGATGAACATGAAGAGACTGATTCTGCTGGGGCTGAGCCTGCTCATCGTCCGCAGCGCCCTGGCCTGGGGACAGAAGGGACACGACGTGACGGCCTACATCGCCGAATGCCACCTGACGCCCGCCGCCGCAAAGAAGATCGACAAGGTACTCGACGGACATTCGCCCGTCTACTACGCCAACTGGCTCGACAACGCCAGCCATACGCCCGACTACGCCTACACGAAGACGTGGCACTACCTGAACGTGGACGAGGGCAAGACCCTCGAGACGATGCCCGCCAACCCGAAGGGCGACGTGCTGAAGGCCGTGACGGAGATCGTCGCGAAACTCAAGGCCGGCGGCCTGACGCATGAGGAGGAGGCCCTGCAGCTGAAGATGCTCATCCACCTGGTGGGCGACATGCACTGCCCGATGCACCTGGGCCGTTCGACCGACCTGGGCGGCAACAAGCGGCCGGTGCGCTACTTCGGCCGTTCGACGAACCTCCACTCGGTGTGGGACACGTCGCTGGTCGAGTCGGCCCACAACTGGGGCTACACCGAATGGCGGCAGCAGATCGACCGTCTATCGAAGGAAGAGGCCGAGGCGATCGCCGCCGGCACCCCGGCCGAGTGGCCGCCGAGACGTGGGGCGTCTGCCGGCAGGTCTACGAGGCGACGCCCGAGGGGGCGAACCTCTCCTACGACTACGTGGCGGCACAGACCCCCGTCGTCGAGCAGCAGTTCCTGCGCGGCGGCCTGCGGCTGGCGCGCCTGCTCAACGAGATCTACCGGTAGAGACCGCGCAAACCCGATCCAAGCGTCCCTGTCGCCCCTGGCGGCGGGGACGTCTCGTTTTTCCGCCGGGTTGCTACGCAGCATGCACGGAGTTCAGCGAAAATTTCGTATTTTTGCCGAAAGGAAACGGATGCCGGAGATGGCCGAGACGCTCTACATAAAGAATATGGTCTGCGACCGCTGCATCATGGCGGTGCGCGCCGTGCTCACCCGATGCTGCGGCATCGAGCCGCTCGCCGTGGAGCTGGGCGAAGTGCGCCTTCCGCGCCCGCTCACGGAGCAGGAGCATGAAACGCTCCGCCGGGAGTTGGAGGCCCTGGGCTTCGAACTGCTCGAAGACCGCCGCCAGCAGCTCGTCGCCCGCCTGCGGGGCGCCGTCATCGAGCTGGTCCGCCATCCGGAAAGTGTCAGGCGCGAGCGGCTCTCGGACTGGCTGGTCCGCCGCCTCGGCCACGACTACGACTCGCTGAGCCGTCTCTTCTCCGAGGTGACCGGCACGACGCTCGAAAAGTACCTGATCGCCCAGAAGATCGAGTACGCCAAGGAGCTGCTGATCTACGATGAACTCTCGCTGGCCGAGATCGCCGACCGGCTGGGCTACTCGAGCGGCGCTTACCTCAGTGCACAGTTCAAGAGCGTGACGGGCATGACCCCCTCCCGATTCCGTCGGCTCCGCATCCGCACCCGCCGCCCGCTCGACCGGCTCTGATCCGCACCCGCCGCCCGCAAGGTGCGCATCCTGCCGCCCGCCGCATCCGACACACGCGAACGACACGCGCGCCGCGTGCCCGGAATCTTGTAAACAAACCCGGAATTCCGTAACGCCGCAACCGCCGTCAGGCACTACCTTTGCCTGTGGAACTTCAAACCGAAAAGAGATGATGACCAAACGCATCTTCCCGGTGACGGGTATGAGCTGCGCCGCCTGCGCCGCACGGGTCGGCAAGACGCTCGGCGCCCAGCAGGGCGTACGGCAGGCGGCGGTGAATTTCGCGGCGGCAACGGTTGTGGTGGAGTACGATCCCGACCGGACCTCGCCCGAACTGCTGGCACAGGCGGTCGCCGAAGCCGGATACGGACTGATCACCGACCTGAAGGAGGGCGCCGAACAGGCCGAACGCGAACACGCGATGCACTACCGCGCGCTCAAGCGCCGCACGGTGGCAGCCCTCGCACTGGCCGTGCCGCTGCTCGTCGTCGGGATGCTCTTCATGCACCGCCCGTGGTCGCCCTGGGTGACGTGGCTGCTCGCCACACCGCTGGTCTTCGTCTTCGGGCGCGGCTTCTTCGCCGGAGCCTGGCGCCAGTTGCGCCACCGCTCGGCCAATATGGACACGCTCGTGGCGCTGAGCACGGGCATCGCCTACGCTTTCAGCCTCTTCAACCTCCTCTACCCCGCATTCTGGACCTCGCGCGGCATCGAGCCGCATGTCTATTTCGAGGCTTCGGGCGTCGTGATCGCCTTCGTGTTGCTCGGGCGGCTGCTCGAGGAGCGGGCCAAGGGCGGCACAATGGAGGCGATCCGGAAGCTCACCGGACTGCGGCCCGACACGGTGCTGCTTGTCGATCAGGCAGGAGCGGAGCACACGACCCCGATCGGCCGGGTCCGGCCGGGCGACCTGATCGCCGTGCGGCCGGGAGGACGCATCGCCGTGGACGGCACGGTGGCCGAAGGCTCCTCCTACGTCGATGAGAGCATGCTGAGCGGCGAGCCGCTGCCGGTGCGCAAGGAGGCCGGCAGCCGCGTGTTCGCCGGCACGGTCAATCAGCGCGGGTCGCTGCGCTACCGAGCCGAACAGGTCGGCGAAGGCACGATGCTGGCACAGATCATCCGCCTGGTACAGGATGCACAGGGCAGCAGGGCCCCCGTGCAGCGGCTGGCGGACCGCATCGCCGCGGTCTTCGTGCCGACGATCATCGCCGTGGCCCTGCTCTCGTTCGGGGCGTGGCTCCTGTTGGACCCTGCAGAGGGATTCGCGCACGGCATGCTGGCACTGGTCACCGTGCTGGTCATCGCCTGTCCCTGCGCCCTGGGGCTGGCTACCCCGACGGCCATCATGGCGGGCATCGGGCGCGGGGCCGGGGCGGGCATCCTGATCAAGGACGCCGAGACGCTCGAGACGGCCTGCCGCGTGGATACCGTCGTCCTGGACAAGACGGGCACGCTGACCGAGGGACGCCCCGCCGTGACGGACCTTCAGTGGGCCGCCGGGGCCGAAACCGAGGCCCCGCGCCTCATGGCCCTCGAGAGCCGCTCGGAGCACCCGCTCGCCGAGGCCCTTGTCGGGCACCTCACCGCCGCAGGGATCCGTCCCGGCGAGGCTCCCGGGGAGTTCACCAACCACGCCGGACGCGGCGTGACGGGCCGCTTCGCCGGACGCGAATACTGCGCGGGCAGCCGGCGGCTGCTCGAGGAGCGCGGCATTGCCATCGACCCCGGGCTTGATGCCCGGGCGCGCAGCCGGGCCGCAGAGGCACACAGCATCGTCTGGTTCGCCGACGAGCGCCGTGCGCTGGCCGTAGCGGCCGTTTCGGACCGTCTGCGCGAGGGATCGCGCGAGGCCGTCGCGGAACTCCGCCGCCGCGGCATCGAGGTCCACATGCTGACGGGCGACCAGGAGGCCTCGGCCGCCGCCGTGGCTCGGGCCGCCGGAATCACCCGCGTAAAGGCCGGGGTGCTGCCCGGAGAGAAGGAGGCGTACATCCGCGACCTGCAGCGCGGGGGCCACGTCGTCGCCATGGCCGGCGACGGTATCAACGACAGCGCCGCGCTGGCACGCTCCGACGTGGGGATCGCCCTGGGCAGCGGCAGCGACATCGCCCTCGAGGCGGCCCGTGTGACGATCCTCTCGTCCGATCTGAGGAAGATCCCCGCGATGCTGCGTCTGGCGCGGCTGACCGTTAGGACCATCCGGCAGAACCTCTTCTGGGCCTTCGTCTACAACCTCGTGGGCGTGCCCGTCGCCGCGGGGGTCTTCTACCCGCTGTGGGGCTTCCTGCTCGACCCGATGATCGCCGGGGCGGCGATGGCAATGAGCAGCGTCAGCGTCGTCACGAACAGCCTGCGGCTGAAACGGCGCCGGATCGAACCGATACAAACCACCAAAAAACACGATACGATGGAACGCAGATTCAAAGTAGAGGGCATGATGTGCGGCCACTGCCGGGCACATGTCGAAAAGGCACTGAACTCGATCGGCGGAGTCTCCGCCACCGTGACGCTCACCCCGCCGGAGGCGGTCGTTACCTTCACGGGCAGCCCCCTGCCGACCGAAGAGCTCCAGCGCACGGTCTCGGAACAAGCCGGCGACTACCGCCTGACCGAGATCGGCTGACGCCGGTACGGAGGCCGCAGGGAGTCTGCCGGCACCACTCCGCCACCCGGCAAACGAAAGCGGGAAGCACCTCCCCAAGAGGTGCTTCCCGCTTTTCCGTTGCAACGGACGGCGGGATCACTGCCGCCCGAACGACGCGTTGTACCGCATGGCCAACGAGTCGCCGTACTCGCGCTGCAGCCGTTCGAGCTCCTCGAAAAGGGCATGCTGCTCGCCGGCATAGGCCGGATCGCCGAAGAGGTTGTGCAGCTCGTGGGGATCGTTCTCCAGATCGTACAGCTCCCAACAGTCGATGTCGTTGTAGAAGTGGATCAACTTCCAGCGGTCGTTGCGCACGCCGTAGTGGCGCTTGACCATATGCTCGGCCGGATACTCATAGAAATGGTAGTAGAGCGCCGGACGCCAGTCGGAGGGATGTTGGCCCCGCAGCAGCGGCAGCAGCGAACGTCCCTGGATGTCTGCGGGAACCTCCACACCGGCCAGTTCGAGGAAGGTCGGAGCGTAGTCGATGTTCTGCACCAGTTCGCCGATATCGCCGCGGGCTCCGCCCGGCATGCGCATGACCAGCGGCGTACGCATCGACTCCTCGTACATGAAGCGCTTGTCGAACCAGCCGTGCTCGCCCATGTAGAAGCCCTGATCCGAGGTGTAGACCACCAGCGTGTTCTCGGCAAGACCCGACTCGTCGAGGTAGCGCAGCAGCCTGCCCACGTTGTCGTCGAGCGACTTGAGGGTCTTGAGGTAGTCGCGCATGTAGCGGTTGAACTTCCACTCGGCCCGTTCGCGGCCCTGCGGGTTGCGCGTGTAGAAATCCTCGATAATCGGATCGTAGAAACGGTCCCAGGCAGCCCGCTGCGCCGAATCCATGCGGCTCAGGATCCACTCGTAGGTCCCTTTCAGTCGGCCGGGATGCCCTCCTTGAGCATCTTGAGGTCGTAGACCGGATCCATGTCCACATCCGACGCGATCGACATCTCCTGAGCCGCGGCGGCCGGGCGCCCCGCGTAATCGTCGAAGAAGGTGTCGGGCAGCGGGAAGGTACGGTCCTCGTAGAGGGCCAGGTTACACGTATCGGCCATCCAGTTGCGGTGCTGCGCCTTGTGGTGCACGAGCAGACAGAAGGGTTTCTCGGGATCGTGTTCCTTCTCGAGCCACTCGATGCTCTTGTCCGTGATCAGGTCGGTCAGATAGCCGTGTACGCGAACCGTATCTCCCGTCTGGCGGATGAAATCCGGGTTATAGTAGTCGCCCTGCCCGGGAACGACCTCCCAGTGGTCGAAGCCCGTCGGCAGGCTTCCGAGGTGCCACTTGCCGATGACCGCCGTCTCGTAACCGGCACTCTGCAGCAGCTTGGGGAAGGTCTGTTGCGAAGAGTCGAAGGCCGGGCAGAGCGTGTTGTCCGTGTAGCCGTTGGCGTGCGAGTGTTTGCCCGTGAGCATGCAGGCGCGGCTCGGGCCGCTCAGCGAATTGGCCACGAAACTGTTGGTGAAGCGGACACCCTCGGCGGCGATGCGGTCGAGATTCGGAGTCGAAGCGTAGCGGCGGTCATAACAGCTCATCATCTGAGCCGTATGGTCGTCGGTCATGATGTAGAGGATGTTCATCCGGCGATCCGGTGCGGGCTCCTGACGTCCGCATCCGGTCGCAGCCGCGGCGGCCAGGCCGCCGGCAAGAAAGATTCGGTTGGTTTTCATGTAAGATTTGTTAAACGCGCCTTCATTCGGCATGATAAAGTTGTACGGTCGAAATGTTCGCAACGGCGCGCGTACGGTCGATCGTCACGCGGAGCCGGGCGGCCTGCATCGGTTCGGGCAGGCGGATCATGCGCTTGTAGCCGATCGTCGTACCCTCGGCCACCTGCCGCCAGGCCTTGCCGTCGTCGGAGGCTTCGACCCGGAAGCGCTCGACGCGCTGTCCGCGGGCAATGTCCTCCTGCAGCATCACCACGTTGAACGGCCCGCCCGCGATGTCGAACTCGCGGCTCTGGCCGGCGGCGGCAGTCCACGGCGTGGTTCCGTCGGCGAGCAGCCCCCGGGTGAAGCTGCCGCGGATCCAGGCGCCGAACTCGCGCAGGCGCCGCTCGTCGTTCTCGTGGATGCGTCCGCGGCGGTCGGGCGGCACGTTGAGCAGCAGCACGGAGTTGGAACCCACCGAGGCGAAATAGATATTCTTCAGTTCGTCGAGCGTCTTGACGCGGTCGTCCTCCTCGGCGTGATAGAACCAGCCCGGACGGATCGAGACATCGACCTCCGAGGGGTACCAGAAGAGCTCCCTGGCCCGCGAGAGGAGGGCCCGGCTGCCCAGGTCGGGCGAGGTGTTGCCCAGGGCGGCGATCTCGGGATCGGGGTCACGCAGCGCGACCGAAGCGGGCGGCAGCACCGTGGCGCTCCACTCCTCGTCGCGGCCCTTGCCGGCCTCGTTGCCCACCCAGCGGATGTCGTCGCCCATGATGGCCGTCACGGCATCGGGCTGCAGTTCGCGGACCGTCGCCATGTAACGCGGCCAGTCGTAGACCTGGTGCTTGCCGTCGGCCTCCGAGCCGTTGGCCCCGTCGAACCACACCTCGGCCACCTCGCCGTAGCGGGTGAGCAGTTCGGTGAGCTGCGCCACGAAAAAGTCATCATAGGCCTTGCCCGTACCGTACGAGGCAGCGTTGCGGTCCCACGGCGAGACGTAGAGGCCCATCTTCATGCCGTATTTGTCGCACGAGGCGCGCAGCATCGCCACCACGTCGCCCTTGCCGTCCATCCACCGCGAGTTGCGGACCGAGTGTTCGGTCGTCTGCGTGGGCCAGAGGCAGAATCCGTCGTGGTGCTTGGCCGTCAGCATGACCATGCGGAACCCGGCGTCCCTGAGCACCTCGACCCACTGGTCGGTATCGATCGCCGTCGGGAAGAAGAGGTCGGGCGACTCCCGCCCGTCGCCCCACTCCTTGCCCGAGAAGGTATTGACCGTAAAGTGGATGAAGGCCGTCAGCTCCCACTGCTGCCAGGCCAGCTGTTGGGGTGTCGGCACCAGGCGTGCAGCCATCCCGACCTTGGCCAGCGAGTCGGCATCGCCCAGATCGACGTATTTTTCATAATAGGTTTCCGCCGGAGCACTCCCCCGGCCGGAGCAGGCGCAACCCAGGGCGACGGCACCCGTCAGAATAAGGTTGGGCAGCAGTTTTGCAAACATAGGCAGACACGATTATCCATGATTCAAAAAGCGACGGCACACCGCGCCGATTTGTACAAACTTACATATTATTTCGCAGAATCCGAAATTTTTACGAAAAAACCCTCCGCCGTACTGCAATTCGCCCTTCTGCGCCGATGCAGGGCAGATGAGGAAGACACCCCTGAAGCCGGAAATCACAAAAAAAAGACTAACAATTCATTGTATTCGGAAAAAGATTCGTAATTTTACCCAAATTCGGAATACGGCGCGCCGGCAGCACAGCGACTTTTTACGCCCGGAGAGGGGACGGAAGACGGACAGCGATGCGCACCCGAACCTCCGGAACAGCGGATATATTTACTTAAATCCATACTTTATGAAAAAACTTCTATTACTCTGTTGTATCGCCGGTTGGATGTCGGCGAACGCCCAATCCGAACCGCTCGTCGGATTCGCCTACGGCACGGCCGAAGCACCCGACGGCACGGAGTGGGAATCGCCCGAACGGCTCGCCCTGAACAAGGAGCAGCCCCGCACGTGGTTCTTCACCTTCCCCGATACGGAGAGCGCCCGCCGTGTACTGCCCGAATGCGGAGCCTGGTACATCTCGCTCGACGGCGTGTGGAAATTCCACTGGGCCGGCAACCCCGAAGAGCGTCCCGCAGAGTTCTACAAACCCGAATACGACGTGGCGGCATGGGACGACGTGACGGTGCCGATGCAGTGGAACGTGGCGGGCATCCAAAAGGACGGCAGCCTCCGCTACGGCGTGCCGATCTACGCCAACCAGCCGGTGATCTTCGCCCACAAGGTGGCCGTGGACGACTGGCGCGGCGGCGTGATGCGCACCCCGCCCTCGGACTGGGTCACCTACAGGCACCGCAACGAGGTGGGATCCTACCGCCGCTCGTTCACGCTGCCCGAAACGTGGGAGGAGCGCGAGGTCTACATCAACTTCGACGGCGTCTCGTCGTTCTTCTACCTCTGGGTGAACGGCCGCTACGTGGGGTTCTCGAAGAACTCGCGCAACACCGCCTCGTTCGACATCACCCCCTACCTGAACGCCGGGGGCGAGAACATCGTGGCCGTGGAGGTCTACCGCAACTCCGACGGCTCGTTCCTCGAGGCGCAGGACATGTTCCGCCTCCCGGGCATCTTCCGCACCGTCTCGCTCACCTCGACGGCCCGGGTGCAGGTGCGCGACCTGCGTGTGCGGCCCGACCTCGACGCCGCCTATGCCGACGGCACGGTACGCATCGAGGCCGACATCCGCAACCTCGGCCGGAAGCCCGCCAAGGGCTATACGCTCTCCTACACGCTCTACGCCAACGAGCTCTATTCGGACGAGAACGCACCCGTCGATGGGGTGACGGCCTCGGCCGCAGTGGCTGCGACGGAGGCAGGAGAGACCACCCTGACCGTGGCCGGGATGCGGGTGCCCGACGCCCGCAAGTGGTCGGCCGAGGAGCCGTGGCGCTACACGCTCGTCGGGCAGCTGCGCGACCGGAAGGGCCGCGTGGTGGAGACCTTCTCGACGGCCTTCGGCTTCTGCAAGGTCGAGATCCGCGACACGCCCGCCGCAGAGGATGAGTTCGGGCTGGCCGGGCGCTACTACTACATAAACGGCCGGACCGTGAAGCTCAAGGGCGTGAACCGCCAGGAGATCGATCCCGCCGTGGGCAACGCTATCACCACCGAGCAGATGGAGCAGGAGATCATGCTCATGAAGCGCGGCAACATCAACCACGTCCGCAACTCGCACTACTCCTGCGCCCCGCACTGGTACTACCTCTGCGACAAATACGGCATCTACCTCGAGGACGAGGCCAACATCGAGAGCCACGAATACTACTACGGCGAAGCCTCGCTCTCGCACGTCGCGGAGTTCGAGGCGGCCCACGTGGCCCGTGTCATGGAGCTGGCCCACGCCCATGTGAACCACCCCTCGGTGGTGATCTGGTCGCTGGGCAACGAAGCCGGCCCGGGCCGGAACTTCGTCTCGGCCTACGAAGCCCTGCACGCCTTCGACCCCTCGCGCCCGGTGCAGTACGAGCGCAACAACGATATCGTGGACATGGGCTCGAACCAGTACCCGTCGATCGACTGGATCCGCGGCGCCGCAACGGGCAGATACCCCATCAAGTACCCGTTCCACATCTCCGAATACGCCCACTCGATGGGCAACGCCGGAGGCAACCTGGTCGATTACTGGAAGGCCATCGAATCGACCAACTTCATCTGCGGCGCCGCCATCTGGGACTGGGTGGACCAGGCGCTCTACGCCTATGATCCCGCAACGGGCGACCGCTACTGGGCCTACGGCGGCGACTTCGGCGACAAGCCCAACAGCGGCATGTTCTGCATGAACGGCATCCTGCTGCCCGACCACTCGCCCAAGCCCGTCTTCCACGAGGTGAAGCGGATCTACCAGAACGTCGGCGTCGAGCCGGTGGACATGACGCAGGGCCGGATCGCGATCTTCAACAAGCACTACTTCACCACGCTGGCCGGATACCGCATCGCCTGGACGCTCTACAGGGACGGCGAGCCGGTGGCCCGCGGCGACGCCCTGCGCGGCCCGCGCAAGATCGTCGGTCCGCGTGAAAGGGTCGAGTATACCATCCCCTACGACTATGCGGCGCTCGACCCCGCAGGCGAGTACTTCGTCACGGTGCAGTTCCTGCTCGCCGAGGACAAGCCGTGGGCCGAGGCAGGATTCGTGCAGATGGAGGAGCAGCTCGAGGTGAAGGCGGCCGGTGCGAAGCCCTCGATGACCGAACTGACGGCCCGCCTCGCGGCACCCGAGGTCACGGAGCGGAACACGGGTTGCGGCGACTGCGCGGCGAAGGGCTGCGCGGCGGATGAAGGGGACTTCACCGAGGTGCGGGGCGACGGGTTCGTCGTCACGTTCGACAACCGCCGGGGTACGATCCACTCCCTCGAGTACGACGGCCGCAAGGTGATCCGCGACGGAGAGGGTCCGCGGCTCGACGCCCTGCGCGCACCGACCGACAACGACAACTGGGCCTACACGCGCTGGTTCGAGAAGGGGCTGCACAACCTGCGCCACACGGCAACGGCCTGCTCGCGCGTGGACAACGGCAAGGGCAACACCGTGCAACTGATGTATACGGTCGTATCGCAGGCACCGAATGCCGCCCGCATCGAGGGCGGCACGTCGGGGCGCTACCGCATCGTCGAGCTGACCGACCGTCCGTTCGGCGAGGAGGATTTCCGCTTCGTGACCAACCAGATCTGGACCGTCTACCCGGACGGCTCGATCGAGCTCCGCGCGGAGATCACCTCGAACGACCCGTCGTTTGTGCTGGCCCGCCTCGGGTACTCCCTGCAGCTGCCCGAAGAGCTGCAGCGCTACGACTACTACGGACGCGGCCCGTGGAACAACTACAGCGACCGCATGACGGGTTCGTTCGTCGGCCGCTACGGCAGCACGGTCGGCGAACAGGCCGTACGCTTCCCCAAGCCGCAGAGCATGGGCAACCGCGAGCAGGTGCGCTGGTGCGCGCTGACCGACGGCAAAGGCAACGGCGTGGAGTTCGTCGCCGACGGCACGATGTCGGCCTCGGCGCTGCCGTGGTCGGCCGTGGAGATGACGCTCGCCCCGCACCCCTACCAGCTGCCCGAACCGACGGCCACGCACCTGCATCTGGACCTCGCGGTGACGGGCCTGGGCGGCAACAGCTGCGGACAGGGCGGTCCGCTGGAGAAGGACCGCGTCAAGGCTTCGGACCATGCCATGGGGCTGCTGATCCGCCCGGTGCGCAACGGTGCCTTCACGCAGACGGCCCACGCGGCCCTCTCGGGCGAGGTACCCCTCTCGATCTCGCGTTCGCGTGAGGGGCTGGTAACCATTTCGACTCGCAAGGCAGGAGCCGAAATTCGCTATTCGACCGACGGCGGAAAACAGATGCTCCCCTACGAGGGGCCGTTCGACCTGCGTGAGGGCGGAACGGTGACGGCAAGCTATGCCGACAACCCGGCCGTGAAGAGCTCCGCCACCTTCGCCCGCATCGAGCGCATCCCGATGACGGTGGTCTACGCCTCGAGCCAGGAGACCGGCATCGGCGACGCCGCGAACCTCGTGGACGGTGACCCCTCGACGACGTGGCACACGATGTTCTCGGTGACGGTGGCCAACTACCCTCACTGGGTCGATTTCGACGCCGGGGAGACGAAGCTCATCCGCGGATTCGTCTACCTGCCGCGGCAGGACGGCGGCACGAACGGCAACATCCGCGAATACACCCTGCAGGTGAGCGACGACGGCAAGACATGGAGCAAGCCCGTGGCCGCCGGATCGTTCGGCAAGGGGACCGGCGAGCAGCGCGTCGAACTGGAGCGCCCCGTCAAGGCGCGCTACATCCGCTTCACGGCGCTCAGTTCGCAGAACGGCGCCGACTTCGCCGGAGGCGCCGAGTTTTCGGTGATTGCCGACTGACGGAAACAACCCAAACCGAAACTTTAGACAACATATAATATGAAATTGAAAAACAAGATTTTAAATCATGTAATCATGGCCTCCGCACTGCTGGTTTCGGCATCGGGTGCCGCCGGGGTGCGGGCCGATGAAGGCTCGGTGGAACAGCAGGCTCCTGCAAAACAGCCGACGGCCGGGACCGCTGCCGGCAACGCCCCGATCGAGGGGATCCGGCAGCTGAATCCCGCAGCAGTCGAAGTGCTCTTCACCGACGGGCGGCGCATGACCCTCGACTTCTACGGACCGAACATCTTCCGCATGTTCCTCGACCCGCAGGGCGGCATTGTCCGCGACCCGGCGGCCGAACCCGAGGCGCAGATCCTCGTCGATGAGCCGCGGCGGGCGGCCGGAGAGCTCGAGATCGAGCGGAAGGAGGGCTCCGTGGCGGTGGCCACCGAGGCCGTGCGCGTCGTCTTCGACAAGGCCACGGGCCGCTTCAGCGTCACCGACCTCCGGCGCAACGAAACAGTGGCCGAATCGCTCGGCGCCGCCACATTCGAACCCCGCCAGAGCTCGATCGCACTGAAGGAGCGCGCCGACGAGTACTTCTACGGCGGCGGCGTGCAGAACGGGCGCTTCTCGCACAAGGGGCACAGCATCCGCATCGTCAATACGAACCAGTGGACCGACGGAGGCGTCGCCTCGCCGACCCCCTTCTACTGGTCCACGGCCGGCTACGGCATCATGTGGTACACCTTCGCACCGGGACTCTACGACTTCGGGGCCTCGGAAGCCGGGACGGTGCGCCTGACGCACGACACGGACTACCTCGACCTGTTCGTCATGGTGGACCGCACGCCCGTCGAGCTGCTCAACGACTTCTACCAGCTGACCGGCAACCCCGTGCTGCTGCCCCGATTCGGATTCTACGAAGGACACCTGAACGCCTACAACCGCGACTACTGGGCCGAGACCGAGGACGGCAGCGGCATCCTCTTCGAGGACGGCAAGCGCTACAAGGAGAGCCAGCAGGACAACGGAGGCGTGCGCGAATCGCTCAACGGCGAGGCGGACAACTACCAGTTCTCGGCCCGTGCCGTGATCGACCGCTATGCCGCACACGACATGCCCCTCGGGTGGATCCTGCCCAACGACGGGTACGGCGCCGGGTACGGCCAGACCGGAACGCTCGACGGCAACATCGAGAACCTCCGGCAGCTGGGCGAGTTCGCCCGCGAACGCGGCGTGGAGATCGGCCTGTGGACCCAGTCGGACCTCCATCCGAAAGAGGGGGTCGATGCCCTGCTCCAGCGCGACATCGTCAAGGAGGTGCGCGACGCCGGGGTGCGCGTGCTCAAGACCGACGTGGCATGGGTCGGCGCCGGCTACTCGTTCGGGCTGAACGGCGTGGCCGACGTCGGACGCATCATGCCCTACTACGGCAACGACGCCCGCCCGTTCATCATCTCGCTCGACGGATGGGCCGGGACGCAGCGCTACGCCTCGATCTGGTCGGGCGACCAGACGGGCGGCGACTGGGAGTACATCCGCTTCCACATCCCCACCTACATCGGCTCGGGCCTCTCGGGGCAGCCGAACATCTCGTCGGACATGGACGGCATCTTCGGCGGGCGGAACATCCCGGTGAACGTCCGCGACTTCCAGTGGAAGACCTTCACGCCGATGCAGCTCAACATGGACGGCTGGGGCGCCAACCCGAAGTATCCCCACATCCTCGGCGAGCCCGCGGCGTCGATCAACCGCTGGTACCTGAAGCTCAAGTCGGAGTTCATGCCCTACACCTACTCGATCGCCCGTGAGGCCGTGGACGGCAAGCCGATGATCCGCGCCATGTTCCTCGACGACCCGAACCCCTACACGCTCGGCACGGCAACCCGCTACCAGTTCCTCTACGGCCCCTACGTGCTGGTGGCCCCCGTCTACCGCAACACGCAGGCCGACGACAAGGGCAACGACCGCCGCGACGGGATCTACCTCCCCGAAGGGAACTGGATCGACTTCTTCACCGGCGACCTCTACACGGGCGGCTGCATCGTGAACAACTTCGACGCGCCGCTCTGGAAGCTCCCCGTATTCATCCGCCAGGGGGCCATCCTCCCGATGACCGCACCGCACAACAACGTCGCCCGCATGGACCGCGAGGTGCGCACCTACGAGTTCTACCCCGCCGGGCACAGCGAGTTCACGGAGTACGACGACGACGGGGTGACCGAGGCATACCGCCGCGGGGAGTCGGCCCGGACGCGCATCGTCTCGGACCTCGAGGGCGACAACCTGACGATCCGCGTGGACCCGACCGAGGGATCGTTCGAAGGCATGGTTGCCGAGAAGGCCACACGCCTGCGAATCAACGTCACGCAGCGTCCGGGAAAGATCACGGCCCGCATCGGCGGCCGCAGCGTGAAGCTCACCGAGGCCCGGACGCACGAGGAGTATGCGCAAGGAGTAAACGTGTGGTACTACGACGCCGCACCGGAGATGAACCGCTTCGCGACGACCGGCAGCGAGATAGCCGACCTGCATGTGGTGAAGAACCCCGTGGTGCGCGTGCGGCTCGAGCCGACCGACGTAACACGCAACGCCGTGGAGCTGAAGATGAAGGGATACGTCTACGCTCCGGCCGACCCGATGCTCGAAAGCATCGGCGCGCTGGAGGCGCCCCGGGCGGCGATCGCCGAGACCGACACCGAGGCCTACACGCTCACCCCCTCGTGGGAGGAGGTGCCGGGGGCCGACGGATATGAGATCGAGTTCGAGGGCATGCGCTACACGATGATCCGCGACACGCGGCTCCGCTTCGAGGACCTGCGCCCGGAGAGCGACTACACGTTCCGCATCCGCGCGGTGAACGCCTCGGGCGCCTCGCCGTGGAGCACACTCGCGGCACGCACGAAGTCCGACCCGCTGGAGTTCGCCATCCGCGGGCTGAGCGGCGAGACCTCCTGCCCGAACCAGGGCGGACAGGGCATCGCCCGGCTCTTCAACTTCGACGAGTCGGATACATGGCACACGCGCTGGAGCGAGCGGGCCGTGCCGTTCGATCTGGTGATCGACCTGCACAGCATCAACACGCTCGACCGCTTCGACTACCTGCCCCGCCAGGATGCCGGGAACGGCACGCTGGGCCGCGGCCGCGTCTTCACGAGCATGGACCGCACGAACTGGACCGAGGCCGGCACATTCGAGTGGAAGGGCGCCGAGACGAAGAGCTTCCGCTTTGCGGAGCAGCCCACGGCGCGCTACATCCGCATCGAGGTCGAGGAGGCCGTCGGCGGATACGGCTCGGGACGCGAGCTCTACGTCTTCCGCGTTCCCGGCTCGGAGAGCTACCTCCCGGGCGACATCAACCAGGACCGCCGGATCGACGAGAACGACCTCACCTCGTACATGAACTACACGGGCCTGCGCCGCGGCGACGGCGACTTCGAGGGATACATCTCGAAGGGAGACCTGAACACCAACGGGCTGATCGACGCCTACGACATCTCGGCCGTGGCGACGCGGCTCGACGGCGGCGCCGACCGCCGGCCGGCCGACCCCGTGGCGGGAACGGTCACGGTGAAGGCCTCAAAGCGCAGCTACGCCCCGGGGGAGACGGTCGAGATCCGCGTCACGGGCCACGGGCTGAAGAGCGTGAACGCCCTGAGCTTCGCCCTGCCCTACGACCCGCAGCAGCTGGAGTATGTCGGCATCGAGGCTCCCGGGCTCGGGCAGATGCGCAACTTCACCGCCGACCGGCTCCATACCAACGGCGTGAAGGCACTCTACCCGACCTTCGTGAACGTCGGCGAACAGGCGACGGCCGAGGGCGACGGCGAACTGCTCGTGATCCGCTTCCGCGCCCGCAAAGCCTATGTCTACGACCTGCAGCCGGCAGACGGGCTGCTGGTGGACAAGCGCATGAACCAGGCGGCATTCTGACACCCACGGGCAGACTGCCCGACGCAGGAGGGGCTTCCGGATTTCCGGAGGTCCCTCTTCGTTTGCCCGGCGGGAATGCTGTCCGACGGAGAGGCAGCCCCGCCGGACGGGCGTCCGGTTCGGGAGTGGCGGAGGCAAGGCTCGGACGCCATACGGGGCGCAACAAACGGCAACGGAGTCGAAAAAAGGGCAAACCGGCTGGTTTCAAACGAAAAAAAGATTATTTTTGCACCCGTATGAAGACCAAAGAGGACCTGATCGCAACGCTCGATTTCGTGGCCGAATATGCCACCTACCTGCTCGGATCGGGGGTGCATACCTCCCGCGTGATCCGAAATTCGCAGCGGATCGGCACTTCGCAGGGCATCGACATCCAGTTGTCGAGTTTCCAGCGGAGCACGATCGTCACGGCCCACGACCCCGAGAGCGGCGAGGCCATCACCCGCGTGGTGAAGATCCCCGCCCTGCCGATCAGCTTCGAACGCAACTCCGACCTCAGCGCCCTGAGCTGGGACGCCCTCGACGAGCGGCTGCCGCTCGCCGAAATCCGTACGCGCTACGAGCAGCTGATCTCCAAGCCGCGCATCGACCCGATCTTCGTGCTGCTCACCGTCGGACTGGCCAACGCCTCGTTCTGCCGGCTGTTCGGCGGCGACTGGACCGCCATGTCGATCGTCTTCACCTCGACGCTCGTCGGATTCGCCGCCAAGCAGCGCATGCAGGCACACGGCCTGAACCACTTCCTGACGTTCATCATCTCGTCGTTCCTGGCCTCGCTCTGCGCCTCGATTGCCCTGCGCTTCGACTGCACGTCGGAGACGGCACTGGCCACGAGCGTGCTGTTCCTCGTGCCCGGCGTGCCGCTCATCAACGGCGTGATCGACATCGTCGAAGGTCACATCCTGATCGGATGCAGCCGGCTGATCAACGCCCTGCTGCTCATCATCTGCATCGCCGTGGGGATGTCCGCCACACTCATGATGGTCAAAGACAGTCTGCTATGATCGCGCTCGACATCCTGCTCGACGGCTTCTTCGCCGCCATCGCCGCCATCGGCTTCGGGGCCATCTCCGACCCGCCGATGCGCGCCTTCCCGCGCATCGCCCTGCTGGCCGCCGTGGGCCACGCCCTGCGGTTCTGCCTGATGAACTACGCCGGCGTGGACATCGCCTCGGCCTCGCTCTGCGCCTCGATCACCATCGGGCTCGGAAGCCTCTGGCTCGGACAGGGAATTCACTGCCCGATGACGGTGCTCTACATCCCCGCCCTGCTGCCCATGGTGCCGGGCATCTACGCCTACAAGACCGTATTCTCGCTGCTGATGTTCCTCCAGTCGCTCGACGATGCGCAGCAGGGGCTGGCCTACATGCAGCAGTTCTTCCTCAACGCGACGGTCTCGTTCAGCGTGATCATCATGCTGGCGGCAGGAGCCACGCTGCCCATCTTCATCTTCAACCGCCGGGCCTTCTCGCTCACCAGGCGCAAATCCGACCGCATATGACCGTATTCTGGGAGACGATCGCCGCCTACAACGCCGCCACATGGCCCGTGCAGATCCTGCTCGCGACCGTGGGGATCGCCCTCACGCTGCTGCTCTGCTTCCGTCCCACGACAGCCGTGAAAAACGCCATGAAGGTCTTCATGGCGCTGCTCAACTTCTGGATCGCATTCGTCTACTACCACATCTACTGCGAGCCCCGCGAATACAACGACCTGCTGACACTCTTCTGGGCCATCATGGGCTGCATGTGGATCTACGACCTGGCGGCACGCAACGCCACGCTCGAACGCACCGGGCACCACACCGGATTCGCCCTGCTGCTCTTCGCCATGCCGTTCATCTACCCGCTCTGCTCGCTCGCTCTCGGGAGGGAGTTCCCGATGATCACCTCGCCGGTGATGCCCTGCTCGGTGGCGGTCTTCACCCTTGCGCTGATGCTCGCCTTCGCCGAACGGGTCAATATCATCCTGGCGATGCTCCTCGGCCACTGGGCCCTCGTCGGGCTGTCGAAGGTCTACTACTTCGGCATCCCCGAGGACTATCTGCTGGCCTGCAGCGTGGTGCCGGCGCTCTACGTCTTCCTCCGGGAGTACATCGTCGCCATCTCGCAGCGGCCGAGCAAGCCCTCGCCGCGCGTGCTCAACGCCCTGCTCGGCGTGCTGTGCATCATCATCGGCCTGTTCATCGCCTACACGCTCCTGCACCAGTTCAACCTCTTCTCGGAGATCTGATGCGGCCGGGAAACCGGACCGGACAACACAATACGAAACAGAGCGGCCGGGAACCTTACAGTTCCCGGCCGCTCTGTTTCATGGCAGCGCCCCGTCAGCGGAGCGGTTCGATGCGGAAGCCAAGGCTGTAGGCCGAGTCGCGCCGCAACTCATACTGCGGCCGCGGCTGCGGCCCGCAGCTGGCGTTACCCAGGCCGCGCTGCACGCAGTCGAGGTTCAGGATCACCTCCGAACGGCGCACGTTGTCCAGGTCATGGGCGTATTTCGTGGCCCACAGATCGGCATCCGTATAGTGGAGCGCACTGAACTCGAGGTAGCCCAGCGCCGTGATCCGAAGCCCGGCCCCGTCGTCGGAGCGGAGCGTGAGCCACCGCACGTCGCTGCGGCCGCCCATCGTCTGCGGACGCACGTAGGACTCCTCCATCTGATCGACCGAGCATTCGTACACGCCGAAATAGGCGGCATTGTGCCGATCGACGTAGTTCTCGATCGGACCGCGGCCGTACCACGCCACCTGCCCGAGGGCGGGACTGAGCGCCGCCGTCAGCCCCAGGCGCGGGAGGTTGAAGTCGGCAGCCGTCGGGAATTCGGCCGTCACATCGACCGTACCGTCGGCATGGACCGTATACCCGACCGTATAGGGCTGGCGCACGTCATCGCCGATGCGGGCCTCCATCGGGGTCGAGATACGCACCGAGCGACCGTCCCCGGAGACCTCCCAGGTGACCTCGGCATCGGGGCGCAGCGCGCAGACCGTCGGGCGGAAGGCGCGCTTGTCGTTGTCGATCGAGCGGTACCAGTTCAGTTCGAAGCCCGCGCCGGCGTGGATCAGTTCCCTGCCGGCATAGCGCAGCGAGGTCACGATGCCGCGGGTGAGGTCCATCTCCATGCGGAAGCCCGTGGCGGCAAGCGTCAGGCGTCCCTCCTCGCTCGAAATCCGAAGCGGCTCGTCCGTAAGGGGCTGCACGGCGCCGGGAAGGCGGCGGCCGGTGACGGCCAGCTGCTCGCCGGCGACCTCATGCCCGGCGTCGGCCCAGACACACGGCCTACGGAGCCGTACCGAGAGGTTCACGAAGTATTCGCCGTCGTCGCCCACACGGTCGGCATAAGGCAGCGTCAGGGTGGCCGTACTGTCCGGAGCGGCCGACGGCAGGTCGGTATCACCCTCGGCCACGGGAAGGCCGTCGCGCAGCAGCGTCCAGTGCAGGCGGAAGTTGTCGAGGTCGAGGAACGCATAGCGGTTTTCGATGCAGATGCGGCCCGAGGCCGGATCGTCGGCATGCAGGCGCAGGTACTGGTAGACCTTCTTGACCTCGAGCAGTTTGGGAGTCACCTGCCGGTCGGGGGTCACGATGCCGTTGCAGCAGAAGTTGTTGTCGTTGGGAGCATCGCCGAAACCGCCGCCGTAGTAGTAGTTCGTCGGCAGCTCGCCGTACTTGCACAGGCCCTGATCGACCCAGTCCCAGATGCAGCCGCCGATCATGCGGACCGAACGGTTCTCGATGTAGTCCCAGTACTCCTCGAGGTTGCCGATCGCATTGCCCATGGCGTGGGCATACTCGCACAGGAAGTAGGGTTTGTCGCGGTCCTGACGGTCCTGTTCGATCATGCTCTCGATCGAGGGATACATCCGCGAGTCGATGTCGGCCACGTCGTTCTTGCCCTCGTAGTGGATCGGACGGGGATCGAGCGCACGCGCCGCGGCGTAGACGGCCTCGAAGTTGCGGCCCGATCCGCACTCGTTGCCCATCGACCAGAAGATCACCGACGGGTGGTTCTTGTCGCGCTCGACCATCCGCACCATGCGGTCGATGAAGGCCGGGCGCCAACTCTCCTTGTCGCTGATCGAGTGGTTGCCGTGGCACTCCACGTCGGCCTCGTCCATGACGTAGAGGCCGTAGTAGTCGAACAGCGCGTACATCTTGGCGTCGTTCGGATAGTGGCTCGTGCGGATCGTATTGAGGTTGTGGCGCTTGAAGAGCAGGATGTCTTCGATCATCGACTCGACGGGAACCGCCTTGCCCAGCTGCGGATGGATGTCGTGGCGGTTGGCGCCCTTGAAGAAGATCCGGCGGCCGTTGATCCAGACGCGGCGGTCGCGGATCTCGATCTTGCGGAGCCCGTACTGCGAAAAGGTCGTCTCGAGCGTCTGTCCGTCACGGTCCTTCAGTTCGAGGAGCACCGTATAGAGACAGGGCGTCTCGGCCGACCAGAGTTGCGGCGAGGAGACGGGAAGCACAGCCTCGGCAACGGCCTCGGAGCCGCGGGCCACACCGCTGAACGGGAGACTCTGCCCTGCGACGCGGCGCCCTTCGGCATCGAGCAGCGTGACATCGACCGAGACGGCCTCGCGGCCCCGGCCCCCGACGTTGGCCACATGGGCGCGGACGCGCAGGCCGGCGCTGCGGAAGTCGTCGGACAGGTCGGCATCGAAGCGGAAGTCGCGCAGACGCACCTTCGGGGTGGCGTAGAGGTAGACGTCGCGGTGGATGCCGCTCAGGCGGAACATGTCCTGATCCTCGAGGTAGCTGCCGTCCGACCAGCGGTAGACCTCGACGGCCAGCGTATTGCGGCCCGGACGGACGTAGCGCGTGATGTTGAACTCGGCATCGTTGTTCGCGCCCTGGCTGTAGCCCACCCTGCGGCCATTGACCCAGACGTACATGGCGCTGTAGACGCCGTCGAAGTGGAGGTAGACCTCACGGTCCTTCCAGTCGGCCGGCAGGTCGAAATCGCGGCGGTAGGAACCCACCGGATTGGTCTCCGTCTGGTTCGTATAGCCCCTCTGCGGAAGGATGAAGGGCGGCTGGTTCTTGTGCGGATAGGTTATGTTCGTGTAGATCGGCGTGCCGTAGCCGTGCATCTCCCAGTTCGACGGAACGGGAATCTCGTCCCACGTCGAGACGTCGTAACGTTCCCGGTAGAAATCCGCAGGACGCTCGTCGGGGCTCTTCACCCAATGGAACTTCCACATGCCGTTGAGCAGCATGTAACGGCTCGAGCGGTTGCGCACCCACGGCCGGCGGTAGCTCGGGTCGCCCTGCATCTCGGCCACCGAGGCGAAGGGCACGAAGGTCGCATGGCCCGGCTCCTTGTTCACGGCGAAGACCGTCTCGTTCTCCCAGTCGTTGTCGCTGGTCGGGCGCAGGGCCGAGAGGTCGATCCGGGCCGTCGAACGGCGGATTGTCCACCGCTGGGCAGGGTCGTCGGCCGAAGGGGCCACCTGCCAGGCCGGCTTGCCCGGCTGCACGTCGGGACAGCCGATATTGAGTCCGCCCGCACGGCAGGTGATCGTGTAGGCATCCTCCCCGACGGGGGTCAGCTTCCACTCCTGGTTGGCATTGCCGGGGCTCGTGCTCCACTGGATCAGCGGCCCGGGCTGCGAGGCGCGGTTGGCGTTGTCGATGCTCTGGTCGGCAAGCGCGGAGGTAATCTGCCAGTAGCCCCCGGTCGGGGCCTCGGTGATGATCCAGAGCTGCGACGGCAGGTCACGGCCCCGGTTGTTCAGGAAGATCTCGGTTTCGTTGTCGAGGCTGCCCTGGTTGTCGAGCACCAGCCCGCCCGGGCCGACGATCTCGTAGAGAGCCTTCGGATCGAAGTGCTGCGCCGCCGCGGGACGGGCCGGGCACAATCCGACGGCAACCAGCCCGCAGAGGGCCAGGAAGCGTTTGAGTGTCATACGCGGTTCAGTTTTTTGGGTTAGATTCGGGATCCAAAGGTAGCAAAAACAGGGGCAAGTGCCAAGCGTCCGGACGTTTTTTCGGCGGAGGAGCGGCCGTATGCTGCAACGGGGAAACAACGGGTCCGCGGCGCCGAAACGCCGCGGACCCGGGGAACGATCCGTATGGAAGGATCCGCTATTCGATCTCGAGCAGCGGAGCGTCGGTCGGGACATTCTCGCCCTCGGCAACGAAGATCTGCTTCACGGTGCCGGAGTAGTCGGTCGTGATGGCGTTCTCCATCTTCATGGCCTCGAGAACGGCCACCTCCTGGCCGGCCTTGACCGTATCGCCCACCTTGACGGAGAGCGTCAGCACGCGGCCCGGCAGCGGAGCCGTCACGGCATGGCCCGTAATCACGGCCTTCGGACGGGCGGGAGCGGCCTCCGGGGCCTTCGCCTCGGGTTTGGCGGCCGCCTCGGCGGGCTTAGCTGCCGCGTAAGCCTTCACCTTCTGGTCCGTGAGGAAGGTCTTGGCCACGGCCGGGAAGAGCTCGAGCAGCAGCACCTCCTTCTCGTTGGCCGCCAGCTTGACGCCTCCGGCTTCGGGGAGTTCGGGGTTGGGCTGCATCTTGTACTTCGACGTGTCGTAGGGGGGTCTCCTCACGCACACCGCAGATCTTGAAGCGGAACTCGGGGTCGATCTTCACCGGCGTCTTGCCGTATTCGCCCTTCACGAGGCCCACAAACTGCGACGACTTGTTGGTATACATCGGACGTCCGGCCTTCTCGTCGAGGGCGCAGTTCACGGCCTGGGCCCCCACGATCTGCGAGGTCGGGGTCACCAGAGGCGGCAGACCGGCAGCCAGACGCACCGACGGGATGAGCTCCATGGCGCGCGGCAGGATCTCCTCCGACTTGAGCTGCTTGAGCTGGGCCACCATGTTCGAGTACATGCCGCCCGGGATCTCGGCCTTCTGCACCAGCTCGTTCGGAGCCGGGAAGCCGAAGTAGGCCTCGATCTTGCGGCAGAGGTCGATCGTCGCGGCCTCGTCGTCGCGCTGTGCGGCCTCGATGGCGCGGTCGAAGAGGGCATCCACCTCGTCGGGCAGTTTGTCGGTCAGCGGGTTGAAAGGCTTCGGCTCGGGTTTCTCGACACCGAATACCGACATATTGAGCTCCTTGCGGATCTCACGCAGCTCCTTGTTGATCTTGGCCACGGCCTCCATGTTCACGCCCGTGTCGATACCCAGCTTCTTGCAGAAGACGTAGACGAGCTCGATGGCCGGAGCACCCGTACCGCCGGCGAAGTACCAGCAGTTGGTATCCACGACATCGACACCCGCAACGATGGCGGCCAGCACCGAGGCCAGACCGTAACCCGGCGTACAGTGGGTGTGGAAATCGACGGGAATCGACAGGTGTTTCTTGAACAGGCGCACGAGCGTGGCCACGCGGCGCGGCGGGATCAGACCCGACATGTCCTTGATGGTGATCATGTCGGCGCCCAGTGCGGCCATCTGACGGGCCTTGTCGAGGAAATAGGCGTCGGTGAAGACCGGATCGGGGTTCTTCTTGCCGAAGAGTTTCGAGAAGAAGCCCTGCTCGGGATATTTCGGATCGACCGTATAGCATACGGCACAGTCGGCGATGCCGCCGTACTGCTTGACGTACTTGACCGTCGATTTGACGTTGTCCACGTCGTTCAGCGCATCGAAGATACGCATGATGCCCAGACCGCTCTCGATGGCATTGCGGCAGAAGCCGTCGATGATCTCATCCGTATAGGGCGAGTAGCCGAACAGGTTGCGGCCGCGCGACAGGGCCGTGAGTTTCGACACATTCCCGACAGCCTTATGGATCGTTTCGAGGCGCGTCCACGGATTCTCGTTCAGGTAGCGCATCACCGAGTCGGGCACGGCGCCGCCCCACACCTCCATCGCATAGAAATTCGCATCCTTGTAGAAAGGCAGGCAACGGTCGATCTGTGCCTGATTCATTCGGGTCGCGAACGACGACTGCTGGCCGTCGCGCAACGTAAGGTCTCTGATTTTGAGATTTCTTGCCATTGTGATAAGACTTTAGTTCCTGTTTCGGAAATTTGTGTTATTCGAATAACAAAGGTAATAAAGTGTCAGGAATAAACAACTTTTTCGGGCATTTTTTTCGAAAAATCTCACTTCGGGCCTCCTTTTCGGAGGAGAGAAGGGGTTGTCGGAGTGATATTTCGGTCGAAACAGCAGACTGAAGAGCGAAAAGCATCCGAAAGCGGACACGGGAAGAGGCTCAGAGCGGACGGCCTCCGTCGGCCGGCACGGAGGGGCGGGAAGATGAAGCCCCGCCCGATGGCGTATCGGTGTCCGGATGGCGGTCGAGGTAGAGCCGCTTGAAGACATGCACGCAGAAGACAAGCATCGACAGCAGCAGCGGCCCGAAGATCACCCCCATGAACCCGAAGAGCGAGAGGCCGATGACCACGCCGAAGACCGTGATGAGCGGGTGGATGTCGGCCATGCGGCGCTGCAGGACGAGCCGCACGACATTGTCCGACTGCGTGACCACCGCCACGCCGTAGGCCGCCAGCCCGACGGCGGCTCCCGCATGGCCGCCGAGCCCCAGCCAGAGCGCCAGCGGCACCCAGACGAGCGCCGTGCCGACAACCGGAATGATCGTGGCCAGACAGGTCAGCACGCCCCAGAAGAGCGGGTCGGGCACCCCGAAGAGCAGGTAGCCCGCCAGTGCGACGCCTCCCTGCACGACGGCCAGCAGCGGGATGCCGATGGCGTTCGAGCGGACGATCATGCGGACCTCGTGCAGGGCGTCGCTCCCCACCCCGCGGCTGAAGGGAAGCAGTTCGCGGATGTACTCCTCCATGCGGCGGCCGCCCAGCAGCATGAAGTAGAGCACGAAGAGCAGGACCACCACATTGACCGCAAAGCCCGTCACCCCGCCGAGGAGCCACTGCCCGAGGTGCGGAAGCTCCGAGAGCAGGCTCCGCAGGTTGCTCTCCTGCCACAGGTCGTAACCCGTACGCTCCTGGACCAGCGCCGCGAGGTGGCGGGCCGAAGCAACGAGCTGGCGGGGATCGAGCGTAAGGCGCTGCACGCGCTCGGCAACCATCCAGACCAGCAGCGAGATCGGCACCAGGAAGCAGCACACCGCCTCGCCCAGCAGCAACCAGGCCGCCGTGCCGCGCCGCCAGCCGTGCCGCTCGGTCAATCGGCACATCTGCCCGCGCAGCAGGACATAGATCGTCGCGGCTCCCATCAGTCCCCCCAGAAAGGGGGTCAGTTCGACGAAGACGACGGTCCCCAGCCCTACGATCAGCGCCACGAGCGAATAGCGCCAGTATTGTTCCCGGACAGACGGCATGCAACACCTTGATATATATTACCGGACAGGGGCATGCCGCAAGGAGCGTGCCACCGGCCCGACACGGCCGCCTCGTGCGGTGTTCCGAACGGATCGCCGCATGGCACACCAAAATTTCAGCAATGTGCTATTGCGTTCACAACATATTTCATTATATTTGTAATATACAAACGAATGGCAGTTCGTCCTCTATGCTGGAGACATTACGCTCGCACCTTTCAGGCCGCCGCTACGCACGGCCCCTGCGCAGCCGTCGGCTCTGCGCCCGAATCCGCAGGGCCGCAGCCGGGAAACGATTCGCCGGACCACATTCCCTGCGGGATGGCGTTCCGATCGCTGTGCGGGAGGTTAAAATACGGTGAAATCCGACTTCCCGAACTCTGCACCCCACTCAAAAAGACTATCTTTGCGACGAGTATCCGCATCGAAAGAAACCCTTAATCCATATTTTATGAAAAAACCTCTACTTCACTTTCTCCTGATGGCGGCCTTCATCCTGATCGGCTCGTCATCGGCAATCGCACAATCGACAGTGATCGGCAAGGTCGTCGATGAGAACGACGCGCCGCTCATCGGTGCGACCGTCATCGTGCCCGGCACCTCGACCGGTACCGGAACCGACGCAGCCGGCAACTTCTCGCTGAAGGTCGATGCCGGAACGCAGAGCGTCGAGATCTCGTTCATCGGTTATGTGACCGAGACCCGCGAGATCAAGGGGGGGGGTCGCATTGACCTCGGCACAATCGTCCTGAAAACCGACGCCGTGACGCTGCAGGACGTCATCGTCTCGCAGTCGGTGGCCGTGCAGCGCAAGACCCCGGTGGCCGTATCGACCGTCACGGCCGACGAGATCACCTACAAACTCGGCGGACAGGAGTTCCCCGAGATCCTCAAATCGACCCCCGGCGTATATGTGACCAAGGACGGCGGCGGCTTCGGCGACGCCAAGATCAACATGCGCGGCTTCCAGTCGGCCAACGTCGCCGTGATGGTGAACGGCGTGCCGGTCAATGACATGGAATGGGGCGGCGTCTACTGGTCAAACTGGGCCGGTCTCTCGGACGTGACGCGCAGCATGCAGACGCAGCGCGGTTTGGGCGCCTCGAAGATCTCGGCCCCCTCGGTGGGCGGTTCGGTGAACATCGTCACCAACGGCATCGACGCCAAGAGGGGCGGCACATTCTCGTTCGGCGTCGGCAACGACGGACTCTACAACCTCTCGCTCAGCCTCTCGACCGGCCTGACCAAGAACGGATGGGCCATGTCGATCCTCGCGGCCAAGCGCTGGGGCGACGGCTACATCCAGGGCACGAACTTCGAGGGTTACAACTGGTTCGTGAACATCTCGAAGCGCATCAACGACCGGCACCAGCTCTCGCTCACGGCATTCGGCGCCCCCCAGAAGCACGGACAGCGCAACGCCCTGAACGACGGTCTGACGATCGCCGAGTGGCAGAAGGCCAAGAACTTCATGGGCGAGAAGGACATGTACCGATACAACGCCAGCTACGGTTTCGACAGGAACGGCAAGCAGCGCTACTCGAGCTTCAACGAGTACCACAAACCCCAGATCTCGCTCAACCACCAGTGGCAGATCGACTACAAGTCGTCGCTCTCGACGGCCCTCTACATGTCGATCGGACGCGGCTCGGGATACTCGGGACAGGGCCGCACGTCGGCCGACCGCAACGCCTGGAAGGGCACGAACTACGGTATCCTGAACACCACGTTCCGCAACCCCGACGGCACGTTCGCCTACGACAAGATCCAGGAGCTCAACGCCGCCAGCATCGACGGCTCGCGCATGGTGATGTCGAAGAGCAACAACAACCACATGTGGTACGGCCTGCTCTCGACCTACACCAACCAGATCACCCCGTCGCTCGAGCTCTCGGCCGGTGTCGATGTCCGCTACTACATCGGTGAGCACAACAACGAGATCATCGACCTCTACGACGGCAAGTACTTCATCGACGACAACAGCCGCCGCAACGTCAAGGCCTCGGACAACATCGCCGCTGCCGATCCCACGTGGCAGTACGAGAAGCTGCAGGTGGGCGACAAGGTCTACCGCGACTACGACGGACACGTCCACCAGGAGGGCGTATTCGCACAGCTCGAGTGGACGCGCAACAAGCTCAACGCATTCGTCTCGGGTTCGATCTCCAACACCGGATACTGGCGCTACGACCGCTTCTACTACGATGCCGAGCACGCCGAGTCGGACCACGTGAACTTCCTCGGATACACGGTCAAGGGCGGCGCCAACTACAACATCACCGACAAGCACAACGTATTCGCCAACCTCGGATACATCAGCCGCGCGCCCTTCTTCTCGGGCGGCGCATTCCTGCAGAGCACCACGAGCAACGTGACCAACCCCGACCCGCTCAACGAGCGCGTCTTCTCGGCCGAACTCGGATACGGCTTCCGCTCGGGCATCTTCACGGCCAACCTCAACGCCTACTACACGCTCTGGATGGACAAGTCGTTCGTCCGCTCGACACAGATGTCCAACGGCGACTACGCCCGCATCAACCTGGGCGGCGTGGATGCCCGCCACATGGGTATCGAGCTCGACTTCTCGCTGCGTCCGACCCGCTGGATGGACATCACCGGCATGCTCTCGCTCGGCGACTGGATCTGGGACAGCAACACGAAGGGTTACATCTACGACTCGCAGGGCCAGCCGATGACCGCCGCACTCGACGGAACGGTGGCTTCGGGCATCATGGCTGACGACCACGCCTGGCTGAACCTGAAGCAGAAGGGCATCAAGGTCGGCGGATCGGCGCAGACCACCGGCGCCATCGGCGTGACGGTGCGCCCGATGAAGGGACTGCGCGTCAGCGCCGACTGGAACGCCTACGGCAACAACTACGCCGACTTCTGGCTCGGCTCGGGCCTGAACGGCAACCAGACCATCGAGGTCAAGGATCCGTGGCGCATTCCGTGGGGGCACCAGCTCGACCTCTCGGCCAGCTACCGCTTCAAGATCGGCAACATCTTCGCCACGATCTACGGCAACGTGAACAACGTCTACAACTACAACTACATCATGGATGCGCAGAGCGACGCTCTCCAGGAGGGTATCTGGCAGAACGCCTACGCCGTCATGTACTCGTTCGGACGCACCTACACCGTAAGAGTGAAAATCAACTTCTAACCATACTCCGGAATATTCGACATGAACAAGCATATCAAACTCGCACTGATCTTCGCAGCCGCCGCACTCGCCGGTACGGGCTGCACGGTCGATGACTACAACGAAGCCTATCTGGACGGGTTCGACTCCGATCAGGAGGTGACCGACATCCAGACGGTGAGCTACACGCTCACCGATGCGGACTACTCCTCGGTGGCCAACAACGCCACGAACAAGGCGATCGCCGAGGCGGCAGGTCCGGAGGCCGTCGAGGCGCTGGCAGCCGTCGGCACGGCCAAATGCTTCTCCGAGGCGGCTCCCGCCGAGACCTACCTGCCGGCATTCGTATCGGCGGGCTACAACTACTACCTGTCGAACGGTTCGACGGTGACGGTGACCTACCGCAAGGCCACGGCGCTGGCCGAGGAGGTCGTAAAGCTCGCGGCAGCCGAAACCTACACGGTGACGGGCGAAAACTACAAGTCGGTATGGGGCGAGACCCCGGCCAACTACTTCACCCCCTCCAAGCCGCTCGAGGGCTATGCCGGCAAGTTCCTCTCGGCTGCCTATCCCGACGCTGCGGAGGGCACGGTGAAGCTCGTGGCCTACAACTACTCCGATTCGGAGCCCGGCACGGGTGGCGAATCGGCGGCAACGAGTATCGACGAGTCGTTTGCCGGCGGACTGAACGCCTGGCAGATCGTCAAGGGCGAGAGCTCCTCGACCTGGACGCTCGATTCGTACAACGGAGTCAATTCGGCCAAGGTGTCGGCCTTCAAGACCGAAGGGGCACAGGATCTGTGGCTGATCTCCGAAAAGGTGAACCTCTCGGCGAACGAACAGCCGCAGCTGGCCTTCGACGTGAAGATCTCCTACTGGACGCATGACGGGCTGCAGGTGCTGGTTTCGACCGACTACAACGGCGTGACGCCCGAGGAGGCCACGTGGACCGACCTGACGCACTGCTTCGCATTCGACGGTTCGACGGCCGGCAAGTGGTACACGGCAGGCATCTGCGACATGAGCGCCTACAGGAGCGATGCGGTCTACATCGCCTTCCGCTACACGGGCAATGCCGCCGAGGAGAAGACGACGACCTACCAGATCGGCAACATCCAGCTGGGCGACGGCGTGGTAACCGCCGCCGGGAAGGAGCTCTTCAGCGATGCGTTCGAGGCGGTGGATGCCGAGAACAACAAGGTATTCGACAAGTGGGAGGTGAAGGCCGTGGCCGACGAGACGAAGCAGTGGTACCTGACCACCTACTCGAACAACACCTACGCCCAGGAGACGGCCAACAAGGCTGCGGGAGCCGTCGAGTCGTGGCTCGTCACGAAGGAGCCGATCGCCGTGCCGGCATTCGACGCCGAGGGCATGACGGTGCTCGGATTCGACCTCAAGATCGGCTACTGGAACGCCGACTGCCTCACGGTGCTCGCATCGGAGAACTACACGGGCGACGTGTCCGCAGCCGAGTGGACCGACCTGACGGCACACTTCCTGCTCCCGCAGACGCCGACAGGAGGCTATGCCGACAACTTCTCGGCAGCCGGTCTGGCACCGCTTTACCAGTTCGCCGGCAAATCGGTCTACATCGCCTTCCGCTACCAGGGCAACGGCGCCGAGAAGCGCACGACGACCTACCAGGTGGACAACGTGAAGGTAGCCAGCATCTCGCGCAACGCCGCATCGGCGGCCTCGACGCTCGCGGCCATGACCCGTGCGGCGATGGTCAAGGAGCGTTACGCCGCCTACACCTTCAACGGCACCAACTGGGAGCCGACGCCCGACACGGCCGTCATCAACCCCGAGGACTACGAGGCCATGGGCAGCTCGCACCCGAACTTCAGCTCGTCGTTCTCGCCCGACGTCTACCTGCCCGTCTACCTCAAGCTCAAGTACCCCTACGCACAGCCCGAGGAGACGAAGGACATCGCCTACCAGTACTATGAGGACAACGTGACGGGCCCGCGTGCCGACCGCTACGCATTCGACGGTTCGCAGTGGACGAAGGTCGAGGCCTATGAGACGCTCGAAGGCCCGTTCAAGAAGGTGGACGGCAAGTGGAGCTTCAACCCCAGCCTGACGATCGTCGTGGCACCCGACAAGAGCGAGCTGAGCAAGAGCATCTACCAGGCCGGCGTGGACTGGGTGATCGCCAACAAGGACCCGATGTACCGCTACGACAACCGCAGCGACTCGTACATGACCGACTCGGAGTACTACAGCGGCTGCGCCGTGGGTTACACGAACCTCAACTGGCGCATCAACACGCTGCCCAAGTACTACTGGGGACCGGCCGGCGAGGACATCTCGGCCTACGACAACTGGGCTTCGGACGACAAGGAGGCCGCACGCGCATCTTATGCGGCATTCTATGCCGAGACGGAGAAGCGCTTCGGCGAGGTGATGTCCGGTGCGCTGGGTACGCTCTACCCCAACGTCAAGATGATCGACGGCATCGACGTGATCTACACGCTCGAGTTCATGCTCTACACGCAGCACATCGGCTCGAGCACGGGCAAGGTGACCCACGCATTCGAGTTCAAGCTCGTGGCCGACGGCAAGTTCGAGTACGTGCGGATGTACGCCCTCGCACCGGAGTTCGAGCTCATGCGCGACGAGAACTTCAAGTAGCGGAGCCCGCTCTGCAAAACGGAAAGGCCGCCCGAGTGATCGGGCGGCCTTCCTGTTTGCGGTATGCCGGTCGGCAAAAAAGGGCGAGGAAGCCGGGCCAGAAAGAGGCACAACACACGGCAGCTGCCTGCCGAATAAAGTCCAAAGCCATCGGGCCGGTGCCGGAGCTGCAGGCCGCAACAGGCCTTACGGGCAGGCCGCATGGAGGCAGGCCGTCAGAGCAGCATCTGCCTGAGGGCCGCGCAGGAAGAGGCCGGGTCGCGGGCATCGAAGAGGAAGCCCCCGATACCCAACGTCCGGGCCGTGTCGATGTTGGCCGGGCGGTCGTCGATGAAGAGCGTCTCGGAAGGGAGGAGTCCGTAACGGTCGAGCAGGATCTCATAGATCCGCGGCTCGGGCTTGACACAAAGCTCCTCGCACGACACGACCTCACCGTCGAAAAGCCCGTAGACGGGGAAGCGGCGCAGGTAGTCGATGAACTCGCGCGACATGTTCGAGAGCACGTAGAGGCGGTAGCCGGCCTCCTTCAGGTCGCGGACGAGCTCTTCGGTCGGCGCAACGGGCTCCTGCAGGTCGATGGCCCGCTGGAGTACGGCCGCGCAGGTCTCGCGCGAACGGCCGGTCATCCCGACCAGGGTGTCGGTAACCTCCCCGAGGGTCGAAGCTCCCCGGTCATACTCCTCCCAGAAACGGGGCATCTTCGGGGCCCGGAGGAAGCTGAAGAATTCGATGATCTCCGGGTCGCACTTGCGTGTCGCGGGCGAAGAGCACTCCGCCCAGATCAAATACGATGTTTTTCATATGATCACATAGAATAGGTGCACCCTATTCAAGATATTTTTTTAAACGGAGCTACATACTTTTCATACATAATACGACAACGACGTTCTGCACTCGCAACAAACTCCTTCAGATAAGCCTTTGCCCAATCTTCGATTGTTCCTTTAAACGTTTGGTCAAGATCGGATACATGGAACTGAATTTGCATGGCGGCCGCCCAATTGATATATAAAGAGGACGGAGTCGATCTGAAAAGATTGCCATAGTGGGCATCGACACACCGCAACATCTTGCCCTCCGGCAACCAATCGACTTCCACATAATTGATACTGACATCGCACGCGGCTCCCATATTATCCAATATAATGGCACACATTTGTGCTACCTTATATGCCGAAATGATATTGGGAGCCTGTGCGGACTTCGACACGTTGCGGGTCTTGACATCCAGCAATTCGAAATAGCCGTTGTCATGAAACAATATATCGGCCGTATCATTCTGTTTCTCTTCAAATATATTCCGGGGGTTCCAATACTTGGTTGCCGTATCCCCCCGACTAAGAAGGAACAAAGCAACGGGGGAGTGAAAAAGAGACATCCTGTCCTCGACCGTTATACACTGAGGATTATTTCTATACAGATCGTTCAGATACTCGAACTGCTTGAATATATTTCTGGGATGCCGTTCTTTCAGGTGGTGATACACCAGTTTCTCGAAAGGCTCTCCCGCCGCATGACCCGACAGCGTCCCGTTATCCGCGGCATTAGGCCGTGCAACTTCCTGGGAATGCAGCCAATACAGAAGTTGATCGTAATCGATACTACACATGGAATAAGGCATTAATATTTTGTTCAATCATCTCAAGTATACTGACATCTTTCGTTGCAATATATTGTTTCGTATTATTCACGACTTCGTCATGAATGGCAATCTCCGCATCATTATCCCAATCAACAGGCCTATAAGGTATGCTCGCCAACGGAGCTTCGGAGAACTCTACAATATCTCCTTTCACTATTCCGTTGTATTTCAACCAATAAAAGACCCTGCTGCTATTCAGATAGGCCAATATGTAATAAATATCTTCATTACAGTTCGGCTTTTTCAGAATCCCGGTAACATCCTGCAAGGGAAAGGTTGATTCATCGGCAATCGCAAAACGAAAATAGTTCTTGTGAGATATGCGTTCCTTGCATGGCACAAAAATACGAGGCTCCGGTCTCCGGAACAAAGATTCGTTGCGAGGAAAGGCAAATTCCCAGATTTTCAAATCCTTTCCATAACTATACCGCTTCGACAGTTCATCCCTGCAGGCGCTCAACTGTGTATATACAGATGGATACTCCGTCCGGAACTGTTTTTCGGAGATATCCTCTTTCATAAAAAAATAATAGCTGTCCGAGATATTGTAGAACGGCTGTAAATCCTTGGCCTTGTACACATGTATCAGGTGTGATTTCTCGCCATCATTCAATCCGGACACATCTTTTATGCAAAAAGCCTTGTCCAACCCTGAAACCATCCCATTTCCTATGTCACAGAAATCACCTAGTCGGTACAAATCAACAGGAGAAAAGAGATCATCAGACCTTTTACTACACTGTTGCTCAAATACGGACAACGACATCCTATCCTCTTCCGAAGCCAGTATCCACCTCTCACCTTGTCGAAATTGAGGTATTCGGATGAGATCGAAACAGGATTTCCGATGCAACTCCTGAACGGATGGCTTTCCTTTCTGATTGTATCGGTAAAGGTCGATATCGGCATTGTGGACGGATTTCACATACCTAAAGACAACATACGAAGACGCAACACCCTCAAATAACGCAGTATCTTTAAAGTGATATATCTCAGACAAAGAGCCTTGGATTACCATATAGTCACGCAACGATCTTGAATGAGTGGTATTCATCCAATATTCAGGACAAATAAAAATCAACTCTCCATTTTCGGTTAATTGTTCAATGCTCTTAAGTATAAATATGAAGAGATAGTCGCACAGGCTATTGAAGTATCTTTTCCACAATGAAGAATTCTCAAGTTCCGATTTTAGCTCGGGTTCAATATTTTTCCAGCGAATGTATGGAGGATTGCCTACAATCACGTCAAACCGTTCATCCAGAGGGGATGACACGAAACTCCGATATTGAACATACGGATACGGGGGATTCAATGCAGGGTCGATTTCATAGGCTGAAATATTGTTGAAACCGTACTTTTCGAGTTGGCCGAGAAATACCCCCCTGCCGCAAGACGGTTCCAATACGCTTGCCGATCGATCGTGTCTTATCAACGACACCATAAAATCCGCAATCGCCTCAATCGTAAAATATTGTCCGTATCTGTTCTTGTCTTTTCCCATCATCCTGCCGCAAATCGGATGTAAAAATACACAAAAAAAAGGATCCCACAATCAGGAATAAGGATTCATCTCAAACCGCATTTTGAATATGCGGAACAAAACCATAGCTCCGCGGTAAAAAACGGCCGGCCCGGGCGGGAACGAATCCCGCCCGGGCCGGATGCCGGAAAAGAAGGCGATGCACCCTGCCGGGGTTGCCGGGAAAGGGCTCCCGTCGGAAAGGGCTGCCGCCATACGGGCCGCCACACAGGGCTCCCGCCGGAATCAGAAGAGGTGGAAGGCGACCGTAAGCCCCGCCATGACGATGGAGACCATCGACATGAGCTTGATGAGGATGTTGAGCGACGGGCCCGATGTATCCTTGAAGGGGTCGCCCACCGTGTCGCCGACGACCGTGGCCTTGTGGCACTCGGAGCCCTTGCCTCCGAAGTGTCCCTCCTCGACCATCTTCTTGGCGTTGTCCCATGCACCGCCGGCATTGGCCATGAAGACCGCCAGCACGAAGCCCGAACCGAGGCCGCCGACCAGCAGGCCCATGACGCCCGCCACGCCGAAGACGAGGCCGACAACCACCGGCACGATGATGGCCAGCAGGCTCGGGAAGAGCATCTCACGCTGCGCCCCGCGCGTCGAGATGGCCACGCAGCGCGCATAGTCGGGCGTACCCTCGCCCGTGAGGATTCCCTTGATCTCGCGGAACTGGCGCCGCACCTCCTGCACCATGCTCTCGGCCGCGCGGCCCACGGCGTTCATCGTCAGGCCGCAGAAGAGGAACGACATCATCGCGCCGATGAAGACGCCGACGAGCACCGTGGGGTTCATCAGCGAGACGTTGTAATAGGACATGAAGTCGAGGATCGAGGCCTGTTCGACCAGACACTTCGTTCCGTCGGTGAAGAGCAGCTCGGTGACGCCGTTGTGCAGCAGGCCGATGCGGATCTCCTCGACGTAGGAGGCCAGCAGCGCCAGCGCCGTGAGAGCCGCCGAACCGATGGCGAAGCCCTTGCCCGTGGCGGCCGTCGTGTTGCCCAGCGCGTCAAGGGCGTCGGTACGCTTGCGCACCTCGGGGCCCAGGCCGCTCATCTCGGCGTTGCCGCCGGCATTGTCGGCAATGGGCCCGTAGGCGTCGGTGGCCAGCGTGATGCCCAGCGTCGAGAGCATGCCCACGGCGGCGATGCCGATGCCGTAGAGGCCCTGCGAGAGGTTCTGCGGCGTCATCATGTGGTGGATGTCGAAGCCGATGGCGCAGAGGTAGGCCAGGATGATGGCCACGCCGATCGTCACGACGGGGATGGCCGTGGAGATCATTCCCGAGCCGACGCCGGCAATAATGACCGTCGCGGGGCCGGTCTTCGAGCTGCCGGCGATCTTCTGCGTCGGACGGTAGGAGTGCGAGGTGTAGTACTCGGTGGCCTGCCCGATCACGACGCCGGCCACGAGGCCCGTGATGACCGAGAAGGAGAGACCCACCCAGTTCTCGATGCCCAGCAGGTAGAGGATGCCGAAGGTGGCCAGGGCGATCAGCAGCGAGCTGAAATTGACGCCCACGCCCAGCGAGCGGAGCAGCTCGCGCATCGTGGCCCCCTCCTTCGTGCGCACGAGGAAGATGCCGATGATCGAGAGCAGGATGCCCACGGCGGCGATCAGCATCGGGGCCAGCACGGCCTTGAGCTGCAGTGCCTCGCTGCCGGCCGAGGCGAAGGCTGCGGCGCCGAGCGCCGCGGTGGCCAGCACCGAACCGCAGTAGCTCTCGTAGAGGTCGGCACCCATGCCGGCCACGTCGCCCACGTTGTCGCCCACGTTGTCGGCAATCGTCGCCGGATTGCGCGGATCGTCCTCGGGGATGCCGGCCTCGACCTTGCCCACCAGGTCGGCGCCCACGTCGGCAGCCTTCGTGTAGATGCCGCCGCCGACTCGGGCGAAGAGGGCCTGCGTCGAAGCACCCATGCCGAAGGTCAGCATCGTCGTGGTGATGACGACCAGCTTCTGCGGCCCGGCCGCATCGGTGAAGTGGTCGAGGATCAGGTACCAGAACGAGATATCGAGCAGGCCGAGGCCCACGACGACCAGTCCCATGACGGCGCCGCTGCGGAAGGCGACCTTCAGGCCGCGGTCGAGCGACTGGCGCGCCGCATGGGCCGTGCGGGCCGAGGCGTAGGTTGCGGTCTTCATGCCGAAGAAACCCGCAAGCCCCGAGAAGAACCCGCCCGTCAGGAAGGCGAAGGGCACCCACGGGTTTTGCACGCCGGCACCATAGGCCAGGTAGGCGAACAGGAGCGCCAGGACGACGAAGACGATCGTGACGACCTTGTACTGCTGGCGCAGATAGGCCATCGCCCCCTTGCGGACATGCGCCGCGATCTCACGCATGCGCTCCGTGCCCTCGTCCTCACGCTTCATCCGCGTGTAGAAGATCCACGCCACGGCCAATGCGACGACCGAGGCGGCGGGCACGATCCAGAAAATCAAAGGTGTGTTCATTGCGGTAGTGGATGATTAGGATTGGTATGGATTGAGAACAAATATAACATTTTTCGGCTCCCGGTCTGCGAAGACTCCGGAAAATCCGTTTTTTTTCGTACTTTTGTCTCCAAACCCGGCACGCCGGAAAACTCCCGAAACCATCCGCATGGAATGAACCCGCAACAAACCGCAAAACAACCCCGCGTCGAGGTGGTCGATGCCTTGCGCGGCTTTGCCGTCATGGCGATCCTGCTGGTCCACAGCGTCGAGCACTTCAACTTCTACATCTACCCCACCGACCAGCCCGACTGGCTCGCCTGGTTGGACCGCAGCGTCTTCTGCGGCATCTTCGCCCTGATGGCCGGCAAATCCTACGCCATCTTCGCCCTGCTCTTCGGTTTCACGTTCTACGTGCAATGGAGCAACCAGCGGCGGCAGGGACGCGACTTCGGGTACCGATTCCTCTGGCGGCTGCTCCTGCTCGTGGGCTTCGCATCGCTCAACTCGGTATTCTTCATGGCGGGCGACGTGCTGCTGCTCTTCGCCGCCGCAGGCATCATTCTCTTCCTGGTGCGCAACTGCAGCGACAAGGTGGTGCTGGGGCTGGCTGTACTCTTCCTGCTGCAGCCCGTCGAGTGGTTCCACTACGCGGCCGGGGCCATCGACCCCGCCTACCGGGCCCCCGATCTGGGCGTGGGCGCACTCTTTGGCGAGGCAATCGCATACACGCAACAGGGAGATTTCCTCCATTTCGTGCGCAACAACCTCCTGACGGGACAAAAGGCCAGCCTCTTCTGGGCCATCAACGCCGGGCGCTACATCCAGACTGCCGGGCTTTTCCTCCTGGGCTTCTACTTCGGCCGCCGGCAGCTTTTTCGTGGGCGGCGAGCGCCACTTGCGGCAGTGGTTCGCGCTGCTCGTTGCCAGCGCCGTGCTCTACGCCCCGCTCAACCAGCTCTCGGAGCTGGTAGCCGGCGACAGAACCCTGCAACCCACGCTGGGGACCGTGCTTGACATGTGGCAGAAACTCGCCTTCACGTTCGTGCTCGTCTCGTCGTTCGTGCTGCTCTACCACCGTTTCGAAGGGTTCCGCCGCCGGGTGGCCGACCTGCGCACCTACGGACGGATGAGCCTGTCGAACTACATCGGGCAGTCGATCCTCGGCGCACTGGTCTACTATCCGTTCGGGCTGGGGCTGGCGACCCGCTGCGGGCAGACGGTAAGCCTGCTCATCGGCATCGCGATGCTCGTGCTGCAGATCGCCTGCTGCAAATGGTGGCTCAAGCGGCACAGACAGGGTCCGCTGGAGTGGATTTGGCACAAATGGACCTGGATCGGGAGTTCGGCGAAGTGATGCCGGGAAGGAGGACATCGCAGGAGGTATCGCCCGAAAAGGGACGAAATGATATTTTTTTCCGAAATAATTTGGTGCTTTCGGTTTTTCGGCTTATCTTTGTGCGCTCTTAAAACGATAAGGGCACCGAAAAAGTTCGGGGTGTAGCGCAGTCCGGTTAGCGCGCCAGCTTCGGGAGTTGGAGGTCGCTGGTTCGAATCCAGTCTCCCCGACCAAGTCGGAAACGACGAAAACCTTTGCTTCGGCAAAGGTTTTTTTTATTTTCGCGTCCGTGCGGCCCGACCTTTGGGCCCCCGAACAGGGACGGAATATCCTGCATCCGATCCCGAACCCCGACACACGGGGTGTGTCAAAGCAGGATCTTCAGATCCTCCGCATCATAGACGGCAGGCAGACGGCGATTGTCCACCAGGATCGTCGGCGTGCGCACGATGCGGATTCTCCGGCAGTAGTTCAACTGGGCCGACAGGTCGTTGCCGGCCAGCGGATGAATCGGCGTTGCGGGGACCCTGCCCCGCCCGTACCACGTCGCAAGAAGCCGGAAGGTCTCGCCCCACTCGCTGGTGATACCCGACGAGATCAACCGCAGCGCCACGTCGTAGGCTTTCCGGTCACCGTCATCCACAAGGAAAATCAGATCGATCCGCACCCCTTTCAACTTGCCGATCACGTCGCAGATCCGGGCACAGTCCGGGCAGGAGGGATTCAACACGACGGTCACCGTGTGCTCGGCCTCGGCGTAGTTGCTTACCGGAGCGGCCGTCACACTGTCCACCTCCTCCTCCGTCTCGCGGCCGAGCTGCCGCCAGAACAAATCCGGAATGCCCAGCAGCTGTTCGCGGAGATTCCGCAGCCGGACGATCTCCACATCCCGGTCCATACGTCCGTCATAACGCCGAACCAGCAAGATCACAACGACAATGGCCGCCACAAGCCCGATCCACCCGACACCGGCTCCAAGCAGATGCGCCGTACCGCGCATCCCGGCAAGGGAGGGCAAAAGATGGCCCGCCGCCAGACAGACCACCGACGCGGCCAGCCACCAGCCCCATGTCCGATCGACGAACGCCAGCAGCTGTCGGACATAATACCCCGGGCACAATCTCCCGGCCGGAGCTTCACCGCGGTCGATCGTCAGCGCCGATCCGTCCCACGCTCCCCGGAAGCGGTCGAACGACACTTCGGTCAGCCGGTTGTCGGCCGTACGGAGGCACACCGTGCGGGTTTCGGGATCGAAGCGTTCGACAAGCTGGAAGGGATACTCGGCATCGCCCGACACGACCAGAAACGGACCGTCGAGTTCGGAGAGCTGGTCGAACTCCAGACGGCAGATCATGTTCGGGACGCACAGCTCGTCGAGCGTGTCGCTGAGCGAACGGATGCTGTGCGGCAGCGGATGCCGGCCGTAGACAGCGCGGAGACGCAGCAAATCGACCCGGATTCCGGCACGACGGAGAAAATAATGCAGAAAGGAGGGCATCGGATTTTCCATGGTTGAATAAAGAGGTTGGGATTAAAGAGAGATTCAACAAAACAGGATGAGCCGTATTGCCGGATGCCGCAGCGCACTTCGCCGCGCAGAGCAAGTGCCGGTCCGAATGCGGAGCACCTCCGCCGGCCGGCCGTCTGCTACGAGAAATGGCCGACGCGCGATACGCCGGCCATCGGAGTCCGCCGGATCGGGCAGATGCCCGATCCGGAGTCCGTTCCCGGGAATCACTTGCCGCAGGCGTTGCGTCGTGCGCGGTCCTCCCCGGGTTGTGGGAGCCGCGCCCTGCGTAAGCAATACGGACCGGGGCGTACTCGACGTCCCGGTCCACGACAACCGGACAGTCCGTCTCTACCGGATGCGGTCCATAAGCATCGGCACCGATTCCCGGAAGGGATATTTCAGACGTCGTGCGACAATGCGGCGCTGCACGGAGGCCGAATCGGGGACCGTAAGGTCGTCGGCCTGATAACGGTGAAACATGCTTCCGGGAAGGAGGAACGAGATGGTCACCCCCTTGGGGACCGTCATTTCGATCTCTCCCGCTTCGTTGCCGACCTGCAGGATCGGGGTTCCGGAGACCCGGGCTATCGGATAGGCAATCGGCGCATCGTATTCGTTGCGCACCGATATACGGGCTTTGCACAAAAGGCGTCGTGGAGAGGTATCCCATATTCCGACAGCGATCCGACAGGCTGAACAGATGGCAATGCCGCACAGAATCCCTACCAGGAGATATCCCCCACGAGCCATATTTACAAAATGGTTCCTACGCCTTCGTAATCGGGTCCGACGATACGGATCGAGTAGGAGTTATCGGTCGTGAGCACAACGGGAAGACATACCGAGGGTTCGGTGTCGGTATTGCAGCTGCGCGTGGCGATGCTTGCGCCCGATGCATCGGCAATGTCGATCGTGACCGTTCCCAGCAGATAGTTGAAGTAGAACTCCAGGCCCGAACCGGGGACATAGTAGACATCGACCGTCGCACCTCCGCTGCGAGGTTGCTCAACAACAACCGGAGACATCACGTCTCTGATGACAATCTCCTGCATCGACAGTTCCTTTTTCTCCTCGTCCTTGGTCCCGCCGTCGGACTCCTGTTTCGGGGCGACATAGGCGACGGATACCGTCGCTACGGTGGCCAGCAAAGTCAGAATGAATTTCTTCATGTGTGTTTTGGGTTAATTGGTTTGAACGGCTCCAAAAGTAGCACGACAAAACGCACCGGACAACGCAAACGCCCGGACAGGATATCATACACGCCCAAAATCAGCACTGACAATCAGTCTATTACAGACGCATTTATCATACATGCGATCCGACGCCCTCCAAAGGATTGGATACCAGAATCTTGTTATGATAAAAAATAGTGCCGCCAATGACACGTTTGTCCTCGCCGAATAAGGTTTCGGCCCCCTTGCGGCACACGGCCGATCACTCCCCCTTCGGCGCCAGTTCGGCAAGGAGCTCGGCAATGAAGCTCTCGAGCGTCCGTTCGGGCGAAAGACCCAGCTTTTTGCGCAGGCGGCTCCGCTTGTTGTAGAACGAACCGATATCCTCGTAATTATAGAGGTAGCAAATTCCGTGCTGCGAAAAACCGAAGCAGAGCAGGCAGCAAAGCTCGAGGTCCTGCTTGCGCAGCTCCGGATAGTGGGCCTTGAGGTAATCGACCACGCCGTAGTACTTGCGATTGACCACATATTGCAGGTCGGACAGCGCATGTTTCGACTTGACGTTTACGGTCATGTAGTCGCGAAAGGATTTCATGAACAATGCGGGTTTCATCGTCTCGGCCTTGTCCACCCAGTTGCGCAGGACGACCATGCGCTCCTCGAGGGCGTTGAAGAGCTGCCGCTCCTGCTCGTCGTCGGCATCCACGCGGTCGCCGACCGTCCCCAGCTGCTCCTGCAGTTCGCGGCAGGCCCGGCCCAGCGACTCCTTCTCGGCTTCGGCCTGGCGCATCTTCAGGGCCGCATTCTCGCGCCATTTGCGCAGGTAGAGCAGGCCGGCGACCAGCAGTGACAACGAGAAGAGGAGCACCAGGCCGGTGATGATCCGCTGCTGGTCATTGTGCTGTTTGAGGTTCTCGTAGGACTGGTTCAGGATCCGGTTGCGGTATTTCTGTTCCAGCTCCAGCACCAATGCCTCCTCTTTTTCCTGATTGATGGAGTCCATCACGGCGATATACTGCTTCACATAACGGTAGGCTTCGGGATAGTTTCCCCGCGCCATTTCTATCCGTTCCAATAAAGAGTAGCAACCGGCGATCTTATGTGCATTAAATGCCTGTCTGTTCCGAAGAATTTTCTTTCCGCACATTTCGGCAGAATCCAACTGCCCGGCTTTCAAATAGATTCCCTGCCACAATCCCATTGACTGCAACGGAATCTCTCCTTTGTTATATTTTGCATAATACCGACGTAAATACCGTTTGATCCCGGAAACATCATCACCAGTATTCAGTCGAGTCTTTACAATCAAATCCTCATATAAAGGAAGAATCTTGCCAATCACCCCTATTTCTTCATAGATGTCTATTGCCTTTCGGTACACTGCTTCCATTTGCCTATTATTTCCCTTCAAATTGGCAACAGCGCCTAATGCAACATAAGTGACAGCTTCATTATAAAATGCAGAAGCTTGATGAAAATAATCAGTTGCTTTCCAATAGCGAAAAGTCGCATCCTCCAAACCATATTGCTCATAATGCAGATTACCTATAGCGCTGTTGATCAGGCCCAACAGATAGTAGTCGTCGGTGCCGGAGGCGGCATCCTCGGCAAGGGAGTAGGAATGAATGGCTGCATCGAAGTCTCCGGCATTGGAGAAGACCCGACCCTGATAGTAGTGGGCCATCGCCCGTTCGTGCCTCGTGCCGTGACGGTCGTAATAGTTCACGGCGACGGCCGTCAGCGAATCGCTCGTCACATCCACGTAGTTCTTGTCCAGCGCCTGCGAATAGAGCAGCGCATAGCGGGCCCGCGAGGCCGACGAGTAGATCTTCCGCCGGTCGATATGCCGGATGATGCTCAACGCATCCTCGGGATGCTCGTTCATCAGGCTCTCGGCATTGTGCAGGAACGAATCGATATCGCCGCTCTGCCGACGGCACGAGGGGAACAACAATAACGCCAAAAGAGCGGTATATAAAACTTTCATACTCCGTTTTGTTTGCACAAATGTAAAAATAATTTCCGGTTCAGGGCGGATCACAAGACCGCGGGGGCACGAAAATCGCACAAGGAGCCGGCAAAAGACGGAGTCCGGACAAAAGAGGAGCGGCCACAGGACACAAAGGCGGCAGCCGGGCCGGGATGCCGGTGCCGAGGGCAGAAGCGGGGCCGCCGGAGAGCCGGAGAGGGGACAGCGGCTCAAAGCCGCTTGTAATGGCAATAGAAGAGTTCGCCGTCGTCGCCGTGGAGGTGCATCCCGCCGCCGAGGCAATATTTGAACATCCGGCACGAGGCGCACTCCCCGCGCCGCGCCCACTCCCGGTCGCGGAACGGAAGGAAACGGTTCTCCCACACCTCCCAGAAACGGTCGCGGTAGATGTTGCCCTGGTGGAAATTCGCACGGATCGACGTACAGCCCGAGATCGCCCCATCGACCCGCACGGAGGCCACCGAGACCCCGGCGGCACACTGGTAGAAGTGGTCACGGACCTCGGCCTCATAGCCGCCCAGGAAACCCTCGCAGGCGTAGCTCACGTCGATGCGCCCCTCACGCCGCATGCGGCGGATGTAGTCGAGCACTGCGCGGAACTGGGTGTCGGAGAGCGTCAGCGAGGCATCGTCGCGGGCCCGGCCGGCCGGGAAGATCGTGAAGATCCGCCAGTGGCGCACCCCCCTCGGCAATGAGCATCTCGCCGAAGGCCTCGAGCTGCGGCACGAGTTCGCGCGTCACGCAGGTCACCACGTCGCTCGTGAGCTGCGGTTCGCGCAGCACGAGCCGCAGGGCCTGCAGCGCACGGTCGTAACTCTGCGGATGGCGGCGGAGCCAGTTGTGCTCGCGTTCGAATCCGTCGAGGCTGACCGACACCGAGCGCAGGCCGGCCCGCAGCAGCGACTCGAGCCGTGCGGGCGTCAGCGCCATGCCGTTGGTGACCATTCCCCATGCATAGCCGCGCCGCGTGATCTCGGCACCCGCCCGCTCGAGGTCCTCGCGCACGAGCACCTCGCCTCCCGAGACGATGACCAGCACATCGGCCGGATCGACATGCGGGGTGACCTCCTCGTCGAGCACGCGCAGGAAATCCTCGACCGGCATGTCCCGCACACCGGGATCGACGCGGCAGTCGCTGCCACAGTGGCGGCACGAGAGGTTGCACCGCAACGTACACTCCCAAAGAGCGTATCGAGACGGTGTTCGCGCACCTTGGCGGCATAAAGGTCGGAGAAGAGATCGAGGGCCAGGCGTTTGCGCAGCCCGATGCGGCGGCCGGACATCGCCTACCGCTGCCGTGCGGCATCATCCGACGCCGGGGTTTCGGGTTCGGGCGCCGCGGGCTGCCCTGCCGGAGTCTGCGGCTTGATGCCGAGCGTATCGGCCCGCACGGGATCCTCGACGAAGGGATAGGCCGGAGTCCGCACGCCATACATCAGCACGAGCCGCGACGGGACCGTCCGCTCCGTCGTATCGGCCGCCGGTTCGGCCGCAGTCTCCGATGTTGCGGATGCCGCAGCGGCTTCGGAGGTTTCGCCCCCTTTGTCGGCGGACCCGCGGCGCGCCTCCCGAACCGAGGAACAGGCCGTTGAAAATCCCAGAAGGGTCAGCAGCGCGAGTTTCAGACGTTTGCTCAGAATCATGGCGATCGGATATTTTCTTACGGGAACAAATATACGAATTTTTTCCGCACGGCAAAAAGCCTAAAAAATTTTGAAAACCAATGTTTTTTGCATTACTTTGTAGAACGTATTATTTTTTTAATTCTCTTGATTTATGACAGGTAAAGTGAAATGGTTCGATAGCAAAAAAGGCTACGGATTCATTACGGCCGAGAACGGCAGGGAGATTTTCGTGCATTTCTCGGGAATCGCAAAGGAGGGCTTCAAGTCGCTCAACGAAGGTCAGACGGTTACGTTCGAGATCGGCGAAGGAGCCAAGGGCGAGCAGGCCGTACAGGTGACCGTGGTCGAGTAATCCATATCAATCGGAAAACCCCCAGAGGGCTCCCGCTCGCCGGGAGTCCTCTTTTTTTTTGCCCGTTTGAAAAATAAGTCGTATTTTTGGGCGGCTGAAATCGGAAAATCCGAGTCAATACTCAATAAACAGATCAAAAAAACCATGAAAGAAGCAATCGCAATTCTCACCGGCGGCGGACCGGCCCCCGGCATGAACACCGTGGTGGGCAGCGTCGCCAAGACGTTCCTCCGCAAGGGATACCGCGTAATCGGCCTCCACGAAGGCTACACGGGCCTGTTCAACCCCTCGCCCCGCACCGTGGACATCGACTACCCGATGGCCGACGGCATCTTCAACCAGGGCGGTTCGTTCCTGCAGATGAGCCGTTTCAAGCCCACCGACGCCGATTTCGAGAACAACTTCAACCTCAAGTTCTTCACCGACAACAACGTCAAACTGCTCGTGACGGTCGGCGGCGATGACACCGCTTCGACGGCAAACCGCATCGCCAAGTTCCTCGAGGCCAAGAAATACCCCATCGCCAACATCCACGTTCCGAAGACCATCGACAACGACCTGCCGCTGCCGAAGGGTACGCCGACGTTCGGTTACGAGTCGGCCAAGGACAAGGGTGCCGTCATCGCCCGCGCCGTCTACGTGGACGCACGCACGAGCGGCAACTGGTTCGTGCTGGCTGCCATGGGCCGCTCGGCCGGCCACCTGGCATTCGGCATCGGCGAGGCCTGCCACTACCCGATGATCGTCATCCCCGAGATGTTCGACAAGACGGAGATCACCGTCGAGAAGATCGTGAACCTGGTGATCTCGTCGATCATCAAGCGCAAGATCATGGGCATGGACTACGGCGCAGCGGTCATCTCGGAGGGCGTATTCCACGCACTGTCGGACGAGGAGATCCGCAAGAGCGGCATCCACTTCACCTACGACGAGCACGGACATCCCGAGCTGGGCAAGGTTTCGAAGGCCCACATCTTCAACGAGATGATCGAGAAGAAGCTCAAGACGCTCGGCATCAAGGTGAAGAGCCGTCCCGTCGAGCTGGGTTACGAGATCCGCTGCCAGACCCCGATCGCATACGACCTGACCTACTGCTCGGAGCTCGGCATCGGCGTACACAAGCTCTTCGCCGAGGGCAAGACCGGCTGCATGGTCTATGTCGATTCGGAGGGCAACGTTTCGCCGCTCTACCTGAAGGACCTGCAGGATCCCGCAACGGGATTCCGCCCCGTCTGGTGGACATCAAGTCGGACAAGTTCACGTCGGTGGTCGAGAACATCCTCAACGCCATCACGCCCGAGGATTACGAGGCTGCGAAGAAATACGTCGCCAACCCCGAGGAGTACGACTTCCACAAGATCCTCAACTGGAAATAAGGTCCCCGAAGGAGCCGCAGAGAGCCCCCGGAAGCCCCGAGCTTCCGGGGTTTTTCATGTTCCGACGGCACGAGGGGAAAGCCGGACGACCCGGCGGTTCGAACGAGCGGCAGACATACGGACCGCACAAAGATCCGGACGCTGCCAGCTCGCCGGGCGGCACAAGACGTCAGCGGACTCCGGAACGGAGCACAGCCGGAACCGGAACCGGAACCGGAACGAAAAGGGACGAACGCAGGAAACCGGAAGCGAAAGGACGGCAAGGCCGGCGGTTTCAGAAGAGGCGGGGATCGACCGGCCGGATGCTGAGCTGCACGTCGGGATGGAGGTTGATCAGCTCGCGACCGCCGCGCAGCGCCTCCCGCACGGTGTACTGCGTGCCGCCCGGCGATCCGTCGTACCACGCCACGACGAGCGAGGCATGGGCCACCAGATGACGGTTGCGCACGGCATAACAGCCGGGATGATACCCTTCCGCCAGGAACTCGACCGCATCGGCCCCTGCCACGATCCGCTCCCAGCGCGTCCGGTCCGCACTCCGGAAGCGGCACTCCTGCCCGCGAAACGGCACAACGGCCACCAGCCGCACATCGGGATACCGCACGCGCAACGCCGCGACAGCCTCGGCGGCCGCCAGGTCGAAGCCCACGGCCATACCGCTCAGGAACGTGCGGAAGCCGCGGCCGTAAAGCTGCTCGAGCAGCCGTCCGAGCAGTGCGTCGGCCTGACCGCAATAGGTGCGGTGGCCGGTGAAGGCCGCCGTGCGGGAGGCTGCCCCAGGATCGGAGCTCGTGGAGGACATCTCGGGGATCATGCGCCAAAGATACGCCTTTGGCCCGGACTTTGCAACTTCCCGGGTGTCACAAAAACAACCGAATCATGAAAAACACAGGTATTGTCATCGCGTCGCTCGTGGGCGGCATGATCCTCGGGTCGGCCCTCACGATGCTGCTCACGCCCCAGTCGGGCCCGGAGCTGCGCCGCCAGATCAAGGACTTCGTAGACGAGGAGATCAACCGCGCGAAGCAGAAGGCAGCCAAGGCGCAGGAGAAGGTACAGGAGAAGATGCAGGAGGAGATCGACGAACTCCGGGCCAAAAGCACGAAGTAGGCCGTGCGGACCGACGACCGAGACGCACTACGCACGCCGGACGGATCGTTCCTCGTCGCGCTGGTCGCCTTCGTGCTGATCGCGGCGACGGGGCTCATGCTCTTCCTCACGGCGTTCGTCCTCTGGATGTACGCCCTCACCGGATCGCTCATCGCCGGTGTGCTGATCGCGGGCGGATGCTGCACGCTCCTTGCCGCGACGATCTACGGCTGGCTGCTCCGCCCGCACCTATGCCGCATGCAGGAGCAGATCGAGACGGTCTACGAAGTGGCCCGTGCCGCACGCAGCGGCTACGAATGGGTACTCGGCAAGGTGGCAGCCCTGCTCGGCCCGAGCGAAAGGAGCCGCGAAGCGTGATACCGGAAAACGGAATCTACGCCCGAACGGCTACGGGCCGGTAATACAGTCCCGTCTTCTCCGACTCGCTTGCCTTCCTCGCACACCGACACAACAGGACAGGAGCTCTTCCGCAAGGAAGGGCTCCTACCTATTTATATATAGCAGGATCCACCTCCCGCACGAAGGGACAAAATACATTTCGTTTCGATCCAATAAAAATCCACTACGCCACACCTTGTTTCGAAATAAAAGTGCTTATCCAAGAAAAAATTTCGAATAAATTCCCAAAAAAGTCATTTTATATTTCATTTTAAACAGAAATTTATTAGCTTTGTAATACATATTACAAAACCAAGCACACAAACAGACACCGGAGATACTCCAAAAAGGCCGGATAAACTTTTGAATGAAACAGTTTAATTTTGAAACAACACATAAACAGCTTTACAAAATTACAAACCAGTCGCCATCATCCGACTGACCCTGCAACCTCGCCGGAACCGCGGATTCAGGATGCGAAACCACGCCGTCCGGCAGAGACCCCGGCTCCTCTCACTCCGAAACGGCAGAAAGGTCCGGCCAGACTGCACGGTCGCGGAGCGTGAAACAGGCCAGCAACAGATCGGGAGATCGGCCCTGCGGCAGATGCCGCACCCGATCAACCGCCGGCAGCAGTCTCCGGACGGAGAGGGGCACTGCAAAGCCGAACGACAGAAAAACGCGAACATAAAACTACCAACCACCATGCGGAGATTTCTCACACCTCCCCTCTACAAGCCCGAACAGACGGGACCCGAAGCCGACCGCCGCTACCGGCAGTTGCGGCTGCAGGTCTTCATCGGTGCCTTCATCGGGTATGCGGCCTTCTACATCGTACGCAAAAACTTCTCGATGGCCATTCCCATGCTCGAACCCTTCGGATTCGAAAAGGGCGAACTGGGAACCGTGCTGGCCATGAACGCCGTGGCCTATGCGCTGTCGAAATTCCTCATGGGCGCGGTCTCCGACCGCAGCGACGCCCGCAAATTCCTGCCGCTGGGGCTGGTTCTCGCCTCGATTTCGATGATGTTCATGATCGTCCCGATCTCGATGCTCGGCCCCGAGCACCACACCGCCGCCCTGGTGCTGATGGGCGTGCTCAACTTCCTGGTCGGCTGGTTCAACGGCATGGGATGGCCCCCGTGCGGACGCATCATGACCCACTGGTTCTCGCAGACCGAGCGCGGCACGATGATGTCGATCTGGAACTGCGCCCACAACGTCGGCGGCTCGCTGGTCGGCCCGATGGCCGTCTACGGCGCCACGTGGTTCGGAGCCTGGTTCTACGGAGCCGCCACCGAGAGCTACTTCCTGGTCGGCACCTTCCTCTTCCCGAGCGTGACGGCCATCCTGATCGCACTGGTGGCCTACTGCCTGCTGCGTGACACGCCGCAGTCGTGCGGGCTGCCGTCGGTCGAGAAATGGCGCAACGACTATCCGAAAAACTACAGCGCCAAGCAGGAGGAGGTGCTCACCACGCGCGAGATCTTCATGCAGTATGTGCTCAACAACCGCTTCCTGTGGTACATCGCCATCGCCAACGCCTTCGTCTACATGGTCCGCTACGGATGCCTCGACTGGGCGCCCACGATGCTCACCGAACACGGCATCGACATCAAGTCGGCCGGCTGGGCCTACTTCGCCTACGAGTTCGCCGCCATCCCCGGCACGCTGATCTGCGGATGGCTCTCCGACCGTCTCTTCAACGGCCGGCGCGCCCTGCCCACGATCATCTTCATGGCCCTGGTAGCCGGGTTCATCTGCCTCTACTGGCTCTTCATCGACAACCTGACCGTCGTCACCGTCTCGCTCATCGGCATCGGGTTCTTCATCTACGGCCCGGTGATGCTCATCGGCGTGCAGGCGCTCGACCTGGCACCGAAGAACGCCGCCGGCACGGCCGCCGGCCTGACCGGATTCTTCGGCTACTTCTTCGGAACGGCCATCCTGGCCAACACGCTCATCGGCTACGTGTCGGACCGCTACGGATGGAACATGACCTTCGTCCTGCTGCTCATCGCCTGCGCGCTGTCGATCGTCTTCATGGCCGTCACCTACAAGGAGGAGCAATATCTGGCCGAACGAAACAAGTCACACCAATCATAAATACATGATGCCATGAAAAAAACAGACGTATACGCTCCGCTGGGAGCCGACCGCAAAAGGTTCATGTCGTGGCAGATCCGAACGATCCTGATCACCATGGCCGGTTATGCCCTGTTCTACTTCGTGCGCAAGAACTTCTCGCTGGCCATGCCGGGGCTCACGGCCGAATACGGGATTTCGAACACGAATTTCGGATGGATCATCTTCGCCGGATCGCTCGTCTACGGCCTCTCGCGCTTCATCAACGGCTATGTGGTGGACCGCATCAAGGGACGCATCGTCATGGCCCTGGGTCTGCTGCTGTGCGCCGCCGCCAACTTCGCCTTCGGTTTCGGCACCGAATTCAGCGCCTGGATCACGGGCGTCGAGAACGGGCCGAAACTGGTCGAGACCCTCGTGTGGGTCATGGGCGTGGTCATCATCCTCAACCAGTATTTCCAGGGCATGGGCTACCCGCCCTGCGCACGTATCCTCCCCCACTGGATCCACCCCTCGGAGCTGGCCACCAAGATGTCGGTATGGAACTGCTCCCACTCGATCGGCGCCGCACTCGCCGTCATCGTCTGCGGCTACCTGATGGGCTCGCTCGGGACGAACCTCAGCGCCGATGCCGCGGTTGTCGGACGCATCACGGCCAACCTGGCCGACAACGGCGTGGCCAACGCGGCGGTGCAGGCGCTCGAATATGCCGGGCACGTCGGAGCCTGGAAATGGTGCTTCTGGATCCCGGCCTGCATGGCCGCGGCCGGCGCCGTCATGGTCTTCGCCGGACTGCGCGACGAACCCCGCGACGTGAAACTCCCCGACCTGCCCGACACGGGACTGGGCGCCTACTCGGAGCAGATGGGCAAGAAGGCACGCCGCCGCTTCGAGGCGGTGATGGTCTGGCGCAACCGCTGGGTGTGGACCTTCTGCATCGCCAACCTCTTCGTCTACGTCGTGCGCATGGGCGTCCTCGACTGGGGGCCCAAGTTCCTGACCGAAAACCGCGGACTGTCGATCCAGGACGCCGGATGGACCGTCGCGGCCTTCGAGATCGCCGGCATTCTGGGCACGCTCTTCGCCGGCTGGGCCACCGACCACCTCTTCAAGGGCAAGGGCCACCGCATGTGCGTCATCTGCATGCTGGGCGCCGCGCTCTTCATGACGATTTTCCGCTTCCTGCCCCAGACGGCCGGACTCACCGCCACGGCCCTCGTGCTCGTCGGCGCCGGGTTCTTCATCTACGGTCCCCAGGCACTCATCGGCATCGAGCTGGGCAACCAGGCCACCAAGGAGGCCTCGGCCCGCGCCAACGGCATCGCCGGCATCCTGGGCTACATCGGTTCGGGCCTCTCGGGACTGCTCGTAGGCTACGTTGCCGACGCCTTCGGCTGGACCCGGGTCTTCGAAACGATCATCGTCATCGCCGTCATCGGCATGTTCATCCTGATCTCCATGTGGTCCGCGCCGCGCGACGGATACGAGCGGGCCTCGAAGATCGACTACGGTGACATCAAGGAATAACCCCCAAACAGGCCCCCGGGGCCGCACGACATGAAACCTTTCGATAAATACTACTCAACCCTTTCGGACGAGGCCCTGATGGCGGCCTGCTCGCGCATCCGCCATGTGGCGCTCGACATGGACGGCACGATCTACATGGGATCGACCCTCTTTCCCTGCACCATCCCCTTCCTGGAGATGCTCCGGGAGAACGGCATCGGCTACTCGTTCCTGACCAACAACCCGACCCGGAGCACGGACGACTACCTGAAGAAGCTCGAAGGGCTGGGGATCCACACCCCGCGCGAGGCGATGACCACGAGCGCCGTCTCGACCATCGACTACATCCGGCTGCACCACCCCGAGGCGCGGAGGCTCTTCCTGCTCGGCACGCCGAGCATGGTGGCCGAATTCGAGGCTGCAGGCTTCGAGGCAGCTGCCGACAGCGCGGACGACCGCCCCGACCTGCTGGTCGTGGCCTTCGACACGACGCTCACCTACAACCGCCTCTGCCGCGCCGCCTGGTGGGCCGCACAGGGCGTTCCCTACATCGCCACGAACCCCGACCGCGTATGCCCTACGGACCAGCCCACCGTGTTGGTCGATTGCGGGTCGCTCTGCCGGGCGATCGAGCACGCCACGGGCCGCTGTCCCGACGTGGTGATCGGCAAACCCAATCCCGGGATGCTGCAGGTCATCCGGGAGCGTTACGGTCTGCGCCCCGAAGAGATCGCCATGTGCGGCGACCGGATCTACACCGACGTGCAGACGGCGCTCAATGCCGGAAGCCTCGGCGTGCTGGTCCTCTCGGGCGAAACGACCCTTGAGACGGCATTGGCCTCCGATCCGCAGCCGCCCGTCACGGTGCGCGACATCGGCGTCTTCGGCGAACTGCTGCTGCGCGCCCGCGGCAGGACAGGAACAAATACGGGTGAATAGCCCCGACAAGGCAATCTACCAACAACCATACGAACGTCTCCCCATCGACAAAACCCCAAATACAATTTTACTAACCAACTTAAACCTAACTCTATGAAAAAGATTACGAAGATCTGGGCGCTCCTGCTGTGCGGAGCCCTCATCGCCCCGGGGTTTGCATCGGCTAATCCGGAAGAGAAGCCGACCCCGGCAACGGAAACCGTAACGGCCGAAACTCCGGCCGTGGAAAAGGAAAAAACCGGTTGGGAGAAGTTCCTCGAGAAGTTGCCGAAGATCTCGGGATACCTCCAGTCCGGTTGGAACTACACCTCGAACGCAAACAGCGCCACCTCGTCGTTCCAGGCCAAGCGACTGCGCCTGCTGCTCGACGGCAAAGTCGGCGAGAAGGTGGACTTCCGCCTGCAGATCGAGGCATTCAACGGCATCGCGGGATCGACCAACGGCAACGGACAGAAGAACCTGCAGGTGATGGACGCCTTCGCCACGTGGAAGATCGTTCCCGAATTCAAGGTGCGCGTCGGACAGTTCTACACCCCGCTGGGTTATGAGAACTACGACATCTCGCCCGCAACGCTGGAGACCGTGGACTTCTCGAACATCGTCTACCGCATGGCCTGCCGCAACCCCTATGAGTACAACCTCGTGGACTACGGCCGCGATCTGGGCATCATGTTCATCGGCGACGCCTTCGACTCGGGCAAGGGATTCAGCTACCTGCACTACGACGTGGCCATCACCAACGGCTCGATCCCGTGCAAGGACGACAGCAACCAGTCGAAGGACATCTACGTCAGCCTGACGGTCCGTCCGTTCAAGTACTTCAACATCAAGGGGACCTATAACTGGGGCGAGTACAAGTCGGTCGAGCTGGCCGGCGGCGAAGGGGTCGGAAGCGGCAACTACAACCCCATGAACCGCTACGTCGTGGGTGCCTGGTACGACAATCCGAAGGGACTGGACCTGCGTGCCGAGTACGGCCACATGAAGAGCAATGTGGGTGGTGTGGACATCGTCAAGGAGAACGGCGTCTATGTGCTGGCCGGCTGGCACCTGGGCAAGTTCCTCCCGATAGTCCGCTGGGACATGTACGAGGACTGTGTGAACACCGGCACGGCCAACAACTACAACCGCATTCTCCTGGGCTGCACCTACGAGATCTTCAAGAACATGAAGCTGCAGGTCAATTACGGCCACTTCATGTACAGCGGAGCTGCCAAGGATGCCCTGGGGTACGACACCTCGGAGCAGCTGCAGATCATGGGCATGTTCAAATTCTAAACACGGACAATAAAAAAATCAACCACCTTAAAACCTTACAGTCATGAAAAAGTTGTTATTTGCATTGGCTCTTGTGGCGTCGGTTACGACCGTAAGCGCACAGCACATCGGTACGGAGTACCGCCTGAAGAAGGTCGTGGAGGTTCCCGGACGTCAGGGAATCGCTGCCGACGAGAACTACTACTACGTCTCCGACACGCGCGGACTCTACAAGTTCGACAAGGAGTGGAACCTGGTGCAGAAGCGCGTACAGACCCCGGAGGATCCCCTCTTCCCGAAACCCGAACTGGCCAACCACTTCGGCGACATCGACGTATGGAACGGCAAGATCTACACCGGCAACGAGAAGTTCGAGTACGGCCGCGGCTATAACATCACCATCTCGGTATACGACGCCAACACGCTCGAGTGGATCGAGGACATACCCTGGTGTGCCGAATCGGGACAGGTCGAGGTCTCGGGCCTGGCCGTCGATCGTGAGAAGAACATGATCTGGATGTCGGACTGGGTGGACAGCCGCTACGTCTACTGCTACAGCCTCGAGACGGGCAAGTACTACACCAAGATGCAGTGCCGCCCGATGCCCTACTGGTGCCAGGGTATCTTCATTGCAGACGGCAAGATGCTTTTCGCGGCCGACGACGGTGAATCGACCTTCCACATTGCCGACAACGTCTACATCGCCGACATCACCGAGGTTCCCTACACGGGTCTCAAGGAGGGCTCCGAGGTAGTACGCGACACGCCGTTCAGCGTTGCACTCGACAAGAAGGGCAATCCCGTGAAGCGTACGGGTCTGATCGCCGCAGGTGCCAAGGCAGGCCGCCTCGAGTTGTTCCGCGAGATGTCGGACTTCCGTCGCGCCGGTGAGATCGAGGGTCTGTGCATCGACCCCGTGACGGACGATCTGCTCGTACTCAACAACCGCGGCACGCAGATCATCCTCGGCATGTCGCAGGGCCCGTTCACCGAGGAGGGCTACACCGGTGAGATCCACGAGGTCTATATCTACGAGAAGGTGAAGTAACCGATCAGTAGTGCCTGACTGCAAGAATGTTGCAGTTCGGATACACCAGAAGAAAGGCGACCCGGATTTCGGGTCGCCTTTCCTGTTGTTGGTCTTGTGATGTGGCCGTGCGGCGGATCGGGCCGCCGCATCCGGGGCGGAGGGTCAATAGCGGAGCAGGACGTTTACCTCGGTGAAACTCTCGCCGACGCGCAGCCGCAGGGTGTAGGAGACCGTGCCGTCGCCGTACGACGGCCAGCCGTGCAGCACGAAGACCAGCTTGCGGCCCCGCTTCTCGCAGGAGAGCTCCCCGTTTCCGTAGAGCTCGGCCTCGAAGTTGTCACCGGGGAGCGTCAGCGCCACCTCATCCCCGAGGTCCTTCGACGAATAGTCGATCTCGTAGGGCGTCGAACCCCACTCGGGCAGCCAATAGCTGCGTGGCGCCTCGATGGCGAACTTCACGACGGCGCCCAGATCGCCCCGCTCGGGGTCGGAGATGCGATCCGCGACATAGAACTTGAGGTAATTCACGCCGCGGTCCGGATCGATCGGCAGGGCCACGCACTGCGAAGGGAACATATAAGCTGCAGCACCGCGTACCGCCACATAGCCGTACTTTTTCATCACGGCAGCCTCGGGCGCAGGGTTCTTCAGGTCGGTGACCCGCACGCCGCCCAGTCCCGAGCGCTCTCCCAGCATGAAGAGCTGGCAGTTCGCGGGGCTGATGAAGTTTCCGGCATCGTTGATGTAAATGTCCGAATCACTGAGCAAGGTCTTCCCGTTCTGCTCGTTGTACATGTTCAGCAGAACGGTCCCCTCGGGATCGCCCGGGGTCTCGTCCTTGGAACAGGATACGGACCCGAAGAGCAGTGCCGCAACCGCGGCCCATCGAATGGTTTGTCTGAGCATTGTTTCGTGCTGTTTGAAGATTTTGTAGCCGGCGGCAAAGATAGCGAAAAATTCCCCCCCCCCCGCGAAAAAAATGAAAAAAAGGGCGGATTTTGTGAAAAACCCGCCCTCAATTCGTTTCCGGCCGTGATTATTTGCCGAAGTAGCGCTTGTAGAGACCTTCGAAGCCCTTGCCGTGACGGGCCTCGTCCTTGGCCATCTCGTGCACCGTGTCGTGTACGGCGTCGAGGTTCTCCTCCTTGGCCATGCGGGCCAGACGCATCTTGTCCTCGCAGGCGCCGCACTCGGCGTTCATGCGCTTCTCGAGGTTGGTCTTCGTGTCCCAGACCACCTCGCCGATCAGCTCGGCGAACTTCGAGGCATGCTCGGCCTCCTCCCATGCGTAACGCTTGTAGGCCTCGGCGATCTCGGGATAGCCCTCGCGGTCGGCCTGACGGCTCATCGCCAGGTACATGCCCACCTCGGTGCACTCGCCCATGAAGTGGTTCTGGAGACCCTCCCAGAGCTCCTTGCTGGCACCCTTGCCGTCACCGATCTTGTGCTCGGTAACGAAATCGAGGTCACCCTGCTGCTCGACGAGCTCGACGAACTTATCCTTGCCGACTTTGCACATCGGACACTGCTCGGGAGCCTCGGGACCTTCGTGAATGTACCCCGCATACGGTACAACGCCATTTCTTTGCCATAGTTTTCAGTTTGTTAGTTTGGTATGTCAAGTGTGTGTGTGCTTCGATTGATTCCGATGCAAAGATAGCGATTCACCGGGAAGTTTCCATATAAAACCGATCGTCTTTTTTTATGCAACGATAAGTTACGCTTATACCGGCGGCACGGGGTTTGGGCGGCACGGGATTCCAACCGGGCAGCAGACAGCCCGCAGGCTGCGCGGCCGCTGGACGGGGACACGGGGGGGGGAGCGTTCAGCTTCGGCGGTCGATCGTCTCCTCGATCAGGGCCACGTCGGCCGAGTCCTTGACGAGCACCCGCTTGTCGGCATCGAGCAGGTAGAGCGACGGGATGGCCCGCAGGTCGTAGAGTCCCGAGTCGCGGACCACGCATCCCGGGTCGCGGGCATTGATCCACGCCGGAGGGATCTCGCCGGCGTGGGCCCGCCAGGCGTCGAGCTCCTCGTCGGGATAGAGCACCAGCACGGCGAGCCGTCCCCGCTCGATCATTTCGGAGAGCATCGGCGACGAGGCGATCTGCTCGCGCACCTCGCGGCAGAGGGCGCATCCGGGATTGGAGACGAACAGCAGGACGTACTCCGACCGCAGCCCGTAGAGGCTGCCCCGCTCGCCGGTGATCCGCTCGAAGGTGAAATCGTTGGCCGACTGCCCCACGCGGTTCTGCATCGCCATCTTCAGGGCATACTCCGGGGCCAGCCGCTCGTATGCGTCGTACCACGGGGCGGCGAGCACGGCCTGCAGCACGGGGATGTAGAACTCGTCGTTGCGCAGCGGCGAGTTGGGGTCGTGCAGCACCCCGTCGGCCAGCATGGCGAAGTAGTCGAGCATGGGGCGCGACGCCGAGGCGCGGCGCATGAGCGAATCGATCGGCGCCGGGTCGTTCGGGCGGTCGGAGATCAGCGCCACATAGCGGGCATAGGCCTCGACGAGCTGCAGCGTGTCGGCCCGGGCAAGGAAGAGCGTGTCCGAAAAATCGAAGTTGTCCCAATAGTGCCACCTGAGGTAGTCGCGCTGCTCGTCGGGCGACATCCGCGCGGGAGCAAGCGCCGGGAGGAAGACCCGCGGCGCGTCGGGTGCCGTGTCGGCAGCCCTGCGGCGTGACGATCCGCCGCCGCACGAAGCGAGGCACAAGGCGGCAAGCAGGGAGTACAGAATGCGTTTCATGGCTGACAGGAAGTGGTTCGGGAGCAAATATACGGAAAAAATTGCACGGTAGTTGCAACGGTTGCAGCGTTCAAAAACAAAATCGACACGTTATGAATGGAAAGAAAACTTCCGTCGGCACGGGGTTCAAGCTGAGCGTCATGACCCTGGCCATCATGAACGTCACGGCGGTGGTGAGCCTGCGGGGCCTGCCGGCCGAGGCGGTCTACGGACTCTCGTCGGCGTTCTACTACCTGTTCGCCGCCGTCGTCTTCCTCATCCCGACGGCCATGGTCGCCGCCGAACTGGCCGCCATGTTCTCCGACAAGCAGGGCGGCGTATTCCGCTGGGTGGGCGAAGCCTTCGGGGCCCGCACGGGATTCCTGGCCATCTGGCTCCAATGGATCGAATCGACGATCTGGTACCCCACGGTGCTCACCTTCGGGGCCGTCTCGATCGCCTTCATCGGCATGAACGAGACGCACGACGTGACGCTGGCCTCGAACAAGGTCTTCACGCTGGCCGTGGTGCTGGCCATCTACTGGGCAGCGACGTGGATCTCGCTCAAGGGCCTGGGCTGGGTCGGCAAGATCAGCAAATGGGGCGGCATGATCGGCACGATCATCCCCGCCGGACTGCTCATCGTGCTGGGCATCGTCTACCTGGCCACGGGCGGGCACAACCACATGGACCTCTCGCAGGGATTCTTCCCCGACCTGACCCGGCTCGACAACCTGGTGCTCGCCAGCGGCATCTTCCTCTTCTACGCCGGCATGGAGATGATGGGCATCCACGTCATGGAGGTTCGCGACCCGGGGCGCAACTACCCCAAGGCGATCATCATCGGTTCGCTGGTGACGGTCTGCATCTTCGTGCTGGGCACCTTCTCGCTGGGCTTCGTGATCCCGGCCAAGGAGATCAACCTCACGCAGTCGCTGCTCATCGGCTTCGACAACTACCTGCGCTACCTGCACCTCTCGTGGGCCTCGCCCGTAATCGCCGTGGCACTGATGTTCGGCGTGCTGGCCGGCGTGCTGACCTGGGTGGCCGGCCCGTCGAAGGGTATCTTCACCGTGGGCAAGGCGGGCTACCTGCCGCCCTTCTTCCAGAAGACCAACCGCAACGGCGTGCAGCGCAACATCCTGCTCATCCAGGGCGGTCTGGTGACGCTGCTGGCCCTGCTCTTCGTGGTGATGCCCTCCGTGCAGTCGTTCTACCAGATCCTTTCGCAGCTCACCGTGCTGCTCTACCTGATCATGTACATGCTCATGTTCGCGGCGGCGATCGTCCTGCGCTACCGCATGAAGTCGGCGCCGCGTCCCTTCCGCCTCGGAAAGGGCAACGGCATGATGTGGTTCATCGGCTCGCTCGGCTTCTGCGGCTCGCTGCTGGCCTTCGTGCTGAGTTTCGTGCCGCCCGGACAGATCGCCACGGGAAGCAGCGCCGTGTGGTACTCGGTACTCGTCATCGGCTGCCTGGTCATGGTCGGCGCCCCGTTCGTGATCTACGCCCTGCGCAAACCCTCGTGGCGTGACCCGAAGGCTGCCGCCGACTTCGCCCCGTTCCACTGGGAGGAGGCCCCGGACAAGGGCAGCCCCGCCACCGCAACGGATTCGGCACATACAATCAAGAACCGCAAATCGGACAAATCATGATACGCAAAATCGACGCACACACGGTGCGGGAGGCCGTCGAAGAGGCCTACCTGCACTGCAAGGAGGAGAGCGGCGGCCGGAACGCCGACTACATCCCCTACCTGGCGGGGGTTCCCGCCCATCTGTTCGGCATCGCGGCCTGCCTGCCCGACGGCTCGGTCATCACCGCCGGCGATACGGAGTACGCCTTCGGCATCGAATCGGTGTCGAAGGTCCCCACGGCGCTGCTGGCCATGGAGCAATACGGCGCCGGACAGCTGCTGCACAAGATCGGCGCCGACGCCACGGGGGCTGCCCTTCAACTCGATCATGGCGATCCTGCTCGAACGCGACCATCCCTCGACACCGCTGGTGAACGCCGGGGCCATCGCCGCCTGCTCGATGATCCGCCCGACGGGCGATGCCGACGCGAAGTGGGCGGCGATCCGGGGCTTCATCGGCGAACTGGCCGGATCGGAGGTCGAGGTGATCGACGAACTCTACCGTTCGGAGTCGGCGACCAACTTCAACAACCGCTCGATCGCCTGGCTGCTGCGCAACTACGGGCGCATCTACGACGATCCGGAGCTCTCGCTCGACCTCTACACGCGGCAGTGCTCGCTCGGCGTGACAGCCCGACAGCTTGCCGTGGCGGCCGCGACGATCGCCGGCGGCGGAGTGAACCCCACGACCCGCCGGAGGGTCTTCAAGGCGGAGCTCACGCCGAAGATCACGGCACTGATGGCCACCGTCGGGTTCTACGAGCACACGGGCGACTGGCTCTTCACGACGGGGCTTCCGGCCAAATCGGGAGTCGGCGGCGGCATCATGGGCGTCGTCCCGGGCGTGCTGGGCATCGCGTCCTTCGCACCCCCGCTCGACGGGGCGGGCAACTCGGTCAAGGCGCAGAAGGCGCTGGCCCGCATCGCCGCCCGGCTCGACCTGGGGGTCTTCCACCCGACGCACTGCATTCCGGCATCGGCAGAAGCCGCAACGGTCTGAACGTCCGCTGCGGGACCGGTCCCGGAGAGGGAGGTGCAACCCGCTCCGGGCAGGTCCCGTCCGGACGACCCGCCCTCGAGGCACAACGTACACGAGAGCCCCGCATCCTAACAGATGCGGGGCTCTCGTGTACCAACTCCCCGGAAAGGTTATGCCACGGAGCGCTTCACGCAGGCCCGGATGCACGCCGCGATGCGGTCCACATCGTCGTCCGTGACCATCGGCCCGGCCGGAAGGCAGAGCCCCCGCCCGAAAAGGCGCTCGGCCGTGCCGTTCACATAGCACGGATTGCCGGCATAGACCGGCTGCAGGTGCATGGGTTTCCACAACGGGCGGGTCTCGACAGCCTCCGCATCGAGCCGGAGGCGCAGCTCCTCGCAGGTGGTTCCCGACACGGCCGGATCGACGAGGATCGTGCAGAGCCAGAAGTTCGAGTTCCACCGGCTGTCGGGGTTGTCCGCGAGGGTGATGCCCGGCACGCCGGCGAAGGCGGCGGCATAGCGCGCATGCACCCTCCGGTGGTGGGCGATGTGGGCGTCGAGCACGGTCATCTGCCCGCGGCCGATGCCGGCGCAGATGTTCGACATGCGGTAGTTGTAGCCGATCTGCTCGTGCTGGTAATAGGGGAACGGCTCGCGGGCCTGCGTGGCGAAGAACATCGCCCGGCGTCGGGTCTCGTCGTCGGGGACGATCAGCGCACCGCCGCCCGAGGTGGTAATCATCTTGTTGCCGTTGAACGACAACGCCCCCAGTGCCCCGAACGTGCCGCACTTGCGCCCCTCGAACTCCGAGCCAAGAGCCTCGGCGGCATCCTCCAGCACCGGGATTCCGTACCGTTCGGCCACGCGGCAGATGGCGTCGATCCCGGCCGGCATGCCGTAGAGGTGCACGGGGATGATGGCCTTCGGCTTGCGGCCGCGGCGGGCGATCCGGTCGCGGATGGCCTCCTCGAGCAACTCGGGATCCATGTTCCAGCTCCGTGGCTCGCTGTCCACGAAGACGGGCGTCGCCCCGAGGTAGACGGCCGGATTGGCCGAGGCACAGAAGGTGAACGACTGGCAGATGACCTCATCACCCGGGCCGACACCCAGCAGCACGAGGCCCAGGTGGATGGCCGCCGTGCCGGACGAGAGGGCCACGACCCGTTTTCCGCCGCCGAGGAAGGCCCCGAGCTCCTCCTCGAAGGCATTCACGTTGGGGCCGAGCGGCACCACCCAGTTGGTGTCGAACGCCTCGCGGATGAAATCCTGTTCCCGGCCGCTCATGTGGGCCAGGCACAAATACACGCGTTTGTCCATAGGTATGCGGGATTGTTTTCGATATGCACGGGGGCAATCCGTGCAAAACCCGCTCCAAAACGATGCGCCGCACGGTCCGAAGAGCGTCCCGGAAAGGCTTTCCGGCAAAAGACCGCCACCCCGCAAAAACGAACGGAGACCTCCGCATGGCGAAGGTCTCCGTTTCCGGAACCGGCCGGGCGACAGGCGCCCCCGATGTCGTTAATCCTGCTCGCCTGCGGCGCGGAACAGCGCGACGTCCTCCGTCGTGGAGGCCATCACGTAGCCGTAAGCCTCGGCCACCTTGCCGGCAGCGAGTTTCGAGAAGATGCGGGCCGAAGCCACGTAATCCTCCGACTCGCCGGCCTGACGGGCCAGCAGGTAGGTAATGATGATGTGTCCTGCGGTTTCGACCAGACGGCGGGCATGGAAGTCCTTGAACCCGGCGCACTCCTTGTCGCCGGCCTCGACATGGGCCACCATCTCACGGAACTTCGCCGTCCACTCCGCGGCCCTGGCCACCACCGGCTGCATTGCCTCCGAATACTCCCCCGGCGGCGTAGCGCTCGATCTGCTCGAGGAACGTGCCCTTCGTCACGGCGTTGATCGCCGCAACGACCTGCAGCTGCGAGGTGCCCTCGTAGATGTTCATGATGCGGGCGTCGCGGTAGAGGCGCTCGCACGGATAGTCCTTCATGAAGCCCGAGCCGCCGTGGATCTGGATGGCGTCGTAGGCCAGCTGGTTGGCGTACTCCGACGAGAAGAGTTTCACCAGCGGAGTGAAGCCGTCGGCCAGGCGGTTGTAGAACTTCATCTCCTGGCGCTCCTCGGCCTCGAGCGAACGTTCGTGCGAAATGTGCATGTACTGCTTGTAGACCTCCACGAAGCGGGCCGTCTCGTAGAGCAGCGCGCGGGCGCCCTGCAGCTTGGCCTTCATGTTCGAGAGCATCTCCGAAACGGCGGCGAACTGGATGATCGGCTTGCCGAACTGCTCACGCTCCCGGGCATATTTCAGCGCCTCGCGGTAGGCGGCCTCGCACAGACCCACCGACTGCGCGCCGATACCCAGACGGGCGGCGTTCATCAGCGACATGACGTACTTGATCAGACCCATCTTGCGGTCGCCCACAAGCTGTGCCGGAGCGTTCGTGAAGACCAGCTCGCACGTGGGCGAACCCTTGATGCCGAGCTTGTTCTCGATGCGACGCACCTTCACGCCGCCGTCGCGCTTGTCATGGACGAGCATCGACAGGCCGCGGGCGTCGGTCGTTCCCTCCTCGGTACGGGCCAGGACGAGCGAAACCTCGCCGTCGCCGTTGGTGATGAAGCGCTTCACGCCGTTGAGCAGCCAGGTCTGCCGCTCCTCCGACCAGGTGGCCTTGAGCATCACGGCGCCCAGGTCCGAACCGGCATCGGGCTCCGTGAGGTCCATGGCGCAGGTCGCGCCGGCCGACACCCACTTGAGGAACTTCTCCTTCTGTTCCTCCGAGGCGAACTCGTTGAGCGTCTCGGCGCAGTCCTGCAGGCCCCAGATGTTCTCGAAGCCGGCATCGGCACGGGCCACCATCTCGTTGGCCATGACGAAGCAGATGAGCGGGAAGTTCAGGCCGTCGTACTTGCGCGGGAGGGTCATGCCGCTCAGTCCGGCATCGACCACGGCCTTCATGTTGCGGACCGTACCCGAGGCATACTCCACGTGGTCGTTCACCACGCGCGGACCCTCGTGGTCCACGCCCTCGGCATTGGGGGCGATCACCTCGCCGCACACCTCGCCGGTGATCTCCAGCACGCGGCGGTACGAGTCCATCGCATCGTCGAAATCCTGCGGCGCGTAGTCATACAGGTCCTTGTCGGCGAACCCGCGCTCCTTCAGCTCCACGATCTTCCGCATCAGCGGATGATTCAGATGGAACTGCAAATCCTTGTTATCTGAAAAGAAATTAGCCATTACTTCGAGTTTTGCTTATAGTATTTGATCATCTTGGGGATAATTTCGTTCACGTCACCCGTGATGGCATAGTCGGCGATCCTGTTGATCGGCGCATCCGGATCGGAGTTGATCGAGATGACCATCGACGACTGGTCCATGCCGGCCGTATGCTGGATCTGTCCCGAGATGCCGCAGGCGATGTAGAGCTTGGGACGCACCGTAACACCCGTCTGCCCCACCTGGCGGGCATGCTCCGTGAATCCGGCATCGACGGCGGCGCGGCTTGCGCCCACCTCGGCGCCCAGCACGTCGGCCAGTTCGTGCACCAGGCGGAAGTTCTCCTTCGAGCCCATGCCGTAGCCGCCGGCCACGATGATCGAAGCGCCCTTGATGTCGATCTTGCGCTCCTCGATCTGACGGTCGATGATCTTCACCGCCAGGTCCGTATCCTTGACGTATTTCCGCCAGTCGATCGCCTTCACCTCTCCGGCTGCGGGCTGCGCGGCGTACTCCTTGCGCATCACGCCCTCGCGGACGGTGGCCATCTGCGGGCGGTGGTCCGGATTGACGATCGTGGCGATGATGTTGCCGCCGAAGGCCGGGCGGATCTGGTAGAGGAGGTTCTTGTACTCGGTGCCCGTCTTGGCGTCCTTGTGGTCGCCGATCTCGAGCTGCGTGCAGTCGGCCGTCAGGCCGCTGTGCAGCGCCGACGATACGCGCGGCGCGAAGTCGCGGCCTACGGGCGTGGCGCCGAAGAGCGCGATCTGGGGTTTCTCCTCCTCGATCAGCCCGCACATCACGGCCGTATGGGGCAGCGTGCGGAAGGGGTTGAAAATCTTGTCGTCGGCGACCCATACCGTATCGGCGCCGTAGCGGGCCAGCTCCTGCTCGATGCCGGCGAGGTTCTCGCCCAGCACCACGGCTTCGAGTTTCACGCCGAGCGTCGTGGCCAGTTCGCGGCCCTTGGTCAGCAGTTCGAGACTCACGTCGGCGACCTTGCCGCCCTCCATCTCGATATATACGAATACGTTGTTCATCTCTGAGTGTGCATTAACCGAGCGTGTGGCTCGCAATCAGTTCGACCATCAGTGAATTCATCTCCTCGTCGCTGCCCGAGAGTTTCTTGGCCTCCTTGGCGGCGAACACCACGTTTTCGATCTTCTTGACCTTCGTGGGCGAGCCCTGCAGACCGAGCTGCGACTCATCGGGATCGACGTCCGCAGCTGTCCACTCCACGATCTGCAGATAGGGCGTCGCGGCGGCACGCCGGGCAGCGGCCGAGTCGGCGGCTGCGGCGATCTCCGACGAAGCGAGGGCATACTTGTATTTCATCACGCGCTTGGCGTTGCGCGGGCGGCACTCGGCAGCCGAGGCATTGACCGTGACGACGGCCGGCAGCGGACACTCGACCACTTCGGTGCCGTGCTCAAGGCGGCGCTTGACGACCAGCGACGACTCGCGGAGCTCGACGATCTCCTCGGCGTAGGTCACCTGCGGCAGCCCCAGCTTCTCGGCCACCTGCGGCCCCACCTGCGCCGTATCGCCGTCGATGGCCTGGCGGCCGGCGACGATCACGTCGGGCACAATCTTGCGCAGGGCGCACGAAAGGGCATAGGAGGTGGCCAGCGTGTCGGAGCCGGCGAACTTGCGGTCGGAGAGCAGATAGCCTCCGTCGGCGCCGCGGAACATCGCGTCGCGGATGATGTCGGCGGCACGTTGCGGGCCCATCGTCAGGATGTGCACCGTCGAGCCCTCGACGGCGTCCTTGAGCCGCAGGGCGGCCTCCAGCGCATTCAGGTCTTCGGGATTGAAGATGGCCGGCAGCGCCGCGCGATTGACCGTCCCTTCGGGCGTCATCGCATCCTTGCCCACGTTGCGGGTGTCGGGCACCTGCTTGGCCAGTACGACAATTTTAAGCGGTTTTTTCATAACAGGTATTATAGGTTTTGACTTATCTTTCGATCGTTTCGTCGCGGTCGGGACCCACCGAGATGATCTTCACGGGCACGCCCGTCTCACGCTCGATGAACTCCACGTAGCGCTTGAACGCCTCGGGGAAATCCTCGTAGCGGCGGCACGAGCGCAGGTCGCACTTCCACCCCTCGAAATCGGTATAGACGGGCTTCACCTCGCCCGAGATCGAATAGGGGAACTCCGTCGTGCGCACGCCGTCCACCTCGTAGGCCGTGGCCACGCGGATCGTCTCGAAGTCGTTCATCACGTCGGACTTCATCATGATGAGCTGCGTGACGCCGTCGATCATGATGGCGTACCTGAGCGCCACCAGGTCCAGCCACCCGCAGCGGCGCTTGCGGCCCGTGACGGCGCCGAACTCGTGGCCCAGCGTGCAGAGGCGGTCGCCCGTCTCATCGAAGAGCTCCGTGGGGAACGGACCGCTGCCCACGCGCGTGCAGTAGGCCTTGAAGATGCCGTAGACCTCGCCGATGCGGTTCGGGGCCACGCCCAGACCGGTGCAGACGCCGGCGCAGACCGTGTTCGACGACGTGACGAAGGGATACGAGCCGAAATCGACGTCGAGCAGCGTGCCCTGCGCCCCTTCGGCCAGCACCGATTTCCCGTCGGCCAGGCAGCCGTTGATGAAGTACTCGCTGTCCACGAAGCGGAAGCGCTTGAGGTATTCGACGGCCTCGAACCACTGACGCTCGAGATCCGTGATGTCGTAGGCGTAGTCGAGGCTGCGGAGTATCTTTTCGTGGCGCGCCCTGGCAGCGGCATAGATCGCCTTGAAGTCGGGGCTGAGCAGGTCGCCCACGCGCATGCCGTTGCGGCTCACCTTGTCGGTGTAGGTGGGGCCGATGCCCTTGCCGGTGGTGCCGATCCTGGCACTGCCCTTGGCGGCCTCGTAGGCTGCGTCGAGGATGCGGTGCGTCGGCAGGATCAGGTGGGCCTTCTTCGAGATGCAGAGCTGGCGGGTCAGGTCGTGGCCGCTGGCTGCGAGCGCCTCGGCCTCCTCGCGGAAGAGCACGGCATCGAGCACCACGCCGTTGCCGATGATGTTGGTCTTGCCGCCCTGGAAGATGCCGGAAGGGATCGAGCGCAGGACATACTTCTCGCCGCCGAATTCCAGCGTGTGACCGGCATTGGGACCGCCCTGGAAGCGGGCCACCACTTCATAGCGGGGCGTCAGCACATCCACGACCTTTCCTTTTCCCTCGTCCCCCCACTGCAGGCCGAGGATCACATCTACTTTTTTCATTGTAACCGGTTTATTATTTTTTGAGTACAAAAGACATTTTTAGCATCCAAAGGTATAAAATATTCTCCGAAACACCCAATCTGCGGCGGGGAGTTTTCTCAAAAAAGCGATTCGCGGCAAAAGCGCAGCCGGAAACGGACAAAAAAAAGAGGAGAGTCCTTCGCTCTCCTCCATCAGCCAAGCGCGCATCAGCGGCGCACGACCTCCGTGATGCCGTCGTATATAATCGGCAAAACCAAATGCGACGGAATTCAGAACCAGATGCGACTTTTCGGTGGTCGAGTTAGCCCAAAACGAAAAGCGACGAAAATTTCGCACACGCACACAAAAAAGCACCGTTCGAATGGCTTTTGACTGCCGCTCGAACGGTGTTCTGCATCAAGTTGAACCAATGCCGGCTCCGCCTCACTCGCCTAAATATCCACCCTCGAACAGGGACGCCTGCGCCCGCTCCTCGTAGTTGCAGACCATCCACTCCTCCTGCCTTCGGCGACTCGACTTCGAGGCACTGATCGTCCGCTCGACACGGTGGATAATCCATCCGTTCTTCTGGGCATACCGGTCGATCATATCGAACGGGAACATCGTGAGCATGAACTTTCCCTTGACGGTTTCGAGCAGTTGCAGGAGCTGCTCCATATTCTGCTCGTTGAACGTATCCTCGTAGTGGCCGCAGTCTGAGTTCACATAGGGCGGATCGACGAAATGGAAGGCATCGGGAGCGTCGTAGCAGGCGATCACGTCGAGCGCGTTGCGGTTCTCGATGGTCACCCGTTCGAGTCGCTGGCAGAGCTGCTCCGTGAACTCATCCTTCGCATTGCGCAGCTTTTTGGGCATCATGCCACCGAAGTCGTATCCGAACGTTCCGTCCATCATCGAGGCGAACGACATCTTGCAGAGCGCCCATACAGCCCACGCCCGCTCGACGGGAGTGAAGAACTGCGGATAGGAGTTGATGTGCCCGGCGTGAGCGTGCAGGTCGCGGCTGTGCAGCGTTTTGTCGATCTCGCATTTGAGGTCGGAATAATAGACCTGCGCGCACCAGTAGAAGTTCGTCAACTCCATATTGATGTCGTTGATGATCTCGGCCTCGGCAGGCCGTTTGGCGAACAGGACGGCCGCGCCGCCGCAGAACGCCTCGGTGTAAATCTTATGCGACGGAATCAGAGGCAGGATGTGCTTGAGCATCGTCTGTTTGCCGCCATAGTAGGAAATTGGGGTTCTCATAGTTTGCTTTTCTCTAAAATTTTGTACTTTGTGTACTCTTACCTACGTGCAAGGTTTATGGCACAAAAAACGCCTAACCGCGATTGAGGGTATTCCCCCGGTCGTGCGGTTAGGCGCCTTTGTGTTAGTACGTAGGTAAGAGGACTTGCTAACAGGCCGGGGGATTCTTTATGCCCACCCCCGAGGGGCTTCATCCGTCAGACTCGATACAGACCGAAGTCGATTTCGTCCTTCGCTTTCCAGCCGGCGGCCAGCGTACCCTGTACGTGCGCCATTGCGGCCGTGTAAAAGTTCTTCAGTTCGTCTACGGTCGTGAACTCCCGGTATACCGGCTTTTCATCGGTTCCGAGCTTGAATACGACCGGAAGGTTCGCGCCGTCGGTCTGAACGGCCAGATCGAACGCGGCCTTGTAGTTGAACTGATTCTCCGCCGAGAGCCACACGGGCGTCTCTTCCCAGCGGAACCCCGAGCGGATCGCTTCGTCGATCCGGGTATTGTACGATGCCAGCACCGCGGCCTTGATCTCGTCGAGCGTCGGCCGGCGGTCGAATTCCGCCTCCTCGTAAGTGGCCATGCCGTCCTGCTCCTCGATGTCCCAGCGGACTCTCCATTTATCCTTGCGCGGATTGACGCACTCGATGGGCGCCACGCCCGCACTGCCTTGAATTCTCATGTAAATACGTATTTGGTCTTGTTCTTGCCGAACTACTCCGCCTTGATGGTCGTCTCGAAAGGGAAGCCGTCCGGCATTTCGCGTATCTGCTGAAGGATGTTCTTCATCTCTTCAGAATTAGTGAAGAATTTCCGCATCTCGCCGTTCATTTCGATCTGAACGAGACACCGGTCTTCACCCTGTTCGGTTTTGATTCCGGTTTCGAAATCATGCACCACGATGGGAAGATTGACCAGTTCGCGGATGGAGATCGTCGCGCCTTTGAAGCGCTTCTTGCCATCGGCCGGCGTGTACGTAACGCCTAAATCCTTGAAGTTTTTCATATCAATACCTGTTAGTTTGGAGAAAAGCCTTCTGCAATCGGCGTGTTTGGCCATCCCGTAGAAGGATGCCGTCAGTTCACGCCTGCGTCGTCTGCTCTCGACCTCGCTCATCTTCCGGGCGAAGGTCTGCTTGTTGCGCTTGCGCAGCCGCACATGGTCGGGATAGATCACGTAGCCGAGGAAGTCGATACCCTCCTCGACGGGAGTGATCCGGTCGTTGGGTTTCACTTCCAGCCCGATGGCTTCGACGCATCGATGCACCGCATCGCGCACGGCCCACAACTCCGCTTTCGAGGCGGCCAGCACGCGGCCGTCGTCGCAGTAGCGATAGTAGTAGCGGACGCCGAGGCGATCCTTGAGTTCGTGGTCGAGGTAGATCGAGAGGATTAAGTTGGCCAACCCTTGCGAGGAGCGCAGCCCCATGCTCAACCCGTGCGGCATCATGTGGATGAAGCCGTCGAGTATCGTCAGCAGCCGTTCGTCTTTGAACACCCGCCGGACGGCGGCAATGGCGACCTGCTGATCGACGCTTTCGTAGAATTTACGGATGTCGAAGGTATAGCAGTAACGGGTTCCGTCGGGGTCTTGAGCGATATCGCGCCGGATATACTCCATCAGGTCGTGCATCCCGCGGTTGCGGATCGATGCTGCGGTCGTCCGGATGAACCGCCGGTGCAGATGCTCGTCCACGACTCGCATAACCGCATTTACGGCGATGCGATCCTTCAATGGGATCACCTGTATCGTCCGGCGTTTTCCCGCCTCCATGACGATCATCTCCCGATAACCGCCCACACGGTACGAGCCGTCGGCTATCCGCTGCTGCAGCTCCGCGATCACCTCGTCCTCATGCGCGAGCAGGTAACGTCCGACCCGACTGCGTTTGCGGTCTGTACCGCGCAACACGGATCGGAACGATGCCTTCATGTTGTCCGTAGCGACAATCTCCTCGATGATGTACCCATCCCTGCGCATGTTACCTTCAATTCTGCGGGCCTGACCTCTTCGAGAATCCCTGCGGAAACCTACCAAGCTCCACCCAACGCTGTATGTTTCGCCTTTCCGGCCATAGGCCGCTGCTGGCGAGGCTCCTCCCCCTCGGCGCTGCGGTGGGAACACGTTCCCGGTGCAGTAGGCCGACATGCATTCTTGCGTTCTCCTCATTGTTTGCGAGCCGAGAGCCGATGTTCGCGTTCGTGTTCGACGAATCGTTGTTCGTGTTCGCGTACGACACGCCGCCATTCGCGTTCGCATTGTTGTTCGACCGATAGACCACCCGGCTTATGGGGGATTCCGCCTTTCGAGGTACAAAAATATAAAATTCATCGCGAAAAAACCTAATTTCGTCATTCTCAAAATATTTTCGAGTGGCTTACGCCACTTTCAATACCCAGCGTCATTCGACGCTGGGTAACGCTTTATACTCGCTGACGCTCGTCGCTTTGACGACTTTTCCGCGGAAGGCGAGCCGAGAGCCGATGCTCGCGTACGTGTTCGACGAATCGTAGTACGTGTACGCGTACGACACGCCGCCATACGCGTACGCATAGTAGTACGACCGATAGACCACCCGGCGCGTAGAGCTGGACACGTTTTGCCAGTCGCAGTAATGGGAGGTTTCCGAACCGCCGCCGCGGGCGACGATCAAGTCCATATGGCGACCGAAGACCATATTGGCTGGCCAATATTCCGCAAATGCGGCGATACCCTGCACTTCGCGCGGGGCGCGCCCGGGCGTCTCGATACTCCAGCGGCCGTCGGCCTTCTCCTTGTTAAGCGTTACGCCTTCCAGCCATTCGCATTTGTCGCCCTGCCAGCATTCGTAGCCCAGCACGTTCGTCGAATAGGCATCTTTCAGCGTCTCACCCTCGTAGTAATAGGCGCCGGTGGTCTTACCCTCGGGGTTGATCGTATCCCGCATGCCGAGCATATTCGTCAGACCGCTGCGCTTGTTATACGAACTCTGACCGTAGCCGCACTGCCCTTGCGAATCGCGCGTGCCGTATTTTGCGTAGAACAGGTTCGCGACGGCGCAGTGCATGTCCCAGTCGATGAGCTGGAACCCCGGGCCGGAGTTCGCGGCGTAGACTTTCAGATCGGCCTGCGAGACCGTGCCGGTGCTGATCTCGCCCGAGATGGACTTCATGAAGTCGTCCTGCAGCAGCGCCTCGTAGACGGCGCACAGGAACTCGTCGTCCTCCACCCAGTCCGGCTCGATGGCCTCGATCTTATCGCTCGTAGTCAGCAGCACGTAGTCGAAATCCGCTGCCGTGACGATGGTGAAAGCGAGCCGCTCGGCGCCTTCCGGAACCGTGGCGAACAGGTACATGCCATTCAGGATACCCGCGCTCGAAGTCGCGCGCAGGCGCCCGAGGATCGTCCCCGCGGCATCCAGCCACACAGCGCCGTAGGCCGCCGAAGCCATCGACGGGAAGCGCACCTGACGGTAGCCGGCCACCGGAACCGTGCAGTAGGAGTTCGCGGCGATGGTCGTCACAGCCTCGTCCAGCGTCGTGTACTCCTCGGCGATGCGGATGGCCTTGCCCGCGACCACCTCGACCTGCTCCTTCGTGAGTTTCACGTACACGCCGTCCACGGCCGGGCATTCGGCATCCGAACTGAAAAAGGCGTATTTCTTCTGGTTCAGCAGGTCGTTGACACCCTTGCACCAGTAGTGCGGCTCGTACATCCACACGTTGCCGTCGCGGCCCGTCAGTACCGCCGGCGTGGCCAGCGATACGTCATCCGCATCGGCGTAGTAGTTCGAGTTCCCGTCGTGCAGCGGGAAGATCGTAACCTCTCCTGCGGCGGTCTTCTTGCCCAGACAGCGATGGCGCTGCGCGAGGATGCGAGCAATATGTCCGCTCGGAACGTACGGCGTATCGAACCGGTAGCCCGTCCGGTTGTCGAGGTTCGAGATGTTCGCAGGATCGGAGACCGCATCGTCGAACTCGATGCACGTCCACGCCGGCTGTTCGATCGTCAACTCCGGGAAGTGCGTCTGCATGGCCGCAAGCTCCTCCTCGTCCATGTACTGCGTCAGGCGGCAGCGGCCCACAAGCCGGCACGTCGGCGTATTGCCGCCCTGCTCGTCCACGCCGCCCATCGATGCGAGGCTCCGAAGCAGCGATCCGTCGTCCTCGATGTCGACGCCCGTCACGCGCAGGTACTGCACTGCCGGGCAGCGGGCCAGCAGCTCCTGCCAGTCGATCAGAGCACAGCCGTCGATCACCAGACGCGCGATCGATGCCGTGCCCTGAAGCGTCAGCCCCGTATTCGGGAGGCTGTTCAGGCCGACCAGTTCCAGCGACTGCAACGTCGCCGGAAGCGTCGCTGTCGTAAGCGGAGCACCCGCAGCGAAGGCGACGCTCCGCAGCGAGGTGTTACGCGCCACGAGCGACTCTAATTTCAGGTTGTTCGACAGGTCGAGCGACGTGAAGCTGCTCGATTTCAGTCCCGAAACGTTCAGCGTCCGCAGGTGCAGGCAGTTCGTGACGATGAGCGCGGCGAGCGTCGTCTGGCTCTGCGCGCAGCTCACGTTCAAAGTCCGCAGCGCCGTGCAGTTGTTCAGGTTGAGCGTCTGCAGCAGCGCCATCGAAACCCCCGACAGGTCGAGGCCCTGCATCCGGCTCGCGCCGTAGAAGTACTGCGGGTCGTTGACGATCAAGTCCGCGTCCATCGTCAGCTCGACCGTACTGCCCGCATCGGCCGCGAGCACCGCCGACTGTTTCGGCGTGCCGCTCGTGTAGCCGTAACCGAAATAGTAGCGCTCCGACGCCGTGATCCGAATCTTCCGCTTGTCCTCCGAGAACTTGTAGCCGAAGTAGGCCGCGAAGCTGTCGGCGCGGTACGTACCGGCGACGTACTGCGCGTCGAGCAGCGCGAAGCGGTTGCGGATCGTATAGACGCGGTGCGCATAGCGGCTGCCCTGCAAGGCGTACAAGTAGTCGTAATGCTTCCGACCCTCGGAGGTCAGGACACCCTCCGTTAACGGCTGGATGTACTTGAAGTGGCCGTCCTTGTTGTAGACACGCTCCGACCAGTTGCCCATCTGCTCCTCGTTGAACGTCCGCAGCACATCGTCCGTGCTCATGTTCGACCGCAGCGCACCCGCCACCTCGATGAGCTTCGCGCCCAGACCCTCGCGCACCAACTTCCACAGAACGCTGTCGTGGCCTGCGAAAGCGTAAGAGCCGATGCTGTCATCGAACGTCTCGTGCGTGATCGTATAGAGGTACGCGAGCAGCGAGTCGTTGCGCCCGCCGAGGATCGTATCGAGGTCGTACGGCAGCGGATGCCAGACAAGACCGTCCCATGTGGCGAACATCATGTTCTTCGCACGGTTGTCGACGGCCATCAGGTAGTCCGTGAAAAGATACCACGCGCAGAGGAACTCGACGTCGAAATACTGATCTACCTCCGCGGCGAAGCGTGCAGCATCATTTTCGCAGCCCTTCACCCACGACCAGAGGCGCTGCACGGCAGCCTTGTCGTCGGCATGCGCCGTCGCCCACGTCTGATCCGGCTTGTAGCGGAACTCCAGCGCATCGTCGAAGGACGTCATGTCGTCCGTGGCGAACAGGCACAGCGGAGCCGAGTTGTTCAGGAACTCCAGACACAGGCACTTGTTGCGCTCCCCGCCCAGCGTCGCGGCATCGTTGAAGCCCTCGATCCCCTCGAAGCCGTACACGTCGTGGCTCTCCGACTTCTCGTTGTTGAAGTTGAACTTGCCCAGATAGCGTATCGTGCCGCTGCCGTCGTTGTCGTAGAACCCGTCGCAGGGGAAGCCGTCGACGCCGATGCGCACATCGTATGCACCTGTGTAGGCTCGCTGCGGGGGCGTGAGATAGCCGCACTTGCGGTAGGTGTCGGCGATGAGCCGCACGGCGCCCGTGTTATGCGTCGACGAGGAGTCCGAGAAGTCGGCCTTCAGGCAGAAGATCGACACCGGACGCGCACCCGGCTTGAACGAGTATTTCAAATCGGGGACATCGGCGCCGTTCACCTCCAGCGTCGTGCCGTACTTCTCCCGCCGGTCGAAATAGAGGCGGTAGTTCTTCCGCGGGTAGGTCGTCGAGGAGGTTCCCTGAATGCGCAGGCCGATATTGCGGGCCACGAAGTCGTACTCCTTGCCGTAGGCCGAGTAGAAGTAGAGATCGACCGGAACCTCGAACTTCTTGTTGTTCGTCTCGTTGACCAGCTCCACGTCGCCGACGATGCGGAACACCGACTTGCCCTGCGCGCGGAGCTTCTCGATGCCGATATCGTCGCCCTCGTCGTCCAGCACATCGTTCTGGCGGTAAAGGTGCACCATCTCCTCGGTCGTCAGCCGGTCGACGATGTAGTTCGACAGCATCTCGTCGTCCGACAGGGCACGGTCGTAGACCCGCAGCATCCGCAGATCGACATCGGCAGCCGCGGAACCGATGCTAATACCCGCCGGCGCCGCCTGCAGCAGGCTCTCCGTCGAGGCGTACTGCTTGGCGCCGCAACGCACGCCGTTGACGTACAGCTCCAGCAGCCGGTGGCCGGACTTCGCACCTACGACGAAGCCGATCTTCAGGTCGATGTCCGGGGCGAACTTCGTACCTACCTGCGTACCTCCCGAGGCCGTCAGCAGCGCCTCCTGCGCCGTGAGGCGGAAGCCGATACCCTCCGCAAGGCACGAGAGCACCTCGCCGTCACGATCCGTGACATTCGAGCAGCGCAGCTCGAACTCGTAGGTAGCGCCCGTCGACGTCGCGTCCGCGGCGAACGGCTGCATCCCGATCTCCACGCGGGCGCCGTTGCGCATCCGCAGCACATCGCCCGTCCAGCCGCTGCTGCTCCAATCGAAGCCCTCGAACGTGCTCTGCACATCGCCGTAGCTCCACGTCGCAGGATCGGCCTCGGCATTCGAACGGCCCGCGGCCGAGAGCCGCAGCCGAAGGTCTGCCGTCGTCTCCTCGATGTCGATATCCGAAGGCTCTACGGTCACGGGAAGAACGTACTCGACGCCCCGGCAGAGGAAGCGCAACGTGACCGCACCCTGTGCGGAGAAGCGGTTGGCGTAGCGCTGCGTCGTGCGCGGAACGCTCACGTCCTGCGTCAGAGTGTCATTCTCGAAGATCGAGACCGCCGCCGGGGTCTGCGCCGGATCGTAGGCCACGAAATCGAAGGCGAGTTGCTCGTAGCGGCCCACGCTCAGGCGAGGCGACAGGTGCTCGTCGGTGAAGATGCGGCCGTCGGCGAAGCGGTGCATCGTACCGATGAACGCACCGCCTGCACCGCGCCGCAGCAGGTCGAGGTAGACGCTCTCCGAACGCAGCGACGACTCGTCGCTCACAGCGACCTCCGCGACCATTTGGACGGTATGCCGGCCGGCAGAAAGGCCCGACATCGGAAGCGAGAAGCTCCCGTTCGTCGTGCCCGACTTGGTGACCGTCGCCGTATCGTACTGGCGGCCGTCCACGTAGAGCGTGACGACCTTCGTACCCGAACCGCTCACCGTGAAGGGGATCACGGCCGTATCCTCCGCTCCGTAGCCGCCCGCAGCGAGTCCCGCCGCGAGGTTGTAGCTGCTCGAAAGCGACAGCGCGACAACGCGTACCGAGACGTATGCCTGCTTCGACTGCTGGCGGCCCGTCTCCGGGTCGGTCGTCGTGGCGCGCACGTAGATGTCCGTAACGCCGGCCTGCAGGTAGGGCGTAAGGTCGAGCGTATAGCTGCCCTTCGATACATCCTGAACCGTTTCCCCGAACGCCTCGACCGAACCGCGCGAGGCCGTGATCCGAATCGTCGCCTTCTGGCCCGTGGTGGTTCCGGCATCGTCGCCGGCAGCGTACTGGTCGTAGGTATAGGTCAGACGCACCGAGCCGCCCTCCTTGACGACGGGGTGATCGACGCCGGCCGAGAGAGCACGATCTTCGTCGTGACGCTCTCGCCGCCACCACCACCGCCCGCAGGGATGTCGACACCGGCGATCTCCGCACCCGACTTATTCGTGAGCGACAAACGCACGCTCGACTCGTCGTCGTTCAGATCGGCCGTCATGCCGAACACCGTACTGGCGTCGATCTCGTTCAGACGGCGCGCGACGGCGGCATTCTCCACAGGGTTCGTGGACTCCGCATCCAGCGAGTCGTCGACCGTCGGCACAGGGATATCGACGTTGCCGTCGCCGTCGGGCTGCATCTTCCCTCCGCCGTTCACCGTAACGCTCCTTACGCCGCTGCCGAACTCCCGCCATTGTGCCGTGTCGTTCCAGCCGTCCAGCGTGGCGCCGATGAACTGGTAGCTCTGCCATTCGCCATCGCTGACGGCGAACGTCAGGACAAGACCGCGCGCCTGCCCTTTCTCCCGCGCCACGGCAGCAAGGGCCGTCGCAAGCGTGTAGTAACCGCTATCCAGAGGAAGCAGCGCGGTCACGTTGTACACGTTTCCTGCGCCCGAGCCGCTGCCGAAGCCTTGCCAGAGCGCCTCCTGCGTCCAGTCGTCGAGCGTCGCCCCGATGAACTGCCGCGTCTCCCATTTGGCCGCATCGATGCGGTAGGTGACGACAAGCCCCTTCTTCCGGTAGGTGACGCCGTCGTTCATCTCCTGCGCTGCGAGCGCCTGCAGCGCCGTCTCCAACGTGTAGGTCGCATCGCCGCAGCGCGCATTGACGTTGAACAGCGATGTACCGCCCAGAGCCGTCTCGGCGACGGCATTGAACTCCGCGACGATACCCTCGGCGGCGGCCGTGGCACTCTTCGTCTGGGCCGTGGCCGCGGCCATCTCTTTGGCCAGCTCCCGCGTGACGTCCGCGACATCCTCCGTTTCGGCCGTGGCATCCGCGGCCTCCGAAGCGGCTGCAAGAGCCACGGCGGCGGCATCCTCCGCAGGCTTCGACAGCAGCGGCAGGGGTACAAGCACCACCTTCGTACCCTGCATGGCCGGAAGCGAGTTCACGCCCGAGAGCGCCGTGACCTTCTCCAGTTCCAGAACGCCCTGCGACGACGCTTTGATCTCGTCTAAAATCTCCTTCTTGAGAAGACTCTTCTCTTCATCCGTGATTGCCATATCCTATTCCGTTTGAGGGTTCCCGTTGTATTCTTTGACGTGCTCCGCGAACGCATCGATCAGCGCAGGAGTTCCGAAGCGCTCGACGGCCGTCTGAAGCATGCGCAGGTCGTCGTCCGAAACCGACAGCTCACCTTCGCTGCGGTGGATCGTCAGAGCCAGATTCAGCGCCTCGATGCCGTGCATCTGGTTGTAGAGCAGATTGGCGACGCTCCGGCGCATGTCGCAACGTACGCGCTGCCGTTTCGAGATGTCCGTGAAGACATCGAATTCCTTGAGGTTGATTTTTTTCATTTTTCCTTAACTTGAGTGGTTCAATATCTGGTAGCGGAACCCGTCGATCTTCGTGATCAGCACGGTGACGGAATCCCCGGCTTCCATTCCGTAATCCACGAGCGCCTCGTTGTGGTTGTAGATGCCCTGCAGGGTGATCTTCTTCGACCCCGGACGGACGCGGAACGTCACGGTGGCCGCGAAATCGTCCGGCAGCACCGACAGTCCGAACTGACGGGCGACGGAGAGCTCGCCGGGAAGTTCGACATTCGTCCCGCTGTAATTCGGATCGTTGTAGTACATCAGGATGACGTTGCACTGCGAGAAGTCGACCTTGTAGCTGCCGCTGTCGAACGTCAGGATGCTGGCCTTCGTACCAACGAAGGAGGGCGCGATCAACGCCGCATTGCTACAGATGCCGTAGTTCTTCGTACCGCCGCTCACGTCGATGAACAGGCCGTAGTTCGCGGAGTCGAAGCCCCATTGCGCATCCGAGTTCTGCTTCTGGTTCACGATGCGGCCGACCGCACTGAAAGCTCCGCCGGCCGAGGCCGGGATCACGTCGTTGCCCAGCATCGCATAGCCCGAATCGCCGCCCACGCGGAAAAAATTCTCGTAAATAGCCAAACTGCCCCCGGAGCCGGTCTGCGACGCAACGGCTCCGATGCGGTTCCGGCCGATCTCAAAGCCCCCGATAGTTCCACTCGTAGCCTCGATCTCGCCCTTGAAGACTCCGTTGGCGGCCTCGATGCTTCCGTCCTCCAGAATCCTGAAGTTCCCGTTCGCCGTGACCAGACCTTCCAATTTGATGCTGCCGGCCTTGATGAAGACACCCTCTGCCGAAGCTCCGACGAACGATTGCAGCGTGCCGTCCCCGGCGATGGCATACATCCCGGCGACATCTTTGCGGCTGACGAGGCCCGTCGTGTTGATGAGGTTCCCGTCCTTGTCGAATGACTCCGTGGCGATCTTCACCAGCAGGTCGGTCTGCTCGAAGAGCGTCTTGTGCGAGTAGACGAAATCCTCGATGTGGTCGAGCGACAGCATCAGCATGTAGAGGTACATCTTGCCGCTGAACGACAGTCGGAAGTCACCCGTACCGTTCCACAGGCCGCTGCCCTCGAACGTGCGGTAACCTTCGCCGGCGGCGATATCCTGCGTGATGTGAAACTCCTGAAAGTTCTGAAAGCCCGTCTGGTCGACACCCTCGAATTCGATCACCAGCGTCCCCGGCTCCGTGCATTTGTAAAAGAACGTGAGGAACACCGGCTTGGCCTTGAGTAGCCCGTCCAGCCCCGGCTCGTAGGCCGGCCGCGTCTTGAAGTCGGCGTTCTTCTGGAGTATATAGTTGTTGTTGATGCACATCACCGTGCGGCCGTCGACGTACTCGACACCCGCATAGCTGCCCTTATTCGAATAGGGAGCGCCGTTCACCCACAGCCACTTCCCGCCGAGCGTGAAGAAGGCGATGTCGTTGTCCGAATCCCAGTAGCGCATGCCGCTGCCGAAGTTCGGATTATTCAGGAAGCTCTGGCCCGTCGTGAAATCGTTGCGCATCGATTCGACGCTCGAACGGATCGTGCCCTCCATCACCTCGAACTTCGTCAGGACATCCTCGCCCGTGGTGAGCAGAAAGCGGCCGCGCAAATAGGCATTGTCCGCATACAGGCCGTATCCGTGCGGCTGGTCGTCGGCAGGGAACCACGAATCGGCAATGCCGTCCAGATTGCCCATGCGGGCATGAAGACAGCCGGCGAGCGTCTTGCCGCTCACGCCGTTCATCACATCGATGCGCGGCTGCCCGTCGTCGGTCGCCGAGATCAGGATCAGCCCCTGACGCTGCGGATCGGACGTGCTGCCCATCAGCACGCACTCGTCGCCGACGGCCGGCAGCGCATCTCCGAACTCCGAGGCGGCGACCCTCGCCACACCGCCCTCCACCGAGGCGATCTCGACCCAGTAGGATTTCGAAGCCGCAGCGCCTTCGACCTTGCAGCGGACGAGGTCGCCGGCGACGAACGGACACCCCATCTCGAAGGTCAGCAGGTAGTGCTGCCCCGCAGCGTCCATGTCGACACCGGAGACCTTTCCGTCAGCGGCCGACACGACCAGTTCGCCGCCCACCGAGCGAACCTTCTCCACGAGCAGCTCCAGAACCCGCATCGTCTGGCGAACCGTCAGGCGATCCACGGCCAGATGCGATATGCCGCTCGCGTCCATCTCCAACTGCCACCCCGACCCTAACAGGCCGTCGACGAACGACGGAGATCGCAGCAGGCTGCGCACGACGACAGACAGCAGTTCCGCATTGCCCGCAGCGTCTATCTCCCCGCCCGTCGCACCGCTTTTGAAGCCGCCGAGGCGCAGACCCTGCTCGAAGATGATCAGCCCCTGCGCCGTATCGTTCTCCCGCTTATTGAGAAACTCCTTGCGGCTGCGCTTCGCCGAGAAAAGGTTGAAGTCGCTGGCCGGCGTGTTCTCCCAGCTCCGCACGATATCCGGAAGCCCCGCCGAAGCCGTCTTGGCATAGTGGCGCACCTCGCCCAGCTCCTCGTCGATCTTCTCCAGCGCGCCTTTGCCCAGCACGTCGCTCACCTCGATGTCCATCTCCGAGGGGTACTGCACGTTCTGCGAGATCGAGGTGATGCGGCTCGTCCGATAACCCGTGCCGGGGAAGTATTCGTCGCTCTCTAACCGCACGCGCCGACCGACGTCGAGCGCAAGGCGCCGCCGGGCGACTTCGACATAATCCGTGCGGCCCTTGTAGACGTAGCGATCCTGATCGTGTTCACGCAGGTACTCGTCCACGGCCTCGGCGAACTCCTGCTCGGCAAGGGTGTAATACTCCTTCGGCATGCGGATATTCCACAGGATGTATTCGTCGCCGACCTTCGGGATCAGCAGCCCGCCCGGCAACTGCGTATCGTCGTCGTAGGGCCATTGGGTGATGATCTCGAACTCCTTCTTTTTCGAGTCATAGTTCACCTCGAAATCCCGGCCGTTCAGCTCGCCGCTCTGGAAGGTCATCTGCTTCACGAGACCGCCGATCTCGTAGGCGTTCGGGTCGAACGTCAGGCTCGTGTCCTTGACGTAGTAGATCGTGAAAGGCTCGCCGTCTTCGTCCGTATGCTGTTCGCTGCGGACGCTCGAAAGCGTGCCGATACGCCGCGGATAGATACCCGAGAAGGCATCGCGCTCGTAGTGTTCGACGATGCCCTGCTGCGTGTTTTGCTCCACGTACGTCCGGCGGCCGGGCAGTTGCAGCCGGCTGTAACCGTACTCCTCCGGATCGATGTTGCGCGTCGAGCCGATGGGAAACAGACGCGTGAAGAACTTGACGTTGTCGGCGGATTCCCGCTCCAGCGACACGAGGCCGTTGTCGTAGCCCAGCACCGCCTCGTCGCCGTATTCGCAGCGGCAGAGGTTCACGGTCATGCCGTCCGTCCAGAACTCCGTCTTCGCGGCCTCGGCCAGCATCGAGAGCGCCTCGTCGCAATAGGTTCCCTCGTAGTCGAGGGTCAGGTTCTCCGTCGAGAGAACCTCGCCGACCTTCCAGTCGGTCGTACCCATCTGCCGGTTGATATTGGCCACGATGAGCGCCATATGCTCGCGGGCCGGAGCCGTCAGCGAAAAGATCGGATCGTTCTCCCCGTCGACTATCTTCAGCACGAGGGCCTGCCTCATGAGGCTCTCGATGCCGTAGAACTTGCAATCGTACTCCCATTCGACCGTCGAGGTCTGCTTCGGGGCGTACTCCTCCGTAATCCAGAAGCGCACGCCCTCGAAGTCCACGTAGTCGTAGACCTCGAGCGGCACGCATTCGAAAGCCGTGAACGACAGGCCGAGCATGTGGTCGCCCATCAGCCGCTTCTGACGCGTGGAGTTATCCGACGGCGAGACCGTCAGCTTCAGCATGCCCTTTCGGTTATAGATTTTCAGTTCCATAGTTTCATGAGCAGCCAGCAACATCCGTATCCCGCAGCGATGCCGAGGGCATCTGCTGACAAATCCCACCAGCACCAATGGTTGCCGGAGGCGTTCTTGTCGCCGTACTCCTTACCCAGAGCCAACCCTGCGGCCAGCCAGAGGCCGGGAGCGCCCAGCGCGAAGACGACTGCGAAGCAGACGGCGAAATGCTTGATCTTATCTTTCCTATCTTCATGTTCGAATGCCGTTCGAACGGCGTTTGAATGGGGTTAAAACGACGGCTGCGGCTCGCGAAACTTCACCGTGAACTTGCCGGCGACCTCGCCCTCGAAATCCGTCAACTGCTTATAGTCCGAAGCCTCGCGGTAGAACAGGTGGAAATGGCGGTTCATCTCCGGGAAGTAGAAATCAAGCCACCCCTCCTCGCCTGTCTGGAGCATCTCGACGAAGGCCGTATAGCGCGACAGGAACTCCTCCCTGTCGGCGGCCAAGATGGCGAACTGCAGCGATACGTCACGGGCCTCGCGGCGCTGCACGATAGTCGAGGGAACCGTCACGCCGTGACGTTCCCGCAGCGACACCTCCTTCTGCGCCTTGACCGCAGCTGGTCTGAGCAGCGACGAGTAGTTCTTCATGTCGCCGGGCTTGTCCTCCGCGAGGAATGCTCCGTAGGCATCGAACGGGTCGATGTCGTTGATCAGCAAAAGTCCTTTCAGTACATCCATATCGCTATTTCGCTTTCAAACCGTCCCGCTTGATGGCCTGCCACAAGGCCAATATCTGTGGCAACGTATCGGTATTTTTCGCTATTCTGTTCAGCGCATCGAGCGAGGCGCCCAGACCTTCGGCGATGTCATCCATCTTGTCGTCGACGCTCGCGCCGTGCATTTGAAGCGACGTCATCAGCCCTTCGAGCTTCGTGCCCTGATCCTGCGTCATGGTGGTCGTGAAGGCTCCGGCCTTGCCGCTCTGCGTCGTGCTGTCGGGTTTCCACAGCTCGTAACCCATCTCCTCGGCGCGCTTCGCGAACTCCTCCATCCACGCCTCGGCAGCATCCATATTCGAACCTATGCCCGAGTAGAAGTCGTCGAGCAGTTCCATCACGTCATAGGCGATGTCCTCCTCGCTCTTGCCGCTCGCGTAGATCGACTTTAGGTTGTCCTGCAACTCGTCGAACTTGTCGGCGAAGAACAGCGAGTAGACGACCTGCTCGGCCAGCTCCTCGAGCTTGGACGAGATGTCGTCGCACATGTCGCCGTAGACCCCCGTGACACCTTTGGCCATGTCCCGGACACGATCCAGCACGCTGTCGCCCAGCGACCCGAAGGTCGAGGACAGGTAGTCTTCCAACGCCTGCTCCGCCTCGTCCATCGCATCCTTCAACTCGATGAGATTCTCCAGATACTTGCGCGTCTCGTCCGACATCTTCCGCGTGTCGAGAATCGTCTGGAGCATCGCAGTATCCAGTTCGCCGTTGGCGTCGATCAGCTCCGGATAGACCGAAAGAATACTGCTGTACAAATCCTTGCCTTTGCCCCAGCCGAACAGACCCGTCTTCTTGTGTCCCGTGACGATCTGCGCCGAAGCGAGTCCGTAGATGCCCTCCTTGTACTGCGCCATGCGCGCTGCGTACGTTCCGCGGGCGTCGCCCGTGATACGTTCGAACCAGTTCATCGTAGGGGCCGAACCCTTCATCTCGGCCTCGAACTGCGAAAGAGCATCCTTGTAGACCTGCATGGCGTTGGCCGCCTTCATGATCTGACGCTCCCCGAAGACACTCGTCGCCTCCTCCAGCAGCAGGTTCTGCTCCAGCAGCGCGAGGTTGTACTGCCGCTGGAAGTCGAGCTTCGCACGCTCGATCTCCTTCAGCGCCTCCCGATGCCGGGCTTCGGCGGCGAAGGCTTGCCCGATGAAATTGGCCGCTTCGCCGATGGCGGCTCCGATACCTCCCACGATGCCGCCTTTGGCGAACCCCTGACCGATGTTCGACACGGCGCTCATGACCTGCTGCACGCCACTGATGGCATCCGCGGTCTGGGTGTCGCCCATCTGGTCGAACATCGCGGCGAGTTCTCCCGCGGCGTCCGCTGCGGCGCTGCCGATGGTTCCGATAGCTCCGGAGATATCCTTGATCCCGTTCGCACCCCCTTGAGTTCGGCCAGACCCTTCTCGAAAGTCTTGAAGATATTTTCCCACTTGTTGGAACCGCTCTTCTTGCCCGTCTGGAGCAGCTTGTCGAGCGCCTTGCGCAGCTTATCCAGCTCCGCAGGACTCTTCTCGATATTCTTCAGCTCTGCAGCGGAGATGAAGGTGATGCCCTCCGCAGACCCCTTGCCGTTCAGATATGCCCGCAGCTGCTTCGCCTGTGCGATCAGCTCGCGCAGCTTGTCGAACGACAGCGACGAGTAATCGCCGAAGAGCTGCTTGAGGAATCCGTTGTCTTTGGAGATGCTCGCAGCCTCGGCGTCGTTCACCGAGCGGATGCCCTCCTCGATCTTCTGACGCGCAACGGCGATGGCCCGGTCGATCTGCTCCGAATTGGCCTCCGTGCGCTGCTCTTCAAGCGCGGCGATATCCTCGTTGCCCTGACGCCTGATCTCCGCACGCTGTGTCTCGAAATCCCGGTATTTCGCAAGAAGGCCCGACAGATCGGCCAGCTCCCGGTTCTTCGTATCTTCGGCGACCTTGAGCGCGCGGCGGATACGCGCATCGGAGGCAGCATTGCCCTCCGTGTCCTGTTTGAGCGCGTAGTACTTCTCCTGCAGCAGATGCAATGCCTCGCCCGCCGTACCGTCCGGATCGACATCGACGGCGATCACCAGACCCAGCGTATCGGCTTTCAGAATGTCCTCGGCGCCGTTCAGCGACTCGTCGATATACGCATTCAGTTCCTCTTCCGAAAGGACATCGCCGTTGGGGAGAATCGGCGTGATGAGAATCTCGTGGCGCTTGCCGGCCGCGTCATCGATGCCGAACTGGGAACTGAACACCGTAGCTATGCCCTCGCCGGCATCCTGCCACCCCTTCTCCGCCAGACGCGCCGCGTCGATCATCGGCCGAGCCAGCAGATCGACATTGCCGACGAAACGATCCGTCATCTGCTTTCCCAACGCTGCCAGACGCTCGTCGCTCAGATGGCTTCGCAGCGCGGCGATGGCCTTGTCGTGCTTGCGCTCGGCATCCTCGCGCTCCGCAGCGTAATCCTTGTAGGTTTTGAGTAGGTTCTCGAGGTGATCCGCATCCGCCTTCTCTTCTTTCTTGTCGATCTCGGTCAGCGTATGGTCGAGTTTCCGGGCCGCCTGCACACGCTGCGCGGCGGCTTGGGCGAGGATCGTACTTTTCTGTCCCGGCGTAACCTTCCCGCCGGCCTTGCGCAGACGCTCGTAAAGCTGAAGCCGCTCCTGCTCCTCTTTGGCAATACGAGCTTTCTCCTGCTCGAAAGCGTTTTGCGCCTCGGCGCGCTCCTTCTCGAAGCCCTCCTTCATCAGCGAAATGCGCGTATCCTCGATGCGCCGGCGGGCTTTCGTCTCGTAATCCACGAGGTTCTGCGTGAGCTTGGACACATCGCCGGAGCCGTCCTTCGGAGGCGCGATGAATCCGCCGAGGCCGGACTCCTTACCCAGATCGGCGATGTCCTCCACCAGCTTCTTCGCCTCGTCGAGGTAGGCGTCACGCTGCTCCCGGGCGGCCTGTACCAACCTCGCTTTACTTCCTCGTTCGACTTGTCGACCTCGCGATCCATATCGCCGGGCAATATCCCCATCTGCGCACCGCCCACTTTGGCCATCCAACGCCCGAAGCCGCCGGTGGCGCCCTTGACTTTATTTGCCGGAGTCGCCTGAAGCGTATTCACCTGCTCGTCCGCCTCGGTAGCCTTATTGATGAGAGCCTGTACCTTCGCCTGCAAAAAGAGCATCTGAATGTACGCTTCGCCCTTTTGAAGCAGCACATCGTACCATTCGGAAATGGTGTTGTAGTAGCCGAAGCTCTCGCCGTATTTACGATTGAGCTCTTCGACCTTCGCCTTTTCCTGCTCCTTCGTGCCGTTGAACTCCTTGAGGCTTTTCAGGGTCGAGTCGATCTCGAAGCGCGTCTTGATCATCTGCGCACGGCCCTCTTTCTCGATCTCCACGCGCTCTTTGGCTTTGGCGGCTGCAGCCTCCTGCGAATCGGAATAACGATCCCACAGGACGATCAGACCCGTGATGACGGCCGAAAGCCCCAGCGTCAGCGTCGCCATGAGCGCCGAGGCCGCAGCCGTCGAGATGCCCAGCGACGCGGCCAGCCGAGTATTGGCTGCCGTCAGCAGGTTCTTCATCTTGACGACCGTCACGAGCCGGAAAGCGGAGTCTTTGTTCAGGGCATTCATCACCTGCTGCAACCCCATCGTGATGGCCAGCACGCTCTGCACGCGCGTCTGAATCTTGACGAGGTTCTCGTTCTCCGACGCGAAGGCGCCCATGATGCCCGTAGCCATCGTGAAGGCCCCGGCAACGCCGCTCGCACCGCTTATCAAGCCCTGAAGCCCGGCATTGTCGTGCGAGAGAATCTTCGTCTGCGTGCGCAGGTCGCCCAGCGTATCCTGCAACAATGCGGCACGCTGCGCCATCGTCTGGTACTCCTGCGAGTTCTGGCGCCCTTCCAGACGCATCTTCGCCATCGCTCCCTGAAGCTGCCGCAACTCCATCGTAAGCCCGCGGGCCGTCGCAGAGTTCTTTCGTGCTCGCTGCGCAGTCCGTTCAGCACGGCTTTGTCCTCTTCGAGCGCACGCGTACAGGCTTCGATCTCCGCGCGCATCTCCGTCTGCGCCTTGCCCGGCCCCAGCCGGTCGTACTGACGCCGCAGGTCTTTCAGGCATTGTTCGACGTAGCGTACCTGTTCGCGCTGCGCCGCGATGCGCTCCGTGATGCTTTGCGAAACCCGCTCGACACGATCTCCGAGCGCCTCGGCAGACTTCCCGGCGGCATCGAGGCCGCCGGAGAGCTTGTCGCGCATCAAAAATTCTATTTCAACGGGTTTCGGCATGCGGTTTACTTGTTTTCTTGAGTCTTGATTGTATGAAGCCGGAAAGCGTTCGCGGCTTCTCTTTTTTCTTGACGTAGCGCGGCGCGTCTGCCAGCATCATGCGCAGCGTCTGATAGTTCACTCCCCAGAGGATATATCGGACGCTCCAGCCTGTCGCGGCAGCGATCTGCCACACCATTCCGAAGGGGCTATGGGAACCTTCGTAGACGGTCTTTAACTCCCCTTTTTTCTTCTTTCGCGGCTCAGCCTCGGTCTCATCGGGTTCGCCGTCGAGATCGATCTGATAATACTCATAAAAGACTTCGTCCCCAGCAGGCGCAGGAACTGCATGTTCGCGGCCAGCAGATACTCGTCATCGACGAACCAGCGTAGCAGCCATGCCAGAAGGCCGGAGAACAGCCACGTAGAGAAGGCTCCCCGGCAAATCGTCAGGGCTACCATCTTCGACACACGCCGCCCGTGCAGCGCCATGTAGGCCAGCTCCTCGTGCTTGGTGAACTCCAGCATCCGCTCGTAGGTGACGCCTGTCTGGAGGTAGAGCCGCGCGAGGCGTATCTGACCGCCCAGACACGGGCGGCGCATCGTCAGACGCACGACCTTGCGGGTAAACGGGATTTTGAAAAAGGGCAGCGAGACTCCGATGTCCAGCAGAGCCTCCGCTGCCTCGATTTCGATCTGCGGATTCGCATTCATCGCTCGACGATGCTATCCGACAACTTCCTCTTCCTCGTCCGGAGCGAAGTCGAAGCCGTAAGGCGATGCTGCGGAATCATCCGGCAGCAGGAAGGTTGCCTTGCAGTGAATCTTCATCACGTCCGAATAGTCGTACTTGCCACGCGGATAGGCCAGAAGCGAAACCTTTGCGGCCTCGGTTTCGGAGCCGTCCGCCGAGCGGATGACAACCGGCCCCTCCAGCTTGATGCGCTTCGAGGGCGCGTTCCACTTCTTGCCGTTCTTGGAGGTCGTACCGCCCATCACCTGCACGAGGTTCGCGGGCTTGAGTTCGATCAGGTCGAACTCGATCTCGCTCGTACCGGGGTTCTCCTCGATCTCCTTCACAGGAGCCGAACGTTTCTGTGCGGCCCAGATTTTATTCGTCGACGGTTCGTCACCGCCCCAATCCAGACCGTCGTTGCTGATAAGGCCCAACTCCTTACCGTCGAAGACGAAGGATTCGAGACCGTAAATGAACCCGTCGTGTTCCGATGCAGGGGTCTGCTGTGTGATGTCTGCCATATTACACGATGTTTTTAATGAGTTTTACAATACTTTTCAGCGGATTGGTTTTCGTAAGCAAAGCCGTCGCAGTTCCTCCCGCAAGGAAGCCCGCAAGCAGCCACCGATACCATGTGGCGGGCGGCCGTTTCATGCGCTCGTCCGTTCGTCGGGTCAGAGCTGCGGCCGACAGCAGCGAGTCGGCGCGTGCACGGTATGCCTGCATCTCATCCAGTCGAGCCATGAGCGAATCGATAAGGACGCGTTGTCGGAAGACGCGGTTCTCGAAGTAGGTGCAGCGCCGGGCGATGCTGTCGCATCTGCCCCGAACGACGATCTTGTCACCCTGACGCTCGGCCTCGATGCTCGCACGGCCGTTCTGTGCGCTATATTTCGCGCCGTCGGGAAGATCAAGGAGGCTCTGCGTCGGAATCGTCATGTCCGTCCGCTCCTCCGGAACCGGCTCCGTATACTCCCGGCGCGTCGTCGTCGAGTCCGTCTGCGTCTGCTCCTGTGCATGCCGATGCGTGTCGTGAACGGCGGCGGCCTGCGCTTCGAGTTGCGCTCCGAAGCTGCTCTGCTCCGACGAGGCCGTCTGCTCGCTCGTCGTGTTCTTGATTGCTCCGCACGCCGCCGTCAGTAGGGCGACGAGGAGCAACACGAGGGGAATTCCCCGAATTCGATTTTTCATTCTGTGTTTTGAGCTGTTTGGTTAACTGATCGATCTTTTTATTCAGGGCGTCGATCTTCTCCTCCATGACTTTCTGATTGGCCAGCAGGTGGGCGTTATCCGCTTGCAGACGCACGTTTTCATTGAGCGTCTCGGTGTACTTCTCCGTCAGCAGGTCAATGGACTTTTGCAGCGACGCCAGAAAATCGTTATTCCGCTGACGGCGCGTGACCAGCCATGTCACCACGGATGACAAGAAGCCGCTCGGAAGCGCCCACGTCAGTATTTGCATCACTACGCTATCCATTTCTCTGTTTCTATTGAAGTCAAGCCCGCTCGATCATGCGTGCGATTTTCGCGATGCTGTCGGCGTACACCGTCGGATCAGCCGTGCAATAGCCGGCTTTAGCGACCTCGTAGGCGAAGCGCTGCACGTCGTGACGATACGGCATCGCCGCAGCGTAGCGTTTCGCAGACAAGACCTTGAAGTGGTCGTGCAGGCACTCTTCCACCGTGTCGTAGTCGCGAAAGGCTCGGTCGACGTCGTAGCGATAACGGCCGTCGAGGAGTGGCGTGATCGAATGCACGCGGACGAAATTGCCGCCCTGACGGTCGTCCCGGAAGTATTCCGTCGTGCGCACGATCCGACGCTTGCCCGTCCATTTGTCGCCGGCCGTGATGCCGAAAAGGTTGTTGCCGATGGCACGCTTGCCCCAGCCCGTCTCGAGCGCAGCCTGCGCCGCCACGAAAAGCGGGTTCAGCCCTGTTCCGGCGTAGACACGCTCGATGGCCGGATAGTAAGTGCGTTTGAATTCCGAAGGTGTCATACGCTATGCCCGGTTACTCCTCCGATGCGGTCAGGGTCTCCGCCAGCTTCGCACGCTCGTCGTCGGTCAGCCCTGCGACGGCCTTGCCGACGGCCGGAATACCCGCATTCTTCGAAACGGTGACGCCGATGGCTTCCAGCGCGACCTTCACGGCGGCGAGAGGATAACTTTTGTCGCCGATGACGATACCGTCGGCCGTAGTTGCGGCAGGCACGTCGTCCTCAATGAAGACGAGGCGGCAGATTTTGCGTGCGACCAGATCGTTGACGCGCTCGATGTCGTCGAAGGAGACCGTATCGCCCTCCTTGTAGTGTACCGTACGGTCGTTCTTGTCCGTGAACGGAACCAGCACTTTCAGTTTAGCTTTCATAATCTTTTGGTTTAATGCGTTCGTATTCGATTATCCGACGACCTCCTCGTCGCCATTCTGGTCACCCTTCTGGTCGTCCGACGGCTCTTCCCCTGTGCGGCAGTCGAGCAGCGTCACCAACTGACCCCATGCGATCTGCGTGTCGGCCTTCATCAGCATCTTGATGAAGTACAGCTCGCCGCTGGCCTGCACCTTGTCGACCTGCAGGCACTCGTAGTCGTCGGCGAGGTTGCAGCCCGCGTAGAGGTTCGAATCCGTGCCCAGTGAGCAGATCGTACCGACGATCACGCCGTCGGGCCAGTCGTTCAGCGCAGCGATGCGCTTGCCCTTGAAGCGGGCGATGTTCGTCGAGGTCGGATCGGCGCCCTTGTGATGCAAGTCCGTGAGCTCGTTGTCGTACTTGTCGAAGTCGGCGGACGACATCAGGAAGGTGAAGTTCGCCTGATCGCGAACCTTATCCGCCGTCTTCTCCCAGACGGCGCGCAGACGCTTGATCTGACTCGTCTCCGCACAGGTCGCCTTCACCACATCGGGATCGGCCAGCATGCGCGTGAGGATGCCGTTGAAGAACTGCTCCTCGCCATCGCCCGATACGCCCTGAATGAAGTGATAGCCCAGCTCCGTGCCGACCTGCTTGAGCACCTCGCTCAGAAGTATCACCTGCACATTGCTCGGAAGCTCGCGGAACACGAGGTTGCCTGTCGGCTGCCACTTCTTCCAGAACTTCTCGAACGATCGCGGGTTGAACTCCGTATAGACCATGATGTCCTCGGGCTTCAGAAGACGTTCGTCGATCTTGAACTCGCCCTTCGAGTTCTCGCTCTTGGGCATCTCGACGCGCTTCTGCAGCAGCTTCGAAAGCTGGAGACGCGGGATGTAGAACTTGTCGCCGATGCTCGTCTCCATGTGGATCAGCCCCTTCTCGAAGAGCTGATTGCCCGTGGCGGCCATGACCAGAATCTGGTCGAGGACTTCGCCGCCGTAGGCGGTTTGAATATTCGGATTTGCCATAATTGAATGAATTGATGATTGATTACTGTTTGAGCCGGGCACGAACCTCCGCTTCACGCTCGGCGAGGTAGTCCTTGTCGGTCTTGCCTTCGGCGCCGGTCGCCGAGGCGAGGGTCTGCATGATGCGACGCTTGGGCTTGCGTGCCGCAAGCAGCGTGCGCGTATTCTCGGGGTCTTTGCGCATCAGCGCCTTGAAACCCGGCACTTCGTCGGCGCCGATGCGCTCCTCCTCGCGTGCCGTGTCGACCTCGGCATCATAGGCCGCCTCCGCGGCTTCGCGCTCCTTGCGTTCGAGATCGGCGACCTTCTCCTTGAGGGCGTCGCGCTCGGCGACCACCGCCGCGTGCTCTTGGGCCTTGTTCACGACCTCCGTAATGCGCGACATGACTGCCGCCTCGTCCGCACAGTCGGAAAAGGCCGGCATCGATCTGAGTTTGTTGATCATCTGTTCTTGATTTTTAAGTGAAACATGTTCGATGTAAAGTGCCGTGTAGCGCTCGCAGCGCTCGCGCGGCGTAAGCGACGCGGAGACAGCGGTGCGGTCGTCATCGAAGATCTCGTCGATGAAACCCTCGGCCAGCGCCTCCTCGGCCGTCAGCCAATGATCCCGGCCATCCATGTAGGTCGCGCGTATCTCCTCGACGCTCTTGCCCGTGCGTGCCGCGTAAATCTCGCACAGCGTGTTCTCGATCTGCTCGAGGTGGGCGACGCAATCCTTCAACTTGGCGGCATTGCCGAACACGTCGCTCATAGGCTGGTGGATCATGATCTGGCCGTAGCGGCTCATCTTGACCCGTTTGCCGCAGCCGGCGATGAACGACGCCGTAGATGCCGCGATGCAGTCGATGTAAATCGTGATGTCGGCCGCGGACTGCCGCAGGAAGTTGAAGATGGCGATACCCGCGGCCACATCGCCGCCGACGGAGTTGATCCTTACGTCGATCTTGCGGTAGGTTCGCTCGGCGGCGGCGATCTGGCGGACAACATCCTCTGCGCCGACGTCGCCATAGTCGCCGATTTCACCATATAACAGGATGCAGCAGGTGTCCTCCTGCGGCCCGGGAATGATATTGAAAATGCGCTCCATTTCGTGCTTTGTTTACCGCAAAATTGAGCGTCATTTTCGGCCTCTGCAAATCGGAATTTTTATCATGCAACTTTCTGATTGCATGATGCAACCGTAAAAAGTTGTGTGATATTTTTTCGCGTTTGTGATTCACTTATTTATCGGTCAATTTTGCAAGGGTAAAAACACGAGCAATGACGAAAATAACCTCCGAACAGATGCGCCGCTGGGCGCTCTCGATGTACCTGAACGAAAACCGCACGCAGGCCGAAATCGCCGAGGCGTGCGGCGTGTCGCGGCAGACCGTCATACGCTGGGCCAAAGCCGACAAATGGGACGAGCACAAGGCGTCGCTGACCATGACCCGCGAGGAGCAGATCAAGAACCTGCAGCGGCAGATCATGGAGATCAACAACGTCATCCTCGGCCGCGAGCAGGGTAAGCGGTTCGCGACGCCCAAAGAGGCCGACGCCATCGCCAAACTGACCAACGCCATCAGCAAGCTCGAAACGGAACTGGGCATTCACGAAGCCGTCAGCACCGCACAGCGCTTCGTTGCATGGCTACGGCCTGTCGACCCCGCGCTGACGAAGACATTCGCCGCGCTGTTCGACAAGTTCCTTAAATCCCTAATGTGATGAAGCAGATCGACCGAGACGCCTTGAAGGAGTGGGAAGCCCTCAAGCAATCCATATACAACGACACGCCCATCGACGAGACGATGTCCCCGGCCCAGATCGAGAAGCACCGGCTCTATCTGGAGGCACACCCCATCGAGTGGATGAAGTTCTTCTTCCCCAAGTATGCGAAATACCCCTTCGCGCCTTTCCAGAAGAGAGCCATCCACCGCATCATCAACAACCCCGAGTGGTACGAAGTACTGTCGTGGAGCCGCTCGCTGGCCAAGAGCACCATCACGATGTTCGCGGTGCTGTACCTGACACTGACCGGCCGGAAAAGCACCGTCATCCTCGCCTCGGCGACAGAGAAAGCCGCAGCGCGTCTGCTCGCACCGTATCGGGCCAACCTCGAATCGAACCGCCGCATCATTCAGTACTACGGCGAGCAGATGTCCGTGGGCGAGTGGGCCGAGCTGGAGTTCCGCACCCGGCAGGGCGTGGCGTTCTACGGCGTGGGCGCGGGAAATGCGCCGCGCGGCGCGCGAAACGAGGCGATCCGTCCCGACGTGCTGCTCGTGGACGACTTCGACACCGACGAGGACTGCCGCAACCCCGATGTCCTGAACAACAAGTGGGACTGGTGGGAACACGCCCTCTATCCGACCCGCGACCCCTCCGGTTCGCTGCTGGTCATATTCTGCGGCAACATCATCGCCGAAGACTGCTGCATCGTCCGGGCCGGCGCGATGGCCGACCACCATGACATCGTGAACATCCGCGACGCCGAGGGGCGCAGCACATGGCCGGAGAAGAACACCGAGGAGCTGATCGACCGCGCGCTGTCGAAGATATCGACGCAGGCGCAGCAGGCCGAGTATTTCAACAACCCCGTCGTCGAGGGCAAAATATTCGGCCCGCGCAAATGGGGCAAGATTCCCGACCTGCGACGATTCCCGTTTCTCTGCATCTATGCCGACCCGACGCAGTCCGAGGCCAAAGGTGCTGCCAAGAACAAGCAGGGGTCGCTCAAGGCTGTGTGGCTGCTCGGAAAGCTCGACCGCGTGCTCTACGTCATCAAGGGGTTTCTCGGCAAGATGACCACCGAGGAGTTCGTGACGCACTTCTTCTCGCTCTACCTCTACGCCCGGGCCGGCGGATGCCGCGCGATATACGCCGTGCAGGAGAATAACTCACTGCAAGACCCCTTCTTTCAGCAGGTGTTCAAAAAGGCATTCGCCAACAAGGCGAAGCAGACGGGAATCAGCCTCTCGGTCATCCCCGACGAAAAGAAGAAAACCGACAAGGCCGTGCGTATCGAGGCCAACCTCGAACCGCTCCATCGCGAGGGGTTGCTGGTGCTCAACGAGGCCGAGAAGGGCGACCCCCACATGAAGCTCTTGGACGAGGAGTTCAAGTTCTTCACGATGGCGCTGAAATTCCACGCCGACGGCGTGGACTGCGTCGAAGGCGGCAACCGCTTTATCGACGACAAGATCGGAGAACTGCATCCCGTCGTGACGACGCCCCGTTGCGTCATGGCACGCCGCAACAAATACAGACAGTAAAATATGGCACAATTCATCATCCCCGAGGACTACGACGCCTCGATCCATCAGGAGATTCTCGACGCGCTGATCCGCTCCGACCGGCAGATCGTCGAAATATGCGAAGACCGCGCCATCGCCGAGATGCGCGGATACCTCGCGGCGCGATACGACTGCGACCGCGTTTTCTCGGCCGTGGGCGCCGAGCGCAACCAGCTCGTGCTGATGATGGCCCTCGACATCGCCATCTACCACATCTTCTCCATACACAACCCGCGCAACATGTCCCAGATCCGCGTCGACCGCTACGAACGCGCCGTGGAATGGCTCAAAGGCGTGCGCAAAGGCGACATCTCCGTCGACGGGCTGCCCGAAATCGAGCAGGAGGCAGAGGCAGCCTCGCAGTTCCAAATCCGCAGCAACCCCAAACGCAACAACCGATTCTGACATGGCAAAAGAAAAGAAAAAGAAAGGCAAACGCATCACCGCCGGCGGCAATATCGGCCGCACGCCGACGCAGACCATCGTGCTCCAGCCCACACGCCGCGGAGGGCTGGACGTGTCCGCCTACATGGACAGCATCCGGCAGGCGGAGCTCATCGACTGGCCGCGGCGCGCAAAACTCATCGACCTGTACGCCGACGTCATGCTCGACGGACATCTCTTCTCCGTGCTGCGCAAGCAGAAAGCGGCGATACTCTCGACGCCGATACAGTTCCAGCGCGACGGGAACCTCGACGAGGCGATGCAGGAACATATCGATTCTCCGTGGTTCAACCGCTTCATCGAAGACCTTATCAACGACGAATGGGAGGGCGTCGGCGGCTCGCTATTCCAGTTCTTCCTCGACGACAAAGGATGGATCGACTACAATCTGATACCCCGCAAGCACGTCGATGCGATCAACCGCACGATCCTCTGCAATCAGACAGACCTCACAGGCGAAAGCTGGGACGACTTCTCCGACCTGCTCTATGTCGGTAATCCGCGTCAGATCGGGCATCTCGCGGTCGCGGCGTTCTGGGTAATACTCAAGCGCAACAACGTCGCGGACTGGGCCGAGCTGGGCGAGATATTCGGCCGGCCGATCCGCGAAGGAACCTACGACGCATGGGACGACAAGGCCCGCGAGAAACTCATAGACGATATCTACAACATGGGCGGCGCAGGGGTCATCGTGCACCCCGACGGAACGAAGATCAATCTGATTCAGGCCGGGAACATATCCGGAGGCAGCGACCTCTACGACCGTCTCCACGCGACCTGCAACAACGAGATCAGCAAGATCGTCAACGGCAACACGCTGACCACCGAGGCGGGAGACAAGGGTACGCAGGCCCTCGGAACCGTGCAGCAGGAGGGAGAGGTCGACATCGCATTCTTCATCAAGCGCCGCATCCTCGACATTCTGAACTACGAGGTGACGGACGTATTCGCGTCGATGGGAATCGACACCTCCGGAGGCAAGTTCGCATTCGTGCCGCCCAAGAAGAAAGACCCCGAAAAGCAGGTGACCATCGTATGCCGGTTGAAGAACGAAGCCGGGCTGCCCATCGATGACGACTACCTCTACGAGGAGTTCGGTATTCCCAAACCGGACAACTACGACGAGATGAAAGCGGCGCAGCAGACGGCAGCGTCCGCAACCGAAGAGCAGGCCGGGAGTGAGGACGGCGAAAGCACCGACGAGGACGATCCAACGAAGACCGGAACCGAACCGAAGAAGAACCGCAAACTTACGGATCGCGTGCGCGATTTCGGCCGCGCCCCCGAAAGCGCGGGGGCGGATTCAGACTGGTAGTCGATACGCTTTATATCGATGCGGCCGAAAAGCGACCGGCGGAGAACGGCTTTTCGTTCGACAGCGGCGTGCTGGCCGCCGCGCTTCGGAACATCTACGAGCGGCGGTACAACCCACGCACGGAGATCGACGCCGAGCTCTTCGAGGAGGTCAGCCGAATATTCGATGCGGCGACCGACGCCGGGTTCTCAGGAAGCGAAGCCGGCGGCGACTTCATGGAGCAGTTGCGCACCAACAACGCCGTGTTCGCCGCGTTCAAGACCCACCGCATGGGCCGCGACATGGCCGCACAGCTCATCGACGAAAACGGCGAGGTGAAATCCTTCCAGCAGTTCCGCCGCGACGTCGAGCCGATAGCCGATCATCATGTCGAGGCATGGCTTAGAACCGAATACGACACCGCCATCAAGCGGGCGCACCGCGCTGCCGAGATGCGGCAGTTTATGGCCGAGGCCGACGTGCTGCCGAACATTCGGTGGCTGCCCTCGACGGCGGTGAATCCTCGCGAGTCGCACATGCCCTTCTACGACCATGTGTGGCCCATCGACGATCCGTTCTGGGAGGAGCACAAGCCCGGGGACGAGTGGGGCTGCCAGTGCGGCTGGGAGGCGACTGACGACCCTGTGACCGACAACTCGGGGCTGGGCGGCGAGCGGATTAAGCCTTCGCCCGGGCTGAAAGGCAATCCGGCACGCACGGCGCAGCTATTCTCCGACGACCACCCGTATTTCCCCTCCGACTGCTCGACGTGCGCGTTCAAGGGCGTGCAGCTCACGCTCTTCACCAACCGCACGAAGGACTGCTACCACTGCAAGAACGTACTCAAAGCGGTGCAGAAGGCAGAAAAGACGCTGACGACGAAACGGGCGGAGCTCGCCGAAAAGAAATCCGACGCGACATCCCGCGTCAGCCGGTTGTCGCTGCCGGCGCCGGCCGTACATTCAAGCACGGAATTGAAGTACGGAACGGTGATGTGCTCGAAGTCCGACATCCGGCAGTTGGTATATCATGCCGCCGATGCCGAAAGCGTCGATGTGTCGATGAAGATGGATCGCTATTTAGACCGGCTGCGATTCGTGCGCGTGGAGGAGCCGAAGCACTTCACCGGCAAGAAGCAGTCGCGCGGACTGGTCGAATACACCGTGTATGAGTTGGAGGTCGGCAAGCAGACTTTCGTAGTGAAATGCGAGGCTCGGACGAACCGCGAAACGTCGGAGATATACGAACACCCGTATTCGATATACCGGAAATGAAAAAAGCATCCGAACGGCCGAAAGACACTCCCGACATGGAGCTCGGACTTATGTGCGGATGCTTTTGAAAGCGTTGGCACGCCTTCATCTGCAAATATAACAACAAATCTGCCGAAAACAAAATTCAGTGCAAATTTTTATTCGAACGGCGTTCAAATGGATATCAAAGAGTTCTCGAAGCTCATTCGAGCGAAACAGAAAGAGATCGACACGCTGATGCGGCGCAAGATGCCCATCCGGGTCGGAAACATGGCGAAGCGGCACTTTCAGGACAACTTTCGAAAGAGCGGCTTCGTCGACGGAGGACTACACCCGTGGCCGAAGACCAAACGGCAGCTCGCCGGCGGAACGTCGGCGGCCAGCCAGCACAAACCGCTGCTCAGCAACCGCAACCACCTGTTCAACGCTGTGCGCTACGTGCCGGGCGACTATCGAGTAAAGATCGTGAACGACGTACCCTATGCGCCGATCCACAACTGGGGCGGCGAGACGTCGCCCGCCGTAACGCCCAATGAGGCGGTTTGCGTGGGCGATGTACTACCAAGCAGCCGGGAAGTCGAAGAAAGGAACGAAAGGCCGCAAAGCGGCCGAAAATGCCCCGAGCGGCGCACTCCCGCCCGAGGCGCAGATGTGGCACTCTCTGGCATTGACGAAGAAGAAACGACTGCGGATCAAGATTCCACAGCGGCAGTTCATCGGCCAGAGCCGGGAACTCGAAGAGCGCATACGCGCCGATGTAGAAACGCAGGTCGAATCCGTACTTAAATTATAGACGATGGAAAGTGTGAAACTCGCGCTGATGAAGCGCATCGAAGAGGCGATGCCGGAAGTCCGCATCGACGAGGACTACGGACAACTCGAATCGCAGGAAGACCAGTATCCGGTCGTGTTCCCCTGTGTGCTGATCGGCATGGGCGACACGGAGTGGCAGCCGATGGCCAACCGTCCCGGAGTACAGCAGGGCAAGACATCCGTCACGCTGAAGCTGGCAATAGACTGTTACGACGACACGCATATCGGCTCCACGACGGAGGAGAAGATCGCCGAGCGCGAACGGATGGCCGACCGCCTGTTCCGGGCCGTGCAGGGAATGAGATTGTCGCAGAGGATGTCCGAGCTCGACCGACGGCGTAGCGCCGAATATGCCCTCGGCGGCGGGGTCAAGGTCTACGAGGTGACGTTCGAGTATCTCGTGCGGGAGATCGTGTGATTATTCCCCGGAGAACAGGCGGAGCTGTCCGGCCGTGAGCCTCGGAACCTTGATCTTCGGAGCCGGGCGGATGTCGCCCTCGGGATGCTCCTTGCAGTATTGCCGGATGATGGCCATCACGCGATCCTCGGAAATGAAGAACTCCTGCTCGGAGAGAATCTTCAGCGTCATCGAAGCGCAGACGCTGCACCTCCGTCCAGTAGTACCAGCGGCGGCACAGCGCCTCGTTGCGCTTGTCGATTAAGTCCTTGTTTCTTCCTCTCGGCATTCACGGGGGGGGGTATTTCGGGTTTTCAATACACAAAAATAGGGAGAAAACAAAATTTTCTCCCTCGTTGCTTAACGAAATTAAGCTATTTGTCCGGAAAATACTACCTTTGTATCAAAATCATCTGCCATGAAACGACTGTTCCTCCTCTTCTCTATCTGTTTTGCGGGCATCCTCCTCTCATCCTGTTCGGACAAAGAGGAAACTCCGACCTCGGATGAACTGATTGGTACTGTATGGAGCCAAACCACGGAAGGGCGCACCGATACGTTCTATTTCGCGCTCAACCGCAAATGCACAGCCGAATGGAAATACGAAAACTCCGATCCAGTCAGACAGGAATATCTGTATTCCTACAAAGCGCCGAACGTCACGATTGAGACCAGCGCGAATACGTTCACGGGACGCATCGACGGCGACGTGCTTTCTATCCACATCTTCGACCGCGATTTGACATTGAAGAAGGTCAGGTAATAAAAATCCCGCTCCGAAAAGAGCGGGATTTGCTTTGCAGAGGGACAGCGCTATTCCATCGCCGCCAGCGAGAGCGGCAGCGCACGTTTCACGCCCTTCTCGTCCTTGTAGGACACCGAGATAAACTGACACGAATCCACGGGCCGATAGGCGCTCTGGATGATGTCGGTCGCCTCGATCAGCTCCGGATAGCCCGACTTGCGGGCGATCTCCCGCAGTTGGAGCACGCGGCTCGCCTTGAGGTTCCCCTTGCGGTCTTTGGCCAGCAGGTTCATCACCATCTCCGTCAGGGCGGCCGAATCGTCGTCCTTCGCCAGCGAGCGGATGAATGTCTTGACCTTGTCGACCCCGGCGTTCACCGTGTCGTCCCAGCCGTCGTTCGTGCGGTAGCCCAGAGCGACCGTAATGCCGCCGTCCGAGGTCGTGAACTGGTTGCTGTGGCGGTCGGATTTCGTGCGGAACAGCTCCTCTTTGAGCGCGATCAGACGCTCGGCATCGCTGAACACCTCCTCCTTCGCCCGACGCATCTCCTCGCTCAACGCCTGTAGGCGGGCGAACTTGCCCCGGCAGAACTCGTCGACGGAATCCTTATACGCCGCAATATCGTCTTCGCGTTTCTGTTTCTCGGCACGCTCCTCGGCCTCAAGCTGCGCCTTCAACTCGGCGCGTTGCGCTGCTGTCATTTTTGTAATATCCATGTTTTTTAGTTCATTTTACACAAGGGTAAACATTCACGTCCTTATTCAGCCAAGATATCTCCCGACCATTTTGACGAGTAAAGCCATAGGCCAACGCGCCGTAACGTTTTTCAGCACCATAAAAGCGCCATACCACGCAATCACTCTCCAGCCGGAAAAGATCGCCCTTTTTAAGGTCGGACAGATGCTTGACATCCTGTATGAAATCCGATAAATCGCAATCGGAGATAACCTGTTTCATTGTAATACCGTTAGTCGTCGGCCGGAGCTCGATCTCATAGGTGATCTCTTCCCCTTCAGCGTTGCAGGTCGTAGTTTGCATGACAATGCGACCATCGGCAGGTTCCATTACCGTTATAGCCATCGACTCTGGTTTGACACCCATGCGGAAAGCGTAGAAATTTGTGGCGATTCGAAGTGCGTCCATGCGTTTCATATCAACATTTAGTTTACTGTTTATCAATCGTTTAATCGTATCGCAAACATAACACTACCATTCGGAACACGCAAGACAATTCGCACTTATTTTCAACACTTTAACTTATTCATGAGGTCAATCGAATATCTCCTCGACCAACGCCATCGGATATACTTTGCGTATTCCGCGTTCCGAATCCACGTCGAGGCGCACCCCGATAAGATTACCGCTGTTGTCGAACACGTATTTCGCGCTCTCCAGCTCGCTGATTCCTTTAATTTTCACTTTCATCGTTTTACTCTGTTTTTGGTTTGTCGTTTCTGTCGTCGTTGCAAGCGCGTCGGCCGCTGTCTGCGGCGGGTTCGCGAATGCCGTCTCTCCACCTGCGAGCGGAAACGGCATCCGGCTGCCCATCGGCGGAGTTCCTCTGCGAACTGCGCGAATTCTGGCCCGAATCGGGATATCAAATTCGCCGTCCGGAGCATCGCTTCACCCGTAATACGCGCCGAAAATTCAATCGAGGAAATACCTCTTGCGACCGGCTCGTCCGGAGTATCGCCGCCGAAGTCCACCTCCGGCAGTACACGGACGGGCTGGCCATTGACCATCAGAACCGCATCGCTCCATTCTCGTTCTCCCATTGCCGCTACTTTTTAAGGTTCAAAGACTCCAGTTCAAAAAAATACTTAAGCACCGTAACAGTCTCGCCTATATCGCATCGACGAGCCTCCTGTCGCTCGGTAGCCTCACCTAATTCGTGAATATCATCCAATCGTTCTAATTGCTTCTGCAATTCCCGCAATGGTTTCCGCAGGGCATTAGCCAAGATCGCCGCTTCGGTGGGGGTCAACGCAATCATCGCTTCCGTGTATCCGGCACATCCCGGAATAGGTTCTCTAATCCATTTCATTACCACTACTTTTTAAGTTCGCCCATCACTCCGCGCTCCATACGGTTCTTTACCCGCTCTTCGCACGCCTCGAGGAACATCCGCAGGCCGGCGATCATCTTGGCGTTCTGCTCCGACGGGAACCGGGTGTTCAGCTTCTCATGGCGGTCGAGCAAGGCCAGAACCAGCTGCTCGGATTGCAGGCCGGGGATCATCGTCCCGTCGTCGTTCTTCTGCACGAACCGAACGACCTGCTCGGTTTCGACGTATTGCGTCTTGCCGTCGTTGAAGCCGAGGCACTCGCGGATCACGTAGCAATGCGCACCTCCGTAGATCGCATCATCGACCACCGAGATCGTCGGCTCGTCGCTCGGATAGATCACCGCATCGATGGGTTTGACCTCTCCGACAACACACCATGTGTAAAGTCTTCCGAGCGGAAGTCCGATCTTCGATTGGCTTCCGCACGCCTGCAGGACGATCTCTTCGTTATCGAATCCTCGGAAGATACCCTGATATTCATCCCGGTTGTCGAAAACCAAGACGATCTCCGCACCTTGACGGCATTCAGTTAGTTCGGCCGGCAGCCGCCACGCACCTACTTGTTTCTTTTCCATAGCTGTCAGATATAAAGGTTAAACAATTCTGTAAGTCGTCCGGACTCGAACCGGAACAACAGCCGCATCGCTTTGGCCATTGTGCTATGCCTCCGATGGAACCGAAGGCCCTGCCGACCCATTTGCCGGTCTTTCCCGGCTGTCAGAGCCTTTCGCGTCATCTGTCCGATGGAGTCAAGCGTCCTGTTCCGCTTTGCCACCGCCATTCTCCGGCGGGTAACCCCTGCGCCATCGTCGCCCTACTTGCACTCGGGTCTTCATCTCAAAAAAGGGGATTGCGGGTGGCCGGGGACTCGAACCCCTGTGCTTATCTCCAAACAACAGCCAATCTTTCCCATTTCGTTGTTCTTTTCCTGTCGCCACCCCCATACCGGTTACTCCATAGGCGCACCTCCTTTCTGTTCGATGTTCACATATCGGCGAATGACAGCGAGCGCCCCGTCATAGGTATGGGTTTGCATCACTTCGTGCATCATCCGCCCTGCAACGAACTCCGCATGAGCTTTGTCTCGATCTTGCTCTTCTCGCGATTTCTGTGTTTGGAAGCCGAGCCTCCGAACGTCGGACAGGATCGCTGCTCGCGCCTCCGACATCAGGGTGAAAATATTTCCCTGCTCTCCAGACAAATCGACGGTTATTGTAGGTTTCTCCATATCAACTCGGTAATTGGTTCGGTCGAATAAAAATCGGAATCTGCACGACCCGCTGCGGCTTCACGGGCTTCGGTTTGCGCAGGATCGCCTCGAGCTTCGGAACGAGAGCCTGCAGCTCGTCGACGGTCAGCATCCCGAAAGGCTTGCCGGCGATGCGCGGATCGAGGCAGAACTCATCCACAGCGGCGAACGTCCGGTCGGCCGTATCCACGCCGAGCCGCTGCATGCGGTTCAGTGCTGCCGACCGTGCCCGGCGCAGCCGCTCCCTGTATGCGGCCGAGGGTTCGCCGAGCTGCTTGCCCGTCTGGAGACACTCGCACATCTCCTCGTACTCGGCAGGGGTCATCTCCCGCAGCGACGACGTGCGTCCGCCGGTGAACTGCGACACCAGCACTTCCTTATGCTGGTCGAGATCGATGCTCTTCGCTTTGGCGATGGCATAGAACCGTGAATAGTTACGCTTCCGTTTCATGGGACTGTTCGGTTTTCGATTCGACGGATGCGTGGGCATCGAAAGTTTCGGCAAGGAAGATGCGCATCCGCCGCTGGCGGGCGACGAGGTATTCGATCATCGCGCCCTCGCTCTGCCGCCAATCCGCAATCATATAGATCGCATCGCTCTTGAGCAGCAGCTTGACATCCTCGCCTATCTGATCCGCCCACTCCGCCTCGAAAGGCAATCCGTTACGGAGCGGACTGACAGGCTCGAAGCCGAAGCGCCGGATTTTCGCTTCCGCGGCCTGAAACTTGGAGATCACCTCGTCGATGGGCAGTCCGGTGATCTTCCCGCTGATGTAGATTTTCTTGATATCCATAGGTCAATCTTCGATTATGCTGCTGTCATGCAGCAGTCCCTTATAGCGGCGATCCCGGGCCGCCTTCGTGTCGAACTTCTCGAGCGTCCGCCATTCGGGAAACCCGAACTGCTTGTACTTGATTTTCGGCTGCGGGTAGTCGTCCTTGCGGACGATCATGAACCCCGCCTTCAGCACCTTGTTTTGCGAGTCTAAATTCATATCATTTTCTGTTTAGTGTTTTCCCTTCCCAGTAGCGTTTGGCCTCCTTTTCGTAGATCGTGCATTCCCCCTTCGGCCCGATGTAGCGACCTTTGCTGAACGCCTTGTGCCCCTCGACCCAGATTTTCAGCGACGCATCGTACATGATCTTCATCGCCGCGCGTCCTTCCGGGCGCTTGCCGTCGGCATGGCTGACGAAGATGAGCAGTTTGTTGCGATGGCGCTCCTTGAAGGCGATATACTCCTTGTAGCTCATCTGCGTGTATTGGAACGAATCGATCACCACGAAATCCCACGAGCGGGGTTTCGACAGAGCTTCGTCCATCTCGGCGAAGGTCATCGTCGCGTTGTACTGGAACTTCCGGCCGCACTCGTCCAACCGATAGCGGCGGATGGCGTCCTGCGTCGTGCCGCCCAGCCCCTCCTCCAACGGCAGGTAGAGCACCCGGCCGAACTGAGTCAGTTCCTTGCAGAAGGAGGCCACCGCCGAGGTCTTGCCGTTGCCCGAATTGCCCCAGAAGAAGACCACGCCCGTGCGGTCGATCTCGCCGACGCAGTCCGCCCAGATGCCGCCCGGGCGGATCGTCCGGCGCTTGAGCGTCAATACCTGTTTGGCTGATAGTGTGCGGCCCATTTGAACAGCGTTTGAACGGGGTTATTTCTTGATTTGGGCGAGCTTCTTGTTCTTGTGCACCGACTTGCGGACGCGCCGCATGTCGAAATACTCCTTCGGCTGCTTCTTGTCCCACGGATTCACGGACGTCGAGACCATCGTGCGGGCATCGGCCACCACCTCGGCGATCGCGCTGTCGGCAATCAGGCCGTTCGCCCGGCAGACGGCCGTCACCTCGTGGCGGGTCGCAGGGGTCAGGTCGATGAACCGCCGGCCGATGCGGGAATAGATTTCGTCGTAGCCCTTCTTGTCGTACTCTAATCCGATGCTCATGCGGCGCTTGATGTATTCGGTCGAGAGGAAGATGATGCCGCAGCGACCTTCAAGGGCATTGTAGATCGAAATGAAGTAGTAGAACACCGTATCCATCAGCTTGTCGCCCTCGTCGAAGACGAGCAGCGGACGGTCGAGCACACGCAGCGCGTCCGTCACGGCTTGGAGTTTCTCCCGCAGGCTCGTCTGGGCGAGCTTGAGACCGATGACGCGGGCCATTTCGCGAATGAAGTCCCCGCGCCGCATATCCTCCGAGCACGAGACGACGAACACGTTTTCATGCTTCGACGCGTAATCGTGCGCGGTCGTCGTCTTGCCGATGCCGGCATTCCCGACTACCCACGAGACGTTCTGATTCGCCTGCGCGTCGGAGAGCAGAACCGACAGCTCCCGGTAGGCGGTCGTTTCGCAGACGGCCCACTCCTCCGGATTGATCGGGGAGACCAGTGACCGAATGCGCAGGAACATCTCGTCGCTGATATTGTCGAACTTGCCGTTCAGAATCGCGCTGACCGTACCCGTGCTCAGACCGAGCGAATTGACCGCCTTGTTCTGGCTGGGATATTTGGACACATACGCCTGAAGCTGCGTCTGGACGGTCTGTTTCTCTTCGAGTGATAACTGTTTCATGTCGATATGGTTTTAAGATTTACATTCTGCTGAAAATGGCCGTCGGGTCGAAATCCATGTTGCTGACGGCTTTCGTATATTCGCCGACCGCAAGTGGTTCGGTCGTCGCCTCGACCGGTACGGCCACCATTGCGTCGGCCAGCCGCTCGTACTCTTTTTCGCTGATGCCTTTGAGGGACGGAGTCCGCAGCCCGTGCTGTTCCGGAGCGACGCCGTGTTCCAGCTCCAGCGCGTGCGCCTCGATCTGGCGGCGAACCCGCTCGCGCTTGTTCGCATCGTCGTTGAACCGGATCAGCTCCATGTCGCCCGGCCGCTGCTCCTGAATGTTGCGGCGGATCGAAAGGTAGGGATAGGCCACCGTCTCGTAGCGCAGCCCCATCGGAGTTCGGGTGTAGAGCAACGCCCGATCCATGCGCTGCGGGTCGAACTTCACGAAGAACTCCCGGCCGGTATTATCCCGGCGCCATTCGTAGTCCGGACGACCGTCGGCGGTCAGCACCTCGTAGGTGTACTTTCGGTTTCGGTATTGGATCGTGATGCCGTCGGCCGTGAACAGGCTCGGCTGCTCGGTCGTCAGCCAGAACAGATCGATCATGTCGAACTCCGTAACCGGATCGGTGGCCGGATTAACGCTCGCACGGTACATCTCCTCGTGAGCGATCCCCGTCCGGTAGTGCTTCATCGCATTCCACTTGCGGCGAGCCGCAGCGTAGGCCGCCAGCATCTCCTCGTAGGTGAACAGCTTCTCCTTATTCGCCTCGAGGAACTCCCGATTGATCTTCCACGCCTCCTTCGAGGAGATGTTGCCGCCCGTGAATCGCCAATCCTCATGCAGCACCTGCTGCTGGAACCGGCCGAAGGCAGACTCGATGCTCTTCGACGGGCCGTTGTACGGCGCCGTCGGCCGATTGATGCGGCAGATGTTCGCGAAGAACTTCTGCGCGATCTTGCTCCGCTGGCCGCCCTGATTGTCCGTGACGATCTCGTAGGGCTTGCAGCCGGCCGTCTCGATGGCCATGCGGAAGGCGGCGAACTGCGCGTCGAAGTTCTCGCTGGCGCTGACCGAGTAGCCGAGCAGCGTTTCGCTGTAAGCGTCGATGACCTCATAGACCGAGACCGTGCGGATGACGGTCTTGCCATTCTCTACCGCCTTGTAGAACAGGTTGAGCTTCGTGCCGTCGCCGTACCACAGCGAGTCGCGCATGGTCGGCATCTCGGTCTTGTTGCGGCGGGCGTAGAGCTGCTTGGCTGCCAGCTCGCCATAGACGGCATCGTACCACAGCGGCTTGACCTCCGGCCGTTCGAGGTATTGAACCAGCGATGACTGCGAGGCGAGCGGCTTCCATCCGCGGCGCTCGGCGATGCGGTTGAACTCCTCGAAGAGCTGCTTGGTCGTGTAGACCGGAACCCGGCAGCGGCGCAGGGCGACGATCTGACGCCCGGCCGCTTTGGTAATTTTCAGCGTATTTGCGTTGCAGAACTTACCCGACACGAGGCAGGCGTAGCCCTCCTTGCGGTACTGTCGGAGTTTGTCGCGCAGGCGGGCCTCGCTTTTTGGGAGTGTGTGTCCGTAGGCATCGCGCAGCTCCTCGGCGGCGGCGAAGATATTCGACCAGACGACCGGCGTGTTGTTGTTGCGCGCGCGGCGCATCGCCTTCTGCGTGTTGAACATCTCCAGCAGGGCGTTCAGTACCCGGGCGTTCGTCGTGTATTCCGTTTGCTTCTCCTCGGGCAGATGCTCGCCGCTGGGCAGCAGGTGGTCGTGGTAGAAGCGCTGCGCCTCAGCGTCCATCGCAAGCGGCATTTCGTCCTGTTTCATTGTCTTCTCGGGATCACCGTATTTTTCCTCGAAGCGGATGCGGAACCGTTCCGGCAAGGAGCGGTACTCGATCAGAGCATACGATCCGAGTCCCTTGCCCGGACGTAGAACATTTACCCGGTTCCGCGTCACGAGATGATCGTAAGCACTACGACTCATTACCGCTTCGCCATCGTCCGACCGTGTCAGCTCGTGCATCGTTACTGCTATCGTATTTCCGAAATATTCCATCACTTCGTTGTTCTTGATCCCGCGCCGGCATCGCTCCGGACAACACCTCCGCGTTCGCGGGAAACCGACCTACTCCCAAATTTCGCCTATCTCATCAGCGGCCTCCGATACTTGATCCCTGACACTCTCGAGCGTACTGATTGCACTTTGCATTTTCTCGCCGCGTTCCGAATCCTGAAAGGGCTCGGGAGATTGTCGTAAGCGGCCCACTCTTCATCGCAAAGAATATCCAAACGTTCGTAGATATCTTGCAGCTCTTCTCGAATCGCCTGAAGCTGTTTACGTCGGTTGTTATTCATCGTTTACTCATTTAATGAATCCGTGAGGCTTTGAGCCTCGAATACGATATTGCCCCAGTCGCAAATCTTGACGTCGGAGAACGTTTTCACGGAACAACCGTTCCGGCTGATATCAGCCGTGCTTGTGGCGTTGTCGAACTCTACTCGAACGCCGTTCGAGAAAGTCTGAATAATCCGCCGCACGCCGCTGGCATCATGCTCGAAATCGGTCTCGCAATTCGGCATGAAACCGTTCGTGACATCGACCTCGCTCATCACGCGACCACCGTCTTGCAAGGCCATGCGGCGAATCTTTTCCGCCAGCGCGCTCTGGGTCTGGAACGTCAAGGCAGACCACAGCGTCACACGGCTTACGCCCAACGCCCGACGGATGCGAGCCTTCTTGGCTGTTGGTAATTCGATATATTTCATCTCTGTCCTGTTTTAGTTTGGTTCTACATATTAGTCGGCCAACTTCTCTTCGAGATACCTTACATCTTCCTCCCAAAGGGGAAGCCCGCTCTTGATCTTGTATAGTGTCGCTGCTTTTCTCCCGATGAGCCTGACCGCTTCACGATAGAAATCCGTATCGTCATAGGCAGCAGCCTTGCCGAGGAGGAATTCCGCGAGGCTCGTTCGGTTCTGACGGGCGTCGTCCAGCTCGTTATTACGCTCCTCGAGCATGCCGTTCAAAACCGTAATGCGTCGATAATATTCCGCTACGATGGCGCTCGATCCGTGTTTCTTATACTCTGTACAGAACTGATCCTTGTCCATGTTCCCCGCGGCCATATACATAGCCTCTATCCGTGCGTACTCTTCCGATGTAACCGTTTTGCCCGTCCGATCTTCAAATTCCTGCTGTGTCATAATTTCAGTTATTTAATTCTATTTGTATCATATCGAGAATGTTGCTGGTCACCATGCTATTGACCGCCAGAACTGCGCTACCGATACCGTTCTGTTGCATCCAGCGCTTCGCCCGGTTCATTGCGGTGACTTTGCTCGAACCATCCGGAATAAATGCATCCAGATCGTCGTAGTCGTTCGTCAGTAGTTGGAACCAATATCGTTTCATCGCCGGGTTATTTTACTTCATTGATGATCGGTCGCAGGGAGCAGCCGTAAGCTGTCACCAGAGCGTCGGACATGCGTTTCACGAAGGAAGCGGACGCTTCGAAAACAATCCCGGATTTCTCCGTATAGCAGAATGCAATACCCCGCGTAATCAGATAAAAGCAGACTTTGTTCTTGCTACTCTGTGTCTGCCACGTTTTTAGTTCCTCTTTCATATCCATGATTCAAAATTTTCACTACCTTTATAGCGCCTTAATATGTTAAGACGATGCAAATATAATACGCAAATGCGAATATTCAAAATAAAACGCGAATAATTTTCGCTTTGCGAATAATTTTGAAACAATGAATATAAACGCCCGATTTGAAGAGATTATAAATTCCTTATATAAAGGGAATAAGCGAGCATTTGCGCAGAGCGTTGGCATATCGGCAACTGTCGTGGAAAATGTAGTTGGGACTCGAAAAGGAAAACCGTCATATGATGTTCTTGAAAAAGTATGCGCAAATGCGAATATATCCGCCGAATGGCTACTGACCGGCAAAGGTGAAATGCAGCGCGCAGAAGATCGACAGTTGGCCATTCCCGCCATCAAGGAGCAGTTCTCCCTCCGTACAGATCGCACGATTGGAATGCAGAGCGTCCCGCTGTATGAACTTGACGCCACCGCTGGACTGGTGGCCCTCTTCGATGGAACGACCCGACAGGTTCCGGTCAGCCATTTGCAAATTCCCGACCTGCCGCCGTGTGACGGAGCATTATATGTTCGCGGAGACTCTATGTATCCGCTTCTGAAGAGTGGAGACATCGTATTATATAAGGAGATTCCCTATACCGCGAGCAGTATATTATGGGGCGAAATGTATCTACTGTCGTTCACGCTCGATGGCGAAAATTACATCACCATCAAGTACATACAAAGGGCAGACGACGACCGTTTCGTTCGGCTCGTCAGCCACAACCCACACCATTCACCAGAGATTCCAGCAGACTCGATCCGCGCGCTGGCATTAGTAAAGGCGAGTGTAAGGTTCAACACGATGGGATAAAAGTGTTCTCGCGCACTTTTTTCAAACAGCAAACAGCGGCAACTTGAACGGTTGCCACTGTTTTTTAGACGATTATACAAAAATAAGCGATTGAAATTTGTAAAAAGTGTGTCATTAAGGGGGTACATATACCGCCATTTTCCTGCATTTTTGCACGGTTTTCGGTAGTTAAAGGTTAGTTTAGGCGCATCTCTTTTTCACGTTTTTGGCAGTCTTAATGGCTGTTTAACGTGGATATTTCGTTTTGAAACACGAAAAAACAGAGGCAGTTTTAACGGCCGTTTTTGTGGCCGTCTAAATCTCAGATCATAGAACATGACTGCCGAAATGGCAGAACGACCTTACTGTTTGGTGAGGGTTTGAACGGCCGTTTGAACGATAAAAATACGATACTCGACCGGCGGCATGACGGCCTCACCTATACACGCCTGCCAATGGTTGAAATCGCGGCGCAAACGACCTTCGGCACAAATCCGACCGACGCTTGCAGACATCAAAAAAACCTCCGAATTTTGGCCGTTTCTGACCGTTTTCGGAGGCGATGTAACATCAGGGGTCGAACACCTCGTTCAAATCTCGTTCGAATGTAACACGAAAGTAATGTTGAAGTAACATTTGGTTTCGCGGCGCATCTGGGGGTATCGTGCTGCTAACCGTTTGATATATACCGGTTACCTATCTTTCTGTAGCTGCTCTTCTTTATACATTTGGTTTTATCCCCCGTACGTAGTAGAAGTTGCCCTGCTGCCGCCCGGCCAGGTAGAGGGTCTCGAGCTGCCGGCAGCCGCGCACGTCGGCCGACTCCATCCAAGCCGAGCAGTTGGCCAGGTCGAGTGTCCGGAAGTCGCAGCCGCGGGCTGCAAAGCGCGTGAGGGAGACGTTCGACGTGAGGTCGAGCAGCGGGAGCGGGTTCTCCGAACAGTCCAGCTCCACGAGGGCGCGCAGCCCGTCGGTACGGAGCGAGGTCAGCCCGTTCGACGCACAGTCGAGCCGCTCGAGGTGGGCCAGCATGCCGACATCGAGCCGCGTCAGGCGGTTGCCGCTGCAGTCGAGCGAGCGCAGGTTCGCGAACTCGGCCACGTCGTCGAGCGAGGCGATGCCCCGCTGGGAACAGTCGAGCGAGAGGACCCGCTGCGCCTCGTAGCGGGAGATGCGTCCGTCGCCGTCGAGGTCGTACTCACCGAGGCAGAAGGCCTCGAACGTCTTGTCGTAGAAGTTCAGATAGACACGCCGGTTCTTCTCGTCGCGCTCGTTGTCGGCCAGCCCGCAGGCCGTGGCCCCGAGCAGCAGAAGAACGGATAGCGCATGTCTTATCATAAGGTATCGGGAAAGGGTCAGATGTCCACGTCGTCGTCGGACTGCTCCACCGAATCGCCGTCGTCGTCGCCGGCACCCTGTATCTCGTCGGCGCCCTTGATCTCGTCGTCGTAGTAGTCCTTGTCGTCCTCCTCGGTGGCGCCGTTGTCGATCTTCACGTCGATCTTCACCAGGTAGGCCACCTCGTCCGTGTCGAACGGCACGGCATAGAAAAAGTCGCCGTTGGGCTTGTCCACACGCATCATGGCATCGGTGAATCCCAACGGATATTTCTCGCGGACGGCCTCTTGCAATTCGGCACTCAAATTGTGGAAACTGGTTACGATATGTTTCTTCGCGGTATTCTGTTTGGTAGTCATAATAACTGTTGCTCGAAAATTTTCTGCAAGTATACGCAAAATTTGCATATTGCATCGCATCCGCATTTTTTTTGTTGCATTTTTTTTGATTTTTCCCGATCTTACAAACAAAATATGTACCTTTACGCGGGTTATACCTTGATTTTATGATACGCGAACGGATCGAAGAGCTGCGCCGGCTGCTCGACTACCATAACCACAAATACTACGTTGAAAACGCCCCCGAGATCTCGGACTTCGAGTTCGACACGCTCATGCACGAGCTGCAGCGGCTCGAGGCCGGGCATCCCGAATACGCCGACCCCAACTCGCCGTCGGTGCGCGTGGGCAGCGACCTCTGCGCCGAGTTCCGCACCGTCCGCCACCGCTACGCGATGCTCTCGCTGGGCAACACCTACTCGCTCGGGGAGCTGCACGAGTTTCTCGACCGCATCGAGCGTGAAGCCGGACCAACGGACTACGTCTGCGAACTGAAGTTCGACGGCACGGCCATCTCGCTCACCTACGAAGGGGGACAGCTCGTGCAGGCCCTGACGCGCGGCGACGGCGTCGAGGGCGACGACGTGACGGCCAACGTCCGCACGATCCGCTCGGTGCCCCTGCGCCTGCGGGGCGAGGGGTGGCCCGCGCTCTTCGAGATCCGGGGCGAGGTCCTCATGCCCTACGCCTCGTTCGACCGGCTGAACGCCGAACGCGAGGCCAACGGCGAGCCGCTTTTCGCCAACCCGCGCAATGCGGCGGCCGGCACGCTCAAGCAGCAGGCGTCGGCCGTAGTGGCGCGGCGCGGGCTGGACTGCACGCTCTATCAGCTGGCGGGCGACAACCTCCCCTTCACAACCCACTGGGAGAGCCTCGCAAAGGCCCGCGAATGGGGTTTCAAGGTCTCGGAGCACATGCGCATCTGCCACGACACCGCCCAGATCGACGAGTTCATCGCCTACTGGGACGAGGCGCGGCGGCAGCTGCCCTTCCCCACCGACGGCGTGGTGATCAAGGTCAATGACTTCGCCGTGCGGCGCCAGCTGGGCTTCACGGCCAAGGCCCCGAAGTGGGCCGTAGCCTACAAGTTCAAGGCCGAGCAGGCCCTCACGCGTCTGGAGAGCATCTCGTTCCAGGTCGGCCGCACGGGCGCCGTCACGCCGGTGGCCAACCTCGAACCGGTGTTGCTGGCCGGCACCACCGTGCGCCGCGCCACGCTCCACAACGCCGAGCAGATGGCCCTGCTCGACATCCGCCCGGGCGACATGGTCCATGTCGAGAAGGGCGGGGAGATCATCCCCAAGATCACGGGCGTGGAACTCGCACGGCGCCCGGCCGACAGCCTCCCGTTCCGCTACATCGACCGCTGCCCCGAGTGCGGCACACCGCTGGTGCGCTACGAGGGCGAGGCCAAGCACTACTGCCCCAACCAGAGCGGCTGCCGTCCGCAGATCATCGGCCGCATGCTCCACTTCATCCGCCGCAAGGCGATGGACATCGAGGGGCTGGGCGAGGAGACCGTCGAGCTGCTCTACGACAACGGACTCGTACACGACATCTCCGACCTGTACGACCTGCGGGCCGAGCAGCTGGCCCCCCTGCCGCGTCTGGGCGAGAAGTCGGCCGACAACATCATCCGCTCGATCCGCCGCTCGACCGAGGTGCCCTTCCGCCGCGTGCTGTTCGGACTGGGCATCCGCTTCGTGGGCGAGACGACGGCCAAATACCTGGCCGAGCACTTCCGCTCGCTCGACGCCGTGATGGCGGCCCTCTCGCGCGAGGAGCTGGTCGAGGCCGACGAGGTGGGCGAGAAGATCGCCGACGCCATCCGCGAATACTTCGCCGACGCGGAGAACCTGCGGATCATCGGGCGGCTGCGCCAGGCCGGCCTGCAGTTCGAGGAGGCGGCCCGCGAGCTGGCCTCCGAGGCGCTTGCCGGGCGGAGTTTCGTCGTCTCGGGGCGCTTCACGCGCAGCCGCGACGAGATGAAGGAGCTCATCGAGCTCCACGGCGGACGGAACCTGGCGGCCGTGTCGGGCAACGTGGACTACCTCGTTGCCGGCGAGAAGATGGGGCCCGCCAAGCTGAAGAAGGCCGAGAAACTCGGCATCCGGATCCTCACCGAGGAGGAGTTCCTCCGCATGGTGGGCGAGGCGGACGCCCCATCCGAACGGATCTCGCAGACGGGGCTCCCCGAGGAGCGGCCCGAACCCGATGCCCCGACGGCCGGCCCCCGGCCGCAGGAGGGTACGGCACCTGCCTCCGGCTCCGCACGCGAGCAGGAGCTTTTCTGAACCGGGCCCCGGCCCGGTCCGCGGCAGCCGGCTGCCGGCGCCGCACACACCGAACGAACAACGAAAAAAAACAGTGAAAAACGACATGTTGCAATCCAAACTCTCCGGCGCAGGCGCCGCGATGATCACCCCCTTCACCGCCGACGGGCGCGTGGACTACGAAGCATTGGCCCGCATGATCGACTACGTGATCGAGGGCGGCGTGGACTATATCGTGGCCCTCGGCACCACGGCCGAGACCCCGACCCTCTACATGCCCGAACGGGCCGTGATCGCGATGTTCATCACCAACCAGATCGCCGGCCGCGTGCCGCTGGTGATGGGCTGCGGCGGCAACTCGACCTCGGAGGTCCTCGACCAGCTGCGGGAGTTCGACCTGCGCGGCGCGGATGCCATCCTGAGCGTCACGCCCTACTACAACAAGCCCTCGCAGGAGGGGCTCTACCAGCATTTCCGCACCGTATCGGAGCACTCCCCGCTGCCGGTGATCCTCTACAACATCCCGGGCCGCGCGGGCGTGAACATGACGGCCGAGACAACCCTCCGCCTGGCCCGCGAGGTGCCCAACATCATCGGCATCAAGGAGGCCTCGGGCAACATCGAACAGATCCAGCGGATCATCGACCACCGTCCCGAGGGATTCCTCGTGCTCTCGGGCGACGACGCACTGACCATCGAGTTGATGCGCCGCGGCGGCGACGGCGTGATCTCGGTGGCCGCCAACGCCTTCCCGCAGCGGTTCATGCAGTGCGTGCACCTGGCCGAGAAGGGCGACTTCGAGGCCGCCGGACGCGAATACGCCGCACTGGACGAGGCCGTGCAGGCGCTCTTCGAGGAGGGAAACCCCGTGGGGGTGAAGTGCGCCCTCTCGGTCATGGGCAAGATCGGCCCGACGATGCGCCTCCCGCTGGTCGAGGGCACCGCGGCGCTGCGCGAAAAGTTCCGACGGCTGATTGCGGAATACGATTTGCGGTAAAAAACCGTTCTCTACGGAAAACCGACTGCCTATGAAACGACTCTTTTGGCTGCTCCTGCTGCTGCCGGCGATCGCTGCCGCGAAGGTACCCGACGAGGAGGACATCCTCGCCCGGACGATGGACTCCTCGTCGCCCTACTACTACACGGGGCTGATGATGCGCTACAACGCCGGGGACGAGACCCTCACCGACAACGACTACCACTATCTCTACTACGGCTACGCCTACCAGGACGACTACAAGCCGCTCAACTCGAACCCCGACCTGGACAAGCTGCTGCTGCTCGCCTCGGGGCTCGACCCGGACAATCCCGACCGCGAGACGCTGGAGGCGATCATCTCGGTGGGAGGGGATGCGCTCAAGCGCGACCCCTTCAGCCCGAAGATCCTCAACCTGATGTCCTACGCCTACGGGGCCCTGGGCAACGCCCGCGAAGAGCGCGCCTATGCCAACCGCATGAACGGCGTGATCCGCACGATCCTCGCCTCGGGCGACGGCTTCACGCAGAAAACCCCGCGCCACGTGCTGATGTTCGACCACGCACTCGACGTGCTGACGGTCGAGGGGCTCTCCTACGGCAAGGCCCGCATCATCAGCCGCACGGTGGAATTCGTGCCGCTGACCACCCCCTACACGGTCGAGGGGAAGAAGCGCCGCGGCTTCTACTTCGATTTCGGCCGGGTCTACTGGAACAAGCCCGAGGGTTACACCTACAAGCGTGACCGCACGTGGCAATTCAACAACCTCAAACCACGCACCTACAAATGACCGCACCGCTCCTGCGCCGGCTTGCCGCCGGCCTGCTGATCCTGCCCCTGCTCTTCGGGGCGGGCTGCTCGGACGACAAGACCGAGCGCCCGAGCCTTACGCTCTCCGCCGAGAAGATCGTGCTGCCGAACGAGGCGGGAGCCACCGCCCGTCTCGACGTGACGGCCAGCGGGCCGTGGCAACTCGAGATATCAGGGTCGGGATTCGATGCCTCGCCCGTCCACGGCGGCCGCGGCACAACCTCCGTGACCCTGACGGCAACGGAAACGAACACCTCGACCGCACGGGCCAGCCTCGGCTCGCTGCACCTCTTCATGCCCCAGTCCGGTCCGGAACTGACGGTCTCCGTCGAGCAGCGCCCGGCCGTGGCGGCGCAGACCCTGCTGCTCTACATGCCCGGCCGGAGCCTGGCCAGTTACTTCGAACAGAACATCGAGGGAATCCGCCGCGCCGTCGATGCCGACACCCCGGGCGACGGGCGCATCTTCGTCTGCTGGCAGCCCGCCAGCCAGCGCACGGCCGAACTGTTCGAACTCTACTACGACTCAAACAGCGCCTCGTGCGCCACACGCGAGGTGAAGACCTACACGGAGTTCAATGCCGGAGACCCCGAAAGCGTGCACACGCTCTTCGCGGAGCTGGCCGACGAGGCCCCCGCACTCAGCTACGGGCTCATCATCGGCTGCCACGGCAAGGCCTGGGTACCGGCCTCGGCCGGCACGCTCGCACGCGGAGCCCTGCAGCCGTCGGACGGGGCTAAGGAGTACTGGCAGCCGGCACCCGGGGCCTACCCCACCCGATCGTTCGGCGACTCGGGTTACGAGATGGACATCACGGAGCTGGCCGACGCCCTCGCGGCACTGCCCTACCGCTTCGACTTCCTGCTCTTCGACGACTGCTTCATGGCCAACATCGAGACGCTCTACGACCTGCGCGCGTCGGTCGATCACGTCATCGCCTCGCCGTGCGAGATCATGGCCGACGGATTCCCCTACGACCGCATCATCCCGCAGATGTTCACCGACGAGGGGCGCTCACACGACCTCGGGGCCGTATGCTACGAGTTCTGGAACCTCTACCAGAACGACTATGCCTCGACCATCTACCGCATGCAGTCGGGATGCATCACGCTGGCCGTCATCGACCGTCTGGCCGACGTCATGCGCCGCATCAACCTGACCCCGGCCGCGGAGTACGACCCCAACACGCTGCAAACCTACGAGGGACTCTCGCCGCACCTGTTCTACGACATGGGGCAATACGTCTCCGTGCGGTGCAGCGACGCGGCGCTGCTCGACGAGTTCGCGGAGTGCTTCGACGCAGCCTTCCCGCCCGAGAGCCGGCTGCACACCGACGGTTTCTATTCAGCCTACAACAACCAGATGAACCCCATCACCCACTACTCGGGCATCACGATCAGCGAGCCCTCGACGAAATTCACGGAGGAGAACCGCGCGACGAACTGGTACCGCGCGACGCACGAATAGCCCTCCATCCGCAAAACCGGGGTGGGGAGAAGAGGATGAAACCGGCCGGTCCCGAAACGACACTCCGGACTCCACCCGCAGACCCGGCCCCGGCATCCGCAAAAAGGGAATCCCCGGACGGAACCGTACCCTTGCAGGTACTTCCGTCCGGGGATTTCCCGTATGTTCCGGTATGTTCGGGCGACGCGGCAGGCGGCATGCTGCCATCGGCGCGCAACCCCGCACCCGAGCCCGCGGCCTTGCGGCAGGCCCGGCGCCGTGCGCTACTCGTATTGCCCGGACTTGAGCCGCTCGACCTCCTCGCGCGAGAGGAAACGCCAGGCGCCGCGCTTGAGGTTCTTCTTCGTGAGGCCCGCATAGTAGACGCGGTCGAGCTTGGTCACCGTGTAACCCAGGAACTCGAAGATGCGGCGTACGATGCGGTTGCGGCCCGAGTGGATCTCGATGCCCACCTCCTGCTTGTTCTCCTTGACGTAGGAGATCTCGTCAGCGAAGATCTCGCCGTCCTCGAGCGTAATGCCCTCGGCGATGCGGTCCATGTCAGCGCGCGTCAGGGGCTTGTCGAGCGTCACCTGATAGATCTTCTTCTTGCGGTAGGAGGGATGCGTGAGCTGCTTGGTCAGGTCGCCGTCGTTGGTGAAGAGCAGCAGCCCGAGGCTGTTCTTGTCGAGGCGCCCCACGGGATAGATCCGCTCCGTGCAGGCCCCCTTGACCAGCTCCATGACCGTCTTGCCGGCATGCGGATCGTCGAGCGAGGTCACGTAGCCCTTGGGCTTGTTGAGCACCAGATAGACCTTCTTCTCGCCCTGCACGCGGCTGTCGTTGAACTTCACCTCGTCGGTCGGCAGCACCTTCGTGCCGAGTTCCGTAACGATCTGCCCGTTCACCGACACGAGGCCCGCGGTGATGAAATCGTCGGCCTCGCGACGCGAGCAGATGCCCGACTGGGCCAGGAAACGGTTCAGGCGCATCTCGCCCGTCTGCTTCGCGGGATCGTATTTCGGATAGGATGCCGGCTTGGAGTTCTCCTTGCGGAAGGCCGGCCTGGAGGCGTGCTGTCCCGGCTTGCGGTCGCCGAAGCGGCGGTCACCGCCGTTGCGGCTGCCGAACGGCTTGCCGTCACCCTGATGCTCGCCGCCTCTGGCATCGAAGCGCTTGGGGCCCGATGTCCGGCCGCCCGATGCGGCTCTCTCACCGGCGGGACGGTCACCGAATGTCCGGCGCGGCCGCTCCCCGCCGCTGTTGCGGCTGTCGCGGTCGAACGTGCGCGGACGTTCGTCTCCATGCTGCGGACGCTCATCGCGGCGGAAACCGCGCTCCGCCGTGCGGTGGCCGTGCTCCCCGTCGCGACGCGGACGCTCGTCGTCGCCATACCGCCCGTAGGCCGGGCGCGGGGAGTGCGAATTGTCGAACTTCGGACGGTTGTCCTCCGTGAAATGGGGGTTGTAGGAGGCACGCCTTGCGGTCTCCTTCTGATACGGCTGCTCCGAATCGGCAGCGTCACGCTGCAAACGCGGACGACGCTCGACACGTTCCGCCGTAGCCTTCACCATGCGCACGCGTTTGTCGCGAGCGAATCGCGCGAGCACCTGGGTCGAGTCGTTTTTCTGATCTTTCATCGCTTGATATATACGTCTTGTTTTCCGGGTTGCGGGGGATCCCGCTCCGCACGACGCGCCGCATGCGGCACGATACGGCGGCGAATCCCGGCCCCCGGTTTTCGTGGGGCAAAGGTAATCCATTTTTCCGGATTACAGCACATTGCATGCCCGATTTCGAGATAAAATCGGACAAGGTCCGCAAATTCGGCACTTTTACCTTATCTTTGCATCCGCGTATGAACATGAACCGGGAAATACTGCGCATCGCGCTTCCGAACATCGTCTCGAACATCACCGTGCCGCTGATGGGCATCATCTCGACCGCCATCGCCGGACATTGGGGCAGCGATTCGGCAGCCGCGATCGGCTCGCTGGCCATCGGCGTCTCGATCTTCAACTTCATCTACTGGAACTGCTCGTTCGTCCGCATGGGCACAAGCGGGCTGACGGCCCAGGCGTTCGGCGCCGGGAACTTCCGCGAATGCGCCAACATGCTGGGGCGCGCCCTCTCCGTGGCCGGAATCATGGGCATCCTGATGGTGCTGCTGCAGTATCCCGTGGGCGAGCTGGCGCTGCGGGCGATGAACGGCAGCCAGATGACCCGCGAATACTTCTACGCACGCATCTGGGCCGTGCCGGCCGGCATCCTGCTCTTCGGCTTCAACGGCTGGTACACGGGCATGCAGAACGCCCTCTTCCCCATGTGCACGGCCGTCACGGTGAATGTCATCCACAGCCTCTGCAGCCTGTGGTTCGCCTTCGGCATGGATATGGGCATCGTCGGCATCGCCTACGCCTCGGTCATCGCCCAGTGGAGCGGCGTGGCGCTGGCCTCGGTGCTGCTCGCGGCCAAATACCGCCACGTCGTGAAGCTCATCGACTGGTCGCAGGTCATCGACCTCCGTCCGCTGAAGACCTACTTCATCATCAACCGCGACATCATCCTGCGCACGTTCTGCATCGTGGCGGTCTACACCTTCTTCACCGGATCGTCGGCCCGGCTGGGCAACCAGGAGCTGCTGGCCGTGAACGCCCTGCTGCTCGAGCTCTTCACGCTCTTCTCCTACATGAACGACGGCTTTGCCTATGCGGCCGAGGCGCTCACGGGGCGCTTCATCGGCGCCCGCGACGCGATGTCGCTGCGCCGCTGCCTGCGCGGCTGCCTGGCATGGGGCACATTGGTATCGGCCCTGTTCGTCGTGATCTACATCATCTGGTGGCGCGACCTGGTGGGGCTGTTCGTCAGCGACACGGCCGAAAACGCCGCGGCGATCATCGAGACGGCCGGCCGCTACATCGTCTGGATCATCCTGATCCCGATCGCCAGCGCCATGCCGTTCATCATGGACGGCATCATGGTCGGCGCCACCGAGACGCGCGTCATGCGCAACTCGATGTTCCTGGCCACGCTGACCTACTTCGGCATCTACTACGCGCTGCATCCCGTGATCGGCAACAACGCCCTCTGGCTGGCCTTCACGCTCTACATGTTCCTGCGCGGCGTGCTGCAATACTTCATGACGCGGCGTCTGAGGGCCATCCACGAGAAGGTCGCCTGACACCCCGACGCATCGGTTCCGCACACCGACACATTTCGGCACACTCCATCCCGACACATCTCATCCCGCCCCGTCCCGTGCAGCAGAATACCCCCGCAAAGAGGGAGGTTTTCCATCTGCCCCGGCAGAAAGAGCCCCCGTCCATCTGCCCCGGCAGAAACACGTCCCCGACGGTCCCGCCGCACCAAAAACAGAGCCCCCGGGAGTTCCGAGGAACTTCCGGGGGGCCGATGAATCATCGAATCCGGGTCGGTCACTGCTGGCCCTGGATCTTCTTGAACATCTCGTTGTACTTCGTATACTTGTCCATCATACCCTCCTCGTCGCGCAGACGGAAGCAGATCGACTTGAGCAGCTCGACCGAACTGGGATCCTCGGGCTTGAGCTCGAGCGCCTTCTCCAGCCAGGGAATAGCCTCCATATAGATCGCATTGACCTCCTTCAGGTCGGCATCGTAAGCGGCCTGGCTGCTGTACTGCTTGGCATTCACCTCCTTGTTCTCCTCGTCGCCCTTGATCGTGTAGAACACACCCAGGTAGTAGTTGCCCTCATAGAGGTCGGGCTTGAGTTCCACGACCTTCTTGAACGACTCGATGCTCTGGTCGTAGTCCTTGAGTGCATAGAAGATACGGCCGCGGCCGAACCACAGATCGACGTTCGACGGGTTGTTCTCGATGGCCTGGTCGATCAGCGCGATCAGGTCGGCCGGGTCACCCACGTTGTCCTCGGGCGAGGTGTAGAGCTGCACCAGACCGTCGAGGATGCGCTCGTTCTTCGGGAACTTCTCGATACCGGTCAGCAGGGCCTGCTTGGCCTTGTCCACAAAGGCCTTGTCCGAAGCCTTCTGGCCGTAGTAGCAGTGGAACAGGTAGTAGTAGATGTTGCCCTCCTCGTCGGTATAGCCCATGTCGATGGCCTGCGAGAGCTGCTCGGCACCCACGGGGAACGAAGCGGGGTTGTTGGCGCCGTCCACCGTGTGGAGGTAACCGGCATAGTAGAGCAGCGACGGATCGGCAGCCTCGCCGTATGCGGGGCTCGACTGTGCCTCGAAAGCCTGTGCATAGGCGTTGGCAGCGCCGAGGTAGTCACCCGAGTCGAGGCCGGCATTGCCGACCTGCGAGCAGAAGTCGCTGATCTGCTTCAGGCCGTCCTTGACCTTCGAAACGCTCTTGGGATCGAGTTCGAATGCCTTGTTATAGGCCTCGACAGCCTTTGCCACGGCATCCTCGCAAACGAACTGCGTCTGCTTCCAGGTCTTCACCTTGCCGTCCACGATGTAGACCGTGAACCACGGATAGACCCATGCCTCCATCTGGACGCCGTTCACATCCTCGGTGCCGGTCGATTGGGCGTCGCCGACAGCAAGTTTGAGCATCGTGGCGTCCATGCCGACGAAGAGACTCTTCGTCGGTTCGGTGGCAGCCTCGTAGAAAGCCTTGCCGCGGTTGATCCACGTTGCGGACTTGGCCCCCTTCTTTGCGTCGGCGATATCCGAGTCGCTTTTCTCGATCTTCGCCAGCAATGCGTCTTTGTTCACTTTCTGAGCCTCGGCAGCAGGGACTGCCAGGATCAATGCGGCGAGCGCCGTCACAAAAGTTTTTTTCATAAGAAACTGAATTTTAGGTTTGCAATCACTCTTTTCAATAATTATTCCTCTATTCCTCGGCGGAAGGATTCGCCGTCCCGGCATCCGCCGCGGTCTGCGAATCACCCGCAGGATCGACGTCAGCATCCTCCCCGGCAGCCGGCACGGCCATCACCGAAGCGATGGCGTCACCTTCGCGGAGGTTGATGATACGCACGCCCTGCGTGGCGCGGCCCGCCAGGCGGATCTGCGAAACGGCCGTGCGTATGGTGAGTCCCGAACGGTTGATGATCATCAGGTCGTTCTCGTCCGTAACGGCCTGAATCGATATGAGTTTGCCTGTTTTTTCCGTGATGTTGATGGTCTTGACGCCCTTGCCGCCGCGGTTGGTGATGCGGTACTCGTCGAGGTCCGTGCGCTTGCCGTAGCCGTTCTCGCTCAGCACCAGCACGTCCTGCTTCGAGTCGGGCTCGATGCAGATCATGCCGACCACCTCGTCGTCCCCGTCGATCGAGATGCCGCGCACGCCGGCGCCGACACGGCCGATCGGACGCACCGTGTTCTCGTTGAAGCGGATGGCCTTGCCTTCGCGGGCGGCAATCAGCACCTCGGCGTTGCCGCTCGTCAGCTTGGCCTCGAGAAGCTGGTCGCCCTCGCGGATGACGATGGCATTCACACCGTTCTGGCGCGGACGCGAGTAGGCCTCGAGTTTCGTCTTCTTGATCGTACCGTCCTTCGTGCACATGATGATGTAATTGCTGTTCACGTAGTCGGCATCGTCCAGGCGCTTGACGTTGATGTAGGCGCGGACCTTGTCCTCGGGTTCGATCTGGATGACGTTCTGGATGGCGCGGCCCTTCGACGAGCGGGTGCCCTCGGGAATCTCGTAGACCTTGAGCCAGTAGCAGCGGCCCTTTTCGGTGAAGAAGAGCATCGTGTTGTGCATCGAGGCGACGTAGATGTGCTCGATGAAGTCCTCGTCGCGCGTGGCGCTGCCCTTGGCGCCGACGCCGCCGCGGTTCTGCGTGCGGTATTCGGCCAGCGGCGTACGCTTGATGTAGCCCATGTGCGAGATGGTGATGACCATGTCGTCGTCGGCGTAGAAGTCCTCGGGGTTGAACTCCTCGGAGGCGTAGACGATCTCCGAGCGGCGCTCGTCGCCGTACTTCTCCTTCATCTCGATCAGCTCGTCCTTAATGATCTGCATCTGCATCGAGACGTTCTCGAGCACCTCCGTGAGGTGTGCGATGAGCTTCATGAGCTCGTCGCGCTCGGCCACGAGTTTACCGTGCTCGAGGCCGGTCAGTGCGCGCAGACGCATCTCGATGATGGCCGAAGCCTGGATGTCGTCCAGTTCGAAACGCGCCATCATCGTCTGCTTGGCCTCGTCGGGGGTCTTCGACGAGCGGATGATGTGCACGATCTCGTCGATGTTGTCCTGCGCGACGAGCAGACCCAGCACGATGTGCAGGCGCTCCTCGGCCTTGCGCTTGTCGAAGCGCGTGCGGCGCACCACCACGTCGTGGCGGTGGTCGATGAAGTGCCGGATCAGGTCGCGCATCGTGAGCAGCTGGGGCCGGCCATTGACCAGCGCGATGTTGTTCACGGCGAACGACGTCTGCAGCGGCGTATTCTTGAAGAGCGTGTTGAGCACCACGCTCGCCACGGCGTCGTGTTTGAGGATGATGATGATCCGCAGGCCGTTGCGGTCCGACTCGTCGTTGATGTAGGAGATGCCCTCGATCTTCTTGTCGTTGATCATGTCGGCGATCTTCTTGATCATCTCGGCCTTGTTGATCATGTAGGGGATCTCGGTGATGACGATGCACTCGCGGCCCGAGGGGGTGTGCTCGATCTCGGTCCGGGCGCGCATGACCACGCGGCCGCGGCCCGTGAGCATCGCCTCGCGGACGCCTTCGTAGCCGTAGATGATGCCGCCCGTCGGGAAGTCGGGGCCCTTGACGTAGTGGAGCAGCTCCTCGCCCGTGATCTCGGGGTTATCGACATAGGCGCAGCAGGCGTCCACCACCTCCGAGAGGTTGTGCGGAGCCATGTTCGTGGCCATGCCGACGGCAATGCCGCTCGCGCCGTTCACGATCAGCAGCGGGATCTTCGTGGGCAGCACCGTGGGTTCGGGGATCGTGTCGTCGAAGTTGAGCGTCCAGTCCACGGTCTCCTTGTCGATGTCGGCCATCACCTCGTCGGTGATCTTCTTCATGCGGGCCTCGGTATAACGCATGGCGGCCGGCGAGTCGCCGTCCATCGAACCGAAGTTACCCTGGCCGTCCACCAGCGGGTAGCGCATCGACCACTCCTGGGCCAGACGCACCATGGCGTCGTAGACCGACGAGTCGCCGTGGGGGTGGAACTTACCGAGCACGTCGCCGACGATACGGGCCGACTTACGCGTGGGTTTGTCCGAGTAGAGGTTGAGCTCGGCGCTCATATCGTAGAGGATGCGTCGGTGCACGGGCTTCAGACCGTCCCGCACGTCGGGCAACGCACGCGAGACGATCACCGACATCGAGTAGTCGATGTAGGCCGACTTCATCTGCTCTTCGATATTGATGGGGATGATACGCCCCACCAAACCGGCGTTCTTTTCTTCTTCAGTCAACATAAGGTTTCACTTTTCTGCTTCACGACGGACCGGTGGTCCCGCCGGCTGCCGCACGGGCAGCCCGACGGAGCCGGAGCCTGAGGCGCGGCAACCCGTACCGTTCCGCTGTTCCGTCACACTATATTTAACGAACAAAAATAGTAATTTCCCGCGATTCGGGCAACTTTCCACCCGGAAAACACACCCCCGGAGAGGATATTTTCTCCGCGAAGGGCTGTTTTCGGCCCTTTTCGGGCGATTTGGCGGCATAAAAAAAATCTCCCGACGGGGTGTCGGGAGAAATACGCCTTTTTCCGGTGCGGCGGCAGGCACGCCATCCGGCCGCAGGAGCGGCACGTCGGCACGCCGGACAGGCTACCGTTCCGCACGCCCGGCCCCGCAATGCCACAGGATGCGGACGCCGACCGACAGATAGACATGGCAGTAATCCGCAAATCCGCCCTTGTAGGCATCGACATAGCGGACACCGGCACCTATGAAAAGCGGAGTCCACAGAGCGTCGGACTGCCAGCGCACACCCGCATCGTATGAACGGAAGTGCCAGTCGCCGCCAAGCGTATTGCCGAACCGGACCGAAATGTCGAGCCGGTCGTGATCGGTATGCAGCGGTGCATAGCCGAAACCCAGCCCGAGCTGCATGGCATCCTCGTAGTTTTTCGCCTTATCGGCATCGAACAGCCCCACCGACCGCGTAACCGGAACAAGCAGCGAGAAACGCGGATCGAAGCTATACCCGACCGCCAGCTCCTCCTCGAGCACGCGCTGCTTGACGCCCTCGCTTTTCGACTGGAACAGGTTTCGGAACTCGAATTGCCAGATCATGCCTTTGCCGTTATCCACAAAAGACTGGGCGTGCGCAACGGCGGCCGCCCCAAGCAAAGCGAACAATAAAATCCATCTCTTCATACGGGTCAGTATTTTAGTTTTCCGTCTCTTCCTCGTCCGAACCGGATTCGCCGGGTTCACCAGCCTGCCACAAGACACAACTATTGGCCCCAACACAAGCCGCCGCCTTAAGCATGTTCTTCGAAGTTTGGCTAACATCTGAATTCTGTATAATATTTACAAACTCCTCCAAATAGGCCATCAATAAAGCTTTATCATAGCATAAACCAGCTATCTTTTCACAATACTCCTTAATTATAGAAAACTCATTGACATATTGCGGCATTGCATTTCCAAGATTTACATATGGATCCTCACAATTCGTATCACACAAATTATTGGCCACAATGGACACCTGTGTCTTTATGTTCGTCAATTCCATAACAGACAACATAGCATCATAATATCCAGACGAATTATCTGCCACCAATTGCAAAAGCTCGTCTGAATTCAACTCTCGAACTGCAGATTCTTCGTATATATCACAAATAATTTTATTATGAAGGCCTCCCACTCGATCGAATCCATCATACACAACAGCAATGTCTTCTTCAGGATCATCCGTCGTTTGATCTCCTCCAAGAGCCAACTTCATAAAGCCAACTCCTTCTTCCTCGCTTTCTTCCTCACCTGCATCTGTTGCCACATCTTCTTCTGCAATAGAATCCTCAAAAAGATTTTCTTCTGTCGGAATATATTCAGCCAAACCGTCTTCTTCATACGCCACACATGTCGCCATCAAAGACCCAAATATACCACCCACGACAGCTCCAATTCCTCCACATGAAGCACCAATTGCAGCACCTAAAGCATCTGATGCAAATATTCGTTTTAACCAACGTCCAAAGAACCAACCTCGTGTGTCCATTACTTCACAAAACTGATCTGCATACCTTAAATTCAGGGCTGCAATTTCTACACGAAGTTCTGCAAATTCTGCTTCATTTGATCCGGATCCTCATACGATCGAGAGTCGGAGTTCGAACAAGTAACAAAAAATAGGGACACACCCAATAAGCACAAAAAAAACATACACAAACCGTCTCATATAAACAATATTTTAAATACAATACAAATATACATAAAATTTATACGCAACACCCATTTATATATGTTTTTTTTGAGCACAAATCAACCTAATAAATTCTACGATAAAAAATAGAGCCAGACTCAAACTTGTGTACGACAAAACAAAGTTCCTTCAAAAAAAAACCGCAATGCCCGGTTTCCGGCATCATATCCGTCCAACCGAAACATGGCGGCTCCATATCCTGTCCGAAGGGCCCGAACATGTCGCAGGGCAGAGACAGGCGGCTCCGTCAAAAAAAAGCCGGCGCACACCGTCCCCCGAGACACCCGATACGGGCCGGAAACAGGTCCGGGGTTACCGGAAATCGATGAATTCGTAGCCCTCGCAGGCCTTCCGGTCGAAGCGCCGCAGCGGGGCATCGGGCGCACCCACCGAGCGGATCGCGACATCGACCCGCTCGCCGTCGTAGTCGTACGAGAGCGACACGGGACGCATCCGCGACGTATCGACCACGAGGGTGATCTCCCCGCCCGACGAGTCGCTCCCCGCCATCGGGGTCAGCCGCACGGCCGCCTGTCCGTCGCGTTCCCAAAGCAGTTCGCAGGAGTAGTCGCTGCCGATGAAGTCGAACGCCCGCACGGGATTGTTCAGGATGTTGCGGCTCCTGCGGTCCACATCGAGGATCGTCACCTCGCGACGGCCGTTGTCCACCTCGTAGCGGACCTTCCCGTCGCAGAAGACCTCGGCATCGCCCAGTTCGAGGCTGTAGGCCTCGCCCTCGACGACATAACTCCCCGAGGAGCGGTAATCGGCCGTTGCGACCTCGAAGCGCACGGCATAGCTTTTCATGGCGCGGAACCCGTCGGAGACCCCGCGCAACAGATCGGCGGCCCGGTCGGCCGCCGATGCGCCGCACGCTCCGCCCAGAAGGGCCGCCATCCAGACGATTGCTTTCATTCCTCTCATCATCTCAGTCTTGTATTTTCGTTGCATGGTCCGCGCACCTCCGCCGCGTGTCAGAACAGCCCCAGCTCCTGCAGCTTCGCCTCGAGCGACGGCAGGTCGTGGAAGAGGATGTCACGCGGCTTGGCCCCCTGCTGGCGACCCACGATGCCGGCCCGTTCGAGCTGCATCATGATCCGCCCGGCGCGGTTGAAGCCCACCTCGTAGTTGCGCTGGATCATCGACGTGGAGATCTGTCCGCCCGACACCGCCTCGCGGGCGATCTCGGCGAAGAGCGTGTCGTATTTGACCGGGGCCGACGACTCCTCGCTGCTGCCCATGCCCTCGCCGCCGGCGCTCTCGGGCGTATAGTCGGGCAGCGCATAGGCCTCGGTGTAGCCCTGCTGTTTCGAGATGTAATCGACGATCCGCTCGACTTCGGGCGTATCGACGAAGGCGCACTGGATACGGGTCAGCTCGCCGTCCTTCGAGATGAGCATGTCGCCGCGGCCGATGAGCTGGTCGGCGCCGGGACGGTCGATGATCGTCCGCGAGTCGATCATCTGCATCACGCGGAAGGCGATGCGGGCCGGGAAGTTGGCCTTGATCTTTCCGGTGATGACATCGACCGACGGGCGCTGCGTGGCCACGATCAGGTGGATGCCGATGGCGCGGGCCTTCTGCGCCAGGCGCGTCACGGGCATCTCGACCTCCTTGGCCGTCATGATCAGGTCGGCGAACTCGTCGATCACCACGACGATGTAGGGCAGGAAGCGGTGGCCGTTCATCGGGTTGAGCCGCCGCGCGGTGAATTTCTCGTTGTACTCGGCAATGTTGCGCGCCCCGGCCTTCTTGCAGAGCTCCAGACGGGTGTCCATCTCCGTGCAGAGGGCGTTGAGCGTGTAGACCGCCTTCTTGGGGTCGGTGACGATGGCCTCCTCCTCGGACTCCATCTTGGCCAGGAAGTGCTTCTCGATCTTGGCATAGAGCGAGAACTCGACCATCTTGGGGTCGATCATCACGAACTTCAGCTGCGCCGGGTGCATGCGGTAGAGCAGCGAGGTGATGATAGCGTTCAGGCCCACCGACTTACCCATACCCGTGGCTCCGGCCACGAGCAGGTGGGGCATCTTCGCCAGGTCGAAGACGAAGTTCTCGTTCTGGATCGTGCGCCCGATAACCACCGGGAGCGTGGCCTTCGACTCCTGGAAACGCAGCGAGCGGATGGCCGAATACATCGACACGACCTGCTTGCAGCGGTTCGGCACCTCGATGCCGATCGTGCCGCGCCCGGGGATCGGCGCGATGATGCGGATGCCCGACTCGGCCTTGAGGCTCTGGGCGATGTCGTTCTGCAGCCCCTGGATCTTCGAGATCTTGACGCCCTGGGCCTGCACGATCTCGTAGAGGGTCACCGTCGGGCCCACCGTGGCCTTGATGCGCAGGATCGGGATGCCGAAATACTTGAGCGTCTCCTCGATGCGGGTCTTGTTCTCGAAAATCTCCTCGTCCGAGACCTCCGAATCGGAGATGTAGTCCTCGAGCAGCGTCACGGGCGGCTTGCGGTAATTGACCAGATCCTTCAGCGGATCGTAGCTCTCGGTCGGGATCTTGCGTTCATCGACCATCCGCGCCTCGTGCGCCTCGACCGTGACCACCACCCCCTGCGTCGTCTCCCCTCCACCGCGGGCGGGCGCCGCGGCCGTTTCGGAGGGCATCCCGGCCACCGGATGCACGTCCGGCCCGGGACCCTGCAGCGGCTCGGGACCGTCCGCCGGATCGTCCGCCGTCGTGAACTCCTCGAAGACGGGGCGCTCTTCGTCGTTGCGCGGCGCATACGACGGGCCGCGCCGCACGGTCTCCTGCGCTGCGCCGCGGGCGGAAGCCCCGCCCTCGGAGCCGTCGCCGCCCACGGTGATCTCGGTGAACGGGCCCTCCTGCACCGGCTGCCGCACAACGGACGGACGCGCCAGTTCGACCAGACCGCCGCGGCCCATGACCACGCGGTCGCCCGAACGGGAGAGATCCACCTCCGTGAACTCCCCGTCATCGGCCGACAGAACGTCGGCCTCCGCCTCATCATCAGCGACAATCGGCCGCCCGTCGGGGGTCAGCTCGAGGAAGGGGCTCTCCTCCCCCGCTTCCGCGGCATTCGCCGCCACCGCCACGCCGGCCGTTTCGGCTGCCGGCCGCACGATCTCCGTCCCCTCCCCTGGATGCGGGTCGCGGGGCGTATCCGTTCCGGCCGCCACATCGCGGAAGACCTCGGCGGCACGGCGCTCGTCGTCCGAGCGGAACGATGTCCCCCCTGCCGCAGGCTGCCCGGACGGCACCCCCGCCTGCACCCGGATCGGGCGCCGCACCGCGGGCGTCCCCGCCTCAGCAGCCGGTGCGGCCGGCTCCCCCTCCTCGCCGGAATGCCGTCCGGCGGCGCGCACGCCGTCCTCCGGAGCAGCCTTCGCTCCGGCATCGGGCGCGGCAGTCCCGGGGGCCGGGACCTCCTCCTGCATCCCGCCGCCGAGGGGTTCGTCGGCCGGGGTGCGGCCCACGACCTTGCGGCGCACCGTCTCGACGATCCGACCGCTGCGGTCCACCATGACGTTGCCGGCCTCATTGACCGTATTGATGAAATTGCGGTTGATGAACACACCCGTGAGGATCCACCCGCCAAGCAGCAGGATGAGCGTCCCGACCACGCCGATGTGGGCGTGGAGCATCTCCGAAACCCCGATGCCGAAGGCGCCGCCCCAGCCGGTCGAGGAGCAGAGGCTCCAGCGGTCGCCAAAGGCGAAACCGAGGGTCAGCGACCCCAGGATGAGGATCAGCAGCAGCGAGAGGATCGAGTGGTTGAGCAGCAGCGGACGCTGGCGGATGATGCGGATGCCGACAAGTACCAGTATGCAGGGAAGCAGGATGCCGAAGACGCCGAACGAGTTGTCCACCAGCATGCGGCCGATGCGCGCACCGGCCTCGCCGCAGAGGTTCTCCACCTCGTCGCCCAACAGTTCGCGCTCCTCGGCCGGACGCTGCAGGATGCTCTGGTCCACGTCCCACGTGAAGAACGAGAAGAAGACCGAGGCGGCGACGAACAGACCGATGAAGAGCAGCAGCAGTCCCGCGATCCAGCGGGCGCTGTCGCTGTTGGAGCGGGCCACGGTCTGCCGCCGGCCCGAAGAGGCGGATGTATTGTTTCTGGATGCCATGTGTTTCCTTGACGCTCGATATTATCGAGCGAAGATACGGAAATATTTGCGGATTTGAAAACCGGCGGGCGAAAACGGAGGAAAAATAGCGGATACTACGCTACCCGACAGCGCATTAAGTTGGCTACTTAAACCAACCGATCCGATAAACAAGTTCTTTGCTCTTTCAATCAAATGTTTGCAAAGGTCACTCCATTGAAGCGAGGGCCTTTGCCTCGAGCCGGGCACGGTAGGCCTCGTCGGCGAAGGTGAGGAATTCGAGCCGGGGAAGGTTGTCGGCCGGAGCACGCAGCCCGTAGCGGTCGAGCAGCTGCACGACCCGCCGCGCCACGGCCGGCGAAGGGTCCACGATCGTCACGCCGCGGCCGGCCACAATGCGCTCCAGGACGGGGCGCAGGAAGGGATAGTGCGTGCATCCCAGCACGATCTGGTCGGCGCCGCGCCGCAGCATCGGCTCGACGGCCTCGCGCACGCAGGCCTCGGCCTCGGGCGTCTGTTCGCGGTCCGCCTCGACCAGCTCGACGAATCCGCGTCCGGGGACCGTGAGCACCTCGATACCCGAGCCGTAGCGGGCCGCAGTCCGGCGGAAAAGCTCCCCGTCGAGACTCCGCTCGGTGGCCAGCACCCCCACCACCCCGCTGCGGGTGGCCAGGCAGGCGGGCTTTACGGCCGGCTCCATGCCGACAATCTGCAAAGAGGCATATTTCGCACGCAGGAAGTCGATCGCCGCCGCCGTGGCCGTGTTGCACGCCACGACGACCATCTTGCAACCGGTGCCGACCAGCCGCGCCACCGCGGCATCGGCCAGCTGTTGCACCTCCTCACGCGGGCGGGAGCCGTAGGGGCAGTTGGCCCCGTCGCCCAGGTAGACGAGCGACTCCGAGGGCAGCGCACGGCGGATCTCCCGCCAGACGGTCAGTCCGCCCAGCCCCGAATCGTAGACCCCGATCGGGGCCCGGTTTCCCGTTGTCTTTCCGTCGTTCATCGCTCCTTGAGATTCAGTCACGCACTCCGGCAGCCGGGCGGCAACCCGCGGGAAGGCCGTCGGGGAAGAGCCGCCCGAGGATCTCCCCCACCAGTTCGTCGTCGCTCCGCCCGCCGCACTCGACCGTCAGCGCCGCCTTCCGGTAGAAGGGGTCGCGCACGGCCATGTCGCGCTCCATGAAGCCGACCAGTTCGTCGTCGCTCAGGCCGCGCAGGCGGGGGGCGCTTCTGCCGTCCGTAGGGGCTCAGGCGCCCGGCGATCTGCGCCGCCGTGCGGCACAGGTAGACCGTATGTCCGGCGGCATTCATGCACTCCATGTTGTCGCGCCAGACGGGCAGGCCGCCGCCCGTCGAGACCACGGCGGCATCGCCCGAGGCGATCACCCGCTCGAGCACCCCGCGTTCGAGTTCGCGGAAGCGCGTCTCGCCCTCGTAACGGAAGACGTCGGCCACCGAAGCCCCTTCCAGCTCCTCGACCGCGGCATCCGTATCGACAAAGGCCGCTCCGAGCCGCCGCGCCAGCTTGCGGCCCAGCGTGCTCTTGCCGCAGCCCATGTAGCCCACCAGAAAGATCGGTTTCATCGTCAGAACAGGTTGAGTTGTTCGGGGTCCACCACCTCGTCGGCATCCCCCTTCGGGCGCTCGATCTCGAACGCCACGCCGCCCGGTGTGGCATCCGTCGGGGGAAGCCCCGTCTCCGAGCGGGTCGGCACGCCGCGTCCCGCCGGAGCGGAGGGACGTTCGGGCGCCGCAGGCCGGCTCTCCGGGGTGCTCTCCCCCTCCGGCCGGCCGTCGGCCGGGTCCGCCCCGTCGTCGAGCGGCTCCCCGTCATCGGGCTCGGGAGCCGGTTCGGGCTCGATGAAGCGGAGCTCCGCCACATCGTAGGTCGTCAGGCGCTTGCCCTTGGCCCTGTGGCTCTTGACCCCCACGAACTCATCGACCTCAACCAAATCGGCCGGGCGCGTGGCATGGGCGCCCTTGTAGGTGATCTCGAGCTGCGCACCTGCCGTATCGGTCACGCAGATGAAGTCGGCATCCTCGTCGAGGAAGGCCTGCATGCGGTCGGACATCTCGGCCGTGAAGCGCTTCATGTAGTAGTATTTCTGATCGCGGTCGTAGTAGCAGAGGCTGTAGACGCGGTCGGGTTCGTAGCGGCTCACGTGGATCGTCTCGTCGGGGAAGTGCTGCCCCATGTCGTAACCCGTGATGTAATACTGGTTCTTCGAGGTCCAGACGATCAGCCTGTCGTCGCCCTTGAACTCGCCGAGGCACGTGCCGCGGCCGTCGGAGTTCAGGCGGCGGACATCCTCGTCGAACCAGATCGTCAGTCCGCCGAGGGTCGAGGTGCCCCGCTCCTTGAGCACGATCTTGTGGATGCCGTAGCGCGAGAAGAGGTTGCCCTGGCTCTGGCGGCCCTTGATGGCAAGGGTCGAGAAATCGAGATCGACGATCACCTTCTTCAGGCGCGGACGGGGCTTGAAGTAAACCTTCAGCACCTCGGCCTCACCGTTCGGATTCACAGACATATAGAGAATCTCACTCTTGGGCGTGCCCTTCGTGATGTCGTACTCCTTGTCGCGCGTGATGCCCTTGATGGCGCAGCGCTTCATCATCAGCGGGCCGTTCTTGCCGTCGCGGTAGAGGACGTTGTAGATCGTCCGCTCGTCGTTGCGCTTGAAGACCCCGATGTAGTAGATCCCCTTCTGGAAGAAGGCCTTGTCCGAGACCTTCGTGATGACGTAGCGCCCCTCCTTGGTGAAGACGATCACGTCGTCGATGTCCGAGCAGTCGCAGACGAACTCGGCATCCTTCATCGACTTGCCGATGCCGAAGAAGCCCTCGGCGCGGTCCACGTAGAGCTTGGCGTTGGTCACGGCGACCTTCGTCGCCTCGATCGAGTCGAACTCCCGGAGTTCGGTGCGCCGCTCGCGCCCCTTGCCGTACTTGTCGCGGATGCGCTCGTAGTAGGCCACGGCATACTCGGTCAGGTGGGCCAGGTGGTGCTGCGTCGTGCGGATGTCCTCCTCGATCTGGCGGATCTCGTTGTCGGCCTTCTCCGTATCGTAGCGCGAGATGCGGATGAACTTCAGTTCGGTGAGCTTCTGCACATCCTCAAGCGTCACTTCACGTCGCAGCTGTTTCTTGAAGGGTTCCAGCCCCTTATCGACGGCAGCGTAGGCCTCCTCGCGGGTCTTGCACCCCTCGATGAGCTGGTAGAGGCGGTTCTCGATGAAGATCCGCTCGAGCGAGGCGGCATGCCACGCCTCCTGCAGCTCCCCGAGGCGGATCTCCAGCTCGCGGCCCAGCAGCCACTTGGTGTGCTCGGCCGAGCGGCGGAGGATCTCCTTCACACCCAGGAAGTGCGGTTTCTCGTCCCAGATGACGCAGGCGTTCGGAGCGATCGAGACCTCGCAGTCGGTGAAGGCGTAGAGGGCGTCGATCGTCTTGTCCGACGACTCGTCGGGAGCCACCTGGATTACGATCTCGACCTTGTCGGCCGTATTGTCATCGACCTTGCGGATCTTGATCTTGCCCTTGTCGTTGGCCTTGATGATCGACTCCTTGATCGACTCGGTGGTCGTCGTGTAGGGAATCTCCGTAATGGCAAGCGTGCGCTTGTCGATCTTCGAGATCTTCGCGCGGACCTTCACCGTGCCGCCCCGAAGGCCGTCGTTGTAGCGGCTCACGTCGGCCATGCCGCCCGTCGGAAAGTCGGGATAGAGGTCGAAGTCACGCCCCTCGAGGTGGGCTATGGCCGCATTGATCAGCTCGATGAAGTTGTGCGGCAGGATCTTCGACGCCAGGCCCACGGCGATGCCGTCCGATCCCTGGGCCAGCAGCAGCGGGAACTTGATCGGAAGGGTCACCGGCTCCTCGTTGCGTCCGTCGTAGGAGCGCATCCACTCGGTGGTCTTGCGGTTGAAGACCACGTCGAGCGCGAATTTCGACAGGCGCGCCTCGATGTAACGGCCCGCGGCCGCATCGTCGCCCGTCAGGATGTTGCCCCAGTTGCCCTGGCAGTCGATCAGGAGGTCCTTCTGCCCGAGCTGCACCAGCGCGTCCTTGATCGAGGCGTCGCCGTGCGGGTGGTACTTCATCGTCTCGCCGACGATGCCCGCCACCTTGTTGTAGCGGCCGTCATCGACCGTCTTCATGGCGTGGAGGATGCGCCGCTGCACGGGTTTCAGGCCATCCTCGACGTGGGGGACGGCACGTTCCAGAATCACATAGGAGGCGTAGTCGAGGAACCAGTTGCGGTACATGCCCGTGAGCTTGCGCACACCGCCCTCGTCCTGCATCAGCCGTCCGAACTTCCCGGCCCGGGCCGCAGCTGCCGGCTCCCCGGCCGGAGCCTCATCGACAGGCGCCGCATCCTGCGGCGTGTCTCCGTCCGACGGCGCTCCGGGCGCCGCCGTGTCGGCCTCCCCGGCGGGAAGCCCCTCGCGTATCTCTTTCTCTTCTGCCATAGCGCATCAACTCAGTTTGAGGTCCTGCTCCACGAGGTCCTCCTCGATACGCAGGTTGTCGATGATGAATCCCTGCCGCTCGAAGGTGTTCTTGCCCATGTAGAACTCCAGCAGGTCGTGGATCGGGTCGTCCTTCGTCAGGCGCACCCGGTCCAGGCGCATGTTCTCGCCGATGAACTCCTTGAACTCCGTCGAGGAGATCTCGCCGAGACCTTTGAATCGCGTGATCTCCACCCCCGCGCCGCACTTCTCGATGGCGCGCACGCGCTCCTCGTCGGAGTAGCAGTAGTAGGTCACCTTCCTGTTGCGCACGCGGAAGAGCGGCGTCTGGAGGATATAGAGGTGGCCCGTGCGGATCACGTCGGGGAAGAACTGCAGGAAGAACGAGGTGAGCAGCAGGCGGATGTGCATGCCGTCCACATCGGCGTCGGTGGCGATGATCACCTTGTTGTAACGCAGGTTCTCCATGTCCTCCTCGATGTTGAGCGCCGCCTGCAGGAGGTTGAACTCCTCGTTCTCGTAGACCACCTTCTTCGTGAGCCCGTAACAGTTCAGCGGCTTGCCCCGCAGCGAGAAGACCGCCTGCGTGCGCACGTCGCGCGAGGCGGTGATCGAACCCGAGGCCGAGTCGCCCTCCGTAATGAAGATCATCGACTGCTCGGCCAGCTCGTTCTTGTCCGTGAAGTGGATCTTGCAGTCGCGCAGCTTGCGGTTGTTGAGCGAGACCTTCTTGGCCGTCTCGCGCGCCTTCTTCTGGATGCCCGAGATGGCCTTGCGCTCCTTCTCGTTCTCGACGATCTTCTTCTGCAGCGTCTGCGCCGTCTCGGGGTGCTTGTGCAGGTAGTCGTCGAGGTGCTTGCCCAGGAAATCGACCACGAAGTTGCGCATCGAGACCCCGGGCTCGATCTCCTTCGAGCCGAGCTTGATCTTGGTCTGCGACTCGAAGACCGGGTCGGTGACCTTCACCGAGATGGCCGCGATGATCGACGTGCGGATGTCCGACGGATCGTAGTCCTTGTGGTAGAACTCCTTGATGGTCTTGGCGATGCCCTCGCGGAAGGCCGCCTGGTGCGTACCGCCCTGCGAGGTGTACTGGCCGTTCACGAACGAGAAGTAGCTCTCGCCGTAGCCCGTGCCGTGGGTGATGGCCACCTCGATGTCGTCGCCCGAGAGGTGGATCGGCGCATAGAGCGGATCCTCGGTCATGTTCTCGTTCAGCAGGTCGAGCAGTCCGTTCTTCGAGACGTAGCTGCGGCCGTTGAAGCGGAACGTGAGGCCCAGGTTCAGGTAGGTGTAGTTCCTGACCATCTGCTCGACGTACTCGAGGTTGTAGGCATATTGCCCGAAAACCTCCTCATCGACCCGCGGAAGGAGATGTAGGTGCCGTTCTTCTCCGAAACACCCGACTCCCAGCGGTCGCTCTGCTCGAGCCCCTTGGCGAAGGTGACCGTGCGGGCCTCGCCGTCGCGCACCGAGCGCGCCGTGAACTCACTCGAGAGCATGTTCACGGCCTTGACGCCCACACCGTTCAGACCCACGGTCTTCTTGAAGGCCGTGCCGCCGTACTTGCCGCCCGTGTTCATCTCGGAAACGGCCGCCGCCAGCGACTTGAGCGGAATGCCGCGGCCGAAGTCGCGCACCGAGACGACGTTGTCCTCGATCGTGATGTCGATCTCGCGCCCGGCGCCCATGATGAACTCATCGACCGAATTATCGACGACCTCCTTGATCAGCACGTAGATGCCGTCGTCGGCCTGCGAGCCGTCGCCCAGTTTGCCGATGTACATGCCCGGGCGCAGGCGGATGTGTTCCCGCGGCGACAACGTCACGATGGCGTCGTCGCCGTAGGTTTCGTTGGGATTCGTATTGAGTAAGTCTGCCATAGTCTATCGTCTGTTGCGGATCTCGGAGAGCGCCCGGCACATGTCGTCGTGCACGCGCTCCATCAGTTCGTGGGGGTCCGAAGCGGCGACCTCCGAGGCCGGAACGGGAGGCAGGACCCGGATGGTGATCCGGTTGCCCCAGTTGAAGAGCAGGTTGTGCCCGATGAGCGACTTCGTGCCGTCGAGCACCACCGGAAGGATGCCGACGCCGGCCTCCCGGGCCAGCAGGAAGGCGCCGGCCTTGAAGCGGTGGATCTCCCCGTCCTTCGAACGCGTGCCCTCGGGGAAGATGGCGACCGAAGCGCCGCGCGAGATCCACTCGCGCCCCTCGCGGAGCAGCTGCTCCATGGCGGCCGTGGCCCGTCCCCGGTTGATGCAGATGTCGCCGTGCAGGAAGAGGTACTGCCCGAAGAAGGGGACCTTGTAGACCTCGCGCTTGGAGACCCACCGGAAATTGAGCGGCAGGTAGTAGAGCGTCGGGATGTCGATCACCGTGTTGTGGTTCACGGCAATGACGTAACGCTGGCGGCGGTCGATCCGCTCAAGGCCCTCGACGCGCTGGCGCCAGAAGGGCGGGATGGCGAAGAAGATCCGCACGAGGATGCGCGAGAGTTCGTGCACGACGCGGCGGCCCCGGTCGAAGGGATAGCAGACGACCAGCGCAACGGCCGACAGGATCATGAAAAAGGTGCACAGCAGCACCAGGAAGATGTAGTACAAGGCACTCAACATAGGCGGCGCGGAGTTTTAGACGGGCTGGATCCGGGTGCGGCAGAAACACGACGAAAACCGTCGGCGGCCCTCACGGGTCGGCCGCCGCACGCCGGAAAACAGGTAGCCATATCCATTCAAGGAGCAAATATACGAATTTTTTCCGGGGTTTTCCCTCCTCCGCAGGGACGTTTTTTTTCAACAGAGGGTCTGTTCCGGAACCGGGCGGAGGATCGGAGAGCGGCAGAGCGGAGGGGTGTCCCGCGAAGAGGGCGCAGGGGCCATGCCGGGCGCACGGCGGACAGAAAGCGGGACGGGCGGAAAAACGGAGAACGGGCGGCAGGACGGGAAACGGGAGGACAGGAACGGGCGGCAGGACGGGAAACGGGCGGGCAGGAACGGGTGGCAGGAGGGCAGACGGAGGCTGCGGCAAAAAAAGAGAGGTCCGGGGACCTTGCGGGTCTCCGGACCTTTTCTCAGTCGGATGCGGCGGACTATTTGGCCAGGCACTCGCCGACCTTCGCGCCGATCGCCTCGCCGCGCAGGTCGCGTGCCACGATCGTGCCGTCGGGGCCGAAGAGGATGATCTGCGGAATGCCGTTGATGCCGTAGAGGTCGGTCGGCAGCTGGCCGGCATCGAAGATCACGGGCCACGTGATCGGCAGGCTCTCGAGGGCCTTCTCGGTGTCGGCGCGCTCATCCCAGACGGCTACGCCCACGATCTCGAAGCGGTCACCCTTGTACTTCTTGTAGACCTCGGCCAGATTGGGCATCTCGCCACGGCAGGGACCGCACCACGAAGCCCAGAAATCGACGAGCACGTACTTGCCCTTGCCCACATAGTCGGAAAGCGATACGGGGGTACCCTCGGCGCTGCCCTTCTCGATCGTGAAGTCGGTGAACATCTTGCCCTCGGAGGTCTTCTCGAGGTTCTCGTAGCGGGCCTTCTCCTGCTGTACGCTCGCAGCGTTGCGCACGGCCTCGCCGGCCACGTTGTAGAGCGAGTCGAACTGCGACTTGCCGTCGGCCAGACGGGTAATCACGATCGAACCCAGCACATTGTCCCTGTTGGCGGCAAAGAACTCCTCGTTGAGCTTGCGCGAACCCGCGGAGAAGGTCTCGCCGGCCTGCTCGAGGGCAGCGCGGAACTCCTCGTCCTTGAGCCCCTGCTCACGCAGCGAGGTATAGGCTTCGCGGTAGGTCTTGTAAAGCTCCTGGCTCGAGGCGTTGAAGCCATTGAGGGTCTCGTTGAGCGGCGTACCCGAGCAGCGATAGCCCTCCTCGGTAAGGGTCAGGACGGGCGATCCGGCCTCAAGCACGACCATGCCGCCCGTGCGGTTGTCGCCCTGCGAGATGAGGACCCGCGCCAGGACGGGCGCATCGATCTCGCCCTCGAACGAGAAGGCTCCCTGCGAGACGACCGTGCTGTCGCTCTTCTCTCCATAGAGGAGCGATACGGTCGCTCCGTCGTACAGCGTATCGACCGTACCCGAAAGCAGGTAGGTCGGACGCGATTCGCCGCAGGCTACCAACAAAAGCGATACGGCAGAAATTGCAGTAAACTTTTTCATAAAAAACCTTGTTTTGGTTAATATTTATAACTCCACCAAGAAAAATGTTCAAACATCATCAGGGCATTTGGAATTTTGTCCAAAATTACATATTTTTCGGCGAAAAAGTAGCATTTTCAGTCACAATTATAGCCATTTTTAACACATAAACAAAAGATTCGATCAAAAAAAATTAGGGCGACGGCCTGCGGTGTCGGGCGCTCGTCCTGCCTTCGTGACAGAAGGTATGCCCCATTGACCATTGTATTAACAAACAATCCAAACTAAAAACAAACAGCATGAAGAAACTCTACTTCGCCTGGCTCATATGCCTCATGGCGTTCCAGGTTTCGGCGCAGAACAGATGGGTCTCCGGCGTCGTGGCAGACACGAACGGCGTACCCGTGGTCGGCGCCACCGTCACCGTCAAGGGCGGCACGAACGGTGCGATCACCAATTCGGACGGCTCATTCCGGATCGAAGCCTCGGATTCGGACATCCTCGTGTTCAAGTACCTCGGGTACGACGAGCAGAGATCCGTGTCGGCACCCGCACCCGCATCGAAATCGAACTCCGCGAATCGGCACACCAGCTCGACGACGTGGTCGTGACCGGCTACCAGACCATCTCGAAGGAGCGTGCCACGGGTTCGTTCGACATCATCGACAAGGCCCAACTCGAGAAACCATCCGGTTCGATCGCCAGCCGACTGATCGGCGCGGCGGCTGGTCTGGTCGGCACGCAGGACGCATACGGAAATCCCGTGTTCGAGATCCGCGGACGTTCGAGCCTCTCGACGTCGGCCACCGAGCCGCTGCTCGTCGTGGACGGATTTGCCATCGAGGGCGGATTCGAGTCGATCAACCCCAACGACGTGGAGAGCGTCACCGTGCTGAAGGATGCTGCCGCAGCCTCGATCTGGGGTGCCAAATCAGCCAACGGCGTAATCGTCGTGACAACCAAAAACGCCCGGCCGGAGGGGGGGGGGGGGGGAAATGCGGTCGTAACAGTTGATTACTCAGGATTTTTCAAGGTTTCCCCAAAACTCGACCTCGACTACACGCTCTCGCAGGCTTCGGTGAACGACGTCATCGACTACGAGATCTACGGATTCACGCGCTGGGACTCGACCACGTGGTATCCCCAGGAAAACGACTACAGCGGCGGCGGCAGCAAGGTCTACGAACTGCTGAACGAAAACCGGCTCGGACACCTCTCAGACGCCGAGATGAATGCCGCCATCGACGAACTCCGCACCAAGAACAACTACGGACAGATCAAGAAATACCTGCTCCAGAACCCGATCGTACACCAGGAGAACGTCGCAGTAAATATCGCCACCGACCGGTCGTCGAACACCCTCTCGGCCCTCTACCAGAACGACCGGCAGCACTACAAGAAGCAGAACAGCACCAAATACATGGTCAATTTCCGCAACCGGACCCATGTATTCAAGTGGCTCGACTTCAACTTCAACGGCGCCTACACCTATACTAAAAACGACAACAGCGGGTACGGACTGCCCGGACTCTCGCCCTACGAGATGCTCGTGGACGAGAACGGCGACTACATCCCCTACTCGTACGGCGTCAATCTCAACTACGTGAAGCGCCACGTCCCCGAAGGCAAGTTCCCCTATGAGGACTGGAGCTGGAACCCCCTGCAGGAGATGAACAACCGCGAGCTGACCTCGACGTCGGCCAACGCCCGCGTGCAGGCCGGACTGACCTTCAAACTCTGGAAGGGGCTGACCTTCGACTCGCGCATCCAGTACGAAATGATCGAGTCAGACACGCACAACTACTACAACGAGAACACCTACACGGTGCGCTACGGCGTGAACAGCGCCGCCTCGTGGAACAAGGAGACCGACGAGGTGACGGCCAACCTCCCCACCGGAGGGTTCCTCGACCAGAGCCGCACCCGCTACGACGTGCTCACGGTCCGCAACCAGCTGAACTTCAACCACACGTTCGCCGAGAAGCACGCCGTGGCCGTAGTCGCCGGCATCGAGACGATCGACCGCCGCTACCAGTCGTTCGGATATCCCCGCACCTACGGATACAACGACGAAACGCTCAGCGTCGGCAACTTCCCCAACGGCATCGGCGGAACGGGCGTATACCAGCTCACGAACTGGCAGGGAAACAACCTCACGTTGAGTTATCAGAACTCGTTCTCGTACACCACGGACCGCTACTTCTCGGCCTTCGGCAACGCATCGTACACCTACGACAGCCGATATACCGTGTCGGGAAGCGTGCGTACCGATGCCTCGAACCTCATCACCGACGACCCGGCCTACCGCTACGCACCGTTCTGGTCGGTGGGCGCCAGCTGGCAGATCGCCAACGAGGCATTCATGCAGCAGGTGGACTGGATCGACGCCCTGGCCCTGCGCTTCACCTACGGATACAACGGAAATGTGGACAAATCGACCACCTTCAAGCCGCTGGTGAACATCAGCTCGTCGCCCAACACGGTGACCGGCGAGCTCACCGGATCGATGTCGAGCTACGGCAACCCCACGCTGCGCTGGGAGCGCACCGGAACGTGGGACATCGGCGTGGACTTCAACCTCTTCCGGGGCAAGCTCTACGGCAAGTTCGATGTATACAGCAAGCACTCGGAGGACCTGATCGCCGACGTCACGCTCTCGGCCGTGCAGGGAACCACCTCGATGCGCCTGAACAACGGCGAGATCCTCAACCGCGGATTCGAGATGGAGGTGGGTTCGACGCTCCGCATCTCGCCCAACGTGACATGGAACGGCGTACTGACGCTCTCATACAACAAGAACCGCATCAAGAGCCTGCAGGTCAAGCCCACGAACGCCTACGACCTGGTCTATATCGGCGGCAGCACCGCATGGATGGAGGGCTACGACATGAACACGCTCTGGACCTACAAGTACGGCGGTCTGCAGAACGTGGGCACCGCCTCGTCGCCCGACTGGCAGCCGACGATCCTCCACAAGAGCGGACTCTACGAGACCTTCGCAACGTGGCCCACGGGCGACCCGATGGACTGCTCCTACGCAATGGGTACGACCGTGGCACCGTGGAACATGTCCTTCTCGACCTCGTTCCGCGTCTACGACTTCGACATCTCGATGATCGTGACCGGCAAGTTCGGGCACAAGTTCCTCCGCGAGAGCTTCAACTACCCCTCCGTATCGGGACGCGCCGTGCCCAACGCCAAATACTCGGAGGTGAAGAACTGCGACCCGAACGAGATGATCCCCCTGCCGCAGAATGAAATCGAGACCCGCTACTACTTCTGGGACCGCTTCTATCCCTACATGTCCTACCTGACCGAGAGCGCCTCGCACATCCGTCTGCAGGAGTTCAGCGTCGGGTACAACCTTCCCAAGAAGATCGTCGCCAAGATCGGCATGAAGTCGCTGCAGGTATATGCGCAGTGCAACAACCCGTTCAACATCTACTTCAACGGATACGGCGAGGACCCCGAGTTCGCAAGGGGTACGATCCGCCTGCAGGCGTCGTATACGTTCGGAATCAAGTGCAAATTCTAAACTGTTGAGACCATGAATCTGAAGAAAACAGCATACCTCACGCTCCTCGCCGCGGCCGCCGCAGGCTTCGCCGCCTGCGACGACTTCCTCGATGTCGATCCCTCGAAGAGCACCCAGAAGACAATCGAAACGGCCGAACAGCTCGACGCGCTGCTCGGCAGCTACTCGCGGTTCTACTCCGAGTACAACCACACGGCACTCGCCTGCGACGATTTCGGCCTCACCACCGAAATCCACGACCGACAGAACGGCGGCATGAGCCCCTCGAATCTGGAGTACATACTCTGGAGCGACGAATGTACGGGAACCAGCCGCCTGCTCTGGGACGGCGAGTACAGCAAGATCTACTACGCCAACCTGGTGCTCGCGTACATCGACGAGGTGTCGGGCGACGCCGAGACGAAGGCCAACCTCAAGGCCGAGGCACACTTCCTGCGCGCATACTCGATGTTCCAGCTGGCCGTGGCCTACACGCTCTACTACGACGGCAGCAACGGCTCGGAACCCGGACTGCCGCTCAAGCAGACCATCTCGTTCGAGGAGGGCATCGCCCGCGCCTCGCTGGCCGACACGTGGTCGTTCATCGACAACGACCTGCAGCAGGCGCTGAAGATCACCACGCCGCTCGTCGAGCAGGGCAAACGCCGCGTATGGCGCGGCACGACGGCCGCCGTACACGCCTTCGCGGCACGCTACTACCTCTACCGCGGCGATCTGGAGAACGCAAAGGCGCAGGTGGAGGCCGTGCTCGCGGAGTACGACACACTCAAGGACTTCAACACCTCGATGTCGTACAGCGCCAACGACGACGAATACGAAATCAACGCCTCGACGAACAAGGAGGTCGTGACGGTGAAGTACCCCTACACGAAGCTCCAGTTCTACGGAACGAACGGTTTTCCGGAGCTCTTCGGGTGGGAGGACCTGCTCTTCGCCCGCACGTGCTCCTACGCTTCGTGGTGGTACATCCCCAGCGAGGATCTGCTCGAAACCTACAAGGCCGATGTCCCCGGGGACGACCCGATGAACGACCTGCGCTACGAGTACTTCATCATCGAGGACTTCTCGCTCCGCTACTGCCAGACCGACCCGGCGTTCCGCTACCCGGCATACTGCCAGTTCTACTTCGACAACCTCATCTCGGGCCCGACCGTTGCGGAGATGCTCCTCATCAAGGCCGAGGTGCAGGCCCGTCAGGGAGATTGGCAGGGTGCCATGCAGACGCTCGTGCCGCTGCGCAAGGCCCGCATCAAGACCGAGGCATACACCGAACTGACCGCCTCGTCGCAGGCCGACGCCCTGCAGAAGATACTCCGCGAACGCCGCCGCGAGCTGGCCTTCGTGAGCCGCTGGTACGACATGAAGCGTCTGAACGCCAACGACGACCCGGCAGACGACATTACCGTAACGCGCGAATTCTATCCCTACACGACCTCGTCGGTACTCGACGGCGAACCCGCCAAGACCTACACGCTCGAACCCGGGTCGCGCCACTATGCGCTCCCGATCCCGACGGTGGACATCGACCGCTCGAAGGGTGAACTCAAACAGAATACCTATTGATACGAAGCAAGATGAAACGACTGACCATACTGCTCGGATGCGCACTCCTGACCGGATGCGCATCGGGAGGGCTCAATGCGGAGGGGAAGGCCGAGCTCAAGGTGCTCTACGTCGGGGGAAACCCCGACTACGAGTCCTTCCTCCGGAAGAAAACACCCGAGGAGCACGCCGCATCGGTGAAGGAACGCATGGAGGCGTTCGGGGAGTTTCTCCGCGAACGCTTCGACTCGGTGGCCGTCATCGAGGGCTCGGCATACAAACCCGAGCTGTCGGAGGGCTACGACGTGACGGTGTTCGACGGCAAGATCCCGGCCATAAAGCCTGCCGTGCGTGAAACCGACGCCGAGGGCAACATCGTACGCTATGTGCGGCCGCAGCTGCTGCCCGAGGATTTCGACTGCGCGGCGGTGACGATCGGCCCGGTCGGTGAGGATGTGGGGCGCGCCATCGGCTCGAAGAACGACTGGTACTGTCTCTGCCTCGACGCACAGGCCCACCACATGGTCGAGGACCACCCGATCTTCAAGGGTCCCTTCCGGACGAAGCTGACCCTCGAGAAGTGTCCGACGCCCGAGGATGCCTTCCACTACACCTATTATTACGACGGGCCGATGCCCGACTCGATCATGATGTGGCGCGTGCAGACCAAGGGCTACAAGACGGACGAAGGGTTCCCGATCGGCATGGTTTCGCGTCCGTGGGGATACACCGACTCGCCCGATGCCGAGTACATCTCGAGCGGCGTGTGCGCCAAGACGCTCGACGCGGTGGCCATCGGCCGCCACGGCAACTTCCTTACGTGGGGATTCGCCGCATCGCCCGCCTACCTGACCGAGGAGGCCAGGGCCGTGCTGGCCAATGCCATCTGCTACATCGCCCGCTTCAAGGGCAAGGGCATGCTCGTGCGCAAGTACAACGACCGGATCGCCACACGCGAATACCTGCGCGAACTGACCTACCTGGCCACGATGGAGCCCTACGAGGAGCGCGTCGGCTGGACCGAGGAGGCCAACCGCGAGGGGGCCGAGAAGCAGGCTGCGGCACGTGCCAAGAAGGCTCGCGGAGAGAAGCTCTCGGACGAGGAGAACTACTACCTCAACTTCAAGCCCCAGCGTCCGATGACGCTCGAGGAGTATCTGAAGCGCTACGAAAAGGAGGCCTTCGAGGTGCTGGGCACCGACCTGGAAGCCTATCCGAAATACTATGCCGAGAACCGCGACTACTTCTACGGCGGCGAGGGGATGTACGTGATGACCGTGGATGAGGACTGCAAGGCCTGGGGAATTGCAAACAACGACATCCGCCTGCTCGAGAAGGCCGTATCGTGCCTCGAGCAGGGCCAGGAGGTCGAGCGGGCCGAGCGGGTGCTGCGGCGCTACACGCTCTGTACGTTCACACGGCCCGAGCAGTGGCGCCAGTGGCTCGACACGTATCGCGACAAGATCTTCTTCACCGAGTCCGGCGGATGGTTCTTCATGGTGGACGGACCGGCCTCGCTGCCCGGAAACGACTACCACGCCCGCGAGAAGGCCGCGAAGGAGGCTTCGGCCGAGGCCGAGCGCAAGCAGGCCGAACTGGGCGAGACCTCGCAGGCCGAACCGGTGGCCGTGGCGGCCCGGATGGTCGGCCAGGGCGACAGCCGCGCCATCGAGGTGCGCATGCGCATCCACCCCGGATTCCACGTATACCGGCAGGTAGGGGCGTCGGATCCCTACATTCCGCTGACGGTGGAGGCTTCGCTGCCCGAGGGATGCACGGCCGGCGAACTGATCGCCCCGGCCCCGCAGCAGTCGGGGTCGGCCGGAACGACCGTCTACGAGAACGAGGTGACGCTGACGCTGCCCGTCAAGGGCAACGGCACGGGAACGGCCACCTGCACGGTGGGCTGGCAGAGCTGCGACGACCACGTCTGCACCCCGCCCCAGACCCGTGAATTCACGCTCCGGATCGAATAACGGGCCGCAGGCAGCGGCAAACACGGGATACGGCGGAGGGTCTTCGGGCCCTCCGCCTTCGTTTTCCCGTTTTCCACACGGCCGAAGGGGGCCGGGGAGAGGCTGGCGGCAAGGCCGGGCAGGGAGGAAACGGGAAGTACGGACTGACGGAAGGCCGATAACACGGACCGGCGGACAGAAAGCGCGGCGGCGGGAACCGAGGAGCCGGGCAGACGGAACGAAGGGCAGGAGCGAGGAAGAGCAAGAGTGCAGGTTGGCGGAACGGAAGACCGGGAGCGCGGGCAAGAGAAAATCAAGGGGAACGGCGGGCAGAGAACGGAGCGGCGGAAACCGAGGAGCCGGGCAGACGGGACGAAGGGAGGGAACGCGGGCTGGCGGGACCCGGAGGAAGAAGACAAAGGAGGCGGAATGCGGTGCGTGGCGTTTTTTTTGCGTATCTTTGCCCCGCGCATCAAGCGCACACTGCCCTGCCCTATGAAAATCGCAGATATCGACCTGGGCGAAAAGCCCCTGCTGCTCGCCCCCATGGAGGACGTCACGGACCCCTCGTTCCGCTACATGTGCAAACGGTTCGGGGCCGACGTGGTATACACCGAATTCATCTCCTCGGACGGACTCATACGCGACGCCGCGAAGTCGCTCAAGAAACTCGAGATCGACGATGCGGAGCGGCCCGTCGGCATACAGATCTACGGACACCTGATCGAGCCGATGGTCGAAGCCGCCCGGATGGCCGAGGCCGCCGGACCGGACATCATCGACATCAACTTCGGCTGCCCGGTGAAGAAGATCGCCGGACGCGGGGCCGGGTCGGGGATGATGCGCGACGTACCGCTGATGGTCGAGATGACGCGGCAGATCGTCCGCGCCGTGAAGAAACCCGTGACGGTGAAGACCCGGCTGGGCTGGGACGAGGAGTCGAAGAACATCGAGGAGATTGCGCTCCGCCTGCAGGATGTCGGCATCGCCGCGCTCACGATCCACGGCCGCACGCGGGCCCAGATGTACCGCGGCGAAGCGGACTGGACCCTGATCGGGCGCGTGAAGAACAACCCGCAGATCCGGATCCCGATCATCGGCAACGGCGACGTCGATTCGGGGCCCAAGGCCAAAGAGATGTTCGACCGGTACGGTGTGGACGGCGTGATGATCGGCCGCGCGACCTACGGCCGGCCGTGGATCTTCCGCGAGGTGAAGCACTACCTCGCGACGGGCGAGGTGATGCCCCAGCCATCGGTCGTCGAACGGGTGGAGATCGCCAAGGAACATCTGCACAAATCGCTGGAGATCAAAGGAGAGCATGTCGGCATTCTCGAAATGCGGCGTCATCTGACCAACTACTTCAAGGGGTTGCCGAATTTCAAGGAGACGCGGCTGAAGCTGGTCACGTCGCTCGACATCGACGAACTCTTCGCCACGCTCGACTGCGTGGCCGGGCGCTGGGGCGGATACGACCTCTCGGAGGCGGTGCCCGCTCCCCTCTCGCACGATCTGTAACCCGAAACGCGATACAAAGACGAAACGGCACCGTGCAGCTGCACGGTGCCGTTTCGTCTTGCGGGAGCCCGGAAGCCCGGGCGTCGGCCCCGCCATGCGGCCGTTACTTCAGCACCCGCTCGATGTAGGCCTTGTAGTCCTTCACGACGGGTTTGTAGTCCTCGTCCTCGAAAAGGGGCGAGGAGATCAGGAAGTCGGCCGTCGAACGATTGACGGCCGTCGGCACGTTATAGAGCGTCGCCAGGCGCAGGAGGGCCTTGACATCGACGTCGTGGGGCTGCGCCGACATCGGGTCCCAGAAGAAGATCAGCGCGTCGATGCGTCCGTCGGCAATGAGCGAACCCAGCTGCTGGTCGCCGCCCAGCGGGCCCGACTTGAGCAGCGTGATCTGGAGTTCGGGATGCGGCAGCGTGTTCGGATCGTGCTCCCCCCGGTGGTCGCGCAGCGTCCGCTCGACCATCTTGCCCGTCGTCCCGGTGCACACCAGATGGTGTGCGCTCAATTTCGCACAATTCCATTCGACCCATTCGGCCAGGTCGCGTTTCATGTTGTCGTGGGCTACCAGAGCCAGCACTTTCGTCTTCCGATCCATAATCGACATGATGTTTTGTTCGTGTTCCGCAAAAATAGTACAATTCGCCGGAAAACGGAATCCGGAGCGGTCCCGGAGGGCAAAAAAAATCCCGGCCCCCGCAAGGGTCGGGAAGGTATCGCCTGTCCGGCAGCGAACCGGACTCGGCGGATCAGGCCTCGGCAGGAGCCTCGCCGGAGGTCTCGTCCGGTGCGGTCTTGAACTCCGTGAAGCCGGCACGCACCAGGATGTTGTACCACGAGAAGCACTTCTTCATGTCGGAAACATGGACGCGGTCGCGGTCATATTCCGGAAGCACCTCGGCGAAGTAGGCCTTCAGGTGCTCGGGCGTCTCTTTCGGGTCGATGGCCTCCTTGCCGCCCGTGTGGGCGTAGATGCGCGTGAAGACGTCGGCCAGGGCGATGTCGTCGCCCTCGGTGAACATCGAAATCTCGGACAGCGCGCTCACCCTGGCCGTGGCCGAGGCGTTCATCCGGCGGCCGTCGATCAACGACTCGACGATCACGCCGCGCGTCGATTGCGCCACGTATTTATAAAGCCCGGGCTGTCCCGAAATCGCAAGAATCTCTTTCAGTTCCATAGTCTGTAAAAATATCTTTGGGTTAATGGTTACTCCTTCTTCAGGTGGACGTCCATCTGCGGGAACGGGAAGTTGATGCCCGCGGCGGGAAGCTCCTTGTAGAAGCGTTCGTTGTATTCGAAATAGACGTTCCAATAGTCCGCATTGCGCGTCCACACGCGGACGGTGAGGTTCACCGAACTGTCGGCAAGCGCTCCGACCCACACCACGGCCGAAGCCGGAGCCTCGGGTTCGCGCAGGATGCGCGCGTCGGCGGCGAACATCGCCAGGATGGCCTGCCGCGCCGCATCGACGTCATCGCCGTAGGAGATGCCGACCGTCCAGTCCACACGCCGCAGGTCGGCCGTCGAGTAGTTGTCGATGATGGCCGTGGCGATCGAGTTGTTGGGGATGTAGATCGTCTGGTTGTCGGTCGTGGTGATGACCGTCGAGAAGAGCTTGATCTCACGCACCGTGCCCGACTGGCCCTGGGCCGAGATGTAGTCGCCCACGCGGTAGGGCTTCATCAGCAGGATCATCACCCCGCCGGCGAAGTTCTGCGCCGTGCCGCTCAGGGCCATACCGATGGCCAGCGTGGCCGCCGAGAAGACGGCGATGAGCGACGTGACATTGACGCCCAGCGTCGAGACCACGATGAGCACCAGAAGCAGCATGAAGACTACGCGGACCGTGTTCCGCATGAACGAACGCAGCGAGATATCGACCTGACGCCGCTCGCAGATCGCATCGAGGAAGCGGATCAGCCGCCGCACGAGCCAGCGCCCGATGAAATAGACGGCCAGCGCGATGAGGATCTTCACCACGATCCAGATCGACTCCGAGAGCAGGCTGCGCAACAGTTCGTCGAAATCCAGATTGGCCAGGCGGCGTACGGCCTCGGCAAAGTTGGCCTTCTGGACGCTGTCGGGAACGATCAGCGGCGCAGCCCTCATCGGCGGCCGCAAAAAGCGGCGAAAACAGGGCGGTCAGCAAATTCATGTTCGTTTCACATACGGTTTACCCGGCAAAAATAGCCAAAAAATGGAGATTTTATTAACTTTGTCCAGATTTTACGACATTTAAACGAAATGAGCACCATGCAGCCGCTGAACCAAGTAGAGATCATCCAGATCAATATCTCCGGTGCGGACAAGCCCGGAATGACCTCCTCGCTGACCGAGATCCTCGCACGATACGACGCCTCGATCCTCGACATCGGACAGGCCAACATCCACCAGTCGCTCACGCTCGGAATCCTCATACGCACGACTCCCGACAAGTCGGGAAACATCATGAAGGAGCTGCTCTTCAAGGCTTCGGAGCTGGGTGTGATGATCCGCTTCACCCCCATCTCGGCCGAGCAGTACGAAGACTGGGTCAGCCGCCAGGGCAAGAACCGCTACATCATCACGCTGCTCGGACGCACGGTGACCGCACGCCACATCGCCGAGGTGACGAAGGTCGTGGCCGAACACGGGCTGAACATCGACGCCATCAAGCGCCTGACGGGCCGCGTGCCCCTGCGCGAGGAGGACCGCCGGGCCCGCTCGTGCATCGAGCTCTCGGTGCGCGGGTCGCTCACCGACGAGGAGCGCAGCACGATGCAGGAGGGGTTCATGAACCTCTCGGACCAGGGGCTCGACGTCTCCTTCCAGAAGGACGACATCTACCGCCGCAGCCGGCGCCTGATCTGCTTCGACATGGACTCGACGCTCATCGAGACGGAGGTGATCGACGAGCTGGCCGAACGGGCCGGCGTCGGACCGCAGGTGCGCGAGATCACGGCCAGCGCCATGCGCGGCGAGATCGACTTCCGCGAGAGCTTCACCCGCCGGGTCGGGCTCCTGCGCGGACTCGACGTCTCGGTCATGGAGGAGATCGCACGCTCGCTGCCCATCACCGAGGGGCTCGAACGCATGATGACCGTGCTCAAGCGCGTGGGATACAAGACGGCGATCCTCTCCGGCGGCTTCACCTACTTCGGAAACTACCTCCGCCAGAAATACGGGTTCGACTACGTCTACGCCAACGAGCTCGAGATCGAGGAGGGCAAGCTCACCGGACGCTACGTCGGCGAGATCGTGGACGGGCGCCGCAAGGCCGAACTCCTCCGCCTGCTCTGCCAGTTCGAGGCGATCAACATCGCGCAGTCGGTGGCCGTCGGCGACGGGGCGAACGACCTGCCGATGCTCAACCTCGCAGGTCTCGGAATCGCCTTCCACGCCAAACCCAAGGTCAAGGCCACGGCCCGGCAGTCGATCTCGACGATCGGGCTCGACGGAATACTCTACTTCCTCGGACTGAAGGATTCGCGCATCGAGGAATGAGGCGGCGGATGCGGTGGCTCGGGATCGTCGCTGCAGCTGCGGCTGCGGCCGGCTGCTACGACTCCCGCTTCGGGCAGCCCGGGGCGGAGCAGGCGCCGTGGACGCCGACCGAGCACATCGCCGCCCTGCGCGAGCGGTATGCCGGGGAGACGTTCGAGGTGACGGGAGACATCGTCGTCGAGGGCGTGGTTACATCCGACGACACACGGGGTAACTTCTACCGCTCGCTCTGCATCGAGGAGCAGGGTGCGGCGATCGAGATCATGACCGGAACGGACCACCTGCACAACGACTATCCGCGGGGCTGCCGCGTCGTGCTGCGCCTCAGGCAGCTGGCCGTCGGCGAGAGCCGCGGGGTGCTCCAGGCGGGGCGGATGCCCGCGCCCGGGAGCGGCTACGCCACCGACTACATCGGCTCGCAGGCGGCGCTCGACCGGGTATTGGCCCGCTGCGGCGGCGAAGTGAAGGAGCCGGAGCCGGCGCTGCGGACGATCGGCGGACTGGAGCCCCGCATGTGCGGCACGCTGGTGCGGATCGAGGGGCTGCGCTACGAGCCCGAAGAGCTCACCCCGTCGCAATGGGCCGGATACAAGCGCTTCACCGATGCCGAAGGTCGGGAGATACGCACCTATGTGCGCGCCTATGCCGACTTCGCCCAAGGGGAGGTTCCGGTCGGAGCGGTTGCGCTCACGGGGATTCTCCAGCTCGACGGGAAGGAGTACATACTCAAACTGCGCGATGAAAACGACTGCCGACCGATGCCGTAAGGCCGCAAGGAGCGGGGCGTCCGCCCGAAGAGCGGTCGGGGTGCTGGCGGCTGCCGGTATGCTCGCCGCGGCGGGGTGCGACCGGGCCACGGAGCCGCGGCCCCGGGAGGAGCAGCCCGTGCGGCACACGATCGCCTACCTCAAATCCCTGTGCGACGGGGCCGAAAGCCGGCTGGTGACCCGCGAGATCACCGTCCGCGGGTTCATCACCGCGAACGACCGCTACGGGGAGTTCCGCAAATCCATCGTTCTGGAGGACGAGACGGGCGGAATCACCGTGGCCGTCGATCAGACGGGTACGGCCGCCGAGTTTCCCTTCGGGTATATGGCCACGCTGCACGCCGCGGGGTTGCGGCTCTGCGTCTACGGCGGAAAGGTCGGGATCGGCATCGGCGCCGGGGAGCAGGGAGCCGAGGGGATTCCGGCGGAGGAGACGGGCCGCTACCTCACGGTAGAGCCGCCCGGCGAGGAGCGCCACACGGCCCGGACGGTGACCATCGACGGAATCGGGCCCGGGCTCGTCGATACCCGGGTGCGGATCGACGGCGTGCGCTTCGTCGAGAGCGGCGCGACGTGGTGCGACACCGACCCCGAAACGGGGCGGACGGTGACTACCGAGCGGACGATCGTGGACGAGCAGGGCAACACGCTCGCCGTGCGCACGCTCGGGAGCTGCTCCTACGCAAAGGAGCCCCTTCCCGAAGGAAGAGGCTCCCTGTATGGCGTGGTGGACTGCTTCAGCGGCAAATACTCGCTCCGCGTCACCAACCGCGACCTGCTGTTCCCCTAACGCTGCAGCGCCTCCCAGAGCATGTCCTTCAGGCGCGCGATGTTCAGCCCCGAAACCGAAGAGATGAAGACCGAGGGAATGCCCTCGGGCAGGTGTGCGCGCAGCTCCTCGAGCAGCCCGTCGTCGAGCATGTCGCACTTGGTGACGGCCAGCAGCCGCTCCTTGTCCAGCAGCTCGGGGTTGTACTGCGTCAGCTCGCCCAGCAGGATGTCGTAGTCGCGGCGGATGTCGTCGCTGTCGGCCGGAATCATGAACAGCAGCACGGAGTTGCGCTCGATGTGGCGCAGGAAGCGCGTGCCCAGGCCGCGGCCCTCGTGCGCCCCCTCGATGATGCCGGGGATGTCGGCCATGACAAACGACTTGTGGTCGCGGACCTCGACGATGCCCAGATTGGGCTCGAGCGTCGTGAAGGCGTAGTTGGCGATCTTCGGCTTCGCGGCCGAGACGACCGACAGCAGGGTCGATTTCCCGGCATTGGGGAAGCCCACCAGCCCGACGTCGGCAAGCACCTTCAGTTCGAGGATGAAGGCGCCCTCCTCGCCCTCCTCGCCCGGCTGGGCATAGCGCGGCGTCTGGTTCGTGGCACTCTTGAAATGCCAGTTGCCCAGGCCGCCCCGGCCGCCCTTGAGCAGCACGAGACGCTCGCCGTCGGCGGTGACCTCACCGACCGTCTCGGTCGTCGTCGTGCCGTCCTCGAGCTCGACAACCCGCTTGGCCACCGTGCCCAGCGGCACGGGGATGACGATGTCGCGGGCATCCTTGCCCGACGAGCGGGCACCGGAGCCGTTCTGTCCGTCCTCGGCGAACTGGTGGCGCTGGTACTTGAGGTGGATCAGCGTCCAGTACTGTCTGTCGCCCTGCAGCACGATGCTGCCGCCCTTGCCGCCGTCGCCGCCGTCGGGACCGCCGAAGGCCACGAACTTCTCGCGCCGGAAATGGGCCGAACCTGCACCGCCGTGGCCCGAGCGGGCGAAAATCTTCACGTAGTCTACGAAATTGGAACCTGCCATAATCTGTTCTTTCTCGCTGCAAAGATAGTGCAAGCGGCGTGCAATCACAAATTTATTTCTCGGCGGAGGAGTCCGGCAAAAGGAAAACGGGCGGAGGATGTCGTCTCCTCCGCCCGCAGCAGGTCGGTTGCGTGCCCCGCAGCGCGGTCAGAGCGTCAGCGGCTCATAGGGAAGCCCCCACGCCTCGGCAACCGGGCGGTAGACCACCTTGCCCTCGACGATGTTGAGACCCAGGGCCAGTTCGGGATTCTCCTGCGCGGCGCGGCGCCAGCCCTTGTCGGCCAACTGGATGGCGTAGGGAAGCGTGGCGTTGGTGAGCGCCAGCGTCGAGGTGCGCGGCACGGCGCCCGGAATGTTGGCCACGCAGTAGTGCAGCATGCCATCGACGTAGTAGACCGGATCCTCGTGGGTCGTCGGATGCGAGGTCTCGAAGCAGCCGCCCTGGTCGATGGCCACATCGACCATCACCGTACCCGGGTCCATCTCCTTGAGCATGTCGCGCGTCACGAGCTTCGGGGCCTTGGCGCCCGGAATCAGCACCGAACCGATCACCAGGTCGGCGTGCTTGAGCTCCTGGCGGATGTTGTACTCCGAGGACATGAGCGTCTTGACGTTCTTGGGCATCACGTCGGCCAGATAGGTCAGGCGCTGCAGCGAGATGTCGCAGATCGTCACGTCGGCACCCGTGCCGGCCGCCGTGCGCGCCGCGGCCGTACCCACGACGCCTGCGCCGATGACGAAGACCTTGGCCGGCTTCACTCCCGGAACGCCGCCGAGCAGCACACCCTTGCCGCCGCGGGGCTTCTCGAGGAAGTAGCGCCCCTCCTGTGCCGCCATGCGGCCGGCGACCTCGGACATCGGAATGAGCAGCGGCAGCGAGTGGTCGGCCCGCTCGACCGTCTCGTAGGCGCAGCAGACGGCTCCGCTGTCGATCATGGCATGCGTCAGCGGCTCGCTGCTGGCAAAGTGGAAATAGGTGAACACGAGCTGGCCCCGGCGGATGAGCTTGTACTCGGGAGCGATCGGCTCCTTGACCTTGATGATCATCTCGGCGGTGGCGTATACATCCTCGATCGTCGGGAGGATCGAGGCGCCGACCGCCGTATAGGCCGCATCCGGGAACCCGCTGTTCTCACCGGCCGTAGCCTGCACATAGACCTTGTGGCCCCGTTTGGTCAGCTCCTGCGCACCGGCCGGCGTGAGGCCGACGCGGTTCTCGTTGTTCTTGATCTCCTTGGGAATTCCGATAATCATAATGCGGGAAGTTTTTAAAGTTTTAGGTTTTGGCCTCCCAAATTACAAAAATCACAAGAAACCGCAAAGCCAATCGACGATTTTTTCACAAAAATCTAAAACCGATACGAAACCGTAACGTAGAACGAACGCGGCCAGGCATGGCTGCGGCGCGAGGCGTGGGGTTCGTAGAAGACGGCGTCGCCCGCCGGGTTGCGGCGCAGGCGGTTCGACTCGTAGACCGCATAGAGCGTCCGGTCGCCCGTCAGGTTGCGGAGCATCAGCCCGGCCGTGAGGCGCGAGCGGCCGAAATGGAAGGTGCGGAAGAGCGAGGCGTCGAGCGTGAAGGCGTCGGGCAGCCGCTCCTGGAGGGTGAGGGCATGGAAGAGTTCGGGGGTGACGCCTGCCTGCTGCGTCACGCGGTCGGTGCGGCGCAGCACGGAGGGCTCGGCGTAGCGGGATCCGGCATAGCCGGCCGAGAGGTGGCAGCTCCAGCCGCGGGGGCCGAAGTAGGTCAGCTCGGCGGAGGAGGTAAGCTGCGGGGCCCCGCCTACCCGGCAGCCGCCCATGCGGCTGACCGAGCGGGTGAGGATCTCGGTGTTGTCCACATCGGAGAGGAGTGTGACGCGGGGATCGCGGACATAGGCGTAGCGCGCGGCCGATGCAGCCAGCGCAAGGCGCCAGCGGTACGAGAGGCGCAGGGAGGCGCCGAGTTCGACGCCGCAGAGCGACTGCCCGATGCCCGAAACGGCCAGGTCGCAGTAGAGTGCCGCGAGGTCGTCGTAGCAGCGGAGGGTCTCCGAACCATCGAGGCGCAGCGTGGCGAAGGCCGTGAGCTGCAGTTCGACGTCGCGGCCCGTGCGGCGGAAGGTCAGTTCGGCCGACCGGATGCGCTCGGGGCGGGGATCGGCGACCGTGCGGTTGTTGTAGAGGGGCTGGTAGAAGAGCGCCTCGGAGAGGGGCGCCGAGGACCCGGCAAAGGCGGTCAGCGAGAGGTAGCTGCGCGGCGTGAAGGACCAGCCGACGAGCAGTTTGAAGCGGTAGGGCGTAAAGTGCAGGCGGCGCGAGGGACCGAAGGAGAGCGCCCCGGGGAAGAGCTCCTTCTCGTAGTAGCCCCGGCGGCGGACCGTCGTGCGTCCCAGTTCGGCCCCCGCTTCGGCATGGAAGCGGTCGGAGCGGTAGACGGCCCGGAAGAGGATGCGAAGGTCGCGGCGGAGCAATGCATAGTCGTAACCGAAGCGGTCGCCCGTGCGGACCTTGCGGTCGGGGTGGCGCAGGTCGTTCTGGAGCAGGCTGCCGTAGGTGTCGTCGTCGATCAGGTACTGGTCGATATCCGTGAGGTGTGAGGCGCCGAGCAGGTCGCGCATCTGCTTGTGGAAGCGCGAGCGGTCGGCACGCAGCACGGCCCCGAGGCGAAGCGTCAGACGCGGGTCGGGGCGGGTGACCAGAACGGTCGAGAGGGTCAGGTCGGTGCGGCGCTCGACACGGTCGGAAAGGGCGTAGGTCGCATCCCCGTCGGCGGAGAGTCGGTTGCGGCGGATGAGGGCGTCCCAGTCGATCTGCGTGTAGCGCGGATCGTCTGCCAGCCAGGCGTCGCGGGTCTCGCGGTCGCCGGTATGGCTCGGCAGGTAGCGGTAGTTGTCGGGCATCGGCGTACGGGCGTCGAACCAGTCGAGCATGCTGTAGCGGAGGACGCCGGCCTCGGAGGAGAGGCCCGCACGGAGTTCGGTGTGCGCCGAGAGCGGGACGGCGAGGTCCGCAACGGCGAGCGGAAGGATCTCGCGGCGCACCCGCGAGTTGCGCACGCGCCCCGACTGGTAGCCCCAGGCCGGGTTGTAATAGGGGTTGTCTGTCAGCGAAAAGGCTTCGGCCGAGCTGGAGAGGCGCGTGCCCTGCATCGAGACCGGAAGGAGGAAGAGCAGCGAGGCCCTGGCACCCGAAGCGAAGGAGCGCGAAAGGCGGAAACCGCCGGTCAGGGCGTGGGTGAAGACCCCCTCGATCAGCAGGTCGCGGCCCGTGCGGGCATCGAAGGCCAGGGCAAGCGACCACGGCCCGCGGCGAAGCGAGGCGGCGGCCTTCGCACCGACGCGGTAGTTGCGGTCCGAGAAGCGGACCGAGGCGAGGTAAGGAAGCAGCGGCTCGCCATCCGGGAAACGAAATTCCCGGGTGCCGCCCGCACCGCCGAGTTCGGTTTCGGCGGGGGCGACACCCGGGAAGATGTGTTCCTCGGCTCCGAGAAGCCGGAGCGTCGGGAAATAACGGTAGGAGACCTCCGTCTGTCCGAGGCGGGCGAGCTCCTCATCGTACGGCAAACCCCGCCGGCGCTGCGCCACACGCGGCAGCGCATAGTCGGAGGCGGCGCCGTAGAGGTCGCGGGCCGTCTGGATGGCCCGGTAGAAGAGCGTCGAATCGGTTGCCAGCAGCTCCCTACGCTCCTCGCGCCCGGCATAGGGGTAGTATTCGTCGTCATCGGGCGACTGGGCCGCAGCCGATCCGGCGAAGAGCACCAAAAGCACGAGAAGCGGCGCGCGGAACATGGCTTGCGGCGCGCGTCAGAGGGTACGGAGCGTCTCCTTGAGCAGGTCCCAGAACTTCGGCACCGTGGCGATCTCGAGGCGCTCGTCGGGCGAGTGGACGCCACGGAGCGTCGGCCCGAAGGAGACCATCTCCAGGTGGGGGTATTTCTCGAGGAAGAGTCCGCACTCGAGGCCCGCATGGATGGCACGGACCTTCGGCGTGGTGGCGAAGAGGCGCTCGTAGGCCGCAACGGTGACGGCCAGCAGGCGCGACGAGGGATCGGGAGCCCAGCCCGGGTAGCCGTCGGAGTGGACGACCTCGGCGCCGGCCAGCGCGAAGACCGACTCGACGGCCTGCATGGCGTAGCGCTTGGCGCTCTCGACCGACGAGCGCTGCGAAGTGGTGACCACGATGCGGTCGTCGCCCTCGAACTTCACCGAGGCGAGGTTGGTCGAGGTCTCGACCAGGCCCGGCACGGCGAACGACATGTCGAGCACTCCGTTCGGGACACCGACCAGGGCCAGCACCAGGGCCCGCTGGGCCGATTCGTCGAGCACGGGGGCCGGGGCAGCCTCGTCGAGCGTGATGCGGAAGTTCGGCTCGCGGAGGTGGAACTCGGCGCCGAGTTCGGCGGCAAACTCCCCGAACCAGCTGCGGAACGCGGCCTCGCAGGAGGCAGGGATGCCGAAGAGGACCTCGGCTTCGCGCGGGATGGCATTGCGCAGGTTGCCGCCGTCGAAGCGGCTCAGGCGCAGGGCGAAGCGCTGCCGGCCCTCCCAGAGCAGGCGGGCGGCCGTCTTGTTCGAATTGACCCGTCCCTTGTCGATGTCGTCGCCCGAGTGTCCGCCCTGCAGGTCGGAGACGCGGACGCGGAAGAAGCGGTGGTCGGCAGGGGCCGCAACGGTCGTATAGCGGAACGTGGCCAGCGTGTCGATGCCGCCGGCGCAGCCGATGAACAGCTCGCCCTCGTCCTCGGAGTCGAGGTTGATCAGGTAGGTGCCCGTGAGCATCCCCTCGCCCAGCCCGAAGGCGCCCGTGAGGCCGGTCTCCTCATCGACCGTGAAGAGCGCCTCGAGGGGTCCGTGCTCGACCGACGGGTCGAGCAGCGCGGCCAGCGCGGCGGCCATGCCGATGCCGCAGTCGGCGCCGAGCGTCGTGCCCTCGGCCTTGACCCACTCCCCGTCGATGCGGGTGCGGATGGCGTCGTGCTCGAAATCGAACTCCACGTCGGAGTTCTTCTCGCAGACCATGTCCATGTGCGACTGGAGGATGACCGCCGGACGGTTCTCGAAGCCCGGGGTGGCGGGTTTGCGCATGACGACGTTGCCCGTCGCGTCCTTGCGGTATTCGATGCCGTGGCGCTCGGCGAACGCCACCAGGAAGTCGATGATCCGGCCCTCCTTCTTCGAGGGGCGCGGAACCTGCGTGATGGCATCGAACTGTTCCCAGACGATGCGCGGTTCGAGAGAGGTGATGGATGACATAGCAGATTGGTTTTATGGTTTCATGCGATGATGGTAGGATTCGGCCGGCGAACCGGCTCGGGCGGGCCAAAAGCCGCACCCGCACAGCCCTTGCGGAAGATGGCCCGGCACCGGAATTCCGACGGATTTCCGGTGCCGGCCGGAAGGGAGGATCAGATGATGATTTCTCCCTCGACCGTACCCTGGTCGCCCCACCCTTCGATCGTTGTCTTGCCGATCTCGACATGCCCGTCCTTAAGCGTCAGTTCGACATGGAGCTGCATGCCGCCAAACAGTTCGTCGTGCGAGCCGGCAAGGTCGCTCAGCGGAACCCGGCAGGTCCGGTCGTCGAACCGGAGTTCGAACTCCACATCCGAAGTCTTCTGGGGCACGAGCAGGAAGAAGACCGACTTGCCCCGGGCGGAGAAGGAGGCCTTGCGTCCCTCGTCGGTTTTCAGCGTGCCGTCGAGCAGATCGACCGTGCAGGCCGAACGGGCCGTACATACGGTCTGGACGCCCTCGGTATCGACATCGGAATCATCCGTGAAGGTCACCACCAGACGGTGCATGGCGTGACGGAAGGTCAGATCGACCGGAGCGGTCGTTCCTGCAGGCACATCGGCCGTGCGGGCCAGCAGCAGATCGGAGTCCTCCTCCGTCTCCAGGTCGAAGGTGAATTGTGCTCCGGAGAGGGCCCGCTTCGGGTAGCAGGCCGCAAAATGCACCTTCTCGGGCGAGGAGGCAAACGTTACATCCTTCCAGTAGAGCTGTGTGGCGCCCGTCTCGTAATCGAAGTCGAGCAGGCCGTCGGCCCCGTCGGAGACAAGCAGCGAGAAGTGGTCCCCTTCGGCGAACGATCCGCTGCCGTTGCTGTCGAGAGAAGGGCTGCGCATCTCGCTGCGGTCCACGATCGAGGTACGGATGCCGATCTTTGCGTCGGCAACGGGTTTGTCACCCGACTTCTCGCTGCTGCAGCCACAGCAAACCCACATGGCCGCAGCCATGAATGCAAAATATGAAACTTTCATGTTCTTTCCTTTTTTTTGGTTATACTCTGTTATTCCATTGTCCTTATTCCCGTTACCCTTCCAAACCAGCCAGTACGACGGGGCTGGGCCAACCTCCGGAAAGGCAGCAACACCCCGGGACGGCTGCATCAACGCTCCAGGTACTCCTTCCAATACTCCTGACCCAACGATACGGTGAACATCCGGTTGATCGGCGAGGTCCGATCCTCGTAGTCGTAGTATCCGTTCTTGTAGTGGGTGGAGGTTGCACCTTCGGGCGTGAGGACGTAGACAATCTCGTAACGGATACACCCTACGTTCCACACTTCAAACTGATTGCGGTCGTTGTTGTCGGCAATATAGATGTGGGAGACATAGCCTTCGTCGTCAAACTCGGCACCCCACATCGTCACTACGTGGCTCGAGGTGACATAGCCGATGGCCAACCCGATACCCTTTCTATTGACCAGTGCGTCCTTGACGGCATTCGTGAACACCTCCTTGCCCAAACCTCCCGTATTCCCGGCGAGCTTCACGCCATCGGGGAAGACATCCTTGAAATAACCGCCGTTGTTCTCGGGGGATCTCAGTCTGGGAAACGACGGCCTGATTCCGTGAATGAACCAATTCAACCCCGCATCACCATAACCGGCCTCATCCTCGAACGAGTCGATGAAGCACTGGAAGATATCGCTCTCCTGCGGCTTGTTGAGCGGGTAAGCGTACTCGGGACCCGTATAGCGATCGCCGTAGAGATCGATGTACTCCTTGTTCTGGGCAATCCACCAGTGCATGAGGTTCGAGGCCGTCGCCGCCCAGCATAACATACCGTCGGGCACACCTCCCGGTTTAGCCGAAGGATTCCGCTTGTTACAGTCGTACCAGCCATAATCCGACTTCCACGGCAGGAAATAGGTCGAGGCAAGACCCGGGTACAACTGTTTCCAGGCACCCTCCTCGGGCGGCTTGATCCCGTAGACCCAACACGTCTTGCCGGCCCACTCGGAGTCACTGACCTTCAACGACAGGCGGACGGTTGTCTGCTTGCCCGGGACGAAATCAACCAGATCCGAGCCGTCGTTCAACTGCTCCGGAGCCTTGAAGAAAGACTCCTTGCCGTTTGCGGTGATCTTCAGCAGCCCCTCGTCCGCCCGGTAGGGCGAAGCCGGCTGCGGAAAGATGATCGCCTCAAAACTTCCGTCGGCATTGCGGCGGGGTTCGATCCAGCCGAAATCGCCGTCGGATACACGGGCCTCGCCGCTGAGCAGATCGAGTGTTCCGTCGAGTTTGCTGCGCACGGCAATCCCTGCGCCGTCCGTATTGCCCGAAAGGACCACCGTCACGCGGTGCAGGGCATGAGCAAAGGTGAAATCACCGCGGTATACGCCCTCTTCGAGCGTCAGGCGCGAAAACAACAGGTCGGAGGCGACATGCCCCTCCCCGCTCTGGTCCGATGCGATACGGAACGGGACACCCTCGGTCTGTCCGGTCGAGAGTTCGCTTCCACCGGCATACCAGGCCGACAGCCGCAGCGTTCCGCTGCCGAACTCCGACCGCATGAGGCGCGGCAGCCACTGCCCGCCGGTCAGCGTGAGCCGGCGGTAGATGACATCGGAGCCGTTGTCGATGTAGAGGCCGATACAATCGCCCTCGACAAAGTCGCCGGAACCGTCCTGCGCCACATCCGCCCGTGTCGCAGCCCGGGAGAAGGTGAGTTGCAGACAGCCGTCGCCACCCGGCCCGTCGAATTCGGCTTTCTCAGAGGTACAGGCAGAAAATGCCACACAGCACACACCAACACAAAACCACATGAAAATCTTCTCCAGATACAGTGATTTTCTTCCCATACTTCAAAAAAGAGTAAAGTTTCAAATCTTCATGAATCAAACGTAAAACGGATGATCCAATCGGTTTTATTTTTGTTTTGTCCGGCGCAAAAATAGGAAAAAAGATCGGAATCTCCGCTCCCACGCGGAGATTCCGATCTAATACTGCAGCCGTTGGGAGGAGTCGGCCGCAGCAAATCGGTCAGCCACAATAAAAATAGGTATCGACAAGTGTCTTGATCTTCGACTCGTCGCCGCCCAGCTCCTCGCGCAGGTGTGCGTCGCGGAAGGAGGCAAGGCGATCGACCAGTCCGTCGATCAGGCGCGGGGGAAAGACGCCGTAGCGCTCGTAGACGGCACGCTGCTCCGAAAGGCGCCGGGCCGATTCCTCACACGAGGCCGGGAGCTGGCTCAGGCGCTCGAGCACCTCGCGGTTGCGGTCGTCGAAGATGTTCACATCGACGTAGCGGTCGCGGGCATACTGCACCCCGTTCTCCATCTCGAAGCCGTGGCGCGCGGCGACGGCCAGACCCGCCAGCAGCAGGTAGATGTCGGCCGAGCCGTCGGGGCAGCGGAACTCGACGGTCTGCTTGAGGTTCACGTCCAGCGACGAGGGCTCTTCGTGCGGGTTGGCATCGCAGGCCATGCGGTTGGCGCCGGCGCTCCAGCCCAGCGGCACGCGCACGAGCACCGAGCGGTTGCGGTCGCCCCAGCAGATGTTGGTCGGGGCCTCCTGGTGCGGCACAAGGCGGAAATAGGAGGTCGGATTCGTATTGCCGAAGGCCGTGAGCGAAGGAGCAAGCGAAAGGTAGCCCGCGATGGCCTTCAGGGCCGCCTCGGAGAGGCTGCCGTCGGCGTTGGTCATGGCATTGCGGCCGTCGTGCATCAGGCGCGTGTGGATGTGGAGGCCGCTGCCGGCCTTGCCGACGGTGATCTTCGGGGCAAAGGTGACATCGACACCATACTCGTAGGCCAGCGTGCGGATGATCCACTTGGCCACGAGCAGCTGGTCGGCAGCAGACTCGAGGTCGGCGGGCAGGAACTCGATCTCGTTCTGTTCGTACATCAGACCATCCTGCGTGAAGTTGCCCACCTCCGAGTGGCCGTACTTGATCTCGCCGCCCGCCTGGGCAATGTACTGCATGGCGCGCATGCGGAACTCGGCCGCCTTGTTGAAGGGAGTGGACTCGTGGTAGCCCCGCTGGTCGGCCGCAAGGAAGAGATCCTCCTTCGGGCTGACGACATAGAACTCCAGTTCGCCCATGACGTGGAAGTCGAAGCCCGTCACGCGGCGCAGCTCTTCGTGGGCACGGCGCAACACCTGCTCGGGGGCCATGTCGAAGGGCTCTCCGTCCTTGGTGTAGTAGCTGCAGAGGATGTCGAGCGAGGGGATTTCGCTGAAGGGGTTGCGGAAGGCCGTGCGGTAGCGCGGTACAACGTAGAGGTCGCTCGAACCCGCCTCGATATAGGGGAAGAGGCTCGAACCGTCCACCCGCTCGCCGCAGGTGAGGATGCTCTCCAGGTAGGCCTCGTCGTTGATAACGAAGTTCAGGGTCTTCAGACGCCCGTCCGCCCCCGGGTAACGGAGATTGATCATCTCGATGGCGTTCTCCTTGACATAGCGGATCAGATCGGCGCGCGTGAAGTCGCGGCACGGCTTTCCGAGAAAGCGCACGAGCGGATTGGGATTCAGATCGGTATTCATATCGTTCTTGAAGTTAGGTTCGGTTTTATTTCAATTCGAAATACAAAACCTCGATAAAGATACAAAAAATCAATATCCACACAACTCATCGCCGCATTTTTTTTGCATCATTTCCCACTTGGGACAATTTTTCGTTTTTTTTGCATACCTTTACCGAAAAAAAGAACACAACCTCGCAATGGATTTCAGAATCGGACACGGATACGACGTGCATGCCCTCAGGGAGGGGCTGCGGCTGGTGCTGGGGGGCATCGAGATCCCCCATGAGAAGGGATGTGTCGCCCACTCGGACGGCGACGTGGTGATACATGCCGTGTGCGACGCCCTGCTGGGCGCCGCGGCGCTGGGAGACATCGGGCTCCACTTTCCCGACACGTCGGACGATTTCAAGGGCATCGACTCGAAGATTCTGTTGCGGCGGGTAGTCGCCCTGCTCCGCGAACGGGGCTACGAGGTGGGCAACATCGACTGCACGATCCGCATGCAGCGCCCGAAACTCCGTCCCCACATCGACGCCATGCGCACGGCAATGGCCGAGGCGACGGGAATTGCCGCGGACCGCGTCTCGGTGAAGGCGACGACCACCGAACGGCTCGGATTCGAAGGCCGCGAGGAGGGCGTTTCGGTCTCGGCCGTGGCACTGATCTTCCGACCCTGACCGGAACGGGGTGTTCCTATATATAATAAAGCCGTCCCGCAAAAATGCGGGACGGCTTTCGTTTCGTATAAAACCTGCCGGGAACACCAGGCAGAGCAGAGTTGTCGGGAGTGAATCTCCGCCCGGCACAATAAACCGGCAGGTCGGTCAATAGAGTTGCGAAATCGTACCGGTATACTGCACGGGGTTATACCACGGATTGGTGATCGTCAGGTTGGCACCGCCCGTGCGGGAGAAGATTTCGAAGGTGAAAGTATAGGTCGAAGCCGAGAACATCGACGAGGAGAAGGTCACCATCCACCCCTCGTGGGTCTGTTCGGCCGTATAGCCCTGGACGCTCGGCAGCGTGTAGTTGAGCACCGTCACGTAATAGGGAGCCACGTAGCCCTTCACATAGGGCAGGCAGACATCCACCGTACCGTCCCAGACGCCCACGCTGAACTCGGGGTTCATGATCTGGCGCATCGGACCGGCCGGCTGGCGCTGCATCGTCTGCGGATTGAACTGGAAATTGCGCGACAGCACGAGCGAATCCATCGACTTCTCGTAGTTGGCAATGCGCTCGGCACGCCGCTTCTCGCGGACCTCGCGGCGCTCTTCCTTCGGCGAGAGAACCTTCTTCTGCCCGATCACGGAGAGGACGGCCATGCACGACAGCAGCCCCAGCAAGATAATGATTGTTCTTTTCATAGCTCATAAGTTTGTGTACGGCCATGAAAAGCAAATCCGGTGCCCGAATCGAGCTAAAGTCCCATTTGTTTGAGAAATACGCCCGTATGGCTCTCCGGGCACTGAGCCACCTCGTGCGGCGTGCCCGCCACGAGGATCCGTCCGCCGGCCGCACCCCCTTCGGGGCCGATGTCGATCAGGTGGTCGGCCACCTTGATGACGTCGAGGTTGTGTTCGATGACGATCACCGTATTGCCGCGATCGACGAGTTTGTTGAGCACGTCGAGCAGCAGGCGGATGTCCTCGAAGTGGAGGCCCGTCGTCGGTTCGTCGAGGATGTAGAGCGTGCGGCCCGTATCGCGCTTCGACAGCTCGGCGGAGAGCTTGATGCGCTGGCTCTCGCCGCCCGAGAGCGTCGTGCAGGGCTGGCCCAGCGTGAGGTAGCCGAGCCCCACCTCCTGGATTGCGCGCAGCTTCTGGTGGATCGAGGGAATATTCTCGAAAAACTCCACGGCCATGTTCACCGTCATGTTGAGCACGTCGTCGATGTTGCGGCCCTTGTAGCGCACCTCGAGCGTCTCGCGGTTGTAGCGGTGGCCGCCGCAGGCCCGGCAGCGGACATAGACGTCCGGAAGGAAGTTCATCTCGATGGTCTGGACGCCGGCGCCGCGGCACTCCTCGCAGCGTCCGCCCTTGACGTTGAACGAAAAACGGCCCGCCTTGAAACCACGGATCTGGGCGTCGGGGGTCATCTCGAAGAGTTTGCGGATCTCCGAGAAGACGTTGGAATAGGTCGCCGGATTGGAGCGCGGCGAGCGCCCGATGGGCGACTGATCGACAACAACCAGCTTGTCGATGTGCTCGATGCCCTCGACCGAATCGTAGGGCAGCGGCTGGTCGTAGGAGCGGTAGAGCGCCTTCGAAAGGATCGGACGCAGGGTTTCGTTCACGAGCGTCGATTTGCCCGAGCCGCTGACTCCCGTCACGCAGATGAACTTGCCGAGCGGGAACTCGGCGGTGACCCCCTTGAGGTTGTTGCCCCGGGCCCCGCGGATGACGATCCGCTCGCCCGTGCCCGGGCGCAGCGAGGCGGGAATCTCGATCCGCCGCCGGCCGGTCAGGTAGTCGGCCGTGATGCTGTCGGAGCGGAGGATGTCGTCGAAGCTCCCCGAGGCGACGATACGTCCCCCCTTGCGGCCGGCGCGGGGACCCACATCGACGATGAAGTCGGCGGCGCGCATCATGTCCTCGTCGTGCTCGACGACGATCACCGAGTTGCCGGCGTCGCGCAGCTCCTCGAGGCTGCGGATCAACCGCCGGTTGTCGCGCTGGTGAAGGCCGATCGAGGGCTCGTCGAGGATGTAGAGGACATTGACCAGCTTCGAGCCGATCTGCGTGGCCAGGCGGATGCGCTGGCTCTCGCCGCCCGAGAGCGAACGCGACGAGCGGGCGAGCGAAAGGTAGCCCAGCCCCACATCCTGCAGGAAGCGGAGCCGCTCGCGGATCTCCTTGAGGATCTCCTGCGCAATGCGGCGCTCCTTGTCGCTCATCTGCTCCTCGACCGTGGCGATCCACCCGGCGAACTCCGAGATGGACATGGCCGAGACCTCGGCGATGTTCTTGCCCGCAACGCGGAACTGGAGCGCCTCCTTCTTCAGGCGCGAGCCGCCGCAGACCGAACAGGTGCGGTAGACGAGGAACTGGTCGCGCCACTTCTGGCCGCGCTTCGAGTCGTCGTCCTCGGTGCGGCCGATGTACTCGGCGACGCCCTCCCACTGCAGGAACTGGCGGCCGCCCGAGGAGCTGAACTCCGAGAGATCGACCGTCAGCGGCTCCGAGTCGCCGTAGAGCACGGCGTTGAGCCCCTCTTCCGAAAAACTCGAGATCGGGTCGTCGAGCGTGAAGTCGTAGCGCCGGCCGAGCATCTCCAGCTCGGCGAAGAGCAGGTTGTTGCGGTATTTGCCCAGAGGCTCGACGGCCCCCTCGCGCAGCGAAAGCTGCGGGTTGGGAACGATCTTCGCCAGGTCGAAGACCGCCTCCTCGCCCAGTCCGTTGCAGTGGGGGCAGGCCCCCTTCGGGGAGTTGAACGAGAAGGTGTGCGGCGCCGGGTCCTCGAAGGCCACGCCCGTCGAGGGGCACATCAGGTGGCGCGAGTAGAAGCGCTGCTGCCCGGTGCCGTAGTCGTAGACAGCCATCGTGCCCTTGCCCTGGCGCATCGACTCCTTGAGCGAGGTCATCAACCGGTCGCGCGCGTCGGCCGAGACCTGGAGGCGGTCCACCACCAGGTCGATCGTGTGGATCTTGTAGCGGTCGAGGCGCATGCCGGCCGTGATCTCGCGGATCTCGCCGTCGATGCGGGCGTAGATGTAGCCCTTCCTGGCCAGACTCGAAGAGCTCCCGGTAGTGGCCCTTGCGGCCCTTGACCACCGGGGCCATGAGCGCGATGCGCCGCCCGTCGAAGCCCCCGAGGATGAGGTCGGCGATCTGGTCGTCGGAGTAGTGGACCATCTCCTCGCCCGTGACGGGCGAATAGGCCCGCGAGGCACGCGCGTAGAGCAGGCGCAGGAAATCGTTGATCTCCGTGACGGTGCCCACGGTCGAGCGGGGGTTCTTGTTGGTGGTCTTCTGCTCGATGGCCACCACGGGGCTCAGCCCCGTGATCTTATCGACATCGGGGCGCTCCATCGTCCCCACGAACTGCCGCGCGTAGGTCGAGAGCGTCTCCATGTAGCGGCGCTGCCCCTCGGCATAGATCGTGTCGAAGGCCAGCGAGGACTTGCCCGAGCCCGAGAGGCCCGTGATGACCACCAGTTTGCGACGCGGAATCTCCAGATCGACGTTCTTGAGGTTGTGCACCCGCGCACCATATATCTTGATCGTATCTTCCATCGTGTTCGGTCGGCCGCACCGCGAAGGGCGGGGTTCGGGCCCCGGAGCCTGCGGTGCGAATCAGCGCGTAAAGATACGACTTTCGGCGGGGAAAAACAAGGAGGCGCAATCAGAGAAGCAGACGGAAGTCGTCGGCATCGCGCCAGGCGGGGAATTTCTCGCGGAAAAGGCGCTGCGCCCCGAGGTCGAACGACGAGACGAGCGTCGCGGGATCGGACCCCGCCTCGGCGAGCGTCCGGCCGCGGCAGTCGAGCAACACCGAATCACCCGAATAGAGCAATTCGGGATCGCGGCCCGTGCGGTTGGCCCCGGCCACGAAGCACTGGTTCTCGATGGCCCGGGCACGCAGCAGCGTACGCCAGACGTCGCGGCGCGATGCGGGCCACGAAGCGCAGCAGAGGATGGCGTCGTAGTCGTCGCGCGAGCGGCTCCAGACCGGAAAGCGGAGGTCGTAGCAGACCAGCAGCAGGAAGCGCACGCCGCGGTAGGTGACCACGACGCGGCGGTCGCCGGGCGTATATTCGCCGGCCTCGCCGCCCGGGGCGAAAAGGTGGCGTTTGTCGTAGCGGGCACACTCGCCCGACGGGTAGACGAAGAGCATGCGGTTGTAGAAGCGGCCGTTCTCCGAGACGGCAAGGCTCCCGGCAAGGGCGCATCCATAACGGCGCGCCCAGCGCTGCAGCGTCGCGGCGATCGGGCCGCCGTCCGGTTCGGCCGCCTCAGCGGCCCGGAGCACGAAGCCCGTGGCGAACATCTCGGGCAGCAGCACCAGGTCGGCCCCGGCTCCGGCAACAAGCGGTTCGAGCCGCTCGAGGTTCCGCTCGGGGTTCATCCACTCCATGTCCGTCTGGCAGACGGCGATACGCATTTCCATAGGCTTCGGTTTTTGCCGCTCCGCGCGCTTCAGGGGCCCACCCCGCACGGCGGAGGTCGGGCGGCACGGGCTGCGGCGCGGAGCGACGGCCCGTGCTCCGGGGGAATAAAGGTAGCGGTTTTCTGCCGCACGGCCAAATTCCGCGCCGTTTTTCGGAATCGCACCCCGGCGGGTTTGGATTCGCACGAAATAAAACGTAATTTTGCAGCCCGGAGGGGTTACCCCCGCAAACGACGACGAAAAAGATGATCAAAGCCGGACGCATTCAGACCCTGACCGTCAGCCGGACCTCCGACTACGGACTCTACCTGGCCGACGAGGAGCACAACGAGGTGCTCCTGCCGAACCGTTACACCTCGCTGGCCGACAAGACCGGCGACGCAAAGGAGGTGTTCGTATACCACGACTCGGAGGACCGGCTCGTGGCCACGACCGAACGCCCGCTGCTGCAGGTCGGCGAGGTCGGGGCGCTGCGCGTGGTGGACAAGACCCAGCACGGGGCCTTCCTCGACTGGGGCCTGCTCGGCAAGGACCTCTTCCTGCCGAACCGCAACCAGCAGGGAGGCGTGGTGGTCGGGCACCGCTACGTAGTCTATCTCTACGAGGACAACGTCACGGGACGCTGCGTGGCCACGATGAAGCTGCGCGGGTTCATCGACAACGAGGTCATCACGGTACGCCCCCACCAGCAGGTGCGGATCGTCGTCGCCTCGCAGAGCGAGATCGGATACCGCGTGGTGGTCGAGAACCGCCACTGGGGCATGATATACAACAACCAGCTCTTCCGCCCGGTGGCCGTGGGCGACGCCCTGACGGGATACGTCCGCCGCATCACCGAAGACAACCGCATCGACATCAGCCTCCAGCAGACGGGTTATGCGCAGGTGAAGGATTCGGCACAGGAGCTGCTCCGCATCCTGCGCGAGCACGGCGGAAGGCTGCCGCTCAACGACGACAGCTCGCCCGAAGAGGTCGCACGCACGGTGCAGATGAGCAAGAAGGTGTTCAAACGCTCGCTGGGCATGCTGCTGCGCAGCGGCGAGGTAACGCTGACGGAGGGCGGAATCGAAACCAACGCAGGCCATGGCGAAGATTAACACCGCGGAACGGGTCTCGGTCGAGGCCTCGGACAACTTCGTCTTCCAGCGTTCGCGGCTGGCCTACTGTGCCGCGGCCGAACGCATCGGCGGCGAGGTGCTCGAAATCGGCACCGGATCGGGGTACGGCATCGAACTCGTCGCACCGCACGCCCGGCGGTTCGTTACCATCGACAAGCACCGCCCGCAGGAGGAGCTGCTCGCACGCGGGGACGTCACGTTCCTCGAGGCCGTGGTGCCTCCCCTGCCCTTTCGCGACGCCTCGTTCGACTGGGTGATCTCGTTCCAGGTCATCGAACACATTCGCGACGATAGAGCATTCGTCGCCGAAATACACCGTGTCCTCCGGCCCGGAGGGCGGTTTCTCGTGACGACGCCCAACGCCCCGATGTCGCTGACGCGCAACCCGTGGCACGTGCGCGAATACACGCCCGGGGAGTTGCGCCGGCTGCTGCTCGGGCCGTTCTCCGAGGTCGAGGCGCTCGGGGTCTTCGGCAACGGGGAAGGTCATGGACTACTACGAGGAGAACCGACGCTCGGTCGAGCGCATCACGCGCTTCGATCTGCTCGACCTGCAGCACCGCCTGCCCCGCTGGATGCTGCAACTGCCCTACGACCTGCTCAACCGCCTCAACCGCCGCAGGCTGCTCCGGCAGAATACCGACCTCACGACCTCGATCAGCATGGACGACTACCGCATCGGCCCGGTCGGCGGGGAGTGCTTCGACCTGTTCTACACGGCCGTAAAGTGACGGAGGAGAGATTTCGGATCGCAAGCACGCAGGGACCTCACATAACTAATTGTCAATCAACAGATAAGCATCCTATGCGGGATGTTTTTCCGTTTTTCCTTTGTTTTTCTGTTTTTTTTTATACTTTTGCACATCGGTCCTGCATGGAAAAAGCAGGATTCAAACCTCGGAACAAGCTGATTGATCAGAACTTAAAAATTTAAACCATGTACTGGACACTTGAACTGGCATCAAAACTCGAAGATGCACCCTGGCCCGCAACAAAAGAGGAGTTGATCGACTACGCCGTGCGTTCCGGTGCTCCGCTCGAAGTGCTTGAAAACCTGCAGGAGATAGAAGACGAAGGCGATATCTACGAATCGATCGAGGACATCTGGCCCGACTACCCCTCGAAGGACGATTTCTTCTTCAACGAGGAAGAGTATTAACGCGTTTTTAAGCGCGGAAAGACTACCAACTCCCCGTCAATCAATTGGATTGACGGGGAGTTGGTTTGTTTGGGCAACGGCGTCTGGTATCTCAAGAAATGAATATTACCGATAAATTTATAGTTTTTCGGAGACTCCGTTGTCTAACAGAGTAGAAATCTGAAATCATGATGGAACAGAAGGAACAGGAATTTACCCGATTGGTAGAAAAGCACAAGACTGTTGTCTACACCGTCTGCTACATGTTTTCCGGAAGCAGAGAGGAGGCGGAAGACCTCTTTCAGGATGTGCTGGTCAGGCTCTGGAAAGGATATGACACATTCCGCGGAGAGTCAGATGTCAGGACCTGGATCTACCGCGTAAGTCTCAACACCTGCATCAACGGACAGAAGAGAAAGAAAAAAAAAGAAAGGAAACTGCACATGTCCCGTTAAGCATCGATGTTGATCTCTTCGGAGAGATAAGCGACAGAACGCTGCAGGTAAGACGTCTGTATGACAGGATAAACCGACTCGGACTTATCGACCGCGCACTGATTCTCTTGTGGCTCGAGGGATTGTCTTATGAGGAAATCGGGGCCGTCATAGGCATTTCCGTAAAGAATGTCTCCTTCCAGCTCTACAGGATCAAAGAGAAACTCAAGAAAATGAACCCCTAAAATCAACGGCTATGCAAAACGACAACCTATCCATGCAGGATGAACTCCGGCAGATGAAGTCGGATTACGAGTATCTCAAGGCAGGTATGGACAAACAGCTGATCATCAACAGGCAGCTTATGGAACGGGTCTTCCGGAACAAGGCCAGTGTGCTGGATGCAAACAGAAGGGCCACCATGACCGGTGCAAGTGCAGCGATACTTATCACATTGGCAGCCTCCTACATCCGAGGACTGGACATGCGCCTCGCCGGTATGATTGCGGCATTCTATGTACTCATGCTGATCGGCCATGCGTTCATATACCGCAAACTCGGGAAAACAGAATACGGCGCGGACAACGTCCTCTCGACCGTAACCCGATTGAGGAAGTTCAAACGGAACTACATGATCGTCAATACACTCTCGTGGGTTCTGGTGATCGCGCTCATGTGCTTCCTGTTCCCTGAAATCCACCACACATTCCGCAATCCGGAGCGAGGCATCGCCGCCATAGCCTTCATGTGCGTTGCTGTCCTTGCAGGCATCTGTATCCAGTATCTTATGGACAGGAAAGTACTCAAGGCCTGCAACGACATGATTGACCATTTGAAAGACAGGTCATGACGGACCCATCCTTTCGTCTCTGACCGCCTCAAATGGCGCGGTTGTCTGGATAAAAACAGGGCCGGGAGTCTCGCTCCCGGCCCTGTTTTGTTCGCTTGTTGCTATTTGACCCGTTTCAATTCGCCCAGCTTCTCTCCCATCAGGATATGCTGCCATGCGCCGTCGTCCTCTTTCGGTGATGTCAATTGGAAATCCGCATCCTTCTGGAACACCAGTACGAAATCCGACCCGCCGAAGAGGAAATACCCCAATTCATCTCCTTTCTCTACCCGCTGGCCGACATGCAGCCCTTCCGAGAAATTGACGGAGGCCACCTGGGACATTCCGATAGGCATCACGGCCACCAACCCGTGCGATTCCGTTTCGAGGATGGCCAACCCGCGTGTTTCGATGCTTTGCCAGCCGGGAACGGAACAATCCACTACATACTGCTGCAAAGCAGGCTCCCAGGTGATTTTCCCGCCCAAAGCATCATCGCCCGGAATGATGCGAAGTTCGCGGATGACACCCGACAACGGGAAGTGATAGCGGTGGTAGTCGTTGGCATTGAGAAAGGCGTGATAGAATGTGCCTCCGGCAAAAGCATCGCAATATGGGCTGTCGGGACCGATAAGGTTGCGTACGGAATTGAACACGCGGGATTTTACCGCAATCTTCTCGTCCGTGATGATGTACGACTCGTCATCAATCTTCCAAACGCCCTGCGGGATGCAATCGGCCGGAGAGGCCACGATGGAATTGTCATCCGGGAAAGCGACAGGACGTTGGTCCGCAGACGCAAGGCGGCGACTAAAGAAATCGTTGAACGAGTGCCAGTTCGAAGGGTCTTCATACCACCCCCTGGTCATGCCGAGTTCCTCCTGCTGCATCATCAGCTGCTCGTACTCACGGTTCCAGGATTCGGGTGAAGAGAGGAAATTTCCCCACGACTTGCAATAATCCACCAGCCAGCTGCGATAGGGCTCCACATATTGTACCGAGTTGGTGAAAAGAGTCTGGTTCTGCAACGACTCGAGCGGCATGCAATTGATGAAGTAGCAATAACACAGCGCCTGATACATGCGTCCAAAGATGCTGGGTTGCCCGGGGCAGAAAATGACATCCCAGGGCATGGCGGTCTGCGAATGGTCTATGAAATCATAATACGCCTCCAACGACTGTGCAGGATTGGTGGAGGGATCGGGATTGATCGCCCTGCCCTTTTCGATGGCTTCCGTAAGCAGGGCCTTGATGCGGTTGTCCCGCTCCACCAAATCTACCAGCTTCTGCGTAGTGGCGCCATACCGTCTCTCCACCACGGCCGTACTTCCCTGAGCCAGTCCCGACAGGGGGACAACAAACAAGGCTGCCAACAGCAGCATCCTCAACGGACCGTTCATCAGTCTCTTCATAATCAACATTGAATTAACATGCATTTACAGACCACAAAGATACAATAAATTCCGGGACATCTCTTCATCTATCAGCGACAAAACGGAAGCCGAGGGACGGGGTATCGTTGAGGCTGTCAATCGACAGTCGGAGAAAAAACGCGCTCTGTCGGTTTCCCGCTCTCAGGGAACCGTTTCGGAAAGCCTCGGGCTGTTTCGAACGGCGCGCGGTTCCCGGGACAGGATGCGGAGACGAATCAAAGGAGTTCCGTCGCTATTTTTCCATCCGGGCCAGAAATGTTTCGACGTAAGCCCGGCCGATGGGGATGACCGCCGCGTCGCCCTTCATCCGCAACTGTGTATGGCTGTATCCGGCCACATACGGCAATGCCACGACATACGACTTGTGCACCCGCACGAAACGGCCGGCGGGAAGCAGTCCGAGGGTCTTCTTCAGGTTGGTGCGCGACAGGATGTAATGGCCGCTGCAGCGATGTACTTTCGTATAGTTCTCCATCGCCTCGAGGTAGAGGATATCCTCGACCGCAACGACCACGTTGTTGTACTCCTGTTTGAGCGTGATGGAAGCACCCCCGGAGTGACGTCGGACCTCCATGCGGCGCAACGCCCTATTGACCGCACGATCGAAGCGTTCGTAGGAGAAGGGCTTGTGCAGGAAATCGACGGCATCGAGATCGAAGCCGTCCAAAGCGTACTGCGCATAGGCCGTGGTGAAGATCAGGCAGCACCCTGCCGGAAGCACGGAGGCAATCTCCAATCCGCTCATGCCGTTCATCCGGATGTCGAGAAAAACCAGATCGGGGTGGCCGCGACGGATCGCCTCGAGCCCTACGTGCGGTTCGCTGTAGGTTGCGATCTCCAGACCGCCTTTGCGGCGGCAGAACTGCTCGATGACCACCAGGGCCATCGGCTCGTCGTCGATGGCTATGCAACGGATCGTCTTCATATCTGGTACAGGCATATGGTCAGCCGGACGCGGAAGACCCCTTCCCGTTCGGTCGTTTGCAGGTCGAACCGACCGGGGAAAAGCAGTTGCAGCCGCTTGCGGCAATTCTCGATACCGATACCGGGCGCAGCCTCTTCGCGCTGCCGCATCACCGTATTCTCGGTCGTAAAGTCCAGCACTCCGTCACGCAGGCGCAGCCCGATTCGGACCGCACAGTCGGTTTCGGACGAAATGCCGTATTTGAAGGCATTCTCCACGAAGGTGATGAAGAGCATCGGAGGTACCGACGCCCGGGCGTCGTCGATCTCGCCGGTCAGTTCGACCTGTGTGTGGGCGTTCAGGCGCAGCCGCTGCAGGTCGATATACTGACGGATGTATTCCCACTCGTCGGACAACGGGATCAACTCCCGGTCGGTCTGTGCATACATGTAACGCAGGATGTTCGAGAACTTCACGAAGGCGGACTCCGCCCGGTCCGATTTCGACAGGGTCAGGGCATAGAGCGTATTGAGCGTATTGAAGAGGAAATGAGGGTTGATCTGCGCCTTGTAAAGCGCCAGCTCGGCCTTGTTCTTCTCCACCTCCAGCGCCTGACGCGAGAGCATCTGGCGGAAAAGTTCGAACGTCAATTCGATGGCCAGCGAAAAGCCCGTCACCACCAGAAAGAAGAACCAGATGGTCTGTGTCCGCATGTTGCGTCTGACTGTCATCTGCCGCAGATCCGCCGTCATGTCGCTCTCGGGCATCGGGAAGTGCGTGAGCAGGGCCGTCACTGCGACCAGCACCACCATCAGCAGTGCGATCCGGAGGTATCTGCGCTGAAGGAACAGGTGGGCGGGCCTTGTCCGACGATAGGTGAAATAGAGCCCGTAGACATAGGCCACGAGCGCGAGAAAGAACGCCGTATTGTGCACGATCCAGCGGTCCACGGGCAGCAGCGTGATGATCAGCGGCATGATGACCAGGCAGAACAGGAGATCGACATAGCGGGCAATGCGGGTGTGTTTCATATATCGGAAGTCCAACGACAATGCAAAGATAGGATTTTGCGGCATGAAACCACACTTTCTCCATGCGGAGTTTGTCATCACATTCCGGACGTTGGTCACCACATGCTTTTCCTTACGGCACGGGCTACCTAAATTTGTAAAAACCGGGGGCTTACGAACACGACCCCGCAACCGGATCGCAATCTCTCCGCAGTTGAACACTTACATATCCACGGAAAATGAAGAACCGCATCTTTTTTCTCCTCATCGTGGCACCGCTGTTCGGCGGCTGCTCGGGCGAACAGCCGCGGCAAGACGCCGGAAAATACAGGATACTGACTGCCGAACCGGGGGATCTGACGCTCCACGCCGACTATGCCGCCACACTGCGCGGCCGCCAGTGTGTGGAGATCCGCCCCCAGGTCGGGGGCTTCATCACCGACATCCTCATCGACGAAGGGGCTGCCGTACGCAAGGGGCAGGTGCTCTTTGTCATCGACCAGGTGCCCTACCGCGCGGCTCTCGAAACGGCCGAGGCCAACGTCAAGAGTGCCGAAGCCCGTTTGCAGACCGCACGGCTGACCGCAGAGAGCAAGGAGGCCCTTTTCCGCAAACAGGTCGTATCGGAATTCGACCGGCAGACCGCAGCCAACCAACTGCTCGAAGCCGAAGCGGAACTGGCACAGGCCCGGGCCGCGGAGACCAACGCCCGCAACAACCTGTCCTACACGGAGGTGAAGAGCCCCGTGGACGGCGTGGCAAGCATGATCCCCTACCGCGTCGGGGCCCTCGTGGACAGCAGCATCGACGAACCGCTGGTGACCGTTTCGGACGACAGGCGGATCTACGCCTACTTCTCGATGGCCGAAAGCCAGATGCTCGACCTGATCGAACAATACGGATCGCTCGACGAGGCATGCGCCGGGATGTCCGACGTCGGACTGCGGCTCGGCAACGGCTCGGTGTATGGCCTTACGGGGCGCATCGACGCCATCAGCGGTACGGTGGACGAAGGGACCGGGGCCGTCCGCATACGGGCCGTTTTCGAGAACCCCCCAACACCTGCTCCGCAACGGCGGCAGCGCAACGGTTTCGGTGCCGACATCCTACAAGAACCGCATCATCATCCCGCAGACGGCCACTTACGAGCTGCAGAACCGCATCTTCGTGTGGAAGGTGGTCGATGGCAGGACCCGGTCGGCTCCCGTCACCGTCTGCAAATACAACGACGGCCGCAACTACATCGTCGAAGCGGGAATCGAGGCGGGCGACGTCATCGTTGCCGAAGGCGCCGGACTGCTGCAGGAAGGCATCCGGGTATTGCCGTCCGAAGAGGGTGAATCTGAAAATGAGACGGCCTTATGACGATCCGGACCTTCATCGACCGCCCCATTCTGGCCGGCGTCATCTCGGTAGTGATTCTCATCGTGGGGTTCATCGGACTTTCGCAGCTGCCTGTCGAGCAGTTTCCCGAGATCGCACCCCCGACGGTCAGCGTATCGGCCACCTACACCGGAGCCAATGCCGAAACCGTGCAGAAGAGTGTCGTCGTCCCCCTGGAAGAGGCGCTCAACGGCGTGGAGAACATGATGTACATGACCTCCACGGCATCGAACAACGGATCGGCCAGGATCTCCGTCTTCTTCCGCCAGGGGACCGACCCCGACATGGCGACGGTCAATGTGCAGAACCGCATCGCCACGGCACAGGGCCTGCTTCCGGCCGAAGTCACCAAGAGCGGCATCACCGTGCGCAAACGCCAGACAAGCAACATCAAGCAGCTGGCGATCTACAGCCCCGACAACTCGTTCGACGAAGCCTTTCTGACCAATTACCTGAAGATCAACATAGAACCCCGTTTGTCGCGCATTGCCGGCGTCGGCGAGGTGAACGTATTCGGATACGAATACTCGATGCGCATCTGGCTCGATCCGGGCAAGATGCTCAAATACGGGCTCGTACCCTCGGACATCACGACCGTACTCGACGAACAGAACATCGAGGCGGCGACGGGAACCCTCGGCGCAGAGTCGGAAAACACCTTCCAGTATGTACTCAAGTACCGGGGCCGTTACGAAAACGAGGTCGATTACGAGAACATGGTCATCAAATCGCTGCCCGACGGCGAGGTGCTGCGCCTGAAGGATGTGGCGACCGTCGAACTGGGAACCCGCGCCTATGACTACATCAACAAGGTGAACGGACATCCGGGCTGCAACATCATGATCGCACAGACATCGGGATCGAATGCCAATGAGATCATCGAAGAGATCGACCGCACGGTGGCCGAGATATCCAAAACCCTGCCCAAAGGAATCCGGCTCGTCGATCTGATGAGCACGAAGGATTTTTTCTCGACGCCTCGATCCACAGCGTCATCAAGACGCTCGTCGAAGCCATCATCCTGGTGGTGCTGGTCGTCTACGTCTTTTTGCAGAGCCTCCGTTCGACCTTCATCCCGGCACTGTCGATCATCGTCTCGCTGGTCGGTACCTTCGCCTTCCTCTACGCCGCAGGCTTCAGCCTGAACATGCTGACACTTTTCGCCCTGGTGCTGGTCATCGGCACGGTCGTGGACGACGCCATCGTCGTTGTGGAGGCCGTACAGGCCAAATTCGACGAGGGCTACCGCTCGGCCTACCGGGCCACGATCGACGCCATGGGCGGAATCACCTCGGCACTCGTCACCACGACCTTCGTCTTCATGGCCGTTTTCATTCCCGTGAGCTTCATCGGCGGGACAACCGGCACGTTCTATACGCAGTTCGGACTGACGATGGCCGCCGCCGTGGCCGTCTCGCTCGTCAATGCACTGACTCTCAGCCCGGCCCTCTGCGCACTCATCATGACCCCGCATCAGAGTGCCGGCGAGGGCCGGAAGCTGAGCTTTTCGTCGCGCTTCCACATCGCCTTCGATGCCGCATTTCACCGGCTGGTATCGAAATACAAGTTCGGCGTACAGTTCATGCTGCGCCGCAAATGGCTGGCCGGCGCGCTGCTCGTCGCGGCATGCGGGGGATTCGCCGCACTGCTGGCCACGACCAAGACCGGTCTGGTTCCCAATGAGGACATGGGAACCGTGTTCATCGACGTGCGCACCTCGCCCGGCAACAGCACCCGGCAGACACGCATCGTCATGGAACAGATAGACAGCTGTCTGCGCACGATCCCCCAGATCGACATCTACTCCAACACCACCGGCAACTCGATGCTCAGCGGCCAGGGGGCCTGCAACGGCATGTTCACCATCCGGTTGAAGGACTGGAGCAAGCGACCCGACAAGGAGGACGCCATAGATGCCGTGATGGCCGAAATCAGCCGCCGCACGGCCTTCATCACCAGCGCCGACATCATGCCCTTCACCCGCCCGATGATTCCGGGTTACGGCGTGAGCAGCGGCTTCGAAATCTATGTCCAGGATCAGAAGGGCGGCACAACGGAAGAGTTGCTGAAACATACCCGCCAGTTTCTCGAAGCCCTGAACCGAAGGCCCGAGATCGGCCGCGCCACCACGTCGTTCGACACGAAGTTCCCGCAGTATCTGGTCGAGGTCGATGCCGCCCGCTGCAAGCGCAACGGCGTCTCCCCGGCCGATGTGCTGAGCACGCTCTCGGGCTATGTCGGCGGCAGCTACGCCTCGAACATGAACCGATTCTCGAAACTCTACCGCGTGATGGTGCAGGCCCCGCCCGAATACCGGCTCGGCACCGAATCGCTGAACAACATCTTCGTACGCAACGAGGCGGGCGAGATGTCCCCCATTGCGCAGTACCTGACCCTGACGCGCGTCTACGGATCGGAGATTCTCACACGCTTCAACCTCTTCTCCGCCATCCAGGTCAATGGCACCCCGGCCTCGGGATACAGCTCCGGACAGGCCATCAAGGCCGTACGCGAAGTGGCCGCGGCGACCCTTCCGACCGGCTACGGATACGAATTCGGAGGCATGTCGCGCGAAGAGTCCGGATCGGGAAACACCACAACACTGGTATTCGTCATCTGTGTGGTATTCATCTACCTGATCCTCTGCGCCCTGTACGAGAGCATCTTCATCCCGCTGGCCGTGATCCTCTCCGTACCGTTCGGTTTGACCGGCAGCTTCCTATTCGCCAGAATGTTCGGTCTCGAAAACAACATCTATCTCCAGACGGGGCTTATCATGCTGATCGGACTGCTGGCAAAGACCGCCATCCTCCTGACCGAATATGCCGCCGAACGCCGCCGGCTCGGCATGAGCATCGCACAGGCCGCCATCTCGGCCGCCAAAGTCCGTCTGCGGCCGATCCTGATGACGTCGCTCACGATGATCTTCGGTATGCTGCCGCTGATGTTCTCGACGGGAGTCGGGGCCAACGGAAACATCTCGATCGGCGTGGGCACGGTCGGCGGCATGCTGATCGGCACGATCGCCCTGCTGCTGGTCGTCCCGCCCCTGTTCATGATTTTCCAGTACCTGCAGGAGAGATGGATGCCCGGACGAAACACAGAGGAGACAGGCGCGTAAGCCGATCATGCTGAAAAAACACACCCGCATGAAACCGACCGCCATGACGCGTGTCGGCTTGCCGGGTTGGACACCCCCGGATTTTCCGGGACTGCAATTCCCGGACGGCCCGACAAAGTCGGGCGGCTCCGGCAACCCGCACGCCACAAATGCCGTACGGACGGAGCCCTGAGCACGGCACTCGGGCGGCAGATCGTTTTTTCAATCGGGAAAAGTTACAACACGACCCCAAAAAAGGTATCTTTGCCATGTCACCAAATTCATACTATTATGGACAAGAAAACAATTCTCACAATGGTTCTGGCAGGATTCCTTGGCTTGGCTCAAGCCCAAAACAACTCCACGATTGCAGAGCACGTCAAGTCCGCGACAGCCATCAGCAAGGTGTTGGGTGACGGACGGAAAGTAGCTACCGTCATTTTGGAATACGACGCTCCGATCAGCAACAGAAGCCTCTCCCCCGACAGCTATGAGGTCGAAGGGAAAGAGGTCGTCGGTATCTATTCGAACCGCACTCCCGAAACGGCGGCCAACGGGACGGACGGTCCGTATGTGGTCATCGAGGTGAAAGCGGAGGTCGATCTCGACGCCCGTCCGGCTCCTCCCACGGAGGCCGAAATGCAGGAAAAGAAGGAGCGGGACCGCATGCAGGGAGGCCCGGGACTGAGGGCTGGCTGGAGTACCGGAGGTTCGGACGAATACCCGGGCAATGCCGTGGTCCTCCAAAAAAAGGAGATCAGAACCCGCACGGGAAAGGTCTATCGGGCCGACGGAAATCCGATCGTCACGACCGTCGAGACATGTCCCGTGGCCGACCGTTTTACGCAGGAGGAGTTTGTCAGCCCCTACACCGGGCAGACGCTGCCCTACAACATCTTCCTGCCCGAAAACTACGACCCTGGAAAGAAGTACCCGCTGGTGCTGTTCATCCACGACGCCGGAGTGGCAAGCGGCCCGGTCAAACAACCGCTCTACCAGGGTAACGGCGCCACGTCATGGGCCGAGCCCGAGGCACAGGCCCGGCACGAATGCATCGTCGTGGCTCCGGAATACCCCGTCATCACGGTGGACGACAACTGGAACTACAGCCACCATCTGGACACGACGATCGCATTGCTGAAAGAGTTGCAGTCCCGTTACTCGATCGACAGCAAACGCATCTATACCACGGGGCAGTCCATGGGTTGCATGTCGTCCATCGTCCTGATGCTGAAAGAGCCGGAACTGTTTGCCGGAGCCCTGCTCGTAGCCGGGAAATGGAAGCCCGAACTGATGGGGCCGTTGGACAGGCAGAACATCTGGATCATCTCGTGCGAGGGAGACAGTTCGTCGAACACCCTGCAGGGAGAGGCCGTAGCAATATGGCGCCAACAGGGAAGCGACGTATCGGAGGCCACCTGGGAGATGACCCAGACCCGCGAGGAGCTGTCGGAACAGGCCGACAAAATGCGTGCAGAGGGCAACCACCTGCTGTTCACCCACCTTACGGGCGGCAACCACCGTGCCACCTGGTTCGTGGCATACGGCATCGAAGGGATCCAGGACTGGCTGTTCGAGCAACACAGATAACCTGCGGCTGGACAACGGCCGCAGTCCGCGCACCCTGCCCGTCCGGCAGGGCCATCGGGAAAAAGTCCAGGGCCGGGCATCAGCTGATGCCCGGCCCTGGACATATCGGGAGCACGACAGCGGGGCCGTCGCGGCAAATACGGAGCACAACCGGGACGGGACGGCCGCTACCGCATGATCCGGCAGTCGAACAGGGGCCCGGCCACCGCATCCCCGCGGATGGCCCGCAGCGTCACGGTCACCTGCTCCCGGCCCGAAGTCAGCTCGGCGGGAATCGGATAACTCCGCTCCACGTAACGGGCTCCCCAGTTGTGGATGTTCTCGAAACCGATCTTCACGCCGTCCACCTCGATGTCGAACGAGTGGTTGTAGAAGCGGTTGCCCCAATAGGTGCAATAGAGCGTATTGGGCTGCCCGGGATCGACGGCCATGTCGAACGAGAACCACCCGCCGAGGGTTTCCCGGTACTTCCGACCCTCGAACTCATGGGGTTGGGTATTCGTACCGCGGAAGCCGTGGTCACGCTCGGGCTGCATCTCGCCGGGCGTGAACTGCGACACGGTCCGTTCGCGCAGCCACGCCTCACGGTCCTCCTGCATCCGCAGGGCCGCCAGCCGGTCCTGCCATGTCGCCGTGGGCAGGTGGCGGAAATAGACCATCATGCGACGGCCGCCGACCTCGAAATAGGGGATCAGCTCCTTCTGCACGGGCTGCGCCGTACGGGTTTCGAAACGGAGCTTCGCGGCATCCGTGCACCGTACCAGAGACGGGGCATCCGTAACCCGGTCGGTCACCAGCACCGGAATCTCCTCCCTGTCATCCAGTACGGCGCTGAGCACCACCGGCCCGTAGAGATAGGCCCGCAGGGTCGAATCGCCCGGGACAGCCTCCGAACGCAGGGTCCGTCTCAGCGTGAGCCGGACCTCGTCTCCGTCGCGCCATCTGCGGTCGATGGCAAGGTATCCGGCCGCCGCAGGCTCCGCCCGCACGGTCCGGCCATTGACTGCGACCTCATGGCCTGCAGCCCACGACGGGCACCGCAGGTGCAGCACGAAGCGCTCGGGGACCTGAGCCGAGATCCGGAAACGGATCTCGTCGGAGCGGGGAAATTCGGTCTGCTGCTCCAGCCGGATCCCACGCGACTGCCAGTCGAGAGTCGAAGGGATATACAGATTCACGAAGAGGTTGTTGTCGTCACCTCCGAAGAAGTAGATGAACTCGCCGTAACGCGCATGGTTCTCCATGCCCGACCCGACACAGCACCAGAACGAATCGAACGGCAGGCTGAATGTCTTGCGGCATCCGGAGCCCAGCGGAGACATGTAGCAGACCATGCCGTCGTCGGGGTTCTGTGACGGCAGGATCTGGTTGTAGAGCGCCCGCTCGTAATAGTCGGCATAACGCGCCGCCGGATCGTACTGAAAGAGGTGGCGCGTCAGTTTGAGCATGTTGTAGGTATTGCAGGTCTCGCAGGTTCCCTCCGAGAGCCGGGTCGCCAGCATGTCCGGAGCGCCGAAGTGTTCGTTTTCGCTGTTCCCGCCGATCACATAGGAGTGGTGGCCGACGACCCGCTCCCAAAAGAACGAGGCGATGCGGCGGTAGCGCTCCTCGCCCGAACATTCGTATTCGCGGATCGCCCCCACGATCTTCGGGATCTGGGTATTGGCGTGTTTGCCCGGCAGCGAGTCGCGGCCGGCGGCCAGCGGACGCAGGATCTCCTCGTGGTCGAAACGCCGTGCGAGATCGAGGTATCTTCGGTCGCCGGTCAGCACGTAGACGTCGGACAGCGCCTCGGTCATGCCCCCGTGTTCGCAAACCAGGATCCGCGCCATCTGCTCGTCGGAGAGCCCGGAGACCAGATCATCGAGCCAGTCGGCAAAGCGGACCAGCACGGTCAGGGCCTTCGTGTTGGGCGTATACCGGCAGATATCGACCAGACCGGCAAACTCCTTGTGCAGGGTATAGAACGGCACCCAGCCTCCGTTGAGGTCGAAACCCTGGGAACGGATGTCGCCGCGGGAGAGTTCGGCAAACAAGGCCCGGCTCCGCTCGAAGCCCGCCAGCAGGCCGGTACCCTCCCGTTCCTGACACTCGGAAAGGGCATCGACGCAATAGTCGATCCGACTCAGGCACACGGAGTCGCCCGTCGATGCATACATCATCGCCAGGGCCGAAAGATAGTGTCCGAAAGCATGGCCCGAGGCTCCGGAATTCTCCCACCCGCCGTATCGGGGAACGGATGTCTCCAACCCCGCCTCGGAGCGGAAACCCGAAAGGAAACGGTCGGGGTCCATCGACAGGAGCCAGCGGCGGTCCATCTCCTGGGCATGGAGGAACGGGCCGCCCGTGATCCGGACAGCGCGCAAAGGGGCCGGGCACACCTCAGGAGCAACCCGGACATGCGGTTCGCACCGGATCGGCCCTGTCTCCCTTTTCGCTTCGGCGCCATGCGGCGCCATCAGAAATACAAGAGCGGCAAGTTGCAACAAACAGTGACGGTTCATCGGCTTGTGTTTATATAGTTAAAAAAGGTACTCTGCCGCAATCGGCAGGGCATGACAAAGTTGGGATTTTTCCGCAATCCGATCTTCCACGGAATTTGCAAATTGTTGTGCAATATTCGCACCGCGTGTTGTCGAAACAAACAAGAAACCGGACCAAACGGACAACATGAGGTCAGACGGGCGACATAAAATATCGGAAAATACGCAGCAAGGCCCATTTTTGCAAATATCACACAAGCATCGGCAAAAATTACACGGGATCGGTATCCTTTCGACTCGTATTTTTGTGTACCAATCCTAAGCAACGCATACACAATGGACATCGGATTTCAGACGGCCGATTACATCGTCTTCGGCGCATATGCCCTGATCATCGTCGCAATCGGGCTGTTCGTATCCCGTTCGGGCCGGGAGAAAAGCTCCTCGGACTATTTTCTGGCGGGCAGGAACCTCTCCTGGTGGGCCATCGGCGCTTCGCTGATCGCAGCGAACATCTCGGCGGAACAGTTCATCGGCATGTCCGGATCGGGATTCCGGATCGGAATCGGAATCGCCGCCTACGAATGGATCGCAGCGGCATCGCTGATCATCGTGGCGAAATACCTGCTGCCGATCATGATCAGGAAGCGTATCTACACGATGCCGCAGCTGCTCAACGAGCGGTACGGCAGCGGCGTCGGCATGGCCTTCTCGATCTTCTTCCTCATGCTCTACCTGTTCGTCAATCTCACGTCGGTGGCATGGCTCGGGGCGCTTGCCATGAACCAGGTGCTCGGCATACCGATGATGTGGGGAGTCGTCGGCCTGCTGCTCTTTTCGGGCGTCTACTCCATCTACGGCGGGCTGAAAGCCGTCGTATGGACCGACGTGATCCAGGTGGTCTTTCTGGTGGGAGGAGGGCTCATCGCCGTCTACTTCGCACTCAAATCGGCCGACCCATCCACTTCGGTCATGGCCGACGGGAGCGCATGGGCCGGACTGCAGCACGTTTTCGACACGATCCGCGGCACACAGGGCGACTGCCACCTCAACATGATCATCCCCGACGGAACGATCGTTGCGGATCCCGCCTCGGGACAGCGGTTCGACATATCGAAGGACCTGCCGGGACTCTCCCTGCTGCTCGGATCGATCTGGGTGACCAACATCGGATTCTGGGGATTCAACCAGTATATCATCCAGAAAGGACTGGCCGCCCGCTCGCTCCATGAAGCCAAGAAGGGACTGCTGTTTGCCGGATACCTGAAAATACTCATTCCGCTGATCGTCGTCATCCCCGGAATCACGGCCTATGTCCTCTTCCGCAACCCGCATCTGGTCGAGGGCATCGGGAACACGATCACCACGGCCGACAGCGCCTATCCCTGGCTGCTGAAGAACTTCACGCCCACGGGCATCAAGGGCGTAGCCTTCGCGGCACTGGTCGCAGCCATCGTATCCTCGCTGGCCAGCATGCTCAACAGCACCTCGACCATCTTCACCATGGACATCTACAAACGGCACATCGCGCCGCAGGCCTCGGAAAGGCAGCTGGTGAAGGTGGGGCGCATCGTCGCCTTCTGTGCGCTGCTTATCGCCATGGCAGCCGTCAAGCCGCTGCTGGGCGGACTCGACCAGGCATTCCAATACATCCAGGAGTATTCGGGCTATGTCTATCCGGGGGTCACCGTCGTATTCGGCATGGGTCTGCTGTGGAAGAAGGCGACGAACCGGGCCGCACTCTGGACCTCGGTCCTGACCATCCCCGTGGGAGTCGCACTCAAGTTCGCATGCCCCGAAATGGGATTCGTACTCCGAATGGGATACGCATTCATCATCTTGGTAATCATAGCCGTAACCCTGTCGCTGCTCGACCGCGGCGAATCGGTCACGGACGAGGAGCGGACGGAGGCGGCCGACAGGCAGACGAAACGGGCGGCTCGGGTATTGGCAGCCCTGGCCGCCGTCTCGATCGCCGCAGGAGCCGCATTCGGGAAGTGCTGGGCCCGCTACCATTTCGACGCGATCTTCATGCTCGGCACGCTGCTCGGATTCATCGCCCTGATCGTATGGACCAACGCCGCAAGCCCGACAAAGAGCCGCCGGGCCTATACGACGGACCGGGATACATTCGCATTCTCCCCGGGACTTACGGTTGCGGCCTGGGGAATCGTTGTCATCCTCACCGCAATATATGCCGTCTTCTGGTAGATCCCGCACGAAACAACTTCAAAAAAACAAACCGCTTAAAACCAAAAACCAAATGAAAACCTGCAACTTACAAGTCATTCAGAGGCTTTTCACGAGGGGGGGGAGTTGCTCGTCACACTTCTCCTGCTCTCGGGATGTTCCGATGAATCGTCGGAAAGAGCAGCCTACGACCCGCGCAAACCGCTCGTACTCGAAAGTTTCTCGCCGCATGAAGGGGGCGTGGGAACACAACTGATCATCCGGGGTGAAAACTTCGGATACGACGCCTCGAAAATCCGGGTGCGCATTGCCAACAACGAAAACCGGGAGGCCCGGGTCATCAGCGCCAAGGGCAACCGGATCTATGCGATCGTTCCGGCCCGTGCCGATACGGGCCACGTCACCGTCACGATCGGCGAGGGCGACGAGATGCAGGAGGCTTCGTTCGAGGAGGAGTTTCTCTACGAATTCAAGTCGAACCTCTCGACGCTGTGCGGCGGCTCGCGGCTGGAGGATGTGGACGGGTCGTTCAAGGAGGCACAGTTCTCCCGTCCGATGCGCCTGGCGCTCGACGACGAGAACAGCCTGCTCTTCGTCCTCGAAAGCGACAACTACAAGGCGCTCCGCATGGTCGATCTGATCAACCAGACCGTCACGACCCCCTGGCGCGGACCCGGATTCAACAACGTCCGCACGGTCAGCTTCGGCCTGACGCGGGACACGCTCCTGATCGGGGTGGAAGGCGGCAGCCAGAACCTCTCCACAATCTTCCTGCTGCGCTCCGACGGGTTCGTCCGCCAGAAAAACTACTCCGTAGGGTCGGGATCCAATGCCTCGATCGTCAATCCGGTAGACGGAGAACTCTTCGTGAACAACTACTACAACGGGTCCGTCCTGCGATACGACCGGGCAACCGCAACGACAACCGAACTGGCCCGGCCCTTCAAGCAGAATACGGACTTCTCGTTCTGCTGGAGCACCGACGGCAAATACCTCTACGCCCTATGCATCGACTGTCCGGGATCGCACTCCGCCATCATGCGCATGGAGTACGACTTCGAGACGAAGACCCTCGGCGAACCCGCACAATGGGTCGGTGTGGACGGACAACCCGGATATCAGGACGGTGTGGGCGACGAGACCCGCATCAACGCCCCCTACCAGATGTGCGCCAGCCAGCAGGGAGACTATTTCCTGGCCGACACATGGAACCACTGCATCCGCCGCATCGTGGACAACAAGGGGCAGGCCACGGTGACGACCTACGCCGGAGTGCCGAACTCCCCCGGATACACCGAGGGCGACCCGCTGCAGGCCCAGTTGCAGTTCCCGACCGGAATCGCCATCAGCGACGACGGAACGGTACTCTACGTCGCAGACAAGGAAAACAACCGTATTGTAAAAATCACCGTAGAATAAGCGCCATGAAAGGATATCTATACTCACTCATTCTCGTCCTTTTCGTCCTGACCGGGGCGTGGGGCCCCGACGCGGCCTGCGCGCAGGGACACGAGAAACCGGACTCGCACGTCGTACAGGGGAAAGTCGTCGATACGGACGGACTGCCGCTGGTCGGCGTCAATGTCATTGTCAAGAACCAGCCCGGACTGGGCACAAACACCGACATCGACGGAAATTACCGGATCCGGACCGGAGCGAACGAAACACTCGTGTTCAGTTACCTGGGTTATGCCACCCAGGAGATTCCGATCGTGAGCAAGAGCACGATCGACGTACAAATGGCGGAGGACTCCAACGCCATGGAGGAGGTGGTGGTGGTCGGAGCCGGCTACCAGAAGCGGGCCTCGGTCGTCGGGGCCGTCGCCTCGATGAAGATGGAGGACCTGAAGGTCCCGACGGCAAACATCTCCAACTCGCTGGCCGGGAATGTCCCGGGAATCATCGCCGTACAGCGGTCGGGAGAGCCCGGAAAAGACGCCTCGGAATTCTGGATCCGCGGCATATCGACCTTCGGAGCCAACTCGTCGGCCCTCGTTCTGGTCGATGGAATCGAGCGTGACTTCAACGAAATCAACGTCGAGGACATCGAATCGTTCTCCGTGCTGAAGGACGCCTCGGCCACGGCGATCTACGGACAGCGCGGAGCCAACGGCGTCGTACTGATCACCACCAAGCGGGGCAAGGAGGGCAAGGTGAACATCAATTTCAAGACCGAATACGGCATCTCGTCCTCGGCCTTCGAACGCGAATTCGTCGATGCCGGGACCTATGCGGCCCTGGCAAATGAAGCCCGCATGACCCGCTACCAGGACCCCGTATACAGCGACAACGAGCTGGAGATCATCAAGTACGGCCTCGACCCGGACCTCTACCCCAATGTCGATTGGCAGAAACTCCTGCTCAAGGACCACACCTCGACGTTCAAGGCCATGCTCAACCTGAGCGGCGGCGGATCGACGGCCCGCTACTACATCTCGGGATCCTACTACAAGCAGGACGGCATCTACAACGACAACCTGAAGGAGGAGTACGGACGCGGCTCGGGCTACAACCGCTACAACTACAGGCTCAACACCGACGTGAACATCACCAAAAGCACGATCCTCGAGGTCGGTATCGGCGGGTGGGTCACCGACCAGCGCAATCCGGGCCTGGCCGTAGACGACAACTTCTGGCAGTCGATCGGCCGCATGACCCCGATCGCCGTGCCGCTGCGCTACTCGAACGGACAGCTCCCGACCTACGGATCGAACAACAACGAGATCTCGCCCTACGTCCTGCTCAACTACACGGGATACCAGGCCTACTGGGAAAACAAGGTGGAGACGAACGTCGGGATCAAGCAGGATCTCGGTTTCATCACCGAAGGCCTCCAGTTCTCGGGACGCTTCTCCTACGACGGGTTCAACGACCAGCGCACCAACCGGCTGAAACGACCGGCCCTCTACAAGGCCGAACGCGTGAGGGACATGAACGGAGACCTGATCACGACCCGGATATTCGACGAGCAGACGCTGCACCAGTCTACCTCGACCTCGGGCTGGCGGCGCGCCTACGGAGAGCTCCAGCTCGGCTACGACCGCACGTTCGGCAAACACCGCGTCGGCGGACTGCTCTTCTACTACATGCAGTCCTACTCGGAAATGGCCTCGGTCGGCGACACATCGGCCACCGACCAGATATTCAAGACCATTCCCCAGCGCAACATGGCCCTCTCGGGGCGCGTGACCTACGGATACGACGACCGCTACCTGCTGGAGTTCAACTTCGGATACTCGGGATCCGAAAACTTCGAACCCGAAAACCGGTTCGGATTCTTCCCGGCAATCGCCGCGGGATGGGTCATCTCGAACGAGAAGTTCATCAAGAAGAACCTGCCGTGGCTCACCATGCTGAAGATCCGCTACTCCTACGGGCAGGTCGGCAACGACCGCATCAGCGGCGGCCGATTTCCCTATCTGACGACCGTCGTCGGGGGCGGAGGCATCAGTTTCGGCAACCAGGGATCCAACTCGGTGAGCGGCATCCGCATCGGCCTGATGGGATCGAGCGGCCTGACATGGGAGGTCGCCACGAAGCAGGACCTGGGACTGGACCTGAAGATCGCCGACCGGTTCGACCTGACGGTGGACATCTACCGCGACAACCGCGACGACATCTTCATGCGACGGGCCTATCTGCCCGGAACGGTCGGCCTGCTCGCCATCAGCGATACGGACAACCAGAACCCGTGGGGAAACGTCGGAGCCATGCAGTCGGAGGGCATCGACGGAAACTTCGGATTCACGCAGCCGATCGGGAAGGATTTCGTCTTCACGCTCCGGGGCAACCTGACCTATGCACACACGAAGGTGCTCCGCTACGACGAAGCGGCCAACGCCCTGTGGTACCGCATGACGCAGGGCTACAAGTGGAGCCAGAACAAGGGCCTCATCGCCCTGGGACTCTTCAAGGACGAGGCGGAGATCGCCAGCAGCCCGAGCCAGTACGACCTGGAGCTGATGCCCGGAGACATCAAATACAAGGACATCAACGGCGACGGCATGATCGACGACGACGACATCGTGCCGATCGGCAACACGAAAAACCCGGAGCTCGTCTACGGATTCGGACTGAGCGCCCAATGGAAGGGATTCGATTTCAGCGTCCTGTTCCAGGGGTCCGGAAAGACGGACGTCATCCTGGAGGGATACAGCGTGTTCCCCTTCTCGGAGGGCGAATACGGCAACGTGCTCTCCATCGTAGCCGACCCGAGAAACCGGTGGATATCCCGCGAGATATCCGGCACTCCGGACACGGAGCGGCAGGACGCCATCTTCCCGCGACTCTCCTACGGGGCGCGAGAGAACAACCAGAAATGGTCCACGTGGTGGCTGCGCGACGGGCGCTTCCTGCGTCTGAAGAACCTCGAAGTGGGCTACACGCTGCCCCAGACCTTCACGCGCAAGTTCAAGGTGGAGCGGGCCCGGATCTATTTTCTCGGATACAACCTCGCCTGCTGGGCCCCGTTCGACTGGTGGGATCCGGAACAGGGCAGCGTGAACGGCAACGTCTACCCGATTCAGAAAACCTTCACGTTCGGTCTGAACGTCAGCTTCTAACCCGATATACAACATGAAAACGATACGCAACATCATCACCCTGTCCCTCTTCGCGCTCAGCGCGGCGCGTTGCAGTTTTCTCGACGTCGAGAACTACACCCGGGACATGCAGCAGTACGACTCGATCTTCCTGAAAGAGACCACGACCAAACAATGGCTGTGGAACGTCTACAGCTCATTGGCCGACGCCCCGGCATTCAACAGCGGCGGAACCTTCTACGCTTCGGACGAAATGGTCTGGAACGACTCGGAACAGGCCTGCCAGAAATACCACAACTGTCAGTACTCCTCCTCCAACCAGCTGTGGGAGGACCGATACGCCAAGATGTACATCGGCATCCGGACGGCCTCGATCTTCATCCACAATGTAGCCAAATGCCGCGAGGTGTCGCAGACCGAACGCGAACACATGGAGGGCGAGGCCCGTTTCCTGAGGGCCTATTTCTACTACACGCTGCTCAAGCAGTACGGCCCCGTTCCGGTCGTACCGGACGAGGGGCAGGACATATCGCTCGATTACAACGAACTGGCCATTCCCCGAGCCTCGCTGGACGAATGCGTGGACTTCATCGTCACCGATCTGGAGCGTGCCGCCCGAATACTGCCCACCGAGTACGCCTCGACCTGGATCGGGCGCGCCACCCGCGGAGCCGCACTCGCCCTGCGGGCCAAAGTGCTGCTCTACGCTGCCTCGCCGCTCTTCAACGGCAACACCGACCTGTTCAACCTCAAGGACAACGAAGGCCGGGTGCTGATTCCCCAGGAGTACGACGCCTCGAAATGGGCGCGTGCGGCCGCTGCGGCCAAGGAGGTGATCGACATGAACCTCTACTCCCTGTTCACGGTCAGGAAGAGCGACGATACGGTGCCGCTGGCCGACAACGTCCCGACGGACAACTTCCCGAACGGCGCCGGCGACATCGACCCCTATGAATCCTATGCACAGCTCTTCAACGGCGAGACGCCGCTGACACTCAACAACGAATTCATATTCATGCGCCAGGGCGGTACGGCCGACGTGAACTTCTTCGTCGGGCGAGCATTCCCCTACTCGCACAAAGGTTCCAACGACATGGCCGCCACGCTCAAACAGGTGGATGCATACTACATGCGCGACGGGCGGGACAAGGACCAGGCCAGCGAAGAGTATCCCTATTACACCGAGGGATTCACCGACGGATCCACAAACGACCCGTTCGTCCCGAGCGACTGCCACCGGATGTGGCTCAACCGGGAACCGAGGTTCTACGCCTCGATCGCATACAACGGCTGCATCTGGGAGAACGGCACGGCGGACCAGTCGCTCCAGAACTTCCGATGCAACTACTACCGCGCCGGGCAGGACGGCAAACAGCTGTCGCGCCCCTACAATTACCCGCTGACCGGAATCGGAATCAGGAAATACTACAACCCCGACGATTCGTGGGACACGGGAGGCCGAACGACCTACAAGCCGCAACCCGAGATCCGATATGCCGACGTGCTGCTGTGGTACGCCGAAGCGCTCAACGAGATACCCGAGGGCGCCGAGTACACGTTCAACGAGGTCATCTCGGACCAGCCCATCGTGGTCAGTCGCAACGTGGCCGAGATGCGGAAGGCATTCAGCCAGGTCCGCTTCCGGGCCGGACTGCCCGACCTCCCGGACGCCGAATACCAATCGGCCGCCACATTCCGCGACAAGATCAAGCGCGAACGCCGCATCGAGTTCTTCATGGAGGGCATACGCTACTACGACGTGCGCAGGTGGAAAGACGCCGAGACCGACGAAAACGAACCCATCATGGGTCTGAACGTCGATATGAAGGGTTCCGGCACGCAGAAGGAGCGGTTCTACGACCAGACTCCGACACAGATCTCGAAAGTATTCATGTCCAAAATGTACCTCTGGCCGTTCAGCGACGCCGAACTGCAGCGGAACACGAAGCTGACACAGAACCCGGGATGGTAGGACTCACGATCAAAAAAACAACAACATGAAAAGGATATTATTAACTTTGTTCGTCGCAATGGGCTTGTGCACGGCCTGCGACGAGGGGCTGCCCGACGAAATTTTCGTCAAACACGTGCTGATCAACCAGAACGGATTCCGCGAATACGAACTCAACTACGTGAACACGTCGGTCAAGGATACGATCATATCCGTTGCGGTCAATGGGTCGTCGCGGCTCGACCGCGACGTACGGGTCGATCTGGCCATCAACCCCGACACGCTCGACGGGTACAACTGGGAGAAGTACCGCAACGACAGGAGCCTCTACTACGAACTGCTGCCCGAAACGTGCTACTCGTTCGAGGGCGAAGGGATCGTCATTCGGGCCGGGACGGAATACAGCGATGTTCCCATCCGCTTCTACCTCGACAAGATCGACAAGGAGAAGAACTACATCCTGCCCATTTCGATCGTCAATGTCTCCGAATTCTCGATCGGCGACCCGAAATACAGCACGATTCTGATGAACGTCATCCTGTCGAACGAATACTCGGGAACCTATTCGCTTTCGGGAACCATCCGCGAAGTCTCGACAGGCGACTATATGGACGTGCGCATGAGCCGGACCCTGCGCGTGGTCGATCCGGCGACCGTTTCGTTCTACGCCGGGAACACAGCCGAAAACGCCGTAAACCGCGAGAACTACCGGATCGACATGACGGTCAATCCGGACTCGACGCTGACCTTCACGCCCGAGCATCCCGATCTGATCGAGATCATCAGCGACGAGCCGAGTTTCGACCCCAAGAACCCCAAGAACAAGATTCTGGTGGAACGGACGGTAGACTCGCAGAATTCGCACAAATCATTCGTCGTCACGACATTCTATGCCTACTACACCTACATCGACAAGACCGATCCGGAAGACCCGATCGAAATGCGGTGGGAAGGGACGCTGTCGCGGACGAAAACCGTCACGACCAAATAATCGAACCGAAAAACGAACAACAACCATGAAACGGCTTTTCCCGAAAATGATTCTCGCACTCTCGATGTGCTGCTTCGCGCCCAGACTCCGTGCCCAGGAGTTCCCGTTCCGCAATCCGGACCTCCCGATCGAAGAACGGGTGCGGGACCTCATCTCCCGACTTACCCCCGAAGAGAAGGCGGCGCAGATGCAGAACTTCACACCGGCCGTCGAACGACTCGGCATTCCGGCCTACAACTGGTGGAACGAGTGCCTGCACGGAGTCGGCCGCTCGCAGGACAAGGTCACGGTCTTTCCGCAGGCCATCGGCCTTGCGGCCACGTTCGACCCCGAGGGCGTGGAGCGCATGGGCGGGATCATCGCGGCTGAAGCCCGCGCGATCTACAACGAGGCGAACCGGTCGGGGAAAGGCGGCATGCAGTACAAGGGGCTCACGTTCTGGACCCCGAACATCAACATCTTCCGCGACCCCCGGTGGGGTCGCGGCCAGGAGACCTACGGCGAAGATCCCTTCCTGACCGGCCTGCTGGGCAAGGCGATGGTCAGCGGACTGCAGGGGCGGGACACACTGCGCCTGAAGGTCTCGGCCTGCGCCAAACACTTCGCCGTGCACAGCGGTCCCGAGTCGTCGCGCCACGTATTCGACGCCGAGGTGAGCGACTACGACCTGTGGGACACCTACCTGCCCGCATTCCGCGACCTGGTCGTCGATGCGCGCGTCAGTGCCGTCATGGGGGCCTACAACCGCTTCCGGGGCGAACCCTGCTGCGCGAGCGATCTGCTGCTGCTCGATATCCTGCGCGGATACTGGGGCTTCACGGGCTACGTCACTTCGGACTGCGGAGCCATCGATGACTTTTTCCGCAACCACCGGACCCATCCCGACGCAGCGACGGCCGCAGCCGATGCCGTGATCCACACGACGGACCTCGACTGCGGACAGGTATTCGCCCATCTCCCGGAGGCGATGCAGCGCGGCCTGATCGACGAACGCGAGATCGACCAGGCGCTCGCCCGACTGCTGACCATCCGCTTCCGGCTCGGCATGTTCGATCCCGAAGAGAACGACCCCTATGCGACACTGCCCTACTCGGTCCTGGAGAGCCCGGCACACAAGGCCCACGCCCTGCGGCTGGCACAGGAGTCGATGGTCCTGCTCAAAAACGACGGAATCCTGCCGCTGCAGCACAACCTGACCCGGATCGTCGTGCTCGGGCCCAATGCCGACAACCCGGAGGTACAGTTGGGCAACTACAACGGATTCCCGTCCGAGATCGTCACCCCGCTCGAAGGAATCCGGACGAAGACCGGAGCCGAGGTTCTCTACCTGCAGGCCTCGGACTACACGGAGGCCACCTGCGCGGACGGGGAGATCGCCCGGGCACTCGAAGGGGCCGATCTGGCCATTTTCGTCGGCGGAATCTCTCCCCGGCTCGAAGGCGAGGAGGGAGACGCCGGAAGGAACGCACCGGAAGGATTCGCCGGAGGCGACCGCACGAGCATCCGGCTGCCCCGGGCCCAGACCGAGGTGATGCGGCAAATCCATGAAGCCGGCATACCGCTCGTATTCGTCTCCATGTCGGGAAGCGCGCTCGCGTTCCCCTGGGAGGCCGAGCATGCCGACGCCATCCTTCAGGCCTGGTACGGCGGGCAGGCTGCCGGGACGGCCGTGGCCGACATTCTGTGGGGCGACTGCAACCCGTCGGGGCGCCTGCCCGTAACGTTCTACGCCGACGACTCCCAACTGCCGGATTTCACCGACTACTCGATGCGGGGCCGGACCTACCGCTATTTCGCCGGCGAGCCGCTCTATCCCTTCGGATTCGGACTGAGCTACTCCACCTTCGCATACGACACCCCCGTCTGCCGGACGCGGCACCCCCGCACGGGCGAGCCGATCACAATAACAACCCGGGTACGCAACACGGGCGACCGAACGGGCGAAGAGGTCGTACAGCTCTACCTAAGCCACCCGGATGCTCCGGAGCCCAAACCGATCCGTGCACTCAAGGGGGTGCGGCGCATCACGTTGCGGCCCGGTGAAGCACAAACGGTGGAATTCACGCTCATGCCCCGCGACCTGGCGCTGGTACAGCCCGACGGGAAGTCGGTCTGCGCACCGGAGACGATCCGGTGTTACATCGGCGGGGCGCAACCCGACGCCTCGCCGGAGAGCGAACGGCGCAGCTGCCCGATCCGCATCTCGGGAACAGCGAAGGTGCTGCCCCGATAGGGGATCCCACTCCCAGACGGAACAGGGACCCGGTTAGCGCAAAGATAGCACAAACAACTGCAAACGTAAGGCAAGTTACACTCAATCAAACAGCCTTACTTTGTATATGAAAGCCCATTGGACACTCTGCCCGCAGGCAACGCTAAACCAACACTAACCAACAACCTATTCCGTATGAAGAACTTTGTACTTCAACTGGCATTCGTATTGTCGCTCCTTGCCGGAGGCGGCAGTACGGCAAGGGCCGCCGGAACCCGACAGATGACCGGGGAGGCACGGATCACCGTCTCCGGAAAGGTCGTCGATGCCAAACACAGGACTCCGCTCGCCGGGGTGAACGTAACGGTCGAGGGGACCTCGACCGGTGTCACGACCGGTATGGACGGGATCTACCGGATCCAGCTCACGCCCGGGCAGTCGCTGCGGTTCTCCTACCTCGGCTATGCGGACCATGTGGCCAGGATCAGCGGAGCCGTATCACACCTCGACGTACAGCTCGAGGAGAGTTCGACCAGCCTCGACGATGTGGTGGTGGTCGCCTACGGCACCCAGCGAAAGGGTGACGTGCTCTCCTCGATCAGTACGGCCGGATCGAAAGAGCTCATGCGCGCACCCGTTTCGACAACTTCGGGGGCCCTGATCGGCAAAATCGCCGGAGTGAACAGCCGCAACACCGAAGGCACGCCCGGATCCTCGGCGAACATCCAGATCCGAAACCTCGGCACCCCGCTCTACGTCATCGACGGAGTCGTGAGCGACGCCGGACACTTCAATCAGCTCGGACTGACCGACATCGAATCGATATCGGTCATCAAGGACGGAGCCGCAGCCATCTACGGCGTCAAAGCCGCCAACGGCGTGGTGCTCGTACAGACCAAACGCGGCAAAAACACCGGAGGCAGGATCTCGGTCGGCGTGAACGCCTATTACGGCTGGCAAAGCTGGAACCGTTTTCCGGAGATGGGCAATGCCTACGAAGTGACGCGCGCCGAATACGAAGGGCAGATCAACAGCGGCGTGGCGGTGGACGTGGCCGCGGCCAAGGAGCGGCTGCAGAAATACAAGGAGGGGTACTACAATCCCGAGACGGGCGAGGACTACCGCTCGTTCGACTGGACTTCGTTCGCACGCAAGAATGTTCCGCAAAGCTATTTCAACATCTACTCGTCGGGCGGCGGCGACCGCGTCAATTACTATGTATCGATCAGCAAGGTCGATCAGGACGCCGTCTTCAAGGACTTCAATTTCAACCGCGCCAACTTCCAGGCCAACGTCTCGGCCAACATCACCGACAACCTCTCGATCAGCATGGCGTCGTCGGGACGCAAGGAGGTCCGCAAGAACCCCGGTCTGGAGTCGGACGACGACTACATGTACATGCGCTGGGGCATGATCGCCAACGACCCGCGCTACCGCCCGTATGCCAACGACAACCCCAAATACCCGGCATACAACGACTACGGGAACGGGCTGTTCAACCTCGGAGCCAAGGATATCAGCAACGCCGGGTTCTACGAGGACATCTGGCGGGTGTTCCAGGGCACCTGGGACATCAAGTGGAAAACCCCGCTGGAAGGGCTCACCGTGAAAGGACTCTATTCGTACTATTACGCCACCAAAGAGCGTACGGCATTCCAGAAGGCATACGACTTCTACAGCTACGACTACGCGACGGATACCTACAATGTCGTCAAACGCATGGAGGATTCGTGGATGCAGCGCGGAGAGGACGGCATCGAGGAGAACACCTACCAGTTCACGCTGAACTACGACCGGACATTCGCCGAAGACCACCACGTGACGGTGCTGGCCGGATTCGAGGCCCAGAACCGCAAGGCACAGAGTCTGCTGGTGGCTCAGAATCCGGTGGAGAACAACTTCATCCCGATCCTGACGGACAACCGGGACCTGATCGCCTACCTGACCGACGGATTCTACGAATGGGCCACGGCCGGATTCATGGTGCGCGGCTCCTATGCCTACAAGGACCGCTATCTGGTGGAGTTCGCCGGCCGCTACGACGGCTCGTGGCGTTTTCCGAAGGAGAACCGGTGGAGTTTCTTCCCGTCGGTATCGGCAGGCTGGCGCATATCGGAAGAGCCCTTCTTCAAGGAGAGCTCCGTGAGCAACTGGTTCAGCAACCTGAAGGTTCGCTTCTCCTACGGAGAGATGGGTGACGACAACGTTCCGGGATACGGCGATTTCGACTATCTGGGAGGATACACCTTCAACAACGGCTCGGCAATCATCTCCAAAGACCCGGCCGGGGCCCTCGAAGGCAGTTTCATCAAGGGTTCGGCTGCCCGTCAGACTCCCGTTACGACCGTGAGCTGGATCACGGCGAAGATGATCAACCTCGGCATCGACGCCGGGTTCTTCAACAACAGGCTGACCGTGGAGTTCGACATGTTCCAGCGCCGCCGGTCGGGACTGCTCGCCGACAGCGAACTGATCCTGCCGGCCGAGGTGTCGGTACGGATCCCCAAAAAGAACCTCAACACGGACATGACGACCGGTCTGGATGCCGCCGTACGCTGGAACGACGAGACACGGGGCGGATTCCGTTACTATGCCGGATTCAACATGAGCCTGGCCCGGCTGAAGAACGTATTCGTCGCCAACGAACGCACGAACAATTCATGGGACCGCTACCTGTGGTCATCGAACAACCGCTGGGCCAATGCCTCGGGCAGGGGTTCGGCCTGGCTCTATCAGGTCGCCGGGCAGTTCAGGACACAGGAGCAGATCGACAACCATCCGGTAGACATCGACGGGCAGGGCAACCGCACCCTGCTGCCGGGAGACTACTACTACAAGGACTGGAACAACGACGGCAAGATCAACGACTATGACCTCCGCCCGCTGGGATACGGGTCGGATCTGCCCTACCTGAACTTCGGCATCAACATCGGATTCGAATGGAGGGGAATCGACTTCGCGGCCGACTTCGCAGGGGCTTCGATGCAGACCTATGTCTTCACGACCGATGCCCGCTACCCGTTCTGGGACCAGAACCGGAACGCCCCCAAATACATGCTCAACGACCGGTGGCACCACGAAGACATATTCGACCCGACCTCACCGTGGGTTCCGGGGACCTATCCGGCCATCCGCTCGAACAAGAAGGACTACGAGACCGGATCGTTCAAGGACCAGAGTTCGTTCCTGCTCAACAACACGAACTACCTGCGTCTGAAAAACCTCGAGATCGGCTATTCGCTGCCGGAAAGATGGCTGTCGAAGGTGAAGATCGAAAAGCTGAGAATCTACGTCAATGGCTCGAACCTCTTCTCGATCGACAACCTCCACGACAAGGGGCTCGACCCGGAACAGGGCGTAAGTTCCGGACTGAACTATCCGATACACCGTGTGTACACGATCGGAGCCAACCTCGTTTTCTGAACACCAACCGACAACACGACAACATGAAAAAGATTCTGACATACATCTCGGCACTCGCCCTGAGCTGCGGCGCGATGACCTCGTGCGACAAGTGGTTCGACGTGGAGATCCGCAGTATCGAGACCGAAGAAGACGTCTTCTCGAGCAAAGACGGCATACTGAGCGTACTGGCAAACATCTACGGCCGGCTGCCCGACGACCAGGGATTCAATGCCGACGTCATGAACGACTGGGACGAGTCGATCACCGACGCCTATGAGACCCGCGAATTCCTCGGCAGTTCGCACCGACGGTACTGGGACTACGACCTCGTGCGCGAGATCAACCTCTTCATCGAAAACCTCGACAAGTACGGCACACAGTACCTGCAGCCCGAAGACCTGGCCTATTTCCGCGCCGAAGGGCGTTTCCTGCGGGCCTACGTCTACATGCAGTTTGCCAAAAACATGGGCGGCGTACCGCTCATCACGCGTTCGTTCACCTTCGCCGAAGGCAACGGCAGCGCAACCTACTACCAGTTCCCCAGAAATACGGAGGACAGCACCTACTGCTTCATCATCGCCGAATGCGACTCGATCAAACACGATCTCGACGTGCGTTCCGGATCGAACGTCGTGAAGAACCGCGCCAGCTACGGCGCAGCCCTGGCCCTCAAGTCACGGGCCGCGCTCTACGCCGCCTCGATCGCACGGTATACTCCGACCCGCAAGGATCTGGTGCTCCGCACCGACGGCTGGGAGGCCGGCATTCCCGAAGAGCGGGCCGAATTCTTCTACCGGAAGGCCTTGGAGGCCTCCGAAGAGTTGATCATCGACAACGCCGGGCTCTATCGGCTCTACGACCTCAACACCGACAAGGTCGAGAACTTCTACGAGGCACTCACAAAAAAGAATGAAAACAACCCCGAAGTGATCTTCGTGAAGGACTACGACGGAACAAACATTCTCAACAACTTCACGGAAACCGTCATCCCGCGCAGCATGCGGGTGTCGGGAGGTTCGCACGTGGGACCGTCGCTGAATCTGGTCGAGCAGTTCGAAACGGCGGACGGCCGGGTCCGCCCGCTCAGGACGGTGGTCGGAGAGACCGAGCCCGAACCCACAGACCCGATCGAAGAGCTCAGATCGACCGACCGATATGTCGTTTACGACAGCCCGTCGGATCTGTTCGCCGACCGGGACCCCCGACTGGAAGGGACCATCCTCGTACCCGGTTCCTCGTTCCGCAACCAGGAGCTGCAGCTCTGGGCCGGACTGGCCGTCAAACACTCGGAGACATCGTGGGAATTCAAGCACATCGCCGAGATGGAGGACCTCACGTCGGCCGACGAGAGCAAATACCTGTACGACGGCCGACAGATCACCGGCGCCGACGGACCGCACATTTCGTTCCGCAGCCCCAATCCCGAACAGGTCACCGGAACGGGATTCCTGCTGCGCAAGTACGTCGATTCGAAGGCCGGCAGCGAGATGATGGGGCAGAGCGATCTGGCATTCTGCCGGTTCCGCTATGCCGAGGTACTGCTCAATGCCGCCGAAGCCGCCTGGGAGCTGGGCGAAAAGGCCAAGGCTGCCGACTATCTCAACGAAGTGCGCCGCCGCGCCGGCATCCGCGAAATCGAACCGGACGAGATCACCGGATACGAGACCTTCCTTCGGGAACGTACCGCCGAGTTCGCATTCGAAGGACTGCGTTTCTACGACCTGAAGCGATTCCGCATCGCCGACAAACTTTTCGACGGACAGGCCGACACCGAAACGGCCCTCATCTACGGACTGTGGCCCTACAAGGTATATGCTCCGGGAGACCCCGACGACGGAAAATGGATCTTCCGCCGGATCCGCAACACCAAGCGGAAATTCCCGCTCTGGTTCCAGACCAAGAACTACTATGCCTCGATCGACCAGTCGGTTTTGAACAACAACCCGCTGCTGGTGAAGAATCCCTATCAGGAATAACCAACGGAAACACACCATGAAAACAATCAGAATATGGTCCACCGTTGCGCTGCTCGCAACGACTCTGCTGACAGGATGCAAAAAGGACAATTTCGATCCTCCCTCGACCTGGATGACCGGCCGTCTGGTCCACAACGGGGCCCCGGTCTACATGGACGGGAGTCCTTCGGACGCCAACGACGAGATCATCCAGTTCTTCCAGGACGGGTTCGGCAAGCACGAGGGCTGGGGAATCCGCGTGAAATACGACGGGACCTACTCTTCGCTGCTCTTCGACGGCGAATACAAACTGATGCCCAAAATGACGATCACCTATCCGTGGGAGTGGACCGGCTGGCCGCAGCACACCGACGACCAGGGGCATACCGTGCTCGACACGATGGTCTTCACCATGATGGGGGCAACTACGTGGTTCCCGACATCGAAATCACGCCCTATTTCGAGATCAGCGACTTCAAGGTCACGACCGATGTCACGAACATCAACGCCTCGTTCTCGGTCAAGGCGCTCTTCCCCGACGATCCCGACATCGAACTCACGGACGCACGACTCTATGTCGGGCCCACAAGGCTGGTCAATTCGAGCACACCGATCACCCAGTCGGCCGATGAGGTATCGACCGACCGGCCCATCGAGATCTCGATGCCCGCATCGAAATACATCGACGGATACATCAACAACTTCCGGGATTACTGTTTTGCCCGGGTAGCGGTCAAGACGTCGAAATCCGACCGCTGGCTGTGGTCCGAAATCCTCAGGGTGGAGGAGCTGCCAACCGACCTCAACGACGTGAGCGACCAATACCTGAAGAACTATCAGGCCCCGTTCGCCGTGGCAGAGGGATGTCCGCCGGCCGACAGCTACTCGACACCGGCCGACTGGGTGATCAGTGACAACTGCAAGATCAACGCGGCCAGCGATCCGAAGACATACCCCGGGATGCAGGGAGGCCTGGAGCTCCGCTTCGGTCGCAACTGCATCGGAGCCATCAGTTTCGACACCGACCCGCAGGCAGGGATCGAAAACGGCAAAATCCGCCAGACGACCACCCTGCCCGCCGGAAAATACCTGTTGTCGGCCACTCCGTTCGACGAATTCATCAAGAACTACTGGGGCGGCCACGGGACCTGTTATCTGGTCATCGCAAAAGGCGGGGAGATTCCGGACAGGAAGAGCTCGATTCGGCCATAGCCTATTCGGACACCTATTCGGACGCATCGGTTCAGTTCACGCTGGACTCCGAGACCGAGGTGACGCTCGGATTCCTGTTCAACTTCCCTGATTCCGGTCCCCTGGCCTGCAGTTTCACCAAAATCAGCCTGATCGACCTCGGAACGGAAAGCGCAGAAGAGTAGGACGGCTGCGGGGCGGAGACCTCCGCTCTCCGCCCCGCACATTCTCCCGCCGGGACGCCCCTCAGGCATCCTCTTCCGAATCCCGCCCCTTGGCCCGGTGCATGCGCCGGTACTCGAGCGGAGAGAGCCCCGACATCTCCTTGAACTTGTGGTTGAAGTGCGAAATGTTCCGGAATCCGGACTCGTATGCGACCTGGATGATGCTGAAATCCGAATTGACCAGCAGTTTGTAAGCGAAGTCGATCCGGATCTCGAGCAGGCAGCTGAAGATGCTGCGGCCGGTCGATTGCTTGAAATTCCGGCACAGCGCCGTAGGGTTCTGACCGGCGTATTCGGCCACCTTCTCGAGCGTGACCGCCTCCTTGAAATTGTTGGCAAGGTACTGATACGCACGGCTGACGGGCAGATTGTGCAGCTCCTTGACCCGTCCGTATCCGCCTCCGACCGAGGTGGAAAGATAGGTAAACTCCGTTCCCCGGCTCAGGCGCCCCAGGATGCGGAACAGCTCCACGTAACGGGTAAGGCCGTCGAGACGCTCGAAGTTGGCCAACCGGCCCAGAATCCAATCGACGTCCGCCCCGTGACGGAACAGCAGCCCCCGGACACACTCGTTCAGCAGGCGCACGACGCCCGCAAACTCGGGCATCGTCCGGAACTCTGCCGGGAAGACATTGAGATTGAACTGGATGACCTCGGAGGAACAGTACAGGTCGTTGTCCTCATAGAATACCTGATCGCTGAGATGGAAATGGGGGACGTTCGATCCGATGAGCGCAATGTCTCCGGGAAAGAATTCACTCACGCCATTCCCGACGAAACGTTTTCCGAAACCCTCGGTAATGGCCACGAGCTCGTATTCGGGATGGTAATGCCAATCGGGCGGAAAGTGTTTGAAGACGAAATTCTTTTTCGTAAACGAACACCCGGAGGCCGGGATGATGGTTTCGTAGAGCATATTCTTAACATTTTACCGATCCAGTGCAAATATAACACAATTATATGCAAATCACGCCATAGATCAGAGCCTTTTTTGATCATATATTTGTAGAGCCAAACCAATCAAGTTTACTCATATATTATAAAAATACGAAATGACCAAACGCGAAGTTATCAAGTGCGTGCTTGACGGCAAGAAGCCCCCCTATGTGCCTTGGTCCTTCAAATTCACCAAAGAGCCCAAGGAGGAGCTCATGAACTACTACGCAACGGACGACCTCGACCCCGTCCTGGGCAACCACATCCTGCAGCTCGGAAGCGACATCGGATTCTTCGAGGATCTGGGAGACAATCTGGTCCGCGATGTTTTCGGCGTAGTCTGGGACCGCAGCGTGGACAAGGACATCGGGGATGTGAAAGGGTGCCTGCTTCCCGAACCGACCCTCGAGGGATACCGTTTTCCCGACCCGCTCGACCCGCGCTTTTTCGCCGATATCGAGAGCGAAATCGGGAAGAAGCCCGACATGTTCCGCGTCTTCCAGATCGGATTCTCGCTCTACGAACGGGCCTGGACCCTGCGCGGGATCGAGAACCTGCTCATGGACTTCTACATCAACCCGGGATTCGTGAACGAACTGCTGGATGCGATCTGCGACTACAACCTGCGGCAGATCGACAAGGCCCTCGAATACGACATCGACGCGGTCTATTTCGGAGACGACTGGGGGCAGCAGATCGGTCTGATCATGGGATACGACCTCTGGAGGGAGTTCATCTACCCCCGTCTGCAGCGGATGTACGGACACGTAAGGCAAGCCGGAAAATACGTGATGATACACAGCTGCGGCGACGTGGACGAGCTGTTCGACGACCTGATCTCGATCGGACTGAACTGCTTCAACCCCTTCCAGCCGGAGGTTATGGATGTCGATGACCTGCTCAAACGGTATCGCGGAAGGCTCGCCTTCCACGGGGGGCTGTCGATGCAGAAGACCCTGCCGTTCGGGACCGTGGAGGATGTCGCCCGCGAATCGCGGCATCTGCTGGAGCTCGGCCGGGAGGGCGGCTACATTTTCTCGCCGTCGCATTCGGTCGAGGGGGACACCTCGCTCGAGAACATGCTGACATTCATAAACATCGCAAAGAAACAAATCGAATAGGACAAAAGCACAACCGATATGGAAGAGATGAATCCCCTCTCGCAGGCCATCGTGGCCGGCAACCTCGAACAAACGCAGCAGCTCGTCCGCCAGGCTCTGGCCGAAGGCATGGACACGCAGACGCTGATCAACGACTACCTGACGACCGGCATGGCCGAGATCGGGCAACGGTTTCAGGACCGAAAGGCCTTCGTGCCCAACCTGCTGATGTCGGCCCGGGCGATGAAGGGCGCCCTGGAGATCCTCAAACCCTACATGACCGAGGAGACGGAGACCCGCCTGGGGACCATCGTGATCGGGACCGTCAAGGGCGACCTGCACGACATCGGGAAGAATCTGGTGGCCTCGATGTTCGAGGGATGCGGATTCAAGGTCGTCAATCTGGGAATCGACGTCTCGAGCGAGAAATTCATCCAGGCAATCCGCGAGCACCATGCCGACATCGTCTGCCTGTCGGCACTGCTCACCACGACGATGAACTACATGCGCAACGTGGTCGCCGACCTGGAAAAGGAGGGTTTGCGCGACCGGGTGAAGGTCATGGTGGGCGGAGCTCCCGTCAATGAGGCTTTTGCCGCACAGATCGGCGCGGACCTCTACACGTCGAATGCCAATGCCGCCGTAACCGGAGCCAAACAGTTGCTCCACATCGCCTGACCCGCACGCCATGCAGTACAAAGCGTTCGACCTCGACTTCGACAGCCTCGCCCTCGACCGGAGGGAGCTCTACCGGGCGCTGGGATACGGCGACACGACTCCGGATCCCGGGATTCTCGGAATGCTCGACGAGGTACTCGGTGCCACGGCGCAGGTCTGCAGGCCCCGGATCCTCTACGGCATCCGTCCCGGAAGCGTCGTCGCACCCAACCGGATCGAAGTGGACGGCACGGAGTTCCGCACGGGAAAGATCATCGCCGACAGCCTGTCGGAGCAGACCGTTTCTGTCTGTTCGTGGCAACGGCCGGTCGGGAATTCGAAGACTTCCGCCGCACCTGCAAGGAGTCGGGCGACTGCGTGCGGGAGTTCATCGCCGACGCGGTGGGCAGCGTACTGGCCGAAGCCTGCGTGGCGCAGGTCGAGCAGCGGCTCGACCTCGAAGCCGCCACGCCGCACACCTACCCCTACAGTCCGGGCTACTGCGGATGGCGGGTCACGGAACAGAAACTGCTCTTCGGCCTGCTGCCGGAACACCCCTGCGGCATCGAACTGACGGAAAGCTCGCTGATGTACCCCATCAAATCGGTGAGCGGGGTCATCGGCATCGGAGAAGCCGTCGAACGGAAACCCTACGGTTGTGCCATTTGCCGCAACGCCAACTGCTACAAGCGCAGGATTCCCGACCCATGAACCGACATAAATACGAACCCAACATGAAAAACATAGACACAACCGGCTGGAAAGCCCTTACGATCGCCTCACCCCGGCGCCGGGCCATTCCCATCATGACCCACCCGGGAATCGAGCTGTGCGGCGCCACGGTACGGCAGGCCGTCACCGACGGCAAGACCCATGCACGGGCGATCCTTGCTCTCGACGCCCGCTATCCGGCCGATGCCTGCACGGTCATCATGGACCTGACGGTCGAGGCCGAAGCATTCGGCGCACGCATCGTTTTCCCCGAACACGAGGTTCCGAGCGTCATCGAACCGCCGGTGCACGATCCGGCCGGCATCGACGCGCTGCCCGTGCCCGGAATCGACGCGGCCCGCATCCCCCAGTACCTCGAAGCCAACCGCACGGTGGCCCGGGCGATCGGAGACAAGCCGCTTCTGGCAGGATGCATCGGACCTTTCTCGCTGGCAGGACGCCTGTTCGGGATGAGCGAACTGATGATGGCGCTGTTCACCGCCCCCGACGCCGTCTGCCGGCTGCTCGAAAAATGCACGCAATTCATCGAAACCTACTGCCGCGCACTCCGTGATACGGGAGCACAGGGGGTCATCATGGCCGAACCGGCCGCGGGACTGATCTCGAACGACGATTGCCTGCGCTATGCCACGCCCTACATCCGCCGCATCGTGGAGAGCGTGCAGGACGACCGGTTTCCCGTTATCCTCCACAACTGCGGAGATACGGGCCACTGTACGGAGGCCATGGTCGGAACGGGTGCCGCCGGATACCACTTCGGCAACCAGGCCGACATGGTCGCGGCACTGGACGCATGTCCCGGCGAGGCGCTGGTGATGGGCAACCTCGATCCGGTGGGGATCTTCAAGGAGGCATCTCCCGAAGAGGTCTACCGGACGACCCGCGATCTGCTCGAAGCCACACGCCGCTACCCCAACTACGTCATCTCGTCGGGGTGTGACGTTCCCCCGGCCGTTCCGGCGGCCAATATCGAGGCCTTCTACCGGGCCGTAGCCGACTACAACGCAACCTTAACCTTTTAAAACATACTCCCATGATGAAGAAAACCACCCTTCTGCTGACCGCCGCACTGTTTGCCTCGGCGCTCTGCCCACGGGCCGGAGCATCCGAACGATGGACCGAAAAGGAGGCCCGGGAATGGGCCGCCGGGAATCCGTGGTTCTGCGGATTCAACTACATTCCGGCCAACGCGATCAACTACACGGCCATGTGGGACCGCACGAGTTTCTCGCCCGAGGTGATGGAGCGTGAACTCGCCCTGGCCGAGGAGGTAGGGCTGAACTGCGCCCGTGTCGTGATGCAGTATGCCGTCTATGCCGAGAACCCGAAACATTTCATCAGGGCGCTCGACAAATTCCTCGAGATATGCGACCGCCACCACATCAAGGCAATGCCCGTCTTCTTCGACGACTGCGTATTCGGAGCCAACACCGACCCGCAGACCGGCATCCAGCCCGAGCCGCTCGAAGGATGGTACGCCTGGGCCTGGTCGCCGTCGCCCGGGCACACGATGGTCATCGACGAAAGAACGCATCCGCTGCTCGAAACCTACGTGAAGGAGGTGCTGACCCGATTTGCCGACGACGACCGCATCCTGGCATGGGATCTCTACAACGAGCCGACGAACGGAGGTCTCGCCTTCCGCTCGATGCCGCTGCTGCGCAAGGTCGTGAAATGGGCCCGCGAGGTCGAGATCTCACAACCGGTGACGATCGGCGTGTGGAGCGGAGACGAAGAGCTCCGGAGATTCTCGATCGACAATTCGGACATCGTCAGCTTCCACTGTTACTCCGATGCCGCATACACCCGGGAGATGTGCCGCCGGCTGAAGGAGGAGAACCGTCCGTTGATCTGCACCGAATGGATGAACCGCCCCGCAGGATCGACCATCGCCTCCGTGCTGCCCGTTTTCGCGGAGGAGGGGGTAGGCTGCATGCTCTGGGGACTGGTGAACGGCAAGACCCAGACGGACCTTCCGTGGGGGCACCGTCCCGAGCACGGCGAATACACGGGGCCGTGGCAGCACGACATCTTCCGGGGCGATTTTACGCCCTACGACCCGTCAGAGATCGATCTGTTGAAAAAATACTGCAAATGATCCCATGAAGCGAAACATCCATACACTTCTGATGCTCGGTGCCGCCGGAATCGTATCGGCAGTCTCGGGCCAAAACATTCCACAGGCCCGGATCACGGTAGACGTGGCCCGGGAGGAGGCCGAGATCGCCCCGACGATGTACGGCATCTTCTTCGAGGACATCAACCGTTCGGCCGACGGGGGCATGTACGCGGAACTGATCTTCAACCGGGGGTTCGAGGAGAAGAACCTTCCGTCGGGCTGCACCTACAACCCGGAAGACAAGAGGGTCTACGCCCCGTACCGGGCGGTCTACTCGTCGCCCGAACAGATGCGCAGCTGGAGCATCCCCTGGGACATCGAAGACACCCATCCGGGATGGACGGTCGAAGCGGCGGACGGGGCCTCGTATTCGGTCCGCATCGACGATACGGACCACCTGCAGGTCGAGGACTCGAAGGCCATGTATCTTTCGATCGACGCCTGCCGGGAGCCGTTCCGCCTCGTGAACAGCGGCTTCTACGGCCTGGCCGTCGAGGCGGGCGAGAAATACGACCTGCGCTTCTACATCCGGGCTGCGGACGGATACCGGGGAAGCGTGACGGCGGAGATCCTCGCAGCCGACGGCGAGGTGCTGGCCGCAAAGCGGTTTGCCCTGAAAGACAACGGAGCGTGGAGCTATTTCGAGGGGGAGTTGAAGCCCTCGCGGACGGTGAACGACGGCCGGTTCGCCCTGCGGTTCGATTCGGAGGGCTCGCTGGAGATCGACTACGTGTCGCTCTTCCCCCGCCACACGTTCCACAACCGCCCCAACGGACTGCGCCGCGACGTCGCGCAGTTCGTGGCTGACCTCAAGCCGGCATTCATGCGCTGGCCCGGCGGGTGCATCGTCGAAGGGCTCACGATGGAGAACCGCGTGAACTGGAAGAACACGATCGGGAAACCGGAGCTGCGCAAGGGCGAATACAACCTCTGGGGCTACCACTCCACCAACGGATTCGGATACCACGAATTCCTGCAATACTGCGAGGACATCGGCTGCAAGGCCATGTTCGTCTGCAATGCCGGCATGTCCTGCGACGGACGCAACGGCGACTTCTACGACGACGACCAGGTCGAAGGCCTGATACAGGACGCGCTGGATGCGATCGAATATGCCACGGGCGACGCCGAGACGACCCGCTGGGGCGCCGAACGGGCCCGGAACGGCCACCCCGAGCCGTTCACACTGGACTACATCGAGGTCGGGAACGAAAACCACAGCGCCATGTACGCCAAGTACTACAACCGTTTCTACAAGCGGATCCGCGAAGCCTATCCCGACATCACCATCATCACATGCCTGCCGATGAGCGAGCAGCTGGGATGGATCGACGGATACGACATGAACGACCCGCACTTCTACAACTTCCCGAGCTGGTTCTACTCCAACACGGACTATTTCGACCGCTTCCCCCGCGAGGAGGGGCACAAGACCTACGTCGGAGAGTACGCCTGCAACATGGGTGTGGGCGCCGGCAACATGGAGGGGGCCCTGAGCGAAGGTGCATTCATCATGGGCATGGAGCGCAATTCGGACCTGGTCACGATGTGTTCGTATGCCCCCCTGATGGAAAACACCAAGTGCCGGATGGGCGTAAACCTCATCCTGGTGCGCAACGACGACGTGATCGGACGTTCGTCGTACTGGGTCGAACGGATGTTCACGGACAACCGTCCCGATGTCAATCTGGCTACGGAGACCACCCTGGGCATTCTCCCCGACAAGACCACTCCGTGGGGCGGCATCGGACTGGGCACCTATCAGACCGCCGCCGAATTCTCCGACATCCGGGTCACGGTGGACGGCGAGGAGGTCTACGCATCGGACATCGCCGGGAATCCGGGCGAATGGTTCGCCACATCGCCCGACTGGAAGGTCGAAGGCGGCAAACTCGTCCAGCCCAACCCCTCGGCAACGAGTTCCATCCTGCTGCAGGGGCGGCAGTTCGACGCCCGCAAGGCGGCACTCGTATCGGTTGAGTTCGACGCCACGAAGCTCGGGGGCAAGGAGGGATTCGTCCTCCACTTCGGCAACCGGAACAGCGACAACACGGCCGACTGCTACCAGATGACGCTCGGCAGTTTCGGCAACGCCTGGACGATCTTCCAGTCGGTGTCGAATCACAATGCGTTCGTGCTGAACACCGAACGGCCGACCCAGCCGATCGAAACAGGACGGACCTACCACGTCAAGCTCGTGATCCGCAACCGGGATACGTTCGAATGCTGGATCGACGGAGTCAAGGCCCTCGTATACGACAACAGCTACGTCCAGCGGCAATACGCCCTTGCGGGACTCGACCGCAAAAACGGCGAGGTGGTCGTAAAGGTGATTAATGCCGAAGATGTGCCGATGCCGGTGAAGTTCGATTTCCGCAACGCCGAGTTCGAGCCGCAGGGCAAACGGATCTGCCTGTGGGCCGATTCGAAATTCGACGAGAACACCTTCGAGGAGCGCAACCGGATCGTTCCCGTGGAGGAGGTCTTCAACCACGTATCGCCGCAGATGGAGGTCACGTTCCGCCCGCAATCCATGACCGTCCTGCGGCTGAAACTGAAAAAAGAATAAAGAATACCGAAAATGAAACGATACGACATGAAAAGAGTGCGGTTCATTCTGCTGTGCCTTCCCCTGCTCGCACTTCGGTGCGCATGGGCGGCCGGACCCCAATCGGGCCAGTTCTACAAGACCCGAATGCATCGCGGGCGCATCACGGTGGCCGACATCCGCAGGGACCGGGGACCGGCCCGCATGATCGCCACGGCCTTTCAGGGGCTCGTGAACCAGGATACGGCCCAATGCTATCTCTACCTGGCCGACCACCACGTACGCCAGCTCGACGACACGAAGCGGCCGTTCGACCTGCTTCCGCTCGGCGAAGGCGAGGATCCCGGGCTACGGTCGCTCTTCCGGGCCTATGCCGGACGGGTGCGGAACATCTACATCTGGAGTCCCGAGGAGGATTGGTCGTGGAACATGGCCGTCATGCTGGCCGCACAGCACAAGGGCCTGCCCCTCACCGAGGAGCTCTATGCCCGGCTGACGTCCGAAACCCCGTGGAAGGGGCATGTGGAGCGGCTCTACGGCCGCTGGGCCTCCAAGCAGGAGGCTTATGCATGGGCACGGCAGACGCTCCAGCCCCAGTGCCATCCGAACATCCTCTTTTCGCTGGGTCTGCGCAGCGACTGGCAGGGGAATCCGTGGACGCTCTACGACTATGCCGTGGCCTCGCGCGGTTTCGCGTTCTGGCTCGATGATGCCGACCCGCAAGAGCGGGGCATGATCGAGGAGATCTGCCGGAACGGCCGTTTCGAGCCGGGTGCGATCGTCATGGGCTACGCCAAAAGCGGCGACGACCTGCTCTACGTCACCAACCGGTACCACATCGGCTATGTGGTGAGCGACTACTATGCCAACGCATCGTTCTGGTGCAGCTACCCGAACCGGTCGTTCAGACAGCGCCCCGGCCGCGCCGTCAGGGCCGAGAAGGGCAAGATCTACGTGAGCGTCGTCTTCAGCGACGGCGACAACGTGCAGTTCGACCAGAACGCTGTACGCCATCTGGACCGATGACAGGGACCGCGGGGAGTTTCCCCGTGGGCACGACGCTCTGCGCCGGGCTGCAGGAGCTGAACCCGTTCCTGATGGAGTGGTACTACAGACACATGAGCGACAACGACGAGCTGCTGGCCGGGCCGTCGGGCTACCAGTTCATCTACGGACGCGACTACAGCGAGCAGGGATACGAACAGTGGCTGGAAAAGAACCGGGCGTGGCTGGAATCGGCCGGCTTCCGCACCGGATGTTTCTGGCACTGCTCCTACGGCACCGACCGTTTCTACCGCTATGTCGAGACGGCCGGTCTCGAGGGGGTCTTCAACGGGGACGACGACGTGGTGCTCGACTGCCACGAAGGGGTGGTCATCATGAACCAGGGGGACCATCTGGTCGCCGAGGGCGACCTGTACAACAACCTCGCCGCCCGGCAGGCGAAGCTGGACCCGTCGCGCCCCCATTTCCTGAATGTCTACCCCACCGCCGCCACATACGGCTACCACGGCATCGCCCGGCTCAAGCGCGAGGCGGAACGGCTGGAACGGGATTTCCCGGGACGCTTCGTCTTCCTGCTGCCCAAGGACAACGTCGCCACGGCCCGCGCATACTACGAACAGCACCCCGAACACATTCCCTGGAAAAACCGGGAGACCAAAAACTGACCGCACATGTTCAAAACCGCAACCGCCCTCCTGCCGCTGCTGCTGGCCGCCGTCGAGGCAACGGCGGAAATGACCCGAAACCGGCACAGATCAGCCGCAAAGGCATACTGCAATGGGTCGATACCCGAATCGGTACGGCCGGGCACGGCCACACCTTCATGGGCGTGGCCGCCCCCGTTCGGGGCCGTGCAGCTCGGCCCCGGAAACTTCAACAAGGGATGGGACTGGTGTTCGGGATACCACGCCTCCGACTCGATCTGCATCGGATTCGCGCACCTGCACCTCAACGGCACGGGCTGCAGCGACACGGGCGACCTGATCTTCATGCCCACGACCGGAACGCCGCAGGTATGCCCCGGGTCGCAGGAGGATCCGGACAGCGGCTACGCCTCCCGCTATTCGCACCAGCGCGAGACGGCAACCCCGGCATACTACCGGCTCCATCTGGACGACTACGGCATCGAGGCGGAGCTGACCGCCACCGAGCGGGTCGGATTCCACCGCTACGGATTTCCCGAGACGCCGGGGAGCCGTCAGATCGTCATCAACCTGTTCGACGGCAACGGCGACGACCGGGCCACGGAGACCTTTCTGGAACAGGAGGACGACCGCACGATCCGGGGCTACCGCTATTCGACCGGATGGTCCAAACGACAGCGCATCTACTTCTCCGCCCGCTTCTCCATCCCGGTGAAACTGGATATCTACAGGGACGACCGTCCGGTGGAAGGGAGCAGCGTCGAACGGGGTGTCAATATCAAGGGGATCGTGCATCTTCCCGACGACACGCGGTCCGTATCGGTAAAGGTCGGCATCTCCCCGGTCAGCATGTCGGGGGCCGACCGGAACATCGAGAGCGAACTCCCGGGATGGGATTTCGAAGAGACCGTCCGCCGCACGGCCCGAAAGTGGGAGCGCGAATTGGACAAGGTCGCTGTCGAAGGCGCCGACGACCGGACGCGGAGGATCTTCTACACGGGACTCTATCACGCATTCCTGCAACCCGCCCTCTTCAACGACTGCGACGGCCGCTACCGGGGCGCCGACGGGATGGTGCATGAGGACCCGGGGCACGAGACCTACACCGTTTTTTCGCTGTGGGACACCTATCGGGCCGCACACCCGCTCTACACCCTGCTGCAGGCCGGGCGCGTCCCCGACATGGTACTGACGATGCTCGACATCCACGACGAGCAGGGGATGCTGCCCGTGTGGCATCTCTACGGATCGGACACCCGGGAGATGATCGGAATACAGTCCGTGCCCGTCATTGCCGACGCCCTGATGAAGGGGATTCCCGGAATCGACAGCCGGCGGGCGCTCCGGGCCATGAAGGAGTCGATGACGAGCGACTACAAGGGGCTGGGCTGGCTCCGCCGGCAGGATTACATCCCGGCGGACAAGGAGGGCGAATCGGTGGCCAAGGGGCTCGAATACGCCCTCGCCGACGGATGCATCGCCCTGGCGGCCCGCAAGGCGGGCGACGGGGAGCTCGCGCGGGAGTTCGGGAGGAGGGCCCGGTTCTACAGAAACTACTGGGACCCGAAAACGCGGTTCTTCCGCGGCCGCAATGCCGACGGATCGTTCCGCGAACCGTTCGATCCCTTCCGCTCGACCCACCGCAACGACGACTACTGCGAAGGTACCGGATGGCAGTACACCTGGCTCGTGCCGCACGACGTGCAGGGGCTGGTGTCGCTCTTCGGAAGCGAGGAGGCCTTCGCCGCCAAACTCGACTCGCTCTTTACGATCGAAGGGGACATGGGCGAACAGGCGTCGGGCGACATCTCGGGGCTGATCGGGCAGTATGCCCACGGCAACGAACCGGGCCACCACACCGTCTATCTATACCCGTATGTCGGCCAGCAATGGAAAACCGCGCGGCTGGTCCGCCGCATCCTCGGCGAGATGTACACGGACCGGCCGGACGGGCTGGCCGGCAACGAGGACTGCGGGCAGATGTCGTCGTGGTACGTGCTCTCGGCCATGGGATTCTACCCGGTGAACCCGGCGCTGGGAATCTACGTGCTGGGAAGCCCCGCATTCGACCGGATCACCCTGCGTACGCACGGAGGCAAACGCTTCACGGTCATCGCCGAGAACAATTCGGAAGAGAACATCTACATCCAGTCGGCCGAACTCGACGGACGCCCCTATCCATACTCGTACATCCGTCATGCCGACCTGCAGCGCGGCGGCACGCTGCGATTGAAAATGGGGCCGAAACCCTCGGACTTCGGATCGGACCCGCAACACCGTCCCATCGAGAAATAACCCATCGAAAAACATACAACCATGAAACAACTGCTCACCTCACTGACCGCCCTGCTGCTCGCATCGGGAGGCTGCACCTCCGGAGAAGAGCCCGAGGCCACGATCCGCATCGACCTGGCCCGGCGCGGAGCCGACATCCCGGCTTCGATGTACGGCATCTTCTTCGAGGAGATCAACCACGCGGGAGACGGAGGCCTCTATGCCGAACTGATCCAGAACCGCGGATTCGAGGACTCGTCCGTCCCGGAAGGGTACACCGTAAAAGGGGACCGGATCTTTCCGCCGGCCGACCGGACAAACCACCTGACGGGGGCACGTCCCCATCCCGACCTGTCGTTCCGCTGGAACCCTGACCCGATTCCGGCCTGGAGGTTCGAACAGCTCGAGGGATCGGGGGCATCGGCCGAACTGACCCGCGAATACCCGCTCAACGAAGCGAGTCCGACGGCTCTTAAGGTAACGCTTCCGGAAAAGGGGCGTATTGCCCTGTCGAACTGCGGATTCTGGGGGATGAACATCGAAAAGGGGAAGGGATATTACCTGAGGATGAACACCTCGAACGGGAACCGGTTCGAGGGACGTGCCATACTCAAGCTCGTAGCCGAAGACGGCACGGAACTCTGCAACCGGCCGCTGGCGATCGACCCGGACAAGACATGGTGCGAATACACCGGACAGCTGACCGCCACGGGCAGCGATCCGCACGCCCGGTTCGTCATCGAGCTCGAAGGCACGGGGACGCTGCTGCTGGACTATGTATCGCTCTTCCCCGAAACGTTCCGCAACCGGATCAACGGACTTCGGAAGGACATCGCACAAACGCTTGAGGCCCTGCATCCGGCCTTCGTCCGCTGGCCGGGCGGCTGCATCGTGGAAGGCATCGACCTTTCGAACCGCATCGAATGGAAAAAGACGATCGGCGACCCCAAGAACCGTCCGGGGATCTACGACACGTGGGGATACAGGGCAACGATGGGATTCGGGTACCACGAATTCCTGCAGTTCTGCGAAGACATCGGAGCTGCCGGCATGTTCGTCTGCAATGCGGGAATAGGCTGTCAGGGCCGTGTAGGGGATGCCTGCAGGGAGGAGGATCTCGATGCATTCATCCAGGATGCGCTCGATGCCATCGACTATGCATTGGGCGACGGAACGACCGAATGGAGCCGCAAACGGGTCGAGAACGGCCATCCCGAACCGTTCCCGCTGCAATACGTCGAGATCGGAAACGAAAACTGGGGACCGGTCTACGAGAAGAGGTACGACCGGTTCTACAGGGCCATCAAGGCGAAATACCCCCGTCTGACCCTCATCTCGACTCTCGGTCTGGGCGGACAGCACCGGCACGAGCGGGTGGACATGATCGACCCCCACTGGTACGTGGCACCGGAATTTTTCCTATCTTCGAGTCGTCTTTTCGACCAGCAGGAGAGAGGCGGCTATGCCGTCTATGTGGGAGAGTATGCGGTCAATCAACAGGTCGGAGGAGGCAACCTGCTGGGAGCGTTGGCCGAAGCGGCCTTCCTGTCCGGCATGGAGCGCAATTCGGATCTGGTGAAGATGGCGTCGTATGCCCCGCTGCTCGAAAACGTGAACGACCGGGTATGGCCGACGGACCTGATCTGGTTCGATTCGCACCGCGTCATGGGACGTTCGTCATACCACGTCCAGAAGATGTATGCCGAGAACCGTCCGGACTACAACACGGCGACCGAATTCGAACAGCCCCGAAGCGGCGTGCAGGTAAGCGGCCGCATCGGACTGGGCGGATGGAACACGGACAACGAATACAGGGAGCTGAAGGTCACGCTGCCCGACGGCCGGGTCATCGAGGCCGACATGGAGCGCGGCTGGACTCCCAAAGGGGGCACATGGTCCGCAGCAGACGGCACCCTGAGCCAGGAAGGCCCCGGGGTGATGCGTTGGAGCATCTGGGATTCGCCGGAGGAGTTCTCCGACTGTTCGATATCGGTGAAGGCCCGGAAAAAGAGCGGAGACGAGGGTTTTATCCTCTACTTCGGCATGCAGGGAGAGACGGGATACGTGCTCAACATCGGAGGCTGGGGCAACCAGACCACGGCGTTCCAGCGCATGGTCGGGGCGGACATGCCGCAAATCCCCAACAACATCGCGCAGCAGGTAGAGACCGGACGCTGGTATGACATACGCATCGACATACACGGAGACAGCTTCACCTACAGCCTCGACGGGAAACGGATGCTCGAAGCCCGGATCGAACAGAGCAGGCAGTATGTCGTCTCCGGATACGACGAGACGACCGGTGAGGAGGTCATCAAGTTCGTCAATGCCACGGAGAAGCCCTTCACGGCCGGGATCGAACTGGCTGGCGCGGAATCCGTCGGGCGGACCGGCAAGGCCATCGTCCTCACGTCGGGCGACCCCTCGGACGAGAATTCGCTCGACAACCCCGAAAAGGTGGTGCCCGAGGAGCGGGTATACAAGGGATTCTCCGACCGGTTCACGTACACGTTCGACCCGTGGTCGTTCACCGTATTGAGGATCAAGGTCCAAAAATAACATCCGGAAGGGGTGGGACGGCCGGCCGCGGCCGGCGCGGTCAGAGGCGGCCGCACCGGCCGTTCCGCCCGACATCCGGAGAGCGCATGAACAACAACCGGGAACGGCCCACGGCCGACAACCGAAAATTACGACCCAATGAAAAAACAGATCCTTTTACTGCTGTCCGCCGCCGTACTTGCCGGACAGGGTTCGGCCCGGGAGGGGAACTGGCTGCAATATGTGGATCCCCGGATCGGATCGGGCGGCCACGGACACGTATTCGTCGGGGCCAGCATCCCGTTCGGGGCCGTCCAGGTCGGACCGCAGAACATCTTCAAGGGGTGGGACTGGTGCTCCGGATACCACGACTCGGACGACGTCGTCATCGGATTCTCGCACACGCACCTGAGCGGAACGGGATGCACGGACCTGGGCGACATCCAGATCATGCCCTTCACCGGGGAGGTACGCACCCGCCGCGAACAGGAGGACATATCGGGCAGCTGCGCCGCACACTACCGGCACGAAAACGAGGAGGTGACGCCCTACCGATACGCCCTGACGCTCGACAACGGGATCGGCGTGGAACTGACCGCCGCCTGCCGCACGGCATTCCACCGCTACAGCTTCCCGGCCGGAGAGACGGCCCGGCTGCTCGTCAATCTGTATGAAGGCAACGGCTTCCAGTCGGTCGCCTCGGCCCTGCGGCGGATTGATGCGCACACGCTCGTCGGATACCGCATCGTCAAGGGATGGGCGCCGGAGCACCGGGTCTATTTCGCCCTGAAAAGCGACCGGCCGATCGCCGAACTGCTCGTCTTCGAAAACGACGAACCGGCCGGACGCAACGAGCTCGAAGGGATCGGCGTGAAGGGTGTCGTCAGCTTCGGCGAACCGATCGACCGGCTCTGCATCAAGGTCGCCATCTCATCGGTCAGCGAGGAGAACGCACTCGAGAACCTCCGCCGGGAGATTCCCCACTGGAACTTTGAGCAGGTGGCCGAGCAGGCCCGGGCCGCCTGGGAGAAGGAGCTGGGGCGCGTGGAGGTCGTCTCCGGCGACGAACGGGCAAAGCGCATCTTCTACACGGCCATGTACCACACGATGATCGCCCCGACGACCTACTGCGACGTGAACGGGGAGTTTCGCGGGCACGACAACCGAATCTGGAAATCGGACCGGACCAACTACTCGACCTTCTCGTGCTGGGACACCTACCGGGCCCTGCATCCGTGGTTCACCATCATACAGAGCGACCGCGTGGGCGACATGGTCCACTCGATGCTTTCGATCTGCGACCAGCAGGGGAAACTGCCCATATGGCCCCTGCTCGGCGGCGAAACCAACCAGATGCCCGGTTACGGAGCCGTGCCGATCGTCAGTGACGCCGTCGTGAAAGGCATCCGGGGAATCGACGCCCGCCGGGCGCTGGAATGCGCCGTGCAGTCGGCCACGCTGCGCAGGCAGGACGGGATCGGATACCTGCTCGACCGGGAATATATTCCGGCGGACAAGGTATTCGAAGCGACATCGAAAGCGATGGAATACGCCGTGGGCGACTGGGGGATTGCGGCCATGGCCCGCAAGACGGGCGACCGCGAAACGGAGCGGGTCTTCTCCGAACGGGCCCGCTACTGGCGGCACTACTTCGATCCGCAGATCCGATTCATCCGCCCGAAATTCGAGGACGGGACATGGCTGACGCCCTACGACCCGTTCCAGTCGGTGCACGGCGGTACGGGGTATTTCGCCGAAGGAACCGGATGGCAATACACCTTCTTCACCCCGCAGGACCCCTACGGGCTGATCGAGGCCATGGGCGGCGACCGGGCATTCGCCGGAAAACTCGATTCGCTCTTCACGGTCAGCGGCGACATGGGGCCGCAGGCATCGGCCGACATCACGGGACTGATCGGTCAGTATGCCCACGGCAACGAACCGTCACACCACATCATCTACCTCTACAACTACGCCGGACAGCAGTGGAAAACGGCCGAAAAGGTGCGCTACGTCCAGGAGCATTTCTACACGGACCGCACGGACGGCATCATCGGAAACGAGGACTGCGGACAAATGTCGGCATGGCATATTCTCTCGGCACTCGGGTTCTATCAGGTCAATCCCTCGTGCGGCGTCTATTCGTTCGGCAGCCCGATCTTCGAACGGGTGACCCTGAACCTGCCCGGAGGCCGCAGATTCGTCATCACGACCGAGAACAACTCCCGGGAGAACATCTACATCCAGCAGGCGGAGCTCAACGGCAGGCCGTGGCCCTTCTCCTACATCCCGTACGGGGAGATCGTACGCGGCGGTTCGCTGCACTTCGTCATGGGGCCCACACCCAACCGCGCATTCGGGAGCGACCCGTCACACCGCCCATACAACGAGATACGTTGATATACGTTCCAACAAACAAGAGAGATGAATAACCGAACCATGAAAAAAATGCTCGCCGGCATCTGCCTGCTGGCCGCAGCCATCGTCCCGGGAGGGGCCCACGCGAAAAGCCGGATCGAAATCGACCTCGGCAAACGCGGGGCGGAGATTCCCGCCTCGCTCTACGGAGTATTCTTCGAGGAGATCACCGGATCGGGAGACGGCGGACTGTATGCCGAGATGATACGCAACCGGGGATTCGAGGAGGGGGTGCTCCCGTCGGGCTGCACGCTCGACGACGAAGGCTACGCCGCGGCCCCGCACCTGCGCTGCTACTCGAACGACTCGATCAACCGCTTCCGCATCCGGTGGAGCCCCGACCTGGAGATGACCGGATGGAGGGTGCAATACGCCGACGGTTCGCAGGCGGCATCCTCCGTAACGGACCGTTATCCGCTCAACGACGCGACGCCGCATGCCCTCCACGTGGAGTTGGCGGCCGCACGCAGCGAGGTGCACGTCGTGAACGGCGGTTACTGGGGAATCGCAACCGAAGCCGGGAAACAATACGACCTCGAGTTCTACCTCCGGGCCGAAGGCACGACGCGCTGCCGGGCCGAGATCGTCGCCGAGGACGGGAGCCAGGTTGCCGCCTGCGCGATCCCGGTCACGGCCGACGGGACGTGGCGGCGCTACACGGCGACACTCCCGGCATCGGCCGACGGAAGGCGGAACGAATTCCATCTGGTCTTTCCGAACGAAGGGAACATCTGGCTCGATTACGTCTCCCTGTTTCCCCGGGAGACCTACAAGGGCCGGCGCAACGGACTGCGCAAGGATGTGGCCACGCTCATCGAGGAGCTCCGTCCCGCATTTGTCCGCTGGCCGGGCGGATGCATCGTGGAAGGACTCACGCTCGAGAACCGGGTGCGCTGGAAACAGACCATCGGCGAGCCGGTGAAACGCCCCGGAGAGTACAACCTGTGGGGATACCGCAGCTCCTACGGATTCGGATACCACGAATTCCTGCAGTTCTGCGAGGACATCGGGGCCGACGGCATGTTTGTCTGCAATGCGGGCATGTCCTGTCTGTTCCGCAACGGGGATTACGTCCAGGGCGAAGCACTGGACGAATTGATCCAGGAGGCGCTGGATGCCATAGAGTATGCACTGGGCGACGCCCGGACTACGCGGTGGGGAGCCGAGCGGGCGAAAAACGGGCATCCCGAACCTTTCCCGCTGAAGTATGTCGAAGTCGGCAACGAGAACGTATTCGCACGCTATGCCGCCAACTACAACCGGTTCCACAAGGCGATCAAGGAGCGCTACCCGCAGCTGACGGTGATCTCCGCACTGATGTTCAGCAAGGACATCGACCGTCTGGATCAGGTGGAGATGATCGACCCCCACTACTACGAGACCCCGGACTGGTTCTACAACAACGCCAGGGTCTACGACAAACTGTCGCGACGAACGCCCTACAAGGTCTATGTCGGCGAATACGCCGCGGTCGGGCGCGCCGACCTCTACGCTTCGCTGGCCGAGGCCGCCTATCTGACCGGCGTGGAACGCAACTCGGACAAGGTGCAGCTGGTCTCCTACGCTCCGCTGATCGCCAATGCACACTACGGGACAAGCCATCTGATCGTGCTCGACAACGCCCGGTCTTACGGTCGGTCGAACTACCACGTCATGAAACTCTTCTCGGAAAACCGCCCCGACGTGAACATCCCCTTCCGCATCACCGGAGAAAAGGAGAGCGAACCGCTGGCTCCGGAAGGGTGCATCGGATTGAGCACCGGGAACACGGCGGTCCAGTTCCGGGAGTTGAAGGTCACGAGCCGCGGCCGCACGCTCTACGAAACCGACTGGAGCGACCTCGACGACCGCTGGGAACAGATTCGCGGAACGTGGAGGGCGGAAGAGGGCACGCTGACCCAGCCCGCGGCATCGGGCGATGCGCTGCTCGTGCTGCGCGGCCTGCAGGCCGGCGACTGCACGATCTCGCTCAAGGCCAGGAAACTGTCCGGCACGGAGGGATTCCGCGTCGTGTTCGGATTCCGCGACGAACGGCACTACTTCATGGCCGACATGGGCAGCCACACCAACGAATCGGTGCTCTTCCGCGAGATCGGCGACAACGGCTCCGTATCGCTCTTCGACTACCGGAACCAGGAGCCCGTCGAGACGGGCCACTGGTACGATGTCCGGATCGAGATCCGGGGCAGCCGGTGGAAATGCTTCCTCGACGGCGAATTGAAATACGCCTACGACCACCGGATCGTGAACAGGCACTATGCGGCCGTCGGACTCGACCGCGAAACGGATGAACTGGTCGTCAAACTGGTCAATGCCCGGACCGAACCCTGGCAGACATCGCTCGCGCTCGAAGGCGGACGGGCCACAGCCCCCACAGCCCGCCGCATCACGCTGACGTCGGAGGCGTTCACCGACGAAAACTCGTTCGACGCGCCCGAAAGGATCGCGGGGAAAGAGTCGGAACTGCCCGTCCCGGCCGGAGAGTTTCCGGTTACGTGCCCGCCCCGGTCGCTCACCATCCTGCGCATTCCCGTTGCACACTGAAAACCCACAACGATATGAAAACACTGATGATTCCCTTCATGGCCGCATCGGGGGCCCTGCTGCTGGCCGCAGCCTGCAGTCCGGTAAGGACCGCCCTGCGGACCCGATCCGAAAATCCCGTCTTCGCCGGATGGTATGCCGATCCGGAAGGTGTGGTCTTCGACGACAAGTACTGGATCTTCCCCACGCTCTCGGACTATTATGCCGCCCCGGGCGAGGAGCTTCCCGAACGGCCCACGCACAAAAGTTCGGCAATACACCAGCACTACAACATCCAGACCTATCTGGACGCCTTCTCGTCGAAGGATCTGGTGAACTGGACCAAGCATCCGAAGGTGCTCACGACCGAAGCGGTACCGTGGGTGAAGTATGCCCTCTGGGCCCCGGCCATCCTGCGGCATGACGGACGGTACTACCTCTTCTTCAGCGGCAACGACATCCAGAACGACCACGAATACGGCGGCATCGGCGTTGCCGTCGCCGACCGGCCCGAAGGCCCCTACCGGGATGCGCTGGGACGGCCGCTCATCGACCGGATCGTCCACGGAGCACAGCCCATCGACCAGTTCGTCTTCCGCGACGACGACGGGGAGTACTACATGTACTACGGCGGCTGGGGACACTGCAACATGGTCCGCCTGGCACCCGACCTGCTGAGCATCGTCCCATTCGAGGACGGAGAAACCTGCAAGGAGGTAACCCCCGAAAACTACGTCGAAGGACCCTTCATGCTCAAGCGGCAGGGCAAATACTACTTCATGTGGAGCGAAGGAGGCTGGGGAGGACCCGACTACAGCGTGGCCTATGCCATCGCAGACTCGCCGTTCGGGCCCTTCAAGCGCGTCGGGAAGATCCTGCAGCAGGATCCCGGGGTGGCCACCGGAGCCGGACACCACTCCGTGATCCGCATCCCGGGCAAGGACGAGTGGTACATCGTCTACCACCGCCGGCCGCTCGGCGATACGGACATGAACCACCGCCAGACCTGCATCGACCGGATGGAATTCGACGACGACGGGTTCATCAAACCCGTAAAGATCACGTTCGGCGGCATCGAACCCGTCCGGATCGGCAAATGATACATCCAAAACAAACGACACATACCCAGTCATGAGACGAATTTTCCTTTTCCTGACCGCTTCGGTTCTGCTCGGTTCCTGCACAAACGCTCCGGGCGGCAACGGAGTCGAGCTGCTCGACGACGAAGCGTTCCGCACCGGGATCGACGGCCGGCAAACCGGCCTCTATACGTTGTGCAACGACAACGGGATGACGGTACAGATCACCAACTACGGTGCCCGGATCGTCGCCCTTTGGGTTCCGTCGGCCGACGGAGGGTTCCGGGACGTCGTATGGGGATTCGAGAAGATCGGAGACTATATCGCCTCCCCGGACAACTACTGCGGTCCGATCGTGGGCCGCTACGGGAACCGGATCGGCAAGGGCCGGTTCACGCTCGACGGCAGGGAGTACCGGCTCACGATCAACAACGGTGAGAACCACCTGCACGGCGGCAGCGGCGGATTCGAATGCCGCGTCTGGGAGGCGGAGGAGTTCACCTCGCCCGAAGGAGACCCGGCGCTCGCCCTCTCCTACCGCTCGCCCGACGGCGAGGAGGGATATCCCGGAAACCTCGACATCACGGTGACCTATACGCTGACGCGCAGCAACGAGCTGAAGATCGACTACTCGGCAACGACCGACGCCCCGACGGTGCTCAACCCGACCAGCCATGTATACTACAACCTGCACGGCACGACGGCCCGTTCGACGGATTCGCACCTGCTGACGATCCATGCCTCCAGATTCACGCCGACCGACGCCGGGCTGATCCCCACGGGAGAGCTGCTTGAGGTGGAAGGCACGCCGCTCGACTTCCGCACGCCCCACACGATCGGAGAGCGGATCGACGACCGATCGTACGAACCGCTCCGGTTCGGCAACGGGTATGACCACAACTGGGTGCTCGACAACTACCGCCCGCACGAGATCGCTCCCGCGGCCGAACTCTACGAACCGGCTACCGGGATCCGCATGCGGATCCTCACCGACCAGCCCGGGCTGCAATTCTATGCAGGACAGGGCATGGACGGACGGGAGACGGGCAAGCGGGGTGACCGGCACGCATTCCGCACGGGAATCGCCCTGGAGACGCAGAATTTCCCCGACGCCCCCAACCACCCGAATTTCCCGTCGGCCGTACTCCGTCCCGGCGAGGTCTACTCGCAGCATACCGTCTACGCCTTCGAAACCGACAAATAAAGGACCCCGACCATGAACCGAAACGCAAGGATACTCCTGCTGCTCCTCTTCGCCCTGCCCGGCACGGAGGCATCGGCCGCACCGGAGAAAAAAAGCCGGGACGATCACGCCCGTCCCGTTCAACGAAGTGACGCTGACCGGCGGATTCTGGGCCGACCGCATGCGGACGGAACTCGACGTCACGGTTCCGTTTTCGGTCAGCCAGTGCGGACCGGCCGTCGAGAGGTTCCGCCGTTGTGCGGCCTACATGCGCGCGGAGAAGAGACGGAACTGCCCGAACCCCACCGGTTCATCAGCTCGGACCTCTACAAGGTGATGGAGGGCGTGGCCTATTCGCTCATGGCCCGCCGCGACGCAAAACTGGAGGCATTCATGGATGAGACGATCGGATTGATCGGCGCCTCCCAACAGGCAGACGGATACCTCTACATTTCGCACATCTGCCACAACCCCAGTATCCCGGACATGGGAGACAGGCCCTATTCGCTGCTCAACTACAGCCACGAACTGTACAACGTCGGCCACCTCTACGAAGCGGCCGTGGCCTACTGTCAGGCTACGGGGAAACGCTCGCTGCTCGACATCGCCATCAGAAACGCCCGGCATGTCAATCGGGTCTTCTTCGAGGGCGATCCCGACTACAACGGAGGCAAACCGGTCATGCAGGCCCCCGGGCACGAGGAGATCGAGCTGGCGCTCTGCAAACTCTACCGCGTGACGGGCGACAGGCTCTATCTGGAGATGGCCAAGCGGTTTCTCGACATCCGGGGCGTAACGTTCCGCCCCGACGGCGAAGGGGTGCTGGCCCCGAGCTACGCCCAGCAGCACCTGCCCGTAGCCGAACAGATGAAGCCCGTGGGTCATGCCGTCAGGGCCGCCTATCTCTATACCGCCATGGCCCAGGTCGATGCGCTCACCGGGCGGAACGACTACGAACGGGCGCTGCGTTCGATCTGGACGAACCTCGTATCGACCCGCATGCACATCACGGGCGGACTGGGCGCAGTGGCCGGCATGGAGGGCTTCGGTGCGGAGTACGAACTGCCCAACAAAACCGCATACGACGAGACCTGTGCCGCCGTGGGAAACGTGTTCTTCAACCAGGGGATGTTCCTGAGCAGCGGAAAGGCCGAATACCTCGATGTGGCCGAGGTCTCGATCTTCAACAACGCCCTGGCGGGAATCAGCCTCTCGGGCGACCGGTTCTTCTATGTCAATCCGCTGGAGGCCGACAACGAATACCGGTTCAACCACGGGGCTGGCGGCCGGGTGCCGTGGTTCGGATGTGCCTGCTGCCCGCCGAACATCTCCCGGATGATCCTCCAGATCCCCGGATACATGTATGCCTACGACAACGGCCGCCTCTACCTCACGCTCTACGGGAGCAGCCGGACCAGTGTGCCGATGGAGGATTCGGCGGTAGGGATCGAGCAACGGTCCGACTACCCGTTCGACGGACGGGTGCGCGTGGAGCTGACGCCGGAAAAGGCGATGCGGTTCGGGCTCTGCATGCGGATCCCCACGTGGTGTTCCCAAGGGCAGTTCATGCCCGGCGGGCTCTACACCTACCGGGACACGACGGACGAAGAGATCGAAGTGCGCGTGAACGGGCGAACGGCCGAGTACCGCATGGAGAACGGGTTTGCGGTCATCGACCGAAAGTGGAAAAAGGGCGATGTCGTGGAGCTGAATCTGCCGATGCCCGTGCGGCGGGTACGGTGCGACGGGCGGGTCGAAGAGAACGTCGGCACCTCGGCCGTCACCCGGGGGCCGCTGGTCTACTGCGCCGAAGAGGCGGACAACGGCACCGTGCAGCAGCTGCAGCTCGGAAAGGGCCAGGCCGACGTCCGGACTGTCTCGGAAGGAGTCCTGCAGGGGATTCCACGAATCGATCTTCCCGGAAGCAGAACCGGCGAGGATATGGCCGAATCGGACGTGACGGTGCGCTTCATACCCTATTATGCCTGGTGCAACCGGGGCGACAACCAAAGCATGCGCATATGGATTCCCAACCGGGGCGAGCATCGAGCGGCCGACCGTACAGAGGAGACGATCGCCGACCGGATCGCCTCGGTACAGGCCAGTTCGGCGGCCGAAGGCACCCCTCCGGCAACCGTATGCGACGGCAAGGCGGCCCGGCGCTCGGACGAGGACAATATCCAGAAATGGGTCTCACGGATCGAAGACCGCACGCCCCGGATCGAGATTTCGTTCGACCGGCCGGTGGAGCTCTCCGCCATATCGGTATTCTGGGTATGCGGCCGGAAGGTGGAGCTGCCCGAATCGTGGAGCGTCTCCTGCCTCGCGGAGGGTGTGTGGCGCCCGATGGAGCTCTATATCACGGATTCGTACCAGACACAGCCCGACCGGTTCAACGTCGTTCATCCGGCAGCTGTCCCGCTGCGGTGCGAGGCCGTAAGGATCGAAATGACACCCCGCGCCGAACGGACCGTCGGCATCTCGGAGATCCGGTTCGACTGAACGGATCGGCAAAAAGATCGCTCCAGACCGTAAACAAACAGGACACACGCCCCAAAAACGCACACAGACCTTGCCGCCTTTGTATGGTCCCGCCCATGCAAAGGCGGTTTTTTCGTACTCCCGATTCTACCTTCAACACATCCCGCCCGCCTGTCCACAAAGATAAGAAGCAGCGCCTTATATTATAGGTATCAAAAAAATTCTGCAAAATTCAGTATTATGTTATACATACTATTAATATTTTTCTATATATTTGTAGTGCATTCTAAAGTGCAGGACAAAATACAGAAAATAACAAAATAGTATGAAAACACTGATTACCTGGATTGTGATGATGGCCTTTACGGCACAGGGGGCTTTTGCGGCCCGGTTGTTCCCCTCGAAGGGACGCGTGGTGAATGAACAGGGCGAGGCCGTGGAGTATGCGACCGTCGTTCTGCTGAAGGATGCGGAGCAGGTTGCCGGCATGACCACCGACGGCGAGGGCCGCTTCGAGCTGAAGGCCCCGGCGGGCGACTACACGCTCCGCATCCAGTATCTCGGCTACGAATCCCTGACGCAGCAGGTGAAGGTCGAACAGGAGAACGATCTGGGGGATTTCGTGATGAAAAGCGGCACGACGCAGATCGAGGGGGTCGTGGTCAAGGCCCGGCTGGTACGGCGCGAGGCCGACCGGTTTGTGATGGATGTGGCCAACGCCCCGGCCGCCATCGGCAAGGACGGCATCGAACTGCTCGAGCGGGCACCCGGCGTATGGATCAACGACGAGAAGATCTCGATCAACGGCAAGAGCGGCACAAAGGTATTCATCAACGACCGGGAGCTCAGGATGGAGCCCGAACAGCTGGCCACCTACCTGCGCTCGCTGCGCGCCGAGGAGATTCAGAAGATCGAGGTGGTGCCCGTCACGGGGGCCGACCACGATGCCGACGCCGCGGGCGGCATCATCCGCATCACGCTCCGCAAACAGCGCGAGAACGGCTTGCAGGGTTCGGTCTCAATGCAGACCCGCCAGAATGACATCACCCACATGTACTATCCGGGGGCGAACGTTGCGGCGCACACGGGGAAGTGGGATTTCAACGCATCGGCCTGGGCATCGCTCGGCAACTCGGCAATGCATACCGCAGAGCGGACCGACTACACGCTCAGCAACAAGCAACTGACAGCCCGGTCGGAGGAAGCGTCGGACGACCGCAACGGTGGGGCGACGCTCGGCGCGGTGGTCTCGATCAACGACCGCCACAGCCTCGGGGCCGAGGTCTCCTACATGCGCCTCAACACGCAGAATGGCATCGAGACGACAACCGACCTTACGGCCGGAAGCCGCACGAACACCGCGAGCCGCTACGCCGGAAGCGACATCACCGACGGATACGACGGAACCTTCAACTACATATGGAAAATAGATACGCTGGGTTCGACCTTCAAGGTACTGGGCGACTACGCACATCGCAACACGGGGATCGGGCACCGCAACCGGAGCCTAACGACCGGAGAGGGGCCTGCGGCGGCAGTCGATTCGCTCTACCGCGACCGCACGCGGAGCAGCTACGACGTGGCGGCGCTGACGCTCGCCCTCGAGAAGAACTTCTCGCCCCGCTGGAGCCTCAGGACCGGAGCCAAATACACCCGCAACGAGATGCGCAACGACGCCCTGTATGAATACAGCGACGAGGGGGCCTGGGTGCGCAACGACGACCAGAGTTTCGTGATCAACTACACGGAGCACATCACGGCGGCCTACGGTGTCGTGACGGCCAACCTCGGGCGCTGGAGCCTGGCGGCCGGACTGCGCGGAGAGTACACCCACACCTACGGGCGCAACGACGTCGGGCAGGACTACTTCTCGCTCTTCCCCAACGCAAACCTCTCCTGGCAGCTCTCGAAGGAGCGGGGGCACTCGATCGTCGCCCAGTATGCCCGCACGATCGAACGGCCGCGGTTCTGGTGCCTCACGCCCCAGCGCACGCAGATCTCGGACTACACCTACCAGACCGGAAACCCGCTGCTCGCCCCCGCATACGAGCAGGATATCAGCCTGACGCTCGTACTCGGCCACAAATACACCCTCACGGCCGGCGTGGAGCTCCAGAAGGACGAAATCAACCAGACGATACGCGCCGATAAGGACAACCCCGACATGCTCGGCATCCACTGGGTGAACTTCGACAACACGAAGACGTGGTATGCCGCGGTGAGCCTCCCCTTCCAGCCGACGAAATGGATGCAGCTGAACATCCAGGCCAACTACATGCGCCGCGGCCAGCGTCTGGACCAGCACGCCCCGGAGAGTTTCCAGAACATCCTGATGGCCAACGCCGCGACGACCATCACGCTCCCGGCCAACTTCTTCATCGACCTCTCCTACTCGTACCAGGGCCGCGTCGAGTTGGGCAACGTGGCCGTCAAGCCGATGCACCTCGCCCATGCCGGCATCAAGAAACGTTTCGGCGAGCGCTTCACGCTCACGTGCAAGGTGAGAAACATCACCGACAGTTCCCAGTTCCTCGAAGCGAAGGGCGAAGGGTTCGTGCGCAACGTCCGCTGCCGGCAGACCTGGTGCAGCCGCTCGTATGTGATCGGCCTCACGTACAACTTCAAGGCCGGCAAGGCGTTCCGGCAGCGGAGCGTCGAGGCCGGAGCCGCCGAGGACAAGGGCCGCATGTAGGACGGCAGCGACAGGGCGGGAAGAGAAAACGCGCGACGCTCCCGGAACAAGTTTCCGGGAGCGTCGCGCATTCGACGGAAGCCGTCAATGGCGGAGACGGATACGCGGCAGCGGCAACCGGCGCAGCCAGGCCAGCGTCCAGTGCGGCAGGTGCGGACGCGCCAGCCAATGGGCCAGATGGGTCACCGGGGTCGGAATGTGCAGCGATTTGCCGACAATGATGAGCGTCACGGCCACGAGGATCAGGACGACACCGAGCAGGATGCGCGGCGTAAGCTGCTCGCCGAAGACCAATACGCCGAAGAAGAGCGCCGTGACGGGCTCCAGGGCGCCGAGGATGGCCGTGGGCGTGGAGCCGATGCGGCGGATGGCGCCGGCCATCGTGACCAGCGAGACGATCGTCGGGAAGAGGGCCAGCGAAATGGCGTTGATCCACAGCAGCGGCGTGGGGACCGGCTGCAGGTCCACGCCTCCGCGCAGGCGGACCAAAAAGATGCTCAAGCCGAAGAGCAGCACGTAGAAGGTCAGTTTCTCGGTCGAGAGGTCACGCAGCGACGAGCGGTTCACCCCGACGATGTAGATGGCGTAGCTCAGCGAGGAGACGATCACCAGCCCCACGCCGATGAGGCTCAGCGTCGCCCCGTCGCCGCCCTTGTAGAGGAGCCCGATGCCGGTGCAGGCCAGCAGGATCGACACCACGGTAGCCGCGGTGATCCGTTCGTGGAAGAAGGCCGCCATGATGACGGCGACCATCACCGGATAAAGGAAAAGAATCGTCGAGGCGATGCCGGCATCCATGTAGTTGTAGCTGGCAAAGAGCGTCAGCGACGAAAAGGAGAAGAGCAGTCCCATGACCGCGAGCGGAAGGATGTCGCGGCGGGTGAGCGCAAAGGAGTGGCGGCGGAAGATCATCAGCGTTCCCAGCATGATGACGGCCAGCAGATAACGGTAGAAAAGGACCGAATCGACGCCCATGCCCGCACCATAGAGCGGCAGGGCGAAGAGCGGATTGAGTCCGTAGCTGGCGGCGGCTACGGCACCCAGCACATAGCCGCGGGTCTTTTCGGCGGGCATCTCAGAACTGCACCTCGGGGGCCGCGTCCGTGCCCTCTGCCGCCTCGAAATAGGGTTTGCGCGCGAAGCCGAACAGGCCGGCGATCAGGTTGCCCGGGAAGCGGCGCACGGCCGTGTTGTAGCGCTGCGCCTCCTCGTTGAAGGCCTTGCGGGCCACGGAGATGCGGTTCTCGGTCCCCTCGAGCTGGGCCTGCAGCTCGATGAAATTCTGGTTGGCCTTCAGGTCGGGGTACTGCTCCGCCACGGCGATCAGGCGGCCCAGCGCCGAGCGGACCTCGCCCTGAGCCTGCTGGTAGGCGGCGAGCGTCTCGGGGGGTCAGCTCATCGACCGTGAGATTGATCGACGTGGCCTTCGAACGGGCCTCGGTCACGCTCTCGAGGGTCTGCGACTCGTGGGCGGCATAGCCCTTGACCGTATTGACCAGATTGGGGATCAGGTCCGAACGACGCTGGTACTGCGTCTCGACGTTCGACCACGCCGTATTAACGGCCTCCTCCTTCGAAACGAACCCGTTGTAGGAGCTGAAGATGAAGATCGCGACGATGACGACGACGACGATCCAGATCCATTTTTTCATACGCTTATCAGTTGTTTTTACTTGATTGTTTGTCGTTTGTCCGCCTGCTACCACTTCGAGCCGGCACCGCCTCCACCGAAGCTTCCGCCGCCGAACGAGCCGCCGATACTTCCGCCGCCCATGCCGCCGAAGCCTCCCCCGCCGATGATCATTCCGCCGCCCGGACCGCCGAAGCGGTTGCCGCGCCCGGAACGGACCCGCCGCCGCACGGTGGCCCCGCACGACGAGCAGACGTAGGTGTACTCCATCTCACGATAGGTGCGCGTCAGCGCCACCTGCTCGACGGAGTGCTGCCGCAGGGTGAAGCGGCGGCAGTGCGGGCAGCGCCGCGAGCGGTAGTAGTTGAGAATACCCAGGGCCAGGAGCAGGCCGACGACGAGGCCGACGATCGCAAGAATCGCACCTCCGGAGAACTCCCCTTCGGGCTCGCTCAGGTCGGGCGTGCCGCCCGCAAGCACCTCGGCCGTCACCGCGAGGCCGGCGAGCATGCCGGCGTCGTAGTCCTCCTGCCTGAAGGCCGGAAGCATGTATTTCATCTGGATGCGCTTGCAGAGCGCGTCGGGGAGGATGCCCTCGAGACCGCCGCCCGTGATGAAGCGGATCTCGCGCAGGTCGCGGACCAGCAGGACGCCCAGTCCGTTGTCGCTCTCCGCGCTGCCGACGCCCCAGCTGCCGAACAGCTCGATGGCGAACGAGAAGGTGTCGCCGCCGGCAATGTCGTCCACGGCGACGACGGCCACCTGGGCAAGGCCCCGCCCGCGCAGTGCGCCGCACAGCGAATCGAGCCGCGCGACCGCGGAGGCCGAGAGGATGCCGTCGGGATTCGAGACGTAGCGGTTGCGGTCGGCCCGCTGCACGTTGGGGACATCCGCGGGGCGGTAGGTCGCGCCACAGACCCAAAAGCCCGAAAGCAGCAACACGGAGAGCAGAAGCAGTCGTTTCATGGCCGCAAAGATAAACGTTCGGAGGCCAAAAAGCAAATCGCGCCCTACCGGGTCAGGATCCGGTAGCTCCACGGCGCCATCGACTCGCGGACATGCCCGCGCAGCTCGTAACAGTCGCCCGTGAGGGCGTCGGTATACAGGCCGGCATAGATGCCCGTATAGTAGTCGGCCTGGATGGCGTAGGGCGAGAGGTTCATGACGGCCACCACCCGGTTGCCCTCCACCTCGCGGACGAAGGTCATCAGGCAGTCCTCCGCGTTGTTGCGGATCTCGATCATCCCGCCGCCGCGTTCGCCCGAGGCGAGGGCCGGGCACGAGTGGCGCATCGCCGTGAGGCGCCGGTAGAAGCCGGTATGCCAGTTGGCCCCGTAGGAGGGGATCGGGTCGCGGTCGAAGAAGGAGAACGAGTGGTCGTAGCCGATCTCCTGGCCCGTATAGATCAGCGGCAGCCCTCCCGGCATGACGAACGTGAAGACCGTCATGATCTCGCGGGCGTCGCCCAGGCGGGTGAACTCCGAACCGCTCCAGGTGTTCTCGTCGTGGTTCGAGGTGAAGGCAAGGCGCATGGCCGAACGCGGATAGCGGCGAAGATCGGCATAGAGCCAGTCGCGCATCGCCGTGACGCGCACGCGCTGGCGCGCCACGTCGTTCATCAGGTGGTGGATCTCCCAGCCGTAGCAGGCGTCGAAGGCACCCCGTTCGAAGAGGTTGGTCTCCTCGGCCTCGGCCAGCAGGAAGAGGTCGGGCTTCACGCGGCGCAGCCGGGCGGCCGTCTCGTTCCAGAAGTCGATCGGCACGAGCATCGCCATGTCGCAGCGGAAACCGTCCACGGCATGCTCGCGGATCCAGAACTCCATCGCCTCGGCCTGGGCGCGCCAGACGTCGCGGTTGCCGTAGTTGAGCTTGGCCGTGTCGGACCAGTCCCACGGCACGGCCGGACGCCCCGCGGCGTCGCGTTCGTACCACGAGGCGGGCTCCTCGGAGATCCACCGCGCATCGCGCGAGGTATGGTTGGCCACCCAGTCGAGCAGCACCTTCATGCCCAGCCGGTGCGCCTCGGCGATGAACGAGTCGAGGTCGTCCATCGTGCCGAACTCGGGATTCACGGCCCGGTAGTCGCGGATCGAATAGTAGGAGCCGAGCGTCCCCTTGCGGTCAAGCTCCCCGATCGGATAGATCGGCATGAGCCATACGGCATCGACGCCCATGTCGTGCAGAAAGCCGAGTTTCGCGGCGGCGGCCCGGAGCGTTCCTTCGGGCGTAAGCTGGCGCACGTTCATCTCGTAGAGAACGGCGCCGTAGCTCCATTCGGGATGCAGATTCATCGTCTGTTACAATGTGTTTCCAAATCGCGGCGCAAGGTCCGGCAACGGCTCCGGAACCATCCGGAACCCGCGGCGGCACTACCCTTTCCCTCTCCAATTTCCGCGCCCGAGGCTGCAGCCGCACGCCGAAACCGCACACGGCACGCATCGGAGAGCGTTCCGTTCCGTCCGCATGATGCCCCTTTCGGGCCGAAATACGGCCGAAGGGCTCGCCCGGTGCGAAAAGCCACCGACGGAGGACATCCGCGCAACCGGGCCGGGCGCCGGAAAACGCACCTGCGGAGGGCTCCGGAGGGGATCGGAAGCGGAAAACGGGGACGGCAGAGACCGACCTGCAGAAGGGCTGTCCGCCCGAAGAGGCCATGCCGGGACCTGCTTGTTTCCATTTTCGGATACCAAAGATACGATTTTTTTCCGCAAGATGCGGCATGTTCCGGACTTTTAATCACATCGGATTGATTATCAACAGAATCAGTCTGAAATCGCGCGCTGTTTTTTACCGTATCTTTGTCGCCGGACAGTATCAACCATCTCATCATGCAACAACCTCTCCGCCACCCGATCGTATGGATGATCCTGGGATGCCTGCTCACGGCCTGCTCGGCCCAGAAAAGAGTGTGGTATGTGCAGGACACCGAGAACTTTACGCCCGAAGCCGTCGCCGAGGCCGGCCAGATCCGCATCAAGCCCCTCGACCGGCTCACCATCGTCGTGAACAGCCGCAACCCCGAACTGGCCGTGCCGTTCAACTCCTCGACCTCGTACAACTCGCTCACCGGAAGTCCGGTGACCGGCACCTCCGGGCAGCAGTCGCTCCAGGTGCGGACCGTGGACGAGGAGGGCCGGCTCGAAATGCCGGTCATCGGCACGGTCGAATGCAGCGGGCTGACGCGCAGCGAGCTGGCCCGCCGGATCGCCGACCGCATCCGCGAGGAGGGATACATCAACGACCCGACGGTCAATGTGCAGTTCGCCGACATGAAGATCTCGGTCATCGGCGAGGTGCTGCGCCCGGGCTACTACGACCTCTCGCGCGACCGCATCTCGATATTCGACGCCCTGGCCATGGCCGGCGACATGACCGTCTACGGCGTGCGCAACGACGTGGTCGTCACCCGCGAACAGGACGGCGTGCGCACGATCGAGCACCTCGACCTCACCTCGAAGGAGGTGTTCGACTCCCCGGCCTTCTACCTCCAGCAGAACGACATCGTCTACGTCAAGCCCAACAAGTACAAGGCCCAGGCGGGCGAGATCAGCCAGAACCGCAGCTTCTACCTCTCGCTGGTCGGGACGGCCGTCTCGGTGGCCACGCTCATCGTAACGCTCACCAAATAAGCCGCCGCCATGACCGAACGCACAATCAACCCGCAGCCGGCCGAGGAGACGACCGGAAACGTCACCCTGCACGACATCCTGCGCATGGTCGCAGCCAACTGGTACTGGTTCGTCATCTCGGCGGCCGTCTGCCTCGGGGCCGCCTACTACTACCTCGCCTCGACGCCGCGCATCTACAGCCGCACGGCGACCATACTCGTCAAGGACAGCCGCAAGGGCGGCGACACGGACCTGGCGGCATTCAGCGACCTGGCCGGATTCCAAAACCGCCGCAGCGTGGACAACGAGGTCTTCATCCTCCAGTCGCGCCGCCTGATGTCGGAGGTCGTGCGGCGGCTCGGCCTCACGACCGACTACTCCGTGCGCGACGGACTGCGCCCGCACGACCTCTACGGGCAGTCGCCCCTGCGCGCGCACTTCATCGACGAGACCGAGGACCTCTCGGCCGAACTGACCGTCACGCCGCTGCCCGACGGACGGCTGTGCCTCTCGGATTTCGACGACGGGTTCCTCCCCACATCCGAACGGCGCACGCAGATCGTCGTCGAACCGGGCGACACGGCGGCAACGCCGGTGGGAAAGGTCGTCATCGAGCGGACCCCCTACCTCACGCCCGCATACGAGGGCGTGCCGGTTCGTGTCCGCAAGCGGTCGCTCGGGTCGGCGACAAGCGCCTACCGCAACGCCGTGAAGTGCGACGTGGCGAACAAGCAGGCCTCGGTGGTGACCGTGACGATGTCGAACACCGTGCCTCGGCGTGCCGAGGAGGTGATCGACGCCCTCGTGGCGGTATACAACGAGGACGCCGTGGAGGACAAGCGCCGCATCTCGGTGGTTACGGCCGACTTCATCCGCGCCCGGCTCGATGTCATCGGCCGCGAACTGGGCGACGTGGACCGCGGGATCGAGGAGCTCAAGCGCAGCAACCGCATGATCGACCTCCAGTCGGAGGCCGCGCGCAACGTCTCCGAGAGCAGCCGCTACAAGGCCGAAGGGCTGTCGCTCGAGAACCAGATCGCGGTGGCGCGGTTCGTGAGCGACTACCTCCGCGACCCGGCGCACGCCGGCGAGCTGATCCCGATGGCGGCATCGGTGGCCAGCGAGGCCGTGGCGGCCCAGATCGACGAATACAACGAGGCCATACTCACGCGCAGCCGCCTGCTTGCGAACGGCTCGGAGCAGAATCCCGTGATCGGCGAGATGGACCGCGAACTGGCGGCCGTGAGGCGCTCGATACTCGCCTCGCTCGACTCGCACATCGCCACGCTCACGCTCCAGCGCGACGCCATGCGCGGCGAGGAGGCCACGGCCGACGACCGGATCGCCGCCATGCCCTCGCAGGAGAAGGCCATGCTCGGCATCGCCCGCCAGCAGAAGATCAAGGAGGAGCTCTACCTCTACCTGCTCAACAAACTGGAGGAGACGCAGCTCAACTACGCCGTGGCCGAGAGCAACGCCCGCATCATCGACACGGCCTACGGCAGCCCGCTGCCCGTCTCGCCGCGCGCGACGATGATCCTCTCGATCGCGCTGGTCGTCGGGCTGGCGATCCCCTTCGGGCTGCTCTACCTGGTGGGGATGCTCGACACGACGATCCGCGGCCGCAAGGACATCGAAGAGCACGTGAGCGCCCCGTTCCTGGGCGACATCCCCTACCACGAGGGCGGCGACGAGCGCGGCGTGGCCGTGCGCGAGGCCGGCCGCGACCCCCTCTCCGAGGCCTTCCGCATGCTGCGGTCGAACATGACCTTCATGAACGTGTCGGCCGGGAACGGGATCCGCAGCGTGCTCTTCACCTCGACGAATCCCCATGCCGGAAAGACCTTCGTGGCGGTGAACCTCGCCGCCACGCTGGCCATGGCCGGAAAGCGGGTGCTGCTCGTGGACCTCGACTTCCGGCGCCACGCCCTCTCGTCGCAGCTCGGGCACGGGAGCAGCAAGCACGGGCTGACGGCCTATCTGGCCGGAACGATCGACAACGCCGACGCACTCATCCGCCCCTCGGGCATCCACGACGGGCTGGACGTGATCTACGCCGGAACGCAGCCGCCCAACCCGGCCGAAATGCTCCTCTCGGAGCGGCTCGACCGGCTGGTCGGGGAGCTCAAGGAGCGTTACGACTTCCTCTTCCTGGACAGCACGCCCGCCATGTCGGTGGCCGACGCCGTGATCAGCGACCGCCTGGCCGACCTCTGCATCTACATCGTCCGCGAAGGGGTGCTCGACCGGCGCCAGCTGCCCGACATCGAACGCCTCTACCGCGAAAAGCGGTTCCGGAACATGTGCATCGTCCTCAACAGCACACGGGTCCGCCGCCACGGATACGGATATGGGTATGGGTACGGTTATGGATACGGTTACGGATACGGATACGGCGACGACCGCCGCGACGACGAGAAACGGCGCGGAATACGGGGCCTGCTGCACCGCATCTTCGGCAAACACAAAAAATAATTGACGATGGCCATACGCAATGCAATCATCGCCGTGGATTTCGACGGCACGGTCGTGACGCACGCCTACCCCGAGATCGGGGAGGATGCCGGGGCCGTGCCCGTACTCCGCGAACTGACCGGCAACGGTTGCCGGCTGATCCTCTACACGATGCGGCACGGAGCGCTGCTCACCGACGCCGTGGAGTGGTTCCGGCGGCACGGCATCCCGCTCTACGCCGTGAACGAGAACCCCGCACAGCGGCGCTGGACCTCCTCGCCGAAGATCCACGCCGACCTCTACATCGACGACAGCAACCTGGGCTGCCCGCTGCGCTTCGCCGAAGGCGAAAAGCGGCCCGTGGCCGACTGGGCACGCATCCGCGAACAGCTCGTGCGCGAGGGATTCCTCGACTGAATGGCGGACGGACGCCTCCATCCGCCGCAGCGGAAGGAAGCGGAAGAGACGGAATGGCGGACGGACGAAGGCCGGGAGGCGAAATTCGCGCTTGCGAATTCGCCCCGCATTCGCTACATTTGCGTCGGAAAAACGACAACCGCAACCATCAAAAATGAAGAAGATCCTGATTTGGGGACTCGTACTGCTCGCCTCGGCAGCCGGGACCGGGAGCGCCTCGGCGCAGCTGAGAATCGGAGGCAGGAAGATCAACACGTCCAAACTACTCTCGGCCGGCAAGGATGTGGCCCAGGCCATTACACTGAGCGACAAGGACATCGCCGACCTGAGCCGCGAGGCGGTGGCATGGATGGACGAGAACAACCCGGTGGCACCCGACTCGTCGGAGTACGTCCAGCGGCTGAAACGGCTGACCGAGGGCATCACCGACGCCGACGGACTGCCGCTCAACTTCAAGGTATACCTCGTGACCGATGTCAATGCCTTCGCCTGCGGCGACGGATCGATCCGCGTGTTCAGCTCGCTGATGGACCTGATGGACGACGATCAGCTGATGGCCATCATCGGACATGAGATCGGGCATGTCGTGCATGCCGACGTGAAACACGCCATGAAAAACGCCTACCTGGCCTCGGCGGCGCGCAACGCGGCCGGTGCAGCCGAAGGGAGCGTCGTGGCGAAACTGAGCGAGTCGCAGCTGGGCGACGTGGTGACCGCCTTCACCGACGCGCAGTTCTCCCAAAAACAGGAGTATGCCGCCGACGAGTACGGCTTCGAGTTCGCCACCAGCCACGGATTCAGTCCCTACGGCATGTACAGCGCGCTGAACAGGCTCCTCGAGCTCTCGCAGGGCGAGAAGGCGTCGCGCGTGCAGAAGATGTTCTCGTCGCACCCCGACACCGAACAGCGGGCCGCCCGCATGAAGGAGAAGGCCGACGCCCTGGCAGCCGCGGAGTGACCCGGCAGGCTGCGGCGGAAAACGGAAAAACCCCGGACCTCCACGACGGAAGGTCCGGGGTTTTTCGGTCCACAGGGTCCCGGCGCGGCGCCGGAGCCCGGGATGGCTATTTCCAAAGGTCGCGCGGGTATTTGCCCTCGGCGATCATCGCCTCGATGGAGGCCATCAGCGCCGGCTTGTCCTCCTTGTAGGTGACGCCGTGCCACTGGGCGGCCGAGCGGAGCACGCGCAGCGAAGCCGTACCGTCGCCGATGAGCTTGTTCACCATGGTCGGGATGTAGAACTCCGACTTCAGGTTCTCGCGGTTGGCCTCGAACCAGGTGCGGAAATACTCCTTCGAATAGGTGAAAAAGTCGGGCGTGAAACCGAACAGGTTCATCGAGACCGGCGTATCCTCGGCCAGCTCCTCGTCGGCACCGCCGTCGTGGAAGACGATCTTCCCGTCGGGCATCCGCTCGATCTGCGTGCGCTCGACCATCGAGGTCAGGTTGCCCTCGCCGTCCACGCCGCAGACGCCGCGCGACACCGTGCCGTTCGACGAGAGGGTCTTGTTCAGGTCGTAGGCCACCATGCAGTAGCGGTCACGGCTTCCGTCGAGCTGCATCAGGTAGTCGGCGATGGTCTTGTAGGCCTCGGCACCGTAGAAGTCGTCGGCATTGATCACGGCGAACGGCTCGCGGATGGCATCGGCTGCCATCATCACCGCATGGTTCGTGCCCCACGGCTTGACACGCCCCTCGGGAACCGACAGCCCCTCGGGCAGGCAGTCCAGCTCCTGGAAGACATATTCCACGTCGATGCGGCCGCCGTAACGAGCCGGAGCGAAGACCTCCTGAAACTCCTTGGCAAAGGAGTGGCGGATGACAAATACGACCTTGCCGAAACCGGCGCGGATCGCGTCATAGACCGAATAGTCGATGATCGCTTCGTTGTTCGGACCGACGCCGTCCATCTGTTTGAGCGACCCGTAGCGGGAACCCATGCCCGCGGCGAGTACGAGTAATGTAGGCTTTACCATACTTTTTTTCGTTCGTTTACGTTGATTCACAGTAGTACAAAGATACGCATTTCCGACGGTATACGCAAACTATTTCCCGAAATTTGGCAGTGCGCCCGCGTTTTCCTATCTTTGTATCTCCGAAACAGAACGCAATCTAACGGACCGAACGATGAAATTCCCGAATCTCAAGGCATGGTGGCGCGGACTCTTCCGCAAACGCCGCTTCAACATGCTCAACGCCACGGACAACAGCGAGGAGTGGCACATACACCTCTCGCCGGCCAGCATCTTCGCCGGAGCGGTGGCCGTGGTGCTCACGCTCTTCATACTGATTCTCTCGCTGGTGGCCTACTCGCCGATCCTCGAATTCCTGCCCGGATACCGGACCGAAGCGGACCGCTCGCGCGAAAACCTCATACAGAACATCATCCGCCTGGACTCGATGGAGCGCATGATGAACGACATGCTCACCTACAACGAAAACATCGGGCTGATCATGGAAGGCAAGACCCCCGTGGCACGGACGCTGCCCGCATCGGACAGCCTCCGCACGTCGAACAAGGTGCTCGTCATGCCCTCGCCCGAAGACTCGATCCTCCGTGCCCAGATGGAGGGAGACGGACCCTATTCCCTCGCAGGAGACGAAGGCTCATCGCGGCGGAAGGTGCGCGAGTCGATCCAGCTCATGACCCCCGTAGAGGGCATCATCACCGAAGGGTTCGACATCGCAGCAGGCCGTTTCGGCGTGAAGATCGCCGCAGCGGCCGGCGACCGCGTGGCCGCCGTGGACGGCGGGACGGTCGTACAGAGCCTCTGGACACCCGAAAACGGATACACCGTGATCCTGCAGCACGCCCAGAACCTGCTGTCGGTATACCGGAACCTCTCCCGTTCGCTCGTGGCTACGGGGGCAGACCCTGCGCCCCGGCGAGATCGTCGGCTACAATGCCGAAGCCGAAAACGGCGAGGTCCGGCTCTTCCAGTTCGAGCTCTGGAGCAACGGCAAGCCCGTCGATCCGGAGAGCTACATCGTCTTCTAAGAAGCAATCATGAAACAACGCCTTGCCATACTCGGCTCGACCGGTTCGATCGGCATGCAGACCCTCGACATCGTCCGCGAAAACCCCGACCGGTTCGAAGCCCGCATCCTCACGGCCCACGGCAACTGGGAACAGCTCGCACGCCAGGCCCGCGAATTCGACGCCGACACGGTCGTCATTGCCGACAAACGATTCTACGCCCCCCTGCGGGAGGCCCTCAGCGACACCGACACGAAGGTCTTCGCCGGCGAAGAGGCCGTGGCACAGGTCGCCGCAAGCCGCGCGGCCGACGTGGTGGTCAATGCACTGGTCGGATATGCCGGACTGGCGCCGACGGTAGCCGCACTCGAGGCCGGACGCAAACTCGCCCTGGCCAACAAGGAGTCGCTCGTGGTGGCCGGCGCCTGCGTCATGCCCCTGGCCCGCGAGCGCCGCGCCCCGGTGCTGCCGATCGACTCGGAGCACTCGGCCATCTTCCAGTGCCTCGCGGGCGAACGCGCCGCGGTGCGCCGCCTGATCATCACCTGCAGCGGCGGGTCGTTCCGCGACCTCCCGCGCGAGGCACTCGCCTCGGTGACCGTCGAGCAGGCGCTGCGCCACCCCCAGTGGCACATGGGCGCCAAGATCACGATCGACTCCTCGACGCTCGTGAACAAGGGATTCGAGGTGATCGAGGCCCACTGGCTCTTCGGCACGCCGGCCGAACGGATCGACGTGGTGATGCACCCGCAGTCGATCATCCACTCGATGGTCGAGTTCGACGACGGCGCGATCAAGGCCCAGCTCGGGACCCCCGACATGCGCATGCCGATCAGCTACGCGCTCTTCTTCCCCGAACGGGCACACCGCCCGCAGGAGCGCTTCAGCTTCACCGAGCACCCCCAGCTGACCTTCGCCGAGGTGGACCGCGTGAAATACCCGGCGCTCGACATCGCCTACGACTGCCTGCGCCGCGGCGGAACGGCCGCCTGCACGATGAACGGCGCCAACGAGGAGGCCGTGGCCGCCTTCCTGGCCGGACGCTGCGCCTGGCTCGACATCGTGCGCGCCATCGAATATGCCCTGGGGCACGCCGCATTCGTCGCCGCGCCCTCGCTCGACGACTACGCCGCAGCCAACGACGAGGCCCGCACGCTGGCCGCCCGATTCCTCAACCTGTAAATCCGCACCTGCAACATGGACATACTGATCAAAATCCTCCAGTTCTTCCTCTGCTTCACGATCCTCGTGGGGATTCACGAACTGGGACACTTCATCATGGCGCGCGTGTTCCGCATCCGCGTCGAGAAATTCTACATCTTCTTCGACCCGTGGTTCTCGCTCTTCAAGTTCCGCCGCGGACATACCGAGTACGGACTCGGGTGGCTGCCCCTGGGCGGTTACGTGAAGATCGCCGGCATGATCGACGAGTCGATGGACAAGAGCTACCAGCAGCGCGAACCCCAGCCGTGGGAGTTCCGCGCAAAACCTGCCTGGCAGCGCTTCCTGGTGATGATCGCCGGCGTGGTGATGAACGTCCTGCTGGCCATCGGCATCTACATCGGCATCTGCTACACGTGGGGCGACGCCTACTTCGCCAACGAGGACGCCCGCTGGGGCTACAACTTCAACGAGGCCGGACACCGGCTCGGATTCCGCGACGGCGACCGCTTCGTCTCGATCGACGGAGAGCCGGTGGACGACATCGCCGGGGCGCTCAACGCACTGCTGATCACCGAGGGAGGTCGCAAAGTGGTCGTCGAGCGCGGCGGAGAGGAGGTGACGCTCGACCTGACGCTCGAAGAGCTGATCGCCATGCGGCAGCAGAAGGGCTACGAAGGGCTCTTCACGCTGCGCGTACCCTTCCTGATCGACAGCTGCGCCAGCGCTGCGGCCGTTGCGGCACTGCGTCCCGGAGACGAGATCGTCGGGATCGACGACCTGCAGGGGCTCGACTACCCGGCCATGCGCACCTACCTCGGCACTCGGGGCGGCGACTCGGTGCGCCTCGACGTGCTGCGCGGCGGGGAGCGGATGAGCATGGTGCTGCCCGTGTCGGAGGAGGGAAAGATCGGGGTCATCGCCCGCAATCCCTACTCCTACCGGACCCGCAGCTACACCTTCGCCGAGGCGATTCCGGCAGGCATCCGTAAAACGGGCGACGTACTGGCCTCCTACTGGGAGCAGCTCAAGCTCATCGTGCAGCCCAAGACCAGGATGTACGAGGAGCTCGGGGGATTCATCTCGATCGGCAGCATCTTCCCCTCGCAGTGGGACTGGCAGGACTTCTGGATGAAGACCGCCTTCCTGTCGATCATCCTCGCGGTGATGAACATCCTCCCCATCCCGGGGCTCGACGGCGGCCACGCCATCTTCACCTTCTGGGAGATGGTCTCCGGACGCAAGGTCAGCGACCGGGTGCTCGAAGCCGCGCAGTACGTGGGGCTGATCATCATCCTCATGCTCCTGCTCTACGCCAACGGAAACGACATCTACCGCTTTTTCCTCAAATAGGAGGAAAGGGAAAATACACACCTCCGCATGAATGAACTTGAAAAAATGACCACGGGCGAGCTCTACGACTTCTCGAAGCCCGAAATCAAGGAGAGTTTCCGCCGCTGCAGGGAGCGTCTCGCGCGATTCAACGCCGCATCGCCCGACGAGGAGGCGGAGTACCGCGCGGCGCTGGCCGGGCTCATGCCCGCATCCGACCCCTCGGCCACGGTCATCCCGCCCTTCCGGTGCGACCACGGGCACACGATCCGGCTGGGACGGAAGGTCTTCGTCAATACGAACTGCACGTTCCTCGACAGCGGAGGCATCACGGTCGGCGACCACACGCTCATCGGACCCAACTGCCAGCTCTACACGCCGCAGCACCCGATCGACTACCTCGAACGCCGCCAGACGAAGGAGTCGGCGCGGCCGATCGTGATCGGACGGGACTGCTGGCTCGGAGGCGGCGTCATCGTCTGCCCCGGCGTGCGGATCGGCGACCGGTCGATCATCGCCGCGGGAAGCGTCGTCGTACACGACATACCCGAAGATTCGCTGGCGGCCGGGAATCCGGCCGTCGTGAAGCGCAAATTGCGTTGAACCCCAAAAACGGAACACATGGAACAGAACCCGAAAAAAAGAGACGCGGCAGAGACGGAGCCGCAGAACGGTCGGACCGACACGATGCAGGCTCCGGCGGCCGAGGAGGCGATCGCACGGTGTGCGGCCGCACTCAGGCGCCACCACTTCGACGCGGTCACGGTGAAGACGCCCGAGGAGGCGTTCGAGGTGATGCGTGCGACGGTCGAGGCCGAGCAGCCGAAGCTCGTGTCGTTCGGCGACTCGATGACCATGCGTGCCACGGGCATCGTGGAGTGGCTCCGCGCCGACAGCCGTTGGACACTGCTCGACGGATTCGACGCCTCGATGCCCCGTCCCGAACGGCTCGAGATCCGGCGCCAGGCCCTCCTCTGCGACCTCTTCGTCACGGGCATCAACGCCGTCACGGAGCAGGGCACGCTCCACTGGCTCGACATGGTCGGCAACCGGATCGCCCCCGTGGCGTTCGGGCCCCGCAAGGTGATCCTCGTGGCCGGACGCAACAAGATCGTCGCCTCGCGCGAGGAGGCCGAGGAGCGCATCCGCCGCATCGCTGCCCCGCAGAACATCGCCCGACACCCGGGATTCCACACGCCGTGCGCCAAAACGGGCGTCTGCATGGACTGCAACTCCCCGGACCGGATCTGCAACACCCGCATGGAGATGCTGCGCTGCCACCCGGCCGGACGCATCCAGGTCATCCTGATCGACCGGGAGCTCGGATTATGACACATACGAACCCACAGAACAGGGAAGAAAAATGAAACGACTGCTGTACATACTGACCGCCGCCCTCGTGGCAAGCGCCTGCGGCGAAGAGAAAAACGAAGTATTCTACACGATCTCCTACCCGATCGTGGAGGTCGGGGCCGAAGTCACGATCGAAACGACCGAATCCGGAGAAGGGACCGGAGGCGGAAGCGGATCGGGAACCGAGGACGAAACCGGCGACGGGACGGAGGAAGACGGGCAGACGGAAGACCCGACCGTAGAGGAGATCAAGGCCGAGATCATCGCGGCGGCGCCCGTTGCGGCGGGCGGGAGCTACACGCTCTACTTCTCCACGTACAACGCCGGGCGGCTGGAGGTGATGGCCGCGGCCGACGCCGCAATGGCCGCGGGCGTATTCGGCAAGGAGCCCGGGCAGAGCTCGATCGAATTCATCTACTCGGGGCGCGACTACGTCTGCACGGTCTCCTCGTACACCGACAGTGAGGGTGTGCGCAAGGTGCTGCTGGCCGTGGACCTCACCGAAGAGTACCGCAAGCTCCACCCCGAGGTGAACATCACCAAGGCCGAACGGCTCGAGTATACCTCGACGAACGCCTACTGATCCCGCAACGACAATGGCAAAGATCAAGAAAGCCTACTTCTGCCGCAACTGCGGATTCGAGGCGCCGAAATGGCTCGGCAAGTGTCCGGGTTGCGGCGAGTGGAACACCTTCACCGAGGAGATCATCTCGCGCGGGAGCAGCCAGGTGCCGGCAGCCGTCGGCGGACCGCTGCCCGAAAGCCGGCCCCAGCGCGTGGCCGACATCCGCGAAAGCGAACACCGCCGGCTCGACCTGGGCAACACGGAGGTGAACCGGGTGCTGGGCGGCGGCATGGTGCCCGGGTCGCTCGTGCTGCTGGGCGGCGAACCGGGAATCGGAAAATCGACCCTCTCGCTCCAGATCGCCCTCGCGGCAAACGGGCTCAGGACGCTCTACGTCTCGGGCGAGGAGTCGGCCGAGCAGATCAAGATGCGCGCGACACGCATCGGAATCGGCAACGAGGAGTGTCTGATCTACCCCGAAACGCTGCTCGAACACATCGTCGCACAGATCGCCGAGCAGCAGCCGGACCTGGTAGTCATCGACTCGATCCAGACGATCTACACCGAGCTGATCGACTCGTCGGCCGGCAGCGTGTCGCAGATCCGCGAATGCGCCGCCACCCTGCTCAAATACGCCAAATCGACCGGAACGTCGATCATCATCATCGGCCACATCACCAAGGACGGGGCCATCGCCGGCCCGAAGATCCTCGAGCACATCGTCGATGTCGTCCTGCAGTTCGAGGGCGACAGCAACAACGTCTACCGCATCCTGCGCGGCATCAAGAACCGCTTCGGCGCAACGTTCGAGATCGGCGTGTTCGAGATGCTCGACGACGGGCTGCGCGGCGTGGACAACCCCTCGGAAATTCTGCTCACGCACTACGAGGAGCCACTGTCGGGAATCGCCGTCGGGGCCTCGGCCGACGGGGTGCGCCCCTACCTGATCGAGGTGCAGGCGCTCGTAGGCGGCGCCGCCTACGGAACGCCGCAGCGCTCGGCCACGGGTTTCGACGCACGCCGCATGAACATGCTGCTGGCCGTGCTCGAGAAGCGGCTGGGCATGAAGATGTTCCAGAAGGATGTCTTCCTGAACTTCGCCGGAGGATTCAGGGTCGCCGACCCGGGGCTGGACCTGGCGGTGGTGGCCGCCGTCATCTCCTCGTACTACGACCGTCCGATCGCCGAAGGGGTCTGCTGCGCCGGAGAGATCGGCCTCTCGGGCGAGGTGCGCCCCGCACCCCGCACCGAACAGCGCATCAGCGAGGCCGCGCGGCTCGGGTTCCGGAGAATCGTCGTATCGGGCTATCTGGCCAAGGGCACGCGCCGCCCGAAAGGGATCGAGGTTGTCGGAATCACCGGCATCGACCAGCTGCCCAAGGCGCTCTTCATCGAGTAGAAGGCGGAGGAGTGCACCGAGAAAACGGGCCCCGAAAGCGTTGGCTTTCGGGGCCCGTTCGCATACCGAAGCGGTCTCTGCGGCTGGCAGGACACACATGTGGAACAGAATTTGCTCGCTTGGCCGGTAAAACGGAGAAGTCATGCAAAAAAGAATCGTCGTACTCGGCGGTGCCGGGTTCATCGGAACACACCTCTGCCTGCGGCTGCTCGCCGACGGCAACGAGGTCTTCTGTGTCGATGTCCGCGAAGCCGCAGGATCCTCCCTGCTTCGCGACGTCCTGCGCCATCCGGCCTTCCACGCCGTCCGCCACAACATCGTCCACGGATTCGGCATCCGCTGCGACGAGATCTACAACCTCGCCTCCCCTTCACGCGTATGCTACGACAAGGCGCTTCCGGTCGAAGCGCTGCAGGTCTGCATGACCGGGACGATCAACACGCTCGATACGGCACGCGCCGAACACGCACGCGTGCTCTTTGCCTCGTCGGGCGAAATTGGCGACGGAAGCCCCGCGGCTGCAACAGCCGACGGGTGCGGATGTGCACGGACCCTCGTCGAGGGAAAGCGGGCGGCCGAGGCGCTCCACCGCGCCTACCGCGAGGAGTTCAACGTCGATACGCGCATTGCACGCATCTACAACACCTATGGCAGCGGAGCCGACCTGATGGATCAGCGGCTGGTGATGAAGAGCGTCGTGGCGGCGCTGCGCAACCGCGACATACGCATCAACGGCAGCGGCGAACAGATCCGCACCTTCTGCTGGGTCGAAGACCTGGTCGAGGGGCTCGTGCGGCTGATGGACGCCTCGCCCACGGAGGGGGTTCGCACGATGGAGTTCGGCGGAGGGCACGAGGTCTCGATCCGCACGCTGGTCGAGAAGATCGTCGCGCTGACAGGCAGCCGCTCGCGCATCGTACACGTCAAGGCCCGGCCGGGCGATGCCCCGCGGAGGGTGCCCGACCTCACGAAGGCGCGCAACGAACTGGGATGGACACCCCGTACACCGCTCGTCGAGGGACTGCGACGCACGATCGCCTATGCCGAAAAGGAGCTCTCGGGAAAGGTCCACACGGCCGTCACGTGGGCCGAAATCAACTGAAGGGAAAAACGGAATACGATGAACGATTTCGACAAGATCATCTGGAGCGATACGCTGGTCCTCGTGGAGTTCTTCGCCTCGTGGTGCGGCCCCTGCCGGGCCATGGACCCCACGGTAGAACGGTTCCGACGCATGATGAACGGGCGCGCGGAGATGCTCCGCATCAACATCGACGACGAGCAGATGCTCCCCATCGTCCGCCGCTACCGCATCCGCACGGTGCCGACGCTGCTCCTCTTCCACCGCGGCGAGGAGCGCTGGCGCCGCAGCGGCATCACAAGCTACGAGGAGATGGCTGCGGCTCTCGAACAGACGGAAGCGCTCATCCACGCCACGCCGCACTGAATCAGTGCGGCAAACGCCAGGCAAGCTCCTCGTGGACGAAGTCTTCGGCAGGGAGCGAGCCGAGAGATCCGGCCGCGCGGAGTACCGCCTGCCGGGTCTCTTCGTTTCGGGCCCCGATGGCCGTGCAGAAGGCGACGGCGCCCTGGGCGAGCAGGTGAGCCCCGAACAGGGAGAGGGTGCGCACCTCGGCAGACGAGGCAGACGGGGCAGACGGGGCAGACGGGCCGGAACCGCCGGAGGCCGTCTCTTCGTCCGTGGCCGCAACGGCGGCCCGATGGACGGCATCGAGAGCCGGGGCGATCCACTCCCCGGGGGCCTGCGGCCAGCGGGCCGCAGCCATCAGCGCCGCATAGCGGAGCAACAGCGGCTGCGAGGGGGCGATCCACCGGCCGAAAAGTGAGGGGAATGCCCCGGCGCGGCTCAGCAGCGCAAAGGCCGCCTCCTCGGCCAGTTCGTTGTTGTCGATCCCCGCAGCCCAGAATGCGGAATCGTCGGGCGTGAGCCGGTCGGGTTCGGCAATATGGAAGGCAGCGAGGCGCAGCTCGCGGACATCCTGACGGAAAAGGAATTCGGCGAAGTTGTGGTCGGGCGTCTCGGCGCGGGCCAAACGGCGCAGGGTCGGGAGGCTCACGCCGTAGTTGAGCCCGCAGGGACGGCCGACAAGGCGCATGGAGTCGGCGACGGCCCCGTTGCGCTCGCGGCGTATCTCGCCGAGCAGGGCCGCCATGCGGGAGGTGTGGTTCATCGCGGCGGGATTACTTGCGGCGCGGAAGGGCCACCTGGACCGTACGTCCGAATTCGAAGACCGGGAGCACCGCACGGGCATACTCGCGGCCTGCGGCGATCACCGTGCAGACGGCCGGAGCCGCCACGCGGCACTTGACGACCGAGGACTCCTTGGGGCCGGCCTCGATGCTGCAGGAGGCCTCACCCGCAGGTTCGATCTGCAGAAGCACCATGTCGCCCGAGAGGTCGTTGTCGGGAAGCAGTCCGGCAGCCGGGCTGAAGCGGCAGAAGACATACTGGTTCTTGCCGGCCTCGGGATAGACCAGATAACGGTGCGTCTCAACCAGGACGGTCTGCTTGCCGAGGAAGAGCTCGAGGTAGCTCTGCTCGAGTCGCTCGATCTCCGAAAGAGCGGCATTCAACCCCTCACCGAAGACATTCTCGCCGGCATCGCCCGTGACGAGCTCCAGCCGGTGGCGGCGCAGGGCGAAGACCTGCTCGGCAGCGGCGCGCGCCGCATCCTCGAGCGACGGGACGACCATCGACATCTTGTCGGGCTGAACCCGGGCGAACTCCTCGTCGGAGGAGGCGTGCTGCAGCACCCGCTGCTGCGGGGCGGCCGGCTCGCCGGCATCGTAGAGGTCGTCGCCCGAGAGGGCGATCCGGGCCCCGACGACGCTCCACGTCGTCTTGTCGGTCAGCGGAGCGCGAACGCCGAGGTATTTCTGCGCATAACGCGCGTAGGGCCCGCAGAGCGTCACCGTACGCTCGACCGTCAGATCGACGGCCAGTACCGTGCGGGGCATGCTGACGACGATGCCGTCGGCACCTTCCATTGCACCCTCGAGTGCGATATAGGGGTTTTGAGCCATGACGGCCGTTGCGCCGAAGAGCAGGCCGGCAAGCAGCAGGATTTTCGATTTCATAAGCATCTGCATGTTGATCCGAAGACAAATGTAACCTTTTTTCGCGGGACCTCAAAATTTCAGATAAAAATCGCGCGTCAGGGCCCGGTATTCGGGCGTATAGCATTCATGCTCACCCGTGCCGATCGTCAGTTCGTCGCGGAGAGGCGCGCCGGACGCCGGAGCAGAAGCGGGTACGCCGGCAGGCACGAACTCGAGAAGGGCCCGCTTGACGGGACGCCGCGGCGTGGTGCGGACATCGGTGCGGCGGACGGGCTGCAGGTATCCCCGGCAGAGGTGCACGAACCGGTCGGCCTCCGTGGTCGGAAGGATGACGGCGAAGTGCCCGTCTGCGGCCAGCAGCCGCACGACGGCGTCGCGCAGCTCTCCGAAGGGCAGGCGGACGGCATGCCGGACCGTCGTACGGCCGGCATCGGGGCAGGTGAGCGAATCGACGAAAAAGGGCGGGTTCGAGACGATCAGGTCGAAGGGCCGGTCGGAGAACTCCTGCACGGGGCAGCGGACGAACGAGAGCCGGTCGCCCCACGGCGAAGCGTCGCCGTTGGCGCGCGCCTCGCCGACATCGTCGATATCGACACCCGTGACGGCGGCCCCGGGGGCGCGCTGGGCCAGCATCAGGGCGATCAGCCCCGTGCCGGTACCGATGTCGAGGATCCGCCGGTCGGAGTCACGCAGCGGAGTCCAGGCGCCGAGCAGAACGCCGTCGGTGCCGACCTTCATCGGCGAGCGTTCCTGACTGACGGAGAATTGTTTGAAGTGGAACATATCAATCAAAGCGTGAGGCGGCGGTCGATGCCGGCGCCGAAGAGGGCGAAATCGAAACGCACGGGATCCGCGGGATCGAAGCGCCGCAGCGCCGCGGTCGTCTCCTCAACAGCCCGCCAGTCGTTCTGGCGCCGCGTCAGCAGCCCCAGCGTGCGGGCGACGTTCCCGGCGTGGATGTCGAGGGGGATGCGGAGGGCCGACATCGGGATGTCCGTCCACAGGCCGAAGTCCACACCGCGGTCGTCGCGGCGGACCATCCAGCGCAGGAACATGCAGAGCCGCTTGCAGGCGGCACCCCGCTCGACGGACGAGAGGTGTTTCTCGCACCGGGACGCATGCTCCCCGGCAAAGAACGCACGCCGGAAGTCGGCAAGCGTGGCGGCAAGGTCGCCCGTCACGGCGTAGCTGTGCTCGAAGAAGGCTCCCAGACCGCCCCACCCGCTATCGATGCGGCGCAGGGCCAGCACGAAGTCGCGCAGGTCGCAGCCCCGAAACGTGCGGTGGACAAAGGCGTCGAGGCCCGCGAGTTCGCGCTCCGAGGCGTTGCGCACGAAGTCCGCCGGGGCGTCGTCCATCAGGCGCATCATCCGGTGGCCGTTGCGGACGATTGTCCGGCGGTTGCCCCAGGCGATCGTGGCGGCGAAGAAGCCGGCGATCTCACGGTCGGCACGGTCCGTAAAGCGGTGCGGGACCGAAATCGGATCGTCGGGGATGAACTCCGGGCGGTTGTAGGTGTCGTGGAGCCGCTCGAGCAGTTCGCGCAGTTCGGTATCAGCGGACCGTTCCATCCGACATCGTGATCGTGCGGTCGGCCATGGCGGCCAGGTGCTCGTCGTGCGTCACGATGACGATCGTCTGTCCGAGCCGTTCGCGCAGTTCGAAAAAGAGGCGGTGAATCTCGTCGCGGTTGTGCGAATCGAGGTTGCCCGAGGGTTCGTCGGCCAGCAGCACGGCCGGCGAGTTGATCAGCGCCCGCGCGATGGCCACACGCTGCTGCTCGCCGCCGGAGAGCTGCCCCGGCTTGTGGTCGCGGCGTGCCGAGAGGCCCACCAGGTCGAGCAGTTCGCCGGCGCGCCGCTCGACCTCGGCACGCGGCCGCCGGCCGATCAGCCCGGGGATGCAGACGTTCTCGAAGGCCGAAAACTCGGCCAGCAGGTGGTGGAACTGGAAGACGAAGCCGATCCGCTCGTTGCGGAAGCGCGAGAGGTCGCGGTCGCCCAGAGCGAAGGGATCGCGGCCGTCGATCTCGACGCGGCCCGAGTCGGGACGCGACAGCGTGCCGATGATCTGCAGCAGCGTGGTCTTGCCCGCACCGCTGGCCCCGACGATCGAGACGACCTCGCGGTCGGCGACCTCGAGCGAGACGCCCCGCAGCACCTCGAGCGAACCGAAGCTCTTGTGGATATCCGTTACGCGTATCATGGTTGCGTGGTTTGAATCGTATCGCCGCGGAAGGCGCGGAACAGGCGCACGCTGTCGGCCGCCTCGCGGACGTCGTGGACGCGGAGGATCGCGGCGCCCTGGCGCAGGCACTCCCAGCCCAGGGCTACGGTGCCGGCGAGCGACTCGGCGGGCGTGCAGCCCAGCGTGCGGTAGATCATCGACTTGCGAGAAAGGCCCGCCAGCACCGGACAGCCCAGCGAGCAGAGGCGGTGCAGTCCGGCAAGCAGTTCGAAATTCTGCGCTGCGGTCTTGGCGAAGCCGAAGCCCGGGTCGAGGATGATCCGCCCGCGGCGGATACCGGCCCGCTCCATGTCGCAGAGGCGCGAGCGGAAGTAGCCGACCACCTCGGTCACGATATCGCGCCGGTAGTCGGTCAGCGACTGCATCGTCTTCGGGTCGCCCTTCATGTGCATGGCGATGTAGGTCAGGTCGAGTTCGGCGACGGTCCGAAGCATGTCGGGGTCGAGTTCGCCGGCCGAGATGTCATTGACGATGACGGGGCCGAACTCCGCGACGGCGCGGCGCACCACCCCGCTGCGGAACGTATCGACCGAAACGGCGACGTCGGGGTCGGCCTGCCGCACGGCGGCAAGCCCCAGGCGCACGCGGCGCCACTCCTCGTCGGGCGACACCTCGTCGGCCCCGGGGCGCGAGGAGTAGCCCCCCACGTCGATGATCGAGGCTCCCTCGTCGAGTGCCTCGCGGACCCGCCGGGCAACGGCGTCGCCGTCGGGCGTGCGGCTCCCGGCGTAGAAGGAGTCGGGGGTGACGTTCAGGATGGCCATCACCTGCGGCTCGGCAGGATCAATGGCCGGCATGTTGTGCTTCATGGCGGAATCGGCGGTCGAGCAGGGCTACGTTGGGTTCGAGCTCCTCCTCAAGGATATTGACCAGGGTGAAATCGGCCCGGGCGCAGAGCGCGTCGTCGTCGAGCTGGGCCGCGATCCGGCGACGGACCGCCTCGGCATCGCAGCCGTCGCGGCGGCAGGTGCGCTCGATGCGCAGTTCGAGCGGAGCCAGCACGGCGACGGTCCTGTCCACGCAGCCCTCGAGGCCCGCATCGAAGAGGATGGCGCTCTCGAGGATCACGTAGTCGCCGCTCTGACGCTCGGCCCAGGCGGCGAAATCGGCCATCACGGCCGGGTGGACCAGCGCATTGAGATCGGCCCGCGCAGCGTCGTCGCGGAAGACGCGGTCGGCCAGCCACGCGCGGTTGAGTTCACCGTCGCGGTAGCTCTCCGCACCGAAGCGGGCCGCGATGCCGGCACGCAGCGCCTCCGACGAGGTCATGAGCCGCTTGGCCTCGGCATCCGAATCGTAGACCGCAACGCCCTTTTGGGCGAAGAGGCGGCAGACGGTGCTCTTGCCGCTGCCGATGCCTCCGGTGATACCGACCTTCATCATGACTCTTCTTCTGCTTCGGGTTCCCGGATCTCGGGAACCGTGCCGATCGACACGACCTTGATGTCACTGAGGCGCACCGAAATGGCATGCTGGAGCGACTGCGAATCGATGACCAGAAGGCCCTCGTGGCCCTCCTCGGTTGATGGGTGCGTCTTCAGTTCCGAGAGGGGATGCGCAGCCGTTTGCTCGAATAGACCCTGTAACCGAAGAGGTTCGTGCCGAGCCCCTCGACCACGCAGGCTACCTCGATCGGCTGTCCGTCGATGTTCACGCGAATGGTCTGCTCGGTCGTATAGGTATAGCTCAGTTTGGCCAGGTACCACAGGATGAACGATGCGACCAGCAGCGCCAGGAAGACCGGAGAGACGTAACGCCGGATCCAATGCAAGAAATTTTCCATACCTTCCGAAAGGCTAATTTTACGGCAAAGATAAAAATAAAATGGATTGCGCCGAATACGCAATCCATTTTATTATAAGGTACGGGGAGTCACCCCGGCAGAAAGACGCTACTTCTTCTCGATCTCGGCCTTCTTCGCACGTCGGGTCATCAGGTCGTAGGCCAGCGGCGAGGCGATGAAGATCGTGGCGGCGGTACCCACCACGACACCGATGATCAGCGCAAAGATGAAGCCGCGGATCGTCTCGCCTCCGAAGATGACGATGGCCAGCAGCGTCACGAGCGTCGTACCCGAGGTGTTGATCGTACGCGAAAGGGTCGAGTTGATGGCGCCATTGACCAGATCGGCGAAGTTGCGCTTCGGATAGAGCGTCATGTACTCGCGGATGCGGTCGAAGACCACCACCGTATCGTTGATCGCATAACCGATGATCGTCAGGATGGCGGCGATGAAAGCCTGGTTCACCTCGAGGTTGAACGGCAGCAGACCGTAGAACATCGAGAAGATACCGATGATCAGCAGGGCGTTGAAAGCCAGTGCGGCCGTAGCACCCGTAGCCCACTGCCAGCGCTTGAAGCGGAAGGTGATGTAGAGTCCGATGGCGATGAGCGAGAAGAGCACCGAGTAGATGGCGTTCCAGGTCATGTCCTGAGCAATCGAGGGACCGATCTTGTCGGCGTTCAGGATACCGTTCTGGTCGGTCTGCGTGTTGCGGAACTGCTCGAAGGTGATGTCGTAGGAGTAGAGCGGCTTGACGGCATTGTAGAGGATCTGCTCGACCTCGGCCGTAGCCTCGTCCGACGTATCGTCGTAGCGGTACTGCGTCACGATGCGCATCTGGTTCTCGTTACCGTACTGCTTGACCTCGAAGCTCACCGACGAAGCATCGGCATCGGAGATGGCCGAGAAGGCCTCGTCGAGGTTCTGGCGCACGGCCTCGGCCGATACGGCCTTGTCGAAGCGGACAACGTAGGCGCGGCCACCGGTGAACTCGGCACCGAGGTTCAGGCCGCGGATGCCCAGCGAGAGGAACGACAGCACCATCAGCACGGCGACGATCGCATAGGAGATCTTGCGCTTCGAAAGGAAATCGACGTGCGTGTTGTTGAGGAAGTTCTCCGACCACTTGTACGAGAAGGAGATGTTGCCCCACCTGGCCACGATCCACTCGATCAGCAGACGCGTGATGAAGATGGCGCAGAAGAACGAGGTGACGATACCGATGATGAGCGTCGTGGCGAAGCCCTGGACCGGACCGTTACCGAAGATGAAGAGCACGATACCGGTGATGATCGTCGTCAGGTTACCGTCGATGATCGCCGAATAGGCCTTCGAGAAGCCGTCCTTAATGGCCAGCGAGAGACCCTTGCCGCCGCGGAGCTCCTCCTTGATGCGTTCGTAGATGATGACGTTGGCATCGACGGCCATACCCATCGTCAGCACGATACCCGCGATACCCGGAAGGGTCAGCACGGCACCGAACGAAACGAGCACGCCCATCAGCAGGAAGACGTTGAAGAGCAGGGCGATATCGGACATCCAACCGGCCGTCTTGTAGAACAGGCCCATGTAGAGGAGCACCAGGATGAAGGCGATCACGAACGAGAGCATACCGGCGTTGATCGACTCCTGGCCCAGCGAGGGACCCACGACCGTATCCTGAATGATCTTGGCCGGAGCGGGAACCTTACCCGAGTTGAGCACGTTGGCCAGGTCCTTGGCCTCCTGGATCGTAAAGTCACCCGTGATCGACGACTGACCCTTGTCGATCTTGCCGTTCACACGGGGGGGCCGAATAGACGTAACCGTCGAGAACGATGGCGATGCACTTGCCGACGTTCTCGCCCGTCAGGCGTGCCCACTCCTGCGTACCCTCGGCATTCATCGTCATCGAGACCTCGGCCGAAGCGCCGCGCTCGGCGTAACGCTCCACCGACTCCGTCACGACGCTGCCGTCGAGCGGAGCCTTGCCGTCGGGGGTCGAAACCTTGAGGGCATAGAGGAAGTAGCGGCCGTCGATGTGGTCGTCACCCTTGACGCCCCACTTGAAGATGATGTCGGCCGGGAAGAGCTCGCGCACGGCGGGCTGTGCCAGGTAGGCGTTCACGGCAGCCATGTCGGCCTTGTAGGCGGCACCGATGGCGGCACCTCCGGCATACGACGGATCGAGCACGGCGAAGAGCGGGTTCTCGGCCCGGTCGAAGTTGCCCGTGCGGGCTGCATCGGTCCCGGCAGCGGGAGCGGTCTCGTTGCCCAGCTCGGCAAGCAGGCCTCCCGTCGTATCGGCCGGCACGGCAGCGGCGGCCTCACCCTCGGCAGCAGCCTCCCCGGCAGCGGGAGCGGGCTCCATCTCCGACTTCAGCAGCTTGTCGGCAGCAGCCAGAGCAGGAAGCACCTCGCGGGCGTCGTAGGTCGTCCAGAATTCGAGCGAAGCGGTTCCCTGCAACAGATCGCGGACACGCTGCGGCTCCTTCACACCCGGGAGCTCGACCAGAATGCGGTGCGAGTTCGGCAGGCGCATGATGTTGGGCTGCGTGACGCCGAAGTGGTCGATGCGGCTGCGGAGCACGTTGAACGAAGCGGCGATGGCGGCCTCGGTCTCCTTCTTCAGCAGGCGCTCGACGTCGGCGTTCGAGCTCTCGAGCGTGATGTCCGAGCGGTCGGGGCTGACGAACAGCCCGGCAAGCGGGCGGCCGCCCGACAGGCGCTCGTAGGCCTTCACGAAGTCGCCGATGTAGTCGCTCGACGTACCCTGCTTGAGGGCCTCGTTGGCCTCGGCAATCGCCTCCTGGAAGGCCGGATCGTTCTGGCTGTCACCGGCGAGCCTTGACGACATCCTCGACCTGTACCTCCAGCATGACGTTCATACCGCCCTTCAGGTCCAGACCCAGATTCAGCTCCTTCTCCTTGCACTCCTTGTAGGTGAACTTGCGGAATCCCATGTTGAAGACCGGCATGTTCTGGACCGAATCCAGATAGTGCTGTTCGGCACCGGCCTGCTCCTCGAGCGGGAACTGTGCGGCATACTCGGCCGCCTTCTCTACGCTTCGTGTCTTGAACGTAAACGAGAGCTGATAAACGCACGCGAGCGCCAAAAGCACCGCGATGAGTTTAATGAAACCTTTGCTTTGCATTTGCGTGAAAAAAATTTGTTGTTATTTGTTTGTTTTGTTTGTAATTATCACGGTTACGCACAATAGCACGCAAAGATAGAAAAAAGATATTGAAAATAGCTATCATCACCGAAAAAACTGTCATTTTGAGCCGATACGATCCACCGTTCCGGGAGCGGGAAGGCCGCAAAACAGGGAAACGGACGGCAACCGGGAAGGAACGGCAGACCCGGAAAGGCGCGGCGGGGTGCAGGCGGCAACGCTCCTGCCGCCCCGGAAAAAGGCCTGCGGGCCGGGAAGGCCCGGCGGAAAAAAGCGGAGGGAAGGACCGCAGCGTGCGGAAGGAGCCGATATTTTATTAAATTTGTAACCGTTTCAACCATCAATCAACCGAACCGCTATGATGAAAAAACTCTTCCTCCTCGGCTGTGCGCTCCTCTTCGCCGCCGGGTCCCGGGCCCAGACGGGCTATGTGCCGGCACCGGAAAACCTCGCCGCACGCCAGGCCTTCGCCGACGGCCGCTTCGGCATCTTCCTCCACTGGGGGCTCTATGCCATGCTCGGGCAGGGCGAATGGACCATGACCAACCTCGACCTCAACTACCGCGAATACGAGAAGCTCGCCGGAGGGTTCTACCCCGCGAAATTCGACGCCCGGGCGTGGGTGACGGCATTCCGCGAGGCGGGCGCCCGCTACATCTGCTTCACGACGCGCCACCACGACGGATTCTCGATGTTCCACACCGGACAGTCGCCCTACAACATCGTCGATGCCACGCCCTTCGCCCGCGACGTGGTGAAGGAGCTGGCCGAAGAGTGCCACCGGCAGGGGCTGCGCATACACTTCTACTACTCGCTCATCGACTGGTGGCGCGAGGATGCTCCCCGCGGCCGCACGGGCCTCGGCACGGGACGCCCGGCCGACAAGGAGGATGCCGACGCCTACTTCGACTTCATGAAGGCCCAGCTTACGGAGCTGCTCACGCAGTACGGCGAAGTGGGCGCCATCTGGTTCGACGGCGTGTGGGACCAGGACCGGAACCCCTCGTTCGACTGGCGCCTCGATGAGCTTTACAGCCTGATCCACCGGCTCCAGCCGGCATGTCTGATCGTGAACAACCACCACCTGACCCCCTTCGAGGGCGAGGACGTGCAGGCCTTCGAGCGCGATCTGCCCGGAGAGAACACCGCCGGACTTTCGGGGCAGGCCATCAGCCGGCTCCCGCTCGAGACATGCCAGACGATGAACGGCATGTGGGGCTACAAGATCACCGACCAGAACTACAAGTCGGTGGGGACGCTCGTACAGTATCTTGTCGGGGCGGCCGGACGCGGCGCCAACCTGCTGCTCAACATCGGCCCGCAGCCCGACGGCGCGCTCCCGGCCGCAGCCGCGGAGCGGCTCGAGGGAATCGGAGAGTGGCTCCGCGCGAACGGAGAGACGGTCTACGGCACCGAGGCGGGCCCCGTTGCACCGCGTGACTGGGGCGTGACCACGCGCAAGGGCGACAAGGTCTATGTCCACGTGCTCAACTGGCCCGACGAGGAGCTCTTCGTTCCCGTGACGGGCGAAAAGGTCCTGCGGGCGGCACGCTTCGCCGACGGCGGCAGGCTCACGTTCCGGCAGGACGATGCCGGGGTGACCGTCCGGCTGGGCGAACGCGACACCCAGGCCCCCGATTTCATCGTGGAGCTGACGGTCAGGTAACGGGCGGCGAACGGATACGGGGTGCGGGTGTGACCCGGCCCCGGTACGTCGCCGGAGAACAAAAAAAGCGGAGGAGTGTTTCCACTCCCCCGCTTTTCGTTTCGGGATACCGGACCGCCGGCCCCGGGGTTTTATCCGGTTACTTCACCTCCTCGAACTCCACGTCCTCGGGCTGCGAAGCTCCGTTGCCGCCGTTCGACTGGGCTCCCTGATTGCTCTGCTGCTGGCCGGCGTTCTGCTGTGCGCCCTGGGCCTGCTGCTGTGCGTAGATATCCTGCGAAGCGGCCTGCCATGCGGCATTGAGTTCGGCGATGGCCGTGTCGATGGCTGCCACGTCGGCGTTCTTGTGCGCCTCCTTGAGCTTGCCCAGAGCCGACTCGATGGCTGCCTTCTTGTCGGCAGGCAGCTTGTCGCCGTACTCCTTGAGCTGCTTCTCGGTGGCGAAGATGTTCGAGTCGGCGGCGTTGATCTTGTCGATACGCTCCTTCTCGGCCTTGTCCTTGGCCTCGTTGGCCTTCGCCTCGTCGCGCATGCGCTGGATCTCCTGCTCGGTAAGGCCCGAAGAGGCCTCGATGCGGATCTTCTGCTCCTTGCCCGTACCCTTGTCCTTGGCCGAGACGTTCAGAATACCGTTGGCGTCGATGTCGAACGTCACCTCGATCTGCGGCACACCGCGCGGAGCAGCAGGAATGCCGTCCAGGTGGAAGCGGCCGATCGACTTGTTGTCGCGGGCCAGCGGACGCTCGCCCTGGCAGACGTTGATCTCTACGGAAGGCTGGTTGTCGGCAGCCGTCGAGAAGACCTCCGACTTGCGCGTCGGGATGGTCGTGTTGGCGTCGATGAGCTTCGTCATCACACCGCCCAGCGTCTCGATACCCAGCGACAGCGGCGTAACGTCGAGCAGCAGCACATCCTTCACCTCGCCCGTCAGCACACCGCCCTGGATGGCGGCGCCGATAGCCACGACCTCATCGGGGTTCACCGACTTGTTGGGCGTCTTGCCGAAGAAGTCGGCGACGATCTTCTGGATGGCGGGAATACGCGTCGAACCGCCCACGAGGATCACCTCGTCGATCTGCGAGGCCTCGAGACCCGCGTCACGCAGCGCCAGCTTGCAGGGCTCGATCGTCTTGCGGATCAGGTGGTCGCACAACTGCTCGAACTTGGCACGCGTCAGCGTCATAACAAGGTGCTGCGGAATGCCGTTGACGGGCATGATGTACGGCAGGTTGATCTCCGTCGTGGTCGAGGACGAGAAAGTTCGATCTTCGCCTTCTCGGCAGCCTCCTTCAGACGCTGCAAGGCCATCGGGTCCTCACGCAGGTCGATGCCGTGCTCGGCCTTGAAGGCCTCGGCCATGTAGTCGATCAGCACGTGGTCGAAGTCATCGCCTCCGAGGTGCGTATCGCCGTTGGTCGATTTTACCTCGAATACGCCGTCGCCCAACTCGAGGATCGAGATATCGAACGTACCGCCGCCGAGGTCATAGACGGCGATCTTCATGTCGTTCTGCTTCTTGTCCAGGCCGTAGGCCAGTGCGGCGGCCGTAGGCTCGTTGATGATACGGCGCACCTTCAGGCCCGCGATCTCGCCCGCCTCCTTCGTAGCCTGACGCTGCGAGTCGGAGAAGTAGGCAGGAACCGTGATCACCGCCTCGGTGACCTCCTGGCCCAGGTAATCCTCGGCCGTCTTCTTCATCTTCTGGAGGATGATGGCCGAAATCTCCTGCGGCGTGTAGAGCCGTCCGTCGATATCGACACGCGGCGTGTTGTTGTCGCCGCGCACGATCTTGTAGGGCGCACGGGCAATGTCGGCCGTCACCTTGTCATAGGTCTCACCCATGAAACGCTTGATCGAGAAGACCGTGCGCTTGGGGTTCGTAATTGCCTGACGCTTTGCGGGGTCACCCACCTTGCGCTCGCCGTCGGCCGTGAATGCCACCACCGAAGGAGTCGTGCGGTGTCCCTCGGAGTTGGGGATCACAACCGGCTCGTTGCCTTCCATCACTGCCACGCAGGAGTTCGTCGTTCCCAGATCGATACCAATAATCTTTGCCATAATTGTACCTATTATTTAATTTGTTTTCAATTCACGTTCCGTATCCGCTCACCCGGGGATCCTGCTCCGCGTGCCGGATACGCCCCTACACCGAACAAAGGTTGTACCAAACGGCACCGTCTGCCAATTTGTCAGACAGATGGCAGAAAGAGAGGGCGGCATGCCTCCTGTCACACGGCATTTTGGCAGGATTCGCCCGACGCCGGCGTGCCAGGGTGCACGGCACATGGCTTCCCGGCATGCCGGCAACCCCGTAAAATTGGTATGATTTTCCGGAATCCGGATCTTTAGAAAATACCTAAAAATTGGTATTTTTGCACAAACGTCAAACCTCTCCGCACATGCTTCGCAAGATCAGGATCACCTTTGCCCTACTCTGTTTCGCACTCATCACGCTGTTGCTGCTCGACTTTACCGGAACGCTCCACACCTGGTTCGGATGGCTCGCCCGAATCCAGTTCCTGCCTGCCGTGCTGGCGCTCAACGTCGCCGTCGTCGCCTCTCTGGTGGTGCTCACGCTCCTCCTGGGGCGCGTCTACTGTTCGGTCATCTGCCCGCTGGGGGTTTTCCAGGACATCGTCTCGTGGTTGAGCGGCCGCCGCAGGAAGCACCGCTACCGCTTCTCCTACTCGCCGGCCAAACGGTGGCTGCGCATCGCCGTGCTGGTGCTCTTCGTGGCGGCGATCGCCGCGGGCATCGGTTCGCTGGTCGCCCTGCTGGCACCCTACAGCGCCTACGGGCGGATCGCCGCAAACCTCTTCGCCCCGATCTACCGCTGGGGCAACAACCTGCTGGCCTACTTCGCCGAACGGGCCGACAGCTACGCCTTCTACCAGACCGACGTGTGGCTGAAGAGCCTCCCGACGCTGCTCGTCGCCGCCGCGACGTTCATCGTGCTCGTCGTGCTGGCCTGGCGCGGCGGACGCACCTACTGCAACACGATCTGTCCGGTGGGCACCGTACTCGGCGCCCTGGCCCGCTACTCGCTCTTCCGCCCCGTGATCGACGAGCGGAAATGCAACTCCTGCACGCTCTGCGCCCGCAAATGCAAGGCCTCGTGCATCGATGCGGCCCGCCACCGGATCGACTACTCGCGCTGCGTGGCCTGCATGGACTGCATCGACACCTGCAGGCACGGAGCCATCTCCTACCGGCTCCGGGAACTGCGTCCGAAGCAGGACGGAACGGACAGGACGGACGGGAAGACGGCCGCATCGCACACGGAGGCTCCGGCCGACCCCGCACGCCGCAGTTTCCTGACCGGCGCCGGGCTGCTGCTCGGGAGCGCCGCCCTGCACGCGCAGGAGAAGAAGGTGGACGGCGGCCTGGCAGTGATCCTCGACAAGAAGGTGCCGGCACGCCATACGCCGATCGTGCCGCCGGGCGCCGTCAGCCTGCGCCACATGGCCGCCCACTGCACGGGGTGCCAGCTCTGCGTCTCCTCGTGCCCGAACGGCGTGCTGCGCCCCTCGTCGGGACTGATGACCCTCATGCAGCCCGAATCCTCCTACGAACGCGGCTACTGCCGCCCGGAATGCGTCGTCTGCTCGGAGGTCTGTCCCGCAGGCGCCATCCTGAAGATCACGCCCGCCGAGAAGTCGGCCATACAGATCGGGCGTGCCGTCTGGGTGCGCGACAACTGTGTGCCGCTCACCGACGGCGTGGCATGCGGCAACTGCGCACGGCACTGTCCGACGGGTGCCATCACGATGGTGCCTTCGGACCCCGAACGCGCGGACAGCCCGCCTCTCCGCAGACAACCTTAACTATTAAGGTTTTACACGCAAGGCACCCAAAAAGGAACCCATTTTTAAGGCCCTTTTGGGTGCTTTCCTTTTATCTCCGCTAAAACAATTTGCGGAAGAAGGCGGCTACAGCCGTAAATACCTTCGTCTTCCGAAGAAAGAAAAAGGCAACCGCCAATAGTACCAAAATCCCGAAAATGTAACGCCACCTGTACGGGTCGGCCGCCGGCTTCTCGGTAATATCGGTTTCCTTATCGGTGTCCGTGTTCACTTCTTCCGTTTTGGTCGTTTCCGTCTTCTGTTCTTCCTGCGTTACCCCGGTAGCTTCGGCCTTCTGTTTTACCGTGAAGGTTTCGATACTCTTAATAGCTCCCTGCCTTCCGGTATCGGGCGGCTGCTTCTCTTTCGGTTCCTTCGGCCGGTTCTTGGGCGTGTCTGCAACCGGATTAGACGGGCCGCCCGCCTGCATAGTGTCCGGCTTTGCCTGCCGGGTATCGGGTTTCGGCGGGAAAAACTCGATTTTCGTATAGGTTACTTCTACGCCTTCGGTTTTCGTATTGTCTACCGTCCGGCGAAATTCGGCCGCCGTCGTTTCGTTCCGCTTTTCTTCGGTCTTAGCCGTTTCCTTCGTGCTGCCGGCCAACTTTCGCGGCGTGGAACACCCGATAAAAGAAACGGCCGCAATCCCCCAAAGAATAGCTATAAAGGTTCTTGTTTTCATACGATTTCGATAGTGATTTTTTCTTTCCGGGCTATTGCGGCCTTACACCGCTTTGTAAGTTCAAGTTCGTAAGGCGTGGAATTGATAACCCGCCCCTTTACCTTGTTTTCTCCGACCAAAATACAGCCGGAAGTGTCCTTACCGGTATTGCCACGATGAATTAGAATGCCGTCGAAATGCGGTACGTTCAAAAGGCGAGGAAGGTCGCGCCCGAAGCGCGGCGAACGGTTTACGGTTATTTCGTAGGTTCCGAACGGTATAGCCGTTTCGTTCTTTACCTTCTGTTCCCCATTGTCAAATTTGCCGTTTCGGTTGTCGTCCCGGTTCTTGTCTTCCAAGGTATCGCAAAAACGCACCCCGTCAATAAACAGCGTACCGATAGTATAGGTTTCGGCGAAGTATCGCCGTTTAAGCGTTAGTTTCATTGTCGCCCCCTTTCTCTTTTTCCTTTTTTAGATACTCGATAACCCCGGCTATAATCTCCTGTTCGTCCTTATGCTGGATGATTTGCGAAAGGATTTTAGCCGCATCCCCGATTTTGGCCCGCTCCTTGGCTTCGCTATTCTCGTAGATACTCTTTAATTCGATAAATCCCACGAACATAGCCCCGATAAACGTAAAAAACGGCAATACCGGTAAAGTGTGGTTCGTCTGCGGATTTAGCTGCGTAATAGCCAACATTTGCACCACGTCGATAGATGTAATTACGAGTATCATATTGAAATACCGGCTTATTGTCTACTGTCTTACGCAATCCGTACGAAGACCGATATTCCCCCCGTTGTTTGGCCTTTCGAATCCCGGCCCAAAGGTCAAGGAAGACCACGAACAAAACAAGCGCGTAAACGCAAGCTATAATAATAAGTTGCGGCCCGAAGGTCTGTAAGATATTTTCCATAGCTTAAATTCCCGCTGCCCCTACGTCGATACCGGCGGCGGCAAGGTCGGCCCGAACCATTGCTTTAACCGCAAGCACTTCTTTAAGGTAATTTTCGTATTCGGTTTTGTCCGCTTTGTCCGTCGATAGCCCAAGTACGAAAGCGTTGTACTTATTGATAAGGCTAAATTCTTCGGTTTCGTCCCGGCGGGAACGCAAAACGGCCTTTACGCATTTGTCGTAATCCGGCCGGCCCCATACTTCCACCGTGTCGTAATCGTACGCCTTCCTTGCGGCCGGTACCTGGTCGCCTTCTGCTTCGGCCATAGGTTCCGGCGTTACTTCCACTTCGGTAATATTGTAGTTGTAATGCCAACTGCCGTTGCCCAAGTCCTGCAAAATGGGCGGTCTATCGTTTGAATTTGATTTCATACTTCGATGTTTTAGAAAGTTTCTTAATCAAGTGTTTGCTATCGCAAGACTTCGCCCAACCCCACCAAGGGCAAATAGCCTGCTTAAAGTCCTTTTCGGATAATGGCCTTTTCCGTTTGTTCAGCTTCGCCAACCGCCGGCAAAAAGTCTTTTTAATGCCCTTTCGCATTCGGGTATGCGTGTGGAAAAATACATATCCTACGAAGTCGATACCGCGAGCCGCTACGGGGAAAACTTGCCAATTCCCTTTAACCTCTAATTTCAAATCCCCCAAATACGCCCTAATTTCGCCCATTAAGGAATGAAGGTAGGATTTATCCGAAGCAAGTATTACAATATCGTCCGCGTAGCGGAAGTAGTGCTTTACCCGCTTCTGTTCCTTTATCCAATGGTCGAAGTAGGTTAAATAGAGGTTAGCGAAATATTGGCTTAGGTAGTTTCCGATAGGTACGCCGTCCGCCGAATCTATAATTTCGTCAAGTAGGCGAAGTAGCCTTTTATCCTTCAACTTGCGGCGCAGAATGGATTTTAGCACGTCGTGGTTAATCGAAGGGTAGAACTTGCGAATATCCAATTTCAAACAAAACGTAGTACCTTCCGGGTCTTCCCGTAGGGCCTGTTTTACCTTCTTCGCGGCCGCATGAATCCCCCGGTTCTTAATGCAGCTATAAGTGTCCGCCGTGAAGGTCGAAACCCAAATAGGCTCTAAGACGTTCATTATAGCGTGGTGCAAAATACGGTCGGGAAAGTAAGGCAAGCGGTATATTTCCCGTTCTTTGGGTTCGTAAATAGTGAATACGTCGTACTTCGATGTATGGAAAGTACCGTTTAGCAAGGTTTCGCGCAACTTCAATAGGTTCACTTCCCGTTTTTTATCGTGTTCGATAACTCCGTACGTGCGTAACTTACCCTTACGGGCCTTTTCGTCCGCAAGCTGCAAGTTCTCGATAGAACAAACCTTCTCGTACAAGTTACCTATTCGCTTCATCGCACTACTTATTTGCTGATTCCTTAGGGAATGTTCGGGAAGTCCTACTAATACCCCTTAAATAGTTGTTGTTTTTTGCCAAGTGGCAAGGTTTTTACCCCGTTAAAATCTGCATAGCTGGGAGCTGACATTCGCATTCGTATTCGAAGCCGTGTTATTCGTATTCGCGTACGAAAAGCCGGCATTCGCGCTGTTATTCGCATTACCGCCGAAAAGCACGCCCCAAGGGTAAACCGCCTTTATTTTCACTCGAAATAATACCTTGTTCCCGAAGCCCGCATAGTTACTTTACGCGGGAAGGCGTTACGCTCCTTAATCTTCCCAAGGATATATTTAATTTCTTGCGAATTGGTAAAGAACTTCCGCGCGTCTTTATCCGGGTCTTCTTTATTGAACTTAATCTTAACCAAGAAGCGACCGGTTCCGAACTTCGTTTTAACGTCGTCCAAGAAGTCAATAACCCAAAAAGAAAGGTTAATTAACTTCTGCTGGGTTATTTCCGAACAATTGAAGTGCTTGTTATTCGCGTCCGGCTCAATCTGCAAGAAAGCTAAACTTCCGTCGTCCTGCCTGTTGTTTTCCATTTTTGCGAAAAATTGAACGGCGGGCATTCGTCCTAATTTGAGCTACTTCGAAAGCCCGCCGTAGTTAAACTTCTTTGTTAAATGCGTTCCGTTACGTGTCGTTTCAAGCGGGTAAAAAGCAAAGCCGGGAGCTGACAGCCGCATACGCATACGAAGCCGCGTAAGGCGTATCCGCGCACGAAAAGCCGGCATACGCGCCGGCAGCCGCAGCACCGCCGAAAAGCACGCCCCTTTGTCCGGTATTGCTTACTACGTTCGTATAGAAGTAATCGGCGAAGTAAGTAGTAGAACTTGCGCCTACTGCTGTCGGCATATTTTCGCCGTACTCGCCAATCATCATAATTTTAACGTAACCTTCATTGCGGGGTAGCTCGCCGCGCTTCTCGTAATCGGTATAGTCGTTACTTTGAAACTTGGCCGGGTCGGTACATACGAAAAACTCACTAACGCCGCCCGCGTCCGCACTTTGAATATTGCACTTGCATCCGTCCGTCCAACTCCATACGTGCCCGAAAGGATTTTCCAAACCTCGGTAGCTGGGTACGCTAAGGGTTTGGCCGTCGGTTCCGTCGCTTTTCTTGTATGTGTAGTTTACTACGCCTGTCTTATTTCCCAACGGGTTGGTAACCCCGCAAGGAACCATAGGGTTATAACTGTTATAGCCGTCCCAATCGCTCATATTGGTAACGCCTTGGCTTAATCCGCCCTGCTTATATCCTTCGCTTGTAGGTTCCGCGTTATAGGCAAGTTGGCAATTAAAGTTAGCGTATTCGACGGCGTAAAGCCACCAGCAAGTTTTTTGTACTTCGTAAACGTCGCAATTCCAACCGGCCCCGTTCTTGCCGGCATTCCCCCGGTTCCGGGCATACTTCCGAAAGTTGGTAAGGCTGATAGATGTAGCCGGCATACCTAAAAGGCTTCTATATGTTCCGTCCCAACCGGCCGTATTGTTACCGCCACGGAAAGCCGTAGAAGTATTTACGACGCTTGCAAGTTTCGGCGTAGCCGATACGGTGCGGTCTACGGCCGCTTCGTAAGCCGAACGATAGGCAAGCTGCACCAAATGGAACCCCGGTAGCGCGTGTTCGGAAAGAAGGCACCGGAATTTAGTACCGTCTACTTCAAATTTGCGGTAGTGGGCTGGTATTTCTACCATTACTTGCCCGTCGGTGCCGTCAAGTTTGGCGGCGGCTCCCGTATCGCGCTTGGTGCTGTCGTTCGCGTGAAGGTAATAAGCTACCGTTCCGTTGTCGCGCAAGACACAACGGCGCATTTTACTTTGAATAGGCAGCGAAACGTGAAGTTCCGGGCGACCAATTCGGGTACAAGCCGAAGAAGCTACGTTAGAATCCCATTCTATACCGTAGTAGTAATCGTAGGGAAACGTCGGCTTCGTGTTTCCTACTCCAATCAATAAACCCATAGCCGTATAAGATTTAGTACCCCCAAACAAGGGTAGCGTTAATACTCGTTTGCTTAATCTCGCGGACTATTTCGGGGTTCCAACCTATTTCGAAGCGCGTAGCTACGAACTTGCCCGGCTCCATGCCCCAAAGGTTTACTTCAAGAACGACGGCGGTTTCTCCGTCGTTCTTAATGTTAAACGGCGTATCTTCCATTTTGAAGTTACCCGTACTTAGCCCTTCAATGGGGCCGATTGTTCCAATTTGGGCGGAAACCGTTTCGCCCCCTCTTGTTGTACTCATTTTGTCGAAATATTAAGTTACACAAAAATACCCCGTTGCGTATTATTATAATACGCTTGTTGGTAAAAAATTAAAAACTAACTTTCTGCCTTCGTAGAATAGCGAGTATGGTTTCGTAAAATCCAAGTTCCATAAATATTCACAAACTCCATTAACTCACCGGGAGATAATACCCCAACTTGGGTATAGGAAGATTTTGTACCCTTTACGACCGTACAGGGATATGATGATGAATTATATAACGCACAATTATACCCGTTATGGTCTTCGTTGGCCTCCATTAAAACCCCGAATTGTGCTCCGGCGGTCAAGGCCATGTAGCAATTTTCGGAAACTGCCAACACCGTAGTAAATTGCGAAGGCGGGCAGTTGGTTTTTGTATATATCGTTTTATACGACCCGCTCGTTTCAAAGTAATTGGAAACGCATCGTCCGTCCTTATATACTCGGAACTTGGCCCGGTTGCCCTCCATTGCAGAGGGCGTTTTCGCGGTAAAGTCGATTCCGGTATTGCGTTGATAGGTTTCGCCCGTTGTGGATAATGCGAAAATTTGCGCCCCTACGATATTCGTTACAGTTCCTACGACAGAGCCTTTATTGTCGAAACAATTATCCCCATTGCTCGGCGTCGCGCTTTGGGTGTAGATATGGGTATAGCTATTGCTTGTCCATCCGTAATACTCTACATTCCCTTGTTGCGCTCCTGCGAATATCAACGGATAATCGGATTCTCCGGTGGGATTATAACCGGCCATAGCAGCTGCTACATTCTGTTCCGTATCGCGTACACCTATAAATCCGGAAAGGGCTACACCGCCTTCTATTTCTGTTCTTGCATCCTAAAAGCATCTCGCAAATATTCTATGTCGCTTTGTTCCAATTCAGCAACATCCTTTAATGTCCCGTCAGACGCACGAAATTTAATGTTCCCCCCCAATCTCTCCGGCGTCTAAGTCGAAATAAGTTTGTCCGTCGCCACTTTGAATCCGCCCCGTAGCAAGGAAACGACCGTTAATTGTCGTTGCGCCATAAGTTAGGGCGATAAGACGCGCCGGCCGGTTCCCGTCGGTATCGGTTATCACGCTGCTAAGGCTCCCTATCAAGAAATAATAATATGTAGGGTCGCCGTCTACCGCTCGCTGTACTGTGTCGAAAACGATGTTTCCGGCCGTTCCTGTCTTTTGGCAACGGGCGTATATGTAATAGACCGTTCCGCTTACAAGGTTCGAAAAGGTGGCCGTATTTAGCTGCCAACTTTTTACGGTTTCCGCTATCGTATAGTGAACCAACGTACCGCCTACCACCTTTACCGTATTGGGATTCCCTTCGTAGTTCGGTTCAAAGCGGGTGTTCTGTAATACGAACTGCTGGGAACGTGCGCCGGTGGCTAACATGGTCGTTTCAATCGAAAGCGGCTTTATCTTCTCGCTGTAATAGTGTCCTTCGGGGTCGAAAACATTAGCTAATACTTCTTGGCTGGCTTTCCAATTGCGGCGGGCCTTCGACGGGTCGGCAAGGTCGTTTATCTCTATAACATTGTCGATTTTCTGCAAGTCTTCGATAACGCGGGTTATCGTCGTTTTGGTTACGCTGTCGCCCAAGGTTATATTATACTTGTATTCCCGCAGCAAATCGCGCGTAAAGGCCGTAATTCGTACCGATTTGTTTACGCCTATGTCTTCATCTTCCACTGGGATATAATCGCCGACGGCAAAAAGGTTTACTACGGTCAGTTCGCCGGCGAACTGACGTATAAAATTTTCGTCGATACTTAACCCGTACTGTACTTGCGGCTGGCTGTATTCGGTTATTGCCTTGTTGCCTTCCGCAAGGAGTTTGTTTTCCGCGTCGGTCTTGTAAGTGTCCGGCAAATTTATATCCGTGAAGAAATACTTATCGCCTACGCCGAACTGAAACGCCGCACTTGTTTCGCTGGGGAACTTCATGCCGTTTTCGTCCGTGAACGGTACTACCTGTATTTCCTTCGTCGCGTGGTCGTACTTGTGTATGTCAAATTCATAGCCGGCCAAGTTTCCGGTAGTGAACTTTACCTTTGCAGTAGCTCCGTCGATAAGCCACTTTGTATTACCCGCGCTATCCTTTTCGTTAAGGTCGAAGTTCATAGTAGCGTCCTTAAAAGCATAATACGCGCTTCCGGCGGCTGTTACTTCGCCGTAGCGTTCGGGTCTGATGTCGTCGAATATCTTTGTATTCTCCTTCAACCCGTAAGCCGCAATAGCGGCCGCGTCCTCGATGTAGGAAGCGTTTTTAGCTTTGCCCGGAAGACAAAGACGGGTATAACGGTATTTGTCCCCAAGGTTGCTACTACCGCCGTAGACGTATAGCCGGGTAACTACGTTCTTGGAATTGATGTTTTGGCGCGTTAATTCGTAAAGCCCGCCGGTACGTCCGTACCGGAAGGTATAGGGGAAGTTTACCCCGGCCGTTTTGATATTGAGCGTACGAACGCCGTTAGCTTGGGTAATCTCAAATTCGGTGCTGTACTGTTCGCAAAGGTCTTGCAACACTTCCAAACAATTCTTTTCCGTATAGGTAAGCGTTTTATACTCCGTATTGGCCGGATAAACGCCTAACACCCATTTACCCGGATATACGCGGGTAAGGTTCCCGATAAGAATACCTAAGAAGTCTTCTAAATCGCCCGTAAAGCTATCTAATACGGTATCGTCCGGTAACAAAAATTGCACGTCGATTAACTCGTACTGTACGCCTTCGAAAGTAAGGGTATATTCGAAATTCCGGTTTCCGGTCTTCTTAATGCCCGGAAGCTGGTTAAGGGTATAAGTCTTCCCGTAAACGTCTATTTGGTCGCCCAAGTGGAAGGTTAAGGGCGTGGCACTTTTTACGGTTATCGCCACCGTATCCGCCCCTAACAGCGTAATACTTTGTTCGGCCTTGGTAACTCCGGACTTACGCGCCCGCGAAGTCAATAGGGCCGTAGTCCCGTCCGGGTGTCTTACTATAATTTGTTCCATACGATAATACCGTTAGTAGTGAAACTTTCTATTTCTTCGATAACTCCGGCGACAATGGCGTAAAAAATTCCGTCGGTCGTGTATTCGTGACTCGCTGTTACGTCGGTTCCGTAAACGTCGTTCGTTTGGGTTCCGTCGCCCCAAAAGATAGTAACCGCCTTCTTGCTGGTTAGGGTAATCGTTAGCGTTTTCGTATCATTGCTTAAACGCTGGTGCCGTACGATACGCTTTACCGGGTCGGGTTCCTTCAATTTCAAGGTAAAGGTTCCTACCATAAGGTCGTCGTTCCAACGTTTGTTAATGGCTACCCCGTTCTCGTTATAGACTTCGTAAAGCAACGGTTTCGTAGGGTGTATATCTACCATAAGCCGCTGGGTGTTGGGCCGGTTGAATACGTCCAAGAAGTCGTTTAGCTTCGTAACAAAGTCTACCTTCCCGTTCGCTTTCATAAAGCAATTAAGGGCTATTTCGCGGGGTTGCAGTATCTTGTTTTCAAGGTCTACTATCTCCCCGTGATAATCCGGCCAATCAACGGAAACCGGGGTTTTCATTTTGGGACGGTCAAGAAGGCCGTTACTTTCGCTTACATAAATATCCCAAGCCTTAAAATCGGTTCCGTCTATACTGTAAGCCAATTGCGCCACCGTAGCAATACTTTCGGTAATTTCTTCCTGCGGCAAGGCGGTATTATATACCTTAACTTCGTCGATACAACCGTACCCGTTGGCGGTCGTATAGATGTCTTGCAGGATAGCGAAACCGGTAGGCTGGGCGGGTAGCGTAATGGTCTGCACCAATGCCGTATCAAGGTAAATGCGGATTGTTAGGCCCTCTTTGACGATAGCCCAATAGCCCCAAGTATCGGCCGCAAGGTTAAACCACGCTTCCGTATAACCTTCTATGGCTTCCCAGCGGGCAAAGAATCCGATACGCTTACCTGTAAAGCCGTCCGGGAAGGCTGAACGCTTCAACCAGGCAAGCAGGGTAAAGTTCCCGGTAAGGGGAATTACGTTTTTGTCTATATCGCAATGCCCGTTACCGTCGAACTTTATACAATTGCCTTGCTTTCCGCCGGTAAAATCTGCTTCTACTACCGTACCGTCCGCCCGTGTCTTGCTGTAATCGTAAGCAATGGTAGAACCGGCCGCTTCATCGAAGGGCATATTTAGGATAATGTTACTTTCGTCTGCCATATCAATACGTTTTAGTCGTTTTTCGAATAACTTTTATTATCGCGTTACCTTCGCCGTCGCCGGTGGTAGTCGTCAAGTTCCCGCCGTAGTGGTTTACGCAAATCTTCGCGTTATCCCGTGCTTCTACTTCTACGGTGGTATCGTCGAATACGTCTACCATTACGAAGGAATTACCGGTAGCAAGAACCTTTAACCGGCTTTGGTGCTTTGCGAATACCTGCCCTACGTTCCAACCGTCGTAAGTGGCGGTACCCTCGCAACGGCCAAGGGCTACTACGTGCCGGAAGTTTCCTGCCGTAATAGCTTGGTCGAGGAACACGCCGTAGGCTTCGCAAGTACCTACGAAGTGCTGGCGTATAAATTCGTTGCTGGGGTACTCGTTGCTTAGGCAAAAGTCGATACCTTCAAGGTACATTTTAATAAGTTCGTCTTTCCCTTTGGTATCTATAAGGCGGCCGTACCATTCTTCGCAAATGCCTTTCTTTTTGGCGTCGCGGGCCAATCGTTTATTTACTTCCATATCGCTACATTGTTATTCCTTGCGCCCGTAACGGGTCGGACGCGCTTCCCGAAGTATTCTTTTCTATCTGTTCAAGGTGCCGGTTCGATACGCTTAATTTGCCGTCGATGTTGGCAAGGTGTATAAGCTGCTGGCGCAAGATTTCTATTTCCTGCACTTGGTTTACACGTACGGCGTTCGTTTGTCCGGCCAATAAATCTATACTTTCTTGGCTGGCTCCCTTAATTGCACCGGATAGGCTCGTAGTAGGGTCGCCGTTATCGTCCAAGTCCTTAAACAAATCTTCGTACAACTTCAAGGCTTCGGCGTACCCTTGGGCTATTGATTTTACTCTATCCTTAAACCGTTGCTGTTCTTCCGGGGTCAAGCCGTCGAAGGAACCGCCGCCTTCATCGTTAAAACCCATATCGCGCTGCAACTGCTTTACGGCATTTTGTAGCTGCTGTTCGAGGAATTGTTTTTTTAAGGCGTTCTTTACGGCATTACCTAATACCTGGTTCGTAACCTTTTCAATCGCGCTTTTTACTTTGTCGCTGTTGAAGCCGTCGGAGTAGGCTTCGGCTATCGCGTCGGACAATTGCGTAGCCAAGTCCTTTGCCGAAGTCTGCGTTACGCTTTCCGTAATTTCGGCTATGGTGTCTTCGATTTGGCGGCCTAATTCTTCGTACTGCTCCTTATATTGGTTTACCTTACCACTATCGGTTTTTTTCTTGCTTTCTTCCGCTTCCCACATAGCCCGCAAGTGCGCGCGTTGTTCGCGCATATTGTTAATAAGGGCCTTTTGGTTATCGTAAACCGATTCGCCTAACGCCTTATCTACGGCGTGTTCAAGTGCTTTGTAGGCGCGTTCCAATTCTTCGACGGCAGCAGCGTGTTTCTTAATGGCTCGTTCGGCCTTACGGTCGCGGGAGTTGAACAGGTCAAAGACGGAAGTTAGCATACCTACGGCTCCCTGTATCATTTGGGCCGGGTTCATAGTTGCGTACCCCTGTGCCATTTGCCCTATTCCGTCCACAATTCCGCCTACGTCCCCTAAAATAGCTTGGGTTTCGTCGTCCATAGAACCTCCCATTTTCTCAATAGCACCCGTAACCGCGTCGAACGAACCTTTTACCAAATCGGCCGTAGCCCCTACGCCTTTGAATACTTCGGATAGGTTCGCTTTACTTGCGTCCTTCTTATAGTCCTTCAAAGCCGTAGAAAGGGCCTTAAACGGGTTGCGGGTCTGTATTTCGTCCTTGGCTTCCCGCAACTTGCTTAAAACTACGTCTAAGTCTTGCGGGTTAAGTTCTACGCCTAATTGGGCCTTTTGCGCTTCGATTTTATCTATAAGGGCCTGTATTTGCGCCGTAGTAAGGTCGTCGAGGTTCCCGAAAAGTTGCTCCCAAGCCCCGGAATCGGTCAATTCCTGCAACGCTGCGGACGAAAGGGCCTTATTCTTGGCTTCCTGCAATTTCGCTACTAATTCTTCGTTATTCTGCTGGGTTGCCAATGCTATTTTTTCGTCATATTGCGCGGAAATATCGGCGCATTTTTGCTGATATGTTTTGTATTCCTCTACCAATGCGTCGTAGTCTTCGTTCCCCGAACTTTTTGCGTATTTTTTGCGCTCTTTCTCCAAATTCGCCAAGGCTTCCAAGGCTATACGGCGTTCGTCGTCCGTCTTGGCCTTCGCCAATTGCTCGTTAAGAAGGCGGCTATTTTCGGCGTAGTTGGCTTCAAAGGTTATCTTCTTACCCAAATAGTCCGCATATTCGGATAATAGGGCTTTTGTCCGGTCTTTGGCCTTTTGCTCTACGTCTTCCTGCTGCTTCTTAATAATGTCGCTTTTACCTTTGTCAAGGTCGGAACCGTCCCCGGTCAAAGCCTTACGCTTTTCTTCCAAGATATTAACCATTTCCAAAATGGAACGTGCCCCGGAAAGTTGTTCTTTAAGCTCCTTTTCGAATCCGGCTAAAACGGTTTCCTTCGTTTCGTTGGCTATGGCGTTATTTAGCTTCTGCAATTCTTCGGCTTGTGTCTTTGTGGCCGTTCCGCTTCCGATAGCCTTAATAAGCTGGTCGCGCTGCTTCTGTAAATAATCCAAATAGCTACTTCCTTCTTTCAGCAACCCGGCGAACTCGGCTTTTGCGGCATTGCGTACTACTTCGTCTTTGGAATTTACCCAATTGTAATACTCCGTATATTTCTTTTTCCGGGCTTCCAATTGTTCCGTAAACGGGTCTTTTTGCGTAGTCTTAGAAGACGTGCCGGATAAATCCATTTTTTTAAGTAACGCTTCCTGTTCTTTGATTTTCGCCAATAACTCGGCCCGCTCCTTATCGGTGGTAGCTTCCTTATACTTTGCACGCAACTTTGAAATAGTCTTTTCCAGAGCTTCTATACTGCCTTCCGCCACTTTATCCGCACCGCCCCCGATAGAATCCAAAATTTCGCGTTCTTTTGCGGTAAATTCTACTTGCTGGTTTATCAAGGCGTTATATTCCCGTTCCGCTTTCGCTACGGCATCTTCGGCCTTTTTCCAATCGCGGGATTTTTCAATTATAACGCCTTTACGCTCTACGCCGTAACCGTCCTTATATGTTCCCTTCTTCGATACATACGCTTTCGGAGTAGCTTCTAATTCCTGCTGGGCTTTTAATACTTCCTTGTATTTCTCTACGGCCAATTCCTGTACGGCTAACGCTTTGGCCCGTTCTAAGCAGGCTTCTATAAACTTCGACTTATTAGCTACTAACAAGTCTTCCGCTTCTTTAACCGTCTTAATGGAAAATCCCAAGTCCTCGAAGCGGTCTTTATTGTCTTCGATAAACTTGTTTTTAGCGGCCATATCGTTACCCAGCCGGTTCCATGCGGTGGAAAGCTCGGTAATTGCTGTAACCGGTTCGGCGGCAGCTTCTACCACTTTGTTATTAAATTCTTCTTGCGCCTTCTTTGCTTCCCGATTCTTGGATATGAATTTGGAAATTAAGGCTATCGCAGCGGTAATCGCTACTGAAAGGCCAAGGGTTAAGGTCGCCATTAACGCCTTTGCCGCTACGTTGGAAATACCCAAAGCCGTAGCAAACTTCGTTTCCGCTACGGTAAGTAATTCTTTCGCCTTGCGAACTAATACAAGCTGGGTATATGAATCCTTGTTTAAGGTTTTGGCTACCTGCTGTAAGCCTATGGTTATAGCCATAAGGGACTGAACTTTAACCATAATCTTTTGCAAGTTTTCATTTTCCCCGGCAAACAGTCCTACCGCACCCTGCGCGGCCGAAAAAGCCCCGCTTATACCGCCCATTACCTCTAATACGGTATTCATATTTTGGTAGTCGTCGGACATAATTTTAGCCTGCGTATTTGCGTCGGCCATAGCGTCCGCCAAACGGCCTAATTCCGCCTGCATAGCCCGGTATTCGTCCGTATTACGCTTCCCGTTCTGTTCCATTTCCGCAAGTGAATTTTTAAGGTTCATAACTTGCGTTCGTAACATGCCTTTCGCCTTCGCGTTTTGCTCTACCTTGGCCTTATTCTCGTTTAAGGTTTGTTCTTCTTTCTGTAAAGCGTCCGCCGTGTTCGCCACTTCCTGCAAAAGTGCTTTCCGCTGGGCTATTTCGTCTTTTATAGCCTGTTGTTTGGCCGTTAATGCCCTATATTCTTCGTCCCCCTTGGCGGTGCCTTTCATAAAGGCGGCCCCGGCCGCTTCGCCCAAGCGGGCGTACTCTTTTTCAAGGTCGGCGATTGCGTTACTATGGATTGCGGCCATAGTGTCTATATCCTTAAACGCCGCTTCAATTTGTGCGGCGGCTTCTCTGTACGCGGCTTCCATACGGTCGCCGCCTTCTACGGTTGCGTCCGTGAAACCCTGTACGCGCCTTTTGGTTTCGGCCAATGCGCTATTTATTTGCCCGTTATTCGCAATTATATCGAACTCCAAGGCACCGCCTTTTATATTCATCGGATAATGCTATTTATTTGTTGTAAAATACTTTCGGCGTTCTCGCTGGTTATCTTGGTTGTCGTGTTGCCCGCTGTATTGCCGTCTTCGTCGTCGGCCATGCGCGGCGCGTCGATTAACAACCGTTGAACAACGGCCCAAGCTACGCCGTGATGTAAGTAATCCCAAGTCCAGCCAAGGTGGGCGCAAATCGAACCCCGGCGGCCGTAAGGACTATTAAGCCCTATTACTCTATGCGCTCCGTCCTCGGTTGGGTCGTTCTTGCGCCGCTCATCAAGCGCATAGAGTTTATAAAATCCCCTAAGTTGCTTACGCTGGTTACGGCTTCGGAAAGTCCTACCAATTTGGAAGGTTTAATAGTGTGGAAGAAAAGGGCCGTAAGCCGGTCTAACTCCTTATCGTCGTTGTATTTTTTTACCCTTCCACCCGCGCAAACTTCGGTAACGTGGTAATCTTCGCCCAATACGGCAATAGCGATTATTCGGGCCATACGTGCGGCGTTATCTTTGGCTATGCGCTTCGCTTCCGCCAAGGTTTCCGTTCCGCCGGCTGTAAGCCGTTTTTCGTCTAAGCCCATTTCTACCCATATCGCGCTAAGTCTGTCAAGAACCGAAAGCGTAGGTTCCTGTATTTCGAAGTCTTCCTTTACCGTAATTACTTCGGGACGTTGGAAGAATCCTTTAACGCCTTTTTTATGCCGGCGGATTTTATGCGTAACGCTGAACTTTATACCTTGCTTTACCAAAAGGTTAAGTTCTTCGCGCTCTAACTCTAAATCCGTTTTTTCTCTTATCGTATCGTCGTTCATATCGTCGTTAAATCAAGAAAGCCCCCGAAACTTTCATTTGGGGGCTTTCGGGTTAAAGTAAGGCTTTCCCCGCGTTATGCCTGCACGTCTGCGGCGGTCATAAGCGTAGCGGTTATTTTCTTAGTTCCCGTTTTGGTCGGCTGCAATACGGTACCGGCAACCTCGATAAGAAGAATACCGCTTTTACTGAAAGTTGCGTTAATCTTACTTACGAGTTTCATGCGCGGAATCTCGAATTTAAGGCCCTGTTCCGGGGTAATGCGTACCGACTTTTCGACTACGGGGATTTTATCCGGAGCTTCCCATTTATCCGGCGTTGAACCCGTGCCGGGGGTACCTACGCCGCCCAAAAGGTCGGCAAGAACCGTAACCGAAGGGTTCATAATCGAAAAGTTGAAGTTCGTTTTTCCGCCCCGGCTAATGCTTATTACGGGGTCGTCCACTTCTTCGGCGTAGTGGTCGGTTGTTTCCGGGTCTTCCTGCGTCATCGTGCAGGTGTCTTGGTAGGTATAACCCAATACGTCCAAGGTTTCGCCCATACCGCCGTCCTCGGCAATTGCTCCTACCTCAATCTTGGAAAGACCGATAGTATAAGTTTTCTTTGCTGCCATTGTCGTAAATTTTAATTAGTTCGTTGTATATTCCATTCTACCCGCAAGTTGTTGTAATGCTCGTTAATGCCCGGTTCTTTAATTATGGCTTCCGTAGAAACCCGAATAGTCAGCCCGGTAATGTTCGCCGATTTTAGAACCGATAGAACAATAGCCGTTAGTTCGCGTATTCGCTCCCTATGCGCCTTAAATTGTTCGGTTCGGCCTATCCTTTCCTTTTTGTCGGGGACGTGGATATTTACGTTTGAAGTTCCGGTTTGCGGTACTTCGTGGTTTAGGAATAGGTTGTTAATTACTACGTCTTCCTTCCCGGAATTATCCGGCCGTTCTCCCTGCACGAATATTCCGCCGCTAAGGGCCGCTTTCAATTCGGCCGAAGCGTTCAGAATCTCAAAAAGAATATCATCGGTTTCTATACTCTGCATACCTCTTTGTGTTAAATCCATAACCGGCAATGAAGCCGGCCGAGGTCGAACTTTTCGCAAGTTCCGGTTACTACAACTAAGCCCGTTGCTTTGGCTGCTTCTACAAACTCGGTATTCGAAAGCTGGCTAACGTCTACCTTCTCCCGCGTTACAATTACCTGCGTGCCTTCGGGAATTTTGGCCGTACCTTTCGGTAGCTGGATAAGCGAAGCGAATACGCGGGTTTCTCCGTCGGCGGTCTGAATTGTCGAACCTTTACCGTTGGTTTCTTCCCGGCAAACTGCTTTTAACTCCCATGCGGCGGCGGGCGTTTCCCAAGAACCGTTAGGTAATTGGACGCTTTCGCCGTCGTGCTGCAAGGCGTACAAGTATTGCGGGTATTGGTAGGAAGTCGTTACCATACGTTGCTTTTGTTCCGAATTTTGGGCTTGCCGGCCGGCGTAATGCCTAATTCCGTGCAAGTCGCGTTATACCAAAGTTTGATAGCGTCCCAATTCCAACTAATGGAATACCCGCCTTCTCCGATATTGGCAAGGGGGATAAGCGTTGTAAACTCTCGGCAAATGGCCGTTTTAGCCTTCCGCACGTCTACCGGTGCGTCCGGGTCGGGGATAAGTCCGCTTTGGTTGCAAAGTATCAAATCCACGTCGTCCGCCGATAGCTGGAATTTGCCGACCGTCTTAGTAATCCATTCTTTGTAAGTCATCGGGTAAGGGTATTAGGAAAGGGGCGACCGTTGCCGGCCGTCCCTTTCCGGTTAGTGTGTCCAGGTGCTGTTAGAAGTGTCCATAAGGAAGGAACGGCCCGAAGAAAGCCAAGCCGGGAAAGCGTTTGCAATTCCTACGGTAACTTCTTCGATAGGTTCCTCGGTGGAATACTTCTTTACGCAGGTGTGTCCGTTCATAGCTTTGATTGCTACGGAACCTTTAAGGTTCATATCGGCCGGCTTCTTCCAATAGGTCGAACCGAGTACCTTGCTTTCGCTGAACATTACTACGTCGTCGGCAAACGGGTTTCCACTGAACGGGCGGCTTCCGTCGTCCTTCTCAATAGTAATATCTTGGTCGATAACTACGACCTGTAAGCCACGCAAGTACGCCAAACCCTTCATAGCTGCGTTTACCTGTTCCAAGCTCGGCGTTTGTGCGATGTTCAAGGCGTTAGCCGCGAACGAAGCGGAAAGTTTTACTACTTCCTCGGTCTGAGCCATAAGCGAGAAGGTGTCAAGGTTCATAAAGGCGTACTTCAATCTAATACCCTTCTTCTTGGCCTTAGCTACGATAGCCTTAAAGTCCTTGCTAAACGGTTTCGCGCCGGTGGTGTTCCAAGCGGCCGAGCCGGTCTGAAATCCGACCTTCTGCGTTGCGTCGATTTGATAATCTACGTCGTACTCGGTAATTACGCTATTGTTGTTTTCGTTAGTAAGCGTTACTTTGCCCAACGAAATAGACTGCAACGCAATCCATTCCAAACGGGCCGCTACGCCGTCCCAGCAAAATTGCGTATCTTCGGCCCACGCTTCTACCAACGCCCGAAGGTCGGGGTTCGCGGAAGTCATGGCGACCATAATTTCGTATTCGTTAAGCTCGTTTTCGTCCTTGGTGCGCTTAATAGCCACCTTCGGAATATCGCCTTGAATACGCGCAATAGCTTCGCGGGTCTTTTTGTTGATACTTGCGCCGCGAGCTACAAGGTCGCCGGCAATCTTTAACCCTACCTGCGTTTCAAGGGCTTTCCACGTCATCGTGTAATTCTCCTTCAAAGGGAACAAGGTAGGATAGTAATACGGGTTAAGGTCGTAGGTATTAACTACAGCCTGCATATCCTTTTCGGTAATGCCAATCATTAAACTCCTTTGCATAACTTTTCCCGATTAAATTAGATAAACTGAATACCGGTAAGTTTGGCTTTCACTTCGGCACCGATAGGCGGGATATTGCTTTCCCGAATCTGCCCAATAGTCCAAGCGTTTACGATATGGTTGCTAAGCGCGTCCACGTCGTAACTTTCGCCCACAAGGGCTACCGGTGCGTATTTGAAGGCTGCCCCCGAAGCCCCGGCCTCGGCTGCGAGGTAAAGCGAATCGCCGGCTTTTGCGGCAACTCCAAGGGTTGTACCTACTGTAAGGTCGTCTTTGCTGCCGTCGCCGCTATTTGTGGCGATAGCGGTAATAGCGTAGGCCGCCCCGCCGGGAGCCAGCATAAGCACGTCGCCGACTTTGAAGTTATGGCCTTTCTTTACGGTGTAGGTGGTAGCGGAGTTCGTAGCGTCGTCGGTAAGAACGGCTACTTTCACTACATGATAAAGCCCGTTTTCATCTTTGCCAACCGGCGTACCTTCGTGCAGAACTTTCTGCGTAAGGTCGTCGGCAGAAACGGTAATACCGTTCGGAATGTCGGCGACCTTGTGGGTAAACGCACGAATTACGCGGTTATCCTTTTTCCTGTCGATTTTAAGCATTTCGAAAGTTTTTTAGCGTTAAACCTCTTTGCCGCCCAAGCCCTTATTTGCGGCTTCTGCGGCCTTTGCCTGTATGTAGCTTTCTACGCCCGCGCTTACTCCGTCCTTGTTGGGGGAACCAAGTACCGGTTTTTCGTGAAGGCTTAGGCCCCGGTCTGCCAACTCTTGGCCGAAGGCTGCTACGTCGTTCTTGGTTTCGGTCAGATACTCGTTAAAGGCGTTTTCGTCGGCAAAGCCGCCAAGTTTGGCTACTCTGTCGAAATCTTTAAGAACCTTTGCTTTATAGGCTTCGGGTACGTCGGCAAGCTCTTTAACAAGCGTTTCCCGGCGGTTGGCGGTTACGGCCGCGCTTTGAAGGCTCGTTACTTCGGACTGCAAGCCCTTAGTAGCTTCCTTTACGGCGTTCGTAATCATTGCTTGCACGGTTGCAGCGTCCCAAGGTTCCGGCCGGTGCGGGTGGGGTACCGCCTTCTTCCGGTTTCTTTTCTACAAAGTCGTACTTCTTACGCAGGTTGTCCTCGCGCGTTTTGTTCGCTTTGTCTATTTCCGCGTCCGCGTCTTTGCGCCAATCCGCTACAAACTTCGCTACGGCTTCGGCGGTAAGTTTACCTACGATACCGGTAGCTTCTTCCTTGGTATTAACCTGCATGGCGATAACTCGCGCAAGCTGGTTAAGCCCGTCTTTTCGCACGCCCGGAAACTGTGTTTCAAGTAGTGCTACAATTTCGTTTAGTTCCATTTTGATTTTTGTGATTTAATTAAACCTGCAACAAAGAAACGTATTATAGTAATACGAATATTTGTATAGCGTTGCAAGTTCTCTACACTCGTTTCAACAATTCAACCGTATGGGCCTATAAGGCTGGGGTGGTCTTTGGTTGCCTCGATAGTTGAAAAGATAATTTCACGAACAAATAGCAATGCAGTACGAAAGATAGCAAAAAGAAGGCAATTTTAGGCCGTTTTATTATCCAAACAAGGAAATATACCAGCCAACCGCATAAAATCGAATGGCGGGCACGAGAAAGGGCAAAAACGGGTATTCTTGCTTCGTCGGTTATCCGGCCCTTCGTGAATAAGTAGAAATATGGGAATTTTGTTACCGCTGTGTTACTATCAACATTCTGCCGGCGGAACTACCAACATAGCGGCGGTTACTATCAACATTCCGGTAATGTTGGTAGTTAATGTTGCAAGCTGCCCGGTAATGTTGGTAGTTCGGGGCGCAAGTCGAAAGCCCGTTTTCCCTCTCTTTCCCCCTACACCCTCTTTCTCTCTATATATATCTTTATCCTTATATTTATCCACAGGGGCTAAGTAGCCCCCTGCCAAGGAGCTGGCAAGCTCCTTGTTTGTGTGTGCCTTAATAATTGATATTTAGTTATTTATAATAGTTTGATAAATGAAGGTTGCGCGGCCCAAAATAAACCCCTCGCTTGGGGCTGGTTAGGGGTTGGGCTATGGCTTACGCATGAATTTCGCATAACCGCAAATAATTGTATTATAAGATATTAAGCAATAAAGCAAACGTAACTATCTGATTCCGAAGTACAATAGCCCCAAGCCTGCCGCCGGGCTGGTGCTGGTCTGCTCCTGCGTAGGGGCTGGGTTGCCCCTGCCTTGCTCTTTGCGCGATTTTATGCCGTAAAATAGTGTTGTTTAGTGTTTTTGCAGTATATTTGCAATGTTTCCGGGGAGAAATCCGGGGACGCTTGTAAAAGCGTATAGGTATCTAAGTTTGAAAATCGCCAATTAACAAACCGTAATAGATAGACCTATTAACGCCTGCTTGCTGTATATCATTGTTCGATATATCGCTAAGCGTGGGTTATGGTTTATTTTACGGTGGGCGTTTGGCGATGCCTCAAACTTGTAAACCAAGAAAGGCCCACGCTTTTTTATTTGTGTAATGCCTGTTCGGGCCTTGGGGCGCAAATACAATTTTATGAAACATTTTTTTCTTTCCCTGCTGGGCCTGTTCCTGTTTGTAGGTACTTCAAACGCCCAATTCAAATTAACAAGTTCGGGTTTTATATCTTCGGAAGATGAAACGAAAAACTACGCCGTAATTGAAGTACCTAACACTTCGAAAAATGAACTTTTCAAAAGGGCTAAAATGTATTTGAACGGCCTATATAACAATCCTAAGTTTGTAACTTCGGAAGTTGATAACGAGCAAATAGTAATAGACGCTTTGGACGCGGAAGAACTACGCATAATTTTCGTTATGAACGGGCCTAACCTTTGGCAATATAGCTATAAATACACTTTTGAATTTAAGGACAATAAAGTACGTTTTATTCCTGTATTTAAGTGCCTTGCAAATACCCAAAATAACGATGAAATAGGACTTATCGGTGTTAATGTAATGGGGAATTGCTCCGGCATATTTAACAAGAAAGGTAAATGCTTAAAAGATAAGGCAAAAGAAGCCGTAGAAACAAGTACAAACGATTATTTTGCCGCGTTTGTAAATGCCATTAAAAACAATACGCAGCAACCGGCCGAAGATTGGTAATATAAATCATATAGCTATGTTCTGTAAGAAATGCGGCGAAGAAATCGCCGAAGATGTTGTTTTTTGCCCCAAATGCGGACAAAAGCAAGTAGATGAATCGCCCGAAACGGCCAAAGAAGGGGGCGAAAATAAAGAACTTACCACAAAGGAAGCGGTTAGCGGTGGTTTGGGTATAATCCAATTTATCGTAGCTATTGCCTTGGTTGTGGTTGGCTTTTCTGCTCTACTATCTACGTGTAGCTGATATTGCAAGCCCCTCTTTTCGGGGCTTGTTTTTTTGTCTGCTATAGTATTATTATAATACGAAATCGGTATTTTTTGCTATTTTCGCCCCGTCTAAGAACAACTATTTTTGCGAAACGCTTGCACGTCTGAAAGGGAAAGCCTACTTTTGTAGTGCTTATCATTTTGGAAGGCGTGCGGAAGCTCGCCAAGTAGTGCGGGCGTTTTTTATGCTTGCTTATTTGCTCCCGACATTTATGTCGTCAGCAAAATATATACGGCTTCGTACCCCCGTGTAGCTGGTTAATGCCGCTACGGCCTTCCAAGGTGATAAGCAACGGGAAAGGCGGGGCCGTTTTTCTTTCGCCTAATCCATTAAACGCTTATCATAATGGAACAAAAAACTATTTCGAACGCTACGGGCGTTCAAATCTTCAAAAATCCCGCTTTCGGGCAAATGCGGGTACAATCCAATGAAAAGGGCGAAGCCCTTTTTTGCCTTACTGATGTATGTACTTCATTATCTCTAACCAATCCAAGGGTAGTAAAAACAAGGCTAAACAAAAAGGGAGTAAGTAGTGTTTACACCCTTACGGAAGGCGGTAGGCAAAACCTTACCTTCATCGACGAACCGAACCTATACCGTTGTATCTTCCAAAGCCGGAAGAAAGAAGCGGAAGCGTTCCAAGATTGGGTAGTGGAAGAAGTACTACCGACCATTCGGAAGACGGGCGGGTATATCCCGGCGAACGAAGGAGAAAGCGAAGCGGATATAATGGCAAAGGCGTTACTAATCGCCCAACGTCAAATAGAAGCGCAGCGCGTCCGGGCGGAATATGAAGCAGCACGGGCCGAAGCCTTGCAAAAACAAACGGTAAAAATGCAGGGGCAAATCGACTATATCAACGAAAAACAAAAGAAGTTGATACCGGCGGCGGCCTATGCTAACGAGGTTCTTCAATCCAAAAGCGATTATACGCTTACGCAAACGGCGCACGCGCTGGGGCTTCGCTCTGTTCATGTCCTTACAAAATGGCTGAAACGTATCGGGGTTCTTTATTTTCAGTCGGGGCAATGGCAACCGACGGCAAAGGTAGCGGACAAAGGGTATTTCACAACTCGAACCTGTAAATACGTCAATAATGACGATACAATAGGAACGAAGATTTACACGACGGTAACGGAACGCGGCCGCCGGTTCCTTTGGGAAATGTTAAACGATGAGGAGGGCGCGCTATGAAAACTACGGTAAGCAATAATTTGAAAGCAAGCGAAGGAACGCGCAAACTTGTAGAATGTATTGCGGTTCTTAACGACCATTACAACCTAACGGTACACGCTCTTAATTCGGCTTTTGGAAGTAATGAAGTTTCGGCAAAAATGCTTATGAAAGAATACGGCCCGGCATTTGAAGGGCTTATGTCTGTTTTGCAAAATTTCCTTTGCCGGTCTGTAATGGATAAAATCGACGGCGAAGAAATAGGCGAAATTTAGGAATAATATTACCTTGTGGTAGCATAGCAAGAACGGGGCTTGATGGTCGCAAAGTGGTAGCGGGGAGTCCTTAATTTTAAGGTCTTATATTGCAGGGTCGTCGCCTGCCTTGCTCCGTTCTTTACAAAAATAGGGAAGTGCCAAACTTCCCTATTTTATTTTTCTGTATTGCTTGGTATCTTCCATTTTATCAATATCAACTATGCCCCAGGATTTGGCGACGTTAGCCGTTACACCTTTGTACTTATAGTTCGGGTGTACTACAACTTTTATAACCTTTCCTTTTTCGTAAGGGTGGGTATAGACGTAAACCAATTCCTTAGAATTTAGGTCTTCGTAAATATGGGTCGGCGCGTTTATGGCGGTTTCTATTTCCCCGTATCGAGTAACTGCTACGGTGGCCCCTTTGCTTTCTTTGGGGTGGCCTATATATTTTAATACTGTCCTATCGAGAACTATAATAGTTTCCGTTTCCAAACTATGGCCCTTCTTTGCCATATCTTCGCGTACAATGTCGTCTACCCGTCCTATTTGCTACTTGCCCCATGCTGCGCCCGGTCTTAAACAATGTATCGGCGAACTGCTGTAAGGTTCCGGCAAATAAGGATAATACTTTCTTCTGCTGGGTAAGTGATATTATACCTTTGTTGTCGCCTACAAAATCGGGTTTTACTTTGGCCGCTCTTAATTGTCGTTGTTTTGTATCAATCCATTGTATTAGTTCTTTCGGTACCTCTACGACTTGTTTACTTTTCCGGTCTTTCGGCTGCCATTCTTCCAATTTCTTAGCCCGCTTAGCCTTCAAGTATTTGCCGAAGTCTTGGGGCGTTATGACGATAGGAACCATAACACAGCGGCAATTAGGGTGCCACCCCGTCCACCGGAAAGTCTTAGGGTATCGGCCTGCCATAGTATCGCAAATATCTACAAGCCGCTTTACCTTACCGTTTACGGTGGTCGTGTGGTTGTTACTTAGCCGAATTTCATACCCGGTAATAAGTGGGTTATTTTGGTAGCTTTCCCACTCTGCACGACGGTAGGCGGCGTTCATTTCGGTACGAACCAAGCGCAAGGCGTTTTTATACGCCGACCTATATACGCCTTGGCCGGGGTGGTACTTTTTCGCCGCTTCGCTTAGTTCAAGGTTCCCGGTTTCCTTATTCCGTACCCGTCGAAATAATGCGTTAGGATTATTCAAATAACCCTTTATCCCGCTTGCTATTTCTTTTGCCCCTTTACCTTCAAGTATGCCGTTTTGTATAATTGTTTCAAGTTCTTGTTTGGCATTGCCTGTTAGGTTCCATACGCGCGAAGACAATGTAAGCCCCCCGCGTTCGGCTGCTGCGAAAGCGTGAGCGGTCATACCTTGCGCCCTGCGTTCCTTTGTTGCGGCTTCGCAAAGTTCATTTATAGCCTTTCGTTTATCGTCCGTTGTACCTAATTGGGTAAGTATCGGGGTTCGTGCGTCTTTTTCTCCTTGGATATATCCACGTTGTACGCCGTTTTGAATAATTATACCGGCCTTAGTTGCAAGGTCGCTTAGGTATTGATTAAGTCGTTTTTCGGCGGCCGGGTTTCCTTTCCAAGTGAAAGTATCGCCGGCTTCTATCGCTTTGCGGACTTCGGCAAGTTCCAACGCTGCACGGTAAGTGCGCCCGTACAGGTTGGAAAGTTGCCGTTCTATATTGGCTAAATACTGTATTAACTTTTTTCGTTGTTCGTCCATTACTTAAAGCTGGCTACGGCTTGCGCCAAATGTTGTTTTAATAACCCGTTTAACTCGCTGCAAGGCCCGCTAATTACGTCGTAGCCTTTACTTTCGACGTATAGGGCGTAGTCGGCCCCGGCAACAACTACGGCGACAATAGAGTTAGGCCAATTTGCGGCAGCTTGTTCAGCTACTTTTTTACCGAGGGAGGCTCCTTCGCTTCCTTTTTCCCCGTTTCTTGCTTCGAAGTTATCCGTAACCTTCTTTCCGTGGTCGTAAATAACAAACCCAATAGAAGACCGCAGTAACGTCGTTTTGTCTTTATAAGTATCTAATCTTCTTGCATTGGCTACGGTCTGCAAACAAGCGGCTTTTATAGCTTCTACTGCGTCCTGTATGTCTTCCACCTTTGCGTAAACTCCTTCAAAAAGTTTATCTATGTCGAATTTTGCCTTTATTGCCATAATCTTAAATCGTTGGTTCTTGCCCTAAAAGGTCGTTATACATTTGCCCTCCTTCTTCGCTTTCGATTTGGGCTATTTCTTCTTCTGTGTCGTTTACCCAGCCCAACTGTTGTACGGCCGTCTTCCGCGAACAAATAGCCTTCTGACCGGTGGCCGAAAGAAGAAGGTTTACGTTCGCCGCTTCGTCCTCAATCATAAACGGCACTATTTCGGGTTCGATAATAAGGCTACCGCAAGCGTCTACAAAAGCCTTATCCTTGGCGTTCATCTGCGATAAAAACGCCTGTATTACGCTTAATCGACGCTGCAAATAATCGTCGAACACTTCGCATTTGTCCTGTACTTTCAGGTGCGCGTCCATAAACAAAAGTTTCAAGGCGACACCCGAAACGGCCCCGATACCCTTTACCGAATCGAAAGCAATATCCGGCGTTTGCGTAATGGTGTAAATCATACGCAAAAGGGTTTCTATCTCTAATTTGACGCTTTCGGGGGCTTGCGCCCAGCTTAGATATTGTGCGGTCGCGCCTTCTTCGCCCTCGATAACGGCCCCGCTTTCGCCCTTCTTGGCCCAACCCAAAATAGTACCCGTAGTAAAGATTTTCGGGCTTGCGTGGTAGTCGTTGGTATCGGCGAAGTTAGAAAGCAACTTTTCCAAGCGGTCTATAAGGTTCTGCACGTCTTCCCATTCTACGGCGGGCTGGCGGCCATAGATAACCGGGATTTTGCCTATTTGGTTCTTCTTGGGGTAGCCGTCCAATAACTGCCATTGGTTGCTGGTAAGCGTCCATTTCCGTATTTCGGTATCGGTATAGGTTTCGAAATAGGTATGTTTTACCCCCGCGCTATCCTTTACGACGTATTCGCGGGAAAAAGCTACCATATCGCCCGTTTCATCGAAGTAGGGGTAAAGCCTATCGCCGAACAACGGGCTAAAAATGGCTACCCGAAGTTTGTGCGTTGAATCGAAGCCGTAGTTTTTCGTCGGTTTCTCCACCGGGTACCAAAGTTCGGCCGATTCCTTACTGCTATACATACCCCGCGCTACCTTTCGGTTAAGGGTGCGGCTTTTGTTATCGAACAAAACACGCTTTACAGCCTTCAAAACGTCGGCTTCCTTGGTGCCTTCTTCCGGTTCCGCATTAAGAATTACGGGGTTTCCGAACGTGAAGGCTACGGCCCGCTTTACTATAAGTTTCTGTATCGCCAAGGCTACGCGGGCTACCGGCTCGATACGGAAGTTTTCGGTTTCCCCGTCGCCATTGGTAACGGTCTTTATGTTCTTCTTTTCTTCGTCGTTTATATCGAAGTCAGAAAGGTCTACTTTTACCTTCTTATCCCTACGCTTTACCGGGTCGTTTACGTCGTGGCCTTGGGGGTCAAGCTGGGCGATATATTCGGCCGCGTTCGGTTCGGTCGCATTCCGCCCGTTCTTCAATTCGGCAATAGCGGTACTATGGTTCTCGCTCGCCAAAAGTTCGTTAAGTTGCTTGCTGTTCATTTTATTGTTATTTTGATAGTTAAACATTATGCGAAATATCCGGCCGCGCTTTTCTTACCTGTAATTGGCCGTTGCTCTACGGTTCCGGTCAATGCGTCCGGCGCGTCATCGTGGGCGTTCTTGCCAACCTTCATATAGTGCGTAAGGGCTTGGTAGAAATCGGGCCACATTTGCGCCCACCCGCGCGGGAAATAGGTAAGGTTTTGCACTTCCGCGCTATGCGTAAATATGCGTACGGCTTTGTTTTGGCTTTGGTGGAACCACTTAATACGGGTTTTGTTGTTACCCATTAACCGGGCTTGTTTCTCTACATTACGCGCGAAGCCCCGGCCGCCGTTGTTGCTCTCTACTACGGCCAATTCTACCGCGTGTTTGGTTAGCATTTCGGCCGTTTTGGGTTCGGTGTACTCCATAGGTTTAGCCGTATAAAGCACGTCCAAAATAAAGTTTCCTATCTCGGTTTCAAGGTAGGTTATCGAGCAAAGGAAATCCGCGCCTTCGTCCGCCGTATCGGTATAGTTCTTAACCTTCCGTAGCTTGGTGGCCGGCAGTATGTCGTATTCCTTAAAAGGATTTTCGTACATAAGGCCCTGCAAAGGTTTGGGGTCTTGCTGGTAAAGGCTTTCGAATACGTGCGGGTTTCGGGTGCGTATGGCTTCCAACTTTTCTAAGTTGTGGCGTTCGGGCCATAGTGCCGTACCTTCTTCGCGCGGGTCGTATTCGGTAGGTGCGCCCTTCTTAATCGCTTGGTAGGTTACTACTACCCACCCGTTCGGATTGTTTACCGGGTCGTATATTCCTTGCTGCTCCAATAGGCGGCCGGCTAAGTCCTTTTCGTGCCAGCGGGTAAATACTATAAGCTGCTGGCTATTGTTGTGTAATCGGGTTTCGGCAACCGTATCGTACCAATCTTCGATAGCTTCCCGAACAACTGCCGACCACGCCGTTTTAGCGTCCTTATAAATGTCGTCCATTATCAGGGTATCTACCGGTTCGCCCGTAAGCGGGCCACCTACGCCGACGGTCTTAAAACCGCCCCGGTGTCCTACTATTTCGCACTCGTCGGCATTGCGAAGCCATGCACCGGCAACGGTCGTAATGTTCGATGAATTAAGGCGCGTTTCCGGGAATATCTCGGCATATTCCGGCGTGTCTATAATGCGCTGTATTTCGCGGTTGAACTTACGGGCTTTCGGTGCCGAATAGCTTACGACGGCTATTTTATTGTCCGGGTTCCGGCCAAGTATATAAGCCGGAAGGCGGCGCGTAGAACCTTCGCTTTTGCCGTGCTGGGGCGGCATGAATACCATTAGCTTTTTAATCTTCCCTTCCGCGAATAAGGTTAGAACGTGGTAATATCGTACATGAAATTCAGCAGGGTCGAAAGTAGGCATAGTAGCACGGGTAAACGGCAAAAGGTCGGTACGTGCTTCGCGTATCAACCTTTCCCGCAATGCGGCTATATACTCTATTTTCTCTTGGCGCGTCATTTATCTAATTTCTTTTCCAATTCGGCTATACGTGCGTCTAATTCTTCGTCGGTAAGCTGCCCGAATAAGTCCTTACCGTCCTTGCCTGTTACCTCGTTGTTCTGCCTGTTCTTCCAATTCTCCGGCTCTCCGTTGGTTAGTGTAAAGATTATCGCTGCCGTGTCCGGCTGGTAGTGTTTATCGACTATCTTTTGTTCCTTTATTCGCGGTATCTCCTTGCCGTTTATGTCGTACTTGCCGGAACCTACCGTAGTGATGTGTTTTTCCTGCACCGTGTACCCTTGTATCTTTCGTAGAAGGCTTTTTTTCGCTTCGGCTACGAAGAAGGCCATACGTTCCGCTTCGGCCTTTTTTATATTCTCCGAAAACTCCGGAAACCGGGTAATCCAATCGTAATAAGTAGAATCGGAAATTTTAACCATACGGCATACTTCCGCCACCGTATAGGTGTCGGTAGCGATAAGCGAACATATCTTTTCGGCTATCTTCTTATTGTATTTCGTCGGTCTTCCCATTACTTACTTATTGCGGTAAATCGTCCCCCGCGTGTAATTCTCCAAATTCTTCTTTAATCGCCTTCGGGTCGCCTTTGTAGAATACCAATACGTCGTCGTGAAGGCCGCTATTCGCGCGGGTCTTATTGAACTGTTCTACGGCCTTCGTTACCTGCACTTCTTCGAATTGGTCTACCGTTTCTTCTACCGAACCTTTGCAAAAGACTAATACGTTTTGGTGTAGCTTGCCAATTTTGCGGCCCGTGTTCATCTGCTTGCGAACCCGGATAGCAAGGCTTGTTACCTGGTTTACTAAAATCAAATGGTTATAGTAGCTTAGGCCGCACTCCGTAAAGGCTTCGATAGTGTGGCCTATGAAATTGCGGTAAATGCCCTTTTTATCTCGAATATCCCCAACTACGAAGACGGCAAAGCGGTTGTTCTTCAATCGGGCGCAAGCCTGCTTTATTGCGGCTTTGTAGGCTTCCAAGAACTGCGGGTAATCCATATTGGAAATATCGCGGGGGTCATTGCTATATACTTCCAAATCTGCGTACGGCGGGCAAGAAAATACCATATCGAAATCGCCGGTAACGCCGTTCTTTTGTAACACGTCTTCAAGCTGCGTACTATCGCCAACCGTCCAACGCGGCGCAATGTCGGCCGGCATGTTACCTAATACTTCCTTCGCGTTCTCGATATTGGCTACTACCTGTTTCTCCCGAAGGTCGTTACCAACGTACGGCATATTCAATTTTGCCGCTACGATACCGCGAACACTTCCACCGGCGAAGGGGTCTAAAATGCGGCCGCCCTCAATATTGAACCAACGGTAGGAAAGTTCGGTTAGAACGGGGTCGAATATTGAAGTAGTCGCCATAGCTTGTATTCCCTGCTTCTCCATTTCCGCTAACAATTCATCGGTAGACGGTTCCCGCCCCAAGGTTTCCCGAAGTGCGTTTTTGGTATCGTAAAAGGCAGGCGGTTGTGCTGATTTGGCAAATGTCAAATCTTCGTCCCTGCCTTCCTCGCTCTTTATGCCTATTTCCAACCAAGCGCGGCGGCGTTCCTGCCATTCGGCCGTACGGGTATTAAGCACGGAAAAAGGCGGCATTACGAAGTCGTCTTTAAGTCTTCTAAGCTGTTCTTCGGTATCTTCTTCCCCTTGGCCGCCTTCTCCGCCGTAGCCTTCCAATTCTACGCCCCAATCGTCGGGGGCTATATCCCACTTATCCGACGCTTGGGTAAGTGCCGCTTCGTCCCAAGCCAAGTTAGCGGCCCCGGTCGCATTGTCGGCTAAGGCAAGTTCGCGCCCTTCCCGCGTGTCTAAATCTATGTCGGTACGCTTTACCGCTACTATTTCTTCGCCGGTGGTTTCGACTATCAAAACCTTTTCTAAGCCAATTTGCCCGGCGTTTTCTACGGTCTTGTTTCCGGCTATAATACGGTTGTTCTTATCCAAAAGAATAGAACGGCCCGCCCCGAATTGGCGCAGGCTCTTTTCTATCAAACTTTGGCCGAACTGCGTACCCTTGTTAAAATTCACGTCGTCCGGTACAAGTTGGGCTATATCCGCTTCTATAATCTTCTTCGGTGTCATAGGCTCTACACGATGAAGTGGAAGACTAAGCGGGCCAATAGTACGTTAAGGACACCGGCAAGTACACCGACTACCGAAAAAATGAAATCCCAAACTTCCGGGGTTCCTTTCTTGCTGAAATTGTCGTAAAGCTCTTTCCCGGCGGCGGCCGCAATCCCGGCGCAAAGGCCATAGAATACACCGAAAAGCCCCACGAAGAAGGCGATAATAAAGCCCGCCGCTAAATGTAGCCATTTGTCCGAACTGAATAAGTAGCCCTTAAAGGTCGTAAGAGCCTGTAAAATCTTTTCTTTCATACCTGCGTACGTTTATTTGTGTGTAAATATTCGCGTTACGCAAAAATAAAAGAAGCGTATTATTATAATACGCTTCTTTATCCAAGAATAATTAAAAAGTTACCAACATAGATGAGGGATATATGCCCGTATAACCTGCTGGAAATCTTCTAAGGAACGGCAAACGATGTACTTATTACCGTGCGCTTCGGCCAACGCTTGCCACTCCTTTTGCGTGGGTGTCTGCCGGCTGCTTTTGCTGGGGGTCTTAAACTCGATACAAAGGGAATGAAACCCGCCGGAAGGGTAAAGTAGGATAAGGTCGGCAACCCCGGCCGTTACTCCTTCGCCCTTCATAATCGCGGCTTCCTTTGCGTTCCTCGCCCCGCCGTTCGGAACCGCGAAAAGAAGGCGGCCTATTTTCGGGTACTGCAACCGGAACCAAGTAACGCAGTCCTTCTGTATTTGGCTTTCTATATGTCGCATTTAACCTTTGTTTTATACCAAATCTTATGTTTTTTACACGCTATCGCATTGCGACTTTTTATTACGTTCTGTAACTTGCAATGGTCGTTATTGCTGGTTGCATCTCGTTCAAGGTATATGCAACTCCAACAATGTCTTTTTTTGCTTTGTCCCATAAATTTTATTCTTTTTCGTATAAGCGGCAAGCCGGGTTAGTTACCTTTATTCGCTTCAATCCGTTACCCGTTCTTCGGCTCTTTTGAAGGGCGCAACTTTGCACTATCTTCGTGCTATGGTCGTTCAATTCCCAACGCTGGCGGTGCTTACAAGTCCGGCAAGTCGGTAATTCCTGTTTGGCTCCGGTTTTAACGGCGGCTATAAATTTGTCGTAATCCATAGCCGAATATGCCTTTAACCAATCTTCGCGTACCAAAATATCGCGCTGGAGAACATAGGCGTAGAATACGCCATTTACCCGGCACCCGCCCGAAAAACGAGCGACCGATAAATACGGCTGCTTCGTAACGTCGGCAACTACTATAACTTTATCTGTGTCGAACATACCTATTCGTGTTTAACCGTTAATAAATACTTCTGTTCCCGTTCGGCCCGCTTAATCAATCGTTCTATATCTTGCCCTACGTCCGTACCGTTCCCGTTCTGAAATCCCACCCAATTTTTTACCTCGCAACCTCTAAGGGATTTTACTTTAAGAACCTGTATTAACGTCGAAGAAAGACCGCTTAACCTACAAGCCAATTCCTTCTTTTCGGCTTTTAGTGTCCTTATTTCTTCCTGTAAAGCCTTAGTTTCTTCGTTCTGCTTCATACTCATTATTTTGCTTTCTGTAATCAAATAACCGGGGCTTTACCCCTTCGCGGCGCATAATCGAAGCAAGGATAGTTATTTCGCCTTGCGCGTTTTGTTGCTGGCGTTCCGCATCCTTAACGACGGTTATAACCCCGTCTTTCTCCCAAAGTAGCCCCCATTTATCCGGCAAATCGACTTCGGTTATCAATCCTTCGGGACTGCAATAGTACCGAAAGGCCCCTACGCCTTCTTCCGGCTGCTGGCGGAAACTCTTTTTTGCATCGGCCAAGAAGTCGGAACGCGAAACCTTCACTTCGATAAGAACCGTAGCCCAATAGTTCCACCCGAAAACGTCCGGGATTTCTTGGCTGGCCGTTACCAATTCTACGGCAACGTATGGGCAGTAGCTGGAGCCGAATTTTGGCTTTCGTAACCATTTCCCCGCTAATCGGCATAATTCCCGGTGTCGGCTGTTATCGTGCGGCTGTTTTGGTTCCGGGAAGGTGGGGGGCAGTATCAATAGCCCCCGGTCTACGTCCTTTTCTTCCCATAGCTTCGTTTCATTATGAAGCGGCCAATAGTGCGGGCCGCAACCCAATAACCGATAGTTTTCATGTATAGCCAAATAGCCCGCCTAAGTTTTCGTAATGCGTCCTGTACGCTACTGGCAATCCAGCGATGTTTTATGCCGTTCTTTGTATCTTTAAGTAGGTCGGCGTACGCTTCGGCTCGCGTACGGAAGTATGTATTTTCGTACATTATTCGCCCCGTGTGGGTGGTATTGGGCCAACCGTATTCCTCGCATTGTTCGGCCTTTACTGCCCAATTCTCGGTAGTAAATACCGGAAGGTTACGGGCGAAGGTGTCCGGTTCATCAATCAAGGCCCGAAGTACCCCGTTTTTTTCGTCTGCCTTAATACGAGCGGCAAGCTGTCCTATTTCACTATTTTCTCCGGGCGTAACCAATGATGAATAGAAAACTTTACCGGTTTCTATATTTATGGCTATAAGCCCGTGAACAAACCCGGAACCGATACAAATACAATCCCCGCCGTATTTCTTCGTTATATATAGCCACGATATACCCTATATCGTAATGCTGCTTTATTGCTTTGAATCCCATAATATCTACTTTTTAGCTTCTACTTCTTGTTTCGCACGATAGTTTACTACCGTTTGGGCTACTCTGAATACAAGCCCGGTTATTGCGTCGCGCTGGGACTTCGGCAGGCCGCTTTCAAGGTTCGCAACCTTTATAAAAGTTTCCCTAATACCTTCTACCGTAAATATTCCCGCATCCTTCAATGCGTCGTACGGTGTCCGGCGATACCTGCAACCTTCTTGCGGAGCCGGTCGGTTGTTATAGGCTTCTATTTCGTAGCCTAAGAACTCGTTAAATTTGTCGTCTTTAATTATGTCCTTTACTTTCATCGTCTTTATCTTTATGTATGTTATAATCTTTATTCGCGTCGTAGCCGCACCAAGTACAATAACCGAGGGCTACATTAAGCGCATAGTTTTCGCGCTGGCATTTGGGGCATATTATAAGCCCTATACTTCCGTCGTCGTCCCTATATAGGCCATTCGGCAAATTGTCGCTTCGTGTTCCCATTAGTACCGCCTTTTTGTAAAGTGAATAATAGCGAAGTCAATCGTAACGGCAGAAGCAAGCCCGGCGAACTGCGGGTACTTCTTATCTGTTTCGGCGAAAATCGGCGCGAACCATGCCTTAAAATCGTCTACCGTAAGCCCGTCGTTTTCGGCTAAAATCTCCAGGGGGACGGGGTGGCCGTCTACCTCTGCCGTATAATCGTAATAAGTGGCAGTTGCTATCGGTTTATCCTGTTCTTCCGCATAGTGATTTATTACACGACGTTCGCGCCGTAACGCCAACCTTTGCACGCCTACAATGCCGGCCGGAATCTCGGTTATAACTTCTTGGGGGCTTCGGTATGGCTTCGCGCTCCATTGGCGGACGCTAAGAACTCCACCCGTAGCCGTTATTTTTTCGATTTTTGCCCGCCAATACCCGTAATTGCTTCGGCAGGTGTGTACCTTCCGCCCGTCGGCTACTTTGGCTATAAAGCCCGTTTCTTGCCCTTTACGGGGGTGCTTCGGGCCGAAGTATTTGCCAAGTGTTACTACTGCTTTCATACTATTGTGTTATTAAAACGTCCGACTTATTCACGGTTACGCATATTGGCTGTAATGGCTGGTTAAATGTTCGAAGGGCTACCCAAAGTTCCCCGGTTTCCGCTATCTTCTTCCGTTCTTCTTCGTCCAACTCAAAGCAAAAAACCGCCGTTCCGTCTTCTGATTTATATGCAGGAAGGGGGTAATATTCGGGTTGATTTTCTCCGTAAACTGCATTTACTTCCTTAAATTGTTTTGCTTTCATACTCAATATTTTAATTAACTTTTGTTCGGTTATAAAGTAGGTGCGTATCTATTCCGGTAGCGTTAAAGACCAAGGCCCGAACGTCTTGCCCTAATTTTTCTACGGCTTTTAAGGTGTCTTCTTGGCTAACTCCTTCGGCCTGCTGCTTCTCGAAAAACTTATCTAATAGTGCGCTCATAAATATTTTTGTAGAAGCCCGGAACCCTTCTAAGGTGTAATTCGGTTTTGCTCCGTTAAATGCTTCGTACTCCCAAAGGGTAGCTTCCATTTCTTCAAGCACGGGGCTTAATTTCTTTCCTATCATATCGATAATTGTTAAAATGGCAAATCGTCTACTTCTTCGGGTTGCTGATATGCCGGCGGCGCGTAAGTTGGTGTAGCGGCCGAAGTCGTTACGGCCTGCTGGGGGGCTTCTGTTTGGTCAGCCCGGTTTACGCCTAAAAGCTGCAATTCTCTAACCCGGCAATTTATACCGGCTTGCAATGCTCCGCCGGCTTCATATGCCTTGGCCGAAAGTTCGCCGCGAATAAATACGCGGGTACCCTTCTTCAAATAGTTAATTACCTGGCTTTCTCCGTATTTAAGGCAACTTACCCAAGTCGTACGTTCGTGTCGTTGCCCCTGCGAATCTTTATAGCTTTCGGTATGGGCTACGCTGAAAGCTATGTACTTTTGTCCGTTAAGGTCTTTAATAATGGCGTCCGCTCCGAGGTTGCCAATTGCTTCTAATACTAACATATTGCTTTAATTATTTGGTTATTAACTCTATTCCTTTGGCTACTACTAACGGCTGTTCTTCGCTTAATTTCCCGATAAAAGCCGTTATAATTCGCCCTTGGTCGGGGTTTATGCCTAACGGCGAAAATGTCCCGTTACTGTTCTTTACTACCAGCAAAATAGCTCCTTCCGGCAACTTGCTTAAATCCTTTGTTTTCATTTTGTTTTAAGTCCTTCTATCTTATAAAAACCTTCTTCCGATGCTTCGATAAGGTTGTACCGGGTTGATTTTTTAATTTCGATACCTATACGGCGAAACAAGGGCGCAACCCGAATACACGTAACCGAACAAGCCCCATTTTTCCGTACATAAACCCGGAAAGCGTCGGGGTCTGTATTATAGGAAACTTTCAAGTGCAAAGCCCCGCGTTCATCGTGGGCCAATAGTACCCCTTTATGCTCTGAAAGGTTAAGTTCTGCAACTGCTCGGCTACTGAAAAATAAATAGCCGGTAGAAGCCAACGTAACGAACATTTTACCGGGTTTCGGTGGTTTAATAATTCGTAGTGTCATTCTATGCAACTTTTAATAGTTCGTCTACAATTTCTTCTACCAAGGCTTCGCAAAGAACACGGGCTATATTCACTTCTACCGCATTGCCGATAAACTTCTTTTGGTCGGCTTGCGTCCCTATAAGGGTGTAGTTTTCCGGGAACCCCATAATTCGCTTTAACTCGATAATTTTTAACATTCGCATTTTTATATCGACGATACCGTAAAGGGCCATAAACTCCTTTATTTTCCGCATTGGGCCGCTATCGGTTTCGTAAATCTCTATTGCCAATTGTCCGCACTCCGTAGCAATAAGGTACGGGGGCTTTTTATCCATTTTGGCGATAAGGGTAAAGCACGGCTTTTCGACGGAACCGCCGGCGTTAGAAAATTGAGGGTTCATAAGATACCATTTGCAGGCTATTACGTTTTGCTTGGGATTCGTCATTACCGCCGGGCAAGGGTTATCCAAGGATGATAATTGCCCGCCGCCGCTATAATTGTTCGCTATAAATTCCGGCTTTACCACCGAAAACCTATCTTTCGTTGTAATAGTGGGCGAAGGCATATTTACGGAATGATTATTACCGTTTCCATAGTATGCCGAAAGAAATTCGGCCCCTACTAAACTATGGTGGTCTACGGTCGTAATGGTTCCCGCTACGTTGTCTACGCTGGAAACCTTGCTTTCCGGGTGTCCGCTAAAATGCTTTGCGAGAAAATGAATGTTCGCTATCCCTAACCTGTTTTGGCAAGCTACGGTAGGGCATGGTTCATCTATCGAAGGCGGGATATGCTTCCCCGTCTTCTTATTGACTGAATTATATTTAATCAAAAACGAATCCTTCCCGCCTGCTACGAACTTTATAAGGCCCGCGTATATGCGTTCCAAGGTCTTAGGCGAAAGCGGTTTTTTACGATTAAAGATACTTTCCCCTTCATCGGCAAAGTCCAAAACTTCCTTTACGGGTTTCCACTTCGCCAAGCTGCCGAAAAGGTCGCCGCCCCCGGTCTTTGAGTGGGTAGGCTTCGGCCATACAATAGGTAGGTACGGTTTGGCAAATATCCCGAAGAAACGCTTTCGGCTGGTATATGCCCCATAATCCGCTGCATTAAGTATTCTATGGTCGAACTTGTACCCGTAGGCTTTTACGTTATCTACCCAATTGGTATAAAGCCGCCCTTTGTCCCTGCTAATCGGTTTTCCGTTTTCGTCCAAGTCGCCCCAGCTCATAAATTCTTCTACGTTCTCGATTTGGATATAATCGGGGGTAAGAGCTTCTATGTACCTAAACAAGTGTTCGGCAAGGGTACGGCTATCTGCGTCGCGGGGCTGGCCGCCTTTGGCCCGGCTGAAATTGGTACATTCAAGCGAAGCCCAAAGCACAACTTTCGCCATAGGGTACATTCGGCGCATTTCGGCGGTATGTTCTGCCAATGGGCGTAAGTCCAAGGTTCGCATATCTTCCGTATAGTGCTGCGCTTCGGGATGATTGGCCGCGTGGCTCGCTATGGCGTTCGCGTCGTGGTTTACGCAAGCTATAACCTTCGCGCATTTTCGCTCCTTATAGTTGGCCTTCTCTACGCCTGTACTTGTTCCACCCGCACCGCAAAACAAGTCTATATATAGTAATCTAATGTTGTCCATTTCGTATTATAGTCAGACGCTTTCGCGGAAAATTAGTCTTTTGATAGGTGGGCTTTGACTGCGTTTGCATAAGCCCTAAATTCGGGGGTATATCGGTAATCATCCGGGTACTTTCTGAGGTAGTAGATAATAGTAGCATGGTTCCGCTTCATCTCTTTTGCAATCCTTACCACCGTTGCCCCTTCTTCACGGCATAGCTGGGCGAAAATCATACGGGAAAAGACGTGTTTTTGCTCTCTACTTTCGCCTATAATATCGAAGAATGAAACGCCCATGCCTTCGGCTATCGCCTGCTTTATGTGCTGGAAGGCAGGTACTTCTTCGTAAATAATTGTCTTTCCCGTTAGTTCGGCTAAATTCTTTTCAAGCGTAGCCCCTTTGGAAAATCCCCAATCGGGCAACAAATAAATAGCGTCGCACCCCATAAGTAGAAGAACGTCCATAGCTACATGGGCTTCCCAAGAGGCGGTAGCCGGAATACCGTTTTTAAGCGGGTTTATCACTTCGTAACCTTGGGCTTTTAACTTGGTTTCCGTTTCGTCGAACTTTGCCGCTACTTCTTCTATTGGTAGGCCGCTAATTCGGCCTGAAATGTATATCTTTTCCATATTGGCTATTATTTTCTATAAGAGTAATTTTCAAACGCTATTCTGTCGAACATTTCCGTAAATCGGTCGGCTATCCGTTCGCCGTATTTATCTGCCAGGTCTTCCGCGCTTAGATTGCTGGTCATAATTGTAAACTTCTGCCGGTCATACCGGTAGTAAATCGTATCGACAAAAGGACTAATTTCGTTTCCCCAAACCTTCACTACGGAAGGTTCCGTACCTACGTCGTCAATCGCCAATAACTCGGCTTTCTTAATGTAGTCGAAGCGTTCCGGCTGGTTCTTGGCTATGTCTGCAAGTTCCAAAGCCGATACCGCCAAAACATTTTTACGCCGGTCTGAATATAGGCTTTCGTACAGTACCCCTATAAGGCTACCTATTGCACGAACTAAGGTTGTTTTGCCATTGCCTACTGTTCCATGAAGAAGAAGCCCCGGTTTATGGTTTCCCGTCAGCCATTTTGCCGCCTTTTCTATATGGCTTTGGGTTGCTTCGTCGTCGATGAACTGCATACGCCGCCGCATAACTTCGGCTATATAACATTCGCGCAACATTGCCGGCACGTCTTCGGTGTATTTATCGACCTTAAAGCGTATCGGTATATTTCTTTTTTGAAGTACCGCCCGGAACCGCGCCAAGTCTACCCGTTGCGGCCCCTGTTTGTTGTCCTTTTCGTCCATTTCCGCTATTCCCTTTTTCGTTACGCTCCCAAGTTCTAACCGCTGCTCTCCAATCCTTCATACAGTTGCGGCCCACCTTCCAACCGTTAGAAGTATAGTAATCTATCCACGCTTGCGGGTCTACGTCGTTGCCCCGTTCTTGGCAATACGCCGCAACTTCTTCTAAGGTAGGTTTCTGAAAGATTGTACCGCCTTTTGTTTTAGGGGCTGCCTTACCCTTGCCTTGGGGCTTGCCAGCACCTAACGTCGGCCCTTGCGGTAGCTGGGTAATACCTTCGTTCAAAACCCGCATAAGGTCGTATTTTTCAAGTTTTTGCAATACCGATTTATGCGCGTTGTTCGTAGGGTTCAAGTTCGATAACCCGCCGTACTGAAATATGATAAATTCGGGTAAAAACGCTTTGCTTCCGTTATTGAAGAAATGGATTCTTCCGGCAAAGGCTTTTTCGAAGTCCTCTAAATCGTACGTTTCGCCGCAATAAAGCCCGGCTACCTCTAAGTCTACTTCCCATATTCCGGCGTTGTCGCACTCGCAAAAAAGGTACACCCAAAGCAATTTATAAGCGGGCGGTAAGTCCCTTATAAATCGTTTCTTAAATAGGTCGGTATCTATAAATCTTTTTGCCATTTTGTTACTTTTGAAAAGCTACCCCGGCCCGGAAACCGGGGTAGCTGGGTTAATACTGCTATTGCTCGATAATCGCAATTTCGGGGCTTAGTTCCCGAATGCGGGCTACCTGCACGTCTATAATTCGGTCGCGCAGGTCTTCCAAAAGCTGGCACGCTCCGGGGCTTACAAGTTGTAGGGTTACGTCGCGGCCGTTTACCGAAGCGTAAAATTCCACTTCGATAGTTTCCGCCGGCATACCTTTGAAAATCGGAATTTGAAGGGTAAAGGCTTCCGGCAGGTTACTCATAACCACGCCGCTATAATTGTCTTTGAAGTCGCCCTTTTCGCTCTTTGCTTCTCTACCTTGGAATTTACGGTAGCTTCGAAGTTTTTAAGTTCGGTTACGAGCTTCATATTCGCGGTTTTGTCCGGGAAAAATGCGCGGTTCATTTTGAAGAACTGCCCCAACTCGTTAGGTTCCCAACCTTTGCCGGCGTTAATCCCAAATTCGGAAAATTTGGGGTGCGTAGTCAGTTTTCCAACGATTCGCCCGCGTCTATATTCGTCGTCTTCGTTCGTGATAAGGGTAATACTTACCTGTTCACGGTCTACTAAGACGTGGCAGCGCAACGGGTTAATTTGTTCGGAATCGTACCGCCGTAATTCCAAAAATTCAACCGGCGCACCGATAACACCGGAAAGGTCGATTTTTACCGGGGGCTTGGGGGCAAGAACTGCGGGGGCCTCGCCCTCACGTACGATAATTTCCGCCTGCGTAGTTCCTTCGGGAAGGTTTACTACTACTTTTTTGTTTTCGTCCATACTTTTTTACTTGTTGATTGTGAAACTTTTACTTGGTTTGAAGTGGGCTACTTCGTGCGCCGGTACGATAATCGTAGTACCGGCGGTAATGTTACGGGCTTTCTTTCGGCCCGTTTCTTCGGCTGGAAGGTTCCGAAGCCACGAAGGTAAACGGGTTCCTTGCGCTGTACGCATTCCTTAATTGCGTCTAATGTGGCTTCGATAATCGGCCTTACGTGGCTATCGTTTTGCCCGGTCTTACTGCCAACGACTGTAATTAAATCTTGCTTCGTCATTGCTTTGCTTTTTAGTTGTTAGTACCTGTTTTTCTTCCGATTTGGAAAAGTGTTGTTTGTAATTCTTCGCTGTACGCCGGCCGGCTCTCGATAAGGTCGCCGTTCTCGTTGTAGTAGCCGACTTCGCGGGCTTCTTGGTCGATGAACTTAAAGCACCTTTCGGTAACAAATTCGGCTTTCTTCTTCAAACCGTCCAAGGTCTTTTTTCGCTCCGTCGTAAGGGGTTCCAAACGGGCCTTAAAGTCCTTCATCGCGGCCGTCTTTTCTTCCTCGATGTCGTTAATTTCGATGTCCGTTTCCGAAAGGCTTTCTTTCATGCGGGCCAATTCTTCCGGGGTAAAAGGCTTCATATACCCCTTTTCTTCCACCGCGTCGCAGTTATCCATAAGGAAGGCTACGCGCTTCTTGCCTTGTTCAAGGTCTTTCCCTAATTCTCTTTCCATGTTGCATTATTTTTTGATTAAAAGAAAATCGTTATAAAGACCTTCGAACTGACGGCCCGCGTACGTGGCGAGTTCACGGGTTTTATAGCAAAGCCGGGAGCCGACATTCGCATGCGTAGCCGAAGCCGCGTAATGCGTAACCGCGTACGAAAAGCCGGCAGACGCGGGATTATACACGAACCAAGGCCAATATTTGTACTCGTTGCTATTGGCCCAATCCGGCCGCCAACCTTCGTTAAGGGCTTCGGCAATGGTCTTTAACTTGCGGTAGGCTATTTCGTCCTTGGTAAAGCCTAACTTCGCTAATACGGTTTCGTTCATCGGCTCAATGCCAAGCACAGCGCAAGCGTCCGCGTAGGTCTTTACGCGCTTGGTAATGTCCTTCGGGGCAACCATTTTTACGGCCTGTAATACGGTCGTATTAACCCCTAACTTCTCGGCCAATCGTTCGGCTTCCTTGCTGGCAGCCTGTTCGTTCTCGTGTTTGTACGTCGGTGCGCCTTGGCCTTCGGCGTAAACCATAAAAAACTGCTTTTCCATTTTGTTATTTGTTAAAAAGTGAACTTTGTTTTTCTTCCCTCTTTGCTCGTAAAGTATTCGCCTTTGTCGCGCAATACTCAACCGGACGGCCCTAATAGCGTCTTCACGCCCTTTTAGGCTTTCTTCGTACTCCCAATAGTTCCGCTTCGCTTTGGGCGATAAAATACCCTTCGGAAGTGGCTATTAAGCCCGGTATAAGGTCGTTTGTCCTTATGTGGTTTATAATCTTCCTTACCCGTGCGTCGTTTAGTTTATAGGAACCTTTAAGGGTATTTACGATATGCTTGTTTGTAACGGCATTTTCGCGCCCTATTTTCGTCCTAAGCCCCCGTACGAGAAGCGGAAGAAGTACGCCCATTTCGTAATCGTTTAAGGGCTGCGTTTCTTGGTCAAATCCTTTAATCATATCAAAAGGGGGTTTTGTCGAAATTGATTATTAGCCCCGCTTCGGCTATATGTACGGTCTTACCGGTTGCGGCTCGCACTCCGGCCCGGAATTGTTCGGCGTTGCTGTTACCGTCGGAAAGGTGGATAAGAACAATATTATTTACCCCCTTTATATCGTTGGCTTGTAACGCCTGTACGCAATGGTCGTAGCTTAAATGCGATTTTAGCGTACGGTTCCGAACAACGGCGGGAATGCGCCCGGCCGCTATATTCGCGTCCAATAGGTCTAAGCGGTAATTACATTCTATCAATACGTTATTAAGTCCTGCAAACTTGCAAGGCAAGTAATAGGTATCGGTAGCGAATAGGATATTACCCGTTTCTTCGTGATTGATGAAGAACCCCAAAGGCTCGGCGGAATCGTGCTTAGTCCCGAAAGGAATAATTCGGAAACCGCCGAGGGTAAAAAGGGTTCCGGCTTTGCAAACATTCGCGCGGCGCGGGCCTTCTATTGGGGTGTTCTCAATTGTACCGGCCGAAGCGTAGACGGGTACGGTAGCTTTCAATACTTCGTTAATGTAGCCTGCGTGGTCTTTGTGTTCGTGGGTAATTAGGCAGCCTACAACCTTCGTTATATTGTAGTCTAACGCTTGCTTCACGCTGGCGAACCTTACGCCCGCTTCCAATAACAAGGCTTCGCGGTCGTTCTCCAATATGTAGCTATTTCCGTGGCTGCTACTGCCTAATACTTTTAGAACCATTGTAACTACGCTTCTACGATTTTGCGAAATGCTTTACGCTTCCTTTTTAGCGGAAGGTTCCGGCCGATGAAGTCCATAGCCGTAGCGAATTTGCCCGAAAATCGAATAAGGGCTTTGTCTTGCTGGGCTACGCTCTGTTCGTTCTCCTTCGCCATGTCCGCCGCTTTGTTAATCCGGGCGTTCATTGCGTCGATGTCCTTTGCCGTCAGAATGGCAATACCAAAAATTACTTTCATATTAGAATCCAGGTGTTTTAAGTGGCTGTTTGGTTCCGTTCGTTTCTGCTTGGCCGAAATCAAGTGTTCCGCCGGTATTGGCGTTATTCTGTATTTCGGTTTCTACCTCGTGGGTAACGTCCTTATATTCCACGTCTTCAACGGGGCCGCTTTGTTCATCAGCGTCGCCGAAGTCGCAACCGGTTATATACTCGTAAAGGGCTTTTTTGGCGCGTCGTTCGGCTTTACCCCGGATTTGGTCGGGGCTGCTGTAATCGTCCTTCTTCACGGTTGCCACTATTCCGAAGCTGTTTTTTTCTCCGTTGTACGTGTAGCTGATTTTGCAAGGCACCTCCGCAAATCCGGCGGTTTGGCCTTTGTCAAATGATACGTCGATGAAGTATTTTACGCCGAGTTTCCGAAGAAGGGCCGTATAGCCTTCCTTGGTCGGGTACATTCGTTCGGCAATAATATTAAATTGGTTGCCGGTCGGAAGAAGCCCGATACTTACCGCGTCTATAATCGCGTCCCGAACAACCGGGATAGTATAAAGCGGTTGTACCGTCCCGTTTTTACGCGGCCGCCCGTTACGGTCGGTAAGAAAGCCTACCTTCGTGTTCATAAGCGGCATAAATACACGCTCCATTACTTCGTCGGAAAGAGCTTCGCGCAAAAGGGCAATTACGTTTACGGCAGTAAATGCCGCGCCGAAGTTGTTTACAATCTGCAAGGCCGAAGCGTCCTTACAGGCAAGTTCAAATTTCCGCTTTGCTTCGTCAATTACGGTTAATCCTTTTTCTTCTGCCATAACTCATAATTTTTATAGGTTGTTATTCGTTTTCAAGAAGTCGGCTTAACTTCTTCAAGGTCGCTAATTCCATAGCTTCGGCAGCAAGCGGCGCGGTTTGTTTTTCGGTGAAGAAATTCGCCAACCCCTTTATTACTTGCCCACCGTTACCGCCTACTGCTATTACGCCCTGCACATTCTCGCTTTCGCCGTCCTTATTGTCCTTAACGTCCGTGCCGATAAGGATAAAGGCCCGGCCTTCGTTGTCTTTTACCGCCTGCGTAAGCGTTTCGGCGATTTGCTCCAACTGCTGCGCGAACTCGCGCTTTTCTTTGTTCTCGTTCATAACTTTAATTTTTATAAGTGGTTAATGGTTAATTCTCTGTCGGTGGTTACAACCAATTTTACAAGCTGGGAAGCAACCGGGAATAGTTGGTTTACGCTTTCGGCGTTGTCGATGAATACCGGTGCGCTTACCCCGTGATACAGGCAAAGCGTGTTAATGATGTCAAGCCCGGCGTTTATCTTTCCGGCAGTATTGAGGTCTGCGTACTTAACCCCGTCTACCATTGCGATACAAGTAGGGGTTTCGCCGCCATTTAGCTGGGCTTCGAACATTCGGAAGCGGACGGTTTGGAACTTACTATTTACCCGGCGTTCTACTTCGTCCATTCGGGCCTTATTAAGTTCGTCTATCGTAAATTCCTGCTTTTCTAAGTCTGCTTGCTGCTGGGCTAATTCCTTTTCCCGCGCCAATATTTCGGCCTTCTTTGCGGCGTTCTTTTCAATGGTAGCCCGAATATTTAGCTTTTGTTTTACTTCGTCCAAAAGGGCCGTAAGTTCCCGTTTCTTGGCGGTAAGCTCGGTAGTATCGGCCGCCGGTATATCCGAAATGGTAGCGGATATTTCGGCTATCCGGGCTTCTATCTCCTTCCATTCGGGTAAGTCTTCGGGGATAATGTCGGTAGATACGGTTACTTCCGGGTTGGCGGCTATTTCCGCTTCCAAGTCCTGTAACTTCTTCGCGTATTCGGCTTTCTTGGCGGCGATAACTTCCATACGTTCGGAAAGTTGGGCTTCCAATTCCTGTAACCGGGCTTTCTTTTCGGCTATTCGCTGGTTTAGCGTTTTGCCTTCTTCGGTAATCCGGGTAAGGTCGCGGGTCTTGGCTTCGTCGAATTTGGCCCGCGCCTTCTCTTTGGCAATAGCGTCCATACGCAAAACGCTTGCGTCCGAGCATAAGGTTTCGTATATCGGGCAAATAAGGCCGTCGGTACTTACTTTGTATTCTTCGGCGTTCCGCGTATTCCATTCTTCGCGCTTGGCTTCCACCTTGGCGGATAAGCCCGCTATTTCGGAAGTAAGGGTTTTAATAGTATAGCGAATATCGGAAAGGCCGTTTTCCGAAGCGGTATTATAATTTTCTGCTTCCCGCTTGGTTATTTCGTAGCTGGTCTTAACCTCGTTACGTTTGGCATTCTTCTCGTAGCCTTCCTTTTGGGCCGCCTGCCTTGCCCGAAAAATTATATCTTGCTGCTGGTTCCGAAGGTCGTTAATCGCTTTGCGTTTTCCCTGCACCCCTTCGTAGTGTTTGCGGGCCGTTTCTGCAACGTCCGTAATAGCCGTTTCCACTTCTTCCAATTCGGCGGATAAGCGTACCTTTTCGGCTTCCAAGGCTTCGTAATCCGGTGCTTCGGGCGTAACGCTGTCTATTGCGTTAATCTCGATAGGGCATTTCCCCAAACCTTCCTTAATCCGGCTTTTGCGGTAGGCTATTTCTTGCTTGAACTCCGCCAAATCTTTACCGGAAAGCAGCGAAAGGATAGCCGCAAAATCGGCGCGACCGGCGGCCACTTCTTCGTATGTTACACCCCCGGCAATGCGTAGCAATATTTCGCGCTGGGTCTTCCAATCCAACGAAGGGAAGTAAGCCGGGTTCGTAATTAACTTAAAAAGTTGTTCTTCGGTTATGGCCGTTACTTTCTCTTGGAACGCTCCCGCCTTAATTTCTACGCCATTGCAGAAGTAATGCGTAGTATTTCCTTTAAGTTCTACTTCGGCCTTGCCGCGCGGTTTTACCCAATCTTCCGTAAGGGTGCGGGTAAGGGCTACTTCTTCGCCGTTTACGTCTAAAACCGCCGTTACGGAATGTTCCAATTTAAGTATAGGGTTCCCGTCCGGGCCGACCGTCTTAACGGTAAATGCGCCTTTCCCGCTATCCGTACGGTCGTTACTGTCTTTGCCGAAAAGCACCCAAGTAAAAGCGTCGAAAACGGTGCTTTTACCCGTCGCGTTTGCGCCGGCAATGGTGGTTACTTCGCCGAATTTTACGGCCAAGTCCCTAATACCCTTAAAGTTTTTAAGGGTCAATTCTTTTAATGTTACCTTCTTGCTCATAACAAGTTATTTATTTCGGTTGTTACTTTTCTTTGCTCGCTTTGCGGCCAACTCTAAGGCTTTTTCCGCATCTACTATTATCAACCTTCCGACCTGCCTATATGCGCCGTCGATTAATCCGCTTTGCTTTATGCGGCTGGCGGTAGTCTTGGAACATTTGAATAGTTCGGCAATCCCGGCCCGGCCGTAGACGTACTTTTTATTTGGGTCTTTGGTAACGTCTACTTCTATCCGGGGGCTTTGTCCTTTCCCTATTAGTTCCAATAATTCCCCCGCCGTAAGGTCTATAAGTCTTGTATTTAAGTCTGCCATACCTAACTGTCTTGCGGGTCTTCCGGTGGTGGGACCCGTTTTATAATGCGGGCGGCATTAGCGAAGTTGGCAACCTCTAAAAACAAGAACCAAAACGGGGCTTCCGCCGTGCTTGCAAGAAGGCAAAACGATATAACGAAATACCATACTATCGCCTTCTGTTTTAGCGTCAATCCCGAAAGGGACAATTCTTTAATTAGTTGCTTCATAGCCTTTGCCTTTTATAGTTCCCAAAAATCTAATTCGTATTCCTGCCGTCTTCCGGTTCTTCGTGTCGCTGTACGTTCGGCAGCCTTGCGGCTTCTGAACAGTCGGTAGGTGTCGCCTTGGGCGTACAATTCATGCGGTAGAATAATCGCAAGGAAGAAGCAGGCTATAATTGTCCGTTTTATAGGGGATAGGTCGAAAGAAACGCCGCAATGTGTGCAGAACCACCATACGCAAAGCTCCGTAGCCTTCTGTATTCCTATCTTGCTATAAATATTTCGCGCGGTATTCTCAACCGTTCGGGGCGAAATAGAAAGCCTGTCGGCCACTTCCTTTTTTGCGGCTCCCCAAGCCAACAATTCGGCTATTTGGGTTTCTCGCTGCGTTAGTCCTGCTTCGGCTCTCATTTCTATTTTCCCCAAATGTTTGTAGTAACGCCGTACTTCCTAAATACCAATTCGACGGCGACGGCTTGGCTTGCCTTGGGTTCGATACGTCCGAACTTGTAAGCCGCGAAAGTGTTGCGGTTGTTAATCCCCAACGCCTGCCAAAGCTCCTTAGTGGCGGCCTCTACGTCAATTTGTCGAAGCTGCATAAAGCCGGCGTTAAATCCTTCTTTGTAAATTGTCGTTTCGCTCATTTCTCAATATTGTTAAGTATGTATTCAATTGCTTGTTTATGGGAAGCAAAGCTATTCCCGTCGAACTCGAAGGTTTCCGAATAGGGGCCGCCGGCAACCTTGAAGGTGCGCGTTCCCTCGTAGGTCTTCCCGTTAATCGTAAAGGTTAGTTTTGAAACTGTTACCCTTTCCGTAACCCGTCCCCAAGGCTTTTTTACCTCGGTATTGCTTAGCGAAATAGTTTCGCCTACCGCGTACGAAAATTCTATACGCCTTGCTTTGCCATTAACTATTGCTGTCTTTTTTTCATCTTCTATTTGAAATATAGTGTTACTTGTAATCCTCTGCGTAGGCAACATTTTACGCTGTCTTTCTTGCTGTTAAGTGCGCGGGTAATGAATTTTTCGGTAAGCTCTACACCGATTAACCCCACCAAGCCGGAAACCCCTACAAGGCGGTTTATCCTTCTGTTTTCGCTGTCTACTCCGTAAACTTTCAAAAGGAAGTTTCGGTTAATAAATGTCGTATCGTACTTCATAATTCATTGTCGCTTAAATTGCTTAGGTATTTTTTGCTATGCCGCTTATTTGCTCGGAGCGTATTATTATTATACCTTTGCAATCGTATCGGTTACACAATGCAAATATATAGCATTGCAGTACAACAAGCAAATTTTTGCTATACAAAAAGCGAAAAATATTTTTTGAAACCTTCTAAAATCGTGTTATATGGGTGTAAAAGAAAGACTTAGGGAGTATATCAAAACCCTAAATATTAGTGAACGGGAATTTTGTAGGCAAATAGGCGTTTCGTCGTCTTATGTCAATAATATACGCCAATCTATACAGCCCGATAAGATGAAGGCTATCGGCGAAAAATTCCCGGAGCTTAATCCCATGTGGTTACTTACCGGCGACGGCACAATGCGGAACGGAGATAATACAAACCGCATTTCGGGAAATAACAACACCGCCGTTGCCGGCAACGGGAACCAAGTTACAACTAACGATATTGCGGGTTTGATTGAACTGCAAAAAGGCTATCAAGAAATGATAAAAGAAAAGGATAGCCAAATAGCCCGACTTATATCTGTAATTGAAAAGCTAAGCGAAAAATAAAGCATTGCAGTACGTTTGCGCTATGTAATAGTATGGCTTTTCATAGTACGCTTATAGGAAACGGGCAGAAATGCCCCAAATTTCAACGCAAGTATATATAGCTATACTTTCTACCGCCCAACGTACAAAAGTGCCTAAAATCAAAAATTCGATAAAAATAACTGTGCATAATGGAACCGGAAACAATCGAAATAAAAGTATCCGAATACTACGACCAACCCAAATATTACGGGGACATGCCGGAAGCGGTGTTTAATGCCTTGGAAGCGGCGTTTATTTCCGGCACGGAAACTGCCATAGTGCCAAAGACGGCGTTCGAAATGATGTTAATGAGCTTTGAAAATGGGCGTAAAGAAGCCTAAGATAATAACCCCTATCGAAGATGGCGTAAACCGCCGTTTCTTCCAAGCGATAGAAGCCCTTGTTTCATTGGGCCGTTTGTCCGCTTTGGAATCCTTTTGCAAGGAAGCCGGGTTAAGTGCTTCCCGCTATCGGGAAACCCGATTTACTTACGGAGTAACCCCAAGGCCCGGTAAAGTTTCCCGCTATAAGTCTATACAAATAGAAGCCCTTTATTATTTGGTAGCCAAGTATTCCGTTTCTTCCGATTGGTTATTAACCGGCCGGGGTAATATGTTTTCAAAATGAAGCGGACTATTAAATTTAATCTATTCCCCAAAAAGGTAGGGGGTGTATTGGTAAAGTGTCGCCCTATTCGTATGCGTGTTTGCTATGCCGGGTATCGGGTAGACTTTCGGGTAGGGTATAGTATTGAACCGGAAAAATGGAATGAAGAGGAAGGCCGCGTTATCTCCAATACAAAAAACCGGTTCCGACAAACGGCCGGCGAAATAAATAAGGCTATTACGGCTTGCGAAGAACAAATAGAAGCCATATTTACCCGGTTCGAACTGCTGGAAAAGCGGGTACCGACACCGGGCGAACTTAAAACGGCTTTCGATGAAGCTACCGGGAAGATAACCCCGGCTACCGAAGCGGAAGAAAACGGCCAGCCATTCTATAAAGCCTACGCCGAATTTACGGAAACTATGGGCCGTTTGAATGATTGGACGAAAGCGACCTATACGAAGTTTAATAGCCTGCGTAAGCACTTGGAAGCGTTTAACAAGAACCTTACATTTGACGAAATAAACGAAGTTACCCTACAAAAGTTTATTACAAGCCTTCATAAAGCCGACCTTCGTAATACTACCATATCTAAAAATATGTCCTTTCTTCGGTGGTTCCTGCGCTGGGCGCACCATAAAGGATATAACCCAAGCAACGTACACGAAACATTTAAGCCGAAGTTCAAAGGGGCCGACGGAAACGCAAAGGAAATTATATATTTGGAATGGGAAGAACTGTTTAACCTGTATTCCTTCAAATTCCCGCCGTCCCGGTCTTCGCTGGAAGCCGTGCGCGATGTGTTTTGTTTCTGCTGCTTTACCGGCCTTCGCTATTCCGACGTGGCAAAATTGCGCCGAAGCGACGTAAAGAAGGATTATATAAGCGTGGTTACTCAAAAGACCGTAGACGGCCTTATTATCGAACTGAATAAGTATAGCCGGGCCATACTGAAAAAGTACGAGAATATAGGTTTGCCGAATGATAAGGCCCTACCGGTCATAAGTAACGTAAAAATGAACGAACACCTTAAAGTAATGGGGGAAATGGCGGGTATCGACGAACCTACAAGGGTCGTATATTTCAAGGGGAATGTTCGGCACGAAGAAGTATTACCGAAATACGCCCTTCTTACCACCCATTGCGGCCGACGTACTTTTATCATAAACGCGCTTAGGCTGGGGGTTCCGGCGGAAGTAATTATGAAGTGGACGGGACACAGCGACTACAAAGCGATGAAGCCCTATATTAAAATCGTCGATAAATTGAAGGTCGCCGAAATGGATAAATTTAACAAGTTCCCGATACCCCGAAAGAAGGGGAAATAAGCCGAACCCAAAAAGGAACCCAAATACGCCTTAACTAATCGGTAACGTATGGTTCCTTATGTTACCAACAATCGGGATAAAATGCTGATATTTCGGAAACTTGGTAACGTATGGTAGTTCGTTGTTCGTATGTTCTTACAGCCCGAAGATCCCCGCCATCAACGAAGAGCGCTGCATCGGATGCGGAGCCTGCGAGAACCTCTGCCCCGCCCGGCCGTTCAGCGCCATCTACGTCGAGGGGTATACCTATCACCGAACGATCTAACACCTCCATTCCATGGACAACCAGAAGAAAAAAGCCATCGACCGCCGCGAGTTCCTCAAACGGCTCGGCACAGGGACCGCCCTCGCATCGGCCGCCGCCCTGACGGGGTGCGCCCCGAAAGCGGGCCGGCAGGACGCCTCGCAACAAGCCGGGGGAAGCATGACCTACAGGACCAACCCCACGACGGGCGACCGCGTCTCGCTGCTCGGATTCGGCATGATGCGCCTGCCGTCGGTACGCCGCAACGACACCGAGGAGATCGACCAGCAGCAGGTGAACGAGCTTGTGGACTACGCCATCGCCCACGGGGTCAATTACTTCGACACGTCGCCCGCCTACTGCCGCGGATTCTCCGAGCGGGCCACGGGAACGGCGCTCGCCCGCTATCCGCGCCAAAGCTACTACATCGCCACCAAACTGTCGAACTTCTCGTCCGCGACGTGGAGCCGCGAAGCCTCGATGGAGATGTATCGCAACTCGTTCCGCGAACTCCGGACCGACTACATCGACTACCTGCTGCTGCACGGCATCGGCATGGGCAGCGACGGCATGAAGGAGTTCGAAGCCCGCTACATCGACAACGGCATGCTCGATTTCCTGCTGGCCGAGCGCGAGGCCGGGCGCATCCGCAACCTCGGGTTCTCCTACCACGGCGATATCCGCGTGTTCGACCGTCTGCTGGCCGGGCACGACCGCTACAAATGGGACTTCGTGCAGATCCAGCTCAACTACCTCGACTGGCGCTACGCCAAGCAGATCAACGAGCGGAACACCAATGCCGAGTACCTCTACGGCGAGCTGGAGAAGCGCGGCATCCCTGCCGTCATTATGGAGCCGCTGCTGGGCGGGCGTCTCTCGAACGTGCCCAACAACATCGTGGCGCGCCTCAAACAGCGCGAACCCGAACGGAGCGTCGCCTCGTGGGCCTTCCGTTTCGCAGGGTCGTTCCCCGGGGTGCTGACCGTGCTGAGCGGCATGACCCGCATGGAGCACCTGCAGGACAACCTCACCACCTACTGCCCGCTCGACGCGCTTACGGACGAGGAGTTCGCCTTCCTGCAGCAGACCGCCGACCTGATGATGCAGTTCGACACGATCCCCTGCAACGACTGCAAGTACTGCATGCCCTGCCCCTACGGGCTCGACATCCCGGCCATCCTGCTCCACTACAACAAGTGCCTCAACGAGGGCAATATTGCCGACAACGTGCAGGACGAAAACTACCGCAAGGCCCGGCGCGCCTACCTCGTAGGCTACGACCGCAGCGTACCCGCCTGCGGCAGGCCGACCACTGCATCGGCTGCAACCAGTGCTCGCCCCACTGCCCGCAGGGGATCGACATCCCCCCGCGAACTGCAGCGGATCAGCGACTATGTCGAACGGCTCAGACGCAACAGACCATGATCGGAGAGCTGGTACGCACGCTCCGCGATGGGGGACACACGCTCGTCGTGGCAAACGGTGCGCAGATCCGCACGTTCGACCGCCGGGGCGTGGCCGACCTCCATGCACTGCTGACCGACGGCGGGGAGTTCCTGCGCGGCGCCACGGTGGCCGACAAGGTCGTGGGGAAGGCCGCGGCGGCACTCATGCTGCTGGGCGGCGTCAGCGAAATGCACACGCAGGTCATCAGCCGGCCGGCACTCGACCTCCTTGAGGGAAGCGGCATGCGGGTCGGCTACGAGGTCGAGGTACCCCACGTCATCAACCGGGACAGAACGGGCTGGTGCCCGCTCGAAATACGCTGCCGCGACTGCCGGACCGCCCGGGAATGCCTCGAGCGGATCGAGGAGTTCCTGCGGCAGCAGCAACAGAAATAATTACCGAATAAAAAAACGAATCCATGCAAACACCTTCAGTCGAATCCGCACCGGTCAGGCTCCATGCGCTGACCTACGGCGATGCCAAAACCTACCTCTTCGCGGCGTTGTTCGTCGCCGGAAACATCCTCCTGCCGCAGCTGTGCCACCTCGCACCGCTCGGAGGCGTCCGCTGGCTGCCGATCTACTTCTTCACGCTCGTCGGCGCCTGCAAGTACGGCTGGCGCGTCGGGCTGCTCACGGCCCTTCTTTCGCCGCTGATCAACTCCGCGCTCTTCGGGATGCCCGCTGCCGCGGTACTGCCCCCGATTCTGGTGAAATCGCTCCTGCTGGCCGGAGCGGCCGGATATGCCGCCACACGCTTCCGCAAGGCCTCGCTCGCGGTACTGGCCGCAGTCATACTGACCTACCAGGTTGCCGGAACGCTCTTCGAATGGATATGGACCGGCGAACTGCAAACGGCGCTGCAGGACTTCCGCATCGGAGTTCCGGGCATGCTGCTGCAGCTCTTTGGAGGCTGGCTGGTCATCAACCGCCTGATCCGCAGGTAAACGACAGGCAAGGCGCTGCTCGGGGATCCGCCGCGGCCTATGGAAGGCCGCGGCGGATCCGTTTCCGGAGAGGGCAGGCGAAAAAGCAGCAACGATCGGGAAGGAGCCGGAAGATAGCGGGGATTCAGAAAAGGCACGAAAAAACCGGAACCCCGCAAGGAGTTCCGGCCTATCCGGCTGTGGCGCCGGACCATCCGTATTTTGATCGATCGAGCTATTGCTCGCTCAGGATACGCATCGCAACGTCGAGAATCGTCGTATCGTCCAAGGTTACGACACCGCCGTCCGGTCCCGGTTCGAAGTGCACACCGACGCACTCTTTGGCCTCGTGTTTGCCTCCGAAGTAGTTACGAACAGTCTCTACATCAATTCCCAGTTCATCTGCAATGCGTTGCGAGCTGCCACTCGGCAGCCGGTCCTTGATACGACGCAACTCGTTAAATGTGATAATCATATCCGTCGAATTTTAGGTGTGATAGTTCTGTACTACTAAATTAATACAATTTTGTTAAATTACAAAATTTCCGCGGGAAAAAGTACCCGAAAAAGGGATTCGGGACAAAGCGCAACAGCAGGGGCCGAATCCGGGCCGCAGCAGGCTCCGCCAACAGAGCGGAGCAAAAAACGGACCAGCAGTCGGCAACGCAGGAGATCGGTCTGCCGGACGGCAAAAAAACGGGGAGACCCGGTTGAGGTCTCCCCGTTTCTGGTGACGGATTCCGCACAAAGCCCCGATCCGGCCGGGCGCATGCGACGGGATCAATCCTCCTCCTCGGGCTCGATGTAAATCTCGAAGATCAGCGGCGTATAGGGCAGAATCTCGGTATAGACGGTCGTCGTGGTCTCGGTAGTATCCCCGTAACCGCTTCCGTAGCCATAGCCGTAGCCATAACCATAGCCGTAATAGGGATTGTAATAACCGCCGTAATAACCGCCGTAATAACCGCCGTAGTAGGGATTGTAGTAACCGCTGCTGCCGTAGAGGCTGTTATAGTAGTACATCATGTTGAGGTAGTCGAGGTAATTGGACGAGTAGCCGCTCGAAGAGGTGGTCGAACTGCCCGTCTGGCCCACCGACCCGTAGGCGTTCGTCGAGGTCGTGACCAGCGCGGCCCACTGCCCGTACTGGAGTTTCGGAACGCCATAGTACCATGCCGTGATCATCGAGTGTTCCTCAGGCTTATAGGAGAACGCCTCTCCCTCCGAGGCGACCTCTCCGTAGATCAGCTCCTTCACCTCGTCGATGTTCGTATCGAAGATGAAGCCGTCGAGGAAACGGCCGATATACCAGATGTTGGCCGTGCCGTCCAGCTGCACCGAATCGGCCTTCAGCTCCTTGATTCCCGGATAGGGATTATCCTCGTCGGGATGGAACCGCTTGACCAGCGCCTCGTTGATCTTCGTCTCGAGTACAGCCATCGAACTTTCATTAACGTAGGGCTCGAAACCGACGGCATAGGGATTCGGGAATTTCAATGTCGTCTGCGGGTCGGCCGGGTTGAAGCGGTAGTTCACGTAGACCTGCGGGATCGTGTCGTTGGCGCTCACCCACTGCTCGGCCACGTTGTAGGGATGGTCGGGGTCATCGGGATCCGTCGGCAGGGGTATGCTCTCGGCATCCTTCGTCTCCTCCTCCTTGGCATATTTCTTCAGGCCGCCGTTGGCCGCGCAATAGTCGTCCACATCGCGGCCCTCACGCTCGAGCGGGTTCTTGATCGTATCGAGGATCGTGATCTCCATGATGTAGGGGTGGTTGTCGTCGAGCGAAAACTGACCCTCGTAACCGCCGCTGCCGACCGAAAGGCTTCCGGCCACACGCGACGGAAGATAGAGGCGAACCTTGTCGCCCTCGCGCAACTGGTACTCCGTGGAGATTCCCTTGCCGGCGGCATACTCCTCGTCGAGCTTGAGCGTATTGAGCATCGCCAGCGTCGTACCGTCAGACACTCCGGCCGTCAGGGCGTTGCAATAACGGAAATAGGGCACGTAGTGGGTGTATTTCGTGAAGGTGCCGACCTGGTGGGCCCGTGCGGCGTTGCGCGTGACGATGATGTTGCCCGAGAGGTCGCGGCCCGTGAAATCGAAGGTCACCCAGCAGGCCGTGTCACTGATCGGTTTCACATCGTCCGAGGCACCCGAAGCCTCAAGCACATCGACATAGTAGCCGCCGTTGTCCTGGAGGTTCTTCACCAGATCGGGGTGGTTCTGGGTCATCCATGCCTCGAGGGCCATATCCTCGAACTTGTCGAACGATTCGGATTCCTCCTTGGCGCAGGATGCGAACAATACGGCTCCGACGGCGGAGAAATACAGAAAACGTGAGAGCAATTTCATATGTTTCATCAAATACTGTTTCATGTTCGGTTCCCGGAACGGACGGCGTCACTCGACCGCATCGACCGTGAAAAACCACGCCAGAGGGCTATCTCGAGCGATTGTCGAAAAATTCGTATCGCCGTAGCCCATGTTGTAGGTCATGTAGGCCTCCACCTCGTCACCCTGGCGACATCCCAATAACGCAAGGCGCAGGCCTTTTATTATGTCGCCGTCGCGCATGTCTATCTGGAACGGCTCGAAAGACCATGCCCCTTCGGTGAGCCCCATCTCCTCGTAGGCGCTCTTCAGCAGGGGATCGTTCGAATAGAACGGGTAGGTGCTGTCGGTGATGTTCGTGAAGGTGAAGACATAGGCGCGGAAGGTGATCGTCACCTTCGACGAGGCCGTCACCTCCGCCCGCCCGGGCCGGGCCGGGTCGTAGTAGTTGTCGATATAGCGGTAGACGGTGTTACCCGACGTCGAATAGAACGCCTGCTGGCTCTCGGTATCTACCTCCGACTCGGCAACAAGCGTCGGTGAATGGGTCGAGGTCAGATACGAGACAATGCGTTCGCGCTGCTGCGGAAGCGTCTCCTCCTCTTCGGAGCAGGCGCCGCAGAGCACAAGCGGCAGAGCGAGCAGGATGGCGGACAATCTTTTCATCTGGCAATATATCGTGCAAATTTACAAAAACAATCCGATTTACACACAACAAACGGAAAAAATTGCCCGATTCGTACGGCAGCAGCGAGAAAAAGGGCGGTCGCCGGCGGCCGGAAGCCGGGGCAACGGGAGACAGGCCGGCAGTCGCAGGCGGCAGAGGGGCCCACGGTCGGAACGTCAGTAAAACGGAGAGCAGAAGGGCGGAACGGATCAGCGGTGACGCAGATAGTCGCGGCGGGGGCTCTTGAGCCGCTGCAGCCGACGCTGTTTGAGCCCGTAAGCAATCAGGGCCACGACCAGGGCCGCAACGCAAAGTCCTGCAAGCAGCAGGAGAAAACCGACAGGGATACCTTCCATAGACAAACGGATTCTGTTTTTCGCCCGAACGCGAAGTTCAAGCGCAAGCCGGACAAATGCAAAAACCTTGCCGAAAAAGAGCAGGCCGACAGGCTTCCGGCCGCCGGGAACGGCAGAAAAGGGCCGGAATGCGGCACGGAAGGTCTTTCGGGCGGGATCAGAGCCGCTTGAGGGCCATGCGGATCAGCTCCTCGACCGAAGCCGAAGGTTCCTCGCGTACCACGGTGCGCAGCACCTTCTCGGCTGCCGTGCGGGCGAAGCCGAGCATGACCAGCGCCTCGAGCGCCTCGTCCACCACCCCGCTGTCGGGAGCCGCAGCCGGAGTACCTTCGTCGGCACCCAGCGTGGCGAGCTTGCCGCTCAGCTCGACGATGATCTTCTGCGCCGTCTTGAGCCCGAGACCCTTGACGTTTTTCAGCAGCACGGCATTGCCCGCCGAGATGATGCCCTGCAGTTCGCGGGGCGAGTAGGTCGAGAGGATCATCCGCGCCGTATTGCCCCCGACGCCCGACACGCTGACGAGCAGCCGGAACAGCTCGCGCTCGGTCTTGGTCGCAAAACCGTAGAGCAACTGCGCATCCTCACGCACGACGTAGTGCACGAAGAGTTTGGCCGTCTGGGCATGCTCGATCGCCGAGAAGGTTTCGAGCGAGATGTGGAGGTAATAACCGACGCCCCCGACATCGAGAACGGCATGCGTGGGAGCGGCTTCGGCAACGGTGCCGCGGATGTATTCGTACATAAAATCCAAATTTTAGACGCAGACGGGCAAAAGTAAAGATTTTCTACCTTTGTGTTCCAAATGACAGAATAATTAACCAAAACCCAATCGAACAATATGAAAAAATTTTTCTTCCCGGTGCTGGCTGCGGCCCTCGTACTGACCGCCTGCGGCACGAAAACGACGGAGACGTCGGCCGAGGCGGCAGCAACGGAGACCGCAACGGCGCAGCAGGTCGGAACGGGCGACATCGCCTACGTTCAGGTGGAGGCCGTGCTGGCTCAGTGCGATCTGTTCCTGACCGAGGGCAAGGCCCTGCAGGAGAAGACCGAAAAGGCACAGAAGAGTTGGGCGCAGCGTGAGCAGAACCTCCAGGCCGAGGCCGCACAGCTGCAGGAGAAATACCAGAAGGGGCTCATCACCACGCGCGACGCCCAGGCCACGCAGGAGAGCATCCAGAAGCGGGTGGCTTCCTACCAGGCCAACGCACAGAAGGAGGCCCAGTCGCTCGACGAGGAGAACTACGTGTTCACCAACCGCGCACAGGACCTGCTCCACCGCGCCGTGCAGGAGATCAACGCCGACAAGCGATACAAGTTGATCGTGAACGCCTCGGCGCTCATCGATGCCGACACGACGCTCGACATCACGGCCGCCGTGCTGGCGAAGGTCAATGAGCTCTACGCCGCCGACAAGAAGGCCGAGGGCAAGAAATAGTCCCGGCACAAAACAGGCACATCCGGCTTCCGCCCGCACGTGGAAGCCGGTATTTTTTTACGTCCCGCAGTTTTTTTATCTGCCCGGAATTAGTACCTTTGCGGGAAAAGTGTCATTCCGCTAATTCATAGAAGGCAATGGGATTCGTTCCGTTCACATTCATCGACCTGATCGACATCATTCTGGTGGCCGCAATCATGTATTGGATCTACCGCATGACCAAGGGCACCAACGCACCCTATATCCTCTCGGGCATCATCGCCGTATACCTGCTGTGGGTGGTCGTGCGCGCGCTCAACATGGAGCTGCTGTCGAGCATCCTCGGGCAACTCATCTCGGTGGGCGCCATCGCGCTGATCATCGTCTTCCAGCCCGAACTGCGGCGCTTCCTGCAGATGATCGGCATGCGGCAGAAGCATTTCAACTTCATCACGCGGATCTTCTCGTCGGGCGACGACGAGGTGCAGACGAACATCACCCCGATCGTCACGGCCTGCCGCGAGATGGCCGAGACCAAAACCGGGGCGCTGATCGTCATCGGACAGCGGAGCGACCTGCGGCTGATCGCCGAAGGCGGCATCGCACTCGACGCCAAGGTCTCGACATCGCTCCTCGAGAACATCTTCTTCAAGAACGCCCCGCTGCACGACGGCGCCGTACTGATCGAAGGCGACCGGATCGTTGCGGCGAAATGCATCCTGCCCGTCACGCAGAGCGCCGTGCCGAAATCCTACGGGACCCGCCACCGCGCGGCCATCGGCATGAGCGAGATTTCGGATGCCATCATCCTCGTCGTATCGGAAGAGACGGGCGGCATCTCGATCACGCAGAACGGCGAGATCCACCGGGACATCGACCCGAGCCATCTGCAGCAGATCCTGCAGCGCTATCTGACGGTCAATTCGCGTCACTCGGGCAAGGAGGTGGTCGAATAGCGGTCCGGGGGAGGCAAGTCGCAGGGCTCGCATCGTACGAAAGAGGCCGGCATCCTTTGCAGGGTGTCGGCTTCTTCTTTCGTACCGGCACGGCGGCAGACCGGAACGCACCGAGGGGGGGGGCCGGGGAGCGGAACGGATCAAGGGGCTTGTCGGAAGAAGCAGAGCGGCTGCGGCACGAAAAGGCGGCAGTGCAAAGGCGACAGTCAAGGCGGCAGTGCAAAGGCGGCATCAAGGCAGCGGCGGTCGAAGAGACGGAAGAAGAGGCAAAAAAAATCCGTCTCGCACGCAGTGGAGACGGATTTTTCAATCGCGATTCATTGCCGAACGAAGCCGGCACTCGGAGTGCTCCGGTTCAAGGTTCTCTGTTCTCTGCCCCTGTCTATCCTCACCTCTCCCCCCCCGGGGTGTTCAACGCAGCCTGAACGTTTTCACCGTCCCGGATCTGCTATGCCCGGTCGAGGAGTCCGTGTGTCCCGGCTCTGGAACTTGTTCCGCCCCAACACCGCAGGGCTGAATCATCCTCAGCCCCGGAGCTACCGAACGCTATTCAGCGGCAGCCTCACCGGCAGGAGCCTCACTGCCCTCGGCAGCCGGAATCTCAGCTTGCGGCATGGCACCGGTGCTCTCGGCATCGAGCACGCGCTCCTGCAGGGCCTTGGCGTCCTTCGAAATCTCGGCGTTGCTCTCGGCAACCAGACCCTTGTCCATGGCCAGCGTGGCCACGAGGCTCAGGACCAGGATGGCGATGGCCATCGTCCACGTGAACTTCTCCAGGAAATTCGTCGTCTCACGCACGCCCATCACCTGATTTGAGGCGCCGAAATTGGCGGCCATGCCGCTCTTGGGGTTCTGCACCAATACGGCAAGGATGATCAGAACGCTTGCTACGAGTATCAGGGCAATGCAAATCGTGTATAACATATTGCTTTGAATTTAATTATTGTTTTTCGGTTTTGCGAATTAACTCGGCAAAGTAAACACTTTTTTCGGGATTTAGCAAACTTAATTTGCGATAAATCGCTGCCGCTTTCTCCCGAAGGCCCTGGGAAAGATAGATTTCGGCCAGCTCCTCGCTGACGATCTCGTCCTCCTCGTCCAGATCGGGCTCCGTGCGGACCTCCTTCGGGCGCATGCTCGTCGGCCACGATGCGCAGGTCCTCCTCGCGCAGGAAGCGGTCGATCACCTCCTCGGAGGTCAGGCGCACCAACGCCCCGGCATCGATGCGTCTGAGGCGCAGCGAACTCTCCCCGCGCCACGGAGCCGCCACCGACAGGACCGCGTCGGGTTCGCCCGAGCACTCCTCCAGAAGGATCCGCACAGGCGCGAACCACCCGCAGCGGGCGGCAAAACCGCGGATCGCCTCGTCGGAGGGCCTGGGAGCCGATTCCGGCGAGGCAAGGTATGACTTCAAAGCCTCCATCTCCTCCATCGGTCTACCAGTTGGAGGCCGAAGCCTGGAATATGTCGGTCACCAGCTGATCGACGATCTCGGGGATCAGCGAGCTCTCGGCTTCGGTCAGCAGCAGCGACGAATCGTAGTCCTCAAACGCGGAGAAGGTCTTGGTCCACGAGGCTTTCTCGTCGAGCGCATTCGTGAAGCGGACCTTCACGGTGATCGTCAGTCGGTTCAGCAGGGCGTACTCGTCGCTCGACACGGACGAAGTGGTCGAGGTGTAGTTGGTGATCTCGCCCTCGAAGGCGAAGTCGCCGCCCTCGTCCACCTGAGCCAGGCGCGTGCGGCGCGAGAAGATATCGACCAGCGCATCGGTCAGCGTCGAGCTGAGGATCGGCGACACCATCGTCGCGTTGTTGGGGAAATAGGCCACCGAGAAGGTCTTGGCATCGGGCGGAATCGAAGCGCCCGAGAACGAATACTTGATGGCCACGCCGCACCCGGTCAGCAGGGCGACGCAGAGGGTTGTCAGCAGAATGATTCGTGTCTTCATGGTTTCAATTTTCGGCAATGCCCAACTCCTTGATCTTGCGGTAGAGCGTTCGTTCGGACATGAACAGTTCGGCGGCGGCCTCGCGGCGGCGTCCGTTGTTGCGGCGCAGGGCACGGATGATCTGCTCGCGCTGCATGTCGGCCTTGGTCTTCTCGCGCGGCGGCTCGTCGGTCACCTCCTCGCTCTCGGCGAAGACCGGAGGCTGGACCGCCTCGGAAGGGGCCGCGGCCGAGACATACGAGGCGCTCTGCGTCGTCGTCGGCAGCAGGCCGCGGATGTCGCGCGGCGGTTCGGAATGCCGCACCGTACCCTGCATCAGCTCGGAAATCATCCGCTTCAGCTCATTGATGTCGGCACGCATGTCGAACAACACCTTATATAAAAGTTCCCGCTCGGTGGATACATCGCCTGCGTCCATGCGCCCCGACGGCGTTACGGGAGCCGGAGCCCCGGCCTCCTGCACGGGAAGATACTTGGCCAGCACTTCGGCGGTGATGACCCGGGCCGGCTCGATAGCCGATATCTGCTCGGCGACGTTCTTCAGCTGGCGGATGTTGCCCCGCCAGTAGTAGTGCATGAGCATCTGCCGCGCACCGTCGTCGAGCGTCACGGCCGGCATGCGGTACTGCACGGCCACATCGGAGGCGAACTTGCGGAACAGCAGCGGTATGTCCCCGGGCCGCTCACGCAGCGACGGCACGCTGATGGGGACCGTACCCAGGCGGTAGTAGAGGTCTTCGCGGAAGCGGCCCTGGGCGATGGCCTCCTGCAGATTGACGTTCGTGGCAGCCACGACGCGGACGTTGGTCTTCTGGACCTTCGACGATCCGACGCGGATGAACTCGCCCGTCTGCAGCACACGCAACAACCGCGCCTGGGTCGGATGCGGCAGTTCGGCCACCTCGTCGAGGAAGATCGTGCCGCCGTCGGCCTCCTCGAAATAGCCCTTGCGGGCCTCGGTGGCGCCGGTGAAGGCTCCCTTCTCGTGGCCGAAAAGTTCGGAATCGATGGTTCCCTCGGGAATGGCCGCACAATTGACGGCGATGTACTTGTTGTGCTTGCGCGACGAATAGGCGTGAATGACCTGCGGAAAGAACTCCTTGCCCACACCGCTCTCGCCCGTGACGAGGACCGTCAGGTCGGTCGGCGCCACACGCAAGGCAACCTCCAGCGCCCGGTCGAGAAGTTCCGAGGTTCCGATGATGCCGAAGCGCTGTTTTACACTTGTTATTTCTGTCATGGTTCAGGTCGTAAAGTCGATACGAAGGGCGCCGCGCCGGTCAGGCGCGCAGGCGGTGCGGGTCCGGAGCCTCAAAACCGAGGCAGGCCGTCCCGTCGGCCGATGTTTGTCCCCCGGATGCGGCTTCGCCACCCTCGGCCGCAGCATCGGCCGGATCGGCATAGTCCATCCACTCCGTCTCGGCCGCCTGTTCGCGCGCCTCGCGCCAGTAGCCGTAAAGAATGGCCGCCACGGCCAGCGCCGCAGCGATGATGGCGATCCAGATGAAGCGGTCGCCGCGCCGGCGGGGAACACGGTTCACGTAGGTGTAGGCATCGGTATTCTTCGGCGGCTTGCCGTAGCGCAGCCCGCGGACCGACGGATCGGGATTCATCTTCGCCGAAGGCGAGACATGCGGCTCGGTGAAGGCGCTCCTCATCGTCTCGGCCATGCGTCCGGCATCGAACTGCGGACGGCGCGACGGATTCCGCTCCTCGCCCGGCTCCCCTTCCGTTCCTGCGGCAGCCTCCCCGTCGTCGTGCGAAGCGGCAGAGCCTCCGGCAGACACACCGGCGGCATCCGGCTCCGTGGCATCGGCCGGAACAGCCGGGCGCGGGTCGTAGGTAAAGGCGATCGTCCCGTTCGCGCCGCCCTTCATCTCGCCCAGACCGGGCAGCGGGCACACCAGACCGTGCTCGACGGCGTGGCGCACCTCGAAGACGAAGCGGTCGATCTCGCCGGCGGCCTCCAACTCGTTGAGTCCACGGGCGCAAAGCAGCCCGCGCAGCACGCCGTCATCGCGTTTGAGCAGTTCGGAAAAGAGCACCGCACGGCCGGGCTCCTTGACGATGAAGGCTCCCAACTGGGGAATGACGAGACGTTTGTGCGTCTCGAGATATTGCGTTATGACAGGTATCAGCACAGTCTAAATCTCCTTGTTTTGTCAGGCTTCAAAATTACCGCTTTTCGCAGAAACGTCCAAATATTCGGCTTCCAAAAATCGTCCTGCCACCGCGGCACCCCCTCCGCGCCTCCCGCCTGAGAGGCGGAGGCACGGGATGCAGAGGCCGGGTCGGCAACCCGAAAGAGGTTCGGAACCGGCCGTAAAGGCGGCGCAACGGGAAGCAAATCGCGCGGAATGGCGAAATTTAACGAAAATATCGCGGCGAAGAGTTGGTTATACGAAAAATATTCACCTACTTTGCATCCCGAAAATCCGGAAAATCCGATCGAGCTACTTTCGCCTGTTTCGGGCCATGTAGCGAAGCCGGATTCCCGAAACCCACACGAACGAGCCATGAAAGACAAGTACATTGACCTGATCGAACAGTCGTTCGATTTCCCGCAGGACGAGTTCTCGGTCGAGGACAGCGAGCTGCTCTTCCACGACATTCCGCTCATGGAGCTGATCAAACAGTACGGCACGCCGCTCAAGATCACCTACCTGCCCAAGATCTCGCAACAGATCAACCGAGCCAAGCGCATGTTCAACGTGGCGATGGCCAAGGTCGATTACAAGGGCTCGTACAACTACTGCTACTGCACCAAGTCGAGCCACTTCTCGTTCGTGCTCGAGGAGGCGATGAAGAACGACATCCACCTCGAGACCTCGTCGGCCTACGACATCCACATCATCAACGCCCTCTACGACGGAGGCATCATCGACAAGGACCGCTACATCATCTGCAACGGATTCAAGCGCCCGCAGTATGTCGAGAACATCGCCCAGCTCGTAAACGACGGCTTCGCCAACACGATCCCCGTGCTGGACAACAAGGAGGAGCTCGACCTGTTCGAGGACGCCTTCACCAAGAAGTGCAAGGTCGGCATCCGCATCGCCTGCGAGGAGGAGCCCAAGTTCGAGTTCTACACCTCGCGCCTCGGCATCCGCTACAACGACATCGTCGAGTTCTACAAGGCCAAGCTCAAGAACAGCAAGAAGTTCCAGCTCAAGATGCTCCACTTCTTCATCAACACCGGAATCAAGGACACGGCCTACTACTGGAACGAGCTCTCGAAGTGCATGAACGTCTACTGCGAGCTGAAAACCATCTGCCCCGAGCTCGACAGCCTCAACATCGGCGGCGGATTCCCCATCAAGAACTCGCTCAACTTCGAATACGACTACGAGTACCTGACCGAGGAGATCGTGGCGCAGATCAAGAACATCTGCCAGCGCAACGGCATCGAGGAGCCGAACATCTTCACCGAGTTCGGATCGTTCACCGTGGGCGAAAGCGGCGCGGCGCTCTACTCGATCGTCAATCAGAAGCAGCAGAACGACCGCGAAAACTGGTACATGATCGACTCGTCGTTCATCACCACCCTGCCCGACACGTGGGGCATCAACCAGCGCTACATCATGCTGGCCATCAACAACTGGGACAAGGAGTACCAGCGCGTGCTGCTCGGCGGGCTGACGTGCGACAGCGAGGACTTCTACAACTCGGAGTGCCACACCAACGCCATTTTCCTGCCCAAACTCGAGAAGGGCAACCCGCAGTACATCGGATTCTTCCACACGGGCGCCTACCAGGAGTCGCTCGGCGGCTTCGGCGGTATCCAGCACTGCCTGATCCCCGCCCCGAAGCACGTGATCATCGACCGCGACAAGTCGGACAACGAATACTACACCCGTCTGTTCGCCAAGGAGCAGTCCTACCGCTCGATGCTCCGCATCCTCGGGTATTAGACATGCTCCGGGGCCGAAAAAGAAAAGGCCTCCGCTTCGGGCGGAGGCCTTTTTGTGCCCGACAATCCGATATCACTTCACATAATTCCAAACAATCAGCACGACAGCTACGACAAAAAAGCGACGGAAACAAAATGGTCCGCCTTACGGACGATCTGCTCCCCGCGGGCATTCCGCAACCACGAAGCATGACCCCGATGCACCTGCACCGACACATACACGGCACGAAGTACGGCCGCTGCCACACAGGCCGCAGTCCTCTCCGGGACGAACCTGCCGACAATTAAAGGGACAAGGCCACCGGCCCAACACCGGGTGATCCAACGCCCCTGCCCAACGCCGCACCGTATCGGTAGATGCGGTCCACATTTTCATCTTTCATAGCCGGTCGTTTTTGCCTCAAATATAACGTTATCTTTACTTAAAAGAGAATCATAACGAAACAGACATAGACATATCAGAGGACAAACCGAACAAATTCAGAATGCGACAACATGAGAATTACGGCTGTATTAATGAACTCCGATCCGGATCGAATATTCCCGGACGAGCCGGGCGAAAGCATCCCGACGGGGACAATTCCATGAAAAGATGTCGCGGATTGCGGAAAAAATTCGTACCTTCGGACCTCGAAGTCCGAAAGCCGATCCGATGAACAGTCGCAACCTTCTCCGATACATACGCCATTTCGCGGGGCTTGTCCTGTGGATGGCAGCATGGCTCTGTCCCGGGACGGCTTCGGCCGCCGGCAACGGGATCTCCGAAGCCGATACGCTGCGCGGCACCGGGACCGCCCGTCCGGGGCGTCTGGCCCGCACCGCCGGGCAGGAGCGGCGGCCGGACTTCGCCGGCCCGAAACGCCGCAAGCTCCAGCACCGCCTCGGCGCCGAATTCCGCCCCGAATACATCTTCCCGACCAATCCCTTCCTCGACGGGGTGAACTCGCTGATGCGGCCCATGGACCTCTCGCTCGCCGCCCACCTCAAATACTCGTTCCAGTTCCGCCCCGGCTCCTATGCCGACCGCATCTACGGCGGCGTATACCAGGGAATCGGCGCGGCCTACTACGACTTCGCCAACCCGCTCGAGCTGGGAAACCCCGTGGCGGTCTACCTCTTCCAGGGGGCGCGCATCGCCCGCCTCTCGCCCCGGCTCTCGCTCAACTACGAGTGGAACTTCGGCCTCTCGTTCGGCTGGAAGCCCTACGACCGGGAGAACAACGCACTCAACACGATGATGGGCTCGCGGCTCAACGCCCTGCTCAACGTCAGCTTCTACCTGCGCTGGATGCTCACGCACGAGCTCGACCTGACCTTCGGGCCCACGCTCACCCACTTCTCCAACGGCAACACCACGATCCCCAACGCCGGCCTCAACTCCGCCGGACTGCAGGCCGGACTGACCTGCAACTTCGGACGCACGGCCGCCGAGGCCCGCGTCGCACGCCGCATCGACGGCCCCGACTTCCGCCCCCACATGACCTACGACCTGGTGCTCTTCGGGTCGTGGCGCCGCAAGGGGGTCGAGTTCGACGGCAACCAGTACGCATCGCCCGACGCCTACACGGTGCTGGGCGTGAACTTCGCAGCCATGTACAACTTCGGCTACAAGTTCCGCGCGGGCCTCTCGCTCGACGGCGTCTACGACGGCAGCGCCAACGTCTACATCCCCGACCAGATCACCGCCGTGGGCGACTCGCCCGACCTGGAGTTCGTAAAACCGGGAATCGACCGCCAGCTGGCCCTCGGCCTATCGGCACGCGCCGAGTTCGTCATGCCCTACTTCACCATCGGGATCGGACTGGGCAGGAACATATTGCACAAGGGCGGCGACATGGACTACTTCTACCAGACACTCGCCCTGAAGGTGGGCGTCACCCGCAACTCGTTCGTGCACATCGGCTATTCGCTGAGCGACTTCCACATGCCCAACTTCCTGATGCTCGGCGTGGGCTGGAGGTTCAACAACCGGGCGCCGCACCACTACTGATTTCCCGGCCGTTTTCCGCCGCGGCACGCTTTTTCGATTTGGCAGTGCACGCCCTTTGCACTACCTTTGCAGCGGATGGACATGCCCCACGGCACAAAAACCTATACCCATGCAGATCAACAAGGCAGAATTCCGCTGCAGCTCCGAGCGCATCACGCAGGTCCCGAAAGACAGCCTGCGCGACATCGCCTTCATCGGCCGCAGCAACGTCGGCAAATCGTCGCTCATCAACATGCTCACCGGCCGCAACGGGCTGGCCAAGGTCTCGGGAACTCCGGGCAAAACCCGGCTGATCAATCACTTCCGCATCGACGACGCGTGGTATCTCGTGGATCTGCCCGGCTACGGCTACGCCCGCACGTCGAAGGCCGTGCGGGGTGAATTCTCGAAGCTCATCACCGACTACGTGCTCCGCTGCGAGAAGCTCCACTTCCTCTTCGTGCTGGTCGATATCCGCCTCGAACCCCAGAAGATCGACCTGCGCTTCATCGAGATGCTCGGCACGAACGGCATCCCGTTCGGCATCGTCTTCACCAAGGCCGACAAACTCTCGAAAACACAGTGCGAAAAGAGCATCGGGCGCTACCGCCGGACGCTCGCCGAGACGTGGGAGGAGCTGCCCCCGATGTTCGTCTCATCGTCGGAGCGCGGCACGGGGCGCGACGAAATACTCGATTTCATCGGCGAATGCCTCAAAGTTTGACCGAATGTTGAAATCGAACCCGAAAAGGCTCGGTTTTTCAACGCAATGTCCTATATTTGCACCATCAAAATCCTTCGTAACCTATGGCTATCCACAAAATCAAGATCTTCGCGGGTCGCGGTTCCGAGTACCTCGCCCAGAAGATCGCCGCAAGTTTCGGCACGACGCTCGGACAATCCGAGGTCCTGCGTTTCAGCGACGGCGAGTTCCAGCCCTGCTACAACGAGTCGATCCGTGGCTGTACGGTATTCATCATCCAATCGACGTTCCCGCCCTCGGACAACCTCATGGAGCTGCTGATGATGATCGACGCCGCACGCCGTGCTTCGGCCTACAAGGTCGTAGCCGTGATGCCCTACTTCGGCTGGGCGCGTCAGGACCGCAAGGACCGTCCCCGCGTACCGATCGGGGCCAAGCTGGTGGCCAACCTGCTCATGGCCGCAGGCGTGGACCGTGTGATGACCATGGACCTGCACGCCGACCAGATTCAGGGTTTCTTCGACATTCCCGTGGATGCACTCTATGCCAGCGGCATCTTCGTTCCCTATATCGAAAGCCTCCACATCGAGGATCTCTCGATCGCCGCACCCGACATGGGCGGCGCCAAGCGTGCCAACACCTATGCCAAGCACCTCGGCACGCCGATCATCATCTCGCACAAGGAGCGCGCGAAGGCCAACGTCGTGGGCAAGATGACGGCCATCGGCGAGGTCGAGGGACGCAACGTCCTGATCGTCGATGACATGATCGACACGGCCGGCACGATCTGCATGGCCGCCGACATGCTCATGGCCCGCGGCGCGAAGAGCGTGCGCGCGGCGATCACCCACCCCGTGCTCTCGGGCCCGGCCTACGAGCGCATCAACGACAGCGCCCTCGAGGAGGTGATCGTGACCGACACGATTCCGCTCAACCCCGACAAGGACCTGCACAAGTTCACGGTGCTCTCCGTCGCCGACATCTTTGCCGACGTCATCGAGCGTGTGCACAACTACAAGGAGATCTCGTCGATCTTCTTCAAGTAGGAGCCCCGGACAGGGCAGAAAAGAGGCGGCCGCACCCGGATCGGGTGCGGCCGCCTTTCACTTGAAAGGCCGGCAGCCGTCAGTCGGCCTTGCGGTAAGAGGAGCGTTCGAAATATTCGTAGCCCGGTTCGCTGTAACGCATCTCGACAACCAGTTCCGTGGAGGAGAGGGTACGAATCGTCGCACCGAGGGTCTCACCATCGGAGGTCACATAGATTCTGTTGCCCTGAATGCGCCACGTGCCGCTGTCTCCCGTTGTGCCCGAAGAGCCCTCCACATATGTTCCGTCGGTGTTGAAAATCACATAGTCACCGGCCATCTCGGACGGGCCGTAGTTCCACTCGTAGGGCTCTTCACCCTCCTCCTTTTCATAGCCGGAGAAGGAGGTGGCCTCCCAGCGGCCGTAAATCAGCGATACGTCGCCGATCTTGTCGTCGTTGCACGAAGGAAGGCACCATACGCAGGCCACGGCAACGCACACACAGAGCACGCTCCGCCGGAGCACACGCACCCAATTGTTCAAATGTTTCATAACGTTATGCTTGATTGTTGGGTTAAATGGATCTGCAAAACGGGAAACGGCCCGTCCTTCACAAGGCGGGCCATGCAGCAGAGAGACATGCACGCGGCCGGGTTGCGGCCGGGCATGCAGCGGCTCACTTGAGCGGCGAATCGGGCTCGCGGGCCATCACCAGATAGAACATCCGATCGAGGAAGGCCGGGGCGAATTTCTTGACGAAGTGCGTGGCGCGTCCCTCGATCTCCATCAGGCAGAGCCGCTTGCGGCGCAGGATGCCCTTCGCCACAATCCGTGCCACCTGCTCGGCGGTCATCATCTTCGACTCGTCGCGCGGCGTCTCGCCCTGCTGCGATCCGTCGGCCGTGAGGGCCGAGAAGCGGACATTCGAGGCCGTGAATCCCGGGCAGGCGATCATGACGTGCAGCCCCTTTTTGAGGTTCTCGATGCGCAGCGTCTCGAGAAAGCCCGTCATGGCGTACTTCGAGGCCGAGTAGCCCGTGCGCCCGGGAAGCCCGTGCAGGCCGGCTACGGACGAGATGCCGACGATCGAGCCCTTCGACTGCTGCAGGTAGGGCAAGGCATACTTGCAGCAGTTCACCGTGCCCCAGAAATTGACGTCCATCAGGCGGTGCAGCACCTCGAGGTCCACATCGTCGAACAATGCGCGCATCGAGATGCCGGCATTGCAGATCAGCACGTCGATGCGGCCGAACTCGCGCACGGCCGTCTCGATGAGCTCGCGGCACTCCTCGGGTTTGGTGACATCCACGCCACAGTAGGCAGCCTGCCCGCCGTGTGTGCGGATGCCGCCCGCAACCAGCTGCAGTTTCTGGACGCTCCGCGCCCCGAGCACCACCCGGGCGCCCTGTGCGGCATATTCGCGGGCCATGGCCTCGCCGATGCCCGACGAGGCGCCCGTGATGACGATTACCTTATCTTTCAGTGTTTTCATATCCATCGTTTATTTCAAGTTCCAACGTATCGCAGGCCATGTGCACGTGCGGCGGGAGCGTCAGCTCGGTCACGGCCTGCAGCCCGATGTCGTGCGACATGTGGGTGAGGTAGGCCTCGCGGGGCTTCACGCGGCGGATCAGCTCCAGCGCCTCGGCCACATTGAAGTGCGAGTAGTGCGGGGCGAAGCGCAGGGCATTGACCACAAGCACCCCGACACCGGCGAGCTTCTCCACCTCACGCTCCTCGATGGTCTTGAAGTCGGTCAGGTAGGCCAGCGGACCGATGCGGTAGCCCGTCACGGCAAAACGCTCGGAGTGGCGGCCCGCCACGGGGACGATCTCCACCCCCTTCACGGAGAAGGGGCATGCGGGATCGATCTCGTGCAGTTCGATCTCGGGGACACCCCGGTACTTGTCCTGCGCAAAGGCGTAGTCGAAATCCTTGCGCACGCAGGCCGCCGTGCGCGGCGTGGCGTAGATGCCCACCTTGTGGATGGCCTCGGGATAATCGACGAAGTTGAAGGCCCTTACGTCGTCCAGGCCGCCGATGTGGTCCTTGTGCTCGTGCGTGAGAAGGATGGCGTCGATGTGCCGCACCCCGGTGCGGAGCATCTGGTAGCGGAAGTCGGGACCTGCGTCGATCACCAGCCGCACGCCCCGCGTCTCGACCATCGCCGAGGTACGCAGCCGCCGGTCGCGCCGGTCGTCGGACATGCAGACGGCGCAGCGGCACCCGATGACGGGCACGCCCTGCGAGGTTCCGGTTCCCAGAAAGGTGAGTTTCATGCGGCAAATATACGAAAAAAGTCGTGCCGGCGGCACGCTTCAGTGACGGATGCGCCCCGGTTCGTAGCGTGCCAGGTACTCGTCCACGCACTGCAGCCCCTTCGGGGTCGCGATGCCGCGGAAAAAGGTGCTGATGATCTGCACGAAGGCCTCGCGCTCGGAGACCCCCTCGGGAAGGACCAGTTCGCGGCGCATGACCAGCGCCGAGATGGTGCAGTAGAGCGCCCCGATGGCCAGATCGGGGTTGAACCGCTCGAGAAAGAGGCCCTCGCCGATACCCTGCTGCAGCATCTTCCGCAGATCGGCCGCATTGCGCTCCATCCCCCTCCTGCTTCAGCCGGTCGTGGAGCGCCGGGTAGAAACGCCGGAGGCTGTCCATCAGCCGCCCGGTCTGTCCCGAGCGGTCCATCATGTCGCCCAAAGCCATGAACAACTCCTCGAGGACATTGCCCGCACCGGCACTCTGCCGCCGCCAGTGCTCGCGGTTCTGCTCGAAATAGCGCAGCATCACCCGATAGAGCAGGTCCTCCTTGTCCTCGAACATGTCGTAGAGCACGCGCTTCGAGACACCGGCCAGCCGGGCGAGATCTTCCATGCGCACGGACTTGATGCCTTGCGCGACGAACAGCCGCAAGGCCTGTTCGACGATACGTTCCTGAGGGGTCATGATGGGATGATGGGCTTTACTCAACAAATATAGCAAAGAAAATCCATACGGCAAAGCCCGTGCCCTATTTTCGGACGCAGGGCACGGGACGAAAAGACCCGGACGCCTGCCGGCTGTCCGGGTCTTGTAGGATCGATCCGCTGCGGCGTCAGGCCGTGGCGTTCTCGAGTTTCTTCATGATCGAGAAGATGAAGAGCGCCGAGAGCAGGCAGAGCACGATCAGCACGCTCCACACCATCCAGAGCGCCATGCCGCTGCCCCAAAGGTAACCGATGAGCGATGTGGCGTAGTTGCCGACGGCCGTGGCGGCGAACCAGCAGCCCATCATCATGCCCTTGTACTTCGGGGGAGCCACCTTCGACACGAACGAGATACCCATCGGCGAGAGCAGCAGCTCGGCGAACGTCAGCACGAGGTAGGTCGAGATCAGCCAGTTCTGCGAGACGAACGTGTCGCTGGCACCGACAGCCTTCACCTCGGCGGGCGACATCAGCCCGAACGAGCCGATCGTGAGGATCAGGAAGCCCAGGGCGGCGATGATCATGCCCATACCGATCTTGCGCGGAGCCGAGGGCTCCTTGCCCTTGCGGGCCAGCGAGGCGAAGAGGGCCACCGACAGCGGCGTGAGGGCCACGACATAGAAGGGGTTGAACTGCTGGAAGACCTGCGGCAGGATGTGTACCGGATCGGGCGTGACGGTATAGCGGTAGTAGAGTGCCACGACGGCCGCGATGACGGCGATGCCGCCGATGAACTTGCCGCGGCCCTTCTCGGCCTGGAACATGCCGACCAGGCCGTAAACGCCGACCAGAACCAGCAGGAGGTTGAAGATGTCGAAGAACATGCGCGTGAAGCCCGTGGCCTCGGGGGTCGTGTAGTCGCGGGCGAAGAAGGTCATCGTCGAGCCGTTCTGGTGGAAGGCCATCCAGAAGAAGATCACCACGGCGAAGACGAGCATGAGGGCCGTGATGCGCGACTTGGTCTGCGCGGGCGTCAGCTCGACCTGTGCGGCGGCTCCCGAAGCGGCCTGCTGCTTGGCCGTGACATCGGCATGCTTGAAGGTCTTGCGGAAGGCAACGTAGATGACATAGGAGACGATCAGCGAGATGCACGCCACGGCAAAGCCCATGTTGTAGGCCGAGGAGAGCTTCTCGATGTAGTGCGAAGCGAACGCGCCCAGGTCGGCGGCATTGCCTCCGACGGCCGCGGCCAGGCGCTGCAGCTCGGCGAGCGGCTCGGCCGGCATGTTGGCGCCAGCCTCAAGGTACTGGTGGGCCAGCGCCGGAATCTGGCCGTTGTAGGTCAGGCCGTCCTGTGCCAGGAAGTGGTTGGTGATCCAGGTAGCCATCGAGGGGGCGAACATCGCACCGATGTTGATGGCCATGTAGAAGATCGAGAAGGCGCTGTCGCGCTTGGCCGAATAGGCCGGATCGTCGTAGAGGTTGCCGACCATCACCTGGAGGTTACCCTTGAACAGGCCCGTTCCGCATGCGATGAGCGCCAGTGCGGCGAACATCAGCGCCTGGGCCCCGAAGCCCGTCCCGGTGGGGATCGACAGCAGGGCGTATCCGCCGAACATCACGAAGATGCCGAGCGTCACCATCTTCCCGAATCCGAACTTGTCGGCCAGGATACCGCCGAAGAACGGCATGAAATAGACCGCGGCGAGGAAAATGCCGTAAATCTGGGTCGTTACCGCCTCCGTATAGCCGAACTTGGCCTGCAGGAAGAGCGTGAAGATCGCAAGCATGGTATAGTAGCCGAAACGCTCGCCCGTGTTGGCCAGCGAAAGGGCATACAAACCTTTGGGTTGTCCTTTGAACATACAGCTTTAAAGGTTTAAAATTAAGTTTACTGACAAAGATAACAATATTTTTCATATATTTGTCTAAAACCGACCTCAGTTATGGAAAAAACAACCGAAATACTCCCGATCGTCGAACGGGACGAATGGCTGCGTCCGGTGGCCGACGCCATCGCCTGCCGCCACCGGCGCTACCTCGACAAACTCGAGGCCATCGAGCGCAGCGCCGGATCGCTCGTCGATTACGCCAACGGCTACCGCTACTTCGGCTGGCAGTGGGACGAGACGCTCGACGGCTGGTGGTTCCGCGAATGGCTCCCCGGGCGCACGACGTCTACATCTTCGGCGACTTCAACAACTGGCAGCGCACCGAGATCCGCATGCACCGCGATTCGGCGGGCGTCTGGAGCGCCTTCTTCCCCGCGGCGATGTACCGCGACCGCCTCACCCACGGCTCGCTCTACAAGATCCACGTCCACGGCGACAACGGCTGGATGGACCGCATCCCGGCCTATGCCACGCGCGTGGTGCAGGACGACACGACGAAGGACTACACGGCCCAGTTCTGGGCCCCGGCCGAGCCGTTCGACTGGCGAGGCGACGCATTCGACGCCTCGCAGGGGGGCAGCCTGCTGATCTACGAGGCCCACGTGGGCATGGCCCAGGAGCGCGAGGGGGTGGGCACCTACCGCGAGTTCACCGAGAAGATCCTGCCCGTTATAAAAAAGGACGGCTACAACGCCGTGCAGCTGATGGCCATCGCCGAGCACCCCTACTACGGCTCGTTCGGCTACCACGTCTCGAGTTTCTTCGCCCCCTCGTCGCGCTTCGGAACCCCCGAGGAGCTCAAGGAGCTCATCCGCCGGGCCCACGAACTGGGGCTGGCGGTCATCATGGACCTCGTGCACGCCCACTACGTGAAGAACCTCAACGAGGGGATCAACGGACTCGACGGCACGGACCACCTCTACTCGCGCCCGGGCGAGGCCGGCAACCAGCCCTACTGGGACTCGAAGCTCTTCGACTACGGCAAGGGTGAGGTGCAGCACTTCCTGCTCTCGAACGTCAAGTACTGGCTCGACGAGTTCCACTTCGACGGATTCCGCTTCGACGGCGTCACCTCGATGCTCTACCACCACCACGGCTACGTCACCTTCGACTGCCGCGAACGCTACTTCGACGCCGGCGTGAACGAGGACGCCATCGACTACCTGACGCTGGCCAACCGCCTCGTGCACGACTTCCGCCCGTCGGCCGTGACGATCGCCGAGGACGTGAGCGGCATGCCCGGCATGTGCTTCCCGGCGGCCGACGGGGGCATCGGCTTCGACTACCGCCTCGGCATGGCGATCCCCGACTACTGGATCAGGCTGCTCAAGGAGGTGCCCGACGAGGAGTGGAACATCTGGGAGATGTGGTCGGTGATGACCAACCGCCTGCCCGAAGTGAAGACCGTGGCCTACGCCGAGTCGCACGACCAGGCGCTCGTGGGCGACAAGACCATCGCCTTCCGCCTGATGGACAAGGAGATGTACTTCCACATGGACCGCGCCTCCCAGAACCTCATCATCGACCGCGGCATGGCCCTGCACAAGATGATCCGCCTGATGACGATCTCGACCGGCGGGCAGGCCTACCTCAACTTCATGGGCAACGAGTTCGGACACCCCGAGTGGATCGACTTCCCGCGCGAAGGCAACGGCTGGAGCTACGCCCACGCCCGGCGGCAGTGGTCGCTCGCCCGCAACGGGCTGCTGCGTTACTCGTGGCTCGGCGACTTCGACCGGGCGATGATCCGCCTGATCCGCAAATACAGGGTCCTCGAGGACGGCTACGCCTGGAACCTGCTGATGGACGAGCAGAACAAGACGATGGTCTTCTCGCACGGGCGTCTGCTCTTCGTCTTCAACTGGCACCCCACAGCCTCGATCCCCGACTACGAGCTCCCGGTCCAGGGTCCGGGCAAATACGTGCCGATCCTCTCGACCGACGAGGCCCGTTTCGGCGGCCAGGAGCGTCAGGCGATGGACTCCGAGCACTTTTCGTTCGATGTCGAGGACGGCGAAGGGAACAAATACCCGCGCATCCGGATCTACAACACCTCGCGGACGGCGACCGTCTACCTGCGCAGACGCTGACCGCCGCCACCTCTATCCACACGACGTCCGGGTCCCGATCGGGACCCGGACGTTTTCGTTCGCTGACGAAAGTCGATTCCCATGCAGCCATAAGGTTGTTTATTGTTTTACTATTTTTTTATATATTATATAAAACAATTAAAATATATACTTCGACACATGTTCAAACATTCAACAATTCTGACCTGTTATATTAAATATTACCCTTATGCCTTTCAATTATCAAATCAATTCGTTATATTTGCAATAAGGTGGATTTTCATTTTTTTGACACGGTCGAGATTCAATCCACCACTTAAAAACTAACTTAAACCTATTTAACATGAAAAAATTCTTCGCATTACTTTCCATTCTTCTTATTTTCTCGGGGGGGGGGGGGGGAAATTTGCTGTATGCTCAGGATGTGACAGTTACAGGTAGCGTCAAGGACGCTCACGGAAACCCGGTCGTCGGAGCATCGGTCGTTGTCGAAGGGACGTCGATCGGAATCTCAACCGCCTTCGACGGCACCTTCTCCATCAAGGCTCCAGCCAACGGCAAACTTGCCATCTCCTATCTCGGCTACGAGCCTCAGACCGTATCCATCAACAACCGCACGGCCATCGACATCATCCTCAAGGAGGATACGACGCAGATCTCAGACGTCGTGGTGGTCGGCTTCGGCACCCAGACACGAACAGCCATCACAGACGCCGTATCGACCGTCGATACCAAACTGCTCGCCTCGCGACCCGTGACGACCCTCGGGCAGTCACTGCAGGGTACCGTCCCGGGCCTCAACCTCTCGGTGAACGACTACGGAGGTGAGTTGGGCCAGACCATGAACGTCAATATCCGCGGCACGGGCACCATCTCGACCGGCTCGTCCGCTTCGACGCTGATCCTCATCGACGGAATCGAAGGCAACATGAACAACCTCAACCCCGACGACATCGAGTCGATCTCGGTGCTGAAGGATGCCTCGGCCAGCGCCATCTACGGTTCGCGCGCGGCGTTCGGCGTTATCCTCATCACCACCAAGAAAGGAAACATCGGTGCTCCGAGCGTCTCCTATTCGGGCAATTTCCGCTACTACGGCCCCAACAACCTGCCCGACCTGATGAACTCGTGGAACTTCGCCAACTACTTCAACGAGGCGAGCGTCAATGACGGCGGCGGCGTGATCTTCAACGAGGACACGATGAACCGCATCCAGCAGTACATGAGAGGCGAAATCAAGACCTCGACCATTCCCAACGCCAACGGCATGTGGCAATTCCACCAGCTGGCCAACGACAACGTGGACTGGTACGACGTGCACTACAAGTGGTCCTGGGCCCAGGAGCACAACTTCAACATCAACGGCGGAAGCGAGAAGATGCAGTACTACGCCTCGGCCAACTATCTCGACCAGGACGGCAACCTCCGCTACGGAGAGGACACCTACGAGCGTCTGATGGTCAGCGGCAAGTTCAACGCCAAGCCCTACAAGTGGCTCGACATCGAGATGAGCACCCGCTACGTGAACTTCACGCTCGACAATCCGCTCTACACCGACATGGGCGGCCTGCTCTACCACGACATCGTCCGCATGTGGCCGATGATGCCCTTCAAGGACCCCAACGGACACTACATGCGCAACGGAAAGCTGAACCAGCTGACCAGCGGCAGCCGCGCCATCACCGAAAACACCAACGTCTACGTGCAGGGACAACTCGTATTCCACCCGCTCAAGGACTGGAACATCACCGCAAGCGCAGGCATACGCACGATCAACGAGTTCAAGCACAGCAACCTCAACAAACTCTATGAGTACAACGTGAACAACGAGCCGGTGCTGCTCAACTACAACGACTCCTACCCGGGCGGCCAGACCGCAGCCTTCCAGACCTGGACCCGCGCCAGCCACGTGACCACCAGCGTAACCACCGACTACACGTTCTCGATCAACAAGCACAACGTGAAGATCATGGCCGGTTTCAACGCCGAGAAGTACAAGAACCGCTACCTGTCCGTCGAACGCCCGGACCTGATCACCGACAACGTACCCGAGATCGGCGCCGCGACGGGTGAGGACAAGATCAACTCGGCTACGGCCTACGAGTGGGCTACGGCCGGTTTCTTCGGACGTCTGAACTACGACTACAACAACAAGTACTTCCTGCAGGGCGTCATCCGTTACGACGGATCGTCGCGCTTCCTGCGCGACAACCGATGGGGTCTGTTCGGATCGGTTTCGGCCGGATGGAACATCGCGGCCGAGAGCTTCCTGGCCGACCACTCGGACATCATCAGTGTGCTGAAGCCCTCGATCTCGTGGGGTACGCTGGGCAACCAGAACACCTCGTCGTACTATCCGATGTACCTGACGCAGGCAGTATCGGTCAATGGCGGCAACTGGGTGATGAACGGCACGAAACCCACCACGGCATCGGCCCCGGGCGTCATCCCGAGCACACTGACCTGGGAGACCGTACAGTCGCTCAATGTCGGACTCGACGTCTCGATGTTCCGCAACCGCCTGTCGGTGGACTTCGACTACTTCGTCCGCAAGACCCTCGACATGCTGGGCCCGGCAGCCGAGATCGCCTCGATTTTCGGCACGGGACTTCCCAACACGAACAACACCAACCTGAGGACGAAGGGCTGGGAGCTGGCCGTAAACTGGCGGGACCGTGTCGGACAGGTTGGCTACAACGTAGGCATCAACATCTCCGACTCGCGATCGTTCGTGGACAAATACCCCAACGCATCGAAATCGCTGGGCGCTCCCTACTACGAAGGCCAGGAACTGGGAGAGATCTGGGGTTATGTGACCCACGGCATCGCCAAGAGCCAGGAAGAGATGGATGCATGGCTGGAAGGCAACAACCCCTCGTGGGGATCCGGATGGGGTGAAGGCGATATCATGTACACCGACCTGAACGGCGACGGAGTCATCAACACCGGAGCCAACACGCTCAGCGATCCGGGCGACCGCAAGATCCTCGGCAACAACAGACCGCGCTACCGCTTCGGCATCACCATGGGCCTCGACTGGAAGGGTATCGACTTCAGCATGTTCTGGCAGGGCGTCGCCAAGCGCGACGTAGCTCTCGGGGGGCCGCTCTTCTGGGGTATGGCCGGCAACATGTGGCAATCGACGGGTCTGAACGAGCATCTGGACTACTACCGTCCCGAGGACACCCAGTCGGTATTCGGTCCCAACACGGATGCCTACTTCCCCAAAATCTACATGAACAAGACGATGAACATGCAAACCCAGTCGCGATACATCCAGAACGGGGCATACCTGCGTTTGAAGAATATCCAGTTGGGCTACTCGTTCCCGGAGACCTGGCTCAAGAAGGCCTACATCCAGCGGCTCCGCGTCTTCGTGAGCATCGAGAACGCCTGGACGATCTCCGGGCTGCCCGACGCATTCGACCCGGAAGCCACCGGAGGTCCCATGGGCAACGGAAAAACCTACCCGCTGCAGACCACCGTATCGTTCGGAGTCAATGTAACTTTCTAAACCATCAGAACACACATACAACATGAAAAAGACACTGATATATACCGCTGCGCTGCTGACCGTACTCGGAAGTTCGACTTCGTGCAACGATTTCCTCGACTGCGAACCCATCACGAGTGTCAGCACCACCGCCTATCTATTTGCCGATAACGACCTTGGCGCATACGCCGCCAACTTCTACTCGCTGCTGCCCTCGCACGGTACGGGATACAGCGGGCTGGGGCTCTTCGACGACGACAACGGAACCGACAACCAAACCGCCGCAACACCAAGCACGATCTTCGTGCCCGGACAATCCTACGTGGGCAACTTCACCCACTGGTCGAACACCTTCACGAACCTGCGACAGGCCAACTACTTCCTCACGACCGTCATCCCGCGCTACGAAAACGGAGAGATCTCGGGCAACGAAAGCAACATCCGCCACTACATCGGCGAAATGTACTTCTTCCGCGCCCTGATCTACTTCTCGGCCCTCCAGTCGCTGGGCGACTTCCCGATTCTGAAGGAGAACCCGTCGGACAACTACGAAGCCCTGCGTGAGGCATCGAAGCGTCGTCCGCGCAACGAGGTGGCCCGCTTCATCATCGAAGACCTGGACAACGCCTACAACATGATGCTGGCCACGCCGCCCATGACCAACCGGCTGACGCGCGACTGCGCCGCTCTGCTCAAGAGCCGCGTGGCCCTCTTCGAGGGTACGTGGGAGAAGTACCACAAGAACACGGCCTTCGTCCCGGGAGGCCCGGGATGGCCGGGAGCCGAGATGGACTACCTGAAGGACTTCACGATCAACATCGACTCGGAGATCGAGTACTTCCTGGACCAGGCCGTGAAGGCTGCCGATCTGGTGGCCAGCGCACACCAGCTGCACAGCGACTACGCAGCCCTGTTCAATTCGGTGGACCTGAGCGGCATCGACGAGATCCTGCTGTGGCGCGTCTACAGCACCGACTCGGACATCAACGTCACACACCGCGTGGTCGATTACCTGCAGCGCAACGGATCAGGCAACACGGGATACACGCGCTCGATGGTCGATTCGTACCTGATGGCCAACGGTCTGCCGATCTATGCCAGCGGTTCCGACTATGCAGGAGACGACACCTACGAGAACCTATTCGCCGGCCGCGACCCGCGCATGGGACAGACGATACTCAAGACGGGCGACCTGCTCTCCGACAGGCCCAACCTGGTGGATTACATCAAACATGACGGTTACGGCTACTTCTACCGCGCCCCGATCTTCGTGGGTCTGGTCGAAAACGCCAACCCGACGGGATACTGCCTGCGCAAGGGCCTGAACACCTCGGGCGACATGCAGACAACGAAGGTATCCTATACGGGATGCCCGACCTATCGCGCAGCCGAGGCCTACCTGAACTACATCGAGGCCTACTACGAGCTCAATGGAAACCTGGGAGGCAACTGCGACAAATACTGGAAGGCTCTGCGCACCCGCGCCGGTGTCAATACCGACTACAACGCCACCATCTCGCAGACGGTCATGAGCAAGGAAGCGGCCGACTGGGGCAGCTACTCGGCAGGCGTCCAGGTCAATCCCACGCTCTACAACATTCGCCGCGAACGCCGCATCGAGCTGGTGTCGGAGGGATTCCGCTTTGCCGACCTCAAGCGCTGGCGCGCACTCGACCAGGTGAAGAACGTTCACATCCAGGGATTCAACTTCTGGGATGAGATGTACAAGATGTACACCGATCCCACTCCGGAAGAAGCCACCGAGGAGAGTCTGACCGCACTGGGCAAGATCACGCTCATCGAGAACACGCCGGGGGCAAACGGAACACCGAACATCTCGGCCAAGAGCGACCCGTACGCCGACGGCAAATACCTGCTGCCCTACCGCAAGAACTCGGCCAACCTCGGCTACAACGGTCTGACGTGGAACCAGGCCAAGTACCTCTACCCGATCCGCAACACGGAGTTCCGTCTGACGACCGCCGTCGAGGGATCGAACGACTACGACACCTCGACCATCTACCAGAACCCGGGATGGAGCAAGGAGGACGGCACGCTGCCCGAAGGCGATTGAGACATGCCCAACAAACAGACATTTAGGTAAATTATCGGGCGACGGAGTGTTCGGGGCATGCCCCGACACTCCTTTTTCATCCCGCGGAAAAAAGTTATCTTTGCCAAAACGTCAAACAAAGAAACCAATCATGCAACGACACCACCTGACCCTGCCGCTCGCCGCCCTGCTTCCCGGCATGGGAGCCGCCGCCGACACACAACCCTCCGCACGGCCGGACGACACCACCCTGCACGATCCGCGACCGAACATCATTCTGTTCATGGTCGATGACATGGGATGGCAGGACACATCGGTACCCTTCTGGACCGAGAGAACCTTCTACAACGAACGCTACGAAACGCCCAATATGGAGCGGCTCGCACGCGAAGGCATGATGTTCACACAGGCCTATGCCTGCAGTGTCAGTTCGCCCTCGCGTTGCAGCCTGATGACCGGCTGCAACTCGGCACGACACGGAGTGACCAGCTGGACGCTCCAGAAAAATGTCCGAACGGACGGCAAATCAGCCACACTGATCCATCCCGACTGGAACTACAACGGCATTGCACAGGTTCCGGGGACGAACAACACGTTCGTCGCCGACTCGTTCGTCGAACTGCTCCACCGCAGCGGCTACCACACGATCCATTGCGGCAAGGCCCATTGGGGAGCGATCGACACCCCGGGCGAAAACCCCTGCCACTTCGGATTCGAGACCAACATCGCAGGCCATGCGGCCGGCGGACTGGCCACCTACCTGAGCGAACTGAACTACGGCCACGACAAGGACGGAAAGCCATATGCGCTGAATGCCATTCCGGGACTGCGCGACTATTGGCAGACGGGGACCTTTGTCACCGAAGCCCTGACACAGGAGGCTCTCAAGGCCCTTGACAAGGCTGCGGCCTACAACCAGCCGTTCTACCTCTACATGTCGCACTACGCCATCCATATCCCGATCGACCGCGACAAACGCTATTTCGAGAAATACAAAAGCAAGGGGCTCTCGGACAAGGAGGCGGCCTACGCTTCGCTCATCGAGGGCATGGACAAGAGCCTGGGCGACATTCTCGACTGGCTCGATGCACACGGCCAGACCGAGCGCACCATCTTCATCTTCATGAGCGACAACGGAGGCTTCAGCACCGACGCCGCATGGCGCGACGAACCCCTCCACACACAGAATTACCCGCTCAACAGCGGCAAGGGATCGGCCTACGAGGGCGGTATCCGCGAACCGATGATCGTCCGCTGGCCGGGCGTGGTCGAGCCGGGCAGCCGATGCGACAAGTACCTGATCATCGAGGATTTCTACCCGACAATCCTCGAGATGGCCGGCATCGACGATTACGAGGTGCGGCAGGAGATCGACGGCATCAGCTTCGTGCCGCTGCTCAAGGGCACGGGAGACCCGTCGCGCCACCGAAGCCTCTACTGGAACTACCCCCACATGCGGGAGGCCGGCGGCGGTCCCGGCATCTCGATGACCACTACGATCCGACGTGACAACTGGAAACTGATCTACTATTATGAAACGGGGAAAAAGGAGCTGTTCGACATTCCGAACGACATCTCCGAGAAGCATGATCTGGCCGCCGAACACCCCGAAATCGTAAAGAAACTCTCCGCTGACCTGGGGCATCACCTGCGCCGGGTCGGGGCGTTCCGTCCGAGTTTCCGGGCTACCGGCAAGCCGTGTCCCTGGCCCGACGAGGTATGACGCCGGATATTCCAAAACGAGAACTCCGGCAACGGTTGGACCCGTTGCCGGAGTTCTCGTTTTGTTGCTGCAGTCCCGCAATGCCGCATCGACACCGCAGAAAAACGCGTGGCCAATGCAGGCGGCCACAGCGACGGACAGCCGGAGAACAGCCCGCGGACGTCACTCCGCACCGCGGCTCTTCACCGATTCGATGCGGGCGACCGCCTCGGCCACACGACCGTAAAGCTCCTCCAGATCGATGCCGGGGATGTGCCGGTCCTCGACGACAATGCGGCCATCGACCATCACCGTCTCGACGTCGGCGGCCTTGCCGCAATAGGCCAGGTTCGACACCACGTCGTGCAGCGGCTGCAGATGGGGTTTGCGCAGGTCCACGACGATGAGGTCGGCCAGCGCCCCTTCGCGGAGCACGCCCAGCTCCCCCTCGGCGCAACCCATCGCGCGGGCGCCGTTGGCCGTCGCCAGCCGCAGGGCCTCCCACGCCGGCAGCGCACACGGATCGCCCGTCGCCGACTTCTGGAGGAAAGCCGCCGTGCGCAGCTCCTCCCACATGTCCAGATCGTTGTTCGAGCAGGGCCCGTCGGTGGCCACGGTCACCGTCACCCCGGCGCGCAGCATCTGCGCCACGGGAGCCACACCGCTCGATATCTTCATGTTGCTCTGCGGATTGTGCGATACGGTCACGCCGCTTCGGGCGAGCGTCGCCACATCGCCGTCGGTCACATGGACGCAATGGGCCAGGATCGTCTTCGGCCCGAGCAGCCCCAGGCTGTCGAGGTGCTCGACCGGAGTCCGCCCGAAGCGCTCGCGGACGATGCGCACCTCGTCGCGGGTTTCGGCCGCATGGGTCATCAGCATCAGCCCGTACCGCTCGGCCAGTTCGCGGCCGCGCACAAGGTTTTCGGGCGAGACCGTATAGGGGGCATGGGGCGCCACGGCGATGCGCACGCGCGACGAGGCGGCAGCCCGGCGCACGGCCTCGCCGACCTGCCCGGCCACCTCGTCGAAGTTGCTGTCGAAGTAGTTGCAACCGAGCAGGGCCCGGATGCCGAGGCGTTCGGCCACCTCGACGCAGCGGTCCTGGAAATAGTACATGTCCACGAACGAGGTCACACCGCCGAGCAGCATCTCGACGATGCCGAGTTCCATGCCCAGCGCCACCTCATCGGGGGTCTGGCACGCCTCGAAGGGCCAGATGTGGTCGTTGAGCCACCGCATGAGCGGAATGTCGTCGGCATAGCTGCGTTGGAGCGTCATGGCCGCATGGCAGTGCGTATTGACCAGTCCCGGCATGACCAGCCGGCCCCGGCAGTCGATCTCGCGCAGGCCGGGGTGTGCGGCGCGGAACTGCGCCACGGCCCCCTCGTCCGAGGTCACCAGTGCGATCCGGTTGCCCGCGACGCCCACCGATCCGGTGAACGTCCGTGCGCCCTCCCCGCACATGGGGAGCAGCGTCGCATTCGAAAAGAGTGTTGCCATAGGTCATTTCTTGATTTTCGTCCGCCCGCCGCGTGTCTTCACCTTCACCGCATCCCCGTCGATCGAGTTGCCCTGCACGGTGATGACGTCGCGGCCATCGACCGAGTTCGAGTAGATCTGGATCACCTTGTTGAAGGCGCCGGGCTCGCTCTTGTGCGGCTGGTAGGTGATGCGCACGACGCCCGAATCGCCGGGCGCCACGGGGCGCTTCGAGAAGTCGGCCTTCAGGCACGAACACGAGATGATGACGCGCAGCAGCACCAGGGGCTCGGTCCCGTCGTTCGTGAAGCGGAACTCGTGCACCAGGTCACCGCCCTTGCGGGGCACGTCGCCGAAGTCGTAGGTCGCGTCCTCGAACGCAAGGTGCGCCCCGTCCGTCTGCCCGTCCCCGGCAGCGGAGGCTGTCGTCAGCGACAGCGCGGCAATAAGCGTAAGCAGGAGTGTTTTCATCGTAATTCGGGTTAGCATCATTCCATGCGGAATATGTAGGTGATCGTTCCGCCCTGCACGGCGGCCCGGCTCTCCGTGAAACGGGCCTTGCGCGCGGCGGCAATGGCCGCCTCAACCAGACGGGGGTCGCTCTCCGTGGAGCCCTTCGGCTCGAACGCGGCGCCCGTCACGCGGCCCGAGGCATCGACCGTCACGCGGATGACGACCTTGCCGCTGCGGTTGCCCGGGTAGTCGGGTTTGGGCAGCGCGCCGACCAGGCCGCGCCCCTTGAGCCCCTGGTCCAACTGGTCAAGTCCGTCGGGATTGAGTCCGGGTCCCTTGCCGGAGGCCTTGTCCTCACCCTCCGGAGCCCGCGGATTGCCCGCATTGTCGGGCTCATCGACGCCGCCCTTGTTCATCTTGAAGAGCGCCCGCGGATTGGGCGTCTGGGTCACCTCGTCCTTGCCGGCCGCCTGTGCCGTCTGCTCGACCGGAGCGGTCTCATCGTGCACGCGCGGCTCCGTGGCCGGCTTGACCCGCGGCCGCGGAGGCTCGGGGGCCGGCGGCTCGGTGAAGTCCACGAGGATCGTGTCGCCCGGCTTCTCGAGCGCGGGCGAAAAAAGTCGAACGACACCACGGCGAACGACACCGCAAGCACGAGGGCATAGGCCCCCGCCGCGATTGCCGCCCACCTGCGGGGCTGCCGGTCATTCGGATCATAATAATACATAGGCGTCAAAGTTCTGCCCGCCCCGGGGCCGGATTACCTCGGGGTCGTGGCTAAGATTAACTTGTAGTTGTTGTCCTTGGCGATGTTCATCACCTTGACCACCTCATCGACAGCCACCGTCTTGTCGCAATGGAGCGACACGGTGGGCTCCTGCTGTCCGTCGAGGCGCTCCTTGAGCGCACGCTCCACGCCGTCGATCGAGCCCACCTCCTTCATCTCCACATAGTAGCGGTACTTGCCGTTGTGGCTGTCCTGCACCGATACGGTCGTCATCGCCTTGTCCTTGAGCTGGTTCGAGCTCTTCGGGAGCATCAGCTTCAGGGCGTTGGGGTTGATGAGCGTCGTGGCGATCAGCAGGAAGAGCAGCAGCAGGAACATCAGGTCGGTCATCGACGATGCCGAGAACGACTTTTCGACTTTCGAACCGTGTTTGATAGCCATGTCACACTATTTTTGAACGGGTTGATTCAGGATGTCCATGAAGGCGATCGAATTGGCCTCCATCTGGAAGACGAGCTTCTCGATGCGCGCCACCAGGTAGTTGTAACCGAAGTAGGCCGGAATACCGACCAAAGACCCATCACCGTGGTGACCATCGCCACATACATACCGCTCGAAAGCAGAGCCAGATCGACCGTGCCGCCCGCAGCCGACATGTCCATGAAGGTCTGCACCATGCCGAGCACCGTGCCGAGGAATCCGATCATCGGGGCGCCGCCGGCGATCGTGGCCAGGAACGGCAGTCCGTTCTCGAGCTTCGAGACCTCGAGGTTGGCGACGTTCTCGATGGCCGACTGCACGTCGCTCATCGGGCGTCCGATGCGCTCGATGCCCTTCTCGATCATGCGGGCGATCGGCGTGTCGGTCTTGCGGCAGAGGTTCACGGCCGTGGAGATCTTGCCGTCGGAGATGTAGTCGCGGATGCGGTTCATGAAGTTCATGTCGAGCACCGAGGCCTTGCGGATGGCCATGAAACGCTCGACGAAGATGAAGATCGTCACTCCGCCCAGCGCCAGCAGGGGCCACATCAGCCATCCTCCCTTGGTAAACAGCGTCCACAGTCCCATCCGGGTCTCCTCACTTACGGCCACCGCTTCGGCAGCCTGCAAAAAAGTCATCATCGTTTCGTTTGTTTTTTATGGTTTTACTGAATTTGTTCCTTCGTTCTTTTCGGACTTCGCCGCACCCTCTTCGGACCGCGCCTTCACGGGGAGCCCCTCCTCGGGCATCCGGGGATCGAACTCCACCCCTTCGAAAGCCGCCGCGGCATCCGTCTCGCGGGCTTCGGCCTCGGCAGCCGCAGCCTCGGCGGCATCGCGCGCCTCGGCCCGTTCGCGCCGCTCGGCGGCCCGGGCCGCACGCCGTGCCTCGCGCCGCTCCCGCCGCGAACGGTTCGTGAACCGCTCGCGGATGCGGCGCCGCAGGTCGCGCAGGTTGTCGAAATCCTCCTTGAAGTAGATGCCGATGCCGGTCTCCTGAAGGCCCTGGTTCTCGTCGAAGCGGTCGATCGTCTGCGTGAAGGCCTTGAGCTTGAGCGTCCCGGCCCGGTCGATCAGGTAGGTGATGTAGGCCTCGCCCATGAAGTTGGACATCGAACTGTTCACCGCCTGTTTGTTGTCCATCAGGTAGTTGCCCTCGACCTCGACGAACAGCCGGTCGTTGAACAGGCTCTTCGAGAGACCGAAGTCGAACTCGTCACTCGCCGTCTCGGATTTGGGACGGTAGCCCAGCACGATGTTGTAGCCCGAGAACGAGAGCCAGCTGCTCACCAGGTTCGAGACGAACTCCAGGCCCGTATTGGCCGAGACCGAACTGCCGAGATTCGAGTTGGCCATCGACGAGTTCTCGGACATGAAGCTGTTGAAGAGCAGCAGGTAGGCGAACTGCGTATCGATCGTCTCGGGGGTAGAGAGCGTATTGGCGATGAGCGTCTGCGTCTCGGGGTCGGTGCCGGGCACGCGGACGTCGAACGAGATGGCCGGGTCCGAGAGCCGCTCGCCGAGGTGGATCACACCCTCGACGGGCACCGAGCGGTCGCCGCCCGGATTGTCGGTCGTACCCTGCAGCAGCGGCTGCAGCGAAGCCTTCACCTTGTAGACGGCGTCGATGTCGAGCCGGGCGTCCATCGGGGCCCCGGTCCACTGGATCGAGGAGCCGCTCTCGATGGTGAAGCGCTTGCTGAAAATGTTCTGGAGCGAAAGCAGGAAACTGCCGTCGGCCAGCGTATAGTCGCCGTAGATCTCGAAGATGTTCGAGCTGGGATTGACCTGCAGGTTGAGCGCCCCCTCGCCGCGGGCCTTCAGCGTGTTGCCGGCCAGCGTGAGCTCGACCTCGGTGTTGGGCCGGACGCCGAGCGCCAGACCGATGTTCATGCGGCTGGCGGCCGAATGGGTATTGCGGCGGCGGCGTTCGAAGAGCTGCTTGCGCCGGGCGACGGCATCGAGCGAATCGGCCACCACGGGCTGCTCGAAGACCACAAAATCGGCCGTGGAGATGTTCGACTTGCTCGACAGCGGCATGAAAAAATCCGAATTGTCGTCCGTCGTGGCCGTGATGTCCATGTTCACCACCCCTTTGCGGCCCGTGATGCGGGCATTGCCCGAGGCGAAGACGCGGCCGTAGAAGTAGTCGTTGTCCTGAGCCGTGGTATTGAGCACGAGCATCCGCTGCGGGGCCACGGTGAGATCGTAGGTGATGTTCGACAAATGGCGCAGGTCGAGGTCCAGGTCGAAGCGGCCGCGGTTGCCCAGCGGGTCGTAGACCGCCACGTCCGAGGCGCGGAAGCGGTTGCCCTCGACGCGGAGTTCGGCCGACGGCATCGTGTAGACGACCTGCGTGTAATCGACCTTCGTGCGCAGGCTGTCCACGCGGATGCGTCCCGAGAGGTCGGCCTGCCGGCCCTGCCCCTGCAGCACCAGTTCGGCTGCGGCCGATCCTTCGGTCGAGGAGATCACGCCCGAGAGCAGCGGGTCGAGCAGCCCCATGTCGAGCCGCCCGAGGCGCAGGGCGGCGTAGTAACGGCCCGAATTGGGGGCGAAGAATCCGCGCACGAGCGTATCGCGCCGCACGCGGTCGGTCACCGTGACGCCGGCCCGGCTCCGGGCGAAGTCCCAGCGCGAGACGAGCCGCATCGGCGGAGCCGGAATGTCGTTGGCCCCGACGCTGTCGAAGAGGATGTCGGCCGTGACCTCGGCCCCGCGGAGCACCGATTTCATGGTCGCCGAACCGTTCATGCGCCCCTCGATGTAGTAACCCATGCGCTCGGCGATCTGCGTGAAGGGGCTCAAATCGAAGTTCCGCAGCGAGAGGGTCAGCGAATCGTCGCGGCTGCGCGAGGCAACACCGTCGAGCAGCAGTTCCTGCTGGTCGTTCATCACGAAGAAGCGGTCGATGGCCACACGCGCCGTATCGATACGGATGCCGCGCGAATAGATCTGCCAGGTTTTGTTGCCGCGCGTAATGTGCGACGGCATGACACGCAGGACGATCGCCGGTCCGTGGAGGCTGTCAGGCTCGGCCATGCCGGCACGGATGCCGATCAACCCCGAAGCCTTGTCCGTCGTATCGACGAAACCTGCGGAGAACTGGATGCGGCCCTGCTTCGCTCCGCCCGTCACCGAAAGGTGCGGCATGTGAAGCAATCCGGCATAGAGATCCTCGGCCGAAGCGTAGAGCACGAGCGAATCGTTGCGGCTCGAGGCGTTCACGTTCAACCGCGTGGCCAGCATGCGGCGCCGCTCGGCATACTCCGACGAGACCTTCAGCGACAGCTGGTCGCTCGCCGGGTTGAACAGCAGCCGCAGCGACGAGCCGTCGGCGATCTGCAGCCCCGCGGCAACGGCGTCGGCGATGGGATTGATGTTGCGGACATCGACCGAGAGCAGCGAGAAGTCGTTGGCCACGGCCGAACGGCTGTGCGGCAGATCCGCGGCTGTTCCGGCATCGTGCAGCCGGGGCAGGAAACGCAGAGCGGCCCGGCGCAGGTATTCGAAGACGGTGCGGTAGCTGGTCTTCGAGCGGAAGGTGGCGTCGGCGAAGTCCGAACGGAGCTCGACGAGTTTGCTGTCGGCCGAGTTCTCGCCCGTGACCGTGACGTTCGTCGCCGAAATCTCACGGTCGTTGTAGCGGTAGAGGGCGTCGGCCACCTGGATGCGGCCGTTCAGGTCATCGAGCGAGCGTCCGCCGGCCTTGGCGACGATGCGCGCCGAGAGTTCCGAAACCGAATCGCGGCGGTTGATGCGCAGGCGGGCCAGGTCGGCGCGGTGGAGGTGGAGCGTAAAGTCGTAACGCGGCACCGAGTCGTTCAGATCGACCAGTCCGAAAAAGTCGAAGTTCAGATTGGGGTCGCGGGCCGCGATGCGGCCGTCGAACTCGCGGTTGAGCAGGCGTCCGTCGAGACGGATCGAATCGTAGGCATAGCCGTTGAAGTTCAGCCGCACGACATCGCCCTCGACCCGGGCATCGGCAAAGCCGCGCCCGACCTCCCCGTCGATACGCGCCCGGAAGGTCGCATCGCCCAGCAGGTCGCGGCGCCCGAGCAGATCGCCCAGTTGCAGGTTCTGCGTCGCGACCTCGCCCAGCAGGCGGCTGCGGCCCGCACCCCGGGGTTCGAGCCCCACGCGGCAGGTGATGTCGCCCACGTCGGTCGTGGCACCCACCTGCATGTCGAACGACGAGAGCAGGCCCCGGAAGCGGAGGTCCACGCCCACCCCGCCGGCATGCTCCAGCACGTCGCGCAATGACCCGGGCAGGGGCTTTCGCGCGATGCGGCGGGCCAGGTCATCGGCCGCGGCGGCCGACGTGCGCAGGTCGGGGACCGCAAGGTCGAAATGCGTGCGGCGGATATCGGGCAGTCCGCGCAGCGTAGCCGTAGCCGAGAGGGTCGTGCTGTCGCCGACGCGCATGCTGCGGATCCGGGTGGTGAATTCCGAGACGACACCCGCCGCCTCGACGTCGATCCCCGAGAAGGAGAGGTGCCAGTCGCGCAGGCGGGGCGCGAAGTAGGCAATGTCGTCGGTCGAGACCGTCGTGTGGCGCACGGCGGCGTCGAGACGCACCTCTCCGATGAAGTCGCGGTAGTCGGCCCACGACGAGCCGGCCAGCGAGATGTAGGGGATGCGGATCTCCGAGCGGTCGGTCAGGATCGAGGCGTCCTCGAAACCCAGACAGCCCTGCGTCAGGTAGAAGCGCCCGGAGAACTGTTTCAGGCGAAAGCCGCTCCGCTCGCGGGCCGAAAGGGCGGCGATGGAGGTATAAATGGCCTGCCCGTCGATGGTGAAGTCATCGACCCGGGCGTTCAGGCTGTCCAGATGCATGTGCGTGAAGTCGATGCCGTATTCGCGTCCGCGCCTCTCGCGGCGGTCGAGGCACAGCTCCATGTTCTCGATCTCGGCCTTGCGGAACGAGAGGCGGAAGTCACCCTTGCGCTTCCGGTCGGGATCCGACAGCCGGCTGACGATCTGCTTGATGTTCATCTCCCCGTCGTCCATCTGCCGCAGGAAGAGCTTGCCGCCGACGATCCGCCCGCGGCTGAACTCCAGCCCCCCGCCGAAGAGCCCGAAGTCCGAGACGTAGGCCTCGACCCGACTGGCATAAAGGAGCGTGTCGCGCCCGTAGTCCTCGACATAGAAACCCTCAACGCGGAGCTTCGAGAAGAGCCCGATATCGACACGGTCGATGCGCACGGTGGTCCCGAGGCGCTCGGAGACCAGCGCCGCAGTCTTGTGCACCACGAAGTTCTGCACGGCCGGAATGTCGAGCAGCAGCGCGAGCACGACGGGAAGAATTATCAGCAACAAAACGAAGGCCGATAACACCGTTCCCGATATTTTTATAACTTTGCGCATCGAAACAGGGGTAATAACCTGCAAATTTAACTAAAATAGTTAAAAACACGAAAAACCGGATGGATATTACAATTCTCGGCATCGAATCCTCATGCGACGACACGTCGGCCGCCGTACTGCGCAACAACGTGCTGCTGTCGAACGTCATCGCTTCGCAGGCCGTGCACATGAAGTACGGCGGCGTCATCCCCGAACTGGCATCGCGGGCGCACCAGCAGAACATCATCCCCGTGGTGGACACGGCGTTGCGCGAAGCGGGCATCACGGCCGAAGAACTCGACGCCATCGCCTTCACGCGCGGGCCCGGACTGCTCGGATCGCTGCTCGTGGGGGTCTCCTTCACCAAGGGGCTATCCATCGCGCGCAACATCCCGATGGTCGAGGTAAACCACCTGCAGGGGCACATCCTCTCGCACTTCATCGACCTGCCCGACCGTACGCTTCCCCACCCGGATTTCCCGTTCCTGTGCCTGCTCGTGAGCGGCGGACACACGCAGATCGTACGCGTCGATTCGCCGCTCGAGATGCGCATCATCGGCACGACGATCGACGATGCCGCGGGCGAGGCGTTCGACAAGTGCGCCAAGGTGATGGGGCTCCCCTACCCGGGCGGACCGGTGATCGACCGCCTGGCCAGGGAGGGGAACCCGAAGGCCTTCCGCTTCGCACGCCCCCACGTGGAGGGTTACGACTACTCGTTCTCGGGCCTCAAGACCTCGTTCCTCTACACGCTGCGCGACGCCGTGGCCAAGGACCCGGAGTTCATCGAGCGCCACAAGGCCGACCTCTGCGCCTCGCTGCAGACGACCATCGTCGAGATCCTGCTCGACAAACTCATCCGCGCCTCGAAAGAGACCGGCATCCGCGACATCGCCATCGCCGGAGGCGTCTCGGCCAACTCGGGGCTGCGCAACGGCATCACCGAGACCGGGGCACGTCGCGGCTGGCGGACCTTCCTGCCCGAATTCAAGTTCACAACCGACAACGCCGCAATGATCGCCATGGCGGGGCACTACCGCTACCTCAACGGCGAATTCGCCTCGCTCGACGTCTCGCCAGTTGCCCGTCTCGAAGAGCTTTAACAGACAGGTGAACAAGCATTTAACGAGACCGGTCATCCAAACGGATGGCCGGTCTCGGCGTATTTACACACGCTCTCGGAAGCCCTCTTGCTTCCGATCCGTAATCGCACATAACAAAAACGTCCGAAAAACCACCTTTCGAACGACATGAAAGGAGCTTTTCAGCCACATGGAATTACAAATCGAAAGCAATCGCAGGGACCCCTGCAAAAAAGCCGCCGGAAGCGGTTTTATTTTGAAAATTTCTTAATATATTTGCCTCCGACACACAGACCTCAAACAACCGTCCGACAAACGTATGAGCCAGAAACTGTATATTTTCGACACGACCCTCCGCGACGGAGAGCAGGTCCCCGGCTGCCAGTTGAACACCACGGAAAAGATCGAGGTGGCCCGCCTGCTCGAAAGCCTCGGCGTGGATGTCATCGAGGCCGGATTCCCCGTTTCGAGTCCGGGAGATTTCAATTCCGTAGTAGCCATCTCGAAAGCGGTCACCGAACCGACGATCTGCGCCCTGACGCGCGCCGTCAAGGGGGACATCGATGCTGCGGCCGAGGCGCTGCGCTGCGCCCGGCGCAAACGGATCCACACGGGCATCGGCGTCTCGCCCCAACACATCTACGACAAACTGCGCTCGACACCCGAGCGGATCATCGAACGGGCCGTCGAGGCGGTGCGTTATGCCCGCCGTTTCGTCGATGACGTCGAGTTCTACGCCGAGGATGCCGGACGTGCCGACGTCGAATACCTCGCCCGGGTCGTCGAGGCGGCCATTGCTGCCGGTGCCACCGTGGTCAATATCCCCGACACGACGGGCTACTGCCTGCCCGAGGAGTACGGCGCCCGAATCCGCTATCTGACCGAACACGTCCCCAATATCGACCGGGCAATTATTTCGACCCACTGCCACAACGACCTGGGCATGGCGACGGCCAACACGCTGAGCGGCATACTCAACGGGGCCCGGCAGGCCGAAGTGACGATCAACGGCATCGGAGAGCGCGCCGGGAACACCTCGCTCGAGGAGGTGGTCATGGCGCTGCGCTGCCACCGCGACATCGACATCGACACGTCGATCCGCACGCAACTCATCACCAAGGCATCGCACCTCGTATCGAGCCTGATGAACATGCCCGTGCAGCCGAACAAGGCCATCGTCGGACGCAACGCCTTTGCCCATTCGTCGGGCATCCATCAGGACGGCGTGCTCAAGGACCGCCAGACCTACGAGATCATCGACCCGCAGGAGATCGGGCTCAACGAGTCGGTCATCGCACTCACGGCCCGCAGCGGCCGGGCCGCCCTGGTCCACCGTCTCGAGCTGCTCGGCTACGACCTCACCCCCGAGGAGACCGACGCCACCTACGCCAAATTCCTCGAACTGGCCGACCGCAAGAAGGAGATCCACGACTACGACCTGATCTACCTCACGGGGGACATCGACCGGCTGAAGAAGCAGAGTCTGTCGCTCAAGTTCCTGCAGGTGACCACCGGGACGCTCGTCCCGACGGCGACCGTGGTGCTCAAGTTCGGTGACCGCGAACGCATGGCCACCGCCACGGGCAACGGCCCCGTGGATGCCGCCGTCTCGGCCATCAAGCAGCTCATCGTCGAACGGGTCGTGCTCACGGAGTTCCTCATGCAGGCCATCACGCGGGGTTCGAACGACGTGGGGCGGGTCCACGTACAGGTGGCATGCGGCGAGCGCACGGCCCACGGATTCGCCGCACATACCGACACGACGCGCGCCTCGGTCGAGGCCTTTCTCGACGCCCTGCGCTCGCTCGACGTCACCGAAAAACGAGAAGAGGAGGAGTAGACCATGGGACGGACATTGCTCGACAAGATATGGGACGCACACGTCGTCCGCGAGAGGAGGGCGGCCGCTGCGTGCTCTACATCGACCGCCAGTACATCCACGAGGTGACCTCGCCCGTCGCCTTTGCGGGAATCGAACGCCGCGGCCTGCACATCGCACGCCCGGAACGGATCACGGCTACGGCCGACCACAACATCCCGACGCTCGGACAGGAGCTCCCGATCGAGGACGCCGAGTCGCGCCGGCAGGTCGCCACTCTGGCGGAAAACTGCGCACGGCACGGCATCGAACACTTCGGCATCGGCGACCCGCGCCAGGGGATCGTCCACATCATCGGTCCCGAGTCGGGCCTTACGCAGCCGGGCATGACGATCGTCTGCGGCGACAGCCACACCTCGACCCACGGGGCGCTGGGTGCCGTGGCCTTCGGCGTCGGCACGTCGGAGGTCGAGATGGTCTTCGCCAGTCAGTGCATCCTCCAGCCCAAGCCCCGGGCCATGCGCATCACCGTCGATGGTGTGCTGCCCGGCGGTGTGGAGGCCAAGGACCTCATCCTGCACGTCATCGCGCAGATCGGCGTCTCGGGCGCACGGGCCATTTCATCGAATTTGCCGGCGAGGCGATCCGCTCGCTGCCGATGGAGGGGCGCATGACCGTGTGCAACATGAGCATCGAATGCGGCGCCCGCGGCGGCATGATCGCCCCCGACGAGCGGACGATCGACTACCTGCGCGGACGGCCCCGCGTCCCGCAGGGCGAGGCGTTCGAACGCGCCGCCGCACGCTGGCTGCAGCTCCGCAGCGACCCCGACGCACGTTTCGACCGCGAATACCGCTTCGACGCCGCACGGATCGCCCCGATGATCACCTGCGGCACCGACCCCGGAACGGGTATTCCCATCGACGGGGAGATCCCGTCCGGGACCGATGCCCGCGCCCTGGCCTACATGGGTTTCCGCCCCGGCCAGCGGATGCTGGGACAACCGGTCGATTACGTCTTCGTCGGCAGCTGCACGAACGGAAGGCTCTCCGACCTTCGGCGATTCGCCCGCCTGGTCGAGGGATACCGCCGCGCCGAAGGGCTGACCGCGTGGATCGTTCCCGGATCGAAGGCCGTCGAGGCGGCCGCCCGTGCCGAGGGACTCGACCGCATACTCGCCGCCGCGGGGTTCGAACTCCGCCAGCCGGGATGCTCGGCCTGCCTGGCGATGAACGCCGACAAGGTCCCGGCCGGAAAATACTGCGTCTCGACCTCGAACCGCAACTTCGAGGGCCGGCAGGGCCCCGGGGCCCGCACGCTGCTCGCCGGCGTGGCCGTAGCCGCAGCCGCGGCCGTAACGGGACGCATCACCGACCCGCGCGAACTTTTCGGCGCGCGGCTGACCGACACCGAATGCTAAAACACACGACACCATGGCCATACCCCCTTTCAGCACCCTCACCTCGCGGGCCGTGCCCCTTGAGGCCGAAAATACCGACACCGATCAGATCATCCCGGCCCGCTTCCTGAAGAACACCGAGCGCAAGGGATTCGGTGAAAACCTTTTCCGCGACCACCGGTTCGACGCCGAGGGTCGCCCGATCGCCTCGTTCCCGCTGAACGACCCCCGCTACGACGGCCGGATTCTCATGGCCGGGCGCAACTTCGGATGCGGCAGTTCGCGCGAGCATGCCGCCTGGGCCCTGGCCGACTACGGATTCCGGGTCGTCGTGTCGAGCTTCTTCGCCGACATCTTCCGCAACAACGCCCTCAACAACGGCCTGTTGCCGGTCTGCGTCAGCGACGCCTTCCTGGCCGAGGCCTTCGCCGAAATCCGCCGCGACCCCGGAACGCTCTTCACCGTGGAGCTCGACGAACAGCGGATTACAAACCATGCGACGCGCCGCTCCGAGCACTTCGCGATCGACGCCTTCCGCAAACGCTGTCTTAAGAACGGTTACGACGACGTAGACTACCTCGTGAGCCTCTCGGAATGCATCCGGGAGTTCGAACGCGCCCGCGAAAACCGCTGAAAAACACACTGAAGACCATGAAACTGCGCATTGCTCTGCTTGCCGGCGACGGCATCGGTCCCGAGATCACGGCCGAAGCCCGCCGAACCCTCGACCGCACGGCCGAACGATTCGGCCACCGTTTCGAATACCGCGAAGCCCCGGTGGGCGCCGCGGCGATCGACCTCACGGGCGACCCCTATCCCGAAGAGACGCACCGCATCTGCCTCGAATCCGACGCCGTGCTGTTCGGCGCCATCGGCGACCCGAAATACGACAACGACCCGACCGCCCCGGTACGCCCCGAGCAGGGGCTGCTGCGCATGCGCCGCTCACTGGGGCTCTACGCCAACCTGCGGCCCGTCGCCGTGACCGAGGCGCTCATCGACCGTTCGCCGCTCAAGCCCGGGATCGTCCGGGGGACCGATTTCATCTGCGTGCGCGAGCTCACGGGAGGCATCTACTTCGGCCGCCCGCAGGGGCGTGACCAGGCAGGCACGCGCGCCTTCGACACCTGCACCTACACCGTCGCGGAGATCGAACGGGTGCTGCACACGGCCTTCCGGCTGGCCGGCGCACGCCGCCGACGGCTGACGGTCGTGGACAAGGCCAACGTGCTGGAGACCTCGCGGCTGTGGCGCGAGACGGCCCGACGGCTCGCCGCGCAATATCCTGAAACGGAGGTCGAATACCTCTTCGTGGACAACGCCGCGATGCAACTTATCCGCCAGCCGTCCCACTTCGACGTCATCGTGACCGAGAACATGTTCGGCGATATCCTGACCGACGAAGCGAGCGTGCTGGGCGGTTCGCTGGGCATGCTCGCCTCGGCCAGTCTGGGCGACGGGCCCGCGCTCTTCGAACCGATCCACGGCTCCTACCCGCAGGCCGCCGGGCGCAACATCGCCAACCCGATGGCCGCCATCCTCTCGGGTGCGCTGCTGCTCGAACACTTCGGGCTGAAGGAGGAGGCGGAGACCATACGGCAGGCCGTCGATCGTACGATCCGCGACGGCTTCGTCACCGAGGATCTTGCGCGCCCCGGCGAGCGGAGCTGCACGACCACCGAGGTGGGCGACCGCATCCGGGCACGGATCTGAAGCTAAAGATCCGACCCGGAAGCCGTCAAAGTCCGCGATAACGGCGGGAGGGCCGGACCGGCGGGGAACGGAACGGCGAGAAACGGAACGGCGAGAAACGGAACGGCGAGAAACGGAACGGCGAGGACCGGAACCGGCCCTGCAGGGCCGGAAAATCGATTGCAAATCGCAACCCGATCGACAGGAACGGATTACTGATTCGCCTCGGAAAGAGGCATCGCGCTTACAAACAGACAGTCTAATTAAAAAAAATCATAATTTATTTGGCTGTAAAATTAAAATTTCTTACTTTTGCTCCAACACCAATTCCCTACACACGTGTATACACCGAAACATTCGCAGATCATCGTCATTAGCCTGCTCGTCATCGGACCACGATAACGGGAGGAGGGACGTATCCATACATGCAAGAAGCCTTTCTCCGATGCGGAGAGAGGCTTTTTCGATTTCGGGGGACACCGCCGGGAATGCAACCGAACGACCAGGATGAAACACCCACTCAGAAGCTCCGTCACCACGACGGGCCGCCGCATGGCCGGAGCCAGAAGCCTCTGGCGCGCCAACGGCATGCGCGAAACGCAATTCGGACGGCCAATCATCGGCATCGCCAACTCCTTCACGCAGTTCGTGCCGGGGCACGTCCACCTGCACGAGATCGGCCAGTATGTCAAGCGCCGCATCGAGGCTCTCGGCTGCTTCGCCGCCGAATTCGACACCATCGCCGTGGACGACGGCATCGCCATGGGCCACGGGGGCATGCTCTACTCGCTGCCTTCGCGCGAAATCATCGCCGACAGCATCGAATACATGGCCAACGCCCACCGCATCGACGCACTGGTCCTGATCGGCAACTGCGACAAGGTGACCCCCGGCATGCTGATGGCTGCAATGCGGCTCAACATCCCCACGGTCTTCGTCTCGGGAGGCCCGATGGAGGCCGGGCGCCTCGGCGGCCGGGAGATCGACCTGATCGACGCCATGGTGACGGCCGCCGACGCCTCGCGACCGGACGAGGAGGTGGCCCGCATCGAGCGCAGCGCCTGTCCCGGATGCGGCTCCTGCTCGGGAATGTTCACCGCCAATTCGATGAACTGCCTGACCGAGGCCCTGGGGCTCGCCCTGCCAGGCAACGGCACCCTGCTGGCCACGCACGCCAACCGCCGGAGACTCTTCGAGGCGGCGGCCGAGCTCATCGTCCGCAACGCCGCACGCTACTACGACGAAGGCGACGAGACGGTGCTGCCGCGCTCGATCGCCACCAAGGCGGCCTTCGAGAACGCCATGTCGCTCGACATCGCCATGGGAGGTTCGACGAACACCGTCCTGCACCTGCTGGCCGCAGCCCACGAAGCGGGGGTCGATTTCACGATGCACGACATCGACCGCCTCTCGCGCCGCGTCCCGGTGCTGTGCAAGGTCGCGCCGAACTCACATTACCACATCCAGGATGTCAATCGCGCCGGCGGCATCTTCGCCCTGCTCGGCGAGCTCGACCGGGCCGGGCTGCTCGACACCTCCGTGCAGCGGGTCGAGGGACGCACGCTGGCCGAGGCGATCGCCGCCGAGGACATCCTTTCGGCACGGGCAACCGAGGAGGCTCGGCGCCGCGCCCTGAGCGCCCCGGCCGGCCTGCACGGCCGCGAACTGGGGATGCAGTACTCGACATACGACTCCGCGGACACCGACCGCACGGCCGGCTGCATCCGTGACGCGGCACACGCCTACTTCCGTGACGGCGGACTGGCCGTACTGACGGGCAACATCGCCCGCGGCGGATGCGTCGTCAAGACGGCCGGTGTCGATCCATCGCTGTTCCGCTTCCGCGGCCCGGCACGCGTCTACGAATCGCAGGAGCAGGCCGTCGAGGCATCCTCGGCGGCGAGGTGCAGGCCGGCGACGTAGTGGTGATCCGCTACGAGGGGCCGAAGGGAGGCCCCGGCATGCAGGAGATGCTCTACCCGACCTCCTACCTCAAGTCGCGCCACCTGGACAAGGCCTGCGCCCTGCTCACCGACGGCCGCTTCTCGGGCGGCACCTCGGGGCTCTCGATCGGCCACGTCTCGCCCGAGGCGGCCGCCGGCGGCGAAATTGCCGTGATCCGCACGGGCGACCCCATCGAGATCGACATTCCGGCCCGCACGATCCGCCTGGCCGTCGGCGACGACGAACTGGCAGCCCGCACGACGGCACAACGCACCTTCGTCCCGGCGGCCCGCGACCGCGCGGTCCCCGCCTCGCTGCGGGCCTACGCCCGGCTGGTCAGCTCGGCCGACCGCGGCGCCGTACGGCTGCTCGACGACGAAACCCGTTGAACGAATCCATACCCAGACGATGAATACGACACGACATGCCGAAAACGGATCGGCCCGGTGCGACGACGCACCGCATCTCACGGGAGCGCAGGCCCTGCTCGAATCGTTCCTCCGCGAAGGGGTCGATACACTGTTCGGCTACCCCGGCGGCGCGGTCATCCCGGTCTACGACGCGCTCTACGACTACCGCGACCGACTGCGCCACATCCTCGTGCGCCACGAGCAGGGGGCCGTACACGCCGCTCAGGGTTATGCCCGCACAAGCGGCCGCGCAGGGGTCTGCCTGGTGACCTCCGGGCCGGGAGCCACGAACACCGTCACCGGGCTGGCCGACGCGCTGATGGACTCCACGCCGCTGGTGCTCGTCACCGGTCAGGTCGGTTCGGCACAGCTCGGGACCGACGCCTTCCAGGAGACCAACTTCGTGGGCATCACGCAGGCGGTGACCAAATGGAACTGCCAGGTCAAGCGGGCCGAGGAGATTCCCGAAGCCATCGCCAGGGCCTTCTACATCGCCCGTACGGGCCGCCCCGGTCCGGTGGTCGTGGACATCACGAAGGATGCGCAGTGCGCCACGGCTCCGTTCCGCTACCGCCGCGTGGAGTCGATCCGCAGCTACATCCCGGCCCCCGAGCCCGACGGGAGCGCATCGCCGAGGCCGCACGGCTGATCGACGAATCGCAGCGCCCGATGCTGCTCGTCGGACAGGGCGTGCTGCTGGGCGGAGCCGAAAAAGAGCTGAAGGCATTCGTCGAGAAGAGCGGCATCCCGACGGCCGCGACGCTGCTCGGGCTGTCGGCGCTTCCGAGCGACGACCCCCGCTACGTCGGCATGCTGGGCATGCACGGCAACTACGGTCCGAACATCCGCAATGAGGAGTGCGACCTGCTGATCGCCGCCGGGATGCGCTTCGACGACCGTGTGACGGGCAACCCTGAATACTTCGGCCGCAACGCCCGCGTAATCCACCTGGAGATCGACCCGGCGGAGATCGACAAGATCATCCATGCCGACGTAGCGGTGGTGGGCGACATCCGGCAGACGCTGCCCCGCATCACCGAACGCATCCGGCAGGCCGACCGCAGCCGGTGGCTGGCAGGCTTCCGCGACTGCGACCGCATCGAGCAGGAGCGGGTGGTCCGGCCGGCCACGCAGCCCGCGGCGGGACGCATCCGCATGGGCGAGGTAGCCGTTGCCGTCAGCCGCGCCTACGACCACGACGCGGTGCTGGTGACCGACGTCGGGCAGCAGCAGATGGTGGCGGCCCGCTACTTCCGGTTCCGCCGCAGCCGCTCGATGGTCACCTCGGGCGGACTCGGCACGATGGGTTTCGGACTCCCGGCGGCCATCGGGGCCAAGCTGGGGGCCCCGGAGCGCGAGGTTTGCCTGTTCGTCGGCGACGGCGGACTGCAGATGACCCTCCAGGAGCTGGGCACGATCTTCCAGTCGCGGATCGACATAAAGATCGTCCTGCTCAACAACACGCGGCTGGGCATGGTGCGGCAGTGGCAGGAGCTTTTCCACGACCGCCGCTACTCCTTCACCACGCTCGCAAACCCCGACTTCGGGCTCATCGCCCGCGCCAACGGCATCGCCTACCGCTGCGTCGAACGGCGCGGGGAGCTGCCGGAGGCCGTCACAGCGATGCGCCGCTCGGCAGGCGCCTTTCTGCTCGAGGTACGGGTTGAACCCGAAGAGAATGTCTTTCCGATGGTGCCGGCCGGCGCCCCCGTTTCGGCCGTCCGGCTCGAATAAAACAACACGAAACCATGCTACAGGAGTACATCATCACCGTATTTTCGGAGAACAAGGTGGGGCTGCTCAACCAGATCACCACGGTCTTCACCTGCCGCAACGTCAATATCGAGAGCATCACGGCCTCGGAATCGGCCTTGCCGGGAATCCACAAGTACACGATCGTCCTGTGGACCTGCCCCGAGCGCATCGAACTGCTCGCACGGCAGATCGAAAAGAAGATCGACGTGCTGAAGTGTTTTGTCTACACCCCCGACGAGGTGGTCCGGCAGGAGATCGCCCTCTACAAGGTGGCGCGGAGCCGCAACGTCGAACGCCTCGTGCGCGAGCACAATGTCCGCATTCTGGAGATCGATGCGGAGTACATCGTCGTCGAGAAGACGGGCCACAAGGCCGAGACGCAGGCGCTCTTCGACCTGCTCAAACCCTACGGCGTGCAGCAGTTCGTCCGCAGCGGAACGGTCGCCATCAGCAAGTCCCGCCAGGAGCTGCTGACCGAATACCTCGAAAAGGCCGGGCACGCACACCGCACGAAACAGACGCACATCTCATAACATATAACATAAAAAAACAAGACTATGGCAAAGATCAATTTCGGCGGCGTCGAGGAGCACGTCGTCACACGCGAAGAGTTCCCGCTCGAACGGGCGCTCGAAACGCTCCGGGACGAGACCATCGCCGTGATCGGCTACGGCGTGCAGGGCCCGGGACAGTCGCTCAACCTGCGCGACAACGGTTTCCGCGTGATCGTCGGGCAGCGCGAAGGGACCCGCAGCTGGGAGCGCGCCGTGGCCGACGGATGGGTGCCCGGCGAGACGCTCTTCGGCATCGAGGAGGCCGCCTCGCGCGCCACGATCATCGAGTACCTGCTCTCCGATGCCGGGCAGATCGCCGTATGGCCCGCCCTGCGCCGCCACCTCACCCCGGGCAAGGCACTCTACTTCTCCCACGGTTTCGGCATCACCTTCGGCGACCGGACGGGTATCGTACCGCCCGACGGCATCGACGTGATCCTCGTTGCCCCGAAGGGCTCGGGCACATCGCTGCGGCGGATGTTCCTCCAGGGACGGGGCCTCAACTCGAGCTATGCGGTTTACCGCGACGCCACGGGACGCGCCTTCGAGCGAGTCGTGGCGCTGGGCATCGGCGTCGGCTCGGGCTACCTGTTCGAAACGGACTTCCGGCGCGAGGTCTACTCCGACCTGACGGGCGAACGCGGCACGCTGATGGGGGCCATCCAGGGGCTCTTCGCCGCCCAGTACGAGACGCTCCGCGAACAGGGGCACACCCCCTCGGAGGCTTTCAACGAGACGGTCGAGGAGCTGACGCAGTCGCTCATGCCGCTCATCGCCGAGAAGGGCATGGACTGGATGTACGCCAACTGCTCGACCACGGCACAACGCGGGGCTCTCGACTGGTGGAAGCGGTTCCGCGACGCCACGAAGCCCCTCTTCGGCGAGCTCTATGCAAGTGTGGCCGCCGGCAGGGAGGCACAGATCGCCATCGAGGCCAACAGCCGTCCCGACTACCGCGAACGGCTCGAGGAGGAGCTGCGCGAACTGCGCGAAAGCGAGATGTGGCAGGCAGGGGCTGTCGTCCGCAAGTTGCGGCCCGAGAACAACTGACACCCCGGCCGAACCGATACACGACAGCGCCCGGCCCCTCGGAAAGGGGCCGGGCGCTGTCATCGCATCGGCGGGCCGCTTCGCCCGACCTACCGGGAGCCGAAGAGACGCTCCTTGAGCGAGAACTCCCCGCACCGGGCGGCAAACTGGTCGTATTCGCTCCGGAGCGAGGCGATCAGCTCGCGCACCGACTGGATCTTCTCGGCCCGCCACGCATTCGCGCCGCAGAAGGCATAGCCGTTCTGGAGACGTCCCTTGAAGGCGTTGTAGAGCGCCAGCATGATGCAGTAGGGACTGTGTGTGACGTCGCACGTCTTGATGCAGTCGAACGGGCAGGCCTTCGGCCGCTTGAGCCCCTCCTTCACCCGGTCGAGGAAGCGGTTGTGGATGGCCCGGCCCGGCATCCCGACCGGGCTCTGGATGATCTCGATGTCCTCACGCCGCGCCTCGATGTAGCTCTGCTTGAAGGCCGGGTCGGCATCGCACTCCTCGGTGGTTACGAAGCGTGTGCCCATCTGCACCCCCTCGGCCCCGAGCTCCATGATGCGGTAGATGTCCTCGCCGGTGTAGATGCCCCCGCCGGCGATCACCGGGATGTGGCACTCATGCTCGGCCTCGAAGGCGCGCACCTCGGCGACCACCTCCGGGACGATGGCCTCGAGCGCGAAGTGCTCGTCGGTGAGCTGCTCGGGTTTGTAGCCGAGGTGTCCGCCCGCCTTGGGGCCCTCGACGACGATCGCGTCGGGGATGTAGCGGTACTCCTCGAACCATTTGCGGCACAGCAGTTTGGCCGCACGGGCCGACGAGACGATCGGAGCGAGTTTGGTCTTTGCTCCTTCGGTAAGGAACGAGGGCAGGTTGAGCGGGAGCCCCGCCCCCGAGAAGATGATGTCGGCCTTTTCGGCGATGGCCGTGCGGACCATGTCCGCGAAGTTCGACATGGCGACCATGACGTTCACGCCAATGATGCCGCGCGTCGCCTCGCGGGCCTTGCGCAGCTCTTCGCGGAGCCCCCAGATCGAGGCCTTGCGGTAGTCGCTCGAATAGTCCTTGTAGATCACCCCGAGCCCGGCCGAGGAGATCACGCCGATGCCGCCCTCGCGGGCCACGGCCGAAGCCAGCCCCGAGAGCGATATGCCTACGCCCATGCCGCCCTGCACGACGGGTACGGCGGCGCAGAGATTTCCGATTTTGAGTGCTTTCATAAATTCGAATGGAATGAAACGGAGCAAAGATAGGCGATTCCGGACGAACAAGCCGGCAATAACGAACAATTTAACGAATCACATTCCTCCCTCCCGGCCCGCCTTGCGGACAGTCCCTCATGCATGCCCCGTAGAGTCCTTACGGCAGCGCACTCCGCGCACGAGCGGACTCTTCCGCCGACAGGCTCCCTCAAAAAAACTACCGGTATCCTTTGCGAAATTCCCGACAAAAGATTATCTTCACATTCGGAAAAACAAATTCAACCCAAAATCCAAAAAAATGAAAAAACTCTTCTTCTGCGCATTGGCCGCAATCGTATCGATCCAGATCGCTTCGGCCCAGAAACGCGGCGAGATGTACGTCGGCGGTTCGCTCGGCGTCACCACCGCTTCGGCCAGCATCGACGGCATTTCGGCCTCGGCAACCTCTTTCGGCTTCGCTCCCGAGTTCGGCTATTTCGTAGCCGACCGGCTTCGCCTGAGCGGCTCGATCGCCTACAACCTCACCTCGTCGGGCGACACGTCGCACTCGCTGACCATCGGGCCGAGCGTCGCCTACTACGTCCGCCTGTGTGACCGTTTCTACTATACGCCCGAAGTGGGCATCGGCTTTGCCTACTCCTCGGCCTACGGCGCCAACGGCTACGGATTCGCCACCGGACTGAAATTCGGCGCCTTCGAGTTCCGTCCCGTATCGCGTTGCGGCATCTCCTTCAGCCTGCTGTCGCTCCAGTATGCCTACCTCTCCTACTCCGCAGGCGGTTACAGTGCAAGCGGCAACAACGTGCAGTTCGACTTCGGCGTCACCCCCACGATCGGCTTCAAGTACTACTTCTAAACCGGTTCCGGCACCCCGCATCCGGTGAGGAGCCCATACGATTCACCCCCGACGGAAGATCGTTCCGCCGGGGGTGATTTTTTTCTGCGGGGAGAGGAAGCGGATCCGGCGGCGCTCCGGGGCCGCAGCGCCGTCGGGCGGCGGAAAGAAACCGGCAGCGACGGATGGCCGTCCGTCGGGCCGACGTCCTGACAGACGATGCCTCCGGCAAGCCCTGCCGCCGTCAGAGAAAGCGTACGCCCCGCAGTCGCTTGCCGCCGCGGCCGGAAACCTCGCGCTCGACGATTCCGGTCACTACATCCGCCGCGTCGTGCCAACGGTTGGCCCGAAACTGCCGCCGGTAGGTCGTCAGGTGGGCATAAAGTTCGGGCCATCGGGAGCGCCACCCCTTCGGGAAGCGGAGGCAGTGCAGCACCGTGGCGGAGTTCGAGAGAATCCGGGCCTCCTTGTTGGCCCCCTGATGGAACCACTCGACCCGCACGTCCGGGACCCGAGCCTGAACGGCCCGGGCAAAACCGCGGCCGCCGTTGTTGCTCTCGACGAACGCCTCGCGCGTGCCCGACCGCACGAGCATCCCGGCCACGAGCGGCTCGGTCACCTCCATCGGTTCTCGCGAATAGACCGCATCGGTGACATAGACCGCACCGTCGGCATCGACCGCATAACAGAGCGAGCAGAGGTAGTCGTCGCCCGTATCGGCCGTGTCGGTGTAGTTCGCCCAACGGACGATCTCGCGCGGCACACTCATACTCGGTCAGGTTCTGCCCGTAGAGCAGCCCCTCGCGGGCCGAAGGGTGCCCCTGGTACATCGCTTCGAACTGCAGCGGATCGAGCCGCCGTTTGGCCGCCAGCAGCGCAGCGCCGTGCTGCTCCTCCCACAGCGCCTGTCCCGGAAGACGCGGGTCGATCGGCGACGGAGGCCCGCACTTGAGTGCCTCGAAATTGAGGTGCAGCCAGCCGTCGGACGGCAACGCATCGAGCTGCTCCCATGTCAGCAGGTCCTCAACCGGCTCGCGCTCGCAGATCGAACCGATGAGGTCCTCCTCGTGCCAGCGTGTGAAGACCACCAGTTCGCGCGATGCGTTGTGCATCCGCGTCCGCACCACCGAGGTATACCACTCCCAGCAGTTGGCCCGCACGATCGGCGAGTTGGCCTCGAGCGCATCCTTGTAGAGGTCGTCGAGGATGAAGCAGTCCACGCGGTTGCCCGTCAGCGAACCCTCGCGCCCCACCGACAGCAGCCCGCCGCGGCGTCCGACGATCTCGACCTCCTCGGAGGTGCGGATGTAGCCCGGCGGTTTCGAGCCGCACTTGATCGTCGTCGCCGGAAAGAAGGCAGCATACTCGCGCGATTCGAGGATCCGCTGCACCCGGCGGTTGAATTTCGAGGCCAGGGAACCCGAATAGGAGGCGATCGCCACGCGGCAGTCGGGGTCGAGACCCAGCACATAGGCGGGCAGGAGCGTCGAGGCCCCGAGGCTCTTGCCGTGCTGCGGGGGCATGGTGACAATCAGCCGGCGGATGCGCCCCGCGGCGAAAGCCTCCAGCACCCGGTAGTAGGCGAGGTGGAAGGACTGCAGCTCCAGGAAGGGATAGACCCCAAGGGCGAAATCAGCAAACGTCACGGAGTTACACGCTGCCGAATGCAAAAAAGTCACGGTCTCCACATACTAAAGAATGGCCCGGCGACGTTTCCTTGAGTGGAACAAGAAACTGTCCGATACCGGGAAAGAAAACCTCCGCGGGGGAATCCCCCGCAGAGGCCGAATGCTTCGAAGCAGTCATCTGATCGATTTTTTTTGTCGAACCCGATGCGCGGCGCCGCGGCGGGGAGGTTCATGTTCAGGGTTTCTCCGGCGGGCTGCGCCGCACCCGGGAAAGGAGGGCCGAAGAAACGAGCTGGAAAGTTCCGGCAGCAAGGCCTGGAAGTACGGCAGTCCGCCGCACGGGCGTTTCAGATCCAGGCGCCGAGTTCGCCGAAGGAGAAGTCGTTGAGCCGCTCGACGCCGTCGAGCAGGGTGTGAAACTCCCACCAGACGGGAACCAGGCGTGAGATGACATCGGCCTGGCCGTCGGGTGCCGAGACCCGTCGCCTGCAGACGATCACCGAGGCTGTCAGACGACACTCCGCTTCGCCCCACGCAAAAGCGAGCGTCCCCGAAAAGTAGCTCCTGCACCCGATCGCCTCCGACAAACGCCGAGCGACTTCCCGGTAAAGTTCAGATGAAACGGAATAGAACATTGAAAATGAAGCTTTTTTCGCAAATCGATTTGCGGATATAAATAAATTGTTTAATTTTGCAGTGCAAATATATATTCAAATATTGAATATTGATACAAAAAATTTGAATTTTTGATATAAAAAATTCCGATGGAATATGGTAAATGAACGGGTAAAACTGATACGAAAACAACTCGGCCTGACGCAAGAGCAACTTGCCCAACGACTTGGGATCGGGAAAGCCGCCTTATCGATGATCGAAACGGGCAAGGCGGGACTCTCGACCCGCAACCGGAACATACTTATTCAGGAATTGAACGTCAATCCCGAATGGCTCGACTCCGAGCAGGGACAAATGTTCAACGCCGAACCCGATCTGACCGCCTACAGGCACCGAACCGACAGTTCGCTGCCGCTGCAAAGCGTACCGCTCTACTCGATTGAGGGCACCGCAGGGCTCGTCCCGCTGTTCACCGATCAGGCCCATTCGAAGCCCCTCAATTTCATCCATATTCCCAACCTGCCCAAATGCGACGGAGCCCTCTACGTGCGGGGCGATTCGATGTACCCGCTGCTCAAGAGCGGCGACATCGTCCTCTACAAACAGCTCAACGACATCAACGATATCTTCTGGGGCGACATGTACCTGCTCTCGATCGATATCGACGGCGAGGAGTATGTCACCGTGAAATACATCCAGAAATCCGAACGTCCCGACTGCGTGCGGCTGGTGAGCCAGAACCCGCACCATGCCGACAAGGAGATCGAGGTCGCGCGCATCCGCGCCATCGCGCTGGTCAAGGCCAGCATCCGCATGAACTCCATGCGCTGACCGGCACAAGCGGCGGTGCGGCAGACTCTCCCGCACCGCTGCCGGAGACGACAACGCAAGGTCTTCGGAATCGGAGAAGCCGCCCGGCCGGCTGCCACGCGCAGCAACGGCCGGGCGACTGATAATATAAAATATTAAGGAGAGCATGCGCCTGCAACGGCCGCCCCACACCGCACAGCCAACACAAAACACAGTATTCCAGCACCGAACCAGACGCCGAAGGATTCACAACAGGGAAAAGTGAGGGAAAAATGCAAAAAAAACGTTCACTGTGAATAATCTAACAATAAAATCGTATATTTGTGTAACCTTTAACTACCAACTAATCTAAAACACAATGGAACAGACCAAAGTGCGGGAGTTGCGGGACGTCGTGATCCGCTTTTCGGGCGACTCGGGTGACGGCATGCAACTCACCGGCACGCTTTTCTCCGACACATCGGCGCTGCTGGGAAACGGCATCTCGACCTTCCCGGACTACCCCGCCGAAATCCGAGCCCCGCAAGGCACCGTTGCCGGCGTATCGGGATTCCAGGTACACTTCGGCGACCACCGCGAACTGAACCCCGGTGACTTTTGCGACGTACTCGTCGCCATGAACCCCGCAGCGCTGAAGGCCAACCGCAAGTGGCTCAAACCCGGAGCCACGGTGATCATCGACGGCGACTCGATCACCGAGGAGCACCTCAAAAAGGCAGGATTCGCCACGCTCGACCCCATCGAGGAGCTGAAACTCGACGAGTACAACGTCGTCATTCCCGACATCACCACGATGACGCGCGAGGCGCTCAAGGAGACCGGACTCGACAACAAGTCGGTCGTCAAGTGCAAGAACATGTTCGCACTGGGCATCTGTTTCTGGCTCTTCGACCGCCCGGAGGACTACGCCAAGCGCTACCTCGACACGAAATTCGCCAAAAAGAACCCCGCCATCGCCCAGGCCAACAAACTGGCCATCGACGCCGGATACAACTACGCAGCCAACACGCACCAGTTTGCCAACAACTACACCGTAGCCGCCGCACCCCTCGAGAAGGGCACCTACCGCTCGATCTCGGGCAACATCGCCACGGCATGGGGACTCTGCGCCGCCGCCGAGAAGGCCGGACTGCCGCTCTTCTGCGGCTCGTACCCGATCACCCCGGCCACGGTCATCCTCGAGGAGCTGGCCAAGCGCAAGGACCTCGGAGTGAAGACCGTACAGGCCGAGGACGAGATCGCCGGAATCTGTACGGCCATCGGGGCCGCCTATGCCGGCAACTTCGCCGTAACGACCACCTCGGGCCCGGGCCTCTCGCTCAAGAGCGAGGCGCTGGGTCTGGCCGTCATGACCGAGCTGCCGCTCGTCGTTGTCGATGTGCAGCGCGGCGGTCCTTCGACGGGCCTGCCCACCAAGACCGAACAGAGCGACCTGGCACAGGCCCTCTACGGACGCAACGGCGAGTGCCCGGTGATCGTCGTGGCCGCCTCGTCGCCCAGCGACTGCTTCCACTTCGCCTTCGAAGCGGGCCGTCTGGCCATGGAGCACATGACCCCCGTCGTGCTGCTCACCGACGGATTCATCGCCAACGGATCGGAGCCGTGGCGCATCCCCTCGATGAAGGACTACCCGAAGATCTGCCCCCCGATCGTGGACGAGGCTCCCGAGGGAGGCTTCATGCCCTACGTGCGCAACGAGCGGCTCGCCCGCGGCTGGGCATTTCCCGGAAAGGCGGGTCTCGAGCACCGCGTCGGCGGTCTGGAGAAGGACAGCGTGAAGGGCAGCATCTCGACCGATCCGGCCAACCACCAGAAGATGGTCGATACGCGTGCGGCCAAAGTGGCCCTGGTTGCCGACGACATCCCCGTACAGAAGGTCTGGGGCGATGAGGAGGGCGACCTGCTCGTCGTCGGCTGGGGCGGTACGCGCGGCCACCTGCAGAACGCCGTGGACGACCTGCGCCGCGAGGGACACCGCGTCTCGCTCTGCCACTTCAACTACATCCACCCGCTGCCACACGGCGTCCGCGAGATCTTCTCGCGCTTCCGGAAGATCGTCGTCTGCGAGCTCAACGAGGGACAGTTCGCCAACTACCTCCGCCACGAGCTGCAGGAGTTCAGCTACGAGCAGTACAACAAGTGCGAAGGACAACCGTTCACGATCGTCGAGCTTCGCGAAAATTCGAATCCTTACTGAAATAACGCCATGGCAGACTACAAATACACCCCCGCAGATTTCAAAAGCGACCAGGAGGTGCGCTGGTGCCCCGGATGCGGCGACCATGCCATCCTGAACGCCGTGCAGCGTGCGCTGCCCGAGATTGCCGACGCTACCGACACGCCGCACAACCTCTTCACGTTCGTGTCGGGTATCGGCTGTTCGTCGCGCTTCATCTACTACATGAAGACCTTCGGCTTCCACTCCATCCACGGACGTGCAAATGCCGTGGCTACGGGCGTGAAGGTCGCCAACCCGCGCCTGAACGTCTGGGTGACGACCGGTGACGGCGACTCGCTGGCCATCGGCGGCAACCACTTCATCCACGCCATCCGCCGCAACGTGGACCTGAACGTCATCCTCTTCAACAACGAGATCTACGGACTGACGAAGGGCCAGTACTCGCCCACCTCGAAGCTGGGCAAAATCACCAAGACGTCGCCCTACGGAACGGTCGAGAAGCCGTTCAACCCGGGCGAACTGGTCATCGGCGCCAAGGGCACGTTCTTCGCCCGCTCGATCGACATGGAGGTCCAACTCTCGAAGGAGTGCATGGTGGCTGCGGCGATGCATCGGGGCATGTCGGTGGTCGAGGTGATGCAAAACTGCGTGATATTCAACGACAAGACCCACGCTGCATTTGCTGCCGACAAAGCCACGCGCGCCGAGCGGACGATCACCCTGCGCCACGGCGAGAAGATGCTCTTCGGCGCCAACCGGGAGAAGGGCCTCGTCTTCGAGAACATGCGCCTGAAGGTGGTGACCGTCGGCCAGGACGGCTATACGCTCGACGACATCCTCACACACGACGCCCACGAGCGCGACACGACGCTGCACGTGATGCTGGCGGCGATGAAGTATCCGGACTATCCGGTGGCGCTGGGTGTCATCCGGGCCGTGGAAGACGACGCCGTCTACGACCGCGCCGTCGAGCGCCAGGTCGAGGAGGTGAAGGCCGCCAGCAAGATCCACTCGGTAGACGACCTGCTCCGCAGCGGGGCTACCTGGGAGGTCGAGTAACGGCCTGCCAGAAAACGAAGACAAACCGGGGAAGTTGAAATTCCCCGGTTTTTTTGTGCGTTGTGGCATCGACTTTGCCCCCATCGGGCAGCAAGTTTCACTTTTAAACACTACGAACTATGAAAAAACTGCTGTTTCTCGTCGCATGCGTCGGCACGATACTCACCGCCGGCGCTGCAGGGCACAAGGTCGATTTCAGCGAACTGCCCGCCCGGTCGCAGGCATTCATCGGCAAGAACTTCCCGACCGAAATGGTCAAGAACGTCGAGATGGAACGCAAGGATGCAAAGGACCACTACACCGTACTGCTCAGCAACGGAACGAAGGTGATGTTCGACGGCACCAGCGGCGAACTGACGGGCGTCGCCGTGAAGGAGGGCAGCGTACCCTCGTCGCTCGTTCCGTCGAAGGTGCGCACCTACATGAGCAACACCTACCCCAAGGAGCGCATCCACAAAATGGCGAAGACCGACAAGGGATACCGTTTCCACCTCTCGAACGGATTGATCCTCCATTTCGACGCCCAGGGTAACTTCACGAAGAGAGAGGAGCACAAGGAGATGAAGAAAGAGACGCGGCACGACGACAAGGAGCACAAGGAGGCCCGGAAGGAGGAGCGGCACACCCGCTGATCCTCGGCCGGAAGACTTTCTGCCCGATGAGCCCGGACCCGCATGCAGGTCCGGGCCTTTTGCTGCCGCATCGGGACTGGAGAGGGACAGCCCGAAAACAAGCAGGCCACACGGGATTCAGGGCACACGAACTGCGGAGAGAGACAAGCAGGAACGCGCATACGGAACGGCGGCAGCAAAATCCGCATACCGACAGAACGACCACGCCGCGAGCCACATTTCAGCAAACCATTAAGGATGAACATCTTCACGGCACACGCTTCGAATGCCGGGTATTCGCGCACGAAAAAAAGCGCATTTTTCGAAAATATTTTCAGGCCGATATTTTGCAAATCCGGAAAAAGCAACTATCTTTGCCACGCAAAAAGGGGGATTAGCTCAGCTGGCTAGAGCGCTTGCATGGCATGCAAGAGGTCACGAGTTCGAATCTCGTATTCTCCACCAAGAAACAACGCAAAAGATTGCAAATCCCTGTAAATCACGAATTTACAGGGATTTTTATTTTGGCCGAAATGCAGAAAAAGGCATCGAAAAGCGGGTTACCTGTGGCCTATTCGGTGTACTTATGGAAAGGACAACATTCGGACTGTTGTTATACATTCGGCGGGACAAGACCAACAAGCGAGGCGAAGCTCCCGTATTTATGCGTCTGACAATCAACGGAGAACGAGCCGGCGACTCGATCAAACGCTTCATCGAACCGCACGCCTGGAACCCGGCAAAAGGAAAAGCCAACGAAAAATGCCGCGCGCTGTCGGAAATCGGCATCACCCCGGCATCCGAGGCGATAGGCGCCGATCGCCCGTAATGGCATAGCCGTACATCAGCCGCCGGGCCGTATCCTGCAGCATCACGTTCACGCTCCCGACCGGGCGTGACGTCGCAGCATCCCGCACCGTACCCGCAATCGTGACGGACTTCCGGCGCTGGGACCGGGCACCCGGGGGCAACAGCAGAAACAGCAAGAGCAGCATCGGCAAAGCGGCATTTCGAAAAGTGCGGTTCATGGCGGAAAAGTTTTCAGGATGAATTTTTATGGCATCTCAAGGCGGCGGGATGCAAATCACTCCCGCTCCAGAGGTGGAATGTAGGGAACCTCGATATCTCCCAATTCTGGCGCAACATACCGGCCCTCCTTCTCGATCAGCGTCTTTATATTCAGCATACGCATCAATGCGACCGGTTCCTGCCACTGCATCTCTTCCATCCGAAGCCATTGCCGGCGTGTTACGCGCTGGCTACGATGTCCGATGTCGCCACCAATCGACGGATCGTAAATCCACAACGGTTTCCCATCGGGCTGTGCAATGTACGAGGCCTTCCAACTGAAGAGGCCTTCCGCCTCCTCCACGGCAAGGATCAGACCCGGGAGTCCACCGAATTTCCACGGACCGTACCGCATCGGAAGGTCCGGAGCGTACCAGACGATGTAGCGTCGTCCCCGCCATGTGCAGGCGGCACGGAAACAGGAATATCCGAGCAACGAGTCGCAGGAGACACTGTCGAACGACCAATAGAGGGGGTCCACCGGCTCCTCATATTCATAGTCGCTTTCCCACAATCTGTGGACGACCCTCCGGCGTCCGTCCGACGGATAGTCCGTATACACGTCACAGTAGCAGGGCTTCTCGTCCGGCGCAAATGTCCGGTCCAGGTCCAGCGTCTCGCGACCCTCTCTCCGCGCCCGGAAGGTGAGGGTGTCGATTCGGGCGGCTCCGGCACTGTAATAGTGTGCATATTCCCGTCCCACGGACAAAACCGTCCTGTCAAAACATGCCTGACGGTCCAGCGTGTCCCGTGAATACCGGAACAGGTAGCCGACCTCCAGCAGGCAGGTGTCGATCGCCTTTCGGGCTGCCAAGTCCCGTTCGCAGACAAGCGGCAGCGTTTGCCCGCAAACCGGACCGCAGGCCAAGAAAAGGATAAAGGACAAAAGCAATTTCTTCATAATACTCTGATCATATCGGATTCCTGATGGAACGGGAACCCGGAATAAACAACCATTTTTTTGCCGAACACGAGCCAAATACATTTTCCCGGAAGATAAAAAATCAGGAATCAGGCTGCTTATTCCAATTCCAGTGGCGGAATGTATGGGGCCTGGTATGATCCCGGATCTTCGTGGATATGCACTTTACCCGAAACCGGGTCCTTCACTCCGATCATATATTCGCGCCCGTGTTGTCGGGCCAGGCCGATCGGGTCGCTCCACAACATGCGTTCGATGCGTTGCATCTCCTTGCGCGAAAGGGTGCGGAACTTCATGCTGCCCGCAGCACGACCGGCCGACAAGGGTGCGTAGCAGACGATCGGTCGTGCATTGCGGGGACGTTCCACGCTGACTGCCTCCCAGGCAAACAGTCCGTCGGTACTTTCCGCCCGCAGAATCAGCCCCGGCAGTCCGCCCAGTTTCCACGGCCCGTGTGAGAAGGGCAGTTCCGGTGCAAACCACACAACGTAGGTCCGGCCTCGGAATCGGGCCTCGGCACGATGGCATGCATAGTTTAGCAGGCTGTCCGTCGGGGCAGGGTCGATTTGCCATCGTATCTGCGGCATCGCTTCGGCATAGCAATATTCCGTACCCCAGATATTGGTCAACACGGACAACTCACCGTTGGTGGGATAGTTCGTGATGACATCCTCGTACCGCTCCCGCTCTCCGGCCTGCATTCCACAGACTTTACGCGCGTTGACGTCGTTCGCTCCCGATTGGAACAGCGAATCGATCGCCCGCGCATGGGCACTGTACCAAAGCGTGCGTGATCTGCCGATTTCGAGCACATCCCGATCATACAGTGGCTTGTGGCGCACGGTGTCGATGGAATAGCGGAAAGTGTAGGTCACACACACAAGGCAGGTGTCGATCACTGTCGCCGGCTCGACCTGCGACCTGCGCGATCCCGATTCCATACTCTGTCCAAATGATGCTGCCCAACAGAGGACACCGGCCATCCAACAAATGACATATTTCATATATGTACGATTGTTTCGAATATGCCGGCAAGACGACCGGCCTTATCGGCATATGGTCTGGTTAGTTTACTCTAATGGTCCGACTTCGATCGTAATGATCCGATCGTGGTCCGATCCCGAGAATTTGTTGTCCGCCAAGTTTGCATTTGCATTGTCATATGTGCTGGGTCCACCTTTATCCGCATAAAGACATCCGCATCCGCAGGTGATGCCACCTCTTACCTGGTTCATCTCCTTTTCCGAAAGGTTCTCTTTCTCGATCCGATTTGCTTTCAATGATTTCATGATTCTCGTGTTTTAGGTTTTTTACAACTCGGGAAGGCCTTTTTTGTATTCGAATGACATGCCCGAATCGGAAAAAGTCATATATCCAGCTCCAGTTTCGGATAATAGCCCTTGGGGACATCATTGATGTCGATCTCAACCGTTTTTTGCGTACTCATGTCGTAGATGATGTGCTCCTCTCCGTCCAGAAACATCACCGTCATCGGGGCCAGCCACTGCCTGCGCCACAGGCGGTCCACATCCTTACGCGAACACCGGACTTTCTTGTGTGACGGAATGATGGGCCCACTGCGGTTCGTACCGTTCAGCGCCTTGTCCGCATAGTCGTAAATCTTCCGATCGACGGGTTGTTCCAGGCCGATCGCCGTCCAGCAGAAGAGCCCATCCGTGTCGGCGGCTTTCAGAATCAGCCCCGGCAGTCCGCCCAACTTCCACGGCCCCTGCGCCAGAGGAATCTCCGGCGCGAACCAGGCCTCCCACGTACGGCCGCGGAAGGCTGCGACCGCCTTGCGGCAAAGATAGCCCGCAACCGTATCCGTCTGTTCCGTAATCCGCCACTCCAGCGCTTCGACCGGCTCGTCGTATCGGTATTCTTCCTTCAGAAAGCGTGTTGAGACCATGCGCTTCCGATCCTGCGGCCACGTATATATATCGCAATACCACGGGTGTTCATTGGGTTGCAGCCAGTTCCACACCTGGATGCCCTTCTCCAGACGGGCAATGTCCGTCCGCGGAATGACCACATAATGAAGGTATGCCATCGAGTCGATCCGATCGGTGTACTGACTGTAATAATGACTCGTGTTTTGTCCTATTTCGAGCAGCGTGCGGTCGTGCAGGATCTTCATACTCAAAGTATCTTCCACATAGGCAAAGTCGTAGGTTACGCAGAGATGGCAGGTATCGATCGGATATTTTGCTCCCGGGTCCCTGAGATGAGGGAAATAATGCGCCGATACCGTCTCCCATGAAAACAAGACGGCAGACAACAATATCAAAAAAGTTCTCATAAGCAGTAGTTTTTATTTGCCGGCGGCTCATTTCAAGCCGCCGGCAAGGGTTGATCTGTCATTCAGGCTTTATGGCCGGATGAATACAGTTTGAATACAGGTGAAGTTGCACCCGGACCAAGCTCCTGTCTCGGCATTGGCCAGCCCGTTGTCCATGGTCGGAGACCCGCCCCGACCCTCATACATACAGCCGCAACCACACATCCCTTCGTGTTGGCCCCGGCGATGTGCTGCATCTTTTTGTCCGAAAGGGGCTCTTGCTCGATCCGATTTATTTTCAGCGATTTCATGGTTCTTGTTTTTTAGGTTTGGTACTCTATTTTCGGATTTCTGTCCAGCGACGGAGTCTCCGTATCCGCCGTTTCCCGAAGAACGAACTCTTTTATTCGGAAAAATAATTCTATTTTTTTCTATGCCTTTCTGCGTTTTGGTTGAACCTTGTAGCTGTCACTCTCGGTTTGCTTCCTCGCGGGAAGGCTTTTTGTCGTCACGGACCGGCAAAACCCAATTCAATAAACCAGCAACTCTCTCCCCTAACGTGGGCCCCGAAGGTTGCTGAAGGCCCCGAAAGCACAGCCGCAATATACTACTATTTTTTTAGAAATACAACAAGAGTTCCCAGTGGAGGGGCGGGCTGTATGCGGGCTCCGGACATCCCGCCCGCGGGCATGTCCCGTCTGCAGGTAAATCGTCGTGTTCGACGAGGGGCAGAACTTCTTATCCACCACCCTCCCGATTCGGCTCGACTTGACGGGATTCCAATACCGCAACCGAATCTTTTTGGGCCGACAGATCATTTTTTTTTGCTCTTACACAGGATAAATTCGACTAATTATTTTATTTTTGTATAAAATATTATAAAACTATGCCGGAAAATAGTATGAAAATACAAAGCGATTTATATAGAAAATTTTCTTCGGTGCCCAAGGCCATTGCCATTCACCTGGCAAACTTTAGGTTTAATCACAAAGACGACCCTGAAGCGGATGATGTCTACATCAACCGGGAGCAGTTGGAAAACAAACTGGAAAGTTGGTTGCTCAGCCCCGACAAGTCGGGCTCCTATTTGGTTGCCGGCTACCGGGGTATGGGAAAATCGAGCCTTGTGAACCATGTGCTCAATCGGATTACACGCCCAGGCAATCCCAAACTCGAACGCTCCACACGGCTCTCGTCGATCTGTCTGTCTTTGGCTGTTTTCTGTGTCGCCTTCAACTATTATTGGCCTATTTCTATCTTAACGGTCATTGCCGTATACGGGATACTCCGGACGACCTATAATTACTTTAAAAGCAATCATGACTTTAATACAAAAGTCGAAACCTTTCCAGACTATTTCCGTTTTGCAAAAAACAAATTGCATAAACTATTAACACATCACGACGGGCGGGAGAAAAAAGCGAATCGCATAAAGATCAAGATCAATCTGGGCAAGGAGGTGATGAACGAGCGCGATGTCATGTGTCTGATTACCAACCAGATTCGAATCCGCTACGATGCATATCTCCATATGGGGCAGAACAAGCCCCAATCATTGTACGGGGTCACACTGACATGCAGCTTGCTGTCTGTCTGCATCGTAAAGCTACTTGCCGCTCCTCTGTTCAGCAAATTGTTAGGGTTAAAGCCCAATGTGTTGATCAAACCCTATTTTCTGGAAAAGCTATGGTTTGGAGTTCTCTCCTTAATTCAAGACATACAATCAAACTCCGCTTTAAGACTCTGCTGCCATGTTGTTGTCTTCGGCATCTGCTTCTGGCTGGCCAAATTTGTTTTGGACAGGATTCTCTCCATATTCGATCGATCAAAACAAAGTCTGCACCAGTTACGCAATCTATCCGATCGCCTGTCGTCATCCGTCAGCGAAGCCGACGGCAATATTCCCAACATATCGGGCAGTTTACTGAATATCTCGATATTGGGTCGCAAGCAAAAAGAGTCCCCCATCGCCAACGTCCGGGACATCGAGACCGAACTCACGTCGATCATCAATACGCTCAACAGCAACGAGTGTTTCCCATATAACCGGGTTCAATTCATCATCGTATTCGACGAGTTGGACAAGGTGGAATACCGGGCCGACAAGGAGACCAACAAGACCCCGGAATCCGAACTGACGCCTCCTGACTTTTCCACGGCAATTGAAGGCTTCTCGGGAAGCATGACCAACAGCGAACGTCGTAGAACCGTTCTTCAACTGCTGGCAAATATGAAGTTGTTCCTTACCTCCGCACGGGCAAAGTTCATATTCATATCCGGACGCGAGCTCTATGAGGCTTTTTTGGCCGACGTATCCGACCGCGAATATGCCATCAGCAGCATATTCAACGGCGTGATCAACGTCAATAGTTTCCTACGCCCGGAACGCGAGCAGTCCGACATCAGTTCCATGACGGAGCAATATGTGGCCGAAATACTGTTGCCTCATGACTATCTATGGAAGAAAACAGAAGAAAATGCCGAGAAAAATCATATTCTGAAACGGGAGATCCCGTCATTGAGATGGTATATCGAATACCTTACCGAACAGGCGAAAAGGGAGCTGCGGGGAGAAAAACTGAGACAACGGCAGGCCGAAATCCGGCACATCGTCATGTTCCTTCGCTGCTTCACGGTCTACCTGTCCCATGTCAGCAACGGCTCTCCCAAGAAAATCGTATTGTATTTTGAGAAGTACGTCAAACGGCTGTCCGACCACACGAAACTGTATGATTGGGACGACTCTCTGGAGTGCGGCACTCCGAACAAATACCTGCTCTATTTTACACAGGAGGACCAGCAGAAGATAGGATTCATTTCCCATCTGACCGCACCTATCATGGATGTAATTATCAATAATGTAAGCAACTATGACGACAAACTGTTGATAGCCGCATCTTTTCTCATAGACCACCTTTTCAAATTCCACGGCCGGGGTTTTTCCTGGAGAAACATCGAGCAGACTCCGGAACTTCTTGACGTAAACAAGACGGCGGAATTACGCGACTTTATCACCTCCATCATTGAATTCATGCAACAGACCCATCTCAGTTCAATTATGGTAGGCTTGTTCCAGTTTAAATTCCGGAAGCGTATTTCCGAGGAGATATCCCACATTTCGCGTACTTCCGATGAAGCGGCTGCCATATTCAACTTCACACTGAATGAGACTCAAGCCGTCAAACAACACAATGTCAAGCTGTTGGACTACTATATCACATTGAGCAACAAGGTAGGGAACAGCGAAAAGAAGCAAAACATGTACGATGACATTATTGCTCGTACCCACGCAACACTCGGAGACCTCTATTTCCAGGAAGAGGACTATACCCGGGCATTGCAGGAGTATCGCAGTTGCCTGAACTTCCTGGACAGGAATCGCACATCTCCCGAGGAGGAAAGCCCGTCAGCAATTATTTCGCGCATCCGATGCATGTTGAAGATGGGACTCACCTGCGAGTATTGCAAGAACTACGAAACGGCGTATGCCATCTACTGCAATCTGGTCGATACCATGATCTCTGTTCGCGAGGTCGCCGAACAGAAAATAGGATTGGATATCATCGATACATATACCGATGACTGGCGGATTAAACAGCCGATGGTTGTTGATCCGGGAGTGCGCATGTCTGATGATTTAGATCGGAAATGGCGTTTAAGGCTGAGTGATTCACGTTATAGACTGTATCGAGCACAAAATATTCCTGGTTTGTGGGATGATGGAGTATATGATGAACGTAATTTTACAACAATAAAAACATCGGAGAATCGACAATATTCAGCAGCCGAATACAGTCTGGACTTCGATCGGCTGACATCGGGTTTTGCGAAAAATCTCTCACCGGAAAAAAGTCACTTCGTTGCACGACTTTCGATGTTCGAGGATGTGCGATTGATATACAAGGCCATCCTTGCCAAACTATTCATTCTGGAAAAAATGAATATGAGCGGAATCACGCAATCGAACATCGAGATCGCCGAGGCAGAATTCAAATACCTGCACCGCACGGTCAATATAAAGGAAAAATTCTTCATCTCTGCCGATTTCTTCAATCAGTTGGGTAAAATACTCTTCTACAAGAACAATCTGGCATTATTGCCAGGAATGAGCGAGAAGCAAGACAATGAAACCCTGTTTGCCGCCCTGTATTGGTGGAACATCAATTTATACGCATATTTGGACGATTTCTGTTTTATGATCCACCAAACACCTTACGCAAACAGGATCATCGACCAAGATGCGGTCACTATCAAACGCCAGATTCAGGACTATTTCGACAAATTGACAATTCGTGAGATTGTTTCTATAGGGTTTGATGAAAATGGAGGTCGAAAAATCCCTGTTTTGAAAGATGTATTCGAAAAGATCAAAACAGATATCATAGGCAAAGCATCTGAAACGATATTAACAAAATACATAGACTATATAAGCAAACGAATAGAAAAGCAATCGCAATCTTCTTATTATGAAGTTGATTTAATTAAAGTAAAGAAATGCAGCAATCACCGTTCCGAAATACGTGAAAAAAGTTGGAACCTTCCATGCTATGCATGCAAATATTACAATCAAAGTCTGCGAATTCTCATGCGGGAAATGTTTGTGATTGACAAGGACTCTGATGCGATAAATGATTTAAAAACTACGAGCTCAAAAAGCCTCCAGTTATTACGGTTATCATTTCGCAAATACCTTCGATATTCGCGTGTCAATCACTTGCGCCTGCTTGCAATGAATATTGTCAGCATGGGCAATACCATGTACAGTTGTGCGTCCGACAGAAACATATCAGAAGCCACGATTAAATTGATCCGCGATTTTCTGAAAGATGGCACAGACAATAAAAAAGAAAGACACATCAAATCATGCATAGTAATGTTATCCCACATGTCCCGGTTGGACAAGGCGCTTCTATACTATTTGGCAGCATATCGTTACTACAACATAGCCAAACAGCCCAAAGATGCCAGTGACTGTTTGTTCAAAATCATCACACTGCTCAACGAAGTAGTGACGGTTATCAATTTCAACAAAAAAACGAAGCACGGGATACAAAAAAAGCGGGACTGCCAATCATTGATGGACTGGGCCCCGCTATTAACAGAGAACAACGGACCAAAGTCGGTATTGGATCTTATTTTCACCCGGTTTGCAAAAGCCGTGAGCGAACAGTACGGATACAGTGTCATTCCGGAATTGTATGATTACAAATGGCTGTATCATATGAATGCCAATGAGGACATCAACCTGACTCGATTGCAGATCTATTCTGACCTGAAAGAGATCATATGGCTTATTTCGGATACACGAACCAAGATATTGAACGTCATGGCATACTTTGGCAACACCCAAAAGAAGAAAGACCACTACACCCAACTTCGCCGAGATGAAATACGGCGAGCATACCAGCATTTCCAACCATTGGGACAGATTAACGATACCTTCTTCAACAAAGTTATCTCTTACTATGCGCGATTCCGATTGAACAAATGCATATTGAAGGATATCTTCGGAAAAGATCCCATGGTAAATCCGAATGATTCACACGTGTACAACCAAGATTTTACCACGCAGTTTGTTACTTGCCTGGAAGAATATCTGAGCACTAACGGCTCTCCGGATAATCTCGGCACACAAATATTCGGAAATCGGGAGACTGCATTGGACAAACAGCAACTAATTGAATTCCTGATTGACGATTCGATTGTTTGCTTAACGGAGATTGTCTACATCCTGCCGCCATACAATCATATATCGTCATTCACAAACAGTTTTGTCGCTGAAGTATATGCCCAATTATGGGAGCAGGCCAAAATGTACGAAACGTTAATCCTATTGTATGATTACCGCCAATACCAGGAGACCGTGGATATTCATAAGATCTTCCAGCTTTGGAAATATAAAACCAACGATCATGGGATGGATCTATTGGAAAAGGCCGTGAGCCGATGCAGCCAGTTTATCGATGAGAACAACAATCTGAAAGCCCGCTATGGCTCACTGAGCAGCCGATTCGCCATGAATATCCGCCATAAGATCGATGATCGGACCATACATCATGTGATCAGCAACTACGCTGCGGAGATGGCACTACGGTATTATGCATTGGCCGAGTCAAGTCACTCGGAAGGGAATGCCTATCGAAACCAGATCAGCCGCAACTACGTCCTGAATGACGATCTGGAGAACGACACCTGGCTGTTCAACACAACCGTCGAACGTTACAGGCTCCATACCGAATACATTCAGAGCCACAGGCGTCGATTAACCACAATCTACCGTGATTCTCGGTTTTACAAGTACGATGGATACATGCATAATAAGGACGCCGAAAAAGAGTTCGCCGAAATATACGACGAGATACGTTTCGACGATTCATTACATATTAACTCGGAATTATAAATCCATACCATTATGATACCTGAATTCTTATTCTATGCCCTTGTATGCCTGGTCATACTCGTTGTTTCCTGTTTGGGATTGTTCATTGGATACTATTGTGCCGCTTTAAAAGATCGTCATTCCATTCAAAAACAACAGACATCCTATTTGCAGATATACAAAACACTGCTAACCGCTCGTTCTCAATGTGAGAAACTGCACGATACGCTACAACGGAATAAACCTGAATTCTGGCAAACACCTTATTATTTTGCTGTCCTACAAAAGAATAAATGCAATATTACTAAAGCGCCATATTTCCCTCCAATAATCGCCATAAACAACTGTTTGGAGACATTTGCCTCTGCCAGACAGGAGTTGAAGAGGATCATGAAGATACTGGAACTCTCCAAGCCCGAGCCGGAAAGTCAGTATAGAAAGGCTCCCCTGTTCTTGTATGCAGGCATATCAATGATCGGATTGCTATTGACGGCACAAGTTTTAACAGCCCTTTTATGTTTGTTTTTATTTGGTACAATCAGCGTGAGCCTCATTGCCGGCTCCATGTCATCCAATGCATATATTTACAAACTGTCCTGCGTAATATTCCAGTATTGCGGCATCAATGCAGAAAGTCTGTTCAATTCCCTGACATGCGAAACCCATACCCCCCATTTGGAAACAATTGTCTGGATAATTGTTGCAATCTTATTTATCATATTATCCATCTCATTGACAACAAGAATAATCCGGCTCATTGTCAGTCAGTGCGAAATTTTATTCATGGGATGCCGCATTTCAATCTCCATTCTTCTAACAGACCTGACTAAGGATCAAATCTCGGAGGAGTTGGAGCAAATGTCCCAGAACATCCAGTTGAAAAACACCTCCAGCCAGATCGGCAAGATACTGCACCGAATATTTGATTAGCCGCACACACGGAAGACCTGTCGCCCCGACAGGTCTTCATCTTCGCGGTGAGAACCCGGATCGCTCTTGATGCATCAGGCTGAAACAGGCATGGGGCTTCCGACCGCGTACCGGCCGACAGAGATGTTCGCACGGCAAACCCGCAGACATGAACGGGAGCACGGATCGGCAAGTTACCGGGACGCCCGGCTTCATTCCACCCGAGGAAGATCGCAACAGGAGATGTCCACGGAACTGGAAGGAAACGATATCAGACTCGAACCGGTCGGTGCCGTGGAAGCATCCGCCTGCAATCGATCATCGGGTTCGCGGCGTCAATCGTTCCTGCGCCTATTTGAGCAGGCCGGCCAGTCGCGGCCCGGCAGCATCGGGCAGGATCCGCCCGAGTTGGGCGAGAATCCGCTCGCGCGACTCCTGTGGCGAACGATCCGGACGACAGGCATCCGGGCCGAAGAGCGTCTCGGGCGTGGTGAGCAGCGACCAGCCCCAGCCATACTCCCGCCCGTGGCGGTCGCGGGGATAGACGAAATCCTCCGTCACGATGTAGCCGCCCATCTCCAGGCGGGTCACATAGCTGTCGAACCGGCTCCGCATCTTCGGGCCCGTAAAGCCGCATGCCGCACGCAGGTCTCGGGTAATGAGGCTTCCCTCAACCTTCAGCACGTCGAGGATACTCCGTTCGATGCTTCCCTCCCCGGGCTCGGGCGAGACGCTCCGCCGGTAGTTGCAGAAGTCGGGCCACCAGGCGCGGCTCACGAAGGCGGCCTTGCCGTTGAAGAACTTCCCGTAACCGCAGCCACTCTCCTGAAGGATAGCCCCCTTCCACTCCCACAGCGGCCACTCCCAGCCCCCGTCGGGCAGGCGTCTGTACTGACACTCCTCATCCATCACCTCCTCGGCCGACCAACCCGGAATCCCCATGCGCAGCAGGGGAAGAAAGCCCGCTTCGTTGATATAGTCGATCAACTCGGGGCATGAATGCAACCTTCCTTGTTTCATTGTCCGATCTCTCCGTTAATTCGTCTTTTCACTGCGGAGCAGGCCTTGCGGAAGAGGGCCGAATGCTCCAGCGTCCGCGCCATCTCCCGGAATCGGTGCATCGGGACGACAAAGCTGAGCTCGTCGGCCGGAACCAGCAGCCGGGCCGAGGGGTCCAGCAGTCCGATGAAGCAGCTCCTGCCCTGCCGGCGGTTCTCCCCGACGGCAAAGGTCACGATGCTGCAGCACCCCGATGCGAAACGCGTCGAGACGGCATCGTCGGCATCGTTGTCGTAGAAAGCCCAGGCGCAGAGCCCCGACAGGATGTCGGGCGTGGCGAAGAAGAGTACTCCCTCCATCCCGTCGAGCGAAGCAAGACGGTCCATGCGGACGAAATTCAGAAAGGGATGTTCAGCCGGACGGATGTCGAGGCGGCGGATGTACCCCCGCACCTGCGCCGGAGTCTGCTTGTAGTGCTCGACCTCCGAGACAAAACCCGGAATGCGTTCCTGCATGGGGGCAAAAGCCGTGTAGAGACTTCCGCCGCCGCACGGCACGTTGTCGGCACACAGCGTCAGCGCCCCCTCCTCGCACACCCGGCGGATGGCCCCGATCATGCAGCGGGGCATCTTCCGGCTCTCGGCAACGGGTTCGTCTCCATACCCGAAGACGACAGGCAGCGGAGCAGCTTCACCAAAAGCCTCACGGTATCTCTGCAAAAACGGCTCGATCATGGCTGTTCGATTTTACTTTTCACCAAAGTTAAGCGTTTCCGTCCGGCTTTCCTCATTTTCCGCAAGAAAAAAAATCGACCCGGGGCAAACGCCGACAGCGAATGCCGGAACAAGGGGCCCGGAGGAAGAGCATCCCTTTCAGAGATGCGAAAAACAAAAGACGGGCCCCGCATTCAGGCGGGCCCCGTCTTCCTATTCGGGCACATGCAACCGACTACTGCGCATAGGCATGCCGGAATCCCTGTACCTTGTTCCATGCCCCGCGTGTGAAGTCGGGCACCTCGACCGGAGCCGATCCGTTCTCGATCGAAAGAGCCGACAGCGGCGCCAGACAGCACCACTCGGCCAGATCGTAGACATCCATGTCGAGCGGCAGTCCGTTGCGCAGGCAGTAGACCAGACGGTAGTCCATGATGAAATCCATGCCGCCGTGACCGCCCACCGTGCGCGCCAGATCGCCCACTTCACGGATAATCGGGTGCATGTACTTCTCGACCAGCGCCGCATGCTGCTCGGGCGAAAGGAAACCATGCGCCGAGAGATTCTCGTGGTCGGGCATCTCGTCCGACGCCACCTGCTCGGGCTCGAGCGCATAACCCTCAACGGGATACTTGTTGGCAAAGCCCTTCGTACCGGTCAGCTGATACATTCGCGAATAGGGACGCGGCGTCAGCACGTCGTGCTGAATGTGGATCGTCTTTCCGTTCAGCGTGCGGATCATCGTCATCGTATGGTCTCCGTTCGCAAAGGACTCGGGAGCCTTGCCCGTCGTCTCCTCGATGTAGGCCGGACCGTTCACCGCCTTCGTATCCATCGACACGAGAGTCGTCATGCGGTCTCCACGGTGGATGTCAAGCAGCTGGCAGGCGGGCCCCATGCCGTGCGTGGCGTAGACGTCACCGCGATGTTCGCGGTTATAGTCCAGACGCCAGTTGTTCCAGTAGTAGGGCCAGAACTCCTTGAGGTTATGAATGTAGCTTCCCTCGGCGTGAAGCACCTCGCCAAAAAGCCCCTGCTGGGCCATGTTCAGCGTATTCATCTCGAAAAAGTCATAGACACAGTTCTCCAGCTGCATGCAGTGTTTGCGCGTACGCTCCGAAGTCTCGATCAGGGCCCAGATCTCGTCAAGGGTCATCGCTGCGGGCACCTCGATGGCCACATGCTTGCCCTGTTCCATGGCATAGACCCCCATCTGGGCATGGTGCTTCCAGTCGGTGGCAATGTAGACCAGGTCGATATCATCGCGTTCGCAAAGTTCTTTCCATGCATCCTCCGAGCCGCTGTACTCGGCAGCAGCGGGAAGGCCCGCACGGGTCAGCAGCTGCTGCGAGGCAGCAACGCACTCGGGACGCAGGTCGCACAAGGCGACGATTTTCGTACCGGGAATATGGGTGAAGCGCTCCACGGCGCCCGGGCCACGCATGCCCAGCCCGATGAACCCGACACGTACCGTATCGAGCCGGGGAGCGACAAAAGCAACCATATCCTCCTGTCCGGCAGGACGTTCGGGAACATCGGTCCGGAGCGGACCGGTTGCCGGCTGCCGGCAGCAGCCTCCCACAAGGAGGGCTGCTGCAAGCATCACGGCGCTGCAAAAAAACTTTTTCATGTGTTTCGATTCGTTTGACTGTTGATTCATTACCTGTTGATCAAGATACGGTCACCATCGGCCTGTACGGCATAGAGGCTCGTGTTGGTCAGATCCGCACCGTCGGGCACCGTAAACGAAGACATGTTCGAGAAGTAAACCAACTCGCCCAGGTTGTCCCCGGAGCCCGCCTTGCGCAACTCGACGGCTACCGCCTCGTCGCAGTTCGTAACCGTATAAGTGCGGCCAGAAACCGTATAGGAAGGAGTCTTCGTGATCTTCCGATTCGACTGGAAGGTCGTGTAATAACCCATGTCGCAGTACATTACGTTGTCCTTGATCTGACGATCCTCAATGTACTGGATCGGAGCGGCCTTGGGATAGCCCATTGCTGCGATCTGCTCCTTGGCCTGGGCAATCATCGCATCCGTCACCCGGTAACGGGCCGAGCCGTACTGTTCGTAGGTGATGTCGATCGGCCGGAAGAAGCCCCACGTCTCGAAGAATTCCGTGAGATCCTGTCGGGCAGCCTCGCAGGCCTTGACGGCGAACTTCAGCTGGCTGGCTCCCGGATCTTCGTTCGACGAGAACTCGCTCGGCAGGGGGTCGTCACGCAACAGCTGGAAAAGTTTGGGCCAGAACTCGGTGTCGAAACCGCACAGGTGGTAGTAGATCCACAGCTGCCAGTTCATGCGCATGTGCAGCTCGGTATCCTCACCCTGATGCGTCGCCCCGCCCATGAGCGGCCAGGTCTCCCTGCCGACCCAGCTCAGAGCCAGTTCGCTGAGCATGTCGCCGCGCGAGCCGTATTTGCCCATCTTGTAGATCACATAGTTCGAGAAGAGGTTGTTCGACGACTCGCTGGCACTCTTCCAGTTGATCGCCCCCTGGTTGATGTGACCCACTTCGTGGGCAGGACCCCAGGCGTTGTCTTCGGCGGCAAGCAGCTGCTCGCGGGTGATGATCTTGTAGAGGGCCGTCGAGGCCGAGAAGTTCACGCGGCGGTTCGAGGCATCCATGTAGGCCGACGGGTTGGTGCTCGACACGGCCATGATGTGGTTGTTGAAGTACGGACAGTCATCGAGACCCATCAGTTCCTGCTGCCAGGTGAGGATGTCGTCCCAGGCCTGGATACCCGAAACGATGGCCGAGGGGGCATCGGAACGCAACTGGGCGGTATGGAAGTTGAAGATCATCTTGTGCCCCTTGATCACGAAATACTTGTAGGTGCAGCGGGCCAGCAGTTCCTGATACTTCTGGTCGGTCTGATGGCGCTCCAGGTCGAAATAGCCCTGCACCTTGCCGCAACCGCGGAGGATGTGTGTACCTTCACCGGCTCGGAGGCCTCCGAAAGCGATGCCGCCGTATTCATCACGTAGCACATGCCCGGAGCCGTAATCTCGATGACGTTGAGTCCTGCTATCAGAGGCACCTCCTGATCGACCGTATCGTAGGCATTGCCCTGCGACATGCCGCCATAGTTGGGGCCATAGCCGTCGGATGCCTCTCCGTAAACGGCCAGGCTGAGGCTCTGACCATCGGGCACCTTGTCCACGCACACCAGAATCTCGTCGCCTGTGGCCACCTCGATACCCGTCGGATTGTCCATGCGCGAATACATCCTGGTAAGCAGCTGGAGGTTGATCTCGTTGTTGCTGTAGGGAGCATAGCTCTGGGCACGGAATTCGTACTCGAAGCTGTCATAGGTACCGTTCTGCAAGGGCACGGCGACCTCCTGGGCCAGATAGGGAAGCTGCTGATAGAGCGCCGTAATCGACTCGCGCGTCACATCCTCACGCAGTTCGCTGCACGACAGGTCGGTGAAGACACGCAGCATGACTTCGTTGAACAGATCCTTCTTCGAGAGATAGAACTCAACCTCATAGATCGAGATGAAACCGCCCGAAACCTTGTTGTCGCCGGCTCCGTCGCGGAAGCTCAACCTGAGCGAAGCCACATTCTCGAGTCGCGACGGGAGGTAGATGATCTGCTGGCCGCCCTGCTGCTGCAGGTCGAACGGGTGCTCCTCGTCATTCAGCGCCACGTAATCGGCCGCGCCCTGCGACTTGTAGGAGATGTCGAGTTTGCCGGGACGTCCATTGCCTGTACCAGAGTAGATGCGGATGTAGTCGATCGCCTTCGTTCCATCGAACGCGTACTCCAGCACGACGGGGAAAGTCGTCGTAGGATTATCGATGGGATACTCCCACGGCGAGTGGTAGTTGGTCCCCATGTCGTCGTCGATCGTCTTATCGGCTCCATTGCCAGTGTGATGCTGGTTATCCGTGGCCGAGAGAGCCTTGACGCGCTCGTCGTCGATGTTGGCGCCCGGCTCGAGCGTCTGCGTCTGCTGCGTAACGGTGCATACGACCGAATTGTCCGCATACTGCGCATCGACCGGATCGACCGTAATCGTTGCCTTGCGCTCAAAAAGGGCTGCGTATTGGCCTGGATGGTAAACCGGTAGGTCCGGTCGGCAAAGGCACGCACCTCGGGCTCCGATGCGTCGGCCGCAATCCAGCCGGCATCGTCCTGCTCGTCGATCTGCGGATCGCCTACCGTATAGTCGATGTTCGCGGTCACCGTCAGCTCCATCGCGCCGCCTTCGGCCCCAACCGTCTTGTCGGCCACGAGGATTGCGGGGCCGTAGCCCAGCTGCTGCACCTCGATCGTATAGTCGTTGCCGCCGGCCGACACCGATACACGGGCCGAACGCACATCGGGCTCTTCGCTGGCCAACACAGCCAGCATCAGCCCGGTCTGGTTGTTATAGCTCCTCGAGATTTTGCACCACGCGTCATCCGAAGAGGTGAGTTTCCATTCGTCGGCAGGAATATTCGACCGCACGGGGATGAAGACGATCTCCTGATCCTGCGTGAAATTATAGGTCAGATACTCCTCGGCGATCTCGAAAGTCCCGGCACCCATCGAGTCCGTATCGTCTTTCGAGCAACCGGCGGCCAGCAACAACAACGCTCCGGCCGCAAAACCCAGTATATTCTTCATGTAATGTTTCATGTTCTTGATCTATTCGGTTTTCTGGTCCGATGCCGGGCGGAAGGGCATTGCGGCCCCTCCGCCGGCCGGACCGGATGAACTAATTCGTCAAATCCGCTCCGTAAAGTTCGAGCTCCGAAAGAGCGAAACATGCAGTGGTGCCGTTCTGATTGGTCAGATCGCCACCGGCTCCGCCCGCACTGCTCAGCACGCCGAAACGGATGTAGCGGAAGGTCTCGGACTGCGAATAGACCGGCAGAGAGACCCATTCAAGCGCTTCGGTCGGCAGGCCCGACGAAACGCGGCCCACCTCGGTCCATACCTCTCCGTCGTTGCTCACGCCGATGCGTATGTCGGCGGGCACGGCATTGGGATTGGCACGGGTCGCATAACGCAGGTAGAAGGTCGAAAGCGGCTCCTCGAGTGCCAGGTCGATGTAGTAACCCCAGACAGAGTCGCCCACGGGGCCTCCGCCGTAGAAGGAGTGCCAATAGGACGAAGCCGAAACCTCACCGTCGAACAGGGCCGGAAGGCCTCCGCCGTCACCCGTATGCGTATAGGGCGACGAAGCCATGTCGGCCGTCAGGGTGATCTTGTCAGGATCGAGGCGCACGTTGAGCAGATATTCGGACGCCGATGCCTGGACGGCAAACTCCTCTTTCGAGCAGCCGGACAGCCGCACGGGCAGCAGATACTCGTCCAGGAGCTCAAGGCTCGACCGGTCCACCGAAATCTCGAACGGCACCGTCTTGGTTCCCGACGTGAAGGTCACCTCGCCCGGTACGGTGAAGGAGCCGGCCGGAAGCAGCTTGTACTCCGTGTCGTTCTGGGAGTTGTAGGCGTCGAGCCACTCCTGGTCGAGCACCTCCAGACTGCAGGTGAAGTCCCAGGTGTTGTCGATATTGAGCGACACGCTGTTCTGATAGGTATTGACCACGGGGCTGCTGGCCGTGTAGTTGGCCCTCACGAGCCCCGACGTAGTCAGCGACAGCTGCGGGATGTCGATCTGGAGATTGAGCATCAACAGGTTGATCGACTCGCTGACCGGCTGGTCGGAATAGACCTGCAGCGCCAGCACATAGTGCGCCGAGGGATCCTGCGTCTGCAGGTCGCTCACGGCGTTGGTGTCGAGTTCCACCCGGGCCACCTGGTAGGCATCGCGGCTCGTGAAGGTGAACTCGGTGGGCGTAAGGAACTTGTAGCAACTTGCGGGAAGCTGGACATAGTCCGTCAGATTCTCGAGGTTGTAGATGTCCAGCTGAGCCTGGTCCATCGCGACGATCTGTGCCGTGGCCGTAGCGTCGAGGTTTCGGCCGCTCTTGCAGATCGGAATGTCGTAGAGCGTATTCTCGCCCGTCAGATAGAGCGACAGGGTCTGCTCGCCGCTGTTGCGGAAATAGACCAATGTCTGAAACTCCTCCATGTAATCGCTCCGCGTGTCTTCACAGCCCGTAAGGCCGGCCAGAAGCGCACCGCAGCACAATATGGTTTTCCACTTTGTCATTTTCATACTTCTGTGTCGTTTTAAACTCCCTTACCAACCGTAATTCTGCGTGAGCTGCTTGTTGCGGTCGAGCTCGCGCTGCGGGAACGGGAAAAGATAATGGTTGTTTCTGAATATCCGGGTCTCAAACGATACGCGGCGCCAGAACTCGTCGGGGGTGGTCGTTCCGCTTGAGGTGACAGACGTATCCATGCCGTACATCGGGCCGTTGTCGGTCTGCGTGGCGATCATCCACGTACGGGTGTCGTAAAAACGCAAACCCTCGAAGGCCAGCTCCACGCGGCGCTCGCGGCGCACGAGCTCGATCAGTTCGTCCACCGTTGCCGACGGATAGGCGTTCAGGATGGGGTCCATACCCGAACGGTCGCGCAGTTCGTCCCAATACTGCATGGCCAGCGTGCGGCTCACATCGGGATCCGAGACGCCGTTGCGCTCGCACTCGAGCACGGCCTCGATATAGTTGAGGTAGATCTCGCCCAGACGGAACGACGGGAAGGTCACGTTACCCCACTGTCCCTGCGTGTAGCTGTCGAGCGTGTGGTCGTAGTAGCGATTGACCATGTAGCCCGACATCGGATAGTCGTGCGACGCATGGCCGTTGGCTCCCTGTGCAAACGAGCAGAGTCTGTAGTTGTTCCCGTACTTCCACTGGCTGTCGCCCCAGAAGACACTGACATAGAAACGCGGCTCGCGGTCCTTGTACATCACCGGCCACGACCCCTGGCTGTTGCCCACGGGTGCGCCCAGCGCCGTCATGAAGGGGTTGTTGAAGGTCTCCTTGGCAAACTCATCGGAAGAGTAACCCGATTCGGAATCGATGACCGGCGAGCCGTCCGACTCATAACCCGTCACGGGATAACGTCCGTTGGCCATGGCATAGGCATCGACCTGCTGCTGCGTGGGGCCCCAGCCGCCATAGGCCGTACCTCCGACACCCAGACCGGGAGCCGTATGCACACCCAGGATATAGCGGGACTGATATCCGCCGCCGCAGAAGATGATCTCTTCGTTCCACTCCTCCTGCGTGATGCCGTAGTAGTTCATGTAGGGATTGTCGTCCGACGAACGGTAGAGCGAATAGATACCCATGTCGATAACAGCCTTGGCCGCCTTGGCCGCCTCGACCCACTTCTGCGGATCGGCCGACTCGGGGAAGAGCGGCGTGCCGTCGGGGTTGAGCACCCGGCGATAGAGGCTGTTGCCGTTGAAGAGCGGACGGGCCGAATAGAGCTTCAGACGCGAGATGACGGCCAGAGCGGCGCCGCGCGTCGGGAGGCCCATGTACGAAGAGTTGTAGGAGTCGGTCAGGCGTGCGGCGCACCACTCCATTTCGCTGACCACATAGTTCACACACTCCTCCCACGTGTTGCGCGGACGTGCCAGTTCGGCGGCCGACGCCGTGAAATCCATCGGTTCGTCACCCACGAGGAAAACGGGGCCGAAGTCGCGCATCAGCAGGAAATAGTAGTAGGCGCGCGCCCAGCGGGCACAGTTGTACCACAGCGTGAGATCCTCCTGCGTTACAACGGGGTCACTGCACGACATGACGTTCTTCAGGAAGATGTTGCAGTCGCGGATGGCCTGGTAGTAATTATTGAAATTGTCGTGGGGCAGGTTCGAGGCGTTCCACGACCCGAAGTTGATGAGCTGGTAGGCGTTCCAGGCCCAGCAGCAGGTACCCTCGTCCGATGCGCCGCACTGGGGGCGGTAGTAGAAGATCTGCGAATCGTTGGGCAGATAACCCATGACGTTGAAGAAGTACTGGAGCGTCGTGCTGCGCTGCTGCCAGATCTTCTCGAAGGTCATCGTCTCGTCCTCCTGCCGGTCGAGGAAGCTGTCGCACGAAGTGGCACCTGCACTGCACCACCGCACTACGGCAACTATATTTTTTTTTTAAGCATGTGTTTCATGTTCTTGAGATTAGAAGTTAGCATTCAGACCCACGGAATAGATGCGGTTGGGCGGATAGGTCGCACCCTGGCCGCCGCCGATCTCGGATCCCAGAGATCGAACTCGCTGAACGTGTAAAGATTGTTGGCTGCCACATAGACACGCAGCGACTTGATGAAGCCCGAGCGCACCATCCAGCTTTTGGGCAGCGTGTAACCGATCTCGACATTCTTGATGCGGAGGAACGCACCGTTGCGCTGCCACCACGAGGAGGTCTGCGAGTTGTTGCCGTAGCCGGTTCCCGTACCGATGGTCATGCGCGGGTAGATCGCCGCAGCCTTCTGCTCGGCCGAGAGGTCGCTGCGCCAGCCACGGTCCCATACGTCGCGCTGCACGGCCGAACGCTCGAGGTTGTTGGCCGAGAAGGGCGTGGTGATCGAGGCACCGCTGAGGAAGAAGTTCACGTGGGCAATACCCTGGAAGAAGATGTTCAGATCGAGCCCCTTCCACTGTGCCGTAGCTCCGAAACCGTAGGTGATTTCGGGCAGCGTCGTGTAACCCAGATAGATCTGGTCGTTCGAATCGATGCGGCCGTCGCCGTTGATGTCCTGATACTTGATGTCGCCGACACGGTACTCGCCGAAGGTCTGCACGGGGCTGTTGGCAATCTCCTCTTCGCTCTCGAACAGACCGATGGCCAGCAGACCCCACGGCTGGCTGGCACCGACGCCGTAAGGTTTGCCTATACGGTTCTGGTACTTGTACTGCCAGTCAGGCTCGTCGTTGTTGAGCAGCTTGTTGCGGTTGTAGGTAAAGTTACCGCGTGCAGTCAGGAACCAGTCGCCGATCTGCTTGTTCCACTCGAGCGAAACGTCCACACCCCGGTTTTCGGTCTCGCCGATATTGACATAGGGCAGTTTCGAGGTGTTCTGCAGGCCCGCGATGCCGGGAAGTCCGCCGCGGACCATCAGGATACCCGTTCGGTGGGTGTAGAAGTTAGTCGGCCTGGATGCGCAACTGGTTGAAGAACATCAGTTCGACACCCAGATCGAGTTTGGTCTCCTCCTCCCCACGAGAAGTCGAGGTTCTCGGGTCGGCCCATGGCGATACCCGTACCGCCCGAATTGCCGGTCTCGCCCATCGTGAAGCTGTTGCCGGTGATGATGGTGGACTGGTAGAGCCAGCGGTCGTCGTTGCCCAGCTGATCGTTGCCGACCTTACCGTACGATCCGCGGATCTTGAAGGTATTGACCGCATTCTTGAGCGAACTCCAGAAGGGCTCCTCGGAGATCATCCAACCTCCCGATACGGCCGGGAAGAAACCGAAGCGGTGTCCGCTGGCGAAGTTTTCCGATCCGTTGTAGCCCATGTTGAACTCGAGCATGTATTTGTCACGGAAGGCATAGGGTAGGTCACACGTGCGGCGATACCCTGGTTCTTGTAGGGCAGCGACGTGGTGGCACTGGTCGTACTGCCGGGGTTGAGATCCGACGAACCGAACGTGCGGCGGTGGATCTTGTGGTTGTAGAGGAACATCGCCCCCACACGGTGGTCGTCGGCGAAGACGCGGTTGTAGTTGATCGACCCCTCGAGATAGGTGGTCACCGTGCTGGCCGAACCGTGCGAGTAGGTCAGCGACTCGCTGCCCTGGTAGATGGCCGATCCGTAGATCAGGTTGCCGAACTCGTCACGCCCCGTGGCATGGAACTGCTGCGGCTCCTTGTAGCGGCGCTGGATCTGGGAGTTCCAGGCATCCCACGAGAACTTGATGTTGGCCGTCAGGCCCTCGGTCACCATGCCCAGGTCCTGCGTGATGCCCACCAGCGACTGGGCCGAATTCCAGAACTGCTCCCGGTAACCCGAATGCACGAGCAGGTTCCACGGGTTGAAGCCCGTTGCGGCCGAGGGGGCCGAGATCGTACCGTCGGAATACTGTTTCGGGAAGGCGTTGGGCGAGGTCAAGAAGGCGTAGCTCCAGATATCGCTCGTTGCGGGCACCCGGCGAGAAACTCTTCTCGTAGATGTTCGCCAGATTGAGATTGACGACCGTCGTCTTGGTGAGGTTCAGGTCGATGTTCGCACGGAAGTTGAACTTGTTGTAGTTGATCGACGAATCGTAGTCATAGAGGTTGCCCGCATTGCGGAAGATCGACGACTCGTTGTAGAAGCTGCCCGAGATGTAGTAGCGGGCCACCTCGCCACCGCCGGTGATCGAGGCATTGACCCGCTGGTTGTAGGCCATCTTGCGGTAGAGTTCGTCGATCCAGTTCACATTGGGATACAGGTCGGGATCCGTACCGTCGCGGTACATGGCGATCTCTTCAGGCGTATAGCGGTTCGTGCCGCTCGCCTCGTTGTACATCCGTGCCCACTGCTCCGAATTGACGAACTCGGGCATCTGGGTCGGCTGCGTCACGCCGAACTCGGCGCGAACCTTCACTTCGGGACGGCCGACGATACCTTTTTGGTCGTGATGAGGATCACACCGTTGGCACCGCGCACACCGTATACGGCCGAAGCCGAGGCGTCCTTGAGGATCGAGAACGAGGCGATATCGTCCGTATCGACCAGGTCCAGATCGCGCTCGATACCATCGACGAGCACCAGCGGCGACGACGAACCCTGGAACGAGGAGACACCGCGGATGTAGAAGTCGGCGGCGCTGTTCTTTCCGGGCTCACCCGAACGCGACATCGAGACGATACCGGCCAGCTGACCTGCCAGGTTGGTGGACAGCTGGGCGTTGGAGACCTTGAGGTTCGACACGTCCACCGTCGAGATGGCACCTACGACCGACTCCTTTTTCTGCACGCCGTATCCGACGACCACGACCTCCTCGACCTGTTTCGAGTCGGGGAGCAGCTGGATATCGATCCGAGTGCGGTTGGCGACAGCCACCTCCTGGGGGGCGTATAGCCCAGGAACGAGAAGACCAGCACGCTGGCCGCATCGTCGAGAGAGATCGTATAGGATCCATCGACACCGGTCGAAACAACCGTTCACGGTATTCTTGACCAGTACGCTGGCTCCGACTACCGGGAGATTGTTTTCGTCCACGACGACTCCCGTCACGGTTGTACCATCCTGTGCGCGGGCACTGGCCGCGGGCATCAGGAGAAGGAACAACAAGGCATACCCGAGGATATGCCGGCATTTTAGAAGAATTTTTTCCATGCCTCAGATTTTAAGATAACATTTGGGTTGATTAAAGCGAAAAGTATGGAGACGGAATGCCCGACGGGCATTCAACGAACGGATACAGGATCATACGGGCAACGGGCCCGCACGACGATCATCCCCGCGCGTCACGAACATCGGCAGGACGCACACACGGAGGATAATGAGGACGGACAAGCACGCTGCCCTGCTCACGGAAACAGACGGACAGAGCTGCGATCAGATAAAGGAGTATTTCTTTTCGGATTATGCCAGGCACTCACTCGCCCAAGCCCCCAAAAACGGGAGGGGGGGGAATTTTTCCAGCAAAGAGTAAGTTGGCCTTCATGCGATTGAACGGAGTCGTATATTTTTTTGCAATCCTGCAGTATCGGCGGTAAAAAGTATTACAATTTTTTGATCGAAACAAATTTAGTGGAAAAAATTATCATTTTATTTTATATACCAAACAATCGCATAAATGAACTCATTTTGACTGAACATAGTTCCCTTATTGTTATAAAAACAAACCATTTATTAATAATTTTATCAATTAAAACAAATCCATAATCACCAGCACACAGATTCACCACGGAAACAAACGGGAGAGGCCGATGACTGAACAAAATCAAAACATCCATTATATGTTCAAACTTTTAATTCAATAAAAACTATCAACACTCAGGAGAAAGCCCCCAAACCGACCTGTCAGAACCTGCCGCATTTTTTCTCTTCTTGCGCAACCGCACCGTTCCGGCAACCGCCCCGCATGAAAGCGGCAACGGACCGAAACGAACCTTTTCCGACAATCGCGGCAAAAGAGCCGGCACGCCGGCGCAGGACAAAACACCGCGCAAAAAAAACGGGGCACACCATTGTAGGTGTGCCCCGTTTCGGTTTTGCGCGCGGTGCCGCTATGCCCCGTCGGTCGTAACGACCGTAACCTTGACCCCTTGTTCGCGCATCGCCTCGAGCATCTTCGGCGGCGTACCCGAATCGGTAATCACATGGTCTATGTCGCCCAGTCCGCAGATACGGCTGAATCCCCGCCGTCCGAATTTCGAGGAGTCGGCGAGCACCACGGTCTTCGTGGCAGCGGCGATCATCGCCCGGTTCAGGCTCGCCTCCTGCAGGTGTGTGGTCGAGAGCCCGTACTCGAGGTCGATGCCGTCCACCCCGAGGAAAAGCTTGCTGCAGGCGAAGTTGTCGAGCATGCGCACGGCATACTCGCTCACCACCGACGCCGACGAGTGGCGGATGACGCCGCCCAGCTGGATAATCTCGATGTCGGGTTTGTCGAGCAGCTCCATCGCCACATTCATCGCCGACGTGATGACCGTCATCTTCATGTTGGGGATGCAGCGAGCAAAGGCCTGCACGGAGGTCCCGGAGGCGACAATCAGGGCATCCTGCGGTGAAAGGAGTTCGACGGCTGCCATGGCTATCCGGCGTTTGACCTCGGGCCTGAGTTTCTCCTTATCGGAGACCTTCCGGGTAGCGATAGGGATCGGCGGGGATAGCCCCGCCGTGCGTACGGTAGAGCAGGTGCTTCTCTTCGAGCAGATCCAGGTCCTTGCGGATGGTGACGGCGGAAACCCCCGAGCCGAAGGCTCAGGGTTCCGACATCGACGCTGCCCGCAGTCCGGAGCAGGTCCAGTATAGACTTATGTCGCTCGCGCAGCGTCATACCGGCCGATTTAGCAGGTCCATGCGGACGATCAGAAAGCAAACAGATTGACACCCACCTGCAGGTAACCCTGCCGCTGGTCGGGATTCCACATCGCATGGGCGAAGAGGGGCATCTCGAAGCGCTTGATCTTCAGCTTGTAGGTCGTTTTGAGCGAAATCTGGTTCACCCCGTCGTAGCCATAGAAGTTGGCACCTCCGTCCATGTCGCCGCGGTTGAAGGCGAACGTACCGCCCAGTCCGACATCCACCGTCCAGTGCTCGTCGCGGAAGACGCTGTACTCGGCATAGAGGAACGTCGAGTAGCGGTTGTTGCCCTCCAGGTTCAGGTCGCGGCCCGCGAAGATCGTCGCCCAGCTCAAGCGCAGGGGCACCTTGAGGAGGAGCGTGTCGAAGTTGTAGGCCACGCTCAGATCGAGGAAGTGGCTGGTCGAATACTTGTTGTAATTGAAGATGTCCTTGCTGTAGGGCAGGTCGGGCGAGTAGTTGTAGATGTCCCACACGGCGACCGTGAAGCCGGCAACGGTGTACGAAGCGTAGTAGTCGAACTCCTTGTAGTCGCCCGTGAAGTCCGTGCCGCCCCACAGGCCTACCTTGAGACCGTCGCCGAGGAACCCGACATTGAGGTCCGCGGAGAGCACTCCTCCGTCGGCAACCTGGAGTCCGCGCCAGAGATGCATGTTCTGCAGGGCGCCGCTGAAGTGGATTTTCTGTCCGTAGGATGCGCCGCAGATCAGCAGGGCAACCGACGTAGCGATCAGTATTTTCAGTCGTTTCATGGTCACAAGGGTCAGCAGTAGATCAGACAATAGAGTGCAGCGGCGATGAATCCGCCGATGATCGGGCCCACGACGGGCACCCACGAGTAGCCCCAGTCGTTCGTACCCTTGCCCTTGATCGGGAGCACTGCGTGAGCCAGGCGGGGAGCCAGGTCACGCGCCGGGTTGATCGCGTAGCCCGTCGTACCGCCGAGCGACATGCCCAGCGCGACGATGAGCATCGCCACGGGGAATGCGCCGAGGGCGCCCATGCCTACCTCGGGGGTATTCTCGCCGATCGAGAGCGCGAGGATGACGAACACCAGCACGAACGTGCCGAGAATCTCGCTGAAGAGGTTGCGACCGTAGTTGCGGATGGCCGGAGCAGTGCAGAAGGTAGCCAGTTTGGCAGCCGGATCGTCCGTAGCGTCGTAGTGGTCCTTATAAAATAGGTAGACCAGGACGGCACCGAGGAAGCCGCCGAGCATCTGCGCCACGATGTAGGGGACGACCAGCCCCCAGCTGAAGGTGCCGGCAGCAGCCAGGCCCAGCGTCACGGCCGGATTGAGATGTGCACCGGAATAGGGTCCGGAGATGAACACACCCAGCATGACGGCGAGGCCCCACGCCAACGTGATCACCACCCAGCCGCCGTTCTCGCCTTTCGACTTTTCTTCAACACGTTCGAAGCGACGACACCGTCGCCGAAGAGTACCAGAATCGCCGTGCCGATAAATTCGAACAGGCATTTGACCATCATCTCATTCATAGCAGTTCAGGTTTTAAGATTGCGTTTCAGGTTGCTTTTCCGTGATGCCTACTTGGTATATTCGCTCAGCGTACGCTTGACGGCATCCTCCCATCCGGCCTTTGCCGTCTGGATCTGCTTTTCGTCCCACGAGGGCTCGAAGACGCGGTCCACCTGCCACTGCTTGCGGATCTCGTCGATGCTCGACCAGTAGCCGACGGCCAGGCCGGCCAGATAGGCGGCACCCATGGCCGTGGTCTCGACGACCTGCGGGCGGATCACCTTCGTACCGAGGATATCGGCCTGGAACTGCATCAGCAGGTTGTTGCGCGAAGCTCCGCCATCGACCTTGAGCTCCTTGAGCGGGACGCCGGCGTCGCGCGACATGGCGGCCGTGATATCCATCGTCTGGTAGGCGATGCCCTCGAGCGCCGCACGGGCGATGTGGGCCGTGGTCGTACCGCGGCTGATACCCGTGATCGTGCCGCGGGCATACTGGTCCCACCACGGGGCGCCGAGGCCCGTGAGCGCCGGGACGAAGTAGACGCCGTTCGTGTCGGGCACCTGCGAGGCGAGCGCCTCGACCTCCGACGAGGAGTTGATGACGCGCAGCCCGTCGCGCAGCCACTGCACGACCGAACCGCCGACGAAGATGCTGCCCTCGAGGGCGTAGTTCACCTTGTCGCCGATCTTCCACGCCACGGTCGTAATCAGGTTGTTTTGCGAGAGGATGGGCTTCTCGCCGCTGTTCATCAGCAGGAAGCAGCCCGTGCCGTAGGTGTTCTTGACCATGCCCGGCTCGGTGCACATCTGGCCGAAGAGCGCGGCCTGCTGGTCGCCGGCGATACCCGAAATGGGAACCTTGTGGGCGAAGATCGTGGTCTTGGTGTGCCCGTAGACCTCGCTCGAGGACCTGACTTCGGGCATCATCGAACGCGGAATGCCGAACAGGTCGAGCAGTTCCTGGTCCCAATCCAGCGTGTTGATGTTGAAGAGCATCGTGCGCGAGGCGTTGCTCACGTCCGTCACATGGACCTCGCCGCGCGTAAGGCGCCAGATGAGCCACGTGTCCACCGTACCGAACATCAGTTTGCCCTTCTCGGCACGCTTGCGGGCCCCGGCGACATTGTCCAGAATCCACTTGATCTTCGTGGCACTGAAGTAGGCGTCGATGATCAGACCGGTCTTCTGACGGATCGTGTCGGTGAGCCCCTGTTTCTTCAGTTCGTCACAGTAGTCCGACGTGCGGCGGTCCTGCCAGACGATGGCGTTGTAGATCGGCTCCTCGGTCTCCGAATCCCAGACGATGGTCGTCTCGCGCTGGTTGGTGATGCCGATGCCGGCCAGATTCAGTCCGTTGATGTCCATGATCGAGATCGCCTCGGCGATGACCGACGCCTGCGAGGCCCAGATCTCGTGGGGGTCGTGCTCGACCCATCCCGACTGGGGGAAGATCTGCCGGAATTCGCGCTGTGCCACGGCACAGGTTGCGCCTTTTTCATCGAAAACGATGGCCCGGGAACTGCTTGTTCCCTGGTCCAGAGCAAGAATGTACTGTTTCATGATAGGTTTGGTTGGTGGTGTTTGGTATGAATGATTTTCGGTTTTGCGTATCAGGCCAGCCGCGAGGCGAGGATGCTCAACGGATGTTCGCAGGGTTTGGAGGTAGACATCTCGATCTGCCACTTGCAGGTCTCGCAGTCGGTGACCACCAGATCGGCCCCCGAAGCCTCGATCTGCCGGAAGAGCGGCTCGCCGATGGCCTGCGAGGCGGCATAGTTCTCCTTCTTGAAGCCGTAGGTGCCGGCGATGCCGCAGCACTGCGAATCGAGCACCGTCACCTCGACGCCGGGGATCATGCGCAGCAGTTCGATCGAGTAGTAGGCCCACCCCATCTTCTCCATGTGGCAGGGCGTATGGTAGGCCACGCGCAGCGGCGAGGTCTCCTTGAATCGGAGTTTGTGCCCCTCCTCGCGGAGCAGACGGTAGAGGTAGCGCGTCGCCAGTTCGATCCGGTCGCGGACATCGTCGTTCTGCAGGCCGAGCAGGTGGGGATATTCGTCGCGCAGGGTGAAGGTACAGGTCGAGGAGGTGGTGATGACATCCAGCCCGCGACCGCCGACCGCCGTGCGGAGCGACGCGAGGTTGGTCTCGGCCTGCCGCCGGGCCTGCTTGTAGAGGCCGTTGGATATCAGTGCCACGCCGCAGCACCGCTCCTTGTCGAGCAGCTGCACGCCGTAGCCCAGGGCGTTCATGATGCGGATGAGGTCCTTGCCCAGCTGCGGGTTGTTGTAGTTCACGTAGCAGCCGTGGAAGAAGGCCACCTGCCGCGGGAAAGCCTCCTGCGCGGCGGCAGCATGCCGGCGGTACCACGAGGTGAAGGTTCCGTGGGCGTATTTGGGGAAGATGCGGCGGTGGTCGATGGCCATAACCTTGTCCATCATGACCCGCACGGGCTTCAGGGCCACGGCCGTATTGACGATCGGGGCGAAGGGCGTGGCGAGTGAACCGACCAGATCGGTGTTCGCCAGCACGAAGTTGCGCAGCGACGTGTTGCGCTTGGGCCCGTACTTGATCCGCGCAGCCTGGATGATGTCGCCGATGCGCACGTTCGAAGGACACGCCACCTCGCAACGCTTGCAGTTGAGGCAGTACTTGAGGGCGCTGTCGAAGAAATCGGGCTGCTTGAGGCGCAGCCTTTCACCGTCGGGACCGGCCTGTTTGGGGCCCGGATAATCGGGGTTCACGGCAGCGACGGGGCAATACACCGTGCAGACGGTACACTTGATGCACTGCTCGAAATTGTTCTCGCTGACGGTATTCTGCTGGATATTCATGATCTTGGACTGTTAAGGATCTGATCTGCTGCATATAGGGCCGTGAGCAGGGAGACACCGGCTCCACACCCCTCCTGCACGGGGTGGAATCCGGCCAGACCGGCGCCGGCACAATAGAGGTTCGCCACGGCGACGCCTTCGCGGAGCACGCGCAGCGAACGGTCTGTCCGGACGCCGAACGCCTGGTAGTTCTGCCTGTCGAAGAAGCGCAGCGTGTACCACTGCGAACGGTCGGGAGCGTAAGCCGTATCGGCACCGAATACCGGTTCGACGATGCGGTCGGGCGTAGCCACGAGGCCGCGGCTGAAAAAACTGCCCGTAGCCAGCACGAAGTTGTCGGCCCGGAAGGGAATATTGCCGTGGTTGGCCGTGAAGAGTTGTTTGACGCGCCCCTGCTCCCACTCGGCCGACACCACCGCATCGCCCAGGAAATATTCGCCGCCCAGGGTGCGGAACCGGCGCTGCAGGGACTGCTGGGCCTTGATCCCGGGGATCGACGGCGGCAGCGTGGGCAACAGGCGGATCGGCACGCGGACCCGGGCCTTCAGCGCTTCGAACGCATCATTGCGGTTGAGTCCGACGATGGCCGGAAGAATCACGGCATCGCACCCTTCGGAGAGTTCGCACAACTGTGCGGCCAGCGCCTCGAGGTTGCGGTCGTTGTCGAACACGCGGGCGATGTTGGCCGAGCGCATCTCGCTCGGATTGCGGCGGATCTGCTCCAGGTCAGGCAAATTGACGCACCCGAAACGGCACTCGACGCCGTGGCGGCGGAACTCCTCGGCAATGAATTCCGGATAAAAGTCGAGGAATCCCTCGACATTGACGATGCATACCCGCCCGAAGGGCAGACGGTCGGCGCTTTCGGAGGTCAGATAGCCGTCGATGGTAAGCCACGTGGGCTGAGTCTTGCCCATCGGGGTGACGCGGAAATGGTTGCGGCGGCAATCCCCCGCGACGGGGATTCCGGCCTCGCGCAACAACCCGGAGGCCCGGCGGGCATAGGCGGCGCACGTTTCGGCGCCGAGAAGCACATAGGGATGCTCGGGCTCCGTCCGCTCCAGGGCGGCGATGCCTTCGATCGGGTCTTCGACCCGTGTACCGTCGGGCAGCCGACCCAACAGGTCGAACGAACCCGAAGAGAAATGGAGCGCGCTCTGTCCCTGCGAGACGATCGCGCAACGCCTGCCGGCCTCGGCCAGCCGGATGCCACAGGCCATGCCGGCCAGACCTCCGCCGATGATTACCGTATCGAATCTCATTGTAGTGCAGTTTTTTGCGTTTCATCCGACAATCCGCACACGCTCTCGTAGACCCACGTCGTGTACTCGCTTTCGCGCAGGGTGTCGCCCCATGCAATGGGGGCCATGCCCTTCCAGCGCTCGTTGAGGAAAGAGACCAGATCCGCCTTGGCCTTGCGCGCACAGACGGGATCCTTGCGTCCCATGATCCCGGCGGCCCGGCAGGCGCACAACTCGCCCTGGCAGGTACCCATGCCGACACGCGTGCGGCGGCGCAGATCGACCAGGTTGTTTACCGAGAGATTTTCGAGGGCATACTCCACCTCGCCGATCGAGACCTCCTCACATTCGCACACCAGGCTGTTCTTGATCGAGTCCGTGCCGTCGATGCGCGCGGCCAGCGCCCCGTGGCGGGCGATCGACGACCGTCGTTGCGCCATGGGCTTGTTGCTGGTCTTGCGATCGACCTCCTCGCGGCTCTCGGTCGAGCCCGGCAGCGGGATCTCGGCCGTGCGGCACTTTCCGTCGTTGCCGATCTTCTTGCAGATAAGGTCGGTAGCCCACTCGGCCATCAACCGGTAGGTCATCAGTTTGCCGCCCGTGATGGTAATGAAGCCCTCCATCCCGTCACGTGTGGCGTGGTCGAGCAGCACGATGCCGCGGCTGACCGTACGGCCGCTCGGATCGTCGTCCGAGGCGACCAGCGGACGCACCCCGGCGTAGGCTCTCAGGATGCGCGTACGGGCCAGCAGCGGCGAGAGCTTCTCACCCTCGCGCAGCAGCAGGTCCACCTCGTCGGGTGTGATGATCATGTTGTCGATCTGGTCGTAGGGAATCTTGCTCGATGTGGTGCCGATGAGCGAGATCGTATCGCCCGGCACGAGGATGTCGGCATCGGCCGGCTTGCGGCAGCGGTTGAGCACCATGCGGTTCACGCGGTGTCCGAAGATCAGCAGTGCCCCCTTGGCCGGAAGCATGTTCACGGTGATGCCTGCCTTGGCGGCAATGCCGTGGCCCCAGATGCCGCCGGCATTGACCACCACCTGCGCGCGAAACTCCACTTCGGCATGCGTGCGGTGGTCGTAGGCCTTCACGCCGACGATGCGGTCCTGCTCGCGGATGAGCTCCCTGACTTCGGTATAGGTGCGGATCTCGGCACCGTGCGCCGCAGCGTCAAGGATGTTCGACGAGGTCAGGCGGAAGGGATCCACCGCACCGTCGGGGACACGGACCGCGCCGATCAGCGTCGGGTTGGCCGAAGGCTCCAGCCGTTTGGCCTCCTCGGGATCGAGGACATCGGCCCGGATGCCGGCCTTGCGGCAGGACTCGACAAAGAGGGCCTGATAGTCGAGCCCGTCTTCGGGAAGGGTGATGAAGAGTCCGTCGGTCTCTTCGACGCAATGCGCCGCGATCCGGCGCAGGATCATGTTCTCGCGGATACATTCCACGGCCGACTCATGATCCGTTACGGCATAACGCGCTCCGCTGTGGAGCAGGCCGTGGTTGCGCCCGGTCGCCCCGGTTGAGATATCGGAACGCTCGAGCAGCAGGGCCTTGATTCCCCGGAGCGAGCAGTCTCTGGCGATACCTGCTCCGGTCGCCCCGCCGCCGATGATGATGACATCGTAGGTCTGGTTCATAGGTTGGAAGGTTTATGCTCCACAAAAATAATCATTTCCTTTTAAAAACAAAAGAAAATGAAAGAATTTTTATTTCGTTTCATTTCGATAAACTCCAAACAACTCCCTCACAGAGCAATAAACAAGCCAAAACAAAACGAAACAAAATCAAATTCTTTAATTTCGAAACTACGCACGAATCACCTTCTCAGCCCCGTCCGGACGAGGTTCGGAGGGATGCGGCAGATCGTCGGACCGAAAGGCGGAGAACAAGGTACAACGGCAGAAGAGCGCCATGAAAGGAGAGGGGGAGGGCAGAAAAAAACGACGGGAAGCAAAAAAATCGGCTGCCCCCGACGGGGACAGCCGATATCCGGATGTATCGACCTCAGGGACTACTCCTCGTAGTCGTTGGCCGAGAGGTTCGTGGTCCACGAGTCCGAGCCGGCGGGCGCCAGAGCCTCGGCCTCCGCGTCGGTAAGGAACTGAGACTCATCGAACATCAGGTCGTCGAAATGGCTGATCGAGCACTGGTAGGCGCCATAGCTCTGCGTCCAATATTTCGCGTAGATTCCCAGGATGGCCAGGATATCGCCCTTGCCGCCGTCACGCACCACGGGCTGCTTCGCGAAACGCGAGTAACCGCTCGACCGGACCACGAAGACGCCGGGCGTCATGGTCTGCGTCGGCAGCCCGACATAGGAGAAGAGCACCGAACCGTAGAAGTTGCAGTGGAGGTTCTTCTGCGAGGTGTTCGAATAGAAGTTCTCATTGACCGCCCACTTGTACCAGTACTTCGACTCCACGGGACGCAGGTCGGTGCACATCCACGACGGATAGAGGTTCGAATCGACCTCCCCGTAGTGGCACGTGATGCCCTTGAGCAACACCAGACGGCCCAGATACTGCTGGCCGGCCTCGCCGAAATAGTCGTTGTAGTTCGACTCGTCGATCTCGAGGATCTCCTCGCCGAGCTTCAGCTCGGTCTCCTCGCCCAGGAAGACGCGCCGGGCGATCTCCGTGGGGTTCTCGATGTTCGAGTTGGCGTAGAACTTATGCTCGCCGACCTTGTTGTAGGAGTCGGTGGGGGCGCTGCCGATCGAGAGCATCATGCGGTAGTTGCCCACGTAGAGGCCCGTCACCTTGACATAGACCCAGTGGGTTGGGATCGTGCCGGTCTCCTTGTCGTAGGTGCCCATCGGATAGTCGATGTAGAGACCCGTCGAGAGCTTCACCTCGATGGCGCCCGTCTCATCGACCAGGTGCAGCGACTTGTAGATGTTGCCCTCCTCGTCGCTCGACTGCACCTTGCCCTTGATGTAGTAGTCCTTGCCGCTCTCCGACTGGCCGATGAGCGTGTATTTCGTATCGTTCCAGCTGCTGTTGCCGCCCGTATCGCTGATCGATCCGTGTTCGGAGAGGAACAGCTGCTTCACATCGGCGATCGAGATGCGCTCCATCTCCGCAAAATCCACATCCGTCGCAGCAGGGCGGGGTTCCGGCATGTCAATCGTTGTAGCACCCCGCAACACCCATCGCCACGGCCAGCGCAGCGCAGAATTGAATGAATCTTTTCATAGTCGTCATGTCTGTATTAGAAGCGGAAATATACATTCAGGTAATAGGTCGTGCCGAGCAGGTAGAAGTACTTCGAGTCGAAGGGCGTGTAGTACTGGATCGGCTGGACCGAAGCACCCTCCTGATTGACGTACGTGCGGCGCGAGAGACGCATCTGCTCGTAACCGCCCGTGCGGATGGTCTGGTCGTTGAGCAGGTTGTTCACCGAGAGGCTGAAGCCCAGCTGGTAGTTGTTGTAGATATACCAGTTCTTGCCCACACTCAGGCTGAGCGTATAGGCCGGGTCGAAGGTCTCCTGCTCGCGCAGGGCGTTGAGCGCCTCCATCTTCACCATGCCCGGGAGCTGAGCCGTCTCGCCCGGACGCAGCACCGTCGAGTAGGTCGCCGTCGTACGGCGTGCGGGGTTCATCGACAGGTAGATGCGGTCGTAGTAGTTGAAGTCCACCGATGCGAACCAGTTGCGCGGGCCGCGGTAGTTCAGGCCGACATTGACGGCCGTCTGGGGCGAGCTTTCGACGTAGAGGTCCTTCCACAGCACCTTGTCGCCGCGCAGCACCTCCTCGCTGTTGTCGCGCGTCTGCGTGAAGTTGGCGTTCGACGTGTAGCGGTAGTCGCCCAGGCTCAGGGCTCCGTTGAAGGAGATCCCGCCCCAGATGGGCACTTCGACGCCGACCTCCAGGCCGTAGTAGCGCTTGTCGATGCCGCTCATGGCGAAGTTGGTGTAGGAGGACTGCGTGTCGTCGTAGTAGGAGATCACCTTCGACTGGTCGGTGATCGTCGTGTAGTAACCCGAGATGCGGGCCGTGATCCACGGCAGGGTGATGTCGTAGTTCAGGTCCACGCCGAAGACCTTCTCCGAGTCGAGCCCAGGGGTCGTGGTATTGCGCGTGCGGGCCGACACGAAGGCATCGCGGAACTGCGGCGGATTGACCATGTAGGCCACGTTGGCCGACACGGAGTGCCCGCCCGAGATGCGGTAGGCGAACTCACCCTTGAGCTTGTAGGTCAGGTAGTCGAGCTTCTCGGAGTCGCCCAGCGAGTTGTCGCTGAACAGACCCTTCATCAGCAGGCCCTCGCGCCACATGGAGGTATAGCCCACCTCACCGCCGAGCGTCATGGCGAAGCTGCCGAACGTGGCGTTGTACTGCGCCCACAGCTGGGCCTGGCGCAGGTGTGCGTAGTAGTCGTAGCCGAACTTGTCGCCCTCCCTGACGTGGCGGGCGTCGCCGTGCTCGAGGTAGTAGAGCAGGTCGTTCTGGTAGATCGAGGGATCCGAATAGCCGTTGTCGCGCAGCGCGAACTTGTCCACGTCGAGCCAGTAGTCGGCGCCGAGCAGGTCCTTCACCTCATCGTAATACTCCGTGCGGTTGATGCGCGCCGAAACGCCGCCGCGCAGGATCGACTGGTTGCGGAACGTGTGCGAGACATTGGCCGCGAAGTTGAAGTCGCGCTGGTCGGTGTGGCGCTCCTCGATCATGTAGATGCCGCCCTCGCCCGCCTGGTTGCGCAGGTAGTTGCGCTGGATCATCTGGTCGAAGTTGATCAGGCTCTTGTTGGGGTCGGTCACCCAGTCGCGGATCGCCTGGATGCGCATGTCGTTGTAGGAGCCCTGCCCCACCGGATCGGGATCGATGCCGGCGGCCGTCTCGTACATCCTGTTCTCGTAGTAGCTCGGCAGGTAGCGGTAGTAGTCCGGGCGCGGGTCGGGACCGTCGGTCCACGTCAGGGCCGAGTAGCCGTTCTTGCCGAAGCGGAACGACGTCGCGGCCGTGAGTTTCGTGGCCGACGAGATGTCGAACCCGTAGTTGAGCATCACGATCGGCTCGTGGTAGTCACGCACGCGCGTGTTGCGCAGCTTGCCGTCCTGACGGCCGACGTTCGGGTTGTAGTAGTTGTTGTCGAGCAGGTCGTAGGCCTCCTGCGTCGAGGCCTGCTGCGCACCGCGCTCGGTCGGGGCGCCCATCACGGTCAGGGCCAGGTTGTGGCGGTCGCCGCCGAAACGCTTCTCGACCGATGCGAAGTAGCCGTAGGCGTTGTAGTATACCCCGTCCACATAGGAGTTGCCGCCCTGGCGCGTCGAGAACGACAGCGCATAGGACCAGCCGTTGTCGAGCAGGCCCGATCCGTAGGAGACCATCGCGCGGAAGCGGTACATCGAGTTGGCATTGACCACGCTGGCGCGAAATCCCTTGCGGAACTGCGAGGCGCGGGCATTGACGTTGGTCGTACCGCCGATGCCGTCGATGCCGAAGCCCGACGACTTGAGGCCCGCGGTGTTCTCCTGGTTGCGCGTGGCGTCATTCAGGCCGCTCCACAGCGACCACGGGCCGTAGCCGGTCATGGCGTCGTTGAAGCGGATGCCGTTCAGGTAGATGCTCGAATACTGCGAGTCATAGCCGCGGACATTGAAACGCATCTCGCTGAACTTGTACGAGGCGATGTTGTTGAAGGCGTCCTTCGACGAGGAGAGCGACGACGGCAGGGCCTGCATGTCCGAGGCCACCTCGGAGTCGAACTCCGCGAACACCGAGTCGTCGATCACATACTGCACGTCGGGCGACAGCACCACCGAGTGCAGGTCCTTGACCATGTCGCCGACGCGGACCACGAAGTCGAGGTCCTCGAAATCGTTGGCCTCGAACTTGATCCGGTAGCTGCCCTCGGGCAGGTTGGAGATATCGAAATAGCCCTCTTCGTCGGTCATGACCGACACACCGAGCGGCTCGATGAGGACCTTCACGTTGCTCAGTGCCGTGCGGCCCGAACGCGAAACGACCTTACCTTTCACGCCGCCGTCCTGCGCATAGGCCCCCACGCAGAGGCATGCGAACAACAAGGTGAATAGATTTCTGATCTTCATAAATTAGGTTGTTGGATTATTTGCCGATATAGATGAACACGGGGAAGTGGTCGCTGTAGCCGCCCTGGAAGTTGTTGCCGACGAACGTGCGCTGGGGGTATCCCTTGAACTGGCCCTCCTTCTGGAAGAGGTAGGGGGCGCGGAAGACGCTGCCGTAGAACTTCGTGCGGGGCACCTGCTTGAGGCGCAGCGCACCGGTCGATCCGGTGGCCAGGTTGTCCGAGACGATGATGTTGTCGAACAGGTTCCATTTGTCGTCATAGGCCAGCGAGCCGATGCCGGCCTTCAGCACGGCGATGTAGGGGTTGAAGTAGCCGCCCTCGGCGACCTTGCGGATGTCGCCGGCGGCGCCGATCACCTCGGTGATGCTGCGGTCGGTGGCATCGTCGTTCAGGTCACCCATCATCACCACCTTCACCGCCGGGTTGGCCGCACGCACCGAGTCGGCGGCGTGACGCATGATCTCGGCGGCGCGCTCGCGCAGGTAGGCCGAAGCCTCCTTGCCGCCCAGGCGCGACGGCCAGTGGGCCACCATGAAGTAGAACGGCTCACCCTCGACCGTACCCCACATCGTCACGATGTCGCGCGTGCGGAAGTCGGGACGGCTCTCGAGCGTGAAGGGGATGGGTGCGCTGCCCTCGAGCTTGAAGACGTCGGGGCGGTAGTAGAAGGCCACGTCCACGCCGCGGGCGTCGGGCGAATCGTAGTGTACGATCCGGTAGTTGGCCGGGGCGAGTTTCGGCGTGGCGATCACGTCCTCCATGACGTTGCGGTTCTCGATCTCCGAGACGCCGATGACGATCGGATACTCCTTGTCGATGGCCGCGATGTCGAACAGCACGCGCGAAAGGTTGTTGATCTTCCGCTCGTACTTCACGGTATTCCACTTCTTCGGTCCCTCGGGCGTGAACTCCGCGTCCTTGATCTCCGGATTGCGGATCGTGTCGAAGAGGTTCTCGAAGTTGTAGAAAACCACCTTGTAGGGTTTCTGAGCGAAGCAGGCTGCAAGCAGCAGGGCGAACAGCCCGGTAAAAAGCAGTTTCTTCATGGTCGTATCATTCGGTTATTCCCCATGCCGTGGGGTTGTGTTGTGCTTTCACGTCGGCGGCGATCGCCTCGTCGAGCATCGGGAAGAACTTGTAGCCGGTCTTCTGCTCGATCTCCGCCACACTGGTCGTATATTCCGCAAGCCCGGCGGCGCTCACCGAGGAGTTCTCGGCCCAGAATCCGATGGCGATCAGCTCCGAGGCGTCGTGTATCTCGTCGATGCGCTTGCGGGTGTTGCCGTTCTTCGTGCGCAGCAGGACCTTCCAGCAGTACTCGGGCATGGCGACCTTCGTCCCGCTGCGGTCGGTGCTCCAGCTCCGGACGCCGTAATTGCCCGTCACCATGTAGAGCGTGTCGGCGCACGACTTGCCCATTGCCGAGGCCGTGTTCTCCATCTTGAGCCACGAGCCGCCGTTGAACGCACTCTCCTGCGGCATGATGTTGGTCGAATAGAAGGTCTGCTCGTTGAGCAGCGTCGAATAGGGCACCGACCGGTGATTCGACATGCACTGATGCCCGCGCACCCCTCCGCCCAGGTAGGCACCCTTCTGCAAGTCGGCCTGGTCGGCCTCGGGGATATCGGGATCGAAATTCCACGCATTGGAGCGGATGTAGTTCTGCATGTAGCAGGCATGGATCGGATAGGCCACCCACAGGGCGATGCGCTTGGAGCGGTCGTAACAGATGGTGAAATTGCGCGCCTTGGGCTGCGTCGAGGAGATCGGCGCATAGTGCGTCACATAGGTGCAGTTGTCGATGCTCTTGTAGGCGGGCAGTTCGGCCCACGGATGGTCCATCACGGCCGGGATCGAATACTCGGGCTGCAAAAGGGTCAGATCGAACTCCAGACCGCCGTCAAACGTGACCCGGACCGTCGCCGTACGTTCCGATCCGGAATCATTCTCGTCCAGATAGAGGTAGACGACATCGGCCGTAGTGACCAGCGAGCCCGAACGCGAGGTCGCATGCGTATTGCGGGAGGTCCAGCACCAGCTGCCGCCTTCCGTAACGGTGATCGTATAGGAGGTTCCGACGGTTCCGGAGAGCACGATCCGGGGATCCGAAGCATAGCCGGGAGCCTCGAGCGAGGTGTTCTGCGATTCCAGGAAACGCGCGCCGAACGACGTACCCTGCCCCTCTTCCGACGAGCCGCAACTGACCGACAGTGCGACGAGCATCAGAAAGAAGGCTGCAAAACGAAGGGCGCCACCTCTCGAAAAGATCGAAATCATCGGCAAATATAGCAAATAAAAAGGTGCAGTCAAAAAATCCGACAATCATCCCCGGCGGAGCACATCCGTCGGGGATGAATTATCGGAATTAAATATAACTATTCCTCAAAGGAGATTTCTACCGAACGAATAACCAACGCTCCCTTCGGAAGTAAAGATCAGGAATTGATTCAGGTTTTTACCCGTCAAATCGATCGTGAAAGTATGCTCCTGGTTCTGTTCCGTCATATCCTCGCTCAATGCGATCGGCTCCGTCGGATCTTCACCGTCAGCTGCATCGGCCGCATAAATACCGACATTGCGAGCCTTGGCCGTCGTCGAATAGGCTACAATCGTAACCGACTTCGCCATCTTTGCAAGTACAGGAGTTATGATACGAGCACCCTTGCCGGTATTCATCTGAAGGCCATAGTTATCACCATTCTTGTTCTTTGCAGCCAATCCGGTCCATTCTCCTGCAGCATTCGTGTAAGTAAAGCTTGCATAACTAGTGTTTTTATCAATCTCATACAGAGCCTTCATATCTTCAGCTGCAAGCGATGCGCCGCTGGCCGGCTGGGATGCAACTCCGTTCTGCTTCAGGGCGACCGTTGCAGTTGCGACAGCCTCACCGGCCTTCATCAGCTTGACGGTCAGCGTGCCGCTGATGGCATTCTCCGTCGTGTTCTCCTTGGCGGTCACATTCACCTGGTCGCCACTCACCTCCACCGTGAACTGCTCGTTGTCGGCCGAAGCCTCGATCGTGCAGTCGTCGGCGTTCTTCTTGGTCACGGTCACCGTCTTGGCCTCACCGGCAGCGGCAAACGTCAGCGACGTCGGGTCCACCGTGATCGAAGGATCCGTCGAAGGCTCACCCATGAAAGCGGCGATATCGTTGATATTTCGCGGAGCGATCTGGGGAGCGCCCTTGTGCAGAGCTGCATATCCCGTAATATCACCGGTAGCACCGCCGACAAATTCCTGCTCTGCCCAGGGAGCGCCATTCTGCGTATAAACGGTCAGATCCGTTTCACCGTTCACCTTGAAGGTCTTCGTTTCGGCCCAGGTAGCTGCAGCGGGAGCAGTTACATTCTTGATGGTCACGGGCATTGCCTGGAATGCAACGATCTGATCAGGCGTAATCTCTACGGGAGTTACGGTGGCCGTACCGATCTTCTCGATAACAACCCACGCTGCATCTTTGCTTCCGGTAACTTCATGGAGTCCGCTATAGGTCGTTACACGGGCCTCGCCGGCCTTAAGCGTAACACGAACCTTGTCGCCTGCCACAAACGTAAAGTTGTCATCCGACGGATCCGTATAAACACCGCTTCCGTAAAGAGTAATGCCGTTTCCTGCCGTCGTAGCCCCTTCGGTCATCAACTGCAGATTCAACGCGGTGGTATTGCCACCCTGCTTGTCGGTAACAACCACGGCTTCGAATACATGGTCGTTCGCAGCATCAATCTCCTGCTGTTTGTCACCGGCAGCCTCGCACTTTTCAATCAGTTCGGGGATCGTGGTCATCACCGGTTCTCCCGGCTCCGGATCGCCACCCTCTTCAAAGGTGATTTCCTGACCGCCAACACCCTCGACAAGCGTTACATCGTCGATACGGTACACGCTGGCAGCCTTGGCTGTGAAACGGATGTAGAGAGCACTCGTACCTTCAGGCAGCGTAAAGTCCGCAATAGCCAGATCCCAACGCCCTACCGGGGCCGATCCCTTGGCAAAGTTCACCGTAATGGGCTTGGACCAAGCCGTACCGTTGTTGCTGAGTTCAATCTCAAACTCGTCGGGATTCCAGGTATTGTCAGCGTCATTCTGACCATACCGCTCGGTTCCGAAACTCAAACGCAGGTTCGTCTTTCCTCCGAGATCCAGATTGCCGATCGTGAAATAGGCATTGCTTCCAAAGAACACATTGTTACCGCCCGAACCTTCGTAGTCGGACATGTCACTGGCCGAATCCTTGCTTACCGTACGTGCACTTGCGCCACTCGATTCATAAGAAACGTTCGCAATACCCGTACCGGTCTCATTCTTCCAGCCATCAAATGCATCCAACCATGTATCCCAGCCACTCGAACCTCTCTGTGCAAGCTCCTTGTCGAAGTTGTTGGCATAGATCGGGTCACCCGTGGGGGGGGGGGGAGTGACGCCGGATGCATACTGCTTGACGGTCACGGTGGACTCGGCCTCACCCCATTTGCCGTACTCGGGGTGGATCAGCGAGAATGCGATCTTGCCGCTGCGCTCGCTCAGGCCCGACGCCATCTCCGACACCGATACGGTGATCGTAGCGTCGCCGTTACCGCTCATGGGCTCTACGGTAGCCCAATCCAGATCGGTCTTAACAACCGTCCACTGGCAGTTGGCCTTCACAGTGACGGTCTGAACGGTCTCCGTCTCCTCGGAGAAGGTCAGCGTCTCGGGCGACGCCGTCAATTCGGGCACCACCGACTTCTCATCGTCATCGGAACACCCCGTAAACACAGAAGCCGAAACGAGGAACAGCGTTCCGAACAGGATTCTGAAAAGATGTTTACTCATAAAAATTTGATTAAGAGGTTATAAACAAAGCTATGAATTAATAAAAATATAAAAAACAAGCCCGTTTTCGCAAGGGGAAACTTGCGCAAAGATAAACTATAATTCGTGAATAAAAAATAAATAAGGCACAAAATTCAACATATAAAGATCAAAAAAAGATCTATCAGGCAGTTTCAGCACCAAAAATCCGACAAAAAAGAGTTTTGCACGGGTTGCAATTCAAGATGCCCGAATCCCGCCATACTGCCGCAAAAATAGAGATCCGAAGTTTCAAATCGGTTACAAAAGTGTCACGGGTCGGTAAAAATCCCGACCCGTGAACGGTATACCTTTTAATATAACGAACCGGCAATTCCATCCGGTCTCCGGACTGGCCGATCCCGTCGAGCATCCACTCTTCCGGACAGAAGCCAGCCGCCGGACAGAGTGGCATCATGGCCGTCTCCTATTTTTCGTGTGGCCCCTCCACGTATTCGGGGGACTCGATCTCCACCCGGTCGCACTGATCGACGACAAAGGCCTTCACACCCTCCCGCACACAGGGATATTCGTCCGTATGCTCGATGACGTTGTCGCGCGTGAAGCGGAACCCATCGACCGAATAGATATGGACAATGCGCGGGTCGGAAACGCGGAACGTATTGCCCTCGACGAGGATATTGCGGTGGTAGCGTGCACCGGTCCGGTCCGGAATACCGCTCCCGACCGCGATGCAGGCCGCGCCCCACGACGGACAGCCGTAGTTTCCGTTCTCGAAGAGGTTGCCGCGGATCACCACATCGCGCACGCCCGACTGTTCGAACCAGTAGTTGGCATCGCCCTCGAAGAGGATCGCCGCACCGGCGATGTGGAAGTAGTTGTCCTCGACGACGATCCGCCCGCGCGAGCCGAGCAGCAGGCCGCGCGCCCGGTTGCCGCGCATCCGGCAGCCGCGGATCTCGACGTCGGGATACTCCCCGTCGGCCGCCACGACATGTTTCGGAGCCACGCCGTCGGGCAGCGGTTCGGTGAAGGACACCTCGGTATAGACGCTGTTGAGCCGGCGCACCGACTTCACCGTCCGGCGGGCATAGGTGGCCACCGTACGGTTGTCCACCAGTTCGACCTCCATTCCCTCACGGAGGAAATCGACGCCGTACTGCCCCGAGTTGCACCAGCGCAGCAGGGCCCGGTCGGGAGCCTCGACCCGCTCGACGGCCATGTAGAGGCCGTGGACGTTCGTCGCATCATCCTTCTGGTTCTCGAACACGCAGTCGATCATGCGGATATAGCCGCCACAATTGACATAGTGCGTGGCATCGGCCGTGATGCTGATCATGCGGTCCTTGCCGGGAGCCGGCGTAACGGTCATCCGCTCGAGCATGATGTCCCGGCTGCGTTGCGCAATGACACCCATGCCGCCGCAGTGATACAGCGCTACGTCGCGGAGTGTCACGCCGCGCGAATCGGCGATCGTGAAGCCGGGATTCCTGCGGGCCGTGGCACCGAAGACCATCACGTTGCCGACCGCGGCCTTCAGGTCCTGACGGAAGATCCGCCAGTTGCCGTTCTCGCACCGGCGGGCCGGTATCGTCCCGTCGGCAAGCCAGTAATCGTGAGCCCGGAAAGCCGGCTCGCGCCGCACGGCATCGAATTCGAGCAGGTTCGAATAGGGGTAATTCGTTCCCCGCTCGTCGTAGAAATGCAGGCAGCCATTGACCTCCTCACAGCGGTACTCCCCGGGGAAAGAGACCTCGAGCCACCCGTCGCCCGTCGCCCGGACGATACCCTCGGAGTGGAACGTGCGCGTGTAGTCGATCTTCAGGTCATGGATCTCGATCCGCTCGCACTCCTCGATGCTGAACGGCGAGACAAAACCCGAAAAGAGGAGCTCGGTTCCGGCGCCGTCGATCTCGAAATCACGCAGGCCCCGGAGATCGAAAGCGATGCGCTTCATGCCCTCGCTGTTGTTGCTGATGTACTGGTAACGCTCTGCGGCCCGGTCAGGCAGCATCCGGAGCGTTCCGCCGGGCAGGACGAGTTTCGAGGCACCGACCTCGAGGCAATGCTCCAGTGCGGCACGCACCGCCGGCACGGCATCGCGCTCGGCATCGCCCGGTGCAAGAAAATCTTTCAGATAGACGGTCTCTCCGGCAGCGGATTCCGCAGCCGTGGCAGACCAGAGGGACAGGGTCATGGCCGCCGTACCGAGGATTTGGATTAATCGATTCATACAGGGTTGTTTTTTAAGGTGATTCGTTGGGTTTCGCCCTCACGGATCCGGAATACGACCGGTTTGCGGTCCTGCTCCGAAAGGGTGACGCGGAGACGTCCGCCGTCGGTTCGCTCGATCCGGAGGTCAAACTCCGAACCGAAAGCACGGATGCGGCGCAGTTCCACCCGATTCCAGGCCTGAGGCAGCGAAGGGGTCAGGTCGAACGACCGGAGCCCGACGGGCCGGATACCGAAAAGGCCCTCGGTGATGATCCGGCAGTAGAGTCCGCTCTCGGCCGCAAGGTGACGCTGCGCCCCCTCGGGCCACGCCTCGATCGGATAGGGGACGTGCTCGCCCAGCAGGCGGCGTTCGGAGTAGCGGTGGAGAAATTCGGTAGCCCGGTCGGCTTGTCCGGCCCGGTAGATGCCGCGCAGGGCATAGAGCGTCGAGCGGTCCCAGAAGGTGGCACTGCCCTGCTCGGTCAGCAACCCGTCGTCGGTGAGCAGTTCGGGGCCGAGTAGCGCCTCGACCGTTCCCTCCGTACGGGCCCGGTCGCCCAGCCCGACGATCAGCGGCATGCATATCCACGAGCGCAGGAGCGTGTTCCCGTCGTAGTAGCGATAGGTGTGGTATCCGCCCACCTCGGCGCCGAAACAGCGTTCCACGGCCTCGGCCAGTTCCCGGGCCTCCCGGCCGTAGCGCGCCGTCTCGGAGCGCGGCGCACCGAGTTCGCGACCCAGAGCGGCAGCCGACAGCAGGGCATCGTAGTAGAGCGACGAGGTGCAGAGGTTGGCGCTTCCCGCAGGGAAGCGTCCTTCGAGCTCGTCGGAATCGGAGGCTACGACCCCCTCGGGGGTCAGCTGCCGACGGCAATACTCCAGACACCACGTCACCAGCGGCCATAACGCCTCGGCTTCGGCCCGATCGCCGCGCGCCAGCGCATAGCGGGCCGCCCCATAGGCGATCATCGCCGCATCGCCGCGGTCGCCGGCCCCGTTCCAGACATCGTCGCCTTCGGCGATGATCGAGCTGGGCAACGGCTCGTAGCCGGGATTCATGAAGCGGGCAAAATGCCGGAAAGCGTTGAACGCCGAGGCGTTCCCGACATCGTACCCGAGGAACGGAAAGAAGGGATTGACGTATTCGGCCTGGTCGTTGGCCCAGATGGCGGCATAGTAGGATTCGCCTCCGGGCGCATGCATGTAGCCGCCGCGGGTGAGGATGATGCTCTCGGCGGCCCGGAGCTTGGCGAAACGGAACTGACGGTCGATGACCGGATCGGGGGTCTCGAGCACCAGCGCGGCGTCGATGTCGCGGCGCACGAAGTCCATGCGTGCGGCATACTCGGCCGCGACATCCGGCATCAGCGGGCCGTCACCCGCACGCCCGGCCTGGAAAACCGCATCGAAGCAGAGCGAATCTCCCGGCGCAAGGCTGTAACGGCCGCACCCCGCCAGGTCGGCACGCACGCAATAGCTACCCTCCACCCCCTTGTCGGGATCGGTCTCGAAACGCTGCGAGAACTCCGGGACGTATACCGTCAGCCTGCGCCGGGCGATGTTGCGCACGACATAGCGCTCGCACAGCACGGGCAGCTCCCGCGAGGGAAAAATGCGGCGCGTCATGGCAATTGCCGGCTCGGCCGCCGCAGCCCGGGCCGCCCCGACGTTGTGCCCGCCCGTGCACCAGCGGCTGCGAACCTCGAGTCCGCCGTCGATCGCCACCGTATCGACCCGCTCGGACTGCAGGGCGAGCCCGTCGATGGCCAGCAGCGCGGGAATGTCCGTTGCCATGCGGAACATCAGGCTGGCATGCGTATTGTTCGGCACCGTGCGCAGCAGCGGGAATACGAGCGAGCGTTCGAGCCGGAAGGCGCTGTCCGCGCCGACGCCCCAACGCAGGACGCAGGCCATGCGCTGACCGCTCATCTCGATGTGGTCGGCATGGGGTACGGCCCCGTCCACCCGCCACACGATGCCGTATCCGGCAGGGGCAATTGTCCAACGCTGCGCCGACGCCGGCAGCAGACCGGCCGACACGAAAAAGAGAACGGCAAAAAGCGGTTTTCGGAGCATACGGGTACGCTATTCGGAAACAAGATGCAACTATCGGGTATAAATATAATCATTTCGCGCGACATGGAGACATCCCCGCATGCCGTCTTACGTTTTTTTGCGTATTTTTGACCGGGGAACACCCCGATGGAGAACAAAAAAGAGATCGTCATGGAGAACGGAAACAGAATCTGCGCCCTGTTCGGCATCCGCTACCCGATTGTCTCGGGCGGCATGGTCTGGTGCAGCGGCTGGCGGCTGGCGGCCGCCGTCAGCGAGGCGGGCGGACTGGGGCTCATCGGCTCGGGGTCGATGACTCCCGAGCTGTTGCGCGAACACATCCGCCGCTGCCGCGCGGCAACGGCAAAGCCCTTCGGCGTGAACGTCCCGCAGATGTACCGATACACGGATCAAATCATGGAGACGGTGATCGAAGAGCGCGTCCCGGTGGTCTTCACCTCGGCGGGCAGCCCGAAACGGTGGACCGCACGGCTGCACGACGCCGGCTGCAAGGTGGCCCACGTGGTTTCGAGTTCCGCCTTCGCCCGCAAGAGCGAGGAGGCCGGGGTCGATGCCGTCGTGGCCGAAGGCTTCGAGGCCGGAGGGCACAACGGCCGCGAGGAGACCTCGACGATGGTGCTCGTGCCCCACGTCCGGGCAGCGGTCTCGCTGCCGCTGCTGGCCGCGGGCGGCATCGCCACGGGCCGCAGCATGCTGGCCGCCTTCGCCCTCGGCGCCGAGGGCGTGCAGATCGGCACACGTTTCGCACTCACAGAGGAGAGTTCGGCCAGCGAGGCCTTCAAGCGCCGCTGCACCTCCCTCTGTGAGGGCGACACGATCCTCGCGCTCAAGAAGCTCAGCCCCACCCGGCTGGTCCGCAACGAATTCTGCCGCGCCGTCGAGGAGGCCGAAGCGCGGGGAGCCACGGCCGGGGAGCTCTCCGAACTGCTGGGCCGCGGACGTTCGAAACGCGGCATCTTCGACGGCGAGCTCACGGAGGGCGAACTGGAGATCGGGCAGGTTGCCTCGCTGCTGCGCGACCTGCCTCCGGCCGGCGAGGTCGTCCGGAAGCTGGCTGCCGAGTTCGACGCGGCCCGCCGCGGGCTGGCAGGTCTCTGATCCCGGCATACGGGCGCAGCCCCGTCCGATGCATCGGACGGGGCTGCACATATCCATACGGACCGGTAGGGGGGGGGTCAGTTCCCGAGCTTCATCACATCGTCGATACCCATCTCGCGATAGGTCGTCGCCAGCTCCTCCGAGCGGTCCGAGATGACCAGCAGCTTGTCGCCCAGATGCAGTTCGGTCTTGCCCTGCGGCACGAAGTAGTCGCCGTCGCGGCAGATCATCATCACCAGCGTATTCTCCGGCAGCACAATCTCGCGCAGCGTCCGCCCGCTCTCGAGCATGCTCTCGTTCACCTCGACCTCCGTGAGCGCCGACTTCACCTGCTCGTTCATGTCCACGCCGAAAGCCGGCTCACGCTCCTCGTAGGCCAGTCCCAGCAGGTTGGCCATGCCGCTGACGGTCGTACCCTGCACGACGAGCGAAAGGATCGTCGAGAGAAAAACGACATTGAAGAGCAGGTCGGCATACTCGACGTTGCCCATGAGCGGATAGATGGCAAAGAGAATCGGCACGGCCCCGCGCAGCCCGACCCACGAGACATAGAGCCGCGCCCGCGTCGAGAAGTTGCGGAACGGCGCCAGGCTTGCGAAGACGGCCAGCGGCCGGGCCACGAAGATCAGGAACGCCCCCACGGAGAGCCCCAGAATCAGCACTTCGGGCTGCAGGAGCTCCTTGCTGTTCACGAAGAGGCCCAGCGTCAGGAACATCACGATTTGCATCACCCACGTAAAACCGTCGAAGAAGACCGTAAGGGGCCGCTTCTGCACCAGTTTGTGGTTGCCGACCACCAGACCAGCGAGATAGACGGCCAGATAGCCGTTGCCGCGCACCAGGTCGGTAAAGGCAAACGAGAAGAAGACAAAGGCCAGCAGCAGCACGACGTAGAGCGAATGATTGACCATGTTGATGCGGTTGATCGTCCATACGGCCAGCCGCCCGATCAGATAGCCCGACAGGGCGCCGACGACCAGCTGCACGACCAGATAGAGAAGTCCCACGCCGAGGTCCACATGTCCCGAGGCCGAGCCCGAAAGCACACCGACAAGCAGTACGGTGAGCATGTAGGCCATCGGGTCGTTCGAGCCGCTCTCGAGCTCAAGCAGCGGCCTGAGATGCTGCCTCAACCCCTGTTTCTTGCTTCGCAGGATCGAGAAGACCGATGCCGAATCGGTCGAAGACATCGTCGAGGCCAGCAGCAGCGCCAGCGCGAAGGGCATCTCGAGGCCGATCCACGGGGCGATGAGCCACACGAAACCGGCCAGGATGAGGGCCGTTAGCAGCACGCCCACCGTCGCCAGCACGACACCCGGCCCGACAATGGGTCGGATTTCGGAGACTTTCGTGTCCATGCCGCCCGTGAAAAGGATCACGCAGAGCGAGATCATGCCGATGAACTGCGTGATGTCGGTCGAGCGGTAGGAGATGAAGTCCAGGCCGAAGAGCATGCCGACCCCGAGAAAGAGCAGCAGGGCCGGGGCCCCGAATCGATAGGCCACCTTTCCGGCGACCACCGCCACGAAGAGCAGCAGGGCGCCGATCAATACGATATTTTCACCAGTAAGACTGATCATGAGTCAATTGCGTTTCGAATCGAAAAAAAACGGAGATCGGAGTTCGGCAGAGCGGCCGTCTGCCGCCCGGCACATCCGGGAACAAAGGTACGACAAATTTCCCGCTTTCGAGGCACCCGCCGGACAAAATTAGGTGCCAACCGCATGCAAAAAGGGCCGAATGCACCACCGGGTCCGTTCTCCTGACCGGGGCCATGCGCAGCGTCCGACCCTGCCTATTGAGGAATAAAGGTATAGGTGATGGTTCCCTGATGGCGGGCCGGTGCCTTCGGGTCGATGTTGAAGGTCGAGACGCGTGCGGCATGCAGGGCCGCCTCGCGCATGCAGTCGTCGCCGCCCGAGACGATCCGGGCGCCGATCACCTCGCCGCCCCGGCTGACCGTGATGGCCACCACCACCTCGCCGCCTCCTTCGCAGCGGTAGGCCGGGATGCTCAGATCGACCGACTGCCGCACCGGATCGGTCAGCGAGAACGACACCGTCACCCGCCCCTTGACCTTGCGGTCGCGACGCTCGCCCCCGGCCTCGTCGGCCGTGCGGCCGCGACGGATCGCCGCCTCCTCGGCCAAGCCCTGCTCGTAGGCCTCGCGGTTGGCCCGCATCCGCTCCTCGGCCGCGGCGGCCGCATCGTTCAGCGCCGCGGTATTGGTGCCGCGGTCGTCCTTGAGCTGCTCGTTGAGTTCGTTTTCGTTCGAGACCGTATTACGGACGCTCCTCCAGTCGAACTCCTCGGCGGCCTGCCGCTCGCGCACCTCCTGCTCGAGCCGTGCCCGCTCGGCCTCGAGTTCGGCCAGCGACTGCAGTTCGATATACATGCCCTGCTGGTGGGGACGCGTTCCGATGACGATCTTCGACGAGACGAAGACGATCATCAGCACCAGATAGGCGATCAGCGTGACGCACAGCCCGATCCGGTGGTCGTAGGCCCACGAGCCGGCATCCTCGCGCCGGTTGTCGAAGGGCAACTGCAGGCGCGGTTTGCGCGGTCTTGCACCACCCCGCTGCACCGGAGTGCCGCCGGCGGAATCCGCCCTGCGGCGGCCCGCCTCCGGACCTGCCGCTCCGGCCTGATTCCCGGTCCGAATCCCCTTCGGAGGGAACTCCTTCCCGGCAGCCGGTCCCGGCTCGGCACCCGATTCTTCCACAGTCCCTTCCGAAATCCGTTCCACTCCGTCCCCGGGTCTCCCTCCGTGCTGCGGCTTTTGGGCCGGACGTCGGTCACCGGCCGGGAAGAGCCGCGGCGGCGCAACCGACACCGGTTCGCCGTCGTCAAGTTCGATGACCTCCAGTCCCTCATCCTCGGCCCGCCGGACGGCAGAGGGCTCCGCAGCCCGCAGGCCGCGCGGCAACGTCCGCTCACCACACTCCCGCCCGCTGCCGAGGTCGATGAGCTCCAGCTCCTCCCCGGCAGCCTGCCCGGCGACGGCTCCGCCCTCCCGCTGCGGCGCGGCTGACGCCCCGACGGGGTCCAACGGATTCGTTTCTGGTTTCGGACTCATGTTCTGTTCGGATTTCGCAGGACAAAAATAGCGATTTTTATCGGTTTTCGCCACCTTGTCCGAAAATTAACCCCGACAAGCGAAATGAACCGGAAATTTGGTTTTGCGACCGACATGCATTATCTTTGCCGATAATTATTACAAAGAACCACTTATGTCAACGAAACAACAAACGCTGAAGGCCCCGATCTCGTTCTCGGGAAAGGGCCTGCATACGGGCGTGCAGGTGACGATGACGATTCATCCCGCAGAAGCCGGCCGGGGCATCGTATTCCGCCGCACCGATATCGAAGGACAGCCGGAGATCCCGGCACTTTGCGACTATGTGGTGGACACCTCGCGCGGCACGACGATCGAAGCCGGCGGCCACCGCGTCAGCACCATCGAGCACGTCATGTCGGCCCTTTGGACCCTCGGCGTGGACAACGCCCTGATCGATATCAACGCCCCGGAGACCCCGATCCTCGACGGCTCGGCACGCGAATACGCCCGCGCCATCACCGAAACGGGACTCGTGGACCAGGATGCCGAGCGCACCTATTACCACGTGACCGAGAAGATGGTCTACACCATCCCCGAAAAGGGCACCGCGATCATCCTCTATCCCGACGATGAATTCTCCGTATCGGTCCATGTGGACTACAACTCGAAGGTGATCGGCAACCAGTATGCGACGCTCGAGCCGGGCGACGACTACGCCTCGAAGATCTCCCCGTGCCGCACGTTCGTCTTCCTGCACGAGCTCGAGCCGCTCATGAAGATGAACCTCATCAAGGGCGGAGACCTGGACAACGCCATCGTCGTGGTCGAGAACCCCGTTCCCGAGGAGCAGCTCGACCACCTCAAGAAGCTCTTCAACAAGCCCGACATCGAGATCAAGGCAGGCTACCTGAACAACCTCGAACTGCGTTGCAACAACGAGTTGGCCCGCCACAAGCTGCTCGACCTGCTGGGCGACTTCGCCCTGCTCGGCGTGCGGATCAAGGGCCGCGTATGGGCCACCCGCCCGGGTCACTTCGCCAACACGGAGTTCATGAAGCAGCTCAAGCGCACGATCCGCAAGGCCGGCGAGAAACCCCGCTACACCTACGACTGCCGCAAGCCGGCGCTCTACGACATCAACGCCATCCGGCACATGCTGCCCCACCGCCCGCCCTTCCTGCTCGTGGACCGCATCTTCCACTGCGACGCCACGTCGGTGGCCGGCATCAAGAACGTCACGATGAACGAGCCCTTCTTCGTGGGCCACTTCCCCGAGGAGCCGGTCATGCCGGGCGTGCTGATCATCGAGGCAATGGCCCAGTGCAGCGGCATCATGGTGCTCAACTCGGTGCCCGACCCGGAGAACTACTCGACCTACTTCATGAAGATCGACAACGCGAAGTTCAAGCGCAAGGTCGTCCCGGGCGACACGCTGCAATTCGAAATCCACCTGCTGGAGCCCATCCGCCGCGGCGTGGCGCTCGTCGAGGCCAAGGCCTTCGTCGGCGAGTCGCTGGCCTGCGAAGCCGAACTGATGGCCCAGATCGTCAAGAACAAAACCCCGAAACAGCAATGATCAGCAAACTGGCATACGTTCACCCCGACGCCCGTATCGGCGCCAACGTAACGGTAGAACCGTTCGCCTACATCGCAGGCGACGTCGTGATCGGCGATGACTGCTGGATCGGCCCCGGCGCCGTGATCCACGACGGAGCACGCATCGGCCGCGGCTGCAAGATACACACCGCCGCCTCGATCTCCTGCCTGCCTCAGGACCTGAAATTCGCCGGCGAGGCCACAACCTGCGAAATCGGCGAGTACAATGACATCCGCGAATACGTCACCATCAGCCGCGGCACAGCCTCGACGGGCACCACGCGCGTCGGCTCGCATAACCTGCTGATGGCCTACGTCCACGTGGCCCACGACTGCGTGGTGGGCTCGCACTGCGTGATCGCCAACCGCGTGTCGCTGGCCGGCGAAGTGCACATCGGCGACTGGGTGGTGATCGGCGGCCATGCCGCCATCCACCAGTGGACGCACATCGGCGAGCACTCGATGATCCAGGGCGGCGCCCTGCTCGGCCAGGACCTCCCTCCGTTCGTCATCGTCCGCAACGACACGCTCCGCTACGCGGGCATCAACAAGATCGGACTTTCGCGCCGCGGCTTCACCCCCGAGCGCATCGGCGAGATCCACGATGCCTGCCGGATCCTCTTCCAGAGCGGCCTGAACTACATGGCCGGATGCGACGAGGTGGAGCGTCAGGTGCCGCAAAGCCCCGAGCGCGACTCGTTGCTGGCCTTCATCCGCACGTCGAAGCGCGGCATCATCAAGCCCTACGAATCGCGCAACACCGAGGCGTAAGGCTTCCGGAGGCCGCCGCATGGACGGTGACCGGACAACCGTCACCGCAGAGAGGAAGGGTCAAGATAAAAAATCGGACCAAACGATTGAATATCGGAAATTTTTACTATATTTGCGTGTCGAAAGACTGCAGGATGCACGATAAGGGGACGGAATGTCCCCTTATTTCATAGTTATACGCCACTGAAAACCAACGATATGATCGAGATACAGAAAATTACGGAATCGCGGAACGGCACCTGGCCGGCACGGATCTGTTCGTTGTGGAGTGCCGCTGCTCGGCCGGCAACGAAATCGAATTGACGGTCGATGGCGACACGTCGGTGTCGATCGACGCCTGCGCGGCATTGAGCCGCGCCGTGGAGGCCGACCTCGACCGCGAGGAGGAGGACTTCTCGCTGACGGTCATGTCGGCGGGCATCGGCTCCGAGCTGCGCTGCCTGCGGCAGTACCGCCGGCTGATCGGATCGTCGGTCGAGGTGCTGCTGAACAACGGAGTGAAGCTGCTGGCCAAACTCGACGGCGCCGACGAGGAGGGCATCGACCTCTCCTACGAGGAGAAGCAGGCCGTCGAGGGCAGGAAGCGCAAGCAGCTGGTCAAGGTGTCGAAGCGCTACGCCTTCGGCGAGATCAAATACACGAAGGAGTATCTCGACTTCAAGTAGCAATTGATTAAAAACAAGATAACGCACTCATGGACAACCTGAATTTGATCAGCAACTTTGCCGAGTTCAAAGAGCTGAAGAACATCGACAAATCGACGATGATCGGCGTGTTGGAGGACGTCTTCCGCCACGCGCTCCAGAAACAGTACGAAACGGACGAGAACTTCGACGTGATCATCAACCCCGAGAAGGGCGACCTCGAGATCTGGCGCAACCGCACGGTCGTCGAGGACGGGGCCGTGGAGAACCCCAACACCCAGATCGCCGTGTCGGAGGTCAAGGCCATCGACCCGACCTATGAAATCGGCGACGAATACGCCGACGAGATCAAGCTCTCGTCGTTCGGCCGCCGCACGGTGCTGTCGCTGCGCCAGAACCTCGCCTCGCGGATCCTCGACCTGGAGAAGGCCAATCTCTACGAGAAATACTCGGAGAAGGTCGGCGAGATCGTCACCGGCGAGGTCTACCAGGTATGGAAGAAGGAGGTGCTGATCCTCGATGACGAGGAGAACGAGCTCATCCTTCCGAAAGCCGAGCAGATCCCCAACGACTTCTACCGCAAGGGCGACACGATCAAGGCCATCGTCAAGTCGGTCGAGATGAACAACAACCAGCCGCGCATCATCCTTTCGCGCACGGCCAACCAGTTCCTCGAGCGCCTGTTCGAGCAGGAGGTTCCCGAGATCTTCGACGGACTGATCACCATCAAGAAGATCGTCCGCATCCCCGGCGAGCGCGCCAAGGTGGCCGTCGAGTCCTACGACGAACGCATCGACCCGGTGGGCGCCTGCGTCGGCATGAAGGGTTCGCGCATCTACTCGATCGTCAAGGAGCTGCGCAACGAGAACATCGACGTGGTCAATTACACGGCCAACCCGCAGCTGATGATCCAGCGCGCGCTGAACCCTGCGAAGATCTCGTCGATCACCATCGACGAGGAGAAGAAGACCGCCTCGGTCTACCTGAAACCCGACCAGGTGTCGCTCGCCATCGGCAAGGGAGGCCTGAACATCCGCCTCTCGAAGATGCTCACCGGCTACGACATCGACGTCTACCGCGAGATCGAGGAGGAGGACGTGGCCCTCACGGAGTTCGCCGACGAGATCGACGGCTGGATCATCGACGCCCTGAAGACGGCCGGCTGCGACACGGCCAAGAGCGTGCTCGAGCTGCCCGTCGAGGAGATCGCCGCACGCGCCGACCTCGAGCTAGAGCAGGCTCAGAAGGTGGTCGAGATTCTCAAGGCCGAGTTCGAATAACCAAAACAGCAAGAAAGGAGAGAATACCATATGAGTAATGAAAGAAGATTAAGGCTCATTCAGGTTGCCAAGGAGTTCAACGTGGGAATCAACACCATCACGGACTTCCTGCACAAGAAGGGCATCAAGAACGACGGGTCGCCCAACGCACTGGTCGATGCCGACACCTATGCCGTGCTGGAGAAGGAGTTCGGCTCGAACCGCAGCGCCGCAGGTGCCCGCAACTCGATCCGCGAGCGCATCTCCCAGAAACAGGCGACCATCACCCTCGAGCAGACCCGCAAGCAGGAGCGCGAGGAGGAGAAAGAGGTGGTCATCAAGAGCAATGTCATCAGCGTGAAGGACGAGATCCAGCAGCCGAAGTTCCTCGGCAAGATCGACCTCTCGCCCAAACCCAAGGCTGCGCCGGCTCCCCAGCCGGCCCCGGCCCCGAAACCGGAACCCGCTCCGGCCCCGGCTCCCCGTGAGGAGGCCCCCGCCGAACCGCATGCAGCAGCCCCGGCTCCCGAGCCGCGGGTTGAGACACCCCGGCCCGAACCGCAGCCGGCACCCGCTCCCGCCCGGGAGGAGGTTCCGTCCGAAACGAAGGCCGAGGCCCGCACGGAGGAGCGCCCGGCGCCCCAACCGACCGCTCCGGCTCCCGCCGAGCAGGTCCCCGCGACACCCGAGCCCCCGAAGGACAACATCTTCCGTCCGGCTACGGTGACCCTCACGGGCCCGCAGGTGCTCGGTACGATGGACGTCTCGGGATTCGTTCCCGGCGGCAAGCACAAGCGCAAGCGCCTCCAGAAGGAGAAGGTCGATGTCTCGAAGGCCCAGAAGGGAGGCCAGCAGGGCGGCGGCAAACAGGGCGGACAGGGCGGACAGAACGACCGCAACAACCGTCCGGGAGGCCAGCAGCAGAACCGCGGCCAGCAGCAGAACCAGCCCCGTCCGGGCGAAGGCCGCCGCAACAAGAACAAGAACACCCCCAAACCGATCGTCCGCCCCGAAGTGAGCGACGAGGAGGTTTCGAAACAGGTGAAGGACACCCTGGCCCGCCTGACGGCCAAGGGTGCCAAGACCAAGGCATCGAAATACCGCAAGGAGAAACGCGAGGCCGTCGCCGAACGCATGAGCGAGGAGTCGGCACGCGAGCAGCAGGAACGCTCGATCCTCAAGGTGACCGAGTTCGTCACCGTGAGCGAGCTGGCCACGATGATGAACGTCTCGCCGACGGAGGTCATCACCGCCTGCATGAACCTCGGACTGATGGTGTCGATCAACCAGCGGCTCGACGCCGAGGCCCTGGTGGTCGTTGCCGAGGAGTTCGGCTACAAGGTCGAGTTCGTCTCGGTGGAGATTCAGGAGGCCATCGCCGACGACCACGAAGACAAGGAGGAGGAACTCGTGCCGCGCCCGCCGATTGTCACGGTCATGGGACACGTCGATCACGGTAAGACCTCGCTGCTGGACAACATCCGCAAGACGAACGTCATCGAGGGCGAGGCCGGCGGCATCACGCAGCACATCGGTGCCTACAGCGTCGAACTCAACGGTCAGAAGATCACGTTCCTCGACACGCCGGGCCACGAAGCCTTCACGGCCATGCGTGCCCGCGGTGCGAAGATCACCGACGTGGCGATCATCATCGTCGCGGCCGACGACAACGTCATGCCGCAGACGATCGAGGCGATCAACCATGCCCAGGCGGCCGGAGTGCCGATGGTCTTCGCCATCAACAAGATCGACAAACCGGGAGCCAACCCCGACCACATCAAGGAGCAGCTCTCGCAGATGAACTACCTGGTCGAGTCGTGGGGCGGCAAATACCAGGATCAGGAGATCTCGGCCAAGAAGGGCATCAACCTCGACAAGCTGCTCGAGAAGGTGCTGCTCGAGGCCGAGATGCTCGAGCTGAAGGCCAACCCGAACAAGAAGGCCGTGGGTACGGTGATCGAATCGACGCTCGACAAGGGCCGCGGCTACGTTTCGACGGTGCTCGTGCAGGCCGGTACGCTCCGTATCGGCGACGTCATCCTCTCCGGCACGTTCACGGGCCGCGTGAAGGCGATGTTCAACGAGAACGGCAAGAAGGTGACCGAGGCCGGTCCCTCGACACCGGTGCAGGTGCTGGGTCTGAACGGCGCCCCGCAGGCCGGTGACCTGTTCAACGTGATGGACGACGACCGCTCGGCCCGCGAGATCGCCAACAAGCGCGAGCAGCTGCAGCGCATGCAGGGCATCATGACCCAGAAGCACGTGACGCTCGACGAGATCGGACGCCGCATCGCCATCGGTTCGTTCAAGGAGCTGAACATCATCGTCAAGGGCGACGTGGACGGTTCGGTCGAGGCCATGTCCGGATCGCTCATCAAGCTCTCGAAGGAGACCGTCCAGGTGAACGTAATCCATGCCGCCGTGGGACAGATCTCCGAGTCCGACGTGCTGCTGGCCGCCGCCTCGAACGCCATCATCGTGGGCTTCCAGGTGCGCCCGTCGGCCGCCGCGCGCAAGCTGGCCGAGAAGGAGGAGATCGAAATCCGCCTCTACTCGATCATCTACGACGCGATCAACGACATCAAGGACGCCATCGAGGGCATGCTCGAGCCGGTGATGAAGGAGGAGATCGTCGCCTCGGTCGAGGTGATGGAGATCTTCCGCATCTCGAAGGTGGGCACCGTGGCCGGATGCATCGTGCGCGAAGGCAAGCTCCAGCGCTCGACCCCCATCCGCGTCATCCGCGACGGTATCGTGATCTACACCGGCAAACTCGGATCGCTCAAGCGGTTCAAGGACGACGTCAAGGAGGTCACCTCCGGACAGGACTGCGGTCTGAACATCGAATCGTTCAACGACGTCCGTGTGGGCGACATTGTCGAAGGCTACGAACAGGTTGAGGTAAAACGCAAATAATACCAATTATCCCAAACACACACCAATGAACACGCAAATCAACTTTACCACCCCCGAAGAGGCCGTCAAGGTCATCAAGTCGGGCGATCACGTGCATCTGAGCTCCGTAGCTTCGGCTCCCCAGTGCCTGATCAACGCCATGTGCAAGCGCGGCGAAGCCGGTGAACTGAAGGATGTACACATCCACCACCTCCACACCGAAGGCCCGGCCCCCTATGCCGACGAGAAGTTCGAAGGCATCTTCCAGCTCGACTCGTTCTTCGTGGGCGGCAACGTCCGCAAGGTGACCCAGAGCGGATATGCCGACTACATTCCGGTCTTCCTGAGCGAGACGCAGCGTCTCTACCGCTGCGGCGCCGTACCGTGCAACGTGGCCATGATCCAGGTTTCGACCCCGGACAAGCACGGCTTCGTATCGCTCGGCACGTCGGTCGATGCCACGCTGGCCGCCGTCGAGTGCGCCGACCACGTGATCGCCGTGGTGAACAAGCATGTTCCCCGTTCGTTCGGCCAGGCCATGATCCCGATGTCGAAGATCGACCTCTTTGTCGAGGACGACACCCCGCTCATGGAGGCCCACTTCACCGAGCCCAACGAGATCGAGACGGCCATCGGCAAGCACTGCGCCGCGCTGATCGAGGACGGCGCCACGCTGCAGATGGGTATCGGCGCCATTCCCAACGCCGTGCTCGCACAGCTCGGAAACCACAAGAACCTCGGTATCCACACCGAGATGTTCGCCGACAGCGTGCTGCCGCTCGTCGAGAAGGGGGTCATCAACGGCGAGGCGAAGAACATCGACAAGGGCAAGATGGTCTCGACCTTCCTGATGGGTTCGCAGAAGGTCTACGACTTCATCGACGACAACCCGGCCGTGATGATGATGGACGTGGGCTACACGAACGATCCCTACGTGATCGCCAAGAACGACCGCGTGACGGCCATCAACTCGGCCCTGCAGGTGGACCTCACCGGCCAGGTGTGCGCCGACTCGCTGGGCACGAAGTTCTATTCGGGCGTCGGCGGCCAGATCGACTTCGTCTACGGAGCCTCGCTGTCGAAGGGCGGAAAGGCCATCATCGCCATGCCGTCGATCACCAACAAGGGCATCTCGAAGATCGCCCCGGTGCTCACGGCCGGAGCCGGTGTGGTTACGACGCGCAACCACATCCACTGGTTCGTCACCGAGAACGGCGCCGTGGATCTCTACGGCAAGACACTCCAGGAGCGTGCCCGCCTGCTGATCTCGGTGGCCCACCCGTCGGCCCAGGAGGAGTTGGACCGTGCCGCTTTCGAGCGCTTCGGTTCGCACCACCACTACATCAAGAAGTACATGGACAAGTAATCACCCCGTTTTTTTGGGGGGCTTCCCGTACCGATACGGGGTTCCGGCCGTTGGACCGGGCCCCGTTTTTTATTGCCCGCAGGCGGAATTCGACAGGTTTCCATTTGCTTTGGCGGGGAAGATTTCTAAATTTGTAACATACGGCGGCACAGAACACTCCGCCGCACCGGCAAACATCGTAACCAACCGCAAACCTGAACAGCTATGAAACGTCCGACATTCGGGAACCTCCTCGGTTCGCTGTGCGGCACGGCCCTAGCCGCTGCACTCATCACCTCCTGCGCCCCCCGGCAGAACACGCTCACCGAAGAGGAGATCGCCGACGGCTGGGAGCTGCTCTTCGACGGGAAGAGCCTCGACCAGTGGAAAGATTTCAACGGGGATTCGCTCACACAGCCGTGGCACGTCGTGGACGGCTGCATCCAGGCCAACGGCGACGGCAGCGACCTCTCGGGCTACATCGTCACCCGAAAGCAATACGAAAACTTCATCCTCGACTGGGAGTGGAAACTCTCGCGCGGCGGCAACAGCGGCATGCTCTACCACGTGGTCGAGGACCCCTGCTTCGAGGTGCCCTACGTCACCGGCCCCGAATACCAGCTCATCGACGAGGAGGGCTGGGAGGAGCAGAACGCCCCGACGAAACTCGAGGAGTGGCAGCGCCTGGGCGTCGATTACGCCATGCACCTCCCGGACCGCGCGGCCATGCGGCTCAACCCCCAGGGCGAGTGGAACTCGTCGCGCATCGTCTTCGACAACGGCCATGTCGAGCATTGGCTCAACGGCGTGAAGATCCTCGAATTCGAAGCCTGGACCGACGACTGGTTCGCCCGCAAGGCGAGCGGCAAATGGGAGACCGCTCCCGAATACGGACTGGCCCGCCGCGGCGTGATCTGCCTGCAGGACCACGGCTACCCGGCCTCGTTCCGCAACCTGAAGATCAGGAGCTGCCCCCGCAAGGCCGGCAGCGAGGTTTCGCTCTTCAACGGCCGTGACCTCTCGGGCTGGGAGGCCTACGGCACCGAGAAGTGGTATGTCGATCCGCAGGGGCTCCTCGTCTGCGAAAGCGGTCCCGACAAGCAGTACGGATACCTTGCCACACGCGCATACTACGATGATTTCGACCTCACGGTGGAGTTCCGCCAGCTGGCCAACGGCAACTCGGGCATCTTCTTCCGCTCGTTCATCGAGCCGCCCGTGAAGGTGCACGGATGGCAGTGCGAGGTAGCCCCCAGGGGCAACGATACGGGCGGTATCTACGAATCCTACGGCCGCGGCTGGCTCGTACAGATCCCCGACGAGAAGGAGTCGCTGCTCAAAGAGCGCGACTGGAACACGCTGCGACTGCGCGTCGAGGGCGACCACGTGCAGACGTGGCTCAACGGCGAGGCGATGGCCGACCTGCACGATGCGAAGATCGGCGCCGCCCAGGGCCGCATCGCCCTGCAGATCCACGACGGCGGCGGCATCAAGGTACAGTGGCGCAACTTCCGCCTCAAGACACTCTGATCACCCCAATCCAACCGCAAAACAGATCGAAAGCCATGGGAATCAACCGCAGAAACTTTCTGAAAACGGCGGGTGCCGCCACGCTCTTCACCATCGTCCCGCGGTGGGTGCTGGGCGGCCCCGGACGCATCGCCCCGAGCGACCAGCTCACCAAGGGCATCATCGGCGTCGGCGGCATCGGCCGCAGCAGCTACCACTTCACCAGTACGCCCGAATGCCGGCTGGTAGCCATCTGCGATGTGGACAGCGACCACCTCCGGAGCGCCGCGGAGCTGGGCCGGCGCAAGTTCGGCCAGACGCTGAAAACCTACCACTTCTACCGCGACCTGATCACCGACCCGAATGTCGATATCGTACACATCGCCACCCCGCCCCACTGGCACGGCATCATGGCCGTCGAGGCCGCCAAGGCCGGCAAGGACATCTGGTGCGAAAAACCCATGACGCGCACCATCGGCGAGGGCAAGCGCGTCGTCGAGGCAGTCAGGCGCTACGGGCGCATCTTCCGCCTCAATACGTGGTTCCGCTTTGCGGACACCTTCTACGGACTCGGCACGACGGTCGAACCACTCAAGAAACTCGTGCAGAGCGGCATGCTCGGATGGCCGCTGAAGGGTGACCATCTCGGGGCCACGGGCTTCACGTGGAAATTCTACTGGGTGGGCCGCGAACACCTCGAACCGCAACCCGTACCTGCGGCCCTCGACTACGACCTGTGGCTCGGCCCGGCCCCCGCGAAACCCTACAACGCCCACCGTACGCACCAGACCTTCCGCGGTTACTGGGACTACGACGGCGGTGGGCTGGGCGATATGGGCCAGCACTACATCGACCCCGTGCAGTACATCCTGGGCAAGGACAACACGTCGCCCGTGAAGGTCGAGGTCGATGCCCCGCAACAGCACCCCGACGCGGTGGGCATCTGGCGCAGGATCGTCTACACCTACGAAGACGGCTGCCAGATCGTGCTCGAGGGCGAAGGGTTCGAGAGCTCGGGCAAGGTCCCCTACATCGAGGGGCCGCTGGGCAAGGTCTACAAGGGATTCGAGTGTACGATCCCCGACGTGATGAACAAGCTGGCCGAGATGCCCGACCCCGAGCCGCAGCGCACCGACTTCCTCGCCTGCGTCCGAAAGCGCGAGCACTTTGCGCTGGACGAGGTGAAGGGACACCGCAGCTCGACGCTGGTCAATCTGGGTGCCTGCGCCCTGAGGCTCAACCGCACGCTGCACTTCGATCCCGACGCGCAGCTCTTCATCGGCGACGATGCAGCCAACCGACTGATCGACCAGCCGATGCGGTCGCCGTGGAAAATCTGACAACCCGCAAAGCGCATGAAACGATGAAAAAAAAGAGCCATACTACTTTTTCTGGTTCCTGTGTCTGCTGCCGTTTGCCGCGGGGGCGCAGGATGGCCGGCAGCGTACGGTCGAAACCGTCGTCGCCGACGTGCTGGCGCAGCTGCCAGCCGGGCAGACAGCCGACTACCGAACCCTGATGGACGAACTGGCCGCAACGGGCGCGGAGGGCATCCGGATTCTCGCCGGGATGCTCGTCCCCGCCGGACAGGGCAGCGACGCCGCCGTGGAGTACGCCCTGAGCGGCGTGGTCCATCCATCACGTGACGGAACAAGGACGCGGAGAGGCCCGCGATGCCGTGCGGCAAGGACTCGCACAGAGCATCGACACCTGCCCGGACCCTGCGGACCGCGCCTTCCTCATCTCGCTGCTTGCGTGTTGCTCCACGGCAGAGGATGCAGCCGTTTTTGCGAAATACGCCGACGACGGGCAGCTCGCCGATGCCGCCGTCCGCGGCCTGATTGCGACGCCCGGATCGGAACCGGCAATCGTTGAACTGATGCAGCAGTCCGACGGCCCGTCGGCACTGCTGGCCCACGCCGCAGCGAAACGGCCGGGCGAAGGGGCCGAGGAGATCCTCCTTGCGTGGCTGGCCGACTACCCCACCGACGATACGACCCGGGAGGCCATCTATGCCGCCCTGGCCGCATGCGGCGGCCGGGCATCGCTCCGGGTGCTCGGTGATGCGGCAGCGGCAGCCGACTTCGACTTCGCACTGGACGATGCGACGGGTGCCTTCCTCGACCTGCTGAACAACCTCGCCGGACGCGGCGACACGAAGGTCGTGCAGCGGGCCGCACGTGTGCTGGCCAAAGGGTCGGTACGCACGAACATCCGCACGGCCGCGCTCGAACTCCTGCTCCGCACCGCCCCCGAACAGCGCACCGAACTGCTGCTCGCGGCGCTCGGGGACAACGACCGGGCCTACCGCTGTGCGGCACTCACCCTTGCAGCGGACTACGCCGACGAGGCGCTGTGCGCAGCCATCGTCGGCGAATGGCCGAAACTGACGGCCGAGGCCCGAACGGATGTGGTGAACTGGCTGGGCGACCGCCACGCCGTTTCGCAGACCGCGACGGTACTGGCCGCCATCGACGCTTCGGATCCCGGGCTCGCCGCAGCCGCCGTGCGTGCGGCCGGCCGTCTCGGAGGCCAGGAAGCACTCGAGGCGCTGATCGGCCGGCTGAACAGCCCGCTGGCCGAAGAGGCCGTAACCGCACTGGCCTCGTTCAACGGCCAGGTGGACGACGGGCTCGTCGCGGCGCTCGATGCCGATCCCGTAACGCAGGCCAACGCCCTGCGACTCGTCGCCCGACGGCGGATCACCCGGGCAGCCGACCGGGTCTTCGCCCTGCTCGACGCCGGGCAGGAGCCCGTACGACAGGCCGCGCTGGCGGCCCTCGCCGGGGTGACGACGGCGGCGGATTTCCCGAGGCTCTGCGACCGGCTCGACAACGCCACGGAGAGCGAAACACCGCAAATACAGGCCGGACTGCTGAACGCCCTGGCACAAATGGCCCCCGAGGAACAATACGCCCGAACGGCAGAGCGGATGGCCGCATCGGCTGAAAAGGCGCGCTACTACCCGTTGCTGGCACATACGGGCACACAGGAGGCAATCGACGCCCTGCTCGGCGGCGACGACCGCAAGGCGGCTTTCGCGGCACTGCTGACGGTAGAGAGCCCTGTCGTGCCGGAGGTGCTGTTCGCACTGGCCACCGAACACCCCGAATGGAAAGACGAGGCGATCACACGCTACACGGAACTCGTGACCGCGAACCGCACGCCCGAGGAGCAGGTGGCCTGCTGCACGAAAGCACTCGGAACGGATCCCGCCCCGGAGGTGAAGAATCGGCTGCTTGCAGCACTGGCCGGCACCGCCTCGCTGCCGGCCGTCGAGGTAGCAGCCCGATACCTCGACGATCCCGCGACGGCCGCCGCTGCGGCCGATGCCGTACGGAGAATCGCGGCAAAGAACCCCGGCACGGGCGGAGAAACGGTGGTCGCGGCTCTCGAACGGGCCCGTACGGTCTACGCCGGGCTGGCTTCTGAAGACGCCGACGCCGGATATGCAGTGGACGAGATCAACGGACTGCTGGCCCGCTACGCCGCCGTGCCGCGCTTCGAACTGACGGAAGAGGAGGAGGCCGAGGGTTTCGAAGTGCTCTTCGACGGCCTCTCGCTCGAAAAGTGGACCGGCAACAAGACCAACTACGTCCCGCAGGAGGGGACGATCTACGTCACGGCGCAATACGGCGGCAGCGGAAACCTCTACACCGTCAGGGAGTACGGCGACTTCATCCTGCGCTTCGAGTTCTCGTTCGTCCGTCCGGGTGTGAACAACGGAATCGGAATCCGCACCCCGATGGGCGTCGATGCCGCCTACCACGGCATGGAGATCCAGGTGCTCGACCACGATGACCCGATCTACAAAAACCTGCACGTCTACCAGCAACACGGCTCCGTCTATGGGGTCATCCCGGCGCAAAAGCACGTCGTCTTCGGCGAACAGGGAACATGGAATACCGAGGAGATCCGTGCCGTAGGCGACCGCATCACCGTAACGGTCAATGGCGAGGTGATCCTCGACGGCAACATCCGCGAAGCCTGCCAGGGTCATAACGTGGCCCCCGACGGCTCGGAGCGGAACCCCTACACCGTAGACGGGCGGAACCACCCGGGACTCTTCAACAAACGCGGCCACATCGGGCTGCTCGGCCACGGCCCCGGCATCCGGTTCCGCAACATCCGCATCAAGGAACTTTGAACCACGGCGGAGGGGGGGGGACCGATCCAGGAGAGCTCCCCACCCTCCGCACCGAACCGGGATGCCCCATCAGCGCCCCGCATCCCGCAAATTGAACCGCACGGAAAAGAGATGAACAGATCCAACCCAGGCAATGGTCCCGTCAGGATCGTCGCCATCGGAGCGGGCAACCGCACGAACAAATACCTCGAATACGCCGTCCGACACCCCGAACGGCTGCAACTTGCAGGCGTCGTAGAGCTCAACCCGCTGCGCCGGGAGGCTGTCGCCGCAAAATTCGGACTCGCACCGTCGCAATGCTTCGACGACTACCGACTCTTCTTCAGGCAGCCCCGGTCAGCCGACGCCGTGCTGATCGCGACACCCGAGGATACGCATTTCGAGCCCTGCATGCTGGCCATCGAGGCGGGCTACGACGTACTGCTCGAGAAGCCCATCGCCCAAAGGCTCGACGAATGCCTGCAGATTGCCGAAGCGGCCCGCAAGCGGGGCGTGATCGTCGGGATCTGCCACGTCATGCGCTATCACCCCTATTTCGTCCGGATCAAGGAGATCGTAGATTCGGGCGAACTGGGACAACTCATCTCGATAAACCATACGGCCGCGGTGGGTGTGGACCGCATGACCCATTGCTTCGTGCGGGGGCTCTGGCGCCGCGAAGAGTGCGCCAACCCGATGCTGATCTCGAAGTGCTGCCACGACATCGACTTCCTGCTGTGGATTGCATCGTCGCGATGCCGGAAAATATCGTCGTTCGGATCGCTCAGGTGGTATCGCCGGGAGAATGCCCCGCAGGGTTCGGCGGAACGCTGCGTGGCGTGTCCCGTCGAACCGACATGTCCCTACTCGGCCGTAGACCTCTACCGCACCCGGCGCGACTGGATCTCGAACTTCGACATACCCGAGGGATCAACGCTCGACGAGGTGATCGAACGGCAGTTGCACGACGGCCCCTATGGCCGTTGCGTTTTCCGCTGCGACAACAATGTGGTGGACAACCAGGTCGTCTCGATGGAGATGGAAAACGGCGCCACGGTATCGCTTTCGATGGAGACCTTTACGCTTGAAGACCGGCGCGAAACTCACATCCGGATGACGCACGGCGAAATCGAGGGCGACGAACACACGCTGCGGATCCGAAAGTTCCGCGGAGGTGAGGAGCGGATCATCGACTTCAGGGAGCTGGCCGGCACGCCGTTCCACGCCGGTGCGGACCTGAATCTGATCGGAGACTTTGTCGAAGCCATCCGCCGGCAGGGCGCCCACCGGCTCCGCACCTCGATCGAAGAGTCGGTCGAGAGCCACCGGATCTGCTTCGAAGCCGAGCGCAGCCGCCATACGGGGAAAACCCTTCTGCTCGAATAACCGACACGACGGGAACCACAAACAAACATCCGCCCCGGTCGGTCCGGCGCCTCCGTACAAACCCTTGAAAACGACTCACCCGGGGGATCAATCCCCGGGTGTATTCCGGTTTGTCTTACCGTACCGAAACCGTTCGAAAAAGATTCCGGCCCCTGTAGCAGGCCGAGGCTGAAACTCGGAACGATTCCCCGTCCGGCACAGGACCGAGATATCGGACAGGCCCCGTTTCTCATGCAGGCGATCGGGTCACATGGGATTCCTCGAGGAGCCCGAAGCAACAACATCGGCCCTGCTGGAGTTCGCATCGTCGGTAACCGGCCGGATGATCGGGGCCAGCCGGCCGACAACCGACGAGCGATAGCTGCGCGATACGGGAAGATCGTTGCCGCCGATCGTCACCAGATTCCCCGTAAAGCCGGTCACCCGATCCGCATTGACGAGATAGGCCCGATGAATCCGCACGAACCGGTCATCCAGCAGTTTCTCCCATTGTGAGATGCGGGTCCGGGTTCGGTATGAGCAGCCGTTTGCAGCATGAATGAAGACCTCATTGTCGTTGGATTCCACGTAGAGGATACAGAAGAGTTCCAGTGTGATTTTCCGCCGTTCCGAGATAAACGAGAGACTTTGCATGCGCGGCAACCGATTGCGCAGCCAGCGGGACAACAATTGTTCGGGTGCCACGACAGCCGCCAGTACAAGCAGGATGAAGAGTGGATTGAGAAATATGGCGGGAAACGGATCTGAAACCGAAAGGATATCGTGAGTCACGCTGTGCGTGAAAAACAGCACCAACCACTCAAGCAATACGATCCCGCACATCAACGAAATCAACACGACCGGCCGGCGATGAGCGGTTTGCGGGAATCCTTCGAACAGCAATTTGAGGCAGCACATACCCGGCAACCAGAGAACGGCCACGAACAACGCCTGCCCGAATGCATATCCGAGACTCTTCAAGATCAGGGTGAGCAACAACATCACTCCGATCCAATAACCAATCGTAATCAGGTTTTTCATCATCGACACTGCCCGTCTGCAGACGGGGTTACGCCCACTTGGCTTTCGTCGGTAAAGATACAAAAAAACGGAGGATTCAGAAACCCGAAGTATCAATACGAGGGATATGACACTCCACCGAAAGGATATGACATTGTATTTCGAGGACCGGATTGCTATCTTTGCAACAGGTCTTGCAAGGCTTTCCCTTAATTGGATCAAACCTCAAAAATCTGCAATCATGAAACATCTGTATCAGTTGGCTGCACTGGCAGCTCTCTCGCTCTTCGTTTCACTCTCCGCATCGGCACAGGAGAGACAAACAACGACTGAATCCCCAACCGAAGAATCCATCTCCGAAGAGAGTATCCACCGTACCATAACCGGAAATCCGGCTCCCGAAAGATATGTCGAGGCCGGAAGCATCTCGATCGTGGATCCGCAGACGGGAGAAAAAGAGACAAGAACAGTCTACGAAGCTCCCCGGAAAAGTCTCTACATGCTTTACCGCGAGGGTGGTTACGTCTGCATGACATTGATAACCCTCTGCCTCGTAGCGGCCTTTCTCTCGGCATGGAAAGCCCCATGCTGGATCAAGGAGTTCGGCCAGCTGGCTCTTCTTCTGGGCATCATCTACCTGCTCCTCGGGTTTTATGACATAGCGAAGTTCATCGGATCCGAAGGTATCGAGATCGGAAAAGATGTGCCGTCGTCGATTCTGTTTAGCGGCCTCCGGGTTGCACTGATCGCCCCGCTATACGGATTAATCGTTTATGGCATTACTCTGGTCCTGCGCATTGCGCTCAAACCGCGCATCTGACAGCTCCAACAAAGGACGTTTTCCAACAGCGCTATAACCGGAGGGAAGCGTAGATGACTGGAAGGTCATGGCAAAAAGAAGGGTGTGAAGAATCACAAATCTTTCGCCCTTCTTCTTTCCCGTTTCGAGCCGGACAATATGCAAAACAGCATTTTCAACAGGATCTTTGCGTAGTATTTCCATGCGAACCGAGTGCCTCGCGGCTCCTGAGCATAACAGGGGAGGGGCTGTAAGTTGGTACGGAGCCCAACGGATCTGGCTCCGCCAGCGAACGCCGCCGCCCCTCTCCTCTCTCCGCCACTCCAGCCGGGGCAATGGCGCACAAAAAAAGGTCAGACCTTACGATCTGACCTTGAAGAGGCGGCTACCTACTCTCCCACGGGAAAACCGCAGTACCATCGGCGTGAGTGAGCTTAACTTCTCTGTTCGGAATGGGAAGAGGTGGAACCTCACTGCTATAACCACCTAAAAGAACTCTTTTACGTGCGCGTATCCATTGCTGATACTTCCCGGCGCACCCGGTATGGTTTGACATCTTGCGGAGATGAGATAAAGATTCGATGTAAGAAAGCCGTTCGGGTAATTAGTACTGCTCGGCTTTGACATTACTGTCTTTACACCTGCAGCCTATCAACGTAGTCGTCTCCTACGCCCCTCAAGGGAAGACTTATCTTGGGGATGGCTTCGCGCTTAGATGCTTTCAGCGCTTATCCAAACCGAACGCGGCTACTCGGCGGTACACTTGGCAGCATAACCGATACACCGGAGGTTCGTCCAACTCGGTCCTCTCGTACTAAAGTCAGGACCCCTCAATCTTCCTGCGCCCGCGACAGATAGAGACCGAACTGTCTCACGACGTTCTGAACCCAGCTCGCGTGCCACTTTAATCGGCGAACAGCCGAACCCTTGGGACCTTCTCCAGCCCCAGGATGTGACGAGCCGACATCGAGGTGCCAAACCGCCGCGTCGATATGAGCTCTTGGCGGCGATCAGCCTGTTATCCCCGGAGTACCTTTTATCCTTTGAGCGATGGCCAGTCCACACAGAACCACCGGATCACTATACCCTACTTTCGTACCTGATCGACTTGTCGGTCTCACAGTCAAGCGCCCTTATGCTATTGCACTCTCCGCACGGTTACCATTCGTGCTGAGGGCACCTTGGGAAGCCTCCGTTACGCTTTTGGAGGCGACCACCCCAGTCAAACTACCCACCAAACGGTGTCTCCCTCGCGGGGTTAGAATCCAAGTACACAAAGGGCCGTATTTCAACGTCGGCTCACCACGAACACTGGCGTGCCCGTCTCAATGCCTCCGGCCTATCCTACACATTGTGTACCCAAATTCAGCGTTAAGCTATAGTAAAGGTTCACGGGGTCTTTTTCGTCCCGTCGCGGGTACCCGGCATCTTCACCGGGACTACAATTTCACCGAGCTCACGGTTGAGACAGTGTCCAGATCGTTACACCATTCGTGCAGGTCGGAACTTACCCGACAAGGAATTTCGCTACCTTAGGACCGTTATAGTTACGGCCGCCGTTTACTGGGGCTTCGATTCAATGCTTCTCTTGCGATGACATCCCCTCTTAACCTTCCAGCACCGGGCAGGTGTCAGGCCCTATACTTCTTTTCGAATTTGCAGAGCCCTGTGTTTTTGATAAACAGTCGCCTGGACCTTTTCGCTGCGCCCTACTTGCATAGGGACCCCTTTTCCCGAAGTTACGGGGTTAATTTGCCTAGTTCCTTAACCGTGATTCACTCGAGCACCTTAGGATACTCTCCTCGACCACCTGTGTCGGTTTACGGTACGGGTAACATACACTATAACTTAGAAGATTTTCTCGGAAGTATACTTGGGTGCACTATCGGATTGGCCGTAGCCGCTCCGTACTGTCGGGTTTCAGCAGTTGCTAACTCTTAATCTGCTCCTTTACCTACGCCCTTTAACCACCTATTCCGTCAGGCGGCGACACTTACGTTCCTTCGTCTCTCCATCGAGGTGTATGTTAGTATCGGAATATTAACCGATTGTCCATCGAGATCACCGTTCGGCTTACCCTTAGGACCCGACTAACCCTGATCCGATTAGCGTTGATCAGGAAACCTTGGTCTTGCGGTGTGCGGGTTACTCTCCCGCATTATCGTTACTTATGCCTACATTTGCTTTTCCATAAACTCCACCAACCCTCACGAATCGGCTTCAACGTCGATGGAATGCTCCCCTACCACGCTTTCGCGTCCAGAACTTCGGTGATATGCTTGATGCCCGTTTATTATCCACGCTCTGTCGCTCGACTAGTGAGCTGTTACGCACTCTTTGAATGAATAGCTGCTTCCAAGCTAACATCCTAGCTGTCTCTGCAACAAAACATCGTTAGATCAACTTAGCATATTCTTGGGGACCTTAGTTGCTGGTCTGAGTTGTTCCTCTTTTGTGACCGGACATTAGCACCCGGCCGCTCACTGCTGTAAATCATACTACTGGCATTCGGAGTTTGTCAGGATTTGGTAGGCGGTGAAGCCCCCGCATCCAATCAGTAGCTCTACCTCCAGTAGACTCTTTATTACAACGCTGCCCCTAAAGGCATTTCGGGGAGTACGAGCTATTTCCCAGCTTGATTAGCCTTTCACCCCTACCCTCAAGTCATCGAGAAGCTTTTCAACGCTTATTCGTTCGGACCTCCAGTTGGTGTTACCCAACCTTCAACCTGCTCAAGGGTAGATCGCAAGGTTTCGCGTCTACAACCACTGACTAGCCGCCCTGTTCAGACTCGCTTTCGCAGCTTCGGCTCCGTGCTTCCCAGCACTTAACCTCGCCAGTGATTAGTAACTCGTAGGCTCATTATTCAATAGGCACGCCGTCACGGCACGAAGCCGCTCCGACCGGTTGTAAGCGTATGGTTTCAGGTTCTATTTCACTCCCCTGTTCGGGGTACTTTTCACCTTTCCCTCACGGTACTGGTTCACTATCGGTCTCTTGGGAGTATTTAGCCTTACCGGGTGGTCCCGGCGAATTCTGACAGGATTCCTCGTGTCCCGCCATACTCAGGATACTGCTATCGCACAACTAACTTACCTGTACGGGGCTTTCACCCTCTTTGGCCGAACTTTCCAGTCCGTTCCAGTTCGTCGTCGCTTGAATGTTGCAGTCCTACAACCCCGCACCTGCCGTAACAGATACGGTTTGGGCTGCTTCCCGTTCGCTCGCCGCTACTTAGGAAATCGATGTTTCTTTCTTTTCCTCCTCCTACTAAGATGTTTCAGTTCAGAGGGTTGGCTTCCGTTGCCGGATGACAGGTCTTCTACCTGCCGGGTTGTCCCATTCAGAGATCCTCGGATCAAATCTTGTTTGCAAATCCCCGAGGCTTTTCGCAGCTTACCACGTCTTTCTTCGCCTCCAAGAGCCTAGGCATCCCCCATACGCCCTTTTTTACTTTCTTACAACTTCTCACACAGCCTATTGCCCGTGTGAGAACTCTATCTCATCTCCTCAATAATGTCAAGGAACGTTGCAAACCTCAGGTTTGCTTCGAACAGCACGCGGTTTGAACCTACGCCTTGAGCGGTGCTGTTGTAACGTTTCTTTGAAGTGAGCAGCTATATACCTTTGGAACTTGGCTCCAGAAAGGAGGTGTTCCAGCCGCACCTTCCGGTACGGCTACCTTGTTACGACTTAGCCCCAGTCACCGGTTTTGCCCTAGGTCGCTCCTTGCGGTCACGAACTTCAGGCACCCCCAGCTCCCATGGCTTGACGGGCGGTGTGTACAAGGCCCGGGAACGTATTCACCGCGCCATGGCTGATGCGCGATTACTAGCGAATCCAACTTCATGGAGGCGGGTTTCAGCCTCCAATCCGAACTGAGATAGGCTTTCGAGATTGGCATCCCCTCACGGGGTAGCGACCCTCTGTACCTACCATTGTAACACGTGTGTAGCCCCGGACGTAAGGGCCGTGCTGATTTGACGTCATCCCCACCTTCCTCTCGGCTTACACCGGCAGTCCCGCCAGAGTGCCCAGCTTCACCTGATGGCAACTAACGGTAGGGGTTGCGCTCGTTATGGGACTTAACCCGACACCTCACGGCACGAGCTGACGACAACCATGCAGCACCTAGTTTCGCGCCCCGAAGGGAAGACCTGTTTCCAGATCCGTCGCTAACTTTCAAGCCCGGGTAAGGTTCCTCGCGTATCATCGAATTAAACCACATGTTCCTCCGCTTGTGCGGGCCCCCCGTCAATTCCTTTGAGTTTCATTCTTGCGAACGTACTCCCCAGGTGGGATAACTTATCGCTTTCGCTTAGCCACCGACCGTGTATCGCCGACAGCGAGTTATCATCGTTTACTGCGTGGACTACCAGGGTATCTAATCCTGGTTGCTCCCCACGCTTTCGTGCCTCAACGTCAGATATAGTTTGGTAAGCTGCCTTCGCAATCGGTGTTCTGTATGATCTCTAAGCATTTCACCGCTACACCATACATTCCGCCTACCGCAACTACTCTCTAGTCAAACAGTATTAGAGGCAGTTCCGGTGTTAAGCACCGGTATTTCACCTCTAACTTATCAAACCGCCTACGCACCCTTTAAACCCAATAAATCCGGATAACGCTTGCCACCTACGTATTACCGCGGCTGCTGGCACGGAGTTAGCCGATCCTTATTCGTACGATACTTTCAGTCACCTACACGTAGGTGAGTTTACCCTCGTACAAAAGCAGTTTACAACTCATAGAGCCGTCATCCTGCACGCGGCATGGCTGGTTCAGACTTCCGTCCATTGACCAATATTCCTCACTGCTGCCTCCCGTAGGAGTTTGGTCCGTGTCTCAGTACCAATGTGGGGGGTTAACCTCTCAGTCCCCCTATGTATCGTCGCCTTGGTGAGCCGTTACCTCACCAACCAGCTAATACAACGCATGCCCATCCATAACCACCGCAGTTTTCAACCCAAAGAGATGCCTCTTCGAATGTTATGGGGAATTAGTACCAATTTCTCAGTGTTATGCCCCTGTTATGGGTAGGTTGCATACGCGTTACGCACCCGTGCGCCGGTCGCCGGCAGTGTATTGCTACACCCCGATGCCCCTCGACTTGCATGTGTTAAGCCTGCCGCTAGCGTTCATCCTGAGCCAGGATCAAACTCTCCATTGTATAAAATGTTTCGTCTTAAATCTTTAGCTCAAATCTCAAAGGTATTGTTTTGAAATCACTCTCTTCCAAGAGTGGAAAAACTAATAGCTGCTCAAGTACTTCAAAGAACGCCGTTCGTTATATTGCTATAAGAACTGATTCCTGTCCTCGGAAGGTCGATCCTAAGATCGCCCCTCAGTCCTGCCCCCTGATTTTCAGCGGGAAAGTGGTGCAAAGGTAAGTCTTATTTTTTGAACCACCAAATCTTTTTCAAGATTTTTTTTCAGAAACTTTCAGAACCTTTATCTTCGCCCGCCTGAGATATTCTCTCAAGCAAAGCGGCTGCAAAGGTAAGAACTTTTTCCGAACTTCCAAAAGATTTTTCAGAACTTTTTCAATTTCCTTCAGAACCCAGCTCCGGGAATCCCTTATCTCCCAAAGCGGCTGCAAAGATAAACACTTTTAACCTTATCTTCCAACTTTTTTTACTCCTTTTTTACAACCATTACCCAAAACAAATATCCACCCGACTAATATACAATAGGTTAATTGTAAAACTATTTTAATATCTTTGTCCGGGATTCAAAACGACCACCATGAGACGATTCATTATATATATAAGTATCGCTATTGCATGCGCTTCATGCCGTCCCTGCCCTCCCAAACTGCAGGCCGGAGACCTGCTGTTCCAGGCCGGGAGCGGATCGGACATGACCGAAGCCATCGACAGCGCCACAAGATCGGACAACAACCTCACATTCACGCACGTAGGTATATTCACACCGGATCGGGGCACCGACTGCGTGTTGGAAGCCACCTCGGAAGGAGGCGTCAAGATCACTCCCATGCAGGAATTTCTCGACCGCGCGGCACGCATCAACGGACGACCGGCCGTAGTCGCCATGCGGTTACGCGACACGACCGGCACGGCACAGGCCCTCGAGCGGGCCCGAGAGCGGCTCGGACTCCCCTACGACTACTCGTTCCGTCCCGACAACGGCAAACTCTACTGCAGTGAACTGGTCTGGGAGTGCTACCGCCACCCGGACGGAAGCCCCCGTTTTCCGGCCCAACCAATGAATTTCCGCGCTCCGGACGGCTCGATGCCCGCATTCTGGACCGAACTCTTCGAACGGCTCGACGAGCAGATTCCGGAAGGTGTGCCGGGGACCAACCCCAACGACATGGCCCGGGACCCGCAGCTCGATGAGATCGGCCGCTGGTTCTGACAGACTTTCAGACACAACAAACGGCCCCGCCTGATAAGGGTCGGGGCCATATGCCGCCAGCGGCGGATCACACGATCCGCTCGACCGTAATATCGGGATTGCCGCGCAGCAGATCGATATACCCCTCCTCCGAAACGGTACCCTTGGAGCGGATCACCAGCGTAGCCCGGTGAACCACCCCTTCGGGCGTTCGCGAAGCCTCCACCTCGTAGGAGACGACCGAATAGTCGCGGCACTGCAGCCGGTTGAACATCTCGTCGATCGCCGCCCGGTCCGCAGCCGAGAAGACGATCATCGTCCGGCGGTGGCCCAATTCTCCGAAGAAGAGCGTGAGTACCTCCAGACCAAAGAGCGTCAGCAGCGTGGCCGCTCCGGCAACCACATACATCTCGCCACCGGCCGCCAGGCCGATACCGGCTGTCGCCCAAAGGCTTGCGGCCGTAGTCAGGCCGCGCACCAACTGCCGGTGGATGATGATCGTACCGGCACCGATAAAACCGATGCCGCTCACAACCTGGGCGGCAATACGCCCGGGATCGAAACGCGTGCCGTCGTGGTCGGCCAGAAAGCCCTCAAAGCCATACTGCGAGACGATCATCATCAGCGCACTGCCCAAGGCCACCAGAAAATGGGTGCGGAACCCGGCATCCTTGACCCGGTACTCCCGGTCGAGACCGATCACCGTACCGCAAAGACCCGCCACACAAAGCCGCAAGATAAAATTCCACTCCATCATTTCGTCCTCATGATCAAACATACATTTCCATCACCTTGCTGCGCCACGCAGCGACCGTCCGGACTCCGGCACCCGATTGGTAAAGCCGAACGCCCGCAGCATCCATAAACCCTGCGGCACCGGAGACAACACACCCCAACGGCCGGACGTCCGCAACCTGCCCATGCAGGCTCAGACACAGGGCCGAGACCGTCACTCGCCGGCAAGATAGGCCAAAGCCCGCTCCAACACGGGATCGCGCCCCTCAAGCCAGTCGGCAAGCGTCGGGACCACCTCGATATCGGGAGCAATTCCGGTACCGACATACTCGCGGCCGTCGGGGAAACGCACCTCGCGCGTGCAGATTCCGCAACGCATGCCCGGAATCAACTCATAGACGACGGGGCTCGCCGTACACCCGGAGGTGGCCGAGCCGATACGCGTCATGTGGGGCTGACCGTCGGCCATGATCAGGAAGTTCTCGGCCGACGAGCAAGTCCCGGCATCGGTCAGTATCACGGTCGGAACCACCAAAGCCTCGTGGTCGGGGGCATAGCGGAATTCGCGCGGACTGGGCTCCGACAGAGCCAGACCGTGGTAGTTCTCGAACCCGGCACGCACGGGCGGATTGGCCACCGTGTCTTTTGCCTCGGCCTGAGCGCCCCACGAAGCGTAGGCCGCATGATAGGTGCGGGTCCGCCACATACCTTCGCACAGCAGCGTATCACGGGTGAAGTGCGCCATGATGTGTGCCGCCACACGGTTGCGCCCCCCGTTGTTGCCGCGCAGGTCGAGGATCAGTTTCCGTGCACGCCCCTGAATCTCAGGGAAGGCATCGTGGAAAGCCTTGACCGCCGAACCCGGGCGGAACGAACCGAGTTTCACGTAGGCCACGTCACCCGGATACCACTCAAGGCGGAACGGTTCCCGGAGACTCCTGCGGTCGCGTCCGGGCAACGAAACCAGGTCCGAATCGCCATATTCTCCGCTGGCATTGACCAGCCGCACGCGGAAGGACGAACCGTCGGGACGACGGAACTCGACATCATGCTCCGTGCCGGCCAGACCGCGCAGCAACTCGCCGGCCGCCTTGAAGCGACGTGCACGCTCGTTCGATGCCGATACGCGGGACATCGCCTCGGCAAGGCATTCGGCAGCCGGACGTCCGTCCACGGAGACCACCTCCGAACCGGGAGGCACCTCGGCAGCCTTTGCGCGCGCCACCTCGTTCACAATGACGCGCCCGTCGATCGTGACAAACGAGAGTACCCAGCCATCACCGAAGCTCTCGGCCGACTGGGGATAGTTGCGATCTACGGTCACAAAGGTATGTTCATCTTCGAGGAAAGCGCAGAAATACTGCATAAGCCGGTAGAATTCGTCGTCGTTGCGCGTCTGACGCGCCGGCTCGATGAGCGACAGATAGAGCGAATCCCAGCGTTCGGTCCCCACACGGTCCATACGGACGTAGTTGCGCCGGGCCTCCGACCAGAACTTCGACAGGGCGAAAACCTTCTGTGCCGGCGTCCACGGCTCGTAGGCATAGCCGCTCCAGACGTGGTTGCCGGCCCCGTGTCGGCAAGGAAGAGCTACCGAGCGATAGATCATCGTATCGCCCCTCAATTCGAGTCCGACGGCATGTCGCGCCGGCTCCTGCGCTGCCGCGCCCCGCACCGAGCAGAGCGCCGCGATCCCAGACAAGCGATTCCCTTCATGGCCGATTGCATGTTTTGATGTTACTACAAATATACGAAAATATCCGGATTTTCAAAGAAAATCGCCCGAAGAGGTTGCACGATGCAAAAAAATTCGTACTTTTGCAGGCTATGTTTAACTAATTAACTGTTTACGACAATGCCGAAAATGAAAACCAATGCCGCTGCGAAGAAGCGTTTTACCTTCACCGGCACAGGAAAGATCAAGCGCAAACACGCTTATCACAGTCACATCCTGACCAAAAAGACGACGAAACAGAAGCGCAACCTCTGCTATTCGGGTATCGTTTCTGCGGCCGACGAGGCCAAAATCAAGAACCTGCTCGTCAAGTAATTCCGACCTGCAGTAACCTTTTTTTAACAACCGGAGCGACTCAGCCCCGAAGAACGCGGGAGAACCGCGTCGCTGACAGCTCTTCAAAAACTTATCAGTATGCCACGTTCAGTAAACGCAGTTGCGTCACGCGCACGTAGAAAGAAAGTTTTGAAACTTGCCAAGGGTAACTTTGGTTCAAGGGGAAACGTTTGGACCGTTGCGAAAAATACGGTCGAGAAGGGTTTGCAGTTCGCCTATGCGCACCGCCAGCTCAAGAAGAGGACCTTCCGCTCGCTGTGGATCACGCGTATCAACGCCGCCGTCCGCGCGCAGGGAATGACCTATTCGCAATTCATCGGCAAGCTCAACGCCAAGGGTATCGCCCTGAACCGCAAGGTTCTGGCCGACCTCGCAATGAACGAGCCGAAGGCATTCGAGGCAATAGTTAACGCAGTTAAATAGTCCCTCCCCGCGAGGGATCAAGCGGGCGGACACTTCACGGTGTCCGCCTTTTTTACTCGCAGCCGTCCCCGCCGCGGACGCGCCGCACAGAGGAACAAACGCATGGAGAACTGGAAAAAGACATTCGGCATCATCTGGAGCGGACAGTTCGTCTCGATCCTTACCAGCTCGATCGTCGCCTACGCCATAATCTTCTGGATGAGCCTCGAAACGGGCTCGGCCGAGGTTCTGGCCCTGGCGGCCATCTCCGGCATGCTGCCGCAGTCGCTCCTCGGTCCCGTCGTGGGCATCTACATCGACCGCTGGGACCGCCGCCGCACGATGATCGCCTCCGACCTGTTCATCGCCCTCTGCACGTTGCTGCTCGCCGTGCTCTTCTGGACAGGCCGCGCGGAGATGTGGCACGTCTACCTGCTGCTGGCATGCCGCTCGGCCGGCTCGGCCTTCCACCGCCCGGCCATGCAGGCCTCAGTGCCGATGCTGGCCCCCGAGGCGGAATTCACGCGCATCGCCGGGGTCAATCAGATCATCGTCTCGTTCTCCGACATCGCCGGGCCGGCACTGGGCGCCCTGCTGCTCAACCTCTCGTCGATCGGCAACATCCTGCTGCTCGACGTCATCGGCGCCGTCGCCGCCTGCACGGCCCTGCTCTTCGTCCGTATCCCCAACCCGGAACGGAGCACGCGCCGTCCCGACCTGTGGCGCGAATTCCGCGAAGGATTCGCCGCCATGCACGCCACTCCCGGCATGGGCTGGCTCTTCACGCTGGCCATCGCCGTATGGTTCTTCATCATGCCCGTCGGCGTACTCTTCCCGCTCATGACGCTCCGCCACTTCGGAGGCGGAGCAGCGGAGATGAGCCTCGTGGAGATCGTCTGGGGAGGAGGCGCGCTGCTCGGCGGCGCCATCATGGGCATCCGCAAATACCGCGTCAGCCGCATCGTGCTGATCAACCTGATGTACCTTGTGGTCGGCCTGTCGTTCCTGCTCTCGGGCCTGCTGCCCGCCTCGGGATTCGTCTGCTTCACCCTGCTGACGGCCGCAGCCGGCATCTCGAGCAGCGTCTTCAACGCCTCGTTCATCTCGGTGGTCCAGAGCCGGATCGATGCGGGCGTCCTGGGGCGCGTCATGTCGCTCTACTACAGTTTCGGCCTGCTCCCCTCGACCCTCGGGCTGCTGGCCACGGTTCCTGGCCGACGAGGTAGGCATCACCCGCACGTTCGTCCTTGCCGGCGCGGTCATCTGCCTGCTGGGGTTCTGTGCCTTCTGCATTCCCTCGGTCATGCGCCTCGGACACACGGACAACAAAGAGCAGTAATCCGCCGAACCGCTCCGCTCCGGCCACCCGACTCCAGCCTCACGCCCGGTTACTGACGACAGGCCCGGACAACAAAAAGGGCGGCAACCCGAAAGGTCACCGCCCGCAGATCACACCTCAGACCGGAATCAGTTCGAATAGACGAAACCGTTGTACTGAACCGACACGCTCAGGTAATTGCCCGAGAGCGTCCATACATACTCGACCGTCGGCGAGGGATAGGTCTCGATGTTGTAGTCGCCGGCAGGCGAGGTAATCGAACACTCCTGCGTGCCGCTCACGATCTGGGCATAGGCTCCATAGCCGGACGACACCGAACTGCTCTTGATGATGCGGCGGTACTGGCCGTCGGTCAGGCGGTAGCTGAACCGCAGCGAGCCGAGCTCCGTAGCCGTAGCGTAGAACGAGTCGCCCGAAGCCGTACCCGATACCTTGAAATCCTTGATCTCCTCGCCGCTGTCGCTCTCGGTATCCGAGATCGCCAGACTGCCGTTGTCCGAGCCGGGCGTGAGCGTCATGACGCTGCTCCAGTTCGACTTGAACTGCTCCGAGCCCTTGAACCAGGCCTGGATGCCGGCAAGCGAGATCGAATAGCTGCCGGCGCCGCTGTAGTAGAGCAGGGTCATGTTGGCCCGCGGGTTCTCGAGATCCGACGTACCCATCACGAAATCGGCCGTCGTCGAGCCGTAGGACGAATAGGACGATACGCCGAAACCCTCGAGCATCATCACCTTCCAGGCCGAGGCCTCGCCCGTTGCATCCATCAGCTGATCGGCTTCGCCCGTGATGACCTGCAGCGAACCCGACAGGATGAAACCGTCAGCCTGTTGCTGGCTGCTTCCGTAGTTGATCTTCCAACCGTCAGAGGTCTTCTCGATCGTCGTCAGGTCGCCGAACAACATCGCCTGCAGTTTGATGTCACTCGTCGCGCCGTAGATCTTCACGGTAAGGTTCTTCAGGTAATCGGCCGTGATCGGGGCATCGGGCGTCTCGCTTGCGGCGATCTGCTTCTCGGCCTCGGCCAGCAGGATCGCCAGGCGGATACCCGCATTGGCCGGCTGCATGGCCACGTTCTGCATGGCCGTCACCGAATTATAGATCATGATACCGCCCTGGACGCGCTTGTACTCTTCGCTCACACCCTCACTTCCTTTGATGCAGCCCGTCAAGGCAAGAGCCGCCAGTGCCATCGTGGCAATAATCTTCTTCATCTGAATCAATATAAAAAAGGTTAATTTCACTTCATAAACGTACCTGCGGCAGTTTTACTGCACGGCCGCAGGGAAATTTGCAAAAAATTTTCTTTCCGCGGAAAAAATCGCTCGCAGGTGCCTCAAAGATACGCATAATTCGGATTTTTTTACTATCTTGGAGATACTTTTACGTTTAAACCATTCGTCCGTATGTCGATACGTTCATTTTTCGGCAGCCGTCCGAAGGCTGTATCCTATCCGTCCGACACGTTCACGGCGCGCGACGGTTCGACATTCACCATCACCTTTTTCAAACACGCATCGCTGTCGCTGTGCGTCGGCGGGAAGTACATCTACGTCGATCCGGTCTCCGACAGCGCCCGGTATGACCAGCTTCCGAAAGCCGACCTGGTCATCATCACCCACTCGCACTACGACCACCTGGACCGCGCGGCCGTCGAGGAGCTGCTCACGCCCCGCAGCGAGATTCTCTGCGACCGGACATCGGCCGAGGCGTTCGAGATGAACTGCTACACGATGCGCCCGGGAAGCGTAGCCACGCCGCTCGAAGGGGTGAAGGTCGAGGCCGTGGCAGCCTACAACACCTCGCAGGAGCACCGGCAGTTCCATCCCCGCGCACGCGAGGACTGCGGCTACGTGCTCACCGTCGGCGGCACGAGGATCTACATCGCCGGCGACACGGAGCCCACGCCCGAACTGAAGGCACTGCGCAACATCGACATCGCCTTCCTGCCGGTAAACCAACCCTATACGATGACCGTCGATCAGGCCGTACAGGCCGTCAAGGCGCTCAGCCCGGCGATCTTCTACCCCTACCACTACGGGCAGGTCGAGGAGAAGACCGACCTCGACCGCCTGGTCAGCGAACTGGAAGGGGTGACCGAGGTCCGCATCCGACCGATGGAATAAACCGCCCCCGACCGGCCGGCACGACCGGCCTCAACCGGATTCCCGGCCGATGGGGCGGCTTCGCCCGACCGCGGGCCGGACAGACGAAAGGCCCGGTCCGGGCGTCAGCGTCCCCCGTACATCGATTCGTAGTAGTCGGCATAGGCCCCCGAGGTGACGCGGTCCATCCACTCGCCGTTCTCGAGGTACCAGCGCACCGTGCGCTCGATCCCCTCCTCGAACTGCAGCGAGGGCTCCCAGCCCAGTTCGCGCTGCAGCTTCCGCGAGTCGATGGCGTAGCGCAGGTCGTGGCCCTTGCGGTCGGCGACGTAGGTGATCAGCCCGTCGGACGCCCCTTCCGGACGTCCCAACATGCGGTCCACCGTGCGGATCAGCAGCCGCACGATATCGATGTTCCGCCACTCGTTGAATCCGCCGATGTTGTAGGTCTCGCCCGCCCGTCCGCGGTGGAAGATCACGTCGATCGCCCGCGCATGGTCCTCGACGTAGAGCCAGTCGCGGACGTTCTCGCCGCGGCCGTAGACGGGCAGCGGACGGCATTTCCGTATGTTGTTGATGAAGAGCGGGATCAGCTTTTCGGGAAACTGGTAGGGCCCGTAGTTGTTCGAGCAGTTGGTCACCAGCGTCGGCATGCCGTAGGTGTCGTGGTAGGCCCTCACGAAGTGGTCGGACGAGGCCTTCGAGGCCGAATAGGGGCTGTGGGGGTCGTACTTCGTCCGTTCGGTGAAGAACTCCCCGCCGTAGGGGCCCCGTCCCTGCGGACCGCTCGCCGGATCGGTCAGCGCCAGCGCGCCGTAGACCTCGTCGGTCGAGATGTGGTAGAAGAGCCTCCCCTCCCACTTCCCGTCCCAGTACTCCCGGGCGGTCTCCAGCAGCGCCAGCGTTCCCATGACGTTCGTGCGCGCGAAGGTGAACGGGTCGCGGATCGAACGGTCCACGTGCGACTCGGCAGCCAGGTGGATCACCCCCGTTACGTCGTATGTACGGAAGAGGCTACGCATCCGCTCGAAGTCGCAGACGTCGCCCCGCTCGAACCGGTAGTTCGGTTCGCGCTCAATGTCCCGGAGGTTCTCCAGGTTGCCCGCATAGGTCAGCTTGTCGAGGTTCACGATCCGGTAATCGGGGTATTTTCTAACGAAAGGCGCACCACGTGGCTCCCGATGAAGCCCGCGCCTCCGGTAATCAGAATGGTTCGTTTCATAGCAGTTCCGGTTCGGTTTGGCTGATCTGGCGCAGACAGTAGAGCATCGACTCGCGCCAGTGGGGAATCTCGATGCCGAACGTGTGTTTGAGTTTGCTGCGATCGAGGACCGAATAGGCGGGCCGCACCGCCCGCGTCGGGTACTCCTCCGTGCGGCACGGCTCGATGCGGCAGCGCGTATGCCCGGCCGCCGCCGCGATCTCCACCGCAAAGTCGTACCACGAGCAGACCCCTTCGTCGGTAAAGTGGTAGATGCCCTCGTTGCCTTTATAAAGACCGCTCTCGATGATCGAGAAGATCCCCAGCGCGAGGTCCCCGGCATAGGTCGGGGTCCCGACCTGGTCGCACACCACCCGCAGCGTCTCGCGCTCGGCCGTCAGGCGGAGCATCGTCTTGAGGAAGTTGCGGCCCCAGGCCGAGTAGAGCCAGGCCGTGCGGAAGATCAGGTATTTGCAGCCCGAGGCGATGACCGCCTCCTCCCCGGCGCGCTTCGTCCGCCCGTAGACGCTTTGCGGCGCGGGTGCCGCCTCCTCGGTATAGGGCACGCACGAACGGCCGTCGAAGACATAGTCCGTAGAGACGTGGATGAGCGTGGCATCCGTTTCGAGGGCCGCCTCGGCCAGGTAGGCCGCCGCCCGGTGGTTGATGAGGTCGGCCACCGCGGCATCCTCCTCGGCGCGCTCCACGTCGGTGTAGGCCGCACAGTTCACGATGACCTGCGCCCCCGACCTGCCGACGGCGCGAAGCACCGCGTCACGGTCCGTGATGTCCAGTTCGGACAGGTCCGTGGCCACGTAATGGTTGGGCGACACGGCGCTCAGGCGCTGCATCTCGCGCCCGAGTTGCCCGCCGGCCCCCGTAATCAGAATGTCAAGCATAGTAATCCGTATGGTAATCAAACAGCGCCCCGCACTGCGAAAGGAGCGGATGGCTGCGGTCCTTGTCCGAAAGCACGACCCGGTCGGCCGGGAGGGGCCAGGGAATGGCCAGCGCAGGATCATCCCACGCCACGGCCCCCTCCGACCCGGGGGCGTAGAAGGCGTCGCACTTGTACTGGAACACCGCCTCGTGGCTCAGCACCGCAAAGCCGTGGGCAAATCCCCGCGGGATGAAGAGCTGCAGGCGGTTCTCCTCCGTGAGTTCGACGGCCACGTGGCGGCCGAAGGTCGGGGAGCCGCGCCGGATATCGACGGCCACGTCCCACACCCGGCCGCGCACCACGCGCACGAGTTTCGACTGGGCATGGGGCGGCAACTGGAAGTGCAGCCCGCGCACCACGCCGTAGTGCGACATCGACTCGTTGTCCTGCACGAACGTCGTGCGGCAGACCCTGGCCTGAAACTCCCGCTGGGAGAAACTCTCGAAAAAATAGCCCCGCAAGTCGCCGTGAAGCTCCGGCTCGAGCAGCACGACTCCGGGGATCGCCGTTTCGACGACCTTCATCGCATTCCGTTTTTGTGTTCGTCCAGCATCCTGAGCAGATACCGGCCGTACTGGTTCTTTGCCATCGGAAGGGCCACGGCCCGCAGCCGCTCGTCCGAGATCCAGCCGTTGCGGTAGGCGATGTCCTCCAGGCAGGCGATCTTCAGCCCCTGCCGCTTCTCGATGACCTCCACGAAGATCGAGGCCTCGGCCAGCGAGTCATGCGTTCCCGTATCGAGCCACGCAAACCCGCGCGGAAGGGGCTCCACATGCAGGCGGCCCGCCTCGAGGAAGGTCTGGTTCACACTGGTTATCTCCAGCTCGCCGCGCGCCGAGGGCTGCACGCCCCGGGCCACCGCGACCACCTCGTTGGGATAGAAGTAGAGCCCCACGACCGCATAGTTCGACTTCGGATGCGCGGGCTTCTCCTCGATCGACAGGCAATGCCCCGCGGCATCGAACTCCGCAACGCCGTACCGCTCGGGATCGTCCACCCAGTATCCGAAGACGGTGGCACGCCCCTGCTCCTCCGCGCGGAGCACCGCCTCGCGGAGCATCGCCGAGAAACCGGCGCCGTGGAAGATGTTGTCACCCAGGATCAGGCACACCGAGTCGTTGCCGATGAACTCCTCGCCGATCAGGAAGGCCTGGGCCAGTCCGTCGGGCGAAGGCTGCTCGGCATAGCTCAGGCGGATGCCGTAGTCCGATCCGTCGCCCAGCAGGCGGCGGAATCCCGGCAGGTCGGCCGGTGTCGAGATCACCAGTATATCCCGGATTCCGGCCAGCATCAGCACCGAGAGCGGATAGTAGATCATCGGTTTGTCGTAAATGGGGAGCAGCTGTTTGCTCACGCCCTTCGTGATCGGATAGAGCCGTGTGCCCGTGCCCCCGGCCAGGACGATTCCTTTCATGTGCACTTCATTTTTCGGCGGATTCCGCCATCGGACGACGCCGGCGCATCCGCTGCGGAATGCAGCCGGGCGATCGCGATGTAAAGGTAACGATTATTTCGGAATTATCCGCCTCCGCCGGCCGGAAACCGCCGTACACGAAAAACGACACTTCCTGCCCGCGTGTACCGGCGGCATACGCGGGCAGGAAGTGTCAGAGAACAGAGCGGTTCAGCGAAAGGGCCTCCCGCAGGGTTACTTGCGGCGCGAGAGCCTCATCTCCACGATGAAGGAGACGAGCAACCCCACCCCGCCGCACAGCAGCACCAAGCCGCCGCACAGCCCGCTGAACAGGCTCCAGTCGTCCTGTACGAACGAGGGTTTCATCAACATGCCGATCACCAGTCCCAGTCCCAGACCGGCCAGAAGACACCCCACGCGCAGCCCGCCGGTCGAGACGCGGGGACGGTACTCGAAAGCCTCGCAGGGCTCCGGAGCCCCGTAGCGAAGCCCCATCGGCACCTGCTTGAGGTAGTCGATCAGCTGCGATGACTCGAGCCGGTCGATGATATTGAGCCGTTCGCGCCGGCAGACGATCAGTTCGAAGAACTTGTAGACCCCGAAGGTGATGATCCCCACGACAAGCGGGATCACAATGAAATCCATCATGATTTTTCCGTGTTTTTTAAGTTGGACATTCGTGAAATTTTCGATCTTTGCCTTTTTAGACGCACCGCGGCGGCAAAGGTTACACTCCGGGAAATTTTTCTCCGCAGGCTGTAACCTTTTCCCTGCCCGGACGTCTAACGAACAGCCATGTTTCCCGAAGAAGAGGTAATCCGACGTATCGTCGAGGGCGAGACCGAGCTCTTCGCCCTGCTGGCCGACCGTTACGGCCGGGCGGTCCACGCCCTGGTCTACCGGATCGTCGGCAACCCCGAAGATGCCGAAGAGGTGACGCAGGAGGTTCTGCTCAAGGCCTTTGCCAAGCTGGCCGACTTCCGCGGCAGGAGCTCCTTCGCCACGTGGCTGCACCGCATCGCCTGCAACACGGCCGTCTCCTTCGCCCGGCGCCGGCATCCGCTGACGCACTTCGACGAGCGGCAGCTGGCCCTGCTGCCCGACGATGCCCCGGAGCGGCTCGAGGCATGGGCCGAGCGGCAGGAGTCGCTCGGGGCGCTCAACCGCGCCATCGCACGGCTCACGCCCGAGGAGCGGGCGCTCGTCACGCTCTTCTACTACGAGGAGTGTACGGTGGCCGAATGCGCCTCGATCACCGCGACGACCGATGCCAACGTGAAGGTGCGCCTGCACCGCATCCGCAAGAAACTGTATCTGATGGTAAAAACAGAACTCGATGAAAACGAACGATGATGCCATCCGCCGGGCGCTCCGGCAAGCGCCCCCGCCCCCGCTTCCGGAGGGATTCACCCTCCGGCTGATGGAGCGCGTCCGCCGCAAGGCCCGTCGGCGCGAACGGATCGAAACCGCCCTGCTGCTCGCCGGCGGGATTGCCCTCTTCGGGGCGCTGATCGCCGCAAGCCTCCGCCGGCTCGCCCCCGAATGGCACCTCGAGTGGCCCGGGCCCGGGAGCCTGCCCCGCATCGAACTGCCCGCCATTCCCCTCCCGGAACTGCCGGCCGAGGGGCGTCTGCAGCTGCTCGGCATGATCCTCATCGCCGCGCTCTTCCTCGCCCTGCACCTGCTCGGCCTGCTGATCCGCCGCCGGATCAATACCCGGACCGTCGCACGGAACGAAGACCGCACCTGAGCCGGCCGCAGGACAGCAGCGGGAGGCTCCCCACAGGGAACCTCCCGCCGCCGGATACAAACCCCGCACGCGGAATCACCTCCGCGCCTGCGGCGCAGGAGCCTCCTGCGCCTTGGGCTCGGCCTTCACCTTGAGCGAGGCCAGCCCTTCGACGATCGTCCGATCGTCGTTTTTCGAAGCATCGTAGACGACCGTGACCTCCTTCGTCTGAAGGTCCACCTGCACGTCCTTGATGCCGCGTCCGAGCGTCGGCACGTTGTTCAGGATCTTGTCCACGCAGTGCGCGCAATCGACATCGGTCACGAAGACCGTCGTCACGATCGCCTTCTCCTTCTTCTCCTTTTTCACGGCTCCGGAAGCCTCCGCAAGCCCGGCGCACAGAAGCAGCGCCGCACACAGAATCATGATTCTTTTCATCGTTCTTTACGGTTTTTATCGGTTTGACACGGTCAGTAGAGGTTGAAACGCAGGCCGGCATAGAACTTCCGCCCCATGAGCGGACCCCAGACATTCATCGAGTTGAAACGGTAGTCGTAGGGATTCTCCCAGTTGAGAATCGGGTCCTCCTGCCGGTAGTCGGCGATGTTCTCGCAGCCGACATAGATGTCGAAGCGGCCCACCTTGCGGCTCACCTGCGCGTAGAACATCGGGTAGCGGGGCGAATGGCGGCTGTCGGCCAGGTCGCCCGTCTGCGTCGGGATGCGGGCCGGACCGTTGAGCTGCGCCGTGGCATCGAACACCCAGCGACGGAACTTCGTGGCATACTGTATGTTGAGCAGCGTCTTGTAACGGCTGACCAGCGGACGCTCAACCTGTACCGAACGTCCGTCTGAACGCCGGATCGTCATCTCGCTGTCCGTGTAGCGGAACGTTGCGAAGAGGTCGAGCCGCTCGACGGGCGACCACGAGAAGTCGATCTGGTAGGTATCCGTCCAGGAGGGGCCCGAGGAGCCGTAGACGCGGATCGTCTCGGGATCGTACTCCTGATCGACCACTACCGCATGGAAGAACTGCGTGCGGAAGTAGTCGAAGCTCAGCGTAGCATCGCCCGGCTCGACGAGCCCGAAGGTCTGCGTCAGGCTGCCGCCCACGGTCAGCGCCTGCTCCAGACGGTCCAGGTCGCCGAGCTCCGGGACGACAATGGCGCGCCCCGTGGCGAGCATGCCGATGTTGTCCGTGAGGACGTTCGTCGAACGGTAGCCCAGCCCGGCCGAAGCACGCAGCGTCGTCGAAGGGGTGATGTTCCACTTCACGTGGCCGCGCGGCGTCAGGAAAAACCGGTCGTAGAAGGCGTTGTAGTCGCCGCGGAGTCCCGCCACGACCGAGAACCGGTCCCGGACGGCATAGGTGTATTCGGCATAGGCGCCGACCTCCTCCTCGTTGCGGTCCCAGTCGTAGTCGGCCCGTGTGCGGCCGTCGATCCACGGCGTGCGGTTCAGGAGCGACTCGCGGATGTAGTCCAGGCGGGACTGCACGCCGACGTTCAGCGACGACCGGTAGGTGAAGTAGTGGTTGTACATCGCCTGGACCGACACGGAGTTCTGCCGGCCCGCATAGTCGTTCAGTCCGAAATAGGCCTCCTCGTCGAAGTGGTCGAAATCGGCGACGAGGGCCAGGTTCGAACGCTTCTCGTCCTGCGCATCGGCATCATAGACCGACGCCCCGACGGGCATGCCCAGTTTGAAATAGCCGTTGGCGTTGCGGTTGCGGATGTGCGACCCGTAGAGGGGCATCGTGCCGCCTGTCCGCTCCCAGTCCCACTCCCGGGCCATCGCCTCGCGCATCGACCGCGTGTTGCGGTAGTCGAGCATGCCGCCCAGACGGCTCTCCTCGACATACTTCCAACCCCAGCGGATCTGCATGCCGTTGTCGGCCGCATAGAGCCACTTGTTGGCCACGTTGAACTGCGCCGTGCGCGGCAGGTCGCGGAAGCCGTCCCCGTTGTGGTCCATCTTCCGCACGTCGGTGTCGGCCGAACCGTGGAGCAGCAGCACACTCGAGAGCTTGCCGTCGCGCGAGACGGGGAAGGCGGTCGAGATGTTGGCCTCGGGACGCAACTCGTCGTCGAGGTAGAGGTTCACGAAGAGGCGCTCCTCGTCCGTCGGCTTGCGGTGTTCGAGGTTGATCTGTCCGGTGATGGCGTCGTGCCCCGCCGTGACGGAGGCCACGCCCTTCGAGACCTGGATCGAGTTGAGCCACATGCCGGGCGTGTAACTCAGCCCGTAGGGGGCGCTCAAGCCCCGCATGACCGGACGGTTCTCGTCGAGGATCTGGGTGTAGGTCCCGGCCAGCCCGAGCATCTTGATCTGCCGCGCACCCGAGATGGCGTCGCTGTAGCCTACGGTGACCGAGGCCGAGTTCTCGAACGACTCCGCGAGGTTGCAGCAGGCCATCTTGCACAGCCCGGCAAAGGAGATCATCTCCCCCTTGACGATGCCGTCGCGCTTGACGAAGTTGCCGCTCTGCGCGGCCTCGACCACGACGCCCTCCAGTTCGACCCCTTCGGCTCGAAGCCCGAAGGCGGCCTGCTGCGCCGCGGCATCGACGCGCAGCGTGTCGTTCACATACCCCAGAAAGGAGGCCACGAGCAGTTCGCGGCCCTTCACGCGATGGAGCCGGAAGGCGCCCCCGCCGTCGGCCGAGGTCCCGACCGTCGTCCCGGCCCAGTAGACCGAGGCTCCGGCGAGGGGACGGCCCTCGGCATCGCGCACCTCGCCCCGGAGCTCCTGCGCACGCAGCGGAGCGCACACGCCGAGGGCGAGCAAAGTGATTGCTGAAATAAGACGTATATGCATGGATTGGTTCCGTTATGGGTGAAAAACCGGTTGAAGGAGCAGCTCAGATAAAGCCGGCTCCACACAGATTTTCAAACCCATACGGGAGGTGCACGAAGCCCCGCAGCCGCAAGTGCGGCTTCCGGAAGCGCACCGGTGCGCCGCTCGGCGGCGGCAGGACGCCACCACGGCGTTTCGGCCGGCCGGATCGGCTCGCCGTTGAGAGCCGGCGGCAGGTCGGTCACCGCCGAGCGCAGGGTGCGCTCGGCCGCACCGGTCAGCTGGGCGACATAGAGCGACGGCTCCATCGAGTGCAGGTCGCAGCAGCAGGCACCCGTCAAGACGCCGTCGTGTTCCGGAGCATGGTGGGGACAGTGCGTGCAACAGGCCGAATCCGCCGCCGGCATGCACCGCGCATTCGCACGTGAGCGTTGCCACGGAGAGGGCGGCCGTCGCCACGAGGTAGACGGCCAGCAGCCAAAGCGATATGCCCCTTGTTCCCTTCATCGTTCCACGATTCCGCACGTTTCGAGCCGCCGGATCCACGCCTCGGCATCGAGGCGGGCCCGCTGCGGGGTGACGTCGTAGCGTTCGGTCAGCAGGCGCGCGGCATCCTCGACGGAGAAGTCCCGGCCGCTGAGGCGCTCCCACAGGTAATACGACGAGTCGTTGAGCGCCACCAGGCGTATCCGCCCGCGCGGAGCCTCCTCACGGGCCGCAGCATCTGCCCCGGCCCCGTCGGAGGGGAGGCCTTCCGCCCCGGGGTGCGCCGCGCCGGGCACGACGACGATCCGTTCTCCGGCCATCTCCCGGACTCTGTATTCCTTGCGTATCCGCATGTCGAAACGGTGCGAGTTCGGGCAAATGTAGGAAAAATTCCCGAAACCTCCCAAAAATTCCTACCTTTGCGGTATGGACGCTCTCGGCGAGAAGATATACGGGGCCTTGCACCGCTACTGGGGATTCACGTCGTTCCGCCCCGTGCAGGAGCAGATCGTCCGCGCCGCCATGGAGGGGCGCGACACGCTGGCGCTCATGCCCACGGGCGGCGGCAAGTCGCTCACCTACCAGGTCCCGACGATGGCCCGCGAGGGGCTGTGCATCGTCGTCACGCCGCTCATCGCCCTGATGAAGGACCAGGTGGACCGCCTCCGGGCGCGGAACATTCCCTCCGTGGCGATCCACTCGGGGCTCTCGCCCCGCCAGATCGACATCGCCCTCGACAACTGCGTCTACGGCGACGTGAAGTTCCTCTACGTCGCCCCCGAGCGGCTGGCCACCGAGGCCTTCCGCCTGCGCGTCGTGCGCATGAACGTCTCGCTGCTGGCCGTCGATGAGGCCCACTGCATCTCGCAGTGGGGCTACGACTTCCGCCCCTCCTACCTGCGGATCGCCGAGTTGCGCGAACGGCTGCCGGGGGTTCCCGTGCTGGCCCTCACGGCCTCGGCGACGAAGGTCGTGGCCGAGGACATCATGCGCCACCTGAAATTCGCCGAGCCCCACATCCTGCGCAGCAGCTTCGCACGGCCCAACCTCTCGTACAGCGTCCGCCACACCGACGACAAGAACGGACAGCTGCTGCGCCTGGTCCGCAACGTCGCGGGAACGGGTATCGTCTACATGCGCACGCGCGAAGGCACCGAGCAGATCGCCGAACTGCTCCGCGAGGAGGGGATCACCGCCGCAGCCTACCACGGCGGGCTGGGACACGCCGAACGGGCGCAGCGACAGGAGGAGTGGATCTCGGGCAAGGTCCGCGTGATGGTCGCCACGAACGCCTTCGGCATGGGCATCGACAAGCCCGACGTGCGCTTCGTGGTCCACTACGCCCTGTGCGACTCACTCGAGAGCTACTACCAGGAGGCCGGGCGCGCCGGACGCGACGGCGCGAGGGCCTATGCCCTGCTGCTCGTGGCGTCGGACGACAGCGAGCGGATCGCCCGCCGTTTCGAACAGGAGTTCCCGCCGCTCGACCGGGTCAAGGAGATCTACGAGCGGGTCTGCTCCTACCTGCGCATCGGCATCGGCGACGGGGGCGGCTGCTCCTACCTGTTCAACCTCCACGACTTCTGCGCCCGCGAGCGGCTCTGGTCGGGGACCGTGCAGAGCGCCCTCAGGCTCCTGCAGCAGAACGGCTACCTGACCCTGACCGACGCACAGGACAACCCGGCGCGGATCATGTTCTGCATTAGCCGCGACGAACTCTACAAACTGCGCATCCGCCGCGACGACCTCGACCCCTTCATCCGGACGCTGCTGCGCCTCTACAACGGGGTCTTCACCGAGTTCCGGCCGATCGACGAGGGCGAGCTGGCCGCCTGGAGCGGCTACACGGTGGACCGCGTCCGCGAACTGCTCAAGCTGCTCTGGCAGCTGCGCGTGATCCGCTACATCCCCTCGAACCGCTCGCCGATCCTCTACCTGAACGAGGAGCGGCTGCCGCGCGCCGACCTCTACATCGCCCCCGAGACCTACCGCCGCCGGCAGGAGCTGATGCGCGAACGTTTCGAGCGGATGATCGCCTACGCCGACAACGAGCAGGAGTGCCGCAGCGTCGTGCTCGAACGCTACTTCGGGGCCGACGACGCCACCCCCTGCGGGGTTTGCGACCTCTGTCTGGCCCGCAAACGGGCCGCCCGGGAGGCCGCCCGGAAAGAGGCGGAGCAAGCGGCGGGAGCCGCCGCAACGGCTCCGGCCGGAGCCGGAGAGAACGCCCCGCACACGCCGCATCCCGAAGCTCCGGAGGCCGCAACCGCTCCTGCCCTGCGGCAGTCCGGGACATCTCCCGCCCCGCCGGCACAACATCCCGAACCGGCGCAGGCCACGGCTCCCCGCACTTTGTCCGACGCCGCGTCCGACGCTGCCCCGGCCGCTCCATCGCTTGCCTGCCGGCTGCTCGAGCGCCTCGCCGCAGGCCCCGCCTCGCCGCGCACCCTCGCCGAAACCTGCGCCTGCCCGCCCGAACGGCTGGCCGAAACCCTCCGCCCGCTGCTCGACGCGGGACGCATCCGCACCACCGAAGACGGGCTGCTCCGCCTGACCGACCGCTGAAGCCCCCTCCCGACCGCATCCGGCCGGCCCGGCTCGCCGCCGCCCGTGCAGCGTGCACCTGCAGAATGCCGGAAAAAGGTTTGCCGGCCGCAAGTTTTCTGAAAAATATTCCGTAATTTTGCGGGAACGTTCCAGGGAATGAGTACTGAAAACCGATTCATAGACAAGATAAGCAACGAGCAGACGGCCCTGCTGCCGGCCATCGAGTTCCGGGGCGAGATCCGCATCGTGGAGAACGAGCGCGACATCGCCGCGGCCTGCAGGTACCTGGCCGAGCAGCCCGTTATCGGCTTCGACACCGAGACCCGCCCGTCGTTCCGGCCGGGCGTGACGTTCCGCGTGTCGCTGCTGCAGCTCTCCTCGCCCGAGGTCTGCTACCTCTTCCGCCTCAACCGCATCCCGCTCGACAAGGCCATCCTGCAGCTCTTCGAGAACAAGCGCCTGCTCAAGGTCGGTGCCGACGTGGCCGGCGACCTGCGCTCGCTGCGCCAGATCCGCCACTTCCGCGACGCCGGATTCATCGACCTGCAGGCCATCGTCCCCGAGTGGGGCATCGCCGAGAAGAGTCTCCGCAAAATCTCGGCCATCGTACTCGGGCAACGCGTCTCGAAGGCCCAGCGGCTGAGCAACTGGGAGGCCGCGACGCTCACCGACAAGCAGCAGCTCTACGCCGCCACCGACGCCTGGGTCTGCACCCGCATCTACGAGCGGCTGCTGCGCACACCGAAAAAACCGCTTCGCCAATGATACCGCAAATTTACCTGCGCCGGGGCAAGGAGGAGTCGCTCCTGCGCCGCCACCCGTGGATCTTCTCGGGTGCCATCGACTACATCAAGGCCGAGGAGGAGTCCGAGATCGCCGAGGGCGCCCTGGTCGAGGTCTACAACCGCTCGGGAGAGTTCATCGCCCTGGGACACTACCAGATCGGATCGATCGCCGTCCGGGTCCTCACCTTCGAACGCGAAGAGATCGACCAGGCGTGGTGGAACCGCCGCGTGGCCGTGGCCTACGACGTGCGCCGCACGCTCTCGCTGACCGACAGCGCGGAGACGACGTGCTACCGGCTGATCCACGGCGAGGGGGACTCGCTGCCGGGGCTGGTGACGGACATCTACGGCACGACGGCCGTCATCCAGTGCCATTCGGTGGGCATGTACCGCAGCCGGCAGCAGATCGCCGAGGCGATCCGCACGGTCTACGGCGACCGCATCACGGCCATCTACGACAAGTCGTCGCAGACGCTCCCCTTCAAGGCCAATCTCGGGGCGGTGGACGGCTACCTGTGGGGCACGTCGGACCACACCTCGCAGGTGGTGATGGAACACGGCGAGCGGTTCCTCGTCAATTGGGAAAAGGGACAGAAGACCGGCTTCTTCCTCGACCAGCGCGAAAACCGCGAGCTGGTGAAGCGCTACGCCAAGGGACGCACCGTGCTCAACACGTTCTGCTACACGGGCGGCTTCTCGGTCTACGCGCTTGCCGGAGGGGCCCGCGAGGTCTGCTCGGTCGATTCGTCGGAGCGCGCCGTGGAGCTGGCCACGGAGAACATGCGCCTGAACTTCGGCGAGGGCGCCCCGCACACCGAGATCGCGGCCGACGCCGTGGAGTACCTGCGCGACATCGGCGACCGCTACGACCTGATCATCCTCGACCCGCCGGCCTTCGCCAAGCACCACAAGGTGCTCGGGAACGCCATGCAGGGCTACAAGCGCCTCAACGCCCGCGCGCTGTCGCAGATCCGCCCGGGCGGCATCCTCTTCACCTTCTCCTGCTCGCAGGCCGTTTCGAAGGAGCTCTTCCGCACGACGGTCTTTTCGGCCGCGGCCATCGCCGGACGCAAGGTGCGCATCCTCCACCAGCTCTCGCAGCCGGCCGACCACCCGATCAACATCTACCACCCCGAGGGCGAATACCTCAAGGGGCTGGTGCTCTATGTCGAATAGCCACACACTCCCCAAAGCCATGAAACGACTGCTGACCGCCCTCCTCCTCACCGTTGCCGCAACGGCCGCAACGGCCGGAGGCCGTCTGGAGACCTTCACCCTCCGGAGCGAGATCCTCCAAAGCGGGAAAAGCTGCACGGTCTACCTGCCCGACGGCTACGACCGCGACACGACCCGCCGCTACCCGGTCCTCTACCTGCTCCACGGAGCCAGCGGATACCACGGCGACTGGGTCGAGAAGGGCAACATGTACCAGATCGCCGAGGAGGCGATCGCCGCGGGAAGGGCCCTGCCGATGGTCGTCGTGATGCCCGACGCATCGGGCACCGGGCCCCACTACATGGGCGATCACATGGGCTACTTCGACGTGCCGGGATGGGCCTACGAACGCTTCTTCTTCGAGGAGTTCCTGCCCGCCGTGGAGCAGCGCTACCGCATCCGCGGCGACAAGCGCCACCGGGCGATCGCAGGCCTTTCGATGGGCGGCGGCGGTACGGCCGTATATGCCCTCCGGCATCCGGAGCTCTTCTCGTCGGCCTGCCCGATGAGTGCGCTGCTCGAGTCGCACGGCGATCCCGGGGAGAACGCCTTCCGCCGCTCGGTGGAGGAGAACTCCCCCGTCAAGTTGGTCCGCAGCCTCAGCGACGAGGAGGCCGCCGCTCAGCGCACCGTCCGCTGGTGGGTGGACTGCGGCGACGACGACTTCCTGGCCCTCGGGAACATCCACTTCTTCGAAGCGATGCGCGAAAAGGGAATCCCCCTGCAATACCGCATGCGCGACGGCGGCCACACCTGGCGCTACTGGCAGACGGTGCTCGAAGAGGTGCTCACGTTCGTCTCGATCGGATTCGCCGGAGAAGAGTAAGAGAGCGTGACCATGAAACGGAAACGCCGCAGGAGAATCTCCTGCGGCGTTTTCACATCCGGAAGGGAGATGCTCTTCGGGGCCGTCATTCGCCGGAAACGGCGATGCCCCCCTTCTGCCCGCGGGCCTGCCGGCCGAAACGGGAAAAGTTCCCCGGCCAAACATGGCACATTTCCGGAGGCTCGCCCACCCGACAAAAACGGCCCGGAGGCATCACCTCCGGGCCGACAACATGCGGGAAACGGATTCCCGGCTATTTCTTCTTCGCGCGCTGGGCAGCCTCCTGCTGACGCATGAGCTCCTCGTAGCGCTGCTGGAACTTCGACTTCTTGCCGTTCGACTTGCGCGCGGCATTGGCCTGCATGATCGCCTGGATCTTCGAATCATCGACCATGCGGCGGATCACGAGCGTCTGTCCGATGGTCAGCAGGTTCGAGAGCAGGTAGTAGTAGCACAGACCGCTGGCGTAGCTGTTGAACCACAGCAGCAGCATGACGGGCATCAGGTAGACCATCATGAACTTCATGCCGGGCATCTGCGTCTGCGTCGAGGCCGTCTGCTGGTAGTTGTAGTACGAGTAGAAGAACATCGACGCCGCCATCAGGAGGGCGAAGAGCGAGATGTGGTCGCCGTAGAAGGGGATCGAGAAGGGCAGGTTCAGGATGCTGTCGTACGACGACAGGTCATCGGCCCACAGGAAGGGCTGGTCGCGCAACTCGATCGACGCGGGGAAGAAGCGGAAGACGGCGATCAGGATCGGCATCTGGATCAGCAGCGGGATGCAGCCGCCCATGGGGTTGATGCCGGCCTTCTTGTAGAGCTCCATCGTGGCCTGCTGGCGCTTCATGGCATCCTCCTGCTTGGGGTACTTCTTGGCCAGCTCATCGACCTGGGGTTTGATCAGGCGCATCTTGGCCATCGAGACGTAGCTCTTGTAGGTCAGGGGCGAGATGATCAGGCGGATCAGCACCGCAAGGATCAGGATGACGATGCCGAAACTCGGGATGTAGTTCCGCAGGAAATCGAAGACCGGAATGACGAACCAGCGGTTCACCCAGCCGAAGATGCCCCAGCCCAGCGGGATCAGACGCTCCATGTAGAGGTCGTCACCCTCCGTGGCAGTCACCTTCTTGAGGATCGAGTATTTGTTCGGTCCGTAGTAGAAGGCGAAGTCATACCCTTCGGTATCGGCGGTGTAGGGCACGGTCATCTGCGCCCGGAAGTTCTTCACATAACCCGAACCAGGCTGTGCGGTCGTAAAGCCCATATTGGCATACGAGACATTCCCGGGGGCGATGAAGACCGACGAGAAGAACTGCTGCTTGAAGGCCACCCAGTTCACCGAGGTGGTCACCTCCTTCGACCGCTCCTCCTCGCTCATGCTCAGCTCCTCGACCGACGAATCGCCGGGGAAGCGGTAGGCTACGGTCGTGTACATGTTCTCGTTCTTGAAGCCCTTCTCGTTCTGGTAGGTCGAGGCGGCCCAGTCGATGCGGATCTGCGTCTGGTTGGCCATCTCGGCGGCCATGTTCACCAGCCGTACGTCGAAGTCCACGAGGTAGTCACGCTCGGGCGAGGCCGTGTCGTAGATCAGGTAACGGTACTCGAGGCTCGCATCGGCCGCCACGGGCAGACGCATCACGACGAGCTGCGCCCCGTCGGGTGGTCGTCACGGGATCGGCCTCGAAGACGTAGTCCAGTGTATTGACATCGACGTTGTTGAGGCCGTTGCGGACATAGAACGTCATGCCGAACTGCGCCGTCTCGGGATCCATCATCTCGACGGGCCGGCCCTCCTCCTTGCGGGGGGCATACTTGCGGTAGTCCTTGAGCGTCACGCCGGTCACCTGACCGCCGCGGGTCGAGAAACGGACCGACATCACGTCGTTCTCGACGGTGAACTCCTCGGGTGCGGCCTCACGGGCAGCGGCGAGGTATTCACCCAGCGTCTCAACCTGCCGCTCGCGCACGGCAGCCGCAGCCTCGGCTACGGCCACCGAGTCGGTCGGGTCGATCACGGCCGTCGTATCGGCGGCCACGGCGGCGGCCCGGTTCACGGCAGCCAGCGAATCCTGCGTGGCCTGCCATGCGGCCATCTCCTGTTCGTATTTCTTCTGTTCCTGCGTGTTCAGGTACGCGAAGCCCAGAAAGAGCACTGCGACAACCGCAATGCCGATAATCGATTTCTTATCCATTTAGAACGTTCATGCGTCTTCCCGCCCGGCGGGAAGATGGGGTTGTTTACTTATTCTTTCTGCTTCTTTTCGGCGTAGTCGAGTGCCGCGCGGACGAACGACACGAACAGCGGCGAGGGGCTGAGCATCGTACTCTTGTATTCGGGATGGTACTGCGTGCCGATGAACCACGGGTGGTTCTCCAGCTCGATGACCTCCACCAGGTTCGTATCGGGATTGACACCCACGGCCTTCATGCCGGCGGCCTCGAACTGGGCGAGGTAGTCGTTGTTGAACTCGTAGCGGTGGCGGTGGCGCTCCGAGATGTGGAGCTTGCCGTAGGCCTCGGCGGCCTTCGAGCCCTTGTGCAGCATGCAGGGATAGGCGCCCAGGCGCATCGTTCCTCCCTTGGCCGTGATGCCCTTCTGCTCCTCCATGAGGTCGATCACCGGATGGGGCGTCTGCTCCATCTCGCTCGAGTTGGCATCGGCAAGACCCAGGACGTGGCGCGCGAACTCGATCACGGCGCACTGCATGCCCAGGCAGATGCCGAAGAACGGGATTCCGTTCTCACGGGCGAAGCGCACGGCCTCGATCTTGCCCTCGATGCCGCGGTTGCCGAAGCCCGGGGCCACGAGGATCCCCGACATGCGGCCCAACTGCGCGGCGACGTTCGAGGCGTCGATCCGCTCGGAGTTCACGTAGCTCAACTTCACCTTGCAGTCGTTCACCGCACCGGCGTGTACGAACGACTCGCAGATCGACTTGTAGGCGTCGGGCAGCTCGGTGTACTTGCCCACCAGCGCAATCTCGATCGTCTTCGACGGGTGTTTGATCTTCTCGACCATGGCGATCCAGGCAGCCATGTCGGGCTCCTTGTCGGCCGGCAGGTCCAGTTTGTCGAGCACCACCTCGTCGAGGTGCTGTTCGTGCATCTTCATCGGGACCTCGTAGATCGTCGGCACGTCGATCGACTCCATCACGGCGTTGGCATCGACGTTGCAGAACAGGGCCACCTTGCGGCGCAGGCTCAACGGCAGCGGATGCTCCGTGCGCAGGACGAGGATGTCGGGCTGAAGTCCGTTCTCGAGCAGCGCCTTGACCGAGTGCTGCGTCGGCTTGGTCTTCAGCTCGCCCGAAGCCGACATGTAGGGGATGAGCGTCAGGTGTACGAGCGCCGTGTTCCGGTAGCCGAGCGAGTAGCGCAGCTGACGCACCGACTCGATGAACGGCAGCGACTCGATGTCGCCCACCGTACCGCCGATCTCGGTGATGATGATGTCGTACTGCTTGGTCTGGCCCAGCAGCTGGATGCGGCGCTTGATCTCGTCCGTAATGTGGGGGATGACCTGCACGGTCTTGCCCAGGTACTCGCCCTTGCGCTCCTTCTCGATGACACTCTTGTAGATCTTGCCCGTGGTCACGTTGTTGGCCTTCGACGTCGGATGGTTCGTGAAGCGCTCGTAGTGGCCCAGGTCGAGGTCCGTCTCGGCGCCGTCCTCCGTCACGTAACACTCGCCGTGCTCGTAGGGGTTCAACGTGCCGGGATCGACGTTGATGTTAGGGATCGAGTTTCTGAATGGTCACCGAATAGCCGCGGGCCTGCAGCAGGCGGGCCATCGACGCCGAAATAATACCCTTGCCGAGCGACGACGCCACGCCGCCCGTCACGAATATGTACTTGGGTTTGGAGAGTTTCATTATGTCTTGTTTAAAATCGTAAAATCCTTGTTTTCGTCCGGCGCGGCACTCCTTCCGGGACGCGCCGCCGTCGGGGTTCGGCCCGCTGCCGGGACGTGCCTGCAGCGGATCGGCACCCTACTCCTTCTGCGGCTCGCCGTCCTCCTCCTGCGCCTGGCGGTCGATGAGCTTCACCTTCTCGATGGCGGCAGCCATCTCCCCGCGGGCCCGGTCGATCTTGGCACGCACGTCGGCCACGAGCGCCTCGGCGTTCTTCGACTTGGCGAAGAAGCCGATGTTGTTCTCCAGCAGGGCGATCTCCTGTTCGAGCTGGCGCACCTTGTTGTAGAGGCGCTCGCGCTCCGAACGCAGCCGCCGGTCGCCCGACGCCTTGAGCGTGGAGACCTTCTCGCGGAAGCGGTCCATCGAGCGGTCGCGCTCCGAACCGCGCAGCACGGAGAAGAGCGCATCGACAGCAGCCTTGTACCGTTTCTGCACGGCGTCCTTCTGCTTGATGGGCACGAAGCCGATCTCGCCCCAACGGCGCTGGAAGTCGCGGATCACCTCGTAACCGCCCGTCCTCACGTCGGCGGCCTCCATCTCGTCGAGCAGGGCCAGCTTGCGGCGCAGGTTCTCCTCGTGCTCGCCGTCCACGCTGGCGAAGTGGGCGCTCTTGCGCTCGAAGAACTTGTCGCAGGCTGCGCGGAAGCGCTTCCACACGGCATCCGAATGGCGGCGCGCCACGGCCCCGATCTGCTTCCAGCGGGCCTGCAGGGCGATCAGCTCGTCGGTGGCCTTCTTCCACTCCTCGCTTCCGGAGAGCGACTCGGCCGCCTCGCACAGTTCGAGTTTCAGCTGCAGGTTGTGCTCCATCTCGGCCTTCACACCGGCATAGAACTGCCGCTTGGCCTCGAAGAAGCGGTCGCAGGCCGTGCGGAAACGTTCGTAGATGCGGTTGTTGTCCTTCTTCGGGGCGAAACCGATCGTCTTCCACGTTTTCTGGATCTCGAGCAGGCGGTCGCTGGCCCGGTTCCACTCCTTGCGCGTGGTGAGGGGCTGGGCGGCCAGTTCTTCGGTTGCTTCGCACAGTTCGGTCTTCAGCCCGAGGTTCTTCACCTGTTCGGCCTTCAGCGCCTCGAAGTGCTCCTGGTGCTGCTTGTTGATGCGGCTCGACGCGGCCTTGAAGCGCTCCCAGAGCGCCTCCTTGTACTCGTTGGCGACGGGGCCCGTCTCGCGCCACTCGTCGTGGAGCTTCTGCAGCCTGTGGAATGCCTCGACCACCGAAGGCTCGAGCAGCAGGGCTTCGGCCTGCTCGCAGAGGGCCACCTTCTGCTCGTAGTTCTTCTTCAGGTCGAGGTCGCGCAGCTCCTTGTTGATCTTGATGAAGTTGTAGAAGTTCTCGACATGCAGGTTGTAGGTCTCCCACAGGTCCTTGACCTGCTGCTGGGGTACGATGCCCGTATCCTTCCAGCGCTGCTGGAGTTCGCGGAACTTCGTGAACGTATGGTTGAGCGTCTCATCCGAATTGACCAGCTCCTTGAGTTCCTCGATGATCTCGAGTTTGGTCCTGAGGTTGCGCTCCTTCTCGGCCTCGAGGTTGGCGATGAACTCGTCGCGGCGGCGGCGGTATTCGCGGAACAGATCCTTGAGCTGCGTCTCGACGCCATCGACGGACGGCGTGAAATCCTCCTCGGCACCCCCCTCCTCGACGAAGCGGCGGCGGGCAGCCTCGACCTCGGCGCGGCGCAGGCGGTAGAAGGCGATCTTCAGCGCCTCGACATCGCGGCGGATCGACTGCACGGGCTGCTCCTCGAGCATCCGGGCGAACAGCCCCACCAGCTCCTCCTTGCTCTTTCCGGCGAAACGGTCTTCGGAAGGCTCCTCGCCGGCGGCACGCTCGGCGGCGTCCTCCTCAGCGGTTGCCTCGTCCAGTTCGAGTCCGGCGCTCCGCGCGGCCAGGGCGGCATCCTCGTCCGAGAAATCGACCTCTGCGTCGGCCGGAGCCTCGTCCTCGCCGGCTTCCGTCTCCACAGGCTCCGCCACGGGTTTGATCCGGGCACGTCTGGGACGCGGCTGTGCCGGGTCGGCCTGGGTCTCCGCGGGTGCGGACAGTTCGGGTTGTGCGGCGTCAGTAGCCGTGTCGGGAGCAGCTTGCACATCCTCAGCCACGGGACTGACTTGCTCCTCGGGAGCAGGAAGGTTCGGTTTTTCAGTAGCCATTTGAGTACGCATTTTTAACCCGTGCGAACACGAGAGTAGATAAATCTCGCAAATATACTTATTTTTCCCCGTCTGCCGAAGGTTTTCGCCGGAAAATTCGTATCTTCGCACAAGATAACGAACCGCCTCCCGCATCGGCCGGGAGGTACGAACCGAAACCATGAACCACCGCATCCTGCTGGTCGATGACGAGATCGACATCCTCGAATTCGTGCGCTACAATCTCGTGCGCGAAGGCTACGAGGTCTACACGGCGCAGAACGGGGCCGAAGCGCTCGAAACGGCCGCCCGCTGCCGTCCACACCTCATCCTGCTCGACATGATGATGCCCGTAATGGACGGCGTGGAGACCTGTCGGGCCATACGCCGCGACCCGGCGCTGCGCGACACGATGGTCGTCTTCCTCTCGGCCCTGGGAGAGGAGGAGCAGCAGCTCGCGGGATTCGACGTCGGAGCCGACGACTACCTGACCAAACCGATCCGCATGAAACTGCTGATCAGCCGTATACAGGCCATCCTGAAGCGGGTGGACGCTTCACCCGCCACCCCCGGCACAGAAGCCAGCAAGGGCGGCATCACGGTGGACCGGGAGCGCTATGCCGTGATCCTCAACGGCGAAGAGATCACCCTTCCGCGCAAGGAGTTCGCGCTGCTCGACCTGCTCTGTTCGTCGCCCGGAAAACTCGTCACGCGCGAGAAGATCTACGCGAAGATCTGGGGCAGCGGCGTGGTGGTCGGCGACCGCACGATCGACGTGCACATCCGCAAGCTGCGCCAGAAGATCGGCGACGAACGCATCGTCACGGTCAAGGGCATGGGTTACAAGTACGAGCCCTGATCCCGCCGACAGGGTGCCTGCCGTTCCGGACATGCCGGGATACCGGACGGACAGCCCCGCCTCACGACCCGATCCGGGCCGCAGGGGTTGCGGTCGGGCCGAACCGGAAGAAGGCCGGGCCGGAAAAAACGGCACGTATTCCGGCCCGAATTCAGGTGCTCCCTTTCCCGCACGGCGCCCCCGGAACCGCATTCCAACCAGCCACACCCCCTTTTTTCCGCCACCCGCACACCGGATTTGCGGACCAATCGGACACATCCCCGACGGAATACGACAAAAAACACCGAAAAAACAGGTCCGCACATAACGATCCGCAAGTATTTTTTCCTTAAATTTGCATATTCGTAAAAATACACATATATTTACTTATGATTCGTGAAATCATCACCGTCGGGCTCGGCGGCGCGGCCGGAAGCATTGTCCGCTACCTGGTATCCTACGGCCTGCTGGCCGGGCACACGCTGCTGGGATTTCCCGCCGGGACGTTCACGGTCAATGCCGCGGGATCGCTGATCATCGGGCTTTTGCTCGCACTCACACCTTCGGCTTCGGCATCGCAATTGCTCGTCGTGGGGTTCTGCGGAGGGTTCACCACCTTCTCGACCTTCTCGGCCGATGCCGTGCGGCTGCTCCGCGCCGGCGACTACGGACCGGCGGCCGCCTACGTGACCCTGAGCGTGGCGGTATGCATCGCCTTCGCCGCACTGGGCATGTGGATCGGCGCACAACTGAAAAACTGAAAACTCAAAAAAATAACACACTATGGTAATTTTGGTATTGAACTGCGGCTCGTCCTCGATCAAGTATCAGGTCATCGACATGGAGGCCGCATCGAGCAAACTGCTCGCTAAAGGCGTCGTCGAGCGCATCGGCCTTCCCGAGGGCGACCTCGTGCACAAACCCGTCGGCAAGGAGCCGTTCGAACTCCGCCAGCCGATTCCCGACCACACGACCGGCATCCGCCTGGTGCTCGACGCCCTGACAGACCCGCAGCACGGCGTCATCCGCTCGCTCGACGAGGTGAAGGCCGTCGGCCACCGCGTGGCACACGGCGGCGAATACTTCCCCGAGAGCTGCCTGGTCACCGAGGAGGTCAAGGAGAAGATCCGCTCGCTGTTCGAGATCGCCCCGCTGCACAACCCCGCCAACCTCGAGGGCGTGCTCTCGATCGAGAAGGTACTCCCGGGCGTACCCCAGGTGACGGTCTTCGACACGTCGTTCCACCAGACTATCCCGGCCGTGAACTACATGTATGCCCTGCCGCGCGCCTATTACGACAAATACCGCGTGCGCAAGTACGGCTTCCACGGCACGAGCCACCGCTACGTCGCCCGCATCGGCGCCGAGCTGGCCGGCCTCGACTTCGAGAACTCGAAGATCATCACCTGCCACATCGGCAACGGCGCCTCGGTGACGGCCGTCCTCAACGGCAAGTCGTTCGACACGTCGATGGGCTTCTCGCCCCTGGACGGTCTGGTCATGGGCACGCGCTGCGGCTCGGTGGATGCCAGCGCCGTCACCTACATCGGCGAGAAGGAGGGCATGACCTACGCCGAACTGAACGAGATGATGAACAAGCGTTCGGGCGTGCTGGGCCTCACGGGGCTGTCGAGCGACATGCGCGACATCGACCGCGCCTACGATGAGGGCAACCCCGAGGCCATCCTGGCCCGCGACATGCACTACCGCCGCATCAAGAAGTTCGTCGGCGAATATGCGGCCGAGATGGGCGGCGTCGATCTGATCGTCTTCACGGGCGGCGTGGGCGAGAACTCGTCCGAGATGCGCGAATCGGTCTGCGAAGGACTCGAATTCATGGGCGTACACTTCGACAAGGCCGCCAATCAGGGAGCGCGCGGCGTGAACAAGATGCTCTCGACCCCCGACTCGAAAGTCAAGGTGGCCATGATCGCCACCAACGAAGAGCTGGTCATCGCAACCGACACGTACAACCTCGTAAAATAAACACACAACCATGATTCAACATCTTACAGAAATCGTCGAAGAGGCGAGAAAAAGAGGCAGGAAACGCCTGGCCGTAGCCTACGGACAGGATTCACACACGCTGGAAGCGGTCTACGAAGCCTACAAGGAGGGTCTCGTGGAGCCGACGCTCTACGGCGACAAGAAGGTGATCGAGGAGGTCTGCCAGACGAGCGGGCTCGATCTGAAGGCATTCAACATCGTCGATGAGCCGAACGACGTGAAGTGCGTGCAGCAGGCCGTTGCCGCCGTTGTTGCGGGCAATGCCGACGTGCTGATGAAGGGCCTGGTCTCGACCGACAAATACATGCGCGGCATCCTCAACAAGGAGGCCGGACTCTTCCCGCCCAAGGGCGTGCTGAGCCACGTGTCGATCGTCGAGATGCCCTGCTACCACAAGCTGCTTGTCATCTCGGACGTGGCGGTGATCCCCCCCTGCCCGACTTCAAGCAGAAGACCGTACAGATCGGCTACCTCGCCCGCACGGCCAACCTGCTGGGCATCACCACGCCGAAGATCGCCTGCATCGCCCCGTCGGAGCAGCTGCTTCCGAACGTCATCTCCTCGACCGAGGGCGCGCTGCTGGCCAAGATGGCCGACCGCGGACAGCTGGGCAACGTGATCGTGGACGGTCCGCTGTCGCTCGACGTGGCCCTCTACAAGGAGGTTGCCGAGCACAAGAAGGTGAAGGGTTCGTCGGTTGCGGGCGATCCGGACTGCCTGCTCTTCCCGAACCTCGAGTCGGCGAACGTCTTCTTCAAGTCGGTATCGCACCTGTGCGGCGGCGAGCTCGCGGCCATGGTCATGGGCACGAAGGTTCCGTGCGTGCTCACCTCGCGCGGCGACACGAGCAAGACGAAACTCTTCTCGATCGCGCTGGCCTGCCTCGCGGCGAAATAGCTCTTACGGGCCGGCCGGACCCGCACTTTCCGGCCACCTTCAAACTCCTCAACCTAAAACAACCTACAACGAACCGAGAAATTTATGGGATACAAAGTATTGGCAATAAATCCCGGTTCTACTTCCACAAAGGTCGCCCTCTATGACGAGGAGCGGCCTTTGTTGGATCTGACCCTGCGTCACACGACTGAAGAACTCACCCGATTCACCGACATCATCGACCAGCTCGACTGGAGACGCGGTCTGATCCTCTCCGCCCTGCGCGAAAAATCGTTCGACATCAAGGAGCTTTCGGCGGTCATCGGCCGCGGAGGGCTCATCCGCCCGATCCCGGCCGGCGTCTACGAGGTCAATTCGCGGATGCGCTACGACCTGCGAAACGCCCAGATGAAGCACGCTTGCAACCTCGGCGGCCTGCTGGCTGCACAGATAGCCCACATGGCCGGTGTCAAGGCCTATATCGCCGACCCGCCCGTAGTGGACGAGATGGACGACGTGGCCCGCATCACGGGTATGCCGATGTGCCCGCGCAAGTCGGTCTTCCATGCCCTCAACCAGAAGGCCACGGCCCGCCTGCACTGCGAGCGCACGGGCCTCGTCTACGAAGAATCGAACCTGATCGTGGCCCACATGGGCGGCGGCATCTCGGTCGGCGCACACCGCCGGGGAAAGATCGTCGATGTGAACAACGCCCTCGACGGCGACGGGCCCTTCGCTCCGGACCGCGCGGGCAGCATCCCCTCGAGCGAGCTCATCAAGGTCTGCTTCTCGGGACAGTACACCCGCGAGGCGCTGCTCAAATACATCTCGAGCAAGGGCGGCATGGTCGCCTACCTGGGAACGAACTCCGTCATGCAGGTGATGGAGCGCATCGAACAGGGAGACCAGCGGGCCAAGAAGGTGCTCGACGCCCTGTGCTACAACGTATCGAAGCAGATCGGAGCCATGGCCGCAGCCCTTGCCGGGCGCGTGGACGGCATCATCCTCACGGGCGGCATCGCCTACAACGAGCCGGTCGTGAACTACATCCGCGAGCATTGCGCCTTCATCGCCCCGGTCACGGTCTACCCCGGCGAGAACGAGCTGGAGTCACTGGTGGCCAACGCGCTGGTCGTGCTGCGCGGCACGATCGAGCCTAAGGTCTACAAGTAACGAGAACAGCAAGGGAACAGGGCGGCCCTACAGCCGCCATACGGAAACAGGTCGTCCGTCAGCGGGCGGCCTGTTTTTTCATGAGGTCGCACAACAGCCCGAAGGCCTCGAGGCGGAAGAGCACGGAAAGCCCCACATAGGCCGCCGCACCGACCAGAAGCTGGGCCGCAAGACGGAGGAGCAGGTGTCCCGGAACCGCACAGGCCGTCAGCCGCACGAGCAGGTACATCGTCCCCGAGACCAGTGCGACGGGGAGCAGCGTCCGCAGGAAACGGCGGGTCGTGAAGCGCGTGAAGCGGCGCGTGGCAAGGAAGTTCACGGCCATCTCGCCGAAGGCGATCACGACAAGCCCCCAGACCACGGCCGTGACGCTGTGGGGGATCGTCACAGCGAAAACCACGGTCATGAGCAGTTTCTTGACCACCTCGAGCCGCACGATCAGCGGCCCGCGGCTCATGACCTTCAGCACGTTGTAGCAGATCATGCCGACGGGATAGAAGAGCCCGGCCAGGCAGACCACCTCGAAATAGGGCACCGTAGGCATCCACTTCTCACTCAGCAGCAGCGCGAACAGGTCGTGCGCCACGGCCGACAGTCCGAGCATCGCGGGGAACATCACGTAGGCGGTGATCAGCACCACCTGCCGATAGCTCTCGGCGAACTTCGGGGCATCGCCCCGCACTTCGGAGAGGGCCGGGAAGGTCACGCTCTGCACGGACTGCGTAGCCGCCGTCACGGGCATGTCCTTGAGCTTGACCGCCTGGTCGAACGCACCGAGCGTCGCCGTCGGATAGAGCTTGCCGAGGAAGAACTGCGGGAGCTTCATGTAGAAGGTCGAGATCAGGTCGGTCAGCATGAGGCTGACGCTGAACGGCGCCATGTCGCGCAGCGACGCCACGCTCCCGCGTCCGCGGGGCCGCCAGTCGCTCAGACGCCACAGCAGCACGGCCCGCACGGCCATGGCCAGCAGCCGCTCGCCCACGAGGCTCCAGATGCCGCATCCGGCCAGGGCCAGCCCCACGGCCGCCAGGCCGCTGACGAGCGACGAGAGGAAATTGACCTTCGACAACAGCGCGAAACGGAACTGCCGCGTGAAGATGGCGTTCTGCACGGAGCAGAGCGACGAGACGGGCAGCAGCAGAAAGAAGACGGGCGCCACCTCGGCGATCTCCGGGATGGCGTAGTAGCGCGCCACGGCGGGGGCTGCGGCCGTGAGCAACACGTAGAGCCCCGTCGAGACGGCCATATTGAAGAGGAAGACCGACTTGTAGTCGGCCGGCGAGGGGTTGTCGCGGCGGATCAGGTTCTGCGAGAAGCCGCTGTCGGCGATGACCATGGCCACCGCCACGACCGCCGCCGGGATGGCGATGCAGCCCAGGATATCGGGCGAGAGCAGGCGGAGGATCACCAGACGCACGGCGACCGTGAGGAGCATCGAGCCGATCTTCTCGGCCATGCTCCACGCGACCCCCTCGGTCACCCGCTCCCTGAGCTGCTTTGCGGCCATCTATCGCTTGTTCTGGGCCGCAATCATCTCGTTGCGCCGCCGGATGCCGCGCACGTCGGCCAGTTCGAGGTACGAGGCGCCGCCGTCGGGACCGAAGCTGCCGCCCACGATCGCCATCAGGTCATCGTCCTGGAGTTTGCGGTACTGGTCGATGAACTCCAGCGCATCGACCAGGAAGTGGTACTTGTCGCTGAGCTCCTGCGTGCGGAGGATCGGCACCACACCGTAGGAGAGGGCCAGGATACGCTGCGCATGGAGCCGGTAGCAGACGGCCATCACGGTCTTGCGGCCGCGGAATGCCGCCAGATAGCGGCCCGTGCGGCCGGTCTTCGTGTCGAGCACCACATACTTGACCGGCAGGTTGGTCGAGGCACGCACGGCCGACCGTGCGAGCTGGGCCGTGATCTCGTGGTTTACGGAGACCATGTCCATGTCGATCATCGGCTTGAAGTGGGTCTCGTCGCGCTCGATCTCCCGGGCGATCCGGGCCATCGTCTCGACCGCCTCGACGGGATAGTCGCCCATGGCGGTCTCGTCGCTCAGCATCACGGCATCGACCCGCTCGTAGATGGCGCTGGCCACGTCGCTCACCTCGGCGCGCGTCGGACGCGGCGACTTGACCATCGAATAGAGCATCTGCGTGGCGATGATCACCGGACGCTTGGCGCAGATGCACTTCTCGACGATGCGCCGCTGCGCATTGGGAATGGCCTCGGCCGGGAGTTCCACGCCCAGGTCGCCGCGGGCCACCATGATGCCGTAGGAGGCCTCGATGATCTCGTCGATGTTGTCCAGTCCCTCCTGGTTCTCGATCTTGGAGATGATCTTGATCGGGCTTCCGTGCGCATCGAGGATATCCTGCACGGCCTTCACGTCGCGGGCCGACCGCACGAACGAATGGGCGATGAAATCGACGTCGTTGCGCACGGCCCACTCGATGAAGCGGCGGTCCTTCTCCGTAACCGACGGCAGGTCGATCGATACGCCGGGAACATTGACGCTCTTGCGCGAACGCATGGCGCCGCCGACGATGAACTCGCAGTCGAGCTCCTCGTCCGTCTTGCCGAGCACCCGGATCTCGAGCTCGCCGTCGGCAACAAGCATGCGCGCCCCGACGGGGATGTCGCGGACGATCGTCGGCACGTTCATGTAGACCACCTTGCGCGTGGTCAGGTCCGAGCCGTCCGAACCGCGCACGGCCACACGGTCGCCGGCCCGGAAGTGGATGCTGTTGCCGTATTCGTCGGCGATGGTCGTCACACGGATCTCCGGGCCCTTCGTGTCGATCATGATCGGAATGGCCGGATTGACGCGGTGCACGGTCTCGACGATGCGTGTGGCGCCCTCCTCGGTCACGTGCGCCGAATTGACGCGCACGACATCCATACCCGCATCGAACAGCTCCTTGACGAACTCCTCCGTGCAACGGAAGTCGGACATCGTTGCGACGATCTTCGTTTTCTTCATTCTGTACATATACTCACTCTCTCTTTTGTTGAATTTTCGGATCAAAAAACAGGCCGCCCGCAGCGGCGGCCGCCCTGTCAGCGGGCAGCAACAAGCCGGAGGGCCTCAACGCCGAGCCGGTAGGAATCGAGCCCGAAGCCCATGATCGAGCCGCAGACGACGGGCGCCAGCAGCGACACGTGGCGGAACTCCTCGCGGGCGAGGATCGACGAAATGTGGACCTCGACGACGGGAATGCGGATCGCCGCCACGGCATCGCGCAGGGCCACGGAGGTGTGGGTGTAGCCTCCGGCATTGAGCACGACGCCGTCGTAGCGCGACTCGGCCTCGTGGAGCGCATCGATGAGCACCCCCTCGACATTGGACTGGAGGTAGCCGAACTCCACGTCGGGGAAGGCCCGGCGCAAGCTCTCAAGGCAGTCGTCGAAGGTCCGTGTGCCGTAGACCTGCGGATCGCGCCGCCCCTGCAGATTGAGGTTCGGCCCGTTCAGGATAAGGATCTTTCTCATAACCAACCAACTGTTGTCTCCGGATGCGGCCCGGCGGCCGCAATTCGCAGACAAAGATAGGAATATTTCCCCGAAAATTCGATACCTTTGTCCGAAGGCTATGCAACTATGACCGAATTCGGATTCATCGACAAGATATGCGCCCGTTTCGCGGAGCTCCCGCTCAACGGGTTCGAGGGCATCGGCGACGACTGCGCCGTGCTGCCCGTGGCGGACGGCGACGCGCTGCTCTTCACGGCCGACCTGCTCAACGAAGGAGTACACTTCCTGCGCCGCGCCACCTCGGCCCGCGAGCTGGGCGGCAAGGCGCTGGCCGTCAATCTGAGCGACATCGCCGCGATGGGCGGACGCCCCGTGGCCACGCTGCTCTCGCTGGCCCTCCCGCCCGATGCGGGCGAGACGTGGGCCGAGGAGTTCATGGAGGGCTACCGCGCCCTGTCGGAGCGCTACGGCGTGGCACTCGTGGGCGGCGACACGACCCGCTCCGGGCAGGGCATCACGATCAACGTGACGGCCATCGGCCGGGCCCCCCTGTCGTGCATCAAGCGCCGCAGTGCGGCACGCCCGGGCGACGTGCTCTTCACCACGGGGGCGCTCGGCGCCTCAGGAGCCGGTCTGCGCGACCTGCTTGCCGAGCGGTTCGACACCCCGGCGGCCGTCGAGCACCGCAACCCGCGCCCGCAGGTGGAGGAGGGGCTCTGGCTCGGCATGCGCCGGGAGGTGCACGCCATGATGGACCTTTCGGACGGACTGGCCTCCGACCTGAGGCACATCCTCGACCGCTCGGGGGTCGGCGCCGAGGTCCTTCTCGAACGGATCCCCGTGGCCGAGGGGTCGGACCTGCAGACCGCGGCATGCGGCGGCGAGGACTACCGGCTGCTCCTCACGGCCGATGCGGAGGGCGCCGGGCGGCTCGCAGACGAATTTCTGAAGCGCTTCGGCTCGCCGCTCCACCCCCTGGGCCGCATCACCGGCACACGGGAGCTCGTCTGGCTGCAAAACGGAAATCCCGTGCCGCTCGACTGGCACGGGTTCACCCACTACTGATCCGCTGTTTCCCTCCTTTTCAGATACGATCGTGCGCACCGGGCACTCCCCTGCCCCGGGCGGCGGAATCAATCCTCCTCGATGATGTAGACATGCTCGTTGCGCCGCTGCATGCGGTAGTTCTCGCGGGCATACTCCTCCAGGTAGTCGTCATACTGCAGCTGCTCGATGAGCGCGCTGTCGCGGGCGATCCGCTCGCGGTAGTAGATCTCCTCGCGCATCAGGCTGTTGATCTGCGCCTTGATCTTCACGGCATGCAGCGCATTGCGCCCCACGACAAAGAGCGTGACGACCACGATGACCGCCGTGACGGCAATCCAGAACCTGCGACCGAGACGGATGTTCATGACTGATGGGACAATTGCGCAGCGGACGGCTTCGATTAGGGAATATGCATGTACTTGTGCGTCTGGATGGAGATGTTCCACCTCGGATGAGCCTTGACATACTCCACGATCGCCGGCATCATGCGCCCGGCGACGCTCCACTCGGGCTGCAGGTAGAGCATGCAGCGCTTCCCGACACGGGCCGCATTGAGTTCGGCCCACGCGAAATCCTCCTCCGATTCGACGATCACCTTCAGTTCGTCGGCATGCCCGAAGGCCTCGTCCAGAGGCGGCTGCCTGCGCTTGGGCGAGAGGCACACCCAGTCGAACACCCCGCTGAAGGGGTGCGATCCCGAAGTCTCGAGAAAGATCTCCAGATCCCGTTCGCGCAGGCGCGCCGTCAGCTCGCCCAGCGGGTAGATCAGCGGCTCGCCGCCCGTGATGACGATCGCCTGCGCGGCACACGACGCGGCGCGTGCCACGACGGTCTCCACATCGGTCGGCGGGTAGAGCTTCGGATTCCACGTGTATTTGGCGTCGCACCAGCTGCAGCCGACATCACACCCGCCCAGGCGGATGAAATAGGCCGGCTTGCCGCTGTGGTAGCCCTCGCCCTGAATGGTGTAGAAATCCTCGACGAGCGGCAGTTTGCGGCCGCCGTCGAGCAATGTGAGATCTGCCGTCAGAGCCATCATTCCGTAACGACGTAGATATCCTTCAGGCTGCGGCCGAGCTGGTCGTAGTCCAGGCCGTAGCCGACGATGAACTCGTTGCCGATCTCCATGGCGCGGTACTTGATCGGCCGCTGCTTGCGGTACGACCCGGGCTTGAAGAAGAGCGTGCAGACCTCGACACTGGCCGGGTGGCGCGCCTCGAGGTCGCGCATCATGTGGTCGATCGACTCACCCGTATCGACAATATCCTCGACGATGATCACGTGGCGGCCCTCGATCGAGCCGTTCAGGCCGATGAGGCTCTTCACCTCACCCGTCGAGGAGGTTCCCTCGTAGGAGGCCAGCTTGACGAACGAAAGTTCGTTGTTGAATTCGATCTTCTTGATCAGGTCGCTCATGAACATGAACGAACCGTTCAGAACTCCGACGAACAGAGGCGTCGGCAGATCGGCATAATCGGCATTGATGCGTCGGGCCACGGCCGACACCGCCTCGTCGATCTTCTCGGCGGGAATCATGATGCGGAACGTCCTGTCGTGGAGTTTTATCGTCTCCTTCATTGCGATTCGGGTTTTTGTGTTATTTTTGCAAAAGTAACGAATCTCGGGCAGATATCGAACGTTTCACCTGAAATAATCGCAAGAAAGATGAAAAACACGCTTCTTCCGGGCCTTTTCGCCCTTCTCGGGCTCTGCACGGCCCCTCCGGCGGCCCGAGCCGCCGAACCGCCCGCTCCGGAGCACACGGTGCTCTTCCGCTCGGGCGACGCAGGGTCGAAGTACTACCGCATTCCGGCTCTGGTCACAACAGCCGAAGGGACGCTGCTGGCCGTCGCCGACCGCCGCAACGACTCGCAGGGCGACCTGCCCAACCTGATCGATCTGGTCGTGCGCCGCAGCACCGACAACGGGCGGACATGGGGTCCCCAGATCGTCATCGCGCAGCACACGCCGCAGACGGGCTACGGCGACGCCGCGCTGGTCGTGGACCGCACCTCGGGCGACATCCTCTGCATCTGCGCCTCGGGCTGCGGGCTGTGGGCCTCGACGGCCGAGCGCCCGCTCGACATCAACATCTCGCGCAGCAGCGACGACGGGCTGACCTGGAGCGCCCCCGAATGCATCACGCCGCAGATCTACGGCCCGGAGTGCGACAACCCCGCAGCGGCTCCCGTCTCGGGTCTGTTCGCCGGCTCGGGGCGTGCGCTCCAGCTGCGCGACGGCACCCTGCTCTTCGCCGTCGCAGCCCACCACACCGGAGAGAAGTGGCCGCCGCTCTACAACTATGTCTGCCAGTCGGACGACGGCGGGCGGACGTGGCGCCTGCTCCCGACTCCGGCATCCGACTGCGGCGACGAGTCGAAGCTGGCCGAGCTGGCCGACGGCAGCTGGCTGATCAGTATCCGCAATCCCGACCGGGGTTACCGCCGCTACGCCATATCGCACGACCGGGGCAAGACGTGGAGCGAGGCGGCCGAATGGCGCGACCTGCCCGACCCGGCCTGCAACGGCGACCTGCTCCGCTACTCGCTGCAGGAGGAGGGGGCCACGCGCAACAGGCTGCTGCACTCGATACCGGCCGACACGGCACAGCGCCGCAACGTCTCGGTGGCCCTGAGCTACGACGAAGGGCGCACCTGGCCCGTACGCAAGAGCGTGTGGGAGGGTTACTCGGGTTACTCGGCGCTCACCCGCCTGGCCGACGGGGCCATCGGGCTGCTCTCGGAGGTTGCTGACGGCGAGAACGGCTACAAGATCTGCTTCACGCGGCTGACGATCGGCTGGCTGACCGACGGGGCCGACGACGGGCGATAGATGCCCGAGGGCGGTTGTCCGCCCCCCCGGCGGCAACCGGACTGCAACGGACCCGGGCAGCGACAGGCCCCGTCCCCGCATCCGGAGTACCGTCTGCCCGATACCACGCGGAAAGGCCCGGAAGAGCATGCTCTTCCGGGCCTTTCGGTTTACGTTGCGGCTTCGGGCTATACCAGACCCGAGAAGCCGAGGAACGCCATGGCGAGGATGCTGGCCGTAATCAGCGCGATGGGTACGCCGCGCAGCGATTTGGGCACGTCCTCGAAATCGAGCCGCTCGCGGATACCGGCGAACAGCACCAGGGCCAGGGCGAAACCGAGCGCCGTCGAGACGGAGTAGGCTACGCTCTGCAGCAGGTTGAACTCCTTCTGGATCATCAGGATGGCCACACCCAGCACGGCGCAGTTGGTCGTGATGAGCGGCAGGAAGATTCCCAGCGCCTGGTAGAGGGCCGGCGAGACCTTCTTGAGGATGATCTCGACCATCTGCACCAGCGCGGCGATCACCAGGATGAAGACGATCGTCTGCATGTACTCGATGTGCAGCGGCACGAGGATGTAGGTCTGGATCGGCCAGGCCACCAGAGCCGTCAGGGCCATGACGAAGGTCACGGCGGCACCCATGCCCAGCGAGGTCTCGACCTTCGACGAGACGCCGAGGAAGGGGCAGATGCCGAGGAATTGCGCCAGTACGACGTTGTTTACGAAGATGGCGCCGATAATTATGGCGAAATAGGAGATCTCCATGGCTTACTTCTTGGCTAACTTGTTAAACAGAACCATCAGGTACCCGAGCGTCAGGAAGCCGCCGGGAGCAAGGACGAAGACCAGCGGCGTGTAGTCGGAGATTCCGAGCGGCATGCCGAACAGCGCTCCGCTGCCCAGCACCTCGCGGACGGCTCCGATCACGGTCAGCGACAGCGTGAAGCCGATGCCGATGCCGATACCGTCCATGATCGAATCGACGGGCGAGTTCTTCGAGGCGAAGGCCTCGGCACGGCCCAAGATGATGCAATTGACCACGATCAGCGGGATGAAGACGCCCAGCGAGGCGTAGAGCGCCGGCACGAAGGCCTGCATCAGCATCTGGATGATCGTCACGAACGAGGCGATCACGACGATGAACGCCGGGATGCGGACCTTGTCCGGAATGATGTTCTTGATGAGCGAAATCACGAGATTCGACATGATCAGCACGGCCATTGTCGCCAGCCCCATACCCATTCCGTTGGCGGCCGAGGTCGTCGTTCCCAGCGTCGGGCACATGCCGAGCACGAGCACGAACGTCGGGTTGTTCTTGACGATGCCGCTCAAAATAATCTGCAGTTTATTCATCTTGACCTCCTTCCTGCGCATCGGCGCCCGTTGAAGTTGAATCCGTATCCGTTGCGGCGGCAGCGTCTGCGGCGCCCTCCTCCGCCTTCCACTCCGAGTTCGTGGCACCCGAGGCGGCATCGGCGGGAGCCTCGCCCGAGACGGCGCTCCGGTAGGCCGACCAGGCGCGGTTGATCGCATCGACCCAGGCGCGCGACGAGATCGTCGCGGCGGTCAGCGCATCGACGTCGCCTCCGTCCTTGGTGACGGCCAGGCGGCCGTCCACGAGTTTCTTCCCGGCCGGGTTCTGCCCCTTGACGCTCCGCAGCAGCGGGTTGTCCTCGTCGGCCATCTTGGTCCCGAGGCCCGGGGTCTCGGCCTGCTCGAGCACATTGACGTTGTAGATCGTGCCCTCGGGGGTGAAGCCCACCATCAGGCGCACCACGCCGTTGAAGCCCTGCTTGGTCATCGACTCCACGGCGTAGCCGCTCACCTCGCCGTCTTTCGTAGCCGTATAGACCGTGATCGGCAGCTCGTCGATCGACATCTGCTCGGTGGCCGTCTCATCGAAGGGCGGCAGCACCTCCGACAGGGCGGCGGTCGTCGCGGCGGCCTTCGCGGCGGCGATCGGCTCGACGGTAATCATGTTCACGACACCGACGCCGGCCGAAGCCACGAGCGTGATGCCGAAGAGCACGGCGGTCATGTTCAAAAGAGTACTTTTCATACCTCTTTCCTCCTTATTTCACGCCGAAGCGCTTGGGTTTCACATATTTGTTGATCAGGGGCACGCACGAGTTCATGATCAGGATCGCAAACGACATGCCCTCGGGATAGGCGCCCCACAGACGGATCAGCATCGTAATGACACCGATGCCGATGCCGAAGATCACGCAGCCGCGGACCGTCATCGGCGAAGTGGCGTAGTCGGTAGCCATGAAGACGGCACCGAGGATCGCACCGCCGGCCAGGACGTGGAAGAGCGGGAACTGCCACAGCGCAGCGCCCGACATGCCGCTCGCCAGCGCGTAGACGAAGGCGAACAGGGCCATCGTGACGAAGATCGTCACGGGCGTATGCCACGTGATGACGCGGCGCCAGAGCAGGTAGACGAAGCCGACGAGCAGCGCGAGGGCGGCCACCTCACCCAGCGAACCGGGCATGTTGCCCAGCAGGAGCTCCTGCGTGCCGATGACGTTCGCGGCGGCGCCGTGCTTGACGGCGGCCAGCGGCGTGGCGCCCGACAGGGCGTCGAACGCCCCGTTCACGGGCATCGGGAAGGTGGTCATCTGCACCGGATAGGCGATCAGCAGGAAGACGCGGCCCACGATGGCGGGGTTGAAGGGGTTCTTGCCCAGTCCGCCGAAGGTCATCTTGGCGATGGCAATGGCGACGAAGGCGCCGATGACGACGATCCACCAGGGAATCGTCGAGGGAAGGTTGAAGGCCAGCAGCACGCCGGTCACGACAGCCGACCAGTTGGAGATCGTCAGCGGCCCGCGGACCAGGAAGCGCTGGATGAGGAACTCGAAAGCCACGCACGAGGCCACCGAGAGCGCCGTGACGCGCAGCACGTCGAGACCGAAGACCACGGTCGAAACGACCAGCGCCGGCATCAGCGCGAGGACGACGTCGCGCATGATCGACGCCGTCGATTGCGGAGACTGTACGTGCGGCGCAGGAGCAACGGTAAGTTTATTCATCATACTCATGGTGTTTTGTCAGTTTACTTATTGGCCGCGGCGGCACGTGCGCGGATGCGTCCCATGACCGTCTGCTTGCCCAGGCGCACCCAGTCGAGCAGCGGCAGGTAGGCCGGGCACGAAGACTGGCAGCAGCCGCACTCGATGCACGAGGTGATCATCCGCGCCTCGAGTTCGTCCCAGTTCTTCTTCTGGGTCATCTTCGAGAGGAAATAGGGTTCGAGGCCCATCGGGCAGGCGGCCACGCACTTGGCGCACTTGATGCACTGCGAGGCCTCGCGGCGCACGGCGTCACGCCCCGACATCACGGTGATGCCCGAGCAGCCTTCGTGACGGGCGAATCGAGGTTCACCATCGCGCGTCCCATCATCGGGCCGCCGTTGATGACCTTGCCGGCATCGGCCGGAAGCCCTCCGGCCGCCTCGATCAGCGCCGAGACGGGCGTACCCATGCGGGTCAGCAGGTTCTTCGGCTCGCGAAGCCCCTTTCCGGTGATGGTCACCACACGCTGGATGAGCGGCATGCCCTTCTGCACGGCCTGGTAGACGGCATAGGTCGTCGAGGCGTTGCAGACCACGGCACCGACATCGATCGGCAGTGCGGGCGGGGGCGGCACCTGACGGCCCGTAACGGCCGCGATGAGCTGTTTCTCACCGCCCTGCGGATATTTCACCTTGAGGGGTACGACCTCGACCCCGGCGTAGTTGCGCGCAATGCCGCGCAGGTGCTCGATGGCGTCGGGCTTGTTGTTCTCGATGCCGATGCAGGCCTTCTCCACACCGACGGCCTTCATGAGGATCGTGACGCCGACGATGAGCTCCTCGCCGTGCTCGAGCATCGTGCGGTGGTCGGACGTAAGGTAGGGTTCGCACTCCACACCGTTGATGATCAGGCACTCGGCCTTCTTGCCGGGAGGAATCGAGAGCTTCACGTGCGTGGGGAAGGTCGCACCGCCCATGCCGACGATGCCGGCCTGCTTGATGCGGGCGATGATCTCCTGAGCCGAAAGCGTGCACTCGCGCACGAGGGTCTCCGAACGGTCGATGCCCTCGGCCCACTCGTCGCCTTCGCGCTTGATCGTGATCATCATCTGGCGCAGCCCCTGCCCGTTCGGCAGCAGATCGACGCCCGTCACCGTACCCGAAACCGGCGAGTGGATGTTGGCCGACATGAAGCTCGCGGCCTCGGCGATGAGCTGTCCGGTGAGGACCTTGTCGCCCTTGGCGACCTTGGCGACGGCCGGCGCGCCGATATGCTGTGCGAGCGGGATCGTCACCACCTCGGGCAGCGGCAGGATCTCGATCGGCTTGGCGCAGCTCAGTTTATTTTCCGACGGATGAACTCCGCCCATTGGAAATGTCTTCATAGTCTGCTTGGAATTTTACGATTCTTTATCGGATGCAGCCGAAGCCTTCTTTTCGGGAGCGGGAGCCTTCTTCGGAGCCGCCTCTGCCGTCGGGGCAGCCTTCGGAGCCTCCTGCTTCGGGGCGGCAGCCGGGGCGGCCTTCGGGGCAGCCGGGGCCTTGGGCTCCCGGGGCAGCGGATCCATACCCACGAGGCGGATGGCACCCGTCGGGCATTCGTTCACGCACTTGCGGCACAACTTGCACTTCTGCGGGTCGATGTAGGCGAGGCTGTTCTCCACCTTGATGGCATCGAACGCACAGACCTTCTGGCACTTGCCGCAACCGATACATCCGGCCTTGCAGGCCTTCATCACGGCGGCGCCCTTCTCCTTCGAAACGCACGACACGTAGACCGCACGGTTCTTGGGCCACTTCTTGCGCAGCTCGATGACCATCCGCGGGCAGGCCTTCACGCAGGCGCCGCAAGCCGTACACTTGTCGGGATCGACCTCCGGGAGCCCCGTGGCAGGATTGATGTGGATGGCATCGAAAGCACAGGCCACGACGCAGTCGCCGAAGCCCAGGCAGCCGAATGCGCAGGCGCTTTCGCCCACGTAAAGCGACGAAGCCACGGCGCACGACCGGACTCCGTCATACTGATTCGTGCGGGGGCGTTTCTCGCACGTACCGCCGCAGCGGACCGTAGCCACTTCGGGTTGCTTCTCGGCCGCAGCCTTGCCCAGATAGGCGGCCACAGCCTTCATGCAATCCCCTCCGCCCACCGGGCAGAAGAGTTCCGAAATGTCGTCGCGCTTGACCAGCGCATCGGCCATTCCGCGGCATCCGGCGAAACCGCAACCGCCGCAGTTCGCACCGGGGAGCATTTTCTCCACCTCGTCGATGCGGGGATCCTCCTCGACGCGGAACTTCTGCGCCACGAAGTAGAGGACGACCGCCGCGACACCCAGCGCACACAGCGACAGGATCGTGTAAAGTAATACTTCCATTTAGCTTTTTGTTATTGTAAAATGAATTGTGTGTTCGATTCTGCTGCGGAAGCACCACAGCACCGCATAATAGAGCGACACTCCGCCGAGGGCCGCGACGACGGCCTGCCCGTCGCTTCCGCCCAGGAGCTTGGCCGCAGCGAGGGCCGCGAGCAGGACAACCAGCGCACCGACATAGGCCAGAAGGACGGCCCGGGCCCCGGCATTGCTCCGCACGCCCACCATGACCTCATCGCCCGCGGCAAACTCCGCGGCACGGTGCGTCCGCACGGCGACGATCTTCTCCTGCGCCTCGGCCAGGCCGCAGGCCTGTCGGGCGCTGCACGCCCCGCAGGCGCTCCGCGAGGTGATCTTCACCCGCACCGTATCGCCCTCGACACGGTCCACCACGCCGCTGTGTTCGATCAGCCGGGCCACGGTATCAGTCTCCGTATTTGTTGGTAAGGGGCATCAGACGCTCGTGTCCGAACGAGCAGGAGGAAAGACGCAGCACGGGCGGGAACTGATAGCGCTTCTTCTCGTTGCGCATGATCATCGAGTGGATCTTCTCGACGACCTCCGAGTCGAATCCCGCATTGACGATCTCCTCGCGGTGCTGCCCCTCCTCGATCATGCGGAACAGGATGGCATCGACCACCTCGTAGGGCGGCAGGATGTCGCTGTCCTTCTGTCCGGGATGGAGCTCCGACGAGGGCTCCTTGGTCAGGATGCTCTCGGGAATCGGGTCGCCCATCGTGCGGTTGATATAGCGGGCCACGTCGTACATCTCGCTCTTGTAGAGGTCGCCCGTAGGGCTGAAGGCGCCGGCCGTGTCGCCGTAGAGGGTGCAGAGCCCCAGGGCATTCTCGCTCTTGTTCGACGAGTTGAGCAGCACATGCCCCGTCTTGTTCTGGAGCGCCATGAGCAGCACGGTGCGGATACGGGTCTGGATGTTCTCCTCCGTAAAGTCGAACTCCGTGCCGCCGATCACCGGCTTGAGCGTATTGACCACGCTGGTATAGATTTCCGAAATGGGAATGACGTTGTAGCTGATGCCGAGGTTACGGGCCAGCCGTTTGGCATCCTCGACCGACTCGTCGGACGAGAAGGGCGACGGCATGAGCAGCGCATGGACGTTTTCGGCACCCAGTGCATCGACGGCGATGGCCGCGACGACGGCCGAGTCGATACCGCCCGAAAGACCGATCGAGGCCTTCGCATAGCCGTTCTTGCGGAAGAAGTCGCGCAGACCGCAGCGGGCGGCCTCGTAGATGAGGCGGGTGCGGTAGCTGCTCGACGAGGGGATCTGGACCGGCGCAGACTTGGCCCGGGTATCGAAAATGCCGAAGTCCTCCTCGAAGTTCTTCAGCATCAGCACCGGTTCTCCCTGTTTGTTGAGCGCTCCCGACGTTCCGTCGTAGACGATCTCGGTCGATCCCCCGACCTGGTTCACGATGACCAGGTTCTTGTCCTCGACGAAGGCCAGGTTGCGGAGCATCTCGTAGCGGTAGGTCATCGTACCCTTGCCGTAGCGGCGGGCATTGATCGAGATGATCGTCTCGACCGACTTGTCGAAATCGTGTTCGCGGCTGAGGTCGTCACCGACGATGATCGCGCACTTGTGGCCCTTGATCGTGGCGTACTCGTAGCCTTTCGAGGGGACGAGAAATCCCATTTCGCGACGGGCCGTGATGTATTTCTTGCCGACGTAACGCAACACCTTGCGGTCCTGGATGAGCGCGGCGGCGCTGATGGTCCCGGAGGAGGTCAGGATCGGCAGTCCGACGATGGCGGCGATGCCGTCGCAGCAGGATGCGATCTCAACCAGCGCATCTTCGCAGAGTTCGAGGAAGGTGGTCTTGCGCAGCAGATCGAAGGCGGGCGTTCCGCTGACGGCCTGTTCGGCGAAAATCACCAGATCGGCGCGTTGGGCCTTGGCCCGCTGGATGGCATCGATGATTTTCGAGGTGTTGCCGTCGATGTCTCCGATCGTGTAATTGAGTTGCGCGATGGCTATTTTCATAGGGTGTGAGTTAGGTCGGTATGTTTACAACTGTGCAAAGTTAAGGATAATTTGGGAAAGTCGAAATATTTTCGATGTTAATATATTAACATCCGTCCGAGGTCCGGAGGCGCCGGCGCCGCAAATGCGAAGAGCCTCCGGGGATCTCCCGGAGGCTCTTCCATGCGTTGTCCGACACATCCGCCGGCATGCGGCGCTACTCCTGCTCCGCCTCGGGATCGGCCACGAGGATACGCCCGCAGTACTCGCAGACGATGATCTTCTTGCCCTGACGGATGTCGGCCTGGCGCTGGGGCGGGATGCGGTTGAAGCAGCCGCCGCAGGCATCGCGCTTGACCGTCACGACGGCCAGTCCGTTGCGGACGTTGCGGCGGATGCGCTCGTAGGCGGCCAGCAGGCGTTCGTCGATCTTCTCCTTGGCCTGGGCCTCCTGCACGCCGTACTCCTCGACGAGCGGGGCGGTTTCGGCCTCGATGCCCTCGAGTTCGGCCTTCTTGGCCGCGAGGTCGGCCTCGCGCTCCTTCATCTGGTTCTCGGCCTCCTCGAGCTGGAGTTTCTTGGCCTTGATGCCCCCGGCATACTCCTTCAGGCGCTTCTCGGCCAGCTCGATCTCGAGCTCCTGATACTCGATCTCCTTCGAGATGGCATCGTACTCGCGGTTGTTGCGGACGTTGTTCTGCTGCTCCTTGTAGTTGCCGATCATGATCTTCGCCTGATCGACCTCGCGCTTGCGCTGCTTGGTCAGCGAGTTCAGCTCCTCGATCTCGGCGTTGATGTGCTCGATGCGGGTCTTCATCCCGGCCATTTCATCCTCGAGGTCCTGCACCTCGAGAGGCAGTTCACCCTTGACCTTGTTGATTCCGTCGATCTTGCTGTCGATCTTCTGCAACTCGTAGAGCGCAAGGATCTTCTCCTGCATCGAGTAATCCACGTCGGCCGTCTTCTTCTGTGTTGCCATATTGTGTTTTTAGAGTTTAGACTTAAACCAGATAATTCACCGGATTGCGAGAGCATTCACTCTTGCGAACCGCAAAGGTACATAAATTTTTCGACAAAATATCAAATAACAGCCGAATTGCGCAATATTCACTCTCAAAATGGCCTATATCGGCTACAGTGAGGGCTTTATCGGGTGTCATGAAGTCGTTGTACTTGAGGTCGGCGGTAATGTAGAGCCCGGCACCGGCGCGGCGGGCGTCGCCGATGAGCGAAGCTCCGGCCCCGGTGCAGAGGGCGACGCGGACAACCCGCTCGGCGGCGATGTCGCTGTGGCGGATGACCCGCACCGAAAGGCGCTCGCGGACCCGCTGCAGGAAATCGACCGTCCGGACCGGTTCGGGCAGTTCGCCGACGACGCCGAAGCCCACCCCCTCCTCGGCCGAGGGCTGCAGCAGCTGCAGGCTGCCGATGCCGAGCATGTCGGCCAGGTACCAGCTCATGCCGCCCGGAGCGCTGTCGAGGTTCGTGTGGCAGGCGTAGAGGGCGATTCCGCGCCGGATGGCCCGCTCGACACAACGCTGCACGGCATCGGCCGAATTGAAGCGCTTGAGCGGGTGAAAGACGATCGGATGGTGTGTAATGACCAGGTCGCAGCCCAGCCGTTCGGCCTCGTCGAGCACCTCCTCCGTGACATCGACGGCCAGCAGCGCAGCGTGCACCTCGTCGTCCTCACGGCCGACGACAAGTCCCGCATTGTCATAGGATTCCTGCCAGCGAAGCGGGGCAAAGGTTTCGATAACCGAGGTTACATCTTTGATTTTCATAGCCGTATGGTTTCAGGTCGGTTTTTCGGTGCGCCGTCAGAAGAGCGACTGTTCGTAGAAGGCGAACAACTCCTTGTGCTCGGTCTCCTCCTTCTTGCGGCGGGGTTTGCGCGCGGCGCGACGCGGCTGTCCCGGGACATCCGACGGCATCTCCTCCAGAGGCTGTCCCGTCGCCTCGTCGATCCGCACGACGGCCTTGCGCCCGCGTTTGCGGGAAGCCGGCACGGCCTGCACCTCGGAAGCCGTTTCGGTCTCCGGTTCGGCGGCAGCCTCCGGGGCCAAACCGGCGGCGGCCTCCGGGAGCGGGCCGGCGGCAGATTCGGCCTCCGGATCTGTAACGGGACGAGCCCCGGATTCGGCGACAGATTGAGCCCCGGATTCGGCGACAGATTGAGCCCCGGATTCGGCGACAGATTGAGCCCCGGATTTGGCGGCAAAATCCGGCTCGGAGGCGGTCCCGACCGGCAGCACAGTCCCGACAGCACCCCCGTCGGCCGGCACACGGGTCCCGGCCGGCAGGACGGAGTCGGCGGCCGTATCCGCCGCATCGGCGTCCGCCAGCACGGACTCCCCGTCCCCCTTGAGCTCCTCGCGAACCTCGACCAGCAGGGCGCGGATCCGCTGCAGCCGCTCCATCAGTTCGACGTCGCGGCTCACCCCCTTGCCGGAGCGCTGTCCGCGCATCGCACGCTTGGCACCCTCCAACGTCATGCCGCACTCCTTGACCAGGTGGTAGATCTGCTTGAGGTGCTCCACGTCCTGCGGCGTAAAGAGCCGGTTGCCCCCTTCTTGTTGCGCTTGGGCCGCAGGATGGGAAACTGCGACTCCCAGTGGCGGAGCAGCGACTGATTGACGTCGAACATCTCGGCCACCTCGCCCATCGAATAGTATAATTTTTCGCTCATAACGCTAAACTTCCTTTCCCTTGATTCGGATTCTCTCTTTTTGCAGTCCTGCCCTGCAGCACCCTGCCGCGGCCGCCGCGTTCACTCCTGCCGGAGGATCCGCAGCGAATTGGGGTACATGTTGTTCACCCGCGCACCGATCCGCTTGGCGAAGCCCAGGGCCCGCCCGCGCGCCGTCACGAGGTTCACCCCCTCGGCCAGCGCCCCGGCCGCCACCTCCTGACGCCGCAGGTAGCGCAGCGCCTGCTCGTCGTCGAGCCCGGCAACCGGAACGGCCCCGCGTTCCAGGCCGTCGAAGAAGGCCAGGGCCGGATCGGGTTTTCCTCAGCCGTCCCTTGAAGAGTTGTCCCAGCGCCACGCCCGAGCAGATCACGGGCAGAGCCTCCGAGAGCGTCTTCACCGCCTCGGCCTGCTCCCCGTACCAGGCGTAACCGGTGCCGGCAACCGTGCCGAAGATCATGCGGTCCGGCTCGCGGACCCAGCGCCGCAGCTCGCCCGCCGACGCCCGGTCGGCCGGAGCGACCATCGACCGGCGCCCCTTCGGAAGGCGCTGCCGGCCCGGAGCGTCGGGCGCCTTGCGCGCCACAGCGGCGAAGAATCCCTCGCCCACGGTCCGGTGGGGGAAGAAACGGAACGTACGGAACGGGCCGACCTCCCCCTCGACAATACCCCACGCGGGGTCCACATCCACCGGATAAGGAGCAGCGGCCTCGTCACCGGCCCAGGCGAGCATCCGCTCGAGCGAACCTTCGTCCTCGTCGCGGTTGAACGTACAGGTACTGTAGATCAGCGTACCGCCCGGACGCAGCGCCCGCCACGCCTCGCGCAGGATATCGTCCTGCCGCGCGGCGCACTGCCGCACGTTGTTTTCGCTCCACTCCCCGCGCGCAGCGGGGTCCTTGCGGAACATGCCCTCGCCCGAGCAGGGGGCATCGACGGCCACCACGTCGAACCACGCCTCGCAATCGCAGACCGCATGCGGCTCACACGTCGTGACCACCACGTTGCCCGTACCCCACTTGCGCACGTTGTCGGCCAGCACGGAGGCCCGGCGGCGGTCGATCTCGTTGGCGACGACCAGCCCCCCGCGTCCGACGAGCGAGGCGTAGAGGGTCGTCTTGCCGCCCGGGGCCGCACAGAGGTCGAGGATCCTCGCCCCGGAGGTCGGGACCCCCTGCAGCAGACAGCCCACGAACTGCGAGGCCGCCTCCTGCACGTAGTAGGCTCCGGCATGGAAGTCGCTGTCGAAGGTGAACGACGGGCGGCCCGCAAGCAGGAAGCCGTCGGCGCACCACGGAACGCGGCCGGCGGCCGTGAGCATCGGAAGTACCTCCGACACCCGTGCGGGCTGCTCCCCGCGGAGTCCCTCCGCCTTGGCGGGGTTCACACGGATGCTGACGCACGCCTCGCCGTCGAGGGCGCGGCAGAGGGCCTCGCCCTCCGTCGTCCCGAGGTCGCGAAGGACCCGCTCGACGAATGTCCGGGGCAGCTCCATCTCCGTCATTTTGCCGTTGCGCGCAGCGCATCGAGGCGTGCGCAGATCTTCTCCAGCACGGCGGGGTCCGAGACGAAATCCTCGTGGTCCTTGTCGATGACAAGCACCTCGCCGTCGTAGAGGTTGTCGATCCAGTGGTTGTACTTGTCGTTCAGCCGCCCGAGGTAGGCCTCGTCGATGTTCATCTCGTACTCGCGCCCCCGCTTGCGGATCTGCGAAATGAGCGTCGGAACGCTCGCCTTGAGGTAGATCAGCAGGTCGGGCTTCGGGATGAGCGCCGTCACCAGGTGGAAGATCTTCATGTAGGTCTCGATGTCGCGCGTGGCCATCAGCCCCATCTCATGCAGGTTCTCGGCGAAGATGTGGGCGTCTTCGTAGATCGTGCGGTCCTGGATGATGTCCCCGCGCCCGGTCTCCGAGAGCATGTCCATCGTCTGCTGGATGCGGCTCCCGAGGAACGAGATCTGGAGGTTGAACGACCAGCGGTTCATGTCCTCGTAGAAGTCGCCGATGTAGGGGGGGTTGTTGCTCTCCTCGAGGTAGGAGCGGGCATCGTAACGCTCCGTCAGCATCTGCGTGAGCGTCGTCTTTCCGCTGCCGATATTTCCGGCTATGGCTATATACATATCTCTTATTGTTTTTCGTCTCCTTGTTCCGTTTTCCGTCCGGACCGGGCTGCCCGCACGGGTCAGCGCGCCGTCCCTGCGCCCGCAGCCTCCGCCTCACGGCCGAAGGCGAGCACGTCCTCGATGACTCGGCGGTCGTTCATCAGCCGCGGCACCTTGTTCTTGCCGCGCGCCCGCATCCAGCGCAGGAAGCAGCCCCGGCCGACGGTGCGGATCCGCTGCCGCTCGAGCGTCGTGCGGCGCTTGGCGTCGTAGTCCGAATTGACCTGCCGCAGCGCCTCGTCGAGCGCCCCGGCGAAGCGTTCCGGATCGGCGGGTTCGCGTTCGAACTCCACGACCCACTCGTGGGCGCCCCGCTCGCGCAGGGACATGTAGCACGGGGCCACGGTGTACTCGGCCACCACGGCCCCCGTCTTCGAGCAGGCGTCAAGCAGGGCCCGGTCGGCGTTATCGACGATCAGCTCCTCGCCGAAGACGTTGATGTACTGCCGCGTGCGGCCCGCAAAGCGGATGCGGTAGGGCGTCGTCGAGGTGAACTCGACCGTATCGCCGATCTCATAGCGCCACAGGCCGTTGATCGAGGTGATGAGCATCGCGTAGACCCGGCCGCACTCGACCCCCTCGAGGGGTACGATGCGCTCTCCGTCGCGGAATTCGTAGAAGGTCCCGTAGTCGAGCATCAGCAGCATGTCGTCGCGCGCCGGGTCGTCGGCCAGGGCGAAGAAGCCCTCCGAGGCGTTGTAGGTCTCCATGTAGACAAAGTCGTCCGAGGGCAGCAGCTCGCGGAACGACTGCCGGTAGGGCGTGAACTCCACACCGCCGTGGGCGAACATCTCGAGTTGCGGCCACACCTCAAGCAGGTTCTGCCGCCCGGTGTACTCGAGCACGCGGCGCATCAGCGCCAGGTTCCACGACGGAACGCCGGCAAAGGCCGTAACCGGCTCGCCGACGCACTCGCGGCAGATGGCCTCGCACTTGGCGTCGAAGTCGGGGAGGATGGCCGTCTCGATGCGCGGGGCGCGGAACCAGCCGCTCCAGAAGGTCGTCTCGTGGATCAGCAGCGCCGAGAGGTCGCCCACCAGGTTCCGCCCCTCCTGCGTGCAGGAGCCCCCCAGCGTCAGGGTCTTGCCCTCGAAGGCCCGCGTCTTCGGGTGCGCCGCCGCATAGAGCGTCGCCACGTCGCGCATGCCCAGCGTGTGGTTCCACCAGAGCGAGTCGCGCGTCACGGGGATGTACTTGCTGCGGTCGGAGGTGGTGCCCGACGAGCGGGCGAAGAGCGTCACGCGCCCGGGCGAAGTCACGCTGCGGATACCCTCGAGCATCCGCTCGACGTAGGGTTTGAACGTGTCGTAGTCGAAGGTCTCGACCTGCGACTGGAACTGCTCCACGGTATGGATGTGGCGCAGGTCGTAGCGGTCGCCGAACTCGGTCATCCTCCCCCGGCGCAGCAGGTAGCGGAACATGCGCTCCTGCGTCTCGATCGGATGACGGCGGAAGCGGTCGATGGCCCGTGTCCGGCGCGAGAACCACGCCTTGAGAATCGTATTTCGCAAAGACATCGTATCGTCTCGTTATGTGAACCCGCACGCCGCACGCAACCGGCCCCGCCGTGGAGCCCCGCAGGTCGGCGACCCGGGTATGAACTGTCAGTTAAAATAATAACCCACCTTGCCGACGGAGCCCGGCATGGCGAAAAGCACCACGCGGTCGTAGGGGTTGCACTGCGTGTCGTCCACGGCGATGAAGACCTTGTCGCCCCGGACGACACCCCCGACGATCGTATCGTCGGGAAGACCCAGGTCGCGGATCCGCGCCTTGGTGGCCGGGGAGTTCGGCTTGACGATGAACTCCAGCACCTCGGCGTCGCTGCCCGTCAGGCACTTGATCACCTGCACGTCGGTGGACATCGTGAAGCGGAAGATGTTCGACGCGGTGACCAGCTTCTTGTTGATGATCGTGTCGATGCCGATCGACTCGGCCAGGTTGATGTAGTTGAGGTTCTCCACCTCGGCGATCACCTTCTTGACGCCCATGCGCTTGGCCAGCATCGCCGCGAGGATGTTCGTCTCGCTGCGCCCGGTCACTGCCACGAAGGCGTCCATGTTCGACAGCCCCTCCTCCATCATCGCCTCCGTATTGCGGCCGTCCTCGTTGATGATCAACGTCTTGTCGAGCATCTCGGCCAGGCGGTAGGCCTTCTCGGCGTTGTAGTCCACCAGCTTGATGTTGATCTCCTCCTGCAGCTCCGTGGCGATGCGGATGCCGATGCGCGAACCGCCCAGGATCATCATGTTGCGGATCTCGATGTTCGAGCGGCCCGAGAACTCCATGACCCGGTGCACGGCGTCCTGCCGCGCGATGACGTAGATCACGTCGCCCTCCATGTAGCGCTCGCCCACCCGCGGGATGATCGTCTCGCCGCCCCGCGTGATGGCTACCGTGCGGTAGCTCAGCGACTCCTGCTCCTCGTCGAAGCCCGTCAGCGGCTCGCCCACCAGCGGCGAGGCCGGCTCGAGGCGGAAGACCGCCAGCGAGAGCTTGCCGCTCGAGAAATCGACATACTCGGTCGTCGAGGTATGGCCCAGGAGATTGATCACCTCGCGGGCCGCGACCTTCTCGGGATAGAACAGGTAGTCGATGCCCATGTCGATGAACATCTCCTTGTTGTCGGGTTCGAGGTATTCGTTGTTGTCGATCCGCGCGATCGACTTCTTCGCCCCGAGGCGCTTGGCCAGCGTGGCCGAAACGATGTTGGCATTCTCCTCGTGGTTTACGGCGATGAACAGGTCGCACTTGCGGACCGCGGCGCGGCGCAGCACGGCGAAGGTCGTCGAGTCGCCCTCGACCGAGATGACGTCGGCCAGGCTCGCGACCTCGGCCAGAGCCTTCGGGTCGCTGTCCACGATGGTGATCTCATGGCCGTTGCCGCTCAGCATGCGGGCCAGATGGCTCCCCATCTCGCCGGCTCCCGCAATGACGATTTTCATGGCTAATCCGCGTTTTTCGTAACTTCCAAATCGGTATTCGGAACCCGGGCGGAACCTCTCCGGAAACGCCCGGGCACTTTTTTGCATTTTATCCTACAAATATATATATTTGCCGCCGAACCCCCAAATTTCGGGACAAAAATTCATTTTCCATGCCAGACTGGTTGATCGTCGTACTGTGCGCCGTGGCGGCCGTGGGACTCTTCGTCCTCGGAATGTCGCTCACGCTGATGATTAAGGGACACCACATCGATTCGGAGATCTCGACGAACAAGAACATGCAGCGCCTGGGCATCAAGTGTGCCGTGCAGGAGACCCGCGAAGCCGATGGACACGCCGACTGCTCCGACCCGGGGAAGACGCTGCCGGGGTGCTCGGGCAACTGCGGAGCCTGCGACATCGAGCACAAGTAGCCGCGCGGAGCATTCCTGCCTCCGCGCACGGGCAAAAAGATTCCGGCCGCGGGAATCCGCAGCCGGAAAGGTCACAACACAACAGGGAACCAGCCTACGGACGCCTGCCACCGGCCGGGATCAGGCACGGCAACGCCCCCGTCCAACATCCGGCCGCCCTTCGGCTCCGCCCCCCGACAGGACCGGCACCGCACGGGCGTCGGGGCGCACGTCGGCGTCACAGCGCCGGGCAGAACTTCGACCGGCAGACGAACCACGGATTGTGGAGGTCCTCCTCGTTGTACTTCAACTCGCCGCCGTCGGACAGCGAGCGGGTCTCGCCGCCGGCCTCCCGCAGGATCAGTTCACCGGCTGCCGTATCCCATTCGAAGGTGTGCGTCGTCCGCACGTAGTAGTCCACGCGCCCCTCGGCCAGCATGCAGAACTTGTAGGAACTGCCCTGCTCGATGACCTCCAGGTCGGGGTGTACGGCCCGCAGGCGGGCGATGTGCTCGTGGGTCTCGGGGGTCTGGTGCGAACGCGAAACGGCCACCCGCAGGTGGTCGTGGCGAGCTGCAGAAGGCAGCGGAAGCGGGGTCCAGCCGGTCACGATCTCGTCATAGGCATAGGAGGCGTCGGCCGACGGGAAAACCCCCTCCTTGAGGAAGGAACCCGAATCGCGGCCCGCCACATACATCTTTCCGAAATAGGGTACATAGACCACGGCGCCCATACAGACGTTGTTCTCCATGAGCGCGATGTTTACCGTGAATTCGTTGTTGCCCTTGATGAACTCGACCGTTCCGTCGAGCGGATCTACAAGCCAGTAGAGCTCCCAGTTGCGGCGTTCGTCGTAGCGCATCTCGCGCCCCTCCTCCGAAAGGATCGGGATGCGCGTCGGACCGAGGTATTCGCGGATTGTCTTGTGGGCCAGACGGTCCGCCATCGTGATCGGCGTACGGTCGTTCTTCAGACTGATGTCGTAATCGTCGCGGTTCTTGTATACGCCCATGATCGCCGCCCCGGCCCGGACCGCCGCATTGAAAAGCGGAGGCAGCAGATACATGCGCACCTTATCATTTATCATCGTAGCCCGTGTTTGAAGTTTCGGAATCTGCATTTCCATCGTAAAGGTAACAAGAATTTATCATATAAACGAACGATTTCTCCCACATATTTTGCTCCCCCGCCGTTTCGGAAGAACCTCGGAGGAGAAAGGACAACCCCGCAAGGGCGCCCCCGGCCGGCCGCCCAAAACCGTGCCAAAAAGCCCGAACCTATTTTTTTTGCGCTTCCCCCTTGCAGTTCCGCGAATTATCCCTATATTTGCACTCCGAATTATGTTTCAACACATAACCATCGATTTTAATGTACGTTATAGTAGAGATCGCAGGTCAGCAGTTCAAGGCTGAAAAAGGTCGGAAACTTTATGTTCACCGTCTTCAGGGCGAAGAGAATTCGTCCGTAAGTTTCGACAAAGTCCTGCTCACAGACAACGACGGTCAGGTTAAAGTCGGCGCACCTGTAGTAGAAGGCGCCGCAGTAAAGTGCAAGATCCTGAAGCATCTGAAGGATGACAAGGTTCTGGTGTTCAAGAAGAAGCGTCGCACCGGCTATCAGAAGTGCAACGGCCACCGCCAGTATCTGACGCAGATTCTCGTCGAGGAAATCGTTGCATAAACCTTTAAAACGCAAGTAACATGGCACACAAGAAAGGTGTAGGTAGTTCGAAGAACGGCCGTGAGTCGGAAAGCAAGCGACTCGGCATCAAATTGTTCGGCGGCCAGTTCGCAAAGGCGGGCAACATCATCGTCCGTCAGCGCGGCACGGTCCACAACGCCGGTGAAAACGTCGGCATGGGCAAGGATCACACCCTCTTCGCACTCGTAGACGGAACCGTGGAGTTCTGCAAGAAGGGCGAGGGCAAATCCTACGTCAGCGTTACCCCGCTGAGCGAGTAGCGTCCCAGGGGGGGGGTGAGAGCCGGGACCGGAAGACGGTTTGCAAGGGCTCGCGGAAAGAAGGTCCGGAATCGGAAAACTTTCAGGCAGACAACCTCCCCACAACGGAATCAGATACGGAAAACGGCTTCCACATGTGGAGGCCGTTTTCTGTTTTTAGCCGGATTCACCAAAGTCCGCAATGTCGGTGCTCGGACTTTCCACAAGCAGGAATGAAGCCGGATCCCTGCCGCGGAGGGGGGGGGCTGGAGGAGCGAGGAAGCCGGGGACGCGGGGCTGGAGACACGCAGATCGGAGACGCGGAAACACGCAGGACGGAGACACGGGGACACGCAGGCTGGAGACACGCAGATCGGAGACGCGGAAGCACGCAGGACGGAGACGCGGGGACGCGGAAACGCAAATGGGCCCGCAGTCGGGCAAAACCGCGGCAAAGTCCGGAAGAGCCCCACCCTGCCTGGCTTCGTCCCGGGATTCCGCCCGTTGCGTACACTACAAACAGATGGCCCGGTCGCGGAAACGACCGGGCCCCGTTTTAATCTACCGTGCGGCTACTCTTCGGCAGCAACAGGCTCCTCGGTTGCGGCAGCCGACTCACACGACGTGCAATCGGTGCACTCACCGGCAGGTTCGGCACATGCAGCAGGCTCAACGGCGGCAGGCTCCGAAACGGCTGCCGACTCCCCGGCGGACTCGGGCGTAACGGCATGGAACTCGGCCAGCAGCGTCCGGTCGTCGTAGAACTTCAGCGTCGTACCGCTGATCTCGTAGCGATCCACCTCGTCGAGCATCTGGACGAAGGCATTCTCGAACTCCATGTCGGGGCATGCCATCCGTGTCATGCCGAGCAGTCCGAGCTCCATCTTACCCTCGCCGGCCTGATACTTGCCGAAGAAGCGGTTGCAGTTCGTACGGCCGGCGACCATCGTATCCGCAGCATGGAACACAAGGGTGAAAGCGTCGGACTCACCGTCAATCGCCGTGGCGGGAATCCCCTCCATCTTCGAAAGTTTCCACGTCGTTCCTTCGAGCGTGGCATCGGCGGCACCGCCGCAGCAGGCCGTCATCGCAGCCAAAGCAAGGGCTGCCACAAAAAGTTTTTTCATAAGACACATTTTATTCAAGTCTTCGTTTCCCACCGGAAGCGAAGTGGATCCGCATTGGACCCTTCTGAAATCCGGGGCACAAAAGTAGATAAAGAATCGGTCATAAACAAGAAAAATCGCATCGCAAACAGGCTCGAAAAATCCCCTGCAATCCGCATACCGGAAATCGGGCGGAGGCCCCGGTCGGCACGGGAGCGGAAGGACAGGGACCGACGGAACCGGGCAGGGCTGCATGGACTGCAGCAGAAAAGGACGCCGCACGGAGCCAAGTGGTTCGGCAGGAGTGCCCGCAACGGGAGGATGAAGGAATGCCGCAGGCGGCAGGGAGAAAAAAAGCCGCGGCCGATGTCGGCCGCGGCTCTCACACCTGTATTATACGCGGATCAATACTCCAGCTTCGAACGGCGCACGTAACCGTTGTAGCGCCACTTGGCGTTCTCCTCGGCAGCGGCGAAGAGTTCGTCAGCCTCGGCCGGGAAGGACTTCTGCAGCGACGTGTAGCGGACCTCCTTCATCAGGAACTCGCGGAACTTCGTCCAGTCGGGCTCCTTCGAGTCGAGCACGAACGGATTCTTGCCCTGCTCCTCCAGCTCGGGGTTGTAGTGCCACAGGTGCCAGTAGCCGCAGGCTACGGCCTCCTTGCCGACGGTCTGCGTACGCGTCATGCCGCCCTTGATACCGTGGTTGATACACGGAGCGTAGGCGATGATGAGCGACGGACCGGGATAGGCCTCGGCCTCCTTCAGGACGTTGAAAAGCTGCTGCTGGGAGGCTCCGATCGAAACCTGGGCCACATAGACATAGCCGTAGGTCATGGCCATGGCGCCGAGGTCCTTCTTGCGGATGCGCTTGCCGCTCGATGCGAACTTGGCAACGGCACCCACCGGCGTAGCCTTCGACGACTGGCCGCCCGTGTTCGAGTAGACCTCCGTGTCGATGACCAGGATGTTCACGTCCTGACCCGAAGCCAGCACGTGGTCCACACCGCCGTAGCCGATGTCGTAGCCCCAGCCGTCACCGCCGATGATCCACTGCGACTTCTTGACGAGCCAGTCCTTATGCTCGAGGATCTTCTGGCAGTAGTCGCAGCCGCAGGCCTCCATGAGCGGGACAAGGCGCGCCGTCACCTCGGCCGAGCGGGCCGACGATCCGCGGTTGGCGATCCACTCCTTCATGACGCCCTTGAGCTCCTCGGAGCACGTGGTGCACGAAGCGATGGCAGCCTCCATCAGCGCCTGGATGCGGTCGCGGAGCTTCTCGATACCGATGTGCATGCCCAGACCGAACTCGGCGTTGTCCTCGAAGAGCGAGTTGGCCCAGGCGGGACCCTGACCCTTCTCGTTGGTGCAGTAAGGCGTCGAGGGGGCCGAACCCGAATAGATCGACGTACAGCCCGTAGCGTTGGCAACCATCATCTTGTCGCCGAAGAGCTGCGTGATGGCCTTGATGTAGGGCGTCTCGCCGCAACCGGCGCAGGCTCCCGAGAACTCGAACAGCGGCTGGGCGAACTGGAGGTTCTTGACCGACCGGGTCTTGTCCACAACCTGCTTGTAGCCGATTTTCGAGATAGCGTAGTCCCAGTTCTTCTGCTGCGGGAGCTGCTCCTCGAGCGGCCGCATGACCAGAGCCTTCTGCTTGGCCGGGCAGACATCGACGCAGTTGCCGCAGCCCGTACAGTCGAGCGGCGAGATCTGCACGCGGAACTTGTACTCCTTGGTCTCGCCCAGGCCTGCTTCCAGTCCATGCCCGAAGCGGCGGCCTCCTCCTCGGTGGCCAGGAACGGACGGATGGCAGCGTGGGGGCAGACGTACGAGCACTGGTTGCACTGGATACAGTTGGCGATCTGCCACTCGGGAACGTTCACGGCGATGCCGCGCTTCTCGTAGGCGGCCGTACCGTTGTCCCACGTGCCGTCCTCACGGCCGTTGAAGGCCGAAACGGGCAGCTGGTCGCCCTTCAGTCCGTTGATCGGCTCGACGATCTTGCGGACGAACTCCGGATAGGAGGCATTCGACGCATGCTCGAAGCCGCGATCCTCGATCTGCGCCCACTCGGCGGGCACCTCGACCTTCTCGACGGCGTTGCCGCCGGCATCGACCGCAGCGTAGTTCATGTTCACGATATCCTCGCCCTTCTTGCCGTAGGACTTCAGGATGGCGTGCTTCATCTCCTCGACGGCCTTCTCGAACGGAATGACATTGGCGATCTTGAAGAAGGCCGACTGCATGATCGTATTCGTACGCGAACCGAGACCCAGTTCGGCGGCGATCTTCGTGGCGTTGATGATGTAGAAGTTGATGTGGTTCTTCGCCAGGTAGGCCTTCATGTGGTCGGGCAGCGTGGCGCAGGTCGTCTCGACGTCGTGCACCGAGTTCAGCAGGAACGAACCGCCCGGCTTGAGGCCCTTCAGCACGTCGTACTTATCGACATACGACGGCACGTGGCAGGCCACGAAATCGGGCGTCGTGACCAGGTAGGGCGAGGTGATCGGCAGGTCGCCGAAGCGCAGGTGCGACGAGGTGTAGCCGCCCGACTTCTTCGAGTCGTAGGAGAAGTAGGCCTGGCAGTACTTGTTCGTCGTGCCGCCGATGATCTTGATCGAGTTCTTGTTGGCGCCTACCGTACCGTCGGCGCCCAGTCCGAAGAAGAGGGCCTCGAACGTACCGGGCTTTGCCAGCGAAATCTCCTCGCCGACGGGAAGCGACAGGTTCGTGACGTCGTCGGTGATGCCCACCGTGAAGTGCTCCTTCGGGGCCTCGGCGGCCAGATTCTCGAAGACAGCCAGGATCTGGGCCGGAGTCGTATCCTTCGACGAGAGGCCGTAGCGGCCGCCGATGACCATCGGCTGGATCGACTTGCCGTAGAACATCGACTTCACGTCGAGGTAGAGCGGTTCGCCCTCGGCGCCCGGCTCCTTCGTGCGGTCGAGCACGCAGACACGCTTGACGCTCTTCGGCAGTACGTCGAAGAAGTACTTCTCCGAGAAGGGACGGTAGAGGTGCACGGTCACCAGACCCACCTTGCGGCCCTGCTTGCGCAGGTAGTCGATCGTCTCCTTGACGGTCTCCGTAACGGAACCCATGGCGATGAGGATCTGCTCGGCCTCGGGATCGCCGTAGTAGACGAAGGGTTTGTACTCGCGGCCGGTGATCTTCGATATCTCGCGCATCGTATCGGCCACCATGTCGGGAACGGCATCGTAGAACTTGTTGGCCGCCTCGCGCGTCTGGAAGTAGATGTCGGGGTTCTGGGCCGTACCGCGCGTCACGGGGTGCTCGGGGTTCAGGGCACGGGCGCGGAAGGCCTTCAGGGCGTCGCGGTCGAGCAGCGACGTGAGCGAAGCCTCGTCGATGAGCTCGATCTTCTGGATCTCGTGCGAGGTGCGGAAGCCGTCGAAGAAGTGCAGGAACGGCACACGGGCCTTCAGGGCCACCAGGTGTGCGACACCCGCGAGGTCCATCACCTCCTGTACGGACGACGTGGCCAGCATGGCGAAGCCCGTCTGGCGGGTGGCCATGACGTCCTGGTGGTCGCCGAAGATCGACAGCGACTGTGCGGCCAGGGCGCGGGCCGAGACATGGAAGACGCCCGGGAGCAGTTCACCCGAGATCTTGTACATATTCGGAATCATCAGCAGCAGACCCTGCGACGCGGTGAACGTCGAGGTGAGTGCGCCGCTCTGCAGCGATCCGTGAACGGCACCCGCCGCACCAGCCTCGGACTGCATCTCGACAACCTTCACCGTTTCGCCGAAGATGTTCTTGCGCCCCTGCGCCGCCCACTCGTCCACGAGTTCGGCCATCGTCGATGACGGCGTGATGGGATAGATCGCGGCGACCTCCGAGAACATGTAAGCCACGTGAGCCGCTGCATAGTTACCATCACAAGTGATGAATTTCTTTTCTGCCATTGTTTTGAATTTTAGGTAATATTTCGTGTGTTTCCGAGTCATTGCGACTGTCGTCCGCAAGGGACGGCGCTGCAAAGATAAAAATTTCGCAGCAAAAAACAGCCCCATTTTCCGGCAAATAATCGGCAAAAGAGTCACTTTTCGGTGTTATCCGAATAACACTCGGTCTGTTATTCGGATAACAGCAAACGCACGCAGGATCAACGAGTTGAAAATAAGGGTCTGCGACAATCCCATCCCGCCTCAGCACCCTCCGCGGCACTTCGGCACGCCGTTGGTACGGGTGCAGCGGGAATGCGCGGCACGGGACGGAACCCGATCGTGATCCGCGCATTTTTTCCTAACTTTGCCCCATGATCGCATACCGCAAACAAACGCTCGCAAACGGACTGACGGTCGTCGTCAATCGCGACCGGACGTCGAAACTGGCCGCCGTGAACCTGCTCTACAAGGTCGGGGCGCGCAACGAGAACCCCTCACGCACGGGGTTCGCACACCTGTTCGAACACCTGATGTTCCGCGGGACGCGCGAAGTCCCGAATTTCGACCTGCCCGTGCAGATGGCCTCGGGCGACAACAACGCCTTCACGAACAACGACTACACGGATTTCTACATCACCCTGCCGAAAGACAATGTCGAGACGGCCCTCTGGCTCGAGAGCGACCGCATGGAGGGGCTGGAGATCACGCCCGAAAAACTCGACACGGAGAAACGTGTGGTGGTCGAGGAGTTCCGGCAGCGCTACCTCAACCAGCCCTACGGCGACCAGACGATGCTGCTCCGGGCACTGGCCTACAGGGTGCACCCCTACCGCTGGGCGGCCATCGGACTGGAGACCGGCCACATCGAGGGCGCTTCGCTCGACGACGTGGAGGCGTTCTACCGCACGCACTACCACCCCTCGAACGCCATCCTCTCGATCTCGGCCGACCTCGACGAGGAGCGGATGTTCGACCTGGCCGCCAAGTGGTTCGAGCCGCTGGCTGATACGCCGCACGCCGCCGCACCCGTCCCGCAGGAGCCCGCGCAGACCGCCGCGCGGCGCGAGGAGGTCGAACGCGACGTGCCGGCAACGACCGTAACGGTGGCCTGCCACATGTGCGCCCGCACCGACCCCGACTTCTACACGGCCGACCTGGTGTCGGACCTGCTGGCCGGGGGCGACTCGGGGCGGCTCTACCGCCACCTGGTCAAGGAGCGCCGTCTGCTGTCGAGCGTCAATGCCTACATCACGGGCGACGTCGATCCGGGGCTCTTCGTCTTCACCGGGCAGCTGCTCCCGGGCGTCACGCCCGAGGAGGCCGAGGAGGCTTTCCGCGAGGAGATCCGCACCCTGCAAAGCGGTACCCCCTCGCCCTACGAGATCGAGAAGGTGAAGAACAAGTTCGAGGCCAACACGCTCTTCGGCGAGTTGAACGTGATGAACAAGGCGATGAACCTCGGCTACTACGAGATGCTCGGCGACCTGCGGCTCATCAACGCCGAAGTGGAGCGCTACCGCGAAGTCGATGCGGAGCGCATCCGCTCGTTCAGCCAGCGCGTTTTCCGCGAGGAGAACGCGTCCACACTCATTTACAAAGCCCGGAAATGACACGACAACCACAGATCACCCCCTCGGAAATCGAGGTACAACAGGCCACGCGGACGGTGCTGCCGAACGGTGTGGCGCTCTACACGCTCCCGGCCGACGAGTTCGAGGTGCTGCGCATCTCGTTCGTCTTCCGCGCCGGATCCTCCGTGCAGCAGGCCCCCTTCTCGGCCTCGGCGGCAGCCAACCTCCTCGCCGAAGGATCGGAGGCGATGACCGCGGCCGAGATCGCCGAACAGCTCGACTACCACGGCTCGTGGTACGACGTCAATATCGACCGCGACTACGCCTACATCAATTTCGCCACCCTCTCGAAATTCTTCTCCCAGACGCTCGCCGTGGCCGAAGAGCTGCTGCTCCGCCCGACCTTTCCCGAAGAGGAGCTGCGCACCTATGCCGCCAAGCGCAAACAGCGGCTGGCCATCGACCGCACGAAGGTCGATATCGAGGCCCGCGAGGCGTTCGCCCGGGCGATGTTCGGGCCGCAGCACCCCTACGGCATCTCGTCGGACGAGGCGGCCTACGACCGGCTGACACGCGCGGACGTCGCGGAGTTCTACCGCCGCTGCTACACGGCCGAGAACTGTTTCGTCGTTTGCAGCGGGCGCATCGGCGACAGGGAACTGCAGGCCGTTGCGGCGCTGGCCGGGCGCATTCCCCGGGGCGGGCAGCGGGCGGAGGGTTGTTTCCCGGAGCCGGTGACCACCCGCTCGGCATTCGTCATCCCGGAGCCGTGCAGTCGTCGATCCGCATCGGGCGGCTGCTCTTCCCGCGCCAACACCCCGACTTCGTGGGGATGCAGGTTGTGGCCACGGCACTCGGCGGCTACTTCGGGTCGCGCCTGATGCAGAATCTCCGCGAGCGCAACGGATACACCTACGGTGTGGTGGCCGCGATGGTCAATTTCGAACGGGCGGGGTACTTCGCCGTGGCCACGCAGGTCGGGACAGACGTGGCACGCGACGCCCTGCGCGAGATCCGCGCCGAAATCGAGCGGCTGCGCACGGAGCCGATGTCCGGGGAGGAGCTCGAACTGGTGAAGAACATGATGACGGGCGAGATGATGCGCATCCTCGACGGGCCGTTCGGGATTGCCGACGTGACGATCGAGAACATCCTCTGCGGCACCGACAACGGGATCATCGCCGAGAATATCCGCCGGATACGGAACACGACGCCGGACGACGTGAGGCGTCTGGCCCACAAATACCTGAGCGGCGAAGAGCTGGTGACGGTCGTGGCCGGAGCCGAGAATCCCGGGATCTGAGGTTCCCGGGCGGGAAGGGAACAGGCGGAAAGAGAGGGGCAGAAAGAGAGGGGCGGAATGAGAGGGGCGGCCGCGCACACGGCGGATCAGCCGCGGTGTTCGTCCACCCAGCGGGTCAGCTCCACGAAATCGGCGACCGAGAGCTGCTCGGCACGCCGCGTAAAGAAGGGGTGCTCGGCCCCGCCGAAGTCGCCGAAGGCCGACTTGAGCGAATTGCGGATCATCTTGCGGCGCTGGCCGAACGAAGCCTTCACCACGCGGATGAACAACGCCTCGTCGCAGCCGAGGTGCTGCGTGGCGTTGCGGCGCAGGCGGATGACGGCGCTCTTGACCTTCGGAGGCGGATTGAAGACCGTCTCATTGACCGTGAAGAGATACTCGATGTCATACCACGCCTGCAGCAGCACCGAGAGGATGCCGTACTCCTTCGATCCGGGCCCCTCGGCGATCCGCACGGCGACCTCCCGCTGGATCATGCCGACGCACTCGGGCACCAGGTCGCGGTTCTCCAGCACCTTGAAGAAGATCTGCGAGGAGATGTTGTAGGGGAAGTTGCCGATGATGCGGAGCCCGCGCGGAAAGAGCGCACGCAGGTCCATACGCAGGAAGTCGCCCTCGATGAGCCGCGGCGTGAACTCCGGGTAGTGTGCGTGGAGGTAGGCGACGCTCTCCGAGTCGATCTCGGCACCCCACGTCACGATGTCCTCGCGCCGCAGCAGAAACTGCGTCAGCACCCCCATGCCGCATCCCACTTCAAGCACGTCGCAGCGCCGCACGGCGGCATCCTCCTCCGCGGCCGGACCGGCGGCCTGTGCGGAGGGCTCCCCTGCCGGCAGCAGCACGGGACCGCCCGAAAGCGAATCGCAGATCTTGCGGGCAATGTTCAGATCGACCAGGAAATGCTGGCCCAGGGCTTTTTGGCTCTAACTTCCGTCATACGCGGCAAAGATACGAAAAAAATCCGCCGGACACACATCCGGCGGATCGACTTCACGACAGATCGGCTTCTTCAGCCCGACCGGCGACGGCCGGCATTCGCGGCAGGACTCCCGCCCGACGGGATGGCGCGGCAAGCCGCCGATCGCAGCAGCACGGGATGCACGTCAGGGGCATTCCCGGAGCCGGACCGGGCCGGTCGGCGGTGCGGCCGCACTCAACGTCTTTTCGAACGGCGCGAGCGGCGCTTGGCTCGCCGCTCCTCGTCACGCGCCTCGCGGCGCAGGCGCCGCTGCGTGAGGCGGAACGTATAGAGCAGGCCGACGAACCCGATACCGAGCAACGCCACCCAGAACCACACGGCGATTCCCCGCGGCACATACTCGACGGCATAGATAATACCCGCGATGGCCAGCACCATCAGCACCAGGCGCACGATCTGCATCAGATTGAACTTCATAGTCTCTTCGTTTTATGGAATCTGGTTCCGGTTCACTTCATCGAGGTGCCGGCGGCGCTTCTTGTGGTATTCGTTCCAGACCATAGCCGCAGCGAAAACAACGAACAACAGCGCGATGAAGGTATTGTACACATCTACTTTCCCGACATAGTCCCAGTAGAGATTGACACCCAGCCAAACAAGTGTCACACACAGAAAGAGCAAAGCAAGCGTAAAGGTCTTTTTGTTCATAGGCACGTATTTTATTTAGGTTTGAGGGTATCTCCGAAAAAACGGCCTTCCGCACAAGCCCCGGACCCCGGGAGCGACAAGCGCCCGGACATTCCGGCAAAGGTCGGGACGGCGGCGGTCAGTTGCCCTGCTCGCAGATGAACTTGATGCGGACCAGACGGATCTCCTCCTCGGTATAGTCGGCGCCGAGCTCCTCGATGGCCGCATCGAGCGAGTCGCTCTCGGCGTCCTCCTTGAAGTAGAGGTAGATGTCCTCGATCTTGTCCTCGTCCATGAACTCCTTCAGGTAGTAGGAGATGTCGAGTTTCGTACCCGAATTGACGATGCCCTCGATCTCGGTGAGCAGTTCGTCGAAGTCGAGGTCCTTCGCCCGGGCGATGTCCTCGAAATCCATCTTGCGGTCGATCGACTGGATGATGAAGATCTTGTTGCCCGACTTGTTGCCCACCGACTTGACCACCATGTCCTGCGGCCGGATGATCTCCTTCTCCTCGACATAGGCCTTGATGAGCTTGACGAACTCCTCGCCGAACTTCCGCGCCTTGCCCACGCCTACGCCCGTGATGTTCTGCATCTCCTCGAGCGTGATCGGGTACTGCACGGCCATGTCCTCGAGCGAGGGGTCCTGGAAGACCACGAACGGCGGCAGCCCGTGCTGTTTGGCCACCTTCTTGCGCAGGTCCTTGAGCATCGCGAAGAGCTCCTCGTCGGCCGCGCCGCCCTTGCCCATCGGGGTGACGGCCTCGGTCTCCTTCTCCTCCTCGTCGTAGTCGTGGTCGAGCGTCACGGTGACCGGATAGGGCATCGTGACGTAGTCCTCGCCCTTCTTGTTGATCGAGATCAGTCCGTAGTTCTCGATATTCTTGTCCACAAGCCCCATGATGAGCGCCTGCCGCAACACGGCACCCCAGAAGCGGGCATCGTGGTCGGCACCCGCGCCGAACCACTTCGACTTGTTGTGTCCGTAGCTCTTGATCAGTGCCGTGTTCTTGCCCACGAGTACGTTGATCAGGTAGTCGGCCTTGAACTTGTCGCCGATGTCGCGCAACGCCTCGAGCGCCATCTTCAGCGCCTGGCGCGCATCGACCTTCGGCTTCGGATTGCGGCAGTTGTCGCAGTTGCCGCAGTTGTCCTCCGTATACTCCTCGCCGAAGTAGTGCAGCAGCGTCTTGCGCCGGCACATCGAACTCTCGGCATAGGAGACCGTCTCGAGCAGCAGCAGCTTGCCGATCTCCTGCTCGGCCACCGGCTTGCCCTGCATGAACTTCTCGAGTTTCTGGATATCCTTGTAGCTGTAGAAGGCGATGCAGTGTCCCTCGCCGCCGTCGCGGCCGGCACGCCCCGTCTCCTGGTAGTATCCTTCGAGCGACTTCGGGATGTCGTAGTGGATCACGTAGCGCACGTCGGGCTTGTCGATGCCCATGCCGAAGGCGATCGTGGCGACGATCACCTCGACGCGCTCCATGAGGAAGTCGTCCTGGTTGGCCGCACGCGTCGCGGCATCCATGCCGGCGTGGTAGGCCCGCGCCCGAATGCCGTTGGCCACCAGCAGTTCGGTGAGCTCCTCGACCTTCTTGCGGCTCAGGCAGTAGATGATGCCGCTCTTGCCCTCGTTCTGCTTGATGAAGCGGATGATCTCGCGATCGACATCGTGTTTGGGACGGATCTCGTAGTAGAGGTTCGGCCGGTTGAACGACGACTTGAAGACCGCCACGTCGGCCATGCCCAGGTTCTTCTGGATGTCCATCTGCACCTTGGGCGTCGCAGTGGCCGTCAGGGCAATCAGCGGCGCCTGCCCGATCTCGTTGATGATCGGACGGATGCGGCGGTACTCCGGGCGGAAGTCGTGGCCCCACTCCGAGATGCAGTGGGCTTCGTCGATGGCGTAGAACGAGATCCTGATCTTGCGCAGAAAGGCCACATTGTCCTCCTTGGTGAGCGACTCGGGTGCGAAATAGAGCAACTTGGTCTTGCCCTCCATGACATCCGAGCGCACCTGCGTCACGGCCGTCTTGTTGAGCGACGAATTGAGAAAGTGGGCGATGCCCGACTCGGTCGAGAAGGTCCGCATGGCATCGACCTGATTCTTCATCAGGGCGATCAGCGGCGAGATGATGATCGCGACCCCGTCCATGAGCAGTGCGGGCAACTGGTAGCACAACGACTTGCCGCCGCCCGTAGGCATCAGCACGAACGTATCCTTACCCTCCAGCACGTTGCGGATCACCGCTTCCTGATTCCCCTTGAACGACGTGAAGCCGAAGTACTCTTTCAACTTGTCGTGCAACAGGGCCGAGTCGTATTGTCATCTCTCCGTTTTTGCTCTACTACTTCACAAAATTCAATGTAAAGATAAAAAACTTTTCGGAAAAAAACATAACTTTGTCGAAAATTATTTGAAAGAAGCGCAATGCGTCTGTACACGAGCGAACTCGTCAAAAAATACAAGGCCCGCACCGTCGTGAACCACGTGTCGATCGATGTGAACCAGGGCGAAATCGTCGGTCTGCTGGGCCCCAACGGGGCCGGGAAAACCACGACCTTCTACATGATCGTCGGGCTGATCAAACCCAATGCCGGGAAGATCTTTCTCGAAAACGACCAGAAGCAGGTCTCGGAGCTCACCGATCTGCCCGTCTACCGCCGGGCGCAGCTCGGCGTGGGCTATCTGGCGCAGGAGGCCTCGGTCTTCCGCCGCCTGTCGGTCGAGGACAACATCCGCGCCGTGCTCGAAATGACCTCCTATTCGAAGGAGTACCAGCAGGAGCGCGTCGAGGCCCTCATCGAGGAGTTCCGCCTGCAGAAGGTGCGCAAGAGCCTGGGCATCCAGCTCTCGGGCGGCGAGCGGCGCCGCACCGAGATCGCGCGCGCCGTGGCGATCAACCCGGCCTTCATCCTGCTCGACGAGCCGTTCGCCGGCGTGGACCCGATCGCCGTGGAGGATATCCAGTCGATCGTCGCCACGCTCAAGCACAAGAACATCGGTGTCATCATCACCGACCACAACGTCGATGAGACGCTGGCAATCACCGACCGCACCTACCTGCTCTACGAGGGCAAGATCCTCAAGACCGGTACGGCCGAGGAGCTGGCCGCCGACCCGATGGTCCGCAAGGTCTACCTCGGGCAGCACTTCGAGCTCAAGAAGAGCCACCAGCTGACCCAGGAGATGAAGAACCGCAAGGGCGAGGAGCTCCAGCGGGAGGCCTGCGAGGACGACACCGCCCCGACGGGCAGAGGGGAGACGGGCCGCGACGAAGCCGCGGCCGAAAAGGACGGGCAGCAAAATGGATAGGACCGTCCGGCCGGGCCGCGTCGAAGGCACGCTGACGCCGCCCTGCTCGAAAAGCTACGCACAGCGCGCCCTGGCCGCCGCGCTCCTCGCGGAGGGTGAAACCGTGCTGCGCAACATCGAATTCTGCGACGACACCCGCTCGGCCATGCACTGCATCGAAACACTCGGTGCCGAAGTGCGCCGCGTGGGAGAGGACGTGCTGCGGATCCGCGGCGGGCTCAACCCGCGCGGCGACCGGCTCACGGTCGGCGAATCGGGGCTGGCCACACGGCTCTTCACCCCCGTGGCCTCGCTCTGCGGCACCCCGATCACGATCGAGGGGCGCGGCACGCTGCTCCGCCGCCCGATGGGGATGATGACCGAACCCCTGCGGCGGCTGGGTGTCGAGGTGAGTGACAACGGCGGATACCTCCCCTTCCGGGTCTGCGGCCCGATCCGCGGCGGAGAGACGGAGGTGGACGGGTCGGTCTCCTCGCAATTCATCACGGGACTGCTGCTCTCCCTGCCGCTGGCCCGTCAGGACACCACACTCCGGGTGCACAGGGCCGTCTCGACACCTTATTTAGATATGACGATCGACACGGCCGAACGCTTCGGCATCGAGATCGTACACCGCGACTACGCGGAGTTCTACATCCCCGGAGGACAACGCTACCGGGCGATCGACCTCCCGATCGAGGGGGACTGGAGCGCCGCCGCCATGCTGCTCGTACTGGGTGCCACGGCCGGAGAAGTGACCGTGCGCAACATCTCGCCGCTCTCGAAGCAGGCCGACACGGCCGTCTGCCGCGCCCTCGTCCGGGCGGGAGCCGCCGTGATCAGCGAGCCCGACGCCGTGACGGCCGCACAGCGTCCGCTGCGCGCCTTCGAGTTCGACGCCACACAATGCCCCGACCTCTTCCCCGCACTCGCGGCGCTGGCCGCGGCAGCCGAGGGGGTAAGCCTGCTCCGCGGCACCTCGCGCCTCATACACAAGGAGAGCAACCGCGCCGAGGCGATCCGCGAGGAGTACGGCAAGCTGGGCATCGAGGTGGACCTCTCGGAGGAGGACACGATGCGCATCCGCGGAGGCCGCATCCACGCGGCCCGCGTCCGCAGCCACGGAGACCACCGGATGGCCATGTCGCTCGCGGCGGCCGCCCTGCGCGCCGACGGACCCGTGGAGATCGAGGGAGCCGAGTGCGTGGCCAAAAGCTACCCGGGATTCTTCGAGGATCTGGCACAGATCCGCCGATAAGGACGGCAAGGTGCCGCACACCCCAAAATATTCGAACGGATGAACCAATTCGGACAACATTTCCGGCTCGCCATCTGGGGCGAGTCGCACGGGCCGCAGGTCGGCATCACGATCGACGGCGTCCCGCAAAGCATCGAACTTTCGGAGGCCGACTTCGAGGCCGACCTCGCACGCCGCCGGAGCGGCGCCGCGGGCACGACCCCGCGCCGCGAGGAGGACCGCCCGCAGATCGTATCGGGGCTCTACGAGGGCTGCACGACCGGGGCCCCGCTCACGATCGTCTTCGCCAACAACGACACCCGCCCGCAGGACTACGCCGGGCTGGAGACACATTTCCGCCCGTCGCACGCCGACCTGATCGCCCGCCGCAAGTTCGGAGGATTCAACGACCCGCGCGGCGGAGGGCACTTCTCGGCCCGCCTGACCGTGGCGCTCGTAGCCGCAGGCGTCGTCGCCAAGAAGGTGCTGCCGGAGCGCGTCCGCTTCACGACCCGTCTCCTCGAGGTGGGCGGATGCAGCGACCCGGCCCGCTTCGAGGAGGTCGTCCGCGCGGCCGCAGCCGAGGGCGACTCGGTGGGCGGCGTGGTCGAGTGCTGCATCGAAGGGATCATGCCGGGTCTGGGCGAGCCCTTCTTCGACTCGGTGGAGAGCATGATCGCCCACCTGCTCTTCTCGATCCCGGCCGTCAAGGGGGTGGAGTTCGGGAGCGGATTCGCCGGAAGCCGCATGCGCGGGTCGGAGAACAACGATCCGATCCTCGACATTGCGGGGACCACCGCCACGAACCACGCCGGCGGCATCAACGGCGGCATCGCCAACGGCAACCCGATCGTCGTGCGCGTCGCCGTGAAACCCACGCCCAGCATCGCCCGCGAACAGATGACCTACAACCTCGAGACGGACCGCGTCGAGCCGCTGCGCATCCGCGGCCGCCACGACGCATGCGTCGCCCTGCGCGGCGCGGTGGTCGTCGAAGCCGCCTGCGCCATCGCACTGGCCGACCTCAAATGCCGGTGCCGATGCTGACGCGGCGCAGGGCGGTCGGCATGCTCGCCGAGCGGCTCACGGGGCTCTACGACCCGTGCGAGGCACGCAGCATCGCGCGTCAGGCCGCAGCCTTCTACGCGGGGATCACCCTGCCGGCCCTGCTGGCCGACCCCGAAGCGGAGATCGACGCCCCGGAGCTGGAGGAGGCTGCCGAACGGCTGGCTGCGGGCGAGCCGCTGCAATACGTCCTCGGCGAGAGCGAGTTCTTCGGACGCCGTTTCGCCGTCCGGAAGGGGGTGCTGATCCCCCGGCCCGAGACCGAGGAGCTGGCGGCGCTCGTCGTGCGCCGCGAACGGGGCCGGGCGCCGCGGCTGCTGGACATCGGGACCGGAAGCGGATGCCTGGCCGTCACACTGGCCCTCGAACTTCGCGATGCGGAGGCATGGGCCGCGGACATCTCCGAAGAGGCCCTCGCCGTAGCCGGGGAGAATGCCCGGGCACTCGGCGCCCGGGTGGCGTTCCGCAGGGCCGATGCGCTGCACGACCTTGCGGAGCGGTTCGACGGACCGTTCGACCTGCTGGTCTCCAACCCGCCCTACGTTCCCGAAAGCGACCGGGCCGCCATGCATGCCAATGTCCGCGACCACGAGCCGGCGCTGGCCCTCTTCGTCCCGGACGACGACCGGATCCGGTTCTACCGCGCCATCGCCCGGGCCGGGCAGCAATTGCTGTGCCCCGGCGGGAGGCTCTATTTCGAAATCTACGAACACGCCGCGGAGGAGATCGTGCGGATGCTCGGTGCCGAAGGATATACCGGCATCGAGGTACACGAGGACCTCAACGGCAAAGCCCGGATGACATGCGCCGCACGACCCGAATGACCCCGCAGGAGGAGAAGCCCGGGGAGCGGCGGACGAAGAGCCCCGAGCAGGCGCTCGCCTCGCTGATGCGGCTCTGTGCCCGCGCCGAGAAGTGCGAAAGCGACGCCCGGCGGCTGTTGCGCGGCTGGGGCATCGGAGAGGAGGAGGCTTCGCGGATCGTGGAGCGGCTGATCCGCGACCGCTTCATCGACGACGGGCGCTACACGGCGGCTTTTGTCCGCGAAAAGCTCCGGCTGAGCGGCTGGGGCGAATACAAGATCCGCGCGGCCCTGACCCGCAAGGGAATCGACCGCGCGCTGATCGACCGGGAGCTGGCCGGCTTCGACCGCGAAGGCATGCACGAACGGCTGCAGGCGCAGCTGGCGCGCAAGGCCCGCACGGTGCGGCAGGCCGCGCCCCGCGAACTGAAGGCGAAACTGATCCGGTACGGACTTTCGCTCGGATACGACTACGGGACGGTGATCGAGACCGTCTCGACAATGATCGAAGACAACGAACCATGCGAACCATTCTGACACTGCTTGCCGCCGCCCTGACCGCATCCGCGGCCCGGGGACAGCGGCTCAATCCCGACGACTATATCTACCCCGTGCGGGACGTTCCGGGGCTCTATTCGGCCAACTTCGGGGAGCTCCGGCCGGGACATTTCCATGCCGGCATCGACATCAAGACCGACGGAGTCGAGGGCAAGGCGCTCGTGGCCGTGGCCGACGGCCATGTCTCCCGCGTGGTGCTCCAGCCCGGCGGGTACGGACGGGCCGTATACCTGACGCTCGACAACGGCGTGACGGCCGTATACGGCCACCTGCGCAACTTCCGCGACGACATCGAGGAGCACGTCCGCTCCGAGCGCTACGCGCGGCGCGCAAACAGCGTGGACCTTTGGTTCGAGGCCGGCCGCTCGGGCCCGTCACGCAGGGCGACACGATCGGATGGTCGGGCAACAGCGGCTCGTCGATGGGCCCCCACCTCCACTTCGAACTGCGCGACACGCCGACCCAGCGGCTCCACAACCTGGTGCGCGAAGGGGTGATCCGCCCCAAGGACAACCTCCCGCCGCGCATCATGCGCCTGCACTACGTCGAGATCGACACGCTCGACGACGGGACGCCCGTGCGCAGCCGCCCCCACACCTATGCCGTAGTCCGCGAGGCCGAAGGGCGCTACCGCCTGGCCCGGGGCGACGAGGCCGTCGAGGTGGGCCGCAGGGGCTACTTCGTGGCCGAGGTCTCGGACCGCCGCAACGACGTGCAGAACACGTTCGGCGTGTGGCGCGTCCAGGCGGCGATCGACGGAGAGCCCTATTTCGAGTACCGCATGGACGGATTCACGCACGACCTCTCGCGGTGCTGCGACGCCGTGAGCTGCTATCCCGTGCAGGTCGCCTCGCGCAACGAGGCGATCCGTCTGGCCCGGCTCGACCGCTCGCCCGAGCTCTTCTACCCGATTCTCCGGGAGCGGGGTCTGGTGCGCGCTGCCGCCGGAGAGAGGCACCGGATAAGGATCGAGGCCGAGGACGACTGCGGCAACATATCGGCTCTCGAGTTCGACATCGAGGGCCGCGACGGCGAGTTCCGCGCCGAGGCCGACCCGCAGGGCGTGGCTCTCCGGCCGGACCGTACCGCAACGATGCGCATCGGCAACAGCGCCCGGATGACCGTCCCGGAAGGTGCGCTCTACGAGCCGATCCACGCCCGGCCGGAGATCCGGCAGGCCCCGGCGGCCCCCAAAGGGGTGCGGGTCTTCTCGCCGGCCTACCATTTCCTCGATCCCTCGATACCGCTGCGCAACGCCGTCACCGTCTCGGTGAGTGCCGACATTCCCCGGGGCCCTGCAACTGCGCACGGTGCTGGCCCTCCGCAACCGCCGCGGTGCGCTGGTATACGCCGGCGGGCACTGCACGAACGGCGTAGTGACGGCCTCGACCCGCACGGCCGGCGATCTGGTGGTCGTGGCCGACACGCTGGCGCCCGTCGTCAGGGCCCGCTTCGAACGGGGCGCCGACCTATCGCGCGCCCGGTCGCTGCAGTTCCACGCCGGGGACAACTTCTCGGGGATTGCGGGCTGGAGGCTCGAGATCGACGGCGAATGGGTCCCCTGCGACCGTTTTCCGATGCGCGGCACGCTCGTGCACCGATTCGACCGCCCGGCCACACGCGGCCGCCACACGGTGTGCCTCACCGTAACGGATGCCTGCGGAAACACCGCCCGTCTCGAGACCGAGTTCGTGCGGTAAGCCCCGCAGCGGCTCCGCACAGGCCCCGCGGCACGGACCGGGGTCCTTCCGCGGGACAAAACTCAGAAAATCGGGGAATAAGTTTGCAGAAGACCCGAATTTTCGTACTTTTGCACCTGCATTGCGCGCCCGGGCGCCGCAAACGCGTCGGTTCCGTAGCTCAGTTGGATAGAGCAACAGCCTTCTAAGCTGTGGGTCTTGGGTTCGAATCCCAACGGAATCACTGAAACCTGAGGGGGGGGGCGGAGAGAAACAGAGAGCCGCGGAGAGAAACAGAGAGCCGCGGAAGAGAAACAAGAGCACGGCCCGCACAATATCGTGCGGGCCGTGCTCTGCATAATACGGACACTCCATTCATCTGCGGTTCTTTCGGCCGACCATCCGCCTTGCCGCAACCGCCGCAGGTGGGATCGCCTCCATTACAAGTAATCCTCCCGTTGGGGCGTGAATACATCAACCACCTCTCCGTCCTCAATAACTTCGAACGAATGAGGAGTATTCCCCGGAATGGCATAGCTGTCCCCCGCATGAAGCAGCAGATCAATGTTTTCTTCGCGTGTTTCCACCCTCAGCCGGTATTCCCCCGAAACAACATAGCCGCATTGCTCATGCGGATGCTGGTGCGTCGTGGCGAAATTGCCTTTCACATAATTCATTTTGGTCACCATGGACTTTTCACCGACGGCCAGAGAATCCAATGAAACCCCTTTGAAAACCCTTTTCAGGGCATCCTTTTTTTGTACTACAATTCTTGTCCTTGCCATTTTCTGTTTTTTTCAAATCAATTAATTTTCCGTTATCTGTTTTCGGGCCTTTTCCCAAATGGACAACCGCATAATCGGAGTATACCCGGCAGGAACCATCTGCCGGACAAGTCCCCTTCCGGTTCATATTGTCAGTTCCATCTGGATATCTCCTCTATCATAAGCAGGTTGATACTCCGACAGCTCCTTAAATCCCATCTGTATATATGGACAGCGGGCTTCAGCAACGTGTTGCTTTCGAGGAATATTTTCCTTGCACCAAGCTCTCTGGCCTTATTTACGGCCGCCTCGCACAACCGCACGCCGATGCCCTTTCCCCGAACACACGGATCGACGGCAAGCTTCGCCAGTTCATAATCAAACTCCGGGTCATCCATCTTGCAAAGAGCGCATACGCCGACCGGTTCGTCCTTATATGTGGCCACAAAAACATACCCTCCCTTATCAAGAATGTTTTGCTGCGGAAAATCAAGATATTCCAGATCATGCGGCTCCAATTGCCAATGGGTTGTTATCCAATTCTCGTTCAATGATTTGAACAGGGGTTGATGACCGGGCTCATACGGAATAATCCGTATGTCGCGTCCTTCCCGCTCCTTTTTGGCCTCCTTTACCCGTTGAAACAGGCTCTTTTCAGAGAGCAGCTCCTCCCACTCTTCAACAGCCCCCCCACAAATCATTACGGGCCGCATTTGACATGTCCTCGATTGCCGTCGCCACATCAGCGCATTGCAGGGACAGGATACCGGCCATCTCTTTCCCCCGGCCAGACAGGACCACAACATTTCTCCTCCTGTCCGAACGGTCCGTTATTTCCCTTATCAAACCCTTTGCGGCCATCTCTTTCACTATGTTGCTTACCGAAGGATGGGTATGGCCTATCTCTCTGGCTATGCCCGTTATCGTTTTTTAGCGCCGCCATCGGACAATACAAAAAAGACAGGAAACCATTTAGGTTTTATATCCAGCTCCGTACAACCGGTAGATTCGGGATGCGTCGGCCGTAATCCGGTCGGTCAGCATGCGCAATCTGCTGCCGATGGCCATCTTTCCCGTTTTCTCGAAGAATTCCATATCTGCATGTTATTAAAAACGTAATTGATTACGCAAATATATGGAATAAACTTTCATCTGCCAAAAAAGCGCTGAAAAATATTTCACGGAGAACTGGGGAAGTATCCGCGACACGGCATGAGACCGGACAGATTCCCGACTGCAGCATCCTGTCCCATGAACCGATCCGAGGCGAAGAGAGAGTCCGGCTCCGTGCGAATACCGACAAAGATGCGACGCATGGCCCACGCCACAACCGAATCTCTTCGAAACCGAAGGGGCATGTCCCATACAAGACATGCCCCTTTTCCGCTATGCCTGCCGCGCAGGGCCGTCAGCGGATGCGGGCCGCACGCCGCGCCTCCTTCCGCTCGAAAGCCTCACGCACCGAAGGGCATTGCCGGCGGAAGCGGTCGAACGTATCGCGCGAAAGCTCGTAGCGGCGGCAGATCTGCGCCACCAAGCGGTCTTCGTCGAGCATGCGGATCACTGCCAGACGGTTCTCGGCCAGCACGTTGAGCTTCGTGAAACTCCCCTTGCGGCGCCCCAGCACAACCCCCTCGGCCTTGCGGCGCGCCAGGGCCTCCTTGGTGCGCATCGATATCAGGTTGCGCTCGATCTCGGCCACCAGTCCGAACGCGAAACACAGCACCTTGCTGTTGATCGTATTGTCGAATGTGTATCCCTCCTTGGTCGTGTAGAGGTTGATCTGCTTCTTCAGGCACCGCCCCATGATCGACATGATGTCGGTGAGTGTCCGGCTCAACCGCGAAATCTCGGTCACGACCAACGTATCGCCCCGTTTCATCCGCCGGAGCAGCGTTCCCAGCTTGCGGTCACGTTCGCGCGTCTTGCCGCTCACGACCTCCGTAACCCACACATCCACTTCCCAATTCCGGTTCTTCGCAAAACGCCGGATCTCATCCTGCTGGTTGGCAGGATGCTGTCTCTCCGTACTAACCCGTAAATAACCTACAATCATAGCTGTTCGTTTTACGCGGAGACGACGTTGCCTCCGCACGGAAATGATACGAATTTTTCATGAAACGGCCCGTTCGGCACATCAGACGGCCGCGACCGCCCCGCCGGAAGACCGAATGGAATACGACATCCGTTTTTTCGCCGGTTTATTTGGCCGACCCGATTTTTTTGCCTACATTTGCGGGCTTCAAACCCCGTAAGGGTGAGCGTTTTTTATTAACCTACACAAATTTTAGCTACAATGGCTGTTAAAATTCGTCTGGCACGTCACGGTAAGAAGGGCTATGCTTTCTACCACATCGTTGCCGCAGATAGCAGAGCGCCACGTGATGGTAAGTTCATCGAGAAGTTGGGCACCTACAACCCCAACACGAATCCTGCTACGATCGATCTGTGCTTCGAGAAAGCACTGGATTGGTTACAGAAAGGCGCACAACCCACGGATACCTGCCGTGCCATCCTCTCCTACAAGGGCGTGCTCTACAAGAAGCACCTCCTGGGCGGTGTAGCCAAGGGCGCATTCACCGAGGCTGAGGCCGAGGCCCGCTTCAACAAGTGGCTCGAGGCAAAGGCCGGCAAGATCGAGGCCAAGACCAACAAGCTGGCCGCCGATGCCAAGTCGGCAGAGAAGGCCCGCCTGGCCGCCGAGTCCAAGGTCAATGAGGAGCGCGCTGCCGCCATCGCCGAGAAGAAGGCCGCAGCCGAGGCTGCCGCACGTGAGGCTGCCGAAGCAACTGCCGCAGAGGCTGCTGCCGCCGCAACCGAGGAGGCTCCCGCAGAGGCTCCCGCTGCCGAATAAGGCCGGATCGAGATCCGATAAACAGCAGATCGTCCCGCACGCGGACGATTTGCTGTTTTTTTTGTATTTTTATCCCCCGAAACAACCTTTTTTCGCCATGACTGTTCCCGCAGGCAGAATCAACCGCCTCTTCGGCACCGACGGCGGTGTGATGCTCTCGCTCTATCCCGCATTCCCGGAGGAGTTCGACACCGAAACCCCGCTGCTCGTCTCGATCGACGGGCTCGACGTACCGCTCTACTGCGAGCGCTTCGAACGCCGCGGCGCCACCGGCGCCACGGCCACATTTGCCGATTTCGACACCGAACGGCGGGCCGGCGAGCTGCTCGGACTCGAATTCCGCATCGAGCTGCACGAGGTGGACGACGACGCATTCTACCTCGAAGACCTCATCGGCTTCCGCGTGGAGGGCGCCGAGACGCGCCACGACTCCGAGCCCAAGCATTTCGAGGGGGTGCTGACCGACTTCTACGACAGCGAGGCCAACCCGCTCTTCGAACTGGAGATCGGCGGGCGGCAGGTGCTCGTGCCGGCCGTCGAGGAGTTCATCGCCCACATCGACTTCGAGCGGCGGCGGATCCATCTCGTGCTGCCCGAGGGTCTGCTGGACCTCGAGTAAAGGAAAACAACGCAACAGCTACGGACAAATGGCACGTGTAGTAATCGGACTTTCGGGCGGCGTCGATTCGTCGGTCGCCGCATGGCTTCTCAAGGAGCAGGGGCACGAGGTCATCGGGCTCTTCATGATCAACTGGCACGACACCACGGGGACGCTCGAGGGCGACTGTCCGTGGCACGACGACCGGCTCTTCGCCGAGCTGGTGGCCAAGAGGCTCGACATCCCGCTGCACACGGTCGATCTCTCGAAGGAGTACCGCACGCGGGTGGTCGATTACATGTTCGCCGAGTACGAACGGGGCCGCACGCCCAATCCCGACGTGCTGTGCAACCGCGAGATCAAGTTCGACGTCTTCCTGCGCGAGGCGCTGAAACTCGGAGCCGACTACGTCGCCACGGGGCACTACTGCCGCAAGGAGGAGGCCGTGCAGGCGGACGGCAGCGTCGTCTACCGCCTGCTGGCCGGAAGCGACCCGAACAAGGACCAGAGCTACTTCCTGTGCCAGCTTTCGCAGGAGCAGCTGAGCCGCGCCCTCTTCCCCGTGGGCGGGCTGCTCAAGCCCGAAGTGCGGCGCATCGCCACCGAACAGGGGCTGGCCACGGCCAAGCGCAAGGACTCGCAGGGCATCTGCTTCGTCGGGAAGGTCGATCTGCCGGTATTCCTCCAGCAAACTCGCCTCGAAGCGCGGCAATGTCCACGAGATCCTCGCCACGTGGCCCAAGTTCCGGCGCGACACGACCCCCGTGCCCGAGGGCGTGGAGCCCACGGACGAACGGCTGGCCGAGCTGGCCGAACCGTGGCACTTCACCGTGCGCGACGGCAAGAAGATCGGCGAGCACAACGGCGCCCACTTCTACACCATCGGGCAGCGGAAGGGACTCGGCATCGGCGGCCGCAAGGAGTCGCTCTTCATCCTCGCGACGGACACGGTGCAGAACGTCGTCTACGTCGGCGAGGGCGACAGCCATCCCGGACTGTGGCGCCCGGCCCTGCACATCCTGCCCGGCGAGGTCCACTGGGTCGATCCGCTGCAACGCCTCGCCCCCGGCCAAAGCCGCCGGTTCCGGGTGCGCATCCGCTACCGCCAGCCGCTGCAGGAGGCACGGCTCTTCATGCGCGACAGCGGCGCCTGGATCCTCTTCGACGAACCCCAGCGGGGCATCACCCCGGGGCAGTTCGCCGCCTGGTACGACGGAGACGAACTGGTCGGCTCGGGCGTCATCTCCGGATAACCCCTGACCGGCACGGCGAGTGGCAGGGGATGTGCGGCCTCAGCCACCCTACCCCGAAAAGAGAAACGAAATGACAGACAAAGAAAGAGAAGATGGACTTGACAGCATTCAGAGACTATTGCTTCTCGCTACCCTTCACCGAGGAGACAACCCCGTTCGACGAAACGACACTCGTCTACAAGGTCGGCGGGCGGATGTACGCCTTCGCTGACATGGTCGAATTCCGCCGTGTCGCCCTCAAGTGCGACCCCGACGAGGCCATCCTGCTCCGTGAACGCTATCCCGACGAGGTGACCCCTGCCTACCATACCAACAAACGGCTGTGGAACGACATCCGGACAACGGGCGATCTGCCCGAACGTTTCATCCGCGAACAGATCCGCAACTCCTATCTGCTCGTCATCAGGCAGAACGTCACCCCGCGGACCCGCCGCGAGGAGATACTGCGCTACGTCGAGGAGCACGGACTGCCCGAGTAACCCCGGGGCGGAAGACCGCACGACACCGAGCCGCCGCATTTCGGGGAACGGCACTTTGGCACATGGATTGCTCTTGGGGAAGCAAACCAATTCAATTCGCAACGACATGAAAAAATTGCTTCTCAGTCTGCCCCTGCTGGCCCTCTTCACCGCAGGGTTCTTCGGGTGTTCGCAAAGCCGCGAGTGGAACAAGGAACAGCGCCAGGCCATGCGCGAAGCCCTCCGCGACTACCGACAGATGGTCTACCTCGACGACCTGACCGATGCCGAGTTCGTACTCTTCACGGACGGCGTGGCCAACGATCTCGAGGGGGCGTACCCCGTCTACACGACCTTCATCGAGATGCCGGGTGTGGACGACACGGTGGAGATGGTTGTCGTCACGGCAATCGTGGACGAACTCAACGCCGACGCCCACAACATGCGCCACATCTATCCCTACAACTACCTCGTCTCGCAGGGCATCCTGCCGGCCGGGCTGACCCGCGACCAGCAGAAAGCCTTCTACCAGTGCTTCGCCGGCAAGGTCAATGCCGCCTACAACACCGTCTCGCAGTTCTTCAACGCCGTGCTGGCCGACACGACCGACCTGTCGCAGATCCGCCAAATGGAGAGCCAGTGCGCCAACGACCTCTTCGAATGGAGCGTGACGGAGATCGACGTGGTCGAGACCGTGCCCGCACAATAAAACCCTTCCGGGAGAGGCCCTCCGCTTCCCCGACAGAGCTCCCCGCGGAAACGCTCCGCGGGGAGTTTTTTGCCCGACGGGAAAACCGGGCGCCTATCCATGCATAAGCGAATTTAAGCTATAGCTAAGTTTTTCGTTCGGCAACTTTTTTAGTTTTACACGGGAAAAAAGATGCCAGCAGCATGAAATCCGCTTTCGATCAATACGTCAGTGCAGCCGTCCGCAAAGAGCGTATGGCCCAGGGTGTCTCGCAGGCGACACTGGCATATGGGATCGGGGTAAGCGACGGATTCATCAGTCAGGTCGAAAGCCCCAGACACCGGGCCAAATACAACCTGAACCACCTCAACGAGATCGCCCGGTTCCTCGGTTGCTCGCCCCGCGATTTCCTGCCCGAAAAACCGCTCTGATGTTGCGTATGACGCCGCGCCGGACCCTTCTTGCCGCCATCGCGGCCATCGCGGCCCTCACCCTGCCGGCCGTCGTACCCCATGCCGCCGCACAACGGCCGCAGAGGCCCCGCACGGGCTTTGCCTTCTACGACGTGGACCGTCTCTACGACACCCTCCCCTCACCCTTCTACGACGATACGGACTTCACGCCGCAGGGACGGCTGAAATGGGACACGGAACGGTACCGCAGCAAGATCCGACGCACGGCCGCCGTGATCGACTCGATGGCCCTGCCTCTGGTGGCCCTCTACGGGGTGGAGAACGAACGGGTAGTCCGCGACCTGGCCGCCGCATGCCGGGGCGACTACTCCTACCTGCACCGCACGCTCAACACACTCGACGGACTCGACTTCGCCCTGCTCTACTACGGCGACCGCTTCTTCCCCCACCGCACCGAACCGGGCGACCGAACCCTCTACGTCGAGGGGACTCTCGGACGGGATACCGTGGGGCTGCTGCTCGTCCGCGACCGGCGCATGCTGCCCTGGATCATCGGCGAACTGCGCGAGGAGCGGCCACAGGTCAGGCTACTCGTGGCCGGCAGCGTCACCCCGCGCGACGCCGTCCGCTGGCAACTGCACGACGCCACGGCCCGCGCCGAAGAGGCCGGGCGCGGCACGGTGCGCAGCGGCGGACGGTGGGTCATGCGCGACCGCATACTCGCGGATCCGCGGCTGGAGGCCTCACGGGGCGATGTCTACGCCCGCCGGTGGCTTGTCGATCCTTCGACGGGAGACCCGCTCCGAACCATCGACCGGCAGCGCTATCGGGACGGATACGGAGCCTCACTGCCCGTATTCGTATACATACGGTAGATTTTTTTGGAGGTTTCGAAAAGTTTTGTTATATTCGCAATCCCTTCACTGGAAATAGATTGACGTGCGGGCGGCGCAAGGATGCCGCCACGCTTTTTCCGTCTTCGGTGGAAACGTTTTGCAATTTTTTAATTTAAATAACCTTTAATCGAAAAAAACTATGGCAGACGTTAAACGTGTCTACACCTTCGGCAACAAAGAGGCCGAAGGAAACGGCAAAATGCGTGAACTGCTCGGTGGCAAGGGTGCCAACCTCGCCGAGATGAATCTCATCGGCATCCCCGTTCCCCCCGGGATTCACCATCACGACGGAGGTATGCACCGAGTACTATGCTCATGGCAAGCAGGCCGTCATCGAGATGCTCCGTCCCGAGGTGGAACGCGCAATGCAGAACATCGAGCGCCTCACCGGCATGAAGTTCGGCGACAAGGAGATGCCGCTGCTCGTGTCGGTACGCTCGGGCGCCCGCGCCTCGATGCCCGGCATGATGGATACGATCCTCAACCTCGGTATGAACGACCAGGCCGTCGAGGCCGTGGCCAAGCGCACGGGCAATCCGTTTCGCATGGGACTCGTACCGCCGCTTCGTGCAGATGTACGGTGACGTGGTGCTCGGCATGAAGCCCGCATCGAAGGAGGATCACGATCCGTTCGAGGAGATCATCGACGCACTGAAGCACAGGCGCGGCGTGAAGAACGACACCGACCTGACCACCGACGACCTGAAGGAGCTGGTCAAGAGCTTCAAGGAGGCCGTGAAGAAGCAGACCGGCGAGGACTTCCCGACCAACCCCTGGGATCAGCTCTGGGGCGCCATCTGCGCCGTGTTCGGCTCGTGGATGAACGAGCGCGCCATCCTCTACCGCAAGCTCAACAACATCCCCGCCGAGTGGGGTACCGCCGTTTCGGTGCAGGCCATGGTATTCGGCAACATGGGCAACAACTCCGCAACCGGCGTGGCCTTCTCGCGCGACGCCGCAACGGGTGAGAACATCTTCAACGGCGAATACCTGATCAACGCTCAGGGCGAGGACGTCGTGGCCGGCATCCGCACCCCGCAGCAGATCACCATCGAGGGCTCGAAGCGCTGGGCCAAGGCACAGAACATCTCCGAGGAGGAGCGCAAGGCCAAATACCCCTCGCTCGAAGAGGTGATGCCCGAGGTATACAAGGAGCTCAACGAGATCCAGCACCATCTCGAGCAGTACTTCACCGACATGCAGGACATCGAGTTCACGATCCAGGACGGCAAACTCTGGATGCTCCAGTGCCGCAACGGCAAGCGTACCGGCGCCGCCATGGTCAAGATCGCGATGGACATGCTCCGCGAAGGGCTGATCGACGAGAAGACCGCCGTACTGCGCTGCGAGCCCGCAAAACTCGACGAGCTGCTCCATCCCGTATTCGACAAGAAGGCCATCGCTACGGCACAGGTCATCACGAAGGGTCTGCCCGCATCGCCGGGTGCCGCTACGGGTCCGGTGGTATTCTTCGCCGAGGACGCCGAGAAGGTGCTTGCCGCAACGGGCCAGAAGGCCATCCTGGTGCGCATCGAGACCTCGCCCGAGGACCTGAAGGGCATGCTCGACGCGGCCGGCATCCTCACCGCACGCGGCGGCATGACCTCGCATGCGGCCGTCGTTGCCCGCGGCATGGGCAAGTGCTGCGTATCGGGCGCCGGGGAGCTGGAGATAGACTATAAAACCCGCACGATCAAAGTCAACGGCTTCACCGTCAAGGAGGGCGACTGGATCTCGCTCAACGGCTCGACCGGAGAGGTTTACCTCGGACAGGTTGCAACGAAGGATGCCGACCTGAGCGGCGACTTCGGCAAGCTGATGGAGCTGGCTGGCAAGTATGCCGTACTGAAGGTACGCGCCAACGCCGACACGCCGAAGGACGCCAAGCAGGCATTCGAGTTCGGCGCCGAGGGTATCGGCCTCTGCCGCACGGAGCACATGTTCTTCGAGGGCGACCGCATCAAGGCCATCCGCGAGATGATCCTCGCCGACGACGAGGCCGGACGCCGCGTGGCCCTCGCGAAGCTGCTGCCCATGCAGCGCGGCGACTTCGAGGGTCTGTTCAAGGCCATGAACGGATATCCCGTGACGGTCCGCCTGCTCGATCCCCCTCTGCACGAGTTCGTGCCCCACGACGAGAAGGGACAGAAGGAGATGGCCGAGGAGATGAACGTGCCCCTGCAGAAGATCGTCGCCAAGGTCGAGTCGCTGGCCGAGTTCAACCCCATGCTGGGTCACCGCGGCTGCCGTCTGGGCAACACCTATCCGGAGATCACCGAGATGCAGGCCCGTGCCATCATCGAGGCCGCAATGAACGTCAAGGCCACGGGTATCCCCGTACACGTGGAGATCATGGTGCCGCTGGTGGGCAACCACAAGGAGTTGCGCTACCAGAAGAAGATCATCGACTCGACCGCCGAACAGGTCTTCACGGAGCGCAACGACAAGATCGACTACATGGTCGGCACGATGATCGAGGTGCCGCGCGCCGCCGTAACGGCCAACCAGATCGCCGAGGTCGCCGAGTTCTTCTCGTTCGGTACGAACGACCTGACGCAGATGACCCTCGGTTTCTCGCGCGACGACATCGGCAAGTTCCTCCCGGTATATCTCGAGAAGGGCATCCTGAAGAACGACCCGTTCCAGATCCTCGACCGCAACGGCGTGGGCCAGCTGATCCGCGAGGCCGTATTCAAGGGCCGCGGTACGCGTCCGACGCTCAAGTGCGGTATCTGCGGCGAGCACGGAGGCGAGCCCTCGTCGGTGGAGTTCTGCCACTACGCAGGCCTCAACTACGTGAGCTGCTCGCCCTTCCGCGTGCCCATCGCCCGCCTGGCCGCCGCTCACGCAGCGCTCAACCAGAAGTAGGAAACGGCACGATAGATGCACGAAAAAGGGTCTGCAACACCGAGTGTTGCAGACCCTTTTTCCTAATGGGACAAGAGTTCTGACCTTTTTATTTGGCCGGGCAGGAAATAATACATATCTTTGTTATATAGCAACCCCGAAAGCGGGAAGTGTCAAACCAAAAAATAGAGACAATGAAAAAGTTCATCTTTTTTCGGCCATCGCCGCACTGTTCGCATTCACGGCAGCATCGGCACAGGATGCGGGACGCTGGGCCGTGGGTCCCCGCATGAACATCTACACCAACGCCGGCGACGGCATCGTAGGTCTCGGCGGATTTGCCCGCTACAGCTTCACGGACAACTGGCGCATCGAGCCCTCGCTCATGGCACTGCTCCACAACGGATGCTCGATCGACATGAGCTGCGACGTGCAGTATGTCTTCCACATCACCGGCGAATGGGATCTCTACCCCGCTGTAGGTATCACGGCCAACGATATCGGCGAGTGGGCCGCAGGTCTGAACATCGGCGGCGGATTCAACTACGCCGTAGCCCGCGACTGGGACATCTCGGCCGGTCTGAAGTGGCAGCCCATGTTCGACGACTGGCGCAAGAATCCCGTGGTGATCAGCATCGGTGCCTCATACCGATTCTGATCCGCAACAGCCGACAAACAAAATCCCGGACCTTTCGAGGTTCGGGATTTTTCATGCCGGGCTGCGAATACGGTAACATGCAATCGTGTGACGGGCTGCGATCCGAAGACGACGCGTCCTGCCGTGCGGGGCCTCCGCCCCGTCAGCGGGTCTTGTAGCCGCAACGATACTTGCCCTTGGCGAGGTTGAGCAACTTGCCCTTGAGCAGCTGACGGCGCAGCGGAGCAATGCGGTCGGTGAAGACCACCCCCTCGATGTGGTCGTACTCGTGCTGGATGACCCAGGCCTTGAGGCCCGTGAACTCCTCGTCGTGCTCCACGAAATCGGTATCCATGTAGCGCATGCGGATCGACAGCGACCGGGGAACGTCGGCATGGATGCCCGGGAAGGAGAGGCAGCCCTCGTTGTAGGTCTTCTTCTCGTCGGAGTAGGCGTAGATCTCGGGGTTGATGAAGGCCCGCTTGTAGTCCGCACACGAAGGGTCGTCCTCGGCCCACGGCGTGCAATCGACGATGAACAGGCGGATATCCTTGCCGATCTGCGGAGCGGCCAGACCGACCCTTCGGCCTCCTCGAGCGTGAGGAACATGTCCTCGACGAGCTGTTTGAGCCCCGGGTAGTCCGGGGCGATCTCGTGACAGTGCTTGCGCAGCACCTCGTCACCGTATATTACGATCGGATAAATCATTTTTCAAACTCCATATAGCTCTGCAAAATGATCGTTGCAGAAATTTTATCAACCAAAGCCTTGTCGCGGCGGGCCATGCGCCCGATGCCGCTCTCGAGCATCGCCCGGTGTGCCAGCACCGAGGTGAAGCGTTCGTCGTGGAAAACGACCTGCTTGTCGGGATAGCGCCTGCGGAGCCGCGCGGCCAGCGGCTCGATGAACCGCCACGTGTCGGACGGCGTGCCGTCCATGCGGGAGGGTTTCCCCAGGACGATCGTCGAGACCTCCTCGCGGGCGAAGTAGGACTCGAGCCAACGCTCGAGCTCCTTCGTCGCGACGGTCTCAAGCCCCCCGGCAATGAGCCGCAGGGGATCGCTCACGGCGATACCCGTGCGTTTCGTGCCGTAGTCTATGGCCAGGATGCGTCCCATCTTGCTGCTGCGCCGACCGGGTCCGCTGCTACAGATTCAGTTTGCGGAAGAGCTTGCGGTAGGAGCACTCCTGATCGACCAGGGCATGCAGCGTCTCGATCTTCACGCGCTCCTGCTGCATCGAATCGCGGTGGCGGACCGTCACCGTGCCGTCCTCGAGCGTCTGGCCATCGACGGTGACGCAGAAAGGCGTACCGATGGCATCCTGACGGCGGTAGCGCTTGCCGACCGAATCCTTCTCGTCGTAGACCACGTTGTAGTCATACTTCAGCTCATCGACAATCTTCTGCGCCACCTCGGGCATGCCGTCCTTCTTCACGAGCGGCAGGATAGCCACCTTGACGGGAGCCAGGGCTGCCGGCAGGCGCAGCACGACGCGCGAATCGCCGCCCTCGAGCTGCTCCTCGGTGTATGCGGCCGACATGACCTGCAGGAACATGCGGTCCACGCCGATCGAGGTCTCGACCACATAGGGCACATAGCTCTCGCCCGTCTCGGGATCGAAATACTGGATCTTCTTGCCCGAGAACTTCTGGTGGTTGCCCAGGTCGAAGTCCGTGCGGGAGTGGATGCCCTCGACCTCCTTGAAGCCGAACGGGAAGTTGTACTCGATGTCCGTGGCGGCATTGGCGTAGTGGGCCAGCTTCTCGTGGTCGTGGAAACGGTAGTTGTCGTCGCCGAAGCCCAGGGCGCGGTGCCAGGCCATGCGGGTCTCCTTCCAACGGTTCCACCACTCCATCTCGGTGCCCGGACGCACGAAGAACTGCATCTCCATCTGCTCGAACTCGCGCATGCGGAAGATGAACTGACGGGCCACGATCTCGTTGCGGAAAGCCTTGCCGATCTGTGCGATACCGAACGGCAGCTTCATACGTCCGGTCTTCTGCACGTTCAGGAAGTTCACGAAGATACCCTGGGCGGTCTCCGGACGCAGGTAGATCGTCGAAGCCCCCTCGGCCGTCGAGCCCATCTGCGTCGAGAACATCAGGTTGAACTGGCGCACCTCGGTCCAGTTGCGCGTGCCCGAGATCGGGCAGGCGATCTCACAATCGAGGATGATCTGGCGCAGGCCGGCAAGGTCGTTGGCATTCATCGCCTCGGTGAAGCGCTCATGAACGGCGTTGCGGCGGGCGAGCACCTCCACGACGCGCGGCGAGGTCTCGCGGTACTTGGCCTCGTCGAAAGCCTCGCCGAAACGCTTGCGGGCCTTCTCGATCTCCTTCTCGACCTTCTCGTCCTGCTTGGCGATCCAATCCTCGATCAGCACGTCAGCGCGGTAGCGCTTCTTCGAATCGCGGTTGTCGATCAGCGGGTCGTTGAAGGCCGACACGTGGCCCGAAGCCTCCCAGGTCCTGGGGTGCATGAAAATGGCGGCATCGAGTCCCACGATGTTCTCGTGCAGCTTGACCATCGAGTCCCACCAGTAACGCTTGATGTTGTTTTTCAGCTCCACGCCGTTCTGTCCGTAGTCATAGACGGCGGCCAGACCGTCGTAGATCTCGCTCGAAGGGAACACGAATCCGTACTCCTTGCAATGGGCGACCAGTTTCTTGAAAAGTTCTTCCTGCGTCATTGTATTATGGTATTTTACTGATTTTTCCAAGCGACAAAAATACAAAATAAATAGGAAATCGGGGACTTCGTATCCGAATTTATTTCGGCCCGGCAAAAGGAGACCCGGCAAAAGGAGGAGGTCCGGAACAGCCGGATTCGGGACTTATCGGAGCAACCCGGCCCTAAGGAACGAGAAATCGCCCTCGCGCGAGATGATCAGGTGGTCGAGCAGGCGGATGTCGAACAGGGCGGCGGCCCGTGCGACCTTCTCGGTCAGCAGGCGGTCCTGCGCACTGGCCTCGGCGGCTCCCGAGGGGTGGTTGTGGATGAGGATCAGTTGGGTGGCAAGCAGCTCCAGGGCCCGCTTGACGATCAGCCGGTGATCGACGACCGTGGCGGTCACCCCGCCCTGGCTCACCCGCTGGCGCTCGATGATGCGGTTCGAGGCCGTGAGGTAGATCACCCAGCACTCCTCATGGGCCAGCCGCTCGAGCTGCGGACGGAAAAGGCGGACCACATCCTCGCTCGTGGCGACGGTATCGACCGCAGCGGCACGTCCGGCAGCCACCCGGCGTCCGAACTCCGCGGCCACACGCAACAGCCGTGCACGCCGCAGCCCCAGACCGCCGACCATGCGCAGGCGGGGCTCGGCTTCGTCGGCCATCCGCGCAAGCGAACCGCCATAGGCATCCAGCAGAGCCCCGGCCAGGCGCCCGTCTTCGACAAGCGCCGTGAGCAATTCGCGGTCGGTCAGGGATTCAATGCCCCGCACCGCTATTTTGTCCGCAATTTCCGTCATGATTGATATCTTCTTCTGAAATGAAAGCCCCCCGAAAGACTTTCGGTTCCGCCGACCCAATGCGGCCAGCACTTTACCGGCACGCGCAGCTGCACAACAGCCGACTCCCGACCCGCCGGGCATCTCCACAGACCGCTCTTCCCGTCGGCCCGTTCTTCCCGCCGGCCCGCTCTTCCTGCCGGCCCGTTCTTCCTGCCGGCCCGCTCTTCTCCGGTTAGCCCGGTGCCCCGTACCCGACTACTCGTGCGCCCGGGATCAGCGGGCCAGACGGTCCACCCGGTCGAGCAACGAGGCGCACTGCTCGTCGGTCATGTACTGCGACACGGAGAAGGCCGCATGCTGCTCGGCCTCCTTCTTCGACTCGCCCACGCCGTGGCCGATCTCCATGCCATCGACCAGCACCTTGCAGTAGAAGACCGGATGGTTGGCCGCATACTCCTTGTCGTGTTCGGTACGGAAGGCGACCTTGTGGTGGTTCTTCTGGCACCACTCGATCAGGCGGCTCTTGAAGTCGTTCTCCGATTCGGTCAATTCATCCAGATCGAGATAGCGGTAATAGATGTCGTTGATCAGCAAGCGATTGACAAACTCATAGCCTTGATCGAGGTAGATCGCTCCCATCATCGCCTCGAAAGCGTCGCCGTGGATGTGCTTCTGGGCGATGCCCGCGCCGCCGTTCGAGATGACGTGCGTATCGAGGCCGATCTTCACGGCCAGGGCATTGAGTGACTGCCGCGAAACGATCTTCGAGCGCAGCTTGGTCATGAAGCCCTCGTCACGGTCGGGGTATTCGATGAAGATGTAGTCGGAGGTGACGGCCTCGATCACGGCGTCGCCCAGATACTCGAGCCGCTCGTTGTTGATCGAACGCCCGTCCTCCAAAACCAAAGAAGCTGACTTGTGAATCAAAGCCAGCTTGTAGAGTTCGATGTTATGCGGGATGAACCCGAACATATCATCGACGATTCTGTAATACGCCTTGTCCCGTCCGAAGTTCCTTCGCCACGGACGAAGCAGAAAATCAATCACGACTCGGACGGATTGGGACGTTAGAGTTTACGGAAGATCACCGTCGAGTTGTGACCGCCGAATCCGAACGTATTGCTCAGGGCGCACTTGACGTCGCGCTTCTGGGCCGTGTTGAGCGTCAGATTCAGTTTCGGGTCGATCGCCGGATCGAGCTCCTCGCAGTTGATCGTCGGCGGAACGACGCCGTGCGTCAGCGCGAAGATGCAGGCCAGGGCCTCAACGGCTCCGGCGGCACCCAGCAGGTGCCCCGTCATGGATTTGGTCGAGGAGATGTTGATGTCGTAAACGTGGCCGCCCAGCACCTCGGCAACGGCCTTCAGCTCGGGCAGGTCGCCCGCAGGGGTGGAGGTACCGTGTACGTTCACGTAGTCGATGTCTTCGGGGCGGATGCCGGCATCCTTGATGGCGTCGCGCATCGCCTTGATCGCGCCCTTTCCTTCGGGATGGGGAGCGGTGAAGTGGTAGGCATCGGCCGATGCACCGCCGCCGATGATCTCGCAGTAGATCTTGGCGCCGCGGGCCTTGGCATGCTCATACTCCTCGAGGATGAGCGCACCGGCACCCTCGCCGATCACGAAACCGTCGCGGTTCACGTCGAACGGACGCGAAGCGTGCGCGGGGTCGTCGTTGCGCGTCGAAAGCGCCTGCATCGAATTGAATCCCCCGACAGCCGGCTCGTTCACCGCAGCCTCCGAGCCGCCGGCGACCATCACGTCGGCCTTGCCGTAGCGGATGGCATCGAAAGCGGCAATCATGCCGTGGTTCGACGATGCGCAGGCCGAAACCGTACAGTAGTTCGGCCCCATGAAGCCGTACTTCATGGAGATGAAACCTGCGGCGATGTCGGCAATCATGCGGGGAATAAAGAACGGGCTAAACCGCGGGGTTCCATCCCCAGCGGCATAGCCCAGACACTCATCGAAGAACGATTTGAGTCCTCCGATACCCGAGCTCCAGATAACACCGACCTGCTCCTTATCGACCGTCTCGAGATCGAGGGCCGAATCCTCCACGGCCTGCGTGGCCGCGATCAGGGCATACTGCGTGAAGAGGTCATACTTGCGGACCTCCTTGCGGTCGAAATACTGTGCCGGGTCGTAATTCTTTACTTCACAGGCAAAACGTGTCTTAAATTTTTCCGCATTGAAATGAGTAATGGGCGCTGCACCGCTGACTCCCTTCTCCAGATTCGAAAAATACTCCTCAATACTGTTGCCGAGCGGGTTGATCGTCCCGATGCCCGTCACTACTACTCTTCTTTCCGTCATGATTTAAGGCTTCTTGCCGTGTGAAACGAATATGTGAAAACTATTTCTTGTGCTCCTCGATGTACTTGATAGCGTCGCCTACGGTAGCGATCTTCTCAGCGTCCTCGTCCGGGATCTGAATGTCGAAAGCCTTCTCGAACTCCATGATCAACTCAACGGTATCGAGCGAGTCTGCGCCCAGGTGGTTGGTGAAGCTTGCTTCGGGTACTACCTCCGACTCCTTGACACCCAGCTTGTCGACGATGATCTCGACGACCTTAGATTGAACATCTGCCATAATTTTAAGTTTTTAGTTAAACAATTATTTGGAAATAGTTCGATACTTTTCCCGAGTAATTTTGCGCAAAAGTAACACTTTTTTTTATTACTTTTGACAAAACGGCGCGATTTTTTATTCACAATATTTTCGACATTTAGCACAAAATTTTAATTAATCAACTAAAATACACATACTTATGAAATTGCTTCTGATCTCCAATTCGACCAATGCCGGGGAGGAGTACCTGCGCTACCCGCTTGCCGAAATCGGACGGTTCCTGCAGGGCGTCCGCGAAATAGCCTTCGTCCCCTACGCAGCAGTGACCTTCTCCTACGCCGAGTACGAGAAGAAGGTGCAGGCCCGTTTCTCGGAGCTGGGGATCCGCGTACGGTCGGTCCACCGGGAGAAGGATCCCGCAGCCTTCATCCGCAAGGCCGGGGCGGTCTGCGTGGGCGGCGGCAACACCTTCGCTCTGGCCAGGAAGATGCAGCAGCAGGGGCTTATGCAGGCCATTCTCCGCAAGATCAAGGCCGGAACGCCCTATGTCGGCTGGTCGGCCGGCAGCAACGTCTGCTGCCCGACGATCTGCACCACAAACGACATGCCGATCGTCGAACCCGAGTCGTTCCGCGCCATCGGGGCCGTGAAGTTCCAGATCAACCCCCACTACCTCGACGCCAACCCCGAGGGACACGCCGGCGAGACGCGCGAGCAGCGCATCCTCGAGTACATCGAGGCCAACCCCCGCCGCTGGGTGGTCGGGCTGCGCGAGGGCTGCATGCTGCATTACGACCAGGGACGGCTGGAGCTCATCGGCAAGCGTCCGATGCGGATCTTCAAGAAAGGCATCGCACCCTACGAAGTGCAGCCCGGCGACGACCTGTCGTTCCTATTATAAATATCGGTATCCGCCGGCCGCCCCGGAATCCGGAGCGGCCGATTACTGACGAAAAACAGGACTGAAACGATGAAAGTCATGATCGCAGGGCTGGGCCTTATCGGCGGCTCGTTTGCCCTGGCCCTGCGCGAGCACGCCCTCGCCGAAGAGATCCTCGGAGTCGAGCAGTCGCCCGAACACGCCGCCGAAGCCCTCCGGCTGGGGGGGCTGGCCGATCGCATGGTCTCCTTCGAGGAGGGATGGCCGAGGCCGACCTCGCGGTGCTTGCCGTGCCGGGTTGATGTCCTGCCGCTGATGGCTGTCAAGGCCCTCAACCGTGCCGGCAAGGGACAGGTGGTCATGGATATGGGCTCGACAAAGGGCGAGTTGTGCGAAGCCGTCTCGATGCACGCCCGCCGCGGACGGTTCGTCGCCGCACACCCGATGTGGGGCACGGAATACAGCGGACCGAAGGCCGCCTGCCACGGTGCCTTCCGCGGCTGCAACGTCGTACTGTGCGATACGGAGCGCAGCGATGCCGATGCGCTGGCGTGCGTCGAAGGGATATTCCGCAACCTGGAGTGCCGCCTGCTCCGCATGAATTCCGAGGAGCACGACCTGCACGCGGCCTATGTCTCGCACATCTCGCACGTCACCTCGTTCGCGCTGGCGCTCACCGTGCTCGAAAAGGAGCGCGAGGAGCGGCACATCTTCGACCTGGCGGGCGGCGGTTTCGAAAGCACCGTGCGGCTGGCCAAAAGCGCAGCCTCGACCTGGGTGCCCATCCTGCTGGGCAACAAGTACAACGTGCTGGACGTGCTGCGCGAGCACATACACCAGTTGCAGATCATGCGCCGGATGCTCGAGCGAGACGACGCCGAGGGGCTGACAGCCGCCATGGAGCGTGCGAACTCCATCGAACGCATCCTGCGATGACGACGGCCGAAACGGGTGCAGCGGGCGAACGGGCCGCCGCGGAGTGGCTCCGCAAGGAGGGTTACGCCATCCACGCCGTGAACTGGAGGTCGGGCCGCTACGAGCTCGACCTGGTGGCCGAGCGTGACGGCATACTCCACATCGTCGAGGTGAAGACCCGCCGCAGCGGGTCGCTTACGCCGCCCGAAGCGGCCGCCACTCGGCGCAAGTTCCACGCCCTGACACGGGCCGCAACCCATTACCTCGGCGTGTCGGGATGGCGCGGCGAGGTGCAGTTCGACCTGCTGGCCGCCGAACGGCACGACGACGGAACGATCTCGCTGGAACTGATTGAAAACGCCTTCGAATCCAACTGGTGATTTTGGCAAATCCGGCAATTTATGCTATCTTTGCCGGACTGGACTGTCTCCTGCTGCAGAAATGCCGCACGACATACGATACGGAAAAACGGAAAACTCAACATTCGCAGACACCGATGTGGCTCTATAATCTCGGCCTTACACTCTATGTCTGGGCCATCCGGCTCGTGGCTCCGCGCCACCCGAAGGCCCGGCTCTGGATCGAAGGACGCAAGGACCTGTTCCTCCGGATGCGGGAAGCGATCGCTCCCGAAGACCGGGTCATCTGGATTCATGTCGCCTCGCTCGGAGAGTTCGAGCAGGGCCGCCCGATCGTCGAACAGCTCCGCAGGTCGCACCCCGAATACAAGATCCTGATCACGTTCTTCTCGCCTTCGGGCTACGAGATCCGAAAGAACTACCCCGGGGCCGACTACATCTTCTACCTGCCGATCGACACCCCGCGCAACGCCCGTCGGTTTCTCGACGCCGCACACCCCGAAATCGCCATCTTCGTCAAAAAGTACGAGTTCTGGCTCAATCTTCTCGCCGAGTTGCGCCGCCGCAAGGTCCGCACCTACATTGTCTCGGCTATCTTCCGCCGCAACTCCGTATTCTTCCGTCCCTACGGCGGACTGTGGCGCCGGGCGCTCGAGTCGTTCGATGCAATGTTCGTGCAGAACGAGGAGTCGAAGAAACTGCTCGCCTCGCTCGGTTTCGACAATGTGCTGGTGGCCGGGGATACGCGCTTCGACCGCGTGGCAGAGATCGCCCGGGCCGCCAAACGGATCGATATCGTGGAGCGCTTCAAGGGCGACAACCGCCTGTTCGTGGCCGGATCGACCTGGGGGCCCGACGAAGAACTGCTCATCCGCCTGATGAACGACAACCCCGGGGTGAAGTTCCTCATCGCCCCGCACGAGATGGACGAGAGCCGCATCGAGCGGCTTATCGCCGAAACCCGCGGAGGAGCCCTGCGCTACACGCAATGTACCCCCGCAACGCTCTACGGATCGAAACAGCTGCTCATCCTCGACACGGTCGGGTTGCTGTCGTCGGTCTACGGATATGCCGCATGGAGCTACATCGGCGGAGGGTTCGGCGTGGGCATCCACAACACGCTCGAGGCCGCGACATTCGGGCTGCCCGTGGCATTCGGTCCCAACTACCGGAAATTCAAGGAGGCCCGCGACCTGGTGACCCTCGGCGCCGCCCGATCGATCGCCAACTACGACGAACTGGGCGCATGGTTCACGCCGCTGCGCGACAACGAGGAGTTTCTTCAGAAGACCAGCCGCATTGCCAAGGACTATACCACGCGGCACCAGGGCGCCACGAACATCATCGTCAAAACCATCTTCCAATAGCGTCGGGAGAACGGGACAACGACGGCGGGGATGCGCTTTGAAGCACATCCCCGCCGTCGTGTCCAATCGAACGATTCCGACAGGATCGGAGAGATCCTACCACCAACGGAAGCGGCAACCAACGAAGTACTTCGGCGACATGCAGCGTCCCGGCAGCCGGCAGGCGGGCCGACACGACAATGCCGAATTCGGGAGCTAAGCCTTGCCCGTCATGATCCCGAGGACGACGCGGTCGGTCTCGTTCATACCGTCGCGGCCGATCTTTGTTAAGTTATGGATGCAACGGTCCACATCCTCGTCGATGATCCCCTCGACCGGCGTGACACAATGCCCGTCCATGGCCATCATTGCCGACAGGACGGCAGTCGAGACTCCGCTCGTGAGTTTCATCGCGCAACTGGGTTTCGCACCGTCGCAGATCATGCCCGTGAGGTTGGCGATCATGTTCTTCACCGCCGCGGCAACCTGATCATAGCTGCCGCCCATCAGGTAGGTAATGCCGCAGCTCGACCCCGTGGCGGCCACGACGCACCCGCACAGGGCCGACAGCCGCCCGAGGCTCTGCTTGATGTAGACCACCGTCAGGTGGCTCAGCGTCAGTGCACGGATCGTCTGCTCCTCGGAGGCGGCGGTCTCCTCGGCATAGACCACCACACCGGAAGCGTTGCGGCGATCCCCTGATTGCCGCTGCCGGAGTTGCTCATCACGGGAATCATCGCCCCGGCCATACGGGCGTCACACGCCGCCGAGGTGTAGGAGAGAATCCGTGTGAAGATGCTGTCGCCCATCACCCGCCGCTCGCGGTCGCAGCGCAGCGTGCGGCCCACACAGTGGCCGTACTCGCCGGCAAAGGAGATCTCGGCAGCAGCCTTGTTGAGCCGTTTGGTCTCGAGGATGAAACGAATCTCGTCGAGGGGTGCGGTCATGGCGAACTCCCACACACGCCGAAGCGTCAGGGGCACCTCGCCGCTGTCCCCTCCGAGGCGGAGGAGTGTCGCTTGTCCAACTCGACGACGCCGTCGCGCTCGACATAGACGAACGACGTGTGCCCCCCGGCAATTACGGCCGAGGCGGCATGCCCGCCGCCGAGGACACGGACCTCGATATAGAGTTTCTCTTCGATCCCTCCTTCAGGGCGATCGAAATACGTTTTCGTCGTCGATGAAGCGGCGTCCCTCGGCCACGGCCAGGGGCGTCACGTCGCGTAACACCTCGAGCCGGTATTCCGAGCGGCCGATCAGCGCACCGAGCGCCACGGCGATCGGCAGGCCGATCATCCCCGTACCGGGGATGCCCACGCCCATGGCGTTCTTGAGGATGTTGGCACTCAACAGCACCTTGATCCGTTCGGGCCGACAGCCCAGCGCCTCGGTGGCACGGGCCGTACACAACGCCACTGCGATCGGTTCGGTACAACCGATCGCAGGGATGACTTCGCGTTTGATCAGGGCGATGATCTCCGCCCGTTCCTGTTGTAACATCATATATCTCAAAAGCGTTTTTTCCGTTCGTACAAAGATAGTCAAATTTCGCTACTTTTTGTCCCGACGAAAACCGGCAACGATGAAAAATCCGAAAAACCGCAAATGGCAGGTCGTCCGCAGTGAATACCTCGCCCGCAAACCGTGGTTCACCGTCCGCCACGAAACGATCGCACTGCCCGACGGACGCACGATCCCCGACTACTACGTCTTCGAATACCCCGACTGGGTGAACGTCACGGCCATCGACCGCGACGGCCGCTTCGTCGTGATCGACCAGTACCGCCACGGGCTGGGCGAGACCTCGTACGAGATCCCGGCCGGCGTCATGGAGTCTTCGGACCGAAGCCCGCTCGAGGCCGCACGGCGCGAGTTGCTCGAGGAGACCGGATACGGAGGCGGCGAGTGGCGTCCGCTGACACGCATCTGCGCCAATCCGGCCACGCAGAACAACCTGACGCACTGCTTCCTGGCCACCGGCGTGGAGCGCATCGGCGACCAGCATCTTGACGCCACGGAGGACATCCGCGTGCACCTGCTCACGCGCCAAGAACTTCTCGAACTGCTCCGCACGGACCGCATCAGGCAGGCGCTGATGGCTGCTGCCCCGCTGTGGCGCTATTTTTTGCCGAGCATCCCGAGCCGTAGGCCGACTACCGGCCCACGGTCTGGGCCAGAGACCAGGAAATAGCGGTCGGGATCGAGTCCGAGGGCGGCGAGCAGCTCGGCCTCGGGAGCGCTGCCCCCGCGTAATCGAACGCAGGCCGTGGCCGGCCGTATAGAGGTTCACGTTCTCGGCACAGCCGGCGGCATCCTGCCCGCACAGGTAGCGGACGTGGTCGGCCGGGATCTCGCGACCGTCGTAGACTGCCCGGTCGGCGATATAGACCAGGTTGAGCGGGGCCGTGAAGACGAAGGGCTGGGCGCCGGAAAGTTTCCGGTAGTCCCCCTCGGCCACACGGACAAGCGCATGGGCCGTATTGTCATAGGCATAGATTCCTTCGGCGAAGAGGGCGTATACCCGGATCGGATAGAGCGCCAGTGCCGACGGGGCCGTCAGGCGGTTCTCCTCCGGACGGTTCACGCCCGCTGCGGCCCACAATACCCCCGAAAGTTCCTCGAGCGACAACGGTCCCTCATTGTACTCGCGCCACGAACGGCGGTTCTGCAACGCCTCGTTGATCGTCAGGCCCGCCTTGAGATCGGGTTTCACCAGGACGATCCGTTCACCGCAGGTCACCTCGGTCCGCGTTTCGGGCTTCTGCCCGCCCTGCTCTCCGGCAGGGCCTCCGCATGCCGCGAACAACAGCGCCGCGCATGCCAGCATGTATCGTTTCATATCGTTCGTTTTTTTGACGTTTCAAGCAAAGATACGAAATTATTCCGGAACCCGCGGAGCAGAATCCGACGGAGAGACATCCCCGCAGCGTTTTTTTTCGTACCTTTGTCCTGCACAAACACACGCGACATGCAACCGAAATCGATCCGTCCTGTCGTCTTCGCCGACGGGGACTTCCAGAAAGAGTGCCGAGGCCATAGCCCGCGGCATCGCCCGGACGGGCGGCGCGCCGTCAGCAACACCCGAAATCCGCACCATCGACCTGACCCACACGGCTGCAGCGGAGACACTGCCCGCCGATGCCGTGGCCCTGTTCGCCGTACCGGTCTACGGAGGCCACGTGCCGTCCCTGGCCCTGAAACGCATGGAGGGGCTCCGCGGCTCGGGAACCCCGGCCGTACTGCTGGTCGTCTACGGTAACCGGGCATTCGAACATGCGGCCGCAGAGCTGGCCGCCTTTGTCTCGGAACGGGGATTCGTGCCCGTAGCGGCAGGGGCATTCGTCGGCGAGCATTCGTACAGCACCCCCCGCAGCAGCCGATCGCCGCGGGACGTCCCGACGAAAGGATATCGCCGAAGCGGAAGCCTTCGGCGAGGCTACCGGCCGGAAGCTTGCCACGCAGGGCATCGCCGCAATCGACGTCGCACGGCTCAGGACGTACGCACGCCGCTCATCCTGCTGCTGCGCTTCATCCGCTTTGTCCCGCCTACCGGCGCCGGCAGAAGAAACACCCCGTGGTACTGCTACCCGCATGCGACGCGCAAGCCTGCGTCCACTGCGACGCGTGCCGCAATGCCAATGCTGGGGCCATCGCCTGCGGCGAGGAGGAGCGCACCGACCCGGCCTGCTGCATCCGCTGCTGCGCCTGCGTCGCAGGCCTCGGTCGGAGCCCGGCATTTCGAGACCCCCTCCGAAGCCCCTGCGGAACTTCGCCCGCAGGAAACCACCACCCGTGACCCTGCTCTGGCGCACGTTAAAGCCGATCCTGGCAGCGCCATTACGACACGCAGGCCTGCTCCTTCGAAGGAGTGAGGCCTGCAACATTTCGACCTCGGCCGGATGGGCACTACCGGAGCGCCTCTCTCGAAAGCCAGCGCTCGCCGCTGCTGTCGTAGCGCACCTTCCCGCGATAGACAAACCCTTCAAGCAGGTGCAGCAGGCTGGCGTAATGGTTGTCGAAATTGGTATCGACGCGAAGAACCCGCCATCGCCGCGTGGCCCGGCCAGTCCGTGCGATGTGGAAAGGCCGTGGCCACCCCCGGATCGCTTCGCTCCGCTCTGGCCACCGCCGCGGCAGAAACCACAGCAGGCTTCGCCCGACGACCAGCCGCCCCCTTTGATGGCACCGGGAAAATGGGCTCGCCTCGAACGACACACGGCCTCTGTAGGCAACCACTTCGGCACGGCTCCTCGAAGCTGCGGAACGGCACAGCGTCGCGCCGCAGCCGCGGAGCAGGTCGGTGGCAATGCCTGACCCGGACAGCTGGCCTCTGCGCACTGCAGGCTGCCGCGCACCCGCATCATCTGGGCCTGCGCCTGGCGGATGATCGTCTGAATGGGCATCGGCGGCACGGCCGGACGGGAAAAGGAGCTGTTCGTCACGAAGCGATTCAAAATGGCGTCAAAATGGATTCAACCACAAAGATACAGTTGTCACGAGGTGTCATCCGAGACACGACAAAAATTTCCGCCCGACTGTCAATTCATGACAATTCATATTTTACACCTTTTTCGGGCATTGGCACATTTTGTCCGTTTACAGACAAAAGCCGCTCGGAAAGGGGCGGAAAGAGAAAAAAAGATTGTAGAACCAGAGCAAATAAGGAGGGACAAAATTATGATGCCTGTCCAGAAGAAATCAGGAGTGGCTGCCAGGGCATTTCAACGACTTCGGCACGACGAATGGGTGGACAAGTCGAACGTCACGGCTCCGGCCGTAAACATCCTCGAAACGGAGGACGACTTCAAGGTCAGTGGCCGCTGCGGGCATGATCAGGAGGACTTCAAGGTCAGCTATCACCGAGGACAGCGAACTCCTGATCACGATGGAGAAGAAGGCCGAGCAGAAGGAGGAGGACAAAAGCATCGAGGGCACCTACCTGCGTCGCGAGTGTACAGCCAGTTCCAGCAGAGTCTGATCCTGCCGGACACGTCGAAGGAAGATCGCCGCCAGGTCGGCATGGCGTACTGGCGGTCGAGATCCCGAAGAAGATTTAGCGAGGTTCCCGCCGCACGGCAGATCGCGAGATCAACTAAGGCCCGACGCCCTCGGCAAGAGGCGACCGCATGAGCGACCCGATGCCGCAGGGTGCGGCGCGTCACTCCCGGCTGCGGGTTGCACCGCGGCGAACACTTTCCCCGGAAAAACCGCTAGCTTTGACGTCAGTCGCCCAAGATGCGACACACAAACACGAAACGCAACGTATGAAAGTCGGATTGTTCATCCCTGTTACATCAATGCCAAAAGTCACTGCGAAGTGGGGCGCCGCTGCATGCGCTCCGCCGCGCGTGGGCTGCGACGTGGACTACCCGCTCGACCAGACCTGCTGCGGACGGCCGATAACCAATGCGGGGATTCGAGCGCGACGCCAAGGCGCTCGCCGAAACGCATGCACTGTTCCGAACGGTATGACTACGTCGTGGGGCCCCGGCCAGCGTGGTCTTCGTCCGCGAAGGCTACCCGCGCTCTGCTCGACAACTACCGCAGCATACCTGTCTCTCGACCCCGCATTCGAGATCTCGGCGAATTCCTCCACGACGGGTGAAACCCAACGGCCTTTATCGCCCGGGCTTCCTCGCACCGCGCGCGTCAGCCTGCACACCTGCCACGGCGTGCGGCTGATAGCTCGTCGCCGAGCGAACTCCATGTCATACTCGAAACTCCGCGACCTGCTGCGACATGGTCGAGGCATCGAATCGCAGGCCGAGCGCCGCGACGAGAGTGCCTGCGAGATTCGGCGGCATGTTCTCCGTCGAGGAGATGCCGTCTCGGTAGCCATGGGGCGCGCAAAGGTGGCCCCGCCACCGGCAGCCGGCGCCGTACATCACCGGGGCCGACTCCTCCTGCCTGATGCACATGCGGGGGATCATCGACCGGGCTCCCGATCAAGACCATACACATCCGTACAATTCTCAATTCACACGCATGAGCCATTCGAAAGCCGCAAGCGGTTCGTCGCCGACGCCGAACGCATGGCGCACGACAGACAAAGTGCTGTACGCCGTACGCAAAGCGCGATCGGATGATGGAAGCGTCCCGAATGGGAAGCTGCGCCGCCTGTCGTCGAGATCAAACGACACGCTGAGCCGCCTGGGCCACTACCTCTGTGAATTCGAACGCAACGCCACGACCAACGGCATGCAGGTCCATTGGGCGCAGGATGCCGCCGGGATGAACACCATCGTCTGGGACCTCGTCCGCCGGCACGGCGGACACAACCCTCATCAGAGCAAGTCGATGCTCTCGGAAGAGTGCGGGCTCACGCCCTTCCTCCGCGAACGGGGTATCGACGCCGTCGAAAAGCGACCTCGGCGAGCGGATCATGCAGCTGCTCCACCAGCCGCCCAGCCACATCGTCCTGCCGGCCATCGGCGTGCGCCGCGAAAGAGGTCGGCGCACTCTTCGAGCGCGAGATGGGCACCGAACCCGGGAACAGCGACCCCACCTACCTGACGCATGCCGCCCGCAAGGCCCTGCGGCCGAAATTCCTCGGGGCCGACATCGCCATGACGGGGGTCAATTTCGCCGTGGCCTCGACCGGCGCACTGGCCGTCTGCACGAACGAGGGGCAACGCCGACCTGGGGACCTCGTTCCCCGACCTGCACATCGCCATCATGGGGCTCGAGAAGGTGATCCCCGACATGCGTGCACTCAGGGGTCTTCACGCGCCTGCTCGCCCGCTCGGGCACAGGACAGCCCGTGACCACCTACGCGTCGCTCTACCGGGCCCGCACCGGGCAAGGAGATCCACGTCATCCTGGTGGACAACGGCCGCTCAGGTGGCTGGCCGACGCGGAACACCGCAACATGCTCAAAGTACCTGCGCTGCGGCGCGCCTGCCGAACACCTGCCCGTCTACCGGCGCTCGGGAGGTTACTCTACTCCTATTTCATTCCCGGGCCGCTGGGCATCAGCCTCAGCATGCTCCGTTCGCCGAAGGCCCACCACGGCAATGTCTCGGCCTGCTCGCTGTGCTACTCCTGCTCCGGAGGTATGCCCCCGCGAAGATCGACCTCGGCGGAGCAGATCACAAGTGGCGCCAGCAGCTCGACGCGCTGCACCTGGCCGATCCGAGGAAAAAGCGGCCGTCAAAGGGCATGGATGCCGCAATGGCCTGAAACGGTTCTACGGAGCCATCACACTGGCCCGCACGGCCGAAAACCCGCCCGCTGCTTGAAAACAGACTCTCAATCCGTGGAGCGTCCCCCGGCCGGGCTCTTGCCGCGCTTCGCCCGCGAGTTTCAATGCCCGATGGAGAACGGGAGGGTTTGCACCCATCCCGCAAAACGAGGCGATGAATAGCAAGGGAGACTGATTGCTGGGGAGACGCGGCTTTGCCGCAGACGGCATGCAGGCCGAACCGCGTCGCGCGGCAGCCGCCGGGCAGCCGCCGGTGGGCGGCCGCGACGCTGACGAGACTGCGTCGCCGCTTACGAAGCGGAGACGATCGCCTCGACCGCCACGGGATAGCATGGCGAGCGAATCGAGCAGACCGGGAATTTGGGGACCCGCCGCGAACTGGTGCGATGTCGTCTGAGGGCGGTGGCCAGCTGCGTTCGAAGCGTTGCGGAAAAGCTGGCGCCGTGTTGGATCCGCGCGAGGGCATCCGCCGCAAAGGCGCTCTGCGGGCGGCTTTGGCGCTCATCGTCATCCCCGCACGGAGATCGCAATCCACGTGTCGAGGCCGTAGAGCGGCCGGGACCCGGGTTTTCGGCTAGCGGATCGCTGCATGTCGGGCCCGTCGAGGCCGCCGACGACATCGAGCAGGCGCTTTCGTCTTCGAGGGCCCACGGCGATGTCGGTCACGGTACTGCTCGCCTGACCTGCACCGAGGAAACGCCCGAAAAAGCGCCGGCGAAAGTTTGCGTTTCCGGCCGAAATTCGCTATCTTCGTCCGGGTTGTCCGGAGCTTTGCCGACAAGCACGCCCGACACAGGGACCTAACACATACGAAGATGATCGAAACCGAACTCTGCGCCCAGCGCTCAACGGAGGCCTGCCCGGATTGCCGCCCGCAGCGGCGTCACCCGCGTCGAACTCTGCGCCTCGCCCCTGAGGGGGCGGAACGACCGCCGGCCGCAGCCAGCATCGCCGCGCACACGCCATCGAGGGGCGTCCCCGCGGCGGATTTATTCCGATACCGAATTCCGCCAAATGCTCGAAGAGGTGCGCTGCCCGCGAATGCGGCGCCGACGGCGGTCTTCGGCGTGCTCACCCCCCGACGGCGGGTCGCGCAGCGTACTGGCTGTCTCGGTCGCCGAGGCAGGGGCTGATGCAGACCACCTTCACCGGGCGCGTTCGGCGGCGTGTGACCGGAGTGCCTGAAGCGGTGGCTGCGGATGCCGCCGGTTCTGACCCGAGGCCGCAACACCGGAGGGTATCGACGGAATCGACACGCTGCGGGCGTTATGGCGCCGGCCGCATCGCCATCTGGCTGGTAGCGTCAACCTCGAATGTGCGGCAGCGAAGCTGGCGGCCACTGGGCGTCGATGCCGCATTTCAGCGCTCGCAGCGTGCGTCCGGGCGGCATGGTTTTTCCGCAACCCGCATGTTTCGATGGGCGGCTGCGGCGTTTCTGAATATCTTTGTGTCGAGCCGACGAGCTGCGCGAGCAGCCATGAAAAAAAACCATGAAAAAAAAAAAACGCAGTCCTGATCGCGGCGGCGCTTTCTGCGCCTGCGGCAGCGTCGCTTCGGCGCCGGCATTCCGGCAGGCTGAACAACTGCTCGACAGGGCCTCACGGGGTGTCGCGCCGACTTTCGCTGCGCACGCTGCTGCGCGCGCCCGCACACCGCCGCGGCACCATGGCCTACCTCATCGCATGGATGCCCCAGGGCGACCGCGACACGATGCGCCTCGACCTCCCGCGAAATGTCACGTAAGCAATACGTGG